>Ga0209272_10000001_pt1 | contig 1701266 bp, 1734 predicted proteins | sample tdDd002_FD_187125 | JGI IMG/M metagenome (GOLD analysis project Ga0209272, IMG submission 187125) | Marine sediment microbial communities from the Atlantic coast under amendment with organic carbon and nitrate - tdDd00.2 (SPAdes)... | ecosystem: Environmental > Aquatic > Marine > Coastal >...
AAAAAAGAATCGATATGAAATCAATCTTAGGAATTATGGGAGCAGGAATCCCTACAGGAAGTGAAATCGTAATCGAAGCTGATGGAGCAGATGAAGAAGCTGCCCTTGAAGCAATCAAAACGCAAGCAGTAGCTCAAAAGTTAGCTGAGTAATAACAGACCTCACATTAAATTGTGAGGTTTTTTTGTACAATCAAATTTAACGTGTTAAAATTAAGTTAGTTCTATCTGAATGTGGGGGATAATATGAAAAGAATTATAAGTATTACACTATTAGTATTTGCTCTTGTTTCTTGTCAACACATTCAAAAGAGTGAGGGAACAGAAGAATACCAAAGACCTCTTATAAGTGAGTTTAACATTGGAACTTCAAATCACAACAGTAGTGAAGCCTATTCAAAGTTAATTGATGTTTACAAGATTAAAGAACTTGAGAGTCTGGTTAGTGAAACGGATGCTTTTAAAGTCGTATCGATTAATGAATCAAATGAACTAATACTTTATTTTTTTGAACAAGAGGCCGGTATCGATAGAAACTCAATCCTAAAAGCAGTTGTCACTTATGATATTGAAAACGAAACTTTTCAGGTACAAGAAAACATTCACACAAACGTAAACTTTGACTATGAGGTAGATAAGAATTTAGTTAGAGAGGTAGAAGTGGGGTCTTACAACAATAAGCCGTTGATTTATAAGTTTCATGCTTCTGGGAAGTATCAAAACACACAGATGTTGATTTACAATGATCAGGTACTCTTAAAAGCAGACAATGTTCGAGATGAATACCTTGAGTTTCAAGAAGTGAATGGTATTCAGGGAATATGGTTTAAAGGATTTCATGACCTTGGGTTTTATACATTTGAGAACGGTCAGTTGATTGAGCATTTTTTTATAACACCTGGATCGAGATTCTTTAGAGTGAATACGATTCAGGGCGATTTGTTAGCTCACGCTTGGCGAGTGTATGATGATTATATAGTGTATATTGATGGCTCAAAACATGTTGAACTAGCACTAGATAAAAGAGAATTTCCTAATGAGGTTTACTTTGTGAGTGACAATCGTTTTGTGTTGTTTAGTATGTTACCAGAAAAGAACTCTACGGCCTGGACTGCTAAACTAAGACTATATGATTTTGATGGTAACCAAATTGATTTATATAAAACAATGAACGCACCGACCATGTTTACTCCGGAAGTAGTCATTGATGAAGGAATACTGTTGTCTTTTAGGTGGAGAAGAACACCTGCAATTATTGATGTTAGAAAAGACGAACTTAGTAAAACACTGATAAAGCTTTTTGATGACGATATTAGTGTGGAAGACGATTTTACAACAGTCTATTACAATGATGAGTATATTGTTTTAGAGAAAGAAAATTTTTTGAAAGTAGTGAACCGAGAATACGTTTTAGCCCAGTATCATAAGGCTTTAGAAGAATAAGTAAGGTGGTCTAATTATGTGTGGGAGATATTTTTTAGCTGATAAATCGAGAATGAATCTTGATGAAGTATATAATGTTGCAAAAGTAGTTGAAAGAGCAATTGAAAACTATAGTGGTGATAACGCCAAAACCAGTGGTGAAATTTACCCAGCTGATGTTGTTCCTGTTATTGGAATCAACAAAAGAAAACAGGTTAGAGCTTTCTTGATGCAATGGGGCTATAAGCCATTTAAAGAGGGTGGCAGGCTATTAATCAATGCCAGGAGTGAAACAGCTAGTGAGAAAGTAACCTTTAAGGACAGCTTGTTTAAACACCGTTGTCTTGTTCCTGCAAGTTGGTATTATGAATGGGAAGGTCAAAAAGGTAATAAAACCAAGTATGCGATTAGGCCTAAAGATGGACAAACTTTCTTTATGGCAGGAATTTATCGCATTGAAGAAGACAAAGAATTACCCGTATTCACAATCTTAACCCGAGACGCTGTAGAAAGTATAAACTTTATTCATGACCGAATGCCAGTTATTATTCCTCAAGATAAATGGAAAGACTGGCTTAACATAGGTAAAAATCCTAATAAAGTTTTGAAGGAAGCATTATTAGGTGTAGAATATGAGAAAAACTTGTTTGAAGTACAAGGGGAGGAAAAGGAATGAAAAAGAAATATGCGTTATTAACGACATTTGTTGTCATAATTATTTTAGTTATATCGGTGATGTACATCTCGATTAACTCAGCCAATCAAATCAATGCATTAAAGAAAGAAAATCAAATGGTTTTATCTGAAGTGTTTGACTTAAAAGCTAAGAATACGTCATTGATTGATATGGTAAATGAATCTAAAGAACCAAATATGGAAGCGTGCAAGGTAACAAGAACTTACCGTGTAAGATCAATTACTGACGATGAAGCGACAAACTCAATTATACTTGTCGTTGACGCACAAAAAGATGAAGTACCTCGAATTCTAGTTATATCAAATCAAGATAGTATTGAGTTTGAAGAAAATAAGTATTATCAATTTGAAGTACACGGAAAATATCAGCCTTCTAACTCAAAAGTACTGTTTTACATGCGAGCAGATTCTGTAAAAGAAGCAAGTGATGATCCAACACAACATGTATTTGAAGTATGTGATAAGTAGCCATAGACCATCTATGGCTTTTTTTTATGATTGTGTTTATATTATTAATTTCCTGTATAGATGATTTTATCCAATCGAAGTTCGTGGTATACTAATGATGAAAATTATAAATGAAAAGGGGTTATAAATATGGGATTTATCAAAGCTTTTTCAGGTGCTCTTGGGGGTACTTTTGCTGATCAGTGGAAAGATTACTTTGTTCCACAAGCAGGAATTACATCAACAACTGCATTATTTAAAGCCGTTCCAAAAGGAACTAATAACGGAAGAGGTTCAAATACAAAAGGTTCAGAAAACATCATTAGTAATGGAAGTAAAATTGTTGTTCCAGAAGGAACTGCACTGATTACACTTCAAGATGGTGCTGTTACTGGATTCATTGCTGAACCAGGAGGATATACATTCTCGTCAGAAGATCAAAACTCACAATCATTGTTTGCGGGTGACGGGTTGTTAAGTCCAATCTTCAAAACATCTTGGGAAAGATTTAAGTTTGGTGGACAACCAGCAAGTCAACAACTAGCATTTTATGTGAACTTGAAAGAGATTCCAAATAACAGATTTGGAACACAAAGCGAAATATACTGGGATGATATGTACTTAAATGCTCAAGTAGGTGCAATGACTAGAGGGACATATACCTTAAAGGTTACAGATCCAATGGCATTTGTAACTAAGTTTGTTCCAACGGCTTACTTACAATCAAACTCAGAAGTATTTGATTTTGCTGATATGGATAATGACGCAGGGACACAATTATTTAATGAAGTTGTATCAAGTTTAAGTGCAGCTTTCTCAATGTATACAAATGATCCAAATAAAGGAAATCGTATTTCTAGAATTCAATCAGATCAAGTTGGGTTTGCTCAATCAATGAGTCAAGTCGTAGAAAACAACTACCAATGGAAAACTGATCGAGGATTAGAGATTGTTAAGGTTGCTATTCAAGCAATTGAGTACGATGCTGATACAAAAGCTTTATTAAGTGATGTTAAAAAAGCTGATGCATTAAGTGGTGCTCGTGGTAACTCATTCATGCAACAATCAGTAGCACGTGGTATGCAAGCTGCTGGTGAAAATGGTGGAGGTGCTGCAAGTATGGCCTTTATGGGAATGGGAATGAATGCTGCAGGTGGTATGGCTGGTGCCTTACAACAGCAGACACAAACTCAAGCTCCTGCAGAAGATCCATATGAGAAGTTAACAAAGTTAAAGGGTCTTTTAGACGCAGGTGTTATTACTCAAGAAGACTTTGATGAGGCTAAAAAGAAATTATTAGGTATTTAATATGGAAGAAAAAGTCCAAGAAGCTAAAATCATCCAAACGGATGTAGACCAAAAGGATGGACAAACAAAATGTCCTAAATGTGGTGCTACAGAGATATCATTAAATGTTAAAACAGGAAAACTAAGATGTCATTTCTGTCGTCACGAGTTTGAAGCAGAAAAAGTTGAAGAGCTTGATATTGCTTTAGATGAACTTGACGGTGAGGTGATGGGTTCTGGAGCTACTGACATCACTGGTGAAAATGATATCGTGACTTTAAAGTGTGATAGTTGTGGTGCAGAGGTGGTCATTGATACCTTAACAGCGCAAAATGCAAGATGTCACTGGTGTCGTAATACCTTGTCGATTAATAAACAGATTCCAAATGGGAGTGTCCCTGATGTGGTCTTACCATTTTCAATAACAAAAGAAGAGGCAAAAGCAAGTATTAATGCTTTTGTAAATAAGAGAAAGTTCTTTGCTAATACTAAGTTTAAGAACGAGTTTACATCTGAAAATGTTATGGGAGTTTATTATCCCTATATGATTGTTGATGCTAATACTCACGTTTCTTTAAAAGGAAAAGGTGAGCATTTAGTAAGACAATACACAGTAGGAAAAGATGACAATAAAAAGACATATTATGATGCGGATGAGTACTATATTGAAAGAGAATTTGACTTGATGATCGACAACTTAAGTGTTGAATCAAGTTCAGACAAACTTAATAATAGTAATAAAAACAAAACCAATAATATCATTAACTCAATCATGCCATTTGATGTTGATAATGCTGTGAAGTGGGATGCAAACTACATCACAGGTTATACTTCTGAAAAACGTGATGTTAACATTGATCAGTTAAGAGGACATGTTAATAATCAAACACGTGATATTGCTGTCTTTTCTGCCAATGACTCTTTAGGTTTTTATGATCGTGGAGTTAAATGGGAAAGTGAAGAAATTGATATTGAAGGACAAAAATGGGAGTCCGCGTACTTGCCAATTTGGTTATACTCTTATCAGGAAAAAAAAGGAAGTAGAAACTTACTTCATTACGTTGCTGTAAATGGTCGCACAAAAGAAACGATGGGAAGTGTTCCAATCAACTTTATGAAGTTATTTCTATTCTCAATTTTAGTAGAAATCATCACGTTCTTTGTATATATTTCTGTTGAAGTAGAAAATGGTGAAATCATGTTTTTGAGCGGTGTTGTTTACTTTGCATTAATGTATGCAAGGTATCGTAATGCTGGTGCAAGACATTACCACGAGTTAGAAACAACCACAGAGCTTACCAACATGAGAAAAGAAAATCAATTTATTAGAAGTAAAACAAGAATGAGAAACTCTAGTATGAATGGTGCTAATAACAAAGAGGTTCGAGGTTCTTATAATGGAGCAGACGCCATCACAAGTGTCATTAATAGTAGTGAAACGTTAAAAGACATTAAAGAGGGTATCGATAAGTTAGAAAATCAATAATAATTAAAGTCCTTAACATTTGTTGAGGGCTTTTTATGTCACCTGATAAGTGACAAGTCACGTAGAATGTTCTTGAATGATAATATGATAGAGCGTATATTGTTACTAAGAGGAGATAAAATGAGATTAGAAATGATTGGATCAAATATTAAAACTTTAAGAGAAAAGCATGGAATAAGCCAAGCTGCTTTTATGTCAAAGACAGAATGTTATCGTTTGTTTAAACAGTATCTAGGACTAACACCTATGGAGTATGTCTTAAATCAACGATTGCAGCATGCTTCAATGTTGCTATTAGATAGTAATGACTCAATTGTTAATATTGCCTTAAATTGCGGATTTAACAGCTCATCGTATTTCTCGAAAAAGTTTAAGAATCATTACCATCAAACACCAAAAGAATTTAGACAACAAAACTAATGTAATCTAGATTATGCTATGTTAGAATAGTTTCAACTGATTATAAGTTTACTGGAGGTTATTATGAAACGAAATATACACTTAATACTTGGGCCTTTATTGTTTTTGGCCATTGTACTTTTGATACCAGAATCACTATTACCTTTTGCGATAAGAGGGGCGATAGGTACCTTTTTATGGATGACGCTATGGTGGGTGTTTACGCCGGTACATTTAACTGTGACCGCTTTTATTCCTATCGTTGTAAACTCATTGTTTGGTTTTGTACCAGTATCGTTAATACTTAGTAAGTATGCGCACACTTTAATTATTTTATTAATTGGTGCAAATATTATTACCTTAAGTTGGCAAGCGACAGGATTAAATAAGCGTATTGCCCTAAAATCGTTATCAATTATAGGTAACTCTGTAAAGCAGCAGTTAGTTGTATGGTTTATGTTAGCGACAGTATTATCAACGTTTTTACCGAACATTGTGGTCGCAGCAACTTTAAGTCCAATTGCCTTATCGATGCTTGCCTATGTTAATAAAGGTGAAGTGAAAAAAAGTTTGATCGCTACTAATATTTTATTGGCAATTGCTTGGGGATCTGGAATGGGTGGTTTTGGAACACCACTTGGTGGTGGAATGAACCTTGTGGCAATCGGTTATATTGAAGAGTTTACAGGAAGTGAGTATTTGTTCATCGATTGGGTTATTAGAATGATGCCAATCCTAGCTGTATTAACAGCAGCAACTATTATATTTATGTTAACAATGAAGGTTGAAACTCCGGAGCTAGAAGGTAGTAGTACTTTCTTTAAAGAAGAATATCACAAGCTTGGTAAAATGAGTAGGGAAGAAAAATTTAGTGCATTATTGTTTGTGATTGCTGTCTTACTAGCTTTCGCAAGACCATTATATGCAACAATTTTACCATCATTTACCCCACCATATGCATTTTTAACATTAGGTCTAATCTGTTTTATCCTACCAGGTAAGATGAATGGAAGGTTACTGACATTTGAGTATACTTTACCTAAAATGTCATGGGGGCTTTATTACCTTGTTGCTGGTGGATTAGCATTAGGTACTTTTATAACAAAGTCTGGAACAGCAGCATGGATTGCAAGTGTTATTGGTCGTTTTGATTTAAGTGGTGGCTTATTAAGCATTATGATTTTTGTGTTTCTTGCGATGTTACTTGCTAATATTTCAAGTAACACAGCAGCATGTTCTATAGCAATACCAATTGTTATTAGCATTACTAGTGCTTTAAATTTAAGTCCAATCCCCTATGTGTATGTTACAATAGTAGCAGCAAACTGTGCCTTTATTTTGCCAACATCAACAAGAGCAATACCGGTGGGACATGGGGTTGATGCAAAGTATATGATGAAGAATGGATTTAAAGCATTACTTATTTGTTATGTGATTGTTTGCTTATTCGGTTTAATATTCTTACCGATGTTATAGATTTACTAATATTTTACAAAAACTAATTATTCAAGTAATAATTTAATGATATAGTGTTTTTAGTTGATAGGAGATTAATATGAAGAATGACTACAAATTGATATGTCTTGATTTAGATGGAACATTTCTAACATCAAAGCATAAACTGAATCAAAAGACCTTGAGTTATGTCAGAAAACTGATTCAAAACGGAATCAATGTTTCGATTACAACAGGCCGTGCCAATTTTGATGCAAGACATCACGCCGTGCAAATGGGTGAAAGTGTTTATTATGCTTCATCTAATGGTGCTTCATTTGGACGAACAGATCAAGACCATCTTATCTATGAAGAGGGACTTAGTGAAATAGCGATTGATAAGATTAATGCTACTTCAAAGAAATTAGATATGAAACCGGTCTTTTATACTAGAGATATGATATTAGTGAATGGTTTAAGAAGTTTTATGATTCATTATATGTTCTACTTCTTTGGTGAAAGATCCTTATTGAAGTATTTGAAGTTCTTTAAAAGCAATAAAAAGCAAACTGAGTACTACCGTATGAATGACTACAAAGTTCAAAAAGTATTGGTCTTTTCGAGAAAAACAGAAGAACTTGAGGCGTACAAAAAAGAGTTGGGAGATACAGATTTTGATCTTGCTGTCACAACTGGATTATGTCTTGAAATTACACCTAAAGGGGTTAATAAAGCCAAAGGGGTAAAAGCATTAGCCAGAGAGTTAAATATAACAAAAGATGAAGTGATTGCTTTTGGAGACAGTGAAAACGATATTGAGATGTTAAAGTATGTTGGTTGTGGTGTTGCAATGGGGAATGCTGATCAAAAAGTTAAAGAAATCGCAGATTTTGTGACTGATTCTAATGATGACGATGGTATCTACAACAAACTACATACTATTTATGGTGATTTATAAACTCCTGCGGGAGTTTTTTTATTATACCTTTTTAAACAAACCAGTCTAGTTGAAATGATAAACGATAGATTTTTTACGATAAACATAAAAAATGTATTGATTTTCATTGTTTTTGTGATAATATGAATACGAGGTGATTAGATGAAATTATCAACAATTTCAAGAATTGTATGTGTTATTTTAGTCTTTTGCATGATTATTGGAGTGCCAATGATTATCTTTACAGACTACTTAGTTGAAAACTATCATATGCTTTACTTAGACAAAGAAAGATTCCATTTCACAGTATGGTTCTTAAGAATTTGTGGTTTATTTGGTGAAGTAGTCGTTTTTACTTTACTTAAGATTTTTAGAACAATATCGAAAGGAAATCCATTTGTTAAGGCAAATGAAATTGATTTAAAGACCATCGCAGTACTCGCATTTGTATTCGCTGTTCTATTCTCAGTTAAAGCTTATTTTTATGTTACAGCAGTAACAATTGGAGTTATTATTCTTGCACTTGGAATGAGTGTTTGTGCCTATGTATTCAGTCAGTTGTTTAAGCAGTCGCTATACTACAAAGAAGAAACGGATAATCTAATATGATTTTAGTTAACTTAAATGTAGTGATGGCACAAAAAAATATAAGTTTAAATGAACTGAGTGAGAAAACAGGTATCTCAACGACCAATCTTTCAATACTAAAAAACAATAAAGGGAAGGCGATGCGCTTTTCAACTCTTGAGGCAATCTGTAGAGCATTAGATTGCAAACCAGGAGATATTCTAGATATCGATTAATACGGGGGTAATTACAATGGAAAACAATAAACTAGAAATAAGACAAGAGTTAGCAAAGGAAATTCCTCAAAAGAAACCAGAAATAAAATCTATCTTTGCATTAAATCCTGATTTAAAACGAAGTAACCTGTTGGTATTAGCATTGATAAATGCCATCAGTTTTGGATTGCTGATTACAAATTTTTATCAAGTGAAGTTAGGATTATTGCTATTTACAACGGTATTACTAGCAACTGTCACATATTACTTTAAACAAGAAAGAATGATAGTTAATAAAAAAACTTACCTATACTTAATACCGATTGCAGTCATATTAATTGGAAATACGATTTATTCTAATGAAACGATATTAAATGTTTTATCAGTGATCTTGCTATCAAATGTTTATATTGTAAAACTGATTAAGTTTAATTTTAAAGAGGTCTTTGATTTTAGTTTAATCTTTAACTCAGATAAGTTTTCAAGACCAGAGGTGATGAAGAGTTTTACTAAGGAATCAGAGTCAAATCATGATGTTGTTAAAAAGGTGTTTAAAGGACTTATGATAGCAGTTGTACCACTAATGATTGTTGGCTCATTGCTTATTTCATCAGACCGTGTCTTTGAGCAACTGATTATTAACTTTTTAGATAACTTTGAAATTGGTGAGTCATTCTTTAGATTGATTAGAGGATTTATCTTCTTCTTTGTTATTCAATACTTGATTTTAAACTATATTGCATCAAAAGACGAAAAAGTGATGCTTAATAAGCAGTTTAAAGGAGATAAAATCATTATTAACACGGTCTTAACATCATTTAATCTAATGTTTTTAGTTTTTTGTTACATTCAATTAAGATACTTAATATTCAATAGTGGAGATATCAGTATAAGTCATATTGGTGTGACGATTAGTTATGCAAATTACGCTAGAGAAGGATTCTTTCAGTTGTTGTTTGTTACAGCAATTAACTATTCTATGATTATTCTGTTGTTTTCAAAGTATAAAGATGAGTTAAAAAACAAGAGTGTTAAGGCAGCGATGATCTTATTAAGTGTTTTTACAATCATCTTAATCTTCTCATCATTTTATCGCATGCACTTGTATACGATGAACTATGGTTTGACAACATTAAGAATTCAAGTCATTATCTTCTTAGTGCTTGAGTTGATTGTTTTTCTCTTAACATTAATGAATCTAGTTAAATCAAAGTATTCAATTGCTAAGTTAGTCTTTGTCTTTGTCATCATTGGTGCAATGTTGAATGCTACTGTTGCTAACGAATATGTCGCAGCAAGTTATAACTTTGCTGGGGGGAAAAATCGTTATGAAATTAGTCCTAGTAATGTCACTTATGATAGTTACTTTATCTATAAGGATTACTTTGATGATTCAAAACTCAAATATCGTTGGCTGAATCAGACAAACAGTAATAAGAGTTGGGAAGACATTAGTTTATTTGAGTATCTATACTATAATAAATAGGAGACCAATAATGAAAAATAAGTTATATGACATTTTAATATTCATATTTTCAATGTTTCTTTTTGCAGTAAAAATAAGAAGTTTCTATTATTTAGGTTATTTTGTTGATGAACATAATACATCTCCAGACATTGTTTTTGGAGGAGACTTTTGGTTACTTGTTGAATGGTTGAGTTTGCTTGTTGGGCTTACTTTAGTCTTCCTTACAGCAATAAGAGTGTTGAGAAGTAAAGAAGAAATAAAAGGTTCTACTACTGAGTAGAACTTTTTCATTGGATTTACACGTTGGTTTCACATCAATTTCACATTGATTTTATATAATGAAGTCACAAAAGAAAGTTACTTCTTCCTCATTTTGTTTACGTTTACGAAGAACTTTCTTTTGATGTAATATAAGCTTAGTAATGGTAATATTAAGGAAAGATAATCTTTAGATTATCTTTTCTTAAAAGGAGGTATTATATGAAGACAATCCTTGTAGTTGAAGATGAAAAATTATTGCTCGATTTAGTCAGTGACTATCTTGAGAATGCAGGCTATAAAGTATTAAAGGCTAGTGATGGTAAGATAGGGCAAGAATTATTTGAGTCATCTCATGTTGATTTGGTCATTCTTGATGTGATGATGCCCAAACTAGATGGCTTTTCGCTGTGTCGAAGAATAAGAAAAACATCAGATGTTTTCATTATGATGCTAACTGCAAGAGAGGACGATGATGACCAGTTAATGGGGTTTGAATTAGGGGCAGACGAGTATATCATCAAGCCATATAGTCCAAAAGTTCTAGTAGCAAAAGTAAATCGTCTGTTTAATCGTAATGATAATAAAGTGATTAGAAAAGGTTGCATAGAAATACACCTATCAGAACATAAAATCCTGGTTTATAATGAAGAAATCGAGTTAACTAACAAAGAGTTTAGCTTACTACAACTATTAATAGAAAATGAAAACAAAGTTTTAGAACGCGAGCAAATATTAAACCGAGTATGGGGCTATGATTACTTTGGAGATGGTAGAGTATTAGATACTAATATAAAAACCTTACGAAAGAAGTTGCAAAACCAATCAAAGTCAATTAAAACCGTTATAGGAAAAGGGTATAAGTTTGAGGAGGTAAAAGATGAATCTTAATATTAGCAAACGAATTTTCTTGATCGTATTTATTACGATTACCTCTATCTTTACAATCCTATTTGGTTTTCAGTATTTCTTTATCGATGAGTTTTATTATAACCAAAAAGTAAAACAAGTTGAATCAGATGTTAACTATGTCTTATCTGAAAGTGAAAATATAAGTTTTATGGAATTTATGGAGAAAAGCTTTCAATTAGAAAGTGAGACAGATCTATCAATTGGTTTATTACCCAAAAATATTGTATTAGGTGAAGGGGTTGATCTTGGAACATCAAGTGCATTTCCTGTTTACTTTTTAGGTGAAACTGTTGATGGAGAGGTTTACCCTGTGACATTGGAACTTGACGATGAGCAACTTGCCAAAAGTATCTCATACGGTGAAATAGTAAATTTGAGTGGTGTTGTTGAAGATGGTTTACTTTTAGTGACTAGAGTAAATGGAACTCAATTGGTTGATCTCGATCCAAATAGTAATGAGGTAGAGATGAGTCTAGAAGTAGTATCTAATCCTGAGTTGTTAACACCAATCTTTTCAGGAGATGTGATTAAACTAGACCAGAACACCTATAGTGAAACATTTCAGTATTTTACATATGAAGATAGTGCATCAAAAGACTTACAAATCAGTTTTCAAAAAGAAGTTTTGATAGAGGGAAACGAGTATGTGATGACGTTTGAAACATCGCTGCAAAGTGTACGTGAGCTCAGTAAACTGTTAATGCCTTTTTATGCTATTTTTTATTTAGTTGGCTTAGTTTTAGCTTTCATTTTGTCGTCAGTATTATCCAAAAGAATCTCAAAGCCAATCGTGATGATAACAGATAAAACCAATCAGATGGCTCAGATGAACTTTGAACAAAGGATTGATTACACACGTGATGATGAGTTGGGGCAGTTATCCAATAGTATTAATACATTAAGTGAGAACTTAGGTAATACTTTGTCTGAGTTAAAAGAAACTAATGAGTCACTGCTAAATGAAATTGAGAAAGAAAGAAACATTGAAGCCAATCGTAAAACTTTCATTTCAAATGTTAGTCATGAGTTAAAAACACCGATTAGTATATCAAGGGGATACCTTGAAGCAATCAAGGATCAAGTAAACCCAGACAAGCAAAGTCAATACATCGATATTGTGTATGGAGAGAATGAAAAAATGAATGAGATTGTTAAGAGTATGCTTACACTCTTAAAAGCGGAATCAAACACCTCTTATAAGTTAAAACCAAAAAACATTGATGTGATTATGGAAGACATTAAAGAGTATTTTAGTCTGCAGCTAAGTGAGAAAGACATGACTCTAGAGTTAAGTTCACAGTTTGGAACAGCGCTAATAGATGAAGTGTCATTTAAATCAGTGATGATCAACCTTGTATCAAACGCAATCAATTATGGTTTGCCTCACTCAACAGTAGTGATTGAACATGATCTATCAGAGAAACTACACATTAAAATTTCCAATAAGATTGATAGTAAAGTCGATGTTGAATCAATCTTCACAAGGTTTTACACGGCAGATAGCTCCAGAAATAGTGAGAGTTCAGGAACGGGACTAGGTTTATCAATTGTAAAAGCAATCCTTGATAGTTATCAATCGGAGTTAAAGGTGTCTTCAACCAATGAAGAGTTTTCGATTAGTTTTAGCTTAGATATTGCCAGATTTTAAAAAGGTTTTTCTTACCACACCCATGTGATATACTACCTATGGGTGGGATAACATAGTAAACGTTTAATAAGCCCTTATGGGCTTATTTTTTTATAGGAGAGCAAATATGAAACAATTCAAATTACCCTTTATATGGAATACAATCAAGACATTGTTTGCAAGTGTCTTATCACTTTATATGGCTTACTTTGTTAATGACGTCATTAGCAATGCAATTGATGGTGAAACTGAAAAAGTCATCACAAGTGTTATTTATGTGTTAGTCGCTATTACACTTGTTTATCTATTAGATACTTTAATTGGTTCTTTTGTTACAAAGTATACAGAGAAAAAGAAATTGATATATCGTAAGGCGTTGATAGAAGAATATCTGTTACATTCAAAATCAAAGCTTAATACTCAAGAAGTGATGAAACGAGTAGGAAGTGACTTTGAAAAAGTCTTTGAAAGCCAAGTTATGTTAAAGAGTGCTTTACTAAGTGATTTAATTGTTATTGTCATTGGGCTAGTGTTACTTTCTAGAGTGTCAATTTTACTCGCAGCAATCTTGCTCTTAATGACTTTACTTAACTCACTACTACCGATTATGTTTAAAACCGATTTTACTAAGATCTATGGAAAAGTAGAGGAAATTGAAGAAGAGGTAGAAAGTGAGATTAAAGAAACTGTTGATAACTTCAAATCAATTAAAAGTCATAACTTAGAACAAAGTAGAATAAAAGACTACGATAAAATCTTAAGTCATTCGATCGAGGAAACTATTATTGCTGAGAAAAAATGGCATCTATTTAGTGCGATGACAACAGGTGTTAAACAAACAGTTATCTTAAGTTTCATCACGATTGTGATCATGTTTACAGTAAACAATGTTTTAGATATTAGTAATGTCATTTTTGTTATCTTAGTTACTAACATTATTAATACTAAAGTTGAACGTATTGTTAAAGCATCAAAAAGCCTAGTTGAAAGTAAAGTGTCACTTACTCGTTTGAATGAGATTAGAACTAAGATAAAAACTGGAGATTATTTTAATGAGGAGATTACTTCACTTCAAATCAACACTCTTTCATTCGGATATGAGAGTCCTATCTTTGAAGATCTTTCTATAACCTTTAAAAAAGGTGAGATCACACAACTTATTGGTGAGAATGGTAGTGGTAAGTCAACACTAATCAATCTGATCTGCGGCGAATTAACAGATTACAGTGGGCAAATCATGATAAATGATAAAGAACTCAAGTCTTTAGAATTAGCTTCTTACAGGGCAAAATATAGTTTATTATCACAATCAAATCAAACCTTTGAGGGAGATGTTAGGTTTAACTTAAACTTGGAGCAAAACGTTTCAACGAGATTAATCCAAGAGTTTAGACTGGATAATCAACTCTTAAGTAAAAAGGCGTCAGAGTTATCAGAAGGGCAAAAGCAACGTATTGCCATTGTTAGAAGTTTAAGTAAGCAGGCCAATCTACTTATTCTAGATGAACCTGAATCGTTTTTGGATGCTTATAGTATTAGTAAGTTAGTTGAGCACTTAAAGAAAGAAAACAACATAATCATCTTAATCAGCCATAGTGAGTTGTTTGACGATTTAGTTGACCAACGTTATCAAATAACAGAAAAAACATTGAGGAGGTTAGATAATGATCAAAAAAATTAGTCTCCATTTTTTGAAGGAGTTCAAATATTCTATTCTTATTGACGAGTTAGGGCGATTTCTTGAAATCTTTGTAACCTTTGTTTTAGTCGATGTATCAGGAATGATTACTGATGATTTAGTTAGTAATAACTTACAACCAATTATGTTTTATTTACAGAAGTTTTTACTAGTCTCTGCTATATCAGTTGTTTTAGTACCTATATTTGATTTTTTAATCAATAAGGTTTTAGTAACCGTCGGTGCAAGATTTGATTTATATATATATGAGATATTTTTAAAGCAAAAATACCCAGTTGTTGATAAATATCCGACAAAAGATATCGTCTTAAGATTATATAATGATGCTATTGCCTTTAGATTGGACCTGTTTAGTTTGGTCACTGCGATCAGTGGTTACATTGTCATTTTCACATGTCTATCGGTTTACCTTGCCTATATCAATCTAACGTTAACATTAGTGTTGATTGCAGTGACCTTAACGGTTGTTTTAGTACCTGCTTACACAAATAAACTCAGTGAAGAAGTTCTTGATCTTGAAAAGGCCAGTAAGGCAAAACTCAATAGCTATGAACTTGAGCTAATTGAACACAAAGAGTTTTTAAGAGTCAACAATTATCAAGATAAGTTGTTTGAAAAACTGTCTTTTTTCACGAGTGATAGTATATCAAAAACAATTAAATCTAGACTTATCGCATTATTTAAAACTAATGTTATTTATGTGATTACCTATTTTTCACAGTTTATTTTCATTTTAATCGGTACCTTGTTCATTGCAAGCAACAAGATTACTCCAGGAGAGTTTATAACCTTTACGGGTTCAGGATTTATTTTGAAGCGCTCTATAGAAGTTATTAACCTTCGCTTGAGTAACACATTACCTCACTTCAAATCTGTTAGTAAAAGAGTAGTTGGAATACTTGAAGATGAAGAAGATGATAAGTTAGATGCAATTGAACACTTAGAGCAGTTGTCGTTTGAAAATGTCTCATTCTCGTATGATGATGACACTGTAATTGATGGATTAACACTTGAGATTAATCAAGGCGATATCGTTAAAATTGTAGGAGAAAATGGAAGTGGTAAATCAACACTTGTAAAGTTGATGTTAAAACTATATCAAATCAATTCTGGTGAAATTAAAGTCAATGGAATTAACATCAGTGAGTTATCGGCTAGGAGTTTAAGGGATAAAATCAGATATGCTGAGCAAAACCCAGTGTTATTTAACACTAATGTCTATGACAATATTGTATTAAACAGTGGTCAAGACGCAACTGAAGTGATGGAGTTACTCAAAATAGGAGATTTGCGAAATGTTGTTGTTGATGAGGCAAGTAAAAACATTTCTGGTGGACAACGAAAAAAGATAGCACTTGCGCGTGAGTTGATTCATGCAGGAGATATCTTGATTATTGATGAGTTAAGAAATTTTCTTGATTCAGAGAGTTATCAGAATGTCCTTAGTTATATCAAGAAGCATAAAAAAACGTTGGTTTTTATCTCACATGGGAATGAAGAAGTCAATTTTAATAAAACAATAGTTCTATAGTGTATTTGTCCTCATGGTTAAGAAGTGCTATACTTTTTGTAAGAGTTTTAACTTTTAAGTATCAGTGCATGGGGGTAAGAGTATGAGAAGAAGAGTAACCATCATTTCGCTATTGGTAATACTTGCTGCCTTAACGATCTATTGTCGAACACAAAGAACACCAGATTATATTACAGGTGTAAATCAAGAGGACATCATTTATTTTAGTGTGGAAACGTCATTGGGAACTAAAATCTCAATCTTTGATGACTGTGTAACACTTAATAAAAGTGATAGTCAACATATCATTGATTTTGATTTAAAGAATAAAGTCTTTGATTTTGTTAGGACTATGGATATCAACTACCGTAATAAGGCTAGTGTCGTAAGTCATTTTGATTACCAGGTAAGAGTAGGACTTTCTGAAGACAATCAATATAAGTATATTAGTGCACTTTTATCTGATAACAAGGAACAAGGTAATATTATTGCTAAGTTACCTGATTATGATGAAAGCATTGTTGTTAACGATTTTGATGCTAAGTTGTTAAGTGATATTATCTTGAGAATGGAATCATCAAGTTACAAAGGGATTAGTGTGGATCATTCAAAGTGTACAGTGACTGCAAATGATTAGTCACATGGAGGGGGATTAAATGGCAAAAAAACTTATCGTTTTTTCGATACTTAGCTTAGTATTATTAGTCGCTTACCAAATGTTTTTTAAAGTGACGCCATACTTAGATGAACTAAATGAATCCAACATAATCTATTTCAGTCTTGAGACAAATAGAGGAGATAAGATAGTTATTTTTGACCATTGTGTTGAGGTCGAGGGTTATGAAGTGAGTACTCTTTATAACGAAGAGTTAAAAGATGATGTGTTGACTTATATTGAAAGTATCGAAGTAGATTACAGGAAAGAAGCTGACTATGCAACTAACTCAATTTATCAAGTAGAGATAGGTTATATGCAAAATAATCAATGGAAGCAAGTCTTGGCACTGTTAACAAAAGAGGTTAGTGGAAGAAGTATTATCCAAAACTTGTGGGATCATCCTGATGCAAGGATTGTAAAAAGTCACAATGTTGAGATGCTTGAGTCACTTCGAGTTCAAATGGAAGACGTTGAAAGTCTAAAAGTAGAAGTCAACACAACACATTGTGAAATACCATAAAAAATTTAAATCTGCTATTGCAGATTTTTTTAGTGACGCGAACATTTGTATGCTATAATATCACCGGAGGTGTTTGTATGCGTGATATTTGGAATCCTTGGCATGGTTGCACAAAAATCAGTGAAGGATGTCAGCATTGTTATATGTATTTTTTAGACAAAGTAAGAGATCAAGATGGTTCTAAAATATATAAAACTAAAAACGGGTTTAACTATCCCTTACAAAAAGATAGACAAGGTGAATACCTCATCAAAAGTGGCGAAACAATCAGTGTCTGCATGACATCAGATTTCTTTTTAGAAGAAGCAGACATTTGGCGTGATGATGCTTGGGCAATGATTAAAGAGAGAAGTGATGTTAAGTTTTTACTGATCACTAAAAGAATAGAAAGAGTGAAAGAATGTCTTCCCCATGACTGGGGGGAAGGGTGGGAAAATGTCTTTTTTAATGTGACATGTGAAAATCAAAAACGTGCTGATGAGCGTCTACCAATCCTTCTAGAATTACCCTTTAAACATAAAGGAGTGTATGTCGCCCCAATGTTAAGTGAAGTTAATCTTGAAAAGTACTTAGAGGATGGACAAATCATGCAAGTAGTCTGTGGTGGTGAGAACTATGACGGTGTAAGACCACTAGATTTTGAATGGGTAAAGTCCTTAAGGAACCAGTGTAAAAAAAATCATACATCGTTTTACTTTGTCGAAACAGGTACAACGTTTATTAAAGATGGTAGAACCTACAATTTAAGAGGAAAAGGCATCCAAAAAAAGATGGCTTTTAAAGCCAACATGAACTATCAAGGAAGAAAAATGCATTTTAAATTAACTGACCCTCTTGGGCTTGAGTTCAGTCCAGAAGAGTTATATAAACCAATTTTTTGTGAGAACTGTATGGAATGTAGTTACAGAGGTTTATGTAATGGTTGCAGTCAATGTGGTAAATGTTATAATTAAGTAAATTATATTAAGGAGAGTGATGAACATGGAAAAAACTACAAACAATAAACAATTCTCGGAGGGTGGAAAAGCATAACCCTCAAAATAATATAGTTGAGGTAAAATATGAATAAAAATGAATTAATTAAAAATGAACTAAATAAGTATGAATTAAGTGTTAAACATTTTGATATCATTTCTGATGCTAATGGCGTAATCGTTGTTAGGGTTTATACAGATGAAAAATCGTTTATCTTGAAGTTTTTTACAAACGATTTTAAAAGAGAAATTAAGTTGTATCAACTGTTTAACAAATACAGCATTAAAACAATTGATCTTTATGATTACAAAGAAAATTCGATGTTACTAGCAGATATTAATGAGAGTGAAAAATATCGCCTTGCAACAAAAGAGGATACAAAAGATCCTCAAGTGATACAATCTCTGATAGATTGGTATCATAGTTTGCATCAAAACGGTAAAAATATTCTATTAGAAAACAAGCTATCTCTGTATTCGGAAACAGAAGAAGTGACGCTTGATGCTATCAGGTTTTTACAAGAAAAAACAAGTTATCGTAACGATGAGTTTTGGACAAAGTTAAAAGCCAACTTACAACTGATCAAAGATTATGTGAGTTATAATCAAACAATGACTTACAATGATTTTGACTACACGAATATGATTGTTTCGAATGATAAATCAGAAGCATTTATGTTTGATTACAACTTGACAGGAGTGGGTCTTCCATATTTTGATGTCAGAAATATTGTTTCTAATCCATATTTTGATTCAAGTATCACAGAGATGGTCAAAAAGGACTTTTCCTACAAGAAAATTGATGTGTTGGTAGACGAAGTGATTTCAAACATCTTTAGTTTGATCTCTGCCTACGAGCGAGAAAGTTTTCCTAATTGGGCAAATCCTTTGCTTGAAGAGTTGTTAGAGGGTGGCACTTACACAAAGCTTAATGAATTGATTGAGTTGTTTGACTCATTTGAGGAAACAGAGTTTATTAGGGTAAAAGCGAATGACATTATTCTTAGAAATGCTAGAGTGTCAGATATTAAATTACTAACTGACTGGTGGAGTGATGGCGTTGTAATGGAACATGCTGGTTTTCCTAACGGACTTGTCATCAACAAGGAAAGTTTGAGACGAAAATATATCGTTAGAAATGTAAGTCAAAAAGAAGCAAGACTTGTCATCGAGTATCAAAATAAGCCAATAGGCGAGATGAGTTTTCGTTTGGTAGCGAATGCAACCTACATGATTGGTATCAAACTATGTGAGCAAACCAAACAAAATATAGGGATTGGAACGACCTGCTTGATTACGTTGTTTGATTATTTGTTTGAGCAATGCCATGCAATGAAAATTGTTTTAGATACAATGGTAGAAAATGCAAGAGCGAGAAAGGTATATGAACGCTTAGGGTTTAAGTTCATTAGAATTAACAAAGACTGCTTTACAGATCAGTTAGGAAACTTAAGAAGTAGCGTAGATTATGAACTAATCAAAACTGATTATGATAAGGCAAAAACGAGATTGAAACTGGCATCAGAAATTACTGAACAACTAATGAATGAAGATGATGCAAAAACAATTTCAGAATGGGACTATGACGGTGATTACAAAATGTATAATCTACCATCATGGCAAGAGATGAAAGAGAAGAAGTTTTCAATGACGACTGAAAGAGGAAGACAAGCCTTTACCATTTATACCCATCAAGGTGAGATTGTAGGTTTTGTTAGCCTTTATGACCGAGATCATTTTGTTTTCTTAGGTATTGGCGTGAACCCCCATCTTGTTTCAAAAGGTTATGGTAGTGTCATTATGGATAAAGCAGTAAAAAAATCTATGGCAAAGTACCCTAAAAAGATCCGTCTTGAAGTGAGAAGTTGGAATGAACGAGCAATAAAGTGTTATCAAAATGCCGGTTTCAACATCACTGGTTATGTTGAACAAACGACATATATTGGTTTTGGAAAGTTTACACAAATGGAATTAGAGTATTAACATCAGGACTAGAGAAATCTAGTCTTTTTTTAACTCTACGATTAGTTGATTGCATCTGGTTATATCTTTTGTATAATGAAGTAGTGAGGAGGGTGATTATGAAAGAAACAAAGGATGTATTACGTGAACTACGTATTGAGAAAAAGTTAACTCAAAAGGAGTTGGCAGAACAACTCTTTGTTAGTGATAAAACAATTAGTAAATGGGAGAGAGGGGCAGGATATCCTGATATTACAGTGTTAAATCATATAGCAGACTTCTTTAATGTCAGTATTGATTTGTTACTAGGTAATGTCAGCCCACAAGTCAATAAGGGAATTAAAATGATTGGCTTTTACTTATGCCCGAACTGTGGAAATATCATTTATTCTTCTGATCAAACTACTATTTCATGTTGTGACAAAAAGTTAGTTCGCCAAGAAGCCAAAAAAGCCGATGAAGACCATCAATTATCAATCATTGATAGTGATGGAGGCCACCTTTTAACGATCAATCATGAGATGGCCAAAGAACATTTCATATCGTTTGTAGCAGTAAGAAGAGCAAATAGCATTAATATTATCGAAACATATCCTGAATGGGACCTACAAGTTCGATTAGATTCATTTAAGTACTCAAGAGTATACTATTACTGCAGTGTTCATGGATTATATTATCAGCAAATTAAATAAGACCTATAAGGTCTTTTTAGTTGTGGCTATTTGGTTGTGATGATACTATAAAGTTAGTGGATGGTGATAAAATGATTTTGATAACAAAAAAGCAAGCTCGTGATTTTTTAGTGAAGTATCATGGCTTTGATAAAAAACGTTTTAAAGGTAAAGAAGGTGTTTTAGACTTCATAAAACAAGTCGGATGTATCCAATATGATCCTTTAAATGTTGTGGGTAGAAATCCTGACTTGGTTCTTCAAGCCAGAATAAAAAACTATAAACCGAAGTATTTATATGATTTACTTTATAAGGACCGTGAGTTGTTAGATGGATGGGACAAACAAATGTCAATTTATCCTGTTAGTGATTACTCTTATTTTTATAGTGAATTTTATTTAGATTCAAGATTAAAAAGTATAGAAGGGACCCTAAGAAGAAGAGGAGCTTTAGATGCGCTTAACTATATAAATGACATTAAGCTTATCGTGGATAAAAATGGTCCAACAATGCCAAGAGATATCAATGTTGGTGCATACAAGCGCAGTGGTAGCTGGGGACACGGTCGAGTATCATCAATAGTTATGGATTATATGTATAATCGTGGTGAGTTAATTGTTGATCATAAGAAGGGTGTTCAAAAAGTTTATGATCTCGCTTACAAAAAACTCCCAGAAACGGTGTTTAATCCGGTGGTAAGAAGTGAAGAGGAATTGATTAAATGGCATGTCAAAAGAAGAGTTGCTAGCTTAGGATTAGTGTGGAACAAAGGGGGAGGAGCTTTCTTAGAGTCGTACTTAAGAAAAAAAGAAATCAGAACAAACGCAATCAATCAACTGTTAGAGTCAAACGAGTTAACTGAAGTTGTAATTGAGGGTGTTAAGGAAAAGTTTTATCTTTTAACTAAGGATTTAGATTTGTTACTCTCTGAAACGAAACATAGTAATCTAATGAGCTTTGTTGCCCCATTAGATAATATGATTTGGGACAGGAAAATGGTTGATGTTTTATTTAACTTCACATACAGTTGGGAAGTTTATGTTCCTGCTGCTAAAAGAAAATATGGGTATTATATTTTACCTGTATTATATAAAGGGCAGTTGATTGCTAGATTTGAACCGATTATTGATAAGGAAAACAATCTGTTAATCGTTAAAAACTGGTGGTATGAAGATGGAGTTAAAGTGAATAAGAGTTTAAGTAATGCAAAAGAAAAGGCATTAAGGGATTTTGCAAAATACCTTGAAGTCGACTATTTTGGTGGAAAACCCACTATGTTGTAAAGTTCTTGTCAAAAGTTTTAAGCAAGCATGGTGAAAGTGCCCAAAATTTTCCAATTTTAGTAAGAAATGATATACTGATTTTGGGTGGGTAAGGTAAGCAAGTGAATAGTAGTGTTTATGAACCCAAAATTTTTTTGGGTTTTTGTTTTTAATAGGATTTCATTTATGAAAGGTAAATGGAGGGATATTATGAGTGAAAGAAGAAATTTTAAGATAACAATGTCAGATCGCGAATTATTAAGGAATATGGAGCCTTTTGTGGATCGGTTACTTTTTGTTTGTATGGTAATCGCTTTTGTAGGATACATTTATGTTATTAATACATTCTCGATTTTTTACTTTTTTGCAGTCATTGACTTTATGATTTTTCTCATTCTTTTTCATCTGGTCGTTTATAGAAAAAGAATAACAGTTGAAGTGAAGGTAGGAATATCAATTGCTATGCTTATTTCTTTTGGAACAATAGGCTATCATGTTAATGGGTTGTTTAGTGCTGGAGCGTATATATCATTAACGGGCGTATTAATTGCAGTAGTATTTGTTAACATCAGAGTAGCATTGATCATTGCTTTTCTTGTTTCATTAAAAGGAGTTCACTACTTTGTAAACCTAGTTTCAACAACAGATCGTACAGCAAGCATTGTTATGTCAGGATCAGAACTCATTACAGGCTATCTAATGGCTTATGTAGGAATGTTTATTCTATGTTTAGTTATCTTAGTTGTAGTCTGGGCGTTAAAGAAATTTTTGTTTGAAAACATTAACACAGTACATGAACAAATGACCATCCTTGAAGAACAAAACAAGTCATTGCAAGAAATGAATAATGAAGTTGAATATCTTGCATTCTTTAATACATTAACAGGTTTACCAAACAAAACGAAATTTAAGCTAATGGTTCAAAAACATTTAAAGGAAAAACAAGAAGGGACACTTATCTTAGTAGACGTGAAATCATTTCAAAAGTTTAATGCATTTTACGGAATGGATAAAGGTGACGAGTTCTTAAAGTTTATGGGAGAATATGTAAAGAATAACTTAAACTATCATTTTGAGTTAGGTTATCTTGGTAATAACAGTTTGGGTATTTGGGTACCATATCAAGCAACTAAAGAAGCGATAACTGAGTTACATGATAATCAATTAAAAAATTTTCAACTCAACTCATACTTTGACTTTCAATTGGAATTATATGTTGTAGCAGCAGTTAGAACGAGTAGATTAAGAACATATGATGATTTATACAATGTTGCAGATAAAGCAATGAAGTTAGCGAAACACAATAATTTAGATGAAATAGTGTTTATTGATCAAGCCTATATCAATGAAATAGAAAGTTATGAGAATTTTGTTACCTTTTTAAGCGATACAATTGATGAGGGAACCTTTGAGATATTTTATCAAGATAAGGTTGATACTTTGACAGGAAGAGTCATTGGTCTTGAGGCGTTATCTCGTGTTAGAAAAGACGATATTATCTTAACTCCTGATTCCTTTATTGAAGTTATTGAAAACAGTAAGCTTGCATCAAAGTTTGGACAGGTAGTTCTTAAAAAAGTAATATCAGATTTACCAGAATTGATCTCAATATATGGAGAAGACATTGTTGTCAGTGTTAATGTCAGTCCTCAACAAATGGGTGACACTGATTTTATTAAGAATATCAATCAAGATACTAAAAATCACCAACATTTAATCACTCATCTTGAACTCGAGATTACAGAAAACATTTTGCTATCTGATATGGAACGTTCTGTGATGATTCTTAACTTCTTACGTGTTAAAGGGTTTTCAATTGCTATTGATGACTTTGGGACAGGGTATTCTTCGATGAGGTATATTGCAGAGTTGCCGATTGATGTAATCAAAATTGATAAGTCATTCATTAAAAAACTTGAGTTATCTCATAAAACATCATCCATTGTAAAGGCCATTGTTGAAATAGCTCATGCGAATAACTTACGAGTTGTTGCTGAAGGAGTGGAGCGAGTTGAACAAGTTCAGATATTACAACAAATGGGATGCCGTATTGTGCAAGGATATCTTTACTCAATGCCGACACCTTTATCACAGCTTGGAATGAGTGATGAAAAAAGACAGTTACAATCAATAATTTGTTAGACACTTGATAGTGTCTTTTTTTTTGATAATTGGTAACGTTTCCAATATTGATTTGCTTAACAATGGGTATACAAGGGCTGAAAAAGGGTGTATTATTACAATGAATTAGGAAGGGTGTTTATATGACAGAAAGAAAATCACTATTTCAGATTACTTGGCCAATATTTATTGAAATTTTGATGTTTATGCTAATGGGGATAGCAGATACATTTATGTTGAGTGCTTATTCTGATCAAGCAGTAGCAGCAGTTGGAATGAGTAACCAAGTCTTAAATCTAGTCGGTGTTTTAATCAATATAGTCGCTTTAGGAGTGACGGTTTTAATCAGTCAGTATATTGGAGCAGGGAAGTTCAAGAAAGCCAATGAGGTGGCTTTAACAGGTTTAGGGATGAATGCTATTTTTGGAATACTTCTAGCTACTTTTTTGTTTTTCTTTAGCGGTAATATTTTAGAAATCATTAATACTCCTGCTGAAATTATTGATACTTCAAAGCTTTATACACGAATTGTTAGTGTTAGTTTGTTTATGTGGGCATCTACATCAACAAGTAGTGCGATATTAAGAAGTAATGGTTATACAAAGGTTCCAATGTTTTTAGTGATGGGTGCTAACGTCTTAAATGTAATTGGTAACTACTTACTGATTTTTGGGATTGGGTTCTTTCCTGAACTTGGTCCTGTGGGAGCAGCAATCTCAACGGCTTTCTCAAGATTTATCTTAGTGATTGTTGCCTTGATTGTTTTATTTAGAACGATTAAATTTAAACTAACAGAAGATTTTTCTAATAATATCCCTAAGTACATTAAAAACTTACTTAAAGTCGGATTGCCAAGTGCAGCTGAAAACTTCTCCTATACAGTTTCACAAACTGTGATTGTAGGTGTTGTTGCAACACTTGGAACAACATCAATCACAACTAGGATATATACGTTCAACATAGCAATGTTTATCTTCTTGTTGAGCATCGCTGTTGGTAACGGAAATCAAATACTAACTGGGTACTTTGTTGGAGAAAAGAACTTTGAAGGTGCCTATAAAAACACCTTAAAGGTGAACTTTGTTACGATGTTAATCTCAATGAGTCTTGCTTTAGTCGTTGCAATTTGCGGTCCATTTTTGATTAGATTGTTAACTGATGATCCAGTCATTATTAAGGTTGCAGTCACGTTGCTTTGGTTAGAGGTTCTTTTAGAACCAGGACGAACGATCAACTTAGTCGTGATTCAATCATTAAGAGCAGCAGGTGACACAATTTTTCCTGTGGTTATGGCCATTATAAGTATGTGGGGGATTGCCACATTTGGTTCTTATTTATCTGTAACACTAGGGTATGGATTGATTGGAGTATGGATTGCCTATACAGCTGACGAATGGTTCAGGGGAATTGCCATGTTGATTAGATGGCGTAGTAAAGTGTGGCAGACAAAATCATTTGTTGAGGAGTAAAAGTTAATAAAACATGTCAAAAAAGCCAAGAAAAAATGGCTTTTTTATTTATTAGTTTATAAAATATGTCAGTTATTTACCCCTTTAAAAATGGAGAAATACTGAGTAAACAGGTAGTTTTTGAAAGAAAATGAACGTTTTTGGTTGAAAATGGAAGAAAATGACTATATACTGAAATTAACATAGAGGTGAGAAGAATGTTAAAAGTTGAAAGACAGAATAAAATTATTGCACTAATTAAAGAGTATGAATTTTTGAAGTTAGAAAAAGTTGCTGAATTACTTGAAGCATCTATTTCTACAGTAAGAAGAGACTTTAATGAGTTAGATAAACAAGGACTTATTGAACGTGTTCATGGTGGAGCTAAGTTGATTACTAACAACATGATTGAAATGAGTATAGTTGATAAATTAGAACGTTATAAAGATGAGAAGGAATTGATTGCAAGAAGAGCGAGCGAGTATGTTAATGAGAATGACATTATTTTCTTAGATGCTGGTTCAACTACTTTTGCAATGATTAAGTACTTAAAAGGTAAAAATGTAACTGTTGTAACCAACGGTTTGACTCACATTGATTTACTTATTGAATCACAAATCGATAGCTATTTGATTGGAGGGTTTATCAAACCACAAACGAAAGCTTTGATTGGTAGAGAAGCGATGACTTCAGTAAGCAAGTATCATTTTAATAAATGTTTTATGGGGACAAATGGGGTTGACCTTACTCAAGGGTGTACAACACCGGACCCAAATGAAGCGATGATTAAAGAGATGGCAATTAAAAACAGTGATAAACCATTTGTGTTAGCGACATCAAGTAAATTTGGAGTTAAACACTTTGTTCAATTTGCAGATTTAAATCAAGTAGAGATTATTACTGATCAACTTGTAGAGGGTTATGAAGAGTTTGAAAACATTGAGGTGGCAAAATGATATATACATGTACTTTCAATCCATCAATAGACCATCATGTTAGCCTAGAAATATTTAACAAAGGTGGATTAAATAGAACAATTGAAGAACACTTCCAAATTGGTGGAAAAGGGATCAATGTATCGATGATGTTAAACAATCTTGGTATAGAATCAACAGTACTTGGGTTTGTCGGAGGCTTTACTGGTGAGTTTATTAAAACTGAACTTGAAAGAGAAAACATTAAACATCGTTTAATCAATGTAGATGGTATTACAAGAATAAATACAAAAATGAAAACGTTAGCATGTGAGTCAGAGATAAACTCTGCAGGACCAATTGTTAACGAGAATAACATAGAAGAGTTAAGAAAGATTGTTTCAGCCATGAATGAAACTGATGTCTTTGTCCTGGCAGGGAATCCTTCAGCGGGTTCAGATAAAGAAAATTATTCAGAACTAGCCAAGTTATGTGTAGCTAAGGAAGTTGACTTTATTGTTGATTCAACAAAATATAACTTAGAGTCAACATTAAGATATCAACCGTTACTTGTTAAGCCAAACATTCATGAACTTGAAGAGTTGTTTGAAACATCAATTAACACAATAGAGGATTTATTAATGTATGCTAAAAAGTTAAAAGCAATGGGACCTAAAAACATCATCGTATCACTTGGGAAAGATGGAGCAATTCTGTTAACGGATCAAAACATTTATAAAGCAAGTGCACCAATGGGTAAGTTAATTAACAGTGTTGGAAGTGGGGATTCAATGGTTGCTGGTTTTATTAAAGGATATGTAAGTCGTTTAAAAGAAGAGGAGTTACTAAAACTAGCGGTTGCATGTGGTAGTGCGAGTGCCTTCTCACAAAAGTTAGCTTCAGAAGAAAAGGTAGAAAAACTATTTAATGAAATTAAAGTAGAGGTGTTGTAAATGAAGATCACAGAGTTAATGGATGTAAATGTTATGAGTATGTCTTTGGAAAGCACTTCTAAAGAAGAGGTCATTGATGAGTTGATTGTTTTACTTGATCAAGAGAAAAGAATCTCAAATGTAAAGAAATTCAAAAAGGCGATTTTAGCAAGGGAAAAACTAAGCTCAACAGGTGTAGGTAATGGAATTGCGATTCCCCATGCACAAGTAAAATGTGTAGAGATACCATCAATCGTTTATGGATATTCGAAAGAGGGTATAGACTATGATTCATTGGATGGAGAAAAAGCACATTTATTCTTTATGATTGCTGCTCCAAAGGATGGGGGAGATTTACATCTTCAAGCATTAAGTAAGCTAGCACGTTTACTAATGAAGGAAGAGTTTAAACAAGGTATCATAAATGCAGGGACAAAAGAGGGTGTTCTTGCATTGATAAATAAATATCAATAACTATATAAGGGAGGCTATTTTAATGGCAAAGATTGTAGCAGTGACAGCATGTCCTACAGGTATCGCACATACTTTTATGGCAGCTGAAAAAATCGAGCAAACTGCAAAAGAGTTAGGGCATGAAGTGAAAGTTGAAACAAGGTATCATAAATGCAGGGACAAAAGAGGGTGTTCTTGCATTGATAAATAAATATCAATAACTATATAAGGGAGGCTATTTTAATGGCAAAGATTGTAGCAGTGACAGCATGTCCTACAGGTATCGCACATACTTTTATGGCAGCTGAAAAAATCGAGCAAACTGCAAAAGAGTTAGGGCATGAAGTGAAAGTTGAAACAAATGGTTCTGCAGGGGTAGAAAATAAGTTAACAGCGTCTGATATTGCAAACGCAGACTTAGTAATTATTGCAGCAGATACAAATGTAGAAATGACACGTTTTGATGGTAAGGTCGTCATCGAAGCACCAGTAAAAGACGGGATTCATAATGCTAAAAAACTAATCACAGTAGGTTTAAGTACTAATGAAACATATGTAGCAAAAACAAGTAATAATTCTTCAAACAATGCATCAGGAGCATACAAACACTTAATGAGTGGTGTAACAAATATGTTACCATTCGTTGTCGCAGGTGGTATTTTAATCGCTTTAGCATTCTTATTAGACTTTGGAAATATTGGAGCATCAAACTATGGTTGGGGAACACCATTATCAGCATTTGTTGGTGATGTTGGGAAAGCAGCATTCGGATTTATGTTACCTATTTTAGGTGGATATATTGCTTACTCAATTGCTGACCGTCCTGGTTTAGCAGTAGGGTTTGTTGGAGCGTCACTAGCAAATAACGGTGGAAGCGGATTCCTAGGAGCAATTGCTGCTGGTTTCATAGCTGGTTTCATTGTTAATATACTTAAAAAAGTATTCAGTGGTTTACCAAAATCATTTGAAGGAATTAAACCGATTCTTTTATACCCATTGTTTGGTGTATTCTTAATTGCAGTTGCAATGTTAGGTGTTAACTTTATCGTAACACCAATTAACGAAGGATTAAACTCATTCTTAGAAGGATTAAGCGGAACGAATGCAGTTATCATGGGATTAATCGTTGGTGGAATGATGGCAGTTGATATGGGTGGACCTATCAATAAAGCCGCTTATGTATTCGGTGTAGGATCATTAGCTAATGGTTCATCAGAAGTAATGGCAGCTGTAATGGTTGGTGGGATGGTACCACCACTTGGTATTGCCTTAGCAACAACATTCTTTAAAAATAAATTTAATAAAGAACAACGTGAAGCAGGTAAAACAAATTACATTATGGGACTTTCATTCATTACAGAAGGCGCAATTCCATTCGCAGCTGCAAATCCTAAAGCAGTATTACCTTCAATTATTGCAGGTTCAGCAGTAGCAGGTGCCTTGTCAGGATTATTTGGAGCAGCATCACCAGCTCCACATGGTGGGTTATTCGTTATTCCTTTAATTGACGGAGCATTATTCTATGTACTAGCACTTTTAATCGGTTCAGTGATTACTGCTGTATTATTAAATGTGTTACTACCAGATGCAGAATAAAAACAAATACAGAGAAGAGCAAAACTGCCTTCTCTTTTTCCCTTTATTGATGAGATAGATAAATAGAGTTGCATTTGCCCATGCAACCAAACGTAGCAAAAAATTGCAACCGAAATTTGGTTGCTTTTTTGTTTGAAGATGTGCCATACTAGGTTTGGAAAAAGGGAGGAAAAAAATATGCTTGGAAACAACATCTATGAATTAAGAAAAGCTAATAAAATGAATCAAGAACAGTTAGCGAGTATATTAAATGTATCAAGACAAGCGGTCTCAAAATGGGAACGTGACGAATCAACTCCAGACTTGGAAAAACTGACGGCCTTATCTAAGGTGTTTGATGTAACAGTGGATGAGTTGCTGAACGATAGTTATGATGTAAGTAGCTATAAAGTACCGCAAACATCTTTGTTTGCAAACATTGATGAGAGTGTAATTAAAATGGCAATGATAGGGATAGCCTTAATAGCTGCCATGACATCACTATACACCATCTTTAACATCACTAAGTTTGTTAACTTTGTTGATGCTTTTCCATTAGCAGAAATCACAATGAAAGGGTTCTTGAGTACCTTTATCGGTGATGTGAATGTATTGCTTGGATTTAGTTTTGTATGTGAAGTCTTTGTGTTAGCGGGAGCAGCAGTTATTCTTTATCTGTACTTAAACAACCAAGTGAGTGTGAAAGTAAAATATGGAGTAATGATTTATGGAATATTAGTTGTGTTAATTAATCATACATTAATTGGGTTGGTTTACATTATATTAGGGTTCATATTAAAGGAGAAAGAGTGCAAGATAAACATAAAGCATGTTGCTTTGATTAGTGCAACCTCATTACTCGTTTGCATTCTATCATGGTTTGTATTTAGTGCTATGACAACCATTAAAGCACCTAATGAAGCTATTCAAAATGATTTTGATATGATTCATGAAATGGACTTCTTTACAGAATGAAAAAAGTAGTCGTTCTAATTTTGGTCTTGATAGCAGCTATTCAGCTTTACATGCTATCAAGTTCAAGTTTAATGTATGAAACCAACCAAATTGAACAAGAAGATGTAACAAAAAATGAAATCATACCACTTATTGATGATGAGTTTAATGAGAAACTAAAACTGTTTTACCCAAACGATAAGTTAGTCGGGTTTAAATACACGTTAACGGAAGATATAGAATCTATTAGTCTCAAAATTGGTAAGAATGAATACTCTAGAAGTTACAAAATAAAGGCTGGATATGGAGAAATATATATTCACTTTAAAAATGATGACACCTTTAGCGTTACCATTAAAGAAATTCAGGTTGAAGATGATAATACGGTTAGGACGTCAAGCGTCAAAACAGAATCAAGTCTTGCTGGATACTGTCCAATCGAAAAGGATCTTACGATGACCAGTTACTCAGAGTTTAATTATCCTCAAGACATTGTATTTAATGAGGAGATTACTCTTATAAACCATACTAGGGGATACGTAGAGCCAAATAGTGAGCACAGTCAAATTGAAGAAGTAAACTTGGATATAAAAATCAGTTTCAACAAATAGATGCTAAGGCATCTTTTTGTTTTTTATTGACTGTGTTAGAATATTTGTGAGAGTAGGGATAATGTGAATCAAGATAAAAAAGTTTATTACTTAATCAAAGGGGTTATCGGCCTCTCCTTTTATATGATGTTTACCGCAGCAATTATCTACAGAATCGATATTGCTAAGTTGAGTGTGATTGAATTAATTCTTTTGGGTTCGGCGTTGGAAATTGCCATCTTTGTGTTTGAAACACCAACTGGAGTTGTTGCTGATTTGGTCAGTCGTAAACTATCTGTTGTTATTGGGTTAGTTATTATTGGACTCGGCTTTATTTTAGAAGGCTTAACGACTATGTATGTGGTCATTTTTGTCGCACAAGTTGTTTGGGGTCTTGGATACACCTTCATTAGTGGAGCTCTAGATTCGTGGATTTCAGATCAATTAGATAATGAATCAATAGAAAAAATTTATATAAGTGGTGCACAAATAGACCGTGCCTCTAGTTTTGTAGGAATAGTGCTAGCGGCTATTATCGGAATGGTAGAAGTTAGAATGGCAATCTTTACAGCCGGTAGTCTGATGATTTTACTTGCGATTATCGTTGCCATTGTTATGTACGAGGCACCATTTGAAAAGAGTGAACATTCAGAAAGTTTGTTTAGTTCTTACTCAGTTCACTTAATCAAAGGCTTTAAACATATTAGAGCACAAAAATTACTTAAAAGCTTGTTCATAGTGATGCTATTTCTTGGACTTTTTTCTGAAGGTATAGATCGTACCTATGAGTTATTTATCTTGGATGAACTTGGCTTTCGATCAGCGTTTAAAATTGAACCTATTTGGATAGTAGCCTTTGTTAATGCATCAATTGCCTTAATAACAGCATTTGCTTTAGAAGTCGTTAAACGTAAAATAGAACAAAGCAAGCGTCTTGTCTTAGTTTCTGCAATGTTACTTCTTGCAATGGTTTTAGGAATTATTAGCTTTGCATTCTCTAAACAAATTGGATTTGCGTTGCTTGGATTTATTTGGTTCACAATCTCAAGACACGCACTTCACCCAATACTGAATGCCATTATCATTAAAAATACTCCTTCAAAAATTAAGGCGACTACGCTATCAACTTTTGGTCAGCTTGATGCAGTTGGTCAGTTATTATCAGGAGCTTTAATGGTCGCAATATCGGTGCCTTTGGGGTTACTTGGGATATATGTTATGACCATTATATTATTGGCAGTACCTTGTGCACTGTTGTTTAAAGAAAGTATCAGAAATTAATGATATTTTCTTTTTTTATTGATAAAATATAAGCATTGATATACATCGTTGTTTCGGCTAAGTTTATTCTTCAAAAGAAGATAGAAATTAATTTTGAAAGCGATTATACTTTGTCTTGTTTAATAAGATAAAGAATAAGGATGGATAAAATAATGGAATTATCATATCGCTTGGATAAAAATAGACCAAAGATTAAAAAGCAAAAATTTACAATGACAAAAGAAGTAAGAGAATCAATTTACACGTTACTTTTTATCACCATTTTTGGAGCATTTATATATAGTATGGTGAGTGCAATGGGAGCAGCAAACTTTTTCTCAACATTAACTAAGACAGCATATAGTTTACTAATCGATACGGCTTTATACATTGTAGCTGTATCTGTAATAATGGGAGCACTTGGAAGCTTGTTATCTGATTTTGGGGTTGTAAAGATCCTTAATATGTTTTTTGCACCGTTGATGAAACCCCTTTATAACTTGCCTGGAGCATCGTTTTTAGCTATGACAACAACTTATTTGTCTGATAATCCTGCAGTGATTACATTAGCAAAAGATCAAAAGTTTACGAAGTTCTTTAAAGAAGAACAAATACCATTGCTGTGCAACCTTGGTACAGCCTTTGGAATGGGATTAATCCTAACCTCATTTATGACAGGGTTTGGTTTCTTTAAAGAAGCAATGATTGGAAACCTAGGAGCTATTATAGGGAGTATCATTAGTGTTAGAATCATGACCTTTATTATTAAAAAGAAACGATATTTTGAGAACAATAAAATTGAAACTGCTGAGGTTGAGCTTTTTGAGAATGATGACAAAAGTATTGAGAGTGATGACTCTAGTTTCTTCTTACGATTTATGACATCAATGCTCAATGGGGGTAAGAATGGGATTGAAATGAGTCTTGCAATTATCCCAGGTTTATTGGTTGTATGTACCATTGTTATGCTATTAACTTTTGGTCCAAATGATCCTACACTTGGTTATCAAGGATTAGCTTATGAAGGTATTGGGTTACTACCAAAAGTGGGGGACTTTTTGACACCAGTATTAACTCCATTATTTGGTTTTACTAGCGCAGAAGCGATAGCATTTCCAGTAACATCACTAGGAGCAGTCGGAGCAGCGATTAGCTTAGTACCAAAATTCTTAAACTTAGGTTTAATAGGAGCAAATGATATTGCAGTCTTTACAGCAATGGGAATGTGTTGGAGTGGTTATTTGTCAACTCATGTTGGAATGATGGATGCCCTAAATCACAAAAAACTTATTGCACCAGCAATCTTGAGCCACACAATTGGTGGGTTATCAGCTGGTATTGCTGCCAATTTAATCTTTCAGTTATTCGCATAAAAGGAGGTCATTATTATGAGTAAAGCAAAGGTAAGTATTATTTCAATGTCAAATAATATTATGGGACACGCTCATGATAATGCCCAAATCATTTTTCCTTTAGAAGGCATATATTTTATCAAGTCTGACCAGACAGAGTATACAGTAGATACACATTCATTAGCAGTCATTCCTCCTGAAGTTATGCATTACTATAATGGAAGTGATGGGAACAAGGTATTGATGTTAGATTTCCCTAAGAAATCATTAAAGTTAGATGACTTAGAGCAACTTAAGGATATTCAACTTTACTTTATGAATGAACATCTAGAGTATATTAAGAACTTGTTATTACTTGAGTGTGATAAAGAAACTTCTAAATTCTCGATTGATTATTTGTTTTACTACTTGTATGATTTATTACTCTCTAAACCAAACTATGCTTCGATTGAGTACATCTTTTCTAACTATGATAGGCAAATTACAATCAAAGAGTTAGCGGATATTGAACACTATAGTGAAAATTATTACCGTGAGTGGTTTAAGAAGAAGACAGGATATGCACCAAGTGCTTATATTCAGCGTCTAAGGATTGAAAAGGCAAAGGAGTTATTGATTACGACAAAGTATTCAATCAGTGATATCGCCTATATGGTTGGCTTTTCACATCATTCCTCATTCACAAGAGCTTTTAATGAATTAGAAGGATTGTATCCTAAAAACTATCGAAATGAATTTTATGAATAACACTAGGTGTTATTCTTTTTATATGCTAGAGTTAGGGTAGCGGGAGGTAATAAAATGAATCCATCAACAATACGAGTTAGAATACTAGTACAAGATTTTAAGAAAATGTTTGATTTTTATAAGAATGTTATGGAGTATAAAGTGATTTGGGGAGATCGAGACGGCACGTACGCTTCTTTTGGACTAAAAGATCAAGAGCAAGCAGAGTTTGCTATCTATGTCAAAGAGGATTATTCCTTTTATCAAGGTTACACAGATAATGGGTCAGACACTAAGTCAGATTATATAGTTATGTGTATGGGGTGTGATGATGTGGATGAGTATTATCATTACTTAAAAGCAAAAGGGGTCGAGTTTATCGGTGAACCACGAGATATCCCAGAGTGGTATTACCGAGTGGTCTTAATGAGAGACCCAGAAGGTAATCTAATTGATATTGGTTCAGCTATGAAAGAGCAAAAAAATATTGGCGATTAGCCAATATTTTTATTTATAATTGCTGACATGCTGCTCAAACATTTTGTTAAATTCATCAGGATTTGTGTCATAATCTTCTGGCAAATCAAACATTGGAATATAAAGTTCACGTAGCTCTAATTGTCGAATGATCGCTTCCATTAAATGGCCTTTCTCATCAAAAATAGAACAAGTTGGACTTTGATTAATACCCAAAAGACCAATAATAGTGTAGTCATTATCCAAATACTCCACTAAATTATTAACTACTTCACTAGCAATTTCTTCACAAAGTTTAACATACTCTTTTGTGTTGTATTCTTCTTTTGTCATTGGCGTTCTCTTTAAACCTAAGTGTTTAAACTCCGGACAACTGATTTGATGAATACCAATGTCATGTTCTAACAACAGATTGATAATCTGTTTAAATCCACCTTTTGCACGCGCAAGTGGTGCGACAACACTGTTTTGATTTAAAATACAGTGAGCAGTGAAGATCACTTTTTGACTTCTTTTATCCATTGAAACGATCTAGTAAACTTGATGGTAATTGTTTAATTGCATATACAACGATAAGTACACTTGCAACCTTATCAACTAAGTTACCTGTAATTCTTGGTAAGAATGAAGCTGCAAAGATATTTTTACCGGCGCTTTGAAGCCCTAGGAATGCCACCTCATAGAATGAACCAGTTAAACCACCAAAGACATACACCGCGATCGTTGAACCGATTAAAGGAGCAACGACTGCTAAGACCAAACCAACGATAACACCTGTTATGTAGTTTAAGTCAAACTTTTTGAAAGAGTAACCTACAACAAGACCTACTGCTGCATTTACTAATCCAAAGGGAATTTCAACCGGTGAGTTAATGATACCAGTTAATACATTTGTTAATAGACCTGTTAAAGCTCCTAACCAAGGACCAAGAATAATAGCATTAAAAATTGTTCCTACTGTATCCATAAACAGTAATGGAATCCCAATCCATTTAACAACTGTTCCTAATACAACGTTGATGACTATACCCAAAGAAATTAAAATCATTTTGTTTGTTTTCATTTAATACACCTCCACAAAAATCTTATCAATCAATCAGGCAATTTACCAATATTTATTTATTATGACAATAGTGAGTTGATTAGTTTTATTTATAAATGATTTTGGACTAATCACACTTTTAAATTGAGTAAAATTAATATTAGATTATAGTTTCTCACCATTTATTTACTATCTATTTTTAAAGGAGTATAATGGCTACACAATCAGAAATTTATAGGGGGTACAACATGCAACTAATCACAATTCTTACTTTAGTACTAGCTATTATTTTATTTATATTAATCTATCGTGTAAGAGGAAACAGAATAGCTCAACATTTGTTGGTTTCTGTTTCTTTGGTCGTTTTATGGCAATTTCTAGAGTTTATGTCAATTTATGTCGAAGACTTGGAATTATTTAGGGTATTTCAAGAACTTGGATTTATCCCACTGTTTTTAGTTAGTCCAATTTTATTCATTGTAGCACTTGACTATTCAGGGTTTTTAGATCGTTTTCCAAAAACGAGATACTTAGTTTATCTCATTCCATTAATATCAGTGGCATCACTTTTTATAGATGGTTTTCCATACCAGTTTTTTGAGAAAACTGCCATTAGGTACAATAATGGGATTCCTATCTTTTTATTCACGCCAGGTACTGGTTTTACAGTGCATACGACATACTCATTTTTGCTAACAGTAGCCACTGTCTTTGTTATTGCAATTGTCTATAAAAGATCACAAAAAATGTATAAAAGACAAAATCTTTTTATGATTGTTGGTACAGCATTTTCATTGTTTGCTAACTTCTTTGTAACGTCTTTAACTGCTTATAATCAAGGACCAGATATCACAGCATTCTTTACTTTGATTACTATATTTGTCTTCTATGTTGGAATATTTAGATTGACTAAATCGATGATCACTCCAATAGCACAAGATATGATGATTGAAAACCTAGAAGATATGGCAGTCATTGTAAATCAAGATTGTCAGTTAATTTATGCCAATACTTCAGCATTAACATTCTTTAACGATGTGATTGATTCTGAACCTAAGATTAAACTAACAAAGTCTAACTATCGACGAAGATATATTAAATCATTGTTTCCATTTTTACCAGATTGCAGCAAGGCGACGTTTAATGAAGACAGTGAAGATCTTCTTGAATACCAATCAAAAACTGAAACATACTATTTTAGGTTTAGAAAAACAATCCTAAAAGATACCGACCAATCTGTGATGGGATATGTGTTGATGTTTCAAGATGTAACAGAGAAAAAACTAGCCGATGAAAAAGTTCATCAATTGGCTTACGTTGATGAGTTAACATCACTTGGAAACAAGAACTCATTTTTTGAACATGTTGATCGAAGTATAAAAATAGCTGAAGTGCATAACGAAAGTATGATACTCCTTGTTGATTTAGATGGATTTGATGTGGTTAATGATTCACTTGGTTACTCTGTTGGGGATAACATGCTAAGTGAAATAGCACAAAGGTTAAATGAACTTTCTGACAAAGATCATCATGTGTATCGCTATAACGGAGATGTTTTTGCCATTGTAGTTGACCAAGTTCAAAGCAAACGTGAATACATGAGAGTCGTTGAAGATATCTTGATAAAGTTCAATGAACCTGTGCAAGTTGAAAGTAATACACTATCAATTTCAGCAAGTATTGGAGTCTCACTTATCCCAGAGGATGGTCTTACAAGAGAGGGGTTAATCAGAAAAGCTACTGCAGCTCTTCATTCTGTTAAGAAAGATTCAACAAAAAATTATCAGTTTTCAAATAGCTTGATAGAAGAAGAATCTCACAGAGCTTTAAAGATGCAACTCGAAATGGAGCATGCTTTAAGGAATAGGGAATTTGAGTTATTCTTACAGCCTCAAATTCAAAAAGTGGATCATCATTATCAAGTGGTTGGTGCAGAAGCGTTAATTAGATGGTTTAGAAATAACAAAGTATTATATCGACCTGACCAGTTCATTGAATTAGCGGAGATGAACGGCATGATTATTCCAATCGGGCAGTGGGTTGTTGATGAAATATATAGAATAAATAAAGATTTGGTCGAAGCAGGTATTCAAATCAAACTGAGCATTAATGTCTCATCAAATCAGTTAAATGATGGTAATTTTGTTGAATACCTTAAAAAAACACATCAGTCATACTGCGAAGTACCAATTGATCTTGTTGTTGAAGTTACTGAATCAGTATTGTTATCAAATATTGATGATATAATCAATAAACTTAACTCTATTAAGGAACTTGGTATTGGTTTAGCTCTGGATGATTTTGGAACAGGATATTCATCACTAAGTTACTTAAAAACCTTACCTATTGACTTTTTAAAGATAGATAAAATGTTTATTGATGATATTGTATATGATTCTAAAAACCTTACCTCTCACATTATTTCGATGGCAAAGACCCTTGGAATGCTAACAATTGCAGAGGGTGTTGAAGATCAAGAGCAATTAGGGAAACTGATGAAAAATAATATCGATTTGATCCAAGGATACCATTTTTCAAAACCGCTTAGAGAAAACGATTTTATCGATTTTGTTAACCATTCCATTCTCTAATTATAAGAAGATCAGAGTGTTGACACAATCTTTATACTATTAATTACAAAATGTCTAATTAATCCAGCAAGAGATTGCTGGATTAATAGTGTTGTCATATAATCAAAGCGTACCAATCTGAATTAAGGGGATAAATTATGAATAACTTAAATATTTTCAAACAACAAGAAAAAATTCATAGTAGTTTAAAAACAGTACTAAATGCGATGGAAGAGATGGTCATGATTTTAAATGATCACAGAGAAATTGTATATTTTAATGATGCATGTAAAACACTTCCTTTTAGGGAAGATATTGATATATTAGGCCTTAGACCTGGAGAGGCTTTTAGGTGTGTGTATGTTGATGATAATGATAAAAGATGCGGGACAACGGAGTTTTGTAAGAACTGTGGTGCATTTAACACGATTGTAGAAGCATTATCAAACCAAACTGGGATTAGAGAGTGTAAAATAAAAACCAGTAATCAAAAGATTTTAAACTTCAAAGTCAAAGCTTCACCACTTGAACTAGAAACTGAAAACTTTGTTTTATTTACTTTAAGTAAGATTGAAATCGAAAACAAAGGTCAAGTTCTTGAAGAAACCTTTTATCAGATGTTTCAAAATATGAGTAGCGGTGTGTCAATTTACGAGGCCAAAGATGGAGATTTTGTTTTTCAGTTCTTTAATAAAGCTGCAGAAAGAATTGATGGGGTAAATGCCGAGGATTTAATTGGTAAAAAAGTTACAGAGGCATTTCCAGGAGTGAAGGATTTTGGGATTTTTGACATCTTTCAAGAGGTTTACAGAACAGGGGAACCTCAAAACTTTCCATTAAGATTTTATGAGGATAAACGCATTTCTGGATGGCGTGAGAATTATGTTTTTAGATTGCCGTCAGGTGAAATAGTGGCAATATATGATGATATTACATCTCAAAAACAAGCCGAGGAAGATTTACTAGACAGTCAAAAATGGCTAAAACAAATCTTAAATACAGTTAATACAGGTATTTTAATTATTGATTATGATACTAGAAAAATCACTGATGTGAACACGTCTGCATTATACTTGTTTGACCTTGAAGAAGAAAATGTAATCGGAAGTTATTGTGGAGATTTTATTGACACAACAGAGTTTAAAAAATTAGAGATTGATGAGTTGATAGCAAAATCAGAGTATTTAGAATCTCATATTATTGCTCATGATGGTAAGCAAGTACCCATTTTGTTAACTTTGAGTGTAGGCTCAAATAATCATAAGGAGCATATCATTGTGTCATTTTTTGATATCACGAAAAGAAAGCAACTAGAAGAACAGTTAAAAGAATTAACACTTCTAGATGACTTAACGCAAATAGGAAACCGTAGAGCGTTTGAGATTACTTTAAAGGAAGCAATTACTGAAAGTATATTCCAAGATAAACCACTATCTACAATAATGGTCGATATTGACTTTTTCAAAAATTATAATGACAAATATGGACATTTATCAGGGGATGAAACGTTAAAAGAAATTGCAAACATCATCAAAACTAACTTAAACAGACAAGAAGATAGAGTGTTGCGATATGGTGGAGAGGAATTTGCTGTCATCTTACCTAATGTTTCTTATGAAGGTGCGCTGGTTGTTGCTGAACGAATTAGACAAAGTGTTTTAGCAGCTGAAATCAAGCATGAAGGTTCACTGGTATCTCCATTCGTTACAGTCAGTTTAGGTGTAAGTTCAAGAACAAATGAAGGAGCAACTAATGGAATGGAACTGATTGATATTGCAGACAAACAACTTTATCTAGCAAAGGAATCAGGTAGGAATACGATAAGATAAGCATTCGATGAATGCTTTTTTTATTACAATAAAACGAGTTGATTATAAAATGTTAATGCCTTGATAAAGAGAGGGCGGTGTTGTGCTATATTTGATGTATGGAAGGGTGGTTAAATAATGAGAAAGTTACAAGTATTGTTGATACTTATATTGGTAATCTCACTTGTTGGTTGTAATAGTTCGACTGTAGACGATGTTAATAATGAAAAACAAGAAGAAGTAGCTAAGCAAAATCAACCAACCGAATCGAATGATGAACCAAAAGAAGAATCAAATCAAATGATAGAGAATACAGTATTTAATCAAGATCATTCTTATCAAATTCAATACAAAATATGGGATATTCTTGATGAAGTGTTTACTAGTGATCAGTTGACTGAAATCGGAGCTGATGGCTTTAGTGGGACAGAGGAAGAGATTGCGAATCAAATTTATGACTGGCAAACAACACATATGGAGTTTGCTGGTGTAGATGATTCATTTTTTGATGCTGGTTATGGATCAAGATGGAATGCAATAATTCCAGGTATATATCCTGCAAGTAAGCGCATTAAACATTTGACAGATGACAATAAAATATATGGGATATGTTACGATTTTTCCTACATCTATTGTGCCATTGCTAAATCTTATGGATTGGACTGTCGTGTAACGATATACACTTATGATACATATGAGAAAAACAATGGGCCTCATCCTTGGTTAGCTGATGAAAATAGCTTTAGAGGACTCGGGCGTGATGAGTATGAGTTATTAAAAGTGGAATTAGATAAAGAGGGGATAAACTTAACTTATGATCAAGTTCACCGAGCAATACAAGGTTATTCGCTTATTGAAGGTCATGTTCAAGGACCACATGGCAGAGCAGAAGTTAAGATAAACGGGGAATGGAATGCTTTTGATGCAACAGTATTTTTTAACGGGGTTCCGTCAAAAGTAGATTTGAATCCTGATAATTATACAGTACTAAATTGGGATGGGATTTATAACCCGATTCGCCTTTACGCTCCAGAGTTTCAAGATTCAGCTGTCGCTCATGCAAAAATCAACTTCGAAGCGATTGGTGAATACCTATCTTATGGACCTCAAGTTCTTTATTCAATGGGAATCACAGATGATTATGGGAACAAAAACCGTGCTCACTCTTTTGATGCTTTTGTAAGAGGAGATGGATTATTACCTTATGTCAATAGCACAAAAGGCTTATCAGAATACTTAAAAATCCCAATGGCTGATCTAGCAGATGAAGGCTATGATGAAATGTTAGCAGATTTTTATGATGAAACTGGAAGACCATTTAACATCATTGCCGACTTTTTAATCTTCGAAGATGAAGACATGTCAGCAGCAGACTACATTAAAAAGTATAATGCCATAACAGGTGATAATCTCAGTGAAGACGAATTTAATAATTATGTAAAATAAAAGACTCGAAAGAGTCTTTTTAAGTGTTTACAATGACTTCAAGGTGGTTTAATGACACTTTTTTGTTGAAAGGATTCATTAAACTCTGCATTGCTATACCATAAATTGATGCAAAAATAGTTTTTGCAATATCAATACTTGAATGTTTTGAGTTAAGTTCAGAAGACACGTGAGTTTCTATTAGCTTAGCGACTTCTTCATAGAATGAGTTAAGTAGTTTTTTGAATGTATCACTCCATAATGCCATGCTCGTTAAATCTACTAATAACCTTAAGTTCTCAGGCGCTTTTTCGATCGTTTCTTCAAAAAACCTTAGTAAGTTATCAAACTTTTCTTTAGCACTTTCACCGCTTTTTAAAGCATTTTCAATATATTTTAAGTTTTTTGCTGCAATCTCTTTAATAACAGCAGCAAACATTCCTTCCTTATTTTTGTAGTAGTAGTTGAGTTGACTTAAGGCAACTCCTGCTTCATTTGCAATATCTCGTAAAGATACATTTGAGTATCCATTATTTGTAATTAGCTTAATCGCAGCATTCATGATTTCTTCTGCTTGGTTTTTTTTAGCCATAACATCCTCCTAGTTGACAAAAACAACAACACTAGATATAATTAGTACGGTTGTCCGAATTAATGTTTCAACAACCATATTTTAACATAAGTGATTAATTTTTTAAACATAAGGAGAAAACAAATGAAAACAATTATTATGTCAGATTCAAACTGTGATTTAAGTCAAGAATATTTAAGAGCACATAACATTCCAACAATACCCTTTAGTTTTGTCATGGATGGAGTTGAGTATATAGATGATAAAGAGAGTATAAAGACAGAGGATTATTACAAAAAGTTAAGTGAGGGCAGTATGTCACAAACTTCTCAAATTACTCCCTTTGCCTTTGAAGAGGTGTTTTTGAAACATATTGAGTTGGGTAATCAACTCATATATATAGGATTCTCATCACAACTAAGTCAAACCTTGAGTAATGCAGTTGTTGCTAAGCAAGCGATTTTAAATCAGTATCCTGAAGCTAAAATTGCTGTCATTGACAGTATATCAGCAACAAATGGACAAGCTTTACTTGTTGATGCTGCAATTCGATTGGATCAAGAAGGCCATTCTTTTGATAAGATTGTTAGTTGGCTTGAAGAAAATAAGAATAACGTCAATATTTGGTTTACTGTTGATGATTTAGAACACTTAAGACGTGGTGGTAGGATATCAGGAGCGAGTGCCTTTATTGGAAAGGCAGCAAAAATTAAGCCCGTTATGAACATGAGTCCAGATGGTAAACTGATTCCAATTGCTAAAGTTAGAACTCGAAAGAAAAGCTTAAAGCATCTTGTTACAGAGTTCGATCAGCGATTTATCGCTTCAAAACAACAAAAAGTTTTTATTCACCATGGGAACTGTTTTGAGGATGCGAAGTATGTAGAAAAGTTAATAAAGGAAAATCATTTTGTTGATGTTGAAATCAACTCAATAGGTCCAGTGATTGGTGCCCATACAGGAGAAGGGGTTATTTCCTTGGCATATTTGGGAACAGCAAGGGATTAGTCGCGTAAGCGGCTTTTTTTATTTTGTCAAAGGAATTTACAGATACATAAGTAATAACTAAACAGGAAATGATAAGGGGTTGATGATATGAAGTATTGGTACATTGTCGTTTTTCTGGTTGCTGTAATCCTGACATTTGTTTACCAGAACAGTGTAAGAGAAACTAGTGTTAACGTTGAAGAGTCCAGTTCGATAGCGCAAACAGAAGGTCACACAGCTGATGAGTTCTCATGTTATGACTATATTGTCAAGCTCTTTGAAACTGACCCATATCCGTATTACCAAGTAGTTTATCCGCTTGATAATGAGGGTATAAACGAAAAGAAAATAGTTAAAGGTAATGGGTTTTATCTTTACTCGGATGATCTAGTCTTCAGGAGAGGTTATGTTGGAGTGGTTGAAATAAGTTTAGGCTCTAACTCAGCTAGAATTTTGTCTAACTATGGTGAAGAAGAAATTTATAACTTTAACTTCGAAGAGGCAAATAACCATCCGGATCATCTAATACTTGCGATTAATGAAATTAGTAAGTTGTACGATTTTTATCTCAAAGAGATTGATCAATCAGGTTGCGAAGCATATTTAAGTAACATTAGTGAACTGAAAAAACGACGAACCTCATACAAGGTTAGCAAGTACCCATTAAAAGAAACAAAGATTGATAAGTTTTATGAAGTCAAATCAACACGTCATACGCTCACTCAAAATAGCCAGTTTTACCTTTTAAATGATTGGAAAGAAGCAGTTGCCATTAAAGAAGATGACAAAAGATTATTTGATAAGAAATCAACCTCATACTTTGGGCAGTTCTATGTCTACTGGACAGATAGTCGACAAAACAAAAGCTATTACAATGATAAGTCAATATTTTTTGGTGAGTACATTTGGTCAGTTAATGAATTGATGAATCATGTTGTTTCTAAAATCTTAGAGACACCAGTATTTATAGTCGATATATCAAAACAGACTGATATGAATAACAAGCAAATATCAGCCGAGTACCTTGATTTGGAAGCAATAGCTAATTCTTTACATTTGTTTGCAAATCCTGAAGAGGGCTACTTAACCCATGTTGGAAGCTTTTATGGATATCAATCAATAGCTCGTGAGATGACGAGTCACATAGATACTTTTTACAATAAAAACTATAAAATATTTGATCGTAATATTTTTGAGAGAGAAGGGTATTATATCTCATCAAATATCGATGAACTCTCATTACTAGGAATTTATTAAGGAGGATAAAAATGAAAAAGTTAGCTATCGCACTTTTACTATTATTGCCTAATAATGTTAGTGCTTTTGATGAAGAAACAACTTACCAATTTGACTTAAGTAACATTATTGATGAAGAAGTAAATGAAGATATACTGTCTTTATCTGTAGAATTAGGCACAACTTCCTTTTGCTTTATAAATGATAAGAAAGTTAAGGCATTGGAGAGTAACGAACTTTTAACTTGTCATTTTGATATTGGTAACACATCGTATGTTCTGACATTTAACACGTCAAGTAATGAGTCACAATTGACCTACGAGCGAGTTAGAACCCATGATGTTGAAGTAAAGATTGACTTGAAATGGGATAACGAAAATAATTTACCCATAGTCGACGTTTCTTCTCCAACAGCTAGAAAGGAGATTGTTGGTACATCAAATAATGGGATCTACTTTTTTAATACCACATTAGATGTAAAGGGAGTTGACAAAAGGCTTGATATCTCTTTAAGCGGTGATGTGCTAAAAGTAAATCAAAATAGTTACCATGTAACAAAAAGTAATGACCAAGTTAAACTGTTTGTTGAGTACTTTGTTAACTCGAGAATCATTGAGCCAAATACTGTTTGGAATGCAACTGAGACATACAAAAAATCGTTTTATGATGCCAAGCAAGTACCATACTCTAGCGGCGTTATTGATCAAATGTTGAAAAATAATACCTCAATCGAACTTGTTTCAAAGGATGGTAACTATCGATTGAATGTCCCTTTATCTCAACATTTAAAAATATGGGATAGGAATGCAGATGGGTCCTACCAAGAAACAAATAAGAAAAAGCAGGTCATCTTTCAGTGGCATGAAAGGAACTTGATGAACCATCAACCAGATGTTCGGTATTACTTAGATGACTCTAGCATGATTTCATTTAAGTTCATAGATAAGGTGAGAAAGAAGATTAATTTGGACCCTGAAGTAGTAGTTAAACACAGTTTCCAAACAAGAGTGAGAACCGAGTTATTTAATTATAGAAAAAACAATGGTTTCATACAAAAAGAACAATCACTTCTTAGGAAATTTACATCCAATAATTACGACTTCTATCCTTTAAATAATGCATGGACAACTGAGGAAGATAAATCTGGTTACGATAGATACAAGGAAAATGTTATGTATCTATCGAAGAAAAAAACAACTCCCAATTATAGTTATTATAACAATGGTAACTGGACAGAGCATAGCTCGGTTTATGGATACGAGAAGTTTGATAGTCAACACCAGTATGTATCGCGAAAACTCTTGCAAGTCATCTATGATTATTATCCGTCTCGTTCATCTTACACAAATACCTCGAGTAAAAGTGGTTGGGATAGATATACGAGTAGAACAATGAAAAACTGTCAAAGGACTTTTACTGAAACTTACTTAGGATCATGTGTTGGGAAAAAATGGTCATATAGGCCAGCCATTCGAATCGTTTCATCATACGGTGGTGGATACGCTATTTGTCCAAGTGGTTGGCGTTCTTACTACTCCAATAATTTTAAGACACATCGATGTCGTAAGTATCATTCATATACTTATGACTGTCAAAAATCAAAACAAGTCACACAAAACTTATACAATCAGACTCCTAGCTGTCCTTCGGGCTATTACCAAATATCTAAGTGGAAACAATATAGGTTTAGAAAAGTTAGTTCAAGAGAGTACGCAGAGATGGTTAGAATGGATAAGTATTACGAAGCAAATGGATATAAGAGGTATTATGAAACCCATCACTATAAACACAGGAAAGTATCAAGTTGGAACTATACCTATAAAAATCAGGTGGGTTCTCCTTACGCTGCTCAAGGTTATGTGAATTACCAAAGTTATCCTGTTTACCGGTATCGTTCAATTGTTTCAAAGAACTACCAATATGCATCTACATGGTTAGATGTCGGAAGCAGTTCATATTACTTAAAGCGTGACCAAGGGTATGAGGATTACAGTAAGAGGTTTGTTGATAGTTCGATAGTGGATTATGCTTACAAGTTAAATCAACTTGTTCCACCTCATGTTTTTATAATTGATAATCCAGGATTCATACACTTTTCAAGTACAAATCAGTATAGTGTTTGGTCACCGTTTTCAAGTTACCAACTAGGACCTTGCAGATCAAATACCAATACTTACAACTGCTTGTCAAAAAAAGAAGTCATCTATCCAACGGCAGTAAGGGATGTTGTTGTCCTTAAAGAGAACAGCCTTTCATTTAACTCAATGACAACAGAAAATCAAATCCTTAACCGGGCGCACTTAATTAAACAAAGTAAGAGTGAAGAGGAGTGGGCAGTATCTAATCAGGATGCGTTATACGATATTTGGTTAAATAGTAAAGAATATGTACACTCAAAGTCAAGCCTGGGGTCGATAACTGCTCGAGAAAATTACTTAAACTCTCATCATTTTAAACCCTATATCTATTTAGATAAACATTGGAGAGCTGCTTTGGTGAATGCAACATCCCTCAGTTACACTGGTCATGCAAAATATATTGTAAATTTAAAGAATAATTATACTAGCAGTGTACCATTAAATGCGACACACAAAAACAATAGGGTGGAGTATGTAACTAAGTTTTTTGATGAATCAATCGATGACAGTTTATCAAAAAAACAATTGACAATGAAGTTGAACAAAGAAGAACAGCAACAACTTATGTCGATGGGAAAATCCCTATCAGACGGCTGTCATATCATCGAAAACTTTATGTCAAATGTTACAGTAAATAACGCTTCACTTAAGTTAGGGTGTGTTCAATGAATCTTGGAATAAAAATGTTTTATATGTTGATTCTAGGATCTGTTATAGTGTTCTTTCAAGTCGATTTTATCAAACGTAACATAATCTTAGAAGAACGCGTTGAAATAAATGATATTGTTACCCAAGATACTATGGTTGATGTTGCAAATATGATTAGTGATGATAATTTCAAATTGACACAAGAAGAGCTAATCAATAAATGGCTTCTGCATTTCTCAAACAATAATAATATGATTACTGATGACTTAACGGTTACTTTCGAGTTAGTAAGTGTAGAACCACCGATTATGAAAGTAAGAGTCGTTGGTAAAAACAAGTTTCTAATTGTAAGAGGTAATGAAGAGTTAACACATCAAACTAATATTTTGATACAAACAAAAAATAAATAAAGGAGATTTATATGGATTTTTCTGCAAAACAATTGATTGGACTTATAATTGTCATCATCGTTGGAGGAGCATTGTTAGCTTATACAACTGCTACTGGCGGTTTTAATGACAAGATGGAAGAGAACATCGATACTGAACTAGAAAGCATTCAAGGAGAAAGTACTGGTTCATTGTTAGTGTTTGAACCAAGATCATTGTAAAACAGAGGACCAGATAGCTGGTCTTTTGTTTAGAAAGGAGTTATAGATGAGGAAGTTTAGTTCTTTCATCCAAAATTATCGAGTATTCGTTGTGATAGTCGTTATAAGTGCAATAGTTATTTCGAATTATTTAATTGTAACCTATCATTATAACAAGGCGTACGAAACGATAACAATTTATGTTCCAAACAAAGTAATACCCGCAAATACGTTGATTGATGAAAGCATGATAGGCAAAGAAAGTGTTTTATTAAAATCAATTAAGCCAGGTACAATTCTTACTAAAGAGGAGGTTATAGGCAAGTATACTAAAAACAATCACACCTTGTTAAGTAATCAGAGAATAAGTCACGATTCATTATCTGATTACAGCGAAATAGTGGTTAATGAAAATTCTGATGGTAAAATTTTTCATCTTTTTGATTACGATTTTACAAATGATTTTACAGACACATATGACATCTACTTTAGAACGCTCACCACAAATGTATCTGGTGAGGAACTGGTAGTACATGGCTTACTATGTGAAAATCTAAGAAAAATTGATTTTTATGACAATGAAGGAAATGTTGTAACAGAAACTACTGGAAGTATTGAATCTGGAAAGGTTTTGCTTTCACTGTCTGAGTATGAGTTTAACCTTGTTCGAATAGCTGAGAAACTGGGAACTCTTACGGTAGTAAGTAACGCAGGAAGAATAGTGGAAAGTTTATATTTTGATAAGGATTATTTAGCAAATTACATCTTGTCAAAATCATATAGTTTCACAAAAACGATTGAATCAGTTGAGGTCTATGATAATGAGTAAATATCAAATCAATTGGGGAAAATTAACAAACTACATAGAAGATGATGATGTCACAGATATCATGTACTCCGATCATGAAGTTTGGGTTACTAAAATATCAACAGGATTATCAAAACTTGAGATAGAGTTGAGTGATACTTTTTTTGAAGTGATTTGCACGAAACTCGCATCAAATATGAATGCTTACTTTAATGAGTCAAAACCTGAGTTAGACGCTGAGTTTAATGGATTGCGTGTTAATGCTATACATAAAGGGAGCGCACCTAGTGGGATTGTTGTCGCTATTAGGAAAACCCCTAAAGTGTGTAGAATAACCTTAGAGAAAGCGATAAGAGAAGAATATGCAACTCATGAGTTACTGAACTTTTTGAAGTTATTGATAAAAAGTAGATGTAACATCTTAATCTCAGGTGAAACTGGAACGGGAAAAACAGAGTTGATCAAGTTCTTGTATAAGTTTACAAGTGACACTGAAAGAGCAATAACAATTGAGGATACTCTTGAACTGCACTTAAAGACGTTGTATCCTTCCAAAAATATAATCTCACTCAAAGAAAGTAAGAATGTTTCAACCAAACAACTTGTAAAATCCTGCCTTAGACAAAATCCAGATTGGATTTTAGTGAGTGAGTCACGAGGTGAAGAAGTAAAAGAAATGCTAAGTACTATTGCGACAGGACACTCAATCATAACGACCCTGCATAGTGAGAATGCGAAACTTATTCCAACGAGAATACAATTTATGACAAGAGAATCAATTTCATTGAATGCAATACATCAATTAATTGATATTGGAATTCATCTGGATATTGAAAAAGATGAACTTGGACACCAAAAAAGGTATATATCAGAAGTGGTTGAATTTGGTGTAAACAAAAATAATCAACCCATTGTCAATCATCTGTATCATCGAAATGGACAACTAAATGGAGTTGTGACCAATAAATTAAGAATGAAGCTGGAGAAGGCCAATGCGATGGTCGACTAAAATACTAGTTTATCAAATCTTTTTTGGCTGCATTATTCTTCCTTTTTTAGTAGGAGTAATGGGTTTTCAGTTGTGGTTAATTATTGGTTATATCATTGTCTCTTCACTGTTTTTCTTTATTTTACTTGTTGATGAAAAACAAACAAGATTATCAAGAGAACAAGATGAACAAACATGTATCTTTTTGTCAAACTGCATCCTTAATCTTCAACAAGGAATGAACCCAATCAATGCTATTAACAGGGCTTCAATTAACTTAAAAGGAGTAATTAGGGAAGATGTTGAGAACTTATCAGAGGCCTTGTTAGTAAAAGACGACTTCACTTTAGTTTTAAGAGAGTTTAAAGAAACTGATAATAGTTTCTTAATAAATAATTTCAAGTTGCTGATGATGGTCAATTTCAAAGCAAGTAGTGGTGACTTAGAGTTGATGTACAATGAGTTTTTAAATGATATTAGATTGTATCAGCAAAACGTCATGATGATCATAAAAAAGATTAAGGGATATCGATTCGGGCTAAGAGTAATCAGTTTAATCATTGTACTAACTTCGATGGTCATAGTTGATGGGCTAAACGTTGGTGTTTTTAACCAAGTTAGAAATAGTTTGGACTATCATATCATGTTGATTACATTTTATATCATTTTAGCCTTTGTTCATTTAGTAGTTGAGATGATGATGAATCAAATCATCAGGAGGAGAGTGTAATGGAGTATATTTTAGTTTTTATCCTTACATCAACGATATTGCTCATGTTGTGCTTTGCGGATCTACTACATTGTAGTTTCGTGAAGTGTTTAGAACTCATCGAAGAAGAAGATTTTAACTTCTTGATAAGCAGATTAAGTGAGAAGAGACCCGGGTTTATAAAGAAAGTACGATATATTACCTTTCTTGCGTTGGAAGCAATTATAGTTTTTATGGTGTTTTCATGTTACCAGTTTTCTTTAAACATATTCCTCTTTCTTGTGTTATTGACAATTGGTTCATATAAAATCTACTACGTTTACTTAAAGTGTCAATATATCTTTAAGTGTAAAGAAATTAAGAAAGTTGCTTCATTTTACTTCAAACATCTGTCTTACTTACTCAATATATATCCTGTTAATGTTGCCTTGTATGAAAGCCTTGAGTATGCACCCAAGGATATGATTAATGATCTTGAACAGCTACTTAATGATTCAATGAATAGTCCTAATGACTTCTTGCCATATGATCACTTCATCTATCTCTACAATTATATTGAGAACATTGACTATTATATGCATACGATTTACACATTACGAGACATTAAAGAAGAATGTGAAGGGAGAAAGATTTTGCAAGGACTAACATCAAATATAACATTACAAACAATAGAGTCTAGAAAAGTTGTTACATCGGGTATTGTTGATTCACTTCAAATCATTGTCTCATTTCCAGTACTAGTTTTAGGTTACTTGATATTTAATCTACTCACTAGATACATTGATGTCATGTTATAAGGAGGATTTATGGAAATATCAATAAAAGGAATGTATTCTTTAATGTTTATGGCATTCTTTGTTTTGCTTATTGTCAGCTTGCTTGTCTTAAACATAAATTACTACCAATTGAGCAAAATCACTCTGTCAATCGTTGATAATATTCAAAATAACAATGGACTTGATCAGGAGTTAAATGTATTAATAAATGATTATGCAGAGAACAACGGTGTTGATGTATTAATAACTGAGATTAACTTTGAAGATGGAAAAAGGTATAAAGTTACTGTAAAATATGAGGCAGAGATTATGTTACTTGCTTACAAGAAAGAGTTTATTAAAACTAGGGTAACGAGAATGCTTTATTGAGTGGGAGGTTTATGATGAAATATGTCTGGTATCTAAGTTATGGTTCAAATATGTTTGAAGAAAGATTCTTGTGCTATATTCAAGGGAATAAGTATAAAGACAATGCCAAAAAAGAACAGGGTTGCAGGGACAATTCTTTACCAATTAAGGCAAAAGAACACATGATTGAGAATAAACTTTACTTCACTAAACAATCGTCTAGATGGCAGAATATGGGAGTAAGTTTTGTTGAGCCGAGACCCTCTCATCATGGTAAGACTTATGCAAAAATGTACTTAATTACTCAAGAGCAATTTGAAGATGTTGTAAAACAAGAAAATGCTATTGATGTCAATTCTGACATTGTAATTGATTATGACCAATTAGATAAAGAGGAAAGTCAGCTAATCTACCAAGAGAATTGGTATGGTCTCTTGCTGAAGATAGGAGAAGAGGACGGATATCCAATGTATACCTTTACTGCCCCAACTGCACCTAACCATTATGTTAAACCATCAAGACAGTACTTATACAGTCTGTTAAAAGGTGTAAGTTTAAGTTTTAATTGTTCAAATAAAGAGATAATTGAAACTTTTATGAATTACGATGGAATTGAAGGACACTATACTGAAAGGGAGTTATTGGAGCTCTTAGAAGACTAAGTATAAAACCATCTCATTACTTATGAGATGGTTTTTTCATTGGAAGTGTACCGAATATTTTTAATTCTTTGTAACCAACATTTTCAAGTCCTGTATCGTAAGAAACATTCTTAAAATGAAGTTTGAGTTCCTCAACTTTAACTTCATTGTTTAAATACATTTCAGCTATATTGATTAGCTTAACTGCTTTAGTTATTCCTAACTCAAACAAGTCAATAAAAGATTGTGTAGAGGATTCTCCATTTACAGGATGTAACCATGTAAAATGACTTAGATTTAGGTAGTCGATTTGTTGATCTAATGTTAAATGGTATGAAACAGCAGGTAAGTAGACCTTATTTTTTGAGTTGAATAAAGAATCAACCACTTTCAATATAGACTTTTTTAAGCCTGTTCGATCGATAGCAACGTATCTAGTTATATTTTTCATCTTGTTAACACATTTGCGGTATTTTAAACCATATCCCTTAATTTTATAAGTTTTAGAAATGATTTCTTCGAGGTACTCGATAACAATATCAGATGCGCTTACATTCTTGAATGCCATTTGATATGAGTTGGTAGGCTTTGTTCCTTCATCAACCATTTCGTTTAGAAAAATCTTATCGATTGTTCGTTCTAGCAATAAATGTTGACCACGGTATTGATGTGTTTCCGGTTTAGAATAATCATAAACACCGGTTGTATAATAGATATAGGGATGAATTGAACTATCAAGTGAGTAGTGATTGATCATCCCGTATAAAAAACTTTTAACTTCATCATTTGGTCTAGTTTTTAAGTACTTTAAGAAGTTAATGAAGAATGTTCCAGTATCATCTTCATGCATAAAGTCTCCTATCTTTGCATGCTTATCTTTTGAAGAAATATATAGGAACGGGTCAGGACCCTGTGAACCTAATTTATAACTAGCATAATGCTTTGTAATAAAATCATTATCTTTAATCATTTTCAAAACTCGGTTGGAAAAAACGATATGTGTACTCATGTCAGACATCTTTTCTCCTCCTTTACTTAAAATTTACAAACTTTTTGTTATTTATTTGATATACTTAATACATTATAGAACAAATCTAGGAGGTTTGAAAAGTGTTAAGACAATTTACCAAAGAAGAAAGAAGTTGGATTTTTTATGATATTGCCAATTCAGCTTTCACTTTAACAGTAATGACAGCATTGTTTCCTTTGTATTTTGGTATGGTGACAAGTGATGCTGGGATAGGGGCAGCTCAATCAACAGCTTACTTAGGATTTGCAAACTCGTTTTATTCGATAATTGTAGCAGTTTTATCTCCAATACTTGGGACGATAGCTGATTATCAGGGTAGAAAAAAGAAAATGTTTTTAGGGTTCTTTTATCTTGGTGTAGTAGGAGGAGTAGGGTTGTGTATCCCGGGAATGGACTGGCAATTCTTGATCGTAATTTTTGTGATTGCCATGGCCGGTTATTCAGCAGCAAATGTCTTTTATGATGCCTTTTTAACAGATGTAACAACTGAGGATAGAATGGATTTAGTATCTTCATATGGTTTTGCATATGGTTATATTATGAGTTTAATACCATTTATTATTGGAATTATCCCTTTTGCATTATCGTACCTAGGTGTTATTGACTTTGATGTGAAACTGGCAATTAATATTGCGATTATAATCAACGTTGGATGGTGGTATGTGATGACTAGACCAATGATTAAACATGTTAAGCAAAAACACTTTGTTCAACCCGAAAAACATTATATTCGTGAATCTTTTAAACGGTTAGCCAAGACATTTAAAGAGATTAGCAAATATCGTAATTTGTTTATTTTCTTGCTTGCATACTTTTTCTATATTGATGTAGTTGGAACGATTATCTCGATGGCAGTCAAAATGGCAAGTGATTTGGGAGTTAGTGATGTAGCCAGTCTGGCTTTAGTTATCTATATACAACTGATTGCCTTTCCGTGTGCAATTGCATTTGGTAAACTTGCAAGTAAGTTTGGATCTAAAAATATGTTGTTCTTCGGAACATTTTGTTACCTGCTAGTTGTACTGATAGCATTCCAAATGACTGAAGGTAGAGAGTGGTTAATCTGGATCGTTGGAACACTAGTTGGATTAGCTCAAGGTGGAATCCAAGCTATTTCAAGATCATATTATGCTAAGATGATTCCAAATAAAGAAAACTCTAATGAGTTCTTTGGATTCTTTAACATCTTTGGTAAGTTTGCAACAATCTTAGGACCATTTGTAATTGGGATTCTAGCAACAATGACTGGAGATTCAAGGATTGCATTACTTGGATTGTTACCGTTGTTACTAATCGGTATAATCTTACTATTCTTCGTTAAAGAAGAAAAACCTGCATAGTTTAAAGTCGGTTAATCACCGACTTTTTTATTTTTTGTGTTAATATTAGGTTAAAACTAATTATAGGGGGAGTGAAAATGAAAAAGCTTTTTGTGGTTTTTGGTTTTTTAATTCTTATAGTCGTAATTCTTGTCTCGTTGTTACCTGTCAGCTATGACGCTGGAATCTGTGGTGGTGGATTTAAGAGTTATGTTTTTCAAGAAAACATTGAAGAATTGGATTCAATTATATTAGAACAATACGACTCTGTAAGACGCTTATCAGATGATAAAAAGGTAATTGAAAGTATTGAATGGGATGGAAGAAAAATTATGATAAATATCGTTTATCTTGTAGAAGGTGAAACGAAGGAGTTCACTTTTATTGGTAAAAGATATTGGATAGAGAAGTATAAATGGGCAATAAAATAAAACGAAGGAGATTATCATGTTTACAAGAGAAGTAACAATAGAACTAATGAAAAATAAGATTCAATCTATGAAGTTGATAACTGCAGCGTGGGAAGGTGGATCAAAGGCTACAGGCTTTTTAGATCAATACTCTGATCTTGACATGTATATTGTGACAAAAGATGAAGATACAGAAGAGGTGCTGAATGAAATTGTAGAATTTATCGAAGAGAAGTTTGGTATTGAAAGGAAATTTAGAATGCCAGAACCAAATCCTTATGGGTTTTCTCAAGTATTTGCAAAGACTATGAAAACACCAGAACTGTTTTATATTGATTTTGTTGTAATGGGAGAAAGTGTTGAAGATAAATTCATTGAGACCGATCGTCATGGTGTTTCTGATTTGTGGGTGAGTCAATTCAAACTTAGTACAACAAAACGAAATCAAAATGTTACAAATGACTTATGTAAGAAAATTTATGATACAACTGTATCTAGAGATTTTTTACTTATTCTTGAACTTGAAAAGCAAATCAAAAGAAATCTATTCTCTGAAGCATTTCCAAATTACTTATCATTTATATCTCGCTGTTTAGTTAGTTTAATGAATATCAAATATCGCCCTGAGAAGGCTGATTTTGGAATGCGATATATTTATAGAGATTTTCCTGAAAAAGAGTTCAAACTTATAGAGGACGCAATGAGGGTTGGGACTATTGAGGAACTAAAGGCAACATTCGCAGTTCTGCTTGAAAAGTATCATCAGCTAGTAGAGGAATTAAAGTAAAAGAAAAGCTATTGATTTCAATAGCTTTTTTATAGTAATGGTGCAAACATTCTTAATATGAGGCGTAAAACACGTCGACTGAAACTAATGTTTTTTTCGAACTGATCATCTATCCTTAGTGATATCTTTTCTGTTTCTAGGAAATCGTGTTTGATCTCTTTTAAAGTAGAGGTGTTATACATCCATACACCACATTCAAAATGTAAGAACAAACTTCTAAAATCCATATTGATCGTTCCAACAATAGCATACTTGTCATCAGCTAATATCACCTTACCATGCATAAAACCTGGTTCATATTCATATATTTTGACACCAGAATCAATTAGTTTCTTGTAATAGGTTCTTGTTGTTTCATGAACTAAAATTTTATCAGCAATATGAGGGGTGATGATTTTAACATCAACGCCACTTTTTGCAGCCTTGGATAAAGAATTAATCATTTCAGAATCAATAATCAAGTATGGTGTTGTGATGTAAACATAATCATTGGCACGACTAATCATATTGATATATACATTTTGACCGACTGGTTCTTCATCTAGTGGAGTGTCAGAAAATGGAATAAGATAACCATCACTTATATCATCACTAAATGAAGTAGTTGATTTATAGTCTAAGTAGTTGGTTTCTTCCATTGTGACAGCGTCCCATAAACTTAAAAACATCACAGTAAAGTTCCATACTGCTTCACCTTTGATTTTAATTCCAGTGTCCTTCCAATGTCCAAAGCGTTCAATTTCATTGATGTATTCATCAGCAAGATTGATTCCTCCTGTGAAGGCTACATCACCATCAATGACCATAATCTTTCGGTGATCACGTGTATTATATTTAACAGTTAAGATTGGATACAAAGGGTTATAGATGACACATTTAATACCTTTTTCTTTTAACTGTTTGTTATATTTTCCTGGAAGGGTTAGTAATGAACCAAAGCCATCATACATAAATCTTACTTCAACACCTTCTTTAACTTTCCTTTGAAGAACTTCAAGAAGACTGTTCCACATTTTACCTTCTTCAACAATAAAGTACTCCATGAAGATAAACTTTTTTGCCTTGTTAAGCTCTATTAACATGTCTTCAAACATCTTTTCACCAATAGGGTAATAATGACTTGATGTTTTATCATATATTGGAAAAGGGGCGTTATCTTGAATATATTTTGCCTGGATTGCTGCGTCTTTATCTGACTTAGCAATTAAAGACAAAAGCTCACAATTCTTATCTAAACTCTCCTTACTGATTTTTTCAACCTGCTTCATCTTTTTAAGTTCTTTTTTGGTTAACTGATGTCCACCAAATGAGAGATATATTAGACCTCCAAAGATTGGTACAATCAAGATTGGAATGATCCAAGCAATTTTGTAAGCTGGATTTCTATCACTATAAACAAGAAGCAAGACAATTATGACACTTAAGAGTAAGCTTATCCAGTAAAAGTATGTGAAGTTCTTAAACCATGACAGCAAATATAAGTAGAATAGGAACTGAACTGATATAGCGAGCAATGTAAATATGATACGACTAAAAAATACTTTTTTAACTAATTTCATAAATGAACACCAACTTTCCTCCCTATAATATTCTTTATACCTCAACTAATCAACTACTTTTCAAGCATTAATTTGCAAAATGATAGAGCACGTCATATAAATGGAGGTACTGCAATTTAAATGTGAGCAATTAAAATGCCAAGACTCTCCTTTTATGTTATCCTATAAATGAAGATAATAAAAATTGGAGGAGAAAATATGAAAAAAATATTTGCTATAATAGCTGTATTTGCTCTAATGTTTTCATTAGTTGCTTGTGCACCTAAAGAAGATGATAAAATGGAAAAAGAAGTTTTAAGAGTCGGAATGGAGCTTAAATGGCCACCGTTCGAAACTACAGATACAAGTGGTAATCCTACTGGGATCAGTGTTATGATCGCAGAGGAGTTAGGTGATTATCTTGATATGGAAGTTGAAGTTGTTGACTTACCATTCGGATCTTTAATCACAGCACTTGAAACAAATAAAATTGATGTCATTATTGCGTCAATGAGTATTACTGAGGATAGAAAACAATCTATAGATTTCTCAGACCCATACGTATACTTCAAAATTTTACCTTTGGTAACTAAAGAAAGTGGATTAAAAACGCTTAACGATGTTTGGGAAACTCCTGATTTAACATTCGTTGCACCAAAAGCTTTTGTAACAATTGATTTAGCAAACGATAATGCTAATAATCCTACAGTTGTTGAGTTTGATGATAAAGCTACTGCTTCTTTAGAGTTAGTAAATGGTAATGCTGAAGTGTTCTTAATTGATGCTATTGCTGCTATTGGGATTCAAAGACAATACCCAGAAGTTTTAGAGGTTATTTATGAATCAGCAATTGTTTACAACATTGGAATGGGTGTTAGAAAGGGTGAGGAAGAGTTCCTTGCTAAATTGAATGAATTTATTTCTAAACGTGAAGAACTAGGGGTTAACGACAGAATTAAAGCAGAATACGATGAAACTTTGATAGAGTTAGTTGGGAAAGGTTTCGACTTTTATTTAGATGAAAACTAGTCGAAATTTTTTAAAGTGGGTTAGGGGTAAAGTACCGTATGTACTTGCCCTTATTACCTTTTTATTATTCGCTTTGTTCGTTATCCTAAATCAACCTAGTTCTAGTTTTTCATTCACAAAATACGTCCCGTACATTCCTGTGTTGAGAAAAGGATTTATATGGTCGATTATTGTATCTGTTATGACCTTCGTTTTCAGTTTTGGATTGGGATTCGTTATGTTCTTAGGATCAAAATCTCGTTTTAAGTATATTAAGTCACTCGTCAGTTTGTTTACCGACTTTATGTTTGGAACACCAATGTTAGTTGTAGTAGTGGTCTTTTACTTCTTTGTTGGAGGAGCATTTAATAGTGATGACAAATTGTTTTTGGGAACACTATCATTAACGCTCTATTTTTCAACCTTTATGGCAAAGTTATATGAGTCTGCTTTTAGTGCAGTTAACGATAATCAGTTTATAATTTCTGATATATTTGGTTTCTCAAAGATACAAATGTATCGCTATATTATTCTTCCACAAATGTTAAGAATTATGATACCTCCTTTAACTGGTCAATTTGCTACAATTGTAAAAAGCACTGCGTTACTATATTTAATAGGGTTTAATGAGTTGTATTACGTCATTACAACAGTTCAATCAAAAACATTTGGTTATTCAGAAGGATTCATATTAATGATGATATTGTACTTGTGTATTACAATCCCATTAATTAGATTAACTGAGTTCTTAGAAAGAAGGATGCGAAGATGAAAATTGACATAAAAAACCTTATAAAAAAATATGATAATGAAGTGGTCTTAAATGATATTAGCTTACAACTTAACGATGTTGAAGCTGTGGCTATCTTAGGGATTAGTGGTAGTGGTAAGTCGACTCTTTTGAGATTAATGAGTGGAATTGAAACATTTGATAGTGGTGAGATTGTTATTGATGATCACGATATTTATAGTAGAGAGTACAAAGACAAAATTGGATTTGTGTTTCAATCAGATAGTTTATTCCCACACCTTACAGTATTAGATAATATTGTCTTAATTCTCGATAAAGTAAAGGGATTAGATAAAAAAGTGGCTACAATTAAAACTAAAGAGCTGTTAGAACAATTTGGTTTATCTGAACATATTGATAAATACCCACATCAGTTAAGTGGTGGTCAAAAGCAGCGTGTTTCGATTGTAAGGAGTTTAGCAGTTGAGGCTAGTCTATTCTTCTTTGATGAACCAACAAGTGCCTTAGACCCAATTTTAACGGTTGAAGTGCTTGAAATGATTCACAAGTTACGTAACTTAGATAAAAAATTTTTTATTGTGACACATGAAGTTGGCTTTGCCAAAAATGTTGCTGACTATATTATCTTTATAGACGATGGTAAAATAGTTGAGCATGGTCCAGTTGGGATATTAGATAATCCACAAACGGCACCATTCAAAAACTTCTTAAGTAAAATATTTACATGGTAAAAGCACTTAACAAGTGCTTTTTTTGTTGGAGTTTGTTATCATATGTAAGTCAAGGAAGGGTGTTAAGATGATTATTTTACGTCGATTATTAAAATACTTGTTTGGTAGTGTCAACCTAAGCTTAGGAATAGCACTATCAATTTACAGTGATATAGGAGCAGGTGCTTTTGATGCTATGAACTTTGCACTAGCAAATCTACTTAACATATCTGTAGGGAGTGCAATGTATATTGCGATCTTTTCGTTGTTTGCTTTTACAATGATTTTAAAACCTGATAAAAAATATGTTGTTGGTTTTTTGCTGACATTAATCACTGGATTCTTGGTTGATAGATGGTTGTCAGTTCTACCATTACCAGATCATTTTTATCTACAAGTTGTCTATTTTGTCTTGGCATTATTTTTCTTACCTTATGGAATTGCCTTTATGATTCGATCAAAAATGCCATTAAGTCCAATGGATACATTAATGTTAATTTTAGTTGATAAATTTAATCAGTCTATCTCAAAAATGAAGACTACCTTAGAAGGTACATTCGTTGTTTTGGCCTTATTATTCGGCTTTTTAGGAAAAATCGGAACAGGTTCTATTTCTATTGGAACAATTATTATTACTTTCTCAATTGGACCTTTAATTCAACTGGCTATGAGATATATTAAGGAATCAAAATAAAAAAAGTGTTGACAATTTATTGATTTGAGAATAATATTGTCATTGTAAAAACTAAATAGATCTTCAGGGCAGGGTGTAATTCCCTACCGGCGGTGATAGTCCGCGAGCCAATTGGCATGAACCTGTGCAATTCAGGTACCGACAGTATAGTCTGGATGGAAGAAGATAATTAATGATTAATTCTTTTAGCCTTGGAATAACTACGTTTATTTCAGGGCTTTATTTTTTATCAAGTGTTTTAAGTAGCCCTGTATTTTGTTTGGGCTACTTTTTTATTTGAGGTGAGAGTATGAATGAAGAGTATATGAAAAGAGCACTAGACCTGGCTTTAAAGGGGTTAGGTGAGGTTCATCCTAATCCATTAGTCGGAGCAACAATTGTTAAGAATGGGGAAGTAATAGGAGAAGGCTACCACAAGAAGTATGGACTTGGTCACGCTGAAGTTGAGGCATTCAACAACTGCAAAGTATCTCCTGAAGGAGCAGATATGTATATTACGTTAGAACCTTGTTCACATTATGGCAAAACACCACCTTGTGCGGATTTGATAGTCAAAAAGAAAATTAAGCGTGTCTATATTGGTATGTTAGATCCTAATCCTTTGGTTTCAGGAAACGGGGTTAATATTTTAAAGGATGCTGGAATTGAAGTACATGTTGGCTTATTAAGTGAAGCGTGTCAACAGATCAACAAGCGCTTTGTAAAGTATATAACAACGTCACGTCCATATGTTATTTACAAATCAGCCATGACACTAGATGGTAAAACCCAAGCAAGTGACTCTTCATCAAAGTGGATTACGGGTGGAAAAAGCAGAGAGTATGTTCATAAGTTAAGAGGAGTATTAAAAGGAATTATGGTGGGAGCAAATACTGTGTTAGTTGATAATCCATCATTAACAAATCGAGGAGAAATAGGCAATCAACCAGCAAGAATTATTTTAGATGAAAAATTAGAGATTCCACTTGATGCAAAAGTTTATGATCAACAAGCCGAAACGATAGTATTTACATCAAAAGTTGCTAATCAAGATAAAGTTCATTTGTTAGTAAAAAAGTGTAATGTGAAAGTAATTACAGTTGAGTCGAGTGAAGGAAAATTAAACTTGGAACAAGTCATAGACTCTCTAGGAATGCAAAAGATTGATGCAGTTTTGCTTGAAGGAGGACCAACTCTAGCATTTTCAATGTTAGAAAGACATCTTATTGATGAAGTAAATATTTTTATTGCGCCTAAACTGATCGGTGGAACAGGACAATCGGTTTTAAGTGGTATAGGTTTTGAAGGAATGGTAAATGCTATTGAAGTGTCAAATGTAACTGTTAGGCAATTTGGAAATGATTTTATGTTGAAAGGGGATGTTAATTATCTTTACAGGAATAATTGAAGAAGTTGGTGAAATTAAAAAGGTTGAAGTGACAAGTGATTCACGAGTGTTTACAATCAAATGTCATCAAGTGCTAGAAGGGACTAAAATAGGAGACTCGATTGCAACTAATGGTGTGTGTCTTACAGTAACATCAATGTCAAATGATCACTTTTGCGCAGATGTAATGAATGAAACCCTTAAAGTGTCGACTTTAAGTGACTTTAAGAATGGAGCAAGAGTAAATTTGGAGCGTGCCTTAAAGGTTGGTGATAGACTTGGTGGTCATATGGTTAGTGGACATGTAGATGGAGTGGGTAATTTAAAGTCAAAGACTAAAGTAGGAAATGCCTTTATTCTAGTATTCAAAGCACCACGTCATGTATGTGATTACATCATTAAAAAAGGCTCTATCACGATTGAAGGGATAAGCTTAACGGTCGTTGATGTCAAATTAGAAGAGTTTAGTGTCTCAATCATACCGCATACACTTGAAGAAACAAACTTAGGTCTAAAAATACTAGGTGATCAAGTTAATCTTGAGTGTGACTTAGTTGGAAAATATATTGAAAAATTTATGAAAAAGGAAGAACCAAAAATTACTGGTGAGTTTTTAAAAACCAATGGATTTTGGTAGGGGAATAAGATGTTTAATACAATTGATGAAGCTCTTTTAGACTTAAAAAGAGGAAAAATGATTGTTGTTGTTGATGATGAGAACCGTGAGAACGAAGGGGATTTAGTGATGGCGGCTGATATGGTTGATATGCAGTCAATCAACTTTATGATTACAGAAGGTAAAGGGTTAGTGTGTATGCCAGTTAGTGAAGAAACAGCATCAAGACTCAACTTGCATCCAATGGTAAATGTCAACACAGATAATAACCAAACAGCCTTTACTGTAAGTGTTGATCATAAGGACTGCACTACTGGAATCTCTGCAGAAGAGAGAGCATTGACAATCAAGAAAATAGTTGATTATAGTTCGACTGACCTTGATTTTAAAAGACCTGGTCACATCTTTCCATTGGTCGCAAAAAAAGGTGGCGTCATTAAAAGAAAAGGGCATACAGAAGCAGCGGTTGACCTTGCTAAGTTAGCAGGCTTTAGCCCAGCTGGAGTCATTGTAGAAATCATTAATGAGGATGGTACAATGGCAAGACGCGATGATTTGGTAACATTTTGTCAGAAGCATGACCTGAAAATGATTACGATCGATTCATTAGTTGAGTATCAACTTTCTAAGTTTGTTGAAGTGGCTGCCGATATCAAATTGCCAACAAAGTATGGTGACTTTAGAATGAAAGGATATGTTAATAAAGTCACAGGTGAACATCATGTTGCCTTAATCAAAGGAGATGTAGAAGGTAAGAGTAATGTTTTAACACGCATGCATTCAGAATGTTTGACTGGAGATGTCTTTGGTTCAGGAAGATGTGATTGTGGTGATCAATTAGGTAGAGCACTAAATGAAATCAACGATAATGGTGAAGGTGTTTTGGTTTACTTAAGGCAAGAAGGACGAGGGATTGGTTTGATTAATAAGTTAAAAGCCTATGACCTGCAAGATCAAGGCTTTGATACTGTTGAAGCCAATGTGATGTTAGGGTTTAAGCCTGATCAACGTTCATACGAAGTAGCAAGTGCAATCTATAGAAGTTTGGGTATTAAGAGTGTGAACTTAATGACAAATAATCCTGAAAAAATTGAGGGATTAAAAGAGTTTGGAACTGTTGTAAGTCAAAGAGTTCCAATTCAAATAGACGCAAAAGAAACAAATGAGTTTTATTTAAAAACAAAAAAAGAAAAAATGAACCATATGGTTAACTACTAGGAGGATGAGATGAATATTGAAGGAAATTTAATCGCAAAAGATTTAAGAATTGGTATTGTAGCAGGTAGGTTTAATGAGTTTATTGTCTCAAAATTAGTGGGAGGAGCAATGGATGGCTTACAGAGACATGGCGTGAGTGAAACAGCTATTGATGTTACCTATGTTCCAGGAGCATTTGAAATCCCATTAATCGCTAAAAAATTAGTTAAAAGAGGAAAATACGATGCTGTAATTTGCTTAGGGGCAATCATTAGAGGGGCAACACCTCACTTTGATTATGTGGCTAATGAAGTAGCGAAAGGTGTTGGACATGTCACACTAGATACAGAGGTGCCTGTTATTTTTGGAGTTCTAACTACAGACAATATTGAACAAGCAATTGAAAGAGCAGGAACTAAAGCAGGAAACAAAGGTTTTGATGCTGCATTGACAGCAATTGAAATGGTGAATCTAATTAAAGAAATAGAAGCAAACTAAAGGTGGTCACACCTTTTTTCTATTACTAGAAGTGCATTTTAATGTGACATACGTTATAATACATAAGGAAGAACTATCAAATAGTTTAATAGAGAAAGGATGATAAAGTTGAAAACAGTTATATGGGATTTAGATGGAACGTTAATAGACTCGTATCCTTTTATTGTAAAGGCAATGAAAGAAATAACAAATGAATTAAATGTAGACTTAAAGGAACAAGAAATCTTAACTAAATTAAAGTTAGAATCGTCGAAAGAGTTTTTTGAGATGTTAAGTGAAAAGAGCGGTAAGCCTATCCCTTACTTGAAAGAATTAAATGAAGAGAGATTTGAAAAGTATAACTTAGCTATTCCTTTAATCAAGAATGCTAAAGAGACATTGGAAACGTTAAAGCAAAATGATGTAATGCTCAAAATTTATACACACAAAGATAAAACAACATATGACGTGATCAAAGAGTTAGGGATTGAAGACTACTTTGATGAAGTGCTAACAATTGAGTCAGGGTTTGATAGAAAACCAAGTTCTCATGCACTAGATTACCTTGTGAAAAAACATTACTTAGTAAAGAGTGATACATACTATGTCGGAGATCGTTTGTTGGATGTTAACTGTGCAAATAATGCCGGTGTGGTTTCTATTTTCTTTAATGAAAACGACATAAAACTTGATGAGGCAGACTATAACATAAGCGACTTGAACGACGTTATAAACATTGTGCTAAAGTAGTTAAATTAAAAGTAAATCTAAATGGTTTACTTTTTTATTTTACCGTTTAAACTGCTTAAATGACCGCCCAGCAGTCACTTTTAGTACCCCAAAGGGTATGTGGTATAATTTGACTAGGAGATGATGTTATGGGCGCAATTAGTGTATTTGATTTATTAGAGGTATTGTTTAGTAAGTTAGGTATTCTTATCTTACTAGCGTTTTTTGTTAGTAAGTCAAAAATATTTAAGAACTACTTCGTTAGAGAAGAGTTGTCATTAAAAACCAAGTTAGTTTTTTCAATCATTTTGGGATTATTTGGGGTAGTTGGTACATTATCAGGGATTCACGTTAATGGTGCGATTGTTAATTCAAGGTCTGTTGGTGTGATTGTTGCAGGGTTGTTTGGAGGACCATTTGTTGGTGGTTTTGCTGGTCTTATTGCTGGAGTTCACCGTATGTTACTTCCAACAGGACGCTTTACTGCTCTTGCTTGTGGTCTATCAACAATTATTGGTGGATTACTTGCAGGTTATTGCTCTAACTATGTGCGTAAGCAGGAAAACAAGTGGATATCAGGGGTCTTGATTACCATCGTGATTGAAGGAATACAAATGCTGATCATCTTGTTGATTTCAAGGCCTTTTGTGGATGCACTTGATCTTGTTAAGTTAATCTTTATCCCGATGGCATTTATAAACGCTTTCGGTACAGGTGTCTTTATCTTACTTATTGAGCAAATCAACACTGAAAGTGAGTTAACAGCTGCCTCAAAAGCAAGCCTTGCTCTAAAAATTGCGACTAAAACATTACCATTACTTAGAAAAGGATTAAACCAAGAGTCTGCCAATGCAGTCTGTAATATCATTTTAAAAGAAAGCGATGTTGATGCAGTCTCATTAACAAATGATAAAACGATTCTCGCTCATGTAGGATCTGGATCTAATCATCATCTTGTTGGTGAAAAACTTCATACAAGATTATCATTAACAGCTCTTAATGAAGGAAGAATCATTATTGCTAACAAAAAGAATAGAATAGAATGTGATAGTGAAGATTGTAACCTTAGTTCAGTTGCTATTGTACCAATCAAAGAAAAGGATAAGATCATCGGATTACTAAAACTGTATAAAACTGTAGAAAACGGTATCTCAATTTCTGATATAGAGTTAACAAAGGGATTAGCTTATTTAATCTCTACACAGCTTGAGCTAAGTCAAATTAGTCATCAGGAAGAGATGATTATACAATCTGAATTAAAAGCTCTACAGGCGCAAATACAGCCTCACTTCTTGTTTAATGCCTTAAATACCATCGGTGTGTTTTGCCGAACTGACGGTGAAAAAGCAAGAGAGTTAATCACAAAACTAAGTGATTACTTGCGTGCTAGATTCCAAACCAAAAAAGAAATGATTTATATCCAAGAAGAAATAGAATATGTCAAAAAATATTTAGACATCGAAATGGCACGATTTAAAGATCGCTTGGTAGTGAGCTATGAAATAGATGAAAACTTATCGTTTATGGTACCACCATTAATTTTGCAGCCTCTAGTTGAGAATTCACTCAAACACGCCTTTAAGAATAAAATAGAAGATTGTCAGATTCAGATTATTGTAAAGGATAGTGGTCCATTTATTGAACTTACAGTATGTGACAATGGTGAATCAATTTCAAAACAAACAGTTGCCAATCTTGACTCACAAGGGGGAGTGGGACTTAAGAATGTGATCGATCGAATTAAATACATTTATGGAACGGATGTAATGTTTGTTGAGGTCGAAACAGGAACTTGTATAAAGATTGTTATCCCTAGCGAAAAAGTAACTAGAAATGGAGATGAACGTGATGATTAGAACGATTATTGTAGATGATGAGTTACCAGCAATTGATGAACTTGAGTATCTGTTAAGTGAATGCGAAACCATTGAAGTTGTTAATACTTTTTTAAATCCGGTTAAAGCATTAGAATACCTTCTAATAAATGAGGTTGATGTGTGTTTTGTTGATGTCAGTATGCCACTAATGAATGGTTTTGAGTTTGCTAGTGCGTTGTCACGTTTTAAAAACCCACCAATCGTTGTATTTGCCACTGCATATGACGAGTATGCCATTCAAGCGTTTGAAATCAACGCAGTAGATTATATTTTAAAACCAATTAGCAAAGAACGTTTAAAACTGACGTGTAAAAGAATTGAGAAAAGTATTGTACTGGAATCAAATGGAAATGTATTTAATGCGGTAAAAGAAATCAAAAGAGTTGAACGTATTCCATTATGGAAAAATGATCGAATGAACATCGTACCAATTGATTGTATTATATATATAGAAGTTGCTGATTCAAAAACAACTGTCTATACAGTCGAATCTGAGTACATCACTAATGATTCATTGCAATACTTTAGTGACTTGTTGCCAGAAGATAAGTTTTATAGGTGTCACCGAAATTTTATTATAAATCTAGATGAAATATTAGAAGTCATCCCGTGGTTTAATAATACTTACGTTGTAAAAGTAAACAAATATGATAAAGAAATTCCTATCAGTAGGCGTAATTTAAAACAATTCAAACAATTATTAAACCTATAACCACTAATTTTTAAAACAATACCGTTTAGGTGTTGTTTTTTGCATTCTGGCTTATTTTCACTAAAACTAGGCCATATAATAGTTAAAATGATGTCATAAAGAAAGAGGAGGATAATTATGGTATCGTTTATTTTAAGTGTTATTGCCTTAGTATTAGGTTATATCTTTTATGGAAAGTTCGTCGATAAGATTTTTGGTTCAGATGAAAACAGAGTGACACCAGCATGTGAAATTAATGATGGTGTTGACTACATGCCAATGGATTGGAAGAAGATTTTCTTGATTCAGTTCTTAAACATCGCTGGACTTGGTCCAATTTTTGGAGCGGTTGCTGGAGCTTATTGGGGTTCTGTATCATTTCTATGGATTGTGTTAGGATGTATTTTTGCAGGAGCAACTCATGACTTCTTTGCAGGAATGTTATCTATTCGCCATCAAGGAGAAACAGTAGCAGAGATAATTGGTCGCTATCTTGGTACTACTGCTAAAAATGCAATGAGAGTATTTAGTGTTGTGTTGTTAATTTTAGTTGGTGTTGTATTCGTTAATGGTCCTGCAGGGATTTTAGCTAGTATGACAGGTGTTTCAAAAACAATCTTTGTTGCTATCATTATTGTATATTACATCTTAGCAACATTATTACCGATTGATAAAATTATTGGTAAAGTTTATCCAGTATTTGGAGCTGTTTTAATTATTATGGGTGTTGGAATCATTGCTGCAATCTTTGTAAAAGGATACACAATTCCAGAGATTCAGTTAGCTAATTTACATCCTGGTGGAAAAGCAATCTTCCCATACTTGTTTATTACAATCGCTTGTGGTGCTATTAGTGGTTTCCATGCTACACAATCACCAATTATGGCACGTTGCCTTCCAAATGAAAAAATGGGTCGTAAAGTATTTTATGGTTCGATGATCGCAGAAGGTATTATTGCCTTAATCTGGGCTGCTGCTGCAATTGCTTTCTTCGGTGACACGCAAACATTAAGTGAAGCTGGTTCTGCTGCAGTTGTTGTAAATACAATTAGTGTCTCATTACTTGGAACATTCGGTGGATTCTTAGCATTACTTGGAGTGGTGGCTTGTCCAATCTCGAGTGGAGATACAGCCTTTAGATCTGCAAGGCTTGCCATTGCCGATGCAATCAACTTAAAACAAGGTAAAATTGCCAACCGTTTATATGTAGCGATTCCATTGTTTGTTGTCGGTATTGCCTTAACATTTATTGATTTTGGAGTAATCTGGAGATACTTTGCGTGGTCAAACCAAACATTAGCAATGATGATGTTATGGGCAAGTGCTTCATACTTATATCAAAATAATAAAAATCATTTTATCTGTTCTATTCCTGCAGCCTTTATGACTGCTGTAACAACAACATATATTATGATTGCACCAGAAGGATTCAAAATTGCTTCATCAATCGCATATCCATTAGGAATTGGTTTTGGTATCGCTAGTTTTATCTTCATACTATTTAAGGCGTCTAGTCATAAACAAGTAAGTGCATAAAATAAAACCTAGCATGTAAGTGCTAGGTTTTTCATTATTTAATTTCGTTGGCTTTATAGAAAGACATTTTAACTAATGCCGGTCCGATTAAAGCAAAGAATAATACAGATGTTAAGATAACATTTTTGATTAATTCCGCGTAGGCAATATCAATTCCTACGAACTCGTTATAAGATGCAACTGCAAGTCCAATCGCAACTCCTGATTGAGGTAACAAACTAATCCCTAAATATTTTTTCACACTATTACCAGCTTTAGCTACCTTAGCACCAAGAAATGATCCCGATATTTTACCAGCAGTTCTTGCAACAATGTAGATCAAGCTGATTAATCCAGCGCTAAACACAACGTCAAGTTGTAACATTGCACCTGCTAAAGTAAAGAAGGCAATCATTAATGGTGGAATAAAGTTTCTAATAGTTTCTTCTTCACACTCGTAACAATCCTTATTTATTAAGTTCGTTACCGTAACACCAGCAAGCATCGGTGTTAAGATTGGAGAAGCATGGAAGAGTAGAGCTGCACCTGTTGAAAGCAATACAGCAATAATCACAACATCTAGGTTTTTTTCATGTCTTTCATGGTCAACTGTTATGTTTTTAACTGCAAGACCACTGATTAGACCGATTACAATACCTAGTACTAAGCTGATTCCAATTTCTTTTAATGGGTGCACTAGCATCTCAAGTACATTTAATGACTCACTAGAACTTCCTAGTAAATTTTTACTTATTGACAGCAGTACTCCAAAGATAATGACACCAACAGCATCATCAAGTCCAACGACTGGTAAGATTGTATCTGTTAACTCACCTTTAGTGCGGTACTTTTTGATTAACATGATGATTGGTGCAGGAGCAGTTGCTGCTGCTATTGAACCAAGTACAAGTGCTACAGGAACTTCTGTGAAAGGAAGTAGGGCAACTGAAACAATTGCAACTGTAATCACTGCTTGGAATATTGTAATAATTAAAATCTTGGCGCCGGAGTGCTTAAGTTTTCCAAACCATAACTCATTACCAACTTGGAATGCAATAAATCCAAGTACGATATCAGTTATGATGTTTAAACTTCTAAGTTCTTCAATGTCGATTACATTAAAGATTGGTCCGATTAATAGACCACCTACGATGTAACCTGTAATACATGGGATTTTAAAATACTCAAAGATTCGACCGAAAATCAATCCCGTTAATAAAATGAGGCCTAAATCAACAACAATGTTAGCTGTTGAAATACCTGTTACGTTTGCTAAAATCATATCTATCACTCCTTTAAATGCCAAATTTCATTATACTCCTCGTTATATAAAATGCAATAAGATATTCTAAAAAATATTATGTTTTTTTTCTGTTTTCTAGGCAATTTCATGAAAAATACACGCTTACTTTACATATTGAGAACAAGATAGTTACAATACGGTTTACATAATCTTGATTACTAGATTTAAAGAGGCTACTTTTATATAATATATATAAGGATGGAGTGGTTTGTATGAGAATGAAGTTATCAACGAAAAGTCTATTACTAAATTTTATAATAGTGTTTATCTCTTTAAGTGTTGTTTCTACTTTTTTGTTAGTGATTTTTGATTACAACATTTTAAGTATTGAACTTCAAGATATAAAACGTGATGAAAAACTTATTTTGGATACTGAGCATGACTTTGTCATTCATGAGTTTGTTACTGTCTTAAATGATCTAAGTTATTTAAAGGAAGATTTATCGAGAAGTATTGATCAGATAGATATTGAGGAAATGGAAAAACAATGGGTTGCTTTTTCTACTCAAAAAGCTAACTATGATCAAATCCGTTATTTGAATGAAGAGGGAGTAGAAATTATTAGAATTGATAAAGGGAAGCACTTTTCATTTATTGTTGAACAGGAGTTTTTACAAGATAAATCTAGTAGGTACTATTTCAAGGATGCAGTTAACTTAAATGATAGTAACATTTATATATCACCTATGGACTTGAATGTCGAAAATGGTCTGATAGAAATGCCTCACTTACCAATGGTGAGATTTTCTAAATCAATTAAGTATCCTGATGGAACTAATGCGGGAGTACTAATTATCAACTACCGAGCAAGAGCTATACTTGATGAGTTTAAAGAATTAGCAAATGGGACGTTAGGGCAGGTTTATCTTCTAAATGAAGAAGGATATTTTATGTCAAGTCAGGCTGTTGAAGATGAATGGGGATTTATGTTTGATAATGGTATTACATTTGGTTCGTACTATTTAGATGAATGGCAACAAATCAAAGAAGGTAAGTCACAATTCCAAACTGAAAATGGTCTTTTTACGGCGTTGAACTTTGATGTTGGTAGCGAGTTATCGCCATATAATGAATCAGGGATAACAACCGACAATAACTGGTTGTTGGTTTCACATATTGATTCAATTGGGTCTAATTCATCAGTATTTTTCGGCAATTTTGTGTCTTTTACTATTAGAACCATATTTGATCGACGCGTCATTTACTACTTGATAGCTATACTAGCACTCATTTTTGCTTATTTATTAAAAGAAAACTCAATAGCAATGGAGAAAGTCGAATACAATGCAAATTATGATGGGGCAACAGGCGCTTTAAATAGACGTGCAGGCCTGGAGAGGGCAGAGTTGTTGGTAAAAGAAGCATTCATTCATAAAAAAAGACTTTGTTTATGTTTTATTGATATCGATGGATTAAAGATTGTGAATGATACACATGGCCACGAAGCAGGGGATGAGATGATTTTAACTGTTTCAAACGCTATTCAAAAAGAGATTAGATCAAATGATGTCTTCACAAGAATTGGTGGTGATGAGTTTATCGTTTTGTTCAATGATGTTGATTTAAGAATTGCAGAACTCATCTGGCAAAGAATAGTTAATAATATCGATGCTGTCAACGCTGAAGGGGAACTTGAGTTTGAAATATCAGTTAGTCATGGGATTGTTAAAGCAGAGGATGAAGAACTTGAGGAAGTCTTAAGTAAAGCAGATTTGAAGATGTATCAAGAGAAAAAGTTGAAACAAAATACAAGATTATAACATTTAAAAATAACAGAGAGTTATTTTGGTTATGACAAGAGATTTATTATATAATAATTACAAGGAGGAGTTATGAAAAAAAACATAAAATTATTTGAGTTGGCAACACTATTCACAATAGTTTTGTCCTTAGCGATTGCCTTAACCCAAAATCCTCTAGAGATGTTGGAAGGGTACTGGCGGATTTTAACACACCCGTCTAATCTACTAGTAGATTATACAGCAGTAGGAGGGCTTCAAGCAGCATTTTTTAATGCCTTTGTTGTCTTAGTGTTTAACGTCATTGTTATAAAGCTATCAGGTTCAAGAATATCGGGTTTGTTATTTGCAGGTCTTATGACAATATTTGGTTTTGCGTTACTAGGGAAAAATATCATTAATGCAGCACCAATTTATTTAGGTATATTTTTGTATACAAGATTTAAAGAACAAGAGTTTAAAAAAGTATTGCTAATTGCTTTGTTCGCAACTGGAGCTGGTCCTATAGTAAGTGTCATTATGTTTGGTATTGGTCTTAATTTGATGATTTCTATCCCGCTTGGAATACTTGTTGGAATTATTGTTGGGTTTATCATGCCACCATTAGTCTCACACACCGTTATTTTCCATATGGGTTATTCACTTTATAATGTAGGATTTGTTATTGGTTTCATTGCAATGAGCATTAACGGAATACTGAAAATGTTTGGATATAATGTTCAAATACTAAATATTACCTCAACAGAGTATCATTTTGAGATTTTATTTATTACACTATTTATATCAATTGTGTTCTTGATAATGGGAATGGTTGCCAAACCGGACTTTAAAGCTTATCCAAAACTTTTGAAACGATCAGGTAGAGCTGTAGCTAACTTTGAAGCGAGATATGGTGCACCCATCACGTTAATCAATGTCGGATTACTTGGAATATTAGGTGTTCTAGCCGCTTCTGTACTAAATATAACGATAAATGGTGTTATTTTTGCTGGATTCTTAACAGTGATGGGATTCGGGGCATTTGGTAAACATTTAAAGAACTGTATTCCTGTTATGATAGGTTATGCAATTACGGTTACAATATCAATTTATAGTTTTGAAAGTTCGGGTACAGCAGTTGGATTATTCTTCGTAACGGGTCTTGCACCAGTTGCAGGTCGTTTTGGTTTTGCGGCAGGGATACTGACTGGATTTATTCATTTTTCAATTGTTATCTTAACCGCACCGTTATATGGAGGTATGGATTTATATAATAATGGATTTGCTACTGGACTTGGAGCTATGTTACTTGTTATTATATTAACAAACGTATTTCATAGGGAGATAGAATAATGGAATGTCATGAAGCTAAAAAAGATGCAAAGATTATTGATGAAATTATCACATATTTAATTAAGCATGGATTTAACAATATCAATATCGATATCAGACGTAACACTGAAATTTCAACGATAACCTTTAAAATGAAACACACAAGAGAAACAGAAGAGATGTTTACTACAATAGCAGATGAGTTGAATCAACATCAAGAAGCTGAAATTGAAGAATTTTATTGGCAACTTCTTGGCGAAAGTGATGAAGAGTATAACTTTGGATTACTTGGAACTATTGTTGAAGCTGTAAGGTATTATCATAAGGGTGATGATTCATTCTTAGAATTTACTAGAAGAAGAAAAATGTCATGTTAAATAATAAAGATGGTAAAAATACCATCTTTTATTTTTGTCTAATTTTTCCCGATTGATAGTGTTTAACAAGCTCAGAAAGCGCTTTGATTTTTTGGGCGATTTCTAAACCATTATCGGTTTCACTAACTAAAGTTCTGATGTTGTTTACTTTTAGAATACGTCCTTCACTGACAATGTCTTCATAATGAGCTATTGCATGTTGAGTAGAGTGAAAATCCTGATGTTCAACAAGTAACAAACCATAAGAGTTACTGATTAGGGTATAGCCTTTTATTCCAGTAACAGGGTGATATGCTTCTGAAAAACCACCATCTATTACGATTACCTTTCCTCCAGCCTTTACAGGGTCTTCTCCGGCACTAACTCTTACTGGTTGATGTCCATTGATGATATGTGACTTTTCTTTCTCTAAACCAAAATCTTCAATGATTTGATAGATGATTTCTTGGTTGTCTCTAAAATCAAAATAAGCATTTTTATCTTCTTTCCAAGTCGATTTATCTGAGATGAAGTACCTTTCAAAGGTCGTCATTTTATTACGTCCAAATAGTGGGGACTTGGGACCTTGCCATAAGTAAAAGAAATAATCTAGGTGATCGATGTTTTGATAATAACACTCTTTCACTAGTGCATCTAACCTGTCTAGCAATGCTTGGCCAGAGTATTCTTTATCATCTATTAATAAACTTGAGTACTGTTTATCTTCTTTTAAAGGTATACAGCCATGAATCAAGATATTGCTATTGTATATAGTGTATAAATCACCTTTTTGATACAAAAAGTCAATATGTTTTGCTAATTTTGAACTGGTTCTAAAATGATTAATTAACGCAGTTATTACTTCTTCTTCATCATTTGTTAGCTTATATACACTTTTTTTATCTAGAGTTGGTAAAAAGGTTGTAGTCAGTTGATGTTTTTTACCATTTACTATAATGGTAAAGTCATCATAGTTAATTTGATTTAGCAAAAGTCGATCATCCATTTCAAACTCTGGATGCCTTTTAATGATTTGTTGTTCTAACTTTAACTGGATAATGGTAATGGCCTTATGCATTCTTCTTAAAGTTGTAGATAATCCTTTTGAGGAATCAAACTCTAATGCAAGATCTCCTTTATATGCTTGGTTTGCAAACGTTTTAAGGGCAGTTAAGGGAATGGAGTAAGCATCCTCAATAGTTTTGATATTGTTGTGTCTTAAAGCAAGTCTAATGGTGTTTGCCACGCAAATCTCTGACCCTTGAAAGGCTCCCATCCACAATATGTCATGATTTCCAAATTGTATATCGATACTTTGGTGTTCCATTAACTTTTCAATCACTTTATCTGCGTTGGGACCTCTATCAAAGATATCACCAACGATATGAATGTGGTCAATAGATAAGTGTTGAATAAGGGTGGAAATAGCTATTACAAAACGTTTAGCTTGATTGGTCTCTATGATCGTATTGATTATTTCATGATAATAACGTTCTTTATCTTGTTTATGTTCTTGTTCGTGAAGCAATTCCTCGATGATATAAGCATACTCTTTAGGTAAGGCTTTACGTACTTTAGAACGAGTATATTTAGAAGCAATCAGTCGACAAACCTTAATTAGTCTTTCTAGTGTCTGTTTATACCAATCATAGGTTAGTTCTTTTCGGTTTATTAACTCAAGAGTTTGCTCTGGGTAGTAAATGATTGTTGCTAATTGTCTTTTCTCATAATCACTGATACTATCTTCAAATAAATCATTTATTTTTCTTTTGATAACACCACTACCATTCTTGATAATATGAGAAAATTCTTCAAACTCACCATGAATGTCTGAAATAAAATGTTCAGTTCCTTTAGGCAGGCTCATAATAGCTTTTAGGTTAATAATTTCACTACTTGCACTTTGGATATTTGGATAGTTCTCACTCAAAACGTTTAAGTACGTACGATTATTCATATTCAACACACCCCTTTAGTAATAATATACTTGATAACATCTTTGTAAACAATCACATATTAAAAAGACTTGCATATCACGTAGCGTAATATGTTATCATTAGTTTGCACTAAAAGCGCCAGAGCTAGAAATAGCTGACGAGGAGGAAGTTTATCGAATATTCGGCGGATACTTCCCAGCAGACCTACTGCTGTAATTTCTCTTACAAATCATAAAAGAAATTTTGTGGACAAAGAAGAGAAAATAGACATTTGAAAGGAGCATATAATATATGTGCGGAATTGTAGGATACATTGGAAAGGATGATTGCAAAGAGGTAATCTTAGACGGTTTGGCAAAGCTTGAATACCGTGGTTATGACTCTGCTGGCCTTGCAATTATCAATGAAGGAATCAAAACATTTAAGGATAAAGGGAGAATTGCTAACTTACGTTCAATTGTTGAAGATATTCCTTCAAACATTGGAATTGGACATACAAGATGGGCAACACATGGGGTTCCAAATCAAGTAAACTCACACCCTCATCAAAGTTCAACAAAAAGATTTACTATTGTTCATAACGGAGTCATTGAAAATGAACGAGAGTTAAGAGAGAAGTTTTTATCAGAGTATTCGTTTAAGTCAGATACTGATACTGAAGTTATAGCAGCCTTAATTGAAAAGTTCACACTAGAAGGAAATGATGTTGAATTAGCAATTAGACATACCTGTGAGTTACTTGATGGGTCATATGCCTTAGGTGTGATTGATGGAGAAAATCCAGAGGTCCTTTATGCTGCTAAAAATAAATCACCAATGCTAATTGGAGTCGGAGACGACTTTAATATGATTGGATCTGATGCAATGGCGATGATTTCAAAAACGAATGAGTTTATCGAAATTGAAGATGAAGAATTCATCAAAATTAGTCAATCAGAAATAGTAATTACTAAACCAGATGGATATAAAGTGTCGAGAGATTCTTACATTGCTAAACTTGATGCGAGTGATATTGATAAGGGAACTTATGATTATTACATGCTTAAAGAAATTGATGAGCAACCATTTGTAATTAGAAGAATCATCCAAGAGTATACAAAAAATAATCAATTAGAGATTGATTCAGCAATCATTAATGATGTTAAAAATGCAGATGCAATCTATATTGTTGCTGCAGGGACATCTTATAATAGTGGATTAGTTGGTAAAAGTATTTTAGAACAAGTTACAGGGATTAGAACTGAAGTTCATATTGCGAGTGAGTTTGTATATAATACTCCAATTTTATCTAAGAACCCGTTGTTCATATTTACATCACAGTCTGGTGAAACAGCTGATAGTAGGGCAGTATTAGTAAAAGTGAAAAAAATGGGATATAAAACATTAACAATTACTAATGTTGAGGGATCAACATTAAGTCGTGAGGCAAATCATACATTACTTTTGCATGCAGGTCCTGAGATAGCTGTGGCATCAACAAAAGCATATACAGCTCAAATCGCTGTATTAATGTTGCTTGGATTAGCTGTAAATCCTGATTATGATATGGATTTCTTATATGAGTTTGGTCGAGTTGCAAATATTCTAGAAACACTATGTGACAATAAAAAGTCTTATGAAGACCTTGCAACAAATTTATTAACTGATCAGCGTGCATGTTTTTACATAGGGCGCCATATTGATTACTATGCAGTAGTTGAAGCAAGTTTAAAACTTAAGGAAATTTCGTATGTTCAAACAGAGGGATTTGCTGCAGGTGAGTTAAAACATGGTACGATTGCATTAATTGAAGACAAAACACCAGTTATAGCAATCATTAGTCAGCAAAGTATAGCGCTTAATACAAGAAGTAATGTTAAAGAAGTGGAATCAAGAGGTGCAAATAGTGCTGTCATCTCAATGAGAAGCTTAGCAAGAGAAGGAGACGCTGTCGTTATTGATGATGTCCATCCACTATTAACTCCACTAGTAACAATTGTTCCAACACAGTTGATTGCATATTATACAGCTTTACATCGCGGTTTAGACATTGATAAACCAAGAAACTTAGCCAAATCAGTTACAGTAGAATAAATAAAGCCGCCTTTGGCGGTTTTTTTGATATTATCTTCATTTTATGATTAAATTAAAATAGGGAAGACTTAAAGGAGGGTTCATATGATTGATTCAATTCTTATGAAGTATTCAAAATACGAAGGGCAATATGCAAATGATCTTACTAATCATTTACCAATGGCATTAAGAGCATTGGATCAGTTAGGAGCAGATGAAAACTGCCTGACAAGTTATGCAAAAGGGTATATCGAGTACAAAAAAGTTGCGCCATTAAAAATGGATTTGTTTGTCATAGATAAAACGAATTGGCAAAAGAATTTAGGGTTAAAGAAGTATGAAGATGCTTATCGTGAGTTTTTTAGTAAAGAATATGACTTTTTAGGTCGAGAAAAATTCATTAAAACCTATCTTAATCACTTTTCAAGAGGCTTTGGATCTGCTGCCTTTCATGGTTTGATTAGAATCGCCTATGCGATTAGGTTTGATAATGATAATGAAGTAATAAATGCGTTTTCTTATATGGCAATCGTATACAAACCTTACAATTTTGAAGGCTATCAAACGTCAAGTGTCCATGATATATTAGAAGTTTTAGTTTCGAGTCACCATTTTAAGAACAAAAAGTATCAAGGTAATAATATTTCTGAGAGAATGTTTGAAGCGTTTAATGACATAAAATCAGTTATCCTGTTAAGGAAATTACCAAAAGATCAACTTAACTTAAAAGTAATAAAAGAGACTGTAATTGAATTATTATGTCAAACCGAATCATTTACCGTTTTACACGCTGTGACAGCATCTCATGCCCTAAGTAATGTGTTTGAATATATCTCTAACAAGGAAGATGTTTTGAGTGATTTTTGGCTCTTGATTCAACTGGCTTACTTATCAACAAACTGCGTCGAGGCTAAAACTTATGAGCCTGAACCAGTTATGACTTTTGATGAGGTTAAGGAAAAAGTCCTTTCGTCTTATGACGCTCATGTTATTAAGTTGGTTTACTCTTGTTATGAAGAGTATCAGTTAACGCACAACAATAAATACCATTACATTGCCAGTGTGGTGGCAAAAAGAAATAAAATTTAAAAGACTCTAATGAGTCTTTTTTTGTTTGAATAATAACAGATGATCAACTAGTTTTTGCTCTGCAAAGCTTAGTGGGTGTTTTTTACTCGTTGCGATATAAAAGTGACGATCACTTTTTAGACCAACAATATTAATTAAATCAAACTGTTTAAGTTCCACGTCTCGAATACTGGAATCATTTACAATAGAGAATCCGACACCCCTATAGACCATTCGCTTAATGAACTCTAAATCATCAACTTCTAAAATGTAGTTAAAATCATTAGGGTGGTAGTTTAAGTTTCTGACGGTATCATTAAAACTTTTATAGGTAGAACTTCTATTTCCCCGTTTAATTAAAGGTAATGTTTTTAGTTCAGATAGAGAAATCTCTTGTCTGCCATTAAAGGCATTTTTTGCTGCTAATAACACAAGCCCATGTGTTGCTAACAGTTGATAATTAAGCCCCTTATCATTAGCGTCCCCAACAATTCCAAAAGATATATCATTGGCTTTAATGGCATCAATGATACTAATTGATGATTGAATATCTATTGTTAAAGATAAAGAAGGATACTCTTTCAAAAAACTCGGAATTGCACGTTCTAAGACGTATGCTTTTCCAAAGGTTGAAGAGGAAAGGGTAATGTTACCTTCTAAACTGTTGCTTGCAACTCTTAGAGCATTCTTTAACTTTGTTGACCCGTCAACAATTTTTTTGGCATATTCGTAAGTAATCTGTCCTGCTTCAGTTAAAGTAAGTTTTTTGTAGGAACGATCTATTAAAGATGTGTCAAGTTCTTTTTCAAGCGCTTTTACAGATGCAGTCACCGTTGGTTGGCTAAGATATAAGTCTCTAGCAGCATTGGAGAAACTTCCTAATTCTACAACTTTAATATATACTTCGTAATGTTTTATCATAATCCACCTCTATTATAGATTTTTTCTATAGTAATTATTATAGCATATGAAATCCTTATTTTAGTAGAATAATCGCGATTACTAAACTATTATAATAATGAATTTTATACTAAAGGAGAGAAACATGAAAAAATTACTTGCAGTATTAGTCGCATTAACTTTAGTGTTAGTTGGATGCAATACTACTAAAAAAGAAGAGGTAAATAATCAACCTGAAGAAAATGTTGAGTCAACAGATATGATGTTAGCTGACTTTGTTAATAACTTAAATGATTATAAATTGATTGATGTAAGAAGTGAAGAAGAATATATCGGATGGGATATTAAAGGATTAGGTAAAGGTGGACATCTTCCTAATGCTATAAACTTTAATATGAACATTTTGACTGATCATGCAAAAGAAGAAGTACTTGCTTACTTTGAGTTATTACATGTAGCAAAGACAGACGATGTGATCATTTATGGTAATGAAGGTGATGAGCTTGAAAGCTTAAGAACATTTATGACTGATAATGGATTTACAAGTGTTAAAACCTATTCAAAAGGGGTTCAAGAGTTTGCAAAATCTCATGACTTAGATGCTTTTGTAAACTATCAGTTATTAGTAAGTACAAGATGGGTAAATGAGTTATTAGCAGGAAATGATGTTAAACACGCACCTGCTGGAGATTATAAAATTTACCAAGTTGGTTGGGGAAATGAAGAACAATCAAAATATACAGAAGGACATATTCCAACTTCAGTTCATATCAATACAGATGATTTTGAAGTAGTTAATCCTGAAGGAAGTTATGATTATGCACCGTTATGGAACTTAAAGACGGATGCTGAGTTGTTTGAAGCAGCTAAAATGTATGGAATTACAACCGACACAACTGTTATTTTATACGGTAATGATACAACGGCTGCAGCTAGAATTATGTTAGCACTTAGATACCTTGGTGTAAGTGATGTACGTTTAATTGATGGGGGATATAATAAATACGTTGCAGATGGTTTTGACGTTTCTACTGAATCAACACCTGCAAATGCAGTTGAAAATTTTGGAACAACTGAAGTGATGCATCCAGAGTTTGTTATGAGTATTGAAGAAGTTGAAACAGCGTTAACAACAGATTCATTTGTTTTAGCAAGTGTCCGTTCAAAAGCAGAACATGATGGTGAAACAAGTGGATACAACTACATTAACTCAATGGGAAGAATCCCAGGTGATACATTCGTTAACAGTGGAGATAGTGCTTATGATATGAATAATTATCGTTCTTTAAACGGAACAATGTTATCAGGAACTGTAATTGATGCTAACTGGGCTAGTGCAGGAATCAACAAAGATGATGAAGTTGCATTTTATTGTGGAACAGGTTGGCGTGCTGCTGAAACGTGGTTCTATGCTGAATTACTTGGTTATTCTAACTACAAACTATTTGATGGTGGATGGTTAGAATGGAGTGATTATACTGGTCGCGAAATTGAGGGAACATTAGTTCCAAATGAATAAAAGTTCAGTTGTTAAAGTAATACCTTACTTCTTATTAGTAGGGTATTCTTTTGTAAGTAACATCGTTTTAAACAACGGAGCGGTTTATCGTGAATATATCTATTTAGTGTCTAAAGTAGAGAGTGCCCATTTCTCGTTATTTATGCGCCTTATCTATATTTTAGTGTTGTCTTTGTATCTTTACTACTTAGCTAGAAAATACGCTAAGAGCAAAGATTTAAGCTATTTAATCAGTGTACCATTAATTGTTTGTGTCGTGATACACTTAATAATATTCAAAGACTACAATGAGCAGTTAGATTACGTTTTAAAAGCAGTTTATTTGTTACTATGCTCATTATTTGATCTGTTTTCAACCGTGATATATGTACTATTAAATAGAAAGTCTAATTCACTGAATTAGGCTTTTTGTTATTAAGGACAAAAGTATTTTTGTTTTTGGTAACAAATAGCTTAAAAAGCCACAAATATAAAGATTCATCAACTCTGTTATGCTATTATAGAAATAGTAGGGATGGTGAGAAAATGAAGATAGGATTTATTGCAGGGGAGGCAATGCCATACATTAAAACCGGTGGTCTTGCTGACGTTATAGGTTCATTAGGGAAGGAACTTATAAAGTACGATAATGAGGTATTTGTTATTATACCAATGTACAAAAAGGTTAAAGACAAGTATTTTGAGCAATTTGAGGAAATAGCTACTCATTTTGTTCAGGTTGGAGACAAAAAAGAGTATTGTGGGGTCTTAAAAAGTGAGGTAGAAAATATAACCTACTTATTACTGGACAATAACTATTATTTTGGACATCGAGACTCAATTTATGGAGATTTTGATGATGGAGAGAGATTTTCATTCTTTCAACGAGCAGCATTAGATATATTATTTCTTCTTAATATTAAACTAGATGTATTGCATTTAAATGATTGGCATACAGGAATGATTCCTAAGATGTTAAAGCATGACTATATGCATAATCCATTTTATCAGGAAATGAAGACTGTATTTACGATTCATAACTTAAGATTCCAAGGGATATTCCCTGAAAGTCTATCACATCAACTAGGTTTAGCTATTGATGAAACAATGCTTTTTGATGGAAACATTAACTTTATGAAAACAGCAATTGAAGTGAGTGATTACATTACAACTGTAAGTTCAACTTACCGTGATGAAGTAATGACGCCTGAATATGGTGAAAATTTACAAGAAATGTTGCAAAAGAAGCACGAGATCTTTGAAGGTGTTGTCAATGGATTGGATTATGATATCTGGAATCCACAAACAGATGACATCATCAGTAAACAATATACGCCATACTTTGTAAAAAGTGGTAAGGCTGCGAATAAGAAAGCGCTATTGGAGCGTTTTAAATTGATACCTAGTGGAAACGTTCCCACTATTGGAATTGTTTCAAGAATATCAGACCAAAAAGGCTTTGACTTAATCGATCAAGCATTAGCTTCATTGTTAGATATGAATGCTCAAGTTATTTTGTTAGGTAGTGGAGACAGCCATTATGAAGAGGTGTTCAAAAAGGTATCGGATGAATCAATCAATTTTAGAGCATATATCGGATATGATGAGGATCTTGCTCATTTGATTTATGCAGGATGTGACTTTTTCTTAATGCCATCAAAGTTTGAACCATGTGGATTAAGTCAGTTAATCTCGTTAAAATACGGTACTGTACCGATTGTGAGAGAAACTGGTGGGTTGAAGGATACAATTGTTCCTTATAACAAATGGGATGGAACTGGTTATGGGTTTAGTTTTGCAAATATTAGCAGTACTGAACTTGTTGATGCAGTAAAGAGAGCTCTTGAGTTATTCAAGAACAAAAAAGACTTCACCGAGATTCAAAGAAGGTGTATGGAACTCGATTTTAGCTGGCAAAGTTCAGCTTTAATATATAATGACATATATAAACGATTGAAAGGGGAATTGTAATGCACACTTATAAAGATACTTATGTAGTTTTACTAGCGGGAGGTCGTGGAACAAGATTAGATATTTTAACGACGTCACGTGCTAAACCAGCAGTACCAATCGGAGGAAAGTATAAGATTATTGACTTTGCATTGAGTAACTGTTCAAATTCGGAATTATATGATGTAGGGGTATTGACACAATACTTGCCGTATTCAATTAACAAACATATTGAAACTGGTCGTCCATGGGATATGGATAGAAAGTATACATCTGTTAAGTTGCTTCAGCCACATAATGAGTGGTATGGGGGAACAGCTCATGCAGTTAAACTTAACTTTGATTATGTTATCTCTCAACAATACAAACATGTTTTAGTATTAAGTGGAGATCATATTTATAAAATGGATTATCGTCCATTGATTGATCAACATATTAAGAACAAAGCGGCCTTAACAGTTTGTACACAAGTTGTTGACATGAAAGAGGCGTCACGCTTTGGAATTATGGAAGTTGATGAAGGTGATAAGATTATTGGTTTTGAGGAGAAACCAGCGAATCCTAAATCTAACCTAGCTTCAATGGGTATATATGTATTTGATATAGACGTATTAGGTAAACATTTGTTCGATCAAGATTTACCAGATTTGGACTTTGGTAAACATATCGTGACATCTGTTATGGAGCAAGAAGCAGTTTATGCATATCGTTATGATGGATACTGGAAAGATGTGGGAACACTTGACTCATACCTTGAAGCCAATCTTGAGTTAAATGAAGCCAATCATCCTCTTGACTTGTATGATCATAAGTGGAAAGTACAAACACGCTCTAAAGAGCGCCCACCACTAAAAGTGTTAAAAGGAGCAAGTGTTGAAGATAGCCTTGTGTGTAATGGTGCTAGAATTTATGGTAAAGTGATTAATTCTGTCCTAAGTGAAGGAGTTATTGTCGAAGCGGGTGCAGTTGTTAAAGATTCAGTCATCTTTAGAGATACTGTAGTTAGAGCGAATGCTAAGGTAGAAAGATCAATTATTGATAGAAACTGTATTATTGGAGAAGGTGCTACTGTTGGATTTGGTGATGACTTAACTCCAAGCAAGGATAGTGATGTCTTAACATCTGGAATCAATGTCATTGGTAAACATGCCCATATTCCTGCAAAAACAGTGATTACACGTAATGTAAGAGTTGAAAAGCGTGTTGAGGAGTTTGACTTCAAGGCAAAAGAAATTGCCCCAGGAGAAACAGTATATGCTTCATACGTATCAAAAGTAGATCGATTCTTAAAAACTAATGAAATCAAGTAATAGTAAAGGCCTTTCAAATGAAAGGCCTATTTTTTATACTTTAAGATAACTAAATCTCAAAAATCCATATGTTATGAAATGCTCAACAGGAAACCCTGTAATCATCAAAACGAATAATGTGTATGATGATGTATAATTTCCAAAGAAATATGCACTGATAATAAATTCTGCTAATACAACCAAGAATAAAGGTAAGAACAGTGACTTTCTTGCTTTTCCAATAGTTTTATACTTATAAACAGAAACTGCAATTGCAATCAATGACGCCACTAAGTTAGTTAAATAATAATAGATCATCTCTGATGTTATAGGATTATAAGTAAATATCAATACGGTGCTGATCAAAAGTATATAGACTATTGACATCGCGATAAACTTGATTAATAGTTTTTCCTTTTTGTAGTGATATCCCTGTAGCATCACATCATCGTAATTTAAACTTTTCCTTGCTGGAACCTTTGAGTAGGCAGTATATGTTTTTCTGATTTCTTTATCTTCCATGTAGTACCATCCTAAAACTAACATCACTGGGATGTACAAGAGAGCAAAGGTTGAAGTGAATCCACCGTTTTTCCCAAGTGTACTAAAGTTTGAAAAGAAAGTCAGTAAAAAATCATTTAACAATAAGCCAATTCCTATCCCATATCCAACTAAGTAGACAGATGAAACTGATAACTTTCTTTTTTTGATGAAGAGTAGTATTTGTTTGTAGATTGAAATCATCATAGCAATTGAAACAGGTCCAAAAACGACGATACCAACCTTAATATAATCTTCATACGTTTGAAGTTCGTTTCCTTTCAGGGGATTAATCACAATAGCTAAAATGATAAAAGTTAAAATGAATAGTTTGATAAAATCTTTTAGTAAATCACTTTCGTTAATTAGTGAATCTTCTAAGTTACTATATTTTCTAAACTGTGTAATATTATAATTTTTCATATGTCCTCCTTTGTTTTATTAAGTTAAAACAAAGGATTTTATATTCGAATCACACAGTTTGATATAAACTTTTTCTCAACAAAACTGAAAGTGTAATTGACATATACACTCAATACTCGCTTAATTTTTATTACACCAACATTAAATGAAATTAATGAAAGGGTTTTAGCAATGAGGGTGTGTAGTTTATTGATAACCAAATGCCTGATGGTATAAAGGTAAATCACCAAAATGACTAAAAGAGTAGACAGTTTAGTTGACTTTAACATTAATAAATCGACTAGTTCATAAGCGATTAAACCTTTAAATATGAGAGCAATAAAAAAAGTGAAAATACTTACAAAAAAATAATTGATTTTGTAATTTTCACGATATATCAACATATTCATCCCTCCCCACAACTCGATTATACTAAATACGAGATGGTAGTTCTAATGTTTTTTTAACTTTTTTCCATTTCTATAACAAAAACAAATGAAAACTTCAAGGTTTAATATATTTTATTTATATGATATCCTAGATAACATATATTTTATTTATGGAAGGGATGTTTTATTTTGAAGAAAAAGGGGAAAAGAAGTTTAACGTTTAAAATCCTTGTGGCTTTGGCTTTAGGGATGCTAACAGGTTCAATTTTGTATGCTGTGAGTCCACCAGAAAATCCAATTGCAGGGCTAAATGCCATCTTATTTGGATCAGAGTATGGTGTGTTATTGCTAGTAGGGGATGTATTCATTCGCTTAATTAAAATGATGGTTGTTCCATTAGTATTTGTTTCAATAACATTGGGGGCAGCAAATATAGGGGATATTAAGAAGTTAGGTCGAATAGGTGGAAAGACGCTAGCGTTTTATTTAACGACAACGGCAATTGCGATTACGATTGCGATTTTACTTGCCTTAATCATTCAACCAGGTGCTAACTTTGTATTACCAGGTGTTGGAGATTATCAAGGAAGCAATGCACCAGGGTTAGTTAGTGTCCTTGCTGATATGGTAACTAAAAATCCATTTAGTTCATTAACAGAAGGATCTATGCTGCAAATCATTGTCTTCAGTTTATTTTTAGGAACAGGGATAGTAGCAGTTGGTAAAAAGGCAAAACCATTATTAGATGTTTTTGAAGCAACAAATGAAGTTGTTTTAAAACTGATTATGATGATTATGCACTTCGCACCTTTTGGTGTTTTTGCTTTGATTACTAAAACGTTTGCAACATTAGGGTGGAGTGCAATGCCACCATTAGCAGCGTATATGTTAGTTGTACTTGGGGCTTTGTTTATTCATGCTGGATTTACTTATACGGGAATGCTATATTTCTTTACTAAGTTAAATCCAATCCAGTTCTTTAAAAACTTTTCACCAGCAATGGCCGTCGCATTTTCAACATCATCATCATCTTCAACTATTCCAGTTTCAATTGAAACTGCTGATGAAAGATGTGGTGTTTCTAAAAATATTGCTTCGTTTACTTTACCGCTAGGTGCAACAATCAATATGGATGGAACTGCAATCATGCAAGGGGTCGCTACGGTATTTTTAGCACAAGCCTATGGTTTAAGTTTAGGGGTAGGTGATTATGTCGTCGTTATTTTAACTGCAACACTCGCTTCAGTTGGTACAGCAGGAGTGCCAGGTGTTGGTCTGATCATGTTATCGATGGTTCTTGCACAAGTAGGTATACCAGTTGAAGGAATTGCCTTTATAATCGGTATTGACCGTATACTTGATATGACAAGAACAGTTGTTAATGTTACGGGAGACGCTGTGTGTTCAATCATTATTGCCAACTCAGAAGGTGAGTTTGATCGTAAAGTCTTTAATTCAGAAAACAAATCAATATAAAACAAAAGGGTAAAGCACTGCTTTATCCTTTTTAATTGCTTTTATTTATGTCATACAGTTTTAGGGCGATACTTAACTCAACATTTGAGTTAAAATCACTTTCGTTTAGCTTTGCAATTTCTTTTGCTTTCTTGATACGATATAAGACGGTGTTTGGGTGTGTATAAAGACTTTTGGCCGCTTGTTGTGTGTTGCAGCTACAATCAAAATAGGCTCTTAAAGTCTCAATTAACTTGCTGTTATACTTATCATCGTATTTAACTAAAGGACTAATAATGGCATTGTAGTATGTTGAGGCGTCTTGACTATTAGATATTGGGATTAACAGTTTATTAATTCCTAGTGATTGGTAAAAGATGAATCCTTCATTAGAAGTCTTGGCATGTCTTGCAGCAATCAGCGCTTCATTGATGGCTTGACCAAGAAGGTAGATGTTTTCTTTGTAATGGCTACAGCCAATATAATAATCACTTGATTGTATCGCGAGTTCTTTTAAAGCGAGTCGTAAGTCATTTTGACTAGGTGTTACAATGATTAGGCCAGTTTTATATTTCATTACCCAAAAATTCTTAAATGCATCACGGTATTTTCTGAATCGATTAGCGTATTGTATCAATTTCTTTTCTTCTATGTGGCTATAACTCGACAAATAAAAGGCGTAATAATCCTTTAGTGGTATTGAAAGTTCATCGATTGTGCGTTTAAGGATGAGGTCACTTAACTCACCACCTATAATACTATTTACTTTGGTTTCGTAAATGTCATGTATCTGATTCGTGTAGACCACTGAATTAATACTATTTATAATATCTTCGATAAAAATAGTTTCAAAAGTAAAAATGGGGAAGTGATGTTTGTTTGCATAATCTAGTGTTTCTCGATTTAGATTCTTGAAATAAATGGCTTTGATTGCTAAACCTGCAATCTCTCGCTTTACTAATTCTTTAATAGCTTTGAAGACAAGTTCATCGTTATCTTTGGCAACACTAAAAGTTGTGATTAAAAACTCGCCCTTTTTAAACACCTCGTAGTCATCTTCTAGAATCTCAAAATCAAGTATCCCCACCGAACTAACTCTTTTGCTAAATCCACTGGTATCGGTTAAAGGTATTAATCCTTTTACATAATCAAGCTCTAATGCTTCTGTTATTGTTAGTTCCATGTCAACCTCCTGTGTTTGCCACAAAGATATAGATAAAATGTTGTGACATTTACATTTGTATTCATTGTATCATTAACGTGAAGGAAGGTGAAGTCTTATCAAAAAACATCTATTAGCCAATTCAATGTTGTTGCTTGTAGCCTTTATGTGGGGATCAACATTTGTGGCATCAAAGTTCTTACTAAATGATTTTAGCCCAATATTTTTAATATCGGTTCGTTTTATTTTAGCTTCTGTTCTAATGTCATTTATTTTTAGAGATGAAATGTCTCAGATTAAACGAAATGATATTAAAGGGGGAGTGATAGTTGGTTTAACATTATTTATCGCTTTTTATTTACAATTGTTTGCCCTTAAGTTTACAGATCCGGGTAAACAGGCCTTTTTGGCAGGAACTTATGTTGTGTTTGTTCCTTTTATAAACTGGGCTCTACACAAGATCAAGCCCACAATGAAATCGATTATCAGTGTGATGTTATGTTTTGTTGGAATTAGTTTTTTAACTCTTGGAAGTGATTTAAACATCAATCAAGGTGATTTAATTACTGTCTTAAGTTCTGTCTTTTTTGCAGCTCACATTATCGCCACAAATTATTATACGAATAGAAGTACTCCTAAGAAGATATCGGCAATTCAGTTTATTACAGTTGCTATTTTATCGACGTCTATTGTTCTAATTACATCTAGCTATCCACCCAGATTTGATTTAGGGCATTTACTCCCAATTCTTTATCTTGGGTTAGTTTGTACTGGCGTTGCATACTCGCTTCAAACATTTGCTCAAAAACATACCTCAAACACAACAACAGCTATTATCTTAAGTTTGGAATCTGTTTTTGGGAGTATTTTATCTGTATTACTGTATCAAGAAGTGTTCACTTCTAAAATGGTGTTGGGTAGCATCATCATTTTAATCTCAATACTGGTCTCAGAAGTGACCTTAAAAAAAACGAAGGAGTTAGTCTATGAGTAAATTTTTTAATACAATTAAAATGATTGTTATTATCTTTTATTTAAATATGATCACAACAACAAAGTTTAGAGTCAACGAAGAGGAAAAGAATGAATTGATTATTAAGGGAGAGATTAATTCAAAGACCTTCAAACAACTAAAGAAGGTATTGTCTGAAAATCCCCAAATTGATACCTTGCTGTTACTTGATTGTCCCGGATCACTTAATGATGAAGTTAATATTCCAATGTGTCACTTTGTGCGAGAAAAAGGATTAAACACAAAAGTAACAAAAGAAAGTCATACAGCTTCAGGTGGAACAGATCTATTTTTAGCGGGAGTAAAAAGGTATTATCAAGAAGGAGCTAGAATAGGTGTTCATTCATGGCAAGATTCAAGTGGTAAAGAGGCAAAAGACATTCCAAAAGAGGATAAATCACATAAGATGTTTACAGAGTATACAAATAAAATGTTAGGATCTGATGATTTTTACTGGTTCACAATTTATGCAGCACCAGCAAGAGGAATGTATTACATGACTCAAGAAGAGTTAGAAAAGTTTCAAGTTATCACTGATTTTGCATAAAAGTAAGGAAGTAATTAAATTACTTCTTTTTTATTGCGTTTTTAATGTATTGTGTCAAATTATGTTGTATGATTGTTTTATGAGAGAGAGGGGATAAACATGGTAGGAGCAGTAGATGTCGCTCAAACAACATTAGATGGATTCCACAAAAGTTTCCAATCATTAGTTATTTCGACTATAACAGAAGATAATGAACCGTATAGTTCGTATGCACCATTTGTAAACTACGAAGGTGAGTATCACATTATCATTAGTTCGTCAGCACCTCATTATGATTATATTAAGGCAAACAACCAAGCTAGTATCTTTTTGGTTGAGGATGAGAGTGTTGCAAACAATCCATTTTTTAGAAAAAGATTATCATATTTAACTACTTTTACAGAAGTAGAGACAAAAGAGATTAAAGAAGCCTTTATCAAAAAGTTTGGTAATATGGCAGAAGTTGTCATTAAAATGGATTTCCATATTTTAAAATGTAATGTAGAGCATGGTAAGTTAATTATCGGTCCTGGGCAAGCATTCTTTGTTGACAAAGACCATAAAATATCTGGTCATGATAATAGTGCAAAACATACTAGAAAATAAGACATTTATGTCTTTTTTTTTCACAATTAAAAGTTGTTTTATGTTATGATATCAACGAGGTGGAGTTATGAGTAAGAATCAAAATAAAATTCCTTTTATTGCAATAGAAGGACCAATTGGTGTTGGAAAAACATCATTAGCATTATTATTAAGTGAACACTTAAATTACAAGAGACTAAATGAAATAGTTTATGAGAACCCGTTTTTATCAAAATTTTATACAGATGTTGATGCGTGGAGTTTTCAAACTGAAATGTTTTTCTTAACCAATAGATTGAAACAACTAGAAGATGTTGATTTAAAGTATTTAAGTAATGGAGATGCGGTAGTAAGTGATTATCATATTTTTAAGAATATGATCTTTGCGAAACAGAATTTACACGGAGTGAAACTAGATAAGTTTGAAAAGGTATATCACACGTTGACAGATGACTTAGTTAAACCCAACTTAGTAATAGTTCTAAACGCATCACTTGAGACACTGAGAAAAAGAATCATGTTTAGAGCGCGTGAGTTTGAACTAGATATGGAGCAATCATACCTTGAGCATTTGATTAATGCTTATGATGATTTTTATAACAACTTCTCAAAGATCTATCCTGATACCCCAATCATTAAGTTTGATGGTGACTTAGTAGATTTTGTAAGAAGTGAGGATGATCTTAAAGTTGTCCTTTCGCAAATTGAAGAAAAACTAAAGGAGATTTAAGATGAGCGATATTGATATTTTTAAAGAGTACAATATTCCCCGTGATGCAGTTATTACCATTGCAGGTACGGTAGGAGTAGGAAAATCAACTTTAACTAAAACATTAGCAGATAAGTTAAACTTTATGACGTCTTATGAAAAAGTAGTTGGAAATCCATACTTAGAAAAGTACTATCATGATTTTGAAAGATGGAGTTTCCATTTACAAGTCTTTTTCTTGGCAGAACGATTTAAGGAACAAAAACGTTTATTCCAATATGGTGGTGGATTTGTTCAAGACCGTTCAATTTATGAAGATGTTGAAATTTTTGCAAAGATGAACTTTGATAAAGGAACGATGAGTCCAAATGATTATGAAACATACCGTTCACTTTTTGAAGCAATGGTTATGACACCATTCTTCCCGCATCCTGATTTGGTGATTTATGTTGAAGGAGACTTCGATGAAATTATTAAGCGTATCGAAGAACGTGGACGTCAAATGGAGATTGATACTGATGTTGCATACTGGCGTGAATTGTATCAGCGTTATGAAGATTGGATTAGAGATTTTAATCACGCTCCAGTGTTAAGAATAAATATTAGAGATTATGATCTTGTTAATGACCCAGAGTCTGTTGACATTGTATTAAGAAAAATCGGTAAAGTCTTAGGACACCGTGTTATGAAGTCAGAATAAAAGAGAAAAATCTCTTTTTTTCTTTTATCTAAATAGGATGGATATGTCTTGTGATTAACAAGGTCATACCATATAATAAGAATGTAAAATTTACTTTTAAGGAGAAAGATATGGAAACAAAGTTATTAAAAGAGAAAAAGAATGCTTGGACTTTAGTAGATGACAATGAACAAGCGAAAGCGTTTGAAATTGGAAATGACTACCTAAAGTTTTTGGATCAAGCAAAAACTGAACGTGAATCTGTTATTGTTGTAGAGCAAAAAGCAATTGAGAATGGTTATGTTTCAATTGAAGAGATTATCAAGAATAACACAAAGTTAGAAGCAGGAATGAAAATTTATGCTAATAACAGAGATAAAACCATTGCGTTATTCATTTTAGGGAAACAAGATTTAGAGCAAGGAATGAACATTATCGGTGCTCACGTTGATGTTCCTAGACTAGATTTAAAAGCGAACCCTTTATATGAAAAAGATGAAATTGCCTTCATGAAAACACATTATTATGGAGGAATTAGAAAATATCAATGGTTAGCTATTCCTTTAGCAATTCATGGTGTTGTCATGCTTGGTGATGGAACTAAGGTCAATATTACTTTAGGTGAAGAAGAAGATGAACCAGTATTCTTTATTACGGATTTGTTACCTCACTTAAGTAAAGACCAAAACTCTAAACCATTAGGTAGTGCCATTACAGGAGAAGAACTTAACCTAATCGTCGGTGGAATTCCTTCAACTAATGAAGATGCAAAAGAAAAAGTAAAATATGCCATCATGGAGAAGTTAAACAAAATGTATGGGATGACTGAAGTTGACTTTATGAGTGCAGAACTTGAAGTAGTTCCTGCGTTCAAAGCAAAATATGTTGGTTTAGATAAAGCGTTTATCGCAGGATACGGTCACGATGATCGTGTATGTTCTTACGCTGCTTACCAATCAATCTTCGATTTAGGAGATACAGTACCTGAAAGAACTGCTGTTGCTTTATTAGTAGATAAAGAAGAAGTTGGTTCTCAAGGAAACTCTGGAATGCATTCACGTTTCTTTGAAAATTGTGTGGCAGAATTGATTGCAATTCAATCAAAAGAATTAGTTGACTTAAAGGTACGTCGTGCTTTCAAAAACTCTAAAGTATTAAGTGCAGATGTTGCAGCTGCTTATGATCCAGATTTTGCAACTGTTTTAGAAAGAAACAATGCGGCTTTTGCAGGACATGGTTTAGTTGTTACCAAATATACAGGTGCTCGTGGTAAGAGTGGTTGTAATGATGCAAATGCTGAGTTTAATTTTGAAGTATGTAAAACATTCAACGAAGCAGGTGTTGCATGGCAAACAGCTGAACTTGGAAAAGTTGATCAAGGTGGAGGAGGAACAATTGCTTACATCTTAGCCAACTTAGATGCTGAAGTAATTGACTGTGGTGTTGCTGTGTTTGCAATGCATGCTCCTTATGAGTTAATCTCTACAATTGACTTATACATGGCTTACAAAGGATATAAAGCATTCTACATGATTTAGTGTAAAGACTAGACTAACGACAATATCGTTAGTCTTTTTTAATAAAAAAACCTTGTAGAATGTCTACAAGGTCATGATTTAGAATCGTAGTGATAAACAACTAAGTCCACCATCAATTTTTTGAAACTCACTCATATGAACTTCTTTTATTTTGAATCCAGCTTCCTCTAATTGTTTTTTTGTTTTAGGAAAATTTGCTGGCATTACAAGATAGTCATTGATGCGAATACAGTTCGCAGCATACATTTCATCATCATGGATGATTAACTTGTTAAAGTCGTTAAATCGTGGGTCAGTTATGAACTCTCCTGCTACAAGTAAAGTGTTATCGCCAATATAATTAACACCAGTTTTTAAATGAAACATCTCTTTTAGTTGAACAACTTCACCAGTGTAACCGTACTTGTTAACGATATTGATAAAGTCTTGTGCCCCTTCAAGGTTAGTACGATTAGAAAGTCCTACATAGAAGTGTTTTCCAATCTGCATGACATCTCCACCTTCTAAGAACCCATTTTGAATGTATTCAAAGTCATTGAAGAATTTTGTTAGTGCTTTTTCCATGATGTGTTTTTCACCATTTCTTGTTTCTACCCCAGGATTTGTGATGATGGCAAAGTCTTTTGTCACCACCGCAGGATCTTCAACGAAACAACTATCGGGATAATTTTCATCATGATCTAACACTTCAACTTCAACTCCACAAGAACTTAACACCTTAATGTATTCTTGGTGTTGAATGAGCGTTTGCTCATAATTTGGTGTCCCTAAGTCGCTTGTTGTCTGTCCGTTAACAACAGATTGACCAGGAATTCTAACTACTGTTTGTGTAAACATATTCTGTCTCCTTTTTCTGTAAAGTAATCATTTAGTCAATCTTATCATAAAGAGAGGAATTTGTGTTATAGTAAAAAGAGAAAGGGTGAGAGAATGAAACGATATGTTGCAATGTTGATTGATATAATGCTTGTGTTAGTTTATGCGGGAGTTCTTGCATTTGTCACGCTATCTTTTGTTGGTGACTTATCAAGTATGAATGAACTTAATAGTAATCTCATCGGATTATTGACTATGATTTTACCTGTTTCAATCTACTTTTTCTTTTTTGAGTATTACTTTGGTTATACTTTTGGGAAGAAAGTAATGGGACTGAAAGTCTTTTTTGAAGTTAAATCCATTCAATCAGTTCTCATTAGAACTGTATTATTTGTTACCCCATGGATTTTAGGCCATGCGTTTGTGTTTAGAGGATTTTACTCTGAATGGCAAGGTGGATCTTTGATTGTATTAGGTGTGTTGACGTATGGGCTATTATTGCTTAACTTTATTTTAATTGTTTTTACTAAAAATCATCAAGGCTTTCACGAACTCCTCAGTAAGAGTTACGTTAAATAGTGTAATCTATCCATATAAGCGACTTTTGTCGTTTTTTTTATTTTTATTGTTGACATCTAAAAAATAGAGTGTATACTCTAGATATACACAGTATACAAAAGGTATACACAAGTTGTTATCAACATGTTTCTTACTAGGCCTAAAGAGGCAAACTGATATCAACTTAGAAGTGGGAGGGAAAAATGTTTAATAATATAATTAAAATGTTTAGATTTAGAATGTTTCATGATTACTCGTTTAAAAGGTATATGAGTAACTACATGCCAGCGATTATCTTAGTATTAATTCTAATGCACATTATAGAGTCTCAACTCGAACTAATGGATCTTATCTATCTAATGTTTATGTTGCATCCAGGAGCGAAGGTTCTAGCAAGTAGTTTTAAGAAATTGAAGGCAATACTTAACAGTTTGAAAATTAAGTATTTACATTATTACTTGTACTCCTTAGTTTATGCATTGATATATGGAACATTAACATTTGTTTTAACAGCAACTGCAATTCAATTTGATTTAATTCGAGTAGTTCTACCATCATTTACTGTTATCGAGATGTACATATTCTTCATCTTGATTAATGTGTTTATCATTGCAATCTTAGAACTTCTTAGAATAGTTCTAGCTGTAAAAAGTGGGGTAGCATTGAAAGTAATGATGTTATTTGGATCAACTCTATTGATAATAAGTGCACTTATTCTATCTATTTATTATGTAGAAAAGGGTTTCATCACTATTTGGGGGTATGCTTTGGCAATCGTGTTACTCATTGTAATCTCTATTGTAACTAACTTACTATCAAAAATGGAAATCAGAGCAAAAATGTCTAAGATGGAGGTTTATTATGCAGCTAATCATTAAGTATTTAAAATTAGATTTAAAGATGATGTTAATAAGTACCATCTTACTTATCGGGGGATTGTTTCTAAGAACGTTAGAGTTAAGTCCAGATTTGACTTCAACAGTCGGCCTTATGACGACAGTATTATTATTCTTTGTTATCACGATTATGTTATCTGGTTCAAAGATTACTGCTATAGCTTATATGCCGTATTCAGTTAAAGAAGTAAGAAGGATTTACTTAACACGATATATTGAAGTGCTGATCTTTGTGAGTGCCTTAATCTATTTGATAAGTCCAGAGTTCTTGTCTTCAGCAACCTTTATAGCCTCGATTGTAATTAGTTTAAGAGGATTACAACTAACGATGAAGTATGTAAGGTATAAAGGTGAGAGTACTGGACTCAACGTGACGATGGAAGCAACATTTGTTTTTATGGCTTATGTTATTGCCTATCTAAGATTCTATCTTGACCGTGGACTGCCAAGTTATGAGATGATTGTAGGGTTTATGTTTTTAGGCTTTGCCTTGTCATATATTATCAACTCAATCATCATAAAGAAAAGGGTGAAAGTAAATGAAGTTTAATGACAAACAAAGTGTTTACTCACAAATTGCTACAAACATAAAAAGACAAATATACAATGGAGAAGTTGCTCTTGGGAGCGCACTACCATCTGTTAGAAGCATGGCAAGTGAATATCAAGTTACAATTAAAACGATTCAAAACACAGTAGTGAGCCTAGAAGAAGAGGGAATCATAGTGAAAAAAGCGGGAGTTGGAACATTTGTGAGTGATGATCGTAAGGTTATCAACTCATCAAAAGAAAAGTACATTAATGAGTTAAGAGTAGATTTCTTTGAAGGAATGAAATCGATAGGTATAAATGAAGATGAGGCAATCAAGTATATTTTAGGAGGGGACAAAAATGATTAAAGTAGAAAACTATTCAAAAGTATTCAGAAAAGGTAAAGGAATATTTGATGTTGAACTTACCTTTGAAAAAGGAACAGTGTATGGACTTATTGGACCAAATGGTGCTGGAAAAACAACTTTGATTACGGCATTGGAAGGATTGTATAAGTCGAAAGGAAACATTACTATTTGTGACAATACAAACTGTGATAATTTCACTTATAATGTTTCTTCTATGTTAGAAGTTACAGAGTTGTTATCAATCAACTCAAAAAATATTGCTGATGTATATGAATCATTTTGTAAAGATTTTAATAGAGAGCGCTTTGAGCGATTGTTGGTTGAGTTTGGAATTGATGACTTAAATGTCATTCCAATGAGAATGTCTAAAGGTGAAAACCTTTCGTTGCGTATTGCTTTAGCACTTTCAAGAGATACAGATATTTACATTTTTGATGAACCGTTAGCAGGTATTGATGTTATCAGAAGAGAGGCAATCCTAAATGCCATCTTTGACATCTATGATGTTAACGAAGACGCTATCGTGATCATCAGCTCACATGAGCTCCATGACATCGACAAAAGAATTGATGAGTTAGTCTTCTTAAATGAAGGGCGTATTGTATTAAAACAATCACTAGATCAATTAAAAGACACAAGTGAGTTAAGCTTAGTTGAATTATACAAAGATATCTTAAAGAACTGATATATTTCAGTTCTTTTTTATAATTCCGTGTATATGAATTGACTTCTTGGACAAATAAAGGGTAAATTATTGTTATAAACAATAAAGAAGGAAGGGATTTATGTGATCGGTCTAGAATATGTATTGAATTTGTCCGAAATGACTCACACACAGTTGGCTGAGAAGTTAGGAATCAGAAAGCAAAACATTAATTTATGGATTAAAAAGAAACAAGGAATTCCTAAGAAATATTTGCCATTGTTATCGGAGATGTTTAACGTAGAACCTGAAATATTAACTGACGATATTAATAGTGAAGATAAAATAATGATACAAGTGGCGAAGTTAAAAAAGGATTTGGAGAGTTTTGATGGAGCAGAGGAGTTGTTTGAAGCAGAGGAAAATCTACTTTCATCACTTCTTGGTAATGTAGAGAGTGAACAAGGAAGTGTTGAAGAAAATATCTTGGTTTCCAAGTTTAGAGATTCACTTGGTTCTGTTGAAGAACGAAGTGAAGAATCTGTTAAAATTATGATTAATTTACTTGAGTACATCAATGACAGTAGTCTACAACGAGTGATCAATATCATTGGTCAGCTGTATGAAATTGTAGAGGATGATGGTGCTTATGATGGTGATGAAATTAATCAGTCACTATTTGATTTACTTCTATAATAATTAAACCACTTTTGTGGTTTTTTTATTGTTTAAAATTCCTTTAGAATGTATACTCAAGAAAGGAAGTGGGGAGTTATAATGTATAAACTAAAAAGATTATTCTCAATGAATTATAAACAACTGTTTGAGACCATTAAAAATTTGAAGAAACAATCAGGTAAATCTTACTTATGGTTGTTGTTTGACATATTCTATTGCGCGATGCGTTTTGAAGCTGGCTATACTGATTATAAAGTGTTTGAGATGTACAAATATACAAATAAAGACCGTATGACTTTTATCACGAGAGGGACAAATAACAAGATAGTTAAAGAATACAACGATTTCTCGTATAAACATATGGTTGCCGACAAAATTGAGTTTAATAAACTGTTCAAGGATTACTTAGGTCGTGGATGGTTAGATTTGCGTTACACAGACTTTGAAGAGTTCAAGATGTTTTGTGAAGGAAAAACACATTTATTCATTAAACCGGTTGATGAGATATGTGGAAAGGGTATAGAAAAAGTTGAAATCACAAACGACTTGAAGTTGTTATTAGATGAAATAAAATCAAAAGGGATCTTCTTAGTGGAAGAAGTTGCCTCACAGCATTCTTTGGTTTCGGCTGTAAATCCATCCTCTATAAATACGCTAAGAATGGTGACAATCAACAATGGTGGTCAAGTAGATGTACTGTTTGGTATTTTTAGGATTGGTAATGGAAAGTTTGTTGATAATTTAAACCAAGGTGGACTAGCAGCACCAATTGATGTAGAGACAGGAGTTGTCAGATGTAAGGCAGCAACAAAGAGTGGAGAAATGCACGATGCTCATCCTTTAACTCAAGTTCAAATAAAAGGCTTTCAAATTCCCAATTATGAAGAATGTGTTAGAGTGGTTAAAGAAGCTGCCGCCCTTGTTCCACAATTAGGTTACTTAGGATGGGACGTATATATAAAAGACGATGGTTGTGGTTTGATTGAGGCAAATGAGTTTCCTGGTCATGATTTATACCAATTACCCGGGCAGTTAGTTAACAATCAAGGTGTAAAGCCACATTTCAAAAAATTTATTAAAGTCATTTAGTACACATTTAGTGTACTTTTTTCTTGTTTAAAATTACTATACGTGATAGAGTAATGTTGAGGTGGGAAATATGGAAAGAGAAAATTTATCAGAAATTCTTTTAAACTCAATATCACATGGTTTAGGAGTTATAGTGGGAATTGTATTTTTAGTTATTTTTATCGTCATCAGTAACACTGGATTAGAGTTAGCCGCAGCCATTGTATTTGGTATTGCCGTTATATATATGTTTTTGATGTCAACGTTGTATCATTCATTATTTATGACAAAGGCAAGAGTTGTCTTTAAGCGACTAGATCACAGTGCGATTTATTTTTTGATTGCATCGAGCTTTGTTCCTTATTTGTTACTTGCGGTAGGTGATGCACCCGATTATAAATCAATCATAATACTTTACACTGTCGCAATTATCGGGATTGTCTTTAAAGCAATTAATCCAAAAAAGTACGAGATTGTTCATATAACGATGTTTCTTGCAATGGGATGGACAGCCTTATTCTTTGTGGGAGATATTTATCAATATTCACGTATTGCGTTTTACTTTCTAGCTCTAGGTGGAGTAATGTACAGTGTGGGTGTTATATTTTATGCAGTGATGAAGTTTAATTACGCACATTTTGTTTGGCATCTCTTTGTTCTTGCAGGACTTGTTTGCCATGCTATTTCAATATTTTATGTTTTGATCACAAAATAGGCATTTAATTGCCTGTTTTTATTTTTTTTAGGACCTTTGATGTTCTTATAAAAAATGGTTCTAGGTTTTATAATATAGACATTACAAGAGATTAAGAAATGTTTATCCATAGAGTCATAGTTGCGGATGGCTCTCTCCTCTGTAGGACAAGCGGTTGACCCCCGCTTGTTTTCTTATGTTTAGATTGATAAATAAAAGTACATATATTAAACTTTAGAAGAGGGAGCGTGTTACGATGAACAATTTAACATACTACACACAGTTTAATACGATGACCAAAACGAATAAGGTTAGCAAGTTGGAAAAGAAAGTAAGAGACAATCACTATAGTGATTCAAAGTCAGTTTATGCTGATGCTTTCGCACTTCACAAAGCTGGTTTGTTTTTAGCGGCTCACGAACTGATAGAATCAAGCAACCAAGTACCTAAGCCGAAGGATGCGTTTATAGCAAGTGATATCAAAATAGCATATTATTACAACAACAAGATGTTTGATGAACTTGTAAGTGAAGTTGTCTTAAGATATAAAAAGGCATCACTTAACTTTCATATTTTTGAGATATTAAGTGATTACATTAAAGAACATAAAAGTGGTAACGTTGAGTTTTTGATTCGAACACTTGAAAAACAAGGTGTTTTTCCTAGCTACTTAGATGTTTTAAATGTTAGAAAGTTATACTTTGAAAAAGATTATGATGAGATTTTATCTTATTTTGAGTCAGGTGAGGTTATTACAATTGCTACAAGTGATTTTAAAGATGAAATTGATGAGATTTATTATTACTCACTACTAAATCGAGATAAACTAAAACAAGCAGAAGTGATTCGTAAGAGGTTACTTAGAAATGGTTACAGCGATATAAGCATAAGTAAAGAGTATGTAGAATTAAAACAGTTTGTTACTTATCAAAAAGAAATGGTTCCAGTCAAAAAGAAGAAAACTAAGAATGTCATTTTAAGACGACTCATTTTAGTTGCTTCTGTGGTCTTACTGATCAATATCTTTACCCAAACGACCAAAGTGGAGAAACTTGAAAAAGTAGAACTAAATACTGATTACTTAACTGATTATCAAGATCTTGTAAGTTCGACAAGAACAACGAGAGATACTTATAACTATGAAGCGTTCAAAACCTTGTTTAACTCTAATCAAGACCTTGATTACCTAGCTGAAAGGTTTAGTGAAATGACATTTGATGTAGGGGAGTTATTTGAGAAGTCGTATGTCATAGAGTTAACAGATAGTTTGGTTTACTATAATGTATATTATTTAAGTCCAGAGTTTAATGAAGATAATGGAATTTATAGTAATTACACTTATAATGATTTTTTTGTAATTGATAAAGAAACAAGTAAGTTTACAATCAACTCCTTAAGTGAAGATGATTCAAAGTTACTTCTTGAAAAACTGTACCCTGAGTCGATCGGCCATGAGGATTTTGCCTACATCTTCAATTTTAAGTCAATTTTCAACCCTAAAGAGTTAGAATTGATTACATTTGATGTTAGAAGTTGTGTATATGATCAAAAAGAAAAAGTGTATGAGTTATACTTTTATATGTTTAATGGTCTAGTTGATAAGTTTGATGTGAAGGATATTACTTTATACTTAGGTGAAAATGCCGAAAGTATGAAGGAATTTATGAACTACGACGTCCAAACCTTTGCTAAAAAGGGAGAAACGAAATACTTTAAAGTCAGTATTGGGAAAAAAGACTTTGAAGAGTTTGTGTCATTTGAGAGCCTCAATGATATTTACTTCTCTGTTGAATATAACTATATCGATCAATAAACGATCGATATTTTTATTTTATCTAGAATTCTAACTAAATATTTGATATATTACATATGGGTTAAAATTGTGTGTTATTTAACAAGAGGAGGATTCACTATGGGGATTTTATACGAACAAGTTGGTATGGAAACTTGGGCAGTATGGTTATTTGTATTATTTGCAATCATGGCATTTAATGAGTTTGGTCGCTCAACTAAATGGGGTGGAATTGCATTGTTTATTGTTGTACCGATTGTACTCACATTTTTTGTTTGGCCGACAACGGCTGCACCAGGAAATGAGTATGGTACAGGAACTTGGTTTAACTGGGTTAAAACTTACTCAGCTTTAGCTGGTGTTATTGGGTTTATGTTAATTAGATATAATAAGAAACTACAGAAGAATAAATTTGCATTGGCTTTTCCGGCAATTATCCTAGCTGTTAATATCTTTGAAGCGTGTATACGTGACTTTGAAGTCTTTTTCTATAACTTGCCTCAAGGTGGTTATGTCAATAACTTATTCTTTATCACAGGTCCATGGAATATCATGAATGGAATTGCAGGAATCTTAAACATCATCGCATTATGTGGTTGGGCAGGAATCATCATTTCAAAAGATAAAACTAAGGATATGATTTGGCCTGATATGATTTGGGTTTGGATTATTGCATATGACTTATGGAATTTTGCCTATGTATACAACTGCATCACTGATCATAGTGTTTATGCGGGGTTGATGTTGTTACTAGCGTGTACTATTCCAGCCTTCTTTATTAAAAAGGGAGCATGGCTGCAGCATAGAGCTCAAACATTATCGTTATGGATTATGTTTGTTATGACTGTTCCACAGTTTGCAGATCGAATGTATCCAGTATACTCTACGAGAAATCCAATGGTATACTTTATTGTAAGTTTATTATCATTTGTTTTAAATGCAGGATTAGTTGCTTATCAAGTGAGAAGAATTAGAAAAAGAAAGCTTAACCCACTTACTGATGAAATCTATACTGATACTAAAGAGTATCAACAATTGGTTATTGAAAATTCATAATAAAGTACTGACTAACGTCAGTGCTTTTTTTCTTGACAGAAAAATGAAAATCAATATATAATTAGGACAGTTGTACGATTTTTGAGGTGAGGTTAAATATATGGAGAAAATAGGTTTAGTGTTAGCGGGTGGGGGCAGTAAAGGTTCATATCAAATTGGAGTGTGGCGTGCTTTAGAAGAACTTGGTGTTATGAAAAACATTAAAGGATATTCCGGCACATCAATTGGAGCGTTGAACGCTGGTTTGTTCGTACAGGGCGACCTAGAAGCTGCAGAAGAGATGTGGCGACAAGTTAATAAAGAGCAAATGATGAATCTAAAGATAAACGAGCGCGATAAAACTCCTCTAAACATTAGATTTAAAGACATTAGGAATCGTGTGAATTTAAGTGATATAAAAATTATGGAAAGAATTAGACACTTTCAAGAAGAACTAGACCAAGAAGGAATTAGTTTGTTTGATAAACTAAAAGATATTCCTGTTTTTGGTCCTCACCAAGAACTTTCACGCTTTGCAGAAAGAATTAAGAACTTAAACATTAATGGGGCTTATTCCAGGGAAGGTCTTAAAAAGGTGATGTATAATACAGCAGACTTTGATTTGATAAGAAAATCAGACATTCCATGGTATGCAGGATGTCTAGAGATTCCTACTTTTGAAATGAACTACATTAAGATGAATGGTCTCAGTGTTGTAGATTTAGAAAAGGCATTGCTTGCAACCTCTGCAATTCCATTAGTCTATGATCCAGTTGAACTAAAAGGAAAACGTTTTGTTGATGGTGGAGCAGGACGAACAGGAGATAATGTTCCTGTAAAGCCACTTTATGAAGAAGGCTTTAAAAAAATTGTCGTTGTTCATCTTAAGGCAACGAGTTACATTGATGAAAGTTTATATCCAAATGCAAAGTTTGTTCAGATTATTCCAGGTAAAGATATTGGAAATATGATTAGTGGAACCCTTGATTTTACACAAGAAGGAATTAGAAGAAGAATGGAAGCTGGGTATAGTGATACAATGTTACTTAGAGATGTATTTAATGTGAATGGTTTTATTGACTAATACATTTACCTATGTTATAGTTGTTATGGCTTAAAAAAATGAAAATAATTAGTTTTGAAAGTATTAACGTATGTGTTGTTTACTTGATTAAGAGTTTTTATGAATTTAAGACTATTTTTAATGGAGGTACACACATATGATGAATGGTGTAGTTAAATGGTTTAACGCTGAAAAAGGATACGGATTTATTACTTCTGAAGATGGTAAAGATATCTTTGCTCACTTCTCTCAAATTCAAGGAGAAGGTTACAAGTCTTTAGAAGAAGGTCAAGATGTTGAGTTCGAAGTAATCGATACTGACAGAGGACCTCAATGTGCAAACATCGTTAAGCTTTAATTAAATTACATTGGAGATATTCTCCAATGTTTTTTTTATGCTTAACAAAAATATTCAGATATGGTATAGTAAATAACTGATGCATAATGATATAATTTGAATGGAGGTTATATTTATGGCGATTAGATATGAACTATTACATACATGTGCTCAAACAGGAGCAAGATACGGTATTTTACATACTCCGCACGGAAGTTTTGAAACACCAATTTTTATGCCAGTAGGAACACAGGCAACAGTAAAAACATTAGAAAACAGTGAAATTGAAGAGGTTAGTGATGGACTAATTCTTGGAAATACCTATCACTTATGGTTACAACCAGGTGATGAGATTGTCAAAGAGCACGGTGGGATACGTGGATTCATGAAATGGGATCATGCCTTACTAACAGACTCTGGAGGATTTCAAGTGTTTAGTTTATCTAACTTAAGAAAAATCACAGAAGAAGGTGTGCAGTTTAGGCATCATAAATCTGGTGAGAAATTATTTCTAAGTCCAGAAAGAGCAATTGAGATACAAAACAATTTAGGGGCAGATATCATGATGAGTTTTGATGAATGTCCGCCATTTGATAGTGATTACAACTACATGAAAAAAAGTGTAGAAAGAACAATTAGATGGGCTAAACGAGGAAAAGATGCTCATAAAAATCCAGACACTCAAGCATTATTTGGAATTGTTCAAGGAGGGCCACATGAAGATCTTAGAAAGATGTGTGCTGAAGCTCTTATAGAAATGGACTTTCCAGGTTATTCAATCGGTGGTTTAAGTGTTGGGGAAACAAAAGAAGAAATGCATAAAGTATTAGATATGCTAAAAGATGTCATGCCTAAAAACAAACCACGCTACTTAATGGGTGTTGGTTCAGTAAATGGAATTGCAGAAGGGGTAAGACGCGGTATTGATATGTTTGACTGTGTGTTGCCAACTCGTGTTGCACGTCATGGTAGCGCTATGACTAGTGAAGGGCGCTTGGTCATTAAAAATGCCAAGTATGAAAAAGACTTTTCACCATTAGATAGTAAGTGTGATTGTAAAGTGTGTACAACGTATACAAGAAGTTACTTAAGACATTTATTTAAGGCGAATGAGTACTTGGGTCAACGATTAGTTTCGTACCACAACTTGTACTTTATGAAACAATATATGGCAGATATACGTGAGGCTATTCAAAATGATCGTTTAGGAGACTTTTTAGAAGAGTTCTATAATGATTATTACAAAGATATAGAAAAACCAGCAGAGGCTAAATTTTAAGGAGGATATTTATGAAATTTTTTATTGATACGGCTATTGTAGAAGATATTCGCAAAGCTAACGCATTAGGAATTATTGATGGTGTAACAACTAATCCATCTTTAATTGCAAAATCAGGAAGAAAAGTTGAGGATGTATTAGAAGAAATCGCAACTATCGTTGACGGTCCAATTAGTGGTGAAGTGATTGCATTAGACCACGAAGGGATGATTAAAGAAGGTCGTGAAATTGCTAAAATGCACCCTAATATGGTTGTGAAAATTCCAATGACTTTAGAAGGTTTAAAAGCTGTAAGTGTTTTAAGCAAAGAAGGAGTTAAGACAAATGTAACTTTAATTTTCTCGGCTACTCAAGCATTAATGGCTGCTAAAGCAGGAGCTACTTATGTAAGCCCATTCTTAGGAAGATTAGATGATATTAGTACAGATGGTATGGATTTAATTGCTGACATCGTAACAATCTTTGAAAACTATGGTATTCAAACAGAAATCATCGCAGCAAGCATTCGTCACCCTATGCATTTATTAAACTGTGCATTAGCAGGTGCTCATATTGCAACAATTCCTTACAACGTAATTGTTCAACTTGCAAAACACCCGTTAACTGATATCGGAATTGAAAAATTCATGAAAGATTATGAATCAAGTAAATAAGACGCTTAGCGTCTTTTTTCTTTGTGATTAATTTTGATATTTCCTTTTATTTGCTTAAGTTTTTTTATATAATAGTAATGTTATTTTATTTTATTAAGTTTTAAATTATATGAGGTGTGAAATGAAAAAGAAAACGAATTTTTTAGTTAGTGCAATCATCACTATCGCAATTTTAATCAGTGTAGTTGCTATTAACTTTTCGCCATTACTAAAAGGTTTAAATTTAGGTTTAGACTTAAAAGGTGGATTTGAGGTTTTATATGAAGTAGAACCAATTGTTGAAGGTGATGAAGTAACAGAGGAAATGATAGCTTCAACGATTGATATCATAACTCGTCGTATCGATGAATTTGGTTTAAGTGAACCTGTTATCACTCGCGAAGGGGATTACATTAGAATTCAACTTGCTGGTGTAGAAGATCAAAGTTCTGCAAGGGATTTACTATCTAAAACAGCAACATTAACGTTTAGAGATACTAGTGATAACTTATTGATGACATCAGATGTTTTGTATGCTGGACGTGCAAAGCGTGATGTACAAGATGGACGTCATGTTGTTACAATCGGAATTAAAGACAATGACTTATTTTATGAAGTGACTGGTAAAGTGTCAAGAATGTCAGATAACCGTATGGTTATTTGGTTAGATCACGAACCAGGTATGACATATGCAGAATCAGAAAATTGTACGGTTGAAGGATCACGTTGTATTAGTGCACCAAGTGTACCTAATGCCATGAGTGGTAGTGTTTATATTCAAGGAGCCTTCACAGAAGAAGAAGCAGATAACTTAGCCAAGTTAATCAATGCCGGTTCTTTACCTACAAAATTAAAAGAGATTTATTCAACCAATGTTGGTGCAGCACTTGGTGTTCAAGCACTTGAAAAAACTGGACTTGCTGGTTTAATTGGTATTGTTTTAGTCTTTATCTTCATGACGGCATTTTACCGATTCAGTGGTTTAATTGCTTCTATATCTTTAATTGCTTATTCATTTGTGGTATTCTTGTTGTTCTGGTTAATGGGAGGAACACTAACATTGCCAGGTATTGCTGCGATGGTGCTTGGGGTAGGTATGGCGGTTGACGCTAATGTTATTACCTTTGAGCGTATTAAAGAAGAATTATTAGACGGAAGAAGTTTACAAGCGAGTTACCTTGCAGGTAACAAAAAATCTTTCTTAACAATTGTTGATGCGAATATTACAACATTACTTGTTGCGATTACATTATTTGTTTTTGGTCAAAGTAGTGTTAAAGGATTTGCAACAATGTTAATGATTTCGATTTTTGCTACCTTTGTGATTACAATATTCTTAACACGATTTATTTTATCGTTAATTATCAAAAGTAAATACTTTGATCAAAAGTTAAAACTATTTATTAATGTTGATTCTGACGATGTAAGAAATATACATAAAAATGAAGCGAAGAAAGCACATAAATTTGCGAAACTTGATTTTGTAAGTAAAAGAAAACGTTTCTTCTCGATCAGTGCAATCATTATTATTGTTGGATTATTGACAGCATTTGTTATTAAACCAAACCTTGGTGTTGATTTTGTTGCTGGTTCAAAATTAAGTGTTGAAATCGCTGAAAGTGATGTTCAATCGTATGTAGATGATCTAGAGACACTAGGATTTGATGTGAAAGATCAAAGCTATGTTCAAAGTGAAGGATTAGCATTAATTCGTATTTCAGAAGTACTTGAAAAAGAAGGAGTACTTACTGTAACAGACTTAGCTATAGATGATTACAAAGGATCTATCTCAATTAATACTGTAAGTCCGATTGTAGGACGTATGATTGTTGAGAATGCCGTTTATTCAATGCTAATTGCTTCGTTAGGTATCGTCATTTACATCACTTTAAGATTTAGAAGTTCTTATGCAATAGCTGCTATTATTGCCTTATTGCATGATGCCTTGTTTGTACTGGCAATCTTCTTTGTCTTCAGATTAGAAATCTCAGCAATATTCGTTGCTGCTATTCTTTCAATTCTTGGTTACTCAATCAATGATACGATTGTTGCCTTTGATAGAATTAGAGAGAATATTAAGTTAACTGAAAAAGAAAAATTGACTAATGATGAATTAGTAGATGTTGTAAATACTAGTTTACAACAAACTTTAGTTAGATCAATTAATACAACAGTGACTGCAATTTTACCGGTTCTTGCATTAGTACTATTTGGTTCTAATTCAATCTTTAACTTTAACTTGGCATTACTAATCGGTTTAATTGTCGGAACATATTCATCTATTTTCATTGCTGCACAAGTATGGTTAGTGATCGAAAAGCGTAGTGAAGGTAAGACTCGTAAGAGTAGTTGGTTTGATTTGAGTGATGAAGACCAAGAACAAACTTTCGAGGGAATCAACAAATAAGAGGAGATTATTATGAAGTTAGAAAACTATATTGCTAATGTACCAAACTTTCCAAAAGAAGGTATTCAATTTAAAGATATTACACCATTAATGGCTGATGGTGAAGCGTTTAGATATGCAACGGAGCAATTTGTTGCTTTTGCAAAAGAAGTCGAAGCTGAGTTAATTGTAGGTCCAGAGGCACGTGGGTTTATCTTTGGTTGTCCAGTTTCAACTGAGTTAAAAATTGGATTTGTTCCAGTTAGAAAACCAGGAAAATTACCGAGAGAAACAATTGAGTATAATTATGATCTTGAGTATGGTTCAAATACATTATGTATGCACAAGGATGCGATTAAGCCAGGACAAAGAGTACTAATCATTGATGACTTATTAGCTACAGGTGGAACTATGGACGCAACTTGTAAACTAGTTGAAGAATTAGGTGGAGAAGTAGTTGGTTTAGGATTCTTAATTGAGTTGGATTTCTTAAAAGGAAGAGACTTACTTAAAGATTACAAAGTAAAGTCATTAATTAACTACTAAATATAAATAAAAATAGTGTATAGATATTACACTATTTTTAGTATTTAGGTATAATATTTATAGAGGTGATACTATGGATTTAAAACAACAAAAACCAGACCAAATCACAATTGATGAAGTGGTTGAATTAGCAAGTCAGTATATTTCTAAGAAAAGCGATTTAAAGATGATTAGAAAAGCTTACAAGTTTGCAATCAAACATCATGGTGATCAAGTTAGAAAAAGTGGAGAACCGTATATTATTCATCCACTAGAAGTAGCAAAAATTCTAACATTATATAATACAGGACCAGAGACTTTATGTGCTGGATTAATGCATGACTTAATTGAGGATACTCATATTACATTTGATGATATCAAAAGAGAGTTTAGTACTGATGTTGCATCATTAGTTGAAGGAGTAACAAAAATTAGTGTGATTAATTATCGTACTCAAACTGATTTTATGATTGATAATTATCAAAAGATGATCATTTCAATGATTAAAGATGTAAGAGTTATTGTCATTAAACTTGCTGATAGATTGCACAATATGCGCACTTTAAAGTATCTTCCTCTTGAAAAGCAAATTAGAATTGCGAATGAAACATTAGAGATCTTTGCCCCGATAGCTCATAGGTTAGGGATGTACTCGATCAAGAGTGAACTTGAAGACCTTGCTCTTCGATACACTGATCCAGATGCTTACTATAAAATAGTAAAGTTGTTAAAGCAAAAGAAAACTGAACGTCAAGAAATTATTGATGAGTTAACAGAATATTTGTCAACTCTTCTTGATGAAAGAGAGATTCCATTTGAGATTTCAGGACGTGCTAAACATATTTACAGTATTCATAAAAAAATGGTTAAGTCTGATAAGGAGTTCTCTGATATATATGACTTACATGCAGTGAGGATTATCGTTGAGACAATTCCTCAATGTTATACAGTTCTTGGAATACTACATGCAGAGTTTAGACCACTTCCAGGGCGTGTTAAAGATTACATTGCTATGCCAAAACCAAATCTTTATCAATCACTTCATACTACTGTAATTGGTAAAAATAAAAAGGCATTTGAGATTCAAATTAGAACAAGTGAAATGGATGATACTGCTGAATATGGAATCGCATCACACTGGGCATATAAAGAAAACAAAAAGGTAAACTCTAAAGTTGAGACACAGCAAATTGAAGAGAAGTTAAGTTGGTTTAGATCGCTTATATCGTTACAAAAAGATGCTGATTCAGCAGAGGAATTAGTAGAAGGTATTAAAAATGATATCTTTAATGCAAATGTTTATGCTTTTACACCTCGTGGTGATGTTATTAACTTGCCGTATGGTTCAACACCAATTGATTTTGCCTACCGTGTTCATACTGAAATTGGTGATCACATGGTTGGTGCAATTGTAAACAATAAGATTGTTCCGCTTAATTATGAGATTAAGACGGGTGATATTATCGAGATTAAGGTTAATAAAAACTCATTTGGTCCAAGTGAAGACTGGTTAAGATTTGTTAAAACGAGTGCAGCAAGGTCTAAAATCAAACAGTTTTATCATAAACTTAGAAAACATGAGTCAATTGAAATTGGTCGAGATAAACTATATAAACGCTTAAAAGAATTAAAGATGAGTCCGTCAGAGTTCTTTAGTGATCCAAAGTTCAAAGAATTACTTGAATCACTTGGATATGCAAAAGTGGAAGAACTATATAATAATATTGGATACAATGTTCACACTTCTGATTGGGTTATTTCAAAGGTGAATGAGCGTAAAGAAGAGTTAACGGTTGAAGAAGAAATTGAAAGAAATTTAACAAGTAATAAATATAAAAGTCAGCTTGGTGTTGTTGTACCAGGAATTTCTAACTTAAAAGTTGAAATTGCTAACTGTTGTAAACCAATTCCAGGTGATGTTATTGTTGGATACGTATCAAGTGGTTATGGATTAAAAGTACATCGTAAACGCTGCAAAAATATTCAAAATGCCATTGAGATGAATGCTAATAAGATTATAGATGTTGAATGGAGTCAGGAAAAGGACTTACGTTATGAGACAGATTTAATGATTACGAGTTTAGATCGTCCTAACTTGTTTGCTGATTTATTCCATGCCATCACATCGCAAGCAGCTTCAACAACAAAGGTGGATTCAAAACTAAAGTTCAATATCGTTAATATCAACTTAACGTTGTTGGTCAGAAACACAGCACACTTAACTAAAATTGTTGAGAATGTTAAAAAGGTTGAAGGAATCTTAAGTTTAGAAAGGCGACTGAAATAATGAAGGTTGTTATTCAAAGAGCTCAGGATGCTCGTGTTGTAGTTGATGGAGATGTTGTCGGACAAATAGATGCAGGATTTGTGTTACTTGTTGGTTTTACTCACGATGACACAATTGAAGATATGAATTACATGCTAAAAAAAATTCCTAACATGAGAATTTTTGAAGATGATGAGGGTAAGATGAATCTAAATATTATCCAAAAAGAGTTTGATATTTTATCAATAAGCCAATTCACTTTATATGCAGATACTAAAAAAGGGAATCGTCCAGGCTTCTCAAATTCAATGAAACCAGATACAGCTAAGGCTATGTATCTTGACTTTAATCAAAAACTAAGAAATTTAGGTCTTCATGTTGAAGAAGGTGTATTCGGAGCGTCGATGGATGTGAAGTTTACCAACCATGGACCAGTAACAATAGTCCTTGATTCAAAGAATAGATAAACTTCGTTAACAACGGAGTTTTTTTATGTTAAGATATAGAAAATAACTTGAGGGGAGAATAACTATGGGGCACACACATAAAAATCTTAAGGAGCAAACTTTAAAATAGCATATCAACTCCTTAAGTACTCATATGATTACTTAAAAATACGGAGGAACTTATGATAGTTTATAAAACAAAAATTAAAGATTCAGAGATTTTAAATGTTGTAGATATGTATGATGCTACAAATATGTTTATTGGTTTAGGGAGAGCGCGAGAAGAAGAAAAGATAGCTCGTTCAATCAAAAAGAGTTATAAGTACGTTTATGCCTTTGAAGGAGATAAATGTATCGGTGGTGGTCGTATGATCAGTGATGGTGAATGTTATGGATGGATTCATGACGTAGCAGTCCTTGATGAATATCGCAACTTAGGAATTGGTAAGCAAATAATGGAGAGATTACTTAATGGGGATGAAAATCTGTTGATTGGTTTAACGTCATCATTTATGGCAGTGGAGTTTTATGAGAAGTTAGGATTTAACAAACATAAAACAGCAATGGCAATATATCCATCTAAATCAGACTATTTGATTTATAAGGACACTAACTAACGTTAGTGTTTTTCTTATGATTGATATGGGTAATTTGATGTCATATAATAAGAATAGGGGTGAGGTGACAGCATGAATAAATCGTTTAAACTAATTAGTATAATCGCTGTTGTAATAGGTGTCATTCTAGTGACATTTATCTTTTTTGAATCACAGGATTTAGTATTGAAAGGTGATAATCATTTTGAGGAAGGAAACTTTAGAAGAGCATATGATTATTACTATAAAGCATTTAGCAAAGATGAGTTAAATGAGGAACTTACCGTTAAAATGATTGATTGCCTATCGTTTTCGGGCGATCAAATGAGTGCAAAAGTTCAGTTTGACAAATATCATCAGCAATTTCCAAATAATCTAGAAATCTTGAATAGAGGATTATATCTTTATGATGGAAATGCAACAAAAGTGATAACGATTGTTGAAAAAATTATAACTATCTACGAGTCACAAGACAATCATGAACGGGTGGATAATTATACCTCATACATGAGTAAAATTAGGGCAGCACAACAAGGCAAGTAACACTGATTTTTTCAGTGTTTTTCTTTAATAAAACAGAAGTTGCAATTAATATGTGAAATTTATCATAATATGGTACGATAAATGTAACAAAGTCACATAAAAGGCGTTTTGCCTTTGATAATATAGAAGTCGAGGTGGATTATGCAATCTTATTTTGAAGAATATGAGTTTTACAAAGAGATGAAAAGTGAAGATAAAAAAATCTTGGATAGCAGTGTTTCAGTTAGAAGTGTTGAAGCTGGCCATGTGATGAGAGATGGGGAAACTGAATGTGGTGAAGTCCCATTTGTTGTTAGTGGGAGTTTAAGATTATTTAAAACGAGTGAAAGTGGTAGAGAAATTAATATTTATCATGTAAAAGGTGGTAATATGTGTTCTTTGTCTACACTGTGTTTGCTTGGAAGAATTAACTACTCGTTTAATGTTGAGGTGACAGTTGATTCTACATTGGCTTTTATACCTTCGCATTCATTTACAGTACTTATAGATAAAAGTGAACCGTTCAGAAGATATGTTTATGCTGCTATTGGTCAAAAGTTGATTGCAACATTAGATTCTTTTGAGGCGTTAAAATTCAGTAGTATTGAAGATCGTATAATGAAATACTTGGAAACAAACAAATCAAAAAATAATAAAGTTTATATTACCCATCAAGAATTAGCGATTGAGCTTGGTTCTAGTCGAGAAGTCATTTCGAGAGAATTAAGAAAATTGGTAAAGAAAGAAAAACTACGTTCCTCACGAGGTATTATTGAACTTTTGTAAGGAGTTATGATGAAAAAGATACTAGTTATATTAACAGTTTTGCTTTTAGTTGGTTGTCAAAATGAAGTAAGTTACCAAAAACTAGAGCAAGATAAAGCATATGAACAACTCAATGATGAAGAGATTATCTTACTTGATGTCAGAGAAGTACACGAGTTTGATTCGGGACATATCAAGGGTGCTATTTTGTTACCGTTAGGAGATATAGGATCAAAGTCTGAAGAAGTTTTGCCTGATAAAGAAGCTAAGATATTTGTTTATTGTAGAAGTGGGAATCGTTCAAAGACTGCAGTTCTTGATTTAATTGAACAGGGTTATACAAATGTTTATGATATCGGTGGAATCATCGATTGGGAATATGAAATTGAAAAGTAGAGGAGACTAACTATGAAGAAAATTGTTATCGTTGGTGGTGTAGCAGGTGGAGCTACAGCTGCTGCAAGATTAAGAAGATTAAGTGAAACAGATGAAATAATTATGTTTGAGAGAGATGAATATATCTCATTTGCAAACTGTGGTTTACCTTATTATATTGGTGATGTCATTACTGATCGTGAAAAACTAATAGTTCAAACAAAAGAAGGTATGGGACAACGTTTTAATCTTGATATTAGAAACTTTAGTGAAGTAGTTAGAATTGATCGTGAAAACAAAGAAGTTGTTGTCTTAAATCGTCAGACAAACGAACGTTACAAAGAATCATATGACAAACTTATCTTGAGTCCGGGTGCAAAACCAATAGTACCTAGAATTCCAGGTTTGGAAGACGCAACAAATGTGTACACTCTACGCAATATTCCTGATACTGATAAGATTTATAATGCGATTAATCAACATGAGGTTAAACATGCAACTGTAGTTGGTGGTGGATTCATTGGTGTTGAAATGGCTGAAAACTTAGCACACAAAGGAATTTCTGTAACTTTAGTTGAACGTGCACCACAAGTAATGGGTCCAGCTGATTTTGAAATGGCTCAGTTTATTCATGAAGAATTAACAAACAATGGTGTTGAGTTAATCTTAGGTGATGAAATTAAAGAAGTAACTGAAAATGGAAAGATTGTTAAACTTGCTAGTGATGGTGTGGTTAATACAGACATGATTGTGATGGCGATTGGAGTTTGTCCTGAAACTGAACTTGCTGTTGAAGCAGGACTTGATATCGGTCAAACAGGTGGTATAAAAGTTAATGAACAACTTATGACTTCTGACCAGGACATTTATGCTGTTGGTGACGCAATTGAAGTAACGAACTTCATCACGAAAAAACCAACAATTATTCCATTAGCATGGCCAGCAAACCGTCAAGGGCGCATTGTTGCTGACCATATAAATGGTAAAAATATCAAGTATAAGGGAAGTTTAGGAGCTTCTGTACTAAAAGTATTCGATAAGACTTTTGCGAGTGTAGGGGCGAATGAAAAGCTTTTATGTAAAGAAGGGATTGCTCATCAAGTAGTCCATGTTGTAAGAAATAACCATGCAGGTTATTATCCAGGTGCCACGTCAATTGTCTTTAAAATTATCTTTGAAGCCAATACAGGTAAAATCTTAGGTGCACAAGGTTATGGTGAAGACGGTGTAGAAAAAAGAATTGATGTTGTTTCTGCAGCAATACAAGCGGGTCTGAAGATTGATGAGTTAGAAGATATTGAATTATGTTATGCACCTCCATATGGTTCTGCAAAAGATCCTGTAAATATAATGGGTTATGTTGGAACAAATGTGTTTAACAGTGTTTATAAGAATGTTCACTATAACCAAATTGATTCAATTGTTGCAAATGATGGGTATTTACTAGATGTAAGAACACCAGAAGAGTACTCCTTAGGTCATATCAAAGGATCAATTAATATTGAAGTTGATGATTTACGCAAAAATATTGAACGCCTACCAAAAGACAAGCCAATATACATTACATGTCAAGTAGGTCACCGCGGTTATGTAGCTCTACAAATCCTTAGAAACCTTGGTTTTAAAGACTTATATAACTTAAGTGGTGGATATAAAGTGTATTCAACTGCTAAAAAGTGTTTTAGTAGAGATTTCTGTCAAGTAATCAAACCTGAGGTTTGTGCTACTGATGTTGCTGAAGTCAATGTTGAAGACTTAAAAATTGAGAAAGTAGTCGATGCTTGTGGCTTACAATGTCCAGGTCCAATCTTACAAACTAAAATGGTTGTTGACCAAATGATGGATGGACAAGTTGCCAAAGTAACAGCGAGTGATCCGGGATACATCTTAGATATTGAGACGTGGTGTAAACAAACTGGTAACACGTTAATTAAAACTGAAAAAGGAAACAAACAATATACAGCTTATATTAAGAAGGGTAGTCAAGAAGTGCAGATGCCTTCAAACTTTAAGGAACCTGAAAAAGCTACATTAGTGTTGTTTAGTGGAGAACTTGATAAGGCACTAGCAGCAATGATTATTGCTCAAGGAGCTGCTGCAGCAGGTAAAGAAGTTACAATCTTTACTACATTCTGGGGTCTAAATGCCCTTAGAAAAAATCCTGCACCAAAGGTTACTAAACCAGCGATTGATGCCATGTTTGGTAAGATGATGCCAGTAGGAGCTAAGAACTTACCACTATCTAACATGCAAATGGCAGGTATGGGTAAAAAAATGATGGAGAAAGTAATGAAAGACAAAAATGTCGATCCTATCGATGTTCAATTACAACGTGCAATGAATTTAGGTGTTAAGTTTGTAGCATGTACAATGAGTATGGATGTCATGGGAATTACAGAAGAAGAATTGATTGATGGAGTTACACTAGGTGGAGTAGCGTCATATGTTGGTGAAGCAACTCAATCGGCTCTAACATTATTTATATAATATCAAAGCTAGCACATTGTGCTAGTTTTTTTATAAGGCTATGGTATAATCTAGGCGAACAATAATGAGGTGATCAAATGGAAGAAATATACTTAGCTGGTGGTTGTTTGTGGGGAGTTCAAGAATATGTTAAGCATCTCCCTGGTGTTATCAAAACAGAGGCAGGTCGAGCAAATGGGTTGACCAATTCATTGGAAGGTGACTACGATGGTTATGTAGAATGCGTAAAGACTGTCTTTGATCCAAAACTAGTGAGTGTGACACAATTAGTGAAGTACTTGTTTGAAGTCATTGATCCTTACTCGGTTGATAAACAAGGGATTGATGAAGGTCCAAAGTACCGCACAGGAGTTTACAGTACCCAAACCAAACATCTGATTGAAGCTAAAAATTACATAAATTCAACCCTTGATGCAATGGATATAAAAATTGAAGTAAAGAAGTTAACTCAGTATGTAAAAAGTGCAAAGGAACATCAAGACAGATTAACAAGATGTCCAAATGATTATTGTCATATCCCCAAAGAGTTATTGTATAAATATAAAAAATAAGACGTTCATTGTGACTTAATCACATACTAATATTAAACCATATCATATAATGTTAATGAAGGAGTGGTAAAAATGATTGAAGTAACAAGTTTAGCACTTGAAAAATTACAAAAACAGATTTCTGCTGAAGATGAAACAACACTAGAAATCATCATTGGTTCATTGGGCTGAAGTGGTGTATCTTTTAATCTTGTTCAGGCTGAACAAAAAGACCATCATTTCGCAGAAAAGTTTGGAAATTTCACAATAATAGTAGATAAGGAATTATTACATACCTTCCCAAAATTCATCGTTGATTATTCAAAAGGGATTTTAGGTAGTGGCTTTGTAATTAAGAGAGGATAATTATGTTTGGATTTGGAAAAGTAATGAGCCATGAAGAGGCTTACAAGTTAATGAATGAAGACAAGAATGTCATCGTTATTGATGTTAGAGAAGAAAATGAGTTTAAAGGTGGACATATTGAAGGGGCAAAAAATGTTCCTTTATCACGTCTTGATTATACTGTTGAAGCGATCTTAAGTGATAAGACAAAAAAATACTTAGTATACTGTTATAGTGGTGCAAGAAGTAGAAGTGCAGTTAATGTGATGAAAAACTTAGGATTTAGTGATGTTCATGATTTTGGTGGAATCATGAGATGGACCTATGGTGTAGTAAGATAAATACTAAAGAAGATAATTAGCATATTATCTTCTTTTTTTTGCCCAAATGAGGGTTTTATCTTTCAGTTTGTAATTTCATTTATTTTCTTCACCATTACCGATATAATGAAGAAAACGTCTTTAGGAGTGAAAATATGAATTTTAATATTGCTGACATCCCTTTTTCTAGGAGGGGATCATTTTTTGTAGTATCTAATTATAAAGATAATAAAACTTTTATTAGAGATGTCCGTGGTGGTGATTTTAGTGCTGGGAAAATCTTTGAAGTTGAACTTGTAAACAATGATCTTACTGAGCCTCATCAGCTAGATGCAAACGAAACGAAGTTATCGCTTTCGTCAAAAAACAATTCAGCAGAGTTGATTATGCCGCATCAGGATTACTTAAGAGTAAGAGGTGATAACGGTATTAGATTAACTTTATGCTTAAAGCGATATGATCACCTTAATGAATATTCCATGCATCAATGGGAACTACATAGTTATTCTCAAAATATTAAGATGATGTTGACTTTGTTAGAAGGAGAAGCAGTCATTGATGCACCGTGGGATAAGATTGGAAATGAACATGTCATTATAACGATTAATGGTCCCTATGATTTTACTCTGGAAAGTTACCAAACTATTCATAATTTTGATGTGTTTTCTTCTTTTGAAGATGACTCGATACAAGTTCAAAAAGAATATAGTGACTGGCAAAAAAACACTTTGAATTCAATAGATAAAAAGTATCAAAAATCTCACGATTTAGCATCCTATATTACGTGGTCTTCACTTGTTAAACCAGAAGGGTTGCTAAAACAAGAAGCGATGTATATGTCCAAAAACTGGATGACTAACATTTGGAGTTGGGATCATTGTTTTAATGCTATGGCATTAGCAAAGTATAATCCAGAACTTGCATTTAACCAATTTATTTATTTTTATGATCATCAAGACATTTCAGGTGCAATGCCTGATTTTATGAACAATCAGATGATGTCTTTTTCTTGTGTGAAGCCACCAGTTCACGGGTGGTGTTATCAATTTATGATGAAGCATAATAGTTACTTTAAACAACAAGAACAGATGTTAAAAGCATATGATATGCTGGCAAAGTGGACAAACTACTGGCTAAAATATCGTCGTAAAAATGAAGAGGAGTTACCTTATTATAACCACGGGAATGATTCTGGATGGGATAATGCTTCAGTGTTTGATGATGGCTGCCCTGTCATTAGTCCTGATTTAAGTAGTTATTTAGTGTTACAATGTGAAACACTTGCTGAACTATCAAAATTACTAGGAAAGAATGAATCGTCCAAATGGGAGTCATTAGCTGACAAGATACAAACAATGTTGATTAATCAGTTATGGGATGGGTCAAAGTTCATTGTAAGAAACGTAAAAACAGGCCATGAAGTAAAAGGGTCGAACTGTCTAATCAACTTAATGCCTATAGTAATTGGAAATAGATTACCAAAGGCAATTGTAGATCGTTTAGTGAAGAAGTTGAGTAGTTCAGAGTTTTATACAGACTTTGGATTTGCAACAGAGTCTACAAGTAGTAAGTTTTATCAGCAAAATGGATATTGGAGAGGTCCAATTTGGGCTCCAACAACTTTACTTATAATTGATGGGTTAATAAGGAGTGGATATCAAACGTTTGCCGAAGAGGCCTCTATTAAATTTAGTGAGTTAACACTAAAAGGGGACATGGCTGAAAATTTTGATCCACAATCAGGTGAGGGTCTAGTTGATCCTGCATTTACATGGACATCTAGTGTTTTCTTATTATTGTCATCAGAATATTGGAGGTAAATATGAAACATCTTTGGGAAGATTATCAGGTATTACACCAAAATAAAATGGATCCGCGTGCCTATTTTATCACCTATCAAGATATAATAAATGCTAAAACTTTTGATAGAGAAAAGTCATCAAACTTCTTAAGTTTAAATGGACCATGGCATTTTAAGTTTTATGATAGCCCGTTAGCAGTGGATGAATCAGATTTCTTAGCTGACTCATCGCTAGAGGGATGGAACACCATCAGTGTACCTTCAATGATTGAGTTAGAGGGTTATTCAAATCCTCACTATACAGACGAGGGATTCCCATTTCCGTTCTATGATTTTAGGGTACCATTAGACAATCCAACTGGCGTATACAAGAAAAAATTTAAAATAAATAACTACGATAGAAACCGTGAATACATCATTAAACTTGATGGTGTTGAAACATTTTATCAATTGTATTGTAATGGGAAGTATGTTGGGATGAATAAGGGATCACGCCTAGCAAGTGAGTTTGATTTAACGAATTTAGTGACAGCTGAAGAAAATGACATTACAATAGTTGTTTTGAAATGGGCTGATTCAACATACGTAGAAGATCAAGATATGTGGTGGTTGAGTGGTATTTTTAGACCAGTTTATCTGCTTCAAAGAGAGAAAATTCATACAAAAGATATTGAGGTGTTCACTTCTTTTACAAACAATGGTAAAGATGGGATCTTAAATTTGAGTCTTGAACTTGAAAATAATCATTGTGACAAGAGGGAGTTATTGTTAAGTGTTTCACTTGAAGGAGAAAATAAGTGTCTTCACTCAGAAAATGTTTCACTTGATAAAGAATCAGTTTACACGCTAAAAATTAATAATACAGTAAAAAATGTCTTAAAGTGGAATAGTGAGACACCACACCTTTATCACCTTTTCATAAGCTTAGTAGAAAACAATGAAGTAATCGAAGTCATACCTGTTAAGGTTGGCTTTAGAGAGGTTACTATTGTTGAAGGTATCATGTATTTAAATGACTCATACTTTGAAATGCATGGTGTTAATAGACATGACAATGCGAAAGAAGGTGGGCGTGTAGTCAGTTTTGAGAGAATGAAACAAGATATTTTAATAATGAAAGAGCATAACATCAATGCAGTAAGAACTGCTCATTATCCAAACGATCCACGTTTTTACGAACTGTGTGATTTTTATGGTTTGTATGTAATTGCAGAAACTGATGTTGAGACACATGGTTTTGAATTAATGGGAAAATTGAATCAAATAACTGATGATAAACGCTGGGAAGATGTTTTTGTGGATCGAATCACGCGACATGTCAAAGCACAAAAAAATCATCCCTCAATCATTATGTGGTCTTTAGGGAATGAATCTGGTTTTGGATGCAACATTGAAAGTGCCTATCATGCCTGTAAACAAATAGATAATACAAGACCGGTTCACTACGAAGAAGATCGTGATGCCGAAGTGGTTGATGTCATTAGTACAATGTACACAAGAATCGACAAGATGGATGAGCTAGGAGCAAATTCTGTTGGAAAACCTCGTATCATCTGCGAGTATGCACATGCGATGGGGAATGGTCCTGGAGGTCTTGCCAATTATCAGGAAGTGTTTGATCGCCATTTATCAATTCAAGGACATTTTGTTTGGGAGTGGAGTGACCATGGAATCTTATCTGAAGAAGATGAGTCAAAGTACTATAAATATGGTGGTGACTTCGGTGACTATCCAAACAACAAAAACTTTTGTATAGATGGGTTGACGTTTCCTAATCAAGAACCAAGCCCTGGGTTATTAGAGTATAAGCAAGTGATTGCACCAATAAAGATTGTAAGACAAAGCATTTATCTATATACCCTTAAAAACGACTATTACTTTATCGATACATCTAACATCAATGTCGAAGCGATATTAATTGAAGATGGAATCCCAGTAGCAAACGAAAGATTAGAACTCGCTGTTGTTGGACCTAGGAAGCACCTGTCATTTCATTATCAACCAACTTATGACTATCATAAGGAGAAAATGTATCATCTTAATTTCATTGTAAAAACAGATGTTAAACATAATAGGTTGGAAGATACTAGAGTTATAGCAAATTATCAGTTTTTACTTCAAAAGGCATCATCTCAAGAAAGGATACATAATGAAGTGTTAGATATCAAAGAATGTGACAATCAGTTGAAAATAGTTAATGACAATATTGAAGTAGTCTTTGATAAAATCAAAATGAAACTTTTAAGCCACAAGGTAAATCAAGTAGAGGTGTTGACAGCTTCTCCAATCTTTAATCTTTGGAGGCCGTTAATTGATAATCACTACAATTACAATCAAAACCATTGGAAGAAGTTTTATCTCGACAGTGTTCATGAAAATAGACGAGAGTTTAATGTTGTTGTTCAAAAAGATCATGTTGAGGTTGTGATTTCTTCTGTAGTTGGACCGCCAGCTTATCATTTTGGATATTTGATTACATATCATTATAAAGTGTTTGGAGACGGGTCAATTACATTAGGGATTGTTGGTAAAACATATGGTCAGTTTGATTATATGTTGCCAAAACTTGGATGTGAACTAAAATTCAATCGTGACTTTCAAGAAGTTAGTTGGTTAGGAAAAGGACCACATGAATCTTATGTTGATAGTCATAAGTCACAACTAGTAGGTTTATATCAAAAGAGCATCGATGAGATGTATGTTCCATACATTTATCCGCAAGAGTATGGAAACATGAGTGAAACTTACTGGATGAAGTTAAGTGGATGTAAAGGAAGTGTGTCAATAACTGGAGACATGCCACTAAACTATAGTGTCTGGAATTATAGTAAAGAGCAAATTGATACAGCAAAGCATACTGTTGATTTAAAAAATGAAAAAGACATCACGTTAAATGTCGATTATAAAATAAGCGGTTTAGGTAGTAACAGTTTTGGGCAAGAGGTTTTAAGTGAACATCAGGTTAAATTTGAGAATTTTGAGTATCAATTCAAAATCGAACCAGTAATTAAGGAGAATGAAGATGAAAGAAACAATCATAAAAATTAGAGAAAAAATGAATGGACAAGTGGATGCTGTGATTATTCCAAGTTCTGATAACCATAACAGTGAGTATGTTGCCACACATTTTAGAACTCGAGAGTTTATCTCAGGGTTTACAGGATCTGCTGGAACTGTCGTTGTGTTTAAAAATGAAGCTGGATTATGGACGGATGGAAGATATTATAGACAAGCTGAGCTCGAACTTGCTGATACAGGCATTGACTTGTTTAAAGCAAGCGAATTAGATGTTAAACCCTACGATGAGTATATCATAGACAAATTAGAAGAGGGTTCTACTGTTGGGATAAATGCATCCTTATTTACTACACTACAAGTAAAAACAATGATCAAGAAATTTGAAAGGAAATCTATTAAAGTTAGAACAGACATTGATTTTGCCAATGAGCTATGGACAGACCGTCCGCCCATTAGAAAAAGTGATGTATTCTTACTAAAAGATAATTATCAAGGTTTAACAATTAAAAAGAAATTAACACAGTTAAGACTGAAGTTGGAAGATAATACTGCTTTCATTATTTCTAGTTTGGATAGTGTGGCCTGGCTATTTAACCTTAGAGCAAATGACATCAATAACTTTCCTGTGGCCTATGCTTTTGGATTTGTGACCCAAGAAAAAGCCTATTTATTTATTGATAAATCTCGCATATCACATGAAGTGATGGAGGTTCTAGAACAGGATGTATGTGTAATGGAATACTCTGATATTGAAGACTTTATGACTAGTTATAACAAAAATGAAACATTGTTATGTGCAACAAATGTACTGAATTATCATCTGTATGCCATTGCAAAAGAAAATGAGAATTTTACGATTGTAGAAGGAACAGACCTTGTTGGTAGTCAAAAAATGATCAAGACAGCCATTGAGGTTGCTAACATGAAAGAAGCTTACTTAAAAGATGGGGCTGCTCTGGCTGAGTTTTGGTCATTTGTTTTTGAAGAAGTTGCAGAAAAAAAACAATATACTGAGTTTGAGTTGGTAACAAAGTTAGCTTCGTTTAGAAGTGAACAAGAAGAGTATTTATCAGAGAGCTTTGATGCGATTATTGCCTTTGGTGAAAATGCTGCCATGATGCATTACTCTCCAGATGAAGAGAGTCCTATTATAGAAGAAGGCCAAGCACTGTTAGTTGATAGTGGTGGTCAGTACCAACATGGGACAACAGATATCACGAGAACGTTTGCAATTGGAAAAGTCAATCCAATCATTAAAAAAGACTTCACACTTGCCTTAAAAGGGATCATTGCTTTGCAAGAGGCTATTGTTTTAGAAGGCTCTACTGCAAGTGATCTTGATATATTATGTCGCCAACCTTTATGGAAAGAAGGATTAGATTACAAATGCGGGACAGGTCATGGAGTGGGATATGTGTCAACCGTTCATGAAGGAAGTGTCAATTTTAGATATAACACCAAACAAAGAAAAATCGAGCCAGGAATGATTTTAACAATCGAACCAGGAGTTTACAAGGTTTCAGAGCACGGCATTAGGACAGAGAACACAATTGTTGTAAAAGAACATCTATCAACAGAGTTTGGTCAATTTTATCAGTTTGAGAACATATGCTTTTTCCCAATAGATAGCGACTTAATTAATAAAGAGTTATTGACTTATGAAGAGATTACTTATATTAATGAGTATCATCAAAGTGTTTACCAGTTATTAAAAGAGCGAGTAAGTCCTCGTGCCTTAAACTGGTTAAAAGATAAATGTAAAGCCCTATAAAATGATCGTGTGTGTAACCTTGTTACATACATGATTTTTTTTATGATGTATGATAACTGTGGTATTGTAAATAGAAGAACTAGTAAAAAGGAGAAATACAAATGGGAAGTACATCAAACTTAATCATATATTCACTCGTTTCAGTGTTGCTTATTGTGTCACTACTAAAAGATGTGGGTAAAACAAAATTAGCCCTAAAGAAGGCTTTTAAATCATTTGTAAGTATTATGTTCATCTTGATTCCACTCTTTTTGTTTGTGGGGTTGATGTTAGCGGTGATTACACCGGATACTATTAAATCAGTTATAGGAGCTGACTCAGGATTCTTTGGTGTGATTTTAGCGACTATTATCGGTGGTATTGCTTTTATTCCACCATTCGTTTCGTATCCCTTAGGAGCTGATTTATTAGCAAATGGTGCGGGTTATCCGCAAATTGCAGCATTAGTAACTGCTCTAATGAGCATTGGAGTTGTTTACATAAGTGCAGAAACAAAATATTTTGGAGCTAAAGCGACATTCTTAAGAAATACTTTAGCAGTCATAGGTACGCTTGTTGTAGCGTTTGTAGTATGGGTGGTGTTATAAATGGGAGCAAATAAAAGTTACAAAGAATTATTTATTGGGATGTTAAAGTCCAAAATGTTCATCTTCGTTGTGATTGCCTATATGGTGACGTTGGCAATCAGTGCTGAAACCTTTAAAGAAGCAAGCATGCAAAGCTTAGATCAAATTATTGAGGTATTGTTCATTATACCGGTCATCTTTGTTTTAATCGGTTTAATAGATGTGTGGGTAGATCGTGAGACAATGATTAAGATAATGGGTCAAGATTCAGGACTAAAAGGAATTGTGATTGCCTTTATCTTTGGAACACTAGCAGCTGGTCCATTAGTAGGTGCCTTCCCATTAGCCTTTATAATGTTAAAAAAGGGTGCAAGATATGCGAATGTTTTATTCTTTTTAACAATATGGAGCAGTGCTAAACTTCCTATCCTGATGTTTCAAGCACAAGCAATGGGTTTAACCTTTACAATTGTTTCAAATATTACATTAATCTCAGTATTTTTAGTCGGTTCACTCATTGTTGAAAAATTATTGGGGCAGACTGAAATCAATCAAATGATCGAACGTGCAAAGAATTCAAATTTATAAAAGAGATGAGTATTTACTTATCTTTTTTTATGTTACAATAATTGTAGTGAGAGAAGGGGAGATAAGCATGAGTTTTAATTATATGGGTCATGATTATGAAGTTTTTACGTGGGATAATGTAGAAAATCCAGTTGGTGTTGTACAACTGCTACATGGTGCTCATGAACACATTAGTAGATACAATGAGTTTGCCAACTATCTAAATGCTAATGGTTTTTTAGTTAAGGCAATAGAACATTTGGGACATGGAACAAATGCCACAAAAGCAGAGCATGTATCATTCGATAACGAGAATGGTCCGGATGTTGTATTGAATGCACAAGTAAAGTTTTATGAAATGTTAAATGAGCAATATCAGTTACCAATGTTTGTTTTTGGACATTCAATGGGAAGTTTTATTTTAAGGTCTATCTTACCGAAGTTAAGTCAGAGTGCGACAGCTGTCGTTATTTCCGGAACAACGAAAGCAACTTATATTGAGAAAAAAGGTGCGCTAACATTAGCGGGGATATTAAGACGACTTAAAGGTCCAGAAAACTACTCAAAACTACTGTTTGATTTAACAATGGGTAACTTAGCAACAGAAATGTTGAAAAATGGAGAAATTAATAAAGGCTATGAATGGTTAACAACTGATTCAAGTCTTTATGAAGAAATAGAGAAAGATCCTTTCTTGCATAAGAAGTTCACGATTGGTGGAAACTATGACATGATTACTTGGATTGACCGAGCATGCGACACAAAGCTTGCAAAACGAGTGAAAAAGGATTTACCTGTTTATTTGATGAGTGGTAAACTTGATCCGATGAATAGAGGAAAAGTAAAATTGGTTGAACAATTTTATTTAGAAGCAGGATTAAACAACTTAACATTTGTTGAATATGAAGGTCGACATGAAATGTTAAATGAGGTTATAAGAGAGCAAGTATTTGCTGATATAGTTCATTTTTATAAGAAGCAACTGTAAATGTAGGTAGGTGTCAGAGTGTTAGATTTTATAATTGAGAACTTGTTGTTAATTATCTTTATTCTTTTAATTGCAAGATATGTCTTAAAAGAAAGAAAAGTAACGGCAGCAAGAGTAGTCATATATATGATATTTTTATTTTATATGTATCAAGTGTTAAAGTTAACTGGGATAGTTAATATCTTTTTAAATCATAAAGCCTTTGCTTTAAGTAGTGATTCATTAAGTTTTGCATTTAATAATTCACAGTTTAAACCGTTATTGTTTTACCGTGAAGGAATGGCAATATATGGTAATGACTTTACTAGGATGCTATTTTCTAGTTATTTTAGAAGTTCATTATATAATTTTATTATGTTGATTCCATTAGGGATTTTTATACCGTGGTTATATAAACATTTATTTGCAAAAACAATGACTGATGCTTTTATATTAGTCTTTGCTATTGAATCTGTTCAGTTTGTTTCAAATATTTGTAATCTGTCTTCGCGTTCATTCAATGTTGATGATTTTATATTGAATTTGTTAGGTGTTGCAGTAGGGTATCTGTTGTATCATGTGGTCATTAAAAATATTTTACCCAAAACTTTAACCAAATAATAATTGACAAAAGGTAAGTAATTCCTTATAGTATAGATAAATTGATGACGATGAAGCGTATTAAAGCGAGTCTTTAGAGAGAGTGTGGTTGGTGAAAACACTTGATGAACTTAGTACTAGACACATCTGAATGAGTATTTGAATTAAGTAGGATACTTCGTTACCCGCGTTAAGGGTTTAAGCGCTAAACGATTTGTTTAGAATTAAGGTGGTACCGCGTTATTAACGTCCTTAGAGTTATTCTAAGGGCTTTTTTATATATTTAGGAGGGGTTTTATGGAAATTAATTACGAGGTCTTAAATCGCTTTTTAGATGGGGATGGCAGAGTCAAACAAATGCCATCAAAGTATGAAAAGAAATTAAATGTTATTTATTACTTAGGATCAAAATTTGAAATAGGTTCTAAGTTAAATGAAAGTGAAGTTAACGAAATCATCAGAGAGTGGATCTTATTTGATGACTATGTCACGATGAGAAGATTCTTAGTTGACTTTAAGTTTCTTAAACGAGACAAAAATGGAAATGAATACGAGGTGAATGAATATGAAATCAATTGAATCAGAACGATTAATATTAAGAAAGTTTAAACCAACTGATATTGATGATATGTGGGAATGGTGTCAAGATCCTGAGGTAGGACCTAACGCTGGTTGGCCACCTCATCAAAGCAGAGAGTTTACTATTAGAATATTATCTGATTTTATAATCAAAGAAGAAGTCTATGCTATCTACCATAAAGTTGATAAAAAAGTTATTGGGTCAATTGGCGGACATCACCGAAATCCAGGAAATAAGTATGATGTAGAAATTGGTTATGTGTTACATCAAGAGTATTGGAATCATGGTTTTATGACCGAAGCGTGTAAAGGTTTAATCAACTTTATCTTTACAGAAACCGATGATTTTAGGATTTCAATCAGTCATTTTTCGACAAATATGAGATCAGCACGTGTGATTGAAAAACTTGGTTTTAAACACGAAGGAACAATGAGAAAAGCAAGAATTACACCTAATGGAATCATTTGTGATTCTATAAAATATGGAATGCTAAAAGAAGAATTTGAAGAGATAAAAAAAGGATGGGAGAAATAAGATGAAAATTAATAAACCTAAGGGTACTTATGATGTTTATGGTTCTGAAATGGACAGATGGCAAAGTATCGAAAAAACAATTAGAACGTTATGTAAATTATTTAACTACAAAGAAATTAGAACACCATTGTTTGAACGTAGTGAAGTGTTTCACCGTGCAGTAGGTGATACAACTGATATCGTAACAAAAGAAACATATGATTTCTTAGATAGAGCAAAACGTTCTATGACATTACGTCCTGAAGGGACAGCAGCAGTTGTTAGAAGTTATGTTGAAAATAAATTGTATGCAGGGGGCGTTCAGCCATCTAAATTCTTTTATATTCAACCGATGTTTAGATATGAACAACCTCAATCAGGAAGATACCGTCAACATACACAATTTGGTGTAGAGGTGTTGGGAAGTCCTGATCCAATTGTTGATGCTGAAGTTATCAGTTTAGTTCACAACTTATTTAAAGCGAGTGGATTAAAGGGTGTAAAAGTAATGATTAACACATTGGGTGATGCAGAATCAAAAGCTGCGTATAAAGAAGAATTAATCAAATACTTCAAACCACATTTAGGAGATTTATGTGGAGACTGTAATGAAAGACTTGAAAAAAATCCATTAAGAGTTCTTGACTGTAAAGTGGATTCAGGAAAAGAGTTCTTTAACCAAGCTCCAAGAATGATTGATCACTTAAATGAGTCATCAGCAGCATTCTTTGAGCAATTACAAACGATTTTAAAGGAACTTGGTGTTGAGTATGAAATCAACCACAAGTTAGTGCGTGGTCTTGATTACTACACACACACTATATTTGAAATTCAAGCCGATATTGAAGGATTTGGATCACAAAACACATTATGTGGTGGTGGACGTTATAATAAAATGGTCGAAATGTTTGATGGACCAGAAACTCCAGGTATTGGATTTGGAATGGGGATTGAAAGATTCTTGCAAGCATTAGAAATGGAAGAGATTAAGATAACAGAAGATCCATCAGTTCACGCTTATGTGGCACCTTTAAGTGATAATGCAAAACCTAAAGGGTTAGAAATTGCAAATGAGTTAAGAATGAAAGGGTTAGTCAGTGAGATTGATTTATTAGGACGTAAGATGAAAGCTCACTTCAAGCAAGCAGAGCGCAATAATGCCAGATTTATTATCTTTATTGGTGAAGATGAGATGGCAGAAGGTAAAGTTAATATCAAGGATTTACAAACTAAAAAACAAGCAAGTGTCGAGTATGAAAAAGTATTTGAATACATTTATAAAGAATTAACTCAGCAATCACATTGCGGAAGATGTCAGGGGTAGATAATATGAGAACACATTATAATAATGAATTAAGAATTGAACATGTAAACGAACAAGTTAAATTAAATGGGTGGGTCCAAAAAGTACGTGACTTAGGTGGATTATTATTCGTTGATTTACGTGACTATACTGGAATTACACAAATCGTTGTTCGTCCAGATAATGCTAACTATGAAACAGCTTTAAAACTTAGAAATGAGTTTGTAATTGAAGTTGAAGGTGTAGTTATTGAACGTGAAAGTAAAAACAAAAACATTCCAACAGGTGAAATCGAAGTGATCGCAAGTGAGTTAAAGATCTTAAGTGAAGCGTTAACACCACCAATGATTGTTGCAGATGATACTGATGCACTAGAAGACACAAGACTAAAATATCGTTACTTAGACTTAAGAAGACCGGCATTACAGTCAAAAATCATCAAACGTCATCAAACGAATCAAGCGATCAGAAACTACTTAAATGGTAACAAATTCTTTGAAATTGAAACTCCAATTTTAGCAAAATCAACTCCAGAAGGAGCGCGTGACTATTTAGTGCCTTCACGTATTCATAACGGAAGTTATTATGCTTTACCACAATCACCTCAAATGTTTAAGCAATTGTTAATGATTAGTGGATTTGACCGTTATTATCAAATTGCAAAAACATTTAGAGATGAGGATTTACGTGCTGACCGTCAACCAGAGTTTACTCAAATTGACATCGAAACATCATTCTTATCAGAAGCAGAGTTCCAAACAATTGTTGAAGGCATGATGCATAATATCTTTAAGGATGTCATTGGATATGACGTACAATTGCCATTACCAAGAATGACTTACGATGATGCTATGAGTCGCTATGGTAGTGATAAACCAGATACTCGTTTTGAGATGGAACTTCAAAATGTAAGTGACTTGGTTGCTGAAAGTGGCTTTGGAGTATTTGCTAACGCTGAGCAAGTAAAATGTTTATGTGTCAAAGGGCAAGCTGCTAATTACTCAAGAAAAGATATTGATAAGTTAACTGACTTCGTTAAGCGTTACCAAGCAAAAGGTCTTGCATGGTTAAAGCATACTGAGGAAGGCTTAACAGGTCCGATTGCTAAGTTCTTAACGGATGAAGAAAAAACAGCAATTATTGAAAGAATTAGTTCAGAAGCTGGAGACTTAATTTTGTTTGTAGCAGATAAAAAATCAGTTGTTGCAGCATCACTTGGTGCTCTAAGAAACAAATTAGGTAAAGACTTAGATTTAATAGATAGAACTCGCCATGACTTATTATGGATTGTTGACTGGCCAATGTTTGAGTATTCTGAAGAGGATGGTAGATACTATTCTGCACATCATCCATTCACTAGACCTCAAGATGGTTATCACGACCATTTACTCAATGATAAAGAAAACTGTATAGCAGCAGCTTATGACATCGTGTGTAACGGTTATGAGCTTGGGAGTGGATCATTAAGAATCTATGACCAAAAGATGCAAGCAGATATGTTTGAAGCATTAGGATTCACACCAGAAGAAGCACAAGAACAGTTTGGATTCTTCTTAGATGCTTTAAAATACGGAACACCACCTCATTGTGGTATTGCCTTAGGTGTTGATAGAATCGTAATGATTTTAACTGAAACAGAAAATATCCGTGACGTTATTGCTTTCCCTAAAACAGCAAGCGCACGTTGTGTAATGAGTGATTCACCAAGTCCTGTTTCACAAGCACAACTTGACGAATTAGGAATTTCACATCAAGAATAATCATCGTCAAAAGAAGTACATTTTGTACTTCTTTTTTATTGACAACCATACTTTCAGGATGGTATATTTTAAATCGCTGTTAGTTATCCAAACGATATCAATTCTAATTTACAAGACGTCAAATTTGCATTGAATATAAAGTTTGCTATAATTAAAGTATAAATTAGGTATTAGCCTGGGGAGTTAGTGTTCACAATTAATTCCTACATATTGATTTAGGGAATCAGAAGCAGATTATGGTGTGAAGGTCCAACCGTTAAGTGAGTGGAAATCCTAAAGTAGTCGCGAGATGCCCACCTGCGAGAGATGCAGGGTTCTAACTGTGAAAGAACGGCCTTCTGGGTAAATATATTAGAGTCACACATTTGTGACTCTTTTTGTTTGTCTAAATTGCATCCGATTAGTATAATAGGTTTGAGGTGATACAATGAGTCGATTTAAACGAAACGAATATGCTTTTGGTTTAGACGGTGTAAATTATTTGAGCGAAAAGAAAGTCTGTGTCTTAGGAGTGGGTGGCGTTGGTTCATTTGCTGTTGAAGCCCTTGCTAGAAGTGGAGTAGGGACTCTAATCTTAGTTGATAAAGACACAGTTGATGTAACCAATATAAATAGGCAAATTCATGCCTTAACAAGCACTGTAGGGTTAGATAAAGTGAGTGTGATGGCAGATAGGATCAAAGAGATTAATCCGGATTGTCATGTTATAGCTTTAAAGATGTTTTACTTACCTGAAACAAAAGAGGAACTCTTTAAGTATGATTTTGATTTTTTAGTTGATGCTTGTGATACAGTGACAGCTAAAATTGATGTTATTACAGAGTGTCTTAATAGAGAGGTGCGATTTATTTCAAGTATGGGAGCAGGAAACAAATTTGATCCTACTCGTTTTGAGATAACTGATATATCAAAGACGAGTTATGACCCGCTAGCTAAAGTAATCAGACAAAAGTTAAGAAAAAACAAGGTGTATGGAAAGGTTCCGGTCATTTACTCTAAAGAAGAACCAAAACAACCCTTTTATACAGAAAGCATTGAATCAGATATTCGAAAGGTGGCAATCCCACCATCAAGTAACGCTTTTGTACCTAGCAGTGTAGGATTGATTGCTGCTTCGTACGTCATAAATTCTTTATTGGAGGACATAAAATGAAATCAATCGTTGTAGCAGGTGGATGCTTTTGGGGAGTTCAAGAGTACTACCGAAGATTAAAAGGAATCACCCTTACTAAAGTAGGGTATGCTCAATCAAAAACAGATAATCCTAGTTACCGTCAAGTGTGTGATGGTAACACAGAAGCTGTTGAAGCAGTCTATCTTGAGTATGATCACAACATCATCTCACTCGACCAAATCTTTGATCATTTATTCAGAATTATTGACCCAACTTCACTAAATCGTCAAGCGATGGATGTGGGAACTCAATACCGTACTGGTATTTACTACGACAATGATACAGACCGTGATGTTGCCCTTTATTTTATGGGGAAAAAAGAACAAGAGTACAAAGATGAGATCGTTGTGGAGGTCAAACCAATCACAAACTTTTACGATGCAGAAACATATCATCAAAACTATCTTGTGAAAAATCCAAGTGGATATTGCCATGTAGATTTTTCAAAAGCAAAAAAAGAAGAATTAAAGGTGCAATAATGTATGCATTACGTTGTTATTTTATTTACTTTACATTAAAAAAGTGTTAAAATAAAAGACGTAAAATTTATAGGAGGATGAAATTACATGAAAAAATTATTATCATTATTATTGGCTTCAGGTTTAGTTTTCTCTTTAGTTGCTTGTGGACCTAAAGAAGAAACAAACACTCCTGAACCAGAAGAACCAGTTGTTGTTGAAGACACAATTGAAATCGCATTAATTACAGACGTTGGAACTATTGATGACAAATCATTTAACCAAGGTGCTTGGGAAGGTGTTTTAGCTTACGCTGAAGAAAACGATAAAACTTATGATTACTACCAACCAGCTGAAAAAACGACAGAAGCTTATATCGATACAATCGAATTAGCTATTGAAGATGGTGCTGAAATCGTAGTAACTCCAGGTTTCTTATTCGAAGCTGCTATTTACTTCTCACAAACAGAGTGGCCAGAAGTTCATTTCGTATTATTAGATGCTTATCCACATTCAGGGGACTATGCTCCTGCAATCGAAGATAACACTACTTCTATTTTATACGCTGAAAATGAATCAGGATTCTTAGCTGGTTATGCTGCTGTTAAAGATGGATACACTAAATTAGGTTTCATGGGTGGTATGGCTGTACCTGCAGTTGTTAGATTCGGTTACGGATTCGTTGAAGGTGCTAACTACGCTGCTGAAGAAATGGGTGTAGAAATCGAAATCGATTATACTTACTTAGGAACATTCGGTCCTGGTGATGAGGTTCAAAACAAAGCTGCTGCTTGGTTTACAAATGGAACTCAAGTTATTTTCGCTGCTGCTGGTGGAGCTGGATCAAGTGTTATGAAAGCTGCTGAGCAAAACGAAGGTAAAGTTATCGGTGTAGATATTAACCAAAAAGGTGAAAGTGAAACTGTAATCACTTCTGCTATGAAAGGTTTATCAAGCTCAGTTGAACAAACATTATCTGAGTTCTACAACGGAACATTCCCAGGTGGAGAAATGGTTGTTAAAGGTGCTGCTTTAGGTGGTGTATCTTTACCTAACGATTTCGAAAGATTTACAACATTCGCTCAAGCTGATTACGATGCAATCTTCACTGTTTTAGTTAATGGTGAGTATACATTCTTAACAGATTCAAACAGCGCTGTTGAGTTATTAACTACTGAATTTGGAGCTTCTACAGTTACAATTCACGAATAATAATAAATAATCAGTCCGAAAGGGCTGATTTTTTATATTTTGCCCCCTTTATGGGGGTATTTTTAATGTTTTTTTTTATGTGTATGTTGTATAATATACAATGAGGTGAATAAAATGGATTACGTAATCGAAATGTTAAATATAACCAAAGATTTCCCTGGTATTCGCGCTAACGATAATGTAACACTTCAACTTAAAAAAGGTGAAGTACACGCACTGTTAGGTGAGAATGGAGCTGGAAAGTCTACTCTTATGAGTATCTTGTTTGGACTTTATCAGCCAACGAGTGGAAAGATTAAGGTTAATGGGGAGGAAGTATTTGTAAAGGATCCGAACCACGCCAATAAATTAGGAATTGGGATGGTTCATCAGCACTTTAAGTTAGTACATAACTTTACAGTAGCTGAAAATATCATTTTAGGTATTGAAGAAGTTGAAAATGGTCGATTAGTAATGGAACACGCTATCAAGAGAATTACTGAACTTAGTGAGCAGTATAACTTAAAGGTAGATCCAAATGCTAAGATCGAAGATATTTCAGTAGGGATGCAGCAAAGGGTAGAGATTTTAAAAATGCTTTACCGTAATGCTGAAATTTTAATCTTTGATGAGCCTACAGCAGTATTAACTCCGCAAGAGATTGAAGAGTTAATGAAAGTAATCAAAAATCTTGTTGCTGAAGGTAAATCTGTTATTATCATTACGCATAAGCTTGATGAGATTAAAGCAGTTGCTGACCGTTGTAGTGTTTTACGTAAAGGTGTTTATATTGGAACAGTTGACGTAGCACCAACTTCAAAAGAGGAGTTAGCTGAAATGATGGTTGGGCGTAAAGTGTCATTTGAAATTGACAAAAAAGACGCTGAACCGACTACAGAAGTTTTAAGTGTTAAAGACTTAAATTTAAGTTCTTTACATCATGATAAGGCATTACTTAAAGATGTAAACTTTAATGTAAATAAAGGTGAAATTGTATGTATTGCTGGTATTGAAGGTAATGGTCAAACGGAACTTGTTGAGGTTATTACTGGTTTAAAACATGCTGACAGTGGTCAAGTGATGTTTGAAGGAACTGATATTTCTAACGTAAGTATTAGAAATAGAAGTGAAATGGGGATTGGACATATCCCAGAAGACCGTCATAAACACGGTTTAGTACTTGATTATACGTTAGAAGACAATTTAGTCTTACAAAGTTATTTCAAGGAACCATTTAGTAAAAATGGTATTTTAAAACGTGATGAAATAGCTAAATATTCAGATCGTTTAATTGAGCAATTTGATGTTCGTTCTGGTAAAGGACGCGAAACAATCGCTCGTTCTATGAGTGGTGGTAATCAACAAAAAGCAATTATTGCTCGTGAAGTTGACAAAAACCCTGATTTATTAATTGCTGTTCAACCAACTCGTGGTCTAGATGTTGGGGCAATTGAATATATTCATGATCAATTAATCGCTCATCGTGATAAAAACAAAGCGGTACTTTTAGTATCTCTTGAACTTGATGAAGTATTAAATGTATCTGACCGAATTTATGTAATGTTTGAAGGTGAGATTGTTGGTGAAGTGTTAACGAAAGACACAACAGCTAACGAACTTGGTTTATTCATGTCAGGATCAAAGAGAGGTGAAAAGTAATGAAAAAATTCTTAGATAATCTAAGAAAGAGTGAATCTTTCTTAAGTGTATCGGCAAGTTTATTGTCAATTCTTGGAGGATTGTTATTTGGGTTTATCATTATGTTACTTTCAAATCCTGCAAATGCCTTCGAAGCATTTAACACAATCTTATTTGGAGCTTTAGAAAAAGCAAAAAGTACTGGTGATGTCTTTTACTTTGCAACACCAATTATCTTAACAGGTCTTAGTGTTGGATTTGCCTTTAAGACGGGGCTATTTAATATTGGGGCAACTGGACAATTTACAGTAGGTGCTTTTGCAGCTATCTTTGTTGGTGTTAAGTTTACAGGTTTACCAGCTATTACTCATATTACTTTAGCATTACTAGCATCAATGATCGCTGGAGCATTATGGGCAACCATTCCTGGTTTATTAAAAGCTTACCGTAACGTTCATGAGGTTGTTTCAACAATTATGATGAACTACATTGGGATGTACTTAGTAAAATTCTTAGTACAAGAAACAGTTTATAATCAACCACGTAATGAGTCATTAACAATTTTAGAAACAGCTAAACTTCCAAAATGGTTCTTAGGAGACTTATTTGGGCGTTCGAGCGTTAATATTGGGATTTTTATTGCAATCGTTGTTGCAGTTATTGTCTACTATATCTTATATAAAACAACATTCGGATTTGAGTTACGTGCTGTTGGTTTAAATAGAGATTCTGCTAAATATGCAGGAATCAACGAAAACCAAAAAATCGTGTATTCAATGATGATTGCTGGTGCTTTAGCTGGTTTAGGTGGAGGATTAGTCTACCTTGCTGGTGGTAAGCATATCGAAGTAGTGGCTGTCTTGCTAAGTGAAGGATTCGATGGAATTCCAGTAGCATTACTAGCTAACTCAAACCCACTTGGAATTATCTTCAGTGGATTGTTTATTGCTTATATTAAAGTAGGTGGTTTCTTAATTCAGAAAAATGGATTTGTACCAGAAATCATCAATATTATTGTATCGTCAATTATTTACTTTAGTGCTTTAAGTATTCTGTTTAGAAACTCTATTAAAAACATTATACGAAAGATTAGTAAAGGAGGTGCTAACTAATGGGTTTTGCCGATATTAGTGTATTTATTTTAAGATCAACGTTATTTAGTGCAATTCCATTATTAATTGTTGCTCTTGGTGGTTTATTCAGTGAACGAAGTGGTGTAGTAAACATTGCCTTAGAAGGTTTAATGTTAATTGGTGCATTCTTTGGAATCTTTACAATTTACTATTTCCAAAAGTATACAAGTATTGATGGAAACATGTTATATCTAATTGCTTTATTTGTTGGTGGTATCGCCGGTGTTGTATTCAGTTTATTACATGCTTATGCCTCAGTTTCAATGAGTGCCGACCAAGTAATCAGTGGTACAGCAATCAACATCTTAGCACCAGCATTTGCAATTTATTTTGCAAGAATGTTAACAACAACTCAACAAATTGGGTTTACTGATAACTTCTTTATTGAGTCAGTACCAGTATTAAGTGCGATTCCTGTTATTGGACCAATCTTTTTCACAAAAGCGTATATTTCAACATATATTGGTTTAATTATTTTAGGAGCTACTTATTACTTAGTATACAAAACAAGATTTGGTTTAAGAATGCGCGCTTGTGGAGAAAATCCTCATGCTGCTGATAGTGCTGGTATCAATATTTACAAGTACCGTTACGCAGGTGTTAGTATTTCTGGATTCTTAGCAGGTATTGGTGGGGTTGCTTTAATCGTACCAACTGCAACTGAGTTTAATGCGACAGTATCTGGTTTTGGTTTCTTAGCTTTAGCCGTTTTAATCTTCGGTCAATGGAAACCAATGTACATTTTCTTTGCAGCATTATTCTTTGGTTTAACGCGTACAATTTCTACGACTTACGTGATTATTCCAGTATTAAACAACTTAAACTTGGCTGGAGAATTTTACAGTATGATTCCTTATGTTGCGACATTAATCGTGCTTGGATTCACATCTAAAAACTCTCAAGGACCAAGAGCGGCAGGAGAACCATACGACAAAGGTAAGAGATAAACTCACTTAAGGAGGATCCACCATGACTGAACGAAAAGATTTTGATTCTACTTTAAATGTTGTTGAAAAAATTGATTTATTACATTCAGAGATTACAAGACTTGTTGAACTAGATCAGCAAGATGATGTAACTGAAAAAGACTTTGACTATGTAAAAGAAATTTATGAGACATGCGTTAAAATAGAACATTATCAAGGAATTCTTGATTCAGGTAAACTACTTTTAAAACTACATATTACATTAAACGACTTATACTCAGCACTTGAAGTAGCTAACAAGACATTTAGTTATGTTTCCTTAATACCAGATGTTGATGGGTTTGTAGACCTGTTAAATTCAATGGCTACAGCATTTTATATGGATGGTTCATATGAAAAGTCATTTACTGAACTTGTGAAGTTACATAACTTTGCAACTGAATATGAGATTGAAGATGCTGTAATCATTAGTGCTGTTAACCGCGGAGATATCTTAAGGTTAATTGGTGCCCATTCTGAGGCAGAAGAGCACTTTGAAAGTGTGATTAAAAAATATGAAAATAGTGGTAGTGTGAATAATTCAATTTATGAAACCGCTTTACTAAACATGTGTGAAAGTATTATTGAATCTAAAACTGATATTTCAAGAACAGAAGTTTATTTTGATAAAGTTCTGGACTTACTTGATGGTGTGACAGATTCATTTGGTTATGCTTATTATGCAAGTATAAAGGCAAAATATTTATATGCTAATGGCTCATATACTGAAGCAGTTAAGTTTTATTATGATTGCCTTGAGGTGTATAAGGGCTTAAAGGAAGAGTTTTATAAGTATGAAACAATCATGACGTTTGCCAAAATACTGTTAAAAGAAAAGGACTATCAGGAATGTTTAAATCTACTTCGTGAATATGATTTAGAGAAAACTAACCTTGGTTCTGCAAAGCTGTCAATGATTTTTCACGAGGTTTGTGCTAGAGCTCACGAAGCTTTAGGTGATCTTGAGAAAGCAGTGAAACACTACAAAATGTTTATTCATTATCAAGGAGATGACCACGAACAACGCGATCGTCAAATTGCACGAATTAGACGCATTATCAAAGAAGATGAATACCGTCAAAGAGTGAAAAAATTACATGAAGAAAACATTACAGATCAGCTAACAAAAGTTTACAATCGTAAAAAGATGCTGGCTGATATCAAGCAAATCTTCGTTGATGAAGAAGGTCGTCATCAAAACTATGCGATCTTGATGCTTGATTTAGATAACTTTAAATTTATAAATGACTACAATGGCCATGTTGCAGGTGATAAATGTCTGCAACAGGTCGGAAGAGTCTTAAAAGAGGTGTGTGATGCCTATAATGGGATCTCATATCGTTATGGTGGAGATGAGTTTTTTATCATCTTTACTTCACCTCTTGAACTTGATTTATTTGAGATTGGTGAACATCTAAGAAAATCAATTGAAGCATTAAAGATTTTTGCTGATGTTGATAACAAGAAAATTTTTGTAACTGCGTCTGTTGGCGTTTTAGGCTTTGCATCAAACCGTGACACAAGAGCACGAGAAATCATTACAGAAGTTGATGAGTTGATGTATAAGGCTAAGAAAGCCACAAAAAATGCTACAGTTATCAAAAGTAAGATAATTTAGGGGGCAGTATGAAATATTTAGAAAAAGCATTTAATAAGTTTGGGAATGCTAGAAAAGCAAGTTTTCAAGCAGCTGTGATTGTAACAGGAATACCACTAATACTTAGTGCGATATTGCAACTAATTGGTGTATCTAATTCCCCATTGATAACGATTGTTGTTCAAATATTCTTTATTCCATTATCATTTGGGTTTTATAAGTTTATTTTACGCGCTTCATTAAGTAACGGAGAAGACATTAATAGAGATTACTTGTTTGAGTATTATCAAGAAGGTGGTCTTAAGGTTTTGTTAACGTCACTTTGTAAATTCTTTTTGGCATTGATTCCGGCAGTTATCTTTGTTGTGATGGCAACATTTGCCTTATCAAGTTCAACAATTGATCTTGATGCTTTGATACTAATTGCAGACAAAATAGAGTTAACAACTGCTGATTTAGCGTTAGTAGGAGAAGTGATGAGTGAACTTAATATAGCAATTTTAGTAACTGCTATCATTTCTATTTACTTAGCAATCAAAACAGTGTTCATAAACTTTGCAGTCGTAGATCACAGACATGAACTGTATTACTTTAAAGCAATTGGACGCTCATTTAGTTTAACAAAAAAACGATTCTTTAAAATATTTGGGTTTGGATTTGTAATCGTCCTTTTAGGATTTGTGTTAGGAATCATCATGGCAATTCCAACAGCCTTGTTTATGGGAAGTACTTTTGGAAACCTAATCGTTTTATTTGTTCAAGTAGTGGTCGTATCATACATAAGTATCATCTTTACTTATGGCGTTGCAGTCATTTATGAAGAAGCAGTGATTGAAAAGCCAATTGAAACTCAAAATTATGATATGTATTAAAAAAGCAGGATGATTAGTCATCTTGCTTTTCTTTTAAATACTTAAGTTGCTCTAGGGTAACCTTTTTTTCTACTGAACTGTTTCGTCTTAATAGCTTTCTTAACTTTGGTGCGTGTTTGATGTATAAGTTATACCAGAATTTATTGATCACATAGTCAAACTCCCCAATATACTCAGCATAGGTCCCACCAAATTGTTTCTTGAACTTGTGAATCCCAAGTAGGGGATTGTCTTTGTTTAAATCACCTGTTGTTCCAAATTGGTCTAAAATGAGACTTCCGCGTGCTTTAGCATCTTTTAGTTTTTCAAAATAGACGCGATTATTGATAAAAGTTTCATTAAAGAGATTGTGAGAACCAGCATATAAAGCCCAAGTAGTACGCCCGTAATTAAGTACCATATGAGCACTTGTTACAATTCCGTCACTGAACTGATTTTGATAGTCTTTAAAGACCTCAAGTTCTTTCTCAATCTTTGCAATACGCTTTTGATAATCAGAGATTCTAGCCACTTGTTTTTTGGTTGGTTTAGCAAGTTCTTGTAGCTCCTGTAATGAACTTTTATACATTTCCAAATTCTTTTCATGCTTATCAATAATTCTATCTGGATATACAACGCCTAAATAAAGCTTAGGTAATCCGTATTTTGATAATATTTGATAAAAGTTTTTGTAGTAGTTTAAAGAATAGGCACTAAACTTATCGCGCTGACCCGTTAAAGTTATCAAGTTGTGAAGATAGCTGACATCTTCTAAATGTCCCTCAACAACCTCAACATCATAATTATCACTTTTTCTGACATTTTTCATATACCCCTTATGAATTCGTTTTTCAAACTCATCATCTAAGACTACGTTGAATGTATATCTCGGTTGAGTTGTTTCAAAGTTCTTGGTGTAACCTAGGTGGTGATAACCAATTTCTTCAAAGAGATCGACAAAATGTGTATTTTGCTTTTCGCTTATTCTAAAGGCCTCTTCATCAAGTTCACTTAAAATGATATTTGGATCGATTTTTACGTAAAAACAATCTAATTGTTTTGCATAATCGATAATTTTAGTATTAAAATACTTGATAGCCTCTAAATCTTGATAATTAATAACAAATCCTTTAGTTATATACATATATTGCTTGTTTAAGGCCAGTTTCTTAACTAAACATAAACTTGTAGCAATTAATTTATTATCTTCATACAAACCTATATAATGGCTTTGATATCCTTTGGTTTCACTAAATTCTCCCCATGCACTAGACTGCATAAAGTGAGAGTTGAACGGTGAGTTTTTAACAAAGTCATCAAATACTAAAAGGTTCATTTCATAATCTATTTTAAAATTTCTGTTCATATAATCATTCCTTTTCGTATCAAATATAACATAAAAACAACCTATAAAAAACAAGTAATTATCATTACTTGTTCTTACTTAACTCTTTTATTAAGTCATATCTTTGTTTTAACCCTCGTTCATACTTTCCAGTTTCTTTTGGTTGATAATACTCAAGTTCAATACCTTCTGGTAAGTAACGCTGTTTAACGAATCCATTTGGATAACTGTGTGGGTATAAGTAACCAATTGGTTGGGCTTTAATTTGGACCGGCACTTTGAAGTTTAATCCATTCTCAACATCTTTTATTGCTTGATCAAGGGCAGAGTAGGCACTATTTGATTTTGGACTTAAAGCGAGTTCAATTATGATGTTTGCAATCATAATTCTCATTTCTGGCATACCAATTTCTCTAGCTGTCTCAATCGCTGTATGAACGCGCGGTGGCAATGAAGGATTAGCTAAACTAATGTCTTCATAGGCAATCACTTGAAGACGTCTGAATAAACTTTCAAAATCCCCTTGTACAATTAATCTTGCACTGTAGTGTAGGGCAGCATTTACATCAGAACCACGAATCGATTTTTGTAAAGCACTTAGTAAATCATAATGTTCATCCTCATTTTTATCAATGATTAAATTGATTTTTGGGATTACATTCTTTAAGTGTTCAAGATCAATTTCAGTCGCTGTATCAAATACGACTTCTACTAAGTTCAGAGCATATCTTGCATCCCCAGATGCAAACTTAGCAATAATTTGTGGAACTTCTTCTTGATAAGTATGATTTGGGTACTCACTACTAATTGCATTGGTAACTACCTCTAATGTTTCTTCAAAAGAGAGGGGTAGTAACTCATAAATCTGACATCTTGACCTGATTGCTGGATTAACACTGTGATAAGCATTTACAGTTGTCATTCCAATCAATGTTAATAATCCACTTTCGATATGTGGAAGTAAAATATCTTGTTTATCTTTGTTAAGACGATGAATTTCATCCATGACTAAAACCATATGACCATAAAATTTTGCTTCTTCAATAACAGTATCAATATCTTTTTTGTTATTGATGACAGCATTCAGTTTACGATGACGAAGTTCAAGGTCAGCACAGATTGCTTCAACTAAGGTTGTTTTTCCAATCCCTGGACGTCCATAAAAGACCATCGACACAACTTTATCATTTTCAATCAATTTTGAAATGACTTTGTCTTTTCCAATTAAATGAGATTGTCCAATCATTTCCTTCGTTGATTTTGGTCGCATTCTATATGCTAATGGGTTAGCCATATTCATCACTCCTTAAAATGTTACTTCACGTTTTCCTACAATGTCTTTTCCATGATTATAGACATGTTCACTTCTAATTTTATATAACTTGTTAATTGTTTCTTGATTATTATAATTTAATCGTTCTAGCACTTTAGCTAAAACAAAAGCTTGGTTACTTGGATTACCATCATACATCTTAAAACAAATCCCTAATCGTTCTTTCTTTAGCCCAATAGTATATAACCCCTGAGCTCCAATTTTACCTATTAAATTTGTATCAGAGTTTACAACATCATCTAAGGTATTGGTTCCTCCAATATACTTAGGATATTTACTAATTGCCTCTACGACCTTCACAACGGCCTGCTTAGTATTGTCATCTTCAATAAGGTCAGGGCAAGCGAGTTTTAAATATGCAATAGCGCACCCTTTTAAATCCACAGTATAAACCGGTACACCGCATCCATCAATTCCTATTTTGACTTCACCATCAAAATCTGAAAATTCTTTGATGATCTTGATGATATCTTGTTGAAGAGGATGAGTTTTTTGATAATATGACGTTTCATCATATCCTAAAAGTCTTGCTGCTAACATCATTCCAACATGTTTACCGGAGCAGTTATAGTAAATCTTTCTTGCTTTTAGTGCTTTTACTTCATTTAATCCCGGGTTTCTTACATAACCAGGTAGGATTTCAGGGCAGTATAAGCTACTTTCTTTGATATTGGCTTTTGCCATAATGTTTTCAATAGTTGAAATATGAAAGTCTTCTGCCTTGTGTGAAGCACACATCACTGTAATTTCTTTTTCATTTAAATCAAAAGTTTCAATACCACCATTAATAATTAATGGTAAAACTTGCAATGGTTTAGAGCAACTTCGATAAATTGTCTCTGTATTAATGTCTCCATAGCTAAAAACAATGTTTTTACTTTGATCAACAACGCAGATGTCTCCGAAGTGGACGTTTTCTAAGACATCACCACGATATTGTTTCAATAAAAGTTCCATTTGTATCACCTCAAAACATATGATAACACATAAGTAAATAAATATGTTATAATCACTTTGAAAAGAAGGTGTTTAATAATATGAAAAGAGTTGTTGTTGGTATTAGTGGTGGAGTAGATAGTAGTGTTGCAGCCCTTTTACTTAAAGAACAAGGATATGAAGTAGTAGGATTGTATATGAGAAACTGGGATTCTGCTGCCAATAATGATGTGTTGGGTAATCCGACTAATGATGATGAAATATGTACGCAAGAAGCAGATTTTAATGATGCCAAACTAGTTTGTGATAAGTTAGGTATTGAGCTTCACCGTGTTGACTTTGTAAGTGAGTATTGGGATCATGTATTCACGTATTTTTTAGATGAATTAAAAAGGGGACGTACACCAAATCCGGATATCATGTGTAATAAATACATTAAGTTTGCAGCCTTTAAGCAAGAAGCTTTAAAACTTGGAGCTGATTATATTGCAACAGGTCATTATGCAAGAGTAGATCATTCGGGAACACAACCTGTGATGTTAAAAGGATTAGATGGTAATAAAGACCAAACTTATTTTTTAAGTCAGTTATCTGCAGAGCAATTAGAGAATGTATTGTTCCCTGTAGGTGAGTTAGATAAAAGTGAAGTAAGACGTCTTGCAACTGAATATGACCTAGCTACAGCAACTAAGAAAGATTCAACAGGTATCTGTTTTATTGGTGAAAGAAACTTCACTCAGTTTTTATCAAACTATCTTCCAGCTAAACCAGGAGATATGATTAATATTGATACAATGGAAAAGGTAGGGTCACATTATGGATTAATGAACCATACTATTGGACAACGTCGTGGACTTGGTATTGGTGGTAAAGGTGATGCATGGTTTGCAGTTGGAAAAGACCTTGAAAAGAACTATTTGTATGTTGCTCAAGGCAGTGATAATCCGTATTTAACGACAAACTCATGTATTGTAGAAGATATTAACTGGATTGTAACGCCTGAAGCGAACCAGTTTAGCTGTAATGCAAAGTTTAGATATCGCCAAGCAGATAATAGTGTTGAAGTTAAACTACTTAAGGATGGAAATGTAGAGGTTTTATACCCACAAGGAGTTAAATCAGTTACTCCAGGACAAGCGGCTGTCTTTTATGATGGAGATATCTGCTTAGGTGGAGGTATTATTAAAGAAGTTCGTCAAGATAATACTAAATTATGGTACCTTTAGGAGTTTGTATGGAAAGAGATTTTAACTTAGAGATTTTTAATGAAACTCAGACTGATATTAGTGAGTATTTTCCACTAATTGAATCAATATATGAGTATACACTTAATAAACATCAACTGTCAGGTTATATTGAGGCCTGTATTGTTTTTGTAGATAATGATAAAATAAAAGAGATAAACCGTGATTATAGAAATAAAGACGCCATCACTGACGTCATCAGTTTTGCAATGGAAGACAGTGTTGATGGGGAGCCAGTGATCAAGGGAGAAGGTCTTCCGAGAGTATTAGGTGACATTTATATTTCTATTGATCGATGCAAAGAGCAAGCTAAAGACTATGGTCACTCATTTAAAAGAGAGTTAATCTTTTTAGCTTTACATGGCTTTTTACATTTACTCGGTTATGACCATATGGAAAAAGAAGAAGAGAAAGTAATGTTTGCTCTTCAGGAGGAGATTCTTAATGCCAACAAAATCGAAAGGTAGTTTACTAAAGTCATTCGGTTATGCATTTGAGGGATTATATATCCTTTTTCGTGACGAAAGAAACTTTAGAATCCATACTTTCTTTGCAATATTAGTCCCAATCTTTGGGATTATCTTTAGAATATCACTAATCGAGCATGCGATAATATTAACCCATATCGTACTTGTTCTAACACTTGAAGCGATTAATACAATTGTTGAATATATTCTTGATATTAAATACAACGAATATAACAAACGTGTTAAAGTCCTAAAAGATGTGGCTGCTTCAATTGTTTTAATTCCTGCAATGAGTGCTGTCATTGTCGGAACAATGATATTCTTACCAAAAATATTAGAATTAATTAAAGGATGGTAATATGAAATTAGTAGAATTAGCAATTAAAGCACAGGAGAATTCTTATAGTCCATATTCAAATGCTAGAGTAGGTGCTGCCCTAGAAATGAATGATGGAACAATTTATACAGGAGCAAATATTGAGAATGCTGCGTTTACACCAACAGTATGTGCTGAACGTACGGCAATCTTTAAAGCCGTAAGTGAAGGATACCGCAAAGGTGACTTCAAAGCGATTGCTGTTTCAGCTTCGTGGGAAGGACTAGCAAGTCCATGTGGTGTTTGTCGCCAAGTATTTTTAGAGTTTTTTACTGAAGAAACAAACATATATGTAATTCATTCTGATGGAAGTTTTGTTGAGACAAGTCTTAGCAAAATCATCCCTGGTGGATTTACTGAATTTTAGGAGGTATTATGGGATTTAAATCAGGATTTATTTCAATTGTCGGAAGACCAAATGTTGGGAAATCAACATTACTTAATAGTGTGTTAGGACGTAAAGTAGCAATCATGAGTCCAAAAGCACAAACTACAAGAAACCAAATACGTGGAGTCTATACAACAGAGCAAGAACAAGTTGTTTTTATTGATACTCCGGGTATTCATAAACCAAAACATCAGTTAGGGAAGTTTATGACTGATATTGCGATCAACACTTTTAACCAAGTTGATTTAATCTGTTTTATGGTCAATGCGAGTGAAGACTTAGGAGCAGGGGATAAGTTCATTATTGAGTTACTTAAAAACCAATCAACAAAAGTTATTCTTCTAATCAATCAGATTGATAAGTTAGACAGTGAAGAGATTGCCTTAAAGATTGTTGAGTACAAAGATTTATATGACTTTGAAGAAATTATTCCAATCTCTGCTTTAAAAGGAAAAAATGTTGAACGCTTTAAAGATGTTATCTCGACATATCTTGAAGAAGGACCTAAGTTCTACCCAAGTGATTATGTGACTGATCATCCTGAGAAGTTCGTTATTGCAGAATACATAAGAGAGAAAATCTTATTAAACACAGAAGAAGAAGTTCCACATTCAATCGCTGTTCAAATCGAGCATTTAGAGCGTATTGCAGAAGATAAAGTTGATATTCGTGCCATTATTATCGTTGAACGTGATTCACAAAAAGGAATCATCATCGGTAAAGGTGGTAAAATGCTTAAAAAAATTGGTTCGCAAGCAAGAAGAGATATTCAAGCTTTACTTGGATCTAAGATTTATTTGGAAACATTTGTAAAAGTTGAAAAGAACTGGCGTAACCGTAAGAAACATCTTACTGAGTTTGGTTATAACTCAGATGAATACTAATCACCTAGCAATAGGTGGTTTTTAACTTGGAGTGATAAAATGAATGGAGTAGAAGGTATTGTTTTAAGAGCGATGACTTACAAAGAAAATGATGTCATCTTAACAGTATTTACACGTGAATATGGTGTGATTGGAATACTAGCTAGAGGTGCAAAGAAGCTAAAAAGCAGATTTAGAAGTTTTTCTGCTATTTTTACTCATGCTAACTTTTACATTCATTATAAACAAGGTGGGTTATCGATTTTAACAGATGTGAAGTTAGTAAATGATAATACTGGTTTAATCCTTGATTTAACTAAAGCAGCTTACGCGGCATACATTTGTGAGTTGAGCTATAAAGTATTTGATAAAGATACACCTAATCATTACTATTATGATTTACTCAGTTCAATTATTGACAAAATCAATAACGACTTTGATCCTAAAATCATTACGATGATTTATGAGTTAAAGTTACTAGACTTCTTAGGTGTCAGACCAAATCTTGATAGTTGTGCCAATTGTTCGACAACAAAAGGTATAGTCACTATGGATGCAAGAAGTGGAGGTTTCATCTGTCAAAACTGCTTCGAACCTTATATGAAAAAGGTCAGCCTAAAGGCGATAAAAGTTCTACGCCAACTAGCATATGTCGATGTAGAGAAACTAAACAGTATCAAGTTAAATGTTAATACCACTAAGGAGTTAAGATTCTTTATTGATGATTATTATGACTCACATGCAGGATTTTACTTAAAGAGTAAAAAATTCTTGCGTGATATTGAGAAACTATCTTAAATCTTTGAAAGAGCGAAGGCTCTTTTTTTGATTGATTTTTTTCTATTGCACCATTAACAAGCATAGGTTATCATTTTAATTGGAGGGGTAAAAGATGAAAAAAATAAAGATTGGATTTAGTGTGTTATTAAATATAATCCTCACGACTTTAGTTCTTGTGTTGCTGTTTTTGATTCAAAGTCTTAATCGTGATGACTATATAGTATTACATAGCAATAAAATAGAAACTGTCAATGTATTTCAAGTTTCTGATATAAGATGGGCAGAAAGTTATGGGGATAGGGTTGCTGTAGAGCCAGGGTGGATGAAAAGGAAACTTTTTTATGAGGAGTTAAGTAAGTTTGATTCTACTTATCATGTAACAAACTTTCAACCTATAGAGTTAAATCGAGGCTTTGTGAATGAAAAGTTCAACTTTAATTACGAAGAAGGGATTGAGTATCCGGAGTATCATAAAACTATTCCAGTAAAGACAATAAGTCTGAATTTTAGTGCCTATGAGTATCATCAAATTAGTCAGTTGACTTCCTCTGATGGCTTTAATCAAGAGAGTTTTATCTATGATGGTCAGGAGTTGCCTGTTTTATTAGGTCATGAGTACCAAGAATACTTTAACACTGGAGATACATTTAAAGTCAGTTATCTACTCGCTGAATTAGCTGTCGAAGTAGTAGGTTTTTTAGATGAGGAGGTTGTGGTTAAAAGTCCCTTTACTGGCATGGACTTAGACCTAAGTCGTTACATTATTTTTCCTGCTTTTGAAATCAATCATTATAAGGTGTTTGAGCAATTTGATGATCTTTTCTTTGATAGACATTATCACTTTTTGAGTAATGGAACTTTGATTAGTGAGAAGTCGTGGTTATATAATGATGTAATGATTAGTACTTTATCGCGTGAGATTAAATATCCTGAGAATAATTTATTACTTTCAAATGGGAAATTGTCTGATCTCTTGATTCATAGTTTGATCCATGAGCATACAACACTTCGCTTTGCCTTCGTAGGAAGTTTTATAATGTTATTAGTGCAAATACTTTACCTTGTTTCCAGAACGCTAAAAAGAGACTCTGCAAAAGAACTAGATAACGTTGCTCGCACATTTAAATATTCAATTCTAATTGCTATAATAACTATTTTCACTTTTAAATGGGTGGTATTAGACGGTGTCTACATAACCGGTGGAGATGTGTTTATGCCTTGTGTCTTGCTCATTTTATATGGCGCATTAAAATCAATTAGTACATTAATCAAAAAAGCCGAGTAATCGGCTTTTATTTTTCTTTTACTTTATAGAATTTGCTTGCCATAATCGTCACTATAATCGCAATAATTGTTCTAAAACCAAAGATGACGATTATATTTGCTCCAAACGCTGCAAATAACATCGTATCTTCGATAATAGCATGTGCTAAAGCTAGGAAGGTACAAACTAAAAAGACATCCTTCTTGTTCATTTCACCATGTTTGTATGATTGGTAGATGATCCCAGCGCCATAAGTAACACCAACAATATAACCAAAAACTAATGGGTAGTTGGCTGCTTTTGAAATTCCAAGGTATTTAGTGAGTGGGTATAGTTTGTTGTTTAAGTAATCAATAATTTTAAAATTTTTCAAGAACTCTGTCACGACCATGATAATAGTTATGTAAACTGAAATCTTGAGTAGTAAGTTAAAGGCTTGAGTGAAGTATAAAGTTAAAAAATCCATCATAATATCACACTCACAATCCAGCCCACAAATAGTGCTGATAAGACTCTGATCGTTATAATGTAGGTAACACTAACACCAAGTCGTTTAAAGATATAACTTTCGGTTATTTGTGAATGAGAGAGTAACAACATCACAGCCACAATCGTAACTTGAGGATTCAAAAGGTTCATAGGTTCCATAACAGCAAGTCCTGCATATATGTTTATAAAGTTACCGAGTAAGATTACAAGTGCTGTGTCTCCACTTAAGTTAAAGAATTGCATTAAGGGAGCAAGGTACTCTGAAAACAACTGAACGACATTGAGTTGTTCAAGTGCCATAACGACAAGCATAATCGGTAAGACAATTGATGCGACAAACCTAATTGTTGAGAGTGAATTTTTTAAGCCATCAATCAAACTTTTCTTCATCATAAGGCATCCTCCAATATTCTACTGATATTATAAAACATTTGCCTTTAAATGTGCCATAGTTGTTGAAAAAAGGGTATTTTTTTCGTATAATTAAAGAGATTTAGCGATAAAAGTATCTAACTGTCTAATGAAGAGTTTCTTTTATTAGATTTTTATTTTATTAACAAAAAATTTTATGCGCAAAAATGATTAAGAAAGTGGTGTAAATTATGAATAAATTAGATATGAATCAACTGATGTTATTATCTAAACAATATGGATTTGTTTATCAAGGAAGTGAGATTTATGGTGGTCTTGCTAATACTTGGGATTATGGTCCATTAGGAATTGAAGTTAAAAAGAATATTAAGAATGCTTGGTGGAAACGCTACATTCAAGAAAATAATAATAGTTTTGGTATTGATAGTGCGATTTTTATGAATCCACGTGTTTGGGAAGCAAGTGGACATGTAGGTGGATTTAATGATCCTTTAATGGATTGTAAAAGTTGTAAAACACGTCACCGTGCTGATAACTTAATTGAAGACTTTACTAAAGGTGAGGTTAGTGGAGACGGAATGACAAATGAAGAGTTAATGGCGTACATTAACGAACATCAAATTAAATGTCCAAACTGTGGAGAATTTGATTATACAGATATTCGTCAATTTAACTTAATGTTTAAAACCCATCGCGGGGTAACAGATGATTCTAAATCTGAAATTTACCTAAGACCTGAAACAGCTCAAGGTCAATTTGTAAACTTCCAAAACGTTGTAAGATCACAACGTGCTAAACTACCTTTTGGGGTAGGTCAAATTGGTAAGGCCTTTAGAAATGAGATTACACCAGGTAACTTCATTTTTAGAACAATTGAGTTTGAACAAATGGAATATCAGTATTTCTGTAAACCAGGTAGTGATGACGCTCATTATGATTTCTATAAACAGTTCGCTCTTGATTTCTTTACAGATTTAGGAATCAAACCAGAGAACTTAAGATACAAAGATCATGAGAAGCTAGCGCATTACGCTAAAGCAGCAACTGATATTGAGTATAAGTTCCCATTTGGTTGGGGTGAAATTAACGGTACTCATAACCGTACAGATTTTGACTTAGGTCAACATCAAGAACATTCATCTAAGAGTATGGAGTATCTTGAACAAGAAACTAACGAGAAGTTCATTCCATATGTTATCGAATCAACAATTGGTGCAGACAGAGCGTTCTTAACATTCTTATGTGATGCTTATACTGTTGATGAGGACCGCGAGATTTTAGCGTTCCACCCGGCAATTGCTCCATACAAAGTAGCAGTGTTACCTTTAATCAAAAAGTATCATGGAGAAAAAGCGCAAGAGTTAAGAAATGTTTTTGCTAAACACTTTATGACAACTTATGATGAAAGTGGAAAAATTGGAAAAAGATACCGTCGTCAAGAAATGATTGGAACACCGTTTGCTATTACAATTGATGATGATACACTAAACGAAGGAACAGTAACGATCAGAGATCGTGACACTGGAGAACAAATCAAACTTGTTGTCGAAGAGGCAATTAAGTATGTAGAGAATAAAATAAGATTTTAATATCTTATTTTTTCCTTTTTAAAAGGAAATATCAAATTTTCGTAGAATAAAGGAAAGGAGATGATTATATGCAATTTTCACAAGAGTTTAGAGATAAGATTTTAAAGCAAACTGATTTAGTAGACTTAATCAGTGAAAATATACAATTGGATCAAAAAGGTGCTAACTATTTTGGTCTGTGTCCATTTCATAACGATACATCTCCATCAATGAGTGTTAGCCCAACGAAACAGATTTATAAGTGTTTTTCATGTGGTGCAGCAGGTAATGCGATTACCTTTCACATGGATTACAATAACTTGAGTTACTCTGAAGCATTAGTTGATCTTGCTAATAAAGCTGGGATTTCACTACCAAATGATTATACGAAGTACGAAAAGACTAAGAAACAAAATCCTCTCGTTAAAAGTAGTCGCGATATTAACTTATTAACAACCAAGTTATTTAATCACTTCTTAAAAACAACTGATGATGGGATTGCAGCGAAGAATTATTTGCTAAATCGTGGCTTTAATGATGAGGCAATTAAAAAGTATATGATTGGTTATATTCCAAAAACTCACAATGATGTCTTTAACTTTTTAAAACAAAAAGGATATAGTGAAGAAGAAATAGTTGCGAGTGGAATAGCCTTAGTCAATGATAGTGGTTATATTGATCGTTTTAGATCGAGAATTATGTTTCCATTGTATGATGACAATGATCATGTTGTTGGGTTTAGTGGTCGTGTTGTAGGATCTGGTGAACCTAAATACATGAACTCACCTGAGACTGTTGTTTTTCAAAAATCAAGTTTGTTATTCAACTTTAGTAATGCCAAGCAGTCTATCAGAATGGATAAACATGTTATTCTAATGGAAGGATTTATGGATGTTATCAAAGCTGATATTCATGGCATTCATAACTGCGTTGCTGCCATGGGAACAGCATTTACTGATGAGCAAGCAAGAAAATTAAGAAGAGCAACTGACCATATCTACATCTGCTTTGATGGCGATAAAGCAGGTCAGAATGCAGCACTATCATCAATCAAGATCTTAAGAAAGTTTAACTTCAATATTAAAGTCGTTAATTTAGAAGATAATATGGACCCTGATGATTTTTTATCAAAGTATGGTAAGGAAGAATTCTTAAAGGCGTTAGATCAATCCAAAAACATCGTCGAGTTTCAAATCAATAAATTGTATAAAGATTCAGACCTTGATAGTGAAGAAGCTAAAGCAAAGTTTTTAAAAGAAGCATTTAAAATTATTCGTACAGTTGGTGATGATGTTGCTGAAAAGTTGTATCTAGATAAACTAGCGAAGATCTTATCAATCGATAGCTCATTTGTCTTTAGTAGTTATGAGGCAAATAAGGATGTTTCTACAGAAGAAATCGTTCCTGTTGATCAAAATATTGAAGTGCAACAACGTGTGTTTACTGCAACAGAACGTGCAGAACAAATCATACTAGCAGCAATGATCAAAGATAAACGCTTTTCTAAACGATTTGAACAGGATTTAGGCTTTTTACCTACTGAAGAATATAATATTTTGGCTCACTATATAGTCAGTTTTTACAAAAAGTATGATACAATAGTAGAAGCGAATTTTATTAGTTATTTAGAAGATAAAAGGAGCATTATCGAAGCATTTGTTTGGATTATAAACAATATAGATGAGATATTTTTAAGTCCTGCAAGTATTGAAGGATGTATTAAGAATATTAGAGAATATACAGTTCATGCCATGATTAAAGAGTTGAAGGATAAAATTTCAACAACAATGGATGAAAATGAGAAGTTAGAATATGCCAATAAAATGTTCGAACTTCAAAGGAAAATCAAAAAATATTAGAGGTGAAGATATGAAAGAAATCAAAACGTTAGAACAAAGAAAACAGATATTGTTTGACAAAGGTTCAAAAAGAGGTTACGTAACATATGATGAAATCGCTGAAGAAATGAAGCAAATTGATATTGAAGTGGATCAACTTGATGAGTTATATTCTGAGTTAAGTGATGCAAAGATTGATATTGTTTCAGGTGATAAAAATGGTAATGTTAACCAAAAGGATAAAGATAATTTTGACTTAGCAGATTTAAGTGTTCCTAAGGTTGTTAAGATTAATGACCCAGTAAGAATGTATCTTAAAGAAATTGGTAAAATTGATTTATTAACTGCAGATGAAGAAATTTCATTATCAAAACGAGTTGAAGAAGATGACCAAGAAGCTAAAAATTCTTTAGCTGAAGCTAACTTACGTTTAGTTGTATCTATTGCAAAACGTTATGTAGGTCGTGGAATGTTGTTCCTTGATTTAATTCAAGAAGGTAACATGGGTCTTATTAAAGCAGTTGAAAAGTTTGACTACACAAAAGGGTATAAGTTCTCAACTTATGCAACATGGTGGATTCGTCAGGCGATTACAAGAGCGATAGCTGACCAAGCAAGAACAATTCGTATTCCTGTACATATGGTTGAAACAATTAATAAATTATCAAGAATTCAACGTCAATTAGTTCAAGAGTTAGGTCGTGAACCTTCTGATGAGGAATTAGCAAAACAAATGGAAATGACACCTGAGAAAGTCCGTGAAATCTTAAAGATTAGTCAAGAACCTGTATCACTAGAAACACCGATCGGTGAAGAAGATGATTCACATTTAGGTGACTTTATTGAAGATAAGTTTGCAACTAGCCCAACAGATCACACAGCTAGTGAAATGTTAAAAGAAGAGTTACATGATGTATTGTTAACGTTAACTCCAAGAGAAATGGAAGTATTACGCTTAAGATTTGGTTTAATAGATGGAAGAAATAGAACATTAGAAGAAGTAGGTAAGGTCTTTGGCGTTACGCGTGAGCGTATCCGTCAGATCGAAGCGAAAGCTCTAAGAAAGTTACGTCATCCATCTCGTGCAAAAAGATTAAAGGATTTCTTAGAACTTAAGTAATGCTTAGCAAACGCTTAAAAGAAATAGCAAAATATATAGAAAATGGAAGTGTGGTTGCAGATATAGGCTGTGACCACGCCTTACTTTCTATTTTTTTAATTGAAGAGGGGATTGCTTCTAAAGCCATTGCTTCTGATATCAATCAAGGTCCAATAAACAACGCCAAAAGAAATATTGCACGTAAAAATTACAACCATTTAATAGAAACACGTTTAGGAGCAGGATTACAAACAATTAATGTAGGTGAAGCTTCAAACTGTATTATAAGTGGAATGGGTGGAAGTTTAATAAGAGATATCTTGAAAGAAAGTTATGATGTGTTTCAGGATTTTGATGTTGTCGTAACTCAAGCAAACAACTCAAATTATCAACTAAGACAATTCATGGTTAATAATGGATATGTTATTGATAGTGAGTCATTAGTTGAAGAGAACAACATCATTTATGAAGTGATTAAGTTTATTAAAGGATCAAGAATCTATACTGATTTAGAACTAAAATACGGTCCAATAAATATCACTGAGAATAGTGAGTTGTTTAAGAAACATATTTCTAATATTTTAGAATCAAAAGAAAAAATACTAAGCAATATACCCATTAGTAATGAGGGTAAGCAAAGTGAGTTTGGAGAAGAAATAAGCGAACTCAAAAGTCTATTGAAATAGGTGATAGTGTGAAGAAGATTTTAGTATTGTTAGGATTACTGTTTATATTAACAGGATGTACTAAAAGTTATGAAGATGGTAGGGAGTATGAAGGTGATCTAAACATATTCTTTAAACCACATGGTGAAGGATTGATGACATATCCTGATGGCGCTGAATATGAAGGTGAGTTCACAAAAGGTGAAGTCACAGGTGAAGGAGTTTACCGTTTTAACTCTGGTATGGTTCATTCTGGTCAGTTTGAGAATGCAGAGTTAAAAGAAGGTGTTATTAGAATTAAAATTGACGGGTTGGGATTAAACATCAAGGTTGAGAACTTTGAACCATTAATCGACGAAGATCAAAACTTGTTTGTAGTTAATGAACATGAAGATATTTCTAAGGCATTAGCACACGCGATGGTCACAGGTGAAACAATATTTGTTAACTCGAAAAACTTTGATTTTGACACTAACACTTTAAGAAACTCTAAATATGGTATTTTTCCATATATGGATATTGCAACGAACTATGCGATAAATGAGTTCGGTATATACAACCCCTCATTTAAAGCACCAGTTATAAAAGAATCGTTTGATTTTCCTTTTATAAAGTCAATTACTATAGATTTTTCTTTATCAAAAGTTCAGCGTACATTGATAGATGAAACTGTAAAAAAAATCGCAAGCGAAGTTGTAACTGATGAAATGAACGATTTTGAGAAAGTATTATCAATTCATGATTATTTGCGTGATCGAATCGATTATAATTATGATATAGATAATTTAACTGATATAGACCATACAGCATATGGTGCACTGTTAAAAGGATTAGCTGTCTGCGATGGTTATATGGATGCTTTTCATTTAATCTTGCATGAAGTTGGAATTGAGTCTTATAATGTGTCGGGTGATGACTTAAATGATGAGGACCAATGGTGGCATGCTTGGAACCTAGTGAAAATGGGTGAAGAGTTTTACCATATTGACCTGACGTGGAATGATGATAAAAAAGACCGTCATAATTACAAGTACTTTGGCTTAACAGATGAAGAGATTAGTGAAACACATGTTATATTTGAGGCTAATAAAATTCCTGAAGCAAAAGGGGAACAATACAATTACTATAGATACCAGCATGACAATGGTAATTCGGTTGTGTATCACTATAATAATGCAACTTATTATGGTCATATGAATGCAAGTGCCAAAGAACATGGATATGGAAAGTTATACTTCTTTGATGGAGCTAAATATATTGGTAATTTTAACAACGGTAACTTTACAACTGGGACCTATTACTATGATAATGGTGCTCGTTTTGAAGGAACTTATGTAAAGGGTAAAAGAAGTGAGGGAAAACTTATGTTTCCTAATGGTGATCGCTTTGAAGGAAACTTTAAAAGTGGAGAAATGAGTTATGGAACTTATTACTTTAGAAGTGGTGACCGATTTGAAGGTGAAGTAACACCAACTGGGTTTGGGTATGGAACTTACTACTGGCGTAGTGGACAATCAAAGACTGCAGATTTTTCTCAATAAAAAAAGTCTCTATAATTTAGAGACTTTTTTGTTTGTACATATTTAAAACATCTTCTACATCTTTTGGTTTAGCCCAAGTAGAGTGATCTTTTTCGTCAAATTCATTTATAAACTCAACAACTTGCTTGATTGTTAAGGCTGGTGTAGAGGCTCCAGCAGATACTTTAACCAGTTGTTTACCTTTTAAAACATTGATGTCCAAATCTTTAAGTGAGGCAATTCGAATCGTATGTACTCCAGCTCTTTGGTTTCCTAAATCAACAAGTTTTTGTGTATTGTTGCTTCTTTCATCACCGACAATGATGATTAAATCAGCGTCAGTTGCATCTATAATAGCACGCTGGCGCATTTCTGTTGCTTTGCATATTTCATTGATAAATTGAACTTGTGGGTACTTTCTTGTAATCTCATCGATAATTGGTTGTATATCAAGAATTGATAATGTCGTTTGATTAGTGATGATGATCTTATCGCTGTTAATTTTTAGTTCTTTTACATCTTCAAGATTGGTTACTAAGTTGATACTTTCATCAATTGAAACACAACCTTCCGTTTCGGGATGGAAGTGCTTTCCAACATAAATAATGTCATAACCTAGGGCTAAATGCTCTTTAATAACCTTATGCGTTTTATCAACATCTTTGCATGTTGCGTCAACTACATTTAAGCCTTTTTCAACGGCCTTTCTTCTTACCGCATCACTGACTCCGTGAGCTGTAAAAATCACAGTGCCTGTGTCTATTTCATCTAATAATTCTAATCTTGTTTTAGTTTTGTCATCTATTGTTTTTACCCCTAGTTTTTCTAGTTCGTCTACTACAATCTTGTTATGGATAATCATCCCTAAAACATATATATTATCGGTCTCATCTATTGTTGTAAGGGCTCTTCTAATCGCACTTACAACACCATGACAAAAGCCATTTGGTCTTATTAATTCTACTTTCATGTTATTCCTCCTAATCGTGTTAATTATAACATATATATTATATTAAACAATTTAGATACTAAGAATGATATTTCAAACTTTCTGTGTTAAAATATATAGGATAGAAATGAGGGATAAATATGAGTTTTAAAGAATTTAATTTAAGTGACAAAATGATTACTGCATTAAAAGGAATTGGTTTCCACGCACCAACTGATGTGCAGTCTAAAGTAATTCCTTTAGCATTAAAAGGACAAAAAGTGATTGGGAGAAGTGCAACTGGGTCAGGTAAAACCCATTCATTCTTAATTCCAATATTTGAGAAGGTAGAAGTTGAAAACAACTCTATACAAGCTGTTATTTTAGCTCCTACGCGTGAATTGGCTGAGCAAATATATTTACGTACGATAGAATTAAAAGATAACTATGATGCTGATATACGTGTAAAACGCTTTATCGGTGGTCAAGAGATGAAGAAAATTAAGTCTACTGACTTAAATCCACATATCGTAATCGGTACCCCAGGACGTATTCGTGACTTGTTTGTAAACGAAAACATCTTAAGGTTAGATCAAACAAAAATGTTTGTTATTGATGAAGCTGATATGACTTTTGATAGTGGATTTGTTTCAACAGTAGATAATATTGTTGCGAAGATGAATGATCAAGTTCAGTTTATGATCTTTTCGGCAACAATTCCTCAATCTCTAAGACCGTTTTTAATGAAGTATCTTGAAGATGTAAAGATTATTGATATCGATGCAGAGCAAAATGTTAATCCTAACATTGAACACTATATCATTAGAAGTAGGGGTGTTAAAAAAGAGCAAACATTGCTTAATTTAACAAAAATTATCAACCCATACATTTCTTTAATTTTCTCAAATACTAAAACAAAAACAGAGGACATTTATTATCATTTGAATAGAAATGGTGTGAAAGCTGGTCAAATTCATGGAAATCTAGATTCAAGAAAGCGCCGTCAAATGATGAAGCAAATTGCAAACTTAGATTTCACTTATGTATCTTGTTCTGATATTGCAGCACGTGGAATGGATATTGAAGGAGTTACTCATGTTGTGAGTATGGAAGTTCCTAAAGATATAGAGTTTTACATTCACAGATGTGGACGTACAGCACGTTATAACAGTACAGGAATTAGTTATTTGATTTATGATAAAAATGATCATGAAGATATCATGCGTTTAGAAAAACTAGGAATTGATTTTAAACATGTTGAGATTAAGAACGGTGAGTTAGTAGAGCTACCAAGTATTTTTTCAAGAAAGAAACGTTCTCGTAAAGCGAGTGATGAGGAACTTGAAGCTAGACGTAAAATTAGAAAAACCAATAAAGTTAAACCTGGTTATAAGAAAAAGCGTCAATCATTAGTTGAGAGAGAAACAAGAAAAATCAAAAAGAAAAATATGAGAAAAGGTAAAAGAAAATAATGTTCAAATACAACATTCCAAAAAAGTTATACATCCTTTTCTTAGGAAAAATCATAATGGAATTAGGGGCCTATATTTGGCCTTTATTCACTTTAATGAGTGTTGATGTATTTAATTTTAGTAAAACACAGACAGCGTTCTTCCTTACATTATTTACTATTTTTAACATTGTTGGTACTTTAATCGGTGGTAAGTTAACCGATAAATTTGGAAGAAAGTATATATTTAGTTTCTTTATGGGAGCCTCTGCAATCTTTTATTTTGCAGCAGGTTTTGCAGATAGTATAACAGTCATTATCTGCCTTGCTTTAGGTGGATTTATGGTTTCTATTGGTGCACAAGCAATTACACCAATTATCATTGATATGTGTGAAACAAAAGAGCAAAAAGATGATGCTTTTACTCTTTACTACATTGCGATGAATTTAGGATTTACTCTTGGACCATTAATCGGAGGTTTCTTATATGACCTTGGATGGGTAAGATTTTTGTTTATCGGAGATGGATTAACAACATTCTTGTTTGCCATCATTGTATTCTTGTTTATACCTGAAACAAAACCAACAGAAGAAGAGTATCAAAAACACGAAGGTACAAATGAAGCTGCAGCTACTGATAATATCTTAGTGATCATCTTTAAGAATAGAATGTTATATTTGTTCTTGCTTGCAATCGCTTTATTGTTCTTAGTGTTTAAGCAATTTACGTTTGGTTATAGTTTACATGCAAATACATATTTCACTAATCCAGGTTCAATTTTTGGAATCTCGATGACCATCAATTCAGGTATTGTTGTACTACTTACAAGTTTTATTATTAACTTAGTTAAGAAATGGCGAATGAGTGCAAGAATTGGATTAGGTGGATTGTTTTATGTCGTTGGATTTGGGATGTTAGCCTTTAGTGGTGCAAGTATCGTATTCTATTTTGTCAGTGTTGTTATTTGGACATTAGGTGAAATTTTAATCAGTCCATCAGCAAAAGTATATATATCAAACCATACACCTGTTTCTCACCGAGGAAGGTTTAGTTCTGTATTTGATCTAACACGTCAGTTTGGTGGTATAATAGGGTTAAACTTAGCGGGGTACTTAATTCAGTACTCGTCAATTGAAACGATGTGGTTAGTTATTGGTGCAATTGCATTTATTGCATCACTGATCAGTTACCGTTTATATAGTTTAGAAAGAGGGGAATTAGTATGAAATTAGGATGTCATGTTGGATGTAGTGGTAAAGAAATGATGTTAGGAAGCGTTAAAGAAGCCTTAAGCTATAATGCAAACTGTTTCATGTTCTATACTGGTGCACCTCAAAATACAAGACGTAAGCCTGTTGAAGACTTACGACACGAAGAAGCAATCGAGTTAATGAATAACTCAGGAATAAACTACGATGATGTTGTAGTTCATGCTCCTTATATTATTAATCTTGCCAATACAACAAAGCCCGAAACATTTGAAATCGCAACGGAGTTCTTAAAGAAAGAGATTGACCGTTGTGATTATGTTGGGGCTAAAACGTTGGTATTACACCCAGGTGCACATGTTGGAGCAGGTGCAGAAGTGGGTATAAATAAAATAATTGAAGGCTTAAACTTAGTTTTAACAGAAGAGCAAAATGTTATTATTGCTCTTGAAACAATGGCTGGTAAAGGAACAGAATGCGGTCGTTCTTTTAAAGAGATTCGTCAGATTATTGATGGTGTTACATTAAGTGATAAACTTGGTGTTTGTCTTGATACTTGTCACATTAGTGACGCTGGTTATGACTTAAGTGATTTTGATGTCATATTAGATGAGTTTGATCAAACCATTGGATTAGATCGATTGAAAGTTATTCATTTGAATGATTCAAAGAACCCTATGGGTGCTAGCAAAGATCGTCATGAAAACATTGGATTTGGTCACATCGGGTTTGATAAGTTGCTAAAAGTTGTCGAGAATGAACGTGTCGCTCACGTACCTAAAATTCTTGAAACACCATACATCAGTAGAAGTGATGAAGAAAAGAAGAGAGAGTTCCCACCTTATAAGCATGAAATAACTGCCTTAAGAAACGGTGAGTTTAATGAAAGTATGATTTCATTGATAAGAACTGAAAACTTAGATTAAGAACTCGGAGATTCCGAGTTTTTTCTTTTTTTTTGATGTAAAACTGTTTTTACATGGTAAAATAAGATGATGTAAAAGACATTTGATAGATAAATACTTTGATTAAATCTATGCTTAAAGCAAAGGAGGACATGATATGGAAATAGGAAATCAAATTAAGAAATACCGTAACCAACTTGAACTAAGTCAGGATGAACTGGCGCTTAAGATTTATGTTACACGCCAAAGTATCTCCAACTGGGAGAATGATAAAAACTATCCAGATATCAAAAGTTTGTTATTACTAAGTTCCTTATTTAATGTCTCTCTAGATAAATTAATCAAAGGAGATATAGAGAAAATGAAAGCAGAAGTAAATAAAGAGCATTTAGTAGAGTTTAAGAGGATCGGCAATATTCTAACCTTAATGTATGTGGTCTTGATTGTTTCACCAGTATTATTGACGCATTACTTAGAGGGTGTTGGATTTGTTATTTGGGCCATTTATGCCTTTATTACGTTTATTGTGGCGTTAAGAGTAGAGCAACATAAAAAGAAAAATAACGTTCAAACCTACAAAGAGATTCAAGCCTTCCTAGATGGTAAAGTGCTTGAAGAGGATGAGAAACTCGTTGAAAAAGGCAAACGTAACTATCAAAAACTTTTTATGGCAGTAGGTAGTGCTTGTGTAACCGTTATAGTGTTCAAGTTTATTACTTATATTGTTGAACTATTCTAAAGAAAAACCAACATCATAAGATGTTGGTTATTTGTTATAATTTTTCAATCTCTGAAATAAAATCTTCTAATAAATTACTTGCATCAAGAATTCTTACTTTTTGTCCATTCTTAAATAAAATAGCATTATCTTTTCCACCAGCAATCCCGATGTCAGCTTCTCTTGCTTCTCCAGGACCATTAACAACACAACCCATTACAGCAACTTTGATATCTTTATCAACTGTTTCAAGATATTGTTCTACAGCTTTTGCAATTTCAATCATGTCCAACTGGCATCTTCCACATGTAGGGCAGGCAATTAGTTTTGGTTTCTTGTATAAGTCAAAACTAGCTAATAGTTCTTTTGCAACCTTAATTTCATTTACAGGATCTGAACTTAAACTGACACGCATTGTGTCACCAATTCCATCAAATAACAGAATTCCAAGTCCTGCACTTGATTTGATTGTTCCACTAAAGTCTGTTCCTGACTCTGTAATTCCAATATGGAGTGGGTAGTTGAACGTTTCGCTTGCTAAACGATAACTATCAACACATAAACGAATGTCACTCGCTTTGATTGACAAAATGATGTCATGGAAGTCTAAATCCTCAAGAATCTTAATGTGTCCCCAAGCAGACTCAATCATAGCTTCTTTACATGGGTGACCATACTTAGAAAGAATCTCTTTACTAAGTGAACCGGCATTTACTCCAATTCTGATAGGGATCTTATACTCCTTACATTTGTCAACGATTAACTTAACCTTCTCAGGATCCTTTAAATTCCCAGGATTTAATCTGATTTTTGCTACACCATTTTCAATCACCTTTAAAGCTAATCGATAATCAAAATGAATATCAGCTACAACCGGAATTGAAACACGTTTTACAATCTCTGAAAACGCATTGGCATCATTCATGTTTAGACAGGCACATCTAACAATTTCACAACCTGCATTAGCTAACTCTTTTATTTGTGCTACAGTAGCATCTACATCACTGGTCGTTGTTGTCGTCATTGATTGAATAACCACTTTATTTTGACCACCGATAGTTACATTTCCAACTTTTACTTGTCTAGTATTGTTTCTAGTCAACATTGTTTCACCTCAATTTCATGATTAGTATACCATAACTAATTATTCTAGTATATAATAAGGCTTAGGTGATTATATGGGAATGTTTGATTCAAGATACGACAACCGAGACGTTGAAAAAACAATAACAAATAGATATAGAATATTCATTGCAGTTGTTGCAGTGCTTTTTTTAGTCTTATCGGTAAAACAATATACAATTCAAGTGACAAATGGGCCAATTTATTCTGAACAACTTGAAAAAAGTAACTCAGAAGTAACGACGACTCCACAACCCCCAAGAGGGGTAATTTATGACAGAAATTACAACATTATTGTCGGAAACAAGCCAGTTTATACGATAAAATATGATAAACCATCGTATATGGGTGTTTATGATTCGCGCGAGCTAGAATATGCTTATAAGATCGCAGAGTTGATTGACATGCCAACTAACAAGTTGCAATCAAGGGATATCAAAGACTTCTATATTCGTGAATATAATAAAGAAGCTTTAAGTAAATTAACGAGCGAGGAACGTTCTTCTCTAATGTCGGTAGATGAGAAATATGCGCTAATCCGTTCTAGATTAACTGATGAGGATTTAAGTGTTTTTACAGATACAGATTATGAAGCAATTGCATTGTTTACAGAGATGAATCGAGGATTTAGATCACAAACAAAAATCATTAAAAATGTCGATGTAACCGAAAATGAATACTCAATTATGTCTGAAAAGGAAACAGATTTTCCTGGTATTATAACAAGTATTGACTGGGTAAGGTATTACCCTTACGGAAATTTAATGAGGGGAATTCTTGGTAAAGTTTCTTCAACAAGTCAGGGTGTACCTTCTGAATATAAAGATGAGTATCAAGCATTAGGATACGATTTGGATACAAGAGTAGGGTCTGTTAATAGTTTAGAAGCGGAGTTTGAGATGTTCTTAAACTCAGTAGAAGGTCAAACATTGAGTAATGACAGCGGCCTATATGAGGTGATCACAGAGGCAAAAGGTGGTAATGACTTAGTTTTTACTATTGATATGGAGTTAACTCAAAGACTAAGTGATGCTATTGACGATATATTACTAGATGCTAGTCAATATCCAAATTCTAAATATATGGATAAAGCATATGTTATGATTACAAATCCTCAAACAGGTGAAATCATTTCAATGGTAGCTAGACGTATGAAAGAAAATGACCAAGGGGAAAAGTATTTTGAAGATTTCTCTTATGCATTAACGACCAGTTTAGGTAGTGTGTTGGCTGGTTCTACCGTAAAACCTGCATTTTTAGCAGCAGCTATGGATGCGGGAGTTATAAGTCCTGGTGATAGAAAACTTGATGAGTGTATCAAAATTGCAGCTACACCACAAAAGTGTTCATGGAGATCAGGATTAGGTGTGCTTAATGATATTCAAGCACTCTATCAATCCTCAAATTCCTATATGTTTAAAACCGTCTTAGAGTGGGCTGGGGGAACATATATAGAAGATAAGGCAATCAGAATTGATCCTAATACCTTTTCTGAACTGCGCAAGTATTACAATGAATTTGGCTTGGGAATGGAAACAGATATTGATATTCCGAATGAAGAAATTGCCTATATGGATCTAAATGGTTCATTACCTGGTTTCTTGATGGATTTATCAATTGGACAATATGATCAATATACCGTTGCACAGTTATCCCAATACATTACAACATTGGCAAATGGTGAGTTTAAGATGAAACCAAGATTACTAAAAGAAGTTTATACACCTTCTAATACTGAACCGTTAAAAGATCAACTATATAGTTTTACACCAATTGCTGACTCTGCGATTAATATTGATCAAAAGTATATTGATCGTGTTAGATATGGGATGCGATACTCAGCTGATCCTAACAGTCAGTTAGTGGGAAAATTAATAGATTATATTCCTGAACCAGCTGTGAAAACTGGAACTTCGGAAGGTTTTTATTATGTTGACGAGGGAAATGGTCAAGGTTATTTGATAACAGATCATGTCTTTATATCAGAGGCATTTATGGCGTTTGCACCATATAGTAACCCTGATATGGCAATGATTATTGTAATTCCAAATGTGCGTTATCTTGATGGAGATGAGTACAAATATCCTGCGAGGGAAAAGATTACAAAAGAAGTAACGAGAATATACTATGAAATGTACTAAAAATATGATATAATATCTTCGGGAAAAATAAGGAGGTATAAATATGAGAGTAAATATTACTTTAGTATGTACTGAGTGTAAAGAGTGGAACTACCTAACATCAAAAAACAAGAAGAATAATCCGGATCGTGTTGAATTTAAGAAATACTGTCCAAGATGTAAGACGACTACACTTCACAGAGAGAAAAAGTAACATGGGAAACTGCATTTATGCAGTTTTTTCTTTTCTGTAGTATAATGAAATGGGTGATTAGATGATAGAAGATAAACTAAAAGTGTTACCAAATGAGCCAGGTTGTTATTTATATTACAACGATAACAGAGAAATCATTTATGTTGGTAAGGCAAAAGACTTAAAGAAACGAGTTAAGTCTTATTTTAATCGTGCATTAGATGGTAAAACACAAATGTTGGTCAAAGAGATAACCGACATGGAATTCATTATTACCAATAGTGAGTTGGAGTCGTTAATCCTTGAAATCAACTTGATTAAAAAGTATGACCCAAAATACAATATCATGTTTACTGATGATAAAACTTACCCTTACATTAAACTTACTAATGAAAAACATCCTAGATTACTTTATTCTAGAGATTACAAGAAAAATAAAGATACTTATTTTGGTCCTTATCCAGATGGAAGGGCAGCAAGAGAGACATTAAGTTTACTTAATCAGACCTTTCCTTTAAGGAAATGTAAAAATTTACCTAAAAAAGAATGTTTATATTATCACATTGGACAGTGCCTTGCACCTTGTATTAAAGAAGTGACAAAAGAGGATTACCAAAAGGTCATCAAAGAGATTAAGCACTTCTTTAAAGGGAATGATAAATCGATCATTAAGCTATTAGAAGAGAAAATGCTAAAAGCGAGCGAGGACTTGAACTTTGAGCAAGCTCTCGAATATAAAAAGCAAATAGAATATATTAATGCAACAAAAGAAAAACAAACAATGGAACTGCGTGACTTTGTTGATCGTGACTTTTTTGGTTACTACATTAACAATGGATGGATTGCCATCCAAGTCTTTTTCATGCGACAGGGAAAAATTATTGAGCATGATGTGAATGCTTTTCCAATTGTTGAAGATGGTTTGCAAGAGTTAGAAACTTTTATTGCAACTTACTATCAAAACCACAAATTACCAAAAGAGATTGTGGTACCCAAAGATGTAGATGCGAGTTTATTACAAGAAGCTTTAAATATCAAGGTTGTATCTCCTTCTAGAGGGAAAAAGAAGCAACTCCATGAGTTGGCTAGTAAAAATGCAAAAGAGTCCTTAGAGAACAAGTTTTATATTGTCACTAGGAAAGAAGAAAGAACTTTCGGAGCGATTAAAGAACTTGGTGACAAACTAGGTATTAATCCACCACGAAGAATTGAGTGTTTTGATAACTCACATATTCAAGGGGTTAACCCTGTTAGTGCAATGGTTGCATTTATAAATGGTAAGCCCGCAAAAAAAGAGTATCGTAAATATAAAATCAAAACAGTAGAGACTGTTGATGATATTGCCTCAATGAAAGAAGTGGTGTATCGACGTTACTTCAGAATGATGATGGAAGATTTAGAACGTCCTGACCTAATCTTGGTTGATGGTGGCGTTGCTCAAATCAATGCAGCAAGAGAAGTCTTGAATCAGTTAAACTTAGACATTATGGTCTGTGGTCTAGCAAAAGATGACAAACATAGAACAAGTGAATTATTAGCATTTGATCCCATAACAAAAATTGAAATTGATAAACAAAGTTCATTATTTTATTTGTTAACTAGGATACAAGATGAAGTGCATCGCTTTGCGATTACATTTCACCGTGATCAACGCTCAAAATCGACGATTTCTTCAACTTTAGAAAGAATTGAAGGTGTAGGAGCAAATAGAGCTAAAATGCTCTTAAAACACTTTAAAACCCTTTCTAAAATCAAAGAGTCATCAATTGATGAACTATGTGAAGTTGTACCGATTAATGTTGCCAATAACATTTTCAATAAATTTAATCAAGAGGAGTAAATATCAAAGATGTTTACTCTTTTTTTATTGGTTGTATGATATAATATCAACGAGGTGGAGTATATGGCTTTTTCAAACATAACTAGAAGTTCACAAATTGCCGTCATTGATTCAGGGGTTGGTGGAATCACTGTACTGAAATCATTAGTAGAGTTATTGCCAAATGAAAACTTTTTGTATATAGGCGATACCCTTAATAACCCGTACGGAGATAAGACAAACGAAGAAATTCGTGAGTTGACGATGCGAATAATTGAATACCTTCATAAGGCTGATGTAAAAGCATTGGTGATTGCGTGTAATACAATCAATAGTTTTATGTACTCTGAGATTTTAAGAGAGTTCAAAAAAATTGTGATTGGTGTCATTTTCCCGACAGTTGACTATGTGAATAGCTTAGGGGTCAACAAAGTAGGGGTGATTGCGACAAAAGCAACCATCAACAATGGTTCATATCAGAAAATGTTGGAAAAAGATGTTTACCCATTGCCAACACCTTCATTTGTTAAGTTGGTGGAAAGCAAAGACTACCTTAATGACAATGCCTTAGCTAAAGTAGAAGAGATTTTGAAACCATTACTACAAGAAAATATAGAGTCACTAGTACTTGGGTGCACTCATTATCCGTTTTTAAGGCCTCATATAGAACAGTTGTTTGATGGTATTATCGTTGAATCAGGTTTTGTTACAGCCTTAGATTTGAAGCAGAGACTTGAACACCATCAGTTACTTAATGAATCAACTGGTCATGTTCGAATATATGTCACAAAAGATGTAGTAAGATTTAATTCAGTAATAAGAGAGTACGTACCATTTTCTTATACGCTTGAAAAAATAGAAATATAGGTGATTTAAATGAAAATTATTGTAGCAACAAAAAACAAAGGTAAGTATAAAGAGTTTAAAGATTTATTAGATAGCCTTAATATTGATAGTGTTTCTTTAAATGAACTTAATTACGATAAAGACATAGTTGAAGATGGTCATTCTTTTATTGAGAATGCGTTTATAAAGGCAAGAACGATTGCAAATGAATATAATTTACCTGTTTTGAGTGATGATTCAGGTTTAGAAGTCAAGATCCTTAACGATGAACCAGGGATTTATTCTGCTCGTTATGCTGGTTTAGAGTGTGATGATGAGAAAAATAATGATCTATTATTAAAAAACTTATCTCCTTACCAAAACTTAGAAGATCGTAAGGCCAGGTATGTATGTGCGATTGCGTTAGTCGTTCCTAACGAGACTGAGCATTCTGCACTGGGTTATTGTAATGGATTCATTGGATTTGAACGCAAAGGAACAAATGGTTTTGGGTATGATCCATTGTTTTATGTTGAAGAATACGGTAAACATATGGCCGAAGTTTCGATGGAAGATAAACATAAAATATCTCACCGTGCCAATGCATTTAAAGAACTTAAAAAAATATTGAAAAAGTTTTAATTTTACCCTTTTAATTAATTTTCTTGTGTGTTATAATCATCTAGCAAACGGAAATTGACCAAGTAGCTCAGCAGGATAGAGCAACGGCCTTCTAAGCCGTCGGTCGGGGGTTCGAATCCCTCCTTGGTCGCCATTTATAATTTAAACTAGCAGAAATGCTAGTTTTTTTTATTCATAAACGACAGCAATAGTTTGCTAATTATATTGTTTTATCAATTTAATATTGATATAATAAATTTGCTTTTTTTATAAAGTCTTTTTTATATTATTAATTAAAAACAGGAGAGAGTAATGAGTGAACAAAAATTAACTAAAAAACCGGTCTCTAAAGAGACTTACGTTGTTTTAATTATCCTAGCAGTATTCTTTGGAGGATTCGGAACTATTATGGGTGCTGAAAACTTCCTAAATACAATGATCGCAACATCATTTGGATTGTTAAAAGACGTAGCCTTTTGGATTATGGCCGTAGCGGTACTTACAAGTGCCTTAGCAGCTATTTTAGCAGAGTTTGGTATCTTTTCTTTATTAAACTTTTTGATTGCCCCAATTACAAAGGTAATCTACAGTTTACCTGGTGTTAGTGCATTAGGAGCAATTAGTGCCTATTTTTCTGATAATCCAGCCGTTATTTCTTTATCAAAAGAAGATGAGTTTAGAAAACGTTTTAAAGATTATCAAATTCCAGTATTATGTAACTTAGGAACATCTTTTGGTATGGGATTTATTGTTACAATATCAATGATGGGTCTTCAAGGACAGTTTGGTCATGATACTGTGATAACGGGTGGAGTAGCCAATGCCTTCTTTGTGGCAGCATTAGTTGGTTTACTTGCAAGTGTAGTAGGATCAGTTGTATCAGTGAGGTTGCTTACTAGAGCGTCTAGAAAAGCTTTTGGTATTGATAAAGATCCAAATCCGATTAAAAAGTTTGATTCGAAGTATGATGTTAGAAAAGTACGTGAAGGTGGCGCGTTTGGTCGTGCACTTGAAGCAGCTTTAGATGGTGGTAAAAACGGTGTAGACATTGGTTTACAAATCATTCCAGGTATCTTAGTTATTTCTACATTAGTATTAATGTTAACGTATGGTCCTGATAAAGCAACTGGTATGTATACTGGTTCTGCTTATGAAGGAATTGCATTGATTCCAAGTTTAGGTGATTACTTAATGTGGTTATTTAGACCATTATTTGGATTTAGCGATGCAGGTGCCTTAGCATTCCCATTAACAAGTTTAGGGTCTGCAGGTGCAGCTGTTGGAAATGTTCCATCAATGTTAAGTGCTGGAATTGCTAATGTTAAAGATGTTGCAGTGTTTACAGCGATGGGGATTACTTGGAGTGGATACTTATCGACTCATACATCAATGATGGATGCGTTAGGAGCAAGAAAATTAACAGGTCAAGCAATCTTTGCTCACACTATAGGTGGAGCAGTGAGTGGTATTGTTGCTAATTACCTGTTTATCTTAATTACAAGTTTTATGTAAGTAGTAACAGCCGGTTCGCCGGCTTTTTTTGAAAGTAAGGGTGATGTTATGAACAAATTATTAAAAGCATTTGATGAAAATGATATAACTAAATTTGAAGAGTTAATGGATCAAGCGATTGAGGGCAATGAAGCCAATTACCATGAAGTGATTTTGCTTTATGTTCGTTTACTAATTAGTAATGATATGCTAGAAGATGCACAGGGGGTTTTATTTACTGAACTTTCTGTTCCATATGTTGAAAAAGACTACTTAGAGAAGTACAACGAACTACTAGATATGGTTGAGACTGAACTGAAGTATCTAGAAACTCGCAAGTTAAGTTTTACTGATGAAGAAATAACTGAAATTTTTTCAAAGGAAAAAAATGACCTTGAAAAAACAGCTGTTGTTGAGTATTTATTAGATGCAAATGTTAGAAATCATCTTAAACCATTAGCAGAGTATTTAAAAAAACCAGATGGTAACGCAACACTTAAAACGTTAATACTTGATGTCTTGATTAGCCAAGAGGTTAATCAAATCTTTGAGGTAGAGAAGTTTAAGGACACAACAAGTGTTAATCCTAGTGTAATGCAAAACTCTGTTTTAAGTCCTATTATTGAAGTAGGGCATCTAATGTTTTACCAGACATTAGATGATAATCCTTCTCAATTACAAATGGCAGAAGAAATTTTAAGAAATTATGTTGTAGGAAGATTCCCCTTTGTTGAAGAATTAAATGTTGAGCTACTATGTGCTTCAATTCATGGATTAGTGATCGTATATAACAGTGAAGTGATTGATTTTGAATACTTAGCAGACTTATATGGTTATGAACCAAACGATATCGAGACAAGTATGTGGGAAGTTCAACGTTTCTTGGAGTTTGTCTATGAAAAATAAATACTTACCATATCTTGCAGGAATCACATTTTCAGTTATCTTTGGATTTTCTTTCCTAGCAAGCAATATTGCATTAAGATATGTTAAGCCATTAGATCTGATTGCTTTTCGATTCTTAGTAGCTTTTGGGTTTATCGGTTTATTAAGAGCATTAAAAGTTGTTAATCTAAATTTTAAGGGCAAAGACTTACGAATCGTCTATTTAACAGGATTGAGTCAACCCGTCTTATATTTTATCTTTGAAGTTTATGGGATAAAGCTATTACCAAGTTCAGAAGCTGGAATGATGATTGCTTTAATTCCTGTCGTTGCATCAATCATTAGTGTGTTTTACTTGGGTGTTAAACTTAACATTAAACAGTTCTTGTTTATCATTTTAAGTTTTAGTGGTGTTTTCTACATCAACTATATGAAAAGAGCAAGTGGACTTGATTTAAATATTATTGGATTACTTTGTATGGGAGGTGCCGTTATATCTGCTGCCTTTTATAACAACTTCTCTAAAAGAGCTCAATCTAGTTTTACGCCACTTGAGATTACTTACAAAATGATGGAGATGGGGGCAATTTCCTTTAATGTGATTGCCTTAATGATGCATTTATTTGAAGGAGATGTTAGTCAGTACTTCGTGATGTTTACAAACACAAGGATGTACATACCTGTTGTTTACTTAGGTGTCATCTCAAGCATTTTAGCGTTCTTCTTAGTCAATTACTCACTTTCTAAGTTAACCGTCTCAGCGAGTGCAGTATTTGCCAATCTAGTGACGATAGTTTCTATCATTGCGGGAGTAGCAATATTAGGAGAATCATTTACAATTCATAGCCTAATCGGATCAATTTTTATCCTGGTTGGGGTCTATGGAGTGATCAAGAATGAACAGAATTAGCAATCTAAGGTGTTATTTGCTAAAAGTGTGTCAAATTGATTGATATAAGTAAGTAAGTAGTATATAATTAACAATGGAAAAATAAGGAGGATTTAATAATGTCAACATGGGAATTAAAAGAAAATAGCCAAGGGTTATTAACATTAGAAATTAAAGGTGATGATTGGACTAGTGCTTTAGACAAATCATTCCAAAAAAACGTAAAAGAAGTAAATGTAGATGGATTCAGAAAAGGTAGCGTACCTCGTGCAATCTTTGAACAAAAATTTGGAAAAGAATCTTTATACAATGACGCAATTGACTTCGGATTAAACGAAGCTTACGTTAAAGGGTTAGATGAGCACGGTATTGATCCAGTTGCTTACCCTGAATTATCAATTAAAGATATTAACGAAGAAGGTGCTGTAATCGAGTGTGTGATTACTGTTAAGCCAGAAGTTACTTTAGGTGATTACAAAGGATTAGAAGTAGAGTCTATTAAAGTAGAAGCTACAGATGAAGAAGTAGAACAAGAATTAGCTGCAATGACTCAAGAGTTCGCAGAAATGATTGTTAAAGATGGAGCAGTTGAAAATGGAGATACTGCTGTAATCGATTTTGAAGGATTCTTAGGAGAAGAAGCATTCGAAGGTGGAAAAGGTGAAAACCATCCATTAGTAATCGGATCTAATTCATTCATTCCTGGATTCGAAGAGCAATTAATCGGACTAAAAGCTGGAGAAAGTAAAGACGTTGTTGTTACATTCCCAGAAGAATATCATGCAGAAAACTTAGCTGGAGCTGAAGCAACATTCAAATGTACAGTTCATGAAGTTAAATTTAAAGAAGTACCAGCAATTGATGATGAATTCGTTAAAGATTTAGATCGCGAAGGAATTAACACAGTTGAAGAATTAAAAGCTTCAATCGTTGAGCAAATTACTAAGACTAAAGAAAGCCAAAATGAATCAATGGTATTCGATAACTTAGTAAAAATGGCTGCTGAGAACGCTACTATGGAAGTACCAGAAGCAATGGTAAATACTGAAGTAGATAGAATGGTTCAAGAGTACGCTCAACAATTCCAAATGCAAGGAATCTCATTAGATCAATACTACCAAATGACAGGATCTTCAGAAGAAGATTTAAGAGCTACAATGGTAGATAGCGCTAAATTAAGAGTTGAAGGAAACTTAGTTCTTGAAGCAATTATTGCAAAAGAAGGATTAGCTGCAACAGATGCTGATGCAGAAGCTGAAATCGCTGATTTAGCTGAGCGTTACGGAATGCCTGTTGAGCAAATCACACCAATGTTAGGTGGACTTGACGCAGTTAAGGAAAACTTAAAAGCTAGAAAAGCTTTAGAGTTCTTAAAAGAAAACGCTACAATTACTGTTAAGTAATAATTGTTCTAATTATGTGAATTAATGAAACTCAATCACGTGGTTGAGTTTTATTTTTCACTAAAAAAGTATATGATAGGTATATAGGAAAAAAGCAAACAGTATGGACTAAATATAGTTGTGATATATTGGACAAGTCAATGCATAGTGTAGTATATTTTAGTCTAAAGAAACAGTGGAGGTGTTATATATGGAAGTTAATGCAAATAATATAAGTTTACCTGTCCTTGTAATGCGTGGGATGGTTTTACTTCCAAACACAGAAATTAAATTAGAAGTAGGTCGTGACTTCTCTAAAAATGCAATTAATATGGCTGAGAAATATAACTCAAATCATATCTTTGTAACAAGTCAAATTGATCCTTTACTTGAAGATATTCAAGAAGAAGATATCAATGAGTACGGTGTTGTTGCGATTATTAAAATGAAAATGAAATTACCTAATGGAAACTATAAAGTAATCCTAAAGGGTCTTAGAAGAGCATATATTGATGAATTTACTGATATGAGTGACATCATTGAAGCCAACTTAATTGATAATAGTAGTTATAGTGATTTTACTACTGATAATCAAGAAGTTGCCTTAACAAGAAAGTTAATTGCATCTGTTAATGACTTAGTTAACTCTTCAACGTTTACAAAAGGGGAAGCGCTGTCACAAATTACAACACGTACTGATCTTCCTTCATTAACCGATATTTTAGTATCATTTATGCCAATGATGCAAGGACGTAAACAAATGTATGTTGAAGAATCAAGCGTAAGCAAACGCGTGATGATGTTACTTCAAGATATTAAAGATGAGCAAGAGATTTCATCTTTAGAAAGTCGTATTGATGGAGAACTTCGCCATAAAATGGACAAAGCTCAAAAAGAATATTACTTACGTGAAAAATTGCGTGTTATTAAAGAGGAGTTAGGTGACGTGTCTTCTAAGGAAAACGAATCAGATGATATTCGTGAGAAATTAGAGAACATGGACATGCCTAGCCAAGTAAGAGACAAAGCATTAGCTGAGTTAAAACGTTTTGAATCTATGAGTCCTTCTAGTCAAGAAGGAGGAATTATCAGAAACTACCTTGAGTGGATTCTAACGATTCCTTGGAGTGAGAAAACTGAAGACAATTCAAATTTAAATTTAGCTTTATCTAGACTTGATGGTACTCACCACGGTTTAGAGAAAGTAAAAGATCGCATTATTGAATATCTTGCAGTAAAAGAAATGACAAACTCATTAAAAAGTCCGATTTTATGTTTAGTAGGTCCTCCTGGGACTGGTAAAACATCACTAGCAAAATCAATTGCAGAAGCGATTGATAGAAAGTTCGTAAAAATGAGCTTAGGTGGTGTAAGAGATGAAGCTGAAATCCGCGGACATCGTCGTACTTACCTAGGTGCAATGCCAGGACGAGTGATTCAAGGAATGAAAAAAGCAAAAGTGACGAATCCAGTCTTCTGCTTGGATGAAATTGATAAAATGACATCTGATTTTAAAGGAGATCCTGCAAGTGCTTTACTTGAAGTACTAGATCCAGAGCAAAATGCTCATTTCTCAGATCACTACCTTGAAGAAGAGTATGATTTAAGTGATGTGATGTTTATTGCTACAGCTAACTACTTAAATCAAATTCCAGAAGCACTAAGAGATCGTTTAGAAATTATTCAATTAAGTGGTTATACAGAAATTGAAAAACTAAACATTGCTAAAGAACATTTAATTGATCGTTCTGTAAAAGAACATGGGCTTAAAAAGTCTCAATTAAAAATTAGTGATGCAACGTACTTAAAAATCATTAGAAACTATACACGTGAAGCGGGTGTGCGTCAATTAGGTCGTCACATTTCAACAATTGCACGTAAGACTGTTACTAAGATTTTAAAAGATGATATGAAAAAAGTATCAGTTACTAATAAAAACTTGTTAGAGTTCTTAGGTAAAGAGTTATATGCTTTTGGTAATAAAGAAGGTAAAGATCAAGTTGGTGTTGCAACAGGGCTTGCATACACACAATTTGGTGGAGATATCTTACCAATTGAAGTAACATTCTACCCTGGTAAAGGGCGAGTTGTTTTAACTGGTAAACTTGGTGATGTTATGAAAGAAAGTGCTCAAATAGCCTTATCTTACATTAAGAGTAACCATAAAAAGTTTGGTGTTGACTTAAAAGTGGTTCAAGAAAATGATATTCATGTTCATGTTCCTGAAGGGGCAGTACCAAAAGATGGACCGAGTGCTGGGATTACACTAGCAACTGCTATGATTTCTGCTCTTACAAATAAACCGGTTAGAAAAGATGTTGGAATGACTGGTGAAATCACATTGCGTGGTCTAGTATTACCGATTGGTGGATTAAAAGAGAAATCTTTAAGTGCTCATAGAAGTGGTTTAACTACGATTATTATTCCACGTGAAAATGAAAAAGATATCGAAGATATTCCGCAAGAAGTAAAGGATATGATTGAGTTCATTCCTGTTAAAACGTATCAAGAAGTAATAAAAGTTGCTTTAAGATAAAACCATACCTACCTTAGGGTAGGTTTTTTTATTGACTAAAACTATGTAGAGTGATAACTTACAAGTAGGTGATTAGATGAAATATGAACTTTTAAACGCAACAAAGGATGATATTGGTATTTTACTTGATATCAAAGAAAATGTCTTTAGAGAGCAAGTAAAAGCTTATTACGGGTGGGATGACGACTATCAAAAACAAAAAATGCTATCAGTCCTCGAAAAATGGCCAGAAAATGTATTTTTGGTTAAAGTTGAAGGAAAAATAGTGGCAATTCTTACGTATTTTGAAGAAGAAGAAGAGTTAGTGATAAAAGAATTGTTTATCAGACCAAAGTATCAAAAGATTGGTTTGGGTTCAACACTGTTAACTGACATTATCAGGCAAACGAATAAAAATATCATCTTGAAGGTGAATAAAAGAAATAGCGCCTTAGCTTTTTATCAGTCATTAGAATTTCAAGTATATGGCGAGACTCAAACACACAACTTAATGCGATTTATTAATAAGAGGAACAATTAAGTTCCTTTTTTTAAAGGAAATCTTTAACGGTCATTTAATAATGTGGTGGGTGATTAGATGAAGTATGTATTACAAAACCATCATTATGACTGTGGTGTCGCTTGTGTTTGTTCGATTTTAAAGTATTTTCATATTACCTATGACAGCCTATTGGTAAATGATTTAAGCAAATGCAGTAAAGAGGGTGTCAGTGGTTTAGGTATAAAAAAGGCGTTAGAAGCGTATCTAGTAGAAACAGTGGGCTATCAGGTAAATGATATAAGTGAAATTACATCATTTCCCGGTATAGCATTGATTAAAAGTGACATTGGTGATCATTATGTAATGATGTTATCAATCAAAAAAGATAAGGTGACCTTCCATGATCCTTTAATAGGAATCAAGAAAATAAGTTATAGTGAATTTTGCACTTTGTTTCTTGGCGTTTATTTTACATGTAAACCAACATTTAAGGTGACACAGTCAAAATCAAAGCCAACGTTAAACATAAAACTACATAAAACGCCATTACTTGTTATTCTCTTTTTAGGTTTCTGTGTTTTTATGTACTCTTTGCTTTCAAATGCGCAACTTAAGTCTATTTTTGATAGCGATCAAGTAAATTCTTTAACAGTTCTACTCTTTATCCTTATCTTCGAAATGTTAAAAACTATATCTGTCTATTCTAAGAATGTCTTTAATGCAAAATACATTTATAAGTACAAGAATAAAATCAGCGATTATTTTATTAAACTTGTTTTATCACTAAATTACTCTTACATCACAAGAAGAAGTGAGAGTGATTTAAACCTTATGTATGATGATGCTCAAAATGTGTCCTCATTACTTGAAGTAATCTCTGATACAGTATTCTATATCATTATGCAGCTACTTTTCATGATTTTTATAGGCGTTTACTCTCAATCACTATTTGTGATGCAATTACTCTTTGTTGCTTTAATCATGGTGTTGATGTATAACATCTCAACTTTCATTAGAAAGATTAATAGTATTATTTTTCAGGCAAACTTTGAATTAAAAAATTACTTTTTCTCTTTAATAAAAGGATTTCAAGTCATAAGAAGTAATAATATTGTACCAAAAGCTAAGAGACAGTTTAATCAGCTAGTCGAAGAGGTGAATACATTAGAAGAAAAGAGCATGAAAAGGTTATACCTTCTAGCATTCACTCTTGATGTTGCTTTACTCATAAATTATCTGTTTGTTCTCTATTACCTTTTTGACTTAAAAGGAAGTAAGCAAATAACTAGTGGTAGCTTTGTCATAATCTTAACGATGTTCATTAGTTTCAATCAAACTTTTAAAGTATATCCGGTAAATGTTGCAAAAATCAGAAATCTAAGCCTATCAAGGGCGAGAATGAATAATTTAGCTCATTATGCAAACTACCATGAATTAAGCTTAGAGAACAATATTTTAACGATAGAACTAAGAAATGTTTCATTCTCCTATGATTATTCTAAACCACTCATCCAAAAGTTTGATCTTAATTTAGAAGTAGGATGCCTATATTTTATAACAGGGCGAAATGGGGTAGGGAAATCAACACTAGTCAAACTTATTATGGGATTCCTTACTCCCGATGAAGGCGAGATATTATATAATGATAACGCTATACTTCAAAAGATTACACTGATTAATAATGAGTCAATACTGTTTAATCTCTCTATTAAAGATAATATAACACTTGATGTAGTAAATGATAAACAATTAAAACTTGTGATGCAAAAACTCGATATTAATGATGACTTCTTAGATATAAAAGTGACAAATTACGGGTCAAATTTAAGTAGTGGTCAAAAGCAACTTGTCTTATTGGCAAGAGCATTGTATTTTGATGACAACTGTATCATTTTTGATGAACCATTTATTTACCTGGCCAGTGAATTAAAACGTAAACTGTCAACAATTATCAGAGAGTTGTCTTCATCCAAATTAGTAATAGTCGTGTCTCATGATAGGTCAATGATAAAGACAACCGACAAAATTATTAATTTTAAGGAGAATAGTTATGAAAGAATTAACTTTTAATGAATTATCTGATATTAGAGGTGGCATTGGTGGTCTATGGATTAACGTTGCCATTGGTGTTGCAGCATTTATTTCCTTTATGTCTGGATTCTTATCTGGATACACAAATCCGGAGAAGTGCCGTGGTTAAACTTACAACTCAAAACCTAATCGAAATTAAAGGTGGCGGTGGTGGGTTAAGTGGAGCTTTACTTAACGGATTCAGTCGTTTCTTTAAAATGATTCATGACATCGGAAGATCATTAGGATCTTCTGTAAGAAGAATATCAAATGGAAATTTATGCTATTAAGTTCACTTAGTGAACTTTTTTTGTTAGAATGGGGTGGGTGATAATATGTTAAAAATAGAAACAATAGTAAATGGAGTTATTGGTAACAATACTTATTTAGTCATAAATGATAAAAATGAGGCAATCATTATTGATCCAAGTAGTGGTGCAGATAAAATAATGGACACGGTGTCTCAATATAACTGCAAAGTAAAATATATTTTACTGACTCATGCACATTATGATCATTTTTGGAGTTTGGATTTGTTAGAAAGAGAATATGGAGCAAAGTCTTTTGTTCATAAATCTGTAAAACATTATTTAAAGCAGCCTGAACTAAATCTAAGTCAGACTTCAGCGGTAACAAGAAATAATGCCATTGTCTCTTATAGCAAGGTAACAGGTATTGAAGAGGGTCCCTTAGAATTAGAAGGATTTAATGTTTATGCCTTTTACAATCCTGGACATACACTAGGGTGTACATCTTTTATATTTGATGATGAGTTCATGTTTAGTGGTGATTTTGTTTTTAAGGGGACGATAGGTCGTACAGACTTTTTTGACTCAAATCTTTCAAGTTTGTTAGAAAACATAAAGAGGATTTCTTCAATGTATGACAATTTAAAAGTATTGCCAGGACATGGGCCTGCAACGACATTGAAGCAAGAACGAAAAAACAATCAATTCTTTACAAAAGTTCTTTCAACTTAACTACTACTTCCTGTAGTAGTTTTTTTTGTGTCTATGTGTTTTTACTAAAAAATGATATGATTGTAATAAGAAGGGACGGGTTAGATGATCGACATTGTTAAGGGTTTATTTAAAAAAGAAATAGCAATAGGTAACATTTCAGTTGTTACGCTAATTATTTTAAATATGATTGAACTACACACTAATAAGGTCTTTATTGAAGTTAAAGTTGTAACCCTTATTATTCTTTTTGCATCTCTATATTTAATCATTAAAAACCATTTAGTAGTCAGTAAAAATAATGAAGTATCAAAAAGTGCTGTAGAGTTTTCTAAGTTTATTCTTAATGTGGATAGCCGAGAGCAATTATTTGATGAAATTCTAAATGAGGTTGTCAAAAGAATACCTGGAGCTCAAAAGGGAAGTATTATTTCAGTTTCTGAAGGTAAACTCAATTTTGAAGCAGTGGTTGGTTTTGATATAGACTCTGTACGTGGAATCAATTTAAGGCTTGAAGATACTGTTTTGTTTAGACAAACAAGTGGGAGCATGAACTCAACAGTTCATATCAGTGATATCATGCTCTATAACAAAGGACAAATCGATGAGAAATCATACGTCAATATGAGTAAAACAAGTATAAGTGAAATCAAGGCGACGATAACGTCTCCAATTTTACTTAATGGTACATTCATTGGGATGATTAACGTTGATAGTACAAGTCATAAAGGATTTAAGAAACAAGATATTGAGTTAGTAGAGCAATATTCAAGAGCAATTTCAAGCGTCATTGGTTTATACCATGTTTTTGAAAAAAATTTAGAATCTGCAAAGTATGATCATTTAACAAATGCATTAAATCGTGGTTTCTTTATGGATAGTGTCGATAAGATGTTAACAGAATATCAAGCAGATAATACTGTTATTTGTTACATCGACCTAGATAAACTAAAAGTTGTTAATGATAAATATGGTCACAATGTAGGAGATAGATACTTGGTTAAGCTGGTTGAGGGACTTGGTGAACACTTAAGAGAAGGTGAGTTAGTCTCTAGGTTTGGTGGAGATGAATTTGTAGTTTTATTACACCGTAACGAAGAAGAGGTCCTTTTGTTTCATAACGAGTGTCGTAATTGGTTCAATCTAAATAAAGTAATCATTGGTTACGATGTAATAGAAGCGTCATATAGTTATGGAATTTCAAAATACCCATCAGAAGCAAAGACATTAAATGAACTAATTAAACTAGCTGATTCTAGGATGTATGAAGATAAACTTAAACGCAGACGAAAATAAAAATGACTCTTAGAGTCATTTTTTATTTCATAATCTTACGAGCTAACTTTAATGCTAAATCAGACTTTGCCATATATCTTAGTGGGATATCGATGAAAGTAGATCGTTCTACTATACTTTTTGCTCTTGTAAAGGCTTGATAACTTTCTTTACCATGATAGGCACCGATTCCACTGTTTCCTACACCTCCAAAAGGCAGTTTCGGGTTTATGATATGACTGATTGTGTCATTGATACATCCGCCACCAAATGAAATTGATTTTAAGACTTCATTTTTAACATCATTATCTTCTGTGAATAAGTAAAGTGCAAGTGGGCGAGGATTATCTCGAATATACTCGATTGCCTCTTCAATTCGATCATAATACATTATTGGTAAAATAGGACCAAATATCTCATCGTTCATTATCTCATCATCTTTACAAACATCATCGATAACTGTAAACTCAATCTGATTTGTTTTTGGGTTTGATTTCCCTCCATATATCATCTTATCCTGATCAATCATTGAGATTAATCGGTCAAAGTTACGTTGATTGATGATTTTTGGATATTCACTCTCTAATGTGAGTTCTGTTTCCATTGAATTTAAATGCTCAAGTAATCTAGTTTTAAACTTATCCTTAATGCTCCTATCAACAAGTAAGTAATCTGGGGCAACACAAGTTTGTCCAGCATTCAAAAACTTACCCCAGGAAATTCTTCTAATGGCCAAATCAATTTTAGCAGTCTTATCTATAATTGTTGGAGATTTACCTCCTAATTCTAAAATAACAGGAGTAAGGTGTTTGCTCGCTTTCTCCATAACGATTTTTCCAACTGGAACACTACCTGTAAAGAAAATCAAATCAAATTTATGATTTAAGATTTCCTTGTTTACCTCAACATCTCCATTAATCACTGAGATAAAATCTTCTGAGAAGTTCGAGTTAATCATCTCTTCAATTATCTTAGACGTATGTATGCTGTGTTCACTTGGTTTTATAATTGCTGTATTTCCCGCAGCTATTGCTCCAACTAAAGGTAAAATGGCCAACTGGAATGGGTAATTCCAAGGTGCCATAATAAGAACAACACCATAAGGGTCTTTTAGGATATAACTTTTTGAAGGGAAATTTGCTAATGGTGATGACACTCTTTTCATTCGTGAAAGCTTATCAACATTTTTAATCATATAGTTGATTTCTTCATAAACCATACCGATTTCTGATGTGAATCCTTCAAAAGCTGACTTATTAAGATCAAGACGAACTGCTTCTAAGATCTTGTCTTCATTCTCCATAATCGCTTGTTTTAGTTTCTTTAATTGATGGATTCTAAACTTAACACTTTTTGTAACATTAGCATTAAACAACTCTCTTTTTATCTGAATTTGATGTTCTATATTCATTTTTATCACCTGATAATCCTTTCAATTCTAATATAACACAAAATTGGTTCAAATGATTAAATTGTGCGCCATTAATAACAATTGACTTATGACATTTTTTGTGTGACTATAAAGTTAAGGAAGGTGATATTATGTTAGAAAAACTTTATGGTTTTTTGAGTCATTACTTCACACTATTCATTATTACATTTTTGATTGGTATTTTTGTTGTACTACCAATGATGAGTGATGCAATGATTGAGGCAAACGGTAGTGACAAAACACCTGATTCAGAGTTTTTTTACTCACCAGATGATTTAGAAGTCATAGCAGGCGAGTACTCAATTGACGGGAAAGAAATTTACATGTTCACGAGATTTAATCTTGATCTCATTTGGCCAATCATTTACACAACTTTTTTTATGTCACTGATTGGATTACTTACTCATCAATCAGCCTTAAAACATAAACAATTGATTTATTTGCTACCAATCATTGGTTTCTTGTTTGATATTTTGGAAAACGTCTTGTGTTCGCTATACTTTAATGTTACAGACAGTACAATCATAGCAAATGCTGCTGCGCTCGCAAGTGCAACAAAATGGATCATTTTATTTGGCTTGCTAGTTATTATCATCAAACTAAGTTTTGAGAAGGCAATCAATTATATTAAGTAAAGTGGGGGGGAAATATGTTAAGTATAGTTTTATTTGTAGCTTATTTAGTTTCTTTGGTGGCAAACACCTTTGTGTCATTGAAATATCCTGATGGTACCATTACCGTGGTGATGCTTTTACTCAGCACTATCTTATTAGTGATAGACATTTTATGGATTAGAAAAGCCTTTAACAGTAAATGGGGAAAAGGATTAAAAATCTTTGCATTATGTGGGATGATGACTGGTCCTGTTGTTTGGTTAATAGGAACATTTGACTTTTTAGAGATTGTTTCAGCCGTTCAATATCCGTTGTATATCGTATTCATCACACCATTCTTTGGACTCAACCTGTTATTGGATGTTAGCTATCAAGTCTTTTCATTAATTGTTTCAGTCTATTATTTGATAATTGTCCTGTATTTATATATTAAAAAATAAAAAATCCCAGTAATGGGATTTATTTTAATTTACCTGTATAATCTTCAAATTTGCCTTTCATTACAACGATCTTTGCAACACCAGCTTTATATAAGGCATTTGCACCTTTTTTTGCCATTCCATAATTAGTTCCATAGACAAATTGAACCTGATCTTTCATAATTGAAGAAGTAGAATACTTTAAATCTTTTACAGAAAAATTTCTAGAACCAGAAATATGGCTCTTTTTAAAGTCTTCTTTTTTACGACAATCAATAATCTGACCACCAATTGCTTCTTTCTTAAATTCTTCAGGGCTAATCGCTAAGATATGTTTTTTCTTGTTTTTTCGTTCGCGAGCCCATTCCATAATAATGATAATCAATAAAGCATATGCTATCGCTGGTAGTGCGATACTCATGATATTTTCCACGTATAATCATCCTTTCACAATACAAATATTATAAACTAAATTACTAATCTTTTCTAGTTATAATTATTATGATAAAATCAATACGACAGGAGGAATGCAAAATGAATTACAATACTTTATTTGAATTAATGGATTTACAAGGGTTGGATGGTGTTTTTCTATCAAATCGTGAGAATCCAAATAGTGCAATCAATGTCACTTATGCAACTGGGTTTAAGGGAAGTTTTGGTTTCGTACTGATAACAAAAGAAAAAAAATTATTCTTTACTGATTTTAGATATCGAATGATTGCTAAAGAACAAGTTTCAAGCGATTATCAAATCATTGAGCTGTCAAAAAATCATTCTGTGAGTTCTACTATCGAAGAACTAGGAATTAAGAAATTAGGATTTGATAAAACAATTAGTTATGCGGAATATGAGAGTTTTGCTAAGATGTTTACATGTGAGTTGATCCCAATGGACAATATTTTTGAGAAATTAAGAATGGTAAAAACTGAAGAAGAGTTAGTCATCATGCGTGAAGCAGCAAGAATATCAGATCTTGCCTTTGAAGCTATTCTTGACTTTATCAAACCAGGCGTTACAGAAATTGCAATAGCTGATGAACTTGAAAGAGTGATGAAGTTAAATGGCGGAGATGGTCACAGTTTTTCACCAATTGTTGCAAGTGGAGCAAGAGGAGCACTTCCACATGGTAGAGCAACTGATAAAGTAATCCAAGAAGGTGAGTTAATCACTATGGATTTTGGTTGTTATTATCAAGGTTACGCTTCTGATATGACGCGTACAGTTGCGGTAGGTCAAGTAGATAAAAAGTTACTTGAAATCTATGATATTGTCTTAGAAAGCCAAATTGCTGGTGTAGAGGCAGTAAAAGTAGGAATTAAAGGGCAAGATGTTGACAAAGTATGTCGAGATATAATAGACTCTAAAGGGTATGGAAGCAACTTTGGTCATGGAACAGGTCATGGACTTGGAATGCTTGTTCACGAAGGACCGAGCGTTGGTTCAAAAAGTAATGATATATTAGCTCCAGGAAATGTAATAACTGTAGAACCTGGAATTTATATTGATGGATTTGGTGGCGTTAGAATTGAAGATGATGTTGTCGTTAAAGCAGACGGAATCGAGGTTTTAACAAAATCGCCAAAAGAATTAATAATTTTATAATGGAGTGATTTAAATGATTAACGTAAACGATTTTAAGACTGGTGTTACGATTGAACTTGATAAAGGAATTTTCCAAGTAATGCAATTTCAACATGTTAAGCCTGGAAAAGGTCCTGCATTTGTAAGATCTAAATTAAGAAACTTAAGAACTGGTGCTGTTATTGATCATACATTCAATGCTGGTATCAAAGTTAAAAAAGCTCATATCGAGAAAAAAGTAATGCAATACTTATATGAGTCAGCAGGAGATTATTTCTTCATGGATAATGAAACTTATGATCAATTCTCAATTCCTGAGGAAAGATTAGAGCATGAGAAAAAATTCTTAGTTGATGGTATGGAAATTGAAATGGTAACATTCAAGGGTGAAGTTGTTGGTATCCAATTACCAGAAAAAGTTGTTTTAACTGTAGTTGAAGCAGCACCTGGTGTAAAAGGGAATACTGCTTCAAATGCAACAAAAGATGCTGTACTTGAAACAGGTCATACAATTCGTGTGCCACTTTTCATTGATCAAGATGAAAGAGTAATTGTATCGACTTCAGATGGTAAGTACGTATCAAGAGAAAAATAATGGGATTGCCCATTATTTTTTTTATGATATAATCATAACGGTTGAGGAGTGATAAAATGTCAATATTAACAGTAAAAAACGTAACGCACGGCTTTGGAGGACGAGAACTTTTAGATGACGTGTCATTTAGATTATTAAAAGGTGAAAAAGTTGGTCTTATTGGAGCAAATGGTGAAGGTAAGTCAACATTTATGAACATTATTACAAATAAATTAGTTCCTGATGAAGGGACTATTACTTGGAGCAAACGTGTTCGTGTTGGTTACCTTGATCAACATTCAGTATTGGAAGAAGGTAGTACAGCACGTGACGTCCTTAAAGATGCCTTTAAGTATTTTTATGATATCGAGGCATTGCTAGGTGAAGAATACATGAAAATGGCTGATCCTGAGACATATGATTTGGATGATGTGATGAATGAAGTTAATGAGTTACAAGAAATCATTGACTCAAGTGATTTTTATATGATTGATTCCAGAGTAGATCAAGTTGCGAAAGGACTTGGAATTTTTGAAATATTAGAGCAAGATGTTATGGATTTAAGTGGTGGTCAACGTACCAAGGTGTTACTTGCTAAGTTACTGCTTGAAAAACCTGAAATCTTACTTTTAGATGAGCCAACAAACTACCTAGACGAGGAACATATTGTTTGGTTAGAAAAGTACTTACTTGAGTATGAGAATGCGTTTATCTTAATCAGTCATGACCTTGAGTTTTTAAATAAAGTCATTAATATTATTTACCATTTAGAGCACCAAGTTCTGACGCGCTATGTTGGAAAATACGAAGACTTTCAACGAAGTTATGAAACGAAGAAGATGCAACTTGAGTCTGCTTACAAAAAGCAGCAACAAGAAGTGGCTAAGCTAAAAGACTTTGTGGCAAGAAACAAGGCAAATGTCGCAACAAGAAACATGGCGATGAGTAGACAAAAGAAACTAGATAAGATGGATATGATTACCTTAGCAAGAGAAAAACCAAAACCTACATTTAACTTTAAAGAAGCACGAACACCATCAAGAGAAATTTTCTCTACAAAAGATATCGTGATTGGTTACGATAAGCCGTTATCAAAACCTATGAACTTAACATTAGAGCGTAATCAAAAGGTTGCTCTAATCGGTTCAAATGGGATTGGAAAAACAACACTTCTTAAAACCTTGATTGGTGAAATACCTGCTATTAGTGGGGAAGTAGCATTAGGTAACTTCTTAGAAATTGGTTACTTTGCTCAAGAGGTTACAGACTATCAAAATAAGACAAGTATAGAGTATTTTTGGGATGTGTTTCCATCGTTTAACCAAGGTGAAGTGCGAAGTGCCCTAGCTAAATGTGGTTTAACAACAGAACATATTGAGAATAAAATTCATGTGTTAAGTGGTGGGGAAAAGGCTAAAGTAAGATTAAGTGTCATTTTAAATAATGAACACAATTTCTTAGTATTTGATGAGCCTACAAACCACTTGGATCAAGATGCTAAAGATGAATTAAAGCGTGCTTTAAAAGCATTTAAAGGAACAATCCTTTTAATAAGCCACGACCCGCACTTTTATCGTGATATCTGTGATCAAGTTTGGAATCTTGAAGATTATCGAGTGTTTTAGTTCGTAGTAATCAATGATATAGTGTTTTTTAGAAATATATGTTATAATTTATATACTTTGGAATGGAGGGAATTGTATGGCGGAAGCAAAAGTTGTACAAATCGACGACTTAGTATCAATAAGTGAAAATGCCTTAATTATGATTGCAGGTATTGCACTAAAAGATTGTGATGGGGTTTCTATCAAGGGTGTTAGAATCAATCGTGAGGAAAAGACAATTGAGAAATCTGATTTAAAAAATCTTAAGAAGAGTGTTAAGTTCATTCAACACGAAAAAGGTATCAAGTTTGAAATACAAGTTTCAGTGATGTATGGTTCTAATATTGAAGATGTGTCTAAAGCTGTTCAAACAGCAGTGTTTGAAGCAGTCGAAAGAAATATTGGGGTTAGACCATATAAAGTTAACGTAATTGTTAATGGAATTGAATTTTAGATAAAAACAGCTAAGTAAATCTTAGTTGTTTTTATTGTAAAATGTTAATAATGATATATTATGAATGTCATATATGTTAAAATATAGAATAGATTATGAATAAAGGTGATAAAATGAGTAAAAGGTCAGAATTAAGAGAAAACGCGGCATTAGCTTTGTATCAAATGGAATTAATTGAAATTGATAAAGAGACTGCAATTGAAAATGTTTGTGATGTATCAAACAAGTTTTTAGAAGAACTTATTGATGGGGTTACAAGCCATAAGGAAGATTTAGATATCTTCTTAGAAAATAACTTATCTAATTGGAAATTAGATCGTTTAGCAATCCTAGATAAACAAATCATGCGTCTTGGTGCGTTTGAGTTAGTTTATACAGATACACCTGATATAGTGTGTATCAATGAAGCGATTGAGTTGTCTAAGAAGTACTCTGATGATAATATGCCAAAAGTTGTAAATGGGGTATTGGACGCAATTGCTGCAAAAAAAGAAAATGGATCTCTCTAATCAAAATTACGTCTCAATCACTGAGATTAGTAATTACTTAAAAAAGAAGTTTGATAGTGATGAGGTATTAAAAAATGTGTATCTACGTGGAGAGATTTCGAACTTTAAAGCTCATTCGCGTGGACATTTTTATTTTTCACTAAAAGATGATAGTTCTAAAATTGATGCTATAATGTTTTCTGGAAAAAATTCAAGTATTACCTTTAAACCAAAAGATGGGGATGAAGTTGAGGTATTTGGTCAAATTTCTGTTTACCCCCAACATGGTAAGTATCAGATTTATGTAGATAAGATGAAATTAAGTGGAACAGGTCAGCTCTTTATTAAGTTTGAAGAACTTAAGCAAGAGTTACAAGCATTAGGTTACTTTGATCGTGAACATAAAAAAAGATTGCCTAAAACACCTAATACAGTAGGAATTGTAACTGCTTCAACAGGAGCTGCGATTCGTGATATTGTCTCTACTGTAAAAAGAAGATATCCAATTGCATCTACACTTTTAGCACCTGCAATTGTTCAAGGCCCTAATGCTAAAGATTCAATCGTTAAGGCAATTCGTCAATTGGAAGAGCAAGATGTCGATGTTATTATTGTCGGTCGAGGTGGAGGATCAATAGAGGATTTATGGGCATTCAATGAGCGTGTTGTTGCTGATGCTATTTATCATTGCCGTATTCCTATAATTTCGGCAGTTGGACATGAAACGGATTTTACAATAGCAGATTTTGTTGCTGATATGCGTGCACCAACCCCAACCGGAGCAGCAGAAATGGCTGTACCTGATTATAAAAACGTCGTCTCATTCGTAAATGACTGCAAAACCAGATTAATAAATGGTATGTCAAATAAGATGGATTATGAGAAAAAACATCTAATGCAGTTAGAAAGTTCAAGAGGGTTTTCAAAACCTGTTCAACTACTAAACATCTATCAGTTAGAACTAGATAAGAACTACGATAGCTTAAAAGCATTACTTAATAACAAGGTTTTAGGCAAAAAATCGACTTTAGAGAAGGCTAATAGAGCTTTAATTAGTAATAGACCAGATAAACTGTTATATAAGTCACAAAACGAACTACAGCTTTTAGAATCTAAACTAATGAATATCGTGACTAAAAAGATTGAGCTAAATAAAAGAGATTTTTCTCACAGACTTGATAAACTTAATGTTTTAAATCCACTTAACATCATGCAACGAGGTTATAGTGTGACGTATAAAGGACTTTTTCCAATTACAAGTGTTAATGACTTAAATGTCGGTGATGATGTTACAATCAGAATGCAAGATGGAAAAGTTAGTGCAAGTATAAATCATTTAGAAAGAAGTGAAAGAAATGGAAAGTAAAAGATTTGAAGTAGCAATGAAAGAACTTAATCAAATCGTAAGAGAACTTGAAAGCGATGAGATTTCACTTGAAGATGCCATTGAGAAGTTTAAAGTCGGAATGGCTTTAGCAAAAGAATGCCATATAAAATTATCAGAAATTGAAAAAAGTGTTCACCAGATTATTAATAATGCTGGTGATTTAGAACATAATAATTTAGGTGAGTAATATGTTTGAAATATATACAAATGAGTTTAATACTTACTTGTTGAATGCGATGAATGAGTATCCAAAAATAAGTGAAGAACTGATTGAATCAATGAATTACAGCGTAGAAGCTGGTGGAAAGAGATTTCGACCAGTTTTAATGGTTTTAATGGCCAATGCGATTGGTCTTGATTACGAGAAAGTGTTTGATGCAGGAGTTGCAATTGAAATGATTCATACCTTCTCATTAATTCACGATGATCTGCCGTGTATGGATGATGATGCCTTAAGAAGAGGAAAGCCTACTAATCATGTTGTTTATGGTGAGGCACTTGCTTTACTTGCAGGAGATGGGTTAAACAACCTAGCATATGAGTACATTTACCGTACAATAGAAAACAACGGTATTTCTGTAGAGATAGCAAGAGAATTTAGTACAGCAATCATTAAGATGATTGAGGGACAAGTACTTGACATGGATGAAAAAGTAAATTCCTTTGAGTTGTTAAAAGAAACACATAAAAATAAAACGGGTGCTTTAATTGAATTTAGTTGTATAGCACCATTGTTAATAAAAAACGAAAGTGCAGAAATGATTGAAAAAGCACGTGAGTTTGCGTATCATTTTGGTTTAAGTTTTCAAATTAAAGATGATATCTTAGATATTGAAGCAAATATTGAAACACTTGGTAAATCAACAAGTGATGTAGATAATAATAAAACAACTTATGTGAGTTTACTTGGTTTAGAGCAAGCAAAAGCTTACCTAGTATCGAGTATTGAAACATGTAAAGGTTTATTAAAAGAAATGAAACTAGACACTGACGAGTTAATGGCTTTGTGTGATTACTCGATAAATAGAGAGAAGTAGATATAAATGAAAATTAATGAAATAAAAGATCCGAGATTTTTAAAGAATCTATCAAATTATGAGTTAAATAATTTAAGTGCAGAGATTAGAGAATTTCTGATAGACAGTTTAAGTCAAACAGGCGGACACTTATCATCGAACTTAGGTGTTGTTGAACTAACAGTCGCGATGCATAAAGTGTTTAACAGTCCAACAGATAAAATTGTATTTGATGTAGGCCATCAAGCCTATACTCATAAAATTTTGACAGGGCGTGCTGACCAATTTAGTTCACTACGCCAATACAAAGGGTTGAGTGGGTTTATCAAACGAAATGAAAGTGATCATGATGTTTGGGAAGCAGGACATTCTTCAACTAGTTTAAGTGGAGCATTAGGATTAGCTGTTGCAAGAGACTTAAATAAAGAAGACCATCATGTTGTAGCAGTAATTGGTGATGCAACAATTGGTGGAGGAATGGCCCTTGAAGCACTAAATGACATAGGTCACCTAGGAAAGAAATTAATCATTATTTTAAATGATAATGAGATGAGTATATCTAAAAATGTTGGCGCTTTGTCTTCTTCGTTCGCAAAATTGCGCTCATCGAAGAGTTATTTTGGAGCAAAGCAAGAAGTTAAAGAGTTAATCACGCGAATTCCATTGATTGGAAATCCGATTCAAAAGGGCGTATCAGGAATGAATGATCGCTTTAAATCGATGATTCTAAAACAATTTACCTGGTTTGAGCAATTAAATATTAAGTATTATGGAGTCATTGACGGTCATGATATGGATTCATTAATTAAGAACCTAGAATTATCGAAAGAAATTGATGGACCAGTGTTACTACATGTTGTAACAAAAAAAGGAAAAGGGTACAAGTATGCTGAAGAAGATCAGTCAGGATCTTGGCATGGTGTTTCACCTTTTAATATCGAGACTGGAAAATCTTTAAAAGGACTACCGGATTCTCATGAGAGTTGGTCTAATATTATAAGTTGGACTGTAGAAGACCTTGCAGAATCTGATGACGATATTTGTTGTATTACACCGGCAATGTCAACTGGATCAAAACTTGAATACTTTAGATCAAAGTACCCAGAACGATTCTTTGATTGTGGAATTGCTGAAGAACACGCTACAACCTTTGCAGCGGGACTAGCTGTGGCGGGTAAGAAGCCATTCTTAAGTATTTATTCTACCTTCTTACAAAGAAGTTATGATCAATTAAGTCATGATGTTTGTCGTCAAAAATTACCGGTAGTATTAGGAATTGATCGTGCAGGAATAGTGGGTGCTGATGGTGAAACCCATCAAGGAATCTATGACGTTTCCTTTACACAACATTTACCAAACATGACAATAACGATGCCGAAAGATGGATTTGAAGCCCAGCACTTAATGTTTAGTGCCTTTAAGTACAATTTACCAATTAGTGTCAGATATCCAAGAGGATCTACGTTCTTTAAGAAAGTTGATGAGTATCAATTAATCCAATATGGTACATGGACTAAAGAAAGTGACGGTTTTGTTAACGTTATTACTTATTCAGAACACGTCACTAAGTTACAAGCATTTTTGAGTGCAAATGATGTTGAAGTGAGTATGTATAATGCCAGATTTATTAAACCTTTCGATAATGAAATGTTTGATAAAATCCTAAGCAATGGTAAACCTATTGTTATATACGAAGAAGCAGCCAAAATTGGTTCTTTAGGTAGTGAGTTGATTACTTATGCCAACTCAAAAGGCTATAATCAAACGATTGAACATATTGCTATTAAGGATGAGTTTGTTCAGCATGGTGATGTATTAAGTATATTGAAAGACCTTGAAATGAGTTATGAGGATGTATTAGCTAAAGTGAAGGAGTTAGAAAATGGAAAGAATTGATGTATTGTTATGTAATCTAAACTTCTTTGAGTCACGAGCTAAAGCTAAACAGGCTATTGCTGATGGATGTATTGAAGTGAACGGTGAACTCGTAACTAAATCGAGTTTAAAAGTTGATGAGTCAGCTGATATTAAAATAGTCAAAGAACCTTTAAAATATGTGAGTCGAGGTGCTTTGAAGTTGCTTAAGGCAATCGATGAGTTCGATTTAAGTTTTACTGATAAAGTAGTCTGCGATATCGGTGCATCAACAGGTGGGTTTACTGAAGTTTCACTTGAATACGGAGCAAAAAAAGTCTTTAGCATTGATGTTGGTCAAGACCAATTACATCAAAGACTAGTTAACGATGATCGTGTTATTAATATGGAACAAACTAATTTTAGGTATGTAATCGATGAAGATTTTGATACACCAATCGATATTTGTGTAACAGATGTATCCTTTATTTCTTTGAAACTAATTTTAGTCCCTATCTTTAACGTTTTAAAAGAGGGTGGAGAGGCTATAGTTTTAGTAAAACCACAGTTTGAAGCTGGAAAAAAACACTTAAATAAACATGGTGTTGTAAGAGATAAAAAAATCCATAAAAAAGTAATAGATGATATTATCAACTATTCTAAGGATGTAGGATTTAAGATCATAAATATTATTGATTCACCTATATTAGGTGGAGATGGAAATAAAGAATTTTTATTATATATGAAAAAAATGAGTAGATAATCTACTCATTTTCTTTTTTCATTTGTCTTGCGTTTCCTAATGCTTCTTTGAACCAATCAACGGCATCTGCGCCCATTTTATCTTCCATTATTCTGAAAAAGTCATCAGTTGTAGCAATGTCATTAACAAATTCATTATAATATGCTCTAAACACTTCATAATATGGCTCTGGATTCCCATCTAAATAAGTATCTAAGTAAAACTTGAACACTGTTGTAGGATACCAGTAAGCATAAAATCCGTAAGCTCTTGGATAAGAAAGCTGCATTTCCATGTATGTATCCATTCCTTCAAATACAGAACCACCATATAAATGTTTAACTCTTGGTTGCACTTCATCATTACTTACATCATAACCATCAAAATAGTCTTGTGGCTCATTATACTCTGGATAATCAAAGAAGAAGGCTCCAGTCATAAAACTTGTTAATCCTTCATCTAACCAAGGTTCATCTCCTTGATTTGATCCGATCATTGAGTAAAACCACTGATGATAGATTTCGTGTACTGTTGTAATGTATTGATTTGGATAACTACAATATGTTGCAGCCGTCGATTCCATCCCAAAGATATGCCCATACTCCAAACTCAAACTATCGTAAATGTATGGACCAATGTTTCTTTCGTTAAACTCAAACATATCTTCAACTAACTGGAACAAAGTATCTTTTTTGTCATCTAAGTTATGAAGTGACACGATTGAGACCTTTACACCATTTACATCTTTAACATATGTAAAGTAATCTTTGGAAGCAGAGAATGAAAAATCTCGTCCATCTCTTAAGTAAATGTTATGTTTTGTGTTTTCACCTAGTAACTCCGTACTAGTTTCAACACCAGAATGGCTTAAAACATACTCAGTAGGGGCAGTAATACTAACTTGATAATCCCTCACATCATTATAGTAAACTTCCCCAGTATCACTATGTGGATCAGTTTGCCATCCTTTATCATTTCTCATTGCAACAATTGGATAATAAAACATTGTTACAAAATCTGTTGAGCGCCCATTGTGACTCGCCATGCGTGGATCTTGGTGTATTTTTCTTTTGTCACTAAGGTACATAAAGGCATACTCAAGCTCTATTGTTATAGAATCACCTTTAAGGTAATTCTCTTCAAACTCAACATGTAAGTTCTCTAAAGTATCTCCATTTAATGTCCAATCAACTGATTTACCATTAATCATCACTGAATCAACATATACATTTGATAAGTCATTAGATGAAAAGGTATTCGTGTAAAAATTAATAAATAACTCGTTAGAATCGTACTTAAACGTGTGGTTAAACTTAGCGTTGGAATATAATATTTCTTCTTCAACATCTAAATAAGAGTTTAAGTAGTAAGTATCATCTGTCTCATCCACCTCAACAGCTGAAACTAATTCAAAATCATTGTAATCAATATCTTCGGAAAAGTCTGTTAGTAAGTTGTTTTTGATATTTCCGTTATTGATTGTGCTATTATCTTGGCATCCAGCTAAAATAATAGAAAAAGAAAACAAAGCAATAATTATTCTCTTCATATTTTACCCTCCTTAACATAAACAATTATATAATATTGTCCAAATAAAATAAATAACAAATAATACGAACGAATGTTTGCCTTTTTGAACTTTATCATTTAAAATAAAGGAAGAGTAGAATTAAACTATAACAATAATTTAGAGGTGAGAATATGTTAACATCTTTGTCAATAAACGATTTTGCAACGATTGAGAGTTTGTTTGTCGACTTTCAAAGTGGTTTAAATGTCTTAACAGGAGAGACTGGTGCTGGTAAATCTATTATTATCGATGCACTATCATTATTACTTGGAAAGCGTTCAAATTATGATTTGATACGTCATGGTAAGAAAAAAGCATCAATTAGTGGACAATTTATGGTGTCATCAAAATACGTTAAAGATTATCTTAAAACGTATGATATTGACGTTGAGGGAGAGCTGATTATAGAAAGAACGCTTTATAAAGAAGGACGTTCAAATATAAGATTAAATGGTGTGATGACAACAATAAGTGTTGTGAAGGAAATCTCTTCATATCTAGTTGATATTCATTCCCAACATGATAGTACTGCTTTTCTTAGAAAAAAGACTCATGAGGATCTTTTGGATAGTTATTTAGGTGAGGAGCAGTTAAAACTTCTAAGTGAGTATAAGACTTACTATCGTCAGTTAAGAAAGTATCAAAAAGAACTTGCAGAGTTTGAAGAAAACAATAATGATTCTTTACTAGAAATTTATCAGTTCCAAGCTGATGAAATCGTTAATGCTGATATTTCTTTAGAAGAAGAGGACGAGTTAAATCGTGAGAAAAAGATTGCCGAGAACTCAAAAAAGATTGCTGATTCACTCAATACTAGCATTGTAAATTTGAGTGCTAATAATAATGTGTTAGATTTACTGTTTGAAGTCAAAGAGGAGTTAACAAAGTTAACAACATTTGATGATCGATACACCGAGTATGCAGAAGAAGTAAGCAATGCTTATTTCAGCTTAGAGGATGTGAGTTCAAGTCTTAGTTCATTAAGTGGCGAAGATTACTCTGAAGCCAATATTGATGAGATTGAGTCACGACTATATGAAATACAAAGATTAAAGTTAAAGTATGGTGGGTCAATTGAAAGTGTCTTTGCTTCACTTGAAGATCTTAATCAAAAAATTGATGCCATTACTAACAAAGAAGATAAAATGAATGAGTTAAATGCAATGATAAATGAGTATGTTGACAGATGTCAACATCTAGCAAATCAACTATCTGAAAATAGAAAGACTATTTCAATTAAACTCAAAACTGAAATTCAAAGTTATTTCAAACAACTGTTCTTAGAAAACTCTGAACTTGAGTTTAAATTTGGTGAAGAGACCAATTTTAACAACACAGGTATAGATATTGTAGAACTATATGTCAAAACCAACTTAGGTGATGAGTTTAAACCGCTTTCTAAGGTCGTTTCTGGTGGTGAGCTATCACGAATCATGTTGTCATTAAAAACAGCCCTAATCGGGAAATATGATGTTTCAACGATTGTGTTTGATGAGATCGATACTGGTGTTAGTGGCCGAGTAAGTAATAGCTTTGGTGATTTAATGAAACAAATTTCTAAAGGAACACAAGTTTTAACAATTACACACTTACCAACAGTCGCTGCTAAAGCAGATACCCATTACAAAGTTCTTAAATATGATGAAGATAATAGTACCTATACTGATATGATTGTTTTAGATGAGCAAAAAAGAGTTACTGAACTTGCAACAATGGTTTCTGGTGATGAAGTAACAAAAGAATCAATTGAGTATGCTAAACAATTGTTGAGTTAGACTTTGATTACTTTTTGTAGTATTATAATCAACAGTAGGGAATGGTGATAATATGACAAAATTATTAGATATAGAATTCGATTTTGAAGTTAAAAGTATCGTTGAGGACTCAAGAAAAGTTGTTCCTGGATCAATATTTGTATGTATAAAAGGAATCCATACAGATGGACATCAGTTTGTTGATAAGGCAATTGAAAATGGAGCGAGTTTCATCTTCAGTGAACATGAGTTAGAGGTAAGTATACCTTACAAAGTAGTTGAAGATACACAAGTTATATATTCCAACTTAAATGCTGAGTTTTATAACAATCCACAAGGCAAAATGACATTTGTAGGGGTTACTGGAACAGATGGAAAAACCTCAACTTCAACAGTTTTAAAAGATATGTTGTCAACTGTGAAAAAGGTAGCATATTTGGGAACGAATGGTTTAGAGTTTGATGGGGAAAGTGAGTATTTAGGTTATACTACACCTCCAGCAGATATCTTATATAAAAAGTTAGATGAAGTGGCATCAAAACATGCAGAAATTGTTTGTATGGAAGCCTCATCTATGGCATTAGATCAAAAAAGGTGTGAGAATCTAGAGTTTGATGTAGCTATATTTACAAACTTAAGTCACGAACACTTAGACGTTCATAAAACAATGGAACATTATTTTGAAAGTAAGGCAATCCTGTTCGATAAGGTCTCAGAAATCGGTAACAGAATCATTAATATTGATGATGGATATGGTAAGAAACTATACTCAAGATACCAAGATCATGTCATCTCGTATGGGATTGAGAACCAAGCTGATTTTTATGCTCAAAACATTGTTTACAGTTTTGATCAAACGACATTTGATTTAGTCTTTGATGGAAAAACACACAATGTAGTTAGTCCTTTGATTGCTAAGTATAATGTCTATAACTTATTATCAGCAATTGCTGCATGTTATAGTCTAGGATTGGCTGTTGAACGAGCAATTGAGTTGATCGCAAATATCAGACCAGTAGATGGAAGAATGCATGTTTATAAGGAAGATGTTACAGCAGTAGTTGATTTTGCACATACACCAAACAGTTTAGAAAAACTCATTATGTTTGCAAAAAGTGTAACAAAAGGGCACGTTTGGGTAGTCTTTGGTAGTGCCGGTGGAAGAGATCATGAGAAACGTCCTTTAATGGGTGAAGTAGCGTCAAGATGTGCAGATAAAGTCATTATTACAAATGATGATCCACGCTTTGAAGACCCACTTGTCATCATGAATGAAATTGCTGCGGCTTGTAAACACGATAATTATCAAATTATTGAATCCCGTGCTGATGCAATTAAATATGCCATACTTAGCGCAGATGATGGTGATTCAATTTTAGTAACTGGTAAAGGGAATGAAGATTTCCAACTTGTACACGGAAAATCCTTAGAATATAATGATATTAGAGAAGTACAACTGTCTCTTAAAAAAAGAAAAGACTCTAAAGAAATTTAGAGCTTTTATTTATTCAAACAATAAAGGAGTGATTGGATGCGTTATATATTTCATGTTGATATGAATTCTTTTTTTGCATCTTGTCACATTGCAGAAGATGAAAAACTTAGAGGGAAACCCGTTGTTGTTTCAGGGCACTCAAGACGATCTGTAGTCCTAACTGCATCGTATGAAGCCAGAAAATATGGGGTTCATGCGGGGATGCCAATGTATTTAGCCGATAGAAAGTGTGGTCATTTAGAAGTTGTTGCACCAAGATTTGAACTTTATCAGAAATACTCAAACTACTTCTTCAATTATGTTGATCGTCATACTAATGTATATCGGTCTGGGTCTATTGATGAAGCATATATTGATGTCACTGATGTCTATGAAAAGTATGGTGGCGTCGTCGCTTTTGCAAAGAAAATGCAACGAGATTTAATGGAAATGTATCATCTGCCGGTTAGTATTGGAATCAGTTATACAAAGTTCCTTGCCAAGATGGCAAGTGATATGAAAAAACCGCTTGGTATAACTATTCTTGGTCCTGATGATTTAGAGACAAAACTGTATCCATTAGATGTTAAGGAAACTTTTGGTATCGGTAAAAAGACAGTTCCTAAGCTCTATAGTATCGGTGTAAAAACAATTGGAGACCTACTAACTTATGAACGACCTGATATCTTAAAGAAAGTCTTAAAAAACTCTTACGAGGGTATCATCAGAAGGATAACAGGTAATTCAAGTGATATCATTGAAATGGTAGATAAAGATGAACTAAAACAAATTGGGAACTCAACGACCTTTTCAAAAGACCTATATGAAGAAGTTGAAATACTGAACATGATATATAAAATGACAGAAAAAGTTCATTCAAGAATGAAGAAAAGAAAAGTTGTTTCTAAAACTTTTTCTGTTCAAATTAGATATTCTGATTTTAAAACAATTAATCGTTCAATCACCTTAACTCAGGAAACAGATGATCTTGAATTACTTAAAGATATTGCCAAATCACTCTTTGAGAAAAACTGGGATGGTAGGGAAGTTAGGCATGTTGGATTTTCTACCGGTCAAATTATCGATAAAGCCTCAACTTATAAGCAATTAGATTTGTTTTCATATGAAACAGAAGAGGTAAATGAAGTAGACAAACTAATCCATGATATAAATAAAAAGTATAAAAAGGATATCATTTTTAAAAGTAACAAAAAATAAAGCTTGCATTTTTTTTCGATATAGTCTAATATGTATAGAAATCTATAAATCATGATTTTAAAGTTAATAATCCTACTTGCTAATAGGGTTATGTGATATAATACAAAGAAGGAGTGAGTATATGAAAATAGCAGCTTTTTTTGATATTGACGGTACACTATATAGAGATTCATTGATGGTTGATCACTTTAAGAAGTTGATTAAGTATGAAGTGTTGGATCCTATTATTTGGCACGGAGAGGCTAAAAAGAAGTTTGAAAACTGGAATCATCGCCATGGTGATTATGAAGATTATTTATTAGAAGTCGCAGAGGTTTATCGAAAAGGGATGATTGGACTTAATAAATATTATGTTGATTTTATTACAAATCAGGTTATAAGATTACGTGGTGAAAGGGTTTATAAGTATACAAGAGGGCGCATTAAATGGCATCTTGATCAAGGTCATGAAGTTATTTTAATCTCAGGTTCTCCGAAATTTTTAGTAGAAAAAATGGCTAAAAAATATAATGTAAAACATTATAGTGCAACAGAGTATTTGATTGATGGCAATCATAACTACACTGGAGAGTTAATCCCAATGTGGGAATCACATGATAAAAACCGTGAGATTGATAGATATGTTGCCGAACTAGACATTGATTTATCAAAGTCATATGCTTATGGAGATACAAACGGAGATTATGCAATGCTTAAAAAAGTTGGTAATCCAATTGTAATTAATCCAATAAGAAAACTGGTAGAAAGAATCAAAGATGATGAGGATTTGCATGAAAGAATTCAAATCATGATTGAAAGAAAAGATGTCATCTACAGCTTAGGTGGAGATGTAAAAATAGTTGATTCTTACGAGTCTGAAACAAAAAATTAGTGAGGTATAAAGATGAAGAATGTAGCAATAGTATATTGTGGTGGTATTTCAATCGCCAAAGATAAACAAGAAACAATGGAGCATGCCTATAATATTCCTACTGTTTTGATTGATGGGGAAGAGGTTTTATTAGTTAATGTTGATATTGAACCAGCAGCATTTTATCAAACCTTAAGAGAAGGTAAACGTTATACTACTTCTTTACCTAGATTAGATATGTTGGAAGATTTATTTAATAAATTGCTTAAAGAGTATAACGAAGTTGTTTATATTACTATGTCTTCTGAGCTAAGTGGTACTTATCAATCAGGTGTTTTAATGGCTCAAGAAATTGATGCTAGAAGAATAAAAGTGTTTGATTCATTAAGTGCTGTAGAAGGTGGAGAACTATTCGTTGCAACTGCTCATAAAATGAGTGTTGAAGGATCATCTGCTGAAAAAATATTGGATCATTTAGAAACAATCAGATCAAACTATCGTGTTTATTTTAGAGTCCAAGATATTGATTACTTAGTAAAAGGTGGAAGAATTGGAAAGGCAGTAGGTTCTGTTGCAAACTTCTTAAACATTCAACCTATTCTTACAGTAAATAGTGATGGTATGATTGACACTTATGCGAAAGTAAGAAATTCAAAAAAATTAATGAAAAAGATTTTTGCTGCAATCGATGATTTTGAGATTGGAGATAATACAGAGTTTACTATTATTCATTCATATGAAGAAACTAACATGGAGACGGTTAATAAAGCCAAAGAAGTGTTAGCAGAAAAATATCCTGGTGTAAAAATTAACATTAGCTTTTTATCACCAATTATCGGAACTCATATAGGGTTTGATATTTTAGGAATTTGTGTGACTAACTTTTAAACTTGCTTAGGCAAGTTTTTTTTTGCCTTTTGTTTAATCTATCGCCAATTTTGTAGTATAATTATAAGGAGGTGAGGGGAATGGATTATGAGTTAAGGTTCTTGATTGATGACTATCTAAACTATCTTGAAATTGATAGAAAGTTGTCAATTAATACAATCAAATCATATAGGTATGATTTACATCAATTATCCGATTATTTAGAGAGTATCAATGTTATTTTAGCTAATGATGTTACTCAAGATAACTTAAGTGATTATATCATTCATTTAAGGAAAAATGGTCTTGGACCAAGAAGTACCTCACATATGATCAGTTCGATTAAAAACTTCTACAAGTTTTTATTAAAAGATGAAGTTATTGAAGTTGATATCTCAAAACATTTAGATACCCCAAAGTTACCTAAGAAATTACCTACATATTATAGTTATAATGAGATTGATAAGTTGTTATCTTTCGAGGTGAAGGATAAGTTTGCTTCTAGAAATAAGGCAATGATAGAGCTATTATATTCTAGTGGACTTAGAATTTCTGAACTTTTAGACCTTAAGCTTAGCGATATACATATCATGAATGGTATACTAAAGTGCCATGGTAAAGGAAACAAAGAGAGAATTGTCCCAATGGGAGATATTGCGATTAGATACCTAGAAGAGTATTTGAACATGTATCGCTCTCAGTTATTACTTGCGCCATCTGAGTATGTCTTTGTTAATAGAAACGGCAAGCGATTATCAAGACAAGGATTTCAAAAGGCGTTAAAAAAGGTGGCAATAGAGCAGGGGGTCAACAAAGAAATTTCCGCTCATAAACTAAGACACTCATTTGCAACCCATTTATTAGAAAATGGTGCAGATTTAAGAGTAGTTCAAGAGTTGCTAGGACATAGTGACATTGGAACAACAAAAATATATACGCAAGTAACAAATAATCATATGCGAAATGAATATAAAAAGTTTCATCCGCGAGAAAATTAAGAAGGAGATGTTAATATGTACAAAAGAATATTTGCTATTGTTATCGATTCAGTTGGAATCGGAGAGGCGCCAGATGCTGCTAAGTATGGTGATTTAGGATCAAATACAATTGCTCATACAGCGTTAAATAGAGGATTAAAGGTTCCAAATATGGAAAAATTAGGTATTGGACACTTAACTGATATTGAAGGAGTTAGTTCAACTAACAACACAATGGGTTACTTTGGGCGTGCCGAAGAAATCAGTAATGGTAAAGATACATTAACAGGACATTGGGAGTTAATGGGGTTAGAAGTTCAAAAACCATTCCAAGTATTTACTGAAACTGGTTTCCCTAAGGAGTTAATTGATGCCTTGGAAAAAGAAACAGGACGTAAAGTAATTGGTAATTATTCAGCCAGTGGTACTGAAATCATCAAAGATTTAGGAGAGCAACACATGGAAGAGGGAAGTATTATTGTCTATACTTCAGCTGATTCTGTTCTTCAAATTGCTGCTAATGAAGCAGTAGTTCCAATTGAAGAGTTATGGAATATTTGTAAGACAGCTCGTAGATTATGTATGAAAGATGAATGGATGGTAGCGAGAATTATTGCAAGACCATTCATTGGTGATTCTGCTGAAACTTTTGAAAGAACTTCAAATCGTCATGATTATGCTGTTGATCCATATGGAAAAACTGTGTTAGACACATTAAGTGATAATGACTATGATGTATATGCTATTGGTAAAATTAACGATATCTTTAATAATAACGGTATTACTGAATATGTTTATACAACATCGAACTATGATGGTATGGAAAAAACAATCCAGGCTGTAGATAAAGACTTTAAAGGATTGTGTTTCGTTAACTTAGTAGATTTTGATGCTAAGTATGGGCACAGAAGAAATGCTGAAGGTTATGCATTAGCTTTAGAAGAGTTTGACGGTCAACTTGGTACAGTAATCGAAAAACTAAATGAAGACGACTTATTAATCATAACTGCAGACCATGGGAATGATCCACGTCACGAAGGAACAGATCATACACGCGAATACGTTCCAGTATTAATGTATTCAAAATCTATGAACGAATCTAAGAAGTTAGATGATTCAAAATCATTTGCTGTAGTTGGTGCAACCATTGCAGATAACTTCAAAGTTAAGTTACCAGAGATTGGCCAATCAGTTTTAGAACAACTTAAATAGTAGAGTATAAAGACATTCTTATATAACCCTATAAGAGTGTTTTTATTTACATCTTCATTGGTTTACATAATACATATTATAGGAAGTTATATCAGTAAAACAATAAAACATATATAAATAACCACTTTTAGGTAAAACACCTCTTAAACCTCAGATTTAAGTGCTCTCAGACGCATTTAACTTTATTTTCTCAAGTCATTATCCATTCGATGCTAAATTATGTTTTCAATTAATGCTGCATTTGACTTTTTTATCCTGTTTAACCTAAGGGTAAGTAAACTAGTTCGAAACATGAACATTCAATTAGGATAGCCATAAATTTTCTACCCCACTACTCTCGTTTCAACTAAAACGGCTGCCTACCCCATTATGACTATACTTATTTTTATACATACATAGGAGTATAATGATTTTGGTGAGGTGAAAATAAGTATGACAAATGATAATACCTTAGAAGTAATTAAGCCGATATTGTTTTCAAATAGAAATGACAAATACCTTTGATAGAGCAAATATACATGCACAAGATTACTTCAAAAAGCTAACAGCTATATTAAGTAATCATCAAGTCCATCTAATTAAGTTTCCTATCAATAAACATACTGGTACAATTAATTCTGATGCAGTTATTAAAAGTATGATGGGTAAACTTGACCATAACGTGATCTACATTGGATTCTAAAATGGAAAATTCATGTTGTATCAGCTAATGAAGACCTACCAGGGTCTTTTTTATTTAATTTTCAAAGAGCGAGTTTGTCAAAAATCAGACATTCCACCTGCCCTTTTTGCATCTGAAAATTTGATTAAGCTTATGACTACTAATTGTAAAAGCATCATCTTCTATACTGAAAAATTCACTTGAAAGAAAAATAGTAATCCAAAATGATAATAGTGTCATAATAAAAACAAGTAATAAAAGCATAAATAACCTCCTAACAAACAAAAAACGCCGATATCTTTTCCTATGTACACTAAAAAAGTGCAAATAGGAGTCATCAGCGTGTATAAATGCGTTTAATGGCGAACTCCATCACCTTATGAAATTTTCACTTCCAAAGAACATTATACTCTTACTTTCTTGTTAGTCAATACTTTTTCAAAAAAAAATAATGTCAAAATTACTCTATGTTAAGTTTGTCTCAAGTTTATGATTCGACTAAAAAAAACATTATAAATTTTTCTTGACAATAGAAATAATCAGGAGTAACATTTATCAGCGGAACAGGAAACACCATTAACAAATGATGTCATAAAACTGACTTATTAAGACATTACTGTATAATTACCAGTCAAAATTAAATAAGCCTAGTATCTGTTTTCTATAAAAATATGGCATTAGTTGCCTGAAACTGAGGAGAAAAGATATGAGAAAATACCGCATAATTGAAAAACTAACCAAAGAATATTTAGAAGGTAAATTAGAAAAACTATCGATTAACTATGGCGAAAACCATACTGTCGAAGTCATAGTTGGATATGAGGATTCATATAACTACCGTTATGATTACGATATCTTATTTAATCTTGATGATCAAAGAGTGAAGTTCTTATCACATCAAGGAAAGGCGGACTTCTTTTCTAGAATTCCCTTAAACCGTATTAAAAAATTTGAGCAAAGTGTATGTCGAGCACTATTTACAACATATTAGGTGATCGTTATGGAACATACACATCTACTTACAGGATTAATCATCTTTATCCTGGCATATATGGCAATTGTATCAGAAAAAATAAACAGAACAACTGTTGCTGTGTTTGGAGCATCGTTAATGATTCTATTTGATGTTCTAAGTCAAGAAGAAGCCTTAGAACATATAGATTATAATACCATTGGTTTGTTAATCGGTATGATGATTATTGTAAATATCCTTAAAAGAACAGGAATATTTCAATACCTAGCAATCAAAACAGCAAAAATCTCAAATGGTAATCCACATATGATATTAATACTGTTTTCAATCATAACAGCAATAGCTTCTGGCTTACTTGACAATGTGACGACAATTTTACTTATAGTGCCAGTAACACTAGTAATTGCTGATACACTAGAAATTGATCCCTTCCCTTTTATAATTGCTGAAATATTATCTGCAAACATAGGAGGAGCTGCCACATTAATTGGAGATCCACCTAATATTATGATTGGAAGTTTTACTCATTTTAGTTTTTTAGACTTTGTAGTAAACCTTGGACCAATTATTTTGGTCATCTTCATCATAACGTTATCTATCATTTCGTTACTATTCAAAAACTCACTAATTGTCTCAGATCAAAGCAGAAGCAATATTTTGAGTTTGGATGAAAAGTTAGCAATAACAGATAGAAAACTGTTAATTAAAAGTGCTATTATATTGGTAGTGACAATTGGTGGATTTACACTTGCAGAGTTTTTACATTTAGAGTCCGCATCAGTAGCAATTTTTGGTGCCTCAACTCTGCTTTTGATTTCAAGAATCGAGCCAGAAGAGGTTTTAATAGATGTTGAATGGGGTACAATATTCTTCTTTGGAGGATTATTCATCCTGGTTGGTGCACTAGTAAATATTGGTGTTATCTCATTTATGGCCGATAAATTACTACAAGTAACAAATGGAGATATTAAGATCACAACTCATGTCGTGTTGTGGATGTCAGCAATATTGTCATCATTCTTAGACAATATTCCATATGTTGCAACAATGATTCCATTAGTAGATCAAATGGAAGGCCTGAGCGCTATTGATTACAACTCAGTTTGGTGGGCATTAGCATTAGGTGCTTGTCTTGGGGGTAATGGAACTATCATTGGAGCATCAGCTAACGTAGTTGCGAGAGGTATTCTTGAAAAAAATGGACAAAAATTTTCATTCTTGAAATTCATGAAAATTGCATTCCCATTGATGATTATCTCAGTTATTCTATCAGCAGTATACTTAAGTGTATTTTACCTTTAGGAGGATTAAAGTATGAACAAATATATTAAATCAGAAATAACTCAACACATAATGAAACTATTACAACTAGGTGCGAATGTTCAGGTTGTCGATGGTAAGATGGTATATGTTAAATATCTAATTACCCCTACTTTCGAAGTCTCATATGTCTATCATGTGAACAAACATAAAAAATACTTCTTAGAGAGAATAAAACCATATCCATTACCAATTAAAGAATATGATACAGTCAATGATGTCATTGACATCATCAAAATAGATATTGAGCAGTACACTAATGCGATCAACTGCAGTAAAACGAAAAAAGTTATCGATATTAACTCAAAGTTACACCAGTCAATTAAGTGTTTTGAAGACTTATTTTTATATTACAATATTGAAGATGATACGATTGATAAGATTGAAAAGTCACTCGATGAGATAAACAACCAGATTAAGAAAGCTTCTAAAAAATCTAAACGAGTTTACTTTAAAAAAGAACCAGATAATTTATAACTACTCATTGAGTAGTTATTTTTCTTTATAAAGAAAAAGCCAGCGTAATTTACGCTGACAATAACTCTTATATATGTCTTGATTGGATCTCCGCCATTTTAGAGAATACTTCTTCTGCATTTTCTGTTGTTAACTCATCGTAACCAAGCTCTCGTAATGCAATCGTTTTAGTAACACTAAGGATTTGTGTATTCTCTGCTCTTTCTTTAGCAGCATCATGAATCTCTTTTTCAAACTTTTTATGTGATAGTTCAAGTTTTGACATGTTGTAACGTTTCGATTTATATAATGAGAAAGCTGCATATAAGATTGCTTCTAAAGCATATTGCTCATCTCTATTATATTGATACTCTTTAGGATCTAACTTTCCTAACAACTTAGTGAAGTAAATTAACATATACTTTAACTCTTTCTTTAATAATGATGAGTTTAAGATGTCAATCACCGTTTCACCAAGATAGATGTCATTTGAGTCTTCTATATCCTTTAGAATCTTGTAAAAATCAATAACAGTCTCTTGACTTCTCATTGACAAATTCTCTAAATCAACACCTTTAATTGGACTTGTTGATTTTTTTACAGAATTTAACTTGTCTTGAATCTTGATCAAGTATGAAGAATCTACTACGATCTCTCCAATCTCATCAAAATGATTGATTTCGAACAATTCTAATAACTTAATCTTCTTTTCTTTTGGCCAATCATCCACTGATGGGAATGATAAATAGTTATATACCATTTGTCTTGATACACCAAGATATGTTGCCAACTCTACTTTAGATATATTTATCCTTCTAATTAAGCTTAATAATTCTTCCATTATTTTACACTTCCTTTACAAATTAGATTTTAACTCATCTTGGAAGGTTTTTCAATACACCGAAGTAAATAATTACTAAAAAAGCCCTAAAAAGGGCTATAAAACTTAATTATTATCATACGCTGTGATGATCTTCTTAACTAATGGGTTTCTTACTACATCATGAGTTGTTAACTCATTGATGTCAATTCCCTTAACTCCTTTTAAAATCCTGACTGCATGTCGTAGTCCTGATTCTATTCCAGCTGGTAAATCAACTTGACTAACATCGCCGGTTATCACCATCTTTGAGTTAAATCCAAGACGAGTTAAAAACATCTTCATTTGCTGCTTCGTTGTGTTTTGCGCCTCATCTAAAATAACAAAGGCATCTTCAAGTGTACGACCACGCATATATGCTAAGGGCGCAATTTCAATTGTTTGTCTCTCTATCAACTTATTTGTAGAATCTTCACCTAACATATCAAAAAGGGCATCATAGAGTGGTCTAAGGTAAGGATCTACTTTTTCTTTCATATCACCTGGTAAAAATCCTAAAGACTCCCCTGCTTCAACTGCAGGTCTCGTTAAGATAATCTTTTTGACTTGATTTTCTTTTAACATTTTAACCCCATAAACAACAGCAAGGTAGGTTTTACCAGAACCTGCGGGTCCTACACCAAACACCAAATCTGTACTCATTAAACTTTTGACATAGTTATATTGACCATTTGTTTTTGGTTTAATTGACTTTTTACTATAATTTTTAGCAATGACTAGTGAGTTTAATTTATTATAATCAATCTCTACATCGTTCTTTATCATATCACAGTGATAAAGTATTTCTCTGAGCGCTAAGTCATTTTGAGTGGCCTTATCAATAAAATCACTAAACATCTTTCTAAGAGGCTTTATGAGCTTCTTATCATCTGTATACAGGACTATTTCTTCTTTATGAAGTACAATCTCAACATTAAGTGATTCTTCAATCACTTTTAGATGATTATCATTAGCACCAACTAAGTTTTGTAATTGATTATCTGCAAGTTGTGATATCGATATCTTTTCTTTAAAGTTTTTCATCTAATACCTCGATTCTTTCGTATATACACTATTTTACTAAAAATCCCATCACTATTCCATAAGAAAAACACCCTTACGGGTGTTAAGATTTTTACTTCTTAAATTTTCTTCTGTTAGCTGCTGCAGCTTCACGTTTTTTACGTTTCTTAATTCCAGGACGATCGTAAAACTCGCGCTTTCTAGCCTCTTGCAAAGTACCAGTTTTCGCTACAGTTCTCTTGAATCTTCTTAAAGCGTCATCCAAAGATTCGTTTTTTCTTACTACAGTTTTTGACATATTTTACGCCTCCCTTCGTTTTAAGATTTTTAACATTGCAATTATAACATTAGGTAACAAATATGGCAATAGCAAATCGATATTAAATAAATATATTTAACTATTTTTATATTTACCTTAGTTACTAACAACTGCTCTTGCGTATTTATTATGATAATCCACTATTTTTACTTTTATGATTTGATTTGACGGAATAACATCTTCAATTTTGACATGAATAAAGTTTGTTGTATGTCCCGTCGTCGTATTTTTATGATTCATTTCTGTTAGAATATCATACTCTAAACCTATGCGTTCTTCGACAAAAATTTGCTTTGACAATGCTGCAATGTCGGATAACTCTTTTACACGTTCAGACTTCACTTGGGGACTAATTTGTCCTGTCATCACAGCAGCCTTCGTTCCTGATCTAACAGAATATGGAAATACATGTAAATCCATAAAATTGAGCTCTTTTACAAATGTTTTGGTTTGCTCAAATTCTTCCGTTGTCTCTTGTGGGAATCCTACAATGATATCACCGGTAATTGAAATATCACTAATCTGACTTCTTATATAATTAATTCTATCTTTAAAGAACGTTGTATTATATTTTCTATTCATTCTTTTAAGGGTTTCATCGCATCCGGCTTGAATTGGAATGTGTAAGTGGTTAACAATGACATCAGATGAGGAAATAACAGCAATAACATCGTCTGTAAGCTCGTTTATCTCTATCGATGATATTCTTAACCTTTCTAGCCCCTCAACCTTCTCAAGGTCTTTTAATAGGTCACAAAAATCATAATGATCAAAATCTAAACCATATCCACCTGTGTGTATACCAGTCAAGACAATTTCTTTGTATCCATTGGCAACGAGTCGATTAGCTTCAGCAATCACATCCTCTTGTGATCTAGATCTAACAGGTCCTCTTGCAAACGGAATAATACAATAAGAACAGAAGTTGTTACAACCATCTTGTATTTTCAAAAATGCTCTAGTATTCTCAGTAAAAGAATCTAAGTTTAATGTCTCATAAGATGATGTTTTCATTATGTCAGTTACTTTAGATATCAACTTGCGTTCTAAGCGATACTTCTCAATTAATTCTGGCAACTCTAAGCGGTTTTGTGTCCCAACTACAACATCAACACCCTCTATCTCTAATACCTCTTCTGGACTAATCTGGGCATAACAACCCATAACTGCAACAACAGCGTCTGGATTTTTTTTGACAGCTTGTCTGATAAACTTTCTTGATTTTGAATCACCTTTATTGGTTACTGTACAAGTGTTTAATATATAAACATCACTGTACTCACTAAAGTCTACACGCTCATAGCCCATATCCTTTAATAATGCCCAGACAGCTTCTGTTTCGTATAAATTCACTTTACATCCTAGTGTTTGGAATGCTACTTTCATCATTTCACCTCATAAAAAAAGCTTAGACCTTAAAGGTTAGCTCTAAACTCTTTTAATTTTTTTAAGTACGAATCATACTTATTATCATCATTTACTTTTTCATTTAATGGTGTGCTCTCTCTAGATAGTTTTTCAAATGGACTATCTTCAATCTGATAGTCAAAATCTTGACCATGAGATAATTCTTCATTAACACGATTTAAATCATAGTTGTTTCGCTCTAATGTCATTAAATCAATTAATTCTCCCTCTTCATCATCAAAATCATCATTATCAAACTCTGGAACTACAATTTCCATTGTTTTACCACTTGCCAAATCAAAGTTTGAGGCAAACTCATCAAAAATAGATGCATCAAATTCATTTGCTTCTTGCTCTAATTCAGATATATATTCAAAGTCTTCAACAACTTTATCTTCATCATCAAAACCAGGAACTCGTTCAACTCTTTGAGTTTCAAAGAAATCTTGACGCTTAACAGGATCAACAATCCCATGAACTGGTGAAATAACAAAGTCACTTCTACTCACTTCACGTTTATCGTCTTCTGGTAGTTCAAACTCAAAATCAGATTCAAACTCAAATGGTTTAACATCTTCGATTACAGGTTGAACTAAAATCTCCTCTTGAGGAATATACTCTTCAATTGCCTGATCGATTGCTTTATCTTCAATGCGGTCAAACAAAAATGGCTCTACCGGAATATTAAACTCATCATTGCTAATAGTATTTTCTATCTCATCATTAATCAATTGATTTACATCAATTTCAACTGTTTCTTCTTCTCTTGAATCAAAGTAGTCATAATTGTCTAAATGACTGAAGTCAATTAGTTCTTCATCTTCTTCTTCAAACTCATCACTTGTAACAAAAATCGGTTTAACTTCCTCGCGTTTTGTGAAGTCTACCTTATCTTCTTTAACTTCTTCTTTTGGATCTTCTTTTGTTTTCGTAACAATAGGAATAATTTCAACTTTTTTCTCTTCTACAGCTGTTTGTTTTATTTCCTCTTCTACAACTTCAACTGGTTGAGGTTTATCAGCAGGATCTTCAAAAACAAACTCTTCTTGATTTTCTTCATCAGTTAGCTCATTAAACTTTTGAATGAACTCTTCACTTATTGCAGTATCAGTGTCAAGTAGTTGCTGATTCATTTCTTGATGTTTGTTATATAACTCAATTTCTTTCTTTGAGTCTACTAACTCTCTGTTTCGTCGACGACTTGATAGAATAGCGTATAGGATAATTGCCATTAAGTTTATAGAAACAATGATAATAATCCATTCTGTATTATTTTGGTAAAATTCCACAATTTCATTCATTATTACACTTAAACTCATGCTAACACCCCATATATTCTAGATATGCTGAAATTACACTGACGAAATGTATTGCAGCCGTTTCTGCTCTAAGTATTCTTTTTCCTAATGAGACCTCAAAAAAGTCAGCTTGATTCAACTTCTTTACTTCACTTGAATCAATACCGCCCTCTGGCCCCACAACTAATAGTATTATATCATTTTCATTACATTCTTGTAAATGTGAAACCATATTAATCGAGTTATCTGTTAACTCATAAGCATACATTTTTAAGTTTGCTTTTCTGTTTGCTAACTCACTTAGTGTATGCACAGCTTCAACTACAGGAATAATGTTTCTTTTTGACTGCTCTGCTGCTTCTTTTGCTATCTTATTCCAACGCATTAATTTCTTTTTTTCTTTTTTATCATCTAATTTTACAATAGATCGTTTCATATTAACTGGAATAATCTTTGTAGCACCTAATTCAGTTGCTTTTTGAATCACTAAATCAAACTTATCTCCCTTTAATAGGCCGACGGCTAACTCTATTGAATAGTTTAGTTCGTTGGACTGTTCAATTTTTGATTCAACAACAAACTTTACTTGATTATCAAAATAAGAGTCTAATGAGCATATATAACAGATGCCGGCATCACAAATTGAGACTTTGTGACCTTCTTTCATACGCATAACATTTTTAATATGATGGTAATCATCACCAGATATAAAAACTTCATCATTGACGATTGACTTAAAATACCTTTGCATTATGCCACCTCTTCCTTTGATAATAATTTTGAAACAAATGTATTTAATAGTACTAATCCAAGTGGTGCAGTTACCACAATAGAAAGTACTGAAATTGATAATATTTCAGAGCCAAATGTTAAGCCATAAGTTAATGGTAAGGCTCCAATCGATGCTTGAACTGTTGCTTTTGGAATATTTGCCATTCCGACAAACAACTTTTCTCCCGATGTAAAACTCGTATTTGCTACACACAAATATGAAACTAGTACTCGCACAACTAATCCAGCCAACACAATTACAAGTGCAACAAGACCAATGCTAAATGCTAGTTTTACATCTACAATCGCTCCGATTAAAACAAACAAGAATATTTGCATCACGTTCCATGCTTTCGAAATGAAGAATTTGTATTCTTCAATTTTGTAGCTTAACCTCTCCTTTAGGATGAAGGCAATAATGATAAACGTAAGGAGCTCTGTACCATTTGCATAATCAGAAAACTTAAAAAGTGCAAATACGACAACTAACACTAACACCTCAATAGCAATAAACCATTGTTTTTTTGCTCTAAAGACAAAAGGAATAAGAAAACCTAGAACTATTCCAATAATGATTGCTAAAACAAAAAAACTTAGCGAACTTAAAATCGATAAATAACTTAATTCAGTCGCAGTACTCGCAGCATTAAAGAAAAAACTAAACATGGTTAAAGCAACAATATCATCTAATGAAGCTGAAGCTAAAATCATAGTTGGAATCCCTTCTTTAGTTCCATAACCTTGTTCCTGGAATTTAACCATTGACGGAATAACAACAGCAGGCGATACTGCAGCAATTATAAATCCTAATGTTCCAGCAATAACAAAATCGAGTTTAAAGATCAACATCGCAATGAGTGTGACACTAAACCCTTCAGCTAAAGAGGGTAATATCCCTAATTTAATAGCGGGTGCCCCTACTTTTATTAGAACTGACTTTTGAATGGAAAAACCAGCTTTGATCAATACAACAATTAAAGCCAGACCCATTATTTCTTTTTTATAAGACAAAAAATCATGACTCAATAAATTGAAGCCACTTGCACCAATTATGACTCCAGCAACAATCATTCCCAAAAGTTCTGGTAAGCCTAATTTCTTAAATAAAATCCCCAATAGATAGCCTGTTATTAAAACCAATAAAATGCTTGATACCATATTAACACCCCTCTAAAGTCTATTATTAATAATACCCTAAAAGTGCTAAAAATTAAAGGGAAAAATAAAAAAACACCCGTAGGTGTTATAATAATCATGATTTTTTATTAAACTGTTAATAATGCATCCTCATCTTTAAGAATTTTAGTTAATCCATCACCCCAATAGATCACTTCTATCCCTAAATCTTGCAATAATTCAGTTGTTCCTAACTCATCTGCACACGCCTTACATGCTGAGAACTTAACCCCCTCATTTTGAGCTTCTTTAATTAAGGCTTTGATTGACTCACTCTCTTTGATCAATTCGTTTGGTCCACCCCAAATAATGACAGTGATGTTTGTCCACCAAGCATACCTCATTGCATTTGTCGCATACATCATCACCATCTTTTCAGACGTTATTTCTTCTTTATTGGTCCATAAAATATATAGATTTTCCTTCATAGTAGATCTCCTTTTTCTCTATTATACCAAACAAAAAACACCCGTAGGTGTTATTTGAAGGCATTTAATATCTTTGTGAACATTGATTCGTTCGTTAAGTTTGTATCTGCCAGTTTATTTAATAAGTCTTTTTGCTTTTTACTTAAGTTAGTTGGAACAATCACTTTTACTTGAACATATAAGTCCCCTTTTCGACTTGAGTTGATATATGGAACTCCTTTACCTTTAAGTCTAAAGGTTGTTTCAGATTGTGTACCATGAGGAATTTTTAACTCCACTGTTCCGTAAGGTGTTGGAACATCAATCTTTGCTCCTAAAGCAGCTTGTGGGTAAGTAATCGGTAATTCAAGATTTAAATCACTACCAATACGCTCAAAAATGTCATGCGCTTTTACTCTGAAGACTAAATACAAGTCTCCGTTAGGACCACCGTTGTAACCAGCTTCTCCTTTACCAGAGACACGTAACTGTTGACCCGTATCAATACCAGCAGGAATTGTAACAGTAATCGTTTTAGATTTTCTTACACGACCACTTCCATGACAGTCAGGACATTTATTCTCAACTGTTTTCCCTTTTCCATTACACTCAGGACACACTTGTTGGTTGACCATCGTTCCAAACATTGTACGTTGTTGAACACTAATACGACCGCTACCATGACAGTTTGAACATGTTTTAACACCTGTTCCACCATCACCATGACACGTCTCACATGTTTCTTCAACTATTAAATCAATGTCTTTTTTAGTTCCATTTATACTTTCATCAAACGTAATGTTTACTAACATTTCCGAATCGCGACCTTTTCTAGGAGCATTTGGGTCTCTTCTTGAACCAAACCCACCAAATGAAGAGAATCCTCCACCAAACAAGTCACTTAAAATATCAGAGAAATCGAATCCAGAGAAATCAAATCCTCCACCACCAAATCCTCCTTGGCCTTGTTCAAATGCCGCATGACCAAATTGATCATACTTTTGACGGTTTGCTGAATCACTCAGTACGGCATAAGCTTCTTGCGCTTCTTTAAATTTAGCTTCACAATCTGCCTCTTTACATACATCAGGATGATATTTTTTTGCTAGCTTTCTAAAAGCACTCTTAATCTCTTTATCACTCGCACTTTTTTCTACACCAAGTACCTCGTAATAGTCTCTTTTTGCCATTTAATCTACCTCTTTCACTTCTTATGATAAGACAAATAAGGGTAAAAATTACCCTTATAAGCTATTACTTCTCTTCAAATTCTGCATCGACAACATTGTCACGTGCAGGTTCAGTTTGTTCAGCTTCTGGCTGCTCATCTGGATTTCCTTGTGCTTGTTGTGCTTGCTCATATACTTTTGTAGCTAATTTCTCAGTAACTTTCATTAACTCATCTTTTTTCGTTTTGATTAACTCAATGTCAGTTCCTTCTAAAGCTTGTTTTAATTCTTCAATTTTAGCCTCTGCATCTGCTTTATCACTAGCATCTACTTTATCTTCTAAATCTTTAATTGCTTTTTCAGTTTGGAAGATAATTTGATCAGCTTCATTTCTTGTATCTACTTCTTCTTTTTTAGCTTTATCAGCTTCTGCATTTGCTTCAGCCTCTTTCACCATTTTATCTACTTCTTCATCACTTAAGTTAGTTGAAGATGTAATTGTAATAGATTGCTCTTTATTTGTTCCTAAGTCTTTTGCTTTAACATTTACAATACCATTTGCATCGATATCAAATGTTACTTCGATTTGAGGAACTCCTCTTGGTGCAGGTGGAATATCTCCTAATTGGAATCTTCCTAATGTTTTGTTATCACTTGCCATTGGACGCTCACCTTGTAAAACGTGAATGTCAACTGCAGGTTGATTATCAGCAGCAGTTGAGAAGATTTGTGACTTAGAAGTAGGAATCGTAGTATTTCTATCGATTAACTTTGTCATCACACGTCCCATAGTCTCAATACCAAGGCTTAATGGTGTAACATCAAGTAATACAACGTCTTGAACGTCACCAGCGATTACTCCACCTTGAATTGCAGCACCCATTGCTACTACTTCATCTGGATTTACACCTTTAGAAGCATCTTTACCTAATACTTTTTTGATTGCATCCTGAACAGCTGGAATTCTTGTAGAACCACCAACTAAGATAATTTTATCAATATCGTTTGATCCCATTTTAGCATCTTTTAAAGCTTGCTTAACTGGACTAATTGTTTTATCTACTAAGTCATGAGTTAACTCATCAAACTTAGTTCTAGTCATATTCATTTCTAAGTGAACTGGACCAGCAGCACCTTGAGAGATGAATGGTAAACTGATATTTGTTTGCATTACACCACTTAAGTCTTTTTTCGCTTTTTCAGCAGCATCTTTTAAACGTTGCATCGCCATTTTATCTTGGCTTAAATCTACACCTTGTTCTTTTTTGAACTCTGCTACCAAGTAATCAATAATACGATCATCAAAGTCATCTCCACCAAGACGGTTGTCACCAGCAGTAGAAATTACTTCAAATACACCATCACCTAAGTCTAAGATAGAAACGTCAAATGTTCCTCCACCTAAGTCGTACACTAAAATAGTTTGGTGCTCATCAACTTTATCTAAACCATAAGCTAAAGCAGCAGCTGTTGGTTCATTAATAATTCTTTCAACTTCTAAACCAGCAATCTTACCAGCATTCTTAGTTGCTTGACGCTCGCTATCATTGAAGTATGCAGGAACAGTAATAACTGCTTTAGTAACAGTTTCTCCTAAATACGCTTCAGCAGTCGCTTTTAAGTTTTGTAAGATCATTGCACTTACTTCTTCTGGTGAATATGATTTTCCATCAATTTCAACTTTTTCATTTGTTCCCATTAAACGTTTTACAGAAAAAATTGTGTTAGGGTTTGTCACCATTTGACGTTTTGCAGCGTCACCAACGATTCTTTCACCATTTTTGAATGCAACAACACTTGGTGTTGTTCTATTTCCTTCTGGAGTAGGAATAACTTTTGCCTCTCCACCTTCAATTACTGATACACATGAGTTTGTTGTACCTAAATCAATACCTATAATTTTTGCCATTTTAATAGCCTCCTTAATCAAATAATATCTTTAATCCATTTTCCGATAAGTAAATCTTTAAATCATCTATATAACCAACGACACCTTGATACACCTCAAGATCTAAAACGATCTCATCTTTTTTATTAAGGTATCCGATATAACCTTTATAGTTTCCTTTACGGATATAAACATCTAGAGCAGATGTAATTTCACCAATATAACCATCTATCTCTTTATAAGTGATTTTAAAGTCTCCTGTAGCTAACATGCCACGAAACTCTAAGGTTTCACCAACCAATTTGTAATTACTCATTAACTTTTACCATTGATGCTCTTAGAACACGGTCTTTTAAGATGTAACCTTTTTGGAATTGTTCAGTAACAATTCCACTTTCAAAATCTGGATTACTATCTTGCATAACTGCTTGATGAATGTTTGGATCAAACTCCACACCAACTGCTTCAATGACTTTCACTTCTTCTTCTTCAAGTACTTTCATAAATTGATCAAAAATTAATTCAAATCCTTTTTGATAATTCTTAACTGCTTCATCTTCTGGAACATGTGATAATGCTCTTTCAAAATTATCAACTACATCAATTAACTTTGTTGCAATTGTTTGAGATGAATACTTTAAGTATCTTGACAACTCTTCACCACTACGTCTCTTGAAATTCTCAAGTTCAGCTTGGTTTCTTAACATTTTGTCTTTAAGTTCTTTCGTTTCTGCTTCTACAGCAGCCTTGATTTCATCATCAAGTTTCTTCATTCTTGTTTTGTACTCTTTTTCTTGCTCTTTCATAATTGCTTTGATTTTTTTCTCAACAATTTTATCTAGCTTTTTTTCTTCTTTTTCCGTTAACTGAACAACCTCTTCTGTTGTTTCAACCACTTCTTCTTGCTTTACTTCTGTCATACTTCCTCCACTATCTACGACCTATATTATTCTTAACAAGCTGTAATAAACTCACAACTCGGTTGTATTCCATCCTCTTAGGTCCTAGGACAGCAATTGTCCCACGTTTTCCATTATACATATAATCTGTTGTAATTAAAGTACAATCGTCGCTAATATCATTTTCTGAACCTATTCTTATACTTATTCCATCATCTGTATGTTCAACAGAGTGAGCTACTTTCTCATCTTCTAAAACACGAATGAAAGATTTCATCTTATCCGTATCATCAAATTCAGGTTGATCAAGTAAGTTTGTTTTACCACTAAAGTAAACATCTTGGCCTTGATTGTAGTCATTAAATGCATTAACAAATGCTTTATACAATGCTTTATGTTGATTAACATAACTTGAGATAATTGGTTTGATTTCAAACTCAAGCTTTGCACACACTTGATTAAGTGGTGTATCAACTAACAAGTCATTCATTAACTCAATCGTTTTTTCAACCTCTTCAATGCTGACATTCTCTGGGATTAAAATCTTACGATTCTCAACATAACCATCATTTGTTATAACTAAGGCTACAGCCTCATGGCTCGTCAATGGAACCAATTTAACAGACTTTAAACGATAGTTATTCTTATCAGCTTCAAGAATAATCGATGTATAATGTGTCAAATCAGCAATGATCTTCATGCTTTCTTTAACTGCATCATTTATAGCTAAGGCATTATTTGAAAATATTGTTTGCAATTTTCTTATTGCCTCACTCGATATATCTGTTGAAACCATTAAATAGTCAACATAATATCTATATCCACTTTCACTTGGAACGCGTCCACTTGAAGTATGGGTTTTGTCGATATAACCTACTTTTTCAAGGAAGGCCATTTCATTTCTTACTGTTGCACTCGAGCACTCTATCGCTTCGGAAATATGCTTTGAACCAACAGGATATGCATTATCAATGTAGCTTTCGATAATGATTTTTAATATCATATTTTGACGTTCACTAAGCATCAAAACCCTCCTTTAGCACTTTATCTATCCGTTTGCTAATTGTAGTATAGTACATGCTTTTAGCACTGTCAACACTTTTGTGCTAAAAATGGTCTTTTCCATAAAAAAAGACGCTTTATAACGTCTTGATTTAATTATTATTTTATTGCTTTTTTATAGTATAGTTCTACTTCATAAAAGACTTGCTCCCAGCTTCTGGTTTCTGCAAATGCCTTTGCATTTTCACCAAGTACTCTTACTCTTTCTGAGTTTAGCAATAAAGTTTCCATAACATTGTAAAATTCAAACGGACTTCTAGGAGGAACGAGTTTTCCATTGTAGTCATCTTGAACAATATCTTTGACTCCCCCTTCATTTACTGCAATAACTGGTTTACTACTTGCCATCGCTTCTAGTACAACATTAGGATAAGTTTCAGCAGATGATGGAAAAGTAAACACATCACATAAAGAGTAAATCTGGCGTAACTTCTCATCATCGACATAACCTGTAATAATTGCATCATTTGGAAGCATTTTTTTATACTTACGTTGACGAGGTCCTGATCCTACGATAATCAACTGAACTGAATCCTTATATTTTTTATGTAAGGTATTATAAGCACTACATAATAGACTTAGATCTTTTTTCTCAGACAATCTCCCAACATACAAGAAGACAAATTTATCTTTCAAGTTCCACTGGGTGATAAGATCTTCTGAGTTATGCGAATCATTATACTCTAGTATATCCACACCTCGGGAAAAGACTGCAACGTTATTGATTTGATTTTCCTCTAAATACTGTTTGGTTTCATAAGACGGAGTAAAAGTCATAAAGCTTTTATTATAAAAGTTTCTTAGATAATTCCAAACAATTTTTTTAGAAACGCCTAACTTATAATATTCAAAATATCTAGGGATGTCTGTACTAAAGTTTGTAAAGACTGGAATCTCATTCTTGAGACCATACTTCAATCCATACCTACCCAGGTTAAATACTGTCATCACTTGAATAACCGTTGGGTTAAACTCATCAAGATCTTTTCTTATTTTTTTCTTTCTAGCCAAAGATAATTTGGTTATCGGACTAAAACTAAATCGCATACTACGTAAAGATTCATGATTTAGTCCTTTTGTGTCATAAGTCGTATCTTTATATTTAGGAGCAATTAATACATATGGAATTCCCACAGTTTCAAAATATCTCACCATTCGGTGTATCGCATTTGACATACCACTTCCATATGAAAAATAAGTATCTGTAAAAATAGCAACTCTCAAACCTGAATGATCAATAATATCATCTGTTGCATAGTATTCAATTAGTAGTTTTAGTAAATGATAAATATTTGACATTGCTCTAAGCAAATCCTCGCGAGGTCTTGCTTTTACCATTTGTAACTCAACCATATATGCTTCAAAGCATTCCTTGACATCGGTTAGATCATTATAAATCGATGGATATAAATCATCATAGTGAACACTTAAATTCTTAATTAAATCATCAATCCTTAACTCATACTTAAAATGCTCTACCTTCCCTTTAGAACGGTATTTTTCACTACCGTGATACGTGATTGAGAAGTCAGCAATAAAGTGTGCAATGACCCCTAACTTGATTCCTAATTCTTTTCTTGAGTATCTATTAGTCATTACATCTTGAATGGCGCTTTCTACATAATGAAAGGCTTTCTCATAATAGTGAGATCGAGTAAAAGAAGTATCAATGTCGGGCTTAAAATTACCCTCAATAAAGGCATGTCGACTCACATATCGTTGGAACTCTTTTCCCAGTTCATCATATAGTCTATTTGCTATTTTTTTATGAGTTGAAATTAACATACTACCACTCCTTAATGGTGCTATATCTTCATTATAGACCAATTTAATTTAAAATGGTAATAATCAGTATGTTAATCAATGTTTCTACTTAGCACTATCACCATAGTTAGATAAAACTCTAGCACTAGGATCACTAACATCGCAGCCTTCCCAGTCTTTATTCGGCATCCAAAATCCATTTATCCACCCTTCGCATCCCGGATAGTACTTTTCAAAGATTTCTCGGTAATAAAATGACTCTTTTGTAAACGGTGTATGACTAGGGTATTTTCTTTTCGATTCCTTTAAGTAATTGTCTTGATACAAGGTTTCACAATAATCTTTGATGCAATCAACTAGAGAGTGACCTACAGCATCAGAAAATGCAGCTTTTTCTCGCCATACAATATCTTCTGGAAGGTAACCAAACTCAAAGGCTTTCCTTAGCAAGTACTTGCCTTTTCCATAGTTGTTCATTTTCAGGCTTGGATCAATATTCATAACAAACTGGCTAAATGAAATATCTCCAAAAGGGACTCTTGCCTCTAATGAGTTTGAAGCGATACAACGATCTGCCCTCAACACATCATACATATATAACTCACTAACTCTTTTTTCAGCTTCTTCCTGAAAAGCTAAAGCACTGGGAGCAAAATCTGTGTATTTGTAACCAAACAACTCATCAGATACTTCACCTGTTAACAGCACTCTAACATCAGTTTTACTTTTGATATACTTACACACCAGGTACATGCCGATTGACGCTCTAATCGTTGTGATATCATAGGTTTCAAGAATTACTATTAATTCCTCGACTGATGACAAAACATCTTCCTTAGTAATTATGACTTCGTGGTGATCCGATTTTATATAATCAGCAACTTGTTTGGCATACTTTAAGTCAATGGCATCTTCTTCCATCCCTATTGCAAATGTTTTGATAGGTTGTTTACTGTGTTTAGAAGCAATAGAACAGACTAGTGATGAATCTAAGCCCCCACTTAACAAGTAACCAACTTGACGATCAGAATGCATTCTCTTGACAACGGCCGCTGTCAACTTATCATTGATCCCTTCTGTTATTCTTTCACGACAGGAAATTACATCTGTACTTTTTGAAACATCAAAGAAACACTCAAACTGACCATCATGATACACATATCCTGGTGGGAAAGGTTTTATGTTTTCACACACTTCATGAAGTGCTTTTGCTTCTGATGCAAAACATATCTTATTATCAATATAACCATAAAACATTGGTCGTATTCCAAAAGGATCTCTAGCAGCAAGTATTGATTGATCGTATTCTATAACAAAAGCATACTCCCCATCTAGAATTGAAAACATGCTCTTGCCATATTTTTGAAACAATGGGATTAACACTTCACAATCACTCTCTGTTTTATAGTCAAAATGATATTCTTCCTTTAACTCTTTGTAGTTAAAGATCTCACCATTGCACACCACGATTGTTTTTCCTGAAGTAAATGGTTGCATCCCCCCTTTTGTATCAATAATGGCAAGGCGATGAAACCCTAAAATACCTTGAGTTGTTTCTATTATCTTTGACTCATCCGGCCCTCTATAGGCTATCTTTTCAAATCCATCTTTAAATTTCTCTAATTCAATTTGTTTACTTAAATACATAAATCCACACATAATGACACCATCCTCTATAAATTTGGGTATTAAAAAAAGCAGCATTAATCCCATCATCATGGGACGAATAGCTACATTATCCGCGGTGCCACCCAAATTGTTATAAAAAAATAACCACTTTCGATTCTAACAAATCTAGTAACAAGATAACGGATTACAAACCGGTTTAGCCTACTATTATTTCGGTAAACAACTCAGAAGTGTTTCTTCATTTACTAATTATGACCGGCTCACACCAACCCAGTCTCGCTTAAACAATTATTGTAAACTACTTCTCTTCGTCAAAGTCTTTTAAGTAATATATAACATCCAAATCCAAATTGCAAGACAAAAAATTAAAAAAGAGGTTTCCCTCTTTTAAATAACTTCAATAATGTCATCAGCAGCTAATCTTGATTTTGGTGCTTTAAAGTTAAAGTCAGTTTCTTTATGATAACCAACTGATACAAGGACAGTACTAGATAACCCTTTTTCACTTAGGTTTAATTCTTGATCTAAAACGATTGGATCAAACCCTTCCATCGCCAATGAGTCAATCCCCATTGCAGCTGTTCCCAATAAGAAAGTACCTAAATTGATATATAGTTGTTTCTCAAACCAGCTCTTTAAATCTTTTAACTCGCTTTTATGGAAGTTAGCATAGTATTTACGCCCATTAAACATTTGTTCCTTAATCTCATCATTTGGATATCTTCCATCTGAATCTTCTTTATCGATAACACTGCGTAAGTGTTCTTCTGTTACATCTGTTTTAACTGCAAAAACAACAACAGCTGAAGCATCTAATATCTTTTGTGTGTTAAAGCTCTGATTTTCTGTTGATTTGGCAATCTTTGCTTTTGCCTCATCAGAAGTTGCTATCACAAATCCCCACGGTTGTAAATTTACTGATGATGGAGCTAATGTTAGTAACTCCTTAAGTTCATTTAGTTGTTGATCACTAAATTTTTTACTTGGATCAAACTCTTTTGTTGAGTATCGATTTCTCATCACTTCTAAAACATTCATTGTTGCACCTCATTTCATAATATAAATTCATTATAAATGATTTTGTACAATTTAATTAGTGAAATGCTCCATGAAAAAAAAGACTAGTAAACTAGTCTCTAAATTCAAATTCAAACTCAAGGATTCTAACGGTTTCACCATCAACACAACCTTGACGACGAAGTTCTTCATCTACACCCATCAAGCGTAACGCTCTTGCGAATCGTTTCGCAGCATCTTCATGATCAAAGTTAGTTTTTTGCATCAATCTTTCAATCTGAGGTCCACGCACTTCAAATGTACCATCAATTCCACGTACCACTTCAAATTGATCATCAGCTTCAAACTTGTATACCACATTCTTTTCAAACTCTGAATCTTCATACAGATTAAAGTATGGTGTTTCTTGTAACACTTCATATGTCTTTAGCATCACTTCACGCAAACCTTGGTTAGTAATTGCACTCACTTCAAAGATTTGGTGTTCTTCACCAACTTGTTCTTTAAATAACGCTAAGTTCTCTTTAGCCCCTTCAAGATCCATCTTATTTGCCACAATGATTTGTGGACGTTTTAATAACGTTGTATTAAACGCTTCAAGTTCATTATTGATTTTCACAAAGTCTTCATACGGATCACGTCCTTCATGTCCACTCATATCTAAAACATGTAAAATGACACGTGTTCTTTCAATATGACGTAAGAACTGATGACCTAAACCAACTCCTTGACTCGCTCCTTCAATCAACCCTGGTAAGTCTGCCATAACAAATTCATTTCCAGCTGCAGTTCCAACAACACCTAAGTTAGGAATAATTGTTGTAAAATGATAAGCTGCAATTTTTGGTTTTGCTGCTGTTACAGTTGATAAAATAGTTGACTTTCCGACACTTGGGAATCCAACCAAACCAACATCTGCTAATAATTTAAGTTCACAAACAATTTCTCTTTCTTGACCTTTTGCACCCATTTCTGCATACTTAGGAGCAGAATCTCTATTTGACTTAAAATGTTTGTTCCCTTTACCACCTTTACCACCTTTACAGATGATAGCTTGATCTTCATGATTAACAAGATCTGCGATAATTAAACCAGTTTCATTGTCTTTAACAATAGTTCCTGGAGGTACTTTTACAATTGTATCTTTAGAGTTTCTACCGTGCTTAGACTTAGAATGACCATTCTCTCCTCTTGCACTCTTTATATGTTTGTTGTATCTCAAATCAATTAAAGTTGATAATCCTTCGTCCACTTGAAAAACAATGTTACCACCGTTTCCACCATTACCACCATCAGGACCACCATATTCAACATACTTCTCACGACGCATAGCAACCATTCCGTTACCACCATCACCAGCTTTTAAAAATATCTTAACTCGATCGACAAACATTTTCTCACCTACTTCTTTTTAATCTCTTATATTATACTACTTAAAGTCGCAATAAAAAAGCCAATCAATAACTGACTGACTTAATTAACATTATTAAGCAGGATAAACACTTACTTGTTTTTTGTTTTTCCCAACTCTTTCAAATTTTACAACACCATCTACTTTAGCAAATAAAGTATCGTCTCCACCTTTACCTACGTTTGTACCTGGATGAATCTTAGTACCACGTTGACGGTAAATAATTGAACCTGCTGTACAAAATTGACCATCAGCTAACTTAGCACCTAATCTCTTAGACTCAGAGTCACGACCATTTTTAGTTGATCCTAAACCTTTTTTCGATGCGAATAACTGAATATTTAACTTTAACATAGGGAACACCTCCTATTTTTCTATTCGTATATAGTTTTGATAATCCGATTCAAGTACTTCAAGATTATCAATTAAATTTAACAATAAATTCTCAATTGTATTATCGTGTGATAATACTTCTAATTCAATAAGACCTTCGTCACTGTGAGTGAGTTTAACTTTGTTTTCCAAACCAAACTTCTCAATAGCATTAATTGTTAAGATAGTCATCGAGCTCACTGCAGCACAGACAATATCTGAACCATGTTCGCTATAATTGGCATGACCACTTACATGTAAGAAGTCAATGTAACTATCTTTATGATACTTAACTTTAATCATTAAGCGTTAATTTTATTAATTACTACTTTAGTATATGGTTGACGATGACCTTGTTTACGTTTATAACCTTTTTTAGCTTTGTATTTGAAAACGATGATTTTTTTAGACTTACCATTTTTTTCAACTGTAGCTTCAACAGTAGCACCATCTACTAATGGAGCTCCAACTTTACCATTTGCCATTAACACTTTGTCAAAAACAACTTTTTCACCAGCTTCAACTTCTAATTTCTCGATGAATAAAGTATCACCTTCAGAAACTTTGTATTGTTTTCCACCTGTTTGAATAATTGCGTACATAAACTAACCTCCTTTTTACTCAGACTCGCCATCTATAGGTGACTTTCGTACTTGTAAACCTAGTCCGTGCGGTTGTAGCCAAGGCTACATGCTTGTATATGTTAACATACAAAAGAACACATGTCAATCGAATAGATGACAATAGCTCCACAATATAATTAACATTTCTATGGCTTTATACCACGAAATGTATTATATCATTAATTTTATGATTTTGACATACTATTTGACTAATTCAATGATTTTAGTGCTTTCATCGTCCAAGATGTCGTTGTGTACCACGACCACAACGGCTTTACTCATACTTAATTTAACAATTTCTTCCTTAACTAACTGAACACTTTTACGATCCAAGTTGGCAAATGGTTCATCTAAAACAATAACTGGTTTATTAGCAGCAAAGGCTCTAATTAAGGAAATTTTCTTAGCCTGTCCCCCACTTAAATTGGCACCACCAAAACTTAGGGTTGTATCAAAAACACCCGGTAGCTCCTCTGTCATTTCAAAATCATGAAAAAGTGCCTCTGCTCTACTCATGTTAATCGTTTTTTCAATTTGCATGTTTTCTTTGATAGATCCAGGGATAATAACTGGCATTTGACTTGAATAAGCAATGTGATCACTTAACTCGCCATCTATACCAGAGTAAGACACTTCACCCGTATTTGACTTATATATTCCTAATAGTAGATTTATCACAGTTGATTTTCCAGCTCCATTTTTACCTTTAATTAGTAGTAATTCCCGATGTCCAATATCAAAACTCAAGTCCTTAATGACTTTTTCAGATTCATAAGAAAAGGATACTGAATCAAAAATAATCAACGATTCTTTACTGTGAGTGAAATACTGTCTAGTTTGAGTCTTGATCTTCAAGATTTGATCTAAGTTTTTAAGATGACCAAGCCCAGCCTGCATAGCACCATACATACTATTAAGAGATACTAATGGCCAGATGACTTGATTTAAGATTTGCATAAATGCAACTAACTCACCAGTAGTTAACTGCTTAGACGAGACAAAAAACGCCCCTAAAAACAAAATCGTCACATTAGCAAGCGAACCAAGTCCACTTGATATTTCGTCGTACATTAACGAGACGTTATACGTTCTTGAAGCTACTAATAGTAACTTGTTAATCTCTCGTTCTAAGTACGTATCTACATATTGATTCGAATCTTGTAGTTTTAAGAACGAGTTAAGTTGTAATGTTTGATTAATCTGTGATGTCGTTTTTGCGTTTTGCTTCGAAAAATTAACATTATGACGCTTTATCTTTTCTGCAAAGTATTTTGCCAACATTAGCATAAATGGTGAGAACAAAATTGAAACAAGACCTAACCAAACATTGACATATATCAAATAACAAATCAATATAATGGTTTTAAAAGCAATCTGTAAAAACTTGATAAATGTTGTCGTTGATAATCTTGATATGTTGTCTATATCAGCAATGATGTAGCTTAGAATTTCTCCATTGTCATATTCTTCTATAGTTTGTTGATCTTTCGCTAAAACTCCTTTAGTAAATAGTAGTTGCAACCCTTTTTTTACCCTAAGGTATAACTTATTTGTGTAAAGCGAAGCTAAATAATGTGTCAAAACTTGAGTAAGAATTAAGCCTATAACAATAATCAAATATTTATAGTTGTTTGATATGATTCCATTCGTTGCATTATCAAAGAATGCTTTAAACACCTCAGCATAAAATATAATTGTTGAAGAAAAAATGAGGTTGAATAACATTGCAAGAATAAAGTACTTTTTATTTTGTTTAATTAACAGTTTGGTTGTTTTAATAGTTTCTTGCATCCTTTTACCTCCTAAAGCATTACACTTGGAAAGAATATTAAGCCTATCCCAATGAGTAACATAATAAGCCCACCAATAATCTTTGATAGTTTTGTAAATTTAGTTGTTGATGAGGTTAACTTCATCGTAAACATCGCGATTGAAAAGACTATAATATCGTCCAACATAAAAAAGAAGGTATAAAGTAAAATGTACATATAATACGTTGGCTTACTTAAGTCAGCCATAGTTAAGAAATTAGTATAGATAACAGGTAATCCCAAAGAGCAAACTAACTCTATAGCGTTTACACTGACTGCAAGTAATATAATTCCAAACAAGGCAATGATTAAGTTTTTCTCCTTCGTGTACTTAATTATTCGATCTGTTATTTTACGTTTTTGATTTGAGTTCGTCACATCACATGAAATCTTTTCTTTTCCCTTATTTTGGAAATAGTTATATAGACTGACAATTCCCATCCCCGAGGCGAATAACCCAATTAAAATTTGAATGAGTCTTGAGTCTGTGAATATCAAAGCGACATTGAGCCATGCTGCCATAAACAAGAAATAGATAAACGCACTTGTTCCGATGAAGGTCAGGCCTAAAACCCACATTCTTTTACGATCCTTCATCGTTAACATAATACTTATCAAAAAGATTAACACCCACATTGCACAAGGGTTAAATCCATCGGCAACACCTAACATAAAAGTAACACCAAACAATGACCCTTCAACTAAATTAACTTTACCCCAGAACGGAACATTGACATCGTTAATTAGTTCATAAATTTGATCGTCACCTTCTTGTTCGATAGCAATGCCTGTATAGACCCCAAAAGTATCGTTATAAAAGTTCTTTTGGTAATAGTTTAGTACGCGTCGAATTTGGTCTTCTGATTCCTCAGAAAAGCCCGGGAAGACATAGTTTCCGACTATAATCAACGGTGTTCCAGCCTGCTTTAAATCTAGACCAAACATCTTATAGGCATCAACAAACATCTTATTACCATAAAAGGAATCAGTATCGTATTTGATAAACTCAACATCTGGGTATTCATCCATTAGTTCGTTTTCAAAGAAAAGAGATGTTCTTTGACAGATCCCGCAATGTTCACTATAAAAATAGTGCACAGTTATGTTATCATCCGGTGCACCTTCAACCTTTGTAAAGGGCATTGCAATAAAAATCAAGGATAAAACCACTAACAATAATTTTCTCATAAAAACCTCCAAAATAAAAAAGAACCCACTAGTGAGTTCCTTAAAAAATAATTAATATACTACCCACCCATCAATAATATAACATCATCGATTATCATTATCAATTAGATATTTCATTTCGAAAGCTTCAACAGATAGCGGATAATCAATTATGTAACCTTGAACTAAATGACAATCTAACTTCTCAAGTATTTTTAACTGTTCTTTTGTTTCTACTCCTTCAGCAATTGCATGTAAGTTCATTCCGTTAGTCATTGTTAAAATAGCTTCAAGAATATAATACTTTTGGTCTTGAGATGTAACGTTCTCTATCAACTCTCGCGCTATTTTAATCATATCGACTTCATAATTTTGCATATAGGCAAAAGATGAATATCCTGTACCAAAATCATCAATAGAAATAGTAAACCCAAGAGTTCTTAACTCCCTAAGAATATCTAAAGTGTTTTGATCGTTCGTAATTGCCACTCTTTCTGTTATTTCAAACTCAACCCATTCCGGCTTTGTTTCAGTTTGGGCAATTAAATACTTAATCGTCTCAAGAAAATTTGGACTTTCAAAACTTAAAGGAGACAAGTTGACGCTGACCTTCAAATCTAAACCATATTCCCTATTCCAGTTTGACACTTGAGCAAAAGCTGTCTTAAAGACCCAATCACTTATTTTTATGATTAATCCTGTCTCCTCAGCAACAGGAATAAACTCTGTTGGCATAATCGTCCCCTCTTCAAAATGATTCCATCTTAACAATGCTTCCATCCCAATAACATCTTGCTTTTCCATATCAAACTTTGGCTGATACAGCAGTTCAAAATCTGTGTCGTAATTGGCTTTTCTCAAACACATCTCCATCTTATTTAACTTAGATACACGTTCTCTCATATCATCAGTAAAGAACATGATTTCTTCTTTTTGAGTATTACTTTGCACAAAATTCATTGCGAGAACTGCATTTTTAACCAAGTCCTCGGTGTTATCTGAATCATATGGATATCTCGATATTCCTACACTTGAATGAAGATTGAATTCAAGTTCATCAAATTTAACCGGTGTATCAATAATCTCATGTAGTTTTTGCGACACTTCCTCATAAGGATGATCTCGGTAATGAGGGACTAAAACTCCATACTCCTGACCACCTAAATACGAAACAATGAACCCACTTTTTTCTAACTCTCTTAATCTTGACGCAATTATCTTGATAATCTGATCTTCAATTTGATGACCATGATAACTACTCACAACCCACAATCTATCAATCTTGATATATATTAACGCTAAAGGTGTTTCAGATAGAATGATTTCGTTTGCATTCTCAATCAGATAAGACTTGTTATTTAGGCCTGTAAGAGAGTCAGTTATTGACTTAAAATATAACTCGTCGTTAATAATCTTTAACGCTCTTGTTCTGTCATCAACTTTTTCTTCGAGTAACTTCATCACTTTTTCTTTTTCGTTAATAATGCTTTCAGCGGTAAACATCTTCTGTATGTATACATTGACATATTGGTAAATGATAATTGTGATACTGATTATAGTTAAATGGCCTAGACTTAAGTGTCCCATAGCAAATAGCAAAATCGGAATAATAACAAGTACTAGAATCACTCTTGTGTTCATCAAATTTTCCGGATTCTGTTCCAGTGTAGATTTATTTTGTTTTACATCATGTTCAATCATAGAAGCACCAAACACCATAATGATGAATGATAGATAATAAAAATAAACATTAATCTCTGGTAAATGATAATCAGGAACAATCAAATCGTATAACAAACTGAAGTCTGCATATATATAAACAGTAAAAGATAATGCAAGCACTAGGATAGATCGATCTAATTTCTTAAGTTTAACTGAACTTAGTAGCAACAAGAGACTTGTCACGATTAAAATATCAAAGATGATATTGATTACGACATAAAGTGAGATTAAGTTGCTGAAATCTGCAAATGACATTTTACTAAAAATAAGCCCACTACATAACCCCAAAATGATCAAAAGAATAGTACCAAGATCAACAAAGAACTTAGTCCAGTGAATCTTTTTAAACCCATTAATCATATAGACGACAACTACAATCAACATTGTGAGTTCTGGGATTAAATGAGGTAATAATTCTATGACTGTTGAAGCATTTTTTATATCAAAACAACTGATACCAAGTAAACACAGTGCATCCTTAACGACATAAGTAAAAGGCACGAACGATATCACGATCCACACCTTAACCGTGTAACTACTTTTCCCAGCTAGGAAGTAATGAATAGAACCACCACAAATTAAAGAAAAGAAAACAAAAAAGACGCCACTATTAAAACTTGGTTGAATTGCTGTTAATACGCCAATTATTAGTACAATTAGTAAAAACGATATATAACCTAGTCTTTTCATAAGCAACACCTCATATTGTTTATATATGTCCATTATAACATAACAGTTACTTCTTGATACTTATTGAAACATCCTCTCCCAGACAATTTCACTCCCACAAGCGTTACCTATTTCATCTATAAATACATTGATTAAAGCTACTTTTTCAACGCTAGCAGACACAGCGCTCTGGTTTCTTACATAGTCCAAAGCTTGAGAAAAGCCAACTCCCAGCCTCGATGCAATCGTAATATGTGGAATCCAATAATTTGGTGAGTACATTTTGTGATGACTGTGTTTTGCTTCCATTCGGTGGTAATATTTAGAATGGAAGTCATACATTTCTTTTGTCATTGTTGGAGCAAAGTACAACGTTTCACTACCTACAAAACTACCTAAAGATGACAACGTTAATGAAAACTCACTAAAAAGGTGACTTTCAATATCTTCAATCCATAAGTTGACATCAAGATTTTCAAACGAAGCAATCGTCATATGTGCCAGGTTGTTGGCATCATAATCACTTATTCCTTCTTTATTGAAGTATCTTCTTATCGATTTAATATGTTCAGTTGTGTGTTGATCAAAATATATTACTAGTGCGTACATAATAATCTCCTTTTAAAAAAAGCCATCAGTGATGGCTAAACATTAGAATATGTAATCTCACGATATCTTTTAAATAACGAAAGAATATTAAATAGAACAATATATATAATCGTATTGTAAACAACAGAAAAGACCATACGATAAATCATTGCTGGAAAACTAATATAGTTTATCTCAATCACTTGATATATCACATATAAATACAGGTCCTTAAATATCAAAGCAATTACGATGATGAAAATTCTAAAAAATAACGAGTTTGACGTTCTAATCATAACTATATTAGCAATTAACGCTGTTATAGAGACATACAATGTAAAGATACCAATCGAATGTGTATAATACAAGTCAAATATGACGCCATATATCAAAGTATGCAATAACAATACTCCTTGATTTTCAAACTTATCGGCAAATAAAACTGCAACAAGCAAAAGTAGGTTGATATCTGCATGCAAATTGATTGAAGGTAAATACAAGGCAAACTTTATATTAAATATTGCGGTAAGAACTACTGATAAAAATAGAAATACATTGCTTAAGAAAATTAAAAAATTTCGATCATTTGAACTAGTTATCATCGACTTTTTTCCTCAATACTTCAACAAAATTAATATTGTTAAAGTCGACATTTGATTCTATTTTAACAACTTGATAATAAGAGAAGTCATCTAAACCTCTATCAGTAACTATTCCAACAGGAATTCCACTTGGGTATACACCGCCGATACCACTTGTATAAACTAAATCGCCAGCTATTGGTTCTATTTCTGTTTCGATACCAATAAACTCGAATCTTTTATCCTTTTCAATATACTCTTGAATTACTCCGTTCACTCTACCCGCTTTAGATTGGATCACCACAGATATCTTATTATCTTGAGATGAAGTTGTTACTAATTGAACTACACTTTGAGTTTGATCAGTTTTAATGATTTTCCCAATAAGACCATCGGCTACAATAACTGCCATTCCAACTTCGACACCACTACTCTCTCCAATATTAATCGTTAACTTGTTTTGCCATGAATCGATATCTCTTGTTAACACTGTCGCTGAAATAATCTCATAATCAAGTAAACTTTGATTAATATCTAACAATTTCCTAAGTTCCTCATTTTCTTGTTCTAGTTGATAATTTCTTGCCTGCAATAAAGCAAAGTCATCTAGGTTGCTCCTTAAAATCTTGTATTCATCATAAAAAGTTTGAAGTTCACCAAACTCGTTAATCTTGTCTTCTACAAAATTTATTGGTGCCATTAGTATTTGTTGTGTTATACCGATTGTATCTGAGACAAACGAGCTGCCAGGTATTTTCTTATTTGAGCCAATAGTCATACTTAAGACCATAAAAAAAGCAAAAATTGCTACCAATAGTAATAGCACTCTTTGAATAATTGACATCCTCTTAATCATATAACCAACTCCATTTTTTCATATAAGTTGATTATATAATATCCACAGTGATTTTACTACCAGTATCTTATGTATTTATTGTCACGAATACTAATATATTCATTTGAGGAAACAATCAAGTGATCAATCAACTTAATCTGCATGAGTTCTGACACCTCAATGAGGCGTTTTGTAAAAGTGATGTCATCTTTTGATGGGACTAAGTCGCCGCTAGGATGATTGTGTGCCAGTAAGATAAAACTCGCATTAAGTTCTAGTGCATACTTAAAGACCTCACGAGGATGCACGAGTGATTGGTTAATGGTTCCTTTAAACAGTTCGACTATTTTTATAACACGTTTTTGGTTGTCTAGATACATAGCAAGTAAAACCTCTTGTTTTTTATTGTATAGAATGTCTTTAATTTGTTCAAAGGCAACTGATGAAGATAACACTTTACTTCCTTTGTCTTTATTCTTATCTGAGTAAACTCTTTTACCAAGTTCAATAGCTGCTAAAATGGCTATTGCTTTGTTCTCACCTATTCCCTTAAAGCCTTTAAGATATTCAATGCTGACATTGCTCATGTCACTCAATGAATCAAATGAGTTGAGAATTTGCTTAGATAATAACATGACATTATTGTCTTTAGAGCCACTTCCAATAACAATCGCCAATAATTCAAACGTACTCACGTGAGTTTGGCCAACTCGTTTTAATCTCTCTCTTGGTCGTTCTTCAACCATAAAATCTGATATTTTCATTGTTATCACCATTAATGTATTCGAAAAAAAAAAAGAAAATCCTTTTAGATTTTCTTCAAACGTTTTTCTCTATCAATTATTTCAGTAACAAACTCAAAATGATATTTTTTCATTAAAGAGATTATTTCTTCAAAACCATCTTGGTAACGTTTTAACTGATGACAATCAGATCCAAGAGCAATGTACTTACCACCGAGTTTAGAATATAAACTTAGAATAAAATCTACAAATCCAAAGTCACCTAAGATTAAAGCAGTTTTTGAATTAATTTCTAAAACAACTTCCTTCTTAATGATTTTTTTTAAGATTCCTTCATATTCACTTTGATACTTTGCGTAACAATCTTTTACTTTTAAGTATCGAAATACATAGTCTATATGTGTCACAATGTCATAGTCAAAGTCAGAGTCTAACATCTCATTTAAAGCTTGAAAGTAAGCTTTGACGCGTTCTTTATCAGTGCGTGAATCTGTTGCGTAATGCCCATTTCGGTCTTGATGAACACTAAATAAAATGACACCATATTCTTTATTTTGTAAGTAATTTTTAATGTGGTGTTCTAAATCGATACGGTATCCCACTTCAACACCTAGATTCAGCTTCACATCATACATTTCCTGTAATCTTTCACCCTTGCTACGAATTCCTTCGTAATCAACTTCAACATCTAGACCCCCATAGTCTAGTGAGTCGTAATCAACATGATCTGTAAAACTAACATGACTCAACCCTAATGATTCGGCATGTTTGAAATAATCCTCAAGATCTACTCTTGAGTCGATCGAAAACTCAGTATGTACGTGTTGATCAATAATTTTCATATTAAATTCTCTCTTTCTTTCTTTGACGGTTATCTATTAACACCACTTCATCAAAGCCACATTTCTTTAGCAGTTCCTTCGCTTGATCAAAATCTTTCCTATAAGTCGATAAGATATGACTATCTGAACCTAATGATATATTTGATCCACCAAGCTCTTTATATAGTTTTAAGATAAACTCATAAAATCTAAAATCACCAAAGTAACTTAAAGCAGCAGTGTTAAACTCAAGAATATAATCATTACTAATGATTTTTTTTAAGATACTACTATACTCTTTTTGATACTCATAAAACAAATCCTGATTATCAAGATATCTAAAGTAAAAATCCGTATGTGTGATGATATCAACATCTAAATTAGAACTAACTAAATCGTAAAGTTGGTTTAAGTACTCTAAAGCACCTTCTCTTTCATCTTTATGTTCTTTCATTCGAGAGTAAGAAAGATCTTGTGAATGATGGATACTTGCTAGAATTACACCAAAATGATGATCCTTAATAAACTGTGCTAATCGTTTTTCGTAACTCTTCCGATATCCAAATTCAACCCCTTGAATCGACTGAATATCATACTTAGTTGAAAGCTCCTTTAAGCGTATTGACATGGCTTCAACATCATAATTTCTATCCTGATATCCTAAATAAGGAACCTCAAAGTCGATGTGGTCAGTAAAAGCAACCTTATTAAGGCCAAGCGATTTGGCCTTAATGAATTGCTGTTCAATATCTGTAATACAATCACTAGAAAACTCTGTGTGGACATGCATATCGTAAATCATTACTTTACTAAGTCCTTTAAACTTTCTTTAACAGACTCTAATTGTGATTTATACATTGCAAGTTTATCACGTTCTGCTTGAACTTTCTCTTCAGGTGCTTTTGAAGTAAACCTTTCATTAGAAAGCATTCCTTCACAACGTTTCACTTCACCTTCAAGGCGTTTTTGCTCTTTTTCAAACTTTTCAATTTCTTCTTCAATATTGATTAAGTTAGCCATTGGGACAAAGATTTGCCCACGATCAAATAGATCACTCTTAGCATCACTTGTTCCTTGGATATCAGTAGAGATCTCAAGGTGTTCAACATTACAGAATTTTTGAATATATTCTAGGTTTTCTTTAATTTCAACTACAACATCTTCAGTGTCACACTTAACCATTAAATCAATTGGTTTACTCATCGCTACATTAACATCTTGACGAATCGTTCTTACTGAACGAATAATTTCAATTAAAGAATTCATTGTACTTTTTGCTTTTTGATCATTGATTCCCATATGTTCAGGCCATGTTGTAATACAAACACTTTCTTCTTTATGTGGAATTGCTTGATAGATTTCTTCTGTTACAAATGGCATAAATGGATGTAACAACTTAACAATACTTAATAATACGTGTGATAACGTTGACTTAGACGCCATTACTTCTTCTTCATTACCTTGTAATGTCATTTTAGTCATCTCAATATACCAACTACAGAAATCATCCCAGATGAATGAATATAAAGTGTTTCCAACTATCCCAAACTCATACTTATCCATATTGTAGTTAACTTCTTCAATTACTTCGTCAAGTCGAGTTAAAATCCAACGATCAGGTAAGTTAAGATTCTCTAACTTAGTATCATCATATGTAAATTCACCAAGGTTCATTAAAGTGAAACGACTTGAGTTCCAAATTTTGTTAATGAAGTTCCAAGTTGCACTAACTTTTTCATCGATATAACGTAAGTCTTGTCCAGGAGCTGAACTCGTTAACAAGAAATAACGTAATGCATCAGTTCCATACTTTTCAATTTCTTCAAGTGGATCGACACCATTTCCTAATGATTTAGACATTTTTCGTCCTTGTTCATCACGAATCAATCCATGAATCATTACATCCTTAAATGGTTTTTCACCCGTTAAGTAAAGGGATTGAAAAATCATTCTTGCGATCCAGAAGAAAATAATATCATACCCTGATTCTAAGAAGTTAGTTGGGAAGTATCTTAAGAAATCCTCAGTTTCATTTGGCCAACCTAGTGTAGAGAACGGCCATAACGCACTTGAGAACCATGTATCAAGTACATCATTGTCTTGAGTCCACCCTTCTCCTTCTGGTGCTTCTTTACCTACATAAACTTCTTCACCACGGTACCAAGCAGGAATTCTATGTCCCCACCATAATTGGCGAGAAATACACCAGTCATATACACCTTTCATCCAGTTCGTGAATATTTTTTCGAATCTAGCTGGAATGAAATTAATTTTATCATCTGTTTGTTGGAAATCTAAACTGTCCTTAGCTAAGTTATCCATTTTAACAAACCATTGTTTTGATAAATATGGCTCTACCATTACATCTGTTCTTTCAGAATATCCAACAGAGTTTTGACGCTTTTCTATTGAAACCACTAATCCTGCTTCTTCAAGATCTTTAACCAAGGTTTTACGACATTCAAAGCGTTCCATTCCTTGATATTTTCCACCCATTTCATTTACGTGAGCTGTTTCATCTAAACAGAAAGGACGTTCTAAATTATGACGTTCACTTACTTCAAAGTCATTTGGATCATGTGCTGGTGTTATTTTAACCGCTCCTGTTCCTAAAGTCATATCAGCATGTTCGTCAACAATAACCGGGATAGCACGACCTGAAGCAGGAATTAATACATTTTTTCCTACTAAGTGTTTGTAACGCTCATCTTCGGCATTAACTGCAACACACACATCAGCAAACATTGTTTCTGGTCTTGTTGTTGCAACAGGAATATATTCATCTGAACCTTCCACTACATACTTAAATGTAAAGAAATCACTTTCACTATCTTTATAAATTACTTCAATGTTTGATAATGCAGTTCTAGCTTGCGGATCCCAGTTGATGATTTTTTCACCACGGTAAATAACACCTTGTTCATAAAGTGATACAAACACATGATTTACGGCATCATTAAGTCCGCTATCTAATGTAAATCTTTCTCTTGTATAATCAACAGATAATCCCATTACTGCCCATTGATTTCTAATGATATCTGAATGTTCATCCTTCCAAGCCCAAGCATGTTTTAAGAACTCCTCACGTCCAATTTCATGACGATTTGTTCCTTCACTTCTTAATTTTGCATCAACTTTAGCCTGTGTTGCGATCCCTGCATGGTCCATACCAGGTAACCATAACATATCGTATCCTTGCATTCTTTTATATCTAGCAACAACATCTTGAATTGACCCATCCCATGCGTGCCCTAAATGTAGTTTAGAGGTAATATTTGGTGGTGGCATTACAATTGAAAATGGTTCTTTGCTTTTGTCTCCTGCCTCAAAGTATTTTTTATTAATCCAATTTTGGTATTTACCTTCTTCAACACTTTTGTGTTCATATTTCTTAGCTAGTTCTTTTGCCATTTTAATTCTCCTTTATCAAATTCTTCTTTAAGGATAGAGTATATTTTTAAGTCACTATATCCACCCTCTTTGTTTTTCATGTATTGTCTAATTAGACCTTCAAATCTAAAATCTGCTTTTTCAATAACGCGACCAGATGCTGGATTTTCAGTCGCATGCATAATTTCAAGTCTCCTGACACCAATATGGGTAAAAGACACTTTAACAAGCTCAATCAAGGCTTCTGTTACGAACCCTTGTCCCCAATACTTTCTATTGACGACATAACCAATTTCAGCAATATCTTCATTAGATATTTTATGAATATCACAAGTTCCTATCATCTTATTATCTGCTTTATGGATAATTGCATAAGCTTCAGGAACCCCGTTGTTGACTCGGGTTAAGAAAAACTCTTTGATTGCAAATACTGAATCCTCAACAGTCTTGTGAATTGGAAACGTTAATGTCTTAACCACTTCCTTGTCAGAAGCATAGTCAAACATGTCATTTGCATCATCAATAGTTATTGGTCTTAAAATCAACCTTTTCGTTTCTACAACTGGTAATCTTAAATTTAACATCATAACCCTCCTCAATAAAAAAAGCCCTTAGATTTAATCTAAGGACGTTAAAAACGCGGTACCACCTTAGTTCATAGATTACTCTATGCCCTCAAACCTTTAACGCAGGTAACGAAGTAACTTACTTATTCAGTCACTCAACTCCCAAGCTACATACTTAAATTAGTTTACTAGTTCACAGCCCCACTAGCTCTCTTAAAAACGCCTTTAAATACCTCTTGTTCTCAGTTGTTATGATGATTATATATAATCATTTATGCTTTGTCAATATTATTGATTCTCTGCCTTATTCATAGCACTGGTATTATAGACACGTCCATTACCCCAGTAAAGATATGAATCAACATCATTATACTTAAGACCAGCAACTTGTGCAGGCATCTTTTCATCTGTTCCAATAGCTGATGAATAGCCTTCAATCCACACTCTAAGGTATGCAGGATGCTCAAGTTTAGCATTTCTTATTTTTAAGTCCTGAACATAATACTTAATCAATGTCTCATATTCTGCATATGTATTTGGCCAACCAATTTTAACACTTGGTTCACTCTTTGAAAAATAAGCATCATAATGACTTGGGTAAGCCATTGGACAAATAACATCTACAGTGCTTGAAATTGCTTCAAAGAACTGTCCAATTTTTACCGATTCATGATCTAAGTACGATGTTAAACCATACACATCTGCCGCAAGATAAACCTCTTTATGCGTTAGACGATCTTTGGCATACTCAAGATAACGTTGAATCGATTGTGTTCTACTTTCGTCAGTAATTGGTTTATGTAAGTCATGTTTTTCGGGTGTCACATTTTCTGAAAAACGAACATAATCAAACTGAATCTCATTAAATCCTAAATCAGCAGCTTCTTCAGCGATACTTAAGTTGTAATCCCATATTAAACGGTTATGGGCACTTACAAAGATAGAGTCATCATATTTATAGTACTCACCTGTCTCTTTAATTGTAATGGCTGCTTCTGGGTGTTTCTCAGCAAAGAAGTTATCTCTGAATGTTACAATACGTGCAATCAAGTAAATATCATTATCCTTAGCAATTTTAACGATTTCAGATAATTTTTCTTTAGAAATGGCATACTTATCTGCTTCTGTTGCATATTTTGATACCGTATCACTTTTGAAAGATACAAACCCTTGATCGTGTTTGATGTCAAACACAATGGCATTAATCGGGCCATTTTTAACATAATCATCAATCTCAGCTTGAAGATCGAAGCTTTTCTTCGTTAATGTGTAGTAACTAAAATATAGTGCTTTCACATCATCACGGTAAGGATTTGATTCATAATTTGGTTTTGGTCTTGGAGTAGCATTAAAGTTCATATACTTTTCAGGAACATGATCCAAAATGATTTTATTACTTATGTCACTTTCTGTTGTAGTAACGTATAGTGGTAATACATAACCTTCTACTCCATTATAATCAACGATATACTTTGTAACATTACCTCCTAAATCCATCTCAAAATCTTTAACAGTCAAGTTTGATCCTTCTTCTAACAAAGCTGCTATCTCATAATTGTTTTGATATAAGTTGGTAAAGTATTTAACATACACAACATCTGTTTTAATTACATTCACATGTTCTTTTGCGATATGACTTTCACTAAGGTAAAAGGTTTCTGAATTATACTTAACTTTTACAATATTTCCTGACTCTTTTTTAATTGTTTTTTTCACTTCTACAACTGTCCCTCTTGGAACTTCTGTCTTTTTTTCTGTTAACTCTTCTTCACCAAACAAGACAACCATATTATCAACAGATGCCAGGTAAGCTTCATCTTTGCTCATCTTTTCACCTGGTTGTTGACTACCAGTTGATCCTTTTGATGTTGACAAACATGAGTTTAAGCCAAATCCTATCAATGAAATAACTACGATTAGTAGCAATAAATTAAGCACTTGTGGTTTTAGTTTTTTCATAGCAACACCTTATCCTAAGTTTTTCGTTATTAAAGTTTGGAACTTTTCTTTATTTTGACCTGTTTCACTTGAAATCTCAATAAACTCATCACTATGTTCAAACTCTAACTTTCTTTCAATTGTTTTTCTCGCTTTATGACGATCTTTTTGTTTTACTTTATCTGCTTTTGTCGCAATGACTACAGTTTTAATATTGTAATACTTTAAGAAATTATACATCAAGATATCATCTTCAGTCGGTCCATGTCTAAAGTCAATCAACAAACAAACAAATTTTAAGTTATCTCTGGTTGTTAAATACTCTTCAATCATTTTTCCAAACTGTTCACGTTGTTTTTTGCTAACTTTAGCGTAACCATAACCTGGTACATCTACAAAGTAAAAGGCCTCATTAACTAAGTAAAAATTGATTGCTTGAGTCTTTCCTGGTTTTGATGAAGTTCTTGCTAAATTTTTTCGATTTAAGATCATATTGATAAAAGATGACTTACCAACATTTGATCGTCCCATAAACAAAAACTCTGGTAAGATTTGCTCAGGGTATTGGGCTGCACTTACAGCACTAATCACATAATCTGCACTATGGATTTTCATACTTACACCTCTATTTCTTTGATTATTTCTGATAAGATAGTTGTTGAATTTTTAGAGGCAATTTCAAGATACTTAGTAAAATCATATCCTTGTTCTAAAAAGACTAAATCACTGATACTTCTCACGACTATAAATGGTGTCTTATACTTGTAACTTACGTTTGCAACTGCATAAGCTTCCATTTCACATGCCATACTTTCAGGGAAATACTTTAAAATGTAATCCATTTTCTCTTTTGTATGAACGAACTGATCCCCTGTTGCTATCAATCCTAAATGGACTTTAGTAAGCAGTTGCTCTTTAATCGTTAAGACTTTATTAATTAAGTCTTGATTACTCTCAAAGAAAATTGGTTGATCTGGAAGTTCACCCATAGCTCGACCAAATCCAGTGATATCAACATCATGACATACAACTTTTTCACTCACAACAATATCACCAAAGCTTAGTTTCTCGCTGATTCCACCTGCTGTTCCGATGTTAAGAACATGAGAGACTTGATAGTTTTCAAACATAACCGTTGTGTTTATTGCAGCATTAATTTTACCGACTCCACTTAGCATTAAGATTACTTCTTTTCCTGAAAATGACCCCGTGTAATGTAATACACCACTAATTGTTTTTTCTTTTATATCTTCAATCATTGATTTAAAGACTTTAATTTCTTCTTCCATTGCTCCAATAACTAGTATCATAACTCATCCTCATTATAATGGAGTTCATCCATTACTCTTCCATATTTATCCATAACAATTATAATGTAACTCCCATCCACTGGGTTAGGAACTACTTTAATATACTCGTTTCCAACTTGAATAGTGTCAGATGATGACGCATATTCCTTAATTTGATTACTTAAAATCATTTCTTGATACTCATTAAGTTTTTCACTATATAACAAGTGAATGAAATCGTTCATAAACTCACCTCAATCGCTTATAATTATAACATAATTGCAAACAAAAAGTGTAACCTAGTTACACTAAATGTTTTATCTTATTTCGATGATTTTAACCTTGTAATCTCCAACTGGTGCTGCAACATTACAAATGTCTCCAACTTTACGTCCTAAGATTGCAACTGCAATTGGACTTTCATTAGAAATTTTGTGATCATTTGGATCTGCTTCTTGAATACCAACAATGCGATACTCATCTTTGTCTCCAAATTCAACATCTTCAAGTACAACAGTATTACCAATTGAAACTTTGTCTGAATCAGCATTATCTTTGATGATCTCGTAGCTTTCTAACATTCTTTCAATCTCTTTAATGCGTCCTTCTACTTTAGCTTGCTCATCTCTTGCAGCGTCGTAATCAGCATTTTCACTTAAGTCACCCATGGCACGAGCTTCCTGTAAATCTCTAATTACTTCATCACGCTTAGTTGTTCTTAGATAATCTAATTCGTCTTGTAACTCGATTAATCCTTTTTTCGTTAAATAAATTGTATGTTCCATTCCTACACTCCCTCACAATTCGATATTATATATTAGTTTTTCCAAAAAGTATAGAGTTAATTTTTGTTGTAATTAAATCTATCGCAACGACATTATCCCCACCTTCAGGAATGATAATATCGGCTTCGCGTTTTGTTGGTCTGATAAACTGTAGATGCATTGGTCTTACAGTTTCAGTGTATTGTTTGATGACACTATCTAATGTACGTCCTCGCTCATTAACATCACGAACTAATCTTCTAATAAAACGGATGTCAGAATCTGTTTGTACATAAATCTTAATATCCATCAAATCTCTTAGTCTTTCGTTTTCTAAAGCAAATAATCCCTCTAATATGATGATTGCTGTAGGTTCAACAATCTCAATTTGATCTGAACGATTGTGCTTGACAAAATCGTAGATTGGTTTTCTAATTTCTTTTCCATTCATGAGATCAGAAAGGTTTGAAATCATTAACTCAAAATCAAAAGCTTTTGGATGATCGTAGTTTGTTAAAACACGTTCCTCCATCGTCATTGATGTTTGATCATTATAGTAATCATCTTGACGAATAATTGTCACATGGTTTTCATATGAAGAACAAATTTTTGATGCTACAGTAGTTTTACCACTTGCACTACCCCCAGCAATACCGATAAATAATGGTTTATTCATTTACTTACGAACCTTTCTTAACATATTTTTTGGATGTAACTCCACTTCAATTTTAGTTTTAATAATCTGTTTTGGATGTCTTGCAGCGTCAAGGGCGTTACCCTCTTCATCATAAATGTCACCGATGATAAACTCGGTTGTTTTTATTTCTGGTCCAAAGACTTCAACAAGATCTCCCGGTCTAAAGAAGTTACGTTGTTCTAAGACAACATCATCTCCATTTACTTCTTTTATAATTCCAATGAACTCTTGTGTTGGATGTTCTGCTCTACTATCATACTGAAGCTCGTTGTTTGTTGGCATTCCTTCATAGTACTGACCCGCCAATACTCGGTTCGCACTTTTTTGAAGTTCACTCTCGTAATAATCACTATATACAAAGTCTTCGCCATACTCATAGTAATCATCGATTAACTTACGATAAGTACTAATCACAGTAGCAATATAATGAACAGAACGCATTCTTCCTTCAACTTTTAAAGAAACGACGCCATTCTTGATCATATCCACAACGTAGTCTACTTGCATTAAATCCTTTGGATTCATTGAAAACATAACTTGATCTTCACTAATGTTTTTTTCTTTGTTGTACAGTTCAAACTCCCAACGACAGTTTTGTGAACAACCACCACGATTGGAATCTCTAGCAGTCATATGATTAGATAATGTACATCTTCCACTGTATGAAATACATACTCCACCGTGGATAAAAACTTCTACTTCCGCTTTTGAGTTTTCAACTAATTCCTTGATTTCTCCCTGATTGGCTTCGCGCGCTAACACAACACGCTCAATTCCTTGATCATAGAAGAAATTTGCAGATCTATAGTTGATTACTGATTGCTGAGTTGATAGATGAATTTCCATCTCAGGAATCACTTTTTGGCAGCGTCTAATAGCATACAAATCAGCAACAATTAAAGCATCAACACCTGCCTCTTTAAGGTCCATTAAATAATCATCTAGTCCTTCAAAATTCTCATCATGAAAGATAATATTAACTGTTACATAGACTTTGGCATTGTGATTGTGGGCGTAATCACATGCAGTCTTGATTTCTGGGATACTGAAGTTATCAGCATTTGCACGAAGACCAAATTCTTGTCCTCCGATGTAAACAGCATCTGCTCCGTAATCAATTGCAACATATAGTTTTTCTAAACTCCCTGCTGGAGCTAATAATTCAACTTTTGCCATTATTTTTTCACCTTATATAACGTTGGTTTAAAGAAAAATCCTTTATCCATCGGTCTTGACCCGACAAGAGTCAATCTTTCCATATAATCTTTCTTTTGTTCCTTGTACCCACCTTTATCTGTTTGATACTTTTCCAACGCATCAAGATATAGTCTTGAAACTTCTAATATATACTCTTCTGTTTGTAAAAAACCATCTATTTTTAAATGCGTTACGTTAATCTCATCTAATAGATCTAATTGATCAATTAATGCAATCTCTTTTCCACCCATGATAAATGAACCGTTTTCATTTTCAATAATTGGGTAGAACAAATCACGTTCCTCATCATACAATCGATTTTGAAGTGACTTTGCATTAAAATCGGCCTTTAAATAATCTTTATAGTTTGACACTAACGGTCTTATCGAATGAAACATACCGATTAAGCCTTGAACTTGAACACATACATCCGTTTTAAGGGTGTTTGCCACAACTTCAATTTCCTCAAAGTGAAGTTCTTTACTTAAAAACACTAAATCCTTGTTCAAAAATGAAGTAGTAAACGAGTTAGTTGCAATCATATCTCCATCATAAAATAATGGAACCATAATTCCCTTTTCTAGGGCTGTTGTGTACACAGCATAATCAGAATAGATAATCCCAGAAAAACTCAACCCAACAATTTGATTTAATACCTCATCTAAAAGAGATAAGTCTTTGTTATGTAACATCTTATTAAGTGATAGATAAACATTGCAATCATGTTGAGTGCAATAATCAACAATCTTCTTAAAATTGTTTATCGATAAGCTTGAAGTGTTTTTAACAGCTAACATATCCAAACTCACGATAAAATCTTTCACACCGATATCATTTAATGCTTGTAAATTCACGATGTTTTTAGGGGTAACTATTAATTTCATTTTTCCACCTTCTTACTAATGGCGATTCCATCACCGATATCATAAAATTCTGTCTCGAAATCGGTATTGTCTTCTAAGAATGCTATATATCTTCTAATTTTACCTACTAACTGGCGTAGGTTCTTAGACTGAATTCGCTCTTTTTGCTTGACATATCCATGAAAGTCCAAATTGTCTGTAACAATATAGCCATTTTCATTTAGTTTTTCTTTAAACTTTTCAAAAAATCTAATGTACTGACTTTTGGCAGCATCGATAAAGATCATATCGTATGACCGACTTGTCTCAAACAGTAACCCATCTTGGTTTGAAACTGTTATCTGCTCCGATAGATTGGCTGCATTTATATTTTTAACTGCAATCGCTGCGTAATCTTCTCTAATCTCAACAGTATCAATTCTAATGTCTTTTGATATTGATGCCATTCGTGAAGATGAATAGCCAATTGCTGTTCCTATTTCTAAAATTGTTTTGATGTTCTTTTCTTTTATGAACTTTTCGATTAACTCAATACCATCTTCATAAATAATCGGAACATCATGCTCTCTCGCATAAGTTCTTAGCGCTTCAAAATACTTTTCATTACCAGACAAACCAAAGACCCTCTTCCTTTAACTTAGCAATAATCTTTAAATGTTCTTGATAAGTTTTTGTGAAATGAATGTTTCTGTTTTTATCAGAAACAAAAAAATATGAGTCATCATCTGTATAATTAATTGATGCTTCGATTGATGATTTTGATGGGTTTGAAACTGGACCAATTGGTAATCCAACAACAGAGTTTCTTGTATTGTATGGGTTTTGATCATCAATTTCATATTGATATAAATCTCTCTCACTCATTAATACACCAACTCCATAATATGTTGTTACATCACTTCCTAAGTATGTGTTATCTTCTAGTCTGTTAATGAATACTCCGGCAACACCTTGTCGATCTTCATCAGTGACAGCTTCTAATTCTACAATACTCGCTAGTGTAAGTAATTGGTGGATTGAATCTACTTGATCATTTTGATAAGTATCTTTAAATGGATCTAAGATTGATTCCATTTGTTCAAGCATTGTACTAACAATTTCTAAACTTGTCGCATCTTTAGATGTGAAACTATAAGTATTTGGTGATAAATATCCTTCTAACGGGAAAAAGATTCCTTCTGCTAATATTTCATCAGTTAAAAACCAATAGTCTTCGATTAATGGCTTTAAAAACTCTTCAGAGCTTACTTCATTCATAAAATCTTCACCAGTCATTGAGAAATTATTATCAATGATTGTTTGATACTGCTTTAAGTTTAATCCTTCTATAAACGTTACTGTTATTTCATTTGGATTAAAAGAACTTCCACTATTAAAGGTATCCAAAATCTCTTTTAAACTCATGCTTTTACTTAACTTGTACGTTCCGAACTTAATTGATGGTACTGGATTCAGTTTGGTATAAATTTTTGCAGCAAATGAACTTTTAATTAGTTCTTGCTCCTCTAAGTCAACCAAGATATTATTTAAAAAACTACCTTCAGCTATCTCAAAGATGACTTCATCATTATTACTTGTATCAACTGCCTTTAAACTTGATGTGTACATAAAAAAGGCAACACCAATAATTAAAGCAACAATTAGTAACATTGAACTTACGATTTTTCCTAATTTTGTCATATTAAATCCTCATAAACAAAACGAGCCTTAGCTCGTAATGTTACTCTTCCTCTTCTTCAGCAAATGTATTTAACATTTCCTCAATCATTTCCCACTCTTCATCTGTTTCAACTGGAAGTAATTCTCCACCGTTTTCTTCTTTAGCATCATAACTTGCTGCAAAAATTTCAACAGAGTCTTCTTCATTTGTCCCTTTTTCAAAGTATAAAACATATGATTTTCCAAAGTCTTCTGAATCAAATGTGAATAATACTTCGCATTCGATTTCTTTACCGTTTTCATCAGTAACAATAAATGTTTTTTGATCCATTATAAGATCCTCCTATTTTTATCTAAATATGCCTGCAATATTATTTGTGCGGCTATCATATCAATCTTTTGCTTACGCTTTTTTCGGCTAACATCTGCATTAATCATTGCATTGTTTGCTGAAATAGATGTCATTCTTTCATCTTCTAAGATGACTTCGATCTGCATACGATTCTCTAACTTCTTTTTAAAACGTTCACACATCTTTGCTCTTTCACCGATTGTGTTGTTCATGTTCTTTGGATAGCCTAAAACTATCTTTGAAACATTTCTTTCTTTAACTAGTTGTTCTACATGTTCAAGGGCTTTATTAAAGTCATTTTGGGCAAAATTAAAAACATCAACGCCTTGGGCTGTAATACCCAAAGCGTCGCTGATTGCAATTCCCAAAGTCTTTGTTCCTAAGTCTAAACCTAAAACTTTCATTACTTTAAGTTCTCTAGGTAACTTTTAACAAGTTCTTCAATAATTTCATCTCGATCAATTTTCTTAATAATTGAACGAGCATCCTTATGATTAGAGATATAAGCAGGGTCTCCACTTAGTAAATAACCTACTAATTGATTAACAGGATTGTATCCCTTATCTTCTAATGCATTGTATACCTGAGTTAAAATAGTTTCAACATTTAATTCGTTTAATTCGCTTAAGTCAAACATGCGAGTTTGATCCATATTGTTTACCATAACTCCACCTCTTCTCTTGTTACATACATTTTAACAAAATAATTCTAAAATAGAAAGCATTACAGATTAGATTTAACTAAATTTTCAACTGCCTCTAAAGCTTCTCCAACTTTCGTAACATCTTTAGCACCTGCTTGAGCAAAATCAGGACGACCTCCACCATTACCATTGCATGTTTGTGCTGCTAGCTTAACAATTTTACTTGCTTGAATATCATCTGAAATTAACTCTTTACTTACTTTAGCTAAGAACGTTACTTTTGATTCAAATACATTCGCAATTGAAATGATTGCTGGTGAATGTGACTCACCTAAATTATCTGTGATTTCTTTTAAAACTTTCATATCAAATGCTTTCACTTCTAGGTTTAAGAAGTTTACATTTCCAATTTGAGTAAATCCTTCTTCAAACACACTTAAGTCATTCATTTGTAATTCAGATGCTTTTTTATCAAACTCTTTTTGGACATTCTTCACTTTATCTTTTAATTCTACTAAACTTTCACGATGAGCGATCACATCTTGGTAGCTCATAAACGTTAAACTTGGTCTTTCGTAACTAAAGTCTAAAGTGATACCTTTTGAGTTTGCGTCTTCAATTATTTTATTTGCTTTTGCAAGAACATTATCAATTTCATGATTGTAATTTGCCACAGAATCTTTTAAACCTGACTCAATATTTTCTTTTGTTAATCCTTCAATTCGATAAACACCAGAACCTTTTGACTCAATTGTTTTGATTGCAAATCGTTCGATCTCATTTGTGTTTTTTACATGTGTTCCACCACAAAGTTCAATAGAATAATCCATGTTGATTACGCGAACAACATCACCATATTTTTCTCCAAATAATGCTTGAGCACCCATAGCTTTTGCATCATCAATTGATGTCTCAACAACTTGAACTTCTACTGATTTATCAATCTCAACATTTACAATTGATTCAATTTTAAGTAACTCCTCATCAGTTACATTCTCAATATGATTAAAGTCAAAACGTAGAGCATCAGCTGTAACCTGAGAACCTTGTTGGTTAACATGAGAACCTAAGACATCTTTAAGTGCTTGGTGCAATAAGTGAGTTGCACTATGGTTATACACAGTTGCATTTCTGACATCGTCACTTACTAATAACAGAACGTCTTGATTAAGCACTACTTCATTAACTGTTACTGTATGAAGGTGTTGACCATTTGGCATTTTTTGGACATTTGTTACTTCAAATGTTTCACCATTAATGGTAACAGAACCACTATCATAGATTTGACCACCACTTTCAGCATAGAAAGGTGTTTGTTCAAAGACAAGCTCTACTTCTCCACTTGCCTCATCAATTAAAGTACCTTCTTTAAAGATTGCTTTCACTTTTGAAGTAACATCTAACGTATTATAACCAATGAACGTTGACTCTTCTTGATAATTGATCATTTCTTCATTTTGAGCTGACATAGATTTCACATTTCCACGTGAAGCACGCGCTCTCTCTTTTTGATTCGCCATTTCTTCTTCAAAACCTTGTTTATCTACATCAAATCCTGACTCTAGAGCATACTCTAAAGTTAACTCAAATGGGAATCCATATGTATCATATAGGGTAAATGCATCTTTTCCGGAAATGACTTTATTTGATGTTTCTTCCATTAAAGAGTTTAATCGTTTTTCACCTTCTTCAATAGTTTGATGAAAACGAATCTCTTCTTTTTCTATTACTTTCTTTATTAAATCTTTTTGTTCTTCCAAGTATGAGTAATACTCACCCATTACCTCAATCACTTTATCAACTAGATTGAACATAAACGGTTCATTCTTACCTAAAATTTTTCCATAACGTACAGCTCTTCTTAAAATGCGTCGTAGCACATAACCTCGCCCTTCATTTCCAAGCATTGCTCCATCTGCTAATGCAAATGTAACAGTTCTAAGGTGGTCAGAAATCACTTTAAATGCCATTTGCCCCTCGTATTTCACACCTGTTACACGGCTAACCTCATCAATAATTGGCATAAATCCATCAGTTTCATAGTTTGTTTCTACTTCTTGTAATACACAAGCCATTCTTTCAAGACCCATCCCTGTATCAATGTTTTTAGATGGAAGTTCTGGGTACTCACTTCGTTTCAAACCTGGCTTAGAGTTGTATTGACTGAATACGATATTCCAGATCTCGATATAACGATCATTTTCAATATCATCACGAATAACATCGGTCGTAAAATTACCATACTTTTCGCCACGGTCAAAGAAAATCTCAGTACAAGGACCACATGGACCTTCACCAATTTCCCAGAAGTTGTACTCTGTTTTAATGATGTGTGATTCATTTACTCCAAGTGATAACCATAAATCATATGTTTCTTGATCAGTTGGGTAGACTGTAAAGTATAATTTATCTAAGTCAAACCCAAAGTATCTATCACTTGTTAACAGCTCAAATCCCCATTCAACAGCATCTTTTCGGAAATAGTCACCAATACTAAAGTTTCCTAACATTTCAAAGAATGTATGGTGTCTAGCTGTTTTACCAACATTGTCAATATCATTAGTTCTTAAAGATTTTTGTGAGTTTACCATTCTCTTGTTGTTTGGAACTTCACTTCCATCAAAGAATTTTTTTAACGGAGCTACTCCTGCATTAATCCACAATAAAGTTTTATCGTTGTTTGGAATTAACGATGCACTTTCTAATACTTCATGGTTCTTACTTTCAAAAAAGTCTAACCACGTTTTTCTTATTTGATTTGTTGTCATTTTATTCATTTTTTTCACCCTTTATAATAAATTTCTCTATATTTTTATTTAGACTCATGATTTTAACTACGTAGTTGATTACTGCGATCAAAACTATAGCCATAAACAGCCAAGTTGCCATCATTTCATCCAAGACTTTATTTTCTATTATATACCAAAGCAAATTACACCCTAGCCACATGGCGCCTGAAAAATAAGCTGTTTGTCTTGTCAGGAACTGTCCCAACACGACACGATTAATTTTATACCCCTTTGGTACCTTTAAGTTAGGAATGTTAATTCCTGGAGCAAACTTACCATCATGACTTAAAAACTTTTCATTCAAAGTAATAATACTCATAAAGTAAATAAACAGTAAAAATAACGGTATTACAATGATGTTTCCAATTAACATAATAAATCCCTCCTTCAATAAAAAAAGCCCTTAGAAATTAATCTAAGGACGTTATTAACGCGGTACCACCTTAATTCATAGCGATTGCTATGCTCTCAATAGATATAACGGTCTGACCCGGATGGTTTTTCATCTTTCCAAAGTAGCTTCGGTTATATCGTCTATCAGTTCACAGCACCACTGACTCTCTTAAAAACACTTATAACTTACTCATCTTTGTCACTAATTTAAATAGATTATACAACACCTATAAGATTTTTACAACAAAAAAGAAAGAAGGCATGAATACTTGGTCTTGTATTCATGCCCAGAGGATATACGTATCTTTTATTTAACTTGGTCAAATCCAAGTTGTAGTGCTTTTTTGTTTAACTCAACAAATTTTGGCTTAATATTTTCTTCAATGATTGCATTCCAATCAATATCATCAAGATTCATTGATTTGATTAAGGCTCCTAATAAGATTACATTCATTACTTTATTGTTTCCTAAAGAGTCTGCTAATGCTGCTGCATCAATTGCTAATACATCAGCTTTTGTACTTAACTCTTCAAGCACCCCTTCAGGATACTTTTCTGCACCAACAATTGTTGAAACAGAATCCATTTGGTAGTTATTAACAACTACTTTACCATCAGGTTTTAAAGAATCAAGATAACGATTAGCTTCAACTACTTCAAATGACACTAAGATATCAGCTGTTCCTTTTGCAATAACTGGTGAATGAACTTTTTTACCGAATCTTACTTGTGATGATACACTACCACCACGTTGACTCATCCCATGAATTTCACTCATCTTCACATCATAACCAGCGTTCATCAATCCTAAAGTAAGTAACTTAGCTGCTGTGATCGTACCTTGACCACCAACACCTACTAACATAATTGATTTAGTCATTATTGCTCCCCCTTCTTAATGGCATCAACTGGACATTCATGCATACAAACGTCACACCCAACACAAGTATATTTATCGATGCTTGCTTTTCTATTTTCTGCATCAAACATTAATGAAGGACAACCAGTTTTAAGACATTTTTTACATCCTATACATAAGTCGTGATCAATCACGTCATATGTTCTAAACACATTTGGATATGCTTCTTTGTCTTCATCTGAATAAATTGTTTTAATTGCACAAGGCCAGTCAGTAATAATTACACTTGGTTCATCTAGTTCATAAGCCCAATCTAAAGTTGCTTTTACATCTTCTTTAATATTTGGGTTAATTCTTCTTACGTGTTTGATTCCACACGCTCTAACCATTGCTTCAATATCGATAACATTAGTCACTTCTTCCATAGCACTGAATCCAGAACCAGGATTATCTTGACCACCAGTCATTCCTGTAATACGGTTATCTAATATAACATTGATTGTATTTGAATTGTTATAAACAACTTCAATTAAAGAGTTAATTCCCGTATGGAAGAATGTAGAATCTCCTAGTACAGAAACAACACGCTTTTTATTTCCTTCAATTTGGTTAAATACTTTTTGAGCACCATGACCAGTTGAGAAAGAACCACCCATACATAAGATCCAGTCGATTGCATTGTAAGGCTGTGTGAATGCTAGTGCATAACAACCGATATCTCCTGCTACAACCGTATCTTTTCTTTTTCCTAACTCCAAGAAGAACCCACGGTGTGGACATCCCGGACAGAATGTTGGTGGACGAGAAATCGTTTTGTCATTATTAACTTCTAACACTTCTTTTTTCTCACCTGTTAATGCTTCTTCTAGTACATCAGGAGTCATTTCACCATAATAAGGGAATAAATCTTTACCTGTACACTCAATACCCATTAACTTTACATGTTCTTCAATAAATGGATCATTTTCTTCAACAATGTAGATTTTGTCTACCTTTTTAGCAAACTCTTCAATAATTGTTGTTGGTAACGGCCATGTAAAACCTAATTTTAAGTAAGAAGCTTCTTCACCAAATGCTTCTTTTGCAAACTCATAACTAACACCTGACGCGATAACACCAATTTTTGTATCGCTGTACTCTGCAAAGTTTAAAGGTGTGTTGTTTGAGTAATCTAAAAGTCTTTCAGTTCTTTTTTCTACGATGTGACGCATCAAACGAGCATGTCCTGGAACTGCAACATTTTTCTTGATGTCTTTCTCGTATGGCTTAATTTCAACATTTTCACGCTCTCCAAGTTCAACGATTCCCTTAGAGTGACATAATCTTGTTGTTAAACGATATAAAACAGGTGTATCAAACTCTTCACTTACTTCATAAGCTGCTTTAATCATTTCTTTTGCTTCTTGACTGTTTGCCGGTTCAAACATTGGAATTTTTGCAAACTTAGCATAGTTTCTATTATCTTGTTCATTTTGTGATGAGTGCATTCCTGGCTCATCAGCACTAACTAAAATTAGTCCACCTAAAACTCCTGTATAAGCAGCAGTAAATAATGGATCAGCTGCCACGTTAATCCCAACGTGTTTCATCGCTGCAAAAGCACGACCTCCAGCGTATGCTGCACCAACAGCTGCTTCTAAAGCAACTTTTTCATTTGGTGCCCATTCACTTACTACATCATGATAATGTGTTGAAATATTTTCTAAAATCTCAGTACTCGGTGTACCTGGGTATGCTGAAGCAAAATGTGTTCCATACTCGTAAACACCACGAGCAATTGCCTCATTACCTGTCATTAATACTTTCTTCATATTTTCTCCTTAATTGTTTGATTTCATTTTTGGAATTGCAACTAACAGTCCTAAAGCAATACCTAAGAAGGCTGCAACTAGAACTCGATACTCACCTGGTAACATAAAAGTGATTGTATGTGCTGGTATCCAGAAAAAGGGAATCGTTTTAAAACATACGAATCCAATAAATGCCTGCCAATCAATACGATCAACAATCTCACTCACTTTTGGCATTGTGTTGTTTTCATAGTACAAATCAATCATAGAATCAGTATACTTATGCCCCATCATCATAGCTGGTGCAAAAGCTAAGTTCATAATTGTACTTGTAAAGAAACTTGTTGCTAACTGCGAGTTAGCAAACGGTAGTAATCCTTTTTGTTGTAACATGATTACTCCACCATTAAATAATGGCATGATGATAACTAACATTAAACCGATAATTCCCCAAATGATTGCTCTCATTAACAACCCCTTTGGTATCATCCAGTTTTTAGTTATCAGTCTTGGTGCTAAAAGTTCACCCATTGTACCGAGTACAAAGAATTTCATAAACCCCATTATGAATGGGTGTTTAGATCCAAACTCTAGGTAAAACTCATTGGTAACTGGTAGGACAAAAAACAGCACTACAAGCACTAATAAAGCACCCCAAATAAAATCTCCTTTTCTCATAGAAACCTCCTGCAAAGATGTCCGTTATACGTACTTTGGGTTCGTATAACGTAACTTACCACTTGATTTTATCTCAATTTATTGATATATTCAAGAAGATTTAAAGAAAAAGACAAAAATGGAGTGATTTGATGGAGACGAATAATTCAATACAAAAAATGATATCAATTCTTAACTTATTTCTAAGTCATAAAGCCCTTAGAATTAAAGATATATGCGACCATACAGGCTATACAAGACCCTCGGTTAATCGCATCTTACAAACCCTACTTGAAAACAACTATTTACAAAGGGATTCTGAGACAAAACGATACCGACTAGGAAATACAATTTACTTTTTAGGACAAAAAACGAATATCAATAATCTAATTCAAGAAAAGGCAAAACCAATAGTTGATGAGTTATCAAGTCGTATTGGTTACACTATTACGATGTCGAGTATTGATGAGCATCAAACCATTGTAGTCTATAAAAAAGATTCAAACACTGCGATTGCACTTGCCCCTGATATTGGCGGGCATCGTTCAGTACATTGTTCAGCTTCTGGTAAGGTCTTAACTGCTTACTCAACTTTCCAAGAGGAAATTATTGAAAACATCATATTTGAAAAAATGACTGATTTCACCATAACAAATGAAGATCATTACCGCGAGGTACTTAAAGAGACGCATAAAAATGGATATGCTTTCGATGATGAGGAAGTGGCAAGAGGATTGTTTTGCATCGCTGTTCCAATAATGAACTCTGAGCATGCAAACTACTCTATTTCAATGAGTGGGTATAAGGAAGAAATCATGGAAAGAATTGAAGAATATATTAGTTTATTGCGTGCTTATGCAGCCCAAATCTCAAAAGTTATCTACTAAAAAAAGCAGAAATTCTGCTTTTTTGTTTACCCTACTTTTTCATCTTTTACAAAGATACAGTTTCTTCCTGCTTCTTTACCCTTATAAAGTTGAACATCAGCACTTGCAATACAGTTACCAAGCTTCAAATCTTTATTCATTTCGAATTCAGCAATACCCATTGTAATGGTTAAGTGATCTGAAATATACGAGTATGAATGCCTTAAATTCTCAGTCTTAATTTCATCAAATATTTTCTGTGACAATGTTGACGCTTGTTCTAAATCAAGATTAGGTGCAAAAATAACGAACTCATCTCCACCATACCTGACTGCAAATGAATGATTCTCCTCTGCATTTCGTATCAATACTGATGAAACCATCTTTAAGGCATCATCACCTTTAACATGTCCATAATTATCATTATACTCTTTAAAGCAATCAATATCTAAAATGATGAATGACGCTTTAATATCTTGTTCTATATAAGAAGCAAAGGCTTTCTTTAAAAACTTTCGATTATAACAACTTGTTAAGTCATCTTTATCAATACTACCTTTTTCACTCTTATAAGAGCGTTGCAAATCAACTATTCGATCTAAGTTTTCAAAGATTAATTGCTGTTGCAAGTTAGCTTTAAACTCTTTTAACTTAGTGTATTTTTCCAATTTTTTTAATGCTAGTTGTAACATGTTTTTTTGTTTTGCTACAAGATACTCATTTTCAAGTACACATAACTGAAAATCAAACTCAATTTCTGATGAGAACTTTTTAAGAAGGTCAGTAATCCCTTCAAGTTCAAAATGCATCTTATAATCACGCAACATACTTGTCCAAATATCTATCATTTCTACATCTTCTATTGTTCCGAAACGACCTATTGAAAAATTCAAGCATTTTTGGAACAATTTATGAGCAACCATAACATTACCACTACGATACTCATACTCTGCCAATGCAGAATCTGAATAATAAACTAACAGTTCATTCCATGGATACTTCTCAATAATCGCGTTAATTTTCTTCAAGTACCTCATTGCCTCATCAAAACGATTTACACGAGAATAAAAAACAACTAAACTTCCTAGTATTTGGATGTATGTTTCATCATCTACTAGTGGGTTTTCTTTTGCTTTTAAGGCACGTGTCAAATACTCCTCTGATTTTTCATACATTTCCAAATCCAAATAACTTAAACCAATATTATTATACTCTAACAATAATATTCTTTCTTGTTTTTCAGTAGGAACAACTGATGTTAATCTTCTTTCAACTTCCAATCTGAAGTATAGTGAATACAGTGATAAGTGTTGACGTTCATAAACTGCTGCTAGAGAAGCTAGTGCGTTCGTTTTTAAGTCAAAATTATCAATTCTTTCACTGATATCGAGGGTTTCATTAAACTTATTAAGAGCATAGATATATTTCCCAGCATCCAAATAAATCAAGCCTAACACATAGCTTAATTTACATACTTCTATTTGATATGGTTTATCTTTTAACTCGTTGTATAGATTTTCTGCATGTTTGATGTATTCTTCATTAAATGTATCAACATTATCATACAAATGATCTATCTCTCTTGTGATTGCTGCTTTCATAAACATCCCCTCTCATACATAGTTATTATATTACATTTTTAATCAATCAAAAAGGAATATCGTGATAAAAGTTTTATTTCACACTTGTTTAACAAACCAGAATATAAAAACGCCTTATTTAAGGCGTTTAAGCTATTTTTCTATCCATATAATAAATGCAATTTCGTCCTGACTCTTTCCCTTTATATAATTGAATGTCAGCACTTGCTATACATCGACTTAAATCGAGGTTATCATGAACTGAAAAGGATTCGATACCCATCGTAATGGAAACATGCTCACTAACAGTACTAAAGTCGTGAACAATCTTTTTGGCTTTTAACTCTTTACTGACTTCAAGAGCTATCGAAATTCCATCTAAAGAGTTTTTGTTTGGAGAAACAATTATAAACTCATCACCACCGTACCTTACAGCAAATGATTCATTTAATATGGCAATATCATTGATAATCGAAGCAACTTCCTTAATAACAATATCTCCCTTTACATGACCATACTTATCGTTGTATTCTTTAAAATGATCGACATCCATAATAATAAAGGTAACATCATCTTCTCGTTTCTCGTTTTTGATTTTTTCGAAGAATTTTCTTAAGTATTTTCTATTATAACACTGTGTAAGTTCATCACGATAAATATCTTGTTTGGCAGAATGATAAGATTTTGTGATAATAGCAATTCTATCTAAGTTTTTAACAATGAGTTCTTGTTGCTCTGCACTCTTAAGCAATCTTAGATCGTATAACTTTTCGTGTTTTTCAAGCGATGTTGTTAAATCCCCTTTTTGTTTGGCAATTAAATACTCATTTTCTAATGTCATCAACAAGAAGTCAAAAACATACTCATTTGAGTACTCTTTTACTAAATTGTTTAATTCTTCAAGCTCTAAAAACATTTTATGATCACGCAACATCTTAACCCATGTTTTAATTAAATCAACATCTTCAAAGGTATCAAAGTTTTTAATGCTATAGTCAAGGCAATCTCTAAACAGTAAGTGAGCATTAATGACATTACCTGTATAATACTCATACTCAGCCTTTACAAGATTATAAAGGTAACCTAAAAAATCATCATCACTATTTTCTGATAAATCCTTTATTTCTTCTAACTTATCAAAGGCCTCATCATATCGCTGAGTTCTTGAATAAACAACGACTATGTTACATAGAATTGAAGCATGAACAACAGTGGTAAAGTCATCAAACTTCTTAGCTTCTAGGGCACGATATAAATAATCCTCTGCTTTATCAAACATATCCAAACTTATATAACTTATCGCAATGTTGTTATAATGTTTATGTAAATGGTATTCTTGTTGGTTATCTAAAATGTTACTCGTTAGTAAACTTTCAGCTTCTAAACGGTAATACAAGGCATATAAAGGTAGATGCTGCTGTTCGTAAACCATTGCAAAGGCACCATACAAATAAGATTTTAAGAAAAAGTCATTTAAATAGTCAGAAATATCATCTGCTTCATTCAAATAATCCAAAGCCTTAATAAAATGCCCTCTTGAAACATACATCAAACCAATCTTCGTTGCTGCTTCATACCATTCTCTTTTCAAATCCTTATCCTTACACACTTGATATAAGGCCTCAAATCGATCTAGGTAATCATTATTAAAAATGTCGTTTTCTCTTTTTAATTGTTCTAGTTGTTCTTTAACAGTTTTAGCCATAATTACCCTCCTACAAATTTGATTATAACTTAATTGTGTTCAATTTTAAATAAAAAATATATCTTTTTTAGTCTTAAGTTTAAAAAAGTTAATAAAAAAAACCAACACTAAGTGTTAGTTTCTTCACGATCTTCTTTTGGAATAAAGATTGTTCCAACTGTAATACCTTTAGCTCCAAGAAAATGAATCAATGAATTAAAGAATGCAGTAACTGGAATTGCGACTAAAATACCTACTATACCAAAGAATTTACCAAAGACCATAACACTGACGATAATGATCAACGGATGTAAGTTAGTTGATTTTCCCATTAACAATGGTTTTAAAATATTAGCATCGATTTGTTGAATCACTGTAATCACTATCAATGTAATAATGGCAGGACCAAGTCCCATAGAGAGTGCGACTAACATTGCAGGAAATGCACCAACAAATGGTCCAATGATAGGAATAAAGTTAAAGACACCTACAATCAATGCTAACACTAGCGGACTGCTAAGACCTTGTAGTGAAAATGCAATATATACTAATACTGTGACGATCAATGAAATTAATGAATATGAACGAATATAGTTACCAATGATTTGTGTAAACTCATTAACCATGTAGTCTACAGAGTTCTGATATTTATCTGGGAATATTTTCACTATATTACCCATTACTCGATCATAATCGTACAATAGATAGAATGAAATCATTAAAGCAAAGAAGAAATTAAACACTGCTCCTAAAAAGCTACTTAAAATATCGTAGACACCAGTAGATAAAGTCATTAAATATGAGCCAATATCACTCAATAATCCACTAATTGTAGATATAAACTGCTCTTCTAATGAGACAAGTTCGGCATTTGAGTTCGTATAGTTTGAAATAACACTCGATATGAACTCCTCAATACTTTTTTGAATCGTTGGCATATAATTTACAAACTCAACAATTTGTTTGGCAACAACTGGTATAAATAGTGAGAACAATAAATAGATTGATAAGAAAAAGATAAAGAATGCAATAAAGGTTGCTAACGCTTTTCTTATCCCTTTTGATTCTAAAAATTTAACCAGTGGGTTTAATATCCAAGTAATCACTAAAGCAATAAAAATTGGATTTAAGACGTCTAGGAGACGTTGAATAAATGGTGCTAAGTTTAAGTCATTAAAAATGTTTGTTACAAAATACAATAAAACTATTGGTAAAAAAACTCCTAAAAACCGATTAATCAAGCTATAATTAAGTTTGTCATCTTTTTTCATAAAGTCACCTCTTCTAAATCAATTATAAAACATCTACCAATGAAATGATAGATGTTTAATCGTTAGTTTTTAGTTAGCAGTATGTTCTTTGATAGTGAACTCATCATCAACTATTTCAAAGTATGTCGTCATGTCAGGATTTGATAAATAAACTTCTTTGTCATGAGTCACAAAAATAACATCTACTCCATTTAAGCGTTTTGCGAAACGCATTCCATCATCTAACCCTTTGGCATACAAGATAGTTGATAAAGCATCGGCATCAATACTTGAATCTGTAATGATTGATACGGCACTTAACTCATTATCTACAGGAAATCCTGTTCGAGCACTAAAGATATGATGATAATTTTTTCCATCTACAGTGATAAATCGTTCATAATCACCACTTGTTACAATCGTTTTATCGACAACACTTAAGATTCCAAAATAAACTCCCGTCAGATTATCTGGATCTTGAACCCCTACTCTAAATCTTGAACCGTCTAATTTTGACCCGAGTAGTTTTACATTTCCACCGATATTGACATAAGCACTAGTCACACCTGAAGTCGAAAGAATCTCTACTATCTCATCAGCAGCATATCCTTTTGCAATTCCACCTAGATCAACTCCTGTTTTGGGAGGAATCTTTACACTCATGTTTTGATAATCAAGCTTAACTTGGTTATAATCAACAAGTTCTAATAAATCCTCAACTTCTTTAGAAGTCGGTACATAAGGTGTTTCTGTACCAATCCCCCATAAGTCAACTATTGGTGCTAATGTAATATCAAAGATTCCATTACTTATATCACCATAATGTAACGCTTTCTCGATTACTACAAACACTTCTTCTTCAACTTCAACTGTTTGACCATAAGCACGATTGATTTTTGACACAATACTGTCTTCGTTAGTTCTTGACATCATTAAATCGATCTCACTAAGTCTTTGAAAACATTCATCTAACAGTGTTTCACTTCCATTATCATAAATTGAGATGGTTGCAATTGTTCCCATAGCAATATTTGTTCTTGTAAATACTTCTTGTTCTTTTGAATTACATCCACTAAAAAATGGAAGTAATAAAATTAAAGACATAAGTAACGATAATCTAGTTCTCATAGCATCCCTCCGTCCTTAAAATTATATCATATAAAACAGCAAATAAAAACGCCTAGTTCCCTAGACGTTTTAAGAATTATGCTTTAATTTCTGGCTTTTTCAAAGTGAATAAAATGATGCAACCAATGATAGATGCAATCATTGCCACTAAGAATGTTTGTTCATAATGACCATGAGTAGCTTCTTTGATAAATGGACCAATCAATCCTGCGATACCATAAGCTTGGTAAACTAAACCATAGTTTGCAGAATAATATTTTTGTCCAAATGTAGAAGATACTACACCAGGATATAATGCTAAGAATGAACCGTAACTCATGATTACCCCAATCATTGCTACGTAGAAAATTGTTACATTTAACTTAGTATACATGAAACTCATGATTGCTAACGCAATAATTGACATCACATACATTCCTTTTAAAACATTTCTAACTCCTAATTTATCTGCTAACATACCACTGAATAAACGCCCTGCAGCATTTAATAATGAGAAGATCCCAACAACTGTTGCAGCTTGAGCAACTGTCATACCAACTGCTTTTTGAGCGATGTTAGATGCTAAACCGATTACTAGTAAACCAGGAATAACAGCAAAGAAGTAAGATAATAATACTTGGTAGAATGCAACAGACTTAACAAGTTGACTTGGTTGCATATCTTCATCAGTACCAGCAGCAGCTTTTCCTTCAAATCCATCAGGATTAACTAAGAAGAATCCACCACCAACAGTTAAGATGAAATAAATAACACCTAATGTCATAAATGTAGATCTTAAAATATCTGCAGTAACATCAGCAGCAGGACCCATAACAGCCATAGCTACTTCTTTAAACACTAATCCACCTAATGCAAATGCCGCTACAGCTAAACCTGTAATTGATCCTTTTTTAGCAGGATACCATTTGATTAATGTTGCTAATGGAACTACGTATACAAAACCAACACCAGCACCAGCAATTACACCATATGTAAGGTATAACATATATGGACTAGTTGCAAATCCACTTAAGAATACACCAGCACTATATAATAAACCACCAATGATTGCAGTGAATCTTGGACCTTTTTTTAATTGAATTCTTCCTGCAAAGAACGTTGCGAATGCAAAGAAGAAGATCGCGATTGAGTAAGTTCTATAAATGTCCCCTGTGTCAACATTTAATACTTCTGCAAAAGGACCATTAAAAATACTCCATGAATAAATTGCCCCGATACTCATTTGAGCTGCAAGAGCACCTAAAAGAACTAAAATTCTATTTTTTTTCATAATTTCCTCCATAAAATAAAAATACTATTGCATTGTATCAAAAACAATTCAATAAGGGAACAAAAATATGACAAAATCAAATAATAATTTCTCAACTTTATAATATATAAAATATATAATTAACTCTATTTCCCTATTATATATAAGAAAAAGAGGTTTCCCTCTTATTCTACCTTTATTTTAAATGGATACTCATTAACCAGTAGTATTGCTTTCTGATAATCTGTTAATTTTTGTGATTTTTGCTTTATTACGATTGTTAAGTTAGATAAGACTTCCTTATTCTCAATAAAGAGTTCCTTTAGTTTTTTATTTGTAACAATAAATAATTGCTCACTTCTCACCTCAAAGACTAATTGGCATTTCTTCTCATTTATGACTTTTATAATATTTTCAAATGTAAATTGACCGGTGTCTAGAGTTGCATAGCGTCGATACAAAGTAGGACTCACCTTTCCAAGTTCAAGTTCCAAATTATCTTTTCTCCACGTTCCCTTAATGGTGTATTGCTCTTCATTGATTTTTTCAAGATCAAAACTAATGTTGTCATATATTTCACCACTCTCAATATCAGAAGTTAAAGCTTGGCGTAGTCTATATGCATTGGGTTGATCATTTAACTCATAATCAATTCCTGCAATTTTGGCATCATACATTAAATCATCAGCCAATGAAATGGCGTCTTCATATGACTCAATGAGTACTTTATTCGTCACAACTCCAATAGATGCTGAGACATTGTGAATATTTTGATGAGAATCCGTTATTGGAGTTTTAATCGCCTCTGTTAAATGACTTATCTTGTCATTGATATAGGTGTCTTCATCAATTTCAGGGTTATGATTTTTAGCAAAAAAGACAAACTCATCTCCACCATATCGATATACATAATCTGAACTTGTGGAATCTTTGATAGTTAAAGCAACTTGCCTTAGCACTTCATCACCAATATCATGGCCGTAGGTATCATTTATTGGTTTGAAAGAGTTCAAGTCGATAAAGAAAGTGGAGTATTCTTGGACGTTAATTCGACGTAAATCTTCACTAATTGCATGACGATTTTTTAATCCTGTTAAGTAATCATATAACGACTGGCGTTCATATTGTCTTATTTGATAAGTATAAGTTATTCCTAATAATGTTAATAAAAAGGCAATCACAATCATCACGATATCAAAAAACTCTTTAAGTCCAATAATTGAATCATTGACTTCTTGAAACTCATCTACCAATAAATGAATCTTATCTTTTAGTGCTAACGATTCTTTTTGGATGTATTTTAATGATAGGATGTCTCTTGATGCTAGATAAGTCTTAGCGTGATAAACGTATTGATCGACAGCTTTTTGATTAGCATCAATAATCTCAATGGTTGATTTGTACGTGTTTTCTCTTAAGTCTAAACTGGAATCTCCATCTTTTAAGGCAATCATATATTGCTCATAGACATTGATTTCTTGAGTTAGTAAGCGCTTGACTTCTATTTGTTCAGCTTCTGTAAGCAAGCTGGAGTTTAGTTGTTGTGAATAGTTAGCAATAAACATTGTACGCATTCTTTGAGAGCCACTAATGTTTATCGCATTACCAAAATAGCTTACCTGACTACCAATGTAGAGAGATAAACCTAAAGAGATAAAAAATGGGACAATTGTCAAAACTAAAATCAACAAGTTTTTCGTGGCAATACTCATCTTTTTCCCGTTCATACTCTCACCTCTACTTAAATTATACCAATCTTTTGTTAGTGATTCATCTTCTTTACACACACTTGTTTTTTTAAGATAATAAAAAACCCAAGCTTAGCTCGGGTCTTCATACTATTTTGTATAGTTTGGTGCTTCTTTTGTAATATGGATATCATGAGGATGTGATTCTTTTAAACCGGCATTCGTAATTCTCACAAACTTACCATTAAAACGCAAATCATCTATAGATGGTGTTCCACAGTAACCCATCCCTGAGCGAAGACCACCACATAATTGGAAAACAACATCTGTCAACTCACCTTTGTATGGTACACGACCTTCAATTCCTTCAGGAACTAGTTTTCTTGCTTCTTTTTGGAAATAACGTTCTTTACCTCCACGCTTCATTGCTGCAAGTGAACCCATACCAACATAAGTTTTAAAACGACGTCCGTTAAAGATTACTTCTTCACCTGGACTCTCTTTAGTACCAGCAAGTAACGATCCTAACATCACGCAGTTTGCTCCAGCAGCAATTGCTTTCACAATATCACCACTTAGTTTGATTCCACCATCAGCAATTATACATGCATTGTGATCTTTAGCATATTCAAACACATCGTTAACAGCACTTAATTGAGGAACCCCAACACCAGCAACAACACGCGTTGTACAAATACTACCAGGACCCACTCCAACTTTAACACAGTTTGCTCCGGCATCAATCAATGCTTTTGCTGCCTCTGCTGTTACAATATTACCCGCAACAATGTCAAGCATCGGAAAGTTTGCTCTAATGTCACGTACGATATTTATGATTCCCTGAGAGTGACCATGCGCACTATCAACAGTAACAACGTCAACTCCCGCATTAACAAGCGCTGTAACGCGTTCTATTGTGTCTCCACCACCAACAGCAGCACCTACACGAAGACGTCCCATATCGTCTTTACAAGCATGTGGGAAGTTAATCACGTTATCAATATCTTTAATCGTAATTAAACCCTTCAGTTTATTGTCACCATCAACAATTGGCAGCTTCTCAATACGGTTTTCAAGTAAAATTTCTTTTGCTTCTTCAATGGTTGTTCCAACTGGAGCTGTAATTAAATTATCTTTAGTCATAACATCAACAACTGGTGTGTTATCAAGTTTACGGTATTTAAGGTCACGATTAGTAATAATTCCCACTAACGTTCCATCAGCTTCAACAACTGGCAACCCACTTACACGATACGTCGAGCAAATATCTTCTGCTTCCATAATTGTTGAATCCTTTTGCAATGTAATAGGATCAGTAATCATTCCTGACTCACTACGTTTAACTTTATCTACTTCGCTTGCTTGTTCTTCTATTGTTAAGTTTTTATGAATAAAAGCAAGTCCACCTTCTCTTGCAAGAGCAATCGCTAATCTTGACTCACTAACCGTATCCATTGCTGCAGCTAGAATTGGAATATTCAACTCAATACTAGGTGTTAAACTTGTTTTTAAACTTACTTCATGCGGTAAAACTGTTGAGTGTTGTGGTACTAATAACACATCATCAAAAGTAATTCCTGTCTTAATAATTTTCCCATTCATATTTTCTTCCATGACATCCTCCATAATCATAAAAATTAGATATTTTTATTTATTATACACACTTTATTTTAAAGGTCAATACTAGTTTATACTTTTATAACCAATATCTTTTCGATAAAATAAATTGTCACATTTAATTTTTGTTATTCCATTGTATGCATCGTCTCTTGCAGCCTTTAAATCTTGGCCTTTTCCAACAACAAATAATACTCTACCACCATTTGTTTCAAGTCCATTTTCACCTATCTTAGTTCCCATGTGAAAGACTAAGTTATCACTGTCTTGAATGACAATTTGATGCCCTTTTTCATATCTACCTGGGTACCCATTACTTGCTAAAACGACTCCTAACATCTGTTCTTGCTTGAAAGTAACTTTAGGTTTTTTACCATCTAACAATACTAAAATTGTTTCAATTAAATCACTTTCCATTTTAGGTAATACAACCTCAGTTTCCGGGTCACCAAATCTTGCATTAAATTCGATTACTTTTGGACCCTCTTTTGTCAAAATTAAACCCCCATACAATACCCCAGTGAAATGTCGGTTTTCATTAATCATTGCATCAATCGTCTTTTGCATAATACTCTCAATTGCAAACTTGACATCTTTGTCAGGGATGATTGGAACACTTGAATAAGCTCCCATACCACCAGTATTAGGACCTAAATCATTGTCAAACACGCGTTTATGGTCTTGACTGATTTCGAGGGGTACTAAAATATCATTATGAACAAGTGTTAATAGCGAAAACTCTGGTCCCTCAAGATATTCTTCAATCACAACTTTAGCATCACCATACTTTTCATCAAGCAACATATCTTTTAACGCATGATCAGCTTCTTCAAATGAGAAGGCAACGACAACACCCTTTCCAGCGGCAAGCCCATCATATTTGATTACAATTGGTAAACCTTGTTCTTTAGCATATTGATAAGCTTTCTCATAATCAGAAAAAGTATCATACTTAGCTGTCGGTATATCATATTTTAGCATTAAGTCTTTAGCAAACTGTTTGCTCCCTTCAATGATTGCTGCATTCTTACGTGGACCAAACACTTTTAACCCTTCTTGCTCAAATGCATCTACAATTCCCAGTGATAACGGTACCTCTGGACCCACAATGGTTAAGTCTATTTTCTCATTTATAGCTAATGCCACTAAACCTAAGAGATCAGTTTCTTCAATATCAACACAAGTTGCTAATGAGGCAATTCCAGGATTACCCGGAGCTGCAAAAATATCAGTAACTACTTTTGATTGTGCTGTTTTCCATACAATGGCATGCTCACGTCCACCACGTCCGATAACTAATACTTTCATATTTTCTCCTTAATGTTTAAAATGTCTCATTTTAGTAAAGACCATTGCAATCCCAAGCTCATCACAAGCTTTGATTGACTCTTCATCACGCACACTTCCACCTGGTTGAATAATTGCACTTACACCATATTCTTTCGCTAAGCGAACAACATCATCAAATGGAAAAAATGCATCACTTGCTAAAACAATTCCTTCATTATGACCATGCTCCTTTGCCCAATCAAGAGCAATTTTGGCTGCACCCACTCTATTCATCTGTCCGGCTCCAACACCAACAGTAGCTCCGTTTTTTGCTAATGCAATGGCATTTGACTTAACGTGTTTAACAACTTTCCATGCAAACTCTAAGTCATCCATTACCGCTGTTGACGGGCTTACTTTTGTTACCACTTCAAGGGTAACATCTTCTAAGCTACCTTTATCTAAATCTTGTACTAACATTCCTCCATTAACACTCACAAGTTGTTTTTCAACTTGATTATTTTTTGTCATGTCCATTGTTAGTAGCCTTAAGTTTTTCTTTTTCATTAACACCTTTAATGCCTCATCAGTAAAAGATGGAGCAATTATGATTTCTAAGAAGATTTCTTTCATTTTAACAGCTGTTTTTTCATCTACTTCGCAGTTAGTTGCTACTATACCACCAAAAATGCTGACTGGATCTGCTTCGTATGCTTTTGTCCAAGCATCAAAGATATTACTAGCAACACCTACACCACATGGGTTCATGTGCTTTAATCCAACAACAACTGGTTTTTTAAACTCTCTCATGATTTGAACCGCAGCATTTGCATCTTGTATATTGTTGTATGATAGCGCTTTACCATGTAGTTGTTTTGCAAACGCTAAACTAAATGATTGTTTCTTTCCTGTATAAAACGTAGCTTTTTGGTGAGGGTTTTCACCATATCTTAGTTCTTCTTTTAAATCAAAACTATAGGTAACAGATTCAGGGTTTTCTTCGCCTACTGCTTCAGTTAGGAATCCAGCAATAGCAGCGTCATAACTTGCAGTATGACGAAAAACCTTTGCACTTAATTGTTTCTTAGTCTCTGCCAAAGTATCTCCGTTTTCTTTAATTTCTGTGATTACTTTATCATAATCAAGAGCATCACAAACAACTGTCACATCTCCAAAGTTTTTGGCAGCGCTTCTTAACATTGATGGACCACCAATATCGATGTTTTCTATAGCATCCATAAAAGTTACATCCTCTTTTGCAATCGTTTCTTTAAACGGATATAAGTTGACAACAACCATGTCAATGAATTCAATGCCATTTTCCTTGGCTTGCGCAACATGTTCTGGATTACTTCTTAAAGCTAGTAACCCACCGTGAATATTAGGATGAAGTGTTTTTACTCTTCCATCCATCATTTCAGGAAAGTTTGTTACATCGCTAATCCCGATCGGACTCATACCTGCTTCTTCTAACTTTTTCTTTGTACCACCTGTAGAAATGATCTCATAACCAAGTTCTACTAATGACTTACTAAAGTCTACAATCCCCGTTTTATCACTAACACTTATTAATGCTCTTTTCATTACTTATCTCCTTGCTTAAATAATTTACTTAATGTAATTGGATATAATCGATGCTCAATAGCATGTACCTGTGCTTCGATTTGATCTTTTGTTTCTTCCTTTGTTAACCTGAATGCATCTTGAGCAATAATGTCACCTGTATCCATTCCTGAATCAACATAATGAATAGTAACTCCCATAACCTGTACCCCGTAATCAAGGGCCTGACCGATAGCATCAAGCCCCTGAAACGCAGGCAATAAGGATGGATGTATATTCACGATTCGTCTATCGTACCTGTCAAGAATTGTTGGACCAATAAGGCGCATATAACCTGCTAAAACCACATAATCAATGTGATACTCATCTAGTTTGCCTAAAATGGCTGTTTCATAATCAGCCTTGTTTTGATAGTCCTTTGCTGAAAATATAAAGGTATCTATTTGACCCTGTTCTGCTCTTTTAATGCAAATAGCATCTTTATTATCACAAACAAGTAGTTTTACATTTCCATTTAACTTTCCTTGTTTTTCAAAATCAATAATTGCTTGGAAGTTTGAACCATTTCCAGAAGCAAAGACCGCAACATTAATCATTTATTACGACTCCTTCTTGATTGGTTACTTTTCCAATAACATAACCAGTTTCTCCATTATCTTGTAACAATGAAATTGTCTGATCTACATCCTCAGGCTTTACAACTAAGACCATTCCGATTCCCATATTAAAGATGTTAAACATCTCGCGATGATTGATTTGACCCTTTTTTTCTAAGAAGCGAAATACATCCAAGATAGGCCAAGAACCTTCTTTTATAGTTACACCTTGATTTTCTTTTAATACGCGAGGAATATTTTCATCAAAACCCCCACCCGTAATATGAGCAACAGCATGCAAATCAACATGTTTAAGCACCTCTAATACCGGTTTAATGTATATTTTTGTAGGTTCTAATAACACTTCACCTAATGATTTATCAAATATGTAATTATCATTTAGATTTAATCCATTATCTTTTAAGACAATTTTACGAACTAAACTAAATCCGTTTGAATGAACACCACTTGATGGGATACCAATCAAAACATTACCTGCCTCGACTTTACTACCATCAATTAGCTTTGATTTTTCAACGGCACCGACAGTAAAACCTGCGATGTCATAATGTCCATCTTGATACATATCTGGCATTTCTGCTGTTTCTCCACCCACAAGAGCACAACCAGCTTTTTGACAACCTGTTGCAACGCCTTTTACAATTTGTTCAATTTGCTCTGGATAGTTTTTCCCAACCGCAATGTAGTCTAGAAAAAACAATGGTTCAGCCCCTTGAGCTAATATATCATTAACACACATGGCAACAACATCTTCACCGATCGTGTCGTGTTTATCCATCATAAATGCTAAAATCAGTTTAGTACCAACTCCATCAGTACCACTTACTAATACGGGTTCTTTCATGTTTAATGAACTCAAATCAAACATTCCACCAAAACCACCGATTGAACCCATTACTCCCATTCTTTCAGTCATTTTGATATGCTTTTTTATTCTTTCGACTGATTCATAACCAGCTTCTAGGTTAACACCAGCTTTTTCATAAGATTTTGCCATATAATCTCCTAACACTTAATGATTTTATTTGCTTCAGATTCATTTTCGTACAACTCAGTTGGATATTTTCCATCAAAACATGCCGTACATAATTGTTGACGCTTAGTGCATTGATACAATCCTTCTTTTGAGATGAAGGCCAAAGAATCACAGCCTAACATATCTTTTAAATGATCAACATCGAGCCTTGCACTAATCAACTCAGCTTTCGTTGATGTATCAACCCCGTAAAAACAAGGGTGAGTAATCGCTGGTGATGCTATTCTGACGTGAACTTCTGTTGCACCAGCTTCTTTTAATATTTTCACAATACGTTTACATGTTGTACCTCTAACAATTGAGTCATCAATCATGACAACACGTTTATTGTTAACTAAACTTCTAACACTACTTAGTTTTAACTTAACTCCATTTTCACGCATTTCCTGCGTCGGTTGGATAAAAGTTCTCGCAACATACTTATTCTTAATTAATCCCATCTCATAAGGGATACCACTTTCTTCTGCGTATCCAATAGCACTTGATATACTTGAATCAGGAACACCAATGACCATATCAGCATCAACAAAAGCTTCACGAGCAAGTATTTTACCACTTTCTTTTCTTGCAGTATGAACATTCATTCCTTCGATATCACTATCTGGTCGGGAGAAGTAAATATACTCCATCGCACACATATGATTAGATGTCTCTTGTGCATACTTTGATGAAGTAACTCCTTGCTCGTTGAAGACAACAATTTCACCAGGTTCAACACTTCTTAAAAACTCAGCACCAATCACTTCAAAGGCACAAGTTTCACTTGTGACAACATAACCATCGCCAACTTTACCAATTGAAAGTGGACGTAAACCATTTTTGTCACGCATTACATATAATTCATTTTCACGCAATAGTACAAATGCAAAAGCACCTTCAATTTGATTAAGTGCATGTGCTAATGTCTCTAAATCTGTCTTATGTGAATTTTTCTTTAACAAATGAGCTAATACTTCAGTATCAGATGTCGATTGGAAGATTGATCCTTGTTTCTCTAAACTTTTTCGTAATTCTTTTGAGTTCACAATGTTTCCATTATGTGCAAGTCCAAAATCACCTTTATGACTTTTAAAAAGAAACGGTTGAACATTTTGTAAACCACCGCCACCAGCAGTAGAATACCTGACATGACCGATGGCATGTTTTCCTTTCAACTTTTCTAAACGCTCTTGAGTAAAGATTTTAGTAACTAAGCCCTCATCTTTATACCCATCAAGACAAGCACCATCGCTTGTGACAATTCCACAAGCTTCTTGCCCTCTATGTTGCAATGAATGCAAGCCATAGTAAGTTAACTCCGCAGCATTCGGATGATTAAATACTGCAAATACACCACATTCTTCATTTAATTTATTTTGAAATAAAATATCAATTTCACTCATATGTTCACCCTACTTAGAAATTCTGTTTAAGATTTCAATATACGCTTCTTCCACGCTACCTAAATCACGTCGGAAGCGGTCCTTATCTAATTTCTTCATTGTCTTTGCGTCCCACAAGCGACATGTATCAGGGCTAATTTCATCTGCTAATACAATTTCACCTTGACTTGTTTTTCCAAACTCAATCTTAAAATCAACTAATATAATGCCTTCATTTAGAAACATTTCTTTTAAGTAGTCATTAATTCTTTTTGTTAGCGAGTAAATCGCTTCTAACTCGTCATATGTAGCAGCACCTAGGGCAACTGCATGGTGATCATTAATCAATGGATCACCCAAATCATCATTTTTGTAACTTATCTCAAATATAGTATTCTTAACTTTTGTGCCTTCTTCAATTTGCAACCTCTTTGCCATTGAACCAGCAACGATATTTCTTGTAATTACTTCTAGTGGAAAAATGTCAACTTTTTTACATAATTGATCACGATCATTTAATCTTTTAACAAAGTGAGTAGGAACTCCAACTTCTTCAAGCCTTGTAAATAATAATTCAGTAATTAAATTGTTCAACTCACCTTTTCCTTTAATTTGTGCTTTTTTAACTCCGTTAAACGCTGTCGCATCATCTTTGTAGTGAATGACAATTAAGTCTTGATCATCTGTTGCATAGATTTGTTTTGCTTTTCCCTCATATAAGAATTCTCTTTGTTCCATTAGTTGATTCCTCCCTTAAAGTAATTAATTGCATTTTTAAATATATCCTGATTTTTATTTCCGTATATGTTCTTGAAACACCCTTCACTAAATCGCTCTGAATGTCCCATTTTTCCTAAGATACGACCACAAGGGCTTATTACGCCTTCTATCGCCATTGTCGAACCATTAGGATTATATTGACCATTGTTAGTCGGAATACCTTCTAAGTTCGTGTATTGGAACGCAACTTGTCCGTTTTCAAAGAGTTCTTTTGCAATATCATCTGAACAAACAAACTTTCCTTCACCATGGCTTACGGCAACCTTATGAACCTCACCTAAGTCAAAACTTGACAACCACGGTGATTTTTTAGTTGAGACTTTAGTTGTTGTAATATGCGAGATATGTCGATTAATATTATTCTTAAACAATGTTGGAGAATTTTGTTCTTGACCAAACTCACCATAGGGTAATAATCCTGACTTAATCAATGCCTGGAATCCATTACAGATTCCAAGTAACAAACCGTCACGTTTTAAGAAAGATTGAATAGCATCTTTTACTTCTTGATTATTTAGAATATTTGCAATAAACTTACCAGATCCATCTGGCTCATCCCCAGCACTAAAACCACCACTAATTGCCATTACTTGACTAGCGTTTATTTCATTAACTAACTCATTGATTGAGTTGTTGATGTCTTGTTCTGTTCTATTTCTAAATACTAATTGTGTTACTTTTCCACCAGCTCTTTCAAAAGCCTTAGTCATATCATATTCACTATTCATTCCAGGAAATACTGGAATTAACACTTTTACCACATCTAAGTGATGTTTAACTTTGTCATACTCTAACTCACATTCACTTGATGTCACCATTGTTTTGTCAAGATCTACATGCGTTTTAAACAATGGTTCAAACGTTTCAGTTAATACGTGAAGCAACTCATGATGAGTAAACGACTCACCATTAATAGTGACATCTCCAGTCATTGTTTGACCTAATAAAATAGCATTCTCAAAGTCTAATGTCTGACTTGTTTCAATGATGATTGACCCATAGTCATAATCAAATAAATTTAATTCTGTGTTTACATCCAAACCAATTTCATTACCTAAACTCATCTTAGCAAGTGCTTCTGAGATACCACCATTTTCAATAGCAAACATAGAGGCAATATTACCATTTTTATTTAAGTCATTAATAAACTTAAAGTTAGTCTTTAACTGTTCAATATTTGGTAAAGATGTATCATAGGCTTGGTGTTTAATAATATACAAATTATTTCCAGCACTTTTTAAATCAGTACTCACAATATGTTTCACTTTTTCAGTTGTTACTGCGAAGGAGATTAAAGTTGGTGGTACATTAATATCTTTAAATGTTCCACTCATCGAATCTTTACCACCAATTGCAGGTAAATCAAATCCCTTTTGAACATAAATAGCACCAAGTAAGGCACTAAATGGTTTGGCCCATTTTTTTGGATCTGTTCCTAATTTCTCAAAATACTCTTGGAATGAGAATCTAACTTTATCTATACTTGCTCCACAAGAGACAACTTTTGCAAGCGATTCAACAATAGCGTAACTCGCTCCATGAAAAGGACTCCACTCAGATATAAACGGATTGTATCCATATGTCATAATAGATGCGGTACTCGTTTCACCATTTAATACCGGTAACTTTTGAACTGACGCTTGAGTTTCTGACGTTTGATTCTTACCACCGAATGGCATTAACACAGTTGATGCTCCTACTGTGGCATCAAAGTGTTCAATCATTCCTTTTTGCATTGCAACATTTTTATCTTGTAAGTTATTTATGATTTTATCTCTTAAGTTGTTACCCTTTATAAATCTTTTAAATGGTAGGTTTTCATTCAACCTTGGCATTTCAATAGTTGAGGATTGACGTACACCGTTTGTATCAATAAACTCACGACTTAAATCAACTAGTTTTTGGCCTCGCCAATACATTACAAGACGGTTGTCATCTGTTACTCTAGCTACTTCATAAGCTTCTAGATTTTCCTTATTACAAAGTGCAATAAAACGATCTACATCTTCTTTTTCAACTAAGACAGCCATTCTTTCCTGGCTCTCACTTATCGCTAATTCTGTACCATTTAAACCCTTATACTTGACACTTACATTGTCAAGGTATATTTCAAGACTATCAGCGATTTCACCAACCGCAACACTTACCCCACCAGCACCAAAATCATTCGATTTTTTTACTAGCCTTGTCACTTCTGGATTTCTGAAAAGTCGTTGTATCTTTCTTTCTTCAGGTGCATTACCTTTTTGTACTTCTGCACTTGACGTTGTGAGTGAAGCTTCTGTATGTTCTTTACTTGAACCACTTGCTCCCCCTACACCATCACGTCCTGTTTTACCACCAAACATAATGACTACATCACCAACTTGTGGCTTTTCTCGTCGAACGTAGCTTGCAGGAACAGCGCCAACAACAGCACCAACTTCCATGTGTTTTGCCTGATAACCAGGGTGATAGATTTCTCTAACATGAGTCGTTGCCAAACCAATCTGATTCCCGTAAGAACTATAACCATGTGTAGCCCCTATTGAAATCTTACGCTGAGGTAACTTTCCATCAATTGTTTCATTAATTTCTTCCAGGGGATTCATAGCTCCTGTTACTCTCATTGCCTGATAAACAAAACTTCTACCACTTAATGGATCTCTAATCGCCCCACCAACACATGTTGAAGCGCCTCCGAAAGGTTCAATTTCTGTTGGGTGATTATGTGTTTCGTTTTTAAACATTAATAACCACTTTTCGTCAACACCATTTACATCAACATTGACAAAAACACTACAAGCATTAATTTCATCAGAAACTTCCATATCATCTAAGTTCCCAACTTTTCTTTCATACTTCCCAACAATTGTCGCCATGTCCATCAAGGTCATTGGCTTTTTACTCCCATGAACTTCATCACGAAGATTTAAATACATCTCAAACACTTCCTGAAACTGTTCACTAAAACGATCACTAGCAAATGTTATATCACTTAAGATAGTTTCAAACGTTGTATGACGGCAATGGTCTGACCAATACGTATCTAACATCAAAATTTCGGTTTCATTTGGATTACGTTTTTCTTGTTTTTTAAAATAATTTTGAATATGTAAAATGTCTTGATCAGACATTGCTAGTCCAAGCTCTTGTTTGAAGTCATAGAGTTCTTGTTCACTTAAAGTGTTAAACTTCTCAAATACTGGTACTGGCTCAATATGAACGTCTTCTGCACTGCTTAAAACACTTAAGTCTTTCTCTCTTGACTCCACTTTATTAATATAATACTCTTTAATTCTATCAACATCTTTTTCATTGACTGTCTCGTCAAAGATGATTAACTTTGCACTTCTAATGATTGGATTTGCTGAAGCATCAATTAATTTAATACATTGCCAAGCACTGTCAGCTCGTTGGTCAAACTGCCCAGGTAAGAACTCAACAGCAAGATACTTAGTATCTTCTAAACTAATTTCCTCTTCAATTGAGTCAGTTACTTGTTCAGCAAAAACAGTTGCTTTTGCCTTCTTTAATAGTTCTGAACTAATATTAAATACATCATAAATATTTAACAGTCGCATAGAGTTCATGTTTAACTTCAAATTTGTATTAAAGTCGTTCATTAATTCGATTGCTTCTGTTCTGAAATTTTGCTTCTTTTCGACATAAATTCTTTGTTTACTCATTTATTCGTCTCCAATATTTTTCCTTAATTTCTTCTGCATCTTCTTTGCTAAATCCTAGAAGCGTTACATGCCCCATTTTTCGGTTATGTTTCGCCTCTTGTTTCCCATACATATGAATAAATACATTGTCAAACTTTTGTTGTTCTAACGCTTTAACACCTTCTACATCTTGACCTAATACATTGATCATTACACAATCATCAACCAACTTATTTTGATTTAATTCACGATTACATATTGCGTCGATGTGTTGATCAAACTGGCTATATAAAGCTCCCTCAATCGAATAATGACCTGAGTTATGTGGTCTAGGTGCCATTTCGTTAAATAAGACTTCACCCTTCAATATAAAGAGTTCTACTGTGATTGTTCCAACAAAGTCGTGATACTCAACATACTTTTTCGCCTTATATGTGGCTAAATCTAATATCTCTTTTGGTTGCGAACTTGGCAAAACACACATATCTAAAATATTGTTATAGTGATAATTGTCTCCAATTGGTAAACACGTTATGTCACCCTTCTTGTTTCTCGTAACTACAACACTGACTTCTTTATCAAAAGGTATAAATGCTTCTAAAACACATTCATTTTGATAAATCATGTCAAAGCATTTCGCATGATCTTTTGCACTATGTAAAACAACTTGACCTTTACCATCATATCCCCCACTACATGTTTTAAGTACTGCAGGATATGATAGATCACTTATTGCTTTTTCTAACTCGTCAACAGAATTAACCGCTCTAAACTCGGGACATTTTAGTCCTGCCTCGATTGCAGAATTCTTTTCTCTTATACGGTGTTGTGACAAATATAGCGGTTTATACCCTTGAATGATATTGTACTTTTTTTGGAACTCTTTAATCAGTTCATACCCAACATTCTCAAACTCATATGTTACAACATCACATCGTTGGCACAACTGTTCAACTAGGGTACGGTCATCATAATTACCAATTATCATTTGATCACTATTGAGTGAGCAAGGACAATCTGGATTAGGATCTAATACGATCGATTTAAACCCCTTTTGATGTAAACTATCAACCATCATTTGACCTAATTGGCCTCCACCTATAATACCTATCGTTTTAATCATTAGTCTAATGTACTCCCAAGTACAGTTTCTGTCATTTTTATTCGGTAATCTGAAATCTTAGTTTGTAACTCATCATCAAATGCGGCAAGAATTTGAACTGCCAGTAACCCTGCATTTTTCGCTTGATTAATAGCAACAGTTGCAACAGGTATTCCCCCTGGCATTTGAACAATTGATAATAATGAATCTAACCCATTTAATGCCCTTGATTTAACAGGCACTCCAATAACTGGTAATGTAGTTTGGCTTGCTACCATTCCTGGTAGATGAGCTGCTCCTCCTGCTCCTGCGATTATCACCTTTAAGCCACGTTCTTTTGCATCTTTAGCATAATCAAACATTTTGTCTGGTGTTCGGTGTGCACTCACAACATCTTTCTCGTAAGAAATATTGAACTCGTCCAAGATCTTACACGCTTCTTCCATAACCGGCCAATCTGAAGTTGATCCCATGATTACTCCAACTAATACTTTCATATAATTACCTCCATAAAATATAAAAAAGCATTCTTAAAAGAATGCTTTAGTCTATAAAAATCTAACCATTTGGTCAGCTAATAAAATATGAAATTGTTTATAACGTAATGAATTCATAATTACACCTCGCAATTTAATCATTGCAAGACAAAAATTGTGAAATTTTGTCTTGTAGTCTCACATTAACGGAGTGAGGTAGAAACTTGTAGTCCATAATACTACGATTATACAAAACATGCTTTATTAACATATGAATATACTACTATCTTTATCTATATTTGTAAACAAAAATAACATTAAAATTTACTTAATTTTAAAATAAATTTCTCATTAGTAATCTGAAACTTAATTTAAGCGTTTCCTACCTTTGTTTTTATAACTTAATTTCATCATTGAAACTGCAATTACTGCAAATGCAAAGTATAAACTCATTAAAACTAACTTATATTGAGAATCAAAACCCTCTGCTGATAAATGCTGATAGACTAACCCAGTGAAAGCCCATAATCCCACACAACCGATAGTAAGGCTTTGATAGGAAAATATCGATGCAACAATAATTAATGCTGCTACTACAATTATTATAGAAGTCCAGATTTCTTCACTTATACCAAGTCCATCCCACGAAAGCGATACCAATAAGATAACTATGTTGGCTACAGTTGCTATTGTCACCCAACCAAGGTAAACATTGAAGGTTGCTTTAATCAAGAAGTTTGAATTACCATCAAATCGCTGATATCTTAGTCTCAAGTTGATTGAAATCAGCAACAATAATAAAACAACAATCAAACCACACGACACCTCAATCATATTGTAATGCCAAGTTACAACCCAGGCACTATTGATTAAATTGACAAAAATGAGGGTTATTGAAGTAGACATCAATAAATCATGTATTTGATATCTTAATGTTGAAAATAGTTTGAACTGATACAATGTGTAACCAAACACCATGACATAAACTACGCCCCAAATGGCAAAAGTAAATGATGCTGGTGCGAACAGATTCGGATAACTATTGGCTATTTCAGCTGTTGAAACTCCATTTATTGGTAAAACATTCGCTACTACATTAACAACAACTACAATGACAAAACTGATCAGTGTAATGATTGCTGTTCTTTTAGATTTTGAATCACTTAACATATATGACACCTCTATTTAAACTATAATTTTGCAATGCTATCAATGATAACATCAAATGAATTAATTAATGTATCTGGTTCAATTGGCTTAGAAACTAAGAAACCTTGTAATATATCAACTTCTAGATTTCTCAAATACTCTAATTGAAATTGTGTTTCGACTCCTTCTGCGATCAATAAAACATCTAGAGTGTTGGCAATGCTTATAATACCTGGCAAAATAGAACGTTCAAAGTTTTCACTAGATAAGTTCCTTATGAATGACATATCAATTTTGATGATATCGATTGGTAGTTTATCAATCTGACTTAAGGAAGAAAATCCCTTACCAAAATCATCTATTGCAATTCGAATACCAAGTTCCTTTAGTTTTTTCATCGCCTCGGTTAACATTCCAATATCTTCATAAAATACATCTTCAGTTAACTCAAGGACTACACGTTCAGCTGCTACCTTATACTTATCAAGTTTTGTTTTTAAAATGCTAATTAAGTTGTAATTAATCATCTCAAAGACAGTTAAGTTTATTGTTACAAAGTATGGATAGTCATCTAAGTTAGATAGTAATGCGATTTGTTTTAAGGCAGAATCGATAACCAATTCAGACAACCTTAAAATCATTGAGTTATTAACCGCGTATGGAATAAACTCATTTGGTCCAATTACCATTCCGTTTTTCTTCCATCTAATCAAGCTTTCGAAACCAATCACTTTCTTATTTTTTGGATCATAAAGTGGTTGATAGACATTATAAAACTCATAATTGTTAATGGCGTTTTTTATCTCCATTTCCATATTCATTTGTTTCATTTTCTCAAGAAGCAATACATCCCTATACTCTGCCACATTATTCTTACCACGTTTTTTGGCATCTGTAACAGCTAATCCTAGTTTTCTTAATGACTCCTCATAGGAATACTGCTCTAAATTAGTTAAAAAACCTATACTTGCTGTTACTTGCACGATTATATCGTCTATTTGAATAGGTTTCATGATCAGTTCTCTTATTTTTTCAGCGACAACTCTTGCTGGGTCATTAAACTCACCAATAATGATAAACTCATCACCTGAATGCCTTGATATAAAATACTCATCGTACCTCAAAGATTTAAGGCGTTTTGCAATAACTGACAAAACAACGTCACCTTTAGAGAATCCGTATGCATCATTTACCTTCTTTAAGTTATCTAAGTCTACATAGCAAATTAGTAACTTTTTGTCTTTATTAGCATTTAAATAGTCAATTGCCCCATTACGATCAGAGAAACCTGTCAATGTGTCACGCGAACTACTTGAGACAACATCATCATTAAAGTCACTATACTTAGACGGCATGGCAATCACACCATAGTGAACAAATTTGTTGTCCCCTTGGCACATAATAAGTTCATGCTTCGTATAGATTTCAGGTGCAGTGTTGACTTTAACCTGACAAAATAGACTCTTGCTTTTTTCTTCTGCAGATATGTAATCAATGATTTTTGAATGATCTTCTTCATGAATGTAATTAGTCATAAAATCATCAATCGTTTCACAGTCATGATAATTGACTGACATAATACTTTCCTTGAAGCAAACACTTCCATCAATTGAATTATACTCAAAAATAATATCGTCTTTATGATACTCATTAATCAAGGATTGATGATAAGACCCAATCTTTAATGTATCTAAATTTCTTATATATAACACATAAACATCACCAAAAGTTGAGATTTCCATGTCTAATAAATCGCCATACACTTCCCTCTTAACAGACACATTAGTGTTGTATTTTAATCTTGATGTATCAAGGTTCAAGATGTTGAACAAGAAGCGGCAGTTTATCTTTGAAAACTCAGAACTTGTCGAGAACAAATGATAAACGAGCTCGTTAAAATAATCATTGGCTTCAATGACATCAAAATTTTTACCTAAAACTGCTATCCCAAATTTAAATAAATTTAATCGCTCCAACATATTAGTCAATATCCAGTACTAGCTGGTTTCTCCCTTCTGTCTTCGCTATATTTAATGATGATATAGCTCGGTCTTTTACTTTCTCAAGGTTATCCCCTTCACTATAGACACTTGCCCCAATCGAACAAGTCATTTCGATTTCATACAAGTTAATACGAGTTGAGGTATTTTCCAAACATAATCTCAGCCACTCAATTTTATGAATGAGTTCTCTTGTGCTTGTGAAGTTCACCAAGCAATAAAAGTCTTTTTTATTGCTGACAGTGATAGCATCATCTAAAGACAAATTGTTAATCAATGATTTTGATGCTGATTTAATCACTTTGTCACCAACAGTGACACCAAAGTTTTGATTTATTTCATCTAAATTATCAATATCAAAAACAACTAAAGCAAACTTACAGCCACTAAAGCGGTGATTCATAACAAAATACACAAATTCATGCTCTAAGAATTTAAGTATTGGCAAATTAGTTAACTGATCATAGTTAGGGTTTGCTCCCATTGAACGTGATTTGTTATCACATAAATGATGTTGAGTCTGCGTAAAGAACTCTACAGCACCAACAATTTTATCTTCCTCATAAACTGGGATTGTTTTAACCGTAACACTTATTCTATGTCCTTCAAGATGTTGTAATATAATCTTCGATGATTGATTGATTGTTCCAGTTGATATTGTATCTCTTAGCGGACACCCACCTAAACATAATCGATTATTATCTTCATCTATATGGTTTAAGATATTGTTAAAACAATAAGAACCAACAACAGTAGCTGCTTCAAATCCTGTTAGTTCATATGCCGGTTGATTCCAGTAAGTAATCATTCTTTTCTCATCAACATAATAGGCAGGAATAGGTGCTTCATGAATTATTTTCTCTACACTATCTCGATATAATTTCATTTACTTTCTCCCCTTTTCGCCTAGATAATTTTCATACCAAATTACTGCTGCAAAGTATTCATATGTCATATCAAATATAGATAGTTGATATGGACTTAGCAACCCTTTTAGAGCAGTGACATCCCGATTTATATATGACTCCATCATATCTAAAACTAATCCATATTCACCTTTACGGTTTAATAATATGTCTCGAGTTTCTTCTTCAACTGTGAGCTGATCTAATATTTCCTCAAGCCTAATGTCGACTATGTTTTCTACACTCCTCAACAACCATATAGAAAATGCAAACTCTCCATCTAACCCAAACTTCTCACACAGGATATGATACATTCTTGAATAAATGAGAATGCTTCTTCCTAACTCAAAATCTTTTCGTTTATTGATTGATTCCAAAGTCCACTTAATTAAGAACTTTTTTAACTTATCAAATCCTATTGCAACAATTGCTCGTTGTAAGTCAGTGATTTCCTTTGTTATACCAAACCTACCTGAGTTGACTATACTAATCAATCGTTGACTAAATAAGGTGCTTTCTTCTACTTTTTCTTTTATATCATTGGCATTTGTATCTGTTCTAAATACTGAATACATAAACTCAATTAAACTCATTTGTTCCTCTATAAGTTTTTTTGAAGTATGTTTTTCAGCAGAAGTCAAATATGAGCCATGATATAAACTTGCCTTCAATGCTTTTGCATATACAAAATCGACTGAATCATTGATATCAATCACTAAAATATCTTTCCTGATTTGACCTTGTTTTTCATACTTTTCAAGTTCAGAGGGATACAAAATATAGTAGGGAGTATTTTCCATTTCACGCGGTGTTAAATACTTTCGAAGCTTTAACAGCGGTATAATTTTATAGTCTGCTTGATACTTGTTTGTTAATCTGTACTCAACTAACTCATCATAACTTCTAATCAATATAGCGTATTTACCTAAATTTAGTGTTTTTCGATATTTATAAAAAACACCAAAAGCAACTGTATCACATACAAGGAAAAAATTACTTTTGGCTTCTTCAATTTTTTTAACAATAGCGACGATTTCTTTGAATTTATCGATGTCACTTTCATCATCAGACAGGATAAAATCATACTTTAACCAATAACCAACTGCTTGTTTTTTTGAATTAAACAATAGGTCTCTGCTAAACATAAAATTCATAGTCTCACCCCGCTGTCTTATACTATCTTAATTATACATTAAATACAGTCACTTTTCATTATCTCCAGGAATTATTTTTACAAAACTAACCGTTTTGATTAAATGGTTTTAGTCTCTCAAGAATTGAATTGATTGTTGCTTTTTTCTTTGCAACAGTAAAAAAACCATATTGAAATGTTAAAGTAACGTTTTTATTTTTAAGTTCAAAAGATACTTCATATCGTCTAAATCGTTCTTTTACTTCAAAGGATTTTATGTCTTTGTAAGAAAACAACTTCTCTTTTTGCTGCTTTATCAACTCACCCCATATATTTTTAGGTGCAATCCATACTTCATTCTTTTTAAAGCACAACCCGTACTGCAAGAGCATCTCCTCAATCACAGAGCTACCTGTTACATACAAATTATGTCTATCTTCTCCAAATACTTTTTCAATTCTATTCATTGTTTACTCCAATCATATTACTTTTGACTCTCTTTTACTTTTTCATAAGTTTCTTCTAGCAAATCTATAGCAAGATTAAACTTATCTTGTGACTCTTGATCAAGTGCTTCCACCTTTAACAGGATATGGTCTTGAAATTGCTTACACACTTCTAGTGCTATTTCTTCACCTTTTTCTGTAAGTGATAAAATTGAAACTCGTTTATCCTTTTCAGACTGCGTTTTATACACAAACCCTTTTTCAATTAATCGATCAGAAAGATAAGTGAAAGAACCAAACTCCATCCCGATAGCTTCAACGTAATATTTCAAAGGATGATTAGGATGAAAGTTCATCTCAACCAATAATTTAACTTCATTTTTTTTGAGATTTTCGTCTATATTGGGTTTAAAGGTACCAAAAAGAGATTGAACTAGCTTTGAAATCACTTGTACCTTCCTTGATGTAAACGATTTATTATACATATATCGACATGCACTTTAGAGTGCTCTCCTTCCATATTTATAGTTTTAAAATATCAAATTCTCATTGATTCTTATACATAGATTTTAACAATAATCAGTCGAATTGGCAAATGGTTAAGTTAGAATTCAAAACAAAAAATAGACCATTATTGGTCTACTTGTGTTTATGAATATGTTTATTGACTAAAGAATCATCTTGTAGGTTGGAATGACTAAAGAGTTCACATCCATTTTCCTGACAAAGTTGCCAAACCTCGGCGTGCAACTCCTCTTTCATCAGTATATTAATATCGATATATGATTGATTAGCCTTAGATGCTGCAATAACATTATCTAAATCTGTAAAAAGTAATGTGAGATTAACACCGTATTGGTTCAAGCTTTTTTCGTTGATCAATAACTTTTCTTTTGCCTTTACAAGCAGATCATGTCCTGCCTTGTGCTTACCTCTACGGAAGTGATACATCCCAATTGCGAGTTGTATAAAGGCAACAAACTCGTGATTTTTAGGGTTTCCAATTTCAAACCACCATTCTTCTAAGAAATCATGACAAGCATAAAAATCCCGCGTACCATTAAAATGATATAAAAACTGAATCCATCTTTTATCCATCGTAACCCCTTCTTTCATTTGTATTATAGCGGCAAAAAGAATTCTTTACCAATTTAGTGCACTTAAAAAGACTGCATAGCAGTCTAATTAATTGTAATATCTTTATCTGTAAACCTTAATAGATTAATATGTTTATATGTGATTGATCCATCTCTTTTCTTTGTATCGACAATAATGTTGTTTTCTAGATCAATTTCATATTCACTTGAAGCACCACTAAGTTGAATGACATTAAAACCTGACATTCCATCAATTGTATTGTGCCCGCTATTACCCATAAAAATATTATCAAGGTCATTTCCGATTAGAGAACTATCATTACTTCCTGTTAACCTAACATCTTTTATGTATCTCGATTTCAGGGTATATGGTTGTTCATTTACTGACAGTGAGAAAGTCCCCTCAAAGCTCGGGTCAACCCTTACCATATAAGACAAATGAGATGGTAATAACTTCTCTACAACTTCAAATCCTTTTGGATCTTTAGTTTTGATTTCATCCCTAGTTTTTGCAACATATAATCCCCACATACCTCCTTCACGCTCTGTAAATGGAGCCCAAAGTCCGTAATAGGAATCGACAACTGAAGCTAAGTACTCTTGTTCAAGGCTTCCTTCATTCTTTAACTCAACTAACCAATCTTTTGAATTCAGACCCCAAAGTCCCTTCTTACCCCAATCTGCTTCATTTGTTGGTAAGGAATTGATCGTTGCGGCATAAATCTCCTTTTGTAACTCGGGTAACGCTCCTTGTTTTGAGGCAATACCAATACCGTTGTCATGAACAAAATGAAGTATTTCTTCAAAAGCTGCATCACGGTGTTCATAATCATTTTCAAGATACCATTTCCCTCCATCTGTTGGAACCTCTGCATAATACAAAGGTTGACCTGGAATCGCAAGCATAGGCGTTTTTGATTGACCATCAGCACCATCTGGCATAAACAACATTTGATTACTCTCTGCTACTTTATTTGCTACTGCTTTCATATCGTAACCATTATCACTTGTTAGGTACATTGCTAAAATATTATATGCTCTTAACAGCTGCTCATCACTGACACTGTCATTGGCAACGATAAAGATTGGTTTGCCATTAGGAGCAATATAGGCAATATGTTTCGAATAGTGTTTCTTAGTAACACCTTTTAAACCTTCTTTGTTTCTAACAATATCATCAGGACTAACATATTGCCCATAATTTGGATTCGCAACTTCATCCACTTGATTTGCACCATTTATAAGGGAAACACCTGATGACTTAAATTGAAAGTAGAAATACCCACTTAATACAACGACGAGTAATAAAACGACAATTAAAACTTTTTTTACTATTTCCATATCATCACCTACGCTGCTGTTCTAAATTTCTTACTATAAACATTATTGTAAATTGATTGCCATTCCTTTAATACATTATCTCTTGAATAATACTTTGACCCAGCAATCGATTTTCTTTTTGCCATGTTATAAGCATCATAACTATCAGATAATTCGTTTAATTGCTTAGAAAATGACTCAACACATTCGCCTTTTATGTAATAACCATCCAAGATTCCGGTATAAATATCAAGGTCTCTTAGTAAAATTGGCTTTTCACAGTTCATTGCTTCAAGAATTGCCATCGGGAATAACTCATTGTAAGACGGCATAAAGTAAACATCGGCAATATTATAAATCTCATTCATTTCTTCTCGTTCAACAATCCCAATAAATTTAACATTTTGAGGTGGATTATCGATCACTTTCTTTAACTCTTCGTATCCATCTGTGATCATACCGAAACTAAAGCCACCAGCCCATAAGAATTGAATATCTGGATTCTTTTTAGCAACCTCAATGAAGTCAAGAACCCCTTTTCGTCTTTGAACTTGACCTACACCAAGTACAACAAAATCATCAGAATTTAATTCGTATTTTTCTCTCGCCTTATCAACAGCTGTTTTGCTCATTGGATAAAAATCTTCTTTACTTACATAGTTTGGAACATAGTGAATCTTACTTTCGTTAATTCCATGCTTAACTAACTCTTCTTTAAAGTATGGATTAACTGTTACTAGATGATCCATTTCCTTGTAAAATGAAATAATATACTTATAAAATATTTGCTTGATTCCAAAAGGTAATTTTAAGCTACCTTCTATTGTTTCTGGTAAAAAGTGAACGGCACCAATATTAACCGACTTCTTTTTGTGTCTTAACACGTGTAAATAGTGTGCTAAATCTATAGTATGGTAATGATTAATATCATATTTTCCTGATTTTAGTTCTGTAATGCTAAACTCTTTTTGTAATCCTGCTTTAACAAGTTCTACTTGTTCTTTTGTTGCAGAACCTACACCTTGACCTTTAATTTTATCTGCTGATGAAAACATATTTATCTTTTTCATAATAATCTCCTTATATACTGATTGAAAACATTTGTTGAAATACTGTGACTAAACCTAAACTATAGGCTGCTATTGAAAGTGGCTTTCCAAAGACAATGATTGCCGTATAATCAGACCATTTCATTTTAGTCGTACCTGCTAGATAACATAAAAAGTCATCTGGAGCTATTGGTAGAAAAATGGCAACTGCGAACCATTTTTTAAATTTTTCTTTTTGTTCTACCCATTTATAATACTTATCAGTTAGTTTTTTGGGAAACAACCTAGTAATCAGACTATAACCATAAATCTTGGCAAGTCCAAAGACAATTAACGAACCAGCTACAATCCCAACATAATTATATACAAACCCCCAAAATGGACCGAATAATATCACTCCCGCAAGACAACCAAGGCCTCCAGGAATAATTGGAAAGACAACCTGTAAGATTTGAGATAGCATAAAGACTACTGGTCCCCATAACCCAACAGTTGCGACAAGTTTTTGCAACTCGTCAATTGATGTGAAATAACCTTTCTGATAACCATATACAGTTAAGAGTGTTAACAAAATCATCACAACTCCAGTAAACAAGTTTAACAGTCTTGAATCCACTTTCTCTTTTTCTAAAATCAATTGCTCTTCACTATTTTTTTTGATTAGCTGATGATATAGTTTATGGACTTTATCACTAAACACTTCTCTTGAAAATTTAGTTGATGATGCCTTCGCATTAACACTCATTGTGTCTTTATTCACTTCACTAAAATACATTTCTATCTTTTGTACAAGATCTTGTGGACTCTCATAGCTAAATCCATTTATACCTTCTTCTAACACACCATTCAAACACTCATCTTGACGACAAATGATCGGTGTTGAACTAGCTAATGCTTCGATATATGTTAATCCTTGTGTCTCACTTGTTGAAGCTGAAACAAAGACATCAGCCATTTTATAGTAATTGGGAATATCATTAGGATTAATCATTCCAGTAAACTTGACAATGTCTGTCATGTTTTTCTGTTCAACCATCAGTTCTAACATATGCCTGATTGGACCATCACCCACAACCACTAACGTATAATCTTTATCTCTTAGGTGCTCAACAGCTTCTATTAGTTCCAAAATATTCTTTTCTTTTGAAACTCTACTGACTGTTACTAGCACTTTACTGTCTTCTTTTATATGCAATTTTCTCTTTATCTCATCTAGTTCAAACAAATATGGATGTTCATAATATTTTTCTAAAGAAATCCCGCTCGGAATAATTTCGATTGGGCAATCAACACTATACTTCTCTAAAATGTTCGCTGTCTTTGAAGTTGGTGCGATAATTGTATCTAACTTGGATGATAGCATCTTCGTTGCCTTTGATACAGCTCCTTTTCCTAAACGCTTACTAGGAGAAAAATAATGGGTATAATCTTCATAAACCGTATGATAAGTATGAACAAGAGGGATCTTTAGTTTGCTTGCAATTTTTTTTGCTATTACATGTGTTCCAAACTCATTTTGAGAATGCACGACATCCGGTTTCCAATCAAGGATATCTTTCATTTCTGACCGACCTGATTTTGTTTGTAGCCTCGCTCCAGGATACAACTTACTCAAATCTGCAGATCCAAGATAATAGACACCTTCTTCATAGTAAGAATCGTTATTACTTGATAGCGTTAATATTCTAACTTCTGCTCCTTTGTTTTCTAATCCTGCTTTAAGATTAAGTATAGAAGTGACAACACCATTCACCATTGGTTTGTATCCATCACTTGTAATTAGTACTTTCATATTTTTACCTCCTGCTTCGACCTTAACTAAAGTATAAACTTTAAAAAAAAAGTTCCTGTTAGATAAAATGAAAGAAAAATAAAAGAAAATTAAAAGTAATGAAAAAGACAGCATCGCTGTCTATTCAGTAACAATTAAGTATTCCACTCTTTCAGATTCTGTCAAGTTGTAAATATCATCTGCAGGAGCTGCTTTTAATGTAAACCAATAAAAGGATTCTGGAACTCCCATTTCTTGATAGTAATCAAGATACTTTTGGTGTTCAGGATGATCTTTTGGTAACTCAATTGCATTATCAACTCCATCTCCAGACCAACTGTGTACACCTATAGTAGCGTTTTTGTGAGCTCTCCTTTTCACTCCCGCACAAAAGAAGTCGACTCCACCACTCGCGATTAATCCTCCTTCAGACACTTCTGTATTTAGACCAGCTTCTCGTACCAGTCTAGATGCTATTAAGTTAGACTCATCATCAATTGAACCACCAACGTTCTCCATTACAATTGTTTTTACATTCGGGTGATTTTCGATCAAGTCTTTAACTCTTTGAATTGTTTTTTGACTAATCACACCATTCATATACGCTTTGTCATTTTCAACAGTAAATGAAGCATGACCCTCAGTAAGCCCAACTTGCAGTTCAAACAGTTTATCTTGATTCATGAATAAAAGTAAACCCAGCATCAATATAGATGTTATGACTATAATTAATTTCTTTTTCATATGTTAACCTCTCTTTCAACTAAAGTATAAGACATAAAATTGAATTATCTTTTAATAGAATTAAAAGATTATCAAAAGAAAACAACACTATTGTGTTGTTTTCAAGAGATTAAATTTAAGTTTCACGATGAAAGTGTTATCTATAAATTCAAGCTCCACACTTCCACCCATTTTTTCTGTTAATTCTTTGACAATAGATAAACCTAGACCTGATGAACTATCAGTTCTTTCTTCATTCGCCACATACATACGATCAAACAACAAGCTTATTTTATGTTTAATATCATCGCTAGTTTTATTCTTGATGTTTATCGCTAAATGCTCTTCTTCCTCTACCAATTCAATTTCTATGTCTTCATCTTGAAGACCATATTTTTCTGCATTAGAACATATGTTTTCAATAATACGATGGAACTTCTCTGGATCTAAATATGACATAGTGTTGTCAGTTTTTATTTCAAAGTCATAACTTGCAGTTCTTAGTTCCAAAATCTGTCTTATCACTAATGAAAGATCAATTTCACTATAATCAAACTTTACATCATTGCTTGTTAGCTTCGTATACAAGAATAAATCATTTACTAATCGTTCTAATCTCAAAGCGTTTCGTCTTACAATCTTTGAGTACTCCCCGATTTGTTCTGTTCTATCTTCAGCATGATCAATCAAATCAGTGTAACCTAATATTGAAGTTAAAGGTGTTCTTAAATCGTGACTGATATTCGTTATTAATGCACGTTGACGCTTATCTAGTTCTTTTTCACGCTCAACATTTTGATAGATTTGCTCACCCATCGCGTTAATTTCTCTTGCAAGGCTTGTTAACTCACTATCGCCTACTACTTCAATTTTATGAGTTAGGTCCTTAGAAGCGATAATTTTAACGCCCTCTTCCATTCTAGTAATGTAACTAAACAATGGTTTTACAAGTCTTAATGTTAATATGAAAAACAGGGCAATACTAATAAAGGCTGATACTGTATATAAAACAGCTAACACATGATCACGATCACTTGGGTACATCATAATATATCCTTCTGATGTTTTGTCACGTATCTCATAAATAATAGCATTTCCATTAAAATTGTAAGTAAGACCTTCAGGTGTTTCTCCAATATCAATTGTACCCTCTTCAGAGTTCTCAACAAAATAAAGCATCAAGTACTCACCAGAGTCTTCATCTCCAAGCAAAACATCGATATCTTCATGCCCCCAGTCTCTTTCGCTGGCATCTTCAAGATCAATTTTATTGATATTAATATATTTTTGAATATCATCAGCAAATGTATGGAGTGTTTCAATCGATACTTCAAATGAGTTGTTACGATTTTGAATACTGTTATAATTCCAAGAGAAGAACATGTCCGAGAAGACAACGAGTATCAAAAAGACAAAAATAGATGTCACAAATGAAACAAACATTCTAATAAATAAAGCAGTGTATAATGATGAGGTTGCCTTCTTAATCCACACGGTATCCAACCCCCCAAACTGTGATGATATACTTTGGTTTGCTGATATCATCTTCTATTTTCTCTCTCAGGTTTCTGATGTGTACAGAGACTGTGCTTTCAGAGTTTAAGATGCAATCCTCACCCCAAACAAAATTATAAATATCTTCAAGACTAAAAACTCGCCCTCTATTTCTTAGAAATAATGAAAGTATTGCAAACTCTTTCTTTGTCAGTTTTAGTAACTCACCATTTTTTTGAACAGTATGTGACGATACATTTAACTCAATATCCCCTACTGTAATCACATCATTGTTTACAGTTTCAGTTTTACTGTAATCATGATATCTTCTTAGATTTGCCTTAACTCTAGCAACCAAGTCAATTGGATTAAACGGTTTAACGATATAATCATCTGCTCCAAAACTAAAAGCAGTTAGCTTATCTGTATCTTCACCTTTGGCAGTTAAAAAGATAATCGGCATGTTATAGTTTTCTCTTATTTTAAGACATGCGTTGACCCCATCCAATTGTGGCATCATCACATCAATCAAAATCAAGTCAATTGATTTATCAGCAAGTTCAACCGCTTCAAGCCCATTACTCGCTTCAACAATCTCATAGTTTTCATTCGACAAATATATTTTAATTAAGTTTCTAATATCCTTTTCATCATCAACAATTAGAATTCTCATATTATCACTCCGTTTTCTATTTCTTACATTATACTACTTATCACACATTATACGTTTAAAATGCAAAAATAAATCTTACTAAAATGAAAGAAAAATAAAAGAAAAAGCACTTTATTGTGCTTTTTTAAACGATTACAACATTTTACCGTTGATTCCATTAACTCCTTGTAAGTGTAGCTCATTTACCAAAAGTTTTTTATCTAAATCTTGAACTGTTCTTTCTTCCTTTAACACGTAGTATGAAGCTAGTCCAATTGCTTGTCCCATCAACATACATTGAGGCATCCCTCTAACGGAAGCAAATGCGGTTGGATCAGACGATATCAGGCGACCTCCAAACATTAAGTTCTTCATTTTTTGAGGAACTAGACTACTAAAAGGAATAGTATAGTATGCTCCATCTTCAACAATAGCGTCATGAGTCATGCTTTTACTTTCTCCACGCATCACGTCATCAATCGGATTATCACAAGCCACAATCCCATCAGCAAACTTTGTGGCATTATATAGTTCTTCACCTTTTAAGTAATGCATCCCTTCAAGTCTTCTCGTTTCTCTAACACCAACCCTAACAGCCATATTCATCATTCTAGAATTCTCAAAACCAGGAATCGAGTTGATAACAAAGTCTTTTAACTCAAAACATCTTTTACGTCCTTCTTGAGTTCCTCGATCGATTGAATCTTGATCCATTCCATCAATTCCTGTCACAATAACTGAGTTAAAATAGACAGTATCTTGATGAAACCCCTTCATCAAGTAAAGCATTTCTAAATCCTCATGAATTAATCCTTGTTCAATAGCAGGTTTCGTATATTTTCTGAAATACGGATCAAACCCTTCTTTAAAGATTTCGTCCCACTTTGCGTTCTCCATGGTAAAGGTTAGGGTCGACCCCATCATTTTTCCTTCATCACCTATTGTAAATGGCACACCAGCTCTAGCCGATACATCCCCATCTCCTGAACAATCTAAAACAACTTTTGGGAACACTTGATACTGCCCGCTTTTGTTGCATAACGTGACACTTTTGATTTCATCATGCTCTGTTACAACATCTGTTGCAATTGTTGACGTTAACAGTTTAACTCCTGCCTCATCTATCATCTGGTTCATTGTATACACACATAAATCATAATCATATAATACTTCCGGACCAAACTCATGTAGTGAACACTCTCTTTTTTGAGCTGCAGGTGGTGTCATTGCCATGAGTCGATCAACCAACTCTGAAAAGATACCTCCGATTGGTTTATCAAGCGGATATCCTGCTCCAAGTGGCATTCCGATACAATCACTCATGACACCCCCAATTGCCTTTCCACCTTCAACTAACAATACATTTAATCCTTTTCGACCAGCTGCTATTGCGGCTCCGATACCTGAAAATCCTGCTCCAACAACCAATACATCAACTTGTTTCTCATCTTCAAACATATATACCTCCAAGAATGAAATGATTTCACTATATGAAATTACATTTCTTTATATAAAAATGATATCATCTATGATTGAGACAATCAATAGCTAATATCATTCTAATAGTATATATTTATTTTAGTTTACTATGTGAACCATCACATCTTGGCATTCTTTTACTCTGCCCACAAACACAATCATGAAATCCCTTACCAGCAAAGACTCGATCATAATACTTATTAATTCTTGCTGTTCTTGTTTTGGATTGCTTAGCACCATTAAAGTGTAGTAAATAACCCCTTTGCCTACCGGGTGTTAGTTGGAAAAATGCTTCCTTGAACTCAGAGTCAGTATCAAAGAAATGTTGTAGCTCAGGACATACCTCGTAATCTGACGTTTGCTTCATTTTTACTTCCACCCCCTGATTTTTCGACTTCAATAGCTTCATTAATCAACTGTAACAACTTCTCTTTGTTCTTTTTAATATAATCTAGATTCTTCGCCTTGAAAATTCTGTCTGCTTGAACATTTTTAGTAACAATATCCAATAAACCAAAATCATTTTGAAGTAGCACGCCTTTAAAAAAGGTTAGAGAACAGTAAATTTTGAATTTTCCAATAATTAAAACATTTTTACCCTTATATGTATAACATGGGTGCTTCCATTTGAATGTTTCTTCTAATCCTGCTTCAATTGCATAACTTCTTAATTCTTTTAGTTCTTCTTGCCGTTGTTCTAGGTTCTCAAAATATGATTTCACTTCTTTTAGCATAGTAACACCCCTTTACTTTATTTTAGCAGAGTTTATATTGTGACAAAAGAAAAGCACTTAACCTTACATTAAGTACTTTAAAACCTCACTATTCGTTAAAAAAATTACCTCTTCACTTTTTGAAAAAGCTCTACAAATTTTCTCAATCTGCTCCCAGTTATCATCAGCATCAAACTCATATGAATGACCCCATATATAGAATAACTTGTCCTGATTGTTATCATTTGCTAAAAATGTTTCTATTAACTCAAAAATCTCACTGTGATTATGATGACAAGTTGGCTCCCATTCATAAAGATTTTGTGGCAGATCAAACCCAAATGTATCTTCGACATTTCTTGCATATTGGTATCCAGATTTTTTTAGTTCCGTAATCACTGTTTCATTAGTGGAACCAAATGGATAGGCAAATCCCACAAGTTGATAACCTAAAAGTTCCTCTAGTTTTTCCTTATCAACCTTTATCTCATTCGTCAACTCTTCTTCACCTAAATCACACAAACCTGGATGAGTCAAACTATGTCCAGCGACTTCATGTCCCTCGTATAGATTTTTAACTTCCTCTAATTTAATTCGTTTTACCTCTACCTCTTTTGCCATAAAGGTAAAATCACTGCCAAGAAGGCTATAATTTAAGTTAAACGTACCTTTCACACCATACGTGTTAAAAATATCGACTAACCTTTTATCTTGTAACACACCATCATCATAACTAAATGTCACTAATTTTTTCCCCATAATATCACCCCTTTGTTTCTAACGTATTATAGCAAAAAAGTTACTGCAATGCAGTAACTTAATTAATTTCACGGACTAGTCTTACTAAATTATACACTCTTTGTTCGTCTCCTTGAGGTGCATTTGTGTTTACTCTTGGGTAATCAGACCTAGTTCCAGACTTATAGTCACTCCGTTGGCTTCCAGCTCCATGAACATCCATATCTTGATTATTCATGACTCCTAACCCTTCACCAAAACACACATAGACCGCTTTACTTTCTTGATTTTTACCATCAAGATGAGTTGTACTACTCCAATAATACCCGTATGCTTCTTCACCGAGATAATTATATACTTTACTTGACTGAAAGAGATCATCTATTGCTGCTGAGTTTGTTGTTGAAGGACTGTTCGAATAATCAACTATGCTCTGTAACTCTTTAGCATTTGGTAACTTCCAATCATCATAACCCGCATACTCCAAATTTTCAGCCCATGTTAATGCTTCAGACCAATCTAGGGTTCCATCTTCATTTGTACCAACCTCAAAATGACCACTATCAAGTTCCATCCACATTAAACCAGTTGCTTCATCAGTAATCGTTCCATCTTCATTATCAACATACTGATTTTGACCGTAACTTGTATTCCCTCTCACATAATAAACATAAAATTCTTTTGTGATAGGATATCCTTTGATACGACCATCGGCAAAGTTAAATCCAAACACGGTTGCATTTCCTTTCATTGTTGTTGAGTCATAAATTGTACTTGAAGCCATTTGCGAATCAATAAATCTAGCTTCACCAACTTGATCTCCATACTCAAACTCAAAGTAATAGGTATCAATATATGGAATTGATTTACTAGATGATAGTCCTGTTACGCCACTAAATTGGACCAATGAATACAGTTCTTTTATAGTTGGTAATCGCCAATCACCATAACCTGCAAGATCAAAACTCTCTAGTTTATTTACTGCTTCAATCCAAGTTAACTTTTCCCCCGGGTCTTGTTGCCACATTAATCCAGTTACTTGATCTGATACTGTTCCATCTTTATTATCAATGTAGCTGGACTTGTTTCCTTCATAAGTTGCGTCTTGCCCGTAAAAGTTTTGACCAGAACTAGGTTTTGAAATGACTTTGTTGTCACTATAAAATGTTGTTTGGTTCGTTTCAACAACAGGATAACCATTTTCTTTTGAATAGTACCCCACTCGATCAACTAGATAGGCTTCAATTTTATTTGCCTCTAAATAATCAATATCACCTGAATATAAGTCCGATAATCGCTCTTTATTATCTGGGGGTAACTCATTTGTATCATTTTGGTAAACATTTTCTTGATCAGATTGATTTAAGTTAGTTTCTTGAACCTCTATTGACTGTTGACACCCTGTTAAGAGTGTTATCATCACAATGATTGAAATTGTCTTCATACTCTTCATTTTGTGTCCTCCTATCTATTTTAAATAGTTTGAAACTGCATTAGATCTTGATTCAATATGGTTAATTATAGTTCCTACACCACGATCAAAGTCATCATCTGAATTTAAGAATGAGTAACCACTCTCTTCTTGATAAGCATACTCTTTGATAAGTTCATAATAACTTTCAATCGTTTGAGTAAGTTGATCTTGATTAAAAACAGTATTACTAAATTCTTCTAAATACTCCTCATATGTCTGTTTATAACTTTCAACTTCGATGATGTATGAAATAAGTGGCCAATCCGAACCTACTTCATCTAGACTCAAACTAAGTTGTCCTCGTTTTCCATCTGATAAGGCTTCATTGTTATCCCAAGGTATCCACGTTAATAAACCTGTTTCTGGGTTGTTGTATAAGTAATAATTATGATTCATTACCCCGTAAGTATCCCAGTTAACAATTGTATTGTTAACAGCAAGGTACTTAAGAAACGTATCGACATCAAAGATATTTTCCAACTCTGTTTGCCATTTTTCATTATCTGATAACCTTAGTTCACTATTTATGATGTCGTAAAGTGCTTGTACATCACTAAAACCTTCACCATTCTTGATATTCATATCTTCATCACTATAAGTTCCTTCTGCAAATGTTGCACCTGTGTTATAGGGCTTATATAAGTTACCGCTATCATCACCAAACTGATCGTCTAAAACAGTATCATCAACTTCTTCTACAATTGTATATACACCAAAGTATTGATAACCCTCACCTGTGTTAACATAAACAGCAGCAAAAGAGGTATGTGCACTAACAAGCCCGTACTCTCTAAACAAATCAGCAGCAATTTTTTCATGCATCAATGACTGATCACCGAAGTTATTATTAAGATTAAGTTGCTTGAAACCATAGAATCGTTGGTCTTCAATTTCTTCATAATCATCTTCAAATTCATCAAAATCTAGTTTAAAAGAAAATTTATCATTATCTGAGCTAGCAACTGTTGATAAACTCGAGTTACCTTTGAAGCGAATTCCAACATGCTCAAATGTTTCGCCTTCAAATGTTATAGTAGATTCGACCCAAATTGGATTTTCATCTGTCTCTACTGTTGTTGGCATCTGGGTTTTGTTATTTGCCTGTGTTTGATTTGTTGGTGCTTGCTGTCCTGGTTGTTTTGCAGGAGTAGTTTTTTCACGATTATTAACTCCACCCGCTTTATTTCCAACACTCTTTGCAAAGTTTTGCTCAACATCTTCAATCATTAAGTCCCAATTAGATTCATCAATGTCGATGTATATTTCTAGTACTTCCTCTTGATTAAAGACAATATCGTAATTTGGTTCATCACTGGATACAACCTCTTTCTCTATGATCTCTTCTACCTCTCTGGTAACAGAAGTACCTTCTTCCTCAATTGGGTTTTCACAACCACTTGTTACAAGAACTAATACCAATACTAAAAGTAACATTTTCATTTTATTTAAGTTTTTCATAATTATCTTCCTCTCTTATTCTTGAGTCAATCATAAATGCTGAAACTTAAATGAACTTAAAGTTACAAAAGATACTTAATGAATTGTATAAAAAAAGAAAGCAATCAGCTTTCTCTACAAATCGTTGATAAAACCACTATAAGCACTGATCAAATCTAAAAGAATCGGATGATCAACTGAATAAGAATATTCATCAATACTTTTTATTGGTAAGACCCCTATTGAGGTTCCAGTAATAAAACAAGCATCGATTGAAGATAACTCATCTTTGCTCACTGCCTTGTAAATCACGTCTATATTTGAATTAGCAGCCATTTTAATAACATTTTTGAATGTAACACCATGAAGTATTTGGCTCAGCGGTGCTGAAATAATCGTGCGATTTTTAATGAAAAGCAAGTTAGAACGACTTCCTTCGATAATGTTTCCTTGTTCATCTTCAAGTAACACCTCAAAAAATTGGTCATTTTTAACTTCTTCTATCGTCCTTTTATAGTTCATGTTTAATTTTTTAACCGTTGGGTTGTCTCTTTCTATCTTAAATAGTGTTGTCTTAATCCCTTCTTGATACAATAATTCATCTGGATAAAAACTCTCAATAAAGTAACATCTATAGTTGTTATCGAAGACATCAATCTTAATGTTTTTATTGAGAGAGTGTCCATCTATTAAAGTTGAAATTTGTTCTGTCATTTCATCAACGATTCTCGAATCTTCACCTATTGCTTCAAGAGATCTCTTTAGTCTCAAAAGGTGGTCACTCAAAAACATGGCCTTTTGATTGATTACTCTTACTACTTCATAAACAACTGTCCTACTTTTTACTTCAGACACAAATTTTTCAGAAGGAACAATTTGACCATTTCTGATATAAAAATTACCAATGTTGTTATACATTATATTCACCTCATAAAAAGATATTACATCCTGCTCATTATATCATATTACCACCTTTAGGTAGATATAAAAGTTATTTATCCCACTTCATAATTATCAAAAAAATCTGCTCATGAAGAACAGATTTTATCATAAATATAACTACATTCTAAATGCATCTCCACCATCAGATTTTACTTGATACGTTCTTTTGTCTGCTTTCTTGTAGAGTTCCTCATAATTTGTACCATCATCAGGATAAATAGCTACACCAATACTAGCCGAAACACTTATCAAGTTATTTTCTAGTTTTATTGGGCTTTTAATTTCTTGATTCAACTGATTAAGAAAGTTTTCGCTGAGGTTTTTGACGTCTGATAAGATGATCACAAATTCATCTCCACCAATTCTTGAAACAATGTCAGATGCTCTTGAAACAAACTTTGTCATTCTTTTTGCTACTTCAATTAGGACTTGATCTCCAGCGTGATGCCCATACTCATCATTTATATCTTTAAACTTATCTAAGTCTATCGCCAGATATGCGAAGATACTATCTGTTCTCCTACTCATAGAAATCATCAATTCAAGCTGCTCTTCTAATCCGCGTCTATTAACAACCTCTGTTAGGTGGTCAATTGAAGCCAACTCTTTTAACTTTTTCTCAAAAGCAACACGTTCACTGATATCTTCAATGATCCCCCACACAACTTCTGTTCCATCTACATCAGTTAGCTTAAAGCCACTAATCTTTAATGGATACCTTGATCCGTCTTTTCTAATGTACTCTTTGTAATTCGGTCCAAACTTCCCCGTTTCGTTTAATTCTACGATTTGGTTATTTTCTTGCTCTTCGTATTCTCTAGGTGTAATGTCCCAATAACTAAGACTCAAAAACTCTTCTTTTGTATATCCTGTCGAAGCCAATAAAGAAGGATTCACTTCAATGAACTCACCAGTTGCATGAATAACCATTGCCATTCCTATCGGTGAATTATCAAATAAGACCTTAAACTTCTTTTCAGATCTATCGAGTTTTAGATTTTCAACCATAAAATCACCTCTCTGTAACATCATTTTGTAATTAGAGTTTTTCTTAATATAATGTTACTAAAATAAAAGCCTCTCATCAAATGAGAGGGCTTATTAAGGAATTATTATTGAATCTAATATAAATAAGTCATCATTGTTTAGTCAAACAAGTAGCTTGTCATTGAGACTGATCCTAAGTCAAAACCCTTGTTAAAGACTGTTACGTTGTCATTTTCAGTAACACACCCCAATAAAACTAACAATGGATAGTAATGATCTGGGGTTGGAACAGATAAAGAAGCAACACCACTTAAATCCTGATAGCTAATACAACCCTCAAACTGAAATGAGGTAATCTGTTTTTCGATATAATCATCAAATGTTTGCGCCCACGGGTAAGGTTGGTCCATCCCAAATCTCATCCTTGAAAGATTATGAACGATATTACCACTGGCAATAATCATATACCCCTCTTCTCTAAGTGATTTAAGTTGCTCACCGACCTTAAACTGCTCTTGAGGTGATAAACTCTCATTAATACTTAGTTGAACTACCGGCACATCAGCTTTAGGATACATATGAACTAAAACAGACCAGGCTCCGTGATCAATTCCCCATCTATCATTTACTGACACTCGTTCACCCAGCTTACTTCTCACACTCTCTGTCAATTCTTCATTCCCTTGAACATTGTAAACAAGATCGTAAAGTTGATTTGGGAAACCATACATATCATTTATTTTTTGTGGTGTTTTATCACTTTGAATGTATAAATGTCTTTCATACCAATGAGCAGAGATTATTAGTATTGCCTTAGGTTGATAAAGTGCACCTATTCTCTTCCACTCGTTAGTATAATTATTAACTTCAATAGCATTCATTGGTGAACCATGTCCGATAAATAAAGCTAGCATTCTCATTGTCATCACCCTTTCACTATTTATCATATCACACAACTTCAAGCATAAAGAAACATCAGGCATTTAAACCTGATGTTGTTATTGTTTTAGTATTGCTCTAAATATAATATCTCGTTACCTATACTTTTGGCATACTCTATCTCATTTGCTGCACTTTCACCAATATAACCATCAACATTTATGACATAAATTGCATCTGACAGATCAATTTTCCTTAGGTGATTTAAGGCAAGCATTGATTTTATTTCATCAGTAACATCAACACCCGTCAAATCCTCGATGGTAAACACCAAATGACCTTGTAGTGTCAAATTTACTTGAGTCGCGTTTATTTCATCTCTAAATCTTGCACTACCACATATTGTAATGACCATTATCTTTACCCCTTTACACTTTGAAGATTGATCATAGATAAACTTACTAAGTATGACATCTATGTATTAAAAATGATAGCTAAACTTAACATTTAGCTATCATCTTCTATAAGTTAAGAGGTTCAATTACTCCCACTCAATAGTTGCTGGTGGTTTAGATGTCACGTCATAGACAATTCTATTAACGTTTGCTACTTCATTTACGATTCTTCTTGAGATTTTATCTAGAACATCCCAAGGTAATCTTGCCCAGTCAGCAGTCATTCCATCAATCGATGTTACTGCTCTAATTCCAACTGTGTATGAGTAAGTTCTTTGGTCTCCCATAACCCCAACAGTTGTCATATTAGGTAAAGCTGTAAAGTATTGCCATACTTCATCTTCTAAACCGTTCAATTTAATCTCTTCTCTTAAGATTGCATCACTTTCACGAACAATCTCAAGTTTCTCTTCTGTAATTTCACCAAGAACACGAATTCCTAATCCTGGACCTGGGAATGGCTGACGCCATACTACTTCCTTTGAAATCCCAAGTTCTTCACCTAAAGCACGTACCTCGTCTTTAAACAATGTTGATAATGGCTCAATAATTTTGAAGTCCATATCTTCTGGTAATCCCCCAACATTGTGGTGTGATTTAATCACTTGAGCTGTTTCTGTACCTGATTCGATAATATCTGTATATAAAGTCCCTTGAGCAAGGTAATCAAACTGTCCTAATTTTTGACTTTCTTCATCAAAGACATAAACAAACTCGTTTCCAATAATTTTACGCTTTTGTTCTGGATCGCTTACCCCTTTTAGTTTTGATAAGAAACGATCTTTAGCATCTACTCTAACGATGTTCATATCAAAGGCGTTACCGACCATTTCCATCACTTGGTCACCTTCGTCTTTACGCATTAGACCGTGATCAACAAACATACAAGTTAACTGATCACCGACTGCTTTGTGAATTAGAACAGCAGCAACACTACTATCTACTCCACCACTAAGGCCTAATAATACTTTTTTATCTTTTACTTCTTCTCTTATTTTTTCAACTTGTAAATCTATATATGAACGCATTGACCAGTTTGCCTGACTTTCACAAATCTCAAATACAAAGTTCTTAATCATTTCAGTTCCATATTCTGAATGTTTTACCTCTGGATGGAACTGCACAGCATATAAGTTGTTTTTAACGTCTTCAATCGCTGCAAACTCACAAGTGTTACTTGAAGCAACGCACTCAAAATCCTCACCGATTGCTGTTACTTTATCTCCATGACTCATCCATACTGTTTGAGTTTTAGGAAGTCCCTTAAATAAACGAGAATTTTCTTGAACAGTGATTTCTGTTCTTCCGTACTCACGTTTTGAGCTTCCTTCAATTTTTCCACCATAATGATCTTGCATTAACTGCATTCCATAACAAACACCTAATACCGGGATGTCTAAGTTAAATATTTCAGGATCACATCTAAATGAATTCTCATCATAGACACTGTTTGGTCCACCACTAAAGATGACACCTTTAACATTTCCTAATGCTAAAATCTCTTTTGCTGTAATTTTATGAGATTTAAGTTCAGAATAAACTCCCATCTCTCTAATACGTCTTGCGATTAATTGATTATACTGACTACCAAAGTCTAAAACAATAATTTTATCTGGGTTCATATTTTCCTCCAATGCGTTATTTTTCAATTATGATATATTATAAACATACTTCTTGATTACATCAAGATAAAAAACAAAAAAATAAGAGTAAATTACTCTTATTCTAATATTAGTGATGTTTCAATATTATAGTGGTTATCTGTTTCTTCCGTCACTACAACAACCTCGTTGTTATCCAGGCGTTTAATTAAGCGTTTAATGCACTTTTTGTTATCTGTGTCTTTACGTACTAAAATGATCTCAAAGCCTTTTAAATCGCTATTTACGACCTTAGCATTCATCAATAAGAAGTTTTGGTAAGTAGCATCATCAAAAACAAAGTACTTTTCAAACAAATAACGCCAGTTGATTTGATATTTACCCGAAGGAACTTTAACGTACTCCCCTTCTTCAAGGCCATACATCTTTAAGGTACGCTCCTCAACATAAGTAAGTTTATCATTTTGAGCTTCGACAAATTCAAGATGCATATCTTTCATTTCTAAAACGTTTTCTAACTGGTTGTTTCTTCTTTTAATAATATTAATTTCATTACGATAATCTGTAATATCGCGAATGATTGACACCGTATCGACTTGGTCGATTAAAACTTCCTCAATTTCATCGTAATGAGGAATATCAACGACAAACGTTGTAATATTAAAGACTTTAAATCCTAAATTACCACGCCAGTAAAACTCAATTTCCATACTGTCAATTTCAGAGTTAACTAATTTCTGATAATCCTGTTCTTGCTTCTGATAAATCTCTGGATGATTGTTTTTTAGGAATCCATTTAAGTACTTAATTGGATTACTGATGCTTTCAGGCATATCAAACATCTCACGTACATATTCATCAGCAATATATTTAACTTCACCTTCTAAGTTTTCTGTCTTATAAAAAGTCGTTCCTACTTTTGACAGTGAATCATTCAAAATAAACTTTGATATATTCAAATTAGTTAAATCTTTAATAAAAGTCATCCAGGCAACTTCTGCTTTATTCTTATATATTGGTGTAATCTCAACCAATACTTTTCTGGAGAACTCCTTAAACTTAATCGTTAGAACTTTACTAAACTTTAGCATTGAATTTTTAGCTTGAAAGTTTATCAAGTTAAAGAAATAATTATCATATGCTGTGTCATTAAAAACATGCGATAACATTCCTTTTGTAAACATCGCATTTCTTGGGTCTTCTAAATATGATTTTGAATATCCAAAATGATCTACACAAGAGGTTGCAAACCTCCAAGAAAACTGATGGTTTGATGTTGATTTTGCAATAAAAAAAGTATTTCCATAATCCATCCACGAACTTAAACCTATTTCGTTAAATATCGTGTCCTCTTTTTTGTGATCTCTTTCTTCTTGAAAAAGTGTTGAAATCATTTTCATGCTGATATAACCCACTAGTATCACCTCTACAAAAATATCTACACTCATTATATATAAATGGAGTCCTTTTAACAACTAAACGAAAAAAAAAGAACCAAAAGGTTCTAATTATTTTTGAATACTAGTGCATTGCTTTCTTTTTTGTCTAAAATCAGACTTGAGTTAGTGAGTGAGTATCCCTCATCTAAGACATTCCCTGCTTCTTGATATCTATCATTTGCAAGATAAATATCCGCAAGAAGTATAATAATATCTTCATTCTTTTCATTTGCACTTAATGCTTGTTTTGCATACTTTATTGCTTCATCAGTTTGATTAAGAGCAAAATAGTTTTTTGAATAAATAAACAATGCTATTGCATCAGTACTTTTAACTGCATCAAGAATCGTTAACGATTCTTCAATCAGCCCTATTTCTGTTAAAACATTTGCTTTTGTTAGTAAATGTTCTTCTTTTTCACCATCAAGTCTAATCATTTGATTGATACTTGCAAGTGAATTACCATACATTTCTAGATTGTTATAAGATGTCACTAGTTTAGATAATACTTCAAGATTATCTTTTTCTAACAGGACTTTCTCATATGCTATAGCAGCCTTTTCAAAGTTCTCATTCTCATAATAAGTTTCTGCTACCTTTAAATTTAACTCGATTTTCGCATCGACATTGTTGTTATGCATTTTGTTTACTTGGTAAATTAATCCAAAAATTATAGCAATTAAAGTTACAAATGATAAAAGTATCTTTAATAAATTTTTCATATTTCCTCCAATTTGGCTTTTGCCTTAAAGGAATATAACACTTTTTTTGAAATTTGTACAATAAAAAGGGCTAATTTAAGCCCTTTTTCATCTAATTATCATCGTTTTTCTAAGAATTTAGCTTTCTTTAATGAACATTGAATCTCCAAAACTGAAGAATCTATAACGTTCTTTAACGGCTTCATTATAGGCATTTAAGACATTATCACGATTTGATAGTGCGCTTACTAACATCACTAATGTTGATTTAGGTAAGTGGAAATTAGTAATTAAACTATTAATTGCCATAAATTCATACCCTGGGTAAATAAAGATATCTGTCCATCCTGTTGCCTTTGCAAACTTTCCATGTTTTGATGCAATTGTTTCTAACACTCGTGTTGAGGTAGTCCCCACACTAATGATTTTTTGACCGTTTGCTTTCGCTTCATTAAGTAAGTTAGCTGTTTCTTCATCCATATTATAATACTCTGAATGCATTGTATGATTATTAACATCATCAACTTGAACAGGTCGAAATGTCCCTAACCCAACATGTAAAGTCACATAGGCTAACTTAATGCCTTTATCTTTTATTTTTTGTAGTAGCTCATCAGTAAAGTGCAATCCAGCAGTTGGTGCTGCTGCTGAGCCTTTTTCTTTAGCATAAACTGTTTGGTATCTATCTTGGTCTTCTAGTTTTTCTGTTATATATGGTGGTAAAGGCATTTCCCCAAGCTGATCTAATATCTCATAAAAAATACCATCATAAATCATCTTTACTTGGCGAATCCCTTCTTCTCCTAAAGCAGTGCATTCACACTTTAACAACCCATCACCAAAACTAATTACATCCCCAACTTTGACACGTTTTGCAGGTTTAGCAAGTACTTCCCAAGCGTCTTCCTCATTTTTAAGTAATAATAACTCAATCTTTGCTCCTGTGTTTTCTTTAACTCCATATAATCTGGCTGGAATAACTTTTGTATTATTTAAGACAAGGATTGAACCAGTTTCTATTTCATCAATAATATCACTAAAATTTAAGTGTTTTGTTTCACCTGTAAGCTTATCCATCACCAATAATCTTGATGTATCGCGTTTTGCTAAAGGTGTTTGAGCTATTAACTCTTTTGGTAAATCAAAATCAAAATCTTTCACATTCATAATATTCTCCTTTATCGCGTTAATATTATATCATAAATAATAAAAAAAGCACCATTTAAAATAGTGCTCTCTTATCATATTTCATTCCCAGATGTTCATAGGCTTTATAGGTCACCATTCTTCCGCGTTTGGTTCTTTTTAAGAATCCAATTTGCATTAGGTATGGTTCATAAAAATCTTCCAATGTCATCTTGTCTTCACCAATACTAGAAGCAACTGCTTCAAGACCGACTGGTCCTCCTTCATATATATCAATGATCGTGTTTAAAAAGACGTGGTCGGTTTCATCTAAACCGATGTGATCGACCTTTAGCCTATCTAAGGCTTTCTTACAAATCTCTTCATCCAAGATATCTAATCCACTAACCATTGCAAAATCTCTAACACGTTTGAATAAACGATTGGCAATACGTGGTGTTTTGCGCGAACGTTTGGCAAGTTCATGTGCTGCACTTTCATTTATTGGATAAGAGAAAACCCTAGACGTACGATGAATAATCTTAGACACATCTTCAACTGAATAATATTCAAGTCTTGATATGATCCCAAAACGATCTCTTAATGGTGCTCCAATATCACCTGCTCTAGTTGTTGCTCCAACCAAAGTAAACGGTGGTAAATCAATTCTAATTGACCTTGATGAACCTTCCCCACTCTTAATTACAATATCCAAACAGAAATCCTCCATAGCTGGATATAATATTTCTTCAATAACTTTTGGTATACGATGAATTTCATCAATAAACAAAACATCTCCTGGTTCTAAAGTTGACAAAATTGCTGCCAAATCACCTGGTTTTTCAATTGTTGGTCCACTTGTCGTTCGAATGTTTGTGCCCATCTCATTAGCTATAATATGAGCTAAAGTTGTTTTACCTAATCCCGGTGGCCCATACAGTAGTGTATGATCAAGGGTCTCATTACGCATTTTTGCAGCTTTTACAAAAACTTCCAAATTACCCTTAACATCTTTTTGTCCAATATAATCATCAAATGATTGTGGACGTAGTTCAAGTTCTTCATCTAGCTCTGTTTTAATTGGGTTAACTAAAGATTCAACCATTTAATCACCTACTTTAACAATAATTTTAATGCTTCTTTTACAGCCTCTTCAAGACTCAATCCACTTGGTAACTTCGAAACGGCACCGCTTGCATCTTTAGCACGATACCCTAGGGATAATAACGCTTCAATCACATCATCATAATTTGAGTTAGATTTATGTTCACTAAATGTTGTTAGTTTTCCTTTTAAATCTAAAATTATTTGACCGGCAGCTTTAGGTCCAATCCCTGGGAACTTCTTTAAGTACAGGATATTATCGGTATCAATCGCACTCACGATTCCTTCTATTGTACCTGTAGCTAAAATGGCAAGAGCACTCTTAGGTCCAATCCCTTTGACTGCAATGAGTTTAAGAAACATCTCTTTATAATCTTTTGATTTAAATCCGAACAATCTATTTTCATCTTCTCTTACATGCTGATAAATGTAAACAATTGCTTGTTGATCTTCTTCATAAATGAAAGGATTGCTAACAAAGATTTGGTAGCCTACTCCATTATTTTCTAAAACAATATACTTTGAATCTATTTCAGATACTGTTCCTTTAATATATTGATACATATTTGTCACCTCATTAATAATTATACATACAAACATATGTTCTATCAACTCTATTCCCAAATTTCAACAGATAAATCGGATTCTATTGAAAACCAAAAGAGTTAAGAGCTTTCTTTTCGAATATGGTAAAATAAAATGGAGAAAAACTTTTATGGAGGTAACACAATGAACAAGCAACTATTCAGCATGATCAAAGAAAATGTTACACAAGTGTTTTTAGGAAAAGAAAATGAAGTAGAAAAGGTACTGATCGCCTTGTTTGCAAGTGGTCACATTTTACTTGAAGATGTTCCTGGCGTTGGTAAAACAATGTTATCTGAAACCTTAGCCAAATCAATCAATGCTTCATTCAAAAGAATACAGTTCACCCCTGATACCACTCCATCAGATATTGTCGGTTTTAATATGTTTAACGCAAATGATAACCGTTTTGAGTATGTGAAAGGTGCCATTTTAAATAACATCGTTTTGGCTGATGAACTTAATAGAACATCACCTAAAACACAGGCTGCCTTATTAGAAGCAATGCAGGAACAAAAGATTACAGTTGACGGCAAAACCCATCAACTGCCACAACCTTTTATATTAATTGCAACACAAAACCCAAATGAACAATTTGGAACTTATCCCTTACCTGAGTCACAACTTGACCGATTCATGTTAAGTGTCCAACTTGGTTATCCAAGTAAAGAGGTTGCAAAAGAAATCATTACAGGATTTAGTACCCGCAAAGAAACCCAACCTGTAATAAGTAAAGAAGAGTTAGTTCAAACCCAACAAGAAGTCAATGATGTCTTTTTAAGTGATGCGATAGCAGACTATATTGTTGATATAGCCGAAGCAACACGTTCTGATCAAAACTTTAAGTATGGGATCAGTACTAGAGCAACTATTCAAATGACTGCTGCTGCAAAAGCAAGAGCATTCATTAGCAATCGTGATTTTGTAATACCTGATGATGTCAAGTTTTTACTTCATGACATCTTGAAACATCGTTTAATTCTAAGTCGAGTTGGTGTACAAAATAAAAAAACTGTTCTTAGAGCATTAACAGATATGGTTGAAAGAGTTCCACTTCCAAAAGGTACCAAAGTACATGCTAAGAAATAGAATTATCGTTTTAACTTTGATTATTTTTTCAGCAATCTTAGTTTATTATGAACAAAATTTTATAACACTATTACTCTTTTACTCAATAACAGTTTTAACTGTGTTTTCAATCATCCACTTACTTAGAACATATAGAAATCTAAAGATTGTACAAAACGTCTTTCCTTTAACCATTGAACATGGTACTAAGACAGAATACACCTTAAAAGTTTTTAATAAATCACTTTTTCCCTATTCAAAAGTTGAAGTGAAGTTTTTGTATGCCAACTCCCTCTTCTTGAATCAATTAGAGGATTTTAGTTTAAGTCTATATCCGACCGAACATTTTGTTTATCGTTATCAAATCAAAGGAAACTACCGTGGTCTTTACTTACTTGGTGCTAAAAAGATTGTTGTATATGATATTTTAAATATTTTTAAACTAAATATCAAAATAAAAGATACTACTAAGTTAACAGTATTACCGAAAGTAACTGATATTGTTGAAGTGAACCTTCGTGCTCATTACTCATTTAGCGAACATAGTATACAGTCAACTTCAACTACCCATAATGATTCTACAAAAGAAATCAGAGCGTTTAATCCTGGTGACTCTCTAAAGAACATTCATTGGAAACTATATGCAAAATACGACCAACTTATGGTAAGAGAAAAAGAAAACTCTTCTGTAAATAAAACGGTAATTGTTCTAGACTCAACACCATTGACGTCTAGCCTTGAAGACAATATCATTAACCAAGACAAGCTGTTAGAAGCATTCTTATCAGTTAGTAAAAAGTTGATGCTTGAAAATCATCAACTTGATATCTTGATTAATCAAGCAGAAGATATTTTACTAAGTCACAGGCAATACTCTTTTGATCAGCTATATGATCAAGTGGCAAATTTAGCATTCTCAAAACATAATTATGCAGCAAACTGTATTGATGATTATTTTGAACACTATTTCTCTAATAAGAATATTCATGGAATAGATTTAATCGTCTTTACTTTAGATAGTACTCATTTTCGTTTAACCGAGTTATTATCAACATTAGTTGCTAGCTCAGTCAATGTTCACTTAGTTAGTACTAACCCTACTCCGGTGAAAACTAACGGGATTAGACTTTATCATCTTGACCCAAATTTCAATGTGAGTGAATTAACACTTAACAATGAAATCGGAGGTTATTATGAAAAAAATTAATTTAAGTAGAAAAGAAGTTCTAAATTACTTCATTATCTCGATAATAACCTTACAAGAAATGATTTATCTAAGTTATAATATTTTGAATATGAGATTCTCAGTTATCATATTACTTCTAGTTATCACTTTTACCTTTTGGATCATAATTGACATTGTAACAACGAGAGTTAAAACCAAAAGTATTATCTATGCCTTATTGGGTTTCATGGCAATATCTATGCTAATCATCATTTTAAACTATAATGCTTTTACAGCCTACGTTGACTTACTTGCGATTTCATTTATCAATGGTCATCGATTTGAAGACGTTTTAAACTATCCACTTCTCATCATCAGTTGCATCGTGATGTTATACATTAATAAGTTCTTGATCACATTGATTAAGAGTTACGCCATTGTATTAGTTAAAATCTTCATAATTATTTCTGTGATTTGGATATTTTATCAGGCCAGTAACTTTTATATTACTTTCTCGTTTGCAGCTTTGATCATTTTTATTTTCTTAGAAAGTATTACGGGATTTATTTCTAAATTAAAGAATGCCAGATCTATCCCATTACAAGTCACATTAGTTTCAAGTTATATCTTTGTTTTAGCATTTGTCATTGCTTCCATGACACATTTGGCAACTGACCCATTAAAGTTTTTAAATACTATTGACTTAAATGTCGGTGAAAACAATGTTACAAGAGCCAAGATTGAAAGTCAGTATAAAGTGACAAACTTTAATGCCAACTTCAATTACAGTGATGCTGTAATGTTGATAGTCAACAGTCCCTATTACATGAAATTACGTGGTTCGACATTTGATCTTTATGAGAGTGACAAATGGAGTGTGTCTGATCAACTTCAAAATGATAACATCAATTACAAAGAGCTTTTAAACTCAAAAATTGAAATTCTCAAAGCCAATAACATTTCCTTTACAGAATATGACATAAAGATTACACATAATGTAGATTCTGAACTGTTTTACTCTCCTGCTGACTCTTACTTGGTTAGTGAAGAGTTTCAGTCAACATCCAGTTCGAGTGTTTTCTTTAAGTCACTAAATGAACTTAAAAAAGATGTTAGCTATCAAGTCTCATCAATTAAAATAAATGAAAACTCAAACTATGAGCGATTACTAAAAACATTGACAGCTGATCATGACAATCAACTATATAAACAGCTTCCTGATGATTTTTCAAAGGAGGTTAAGGCACTTGCCTTAAGTATAACAAAGGATTACGATTCTGATTACGAGAAAGTTCTAGCAATTGAATCCTATTTATCAAAGGAACACCTTTATACTAAGACACCGATTGATAAACCAAACTATTATGATTATGTTGAGTTTTTCTTGCTCAAATCAAAAGAAGGCTTTTGCACTCATTATGCAAGTTCTATGGTTATGATGTTGCGATCTGTTGATATTCCGGCTCGTTATGTTGTAGGATACGTCTTAGATAGTGAAGGATTAGGAAGTGTTGATCGCGGATCTGATGAAGTCCCTACTTTTGAAGGAGTAGAGAGAAAGTACTTAATTGCTAAGAAGAAGTCACATTCATGGGTCGAAGTCTACTTTGAAGGATTTGGTTGGGTCGAGTTTGAACCGACATCACCTTACTTTGAGAAGAGTTCAGCTATTAATATAGTTGAACGAGATACAATCAATCCAGATCAAACCTTACCAGAACCTAAAGTGTCTGATCATTATTTACTTGCTTTAACTTTAGTCTTACTTGTTGTTTTATCTTATAGCTTATACAGACTTAGACCTCAGCCATCAAATGCCCAACACGTTGTCAAAATGTGGTCTAAAATTAGAAAAGTTGTAATTAGAAAAAACATTTTGTTTAACTCAAACTTAACAGATCGTGAGTTACTTGCTGAAGCAACAATTTCTAATCAAGACATCTTTGATTTATTAACTTATTTTGAAATTGCTTGTTATTCAAACCAAACAATAAGTGATGAAACGTTGATTGAAGTTAAAAAATTGTATCAAGACATAAAGAAAAGGATGTAGTTAACATCCTTTTTTAGTTTACAAGTACTTTTTTAAGTCCTCTACTCTATTTAATCTTTCCCAAGGTAAGTCTAAGTCATTTCTTCCAAAATGCCCGTATGCAGCAGTTTGTTTAAAGATTGGAGTTCTTAACTCTAAAGATTCAATAATAGCACTAGGACTTAATTTGAACTCTTTAGCAATAATTTCAGATAACTCATCATCTGTTAACTTTCCTGTTCCAAATGTATCAACAAATATCGAAGTTGGCTCACTTACACCGATTGCATATGACAACTGTAACTCACATTTATCCGCTAGGTTTGCAGCGACTATATTTTTACAAACGTGTCTTGCTGCATAAGCTGCACTTCTGTCCACTTTAGTAGAATCTTTACCACTAAATGCTCCTCCACCATGGCGGCTATATCCACCATAGGTATCAACAATGATTTTTCGTCCAGTTAGACCTGCATCACCGTGAGGACCACCAATAACAAACTTTCCTGTTGGATTGATAAAAAATCTTGTTTTTTCATCTAGTAAGTTGTGTGGCACAATCTCATTAACAACATGTTTAATCACGTCTTCTCTGATTTGTTCTAAACTCACCTCTGGTGCATGTTGGCTTGATACGACGATGGTATCAATTCTGACTGGTTTATCATCACCATCATACTCAACAGTTACTTGGGTTTTTCCATCAGGTCTTAAGTAACTTAAAGTACCATCTTTTCTTACTTTAGTTAATTGTCTTGCCAATTTATGTGCTAAGACAATTGGTAATGGCATAAACTCTTCGGTCTCATTTGAAGCAAAACCAAACATAATCCCTTGGTCTCCAGCTCCTTGTTCTTTATGTAACCCTTCCCCAGCATTAACTCCTTGAGCAATATCAGGAGATTGAGGGTCGATTGCAACTAATACTGATAAATTTTGAGCATCAAAGCCAAACTTACCACGGTTATAACCAATTCCATCGACTGTGTCACGTACTACTTTTTGTAAATCAACATAAGTTGATGTTGAGATTTCCCCTGTTAGTAAAACTAGTCCTGTTGTCACTGTTGTTTCACAAGCAACCCTAGCATATGGATCTTCTTTTAAGATGGCATCTAATACTGCATCTGAGATTTGATCACAGATTTTATCAGGATGTCCTTCTGTTACACTTTCTGATGTAAATAAATAATTTTTTCTCATCATATCCTCCTATAATAAACAAAGTACTTCCCTTACTGTTTTACAAGCAACAGCGTTAGAGACTCCACTTTGATCGTAATGAGGAGCTAGTTCAACAATATCTGCTCCTACTATGTTTAACCCTTCAAGGGCTTTTAATCCTTTAATAAACTCACGGTAACTTAATCCTCCAGGTTCAGGGGTCCCTGTTCCGCTAAAGATACTTGGGTCAAGAACATCTAAATCTAGTGTTAAGTAAACGGGTTTGTCCTTGATTAGTTTTACAACTTCACTTACAGAGTCAGCGGTCACCTTTTCAAGAATCGTGTTTTCTTTAGCAAATTCAAACTCAGCTTTTTCGCCACTTCTAATACCAAACTGATAAATACGGTTTTTACCAACCAAGTCAAAGCAACGTCTTAACACGGTAGCATGTGACAATCTTTCTCCTAAGTAATCATCTCTTAAATCAGCATGTGCATCAAAATGAATAATGACAACATCTTGGAATTTTTTATACACTTCTCTAAATTGACCTAAAGTGACTAAATGTTCACCACCTATTAATAACGGTTTTTTATTATGTGCCAAAATCTCTCTGGCCTTAATACTGATTGAATCAAGAGTCTTTTTGGCATTTCCAAAAATGACATCTACATCACCTAAATCACTCACGTTTAGATCAGCAATATCTTTGTCAAAATACACAGAATACGTTTCAATTCCATCGCTGTCAATTCTCATAACATTAGGAGCAAATCTTGTTCCTGGCCTAAAGGATGTCGTTGAGTCAAACGGTGCACCGTATAAACAAATGTCAGCTTCTTCAAAACTTTGGTCAAGAGAAATAAAGTTGATCTTATTTGACATCGTTTAACTTCTCCTTTACAAACTGTGGCAATGCAAAGCATCCTTTATGTAACCCTGAGTTATAATACTTTGTTTTTAAACCAAATTCTTCCCACTTCTTAGGTTGATGGTCTTTAATTGGATCAAACGTCTTAGAAGCAAATCCAAATAACCAATGTCCTGATGGGTATGTTGGTTGGTGGAACTGGTAAACTTTTGCTACATCAAATAACCCTTTGATTTTTTGATGCGCTCTGATCATTTCTTTCTCATTAAACTCAAAATAAGGTGATTCATGCTGATTGATTAAGATTCCGTTATCTGACAAGGCACGATTGCAGTTTTCATAAAATTCCATCGTAAATAGTCCTTCTCCAGGTCCAATTGGGTCTGTTGAATCAACTAAGATTAAATCATATGACTTCTCTTTGGCCTTTTTAACAAACGCTAACCCATCTTCAAAATGTAAGTTGATACGCTCATCTTCATCGAGTTTTGAAGCAGTAACTTCTAAATACTTTTGAGATAATCTTACAACTCTCTCATCGATTTCAACCATGTCAATTTTACCAATACTTTTATATCTTGAAATTTCTCTAGCAGTACCCCCATCACCACCACCAATGATTAACACATTTTTGATCTCTGGGTTTACTGCCATAGGAACATGGGCAATCATATCATGATAAACAAATTCATCTTTTTCATTGACCATCATTAAACCATCTAAAGTGAAAAATGTCCCAAAGGTGTTACTTTCAAAAAAGTCAATTTGCTGAAAATCACTTTGTTCACTATGAAGGTGTTTACTTACTTTAATTGAGAATCTAACTTCGTCTGTCCAGTTCTCTGTATACCATAAATCTAAATTACTCATATTCTTCCTCCTTTAAAACACTAATATATGTGTTATTATTTATATCTTTTGTTCCTAGGATGACATTTTTTTCTCTTATAACAACTTTATAAAAGTCGACAATGTCCTGACAGATTCTTTCACCAGGTATCAGTAAAGGTATTCCTGGTGGATAGTACATGATACTGTCTCCACTAATTTTTCCAACTGCATCATCAAGTAAAACAAACTCTTTTTGTGTAAAGAATGCCTTTCTTGGAGATACTGCGTACTCTGGAATCTTATTAAAAGAATTTTTTGTGACCCTCTTCTTTATATTACCACAATACTTTTCAGATATTTTCTTAAAAGCCTTGTATAAAGTATCTAGAGTTTCTTTATCATCACCAACACTCACTATTGCAAGTACAACATTGGTTTCTCCCAATTCCATTTGAATGTTGTAGTCACTTCTTAACAGATCATATGCTTCAAAACCACTAAGTCCAAGATCGTTGACTTTAACAACAATTTTGGTTGGGTCTGTTTTAAACACAGTTGAACCATTTTCTTCAGCATGTGATAAGGCTTGTAAGCCATCTAAGGTGTTTATCTTATTAATCAGTTCTTCACTTAGTTTTACAAGCTGATTGTTTTTCTTTTGATTAAGAAACAGTTCATGTCTTGCAATATCAATTGATGCCATTAGTAAGTAACTGGCACTTGATGTTTGACTTAAGTTGATTACTTGTCTTACTTTATCTTTATCAATTAGTGACCCTTGATGCAATAACACTGATGATTGAGTTAAAGAGCCTCCTGTTTTATGGACAGAAATGGTTGCAAGATCTGCTTTGTAATACATTGCATTTTTACTCACTCCTTCAAACACTGAAAAATGTGAACCATGACTTTCATCAATCAAAACAACAATGTCTTTTTGGTGGGCATAATCAATTATTTTCTCTAAATCAGATGAGACTCCAAAGTATGTTGGCGACACAAGAAGCATTGCCTTTGCATCAGGATTATCATCAATCACTTGTTTAACATCATCAAAGGAAACACCGTTAGAAATTTGGTAATCATCACTCAAATCAGCATTAATAAACACCGGGATTGCTCCACTTAATACTAAGGCATTAACGGCCGATTTATGAATATTTCTTGGCATGATGATTTTATCCCTTTCATTACATGCTGCAATAATCATGTTTTGGATCCCACTTGTTGAACCATTGACCAACATAAAAGCATTCTCAGCACCAAAAAAATCAGCCAGTAATGCTTCTGCATCTTTAATTACTGAAGTTGGATTGGAAAGTAAATCAAGTTCTTTCATAGAGTTAGGATCGAACTTAAAGATGTTTTCACCAACCAACTCTTTAAACCTTGAACTGATTCCTTTTCCTTTTTTATGACCTGGAACATCAAATGATGTGACACTGTCATTAAAAGCATAATGTGATAAGGCATCAAATAAAGGGGTTCTGTTTTGATCTAATTTCATTAGCTGAACTCTCTTCCATAAAAGATTTCTTTCATTTCTTTATCTAGTTGCTTTAACAAACGTTTCTTTTCCTTTTCTTCAAGTTCTCTTGGTTTTACATTAAATAAATAATCCGCTAGTTCTAAATCCTTAATCATCATCTTAGTATGAAAAATGTTTTCTTGATAGATGTTTGAATCGATCAAGTTATATCTGTTAATAATCTTTTTATCAATATAGTTTTGAATTGAAGTAATCTTGTGGTCGATAAAAATCTTGCGACCATTCTTTTTTCTCGTAAATCCTCTTACAAAATAGTCAATCGTAATAATATCTGAATCGAAACTACCAATTAAGTAGTTCAGCGCATTCAATGGTGAAATTTCACCACAAGTACTCACATTAATATCAACCCTAAACGTTGATATACCTAGTTCAGGATGAGTTTCTGGATAAGTATGCACTGTGATATGCGACTTGTCTAAATGTGCAACAACATCACGAGGCAATGGAGTAATCACTCCACTATTACATGTCTCATCAACTTCATGTAAAGGAACTTCTTCCTCTGAAATTAAAATGGTAACACTAGCCCCTTGGGGGTCATAATCTTGTTTTGAGATATTAAGTACATTAGCCCCTATTCTATTTGTAACCGTCACTAAAATATCTGTTAATCTTTGTGAGTTATAAATCTCATCAATATATTGAATATATTCTAATCTTTCTTTCTCATTTCTTGTGATGCAAACATCATAAATACTAAAAGATAAAGATTTTGTTAAATTGTTAAATCCGTACAACGCTAACTTTCTTGCCATAATTCCTCCAGTTATTAAACTTTGTTTAGTTATACTAAACTGTATATTAAATATTTGTAAACGTAAAATGATTATATTATTTACAGAAAATAAAGTCAATAACTCACAAAGCGAATAATAAAAAAACGTTCCGAAGAACGTTATATGACTGCAAAGATTAAAGCCAACCCGATTAAAACCATTACGACTCCACCAATTAATTTTGATGCTTTCGTAAATTTTTCTGTACCACTCGTTATTTTCATTGTATACATCGCGATTGAGAACACTACGATATCATCTAACATAAAGAAGAATGTGTATAGCAGTAAGTACATATAGTACGTAGGTTTACTCAAGTTTGCAAGTGTTAAAAAGTTTGTATAAATTAATGGTAATCCAAGTGAGCATAATAACTCAATAATGTTAACACTAATTGCTAGTGTAATGATTCCTACAACAGCTAATACCAAACTCTTTTCTTTAGTGAACTTGATGATTTTTTCAGATATTTTTTTCTTCTGAGCACCATCTGTGACTTCACAAGCAATTTCTGATTTATTTCTGTTATCATACCAACTCTTTAAACTAAATAATCCCATTCCAATTGCAAATAGACCGATTGCAGTTCGAATAATCATTGAACTACCAAATAGCAAGGCAACATTTAACCAAGCAGCCATAAACAAGAAGTAAATCGCTGCACTTGTGGCAATAAAGGTTAACCCTAGTATCCACATGCGTCTTCTATCTTTCATCGTCAACATAATTGAGATTAAAAAGATTAACACCCACATTGCACATGGGTTAAATCCATCAGCAATCCCTAACATAAAGGTTACACCTAATAATGAACCATTGACTAAATCAACTTCACCAAAGAATGGAATACTGACAGGATCCATATACTCTTGGATTTTGTCTTCTCCTACTTGTTCTGTTGCAGTTCCTAAGTAAACTCCAAACGTGTCATTATAGAAGTTGTTTTGATAATAAGTTAACACTTTTCTAAATCTATCTTCATACCCATCTGATAAACCAGCAAATGTATAGTTCCCAATTACGACAAATGGAGTTCCGGCATAATTGATGTCTAAACCAAACATCTCATATGCTTCAAAGAATAATTTGTTCCCATACATTGAGTTAACATCATACTTTACAAACTCAACATCTGGATATTCAGGGATTAATTGTGTGTCAAAAAACTCACCGAGTCTTTTACAGTGGCTTCAGGTATCACTATAAAAATAGTGGACAACAATTTTATCCTCTGGCAATGCATTTACCTTTTGGAAAGGTAAAAATAAATACAGCGCTGCTAATAGCGCAATTAATAGTTTTTTCATTTTATCACCCACAGTCATTATAACAAAAAATATATCATTTACCATCAATATCATATAAAAAATAGCAATTACACCTTTCTAGCATTATGAGTAACTAGTAGTTTAATCATAAATAAAATCCTGTATAATATGAGTGAGGTGACATTATGAAATTTACAAAAGTAAAGTTTACTTATCGATTCATTATATTAGTGATTTCTTTTTTCTTTGTTTTTTTAGTACCACAAAAAATTGAATTGATTCCAAACGTGTTATTTCAACTCGTATGGTTATATTTGATGTGTGAGCAAATTGTTGTACTGTTTCCTAAGACTTCACATAAAACTCCATTTGGAAAACATTTCTCAAAACATTACAAACAAGTTAAATCTTTTGATAAAGAGAAACTAAAAGCTTTAGCTAAAACATTTAACAAAAGGTCAATACTCACTTTTGTCTTGTGGTGGTTGATGATTTATCTGATTAGCCTGATCAAGACTTATGGATATATCAATGACCTTCATGTTTACTTTGTCGCTGTACTGTTTTATTTCTTTGATCATTTTTGCATCAATATCTGGTGTCCATTTCATAAATTCTTAATAAGAAATAAGTGTTGTAACACGTGTAGAATCTTTAACTGGGGCCATTTTATGATTTACTCCCCATTGGTAATGGTACCAAACTTCTATACACTAACACTATTTGTTACATCAATGATTATTTTACTTCAGTGGGAAGTTAACCATTATCTCTATCCTGAACGTTTTTATGAGATATCAAATGAAAACTTGAAATGTAATAGTTGCAATATAGATTGTCGTTTCAAACGAAAATAAGGCCCTCTAGGCCTTATTTTATTGATATATAGTACGCAATAACATCTTGATCTAAGGAGTCTCTTATCTCAAAATCATAGTTATCACTTAACTCATACGAAGAACTCGGTAACCACACACCATCAATATAGTCATAAACATCTTCTACTGGTTCTCCATCCAAAGTAAAGTTTGAAAGCAACTGATTGTTAATTGTCCTATCTACTTTATTGTAGATAAACTTCGCATATTTAGATTTTGGTATATCCTTAGAAATCTCTGCTTCAAGTCCTTTACAACCGACAAAGTATTTATAGTTAATCAACTCATCTGCTTGGTTGAGTATCTCTTTATCATACTCATAAACAGAAAACACTTTGTTTTTGACTTGATGAGTTGAGTAAAATTTTGACAGTATTTTATCAATGCTATTGTTTTCAACCTGTTCTTTTTGGTTAAGTAAAACTTCTATTCCACTTAAACTAAAAGCATCTATTGTTATAATCTCTACATTCATTGTTCTGATCCTTTCATTTTCTAGTATCACTTTACTTACATCAAACTTATGGTAGTAGCGAAACTTCCTCCCTTTACGCAATAGACTAGCACTACAACCAAATTCTTTCTTAAACGCCCTTGCAAAGACTTCCTGACTTTCAAAACCATACTCAAAACAAACATGTGTGATGCTTTTTCTTGTTTCAACAATCATTCTTGCTGCTTCTGAAAGCTTCCTTCTCTTAAAATATTTCATTGGTGAGACACCAATTACACCACTAAACAGTCGGTATAAGTGTGCACTCGAATAATGAAACTCTTTTAGAAGGTGCTCGATTGTAATCTTTTCATCTAAGTTATGTTCAATGTAATCAATCATTTTGTCGACAATAGAATAGTTGTTCATAATATCCTCCAAAGCTTTGTTAACACTATCATATCAAATTTTGTTACAACAACTTGACTTTTTTTCTCAAAAGAAAATCCTAGAATTTTCTAGGATTCTTGTTATATGCTACGTCAGGTGCCACTGCACCTACTCTTTTATGAGCACTCACTCGGTGTAATCTATCGATGATGTCTTGGTCTTCTTTTGGAATCTCTCCACCTAATAGATATGAGTCAATCTTATCATATGTTGTACCCATTTCAGTTTCATCAGTTTGACCAGCAAACAATCCAGCACTTGGTGCTTTATTAACTATCGAAGAGTCAACACCACAAAGTGTAGCCATTTCTCTTACTTGACCTTTTGTTAAGTGAACAATTGGAACTAAATCAACTCCACCATCACCAAACTTCGTAAAGTAACCAGTATGCCATTCTGCCATGTTATCTGTTCCAACAACTAAGTAGTTATGTTCAGATGCCACTGCATAGAGCGTTGTCATTCTCAATCTTGCTTTGATATTGGCAAGTGTTAAGTTATTTTTTGGATCTTTAAAGTTTAACTTTAAAGCATTAAATGTATCAGTTAAATCAATTTCACGGTAGTCTATTTTAGATGTTTCAACCACTTTTAAAGCATCTAGTTTATCATTAGCAATCGAATCACAAGGCATAATCACACCCATGCAATTATCAGTTGCCTCTGTCACTAAATGTGCTACTAAACTTGAATCAATTCCCCCGCTTAATCCTACAACATATCCTTTGCACCCAGTTTTATCGAGTAACTCCTTTAACCAGTTCACAAGATATGCTTTGTATTCATTCATTTCCATAACTCATCCTCCTAATCAATTAAAAACTCCATAAAAACATCATTAGCGAGTAACAGCCCTTTTTCTGTTAACTTGATGTTTGACGTTGTCTCTAACAGCCCTTTTTTTTCTAATCTTATGATAACATCATTGTAATAAAATTCAATTGGTTTATTAAACTTAGATTCAAAATCAGTTCGTTTGACTCCTTCTAACTTTCTCAATCCTAGAAACATGAATTCTTCAATCAATGCTTTCTCATTCAATGAGTCAACCGATTCGACATACTCATTGTTAATATAGTTTTCCATTGACGAAGTATTGGTAATCCTTTGACAGTCAATGAACGAATGAGCCCCGAGTCCAAACCCATAATACTCTCTGTGTTCCCAATAGCAGTTATTATGTTTCGAGTGATATCCTGGTTTCGAGAAATTACTGATCTCGTAATGTTTAAATTGATGATTTTCAAGATATTCCTTTATTTGGATATAATAATCTGCTTCTAGGTCATTGCTAACTTTATGGTAACCCATCTTACCAAAGACACTATTGTCTTCGATTTGTAATGAGTAAATCGAAATGTGTTCAATATCAAGTTGAGCAAATTGCTCAAGGTCAAACTTTAGTTCCTGTTCAGACTGAGAGTGATAACCATATATCAAGTCGACATTAATGCTTTCAAACCCCATTGATTTGGCTAGTTTAATTATAGAAGCAACTTCTTCATTCTTATGTAACCGATTAAAAGCTTTCAATGTTTTTTCATTAAAAGTTTGAACCCCAATACTTAAGCGATTAACTCCAATCTCTCTTAAAGCATGAAGTTTATCAACTGTCAGTGAATCAGGGTTGGCTTCAAAGGTAAACTCATAATCATCTACCAAATCAAAAGTCTTGATGACTTCACCAAGTTCTATGATTTCTCTACTACTTAAAATAGATGGTGTCCCACCACCAATATATAAGGTACTGACTTTTTCATTTTGATATCTACTTTTTATCTCGTTTTTAAGTTCATTTAAATAAGGCTGATAGTACTTTTCTATCTTCACCATCTTGACAAAATCACAATAAGAACAAATATATGAGCAAAAAGGTATGTGAATATAAACATGAGCTGCCATCTTAATCACCTAATTCTAATAATTTCTTAAATGCTGTAATACTTCTTTGATATAGTGAGGCCCCGAAAGGATGAGAACTTTGAGTATTCTCAAAAATGTTAAGAACTTCATCTCTTTTATACCACTTTATCTCTAGGCCAAACTCTTTCTCATAATCTTCAAGGTTTAATGGATGTCCACTACTAACTAGGTCACATAAGTAATACGTTGAATGCCAATACTCAATCTTTGAGTTTCTAGCGGCATAACTGTTGATAGAACATACTCTTCTTTTAACATCAACTTTAAAACCGCTTTCTTCAAGCACTTCTCTCGTTAAAGCTGTTTTTTCATCTTCCCCTAACTCAATTCCACCACCAATAAAACCATGCAACTGATACTTGTTAAAGTACGCTAAAGCATACTCTTCACCTCTTCTTACAATTGCTCTAACGGTCTTTCTATCAGGTGTTAAGTGCGATACCTTTTCTTTTGTAAGGTCATTCTCATAAATAAATACATCCATATTATTCTCCTATTAAACTGACCTTAACTCGTTTAAAGCCCAGTTATATTTTTTAATTCTTTCATGATCTTTTTCAGTCACATTGATTAATCGTGATAAATCCATATTATGTTTCAGATCAGAGATTTTTACCAGTCTTGCATGTTCATTAGCTTTAACTCTTTGAACATACTCTCTATACTCTTCACCTTCTCTTTTAGTAATAGCATTCACTGCATCAACAATCTCATCAGAAAATCCTAATGACTTTAACGCTTCAAAGGTCATATCGGTATCTTCAACAACATCGTGCAAGTAAGCAACTGATTGTGTGATGTCTCCTTCGACACCATCTACAACTGCCAATATATGATTAATATAAGGCTTTCTCGCTTTGTCTGTTTGTTTCGCATGTTTTGTGTGTGCAAGTTCACTTGCCATTAACTTATAGTTCATAATAATCCCCCATTTCTTGTAACTATTATATTGTAACACCCTTTAATCAAAAAAAGAACCAACCGAAGTTAGTTCTATTGTAATTATTCATCCATTGATAATACTGCCATAAAGGCTTCTTGAGGAACCTCAACACTACCAAAGGCTTTCATACGTTTTTTACCTGCTTTTTGCTTTTCAAGTAGTTTACGTTTTCTAGAAATATCTCCACCATAACATTTAGCAAGTACATTCTTTCTTAACGCTTTGATATTTGTTCTAGCAACAACTTTACCACCAATTGCAGCTTGAATCGGCACTTCAAATTGTTGACGAGGGATAATCTCTTTTAACTTAACAGCAATCAGGCGTCCACGTTCATGAGCAAAATCACTAAAGACAATTGTCGATAAGGCATCTAACGCTTCTCCATTTAACAAGATATCCATTTTGACAAGCTTAGCAGAACGGTACTCACTAAACTCATAGTCAAATGACGCATATCCTTTTGTAGTTGATTTTAACTTATCAAAGAAATCATAAACGATCTCTGATAATGGAATCTCATAATCTAAGTTAACACGCGTAGTATCAAGGTAAGTCATATTACCAAAAATTCCACGTTTTCTTTGACATAACTCCATAATCGCCCCAACATAATCATTTGGTACCATAATGTTTGCCTTAACCATTGGTTCTTCAATACGATCTATTTCTGTTGTTGGAGGCATTTTAGATGGGTTGTCAATCTCAATCATCGACCCATCTGTTTTATACACACGATATATTACACTTGGAGCAGTCGTAATCAAATCGATATTAAACTCTCTTTCAATACGCTCTTGAATGATTTCCATATGTAGTAATCCTAAGAAACCACAACGATAACCAAATCCAAGGGCTTGAGACGTTTCAGGTTCAAACTGAAGTGAGGCATCGTTTAGCTCTAACTTTTCAAGTGCTTCTCGTAAAGGAACGTAATCATTTGAGTCAACTGGATATAAACCACAAAATACCATTGGATTCATCTTACGGTATCCCGGTAATGGTTTATTACTTGGGTTAGCAGCTCCAGTAATTGTATCCCCTACACTTGTGTCAGTAACAGTCTTAATACTTGCAGATACCCAACCTACTTCACCAGCAACTAACTTATCCTTTTTAACTTCTTTTGGATTATGAATTCCAAGTTCAGTTACCTCATACTCAGCACCACTTGCCATCATACGAATCTTCTGACCTTTTCTAATTTCACCATTAACTACTCTTACACTAACAATTACTCCACGATAAGCATCATAAATGCTATCAAAGATTAATGCTTGTAAAGGTTCGTCTCTATTTCCAGAAGGTGCAGGAACGTACTCTACAATTTGTTCTAAAATATCTTCAATACCTAAACCAGTTTTTGCACTCGCTAAAACCGCTTCATCTGCAGGAAGACCAATAACATCTTCAATTTCGCGCTTTACTCGATCTGGTTCAGCACTAGGTAAATCTACCTTATTAATAACTGGCAAAATTTCTAAGTCATTATCAAGTGCTAAGTAAACATTTGCTAATGTTTGTGCTTCAATACCTTGAGCAGCATCCACAACTAAAACAGCACCCTCACATGCTGCAAGACTACGTGATACCTCATAAGTAAAGTCAACATGACCTGGAGTATCGATTAAATGTAATAAATACTCTTCTCCATCTTTTGCCTTATAGTTTAATTGAACAGCATTTAATTTAATCGTAATCCCGCGCTCACGCTCAAGGTCCATTGAATCTAATAGCTGATCTTGTTTCTCTCTTTCAGTAATTGCTCCAGTAAATTCTAAGATACGGTCAGCTAAAGTCGACTTACCGTGATCAATATGAGCAATGATTGAAAAGTTTCTTATATTTTCTTGTTTCATTTAATCACCTTCTAACTAGGGAATTATACCAATTTTAACTACTTTTTACAAGGTAATATCCAATCTTAATAAAAAGCAAATTATAAAATTTCCCTAAAAAGGCCTTATATTTCGGCGTTATTGTCTTTTATGAGAAATAGTGATAATTTTCTTGTTGCTTTTATCTATCATATTTGATAAAATAACATAGTCAATCTAACGGAGGTGAAAATCATGCCAAACATTAAAAGTAATAAAAAAAGAATGATTACAACACAAAAAAGACGTGCTTACACTTCTACTTTCAAAGCAAGTTTAAGAACTGCGATTAAAAATGTAGAATTAGCTGAATCAAAAGAACAAGCAACTGAATACTTAACTGTTGCACATAAAAAATTAGATAAAGCTTTAGCAAAAGGTATCGCTCATAAGAACTATGTAGCTAACCAAAAGTCACGTTTAGCAAAACATGTAAATAGTCTATAAGAAAAAAGATTTCGATTTCGAAATCTTTTTTTTTAATTTCCACGATGACCAACATTTGCATCTATATTATAGTTGTAGTCATAACTAACATTAAAGACATACTCATCGTCACCAATTGTATAATCAAAATTCAATATTCTAAAGACATAGTTTCTGTTTTCAGAACTTAGCTTAAAATCAAGCGGATTTTTATTATACAGAACTGGGACTTGTGAATTAAAGAAGTCTTCTGTACCCTTAAAGGGCCTATTTCTTAAATAGACTTCTTGACTATATAGTTTGTTGTTCACTGGATCGTAAATTTTAAGTATTGTATCTTGAGTTTCAATACGGTGAACCAGTGAAATCATATCAGTTCCTGATACAATTGTAAAAAATTCAAACTCATCTTCACTAACTAAGTCTGTAATCGTTTGATCACTTAGACTCAGTACTCTTGTAATTCTTTTAGAACTTTCTAATCCATCAGGACCATAATCATTAAAAACGATTGAGTTATTAAATCCATTAATGATTAAATTGTCCATATTCTCAAACGGTATCTCATACTCTTTGGTTGTAACTTTCTTTGATTCAACATCTAAACAGGCCACAAAGAACTTATTACCATCGTTTTCATAAGTTGCTGTATAGTAAAATTCATCCCTCATTGAACAAACTCCAATACTAAATCTGTTAAATGCTAAGAAATCATTTTCCCTACCTGATAATCCTTTAGTAATCTTTTTGTCTTGTAACAGTGCTTCGAGTTCCTCATTTTTACTATCAATTAAGTTTTGAATATCTTCTTTCAAATCAAACTCATCATCATCAATGACATACTGTAGTAGATTTTTCATCTTAAAGTTCTCAACGTTCCCGTAAAAAGGATAACTTTTATGCAACATATAAATACCATTGCTTGTAACATCGTGTACAAACGGACTTAAAATGAAGGCTGCTAGTAAAATAAACAAGTTTACTTTGAACAATCCACTAAACAAAATATCGAACTTCTTATTTACCAATTGTTGTTTCATCTTTTTGTTGATTCTAATGTGTTCTGCCCTCAAGTAATAGTTAAGCACTACAAATGAAAGTACAGTAATGACTAAGAATGGAACGATGTTGTACATCACAATATCATGTTTGACCGTTAAGGCTTGGTCAAAACTGTTAACTAGAAACATTACTAAGGCGATAATCATCATTAAAACTATATTATATACTTTTCTCATATTTCCCTCCTACAATCCAAATCTATTTTTAAACATCGCATAGTAACTGCGTGTTACATAGATTTTCTCTTTGTCTTCCATAAGGAGTTCATATTTTGAGAATGGCAATACGGTAATCTCTTCTACTTTTTTGATGTTTACGACATCAGACTTAGACACTCTAATAAAATGATTGTGTTGGTACTTTTGCTCTACTTGATAAAGCTTTAAGTTAATCTTATACTCTCTAATCCCGTCAGAACATGTTAGTTGATTACCAATCATTCTAAAGTACAAAATGTCTTCAATTGATTTTAAGAAGTACTTTCCATCTGCTTTCAAAGTAATACTATCTCCTAGGTAGATAGACTTTTCTAAGCAAACGAAGTCAAACTCCTCATCTGTATCAACTAATGTCACATCATTGTCTTTGATGGCCTTTTTTAACTCTTCTTTAAAGTTTTTTGCTACTGCTATTCTCATTTAATCACCCCACCTTAGTTATAAACCTAACCGAAACATTACACAATACTATTTCATTAAGATGCAAACTGGCACCCCTATCTTGCATTTATAAAAGAAAAAAGTTACTTTTAATAACTTTTTACATCGACATGATAAATAATTCTAAACCAGTCACTTTATTAATCTTTCCGCTTTTGATGCGGTAATCTAATTCTGTTAACTCATCTAATAACTTTAACAAGTAAGCACTCTCAAACTGATGTGACATCTCTGCTGCTAACTTAACAGGATATGGATTTTGGTTAAGCTTTTTAGCAATGTCACGTTGTGCTAGACCTTTTTTATACAAAACCTTCGTTTGATAAATCAATCTTATCTTATTAGCAACAAGCACAATGATTTTAATTGGATCTTCTTTTAACTCTAATAAGTCATAATAAATTTGATGTGCCTTTTCCTTATTTCTAAGCAAAATCATATTCACCAACATAAAGATATCTTCTTCTAATGTTCTTGATACCATCATTTCAATGACTTCTGTGGTGATTTCATCATCACCTAGATAAGTTAACAACTTAGCAATTTCTTTAGATACTAAACTAAATCTTGTACCGATTTTACTAACAATTAACCTAGCGTCACTTGTGCTGATTTTTTTATCATGGTTTTTAAAGACCTTGATGATTGTATCTACAATCTCAGCCTCGTTCATATAATTAGATTCAAAGATATTGGCATGTTTTTTAAATGCCTTAACTATCTTTTTTCTAGAATCTAGTTTCTCATAGTTTAGTACAAAGACTAAATGAGTATAATCCACTGGATTTGCTAAGTATTTATCTAAAGAATCAAGATCATGTTCAATACTTGATTTTACTCTTTGACCTGTTAAGAAGTATGGGTTTTTACACACTACGACTTTTTTATCTTCAAAGAATGGAATAGTCTCAGCATCTTCTAAGGCTTCAACGATGTTTGATTCTAATAAATCAAATGATGAGTAAGCACTCTTATCATCAGTTCCAATGGTTGTCTTTAAGATCTTTTTTAACTGACGATTGAGTAAGAACTCCTCTTCACCAAAAATCAAACTTATATTTTTCATCTTCTCACCTCTATTATCATTAAGAACATTATAACAAATTTTCAATTCTAACTAAATGACAACCATTCAATTTCGCTCAAAAGTTTTAACAATCAACTGCCTATTAGAAACACGAATATAGGTAGTTCCGTTTAAATCGGTTCGATAGAAGCTAATCTTTCGTTCGAGCAACATATCTCTAACCACTTTATGAGGATGTCCATATAAGTTGTTTCGACCCACTGAAGCCACGGCAATACTTGGGCTCGTATGGTCTAGAAAGTACGTGCTAGTTGAGGTTTTAGAACCGTGATGAGATAGTTTTAAAACATCAATATGAAACTTAAACCGATCTTGATACCCATTATGTAAGTCACCACCAAAGTAGAACGTTTTACCATTAAAATCAAAACTTAAGGCTATTGAGCTGTCATTCTCACCTTCATAATCACGGCAACTTAACGGGGTTGCTCCTTGGATTGAATCAACTGAGGATAATTTATCTTCATAAAGTGTCGCCAGTTTTAACTCTAAGTCATTTTTTTTATTACAATTTATGATTAAATTCTTAACTGAAAATGACTCTAACATATACTCTGCCTCACCCATATGATCAAAATCACCATGGGTTAAAACAAGATAATCTATAGATCTGATTCCTAAACTTTTTAGCAGTGGAATTGTTTTGTATTTTGAAATCGTAAACTCGTCTTTCTTATAATAAATTCCTCCAGTATCAATCAAATAGACCTGCTTTCTGAAAGGCGTTATGACTAATGTTGAGTCACCTTGACCTACATCAATGTAGTAGACATGAGCAGAGGGATTAAGGTAAGGGCTCATGAAAAGATAAATAAAAAAAACAATTATATAGGCTCTTCTTCTTTTGATGCTTAAAATCAAGATTATGTAAAAGACAACAGCCGTCATTAATTTCATTTTTCCTAGGATGACCGTCATTGACTCAAAGTAGGATAGTTCAATAATTTGATTAAAGAGTTTTAACACAAACACCAAAATGTTGTCAAATAAAGGGATTACAAAACTAATCAATGTAAGTGGATATACAAAGAGTGAAAATATAGGAATCACAAGTAAGTTTACAATTGGTGAGAGTAAGTATAGTTCAAAGTTTAATGCTAAAACAATCGGCACCGATGATAAAAAAGCAATCAATGAAACTTTGAGCAATGAGAAAAGTGTTGAACTACTTTTTATATAGGGCTTTGACATCAAGATAAACAATACAATGATAAACGAGAAGTGAAAACCCGTGTTTAAGATTTCTAGTGGGTTCATAAGTAAGATGATAGAACCTGCAATAAACAATGTGTCAATTGGGTGTATTTTTAAATCCATTCTTTTATTTAAGAGGATCAAACTATACATGATGGTAGCCCTGTAAATTGAGACAGATGCAAAAGAAAGATAGGCATAACAAAACAAAGTCGTGATAATCATTACATCAACTATTTCTGCTAAAGAAAATAACTTATTCATAACTTTTGATATGACAAAAGCTAACAAACCAACATGTAAACCACTTAAACTTAGCAAATGACTGACGCCACTCAAATTGTACATCTCTATCACTTTTTTATCCAAATCACTCTTATAACCCAAAATAAGGGCTTTATAATAGGCATCAGCCTTCAAGGTCTCACTATAAGTGAAAAACTTGTTTCTAATCTGGTCTCTTAGATTGGGCTGATGTTTAAGGACTTCAATCTGATCAACAATACCATATGCGGTGATTTTCTTAGTAATCAAATATTTTTGATAGTTAAAAAGATTCGGAACAGTATTCTTACTTGGAGTTTGATACTCACCTGTAACTTTTAAGAGGTCTCCAAATTGTAAGGTGGGAGTTTGATCAGACAAATAAAAAACATATCGTTCATTCTTGTACTCTATTTCCAATTTTGTTTTAGTATACTTGTATGATTCAACTTTGATAACATGGCTAAACTCCCCTTCTTTAAACTGATGAAGACTAAAGTGTTGTTTGACTGAAGAAAATGAGAAAAGACAAACTAAAATAAAAAGTAATAAATACCTTTTATTACTTCTTAATAAGATGCTTAATTTTTTCATAGGTAGATGACCCAATTCCTTTAACATTGACAATTTCTGACGGATCAGAAAAAGGTGTATTCGTTCGGTAATCAATTATTGCTTGTGCTTTTGTTAACCCTATTCCAGGCAAGGTAGCCAGTTGATCAATCGATGCTTCATTTAGTGAAATAACATCATCACTTTGTTGCGGATTGTTATCATCATCTTTTGATACTTTGACAAACTCACACGTACAGACTTCAATCACTTTGTCTTCTTCTTGTTTACTCTCAATCACAACCGATTCTTCTGGCTTATCATAAATAATCTTGACCTCATTTGACGATGCAATAATAAGAACCATTTGATCTTTTAAAAGTTTCGTTTGGTTGATACAAGACATATCTGCATTTTCTAGCAAACCACCCGCTTTGTTAACTAAGTCTACTAGTCTGGCTCCAGTCTCAAACGTGTATACCCCAGGATTTTTGACAAGTCCCTTCACTTCTACGACAACTTCTTCACTGACAGGCTCCTCATTAGAAGCTTCTACATGTTCAGGCACTATAAATCGGTAAGTAAATGTCACTACAAAAATAAAAATAAGTAAAATAAAAAGTTTATCTTTCATCATATCCCTCCTAAAAGGTTATTCACAAAAGATAAACTATTTCCTTGTTACTTAACTAATTCTGTAATATCAACTCTAGGAACCTCTCCCCAAAGTTTTTCTAAGTTGTACTTAGCTCTTTCATCTTCACTAAAGATGTGTACTACAATATCTCCAACATCAACTAAAACCCAACCTTTAGCACCTAATCCTTCTACTTTTTCTACGTTGAATCCAGCGGCTTCAGTTTCTTTTTTACATGATGTTGCAATCGCTTTTAACTGACGATCACTCGTACCGTTACAAATAACATAATAATCTAAGATTGGACTAACGCCATTCATATCTAAGACAACGATGTCTTGAGCTAATTTATCATCTAATGATTTAATAACTACTTCTAATAATTTACTCATTACTATACCCCTAATTCTTTCATTAATTTTATTGTATTTTCATGAAGCGACTTACCTTTACTTAAAGTATACTCACTTTTCATTTTAACAGCAATTTTTAATGCCTCGTCAATATCGTTTATAGCTGTTTTATAAATAATGTCTACATAACCATGCGGACGTCCCGGCTCACAAGTGTCAGCAATGTATAAAATCTTTGCCAAATCACTCATCTTTTCATTCCCGCTGACATGGTAATAAATTGCATCAAATATCTCCTCATCTTCACAGTCAAACTGTTCCTTCAAAATGAAGGCGCTGACAAAACCATGATGCATAGCCTTTGGATAACTGTTGTGGTCAAACCCCTTATTCTCTAAAAAAATTATTTCTTCATCTGAAGTCATCGTTGCTTTAGAATAATCATGAAAGGCAGCAGCAATATATGCCTTTTCTTGACTGATGTTATGTGCATTTGCTATCTTATCTATCACTTGAATCACACCTTTAGTGTGAACTCTTCTATTTTCATTAAACTCTGTTTCAATGATTTCATCGACCTTACTTTTCATATAAATGGTTCTCCATTATGTAGTTTTTCACATCTTGATTTAAATGAGAAAAACCTATTTGTTTTTCAGCAGTTGAACTCACATCAATTAAGTCATTGTTAATCTCGATTAACTCATATGATTTAGGAATTATACTACCTTCTCTCTTGAAGGCAACAAGATTGACTATCTTGAGCAAGTCATCGATTCGGTACCATTTATCAAGTGACTGTGCTTGATCTGCACCAATGATAAAGTAATAACTGTGGTCAGCATTCTTTTTTGTTAGTTGTTCCATCGTATCAAAGGTGTATGATGGTTCGTCTTTAAATATCTCAATTGTTGAGACTTCAAATCCTTCTAAGTCCTGAATTGCCAACTCACACATTTTTAATCGATCAATTGCAGAAGCAGTTTTTTTACCAATTTTAAATGGACTAATGCTAGTTGGCATTAACCATATTTGATCTAACTCCAACTCTTCTTTAGCCGTTTGAGCTATTTTAATATGTCCATCATGTATTGGGTCAAAAGTGCCTCCCAAAATTCCAATCTTAAGCATGACTTAAATCAATTGTTTTATAATTCACACTTTCTTTATATAAAACAATTACTCTTCCAATTACTTGAACAATCTCGATATCATTTTGATCAAAGATATCTGCTAAATCATTGATATCATAAAGACAGTTTTGTAAAACAGTAATCTTCATTAACTCGTGTTTCTCTAAGTAATCTAATACTGCCTCTAATTGGTTTTCAGTAATACCTTCTTTTCCAATTTGGAAGTTGGCTTTCATTTTATTCGTTTTTGAACGTAAATATTTCTTTTCTCTATTTGATAACATATCTTTCTCCTAAACTAAACTATTTCTTTTAATTAACCCAACTCCTGGGTATGTAAACACATTAACAATTGCATTATCACTGAACTTTAACCATCCTAGCCCACTGATCACTAAGTCTTCATCAGCACTAACATTTAATGTATGTTTTTTAAATGTTTCATGGACATCATTATCAAAATACTTATCAGCATTTTTTTCTAAGAAGTTTTTCTTATTAACATACTTTGTGCGGTGAATATCTAGTTGTTCACTAAAAAATCCAACTGTCGACATTTTATTTTCTGATACAACATCAATAATGGCCACATTTTTTAAAACATACGTTTGACCTTTATCTTGTTGATACACTTTAGGTCTTAAAACTGATTTAGGTACAATCATCTTATATTCCTTTGAATCGATGTAATGCACCATTTGATCCTCATTGATGATACCTGGAGTATCAATAATGGCAGACTCCTCATCTAGTGGGATCTCAACACATTCTAGTGTTGTCCCTGGGAAGTTTGATGTTGTTAAAATCCCCTTCTCCATATCTGTGAACTCTGTTAGTAATTTATTGATGTAAGTTGATTTACCAACATTGGTACAACCAACAATATAAACATCACGTCCATTACGGTATCGATCAATCATTTCAAGGCTCGCTTCTAGGTTAAACCCACTTTCAGCACTGATTACTGTTGAGTCTTGAACAACTAAACCTTGTTCCTTTGCTGCTTTTTTCATCCAGTTAATGACTTTACCCTTTTTAACTGACTTTGGTAGTAAGTCAAACTTATTACCAATCATAATAATGTCATTTTGAACAAAGCGATTAAGCCCTGTTATCATCGAACCATTAAAATCAAAGATATCAACCAACAATACCACTAAGGCATCGTTACCTGAGATTGAATCTAGAATCTTATAAAACTCATCACTATTTAATTCAATATTTAAACTATCATTATAGTTACGGATATGAAAACATCTTTTACAAAGCACTTCTTCTTTTGATAAAGCACTTTCAGTAACGTAACCTATTTCATCTTTATTTTCTGTTTGCAGTTTAACACCACATCCAAAACAACTTTTATCCATGGAAATAGTTTCCTCTCTTTAATATATTCTTTTTATCTAATCTGCGGTAAACAATGTTTTCTAAACTACGATTAATCTTAGTCCAAATTAAATCCTTTTGTTGTAATGGATCTACAATAATGGCTTTAATTCTCATTAAATTTGCACCTAAAACATCAGTAAGTAACTGATCTCCTATCGCAACCAATCGTTTTTTATCTAAATTGTTTTCTTTAATAATCTTTCGGTAATTAAACTTTAGTGGTTTTTTTGCATTAGCATAGTGCTTCAGTCCTAATTCCTCACAAAACAACGCCACTCGGTTTGTCGTATTATTACTAAAGATTATTAATTTAATGTTTTCTTGTTTGCATTTTTCAATAAAGTCAAAAACTCTTTGATCTGGTTTTTTGACATTATGTCCTACTAACGTGTTATCCAAGTCACATAGAATCGCATTTATATTGTCTCGTTTTAATTTTGAAAAATCTAAATCATATACATTCTTTAAGTAAGCATATGGAGTAAATAATCTCATAATAACACCTCTTCTCATTCTTATCTATTTTATCATATACACAAGTTCAAATACTACCAAAAATCCAATCTAAAGGCAACCAAAAACAAATAAAAAAGCCATTTAATGGCTTTAAAAGTTAAAAAAGTCTGGTAAATCAATTCCATACATTGGAGAGATAATCCCCAAGCCAAAAACAATCAATCCAAAGACAAAGATAAATATAGCTTGAAACTGCTTATTTTGTTTCACTCGGTAGTAATGAACATTGATTGCCATTGCAATGATTACGATGAATAAATAGACTGTTAGACCAGTAACTAAATCTTTTGTCGGAGGTGTATAATTATTACCTAAACTATTGTATTCTCCATTGATCAGAATCGATGAATAAATCAACATTTTATTTAGTATAAGACCTGACAGGTAATTAACAAAAAAGCTTCTAAAATAATGCTTCATAAAATTACCTCCCTCATATTCGATTGTATCTAACTTAATTATAACGATTATCTTTTTTTTAAGCAAATCAAAAAGACACCAACTTGGTGTCTCTATGAATCTTCCCATCCCCAAAAATGATTAATTTTATCTCTATTTAAATTATAATTTATTCACAAGCGAAATAAAATAGACAAATATGTCGTATTTCGACCTTTTTTTGTCAATAAGCCGTTTTATAATCATGATTATTTTGATATATTAGACCTAGATTGGAGAAATAACTATGACTGACTACTCTGGAAACGTATTTAAAACTGTTCGAAAATCAAAAAAGATGACGCAAAAACAAGCCTGTGAAGGAATTTGTGAGTTACGTCATTATCAAAGAATCGAGAAAAACGAAACACTCGCTTCTATTCTTATCATGTCAAAAATTAGCGAAAGACTTGGGGTGAACATTTTTGATTATGTTACCTACAGTTCAGACGAAAATGTTTATCACATCAAACAAATTTTTGATCAAGCTGCTCATCATTTATATCGTTTTGAATTCACTGAAGCTTATAAAATATTAAAAGACAGTGATTACTTAAACGACTCTGTTTCACCAAATGTTATTCAGTCACGTGATTACTTAAAACTAATGGCGAGCTACTGTGCTAACTTAGATCCAACAATTACCGAAGAAGACTTTGTGGATTTACTAAAGATTTCATCAAGTATTAATTCCCTCGATGATATCTTCACATTACTCATCAGTGAGGTTGAGTATCGTATTTTGAATTCAATCGCTTCATTTAGATATAACGCAGGTAATGTTCAAGAGGCAAGACAACTGTTAGTTGATACTGTCAAACATATGGAAGAAGAAGGTAAAGTAAAAGACTTTCATCATATTTATTGCAAAATCGCTCAAAATTTAGGTCGAGTTGAGTTAGATCTCAAAAACTTTGAATCAGCAAAAAGAATTACTAAGTCGGGCTTAAACATGGCGATTAAAAACTCAAACTTGTTTGTCTTTGAAGGACTTTGTAAAGTCCATGGTCAAGCACTTTATCACCTTGAAGGTGCTGAAGCTTCAAGAGCCTTTCTACTAACATATTTAGCAATTCTTAATGTGGTAAAACCTAATAATAATTATCAAAAAATAACAAAATCACTAATCGATGAATACAACTTAGATGTTGAAGTAAGCTATTAACAAGTACAGATGTACTTGTTTTTTGATGCAAAAAGAAAAGATAGCTTTCGCTATCTTTACATTTTAACTTTAACACACTCTCCATCAGGACCTGGTGTTGTTTCTAAGTATTGCTTGATTTTTTCTAAAGCTTCTTTCTTAGCTGGTTTACATGCACTTAATGCAATAGCACCTTCAACTAATTTTTCAGCCATCCCGCTACATCCTGGTTCACCACATGCACCACAGTTTACACCTGGTAACATCCCGTTAACTTCGATGACACGGTTATCTACTTCAACATATAAGAAGTCACTAGCAAATGCTAAGATTAAACCTAAGGCTGCACCAATAACTCCTAAAATGATAAACGCTTCCATTACTTCACCAACCTTTGCTTAGCTCCACAAGAGCTTACTTTACAACTCGCACATTTTTCACTTAATTCGATAGCCTCCAAACATCCTTCAGGAATTGGAGTCTTTCTATTCATTGTATACACAATAAAGTATAAAGCAATCATAACTGCGATAAAAATTAATCCATAAAATTGTTCCATATTAAATCAGTCCTTGTAAACCTAAGAACGCAATTGACATGATTCCCGCTACTACTAATGAGATCGGAACTCCTTCAAAGCTCTTTGGTACAGGAGCATTATCAAGGCGAACTCTAATAGCTGAGAACGCAAACATTACTAGTCCAAACCCTAATGATGCACCAACAGCATTTGTCATTGCTTCTAGGAAATTATATCCGGCATAAATATTACCTTCTGCTACCCCAAGGATAGCACAGTTTGTTGTAATAAGAGGTAAATATACACCTAAAGATTTATATAGACTTACAGAATACTTCTTTAAAATCATTTCTACTAATTGCACTAGTGATGCAATAACTAAAATAAATGAGATTGTTGACATATATGTAATATCAAACTCTACTAATACATAGTAATAAATTAAATATGATACTGCACTTGCAACGATCATTACAAAGGCAACAGCTCCACTCATTCCGATTGAAGCTTCTACTTTTTTACTTACTCCTAAGAAAGGACAAATTCCTAAGAATTGCATTAACACAACGTTGTTAATTAACATTGCAGAGATAATTGCTGCGAAAAAACTTGCTAACGTCATTATTTTGCCGCTCCTTTCCTATTGTTTAAGAAATTAATGAATGCCAAGATTAAACCTAAAGTAATAAAGGCCCCTGGCGGCATTGAAAATACTTTTGCTCCAAAGCTTGAATCAAATGCTTGGAAACTACCTGTTACACCAAGTGGCAGGTAAACACCATATGCAATTCCCCCAGTAGCTAAGAATTCACGGATAATTCCGATAACTGCTACTGCGAAAGTAAATCCAAGACCCATTCCAAGTCCGTCAATCATTGAATCAAAAACGTTGTTTTTGCTTGCAAATGATTCTGCACGACCTAAAATGATACAGTTAACAACAATTAATGGAATAAACACACCTAAGCTTTCAGCTAATGCTGGTGCATATGCATCTGTTACCATTTTTACAATTGTTACAAATGTTGCAATGATGACAATGTATCCAGGAATACGAATTTCATCTGGAATTACATTTTTTAATAAACTAATAACAACATTTGAGAAAAACAATACAAATATTACTAATATACCCATCCCGATAGCAGTTTCTAAAGTAGAAGTAACAGCTAACGTAGGACACATTCCTAATAAGAATACAAATACTGGATTCTCTTTAATAAACCCTTTTAGAAAATTCTCTTTTACGCTCATATTCTACTCCTTTACTTAACGCTTTCGTTATGGTAATCAGCACATAATGTGACTACTTCTTTAACAGTATTACTTGAGTAAGTAGCCCCTGATTGACCAACTACACTGATCGCATCACTTGCCATACCCAAAAATTGATTAACAAAGATGTCTTCTTTTACTTTGTCCCCAAACCCTGGAGTTTGAGCAAATTGTGAGTACTTAATTCCTCTTACATTTCCATCAGCACCAATACCAGTTAAGACTGTAATCGAACCATATCCATTAACACCTGTTGCTTTATAAACATAACCAATAATCTCATCATTAGCGTTGTAGATGACAACTTGCTCACTGATTTTTTCAGTAGGATTTAATGTTTTTTCAAAATCATCTGCATCGCTGAATAATTCTTGGTATAAACTTTTTTCTTTTTCTGCTGCGTTTTTTTCAATAACAGGTTGTGTAAATGCGTAAACATTTGAGATTAATAGACCTGACAAAGCAGCGATTAAAAATAATGTGAATGTTAATTGTAATTTTTTCATCATTCCACCTACATTCCTTGTACACCAACAACAGTAATGATTGTGGCAATTGTGATGATTACACCCATGCTAATAAACCATTTCTTTGAAAAAGTTGTTGTTGAGAACAAATGATAATCTAATGCTGGAGTAAAGACATTCATGAATAAGATAGCAAGTACTACCCCTTCTGGATATCCACCAAACATTCTAATGAAATATGTTAAGAAACCAGCTAACATCGCATAGATTACACGACTTGGTTGAGTTAAAGGTGCACTAACTGGATCTGTAATCATAAAGACAGCTCCAAATAATAACCCACCACTTACAACGTTCATTAACACATAATCAACAACTGGTAACCCAGCTACTAATGCTGTTACTAAACTTAAGTAAGCAACTCCACCAACCATTGCAACCATCTTGCGCCAGTCAGCTACTTTTTGAATGATTAACCATAATGCCCCAATTAGGATTGCAATTGCACTTGTTTCACCAATTGAACCAGGAATTGTTCCTACCGTCATATCCCATAAGGAATATGTATTTAAGACATCTAAGCTTAATACATCAGTTTTAATAATTCCAAGAGGTGTTGCACTTGCCACTGTATCAATAATTTCTGGTACATTATATGCAAGATGAGCTCCAAAACTCAGAATAACAAAGACTCTAGCTACCCCAGCAGGATTAAAGATATTTGCCCCTAATCCACCAAAGATTAATTTACCAATTAAGATACCAAATACTGCTCCAATTACAACATAGATAACCGGCATATCATTAGGTAAGATTAATGCATAAATTAATGCAGACACTAAAGTTGAATTGTTGTAAATCGTTACATCGACCTTTGTAACTTTACAATAAATAAATTCAGTTAATAACATTGACGCAACACTAGTTGCAACAATAATAACAGCATCTAAACCATACAAGTAAAATGAAAATAACATTGCAGGCATTAATGCGATGACAACATGAATCATCATATTTGAAACACTAGATTTCCAGAACTTCAAATATGGTGCTTTTTTAATTTTAAATACCATACTATTCACCCTACCTAGCTAAAGGTTTTGCCTTTCTAACCCAATCAGTTACATTTATTTTTGATGTACATGAGTATGCACACAAACCACATTCCATACAATCAAGGGCATTAAATCCTTTAGCTGCATCTTTGTTTTTTGACTTGGCTGCATTCATTAACTGTACTGGACTTAAATTAACAGGACAACTATTTACACAAGTCCCACAACGCACACAAGTCTCTTCTTTAAATGGAACAGAGTTAAGTACTAAGGCACTTGAAGCTGCTTTTGAAATCACAACGTCATCCATTGCAACACTTGTCCCCATCATTGGTCCACCAATGATTAATGATTTATCCATACCATCATCAGTTACTCCACCACTTAGTTCGATTAAATCTGAAACGATTGAACCAATCTTAGCTTTAAATGACATCGGTTGATTAACACCATCACCACTAATTAAGAAATATCTTTCTAAAATAGCACGGTTATAACGGCATGCTTCTAAGATAGCTGCTGAAGTTGTTGTATTAATTACCATCACGCCATATTTTGTTGGTAATTCTGCAACAGGTATTTTTAATCCTAAAACTGATTTGATAACTAGTTTTTCATATCCTTGAGGGTAGTAGTTTCTTACACCAACAATTTCGACACTATACTCAGGATATTTTTTAGCTGTTTTGTTTAACAACTCAATTAACTCAGTTTTATCTTCTTTAACCGTTAAGATTGCTCTTTTTGCTTTAAAGAATTGTTTCATGATAATTAATCCTTGGATTACTTTATCAGGCTCTTCATATAACAATCGTGTATCACTTGTTAGGTAAGGTTCACACTCTACTCCATTTAAGATCACGTGATCAATGTTATATGTTGTTTTAAGTTTAATATGCGATGGAAAACCACTACCACCAAGACCTACAACAGAGTTTTCTTTAACTAGGTCAAAAATCTCCTCACCTGTTAACTCAAGTACATCTTCAAAACTTAAATCTGTAACTGTATCAGCTACTTCTTCTTTCATATCATTTTCAATAACGATACATTCTACTTTTTTACCCTTACGGTAAAACTTCTTTGCATTCCCAACGTAAGTACCACTTACTGTCGAGTGAATGTTTTGGTCAAAAAATCCACAATTTCTACGACCAATGATTTGACCAACTTTGACATGATCACCTTCATTTACAAACACTTCACCTTTAGCACAACGTCCATTAGTTAGTGGAAAGTACAATTTCTCAGGTTGAAGATATTCTTTAGTAGGTATATCCTTGACAATGACATTACGATCATTGACAACTTTGTCAATTTTTCTAATCATTTGCAAATCCTCTCTTTCTATAGTTCATCTATAAAGTCATCAATTGCTAGTTTTAATTGAACATTTTCATCATCTTCATTAACACTATTCTCTTGATCCGTCCCAGACTTTGATTCAGTCACTTTTTTAGGAGCAACCGTCTTTGATGCTTGGGATGCTTTTGGTTTTTTAGGAGCATCCTTAACCTCTTGTATTTCGAAAACTTGGTGTACATTTTCTATCTGTGTTTTCGAATATACTTGGCCAGTTGAATTTAACTGACAAAGTTTTACATCTAATACTGAAATGTGTTCCTCATCAATCACTAGTTTCGCATTACGCTTAACTGTTATTGCAAAATTAATTTGATTTGGATTGGACTTAAAGTCTTTTATGACTTTAGTTCCCTTTTTAGCGCGACTTAACTTAGCAATGGTATCTAACTTAATTCGCATAGCTCGTCCATTCTCACTAGTAAGCATTAAGAAGTCGTGACCATTTATGATTGAAGCTGAAATGACTTCATCATCTTTTAGATTCATTGACTTAACACCTGCTGTACGTAAACCAATGACACTCACTTCATTTAACCCGTATCTTAAATGGAATCCATTTTTAGAAACAAGTAAAACGTCATCGTCTTCAGTTGACTCAAAAACAGATACAACTTCATCATCTGCTTTTAATTTCATACAACAAATTCCTTTTGAATAACGTTGTACTTGATAGTCAGATAGTTTTGTTCTTTTTGCCATACCGTTTTTAGTGAATAAGGCATATTCTTTATCTTCATTAAAATGATTAACAACATCAAAGCCTACTAAGTACTCACCTTGTTTGGTACTTCTTAGATTTGACACATGTGTTCCTAAATCTTTCCATTTCGCTTCAGGTACATCATTGATAGGAATATATAAGTAGTTTCCTAAACTTGTAAATAATAATAAGGTTTGTTTGGTATTAACTAACAATTGACCTATGATATAATCATCATCTTTTGTTGGTGGTATAACACCATCACTTGATTTGAACGAACGCATACTTGAACGTTTGACATAACCATGTCTTGAAATTGATATGGCAACATCTTCTTTCGCAATCAATGCATCTTCATCAATAACAATCTCAGACACTTCATCCTCAATTTGACTATTACGTGGTTTCTTATAGTTGTTTCTAATCTCACGTAAGTCTGACTTCACTTCGTTTCGAAGTAACTTGTCACTAGATAAAATTTCTTTTAATCTCTGAATCTCTTCAGTTAATGTATTTTGCTCTTCAACTAACAAATTAACATCGGTATTCGTTAAGCGATATAATTGTAAGATAACTATTGCTTCAGCCTGCTCAATTGTAAATCCATACTTTTCACATAAGTTTAGCTTTGCGTCCTTTTTATCTTTACTACCTCTAATCGTTGCTATCACTTCATCTAAAATGGATAAGGCTTTAATTAACCCCTCAACAATATGAACACGTTTTGTCAATTTATGTAACATATAATTAGATTTTCTAGTAACAACACTGATTTGGTGCTCAATATAGGTATCTAGTAAACCTAAAATACCATTTAACACCGGTCTTTTGTTGATAATTGAAACCATATTATAATTATAGTTACGTTGTAAATCAGTATTCTTTAACAAATAGTTGATGACATTATCTTTATGTGCATCTTTTTTTAGTTCAATAACAACTCTAAGACCTTTACGATCTGATTCATCACGAACTTCACTAATTCCATCAATTTTTTTATGAAATCTTATTTCATCTATTTTTTTGCATAAATTAGCCTTATTAACTTCATATGGAATTTCAGTAATGACAAAGGCAATTCTTCCACCACGAAGTTTTTCTTCTTCAATTTTTGATTTAACAACCACTTTCCCTTTACCAGTTCGTAATGCATCACTGATGCCTTTTTTCCCTTGGACAATTCCACCAGTTGGAAAATCAGGACCCTTTACGATGTCTAGGATTGTTTCAATACGACAATTTGGTGAATCAATTCTCTTAATTGTTGCATCAATAACTTCTTCTAAGTTATGTGGTGGGATATCTGTTGCGTAACCTGCACTAATCCCACTAGAACCATTAACAAGTAAATTTGGGTACCTTGACGGTAACACCGTTGGTTCTAAGGTAGTATCGTCGTAGTTTGGTGCAAAGACCACAGTGTCTTTGTCAATGTCACGAACTAATTCTGACACTAGTTTTGATAATCTTGCTTCGGTATAACGCATTGCTGCAGCTGGATCTCCATCAATCGAACCATTATTACCTTGCATATCAACTAGTAGATGATTTAATTTAAAATCTTGACTCATTCTCACCATTGCATCGTAAACACTACTGTCACCATGCGGATGATAATTACCTAAAACGTTACCGACTGTCTTTGCAGACTTACGATACGCTTTCTCAAAGGTATTTCCATCTTTGTACATTGAATATAATATTCTACGTTGTACTGGTTTTAAGCCATCTCGTGCATCTGGAAGAGCACGTTCTTGAATAATAAACTTTGAATATCTTCCAAAGCGATCACTCATAATATCTTCAAGGGTCATGTTAAGTATTTTTTCTTGCATTAATTATCACGACCTATCATATAATCATCTTCCAATGAAAAATCAACATTGTTTTCAATCCAATCACGTCTTGGTTCTACTTTATCTCCCATAAGTACTGAGACCCTTCTCTCAGCTAATACAGCATCATCAATACTTACTTGAATTAATGTTCGAGTTTCTGGATTCATCGTTGTCTCCCACAACTGTTCACCATTCATTTCACCAAGACCTTTGTATCGTTGTAAAGAATATCCTTTACCGATGATTTCCATCGCTTTTTGTAATTCTTCTTCAACCCATACATACTCAAATTTTTCTTTTTTTCCTGTCCCCTTAAATACTTTGTATAAAGGTGGCAGGGCAATAAACACTTTTCCATGCTCAATTAACTCACGCATGTAACGATATAAGAAAGTTAAAATTAAAACCTGAATATGTGCCCCATCTGTATCGGCATCGGTCATAATAATGACTTTTCCATAATTGATATCCTTGATATTAAAATCCGTACCAAAGCCAGCACCAATTGTATTGATCATCGTCGATATCTCTTCATTTTTCATAATATCAGCAAACTTTGCTTTTTCACTATTGATTACTTTTCCTCGTAAAGGTAATATTGCCTGATGTCTTCTGTCTCGCCCTAACTTTGCAGAACCTCCGGCAGAATCACCCTCGACAATAAATAATTCATTATCTTTATAAGATTTAGATTGAGCAGGTGTTAATTTTCCACTTAACACTTGTCCCTTCCCTTTTCTTGATTTACCTTTTCTGGCTTCGTCTCTTGCTTTTCTCGCAGCTAATCTTGCTTGCTGTGCTTTAATTGTCTTTTTGATTAACTGGTGAGATATATCTTTATTTTCTTCTAAAAAGAAGTTTAGTTTCTCACTAACAACACTATCAACAGCACTACGTGCTTCTGGTGTTCCTAACTTAGATTTAGTTTGCCCTTCAAATTGTAAAAAGGCTTCAGGAATTCTTACCGAGACAATAACACTAATTCCCTCTCTTATATCTGAACCATCCAAGTTTTTATCTTTTGTTTTTAATAATCCTTGTCTTCTTGCATAATCATTAAAAACACGAGTCATACTTGATTTAAAACTCGCTTCATGAGTTCCCCCATCTTTTGTTCTTACATTGTTAACAAAAGAAATAATGTTCTCAGAATAAGTATCTGTAAACTGCATTGCACAATCTACTTCTATTTCTGAACTGATCCCACTAAATGATAAAGTATTATGTAATACTTTCTTATCATGGTTAATATACTCAATAAAGGCCTCTAAACCATTCTCAAAGTGGTATATATCCTTTTTCTGCGTTCTTTTGTCTTCTAATGTAAGTTTTAACCCTTTCATTAAAAAGGCACTCTCACGCAGTCTATCCGCGATAATTTGATATGAGTAACTTGTATCCTTGAATACATCTTCATCTGGCTTAAAATGAACTAATGTTCCTGTTGAATTCGTTTTTTTGTGCTTCTTTAAACCTTTTGATACTCCTCGATCAAACTCCATTGTAAACAGATTTCCACTATTAGAAATTTCTAACTTCACCCATGAACTTAAGGCATTAACAACACTTGATCCCACACCATGTAAACCACCTGATGTTTTATAAGCGCCGTCTCCACCAAACTTCCCACCAGCATGTAATACTGTAAAGATTACCTCTGGAGTTGGTTTCCCGCTCGAATGCATTCCCGTTGGCAAACCACGACCATGGTCTCTAACAGAAATAGAATTATCCTCATGGATGCAAACGTTGATTTCTTCCCCATGACCTTGTAATGCCTCATCGATAGCATTATCGACAATTTCCCATACAAGATGGTGTAACCCACGAGAGTCAGTCGACCCAATATACATACCAGGACGTTTCCTAACTGCTTCTAAACCTTCTAAAATTTTGATTGATGACGAATCATACTTTTTTGCTTTTGACATCTTATCCCTACTTTTTTCTTGAAATAGCACCTTTGATATTATAACATAATACTAGGTACTATATAAAGATTGTGAAAATAGTAACTTAATGGAGGATTTTATGATTTTATACATTTTATTGGCTGTCTTTGCTTACTTAGTTGGATCTATTCCATCAGCATTAATTGTTGGGATGAACTTTAACAATGGTATTGATATAAGAGAGCGCGGAAGTGGAAACCTTGGTACTACAAACGCTTCAAGACATTTAAAGAAAAAAAATACGGCTTTAATCGCCCTATTTGATGTTTTCATTAAAGGTGTTCTTGTTGTCGTTGTTGCTAACTACTTCCTAAAATCCAATGGTTCTGATGTACCAGGTTTATTATTTGGTTTCATATCAATCATTGGTCACAACTTCCCTATCTTTGCAGGATTTCGTGGTGGTAAAGGAATGGCAACAACAATTGGTTTAGCCTTTGCACACGGGTTTTTAATAGGTTTAGGAGTATGTGGGCTGTTCATTTTGATTATGGGGATAACGGGCTATGTTGCATTAACTTCAATGCTGACAACAGCAATTATTAGTGCACTAGCGATCATATATTTAGACTATCCAGTTTACTTAGAAGTAATCATTGCATCATTCGCAATGGTTATGGTTTACCAACACCGTGCTAATATTAAGCGTATGCTTAATAAAGAGGAACCACGTGTTAATGTCATGAACTTCTTTAAATGGATGGGTACAATGTTGTTTACAAATAAATAAGCCTGCATGCAGGCTTTTTTATTTTACAAAAGAAATGATAATAAGATAAGTAATACTCCAATTACGAAGTTAAAAATTCTAGAATTTCTTTCACCTAGTAACCTTGCAATTAGTCCACGTTGCTTAATAATATTAGATACAGAAATAACGATACATACAACTCCAATTATAAATACACCAATATTCATAAGATCCCTTCTTTCTTATTACACTTTCATTATATCAAGGAAAAAAAAAAAGACCAAATAATGGCCTTTATTGTACTTGAATTTTCTTCTTAAGTAGGTAAAGGTTTGCGTAAAACAAACATCCGAACCACACTGCAGTTAAGATCAATAAGACAAAACTGATTGCGGTCATATTCATTCTTGATATTAACTCCATTAAGTTAAACTCAACCGTAATATAAGTTAGGAATCTAAGTCCAATTCCTAAAAAGATGTACCAAATAATAGAATCAACTATACGATTTTTAGTCAATGATCTAAATTGTGATAAGGTCATTGCTAAAAAGTATCGATGTAAACTGATTGCAGGAGCAATCAAGATAAATAATGTAAAGTTGAACGTTGCAATCGGGTTTTCTTTCATCGCCTCAAAGATAAAAGCAAATGAGCTAAAGAAAAACTCAAACACTTCTTTAAAATCAATAGAAAACATCAACAATGCTGTTAAAATAAGAACGATAAATGCTATCAATCCAATGATATATGCATAAATCAATTTTGAGAGTAACTTGATTTCAAGTTTCTCTGGAATTGTGTGGTAAAAATAAGCTCTCTTCCCTACAAAATCATCAAAGTAAGAGTACATGACACTAAACCCTGTCCCCATTGTGATAACTGAAGCTAAGAAAAACATTGTGATTCCTAATAGTGCCGTAACAAAATCTGGTAAGAACTCAGAAAATCTAAACATTAATGCATTTGGAATAATAGCAATTAAAGCTAAATACATAATTTTAACTGATGTTAAATCTCGTTTGATTAGTTTTAGCAACATTTGAATACCTCCCTAAAGTGCTCATCAATCGTCTTTTCTGATCGTAGGTTTTCTGCACTATCTGTTAAGGCAATTTCACCATCTTTAATGAAAATAACATCATCAAAGACTTCTTCGACATCGTGAATCAAATGAGTCGATAATATGACTGTTGCATTTCGATTATAATTTTTTAAAATCGTATTAATGATAAAGTCCCTTGTTGCTGGGTCAACTCCACCAATTGGCTCATCCAACAGATAAACGCTCGCTTCACGACTCATCACCAAAATAAGCTGAACTTTTTCTTTGTTCCCTTTTGATAATTGATGCATTTTATCTTCTAATCGAATACCTAATCTTTCAATCAATTCTTTTGCCTTATCTGCGTTAAAATCATCATAAAAGTCCGCAAATAATTGAACACAGTCCTTTATCTTATAATTTTTTCTTAAGTAAGTTACTTCTGGTAAATAAGAGACAATCTTCTTTGTTTCAACACTGATCTCATGATCATTTATCGTCACATGGCCTGATGTTGGTGTAAGTAAACCAGCCAAGATTTTAATCAAAGTCGTTTTACCACTTCCATTAGGACCAAGAAGTCCTATGATTTTACCACTTTCAAGATTGAGACTAATCCCTTTTAGCGCTCTTTTCTGATCATAGTTATAACACAAGTTTTCACATTTTATCATATCTATACCCTCCTTTATCAAGGATATCTAAAAAGTTAATGTAATGCAATAAAAAACTCAGTATAACTGAGCTTAAAAAAGTAAATATGCAACTGCAATTAGTACGATCCCAATGACTAAGTTTACCAATCTAGATTTTAGTGTTTGTGGTTGATAATGTTCAAGGTTATTTCTACCAAGAGGTATATCTATAGCTAACACTAAAAATAAGACACCTACAACATATAAGATTAGTTCCATAAATCCACCTTTCCTATGAAAAAAGACCTATCGGCCTTTTTACATGAATCTATTCATAGACTTCATCATTTGATTTACTTGCTTTTGAGAAGGTTTTCTTCCCATTTGCATCATCATAGTCTTGATCATTTCTTCATTAATTGGTGGGTTTTTCTCTAAGTAACGTTTAAAGTAAGCTCTAGCTCCAAAGAAACCAATAGCTCCTCCTGCAACTAACCCAACTACAAAGTATAAAATATTTAACCAATCCATTAATATCACTCCTTATCCATTACATTGTACAAAAAATATCATTAACAAACAAGAGATAAATAAAAAACCCTTACGGGTTTTTCATTTTTATTTGAAATATGATTGTAATTTTTCTACAACAGTATCTGTATTAAATCCATACTCCTCAATTACTTTAGATGCTGGAGCGCTTGCACCGAACTTATCGATACCTAATGCTAGACCATCTAAACCAACATATTTATACCAAGGCATAGTAGATCCCATCTCTAAAGAGACACGTTTACGGCAGTCTGCTGGAATTACTTCTTCTTTGTATTCAGCAGATTGAGCATCAAATCTAATCATTGATGGTACACTTACAACACGTACATCAACACCAACTTTTAGTAACTCTTCTTGAGCTTCAACTGCTAATGTCACTTCTGAACCACTTGCTAAGATGATACCATCTAACTTAGCTTGTTCTTTACTGATTACATAAGCACCTTTTTTAACTCCCTCATAGCTAGATTCTACTTGGTTTCTAACAGCTTGACGAGTTAAAACAATTGTTGTTGGTTTATCAGTTGATTCAAAAGCAAGACGCCATGCAGCTGCTGTTTCAATAGCATCTGCCGGTCTGATTAAGTCATGGTTAGGAATTGTTCTTAATCCAGCTAATTGCTCAATTGGTTCATGTGTTGGTCCATCTTCTCCAACTGCAATTGAGTCATGACTAAAGATAAAGATTGATGGTAAGTTCATTAATGCAGCCATTCTAATTGAAGGTTTGCAGTAATCACTAAACACGAAGAACGCTCCACCAAAGGCTTTGATTCCACCATGTAATGTCATACCATTTAACACAGCAGCCATTGCATGTTCACGTACACCAAAGTTGATGTTTTGTCCTGTTCTATTCGCTTTATTATAGTCACCATTAATACCTACTGCTTTAGTTGAACCACAAACATCTGCAGAACCACCCATAACATTAGGGATTACATTTGAATAATGAGCTAATGCTTTACCTGATGCTGCTCTAGTTGCAATCATCTCTCCAGCTTTAAACTCAGAAATTAATTCTTCATACTTAAAGTCAAACTCTTTATCATTCATGATATTGATTAACTCAGCAGCAATATCTTGATTTGCTTCAAAGTAAGCCATTACTTCCTTATTCCAAGAACGTTTAGCTACAGCACCACGCTCTCTTACATTTTCTTCAAAATGTTCATACACTGCATCAGGAACGTAAAACTCTGGATACTCCCAGTTTAATTCTTCTTTAGTTACTGCACCATTCTCAGCACCTAAAGGTGATCCATGTGATTTTGATGAACCAGCTACTGGTGAACCAAATCCGATTACAGTTTTAATCTCGATAACACTTGGCTTATCACTAGCTTTAGCAGCAATAATCGCTTTATCAATCGCTTCAACATCGTTACCATCTTCAACTAACTGATAATCCCAGTTCATTGATTCAAACTTAGCCTTAACATTTTCTTTGTTTGCTAAATCTACAGGACCGTCTAATTGAATATCATTTGAATCGTATAATACGATTAATTTTTCTAATCCTAAGTTACCAGCTAAGCTGATTGCTTCTTGAGTAACTCCTTCTTGTAAATCCCCATCTCCACATAAAGCATATGTGTAATGATCAAAAATTGTTACATCTTTGTTATACTTTGCAGCAAGGTAATCTTCTGAAATTGCCATTCCTACAGCCATAGCGATTCCTTGACCTAAAGGTCCACTTGTTGCATCTACTCCGTGTGTGTGTCCAAATTCTGGATGTCCTGGTGTTTTAGAACCCCATTGTCTAAATTCTTTGATATCTTCCATACTTACATTAAACCCACTCAAGTGAAGTAAAGAGTATAAAAGCATAGAACCATGTCCTGCCGCTAAAATGAAACGGTCACGGTTGATCCATTTTGAATCTTCAACATCAACATTTAAATGTCTTGAAAATAATGTGTACGCCATTGGTGCCGCACCTAACACCATTCCAGGGTGTCCACTGTTAGCTTTATTAATTGCGTCAATCCCTAAAGCTCTAATTGTATTAATTGTTTTTAATTTTATATCCATTGCTATTCCTCCAGTCCGTATTAGTATAACAAAATAAAAAAAATAATAAAAGAAAATATCCCTTTATTATTTAGATTTATAAACTATTTTGTTGTTAAAATAACTAACTCATCAGATGTCATTTCAATATCCTCAACTAATGAATCATTTGTGCTCGTTTGAGCAATTTTTCTCTCCTGTGCACTAATGCTTACGTATGAAACAAAGACCACAAACAACAGTGACATTATCAATACATCTCTTATCATTTTCTTCATATATATCACTCCTTTTCTTCACATCTAAATAGTAACACGAACAAATGTTTGTGTCAACGGATAAACGAACAAATGTTTGCCAAAGTGTAAAGGATGTGTTATATTATATCTAGAAGGAGATGATTCTATGATAGAACTTACATCTAGACAAGAGCAAATTCTTGATTTTTTAAAGAAAGTAATTGCTGAAAGAAAATATCCGCCAACAGTTCGTGAGATTGGACAAGAGCTTGGTTTAGCATCACCAGCCACAGTTCATACGCATCTTTCAAAGCTTGAGGAAAAAGGATACATCAAAAAAACCGGTTCTAAAAATAGAGCCATTGAGTTGTTAGTCAGTAATGAATATGATGTTGTATATGACGAAAACATTGAGCAAGTTGTTAATGTCCCTTTACTTGGTGTCGTAACTGCTGGTTCTCCAATTGAAGCAATCGAACAACCAGATGAGTTTTTCGGGTTACCTGCTAATCTAATTCCAAGCAAATCAGAAATTTTCGCCCTAAATGTTAGTGGTGAGTCAATGATCAATGTAGGAATATATGATGGTGATATTGTGTTAGTTGAGAGAACATCAAATGCAAGAAACGGTGATATCATTGTTGCGATGACTGAAGAAGATGAAGTCACACTAAAAACATATTACAAAGAAAATGGTCATGTTAGACTACAACCTGAAAATGATTATATGGAAGCTATGATTTTTCCAAACATCAAAATTTTAGGTAAAGCTGTCGGATTATATAGACAATTTTAAAAGGAGCAAATGCTCCTTTTTTTTATTTGAGTACTAAAATTATAATGATAATGACGACTACTAAACTAAAACTTGTCAAACACCCCAAGGCAAATTGATTTGCATCCTCTATAGGTCGATCATCTGTTGACGATAATGCATAAGTGATGATACTCGGAGCAAAAAAACCAAGCCAAAATGAGTCACGTAACTTCTTTTTGCTTTTAAGCGGTAACCCACAATTTGAACACACTTTATCCTTTTTATCTATTTTCGCATTACAGTATTTACAATTCATTTTAATCCCCCATTTCTATTTTTAGTTTATCATATGAGTCATCTTAACAAAATAGCATTTAGATAGTCTTTTTAATACACAATGGGTAACAACCTGTACAAAAAAAGCGTAGAATATTACGCTTTTTTTCTTAAAAAGTAGGCCTGCATGGCTATAATTGTTTTAGCATCAGTTAACTCATTTTTTTCAATCATTGACATCACTTCATCTACACTGTAGTATTCTAAAGTTAAAAACTCATCCTCATCAAGTCTTTGTGACTCAAGTTTTATTAACTTTTCAGCCAGATAAATCTCGATTTTTTCATCACTATAACCAACTGCGTTATGAATAGTTTGCAAATGGACAATTTCATCTGATGTGTAACCTGTTTCTTCTTCAAGTTCTCTTCTCGCACAAGTTAATGGATCTTCATTTGGATCCAACTTACCTGCAGGAATCTCCAAAAACTCATCTTCAAGTGCATAACGGTATTGTCTTACAAGCACAACTTTCTCATCATCTCGAATAGCAAGAACACAACTTGCCCCTGGATGAATCACAATAAGTCTTTCAGAATCTTTTCCATTTGGCAACTCAACTGTATCTTGATAAATATTCACAAAGCCACTTTCATGAATAATTTGTCTACTCTTTTTAGTCTCTTTTAAATTCATTCTACCCCTCTTTTCAAAAAAAAGAGCAACATTATGTCACTCTTATCTTTCTTATCTTGCAACTTCTTCTGCTCTTGTTTCGCGAATAACTGTAACCTTAATCGTTCCAGGATATTGCATATCATTTTCAATCTTATCTTTGATATCACGAGCAAGTTTGTGTGATTTTACATCATCAATCACATCTGGTTTTACTATTATTCTAACTTCACGTCCAGCTTGTAAAGCAAATGCTTTATCAACACCTTTGTAGCTAGAAGCAATACCTTCTAATTTTTCAAGACGTTTAATGTAATTTTCTAATGAGTCACTACGAGCACCAGGTCTAGCAGCACTTAATGCATCTGCAGCAGCAACAATAACAGAAATAGTGTTATTTGCATCTTCATTACCGTGATGTGAAACAATGGCATTTAAAACAACACTATTCTCACGGTATCTTCTAGCAATATCATAACCAAGTTCAACATGTGAACCATCCGCTTCATGATCGATTGCTTTACCGATATCATGTAACAGACCAGCACGTTTTGCTAATTGTTGATTTTCTCCAATTTCAGCAGCTAAAATCCCTGAAAGGAATGCTACTTCTTTAGAGTGTTGTAATGCGCTTTGACCGTAGCTAGTTCTAAATGACAAACGACCAATCAACTTGACAATTTCTTGATGAGGTTTTTTGATTCCTAACTCAAAACAAGTCTCCTCACCTAGTTCACGCATACGCTTTTCGATGTCTTTGCGGTTTTGTTCTACGACATCTTCAATGCGGGTAGGATTAATACGACCCTCTTTAATTAATTTTTCAAGAGAAAGTTTTGCAATTTCTCTACGCACAGGATCAAATCCGCTTAAAACGACAACATCAGGCGTATCATCAATAATTAAATCTACCCCCGTTAATGCTTCGAACGTTCTAATATTTCGTCCTTCGCGCCCAATGATTTTACCTTTTATATCATCATTTGGTAAATCAACAGTTGAAACAGTAACTTCATTTGTTACCTCTGAAGCATATTTTTGCATTGCTAAAGCCATTAGTTCTTTAGAACGCTTATCTGCTTCTAATTCCGCATCTTCTTCTTTTTGCTTAATGAATGCTGCGATCTCATACTCCATGTCTTCTTCAACACGACTCATGATTTGATCTCTTGCTTCATTGACTGTTAATCCGGCAATTTTCTCAAGAATTTCTAATTGCTCTTTAAGAGCACTTTCCAGTTTAACTTCTTTATCCTGAAGTTTCTGATGCCTATTATTTAAATTTTTTTCACGTTGATCAATTAAGTTTTCACGATTTTGTAAGTTGTTATCACGTTTTTCAAGGTTAGATTCACGTTGATTTAAACGTTTTTCTACTTGAACAGTATCAGCTTTACGGTTTTTAATCTCACGATCAGCTTCAATCTTTAATTTGTGAGCCTCTTCTTTCGCTTCTAAAATCGCTTCTTTTCTAATACGCTCTGCATCTTTTGCTGCTTTCTCTAAGATACCTAACGCATTTTTTTCATTTTTAGTATTTCTTAAGTGATTGTAAAATATTGAAATAATAATTCCAACAAATACTCCGAATAAAGAAAACAGGACGTTTAATAACATTGGTTCCATACCAAGTCCTCCTTATTTATTTATCCTTTACTATTGTATATTTTTACTTGCATAAAGTCAATAAAAGGCCCTTAAAAAGGACCTTATAATTACTCTTCATCAAAATTAATTTCAATATTAAAGTGTTCTCTAATTTTATCTTCTACAACAAGTGCAATATCTGGGTTATCTTTTAAGTAAAGTTTTGCATTTTCACGTCCTTGACCTATCTTACTAGAGTCATAAGAATACCATGACCCACTTTTCTTAATAGCCCCAACTTCAACACCTAAATCGACAAGTTCACCTTCTCTTGATATTCCCTCACCATAAACGATATCAACAATTGCAAGTTTGAATGGAGGTGCTACTTTGTTTTTAACAACTTTGATTTTTGTCTTGTTTCCGACAATATCAGTACCCATTTTAATTTGCTCACTTCTTCTGATATCTAAACGAATTGTTGAATAGAACTTTAATGCTCTACCACCAGGAGTCGTTTCTGGATTCCCAAAGATAATCCCTACTTTTTCTCTTAATTGGTTGATAAAGATAACAATCGTATTACTCTTATTAATAATTCCTGACAATTTTCTTAGTGCCTGACTCATAAGTCTCGCTTGTAATCCGACGTGACTATCCCCCATCTCTCCTTCAATCTCAGCTCTAGGTACTAGTGCTGCAACTGAATCGATGACGATAATATCTAGTGAATTTGATCTGACTAAGGCTTCAACAATCTCAAGTGCCTGCTCACCTGTATCTGGTTGAGATAATAGCAACTCATCAATATCTACTCCAATGTTGTCAGCATATACAGGGTCAAGAGCGTGTTCAGCATCAATAAAGGCTGCAGTTCCACCCACTTTTTGTACTTCAGCAATTGCCTGAAGTGCAACCGTAGTCTTTCCACTTGACTCAGGTCCATAAATCTCTACAATCCTACCTCTTGGTAATCCCCCAACACCTAAGGCTATATCTAAAGTTAACGATCCACTTGAAACAACACGGACATTGTGGCTGTTGTTTTCACCAAGTTTCATAATCGCTCCCTCACCAAAATCTTTTTTTATTTGAACTAGTGCATTTTCAAGTGCTTTATCGTTTGATTTACTCATAGTATTCCTCCTATTTCCATTAAATTATAGCACATACAAAACAAGAAAGCAAACATTTGTTCGCTCGCTAATCTCTATCATTTTATTCTTAATAATACAGCGTTTTCCTTTAATAAAAAGAAAACGGAATTATTTAAATAACTCCGAACTTTTCTCAAAATAGTCAAATGCACTCAAGACACTAAAGAATACTGCCAAGTACATAAATATTCTATCAACTGAAAATCCATATAACTCAAATGGAATGTTGTGTAACAATGTCAACGTAATACCAATCATCTGAAAGGCTGTTTTAAACTTCCCAAAACTTCTTGCTGCAATAACAACTCCTTTATTGGCAGCCATCATTCGCAATGCGTCAACTATTATATCTCTACCAATTAATATAATCGTAATTAGTGGAGAGATTAAACCAAAGTACGTTAATATAATTAAAGTAATATTGACTAACAACTTGTCAGCAATAGGATCTAAAAACTTACCTAAATCTGTAATTTGATTGTACTTTCTTGCGATATATCCATCTACAAAGTCAGTGATTGAAGCAATAACAAATATTGTTGCTGCAACAAGGTATGTCACTTTTATTGGTAGACCAACAATGTAAACGGTTTTGACCATCAAACCCAACTCATTGAATGGAAATAATAATGTAAAAACAATTGCCGGTATTAAAAATATTCTAAACATTGTAATTTTTGTAGCTGTATTCATTATTTCACCTCTAAATCAATCTTGTAATCATTTTGACTATGTGTCTCATAAACCAACTCGATACCATTCACAAATATACGAACTGCGTGATGATTACCAATATTTAGATTTATACTTTGCTTATCAACTTCAATCGACTTCACACCACTAGTTTGTGTGAACTCCTCAATTGCTTGATTATCTTGATCATAAATACCCATCCAACATTCTCCCGAGAACTCAAAATCAAGTGTTAAACTGTTCGCATTTTCTAAGATGTAATGAAATCTTTCACCATTAAAATCTACATAATCTAAAGTTTCTTCAACTTCCTCATTTTCATCATTTGGCGTTTTTTCATCATCAGGTGTTTCGTTGTTTTCTTCTGGTGCTTCAGTATTATCTTCAGGGATATTTATTTCTGAGTTGTTACCGTTTTGTCCAAATAGATTTGAGTTTATCATTTTCGGGATAATACTCCATCCAAAATAGGCAATTAATAACAACAATAATATGATAATAATCTTTGAAAAATGTTCTACAAGGAACGGTGTTTTGATCTTAACGTTTTTCTTCTTAGCTTTCTTTGCCTTTTTCTGTGCCCTTTTTAACTCATCTGGATCAATCTTTACCGTTTGAGTTCGTTCGAACACATCATAATAATCAACTAGTTTATCATAATCTAGTTCTAAAAAGTTCGCATATTTTTTTAAGTATAAATTAAAAAATACAGGATCGTCAAAACTTAATTTAGTGCTGTTTTCTAAATCATCTATTGCATTCTTAGAGAATTTTAATTTGTCCATTACATCTTCTATAGAATATCCCAACTCTTCACGACGAGTCTTTAATATTCTTCCTAATTCATCCATTCGTACACCATCCTCTGATAATAATAAAAACAAAAAAAATAATATTTATAAGCCATGTTCTGTACCCTTACGGGTGGTAATCATTTATCTACAGTAAACTGTCCTAAACTCAGTTCAATTCCTTCGTTTAAGTTCCCCTACCAAAATTTGGGTTTCTCACTTGCGGGGTTTACCCGTTTCACTCTCTTAATTTCTTAAGAGCATCGTCACTGCGGCACGTTACAAAAAAATTAACATAGCCTAAGCCTTAGTTAATTTCTTAGCCGTCAGGTTCAAACCTGCCTTGAGTTATTTTTTCCTCAAGCACAAACACTACAATCATCGCAGACTGTGTGAGCATGGACTTTCCTCTACACCTAAGTGCAGCGATTACCCAATATTATTTTTTTTCTTTTCCGAAAACTATTTGTTCTAACTGACTCAAACGTTTTAAAACATCAACACTTGATGTTGAAATACTTTGAGTATCACTTACGTTATTTACTTTAAATTGCAAATCTCTACAAGATTCTGACAATTTTTTGTTTTCTAACTCTAACTCTTTTATTCTACTTTCATACTTTTGAATTAAACGATCGAACATTTGATAGTCTTCGATGATAACATCCAAAAATCTGTCTACTTCTTTAACGCGATAACCATTAACATCAAGCTTAAATTGCTGATGTAAAATGTCTTGTGGTGACAAAACAATATTTCTTTTTATCATAAAATCACTCCCACAAATAATATATCACAATGAGTGTCAAAAATAAATTAGATTTCAAAGAAAATAAGGAAAAATGGTATCTTTTATCACCAATGCATCTTACCTGTCCAAATTTGTAGTTTTAATTAAAATATGTTAAAATGTCAAAGTTAGAAAAGATAGGAATTTAGGTGATTAATGTGATTAACTATCCAACTTCAAAAAAACAATTTAGTCCACGAAAGATAAGCTCAAAGAACCGTGGTCTTTCGTTTGAAGCAGATATCAACTCAACTAACACCTTTTACCTTGAAAATGAAAAGGCAATCATTCACAAAAAGCCGACACCAATAAAGCCGATAAAAATCAGTTTTAAGGATGGCAAGAAAGTGATTTCAAAAGCAGTGTTTGAAACACCGTCAACAACTGATTATAACGGGCTTTATAGAGGGCGTTATATTGATTTTGAAGCTAAGGAAACAAACTCCTCTACTTCATTTTCATTAAATAACATTCATGTTCATCAAATTGAACATCTAACAAATGTGAAAAAACATGGGGGAATTGCGTTTATTCTAATAAGATTTATTAAGAATGAGAAAACTTTTCTTTATCCAATAGAGAAATTTAATGAATATATTAAAAGCAATTCGAGAAAATCAATTCCCTTTGATGAGTTGTGTCTTAACGCATACCTAATCAAAGAAGGATTACATCCTAGATATGATTACTTAAAAGTTGTCGAGGAATTGTACTTTAAGGAGGAACATCATGGCAGTGAAGAAAGTTAACACTAAGCAAAGTGAAAAAACTGCAAAAACAACTATTAGTTCTAAGGATCAAGCCGTAAACAAACGAACAGTTAGTTCAAAGACAGACAAGAAGTCAAAGAAAGCTAAACCAGCTAAAAAGACTAATGTAAAAAAGGCAGCTCCTAAAAAAACAAATAGCAAAAACATTAAAAAGAAAGCAAAAAAGAAAATTAGAGTTAAAAAGACTTTTAGACAAAGACTAGGAAAATTTTTCTTATGGTTCTTTATTCTAATGGTTGCTGTAGGGATTGTTGGTGCAGCAGGAACTGGTTACTTTATCAAGCAAGCAGTTGATAAAACACCTGAGTATGACTTAAACAGCATGTTTAGTTTAGAAGACAAATCAATTCTTTATGATAAAGATGGTCGTGAGTTAGGTCGTATCGGTGGAAATAACCGAGAAAGCATTACATTTGATGAGTTACCACAAGTATTTGTTGATGCAATGGTTGCAATCGAAGACTCAAAATTCTTCGTCCACAACGGAGTCGACTATAATCGTTTTGGTAAAGCCGTATTAGATGTCTTCACAACTGGAGGATTTGACGGAAGTGGTGCTTCTACCCTAACAATGCAAGCAGCAAAAAATGCTGTTACTAATCCTGGGGTTAAGGAAGAAACGACAGTTGAAAAAATTGAGCGTAAACTCCAAGACCTTTACTTAGCAACATTTGTTATCGAAAAGAACTTCACAAAAGAAGAAATATTTGAGTACTATGTAAACTCCAACTATCTTGGTGGTAGTGCTTGGGGTGTTAAAACAGCATCTTTATCATACTTTGATAAAGATGTAAGTGATTTAAACTTAGCTGAAGCAAGTTTTATCGCTGGAATGTTTAAAGCACCTGTATATTATGATCCATATTTACATGGACCAGAAAGAGGTCAAAAGCGCCGCAACACTGTACTTGATATGATGGTACGTCATGGTTATATTAGCCAAGAAGTGTGCGATGCAACAAAGGCAATTCCACTTGAGTCTTACTTAACTGGACATAAAGACTTATCAGATAAATACGTCGACTACATTAATGCTGTCGTTACTGAGGTCATTGAAGAAACAGGTTTTGATCCATACATTACACCAATGAAAATTTACACTTATATGGATCGTGAACTTCAAGACTACTTAATTACAATTAAAACAGGTGAACACCCAAATATCGAGTTCCCTGATGATGAACTAAACTTAGGTTTAGTAATGTTAGATACTGAAACGGTACAAATGAGAGCCGTAATCAATGGTAGAAACACTGTTGCTAAAGGAATAAATTATGCAACTGGTGAACGAGGAAGAACCCACCCAGGTTCTACTGCTAAACCTATCTTTGACTATGCACCTTGTTTTGAACAAGAAATTTGTTACTCAACAGCTCAATACGTCTTAGATGATTCGTATGGTTATTACAATGGTACACCAATTTATAACTGGGATAGAACGTATCAAGGATTGATTACAATTGAACATGCACTTGCTGCTTCAAGAAACATTCCAGCTTTAAGAACGTTCCACCAATTAGAGAATAAACCTATTGGGGACTTTGCTGCCTCTTTAGGAATTGATCCAGTAATTGAAAACCCTGCTACCGGGTATGTGTTTGAAGCACATTCGCTAGGGGCTTTTGATGGAGCTAATGCATTAGAAATGGCTGCTGCTTATGCTGCTTTTGCTAATGATGGAATCTTCACAGAACCTTCTGCAGTCAATTATATTGTCATCGACGAAGGAAATGAGAAGATAAACTTTGAACAAGAATCGAACCGCGCTATGAGCAGTGAAACAGCGTTCATGATTAATCACATGTTAGTTCAGTCTGTTGAATCAGATGTAGCCTTAGTTAAGAATCTTAGGGAAAACGGAATTATTAATGCTGCTAAAACAGGTACGTCAAACTGGCCAGTAAAATACGCAGATGAGTTAGGTACAGAAGAGACATCAAGAGATCTATTCTTAATCAATTATAACCCGCACTACTCCATTGGATATTGGATGGGATATGGTAAACTAACTCAGGAACATGTTGATAACGGATGGTTATTAACTAGAGACCGTAAGAACTTTAGAATGGATATTATCGAAGAGATTTATGCTTCTGGTTTAATTCCAAGAGATGATAAACAATTTGAGTTTAGTACTGACAATATTGTTGAATCAGAATATGAGAAGGGTTCTATACCATTAAAACTTCCATCATTTAACACACCTGAAGATATGAAAGCAGTTGGTTATTTCATTAAAGGAACAGAGCCAACAGAAGTCAGTGATCGATTCTTGTTAGCTGGTGGGCCTGGAGGATTAAACGCTTCATATGATTCAGGAAACGGTAGTATAACATTGACTTGGAACAAGGCACCATTGCCACGTTTCCAAGATATTACATACTTAGAAAATTATTTTAAAGAACATTACTCCCCTAACTGGAGAAGACATATGATGGCCTTTATGGAAGAAAATCATAAGTACTTAGGTGATGTTGGTTATATTGTTCAACTTCTTGATGGAGATGGTAATCATATTCGCGATATTGACTTTATTGCATTAGCTAATAACTCTTATGTTGTTTCAGCTAATGATTATGCACCACATCAAACAAAAGGAAACTTAAAGTTTGGACTTTTAGTGAAATACGAAACAGGACTTACAGATGGTTATGCGCAATCAAATTCAGTTAAAGTAGATTTAACTGGTAAAAAACATTTAATTTCAACGACAGATAGATACGACCAAGGTCCCCAAGTTCATTATCAATATATTGAAGTTGGAACTGAGTTCTGGCTACCTGAAGTTGATATGTATGAACCAGAGAAATACGATGGTCAAGATAATGCGTCAACTACTGATGAATATGTTCAAGTAGTGTCGGATAGTGGATTAATTTTAGGTCCAGATCAACCAAGGTATGTTGATGATGAAAATATCAATTTTACATTTACAGATGATACAATTACTAAAGTGACAGTAGCTGGAACTGAAATAGTAACCGGATACAAGTTTGTTCCAACAGCAGGTCAAACATATATTGTTGAAGTAACTCGTGAAATTCCAAATCCAGACTATGTTCCACCAAGTGAAGGTGGTTCTGAAGAAGGTGGTTCTGAAGAAGGTGGTTCTGAGGAAGGTGGTTCTGAGGAAGGTGGTTCTGAAGAAGGTGGCAGCGAGACACCTCCAGCACCTACTGAACCTGAATTTATTACAGAAGTACATAGTTTTAACTTAGTAATGTTAAAAGAAGATCCTGTTCTTTCATTCAAACCAAAAATGAAGAAAGTTGACTATGGTAAAATTTCTAAGGTCATCTACTACGTTGGAAATGGAACTTATGAACAGGTGGGATATATAGACACAAACCGTGTTGGAAATTATGATGTATTTTACTCTTATAAGAACTCATATGGTTATGTTGTAAATGCAGTTAAACATTTCAAAGTTCAACAGAATTCACAATATCTACTTGAAGAGCAACTAAGAGCAGAAGACAAAATAAGAAAAGAGAATTTGGAAGATTAATGCTCAATCAAAAAAGATCAGAAACTATTCTGATCTTTTGTTTTTTAATAATATGTCCATTTCAGCAATAAGGTCATCAACATTGCTCCACCCTTGATGATTAGTTCCACAAGCGTACTTGTGTCCCCCACCACTATATTTGTTAGCTAACTTATCTAACTCGATGCTTGATGATCTTAAACGACCTCTTAGCACCTCTGTGTTTGGATACTCTATAAAGGCAGCCCAAGCTTTGATTCCTTCAATATCAGCAAGTAAACTAACACTAGAAGCTGCTATCTCATTACTAACGTTGTACTCATCTTGAACACTTAATGGTAATTTTATATATGCAAATCCATTGTCTGTTATTTCGAAGTTTTGTAATACATACCCTTCAAACTTCACCTTCACTAATGGTCGACGATTAACATTTTTCATTACATCATCGTAAACTTGTACACCATAGTCAAGCAACGTTGCAGCAAGGTTCATTGTTTTAGCTCCTACGCCACGATAAACAAAATTACCAGTATCTGTAACAATTCCTGTATAAAGAGCTACAGCGGCTTTTTTAGGGATATTAAGTTCATCTTTAAATTCATTTATAAACTCAGTAACCATTAAGGAACAAGCAGGATATGTTGTATCGACCCAAGTTAAGTCACCATAGTCATCAACAGGAATGTGATGATCGATTTTGATGATAAAATCAGCTAATCTCCATCTGTCGTCACTCACTCTAGTTTTTGTTGCCGTATCAACAACGATTACTAATGCTCCTTCATAAACACTGTCTGCTATGTCATCTTTTGATCCTACATAATTGTAAAATGCAGTACTTTCTCCAGGATAGTATACTTCTTTTTCTGGATAAGTTTCCTCAATAGTATACTTAAGTCCAAACCCAGCTCCATAACAATCTCCATCAGGTCTTGTATGACCATGAATGATGATTTTATTGTACTCTTTTATTTTAGTTAAAATTTCTTTTTTCATTTTATCACCTCTAGTACTTTTTTAAATCTGCAACCAACTTGTCAACATCTTCCCATGAAGTCAGTGTGCAACCACAAGCCAACATATGACCTCCGCCACCATACTTCTGTGCAACTTCAACAATTGGGTGACGACTAGAACGCAACTCACAAATGATTTCGTTTTTGGCTTTTTCAGTAAAGTTACACCAAATGTCGATTCCTTCAACACCACTCATAACATTTACCATTCCTCGACTCATCGTAAAGAAATCAAAGTCAAACTCTACTAATTCCTCATATGTATGTTTTAAGAATGCAACATTTCCTTCTCGAATAAAGTTTTGCATGAAATAACCACGTAATCTTACAGTTTCTTCACTTTGAGTATAAATGTTTGGGTAAACCTCATCAACATTAATTCCAAAACCAAATAAATAGGCAGCTAATTCAAATGTTCTTTGAGAAATTGAATTGTATAAAAATCTACCTGAATCGGTCACCATTCCGTAATACAATGTCTTTGCAATATCAAGATTCATTTCTAAATCAAAATCCTTGATAAACTCTACAATGATTTCACATGTAGATGAAAAATCCTCTTTCACACAACAAATATCACCATATGGTTGACGATTGACATGGTGATCAATTTTGATCAAATACTCTGCTAGTTTATATCGTTGATCACTTACTAGTTCTGTTGAACCACTATCTAAAATTATAACTAAGCTTTTCTTGAAAACATCGTCATTAATTTCATCTAATTGACCCATAAACTTATATTTTTCTGTTTCATCACCGACAACATAGATTTCCTTTTTTGGAAAAGATGCCTTAAGTGATTTAAACAACCCAAATTGAGATCCAAGGGCATCTAAGTCTGGCGACATGTGTCTCTGAATAACAATTGAATCATACTCGACAATTTTATCGTAAATATTTTTCATTTTATCACTACTTTCTAGTAACGTCTGCTTCAGTTCTAATCATTAATTGGTAAGTCTCATTATATTGCCCTACAACACCAATAACATCAATTGTAGTTCCTACTTCAAAGAATGATGTTTCAATCATAGGATCTAAATACTTATCAATTCTAACAATCCCTTCAAGCTCTCCATTTTTAACTTCTACGCTAAATCCACCTTCGTTACTTTCAGGCACACTTACTACTTCTAAATCCTTTAACGTAACATATCTTGATTCAAAATCTTCATTTAACTGATCTAAAGTAATTTCTTTAACTTCTGGTAATTCATTACCCTCACTTAGTACTTCGATGATTTTTTCTTCAACATTTGTTAACTGTCTTTGGCTTGCATATTCAGCAAGATCAGCAGTTAATTCAACTTCATTACCCACAACAGCAGCACGGTAAGTATATTTATTTGCATAGATGTATATTGCATGTTCACCATCTTGAATATACATATTTTGTCCTAATACTGCGGTAATGATACCCTTAACTTTTACTGTTTTTCCGTTTTCAATCTCACTTAAACTCGCAATATCAGTCACAATCACATTGTCATCGTAATTATAGTCTGGATCTTTTTCACCATGTACTTTACTCTTAGTCTTTTTTGCTTCTGCTTCAATACGAATAAAGATTGGCGTATAATCTGACCCATCAGTTAAGTACTTAGCAAATGCTAAACTTTCTTCGATTAATTTGTAATTCAATAGTTCCCCATCAACCCAAATTAATCCCAACAATCTCCCATAATGGTCAAATAAGTCTGCAGCAGGATCTCGTTCAATAACGATTTGAGTCGCATTTGTTAATGCATTACAAGTATAGTCCTTTGCAGCATAACCCCATGGTTCACGCCCAAGTGTAGGATGCGATGTTTCTGGTGTATCAACACCTAAAAATCTTGTGTCATAATTAACACCGTCTATATTAAATGTAGCCGTATCCCCATCCACACAAGAAGTTAATGTTGCAATAGCATATCCGTCTTCATCTAGTGTTGCGTCTTCACTTGCATCACCAAACTTAAACTCAGGCATTGCTACCTTAACTACCTCTTCAGGCTGTTGTTCTTCAACTTTTGGATTACATCCAAATAATACTGTTAAACTTAACATTAATACTAATATTTTTTTCATTTTGTTATTATCTCCTATTCTTTATGTAACAATTAATTATAAAACAAAAAAAAAAGAAAGGCTAGTATTATTAGCCTTTTCTTTAATAAATATTAGTTAGCAGCTTTTGCAGCTTCAGTTACTGCAGCATCTACATTAGTTACTCCGTTGATTACGTCTTCGATAGCTTTTTGTGCAGCTTTACGAACATCGTAAGATTCAGCGAAGATTGGATCGAATGTATAGTTTTTAGCTTGACCGATACCTACTGATTTAGTAGTTGGTTTACCGCTTGATCCGTTTACGTAGAATTGCCATACGCTTGTTTCACGAGCTGAAGTACGAACTGGTAAGTAACCAGAGTTCATAGCCCAGTATAATGTTTGGTCAGTATCAAGTAACCAGTTCATGAATACGAATGTAGCAGCATTTTCAACATCTCCATTATCCATCATGAACATGTTAGATCCTTGTTGGATAACTGTTGGGTTATCACCGTAAGGGTATTCAAATGCACTCCACTCAAACATATCAGAACCAACATAGTCAGCACCTGAAGTTGAACCTACGAACATCCATACATCTTCGTTATTGAATGGTCCAGACATATATCTGTCTTCACCAGCAGTACGGAAGTATCCTTCTTTTACACCTTTTGTAAAGAATTCTACAGCTTCACGAGTTTGCTCATTATCAAATAATGCTTCACCAGTTGCATTAGTGTAATCAGAACCAAAGTTTTGACACCAAATAATGAATAAATTTTGTAATGAATCGTAACCAAATGCTGGCTTACCAGTGATAGCAGTAATTTGTTTAGAAACTTCTTCTAATTCAGCTAAAGTAGTTGGAACTTCTAAATTGTTTTCTTCAAATCTAGTAGTGTTTACATATAATACTTCTGTAGATTTGTTGAATGGTAATGAATAGAAGTTACCATCTGGGTAAGAACTATTTTCTACACGGTATCCTTCAATGATATCATCGAAATCTTTGATCCCGATAGTTTTGTCATTAATGTAATCATTTAATGGCATAATCTTGAAAGAATCCATATAACGAATAATGTTGTTTCCGTAAGCTTGAGCTAAGTTAGGGAATTCATTTGCACCTAAACCAGCAACAATCTTTTTGTCTAAGTCACCATAGTTACCTTGGTACTCAGCAGTTACAACGATACCATGTTCGTTTTCTTTGTTGAACTTGTCAACTAAAAACTCAATAGTTTCTCCGTTTTTTCCACCCATTGCATGCCAGAACGTAATTTCAGTTCCTTCAGGAATTTCAGAAACAACTTCAAATTCTCTATTAAAGAATTCTGGAGCTTTTCCACCACATGCTGTTAAGCTGAAAGTTAATGCAATAACAGTTAATAAAGCTAATAATTTTTTCATTCTCTTTGTTCTCCTCATAGAATAATTTTATTATATTAAGAGCCTAGTAAGCCCATTAATACCTATCCTTTAATACCACCCTTGCTGATTCCTTCGATAATTCGATCTCTAGCAACAAGGAATAATACAACTAGTGGAAGTACAACAATTGTTCCAGCAGCCATCATTAAATGATAGTCACTTCCTGCTTCCCCACTAAACGCTCGTAACCCGATAGACAAAACACGATTGTTTGCACTATTTGTTACAAGTAATGGCCAGATATAAGCATTCCAAGATGCAATCCAGTTAAACAATGCAATTGTCGAAATCGCATTTTTTGCATTTGGTACCATAATTCGCCATAAGTATTTAAAGTCTGAACATCCATCGATTTTTGCAGCATAATAAATTTGTTCTGGAATCTGCATGAAGAACTGACGCAACATGAAGATATAGAACACACTACCAACATATGGAATTACTAAAGCCATTAAGTTATCTAGTAATCCAAGTTTAGATATCGTCGCGAAGTTTGTTAAAATTAACATCTCTCCAGGAACCATCATTGTAGCAAGTAAAACGCTGAATAAAACATCTTTTCCAAAGAAATCTAACTTCGAAAAAGCAAATGAACCAAAAATTGTTGCAATAACTACTAAGACAGTAGATGTTAATGAAACAAAAATTGTGTTAATGAAGTATCTTCCGAATGGTGCCGCTTGGAAGGCTTCGATATAGTTTGCAAAACTCAATGAAGATGGGAATATTACCCCAGGTTTTGTAATCTCTTGATATGTTTTAAAACTACCTAAAATCATCCAAATGAATGGGAATAACATAATGATCCCACCGATGATTAAAAGGGTATGTACAATTATTTTTCTAACATTATTATTCATAAGACCCTCCTAGTAGTGTACTTTCTTTTTGCTTACCCACATCTGAACAGCTGTGAACAACAAAATAATAACGAATAAAATTACACTCGCAGAAGCAGCTTGTAAGTATTCACCAGCACCCCAGAAGCGATCATACACATAATATACAATAGTTAAAGCCGAATCACTTTGTCCTGGTCGTCCACCGAATAAACCAACAACTTGAACATAAGTCTTAAAGGCACCAATCATTGAAATGATTGTGATATAAGCAATGATTGGACTTAATAATGGCACTGTAATCTTAGAAAAGATACGCCATTTAGATGTTCCATCTACTTTTGCAGCTTGATAGAACTGTGGATCAATATTTTGTAATCCAGCTAAGAATACAATAATCTTGAAAGCCAGACCTCCCCAAACACCAAAGATGATTAAGGCAGGTAAACTCCACGCTGGATCATTTAACCACATAATTGGATCTATTCCGATTAATCCTAAGATATAATTTAGAATCCCGTAGTTCGAATGGAATATGAATTGGAAAGCAAGTCCAATTGCGATAACATTCGTAACATAAGGTAAGAAATAGATTGTTTGATAAATCTTTGCAAACTTAATTTTTGAGTTCAATAAAATTGCAATAGCAAGTGCAATAATAATTGAAATCGGAACCGAAAAGATCATATAGATAAATGTATTCTTTAAGGCAATCGCAAATCTAGGATCAGTTAATACTGTCACATAATTATCTAATGTAAACCCTGAACCAAAGTGATGAAAAATATTGTATTTTTCATAAAAACTCATTGAAAATGATCTAATCAAAGGATAGATAACAAACGTACCAATCCCCAATAACGCTGGTAAGAGATAAAGTGATGCTTGTAACGAACGACGTACTTTAGATTGACCAACCATTATTAGATTAGCTCCCCATCAAGTCCGAATACATGAATATCATCAGTATTGCAACTTAATTTTACTACAGTGTGATCTTCAACAGCAATTTTTGAGTTTAAGATAACACGAACATTACACTCGTTAATAGTTCCTACTAAGATTATATCTCTACCAATATGTTCAACATAGTCTACATTAACAGAAACTCCGTTATTGTCAACGCCAATAAACGTTTCTGGTCTAATTCCGACATTAACTTCTTGATCAGCAGCTTCGATGTTTTTAACGAAGTCTTCACCGATGTAAAGTTTATTTTCTTTAATTTCACCCTTAATAATGTTGATTGAAGGTGTTCCTAAGAAACTAGCAACAAACTGGTTACCTGGTTTTTCATACATAGATTGTGGTACATCTTGCTGTTGGAATAAACCATCTTTCATTACAATCATTTCGTCACTAATACTCATTGCCTCTTCTTGGTCATGAGTTACGAATACAGTTGTAATTCCAGTCTCTTGTTGAATTCTTTTGATTTCTTCACGTGTAGATAAACGTAAACGTGCATCTAAGTTACTCAATGGTTCATCAAGTAATAAGATGTCTGGTTTTTTTGCTAGGGCACGAGCGATTGCAACACGTTGTTGTTGTCCACCACTTAACTCAGCTGGTTTACGGTGAAGTAATTCACTAATTTGAACTAACTCTGCCATTTCTCTAGCAACTTTTTCTCTTTCTGGTTTTGGTACCTTCATATTTTCAAGCGGGAAGCAAATATTTTGCATAACCGTCATATGTGGATATAATGCATAGTTTTGGAATACTAAACCGATTCCTCTTTTTTCAGGTGGGATGTCTGTCACATCTTGCTCACCAAAGTAAATACGTCCAGAAGTTACTTCATGTAACCCTGCTAGCATGAATAAAGTTGTTGACTTACCACATCCACTAGGACCTAATAATCCAACTAACTTTCCTGATGGTATTGTAATGCTTAAATTATTAACAGCAGTTACATCATCAAATTGCTTAGTCAAATTCTCTAATCTAATCTCCATAAAACCCTCCATATTTTGACTCTCAACATAGTCCGTGCAAAATCAATTAAGATAATAATTCCGCAACATTTAATTATATCAATTCAGATATAGTTATTCAATGTTGTTTTGACCAATTTTACAAATATTTAACAATTCACATTCTCTGCATTTAGGTGTTCTTGCCATACAAAAGTATCTGCCAAAAAAAATGAACTGATGGTGTAATTTGTTCCATTTTTCTTTTGAAAACTTATTCATCAGTTTATTTTCAACAGTTCTTACATTATCTTTATCATACGCAAGTTTCAACCTTTTACTCACCCGCTCAACATGGGTGTCGACTGCAAAAGCTGGAACATTAAAACCAACACTTAATACGACATTCGCCGTCTTTCTACCTACCCCTGGTAGACTTTCTAATACTTTTCGATCACAAAGCACTTCTCCATTATACTGTGTGATTAACTTAGATGTAATACCTTTTATATTTTTAGCTTTATTCTTATATAAGCCAATTTTTTTAATAATTTCTTCTAACTCTTTTTGCGATGCCTGATCCATTAAAAACACATCAGGATACTGTTCAAACAACACTTCTGTCACTTTATTAACCGCTTTATCAGTTGTTTGTGCTGATAACATCACGGCAATCAATAACTGAAACGGTGTCTTAAAGTTTAATTCACAATCAGCATCAGGATATAAACGTTCGAAATAGTCTTGAATAAGCAAAACTCTATCTTTCATTAACATTGTCTAACTCCATCAATACCTTATCCACATACCTTATTTTTCTTACATCTGCATACATCGCCTGCTTTAAGGCAAATGTTATTTGCTCTTCGGTATAACCTTCTTCAATCCATTTCATAATAGTTTGATGTTCAACTGGTGTAATTGGACGTGAAAAGGCTTGTTCAAATTTATCTATCAAACCTCGTGTTTCTACTGTCGTGTTAACGCTTGTTTTTTGTTCCGCTAACAATCTATTAATCAAAGGGTCTAGTGATACATACTCACAATATGATCCATCTTCCTCTTTTGTTAAAACCGTTTCGATGAAATTGTTATCTTTTAAAAAGTCAACAATCTCAAAAATCTCTCTCGAGTCTATTGTTGTGAACTCAACATACTTACTCAAATCAAACGTACGGCTTCCTGCTTCATAATCTGAGATAATCAAAATCAGAATCATCATCTTTTTTTCATCTAAACCAATTCGTTTGTAATTTTGTAATAAATACCTTGAGATGACCACATTACCTGCAGCAAAATAGTCCTTTAATTTACTCATTGTTGTTACCTCCAAATATGTAAAATTTCATAAACTCTTTTGTCTGAGCATTAAAGTAGTAATAACCAATCGAGTTATTCACTACAGTCTTAAACTCATATATAAATGAATCACTATCTTTAGAATACCCCAATGTTAAAACATCAAAAGTACTCTCATATTCTTTTACAATAACTTCTTTTGATACAATTTTTGATGACTCAAGCTTTTTAAGCAAATTAAACTCCTGGTCAAACACATAATGGTAGGCTGTATCAAAAGTAATAAAATACGTGATATCACCTTCATAAATCATTACATCATCAACATTGCCACTAAACTGGTAATGACTATTCAATTCATCGGAAATATCAGCCATTTTGCTTCTTTTGGACATGGCTGAATTTGACAAAAGAAAAATAAACACAGAAAAAACTATTCCGAATGTGATAACAACACCTAGAATAATCTTTAAATAAATGTTTAAGTTCGACGTTTCTTTATAATTGATTGTATTTCTAGCCATAATAATCCACCCGTCCCCATTATAGCAAACTAATAGTGTTTCTTTAAGTAGATAATGATTTCTTCTTCATTATTTTTTATCACTTGATCATTAATTTTTATTATAATATCATTTATTATATCAAAATAGTGTGGTCCTGGTTTAATTCCTAACTCAGATAACAAAAGTTTCTTGTTAAAGTTTAATTCCTTTTCTCTTTTGATGACTAACGATTTGTAGTCGCTTACAACTTGCGAGCCCATAAAAAGTGATGCTTCACTTATTAAATCACTTTCATATCCAAACAAATCAAACGCATTCTGATAGTTAATAACTTTCCTTAACTGCTTAACCCTTGCTTTGATTTTTTTATTTAAACTTAGTCGTTCAACAACTTGTTGGTCAAACAACAGCATCAAAGTTAATGTAAGTGGATACTCACTTTTGATTTTACTCCTTGTTTCCAAAAAATTAAATACCTTTTTAAGATTTATGTCATCAAAATATGCAATTGCCTTATTTTTAAAGTTTCCAGAAAAAATTCTTTGAAATTCTGTTGTAATTCTTTCAATGGCTAAGTTGTTGAGTAACAATATGTTTTCATTCATCGCCAAGATGACATCATCACTTAAATCAAATCCATGTTCGGCAACAAAGCGCAGCCCTCTAAGTATTCTTAGGGCATCTTCTTGAAATCTTTCACTCGGATTCCCAATCGCTTTAATTATATTGTTTTTAAGATCTGTTATTCCCCCAACTAAATCGATAACTTCACCATCTTTATTCATAAATAGCCCATTCATTGTGAAATCTCTTCTTGTTACATCAGCTTCAATTGAAGTTGATGACTCAACTTTATCAGGTCGTCTATTATCTGAATAACTACTCTCTGTTCTAAAAGTTGTTATTTCATAGTGAACGCCTTCTTCACGAACGGTTATAGTATTAAACCTAGGGTAAATAACAACAACATCACTAAAAACACCTTTAATTTCTTCAGGTGTTGCATTTGTTGTTATATCAAAGTCTTTTATTTCTTTACCAAGTAAATAGTTCCTTACTGCCCCACCGACAATATAAGCTTCAAAACCGCTCTGCTCTATCTTATTTAGTACTTTAAATGCTTGCTTTAAGTTGTTCATTTTAAAGAAAAAAGAGATATAATCTCTTTTTAATTACTTAACTTCTTTTTTAAGTGCAGAACTTGCTTTAAAAGCTGGTACGTAAGCTTCTTCAATCTTAACAGTTTCACCTGTAGATGGGTTACGTCCGTCTCTTGCTTTACGGAAACGTGCTTCAAAAGTTCCTAAACCTGGTAAAACAACTTTTTCTCTACCTTTTAATTGTTCAACAATAACACTTGTTAAAGCTTGTAAACAACGATTAGCGTCTGCTTTAGTTACACCTGCTTCATTAGCGATAGCAGTTAATAATTCATCTTTTTTCATTTTAATTCCCTCCATTTTTTCTCCCTTATTATAGCACGATTATAAGGCTCTAACAAGAAAATTATTGATTGTAATCTAGATTTTTTTAGTAGATTATAAGTGGAAAAGTTTTCATTCATCAAGTAAAATTTTACCCCTTGTTAAGACTCTTTATCAAGAGATATCAAAGCCATATGATTTAAGGGACCTCTCCCCCTACCAAGATCAAGTTTATCTTCAATCAATTTTGTGATAAATTCCTTTGCTAACCTGACACTTTCAACTAGACCATAACCATTAGCAAGATTAGAGGCAATAGCACTACTTAAAGTACAACCAGTTCCATGAGTATTTTCATTCTTAACTTTAAAATGCTTAAACCACATTAGTTCACCCTGAGTGTAAAGTAAGTCGTTTGCTCCACCCCTAAAGTGGCCACCTTTGATCAAGATTGCACCTGGTGTTAACTTACTCAAATGTTTGGCGGCTTCAATCATCTTCTCTTCATTTTCAATTTTTATACCACTCAACTCTTCTGCTTCCATTAAGTTAGGGGTGATAATACTTGCAAGGGGAAAGAGTTCTTTCACAAGTGATTCTTTAGCTTGCTCACTAATTAGCAACGCACCACTTGTTGCTACCATCACAGGATCTACAACAATATTTTTTGCCCGGTGTATATCAAGAGTCTTTGCGATTGTCTTAATAATGTCTGAACTAGAAACCATTCCTACTTTTATTGAATCCGGCGCAATATCAGTAAACACTGCCTCCAGTTGTGCTTTCACAAAATTCTTATCTACATCTACTATACCTGTCACTCCTAATGTGTTTTGAGCTGTCAAAGCAGTGATGACACTCATGCCATATACATTATGAACTGTCATTGTCTTAATGTCTGCTTGAATCCCAGCTCCTCCACTACAATCGGAACCGGCTATTGTAAGTGTTTTTTTCATTCTATATCTCCAATCATTTGTTTATTTAGTTCACTCATAAGCAGTTTGGCATTGTAAGTAACATCTCCTTTGTACAGGGCTGATACAACTGCAACACCACTAACTCCTGACGCCTTAAGTTCACTTATGTTACCTAAGTTAATACCTCCAATTGCTACAACAGGAATGTCGACTTCATTACAAATTTCCTTAAGGGTAACTTTTGAAACAGTTTCAGCATCTAACTTTGTTGTTGTATCAAACATCGCACCAACTCCCAAGTAATCAGCACCCTCTTTATAAGCCTTAATAGCTTGTTTAACATTTTGAACTGACACACCGATGATTTTATTTGGTAGCAACTTTTTAGCTTCAACTAAACTGATGTCACCTTGACCAATATGTAAACCATCAGCATTCACCATACGGCTCACCTCAATATTGTCATTAATAATTAATGGCACATTGTTTTTGTGACAAACATCTTTTAACTCCTTTGCTAGAAGTGTCATTGCGTCTACATTCAATGTTTTCTCACGCAGTTGAATGATGGTTGCGCCACCTTTAATACTTTCATTCACTACTTCAGCTAAACTTTTACCCTTTAACAAGTTGGAATCTGTCACCCCATACAATTTTAGGGTTTTTGTTAACTCTTCTTTATTCATAGCACTCTACATTAGCAAGGACATTAAGATCATGTTCATCTATAAGTCCAATCATATCAATAATCAAGTTTCGATATGTCATATTTCCGACAGCACTATTCTCACTCGCTGCCCTTTGACCCGCTACTGCCATTAAAAGTGAAGCTGAAACTGCTGCTTTAAGTGTATCTGAATTTGCGCCGATAAAAGCTGCCATCATCGCTGACAACATACAACCTGTTCCTGTCACACTTGTCATTTTGTCATGACCATTCTTAATGACATAGGTCTGTTCTCCATCACTGACTAAATCAATAGCACCACTAACTGAAACTATCGTATCAAGTTCTAGTGCCAACTCTTTAACTAGTTGAATACTCTCTTTTAAGTTGTCTAATGTCACAACATCTATACCATTAGCATCAACACCATGGCTATCTGAAGTTGTTGTATTGTTCAAGTACATTGAGGCCAACATTTTTATTTCTGAAATATTTCCCCTTACAACATCAAATTTGACTTCTTCTATTAATTTTTTTGTTGTATCATTTCTTAAACTAGAAGCACCAACACCAACTGGATCAAGTAAGACCTTCTTGCCAAGACGGTTGGCTTGCTTTCCTGCTTTTATCATTGAAGAGATTACTCTATCATTTAAGGTTCCAATATTGATGTTTAGAGCATGACAAATTGATGTGATGTCTTCTACTTCATTTATATCATCTGCCATAATCGGAGATGCACCACAAGAAAGCAAGATATTCGCACAGTCGTTAACTGTCACATAATTGGTGATATTATGAACTAATGTCAGATTTTCTCTAACTGTAATTATATTTTTTACTAACTCACTGACTTTTTTTTCCATTTACTTTTCCTCTACTTTCAAGAATAATTTATTGATGATAACATTCAATATGATGATCACAATCATCACCGGAAGTGTAGATCCAATAAAGGTATCAACCCCCATCATAACGCGGTACAACATAAATCCAAACACCCATAACACAATATTTTTGAAAGCGTAATCACACTCAGAAAAATTATCCTTAACAAAATAGTAGTTTGATAACTGCAAAGCAATCATTGGGGCAAAGACTGAACCAATCAAAAACAAAAAGGATTCCATTTTTGTAATAGGAGTAAAAATTGCCAAGACCATCCCAATAACTGTAACTAATATCGCAACTTTTTTCTCATCTAACTTGTCATGAATACTCACAGCACTCACTCCTGCTGAATAAACATCCAAAAATGTCGTTGTCACTGTTGAAAAAACAATAATCAATAGTCCAATTACACCTAATCCGGCCGTCAACATGATTTGCGCAACATCTCCCGTTCCTGAGTAAATCGTTGCCCCTAAACCAATTACATACATCCAAGTGCTAAAAACACCGTAACTTAGGGCACTCACTAAAGTTGATTTCTTCTTCTTTTTTGCATTTCTAGTGTAGTCTGAGACAAGTGGTAACCACGATAAAGGCATTGCCACTGAGAGTTCGACTGCTGAACCAAAACTCATATTTCCTTCAATGACAGATGTCAAATCCCCTTTAAAAACGACACCACTCAAGACCATTGTTAATATAAATAATCCACCCATGGCGATTAAATTAATTTTACTCATGTTTTTAAGACCAATGTAAATCCAAACGATTATTAATAAGCCAATAACTACTGCCCAAGTTGTTTGACCAAAAGCGCTAAAGACAGTATTGGCTGCCATTGCACCACTTAAAATCATAATTGCAGTCCAACCAATAAGTTGCAATACATTTAATGATGAGAAAAAGACTGATCCTTTTGCTCCAAACGTTTCTTTTACTGATTCCATTGAACTTTTTTCTGTCTTTGCTCCAATCAAACCGACAAAGTACATCAACACAATTCCAATCAAATGTCCTAAAACAATTGCTGCTACTCCTTTACTAAACCCTAGTGGTGCCAAAAAGGTTCCTGTTAAAATCTCAGCAATTGAAATTGCTGCTCCAAACCAAATCAATCCATTTGTAACAACTGATGTTTTTTCTTTACTCATATTTCCTCTTTTCCGTAAACAGTTGGGCGGGCATTCCAATAAAAAAACGGAACACCTGTTGGGTATTCCGCATTATAAGATATTTCTTCTAAAACTTCCTACGTTGGCATTATCCAAATCAGGTTAAGGGTCGAAGTTCACTACTTCCTCTCAGCCGGCTTACCAGCTCCCCTGTTTACTATTTAATTTTGTTACGAAAAGAATATAACACACACAAGTAGTTGAGTCAACACTAGTATAAATCTACTTGGTATATCTTCACTTTTCTTTCACCTCGAAAATACATTTCGTTTCCCTTAGGTACATCGGTTATTTCCTTAAACTTTCCACCAGCTTTTTCTATCGTTTTGTATGAAGCGATATTATCTGGATTACAGGTAATGATTAAATGAGTCATTTGATGTCTTTTGGCAAGTTCGAACATCAACTTACAAGCTTTTGAAGCATAGTTTTGACCGCGATAGGCTTCATCTATCCCATATCCAATATTACCACCTATGTAGGTTTTTTCATTATGACCTACTCGCAAGTCACAATAACCAATCTTAGTCCCATCCAAAAGGCAAACATCAAAATAATAGGAAGGTAACCAGTTTATGTCTGGCTTCGCCTCTCCATACTTATTGGCCTTCAATGTTATTTCGTTATCACTTAAAACTTCTTTGATAAAGTTAAAACTCATACACTCACCCACCCGCTTAAAAGATTAAATATCTAACATTATATGTTACTTTACACTAGTGTTTCAATCGTCTAAACAAAAAAACTGAGATTTTCTCAGTTTAATTTTGTTCTATTTTTAATTCTCTTTGCATTAAACGTTTGATTGCATCTTTTACTTCGACATTGTTATAAAAGATATCATAAACACTTTCAAAGATTGGCATTTCAATATCAGTATCTTCCAATTGTTCTACCACTGCTTTTGCAGTTCTAATTCCTTCAACAACCATCACTGATTTTGCAACAGATTCCTGTGGATCTTCACCTTGACCAATTCTAAAACCAGCTTGGAAGTTACGTGAATGAACACTAGTTGCAGTTACAACAAGGTCACCAAGTCCTGTCAGACCATACATCGTTTCCTTGTTTGCCCCTTTAAATTCAGCGTATCTAATCATTTCTGTTAGACCCCTAGTTACTAAAGCTGCTCTTGTATTGTCACCAAACCCTAACCCTGCGATGACACCACTTGCCAAGGCAATCACATTCTTAAGTGATGAACCGAGTTGGGCACCTAAAATATCAGATGAGGCATAAACTCTTAAGAAGTCGTTACTAAACAACTCTTGAACTAACTTAGCATCATCAATATTATTTGAAGCACTCGTTACTAAAGTGATTTGATTTAGAATTAACTCCTCAGCATGACTTGGACCAGTTAAGATGACAATTCCCTTTAAAAATTCTGGTGAAATTTCTTCAGATATAATTTCATCAATCAGTTTATATGTCCCTGGCTCAATTCCTTTAGAAGCATTGACAAACAGTTTCTTACCACTCAAGTTTTTATTGATAGAAACCAATGTATCGCGGTAAAACTTTGTTGGAATCGCCATTAAAATGACATCACTAAAGTTAAGAACTTCTTCAAGGTTTGAACTGGCTTTAACTCTTTGATCTAAAGGCATCTCCTCAAAGTACTTTCTTGCTTTGTGATCGTTATTGATTTCATCGACTTCCTCTTCAAAGAAAGACCATACCAAAACGTCATGATTATTTTGAACTAGAGTACTAGATAATGCTAGACCCCAACTTCCTGAACCTATAACACTAATTTTAGCCATAATATTACTCCCTATTTCTTGTAATTAACCTTAACGGTGTTCCTTCAAAATCAAAAGTTCTACGTAAATTATTTTCTAAGTAACGCATGTAAGAGAAATGCGCAAAGTTTGCATCGTTACAGAATAATACAATTGTAGGTGGTTGAATAGCCACTTGAGTTGCATAATATATTTTTAATCTTCCACCATTAAAGTCCGGTGCTTGATTTAGTAACGTAGCATCTAAAATTACATCATTTAAGACACTTGTTTTCACTCGTCTTGCATGATTGTGTGACACTTTCTTAATTTCCGGGATTAAAGAGTGAATACGTTTTTTAGTTAATGCTGATAAAAAGACAATAGGAGCATATCTTAAAAACTTGAAGTTCATACGAATATTATCTTCCCAAGCTCTCATTGTACGTCCGTCTTTATCGACAGTATCCCATTTGTTTACACAAATGATAATCCCTTTTCCTTCTTCAAGTGCATGGGAAACAACACGTTTATCTTGCTCAATAATTCCAGTTTCAGCATCAATCACTAAAACGACAACATCACTACGCTCAATAGCTGAAAGTGCACGAATGACACTATACTTTTCAACGTTTTCATAAATCTTACCACGTTTTCTAATCCCTGCCGTATCAATTACGACAAATTTTTCTTCGTTGTAAGTAAACGGTGTATCAATAGAGTCACGAGTTGTACCTTCAACATCAGAGACGATGACACGATTTTCATTTAATAAAGCATTAACTAATGAACTTTTCCCAACATTTGGTCTTCCGATAAGACAAAACTTCGTCACGTCATCAGCATACTTTGATCCTTCTTTTTCTGGTAATTGTTTTACTACAGTCTCTAAAACATCACCAACACCAATACCATGAATACTTGATACTGCAATTGGATCACCAAATCCAAGCGAGTAATACTCGTAAATATTGTCTCTTAAGTGAACGTCATCAATCTTATTAACTGCTAATACAATCGGTTTTTTTGTTTTGTAAAGCATATCAGCAACAACATAGTCATCAGCTGTAATACCATCTCGACCATTTACTAAGTAGATAATAACATCTGCTTCGTCCATTGCTAGTTCTGCTTGGGCAGTAATGGCATCAATGAATTGATCTTCACTAATTTCAATCCCACCAGTATCAATAATATTAAACTCTTTTCCACCCCATGATGTCTTTGAATAAAGACGGTCACGAGTAATTCCTGCTTGATCATCAACAATTGATAATCTTTCACCGATAATTCTGTTAAACAATGTAGACTTTCCAACGTTAGGACGTCCTACGATTGCCACTACTGGTAATTTCATCTAACCACCTACCTTAATTAAATTCATAATATACTCTGCTACTTCATTGATACTCATTTTAGTCGTATCAAGTAAAATGGCATCATCTGCCTGTTTTAATGGCGAAATCTCACGATTAGAATCGATAAAATCTCGCTCTTCTATTTCTTTAACTAATCTATCAAAATCAGTTGGGATACCTTTTTCAAGATTATCTTTATATCTTCTGTTGGCTCTTTCAATCACATCTGCAACCATAAATATCTTTAAGTCAGCTTCTTTTAGAACCACTGTTCCGATGTCTCTACCATCCATCACAACGTCTTTTTTGGCAGCAATGTCTTGTTGCATTTTTACTAAAATTGTTCTAATAAAGGCCACTTTTGACACTTCAGAGACATTGTTTGTTACTTCATGTCCACGAATAACTTCACTCACATCTTCACCATTCATAAAGACAGTGTCTCCATCTAAATCAATCTCAACAGTTTTGATGATATCTTCAAGTTTTGGATTATCTAAACTTAAGTTGTTATCTAATATATAATGACATATTGCACGGTACATAGACCCTGTATTTATGTATGTAAAATTCATCTGTTTTGCTACTAACTTAGCAATAGTTGATTTTCCAGAACTTGCTGGTCCATCGATTGCGATTTGATATCCCATTTTAATACCTCATTTCTTGATTCAATTATATTATAACTTGACTGAGCTAATTATCAAACAAAAAAGATGCCGTGGCATCTTACATTAAGCTCGTTATAACAATATAAGACAAAACAAAGACAATTACAACAAAAACCACAATTAAATACTTAATTAGGCGATTATTTCTTTTAATTGACTCCTCGATTTCATTTAAACCTTCGACTGATAGTGTTGAAGTGAGTTCAAACAAATCATTAGGAAGATCAAAATCAGTATTTTTGGTTACCTTTGCTGTTTGGTCTTTACCATTAATATTTTCAATTAGTGATGTAATGATAAAATCTTCAAGTTCTTCAGTTTCAATTTCCAAATCACCAGCTAACTCTTCTTTAGAAATTGGTGTTGGATCGAGTAACTCATTAATCACTGCCGTATCAACTTCTGGCTCCGATGTTTCACTTGTTTGATAGATATCATTACTTGTTGGTTCAGGGCTGTATAAATCATTTAACATTGCAGTATCAATCTTTGAATCATATTCAACGACCTCATCATCAAACAAATCTTCAAGGACATTCTCAGAGTCTTTCAACTCTAAATTCGTTCGTAACTGTGCTAATTCACTACTAACCTCTTTGGGAGCACTTTGTGGATCTGGTTGAATTAATTCTTCAACCACTTCAGTCTCTTGAATCAGTTCTTCAACAACGTCCTCTTGTTCAATCGGTTCAATATATTCATTGACATACTCAACCTTTTTTGGTTTAGCAAATGAACCTGCTCGCTCGCTTTCGCGCAAGAACTCTTCATAGTCATCTTTGTTTGTTTCAAAATCTAAGAACGATTCAATCGAAACTTTACTTCGGTTTTTACTTTCTTCAATATCTGCGAACTCTAAAACAAAAGTATCTTCTAAAGAATCATCTTTAAATAAAGCATTAATTTTACTCTCTTTTCGATACGTTTCACGACTAAACTCTGTCTCGTCATCTTTATATATTTCTTTATAAACACCTTGATTCATCTTAGCTCTTGAAGTTATTTGTTCTTGTTTATTTTCAGTCATCTAATCACCCCTAAATACCTAGTGTAAATTATAACATAAATAATAAAACAATGGCGACTTTTTTTACTACTATAAACTATTTATATAATTTGAAATTTTATCAAATAATCTATTTGCATAAATTGAATTTACACAATCTTTATGGTATAATTCCAAATGTTATTCACAAATAATAAGGAGGATTATATGGAAGGATTAGTTATTGTAGGTATTATTGTTGCTGTATTAGCATTAGCCTACGCATATTATTTAAATGTTAAAATTACAAAAGTAAGTATGGGTAATGATCGCATGAAGGAATTAGCGACTCATATCCAAGAGGGAGCTATGGCTTTCTTAAGTAGAGAGTATAGAATTTTAGCAATCTTTGTTGCGATTGTATTCGTTGCAATCGTATTTGGTTTACAAAGTTTAGCTACTGCTTGTGCTTTCTTGTTAGGTGCTTTATTTAGTGCAATCGCTGGATTTGTTGGAATGCGCGCTGCAACTAACGCAAACGTTAGAACTGCAAACGCTGCAAAAGAACAAGGTATGACTGGTGCATTAAGTGTAGCATTCAGTGGTGGAGCTGTAATGGGAATGAGTGTTGTTGGTCTTGGTTTATTAGGATTAACATTAATCTTCTACGTTGGAACTTCATTCCTAGGATGGGAAACTGCTGAAGCGATCAACAATTTATTCGGATTCAGTTTAGGTGCTTCATCAATCGCTTTATTTAGCCGTGTTGGTGGTGGTATTTATACTAAAGCTGCAGACGTTGGTGCTGACTTAGTTGGTAAAGTTGAAGCTGGAATCCCTGAAGATGATCCACGTAACCCTGCAACTATCGCTGATAATGTAGGTGATAACGTAGGAGACGTTGCTGGTATGGGTGCTGACTTATTCGAAAGTTATGTTGGTTCTATTATCGCTGCCATGGGTCTTGGATTAGCTGCATTCGGATTAGAAGGAGCTATCTTCCCAATCATCTTAAGTGCTGTTGGAATCTTCGTTTCAATCATTGGAACATTCTTCGTTAAAGGTAAAGAAGGAGCAGATCCACACAAGTCATTATCAATGGGAACATATGTAAGTGCAATCTTAGTTGTTATTGCTGCTTACTTCTTAAGTACAGAGTTATTAGGAGAAGTTGGACCATTCATCGCAATCGTTGCTGGTTTAGCTGTTGGTCTTGGAATTGCTCAAATTACAGAATACTACACAAGTGGTGAATACAAACCAGTTCAAAATATCGCTTCTCAAAGTGAAACTGGAGCTGCTACAAACATCATCGCTGGTTTAGCAATCGGTATGAAATCTACTGCCTTCACTGTATTATTAATTGCTGCTGCAATGGTAATCGGATTTGAAGCTGCAGGTGTATATGGTTCTGCATTAGCTGCTGTTGGGATGTTAGCAACTGCTGGTATGACAATCGCTGTAGATGCTTATGGACCTATCGCTGATAACGCTGGTGGTATTGCTGAGATGGCTGAGTTAGATCCAAGTGTTCGTGAAATCACTGATAAGTTAGATGCTGTAGGTAACACTACTGCTGCTATCGGTAAAGGTTTTGCAATTGGTTCTGCTGCATTAACTTCATTAGCTTTATTCATTAGTTATACAGTTGCTGCTGGTATGGATAAGATTGACTTATTAGATACTAAAGTTATCGTTGGTTTATTAATTGGTGCTATGTTACCATTCTTATTCAGTGCCTTAACAATGACTTCAGTTGGTAAAGCGGCATTCGCGATGATCGAAGAAGTTCGTCGTCAGTTCCGTGAAATTCCTGGAATCATGGAAGGTAAAGGAAAGCCTGAATATGCTAAATGTGTTGATATTTCAACTACTGCTGCATTAAGAGAAATGGTTATTCCTGGTATCTTAGCTGTTACTGCTCCAATCTTAACTGGTTTATTATTAGGTAAATACGCTTTAGGTGGATTATTAGCTGGTGCTTTAGCAAGTGGTATCATGATGGCTGTATTTATGTCAAATGCTGGTGGTGCTTGGGATAACGCTAAGAAGTATGTTGAAGAAGGACATCATGGTGGTAAAGGTTCAGAAGCTCATAAAGCTGCTGTAACTGGAGATACTGTTGGAGATCCATTTAAAGATACTTCAGGACCATCTATCAATATCTTAATTAAATTAATGACAATCGTTTCATTAGTATTTGCACCAATCTTTGGTGAAATCGGATTCTTATTCCAAATCTTTGGATAAGATGTGAATATGATATAAAGGCTTCCAAATGGAAGTCTTTTTTTTGTTTATTAATTGTCTTAAAAAGCGTATAATCAAAGTGAAATGAGGGATTAGATGAAAACAATAGAAAACTACATCATACATTCAAACTATGTTAAAGATGATTTAATGATCAACATTAGTTTACCTACTCGCTATAATACAGATACCAACTACCCGATTATTGTCTGTCTTGATTCTAATATATATTTTGGTTTAGTCAGTGACACTGTTAGGTTAATGCAATTTGGAGATGAACTGCCACAAGCAATCGTTGTTGGGGTTGGTTATCCAAATGATAATGAGCATATCTTTTTAAGAAATAGAGACTACTTACCAACTATCAGTGATGAAGCTGAACGCAGTGGCTATGCTGATGAGTTCCATGAATTCTTAATTAAAGAGTTGATTCCAAACTTGCAATCAAGATATAACATTGATTTAAATGAAATGACTTTGTTAGGTGACTCATATAGTGGCTTATTTGTCTTATATTCGCTGTTTAAGCGACCTAACGAGTTTAAGAACTACATTAGTGGTAGTCCGTCAATATATTATGACAACGCCATTATATTTGAATATGAGCAAGCATTATTTGAAAGCAATAAAGAAGTGAAAGGAAATATATTTTTATCTGTAGGAAGCCTTGAGGCCACAGAAGAACCCGCATTTGCAAATATGGTTGGTAATGTTTTAAAAATGTCTGAACGACTAAAAAGTAGAAATTATGCACTGAACATCAGTACTCATGTCTTTGAAAACGAGACACACTTATCTGTAATTCCTGCGACTTTCTCAAGAGGTCTTCGCGAAGTTAATAAATACTAACTCCTCAAAATCTAAAAAAAAGTCGGTTAGTCATAGATAACAGTGCGACAATCTATTGATAAAAACCATAAAAAATGTTATAAATATATTGAATAAAATATAAACTAAAGGAGGGTTTAAAATGCCTGCATTTGTTATTGAAGAAACTTGTATCGGTTGTGAAGCTTGTGTTGGTGTATGTCCTGTTGAAACTATCACTATGGTTGATGGTAAAGCAATCGTTGGAGATGCATGTATCGACTGTGGAGCTTGCGCTGGTGAGTGCCCTGTAGAAGCTATCGAAATGAGATAGTAATTGAAAAAGGAGCAAAGCTCCTTTTTTTTATTTACTTGCAACTAAAAGTGTAAGTATTCCCTCAACATTTAAAATAGTTTCATCTTTTGTCATAATGAAGTGATCTCCTTTAACAACTTTTATCCCATTTACCATTCCCTGCCCTTTGATAGCTGTCAAGCAAAGAAAGGATTCAGAAAATTTATAAGTACTACTCCCCTTATTGGTAATCCGATAAAGAGAGTAATACAAGTTTTTAACTAGAACTTCATAGTTTTCATGATACTTTACGCGAACCTGTTGTGATTTGTGAGGTATCTGTAATACTTCTAATGATTTTTTTAGATGAAGTGGACGTCCTCGACCATAATCATAAAATCTATAAGTTAAATCACTAACTTGTTGTATCTCGTATATCATTGTATTAGCACAAATTGCATGCAATGTACCCGCGGGAATATTGATAACTTGATCATTTTCAATGACTATGTGCTTTATTATCTTACTCCACTCTCCGTTTTTCATCAATCCTTTCATCTCTTTCTTCGATTGACATTGATGACCTAAAACAAGATGCTTGTTAACACCACAATCTAGGATGACCCAACTTTCTGTCTTTCCATTACTCATCCCTTCGTGTTTCCTTGCATAATCATCATCGGGATGAACTTGAATGCTTAACTGGTCTTTTGCATCAATGATTTTGATTAGGAATGGAAATCCCTCAATAGCACTTACTCCAAATAGATCAGGATGATTTCTAAACACATCTGAAAGTTTTTGTCCTAGAAATGGCTCAGAAATAATCATAGATTGATAATCATTAAGTGTTGAAAATGCAAAACATTCACCAATGTTGTTATTAGGAAGTTTATATCCAAAAACATCGTTTAACTTCTCTCCTCCCCAGACTTTACTCACAAACTGAGGTTTTATTTTTAACATCATGTTACAACCTCCCAGCTGCAAACAATGCACCGTATACAGGTTCGACCACTGACTTTTGCAGTTCAAAATTGCCTTGAACACGTAACTGTTTTTTTAATTGTTCGAAGAAGTACTGCTCCAATCCTAATGATCCTACTACATAAACAACATTAGAATTTGATTCAATGTGACGATATACACTCTCAACCATCAGTGACAATTCAAGACATGCATCATCAATAATCTTGCACGCATGCTGATCTTTATTAACAGCATGTTTTGTAACATATTTCGCCAATGCAGCTGTTCTTGTACGGTTTTCATACATCTCTTTTATAAAGTAAATATAGTCTGTCATACTATTTATTTTATGGTCAGTCATGATATCTTGAATCATGTCTGTTTTTCTCATGCGATCATCGAGAGTTTTTGCGATGTATTTGATAACTTGCCTTCCCAAATAATATGCACTACCTGGGTCTCCCTCAAAGTGTCCATATCCTCCACTCCGGTGCTTTGACTTACCTTCCCCATAACAAACAGAACCTGTTCCTACAATTAGAACCATACCTTGTTGATCTTTAAGTGCAGCAAAGAAAGCGTTTACAACATCGTTCTCGCAGATAATTGTTGCGTCTGCAAAACCCCTTTCCTTACTCATAAGGTCAACAACGGATTTTGAATCATCATCAGACGCGACTCCTCCAAGGCCCAAAAACACCTTGTTAAACATAAATTCACCGATAGTAGAAACTGCCTCAATTATGTTTCTTATAGATGTCGTAAGACATACTGTATCTATACTAGATGGACCACTTGTTGCTTCTCCAACAATATTTCCATTCATATCACTAACAATTACTTTCGTTTTTGTACCACCACCATCAACTGCCAAAATCATAATTGGTTCCCCTCAAGTAGTTTTACCTTAAAAGTATGAATTTGATAAGGTTTAAACTCAACGGTAAACTCACATCCATCAAAATCAAGATCTTTGATGTCGTGTTCTTTTAAATCAACCAAAGAAATTCTTTCAATCGGACTCATCAATTTAAATTTTACATGCTTTCTTTCGTTATGATTATCATAAGCTCTTAAGATTAACTCCTCACTATGTTCAGCCCTCTTTATCGTATCAATAATGATGTTTTCACTGTTTACGCTAACAAAACTTCTATCGTTTATTATTCCTTGACCCTTTGAAGTGTCCATTACGTATATTGGACTGTTAAAATTACATGCCTGTTGGTGGGTATTTCCTTGTCTAAAATCCCCATCATGTGGATACAAACAATATTTAAAATGATGGCGGGTCTTATCAGCATTTGGATATGGCCAAGTTGGTGATTTGATTAAGCTTAATCTCATCACTGAATCTTTGATGTCATACCCATATTTACAATCATTGATAAGACTCACACCATATCCTTTTTCACTTATATCTGCCCACTTATGCGCACATACTTCAAATTTGGCCATGTCCCAACTTGTGTTCCAATGTGTATTTCTTTCAACATTTCCAAATTGGATGTCGTAAGTTGCCTTATCAGCCTTTATATCAACAGGGAAGCTTACCTTTAGAAAACTATTTTCTTCTTCCCAGTCTACTTCTGTATCAAAATCAATTCGAGGAATATCATTATATATTGTAATGTTTTGTCTTATGAAAGAGTTATTATATTTTTTAATTATGCGGTAAGTCTTTAAGACAGGTCCATTTTCTATCATTTCAGCTGATACCAAACAGTCGACATTCCATGATTTGAGTTGATAATGAAGATTCAAATCCCATGCTTCCCAATTATGTGGTCGATCATCAAACACTTGAAATTGATTAACTACTTGATTTAAAGCAACAACTTCCCGACAAGCGCGCTTATCATAAATTGAACGTATATTAAATTGTGAGTCAAATTCTATATTGAAGAACTGGTTCTCAAAGCCATCTTCACAATCACTCATTTCTTTCCCTTCAACTATCTCATAAACCTTAAACCCCTTTGAAGGAATATCTTTTGCATAAAAAGCCTTTCGATTTCCAAGATCTTGAACCTCATAAATCGTATCATTGTCCTTTAAAAAGAAATTTTCCTTTGTATCAAAATAAACGATATCATTTCGCTCATGAGATAATGTGTTAAAACAAATAATACTTCTGGATTTTGTAGAAATATTCTCAGCAATATTAGATAAACTATCTTTGATTAGATTTTGACCGTCTTGAAGTATTTTTTCATATTGTTTGTGTGATTGATCATACACCTCTTTTATTGAAGTACCCGGAATAATATCATGAAACTGATTGAGTAGAATGATATCCCACCCCTTTCTAATCTCATCAGTTTTGTAGGGTGATCCCGTTAATAAATGACTAAGAACTTGAAAAAACTCTAAATCTTGATACATGAGTTCAGCTTTTCGGTTATAGTATTTATTCTTTGCCATTGTCGTATATGTACCACGATGGTATTCGAGGTAAAGTTCTCCAACCCATTTTGGTAAGAATTCATTCTTGCCTACTCTTTCCTCTAGTTTTGATAGATAATCACAGAGTGTTGTGTGTCTTGTTGTTGGAGTACCTGGAATGCCCTTTTCTAAACGTCTCGCATTCTCTAACATCTCACGGTTGGCTCCTCCACCTCCATCACCGAATCCAAAACTGAGTAGTACATCATCATTTACAGCTTTTTGTTGATAGCGTTCCCATGTTCCCTTAACTTGTGAAGGATTCAAATCACCTTCATATATTGTTCTATGATCACCACTTTTCACCTTCTCATACTCATTTGTAGTTATAAAGTAAGTAAGAATTTCACTTCCATCCAGCCCTTGCCAGTTAAACGTGTCGTATGGCATTTTGTTATATTCATTCCATGAAATCTTTGTAGTAACAAAATGATCAATATTAAACCCTTTTAAGATTTGCGGTAGGCACGCACTGTACCCAAACACATCTGGTAACCACAGCACTTTTGATTGATGATTAAACTCGTTCTCAATAAACTGGGTACCATATAAAAGGTGCCGAACTAGTGACTCACCCGATGATAGATTACAGTCAGCTTCTAACCACATTCCTCCTTCAACTTCGAATGACCCTTCCCTAACTTTTTCTTTAACTCTTTTGTAAAGGAGAGGATGGTCCTCTTGAAGATATTTTAGTAATTGTGGCTGGCTTGCCATGAATTTATACTCAGGAAACTCATCCATTAGTTGTAGAGCAGTTGAGAAACTTCGCGCTACTTTTTCACGTGTTTGTCTTATTGTCCATAACCAAGCAACATCTATGTGGGTATGACCTAGTGTGCTCACATAAGGTGCAGAAGGATTGCAAAACTTCTCATAAAAGTTATTTCTTATAAACGATAAAGCGTTTTGAAGTGACTGCATATAAAATGATGAAGTGCTTCTTAGATCAACCAAATTAGCTGCTTCTAATAGTATCTCCATACCATCGATACGCCTTTTGTCTTCTTGATTCAACAGCATTAATGCACGATATGGAACAATAAGATCATAATACAAATTATTAGTCATCTTATCATATGTCGTTACAAAACATCTAAGATCTAGTAAGTGATCTTGCATACCAGAATAAGCATGCAAATCAATAATGAAACTCAATTGATCATTATCTTCTTTCTTAATAATGAAACCACGATGATTGGTATCTAAACCTTGAACAATCTCTTGATCAAGATAAGCTAAAAACTGAGGATTAATGGCATCCCATTCATTTTCTCTACCTGTCTCTAACTTAAACAAGACTGCTTTGTCTACATAGCTGCTTGGTAAAGAAACTTCAATTCTAAACCAGTATCTTTTATCATTCCCTCCCCACCTTTGATTAAGTGAAAACTCTCTCCAATTTTGTGATGAACTGTCAACCTCTTCAATTGACTTAAAATCTCCCTCCTTAAACTTTATAGTTGTTATCCTAAGTTCATTTTTTTCAATTCTTTTCTTTAAATCTTGTGTAATTCTTTTAATCTTTTCTTCTTTAAAGTACATAAAAAAACCTCCTAGTTACACTTAGTTAAAGTCTAACTAGAAAGTTTTAATGATTGAATATTATAAACGGACTTAATTTTATGATTTTGAGACATCTCGATATGAGGAGGGATTACATCCTACAAGACGATTAAAAAAGGTGCTAAAATAATATGGACTTGAGAAACCTAAAGTATCGGATATCTGTGAAATAGTTAAATCCGTGACTCTGAGAAGTTCTTTAGCTTTGTTTAATCTTATATCATTTATCATGGCTTTTGGTGTCAAGTTAATACTATTTTTGACAATTCTTGTAACTTGTTTTTCACTTAAGTTCATATGTTTCGCCAACATCTTTACATTAACATTCTTATCGATATTGCTCATGATGTACTGATGAATCTCAAGAAATCGAAAGTCACTCTTGTTGTACTTATCTAATTTCTGATAGTCAAGTTTGTTTGCTGCAATCACCTGTCTAGTTGTTTCAATCAACATTAAAGAAATCAAACTCCTTATGTTACTATGAAATCCAAATTCTTGCCTATAACCTTCCTCTAATGATTTCTCAAATAATGCCAGTACATTTTGTGCATTACTAAACGGTAAACATTTAGAGGTTTTTAGGATCTCAACTAAGGTAACTTCTTCGCTTTCTTCATCCGATAACAGCCTAATATCACAATTTATGCAATACTCTACATACCGAGTTTTTACATTATTAGATTGCTCATGGTACACACCAGGTGCAGTGATATAAAAATCATTCTTGGCTACCTCAAAACAACCATCATCTAAAGTCACAGTACTTCCACCTTCTCTAACAAAGTGAAACTCATAACTATGATGGCAATGCCTCTTGATTTCCCAATCATCTTCGACACTCATAACTCTAAACCATAAAACGTCGATTTCTAAGTGTTTTGTTTTAATACTTATATCAATTTCAGATAATTTTTTTGATGCATCATTTATATTCATTTTCAAAGTTGCACCTCCAGTTGAATACATTGTAACATAAAAAAAACACCGGAAAAATCCGGTGTTTAATTTTATAACACTAAGTCTAAATTCTTTCTTAATATCTCAGCAGAATCTTGAAGTTGCTTTAACTCCCCTTTGCTGATATCAAGTTTCATCACTCGGTCGACTCCAAACTTATTAACTAAAGCTGGAACTCCAATATAAATGTCATTGACTCCATCATACTCACCATCAATATGAGTCGATATTGGTAGGATTGAATTTTCATTATTTACAATCGCCTTAACCACTCTAACTAAACTCATTCCAATTCCATAATAGGTTGCATCTTTTCTCGCAATGATTTCGTATGCTGCATTTTTTACATCATGATATATTTTATCTAAGTCTTTAAATGATAACTTTTGATCTTTGATCACGTCGTAAATTGGCTTTGTAGCAACATTTGCTAGTGACCAACATACAAACTCACTATCACCATGTTCACCCATGATATAGGCATGAACGTTACGAGGATCTAAATTTAAGTATCTTCCAACTTCGTATCTCAAACGTGCTGAATCAAGAGTTGTTCCACTTCCAATCACTTTACGATGATCAAACCCTGATTCTAACCAAACGACATGACTTAACACATCAACTGGGTTAGTTGCAATCAAGAAGATCCCATTAAAGCCACTATTAACAACTTCTTTTGTTATTGCACGCATGACAGACGCATTTCTAAGAAGTAAATCTTGTCTAGTCTCACCAGGCTTTTGACTAACACCTGCCGTAATCACTACAATCTCAGCATCATGACAATCACTATAATCACCTGCATATATTTCCATAGAACTTGGTGCAAATGCCAATCCATGATTTAAATCAAGCGCTTCCCCTACCGCTTTATCTTTGTTTAAATCAACTAAAACCAATGACTCAAAAGCCCCTTGATTTAATGATGCATATGCAAAACTCATTCCTACATATCCTGTTCCGATTAACACTACTTTACCGTTTCTCATATCATTTCCTCCTTGCCTTACACCCTTATTAAAACCATTTCACTCAAAAGAGTCAAACAATGTAATAAAAAACAGTAGATTTTTATCTACCGTTTCCATGTTTAGCAAGATGAATCAATCTTTTTACTTCGTGAATCGTTAACTGACGATATTGCTTTGGTTTCAAATCCTCTAGTCTTAACTCACCAAATTGAACACGCTTGATTTTTTTTGCTTGATATCTCACTGTCTTAAAGATGTCTGCTAAAGGTAGTGTATTACCTGCTTGGTAACTAATACTAACTAGGCAAGAACTATTTCGTTTGTCCTTATCTTTGACTTTAACACGCATTCTATTGTACTTATAACCAGAAATCACGACTCCCTGTTCCAATGATTTTAAGGCTCCAGGATCAATAATCCCATCTAATCTCGCTTGAAACATTTGATCAATCTTAGCACTATTTTTAGATATCAAGTTAGCAAAATCTCCATCGTTTGTTAACAGTAAAATCCCACTAGAATCATAATCTAGTTTAGATACCGGAAACAATCGCTTAGCATCTTCTTCCTCGATAAAATCAGCTGCCACTTGGCGTTGCTTTTTATCACTGGCATTTGATAAACAACCTGATGGTTTGTACATCAAATAGTATACTTTTTCTGTAGCATTTATCAGTTTACCATCAACTACTATTTCATCACCAAGAGTTGCTTTATATCCTAGTTCGGTAACTTTTTTACCGTTAACAGCAACTTTTCCTAACTTAATCAATTCTTCTGCTTTTCTTCTTGAGCAATAACCACTCATTGCAATCACTTTTTGTAATCTTTCCATTTATACCAACTCCTTTAGTAGTATAGCAAAAAAGTAGTCAAATAACATTATTTAAGGTTAATTGGTCTCAAATAACTACTTTTCTTTATATATAAGAGATTTTCTTCAAAGTTATATTTACAAGCAAAACCAATTTTTCCAACTTCAACTTCTCCTGTTATATCTATTGTGTCATACTCGCCAGTTCTTGTGTTGTATTTACTGTAGATACAAATCTCTTTTTCACTTATTCTAATCGGCATTTCACTTGCGACGATATAATAATCAGATGTTTCTCCAACTTTTAAGTAGACTAAATTTTTAATCTTGTAATCAATTTCATTATTCTTAGTATTGTACGCTAGTTCACCATCTGGACTATATAATGCTCTTAGCGCAGCATCTGATTCTTTAACTAACAGTTGATATTGACCATAATCCTTAAAATTATTTAAAGAATCCATTCGATAATAATGGGCAGCAATTTTTTCACCCCAATATGGATCTGAAGCATAAAGCACATTGATTCCGCTTTCTTTATTTCCTAAAAAAGCCCCGTGATAACGATAATCAGTTAATACATCAGTGTATCCAATTGAAACAAACTTCTTAGAATGATACTCTACTCCATCAAAAATCGAATCAAAGGCTAAACTTCCTTCATACGGATTACCATCATAAGCCCCCATACCAAACAAGTTATTTTTATCAAGGGCAATCTTTGAAGTTCCAAAAGCACTTTCATGTACTGCCCATGCATATTCAATAGCAGCGTTTACGCCTGTTTCTTGTTCTGCTAAGACAAAGTAGTTTCCATAACCCTCCATTACAGACTCTCGACTTAGGGCACGGTATTCAAAATACTTATTTAAATCATCACCTGTATAATTAGATTCTGATCGAATCGGCAGGTATTGATAATAACTATAATATGGTTCTTGATTAACCGCATTCTTTTTTGTTTCATCTACCATATCGGTTAACATCACAAAATAATCATCATAAAAGTAATGACCATCAAAACTGTAATACTTTTTGTTTAACTCCATAAATGAAGGACCTACTCCAAACTTAATTGAAGAGATATCATTTAACAATACATTACGGTGAGTAAACTTATGATTAAGTTCACGATTCCCTTCAACGTCATAGACAATATAATGTGTTACATCTTCAAAATAGTCTAAAAGTTGTGATGTTGGAATCAACTGTAAGGTTCTGTCTCCATGGTTATAGTTCACCCAAGCCGTTTTACCACTTAGTTTAATCTTAATTCTATTGCTTTCTTCGATATCACTTCTGATAAAGGCTGACTCATAACCAAATTGACCATTTGTATAAGTCGAGTTTAAACGGTCTTCTTTGTTATCATACATTCGAATCAACTCGGTAACAGGAATTGCTCCTAAATTAACAAAACCAGATCGCATATCAATCACTTGATTATCATATCTTCTGATTACTGGTGTTGATTCAACACTATGCTCAAGTAAGTTCATACCAACTTTCGCCTTCTCTAAGCTGTCATAACAATCGACTAAGTTAAACTCCAACCCGTCACTAGCAAGTTCTAAGGCATACTTTGTCTGACAAGAATAATCAGTTGCAACATCTAACTTTGAGAACCAATCGTCATCTTGATAAAATTTTAAAGCAAGTTTTCCATCAACGCTATACAATTCATAAGTATAGCCTTGGTGATGTTGATACATCGGCTTCCCATCATAATCAATTGATACTTTTGATTTGGCATTATCCAATCCAATCTTAACAATAAATTCTTTTCCCATATCTAAATCTTGTAAATACACCTTATAGTTAAAACCGCTCCACCTATAATCTTGCTCTAAAGAATCTACAAACAAGTTAACTGAAGTAAAGCGAAGTGCATTACTTGTTAATGAAATCCCATGGAACTCTTTATCTTGAGGTTCTCCTTCTTGATAAATTGACCCAACCAATGATAAATATGCCCCCTTTTCATCATTTAACCTAAAGTCTACATCATAGACATCAACTTCATATTTGCTAAAATTTGAACTACTGATTGGCGTCCCATCAACAAAAAAGATTAGAAACAGAATAATTGCCAAAAAGTTAATACAAATAAGAAGCAATGCAAATAATAGTCCACGTGAGCTAAATTTCATAATATCACCTTTCTTTCTCAATAAAAACCAAGCACTAAATGCTTAGTTTCTTTATCTTCTAGCTGGAATTAGAAAGCTAGTTTCATCACTAGGATCAAAATAATCTATCTTCCACTTTGAACCACTTTTAACAAGGGTTACTTTGGCTGGAATTCTCTCTACGATTTTAACTAACTCAACACCTGAAATAATCTCAACTGATATGACACAATTTGCAACATATGTCTTGGTTTCTTTATCAATTTGTGTTGGTTTGCTGACATTGATAGAAACTACTCTTGAAACAAAATTATTAGCTTTTGCACCTAAGATATAGTTATAAACTAATTCATCTTCTAACAAACGATTAAACTCTTTATCGGTTGTTAAAGACTTATACTTTGAAAACGCTTTTGGATCAAGTGATTTAACATTTTCATTATCACTGTACTCAAAATAATCCAAAGACTTTTCGACATCAGAAATAGTATATAAGATCTCTGCAAATCTCTCGATTACCTTTTCTTGTCTTTTTCTTGTTGTGTTTGCCATTGAGTAACCTGTAAAGAGTAATAAGATTACAACAATCGGAATAATATACTTATAGTACTTTTTCATTTAATCAGTCCTTTTTTGGTTATAATAAAATTATACAACATAAAAGTCTTAATAAAAATAAAAAAAGTGCAAAATGCACTTTCTTATAGTTCACAGTTTCTTGGTGTTCTTGGATAAGCTTGTGTATCACGAATATTATCAATACCTGTTACAAACATAATCATACGCTCAAGTCCAATACCAAACCCACTTGTCATTGTTCCAGAATATCTTCTTAAGTCAAGATACCATTTTAATTCTTCTACATCTACACCGCATTCAATCATACGTTGTTCTAGTACTTCAGGACGATGTTCACGTTGTGAACCACCAACTAACTCACCAGCACCAGGCACTAATAAGTCAACCGCAGCAACTGTTTCATTGTCATCATTTACTGTCATATAGAAGGCTTTAATATCTTTTGGCCAATCTGTAACAAAGACCGGTCCATATACACTTGTTAAGTACTTTTCATGCTCTGTTGCAAGATCTTCACCGTGCTTTGGTAAGAACTCAAACTTCTCACCTGAAGCTAGTAATACCTCAACTGCTTCTTTATGAGTTACTTGTTTAAATTCTGCATGTAATACTTTTTCCAATCTTTCAATAAGTCCTTTTTCAACGAACTGGTTGAAGAATTTCATTTCTTCAGGACAAGTTGTTAAGACATGATTAATGATATATTTTACTAAACCTTCAATATACTCGATATCTCCTGCTAAATCACAGAAACTCATTTCTGGCTCAATCATCCAGAACTCATTGGCATGAATTTTTGTGTTTGAGCGCTCTGCACGCATTGTTGGACCAAATGTATAAACATTACGGTGAGATTGAGCAAATGGTTCAACATGAATTTGACCAGATACTGTTAACCCTACCTTTTTAGCAAACATATCTTCTTTGTAATCTACTTCTCCTTCTTCAGTAACCGGAACATTTAATAAGTCTAAAGTTGATACTTTAAACATCTCTCCTGCACCTTCTGCATCATTACTTGTAATGATTGGTGTGTGGATATAAATGAATCCTTGCTCTTGAAAGTAGTTATGAATCGCCATTGAAACAGCATTTCTTACTTTAAATGACGCATAGAACAAGTTAGTTTTACCTCTTAAATGCGGCACTGTTCTTAAATACTCTCTCGTATGTCGTTTTGGTTGAATCGGGTAATCTGCACTTGCATTTGTAGACCACTCTACACGCGTCGCCTTAATCTCAAATGGTTGTTTTCTACCTTCTGTTAATTCAACACGACCATAAACTTCAATTGCAGTTCCTACTCTTAACTTTTGAATTTCGGCAAAATCAGCTAAAAATTGATCCTCGTATACAACTTGAATCGTCTCAAAGAACGAACCATCATTTAAACTAATAAACCCAAATTCTTTTTGAGCACGATTATTTCTAATCCACCCACTTATCTTAACTTCTTGATTTTTGTATTCTTGCGTGTTTGCAAAAATATCTTTTACTAATGTGTTTACCATAACAATTCCTCCTTTTTTAAATTAAAAAAACGCCCTTAGATCAATATCTAAGGACGTTATTACGCGGTACCACCTTAATTCTAAACTTACGTTTAGCTCTCAACCCCTTAACGCGGGAAACGGACAGTTCTACTCACAATGTTTTCTTCTGTCAGCTCGAGATGTTATTCATTTGACTTGTGCTCCTGGCTTCCACCAACCCAGTTCGCTTTAACACATTGGACAAACTACTTCTTCTCTTCTTAGCATGATTAATGAGAATATACTATAACTTGCATTTTAAGTCAATCCCTAAAGAAAAAATATGCGATAAATCGCATACTTTTCTTTGCAAATTATGCTGGTACACTCATAAATGCCCAAATACCTAGTCCAACAAAGATTACTGCCCAAACATAGAAGAAAATAACTGTTCCTTGTTCACCAAGAACTTTTCTGAACATTTTGATTTTACCCATTTCCCAGATTGATTCTGGTTTTTTTGTTGCTGCAATATATGCTACAAATCCTGCATATGCGAATGCTGCTAATCCTGCTAACGGTTGCCAATTCATAATAATCCTCCTTATTCTAGTCCTTTTCTAATTCCTTTTTTAAGATACAAGAAGACCAAGATACTTGGGATGATGATATAGAGTGCATAGAGTCCAATCTCAGCCCATGTTGCTTCGTAATTCAGAAGCATTTGGTTTCCTTTATAAACCCAATACCATGGTAACCACATAAATAACCATTGCCATTTATCGCTTAAAAACTCAACGGCTGCAACAACTCCTAATACAGGTAAGAATAACCCTTTAATACTTGCTGCAACTTCCATGATATCAGTGTTTTTTGTTCCTTCAAAGAATCCTACAAGAATTCCGACAATACTACCTAACAAGGTTAATACAACCAATTGTAAGAAATTTATCTCTCTAAATCCTGTTAAGTAAACAATTGTAATTGATCCATAAATTGGTAAAATGATTCCTACCAAACTTTTTCCAACAATAAATCCAAGTCTCGAAATCGGTGTCACATTGACTGCACTGATCGTGTTGTCAACTTTCTCTTCGACAATGTTGATACCAATTAACATTCCACCTAGAACACCTAACATCATCAAGATGAGGTTAACAAACAAGGTTTTCATTGGATTTAAGTCTTTTTCAAAACTGTGAATCTTTGCGTTGGCATTATTGAAGTCGACATCATTTTGTTCAAAGTAAAGTAATAACTTAGCAAAATCTTGACTTTCTGTCATCTCATTACCTTGCACTAATATCTGATATGCTCCACCTTCATTGTAAATTCCAATCACTTGATCGCGTCTTGAAACGCGTTCTTCCATCGCCTCGTAATCACTAACTAAAGTGATTTTGGCAAAATTCTCTAAATACTCAACCTGTGAAGGATTTTCACCTTCAACAAAAGCTAAGTTCAATGTTGTTTCATTTACACTCGGCACTAGCAGATTAATGATAATTCCAAAAATGATTGGAACTAAAATAATATACATGGCGATGAAATCACGAGAATTTGACTTTATATCTCTTAAAAATACCGCTAAAATCTTTTTCATAATTCCTCCTCCTTATGCTAGTGTCTTCTTAAATCTATAACTAGCGACTGGTAACAGTGCTAATCCTAAGACTAAGAATCCAAGACTTGAGTATAATACGAACATAAAATCACCATGAGTAAGCACTTCTCTTAATCCATACATGATGTAATACGTAGGAATGAAGCTAACCCATGCTGGGTTCCACGCTGGTATGTTATATGCAATCGCTGGTAAACTCAGCAAGATAATCAAAACATAAAGCACTCCGAATGATTGCATAATGTTTGTGTAATAACTTGATAATATTAAACCTACAACACTAACAAAGAATCCACTCGTTAAAATGATTAAGAGTAATCCTAAAATATTATAATCAAATCCCATCACTGCAGTTGTTAGGGCAAATGATGAAATGATTGCTGTTGTTGAAATTAACAATACTTTAGATAAGAGGTATGTCGTTACACTTGAAGGTGTCACAGCGTAAGCTTTGATAACCCCTTCCCCTTTATCTAAAAAGATGTAAGAGGCAATAATGAATAACCCCATCAATGACCCATTAAAATACAAGAATAACGGTAACAGATTTTCACGATCTGTTAGTTCAACTTGAGCATCACCAAGTGTAGTGACCTTAATGCCGTTTATTGCAGACTCAATATCACCATCTTCAATGATGACAGAAGCCGATTTTATGATGTTTTGGAATTTCTCAGACTCATACCCTTGTAAGTAATAGTCAAAGAACAACTGATTGTCTTGAATTGAAATAGAGATTGCTAATACTTTTTTGCTTTCAGCAGCATCGGCCATTTCATTTTCATTGTCAAATAAATACAGTTTTGTTTCATCCGACTCATAAAGTGTTGCTTCATACGTTGAGTCACCGACTTCAATTGATTCTGTTGAGATGTCAACATCATCTCCTATGAAACCATCAATATACATCTCTTTCACTGAGTCATTTAAGTCTAAATGCAAATACTCAGTTGATTTTGATGAAAAATTCTCAGGTACTACCATTGTGAGAATAACAATCATAATGACTGCCATCACAATTTCCATATAGAAGTAGAAACTTTTAGACGCTAGTTTTAATTCCTTTAAGTAACTGTACCAAAGTTTCATTTTATACAAGTCCCCTTCCGGTAACTTTAATAAAGATTTCTTCTAACGTCGCTTCTTTTGAGTGAAGAGTTTGAATTTCATAACGATCAATTATCTCTTTCATTCTTTCTTTATCTTTGTCAACAATAGTCGATAACGTTTCACGTTTAACCTCATCACCATCAAGATATTCTACTTCTACTACTTTGTCTCCATACTTAAGCTTTAAGTTCTTAGGTGAATCAATCAATTTAATCTCACCATCAACCATAAAGGCAACACGGTCACATAACTCATCAGCAATAAACATGTTATGAGTAGTTAAAAAGATCGTTGCTCCTTTTTTAGATTCTTCTTTAATGACATCTTTAATGTCTGCTGCAATTGAAGGATCTAGTCCAGTTGTTGGTTCATCAAGGAACCATAACGTTGGATTATTGATTAGCGAACGCGCAAACGTCAAACGATGCTTCATCCCTTTTGAGAATGAACCTGCTTTATCATTAGCCTTTTCTTTTAATCCGACCATTTCAAGTAAATCCAATGGATCACGCGTTTCAACGTCAAATAGTTTTGCATAAAACTCTAAGTTCTCTTTTGCTGTTAGTTTTGAGTAGACGTTTGATTGCTCAAAGCTCATTCCAATTTGATTAAACATCTTGTTTTCAATCGTCTTAACATCATAACCTGCAACACTTACTTCTCCTTCTTGAAGTTGAAGTAACCCAGTTAAAATGTTTTGAGTTGTACTTTTTCCTGCTCCACTTGGACCTAAGAAACCAAACACTTCTCCTTCAGCAACTTCAAAGTCAATGTTGTTCACCGCAAACTTATCGTTATTATCATAAGAATGCTTTAAACCTTTTACTTTAATCATAGCTTTTCCTCCATGTATTATTTATAAAATGTATTTTTTAGAATATCCATATAAGAATCAAACCTCTTGGAATATTCATCAATGTTCCACTTGTCTTGTAACACGAGAATGTTTTGCATCTCTTCCTCACCCATCTTTTCAATGGTCCAATTGAGAATCTTTAAAGCATTTTCAACATTTACATCGTCTCTAAACAGTGAATAATCAATGTTTTCAACCATAATACGGTTATAAAGATTCGGTGAGAAACTTTCGGCAAGTTCTTTTATCTCTTCATAGGTTTTGTTCTCGTAAAACTTAGGCACAATATCATAGATATTGGGATGTTTGATGCTAATCCCCATTTTAATAATGGCTACTTCTTTCAAGCGGTTAAAGACATCCGGTTCATTAAAATTTAAGTTTCGTTCGATTTCGCCCATGATAAGATCAAAAACATAATAGATTAGGTAGTCATATAGTGCTTGTTTATTCTTAAAATAATGATAAATCAATCCTTTTGATACTCCTGCTCGTTTAACAATTGCATTTGTAGAAGCCTTTTCGTAGCCATTCTGACTGAACTCAACAATGGCTGCATTAATTATTTTTTCTTTCTTACTAGATTCGACTTCTAGTAAAACATCTTCCATTCACTCACCTCCACCGACCACCTTGGTCAATTTGAGTATATCACTACCGACCAATCTGGTCAACAACTTCGAATCATTATTTTAAATAAGAAAAAGAATTAAATTGCTCCTTTAATTTGATTATGATATCCTAAGTTCAAGAAAAATATTGGAGGCTTTTTATGAAAACAATACTAATTGCCGAAGATAATGCTGATTTAACAAAGGTATTATCTTTATACTTAAGTAGCGAAGGATATAACGTTTTAACATCAGCTGATGGCTTAGAGGCACTCTCTTTGTTTAACGATAATCAAGTTGATTTAATCATCACCGACATCATGATGCCACACTTAGATGGTTATGCATTAATTAAAAAAGTCCGCGAGATCTCTGATGTGATGATTTTTGCATTATCTGCTAAAAATCAAGACCATGATAAGATTTTGGGCCTAAATATCGGGGCAGATGACTACATCACAAAACCATATAATCCTTTAGAGGTGGTCGCGAGAGTTAATTCTGCTTTTAGAAGAATTAACAGTTCACAAACAAAACAGACTACCCTTTTATTGGATGGATTAAAACTTGACACTAATAATGTCATGGCATATAAAAAAGATGAACTTCTTGATTTAACGATTACAGAGTTTAAAATCTTAAAACTGTTGTTAGAACATCCTGGGCAGATTTTATCTAAAGCTAAAATAAGTGAGCATGTAAACGGGGCATACTTTGAAAATGATGAAAACACTATCACTGTACATATTTCAAGAATTAGAGAAAAAATTGGAAAAAGAAGTGACGGATCAGAGTTCATTAAAACGATTAGAGGTTTAGGGTATAAAATTGAAAAGTAAAAGAAAAGCCCGTTCCCTACTCTCTACTTTAGTTTTTGAACTCATTCTCTTTTTAATCGTTTGCGCTATCATCACCTTTGGGGCTTCAATTTTTCTACTTATAAAAGTCTTCATTGAACCTTCTGACTATCTTGATACACCTTTTGAAGATAATCAAGAATTGTTTATGAATGCAGAATACAACAAAATTAATATAGAGAAACAACTAGGTGAAGGAAGTTATTTTCTTGTCTATGATGAAAATGGCGTTCTCTTATATCAAAGTGTCGCCCATCCATTACAACTCTCTAAGAAGCAAATAGACGATATTCCTGATGTTGAAAATAGCGAGATATCAAAAGATGTTTTAAGCAATAATGAAACACGTTATACTTTCAAAAATATCGATAGTGAAGTCACAGATACGATCATTACAGACGGAGAGAATATCTTGTACTCATCTTTTGAGTTTGATCACAATAATCTAGATATCTTGTTAGGGATCTATCAAGACTATAAAATCAGAAAAAAAGAAGTAACTGTAAACAATACGAAGAAAGCAATCATCTTCTTTACTGCAAATTATCATGACACACTTAATGTAGAAACCTTCTTTTTAAGTATTTTATACGTCTTCTTTGCCGTTATTGGTATTCTTGTTGTCACTTTATATGTTTATCTTATACGAGTTAACTCAAGAATTAGCAAACCACTAAAAACCTTGCAAGAAAAGGTGGCTAACTTCAAGATAGGGGAAAAAGTAAAAGTAAAGTACAAAGGACCCAAGGAATTTGAAGAACTCTTTGCGAAGTTTGAAGAAATGGCTGATAGTTTAGCTACACTCGAACAAGAAAAGCAAAACTCAATCAATGAAAAACGCAAAATACTATCAGATATCAGTCATGACTTAAAAACACCTATATCAATTGTAAAAAGTTATTCTGATGCGATTAAATCAGACCTGTTATCTGCAGATGAAAAAAGTGAGTATTTAGGTATTATTACTAAAAATATCGATTACTTAACCGTTCAAATAAATGAGTTTAGTGATTATAACATGATGGAATCACCAGAGTTTAACTTAAAGTTAAAACCTACAAACTTGTTTGAATTGACTCGCGATTACATCATTAGTCGTTACGATGAACTTGATTACTTAAACCATCAACTAGATGTTGAAATCATTGAAAGTACCTCAAAAGTGATGATTGATGAATTTCAAATAAAGAAAGTGTTCAACAATATCATCTCTAATGCGATCAAGTACAGTCAAAACTCAACCATCTATATAAGTGCTTTTGAAGATGAGCAGTTTGTTTATATTCGTTTTGCAAATGATGGAAAAAAGATACCAGAAGAAATCAAAGAAAACATCTTTAAACCCTTTGTTATGGGGAACCAGGCAAGAAATAGTGGTAATGGTAGTGGTCTGGGACTAGCCATTGTTCATAAAATCATCAACCTACATAATGGTCACATTTCATTAGTTGATGACTCTATTTCAAAATACAATGTTGAATTTATTATTACACTACCCAAGACACTATAGTCTTGGGTTTTATTAACAAATCTTAAGATTGACTTAATTATATATTCGAGATAATTTCCTATAATGGTGGTACTACAGGAGGATTATTTATGAGAAATAATAAAATATTAAAGGTAGGAATTCTATTCTTACTGATGACAATTGTATTAGAAGGACTAATCTATTTGATTCCAAGTACAATTTTAGTAAAGTTTGATCAGTACTTGAGTATTCTTTTACCAGTGTTGATTCTCGCATTAATTTTTAAGATTGACTTTAAGGAGCGTTTTAAGTTAAAAGGGATTAAACTATCAACCGTTTTCTTCTTAGTGTTAATCACATTGTTTATGTTACCAATATCAGGTTTTGTTGGTGAACTGACAACCCTTGTCTTTGGTCAAAATAAGTTTGGAATTAACGCCTACTTGGAATCATTAGATGTTAGTCCATTTATGATTTATTTTTTAATTGCTGTAACCCCAGCAATTTGTGAGGAATTAATGCACCGTGGATTGTTACTAGATTTAAAAGCACCTGTTAGCATGCATCACCTTGCTATATTGAGTGGTATCATGTTTGGTCTATTCCATATTGGTTATGATCAAGTGTTTTACACAGCTGTAATGGGTTATATCATCGCCTATTCAGTCATTATCACTGGTTCAATCTTACCCGGTATCATAATTCACTTACTTAACAATTCACTATCAGCAATGAGTCTAATCTTTGCATCAGGTAGTTCAGAGGTGGTTGAAACGACAACTGAGTCGGTATCAATTTTATCGATGTTGCCATTCGCTGCCTTTGGTGCCTTAATGATTTACTTCATCTATAAAAAATTGATAAAAGATTATAACTACGATGATAAAAAACGCATTGAAGAAAACTTAAAAGAATCAACGAAACTCCAAAGAAGTGATTCTCTAACAATGTATTTTCCTATCATTTTAGTAGCACTTTATGTATTGTTGGTTAACTTGTTACTTCATTATGTAGGACTTTAAGAGGAAGGTAACTTCCTTTTTTTTTGCATTAAAAAACCCCAATTTCTTGGGGTTGAATCATTATCTTGCTTGATCGATAAATTTAACTAAATCTTCTTTAGATAAAGCACCAACATTCTTAGCAACTTCTTCTCCATCTTTCATTAATACTAAAGTTGGAATACTCATTACTTTGAATCCCATTGCTAACTTTTTATTAGCTGGCTCATCTACATCTAACTTAACAAAGTTTACATCTGTGATTTCTTCACTTAACTCGTCAATGATTGGCATTAACATTTGACATGGACCACACCATGTTGCGAAAAAGTCTACTAATGTAATTCCTTCTTTTGTTTCATTTTCAAATACATCTGCATTAATTTGTTTTAACATTTTTAATTCCTCCTTAGATTTTACATTCTCATTATAACATCTTTTTATTCACTTGAAAGCAATTTGCACTTTTTTGCATTCGGTCAATTTAATTGTGTGCTTAATTCATAATAACTTTCAAGATATAAGTTTGGATTAATGTTTAACTTATATAATTTGGTATCACCAAATGTTTTACTAATTCTTGAGTCTCCACTGTCATAATCATTCTCTAACACTGGATAAATAATGACTTTCACATCATCAAACTCTCTTTTTTTAATGGTAGCACCTTCAAAGTATACTCCTTGAATTGAATCAACAGCCATCTGACCACCTTGAAAGTAATAGTCACGGTAAAGACTAATATATAAAAGTCCGTTTTGAACTTTCCACGTTCCTACTGACCATAAGGTTCTACTTGAACCATACAAGGTAAATGGATGTCCATCATTACTAGAAACAAAGGTTCCATCTTCAAACAAGTGAAAACTGTTTCTAGACGTTGATCCTACATTATCACCAATATGCCAAAACCCAACTAAAAGTCGTGTCAAGTCGTAATCAGCTTTACTATTATTAATGACCTTATTAATTTTAAGTTCACCTTGCAATGCTTTAACAGTTTCAGTTAACTCATCATTAGAGTTTATGAGTTCATTCACTTCACTTTTCTTTTGATCAAGTTCAAGAATATAAGTTTCTTCTAAAGCACGATGTTTTTCATTTAAATCATCATACTTGTTTTCAAGTGATTGATAATCTTTTCTCTTAGAGTACAAATCACCAATAATTGCGCCTAATAGAACAACAACTAAAGTGAGTGCAATAATGACGTAACTTGTGTTTTTACTCATAGAGACCCCCTAACTGAATTCGACGATAGTAGCACCGGTTCCACCTTCACCACTACCTCCGTACCTTGCTTTATATCCGTGTCGTTTTAAGAAATCAACAACTGCTTTTCTTACAGCCCCCGTACCATGCCCGTGAATGATTGAAACAGATGGGTAGTTACAAAGCTTTACTCGATCCATATATAAATCAAGTTCACGTAGTGCATCATCAACTGTCTTACCACGTAAATCAAGTTTCATAGGAACATTTCGATCTACCTTTTGAGATGCTCTTTCTGGTTTTTTAGGTTTTGGACGTTGGTTAAAGATCAAGTTATCAACTTTAACCTTTGTCGCCATGTCCCCAAGTAAAACTTCCCATTCTTTATTGTTTAGTTTCTTAGATAAAACTGCTCGTTGCTCAAATGGTAACACTTCAACAATGTCACCTGGCATTAGTTCAATGCTTTTTGTTGCCTTTTTCTTATTAACTAACTCTTGATGTTTTAACTCTTCTAAGCTCTTTTTAGCTTCTGTCACTTCGTGACCTTTTTTAGCTTCTTTTACATTCTTTAATAGATCATCAACTTGCCTTTGAGTTGATTCTACAATTCTATTGGCTTCAACTTTAGCTTTTTTAATATAATCTGCCTTAATTGATTCAAGTTGTAAGTCACGTTCTGAAACCTCAGCAAACAACTTCTCATAATCAGCTTGTAGTTTATTTAAGTTTTCTTCTTTTTTACGCACTTCATACATGTTTTTTTCAACAATTTCGAGCATTTTATCTGACTCTGTCATGTTGCTCTCTAAAATCGTTCTTGCTGACTTAATCACCGTTTCATTCATTCCTAATTGTCTAGAAATATCTAATGCGTTTGAATGACCTGCATGACCAAGTAACAGTTTAAAGGTAGGTTTTAACTCCTCCATATTAAACTCAACAGATGCGTTTAAGATATACTCTTTTTTCTTGGCATAATCTTTCATTTCTGAGTAGTGGGTTGTTGCAACCGTCTTTGCACCAAACTCTTTTGTATACTCAAGTATTGAAATAGCAAGACTTGCCCCTTCTTTAGGGTCAGTCCCACTTCCAAGTTCATCAAACAAGACAAGCGATTTATCATTTACTTGATCGACAATATTAATAATGTTGACCATATGACTTGAAAACGTTGATAAATTTAACTCAATTGACTGGCGATCACCGATGTCAGCATAAACTGCATCATAAATTGCAATCTTAGAGCCTTTTTCACATGGAATGTGAACACCTGATTGCGCCATCAATGTTAACAATCCAATCGTCTTTAAAGTAACTGTTTTACCACCCGTGTTTGGACCAGTGATAATCATTGTTTTATGTTCTGAACCAATCACAATATCATTTGCCACAACTTCATCTTTATCGATTAACGGATGACGTGCTTGAATTAATTTAATGTCATCCTCTTCATTAATTTCCGGACGAGTTGATTTTGTATCAATCGCATACTTCCCTTTAGCAAACATCAAATCAATTTCACCTAAGAAGTACATATTTTGTTTGATAATATCAGCATGTGAACTAACAAGTCCTGATAAAAACATTAAGATTCTTGAAATCTCAGCTTGTTCCTTGATTGTTAATTCACTTATATGGTTGTTTAAATCAACTGTTGATTGTGGCTCAATATAAACCGTTTGACCCGAACTTGATTGATCATGAATAATCCCTTTAAAGGTATACTTATATTCTTCTTTAATTGGAATAACAAAGCGATCATTACGAATCGTTACAATTGCTTCACTCATCATGTTTGATTGAGTAGATACAATTTGATCTAACTTACGCTTAATTGTTGATTCTTTACTTTTGATTTCACGTCTAATTTTACGCAGTTCAAATGAGGCAGAGTCTTTAATAAACCCTGATTCATCAATACAACGCTCTATTTCATCACGTAGATCTTTTAATGAATCCATTTCCATACAAAAATGCGAGAAGTAAACGATCTGTTCAAGTTCTACTTTTTTTGCATATAACTGTACACGACTAACATTTAACAACAAATTCTGAATATCAAGTAATTCCTCAATATTTAAGATAGCGCCGATGTTAGCTCTTTGAATGTGTTCATCTACATTCTTTAGTTTATAAATTGGTACTGAATTATAACTCGAATAAATTCGAAGCGCCTCATCAGTAATATCTAAGTGTTTCTTTATTTTTTCTATTTTTTTAAATGGAGTTAAAGCCAAGACTTTATCACGACCAATTTCACTCGCACAATGCGTTGAGATTAGCTGACGTATCTTGTCAAACTCCAACGTTTGTATAATATCATTCATGTTAATTTCCCTCTAGTATTTTTCTTATGTCTTCTCCCTCAATTTCACCATTATCATACATTGTTTGTAGTTCTTCTTTTGTAAAAATTTGTTGATCTAAAAGAACTTGAACAACATCTGGTGTAGCAAAGGTTTTAATTAATTCTGAATCAAGTGTTCCGCTATCATAAAGTGCCTTCAACTGATCCAAATCGAGTGAATCAGATTCTAAAACCATATTAATCACGTCTTCATTAATAATACTTTTAATCACTTCAGGATCAACATCCCCGCTTGATACCATTTGATTTAAGTCAGCAATACTAACATTATCACCTAACATTTCTCTCACCATATCCGATGAGATAACATTACTAAGTAAGTTAGGATTGTCTTTGATAAAATCACTCACAATGTTGATGTTTGAAAGGTCTAATGTTTCACCATTAGCAATCATCTCATTGATATTTGCAATCACATCTTTTAGTTCACTTCCCGTTCCGTTGACAAAATCAGAAAGTAAAGGTGTATTGTATAAAATCACTTTAGCACTGGTACTTTCGTTTACGTCTTTAACGAAATCATTACCAACAAATGACAAACCAAACAATACAACAAAAATTACTAAGTATGTCTTTAAGAAACTTAAAGCCGCTGCAAAATACATCGTAATTCCTGAAATTGTTGCTTTCTCAATTGATGCTACAATGTTTATAATTACTTTTAAAATAATATTAAACACGAACCACAACACTAAAAATGCAATGGTTGATGCAATCATCATTCTCACTGACTCAAGTGATGAAAACTCTGGTGGTAACTTCACAAAATCTAAAAAGAATAATGCAAAATAACCTTTAAACTGATTAGCTAAAAATGCACTAACAAAATAGGATAAAAATGAGAGTGCCTCTTTAATGAGACCATTCTTAATTCCTTTATAAATTGAACCTGCTAATAAAATTATAATAACGATATCTACTATACCTAAATTCATATTCATCACCCCAGTCAATTATATCAAATTGGCTTATTTATTAAAAGGTTAAAGAGTGCTATAATACAAGTGGTGATAATATGACAAAAACAATTATTGTTAACGAAAGTACAATAAGGAAGATGAAAACATTTTATAGTGATGATATGGTCAAGACTCCTCAACATGCTTTGTTTTCAGCAAAATCTAATAAGACAACAATAACAGCTTATAAATCAATGAAAGTACTGTTTCAAGGTGAGAATGCCGAGTACGAAGCTTCGATTTGGCAAGGTATCATTCCTGAAAAAAAGACAAAACAAGCCCCAAAATCAAACGAGGACTACTATAGTTTTGTTATCGGAAGTGATGAAGTAGGAAAAGGTGATTACTTTGGACCATTGATTGTTTGTGCGAGCTATGTTGATCAAGACATCATCGATTTAGCCCAGAATTTGAAGATTTTAGACTCTAAAAAAATGACAGATGATGACATAAGAAAAGTTGGGAAAAAACTTGCTGAAAAAGTATGCTTTTCATTATTAAAAGTTGATAATTTATTATATAATAACCTTAAGGCCCAGGGTCTGAACGTAAATGAAATTTTAGCAAAAACTCATAACAAAGCCATTGATAATTTAACTAAAAAAATCAATAAGACACCGGTTGCTATTGTTGATGAATTTGCTTCAATGAAAAACTACCAGCGTTACTTAATAAACGATCAAGTATACGCAAACACCAAATTAGTTCAGAAAGCTGAAGATAAGTACTTAGCAGTTGCTATCTCTTCTATTTTAGCAAGGTATCAATTCTTAAATGATATAGATGCCATGAGTGAAGCTCTAGGTGAAAAGATTTTACTCGGCGCTTCATCTAAAGTAGATCAATTAGCAGCAAAACTTTATCAAAAGCTTGAGATAAATGAATATAAAAAATATGTGAAGTACAGCTTCAAAAATACCGAAAAAGTATTAAAACTAATCACGGAGGGAAAATAATGTTAACAGAAAAATTAGAAAAAGCAATCGTTGATCAAATTAATTTTGAACTTTATTCAGCAAACATCTACTTAGCAATGGCTAACTACTGTGCGAGCCAAGGACAAGCAGGTTTTGAAAACTGGTTCATGGTTCAGTATGAAGAAGAAATCTTCCATGCTAAAAAATTCATGAAGTATATCAATGAAAAAGGTGGACGAGTAATCATCACTGGATTTGATGCAGTTCAAAACGAATACGAATCATTATTAGACGTATTTGAACAATCATTACATCATGAGCAAATCGTAACTTCAAGAATTTATAACTTAATGGATATTGCAATTGATGAGCGTGAGCATGCAACGCGTTCATTCTTAAACTGGTTCGTAGATGAGCAAGTTGAAGAAGAAGATAATGTAAGAAACATCATCGACAAGTTAAAACTTGTTAAGGATGCTGGATTATACTTATTAGACCAAGAATTAGCACAAAGAACTTTTGTTGCACCTGCACTATAAAATATAATCAACCTACGGGTTGATTTTTTTTATTACTCCCCTACTTTGAGCAATCAAGAAGAATTATTGTGTAATGCACAAAAAAAGGCTTGCAATCTACAAAAAAATAGTTTATGCTTATTGTGTAATACACAAAAAGGTGGTGAATAGATGAATGCGCAATTTAAAAGAGGAATACTAGAATTATGTATCATTAAGCTTATTAGTTTTAATCCTAAGTCAGCTTCTGAAATCTTAGAATTAATCAGTATGGACTTAGATGTAAACGAAAATACCGTTTATCCAATCCTAAGAAGGCTTAAAAACGAGGGGGTATTAACGATTGAGAAAGTTTCTTCTCAAGTCGGAGCACCTAAAAAGATGTACTCTATTACTGAAAATGGAGTGATTCATCTAGAGGAGCAAGAAAATGAGTGGAGATCATTTAATGAAAAAGTAGCAAGAATTATGGAGGGTCGTTATGAGTAAAAAAGATTTTATTGAAAAACTAGAAAATGAGTTAAATCAACGTAACATCAATCAGGAAAGTGTTGAAGAAATTATAGATGACTATAATGAAATCATCGATGGCGCTCTTGAAAAAGGTGAAGATGAAATCTCGGTATTAGAAAGAATTGGTCGTCCTTTTGATATCGCAAGAACTTTATCTAAGGTTGAGAAAAAACAACCTAAACAAAAACAAAATGATGGTGAAACTAAACCAAAAAGAAAAAAAGAAGGAAAGTTTGTTGCCCTATCTCCATTTATTGCAACAATTGCATTCTTTGTCATTGGGTTCCAATATGGGTTATGGCATCCAGGATGGTTAGTCTTCTTACTTATTCCAATTGCTGGAATACTTGAAGGAATGCGTGATGATTTTGGTGACGCATTAACGGGGTTAACAGTATTTGGAGCAACTATTGGATTTTTCTTACTAGGGTACTTCTACAGTTTGTGGCACCCTGCATGGATGTTGTTCTTACTTATTCCAATTGTTGGAATACTATCTGACTCAAAAGATGATATCTTAGATAAACTTGTCGGCCTAACAACATTTGCAGTAATTATATTTTATGTTGTTATGGGAACATACTATGATTTATGGCATCCAGCTTGGGTGGTGTTCTTCTTAATCCCATTAATGACAGTTTTTGATCGTAAGAAAACATCAGATCGTTTGTTATCAGTCTTAGTCTTTTTAATCATTCCAGTCTTTTACTTATATTTAGAGTACATAAACTTTAGTGATTATAACTACTTAATCTTTGTTGTTTCAATCTTGATTGGAATTAATCAAGGGTATATCCATATTGGAATTAAAGTTGAAGATTTGAGAACAAAAGAAGGATTAACAGTAGTCGCAATTATTGTTGCCTATATCGTGATGGGAATCTTCTTTGATTTATGGCATCCAGGATGGTTAGTTTTCTTATTAATCCCGGTGATGATGATGTTATACGAAGAAAAAAGACCACCATTCGTAGCCTTTAGTCCATTTATTGCAACAGCAGCATTTATTCTGCTTGGTTACTATTATGACATTTGGCATTTAGCATGGATGGCTTTCTTATTGATTCCTATATCAGGTATCTTGTCAGAATAAAAAAAGACTTTGTAAGTCTTTTTTTATTGCTTGATAATCCTTGAAGAACCTGAAGTATCTTCTTCTGTTATTCTTGCATTACCACTATATCTTAAGGTAGAGCCACCACTTAAACTGGCTTCTATTTTGTCACTCACTTTTATATTGACACTACTCGATCCACTAGCATCTAAGTCAAGATCTGTTGTTTCAAACTTCTCAGCTGAAATAATACTTGAACCTGATAAGTTAAAATCCGCTTTGTTAGATTGACCCGTTAAATAAACCATCGAAGCACCCGATATATTGATATCAATAAACTTAGTTGTTATCAATGCTTCAACATTACTTGATCCACTTAACTCAATAGTGACATGATCTGTATAACTCATTTGATCATCTATATCAAATGATGATGCCCCACTCCCCTTTATTTTTTTGAGTTGTGGCATAGTCACGACTGCTTTAACAATAACATCTTGATATTTATAATCATTACTTAGTCCTAAGTTTAATGTGTTAGAACGAGTACTAACTTCCAACATATCTTCAACTTCTTCACTATAGGTAAGCTCAATATTGTAGTTATCACCATATATAACGATTACCTCAAAATGATGTGAAAGACTTAATGAGTCAAAATCCTCAAAATCCATTTCTTTATTAACTGTGTTTGAACTCCCTACAATTGTTTCTTGATTACCAATTCTTATATCAAATGATTGGCAACCACTTAAAAGCACTGCTGAGACTAACAAAATCAAAACAGTAATTTTTTTCATTTTTATCACCCCAAGCAATCGTAACATAACACCTAGTTTGATACAACCAAAAAACCCACAGTATAAACTGCAGGTTTAAAATCATCTTGAATTCAGCGTCTTAAACACAAGGTTATGACTATCTGAATCTTTTTCACTAAACAAATATCCACCTTCACTAAACTCTGTTAATCTGTCTGGTGTGATCTTATTTTTAATCATCCAGTCTAGATACTTCCCTCTGGCTTGCTTTACTAAAGCAGATGCCATTTTATACTCCGTTCCATAAAGCTGATAGAACTTAATATTGATCATGTTATCATGAGTTACTAAAGATGAAAACTCAGTCGATGCAAGATTAATAATCACTTTCGAAAACGCTAAGTCATAATTAATAATGTCACGCCAGTATTTCTTTAGATCGTATTTAATTTTCGATTTAAAGTCTAATCGATATGGAAAGACAACATCAAAAGGCTTTAATACCCCGTATAAGGCACTTAAAATCCTTAAGTGTTCATTAACATAAGAAAACTCATCATCAGTATAGGCATCAAATTCAAGCTGCTTAAACGACTGTCCCTGATAAAGAAACAATGGATGGTTTCTGATGTTAAAACTATGGTAATAACTATACACTTGGTGCGCCATTTGTGATGAACGCAAATCAAGTATCTCACCGATTTGTTTCATATCCATATCATAAAAATAATTTAATATCGTATCTGTTTGCTCTTTAAAACGGTAACTCTCTTTTACATGTAAGGTATCTTCTAGATTCATTAATTTAGTAGGTGAAAAGATGATATACATTACAGCATGATATCCTTTAAAAAATCATCTTTTTTGTTGATTAAGTGTGTTGATTTAATCTTTCTAATCGTTTGTGTTTGTCCTCTAATTAATAATGTCTCCGTAACGGCCATATCACCTTCACGTACAACCCCATCAACAAGATCCCCTTTTGTAATACCTGTAATTGAGCAAATAAATTGGTCCCCTTGAATAAGGTCATTCATCCTAAAAGTTTGATGTTGCATTAGACCCATTTCTTCAAGTTGTTTCTTCTCTTTTAAAGTGAACTTCTCACTGTCTTCATCATTCCATATTTCATCGTAATGAATCAGTTTTCCTTGGAAGTCTCCACCTAGGGCTTTAATTGCTGCTGCTGCAACAACACCCTCTGGTGCTCCACCAATTCCTAACATGACATCAATATCTGATTCTGGAATACAAGTCAGTACCGCTTTTGCAATATCTCCATCATTAAACTTAAAGATTTTACATCCAAGTTCTACTAACTTTTCTACCATATCGTCATGACGTTCACGGTTTAATACTGCTACCCCAAGATCTCTTACATCCTTATCAAGAGATTTTGCAATATTTTTGATATTTTCTTCCACAGATAACGTAATATCAATTGCTCCAAATGCCTTTGGACCAACTGCAATTTTATCCATATACATATCTGGTGCTTTTAACATACACCCTTTTTTTGTTGCAGCAATCACTGCAATCGCATTCTCTAGACCGAAAGCACATGCTTTTGTTCCATCAATTGGATCAACAGCAATCTCTACTTCAAATCCACCTGCTCCGACTTTTTCACCAATATATAACATTGGTGCTTCGTCCATTTCCCCTTCTCCAATAACAATCTCTCCATCAATAGGCGTTTTATTTAACATATAACGCATCGCTTTAACTGCTGCATCATCGGCGATATCTTTATCTCCTCTGGCAACATACTTATAGGCTGCTAAAGCTGCAGTCTCAGTGACTCTTGAAAACTCAAATACTAAGTTACGCATTTGAAACATTGGTTTGTTTCCTCCTATTTTAAAGTGATTTCAATAATATCCATTTGTCGATATTTTATATTGGCAGCGTCTAAAAGACGCTTTGATGCTATGTTTGAATCTGTTCCGTGGTATTTATCTGACTCATAAATAATTTCAGTAATACCTGATTGAATAATTGCTTTCGCACATTCGTTACAAGGAAATAGTGATACATATAACTTACATCCTTCTAAATTCTGACGAGCATTTAAGATTGCATTTAATTCAGCATGAACAACGTATGGATACTTTGTTTCTAAATACTCTCCATCATTTCCCCAAGGAAACTCACTATCTTCAAGATGTGAAGGGAATCCATTATAACCAATTCCAACAATACGGTTGCTTTGATTAACAATGCATGCTCCTACTTGTGTGTTAGGATCTTTTGAGCGTAATCCACTCAATTTTGAAATCCCCATAAAATACTGGTCCCATGTAATATAGTCTTCTCTCATCTCTATCCTCCTAAATATAGAAAATCATATATGTAATTCCTGTATATAAAACAATAGTTGCTATAATTCCATTAATTCTCATTTTTTTATCATCATTTAAAGTTCCCAACGCCATCGTTGTAAAGAAACCACCAACTAGACCACCTAAATGACCAACAAAGTTAATTCCTGGTACAACAATACTGAAGATTAGGTTAATAGCTAAAAGGGGGACAAGGCTGTTTCTAAGTAACCCACCAAAGACACTACGATTATTATAACCGAAGTACATTAAAGCTCCCATCACTCCATATAATCCTCCACTTGCTCCAACGTGAAGTGCTTCTGGTACAAAGACCATCGATAGTAATGATCCCATTAAAACACTCATAAAATAAACAATGAAGTATTTAATTGAACCAAGGACACCTTCTGTTGTTTTACCTAGTAAGAACAAAGCATACATATTAAAGATTAAATGCATTAATCCTGCATGTAAAAATGAACTTGTAATTAATCGGTAAAAGTCTCCTTCAAAAACAAGGGCTTTATGCATTCCTCCATACTTAACTAACGTATAAATATCATTTGAACCATCACCAACTAAATACATTGATATAAAGGCAGTGATACAAATTGCTAAAATAGCATACGTCACATATGGAATCTTTTTACTAGAAACACGTTCTTGAATCTTTGAAAACTCATGACTTGAATGAACTTGAATTTCTTGAGTTAACTTCTTAGCTTCATCTTCATGGTTCTTATTAATATTAATATGATCTCTGATATCACGGTAATTCTCGAACATATTACCTACCATGTCATTATTTTCACTGACACTTATTGAATCAATCAACTTATAATTACTTACGATGTTTGTTCCTAAGTTTAAGTAAATATTTAGCATTTTTGTTCGATAAGTAAATGTATTTCTTTCAATACTTTTTTTGACTCTAAACGCATAGTTTAAGTCTGTTTGTAATTGCACATCATTAATGATTGGTTGCAACACAATACGAATAATTTTATACTGCTCATGAAAGTTCTCAAGCCACATGTCATTTATTGAATTTCTAACAACAATTGGTTTATACTTTCTATTTTTGACAAAGTAATGAGCAAGTTTTAGCGATTTGACATTAATGTCTCGTATTTCTTCCATTTAAACCACTCTCTATCTTTATAGTTTTCTAAATTCCTCTATTTGTTTTTCAAAGAAGTCTGGTAAATCACAACTAAAAGTCATCACTTCCTCAGTTCTTGGATGAACAAAACTAATTTCTTTGGCATGTAACATTTGACCATGTGTACCAACTACTTTTTTAGGTCCGTATGTTACGTCTCCTACAAGCGGGTGCCCAATATAACGGAAGTGTACTCTAATTTGATGAGTTCTTCCAGTCTTTAGCTTACATTTAACTAAAGTGTAATTCATAAATGACTCAATCACTTCAAATGACGTTTCTGCTTCTTTTGAGTTTTTAGCAGTAACAGCCATTCTCTTACGATCTTTTGCATCACGCCCTATTGGTGCATCTATTGATCCTGTTCGGTGCTTAATATTTCCATGAACCAATGCATAATACACTCTTCCTAGCGTATGATCTTTTAATTGAGCACTTAACTTTTTATGTGCATCATCATTTTTTGCTACAACTAATAAACCAGTCGTGTCCTTATCGATACGATGAACAATTCCTGGTCTTATCTCACCATTAATTCCACTAAGGTTTCCTTTACAATGATGAAGCAGTCCATTTACTAATGTGTTCGAGTGATGACCTGGTGCCGGATGAACGACAATACCATTTTCTTTATTGATAACAATTAAGTCCTCATCTTCATAAACCACATCAAGATTCATATCTTCTGCAACAATCTCTACTTCTTTAGCTTCAGGAATAGTCACTTCGATTGCGACTCCTTCTGTTACTTTAGCTTTTGCATTACATACTTTTCCATCGATTGTTACTTGACCATCAGCAATTAACTTTTGAGCTTGAGAGCGTGAAACACCCTCTAACTGATTGCTAATATATTTATCAACTCGGTCTTTTATCTGTTCTTCTACAACTAAACTATATTTTTCCATCTTTATACTCCTTAATTGTATCAAATAACATGATAATGATTAAAATTGTGACTCCTACTGATAAGCCCATATCAGCTACATTGAAGATTGGAAAATCATAATTGATAACTGGAATTGTAAAATCTAGAAAATCGACAACTTCTCCCATTGTAACGCGATCAATAAAGTTTCCAAATGTTCCTCCTATCATCATTCCGAGTCCTAAGTTAACAAAGAATGATTTTCTATCTAACTCCTTATACAGGAAGTAAAACAACACGAGTGAAAAGGCAGTGACAACATAGAAAAATCCCATTCTACCTTGAAACATTCCCCATGCCGCACCTTGATTACGATGTGATGTTAAAGCAAAGAAATCCTTAATAATCACAATCGACTGACCTTTTGTCATTGTTGACATAACAATATATTTTGTTAATTGATCTAACACTAAAACGATTAAACCAATAATTGATAATTTTTTCATCTTTTCACCTCTCTAAAATTATAACATTTCTCGAGTAAAATTAAAGAAAAAGTCTACAAAAAGTAGCCTTTTCCTCACATTCGTACATTCTCAATTTTATCTTGTTGTTTTAATAGCCATATTGTTTTTTAATTACTACATTTCCATTGGCATCAAGTAAAGGTGTTAATCCCCCAGAATAACCACTTTCATGATACAAATAATGGACTCCTGTTTCTTTATCAATGATAACTTTTGTGACTGTTGTCATACTTTTATCAAATTTTTCTATTATAAATCTACTTTCTTTTGCCATCTTAGTTCTCCTTGTTTGTAATGAATTCTGCAAAGTATTTTTTTGCACTATTGGTTTCTGATCCGACAACCCACTCTTCATTCACTTTATTTATTGTAAGTTGTCCTTCTATCCCTTTGATAATCTCATCATACTCAATTAATTCAACATCTATAACATAACTGATAGTAACACTATTATCTGTGAACTCTTCTGATGTTAAGGTATAATCTGACAGCTTTATACGAGTATCAAAATCATAAGATAAACGGTATAAAATTGATATTCTTCTATTCTTTAGAATGGCGTTCTTGAACTCTTCTGTCACAATTGAATCGATACGATCTAACTTGTAAATTTCATTGTCAAAAGAACACTCAACCTTAACACAACGGTATTCTAAATCTAATTCCGTTGTATCATAAAATGTCTGCAGATATTTTTGAGCTAAACGTCTTGCTTTGACTTCTTCACTTGCATTACAGCCTACTAAAATGACTAACAAACTGACTGCTAAGATCATTTTCTTCATTAAATCCACCCCTTTTGTTAATCATTTAACATCTCTAACATTTCTTGTGTGACAATGCGATCACTAGCAGCATCAATATAAAAATCTTCTCCTATCTTGTCAACTTTGATTTGGCCCTGAATATCAAAATACTCCTTATCATACTCAACAAATCTAACACCAATAACGTAGTTAAAAGAATAGTAATCTTCCTTTTCAGTGTTTAAAGACAGTTCAATATCACTGACTGTTATACATGACTTTGTTACAAAAGTTAGATCATAGAGCACATTCGTTAAACGATTGTTCATTAACTCCTCTTTAAACTCTTCTGTGATATAATCATCCACCGCGTCTATCTTTGACAGTCCTAACTCATTGATTGTTGCCTTGTCATAGGTAAATTCTCCTTCATATGATGTTGTGTCATAAAAGGCCTTCAAATAGTCAATTGCGACATTCTTCGCTCTGGTTTGATCACTTGTTTGACACCCGACTAAAAGTAACACAAATACTGTACTTAATAATAACTTCTTCATAATACCCCTCCAGATAAACACTATTTAATTGGGACTTATTATAATGTCCTTAACTGCTTTACTTAAAACATTTCTTGTTTCACTATCAACTAACCACTGGTCCTCTTCTTTGACAACCTTTATTTGACCTTTTATATCAAAATACTCTTTCTCAATATCCAAAAAACTGATACTGATTAAGTAATAAAATGTCATATAATCGTCTTTATCAGTATTGAGTGTCAACTCTATCCTAGTGACTTCAAAACGAGACTCAGCCTCAAATGCGATTCTATATAATGAGTTTGTAACTAAATTGCTCATTAAACCTTCCTTAAAATGATCTGTAATATAATCGTCTATTTGATCAAGTTTTTCCAACCCTAGTTCATTCACAGTATCAAAATCATATTGATACTCCCCTTCATATGAAGAAGTATCATATAACATCTTTAGGTAATCACTTGAAACTTTCTTTGCTTTCGTTTCATCACTTGCTTGACACCCGGCTAAAAGTAACACTAGTGCTATACTTATTAGTAACTTTTTCATAATACCCCTCCTACTATATTTATGGTATCATTTATCAAAAATCAAAGCAATAATTTAAAATAATTTCTAGTAATTAGGAGGTTGACTGCCTGTTTTCACACAAAAAAAGCACACCCGAAGGCATGCTTATTACTTAGTTTACTACATCATTACAACGGTGACATAACTCTTCTGTTGCCATGTTTTCTTGATCAAAAACATTCCAACATCTTGCACATACTACACCATCTTTTTTCCCTACTTTAATAGTAGAAACACTTAACTTTTCACCTTCAACACTATCAGCAAATGTAAACTCACTAACAATAAAGAATTGGTTTAAGTTAACTTTTAAAGCCTTAGCTGCAGTTAAGTATTCTTCAGTTGTTTGAACAAATACCTCTGCTTCAAGTGACTTACCAATTAATTTCTCTGCACGAGCATTTTCAAGTGCTTTTAACACATCATTTCTTAATTCCATTAATAACTTGAAGTTTGCTACTAACGTATCATCAGTTAACCCTTTAGCTTTAGGCATTAATGTTAAGTAAACACTCTCCACTTTTTCACCTGGCATATTTTGATAAGCTTCTTCACATGTAAATGGAAGAACTGGTGTTAAGAATTTAACTAATGTATTTAAGATATTAAATAGAACTGTTTGACTAGAACGTCTAACATTTGAATCAGCTTTTTCGATATATAAGATATCTTTAGCTAAATCTAAGTAGAACTGACTTACATTAACAGAAATGTAGTTTGTAATTAGTTTAAACACTTCTTGATACTCAAAATTGTCATATGCTTTTGTAATATCATTGATTAGTTGGTCTAGTTCAACCATCATAAACTTATCTAAATCTGTTAATTCATCGTATGCTAGTTCATCAGCCGGTGTAAAGTCTGCTAGGTTTCCTAATAAGAAACGGAAAGTATTTCTGATTTTACGGTAGCTTTCAGAGATTTGTTTCATTGATTCATTACCAATTCTAACATCTTGAGTGTAATCTACACTTAAGCACCATAATCTAAACATATCTGTTCCGTATTGTTTTACAAGTTTAGCAGGATCAATCACATTACCTAATGACTTAGACATCTTACGACCATTCTTATCAAGAACAAATCCATGTCCTAATACTGTTTTATAAGGGCTTTCATTGAAACACGCCACACCAGTGATGATTGATGAGTTAAACCATCCACGGTATTGGTCTGTTCCTTCTAAGTAAACATCCCAAGGATAACTAACATCATTCATTTTATGCATTGCACTTGTATGAGATGTTCCTGAATCAAACCATACATCCATGATATCGGTTTCTTTACTAAACTCTCCATTTGGACTGTTCGGATGTGTATATCCAGCTGGTAATAAATCCTTTGCATCACGTTCAAACCACACGTTTGATCCATGTTCTTCAAATAATGACGCCACGTGATTAATAACATCAAAGTCTAAGATTGGTGTTTCATCTTCAGCATAGAAGATTGGAATTGGAACACCCCAAGCTCTCTGACGTGAAATACACCAGTCTCCGCGGTTTTCAATCATTTTATATAATCGATCTTCTCCCCAAGCAGGATACCAGTTTACTTTTCTGATTTCTCCTAAGATTTGATCTCTAATTGTATCAATTGAAGCAAACCATTGATTAGTCGCTCTAAAGATTACAGGTTTTTTAGTTCTCCAATCATGTGGATATGAATGGGTAATTGGCTCTGTAAATAATAAAACGTTAGTCTCTTTCAAATGTTCAATGATAGCTTTATTTGCTTTTTCATAGTATTGACCTGCAAACATACCAGCGTCCTCTGTTAAAACACCGCTACCATTTACAGGACATAATACCTCAAGACCGTATTGACGTCCGATATGGAAATCGTCTTCCCCGTGTCCTGGTGCAGTATGTACTAAACCAGATCCAGCATCAAGTGTCACGTGTTCACCTAAAATAACTGGACTAACACGATCAATAAATGCATGTTGATATGTGATTAATTCCAAGTCTTGACCTTTAAATGTTGCAACTTCTTTATACGTTTCAAATCCAAATGTTTCCATCATTGATTCTACTAACTCTTTTGCAACAACATAGAATTTTCCATCAACCTCTACACGCGAGTATTCAAATGCTCTATTAACGGCGATTGCTAAGTTAGCTGGTAATGTCCAAGGTGTAGTTGTCCAGATCACTAATTTATCATCAGTTTCTAAAACCCCTTTACCATCAACAACATTAAACGCAACAAAGATTGAGTGTGATACTTTATCATGATACTCAATTTCTGCTTCAGCTAGAGCTGATTCACTAGAAGGAGACCAATACACTGGTTTTAATCCTTTAAAGATTAACCCACGATCGACCATTTTCGCAAACAACTCAATTTGACGCGCTTCATAATCTTTAGTTAATGTGATATATGGGTTATCCCAATCACCTAATGTACTTAATTTTTTAAACTGCTCACGTTGAATATCAACTTGTTTGTAAGCATACTCTTCACACATCTTTCTAAACTCAGTAATAGTGAACTCTTTACGATTAACACCACTTTTTGTTAAAGCAGTTTCAATTGGTAACCCATGTGTATCCCAACCTGGTTTATACGGTGAATAAAATCCTTGCATTGATTTATATCTTACGACGAAGTCTTTTAACACTTTGTTAAAAGCATGTCCGATATGAATGTTTCCATTAGCATATGGAGGACCATCATGCAAGACAAAACGAGCGTTGTCCTTATTTAATTCTAAACGTTTCTCATAAATATTGTTTTCTACCCAAGCTGCTTGTTGCTCAGGTTCACGATTTGCCAAATTTCCACGCATGGCGAAATCAGTTTTTGGCATCAATAATGTACTTTTATATTCCATCCTTTTCTCCTCTTCCTGGCTTTATGAAAGCCATGTCAATATATGGTTTACTTTGAATCATAATGTCGACTTCCATAAAATCCCTCCTTAATTCAAAATAAAAAAACATCCTTAAATCTAAGGACGTTTATACGCGGTACCACCTTAGTTCATAGATTTCTCTATGCCCTCTAGTCCTTTAACGCAGGAAACGTACTTTCTTACTTATTTCAGAAAGTAACTCATGAGTGATCCATTTATTAGCTTATGCAGTTGGCTTACACCGTCCCAACCTCGCTTTGCACAGTTTTAATAAAACAGTCTCAATCGTCGTTTATTTTTCTAATATGTCTAACATTTCAAGCTGCGAATTAATAATTGAACGCAACTTCGCCTTATACATAGAAATTTCAGTATCAAGCTGTGTTGCTTGAGAAATTTTTTCTGTAACTACTCGACGTGCTTCTTGATGAGCATTATTCAAAATTGACGTTTGTTCAAGCAATGCTTGTGTCTTAATATCAGTCGCTACATCTTGTGCAGTTTGCAAGGTCTCTTTGATTTGCTCTTTAATTTCATCAAAGCGATTTAATTGCTCCTTTAACAACTGATTTTCAGTCAATGTTGTTTTATGCTCGTGATTAAGTTCATCAATAACTTTGATTACTTCATCAACAAATTCTGCTACTTCATGTTTATTGTATCCTTGATCTTGAATTGAAAATTTATTGTGCATCAGAAACTCACCTTCCCCAAGTAATTACTATTTTAATTATAGCAAATGGAAATGGTTTTTGAAATACTTAATCTTAAAGAATTATACATATTTCAAAAGAAAAAATCAAGTCTAACTTGATTTTTACTTATTAGCCAAAGAATGCTTTTATTAATACACTTTGAACTAGGTTTAAAATTAACAAAGCAATGATTACACTAAAGAATCTTAACTGTGGAATAAGTTCCTCAATTGGTTGAACAATTAAATCAGCAGCCTTCTTTAAGAAGTACTTTATTTGCAACACAGTTTGATTATCAGTACGAATCCAAGTTGATAATGCATAAAAGATCAACAAGTATTCATAGTAATCGATAGCTCTAATTAAATAATAGGCTATTTGTGGTAACATTATTCTTTCCCCATTTCTCCGCTTACAGTTATTGACTTAGGAGTACATAAGAAAATGCTTGGTCCTAATTTTTGAATAGTTCCATTTACTGCATAACATGTTCCACTTAAGAAATCAATAATACGCTTTGCTTGTTCTGGCGTTACTCTACCTAAATTGACTACGACACTACGATTTTTAACTAAATGGTCTGCAATCGATTGTGATTCAGAAAATGATCGAGGCTCAATTAAAATCATATCTGATCCATCATAGTTAATGTTTTGTAACACCGCTTTTTGTTGAGGTTCATCTAAAGAAACTTCGTCGAACTCAGCTTCGTAATCCTCAAATCCGTCATCTTCTTCTGTAAAAAACAGATTCATTAATTTCTTCATTTTCTATCTCCTTAAATATAATTAAATACTTCTTCTTTTTAAGAAGTCTGGAATTTGAATTTCTGGTTCTGGTTTCTCAACATCTTTAGGTTGAGGATCACGGTTAAACCTTGCAGGTTCTTGTTGAGGTTCAACTTGTCTGATTGGTTTTTCAAACTCTTGATCAAACCCTGTAGCAATAACAGTGACGATCACTTCATCATTTAAGTTTTCATTAATCAACACACCAAAGATTACATTAATTTCATCTCCTGCACGTTCCTTAATTTTCTCAACTGCGTCTTCTGCTTCAAACAAACTTAAGCTTTGACCACCAGTAATATTTACAATAGCATGTTTTGCTCCAGCAATATTTGTTTCTAACAATGGTGATTCAATAGCAGCCTCTGCTGCTTCAACAGCACGTTCTTCACCAACACTCATCCCAATACCCACTAATGCTGAACCTTTTTGTTTCATTACAGTTGAAACATCAGCAAAGTCTAAGTTGATAATTCCTGGTACAGCGATTAAATCTGAAATCGATTGTACCCCTTGTCTTAACACATTATCTACCTCACGGAATGCTTGTAAGATTGGTGTTTTTCTATCAATCACTTCACGTAATCTATCATTTGGAATGACGATTAGTGTATCTACATTATCTTTTAACTCTTCGATACCTCTAACAGCTTGAGCAGCACGTAACTTTCCTTCAAAACTAAATGGTTTTGTTACAATCCCTACTGTCAATGCACCTAATTCCCTAGAAATCTCAGCAATATATGGCGCAGCACCAGTACCTGTTCCACCACCCATACCACAAGCGATAAAGACCATATCTGCACCTTTTAAGGCATTTTCAATTTCTTCTTTACTTTCAATAGCTGCTTCGCGTCCAACTTCTGGGTTTGCTCCTGCACCTAATCCGTCAGTTAGTTCAACACCTAATTGAATTTTAACAGGAGCTTTACTTAAGTTTAAGCATTGAATATCAGTATTTGCTACGATAAACTCTACTCCACCTACTCCATCTTCAATCATTCTATTAATAGCGTTGTTACCTCCACCACCAACACCAATCACTTTAATTCTTGCTACATCATTTAATCCATCAAACGTCATCATATAACCCTCCTGTTATTCAAAGAATAATCCAAATATTTTTCCTACGACTGAATTGTCATCTAAATTTTTCCAATTTTTCTTAGAAGATACTAATAGTTTTTGCTCCTCTAAACTAAGCGAAGATTTGACTGAAGCTGTCAGTCGCTGCATGTAATACATGTACTTGGATAACCCAATACATACAGAATACACTGAATTTCTTGCTCCCATATATTTAGGAGAATATACAAAGGCATTTTTTCCAAAGATTTCATCGATTAACAAACTAAAGTCTGTCACCTCAACTAACCCACCTGTAAAGGCAACTTGAAAGTCATCACCATATGCATTTTTAAAATCTTCGTATATTTTCACAAATAGTTCACTGGCTACATCCTTTAAGATGTAATTAACTTCTCCATGGTTGATACGTACTTTTTTACCATTGATATCTTCAACAACAATAAATTCCTGTACCACTGTAGAGTTATTTGAAAGTGATCCTATTGATTCGATAATTTTATAAGCAGTTTCTTTGCTTACAAGGTATTTCTTCATCACTATATTATATAGTGACCTAAACCCAAAGTTCAAAGAGTTTGATACTCTAATCGAGTTATTCTCATATAGTGTAACTCTTGAGTAACGATACCCAACATTGATTAAACACTTATTGCTCTTTTTCACTTTTGATAATACTTCGAAGCTGTCTGCAACTTCTTGCAAGCAAACATCTAAGATATCATAGTTAGTTTTTTCAAATGCATTTAAGATCGGATACAACATACTATTGGCGCAATCAATAACCATTGCTTTAATTGAAAGTTCATCTCCTTTTTTACCGACTGGATAACTGACATTATGCCCATCGATTTGAACTTCCATTGGTACAATATTTATGATTGTACGGTGATCTTTTACATTTGTCCTAAATCTTGATAATACTCTGACTACATCGTCACTTGATACAATTCCATCATTTTCAGTGAGCGGTGTTCTTTCAGTTAAAATAGTAATATGTGGTGAATCGATACTTAAGCTCAAAAGCACACTGTCGATTTTGACTCCTAGTAAATTTTCGAGTTCTTGCAAGATCGCATTTATTGAATCTACAAACTTTCTTTCGTTTACTATTTTATTACGCTCAAAACCTTGTGATTTTTGAAAAGTACTCCCTAAAACAAAAAGCTCACCATTGTAAATTTCAGTTGCTGTTGCTTTGATAAAATCGCTTCCAACATCAAGAGAAACCACGATGCTTTTCAAATTCAATTACATCACCCCATTTAGTAAATTACTATACTATATTATACAATATATTGCCTGCCAAATAAAGTTAATATGGCTTAAATTCATAATTACATCCTTCATTACAATCAATCGTTGCCACTAAATCAATTATCCCGTTAGAATTTGGTAATCTTTCGTTAATATTTACTAAAATATCTACGTAATATCCCATCTTGTAAGCAAAGTCATCATAAGTGACAATAACAGTATTTCCATCTCTCATGATCAGTCTTAACTCTTTTTGATTTAGAGCATGTGGATTAAAGATTATTTCAGATATTCTTGAGTAGTTTTCGTAACTGTCAAGATACAAAGCGTTCAACTCTTCTTGAAATTCCACCTTCTCTAAGATCATCACATCACCGTGATAAGTTGGCACGACATCACTAAACTCCCCTGCAAAAATCAGATTGTTATCAAACAAGTACTGATCTCCAACTCTTAAAAGGGGCTTTGTCTCGATAATCGTCAAGTAAATTCGTTTTCCTTTTTTGTCTATGTCAACATCTTTAATGTATTGATTTGTTTTTAATTTAGAACGAATTTGTGATTTAAAAGTGAAGTATGTATTAGGATAATCTTTCAAACCTGATAACTCTAGTATTTCCTCTTCTGAAACAAGACGTTCATTCTTAATATAGACATTTGTAATATTGGCAAAATCAGAAAAGATAACAAAATACAGAAGGATCATAACCAAAATAAAAACTAAAAAAGAGAAGATTTTAACATACCTCTTCTTTAGCTTATATTGTTTGACTGTTTCTGATTCTTCAAACCTCACATCATAGAAGTCAGAATCATATTTAAATAGTTCTTGCTTCTCTTTGGGCATACTCTACTTCCAATCTACAATTTCTTGTTCTAGTAATAAGTTGATGTTTCGTTCTTCTTTTACTTTTTCTTGTACTTTTTCAATCAACTTTGTAATATCTTCAAAAGTAGCATGATCGTAATTAACGATGAAGTTGGTATGTTTATCGCTCACCATGGCTCCACCAACACTTTCACCACGCAAACCACATTCATCAATCAAACGCCACGCTTGTTCACCAAACGGATTTCTAAAAACACTACCCGCACTTGGTTGTTTTAATGGTTGTGCGTTAAGACGTCTTTGTCTTCGGTCTTGAATAAGCTCAAGAATTTCTGCAACCGGTTTTCGTTCAATTCTAAACTTTGCACTCACGACAACTAAATCACGACGTTGTTTAAGCAAGGACTGACGATAACCAAATTCCATATCTTCAGCCATGATTGTTGAAACCTTTCCTTCTTTATCAATGACTTCAACACTGATGATATGTTGGCTAATGTCTTCTTTGTAGGCTCCTGCATTCATAAAAATTGACCCACCTACACTTCCAGGTATTCCAGAAGCAAAAGTTAAAGTTGAGATTCCTTTTCTAGCTAGTTCTAACGCTAACTTTATTAACGAGTAACCACTTCCTACTTCAAAATAATCATCACGAATAATGATTTTATCTAATCGATCTAGTTTGATTAACGGTTCATCAAAGGCAAAGTTTGGAACAATGACATTTGATCCATGCCCAATCACATTAAACTTGATGTGGTTGTCATAACAGTACTCAACAATTCTTGCAAGTGACGCTTCGCTGTCTGGCAAAATTATATAACGAGCGATTCCACCTACACGGTACGTTGTATATTTTCTTAGATCTTGATTTTCTTTAATTTCACCAAGATTTTTTTGCTTGATTAAACTTAATAAATCTAACATAACTACACCTTCATTACTTTCTTTAGTTCTTGATAAACTCTAAAAGCTGAGTCTCTAATCCCTAATTTTTTTGCAGACTCTACCATGTTTTGATACAAGTCTTGATCAAATAAAATATTCTCTGCCTGATCAAACAGTATTTCAGTATTTAATTTTTTTTCTTCAAGACAAATGCAAGCTCCTTTACTCTCTATATCTAATGCATTAAATAATTGTTCATTATTTCCTGCATTTGGATAAGGAACGATGATGCTTGGTATTCCAAGAGCTAAGTTTTCTGTAATTGAAGTAGCTCCTGCTCGCCCAACAATTAAATCAACATGTTGAAGTAATGATGGCATGTCATCAATATATGGCACAACTAAAATGTTGTCGTTTTTGATCTCTAACTCACTTACTCTATCATAGTTCTTTTTACCGGTTACATATATCACTTGATAATCAAACTGTTGATTAGCTTTCTCTTTAACTATCTTTTCAAAGACTTGTGCCCCTAAAGAACCACCAGTCATCAGTAAAATCTTTTTGTCATAGTTTATGCCGTCAATATTTGGCTTGTCATGCTCTGGATGCAACGCATTCTCACTTGCAGGATTACCTGTTTTAACAATATTGAGCTCTTTAATTCTTTCTACACCACTATCAAACACATAACAAATTGTATCTACGTAACGTGATAAAAAACGATTGGCTAACCCAAGGGCTGCATCTTGTTCTAAAATCACAGTTGGAACCTTCATTCTTGATGCTGCATACATCACAGGACCTGTCACATATCCACCAGTACTAAAGGCAACATCTGGCTTAAAATTCTTAATCATTTTCTTTACTTGAAAATAGGATTTAATGAACTGTAGTCCTGGTTTGATGTTTTTAAATATATTCTTTCTACTCAAACCACTGATTGTAATACTCTTAAAATTGATTCCGTGTTTCGGTACAATTTCACATTCCATTTTACCTTCTACACCTATATATAAAAACTCACTATTCGGTTCTAATTCTTTAATTTTTTTAATTGTTGCGAGTGCTGGATAGATATGTCCACCAGTTCCGCCACCACTAACTAATACTCTCAAGAGAAACACCCCTTTTCAATACATAATTATACCACTTTTTCACTTCTTATTCTAGAAATCTAGTAGTAAACAAGCACAAAAAAACTCCAGGATTTCCCTGAAGTTATTGTTATTAGTCTTGATATTCATTAATGATTTGTTTATATAAATTACCTCGTTGTTCAAAGTTACCAAACTCATCCCAACTTGCTGATGCTGGACTAAGTAAAACAACATCATTTTCTTTAGCAATTTTAAGTGCACGGTTTGTTGCTGCTTCCAATCCTGGTTCAACAAAACACTCAATCATTAAACTATCCATCATCTCTTTAATTCGATCATTCGTTTCACCAAAAGCAATAACTGTCTTAACATAATTTAGGTCTGGTGTTAACTCTGCAAACTCTTGTCCACGTTCCATACCACCTAACATTAAAATCGTTGGTTGTTTAAATGAGTTCAATGCGATATGTGTTGAGACAATATTTGTTGCTTTAGAATCGTTATAATAAACTGTACCGTTTATTTCACGAACTCGTTCTAAACGGTGAGCAACTCCCGTAAACTCACTTAGAACCGTTCTAATCGCTTCATTTGATACATCGTATTTTTTAACAGCAATGATGGCAGCCATGATATTCTCATAATTATGACGCCCCACTAACATGATGTCTTTTGTTTTAACCACTTCTTCATCTCGATAGTAAATGACCCCATCTTTTAGATAGCAGTCCCCCTTCTCCCTTGAAGAAGAAAAATACTTTTTATCAGACTTGATATCATAAAGCAACTCAAGTAACTCGTCATCATCGGCATTAATGATGGCAACATCATCACTTGACTGATTCTTAAAAATACGCTTTTTGATGTTCTTATAATTGTCATAAGACTTAAAGAAATCAATATGAGCAGGACTGATGTTAGTAAAAATTCCAACATTAGGATTTAAATCTTTTACAGTAGCCAATTGTTGAACCGAATACTCTAACACTATAATGTCTTCTGGTTCTACTTTACCTACAAAGTTACATAATGCATGCCCGATATTACCGGTAAGATGAACTTTTTTACCATCAGTTTTAATGAAGTTATAGATTAAAGTTGTCGTTGTCGTTTTACCGTTTGTCCCAGTAATCGCTATCATCTCATTGTCTTTTAAGAATTTATAAGCTACTTCCAACTCTGTGACAACATCAATGTTTAACTCATTGGCTTTCTCGATATACATATGCTCATTAGGAACTCCCGGATTCTTAACTAATAAATCAAAACTATCATCGAATAAATCCTCAGGATGACTTCCTAAAATAATTTCTACACCTAACGCTTCTAACTCGGCTTTTAACACTTGATCTTGATCGACATTTTTGTCATTTAAAACCACTTTAGCACCATTTGTGACAAGCACTTTAGCCGCAGCATATCCACTTCTAGCAAACCCTAATACAAATACTTTTTTATTTTCAAACATTATGACCACACTCCAAACAATAGTGCAAGTAAACTACTAATTAATCCAACAATCCAAAATAGACGAACAATTTGCTTTTCTTCCCATCCTAGTAGTTCAAAATGATGATGGATAGGACTCATTAAAAAGACGCGTCTTCCTGTTGTTTTAAATGAGATTACTTGAATAATAACACTTAAGGTTTCTATTACAAAGACAGACCCAACAATAATTAATGTTAACTCATGTCTAGTTAAAATAGCAATCGTTGCTAGGGCTCCACCTAAACTTAGAGCACCAACATCTCCCATAAATACCTTGGCAGGATTATAATTATAAATCAAAAATCCTAACAACCCACCAACTAAAGCAAATGAGAAATGACCTAACGCTAACACCTCACTTATATCAGTACTTCTTCTTACGGCAATCAGACCATACGTTACAAATGCAATAATGCTAAGACCAGCACATAACCCATCTAGTCCATCACTTAAGTTAACAGCATTTGATGTCCCTACTAACATAAATAAGATAAATACTCCATAAAACCATCCCATGTTGATATTAATGTTAAAGGTATGAATTTTTAAGACTGGTTCAAATCCACTTGATTGAAACAAGTAATAAAATACAACTGCAATCAAGATTTGACCAAAAAACTTTTGTCTTTTATTTAAACCTTCATTATCTTTCTTTAAGATTTTTAAGAAATCATCTGCAAATCCTAATAATCCGTAAGAGACAAAAACAAAGATCGTAATTTTTAAATACTCATTAAACTCTACTCCGAAAAACACAACCATAATTAAAAGAGTTAAGATCGTTGACAACATAAAGATGAAACCACCCATCGTCGGTGTTCCTGCTTTTTTCTGATGTGATTTCGGACCTTCTTCTCTAATGACTTGGCCAAATTTCATTCTTTTTAACAATGGTATTAATAAAGGTCCCATCGTTGCGCTGATTACAAAAGAAATAATTAAAGCCAGTAGTGATTGTTGTAATTCCATAATTTCACTCCTTAAGAATCCATTTATACTAATCAATATTATACATTAAATATCTTTAAAAACATATCATTTATCACATTTTACTTTTATTTGACAACACAAAAAAAATAGGTGCAAAACACCTATTCTTCTTTACTTGTTAAGGTAATCAAAACTTCATCATATTCAGATATCACTGTTCCTGCTTCGATACTTTGGCTACTGACGTAACCTATACCATCAAAGCTGTAAGTTAAACCAATCATTTTTAAGACGATTTCAGCATCATAACGAGATAACCCAACCAAATCAGGTATTTCGTATTTTTCTGCTTGTGTTCTCAAGACCACAACATCATTATTAGAAACTTTAACATCTTTTAATGGATATTGTTCAATCGCGTAATCTCCGCCCCCCAAGACTATCACATCTAGTCCTTTTGATAACATTTCTTGGCTCACGACACTGATTGATTTACCAATTAAATCTGGCATATCAAATTTCATTACTTCAGTTGTTGTTGTATTTTTTTCAAGGCCCAAAACCATTACGACATTGGAAACAATTTCTTTAACAACATTTTTAAGATACTCATTTTTTGTTTCAACTGGTCTTTTTAAATAAGCATAAATAACGTATTTTGGATCTTCTTTCGGAAACATTCCAGCAAATGAATAAATATAGTTTTCACTATCCGCTGAATAGGTATTTCCTTGGGCAATTTGAGCAGTCCCGGTCTTACCAATCAACATATCGTTCACTTGATAACCCCTACCAGTACCATCTTCATCGTTAACTGTATCATCCATTAATTCTTTTAACTTTTGAGCTGTTTCATAACTTATTACTTGTTGATCAATGATTTCACCATCATTTTCGATGATGATTTCACCAGTTGTTGAATCAACGACTTTTTCGATTAGATAAGGCTTTATCATCACACCATCATTTGCTACTATCATCATAGCTTGTATATGCTGAATTGGTGTTGTTGTAATCCCTTGTCCAAAGGCAGCATTTGCAACCTCTACATCATATGTAAAGATTAGTTTCCCGCTTTCTTCAAGCGGTAATCCTAGATCAACTTTATTTCCAAATCCAAAACGATAAAAATACTCCTCTAATTTTCTTCCACCAAGTTTGCTTAGAGCAAGGTTTGTTACCCCTACGTTTGATGAGTATTTATAACCTGTGTCATAATCAATTTCACCCCAACCTACACGGTTCCAGTCATTAATGATGTCATCTCCAATCTCATAACTCCCACTTTCAAAGGTATCTTCACCATCATATAGCCCTTCTTCAATAGCAGCTGCATACGTGTAAGTCTTCATTGTTGAACCTGGTTCAAAGGCTAAAGACACTAACGGGTTCATATAAAGTTCTAAGTTCCTTATGTTAGGATCAAAACTTGGTCGTGTTGAACTCGCTAATATTCTTCCTGTTTCAGCATCAGCAACAACAACATTGATTAACTCTGCATCGTAATACTTTGATTGTTCTGTTAAAATCTGCTCAACAATCAACTGGACTTCTCTCTCTATGGTGACATGTACATCTTTTCCTTGAACAGGTTCAATGACTTTTTCACTTGTACCAGCAATCTTATATCCCTTTTTATCACTCACAAAGGTTCTCAAACCATCAGAGCCATTTAGCAAATCATTAAAGTATTGCTCCACACCTAGTTCTCCATTGTTTTTATTACTTTCTTCATCATATTTTGTATAACCTATTTCATATGAAGCAAAAGTATTTAGAGGATAAACACGGTCAGTAGTCTTAATGAACTCAATCCCCGGTAATTTTAATTCAAGAATTTCTTGGCGTTGTTTTTCTGTAATATTTTGACCTTCATATCCAAAGAAGGTTTGATAAACATCTTTACTCAAATGAGCAAGCAAATAGTCATACGATGCTCCTAAAATTGGTGCCAGAGACTCTGCTGTTTTGGCGGGATCTACAACATGATACAAGATTTTTGAATTACCCGTTCTTGACTCGTCTAAATAGGCAATCATTGTGTATGTATTTAAATCATAAGCAAGTAAGACCCCATCGGCTCCGTATATTTTCCCTCTTGTAGAGACCAAAGGTTTTTCCCTTGTACTCATGTTACTCGAAAAGTTTCTTAAGTCTATTCCTTCAATATCATTTGATGTAGAAATATGAAAAAATCTAATTTCAACCACTACTAAACAGATTGTCAGTAATAGCATAATTAGACTTATGGCAATTCGGTTACTTACTCTTGAGGTTTTTTTATAGTACTTTCTTTTTTTGTTATATTCTAACATTTTAGTTTTCCTTTAGTACAAATGTAGTATCATTACCAGATTTTAACCCATACTCATTTGCAAGTCTACTTAAATTCTCAAAAGATGTACTTTCTCTAATCTCAGTTTGATAAGCTGAATTTAAATTTTGTTGTTCTTCGATCTCATTTTCTAAGTTTTGAATCTCAATAGTTAATTGATAGATTCTTTGCTTAAATGTCATGTTTAAAAAGACTGATACAGCAATAACAGCAACGATTAAACATATGATTATTTTTTCAAATGGACGAATGTTTAGCTTACGCATTGTGCCGTTATTCATAGTACCCTCCTTCTTACAACTGAACCTCACAGATTCGTAACTTAGCAGAGTGAGCTCGGTTGTTATGTTCTAATTCCTCTTCAGTTGAGGTAATTGGTTTTTTGTTTATTAACTTAACTTTTGCTTTTATACTAGCATCAACGACTGGTAATCCTTTTGGAATATCAACAGTTGAATGTTTTCTGAAAACTTGTTTACAAATTCTATCTTCAAGAGAATGGAATGTGATCACACACACTCTTCCCCCTACTTTAGTCATTGAAATTGCATCTTCAATGGCATTTCTAAAGACGTTTAATTCATCATTCACTTCAATTCTTATCGCTTGAAAGACTTTCTTTGCTGGATGGCCTTTCTTACGCTTTTCTCTCTCAGGTAAACTTGATTTAATAACATCAACCAACTCAAACGTTGTTTCAATTGGCTTTATTTGTCTTTGTTTCTCTATATTTCTAGCGATTGAAGTTGAAAACTTCTCTTCACCATACTCATAAAATATTTTAACTAACTGTTTAAAGTCATATTCATTCACTACTTTGTAGGCATCTAGTTCTTGATCTCGGTTCATTCTCATATCAAGTCTAGCGTCAAAGCGGTAACTAAAACCTCGTTCTTGTTCATCAAACTGTAGTGATGACACCCCAAGGTCAAATAAAAATCCATCTACTTCACTCACTTCACGATCTAATAACTCTTGTTTTAAGTTAACGAAGTTGGATTTTACGATTTCAAAATTATCTCCAACAGCACTAAGGTTCTTTCTAGCAATCGCAATCGCATCATCATCTTGATCAAACCCATATAGTTTTCCATTTGGGATTTGAGTTAGAATTCGCTTTGAATGCCCTGCCATACCTAAGGTACAGTCAACATATGTTCCGTTTTCTTTAATGTCTAATCCTTCTAAACATTCTTCCAATAATACACTGATATGTTTTTCCATTTTTACAACTCCATATCTAAATCAAAGTCAAATACTTCTTCTGCTTTATCAGAGAAAGTTTCAAGATTCTCTTCAAAGAATTTGTCCCAATTGTCTTTTGACCAAATTTCTAATCTTTCATTTACCCCAGTAACAATACATTCCTTCTCTAGTGCAGCATAGCCAGTTAACGGCTTTGATATACTTGCACGACCTTGTTTATCTATCGAACATTCTATTGCTCCAGATAAAAAGAAACGTTGGAAGTCACGATTATTCTTTTTAGTAAATGGCTTTTTTCTCAAGTTCTCAACAATCTTTTTAAAGACTGACTCTGGATAGACAAACAGACATTTGTCTAATCCTCTTGTGATGATAAACTTTTCTCCTAGTTCATCACGAAAACGCGAAGGTATGATTAACCTTCCCTTTGGATCAATATTATGTTGATATTCACCTAGAAACATAATAATTCACCACTTTCTACCACAAAAACCCATTCTCTAACCACTTGTTACCACTATTTTACACTATCACCCCAAATCAGCACAAGGAGAAATCCGATTATTCGCGATTATTTTTTAATTTTCTTTTAATCTTGAAAATCAGGACATAAAAAAAAGACTCTTAAAGGTCTTAAATTTTCACTAAATATCGCTTCAAAAAAATAAAAAAAGGCATATTCTGCCTTTAATTATTCACCGTCAACAACGTTTTTCCCTTTGTATGATCCACAGTGTGGGCATACTCTATGTGATAATTTCATTTCACCACAAGCAGGACATTTTGCCATACCTGGTACGCTTAAGCTATCATGAGCTCTACGAGTTCTTTTCTTCATTTTTGAAGTTCTTCTGAATGGTACTGCCATGTCTCACACCTCCTTATTATTATTCTTCGCATTGGAAATCCAATAATTTTTTCAATCTTGGATCAATTTCTTTTTCTTCAGAATTGCTAAGATCAACATACTTTTCTTCAGAAATTAAATTCCATCCATCACCTGACATTGATGTGTCAACACCATCTTTAACAATCTTAATCGGTATTTCTACAACAATTGCTTGCCATACATATGGAATTAAATCCACTGTCTTATTAACAGGTTCATTAATATCCTCATCATGTAACTTATTACTAGATAAGTTAAAGATTTCTTCGACCTCAATATCAAATGGATATTTGACATCTTCATTTGAGATGGCACATATCAAAGTCATTTCTCCAGCAATTTTCATTTTACTATATGCAAGTTTGTTTTTAACACTTAACTGACCTTTAACATCTACAGAACTAATCTTACGAAGGTCCTTATGTGTCGACGCTATATCTTCATAATCAAGTATTTCCTCAAACTTAATGCATTCATTCGTTCTTTTGAGTAAATTACTTATTGAATACTTCACCATAATCAACTCCTCAATTGCCGCTTGTTAATTATACATTTTTTATTCTCTAATGTCAACATTATAAAACATCATAATATATTATTTTAACGAGATTTATAATAACAAATTTATGTTATAATTACAAGAGAAAATAGAGGTGAATTTTATGAAAGCTATTGGAATAGTTGTTGAATATAATCCATTCCATAATGGACACTTATATCATTTAAATAAAACAAAGGAATTATACCCAGACCATTTAGTAATTGCCGTGATGAGCGCCCACTTTACTCAAAGAGGTCATCCAGCCATAATCAATAAATGGGCAAGAACTGAAATTGCCTTAAAACTCGGGGTTGATATCGTATGTGAACTCCCTTATGCCTTTACGTGTGAACATGCGAATTTATTTGCTAAAGGGTCAATAAGAACACTAGCCAATCTTGGTGTTGAAAAGATTGTATTTGGTTCTGAGACAAATGATATCGAGCGCTTAAAAAAACTCGCTGATATCCAAGCCAATAACAAAGAATACGATAAGGTGGTAAAGGAGTTACTTGATCAAGGGTTAAATTACGCCACTGCGTGCTCTAAGGCATTGGAAGTAATAGAAGGGTCTGAAGTAAATGTCCCAAATGATATTTTGGGATTAGCTTACATCAAAGAAATTATTTCATCAGGTTTTGATATCGAAGCAATTTGTATCCAAAGAACCAACGATTATCATTCAGAGGAATTAGCAGATCAAATTGCATCAGCGACGGCTGTTAGAAAAGGACTACTAGAAAATAACAATGTAGCAGATTATGTTCCAGAGATTACCTATCAAAAACTTCAAAGCAACCCCCTGCATTATACAAACGATTACTTTGAGTTACTTAAATACAAAATACTAACTTCAACAACAGAAGAGTTAAAAGCTATTCATATGGTTGATGAAGGCTTAGAAAACAGAATCTTAAAAGTGATTCGAGAAGCAAAAACATTAGACGAGTTTATCTTAGGGATTAAGACAAAGCGTTACACCTATTCAAGAATTAATAGAATGTTAACCCACATCTTATTAAACTACACAAAAGAACAACGTAAACACGTTACAGATATTGAGTACACAAGGATATTAGGGGCAAATAAAAAAGGTAGAAAGTACATTAAGCATGTTAAAGAGAATGCTAACTACCCTCTTATCACCAAACAAAGTGAACTCAATTCGTTCCAACTCGATCTTGAGCATCGCGTTTCGAACGTTTACAACATGACAACAAACGAAGATCTTGATACATTAGAGTACAAAAACTTTGCAATATTTACAGAGTAGATAATTTGACAAATATTGTGATAGGTATATAATATATGCGGAAGGTGATAATATGGTTACAAAAGAGCAGATTACAAAAGCTATCGAAGGTCTAGTAGATCCTTCAAACGGAAAAACGTTAAAAGAAAATCAAGGTGTTAGAAAAGTTTTTATCGATGACGAAAACAATAAAGTACACATCATCATCGGTTTAGAAAACAAGGAATTTGATACTACGAATTTTCAAAGAGAGTTATTAAAGATTTTAAAGATTAACTTAAAGATTGCTGGAGTTAAAATTGAATACACTACTTTAGGCTATCGTTCTAAGAGCGAATCAGCAATTATTGGTTTAGGTGCAAAAGTGAACTTTGTTGCAATTGCGAGTGGTAAAGGTGGTGTTGGTAAATCAACTGTCAGTGCCAACGTTGCTGTTGCATTAGCAAGATTAGGTAAAAAAGTTGGTTTAATCGATGCTGATATTTACGGTAGTTCAATCTTAAAAATTATGGAAATGGATGTATTATCAGAAATGCGCAACGGTTTAATTGCACCTGCAGTTAAACATGGTGTTGAGATTATTGCAACTGACATGATTCAACCTGATAATAAACCACTAATGTGGCGTGGTCCAATGTTAAACAAATTATTAAATCATTATTTTAATGATGTCGACTTCAGTGAAGATTTAGAGTACGTTATTGTTGACTTACCACCAGGAACTGGTGATGTGGCAATTGATATACAAACATTAATTCCACAATGTAAACAAATCGTTGTAACAACGCCTCACCCATCAGCTTCAGCAGTTGCTGTAAGAGCTGGGAAAATGGCTAAGGAATTAGAACACGAAATCATTGGTGTAGTTGAGAATATGTCTTACCTTGATCATAAAGATGAAAGAATTTATGTCTTTGGTAAAGGTGGAGGTAAAAAAGTTGCTGATGAGTTAGAAACTAACTTAATCGCATCATTACCACTTGCTCAACCAGAAAATGATGAAAATCACTCAATCTTTATTGATGGTGAAAATCAAGCTGATATTTTTAACAATATTGCTGATACAATCATTGAGAACTTTGAAAGAGAATAAAAAAAAGGAGAATTTTCTCCTTTTTATTTTTGTCCACATAATTCGTAAGTTGCCATTAATCCTGGTGCTTCTATTTCAGTAGCATCAATAACCTCAAACGAGAAGTAATTAACATCCCCTGGATCAGCATAGATATTGTAACTGCCCTGCAATTCAAACTGATAATACTCCCCTGGCACTAAAGAGTTCGCTATTTCAACAGGTGTCATCAAAGCATGAGGATACCATTCCTGAAAAATATCGACCATGATATAGGTATACTTTGGTTGCCAAGCTTTATCGTACTCATCAATTAGTTTAACAAATCGATAGTCTTGCTTGACTACACAATTTGCATACTCACGACCACCAGCTGCTTCTAACCGTTCTATATCCTTAAGTAAACTTGCTTGCTTATCTTCAAGTTCACTCACTTCAACCTGATACTTCGTTTCATTCTCAAGCGCATTGGCCTGTATGGTTTTAACTTCAAAATAATAGTAAGATGTTGAAACGACCAAAACAACAACGATGAGTGTTAAAAATACAATAATGTGATTCTTTTTCACCTTTACTCCCCCATACTTATATTTCTTCTTACAGTTAGACTGACTATAGAATAACCCTACTAATCACTTGATTCAATCACTAATATCAACCCATCACTAAACGTTAAGATTGCTCCAGGTAGTAACTCATTTGAGACACACAAAGGATCTCCAACGTTTAAAGCGTAATTAGAGAGTGGATATTTAAAGTTATCAAGTGTTAAATCACTGACATTTTCTAACGCAAAGAAAGAAACATATTTCTTCAAAGTAGCCAACCCATATTTATTCGGTTTTAGAACGTATGCACAGTTTTTCTTATCAGTCTGATAAATAGTAACCCCTTTATCTAAACCCTTTTTAAGAAGCAATAAATTAGCAAATAAATGATCCAATCGATTACCTGCATAAATATTATGAATTGTGATGTCTTCTCCATCAAAATGCTCTAAGGCATAGTCGATTGCAAGTTCTAAATCAGAATAGTCTTTTTGTTGTGGGTGTTTAACCACCGTACAGTTTGATTTGATTAGTTCAAACTCATCACTACTACAGCTATCAAAATCTCCAACAGCAATAAAATCTTTGTATCCACTATTTAATAGCGCAACAGCAGAAGAGTCAACACCAATGACTGGACCTACATACTTTTTATTCACTACTTTACCAATAATAATATTAACCACTATAACACTTCCTTTACATTAGTAACTATACTATATCTGTGTTTACTTTTGCAATTACAAAAGCTATGTTAAAATAATTAGAGAGGTGATAAATATGAACAACAAAGGATTCACTTTAGTTGAAGCGATCGCAGCTATGATCATTCTATCAATTGTTATGGTTGCAGGGTTTAGTGTTTTATCAGGTAGTGCAATTAGAAGTGAAGTCACAAAACAACGTATTGATGACTCAACAGTCTCAAGAGGAGTAGCCAATTACATCAGTAGTTTCACCTACGATGACATAGATGCTAACTTAGGTGGTTTATACGCCCATGTTGATAACAATAACTGTACAGTTTACTTTTCTAATGCTTGCACACAAATCTTATCACCTGTCTTAAATAACTATTCATACACATCAAGCGACTTGTTTTTAATCATTTTCAGACCAACTGTAAATGCCTCAACTCTAAAAAATAGCAATCCTCTATATACAAGTGTAGTCGATACTGAAATTGATAAGTTTAGTTTTAATAGTAATCAAGGAAATGTGATTTATTACATTGTCGTCAATAAAGGAAATGATAACAACAAGTTTATTCAGCGTGGAATCCTAACTGAGGAGGATGAAGAATATGCAGACTAATCAAAAAGGATTAACCTTAGTGGAGTTACTTGCAGTCATTGTAATCTTTAGCATTGTGATGACGCTTGCTTATCAACTACTATTTGCTATCACAAAACAAAGCGATGAGTTATCAGATCGCTTCGAAGCCTACTCAAGTGCTAACCTAACAGCACAAGCAATCTTAAATAACGTTTATGATATGAAATTAGAAAAGTCCGAACCATGTGGCTCGAACTGCTATGATTTAATTAACCGCCCAAAATTTTACATTGATGGTAGCGGAAATAGACAACAATCTTCTGAGGTTCGTTACCGTTTACAGATAAGCGGTAATACTCTAGAACTAAGAGACAATTCAAATCAAGTGATTGTCACACAAACTGTTAGCTCAAGCTCAACGATTACATCAACTTGTAATGCAGCAAGTTGTCTTGAAGCAGTAATCACCTTAGACCTATATTATGACTTAGAAGATGGTACGACTTATCAGTCAATTACAACAATTGCCCATTAATGCAAAAAGACTTGTATATACAAGTCTTTTTTCAGGAAAATGCAAACAATTTTTAGAGAAATAAATTGCAAAAACTTATAATTAATACATTCTGTGGAATTTTAGGTTATGTTCGAATGCATTAACTATACTAATAATATAGCATATAAATCATACCTTTTGGTTTCTAAAAAAAGCCCTATTCTTAGGGCTTTTTTAAGTTAATTATAGTTAAAACATATCTTGTTTCGAAACAAGTTGTTACTCTGTTAAATAATCCAAATTATCTCCAGAACCTTTATCAATTGATTCTAAAGCGTTTTCATAACTCTCATCTACAAGGTAATAAATTTGGAATGAGAATGTATAACTAATATCCTCTTCACGAGAACTTATTTCATAGTTCGAGACGACAACTGTACGTTTTTTAGCTAAGATTTCAGCGATAAAATCGTATATTTTTGTCTCACTGCTTGTAACTCCAGTAATAATAACTTCTGCCTTTTTGACATTGTAACCATTATACAAAGCCACTTCTGAATCAACATCAGTACTCGAAGATTCTTCATAGACAACAGAGTCTATTTCTAAACCAAAAGTTTTCGCAGTCGGTTCAACATCTGTAAGATAAAACCTTTCAAATTCCGGTTTAGTTGGAACATAGTTTTGCAGTTCTTCATCAGCTTGATACTCTGTAGTATCTAAAACATCACGTCGTTCAATTGTTAAAGCGATTTGCTGTTCTATTCTTCTTTCGGTATTTTTAGTTTCTTCAATCTGACCTTTAAAGTGATAGTCTGCTAAGTAAAACCCTACATTAACAAGTAAAAGTAATACAGCAATGAATAATGACAACAAATAAACATTACGTCTTCTAATGACTCTCATCTTTATCACTCCCTTCTAACGCCATGAAAGTGATCTTTGAGCGATCAACTAAAACAAAAACCGATACCTCTGTACCATCTTCTGTGAAAAACAATTCTTTGTAAGACACCTGTAATGCCCATTCCTCATCACGCAATCTTTCAATGAACTCCATTACTTCTGTATCAGTATCTGTATATGTAAACGACACTTCATTTTGAGCATTAAAGCCAAATCTTGAAATCGTAGACTCTTCAGTTCTTAATGATGCGATACGGTCTGTTAAGTAGTTTACATTAATTTCAAGATTATTAACGTTATAAACAACTGAAATAATTTCTTCAAAAATGTTAAACTCCTCTATCCTCGTATTAATGTCTGTTAGCTTTTCTAACTCATTTTCTGTTACCCTAAGCCTAGTTTGCTCACGTTGATAACCAAAATATGTGTTTATAAAGTTTGTAGAAGTAATCACGAGTAAACTAGCAAAGATGAAACTGGCAATAAGTGCTCCATACATCCTAAATCCGTAAGTTTTGATCTTGCTCAATCTAAACTTTAATACCGCTTCTTTCTGTCGGGCTTTATTTGCAACCCCAATCAGTTTAAACAGTTTCTCTTCAGTAATTATTTTCTTTGTTTTTGCTTCCCTTACTTTTGTGTTTTCAATTCTTGAAATTGGTGTTTCAAGTGATTCAGCACAAACCTTAAGATAACCTATTGGTAAGTTATATATACTTTTGAAGACAACATCTAAAGGTATCCCCACAGAAACATTGTAAAAGTTAACTACTTTTTCTACTTCAAAGTATATTTTATACAATATTGACTTACGATCGTAAACGTCGTCAAGAGATTCTAGTTCGATTTTTTTTGTATCTAAATCGGCAATAACAGAATAAACTATCGTATAGTTATCAAAGATGGTTAGATTTAACTTATCTTCTGAGATGTCAACTAATAAAGTAGACTTATTCTTATATCTTTTAGCATTACCTATAAAGTTCTCAAAATGGATGATTCCCAATGACTCAAATGTAAAATCATTAATCTTTTTCTTTAATTCAAACATCAATCTTTGGTAATCACTATAACTTTGATTACTAAGAGCAAACATCATAACGTGATGATTTTTCTCATCATCTCTTTTTAGTCTTTCATAGAAATAAATCGGATCTTCAACAGGCATTAAAATCGAACTATGCAAGTTGGCATCAATAAACTGTCTAAAATTACTTGGATTAATGACTTTCGGTATTATTAGACGTTTCTTAAATAACTGCATGTCGCTAAATACCAAATTAACTGATCCTTGATTAAGTTTTAGTCGTTTTATCTCTTTTCTCAATAAACGATACAGTGCTTGGAAGTTACTAATTTTCCCTTTGATGATCATTCCATCTTCTAACTCTATCGACCCATATGAATAAACTTTGTTTGGGTTATTCTTTTTAGTCACAGCATACTTAATGACATGATCATTAAATTGTAAATTTAATATTTTCATACAAATAACCCCTTTCTAAAGTGTATTAACGACATCAAACATCGGTATAACAACTGCCAAAATGATTGGCAAAATGATAATTAAGATGACAAGAATTAGACCTGGTTCAATGATTGATTTCATCGATGCAATATAGCGATCTAACTTCTCTTGATAAAAGTCAGCAGACTTTTTCAACAATGTTCCTAATGAACTTGATTCTTCCCCTATATAAACCATCTGTTTAAAGAAGGTTGGTAAGTTTTCCGTTTCTTCAAAGTCATCAAGTAGTCGATTTCCATTATAGATATTGATGAACATTAAATAAACGTACTCTTGATACACTGCATTTGAAACGTTGTTTTTAATCAAATCCAGCGCTTTTAACTTGTCATATGCTTTCTCAAACATCAATGATAGTGATGATGAGATATAAATTAAATTTGAGTTTCTTGAAATTTCTTTGGTAATTGGCATTTTTAACCAGAATGAATCGAGAGTTCGTTTGACTTTAGGCATTCTGACTAAAGCAAAACCAGAAACAATAATCAGCAATATTACTAAGATAACAATTACCCAATTTGCTCTAAACCCATCACTCAATGTGATGAAAAATTGTGTTAGAGCCGGTAAGTTCTCTTCTGATGTTTGGTATAGTTTTACAAATTGTGGAATAACATAATACAGAAGTATTAAAATCGCCACTAAACTAAAACTCAACACAAAGATTGGATAAACCATCATCGCTTGAATTTGTTTGACGTTACGGTTTCGCGTTTCGTAATACTCAACCAACTCACTTACGACACTTTCAAGTTCACCAACTTGCTCACCAACACGTATCATGCTAATCATAATTTCAGGGAACACTTGGGGATATATTGCCAAAGAATCAGAAAATGACTCCCCTTTTCTCACGTTCCCAAAGACATGTGTTAATACTTTGTGAAAACGTTTATCTTTAACAAACAGTTCTAAAACAATATCACTTGCCTGGATAATATTCAGACCTGTTTTTAATAATGATTCTAATTGCACAAGGAACAAAACCAAGTTTTGCTCATCAACATTTACTAAAGATTCAAAGCGTTCAACCACGTAATTATAACGTTGAAACATTCTATCTTCTCTGATCTTGGCCACTAGTAAATGTCCTCTATTTAAATCTTCAACAGCTTTAATCTTACTAAGAGCTTGGATTTCACCATCTACTTTCTCACCATCTTTACGGTAAGCAGTATACTTATAGTTATTCATAGTTAACAACCTTAAGAAGTTCTTTTAAAGTGGTTTTTCCTGTTAGTACTTTTCCTAAACCATCTCTAAACATTGAATTAAACCCATGCGTGTAAGCATAACGCTTTAACTCAGTGATCGATACTTGATTATTAATCAAGTTTTGTAAATGTTCATCAATTTCTAAAATCTCAACAACAACAGTTCTACCCAAGAATCCGTTATTACATTTTGAACATCCATTCGCTCTTTTTACTGTTTGATTCGGTATTTTATATCTTCTAAATAATTCAGTTTCTAACTCCGTTAAGTTGTCATCGAATGAACAATGCGGACACAATGTTCTAACTAGGCGTTGCGCCATAATTCCTTTAATCGATGCCGAAATAAGATAAGGTTTTACCTGCATATCGTACAACCTGTATATTGTTGATAAGGCATCATTAGTATGCAAAGTTGAAAATACTAAGTGACCCGTTAATGACGCTTTGATTGCAATATCAGCTGTTTCTAAGTCACGAATCTCACCAACCATGACTATATCAGGATCTTGACGTAGAATTGAACGAAGTCCATTGTCAAAAGTTAATCCAACTTTTTCATTTACTTGCACTTGGTTAATTCCTTCAAGTTCAATCTCAACAGGATCTTCAACAGTAATGATGTTGACATCATCATTGTTTAACTCACTTAGTCCTGAATATAATGTTGTCGTTTTACCCGAACCAGTCGGTCCAGTTACTAACACAATTCCATAACTGTTACTAATTAGTTTTCGGTAAAGTTTCGTATTTCGTTTGTTAAATCCTAAGTTTTCAACGCTGTCTATCAAGTCACCTGTTTCAAGAATTCGCAACACAATCTTTTCACCAAAGTATGTTGGAAGTGTTGAAACACGAATATCTGTACGTTTTCCAGCTGCATCAATCTTAATACGACCATCTTGAGGCAAACGTTTTTCAGTTATATCCAGATTTGCCATAATCTTGACACGAGATTCAATTAAGTTTTGCAACCGTTTAGGAAAGACCGAATGGGTAGTTAATGCTCCATCAATTCTGTACCTAACACGCACTTCATCTTCCTGAGGATCAAAATGGACATCTGATGCTTCAAGAATAACTGCAATCTCTAATATCTTATCGATTAATTTAATGATTGGACTATCATCTAAATCCTCATCTTTAATCAGTTTTAAGTCACGATCTTTAAGTAGTTCAGGAATTAAAGTCTCTAACTCCTCACGTTTTGAATAGTACCTAATGATATTTCTTAAGATATTTGAAGATGGTGCTAGTTTTAACTCTACATCTAAACCAGTCATCATGCGTATATTCTGATATGATTGATAATCAAAAGGGTCAGCTATGGCAATAATGAGTTTGTCTTCTTCTAAATGGATTGGGAACACCATGTTTTCACGCGCAAAATCCTCACTAATATAAGTCAGGATATCTGTATCGATATGTTGCTTATCAATATCAATAACTTCTAAGTCATATTGATCCGCTAATGCCCTTGTTAAACGATCTTCTGTCACTAACCCCAATCGGACTAATGCCTCACCAATCTTTTCATCAGATTCTTTTTGTTCAAAAACTAAATCTAAGTCCTCATTAGTGATGATATTTTCGTCTACAAGTAACTCACCAATTCTTTTACGTCTTAACATAATAACAACTCCCTAATTAGAATAACAAACCAACGTACCAGTTTATTATCTCACTACCATAAAACCACATAATAATTGCTCCGATCGCAAGGAATGGACCAAACGCAATATAATCTCTTTTCTTTGAAAGCAGGATTGCAACTAGCGCAATGACAGCTGCTATAAATATACTAACTAATGTATTTACAAAACCAAGCATAAAAGCATTTACAGCAAGGAGCTTAATATCTCCTCCACCAAGTGCTTCTTTCTTTAGTATTTTTGTCATAATTACTGCAAACAACCAAACAACAACATACATCAACACAAAATCCAAGAAGTTGGTAAGTTGAATGTTCTTAAACATTATTCTTTCAATGATAAACACAACCATAAAGAAGATAAGGTGTTTATCAAGAATCAATTGATAGGCAATATCAGAAACAGTGATAATGACTAACATCGAGATAAAAGTTAACGAAACAACCAAGAACCCTATAGATGTTGCCTCGCTTAGTGCGAGCACAAACAACAAACCAGTTATGAGTTCCATCAACGGGTATACAAATGATATTTTCGTTCCACATTTTTTACATTTACCCCTTTGAAGTATATAAGATACTACTGGGATTAGTTCGATTGCTTTTAACTGATGATGACAGTGTGGGCAGGAACTTCTAGGTCGAATAATTGATTTGTTTTCGGGCATTCTTAAACCAACTACATTATAAAAAGATCCAAAACAAAGTCCGACAACAAATACATACAAACCAGCAACTAATTCCATATCTACACACTCCTAATTCTCTACTCTAATTTTATAACGATTTTTTACTTTTATCACGTGTTTTTAATTGTTTTATTAATAAAATAGATTACTTTACACTTTTCAATGTAAAGAAGTTAACAAAACGATTGTAAAAAATGTATTTGGCTCATATAATGTAAAATGTAGCAAAAAAACTAGGAGGTTTATATGAAGAAACACAACGAGAATGGATTCTCACTACTTGAAGTATTAGCTGTTGTTGTTATTTTAGGAATTATCGCTTCGATTGCAGTTCCTGCTATTTCATCAACAATCGAAAACAACAAAAAGGACAGTTACGTTGCAACGGCACAAATCATGATTGATCAAACAAGATTTTCAATCGTATTAAATGATAACAGTGTTGATGCAAATGATGATGATAAGTACTCTTTGGCAGAGCTAATTGCTCAAGGTTACATTGACACATTAAAAAGTGACCCTTGGGGAAGCACATATACTGCTGCAGATTCTTATGTATCAGTTTCAGGTTCAACTTACTCTGTTCATTTAATTTCTGCTGCAAACTGGCGAATTGGAACTGATGCAGCTCCAATTGCTGAAACTGCATTAGAAAGAACAAGTGTTGTAGCTCAATAATACAAATTCAAACTTCGATTTAATCGAAGTTTTTATTTACCCAAACACAGAATATAGTGTTAATTGACACAGTTTATAAATTTTGACACATTATAGTGTAAAGTTAAGATTAATTATTTGCACATTAAATAAAAGCAAATTATAATTAAGGTGTATAATCAAAATGATATGGAGGTCGAAAAATGAAGAAACTAAACCAAAAAGGTTTTTCATTACTAGAAGTATTAGCAGTAGTTGTAATTCTTGGAATTATCGCTTCGATTGCTGTTCCTGCTATTTCTACTACTATTGAAAACAACAAAAAAGACAGTTACGTTGCAACTGCACAAACAATGATTGACCAAACAAGATTCGCTATCTTAATTAACGATACTAATCTTACTGCAAACACAGATGGTAATTACACTTTAGAAGAGTTAATCGCTGAAGGTTACATTGAGCAAGTTAAAACAGACCCTTGGGGTGTTGCTTATAACGAAACAACTTCAGTTGTTGTTGTAAGTGGTTCAGATTATTCTGTACACTTAATCTCTGCTTCTGGATGGCAAATTGGAGCTAATGCTGCTGGTGCTGTTGCAGAAACTGCATTAAATCGTAATAGTGTAACTGAGCAATAATAAAAAAACTTCAATTTAATTGAAGTTTTTTTATTGGTTAGATCTTGCATCAATCTTAATATACGAGTCATTTTGAAAATCGTATAATCTTGATGTCATGTTATTAGTTGAGCAAGCATGATTTGGAATAATCACTAATGTGTTTCCGATACTAAGTGGTTCCCATGTTTCTAGGATGGCTACTTCTTCACTTAAACTTGTGATTTCACCATCTACTCCCCTAACTACTCCATGTCCTTTAATCGCTTGATTTCCATGTGCGCCTTTATCAAGACCAAGACACTTAGATCCAACATCCAAAATGTATTTATCTTTCTCTGGGTTTGAAATGACTGTTGCTAGCACACTTAAAGCAATATCACCTTCATCACAAACTCCCAAAGCGATTTGAATCGCATCGTTATAGACATAGTTTCCAGGTCTAAAGGTTGTAATAATGTCTTTTGAAACCAACTCAAAAAAGGTTGGCGTTGTTCCTGTGCACACTTCAAACTCACTGTACCCATGATTCACTAAAAGGTCATAGCAATCCTTTAAGGCATTATATTCTTGATTTGCAACTTTCTGTACACCTTCATAGTTATGCTCTTTATACACTTGTCCAGCGTGTGTGGCAAGTCCTTTAAAAATTAATCCAGAGCTATCAATTTCTTGAATCAGCTCTAACAAATCTTCCTTGTTTACACCAAGTCGATTTAATCCACTATTAACAATTACTAAGACCTCACGGTATTCAAAACCTTGATCTAAAAGTATCTCTAGATGCTTTTTGTTATCAACACTGAACATGTAGTCACATTCAAGTGCTTTAATTTCGTGTAACACATCTAAGTTCACAATTGGGTAAGCAAAAACGATACCTACACCTAAATGTTCAAAAGCTTTCGCTTCATCAACCGTCCCTACCAACAATTCATTAGCCCCTGCTTTAATTTGCATCTCGGCGATTTCTATTGATTTATGTGTTTTAGTCATTGGACACAACTTTTTATGATGATCATTACATAATGATTGTACTTTCTTGATGTTTTGTTCTAATACTCTTCTGTTAACTAAAAAACCTGGAGTTTTCATTTCATCACCTCGTTATGATTTTATCACAAAAAAACAAGTAACTACTGTTACTTGTTTAAATTTGCTAACATTTCTTGTACTTTGTCACTATTTAAATAATCTTCAAAATTCATTTCTATTGCTAGTACACCATTATCAGTGATTTCAACTACCTTATTAGCAATCGTATTGATGAACTCTTGGTCATGCGATGTAAATACAATAGACCCTTTATAAGCAATCAAACCTTCATTAACAGCTTGAATCGATTCCAAATCCAAGTGGTTTGTAGGTTGATCGACTAATAGAGTATTGGCATTAGTCAACATCAACTTAGAGAACATGCAACGCATTTTTTCTCCACCTGAAAGGACTTTAACTTTCTTTAATGGCTCATCTCCACCAAACAACATTCTTCCTAAGAAACCACGAATAAAGGCTTCGTGAGGATCACTTGAGTACTCTCTTAACCAATCGATTAAGTTCGTATCATTGTCTTTGAAATAAGCATCATTGTTTGCTGGCAAGTAACCTTTTTCAACCGTTACTCCCCATTTGATTTCACCACTATCTGCTTCCATTTCACCTGACAAGATTTGTAGTAAAGTTGTTTTTTGCAAGTCACTACCTAGTAAGACCGCCTTATCAAAAGGATTCAAACTAAATGTGACATTCTTTAACACTTCAATCCCATCAATTGTTTTGTTTAAGTTAGTCACTTCAAGCAACTCTTTACCAGGCTTTCTTTCAATATCAAACCCAATAAATGGATATCTCCTTGATGAAGGAGTAATTTGATCAATTTGAATCTTTTCTAACGCTTTCTTTCTTGATGTTGCTTGTTTTGATTTTGATGCATTAGCACTAAATCTTGCAACGAATGCTTCTAACTCTTTAATTTTTTCTTCTTTTTTCTTATTAGCATCTTTAATCAATCTTAATGCTAACTTTGATGACTGGTGCCAAAAATCATAGTTACCAACATATAATTTCCCTGTAGCACGGTCAATATCAAAGATGTGAGTGCAGACCTTGTTTAAGAAATGACGGTCATGTGACACTGTAATTACTGTGTTTTCGTAATCCATCAAGAAGTTTTCTAACCACTTAATTGCCTTAAAATCTAAGTGGTTGGTCGGCTCATCTAGAAGTAAAATATCAGGGTTACCAAACAACGCTTGTGCAAGTAACACTTTTACTTTTTCTCCACCTAGAATGTCCTTCATTTGCTTTTGATATAAGTCCTTACTTAGACCCAAACCTTGAAGTAACATCTCAGCATCAACCTCTGCATTCCATCCATCTAACTCCGCGAACTCCATTTCAAGTTCACTCGCTTTAATTCCATCTTCTTCACTAAAATTTTCTTTTAGATAAAGTGCATCTTTTTCTTGCATAATCTCAAAAAGGCGCTTATGTCCCATAATGACAGTATCAAGCACTTTAAACTCTTCGTATTCAAAGTGGTCCTGCTTTAAAAAAGCTAACCGTTTCCCTTTATCAATTGAAACGTGTCCACTCGTTGAATCCTTAAGTCCACTTAATAACTTAAGAAAGGTAGACTTTCCAGCCCCATTTCCACCGATAACCCCATAACAGTTACCTGCAGTAAACTTTACATTTATATCTTCAAATAGTTTTTTATCAGAAAAAACTAAACCTAAATTTGTACATGTTATCATCTAATCAACTCCTTAACCTAGGCTATTATAACATATGTCGTGTTATATGCAAATTCCATATAAAAAAGACTGATTTCTCAGCCTATTTATGATAACCAACCCAGCAAATCTCGTGACTTTCAACAAATCCAAGTTTTTTGAAGAGATTGGTACTTATTTCATTAGATTCTTCGATTTGACAGATGGCAAATCCTTGATCAGCAATAATCTTTGACAGAATATGGTCACAGACTGCCTTAGCATAACCTTTACCTCTATATTCTTTTAAAACATTTAGCCCACCGACACTACCATCATCATGTTGATAAACCCATGCAATCAACTCGTCCCCTTTGTAAATTGCACTAGTATATCCTTTTCTAATGCGTTCTAGTAGCAACTCCTTAGAGTAACCCAACTTGTATTCCATATGACTTAGAATGAAGTCAACACTCTCTTCTTTAATTTCAACAACTTCATATGCAGAATCAATTCGTTCATACTTTTCAATATAGTATTGTTTCGAAAGCGATAAATACTTTTGATTCCTTGTTTTACCAAGTTCATCTTTAACTCTTTTCTCAATCATGTAGAATTTATAATCATCATCCGTTAAAATCTGATTGATGTAGTTAAAAGATAACTTTCTATCCCAAAAGATAAATACGCCATCATTATTCAACCTCATGATTACACTATTACCAATAACATGAACATCTTTAAAACAATTATTTTGTAAAAAGTGCATAGCGTTAGTATTTTGATATTTTTTGGCCATTAACTTTTTGATAGCTAACTCCTTATAATCAACAGGTGTTACTTTAAAGAACGTTTGATATTCAACCTTATCTTCTGTTTCAATAATATCAACACCAATAAAGTCATTACCTTGCCAATTTGTTTTAAAATGAAGCTGCTTCTCATTATCAAATAACTGCTCTATATAGGGTAAAACATTTTGTGCAATCCCACGATTCTCAGGATGAGTAATCCATGCCAAATCCTTCCACACTAAAATCCCTTCCTCAAAAACAAGAGGATCGTCAAATGGTTTTTCGTCAATTTCAATCAAAAATATGTACGCCCCGCTTCGGTGAATATGTTTCTCCCACGTCACAAAACCACATAGTTTAATTTTGTCAGACTCAAGATTGGTTTCTTCCCTTAACTCTCTTTTTATTCCTTCAAATGGTGTTTCACCTTCTTCGAGGCCACCACCAATACCATTAAAACATCCCATCCATCCAGGGTACTCACGGTTTAAAAGCAAAATCTCATTTTTATACTTAACAAATCCCAATGTATAGTTCAACATATTATCACTCCCCTACTTTGATTATATAAAAGCCTTGAAGTAATTGCCATACAATTATAGTTTTTTAAGTTTATGATAAGGAAAAAAGAGTCAAAAAATGTTATCATAGACTAAGACAAATTAAGGGGTGTTGACTATGATGGAAATTTCCAATCAGATTTGGAGCATGATTACCGAGTTTGAACAAAACTTAAAATACAAGAATAGATTTTTTGTTGATCAAGACATATTAGATATTTTTGACATGATTATTGAAAGAAACACATCTGCTTTAAATGCAGGTGCCAAAGTATATAGAGCAAGATTGAACCACAACTTACAAAAAAGTGATTTTTTGGATCACGCCGAAGACTTTACCATTCCTTCGATAGAGATTTCAACAGTAAATGGTCGTTCTAATGTAAAATACATTAATCACTTTTATACTAGTAGCAATCAAATGACTGCTTTACATGAAAAGAGACCAAATATCGGGCAAGTGGTTTCAATCGGAACGTTAGAGTTAATTAGAAATCAAAAATTGATTTCTTTGACGACCAAACCAGGTGATTTTTCAAGATTCGTTATCGAAAATGATCGTCATTTATCTGATATAGATTTAAAGAAACTAACTGAGTTTTACAACTTTATGTTTCACCAATTTCGCCAACCAATAGATCCTGAAGAAGCAGATATACATTACTTAATCACACAGTATTTTGTAGAGTATGTTAAAAGCAAAGGGTATGACGGAATCGCTCATAGTTCTGGTGCTATTGGAGGAATCAATGATTTTAATCAATGCGAAAGAGTTGAAAACATCAATTACGTATTCTTTGATGATCAAGATTTTAAGTTTATTGAATGTGATATTTTACAAGTTGCAAACAATACTTATAGTGTTAGTAAAATTAACGAGTAAAAAAGGTTATCACAGACGTGATAACCTTTTTTGCTATTTATTTGCAAAGTATTCTTTTAGTACATCGATATATGAATCTTGCTTAGAAATGTATCTCAGTTGTAACATCATATCCTCAATTGTTGGCCTAATACTCCATGACCCCTTTTGATAGTAAACTTGTCCTTCTTCTTGACTAATCAAGACATTACCACATAAACTAATTGTTCTAGGTTCACATTCAGCTTGTTCTTTCCCATCATAACACTTATCCCTTTTAACTGGATTAGCCATATCATATAAGTTGATGACAGCTGCATCCTCATCACCTAAAAAATCAAATGGAGCTTTTATTCTTTCTTTAAACTCCTTACATCCATCTATTCCATCAGATGAGATAGCAATAACCTTGAATCCTGCTTCTTTTATAAACTCATATTGTTTCACAACCTGTGAAAGTTCTCTCTCTCAAGCCCCTCAAAAGTTTCCTCTAAAAAAAATTAACCAAAGATGGTTATCTTTTAACTGCTCCTTCAATGAAACTTGAACGTTATTTTGATTAAGTAAAGTAAACTCTTTTGCATTAATCATTTTCATTCCTCCATAAGATATTGTTATATTTCCTATTAGAGTATAGCAAATGCTTAACTACATTGAAAGTTTGCACAAATAAAAAAACGCACATTGTGCGTTTAATTATAATTATTTTAAAGCGTCGATTAACTCAGCTTTTTTCATTTTAGAAATTCCAGAAATTCCTTTTTCTTTAGCAACTTCTTTTAATTCAGCAACTGTCATTGTGCTGTAATCAGTAGTAGGAGCTTTTACTTCTTCTACTTTAGGAGCAACTACTTTTGGAGCTTCTACTTTAACTGGAGCTTTAGGAGCTTCTTCTCTTCTAGGAGCTTTAGGCCCTTCGTTTCTGTTAAAGTTTCTGTTATCTCTATTTCTATTGTTGTTGTAACGGTTGTTTCTGTTATCTCTGTTTCTGTTATCTCTGTTACGGTTGTTGTTATAATTTTTTCTATCTCCACGACTTGAAGTGATGTAATCAACTAATTCTTTTCCTTCAACTTCACATACAGCATTTGCCATAACACCAACGATTAAGTCAACTGCTCTGATAGCGTCGTCATTTGCAGGAATTACTACATCTACGTCATCTGGATCACAGTTAGTATCAACGATACCAATTACTGGGATTCCTAATTTACGTGCTTCTAAGATAGCATTTCTTTCTTTTCTAGGGTCGATTACGAAGATTGCCGCTGGCATTTCTTTCATATCTCTAATCCCTTTTAAGAAACGGTTTAATTTGTCATATTCTTTTCTGATGTTAATTACTTCTTTTTTAGGTAATACATCGAAGATTCCGTTTTCTTCCATTTTTTCAATTTCATCTAAACGACGAATACGTTTTTTGATTGTTTTGAAGTTTGTTAAAGTTCCACCTAACCAACGAGAGTTAACGTAGAAACTATTTGAACGCTCTGCAGCGTTTTTAACAGCATCTTGTGCTTGTTTTTTTGTACCAACGAATAAGATTTTTCCCTCATTCTCAGTAAGTTTTGTAACAAATTTGTAAGCGTCTTCAATCTTACGTAAAGTTTTTTGTAAATCGATAATATAGATACCATTTCTTGCTTGGTAAATATATTTTTTCATTTTTGGATTCCAACGTCTTGTTTGGTGTCCAAAGTGTACTCCAGATTCTAATAATCTGTTCATAGATACTACAGCCATATTATATTCTCCTTTTTGTTTTTACCTCCACAAGTTTCGTAGTTGACACCACCATATTGGCACTTGGTATCAAGATTGACTTGTGTGTGTATTTTTTTGAACCGTAATTTATATTACCACAACCAACCTGTTCTGACAAGTATTTTCTAGATAAACTTCAACTAAATTACAGCAAAAAAGAGGTTACCCCTCTTTTTTATATTTTAATACATCTTCCACATCACAGTCAAGGTATTCACAAATTGCATTTAAGGTTGTGAATCTAACTGCTTTGGCTTTTCCACTTCTCAATATTGATAAGTTTGCCTCAGTGATTCCGACTGCCTTTGCCAAGTCTTTTGACTTAATCTTCTTCTCTTTAAGCAAATCTGATAAGTATATTTTAATTGCCATTAGATTGTTAACTTACTTTCTTCATGAACCTCATAGGCTCTCTTATAAACGGCAAAGACAATATAGAAGAAGACAAAGATTGCGATAAAGTTAAAGTTTAAGCCAATATTGAAGTCGTGATTATTTTTGAATGTAATATCAAACAGTCTCACTGGGAATAAGTAGATAAAGTAAATTAATACCTGTTTCAACTTTGCAACTACATCAGCACCAAACACGTCGCCCTCACTAAATATTTTTAATATCTTAGCACTTACTCTTGCAATAAGCGAATAAATGACAAAGGTATAAACTAAAAGCGGCGTTGCCATTAAGACAATATTGACAATGTTGTCAGCAACTAACTGCGACACATTAACATCAACTGTGTAAAAGGCACTAGTAAACAATACTTTCACATCTAACGATTGAATAAAATCAATGAAGAAGTCTTGGGTAATTAATACAACTGATCCAATAATAAGCGTTGCCACAATACCAATATAGAATAAGTACTGCATAAAGATTGATGCTACTCGTAATGCTTTTACAGATGTTTCCAACATAAACTTTTCTTCCTTAATATGTTTATATGCGAAGTATCCTACTACTGCTGAAATAACTAAAATAATAATAACTGGTTCATAACTCATGATAACCATCCTTTCTTTTTACAACTCTATAATAAAAGAAAAATTATCGTTTGTCAATAATTTTTATCGAAAAACAATAATTTTTTTATTTCTTTCTAGCTCGAGGATGTGCTTTCAAATACACTTCTTGCAAGCGATGCTTGGTTACATGAGTGTAAATTTGAGTGGTTTCAAGGCGTTCATGACCGAGTAGTTCTTGTACAACTCTAAGATCTGCACCCTCATCCAATAAATGAGTGGCAAAGGTATGACGCAACATATGGGGACTAATCCCAATATTAACACCAGACTTTAAAACGACTTGATCTAAGATATATCGAATCCCTCTTGTTGTTAATGACTTACCCCTGTTATTCAATAGTAAGTAATCACTCTCTCCTTTAAGCAAAGATGGTCTTGATTCCTCAATATACTCATTGATAACTTGCTTACACACAGAGTTTATCGGTACCAATCTCTCTTTTGATCCTTTTCCAAAGACTCTAATCATTTGATTGGAAAAATCGATATCGCTTACTTTAATATTAACAATCTCACCAACACGAACACCTGTCGCATAAAAGAGTTCAAAAATCATGTAATCGCGAAGTCCCAATACGGTCGTTCTATCGATTGAAGAGATGATTTTCTCTAACTCATTAAAATACAAAAACTTCGGTAATTTCACTTCTTTTTTTGGCGGTTCTAACAAAGCAAACGGGTTAGATTCAAGTAATTCTTTTCTTAATAAATACTGATAAAATGTTCTCAAAGAAGAAATTTTCCGCATAATTGACTGAGCTTTATACCCTCTTCCTTGATTAGTTTTATAGTTTGATAAATGTGAATAGTAATACCTGACGTCTCGGTAAGTGATTGATGTGATATCGTCAATACTATTGACTGATAAATACTCAATGAACTGACTAATATCATCCGAATATGATTTAATGGTATGATCTGAGTAATTCTTAATACTATCTAAATACTCAATATATTCAACTTGCAGTTCATTCATACTCTCACCTACAATTCTACTTTTTCAAATACCTCTAATGCACGTTTTCCATATAACTCTTTACGCTCTTTTTTCTTATGTCTATATCCAAGTTGTGGTAATAATCCAAAATTTGGTCCCATCGGTTGGAAATGTTTTTCATCTGTTGCTGTAATGTAGTTAAGTAAAGCCCCTGTCATTGTTTCCATTGGAAAATCAATAAACGCTTCATCCTTTAAATACTTATCTAAATTCTTAGCTGCAACTAATCCACTCATTACTGCGCAGTTGTAACCTTCAAGTCCAGTGATTTGACCCGCAAAGAACAAATTCTCACGATTCTTAAACTGTAAATTTTTATTTAAGTACTTAACCGAGTTAATGAAGGTATTACGGTGCATGACACCATATCTAACAATTTCAGCATTCTCTAAACCAGGAATCATTTGAATGATTCTTGTTTGATCACCCCACTTGATATTAGTTTGCATCCCAACAATATTATATAGTGATGCATTAGCATTATCTTGGCGTAATTGTACGACTGCATAAACATCTGTATCTTCTTCACGACGAAGACCAACAGGTTTTAACGGACCAAAAGTTAACGTTTGTTCACCCCGTCTTGCCATTTCTTCAAACGGCATACACCCTTCATATAACTTTAACTCAAAGTCTTTTATGTCACTCGTTTTAGCATTAATTACTTCTTGATACCAAGTACTAAACTCTTCTTTTGTCATTGGACAGTTAATATAGTCTGCATCACCTTTGTCATAACGAGATTTGTAATATGCTTTTGTCATATCAATAGATTCTTTTGTCACAATTGGAGCAGCTGCATCATAAAAATACAAATAATCTTCTCCCAGTAGTTTCATTATACTTTCACTTAAAGCGTCACTTGTTAAAGGACCAGAACACACAATTGTTGGTCCCTCAGGAATCTCTGTTACTTCACCATAAACAACATCAATATTAGGATGGTCTGTAATCAACGTTGTTACCGCCACACTAAAACCATCACGGTCAACAGCTAAAGCGCCTCCTGCACTAACAGAATGCTCATATGCCATTCTAATGATCATTGAGTCCATCATCTCTAATTCCTTTTTAAGTAAACCAGGTCCCGTTTTAGGTTCCATTCCTTTTAAAGAATTAGAGCACACTAACTCAGCAAAATGTGCAGTATGATGAGCTGGTGTCATCTTTTTAGGTCTCATTTCAAACAATGATACCTTATATCCCATTTCAGCTAGTTGGTAAGCAGCTTCACTACCTGCCAATCCAGCACCAATTACATTTATATTCATTTCTTCACCTCGAAAGTATTATAACATAATACTTGTTTTTTTACGCTTCTACTAATTCCAATTCTTTCTTCTGAACACTAAATTTTCTAGAAAAGGAATAAAACATTAAACCTGTCAGGATTGCTGTCAGTAAATCAGCAAATAGCTGAGCACTTAAAATTCCATTTACACCCATAAAGTTAGGTAGGATGTAAATTAAAGGTATAAAGAAGACTCCCTGTCTGGCAATAGATAAAATTAGTGACTCTTTCCCCCTACCAATCGCTTGATAAAAGACTCCTATTACATTGGTGATAGATAGTAAGAAAATGGCTACTGCATTAAACTTTAACCCCGCTATACCATAAGCCATTACACCTTGAGCAGGTCTAAAAACAGAAAGTAGCACTTCTGGGAAGAAGAACATAACACTGAAACTGACCAGAGCAAACGACAAGCACAATTTAACACTAAACTTAAGGGTTTCCATCACACGCTCCATATTACCTGCACCAAAGTTATATCCAACAATTGGCTGGAATCCTTGTCCAATTCCAAACAATACATACATTGGTAGCATATAGACTTTTAACACAATACCGACCGCAGCAATCAAATCTTGACCACCATAAAGAATTGCTCCCTTATTAAGTACGGCCATCGAAATACTTGTCAATACTTGCCTAAAAAAGGTCGGGATACCAATCTTCATAATTTCTGAATACATCAGTTTTGTTGGTTTAAAATAAGATAAGTTAATCCTAATAACTGATTTATGCATTAAGTATCTTGATAACAAGATCATGAACGAGACAATTTGGGAAAGCATCGTTGCAAATGCTGCACCTGCGATTCCCCATCCAAAGACAAAGATAAATAATGGATCAAGGGCAATATTTAAAACTGATCCTGTTGCTTGTCCAATCATTGAGTATGTCGCACTTCCTTCAGCTCGTAACATGTTGTTTAATACCATATTCCCCATTGTAAACACTGAACCTAAAATGATAAAGCGTCCATATTGCTTTGACATTTCCATAATTGAAGCATCTGCTCCAAAGAATGTTAATATCGGTTCAATAAAAATCAATGCTGTAATTGTAAATCCAATTCCAAAGATAATGGCTGTAACCAGTGAAACAGTCGCAACTTTATTGGCTTCTTTAAAGTCTTTCTTACCCATTAATCTTGAAAGATAACTTCCTCCACCAATACCAAAAGTTAATCCTAAAGACGATATTAACATCATCGCAGGTAATACGACTTGTGTTGCACCAGTAGCACTCGTCCCTAACCACGCAACAAACATTGTATCAACAACGTTGTAAACGGCCATTACTAAAAAACCAACAATAGCTGGGGCCGACATAGTTAACACCGCTTTACTTATTTTTGTATCTCTTAACACTTCAATTCTTTTATCGTTCATATTTTTACCTTATAACTTTTACAAGTTATTTAATCTTTCCTTTTCATTTCTCATATTTGTTGCAACTTTCTTTAACCCCATTAAGAGTAATTGATACTCTTCTTCGCTAAACTCTTTTGATATAACATTTAACATATCTTCAAATGTTTGATCTAGTTGTGGCTTAAATTCTTTTCCTTTTTCCGTTAGATAAAGATGATAGTTACGTTTATCTTGTTCATCCACCACTCTTTTAATAAATCCAAGTTTCACTAAGTTTTTTACAACCTTTGCAGTGGTTGACTTACCAATACTCAGTTTTTTTGCTAATTCTTTTTGATTTAACCCTTCATGACGACCGATGACAAACAAGAAATCATATTGACCTCTCCCTATCCCCGCATCACTGAGTTTTTTTTCTAAAATTCCATGAGAACTTCGATGAATAATGGCGATATATCTTCCTATTGATTCCTTATACAAAGTCTTCACTCCTCTCTTCTCAATGTATCTTACAACAGATTAGTTTCATTTGCAACTAATATAGTTTCATTTGAAACTTTTTTTATTCAAACAAAAAAAGGCGAATTCTCTTTTCGCCTTAAACGATATTATTTATCCACTTCTTACTCCTTAGCCTTAAGTAGGCAGGAATCACTTTGAACAACTCATAACCAATCACTATTGCTAAAATGACAAACGTGTTTGAAAGACCGTTACTGACTAAAATACTCACGATAAGTAATGTTAACCATAACGGAACAACTTCGATAATCATCGAAAATTTGGTGTCTCCTCCACTTCTAAAGGCTCCACCTGTTAAAGCTTTTAGACACCCTTTGAAGGGCATGGTTACCACAATAATCCATAAGTAAGTTCTAGCAATATGTCTCGCTTTGTCACTAACATCATATAAACTTAATATTGGATGGATTAACACTACCAATAAGAGTGATAAAAAAAATCCAGTTACAAAAGCCATCTTGATGATTAAAACTGCGTGACGATATGCTTTTTCTTTATTACCTGCACCGATGTATCGTCCTACATAAACACTAGCAGAAGCCCCGTAAGACCAGTAAAAGATCCACAGTAAGTTTTCTATTGTTTTCCCAATGTTCGCTCCAGCTGTTAGTGTAGTCGAAATGCGACCAAAAATAGCAAAGATCATCGCACTTCCGATTCCAAACATCACTTCTGCAAAAAAGACATAGCCACTCGTTTTAATGAATCGTGACACATATTCCGAACCAACACTTACTCCTTTGAATGATTTAATCGTAAACTCATAGTCTCTAAGATAAGCAAAACTTATTAGGGCAATAACCTGAATTGATCTGGCAATGACTGTTGCTAGAGCAGCTCCCATAACACCAAAACCAGCAAAATCCCTTACTCCAAAAATCAAGAAGTAGTTCAAAATAATGTTAATCATTAAAGATGTAGTTGTGATTCTCACCGAATACTTCACTTTACCGATTGAGCGATAGGCATAACTTAGTAATAATGAAATACCTATAGGAACATAAGATAAACTCACAACTCTTAAGTACTTGATCCCTTCTGAAATGACATCTACGTCGTTGGTGAAGAGACTCAACACTGCTTTAGGAAAAACAAAAGCTAATAAAGCAGTCAGCAATGTGAAAGGCACGATCACTAAAAGACCAAATAACATACTCTTCTTAAGACCTAAGAAGTCTTTTTTACCAAAGTATTGAACCATAAAGACTGCAATTCCACTTGATACACCAAACATTAGTAAGTTAATGATTAAGAAAAACTGATTACTTAGACCAACTGCAGCAATGCTTATATCCCCCAGCTGACCGACCATGATTGAGTCGACCAAATTAACTAAAGTTCCAATCAAATTCTGAAGTAGAATTGGAAAAAAGATTGAAAGCAAGACATCTTTCATTTCTATTCGTTCTAGTTTAGTCATTAAAAATGCCTCCTTTCTTCGTATTAAATTATAACATATAGAAAGGAGAAAGTTTGTCGCACTTTCTCCTTTTCACTTTATTGTTTTCTCCAGTTTTCACTATAATTGAAGGAAGATGAGTATAGTTTTATATTGGAATAGTCAGAATTGAAGTATACTTGAACTTCATAAAACTCTTCGTCTATAAGCCCTATCTCAGATTTATATGACCAACTTTCTGGATGATGTTTACTATCATAAAAAATAAACTGACGATAATAACTAGGAAGGATTATTTCTTCTACAAGGCCTCTGCTCGTATTGGTTAAAACTATCTTATAATCATCTATGTAATCTTCGCAATAATCTTCATGAAAATCCCATTTTACTTCAATACCATTTTCCACAGGAACTACTGTAACCTTTTTTACAAAGTCCCTTGTAGCATAACATGATGCAAGTTTTTCATCTGAACCATCACCTAAGGGATCTTTTGCAAATGCTTCATAGTCAATCACAGATTGAAGACCATAGGGATCATAACCTATAGTTTTCACTAGTTCTACTCGTGAAGTTGAAATACCTCCCAAATCAGTATCTACTTTCACAACATCAACATTTTCAATCAACCCATAAAATAAGTATAGTTTTTCTTCAAGAACTCTTAGATCATAAAAACTATAGTTGGACAACCCTTGGTCATAACGAATAATTAGTTCATATGGCCTATTAGCGGTCTTCAATTTAATGTAATCGAACTGAAAATCACTTAATACAGATCGGGCAATTTTATTTACATTTACGGTATCACCAATATACAAAATCTTTTCATCAAAAAGACTGTTTATTTGGTGGTTGCTATCACCCTTAGGAGCAATAGCTGTGGTAGTGAAAAATATTATTAGAAAAGCGCCAACAAATGACCCAAAAACCAGCAAAGGTCTGAATTTCTTCTTGATCAAAACATTCTTAATTCTCGACTTTGTTTCTGATTCAGAAAAAGCCAAAGGAATAGATAATGTTTGATTTTTAGTACTAACACTTAGCAATGTAAATGAGTAGCTTTGTTTTTCTGAAACTTTATAATCTTTTGTTGCCATTTCATCACATGACATCTCCATATCCTTCATAAAAAGATGGTATGCAACCCACATCAAAGGATTAAACCAATAAATCAATACCATGCAATAAAATATTGGTTTAACAATATAATCAAGCCTACTTAGATGAGTTCTTTCATGATTCAGTATATGCATTCTTTCAGTTGGAGATAACCCCTTTGGAAGAAATATTTTAGGACTGAAAACACCCAAAATGAAAGCTGTCTTTATCTCATTAGAAATGTAGATGTTGTCCTCAATATAAATAGATTGTGTCAACTTCTTACTGAAAACCTTATAACTGATAATTGAATGAGCTACTAACAATGCAAATCCTAGCAACCAAATCGATTTAAGTGTGATAGTAAATGATTGCCCAACCCCCTTACCATCCATTTGATTGTCATCATCAAATGATATACTCGAAATTTGGCTGATATTTTGAATGCTCACTTCTTCAACGTACTGAACTTGCCTACTAATAGTCGTTAAACTTCTACTCTCATTTGTAAGTTCTATCGTAAACGGCATAAACAACTTTAAAAGCACCAACAACCACAACAAGTATGTATACTTTTTTGGCACTTTAGTTAAAAACATTCTTAATACAAGCACAATAATAATCAAAATGCTTGATGAAATGACTGAGCCCAAGAAACTATCTATTAATATCCTCATCTTCATTAACCCCCTCAATCAACTCTAATATTTCGTTGATTTCTTTTTTAGATAACTTTTTATTTTTAACAAATGAACTGATAAAAGATGGAACTGATCCATCAAAATATCTTTCCAGTAAACTATCCGCTTCTGAATGACTGACTTCATCAATTGAAACCAAAGCACTAATCGTTGCATTTTCATTCTTTATGTATTCTTTTTCACGTAGTTTCTTAATAATGGTGTATGTTGTCGATTTTTTCCATTGATACTCCACTTCACATAAATTCTTTAATTCTGTCGAATTAACAGGTTGATGCTCCCAAATTAACTTCATCATCTTATATTCTGAATCAAATAGTTTAATTATATCCATAATAACCTCCTGGTCTATTAGAGTAGTTCTAAGTCAAGTCTACTACTGTAAACCTTTGGTGTCAATTACTTTTTCATCGAGAAAATAATGTTATTGACAATAAGTGGAAAAAAGTGGAAACGTTTCTATTTAGAGAAGTTGTCTAATTGGGTGTAAAGTGGCTCATTTTTAATCTCAGTTCTTTGTTTTAGTGCTATACTCAAAACGATTGATTAGATGATAAATCTATTACTTTTTTATGTTTCAAAAACAATTAAATACAACAAGTAAATACATAATGCTAAAAAAATAGTTTATGGGGGTTTATTTCTATCAAAATCTAGGATGTATTAAGAGAGGGTGTAAGAAATGAAAAGATTATTTAAAGCACTTATTGCTTTAATGTTGGTTGTTACATTAATTCCTGTAACACCAGTTAGTGCAGAAGGTGAAAAACCAACACTAACAATTCACTTTCACAAAGATGATGGTGATTATACTGATTACAACTTATGGACATGGGATACAGGTACCGTAACAGATATGGTACTACCTAACTTCCAAGATGATTATGGAATCATTTGGGAATATGAAGTCGAAGAAGGAGCCAATGTTGGTTTTATAGTCCGTGGAAGCGACGGATGGGATAAAAAGAACTGTGGTGAAGATTCGTTTGTCGAAGTAAGTGAAGACACTGAAATTTGGCTTTTAGAAGATGACTGTACAGTTTATACAGAAAATCCAACAAGTCTTGCTGGTGAAAGAAAAGAACTTGGTAAGATTGAAACAGAAGATGAGGTTACTATTACTGACGATCAGGCAAGTGCACAGTTATTCATTCACTACTATCGTTATGAACAAGATTATCCCTATTGGAATGTTTGGAACTGGGTCATTGGTGCTGAAGGGGCAGCTTATAACTTTGATAGTGAAGATGACTACGGGGTTGTTTCTAAAATCAACTACACGGATGTAAGTGAAGGTGATTCTGTTGGATTCATTATCAGAAAAGGTAATTGGAGTTCAAAAGATATCAACGAAGACCGTACAGTAACGTTTACAGCTGATGACTTAGTAGATGGTAAGTACGTTAAACATATTTACTTATTACAAGGTGATCCAGAGATTCACTATTCTGCTGATGTTGACAAATCACCAAGAATCAAGGTCGTTCAGTTCACTGGGCCAAAGACTGTTCAAATTCAAGGTGTTACAGTTGAGAGTTTAGATGATGTGACAGTTTTAAACTCAAAAGGAGAAACAGTAGAGTTCTCTCATATCGTCAGACAAGGTAGTGATATTACCTTATTATCAGAAACTGATTTAGATATTTTAGATACATATACAGTAAGTGTTGAAGGTTATCAGGGTGAGTACCCCATTTTATACGATGGTTTATACGATACGAAACTATTTACAGATATGTTCACATACGCAGGAGATGACTTAGGTGTTACATTAAATAATGGCACAAAGTTCAGATTATGGGCACCGGTATCATCAAAGGTAATGCTTAATGTTTTCTCCAGTGGTGATTATAGAGAAGATGATTTAGAAAATACATATGAAATGACTAGAAGTGACAAAGGAACTTGGGTCTATGAAACAAGCGATAACTTAAATGGTAAATACTACACTTATACTGTTGTAAATGGTAACGGAGAGTTTGAAGTTGCAGATCCATACGCTTTTGCAAGTGGTGTTAACGGACACCGTTCAATGATTTTAGACATCGAAAGTGTTAATGAAGCTTTTTCTACTCATCAAAGACCAGAAAAACTAGATTATGTTGATTCAATTATTTATGAGTTACATGTACGTGACTTGTCAATGGCTGAAAACAGTGGGATTGAAAATAAAGGAAAGTTCCTAGGATTAATTGAAAAAGGAACAAAAAATGATAATGGTGATGCAACAGGTCTTGATCATATGATTGATCTTGGAATTACTCATTTACATTTACTCCCTTCATTCGACCACCGTTCAATTGATGAAACAAAACTTGATACACCTCAGTTTAACTGGGGATATGATCCATACAACTACAGTGTTGTTGAAGGGTCATACTCTACTAACCCATTCTTAGGTGAAGTAAGAGTTGATGAGTTTAAAACAATGGTTCAAACATTACATGAAAATGATATTCGTGTTGTTCTTGATGTTGTATATAACCATACTGGTGCGTCACAAGATTCGCACTTAAACAGAATTGTACCCAATTATTACTACCGTACTGAGAATGGTAACTTCTCAAATGGATCTGGATGTGGAAATGAAACTGCATCTGAGCGTCCAATGGTAAGAAAGTTGATTGTTGACTCTGTAGCGTTCTGGGCACGTGAGTATAAATTAGATGGATTCCGTTTTGACTTAATGGCACTTCATGACATTGAGACAATGAATGAAGTAAGAAAAGTCTTAGATGAAATCGACTCAAACATCATCATTTATGGTGAGGGTTGGACTGGTGGAGGAACTCCTCTTCCACAAAGAGATCAAGCCTTAAAAGTCAATGTAACTAGATTAGATGATATTGCAGTATTTAGTGATGACATTAGAGATGGGATTAAAGGTAGTGTATTTAATGCAGGTGAAAAAGGATTTGTAAGTGGTGACTTTGCTAAACATATGGGAGTCCGATTTGGTATTGTTGGTGGTGTTAGTCACGAACAAGTGCTTTGGAGCTATTATACCGATAAACCTTCACAAATCATTAACTATGTCTCAGCCCATGATAACTTAAGTTTGTGGGATAAACTGGTTGCAAGTAATGGTGAAGAAAACACAGTCGAAGAACTTAAAAAGATGCACAATATGGCTAATGCCATTGTCTTAACTTCTCAAGGAATTCCATTTTTACATGCTGGGGTTGAGTTAAACAGAAGCAAAGATATGGATCATAATAGTTACTCATCAAGTGATGAAATCAATCAAATTGACTGGCAAACAAAGACTGATAACAAGTCAACATTTGACTACTATAAAGGTTTAATCGCTCTTAGAAAAGAACGTGATGAGTTCAGATTAAATGATACAGAATTGATTCAAAACAGCATCAACTTCTATGATGAAGTTGACGGTGTTATTGCTTATTCTATTGATGCAGATTATTACGATACACAAGTTGTATTTAACGCAACAACAGAGACACAAAAATTAAATGCTGGGTTTGGTTTTTACAAGATTGTTGTAAAAGATGATCAAGCAGGAACTAAAATGTTAGGGATCTCATTTGGTGAGATGACAGTTGCCCCATTAACATCATTTGTAATGGTCGCAATCAATCCTTTGATTGTTGTTGGAATCAGTGCTTTGATTGCAGTTGTATTAATTGCAGTAGCAGTGTATTTCTTCAAAAAAGAGAAAAAATAAAAAGAAACACCACTCATCAATTGAGTGGTGTTTTCATTATCTCATCTATAAAAATCTCAGTTAGTCGATTATCAAACTGGATTCCTTTAAACCGGATTAACTCAGCAACAGCATCTTCTTTTGTCCTGATGTCTTGATAGCTTCTTGATGAAGTCATCGCATCAAAGGCATCACAAATAGCAATGATTCTAGCTTCTTCTTTAATATCAATGCCAACCAATTGTCGCGGATAACCTTTACCATCTACTCGTTCATGATGGCTCAGAATTATCTCAGGAATATCACCAAATATAGAGGCACTCGATAGAATGCGGTAACCAATTGCAGAATGTTCTTTAATTGCAGAAAACTCATCAACCGTCAAACTTCCAGTTTTCTCTATCAAGCTATAATCAACAGCTATTTTACCTATATCATGAAGTAGAGATGCTAATCTTAGTTGCTCTAATCGGTCCTCACTATAATTCAGTCGTCGACCAATCATTAAAGAAAATTTCATCACATTATCAGCATGTTCACGTTCATTTTCATGAGTAGAGAATAATTTTTCAAGTAACCCTTCTACTGTACACTTTCTATAATATGAACGTTTGACCATTTTATCTTCATACATTTTGTTTTCTGCAAGTGTTAAAACCTTGTTGATGTCTTGTTCTTTTTGGGTTTTGATAGCATATCCAAACGCTACACTAACCATCGTATCACGCACTCTAACTTTTGATGCTATTTCTTTAAATCTCGCTATAACACCTTCGATTACGTCATTTGTAGTATTAGGTAAAACAACTACAAATTCATCACCGCTGATTCTTGCTAACAAATCATTGTTTCTAATTGATTCTGACATTAATTTCGCTACAATCTTGATTAAATCATCCCCTGCGTCATGACCAAAAGCATCATTGATAATCTTTAACCCATTAATATCTGCAAAAATCACACCAATCGGGTAAGAGGATGGTTGATCGAGACGTTTTAAACTATCGAATAAATAACGCCTGTTGTAAACACTAGTTAAATGGTCATGGAAACTAACATATTCCATTTCTTCAAATGCTTGATGTTCAATAGTGTTATCTTTTAAGATTACTCTTAGTAAATTGTCTTCACAGTTTATCTTTACTGTTACGAATCTCTTTTTACCCTCAATGCAAATGGCTGTGTCAAACTTAACAAATGTTTGTTTTTTCACTAATACAATTTTACTTTTAAAATCATTTATGTAAGCATCACAAACAAACTCCATGAAATCTAATCCATCAAGCTTTGTGTTAAACAGCTTTTCCGCTTTTAAGTTACTCATGATAATGTTGTAAGCTTCATCAAGCACCAAGTATGAAATTGGAGAGTTAATGAAAAGGTCTTGATAAATCTTATACTTTTCACTCATATTGCCACCGCCTTATTAGAAGACAAAAAAGACTCACATAAGCAAGTAAAGCTGGCTACCTTTTGCTTATGCAGGAAGGCCCTGTAGTTTTGCGTCACACCTTTTCAAGTGCTTTGCCCTTATTGTCTTGGTAAGTCTTCTTAGTTTTATACTACTCTTTTATTGTGTAAATAGCAAATGAACTTCACAATTCGTGATTACTCACCACTCTCCCCCTTAAAAAACAAGGGGAATTTCTAAATAACACTTGTGAAATGACAAAAGGATTACACCTTTTTCTAGAATTGATTAAGCGCTCTAACTAGATAATTGATAGCATATTTGGTAAAATCAATTTGACCTTACATTAGGAGTAAGGTGTATCGTATCTTTTTACAGAGATAGAACAGGAGAAACATAATGAAAAACAATTTATTAGAGGGAAGTATTCCAAAACATATGCTAAGACTAGCATTGCCTTCAATCATTGGAATGTTTTCATTCGTTATTTTTAATATCACCGATACATATTTTGTATCACAACTTGGTGATGATGCTCTGGCAGCAATGGGATTTACTTTCCCAGTGGTCATGATAGTAGGAAGCGTTTCAAGTGGAATAAGCGCTGGTGCCTCATCGATGTTAAGTCGAGCTAAAGGAGCAAACGATCATCATTTAATGAATCGAATCGCAACAGATGGTATTTTACTATCACTAATTACCGTGGCTTTAATCAGTGTCATCGGTCTTATTAGTGTAAGACCCTTATTTGAGTTACTCGGAGCTGAAGGTAATGTACTAGACCTAACTGTTAAATACATGAACATTTGGTTTATGTTTGTTGTTGTTGCAATGACACCACCAGTTGTTGACTCATATATGCGTGCACTTGGTGACATGGTAAGACCTTTAATGGTCATGCTTGTTTGTGCATTGCTTAATGTTGTTCTAGATTATTTACTAATCTTTGGAATTGGTATCTTTCCTGAACTAGGAATTCAAGGTGCAGCATTAGCTACTGTGATATCAAGATCATTTGGAATGGTGTTAACACTATTCTTTATTACAACTAAGTATAAATTAATAGACTTCAAGTATGAATACAAAGGTGAACTAATTAAATCTTGGCAATCGATTATGTTGCTTGGATTCCCTTCAATCTTTACGATGATTATGCCGCAAATTCTAAGACAAGTTATGACAACTTTGGCAGCTAGTCAATCTAAGTTATATGTTGCTGCAATGGCAGCTAGTATGAGGATTGAAAGCTTCCCGATGATGATTTTAACTGGTGTTGGAATGAGTCTTATACCATTAATTGGTCAAAACTGGGGAGCAGGTAAATATGATAGAGCATACGAGGTTAGGAAAACATCACTTAAGTTAGCTGCTGTATATGCTGTTGTAGTGTTAGGTTTCTTTATAATCGCAGCACCGAGTCTTGCAACCATCTTTTCAGATGAAGCAACAACTATACAAGGGATCACTTGGTACTTAAACATAATGGTACTAGGTTCTGTTGGGGTTGCTTTAGCAAACTGGATGAGTCGAGCCTTTACAACGATTGGAAAAGCCAGGTTCACTTTAGGTATTAATGTTATAGGTGTTGGATTCATCATTATCCCAATGGCCCTAATTGGTTTTTACTTAAATGGCTTTTTAGGAATGTTGTACTTCGTTGCAGCTGGGCAAATCATTCAAGGAATCGGAAGTGTTGCCTTATCATACAAATATATGAAACCATGTTAAAACTACATCTATTGATGTAGTTTTTTTCTTAAGTCGATTAACATTATAAACGTATTAGTTTCTAGGCTTGCTCCGAACAGGCATTGATTTTGATTTAATATACTTGCAACGAGTGATAAACCCAATCCTGTCCCGTCTTCATTGTGAGAACCATCACCTTTATAAAAAGGCTCAAACACTCTCAAAGAATCAAAATCGCTATTTTTCACGATGTTTGATACTCTAAGTTGTCCTTCTTCTAAAAAGATGGTTATCGTTGTTCCTTCTTTGGCATATTTAACAGCATTTCCAATTACATTGTCAAAAATGATGCTTGCATTCATTAAATCAAATGATATTTGCGTATCATCACATTCATTTTTGATCCTCAAGTTTCTTTTAGTAAGAAATGGCTCAAGTTTTGACAATACATTGCTCACCAAGTGCCTTACTTCAATTAATGATTCATTTGAACCTTTTTCACCTCTTTCAAGCTGACTAAGTTTTAACATCGAAGTAATCATTTCTTTCATTCGATGAATCTCTTCTTGAATCACTTTAGCGTTAGCAATACTCTCCGATTCTTTGGTACCGTCTTCAAGCATTTCAGCATAACATAACATCACACTTAGTGGAGTTTTTAACTCATGACTGACATTAGCTACAAAGTCTTTCTTGATCTCTATCTCATTTTTCAAATCATCTAATGTCACGTTTAGATTATGACTCATAACATTCAAACTATTCGCAAGTTGACCAATTTCATTTTTTGAATCAACTGTAATTTCTTCATTCAAATCAAGTTTCGACATTCTTTTTGCCGATTCATTAACCCTTTGAAGAGGTAAGGTTATCTTTCGATGAAAAATGTAAAACAAAATCAAACTCATCGACAACATGATGAAAAAAACTATTACAAACATCTCATCTAAGGCTCTGATGAATATATTTAACACATGAGGAGGTCTTGATATCACTACACGGTAATAGTTACTCTCCCCATCATAAGTGATTTCGTCAAAAACTTTAATGACTTCCGCTTCCACTCCAAGCACTTTATAGTAATCATCAAAATGGATTTTTTCTAGCTTTTTTTGTCCGATTAATGGGTCAACTTTTCTAATAACACCTACAGCGAGTTCAGCAGGATTTTCATCAGGATAATCAATGTAGTTTAACATCTTCTCTAACTCATCCGTATCATAAAGGTATACCGTCTGACCGATGGTTGGAAAACCTTCTCTTTTTATATTTGCATCATCAATGTACCTTATATAAGTATTGTCTTGATAACTAATTATGAGCTTATACCAATCTTGGTTGTACCACAACTCTTCTTCAACGTTTTCCGAGTACTCATTAAAAACTTGAAGTTTGGCATTAAACTCATTCTCATTCTTATTAACTCGATCATAATACTCCTTGTATGTAAACTGATCACTTTCAATCAAACGTGTTAATGCCTGACCTTCAAGATTAATTTTGTTATCAAGCCATTTGATGTAATAATCAGGCATAAAAATCTTAAAATATATAATGACTATTGCTAAAAACACCATCAAAACAGAAATGGTAATAATAAAAAGTTCTTTCGATATCTTCTTCATTAGTTCACCTCAAATCGGTAACCGACGTTTTTCACAGTTTTAAGAAATTGGCCTTTATCTCCAAGTTTTTTCCTTAAATTTTTGATATGTGTATCTACTACACGATCGTCTCCATAGTAAGTTTCTCCCCAAGCGTAATCAAGGATTTGATTTCGCGACAAAGCAATGTTTTTATTCAAAGTAAAACATTGTATCATCAAATATTCAATTGGTGTTAAAAGCACTTCTACACCATCATTAAAAACCTTGTATGCCTCTTTATCAATGGTTATACCATGATAAGTTGATAGTTCTTTTTTATCACTTAACCGCTTTACAAGGGCATTAACCCGAGCCACAAGCACTCTTGGACTAAAAGGTTTAGTGACGTACTCATCTGCCCCTAACTTAAAACTCCTGAGAATATCATCTTCAGTCTCAAGTGCAGTTAACATCACGACAATTACTTCTGATTGCTTGCGGATTTCTTGGCAAACTTCAAAGCCGTTCTTTTTTGGTAACATAATATCAAGAATGACAATATCAAAGTGGTGAGCATAAAAAATTGATAAAGCATCTTCTCCATTAAAAGCTTGATGTACATCATAACCCGCCCTCACAAAGTAATCTTTTAAGGCCTGGTTGATTCTCTTTTCGTCTTCGACAATTAACATTTTTTTCATTATACTCACCCTTTCTGTTTATTTGATATTTCAAGTATGACATCAGAATAGTTATCATAACCAATATGGCTGCTGTAATGTACTTATTTTCAAACTGAATTACTTGGCTACAAAAAAATAACACAAACAAATGGTCATAATAAATTGCACTACTCATTTTTCTAATTAATAATGATTGACTGTTAGTTAATATTTTATCATGTTTTGAGATTGCATGGGTGAAAATTGAAAGGGATAAAGGAATAGAAGAAATTAAAAAATTATAGTCTAAACCCATTTGCCCATTATACTTATACCACGATTCCATGCCAACAAGAATGATAGAGACTGGCATTAACGGAGTAACTTCAAGGGTAGCAAAATCTTTTTCGTATTTTGCTATCATTGCTCCAATGGAAGTAAAGAATAATCCTAAGAACAATCCATTTCTAGTTGTAATAAAAACTGAGAAGTAAAGGTTTATTCCCTTTTTCAAAAATGGAAAATTACTTATAATCAAATCGTAGTTACTTTCGATATTACCAATCAGAAATAGAAAAAAGCTAACAACAATTAACTTACTTAAATTGCTCCTTTTTAGTGATTTATTAAGGATGATTAAGGAAAACAATAATGCTGGTAAAAACCATAAATGATAGCCAGTACCATTAATGATTAAGTTAAAAAAGTTAATAAATCCACTCCCCGATAAGTAACTGGCTTCAGTTCCTTGATGCATAGCAAGTCCAACTGGCACATACATCACAAAATAAAGCATATAAGTACCCATTAAAGACTTGGTGTACTTTCTTCTTTTAGCATCACTCATCTTATAAAACATAAATCCCGACATCATGAAAAATAACGGGACAGCCACTCTAAAAAAGCCATTAAAAAATATAAACTCCAATTGACTATACACACCCAATGTTGCATGAAACAAAACAACAAAAAGGGATAATGTAAACTTCAAAATATCTAATCTTTGATATGTCATCTTATCACCTCGATTAGATTATATGTGTTCAATATGTGTTTTATATGTGTAATATAAAAAAACTGATTATTCAGCTTTTCTTGGTTTTTTCATGAATTTGTTTGCTTCTTTATGAAAGCCATATTGCTCATAAAGACCATGAGCATCTTTTGTAGCTAAAACTCCTAACAACCCAGCCAACCTTGGATCAGTCGTTAGTACTTCAACCATCTTTTTACCTAAACCCAATCCACGTACGCTCTCATCTACCAATACATCACACAACCAATACATCGTCGAGTAATCTGTTACAACTCTCGCAAAGGCGACTTGTTTGTCATCTTTTAATACGGCATAACACAGTGAGTGATTTATACTATTTTGAATTACTTCTTCACTTCTTTGCTTTGCCCAATATGAAGTTCTTATCAAACTAACTATATCATTAAATACCATTTTATTCTTATCATCAGTTACTAAATAACCATCAAATGTTAAGTTCATCCTCTCCCTCCAGCATTAAGTTACACTCATTTTGACATAAATTCAACTTAATGTAAACTATTCCCACATTAAATACGCTTTATAGGTTAAGAAAGTTTCTTTCTTATTCCCTACTATTAACCATTAATCCAAATACCTTCCAGTCCTTATAATCTTTATATGCACCAGCTCTGAAACATGCTTTAAATCGTTTCTCAGCAAGTTTAGTCGTCTGGACATCAATGATATCTTGTGTATGATTAGCGCGCCTTGAGATTCTCTATTTGCCTTAGATGACAATAGAAAAAAAGAAGTGTTGGAACTAACACAAAAGCAAACATTAAAATGTTTGCTTTTCTTTCTACGCATGTACTCTATTGTTAAGGTGAACGTCAAGTAAAGAGTAAGCGCAACTAACCTTCCCTCAAGCCTGCAGGCATCAAAATGTATCGACAACAAGCAAAGGCTTTTATAAGTAAGCAAAACACTTACTTGTACTCATAATCGCCATAAGATTATAATTTTTTTTGAGAACATAATAATTGCAAATACTTGAGGTTTTAACCCCTCATATTTAATCAAAGCTGCTTTATACCCTTTCTCTGCAACTTCACAGAAGACTTGGTTGACTTTACTATCATATACATTTGTATGTTTAACATGTTCACTCATTGTTACTAATTCATGAAGACTCAAGATTTCTGATTGCAAGAGTAGTGTTGCCTTATAACCATGTTTAAAGTAAAATGCTTCTTTACCATAAACAGCCCCGAGATTGATTGAGTTATAATGTAAAGATACGACCTTTTGCTCAAATGTTTTGAGTAACTTAGCACCATACCCCATTCTTTGGTACTCTTTTGTTACACCTATATGAGCTAAGGTGACAGCATCCCCTTCTATCAAACCAAATGCAAACCCTTTTACAACTCCATTCTCTGTTAAGACAAACAATAAACGACTACCTTTTTTTAACTCGTTAGTCCAAAAGTCTAAAGTATACTTCTGATTATGTTTTACACTTGGTAAAACAGTTGTGATTACTTGGTAGGTCCTTATAAGTTCTTCTGTTGTTTTAACTTCTGTAACATTCATATAAAGCTCCTATCTTGACATCATAAACTGCTCTAATTTAGTGAAAAAGTCCTCCCTAAAGATTTGATTATCACTCAAGTTACCTTTGATTGAACTTTGATTGTAATCACGGCTTCTGACAACTATGAAGTTTTCAATCGAAAGTCCGGGATGATTGGAACTGATGACATTCATAATGTTATCAGAACTCGTATTACTTAAGATGACAAACAACTTGTCAGCTTCTTGATATTCAATATATTTTTGATCATCAAAGAAACATTGGCCTCTTTCATTGAAGGCAAAGTAATTAGAACAAGGCCATTCAGAATAATTCGGAATGATAAATATTTGTAAATTCGCTTTACACAAATTGGTATAGATGTTAACAAGATCATCTGAACTATAAGGGCAACTTGTAATGTCTTCAAAGCACTCATACGAACATTTAGAACAAGGATTAACTTCTAACTCCGCAAAATGAAATGAGTTAGTCTCATACTCTAGTTGAGTCAAGTACTCACCAATAAATGACGATACAAAATAACTGTTTCCTTTGTTTTGTCTACCACTAAAATTGACTAGTGTCGCTAACATTTACTTTCTCCCCTTCTCTTTGTTTCTTTTATCATTGATTAAAGCCATGTGTTCAGCTGTGATGAGTTTTACATCATTGTCTCTAGCCCATTCAACACAAGAATTTAAGACTGTTTTTAAGAAGACTCTAGGAACTCTAACAATTGTCTTGCAAGCTTCTTCTGAAAACTTTATCTCAGGGTCAATACGATTGGCTGCATGCATTACTGTATCTAGATTGGCCTCTTTTCCAGTTGGAACTTTTTCTGCAACTACTTTTGGGGTTTTAGTGTACCAAAAGTTAGTACTGTCTCGGTAACCATAATCAACAGCAACATTTGGAAAAGAACGGCTCTTAACTCCCTCAATAATAGCTTTATGATACTTTTCTTTCATCAATATTTTGTCTATCTTTAAAATGAAATGTGCACCAAACTTAGATGTTATTCCATTAAAGTTACGATATGGTCCATCAACACCATCAAGCTGATCAACTTTTACACGGTCTTCAAAAGCATTATCAAGCCCACTCACCCAACTACATTCAAATACTTGGTAAGCTTCCTTAACAACTAACGGTCTTTTTTCACCCTCTGCTTGCCCTTCTTCCAAACTAAAAGAGCAATCTTTCATCTTTTCAGCAGAAGTATCGCCTGGAAAACCTAACCTAACAACTTCCTTAAATTGCTTTTTGTCAGCTTCTAAAAAGTTAAGAGAACATACCCCTCTCTTCAAAAGGTTCTGAGCAGTATTTGAAGAATTCCTACACTCAAGAATCATTGCGTAATAATCCTTACCCGCAACGTAATACGGAAAACATAATGAATATGATCCTAGATTGGTACTGCCATCATCATTAAGTGTCCCAACTAAAATAGTTGGCATCGGATAATAAGATGAGGTTTGATAGAAGTTATCTACTATTCTTAAGTCTTTAAATGAACTCATTAACATCTCTCCTTCATGAACTTTACTTCATTTTATCATACCAACTGTAGGAATATTGATTCTTTATTATAATTTTCTCCAAAGTTTCAAAAATTTTTTTAGTGATGTTTCATTCAATGATACTATTAATGTAACAATACTACATAGGAGGGATTTTAATGGCGCATCATACGATTAAAGATGATTACAAGAAACTCGAAGAACGGTTGAACAAGTTCCCGCAAGGTTTACCACCTAGTGAGACAGCATACAAAATTTTAAGTGTTATGTTTTCAGAAGAAGAAGCACGATTAGTATCACTATTACCTATCAAACCTTTTACGGTAGAAAAGGCAGCAAAGTGTTGGAAAAAATCAATAAAAGAAGCTCAGATAGTCTTAGATGAGTTGGCATCAAGGGCAATACTAATTGATATCGAAAAGAATGGAAAGGCGACTTATGTGTTACCTCCACCAATGGCGGGGTTTATTGAGTTTTCATTAATGCGTGTTGGTGGAAAACTTGATCAAAAAGTATTAAGTGAATTATTCCACCAATACATCAATGTTGAAGATGACTTTGTGATGGATTTATTCACACTCCCTACCCCAATCGGGCGAACATTTATCAATGAACAGTCGATAGAAGATCATGATATTCATGTTCTTGATTATGAAAGAGCAACAAATGTCATTGAAACAGCTTCCCATATCGGTGTTGGGACATGTTACTGTCGTCATAAAAAAGAACATGTCGGTGAAGTTTGTGATGCACCAATGGAGATTTGCATGACTTTTAATGGCACAGCAGAATCTCTAATCAAACACGGTTACGCAAAAGAGATAACAAAGGAACGTTGTCACGAACTACTTCAAGAAGCTTACGATCATAACTTAGTTCAATTTGGAGAAAATGTTCAAAACAAAGTCGCTTTTATCTGTAACTGCTGTGGATGCTGCTGCGAAGCATTAGTTGGAGCTAGAAGAGTTGGAATTTCACGCGGAATACATACATCTAATTTTATCGCTCGCGTAAAAGAGGATTGTACAGGCTGCGGTCAATGTATAAAGGTTTGCCCAATGGAAGCACTCGCTTTAGTCAATGCCAACGACCCGAGAATGAAAAACAAAAAGAAAGCAGTGTTAATTGAAGAAAACTGTATTGGTTGTGGTGTTTGTGAGAGAAACTGTCCGACCAACGCTCTTGTGATGGACCCTAGAGAAAAGAGAGTTTTAACTCCTGTTAATATTACCCACCGTGTAGTGATGGAAGCCATAGAAACAGGGAAACTTCAGAACTTGATCTTTGATAATCAAGCGCTCCTTAATCATCGTGTGATGGCTGCCATCTTTGGTGCCATCTTAAAAATGCCACCTGTAAAACAATTAATGGCAACAGAGCAAATCAAATCTAAGTTTTTAGGTAAAGTCCTTAAAAACTATAATGCATAGAAAAAAACTGTCACCTTTATTGTGGCAGTTTTTATTGGCTTTTACTTAAATCGATTTTTTCTGCTTTTAGCATCTCTACAAAGATATATGCTAAGTTAGGATCAAACTGTTTACCAGCTTCTTCTGTAATAATTCGAATCACTTTTTCAAGTGGGTAGCTCTTCTTATATACTCTTCTGGAATACATCGCATCAAATGAATCTGCTAAACACAAGATTCTTGCCGTTAAAGGAATATCTTCTCCTTTTGTCCCACGAGGGTATCCTCCACCATCATATCGTTCATGATGGCCAAGTACAGCCGGTATAACATAATCTAGAGATGGCAAGTGACGAATGATATTGATCGAGGCATCAACATGTCCTTTAATAATTTCATACTCTTCACTATTTAATCTCGTTGGTTTATTTAAAATTTCTTCAGGAATGGCAATTTTACCAATATCATGTAAAAGTGCAGCCTGGCGGATATTTTCTTGTATATCACTATTTAGGTTTAACTCATTTGCTAATGCCAAGGCATAATTAGCCACGTTCTCTGAATGTGAGAATGTATAGTGATCTTTTGCATCAATGGCAGCTGTAAGTGCAAAGATAGTTGACTTATACTCATTATAAATTGAGTCATAAGAACGTCCTTCGTCTTTTTCTTCACCTTTTAAGAAGGTATCAAAGATCTCAACAGCATTTTTACCATTACGCTTCACTTTGTACACTGCTTGTTGAACATTTTCAATTAGTTCATTAACACTGCTCGCCCCGTATGGATAAACACATACTCCAGTACTGAAGGTTAACAACATCTCAAACTTTTTAACAGCTGATGTTGCGCCTTCTTTTACTTTGGCTTTAATCGCATCAATAATCTCCAGTGTTGAATGAACATTAGTGTTTGGCAAGATAATCATAAACTCCTTACCACTGAATCGTGATACTACACCTTTCTCACCAACAATCGAATCAATAGCTGCGGCGATACTACACAAGGCATTATCAGATTTTGTCATTCCATACAACTGATTATACATTTTAAAGTCATCGATGTTTAGTAGCACTAAAGCCATTGAATCTACTGATTGGTCTTCAAATTGCTCATTTATAACTTCATAGAAATATTTGCGGTCATAAACACCAGTTAAGTCATCTGTACGGGCTTCAATAATTGCTTTTTCATACGAAATAGCATTCTTATAGGCAATTGAAGCCATCGTTGTAATTGACTGCAACTTGACTTTTTTATCATAATTAAGTTTTCTTTTACTGTGTTCATCAGACACTAACAAGAATCCATAGATTGTATCTGCACTTACAAGGCCAATTGCATATTGGACTTTCATGCGGTATAGTTCATACTTTTCTTCTTCCCACATTGTATGATAGTTATCATGAAGCGAGAATTCTTCTAAATCGATAATTGAATGGTCTTCTAGCATCGATAAGATCAGTGGATTATCTTTTCTAAAGACACTACTTATATCAGCTAACATTCTATTAGAATAATTAATTTGATAATCACCTTCAGGATTTCTTAGGGCGATATAAATATCATGACTTCCAGTAACATCTTCAATAATTTCAATCACTTGTTTATTAATTTCATTGATATCAAGTGTTTTTAAGGCATTTGAACCAAACTCGTTTATTTTAACTAATTTGTTTTCTTCATCTCTTACAAATACACCCATCACAACCAAGCGCCAGATGATGTAATAAAATGCCAATACAACAATAAAGATAAATAAGTACCATAAGATATCGACACTTACCATTTCTTGGAAATAGTTAATTAAACCTATGATTAACGGGTTTAAGACAAACAGTGACATCATTGCAAGTGCAATACATATCATGTAACCTACCGACCCTTTATAAAACATTTTTAACTTAAACGGACTTCGTTTAACTAACAAGTAAAGTAACGCAAAGGCATTTACTAAACCTGACACAATATCAATTGGGAACCCACTAAATGTTGGGAAGATAACCAAGATATTACCAAAAAACAAGATCGCAATCCCAAAAATAATTGGTTTTGATGAACGCTTAAGTGATGGTTGTTTTCTAAGTCCTTTATATAAAACATAAAGCATGTCGATGATAATGGCACCAACAAGTACAATCAAGATATAAATCGATTTACCTATTGTTTCGTATATCATTATTTCTTGTGAATCTATTGTTTTGATTACAGGAGGTGGAATAAATAATCCATTTGTAATATTCAAAATGTAACCTATGAGTATGATAATAGAAGCATACCACCAAGTTCTTCTTTTTGAACCAACAAAGTCAATAATAAACCAGTAATACATCATTGGCATAAATAAAATACCAAAGAGTGATACATGATACCAGAATTGATATGATGGTAAGATTTGATATCTCATCAGTGTTGATCCACCGGTCCATAAAATCGAAACTGCCACAAGATGTAAGAAGATATTTCTTATTCTTGATTTTCTAGAGTTCAAAATAATTAAGAACATAAAGAAATATAACAATGTCGATAGACCCGATATATAAGTATATAAACTCATAGTCATCCTCCCTTCTCAAGTTTAACTCAATTTATTTTAAATTAAGTAAATTTATTACATCATGTTGATCCGCATTAATTTTACGAATTGATTTTTGATACTTATCTTGATAATTTTCAAACGTTCCCTGTCTGATGATATCAATCACCAATGGTTCTACACCTAAAATCTTTTTTAAATACTCATAGTCTTTATCAAAGTTTTTAAAGTAAACTGTCAAAATATCCTTTAAGATATCTGGCCCCATTGGGTTTTCAATTAAGTATTTTTCATCTATTTCTACATATAGATGTAAATACGGGCGATTTGAATCTGAAATCTCTTTCCTGGCAATCCAATTGACTACTTTTACATGTGAATGTTTAATCGCTTTTGTAATTCCGTATTCAGTAATTCTTGTAAATCCTGCAATATCAATTACATCAAGAACACGATCGACAAACTTAAAGCGTGGTAACTTTATACCTTCTTTATCATTTTTGGTTGCAATACATTCAAAGACGTCCCCTACGCGATACCTTGCAAAGGCTCCACCTTTAAGTACAGTAATCACAAGTTCGTACTTTTCACCACCAACTACTTCATTCATTAAGTAGGTTTCAGGTACGTAGTCAGGATCATCAAGCATCTTAATGTAGTCATCTTCTTTGATAAACTCAAAGAAACAACTTCTTGGGAAGAAATAAACACCATCTCTTGTCCAAGTTTCAGTACCAATCAAAGTTGGTTCTGTACCAGCAAAAATTTCCATTGGCATAATGCCCCACATTTCTGCTAATTCATCTTTATAGAAACGATTATCGGTTCCTGCGACCATAAATCCTTTCATATCAAACAAGTCTTTAGGTAAGACTTGACGATTTTCTTTTTTACTTATTTTCTTGGCTTTTAAACATCTGTAAATTCTATTTGGCGGTAACTTTAATGCTTGTTTGATTCCACCGTTTGATGAGTTCATTAAGTTTAAAGATATTGCATGTGCAACACTTCCTAAACCAAAGAATAATTGAACATTTGATTTTAGAGCCATTTTAAATCCTAGTTTGTTTCTTTCAGAGAAACTCATGGCCTGAGCTACCACTGGATCTGGTAAAAACTCAATCCCTATTTGCTCTTTTAACAAGACTGGAAACAATCCTGTTGCATAAGGTAATGGTGCAAGACCATATAGACACTTGTCAGTTGCTGCCACATCGAAGTCGTATTTCCCTTTTGCCGTAGACATAATTAAACAAGCCACCATATTTTTTGAGAAAGTATCTAACATACTTCTTGAGTACGGTGCCACCTTTATAGGATTTCTTACTCCATCCCAGGTTGTTTGAATCCAAGCAACTGGTTTCATCGGTAAGTTTTCTCCATCTTTTGATAACAACAAGTCTGCATAATCTTCATACTTTGTTAATGGAATTTGCTTACGAAACTCATCAATTGAGTTTGGCACTTTTCCATTTAGAAATTTATCCCCGATTCTACTCTTTGACCAAAGCTTGATTTGCTCTTCCATCAAACGATTTTGAATGTCCATAAATTTATCTATAGAGTAATCTAAAAAACCGCAGTATGTATCCCACACTTCTTGTTTTGTTCGTCTTAGTAACTGTTCTTCAAGTCTCATCAAACTGCCCCCTTCTTAAAGGTCTTTAGCATCCTTTTCATACTTTTTATATTAGGTATCAAGAATGGTGTTGTTTTTTTATACTCTTGATAATCTGTAAACAATCTTGGAAAAATGAATGAATCTTGAATGTAAACATAAACTACATTCATCCCTATCATTAATAAACAAAATATTGTTGTGATTTCTGTTTTTAAGACATAAGCAATAAGTAAATAAATTACTGTAAATGGGATAATCCCTGGATGGCGTGTTAGTGCATAAATACGTTTCTTATAGGCACTTCTCTCATTAAATTGACTAATGTAACTATCATCGAATGGTATAGCAAAAAACAGAATATAAACTAGTAATCCTAGAGACAGCAAAAAAATGATAAGTATGATCACGGTTTCACTTATCTTCAAATCATTAACAAAATATTGACTAATCATCATGCCGGTTGACACAATTAATGCTAATATACCGACAGAAAATAACGGCTTAAACACCTTAAGTCGCCAAATGATTTGATTAAAATCAGATACATACATTAGTAAGAACCCAATTACTCCCAATCCTATCTCCATATACATTACCTCACGTACTATTCTAAAGGCATTGACCATAACAATCAATGTAATTACACTTGCTTGACAGATAGGTGAACAAGTTATTTATAATCACTTTAATAATTATAAAAAAGGAAGTTAGAGCCACTTAACAAATAACATAATAGAAACTTTTAAGGGGTTGAAAACATGTCAGATATTACACTTGGTGAGTATGCAATGATTTGGATTGAGGAACATAAACGTTATACGAAGGAGTCAACTTATAATAACTACCGTAATCTAATCGATAATCACATAGCAAGGGACTTTAAAGATACACCTATTTCAGATCTAAATCACAAGTTACTACAAGAGTATGTAATTAAAAAACTGGAGTGTGGGTCTGTTACAGGTAAAGCTATGAAAACGAAGTCTGTAAGAGATATCATTGTCATTTTTAAATTGATCGTTAGAGCTGCTTTTAAAGAAGAAGTCATACCAGTTTTTGATACGGCAATTAAGTTCCCAAAAAGAACAGAAAATGCTAAACCGTCATTCATTACTAACAATGACATCAAAAAGATAATCAACTCAATCAACTTGATTAATGATCACCGACAAATAGGCTTTTTGCTTTCACTTTATACAGGGATGAGAATTGGTGAAATTGCAGCTCTAACCTATCAAGATATTGATACAGACTCTAAGGTCATCATCGTCTCTAAAACACTACAACGGACCTATAACAAGACTGAGAAGTCAAGAATTATCATTACCGCACCTAAAACAAGATCTTCCTTTCGAGAAGTGCCGATTCCCGCTCAACTTGAAGATAAACTCATACATTTCAAGAACGAGCATAACTATATTATCTCCAATACCTTAACGCCAGTGGAACCGCGCTACTTAAGACACTTATGGTCCATATTCTTAAAGGACAACAACATCAAACACTACTCATTCCACTCCTTAAGACATACGTTTGCCTCTAAATGTATAGAAGCAGGAATTGATTTTAAAACTGTGAGTGAATTATTAGGGCACTCCAACATCAACACCACAATGAACTTATATGTTCATCCGAACAAAAGACAAAAAGAAAAAGCAATTAACAAACTCACTTCTTTCATCAATTAAAAAAAGGAGCAGTTGCTCCTTCTTAGTCTATTTCAATTAAATTCTTACCATTCTTCTTCGCTTTGTAGAGTAATTTGTCAACTTGCTCTAATGAAGCTTCGATATCACGATCAATATCAGCCACTCCTGCACTAAAGGTAATATTAAAGCCTAAAGTGTCTTTTGCTTCAGTGTTTAGAAGTGAATTAACCTCAGATAACACTTTTTTAGCTGCTTCTTTTGTCGCTCCTTCAAATATAACAACAAACTCTTCTCCCCCATACCTGTAAATTTCATCTCCAGATCTTAGGCGCTCTTTAAAACATTTGGCAAGTAAGACTAATGTTTTATCACCAACAGCGTGACCGTAGTTATCATTGACATCTTTGAAGTTATCCAAGTCGATAAGGGCAATTACTTTTTGTACGTTCGAATCTTTTAACTCTTTTAAGTCCTCATCTAGTTTTCTTCTATTTGCGATTTGAGTTAATTGGTCCAAAAGTGCTTTATTGATCAGTTCATTTTTCTCAAGATACATACTCGTAACATCTTTAAGTAAGTATAATGTTGAATCTACACCCAGATAAACAATAGGTTTTTTGATGCTTTCTACATAGAAATTCTTATTGCTGGTTTTATGTTCTAACTTTAGCACTCTCTCGTTAGATTTACTTAACGCAGACTCGTGTAAATCTATATAGTAATTAAAATTAAATCCAACTAATTTATTAGCTTTTGCATTACTATACACAACCTCTTTATTGTTATCTAATATAAGAATTCCTTCTCCAGCTAATTCGAACAACTCTTTGAAGGCTCCCTCTTCTTGTTCTTGTAGTCTCTTTTGCAGGGTGATCCCTCTTTGAATAATTTTAAGAGAGATAAAGGCTGTGACAAACAGTAATCCAATAGTGATTAATAGGTTAATCAAATTCTTTTTGGCATGTTCTTCATTCAACGTGTTTAACTCATGTAAAATGTCGTCGGTGTGATACCCCATACCAATAAAGGCATTCCACTCATCTAATCGTTTAACATAGGATATTTTTTCACTTTCGATATTACTGTCTGGCTTTCTATATTTATAAGTGAAGTAACCATCTTCTGAATCCTTAATTGCGTTCATAAAACCATCAAATATGTTAACTCCATCTTCGTCGTATACCTCTGTAACGCTATGACCAATCTTTGACTGATCAGCAAAAACATGAGCAATACCGTCATAACCAGTAATAAAGACATAATTTTCCTCCCCCAGGTAAAAGTCTTGAAGTCTTGAATAAGTTTCTTTCTTTAGTTTTGCCTCAACATCTTCAAGGTAAACCCCTACTCCGATAACAATATCAAACTCTTCTAAGTATAAACTATAAGATGTTTTCTTTAACGGTTCCCCATCACTTACTTTAGGCCAATAATAGGTCACAAATACACCATCAGGATTATTTTTAGCTTCAATTAGTTCTTGTGTGAAATAAGTCCCATCTCGGTCCTTAATATCATAGATGTTAGTTCCTTCTTTTGCACTGTTTGACCCACTCTTAAGTAAATTACCATTCGTATCAATAACAAAAAATAAGTACTCGGGACTAGCAAGTGCAATCTTTTCATATACCTTTAGGGCTTCATTACGCCTTGTATCAAAGTCCTCAATACCCAAAAGATTATCCGTTTGTAATAATTTATACTGAGAATGTATAATCCTTCTTAGATTGTTTTTTTCAACTGTAAAAATTTGAGCTAAGTTATACTCGATCTCATCAACTCTATTATTAACTTCAAGATAAACCTCTTGTCGCATCCGCTCATTTATATACTTATAAAAATGTTGATTTATCTCAGTTGTATTTTGTCTACCTGACTGAAATACAAAAAGAGCAATCACAGCAAATGAAATCACTAAGGTCATAATCAAGATTATCCAATTTTTCTGTATTTTTCTCTGACTTACATACATAAAGAAGACCTCCCACAGATAGAATAATTATATCATGATTTATATCCAAAAAGTATGTATGATACGTAAATTTAGCCTTAAGTTAGAGCCCTTTTATAAAATGACAAAAAGAAAAAGTGCAGAAGAAACCCTCTACACTTTTAAGCTATTCTTACTTAATTACATATTCAAATACGGCTACATCACTACTTAACTGTCCGTCAAATACGATTGCTTTGATTGTCGTGTTTGCAGTGATTGAAATTGGCGTCTTATAGATAGCGCTATCAGTAGTTGGATCTGAACCATCAATTGTATAATAAACTTGTGCCTCACCACTCAAAGCAACATCAACACCCGTTTCATACTCACCCGGTTCTTTATCTACTGTCGGCATATCTGGCTTTATCTCATAGATATAATCTTCAAGCCTTGTAACTGTTCCATCATCATTTACAATCATCACCTTTAATACAGCAGATTTACCAACATTTATCGCACTGTTATAAATACTCGATGCTTCTGAAGGTTCTGTCCCATCCAACGTGAAGTAGATATTTCCACTCACATTAAAGTCAACACTTATATCACCATCATACTTACCACTCGGCTTAGATGCTTTAGGTTGGACAGTACACGATACTAGGTAAAGTTCATCCTTCTCATCACCATCATCGTACCAATCTGTCTGAACACCATTCGAGATGTAATAACCCGTTCCAGTACTTTCCCAATATGGATCAGTTGGCCAACCTAGGTAGTTCATCAACTTCTCATTTAGTTGAGCGTAGCCACCAGAAGTTGTACCATTTCCACCACTTTCTTCATCAGATCCCCATGCTTGAGATAACAAACTTAGATCAGAGGGTAAATCCCCACCATTTTTTTCACACATTGCTTTAGCATCATAATAATTTAGCAACGCATATTTTAAGTTTCTATCGTAATCTGTTGATGTATTTGTTACAGTAAATCCTTTCACCTCTGAAACAAGTAATGGTCTATATAAAATACGACCTGCATAAATTACTTTCTTTTTTGCGGGACTTATAGTACTTTCATCTTCTTTTTCAGTAATTGTAAAATCCCAAGTTTTCACTTCAGATTCAACACCGTTTACAACTATTTTAGCCTTAACAGTCGTATTCTTGTCTATATAAAGCGATTCTGTATACTCCATATTAGGAGCATTAACATTAGTAGAGTAATAAATTGTCCCTTCTCCTTCTAATTCAAGGTAGAATGGTTTGTCATAACTTCCACTATTATGTGATGCCGTAGGTGCTTTTACATCACCAGTTTCCTTTTGCTCTACATCAGTTCGATCCACATCGACACATATAATGTGATTCGGTGTATCTTCTGGGTTATTAAAGCGCCCTTCACCGTCATAAAAACTAATGTGATAATGCCAGTAAGTTGGATCATCTGATAATGTTCCCGTTCTATAATACATCACTTGTGGCCAAAAAATCGTCTTTGCAAATGTCCCTTTACCGTCTTCACTATACTCTTCAAACAGTCTTTCTAACTGTCCTTTTGATGCGATAAACAAATCTCTCTGCGCGCAATGCTTTGCTCCATTCTCATAACTATACAATGCCCAATAACCTAAGTAATCTTCATATAACTCATCAGCATTCTCATCTTCACTAGCAAGGAATGGGCGATGGTAGGTAACACCGTCTAAAGTAACTGTATCTGCCATTTTGTCGAGTAACTCTTCATCTTTTTCAAACTTTGATGACTGTTCAACGTTTCCATCAGTATTGTCATTACCTGAACTCGGCTCACATCCAACCAAAAATAGTGCCAATGCTACAAATAACAACGTTATCATTCTTCTCATTAAAAAAACCTCCCCGTAATCCTAACTATATTATAGTATAAGTTTTTCTTCATTGTAATAACATCTGATGCTTTTCTACATTTAACACGATTTAATTGCCCCAAAACTACTCCAAAGAAAAATAACCGGACCTTAACCTGTTATTTGCTTCCTCTTTCTTTTGTTTTTATCTATGTACATTTTTTTGTCTACTAATTTCATCAACTCATAAATTGAATAATTTTCATGATAATCAACATATTCAACACCATAACTAAGTTGAACTAGGTAATCATCTGTTTTTTGGTTCAGTTCAGAAATCCTTATATCTATACTTGAAATTAACTCTTCTCCAGTATTTTTATCATCTTCAACAATAATGATAAACTCATCACCACCGAAGCGACAGACTGTATCTTCAACACCAATACTTTCTTCTAATGCTTTTGAGACATCTAACAACACTTCATCTCCAACATGATGACCAAAAGTATCGTTGATCGATTTAAAGTCATTTAAATCAATTAAGATCAACGAAAATCTCTCTTTAACTGCCAACTTATGTAACACTCTATTTTCAAGATAACTTCTTGAGTACAATTTAGTAAGACCATCTCGTTGCATTTCGTCTTTTTCTAGGATCAAATAAACCATAAAAACTGCCAAAACATAACTTGGCATACTAACTGTTAAACCATAAAACATCATTTGGACTACATTCCCTATAATGGGTACCATTACTGCTGTCAAAACAACCTGAGTGACTCTTCCTCTAATCATGTTACTCTTTCTATAAAAGTTCGCAATCGCCACGACTAAAACAGTGTACATGATAATGACATGAATCCACAATGCGTCTCCTCTTGAATAAACATTAGCTTCACTTATTGTAAAGACAAACCCTTTGGCTACCACTGTATTGATAATAAAATTATTAAAGAAAAACAAGAAAGTTGGAATAAAATATATAAAGCTTCTAAACTTATAATTTCCATCTTTTCTCAAAATCTTATAATCCAAATATACTAACCACAAGGCTCCTGGTAAAGCAGTAAGTGATAAAAACAACGCACTTGTCCAATACAAAAATGCGCCATTAACAGTTGTTCCCATCGAAGAAAAAATCAAACTTAATACTTCAATAAAACACACAAATGCTGTTGCGATAATGATATGCATAAAAATCTTTAACGAGTAACTATCTTTATAGTTTTCTTTGCGTATGAATGCAAATAAAATAACGCATAAGATAATCGAAAAGATAGTCAAGTCGATTTGAAACCCTATTTGAACTCTTTCCATAGTAATCCCCTTTTCAAGCTTAAAGTTTCACCCTTAAACACATTATAACCATAATTTATTACCTAGTCATATGTTTTTATGTTTAACTCGCCTCAAATACAGGCTATTTACATAAAAAAAGCCAAAGACTTATAGTCTCTGACCACAACTTTGACACTTCTTCGCTTTAGGATTGTTTCCTGCACCACAATAAGGACAACGCAAATCACGTTCAGCCTGTGTACTACTAGTCGAGACCCTGATACTCTCTTTGTTTACTGTTGATTGGCGCTTCTTTATAACTGCTATAAATCCAATCAATGAGTAAACTATTCCAATAATTAAGATTGGTGTTCCCGCTAATAGAAATACAAATGATGATGACCCAACATGAAACGATCCTGTTAAAACAGAATATATACTTGTACCTACCAAAGCAAATCCACCAAATAAAAAAATCAATCCCAATACTGCAAATACTCTAAATGCTCGATAACTTGAATTGTTCATACAACACCCCCGTGCTTTTTTATTATTATAGCATAATTATAAAAAGCCAGCATACTGGCTTTATATAATTCTTTCTAAGAAGTATTGCAACATTCCTGCAACTTCATCAATCCTAATAATTCCAAAGTGTTCTTTGACTAAATGTTCAAAATCTGTCTTAGTTATCTTAAATCTATTTTCTCTCCCCATATACTTCTCGATCTGTTTTGTCACGTTATAGATTTCATTATCTATATGTGGAATATCAAGCACTAGTCTAGCACCTGGTTTGAGAATTCTTGCCATCTCAAGTATTGACGCGTACACAAATTCTTCACCAAAATACTCTAAAACACCAATACAAGTTCCAATATCAAAATAGTGATCTGGAAATGTTGTTTGATGGACACTCTCTACCCTAAGATCTCCTATGATTAAGTTATGTTTAGTCGCATATTCATTTAGCAACTCAATCGTCTTTTCACTTATATCAATTCCGTGATACATTGATTTCCATTTGTCATAACCACTAAACATTAAGTTTAAGCAACAACCCAAATCGATCAGCTTCATCTTTGAATTAGGCGCTAAGAATGATTTTATTTCGGCTCTACTACTATCTGAACCATTATTTTGTTGTATTGCATTTATGTACAGATCATACGATTTATCCGATGTGATATATTCAGGTAAATCATCATATAGATTTAAACCTCGCCTCCCCATATCAATACCTTTATCATAAGATAGGGCAATCAACTCAAGGTGTTTTTCTAACACGATATTACTGATTCCGCTTGGAAAACACTCTTGTAGCTTTTTAGTTACAAAGGCTTTTTCCAGTGACTCATCACCTTGATCGTTAGTTAACATTGATATGGTTTGATCACTTATTCCTTGAGAAACCAGTACAGATAAAGCATATTGTTTCTTGATAATGCTTTGTAATTCATCATTATACCCTGCCTCAAGTTGAGCTAGAAGTTCTGTTTTATCTGAGGTGATCAAGAGTTTTTTGATATCTTCCGTTGAAATACCGAGATTTCTGTACAATACAATTTCTTTTAACTTATTGATATCTTCAACACTATAAAATCGATACCCTTTCTCATCTTTGCTAACACTAAGTAAACCTTTTTTCTCATAATATGATATCGCCTTTTTTGTGATGTTTAATAATTTACATATTTCATTTGTTTTCATTTTTTTCACCTCTCGATTATCATATTAATGTAGGGCCCAAGGGCCTAGTCAACAGTTTTCTTAATTAATTAATCTCCCAAACAAAAGTGACAGTGTCACTGACCTTGATATCATCGGGCTCAATATCAAAACTTCTACTTTCACTACTAAGACTCATCATTCTTTCAGAATACACATAATCTGTAGATGAGTATAAATGGAGTTCTCCCCAATTGTAATCAATCGATAATAAGGACCCTAGTTCTACACCGGAAGCTTTAGTCAAAATAGTTGCTCTCTCGCTAGCATTTTGAGTTGCCTTTACTAGTAGTTCTTCTTTAACTGCACGTTCATCTTTAATACTAAAGTTCACTTCAATCTCTGGTTTAACAGAGGTGTTTGAAATCTCATTAAGCACCTTACTAAACAGTTTGTTATCAAAATCAATTTTTAACTTTAAATTGTGATGACACGCATATCCTGAAAAGACTCTTTTATAATTTCCTTCTTGATCTTGATAACGCTCATATTCAGTCTCAACATCAAACGATGTTGTCTTTAAATCCTTTTTCTTTAACCCCGCTTCTATTATTGCTGAACTAATTAAGTCAATTTCTTTTGTTGCTGCTTCGATTGCATTAGAATAGTTCTTTCTAAATGTTCGTAGTTTGAGACTCAGCACAATCAAATCCGGACTTATTGAAACACTTCCGCTCCCTTTTACTGTTATTGTTCTTTGCATCTTAAAACCCCCATCTTTTTATTTTCATAAACAATATTTTACTAGAACTAGGGCAAATAAAAAAGATGTTTTCACATCTTTACTTTTTTATCTGGAGCTAGTTCTTTTTGAATCTTTTTACTCAGACTACTAAAGATCAACTCATATGACTGATCAATCATCATTTTAATTACATCGTGCGGGACATTAGAATCTAAAAGTACCGAGTTCCAATGCACTTTATTCATGTAATAACCAGGTGTAATCTCTTGATACTGTTCTCTTAAGTAAGCACCGGTCTCAACTTCACACTTTAAAGTAATGATATCTTCATCTTCTTTGTTCGTACAAATTGCCGCTACCATTTTGCCATTTAGTAAGTATCTGTCCCAACCCCACTCTTCTTTATAGTCTTTTGTCACATGTGGTTTGTTAACTAAGTACTCATCTAACCATTGATATTTCATAAACTCACTTCCTTCAATGTATTACTTTACAGTGTTAAAAAATAAAGGTCCTGTCACTTCTTTATTAGGGTAATCCGTTTGATAATGAACACTCTCAAACATCTCTCTATTGTAAGTGATTTTTTTCTCTTCAATTAAAAACCCTGATTGCTTTAATGTGATAAGGGTGTAAAAGGTTTCATTGCTTTTTGTACAACCACTACTTTTTAAGTTTATGAAGGTCGTATCCGAAGTTTTTATCACTCCACCTATATGGTTATGACCAAAGACAACAAGGTCTCTTTTTGGAAACAACTTCACTATCACATCCGTTTGGTTTTCCTTGTTTCTCTTTTCAAACTTGCCATTTTTAACAGCATAATGTGTTATATATGTCCTATAGCCATCCATATCATACTCAAGTTCATACGGACAGCCCTTCAAAAAGTTTTTATGGACTATACCTAATGAGTTATTAATCCACTCACGCTGCTTCTTTTCACCTAAAGGAGTTGTTTCAATTCCCGTATAGTTATCTAAAAAATACTGCTCATGATTACCTAAAATCAAATCTATTTTTTTGTTCATAACTAAATCTAGACACTCCTTAGAGTTGGGTCCTAAACCAATCAAATCACCGTTTATGATGATTTGATCAACGTTTTGCTTTTTAATATCATCAAGTATTGATGTTAATGCTTGAAAGTTACCATGTATATCTGATAGAACTGCTATTCTCATTTTTATTCACTACTTTCTAATTCAATAACTACACCGTTTAAATCATCCAATCCCTTACCAGACTTACCTCGTGAAAAATCATGTAAAAGTAACCCAAACAAAGTGATCTAACTTAAAAACAGAACTGTTTCACTGTAAATGAGCAAATGCCTCACCAAAAGTTCTACCAGCGAAACACATAAAAATAATGATCGATATGATGATCAATAAATCATTTAAAGCCTTAACTCGTTTTTCATTTAATAATTGACTGCTTAGTAAACTTTTTCTGGGAATCTCATTTCCTTTTAATAGCATATCAGTGGAAACATCTAATAGTTCGCTTAATCTAACAATTGTTTCCACATCTGGATTACTACCATTTTCCCACTTCGAAACAGTTTGTCTTGACACCACTTACTCTTGGCAAGTTCATCTTGAGTGAATTCCTTTTTTAATCTATACTCTTTTAGTTTAACTGAAAACATTTTATCACCCCTCCCCCATAACCTATCATAAGTATGGTTTTTAACCTAGAACCTATTGATAGCATCTTGCTACTTTCGTTTGCCTTTAACATTGATAAATGTTTTTGCCCTTATAATCATCTTTGACATCTCAGCTACAGTCGTTTCAACACTATCACAGTCCAAATAATGGTTAGCGCCTTCAACAAGATGCAAGTCGATGTTATCAACTGTTTCAACGAGACCTAAATCGTTTTGGTCTACAAATCCATCATTGGTCCCGATGATGATCAGACAATCTAGCTCACCAATTTTAGGTAACACTTCTTTCATTGGTGTTACATACACTAACTTTATGGAATATCTCGTTTGATAACTTTCAATCAGCTTAGAAGTGATAAGTGTACCAATACTTTTCGCATAAAACACAACCTCTTTATACTCACTTGATGCCAAAACTTGATTAACTACATTTTGACAAGCACTTACAAGATCATTTAAATCGCCTCTCTCGTTATTTTCACCCATCTCAGTAAATTGATACTTCATTTGCAAAACATCATACTGAAGGTCAACTCCTACGTTGTAAGCATAATACAATGCTGGTGCATCGAGTGAATAAGATAAACCCGGTAAGATAACGAGTAACTTATCAGAATTATTATCTTTTAATTCAAACGATATCATCTCATTACGATAAGATAAGTTTTGATTATTGATGTTCATTAAAAACTCCCCCTTTTCAGATAAGAATAACGCAATCTTACTTTTAAATCATTGTATTCTTAATACATCCCCTAAGTCAAATTGATACTCTCCAACTCATCTAAAATAATATTGAGATCACGGTCTACAGCCTCTGCCCAATGTGTTGGTGCTTTTCCATTATTAATGATTTGTAACATTGAACAAATATCAAAAAACATTGATAGCTCAAACCAGTCATTTGGTAGCTTATATTGTGACGTTTTTTGGTAACCACTCATAAAATGTTTTCTCAGCATCTGTATATCAGTCTTTTCAAATACTTTTCTTTTCCTGAAAAACTTTCCTATATCATAATAAATAGGAGCACTTAAGCAATACTCAAAATCAATAAACCACACTCGATCTTTTGAATCGACCATGATATTTGTTAAAGTAAAATCTCCATGAGAAAATGAGTACTTGTCATCTAGTTTGGTTATCCATAACTGATTTCTTTCAATAAATCTTAAAAGCCTATTCTTTGTTTGTTCTTTAATTAAGCCACCAGCAGTATTTTTTAAATAAAAATCGTGAAGTGATGTAACTGGTAACAGTTGTTTTTTCACTTCTAACTCACCATTTAATAAGCACATTGAATCATATCTCTTCTGATGTAATCGACCCAAATTCTCACCAATACTATATGCAAGATCAGCCGTTAACCCACCTTGCTTTGCAACAAAACGTTGAAGGGTAACCCCCTCAATATACTCACAAATCATAAAGACGTAATCAATGATTGCTTTGGATTGATCAACATATAAGAGACTCGGCACATTGACATGAAGTTGGGCATATTTGTATGCTGCAATTTCATTCACATAGTTATTCGATTCCAAGGGATAGACCCTTAAGAGGTATTTATTTTCTTTCGTCGTTACACAATAATTACTAGTACTTAACCCTTCATCCAATAGTTTAAAGGCATTTACATCTAGATTTTGACTAAAGTCCTTAAAAATACTTTCAACTTCTTTTTTAGATAGTTGAATATGATTAAAAAATCGTGTATTACTCATTTTGTCACCTCACTACTTTATCCATTATTTCATCACTTTATCAAAAGGTCAATTCCTTCAATAGAAAAAGATGCTGTGTAGCATCTTTCAAAGTATTTTATTTAGTTTTTAATTCATTAACTTTTTGGTTCATCTTGTTCACTTCCCATTTTGATTTAAAGTATTCAATTACTGAGATAATCGTGTAAGCAATCACATACCAAAATAGTTTTAATAAGTAGTCCAACGGATACCCAGAAGGAATTAGACTTCCTTTAATCATTACACTTTCTATAACAACTAGTGAGATGTATCCGAATAAAAAGTGAATGATATATGCATACTGAATCTTCAAGCCATCAAAATCAAAAATCTTGTACGATACTCCCAAAAACAACCCTAACACCACACAATAGGTAATTACAACTCGATAATCTTCTAGAGTAATAAAACCATACTTGCCCATCTCACCAACAACTCCAAAGCAAGCAAGCAAGCTTACAGCAACAAGTACTTTCTCAACTGCGTAAAACGCCCTTTTAAATGTTTTCATATCTAAACTCCAATTCTTTCTTTTATTTTAGTGTTATATGATCTACTTGAGTATAACGTTTCTCCACTAATCATTTTAAACATTAGTGTTCTATTAAATGTAGGGGCAATATAGTCAATTTTTTTTATGTTGATAATCGTAGATTTTGAAATTCTCATAAAGTTCATACTCTCAAACTTCATTTCTACCTCATATAACTTATCTTTAATCTTAAACTCTTTGTTTTGACTAAAGGCAATAACACTTTGCTCAAAACTGTAGAAACTTTCAATTTCATCCAAGTCTAAAAAATAGATTTTCTCATTAATTTTTGCCGTTACGACGTTACTATCATCATTTAACAATCGTACAATGCGCTCTTTGTTCACACAATCTGGTGATAATTTGATATAAACTTCATCATTTTTCAAACTTAAATCATACTCGATATTTACTTTCATTCAATCAATAACCTCCTTGTTCAGATGCATCTAGTAAAACTATAACACCCACATTTTGAATCAGCAATAACATCTATATGAAAGGTACATAACTAGACACAAGTGGGCAAAAAAAAGAACTCACAGTTGTGAGTTCCTAAGAATTAAACTTGATCTACTTCTTTACCAATGAATCTAACGGCACAGAACGCAAGTGCATATCCAATGATCAATGAGATAAATGGATTTAATCCAATGATTGCTGCAGGAAGGTATCCAACTACTACAGCGATTAATGCAACGGTTAGTGCATATGGTATTTGAGTTTTAACATGATCGATGTGGTCTGAGGCGGACGCCATCGACGACATGATCGTGGTATCTGATATTGGTGAACAATGATCTCCAAATACTGCTCCTGTAAAAACAGCACCGATTGTTGCGTATAAAATTGTTCCAGTATCTCCACCACTTAATGTATATACTAAAGGTACGGCAATTGGCATTAAGATTGCTGTAGTTCCCCATGATGTTCCAGTTGCGAAAGCAATTAAACAACCAAGTAAGAAGACAACAAGTGGTACAACACCTGCACTAATTTTACCCTCTAATAAACTCACTAAGTATCCAGCAGTTCCTAAGTCTTTACAGACAGAACCAATACTCCAAGCCATTACTAAGACAAAGATTGCCATTGTTAATGATTTCGCACCATCTACCCAGGCTTTCATTGCTTCTTCGAAAGTTAAGATCTTTTGGAATAATACTAATCCTAGTGCTACTGCTGAACCAAGGAAAGCAGCCCACATTAAGGCAACTGGTGCATCAGCATTTCCTACAACATCACGAATGGTTGTAAAAGCAAATGGACTGTTATTCACTGCATTGATTAATGCGGTATTTTCTCCAGCCATAACAGCTGTTTTACCTGTGATATATAAACCTGCCATTACAGTAAGTATAACCGTTAGAATTGGAAGAAATGCGTTGATAACACGGTGTGGTACACCTTCTTTAACTTCCATCTTTGTTAACTCATCACTTGCAAGTGGTGTTGCACCATCTTCATACAACTTACCTTCAAGTCTTGCTCTTCTTTCAGCTCTTAACATCGGTCCATAGTCTCGACCAGTAAAGGCAATAAATAAAACAAAACCTAACATGATTAAACTATAAAATCTAAACGGAATTGAGTTTAAGAATGCAGAGTATGTATTAATTTCTACTCCTATTGCATCAAACGCATCACGTAATAATCCAAGTTCATAAGCAATCCAAGTAGAAATCAATGCCATTGATGCTACTGGAGCTGCTGTTGAATCTGTTAAAAAGGCTAACTTTTCTCTCGAAATCTTCAACTTATCTGTAAGCGGTCTCATTGTGTTACCAACTAATAAAGTGTTTGAATAGTCATCAAAGAAAATCAAAAGACCCATTGCCCAAGTTGCTACCATTCCTGATTTTGCAGTTGTTGCTTTTTTAGCTAACCAATCTGCAATGGCTTTAGCGGCACCAGCAGCACTAATGATACCAATCATTCCACCAAGACCCATATCAAAAACGATAATACCAGCGTTCCAACTAGATGCTACAGAGCCTCTAATGTAACCGGTTACTGTTTCAGAAAATCCAACAAAGATATTCCCACCCGCTATAATTGTCGCACCAACAAATACCGCTGCAAACAACGACGGAAGTACTTGCTTTGTTTTAAAGGCTAAGACAATTGCAATAATCGGTGGTACTAGTGACCAAAATCCATATTCCATAATAATTCTCCTCCAAAAGTAAATTTATGTCATTATTATAGATTTTGCCTTCAACATTCTTCATTTTTCTTCACATATTTACAAAATGTAACATTAATAATCTAAATAAAAAAATATCAAGAATCAATATCTTGATATTATTTTCTCATTGTTAGTAAGTTTTCCATGAAACGATCAATAGAGATGGTCGGTTTTACTTTGCTTTTACTTCTAATAAGGTCCATTTCAATTTTAACTGTTTCAAAATCAAACAAACGATTCGCGTACTTCATAAAGCGTTCACTTGAATAGTCCTCTATTCCTAAATAAGCAATGTTACGTAAGGCTTTGGCAATTGCTCTTCTTATACGCTGTCTGATACTCTTTAACTTTTCATCTGTTTGCATAGCGTAATGATCGAATGCTTCATTTATTGATAATTCCTCTTGTTTAACAATCGATAAAATGGTCAGAATATCTTTACTTCCCTTTTCTGACATAATTCCAATATCTCGCAATGTATATTTAAACACTTCAAGCTCATTTTGTGTTTTCTTAACTTCTGATTCCCCACCTATCAAGCTCACAATTTGATTTAGTTTCTTGGTTGTTGTGATATGCGATTCTAGATTCTTTAAAACGGAGTTCACTTCAATCTTGTTGATTGGTTTTGAAATGAAGAAGGTTAATCCTTTGTCATACGCTTCACCGATCATTTTTTTATCAGCTATCTGGCTAATCATTACGAACTCTATAACCGGATTGATTGATTTTACTTTTTCAATAACATCAACTCCATCAATTCCTGGCATCAAATAATCAATCAAGACAGCATCTGGTTTTAAAGCTAATATTTCATCAATTGCTTTAACTGGATCTATGTTTTTACCGACAACATCTCGGCTAAAATCCTCTTCAAGAATTGATTGTAAAATCTTTACGATGTTAATATCATCATCTAACAAATAATATCTCATTTACAAGTCCTCCTTAAAGACGTTCTCATTTATTTTGATTTCAAATGTTGTTCCCTCTCCAAAAGTTGATTGATACGAAATCTCACCTTTGAAGATATCATTTACCATTTCTTTAACTAGAGATAAACCAATTCCTCTGGCAATTCGCCCACTTGATGAATCAAACTTAGTTGAATATCCAGTATTAAAGATAAACTCACGGTCTTCTTCTTTTATCCCTACACCACTATCACTTACAGTGATGATTATCATGTTATCTTGTTTTACAATTTTTACATCAACGACTCCTTCATCGCCGCAGGCTTCAATCCCATTGTTGATCAAGTTTCTTAGAACACTCATTAAATAGAAGTGTTCCTTTACCATTAAATCAACCTCACATGAAAAAGTAGAGATCACCTTACTTTGTCTAATTCTTAAATGATCAATGGTATTGGCTTCTAGTATCTCAACGAGTTCTTTTAGAGAGATTTGATACAAGTTGAGATCATCCTGATAGATTTCTTCTAACCCTCTAATTGCTCTTATATAGTCTTTCTTGATTTCATGGACGCCTTTACTAAGGTCTAGAGCTAGTTCTTTTAACTCATTAGACTTCGTTGCCTCACGCTTGATGGTATGTGACAAAGCGACAAGGTCTTCAATTTGGTGCATGTTCTTATGTAAAAAGTAAATCTCACTTTTAAATCTAGATGTTTGGTGCATTAAGAAGTCGTATCGCTTCTCATGTTCTTTTTTTACTAGTAAAGATGTATATCTTAACACAACAAAGATAAACAACATCGTAAAGATTGTTCGGATGATGGCAACTAAAACAATTCCTTCAACCATAACAATTGTTAAATTGAATACCTTTGTACGAATCAACAACTCTACAAAATTTGAAAGTAAATCGGCGAAAAAGACAACAATGTAAAACTTTGATTTGTAGTCTTTTCCTAGTTTCTCTTTAATCCAGTAAAAGACTAACCCATATGTCAGGTAAAAGAATATATCTGGATACACCAACGTAAGCAGACCATTGCTACCTAAAACAACTGAATCAACCAAGATTCTAAGTCCTGGTGAAATCACCGCTACAGCTACCCCAAAATGAATTGGATTAATATCATCATCAAAATATAGGACGGTTGCTAAGACAACAGCTGTAAATGTAATGATGAATCCATCAACAAAAAAACTAACATAAAGTCTAGCTACAACAGCAACAAAAAAGGCGATAGATAATAGTTTAAGTAGACGGCTACTTTTTCTCATAAAGATCACTCCCAACGATAATATCGTAACACACAAGCTTTTTCTCAACAAGATTTCATCGGTTATAATACAGTAGATTAAGTTATTCAAAAGAAAAAACCAACCATTTCTGGCTGGTTTAATCTGATGGCTACCTATTTTGCTAGCTTCCTTTACTTGCAACGACATGATGCTCTTTACTATCATTGACTAACTCAAAAGCGTTACCTTCAATTACGGTACCATCAACTTCAACAGTACTGACCAAAGCATCGGGGTTATTGCTTGCGATTACAGTAATGTTATAAATTGTATCTTTAAATCGATAGGTCACTTCATAATCTCCAAACTCTGGTGGTGTTGATGGATCAATTTCCATCTTAGACCCATGTCGTTTGATTCCTAAGAAGTATTTGGTATACGCTTGGTACAACCATCCCGCTGAACCAGTATACCAACTCCAACCACCGCGCCCTGCAAACATATCATTCATTGAAACATCTGCTACCACAACATATGGTTCTTTCTCGTAATTCATTGCACTCATCTTTGAAGAAGTGCTATTGATTGGATTTAACATCTTGAGTAACTCATAAGATGTTTCTGTATCTTTTATTAATGTATTAGCTATTGCTAACCAACATGCAGCATGAGTGTATTGCCCACCATTCTCACGAATACCTGGATAGTAATCTTTAATGTAACCTGGATTATTTCTGGTTGCATTAAATGGCGGTGTTAGTAGTAATGACAGGTTGTTTTCAGGTTTAACAAGGTAACGTTTAGCAGAATAAAGCGCTTGATACCTTCTTGCTTTACTTGCTCCACCTGAAATAACACTCCATGACTGTGATATTGAATCAATACGGCACTCATCACTTTCTTTGGCACCCATTTTGTCACCATTATCATAAAAGGCTCTTGAGTACCATTCACCATCCCAAGCATTTTTTTCAAGGTTAGCTTGTAAGATGGTAGCGAGTTGTTCATACTCATCTGCTTTTTCACTGTCTTGTTGGTAATCACACATTGGTTTGAATGCTTTAAGGACTGCATAAACAAACCAACCTAACCAAACACTTTCACCTTTTCCTTCAATTCCAACCATGTTCATTCCATCGTTCCAGTCTCCTCCACCCATTAGTGGAAGACCATGAACACCAAACTGTGTAAAATCAATCGTTCTCAGGCAGTGTTCATACACTGTAATTTCTTCATCTGATTCTTCCGGAATGAACATAATATCATGTTGATCCTTGCTTGGAAGCGGTCCTGTAATACACGGCACAACTTCTTCAAGCACTGAATAGTCACCGGTATGGTTGATGTATGTTGCCGTCACATAAGGTAACCACAACAAGTCATCTTTAATTTTTGTTCTTACTCCAAGTCCTACAGGTGGATGCCACCAGTGTTGAACATCTCCTTCTTTAAACTGACGAGAACAAGCTATCAAGATTTGTTTTCTTACTCGTTCAGGGTCTGTATCAATTAATGATAAGACATCTTGAAGTTGATCACGATACCCATAAGCTCCACCACATTGATAGAAGGCAGCACGGGCTTTAATACGGCATGACAAGGTTTGATATAACAACCACCCATTGACCATAATGTTTAATGAGTTATCATTTGTCTTAACAACCATCTGACCTAGTAAGTTTGTCCAGTAGTCTTTAATACGCTTAACCTCATTGTTGACATTATTGATGTCACGGTATTTATTGCAAAGTGACTTCATTAAGTCACGGTCTTCAGTCTGACCTAAACCAAAGATGATTTGTTTGTCTTCATGTGGTTTAATTGTGACTTCTACTCCAATTACTCCACAAGGGTCTAAGGCTGCTCCTACTTTGCCTGTCAATCCTGATTTTAATCCGAGCGGCATTGAGACTTCACCATTAACACCTATGAACTCTTGTTTGTCACCGGTGTAACTCACTATCTCTTCACTACTAAACATAAAGGCTCTATGTTTACGGTACTCATAATTATAAATGCCTTTAGCAGTTAGGATTTGATCTTTTTCTTTAAAATTAGTGACAACATAAGGCGCAGTTAACGCTCTATTCATACCTAAAACCCATTCACAATAAAGTGACACAAACAATGTTTTTTCTTCATCGGTTTCATTCTTAAGATTGATGTTCCATAGTCTTACTGGCTCATCTAAACTGACAAGAAGTTGCATCGAATGGCAGATCCCATTTTCTTTATGCTCAAAGAATGAATAACCATAACCGTGACGAACACGGTAACAGCCACTAAATCGTTTACTCAACCTTGCAGGTGATGTAATCGAGTTTGTTTTCTTCTCATAAATATGAACAGCTTCTGAAACTGGGTCAATAACCGGGTCATTACTCCATGGCGTAATTTTGTTTTCATGACTGTTAACCGCCCAAGTATAACCACTCCCATTTTCTGAAACATGGAAACCAAAGGAGTCGTTTGAAATGACATTGATCCACGGCATTGGGGTTTTACTTTCATCATCAAGAATGATGACATACTCATCACCTGATTCGTTAAATCCACCAAATCCATTAAAGAACTGAAGATCATCTGTTCGAATTCTATTCGAACATTTTTCTTTTCTAACCGTCGTTGGTTTGATTGCTTCACGGTTCGTATCTGGAAGTAAGTGATCAACTTTCTTTTTCAAGTAAATACCATTCTCATCATTAAACACAATCGTTGCAACTGTGAACAGTAAGTTAACCTCCTCAGGACTCATTCGACTTTCGTATAAGATAAATAGACTTGGTTTCCCTTCATCTTCATCATAGACTTTTAGGGCACTTGTCATTTCAGCTAACATAGCACTTAAGTCTTGTTGATACCCTTCTTCTCCCCTTATTAAAATGAGTAAGTCCACTTTTAACAAGTTGATTTGATAGTACTCATAGGCTTTTAAAGCATCTCTGATTAAACTAATTTCTTCAGTCGTTTCAACGGTTAGTAACATCATCGGATTATCTCCAGATACTCCGAATCTCCATAAGAAACTTTGATTCTTCCAGTTATTCTCAATTGCTTCTTTTGGACCTCTGTAATACTCACTTGGATAGAACAATGGTCCGACTAGATCTTGGAAAGCATTAACAAGTCGGTCATTAATCGACAAGTATTTGATCTCTAATTCACTATTTAACTTAAATCGGTTAAATTCTTCTTCAATACCACTTTTAACACTGAGTTTTTCTGATATCTTTTTGGCTTCTTCAACCGATAAACTAATTCCTGTGATATAGGTAACACTCTCACTCTTTCCTGGTGCTACTCTTATTTTTTTCCTTAAACTCATAATTGGATCGAGTGAGAATCCCGCATTACTTCCTAAAGGGAACGTATCAAGAATCGCATCAGGTGTTCTCACTGTGTTATTACGTCCAATAAACTTTAATCTATCCGTTTCATACTGTGTTTGATGATCAATGGCGTGATCGGCTTTCACCATATGGAATAGATACGGTCGATCCTTCATATTAGCATGTTTACGACGTTTACAAATCAACATATCGTGTTCTTTTACAAACTCACTTTCAAGGAATAACTTATTAAAAGCAGGATGATAAAGTTCATTCAAGTAAGTATCTAGTACTGACTCAACATAACTTGTTAACTCTAAGTTGATTGTTTTATTTGAGTTATTAGTAACAATAACTTTTCTTAACTCATAATTATCATTTGCAGCTAGTGTTACAAATGATTTGGTTGTTATGTTTTTATCAACACGGTTAAACTCTGCTTGATGATGAGAGAAGACGACTTCATAATCATCAGGTTCAACAAGTGTTGGCTGATAAGTTGTTGACCAGTAATCATCATTTTCTAAGTTTCTTAAGTAAATGTACATCCCTGAACTAACCGATGTATCAGGACGCCATTTATTAACAAAGATGTTATTATATTTACTAAACCCATCTCCATCTGAAGTAACCATCATCGAATAATTAGCATTTGATAACCAATGGGCTGATGGTAATTTTGGTGAAACCTCACTGACCACACGGTTTTGAAGATTTGTCTCTAAGAACTCGACATCTTTATTTTGAACAATGTAGTTTTTACCAACAACTGATATCACACTTTGTTGTCTTACTTCTTCAAGAAGAGGTTCTGCTGCCTTGATCATTGGTTCTTTATGAAAACGATTCTGCATGATGTCTTGGTGATAGAAATTGTTTAAAGCCACTAAAATCATTCCTTGATGATGGGCCATAAATGACTTCACTACCGAATACTCTCTTAAGTTATATGAATCTGGACTACTAAAATCAAGAGATTCAAAATAACCATACTCACCAACTGCATCCATTTCTTTTAACAACCTTAAGTTGGCAATCGACTTTTTAGGTGACACATTGATTGCTAAGGCACTAGAATATGGCGATACAACTTGGATTGATGAAATTCTTGGTTGTAGTTGTAACTTCGGTACACCAAAAGCTTTATATTGATAGTTTGAATTAATATCAAACGAGAAGTACTGTGACTCACTGATACCGAATGGAATCTTGTTTTTCTTCGCATACAACTGTTGTTCTTTAACAGCTGCCTTTGCTGAATCATCAAAGACAGAACCTACACGTTGTTTTAAGACCAAACCTGGCATCAAGTACTCAAACATCGTTCCACTCCAAGAAACAAAGGCAGGACGTCCTTTAATCATCGTAACTGGACGTGACAGCTTCTTCCAATGTTTTTTAGGAACTTCACCACGAGCAACGGAAATGTAACTAGTTAGTGAACATTCTGATGCCATCAGGTCGTAATGACCAGCATCAACAGTTTGACTCGATGCGTGATAACCAATATAGAATAGCTTACGCTTAAAGTCGAACAGTTCTTTAAAATGAGTTCCATTTATTTGCTCATCTAAGTTACTAATCAATCTTTCAATTCGATTGACTACAAGGCGGGCATTGATATTTTGTTCTTTAACTAAATCACTTAAAAGTGGTTGGTTATCATATCGATAATCTAGACTTCCAAAGAACTTACCTTCTTCAAGCAAGGCTTCTATTGATTTCTTAAGTGAGAAATTAGTATCAAACTTATCAATTCTTGAGTTTTCATTGTAATATTCTTGAAGTGAGAACATAAACTCACTTATCGTGTTAAACTGATTACCAAATGGTCGTTCTAGGCCATTTATCTTGGCTAGAACGTTAATTCCTCTAATACTATGTTCATTATATATTGGAGACTCTTTAATTAACTGGAGTCCATTTTTCAAGGTTATTAAGTAACCTAAGTAATTTCCATTATCAACAGTTGAAACATACTGTGGATTTAACACTTCTAATGTTTGAATGTTATACCAGTTATAAAGATGACCATTCCACTTAGGTAAAATCTTAATTGTATCAATTGTTTTCTCTAAGTGATGAAGTAGTTCTAATAACGTAATATAACCAAAGTCATAAGCTGATAATGTTGAAAGTAATTGCAGTCCAATATTAGTAGGTGATGTTTTATCAGAAACAGTATTATTAGGTGATACTTGATAATTATCAGGACATAAGTAATGGTTTTCTTCAGTGTACATATCACTAAAGAACTGCCATGTACGTCTTGCTGTCTCTCTTAACATGTCATCATCAGTTTTCTTTAAGACATCAGTTTTTTCTTTTACTTTTGAGTATGAAATTGCATAGGCCATCATTGGAGATATCATCCATAACACTGCCACCACAAACATCAAGTAATATAAATAGCTTGCTTGTGGATTAAAGATTAACCCAACAAACATAATTGTAATCGGAATAAAGATCTGCCACATAGCAAGGTAGTTATTTGGAACTGACAACTTGGAATTATCAATAGCATCTGCTGTTTGCCATTCAAGCAACTTCTTCTTAGAAATCAATAAACGGTATAAAGTCCTTATAATCGCATCCAAAGCATTAGTTGCACGGTATGGTAACAATACAAACGTAAAGAAGGCTTGTCCAATAATGTTATGAACATTTTGAAAGACTTGACTAAACAAGATAACACCATTATTGTTAAGAATCTTTTGAACAGCTAGATCAAATAAACTCACTATTACCCTAAGAATGTCATTAAAGAAGACAATAACAAACCAAACCCAGAATAACTTGCTCTGCATGAAGATATCTAGAATCAACAAAATGATCATGCTTGCCGGCACAACACTACGTCTTAAATTATCGAACATTTTCCATCTTGAAAGGAAAGTAATTGGTGACTTTTTAAAGACCCAACCTATTATTTGCCAATCTCCCCTAATCCAGCGATGTTCTCTTCTCATAAAACTATAAACACTAGAGGGATAACGGTCCATTAAAGTCACAGCACTTGAAAAGGCACATCTAACAAAACTACTCTCAAGTAAGTCATGACTTAACACGGCATTTTCAGGAATCTTTCCACGTAAAAGCTGATGCATGACTTTAACATCATAAATCCCTTTCCCAACGAAAGTTCCACTATTAAAAGTATCTTGATATACATCTGAAATCACTGTAGAATACCCATCTAAACCAGTATCACCTGAAAAAATTCGAGTGAAGACACCAAGTTTTTTAGGGATGATATGATTTCTGACTTCTGATTGAACAATTGCGTATCCATATTTGATCTGACTTGTTTTTTCATCTAGGATGGGTTGATTTAAAGGATGAGCCATTGTCCCAACGAACTTAGCCCCACTCCCCATAATCAAGTCAGTATCAGCATCTAAAGTAATCACATATTTAAAGGTTTGAAGTAACTCTTGATCCCCAACTTTCATTATAAAATCACTATTTTTTTCTCCACAAAGCAAGGCATTAAACTCTTCTAGTTTACCTCTTTTTCTTTCCCATCCCATATAACATTGTTCTTTCTCATTCCACTTTCGGTTTCTAACAAAAAGTGAGAACAGCTGATGTACTTGCGGGTACTTTTTATTGAGTTCAACTACCGCTTTTTCTGCTTCATCAATGATTGAACTATCATGATCACATTGATAAGAATCAGCGTCGTTTAAATCAAGTAACAGAGCAAAGTATAAATTGCTTTGACGATTAACTGCGTAATGTTTCTCTAGTCGTTTCACATACTCGATTGCCTTTGCTGCATTACTCACAATTACAGGCATCACAACAAAAGTTCGGAACTCATCAGGAATCCCGTCTTCATAATCCATCATTGGCAATTGTACTGAGGCTATCAATCTAGTAAAGATCAAGTTTGAGAACTCTATTGCCATTCCCAATATTGGAGCAAATGCCACAATTAGGAAGGCAACAACTAACGGACTTGATAAACAACAATTAAAGAATGCTAAGTTAGTAATTAATAAGGCATATATAGCCACTGTCATTAAAACAACAGACACAAAATACCCTTTTCCTTTTAAGGTGTTTTTTGTCTCTTTGTGAGCAAAATCGGTTTTACCACTTAAAGTCATTCTTAACAGCTTATTATTATCAGTGACCAAGTAGGTTCCGACATGACCGGCCTTATTAATCAATTTATTTGCTTTGTTTTGTCTGGCAATCTCAACAACAGTTGCTGCTATATCCCACTCACACTTGTTATATTTAATTGAATAACTTTCAATCACGCGACGGTATTGGTCACGAGTTTCAAACGACATGTTACGGTAAGTGCCAGCAGGATCAAGACTTAACACACTTTCAACAAGTGAAATTTGATCAAACAACTCATCCATACTAATTTCATTAATGGCACGTAAACTGACAATCAAACTTCTGATAACTGACTCAAGGCGTACCTCAAACTTTCTCTCTTCAGAAAATGTTTCTTTAGTTAAAAAGAGCTTGTGTTCAAAATCAATCCACTTATCCATATACTTATTGATCTTAACTTCGTCTAATGATTGTTTTCTTAAACAATAAAAGACATGCGAAAGATATACGGTATTACTAACGTATTTAAGTGGAATCTTAAACTCTTTCTTTTCTTTTTGGTCACTACGTTCATATTCCATGGCTTGATTAACAAACTCATCCGCTAGTGACTTTGTATTGGTAACTTTTAAGATATTATCGGCAATATCTACTACACTCTCTAAAATACATTGGCCAAGAACTTCATTAAAATACCAAATCTCTATCGAGGTAAGCGGTGCTACACTTTGATAAAAATTAAGCATCTCCATGATTTTGTCCTCATCTAAACGACCACCAGTCATCACAATCATTTCTTTTGCAATGGCATAAATGCGCGGAAACTGTTTGTAACGTCCACTTGTTAAGACTGGAATATTCGGTGGTGTAAAACTTGACCCTTGATTCTTTTTAATCTCACGTAATAGTAAGTAAAAATTATCAAATAACCACCTAGCAGCAGGTATCAAAGAAATAATACTAGTTGAAACACTAGACAGTGAGTTTCTTATTCTTTTTAACTTCTTGTACCCACTGTAGTTTAGGTCTGTTAAGACAGTACTATTTTTCTTTCTTTTAAAATCATGAGACCTTGCTAAGGCAATCATCTGCATTCTGGCTTCTTCACTTGAGTAAATCGTTTCTGTATCAATTTCTAACTTATCAGTATTTTTGAACTTTCTTCTTCTCATATGGCGATATGAGATGTAGAGTAAAATCACGACTATTATGACTCCAAGTAATACCATTAAAACATTGTACAACGAAAATAATTGATCCATGTTAATTGTAATCATCTGTGTCACCCCTTAAAAAAATTCTCAAATAAAAAAGCACAAAGTAGGACAACTTCGTGCATTAAAAACATTCTCTTATGGTGTTATGTTACAAGTGAAGTAAGTATCAGAAAATGACTTTTACTGCAGAATGTTGAACATAATTAGTATCACTACCATCATACCATAAATTTGAGAAAGGATGAAATTTTGACTATAAGTGAAATAATGTGCATTAATAATGTGTTTTTATCGGGAAATATGCCACAATGAGCATTTTTCTCCCTTGCTTTGTGACAATTCTACTTTATTTTATAAATGAGACTTAATAACTTTTTGAGACCTTCTTGAATCATATCGACGTCGACGTTTGAGACATTAATAGGAATATACCTCTCGGTAGTTTGTCTCTTATAATAATAGTAACAATCAATATCCAAGATTGATATTGATTCCTTGTTTAGTTTACTTAAATCTAACTCTTTTTCAGAGATCACACAAGTATGGATAGCATCATTAGTACTTTCATCAAACTTTCCACTTGGACAATAATCCCTGATCACTTGTCTAAGTAACTTTGCTCGTTTGCTATAAATTCTTTGCATTCTTGATACTTGTCTTTCATACATCTTATTATTCATGAATATCTCAAGTGATGCTTGTGATAACAAAGAAGTACCCATATCATTATAGTACTTTGCCTTCTTAAAATCCTCGACAATAGTCTTTGGTAAAACTGCGAAACCTACTCGCAATCCTGGAAACAATACTTTTGAGAAACTTCTTAGATAAATCACATGAGTTTTTTTCTGATCAAAAGATATCAATGGTTCATTATCATAGTCTTGGACATAGTCGGCCATATAATCATCTTCAACTAAGTATACATTATACTGATATGCTAACTCAACAATCCTTTGTTTTTGAACCTTGGATAGCTTCGTTCCTAACGGATTATGAACTCTTGGCATGAGATAAAATAATCTAATGTCTCCATTCATAAACTTGTTTTCTAAGTCTATCAAATCAATCCCATCAAAAGTTCTCTTGATGGTTTCAACTTCAAATTCTTTTTCTTTTAAGTAATCTATATACCTATGGTAAGTGGGTTCTTCAATCAGTATTCGTTTTCTACCATTTAGTTTTAAGCAACTCGTCACGATATCCAACCCCTGTTGAACACCAGATGTGATTACAGTAAGGTCAGTGTTTGTAAAAATATTATCATTTGTAAGAAACTTCACTATAGATTTTCTTAATGGAATGTATCCTTCAATATCCGCATACTTAAACAAGTTTTCTTGATTCACATCAATCGCTTGATTGATGCATTTTTGGTAATCCATATATGGAAATAAATTGGGATCAGGTGAAGCAGAAGCAAAATCATAATTTTCTTTCTTAGTTGCTGTATATGTTGATTGTCCCACTAGGTAATATCCACTTTGGGGAATAGAGTATATAATACCCTTCTCCTTTAGAACATTCATAGCTTTTATTGCAGTCGTCGTATGACAGCCAAACTCTAAGCATATTCTTCTAATTGAATCCAGTTTATGACCTTTCTTATAGTTCTTATTGTTGAATCTATCCTCTAATAACTCTGCAAGTTCAATATATTTGTACATAATTACCTCCAACTGTTGCGCATCAGTTACATTTGCTTAGATTGTACCATTAGTACATTCATGTTTCAATAAAACTATATCAAGGAGGAATACAAATGAATAAAACAAAAGCTTACATAGCAGCTACTAGCTATTCAATCATAGTTGGTTTATCACTTTTAATGACAAAAGTTGTCATTTCATACTCTAACTCACTTCTAATACTATCTCACAGGTTTTTATTCGCTTTTACAGCTTATCTAAGCTATATCATATTATCAAAGAAGAAACTAAAAATTGGTTTCCTTAATACCTTAAAAATGCTACCTGTTTTAGCTTTTTATCCGATCATATTTTTCGGTCTACAAACAGTGGGTCTTAACTATTCCAAATCATCTGAAGGTGGAATTATTTTTGCAACAGTTCCAATCATAACTATTCTCATTGAAACACTTCTGGGACATCCCCCTTCAAAAAGAAAAATAGTGTTTTCCGTTGTTTCTGTCACGGGTGTTCTCATCATCTTTAGTCAGAGTATTTTGAGCATTAACTTAAGCTCCATCGTTGGTTTATCACTATTGCTTCTCTCAACTCTTAGTTTTGCTATTTATATGATTCTCGTTAAAAATGTACTTGCAAAAGTAGGTTTGCATGAATTAACTTTAATGATTACTCTTGTAGGGTTCTTGAGTTTTAACTTGATGTTTGCCTGGGGTAATATGGGATCATCTTATCTGAAAATATACTTTGCTCCGTTCTCTTCACCTATGTATTTAATTGGTATTCTATACTTAGGAATTGTTGCTTCAGTACTCGCATCATTATTCTCTAATTATGCGTTACAATTCATAAAAGCATCAAGTTTCAGTGTGTTTTCGAACCTTTCAACTATGGTTAGTATTCTAAGTGGTGTAATCATTTTAAATGAAACATTGAGTATAAATCACATTATTGGTATTCCTACAATATTAATAGGAGTGATTGGAGTGAATTCATCAGATCATAAAAAGTAAGTTATGGATGTAGAAGCTGTTACTGAGTGATCGACTTTATTAAGAATCAAACCTAATAGTTATACGGTAGAAAAAGACTTTTGGAATGACTTTAGAGAACGTATGCATCCTAAGGACTTTCCTATTTTGAGAATAAAAAACTATTGTACTTGTCTTACAACAATTGCAATAGTTTTTTGTATACCTTTGTAGATTGAAAGTAAAATCCCCAAGTAAGTTGCTTGAGGAAATGATAAAACCACGTTGGTAGAAACCGAATATTTTTACCAATGTATCAAGCATATGGGTAATTTTTTGCGTTTTTTTCCTACTTACTTTAAACGTGTGTTATTTTCCACCTTTTTTACCTCTATATAAGAAAACTTACCTCACAGGTAAGTTTTCACCACTTTTATGTTTCAGTTATTAAAACCTCAGAAATGTTTGAAATGAACTATTGCCATTTCGACCACTCTTTCGGTCTTTCGACCACACATGCGATCACTTTTTCGATCTTTCGATCACTCATGCGATCACTTTTTCGATCTTTCGATCACTCATGCGACCACTTTTTCGGTCTTTCGACCACTCATGCGACCAATTTTTCGGTCTTTCGACCACTCATCCGATCACTTTTTCGGTCTTTCGACCACTCATGCGATCACTAAATCAAATAAACCTGAAAGCTAATAACTCAATTTTAGACTCTTCTATACTTTATTCCTTTTCCCTTACCCTCAGTCATAATAAGTTTTTTATCCAAAAGAATATTTAAGTTCTTATTTATATAAGTTTTTCCATAACCAGTCTTTTCCTCAAGAAGTAATCTGGACAGAGGACCTTCCTCTGATATCAAAGTGAAAAGTTTAATTTGGACATCATTTAACTCAACTAACCTACTTGAGTTGAAATCTACATCCACACTATTTGATATTTTAGGGAGTATAACTGTGATATGATTATTGACATAAAAACTTTCCTTTCGAGTAGATTTCAAGTAGTTGTTCTTTATTCTTCTTATACCTGTACCTAATCTTTCAATTATTTTTAATCGTAAAAAAATATCAGTAATGATTCTATTTCTACTTATTGATATTTTACCTTCAATAAAATCACTTTCAGAGAGTTGGTTCACAAGTCCCCCAGGTGAAGTAATTTCTATTCTATCAGTGAAAACTTCTACTTTTATATTAGATGGAATTGCATAATCGCGATGGACAATTGCATTTGCGACAGCCTCTCGATATGCTACCAATGGAATTTCTTCTATATCCTCTCGATATGCTCCTTCAATTATTGATTTAGAATTTGTATGCTTTGCATAAAAATCAATACATCGATCAAATTGATCAACTATGGACATATTACTTAATTTAATCCTATCCTTTATTGTTGTCACATCATCTGTTTCATACGCAACTAAATCAATTACACCCAAATCATTATTATCAGAGATGAGTAAAGCAGCATTATTGTATTCATGATTCAACAAGCCTAGTGTAATCAACACTTCATTAGAAATTCTTGGTAAACTTGTCTTCTCTATAATCTTTTTCTCTAAGTAATTAAAAGTTAAATTTTTTCCTTTAACTGATAGTTGTTCGAAAGACATGTTAGTGCCTTCTAAAATCAGCTTCTGGAATTCAAATCTATTTACCTCAATTGTTGAAGTATTGCTCCTTTTAAAAGCTCTATTCTTATATAGATATGGAGTGTACTCTCCCTTATATACGTTTAACTCAATGACATCCTTCTTATCAACATTTAACCTCGTTAGTGTATAAATGGGTGACGGATGTATATTATCATTAATTCCATTCTCTATATCTAACAAGGTCTCATCCATATTTTCAACTCCACATACATTTAATGAGTCCTCAATACCAATTAACACTTTTCCACCTTCATAGTTCGCAAATGCTGAGACTGTCTTATAAATACTTTTCGTAAATTGTTCTTTATACTCAAGTTTGATGTTTTCCTTATCCAACATATAAACACCCCTTTGTGTTCGTATTTTTTTCGTTCACAACTTTATTGTATCACACCCTTACTATTCTGTATACACATACGAGTAACTATACTCCTTCTATTTGCGCCTTATTCCCAAGAATACTTATATCTAATCGAAAACACAAAACTTTTCGAACTACTAAAAGATATGCTTCTATCGGTCCAGCATCGGTCCAATACCGGTCCATATTGTTTACGAAAAAGTACACTCAAATGAAAAAACGCAATCAAGTCTTTGATTGCATTTCTTATAATCTAATATTATGTATAGTTATTTCAATCTCCTCAAATACACCACTTGAGGGTTTTCTACTATAACATTTTGATATTCATAAGTCATAGAGTTCTATTTCAATACTTATGAGAAAAGTCACTTAATCATTGCAAGTATAAAAAATGTCTCTGGTTACAGATTGATTTTATCCTATACACTATTTATAGTTTTCACTCCCCATATTTCCACAAGTAAAATCACCTCGTTATTTAGGTAGAGGAGGTCTTGGTTTTGGTACTGGAACTGGATAAGGTGATTCCGGAGGATTTACACCTTTGCGACTTTCATTAATTCTGCGTGGTATTTTTATAGGTTTGGGATTTTTTTTTGGTATCCTAGCAATATTTTTTTTACTCATCGTCTTTCACCTCGTATATTTTGTAGTAGTCTTTCAACTTCTTTGTTGCTATTTTAATCAGTTTTTGCTTATCAGATATAGTGTGTTTAACTAGATGAGAGTCAAGCAGACTTGATTTTTTAGTTCGAATCTCTTTAATTCTTTCATTAATTTCTTTATCTGTCGTGACACCCTCATTTATGTCTAACCAGTAATAATCAAACTCTGTAAACATACTAGATAAGCTCATAATTACCTCCGATAAAGTTTTTATCTTATCAGCTACACTAAGTGTAATCAATATCATATTTACAAGTTGTGAACATGCGATTATGGAAGACCAAACAAAACTGTAATCGTTCGTAATTGCCCAAATTGTTAAAGACAAAGAAGAAACTACTTGAGTACTTGTAGTTACATATTTCTCAATTTTATATAATCTCTCATAATGCAAATCATAATAATAAACTTGAAACTTCAAATCATACAATTCCTTCCAAAACAACTCTCTCATTTTTTCACCCCTAAATAGAATCGAGACTTATATTTATCTTTCATCGAGTTTTCACACTTAGAGAAAAAATAGTAATCGAATAACCTACCGATTTTCATTTTCATCACATTTACAATCTCATCTAAACTTAATGCTATTGAACAACTCCCTACATCGTACTTAAATTCAATACGGATAGTCAGTAGTTATTTACCAAGAATACTTATCAACTCTTTTAAAAAGTCTGTATAACCAAACATATTATAAATTTTATTCTCGTCATCAAGAATTGGGAAAGATGTGAATCTTCTATTCTCAATAAACTTATCAATTGCTTTAGATACTTTTGTAGACACTCTAAAGAAGTTACCCTTTTTAGAAGCCCATGAAAGACCCCTACTCTCTTTTGCCTGACGAATTGTCATATGTAGAGTTTCATTTGAGACATTCAATAAGTCATCTGATGACAATAGTCCTACAAACTCACCAAGATCATTCGTAATTGGGATTGTTCTATAGCCCTTGCTAGCATAAAATCGTGCTTCGGATACTGAATCGTTCAAGTTCACTTGAATGATTTCAGTTCTATTCTCTTTTACATCTACTAATTCCTTTGATTTTATAATCCTTATGTCTTTAAACCTATCAACCTCTCTAAGAATATCAATGTAACTAACTAACTCAAAGGTGTTTTTTTGGTAGTTTCCTTCTTTCTTAAATACTGGGATAACTCCAATTGGATGATCAACTTCTGGTGATAGTATGAAATGTTGTATTACTTCTCGAATATCATTTTCCTTATCCAAAGAATAGCAAACAAGTTTTTCTCTTTTTGTCATTATATCTTTAACAACTGCTTTTTTTGCAAAATCAGATATTCTTAAGTATCCATTTTCTCTATCAATATGGTTATTTATCTGGAATCTTTGAATATCTCTTATACTAAGAATCCCAGTGAAATCACCTCTATCATTCACCACAACTAAATGTCTTAATGGTGGGTAACTACTCATAGTTCCTAGAGCTACAAAAATACTATCTGTTTCCAAACAAACCCTTAGAGTCCTATTCTTATGTTTGAAAAAGTCATCAATATGTGTCAAATCGCGCAGACTTTTGATACTCTCACTTGCATGATCTTCCAAGTAAGGAATAATTTGATCAACTAGATCACTAACATAAATTCTTTGCTGTGACGCTATCTCTGATGGTTTCATATCAATTTCATCAAAGTAGGTAACCAAAGGTGCATTTACTGCAGTAAATTTTTGCCTAGCTTCAAAAAACACTTTCCCTTTAAAGTCACCTTTATACTTGTATAAAGGTACAATAAAGGCTTCTTTATCCAAATTTTCATCTACTAATTTTAATACAGCGGGTAATTCATTGTTTACTATCATATTTGAAGAAATAAAACTCGGACTCGTCATAATAATAAATATATCTTGCTTTTCAATTTGTCTTGAGTTCAGATTATAAACCACTTCAGCACTTTTTCCAAAATCATCCATTGTGCTTATGTTAATAAACTCTAAAAGATTTCTCTCTCTGAACTCATCCCTTAAGAGAGAGATAAACTTGTCTACAATTTTCGTGTCCATACTCGATCTGACAATAAAAATGTTTTTCATTATGATCTCCTATCTAATATTATCTTTAATATCTAACGTATATAACTCCTCATTACTGAAGACACAAAATACTCAATCTTGTTCAAACATGTAAATTTTTACAATCAAATTATTTTTCTTGTTGGTGCACAATAACAAAAGTACCCATACTTTCCTTCTCATATATATTTCTTGTGGAACTAACGAAGTAAGCAACTATGCAATGGCCTCGCATTCCTTCAAACATACAAACTGAGCCGTCATTTCCATATTTGGTAACTTTACTTTACAATAGTTAAGTATTTCATCATCTAGATTTAACTTCAACTTATAAAATTGATTTTCGATTACTCGAGTATGCGAGTGTAAAATAGCAACGATTTTCAACCGTATAACTTCTTCCTCACTTAAAGACTCAAAACTTCATTCAAAAACAAACTTACTATTATGAAGAAGCTAGCTTAACTATCTCTAACAATTGATGCATTCCACATCTTCAACATTTTTCACATCAAGTAAACCACCTAACGGACTTACCAAAAATAAATGCAAACAGTTAACTTAGATTAAATCCTAGTCTTTTCTACTAATCTTCTATAATGTTCACCCAATGTAGTCAATCTACATCCTTTACTCTCCATTGCTGCATTCCACATGTGAGGAGCATCAACTGGAACAACCAGATTCAATCTGTTTAATTTTTGAAGAACTCTAAATTTCTCGACATTCTCCGGTATCGGCTCTGGATCATTTTTCATTCTACCTTTTGCTTCGGGTTCAAATGTTGGATTTAGCTCAAACACGAATCCAGGTGATGGAAACAATTCTGTAATTTTTCTTAAATCCTCAATATTTATCGGGGGTTTAACTTTTCGTAATGAAACAAATCGTTTTACGTTAGTTTTAAACACAGGTCTTTGCTCCCACTCGCCTAATGATTGGTCGATATGTGCATAAACACTACCTGGCGTAACATCTCCAACTAGGTTAGCTGCACTACCACTTAATGCATCGACAAACAAAGTAGTAAAGAGACCTTTTCCATTCTCTTCTGAAGCATACTGACTCTCAGTAGAAGCCGTAAGAACAGTAACACCTTCACTTAAAACCGATAGAGATGTATTAAATTGACTTGAAGCCATAGCACCTGAGTGGCAACTATCTAGGATCACTACTTTGTTTCTAGCTGGTGAAAGATTAGCATATTTAAGAACATCCGAAAGTGACACTCCCTCATCCCCTCTTCTAGAATCACTCCCTAAAATGTATCCTCCTGACTCTTCGATGTGACCATGTCCTGCAAAATAAAATAATGCGATATCTACCTCTTTTTTGAATAACGCTTCAACATTATCCTTTATATCTGCCCTTGTTACACAATCAGTTGCACTTACTCCTGTAAGTATTTTGCAATCAAAGTTTATAACTCCTCCATCATTTCGTTCTAGTATATTTTTAACAGAATATGCATCATTGACACACCCAAACAATGGTGAAACATGCTCATAAAAATTGACACCAATTATCAAAGCTGCTCTCATTTTCAAATCTCCTTATAGCGAATTAATAAAGTTGACAATATTTGACCAACTCCAAGTTTTGGTATTTAATCCACTGATATTAGTCCTATCATCATTATATGCCCAAATTCCAATCACTTTCTTTCCTTCTTCTTCTGCACATTCAATCTCCCACCTTTGTCCTGATGACGTTTTCGAGTTCTTACTTACAAGAACAATCACACCATCTGAACGCTTAATTCTCGTTCTGACTTTCGACTTCCACTCACTAACATATGCCTCTTTAACAGACATATCAACATATTCAAAAGGTGAACTTGTATTCAAAGACTGTCCTTTTAGTAAATCCCTTTGCTTTTCGTCTTCTATTGCAAATGCAATAAATATTGTTTTTTTCATCGATTTTCCCTCCAATTTTATAATTCGATTTTTTCACTTCCTAGATGGTTCCTTTATTCCTCATCTTAAAAACTTTAAGTGAACAATAACTGATTGCTCATTAAATAGTGATATGAAATATGATTTCTATTTAAGAGTAAGATGAAATTATAGACAATCATTGTAACAAGAATAAGAAATATCATTATCACGGGTATATATTGCTCTGTTTTTGTGAAAGATTTGTATGGCTTCTTCTGGTCCCCGTTAAGTAAAGCAATCCATTCTGCAGTAAATATACTTGCAGAAAATGACTTCTCCAACTCTAATATCACTTTAAACTTGGCGGTATTTAACTTTCCATAATTACTGATTAGGTTTCTCCATGAGTTACAGAATACTATACCTGTTATTCCAAGTGCATTGAATAGAAACATGCTATGGGATTTATCCATCTGAAACCTAGGAAGTATTGAAAGAATTGAAATTAGTGTTCCTATCGCTGTCACAAAGAAGACATTAGTCTTTTGCCTCCTATCAATCAATTTTTCAGATGTTTCCACCATAGTTTTGTAAAGAATCATTCTATCTTGATTTTGCGGTTCCCTAAACTCATTTAAAAAATCAGTTTCTCTGTAATCTACTAACTCCTTCATGATTCTTGAAAAGTCATCATTCTTATCAAGCAAAATTATTTTTTTCTCACTTCTCGCTGCAAAGCCTATCTCCCACAAAGAGTTGTTAGATTTCATACACTTCTTATAATCAAAAACTAGTACTAGTTCTGAATTTACAATTAACTCCTTGGACTTCTTTCTCCAATGCTTTTTCTTATTAGGTTCTAGGAAGTGTACATTTACGTTAGACTTTTTATTCTGTTCTAAAAAAATAATTAAGTTGTTTATCTTCTCTCTATCATGGAATCTATATATAATAAATACCTCCACCTCAATCCCTCCTTTCATAACATTTACTAAATCGTAGTCATCATAGTTTATCCATAGCATTAGAAATAAAAATGAATCAAGGAGTGATTAAATCTTGACACTTAATCCTTTCGAATCTGATACAGACAATCCAATACAGCGTATTTTCCTTTATCCTTCATTCCTAATAGTTTACTCAAATCGCTCTTACTAATTGTAGAAAGGTGGTCATTGTTATATGGGTAATATATTTCTAGATCATCTGCACCGTCTTTAAACTCTAATGATTTCACTATTTTCTTATCTCTATGTCTCTCCAAACTTCTAATTCGACCATACTTGGACATTGCAATTTCTGCAAAAAGCCAAGGAGAGAAAAGTTTTGGATTTTCAAGCCCCTCAACGAAACCTAAAGAATTACTAGAGTTGATAAATATAAAACACTCTGTCTTATCAATCATTTTCATTAATGCATTATTCAATATCATATTTACATGATCAGAAGTCACATTACACTTCTTATGATCAAAGGTGGTACAACCTTTGGCGTCTGTTCCTTTAAATGAATGTTTCAAGTTCAACTCATCTCTAAGTTGGTTTGCATTCCCCCATATTAATGAGTCTACAAATGCTTTGATTCCAAAATTTGATAGCAACCAATTCGAAAACTTTTTAGCTAAAATCTCATCTTTGTGAGAATGTGATATAAACACATCATACTCAAACTCAGGAAACCATTCATCTTGAATAATTGATCCATCAAGAGGACTAGATGAAACAACTATCTCCTTTATCACCTTATTTATTTTTTTATATTCTGCTTTGAAACTGGAATCATCGAATGAACGACTATCATTATCAAACATTTCGTTTAAATCTTTTATTTCAAATCTTTTGTACATAATCTCCCTCCTTCAATTCTTAGATTTAGATGATAAAACAATGTAACATTTGCGCAAATCATAAGTTTAAATGTTCTCTATACTCACTCATGAAGTATTGTTTTTCATCTTATTTCATTCCCCTCCTCTGCTAATAAGTTGATACTAATTTCCAAATTCAACTTATGTTGCAACCGCTAAATCAAGGTGAATTGCTAACTTTTATTGTCCTATGTTTAGTGAATATTAAACGTTAAGTACTCAGAATGCAATTAAACATAAATCAATAAAAACAAACAATTTTTCAAGTTAAAGACCACTTTCAAGGCATTCAAGTGTTGAACTTATTGTAATTAGAACAAAGATGTTATCCCAACCAAGTATAGAAGGCGCCTAAGTTATACTTAATGAAGTTATGCTAACCCATTAATAATACCCAAAACTAATCATAGAATCCGCATCTTGGATCATTCGGATCTGGGACTGGGCATGGGGTACTAAAAATTACTTCATCATCAATTGGATTTACAAAAGCTGAATATAGAGAGGAACAGATTAGTAGAACAGCAGTTGCAAGCTTCAAAAAAGCTTTCATTTGTTTGCCACCTCCTTCCTATGCATCATTATAGATAAGAGGTAATAAAAAGACCCGGAAATCACTTCCGGTTGAGTAGGATTTTTGATATTATTGTGGTGAGGTGATAAGAATGGTAGATGTTAATAAAAAGACTATAGGAGAATTAGTAAAAATAGCAAGGGTTGGAAGAGGTTTTACTAAAGAGAAACTTACAGATTGTTGTAGTGTGAGGACATTACAAAACATCGAGAAAGGAAGAAATGTTCCTTCATATGATACTGTAACGAAATTGTCAAGAAAGTTAAATGTAGATCTTCTTACTTACTTAAAGGAGACGAGTAATCCTGAGCTAACAATCACCTCAAAAGACACTATTGAAATGAATGTGATGAAGAAAAAGCGCGATTTCAAAGCTCTATTGATTAAATCAAGTGATATACTAAAAGATGATAGTTATAACCTAAACATCAATGATAAGCAACTGCTTGTTCGTTACAAGGCTATGTCGCATTACTTAGTTCATAATGATTTTGAAGAAGCTATAAATATCATTCATTCTGTAACTAAGTTCAATTTTGAAACTACTGAGATAAATGATTATCTCGATATATATATATCTGATGTTGAGATAAAATTAATTCTACTAAAATCGTTCTTATACTTAAATAATGAAAGGTATGATGAATGTAATGAGTACCTGAAGAAGTATAAGTTGCTCGATAAGGATTATAGTGACCACAGCATTACAAGGCTCAGTGGTTTAGTTAAGATTGAGTATAACAAATTACTATCTAATTTCTACAGCGAGAACTTTAATGGATTTGATGATTTATTAAGTTGTGGGATAAGGATATGCTTAGATAACTCTCTTTTTGATTCATTAACACACTTTTATTGGTTGGCAGCTTCTTACTTCTTTAGAGTAGAGAAATTAGACTCATGCTTCAAGTATTGCTACAAATATCTCAATTTATGTACAGCACGAGAGGTTGATGATATGTTCGTTTTGTTTGCAAAAGAATTCAAAGATAACTTTGGTTACAATCACAAGGAGTATAGTATCAAAAAAATTGACAGCTTTGGTATTTAAGTAAAACACAAAAACACCCACAATTGGGTGTTTTTGTGTTTTACTTACTAATAATTATTGTCTCATCCTCAAATACACACTTGAGAGTCAATATCATTTTATGCCTCGAAGTAATTTTTCCTTAAATCAACTAAATATGTCTTATACTCTCTAAACTCATTATCTTTAGGATTGATATATAATATGAACTCAACCCTCCCAATCAATGATGTTAGATAATCAACAACTTTAATACAAATCCCCTGGTTTTCCATATGGTTTTCTATACTAAATTTTTTTATGAAGTAGATTTCTTGTCTAATTCGTTTTCTTTTCTTCAATGGGGTATTTAGTTTCTCATTAACAACTACACCTGTAACCACTTGGGCATTATTTTTTCCTAACACTCGTGTTTTACTTGTATTAGCCGAAAATCCGTGTCTTAACAACACCTTGTTAAGTTCAGAAATAATTAAAGATGATTTAATATTATTACCAGAAATGGATATATCATCAGCATATCTAGTGTATCGAACAGTTTCATTATCATCAGAAAAGTTCCTAGCTATGTTTGCAATATCATTGTCTAAAGGTACAGTGATTAAGTTAGATAAAACGGGACTGGTAGGAGCTCCTTGAGGTAAAACACCTTTTAAAGTACATAACTTCGAAAGTAATACAGAAAGTTCTTTAGAGTACCCCAGTGATAAAAACAGAGAATACACCCTATATTGAGTGATGTTTCCAAAATAGTTCTCAATATCAATGCAAATTAATGTATTCATACCCTTATGGAACCGAGCGTTACTCTTTATTGAGTACCCTTTCTTATATGCCTTTGAGTAAGGACTAGTATTTAATGTATCTAAGATGTTTTCTTTAATCCACTTTTGAACAGCTTTTAATAAGTACATAGGTTCATTAATTGTTCTATAACCACCACTCTTTTTTGGTATTTTATACCTAACGTAAAAGTGCTTTGAGTCATTTGAGACAGCATATAAATAGCGCAAACTAACACCTACTAAAGAAGAAAAATGATTCACATCAAAAACTACTGGTAATTGGTTTTCATTTAATTTTCTCGCATATTCAAAAAAGTATACGACTTCTTCATCAGTATACTTTCCTAGTTCGCATTCTTTTTTAAGTTTAATCAAAAGATTGTCTAAGTTCATAAAAACACCCCTTATAAAGCCAATACTAAATATCTTCAATAGAATTATATAATAATAATCTTTCGAAACCCCGAAGATTATTATTATATAATCTATACCAACTTCAATTACGCATTTTGTAATTGGAGTTGAGTAAAAGCATTTTGAATCAAATCCTCTTGATGAGAAATGATTTTACTAGGCTTGAAACGATTTTCTCAATGGCATAACGACTCGCTATACCGACACTCAAAGAGTGTACATGTTCTATCAGCTTTACTACCTATTCTTAGGCAGATAAATGTAGTCAAGACTTACACTTTTTATTTGATCTCTCTTATCTGGAATAATAAAAATCGAACTACCTTTAATGTTATTACCTAACCTTAGATTTGTCAATGTTTCCTTACCTAAATCCGTCAAAAAAACAGTTTTGTTAGACATAGAGACATGCCCTTTTTCAATTGCGAACTTGTACATCGGGTTCAACTTCAGAATAGAGATATCATACATCTGACAAAAATCCTCATAATCTATCCCTTTTTGAATCGAAATCAAAAAGTAATAATAATCTATTTCTTCCATAACACTACCTCCTTCGGAATGGAGATGAAGCTTTTTTCCTAAAAATTGGCAAAGTATTATTTGGTGTCCTAACCATCGTGATTAAATCAGCTGTATCTTCGTAACCTAAGAATGAACCATCTTTATCTGCGATCCCTATTTTCATTAACATGTCATGGTACTCACTCGATACATTCCCTGTTACTAAAGCAGTTTCAAAAGAAACATTATCATACTTTGATATTCTTTCTTCTATATATTCTTTGCCCTTTATATTAGCTACAAGAGAGATTATGTTCACCTCTTTAATCTTATCAAAACGATACTTATTGCTTTTTACGATAGACTTAAATACCTCATCAAAACATCTAATACATTGTTTTCCACTTCCAACATAATCATCAATGATTAATAATCGTTTACCTTCAAGATTCTTCTTAATTAAATCAGTATGTTCCTCAAGGACAATAAATTCTTTTTTATGAAGAATGTCCATATAATTCAAACGGATACTTTTGAACAAGTAAGAAAGGAATTTTCCACTTTTTGTCTTTGATTTATTTAACTCAATCGGGTAAACATAAACTGTTTCCTTACTTTGGTCGGTAAACACTTCTAATAATATCTCAATCAGCATATTTGTATAATCTTTTTCATCAATAATTCGATAATCGTTTGAAAGCGTTAAGAATATCTCCTTTTCATCTTCTGATTTTAAGGACTTGAGTGTAGTTAGATAACGATTGTAAAGACTTTTTTTGTTATCTTCATCAATTTCCCAACCTTTAGTTTGGAATAACTCAACGATTTTACTATGGGTTGCTATATCTATTTTTTCCAATTATAAGCCGTCCCTTCATTGTAATACTAACTAAAGAAAACTAAAAAAAGTTTATCCTCGCTTTTTCAAGTTTAATATCCCATCACTATATATTTAATCACACTTGATTCTATTTTGTCTACCATTTACTTAAATCCTGATAATGGGTAGTAGTTTAATTCACTCATATTTACGTATATCACTACACAATTATTCAACAACATCTAATCGCACCTACAGTTTTTTTTAACCAAGACTTTTAGAGGTAAGATTAACTACTAATGGACATACATTATAAATCATTTCTACTTCAATTTAATCCATGTAAATATCGTTGTAACTACTTATCTTACATCTTGAGTTTAATATATTCTCCCAAATCTTGATTTTCACAATAAACAAAGCACCCCTTCATACCTCGTGTCATTAATGTCTTATAAGTGTTTCTTATAATTTTATCAACTTTTTCTTGTGTAGCTTCAGGGTTTTCTTTCATCCCTTTTTTCCATCCTTTTACGGATTGGTCAGACTTGGCTCTTTTGGATACATCAGTAATTACTTCGCCATCCTCATATCTCAAATCGTTACCAATTATGACCCCTACGTAGTCTAATTCAAGTCCTTGTGAAGTATGAATACAACCGACCTCATTTACAGATTCTTCATCTATAATAAATGTCGTTGTGTTATTAAGATTCCAACTCATCGAGAAGTTCTTATCTTCAATGATAATATCATGATGCTCTGTATTTGCTCTTCCTTCTTTTGGCCATTCCCAACAATAACCTGCAAGGAGTCTGGCTCTATTCCTTTCCATATTCCTGATAAGAATTTCGTTTCTCATTTCAACTGGGTCATCAAATACTTTAAACTCATAATCTAGATCGTTTATATCATCATTGGCTGTTTCTCTAATTTGCAATATATTGTCTAACCATGAAATATATCCATCACTACCATTACATCTAAATTGTGAAATTAACTCTGTTTCATAGATATCAGCATTGTATGCTTTCGCCCACTTCAAAACCTCACTTTTTGTTCCAATATCTTTCATCGTTACAATTTGCGCTTCGTCTAAAAAGAAAATAGATAGTTTAGATGAGTGAATAAGTTCTTTAACTTGGTTTTCCCCTTTATTACTAAACAGTCCTGATTTCTCATTTAAACGATGTGCTTCATCTACAATAAGAACATCAAAATAATCTTCTTCTGTTTCAGTAAATGCTCCTGATCCCTTAAAGAGATTATCAATATAAGTCTTCTTAAAATCTTTTTTGAGCAAAGTTGAATAAATATTTCTAGGTGCACTGTTTTTAGTCACATACATCGAGTTTAATCTTTTCTCAATAAGTTTTACTAATAAGTTCACTGCCACCACACTTTTTCCAGTACCAGGTCCACCTTCAATAATTAAAACTTGCTTTTTATCTTTGGAATGTAACTCATTTGCTATGTCCATAATCAGTTCGTAAATTACTTTTTGATCATCTATCATGACAAACTCATCATTTCCCTTTAACATACTATTCAAGGAATCTGCTAATGACTTAGATGGTCTAATTCTCCCATACTCAATCTTATGCATTATTCCTGAGTTATCTCCGTACTTTATATAGTTTTTGATAAACTCGTGAAGTTTTTTTGCTTCACCTTTTACAAAAACTGGAGCTTCTTCAATATATGTATTATATCGTGAATCAAGTATTGAAGTTTTTGCATCTTCAATGCTCATATTATGAACATATGCACACGGAATTAGTCCGATACCATCATTTTCAAACTCCTCGTTGTAATTTTTGATTAACATTGAGTAACTATAAACTTGATAACTAGGATGAGTCAAATCCCGATTGTTTCCTCCAACAAATGTATTTACAATCGCATCCATATCTGTCGTTTTAGCCTCAGTCCATTGCTTTAACTCAACTATAACAACTTGCTCTTCATTATCTTCATTGTTACCTGCGATAATAAAATCGATTCGCTTTGAAGTTAACGGAATTTTAAACTCCAATGCAACACTTGCATCGTTAGGAATATCAGGTTTATTCACTATTCTTTCCATAAACTGTAACGAGTTTCTCCAAGATCTAATTTCGCTTCTTGAAACATTACCAATCTCATTACGATATTTTGCAAGAAGCTTCTCCTCAATACAATCATTAAAGACATCATCTACAAATTGCTCTTTTGTTTCATGATATATAATCATAAATTATCCCACCCAACTACTATAATTTATTGTACTTTTTACTACTTCCTTTAGCTTTACTTACTGGATACTTTTTCTCATTCTTCTCCACTTTTGATAACACAGCTTCTTCAATATCAATATTTAATACATCAGCCATTAGAATGCAATAAGTTAAAACATCAGCTAACTCATCCTTAACTTCATTAGCATCATACTCGTTGTCCCATTGAAAATGCTCCAATAACTCTGCACTTTCCAACACTATGGACTTTGCTAAGTTCTCAGGAGTATGAAATTGTCTCCAATCTCTTTCATCCCTAAATTTGACTACCCTATTTATCATTTCATTCATTTTTATTTCCACCTTAGTAAATGTATTTTCTATCTTAAACTATATCATATTCTTCGATCTGCAACTACTATGTTTATGGAATTCAAAACAAAATAAGGAAACAGCTATTAAGCAGTTCCCTTACTACGTTTTAAGCAAATGTAGTGTTTCTTACTTTCCATTTTTCTAAGGCAATACCGAGCCAAAAACCGTAGATTCCAAAAGTAATAACCAAGAAAAATAACCATTTGATCCAGTTTCCAAACAACCCAATCGCTGTACCTGTAAACTTCAATCTTCTGCCGTTAATTACCGTATGATTAATCTTCCAACCGTAGACCATACATAATGCCCATGGATAGCATACTCCAAAAGTACAAACAGTTATTATTGTTCCCAGAATACTCCATCCAATTAACTGTAACAAACCTCCATCAAAGTAAGATTTCTCTGTATTATTTGTAATATTGTTCATTTCATCCACCCCCATTCCTTAAACACTATATATAACTATAAACAATTTGATTAAATAGCAAATGAACCATATCAAGTAGTTTTACATATTTCACTCTAACTAATTTCCGCTATTTTTTTAGATTCTCTGAACTGCTCTGCCGCAGGTATCTTAACAAACTCAACACTCTTATCATGGTTTGCCTTAACAACTTTTTCAATCTCACTCAATGAGACATTGAAGAACTCTCTTCTCCAATTTATCATGTTGACCTTCTTATCTTCAAAAGCTTTATGAAGAGATTTCTCTAGACCAGGTGCATCATCAGAAAATATCATTGCGTGCAAATCAAAGTCAAATGGTACAGAGGCATCACCTAACTCCTTAACTCTATCAAGAGGCTCTAGTCTTCTAGTCATACCAATCTTATAAACGTCTTCACCAAATGACCCTATGTTGGATATTACATAAACATATCCTGCTCTTTGATTAGCTTCTCGATAGTCAATATCTTTAATATTTTTATCTATCTCTTCTAATTGAGATTCTACTTCAGCTATTTTGTTTTGTATTGCTTCTTTTTCCTCTTCACAAGATGATTTAGATAACTGCTCTTTTAACTTGTCTAAGGCATTACTATAATGTTTTTGTTCTTTTAAAACACTCTTTCTAGCTTCTTCAATCTCTTTTTGTAATTTTGCCTGTTCTCTCAAACGTTGTCTTTCAAGTTTTTGTTCTTCCTTTTCTTCCTTTTTCTTCTGTTGATACTCGTATGCTAAATATAGCTCTTCAAACTTCAAATCTTTATATTGAGGTGATATGCGTACATCCATTATTTTTCCTAATTTATTTAAAGCTTCAAATGACTTCGTCATTCGCTTCTCACTAGCTTCTATATTATTAAACTTAACTTTTGTAATACAAGTATCACACTCATTGTTAAATGATCGCAGAACTAATTTAATCATGTCGTTCACCATTTTTTTACCTTGAGATTTTTTACCATTTACTTGCCAGTTCATATTCCCAGTTGCAGCAGTCTTACTCTTGATTAAACTCTTTTGTCTACTTCTTATCTCATCAAGTCTACCCTTGTAAACATCACTGTTATCAAAATCGTACTTAGGTTTATAAAGTGCAAAGGATTCCATGAAAATTGCTTCATCGTGAACGATTATCTCATTCTTCTTATTTTCTATTTCACGGTCTAACTTTGCTATTTCCTTAAGTCTTGCGTTTTTACTGTCTTTAAGTTGTTCAATTTTATCTTCTTCTTTTTTTGTTTCATTGGCTAAATCAAACAGTTCATTAGCCTTAATTGATTCTACAAACTCTAACAGAACTTGATTTTCTTTCTTAATTTTTGATGCATTAATAATATCCTTAAAATTCATGAGTTGCTCCTCCAAATGTTGTCTATGTTTTAATACTTAATACGATAATTAAAATGAATAGAATTATCCCCTCTTACAATAAAATATTATTTTGATAATTAATGTGTCTACGTCTCGACGAGCTAAGGCAGCTGAACGTGGTCGATTTATTCTTCAAATACAGACCATAGTTCGGTCTTTAAATAAACATTTTGTTAGGAGATGTCAATACGAGAAAACTACTAATTTCTGAATAATTCTTCAATTATATCTTTCCATTCTTGGTTTATAGAATCATAATTAGTCCAATTTTCTTTAATGAACTTAAATGCTTTATACGGCTTATCAGAAGACGGTGATGCATATCCTAGTATATCTTCTATACAATCTTCAATAACAATAACCCTTGATTCATCCATAACCGCATCAAGAATTGGTTGATTAAATTTAACTGCACCCGGGGTACTACTATCCTTATCGTGCATAACAAATGGTTCTAAACCCATTGCTTTTAGGTATTTTACTAGTGGAATTATCACTGCTTTACCTCTAGCTTTCACGATCTGCCAATTTTGTAAAACATTAAGGCGATTTTCATTGTTCATTCTTACAATAGTCTCCTTAAAAACAACTTCTTCAGTATCACCTTCAATGATTAATACATTCTTTGTAAAGAATACTTTGGCAATATAGTCATCAATCTTTAGAAGCATTTTTACATAATCTCTATCATTAGACTGTAGGTTTCTATAAGCTTCAGACGTATTGAAGGGTTTAACAGTCACAATATCTCTACTAACAGTGGTATCTTCAATATTAATTTCCCTATCCCTTAGAACTAGTAGGTTTAGTAGTTGATTTGGTCTTTGGCTTAAGTCAATCATATATGGCGAATGAGTCGTGCATACTATTTGATTATTTGCAGAGCCTGCTAACGTGTATATAGTATCCCTCATTTGCTGTGAAGCATTTGGATGCAAATACAACTCTGGTTCTTCGAAGCAGATTATTAGTGGTCGAACATCAGTACCATCATCGCCTCTATTTTTGCGTATAGACCGATATCTTAAAAGAGCGAACACAGCAGCTCTAGTAGAACCTGTCCCTTGTAAATCAACATCTGTCTTAATATTACTAGACATAGATATTTTAAATTGCGGTCTAATAACTTTATCTGCATCCGACAATTGGGTAATTGCATGAATTCCGGATGTTGGGAAAACTTCGCCAAGCACTTTATTAAGCTCACCCATCATAATGCCAAATTCACTATCTTCATTCTCAGGATCTAACTCATTGGCTAGCAATTCCAAATATCTTTGAGCCTCATGGAAATTAGTTGACTGTTCTCTGACGTCATTAAATAGCTCGTTAAGGGTACTCATAAGTGCTCCTGTACTTGATGTCAAATCATCTTTTTTGTCCTCTGCTGGGATTAGCAATACTTTGGGTAGTTTCTTTAGAACATTTCCAGGAAATCCTCCTGGGTTCTTAAACCATGTTTCAGTTCCAGAAAAATCATAAATTTCCTCTAAATCAGGTAGTAAGCTCTTTTGTTTTGAAGTCAGTTTTCGAGTTGTATCTACATCTCCAAATACTTCCCTTATCCTATCCAAAGAAATACCATTTTCTATATAATCATCTAAATTTTTACATTGTTCAAATTGAGGCAATACTGAACGTTTAAACTCTTTCATTTCAACAATATAATCTTTTCCGATTTCGAATGTTTTCCTGAAAGTAAACTTAAATTTACTCTCACCATCATTGTCAGTGTATGGGAAAAGTCTTCCCTTAAATCCTCTCCAATATATTGCCTCTTCTCCTACACTGTCAAACTCAGCAGTTAAAATTATCTTATCTGAATATCTTGTGTCACATTCAAGGTGATTAGATAAAGTAAAAAACTCATTTTCAGGTATTTTCTTTTTATCTGATAGTAGATATACGATAGCTTTTAAAACTGCACTTTTTCCTGCATTATTTTCACCAATCAAAAACGTTGCATCAGAAAAGCAAACTTCTGAATCTAAATGCCTCCTAAATCCCTCAATCTTCAAATTCTTAATCTTCATAAACTCTCCTTCCTTAATAAAAAAATCAACTTTTAATAAGCGCTTCGAGTATTTTGGAAACGATTACTTTTATTCTTTAACTCAGTTAATTATTTATTTTACTGTTTAGTGTAAAGTATGAAACAATCTGTCAAGTGACTTCTATTTTTTTATTATTCCAGGTAACCCATCATAAACAGAAAGTTTAAAAATATCAATATTTTTATCCAAGACAACACTTTTCAAAGAATTGAGGTATACTTCAGGAAAATCGACTCCACAAAATATTCCTTCTAAACAGTTTGAAATATCGACAAATAACTCATTAGTCTTATCAGCATCTATAACTAGAACTCTAAACTCGTTTTCATCTTTCCAATCGGTATGTTTTTGAAAGAACATACCTTGGTAATTTTCTCTTATATGCCTATCTTTTATCTCACTCAATGTTTTATTATCATCGTCTTCACAAACTTTAATTCTATTGTACATTCTATTAGATAGTATCGAAGTTGAGTATATAACATCATCATGATAAATAGTCTTCTCACTATATTGATCCTTAATTTGTTTTATTAACTTCTTCTTTGATAATGCTAAACAAACTCCACGGTTTTTCTGACCATATTGATCCCACATACGCATCTTAAAAAAACCACACTTAAAATAATTACTCATATCAATCACATGAAATCCTGATAGGTAGATATTGGGTTGATTTTTACTAAAACATAGAAATTTTGCTTCCTTATATCGTATATCATTGATAAAGTTATCACCGAATTTATCGATCGAAGGTAGCTTAACGTTTCCTTCACTCCACACTCCAAGCGAATGATGGTTTTTCTCAAATGGATCAATCGTAGTTTTAAAAGATGAAAACATTAGGGACCTGTTTGGAAGAATCATTTCAATTGCAGTTTCAAATTTTGTATAGTGATAAATTATATCATCCTCGAAATATTTTTTGTTCTTTTCGCATTCTTCAAAATACATCATACTTACCTCCATCAAATATGCTCATTTAAGGTTTCGTCTGATTCCGAAACTGGTGCTTCTTTCTTTATACTCACTACTAACTTTCTCTATCGTTAATCTTAGCTGCAAGAACAGTCTATTATATGAACTCATTCGGTTCTTTAAATCAAAGTTGAAATCACTATTGCTTATATTACTCTCGACTATTTTCACCAGTGATGATAATCTATCCATTGGGTACCAACTCAATTTTGTAACATCTATAATTTCGTTGTTTCTACTCAAAAATCTCTTTTCATTACTTGATTCAATTAGCTGAAATTTGCATCCTCCAATATCTTTGATGGAATACGCAAAATTATTAGAAATCAAATAGTAGCTGAATTTATTATCAGCCAAATCAATTATAAGAAAAGGAAGAATTATCTTAAAATCATGGTTTACATCTATTTTTACTTTTACAAAAGCAAACCTGGAGTCATTCGAATAAAACAAATGATTAGTTGTCCCATTACACAATATATCCCCATTATTTAAGACTTCTTCTGGTTCATATTGATTAGTGTATATTGCAAGACTACCAAAATACCATCCCATACGATACTCTGCAATGGAGTAAACTATAGATAAAAATTTATTATCTGGTGACAAATAAAACTCATCTCTAATCCAATGATGATTGTTACGATTAACTCCAGCCAAAGCTTCAAGATCTATATTCCAATTATTTTTCATACAGTCTCCATTCTCTGTAAAGTTAAACCATTATATTCATATAACGCTTTGAGTGTTTTGCAAACGAATGCTTCAACTCAATTTCCACTAAAGCCATATTTTATCGTCTAGCATTAGCGTCTGAAACAGTTAGTTATGGATGAAATCAAGACATTAACCATTCATCCCTAATCCAGGTTTCTAACGATTCCCATTTATCATCAGATATCCATGATGAGGATTAAAATGAATTACTCCTTCAGAATTCATGCAGTAAATTCTTTGGAAACTAAGTATCAAAAACAGGGTTAATTTTAAAGATACCACAAGATGAAGATTTTATTTAATAAGTATTTACTCCTCAAGTAGACCACTTTAGGATTTTCCTATTATATATTAACAATTTTCTATATTACATCACAGGTCATCCATTTCCTGTTCGCGATCATAGAAAACTTTTTATTAGTCATTCAATTTTATGTACTCTAATTTAGGATATTTCATTTTGATTTTCTTCTTTTCTAGTTCAAGTTCTGGCGAGTTAATCACTAATACTTTTAGATTTAAAGCATCTGGTAGATCATAAATATCACCTGTAAAGTTCCCATTAAACACTAGTGTTTCTAAATTATGTCCTGTTTCACTAGAAATTACACTGACATTTGTTTCTGATTTTACAGTCAATCTAAGATAATTGATTGAATTATTACGCAATGTTCCAGAGTAACTTTCGCTTGTTAAAGCTAATGTATTGAGGGAAGTTATACCGTTATAATCACTAAGATCAACATTCCTAAAATCGCCAATAAACATAATCAAATCGCTCCATTTGGAACTTAAAAACGATGAGTCCTCAATAGGCCCTCCCGCTAAAATGAGTCTCTTAAGATTTACTAAATTCGAAAGATTCTTAAAACCACCTTCGGAATCAATAAACTTTACATTTAGACTTTCCAACTGCTTATACTTACTGATCATGTTCGCCTTAAATGCTTCATCTCTTAAATCAAGTGACATCCCTTTGATTCCATTACTAATTCTTCTAGAATAGTCTTCAAAATTATCCCATGTCAGCATATGTAAATACTCAGCCTTTTTAATAAGTTTTGACTTACTATCAAACGATAGTAATATGTTATTTATCTTAAACGTGTCTTTTAGATTTCTATCCTTGTCGAACCCTTGAACCTCGATACTAGTTAACTCATCCTTCTTTATCTTTAAGTTTAGATAAAACACATTGTCACTGGAGATAGGAATGTCATTTATGACTAGTCCAGCACCTTTTAATGTCTTAACTTTTATTATTTTGATTGATGGGTCATCAAACTTAACTTCAAAACCAGTTCCGGTAAACATGATATCTCCTTCTATCTCTGTAGGTTTCTTCTTTACTAAGGTAAAACCAAAAACCACAACTAATGAAACAATTAAAACCAATATCACATAATACACTCTTTTCATACTCTTTATCCCCCTTTTATTACGTACTAATCCTCAAGTCAATAGCTTGAGGTAATTATTGAAAATCCTATAAAAACTTTCGCGTATACTTACACGTTCCAAACTCACTTCCTTTAAAGTTAATGCATCCCCAAAAAGATCCATATGGTCCATATCGCTTAACAAGTTCACCACCACACCTCGGACAAACTGCTCTCGTTTGAACTACTGTTTCTTTAGTTTTAACTTCCCTAACTTCATTTTCAAAACATTCTTCTTTATCTTTTTCAAACTCTATACAGGATGACTTCTTCTCACTCCTCGTTTTGTGTACAATCACGTGAGTTAGAATGACAAGTATTATTATAATAAGATACACATATATAGGTATCCCAATCAACCAATTTACAAGCTGAAAGACCTTTCTCAAGATGTATGCAATTACTGAGAAAATTAAAACTCTTACATACCAATGAACCCCACTCATCAGTGACGAATCATAAAAACCAATAAAGTCAAATATCAACCCAACAACATTAAATGCAATTGAAAATGCTACTACTCCAATAAACGCATATAATACATTATCTAGCGCGATATTTCCTGAAATTGGAAAATTACTTGAAATAGATTCTAAAATAATTTGTGCTAGATTGCTCATGGTAATCCTCCTAACTTGCGTTTCCTAAAACGGAAGTCTAAAAATGTAATCATTTCTTGTTGAAATTAATAATATCAAGAACTGAAATGGTATATATATCAAACTTAGACTTGTCCTCACGGCAATCATAAAAAGCTTCAACTGCTGAACATATATTCAAACATAGCCTCACAATGTCCAATCTTATCTTATACTCAACATCATCAGACCATGAGTTTGATGTAGTACCGTAAGCATCTACTCCACCAGATATGCAGAGACTAAAATTATTAACTAAAAATCTTTTATCATTATTTATTTCTGATGAGTTTCCAGCGTGAAGATAAGAGCATCTTAATGCATAACATGCCTTTCCATCAAAAGTAAGTTTCTCATAAACTTCTTTCTTAAACTCACCCTGAGCATAGTAATGACCAACATGCTTATCAAACCACTTAATATAATGCTGTCTATTACTCGTTGGTCCATACTCAATTTTCGAACATATATCTGGTAAAGTTAATGTTAATGCTAATGCTGAAAGGTAGCACTCATTTTTTAACGCTTTCCTAATTTCTTCGACTTTTGCTTTCATATTTATCACCTAAAACTTCCTATATTTCCTCAAGTCACACACTTAAGGATCATTATCCTGCTAACAACTCGCTAGCAGAAGTCGCATATAGTTACATATATCATTTCTAAATATGTCACAAATGTTTAATCAAACAACCTTCCCAAAGGGAAGTTATACTAATTTTTATGTATCAATCTAATGTTTTTTTCAAAAGTTTCGGACTCAACAACAACTCCATCAACTTCAACCTTATAATCCAGAATCTGATTTAGAAAACCGTAGAACCCCATCGTATTCAACTCATCAATGTTATATGGCTTAAACACTGTGTTTCTTAGAATAACTTGCATCACAATATTAGTATGTCCCTTAAACTTACCCTTTATTGTGTTTGGTTCTTTACCTAAATCAAACTTAATCAGGTTTATTCCCTCTTTAACTAAACCCTCTACCCAGTATCTTTGTACTCCGTCTTTCCTGTTATATGCAAGGTACTTCTGAGGATTATCATTAAATATATTAACAGAATATTTTGAGTCGTTAGTATTACCAGTTATGTGGTTGTGAAATATTAGTCTAAAAATATCATACATAATTGACCCTGCATTTTCTGATTTAGTTTCATTTCCTTTGTTTCTTCTGATACTTCCAAAGTATTTTGATTCAACCCAGTTTTTACATCGTATACCATATCCATTGAAGGAACTTTCGTTCATGAAATCTGAGAAATCATAATATGCATCACACCTAATATTTTGAGTCATGTCATATCTTCTTTCCATATCAATCTTCATTAACGGATTCTCAATGTTTCTTGCATTAAGCTCTAATAAGACGCAAGTAGTAAGTAAATTTGTGATATTTGCCTCATATAATTGATCTTGTAACTTACTGGACAGTAAAACTTCTGGGATCTTTAAAAAAGCTGATTCTATGATCATATTTCTCCTCCTATTAATCGTGTATATTATTGATTGGTATGTTTTCCTCAAGCCAATCCCTTGAGGTGACTAGTTTTAACAATAGATTATGATTATTTTTATAGTTCTTTACATACTGAAACCGTTAACCAAAACAGTTTTTCTCTTATATCTGTCTTGTCGTTCCATCCTCTTTCATCCCAGCCTTCTGAATCAACCGAATCACCACCATAAAGGATCTGACCGAATACAACATCTCTATACTCAGAAAGTGCAGCAAATGCTGAACACTCCATCTCAACCATAATGCATCCTTCTGATTTTCTTAATGCTACTTTATCTTTCGTTTCACGGTATATCCCATCGGTTGTCCATGTTTTACCAAGTAGATAGTTTACATTTTGTCTTTTTAATACTTTTTCAATAACGCTTACTGCATACTCATTTATCTTTATTTCTCTACTAGGAGCAATATAATGATAAGAAGTACCTTCGTCTCTTACAGCTGATGTTGGTACCACTAGATGTCCCACTTGAATAGTTTTATCAAGTACACCAGCACCACCACATGCAATAAATGATCTAGCTCCAAGAGCAATTACCTCTTCCATAAATCCAACGGCTAATGGTGCTCCTACTCCCGGATGAAATACAAGTAATTCTTCTCCTTCGTGTTCCAACACATATAATGGGTTTGATCCTATCTCACTTCTAATATCATAGATAGGTCTCAAAACACCTTCTTTCTCAAGCCTCTTTAGAACATCATTAAAGAAACAGATAACTGCCTTTTTGGGAACATCCATTTCATTGATTATCTCTGATGGTTCCAATATGGCTTTTCTATTTTGATCAAATTCTAAGATTGGATATGTCTCTTTCATTGCTAACTCCTCCTGGATTACTTCATATAATTATAGTCAATTGATGACTTCTATTTACTTATTTTGTACAGCTCAAAGAGTGATAAAGAACCTGCTAAATACAAAAAGGTTAACATTTTATTCAATGTTGGTGCTTCACCCTCAAACACAATAAATATCTGATAAAAACCATATACAAATCCTATTGCCAAAATTCCAGAAACCACAAGAATAACTACCTTTAAAATAGGATTGTTTAAGATTACATCTTTTACCATTTCATTCTCTCCCCATTTATTGAGATTTTTCCAAAATAAAAACCTCACTAATATGTGAGGTTACAAACATAAAAATTTATTGATTTGGTCCCCACCTACTTCAATATTATAACATCATAAAACAAGGACCTCAATAAAGGGTGACAATCTATTCTTTAAAACTAATGGTTTGCTTCTAAGACTTTCTTTAGGTCTGCCATATCAGCTAGAAATGCTTTTGTCATGCTACCTTTCATAAAGAAAAACATAATGTTAAGCAGCTTTGCACCAATCGATGATGCTGTTGTTGTAAAGGTAATTTCAACCTTCACTTCTTCTTCAACTTGACTAAATCGCCATTCATTAACATAATGCATTCCGCCTGAAAATGCTTCCTCCTTAAAATAATGTGGAGAAGAAAATTCTGTTACTTCCATTTCATCAATAGATTCTTTTCCAGACATCATTCTTGTCTCTTTGAACTTGGTTCCTACTCCTATATCACCTGGAGTTAAAACTTCTATGTGTTTAATCGCATCAACATTTTCTGCTAAACTATTTAGATCTGAAAAGGTATTAAACACTTCAAACAACGGGGCATTTATTGAACAATTCGCTACAATTTTCATTATCAATTCCTCCTTAAGATTCTGTAAAGGACATATTACTTTTTATTCGCAAAAGTTAATTACAATACTATTATATTGTTTTTGAAGTATGCACTCAATAAATGAGCACTTTAACCTTCAAAATTGTTTCGCACTATTTTGGTGAACTGATAGATAATGAAATTCTAATTAATCTGTACCTGAAGACCTACTATTTTTGATGTACCATTTCCCATCTTTTTCGTATAACGTTATCTCATAACCCCTATAAGCTAAATTTCCTCTATACTTATGAACAACTAGTATATAAGAGTCTTTTGTTAAGAAAGCATTTTCAAAGTAGATAGTTAACCCATTAAGATATTCAAGTCTTGAGTCCTCGATTCCTTCTTTTACTAGCTCATCAAGATCATAGTTGTAAGCTTTTACACCAAACTCTTTTTCTACAAAGTTCTCAATTTCTTCAACTGACATATCTGAAACATCGTCAATTGCATCTCCAAAAACTGAAATATATTCAATATCTTCATTCATTTCCTCTTCTAAACTCATAACTTCTAGTAGAGCAACCTTTAGCATACTTTCACTAATATCACGTTCACTAATCAATATTATAAGTACTAAAGCAGTTAGCACAATAATTACTAGCCATTTCCTTTTCATAATACTTTCTCCCCCTATCTTATTTTATGAATATAATCTATTTTACCTCTATCAATCAAACTCCTCAAGTACATCAGTTAAAGCAATAGTAGAACAGGAACTAAACTACTGTTACTTAGAATCAATTTCATTTTAAGTTCCTTTTGTGCACATTGATTTAACTCATTTCCTATTAGATACCTTAAAGTACAAATCGCAATTGATCTCTAATTATATCGAAATCGATACAGTTAAAACCCTATCATTTAAGACACATTAAACTCAATCTAGTCTCAAAAAGTTATTTGAGGTAATCTAGATATGCCCAAACAGCGTATAAGGGAATATAGAGTACATTTTCTTTAACTAGTAGATTTTTTTGTGAAAAGATCACACTTTTATTACCAGAATAGATTCGATTATACTCTTTTAATGATCTAGCACGTGTATTCTCCTTGGATTTTACTTCAATCGGAATAATGTCCTCTCCGCACTCAATCAAGAAGTCAACCTCATAAGTATTCTTCTTCCAATAATAAAGTTCACTCATCGTCTTAATGTGCTGGGCTACATAATTCTCAGTAATAGCACCTTTAAATATATAGTCTTCATCTTTTAAAACAACCAAAGGTGAAAGATTTGCACTTCTTGTTAATAATCCGACATCACACATATATAATTTGAACCTCTTACTATCAGCAAACGCCTTAAGTGGAGTTTCCCCACGATTCACTTCAATACTTTCTATACATATGTTACTCATCAAAAGCCATTCAATTGAGCCTTGATAATCTCTTGCTTTAGCGCCTTTTTTTACTACAGAGTACTTAAACTTTTTATAATCAGATACAAGTTGAGCTGGTATTGAATCATAAATTGATCGTACTTTTAATGCTTCGGATGCAGTTGTATACTTACTCATATCAGCTTTATATGAGTTCAAAATGTTATCTAGAATTGTATATTCAGCACTTTGTAAGTTACTGTCACTATTTATGAAGTTTTGTACCATTTCTGGCATTCCTCCAATAACTAAGTATTCCTTGTAAAGTTTAAGTCCTTTTTCATGGGCAACTCTAGATAGAGGGTTACTTTCCTCAATACTCTTTCTAATGGTTTCAAGTAATAATTCCTCATTTAAAGCTACTAGGAATTCATCAAAAGTCATAGGATAGAGTTTATGTAATTCTACTTTACCAACTGGGAAAGACACACTTTCTCGATTAATTACGACCCCTAGTAGGCTACCAGCTGCAACCACATGCAGATCATTCAACTCTTCATTAAAATACTTCAACGATGTAATTGCTCTTTCACTCACTTGAATTTCATCAATAAATAATAATGTATCACTTTTATCGATTTTTGATCCTATAAACAACTCAATCTCTTTAACAATTTCCCTAGGATCAAGTGTTAGTTCAAATACTTCTCTGATCAGACTATCTCTTTCTAAATTTACATAGACAAGATTTCTATATTCATTTTTACCAAACTCGCTTAGAATGTAAGTTTTTCCTACTTGTCTTGCCCCAAAAAGTAAAAGTGGCTTTCTATTTGGATTTCTTTTCCACGATTTTAAGTCTTGATAGATATTTCTAATCATAGTATCACCTCTAACTGTATTATAGCTATTTTTCTCCATTAAGTCAAAAAAGGTGAAATCAAACACCTTTTTTCATAGTTTTTTGGTGTAATAATTCACCTTTTTTGATTTAAATTAAAAATAATGGTTTCATCTAGGGAAAAAATATTGTAATTGTAATGTAAATTTTTTGTGGTTATACCCACAAAAACTATTGAAGTGGATACTGAATCCTCAAGCACATCACTTAAAGAAAATAGAACAGGAGCATAGCTCCTGTTACTTAAAATCAATTTCGTTCATTCCCTCTTTTTGTGCTAAATGCACAAGTTCATCTATCTTATCAGATAACTTAAAACTTTCCTCATGACATTCATTACAAACATAATGTGGGACATTATGAATAGTAATGCCTGATACTTCAATATCTTTTAAAACAAAGTTCATCTCATTTCCACAAATACATTTCATGCTTATCACCTACTATTTTGGATTATAACTTATTATTGTAAACAGTTATTACATGTAGCCTATTTCCCTCTATAAAAGCTACCGCTAAAGTGCATAAACCATTGTCTGTCACTCCTAGGATTTCAAATGAAATATGCTTGTTGAACTCCTTGAGTTCAACTTCTTTATTTTTGTGACTATGTTTGACTGTGATTCTTCCACTCATTAACATAAAAGGGTTTCTACAGATATACTCAATATCCTCATTTGTAATACATCTTTCAGTTTTCCTCTCAAGAGCATGCTTTGAAAGAGTTATTTCCCTCAAATCTTTTTTAATAAACCCCTCAATAGTCTTGAAATAGTCTCGAAGTTCATGTTCTTCTAGAGGTATAATTACCCCTTCAGTGCCTTCATTTCCTTCTTCAATATCTTTAGATTTTCTCTTTGAAACCGATTGCTTAAGCTTCGATATTTGCTCATCACTTAATTTAATGATAGCTTCGTTACTTGGTTTCCATACATACTTTTGCCCGTCAAGCGTTGTTAGTTTGATCATAAAATATCCTCCTCAAGTAATTTTCACTACTATCATGATTCTTTAACCAAACTAATATATATTAATTTTAACATATGCAATGACTAAATACATCGAAAACAATTGTATAACTAAGAACAAAGAAAAACTGATTGATAAGTCTTTCAAACACATAATGTACGATTCTAAAATCACAAACGTGAAAAATACATAATAAAATTAGTCATTATCCTAAAGTACTAAAAAAAGTTTCTCTTCTAGAAGAAACTTTTGTTACTTTTATTATTTTTTCTCTTGCATAAGAAAAAATATGTATGTCAGGAGAACATTTTCCGTTATAAGTGTAAATACTGCTGAAATGGATAGTTGACCCTCAAGTCAGTAACTTGAGGAAACGCTATTTAGAAGAAATTAACTGATGTAATTCTTCTATGTAGAAGATACGATCTTTACCTATCTTCTTTGATCTCAAAAATCCTTTGTTCTCCAAAGTAGTAAGGTAATTTGCTGCAGTTTTTCTTGTTACCCCAAGATCAGAACTAACCTTCCCAATCTTTGTGTACAAATCTGAAAAAATACTGTCAATTAATTCACTAGAATATATCTTCGGCAATTCTAACTTAATCATGACTTTTGTCTCCTCAAGAAGGTTGTTAATCTCTTTTACCAAATCTAAAGTGTAAGTAGCAGTTTTCTCAACTCCAATGAGCAAGTAAATAATCCACTCCTCCCAATTATCTTTGGTTGTAACCTCATTTAGTAACTTGTAGTACTCTGATCTCGTCTCATTTATGTATTTTGATAAATATAAGATTGGTGTATCTAGAATACCCTTCTGAACAAGATATAACACATTTATAATTCTACCGGTTCTACCATTACCATCATAAAAAGGATGAATAGCTTCAAATTGATAATGAATCATAGCTAACTTCACTAAATCATCTAGACCTTCGTCTCTATTCATGAATAGTTCTAGATTTCCTAACAGTGCTCTTATCTCATCTTCACTTTGTGGAGGAGTGTAAACTACTTCACCTGTAACATCTTTAACAATCTTTGTACCAGGTAATTTTCTGATTCCACCTTTGTTTTCTTCAACTATTTCTTGAATTTCAACAATCATATTAGTTGTTAAAAAACCCTTAGACTTAACCAAGTTATAACCCTGCCACAGTGCTTCTTTGTAATTTAACACCTCTTTAGTGGCTGCACCCTTAATAGTATTACTGCCTAAAGAATCAAACAGATCATCATGAGTTGTAATAATATTCTCAATCGCAGAACTGTTTTTTGACTCATTTAGTAATATTGCATTGATTAAAGTGCTTTTGTTAGGTAACAACTCAGAATATCCTTTTAATAAAGAGATAGCTTTTGTAGCTTTCACTAATGCTCTTAACACGTTTTTGCTTTCTACATTGTTTGTTATAGGTAGTTTCTTTATTTTTTTACTCATGTTATCACTCCTTATAGGTAATATATCGCCTTTTTTACCTACATGTCAATTATGTGCGTAATTTTTCACTTTTTTTACCTAGGTTTATAAATATTGACAACTTTTCGACATTTTTTACCTATGTTTTAGAATTAGATTAACTTAATAAGAATACATCAACATGATTATTTAATCATCATATCAGTAACTCTTAAATATAAATAAAAAACAGACAACTCTATCTTGTATGTTTCTTGTATGTTCATTTTTCAAGTTGGTAACTTGAAGTTCATGAAAAAAATCACACCTAAAATGTGATTTCAATCAATTTATCTACATTACTTAGTTACTTAATCCTATAATTCTTAGGTGGTTTTTCACCAAGAAGGTTGCGAACAAAATAGTCCCACATTCTTCTTTGGAAGTACTTATTTCTAAGAATTCCATGATCAACATTAGGTAAGATTAGCATCTCAAAGTCTTTATCTGCTTCAATTAATGCATTTGCTAATCTCATCGTTTGGGCAACATTCACATTAGGATCAGTTTCACCATGTCCAAGTAGTAGCTTACCCTCGAGTTTATAGGCATTCTTTACATTTGACATCGCATCAATCTCATCATTGTTTGGGAAACCAGAATCATCTTCATGAACTTTTGCTGGATCTAATCGATAATCATGAGAACCAGCACAAGCGACACCTACTTTATATATCTCTGGATACCTCAGCATCGCATTAACTGTATCATAACCACCAGCTGAACTACCAAAAATACCAACTCTGTCTAAATCAACATAAGTGTATTGCTTCGCTATTTGCTTTAGAGCTGTTACGTGATCTGGAAGACCACTATCTCTTACTTGATTGTAAACCCCTTTATCAGCAAAGTTATTACCTCTACCGTACGTTCCAAACCCATCAATCATTACAACAATGAATCCCAACTCAGCAATTGATTGATTAATAAAGTTGGTGTAAGCAGCAAAAGTGTTTCTCTCTCCATTAAAAGACTTCGGTACATAATATCCCCAAGGACTAGCATAGATGTTTTCGATAATTGGGTATTTCATACTCGGGTCAAAATGTGATGGTCGATGAATATTGCAATAAATATCAGTTTCACCATCCCTTGCTTTAGCCACAAATTCTTCAACTGGATACCAGCCTGTTTCTTGAAGCTTAGTAATATCTAGATGATTAAGTTCAAGAATAGTCTTTGCTGTTTCAGTATTTTTCAATAAGTATTTTTCAGATTCAGTCACTGTTGATATTGTATCAATAAAGTATTTTGAACTTGGTGAAAACCTAATTTGATGGAACATTTTCTCCTTTGTTAACAGTTCTAAACCAGTCCCATCAAAACAAATCTTATACAGCTTTTCGTGATATGGATTTCCATCTTCTTTTCCATATGCTGTGAAGTAAATGACTTGATTCTTTTCATCAATATATTCTACCATCCTAACACCGTAATGCCCTGATGTTAACTGTGTTATTTCTTTACCTGTAGAAAGGTCATGAATGTATAAATGCGGCCAACCGCTTCGATCACATATATTTATAAACATGTTACTTTCAAGCATAATATGATAAAAACTTTCCGCCATCTTTCTATCTGACTCTTTTCTCATGATCACACTCGAAGTTGCACTTTCAAAGTTGATTTCCTTAAGCGTATGTGTCAGGCTACCACGTCCAATATTTAGGTGATAAAAACCACTACCTTCTTTATTAAAACTAGGATATAGACCTGTTCCTGCACCCCATGAGGTAATCTCAACCGGCTCATCAATCACACTGTAGCTCATATCTTCAATATCGATAATTGTGATGTACCCTAAAGGTACTCGCTCATCTCCATATAAGGCTTTGACAGGATTATAAACTTTTGGCCGACTACCGTCTTTTGGACATGACTGAATGAACGGAGAATGACTACAATCTAAATAGTCAATTTTTTGAGTTACAAAATATCTCGAATCTTGACTCCAAAATCCATATATGTCTTCAGGATGATCTTCCACTTCATACTTGAGCATATCTCTTGGGTCTGGAAGGCATCGACCATATCCATTACCTTTCACTCCATCAGTTGTTATTTGCTTGACTATTTTTGTATCAACTTCTTTGATAAAAAGATTGTAACTCTCTTCAAACATAACCCAACTTCCATCTGGAGAAAGGCCAACTATTTGCTCCTTAGTGACAACTTCTTCAATCAACTCAACTTTATTATTAAATTTTACTTTAAACTTATAGTTTCTGACTTGGACACTGATGTAATCCTCTTCTAAACTCATGACAGATAATTCAAGAATATTTATTCTCTCATCCAAATAATTATTGATTTGATTAAGTACTAGAGTGTGGTCAAAAACTTCCTTCTGACTTCCATTTAAGACATCTACAAGGTAATATGACTTCATCCCATCATATAAATCTAAACTATAAATCATCATGGTTTCATCACGGTTCCAAGTACATGTTAGATTACTTCTAGATACTAACTCACTTGCATTCGGCGATAAAAACATTTCTGCCTTTTTATAACGTTCTATCATATTATCTTTCATATCTATCAACTCCTTACAATATATACAAAAACCACATTAAATGTGGTTTAAAATCAATACTATTTTCCCCACATCTTTTATTTTACTATTATATGCAGAGTTATTAAAGGTTTACTTTTCTCGTTGTTCATCATTTAATTGATAGTTTATAACCACGAAACAGTAAGTAAAGTGGTAAGGCAATTTCAAAGATTGCTCCAGGTCCAAATAGTAACATTGAAGCAGTTACTCCTGGTATTAGATACATTACAGAGTATAGTGTTAATAAGACATAACCGACTACACCAATTACATTCAGCCACTTTGGACCTATCTCATTTTTGATGTGATAGATAAAATACCACACACTGATGACACCTAAAGAAATCATTGCTAGAGCGAAGAAAGTATCATGATAAACAATGGCTTTGTCACTACCAGCATTTATTACTGCAAGAACAGTACCAATAGTAAGCAAGATTCCTTCTCCTACTCTTGAAACTAGATATAGGTTAGATGCTTTTTGATGTTGATCTTTAAAGAGAATATAGAAACACACTCCGATTCCTACGACACTAGCGTTATTAATGACTTCAAGTAAGGCGTATGGTAACATTGAAGAGAAAGATGAGTCTTTTACAATAAGAGCTGCAAGCCCCCCACTACCAAAGCCGTATGATAGGGTTGCTAGTATAAATAGTAAGGCTGCTATAATTTCAGTTTTACGTTGTTTATTTGTTAATTTCATAATTAACTCCTTTCAAATTTAATAGATTGAGGTACATTATATGGATATGTCAAATTCAGTTAAAGATAAGTTACTAACAATACTGCAAGAGATTGCTGAACTATCATTGGAGGAATCACAATCAATACTTCCGATGATTGATCTTGATTACCTTAAAAAGGGAAAGCAAGTTCTCTCTCAAGGAAACCCTCCTGAAATGAACTTTTATATTGTTGAAGGGTTAGTCAGACAATATATGATTTCAGAAAATGGTAAGGAAGTTACTGTCGACTTTTTTAAAGAAGGTCAATCGGTTAACATGTTTAGTTTTTGTGATGAAGATGGAAACTCTCTTTATAGTTTGTCATGTTTAGAAGATTGTGTCGTAACACCATGTCCTCATAACCCAGATGAGTCTTTAGATGAATCGTATCCACAAATAAGTAAGTTGATTCGTTACTTCAACAACAGTCGTTTAACTGAGTTACAGAAGAAGTACGCATCATTCAAACTTCAAAACCCAGAAGAACGCTTCTTATCTTTTGCTAAAACAGATCCTGAGTTAATGAAGCGTGTTTCTCAGCACATCTTATCAAGTTATCTTGATATCTCACCTGAGACTTTTAGCCGCTATAAGAAACGTTTTCTAAGTGATAACTAAATTTTATACAACTAAATACTTTACTTCCTTGATTCAAATCAAGAAAAAGAAAAAACATGAAAAATTTTTCATGTTTTTTCTTTGGTATGAACTCTTAAATGATTGACTCTATACCTAGTATAGAGTATATGCTAGATGTAGGAGGTGATTAAATGAATTATCAAAATGATGTAATGAAATGTTTATATGAGCGTGCTAGTGTCAGAAGTTTTACAGACAAAGAAGTAACAGATGAAGTTTTAAGATCAATTATTGATGCAGGATGTCATGGTGCAACTGGGGGGAATCTTCAACCATATAGTATTATAGAAATTCGCAGTCAGGAAAAAAAGCAAGCGTTAATGGATACAGGTACCATGCAACCAATAGTTAAGAATGCTCCTGTTAACTTGTTATTTTGCATTGATTGGCATCGTATAGAAAACTGGGCAAAAGCAAACAAAGCACCCTACGTACTTAGAGAAAGCTATAGACACTTTTGGATTGCCTTTCAAGATACAATAATTGCTGCACAAAATATTTGTACGGCTGCTGATTCACTTGGACTTGGAAGTGTTTATATTGGAACAGTTGAAAGCTGTTTCGATGAGTTAAGACCTATGTTTAACTTACCAGAAGGCGTATTCCCTGTTGTTATTCTATCACTTGGATATCCAACAAAATATCCTGAAACAGCAAGTAAGTTACTTTACGATGACATTGTTCATCACGAGGAATATCAGAGCCAAGACAATCAAACAGTAAACGCTATGATGGAAAGAAAATATGGCGCGAGTAAGACTCCTCTATCTCAACGAAATTTGGAAACTCTACATAAAACTACGAAGAACGTTCATGGAAAAGAATATGCAGACAATGCAATAGATTATGCAAAGAATTTAGGGCATATTCACACAGTCCAACGTTACTTTGGACTACATTATGTTGCTGATGAGGTGAGAACTGGAAACAAAGCTTTCCTTAACTCATTAAGGAAAGCTGGGTTTGAGTGGCTAGATAAAGACTATTAATCACTTACAACTGCCAGCTGTAGCTCTACAACATTATATTCACTACTATTGATTAAGTTATTGTTAATAACTAATAGTACAAGGGTATCTCCTCTTGGTGTATACCCTTTTTCATTTGCATAGGAAATTAAACTAAGAGTTTCTGCTCTTAAGTCTTTCCCACCTTTTAAAAATTTTGAAAGATAGGTTCCACCTTTTTGAATATAACACCCTTCGAACTCTTGTTCTCTAATTGCAAACAATGTTTTTACGTCCACATCTTTATTATTATATTCGAGTATAATTGATGGTAAGTATGAGACTTCAAGGTTAAGACCCATCCTTCCTTCAATTGCACTTAGTTCCTTAAGGTGTTCAAACAGATCTGAACTGCCACCGCTACTAAAGGACACGCCATAACGATCCTCCACCTCAATAACCTTAACATCACTCTCTTCTTTGAAGAGTTCTATACCACTTAGTTGTCTATCAAGATAGTTCAAAGCGAGCTGTTTTTGCTGTATGCTAATTTCTAACTGTTCCCTCTTGTTTCTTAAAACAGTTTCAATATCATCTAATACCAAATGATCTAAATCGTTAATTTCTTTCAAACTCATCCCTGCAGATTGTAAGATTTTAACTCTCCAGATTTTTGATGCTTCTTCACTATCAAAATATCTATATTTACTCTTGGGATCGATAAATGTAGGTTTAATCAACCCTTTTCTTTGATATAGCCTAATTGCTTGCACACTAACATTCAACGCCTTTGAGATTTCACCAATTGAGTAATTCATCTTTACACCCCATCCTTTATCTATCATAATTATTATATGTTAATTTTATGTTTTATAAGATTCATCTATACTTATAGTCAATGTTAATTACATAAAAAAGGTAGTACACTTTCAGCAAAGCCGTTCTACCATTTCTTGCTTGCTAATCTCGTTAGTACGCTTCTACATAAGATGACCTAATTAACTATGCAACTATAAACATGGACTCCTTAGGAACTTAATAAATACCACAGGAGTGCGTACACAAATAATTATGTACCCACAACATCCATTTTACTACTTTGTAGAACTAGATTAAAGTACCATATCTACCCAATCACACTAAAACAGACACGCCAACTCGTATGTTATCAACACATAAAACAAGCTATGATTCTTTAAACATACTGGTTCGTATTGATGTTCCTCAAGTTGAAACCTTGAGGTAACTCCTTTAAGTTACATCCAAAACTATTAGCCCTTAAAGAGAGATCATAATGCAAAAGTAATGCAATGATTTCTAAGATGGTTAAAGATAACCTAAAAAAAAATTAAAAAAAAAAAAACACTAATATTAAGTGATATAATCTTTACTCTATAATTTTAAAAGTATAGAATCTTCTTTAAACTGTTAATTATCATTTCAAAGGTAATACCTTTTGCATAGTCGTAGGAGTTCTGATATTTCCTCCATCTAGTTTGAAGATCAGTTGAGTTATTTAGGATGGTTAATACTTCATCAACTTTTTCAAAGTTCTTAACAGTTGCCCTTGATTTTGCAGTACTCTCTAGAGCATGTTTTAGTTTTTCAATGTTAATCTCATTACTTTGCATGTTCATAAGCATGAACACATCGTAATAATCTCTCATTCTAGTATTAGCCAATGATCTTGTTATTATCGTTTCTATCTTTTCAGCAAGAACAGTCTCTATGTTATATGTGTAGATATCGATTGCTCTTTCCTCAAGTAGTAAGTCATACTGATATTCTATTGGCCCTGGTGTCATTACATCACCTGTCGTTAAATCAACTTTCAATACCTGTTTTAGACCATCTAAACTACAATCAATTATGATCCTCAATCCATAATAATCTGCTTCGTTCCTAATCGTTTCTATATTTCTTAGAAACATTTCGACGCCATCATCAATCTCAGCACTTATGACATCTTTGATCAACTCTCGAGTTCGTTCTTTGTCTAATTTATAATTTCTGATTGTAGCGTCTATGTCCATTGTACTTCTCGCATCAACACCAATCAATGATGCAATCAGTAATCCACCTTTCAAGATGAACATGCTGTTATATCTAGATGCAGAGATCCGCTCAAGAAATCTTTCCAACATATAAATTCCTAACAGTATTTGAGCATCAACACCCCTCTCTTTTGACAGTTTTCTAATCTGAGATTTGATTTTTTCTTTATTCATAGAAGTACCTCCATATACCTTTTAACTAACTTGCTAACCTTAAACATTTCAGCATACTCATATAGTCTTCTAATATCCTTTTTCTTACTTCCCGCATACATTTTCATAGCATCATTAAAAATCGCGCTGTCCATTTTATGTCTAGCTTTAACAATGTCACAAATGGTTCTTTCCATATTGTAAGTATATACTTGATTCCCAAACATTGTTTGAGCTTTTATTAATCCAATCTCGTAAAACTCTTTCTTTACAGAATGTGTTTTCAATCCTTTTTCTTTTAGCCTACTAACATTGTAACCAATTGGAACAGTCACATCATATTGAATAGGATCCCTGTCCGTTAGTTCATTCAAGTAAAGTGCAGTAGCATGTGAGTAGATTACCTTCTTTGATTGTAACTGAATAATGTACATCTTATCCTCCCATGAATCAGGTGAGACATATACTCCCCTTGATATCTTATTAAGTTTGTTTTCTAAAACATACTTTTTTAAGTACTCATGGTGTATACCCATCTCTTTGCACTTCTTATAAGTAAGAATACCATTGTTATCAATAATTAGTTTTTCAAGTTCTTTGACAGCATCCATAGCAAAACACCTCGCTTTATGCTAATATTGTACGAATTATTAGCACATAACGCAAGAAGATTGATTGTCTTTTATACTATAGAATTCTAAAAACAATTAACTTTTCCTTTTATACTCAAAGTTAAATACGAATCTAGTTTTGAAAAATATGTCTTGCAATCTCCTTAAGGTTAAGAAAACAGGAGATACACTCCAATTCTCAGATAAGCATTTACTTGAAAACCGGATTATTCTCCTGATAAATTTTGCTACTATACATAATAATACCATCGTGTGCTAGTCTATATGCTAAAAACATAGCTGGTATATCGTACTCTTTTATGTACTCATTGAACTTATCTTCTTCGAAAGTACTCAAGATTTCATTATATTGCTTAGAATCAATCATCCAATCGAATGCTTTTTCGTCTGCTAATTTTTCCGAGTTTTGAGTTTCACTTTCTACGCTCTCATAAAAAGATATGAATGATTTGCTTTTAGCACTATTAAAATCTGTTTTGCAATGAGCTAGTTCGTGAAGAAGAGCGAAATAGATATCGGCGGGTCTTTTATGTTTCAGAGAAATATATACAGCAGGTTTTGTATCTTGAACTCTAAAGGCTCCCCTAATCTTTGATCCTTTTAAGTCCTCAACAATACTCAAGTAAACTCCATTCTCATTAAACAAGCGTATAAGACTCTTCTCATCAAATATTCCTTCTTTTGCAAGAGCATTTATTCGATTTACAATGATTTCGATACTATTCAAAGAGTATTCCTCTACAGTTTGTAATCTTGTTTTCCTATAACACTTTTCAACCCACAAGTTTACTAATTCTATCTTGTTGTGCTTGCTTTTAAACTTAACATTTACTGGCTTTTTCATGTAAGGTTCAGAAAACCTTAAATAGCTCATAATATCCTTTATAACTTGTATATCATTTTCAATATCTTTTAGGATTATTGAATCATCAAAACTTTCTAGTTCTTTATATACATATCTATTAATATATTTCTTTGGTGTATCATTTGCCTTCTCTATACGATCAAGTATCAGTTGTTCAATATCATACTCTGATTCCATTCGAACAATTTCTTCGATACTAAAAGGTGTAACCATAGAGATTTTCTTCATTAACTCAAACCCTAGTTTTCTTTTTTTAGTCAATACCATCGATAACTGTGATGGATTTATAGCTAGTTGGGCAGCAAACTCTTTATGCGAAATCTCTTCGATTTCCAAATAGTCAACTAAATAATCAACAAAACTAAACATAATATCTACTCCTTTCATGTTATGCTTATAAGTCATCGTAATGCTTAAATGAAATGTCGTAAAGTAACACTTCTTCTTCCTGATCAAGTTTAGTGTAGTCCTCAACAGTGTTGGGTTTAAATATTAGTCTCATTTCTTTTTGATTAATTCTCATACTAAATGCCCAGTTTAATTCATGCTTCAGTTGTTCATATCGATACATTAATGCTCTGTTATCATTCTTTAACTCTGAGAACACTTTCACATCTACTAACACCTTAATCATCATTTCAATTCTCTTCTATTCTCTTTGTTGTACCTTTTTACTTTTATAACTCTTTTTAAATGCTTCTGATCTAATAACTTTCATTTACCCTCCACCTTCGTAATGTTTTTACTAATATTAAATGATGTTATTATATCACCAAAATAACATATCTTAACAAAATAGTAAAGATATATAGTTTGCGAGTTGTTTTATAGAATTCCAAGTTCATTATTGAGAAAGCAACCTTAAACCTCAAGTTAAGAACTTGAGGAACATAGCAGATCAATCAAATCAAGATTTTAACACTTACAGTAAAACCACACTTTACAGTGTGGTTTGGTTTTGCTTCTTTATATAACAACATACTTGATACTTAATTCCTACTCAAATCAATTGTTTAAAAAGTCCATCATGTAATTGATAGCCTCCTCGTGTTTTTTGACCATTAGATCATCTTCTAGTGCTGAGTAATATGACTTAGCAACAGCATGTAATGGTATTTGTGACCAAAGCTGTTCCTCGCTATAATCACTTATATTCTCAAGATCTTTTATCTCATAATTCTTTATAATATTCAATAAAATGATCAAGCCTTCATCATCATTTACAAATGAGCCTGCCATTCCTAAGAGAACCATTTTTGATTTAAGTGTCGGATATTCTTTCTCAAGAACGTCATAGTCTTCTTGAAACTTCGAATACTTATCGTTTTCTAGCAAATTAAGTAAGTACCAGTTAGATAACGCTTGATATCTAATCAAATAATCATCTGTACTTGAATTTTTTTTTATGATTGTAATTACATCATCATCAAGCAATAATGTTTCCAAATACGTGATATCTTCATCAATTTCATTTACATAAGCATCATAACAAATTTCATATAAATCATCCTTGCTCTTAAATGCAAAATATCTAGCTTTTTGATTTAACAGTGTAAATGATATTAGTATTAAAACTGTCAAAAAAATAACAAATTTTTTCATTTTTATCTCCTAATCTACTTTTATTCCCCAAGAAAAATCGATCCCCCACTTGATACTCTCCACAGCATGAAAATCAAAAAGTTTATTTCTTGCAACTATATCATAAGTACTCATCGCACCCATAAATGATATCAGTTCATTTCGTTCAGAAGCAGTAAGAGAATCAAAATCTTTTCCTTGTTTAATCAATAATTCATTTCCAAGCACTGCTGTTAAACTCACGTAAGAATCTTCACAATGTGAAATATATCTGTCCATTGTATAATCTGAGAACATTTGTACTGGTCTGATTTTATCAGTTGTTCCTTTCCCAACCCTAACAATGTTCTCGAAATGATTTGCCATATCTTCTCTCACTGCCGAAAGGAGATCACCATGTTCATCAACATATCGACCAATAGACAGTAGCGAATCTGATCCTCCTCTAAATATATACTTAGTAACCATCTGCTTTGTATAGTACAAACCATAAGAATCTGCGTTATCTGTAATGATCAATTCCACTTTTCTTGAAGCACTTTTACCATATCTATCAGAGACTTTATAATAAATATCGTATGTACCCTCAACTGAAGTACCCACTAGATACCCAGACAACTCACAAGATAAATCATCAAAATAATCATCTTGTACATCGCATTCTGGAAGCTGAAAACTCTCCCCTTTTTTAATTACTATTTTATCACCTTGATCATTATCACCATAATCAAGATTTATTACTGGAGCTTCATTCCTTATGGTAAATGACCATGTTCTATTATAATCGTGATCGTTCACACCATCTCCATCACTATCATAAGCAACAATGTACTCAACAGTATAATCACCCTCTGCAGAGGGAGAATCAAAATTAGGCAGTTCACATGCAATATCTCCATCCTTTGTAACAAATTTACAGTTAGGTAGATTAATGTGTGATTTTGTGGGTACCAACTTACTACCTCCATTTAACGAAATGTAGTTGTCAACTTCAACACTTCTTTCTATAGTTGCTTCTACCTTCCTGCTATCCATTCCTGTATAACTCACTATATACTTTCCTGGTGTTACTGAGATTTCTTGCTCAGACTCTAATCTTTCTCTTCCAGCGTCACCATTCCTGAAGTACTCCTTGGTTATACTAGAAGAACAGTCATTACCTAAAGTGTCAACACACTGCGCACCAAACTCTATATATGAATGGCCACTATCAATGAAGTATGTTTGCGGCCCAATAACATATAGTGAAGGTGGATTGTTCTCTACAATTGAAACATATCTAATCACAGAGTTCTCATTCAAACTACCATCTTTGACAACATAGCTGACTGTATAATTACCAATTCTAGATAAACTTGGATGATTTCTAAGATCACTTATCTGTGTTCCTACAAAATCTCCATCAATATATATACTAAGAAATGCATTGCTTTCATACTCTACTTCTAGACCATCTTTGTATTTTTGAACTTCTCTAATGTAATTGACATCACCTAACAACCTTATAAATGGCGGTGTTGTATCAGCAGTAACAACTGTAATATTGATAGGTTCTGCTTCGTTACCAGCCATATCCCTGGCGGAAAATGTTACTAAATGCTCACCAAACTTAGTAACATCATCAGGAATACCAGATATATTACACTGCAAATCATCTTGTAAGTTATCATCAACAATACATCTTGGTAAAGATAGTCCGTGACCTAATGGTACATATATATACTTATCTAAGAACACTAAACCGTCAGAATCCTCCAACCTTATAACAGGTCTAACCTTATCATTCAAGAGTTTTTTAATGAATCTATCTCTCATTCCTGCCTTTTGCAAGACTAAATCACCTTTTGTGTATCTAGTATAACAAACCTTATCATCGCCTGAGGGCTCGAAACTAGTGTAACCCTGATTTAATGCTTCATTCCATTCCGAAGAGTTCACTTCAACTTTTATGGCATTCTCTCGGTTTATCACTTCATTTTTGAAATATCTCTTTTCCTTCTCGAAATATGTGTAACTTACATTTTCAGAGAAACTATTAAGATACAGGTAATTATCACTTGTTGACTTCGTCTCATTGAAAGTTTCAATAGCAAATGGTCTTTTTCGATAGGTTGTTCTAGTTCGTACATCAACTATATGTGACTTCGTTCTAACTGTTGGACTGTATGAACTCCAGTTTCCCCAACCTCCATAAACATCATCATAGTTTATATAAGCATAACCAAAGTCTGGATGCACTCCACTTCGAGGAGCTTTAGAACTATTGAAAACAACATACCCTGTTTCTCTTGAGCGAGTTTCTTCAGCGTACTTAACCCATGGTGAACCACGCCAACTTTCTGTCCAACCTGATTTCTCCCAATGTGAGTCATCAACCCAGATTTTATTCTCCACAAATCCTCCATGACAGTCTTCTCTATATTTTGGAGTCTTCTTGTACAAGTCATAATTATATTCAGTTCTTGATCCATACTCCAGAGAGTATGTTGTTCTTTTTCGTACATATCTATAGTCAATTGTAGAAGTATCACTCTTATAAGTAGAATACCATCTATTTGAAAGATACGTTGTCCTATATCCATCCGGAACAGTTTCTTTGTACGCACATCTACTCCAAACTTCTTCTGTTCCCCAATAACCTGAAGACACCCATTTCTTGAACTTCCACACATTATACGGCTCGTAAGTTTTCTTCTTGTAATTGTATATTCTTTCATAACTTCTTGTTTTAAAAGAATACTCTTGTCTACTTCCTACTACTTTATCTCTCATAATTGTATCATACTGAGATTTTCCAACTAAGGGATTTAAGAATCCACTTGAGTAATGGTTCTCAGTTGAATAACCAGTCCATGAGCTTAATCTTAAATACTCATACTTTTGTTCAGGTCTAGTTCCTGTTTTTTTTACGTCAACATTTTTGTAGTAATAATTAACATCATTACATACTCTGGAACTCTCATACTCACTTAAGTAGTCAATGTACTCATGCGATACACAAAAACATTTTTATGGCAAGTTGCTCAATTACAAACCGTTCTGTAATACTCTACAAACACTTCGTCTTCAATAATCTCTTCATATTTTTGATTTCTTTGTTTTAAGTAATCTGATAGTGTTCTTTGAACTTTAATTTCTGGAAACAAACCAACTTCTAAAACACTTGTAGAATGTAATATACTACCATTTGTTAAGAAAAATAACTCATCTGATGCAGAGAAAGTCTTATCAAAATCAAGTTCACCATATTTCTCTATCTTGCTAAGCAAATTAAACTCCTGAAACTCATCAACATCTACTCCTTCAGGCGCATTTGCAACGCTATTGATTCCGTAGACAAGTATCTCACCATTAGTTGTTTTGAAATAACATCCACTATCACCAAAACAATATGTAGATTCCATTGCGACAGACTCTCCATTCCATATTAACTCTTTCAACTGAAAATCAAATACTTTATTCGGTGTGTCATAAGCGTAATAGAACTGTGATGGTAAAAAACCATGAAGGTATGTAGCTTTCTCCGTAATCAAGATATCAAAGAATCTATGTGAAACTAAATCAACTATTTTCTCATTACCAATACTTAAATCAAGTTTTTCAAAAACCAAATCATCTCCAACATCTTTACGAGCATAGATATAATCTGAATCAATATCACCATATCCAAAAGTACCTGACGAGTAAACTTCACCTGACTCTGATAGTAAGGTTAATCTTTCGTGAAACTCGTTCATATACTCTATTGTTTTAATCCCAATATCATCGTAAAGATTAGTCATAGTTGAGTTAGGCTTTGATTTGGTGTTACCTTCAGAGTAAATAACATCAGTAAAAGTCACCTTACCATTAAGGTTGGAAACTATCAAAGCTTTAAAGCTAGAGTCATCACGCTCTAAATATTTAATAATATGATCTGTACTACCTTCGGGCACTAAAGAATTTAAGTTCTTATAATTTATGAATTTATCTACATTTTGTGTATATCCATCGTAAAAACTTTGATAATTGTTTCCAAGTTTTTTTCTTCTTGTCTTAAAAAAAACGGTTTCTAAATTATCCCCTAGAGCATAAAATAGACCAACGTTTTCATTGCTTCTCACTAGATCATTTAGTTTAAACCCAAAAGTTGAGTCTCCGTTTAGGATGAAATTGAATCTTTTATACCCTTTATCCCAATCATATATCTCGTTACTTTCTGTTAGGAAGAGGTATGAATGTTCTAAGTTTTCAACATCAATAATCCTCTCGACTTTTGTACCTTCCACAAACTCTCTAGCCACTCTTCTTTCTTCATCTAATAATTCTAGTATCATCTTTTTATCTTTTTCAATCTTTAAAAATGTGAAAACTGATAAAACAGCAATCAAAATTATGATACCGATTAAAACCTTCTTCTTTTTGATATCTAACACTCCTATCCTGTTGTAGCTCCCTCTATAAATTTTAACTTCTGGCACAAGATAAATAATTTTTAAGGAAACTCTTTCATAATCTATACAGGATTTTCAATAAGATGATTTATCATCTCAATCCTCGTGACTGTTTCTTAAAAGAGTAAATAAAAAACGCCACAGAAATGGCGAGTTTATAATACTTTATCATGTAATTCTCCACCCATATCTATACTAACATCTGCAAAGGAAATCTCAAAGAAAAATCTAAAGTAGTCTACTTGAAGCTAAGTAAAATGAAAAGATGTAGATTCTCAAAATCTACATCTTATAACAAATGCTTATTCTTCTAGCATTTCATACACTTTATCTCTTTCAATTATGTACTTGTTAGCTTTCTCAATATCTCCATTAAACTCACTTAGGTTATATAGTGAGTCCAGTATAAAGAACTCGCACATTAACTTTTCTCTTTTATGAGTATCTGAATCATTCTCGTTTATCATCTCATACTCATATTCAAGCATTTCAGAAAGTAATTCATTGAACTCAAACTCATAATGTGCTTGAGTCATTCTTGCAAACAAAAATATATAATTAATCTCTGATGAATACAGTGATTTATATTTGTACAAATCATCTTTAAACTTCTCATATTTTCCTTCTTCATATAATGCCTCAAAATAGTCATCAAGCATTTTGTTGAGTGTTTCATCTGGCGTCTTGTCCCTGTAAGTTATTACAAAATTATCTTTTCCAAGATATAAATCGAACAGTTGAGGGAAATATTCAGATATCTCACTAAAATTCTTCGAGTTAACTAAGTCAATACAAATATTCTCCAAGTCCCTATTGCTTTTAAACAAATCATACCTTAATTTTTTGTTACCAAGAGTAACTAATACAACAAGTATGATAATTGACATAATCAAACCAACTCTTTTTATTTTCATTTATACTCCTTTTTATCTACCAAGGTAAAATAATATCTTCTGCTAACCCTTTAAAAATTCCTCCAAATGCATACTTGATTCTACCTATAAATTTTTTTTCATAAAGGGTGATATTATCGACCAAATATCTCATTTCTGATTCATCTACCTGCGATAACTTCTTTACACTTTGCTGCCCGTTATACTGTTGTAAGACTTGCTGTAAAGGAGGATATACACTTGCACATAATTCTTTATACTCTTCGACTGTATAGTCCGAATATACTTGTACTGGTTCTAATGAGGTGCTTGAACCCTCACCTACCCTCATTATATTTACCACATGGTTAAAAACATCCTGAAGTAAGTCCTCCACAACCTTTCCACTCTCATACATGAGAGATGTTAAATCAAACACAAGTTTTGTTCCACCAATTAAAATCTTACTTGTTACAAATTTCTTTGTCAATGACAAACCTAAAGAAGAGGGATTTTCCTTAATTATCAATTCAATTGTTCTACTCACTTCATTTACTCCATCTGATGTGGTATATGTATATGGGAAAGTCCCTTCAATTGATGTACCCATAATATGACCGGTAATTGTACACTCAAGATTTAAATAATTATCATCGAGTACAGTACACTCTGGTAAACGATATTGATCACCAGGGTTAATCACAATAACATCACCTTGATCATTGTCTCCAAAGTCCAGTTCAATCAATGGGGGTTCATCAATTACGACAAAATTCCATTCTACCTGATATACCTTATCCACTATATTGTCATTGTTCGAGTCATAGTTGTTTTTGAATGTAACCTTATATCGGTCTTTTGATACTTCCTTAATTATAGGATCATCATTACACTCATGCCTACCCTGACCACTTACAAACGTACAAACAGGTAAAACCCTATAGGTATATTTAGATACAACAGTTTTTCCACCAGTTAGTGTCATATAATTGTCAATGTTAATAGTACGTTCAATAAATGCATTATTAAGTTTATTATCGTATCCTGTATACTTCACAACGTATTGACCGGGATTCGAACTTATGTCATAACTGGAATCGAGTAATTCTCTATTATTCCCTGTTCCAATTTTAAAGAACTCTCTTCTAACCCCATCTGAGCAATCTCCTGATATTGCATCATCGCATGTTACTCCGTACTCTCTATACTCATTCCCCACAGTTAAATTATACGGATTTAACCCTTTCAAACTCAAGACAGGAGGAGTACTATCTGTCTCTTTCTCGTAATATTTATCATACTCAAATTCTACATCGGCTAGTGCTATAAAAACTGACGTATTTCCACCCTTTATGATATGAGTTACACAGTCTTTTGAGACATTTCTCACATCAGATTTATCAGCTTCTGTATAATTTGTTGTAACTACCCAACTTGACCAATCTCCATACACATTTCTTGTACTTCCCGTTGGGTATAAACCAACTCTTGTTGCCCAATAAGTGCCACTAATATCTTTTACTGTCCTTTCATTCTCAAGAGAATATCCTTCTGAATTAGCAGTTGTCAATGACGTAAAGGATTTATATATCTTTTTTGTCCCATACACAGGTGTTCTGTGTTTATATTGATACTTTCTTTGATGCACTATATACCCATCAGCTGGATTATCAACACGCCATGTATTATCATACACCCATTTCTTTGAGTAAATCGGTACTTGATACGATGTTCGATATCTATATCTATAATATGACTTACTCGAGCTAGTTCTATATGGATACCCAGAAGGAGCACTTGTATAATAACTAGAAGTTTCCGTATTACCTTTAAAATTCCAGTTCCAAGGATCACTTACATTACATGATGTTGTGTAATCAGTGTTATATATTCTGTATCCACTTGGTGTTGATTTTGCTATCTTATACTCATAACCACTTCTCGAATAGTCTTTGCTTCGATTACCTTCACAAGAACTACTTGAGTAAAGTGAGTAAGTCGTTGTTGTTGATGTAAACCAGTTATTACCTTTACAAACTAACTTATATCTTCTGTATCTATTTTTGGTGTACTTTCTTTTATAATACTTGTATCTATACTGATGATCACGATCTCTTAGATCAGTCTCATACAAATAATCTGTTTTCCAAGACCCCCATCCACCATATGGATTATACTCTGTTCTACTACCACTTTGGTATTCTACCTCTTTTTTTCCTGTTACTAACTTTCGTGTGGCATACTTATCATATCCTAATACATAATCAGAATCAGTCCAATGTGTCGAACTTACATAGTAATCATATGCCTCTATTACAGATGTATCGACAACGTCCTTTGAACAGTCATACACTGTTTTCTCATTATAGTATTCAAACTCCTTATGTTTTGACCTTGTACTCACTTTGTAAGTACACACTTCATACTCTGAGTAACCACTAGTCCTAAACCACTCGTCAAAACTCATAACATCTTCGACAACAGCCATAGATCTAGAAGTCGACGTTCCGATTGGATCTATCGTAATCTCCTCATCTGAAAATGGGTCCTCTGTGACTAAATTTATTTTTTCTTTTTCATCTGATGTACCACCAATTGCATATACACTTGGTATGGTTAAACTAAATACTAATACTAATGTAACTATGTTTACCAATATCTTTTTTACTAACTTCATAAAATCCCTTTCTAGAACAATGTTTCGTTTCTTACTATTGCTCTTCTAATTCTTATTAAATTCTCTGAATCAACATCTGCTATGTTGATTGTGATTTCCATGTCAAAAATCTCAACATTATCTTGTTGAGTTGGATCACTATCTGAGTCATTTTCTATTTCAGATAAAATAACAATTTTAATATCTATTCCTTCAATCGTATACTTCTTACCCCCATCAAATAACAGTTCTAATGCACTTAGAAAATCTATATCAATCGACAACAATCCCGAAATCAAATCCTTTAATAGATTAGGACTTCGTGTTTCAACATCAACATCGTTTACAGTTTCAACAGAAGGACCAACATTCAAGTCTTGTTCATCTAAGTCTATTACATCTTCTAGATTACTCTTCTCTGCTTTTTCATCACTCGTTACTCCTCCAATTGCATAGACTTTTGTTGGAATCACAAGTAATAAAAATGCAAATAAAACTATTACTTGGGTCTTCATCTTAATCACCTCCTTTCAATTTATTCATACTATGGTGCAATAAAGAAATACTTCTTTATATACACTTTACTGGCATCAAAGCCGAATTTATTCAAAACAAACAGATCAATCACATATGAAACCTCGATTTCACCTTTTACTTTTCCATCTTCAAACCTATAGTCAAATTTTTCGATTTCAATCTCGTTTAAGTGAAATTTAAGTTCTGTTTCAAAACTTTCATATGCCTTATCCATGTCAATGACGATTGACCCTTGTGCTTTGCTCTCATTTCTGTCTACTTCATTCGTTAAAGCAGAGAAAGATATCATAACAGTATTTGATAGTTTTTCTTGGTAGTACAACATGTTTAGACCATCAACAATAACTGCAAAAAACAATAAAACTACCGATAGGACAATTATTGCTAAAGGCATTATTGCACCATTTTCATTTGCTTTCATTACTTAAACACCTCAAAAACTGAGAATATTAACGGTCCTAAAATGACAATCATTACCGATGGGAAAACAAACAGAATCATTGGAATAAATAGTTTGGACGAGGCTTTATTGACAAGTGATTGGACATTTGCTTTCCTCTCTTTCCAACAATCGTCTGCTAGTTCATTTATCTGCTTTGCAAAGCCATCCGTTCCTCTTTCGTTAGTAATAATGATAAGATTTATGAAACGATGGTAGTCTTCAAGGTTTGAACAACCTAGTAATCTTTCAAAAGAGTCACGATAACTTAGACCAATTTTCACATCATCAAGAGCGCTTTTAACAAGCCTAGATAACGCCCCTTCATGTGACTCTACAATTTTTCTTAACCCTGTGTTTGCATCAAGACCAGCATCAACTACAACTGATAACGAAGTCAGAAAATTTGGTATGTCAACTTCCAATGCATTTTGAAAACTTTCCACTTTTTGATTCAGAATGTTATCAGGAAGAAAAAGACCTACGACACTCATTGTTGCAATAATCACTGAATTAAAGATGGTATAATCACCGATAAATATAACTGAAAAAAAGATTGTAACAAGAATCATTGTTCCATACTTTATTGAAATAAACTCCTCTAGTGAAATGTATGTTTGAATGTTTGCTAGTTTGATCTTCTTTTTATAGTTTTTGAGTAGAGAATCCGGAAATGGAACACCTACTAGGTTCATAATTGGTAAACCCAACTTACACAATAATGCAATATTTTTACTCAGTTCATTATTTGTAAATGAAGTGTTACTTGCCTTTATATCTCTTGTAAGCTCCGATATCTTAACTGCTCTAGAGTAGTACTCTCTTGGGACTAATAAACTTGTAACTAGAGCTGCAACTAATATATAAACTAAAACATTCATACTTGTATATCCACAATCTTTCGTGAAATAAAATAGTTAAGCACGACTAACATAACCGCCACAACTAGCAATATTTTGCCTATAATATTTGAAAGAAATTGATCATAATAATTTGGACTCATAACAAAAATGATTGCCATAAAAACTATTGGAAGCATAGTTAGTAAGTTAGCTTCAAACTTCTTTTCAGATGTTTGCACTTCAATTTCTCTCTTAATCTCCATTTTTTCTGAAATTGACTTGGATGTTTTTGAGATAATGTCATTTAAGTTCCCACCCATCTCATAAACCACCATTACACTATCAACAAACATAGAAACTTCAGATAGGTTTGCTCTTAGTTTAAACCTCTTTAACGTTGTTTTTACATCATAGCCAAGTTCAATCTCCTTTTTCATTTGTTTCACTTCTTCGAGCATAGGTCTTGCTCTTTTTTCACCATGCATTCTTTCCATATCTCGCTCTGATTTCATAATGGCAGAACTGAGACTATCCCCAGCTTTTAAAGAAGTAGAGATAATAACTAAAAAATCTTTGAATTGCATCATAAAATGTTTTCTTTTTGATTTTTTAGTGTTGATTGCTAATAGATATTCAACAGAAAAGTAGATAGCTGCTACAATTAGAGTAAACATAAAGTTGTTTGAGATAACTAACAGTAACAATAAGCTACTTACATTTATGATTGCTTTTTTATTCAAATGTTTTTTCCTCTTCACTGTTTCAACATGAGGAACATGAATTCTCTTCCACTTTCTAATGTTCTCTCTCGAACCACTTTGAATAACAATCTCATAAAATAATGTTATTAATAAGTATGCAATCATAATTGCAACCATACAAAAAATGAGTAACACTTAACTCTCCCCCTTCATGTACAAGTCTTTTAAGAATACTCCACCCTCTGCTCGTTCTACCTGAACAACTTCTGATAAGAATCTTTTACCATTTTTACGTTTAAGACAAACTATTACGTCAATAGCTGAGTATATTTGTTTATTGATAGCATCTACAGGAATTTCAAGTCCAGACATCAATACCATTGTCTCTAACCTAGAAATGACATCTTTCGAAGAGTTTGCATGAACCGTTGATAGTGATCCCTCATGCCCTGTGTTCATTGCTTGTAACATATCGATTGCTTCTCCCCCACGAACTTCTCCAACAATTATTCTATCTGGTCTCATTCTCAATGAGGTTTTCACTAAATCTCGTATTGTAATTTCACCTTTTCCCTCAATGTTTGCATTACGTGTTTCTAACCTAATTAGGTTTTCAACTTGGTTAAATTTTAATTCAGCTGAGTCCTCTACAGTTATTACTCTCTCTTTTTCAGGTATTGCCATTGATAATGCATTAAGGAAAGTTGTTTTTCCTGTTCCTGTACCTCCAGCAACAATAATACTTTTCTTTTCAACTACAAACTTCTCTAACATGGTAGCTATCTCAGCTGGTAATGCTTTCATTTCAACTAATTGATTCATACTAAAAGGATTAGTCGGAAATTTTCTAATTGTCAGAGATGAGCCACCTAAGGCAATTGGATTTAAGACTACATTTACACGTGACCCATTTGAAAGTCTTGCATCAACAATAGGATGGCTATCGTTTACTTTTCTATTTAAAGGCGAAACTATCTTCTCTATAACATTCCTTAACTCTTCCTCATCTGAAAACTTTAGATACCTACCATTACTTGAAAAAGCTCTTTGAACTTCTCCATCTTTCTCAATAAAAATTGTTTTAAAGTCATTTACCATGATTTCAGTAATTGCATCATCCTTTATAAGTGGTTCTAAGACTCCCAAACCAAACAATGAGAGGTCTAAGTTATTGATTATGTCTCTCTTTTCTGCATCATTAAAAACTACGTTTGGAAAATACTTCTTTGTTTCTGAATCGATCAAAGAGTATCCATTCACCTGAATATACTTTTTAACACTTTTCTCATCAGATTTATCATCTATTTCGACTTGAATATACTCTTTAAGTTTCTTGATTAAAAAGTGGTGAATCTCATCGTGTTCAAACTGATTAGCAGTAGAGAAGTCTTGATTAGCTTTATCTAAATATTTTGTGACATTCATTACTCACTCAACTCCCTATAAATACGACGGTACTTCTTACTTTTTCTTGCAACTAACAATCCTTTTTTGAACTTATGTGATTTAGGGATTACATTGCTTACTTTTAACTGTAACTGTTGTTCTAAATCCTTTATATTGTATTGCACATTTGAACTATACTTGTTAATTAGGAGCCTAGTCTTTGTAGCAATATTCATTGCCTGCATCACAGGATAAAACCTAACAATAGACCAAGCACTCAATAGTGATGTGTCGGCAATCAACAACACTAAATCCGATAATGACATTAAGGATAAGTTTAATACATTTGATGTTGCTGTCGCATCTATAACAATATAGTCATACTTTAATCTTTTCATCTCCGTTATAAGTAAACCAATATTACGAGTAGAGACAGAGTCATAATTTATTGCAGTCATACCTAGCAGCAAGTCAAACTTGACAGAAGAATCATCAAACTTAACAATGTTTCGCTGAATTAGAGAAATTAATTTCTTTTCATCAACTTTTTCTTCACTAATATATTGAGATACTGGGTCAAGACTACTCAAGGAATGTGCTAACTCCAACTCAATACTAATGTTCGAAAATTGAGTGAAATCAACCAATAAAACATTCTTTCTACTTTCTGCAAGACTATAAGCCATGTTTATTGCTGTTGTTGTTCTACCTGCTCCACCTTTTGGAGAATAAGTGGTAATTAGATTAGACACTGATTCATCTAACTTAACCTTCTTATTCTTACTTAATTTTTCACTCGGAGCAAAATTATTACTGAACAAATAAAGCAAAGATTCAATTGGCATTTGCTTATTAAACACCAAATAGTTATTGTTATAAGTCGGTGATTTTACATTTTGTGTTTCTAGTATGATAACCTTATCAAACTGATCTACCTCAATACTTTCATCAACTTCATCAACAACGATGATTGAGCATTTGTTATCAACTTTTTCAACAATCTTTATTTTTAATGAATCTCTAGCAACCCTACTCTTAACTAGTTTTAGTAAATCATCATCTTTGCTTAACCATAAAACCTTTAACACTATTCTCCACCTACCATACTCTTTAGATTTTCTTCTTGATACTCTTTGAGTCTTATAGACTCAATATCTTCAATCAAGTCGTTGAATCCAATTTCTTCTAAGACTACGTTCTTGATTTTGCTTTCAATCTTGTTGTCAGTAAAGTAATAGCTTAAGTACTTAATCAACTCATCTTCATAATCGCGTTGTATACTCTTATAGTTTGCAAACTGATATGTGAAAATAGGTTTAGATTTATGATAATTACTGTCTAATGAGGTTAGGTTTAAATCTATCTTCCCGTTTCGCTTTGCTGCAGTTATTATAGTGACTAGTTCTGGTTTTACTAACAAAGTAATCTCCTGCAACTCTCTATCCTCAAGATCTGTAGCGCTTTCCACACTGTAAATCTCCAGTTTTTGAGCAATCAATCTTGAGTATGTCCCCCCAGTTTTACTGGTGTTTGATGTAAACATCACATCAACAATTTGTCCCTTTTGTAATGTCCTATTCATAGACCCAACTTTGTCTACTCCAATTGAGATAAGCCTCATATCTCTAGGGATTAACACTTGGTCAATAAAATCTGGATCCTGCTTAATCATCTTAATTTGATAGCTATTAAAGGATATTTTGCTTGCGTCAATGTAAAAAGGCTGATTTGCATCAATCTCCTTTAATAACAAGCCACCTTTTAGTTTATTAACATTTGCAACAGTGTTGGCCATATACTTTTCCTTAGCTTCCTTATTCACTTTTACAGTTTTCAACATGCTACTGTCAATAATAGTTCCAGCCTGAAGTTTTGTTTTAGCTACCACAATCTCCACTTCTTCAACTGTGTTTTCAACATACTTAACTAATGAAAAGATAAGTGCTACACTCAAAATAAAAGTCAATAACATTTTTCTTCTTATGTTCTTTTCCATTTAATCCTCCTTAGTGATATACTTCCTAGTTTGTTCTTCTAGAACAATTGTATTATCTTCAAAAAAACGTCTTATCAAAGGAATTCTGACTTGAATGGTAAATTTACCTTCTACATAAATAAAATCGCCCTCATACCTTGCATTCACCTCTGAAATACCACTAGAAATACTCTTATTAGTAACATAAAAGTATGATTCTTCTATTTCCGTTATCTTATCAGCTTCTGAGCTATCTTCGTTGTATATATACGATCCATGCTCTACAGCCCTACTTACTGCAGAAATCAACAAGGTTTTAGTATATAAAATTGAACCAATCATAAAAATGGCTGATACAATGAGCAAAAAAATAGGAACAACAATCACAAACTCTGTAATTGAACTTCCTTTTTGATTTCCTAACATTTATAAGATCCCATCAATTATTCGTTGGATGAGTTCAATGATCGCATCTCTTAATTGATATAAGATTGCAATAGCACCAACAACGACAATTACAATTAATAAAGCATACTCTGCTAATACACTTCCCTTTTGGTTTTTGGTTAGTGACTTCAATATCTTCTCAAAAAAACTAAACATATGTTTCCTCCTTGTTCTACTTATACTAAAATTAAATCTTCCATTGTTGAAAATGGAAAATCTCTCTTACATCCATTTTTTCCTTTACAATTATCTTTTGCTAAGAATGTGTTTGTAAGTAAAGTTGCAATGATTAACAAAACGATCAAAAAACTTCGCATATTTTCACCCCCATTATCTGTGAATTATTGTATACTAAAAAAGGACACATAAGTTGCACGGTTTACCGTGCGGAAGGGGTGATTGTGTGATAAAATCAAAAGATTTAACTCTTTTTGGGCAAAAATTAATTTCAATTAGAGAAAGCTTAGGCTATAGTAAGATGTATGTTAGTCAGCAAACTGGAATAAGACGTGATACTATCAGTGATATCGAGAATGGAAAAACTACTCCAAGATTCGACACACTTGATCTGTTATCCATTTTTTATAAAGTTAACCTTCATCTTCTCTTTGAGACTACTAGAAAAGTAGATGAACTGACTAACCTTTATAATTTCATCGACAGATGTATATTGAAGATCGATTCCAAGAATATGAGTACAATTAGGAATGAATACAATAAGAGGAGAAAAGAGATTGAAACTTCAAATAATCTCGTATCAGGTTCAGAACTTGAACAGTTTGATATTTTTATTGACTTGATTGAAAGGTATTATAACAATAATATTAACGATTACAATCTTGAGATAGCAAAAATCAAAGAAGCACTTAGCCTAGAATCGCTTGAAGTTTTTCAGCATAATAGCAATAAGCAGGTATACTTTAGTTTCCTAAATATTAGAAACTTGATTATTTTGTCGACATTACTGATGGAGGTTGATAGGAATGAGGACGCATTAAACATTCTATACTTCATATACAATGAAATCGATAAGTATAGTGACTTTTATGATTACATATATATGATTAAGACTAAAACAATATTGAACCTTTCTTACATCAATCATCTTAATGCTAATCATAAGTTAGCTTACAAATGGGCTGTACAAGGAATTGAGTTTGCCAAGACCAACAATTCCATGTACCTTTTAGGTGAACTCTTTGCAAGGCTTGGTGTTTCAAAACTTAACCTTGATTATGAAGAAAGTATTGACATTAACGACTTTAAAAAAGCGATTACTTTATTCGAAATTCAAGATAGCCATGAGTTAGCTGAAACATATAAAGACATTCTTAGAGAAATGTATGACATTAATTTAGAGTAGAGGTCATAAACCTTCGAAAAAGCCACCTAGTTGTATTCTACAATGTTTGTTTTAAAAAAACTGCACGATTTGCCGTGCAGTTTCTCTTAAATTCAAATTTCAACCGCACCTCTAGCTGCAGCAGTTGAGACTGAAAAACAATTTCAGATTTTTAAACTCTCTAAAGAGATAGATTTAAATGCTACTTATTATAATTATTAATAAGGTCCTTTATCTCTTTAAAATTTGTTGATGCTAATTTTTCATTAATATAATTGTTCATCTCTTCATCGAACTCAAATCCATTATCTTCTTGAAGGTAAACTAATACTACATACTCAGTCTGCCCTGATTTAGCTCCGGCTCCCCAAACATACTCAATTACTAAAATAATGTCTTGAAAATTGTTTTGGTTAACATCTTCGGCAAATAAATTAATAATGCTATTCGGAATTAATGTCTCATATGAGTAATCAGAGAACTCATATACAACATCGCCTTCTACGTTTTTTAGAATGTTTTTCAATGTATACTTGTTGTCATCAAGTGAAATTAGGGGTACAAAAACAACTTCACCAAATCTCTTGGTTTTTATCTTATAATCATGTAGCGTCATTTCAGTATACCCTTCGTCTAAGAAATCGGTATACTTCGTATACTCTTCAGTACCTATCTTAGAGGTTTTTACTTCATAAAAGTAGAACCCTAAGAAAAGCACTATTACAAGGAATGGAAATACTATCTTATATTTTTTCATTACTTCTCCTTAATTTGTATTCTTATATAACTCAATATTTTTCTTTATCTTATCTGCATAGTTACCACTACCATTATAACCTTTTCCAAACCCATCAATATCACCATTTCTAAGTTTAGTATGAAGAGAGCCACCATTGTATTTTTCAATAAAAGACATCATTCCTTCGATCTGCTTTTGCTCACTACTAGAAAAATCATTATACATTTCCTTAGCACTTGAGTATCCTGCGGCCCATGCATTGAATCCCATCACCTGACCGAAACCCATACTAATTGCATTGTATGCTGCATCCTCATCCAATGATTTAGCTAATGCAAATACATCGTATTCACTAAACTGTTGATTGCCCGGTATATGCGTTTGTAACCAAACAGAATCTTCATCCAATGTCCATCTATACTTTTCGTTTTCATAATCAGGATGTGCATGTATAAAATACTGCTTCAATATAGATCTAGTACTTAATTCAGCACCACCAAGAGAACCATAGAAAATGTGATCTTCAAATCGAATCTTTAGTGAACCATTAGGATAGAATCCACCGCCCGATGATTCTGTGAAAACAATCGCACCTAAAACATTCACATCTATACCAAGTTTAGAGGCATAGTTATCGAGTAAAGATCCGTATCTCTGCTTAAACTCGAGAATATTAGTTACCGGTTCAACTGCCCCCTCAGCTAACTGCAACTCTACTTCAACTGGTATTGCTTTATTACCTTTTGAATCACTTGCTGAATATGTCACAAGATATGTACCTGCTTTATTCAAGTTTTCTAATGGGATTGCAACGGATGGATTAACGCTTGGATTTGTGATTTTTACAACACAGGCAACAACATCATAGTTGTCTGTCGCCTTACATATTGGTAAACTTATTGATCCGACTTTACCCATTATTACCTTTTCGTTTACATTAAAGTATGGAAGCCCATCGTGATCTAACAACACAATTGTTGGTCCATTTTTGTCTAGTGCCTTATTCCTATCATTCTCATAAAAACCGTACATAATCGTACCAGAATATCTTACACCTGTTGATAATTTCACATACTCATCCGGACAAGTAGTGGCCCCCTGAACATGTATATCATATTTGTAAATCAATGGATTATGGTTTTGTTTTAGTGTAGTTGTTGTTCCTGTCTTGACCCAATCAGTATATCGTGTTTCTGTCACTCCGGTCAATACCATGCTACTTGTAACTTCTGAACTTTTCACCATATATTTATTCCTAATTGGTCTATCCTGGTCTGGTCTTGTTTCAATTCCTACTTGATGAGGATAACCTGCTTTGGTTGCTTCTGTCATGCTGTCAAAGTAGTCATAATACCTATTTTCCTTGTAGTGAATTTTTCTATACTTGTATACATTTCTTGTATTGTAACTTCCTCCTGGATTATTAAACTGCCATCCAGTAGTATTTCTTGTTGCACGCCTTGCACATGTTTCAGAATAGATAGGTTTATTCTTGTAATGATACTTAAATGTTGTGTATCCATAGGCGTGTGAAAGAACAACTCTTTGGTATGTCGAGCTACTATAATCAGAGTAGAAACCTCTCATTGTAATTGTCTTCCAGTCCTGCCAATCGTAATAGGCAATTACTTTCTTATACTCAGCGCAGTAGGTCTCATAACCTCTATATTGCTTTGATGTTTTATATCTCTCATATCCTGAGACACTTGAGTTTGTAACCCAATCATTATTTGAGTAATAATCTATATAATCAACTACTGTCTCTTTTTTCATACAATGATATACTGTTTTGTCTGGATATGTTGTAACAACATGTTCCTTATATAATGTAGCTTCTCTTTCGTATATGTTATACTCCGTAGGTCTTATTGTACACTCTACTTTTTTATAACCTTTTGCTAAAACCCACTCGTCAAATGACATGTACTCATCTTGCACCGCCATCGCCCTAACTACTGGTTGTGTGTTAAGAGGCTCAAAATCTGTAGAGATTATATCCTCTGTATTGTAATTTACTTTCTCTTTTTCATCTGATGTTCCACCAATTGCACTAACTTGAGTTGGTACCAAAAGTAAACAAACTATGGCAACTATTAAAACATTAAATAATAACTTTTTTACTAACTTCATAAAATCCCTTTCTAGAACAATGTTTCGTTTCTTACAATTGCTCTTCTAATTCTTATTAAATTTTCCAAATCAACATCTGCTATGTTGATTGTGATTTCCACGTCAAAAATCTCAACATTTTCTTGTTGAGTTGGATCACTATCTGAGTCGTTTTCTACTTCAGATAAAATAACAATTTTTATATCTATTCTTTCAATCGAATACTTCTTACCCCCATCAAATAACAGTTCTAATGCACTTAGAAAATCTATATCAATCGACAGCAATCCTGAGATCAATTTCTTCAATAGATCAGGACTTTGTGTTTTAACATCAACATCATTTACAGTTTCAACAGACGAGTTAACACTCAAGTCTTGCTCATCTAAGTCTATTACATCTTCTAGATTACTCTTCTCTGCTTTTTCATCACTCGTTACTCCTCCAATTGCATAGACTTTTGTTGGAATCACAAGGAATAAAAATGCAAACAAAACTATTACTTGGGTTTTCATTAATTTCACCTCCTTTGCATAAAGTACCTATATTATATCTATTAATAAAGAAAAAAATTGCACGGTTTACCGTGCATATTATTGCATATAAATGATCTAACTCAGTTTTTGATTAAATCTCTAAATTTGAGTAAGTATGTTGTAGCTTTAGAAAAAAATAAGAGTTAAAAATTGCATTGCCTAATAAACAAAAAAATTGACGATACACTAGGACACGCTACTAAATGTTTAACTTTGTGATAAGATGGAGATAACAATTATGCGTTCGATTTGCAAGAGTTTATGGCAAACTGCCAAATTATGCTCAGCAGCAAATCTACATTTATGTTGGAAAGAGGGGGTAAAATGGGAGAGTTGTTTGTTTTTAATGTTTGTGTTGAGAGTGCTACTATACCTTATGAAAGGGTTAATAGTATTCATTTACTAATAAAAGGGACTAGTCGTCATGTTTAGGAAAAAGATAAATCTTTTTCTCATAATAAGCTTATTTATTGTATGCTTAATCACACTTTTCTATATAGGTAAGGATAAACATGAGATGGTAACTTATCCTTTCGAAGACATTATAGAATCGGATTTGATTTTTGAAGATGCAGCTCGTTACTTAAGAAGTATGACTGATGCTGAGATTGACGATACTGACTTCCGTTTTGTTAGTTACAGTTGGAACTTTACTAATGAGTATCCTTATGAACTTGTAAAGGCTAAAGCTATAAAAGACTATACCTTTTATTCAGTTGACTTTTATAGTAATGAACTAACAATGTTCACTGATGGGTTAAATATTTTCGCACCACTAGCTTTTAGTGATGTTCTTTACTTTGAGAAATACACTAACCTTGATGACATCTTGATAGATTTCACGAGTAAGTACTACGAAGGAGATTTATTTTTCAATTTCATAGGGACAACACATTTTAAAGGCAACATGCAGTTTGTCGAATGTGTAGGAATTGAATGTGATGATACTTATTTCATTTTGACTGGGTCTAATGATGATGAAAATGTTTCTATCTATTACAAGTTAGCTGAAATTGATTGATAGCAGATAAAAAAATGATGTTAGGAAATACAAACTTGAATGTAACTCCTAACATTTTTTCTATTTGTCTACTTTTACATTTAATGGTAATCGCGCCCTCTTCATCTCACCACCAATTTTTTTGAGTTCGGACATGTCGATACTTATAGTAATATCAAACTAAAATAATTCTTTTCTCAAATGTACAAGAACTTGAACATATGATAATGCTGTTGTAAAAACTACATACAACAATTCAACATAAGAGATGTGAACTATGAAATCTGATAATGAAAATAAAACCAGAAATCCGACATAAACCAAAGTTGAGGCTATAAATATCACTTTCAAGCTAGTTTGGTAGTACTTTATTTCTTTAAGTAAAGATAACTTCTCTTCATAGAGAGTTAACTCTGAAAATATAGCTTTCACATTCCACATCCAAGAAAAACTATAATAAATGATCATGAACATAAGTATAACAAGCATTACTATAGAGATCTTTCCGTAAACGACAAAAGCTACTGTAGCAAACAAAATGTTACATGCGGTGTTCAATAATATGTTAGTTGTTACGTACCTTTTACTCAATGAAAAGATAGACACATAAAATGGAAACATCACCACAACAAGTGCAAATCCCAATATAATTACATCAATCATTTTAACCCCTCCAAGTATCACATAATTGTCTTTGAGCTCATCTACCATGAAAAAAGCTTACAGCTTCTACTAAATCCTATTATTGTACATAAAAAAGCTCACCATATATTGGTGAGCAAAAAAACGTTCTATTTAATCCCCCACCAACAATATAATATCATGGGTGATATTCTTAAAACAACTTATGCTTGTATAAACTTGTTTTCATATTTCTCTAAAACGAGCTACTTTTTAATACTTTTTTTGTAGCAAGCAAAAACCAAAGTAGATGAACTGCTATTGAGTATATAATGGTAGCAAGACTTGGGTTTAAAACTAGTTCTGCAATCCAATATGTTGGGAATAGATTGGAAACAATAATTAAATAGTTATTATCAATTAGTTTTGCAAATGCAAAGACCATGATAAAACTTAACCCTTTTACATATGTAAGTCCCTTAACTTTGTCTTCTGCAAGAATGTATAATAAGCATCCAATCATCATGCTATAAAGAGAAAGTAATACAGATAACAAGATCAAAACAAACACTGACACACTATAAACATCTAATACTAAGTATGTATAGATCACATAAACAAAGGTCATAAACAAGCTAATGTTGACTCTTGTTAACAAGTACCCTAATCTCCCCATTGGTGTAATTGAGAGCAACTCATCAATGTTTCCATCTTTCTCATCTAACATTTGAAAACCAGTTACTGCTCCTAACATCGTAGGAATCAAAATAACTGCTAGAACCAGTAGATAACCATTGTATGGACTAAAATCGAAGTAAATATAACGATTTAGTAAATCTAATCCATAAGTAAGTAAAAGTTTAAATACTATTGGTATGATTACTGGAACAATAAACAACAGTAACATCATTGGATCTCTTAAAATGAATGTTAAATCTCTTTTTGTGTTTTTCATATTACTCACCATAAATTACCTTTCGCTCATAAACATCAATCGTCTTTCTAAAAGTAAGATAGTTAATCAAGATTAAGTAACACATTAATAGTAGTGACTCTATTTTTCCTATTGAGTTAAATGCTCCCATAACTAGTCTTAACATTGCAACAACTGGAAAGAGACTTAAAAGGTTACTATCAGTCACCATCAATAATAGAAGTGGTGATGCCACCAGCATTGTCCAAACAATCATCTTAACAAAGTAACCATTCAACGTTTTAGTAGAACTTGCAATAATCACACCCATCAAAGTAAAAAATGATGAAGAAAGAATAATTGATAGAACTAACACGATAACGTTAAACGTTTTGTCTGTTGAAAGATAAGCAATAATCAAACTAGAGATTACGGAAATAGCAGACAATGATATTAACTTTGACAAAATAAAGTCTTTTACTTTTAAAGGTGTTACTACTATCGAGTGAGTGACACCTTGAATCTTTTCTAACATGATGATTCCACCGATGAAAAACAAACCGATAACAGTAGGATCTGTAAAGACTACTACTGGGATTGCAATTGTTTTAATGTCTTCTGGTAATACATTTAAGATCATGATGTAAATTATCGAAATGATAGCATATATTGCATAAAAACCATTTCGGTATTGAAAGAGTACATCCCCTTTCAAAGCGTTTAACAACCTCATGATAACTTCCTCCCAGTAACTTCGATAAAGATATCATCTAATGAGGCTTCATGTGAATGAATCGTTCTAACCTCTTCCTCATTAAGTAGTTTAAGAAAGTCATTATTCTCACCTAATCTATCTAAAGAGAATATCATTGTTTGTACTTGATCATCCTTAAGATATTCAACCCCAACTGTCTTTTTCCCATACGAATGTTTTAAGTCTTTTGGTGTTTCAATAATACTTAACTGTCCATCAACAATAAAGGCTACACGATCACACAGTTTATCGACTACATTCATATCATGGCTCGTTAAGAAAATCGTTTTTCCCTTTTCTTTTTGCTCTATAATCATTTCCCTAACAATCTTTGCATTACCTGGATCTAAGCCAGTTGTCGGTTCATCTAAGAAAATGATGTCAGGATCATGAAGTAATGATCTCACAAAGTTTAGTCGCATTTTCATTCCTTTTGAAAAACTTTCTACTTTTTTGTCTTGAAATGCTAACAGACCAACACGATCTAATAAGGCTGAGATATCTTCAGTCTTGTTCTTATAATATGAACCTATTAAGTTTAAGTTTTCTTTTGCAGTTAGCTTCAAATATAAGTTCGGCATTTCAAAAGCGACACCAATTCGTTCAAAAAAGTCATTACTCCATTCACTTCTTTCTTTACCTAATACTTTAATTGAGCCTTGATAGCCTCTTAGAAGACCTATAATAAGCCTTTGAGTTGTTGTCTTTCCAGCGCCACTAGGACCTAAAAATCCAAAAATCTCTCCCTTCTTGATTTCAAAACTAATACCCTTGATTGCTTCTTTTTTCGTTTTTTGATAAGTGAAACTTACATTCTTTAGTTCAATCATATTATTCTCCTTCAATAAAAATCATCTGTTCTTTATTCATTTAAATAAAAACTAACTTTTACTACGGTGAGTAATAGCTAGCATGTAGAATAAAATTAACTCTACTATTAACTCTTTCATTTTGTCTTCATTATCATGGTAATTTCTTATAATAGAAGTAACAGCATCTATAAACTGCTTTGAAAGGATCTTTCCAAAATCCGCCATACTTTGATCATTGTCAACATGTTCCATGTAATGTTCATAAATCATCTCTGTTAACAAGTTCTTACTCTCTTGGTACTTTGTACCCTCACTACACTCTAATAAGATTACAAAGCGAGTAGATAAACTTGGAATTACTCCCTTAACAATGTCAAACAACACCTCTTGATTAGATAATAACTCCTCAAGACCAACTAACTGCCCTAACTTTTCTTCATTTTCATGATGCTCAAGAAAGTGTAGAAAACCTTTATATTCAGCATCGACAATTTCAGAGTAAACTGCCTCTTTATTATCAAAGTAATTGTAGAAGTTTCCAATTGTAGTGCGCGCATTCTTAACGATCGTTCTTAATGATGTATTCTTAAACCCTTTTGCAAAAAACTCAACTTCAGCTGCGTTGATAATTGCATTTCTCATTTCTTCTTTTTTTGTTTGAATAAAAATCACCCGTTCTTTTTTATTTATCATAGCACCCTTACTTAATAATGACAAGTAAGTATTATAAATATAACAATTCAATCTGTTATAAAGGTAATAAAAGTCATTCAAGCACAGTAAAACTACTCGCTTAAATGAAACTTACTGATATTAAGCAAAACCTACGCAATCATTGTGATTTTGCGTAGGCTTTGCCAAATAATTTATCAACTCGAAATCATTCCCATTTTTTATCATGATAGTTCCAGTATCGATCAAACATTTTTCCTGAAACAATAGCATTACAAATGGGTTCTAAGAATCTTTTTATTGTCTCTAGAACATCAACAAACTTTGGGCTCTTCTCTGCATGTTTCTTTCTTATTGCAGCATTCCACTGTTTATTTCTTCTCTCATCAAGTGAGAACTCCTTTGAAAATGCAACTATATCATCGAAGTCAGTCTCCCTATTTTCAAATGTTTCTATAATAGCTTGTTTTAATATTTCACCCTGAAAACTGTGTGTCAAGCAAAGTTCGTAAATATCAAAAAAGTCTTTAAACCTACTATTAGCATTCCCTAGTTGAACTATCGACTCAAATTTTTCTGCTATCACTGTCTCAATTGAGTAAGCATATACATTAATTGTGTCCATATTAAGAACAGTTGGAAAGTCCAAAATCAACTTCTCAGGGTATATGGTATCACTAAATCCAACATCAATCGATATCTTAATTCTTGTTTTGTCTAAAAATGCGTAGAACGAAATATTCACACCTGGATAGTCCTTGAACTCTGTAATGAGTTTAGAGCTATAGGAATCAATATCAAATGTTAATCCATCATCAGATTGTATTTTAATTATTTCAAGAAAAATCTCATGTATCTTTTCTTTATTGTATTTCTCATCCATAACAAGAAAGTCAATATCTTTAGTTGCGCGTGGATAGTTACCACCAAATAATGCATAAAGAAATATTCCACCTTTTAATATAAACTCCTTCTCATACTTTGATACCGACAGTCTAAACATAACTCTCTCTAGGCAATATTTAGTTAAGTCATCTTGAAAAACTGTTCCTTGTTCTCTCGATAACTTCTTTATTCTATCTTTTACTGAAGCAGGGCTTATCATAACAATACCTCCAAATATTTAGTTAAAATTTCGTAACATCTTAATTCACTACTATAACTAATCAGTTTGTTAATATCCCTAGTTCTCATACTCAAATAATTTTTTAGTACTTCTTGCACCTCACCGACTCCGATCTTGTTACGTAAAGATACTATGTCGATTACGGTTTTTTCTATGTCATAAATTTTAAAAGAATTCTCTCCTACTCTCACCTCCTCTATTCCTAGTGTGTGTCTCTTTTCATTAAAATAATAGAATTTCATTGGTGGCCACTCAGGTTTTGTACTTACTCTAACATTACTTCTAACTGCGACCTCTACATCTTTAGGCATATAGTTTGATAAACCATAATAAACAGCTGCACTTAGTAGACAAACAACACCGTCCTTCGAATATGCTTTAACATAATAGAAATCATTTTCATCCCCTATGTAATTTTCATTCTCATAATAACTCTTACTTAACTTCGTCAAGTTTCCTTCATTTACAAGCTTATTAATCTTATAATTTGATAATCCCATGTTTTTAAGTTCGTCTATGTGAAATAAAACTTTTTCAGAAGACACTTGTACATTGCTCATAGTTCATCACCACCATTTCTATAATTCTATGTTATTACAAGCAAAAACATTACACAATCTTTTTTCAAATAAAATACGGACTTTTTAAATAAAGTCCGTATTTAATTCAAACTATATATTCCTTAAGTTAAATGATTGAAGATATTTCCATTTCTTAAGAATTATTCTTTTATGTTATAGAGATTTTTGATTTTATCTAATTGTAGAGGTTTATCTACATCTCTATAACCAGAATGGACTATTCTATCCCAAGTTGATGTTCTTAAAGTTTTTTCTTCCATTTCAATATCAACATTTACTAATTGAGAGTTCTTTTTTTGCAACCAAACTAAATGTTGATTTTTCAAAAAACTAACAAGCTTACTGGAAGTGAGATTTCCAGAAAAATATGAGAAATTCCTAATCATGTATTGATACCTCTTTTTCTTATAAGTGAATGAAATTGAAGGAGGCTTTCTTTCTATAAATGCTTTAAACTGAGAATAATCTGTAAAGTAAAAACCAGATTTACTAAAATCTAATCCTGTGTAAACAGTGTTAAGAATTATCTTTATAATGTTTCTAGGTCTCCAACCTTTTGCTAATAGAAACTCATCTCTAATGTGATGATAGTTGTTCTCATAAAAGTCTGTAATCACTTTAAACTGATCTATAGTATCATTTCTTTTCTTGTTATACTCATAAAATTCTCTTGTACAACTGGGTTGCTTATTAGCCTTACACTCAATCATAACAACATCTCTTCCCAGAATGAACATGCAGTCACTGTCGAACTCCCTAGTATCGCTCCCTAAGATAGAACCCTTCCTCACAACCTTCCTTGCATCTATACCTACACTAATTAGTGAATCTCGAACAACTTTCTCAAAATTGTCACCTTTTTTTTTCACTTCAAAAGAGCTTAAGATCAACCGTCCTATATCCGCATTTACGAATGTTGAGGGTACTAAAATATAATCTTCCCCATACTGAATAAGAGGACTGTCAAGAATATCTCTTGATGATTCCTTGAAAGTTAGATGATCAATTACAGTTAGAATGTAATCTTTACCAACACCCTTATCAACCAACTCATTTACTAGATCATTTTTTGAAAATTTAATAACTAACTTATGGATTTCCGAAGTCTTAGGATTGTCCAAATGCTTCCTTGAAACTAAAAGCAATACAGAATATGCTCTAATCCATACTTTTACAGGCACTTCATTAACTAAGTGATCCAAATTATCAGAAAAGAAGTAGTTTGTATAAGTATTTACGGCTAAGGCCTCTTGTGAGGAAATGTATGACTTCTTGAAGTCTATCTCTTTTTGATTTTCCTCTATCTTGAAATCTATCAACGTTGAATCATTAGCCATTTGTGCCATTCTGTTGTTAAATCTGCTTACAGAGATATCATTGCTTAACCCTATTCTCAGACTTTCTTTATTGTGTATCTCATCGAAGTTATCTCCTATATTCGATACTCTCACATCATAAAATTTCCACTTTTCAACTAACTGTCTTAATATGTTGAAGTAATTATACATGAGGCTATGAGATCCATATGCTATTAGTTTTTCAGTGCTTAAATCCAGGAAGAGCCCCGAAGTGCATGGGGTCGGAACTTTCTTGTAAAACAGTAAGTACTTTAGGACTTCTGATGAGTTATTTATGATCAAATCGTTTAGAACTTGTACCTCATAAAAAGCGTTCTCGAAGTCATAATTGGAAATTTCTATCTCAATACTAATCGGTAGTTCATTATTAGAATTTTTGGTAAGTTTACTTATTAAATTTCTTAGAGTCAACTCTATATTTAAGATAAAAAATAAAAGTTCATATTTAGACTCCAACTTATTCAGATCAATGTATCTTTTACTACCATAAAAAGTAGATTTCAGCAAATATATAACTTCTATTTCGTGTAAAGTTTTACTCCAGGAGTCTTCTCCATCAATACAAAAACGACGCTTCATAAATAAGTCAACATCATTCCTCAACTTAGCAAATGGATCATTTCCTGGATATAGATTAATTAAAATTCCGGATTTCTTAACAAGAGATACGACTTCATCTATACTCATTCCTGCTGAAAATTCCTCTAAGATTTCAATATACTTACTCCTATTTCTTCTGTTTCTTTCCAACTCTCTAAACTCAACAAAATCGAACAACTTTTTACCTCCTTTATCTTATGCTGATCAACAAAATCCTTTCATACTCTCCTCTCCAAAAATCGTACACAATCAAACTTACTTCGACACGACTTGTAAGCGGCTTCCTTAACAAGTTTGTAGAAATAAGACACCTCACCTAGTAGCTTATTAGTTTTGCATTAAATAATCCTGGTTGTTTAAAGTATCCTAATGGGAATGGATTATCAGGATTTTCTTTGAACCATTTTAATGCTATTTCTTTCAGTTGCTTAGCAGTAACCAAAGTAATAACTGTATCATTTAGTAACTGAAACTTCATCGCTTCTTCAACTGATTCCTTTGTGAAACTTGGACCAATCACGATAAATGAAGCTACGTTCTTTTCACTAGACCTAATATATCTATCAAACTGATTTATATGGTCTCTTAAGTCGACTTCAGTTTCTTTCGATTTGTTATCCCACATTATTAACTTATCATTGAAAGTCATTACCCCATCAGGGTGTTCACTTCCAATAAGCTCTAGTGGTGGATTATTAAGCATAACTTCAAAAATATAATCTGTAGCTTTTTCAAACTTCTTCTCGCACTCCAAGTCTTTTTCAATTATATGTTTTGCTCTTAACTCACTTAACTTCCTATTAGCCAGCAATTCATAATTCTCAAACCACAATTTCCTAACATCCTCAATATTTTCATCCTGTTTCTCTCTATATTGATCATAATATTCTATAATGCGCTGGATGCGCTCTTCCTTCGTACCACTTAAAGGCAACTCTAACTCCTTTACCCATGCATATATGTCATCACTAGAGAAGCCATCTCTTGAAGAAAAGCCACCTAAGAGGTTTGATGGTTTAATATTATTCATAACAATATCTTTTAACTCATCGAGTTTAAGGTTCTTATGAAGAGTTATACCACTCTTCTCAATAATCTCTATTAAGTATCCTTTAGATCTAAAACGCTTATCAGCCAACATTTTTTCATAACCTTGTTTCTTTATCTCAACTCCATAAATAGCTCTAAAGGAGTTAACTATCTCTAGAGGGATTACGTCCAAATCATTTCCATCATCGTTTCTAACAGAGAATAGCAACCCCAGCCTCTGAAGTTCTCTTCTAACTTCTATTATTTCATCAATCGTGTGAATTATGTTTTTCTTTTTTGGAAACTTTCCTAACTGGGTTTCTAGGACCATATATTCCTTTTCTGAAATTCCTAACTTTCTTTGTATTTTGACTATAAGGTTCTTCTCATCCTTTGAAATTGCATCCTCAAACTCCCAAGCCTCATTTAGTATGAATGAAAATAAGTCTAGCTCATTCTTCCTTGGGTGATTTTTTGCAATAACAAACTCATTAGCTTTACGTACAATGTTTTGCTCAAACTTGATTGTTTCTTCATTTAATTTCTTTGATTCGAGCATGTAACCATCTTTGTTAAGGAGAATCTCTTTAATGATTATTGGTGCTAGTGTTCTTACATTTCTGTTATCATGATAAAGACATATATTTAAACTTTTTCGAATATTTTCAATGTTATAGTATTGTGGTGCTGTTTTCTTAAAGGCTTCAACTAACTCTTCTTTCGACAAAGCCCTGAAATCAATTACATAAGCTCCTGCTATTCTCTTTAACTCATTGGTTGTTGAAATATTTTCTATTACTTTTTCAATTCTCATTTTGAAACTCCTTTCGTATTTAATATAATAAATCTTAGTTTAATAGTTTCACTCTCTACCTTTCTGCATCAATCCCTCTCAATACAAATGTCTTTTCATCAATAAGTTCATAACTCCCTTTCTTTATACTACTTCTTGAAAAAAAAGTTATGTAGACAAGTGAAATAATTGTTAAATTTAAAAGAACATACGCAAAGATGGAATCCTTAATGGTCATTCCAAGAAAGCAAAGGTTTTCTCCACTTAGTGTGCTAAACGAAACTACATAAAATAAAAACCAGCAAACACAAATAACGAAGCTTACAAATTGATTCACCTTTGAAACAGAAACTGCTGCACTTCTTAATATGAAGTTAGAACTAGTTAGTTTCTTAGTATCAGGGTTTAATACAATCTTATAAAGAGGACCATGTACATGGTTTTCTAACTTATCTACATGTTTTTCCCAGTTTTCTTGCCAAAACTTGCTCCCTTTGTTGATTAAAAACCATGCATAAGAGAAAATGACTCCAATACAGTTTATAAACACTAGTGCCAATGGTAACAAATCTTTTGTTGTAACATTGATTTTTGTAAGAATGACAAAATAACTACTAAATATGATTACTATAAATCCCCAAAAGTATGTTGCCCTCTTCCAATACATCTCAATCTCAAACTTCCTTATATCTAGCGAAGCGTCTAAAGCCGATTTTAACTTGAGCAGATCGTCCTCACTAAGTTTTTTACGTTTCTTATTTCCCTTGTCATGAATCGCTTCATCTAGAAAATAATCTAAATATTCTTTCTCATATTTCAAGATAATACCTCCTTTATTGTTTGAACTAAGTAAAAGTGTTTTACCAGACTATAATTCTTACCGAAATCAGCTAAAGTTCTCTGCTAAAACTTCACTAAATTTCTCATTTATTTTGTAATCCACCTTAACCATCTTTAATTCCATCATACTTAACCCCCTCATAAACTGTTCTCTACCCTTTTTTTATCCTTCTTGATCACCTGTTTATAACGAAGATGCTCTTTGATTTCAAAAACACTATACATTAATATTGCAACTATTAAGAATGGTGCAAGAAAAAATTGAATCATTGAATGAGTAATAACCCTCGAGTCACTCCCAATAATTTCATGAATATATTTGAGGAGCTCTTGATTTTTATAGATATTATCAAAAGACGATATAGGGAAAAAATTTACTACTACGCTGATTACTAAGAAAATAATTGTCATAAGTTGTATTGATAAAATACTTGTCCTCTTGGTAATTGTATTATCTCCGAATGCTACTAAATAAACTGCTATCATAAAGTACAAAACACAAAAGATAACATATTGTATTACTATTTGAATATCAGAACTGTAACTCATAAATAGTTTGTCACCTAGTAATGATGTGATTGCATATGCAACTCCTGGTGAGAAAAAGAAAAAATAAAATACACTATACCTTAAACTTACAAGTGATTTCTTTAGGAACTTCTTGGTCACCAATATTACTATTATTATCAGAAAGGTAATCGTTGGGATAAATTGTCGTAACTGGCCAAAAATCACGAGGAAAATATATGAGAACGCAAGGTAAATCTCCGATGAATCCTCACGTTTTTTTACTTTTAAAGCAATGTCTAAAACATGTTCAACTACTTTCTTAAATAAGTCAATCAGGTGAAATAGTAAGAACTTCACTTTCATGAAAACTGTTTCAAACAAATCAATCAAACTATTTATAATCTTATATCGCATAACTTTTATTCTCTCCTATGTACTTGTCCTCAAGTCGTATACTTGAAGATTTTTAATGTAAATAAAAACACCTGTAAAGTAGCTACTTTGCAGGTGTATGATTGAAATCTCATAACTGAGCTTTCAGGACATGATTATCCAATATTTATCATTGCGTTTCATACTATCACATTGCAGCTGCAAAGTAGTATTCAATACCCATTTATAGCTCAGAAATAGTATGTAAACGTATAAATAGATAACCATTGCCAATATTGATTTATCGCTCTTTACCCCCATCAAAAATGTTGCTGTGACATAAAGTCACAATTAATAAAAGATTTACATTGCATTTGAGCGATACATCGTTTTGTTTTTACCCCCACTAAAATGAAGTCTACTTTAGATTCATAGATTTCATTAAAAGTTTAAATCATAAAAGTGATATGTTGATATCTTTACCCCCACCAACAATGTCTTGCCTCACTCTTTAACAGTAGCATATAAAATTATTCTTAACTGTCTCCACACAGTGGATTATGTGGGTCTGGACAATTAATGATAATTTCATGATCGGTGTTCTTATCATTATTGATAACATATCCGAATGCAAGAAATGAAAATGTTATTGCAATCATAACTACTATTTTAAGAGCTTTTTTAGATTTTTTCATACTATCACTCCCTACTGTTAATTAAACCATTTCAGGACTGAAATCCACAGGTAATGTATTTCCTGTTGGGCTAATTTGTGCTATAATTTTCATAGGTGATATTATGACTATTGGTAAGTTCATAAAATATATTAGGGAAAAAAGAGGATTCATTCGAACAGACTTAGAAGAGTGTTGTTCAGAGAAGACATTGTACTTAATTGAAAGTGATAAAACGACTCCTACAACAAAGGTATTAGTGCTACTTTCAGAAAAATTACATGTCAATTTTTTGCTTTACCTTAATAAATTTAGTTTCAGTAAGTCATTAATCAGTAACGAAGAAGCAAAAGAACTAGCTAATCTCAATGCTGCTCGAGATTACGAAGAACTTTATAAGCGCTCCTCATCTATGAACGTAGATGATTATGAAGAATCTATTTCTGATATTCAACTGATTAGATATTACCAAGCAAGAGCTAGTTATTACTTGCATACAGATTACCGTGTCGTGCTTGAATCTATTGAAGAAATCTTATCTCTTTCATTAAAGTCACAAGACTTTGGAGAGTTTACATATGAGTTTTTATCAATTATTGAGATAAAGACTATTCTCTTGAAAGCCTTTGTTTTACTTGATAACAAGATGTATGAAGAATGCTATGAGTACTTGAAGGATTTTGTGTTAGATGATGTCGATCCGAGATTTTTCCCTGTTGAGGTATTAGTTGATATCATGAAAATGAACTACAACAAAATGCTAGCAAGAATTTCATATAGCATTGATGATGATATTACTAAAGAACTTGATACAGCGATAAAACTTTGTAAAAGATGTAGCATGTATGATCAATTGGCAAAATATTATTTCTTATACACACGTTATTACAATTCAAAGGGAGATATGGAAGAGTGCTATCGATTCTGTTACTTGTATATCGGATTATGTGAGGTACAAGAAAATGATAAGGTTAAAGACATGATGATAAATATGTTTAAAGATGAGTATGATTACGACCACAAAAAAATGGTTATATCAAAGTTATAAAGCGGATAGAATCTTAGGATTCTATCTTTTTTGTCATTCGGATCATATTGTACACTAATCGAGTATGTTGAATCGCAAGGACCTTAGTTTACTTGGATACTTTGAACGAAATACACTTGATAGTTACATAAGAAAAGAAATCAGTCAAAGGGACTGATTTCTTTACACTTTAAATATAGGACTTGCAGCTGGCAAGTTCTTTTCTTTTGGTATCATTTGTCTATTCGACGCTGATGCACTACAACTCTTTCATCATAAGATGTTCTGTGACCCCACTTTTGTACAGGTCAGGTATGACACCCACTTCTCTATAACCACGTTTTTCATACAGTTTTTTTGCTTTAGGATTAAAATCTGAAACAAGCAGAAATACTTTTGAGTTGTTTACAACTTCTTCTTCAAAATGAGTTAACAACTCACTACCAATCCCTTTACCTCTATACTCATCCTTTATCGCGATGATATGAATGTATGGGAAACCATGAAATGCACCATACTCCTGGTACCAAATGAACCCTAGCAAGGACTCTTCTTTATCTAAAGCAACCAAGACTTGCCTTTTCTCAAAACCATGACTTAGTGCCTGCCTTGCCTTTCCATCTTGCGAAAAGTAAACTCTTCCTAACTCAGAGTTTTTCAATGCTTGTACGCACTCTTCTAAATGTTTTTTTTCTGCTATTATTATCGTATTTATCATATGCTACTCCCATATATCATCAAGTTTCTCTTTAATAACTCAACTTATATTTTTTTATTAGATGTTCTAAAAATGTATCTATACTTAACCTCTCTTAAAGACAACTAAAAACCTATTAATCCTAGAAGACCTATAACTACCAAATACTCAATCATACGTTCCCCACTAATCATTAACCTATACTTTACTATACTATCTGCCTAGACAGTCTAATAAGATCTATCTTGTTTGTTGTTTACTAAACTATATTAACAAAATCAAGGAAACTCCAATTCCTTAAAGTATTCTTTGGTTACTATCCTCGACCAATTTTATATGCTTTCACATTTGCAACGTCTAAAAATGCACGGCTACCCTTCTTCCAAACAGTAATCAAACTTGGTTTCACTTCCACTAACCTCATATTTTTAAGTTTCATGTATCTACTGAAATCATCATAACCATGTTCCACACAAAAGTTCCTGATTGCATCATTTTCTTCATTTTCCGGGTGACCGAGTAATTTAGCAACTCCCTCAATTTGAACATTTTTTACACATAATGCTACTTTATCGTTCTTTAGCATTTGCTTGTATTTTGTTGAGGATTTACGTGTCAAAAAATAAAAATTAAGATCCTTGCAAATAAAGAACACTGTTCTTACTGTTACATTATCATTATAGCTGGTAGCAATTGAGATGTTTATAACATCAGACAAAAGCAAGTCAACTTCTTTCCTAAATACTTTGTAATCTAATTCCTTCATAGCAAATACCTCCAAATATGATTTTATATTGTGTACTGTATCCTCAAATAAAAACACCACAAGTTTGTGGTGAAATTAACCTCAAGACTATATTAATAGTATATTTCCTTGAGACACTTATTACAAGTTTAGTTTGTATTGTCGCCTCAAGCATACTACTTGAGGTAATCAGAAAAAACATTTCTCATTACTTTTTTTAAAATGAATGATACACAAACTACAATTATTGCAGCTATAAGGTGCCCTGGATATGTAAAGTTTCCAAAATAATAGCCTACAGGTAACATAAGCATATTAAAAATCAGACTAGTACGAAATGCTAATTCATAGTTATCTCTTTTCATCTTAAAAAGCTTTTCATACACCAAGTACATGATGTACCATAATGCAACAATTGCTAAAAACATTCGATACGTAAATTCTATATTGCTCATTTCCTTACCCCCTTTCATTTTAAATGCCAACTCAATATCATGAATGTATTAAACTGATAAATCCTTTAACAGAACAACACTTTTCTCATTACCATCAATGATCTCTCTAATTACTTTGTTAAAACCGCACTTCTCATATAAGTGAAGAGCTGATTGATTATCAAGATTCACTTCAAGTGAAATCTCAGAGTAATCTTTCTCTTTTAGATATGAGAATACATACTCAAGCATTCTTCTTCCTAGTCCTTTATTTATGTGATCTTTTCTTACAATCATAAAACTTAAACAAGCACGTCTATTTTCAATTGTAAAATCTGGTTCATCATACTTTAAACCAAGAGAGCATTCTGCAATATACTCATCGCCCTCAACAAGAGCAAAAGTCTCTCTACTCCCATTGATTAATTTAGGTATATTTCTAATAATTAACTCTTTGTATTGATCCTCTTCTTCTATTGTTTCTGTATGAGTCTCATAAACCTCATAGAGTTTTTCGATTTCATTTTCATTTACTTTTACTATTTTCATACTGCACCTCTCAATCCATTACTACTTATTTCTTTTTTTCTTACCCCTAAGTCCTATACTTGAAGGTTAATCTTCTCTAAAAAATCCATAACCATTATACGCGGGCATTTTTTTGTGATAAAACTTCACAATACTTGCATCAACTTTAATACTTAGATTTAACTCTTCAATGCGTTGATTAATAAAGTTACAAATTGTTTTCATCACACGATCAAACTCACCTTGTTTGTTGGCTTTTCTATACTCAGATTCTGTATCATAAACTATTCGATAAGCAGGTTCTGAACAACAATAAACATTTACTTCACTGAAAGAAACTTTTTTCAACTTATCAATAACTTCCTTCTTGTACTTGTATACCATTTCAATCTTTATTAGTTTGGAAAGATCAGTAAAAAATACTAACATTTCAGAATCATAATATTCGTCCAAACCAATATCATACTCCACAAGAGATTCTTTCCACATTTCTCGTATTTTTTCAGTTTGGTGATATGTGGAACTCCAATTATTCTTCAATACATCTATTTCCAAACTCTTGTAGTTATCTTCATCAGAAACGTAAATATTAATGTTAGGAACTCTCTTTGCACTATCACCAACACTTACAGCTGAAGATGAAGTGCCTAGCCCATGAGCAACTACTAGATTAGTATCAATGCTTATTGATTTTAGCTTTTTGTGAAACGAATCAAACATTGGATCAAGGTCTCCTTCTAAAGCTTGTTCCAAACTTATATGAAACTTTCTTGTATTTGAAAACATCTAATTCTCCTTATCGTAACTCATTCTTTTGAACACATAACATCGTACTAAATACACCATTGGTATGTAGATCAATATAAATTTATACACATATTGCGACCTTAAGCAGATCAATTTAGATTTTTAAAAAAACTCGCAAAAATTTCGCGAGTTTGAAATAAAATCATATCTATATATTTTTACCCGCCATAATCATATTATCATTATGACTATAAACAGTCAACATACACTATCAGAGTATGATTCGTATAAAACTACTAGTTTACTAGTAAATAAAACGATACAATTGCAAAAACAATAGATAAAATTTTAGGATTACTAATCTTAAGAAAAGATCCAATAATACCAGTTATGATAAATGGTATAAGTACAGTGAAAGTAGAAACTATGGACCAAGCAGTTCCAAAACCAAGTTTAGGAACTAATAAGCACAAAAACATAAAAACTTTAACAACTGCACAAAATAGTTTACCCTCTTGATTACTATTCATACAAACTCTCCTCTAGTCAATTGATAGCTGATTTGAATATTCAAATGAAATCATATCTTTATGCTTAGTTTCTTTGAAAGCAACTTCAGAATGCATTTTTTCAACAATCTCTTTACTACTCAAACTACCAAAACTATCAATAACTTTGTCTACGACTTCCTTCTCATTAATACTCAATCTGCCAGATCCGACTTCATCATTGTATTGAAACTTACAAGAAGTAATTTCGCCATTTTTCCCGTAAAACGACTCCTCTGCATATCTTACCCCCTTTAAGTTGATCAACTTATCAAAGTGGATTGGAGCAGCACCCATTTGAATAGAAATGTATGCCATCCCAGTAATCGAATTACCTGTTTTTTTATAGTTTAATGAATCACAATACCATAATAGTTTCATTAACTTTACTTTGTATAAGTTTTTCACTTTCAGTGCAATATAATTGATTAGTTCAATAGTCTTATCTACTTCGAACTTTGCCTTTCCATAGTACTCTTCTTCTGTGTCCATATGAATATAGATATCATTCATGATTTCCTTAATAAAACTTTCGTCATTTTCTCTTAAGTAATCTATAATGGCTTTTGAGTACTTATTAAAAGCTTTTTCCTTACCTGCATTTACAAACTCTCCATACTTAGACTTCAACTTCTTATATAGCCATGAAGGATTATCACGTGCAATAACTAAGACATCATTATGCGCTTCATCTTGAATATGAGTAGTTTCATACCTCACAATAGTTGAAGAACCCCACCCAAGTACTAACGCCAAGTCTTTCTGACTAAACTTATACATTTTCCTCAAAGTTATTAACTCTTCGGAAGTCATCAAACCCATCTTTGCTTTATATGCATCTTTCCTTCTAACATTATTTAACTTAAGCATTTCAGATGCTGCACTATATTCATCAATGACATCACAATACTCATACTGAGCATAATAAGCTACTTTTTCATTCTTTATAATTGTCTCTTCAATCATTTCAACAATCGCTACATCATGTGTATTACCACATACTGGACATATCATTTCTTTCTTTTCTATGATTTTCATACTATTCACACTCCTTAAATGGGAAAGATTCATTTGTGACATTGTACTCTGCAAAATGGAAAGACATTACAAATACTTGATTCTCAATGATCTGAACCCTGATTTTAATATACACCTTTGCATCATCATATGGTTTTACGAAGACTCTAAAAGGCGTTCTATCTTTAAAACGCTTATCAATAACTGATTCAATGTAGTTTTCTATTTCAAGTTTACTTAACTCACGTTTGAAAACCTCATCCTCTGATTCATTAGGAAATAACTTATCAAAAGTATAAGTGTTTGTATACATAAGATTTTTTCCTTCATCAACTCTTCGAGTTCTTTGGAATCGAATAAGTACTCTATCATCCTTCAAAGCATACTGAAGTTTTGCTAAGTATGACTGAACATCTTCCTTTGTCTCAATGAACTTTTTTTCCATATAATCTCCCCTCACACTTTCATAGTACACCAAAACAAAATCGGTGTCAATTGACACCGCTTTTGTTCTTTTATTTTCTAAATCATAACTATTTATCAATTTCCTCAAACAGATTACTTAAGGAAGAAAGTCAATAACATTGTTACGTTTTTCTTTTAGTTCAATAAACTGTTTAACATTCATTTTATGTTCAGTGATGTGCTCCTGATACATCGGGAAAATCACTTCACGTTCTCCTTCAGTATAAACCTCTGAGATACCATTTGCCTTCCTATATTTGTTTACATCAAAGGCAAACTTGTCTCTTGTTTCCGCTTCAAGAATAATATACTCTTCTTCATCTGAAAGTTTGTGCATCAATCCTTGAAATGTATAGTCTGTAGTCCAGTGTGTTATCATGTTATGATACTCTACTTCAGGTAGCTTATAACTAAATCCTTCATCATTATTTTCGTCTAAAAAAACTGATTTGTGTATAACTCTATATAGTTTACCTTGATACTTCCACGAGTCAAGAAAAACCATATTCACATATTTGGGAAAATCCCTATACATTCTTTCAACATCCTTAATAACATATCCAATAATTCCATCATAAAACTTCAAAAGATCTTTAGAATATCCTCCATGTGTCCTAAGTGGTATTTCCGTCCAGCCTCGTAGTACTGTATTCAAAATATACTTCCATTCGTCATCTGTGAATCTAACTGCTGGTAAATCAACTATCATACTTAACCTCCATTAAACTGGATAATTATCCATAAGTAGAGTGAGAGTTTTAGAAGTTCCTCTCAACTTCATATCGTTGAAACTCATCAAGTGTATCCAAAAAGATATCAAAATGATTATTTTTTCTTAAGTTATTATTCTCATCAAACCAGATATTATCAATTTGATTATTATCAACAAGGAACTTAGTTAGCCTAATGGAAAGACCATGCCTAACCAGTTTTACGTAGTTCTCATCTGTGGTACCAAAAATGTACATATTGTAGTCATCTTCAGATATGACATGAAAATCATAAAGCATTGTTATAAGTTTGTTCAATTTAAACTTTACAAACTTATTCTCTAGTTCAAGTTTGACTACTGCTAAATTGACTAGTTCAATCTCTGTTTTTGTACTTAAATTCACGTAAACTGGTTTACCATTTTTCTGATATCTTGGAGATGGATAAGCTATCTCTCCATATGATTCACCGAAGTATAAGTAAGGATTATCGTTATTTATTTTCCACTTAAAATCTTTTAATATATATCCTACTGCACCCCTGATATTTAATTTTCTTATGTTCTCAATATACTTAGTATAATAGTTCCTAGCTTCTTTATTTTGAAGACGTTTAAGTTCAAGATCAACAAGTTGATCAACACCCTCCAAAAAGACAACATGTATTAGTTCAAACAAACTGTGAGATGCAACTTTGTCAATTTTAAAACGTGATTCTAAAATGTGTGAAACAAATTCTGGATCTTCATAAAAATCATTTATACCTTCTCTTATCATATATCTATAAACAATGTTTGTAGAAAATCGATTATCATCGAATATAATTTCCTCGTTTTCTGTAACAATATTAGCTCTTTCTAACTGCGTAGGTGAAAGCTTTTTTTCGTCGAAATGTTCGAGTACTGGATTTTTTACAATATCTGTTATTTCACTTGACCTTAGAAGCATGATTTTATTTTCCATTTTGCTACCTTTTCTATTGAAATCCTCTGTATTCACAAAGTGAACTCTAGGAAGGAGCATCCTAAGTTTGTTCTCCACACCAAAAATATTGTTAAGTCGATTAACTCTACCAATCAAGTTTGTAAGTTCTTTTTGATATAATGAGTGAACGTTCAAAACAAACAAAGAGTCGATAGGCAAGTTCATTCCCTCCAGTATCACAGAGTTGGCAACTACATACTTTAATGAATCGAGTCTTTTAAACTTATATTCTAAAAACTCCTTAATTAACTCAGGGATTTTCCCATGTAAGTAAACCAAACCTTTTCTTACTAACTCCGTCTGATAATAATCCTCATGAACATATTTTTCGAGTACTTGTGCTACATTGATTAATGAAGCATCGGCTAGTGAAGGAAGCTTCTCTGAAAAGGTTTTGGAGAAAAACTCTATTTTTTTGGGTGATCTCAAGTATAAAAAATTTTTTACTCCAGCTTGGTTATTGATATACTCAAATGGTTTAAAGGTTTTTTGAATGAGATAAAAGCGATTCAAAAAACGGTTGTAAATATATAAGCTTCCATCTAGTCTAAGTTCAAAAATCTCAGGCTCCTTAATATTATAATCTATCTTGAATTGAGATATCTCCTGATTGTTGCTAATTTTCAAACTATCACTGTCATTAATTAATGGTGTTAAGTAAACTACTCTTAAGTCATTGTTGATGTTTTTAGCTTTCCTAATTGCTCTAGATAAAAGTACACTTCTATCATCAAACTTAAGAAGATTGTGTGCTTCATCTATGAATAACACATCAAATGCAATTCCATACTTTTCTATCATTCTCAAAGCTCTTTCCTGAGTAAAGATTGCAATGAAAATGTCTTCATTTTCATACATATCATCATGTATAATAACCCTTCTGTTCAAACTCGACTCTTTTATGAGATTATAAGTTTGCATAAGTAGTGATTTTGTCGGTACTATTATGCATATTTTCTCCTCTGAGATTTCTTCTCTTTTTATATGTTCTATGATAATGGAACTCTTTCCAAAAGATGTTGGAGCAATAAAACTAACCTCTTGGAAGCTAGAATTCAATATTCTATTCCTAATGCTTTGCTGCTCAAAAGTTTCAATATAATCACCAAAAGAAAAATCTGCGATTCTTGATTTATACATTATGTTATTTATTTCTTCCTTTATCAGACCCAATCTAAGAATTTCATCTGCAACTGGATAAAATCCAAAGTTGACAGCAAAATCAAACAAAGGGTCATATTTATTGTTCATTATTGAATACTTCAGAATAATATAATATGAAAACTCCAGAAATGATTTCTTAGTAGGATCTTTTTCGAAGTATCTAATGAATATTATTGAACAAGATAATGCAAACTCTTCTTCTTTTTGAGTCATACTTTCACCAGTGACAAGTTTTTTTATCACTTCATCAAAATACTCATCTTTTGAGATACTGTTCAAACTTCTTTTTGTGTCCCTATTCATCTCATTCTACTCCTTTAAACATTCTTGTAACAGCTCAACTGAAATTTCGGTTGCACATATGAAAATCACACTATTTGCTTCATAAGTAGATATATTAGAATGCAACATTCTCTTAATATAGTCAAAATCTACTTGCTTCCAGTTTTTTGTTAGAAAAACAGTTGAAGATGGCACTATATTAAACATGCGCATGTCATGATAGACTCCTCTTCTATACTCATCAGAGAACTTTTTTATATTTTTATGGATACTTTTGCTTGCTCCAACATCAATATGACATGCATGGTTATAAGCATTTTTCCAAGGATTGTTTTGTGTTCTACCATCCTTATTGGGTTTCCCAGTTATTTTAGACTCCAAATCATCATATGATTCCTTGATTTTTTTTACATGATCACGTTTCAATAAGTTACTTATTGTTGACTTACTTTCAACTATCCACTCATAACCATCATATGAGTAATAACCATCAAATCCCTTTTTTATAGATCTTTCTTCTAAGTTTGTAAACAAACATTCTTGTTTAAAACCTAAAATATTCAATAGTAAATGAATGAAAAACTCTGCAGCAGCACCTGTTCTCATTGTTGAAGAACCCTTTGACTCCAAGAAGCCTAGCAGTTCTTTTTTTACATCCTCGACATTTGAATTACTATTACCTTCACATATAGAGACGATGTTTGAGTTTATTAATTCTATTAATTCTCTACTTTTATGCGTAATGTTCATGAAATAAACTTTATGTAATTCATCTAACTCATCACAAAACACCTGCAATCCATTTACCATATACACACATCCTTTCCTCAAGTAACACGATTGAGGTGTTACTTGTTAACTTTCTTCTTTAATGCATTGATTACTATCATCGTTAACATTGATGTTACTAAAACGATGACTAACAAAAACTGAAAATCATCAACTAGATCTGACGCTACTTTCCCAACATCAACTACTCCATCTCCTCCTGCATGAGGATTAATCATATAGACATAATGATCCAAGATAAAATCAAGGGCTACTGCCACAGTGAATACTAAAGCATTTATGATTAGTGTAATGCCGACTCTTATAAACATTCCGTAATCTTTTTTTAGCCTTGTAAATGTATAGTAACTAAGCGTTACTGGTAATATTAATACTGGCAGTAAACAAATTATATTAGGTACATAAACATCTGTAAGAAAGACTGAAATAATACTTAACAATACTAAAATTTTTATCATATGAATAACTAGTTAAACTAGTATCCTCCTCTCACCATTAAAATAACTAAAAGAAAAGAACCTACACGAATATCGGTTCAATGTTCCCCCATATCCCACTAGTTTTATTCTACACTTCAAACAAAGAGATTTCCATCCAATGTGTGAAAATAAATGCGACAAATATGTCGTTTTTATCAATATTGTCAAAATGGTATTCACTACTTTTTATTTTAATCACTATATAATTACAAAAGTAGTCCCTTTTAGAGGACTACGAGATAAGATCATCAAAGATTGAATGAACATATGATAAACCTTTTGCTCTTTTTCTTGGTTTAACTTGTTTGGTTTTTCTTGTTTCTAAGCTAACACCTAGTCTAACAAGCTCATCGATCGAAATGTTCATTGAGACAACACGGTCATTTTGATGCTCGTCTTCGCTCAACAGATACGGTCTGATATGCGTCATCAGATTTTCATAAACACTTTCTTTATCAAACTCTAAAATATATTTACTTGTTGCAGGTACAATAAAGCCTTCAACGTAAAAAACATTACTATCAAAAATACTTTTGCTTGAAAGACCAGTCCTGATATAAACCAAGTATCCGTCAACTGCAACAACCCTTAAAGAAAAATCGCTATTTTTGAACCTTCTCAACTCTCCAAGAACAAAGAGACTATTATTCTTTGTCGTTGGTTTATATTTCCATATATACTCATTTGGTGACGTTTTGTAACATAAAAAGTACTCTATTCTCATACATCCTCCACATAGTGCTAATAATAAAAAAGGAGCCTAGTTTAACTCCAAATAGGAAACTAGACTCTTGAAGAATAAATTCTTCATTAATACTTTTACCCCCACAATGGTTTTCTAGGATCATCGCGTCCGTCATCGCCGTCGCAATAATAATCCTCGATTGTCTCCCCATTGACATATGTCTTAAATTCAATCATCTGTGAGATTGACCCTAAAGTTAATGTAAATGCTAACAACGAAAGCACAAAAACTTTTTTCATCAAACTACTCCTCCCAACAAACTAGGTAGAGTTTAGTTTAGATTTCTAAGTTTTAGTAGGTACTATAGTTCCCATTTGATTAATTCATAGTCATTTCAAACAAGTTTTCTAATCTACAATGTTTTTCATTTTAAAGCCAGTTTATGATGATTGAATTGATTTTTTGCTAATTACGGTTATAATGGTGGTGCAAGAAGTATCGGAGGTGGATTATGAATAATGATTTTGGCTTAACATTGTCTCAAATCAGAAAATCGAAGGGTATTACCCAAGAAGAACTGGCTTATGACATCTGTACAAGAAAATACTTGTCTAACATAGAGAATGGAAGACAAACACCAACGGTACTCAAGTTAGAGCAACTTTCCAATAAGCTGGGTGTTGATTTAAGTTCTATCTATCATTTGAGTCTTTATTCAAACCCATACGACACCAAAAAGAAAATCGAGCATATGGATGAATTATTTAAACACCGTAAGTTTTTAGAACTAAGAAAACTTATTATTGAGTGTGAACACTCAAATGACTTTCAAATACCTATTAACCAGCAGTTAATAGTATTATATAAGGCAATGAATGCCTATGAGTTAGACCAAAACCTTGCTGAGAGTAAATCACTCCTAGAACAAGCTTTTGCTGTTACAAACAAAACAAACATCTTAGAGATAAAGTGTGACAGACAACTAACATACATTGATTCTAGAATACTGATTAGTTACTCTAAAATACTGATTGAAAATAACCATCTAGAAGATGGATTAAAGCTATTAACTACGATTGAAGAGTGTTTATTAAAGACTTATCTTGGAAACAGTGACTCAAGAGGAGAGATCCTTTTAAAAGCGATGTTCAATAAAGCTTTTTTATTAAATGAGAAATCAGAATATGATACTGCTCTCGTTTCAATTGAAGAAGGTATCGATAAATCAATCATTCAAAATAACTTAACATTACTTTCAAACTTTTATTATCTAAAAGGTGTCATAAAGTTTAATACTAAAGTTCTTGATGAAGCAGAAAGTTTGTTTAACATGTTTTTATCACTAAGGCTAGCTCTTAAAGACACAAAATACTTTAAAGTGATGAAGGAGTTTATCGAAGAAAGTTATGGATTTCATTATGACTTTCATATCAAATAAAAAAAAAAGACATTGCAACTTTTGCAATGTCTTTCATTTATTTATACAACTCCACTTTGTAATTTGAAGTACCTTCTTCTTTATAACTTAGAGACAAACCCTCTTTATGAAAGGCAATACTATAATAGTATCCCTCATCAATTGGTAATCTCCCCTTTTGCTGACCTGACATGTTGAATGTCCAAATTGTTCCTAGGGCTCCACTTGTTCCAGGTCTAGAACCTATTACATAGAAACTATCTTGACCATTAAAAGTAAGACCTTGTGCGAAAATCCCAGACTCATCTTTAAAGTCATTAACCCATTCTACTTCACCAGCTTGATTCATTTTCATTAAGAACGATTTCAATGAAAGCGTAATTGTTCCAACTCCACTATCGTAGGCTGTACCGTTCAAACCTAGAGCATATAAATCACCATTATAAACGATCATATCTTTTAAACTAGTAACGTATTCACTTTCAAAATCTTTAGTCCATAAAACATCACCTGTTTTTGTCATCTTTATTAGTCGATAGTCGGTATTGTAATTACTCCAGCTATATAAACTATAGACTAGAATGTCATCACCAAACTCAATCGCTTTAAAAGAAAGTTCACCATTAGTTCCAGATGGTAGTGTTCTTCTTGAAAAAGCCAAGTCATGTCTTACATAGTTAAAATTTGAATCAAGTTGAACCACATTGATATCTTGATTACGTTTCATTAATGCAATGACATACCCCTCTTTAGTTTTTGACATGTTTCCTTGTGTAACAGAATACTTAAACTCACCATCAGCCCAGTCATCACCACTGACTCCAGAAACTTCATTTCCATCTTGATCAAATTCGATTATATATCTAAAGTACCCTTGTGAACTTCTTTCAGCACAGTAAACATATACATTATTGTTTTCACCTTCAAAAATTGATCTTAAGTTTATCTCATTATTTCCTTGGATGTCTTTTTCCCAAACAAGTTCTCCGTTTCTGTTGTATTTTTCAACAAAACCTGCCAACTTGTTAGTTCCTTTATTACCATAAAGAACAACACTTCCATCGCTCAAGTTCAACACATTTACATGCATAAAGTTGTTATTCTTGTTAGTCATAGATGACCACTCTTTATTAAGTACCGTGGTAACATCTCTTTTATAGTCTGACTCATATAACTTAGAGACTAAATTAAAATGATAATCAAGTTCAACCTTAACTGTATAAGTTTTACTATACTTTAGTTCTTCAAAAATGAAGTTGTTCATTAAGTCAGATAACACTAATTCTTGTACTAAATCTTCTCCATCATATAATGCTACGGTTGAAGTCTCATAACTTACACTACCACCAAACTCTTTGATGTTAAGTGTTCCTTCGATACTTGTAAATCCACCATCTAACTCAATTGTTACATTTGGTTCCTCTAAGTTATTTACATAGTTCATGTAAAGACCACCTGCTCCGAGCAAGACAACAATCAGAGTCACAATTAATATTACTAGTTTTTTATTCATCTTTTTTCTCCCTTAAACTTATGATTAGTTTGTTAGTGATGTTTATGAATTGATAAATCGTCATGTTCAACACTACTGATAAACAAATTATTTCCATCGACGATTAGTTCTAGTGCTCGACCTTCTGAAACTCTAGACATGGAATTCATAGAACCATCTTGTCGAACCTTCCATAAATAGCCATATCTAAATCCAGCTTTAGCTGATACCCCAGCAATTAAATAATCACCATTGTTATCGATTTCAATATCTGAGAATCGATCCCAATCAGATTCTTCAAAGTTTGTACACCAGATAAGACTTCCTTTTCCATCAACCCTATAAAGTGCTGTATCAAAACGCGTTCTACCTTCTATTGCTTTCACATCATCATGGGCATACCAGATTTCTGTTGCAAAGACAATATTATCTCCATCAATGACCAGATCAGTAATCTTAGCATCTCCTTCATTCTCAAATGACTTTTCCCAAATGATACTTCCATCTGTATCTAAATACATCAACTTAGCATCTCTTCTTCTCATTGACACTACATCTTGAGTTGCTAACAGATAACCTTCTTTATACTTATATAGTTGATGATTGACCCCTACAAGCCATTTATCTATTTTAACCCTACTAAACAGTTCTTTGTTTACAACTTGTCTATCATTTTGATCCAGTTTAACAAAGTAGAACTTGTTGTTTTTTTCAATAGTAAATGCTGTACTATCTTCATCATAGACGAGTTCTAAGCTCGAATTAAAGTAATAACTATTCGTTCCAAACCACTGCGTGTCAGTCGATTTAGAGATAATTTGCCCTTCTTGATTAAAAGTCGTGATATGGATAAGACTTTTTCCATTACCATATTCTTTTCCGTTCACTTTGATAGTACCGTCTTCCATTTCTTTCGCACCAGTTATACTGACAATACCATCTGACTCAAAAAGGTGATCCCAGATCAATTGTCCTTCTTTTGAGTACTTTGAAACAAACGCACTAAACTTGCCTTGATTATATTGACCAGAAACAACTAACATATTACCATCTGATAACTCAAAAAAGTCATATGGTATTGGGTTACCTTCTTTTGTATCAGTTGCTATTTTTTCACTATCAAATGCTGTCCCTAACTTCACTTCACTTTTAATCTCTTTATTTGTAAAATAAAATTTATTTTTATAGGCTAAGTTTAACTTTAAGTTATACATTTGGTTAAACTCTAACCCCTGAAAGTCCAACTCTCCTGTTGATGTTTCTAATGGCAAGGTTTCTAGTGTTCCTTCTTCTGTATAAAACTCAAACGTTGAATTCTCAAAATCAATATCAATTTTTTCATCAACAATTGAATAAGTAGCATGAATTGAATCATACCCTGCCTCTAATTCTATCTTTACTTCTGGATCTTTAATTGTAAACTCATATCCAAAATAAGCTCCAACAACAATCCCTACAAATAATAATCCAATGATAACTTTTTTCATTAAAATCTCCCTATCCCAAAAATATATTTAGATGAGTAACCTTTATTGACCATAAAAAAACTCACCAAAAGGTGAGTAAATAATACACTTCAATTCTCCCCACCCTGTATTATCTTAGTACTCAAAAAATACTAAGTCAACACGGTGTGTTGTAATCATTTAAATCAGCTCTTCTTCTAACTCCGGTAGTTCTTCGACAGTAATCTTCTTCGATATATCCATCGACCATAACATCCCTGCAAGATTTCCTATTACTACAATGGCAGTAAATAAAATTCGATTACTCTTGCTGAACTGTTCATACTTCCACATTCTATAAATTGCTACTGGGAAAAAGACAAGAACCCAGAAAATTGTTACCCATACTGATGCTTTTTTCTCTTCCATATATTTTCCTCCTAAATTACAAGTTTAACTCTACATAAAATATATCACACTTAAAATGAAGTTAAGTCTTTTACGCAAATATTTTTAAATATTATTCACTTTCAGTTAACTCTACAAGTTCATTCCTAGCTGACGAGAAGTAATATTGATAAAATACTAGGTTCTCATCAAACAATACTGTGTAAGTAAAATAGGCAATCGCAACTATCGATAAAAGTGACAGGACTGTTACAGCAAAAGATAACTGATAGTTTATCAACTTGATAAAATCGATTAAGTTAAATCCTGACAATAAGGTTGCAAAAGACAAGGCAACACTTCTTTTAAAGAATATCGCGACACTTGATGCAACTAACAAACCAAAGACAACGTATGTGTAGAGTTCAAAGTTTTGACTGCTGTATAGTGAGTAAATCAATACCGCTAAAATGATGACAAAGACATAGATTGATAACAGTTTATTATAGGTTGCTTTTGCCTTCTTTATCCTGTTGTTCTTAGTATGTTCACTTACTTTTTCAAGTCCCTTATACTTACTCTCATAAAAGTAGTAGGTTAAGTGTTTAGACTTAATCAAGTAATAGGCTAATGCTAGATTGATCAACCAAAAGAGAACTTCAAAACTGATGTCTTCAACTAATACATTTGGATCGAATAGATCAACAAATGCAAATACAACAAACATGAGAAAGAGACCACCAAATATCTCTTTTGCAAAAATATTCTTTTTTACAAATAAACCCATAAATATAAGGTATATCAAAAAAATGATGATTCCTAATATGGTTATGCCTTCATAAAGCATTAAAGAAAAGCCTGCTAATCCCATTATGATAAGTAATGTTGATATGACCTTGTATTGCTTTTTACCTTTATCAAACATAATACCTCCAAAAAAAGAAAAACACCTAAAGGTGTCTTCGTTCTAAAATTTACTTCCCACCCAATAAAAGTTTATCATCAGGTCATAATCGAGTCAATATGCAGCAGTTGATCTCTCCCAGATGTATTCCTCTATCTCGGGAATTGAGTTCCATAAACGCTGTAAGTCACTGCTAATCTCATCTCTTAAATTCATTAATAGCATATCAGGCTTTTCAGTCTCTTTGGTGACACTAAGACAATAGGCAATCGTTTTCTCTTTTACCTTAGTCAAACTATAGTATTCTTGACTGATCTTGTCTCCACTGTTATTTTTCATTGATGCCCAAAGCTCACGCTCATAAATATTAAGACCATGGTAGATGTCTTTAACAATCTCATTTTGTAGCTTGTCTGATTTACCATACAATCTTGTACAATTTTCAAATGAACTTCTGATTTCAAGGTAGTAATCTGCAGTTTGATCTGATGTAATACTGTTCTCTCTATTATCCAAATACAACTTAAAAAAGATAACATTACTAATAAATAAAACAAATATAATCGCAAAAACTTTGTTACTCATTTTCATATTTTACCCCCAATTAAAAAACTCACTAAAGTGAGTATAAATGATACAACCCACCCTCTTCTAGAGTAGCATCATTCTTGATTGATGTCAAAACACACTTGTCCAAATAGAAAAATTGTACAAATAAAAAAAACATCCCTAGATGTCCTAGATTTGATTACCTAAAGGTAACCCCCCCATTGCCATAAGTATACGCTATTAACACAAACTATTAAATAGTCGCATACGGTTAAAAATGAATCTATTTTATCTTAAACTTGTATGTCATATTTTTTATCCAAGGTTAATCGGTAGTAACCGATTAACGTTTGATCAACGCCTGTCACCTCTACTAACTTAATAAATGAGTTAAAGACCTCTACTGCTTCTGTCCGTTTACCCATCTTAAGTAAGTATTTACCTTCAAGGTACTGAATTGATGAGAGTGGAAATAATAATCCTTTCTTCTGACACCAATCTTTACTCTCTTGAATTGAAAGTTTAAGTAATTCATAACTTCCCTGTTCAAACTGAGTAAAGGCAATGTTATATAATACGGTTGCATAAACAGTTCTCATTTGATCAATAACTTGCTCATTCTTTGCAATATGCTTTACTGCCATAAAATACTTTAGTGCCTGGTCATACTGTTTCATTTTGATATAGACAACACCGATAAAGTTTAAGATACGCAGGTCAATTAAATCATGCGCCGCTTTTTCTTTTAAAAACGTCTCTAACTCAAAATCCGCTGATATAAGACTTTTTAACTTCATAACTTGTTCAACTGAACTTAGTTCTTGGTCTTTATACATCAAAAACTCATACATACTTATTGTCTTTTGTAGATTAGTATTACATATGTTTTTTAAGGTTACCAATTGATTAATCAGTTCTTTTTTCTTTTCTTGTTTACCTGTTTTCTCATAAAAATCTATTTCATCACATATTTCCTTCACTTTAAAGGAGATATCATAATCAATATCTTTTGTTAACAAGTAAAAACTGTGTCCTAGTTTTTCACCCAATCCATTAAGAACGATTAAACTCGGCACGTACAATCCTCTTTCTACTCTATATAAATAACCTTCACTACAAACACCATCAGCTAACTCTCTTCGTGAGAAGCCCCGGTTCTTTCGCAGTTCTTTTAGTTTTTCTCCAAACGCTATTTGATTCATACGACCTCCATTAATACTTTAATCCACTTCATTCCAAACAATCTCATATTCAACTTGAGTTAACGCGCCAATATTAGCAACATAGTCACTCAAAAGTTTTTTTACTCGTTGGTTGGCATTATCAATTAACAATGAATCTGACTCTGCTACTTTTCTCATCTTGTCTTGAGCATCTCCAACTGCTTTCGTAACATCAGCAGCTGTTATCTTAGCTGAATCACTATCAATGATAAATGAATCTTTTGTTAATGACTCTTCATCTACTACTGTCGATAAAATCTCTGCTTGTGGTAACGATATGGTTACAACATTGTCTTTTACTTCAAGTTGCAACTTAGAAGCGTCAATTCCAATTTTTACAATACCACTATATTCAACCCAAATGTTTTTGTCTTTTTTCCAAAACCAAAATCCTGAAGCATCTTCTTCTTTATATTTTGCAACATTGTGATAATAAACATCTAACACAGCTAGTTCACTAATACTTTTCATTTGTGATAACTTTACCTCAATCTGAGGAGTCTTATCTTCAGCTTGACAAGCACCTAAGGAAATAGAAAGAACAAACATTACTTTTAATATCATCAATTTATTTAATTTCATCTTATTCTCCCCTTTCTATTTATTGAAATCTAACACATAATCAGGATAACTGTTTTCGATGAAAGGATTTACAAGTGCCTTTACAATATTTTCAGTATTTTGTCTTGCCAAAGTAAAGATTTCACTTTCACTCATACTTTCATCACGAGCATCAGCGATACACAATTGATAAGCCTCATCCAAAATCGTACTTTCATCAATACCTTTATTGATAAAGATATAATCTAGTGAACCAATATCAACATTAACCTCTAACATCTCAATCTCTGGAATTAAAACAAAAATAGTCTTAAGTTCATCATAAGCACTAAATGAAATCTCTTCAAAGTTGATTCCTAATTTAATCACGGCTTCATAAGAAATATAATAGTCAACACTACCATCAGCATTACGATGAGTAGATTTCGCCACACCATTGTAAACCGCGTTATAAGTGTTTAACTCACTAATCTGAACAATTTTATCAAGTTCACTGACAAGCTCTAATTGCACTTTATCTTCATCACGATTTAAATTACTAATTGTCCCAATAACAATGATTAACATTAAAATGATAATTATCATAATTCTTTTCATTTGTTCCACTCCTTAATAAGTCACATTTACTAAGTAAATTATATCATAATTATGAGTCTGAATAACAATTAAAAACTACAACCCCAGTTGTTGTATTTAACCTACTTTGTTATTCCTTCACTTTGAGTCATCTGATAAATCCAATCCCTTTCTTTAGTTAGTTCAAATGCTTCCATATTAATACTCATACATTTAAACCCCCTTCAACACAAACAAAAAACCTTAGAATAAAAATTCTAAGGACAATAATAATGCGGTACTACCTTAGTTCACGGTTAACTGTGCCTACTATAACGTTAAAGAAGTTACCTTATTTGTCACTTACTTGCTGCTCTTCTTGAAGTGTCTTTCTTGTCTCATTTAACAGTTTCAAGAAATAAACACAGATTACAAGAGAGGCAAGAAAACCTAACGAATTCTTCACAGGTAATCTTTTAGCAAGATCTTCATAAATAAAAAATTGTGCGATGTTAGCAATGTATAGCCCAATATTGATGATAAACATTCCATAAGAAAAGACCATTAATGGTTTAACTAACCTCTCAATATGTTTAATTAAAATTCTTGCAATGATTATATACAAAGATGCTACAACGACAATAATCAGAAGCAGCAATAATTTACTTTGCGACGTACTCATAAACAGCATATCCAAACCATATAATGGTGCTAGCAAAAATCTGGCAAAGAAGTATAGTGCAACAGTAACAATAATCTTAAATTGTTTCATGTTTTCCCCCATTAATTGTAAGTTATAATTAAACCTACTTCTCTTTCATTATTCACGATCAGTTTATAGCTGATATCTTCAAAACCTAAAGCCTTTCCGATTCGTACATACTCTTCAAGACGATTAGGATATGTTTTAATTGATCTGATTCCATAATCTAGTACATTCTTAGTACCTAAATCAAGTGCCAAGACAATTTTACCATCATCATTTAACATACTTTTAAGATGCTTAAGAACTTCAAACTTCTTTTCTATATGAATGAACGTTAAGACACTATAGATTTTATCGAACTTCTTCTCTGGGTGGTAATCAAAGACATCCAAACTAAACAACTCAACACTCTTAGGCAAGTTCTTTTTACATTTGTTAATTGTCTTTTTTGATAAGTCGATACCTGTTAGGCTCCTGGGTTGATACTTTAAAACTTCCAAAGCAATCCTACCTGTACCAATTCCAATTTCCAAAATATCATCATCAAACTCCACATCAAGTTCATCATAAAAAAAATGTCCGGTCCATTGATTCATATACGCTTTTAATGCTTTCGAATCATAAACAACATCAACTCCTTCATCTATTAGTAAGTCATAATGTTGTTGTGCTGTTTTATTGATAAAAATCACTCCCCAAAAATTATATGTTAAAGGTGTTACTTTTATTGATTTATGTTAACAAGCTATATGTTCACACTTATTACTTGTCTGAAAATAAGTTTTTCAAACAGAGTTTGAGCTGTATGCATCTGATTTGATTCAAGATTAATATAAGTAGTTATCAATGAATCAAAATCTGCTTCTATTCTTGCTTTGATCGATGGAGGTAGTTTTGAATGATCTTTAAGCATCATTACCAACTCATCAAGATTTTCCTTAATGTTTCCCAATTTGTAGTACGGTTCTATGCAATTAAGAGGATAAACATCAAAGTTTGTATCGATGTATAAGTTATCTAGACTTACTTTATCAATGGTCTTCTCTAATATTTGGTCTTTTAATTCGTGCGCTTTTGATTCAGGAAAATATAAGTCATTTTCTTTCTCATAAATCTCAAATGTTGCACTTTTAATGTCATCTTCAGTTGGAACAAACTCATCTGTCTTTAAGACGCCACCACTATAAAAGAAGTTACCACTTACAAAAGCATTAACATTAAGTGTTTTAGCTTCTTGAAGTAATGAAGAGACATCATCAGTATGCCCTTTTGTTAACATAATTTGCCAAACAACATCTATACCATGTTCAAGGCAGAGTTTGCTTGCTTTTACAATTTCATTAAAATGACCTTTTCTATTCACAAAAGAATCATGAATCTCATTTGTACCAAACAAAGTGAACTTAACTACTCGATAAAATGAACTCAACTCTTTGACCAAGTCTTTATTGTATGCAAGACCAAATCCATTTGTAACCAACATCCCTTTTCCGTTTTTGAGGGTTAGTTCGGCCTCTTTAAGTCTCTTAATCAAAGAAGCAAACTCAGGATGATAGGTTTGCTCTTGTAAAAGATAGACAGAAGTATCGTATCCTGATTTCTCTTGAAAGGATTTTGATAGGTTGACTACATCTTCAATATCAATTAACTCTCGTTTTGCTTTTAACTCATAACAATAACAATGTTGACAATGATTCGGACAACCTGTTACTTCATAGTTAAGAATAACCTTATTCACGTTATTCTTCCTCTGGCCATTGCCAACCTTCAATACGACCGACAAAATCACCATTAATTCCCATTCCACTGATATCAGTTGGAACTTCTTTTTCACCAAGTAAAATCTTTAAATCTTTACATGTTGTTAAATAAGAGATTTCAGCAAGCACTGAGTGAATCACACCCAGTCTCTCTTCTTTTAAGATACCTGCAATAATTTTTCTTTGATCTTCATTTAAACTTTCAAGTAATTTATTAAACTCATCATGAGCACCAGTATCAGAGAACCTTGCATTTTTTATCATTAACTCATCTCTTGATTCTGTTTGATAAGTGTTTCTTACTAAACCATCAATGAAACTCATATATTCTTTTCTTGGACACATAACTATTCTCCTTTTATAAAATAAAAAATCCACTACGGGTAGTGAATTATTGTAATCTAAAAATATTTCCCCACCAATTACAATTCTACATTGCATTAATAACAATGTCAATCCAGGTTTGTTATATCATTGTGGACTCAATTATCTGCAAAGCAATCGTAGAAAAAACTTAAACAGATTCTTTAATTGCTCATCACTTAACTCTTCTAAGTCAAGTAAAGCCTGGTATGGATTACCTTCAAGATCCAGCAACTTAGCAAAGGCTGGTTCTGTCTTTAATCCACTTTTCTTTAAATTAATTACTTGTTCTTTAAACTCCTGACCTAAGAGCGTTAGCAACCTATCTTCAATCAACATATGTCGATAACCATTTTGCATTGACGTAGGTTCGCTTGATGCATACAACTCAAAATCAAAGTTGTCATAGATAAAGTTGATAACGGTAGGAGCTGTTTTATCACTCGTAATCAAGAAATCTTTACAAGTACCAAAATGATCTTTAACTAAGATAGTAAACTCCTCAAAGTTTTTTACATGACAAATGATATCAAGATCACTTTTATCTGTATCAATTGAGATTGGAATGGTTCCAACTAAGATTGGGTCATACTCTTTTAGGACATTTAAGATACCTAGTTTAGTCATAACTTCAAATGCCCTTCTTTGTTTTTCATTACCCTCTTGTAAGTAACTAATATCTTTAAAATCTCTCATACGACCTCCTAATACATTAATCGTTCAATCGAAACAATAATCTTTAACATTTGCTTGTCCGTTAAAGCATTCTTTGTACCCATCTTTTTAATTGCTTTTATTAATGACTCATCTTTTTTGCTTTTACACGTAACAACCTTAACTTTGTTAGATGAGACCTTAACAACTGCCTCTGGATTTGAAAAGACCAAACAACTTTCAATCCAAGGATTTAAGTGATCTGTTTTTAAGTGGTTAGACAGAAAGTAAATATGCCTTGATAGTTGCTTAACTGGATTCTTAAACTGATTCTCATAGAGTGTATCAGATGAGTTTGAAGTTTTGGTTTGAGTGAAAAACTCACTCTCATCATTCCCCTTGATTAATCCTCTTTGGTTTTTGACTTCAATAACAAACACACCATTCGGACCAACTACAATACTATCAATTTCTGTTTTTCTTTTATTTTCTTTAATCTTAACATTATGAAAAACTCGGTAATCATTACCAAGTTTATTAAGGGCTTTACGAACTGTCTTCTCACCTTTGTTTCCAGCTCGTTTTATGTTAAATTGTTCTTTTAATACAACTAAGGTTGCAAGGGCAATCATAATGATAACAATAACAAAGTATTCCATTTTTGATCCTTTCTAATGCAAGACGTTAGGCAAATATCTATTTTAGATAGAGCGCCCTTAAGTATCTTCCCTCTGATTCTGTAAAGTGAGGTTCTAAAAATAATCCTTCTTGAATTAGGTATGAGTTTATTTCACCAAATACTTGATGCCACATCTCATTTCCAATCTCTTTTAAAGTGGCTTGATGCGACAGGGCACTCAGTCCCTTCAATTTATGTTCAAAATTACTAAAAATAGTGGAAACTTCCTCTTCAATTAAGGAAAGCACTTCGTTTGCAATTTCTTTAACACAATCAAATGAGATCACTGGGACTTTGAAGATAACTTTATCTTCCTTAAGTTCTATGTAATCAAACTGTCTTAAAATATCTAGATTCTCAAATTCTCTAGATGTTAGTGGTTCTTGATTTAAGACCTTAAGAATAGAAGCAGCTAATTCTGACATTTGCTTTTCTTCAAAAGAAGAAAACTCAAAATTAAAACTCTTATTGATTGCATCAATGTTTTTAGGATTTGCTTGAACTAATCTAAAGTATCGATAAAAATCTTTTCTATCACCAAAAGAATCACCAAAACTATTAAAGATGACATCCTCTGTAAAGTAATTATTACTAGAACATAACATTTTTTTACTGAAGTATTCAACTTGTTCTGACTTCTCATAACCAACAACAATATAATCTCGACCTAATGGTTGTACTTTTGAGATTGCAAATAAATCCTTTTTTGCGAAATAATCAAGTGCTAAACCATCAAATGTTTTGTCTCCAATCAAATGATAAAGTAATCGATTAACATCATTGACTTTAAAATCGTACTGACTTAGAAGATGCTTTAACTTCTCTTCATTCTTTAGCAATACATCACCTATTTGCACGACCACCTTCTTTGAAAATCGTTCAATGATCTTAATATCACCATCAATAAAGAATGGAAAATTTAAGGAAAACTTCTCCTGTTTTGAAACAATTAGGTTCGCTTTAATCAAATGATCCACAATTTGATCTAGTGTGCCTACTGCTATACTTAACTCGTTTGAAAGAGATAACAAATCATAAGTATAACCTTGTTTCTTAGCAAGAGTTAACACAATATCTTGAATCCTTTTATCTTTAAATATTTTGTATGGATTTAAGTCATCGTAATCTCCTGCAGAACCAAATACAAAAATATCTATCGCGTCCATAAATTACTCCTTTAAAAAAACTCACAGATGTGAGTTTTAAGTATTCCCACCTTTTTAAGTTTAACATCATGGTCATGTCAGTGCAATAAGGTGTCTATATTAAGAGTCTTGGGCAATAACCTCAAGATCAAATCCTTCATCTTCAGTTGGTGCTTCAAAGTATTTTGTTACTTCTCTAAACACTTCTTCAGAATCAAAGTTCGCTCTTTCTGGTTGTTCTACTCTTCTTTTTTCTAAATGTTTCAAACAAAGTTCATCTGTTGCATCAATGTAAATTAATTTATGATCACAATCAATTCCTTCAATAATGTCTTTAAACCACTGACGTTGTTTTACAGTGTTACCAGGAAAGTCCATTACAACTGATGTACCAGTAGCAAGGATTCTTTGAACATGTTTTTTCATAATTGGTTTCATTCTATTTGAATAAGTTATGTAATCTTTAAAACTTTTAATTTCTTCTTGATACAAGTCAGCTAACCATTCATCTTCTGAGATATAAACTGTCTTTAACTGCTCAGAAAGAATCGATGCAAACGTTGATTTACCTGCTCCCATTTTACCAATGAAGAAAAAGATTAACGGTTTCGTTTCCATAATAATTCTCCTTTATATAAGTTTAATCGCGTACTAATTATAACACTGCCTTTAATTAGTTACAAATGAAAAAAACTCACTGTTACAGCAAGCTTTTGTTGATTATTTCTTAGAATAACTAACAATAAAATAGTTTAATCCTGCAAGAGTAGATACAGTCATGTAAACCATTAGCATGTATTGTCCATTCCATGCTGATGTTTGTAGTGCTGAGATTCCTGTAACATTCATACTTATAAAGCCAATTAAATAAGTTAATGGAATAAGGATTAACAAGTAAGGGACTAGCTCCTTTGCCTTTTTAATCACCAAAATATATGTGGCTCCTGATAGAATGTTTGCAACACCAAAAGCAGTCATCAACATCAATGTATCTGGTGTTTGTGTCATCTGTGCAATATGCTCTGATGCATACATAATCAAGAATGTGTGTAAAAGACCTCTTATCAAATCAACTACTGCTAAAATTCCCAATGTATAGATTGCAAGTTTAAGTGCTCTCTCTTTTTTCATAATACCCTCCTTAAATGTTACACTGTAACAATTGATATCTTTATTATATAATTGGTTTAAGTACCAAACAATACTTGAACCTTATCTTATACAAAGAAGGAGTTTTGTAACATGAAACGAAGCAAGCAAGTAAATGAAAGCATCACTATGATAAAGGATGCGATGAAAAGATTACTTAAAACTAAACCACTATCGGAGATTACAATGTCGGAAATTGCTTTAGAAGCAAGTGTAGTTAGAATGACACTATATCGTCATTTTTCAAGTAAGGAAGAAATAATCACTGCAATCATCAAAGACAATGTAGTCAGTTCAATAAGCAAGATTGATTCATCAAGTAAAAACCTGTTAATGGAGTTACAACTGATTCGCTTTAATCTTTTAAAAGACTCACCTTATACAATCATGTTACATCAAAGCAATCAACTCGATCCACTTTTAGATGTGCTCCGTGAAAACATTATGAGTGAAAATCAAATTCTTACTTTTAATCAGATTGACCCTTTGATGCTTGAATTCTTTATCGGCGGGCTTGATCGTATCACAAAACATTGGATAAGTGATGGCATGATAGAGTCTCCACAGGAGATGGCACAAAAAATAGTCAAAATCATAAATAAAATGATGTAGTTACTTCAAAGTAACCAGTTACTAAAAAGTGCATACTTACAATATTGATATTATCATTTATACTATAAGTAGATAGGAGGGTTAAAATGAGTAAAAGTGAATTTAAACAAAACTGTATTGAAGAATGTGGAATTGAGTACACATTACATAAGATTGGCGGTAAGTGGAAACCTTTAATTCTTTGGTTACTTTTAACACAAGGAACCAAGAGATATGGTGAAATTCGTCGTTACATTCCTGATGTGACCAATAAAATGTTAGCTCAACAACTCAAGGAACTTGCTGCTGATTGTCTAATTAGTAGAAAAGATTATAAAACGGTACCCCCTAAGGTTGAATACTCAATTACAAAGGAAGGGCAATCTTTACTGCCATTACTCGAGTTAATGTGTACTTGGGGAAATGAACATAGCATTATTTGTAGATAAAAGGCCTATGCTAAGCATAGACCTTTTTTTACTTTTCTTTCTTCTCTTCTTTGTTGTCCTTTTCCTCAACAATTGTAACCCCGCAAGAACAACCTTTCTTTTTACCTAGTAAGTTACTTAAAATACTTTTCTTTTTATTTTCCATACACTTCTCCTTTATGCAAATAAGATATTAAAGATAACACCTGTAATCGTTGCGACACTAAAGACTGATAACACAAAAGCAATCACCATTTTTTTCTTGAAGATTGTGTTTAAAAGCGTCACTTCTGGTATACTTGCTCCTGCTCCTCCAATCACTAATGCCATAATGGCTCCTATACTCATTCCAGCATCACCAAGTGCTTTGGCTATCGGAATCATCGTTTCACTTCTTACATACATTGGTACCCCAATGACTGCTGCTGTTGGGATTGCAAAGAAGTTATCTGGACCAGCATATATAGCAATAAACTCTTGTGGTACAAACCCATATATGAAGGCTCCTACACCCGCTCCAAATAACAAAAACGGAATTACTTTAACAAATAATCCAACCGTATCTTTGGCAGCAAACTTAAAGACTTGTTGATGTCTATATGATTTTGATCCTTCAATTTTGTCAAACGTCACTTCATCGTGACCACTTCCTTGAATTGTCACATTCTTAATTTGTGACTCCATTCCCATTTTTTCAAGAATAGTACCAATTAGAACTGCAAAGATGAAAGTAAACACAAAATATATAGCTGTAACTTTAACACCGAAGAAACGAGCAAACAATATAATAATCATTGGATTTAAGACTGGTGATGAAATCAAGAATGATATTGTTCCTCCAAAAGGTGCACCACTCTTAAATAGTCCAACTAAAATAGGTATAGTCGAGCATGAACAAAACGGTGTTAAAGCACCAAGTGCTGCTCCGATAACATTTTGTAACCTCTTATGAGGTTTAGTTAAAACATTCTTAATTGTATCTTTTGAAATGTAACGTTGCAGTAATGCAACAATGAAACTGATTACAATAAATAGAACTATCAACTCTACAAAGATGAGTTTGAAAAAGTCCCAAGCGACTGAAACATTATTAACGTCAAACATAATAATCTCCTCTAAATAATATAATTTCTTCTATAGTTGTTCGAACACTTTTTGAAGACAACTGCATTATAATAGAGTATAAAAAATTATGTAAGTATGCACTTTTATGTAACCAGTTACTTTTTGGAAACTATAACGTGTTTTTTCATGTCGTGAATATGATATGATTAATGTAACAATCTAATAAAATCGCGGGGTGATTAAATGATTTCAGTTATTGGAAGTATCAACTTAGACAAAGTCTACACTGTAGATAAACTACCACAAAAAGGTGAGACGCTAATATCAAGACAATATCAAGAGTTCTCTGGTGGTAAAGGGGCCAATCAGGCAGTTGCAGCATCAAGACTGGGAGCTAGAGTAACGTTTTTTGGTTGCGTTGGTGAAGATACTGATGGAGAGAAACTGATTAACAACATGCAATATGAAAATATCAATACACGGTTCATTAAAAAGAGTAACGAGCCTACTGGTTCTGCTGTCATCTTTGTTGGTGAAAAAGATAATATGATCGTTGTCAATCCTGGTGCTAACAAGGAAGTAACAACTGAATACATCGACCTAAACAATGTCTTGTTTAAAGAAAGCCGATACATTATTTTACAGAATGAAATCCCTTATGAAACTGTGAAGTATGTAATCAACAAATACCATAACTATGCAAAGATCATTTATAATCCTGCTCCATATAGAGACGTTGATACCGAGTTACTTAAGAAAGTATTTTTATCAACACCAAACTATGATGAGTGTCTTGCTCTATTTGGGTCAGTTGAAAAGGCATTTGAGGTATTACGAACACGACTTGTTGTAACCAATGGGAGTGAAGGTGTTTTATATTATGATAACGGAATCAAAACAATACCTGCACTACAGGTAAAAGCATATGATACAACTGGAGCTGGAGATTCATTTAACGGCGCATTAGTAGCGTTCCTTGAAAAAGGACTTACTACTATTCAATCATTAAAGTTTGCCAATGCCGCTGCTGCCCTTTCTGTAACACAATTGGGTGCACAAAGTGGCATGCCAACATATTATGAGTTAGTTGACTTTATAAACAAAAAGGTGTGAAATCACACCTTTTTAGTTTGTTATAGATCCATCATTTATCGTTTTTAGTCCATAGACTGAGATGGCTTTATAGTCTGAACCAATATATTTCTCTACTTCATTGATATTAATCAATCTTAAGTCAACCACTGTGACTTTTGCATAGTTAAGTGCCATAAAGATTGACAAGCTTTGTGAATATGAATCCCCAAAGATCACTAACTCCCCTTCTCCATTTGGATTAGTAATAGTTGTAATTGGTGAAACTCCTCCACTAAAGTAAGTGTATTTATCGTGACCTTCTAACTCCTTATCAAAGTATACACTATCATAACAGTCATCTAGTTTGCAGATTGTTAGGTTTTTTACTAAGTCATTGTCTATTTGATAGATTGAATCTTTTAATAAGGAATACATTGACTTGTTGTAGTAATAGCCTTGAAAGTCCTGTGATACTTCTTTGAAGTCTAAACTTAGAGCATCTTTTACAAGGTGGTGATACAACTTATAAGCCCCTTGATGAGATAAGTGTAAGTCCGTCTTATAAAAGTCATCTATATCAAATAAATCAAATAACAAGTTCAATTCCTCAAAATCTGACTTGTTAAGATGTAAAAACTCATCTAAATACAAGCTTTTATCTGGAATAACAAAATGTTCGTCAATGTTGAACTTCTCTTCTAAACGTTTGATTGTTTCAAGATACTTATCAATGGCTTTATCATTTTTTGGAAAGACTCTTTCAAATAAATGTTCACCCGAAACATAAATTCCATTGTTTTCTGGACTAAGTTGTAAATGGTATTTTGTAATTGATTTTAGTTCTCGTAGTAACTTCTTAAAGGCGATTTGATCTTCGACATAATCATTTAAATCATCACTAAAATCACCATTAAAGAAGTCCTTAATTTGAACATCTAACCATTCTGTTAATGTTTTTTTCTCTATTTCATCATAACTTGAATCAGCTTTAACAATATCACTGAACATCAACAGTAATAGGATTGCTGAAACAAGGATAATTTGTAGTTTCTTCATAATTAAAACCTAAAATAAATGAATGGTGAAAATGATGAGTCGACAATATATGTTAAGGTGATTACAAGTAAGATAATCACTAACCATCCTTTAGTTTCTTCCTTTAAATTTAGTTTGATCGGCATTGCAAAAATAATGGCAATCACTAAGACACTTATATGTGCAAATAGGTAATACAAATCTGCTTGAGTTACAATGTTAGTGATGTTAACTAACGCTTTTAAAACATTAAGTTGTTCTGTGACATCATTAATACTAAAGAAAGTCCAACTAATCGTTACAACAATCAATAAATATAAATGTTTAATGATGTTTGGAACTTTTTCAAACGTACTCTTGAACGTTTTTTCTAACACGATGAGAACTCCAAAATATAATCCCCAGAAAATAAAGTTAAAGTCAGCACCATGCCATAAACCAGTTAATGCCCATACTATTAGTAAGTTTCTAATCGTTTGCAGTGTTCCATTTTTTGATCCACCTAATGGGAAGTATAAATATTCTTTGAACCAACTCCCAAGACTTATATGCCATCGTTGCCAGAATTCACTGACTGACTTTGAGATATAAGGGTAGTTAAAGTTTTCTAAGAAGTTAAATCCAAACATCTTTCCAAGTCCAATCGCCATATCAGAATACCCTGAAAAATCATAATAGATATGTAATCCGTAACTAATTAACATCATCCAAGCCCCTACCATCGTTAACTCAGAGTCTTGATAAAGTTGGTGCATTAAAGCGAGTTGGTCAGCAATCAAAACCTTCTTTGCGAGCCCTACTATAAAACGATTGACTCCTTGATGAAACAGAGAAACAGAGTGCACTCTACCTTTTATAGCTGCTGTAATATCTTTATACTTAACTATTGGACCTGCAATCAACTGAGGAAACATACTCACATACATCATGTAATCTAAGTATGACGAACTTGCTTTTATTCTCTTTCTGTACACATCAATGGTGTAACTCAGTGTTTGAAACGTATAAAAACTAATTCCTATCGGTAAAGCAAGTCTTAAAGGGCTAATCCCTAGATTAAAGAGGTTTAAGACTTCAATAATTAAATCGGCATACTTAAAGAATGACAGTAATCCTATATTAAGGAAAACTGACATCAGTAAAAACCGTTTTGGATTGTTTGAGTTCTCTATTTTTAAACTTAGTAAATAGTCTAAGGTTGAACTAAACAACAGTAAAACAATATAAACTGGTTCACCAAATGCATAGAAACAAAGGCTACTAACAAGCAGCACAATGTTTCTTTTTTTAGGTAGTATATAGTAAAGTATTAAGACAATTGGTAAAAAATAAATGAGAAATAACCAACTACTAAAGACCATATCTATCTCCTATTTTAAGTTCTTAACAACATCCTCTAGAACTTCTTTTGAGACACTGTTTGTATAAATAACATAGTCATTGTAAACAGCAACTTGACCATCTAAGACAAAATCTTTCATCATTGATTCGATGTAAAAATCATTTAATAACAAGGCATCTGCTGTTGTTTGTTCTACATTTGTTGTTTTAAATAGTGCAAATAATTGATCAGACTCATATGAATAACTCAACACGGCTTCTTGTACAACAGATGTATCAAATCCTAGTGGTTCAGCAACTAAATACTCTAACTGACCTAAACTGAAATCGTCGTTCATAATCATTGTTTGTGTTTGTAAATTGATATTACCTTGTTCGATCGTTCTTGCCAGAACGTCAACAGTTGTACTTTCTTCTGACAATGCTTCTCTTTCAAAATTAAGTGCTTTAAACGTATCAATGACTTCTGTGTTGTCTTGAACACCACTAAAGATGTAAGTACTTCCAACACTTGTAATCTCATACTCTTCAATTGTGACACAAATTAAAAACCTTGAGAAATTCTCCATTGCAGCTTTGACTTCGTCTGGTGTTTCTGTTCCGTCAAAACGTAAGATTAATACTGCTCTAGCATCAACATTCATCATTGGTGAAATGACTGCACCATCAACAAGGTTGTCTACTCCAAACTTACTTTCTGAAGAAAGCCAACCCATAACAAGGTCTTTATCTTCATCACTATTTCCAAGAATACGAACGTTTACTAATCCCTCTACACTCTTTAATTCTTGGATTTCTTGCATCAATTCAATTGATGACTTATACTCTTTTGTTTGTTGATTACAACCTGCTAAAGCCACAACTAAAGCTAAGGTAATCATTGTTAAAATTTTCTTCATTGTAAATCTCCTTCTCTAAAAATACTTCATCATATTAACAATCTTAACTTCTCTTCTCAACAATACGTGGTAAGTTACACTTTCATAAAAAAACCTCACAAATGTGAGATTTTAAATTTTAACTTCAAACTTAACCACTTTGCTAAGTGGCACTTTAATTGTTTCATACATATTATGGCTATCAATAACTAAATGGTCTGTCTCAAGTGAAGATATGTAAACATACTCATAGACAGTAGCTTCACCAATGAATCCGCTCCAAAAGTTTTTGTCATTTAGTTCAAGATTGGTTTCTTTCATATAGAAGTCCTCAATCTTATGAGTTTTCAGTTCATCCACATTTAACATAAAACGTTCTCTTCCTTTTGTTTCTTCAATTGAAGTTATAAACGCTCTTGAGATAGCTCCATAAACTTGCCCCTCTTTTTCAAGATAAGTATAGTAGACAAATAATGAATCATAATTTGTGATGTATCCACCAAAAACACCATCATTCCATCCTGATAAATCGATATCACATCTTTGGTTGATAAAGCCGGCTATAAGTTCTTCTTTTTTTACAAGGATTTCTTTTCTTGCTAGGTTAACATCCTTTTTAATGGTGTTATTTTCAAGTAACACATCTAGACTCACTTCAAAGACTTTTGATAAAGCTTTTAAGTTTTCAATATCTGGAACACCATGATCACTTTCCCACTTGGCAACGGCTGACCGCGACACTGACAACTCATTTGCAAGATGTTGTTGAGACCACTGTGCTTTGCTTCTTAATTCTGATATTTTTTTTCCAATACTCATTTAATCAACTCCTTGACTTCATCATAAGTTGAGTTCTTATGTTACTCAAGTTACTTTCTTGATATCTTTGTTACTTATCGTAACATGCTTTTAAATATGTTGAAAAGGCATTTACAGCAAATTGCTCTGCTTCTTTACAATCCCTTACAACAGTTAATAGATCACTTAGATACTCATCCGATAATTTTTTTGAGCAAGATTTTAAGATTCTTGCCTTTGATAGCATCATCTGTAAGGTAATCGCTATGTTTTCATAAGCTTTTGCTGCTTTTACAAGATCTAAATTAGCACTATGTCGGTTAATAAAGATTGCACCATTGTACCTCGCTGTTGCCAACATATTTAAATGATAAACTAATGCGTGTTCATCTGCCGGTGTGAAACCCTTATCCAAGAAGGTTTTAACCGCCTCATAAAAGACATCGTAACTCTCTAAACCTTGTTTGTAATTCTCATCAATATTAAACTCACCCTTTGCAACTTTAATGGCATAATCGATCACATGATTAAATCTTTCTTCTTGATTTGATTTGTCGTAGTCGTCAATAATTGTCACATCTAAGATTTCAATTTCTCTTTGCCCTATCAACTCAGGACTTATCTCATTTTGGATCCCTTCATAACTTGCAAGGAACTTATTTGACTCTTCATTATACTCAAGAATAAGCGACCATTCAGGGATAACAGCATCCCAACAGATAGGTAACTTGTTTGCCTCTAGTGCCATTTTCATTTCTTTGATAGCTAAGGTTCTATACTCTTCTTTTTGATCAAACTTGTCCCACATTCTTCTAATTGTTGTAGTTTTTAATCCCAATCCTTCAAATGCAAAATCCAGATGAGTATTAAAATCAAATACCGACATCGATGAAGGACATAACCCCTTTGTAGCATTAATAAAGAAAGCAAACCCACTGTATCCAAAGACATCAATCATATCAATATCATAACCTTGATACTTTAAGGCTGATGCTAGTGCAGTTGGAAATGAGTGCCCATAACTATCTTGAGATTTTAACCATACGTTTTTATTCATTACATTAAACCTCCAATTTATCTCTTCTGTCTTTAACTCGACTCTGTTTTGTAATTCTATCGCTCCACCTGCTTTAACAAACTCTTTGTAATTACAGCCAAATTCGTTTTTTAAAGCCCGTGAAAGTGTACTTGCTGAAGAAAAGTTATAACGCGAGGCACAATCATACAACGTGTGGCCTGAAAACTTCATAAAGACTGCTTCAGAGACTTTTCTTCTTCTTACATAGTTCATAGGAGACATTTTAACAAGCTCTTTAAACAAACGACTATAGTGATATTCAGAGTATCCTGCAACTAGCGCTAGTTGACTCAAACTCAATGTATGAGCTAAATTGTCTTCAATAAAATCAATTGACTTCTGAATATGTTTCTTAACGTTCATTTAATCCCTCCTATCTAGATTTATTGTACCAAACAAAAACAAGGAATTGTTTGCATTCCTTGCTATTCGTTAAATCTTTTTATTTTAATTCAAGTCCAATTAAATGAACAAAGTATTCTGCCTGCCAAGATGAAATGATCGCACCTTTTATACAATGAAGATCAGCTCTAATATTGGCAATTGTATTAGTTGATAAATCTACTCCCTTTAATGACGTGTTGTAAAAATATCCTTGATCAAGTCTTGAGTCAATGACCGAGAGCTTTTTAACTTCATTTTCAAAGAAGTAACATTCATTTAAATCCGTTTGATTAATATGAACCGTTTTTAGGTTACATTCAGCAACGCTTAACATCGACGCATTTGTATCTTTAAACAACACATCACTTAATAAACAGCGATTAAACTTTGAACCTAGTAACTTGCAGTTAATAAACTCTACCCTTACAAAGGCACAGTTTGAAAAGTTAATCACCGAGAAGTCACAATTGATGAAGATAACATCGATAAACTCAACATCTGTAATTTCATCATTAGTGAACTTGATTCGCTCTAACTTACACACATCAAAAACTAAACGTTCACTTTCTTCAAGCGTTACTTCATGATCACTTAAGATCGCATTCTCAAACTTGTTTTCTTCAAACTCTAACACTTCTCTTTGTTCTAGTACTGCTTTATGTATTGGTTTTTTTGGTTTCATATCTTTTCCCTCTTTTGTTATGGCTCATGTTTATTCTAACAACTTCATCATTAAAAACATAGAACAATTTAACTTTTTAACAACTCAAGAAGTTGTTCTCTTTCAAATGCCAAAAACACAAGTGATAACTTTGGCCCTTTGTTACTTGCAAACAGTAATTTATATAAGATTCTAAAGTATTCTTTTTGTCTTGCTTTTAACTCTTTTTGATCACAGTCCATGATTCTAGGTATTGCATATAACTCACTTTGTAATTCACTTGAACTTTCAAATTGTCGATATTTAACTAACTCGTACGTTTTATAAATCCAGTTTCTTTGAGTCGCATCAAGTGTTTGATAAAACTCTAAATTAAACTCAGAAAGCAAGTTTAGGCTTCTGTCTCCACCAAACTCTGATAACCATCTTTGGGCGCGACTAAGTCGTTCTTGATACCTTGGATGGTGTGTGTTTTGGCCATCTTTTCTTACCAGATTGTTTAATAAGTTGATATCATTTTTAACCATCGGCAAAAAAGTCACTAAGGTTTGGAATGAAACATTACCAAAGTAAGACTGATCAACATTTGATAAAGCAATTGTTGATGTAATCGCTTCATCTGTAATGCGACCTGAACTCACTCCACTTGCAAAGCGTTCGAATTCTGCATAATACCTTAAAACATCTTCATCTAAGCTGATGTTAAAAGGTACATTGTTTTTATATTTAGCATAAAACCATAAAATGATTTCCTTGTCATAAATTCTTAGTAAGTCGCTTAAAACAATTGTGTTACCCGCTGAACTTGATATTTTTGTTGTGCCCCCTTTTACACCAATGAAGTCATAGGGAATATATATTGGTGCCTCAAAACCAAAGATTTCTTTTGAAATTCTTTTTGAGACGTTATAACTCCCGGTTGCACTCGAGTGATCACGACCACCCGGTTCGAAGATTACATCCTCATACATCCAACGCATCGGCCAGTCAACTTTCCAGTTTAATTTGATGTTTTGTCCTGTTACAGCTTGAGTCTCAACATGTGAACACTGACAGTGATAAGTAATTTCACCCTTCTCGTAATGAATGATTGTCGTTGAGTCTTTTTGACAATGATTGCAATATAAATTAACAGGATAAAAGTTATCTCTATCTTCTGTACTAAACTCTTGGGTTTTAAATGACGTGATAACATCAAAAATCTGATGTCTACTTTCTAAGGCTTGGATGATGTATTCATCGTAGACGCCACTTTGATATAGATGGGTTTGATATAAAAACTCTACATCAATTCCCATTCTGCTTAACTCACTTTCAAATTGTTTCTCAAAATAGTTAGCATATGTTGTCCCCTCAAAAGGAACCTGACTATAAGGTTGCCCTAAATAACTTGCCATTTCTTTCGAAAAACCGTGTGGTACTTTCCTAAAGCGATCAAAGTCATCCCATGAAAAGATGAATCTAACCTCTTTACCTAAATGCCTTAACTCTCTTGCAACAAAGTAAGTTGTTGCCACTTCCCTAAAATTTCCGATATGAACATTTCCAGAAGGACTGATTCCTGACGCTACTGTATAGACGTCTTTGTTTGGATACTGTTCAATAATTTTTCTTGCAGTTTGTGCTGCCCAGTGCATAATAACACTTCCTTTCATTGATAATTACACAAATAAAAAACAGCTAATTGTGTCTCTTGTAAATACAAGGGACGAATAGCTGTATATCCGCGGTACCACCCTAATTATCATATGAAAATGATCTCTTTTAGACTCCATCAAGTCCTTAAAGCAAGGTAACGGGCTTAACCGGCTTATTCTACTCTCAATTGATTTCTTTAAGCTGCTCCAAAGTTTTTTTCATATTAATCTTTCTGTTCGTTTTCCACTATCACGAACTCACTATTAGTAGGGTTTAATATTACTCATCTTTATCTTCGCATTTAAAAGCATATTAACGTATCATTAAAAGAATGTCAATGACCTCATCACAATTAATACTGTTTAATGAAGTAGTGATCATATTTAGTCACACTTTGGTCATTCAAATTCTTATATCCCATTTGCTCAAGCACTTTTATTCTTTCTTTTGCAAAAGGTATCGCTTTTGTGATCACACTATTGATACTAAATAATCTTGGAAACTCTTTATCTACTAAATCAAGTAGTTCTGTTATCGTTTTTGAGGTCTCATACGTTGACGGTAAATCAAGTCTTAATACACCTACTTCACCATAAACGTTGTGATGGGTAGGTTTGGAAAAGATTTCTATAGTACCAAATGCAGTGTTAGAGTTTTGATCAACTATAGAAAATCTAACATAACCACCTTCAGAGTATTCTAACAACCAAAAGTCGATTAGTTTCTTTAACTCTGATTCATCATCAAAGTAAAAGTCCATTGGACAATTATCGGCATTAAAGCGTTTAACGGCCTCCTTATCTGAATAACATGATAGTAAATTTTTAGCATCATATGGTTCAACAAGACGTATCTTATAATGTTTTGTTGTTAATTCCGGACATTGAATAAAAGGGTTTAAGTTTATCATCTGTATCTCTCCTTAAGTTATCTCGAAACAATGATATCACATTAAACAAAACAAGGCAAACATTTGTTCGCCTTGTTGTTATTCGTTATACTTTAGGTTAAGCCTTCTAACCTCTTCTTTTACTTTTCGTTTTAAGTTCTCGGGTTTATAAATTTCAACTTCTTGACCAAAACTCAAAATATATGAGACTAGCCAACGATCTATTGGTATTCTCGCAACCACTTGATAATCACCATTCTCAAGTTCAATCACTTGATCTTGTTCAAAATCCTCAAGAAGTTTATAACCAGAGGTCTCAGGAAACTTAATAACTACTTCTTCATACAAGTTTGGAAATGAATCACTCAACATAATACTCGGGACATCTTGGTGGTTGTTAAATGTGTTGTTTTGAACTCTTAAATTTAATATTTGACTTAACTTATAGATACGATAGTCCCTACTCTCTTTAGTGAACGCTTGCAAGTACCATGTATTAGACTTAAAAATTAACCTAACAGGCTCAACTTCTTTTAGTTGTTTAGCAGTTGGTGTGAAGTAAACAAATTGACAGACAAGATGATTTTCAATCGCTTGTTTAAGTTCTTCAAACTTCTCATTATCTTTTGAGCTTCCCCATCTTGATAAATCAACTTCAAGCCAATCAGAAGTTACAGATGGTCTTTCTTGCTCAAAAAGGCTCTGTAGTTTATTAATTGTGTCATCAACATCTAATGTTGGTGCCTTTTTTGTAGATTCAAGTGCTTTTATTATCTTTTGTTGTTCATCACTTGTGACATGTGATTTATCAATCACAAAATCTTCTAACAAACCAACCCCTCCCCCTTTACCACTTGTTGTGTAAACAGGGATTTTTGCAGCTGTTAAAGAATCAATATCACGGTATATTGTTCTTATCGATACTTCTAGTGTTTCTGCTAGCTCTTTAGCTGTTACAAACTCTTTTTCTATTAAAATGTAGATTATTTTTAGTAGTCTCTCATTTTTCATCATATCACCTAAAGGTAGTATAACATAAAAACATGACAGTAAATGTCATGTTTAAAGAAATGATGCTTAATTCATAATGTATATGGTATTACGACTAAAGACTCCTGCATAAAATCCCATCTTGATAACGCTTTCCATCTCTTCATATGCTTGATAAGTGGTTGCTTTCAAAAAATTCTCAACAGTATACTCTTCTATATAACCATATGGGTTGTAAACAGTGATCATTTCTCTCTTTAAATCTATCGCAGTTACTAGCCCAAAGTGCAAGGTCCACACCCTCTTGCTATCTTCTTGATACAATGCAGCAAACTCAAAAGGAACTGGATTTCCTTGTTTCAAACTCTCTTCTATTTTTGTTATGACTTCACTGTTCTTTAAGTTGGTGAATCGCTTTATCTCATGATTCGGGAACTGCTTTTGCATTTCGTTCAAAAACCCTTTACCTAGTGCGGTTGAAATCTGTTTATCATTTGCTTCAAACAAACTTTCCTCTGTTACCGCTAAGCCTTTTGCTTTAGCAATCATCTCTATTACAGCGTAACCGCAACTAATCTCTTGCTTAATGATATCAATTCCTTCTGCTTTATAAGTTTCTTCACTTACAAAAGTAACTTCATTATCAATCAAGAAGCTGATAATATGATACCTAAGAATCATAGTAATTAACAAAACAGTTAATGCACTAATGGTAATGAACACGACTTTTTTAAGTCTTTTCATTTTATCTTCCCTCGTATCTATTTATTGCTTTTACTCTAATGTCATTTAACTTCTCTGCAGACATTACACCAGATTGGTACAGTTTTAAATACTCCTCTGATACAGAACTATTAAAAATTAATAGATCATCAGTGTTAATACTAACTTCAATGTTGTTTTCAACAAGTTGTTTAATAGGATGGTTACACATCTTATCCACTCTCTTTAATCTTAGATTACTAGATGGGCATAAATGTAATATGATGTTATGCTCCCTTAGGTAGTTTAAAGCCTCTTGACTATACGCTGCGGCATTTCCATGCTGAACTTCATCAAGGTTCAATGTTTTGCAAACTCTTAAGACATTTTCAGCATCACTGAATTCACCAACATGAGCTTTTAAGATGAGCCCTTTTTCTTTTGCATACTGATATAAAGGAGCAAATCCTTCAACTGAATCCTTTTCATAACCTGTCAAGTCAATCATTCTAAAAAAGTTAAACTCTGCAACCTCTAAAAAGTCATTCAGTGCTTTTTGAGGATCCATGCTTCTTGAAAAGCTAACTTCAGGTAGAAACTGACCTGATGGATACTCTTCTTGTCGCATCTCTTTGATGGCCGCTATAAACAATTGATAACTACCATAATGAATATAGTCTCCTAGTCCAAAACTTAAAACCAAGGGATCAATATGATCTTCGGTAGCTTGTTTAAAGGCAGATCTTACTCGCGCTTCAAACCCGTCTTTACCACTAAACATCTTTTTAACGTATCGTTCATACCAACTTTGCATATCATCCAATGTATCAAAAGATGTTTCCCAATCAATTTGGTTTATTTCATCTTCAGTTAAAAAATGACGAATATTTCCGCCTCGTGTTGCATGATTATGTAAGTCGGATTTTTGAATTTGTATAAGTGTTTTCAAGTCACCATTTTGTAATGCATTAATAAACTTTTGATCATCCATCTTTTTACCCATCCTTTTTAGTCTAATATAAAGTTAGCATAATTAGTCATTGAAAACAATCAAGTCTTAACAGAGCAACTGACTGTTGTCAAAAAGTAAAAAGAACTATATTCTAACAATTCTATTTTATCCAATTAATTGTAGTTCTCATTACTTGACTATAAAAGATGATTGTGGGAACATAAAATTAACAAAGAAGGACGTGATTTTATGAACATCAAAAAAATACTAATCATCGTAACATTTGCATTGATTTTTTTACTGATGTGGATGTTTGATTTATTCCAATATATTAGTATAGATCGTATTAATGAACTAAGTGCTTGGATCAATAGTTTTGGACTTCTTGCACCATTCGTTTTTATCATTTTATATATTCTAGCAACCGTATTATTTTTACCAGGGGCACCGTTAACTTTACTTGCCGGAATCATCTTTGGTCCCTTACTCGGTACTCTTTACGTTTCAATCGCATCAACTATTGGTGCTGTATTCTCATTTATGACAGCAAGATATATGGGACGTGATTTTATCGAAAGTAAACTAGGTCAGAATGATCTGTTTGTTAAAATTGATAATGGAGTTAAGAGTCAAGGTTGGCGCATGATAGCAATTACAAGACTAGTGCCTATTTTTCCTTTTAATGCCCAAAACTATATTTATGGTTTAACGAATATTAGTTTACCTACTTATACCTTTGTTTCTTGGGTTTGCATGTTACCGGCTACTTTCGCTTATGTCTTCTTAGGGGGATCTATTATTGCTGGTGAAGGAAACGTAGCAACGACAATCACATACATTGGAATTGCAATGGCAATTATACTATTATTATCAATGGTAAGTCGTTTAATCATTAAAAAACAAGACTTAAACTAGGAGGTTATGATGTTAGACACGCATGCAAGAAAATGGGTTCAACCCACTATCAACAAAATAGCACATGGTTGTATAAAAATTGGATTAACTCCAACTAGATTAACGATCATTGCTTTAGTTCTAGGAGTATTAGCCGCTTATCTAAACCACCTGGTCTATCCAATCGTTGCAGTAATTATCTTGTGGATTTCTGGTTTAATTGATGCACTAGATGGAACAGTCGCAAGGATAACTGATACCAAGTCAGATATAGGAGCATTTCTTGACATCACATTTGACCGCGTTGTTGAAGTCAGTATTCTATACTCACTGTTTTCAAGAAATCCTGACCTCTTGATGATGTTGTTTGTGTTACTGACAACCTTCTTACTTAGTATGACCGTCTTCTTGACAGTTGGATCTTTATCAAAGAACAAGTCAGAGAAAGCCTTTTATTATCAAGCAGGAATTACAGAAAGAACTGAAACTTTTGTCTTCTTTACTTTAATGATATTATTCATTGAACACGCAATTATAATTGGTTATGTCTTTGCCTTCTTGGTTATAATTACCATTTTGATTCGTTTTTATGAAGGAGTTAAATACCTAAAATAAAAATCAGCTATCATCACATGATAGCTGATCTTTTTTATTGTTGATAATATGTTTTGATTTGTTCGTATCGTTCTTTATTTAGTCCCATATCACTATAACCTGCACGTGATGCTGATCTAAACTGAATCACTTGATTATCTTCATCAAAGTACACTTCAATATCATCATGATATTTCATTAATCCTGTTGTGGCCACAGCGTATAAATAGTTACCCTCTTCTTCGATAATTTCAATATCACCATAACTTTCTAAAGCTTGTTTAAAAGCTTCTTTTGTTGCGTCTAAACTGTCTTTAAATGCCATTGGTGCAACCAACTTATCCTCTTGACTTGTTTGTGTTGAGACACAATTTGGTTTTTCTGGTATTTCACGTAACTTTCCGTCAACTAATCCTAACTCAATTTGCGGCTTACGATTTTGCGAGTATATAACAATTGTTCCAATCACTGCAAGCACAGCAGTTACGCCTAAAAATGCTAATACATATTTCATACTATCCTACTTTCTAAACGCTTTAATGATAGGGTTATTGAGTAAGTTATCAACCTTCACGCGTTTGCTAATTTTATTTAATACTTCACCATATGTTGGATATGGGTGAATTACATTGGCTAACTTTGAGAAGTTATGCCCTAAACTTTTTACAACTTGCACTTCTGAAATGATTTCACCGGCACGATCACCAAGTATTGAAGCACCAAGTACTTTTCCTTTTTTATCTAGTACCAGTTTAACTAATCCAATCGTACCTGGTTTAGTTCTTGAGCGATCAATCTCACTATAGTTATGTTTGTATACTCTGATACTATCACCATATCTTTTTCTTGCTTCTTGTTCTGTCATACCTGCTGTTGCTAGTTCTGGCGAAGTAAACGTACACCACGCTACATCTTTATAATCCATTTTACTATTGATTGGTAACAAAGCATTTTGAACTGCTTTAATTCCTTGAACATTCGCCATATGTGAAAACATATATGGTCCAACACAGTCTCCTATCGCATAAATTCCTTTTACAGAGGTTTCTAGATAATCATTCACGCTTATTCCCTTACGGTCATATTTAATTCCGACTTCTTCAAATCCTAAATGCTTCACTCTAGGTTTCCTTCCAAGAGCAAGTAACAACTTCTCTGAACTAATACTCTCTTTAAATCCAGGACCTTCAAGTTCTAGAGTCACTTGATTATTACTTTCAGTGACATTAACTGCTTTATGAGACGTTAAAACCTTAACACCTTCAGCTTCTAATTTCGATTTTAACAGATCAGTTAATTCTTTATCTTCTCTTGGTAAAATCGAATCAGCCATTTCAACTAAGGTTACTTTAACACCAATACGGTTCATCGCTTGTGACAGTTCACACCCTATTGCTCCACCTCCAAGGACAATCATTGATGAAGGAAGTTCATCAAGAGCAAAAAATGACTCGTTGGTTAAGTAATTTACTTCATCCAACCCTTTGATTGGTGGGACAAATGATTCTGACCCTGTACAAATAAAGATCTTTGATGCTGTTAGTTTCTCACCGTTGACCTCAATAACTTTTGATTCAACAAACTTAGCCAAACCAGTAATGACTTCTATTCCTTCTTCAGTTAACACCTCGACACTTTCTGTTGCATATACATCGGCTATTACGCCCTTGACGTTGGCCATTACTTCTTTTGTATCAACAGTAAAATTAACATATTTTTTAGCAGTAAATATATCATTCGCTTGATTGATTAGAGCTTTTGACGGAATACAACCTGACCATGTACATTCTCCACCTGGTTTATTTTTGTCAATCATCACCACTTGTTTTCCAAATCCTTTGGCAGTGAATGCTGCCGTTAGACCAGCTGACCCCGCACCAATTACAATGACATCTACTTTTTTCATCTTTTCATCCCTCTCTACTTTGAGAATAACTAATTCAATTATATACAATTAAATTTTACAGCACAAATATAATGATAATAAAAAAGCACAGTAAAACCACTGTGCTAAACTTCTTTTAAAGTATGATAAATCTTTTCTATATCTTCTTTTGATTCGAAGAAAGCTTGAACGATTTCAGGATCAAAATGTGTCCCACTACTTTCCTCAATAATGGCATAACTCTTTTCAAGGCTAAAGGCATCTTTGTAAGGTCTTTTTGACGTTAGAGCATCAAAAACATCAGCAACGGCTACAATACGACCGACAAGTGAAATTTCATCTCCTTTAAGACCGTGTGGGTAACCACTTCCATTAAATTTCTCTTGGTGATGATTTGCAATATCAGAAGCCATTACAAAATAATTGATTCCATAATATTTCATCTTTTGATCTAAATGTTTTAAGATGTTTCCACCAATACTTGCATGAGTTCTCATAATAGCAAACTCATCATCTGTAAGACGTCCTGGTTTCAGTAAAATGTTATCAGGAATTGAAACTTTCCCGATATCATGCATTGGTGCAGTTACTTTAATGTTTTCAATAAAAGCATTATTGATTAAATCCTGATGTAACCCTTTATCAAACAATCGTCTTGCTATTACTTGTGAGTAACTACTCATTCTTACTAAATGATTGTAAGTCTCAGGATCTCTTGCTTCTGCAGTATCTGATAGTGCTTCAGTAATAATACTGAGTAACTCTTTACTCAATACATTCTTGTAAAAGGCCATGTTCAACTTATCTTTAATTAAATTAACAAATTGTTTCTCATCAATATTATCATCAAAATCTGTAAAGTAGTAGTATCCTAAATAAACACCATTGTTATATACAGGGATGTATAAGTTGTTATCTTCAATTACAACATCACTACCAAACTCCTTATAGACTTGGCATTCATTAGAAACAACACGATTATTTTCAACGCATATTTGGATACAGTCATTAGTATAATTTTTGTAGACTAGCCCAATTTCACCAAAACTTATAAAGTGTTTCATCTTAGAATTAAGTACTAACAAAATGTTTTCCAACTCATCTTCTTTTACTACTTCATTTTCAATATCAAAGATGGTATCAAGTGAATCTAAAAAGTCATTAAAATCATAAAACAAATCCGTAAACTCATCTTGTTGTGTTCTTTTAAAACGGTGACTTAAATCACCTTTACTCATTTTTTGGAATGATTTTTTAATGTAAATAATTGGTTTGTAAATACCACCAAAAGAGAACCCTGTAACAAATAGTAAAATGATAACAGAAAGCATTACAGCAGAAATCTGCACTGTGTCGCTGATCTTTTTACTAAAATCAGCTGCTTCACGGCAAATGATGATTAACTCTTCAGCATTCTTTAACATCTCTTGGTTTAGTTTTTCACTTTTTTGACGAAGGCTCATTAAATCTTGATACTTAAACATACTTTCATCCAATACACTCAAAAGATTACCTTCAACATCCATCCAAAGGGCTTCACTACTTCTTACAGCACCTAAAAACGATTCTTTAAAGTCACCTTGGAAATCTAACTCAATAGATGATCCATCACTTAAAGGATAATTCAAAGCTAACAAGTACATATGGATATCATCTACCCTATTGATGTACTCCTTAATCTCTGCGATTTCAGCTTCTTTATCACCTAAAGCTTTTTCATCATAAAACTTTAACTCAATGTAATACTCACTCGCTCTTGTTACGCGATCAACCAACTGATTGTAATCACTTAACACTTCTGTTAAAACGATATGTTGTTTTTGAACATCAGTTGCATATAAACTTGACCCCACTGATGCAATTAGCGATGTAAACAACAAGAAAAACATTAGAATAAACTTGCTTGATATACGCTTCATAACCCACCTCATGTACTTTTTTTGTAAAACTAAGCAATAACTCCAAATAATAAAAGAACATCGTTTAACACAATATTCTTTGACTCTATACACTTTAATCGAATAAAACCATCTATTAAAAGTATAGCATATATTTGATTATTCTTCATTTTTGACAACAATTAATCTAGTTTGTGTTTAGAAGCTTTTCTTTACTAAACATCACATGCTCGATCATATGACCAATATTTCCTTCACCAGCAAACTTTGTCATATCAAAGAAATTTTCATCAGAACTCAACCAATGCAAAGTATTTACTTCTTCAGTTAGAGGGTAATCTTGGTTAATAACTCCAACATAAGACTGTACTTCAATATGATGTTGATGATACCTAAAATCAACAAGACGATGTAAGGTGATATCTTGTCTTTTAATCCCAGTCTCTTCAAACAACTCACGATACGCAGCTTCAAAATCTGATTCATCCACTTCAACTTTTCCTCCAACAAGGTTATACAATCCCTTGTAAGGATTCTTTGTTCTCAAACACATTAAAACTTGATCTAATTGTTGATTCATAATGATAATGCAATTGTATTTTTCCATAAACTCTCCTAGTAAATCATGTGGTCATTTCAAACTATACTAATCAACCCAACTGTCAGAAATATCAATAAAAGAGAAAAACAATCTACAGGTCTTTAAGATGTTTGACATTATTTTTAACTTCACACTATTTATTTTACGTCATCTATCCTTGAATGCAAACAAAAAAAGTATCACATTCGTGATACCTTACGTTTCATAAACTACTTTCTTAGATTGCACATCTTGATAATACGTTTTAACTAACTCTTTAAGTACCTCTTTGTTAACTTTATCCATATTAGAGATGTATAAACATATCTTACCACGACGATAGTTTCCAAGTTGTTCGAGATAAGACTCATAATGTTTTAATCCACCAACTGCAAAGTACATTGTAATATGAGCTTTTGCTACGACAAAACCAAGTATTGGCATATCGCCTTCACTGGTCTTATTAACATAATGATAGACCCCATAACCAATGCATTTGTCATCCCAAACCACTAACTCATCGTCAATGACTTCGCGCATAACTTCAAATATCACTGTGGCATCCTTTTTTCTTCTTGAACTTTCTATCTCTTCGATAATCTTGTAAGCTTCTTTAAGAGCTTTGTTTACGGCTGTTTGATCTGTTGTTCTTTGTTTTGCTTCATCGGTGAGCGCCATCTTTTTACTTCTTGTTAACGTTTTGATTTTTTCTACTCTCCTAAACCTTAAAGCGGAAAAATCTTCATTAAAAGACACTTGCCTCACAGGCTCGAAGTTGATTTCACCTAAAGGATTCCAACCATGGTCACGATTAACATCGGACTTATATAGTTTAGATGATTTTTTAGGATAACAAATCCAGAACTTAACATCTTCTGATAGCTTATCTTTCAAATCATTTACAAGTTTGATAATATCATCTGTACTTAAAACAAAGGCTATGACGAATGAAAAACGATCAAGGGCATTAATTTGATTAAAGAAAGTGACATCACTAGAAAACTCATTGACAATTTTTAACAGTTCCTTTGGTGTATTCAAACATAAAATTTCTTTTTCATCTTTTAAGTTCATCTTCTTCAATAAGGGATTCATAGTACTCCTCCTCAAGGTTTTATATTTTTACTATACCTCTTTTATTATGAAAATAAAAATGCAATACATATAATATAGCTTTTGAACTAAAAAAAGCGATTACTCGCTCCTTTTAATCACTTTCATTAACGTGTCATAATCTTCTATGGCCAAGTAATGCTTCATGATTTTTATTCTTTTTTCATCAACATAGTGGATTCGTATAACCTTATCGAGATCAACAACCTCTGTAATGTTTCTTATCGGTACTTTTATACGCACCCATACAACTCCTCGATCGATTAATAGTTTGTCCTCATCAATACTGATATAAACTCGTTTACCCAAACAAATCCCAAGAAAAAACTTTAGATTTGTTAACGAACCTATTAAATTTAATATTGCAGAAGTCATTGATAGACTTCTAAGTGTGTTATCTTCTAAATTGATTGAAAGGAAAAGCAAAATCAGCCCAACAACTAACAATGATCCCCAAACAGCAAGATACATAAAATCAGATTTCCTTTTTGCATATTTAATCTCGTGACTCATAATTACCCCCTATGTATTTCTATTATTTAACAGGATATTTTAATGCCTGTTTTTTTAACTTATTTAAGATGATGTCATCTACTTCTACTCCTAATGCATCTGCAAGGTAGTGACAATAAATTAAAACATCCGCTAGTTCATCTTTCACCTCATCATAATTAACTTCATCTCCCCATTGGAAATGTTCTAGTAGTTCTGCTGATTCAAGTGAAATTGAGATGGCAAGGTTAAGTGGCTTATGAGCACTTCCCCAACCACGTTCTTCTTTAAACTTTATAATTTCTTCTTTAACTTTACTCATAATTACTCCTTAGTTGTTTTCGATTAGCTCTGGTACTGGATTATTTCCTGTAAACCTTAACACAATATTAAAGAACTTGTGTTCTACTAAAATCTTTCTATAAATGTACTCGTGGTAAAAAGTGACTTGACGTCCTGATAGTAGTTCTTGTCTACTCTTCCACTCGACTTCTATATGCTCTTCACTAATCATAATATCACCTGAGACATCTTCACTTGAAAAGAAAGTACAAACAGAATGATAACCAGTATCACTAATAAACGTGACGATTCCCTTTACTTTAGGATGACTAATTGTTAAACCTGTTTCTTCCTGAACTTCACGAATGCAGGCTTCTTCAAGGGTTTCACCTTCTTCAACATGACCTCCAGCAGGAATCCACATTCCGTGCGTCGATGATTTCAAATCATCCTTTTTAATGACAACAACTTTATCTCCAATAATAGGCAAACACGATACTTGTACTCTAATCAAGATTTAGCCCCACATTTCCAGTAACTTCTATTTGATTACCATCAGGATCAATTAATATAAACAAATAATATGGCATTGCCACATTGATATACATAATCTCTGTTACCTCACCAATTTGTAAGGACTTAACGCGCTGATGCTCTATTTCTAAATCAGCAACATAAAAATTTAACACGACATTATTACCATAATTAATCTTTGTTTGCTTTTGATAGTCGATATAATTTTGTGAGTAAACATCACTTAAATCTTCAGGTGAATCCATGAGTTTAAAGTCATACTCTGGATTCCAAAGGGCAATACAACTTCCATAAAAGTCAAATTGCGCCCAACGGTCTTCATTTTGACCGGTTGGTTTCATATCTAATAAGTCACTATAAAATGAAAGTGACTTTTCAAAATCTTTTACAATCAAATACGTTGAACCTAATCTTAACATCTTAACCCTCCATGTTCTTTAAAACAAATATTTTCCCACCATGAACACCCTCATATGATTCTTCAATGAATCCTGAACGTTTTAGAAAGTTTATAGAGTTAACATTTTGATGGTGAGTTTCTGCAACGACCTTACCTTTTGGGTGGAGCCTAAAGTACTCACTTATTAAGGCATCAGAACTTTCAAAGCAGTATCCTTTCTTCCACTCTTCTTTTAAGAAGCGATAGCCAATCTCAACTGTATCTTCTGCGACTTCAACCAAGAAAATCATCCCCAGTGGTCTACTTTCATCAAACGTTTCAACCAGATATACATTCAAAAAATGATTGTTGTACTTATCGTTCCATCCAACAATATCTTGTCTGCATTCATCAAATGATCGCGTGTCTCTTGAACGAAACTGATTGACCTCTCTATCATTGTTAAGTTTAAATAAAAAGCCGGTATCCTCTTCTGTAAACACTCTTAAATTTAATCGTTTTGTTTGCATAAAACACGCCCTCCCTAAAAAAATCATAGTCCGAAACAATTATATCATAAAACAACAAATTTCAATTATACAGTTGACTTGTACAGTGTAACTGTATATAATGTGACTATACAGTTGGACTGAATAAGGAGGAATTATGAACTTAGCATCTAAATTACCATTAACAGAAACGACTTACTATATCTTGCTTTCATTAAATGAACCTGCTCACGGTTACTTGGTGATGCAGCATGTTGAACAGATGAGCGAAGGTACAGTAAGAATAGCTGCTGGTACTATGTACGGAGCACTTGAGAATTTATCAAAACAACAACTGATTAAAATCGTTCCAGGAGAAGGACGACGAAAAGTCTATCAAATCACAGAAGAAGGAAAAGATTTGGTTAAGCTAGAGCATCAAAGATTATGTCACTTAACACAACTATACCAAACTATAAATGGGGGGAAATAACATGAAAAAATTCAAATTATTTATAAACATTGACAAAGAGGAAACATTCTTAAACGAGATGGCCATAAAGGGTTATCATTTAAGAGAAGTCAAAGAATATGGTCAATACATCTTTGAAGAAAAATCATTAGAAGAGGTCAACTATAAAATTGACTTTAGACCAAAAATGGAACAGGCTGATTACGAGGATTACTTACAACTATTTGAAGATTTTGGATGGACACTTGTAAGTGGAAACAAAGATAGTAAACGTCAATACTTCAAGCCATCACATCAAGATTGTGATCAAAGTATGTTCTCAACAAAAGAGTCTGCTCTTGAAAGATATAAACATATGCGTACTACTTATGCATCTACTTCAATCACTTTAATGATTTTATATGCTGCAGTATACAAGGATTCACAACTTAGTGATGCATGGTTTAATCCTGAGATTTTCAACTTAGAGGGAATGGCTTTCTTTAAATCATTTGCTTTAGAGTTACCTTTAGTACTTTTAAAGTTAATTCCAGCTTTAGTTTTACCACTATTAGTACTGTGGTACACTTTCTTACTCTTTAAATCACGTTCAATGTACAAAAATATTATCAAGTAAAAAACGGACAAAACAGTCCGTTTTCTTTTTACAATTTCTTAGTTAATGAAAAGCATTTAAATCCTTTTGGATTGTTTTCTTTAGTATAAACAACTTGATAGCCTAATTTCTCATAAAAAGGCCTTGCTTGAAACTCTGTTGTTCCTAATGTGATTTCATCCATATTTCTTTTAACAGCTTCCTTTTCAGCTTTTAACATTAATGTTTTACCTAAACCTTGCTTGCGGTAATTCTCATTAACTACAAGTAAATCAATGTACATAGAATCTAGAGTATTAATCGCTAAGACACCACCCATAAACTCGTCTTCATCATAAGCGACAATAGATAAATGTTCCTTTTTTAAATCAAGTCCTTGCTCTTTTTGATAAGCCTTATCAAAGTCGAGCAAGATTTGGTGTAAGTCTTCATGTTTTTCTTTTCTATGAACACACACTAACTCAGTATCAATAATACTAAATTCATTGCATGTTAGGCAATAAGTTCCTTTTAACAATGGTGTTCCTTCAACAAACCCACTTTGCTTAAAGCCAGCCATAATAAAGTCATCTTTTCTTTTTTCATCCTTAGTATAAAATGAAATCCCTTCAAATTGACCACGGTACTCATCAAAAATGGTCTTAACGATGACCTTTAGCTCTTCTGGACTATCATACATCAAGTCATTTAATGAAACCCAGTTCCAGCTTAAATGAATCTTTGCTCCAGCTACAAGTTCGTTATCATTCATCACATAGACATATGAGTCAACTGCTTCCACTTTGCCTGTGAACTTAAAATTGTGCAAACGTAAATGTTTAACAATTATATCAATATATGTATCTTCTGTTGTTGTTATAAATTTCATGTTGTTCTCCTTTTTATTCTTTTGTTACCTCTAAACTTATTGTGGTGTTATGATAATCGATACTGATCTCATACTCACCTGTTTCTAAGTTCTCTAATGTGAACTCCCAATCTCTATTGGCATTCCCAGAGTATATTTCTTCTCCCTCAGGGTTATTAATCTCTAATTTAAAGGTTCCAACTTCATAATCTGTTTTTACTTTTAAGGTTTCTCCTTTTGCTATCTCAAACACAGTTGTATAGTCTCCTGTTGCATTTTCAAGTTCAACTTCTAATGAATCACTTGTTTTTACAAACGATGCTTTCATCGAGTACGAACAACCACATAAGGCGACCACAACTAATAATGTCACTAATATTTTCTTCAAACTACCCCTCCTTCCAAATTTATTATAGCACGATTTAATTGCACAAAAAAAGAAAGCTTTTGCTTCCTATTCTTTATATACTATTACAGTTTCAATCAGTTCAAACTTTGGGTTAATTAATTCAAGCTTCTTAAAAAAGTATTTTATGAAAAGCACAATCCTATTGTTGAAAAACATAACATTAATTTAAAATACCTAGATAGCCTTTTTCAGACTTTGATACTTCTAATGTCTTTTCAACTCTTTCCCATACTAATTGTCTATTTTATATATGATGCTCTTGCTGTTTGAGCGGTTAAGAGTCTTCTAAATCCGGCTTCATAACATAATCTTTCTGATGTTTGATGTGCCGGCCATTGGTAACAGTTTTGAAGTCCGTTTTGATGACAAAAGTTTACAACATGCGATAACAACTCACGTGCATAACCTTTCTTACGATGCTTAGGAGCGACCAAAATATAGTCAAATCTAGTTACATCAAGTTCAGATGTATGCATTGACATAACAGCGACTGCTTCCTCTCCTTTGTAACCAACAAAGAGCTTTGCCTTGTTATGTTTAACAATACTTCTAAACACTTCTATCTCATGAGTTTCTTTTGCAGGTATGCAAATATCTGTCTCAATCCTTGAATCCCACTCCATTACTTCTTTGACAACAATACTGTCATTTAACTTAATTGTGTTTTTGTCAGTTAACAACATAAAGCTTGCATCATCTTCAAGCCATACATTAAAACCATTTTGCTTGAAAACTACATCACTGTCCATGAAGTAATCACGGTCAGCAGTGGCTTGATAGATTGAAGGATGAATCCCCTTCGCTTGATAAAATGCAATCACATCTTTAAGTACCTGATCTAAATCATTGATGCGTTCTTTAAAAATAACTGCATGGTTACTGTCATATGATGTTTTATTTTCTTCGTTAAAAAATAATATCCCATAATCAACTTCAACGAAATTAGTAATCATTTTAGGAAATAGATCTTCTTCTAACATGATCTGTTTTTCTACGTTCATAATTAGCCCCCTTTTTCTTCTCTGATTTGATTATAACAAGAATCATTGCAATAAAAAAGAAGTGATATTTTCACTTCTTAGCGTCTTACTTAATAATTTGATTTATGACCCACACATGGTTAAAAACGTCCTTAAAAACAAGGTTTATCGCTCTACCTTCATTAAACTCAGTGATCGGTGAAATAATTTGACAATTTTGTTCATGACATACTTCATTTAACTGGTAAATATCTTCAACATAGACATTCAACCAAGTTGATGCAATACTTTCATCAGTAGGAGCGACTAATCCAAAATCAGGATTCTCATCAAGTATTCTAATATCTGTTCCACCAACCTCTAGTACAACTTCATTTAACTGACCCTCGTGATCAGTTTCCATCTTGGTTATTGCATTAAACAGTTTTTCATAATATTTTGCTGCTTCTTTTGCACTCTTTGCTACCATATTGACTTCAACACGCATTTTAGCACCACCTTATAACGACTTGTTAATACTATGATACCATAATTCTTAATATATTCTAAATAACAGGACTTTTATTACTATTTTCACAGCCTATTACCTGTGTTATATTAATGTTAGGGGGGTGAATGTATGAAAAAGATTATTACTTTGGTAGTGTTAATTTTGCTTATCCTTATGGCTAATGCCTTTTTATCAACAGAACCAAAATGTGAACGAACACTTAAAAATCAAGAAGCATTAATCGAAATTTATGAAAAATTACGTCCTGGTGAACCAGCAACGCCTTCAAGACAGCAATACTACTCTTTTGAATTTATCAAAAGAATTGATGAAGATGAGTTTGAAATCGATTGCAACCGATGTTTAGTTGTTGATGCCAATAAATGGGCAGCAATTATTCCAAAAAGTTTCAAAACACAATACGTTTCTTTAGGTTACTATCTAGTTAAACTTCAAAACAGCAAAAGAGGTTCTTATCAGATTATCAGAAATGCATTTGTTGAAATAAAATCATATGAGGGAAAAAAAGATTATATAGATCAAAGCCCTAAAACCAAAGAAGAAATCCATAAAGGACTTATTGAATTAAACAACAAGCTTACTAAAGCAATATACTAAAGGGTAGAATTAATCTACCCTTTTAATATCGTCCCAAAAGGGATGATCTGTTTTCATTTCATCTGTAAGTAAGTCATATCTAATCTGAAACTTAAAAACTCCACCATACCTAAAATCATATGGAAAAGAGATACCAATAGAGTCGTAGTTCAAGTAAAAACAACGACCAAAGTTGATGAACTCATCATTATGACAAGTTGCTATCTTTTCTGAGTTTGTCTCAAAAAACGTTTCCCTATCTTCTTGAGAGTATTGAGTTATTGCAATAAATTGATCACCTTTGAACCAGTCAAAAAACATCGATTCTCTATTGATCAAATCATCAAAAGAAAGTATTTCTTCATTCTTAACATCTATATTTGAAACAAAGTAAACAGGCTCATAATAACGCTTATATCCCTCGATATAATTTGTCATTCCCTTGTACTCTATACTTAAGAATTGCTCATTTTTAAGTGTAAGTGTGTAATTAAATTCTAACTTTCTAAGTTCAAGCTCATTAAAATAATTAACGAATCGCATTAAGTCATCATAAATCAATCGATTTATTTTTTTAGATTTATTAATGCTTATGATTTCAAAGGTTGGATACTGGTATTCTAATATTCCATCCAATGAAAAGTAATGCTCTGGTATCACTTTGATTTCTTCGTAACGAGTACTGTCGTAATATAAGTAACTTGAAACTACTATGCTAACACCTATCAAAACAATGAACATCCATTTTAATGTTTTCATTTATATCCCCCTTGTTAACTGTATCTATATCAAAAACATTCTACTAGTTTTAATCTTTCTTCCCAAAAGAGTTGCTCATAATAAAACATACAATTACGAGAAAAAAACTTAACCAATTCAATTTTATCACTTCAACAAAGAGGGTGCAACATCACAAAAAAACGCAGCTTTCACCACGTTAAAAGTTTTCGTTACTAAAAATCATTTAATCCAATCTTTACATTGAATGCGGTCATACTCTTCGTAAAAATCGTTAAAGATAACTTTAAATATCTCTGAACGCATTTGCTTTAATCTTTGAGGAGTACCTACACTATTCACATATGCTTTTAAGTCTTTATAAATTATATTTCTTAGGTCACCAACTTGAATCGCTTTATCATTTGACTTTCCATCTAAGAATAATACGATGTCACGACGGATTCCATTAGTTCGTTCGTCGTCATAATTGGAAATTCTTTTAGCGACAGCATGTCTTACAAATTGCTTTTTTGTTACATTCTTAAATTTATCATCAATTTTTTGTTGTTTTGATTTACCAAAAAGTCCCATATAATCACCCTTTCGTTTAGTATTTATGTATGGAACATAAAATAGCAAACAGCATTGTAAAGACCCTCCCCTTTGTTTTATTTTACCACAAGAAACACATCAAAGGAATTACTCGGTCCTTTGGTATAAATAAAAGTGGATATCTTTGTCTACCTACTGTCAATAAAAATGTACTTTCTAATTACATTTATTACATACACCGTATAAATCAAGGTTATGGTTTGTAATAGAAAAACCTAGCGAGTTTGCTTCTTCAAGTAACTCACTTGAAATTGGACAATAATCTATTGCAACTGTTTTCCCACATTCAGAGCAAATGAGGTGATGGTGGTGACTATCTTTACAGACAAGTTTGTACCCTGTTGTCACACGATCAAGGTTCTTTCTGTAAACCAAATCAAGTGACGCCAAGCGTTCTAGATTTCTGTATATTGTTGTTAAATTAATTGTATCGTTTTCCTTTTTACATAATGTCAAAATATCATCAACAGATAATAGTTTATCGTGGTTGTCTACTAAAACACGTACAATGATTTCACGTTTATCTGTTATTCTACAACCATCCTCTTTAAGCAGGCCTATGATCTCATTAAAATTCATAATCATCCTCCTTGACTTTCATTTTTATAATAGATAAGATGAGGATAACACAAATGCAAACGACTTGCAATTAAGGAGAATTAGTTATGAAGAACAATATAATTAACAAAATATCAATGTTTTTACTTGTTACACCACTTCTGGTTGTTTTACTAGCAGGTTGTACAAGTAATGAAACTAACAATAACGAAAAAATTAAAGTAGCAGTATCAATTATTCCTCAAAAGTATTTTGTAGAAGCAGTTGGTGGTGACAACGTTGAAGTTGTGGTTATGATCCCTGCAGGAGCAAGTCCCACAAATTACCAACCTACTCCTAAGCAAATGATTGATTTAGAAGACAGTCAAGTGTACTTCACGATTGGTGTACCCACTGAGATTGCCAATATCGTTCCAAACATCTTAAGTGATTCAACTATTGAGGTAGTTGATTTACATGAAGCAGTATCAAATGAGTATGAAGATCGATTCTTTGGTTCAGGTGAAGTTCATCACCATGATGAAGCAGATCATGAAGACCATGATGAAGCAGATCATGAAGACCATGATGAAGCAGATCATGACGACCATGATGAAGCAGATCATGATGACGAGGCAGATCATGATGACGATGATGATCACGGACATGGTGAAGGAACTAGAGACCCACACATTTGGTTAAGTCCTAAACGTGTTGTAGTGATGATAAATGAAATCAAAGATTACTTAATCGAAGTTGACCCAGATAACCAAGCAACATACGAAGCAAATGCAAGCCAAGTAGTTCAAGAATTGAATGATGTTGATAATGAATTAGCTAGTAAGTTAGCAAACCAAGATATCGATTTTATTATCATGCACCCGTCCCTTGGGTACTTCGCACAGGATTATGGACTTCATATGACATCAATTGAAGTCGATGGTAAGCAAGCGACAGCAGAAGGAATCAAATACATTATTGATTATGCGAAAGACCATGATATTCACATCATTTTCTACCAAGCGGAGTTTGATTCAGCACAAGCAACAACAATTGCTAAAGAAATTGATGGGACTGTTGTTGAAATTGAACCATTGTCGTATGATTATATTAAGAACTTAAATAAGATGGCTGAGGCTTTCTTAGAAGAATAGAGGGATATTATGAGTATCATACAAGTAAATGACTTAAATGTTAAGTATGAAAGAGTTCATGCTTTAAAAGACGTATGCCTCGAGATAGAACAACATGAGTTTTTAGGTATTATTGGGCCTAACGGTGGTGGTAAAACAACTTTAATGAAATCATTACTTGGTATCGTTAAACCACAAAGTGGGGCAATTTCATTTAATCACGGAGTTGTTATGGGGTACGTTCCCCAGCAAACATCATTTGATCGAGATTTTCCAATCACAGTTGGTGAAGTTATATTGACTTCTCACTTACCAAAGAAGGTTAAACTTTTTTACCCTAACAAAAAACATAATATCAAGCATGCTAAAGACGTTATGACTTCTCTAGGTATATGGGAGTTATTTGATTGCCAAATAGGAAAGCTATCGGGTGGGCAAATGCAAAAAGTTTTAATTGCAAGAGCGTTAATGACTCATCCAAATGTTTTAATATTAGATGAACCAACAGCTGGTGTGGATGTTGATTCGCGAGCAAACATTTATGAGATGCTTAAGGTTTTAAATGAAAAGATGACAATTATCATTGTTAGCCATAATGCTGATGAACTCGCACCTTATTTAGATCGCGTCATCTATATTAACCAAAAAGCACATGTTCACAGTTCAAATACGTTAACATCAGAAACAAACTCTGACAATTGTCCTATCGATTGGTTTGTTAGAGGAAAAGAAATCAACGAAACGTTCACCGCAACGAAACAGTAAGGGGGCAAATTATGTTAGATGCAATTTTAAATTACAACTTCATGCAACACGCCTTGATTGCTGCGATACTTTCAAGTATCATTTGCGGAATAATGGGCACAATCATTGTCGAAAAAAGAATGGTTAGTTTAAGTAGTGGGATTGCCCATGCCTCATTTGGTGGGATTGGTGCAGGTTACTTCTTTGGAATTGAACCAATTATTGGTGGATTTATATTTGCAATCATCACGTCATTAAGTGTTGAAGGCATTAGACAAAGAACCAACTCAAACACTGGTACAATCGTTAGTATGTTCTGGGCAGCTGGAATGGCGATTGGTATACTATTCATTACCCTAACACCAGGTTATCCACCTGATATGACTTCATATTTATTTGGTGATATTTTAACAGTTAACAAAACCTACTTAATTCTGATGGCAGTGTTAACGGCTATGATTGTCTTAATCGTATTACTTTACTTCAGTTATTGGAAGTTATACTTATTTGATGAAGAGTATGCCAAAATAATGGGTATCAACACAAAACCTTTTGAGATCGTTTTATATATCCTAATAGCCTTAAGTGTTGTAACTTTGATCAAAGTAGTGGGAATTATTTTATCTATGGCTTTATTAAGTATTCCTCCTGCGATATCAAAATTGTTCTCAAACAAACTAGAACATATTATGATACTATCAGGTGTAATTGGTCTTTTACTTTCTACCTTTGGTTTAGCAATATCGTATTACTTAAACATCCCATCGGGAGCAAGTATTATCTTACTTGCAATCTTGATTTACTTTATTGCATTGTCAATTAAATATGTGATGTCAAAACATGAAAAAAGTTTTCAATGATGGAAACTTTTTTCATTTGAATTAAAAGTCAAAATTCAACAAGACTAACTCATCGTTATGTGTTATAGTACTCTAGAGGTGAACTTATGAATAAAAAACATTTTTCAATGCTAATCATCCTTGCTGCCATTTGGGGTGCATCCTTCATGTTTATGAGGATTTTATCTCCAGTCCTAGGGCCTGTCTTAACGGCGAGTTTCAGACTCTTAATCGGTGGGATTGTTGTGTTAGCTTACTACAAATACAAAGGTATTAACTTAAACTTAAAAGCAGACATCAAAATCTTTGTACTTCTTGGAATTATTAGTTTTGCTGCACCCTACTTCTTGTTTAGTTGGGCTGCCTTATATATTCCAAGCGGAGTCAGTGCCGTTTTAAACTCTACATCACCGATGTTCAGTTTTATTATCTCGATGTTAATCTTTAATGAACGAATCAATCTTCAAAAGATCTTTGGGTTGTTTGTCGGTACGCTTGGTGTTTACATCATTTCGATTAACTCCATATCATTTGATGACAAAAGCTCAATTTTGGGTGTATTAGCCTGTATTGGGGCTTCACTATTTTATGCAATCAGCGGTGCCTTAATTCAAACTGTTGCAAAACACGTTGACTCACGCTCTTTAGCAGTTGGGAACCAATTATTTGGTGGACTACTTCTGTTACCACTTGTTTACTTTTATCCAGTAACAGGAGTAATTAACTTTAACATCGTTGCCACATTGATTGTCTTTGGTGTTTTAGGGAGTGGTATCGCTTCAATCATGTACTTTGCCTTAATGAAAGAAGTAGGACCATTAAAGACCTTAACTGTAACCTATTTACTGCCTGTATTTGGACTATTTTGGGGTTATGTCATCCTTAACGAGCAACTCACACTATCATTTGTTATAGGACTAGTATTGATCCTGATCGGTGTATTTTCATTAACAAATAAAAAAGCCTAAACAAAAAGCTTCAGCATTTGCTGAGGCTTTCTTAATATTTCTTTATAGTGAATGTTTTATTCATACTATACGTTACAATGATATCTTCATCAGTAGCAGCAAGGCTTACAGAGTATGTATCTCTCTCAAGAGTTGATCGGTCTACTTCGTTACCCTCTTTATCATACCTCACTAGATTTGTTGTTGTCATTCCTCCTGTACCACTTAAAGCAGCAACAACGTACTTGCTGTCATGAGTTAAGGCGAGATCACTTAGTAAATCCCATTTAGTGTCTTCAATATATTTATCCCACAGAACATCCCCCAGTGCATCCACTTTAAACATAATTCCTTTAACCACATCAGTGTCATGGTTTGAAATCTCAAAATTTCTACCAACAAATGAATAACCAATTACAACAATGTTACTTTCATCAACAACTAGTTTTCTTGGCACAGATCGCCCATCATATGGATAAGCTTTATCCCAAATGAGTTCACCTTCTTTAGTCACTAAGATAACACGTAAGTCTGCATGTTCAGAATCATACTCAGCTTGTGTCAAAATCACATAATGATTGTCATCATACTCATAAATTGAAAGATATGCAGGAACCCATGTGTTCTCAAAGTCCGTTGCAGGTAATATGTTGTGAAGAGTGTTTACCTTATTATCTTTGCTAATTGTTCCGATTTTGATGCTATCTAGTTGAGTCGATGCAAAGACAATCTCACCATTATTACCTTTGGTCGTTGCAATGTCAAAATGCCCACTGATATCTTGATCAAGTTCATCTACATATACTCTTGAATATAGTTTACCTTCTGAGTCAAACCTTAGAATAAACTGTCTTGAATTATAATTATGATTAAAGAAGCCACTGATGACAAATTCACCATCATCAGTTTCAAACAGATGATCAAAATATGTTCTATCACTCATTTGTACTCTTTGCTCCCAACGTTTTTCGCCAGATCTTGAGTATTTCACCAACCAAATTGATTGGGCATCGTCTGAAGCTCTAGAAGCCACTAAAACACTTCCATCTTTAAACATAACAGTTTCAACTGGGTAAACTCTAAAATCAGTAAAAACATTATCTTCCCAAACTGGTTTAAATTGTGTTACTGCTTTTGTCTCTGTAAACAATTCAGATTCTCCAAACAGACTCTTCTTTTTGTACTTTAAATCAAGCTTAACAGTGTATTCATTTCCTATGTTAAGATTCCTAAACGTCTTACCTACTCCGTCATACACTTTTGATGCTACTTCTTTTTCACCTTTGTACAACACGAGTTTAGAGTTGGTAAAATCTATTTCATTGTCATTTTCTTCCAGATTAACTCGTACTTTGATAGCGTTGTATCTTGATTCAGTTGTTAACTCTACAACAGGATCTTGTAATGTAGTTGTATAAAGGAAGTAACCTCCTATTAATGCACCAACTACTACCAAGGCAATCATTATATTTTTCATACTATTCCTCCCACAATAAAAACTCACCATTTATAGTGAGTTTGATATTCTTTATAAACTATTTCCCCACCGACATCAATATAACACTGGATATTTATTCAGTCAATAATTTTTCAAAAGCCAGTCTTTTGTCACCACTTTCAAGATAAATAAAACCACAATAACTGAAGCCATGTTTTTTCAGTAAGTTTTGCATAACAACATTTTGCTCGTGTGTATCTACTTTAATGCTTTTAACTTTTTTAGAGTGACAGTCTAATTCTACTTGTTTAATGATTTCTGATGACAGCCCTTTTCCTTTGTAGTTTTTGTCAACAGCTACACGGTGGATTACAGCATAACTGTAGTCACTAAGCCACTTTCCTTCATGTATATCTTTATATGTTGGTTCACCATCATAAGAGACTGCTGCTGTTGCAATCACTTCACCATCTTCTTCTAATACAAAACCATACCCTTCATTTATATCGTGACTGATTGCATTTACATCAGGATAGCCATCTTGCCACTGATTAATCCCTTGAGATTTTAAGTATTCTTGGGCTTGCTTGATGATTTCCATAATTTTTTCTATATCAGCAATTTTTGTTCTTCTATAAATCATAATAATCCTCCAAAAAATTTGTTACATCTATCATACACTATTTACCGAAGACTTACTACTTCCCAAGTTCCACCTTTTGTTCTCTTAACCCTAATGTCAAAACTAGCAATACCATTTTTACCAAAGATAATAAAATGATACTCTCCTTTTTCACCACCATAAACAGCAGTACTATAACGAGTACTTGTATAAAAGACTTTCTTAATTGTACCGCTTCTTTTCTGATATAGGTTGATTCATGAATCGTTGTTGTCACAAACTCCCTTACACCTGATTTTTTCTCCATATGTTTCCCAAATGAAAACATAGTGATAAAGATAATAAACAGCACAACGATAATTAAGACAATTTTTCGTTTGTCCTTAATCACATACTCTTTATAGTATTTTGGTGACATCTTATTTCACGTGATAGATAGTATTTGGATTAAAGTTACTTGTAATATCGTCTAACTCTTTTAAAGCTGATTGCTCATCAATGTAGAATCCTAATACAATTTGATCAGATCCGAAGAAACCTGTTTTAGTAAACCCTAATAGCGTAAACTTCTTAATTCCTCCAATGTTTTTTGATATTTTCAATCGTCCTATCTCTACTACTTCTTTTTTGTTTTGTGTTCTTACCCACATAACGATGCCCCCTTTTCTTTATATCGTCTATTTTATTAATAATACCTTCTACCTATAACTCAATATTATGATAGACCGGCTTTACCTCACTTAAACATTTTAACTTTATAATTCCTTTACAATTATCTGATACATTCTTTTGAACACTAGTTACTTCATACACACAAGGTGGAAGTAATACTTCACCTTCTTCATTTCTTACTGACTCGTCAAAGATATCTAAATCTAACCGCTTATACCCCTTAGGTAACATAATCTCATAACGATAGAATTTTCGTTCTTCATCTTCACGATATGGCCTTTTAGATACCGAGGTAATATTCGGAAAAGTGATTGACTCGCCAACTTGCTCTTCGTTGTAACTCTCAGAAATCTTCCAATCAATTACGCTTCTATAATATAAAGTATCAGCTTCAATGGGAGCCATTGATCCCAACAAGTTATCAGCATCAGATGTTGCAGTTTTAATCAACTTGTGTTTAACATCAGGAGTTAAATCCTTAAATACTCTAGATTGGTGTCTATTCAAACAAACTAAATCTGGCTTTCTGACACCGGTTTTAAACTCCTCTATGATTGCAACACTATCTTTATTCGCATGCCTACACACGTCCCAAAATTGATCGTTGCGACCACATAACAAACTATTGATAATTAAATAACTATTTCTTGTGTAAAAAAACACTGACTCTTCTAAACTCATTTTATCCTCCAAATAAAAAAACACCTAGGGTGAGTTCAAATTCTCATATGTATTTCCCCACCTATTACATCATATCATCTAAAAAACTATGTGACAAGAATGTTATTAAACACTGGAGAGTTCGTGTAGAAAACAATAAAGAATAAACTTAATGCTTAGGGGTTGAATTACTCTATCAGATAGAGTTATAATAAATTTACTACAAGTTCTATTTAATGTTAAAGGAGAAAGATTATGAATGAAATTGCTAAAGAGTGCAACAATGAGTTGGATGTACTGGAAAAAACTCACAGTGAGTTATTGGAAACATTAAAACTATTAAGTGAAAAAGAAGATGTCACTTTTGAAGAAAAGAAATTTTATATTGATAAAATGGTTGAGATTAACAAACAAATTGATGATCGTAAAATTAAGATCGCGAAATATGCTAAACGTTCTATTCAATCAGGAGCTGTATCATTAATCGTAACAACAGTCGCTCTTGTGAGTTTCTTTGCCTTTAAAAACTCAAAAAAATGTTGTAAGTAAAGTCTTATCTACTGATAAGGCTTTTTCTTTTACCCTATGCTCACCTTCTTTAAAGATAATTCTCATCAAAAAAAGATATGCCTTTACATAGGTATATCTTTTAGAATCATTAAAGTTTTAATGCTTTTGTAGCAATACCAGAGTTAATATAGTCATTTAGCTTTGAACCACCAATATCTTCATAAAAGCCAGCAATGACAAATCCAGCTTTAACCTGTCCTCCAATTTGATCTTCAAGTGTATGACCAAAGCAAACCGCTTCATTACTATCAAGGATCAGTCTTTGGTATTCTTCTTTTGTAAGGCTAGTCACATCCGAGTACGGTATTTTATGTCTAACTTCAAACTCCCCATTTTCAATCTTTTCAGAATCAAAAATATACTCTATCGGATTTCCAAATCCCGATAATAATGAACCACCTTTCTTTAAAACACGATAGGATTCATTCCATACATCTAGAACTGAATCTATAAAACAGTTTGACCATGGATGGATGATTAAATCAAACTGTTCATCCTCAAAAACTGATAAATCTTTCATATCTCCCTGTACAGTTTTAATATCTAAATGATCTCTATTCGCAACAAACTCATCTTTACTTAGTTGTTTTGCACTATTATCAAAAACAACAACTTTGGCTCCAGCAGCAGCTAAAATCGGACCCTGCTGACCTCCACCAGATGCCAGGCAAAGGATGTTTAGGTTTTCAAGTGATTCCGGAAACCATTCTCTAGGTATTTTTTTCACTGGAGTTAGAACAATACCCCATTCTCCATTTCTTGCTGCTTCAATTTCTTCTTTACTGACTGGTTGACTCCACATTTGCTCTTCGTCAGCGTATTTGTCCCATGCCTTCTCATTTTGCTTGATATATTCCATAATAACCCTCTCTATTTCTCACATTTTTTTTATTAACTCATTTGTTCCTTTAAACCAATTCTATAACTAAACTTACATTAATTCAATTAACAACAAAATGATATTAAAAAAGAAACGATTTTTCGTTTCTTTACATGTCTAAAAAGAACTATTTATATTTATAGAAGTATCCAAAGACTACATCTGCACTATACTCAATTCCTGAATCAAAATTGTTTATCTTTTTAAAGTCTTTTGTGTAGTTAACAACAACACCATGATCATCATTCGGATTCGCTTCTTCATTAGCAGGATTAAAATAGATATTATTTCTAAAACTAAAGAAGTAATAGATTGGATCTTCTGAAGTGTAAACAACTTTATTATCATCAAAGACATCATACACCTTTGTCCCATCAGTTGCGTACAGTTTATCGCTAACTTTTGCTACTTTACTTACCTCTAAATTCAAATCCTTAAACCCTTCCTCGTTGATTGCTAGTAAGTGATTCACATCATTAATTGAAACAGTTACATAGAATGTATTGTTTACAAAAGTAATTGAAGGGTCTTGTAATATCTTATCTCTGAACTTCAATCTTAAAGCTACCTGATCACCTTCAATGTTTTTCTTTACAACATTAATTTCATCATTTGTCTTCTCTAAAGTGATGCTTGGATGATCAATACTTATTACTCGTTCATTAGAATAAGCAACACCATAGACTTTTGTACCGATCATATGATAGATTTCATACTCATCACTGAACACTTTCGCTTTTTCCTTTTGTTTCTCTGTCAAAGTTCCGTGACTTAGGTGAACTAACTCAACTTCTGTTCTTGTATCACCTTTAATATAAAGTGCCTTATTAAGATTTCCGATAATCAGTGACCCATCACTTGAATTAAACACTCTTACCTCTTTTTCATTATCTAAAAGACCTAGATGTTCATCTTGATAATAGAGTAATGTCTTTTTCTTTGTAGGTTCTTCCTTATAATAAACGATTGCCTCACCTTGATCACTTAACTTTAAAGGTGTGATATTTTCATCCAGTGTTTCCCTTTTATTGGTCTTAGTATCAAGGATAACTTTTTTATCTAAAATTGGTAAATAAACATATCTTCCGTTATCAGATATTTTTCCATGGTAAGACGGATCTTTAAAGTACAAATCACTAAGTGAATCATAACTTAACTTAGTGCTGTAAGTTGTTTTATTCTCTAACACTGAGTAGACACTCAACTCAACATCACTTCCCTTACTAAACGGGTCGATGTTTACAATAAAGTTAGAGTAACTACTACTTGCAAGTATTGTCTTCTTAGTATCAGTAATACTACTATCACTTAAGTCAACATAGTTTCTAAAGTAATTGGTGTTCATGTGACTTCCCTTACCACATTCATCATCGCACATGTCATGATTTAGGGCTTGATGATGGACAATACCATTTAAGGTATCGACTAATAAGACAGATGAAAATATCCCATTTCGTCTTTCTTGAATGATTTTTCCATTGTGAATCAAAATTGGAAAGTGTGAATAGGTTTTCTCCCCATGAAAAATGAACTGTGGTATAAATCCTTCGTAAACCTCTTCTACAATAGATGTATCAGCAGTTACTAACTCAAAAATACATTCAGGATGATCGATATCAAGGACATCTTTAATCCCATCATTATCGTCATCATCGTCATCTTTATTTAAAATTCCATCATTATCTAAGTCACTGTTGCCATCTACATTGACGTAATTTTTATGATTAGGGTCATTAACATCTAAAACACCGTCATTATCATCATCTGGATCATCTGCATTTATTAAACCATCTAAATCATAGTCTGTGTCTTCATCAACTAAATCAGGAATTGAATCACCATCATCGTCATCATCTTCTTTATTAACTTTTCCATCTTGATCTAAATCAGAATCAGGATGATGTTCAATAAAATCATCGTGCTCATTTTCATTAATATCTAAAACACCGTTGTTATCATCATCTGGGTCGGTATTGTTTAATAACCCATCTTCATCAAGATCAGAATATAAGTGATACTTATTGTACTCTGGATGATTAGGATCATTGATATCATCAACACCATCATTATTATCGTCATGATCCTCTGAGTTTACAATGCCATCTCTATCAATATCTCGTTCTGGATTATATTTTGTTACATCAAGGTAAAACAACACTCCCAATAATATGATTGACAGTGTCATAATCGCTCCTAAAATGTATTTTGCGTATTTTATTTTATTCATGTTATTCTCCGTAACTTCTTAATCTAAACTAAATAACTCAGTCTTTTATTATGCTAAACATTAGCTGTTCTTTTCTCAATCATGTAATTCAATAGAATAGCAACAATAGTATATGGTAAACCATACATGGTAAATATGATTAGAAAAACACCCACTCCCATTGGATCCATATCTGTAAGAATAAAGTAAAATATCACTTGGAATGATAAATAGTACGTTAAAAGAGATACTGCAAATACTAGCAGTGTCGCCAACAATGTTTTTGGTCTCCTTTTCTTACTCATAACTGTAACAAGAACAATTAATGTTATGTAACATAAATGAAATGTCCATTCAGTCAATACGATGTTAAAATTCATTTGCATTATGATTATTACTGGAATAATCCCAAAATTCATACCTAAAAAAATCTCGTTCTTAACTTTACTCATTTCTAAACCCCCATATTTTTATACGTCATTAATTAAAAAACCTCACGTAAGTGAGGTTTAAAAGATTAAAGTATTAAGTCCCCACCTAATTGTTGATTTCCAACATTGTCATTATAACAATAATGACTTATTACTTCAACAATGATTATATGAAGTCACTCTTTTAGTTCGAAGTATAATCCTTCTTTACGAATCTTGTTTCTAGTGTCATCCCAAGACCTCTGCCAATCTTATAAATCATATCCAAAGTTGGTTCTGTTTTTTGATTCATGATTCTTGAAAGATTTGCTCTTTTTAATCCCAATCTTTTAGCAAGTTCTGTCTTAGTCAGCTTATTCAACACCATCTCATTATTCAATTCAACTAAGAGGCTTAATTTTAAGGATTGTAAATCAAACTCTTCTTTAAACCTATCATCTTCCAATTGCTCGTTCAAATACTTGCTGAAATCCTTCATTCTTTCACCTCTTCTTCTTTACTTCATTCATTCGTTTCCTTGCAATTTCCTTGTCCGATTTTGCAGTTTTTTGAGTCTTCTTAGTAAATCCATGCAACAAATAGTACGCACCATTATGCTCCTTGAAGAATATCACTCTTTCAATTGTATCATCACACTTTACTCTAAGTTCCTTAAGTCCAGCATACTTCTTATCAGTAAAAGATTTCACATAGGGTACTCTCAACTTATACCCTTCGACAATAAGTTTTTGAATTACTGCAACAACTTTCGCTCGACAAGACACGTGAAGAGAATCTAGGTACTCCTCAACAGGAGATGACCCATTTAATTTCTCGTAAAATTTGACATCGTACATATTCACACCTGCATTGTATCAAAAATGATACGCCCTTTCAAATACTCTACAGTTTATTCTTTTAAATATATAATTATCCTTTTATCACTTAATGATAATCTGACAGTATCTCAACAACTCTTCTTATCTCTTCTGGGATTACTTTTCCTGTATAAAAAGCATAGCTATTGCTCTTAGTTAATATTCTAAAGATCGATACTTTTCCCATTAAACTAATGTTAAACCCATTGTCTTCTACTACAGTCGATAACAGGAGTTCCTCATTATCTTCTATGTTTAACGTGTAATAATCATTAAACCTATAACCATAAAAATACTCTCTAGTTGGATAGGCAACAAACAAATAGAATAAAAGAGTACTCAGTATGCTGCGTATAACTACGAACCCTATTCTTTTTTTCTTCATACCTTCACCAACTTCCATATCTTCCTAAAGTATAATTAGGGGCAAGCAAAAACCTCACATGTGTGAGGTTTGTAAATCTATTATGGTAAGCCCCTACTCAAAGTTTTTTACTACAGAGAGTATATCACTTAGATAAGTTCTAAACAAAATCACTATAATTCCTCAAGTCATACGCTTGAGGCTACTGTGAGTTCGCGTAATCTGTTAGTAATCTACTAAAGTTCTCAAATAAAGATACTTCAATACTATCCTTCTTCTTTATATCAGAAATTCTGTTATAAATTTTTTTGTAGTAATCATTGCTCACATTTTTACATGTAAATGGAACATCACTTTCAACAAGTATTTGATTAATTGGTGTAACTCTACATACTTCCTCACCTTTTTGAGAGTTTAACATTCTCAAATTAAATGACAGATAGTATCCGGCTTCAACGATTTTTTTAAGTACTTGTTGATTACCAGTATACCAGTGAAAAATCACATATTTCGCATGATGTTTTTGTAAAGTTTCAAAAACTTCCTTTTCAGCATTTCTAGAATGAACTATCATTATCTTATCTTTTGCAAGTGATGTAATATCATCAAATATGACAAGTTGCTGAGATTTAGTTTTAATATAACTTTGGGAAAAGTCCAATCCAACCTCTGATACATACTTAGTTTCGAAAAGTAGTCTTGCAAACTCGTCTTTATTAAATTCAAACTTCCCAATACTATCTGGGTGATATCCTAGACCAACTCTTACATTTTCAATATCAGAAAAGTGTAGTTTATTATACTTATAATCATCTACGTCATATGTAGCGGCAATCACGTATGGTTTATGCTTAAACAGATAGGTTAAAAGTGTGTTTCTATCTTTTACTTCACTTAAATGTGCGTGTACATCAAAATACATTATCATTATTATAAAACTCCTTAATCTCACTCGCAAACTTGATTAACATATCTTCCAATTTTGAGAGATAATCACTTTCAGCAAAGTATTTAGCACTAACACCATCTATATAATAGAGTATATTTCCATTTTCTATCTCAGTGCAAAACTTTGTATAATATTCTTTGATTGACTTATACTCATGGAACATCTTCAGTTTACTTCTCTCACTAGTATCTTCTATTCCGTCAATAAAGTATTCTCCATCAAACTCTTTTAAGTCACTTGCACTAATACTGATTCTTCTCAACGCACAAGCTATGCACACCCCACAATTGTTTCTATCCTTTTTCAACCCCGCAAACATAGTTAATCTTTGTGATTTAGAACATGTTCTAGTCTTTGCTATGATTTCTCGTAGGTTCTCGTCAATATGATTAAGTACTTCTGATTTAGTCATGAACTTGAATGGATTCACTACTGTAGTGTTTAATCCAATTTCCTCAAGCAATTCATTAAGGAAAAACAAAGTTTTATGGTGTGTTGTTTTACTAACATGTCTTCTTTCGTCAAAGGAAGGATTTAATGACATTATACCATTCTCATATATCTTGATCACATCTATATCAAAGAAATCAGAGTAAATCAAAGTACTTGCAATAAAGGCTAAAGTCCTTGTTCTCTGAGTACTTCTTGTAAGAGTTCCTCCTTTAGTTCTATTAACTTCAGAAAGAGCTATAGAACTATTAGGATAACTTTCTTGTAGAAACTTAAAATTTGCCATAGTCTTCTTTCCCTCAGTTTTCGATCTAAGAGTAACAAACATTGTACTTTCATTTAAACTAATTTCATTAAAAGCACCACTAAGTGAGTCTAAACCAGAGGATAAGAGAGCAATAGAAGATACTGACAAATCAGTGTACGCTTCATTTATCTCAAGCTTTTTTGAGTTAGTAGCACGTTCAAAATTAACTGACCACACTTCGCCCCCTGTTATAAAGCTAATTAGATTCTCGAACTTATCTGTCAGAGGTGCAAAAAGATCATAATTCTCCACTTCTACTTTAATTGAAACTGGGTTAGAGGTAGTTCCAGCTTTTTGTTCTGGATAATATAAGTCTGCATAGAGAATTGTATACAAAACATCTATCATATCTAGTACGATAGAATTATCATATACTCCACCACACTTAAAGTTTTTTTCATTATAATGATTCTCATATGGATCGTAACCAAACTTGCTTTTGTATGAAAACATCAAAATACCTCCTTCAATATCTTATCAAATAGTTTTAAGTTCTTCTTTGCATCATTCACGAGGTCCTCACTTAAAGACATATCTACCGATTTACTCTGATCGAACTTATCAGATATTTTTTGATCTAAATTTTCATGGATTTCAGCTTCAACAATATCCTCGTCAATCTCTAGTTGTAGTTGCTCGGATAATTCTTCAAGTGTAAAAGATCGAAATATCTTCCCAATCACTAGGACAGTAAAATCCCTAACAACTTTCATGACTTCCACAAAATTTGAATTTCCTTGCATTGAATCTCGCAAAATAACCTTCAGGCTGACTCTATCGCTTTCTCTTTTTAGATTAGCCTCATCTACTAAATACTCAACAAACTCTGCTTTTCCAAGTCTTGATCTTTCTTCGGAATATAACCCATTATTAAATTTCTTTAAAGTGTTTGTTATACCAATTACAGATTGAATCAATGTTTCATCGGATAATTTATCAGCAATACTTCTTCTGATAATATTATTACTTCTTTTCATAATAGTTCCAACAGAATTACCTATTCCTTCTCCCCTATTTCTAATAGTACCACTTTCAATTGCAGAACCAATCTTTCTCGAAACTGTCGAATTTCTCCTTCTAGTTGATGACCCCATTATTTACACTCCTTAATCTTTTCTTTTATCCATCTATACTTGCCGGATATAGACTCATTTACTTCAAAATAACTGTTCTCAAACTTAATTGCCCATTTTTCAATTTCTTCATATTGAAGGTTGCATGCTTCTTCTTGGGAAAACTTTAAATAATCTAAGAAAAAGTACCCATCATCATCTTTTGAAAACATATTGATAATGTCTTCCTTCATAAACCCGCTATTGTTCACTATAATCATCAAATCTTGTTCTGAAATAATGACTCTCGGGTAGTTTGCCTCTTTTTCTTCTAAAAGATATGAATCAACCAATGCTTCCCCGAACATTATTTTTTCATCCTGGTAAAAATTCCCAATAGAAATACCGCCACGTGATAAAATACCTCTAGTTAAAAGAAAACATTGAAAAGTACATATACCTTTTAACATCATAGCTAACTGGGGGTCATTCTCAGTAGAAATGAAGGGTAAAGAACACGTAATACTATCAGACATAATCATTGTTCTCAGACTATGATTATCCACTAACTCACTGCTTCTCCTTATCACATCATCAAGCCTCAAGAGTGTTTCTATGGCTTCTATTACTTCTTTCTTTCTCTTTTTATCAGAATCTTTAATCATTTCCTTGAACCCTAGAATATCCACAAAAATTACTATATGTTTGCTTACTTGAAACTTCACTCAACTCACTCCCTTCATAACCTCAAATCAAATACTCGAGGTTAACTCTCTTCCTAAAGATAATAAATCTAAATCCAAAACCCACAAGTAATTCTTTTCTGCTTTCTCACTACATTTCAGACATAATGGAATTAAGTAATACTCCCCATTTCCATCCATTTTCTGAACTACATCAATAGTCTCTGCTTCACCTTCACAGTGAAGAACCTCACAGTCATTCGTTTTAGATCCTTTATAAAACTCCCACAACTCCATCCATGATTTAAACCCAAATGGTATTGCGATTTCATCTCTAACTTTCCTAATCTTTACTAGTGCCATAAACCCTCCTAAAAAACATATAGTCAATACAAAATAAAAAGCCTCTCAAATAATTTGAAAGGCTTTGCTAACAAAGATAAAAATTAAGTTAGCTATGTCCTGATGGACAGATAAATACTACCTCAAACTACTATCACAAGATTACTAATATCTAAAAATACTTATCACTTTGAATTTTACATTGTGACATAATCTGTGAGTAGTCCGTTTTAGGGGACCCCCTAAATGTTCGTTCTAGATTCTGTCGTAGCCAACCATGGAATGTCCTCGTTCTCTTTTGCTAAATATGGAAAGTCATCTTTATCATACTCATCATTGTTAGCATGATACGGGAAGTCATCTTCTTCCTCTGCGTAATACGGGAAGTCATCTTCTTCCTCTGCGTAATACGGGAAGTCATCTTCCTCCTCTGCGTAATATGGGAAGTCATCTTCTTCCTCTGCATGATACTGATTCGTTTCAATGACATCATTATTTAGTTTAACAGTGATCGGATTAACCAAGATGAATGAAACAACAAGCAAAATCGAAAAACCTTTTAAAACTTTAGAATATATTTTCTCCATAATATTCCGCCTCCTTTATTTAGAAGGTAGAATATTGTAGAATAGACTTAGTAGTCCGTTTCAACGGACCCCCTGGAGGTTTATATGGTAAAATCTAGCTCATTAATCGAATTCGGTAAAGCACTAAAAGAGATCAGATTAAGCAACGGTTTTTCGACTTATTACGTGCACGAAAACACTGGTATAAAGCGTGAGACAATTAGTAAGATAGAGAATGGGAAGACACTACCAAGGTATGATACTTTGGATATACTTTCTGTTTTATATAAAGTAAATTTACACTTACTCTTTGAAGAGAAGAGAACTGTTAAAATTTTTACAATGATTTATAAGACAATAGATGATTTATTAATTTCTTTTGATTTGTTAAACTTGAAAACTCTTGAGAAACAGTATAAAGAGTTAAGGAATATGAAAATAAATGATACTGTTATCGATCTTCATGACTTGGATAAGTTTGAGTCATTTATTGGCTTGTTAACTGCTCACTACGAGCCTGAATCTAACCCATATCCGAAAATAAAAAAAATTGTATTTTTGCTGACTAAATTAGAAAATGGGACAATAGATGACGTTTTATCAAAGCAGTACTTTGACTTGTTAGACCTTAGACTTGTATCATTACTATCTGCATACTTACGTAAAATCAAAGAGTTTGACGATTCAATCAGCTTACTAGAGTTGATTCTTGAAAAGATAAATAGTTACGATATGTTTCCAACACTTTCTTATAAACTACATATCAAGACAGCACATAATATCTCTTATCAATACTTTAATATTGAAGATTATGAGAAGTCTTTACATTATGCTGATTATGGGATTGAGTTGAGTAATGCAATGAACTCAAACTATATATTGGGACAACTCTACTCAAGAAAATGTATTGCACAAATTAGACTTAAAATGGACTCAGATGTTTACCGTGAAAGTTTTATCATGTCGCTTTGTTCACTTAAGTTACAAGGTGAAAGTGATCTGTTAGAAAAATATATTAGTATATACGAATCAAGATATGACTTAAAGATGGATAAGTGTGAACTAAAGACAATTTTGAACATAAAAAAATAGAAAGTGCATAATCGCACTTTCTGTTTTTATTAATCTATAAGTGATAAGATATCACTTAGTTTTATCTTTGAACCATGTTGATAGATGTTCTCTTTTATCCAACTACCCCACTGACTATAATCTTGGTCAAAGTTAGAGTTGAAGAACTTATATAGCCTAATTGCAAGGATAAAGCCAACAGTATAGTTATGAATATACACTGAATCAAAACTTCTAAAGCTATCATAACTCCAGAGTTCTGGGTGGCCTATCTCTACTCCTAGTTTTGAATAATGTTTAATGTAAAGTTCCTCTGCATCACTTGTATTGTTCCACAGTTCTATTTCAAATAAAGAACTGATGGCACATCTTGTATATTCTAAAACCATCAACTCATTTAACTTTTCCTTTTCTTCATCTTCAAACATGATTTGTACTGCAATAAACTCCATTACTACTGCCATGACCTCATCTAATGATGGTGGCAAAATATTTTGAACTCCATCTCCTTCAATAAATGAGTAATACATTGCATGTCCTAGTTCATGAAACAGTGTTAATACATCTCTTAAAGAATCTGATGATTTAATCACTACTTTGGTATTTTCTTTAGAAACTGGTAGTGCAAAACTTGCATAGGCTTTTTGATCAAATCTGATGTCAATCGAACTGTTTAGCTTTAAGTTGAGTTTTGATAAAAATGTTTCTACTAACTCTTCTGAGTCGTAACTCTTATTTGTTTGTCCTACTTGATCAAGGTCATTAAACCAACTATCCCATTTGATACCCTGATCAGCAACCATCATCTTTACTGTTGGCAAAAACTCATCTAGAAAGTCTTCTAGTGATTGAGTGATCGTATTTTGTCTGAAACCATCAATTCCTAACATCACATCCAAATACAAGTTATATCCTAAATACCTCGAAAGTTTATCTCTAAGTCGCATTAGTTTAATAACATCTGATTTCATTGCTTTTGAAACAGCAATCTTGTACCTTGTCTTGTCAGCTCGTTCTTCTTCTGTTAAAGACGTTTCGTAAAAGGTTAAGTTATCTATCTTATGTAACAGTTCACTGACTAAAGGATTACAGTTGATATACTCTCGATATAAAAATCGATGTTTACTTAAGTCTGTTTCTCTTAGTAAATTGTAGATTTGCTGATCAACTTCATTAAAGTTAACTGCTTCATCTTCAGTGTACTCTTTATATAGTAGTTGTTGTTTGTTGTAATACAACTCCATTAATTGTTGTTCAAATTCTTTCATATTTACACCCCACATATCGTCATTAGTATAGCACCTGCCAGTTATAAATGTCACGTTCACAATTTAAAAAAATGTAACTTACAAGTATAATTTAGTCTTTGTAATGGGCCTGGGGTATACTTGAGCCATCAAACAAAAGGAGATTTATGATGAATAAAATGAAAATAATTATTGTTCTTGCTCTAACCGCTTTTATCTTTGTTGGATGTGAAGCAGCTAATAAAGCAGTGCAGTCTAAAAGAGAATCAGATAAAAATGTAATTACAATTTATGACAATGCTTGTCCTAGTGCTGAGATGTTGTTTGCCTTTTATGAAGATGATAAGAATGTTTATTACTTTGGAAGCATTCCTAATATGTATGTGGAAGTAAATGGTGATTACTACGAAATGGTCGATGCATTCTATATCGGATTGTTAACGCTAGAAGACTTAGATTTACTAGAAATTAAATACTACTCTGAAAGCAAAGAAACATCAACATTTGAAATCATGTACTCAGATATTAAAAAGAATGTTATTGATAAGTATGAGAATTTGAGCGACTACAAAGTTGTTTATGACTTTATCGATGGTTGCCCACAAGATGATCAAAGTGATGCTACAGATAATAACTCCTCTGTTAGTACAACAAATGATAAATAAAATATACCCCCATTAATAGAAAACAGCAGAGACCACTGCTGTTTTCGCCTTTTAACTATTCAATTCTTCTAAATCAAGAAGTCTTCGTTTACGTACTAGTCCCCCGCGGTATCCAGTTAAACTTTTGTTTTTACCGATAACACGGTGACACGGAATAACAATAATCAATTTATTCTTATTATTAGCCATCCCGACTGCTCTTGTTGCTTTATCTTTTCCAATCATTTTGGCAATGTCAGAGTATGACCTTGTTTGACCATATGGAATCTCTCTAAGGGCCTGCCAGACCTTTTGCTGAAACTCTGTACCTTCAAGTTTCATTGGAAAGTCAAATGTCTTCCGTCTCCCCATAAAATACTCTTCTAATTGAAGGGCAACATCATTAGTAAGGGTTGTTGCATCTAAAGTGTTTACCTCTTCTTGTGTAAAATCAATGATATCAATTTTACCTTTTTTTTCGACAACCATCATGTTACCAAAGGAAGTTTTATATATTGCTTTTTTCATTGTTATTTTCCTTTCTAAAGGTTGTTGGAGTTTTACCTGTTTGTTTCTTAAAGAAAACATTAAATGCTGAGATTGAGTTAAATTGAGCCAAGAAAGCGACTTCTGTAACTGTCTTACTCGTTTCGACTAATAACTGCTTTGCCTTTGTTAGTCTCAAGCTGTTTTTATACTCAGTTGGTGTTTGATTATAAACACTCTTAAAAATTTCTATCTGGCGCTTTTGGCTAACACCGAGTGATTGAGTTAAGGGTTGCTCACTACTAAAATTACTATCCATTTGCTCTTTAATCTGTTTTGCAATCTCTTCATTTGGTTCAAAGATCTCCAAGTCACTTCGACACCTTTTACAAGGTCTATAACCTTGTTTGATTGCTTCATTGGCAGTCTCAAAATACTCTACGTTTTCTTTTGAAGGTTGTTTAGATTTACAAGATGGCTTGCAAAAAATCTTAGTTGTTTTCACAGCATAAAAAAATACTCCATCATAAGCTTTGTTATTATAACAAATCGCTTGATACATGTCATCTCTACTTAGATTTTTCATCATAAACATACCTCCACTTTTATCATATCATAAGAATGCCAACCAATCTTATCGTTTTTGCACATTCAATTTCAAAGAAAAAAGTGAACTAAGTTCACTTTCTTAACATTTATCAAAATGTACTCTATCTGCTTCGTAACGATCAACAAAATGATTAGCATCTTCAAGTTCTGGATGACCAACAACAATAACGTTGTATGGCACTAACGATTCCGGTAAATTTAAAATCTCAGAGATTAACTGCACTCGTTCTTCTTTTGGATAGACACCTATCCAAACAGTACCTAACTCTTGATTCACTGCTTCTAGTAAAATGTTTTGAGTACACGCACCAAGATCTTGGGCCATAAACTCTGGCATTCTCATTCTTTCTTTACTACCACATACGATGATTAAAACAGGTGCAGTTGCTGCCATCCCTGAGTATGGACTCATATTCCCGATAGCATCTTTTAATTTTGAATCCCTCACAACCACAAACTCCCATGGTCGTTGATTTCCTGCTGAAGGTGCTTGCATTCCAGCTTTTAATAACTGTTCTACTGTACTTGATTCAACTTCTTGATCCTTAAATCTTCTTACGCTTCTACGTTTATTAATTACTTCCATTTTATTTCCCCTTTTTGATTATTCAAATGCACTTGCTACTGCTTTTAAATCTTCTATGATTGATAAGTTTTGTGGACATGCCTCTTCGCACTGACCACATTCCACACATTTTGAAGCCTTATTATCATTACCAATAAATGCGTTATAAGCCCACTTTGCACCATCCATATTTTGATACATCGAACCAATGTTGTACTGTTCAAAACATGATGGAATTGCAACCCCTGCAGGACATGGCATGCAGTAATTACATCCTGTACAGTTGACTTTTATTCGTGATAGATAAATGTTCTTTACTTCTTCAATTGTTGCAGATTCTGCTGTCGATAACGAGTTTGGTGTTGTTCTTTTTGCTTCTGCGATATTTTCATCAATTTGAACAAATTCATTCATTCCACTTAAAACAACTGCCACTTCTTCTTTATTAAAGATATAACTGAAGGCCCATTGAGCTGGACTTCTCGCGTCGTCTTGATTATTCCAAATCTCCAAAACATCATCTGGAACACTTTTAACAAGGTTTCCTCCACGAAGTGGTTCCATTACGGCAATTCCCAACCCTTTACTATGAGCATACTTTAATCCATCTGTTCCTGCTTGATACTCTTCATCCATAAAGTTATGTTGTATCATACAAAACTCCCAATCATAAGCATCCACTATTTCTTTAAACAAATCTAGTTCATCATGGAATGAGAATCCGATGTGTTTAATTCTTCCATCCGCTTTTGCTCTCTTGATGAAATCAAATAACCCTACTTCCATGAAGTTATCCCAATATTTTCTATTGAGTGCATGAATTAAGTAAAAGTCAATATAATCCGTTTCTAAATTGTTTAACTGTTCATCTAAATACTTATCCATATCTTCAGAGGTCTTGATTAACCAGGAAGGCAATTTTGTTGCCAAAAAGACACGTTCACGGTATCCATCTTTTAATGCTTTTGCTACCAACTGTTCACTATTTCCACCATGATAAGGATAAGCAGTATCAATGTAGTTTACGCTATGATCAATTGCATACCTAATTTGAGCAATTGCTTCTGTTTCATCAATCTTTGAATTATCTCCATCAAGTGTTTTAAAACGCATACAACCAAACGCAAGCGGTGATACCATTTCATTTGTTTTTCCAAATCGTCTCAGTTCCATAAACATTCCCCTTTACCTTTAATACTTCAATTATATCATTTGTATCAGAAGATTCTTAACTAAAATCAGATTTACTCGAAAAAATGACAAACAAAAAAGTAAACGAGACTGTTTACTTCTCTGGTGTGTAAATCAAACAACTGTTTGACTTAGACCCCCATTATTAACTTATGTAAAGCACGCATTGTGGAATATGAAGTTTGTGTTTCAATTCCATATTTACTATAACATTTGTAAGTAGAACTCAACAGGACATTGATGTCCAGTTTACACATAAACTATGATATAATCATAAAAAAGGTGGTGAGAAGATGGATATTGGAAGATATATTAAGTTTGTTAGAAAGTCAAGAGGACTGTCTCAAGAAGACTTGATGGATGTCTGTTCAGTTAAGACGTTATCAAGAACAGAGAACGGTCAAACCAATCCATCTGTTGAGTTACTTGAGAAACTATCTAAGAAGTTAAATGTTGATTTTTTTAGTTATAAGACTAAACAGCTTAAAGAAGTTAGTGAAATTAATGGTGAAACAAAACAGCAAATCATTGATTTAAATGATGCAATGAATTTCAAAGAACTTGAAACACTCACCGAACCACTACGATTTAACTATAGTTATAAATCAATTCATGATTTTCAATTTATCAACTATTACTATTGTCGCGCTAGTTATATCAATAATTTTGATCAAGAACGAACTCTTAGACTTCTTGCTGAAAGCTTTAACTATCAAATTGATGATGAGATTGATATTGTTAAAGTTAACTCATACTACACATTGCTAGAAATCAGAACAATCCTTGCAATGACCTTTACTTATACAAGTCATTATGATTATCAAAGATGTTACGACTTCTTAGTGCCACTAAAAATAGCAAACATAGATCCTAGTAAAGTTGAGACTGATAAACTCGGCCTTATCTTAAAACTGAACTACAACAAAATGTTATCAGCTAGTCGTCTTGGACTATTTGATGAAGTGGTTGATGATATGGTGTTATCAATTAAAATTGCCGAAAAGTATAAACTTTATTCTTCAATAAGTAGTTCATATTGGCTATATGCTAAACATCTATTTGAGATTGACCAAGTTGAAGAATGTCATAAGTACTGTAGGAAGTTTTTATCGATTACAGAACTACATGGTCACGATAAAATATATGACAAGTATTCAGAAGAATTTGAAGAAAAATACGGATATCAACACTAAAAAAGAACTCCATCGAGTTCTTTTAATTTTTGGTTAGTTCTTTAAAAATCGATACAGCAGTTTCAATAATATCGTCATTAAAATCAAACTCTGTTGTATGGATGTCAGGATAATCAAAACCATTACCTACGTAAAAAATTGCTCCTTCAGTTTGCTTAGTATAATATCCGAAATCTTCTGAAGCACGGTATGGTTGTCCACCGACAACATCCAAACCAAGACTGTTACATACTTCAATTACGCGCCTACAAGCCATATCAGTATTTACCGTTTCCGGGAAAACATCAAAACATTTAAAGTGTGTCTTTAAGCTATCTTTTACCGCGAAATCAGTTGCTAGTTGCTCAATTGTTATTTGTAAGTTATTAAGCGCTTGTTCATTTTTGGCTCTTATTGTTAAAGCTAATCTTCCATGACTTGGGCTAACCCCAAATGCACGTTCACCAACATTAACATGGACGATAGTACACAGTAAGTCAGAATCACTTGTGTGAACATACTCATCTAAAAAACGAATGATTTTAGCAATTGCATAAGAAGGATTCACTCCTAGTTCTGGCTGGCTGGCGTGAGCTTGTTTTCCTTCAAAAAGAAGTTCCATCCCTTTTGAAGCATAGTGGGATACCCCTTTAATGACTTTAACTGTCTTTAAACGAATGTCACTCATGTTATGAAAGGCATAGATTTCATCGATTTGCTCTGCTTCGATGATCACTTGACATTCTTTTGCTCCCTCTCCTGTTTCTTCAGCATGTTGGAACAATAAAAAGATGTTTTGATCGGGCTGTTCTTTTTCAATCTCAAGAGCAAGCCCGCAAAGGACAGCTGCATGACCATCATGACCGCATTTGTGAGAAACCCCAGGATTACAAGAAGCATAATCAAGGTCCATTACTTCTTCCATTTGAATGGCATCAAAGTCAGCTCTAAATGCAATGTTTTTACTTGCCTTATTGCTTCTATAGGCTACATAAAACCATTTACCTTTATCAATGATTTCCAAACTAGTGTATTCTTGAATAAAATCCATAAGATGTGATTTTGTCCACGATTCAAAATTTGATACTTCAGGATGTTGATGAAGTTGATGTCTTAATTCCTTGATCAATCTTAATTCATTTTTGTCCATAAGGTTACCTCTCAAGAGTTATCTATAACTCCATCTTAGCACCCATGTATATAACAGTCAATTAACCTCTAGCACTTAACTATTTCTGACAGCAAAAAGACTAATGTCATTAATCAGAGTTTCAACCTCCGTTAAAATAATTAAATTTTCAGAATTGGATTTAAGTCTGAAATATAAGCTTTTCATAAACATGACTATGTTATGTAACTCAAGCATGTAGGCTTGATAATCTATACCGTTGTAGTTTTCTGGTGGCTTAACCGTGTTAAATGATTGAACCCATGCAATTATTTCTTTTTTTGAGAGTAACTCTCTTTTCAAAATCGCTTCAACTATCGATATCATTCGTTCATCTTCAAAGTGATAATAACCATAATAATCTACAGAAATCTTATCTTTGATACTTCCTAAAATGCTAAGTAGATCGTTTTTGTCTAGAATATTGTACTTCACGAACTCAGCAATTGCATCTGCACCATGAGCAGCACTATGGGCAAAACTCTTCCCTTCAACATATCCTCTAAGGTCTTTTTCTAACCTGAATGCCTCTAGCACTTGGTTGAATGTTTCTTTTAATTTACTTTCAGATAGATATTTACCATTTTGATATATAATACATCCTATAATTAAAATAGAATAGCTCCTCTTAAAGACACTATCATTTATATCACCTATTCCATCAATTAAGTACCCTTCTTTAATCAATAAATCTAGCAAACTGACCGTTTCATTGACACTCAATTTCTTAGTTAATATCCAGTTCACAATAACATGGTAAACTAACTCATCACGCATTTCTCCATCCACATCACCAAGATACTCCATTATTGAAGTGCAGTATAAAAAAGGATTCACTCCCTGTGGGACAGCATAGTTGTTTATCTTAATTTCCTTTAGTTGATCTTTCAATTTAAGTTTTTCCATTATTTTCTCCTTTTTCTAGCTTAATTTTACCAAGCAAAAACACTATCCTCAATCGTGAAATTGATTATAATCAAAAAAACGCCTTAGGCGTTTTCTTTAACGATTATTCGAAATGATTCTTAAGATTGTTTTAGGTGCCAGAAAAAACCTAACAGATAACTCTTCTGTCGACATTCCTTCTTGTGACATTCTAATAATTTCCAAATTTCGATTAGCTGTTTTATCCTTAGTTTTCGTTCTTTCTCCCCAGGATAAACAGTTTTCTTTTCTCTTTGGAACATATATCATCTGACCTTCTGCATATTTTTGTAGAAGCTCTAAAACATCCTTTGGTAATATTTCACTCGCTTTTAGATAACTCATAGCTCGCTCCTCCTTATGTAATATTAGGAAAGCAGAGACTATTGCTTAGCCTCTGCTAAGCTGTTATGATTTCTCTCACTGATGTAACCTCCATTATCTAATGTTATCTTTCCAAACTTTAAGTCGATCAAAAGTTTTCTTAACTGAACTCCTACTGTCTGCTTTTAACTTTATATTCGCTCTTAAGGCAACTTCTTGTACGACTTGATCAATACTCAAATGTGTTGTATCTATATGTTCTGCAAAGTATTGATTTTTATGACTTTTAATACATCTATCGATTTGATCAAAAGCCCAAGAGGAACTTCGTTCACCCCTCTTTTTTAATCTCTTTTTTATGACTTCTTTATCAGCAACTAAACAAAAATGTTTAAACATGATCCCTTTACTCTCAAAACCTGTTTTGATTTCCTCTAAATAATCACTGTTAGTCACTGTCATTGGACAAATGATGATGCCATCATATTGTTCTTCAATGTAAGTTAACATTTGATTCGATATCATTCTCCATAACTGGTAATCTTGAAAGTCTGATTTTTTTATTCCGTTAGGTATGTTGGAACGAATAAAAAAGCCGCACTGCTCAGGGTCAAACACAAAAGAGTTCTCAATCAATTTATTTAGTTCGTAAGCGGTTTGTGTCTTTCCACTTCCAAATGCCCCATTAATCCATATAATCATTTTTATCCCCCAGATTCTTAATTAAAGTTTGCTAAATCTTGATACTTAATTCCTGTAAATGTTTCACAAATAGTAATAACTTCAGGATCTCGACTTGGTGCATGACCTGCTTTACGAGACTTTATTTCATTCATAATAACTGTATGTTTGGCTTCTGTCATTTTATAGCGTGAACTGGCAACGAAACAAACTAACATAAAGATGATTGGTCCTGTAAAGAATAACCACCTAATTCCATTAATAGTTTGAGCAGATTGCAAAGCGTTATCAATATAGCCAATCTGATCAAGAATAATCCCAATGATAAAAACACTTAAGGCTTGTGCCAACTTACGTATCAAAGTCGACATTCCCGCATATACACCTTCACGGCGTTTACCTGTAATTAGCTCATCAATATCAGAAATCTCAGGTAAAATTGACCAAGCAACAAAAGTTGATGAGGATGTACCAACCCCACATAAAGCCGAAACAACATATATTAAGTAACCTGGACTATCCGGACCGATAAACAGTGCTAAAATTAATCCTACCATCCATGAAGTCAATCCGACTCTCAACGGTACTGTTTTTCCATACTTTCTAGAGATTTTTCCATGAATCGTCATGAAGAATAATTGAACGACTAAAAGAACTCCTAAAACAGCTGAAAATTCACTTTCTCGGTCTAGTACATGTGTTATATAGTAAATAAACAAAGTTGTTAAAAAATCTACTGCAGTTTGACCTGAAACAAAGAACGTTGAATGGATTCTAAAGCTTCTGTTGTTAAATGCTTTTAAGAACTCACCAACAACCGCTTTAAATGAAGTATCTTCATCTTGCTCTTCAACCGGTAGTTCCCAAGTCATCTTAAAAACAAGGATCCAAGGTAAGGCATAAAATAGACCGAATGCAAAGGCCATTACCATGTATCCAGTTGTTGTTGACTCGAAACTATTAATAATCACCATTGGTAAAACACCTGACAATATTGCTGATATGGCAGAAAATGTCAGACGAACCATATTGTATGATGTTCTCTCATTATAGTCTGTAATCATGTTAGGTAACAAAGCATTATAAGGTACCATCACCATTGTGAAGACGGTATTAAACAAAATATAAGCGACAACATAATAGATGAAGACGAATAACTCATTATCACTTTTTACTGTGTACCATAACATACTAAACGTTAAAAAGATTGGCATAATTCCGACTAAGAAATATACTCTTCTCCTTCCAAACTTACTTCTTGTACGGTCACTAATATAGCCCATAAGTGGATCGGACACAGCATCCCATACTTTTCCAACCATAAAAATGATACCGGCATATGCTGGATTTATTCCAACAATGTCAGTTAAGAAAAACATAAATAATAAACCAACTAATAAGAATGCTCCCCCAGCGTACATATCTCCTACGCCATATCCCACTTTAGTTAAAAATGTGGACTTTCTCAATGTTTGAACCTCCTTTATTTTAGAGCAATTGATGATCAGACAAAAATTGCTTTATTGACTTTGCATAGAGTTCTGGTGCTTCAGAGTATGACATTGCATGTGTTGCATTTTCAACGCTTAAAAAACGTTTGGGACAATTAAGCGCATTAAAGATATCCTCTCCTTGCTTAAATGGAGTATACTTATCTTCTTTTCCATGAATAATTAAGGTTGGTGCTTTAATCTCTTTTGCAGACTTCTTTGGTGAAACCTCCCAGTAGTAATTCCCAACTTGCAGCTTATTGATAAAAGCTGCAATGTAAATAATCGGAAACTTTGGTAAGTTCTTGTCATCTTTAAGGCGGCATGCTAACTCTTCTGTCATATCACTAAATGCACAATCAGAAACAACAAAATCAACACGTTTATCTTTTGCAGCATGCATTAAAACTGTTGCACCACCTAACGATTCTCCATGAGTTCCTAATGTAACTTCACCAAATCTGTTATACAAGTAATCAACAATGGATTTTAAGTCATCTTTTTCTTTATAACCAAAAGTAGAAGATTTTCCACCACTCAATCCATGATATCGTTGATCATATACTAAGACCGAAAACCCTAAATCCTTAAATATTGTCATATACTTAACTGAACAAAAAAGCGAACAAGTATAGCCATGAGCAATCACGACCATCTTTTTGTTATCTCCATTCGGAAAAAAGAAACCATGAATTGGATACCCTTCTTCACTTGTGATAATCAATTCTTCCCTCTCTAATTCATTAAAATACTCTTTAGTAAAGTTGCCATATTCAATTTCATTTTCAAACGTCTTACTATAAGGTTTTACATTTGGAAAAACAACCATCTTATTAAGTTTGACCGCTGCATAAACACTTACTAGCAAAAACATCAATAATAACCAATAAATCATGATAAACACCCTTTATAAATAGTTAGATTTCGAAACTCTTACTTTCTATTCTATCAAAAAGTCATGAAGATTTTTATTGTTTTTTATAAAAAAATCAAGTTTTAATGAAGTTTAACATTTCAGCTACAAATGAGAGTCGATATGTTATAATTTCATTATATAAACTAATATAAGGGGGATATGATGGCAAAGATAGAGAGAACGATTACAGGAGACTTTGATTCAGTTTTATCTAGTATTAACAAAGCCGTGTTAAATAGTGGTGTTTCAATGAACTTAGTTGACAGTAGTAAAAAGGAAATGGGAAACTCTAAACTAGCAGTCTTGGTTTATGATAAGTATTTTATGAGAAATGGTAGTAGAGCTAGCCTGAATGTAACGATTATGAGTGAAGACCGTGAGGTCTTTGTTAGTGCAATCGGATCAGGTGGTGGACAAGGAGTATTCTTTAACTTTAGCTGGGGTGCAGAAACAGATATTTTACAGCCAGTTAAGCAAGTTTTAGATGCATATGATGGTTTATACCGATAAAAAGACAAAAAACTCAACTTGCGTTGAGTTTTTCTGTCTTTGTATATCAAAGTTTTTATATTTATGGCCCCCAAAAACAATTAATTGTTCTATTCTTCACAATTATAATATATAATGTATAGACAAAGAAATGGAAGAATACTTCCAATTAGAGGTGAAATTGATGGATAAAGAGCGATTTGGACGATGTTTGCGTAAAATTCGAGAAGAACGTGGCTTAACAAGAGAACAACTTGCAGGTGATATTTGCTCACCCAAGTTCATCTATAATATTGAAACAGGTAAGTACTTCCCTTCTCCGTTAATCATTGAAGGACTATCAAACACATTATCGGTTGATTTATATGAGCGAATGAAAAACTCTGAGTATAAAAATCCTGAAGAAGTACTAGAGATCAAAGAGAAACTTCAAGAACTTTACTTACGTGCTGGAATCAGGAAAATGGGACCTTATATTGAGAGAGCAAAAGAGTTAAGTGATTTTGAGAACGATTTTGATAGACAAATTTTATTGTGGTACGATGCCATTTATAATTCAGTCTTAGATAAGGACTATGCAAAGGCTAGAAAAAGTCTTAATGAAGCCCTTTTAGTAACCAATGAGTTAATCATCAATGACATTAACAGTGCAACATTTATTACAAGGTGGGAGTTAAGAATTGTGATGTCGATTGCTAACACTTATTTATTTGAGACAAACTACAAAAGGGTTATGGAGATTTATAAACTGATCTTGCCGATCTTTAACAAGTTTTATAAAGATACAAGAGAGTACTATGCCTTTATCTATAACTTTGCTTATCTTCATGATCGATTAAAGCAACCTAAGAAGAGTCTTGCTTGTATTCACTACCTTAAGAAACGTTATCCGCAAATCACAGATTTAAACTTAATCTCTGACATTACTTATCTCGAGGCTAAATACTATGCAGACAAAGGTGACAAAACCTTAGCCAAAAAGTTATTTACAAAGTTTGCATTTTTAAAAGAGACAGCAACTGATAACAAAACCCATCTTTACCAATACATCGAATCGATTCACAGACGTTTTGACATTGAAATACAAATCTAAAAAAGAACTCTAAGAGTTCTTTTTGATTACATATATTCTTGAAGCAAAATCTTCATTTAACTTCACATTGTGATTATAGCCTGTTCCTGTGAATAATTGTTTAGGAACAAAACCAAACTTATTTAACTGCCTTGCATTAGCAAAGATTTCTTCTTTTTCCAGTTCAAACATGTACTTTCCTGCAATCACTGAATGGGCAATCCCATTCATTTTAATTTTAATTGGAAGTTGAGAGTTTAAGTGATCCCCAAAACTTCTAACATCAATATATTGCAAACGGTTACTTATATGATAATCCCCTTTTGGAATATAGGCGAGCTTAATCTTTTCATAACCAGGATTGGCTTGAACGATATTTTGATAATCACCAACTAAGATGTCTTCACCAATACTCATCCACTTACACTTGTTGTGCTCAAATGGACTTTGTAATCTTTTAAAGGTACCAAACTGCAGAGTTTGTCGGTATCTTTTATACCACTCAATCTGAGCTTTAACCGTTTTTAGTTCCATATCAGTCAAGTAGTTAATATCTAGTTCGTAACCTAAAAGACCAAAAGCTGCAACATTAAAGCGCGTTTCTATCGGTGTATTTCTAAAGGTTTGATGATTTGGGGCTGCACTAACATGACATCCCATTACACTTGGTGGGTAAAACAAACTTGTTCCATACTGGATTTTTTGTCTTTCGTAAGCATCAGTATCATCACTTGTCCAAACTTGAGGCATGTAAGCTAACATTCCCATGTCAAATCGGTTACCACCACTTGCACATGATTCGAACAAAATATTAGGAAACTCTTGTGATAACTTTTCTAACACCGAGTATAACCCTAATACATATCTATGGTAATAAGCTTTGTTTTCTGTGCTTGATAAATAACTTGAACAAACATCACTAAAATTACGATTCATGTCCCATTTACAATACTCGATGTTTGCAGAGTTAAACAACTCTCTTAAATTATTGTAAATATAATCACAAACCTCTGGGTTAGCTAGATCTAAGTTCAATTGGTTTCGACCTAGGCTAGGCTCGTAACTTGAATGTTGAAGCGCCCACTCAGGATGGTTTCTATAAAGTTCTGAATCCTCACTCACCATCTCTGGTTCGACCCAAATACCAAACATTAAGTTCTGCTTATTGATCTTTTGTGCCAGTCCATTTAATCCATTTGGTAGTTTCTTCATATTGACATTATAGTCACCTAAACTACTTGAATCATCATCACGTTTTCCAAACCAACCATCATCTAAGACAAACAACTCAATCCCAACTTTTTTAGCAGCTTTAGCTAACTTCATTAATTTTTTCTCATTAAAATCAAAGTAAGTTGCTTCCCAGTTATTTAAAAGGATTGGACGTTCCTTGTCACGCCATGGTCCTCTAACAAGTTTCTTTTGAACAACTTTATGAAAGTTTTCACTCATCAGGTTAAGTCCACCTTCACTATAAGTCATTAACACTTCTGGTGCTTGAAAAACTTCATTACTTTTTAGTTCCCATTCAAAGTCAAAGGAATTAATCCCCATGTTAACACGAGTTAAGTGATGAGGGTTTACTTCAATGTTTGCTTCAAAATTGCCTGAGTAGGCCAAACTAAATCCATAAGCCTCACCTTGAAACTCATTAGTATCAAATCGTTTCAAGCAAAAACTTGGATTATGATCGGCTGAACTAACACCTTTCTTTGAATCAATTTTTGTAATTCCAGGTGTTAAACGTCGCGAATTAATATGACGTTCTCTAATCCATGTACCATCTAAAGTCATTAAATCAAAATCTGCATCTAAAAAGTCAAGATTAAAACTCATCACCTTGTCTAGAACAATATTATGTTCACCAAGGTTTCTCACTTTAACATTTCTCGTTATAACATTTTCATTGTCAAAGACATTATATTCAAGTTCAACTTCAATCTGTCTATTCGTATCTTCTAATGTAATCACTAAGTTATCATCACTATCATAAGTTGATGGAAGTCCTTTTAGTTTACTTTTCTTTTCAACAATTTGATAAGACTTAAACTTAAAGTCAGTGATAGTTGAACCATCTTCAAACTTTATATGAAGACTTGGGTTTCTGTAATCCCCTTTTCCAAACGTTGGCATTTCTAGTAAGGTGTTACCTAAACTAAATGGTTTGTCTTCTTTTGAATATGATGTTGAGGTTCCTTGTTCAAAATCAAAATCTGGAATTAACTCAAGCACTTCTTCAAAGTCAAATTTGGCACCATAATAAACATGCTGAAGATGTTTTGTTGGTGAGACTCTAAAAACATACATCGTTTGTTCTGTTTCAAGTTTAAATACATTGTTAAATACTTCTACCATAACTCTACCTCATTTCAAAGGAATATTTAATTTGTTTTGAATAGACTTCACCCGCTTTAAGTCGTGATGAAGATAACTGTTCAGTGTTAACACCATTTGGTTCATATTGGCATTCGAAGGCAATGCCTTGATGCATGAAAGCAATTGAACCATCTTCTAACACTTGCTCTTCTGGATAATTAAAGATATAACTTACAACAGCAGGATAATTTGTTTGTATGGTCATTTTCCTGTTGCTATTAGGATCATAGTAGACGATATCACCCTCTAATATCCAAGTATCGTCAAGACCTCTAAACTCTTCAGAGTAATCTCTATACTCATAAATACTTCCAATTGTACGCGCTTTTCTAAAGTCATACAACGAGTTTTCTACATCGATTAACTTCCCTGTAGGGACCATATTATTCGCTTCAAGTATATAATCACTTTCTATTGTTAAATAATGATCTAAAATCTTTTCTTTTTTATTTCCACTCAAGTTAAAGTATGAGTGGTTAGTTAAGTTAAGAATCGTATCTTGATCACTTAATCCATAATAATCCACAGTTAGTTGGTTATTATCATTTAGGGTGTAAGTCACTTTCACATCAAGATTACCAGGGTAGCCACTTTCAAGGTCTTTTGAGAAGTAAGTAAAGATCACTTTACTTGACGAAGATTCACTCACTTCAAAGTCTCTAAAAGACAACCCATCACGCCCACCATGTAAGCCATTGTGGCTTGAGTCGATGGTGTAACTAACACCATTGATTTCAAACTTAGAGTCCTTTATTCTTCCAGCAGTACGACCAACCGTACAACCAAAGTAACCAGGGTTTGTACGATAAGTTTCATCGTCTTGATGCGTTAGTACAATATTTTCAAGTTCACCTTTTTCATTTGGTAATTTGATTGCTTTTATAGAAGCTCCTACACTCAATAAGTCAACTTCAATACCGTTTTTATTTTTTAATGTTACTGTTTTCATTATAGTAATCCTTTAACAAAGGCCTCAAGAGCCATTTGTCCTGCTTCATCTTGTTTAAAGACACCTGCATCAATTAAACATCTTTCAAACTTTAAGGCCACTTGATCTTGAAGCATCACATCAATGTCAGCGTATTCAAGACGCTCTAACTCTTTGATCCAATCGGCATGTTTTTCTAGTTCCTCACAGAACTCAATATCACCTTGTAAGTATGATTTAATCAACGTTAACTCATGATCAAGACGAGCTGGTAAAACCGCAAGCCCCATCACTTCAATTAAGCCGATATTTTCTTTCTTAATATGGTGAATGTCTTGATGAGGATGGAAAATCCCTAATGGGTAATCTTCTGTTGTACGATTGTTTCTTAACACAAGGTCAAGTTCGAACTGATCATTACGATACCTTGCAATAGGTGTAATTGTATTGTGACGTTCTGTTGTATGAGCCAAAATATCTAACGCTTCATTAGAGTAGTCAATCCACTCTTGTAACATTTTCTCTGCAAAATCAGCAATTTCAGAAAGATGTGTTCCCAAAACGCGTACTGCTGACATTGGCCAGTCAAGAATTTGAATTTCTAACATTCCTGTTTGATAAGTATCAGTTATTTTTGCATCTTGCATAGGTAGTGCGTAATGACCACTTTGGTAATGATCATGACTTAATATTGATCCACCAACAATTGGTAAGTCTGCATTTGAACCAATAAAATAGTGATTAAACTGTCCAACAAACTCAAGTAACTCAACAAATGAATCACGGTTAACTTCCATTGGCGTATGAGCTTTACTTAAAACAATCGAATGCTCATTAAAGTATGAATAAGGACTATATTGTAAATACCAATCTTTTTGATTTAACACCAGTGGTATAATACGATGTGTGATTCTTGAAGGATGAGAAATATGTCCTGTGAACCCTTCATTTTCAGCACATAACAAACATTTAGGGTATCCCGAAGACTTTCTAAGCTTTGCTGCTGCAATCTCTTTAGGATCCTTTTCTGGCTTTGATAGGTTAATCGTAATGTCTAACAAACCAGAGTTTGTTTGAGACTTCCACACCTTGTTTTTAGCAATACGTGATGTTTTGATATAATTTGACTTTTTACTTAACTCATAATAATATTCTGTTGCCTCTGTGACAGAATGTTGTTTTAACTTGTTAAACTTATTTATAACTTTTGAAGGTCTTGGCATGATTAAATCGATGATTCTATTTTCAAATACATCATAATCACTGAAACCCTTTCCTATTAACTCTTTTTCATAGGCGTAATCGCAAATACTTTTCAAAGTTTCTTCAAGGTTGTGACACGCTACTCGCTCATATTCAAACGCCGAAAGCTTGCATAAATCTGCAAGCTTGTTTGAAGTATATAATGCGTCTTGTGAATCTAATAAAGAATGAGTAATTCCATAATCAATGATTTGATTAAGCCACTTATTAATATTTTCCATACTCTATTCCCCTTTTGGGTTGATTCTTTTTACACCAGAACCAACACTTGCAACATAGAAATCAGCCTTATACCCAATTTCTTGTTCGTAAGAAGATCCAACATGTTTGATAAAATCTTCTACATCAGCATCCTTAACTAAACTAACGGTACATCCACCAAAACCAGCACCTGTCATTCTTGCTCCTAAAACTCCCTTTTGTTCTAAAGCAAATCCAACTAACGTATCCAGTTCTTTACACGTTACTTCATAATCGTATTGTAACGATTTATGGCTTTGTGTCATAAGTTCTCCGAACCTTGTAAAGTCTGAATCATTTAAGGCTTCTAAACTTTCTTTGGTTCTTTCATTTTCGCTAACAGCATGGCGCGCTCTCTTTAACTCTACTCCCTCAAGTAGATCATTGATGGCATTAAACTCATCTAGACTTAAGTCACATAAGTTCTTGATATCTGCTTTTTCTTGTAACTTCTTCAAAGCAATTTCACATTCAGCACGGCGCTCATTGTATTTTGAATCTGCTAGCTCACGTTTTTTATTGGTATTACCAATTACAATAGAAATTCCATCCATCCTTGCTGGAACATCAAAGTACTCTAATGTTTCTGTGTTAAGTAACATCGCATGCTCCTCTTTACCTAACCCGATAATAAATTGATCCATGATTCCTGAGTTAACTCCCATGTAGTGGTTTTCTACACGTTGACATAATAAGACTAAATCAACCATGCTAATCTCAAAGTTAAACATTTCCTTGATTGCAAATGATGTTAATACTTCAAGTGAAGCAGAACTTGACAGTCCACTTCCATTTGGAATTTCTCCATAGTAGTAAATATCTAAACCTTGATTTAATGACATCCCAAGCTTCTCAAATTCAAAAACTATACCCTTAACATAGTTTGCGAATTGATCTTCTGATTTGTACGAAAAATCGTCTAAATCAAACTCAAGAACTCCAAATTTATCAAAGTTTCCTGAATACATTCTAACTAATTTATCATCTCTTTTAGAAAACACACCATGTGTTCCAAAAGTTAAGGCACAAGGAAAAACAAATCCTCCATTGTAATCAATATGTTCACCGATTAAATTAACACGTCCAGGTGCAAAGAACTCTTCTAGGTTAGTTCTATGTCCAAAGACCTTCTCAAAATTTTCTAATAACATTCTTGTTTCCATCTTAGTTCCTACTTTCTAAATCACTGATGATTTGTGCATATCTTTCTTCATCTAAATTATGTTTGTTTCTAAAGATGTATAAAGCAATTAACATTCCTATTACTGGTAATCCAAACATCAGAATACGAATCCCCATAACAGTGTAAGCTGTTTGCACTGTTAAATCTGCATCATATTTAAAGAACATTAATCCAATCCCTACAAGTCCCATACTTAAACCTGTTGCAAGTTTTACGACGAATGTTTGAGCAGAGAATACACTACTTTCACTTCTACGTCCTATTTTCCATTCACCATAGTCAACTGTATCTGTTAGTAACACCGTTTGACTTACAATCACCAAACCAATACCAAAGAAGATAATAGCTGCAAAAACAAAAACCAATGTTAAATTATTGTTTAAGTAGAAAGCATTAATAATGGATAGGATAAATCCAACTATTGAAATCCAAATTGCTAATTGAAATACTGTTTTACGTTTCATATTCATTGCGAACAAACGGTAACTTGCCATCGCTATTAACTGAACTAAGAAGCCAACAGCTAAAAACTGTGTCATTAACCCGTCGTAGGCAACACCATGTTGAATGGCAACATCATACTTAATATAGTAAAAAGCTACATTACTCGTTACATAAAGTACAAAGTTAAATAATACGATAACTCCTGCAACTACCAGTAACTGATCATTTTCTTTCAGTAAGTTAAACATTCCTTTTAATGTCAAGCTTTCTTCATTTTTATTTTCTACATTATTTTCTTCAACAAAGAAGTAAAGTAACACTTGCGTAACAGCAAAAATAATACTCACACCAATTGACAATAAGAAGAACCCTTTAATTACTTGCGGATCAGAGTTTCCACCACCAAGTAGTGTAACCAAAGCAATATAACCAGCTGCAATCACTGCAAATCCAACTTGGGCACAAACACGTGCAATTACTGTAATTTGCTCTCTTACTTTTTGCTCTTTAGAGAACGTTGGAATCATTGACCAGAATGGAATGTCCATTAATGTATAACTCATTCCCCATAAGATGTAGAATGTTGAGACATATAAGTACATCATCCATGAGTTAGGTTCTAACCCAGTATTAACAAATACTAGAACTAAAACGACAGCATTAACGAGTGAACCGATTAAAATCCAAGGTTTGAACTTCCCACGTTTACTTTTTGTATTATCGACGATTGTCCCCATAATTGGATCATTTATAGCGTCCCAAATTCTCGCTACCATGAACATGATCCCAATGAAACCAGGGTTAATTCCAATATAGTCAACGAAAAAGATAGCCATGATTGTTGACATTGCATACATTAAGTCTTTACCAAATGCACCGAAACCGTAAAATAATTTACTTCTTAACTTCATAATTTTCTCCCTTTAGATAGTCTTCATACATCTCAAGTTGATTGCATATCACTTCTTTAAAATCAACCTCGAGTTGTTCATGCAAATATTCATTTGCAAAGTGTTGCTTTTGTAATACCGCCCAAATAATATTGTGGATCGTTTTTGCAACAAGGGTAGTATTTATTTGTTTGATACTTCCATCTTTAACTCCTTCTGAAAGTATTTGTTCCTTTAAGTTAAATGAATGTGTGGCTTCTATGACATATTCTTTTAGTAGTTCTTCATCAATATCAGTAAAATGTAACTCTTGATTTCTGTCAAAGTCAGTCACTAACTTCACAAAATCATATTTATCAGGAGCACTAATTAAGGCGTAATGAAATCCCATAAAACGCTCTAATCCATTCCCTGTTTGTGCTTTAGCAAGATCATCTTGTAAGACATTTCCTACTCTTAAAGCGTAAATGACTGATTCAAGAACTAAAACGCTTTTGTTGTCAAAATACCTGTATAAAGTTCTTCTATCGACTTCACAACTTTTTGCAACATCAGCCATTGTTGTATTATGAATTCCTTTTTCTACAAAGACATTAGCAGCTTTTTTAATGATACTTGATCGCTTATCTGCTTTAGTCAATGTTAAACTCAATCGTATCGTTTCCGTATTTTTCTGAAGAAACAGTTACAATACCCTTTCCAGTGCTGGTTGTTTTTACCCAGAATCCTGTTGAACCTCCACGCAATGATACTACTTTTGGTCCAATAATCTCAATTCCTTCACTGCTTAAAGTAATTGGATCAAATCCATAGTTTACAACGTTATCATTTTCATCTACTGCCTTGATGATGACACGGCTTACATCGTATGTTTCACCGATCGTTAAGTTGTGATTATCAACTTCAATTTTTAAAGTTGGATTATTAACTGGTGCTTTCTTAACCACTTTAACCACTTGACCGTCTTTATATCCTTCAAAAGTGAACTCTCTACTTTTATCTCCCCAGTTACCAACATATTTACCATATAAGTGATACAAATCAACAAACTTCAGACGATATCTCATGATTGCCCAAGCTGATTTCATTTTAAACTTGAATGGAAGACTATTCATTCCATACTTTGCAACAGCATTTAAACAATCTTTTAGTAAATTGGCACCCTTTTCACTAAAGCGTTCATTCTTTAGTAATTGATCTCCGATAAAATCATCGATAATCACTGGAGCACTTGGAATATTTGGGTACTCTTCTGAAGGATAGAAAGTATTAATGTACTCACCATTCTTATAAAATTTAACAAAGTCGCAGTTAGTAAAGACCGTAATTTCAGGTAATTGATTCTCTGGATAATCTCCACCAGCCATACTCGTCGCAACTTCTAGTACCACTTGATTTTTATCTTGTGAAGCGTAAACGCTCGCTGCATACTTACCAATTCTAAACATATCCATAACACCGTGATAACAGATTTTATCTCCACTACCAAAGTCTTTATGTGTATTGTAATCAAACATACACCAACCCATTGCACCGGCCATTTCATCTATTTTAAAGTTATCCTCTTGAACTCTAAGATGACGATAAGCATGTTCTAAACGGTGCGTTTCATCATCGTATTTTTTAGTTGGGAACATATGCCCGTTGTATTCCGTTACAAGATGTGGTGCTACTTTACCTGCAACCTTTTTAGGTTGACGTAACCCTTCATTCACCCCGCGATGTACAAAGTCGTTAAAGGTATAAACATCTTCAAGTAAGTTGGACTTATCTATAAACCTAACACCACCTGTAGGTCGACTATCATCTAAGTCACGTGCAATCTTGTTAGTCTTTTTGTAAAACTTATTGTTATCTTGACTTTCATTAATCCTAACTCCCCAAATAAAGATAGATGGATGATTAAAGTCACGTTCAATCATGTCTCTTGTGTTTTCAATCGCTACTTCTTGCCAGGCTTCATCACCAATATGTTGCCATCCTGGAATCTCATTAAAGACAAGTAATCCAATCTCATCACAACGACGTAAAAAATGTTTACTTGGTGGATAATGTGATGATCTGCAGCTGTTTAATCCTAAGTCATATTTAAGCATTTCTGCATCACGCTCTTGCGCACTCTTAGGCATTGCATACCCAACATATGGGAATGATTGATGACGGTTAAGGCCAACTAATTTAATCTTGTTTCCATTTAAGAAGAAACCTTCTGTTGTTAACTCTACTTCTCTAAACCCTATACGATCAGTATAAACATCTTCATCTACTATCACTTCAATATCATAGAGTTTAGGACTATCAAGACTCCATAACTCAGCACCAGAACAAACCATTTCAAAGTTAACTTCTTGCTTAAGTTTTGTTGTTTCAGTGTGAGTCCAAATAATTTGGTCATCACTTTTAACATTTACTTTAAGATAACCTGGTTGTTTTGTTGGATTATTTAACCTTACAGTAACATCCATTTTTGGTTGACTTAAGACATCATGAGTTTTAACAAACACATTCTCAATGTGCATGTCATCAACAAACTCGATGAATACTTCACGGTAAATTCCTCCATAAGTTAAGTAATCAATAACAAAACCAAATGGCGGAATGTCTTCACGCTCTGTTGAATCAACTTTTACAAAGACTTCAAACTCTTCACCAAAGTCCACTGAATCAGTAATGTCTACTTTAAATGGTAAGTATCCCCCTTTGTGGGTTGTAACTAACACACCATTAATGAAGACTTCACTGTAAGCCATGACTCCTTCAAAGTGTAAAACCGCACGCTTTCCTTCGTACTTTTTATCAATCGTTATGTATTTTTTATAAGATGAAATCAATTGATAATCATTCTCATCAAAGTTGTTAAATGGTAACTCTTTTGACGTATGTGGAATGTTAACTAAATCCATTCCCTCGTTACTCTCAAAATGTGATTGGTCAAAAGATTCATGGAAATACCAATCAAAATTTAAATGCATTTTTTCTCTCATATTTACCTCCATTATGTCACACTGTGTGACATCTTAATTTCAGTATAGCAAAAATGTCACACAGTGTGCAACAAAAAAAGAGGCAATTTTGCCTCTTATTTATATTTTTTACTATCAATTTTTTCTTTAATCCACGAAATCATAAAATGTAACATCACAATCCATGATAAATACTGAATATATTTATTACTATCAATGATAACTAAAAGTAATGCTATACAAATTAAAATTAATGCGATCGCTTTCTTCATCATTAAAACCCCCTAAAGTTTGGTATCAAGTATTTTTCTTCAAACTTAATATCTTTATCGCTCATGTATTGCAAGTAAATGTAATGAACACTACTATTTTTTTGATCAAGAACAGCGTAGTGATAAACATGCTTTTTATTAGTCAAAAACTGATAAAAAGTTAACTCTTCTTCATGACGAATCATGACACTCTTATAGTTTTCATTCAATGAGTTTAGCCTTTCAATCTCTTCCGTTAACTCTTTCTCTGTAAAGGATTGTTCTAAGTTAATTTGATAAAAGGTATCAAAAAGTGCTTCACGTTTATAGTGATAATAGTTGACCTTTTCTGCATCTAGCTGATCAGGAAACAATAATAGCAATCTTTCACCATCAAATTTTTTTACCGACTCTTTGTAATCATTAGGATTATCATAAATTACAGCAATACCGTTTCCTATAAAGTAGATCGCTAGCACTGGAATCATTAACAATGCAAATCCAACCAACAACACAACAAATGTTTTCTTCAATATATGTCCCCCACTTTCTTTTGTCTAATTTGATGATATCACGATGCCTATTTTACTTCAATCACCTTTTTGATTAGCCGAAAGCACTAAAGTAATATTTTTTAAGATCATTGGTTGACTTTAATTCTTTACTGCGTTATAGTAGCAACAATACATTTTAAGGAGATACCATTATGAATTCAATTAACTTCACATTTGAATATTTATGGCAGGCTGTAGTTTATTTTTACAGTTATTTTAAACGTGCCGTAAATTATTCCAAACCGAAGTACTGTAATTCATAATTACAATATTTGGCTCTTGGGTAGTTTACGAAAGTAAACTGACCAGGAGCCTTTTTTTGTACCCAAAAGATGTATAAAACAAATGAGGAGGATTCAACAATGAATCAGTTATCAAAGAAGTATGGATTGTTAACAGCAATCGCAATGGTAGTAGGAATCGTAATCGGTTCTGGGATTTTCTTTAAGGCAGATGATGTATTACTAAAGTCAAATGGTAATATATATGTCGGTCTTGCTGCTTGGATTATTGGAGCAGTTGGTATGATTTTTGGAGCACAAGTGTTTGGAATTTTTGCACAACGTTTTGAAAAGTCAAATGGTATAGTCGATTATACTGAAGCATTATTAGGAGAAAAAGCAGGTTATCTAGCTGGCTGGTTTATTGGTGTTTTGTATTATTTTCCATTAACAGCCGTTTTGTCATGGGTCAGTGCTTTATATACATCAATCTTAGTTGGAAGTACCAATCCTGTTAATAGCCCTTTCACATGGGCGATGGCCTTATTATATTTAATCAGTATTTATGTGATCAACATATTTTCACCCGTTATTGCTGGTAAGTTACAAGTTTCAACTATGGTGATTAAGTTAATCCCCTTAACTTTGATTGCTGTAACCGGTTTAATCTTTGGTTTAAGTAATGGAATCCTTATGGAAAACTTGAGCGTTGCTGCGTCGTCATTTTCATCTAGTAGTGGTTCACTAGCGACAGCAGTCGTTGCCTGTGCTTTTGCTTATGAGGGTTGGATTGTTGCAGTTAGTATCAATGAAGAAATTGTTAACTCTAAAAAGAACTTACCAAAAGCATTAATCTTTGGAACAATTATTGTGTTCTTGGTATATGTGTTCTATTTCCTTGGAATCAATAGTATTTTAACTCCGGAGGATATTATGACCAGTGGTGATGGTGCCATCACATTAGCAACTGAAATGATTTCATCACCATTTATCGCATCACTGATTGGGGTTTTTGTTATCGTTTCTTGTTTAGGAACAACTAATGGGTTAGTTTTGGCCTCATCTAGAACAGGATACTCTCTAGCAACTAGAAACTGTGGTCCCTTTGCTAAACAATTAGCAAAAGTAAATGATAAAACGGGAATGCCAATCAACTCGGCGTTATTTTCATTTGCCATCACCTTAATTTATCTTGGAATTTGGTTTGGTAATTTTAATCAAGTGTTCGGTCAATTATTTATTGATATAAGTGAGTTGCCAATCGTTTTAGTCTACACTTTATACGCAACGTTGTATGTGACGGCGATGGTTAAACTGTCTGACTTAAACTTAATCAGACGTTTTGTTATTCCAACTCTTGCCATTGCAGGAAGCTTAGTTGTTGTTTATGGTGGTTTAACAAATCCTAATATATCGTACTACATGATTATCTCAGTCGGTATTTTATTACTGGGATTGCCATTTTACAACGCACAAGAAAAGAAGGTTTAAACACCTTCTTTTTTTTAGTACTGAATAATTGTTTCCTTAAGTAATGGGTACTTGTCTTCTTTTGCTAAACTAAAATAGATACTACGAAGTAAATTTTTAATATTCGTTTTCTTAGCAAACTCTTCAACCCAATCGTCACATTTAGGAAGTTCTTTAAATGAGTTGACCCAGTTAATTAACTCCTCTTCCGAAAGTAACTCACGTGACAACACACTCATAATAGCAATTGTCAGACGATCATCTTCCCCGTGACAGTAAATGTATGACCCAACAGCAACTTTGTTTTGAACTGCCTTTAAAATGTCTTCAAGGTCACTTTTGTGAAGTTCATGACACAGCGCAAACTCATCAATCACGTCAGCTGTGTGTGCCACTGAATGTGCCCACCCATACTCTTTAGTATAACCATGTAAGTCTTGTTCGCTATTAAAGTATCTTAAGACCTCTTGGTAGATTACTCTTAACTCACTTTCAGTGAAAATGAGTTCCTGGCGATGTAAATAAATAATTGGTGCTAAAATCAAGACAGAAAACGTTCTTGTGTAAACACTTGTACTTGCCCCATTTAAATCATTAAACAAGTGATTATCATCAAGTATGACATTAGCAATCGTTTTCAGTTGTTCATTCGAATAAGACTTGTTCATCAATAGTTTTGAGAACACAGTATAGATCAAGTCATCACGAAGTTTAGGATTAGGATCACCGATTTGAGTTAACATCTCATTCGTTAAATCCATTAAATCATCAACTTCTAAGTTCTTTGTTTCAACAATATGTTGTAATCGTTTCTCTAAGTTCATTTCTTTTTCCTACTTTCTATTGTCTGCTTTCTTTTCACAGCGTTTTAGTTCAGCATCAAACTCGTCATAAAGGTCATAATAATCAATTAACTGAACCAAGTTAAACATCACCTGTGAAACTTCTTTGGCCATTGCTTTCTTTGATGGTTCACCATGTTTTAAGTGTTTAACACCACTTCCCTCAAAATGGTTTACCTCTTTTGCAACTTCACCTGCTTCTTCAAGTATTCTTGTTACATTTTGATACGGTGTGTGTCCCTCTGAAAATCTCATTTGTAAATCCTTTGCAATTTTATACAGTCTTTCCATTACAATTTCTCCACTTCTATATACCAGATCATATAAATAGAGCCTTCACCCCAGAAATCATTAAAAACCTCGTCTGCTTGCCCATATTTATGAATCCAGACTTGTTGTGCATTTTGATAGCCACAATCAAAGCAAACTTCTTCAATGTTTTGTTTGATTAATTCTTCTTTTATTCTCATAATCATCTGACTTAAAAATCCTCTACCCTGCATCGATGGGTCAATAAAGACTGTTCCTAATTCATAGTCACACAATTTAGGTTGTTTACTTGTAATACGTAGCAGGTCATTGGGTTTTGAGTAGGAAATAGTGGCAACTAATTTATTCTTGTTGTAAAAAAGTAACAACTTCCCTTCACCATTCCTAAACGATTGGAGCTTGGCAACCTTATCATTCAACTCTTCAACCTTAGCCTTTTTATCATCGATTTTATTATCTTCAAATGAAAAAGCGACCATTTTCTTATAAAAGTCGATAATCTCTGGTTGTTTTAAATACTCCTTAACTACTAACTCCACTTTATCAACTCACTTTCTTCACTAGTATTAGTATATCAAAATATTATTCAATTAAACATTACATTTTAGGACATTTGTCATAGTGCAATATGTTAAAAGTGACTACACTATAGTCAAAGGAGATGATTTTATGTTAAGTAAAGAAACAACAAAACGTTATCAAGTAATCAAGAATGTTACGAGTCAATTTAACTCAAACTACAATAATACTGCTGTAGACACTTATGCTTTTTATAAGGTCTTAACTTCTGATGAGTTTAATATGTTAGTTTATCTAAATGCAAATACCTCAACTAACTCAACGATTAAAGCCTGTCATGATTTATGTGACTTTATGATGTTAGAAGTAAACAAGATTTATGAGAGAAATTCCCACCATATTCTAGAGCCAGAAATCTATCACCAATACATCCTAGATATGATGCTGAAAATAAAAAAAGTGCAACATTAGTTGCACTTTTATTCTGAGTTATACTCAAAATCTTCAAATGTTACGTCACCAGTCCAAGTTCTTAGACCCGTATACTTTGTTTCTGAGTAACCATTAGTATTGTTGTTAGTGTTTATAGTAGCAGTAAACCCACTACCCCCATCAACATTACTACCTTTAATCTCAACACCATCAACAATCATTAAAACCCCTTTAGTAGTTTCACTTGTTTTTGTCACTCTCACTTCAATGTGATGTTCATCTCTTAACCAGTCAGTATTTATTTCACTACCATCCTCATTATCAAAGAAATCTCTTAAGTCAACTCGAGGTCCATTCGTTTCTCGTCCATCAATTCTCTGACGCATTATAATTCTTGGTCCTAAACCAGGATCAAACTGGAATGCATATCCTGAATCAAGATCTGGATCAGGTTCACCATTCTCATCAAGTTTAAGTCTAGTTTCTAACATAAAACCAAACCCTTTACCACGGTCAGCGATATCAGCCAACGTTGACAACGAGTAATTATCAGAACCATCAGTTCCCATAAACACATGACCACCTGTGGCGGTTAAAGTCCCATCATCATTGACAGTTAAGTGTGGAACATCTTGCAAATAGTTGACCGGTTCAAAATCATCATCTTCAAACTCAAATCTAAAATAATTTGTACCTAGTGACTGATTTGACGTATAAATGTAACCATACTCATCACAAGCGATATCAATTAAATTACCATTAGCATCATAAATTGGAATTAACTCATCAACGCCATCACATGTTGGTTCTCCAATCAAGTAAGTACTTGTTCCTGTTAATAACTCATCATAAGCTTCTTTATCTGTGTAGTCTGCTGTACTTGTCATCAATCTGACTGCATCTAACATTCCTACTCTTGTTTCACGACAAGCGCGCTCTTTTGAATGTCTAATTGTTCCTGAAATTGATGCAAATGCAATTGAACCAACAATCACCATAACGACAACGATTGCAATCACTTCAATCAGTGTAAACCCTTTTTGCTTCTTCATTTAAAACTCCCCTATTACTTGTAATACTTTTAATCAACTATAATTTTATCACAATATAATAAAAAGTAAAAAAAATGTACGACTTTTAAGAATATCATACATTTTATATACACTTTTATTTTTCATCCTTACGTCTGTTTGATCCCATAAACTTTGCCGCAGTATTTGCTGCGAACTGCAAGACTGGTTTATGTAACACGTTATGCGCCTCTTTTAACCTGTCTGGAATTTGAATTTCTTGTGGACAGTGCTTCATACAAACACCACAGTCTGTACAAATCGTTGCACTGGTTTTACCACCCATCATTCCGGATTGTTTAGCAAGGTAACCTAACATTCCTGAACGGTCTTCAAAATAGTACTTGTCATTGTAGTTTCCAAAAATCCCTGGAATATCAACTCCGAACGGACAAGGCATACAATAGTTACACCCTGTACAGGGTACTTTCATTAACTGATCGTAAATGTCTTTTGCTCTTTTGACAACTTTTACTTCTTTTTCAGTCATACTATTCACTGCAGTTTCAGATGCCACCGCAATATTTTCTTTAATGTGTTCATCAACATTCATTCCACTTAAAACAACACTTACTTCTGGATGATTAAACAACCAACGAAGCGACCATTGTGCTGGAGATCGTTTGATTTCAAAATCAGCAAATAAATCTTTCACCTTTTCTGGTGCTTTAGCTGCTAAATTACCGCCACGAAGCGGTTCCATTATCACAACGCCAATACCTAGTTCATCAGCACGTACTAAACCCCTACGACCAGCTTGAGTATTCTCATCAAGATAGTTGTACTGAATTTGGCAAAATTCCCAGTCATAGTCTTCTAAGATTTTAATGAAGTCTGGAGCCGGTCCATGAAATGAAAACCCTATGTGTTTAATCTTTCCACTTGATTTTTTCTCTTCAATAAAATTTAAAATACCCATCTCTTTTAACTTACACCAGTTTTCATATGTGTCTAACATGTGCATTAAGTAATAATCAATGTAACCGGTATCTAATCGTTCTAATTGTGTTTGGAAATACGTTTCAAATTGTTCTGCTTTACGAACTAAAAAGACTGGCAGCTTATCAGCTATGTAGATTTTATCTCTAATGTCATATTCTTTAATGAACTTTCCTAACATAACTTCAGATTTTCCACCATGATAAGGATAAGCAGTGTCATAATAGTTTACACCATTTTCATAAGCATATAACATTTGGCTTATTGCCTTCTCTTCATCAATACTTCCTCTTTTGGTAGGAAAACGCATACAACCATAACCTAAAATACTTAACTCTGAACCATCCTTAACTAATTGGCGATATTGCATATTAGTTACCTCCCTTATTTTTCACCCTTAAGTCCTTTAATGTTTGATCAATGATTTGATATCCTTGGTGACAGTCATTTATCTTTAAAACTGCGGTCTCTATAGGACAACGTCCATCTTTTGCACGATTGATGATATATTCTACTTCTTTACCATAAAACGCTTCGATGTTTTTCATTTTTGCATAGTCAAGAGCTGCGCGACTAATCATCGGTGTTACAATCGTTGTTGCCCCAACTAACTCCGCAAGCATTACAGCGCCTTTTCCCATGATGCGATCAATGACAGTTAACTCTTTTGAAGAACCATACTCTTCATAAAAATCTTTTAATGGTTTTACTCCTTTTTCAGTTGAAGTAAACACAATGTCATTTCCTTTTAATACCACACAGGTGAAACGTCCACCACGGTCTAAGTACTCAATTTTAGTATATTGATTCATCTTTAAGAAATCTCCTTAAAGCGTAAACTACAGGTGGTACAATCATTAACTGAATCACAATCCCTGGTAGTCCCGATGTGTAGATAGCAACCGTTCCAAATACGGGTGGTAATTTAAACCCTAATAACGAAATGGCGATATTCATTGATACTAATGAGGCCAAACGACCTAAAAGCATTGTAATAATTAATGTAAGATATAAGTTTACTTTTCTATTTTTTGCTAAGTAACCCGCGACTAAACCATACACGCCAATTTCAATAAACATAAATGGTGCGATTGGCATTGGTGGCATCCCCAAAGTAAATCCTACAACGACAGATAACATCCCAACAACCATTCCTGAGACAGGTCCAAGTAACATTCCGGCGATGATAGCTGGAATATGCATTGGCAAAAAGATTGACCCTACTCCAGGTCCTCCAATCATATGAACTGCTTGTGGTAACACAATTCCTAAAGCAATAAAAAATGCTGTATACGTAATTCTTCTAATATTCATAACATACCTCTTTTCTAAATAAGTGACGTTGTGTCAATAATAGTATACATTTTTGCTGACATAGTGTCAACTATTAATTGAAATACATTTTTTTCTATGATAGTATGTAAATGTGAGGTGGTATTATGGCATTTAAGCGTGCACGTACAGATGAGCAAATTAATGAAAGAAAAAAAGAAATTATCATTGCTGCGGCTAAGTTATTTGATCGTGGTGGGATAGATGAGGTTCAATTCAAAGCCATTAGTGAAATGACTTCTTTTGGGCGTTCTTCAATTTACAACTACTATAAAACAAAGGAAGAAATTCTCCTTGATTTATTAAGTGAAGAAATCATCGATTGGAGTTTTGACATCCAAGACATTATAGATACTTATGATAGTCTGTCGAAAGAACAATACTGTAAACTACTTGCAGAATCGTTTTGCAAAAACCCTCGCCTTCCAAAACTTCTTTCAATCTTGTATTCATCTCTTGAGAGAAATAGTAGTTTAGAGCATCTTACAGAATTTAAGCGACAATTATTTAAGTACTTTGTTCCCTTTCAAGAAAGTGTCAGTAAGTACTTTGGAAACTCAAATTACGACGACCAATATAAATTTCTGTTTAACTCGTTAGTCTTTATTAGTGGGTTGTATCCTTATACAGAGATGACAGAAAAACAAGTTAAGGCAATGAAAGCAATCAATCAACCAATTATAGAAACCAGTTTAAAAGAAGCAAGCTATGATGGATTCATTGCATTTGCCCATAAATTATAAAAATGAGAACAAATTGTTCTCATTTTTTTTAACCTATTGGATACATTTCTATTACTTCTAAGAACAAGGCTTTCGATTTTACACCATATTCTTCTTTGACTGCTTCATTTTTCTCTCCAACAAAACGAGTCTTGATGCGAAGTCCTCTTGTTCTATCAAACTTGTTTTCTTCTTCTTTTCTAAAAACAACACATGTGATATGACACTCTAGACGCTCCTTTAAGTTGGTTAAAGTATTATTAGGTGCCATGTGACAGTAAATATATTTTTGGTCTTCTGTCATTCTTGGAATAAAGATTGCCGCATTTGGGCTTCCATCTTCATTAGTGGTACTAAACACAAACGTACACTCATAATTGTTGATAAAACTGGTTGCATCTTCACCTAAAACAGATGCTTGTTCGTAATAATACGCCATAATAGTCTCCTTAAGTTTACATTTCTCTCGTTTAATTATAACAAGTTAAAAAATGAAAATAAACAACGATTGATATTGCCAATACTAAGTTTAATGAAAAGTATTAAAATAGCTTAAACACTTACAACAAACCTATTATCATAATCAAGAGTTTACTTACTTTAGTCAGAGCAAGGTAAAAGACAAACGACTAGTAAAATAATGTTATACCAATTAAAACTATCGCAAGATCAGCAAAAAAGTGTACTAACCATGAGTTGATAAAGTTATTTGACTTTGACGCAAGGTAGTTAAAGAATAATCCTCCGACCATCAATCCTAGTAAAGCTAACAACATAATCCAAATGTTGAACCAAACTAAAATAATAGCAACATGATAAAAACTAAATAAAAAGGCCGACACGATATTACTAAAGGTATTTTTTCCACCTTTGAGGTAGATAAAACCTCTAAAGAAAAACTCCTCCAAAATGGCATTACCAAAACATATGTAAATGGCATTATATAAAAAGATTTCAGCAGTAATTCCCTTTGAATTTAAATCACTGATGACAACATTAAAGTCTATAAACTGACCAAAGATTACATAAGCGACAATAATGATCAAGAAAAAAGACAGACCAAGAGTAAATCCTAACTTGAGTTCCTTCAACTTAAAATTATTAAACGAAAAAACGTCCAGTAAAGGCATTCTCCTTAACAAGTACACCAAAGGAATTACAAAGAACAATAGCCACTTAAAAGGAATAATCAGTTTGTATTCAAAGTGTAGTATTTGCTCGATGTAAAACACTATCGCAATAGCTAAGAGTGAGTAAATAAAGATAAATGGGTTTGATTTCATTGTTTCACCTCAATTAAAGTATATACGCATTAAAACAAAAAGAGAAGGAATTACCTTCTCTTACAACATTTCTTTTTACAGTTTGTTTTAGCAACAATCTGCTCTTCTTTTACCTTTGTGTTCATACTACCACATTTTGGGCAGTTTTCATTACTGTCAATCGACTTATAATGATGTTGACAGTCCAAACACTCTATCTGATAACTTGTGTAATTATAATCTCCCCCTGAGATTACGATTCTTGTTCCATTAACAATAGCTTTTGCTGTTTTAGTCCTCGCACAATCCAAAATTAACTGAAACGTTTGTCTACTTACATTCATTCTTTGAGCACACTCACTTTGATGTAAGTTTTCGATATCTTTTAGCCTTAACGCTTCAACTTCTTCTACTTTTAAGACATAGACGTCTTTACTCGCCTTAGTGCATGGTTTAAACTCACGATTATCGGGAATATATGACACTTTTCGACACATTGTAGGTCTTGGCATTTAACTCCCTCCTTTTCTTAATGGTGTGAACAGCAGCCTTTCTTTTTACCATCACCATGACATTCTTTATCTTCACTTGAATGTCCACAGCATGTATGCCCTTCGTCATGATTATGGTCACATGTGTGTTCACCTTCTTTAGAACAACAAGTAACGTCATCACTCACTTCAAGGTAACCACTTAAAAATGCTTCAACGTTATCAGTTGGATCACCCTTTACTCCTACAGTATACTCTACATTTAAAGAATCTAAAATCCTTTTTGCACTATCTCCGATTTTTGTTGCCAAAATTTGATTTACTCCAAGTAAGTATAAGTATCTTGGAATAACACCTGGTTTGTGCTCTGGCGCTTGATGTTGCTCCTTTTTCACAATCTTATTGTCTTCTACATAATAAAACATAAATTCCTTTGTATGACCAAAATGACTATTGACCATTCCATCTTCCACTGGTATTGCTATTTTCATATTTTCATCTCCCACAAAATTATTGGCTTATGCCATTTATAATATACACCTAAGTTTAGTTATTGTCAAATGCCAATAATAAAAAGTGGCATAACCACTCTCTATTGTTCCATTTGGGAGAATACATTCTTAAATATATCTAGTTTAAATAATTGATCAAACTTTTTGTTGGCATTCTCAAAATCTTCGGCTTTCTCAAATGCTTTTGCCTCATCAAAAATCTTTCTTGCTTCTTCTAACTGTTCTTTTGTAGCATCATCACTGATCATTTCTTTTAAATCATCAAAGCTATTCATCGTCATTTCAACTTCAGTACCCATTCCATCGGCCAATATTCTCAATTTGAAGAATTTATCCCAGATTTCACTTGCTTCTTTACTTTTTCCTTCTTTATCTAGTTGCGTGGCTTTTACAAACAACTCCTCGGCCTCCTTTATCTCATCTTCTGTTGCATCTTGACTGAACATTTCTTTGAGGTCGTCAAAGCTGATATTCACTCCATTCATATCTGTAGGAAATTTATTTTCATACTCATTAATATCATGACCTGATTCCAAGTAATCATCATGATCTTTTTTCATAACTCCTAACACAGCTAAAATCATGATGACTGTCGCTGTTAAAACCGTTAACAAAAGTATTATTATGTTTTTCTTTTCCATCGTTTATCTTCCTTTCGATACACTTAACTTTATTAGATCATCATTACTTACTAATGACCCTGCTTCTTGTAATTGCGACAACACAGTATCCTTTTCTTGGTCTGAGGCATCAAATGTAAACACACATTTTAATTGATTTTCTTGGCACTTTGCAATTGCCTCATTTTGCTTTAAGCCAACTAAAGATGGCATGATTACTCCTTTACCCTGTGAAATTGTCACTGTGATTTCATGTTGATTGTTAATTTCTTTATTTTTATCTGAATGAGAGATAATGTAGTCTTTTTCAATACTCGGACTGTAAAAGTACTCTTTTTTTACTCTCAGGTTACCACCATGTAAATTGATGTCTTCTAACCAGTTATGGAACTCAAGATAGGACTGTCCTACAAAAGAGTTTAGATTAATTTTTCCAAGTGAATAGACAAGTGTTAACTGGTCCCCTTCATTTACCTCACTATTCTTTTTTAAACTTTGGCTAATTGCGTATCCCTTTATTATGTTTTCACTGTATTTATCTTTAATCTTTAACTTAATTCCATGTTCATTAGCCCAGTTCATAGCTTCTTCTTTTGTGTAATAGGCAAAGTGTGGAATTGTAACAATTGCCCCTTTACTCATAACTACTTTGATATCTGTTGAACGTGCCACTTCTTTGTTAGCCTGAACACTTTGACTAATTAAAGTGCCTGGTTTTGCCGTCACTGAATTATTGTATTCAAAATTAATCGTTACATTCCTTTCTGAAGCCCATTCTTTGATCATCCTTTCAGAGTAAGAGCTAAAGTCGGGAATCACAACAGTTTTACTATCAGACTCTTTTCCTTTTGAAACTGAGATTTCAACTTTTGTTTTTCTTTTAAAAACACTTGAATCCTCATCAAATCTAACAGAGATAACAGCACCAGCTTGAACTGTTTCAGAAAACTCAGTCTTGAATTTAACACCTGTTAAGGCATTGGTGTCGATGAAAGCTTGAATATCACTTTTTGTCATCTCTAGAAAGTTCGGTTTATCTATTTCTTCATCAGGATCTGCTCCATCAGAAACAACAATGTTTAAAACTTGATTCTTTTTTAGTTTGGTTGTCTCTACTTGGCTAATAACAAAACCTTTCTTAACCTCGTTTGAATATGTCTTACTCGCCTTAATCTTAATTTGGTTATCATCAGCCCACTCAATCACAGACTCATATTTTTCGTTCACAAAATTGGGAACATCAACACCACGATTGATAAACAGAACGGCAAGTACTACAATTACAGTTGCTACTAATCCAACAAGGATTGGTTTGATGTTGAGCTTTCTTTTCTTTGAACTAATGAACACTTCGTCAGAAAATGACTCAGGTTTATCATCTATCTCATCTAAAAATCCTTTATCTGCCATTGTCTTCAACCAACTTTCCATTCTTAAGTCTTAAGATAATGTCAGACTTACTGGCAACCTCATTTGAGTGTGTCACTACTATAACTGTCTTGTTGTATTCACCTGTGAACTTCTTAAATAATGCGATGACTTCATCTTCTGTTGCGCTATCAAGTGCTCCTGTTGGTTCATCAGCTAAAATGAGTTTGGTATCTTTTGACACGGCTCTGGCAATTGCAACACGTTGTTGCTCACCACCCGATAGTTTTTTAACTAAACGATCAGCTTTTGATTTAACGATACCAACAATATCCAAGACTTTGTATGCAATACTTTTCATATCACTTACGTCTTTTTTGGCAATCATTAAATCTGATTGAACATTCTCAACACCTGTTAGGTGATTGATTAAGTTGTACTTTTGGAAAATAATCGAAATATAATCACGACGATAGTTAGTATAACCAATCTCTTTAATATCTTTACCACGATAATTAATACAACCTGATTCAGGTTCATCCAAAGCACAGGCTAAAGCTAGTAATGTTGATTTACCCGATCCAGACGGCCCTAAAATTGTGTAAAACTTTCCTTCTTCAAATTGATATGATAATTTGTCTAAGATGACTCTTTTTTTAGAGCCATCTTCGTAACAAAATGTTAAGTCTTTAAATTCCAATATATTATTCATAAATCCTCCTAATCGGCGATGATTTCACGCGGTTTGTATCTTGAAATCGTTAACAGCGGAACAACCCCACTTGCAACCATCAAGATTAACTGAACAATAAACATTCTGATAATAACCGTCGTATTCATTCCGACTTTAAATTGTTTGGCAACATCTTTAAGCGACACATCATTGTAGTAACTGTACATCATCTCAAAGGAGTTCGTTTTTGGTTGTGCTGCTAGTAATTGTGAGTTCACTAACCATCCTGATAATAAGTCCGAGATAATAAAACTTGTTCCAATCGCTAAAATGAAAGCAAAGGTTCCAATGATTAAAACTTCAATTAAGAATTGACTTAAAACATTCACTTTTGATTCCCCACTTGAAATCAGTAACCCAATTTCAAACTTTCTGTCTCTTACAAATATGGTAATCAAACTCATCATAATTAATGAGCCAGCCACCATAATCACATAAACTAAAATGTTAGTGATAATGCTCATTAAATTTAGTGGTGCATTTACTTTTTCATACTCTGCATCATTTGCATCTAAAGCTGTGTATTCATCACTTAAAAGTAAACTCATTTCTTTTTTGAATTTTTCTACTGCATCAGCTGATTTCATTTGATAAAATACACTTCCATGAAATTCTTTTTCGCCCGATAACTCTTCGATTAACTTATTAGGAACAATCACTTGATTATAGATGTTTTCATCTGTCGTTCCTTCTTTGACTTTAAAGAATCCATTTATTGTTAACTTGTAAGTTTCTCCATCTTGTGAGAAAGATAACTCATCACCTTTTACTAAATCATTCTTTTTGGCAAAGGATTCAGAAACATAACAAACTTTTGAGCCTTGCTCTAAATCTGAGTCACTAAATCCCTCTCCATCTAAAAAGGTGATCTTTTTAAACTCATGTGAAACTGGAAATGAGTTGTTGGTCCCAATGACAGCTAAGTATTTATCAAAACTTTCACCATCTCCACCGATGATTACTCCACCCATATCAAAGCCACCCTTAGGTTTAAACTTTTTAATGTTATTAAACTCTTGATACATCTCTTTACTAATGTGTGTCTTCTCAACATACTTAGACTCTTTAAATCGTTCAATCAAGTCCTTGTCCAACTTTGGAAAAGTGTCTTGATCTGGATTATAGTTGTTATCTTCATAAAACTTCTCGTAGTTGATTTTATACTCAACAAATAATCCCATTTCTTTTCTTATATAACTTTGTGATTGGGTAATTGTGTTTTGAATAATTACTCCTGAAAAAATTAAACTAAAAACAGTGAACATCATAACAAAGATCATTGCTGTTTTAGTTTTGTTTCTGACAATTGATTTTAATGCATGGTCTAGTACTCTCATTGTCTACCTCCTCTAATTGCTATTAGTATACAAAGGTAGTTTGAAACTGATGTGATAGCGATGTGAAAAAGATGTGAAAATAAAAAAACTAGCAAATTTGCTAGTTTAATCGCTCACCACATTGGTCGCAGAATTTAGCGTCTGCATCATTTTGACTGCCACATTTAGGACATGACATCTTGAGTGTTTCTCCGCATTCATTACAAAACTTGGCATCAGCATCATTTAAAGTCTGACAGTTTTGACAAGTCACTTTCTCGATGTTATCTCCCTTTATAGCTGAGGCGATGTTTCGAATCCCTGGTTGAGCTTCTTTAGCTATATAGTTAAATGTATCTTTTGCAACAGGTGCCATCTCTCTCGCAGTGTAACTTGCTGCTGTTCTCATGTAACCTAAGTTAGTCATAATCGCTCCACCAATAAAGAATGGCATTGCAATAAAGAAGTTAATGAAATGATCAGGTCCTCCGTTAAAGGCTTGATCGATACTCATTGGTTTCATAAACCCAACAACAGCCGAAGCTATCAGTAAAAAGGCAATCAATAAACAAAGTGGTCCTAAAACCTTAAAGATATTACGTGCTCCACTATATTTTTCTGTATCCATTTTTATCCCTCCAAAATATTTATATCCTCATTATAGCCGAAAATCTAAAACATGTGAATGTCCTAATTTAAAAGAAAAAGAACAATCAATTGTTCTTAGTTTCCATTGATAAAAAATTCTGATTTAACAAAGAGTAAAGAAAGCGTTACGATGATAAGACCCCCAGTCATTCCTAGTGCCATATCTAGTAATGTATCACTGATACTATTTTGGAGATAAGTCCCCAAATAAAAGTCACTCAACCACTCTAAAAACTCCCATAAAGCCGTTACGACGGTTGTATAACTAAAGACTACTGTAACATATAAAAACCTGTTAAATCGCGGAAAAATGGCTGATTTCACACCAATTAGAACAGCATGTATAAAGAAATAACTAATCACTACTCCGCCACTGAAGTGCATGATGTCATCAAAGTTAGGGTATAGACGGTAAATGCCTAAAACTCTTACCGCTAATATGTGAACGGTAAAAACTAGGACAGGAGCCCATCCCGCTTTAAGTACTGTTTTGATCATCCAGTCAAAATACTTATTCATATTGTTTACCTCATTAATTAAAGACTAAAAAATAAATCACAGGAACCAAAACACCTGGCAGTAAGTTTGCAATCTTTATCTTAGAAGCCCCAATTAAGTTAAATCCAATCGCAGCAATCATTAAATTTCCAACCGCACTTATTTCTAGTAACATCGCATCAGTTATAAAAGGTGCCAAATACGATGAAGTTAAGGTAAAGAACCCTTGATAGATAAAGGTAGCAATACTAGATAAGAGAACTCCTACCCCAAACGTAATAGTTAAAAAGATTGATGAGATTCCATCAATTAAACTTTTAGAAAACAAGATTTTATAGTTTGATGAAATCCCTGCTTCAAAAGAACCTAAAATCGCCATTGCTCCCGAACAAAACAAAATAGACGAATTCACAAAGCCTTTTGCAAAGGTAGATGATTCATCTTTAACAAATCGTTTCTCTACTTTTTTACCAAAGTCATTCATCTTTTTATCCAAATCAATCAAAGTCCCTACAAAGGTTCCAATTGCAATACTTGCAATCACTAACGTAAGATTCTCACTCTTTAAAGCTTCTGAAAGACCAATTAATAAAATCCCTAAACCTATTGCCTTAAAGATTTCATCCCCAACTTCTTTAGGAATAAACTTCTTTAACAAAAGTCCCACTATAACTCCTATAATAATTGCCATTGAATTTGCAATAACACCAATCATATTTTCACTTCCAAACTATGTATATTAAATACAATTATCCTACAAAGGTTAGTAAAAATCCATCTTTTTTTTCAGGTTGCTATGGTATACTTTAAATGGAAACTAAATAGAAAAGAGGTATACTAATGATCGTAAATAAACTTATCGTCTAGCGAGGGACGGACGATAAACAGTAACTCCCTCAAATATAATATTTGGAGGATTACATGATTAAATTAAGTAACATACATGTTTCTTACGGAAGTAAGACTGTTTTAGAAGGGGTTAACATCAAATTTGCAGAACAAGGTATTGTAGGAATCATCGGGAAAAATGGTAGTGGTAAAACAAGTTTGTTAAATGTGATTGCAGGAGTCATTGAGTACACAGGAAGTGTCAAAAAAGAAGCAGAAGTCGGATATTTAAGACAAATTGATGAGTATCAAATCAGTGACTTTATGAATTTTGATGCACATACTAAATTATTTTATCAGCTATTGAGTGAACTAGACGTCATTGATGACATCATCTTTGATCAAGAAAGAATCGCCACTCTAAGTGGTGGTGAAAAAACAAAATTGTTATTAGCTCAGTTGCTTGCATCTGAAAAACACATTCTTATCTTGGATGAACCAACAAACCATTTGGATTTAAAAACTAAAAAATGGCTAATAAGTTACCTAAAAAGATTTCAGGGCTTAGCACTTATTGTCAGTCATGACAGAGTGTTTCTAAATGAAACGGTTGACTATATCGTTGAAGTTGAAAATGGAAAACTCACAACTTTTCACGGTAATTATGATTGCTACCAAGAAATGAAAACGAGGCAAATGAATGCTGAGTTTGAAAAGTATCACTTGTTTAAGAAGAGTGAAACTAAGATTAAAAACGAGATTGAAAAGTATAACAATTGGTCCAACAAAAGTGAAAAGCAAGCGAACAAATACGGGGGAATGTTATCTGATGCAAAAATCAAAGGTGCAAAAACCCGCCAACAAATGCGTGCTATGAAACTATCTAAACAAGCAAAAGCGAAAGTATCGAGACTTGAACAACATCTTGAAAAAGGAGTTAAAAAGCCATTCGAATCTAAGGCAATAAAATTCGGACTTCAAAGTTCTTTTTCTAAAACCAAGGAACTTATCTATATTGACAACATGACCAAGAGTTATGACACCCTTATCTTTAAAGTCTCTAATCTAATCATAACTGCACAAGATAAACTCGTTATAGAAGGAGTAAATGGTAGTGGTAAGTCAACATTCTTTAAGATTTTACTTGGATTAGAATCTTATCAAGGTTCGATAACACTAGCACCCCATTTAAAGATTGCCTACTTAAGTCAGGACGTACTTGATTTAGTAGGAGTCAAAACACCTTTAGTGATTGCAAAAGACCTTTCAAGAGAAAAACAAGAGATGTTTTTGTCCAATTTGATTAACATGAACTTTCCTAAACAAGCACTCAATCAACAAATAACGAAGATGAGTCTTGGTGAAAGAATGAAGATTAAGTTAGCCTTAATTGTCATAGAGGATTACAACATGATTATCTTTGACGAACCAACTAATCACTTAGATATTGAGACAAAGTTGGTCTTTGAGAAAGTCATAAATGAGTATCAAGGGGCGATGTTAATTGCAAGCCATGACCGTTATATCACACGTAACTTTCATAAGAAATTAATCATAAACAACAAAGAGTTAAAGTGCCTTGCACTCTAACTCTTTTCTTTAATCCATAATCGTTGTTTCAATTCGCTTAAATTCTGGTTCTGAGTACCCCATCTTATTTGATAAGTCTTCAAAATTCTCAAAATCTTTTGTTTTTAAGAGGTAGTTTGTCACAGAATCTGTAGCAGTAGTTGAGTCAAAGATATAAGCTGTTTCATCAAATGTGACAACAACTGGTCTATTTTCACCTAGCTGTTTATGAACAACTTTACCATCACTTTTTCTTTCGATGTAATATACTTTCTCTTTTTGATCAAACTTAAGCAAGTATAACTCATTATTAAGAAGATATACCTCATAAGCGGCTTCATCATAATAAGTGACATCTTCACCAATACTAACTAATGCTCCAGTTTCTTTATACTCACTTGTATAAATGAAATAGATTTTTCCACCATAATAGATTGGACTTGTAATGTCTCCTGACGGACCTTTTAAAACTAAAACATCTTTATATATACCATCTACTTTTTTTCTCAAAGCAGGGTTATTATCCAACCTGTACTTTCTAACGTCTTTATCACTAAAGTTGAGGATATCTTCTCCATTGTTGGTATTAGTATACTCAATATCTGAACTTGTTAAAGTCTCACCGTCATAACGATATTTCATTGATGACAATGTCACTTCGAACTTCTTGTAACTATCAATCAATTTTGCTGAAAATCCCACTGTGCCTAAATTGAGTTTTTCATTTACTACACCTATTTCATTAACTCGTCCTTCTTTTAACTCAAGTAATTTGTTATTGGCAATAATCAAATAAACTTGGTTTGACGTATCAAAAAACATCATTGATGAAGTTGACGGGGTAACATTGACAACTGGTTTAGAGACTCCTTCATTCATATAGTATAGTTCATATGATGATGACTCGTATGAAATGTAACTATAAACTACCGGTTTACCTTCATCATCAAATAGATGAACCCTTGTACCACTCGGATATGGCGTTTCTTCTTTTGTCTTCGTATTAACGACAGCACTAGTGTTTAAAAAATGAAGATTTATAAAGCTACCATCATCACTCATTGATGCAGTATAACGATAATTCTGACTTCTATCAATAGGATGAACATCACCATCTTTAAACGATGAAGTATAAATAATTTTTTCATTTGTTACATCGTAAACCTCATAGACATTGTCTTCTCCATCTTGATAATTATAATCTGCTGATAAAATAAACTGTCTGTTTTGACTTACAGCAAGTAAATCTCCAGGTGCCTTATAGATTTCTTTTCCATCTAAAGTTGTAATCGTGTAAACTGACTTGACGATTGTAGAATCCACATCACACGAATCTGATGGACAATACCAATCCTCACCGATATAATGAACTCGGTTTTGATCAAAATCTATTTTTAAGATTAGATCATCATTTGATACTTTTGATCTAGAGTATAACTTATCTTTAAAAATAAACAAATTATGAGTGTCAATTCTCATTCTTCCTATTTCATTAACAACAATACCGTAATTTGAATAATCACTTTTTAATAGTGATAAATCAAGAGTCGTGATTTCAAAGTTTTCAACCACTTCACCACCACTGATATGGAACTTAGTTCTTATAAAGTCATTCGCATACTGATTTGAAAGATTAGCATCAAAGAAACGTTTGGCTACATCACTTGTCAAAACAGTCCATTTATTTTCAAAGAAGTTCTTTGTAAATTCTTTATCTTCATATCTTAAATCGATTAGGATATACTCTCCAACTTTAGAACCGTTTCGATGGTCATTAATAACATACCAATCATACAATTTTAGATTGTAATCCAATTCTGAAGCAGTGTCTTTAAACACTTCAGTCGCTAAGATTAGACTTTGCTCACTTGCTTCATTTGAGTCAAGGAAAGCAGACACTTCTGTTCTTGCATCATCATACTCATCGCTTTCAATCATGTATCTTACTAGTTCGTAAAATGCAGAGTCTTCTGCATCAGGAGTATTCAAGTACTCGCGGTACTTTGCCACTGCCTCTTCGTAGTTTCCTTGTTCTTTGTTATCTCTAGCCTCTTCTAGGGCAGTAAGGCTTGTATTATCACTGATTATTGGATCTTTAGTCGTCGGTTGAGTTTCACAAGCTACCAATGCTAAAAGACAAACAATGATTATCATTATAGTTAACTTTCTCATAATATCCCTCCATACTTATCAATATCATACAACAGTCTAGTACAATTATCTATAAAAGAAAAAACACCGAGAGTTCTCGGTGCCTTTTTACGATAAGTAGTTTTTAACTGTTTCACAGACAAACTGTGCTAATCCTGGTTCAATGTTCTCATAATATGCATTAAACCTTTCATCACTAACATACATCTCTACTAATGCAATATGTGCTGCCTTTGAGTAAGTGTTCCAGTAACTCTTAATCCACTTGACGTGCATTGATGCAGCTTCCTTAGCTAGATTTGTATCGATACTGCCTTGTTGTTTGGCTTCTTTAAACTTTAAGTTCATTGATTTAGTTAGTTTATCTAAACTATTAAACTCTTTTTCGTCCATCTCACTTAGTTTTTGTACTGATGCGTCTACTGATGAACCAAACTTTTCTCTTGCTTGTTGTCCATACTTCTTCTCGTTTTCATCAATATATGCTTTTTTATGCCCCTCAAACTTTTCTTGATCTGTCATTATAATCTCTCCTTCCAGGTGCAATAAGGTTTTTTCTACTGTTTTAATTAGCTTTTGGATTCTTTCTAACTCCAAAGTAAGCTTTTGATGATGACTTTTTAGTGCGCACTTTTCATCAAACCTATCATCATCTAAAACACTTTTTATCGCTTTTAAATCTAGTCCCAAACTCTTATAAAACAGAATTTGTTGCAACTTATCAACAGCAGCACTATCATAAACACGGTAGCCTGATTCAAGATAATTACTTGGCTTTAATAAACCGATTTGGTCATAATATCTTAGGGTTCTTGTACTGACATTTGATAAGTCTGCAATTTCTTTTATAGTATACATATAGCACCCCAAGATTAAGATAAACTATTACGTTACGTAAATGTCAACACTATTATAACAAATAAAAAGAACTGCAGTGCAGTTCTTACTTAATCCAGCTTTCATCACTAGGATTATTTCTAAATTGAATTAGTCTTTTGATGTCACTTTCTTCGATATATCCTTTTTCTGCAGCTACTTCGACTAACACATCAAAGTTTGAAATCGAGACGTTTTTACACTGTGCTGCTTCAAGACGATCCAAGCCTTTTTGCATACCGTAAGTAAAGATAGAGGCGATCCCTAACACAACTGCACCAGCATCTTGAAGTGTTTTTACTACTTCCAAACTAGAACCAGCTGTTGATATTAAATCTTCAACTACAACTACTTTTTGTCCCGCTTCTAACTTACCTTCTATTTGATTATTACGTCCATGTGACTTTGAACCACCTCTTACATAACCCATCGGTAAGCTTAGCTCTTCTGCTGTTAAAGCCGCGTGAGCAATACCTGCTGTCGCTGTTCCCATTACCACTTCACAATCTGGGTATTCTGTCTTAATGATTTGTGCCAAAGCTTGATAGACATCTTTTCTCACATTTGGATGTGACAATGTTAAGCGGTTATCACAGTAGATTGGTGATTTGATTCCACTTGCCCATGTAAATGGGTCATTTGGTTTTAAGAATACTGCTTCAATTTCAAGTAAATGTGCTGCGATTTTTCTTTCCATATTATTGTCCTCCAAATTCTTCTAAACATTTGTTATAAGCTGCTACTGGATCTGTTGCTGCTGTAATTGAACGACCAACCACAATAAAGTCTGAACCTAACTCTTTAGCTTTTAAAGGTGTTGTCACACGCTTTTGATCATCATTTGAGTTAGAGGAAAATCTAATACCTGGTGTTACTGTTTTAAATGCTGTCCCACAAGCTTCTTTGACTACTTCAACTTCAAGTGGTGAACATACAACCCCATCAAGACCTGCTGCTTGCGTGTTTTTGGCGTAATGTGCAACAGTCTCATTAACAGTATGATTGATAAGTAACTCTGTTTGCATTGTGTTTTCATCTGTTGAAGTTAACTGTGTAACGGCAATCAACATTGGGACAGATTGCCCTTCTTTTGTCCCTTCCACTAATCCCTCTTTAGCCGCTTTCATCATATTGACTGTTCCGGCTGCATGAACGTTTGTCATATCAACACCTAATCTGGTAAGGTTTTTCATTGCTTTCTTAACAGTGTTTGGAATGTCATGAAGTTTTAAGTCTAAGAATACTTTATGACCCATTGCTTTTAACTCAGTAACAATACTAGGTCCCTCGCTATAAAATAACTCCATTCCGATTTTTACAAACGGTTTTTTGTCAGTAAACTGACTTAAAAAGTTCATTGTATCTTCTTTGCTTGAAAAGTCACAAGCGATAATTACATCTCTCATAATGCCTCCTATTTATGGGCAAGCCCAATAACATCTTCTAGTTTATTTATGTTTAACTCATCCATTACTTTTGGTAAGTCTTCAATAATGCTTTTACATGCACATGGGTCAACTAGGTTGGCACTTCCCACTCCAACCGCTGTCGCTCCAGCATAAATCATTTCAATCACATCGTATGCACTCATAACTCCACCCATTCCAATGATTGGAATTGATACTGTTTGATACACTTGATAAATCATTTTGAGAGCAACAGGCAATATAGCAGGTCCGCTTAGGCCTCCCATTTTATTCGCTAAAACTGGCTGAGCAGTTTTTAAATCTAATCTCATTCCAACTAATGTATTAATCATTGTAATAGCGTCTGCTCCTGCTTCTTCAACTGCTTTTGCAATTACTGTGATGTCCGTTACATTTGGACTTAACTTTACATAAATTGGCTTAGTTGAAGCTTCCTTACATGCCTTAGTAACGTCGTAGGCGCTTTTAGGATCTGTTCCAAATGCAAGCCCACCACATTTTACATTCGGGCAACTGATATTAATTTCAAGTGCTCCTACAATATCATGAGCACTTAAAACTCGTGCACATTCAACATAATCTTCTAGAGTTGAGCCACTTACATTGGCGATAACTTTTTTATTATATACTTTTGCTAGTTGTTCAAACTCTTCATTAAACACATCATGTGCTCCTGGATTTTGAAGCCCAACACTGTTTAACATTCCCCCAGGTGTTTCAGCGATTCTCGGTGTTTGATTACCAAATCGCGATTCGATAGTTGTACCTTTGGTCATAATTGACCCTAATATATTAATGTCATAAAACTCAGCAAACTCATAACCAAACCCAAACGTTCCACTAGCAGGGATGATTGGATTATCTAATGTCATTTGCGGTAATTTTGTTTCTAATCTATTCACCTTTAATCACCTCACTACTTAATAAGACCGGCCCTTCTTTACAAATGCGTTTGTACCCTGTCACTGTTTTACATGAGCACCCCATACAGGCTCCAAATCCACATCCCATTCTCTCTTCGAATGAAAGTTGACCTTCTACTTCAAGATTTGCTAAAGCCATTAACATTGGATGCGGCCCACACGTAAAGTAATAATTAAATGTTAAGTCTTTCAGAGCATCAGTAACAAATCCTTTAATACCATAACTACCATCAACAGTCGTGATATGAACCTGACAACCTAGTTGTTTAAACTCCTCTTCATAAAAGACATCTTCTTTAGAGTTAAACCCAAGTACAACATGTGGTGTTTTACCATCTGTTATCAATTCTTTTGCAAGATTGTACATTGGTGGAACCCCTACGCCTCCCCCGATTAAGACTGGATTACTTTTAGCAAGTGAATAATCGAAACCATTCCCCAGCCCTACAAGGCAATCTAATTTATTCGCTGTTGTAAGCTGACTCATCTTTTCAGTTCCTTTTCCAAATACTTTGTAAAGGATTGTAATACTCTCTTGATCGTAATCACATACACTGATTGGTCTTCTTAAAAAGAATCCTTCAACTAAGATGTTGATAAACTGACCACTGTTTGTAATAGCAGAAGTGTCACCTTCTAAGACCATCTTATAAACCTTACTTGCAATTTGTTTGTTCTCTTTAATTTTATAAGTTACTTGTTTACTCATTACATGTCCTCATCTTTATAAACAATTTTCCCATCACAGATTGTCATCACTGGCCATCCAGTTAATTCCCAACCATCAAATGGTGTATTTTTTCCTTTTGATAAAAACTTATCTTTATCAACAGCTTTTCTCTTATTTAAATCAATAACGGTTAGATCTGCTACTCTGCCCTCATGGATTTTTCCATACGGTAGATTAAGTATTTTTGCAGGATTAACACTAAACCAGTTTACTAACTGCTCAAGTGTCGCGATATTTGTTTTTACTAAGTTGGTATAAAGAAGTGGAAAAGCAGTTTCTAAACCCACTATTCCAAACGGGGCTTTCTCAAACCCACGATTTTTCTCCTCCTCTGAATGTGGTGCATGATCTGTTGCTATCACATCAATCGTTCCATCTAGTAAAGCAGCAATCAAAGCGTACTTGTCATCTGTTCCTCTCACTGGTGGATTCATCTTAAAGTTTGTATTTTCTACTTCAGAGTCAGTTAACATCAGATGATGCGGTGTCACTTCACAGGTGATTTTTACGCCTCTTGCTTTAGCATCTCTAACAATTCGAACGCTTTCTTTTGTCGAGATATGACACACATGATATCTTGCACCTGTTGCTTCAGCGATTAGTGAGTCCCTAGCAACCTGTAAGCTTTCAGAAAGAGATGTAATTCCTTTCCAACCTTCACGTTTCGCTTTTAACCCTTCGTGTACATACCCACCATGAACCATCTCTTCATCTTCACAATGTGCTGCGATTAATGACTCTGTGAGGTAGGCTTGTTTCATTGCTTGATACATCTTATCAGATGATTGAATACCTAAACCATCATTTGTGAACCCACAAACATGCGAGTCTAAACTATTCATATCTACAACTTCGGCTTTTCCACTTAAATCCATTGTAATTGAAGCATATGGTTTCACCTTGATGATGGCATCACTTTTAACATTTTCTTCAAACGTCTTAATTCTTTCTAGAGAATTAGGAATTGGATTCGTATTTGGCATTGGGCACACAAGTGTGTAACCTCCTGCAGCTGCTGACATTGTTCCTGTCTTAATTGTTTCTTTATGTTCATAACCAGGTTCACGTAAATGAACATGCATATCAATAAACCCTGGACTGATAAATTTTCCTTTAAGATCGATTACTTCACAATCTTCACGATACAGTTCACCAATTTCTGAAATTTTTCCATTTTCAATAAACATATCGCAATCGATTAATTTGTCGTGAAGTAATGTTTGACCGTTCTTTAGTAATAACATCTGAGTGCCTCCTTACTTTTCAAAACACCATTCTAGTACTGCCATTCGTGCATAAACTCCATTTGCCATTTGTGGAAAGATTCTTGATTTTTCACACTCAACTGCTTCATTTGAAATCTCTGTTCCTCTGTTAAATGGTGCCGGGTGCATGATGATGGCATGATCTTTCATCTTAGCTACATTTTCCATCGTCATACCAAATTTTTGGTGATACTCTTCTTTTGTTAATGTCATAGCATATCCATGTCTTTCGTACTGTACTCTTAACAACATGATGACATCCATTTCCTCAATTGCTTTATCAATCTCAATGTATTCACTTGAGTTGTCATTAAATTCTTCTGGTCCGGAAATGAAAACTTCCATCCCCAGTCTTTTCATTACCTTAATATTAGTATGCGCTACCCTTGAGTGGCGAATATCTCCTACAATTGCAATCTTTAGCCCTTCTAACGTTCCAAATTCTTCTTTAATTGTTAACAAGTCTAATAGTGATTGAGTCGGATGGTTTCCTGTCCCATCTCCACCATTCATCATTGGAATGTTGACATTCTCTAATTGGTTAAAGTAGTTGTTTTGTGGATGACGGATAACTGCCCCCTCAAATCCTAACGCTTCAAAAGTTTTGATAGTATCGTACAGACTTTCACCTTTTTTTACACTTGATGCTTCTGCATTAAAGTTTGTATCTTTCATCCCTAAGTTTTGCTCAGCAGCAATAAATGAGTAATGTGTTCGTGTTGAGTTTTCAAAGAACAAGTTAACAATTTTTTTACCTTCTAACCCTTTATATTCTTTACCTGCCTTATACGCTAATGCGTTATCTAAAATAGTGTTAATTTCCTCTATACTTAAATCTGTTAATGTAAATAAATTTCTCATTTTCTTTCCTCCGACTATTTAAATTTTCTCAAAATAAAAACCTTCACTGCTCGTGAAGGTTAAAAACATCGTACAATGTCATCTAACCTTCTAAGTTTCTCTGAACTTTGTTAAAGATTACAATTCATTATAAGATTTCTACGTATTCATTATTATCTGTTTCTTCAAATTTAACTTTGACACTCTCTGTCATACTTGTTGGAATATTTTTACCAACATAATCTGCTCTAATCGGTAACTCACGATGACCACGGTCAACCAAAACCGCTAATCTAATTTTTGACGCTCTACCAAGATCCATAATCGCATCCATTGCTGCTCTAATTGTTCGACCTGTAAATAATACATCATCAACAATAATAACCACTTTATCAGTGACAGCAAAATCAATGTCAATTCCTTTTAACCTTGGACCTTCAACACGGTTTTCAATATCATCACGGTAGAATGTAATATCAAGTTCACCAAACGGAACGTCGATACCTTCAATCGCTTTGATGTTGTCAACCAAACGTTTCGCCATAATAGCACCACGAGTCTTAATACCAACAACAACTAAATCTTCAAGATTTTTATTGTTCTCGATTATCTCATGAGAAATTCGTCTTAAGGTTCTAGCAATTACTTCTTTTTCTAAAATAACTTTACCCATCTTTTAATCCTCCTTATCAAAATAAAAACCATGCAACTTAAAGCACGGTAGGATTAAAACTACTTACATTTTCAGTAGTATCTTCATAATCCTTACTGGCCTCTCTGGACCACCTTAAAAGTTGTCACATAGAATATAACATAACGCTACATTAATAACAACCATCTTTATAAATAAAAACACACAAATTGCTGATGAGAAATTAAATGTAGGTTTCTTATCGTTTCACTAGCATTAAAAGTTAGTCTATGCTAACATTACATTGTTGATAAAATTAGATGTGATAGTTATCAATTGCTAGAAAGATATATGAGTAAAACTCCATGTTCCGGTATCGTAATTAACCTTATCCGCTTACGCTTTCCACGTAGGCATCCCTTAATGAATCTGCATTGTCGGAAAAAATTACTCTCTTCCTATTATCTGTAGTGACTTCATAGTGTATCGGCCATAATTCATTATGATCTATTACATCGTTCAAGAGCCTTTAAGGCTCTTTTTGTTTGTAATGAAAAAGACCCACTAAAGGTCTTTATTTTTTTCAAACACATGCCATAAAACTCCAGATGGATCGAGTAAATGCAGTTGTTCACCATATCCTTGATTAAGTGGCCCCTTCACCTTAACTTGATCATTTTCGTTTTCTTCAATATACGATTTAACTTTAGTAAGTAATTCTTCAAAACTACTAACTTCAACGATCATCATTGTGTTTTCTGCCCATTCCTTGACATACAACTCTTGCAAAATAAAGGCATTATCAAGTAATGTGCATTCTGCATAACGAACTTCTTCGCCTGTTGGGTTATCAACTTTAAAACCAATATGTTTATAAAACGTTACTGATTCATCAAAATCTTTAGCTGGTACAAAAGGTATAATCATATTGAGACCTCCTATTTGTTTTTATCATGAATCTTAGTGAAAACAGTCTGATTTCTTCCTCTCTCTTTTGCAAGGTAAACGGCGTTATCCACTTTTCTAAACAGATCAGTGTATGACTCATCCGATATCTCACAAACACCAAAACTAGCAGTTATCCCTTCGTCTAAGAGGAACGCACCATTTTCAATTGCTTCCCTAAATTTTTCTGCAACACTAAAAGCTGTTTCACCATCTGTGTGAGGCAAGAATATTACAAACTCTTCTCCTCCCCATCTTGCAAATACATCAGTCGCTCTCTTAGTATCCATAATAAATGCTGAAATCAACACAAGTACTTCATCACCTTTCTGATGACCATACTTATCATTGACCTTTTTAAAGTAATCTACATCAAACATGATTAACGAATCTTTAGTGCTATATCGTTTGTGTCTTTCCAACTCATTTACCATGATTTTCTCGAAATAAGATCGATTATATATTTGAGTCAAACTATCAATTTGTGTGGTATTTCTTAACTCACTAAGTAATCTATAAATTGTCTTCTCTTGGTTATATCTCTTCCTTCTAAGCCTAAAGACCAGCAATACTGCAAACACATCTAAAAATAATGCCATTACTCTCGCAGTCACTATATTTTTTTCACTTTTTCTCTTAATGAACAATTGCCAAAGCCCATCAGTTAATGAGATGTCTACTTTTGAATCATATTCTGTTGCTACGTCAGTATTTCCGTAAATATATGGTCGTTCATCATTGTCAGGATCGAATCCAAGGATTAGGTAATCAAAAATGTCCTCATCAAAGAATGAATCAAACCTCATGTCTTCAATCAACAATACAACAGTGCTAAAGCCCCAAAACGAATCCATTTTATCATTCGTTGTAAATATTGGTTTTCGTATAATGATTGCTTCTTTACCGTTTTGAATAAGTGTTATTGGACCTATAAAAATTAGGTTATCAGATTCTATTGCAACACGCGCTCCATCATCTCTATTTTTATCAAGAAGCAGATCATGACCTATCGCTCCTTCATTTCCCTCTAAAGGATAAACATACTTAACTACTCCTTCAGGAGCGAGCTGAATAGAGGAAATACCCTCAACGCTTTCAAAAACAATAGGGGACCATTCATCAAATGATGAAGGATCATAGTTATTATTCACTAAGACTGCGTACATGCTCTCAACAACATATATACGCTGTAAAATATCCTCTTGAATAAGTGATACTTTTGCTTGAGCGTACTCAACACTCTCATTTTGTAGCTCTTCTTCTAAAGTAGCACTATATTGAAAAAAGAGTGATTCAATCATTAAGATTAACAATAAGGCGATGATTAAACTAACAACGTTATATCTAAAAATATTCTTTTTAGTATCTATACTATCCGTTGAATACATTAAAACAACACCCCCTCTTCTTTTACATTAATCATAACACATCCAAAGTCTAATATCACTTTTTTACATTTGATTTAATCAATCAAAAAGAACTGCAGTGCAGTTCTATTTTAATCCCAATATATCTTTTGCTCTAACGATATCATCATTATTTGCTGTTCTTACTCCTTCAAGTGGATACTTCAAGCCTAAATCTTTCCATTTATAAACACCGATGTCGTGATATGGTAGAAGTTCAACCCGTTCAATATTACCTAGTGTAGCAAGAAACTCCTTGAGTAATAATAAGTCTTTCTCACCATCAGTAATTGTTGGTACAACAACATGTCTAATCCATACAGGAAAGTTAACCTCTGATAGATAACTCGCAAAAGCAAGTATTTTTTTGTTACTTACTCCAGCAAGGTTTTGATGTAATTCATTATCAATCGCTTTAACATCTAATAAGATTAAATCTGTTAGTGTTAACAACTCTTTTAACTCATCATCAATAATCGTAAAACCTGAAGTATCGATACATGTTGAGATCCCTAATCCTTTAAGTTCTTTAAACAACTCAATGAGTTCTTTCTTATACAGTAGTGGTTCTCCACCTGAAACGGTAACTCCACCAGTTTTAATGAATGATTTGTACTTCTTTATCTCATTTATAACATCATCAATTTCTGTTTTAGTATATCCATCACTATTCCAGGTGTCTGGATTATGACAGTAGGCACATCTTAGAGGACAACCATGAACAAAGACAACAAATCTAACACCCGGTCCATCAACAGTTCCAAAAGATTCATATGAATGAACCTTTAACTCAAACTTAGACATTTGAATGAATCGTTCTGTTGATTACATCTAGTTGTTGCTCTTTTGTTAACTTCGTGAAGTTAACAGCATAACCAGATACTCTAATTGTTAACTGTGGGTATAGCTCCGGATGTTCCATTGCATCAACAAGTAATTCTCTATTAAAGACATTAACATTAATATGGTGTCCACCATTTTCACAATATCCATCGATTAATGAAACTAAATTGTTTGTTCTATCTTCTTCACTTTTACCTAATGCATCCGGTGTAATTGAGAACGTATATGAAATTCCATCTTGCGCATGTTCATATGGTAGTTTAGCAACACTTAATAATGAAGCTAAAGCTCCTTTCGAATCTCTTCCGTGCATTGGATTTGCACCTGGTGCAAAAGGTTCACCTTCAAGTCTTCCATCAGGAGTTGATCCTGTCTTTTTACCATAAACGACATTAGAGGTAATCGTTAAAATTGACATTGTTGGTTTTGAATCACGATAAGTATGATGTTTTCTTACTTTGTCCATAAAACTCTCAACGAGATAATTTGCAATCTCATCAACAGAATGATCGTTGTTTCCAAAGGCTTGGTACTCACCATCAATCTTATACCCTATTGCGAGTTTAGTCTGTGGATTTCTAACAACTGTTACTTTCGCATTTTTAATCGCACTTAATGAATCAGCTACTACTGATAAACCAGCAATCCCAGTTGCAAAGTAACGCTTTACACGTTTATCATGTAGAGCCATCTGCACTCTTTCATATGCATACTTATCATGCATATAATGGATTACATTCAATGTATTAACATACAAACCTGCTAACCAATCGGTCATTTGCTCATAACGTTCAATAACTTCATCATAATCAAGTACAGCTGATTTAATAGGCTCAAATCTAGGTGCTACTTGAGCTCCAGTTTTTTCATCAACACCACCATTAATTGCATACAGCAATGCTTTTCCTAAATTAGCACGTGCTCCAAAGAATTGCATTTCTTTACCAATTCTCATTGGGGAAACACAACACGCAATCCCATAATCATCACCATGAACAGGTCGCATTAAATCATCACTTTCATATTGAATTGATGATGTATCAACACTTACTTTTGCACAGTAATTCTTAAAGTTTTCTGGCAGATTTTTAGACCATAATACCGTTAAATTAGGCTCAGGTGCTGGACCTAGGTTATATAAAGTATGTAAGAATCGATATGATGACTTAGATACTAATGGACGTCCATCACTACCTACACCACCGATTGATTCAGTAACCCATGTTGGGTCTCCTGTAAATAACTCATTATATGATTGAGTTCTAGCAAATCTAACAATACGAAGTTTTAAGATTAACTGATCTACTAGTTCTTGAGCTTCTTTTTCAGTTAACTCACCATTAGCAAGATCTCTTTCTATATAAATATCTAAGAATGTTGAAATTCTACCTAAACTCATTGCTGCACCATTTTGCTCTTTAATAGCTGCAAGGTAACCAAAATAAGTCCATTGAATCGCTTCAGCTGCATTCTTTGCTGGCTTAGAAATATCATAACCGTACTTCGCAGCCATTTCCTTTAATTCAACTAAAGCACGCGTTTGTTCCATTAACTCTTCTCTTAACAAGATAATGTCATCGCGCATGATTGGAGAACCACAATCTAATTGTTTCTTTTTGTCTTCAAGTAGATAGTCAATTCCATATAAGGCTACTCGACGGTAGTCACCAATAATACGTCCACGACCATAAGCATCAGGTAATCCAGTGATGATACCTGCTCTTCTTGCCGCTTTCATTTCATCTGTGTAAACATCAAATACTCCTTGGTTGTGAGTCTTGCGGTATTTTGTAAAGATTTCAAGTAACTCTGGTGCTACTTCGTATCCATACTCTTTTGCAGATGTTGCTGCAACTCTTAACCCACCAAATGGTTGGAATGAACGCTTTAATAACTTATCAGTTTGTAATCCAACAATTTTCTCTTTATCTTTTTCAATGTAACCTGCATCATGAGAATTAATTGTTGAGACTATCTTTGTATCAAGATCAAGTACACCTTTTTCATTCTCTTCTTGATACCCTTCCTTAATGCGTTCCCAAACACTTAAAGTGTCTTCAGTAGCCCCTTCTAAGAAGCTAGCATCTCCTTCATAAGGTTTGTAATTCTTTTGGATGAAGTCTCTTACTTTCACTTCATTTTTCCAGGCAAATCCTTCAAAACCTTTCCACTCTAATCTATCCATAATCGTTACTCCTAGTTATATATGATTTCGTTCAATATTCGCATATCGAACATTTTACAAAGGAATTATAACACCCTTCAAGGTAATACACAATCAAAATGTCTCGCAAATGATAAGGTTTTTTGATAATAAAATTTATCATATAAATAACATATCATACTCACAAAAACGATAACCAAAATCAACCTTTATATAGTGTATTAAATTTGAAAACACTCCGTTATATAAGCTATTATAAGATTAGATGGGAGGTCTAAAAATGAAAATATACACAAAAACTGGAGATAAAGGTCAAACAAGTCTTTATGATCGAACGAGAGTTGCAAAAAACAGCAAGCGTGTTGAGAGTTACGGAACTATTGATGAGTTAAACGCGGCTCTTGGTATAGCAAGACAATACATAAATGATGAGAAGTTAGTTAACCTGCTAATTAGGATACAAACTAAGTTATTTGATGTTGGAGGTGAGCTGGCAACAAGTGATTATAATACTTATAGAAAACCAATGACTGAGGACGAGATATCATTCCTTGAAGATAATATCGATTTTTATATGAGTACAGATAAGGCAAAAGTCTTTAAATTTACCTTACCAGGTTCAAATAAGGAATCAGCCCACATTCATTTGGCTAGAACAATATGTAGACGAGCTGAACGTAGAATTTTAGATCTACGTGAAGAAGAACTTGTAAATGATATCTTAATCAAGTATGTCAATCGATTGTCGGATTTGTTATACGCAATCACTTTATATCTTGATGAAAATCCAACATATATTAATTTTGACTAAAATTAAAACTAGATCTGAGATCTAGTTTTTTTAGAAAATAAAGTCTGCTTGATTCACCATATCGATAAACTCGGATACTAAGTCTTTATCTATTTTACCTTGTTCTGCCTCTTTTGCAATAATTGATAAAGTATCATGCTTTGACATTTCTTTCTTATAAGGACGATCAGTTGTAACTAAGGCATCGTATATATCAACAATCCCAATAATTTGAGACTCTAATGATATCTCACCATTCTTTAGTTGATGCGGATAACCACTACCATCTAATTTCTCATGATGCCCAGCAGCAATTTCAGGTATACGCTTCAACTTATTCGACCAATGAACATTACCTAAAATTTCGTGGGTGATTCTTGCATGTTCCTTAACCTGATTACGTTCATCTTCACTTAAGTTACCCACTCTAACAGATAATTTGTCAAACTCCAAATCTGTTAAAAAATCCACTCCATACTTAGAAGTGTCATAATCTCTTAGCTGAACTAAGAAGTCATAATCTTCATCTGATAACAATCGTGACTCATTAATGAAGTGAATTCGCTTTACATAGTTATCAATCATCTCACTCAAACTATCTTGATCTGCTGCCAACTTCATTTTAAGAATCTCCATTCTTAACTCAACAATTCTTAACTCATTCATGTATAGTTTTTGTCTCTTCTTAAGTAAAGCACCTTCAATACCAATTTTTCCTATATCATGAAGCATCGCAGCAAAAAATAATTCTTTGAACTCATCATCACTAGCATGATAATTTGCAAAAGGACCAAACCTACGATTATGCAAGTAATTCATTAACTCTAAAGAAATTCTAGCAACCCTCTCTGAGTGACCTGATGTAATCGGATCTCGTCGATCCAAAGAGGCAACTAGAGTCTCGATAATTGACTCAATCATAGATTCAACTTCATCTATAAAATATGTACGGTCAATAATTGCTGCAGCTTGAGATGTTATAGACTCACAAACTTCTAGTTCATCTGCAGTAAAGGGTGTATAGTTACCCTCTTTATCTCTTTTATTTGCAAGTAATAACACTCCAATGCATTCACCACCGAAATTATTCATTGGAACTACTAATAAATTAGATGTAAAAGTTCCAGCTTCCTCATCATATTGCCTATTATAATGAAAACCTGTTTGCTCAAATACATCATCCATACTTTCAAAGTTATAGGCTTTTTTATTTAAAAAACTGCTTCCAATAATGGACTGATTATCAATTGGAAAACGTAATTCATCATACTCTTTCACTTCCATGGTACTCGACTGGCGATACTTATAATTTAAGTACTGTCCTGTTATATCTTCTTCATAAACTGCTATTGTTCCAAAACCTGCATTTGTAATTTCTGTAATCTCTTTTGCAATATAATTAAGGATTTTAGAAACATCAGTTTCAGCTGACATTCTTTTTCCTATTTCAAGTAATCTTCTAGATAATTTGCAACTTAACATATTGCACCTCCCACTTAATCTCTTTTTTCTATTTTATCATATGACGCCAAATAAAAAACACGTTAAGTCTTCACTTAACGCATTTTATAATAACTACTTTTGCATTTAAAGTAATTGCTCTGTTAGTTGCTCAATGACATCTTCAACCTTACCAACTATACCTAAGTTGGCAACACCAAAGATGGCTGCATCTTTATCTGTATTGATAGCAATAATGAAATCACTTTGTTCCATCCCTGCAATATGTTGAACAGCTCCTGAGATACCACATGCAATATAAATTTGAGGTCTTACTGTTTTACCTGTTTGACCTACTTGAATTTCCTTTTTAGCAACACCTTCGTCAACAAGTGCACGACTCGCTCCAACAGAGGCATTTAACAACTTAGCGCATTCTTCAACTTTTTTCATTGAATCTTTAGCACCACGACCACAACTGAAGATGATATCTGCTTTCGTGATGTCAATTCCTTCAATTTCTTTTGGAATCTCTTTGACAATCACTGTATCAACATCAGAAGCCGAAATATTTACTTTGTATTCTTTAACAAAACCTTTTCTAGTTTCATCCTTTTCATTTGCAATTAACACACCTGGTCTAATTGTTGCCATTTGTGGACGGTGATCTGGACAAATAATTGTTCCAAATAGATTACCACCAAAGGCAGGGCGTGTAATCCATAATAATGAAGAGCCTTCATTTTCTGGATCAAACTCTAAGATTGTTGCATCTGCCGTTAATCCAGTTTGCACTCGTGACGCAACACGCGGTGCAAGATCACGACCGATAACTGATGCACCGATTAAGAATGAATCTGGATTAAAGTTTTTAATCACATCTTCAAGTACTTTTGTATAAGCATTAGCATTATAAACTGCCAATAACTCATCTTCAACAACAATCACTTCATCAGCACCGTAATACACTAACTCTTGTGCCTTTTCTTTTATATCATTTCCGATTAATACTGCTTTAACTTCAAAACCTTCTACTGCTTTTACTAATCTTGAGGCTTCACTGATTAACTCAATACTAACTTCTTGAATGATACCTTTTCTTTGTTCTGCAAAAACAAATATATCTTTTGTATTCATCCTATTCACCTCTAAATGTAATTTTTATCTTTCAAAGTATTAATGATTAAAGTTGCTGCTTCACTTGCAGTTCCTTCAAACATTTCAGCAGTAGTTGTTATTTCTTTTGTGTAAGTCTTCTTAACTTTTGTAGGAGACCCTTTTAAACCGATTTGTGTTAAATCAATATCTAAATCTTCTGTTGTTACTACTTCAATTTCTTTACTAACAGCGTCAACTAAGTTAAAGATTCTAGGGTATCTTAACTCTGCCGCTTCACTCAATGTTGTGATCAGAGCAGGTAACTTTGCTTCAACAACTTGATAACAATCTTCTAAAGACTTTTGAACACGAACATGTTCATTAGTTACTTCAACAATTGAATCAACATATGTGATTTGTGGTAAAGATAAAATCTCAGCTACTTGTGGACCTACTTGTGCAGTATCTCCATCAATTGCTTGACGTCCAGCAATTACTAAATCATATTCCATACGCTGTAATTGTGTACTAATTGTATAAGATGTTGCTTTCGTATCTGCACCGGCGAATTTGCGGTCTGTTACTAAAACAGCTTCATCAACACCCATTGCTAAAATTTCTTGTTGCATCTTTTTAGCTTGCATCGGCCCCATTGTAAGAACTGTAATATGAGCACCCTTTTCTTCCTTGATTCTTAACGCTAACTCAATGGCAGCTTGATCATCAGGATTGATGATTGATGGAATCCCAGCTCTTATTAGAGTTCCATGCTCTTTATCAATTTTAATTTCTGAGGTATCTGGTACCTGTTTAACTAATACTATTATTTTCATACCGTCACCTATTTGTTCATATGTGCAAAGACAACCATTCTTTGTACTTCTGAAGTCCCTTCATAGATTTCTGTAATTTTTGCATCACGCATCATTCTTTCAACTGGGTACTCACGCATATAACCGTAACCACCGAATAACTGAACTGCTTTATTTGTCACAGACATTGCTGTTTCAGAAGCAAATAACTTTGCCATTGCAGCTTCATTTGAGAATGACACTTTATCATCTTTTAAGCAAGCTGCACGGTATACTAACATTCTTGCAGCATCCGTATTTGTTTGCATATCAGCTAATTGGAACTGAGTATTTTGGAACTTTGAAATACTTCTTCCGAACTGTTTTCTTTCATTTGTATAAGCAATTGTTTCATCAATCGCACCTTGTGCAATCCCTAACGCTTGAGCAGCAATCCCAATACGTCCCCCATCAAGAGTTTTCATTGCAACTTTAAATCCTTTTCCTAATCCACCTAATAAGTTTTCTTTAGGAACGACAACGTTCTTTAAGATTAACTCACAAGTAGCTGAACCTTTTATACCCATTTTTTTCTCTTTTTTACCAACACTAAATCCATCCATAGTTGCTTCAACAATAAAGGCACTAATTCCACGTGTACCTTTACTTTTATCAGTCATCGCAAAAATGATGTAAGTGTCAGCATAATCAGCATTCGTAATAAACACTTTGTTTCCATTTAAAATGTAATTATCACCTTCAAGTACAGCTGTTGTTTGTTGACCAGCAGCATCCGTACCTGCATTAGGTTCTGTTAAACCAAAAGCACCTAAATGTTCACCTTTTGCTAAAGGCACTAAATACTTTTGTTTTTGTTCTTCTGTCCCGAACTCATATATAGGGGCAGCACATAATGATGTTGAAGCAGATAAGATAACACCTGTTGTTGCACATGTCTTACTTAATTCTTCAACGGCCATCGCATAAGTTAAATTATCTAACCCAGCTCCACCATACTCTTTTGGAAATGGAATTCCAAAGAATCCTACTTCCTTCATTTTTTTTACCGTTTCTACAGGAAACATTTCTTTCTCATCGACTTCTTTTGCAAGCGGTTTTACTTCGCGTTGAGAAAAATTTCTGAAGATGTCTCTTGCCATCTCCTGTTCTCTGGTTAAGTTAAAGTTCATAACCATCCTCCTTTTATTACCAAACATTTCACCCATACATTATACTATATAGTGATTTTTTTCACAATAGTTATACTGTCCTTTTTTGCCCTATTTTTAAAGGGCTAATTCATTATTGACTAAGGTAATATTTTACCTTGGAATCATTTAAAAAAAATATATAAAATGTGATGAAAAAGGTAACCACAACAGCTTGTGATTACCTTTAAATCTAGGCTTGGTTAATAACTGCTTTAGCAGCAGCCAATCTTGCTATCGGAACGCGGTATGTTGAACATGATACGTAATCTAGTCCGATCTCATTAAAGAAGTTTATTGAGTCTGGATCACCACCATGTTCTCCACAAACTCCAATCTTAATATTGTTGTTTTCAAGTTTAGCTAAATTCTTCGATAACTCAATTAACTTCCCCACACCTTCAACATCTATAGTCATAAATGGATTGCTTTCTAGCAAGTTCTTCTCCATATAGGCATTAATGAAACTAGATGAGTCATCACGTGAGAATCCATATGTCATTTGAGTTAAGTCATTTGTTCCAAATGAGAAGAAATCTGCGATGTTGGCAAGTTTATGTGAAGTAATCGCTGCTCTTGGAATTTCGATCATTGTCCCAATCTTGTAATCATACTTACCACGAGAGTTTGTTTTCATGACCTCTTCGATGATGCCTTTTAAGTACGATAACTCTTTCTCACTACCAACTAAAGGAACCATTATCTCAGGATTAACCTTGATTTTTCTATTTGTTAGGTACAAACAAGCATCTGCTAAAGCTTCAACCTGCATCTTGTAAATATCAGGATAAGTGATTCCTAATCTTGATCCACGATGACCTAACATCGGGTTATACTCTTTAAGTTCATTAACTAACTCGAGTAACTCTTTTCTTTCAACACGGTGTACTTTCAAAAATCTTGAAATCTCAGTTTCTGACTTAGGTAAGAACTCATGTAGTGGTGGGTCAAGTAATCTAATCGTTACCGGGAAACCATCCATCACTTCAAATATCTCTATAAAGTCTTGATACTGATACAAGTATAATTTTCTCAATGTTTCAGCACGATTTTTCTCGTCCCTTGTTAACATTAACTTCTGAATATCAGGTAATCTATTTTCATCAAAGAACATGTGTTCAGTACGACATAACCCAATACCTCTAGCACCAAACTCAACTGCCTTCTTAGCTTCTTCAGGCGTGTCACAATTAGCATGGATTGATAAGTTTTTGTATTCATCTGCCCACTCAAGAATTGTCTCAAATGCCTTCGGTAATTCGCTAGGCTCTAACTCTAATGCGACATCATAGATCTCACCGGTAAAGCCATCAACAGAAAGTAAGTCACCTTCATAGTATTTTTTGCCGTGACATTCAAAATATTTTGATACTTCGTTTATTGAGATATCACCTGCACCAACTACACAACACTTACCCATCCCCCTTGCAATAACAGCTGCATGTGAAGTCATACCTCCATGGACTGTTACGATCGCTTCAGAGTTAATCATCCCTTTTATATCATCAGGTGATGTCTCTTCTCTTACTAAGATTGTCTTGATTCCTTTGTCACTCGCTTCTTCACAGTCTTTTGAAGTAAAGTAGATGTGACCAATTGAAGCACCGGATGAGGCATTTAATCCTTTTGTGATTGAAGCATTATTTGCTTTTGATTCAGAACTAAAGTTTGGAAACAATAACTGCTCCACACTTTTAGTCTCAATTCTTCGTAGGGCTTCTACTTTATCTATTAAACCTTCTTCTACAAGATCTACTGCTATATTAACTGCAGCTTTTGCACTACGCTTTCCATTTCTTGTTTGAAGCAAGTACAATTTGTTATCTTCTATAGTAAACTCAATATCTTGAATATCTTTATAGTGTTTTTCAAGACGTTGTGCTGTTTCAACTAACTCATCATATACAGAGGGTAACTCCTCTCTTAGCACTTCTAACTTTTGTGGTGTTTTAATCCCTGCTACAAGATCTTCTCCTTGAGCACAAATCATATATTCACCAAATAGTTTCTTTTCACCAGTAGATGGATTTCTTGTAAAACAAATCCCTGTACCAGATGCTTCATTTAAGTTACCAAACACCATCTCTTGAACCGTCACTGCTGTTCCTAAGTTATGGGGAATGTTATTTAAGTTTCTATAAACAACCGCTCGTTCATTATTCCAAGAAAGAAAGACTGCTTCAATAGCTTCTTTCATTTGTTCATAAGGGTCACTTGGCACTTCTTTTCCACAAGCATTCTTGACTACCCTTTGGTAATCTTTAACTGTCTCACAATCATGAAAGTTACTTCTATCCACTTCATATACTACTGAAGCAAACATTTCAATAAAACGTTTATATAAGTCTAAGATAAATGTCTCATTATTCGTTTTTCTAATTAATTCAATGCAAACTTCATCATTCATACCAAGGTTTAAGATGGTATCCATCATCCCAGGCATTGAGATACTCGCACCACTTCTAACTGAAACCAGTAACGGGTTTGATGATGAACCAAACGTTTTAGATGTCAAGTGTTCTAACTCTTCTAACTTCGCCAGTGCTTGGCTCCACACCTCATCACTTACACTTTGATCATGAGCATAAAAATCATCACAAGCTTGAGTAGAAATGACAAAGCCACTTGGGATAGCTAAACCAATGTTTTTCATTTCACACAAGTTCGATCCTTTACCACCCAAAACTGATTTCATCTCTTTAGATCCTTCATTAAATGAGTAAACGTATTTCATTAGTTAACCTCCTCCAAAATCTCAACAAAGTACTTCATAAATCTCTCTTTAGTAATAACGCCAACAATGTTTTTGTCACTATCAAGTACTGTGTAATTGCTATGAATAGAGAAATCTAACTTCTCTAATGTTTCTTTCTCACCTACAACTACATCATTAAAGTCACCATCAAATGAGTAGAGCGATTCAAACTTGCCACGATTAGAACAGGCATAGATAGATTCATTTGTCATTGTTTGATAGAACATAATATCATGCTTTGAAGGATTTTCAAGTACTAGGACATTGCTGATTAAATCATAAATCTTTGTGTTTCTTAGTAACTGTGTTAAACCAGTACTGCATTCATTCACAAAGTATCCATTTTTTACTTCACCATTAACTAATCCGTTTAACACCATAACTGATAATTCATTTCTTACATCTTCTTTGGTAAGGCTAAGGAAATGCGAAATTTCTTCACTTCTTACACCATAATGATCATTTATTATATTATAAATATCTTGTTGAACCGTAGTTAAAGTCTTATTATTATCCTCACTTCGAATTATTATATGATAATTACATCATAATTATATAATAATGTCAACATAATTATGATAACGTATCATAATATAATAAAAAAAGAGGTTATAACCTCTGTTAATTAAGTGCTTTGCCATATTAATTACCTCAAGTAAGCTATCACTAAAGATTCTTTAAAAGTCTCAAACAGATTAAATATCCAATTAGTCGATATTTCATCGTTACATTTACTTTTAATTATTCTTGAAAATAACTAATGTAATGTAACAAATCATCCCCTAAATCCTCTTCATCTTCATATCCTATTAAGAATGAGCTAATCTTATAATCTTCTACAAAGACGATGTGATAAGCGTATTTATCTTTCACTGAACCCTCGCCTATATAAAATGTAAGATTCCCTTCAACAAACTTTCGCATTCTTCTATCTGAAACAAACTCTGGTAAAGCTTTTTCCAGAATCCATTGGTATCTTGGTTCAAAGTAGAAAAAGTAATACCGATTCTTATCTGTTTCATACTCATCATAACTACACTTACTCCAAAGTACATTCGAGTAACTATGATCAAAATTAGAAGTTATGTTAATTTCATTATATTCAACATTAAAGTAACTGTTATCTTCTAAGCTAACACTTGCAAATTGATTATAACTCTTGTTTGAACCAAGTATCATCAGAATCGAGAACGCGTAGATGAGAAAGAATATAATTGATATTGTTGTATATAGGTTTGATGTCTCTTTAGTAGATAAGTCTCTTATATAATATGCTAGGCAAGTTATTCCACCAAAAACAATAAGTGCATAAACGAGACCACTCAAGTTGAGTATGTACAAGGCAAACACTATGACGAGCGTTAACAACACCAAGTTAAGTGTAGTAGAGAAAATACTTATCTTACTCACACGTTGATAATTATCAAGACATTTGCTCACTCCTCTTTTATAGTTAAACCATTGAATCAATATACCAACCATTTGTGGCAATGATTTAAATACAAGTGTCAGTTGTGCAGTGATTGCTATCGTTGTGTAAAATAACCATGATTCTCCACCCATAATGGTAATAGAACTCCCTGAAGCCATATTAGAATAGTAAAGAGCAAAAAATAGAAGATAGAAAAACTTAAATCCATCAGTTCTCCAATAGTTTTTCCATAATAACTTATGCTCTAACTCTTCATCTGTATGAATTGGAAGTGCTTCTGTACTCTTTTTCTTATAGTAGATACTGTAAATCCCACTTCTTGTAACGAAATTCCATCCTGATGCTTCGCACAAGTCTCTTACAGCATTATCACCTTCGTTATTCTTGAGGTTAAACATACTCTTTGCAACAGTGGTGATGACTTTAAAATCATACTCGTCAGCTTCAAATTTCTCAAAAGCAAAAAAGAATGGTGTGATTTTGGTTATCATCGAACCTTTTGCAGCTATTTCTTCAAAGTACCTCTCCATATATTTATATGAAGAAATACTATAAAATCTTGCTAATCTAATCATACCCTTACCCCCTATGTTAATTGAAACTATTTATTATATTACCCAAATCCTCACTTATATATTCAAAACTATCAAAATGTACATAGATATGGAGAAGTGTACCATCACCCACAAAAAGTAATGAATATCCAATTTGATTGCTCTGTACTTCATTACAATAAGTCTTCACTCCCTCTATAATCTTATAGTCATCAAAAGCATGTTCCTTGATCATATCTTTTAAGCTTTCATTGTAAAACCAATTTTTGTCAGTTTGTATAAAAGTTATTGTGTATCGAGCTCCATCACTCTTTTCATAAGTTGTGTAACACTTATCGCATAAGAAACTTGAGAAAACATTTTCACTTGTTACTTCAATGTTTCCTTTAACACTAAAGTATGGATTCTCTATAATGGAATCTACTACTTCATCCTTAAGGTTATACTTTAGATAATAACCCCCACCAATCATCACCGTAAAAGCTATGATGATTGACAATCCAACTCCAATAAAACTATTCTTAACATTCATCATCAAGTGGTAAAGTAAAGCCCCTAGAACAAATACCAAGTAAACTCCAATTGAGAATAAATACACCTCATTTGAGAAAGAAAAAACAGTGAGAATGATGAAATATAATAAGATAAACCATGTACCAAATGTCCAATAACTTCTTGCGTCTTCATAATCTTTAACCGTTTTTGAGTACCCTTTCTTAATTCGTAATCCTTCTCGCACAATTAGTATGAACTGTGGTAAAGAATAGATAAACGTAAATCCAAGCATAAAGAGAGAGGTCAAGTAGAAGGTAACAAATGGTATACCGCCTCCCGAATAAATTGGAACCTTATTATCCGAAAAGAGTGACAGTAACATCAAGGACATAAAAAATACTGAGAAGATACCATCGGTTCTCAAATATGTCTTTCTTATTTGCTTGTACTCCTCTACTTCATCAGTATGCAATGGAGCTACCTTTGCACTATCTGTATAAAAGACATTAAACCCCTTCTGGGCAGTTACAAACCTCCACCCTGCTTCCTCACATAGGTTGATCAACTCTTTATCAGCACGGCTTGTGTTGCCAAACAGAAACCTCTTTGAAACACCTGCAATAACATTAAATCTTAGTTTTTGTGGTTCTATTTTCTTAAAACTGAAGTATACTTCATTAATGTTTGTAACCATCCAACCTTTTAAAGCCATCTCTTCAAAATAATGTTCCATATTCTTATATGAAGAGATACTATAAAATCTCGCCATTCTTATCATATATATCTTCCCCCATCTTCAACTAAAAGTTTTAATCTATTAAATTCTTCTTCTAATACTAGAAGACCTTTTTGTGTGATTTTATAAACCTTTTTGCTATCGTGACTAGATACCAACTTAATCAACTCTTCACTTTGAAAACGTGATAAGAGTGTATACATAGTTGCAGCCCCAATTTTTACACGACCATTTGTTGTCTCTTCAACCCACTTCATGATCATATAACCGTGCTTTTCTTTTTTTAAAGACATTAAAATGTAAAACATCGGTTCTGTTAATGTTTTAAGTTTTTTTCTTGCCATAAAATCACCTCAATTTCATACTATATCAATAATTGATATATGTCAAGTATTGATATAGTGGCAATAAAAAACTCTAGCTTGGCTAGAGTTATAACATATCGACAAATTTTTCTGTAATGTTGGTTTTTGATAATCTTCCAATGATGCGAAGATGTTCACCAATTTCTTCTACAACAGGTAAACTATCAATCTTTGCATTATTGATTAAGAGTGCAGCTTCACCGATTGTATCGTCAAGGTGACATACAACAAGTGGTAAGCGTGTCATAATAACACCTATAGGTACGCTTTTTAAATCAGCTGATTGAAGGGCGCTTTTTAGTAGGTCTTTTCTTGAAACTACACCAACAAGGTACTCCTCACGTGTAATAAATAACGTCCCACAGTCTTCAAGGATGATTTTAACTGTTCCATCATAAACAGATGAGTTCTCATCAATTGTTACCGGATCACTCATAATGTCTTTTACCACAATCGAAGATAGTCGTTGATAAAAATCACTATTTTCTTCTGAGTTTGAATAAGAGTATCCTACATTTGGTTTCGCATCAACGACACCTACTGCAACAAGGATTGAAAGATCTTGTCTTACCGTTGCTTGTGACACACCAACAATATCTGAAATATCCTTTGATCTAATTGGTTCGTTATCTTTAATGATTTCAATAATTTTAAGTTGTCTATCAGTATAATTCATATACATTTCCCCTTTTACATGGTTTAAGTATATCAAAAACACTAGTAAATACAAAGATTTATATTATGATAATTGAATTATAATATGATATCATAACAAAACCCTATAGTATTAAACTATAGGGTTCTTTGCATATTACTTTTTATCTTCTTTTTCGTCTTTTAATTTACCCATGTTTTTATCCATATACTTTTTAAGTTTCTTCTTAACATCTTCTGGGATGTCACGTGAAATTGGCCAGTGTGCAAATGAGTTTAACTTATCTGCAAACATTTGAACAAAGTTTGTTGTTGCTTCGAAGCTTTCAACATCCATTGTATCAAAGATATCGTAACGGTCATGAATACTTGCTCCACCACGTGCAGAGAATTTCATGAAGTTGATTGAAGGAACACCATTAAATGAGAATGGGCTTCCATCTGAAGAATAGATATCATTTCTAGACTTAAATCTAAAACCAATCTCTTTCGCCATATAGTCAACCATATGTTGTAAACTCTTATCACCTGTTACAATTGCCATATCTGTACCTAAAATACATCCAGCAACGTCAACGTTAACAACTAACTTAATTTGCTCAAAATCTTTTACTTTATCAACATAAGCTTTAGATCCCACTAAACCACGCTCTTCAGCACCGAACCAGATAAACTTCATGTTACGTTTTAATTTCTGATCTTTGAAGTGTCTTAATAACTCCATAATGATTACTGAACCAGCACCATTGTCATAAGCACCTTTTGAGTACTCTACGCTGTCATAGTGTCCACAGAAGATGATATCTTCATCAATCTCACCTTTTAACTCACAGATCACATTTTGACTGATTGCATCACTATAATCTTGAACGACAGTTAATTTTACTTTAGATGCTTTCTTTTGAACCATTTCCATTGCATCGCTTACACGTAAAGTAACTCCCGGACATTCACCATTTTTAGTATGACCATGTCTTAACACTCTAACCGCAATATCTGTACGGTCTTTATCATCATGGAAGTTACCACTGAATGTAATGTAACCCACTGCACCATACTTAATTAAGTCACGGTAAGTTTCATAACTTACATGTGTATCAAGCATAACCACTTTACCTTTTACACCCATGTGTTGAATTAAGTCAGGCTCACTGACATAAATGAACTCTGCTTCAAGTCCTTCTTCTGGAGTAGAACCACTACGTCCAACCATTGTTACTTCATATGTCTTTTCATAGGGTTCACATACTTTGAACTCTACCTTTTGTGGCTCATAGTAAATCGTATCAAATTCCTCTACACGACTTTCCAGACCCATTGCCTTAATTTCATCTTGAATCATTTTTGCTGCTCTTTTTTCTTCATCAGAACCGGCGATTCTAACGAATGAAAGTTTCTCTAAAAAATCATACGCTCTTTTTCCTGCTGTACTCATAAAATTCCTCCTAAAAGTTTTCTATACTTAATACCTTATCAAATCCTTATCTTTTTCTCAATACAATTTGATAAAAGTGTTCACTAAAAAAGCGCAGGATTTTCCCACGCTATTTATTATAAACAAAACTGTTTCATCTCAGAGATTAAACGTTCTGGGCAATCTACCAATGGAGAATGTCCTGAGTTTTCTAAGATAACCTTTTTAATATCTTTTACGGCATTGACTGTTTCATCAACCATATACTCAAGAACAACAATATCCTTGTCTCCCCAGAATGAAAGCACTGGGCAAATAACATCTTGAATAGAGTTATCACCATCATTTAATCCATTACTTGTATTTGACATATTAAATGTTGTTAGACACCAGTCAATATCAAGTAAGTTTCTTTGTTTCATTGTTTCTGATAGATACAAACTATCGTCTTCTTCACTTGGTTTATTTACTGTATAAATTGCAGAATCCCAAACTGTTTTCATAACAGGTGTTAATCCTGCATTAAAAACATCAACCATTGGTTTAACCTGAATAGCATCTAAAGCAAGTTCTTCTATATTTGTGTAGTACTCACCAATTAATGGTTCACCCTTCTCATTTTTTCTAAAGATTGGATATCCACGATGAGAGCAAGACTCTATTAAAACAAGTTTCTCCACTTGTTGCTGTCTTTTCGCTGCAATCTTCATAACGACTGCCCCACCAGTTGACCAACCTGCTAATGAGTATGATGAGATGTTTAACTTGTCTAACAAGTTTATAATGTCATCACTTAAGTCTTCAAGACTTGTAAGTCGAGTATTGTAAGTTGAATCACCAAATCCACGCATGTCAGGAGCGATGACTCTAAACTCTTTTTTTAGTTCCTCAATAATTGGCTTAAAATGAACTCCACTACTCATGTTCCCATGAACTAATACCATAACCTTCTTAGCTTGACCCTCATCTAAATAAGCGATAGTCTCACCATTATCAATTTGAATTGTTTTCTTTTCCATATTATTCCTCCATTACTAAAAGATCTACTTTTTCGGTGGCATTAAAGTGGCTTTTCCTATTGTTACCTTTTCACCTTCTTGGTTTGTGGCAACACACTCAAATACAACACGATTCTTTTCTTCTATTTTTTCAACTACTGTAACAGTAGCAGTAATAGTATCATTAAAATATACTGGTTTTGTAAACTTAAGTTCTTGTCCTAAGTAAATGGCACCAGGTCCTGGAAGATACATTCCAAAACAGGTTGAAAACAAGCTCCCTACTAACATCCCATGAGCAATCGGGTCTTTAAAGAAAGTTGATTTGGCATGAACTTGATCAAAATGGGCTGGGTTAAAATCACCAATGATTCCCCCAAAGTTATAGACATCTGTTTCTGTTATTGTTTTAGTAAACGATGCATGATCTCCAATTTGAATTTCATTTATACTTTTTCCTAACATTCTTACACCCTACTTTCTTTTTAAGATGACAGCTGTTCCCATTCCTCCACCAATACATAATGATGCTAAACCTAATTTTGAATCACGTTTAATCATTTCATGTACTAATGTTGTCATAATTCTATTTCCACTTGCTCCAACTGGATGTCCAAGTCCGATAGCTCCACCGTTTACATTTGTTCTTTCTACGATTTCTTCAAATGTTTGATTATGTGCTTCACTTAATTCTTTAACTACTCCAATACTTTGAGCTGCAAAGGCTTCATTTAACTCTAGTAATTCAATATCAGCTAATGTTAACTCTGCTTGTTTTAATGCATTAGCGATAGCAGGAACTGGTCCTAGACCCATTACACTAGGATCCACTCCACCTTGACCGACAGCAATTACTTCAGCAATTGGTTCTAAGTTATGTTCATTAACATACGCTTCACTTGCTAGTAACATCATTGATGCACCATCATTGATTCCACTTGCGTTACCTGCTGTAACACTTCCGTCACGCTTGAAAGCAGCACGAAGTGATCCTAATTTTTCTAATGTTGAACGACGATTTGGATGTTCATCTTTATCAAATACAATCGTTTCTTTTCTTAATTTTACTTCAACTGGAACAATCTCATCTGCAAAACGACCTGTATCAACACTATGAATACTTCTTTCAATTGATGTCATTGCAAATGTATCTTGCTCTTCACGTGTAATTGAATGTTTCTCAACAATGTTTTCTGCAGTAATACCCATATGGTATCCTTCATAAGCATCAGTTAATGCATCAAAAATCATATGGTCTTTGGCTTTAATATCACCCATTTTATACCCAGTACGTACAGCACTTGGAAGTAAATGAGGCGCTTGGCTCATTGATTCAGTTCCACCAGCGATGACTAAGTTGTGTAATCCTGACTTAATATTAGCGTAAGCACTCATCACAGCTTTCATTCCTGATCCACATACCATGTTAACAGCGTAACCTGGTACCGTTACAGGAACACCTGCTTTAACTCCAACTTGACGTCCAATCCCTTGACCTTGACCAGCTGGTAAAATGTTACCAATGATTAACTCATCTAAGTCAGCAGGATTAATCTTGTTTGTTTCTATAATATTTTTAACAACAACTGCACCAAAGTCTGCAGGATGCACTGTTGAAAGTGATCCTAAGAAAGCACCAATTGCCGTTCTTTTTGCATCTATAACATATACTTTATTCATTCTTTCCTCCATCATCTAGTTTGTAAAAACCAGCAAACTGTTTTGCTTGTTCATCAACTAGATCGTTAATGTTCACACCCATAAAATTTTTGTCAGTTAGAACAAAAACAGTGAAAGAACCTAAAATACCTTCGATTAAGGAACAACTCATTACTAAAGGATCTCCTTTAATGATTTTTTCTTCTTTTAACTTTTGAAAATAAAGTTCGCACGACCTAATATAATCTCTTGTCAGTTTTAATCTTACAAATTCTTCTTCAGAATCTGATAGTCTTAACTGAATCTTATATAATCTTTCACTTTTAAAACAAAGTTCAAGATATCTTCGTGAAATGTTTGTTATTGTTTGGTCAAAATCATCAGCAATCAAATCATTCATTTCCTCATCGATATTCAACTCTAATACGTATTGTTCGGTAACTTGCTGAAAAAGGTTTTCCTTAGTTCCAAAGTTCCTAAAAATAGTTACTTCATTTACCTTTGCCACTTCTGCAATGCGCTTAGTTGTTGTTTGATAATATCCCTCAGAAGAGAATAACTCTAACGCTGTGTGTAAGATCTTATCTTGTGTCGCCGTCCTTTTACTCATATAAAACACCCTTTTTTATTTATTTCTTAATACAAATTCATTTATTATCTCAAAGAACTCATCTGGTTTTTCATACATAGAAGCATGACCACATTGTTCTAATATTATAAGTTCACTGTTTTTGATTCCTTTTGACAGATTTACTCCTTCGTGCATTGGAGTAATATAATCAAGATCACAAGCCACAACTAATGTGTCTACTGTGATCAAGTTTAATTGATCACGAATGTCGTATGACTCACTTGAGTGAATTAAACGGTCCATCCTGTTCATAAAACTTCTAGTAAAAACTTCTTCTAAAATCCCTTTACGATTTTCCATCCACTCGATATTTTTATTGTAAAAATACGGAGAGTATATATAAGGAATAGTGACGTTATAAAAATGTCTTGGATCACCAATTCTTGCAGCACCTTGCCAGGCCTGACCTATATCTTTTAGCCACGCACTTGTGTGACTAGCAGAGTTAAACAAAACAAGTTTCTTAACATTATGTTGATACTTCAATGTATATTGTAATGCAATCTCAGATCCATATGATATTCCTGTTAAGAAAATGTCAGATATGTTTTCTTGATTAAGTACAGCATTCACTACTTCTACTTGAATATCATGGTCATACTTCTCACAAAGATTACTTGATTTCCCTTGATCTAGAAAATCAACTAAGATTACCTTAAAGTTCTCTACCTTTTCTAGGAATGGTTGCCAACTAGTGCAGCTCATCATAATACCATTTAAGATAACTAATGGCTGACCCTCTCCATGGACTTCATAATAAACATCATGATCCTTATACTTTAATATTGCCATAAAAACCCTCTATTCTATAAAGCCTATTTCTTTGGCTTGTTTGCGTAGTTCTTCTCTAAAATCAGGGTGTGCAATTGAAATAAGTAACTCTACACGATCTTTAATCGTCGTTCCTCTTAGAGGAGCAACTCCGTATTCAGTCACAACATAATCAACATCATTTCTAGATAATGTTACTGCTGCACCATTCTTTAAAGTTGGTACAATCTTTGAAATGACTTCGCGTTCACCTGTTATTTTGTTCTTTACATTTGCTGTCGAATATAGTGCAATAAATGACTTACCATTCTTAGAGCGTTGTGCTCCTATGGCCGTATCTGCTTGTCCACCAGTTCCTGAAAATTGGACAGGACCAATTGATTCTGATGCACATTGGCCGGTTAAATCAACCTCAATTGACGTATTGATTGAAACTTGGTTATCATTTAAACCAATGACATAAGGATCATTCACATAGTTTCCATCCATCACTAAGACACTTGGATTATCATCAAGAAACTCATAAAGTTCTCTTGATCCTAGAGCAAAGGCACAAACTGACTTATTGATATGAGTTTGTTTCTTTTTATTGGTTACAACTCCGGCTTTAACTAACTCCATCATTCCCGTTGTAAACATCTCTGTATGAATTCCTAAATCCTTTTTGTCCATTAATGAAGCTGCTACTCCATTTGGAATTCCCCCAATACCAAGTTGAATACAATCACCATCGTTAATGTATTCTGAAATATATGAACCAATTTGCAAATCACGTTCATTACTCTTTATTGTTGGTAAAGTTGAAATAGCATAATCTGTTTCAATTATAACATCAATATCATCAATATGTAATTCCACATCTCCGAATGTTCTTGGTAAGTTATGATTTACTTCCAATATAACTATATCTGCTTTCTTAATCGCACTTTGCTCATACACATTACTTAATGATAATGAAACAAAACCATGTTTATCTGGATATGTCGCATTTCCTACAAAGACTGTTGGTTTTTGATATTCAAAACGCTTTTTACCCGATAAATGTAAATGATTGGGGATAAAACTGATATTCCCATTTTGTTTGGCTTTTCTAAGTGTCGCTGTGTAAAAGAAAGCATCTACATTAAAACTGTTAGCATATTCACTGTTTGTGAAGTATTCTGCATCAATCAATGGCAGGCAGTTTACTATGGTTACATCTGTGACTTTATCTGCAATTTTGTGGAGGTTAGTGAAGAACTGTTGTCCTTCACTAGCCGCTAATCCACTTACTATTACATCACCAGATTTAATTAACTCTAGTGCTTCATCGACAGTTTTGATCTTACCTTTATACATAAATAAGACCTCCTTCTATCTATTTTAAAATTTCATCTATTGATTTAAATCCAACGAATGGTTCCCAACCACCAAGTACTTCTGCATTCATTTTTACTAATGACATTTCTTGAGTTCCTAGACGTTTACCATCAGAGAAGTCAATGACACCACCAAATGGGTTTTCAATTGGTTCACTTTCGATTGCATCCATATAGTTATCCCAAGTTAAGTCACCTTCTACATTTTCAAGACCTTCTACAAAGAAATGAGCTGCAATCCAACCAGTCATTGCAAAGGCATTTAAAGTAAAGTCATCATCGCTTACTTTAGAAACCCATTCACCAAATTCTGCCATATTAGGAGATGTAATATCTACCCAAGCATTTCCGTAAATATCAAATTGACCATTTACATCTTCTTTGATTACATCCACAACATTTGCACTAACATTAACGTAAGTTGTTAGGGTTGGTACATGTAGTCCTTGTTTAGACATTTCTTTAATAATTTGTGGGAATGTTGCTTGAATCGCCGCTACGATCACCACATCAACACCTTGATCTTTTAACTTAGTAACAGCTGCACTTACATCTTCAGCACCTGGAGGTACTTGTTCACTTAATACATTTGGTACTTCTTTTTCGATACCGCTTAATAAGTCTTTACCAGCATCATCATTTGTATAAATAACACCAACTTTAGACGCATTAAATTGACCTAATGCCCACGCACCTAAGATACGACCTTCCATTGGGTAAACTGGTTGCACAGGGTATGCACTTCTATCACGACCTGTTGCATTTTCGTTATATAAAATACCTGTACCTGTTGCAAAGTATACAGCAGGAATTCCAGTATCTTTAATATCTTCAAGCGTTGCACCTACTATTGGCGTTCCAAAATGTCCAACTAGTGCGAATACTTTTTCATCATTGACTAAGTAGTCAAATGCTGCTTTACCTTTTTCAGGATTAAACTCATCATCTGTATGAACGTATTCAATCATGCGTCCATTAACACCACCATTATCATTCACTTTTTTGAAGTATGCTTCAATCCCTGCTTTAAATGGTACTCCTACAAAGGCTAATGGTCCACTTACGGCAATAGAGTTACCGACTTTAATTGTGTCTTCTGTAACACCTTGAGCAACTTCTGCTTCTTTTGTACAACCTGTTAATATTGATAACATTAATACTGCTGCAATAAAAACTGCTAATAATTTTTTCACTTTTCTTCCTCCTAGATTTTCTTACCCACCAAGGTAAGCTTCAATTAATTTCTTGTCTTGGATTAACTCGTTTGCCGGACCTTCCATACTTATTCTTCCAACCTCTAAAACATATGCGTAATCCGCTATTTTTAGTGTCTGTAAGGCATTTTGTTCAATAATTAGAACTGTGGTCCCTTCCTGATTAATCTCCTTAACAATCTCAAATATGTCCTTCACAATTAGGGGAGCTAACCCTAAAGAGGGTTCATCTAACAACAATACTTTAGGGCTTGCCATCAAGGCCCTGGCAATCGCCAACATCTGTTGTTCTCCACCTGATAATGTTCCAGCAATTTGTTTTCTTCTTTCCATTAGTTTAGGAAAGTAGCGATAAACTCTTTCAAAGTTTGCTTTGATTTTTCGTTTATCATTTAGTGTAAAAGCCCCTATTCTTAGGTTCTCATCTACCGTTAGTTCAGGAAAGATCTGTCTTCCCTCTGGAGACTGAATAATCCCCGATTTTGTTATTTTTGAAGGTGATAGTTTACTTAAATCTTGTCCATTTAGTAAAATTTGACCTTCATTACTTGGTACAATTCCAGAAATAGTTCGTAAGGTAGTTGTCTTTCCAGCTCCATTCGCTCCTAACAAAGCAACAATTTTACCCTCCTCAACATTGATGTTGATTCCTTTTAATGCTTTAATGTTTCCATAAGAAACGTGCAAGTCTTGGAGTTCCAAAATGTTTTTCATATTACTCATCCTTTCCAAGATATGCTTCGATCACATCTTTGTTACTTTGTATTTCTTGTGCAGTACCTTCACACAACTTTTTACCAAATGAAATGGCGCAAATTCGATCACAGATGTCCATTACAAGGCGCATGTCATGTTCAACAAGTAAAATTGTAATTTTATACTCATCACGAATCTTTCTAAGTAGCTTTGCAAGTTCTAAGGTTTCCGTATCATTAAGACCTGCAGCTGGTTCATCCAAAATGATTAATTTTGGGTTACTCATTAACGTTCTACCAAGCTCTACTTTCTTTAAGACCCCATAAGGCTGACCCGCTATTAACTCATAGCGAATATCGTATAAACCTAAGAACTTTAAGATATCTTCTGCTTTTTGTCGAAGATGTGTTTCTTCTTCTCTTGCTTTTTTGGTTCTAAAAGCATGAGCAACAAAACTAGTTTTAAAGTTAATGTGAGCACCCACTAATAAGTTATCAATGATAGATAACTCTCTGATTAACTCAACATTTTGGAATGTTCTTACAAGACCGTGATGAATAATATCATGGGTCTTCATCCCTACTAGGTTTATCTTGTTTCCATCTTTATCATTAAAGATTACCTTCCCATGTTGGGGATTGTTAAACTGAGTAATACAGTTGAATGCTGTTGTTTTTCCAGCACCATTAGGTCCGATAAGACCATATATTTCATGTTGATTGACTGTGAAACTTAAATCATCTACCGCTCTAATACCACCAAAGATCATTGTTAGTCCCTCAATATTTAATGTTACTTCTTTCATTAAGACACAACCTTTCTTTTTAATATCCAGCGTTTAAAGTCTGAATAAGAATGGGCAAGACCTTGTGGATAAAATAAAATCACAACGATGATTAAGATTCCTGTAAAGATAAAAGCTAATCCATCTATTTCACCAATAATTGGTAATCGTTTTAGTATAAGTTCTGGTACACCAAATACCACGAATGAACCAATGATTGGACCACTCATTGTTCGCATTCCACCAATCACGATGACGGCGACAATTTGAAGTGATAAGTTTAAAGTCCAAGAGTCGGGATACGCAAACCGAACAAAGTGAACGTATAAGACTCCACCAATTGCTGCAAACATTGTTGCTAGTCCAAAGGCTATAGACTTGTACTTAAGTAAGTTGATTCCCATTGCTTGAGCTGCTGCTTCACTTCCTCGCATTGTTAACAGTGCTCTTCCTGATCTAGAATTAATGAAGTTATCAGTGATAATCATCAAGAAGACTAGAGCTACAACTAATAAGATGAAGGTCCAATGCCTATCGAGTTTCATCATCATAAATAATTTTGGATAACTGGCATTCTTACCCGAGAAACCATTTGTTAAGAAATCAAACTCTACAAAGACTTGTCTTAATATCTCTGATACTGCAAGGGTTGCTATTGCTAAGTAATACCCTTCAATACGTAAGGAGATCACCCCTATGATTAAACCTAAAGCAACGGGAATAGCTACAGATAAAATCAATGAAAGGGCAAAAGGTAAACCTAATTCTGAGGTAAAATGAGCAGAGAGGTAAGCTCCTAGCCCCATAAATCCTGCAGTACCTAGTGATATTAATCCCGAGTAACCTAGTAATATATTTAATCCAATTCCTACTATTGCGTAGAAAATAACATTTCCAAGTATTTGAATTGTAGATGATTTTAGTATTCCCATTTGTTGTAAGAACGGCAAAATCAATAGCACAATTCCAAAAATGATGTAGTTTTTATATCGACTGTTTAGTAGTTTGCTCATATGCTACACCTTTTTAATCCTTTTCTTACCGATTAATCCATTTGGTCTAAAGACAATAAAGAGTAAGATTAATCCGTATAAAATTGCATCTCCCCATGTTGAAGAGACATAGAAACTGAGTAAGTTTCTAGAAATTCCTATAATGTATGCTGCTAGTACCGGTCCATAGAATGTTTGGAATCCTCCAAAGACAACTGCGATTAGTGCGTTGATTTGCACCTTATCCATCATTGACACATTGACTGTAATAGCTGGTGCTAACATCAAGGCTGACAATGCTCCAAGTGAAGCAGCAATCGCCCATGCCCCCATTGTGACAACACTTGTTGGAACCCCCATCATTTGAGCAACGATTGGGTTAGAAGCAGTCACTCGAACTGCAAGTCCCCATTTTGTTCTTTGTAAGAAGTAAAATAGTCCAAGCATCAATGTAATCCCAATTGAGATATTTAAGATAGCATTATGTGTTAGGTTTGCTCCTGCAACAGTTACAGCACCCTCTTTTATGAGTTTAGGGAATATCAGTAAGTCTGTTCCAAAAATCATTGGTGCAACACCTGTTAGTAACATAATCAGACCAAATGTAATGATTTGTTTGGAAATTGGACTGACTTTTTTTGCTTTTCTCATGATGATTAAGTCAATTGAAATCCCGATTAAGAACGCTACAACCATTCCAAGAATGACTGCAAACCATGTAGGTATACCAAGATACATCAAGGCAAATGTTCCAGCATAGGCACTAATCATTCCTAGTGAACCTTGTGCAAAGTTTGTCATTCTAGAAGTTCTAAAGATGATAATGATCCCTAATGCAGCCAAAGCATAAACAGAACCCGTTTCAATTGAACCAAATAATAACTGAATAAATGTCGACATTAACTCTCACCCCACTTTAATACATTTGCTCCCCAGACATATCCAATTCCAGCAGCAATTAATAACACTGTTGAACCATTCTTTATCTTACCTTGCTCTAAACCAAGTTTAAGCGATAAGATTTGGTCCACTTGACCCATATGTCCGTATTCTTCTAAGTAAATTGAATTCTCTAAGTCAAGACCCAGCTCATTCAATATATAATCATGCATACTTCTTTTGAAATGAAGAATCGCTACGTAATCAATATCTTCTCTCACCATATCTGATTTGGTTAATGCTTGATCAATACAAGTTAACCAGTTAGGAATAGAGACTTCATTTAAACGATCTTTCATATGCTTTCCATCAATCAATTTAAGTGATGTATACGCTTCTTCTATGTTAGAGGCATTAATTGGATTAGTGCTTCCACCAAACTTTACTGCTACATCTCTTGATAGTGTTCCATCGGCAATGATGTGTGAAGCTAACACTAAGTTTTTATTGTAGTTCTTCTTAAGTATCAGAGCCCCTGCCCCAGCACTTAGGTTGTACATCATACTCATTTGAGGATCTTCATAATCTACAAAATCCCCATTTCTATATCCACCTACGATCATTATCGTGTTAACATTTTCATCAGCAACCATCATGTCTTTTGCCATCTTGATTGCAGTTACTGTTGTAGAACATCGATTTTGAACGTCAATTCCCCATGCATTTTCTGCACCAATTTCACCTTGAATGTACAGGGCAGAAGTTGTAAGAGGATACTCTTTCCACTCTTCACCCATACACAAGATGACATCTATTTCTTTTGGATCAATTAAAGCGTTTGCCAAAGCATCTTTTGCAGCTCTAACTCCCATCTCTTGAGTTCCATCATTTTCTCCAGGGATTGGTTTTGAAACAATACCCAGTTTATTAGTGACTGCTTCTTCACTCCAAACACCATTTGTTTTGTCTGAAATTTCTTTGGCTGTCATTTTACTTTCCGGAATATAAAGACCAATTCCAGCAATTCCAACATTTACCATATTTGTCACCCTTCTATAATCTCATTCCACCATTTGCGCTTAAGGTATGTCCTGTTACATAACTAGATTCATCACTTGCTAAGAATAATGCCGCCTTAGCAATTTCTTCCGGCTGTCCTAGACGCCCTAACATTGTTTGTGCTGCAAACTTATCTAATAAGTCTTGAGGAACTGTTTTTAAGATATCAGTTAAAATATAACCTGGTGCGATTGCATTAACTCTAACTGCTGCACCTTTTCTTGCAAACTCTTTAGCCCAGGTCTTAGTTAAACCAAGAACTCCTGCTTTAGTTGCCGCATAGTTTGCCTGACCAATATTTCCATACTCACCAACTACACTTGATATGTTAATAATTGACCCTGCACCAACTTGCATCATTTGTGGTCCGATTAACTTTGTTAAGTTAAAAACACCTTTTAAGTTTACATCGATAACAAGATCCCACATTTCATCTGTCATTTTTCTTGTTAGTCCATCTCGAGTAATCCCAGCATTATTAACCAAGATATCAATTTGTCCGTATTTTCCTAAAATATAATCCACCATTTCTTGACAGTTTGATGAATCGGTCACATTTAATGTATAACCCTCTACATTTTTTGCCTCAAAGCTTAACGGCTGCATATCAGCAGCAATAACATGTGCTCCTTCCTTAGCAAATAGTTTTGCCATCTCTGCACCTAATCCATTTGCCCCACCTGTTACAACTGCAATTTTTCCCTCTAATCTCATGATTTTCCTCCTAAAGTTTATATAGTTTAAACTGGTCACATTACAACCATTCTTTTCTCAAACAAAAGACTTTATCTTAATATTTTATTGTATTATTTCTTAAAAGAATGACATCACTCACACCAGTGATGCAAGTAACCACTTGCACATAGTTTAAAGCACTCACCTTCTTTTTGTCAATAGATTTACGCAAAAATGCAAGCAATTACTTGCTTGCAGATGGAATAATTAGAAAAACCCCTTTATTTAAGGTATTTCTGCAAATAAAAAAAAGGTGCAATATTTTGCACCTTTTAAGTATTACTTAATATCATCTAAAATTCTTGATATCTTATTTCCATATTCTGTAGACTCATCAAAAACAAAGTTTAAGTTTGGCGTATGACGAACTTTAAGGCGTCTAGCCAATGATGAACGAATATGTCCTTTTGCTCTGTTAAGAGCTTTTAGTCCCGCATCAATCTTATTATCTCCACCAAGGAAAGTCACATAGATTTTCGCAAGTGAAGCGTCTGGATTAAGTTTTACTTCAGTGATTGTAACAAAGTTTAGAGATGCCTCTTTGACTTCTTCACGTAAAATCATACTTAATTCTTTCATAATAGATGATGCTAAACGATCATTTTTTACACCCATAATCTCACCTATTTTCTTTATCTAACACGCTATAAATTTCTGTAATATCAGAAATCAAATAGCTAGGATTTGCTTGTGATAAAAACTCACTTGTATGGCTGTAAGTAATCCCAACAGATGGAATATTAGCATTGTTACCTGCTAAAACATCTCCAAGATTATCACCAACCATGATTGCATTAGTTGTATCAAAATGTTTCAAAATCATGTTAATTCCTTCAGGATCTGGCTTTGGTACTTTTACATCATCAAGGTAAACATAATAATCGAAATACTGATTAATGTCACATAAATCCAAACCAACAATAGCTGAATTTTTAGCTTTTGATGTACAAATTACAAGTTTGTATCCTTTTTCTTTTAAGTCAGCCAATGTTTCTTTGACATGATCAAAGGCAATAACACTTTCCTTTTGAAAGGGAATATTATGATCTTTGTAACATTTAATAAGTGACTCGATTTCACTTTCATCAGTCGTATACTTTAAAAATGTATCATAAAGTGTAGGACCAATAAAGGTTTTGATCAATTCGTAGCTTAACTCTACTTCTGGTAGTCTTGTCTCAAATACATGAGTAAAAGACGCCACAATAGCAGGTTCAGAATCAATCAAAGTACCATCAAGATCAAAGATTATTACTTCAACCATTATCTTTTAATCTCTTCCTCAACGAATGCCTCAATCACATCATCAACTTTGATGTCATTGTAGTTTTCAATAGTCATACCACATTCATAACCTGTTTTTACTTCTTTAACATCGTCTTTAAAACGTTTTAATGTAGATAACTTACCTTCAAAAATAACGATAGAATCACGAATTAAACGAACTCCTGCATCACGTGTCACATAACCATCAGTTACGTAACATCCAGCAATTGTTCCAACTTTAGATACTTTGAATGTATCACGAACAAGAACTTGACCAGTAATTACTTCGTGGTACTCAGGGTCTAACATCCCTTTCATCGCTGCTTCTAATTCTTCTACTGCTTTATAGATAATGTTGTATAAACGGATATCAACACCCTCTGCTTCGGCTTTCTTTCTAGTCGTAGCATTAGGACGTACATTGAATCCGATGATTAATGCTTTAGAGGCACTTGCTAGTAACACGTCACCTTCAGTGATTCCACCTACAGATGAGCGGATAACACTAACTTTTACTCCTTCAACTTCAACTTTTTCAAGTGATGCTTTTACAGCTTCTGCTGAACCTTGCACGTCAGCTTTTAAGATGATTTTGATTTCTTTCATATCACCTTCTTGAATTTGGTTGAATAAGTCATCAAGACTCATTGCTGAAGAGGCTTTTCTTTCATCAAGTTTAGCTTGAGTGAAGCGTTCCTCACCAATTTGACGCGCTTTCTTCTCAGATTCAAATGCCATGAACTTGTCACCTGCTGCTGGAACAGAATTTAATCCTGTAATAGCAACTGGAGTAGATGGAAGTGCACTAACTACATCTTCACCTAAGTCATTTGTCATTTTTCTGATTTTACCATAAGCACTACCAACAACAACTGGATCTCCGATACGTAATGTACCATTTTGAACTAATAATGTTGCGATAACACCTTTACCTTTATCTAACTCAGCTTCTACAACAGAACCCATTGCATAGCGGTTCGGATTTGCTTTTAACTCTTCCATTTCTGCTACCAATGAAACTGAATCTAATAATTCATCAATACCTTCACCTTGCTTAGCACTAATCATAGAGAAGATTGTATCTCCACCCCAGTCTTCTGGTACTAATTCAAATCTTGCTAACTCATTCATTACGCGGTCAGGGTTAGCAGCTGGAAGGTCCATTTTATTTACTGCTACAATTGTTGGAACACCTGCTTCTTTAGCATGGTCAATCGCTTCACGAGTTTGAGGCATAACCCCATCATCAGCAGCAACAACAATGATAACAATATCCGTTACTTGAGCACCACGAGCACGCATTGCCGTGAAGGCCTCATGACCTGGAGTATCAAGGAACGTAAACTTTTGACCATTATGTTCAATTTGGTAAGCACCTATATGCTGAGTGATTCCCCCAGCTTCTCCATCAGCAACATTTGCTTTTCTAATAGTATCAAGTAATGTTGTTTTACCATGGTCAACGTGTCCCATGATTGTAATTACTGGTGGACGGTTTTCAAGGTCAGTTTCAGCGTCATTGAACTCTATATCTTCAAAGTTTGTTTCATTTACTTCTTTTACTACAACTATCTCTTTACCATGTTCAATAGCTACTAACTCAGCTTGATCATAAGTTAAAGAATTATTGATAGATGCCATAATTCCTAACATCATTAATTGTTTAATAATATCAGTAGAATTAACACCTAAAGCATCAGCAAACTCACCAACTGTAATCCCATCTTTATAGGCCACTTGATCACTTGCTGTCTCTTGCTTCTCTTGTTTTTGAGGAATGTTCGAAACAAGTTTTTTCTTGTTTTTATACATATCCTTACGTGCTTTTTTAGTTTGTTCAGCTTTTTTAGCAGCTTCAGCTTTTTTATTTTTTCTTTTCTTTTTAGGAACTAATTGAACATCATCAAGTTTTTCAACTTCGTCAGCATATTCATCATCAAATATACGATCTTCAGTCGTAACTTCTTCTGCTTTAGGTGTTTCCTCAACTACCTCTTCAACTACTTCCTCGACGATTTCTTCTTCTGGAGCATTCTCAAAATACTCTTCAAGCATCTCTAAACAATCGTCTTCTAAATCATCATTCACATCAAAAACTGGATATCCAAATTCCTGTGCCTTATCAATTACACTATTTTCTGAACGTCCAATTTGTTTGGCAAATTTCTTTACATTCATATAGTCACCTCTTTACATTTTTTTCTTTATCATCGAAACAAAGTTCTTATCGGTTAAGGCAACACATACTCTGAACCCACGTCCAAGTGCTGCACCGATCTGATATCGATCAAACTCTAACTTAACTAACTCAATGTTATTAGAATTACATTTATCATTAAACTTTTTAAAACTTCCATCAGAAATGTCTGCTGATACTAATACCAATTTTGCTTTTTTTGACATGATCGCATCCAACACGACATTTTCACCACTTATTAAGGCTCCTGCTCTCTTTGCTAGTCCTAGTGAATTTAATAAATTATTCATTCAACTCACCTAGTAAACTTTCATAGATCTCTGCAGGTACTTCTGCACTTAAATGCTTCGATAAAATGTTTGATTTTCTTGCTTTTTCAATTACTTTTTTATCTTTTTTCAGATAAGCTCCTCGCCCATTCGCTTTATGGGTAGGATCAATAAATACTTCTAATTCCTTGTTCCTAACAACTCTAAACAATTCCTGTTTAGGATATTGTTCTTTCGTTATGCAACATGTTCTTAAAGGTATCTTTTTAGTCTTCATTAGAAGACCACCTTTTCATACTCAATACCTAACTCATCTGCTTGGCTTTGAGATTTAATATCAATTTTCCATCCAGTTAAACGAGCTGATAACTTAGCGTTTTGACCACGTTTACCAATAGCTAATGATAATTGGCTATCTGGTACAATTGCCATTGATGTTTTTTCTTTTATATCAAGAATTTTAACATCAGTAACAAAGGCTGGACTTAAAGCGTTCTTTATAAAGATTGCTGGATCGGCATTGTATTCAATAACATCAATTTTTTCTCCACCTAAATCTTTAATAATTGCATTAATTCTTGATCCTTTTGAACCAATACAAGCTCCTACAGGATCAATTTCTTCTCTTGAAGAACTAACTGCGATTTTACTTCTTTCTCCCGCTTCACGGCTTACAGCATGTAATTCAACAATTCCTTCTTCAATTTCAGGGACGTTAGACTCTAATAATTTTCTTAAAATTCCTGGTGCTTTTCTCGTTACCAAAATTAATGGTAATTTTGAAGTACGCTCTACTTTTGATACATAAACTTTAACGTTTTGATCAATTCTAACTTTTTCTCCAGGAATCACTTCTGTTTTAGGTAAGATTGCATGTGCTCTACCTAAATCTACATAATAGTTTCTTGCATCTTCACGACCGATGATACCGTTTACAACATCACCTTCTAAGTCAGTAAACTCTCCAAAAATACTTTCACGTTCTGCTTCTCTAATCTTTTGAATAACAACTTGTTTTGCAGTTTGTGCTGCAACACGACCGAACTCAGACGTATCTGCTTCTTCTTCAATGACATCACCTAATTCATACTTAGGATTAATTGAGCGTGCTTCTTCTAATGTGATTTGTGAATCTTCTAACTCTACTTCATCTACTACTAAAGTTTGTCTGAACACTCTAATTTCACCAGTTAACTTATCTAGTTGTACTCTAACCTCTGCTTGTTGGTTGTAATGCTTTTTATAAGCAGATTGTAATGCCAATTCCATTGCTTCAAAAACAACTTCTTTGTCGATTCCTTTTTCTTTAATAACATCTTCAAGTGCATTTAAAAATGCTTGACCATTCATTTATCTTTATCCTCCTTACAAATGTACACTTAATCTAATCTTAGCGATTTTTTCATGTGGAATATCAAATTTCTTTTTAATTCCTTTTATATTACATTCAATTGTTACTACATCATTTTCAAAACCTAATAAATCTCCAATAAACTCTTTTATACCATCAATTTGAGCATATGTCTTAACATAAACATAAGCACCAACAGCATCGATAATATGTTGTTTAGTTTTTAGTTCCGGCTCAGCACCTTTTGAAGAAACATCTAGATAATAGACTTCCTCAATTGGGTTTTCCTCATCCAAAATTGGACTAATAACCTCAGTTACTTGAACACATCTATCTAAATCGATAGGTTCATTAGCATCTAATAAAATTCTCAAGAAATTATCTTTACCTAATTTCTCATAGACTACATCAAATATAGTGCAATCTAACTTTTCAACTTCAGGCTTTAGTAACTCTAAAACTTTTTGTTCAATATTCATTCCTTCACCTCACAATTAAAGTAATAATAAAGAGCGGGCAATTGCCCACTCTTGTTAACGTCCTATGCATTTATAATTATAACATAGATTTATTTATATACAAGGTTAATACCTAAATAGAACTGCTTATTGTCTTTTTAGCACTGATATAAGTTAACAACATATATCCACCATAGATTATTAGGATAAATCCTGCTGTTTTAAGAACAGATCCTAACATATCCACATTAACTAACATCTCAATAATTCGCGTGAACTTATTGATTCCAACGTAACTATGTACAATAGCAACTAGTAATGGCAGGATAAAAATAATAGCAATTTGAGTAAATAAAGCACGGTTGATTAATTTGTTTTCTGCTCCTAATTGTCTTAAGACCTTATATCGTTCTTTGTTATCACTTGCATCAGTTAACTGCCCAATTGCCAACACTGTCGCTGATGTGATAGCAAATGTAAGCCCTAAATACATTCCGACAAACATTAGAGTAACAGACGTTAAAATAGCTGCTTCATCTGTTGCGTAGCTCGTTAAAACACCGTATCTTCTATCACCACTTTGACTAAAAGTATCATATATTTCTTGATCTGAATATTGATCAATTTTAATATCTAGGTTGGCAATCATGGCCATTTCTAAAGACCCTAAATCTTTAGCTACTTTGTCGTGAACCACAACAACACCTGTGATATCTTTGTTTACTGAGTTTTTAAGTGACATTTCATTCAACACACCTGATTCCGCTTTTAAAGTGAATCCATTTACTTCGATAGTTGGTTTTGTCTCATAAAACTCTTTTACATACTTATATGTGAACATTGCATTACAAATAATCATGTACTCATCTTCTTCGATTTTTCTTGACTTGATTCCTTGCAACATTGTAATTCGTTCATAATCAGAATACTTAAGTATTGGAACAGCATTATTATCAGATTGATCAATAATCATAATATCAAAGTCATCATTGTATCTGTCTTTAACATCATCTAAGATAATTCCCGATGTCATTAAATCTGACTCGTACAACCTGTAACTTACATATTCAGTAACATGATCTTTAAAGAAGTCATTTGAAATAATATCTTCTTCAAATGTTGGCTCGTATTTATAGGTATAAAACGAGACATCAGTCATATTAAGACCTCTTGTTTCAGCATTAAATGAGTCAATAATAGCAATTGATAATGACAAAATCCCAATAGTTAACAGCAGTAATAAACTAATGATTGTCGTTGACAAAACACTTGTTTTAATCTTTGAGTTAATTTGTTTAAACACAAAGGCATTCAAGTTTTTGTAATACATTTTTGGATTCTTTTTGGCAATTACTGTAAAGAACGTGGCGATTGAATAAAACAAGATCAGTGTTCCAAATGCTCCTGACACTAACATTAAAGTTGAATCCATTGCTGAAGTGATTCCACCATGATAAAGTTTGTTATATGCAAAGGCAATTAATGCGAGTGAACTTAAGAAAACTAACACTGACACAAAGCCTGGTCTTTCCTTTATCGTTTGATTTTTTCTTCTAGCATTGAACAAATCAATCAGCTTAAATCTTGCTAGTGTAACAGAATTAAGTAAGATTACTAGACCAAAGATGATAATAAAGTTAATCACTGTCGTTTTGAAAGCCTCAAAGCTGAAGATAAAATGATAAACACTTAAATCAACTCTAAACATATACGCAGTAATCATTGACATAAACTGGCTTAAAAACACACCGGTAATTAAACCAACAATTAATGAAAATATTCCAACAATAATTGATTCAATCGCAATAATTGTTAACACCTTAAAACGATTCATACCTAGAACTTGATATAGTCCAATTTCTTGTTTTCTTCTTTTTATCAAGAAGGTATTTGAAAAGATGATTAAAGAGCCAAAGACAATTGAAACAAAGACACTAACATAACCTAACATCTGTGTTAACATTTCTATCGTTGTACTTTTTGATCCTTCTAAAGCTAACATACTTTGTTGAGCGTCTAATGAATTAAACATATAAAGCATCGATACAGCAACCACTAATGTGATAAAGAATATCGAGTAGTCTTTAATCGACTTTTTGATGTTTTTTAGTGCAATACTAAATAACGTCATTTAAATCGCCCCCTAAAAGTGTCACCACCTCAATAATCTCTTCAAAGAAATTCTTTCTTGCCTTATCACCTTTAACGATCTCATTAAAGATTTTCCCATCCTTGATAAAGATAACACGGTCAACATAACTTGCTGTAAAAGCATCATGCGTTACCATTAAGATAGTAGATTTTAACTCATTGTTTAATCGATTAAAAATTTCTAGTAATTTTCTAGCACTCTTCGAATCTAATGCTCCTGTAGGCTCATCTGCCAGGATTAATGAAGGGTTAGACACCACAGCTCTTGCAGCTGACACACGTTGTTTTTGTCCTCCACTCATTTGATATGGATACTTTGTTAAGACATCTTCAATCTCTAGTGTCTTTGAAACATTTTTAATTGCTTCTTCAATTTGTTTGTGGGTGTAACCCGATATAGATAATGCTAACGCAATGTTCTCGTATCCCGTTAACGTATCTAACAAGTTAAAATCCTGAAAAATAAAACCTAATTCTTTTCTTCTAAACTTAGTCAATGCTGCTTTTCGCATTGATGTTATGTTTTGATCATTTATAAAGATATCACCAGATGTTACTTTATCAATTGTCGAAATACAGTTTAGCAGTGTCGTTTTCCCACTACCACTGGCCCCCATAATTGCAACAAATTCACCTTTCTTCACATTAAAGCTAACACCATCGACAGCTTTCGTAATATTTTGTTTATTTCCATAATACTTTTCCATTTTTTCTAATTTTAATACATTCATTTTTCTCACCTCAAACATATTGTAACGAAGTCTACTAAAAGCAACAATCTAAGTAAATAACAAAACCTTACAGTTTTGTAAGGTTAAGATTTTTTGTCATCGAATTTATTGGAAAGACAATCGTTGCCTTAGTGTATTCATTCTCAATGCTTTCTATTTCAAACTGATGGCCTAAACCCAAACACATTTTTTTCACTAGATACAAACCGATTCCTGTGGCTTGTTTATCAAGACGCCCATTAGTACCTGTAAAGGATTTCTCTGTTACTCTTGATAACTCCTCTTTCTTTATTCCTCTTCCATAATCAATAATGTCTAGTGTAATATTGTTTTCATTGTTAGTTGCCTTAAATAATAACTCTCCCTTAGATAAAGAGTACTTAATACTATTGTTGACAATCTGATTCACAATATACTCCAACCACTTTGTATCACTTATAACGAGTAACTCCTCACAGTTGACACTTAAGCGTAATTTCTTTTCCAAGATATCCTTTTTATTTCTTTTAATAACACTATTGATTACTGATTGTAGTGAAACTGGCTTCAAAATTAAGTCCTTTTCAATAACTTCACTTCTTGTGTAATACAACACTTGTTCAATGAAGTTCTCAACACTTACAACCTCTTCTAAAATATTCAATGTCACCTGATCTTTATTGTTTTCAATTATTAGCTTTAACGTTGACAACGGTGTTTTAATCTCATGGCACCACATCTCAACATATTCCTTAAAATCTTCACGATTGTCTTTGATTTCTTTTACTCTTTCAATCATTTGCTTATTGATTAAATAGATTTCATCTAAAAATATCTTAGCCTCATAAAAATCAGCATCCTCAATAATTGACGAAACGTACATCTTATTATCCAACTCTTGGATGATATAGTTAAACTCTTTAAAGAATTGCCTTCTCTTGTGGTAATCACTAAGAAAAGGAATGAAAAATGTCAAAACGATAACAACATCAACTAAAATGATGATCGAAAGATTTAACTTAGCAATCAACAAAACTAAAGTGATGATAATCAGTAATAATAGATTTGCTAAAATATGAGCTTTTCTCTCGTAAATAAACTCAATCATATAATGATGTACCCTTGACCCCTTCTGGTTTCAATGACATTATCTTCACCAAATTCTTTCAGTTTGTTTCTAACACGATTAATGTTTACAGTTAATGTGTTATCATCGACAAATTGATCATTTTGCCATAAGTAATCTATTAACATATCTCTCGAAGCAATACTTCCACGGTTTCTAAGTAAGTAACTTAATATTTTGATCTCATTTTTTGATAACTCGATTGTTTTTTCACCTGAGTAAATAAGTGATTTCGTATTATCCACCGTTAAATGATTGTAGTTGATTTGTTCACTTCGCGTATTGCGTCTAAAGATTCGTGCGATCCTAGCTAGTAATATTTGTGAGTTATAAGGCTTGATGATAAAGTCATCTGCTCCATAATTAATTGAAATTAATTCATCTATTTCTGTGTTTTTAGACGTTACTACAATGATTGGAGTCTCATTTTGCTTGCGAACTTCCTTACAAATTGTATGTCCGTCAATACCTGGTAAATTTAAGTCTAGCAAAATTAAGTCAACATTGGACCTATTGATTTGTCCTACCACATCATTAAACTCTTCAATTGCAAAGACTTGATACCCGTTATACTCTAAAAACTTCTTTAATTCCACTCTAAGTTTTACTTCATCTTCTACTAATAAAATTTTGTACATGTAATCACCTCAAATTGATTATACAATACAACACCCTTAACAAAAAAGCCTAATCGTGCAATTATAATTTACTTTAACAATTATTGATTATATAATAAACAAGAACGGAGGTTATTATGAAAAAAGTTGTTAGTGGTTTAGTCATGGTCATTGGATACTTTGCAATTTACTTAGGATTAAGTCAATTGATGATTCCTGTCCTTGCTGAACCAATATTAAAATTGTTTCCTGAACCTGGAGTAGGGTCTGTTGTTTATCAAATATTGTTTGCTGTTTTAGCAGCATTATTCCTTATCTTACTTTCTACTAAAGATATCTTTGAAGGAATGAAAGCATTTGGTAAAAACATTGAACGAAATATCGTAAAAATATTAATATACATTGGGTTAATGTTCGTTTTACTAGTTGTAGTGAATTTAACCTTAATGAGCCTTGGATTACTTGAAGTTAGTGCCAACCAAGAGGTAATAAATGAGTTGTTTCAATCTTCTCCTGCATTAATGTTTATATTCGCAGGTGTATTAGCTCCTATTACTGAAGAGTTAACTTTCAGACTCGGAATTAGAAGAATGATTAAAAACAAGTACTTGTTTATGGTGATTTCAACATTTGCATTTGCATATATACACGTGATGAATGCTGGAGATATCATCAACATCTTCCCATATCTTGTACTTGGAGGAGTGTTAAGTTACGTTTTAATCAAGGAAAATGACAATATCTTTATTCCTATTGTTGTACATATGATATGGAATATGTTAACTTTTTTACTTCAATCAATCGCTTAACTCGACATATGTCGAGTTTTTTATTTGAACTCAATATGATGTTAGACCATATGTTACAATTAAATTGTAGTCGTAATGTAAAGGAGGAAATACAATGAAGAACTTGTTTTATGTGGGACTTATGATGTTGCTTGTTTGCTCTTTAAATGCATGTTCGAAACGAAATATCGAAGGAACATGGCAAAATGATGACTCAACAATAATCATTACTAGTGAAAGCATTGATTTAGATGGATTCGTCACAGAATACACCATTATTTATGATAAGTTATATGTAGGTCCACCTGAAGATGATCATTTATTCTTCTACAAGAAAGAAGATAACGTTTTGTATCTACACACATCAGATACAAACGTTGTGGAAAAAGGAATTAAATATTACAAAGCTGACTAAAACTCTGGAAGTTCAGAGTTTTATTGTGGAAAAGAAAAAGACGCAAGGCGTCTTATATTTTTGTTACAACTTCGCTAATTGCAAGACATAGTTTTTTGCTTGCATCATTTGCTACTTTAACAACATTATCATGAGAGTGTTTCATCTTTTGAATACCTGTTGCCATATTAGTAATGCATGAGATACCAAGAACTTTCATCCCTAGGTAATTACCGACAATGGTTTCAGGAACTGTTGACATTCCGACAGCATCTGCTCCCATTGTTTTAATCATACGAATTTCAGCTCTCGTTTCATAGTAAGGACCCATAAACGAAGCGTAAACTCCCTCTTTAAATTCGATGTTGTTTTCCTTACCTACTTCTTTTAACTTATCGATTAACTCAAAATTAAACGGTTCACTCATATCCGGAAATCTTGGTCCAAATCTTTCATCATTCTCTCCAATTAAGGGATTTGTACTAACTAAATTGATAAAATCCTCAATAATCATTAAAGTCCCAGGCTCAAAATCTAAGTTGATACCTCCACAAGAATTAGTCACGATAAGATTTTTCACACCCAACATTTTCATCACATAAACAGGGTAAGTGACCTCTTTCATTGAATAACCCTCAAAGTAATGAAAACGTCCTTGCATTGCGACTACATTGACACCATTCAACTTACCAAACACTAACTGTCCTGAATGCCCTTTTACTGTTGAGACAGGAAAGTTCACAATTTCTTCATACTTAATGATTTCTTTATCTGTCATATCTTCAACCAAGCTACCTAAACCAGATCCTAAAATGATTCCAATTTCTGGAATGATGTTAGTTTTTGATTTAATCAACTCAGCACTTTCTTTTACAAAATCATACATTGTTGTTCCTCCACATTTTATTGTATACACATTATAACAAAAAAAGGCAACAAGTGCCTTTATTGATTGATTTTTTTAGGTCTAGGTAATACTAAGTTGTAGATCTTGTCTACCTCACTTAATACAAGTGGTTTTGAGAACAGGTAACCTTGTATAATATCACAGTCAAAGTCTTCAAGAATATGATACTGCGTCTCATGTTCTACACCTTCAGCAACCACTTTCAAATCAAAGTCGTGTGCAAGTCTAATAATACTTTTAACAAAGTTGCTATCAACTTCTTCAGTACAGTCTTTATCAACCAAGTACTTATCTAGTTTCATTTTTGATAATGGAATATAATCCAAATAACTTAAAGAAGCATATCCAGTACCAAAATCATCTAGTGAAATTTTAATACCCAACCTAATGACTCTTTCAAAAAACTCGATGACATTAGTGCGATTACTTAAAAACACACTTTCTGTTACTTCTATTTCTAGGTATTTACCTTCAATATCGTGTTCATTCAACAGTTGTTCAACAAACGTTGGAAACTCATCATCAGTAAGTTGTCTGACTGACATATTGATCGAAATGGTTTTTAGATCATGTCCCATTTTTTTCCAATGAACTAAAGTATTGATTGCTTCTTTAACAACCCAGCGTCCGACATCAACAATTAGTCCAGTTGCCTCTGCAACCGGAATCATTTCATCAGGAGTAAAACTTCTGTCCTTAAGTCTTAACAGTGCTTCAAAGCCAATGATTTCACCGCTATCCATCATGACCAGTGGTTGATAAACTAAATCAAACTCTGCTAAATCAAGCGCATCTCTAATCTTTTTCTCTATTTTCGTTCTTGATACCAATGCACTCTCCATCACTTTATTAAAAATAACGACTTTGGAAAGTTCAGAATCTTTTGCCTTATACATCGCAACATCAGCATTCTTAACTAAATCATCTAACTCTTCACCATCAAATGGGAATGTTGTAACACCTATCGACCCATTAATATAAAGTTCATCATTATCTTTCTTATAAATTTTATTTACTGTTTGCTCAATTTTAATGATTAACTCCTTTTTGCAATTAAGAATGTCTTCTTTTGTTTTAGCTTCATCACAAATCGAGCAGACTAAAAACTCATCTCCACCGAATCTTGAAACTAATGTAGTATCATCTGATAGACTAACTAAACTATTGGCAACTAGCTTCAAAACTTCATCACCATAAACATGGCCTAATACATCATTAAGATTCTTAAAGTTATCTAAATCAATCATTACAACAATACCAACTTTACCTTTATCAAGTTGTTCCTCTACATAACTATAAAACATTCTCCTATTCGGAATGTTAGTTAATGGATCTTGCTCAGCAAGTTGTTTAATTTGCTCTCTACTGTCAAGTAGCATTGTATTGTATGTCACAATTTCATCATGCTGTTTGTTTAAAACTTCTTTATTCTCCATTATCACTGCGTGACTTTTTCTTAGTTCATTATTAGATATATCCACTCTTCTTAAGATAAAGAGTAAAAAGACTATAAAGAATCCAATCACATAAATTGACGCATCTAAGATTGACAATAAAGAATTATTATGAAATACTTCTGTTTCTGGCAACACAGTAATAACTAACCAGTCATTAACACTAAGTTTCGCTACATTAATGAAGTACTTAACTCCATCAAACTCCACTGTCTCATCAAAAGCATTCAAGTCGAGCATTGCTTTAGTTTCAAAGAATTTGTTTACAATATCTTCGTGAATCATAGTTGAAGAACTGACTACAATGTTTTTGTCACCGTCAATAAGCAAAGCACTTCCGGTCTCACCAATTTTATAAGACTGAACAAACTCAGATACTCTTGCTAGACTTAAATCAATTCCATAAGCACCACTTAGTTTAGAGTCTTCATAGAACGGACTCGTTACTGAAATGACTTCAAGTTTTGTAGCCCAATCAACATAAACATCCGAAAAACTAACAACCCCTTTATTTTTATTCATCTTAATATACCAAGGTCTATTTTCCATAACAAAACCATCATATTCATCAAAGTCAGCGTCTTGAGTTAAAAGATTTTCTATACCTCTTACACCAATCCAGACATTGAGTAAATCCTCATGACTGTTGTTGATTTCATCAAGAGTTACGAGTACTTCATCCATACGATAGAAGTTATAAACATCATCAATTGTGTTTGTATCAGTCAGATATTCTTCTAAGATTTGGCTAGTTAACATTTGATTCAGAATTGCAATTCCATCACTAAAGTAAGTATTGATTCTCTCACTAATAATCAACGAATCTTTTTGAGCAATTCGCATCGCGTCATTTTCAATGTTCTCTTCTAATTCAAACATGATAAAAATGCTATAAAATAATGTTAGAACTACAAAAACTGATATAACTAATTGTAGAATATAATTTGCTTCATGTGACAACTTTTTCATCTGCTTCACCTCAACAAGTATTTTGTGTACCATATATTTAGTATATCAAATTATATATTTAAATTAAAAAAATAATTACTTTTTCACAAAAAAAACAACCAAGATGACTTGATTGCTTCCTTTTATTAGAATAATGACAACTGATCACTATCTGGTAAGTCTGTTACAACTCCCATTAAATCTAATTTTGTCATAATTGTATTATTTACTTTTCCTCGTTTAGAAAGATCTTCTTTACTTAAGAAAGTCCCTTCACTTCTTGCTTGAACAATTTGTTCGGCAACTTTTACCCCAAGACCATCTATTGCTGCAAATGGTGGAATAAGTGACTCTCCATCAATGATAAATTCAGTTGCTTGTGATCTTTCTAGATCTACATTTGCGAAGTAGTAACCTCGAGCTGTCATTTCAAGGGCTAATTCAAGTACACCAGCAACAGATTTTTCTGTGGCACTAGCATCAAAGCCTTTGTTAATGATATCTTCTAGTTTTAACTTAATCACTTCATATCCTCGAATCATTGTATCTAAATCGTAGTTAGATGCTCTAATTGTAAAATACGTTGCGTAGTAATGAAGAGGATAATTAATCTTAAAGAATCCAATTCTCATTGCCATTAATACATAAGCCGTGGCATGGGCTTTCGGGAACATGTACTGAATTTGCTTACATGACCAGATATACCAATCAGGTACACCACACTCTTTCATTAAGGCTTCACTTTCAGTGAAGTCAAAGGCTCCACTTGCTACCTTCCCTTTACGTACATTTTCAGTTATGTTGAAGGCTACTGACGGGTCTAAACCTTTTTGAATTAAGTAAACCATGATATCATCACGACATCCAATTACATCTGCGAATGGAATCTTTCCATACGGTGTAATTCCATTGACTAAGTCACGGGCATTACCAGCCCATACTCCAGTACCATGTGATAGACCTGAAATCTTAACTAAGTCTGCAAACGATTGGGGTTGAATTTCCTCAAACATCGCAATTACGATTCTAGTCCCACTCTCAGGCATACCCAACGTTCCGGTTGCAAACATCTTATATGGGACTTGAATTCTATTCCCTTTTACATCAAAAGCTGTTGTTGTTGCATTTAACTCTATTGGTTCAATACCAAGAGCACTTGGATTACGATACAAACTAATTGTCTCAGGTAATCCCGGATCAATTGTTTTAGGATCGATTCCTGTAATATCTTGTAACATCCTAATAACAGATGGATCATCATGACCTAAGATATCTAGTTTTAATACATTATCATGAATCGCATGGAAGTCAAAGTGAGTTGTTTTCCAACTAGATGAAGTATCATCTGCCGGGAACTGTACAGGTGTAAAGTCATGTACATCCATATCACTTGGAATAACAATGATACCTCCTGGATGCTGACCGGTATTTCTTTTAACCCCAACAATTCCTTGAACAAGCCGATCTACTTCAGCACTTCTAAGTGAAAGATTTTTATCTCCTTCATATCCTTTAACATAACCATATGCTGTCTTTTCTGCGATTGTTCCAATTGTTCCTGCTCTAAAGACATTATCAGCACCAAGTAACACTTTCGTGTATTCATGGGCCTGTGGTTGATAAATTCCAGAGAAGTTTAAGTCAATATCTGGAACTTTATCCCCTTTAAACCCTAAGAAGGTTTCAAACGGAATATTATGCCCTTCTCTTGTTAACTCATTACCACAAGAAGGACAATCTTTGTGTGGCAAGTCATAACCACTACCATATTTTTCAGGATCAACAAATTCCGTGTATGTACAAACTGGACATACATAATGTGGTGGAAGCTGGTTTACTTCAGTAATTTCCATCATTGTTGCAACTAAGCTCGATCCAACTGATCCCCTTGAACCTACCAAGTAACCGTCATCAAGTGATTTTTTAACAAGTTGATGTGAAATTAAGTAAATAACAGCAAACCCATTATCTATAATACTTGATAATTCTTTTTCAAGCTGTTTTACTATCACTTCAGGTAATTCATCACCATAAATTGATTTTGCACGGGCATAAACCATACCACGAACGGTTTCATCAACACCTTCAATCTTCGGTGTAAACAAATCATCTTTAATAATTTGAACCTCTTCGACCATATCAGCAATTTGATTTGGTCCTTCGATTACAATTTTTTTCGCTAAATCTGGTGATAGGAAACTAAAGTCTTTTAACATTTCATTGGTTGTGCGGAAATGTTGTGACGGTACCTCTTTAATCGCACCATGACTTAAGTGATGACGTCCACCACCAACAACGGGTGTCGCAACGACAATCTCTCGTAAGATTTTATCTCGTCGACGAATGTGATGAACATCCCCTGTAGCGCAGACAACTTTTCCATTTTCTTGTCCTACATTAATGATTCTTTTAATGTTTTCAAGAACAACACGTTCGCTGTCAACTTCACCTTTATCAACCAACCATTGGTATACCTCAGGTGGTTGAACTTCAATATAATCATAAAAATCTACTAACTTACGAAGCGCTTCATCACTACCTCGTCTTGCTTCTTTGAAAATCTCACCATCAGCACAACTTGAACCAATGATTAAATTGTCTCGCCTAGATACGATTTCACTTCTTAGTATTCTAGGTACTTTGAAGAAATATTTTGTGTTCGCTAAAGAAACTAACTCAAATAACTTCTTTAATCCTTCTGCATTTTTAGCAAGAACCATTATATGGTGGATAGCACCTGTTTTATGGATTTCATCCTTGCTAATCAAACTTGGAATATCTTTCACATTATCAATTTGATAACGGTCTTCTAATTCTTTTAATTGGTGTAAGAATAAATGAGAAGTAGCCTCTGCATCATACACCGCTCTATGGTGATTATCTAGCGTAATATTGTACTTCTTAACTAAAGTACCTAAACCATGTTTTCCCCATTCGGGGTGAAGGTTTCTACTCATCTCTAAAGTATCGATGACAACATTTTCTACAGGTCCTAAGTTATTTCTTTCATATGCTGCAAGTAAGAACGAATAATCAAAAGTCGCATTGTGAGCGACCAGGGTTGCATCACCGATCCATTCTTTAAACTTTGGAATAATTTCTTCTTCCTCAGGTTTTCCTTGTAAATCTCTTTCTGTAATACCTGTAATCTCAATAATTTTAGCTGGTAATGGTTTTTTAGCTCTAACAAGTTGATCAAATTTATCAACTATTTTTCCATCTACAACTTTAACAGCACCGTACTCAATGATTGTATCACCTGCACCGGCATTAAACCCTGTTGTCTCAAAGTCAAAAACAACATAAGTATCCTCTTTAGTTTTTATATCTTTGGTGTTGTTAAACATTAGTGTTTTAACATCGTCAACCATGTTAAACTCTACACCATAAATTGCTTTTACACCGGTCTTTTTAGAGGCATAATAAGCTGTTGGAAAAGCTTGAGCAATATTGTGGTCTGTAATAGCAACAGCCTTATGACCATTTTTATGAGCGTAGTTAACTAACTCACCTGGCTCAGCAACACTGTCACACAAACTAAACTTAGTATGAGCATGTAACTCAACACGTTTTTCTTCTGCTTCATCAAACTTTTCTACCTTTTTAGTAATGTTTAAATCAAAGACCTTAATCGTTTCAGTACGGTCAAATTTATCGTACTGAACGTTTCCTCCAACTTTAACTGCCATACCTTTCTTTAAAGATTTCACTTTATCAAGGTTTGGAGCATCTGGATTCAAGAAAAACTTACAAGAGATAGTATCTTTATAATCGGTTACTTTAACAGTGTATAAGAAGCTTCCTGTTGATAACTCACGATTATCAACACTAACAATATCTCCTTCAATACAAACATTGTTCATCGTCTCTGTAAGCGTTGTGATTTCAATTGGTTTTTTATCAAGCAATGTCCCCATAATGACATTTGGATCTTTTGAAGACATATCTTTTACATTACGTTTTCTGGTGAACTGTTTATCTGGTTTAGCTTCTACTGGTTTTGACTCCTTAATATTTGATGTGATCTCATGCACTTGATTCTCAATTTCATTCATCATCTGATCAAGCGAATCTTGTTTTTTACACATTTCAAAGATAACCTTAATACTTCTAAACCCACACATATGATAATTTGTTTCTATCTGATCACGGTACTTGTCAAGTTTTGTTAACTCAACTTCTGAATAGCACCCTACCATTAACTTGGTTCCTTCAAGTCTCAGTTCACGATTACTAATGGTCTTAGCTAACTCACTAGTTAACGACAGTTGCCCAATAATATATGGGAAATATAACTGAACTTGATCATTGTAACGTTTATTTTTAGCGTAAAGCTTTAACTTTACATTGTTTACCTCTTCACATAAAAAGGCTTCTTCTAATACCGAGTAAAACTCTAAGTATCTGTCTAAAGGAAGAATCTCATCAATAGCGATAAAGAAGTTCCAAGTCCCTTCTTCACATTCTATTTTAAGTTCCCTAAGCTCCCCATTACGAAAAAGAGTAAACAACTCGGTATTCACCCCTAAATGGTTAAGCATTTTATATAATCTATCATTGCTATTCATCAAATCACTCCCTATATAATTATAGCAAATCATCTACTTAAAAAGTATCATAAATTAGTATTAACTCTCATTATCTTGATTACTTTTATCTAATACTATTTTAGTTCTAGTGCGAACATTTCCTTGTACAAGCAAAATAAAAACCACTTAATTAAAAGTGGTATAAAACTATTGTTTAACAATAACTAGATCTTCATTGATTTCTTCTAAAGCGATTCCGATCTCTTTTGCTGACTTAAAGTCTTCTACTAAGATCTCATCACCATCTTGAATCATATGAGCTCTTTTGCTGATTGCATGTACTAGACGGTACTTTGAGTTAACTTTAGTTAATAATTTATCAACTGATGGATATAACATTAAATTTTCCCCTTTTCTTTTTCAATTATTTCAAGAATCTCGTTAACTGCATTATCAACATCATCATTAATAACAACATAATCATAAGACTCTGCGAGCGGTAACTCATTCCTTGCCTTATCAATACGTTTCTTGATAACATCTAATGCTTCTGTCCCCCTAGTTAGTAAGCGGTTTTCCAACTCCTCAATTGAAGGCGGCGCTAAGAAAATAAACAAACCATCTCTGACTTTGTTCTTTACTTGCATTGCTCCTTGAACTTCAATTTCTAACACGACATCTTTACCTTCAAGACGTGATTTTTCAACGTAGTCTAATGGTGTACCATAGTAGTTACCAACAAACTCCGCCCATTCTAACATCTCATCATTTTTTACTCGTTCCAAAAAGTCATCTTTTGTCACAAAAAAATAATCGATTCCATCTTGTTCCCCTTCCCTAGGAAGACGCGTTGTCATCGAAATTGAGTAATGTAAGTTATGTTTTTTGGAATTGAATAACTGTTCACGTACAGTTCCTTTTCCAACTCCACTTGGGCCACTAACAACAATTAATAGACCTTTTTTCATTTAATCACCTCTAAAAAAGTTGTATATCTATCATACTATATAATCGTGATGATTTCAATTTTAATAGTATATAAATAACAATAAAACGTGTTTTTTTCCTTATACTATAATAAATAACCTTTATATATTAAATATATAGTATCAATGTGGAAATATTGCTTAGAATTAAGTATTTTATTAAAGATATGGTATAATCTTTTTGAGGTGATTTTATGGGACTAGATGGATTATTTCTACATCATTTGCAAGACGAACTTAAGACAAAATTAGTCGGTGGACGTCTTAATAAAATCTACCAAGTGGGAAAACAAGAATTTTTGTTACTTTTTTATAACAATCAAAAGTATAAACTCTACATTTCCTTAGCTGGTGATCGTAGTAGATGTAATATTACGACAAAGGATTTTCATTATCCTGATCAAGCACCGATGTGGTGTATGATTTTAAGAAAACATTTACAAAATGCAATGTTGCTTGATATAACTCAACATGAACGTGACCGCGTTCTTATTTTTAAGTTTGCATTTACCAATGCGATTGGTGATACGATGATTAAATATCTATCGCTTGAGTTAATGGGTAGGCATTCAAACTTAGTTTTATTCGATGATGAAAAAATTATCGACTGTATTAAACATGTTAACAACAACCGTTTTATTTATCCTGGTGTTAAGTATCAACTACCTGAAAGTAATAAAGAGATACCAGATCAAATCAACTCCTCTCTTGAGTTAGATGAACTTGTTAATACTTATCAAGGGGTATCTAAGTTTGGAGCCAGATTGATTAAGGATAACAAAGATATCGAAGAGGTAAAACCAGTTATCTTTGAAAAAGGATTTTACTTTAACAAATTAAGTGATCAAGTGATTGACAATGATCAGTTTGATAGTCTGTCTGCTTTATTAGATGAGTACTTCTATCAAAAGGATGTTAAAGACCGCATCAAACAAACAACCGAGAACTTAAGAAAATTTATTTCCCAGGAATTGACAAAAAACAAGAAAAAGCTTAGGAACTTGGAAAAAGATCTTAACAATGCTAAAAAGGCCGATGTGTATAGAATGCAAGGTGATATACTTTATGCGAACTTACATAATGTCAAAAAAGGATTAAAAGAAGTAACTTTGATTGATTTTGAAGGTAATGAAATAGTCATACCTTTAAACCCTTTACTTTCTCCAAGTGATAATGCAAAAAAGAAATTTGTAAAATATACGAAAGCCCGTAATGGCTTAACATTAATCAATGAGCAGATCAATTTGACTCAAGATGAGATTGCATATTTGGACTCAGTAGATACGTTGTTATCAAACTGTCAGTTAAAGGATGCAATAGAAATAAAAGAGGAGTTAACTGCACAGGGTTACTTTAGAAACCGTAATAAAACAAAGAAAAAGAGTAAAAAGAAAATACCTGCTTTTGAGAAGTTTACAAGTCCAGAAGGAGTTGAAATTCTTGTAGGTAAAAACAATATTCAAAATGAGTATATTACGTTTAAAGAAGCAAAAAAGGATGATATTTGGATGCATGCCAAAGATATTCCTGGTTCACATGTCATCATTAGAATGAGTGAACCAACCGAACCAACCATTAGGTATGCTGCTAATATTGCCGCACTATACTCAAAAGCTTCTACTTCTTCAAGTGTTCCAGTTGACTACACACTTGTTAGAAATGTTAAGAAAGTGCCTGGAAAAAAACCAGGATTTGTAATAATATCAAATCAAAGGACAATATATATTGATCCTGATAAAAGTTTAATGTAGGTGATGTAATGAAAAAATTGATTATAATGGCATTAATGGTACTATTGTTGACAGGTTGTAATCAAGAAAGTACAACGCCAACAAAGAATCCAGATAATCCTGATATTAGCAAGCCAGAAGAAGTAAAAGAAGAAGTCAATATCGATGTTGTGATCGAAAAATTCAAGGCTTTTACTGAATCAAAATTAACCAATTTTGAGTTAGAAGTAGAAATTACAACAACAGAGATTAATGCTCAAACACAAGAAGAAAACCAAGTAACTGTAAAAGCAGAAATCAAAGCAATAAACCAAGACTCTTACTACCTTGATATGACAACCTATGTAGCAGACGACAGTTATGGAGTTGAGATATACAACTTAACTGAAGGTGATGATACAACAATTTATATGCAAGCTACATTTGGTTATCCTGACTGGATTAAAACAAGTGATCCGACAATTACAAAAAAATACAGTCCAAATCAGTTTAACAACTTAATTTTAATCCCAAATGGAAGCTATGAGTTTATTGAGAAAAAAACGATACGTAGAAAAGAGTACTACTTAATCAGCATTGAGATTAATGACCAATTGCTTCAAAAGCTTCTAGATGCAACGAACTCGACAATGAATGATTTGAATATTGGAAAACTAACCTCTCACTTTTATGTTGACGAAGAAGGTATTCCTTATATAATTGAGAGTTCTTACTTCACTTCCAATTCGATGCTTGAAATTGAAATGGAGTTAACGAATGTTGGTTTAGTAGAGACGATTGAAGTACCTGATAAAGTTTTAAAGAATTATAAAGACATAGATAACGAGTAGAAATAAATTGTGAAATTGTTAATAATACAGTTTCGCAATTTATTTTTATGTGTTAAAATAACCAAGGAATTATGAAATGGGAGGTAAAAATATGAAAATGTTATTGGTATTATTAACAACATTAGTATTAACAATCAGCTTAGCTGGATGTTCAGGAAATGCTAAAGGTGAAGAAGTAATCGCAAAATTCCAAAATTTAAAAACGACAGAAATGACTAACTACTCAATGGTGATGGATATTGCTATGGAGCAAGATGGACAAGCATTTAGTATGGAAGCACAAATGGACATCTATGATGAAAACAACATGTACATGAATTACTCAGTTGACGCTGAAGGTGTTGCCATTGCTATGGAAATGTATATCTTAGTTGATGCAGAAAAAGTATTAACAATGTATATGTCAATGCCAGGAATGGGATGGATCAAATCAAGTGATGAAAGTTTAGCCCAAGGAATGGATACAGAAACATTCAAATCAATCATTGAAACAGACTTTGCTGCAGAGTCATTAAACTATGTTGGAACAGAAGAGATTGAAGGAGCAACTTACGATGTTGTAGAAGTGACATTGGACAAAGATACATTTGATAAGTTAATGGCTGCTGCAAATACGGCAGATGTTGATATGGAAAACTTAGACTTTTCTGATATTGAATATAAGTTTTACTTAACTGAGGCAGGTCAACTTGCTATCATGAAAGCAAACTTTGATATCGAAGGAATGAAAATGGACATCTATGCTAAACTTGAAAATGTTGGTTCAGTTGAAGCAATCGTTGTCCCTCAAGAAGTACAAGATGAGGCATTAGATTTAACAGACTTAATGGGTCAATAAAGATAAAACACTAACAAATGTTAGTGTTTTTTTATATAGTCATTTACTTGTTTTTTACTTTCTTCTAAAATCAACTCGTTATCTCTAAAGGCTGTTCCTTCAACATAAATACCTGTTGTATCTGCAACACCAACAAACTCAAGAGCGTTCATTAAGTAAGGCATTGAGAAGTCTTTTTCTTTTCCTGGTGATTTACTGTAGATACCACCAGATGCTTGAATAATAACTGCTTTCTTTCCACTTAGCAATCCTTTTGGACCTTTGTCAGTATAACTGAATGTTTTACCGGCAATCACGACATTATCAAGGTAAGCTTTCAACATTGGTGTGATACTTAAGTTCCATAGTGGTGTCACAATGATGTACTCATCAGCCGCCATAAATTGTTCCAATAATTCGTTCATTCTTTTTACTTTAAATTCCTCTGATTTAGTTAATGGCTCTTCTTTTCTTAGCTTTGACCAAGCTGATAGTACATCTGAATCTATAAGTGGCACATTGTCTTCATATAAGTTAATAACCTCAATATCATTCTTGATTTGGTTCAATAAGTATGACCCAACAACAAGGCCAATAGAATCTTTCTCTTCCTTTGGATTTGCATTAATATATAGTGTTTTCATTATTTTGATCTCCTCTCAATTGTCTTTCCAAAATACTTAATTTGCTCTATGAATAATTTTTTTTCCTCTTCGGTAAAATCTGACAATAACATTTGTAAGTACTCTTGATGTTTTATATGTATAGCATCAAAATGTCTTTTTCCTTCATCTGTAATTTCTACCCAATAAATTCTTTTATCCTCTTCATCTTGATACTTTGTGATGTAGTTTGCTTTCACCATTTTATTAACAGTGTGAGTAATTGTTCCACTTGATATAGAAGCTACTTGTCCTATTGTTTGTGTCTTAGCTTTTCCTACTTCATTTAAATGAGCAAGTGCAAGATAAACACTCATCGTTGTTCCTAACGATTCTAAATTTCGCTTTAAGGGCTCACTAAATGAGTTTGATAGTTTTGCAAGCACCACCATTAGCTTAATATTTGTTATCATATAAATTCTCCATTATTAATTTGCTCAAATGCTTCTCTTAACTGCTCCTTGGTATTCATCACAATAGGCCCACCCCAAGCGATGGGTTCATTTAATGGAAGTCCTTCTGCATAAATAAACTCTACAGCTGAATTAGCTTTAACTACATTCTCACCTGGACTCAGTGTATACGCAACCCCTTCATGCAAGTTTTCATGAATTAAGGAAGCCTCTCCTTCAAATAAGAATAGAAATCCTTGTTTGTTGTCAGCACGATTAAATGTTAGCGACTTACCTGCTTCAAGACTTACATGGAACAAGTTGATTTGTTGAACCTCTTTTTGAATCGGTCCGATCACGTCTTTATATTGACCGGCAATCACTTTAACTGTTACACCAGATTCAGTGAAGGTAACCATCTCATCTCGCTTAATTTCCGTGTAACTCGGCTCATTCATTTTATCTTTAGCAGGCATATTTAACCAAAACTGGAACCCTTGCACCTCAGCATTTCCTTCTCCTGGCATTTCTTGATGCATAACCCCTTTACCTGCACTCATCCATTGAACATCACCATCATGAATCACTGCTTTATTTCCTAGGCTATCTTCATGCTTGATATTACCTTTAATCAAGTATGTAATCGTTTCAATCCCACGGTGCGGATGCCAAGGAAAACCTGCTGATAGTGTTCCTTTCTCACTTGAAAGATAATCAAGCATTAAGAAAGGATCAAATTCTTCGGTGTCATGATATCCAAATACTCTATTGACAATAACTCCTGCTCCTTCAGGTATTGCATTCGCTTTAAACTTTTTTATTACACTCATTGTAACACCTCACTTTATATATCTTGATATCAAGATATCACAACATTTCTAACCCTTCAAGACATACGCAATAAAAAAACACCTTTCGGTGTTTATTTAAAATAACTTTAGTTGTTCATTCAATTGTTCTCTTACAGGTGCAAAACTGCGACGGTGCTCTTTAAGAACGCCGAACTTGTTTAATGCTTCAATATGAGCTTTAGTTGGATACCCCTTATGTTTTTCAAATCCATATTCTGGAAACTCCTTAGCCGCTTCAAGCATTAAGTTATCTCTGTAAACTTTCGCAACAACACTTGCTGCAGCAATTGAGATACTTTTAGAGTCCCCTTTTATAATTGAAGTATTAGGTATCAACAACTCAGGCATTGGCATTGCATCAACTAATACATGCTCAATTGTACAATCAATTTCTTCAATTGCCTTAAACATCCCCATTTTAGTTGCTTGGTAAATGTTTAGCCGATCTATTTCATCGACTGTAACTTCAATAATCTTGACAGCAACCGCATGTTCTAAAATATAATCATTATAAGCGATACGCTTTTTTTCTGATAACTTCTTTGAATCAGTTAGTCCTTCAAGAATAAAGCCCCTTGGTAATACGACTGAGGCAACAACAACTGGACCATATAAAGGGCCTCTTCCTACCTCATCAACACCACAAATGTATGTTAAACCTTGTTCATACAGTTCATTCTCATACTTATATAAATCAACCATCATAACGGTCAAAGGTTACTGGACCAAATAGTCCATCACGGATGTCTTTTCTTATGATATCTGATACGCGGTCGTAGTCAATAAATCCACCACTACCAATCGCACCACGACGTTTAGCAATAGCATCAAATGTTAGAACAACATCTTCATCTACTTCTCTAAAGCCATAACGTTTTTCTAACAGGTCCGGATAAAATTCTTCCATAAACTTTAGCGCAAATATAGCAACTTCATCTTTTGGTAAAATCTCATCTTTAATGATTCCACTAATAGCTAAATGATAACCGACTTCTTCATCTTCAAACTTTGGCCATAAGATACCTGGAGTATCTAATAACTCTAAATCTTTTGTTAAACGAATCCACTGTTGGGCTTTTGTTACACCAGGACGGTTACCTACAGATGCAACTTTACGTCCACTTAAGCGGTTAATTAAAGTTGACTTACCAACATTTGGTGCTCCAACAATTAACGCTCTTACCGGGCGTTCTTTCATTCCTTTAGCTTTATCTTTAGCTATTTTTTTTGCAAGAACAATCTTTGTCTCTTTAACAATTTGATTAATTCCTACACGATTTAAACTATCAATTCCAACAGCATGCATACCGTTATCTTGATAGAACTTAATCCATTTTTTTGTTTCACTATCATCAGCTAGATCGATTTTTGTAAGTAAGATCAGTTTCTTCTTATTCTTCAAAACATCGTCAAGCATCGGATTAAATGATGAACGTGGACATCTTGCGTCTACTAAAACAAAAACGATATCAATCAACTTAAGTTTTTCTTCAATCTGGCGTTTTGCCTTTTGCATATGACCAGGGAACCAATGTATCTTCTTCACAAAAAATCACCTCACTTTTAATCTATTGAGCCGATACGGCTAAATGGAAACAGAATAACTTCTGCTTTTCCTTGAATATATTTTGCATCAATGAATCCATACTCGCGACTATCAAGTGAATGTTCACGATTGTCTCCTAATACGTAGTAAAATCCTTCTGGTACTGTGACTTCATCTATGTCTTCAGTGTATGTACCCTCAGCAAGAAACACTTGTTCTAATTTCTCACCATTAACATATACTTCGTTATTTTTACAACTAATTTTGTCACCAGCAACAGCAACAACCCTCTTGATCAAACCTTTACCTGAAAAGTCCTCATCGATTACAACTGTATCAAAACGTTCAAACGATGAATCTAGCTTATTCAAAATAATAAAGTCTCCATCTTCAAGAGTTGGATTCATACTAATCCCATCAACATATAATGGTGTAAATGCAAACATTCTCACTAAAATAATAACTATAATCGTAATGATAAATCCTAAGTTGTTCTTTAAAAAGTTTTTCATGTTACCTACTCCTATATTAAGAAAAAACCCTTATAAAAGGGCTTATCTTTTTTCTTTAATTCTAGCTTTTTTACCACGTAATGAACGTAAGTAGTATAATTTAGCACGACGTACTTTACCTCTACGAGTTACTTCTAACTTCTCGAATTTTGGTGAGTTAACTGGGAAAGTTCTCTCAACTCCAACTCCGTAAGAAATTTTACGAACTGTAAATGTTTCAGATACTCCTCCACCTTGACGACGGATTACAACACCTTCAAAAATCTGAATACGTTCTCTATTTCCCTCTTTGATGTTTACGTGTACTTTTACATTATCTCCGATTCTGAAATCAGGAAGATCTGTACGCATTTGTGATTGTGTAATTTCATTAATTAAGTTACTCATCTATAATCTCTCCTTATTTTGTAATAAGTGTTCATATTAAATAACAGCGGACCACTCAAGCATAGAATATAATACCACATTAACGGTCACGATGCAATGTTATTTTAGATGAATAACAAATTAATTTAATGGTTTTCTAAAGTTTTTACCTTCTTTGTAATATTCATCAATTGTTAAGTTGTTTGCATACAAGTAAGCTGCAAGTTCTGTACCAACATAACGAATATGCCACGGTTCAAACATATAACCTTGAAGGTTTCCTTCTGGAAAACTCAAAATGAATCCATATTGATGCATGTTTTGGTTCATCCATTGATACTCATCAGAATCTTTTAATGAACTTGTAATTGGGCAAGAACCGTTACTTGGAATACAATAGTCTAGTGCAAGACCTGTTTGATGTTCAGAATGCCCTGGTCGTGCTGAGAATGTGTCTGCTTTGGCACTTCCGTTACTTGCGGCATAATTATCATACAACCCTTTTTGAGTCAGATAACTGCGATATGCGCTCGCTACCCCTAACGTGTAACCCTCTTCTTTTGCAGCAGCAAACATCAATTCAACTTGAGTTGCCACTTCATCGCGTAAGACACGGTTGTTTTTAGTGACAAAAACATCAGGTAAGCGTAAATCGCTCGGTTCATACTCCGATGATAACTTATTGTTTTTATTAACTAAGACATCTAATGCTTCAGGATTAACGATGTCATTGATATCAGAGTACCCTTCTTCTGCAAAAGAAACCTCTTCACCATTAGATAAAATGAATGTTATTTCTTCATCGGTTTTAATTGCTGTTTCTTTATTATGACTAATAAACACATCATACTCAACGTCATCGTTAAAAACATACTCAAACTTACATGTTAAGTTGTTCTCTTGACAAAAGGCACTAACTTTATCAGTTGAGTAACCATCAAAGTTAATCAATGTGACTTCTTCTACCTTTGGTGGTATCTCTTCTTTGGGAGGTTGTGTTTCATCTTTGTTTAAAAAGAACTTAACTCCAAAGTATATTGCTGCAATGATTATCAACAACAATAATATATTGTGATATTTAATTCGGTATCTTTTTTTTGTGTTTAGGCTATAGCCCTTTCTTGATGCCATCTAAGATCCTTCTTTCTTTTTCAGACATTTCTTTTCCTTCAAGTAAGTCTGGTCGTTTGTTATATGTATTTTTCACTTGTTCTTTAAGGCGGTATTGCTCTATCTTTTCATGATGACCACTTAGTAACACTTCAGGAACTTCCATACCCCTAAACTCTCTTGGTTTAGTGTATTGTGGATAATCAAGTAAGCTGTCTTGGAAAGAATCATTTTGGTGTGAGTAATGTTTAATTACCCCGTCTTTAAGCCTTACCACAGCATCACAAATCGTTAATGCTGGTAATTCTCCACCTGTTAAAACAAAGTCTCCAATCGACACTTCATAATCAACAAGGGTTCTAATTCTTTCATCAAACCCTTCGTAATGACCACAAATGAAGATTAAGTCTTCTTCTAAAGACAACTCTTCTGCTACTTGTTGATCAAAGCGTCTTCCCTGTGGACTCATTAAGATCACTTTTGATTTTTCAGTTTTAATGTCATCAATACAGTCAAAGATTGGTTGGCATGTTAGCAACATCCCTTTCCCACCACCGTATGGATAATCATCCACTTTCTTGTGCTTGTTGACTGAATAGTCACGGAAGTTGATAGCACTTACACTAACTTTTCCCGCTTCGATCGCTCTTTTCATGATTGATTCACTTTTATACACATCAACGATTGATGGAAAAAGTGTAAGGATTGAAATCCTCATTATTCAATAAGTCCTTCAATAGCATCAATTGTGATGACTTTACTTTCAAAATCCTCACTCACGATAATACTATTAACATAAGGTATTAACTGTTCAGACTGACCTTTTACTCTTAAAATATCACTTGCTCCAGTGTTAAATACTTCAACCACTTCTCCTAGATCTTGCCCTTCCGTTGTCACAACTTGACACCCAACAAGGTCACCTACTAGTACTTCATCTTCTTCTAATTCTACTTCGAACTCTTCTTCGATTACATAGACTTTGCATCCTTTGTATTTTTCAACATCATTGATGTTATCTAGACCTTCAAATTTGACCATATCCATCTTTTTATGAGCGCGGTGACTCACCACTTTAAACTCTAACATCGTTTTCCCAAACTCAAGAAAAATCATTTCTCCTGGTTGTAAGTAATAAGCTGACTCTTCATTGCTTGAATGAATCTTTACTTCCCCTTTTATTCCGTGTGTATTAACTAACTTTCCTAATAATAACTTTTCCATACATCCTACTTTCTTGCCTGTGAAATCTGATATAAAACAATCGAGGCTGCCACCCCAACATTTAAACTTTCAGACTGACCTGGCATTTCTATAATTATATTTTGAGTAGTTTTTTGAAGTAACTCTTCACTTACACCACTACCTTCGTTTCCAACTATAAATGCAAGTTTATCACTAAACTTTACATCTGATAATGCTTTCGATGATTGTAAAGACGTTCCATAAACATCTCCATCAAACTGATTGATGTAGTCTACTAAATTATCACAAATCACAGGAATGTGAAACAACGAACCTTGACTTGAGTTAATGGTTTTAGGGTTATATAAATCAACTGTACCCTCTCCTAAGACAACTAAATCAACATTAAAAGCATCCGCACTTCTAATTATTGTACCTAAGTTTCCAGGATCTTGAATACGATCAACCAACAAAACAAACTTGTTGTCATAATCTTTGTAATTTGGCTTATTACATACTCCAATGACACCTTGAGATGATTCTGTAGTCTTAATGTGACTAAAGACTTTTTCGCTCACGATTTGAGTGTTGGTAAATTCAAAGCTAATTCCTTCTTTGCAAATGACTAACTCTAAACAACCAGCATCTCTAGCTTCCTCTATCAAGTGGAACCCTTCAACGATAAACTGAGCATTCTTTTCACGATACTTCTTGGTTTGCAACTTCACTACTTCTTTAATTAAATTGTTTTTAACGCTTTCTATCATAAGAATTCCTCCTTATCTATTTTAACAAAAATCGGGATTCAATTCCAAGTACTTATTGATTAAGTAGATTAAATAATCATCCTTACTAAATACCTTGTTGGTAGGAAAACCCACTTGTTTTAACTCGCTAATATCTATTTTAACTATCAACTTCTGAGCCTTTGATGTTTGTCTAAAATACGTATTAATACAGTCCTCAAACTGACAGTTATTTAAGTTCCCTAACAAGAACCCTTTTGAAGTTGAATCATTTGGGTAAACATTTAAAGCACTGTCAACGTAAAACACCGGTTCTTTAACCACAATGCTTTTTAAATCTGCTTGTACTAAACTATCTAATAATTCTTTTTCTGTTGTTGTTGAACATTGATTATACTCATCTGGTATTAAATTTAAGTCGTCTATAGTAATCCACTTATCATAAAGATTAACAGCAACCCCATCACAAGAGCCTTCATGAACAAAAAACTTAAACTCTCCACCATTCTCAATAGAACGTTCTCTTAACTTCAAATCATCAATTAATTGAAGCACTGCTTCTAGTTCTTTGATCGTATCTTGATAAGCAAAGAATTGCCATCTTGGAATCAATCCTTCGTCCAAAATGATATTTGTCGCTTCGATCACTTCATTAAAGGCATTTGGTCTTCCAGTGTAATGGTTAGTTAATTCTTCTAGTCCAAACAACGTAAGTTGATACGTATTGATATCAAATGCTTTTAGCCATTCAATGTATTCAGAATCACGAACAAGACGGTAATCACTTAGTAATTCGAATCGTTGTGGAAAAGTATTAATTGACTGACTAACACTCTTTTCCCACTCCTCTTTATAGTCACTTTTAAAATCTGGCTCACGACTCCAACGGTAAACTTCGACTTTATCACTGAACTGACTTGCGTCTTTAATAACTGACTCAATCAGCGTATCCTCCATCCTGATATTAGGAGTGGGTGTAATCCAGCAATGTTTGCACCTACTCGGACAGCCATGTTTATCAAAACATAATGTAATTTTATCAAACATTCTTATCCCTCCAAAAAAACCAATAGCAAGCTATTGGTTATCGAATCATATCCATTCTTTCTTTATAATCTCCACCAAAGACAAATGATCCTGCAACTAACACATCTGCTCCTGCTTCTTTACACAATACAGCAGTTGTTTCATTAATTCCACCATCTACTTCAATTTCAACCTTTAATCCACGGCGCGTAATTTCAGATTTTAATTCTTTAATTTTATCTAAAGCTCCTGGCATAAATGATTGACCACCAAATCCTGGTTCAACACTCATGATTAAGACTAGATCAATATCATCTAACACATCAAAACATTCTTTAACATCAGTGTTAGGTTTGATAACAACACCTGACTTGATGTTCTTTTCATTTATCATCTTTACTGATTTTGCTAATCCTGTTTCTTTTACCTGTTTGCTTTCAACATGAATCGTAATCAAATCAGCTCCTGCATCAACAAAGTCATTTAAGTAATTAAGTGGTTCTTCCATCATTAAATGAACATCGAACAATTTATCAGTACATTTTCTAAACTTCTTAATCACTGGTGCTCCAAATGTTAGGTTAGGAACAAAGTGTCCATCCATAACATCTATATGGATGTAATCACATCCGGCGTTATCGATTGCTTTTAACTCTTCACATATTCTTGAAAAATCACATGATAATACTGATGGTGCTACTTTCATATTAATACCTCGGCTTTTTATTTTTTATTTCCTCATAAAACTTCTTGTAGTTCTCATAACGGTAAGGTGCTAAATCTCCTGATTCCACAGCTGCTTTAACAGCACATTTGGGCTCAGTCAAATGATTACAACCACGGTATTTACAACTGTGACTGTACTCAAATATTTCTACCATATTATGTTTTAAATCTAATAACTCCATGTCGATAAACTCTAGACTTGAAAACCCTGGAGTATCAGCTACAAGACCACCCTCTACATCGATAAACTCAGTGTGTCGCGTTGTATGACGCCCGCGACCCAAAGCTTTTGATGTTTCACCTGTTTTTATCTGTAACGTATGATCGATAGCATTAAGTAGTGTTGATTTTCCAACCCCACTTTGACCAACAATCACCGATAGTTTATCTTTAAAATGGCTTTTTATCAAATCATTTACTTCATCATTTTCAGGACTTGTTAAATAGACTTGATAACCTATCTTTTCATAGTAAGCTTTATACGCTAGCATTTGTTTCATCTCTTCTTCACATACTAAATCTTCTTTTGAGAAGACAAGAACTGATTCAATGTTATTAAATTCTGTTAATACTAAGAAACGATCTAATAGATTTGTAGAAAAATCTGGATCTTTACATGATGTGATAATAATGGCTTGATCAACATTAACAATCGATGGTCTGACTAAGTCATTTTTTCTTTCATCTAACTCTAGAATATAACCTTCGTTGACATTTTCAATTTGAAACTCGCAAATATCTCCTACTTTAGGACTAACATTTTCATTACGAAAACGTCCTCTCCCTCGGCATTTGTAGGTCATCGTTCCATCTGTTACATAATAATTTCCACCTGTTAATTTGATAATTCTACCTTTGGGCATAAGCTCCTCCTAATTAGAATCTTCTTTTCCTTTTGATATATAAATTGTGAAATGGGCATTGGCTACAACTTTTGACCCTTCACTTCTTGATTGTTTAATAATCACTCCTGCAGGAATCTCTGGATGACTCTCCTCAGTAAAATGACAGTTCAGACTGTAATCTGTACAGAACTGATCAGCAACCTCACGACTCTTACCAGTAAAGTCAGGATAAGTCGACACAATCTCTGGTATATAAAGTTGAACTTGACTACCCTTTTTTAAGATTGCTCCTTCATTTGGGAATTGCTCCATTACCATACCCGCTTCAAGGCCTTGTGTTGCATCAACTTCACGAGTATAAATCACAACCTCTAAGCCTTTTGCTTCTAGTGTTCCTTTAGTGATTTCTGCATCTTTACCGATATAACTAAGTAATGTAATTTCTTGCAACCCTTTAGAAATATACAACTTAATATATGTTCCTTCTTTTCTTGTAACGCCTACTTGAGGACTAGTTCTGATAATTTTATCTTTCTCAATATCATCAGAGTATACATATTCAATCTCTGGATCAATCAAAAACTTAGCATTTCTTAGTTCAAACTCTGCTGTTACTCGGTCCATATTAACAACGTCTGGTACGACAACATCTTTTGAAGTCGTAATTCTAGGAATCACGAGAACAAAGAAACTAATTAATGCAATCAACACTGTGATTACAAAAAACATTCCATACAATGAGGCATTTGAACGTGTACCATTTCTTTTTGAACCTTTTGTTGGTTTAGTTGGTTTTTCAAAAGTATCGTCAACAATTATTCTTGTTGCTGTTAAGTCTTCTTGCGACTTCACTTCAATCTCTTCAACGTATATTTCTTCTCCAGCTCGTTCTGGACTTAAACATGTCTTTAAATCATCATAAAGTTCTAGGGAATTACGATAACGATTTGAGACTTTTTTTGCCGTCGCTTTTCTAATGATGTTTTCAAGTGATTGTGGAACATTCATGTTTTGCTCCTTAACACTTGGAACAACATTATTAAGATGTTCTAAGGCAATGTTAATAGCAGAATCTCCCATAAATGGCACTTCTCCTGTCAGCATCTCATAAATAACAATCCCAAGTGAATAGATATCACTTCGGTTGTCAGCACCTTTACCACTTACTTGTTCTGGACTTAAATAGTGAACTGAACCGATAATAGAATTGGTGTTCGTTAACATCGTATAGTTTGAGATCATTGCAATCCCAAAATCCATGATCTTTGCCTTACCATCACTACCAATGATGATATTATGTGGCTTGATATCACGGTGTATAACATTCTTTTCATGGGCATGAGCTAAAGCACTTGATAATTGCTTAGCAATATCAACTACTTCATACACGCTTAATGTTTTTCTTTCTTTCACTAATTGTCGTAATGTTTTACCTTCAATTAACTCCATTACAATATAGTAACGACCTTTATCTTCACCTACATCGTATAATTCTACGATGTTTGGATGACTTAAACTTGAAGCAGAAATTGCTTCTCGTTGAAAACGTATTACAAACTTCTCGTCGTGGCTCAAATCACCACGTAAAATTTTCACAGCACATTGGCGCTTTAAGAAAATATCAATTGCCAAATAAACATTTGACATTCCCCCTTCACCAATAAGCTTTAATATTTCATATCTTCCGCTTATACGGTATCCTTGACTAAGCATTTTTATACTCACCTACTTCTAACAACGCTACACTGATATTGTCATATCCGCCATTATCATTTGCAGCCTGAATCATTCTGTCAACCTTATACTCAACTGTATTATGGTTAACTAATATATCATAAATTTCTTCATTGCTTATTAGATTAGTTAGTCCATCTGAACATAGTAAAATCGAGCAGTAATCATTCTTAAAGTCGTAATAATCAACTTCAAGCCCCTTATTTGTTCCTACTGCCTTCATTAATACGTTTTTCTTCGGATGGAATTGTGCTTCTTCCTCTGTAATCTCTCCACGTCTCATCAAATGATTCACCAAGGAATGATCTGATGTGATTTGATGAAGACTTTTTTGAGTTAGAACATAACATCTACTATCTCCAACGTGACCTATAACTGTATAGTCACTAAAAACAAGTGCTACTGTCATTGTAGTACCCATTCCTAGACATTCTTTATGAGAATTAGCGTAGTCAAAGATTGATTTATTGATGTCCATAAACATTGCATTTAACCATTTTAATGCTTCTGTACGATCTTTAAATCCCTCTACTTTACTCCACGCTTTACCAAAGATATCAACCGCCATCATGCTCGCTACATCACCAGCACGATGCCCTCCCATACCGTCGGCAACAACCATTAAATAATCGCCATTTAGGTTTTTATTTACGATGATGCTATCTTCATTATGATCTCTTACTAAACCAACGTCAGTTAAATAGTAGTTTTTCATAAGGTGTACCCCTCTTCTAAAGTTGTTTTGCTCTTAATTGACCACAAGCAGCTTCTATGTCGTGACCAAATTCTCTCCTGATTGTAACTTGAATATTATGTTGTTTTAAAATGTCGTAGAATTTAAGAACAACATCTTTAGGACTTCGTTGGTAATCATTTTTACCAATTGAGTTATAAGGAATTAAATTCACATAACAGTTAACTCCCTTTAACATTTTACAAAGGTTTTCAGCGTCTTGAACACTATCGTTGATCCCTTTCATTAAAATGTACTCAAACGTCACACGACGATTTGTTTTACGAATATAGGCACGAACTGAATTCATTAATTTATCAAGTGGGAAACGTTTGTTAATTGGCATTAACTTAGTTCGTAACTCGTTATCTGCTGTGTGTAATGAAACAGCAAGATTAACTTGAATTCCTTCATCAGCAAACATTAAGATTTTATCAACTAATCCTGAAGTTGATACTGTAATATGACGTGCACCAATTGCTAGACCTTTAGCATCATTGATAATGCGAATAAACTTCATCACATTGTTATAATTATCGAATGGTTCACCAATTCCCATAATTACAACATGGCTAACACGTTCTTCTTTTTCAGCTAAGTAAGCATTAACTGCCATTACTTGGGCAACAATCTCTCCTGCTGATAAATTTTTGACTTTACGCAATTTACCACTTGCACAGAAACGACATCCCATGTTACATCCTACTTGAGTGGTAACACAAACACTATTCCCATAATTTTGTGGCATTAAAACAGTTTCAATTAAATTACCATCTAGTAATTCAAATAAAAACTTAACTGTTCCATCTTTTGATGGAAAGACTTGTGTAGACTTAAACACTTCGATATCAAAGTCCTTTACAAGTTTGTTTCTAAAGTTCAAGCTCAAGTTTGACATTTCCTCAAAACTTGCGACTTTATGTTGATATAACCATTCAAAAATCTGTGTACCGCGGAACTTTTTGTCACCAACATTTACACAGTAGTCTTGAAGGTCTTTCAAGTTAAAACTATAAATATTTTCCTTCATCTCTTTCACCTCTTGATTAATAATTATTATACCATAAACAACTTAAAATCCCTCAAAACCTTTGTCTTGTTTGGATTTTTTACAATTGCTAGACACACGCATTTAAAAATGGGGTATTGTTACCCCATTTCGTCTTTGTTATATTTTTTAACAACTTGTCTATTTTAACACAAATATCATTTTAGACAAGTATTTCTTAGTTATTATCTAACTTATCAAAGAATGTTCTAATAACATCAACGTTGACAACGTTATTGTCTCCAAACAATCCTAAGTTAAACCACTCATCATCATATAAATATGATACTTTCTCTCCGTTATTGATTACGAATATAGCTGGTACACCACCTGCACCCCACTCATTCATATATTCTCCTGCTGTTTGCTTATAATAAGATGAGTTTAAGTACACGACTTCCACTTCTCTTTCTAAAGCTACTTCATTAATTGGCCCAACGAGCAATTGACACCAAGGTCAGCTAGGACGTCCAATAAATACCAGATAAGACTTGTCTGTCTTCATTAATTTTTTAAAGTTATCACCATCATATTCAACAAAAGCATGTCCTTCTTCTAATGCATCATACGAGTTGTAGATCGCTTTGTGTGATTCAATAGCAACAATTTCATCAGTTGTTTCTGGTTGATCAACTGGTTTATTTGTTTGCTCTTCTTTTGGAGTACATCCAACTAACAAAGCAACTGTTGCTATTAATACTAATAGTTTCTTCAAATTATTCACCACCTAAAATTGAACCCATTTCGATTTTGTCTTTACTATTTTGTCTTAAGTAATCACTTACTAGCACACGCTTTTTCCCAGGAAATTGAATTTCAGTTAATCCAACTACTCCCCCTAGAACCTTAACACCGATAAAGTTTTCATCAATGATGACAACTTCACCATTTTGGTGATTTTCGTAACGTTCTGTTTCAAGCTTAATAGCAGACCACGTTTTGATGTTCTTATTGTTATATGTAAAGTATGTACCAGGCCAAGGATTAAATCCACGAATATGATCAAAAACTTTTTTAACTGGACGGCTAAAATCAATTCTTTCATCTTCGCGACTTAACTTGTGTGCATACGTTACCTCCTCTTCATTTTGAACAATACGTTGATAATCACCCGTTACAATTGATGGTATTGTTTCAAGTAGTAATCTCGACCCCACAATTGATAGCTTATTATGAAGCGTTCCAACAGTATCTTGATCAGTAATCTCAACCACTTCTTGACTGATGATATCACCCGCATCCATCTTTTTAACCATATGCATGATTGTTACTCCTGTTTCACTAAATCCTTCAGTAATTGCAGTATGCATTGGTGAACCACCACGTAACTTAGGTAACAATGAAGCATGAACATTGATGCAGCCATATTTTGGTGCATCTAATAATGCTTTTGGTAACATTTGACCATACGCTGCTGTAATAATCATATCTGGTTGTTTATCAATGATGTATTGATATTCATCTTTAATACGCTCTGGTTGAAAGACTTCTAGCCCTAGTTGCAATGCTGTCTTCTTAACCGGTGTTGGTCGCATTTCTTTTTTTCTACCAACAGGTCTATCTGGTTGTGAAACAACCAAACAAACTTCTAATCCATGATTATGTAAGGCACGTAAAATGGGATAACTAAAATCTGGTGTCCCCATAAAAACCACTTTAAATTTTTCCATAAATCCTCCTAAAATAACCTTAATGGATTGTTGTCAAAGTCAACATTCACATAACGATTACTTTCGTAACTTTCTATTATTTCTTTGGCCAGACGACTTAACTCTGTCCCGTCTTTATATTTTACTACAATCTGATAACGATATAAATCCTTTATTTTAGGAACCGCTGCTGGGGAAGGTCCCAAAACCTTCACTTGCTTCATATTCTTCATAATTAAAAGATCTCTTATGTTAGCAGCATCTTTTATTACTTTTCTAAAATCTTTTGATGTAATCATGATCTTAGTAAGGTAATAGTAAGGTGGATAACCAAGTGTTCTCCTTAATCCCATTTCTTTGTTATAAAAACTTAAATAGTCATGATTTTTTGCATAAACGATACTATAGTGATCTTCATCATAAGTTTGAATGACTACTTCACCGTGCAACTCTTTTCTTCCTGCACGACCACTCACTTGACTGATGAGTTGGAATGTTCTTTCACTCGATCTAAAATCAGGAATGTTGATTGAGTAGTCAGCGTTTAAAACACCTACCAATGTAACATTAGCAAAATCCAGACCTTTGGCAATCATTTGTGTTCCTAGTAGTATGTTATATTCCTCTCGCTCAAAGGCGTTTAGAATTGAGGCATGTCCATCTTTTCTAGAGGTTGTATCTGCATCCATCCTCACAACTCTTGCACCGGTAATATGTTGCATAATATATTCTTCTAACTGTTCAGTCCCTAAACCAAAGTCTCGAAGATTTTGACTATTACAAACGGGACAACTAGTTGGTTTTTTAATCGTATAACCACAATAGTGACATGATAGCGTATTATTATATTTATGGTAAGTCAAACTGATATCACAGTGAGGGCACTTAAAGGAATGATGACATTCCCTACAGGTCAAGAAGGTTGAATAACCTCTTCGGTTTAAAAGCAAGATTGTTTGCTCTCCTTTAGCTATTCGATCTTTAATCAACTCATTAAGTCGTGTTGAAATAATCGAATAGTTTCCCTTGTTTGACTCTTCTTTCATATTAATGATTTCTACTTTTGGTAACGGTAAGTTATTCACTCGGTTACTGATAGTTAATAACTTATAGACTCCCTTTTGAGCTCTGGCATAACTTTCAAGAGAAGGTGTTGCACTCCCAAGAACAATTGAACATTGATGGTGTGATGCCCTAAACTTGGCCACGTCAAGCGCGTGATACTTAGGGCTAGACTCTTGTTTATAAGTTGTTTCATGTTCTTCATCGATAACAATAAGACCTAAGTTTTCAAATGGTGCAAAGATAGCAGAACGTGCTCCAACTGCAATCTTTACTTCTTTTCTATAAATCTTACGGTACTCATCATACTTTTCAGCATGATTAAGTCTAGAGTGTAATATTGCAACTTTTTTCCCAAATCGTGAAACAAAACGTTTAATCATCTGCTTTGTTAAGGCAATTTCAGGTACTAAAACAATTGCTTCTTTTCCTTCTTTCAGGCAGTGTTCAATTGCTTGCATATAGACTTCTGTTTTACCTGAACCGGTTACCCCATGCAACATATAAGTTGCTGCTTCTTCACTTACTATTTCGTCATAGGCTGCTTGTTGCTCAGAGTTAAGTATTAACTTATCACTCGACTCAACATACTCATTAAAGACTTCGCGGTAGACTTCTTCTTTTGTAACCTCTAGAATTTCTTTCGATATTAACGCCTTTAAAACCTGTGCTGAAAAGGTTTTATTAAAGTTCGGACGAGTCATCTTCGCTTCACTTAGCATTACTTCAACCGCTTCTATTTGTTTAAGTGCTCTTGTTTTACTATCTAAGAACTGATAAGCTAACTCTTCGTTTTTTACTGTAACATAATACTCACTTTTAATATTTGGTTTTGACCCTATCTTGGCCTTTAAGCTTTTAGGAACCATCGCCTGATATGCTGTAATTAAGTATGAGTATGTTGTCTCGCTTAAATGGTGTCCCAGTTTGATGAATTCTTCATTAAATACTGGATCAGTATCGACAACATCAATAACTTTTTTTAACTCGTACTCGTGCTCATCTGCCTCATAATACTTGATGACAAATCCTTGATAGGTTGTTTTACCAAAGGGAATCACCACTCTTTTTCCAACAATATACTCACCATCAAAACACTCTGGTAGTAAATAAGAGAACGGGTAATCAACACTTTTGACACCTAGTTCAACAACAACTTCGACTATACGCATTTTTACCCTCCTTTAAGGAAAAAGATTGGATATCCAATCTATTAGAATCTTCCTATATCATTAAATGTTACAAAGACAAGTAACATCAAAATTAATGCTAATCCAACAACTTGAAGTCCCATCTCAACTTTTTGAGATAGTTTCTTTCGTGTAATTGCTTCAAACACTATAATTAAAATTCTTCCACCATCAAAGGCTGGTATTGGAATTAAGTTAACAAAACCTAAATTAATTGATAAGAAGGCTGTAAAGGTTAACAGTGATAAGAATCCTGCTGATCCAGCACTTCCTGCCATTTGATAAATCCCTACCGGACCTGCTAATTTCCCAGCATCAATGGCACCAGATACTAAACCTCCGATAATGGTGAACATTTGCCCGATCGATTCATATGTATAAGTAATTGCTCCTGTAAAAGATCCAATTAAATTAAACTCAGTAGTTGAAAAAATCCCCATATAGTAACGATCCTCACCTTCAATGTAGGCTGCCTCTATATCTAAGTTTACATTTGTTCCGTCACGCAAGACGACCATATTAATGTTTTGAGTGACATTTGATGCGATATCATCCCACTCATTGATGGCAACACCATTCATTGTAATGATTTCATCGCCAACTTCTACACCTGACTGTTCGGCAGGTCCTAATGCAACTAAATCACCAATAATTGCTTTGTCTGATGGCACTCCTTGGCTTAGGTTAATGACAAACATCAATATAATTGCAAGTAAGAAGTTAAACCCAGCTCCCATAAAGAAGATTAAAAACTTATTGAGAAATGATGCTTCTGTAACAAATCTCTCCTTAGGTACTTCTTCTTCTAATTCGATTCCTTCTCCTGCCATTGCTACAAATCCACCGATTGGTAAAGCTCTAATTGAATAGGTAGTTTCACCTTTTTTTCTAGAAAATATTTTCGGTCCCATTCCAATAGCGAACTCTTGCACATAAACACCAGCGCGTTTTGCAAAAATGAAATGACCAAACTCGTGAATAAGGACTGCAAGTCCAATAGCAAATACAAATGATAAAATACTAATCAATACGTCCATTATGAAAACCTCCCTAAGATTGACTCTTTGATCTTTTTATCTAATTCTACGATTTGAGTCAATGTAGGATTCTTAATCAATGTGTGATTATCCAACTCTGTTAAGACAATTTCCTCAATATCTAAGAAATTAATTTTTTTGTTCAAGAACAAACTCACTGCAGCTTCATTAGCTGCATTTAATACCGTTGGCATCGTATGACCAATTCGTCCTGCTTTATAAGCATAGGCAATACACGGAAAACGGTAAAAACTTAATTCTTCAAACGTAAGTGTTGCTACTTTCTTTAAATCCAAACGTTCTGAATTAAACGGTAAACGTTTATCATATGACAGCGCATATTGAATTGGAATACGCATATCTGGTGTTCCAAGGTGAGCAATGATTGACCTGTCATTAAACTCAACCATCGAATGGACAACACTTTGTCTGTGCAAAACCACTTCAATATCGTCATAATCAATATCAAATAAATGATGTGCTTCAATCACTTCTAACCCTTTATTCATCATTGATGCTGAATCAATCGTAATCTTTGCACCCATACTCCAGTTAGGATGATTTAGTGCTTCTTCAACACCAACACCAACTAACTCTTCTCTTGTTTTATCTCTAAATGAACCACCTGAAGCGGTGATAATTAATTTATTTACTGCTTTACTATCTTCGCCTTGAAGACATTGAAAAATCGCACTATGTTCACTATCAACAGGTAATAATCTAACACCGTGCTTTTTAACTAAATCCATGACGATATCACCTGCGGTAACTAATGTTTCTTTATTAGCTAAAGCGATATCTGTTCCCTTCTTAATGGCTTCACAGGTTGGAACTAAACCAACACTTCCAACGACTGCATTAACTAATGTATCACAATCGCTTGTTGCTACCTCAATCAGTCCTTGATCAGCAAATGAATACTGACATCCTGTTTGTGTTGCGATTTTTTTTGCTGTGATTTCTTCTACCATTGAAAACATCACCGGTTTAAACTCATTGATGATTTCAATCATTTTATCTATTTCATTTTCAAAACCACCTGAGATTGCTACTAACTCAAACTCAGTGGGATTATTTCTAATAACGTCTAAGGTCTGCAACCCAATTGAACCTGTCGCGCCCATAATTGATATTCTTTTCATATTTCCTCCTATATGAAGAATCTTAAGCCTACCTCATAAATTAGGGTAAACACTAAGAAGTTAAAGATGATTCCATCGATTCGATCTAATACGCCCCCATGCCCTGGGAACAAATTAGAAAAATCTTTAATTCCAAACTCACGTTTAAGTGAACTGGCGAATAAGTCTCCAAACTGACTAAAAATTGATACGATAAGTGTTGTTAATACTAAAGGAAAACTAAAATAAGATAATCCAAATACTTTAACTAAATACAATGTACCAATTAATGTACCAAAGAACGTGCTTGAAATTGCCCCTTCAATCGTTTTCTTTGGTGAAATCTCTGGTATTAGTTTTCTTTTACCAAAGAAGTATCCTCCTAAGTAACCACCGGTATCAACTACAACAGCTGTAATGATTGGATATAAGAAGACATAAAAATTTAATTCTAATGTCATATAAACAGATGACATTGTTAGATAAATAAAGATGTAGTTAAAGATATAGAAGCTAATTTGGCTCAATCCAAAATCCTTAACATCACGGTGCAGTACTGAAAAGACTCCAATACCAACAATCAAACCGTATAAAGGCAACCAACTACTTTGTCCAATAATTAATAAAACAATGGCAATTAACAAACAAGCATAAAAGTATATTTCAGCCATCAATGGTAACTTTTTTTTGGTCTTATACATTTTGTTTAATTCATATGAAGCAAACATTCCGATTGCTAATATAAAGAGATTTAACACCATACCTTGAAAATAAATTGGAATTGCAACAACGATAAGCATAATGAGTGCAGTTATTGTTCTCGTTCTCATTTTAACCCTCCAAATCTACGATCTCTACTTGTATACACTTCAATCGCTTTTATTAGTTCTTTTTTATCAAAATCTGGCCATAAAGCATCTGTGAAGTAAAACTCACAATACGCCAACTCCCATAAAAAGAAGTTTGACAAACGTAACTCTCCACTCGTTCTTACCATTAAATCAATTTCAGGTAAGTTATTGTAGTTTAATTTTTCATTGATTAATTCTTCAGTTATGTCTTCACTTTTTACTCCTGAATCATTAATATCTTTAATCACATTTAATAGTTCGTTTCGACCACCATAGTTCAAACAAATATTTAATGTGAATCTTTGATGATCTTTTGTTTGATTAACCACATCATCTGTGATTTTAATGATCTCTTTTGGTAAGGTCTTAAGTTGACCAGTAAAGACCACTCTAATCTCTTCTGAAATTAATTCTGGCATCCAAGCCTTAAAGAACTCACCAATTAAATTCAGCAAATAATTTACTTCTTCATCTGGTCTTGTCCAGTTTTCTGTTGAAAAGGCGTAAACACTAATCACATCAACCCCTATGTTGGCACAATTTTCTACAACTTTCTTTAAAGTCTTAGCACCTTGTCTGTGCCCCATATTTCTTGGCATTAATCTTTTTTTGGCCCATCGACCATTTCCATCCATTATAAACGCTATATGTTTTGGAATTTTTAATTTGTCCATATAATCCCTCTTCTCATCATTCCTATTTTAACAAAAAAATAGAACTTTATAAACAGAAAAGAACAAACTAATTGTTTGTTCTAGTAAGCATCAATATTAATTTTTACTTTTAACTTTTTAGTACTAGCTGCTGATTGAACTACTGTTCTAATTGAATTAGCAACTTTCCCACCTTTACCAATTACACGTCCCATGTCTTCTTCATCAACATGAACTTGAATCAATAAAAAATCATCCGACTCAGTCTCAAACTCTTTAACACTAACATGCTCCTTGTTAACCACTACTGCTTCAACAAGAATTTTTGTTAAATTGATTAAATCCATTATTACTTACCGTTTTTTTCGTTGTGGAATTTAGTCATAATTCCTTGTTGAGATAATAAGCTTCTTACAGTATCAGAAGGTTGTGCACCAGTTCTTAACCATTTTAAAGCGATATCTTCGTTGATTTTAACTTCAGCTGGGTCAGTAATAGGGTTATAAGTTCCTACTAATTCGATAATTCTTCCGTCTCTTTGCACTCTAGAGTCTGCAGCAACAATACGATAGAAAGGACGTTTTTTACTACCCATTCTTTTTAATCTTAATTTTACAGCCATTGATATTTCCTCCTATTTTCTATTTACATACGTTATTATACACTATTCATACAAGGTGTCAACCTTTTTTTGTTGACAGCTAAAATTTATTTTGCTTTTCTTTATTTAAAGAGTATAATTATATTAGTTATTTTATTGGAGGGAATCATGAACTTATTAAAAAGCTTACACAGAAAGGTTAAAGAGATTGCATATGGTAAAACACCTGCGCAATTCATCTTTAGATATTATACAATTATAATTTTTACTGGAGCCATCTTATTGATGATGCCATTTTCACTACAAGACGGTGTTTCACTCAACTTACTTGATGCTTTGTTTACGGCAACGAGTGCAGCCAGTGTAACTGGACTAATTGTTGTTAACACGCCAGATGCTTTCACGATATTTGGTCAGGTCGTTATATTGATCTTGATCTTGTTTGGTGGACTTGGAGTAATGGTAATTAAAGGGGCTTTATGGATTTTACTTAAACGTAAAATTGGTTTAGTTGATAGAGAACTGATCATGACTGAGCAAAATCAAGTGAAGTTATCTGGTATGGTAAAACTTGTTAAAAGTATTATATTTATCACTTTTACCATTGTTGGAATTGGAATGGCACTTCTGTCATTTAGATTTATGACTCATTATGGTTATGGTCCGGTCAAGTCATTGTGGTGGGGATTATTCCACTCAATCTCAGCTGTAAACAATGCCGGGTTTGATATAACCGGAGCTAGTCTGACACCATTTGTCCATGACTACTTTATTCAAACTGTCTTTATTTTACTTATTATCTTCGGTGGGATTGGATTCCCAGTTATTCTTGAAGTAAATAATTATTTTGAGAAGAGACGTAAAAAGCTTGATACTGGTCACACATGGTCATTGTTTTCAAAAGTATCAGTTACAACGTACTTCATTATATTAATTGTTGGATTTATATTAATTCTTGGAATGGAATGGAATAACTTCTTAGCAGATAGTAATTATTCGTTCCTTGATAAGATTTACGTGGCATTATTCCAATCTGTTACAACACGTAATGCTGGTTTTGCTACAGTTGATTTAACCCTGTTTAGTCAGTCAACGATCTTTGTTATGACGATGATGATGTTTGTCGGGGCAGCACCATCAAGTACTGGTGGTGGGATTAGAACAACAACATTTGCTATCGTTGTCTTGTTCGTTATTCAATCAGCAATTGGACGCAAAAAGATTGATGCTTATAAACGCACTATCCCGTTTGAAACGGTAAATAAAGCATTAGTGACATTCACACTAGGAATCTTCATAAACATCTTTGCATGCTTAATTATTAGCGCTACAAGCGATATTAACTTTATTGATATCATGTTTGAAGTCGCCAGTGCCTTCGGTACTACTGGATTAAGTCGTAACTTAACAGCTGAGCTTAATTCAATTGGTCGCATTGTCATTATGTTAGTCATGTTTATCGGTCAAATCGGAATTACTACAATCTTATTAGTTTGGTTACGCAAAGGTGAAGGAACAAGAGCCTTTGAATATCCAGAAGAAAACTTGTTAGTTGGTTAAAAAAAACAACCAGGAATTTATTCCTGGTTTTTGTTTTCCTGTTTAAGAAGAACAAGATGAGATCATGTTCTTTTTGGTAGTATTATTTCAAAAATTGTTTCTTGATCAGAAGAGACTAATACTTCTCCCTGTTGTAACTCTATGTAGGCTTTAACAAGGGATAATCCGATCCCTGTTTGACCATCATCACCTTTGTAAAAACGTTCAAATATCTTCTCGTAATCTTTAGGTTCTATTTTGGGACCATCGTTACTTACCGTGATATTAATCGTATCACTCACTTCTACACGAACTTCAATATAATGAGTTGCATACCTAATTGCATTAGAGATTAAATTATTGATTGCTGAATACATCAAGAACTCATCATACTTAAAGATTATAGGTTGTTCTAGATTGAATCGCAGTTCAAGTCCCTTTGATTCTATAAAGGCAACATTACTATCAAACACTTCATAAAGGGTTTCTCTTAAATCTGACTTAACTAAGTTAACGCCTAGCAGATTGCTATCTAACTTAGACAAACTTAATATTGATTCAACTAACTTTGACATTCTCTCTGACTGACTTGATATTACCTTTGCTGCTTCATCAACTTGAATAATGCCTTCTGCTAACCCTTCAGCATTTCCCTGTATTGCCATTAGGGGCGTTTTTAACTCATGAGATGCATTTGCAAAAAATGACTTTGTTTTCTCATCACTTTCATACATCGCTTTACTTACTCTCATACTTAGATAAATAATAAAACCACAAATTGCTACAAGTAATAACCCCAACATTGATGTTGTCGTATTTAAAACACTCAACATCGGATAAATATTTGTGTAATAAATGCTTGTTTGTTCATCGTTGATGACAACATACATAAATGAAGAGGCACCATCATTATATAGATACAAAACATCTGCTTCTGAATTATTATTAAGGTAATCGTTATAGATCAAGTCCTCGTTATATGTCAATGTGTCTTGATCAAGGTTTTTCACTTCAAGGTAGAATACATCAAAATAGTCCTCTCTACTGTAATAATAGGCATCATCATCCATTTCTTCATATAGAGTAAAATGAATTGATTCTTCTGCTTTGGTTATAATGGATTGTTTAGTGTAAAAATGAAAAAAAGCTAATACAAAGGCAAACACAACGACTGTGACAACTGAAACTGTAACCCCCAAGTTTCTCTTACTCATTAGTTTTCCTCTTTTCTTACTAACTTAAATCCATAACCCCATACGGTTTGAACATAAACATCGGCGCCAGCTTGATCTAACTTTTTTCTTAAACGTCGGTTAGTCTCATCTGCGACCCTTGTTTCTACCTCAGCACTATATCCCCATATTTGATCTAAAACCTCTTCTTTCGCTACTGCTTCATTCGGTCTTGCTAACATATACTCTAAAAACTTCAACTCTGTATTGGTCACATTAATGTCATTATTATCACATAGTAACATGTGTCTCTTTCCATCAAACTCTATATTACCAAAAGCTAAAACATCATTTTTAGGTGTTTCATTAATTTGCACGCGTCTCAAAAGCGCATTAACTTTGGCAACTAGGATTGAGGGTTTAAATGGTTTAGTCATGTAATCATCACTCCCTAAACTCAACCCAGCAATATAATCGCCATCACTGTCTTTTGCAGTTAACAAAATAATTGGGACTGAACTGATTTTTCGTAGTGCATTGGTGATCATAAAACCATTTGTACCTGGCATCATCACATCTAGCAAAACAAGATCGGCCGCTTTTTCACTAAAAGTTTCTAGAAGTGAGTCCCCATTTTCAAAACTGACGACTTGATGTCCGTCATTCTCTAAAAATATCTTAATAATGTTTCTTACTTCTTTTTCATCATCAGCTGAGTAAATTAATGCCATATTTCCACCTCTTTGTGCTTAATTTTAGCATAAAATGTTTCTTGTTGCATTATTGTTGCAAAGATGTGACAAGATGACGTAGGAAGTTTTTTATTGTACTAGGTATTATATAAGTATCACAACAATAAAGGAGATAATATCATGAAAAAACTACTAGCAGGATTATTAATTACAACAACTTTGATGACAGGGACTTCACTAGTAACTGATGTCTACATTAAACCAATAAAGATTGAAAATACCACAAGAAGCACTAAGCAAGATGCAACATACAAAAATGTCATAATGGTTTACCTAGTCGGTTCTGACCTAGAAAGCCAAGATCAGGCCGGTAAAGATGATATTCAAGAAATGCTTGAGGCAAAATATGGAAAAGACACAACAATCGTTATTCAGACAGGTGGTTCTAGCAAATGGCATAAAGTTGGAAATGTCAAAATCGCCAATGACAAATTACAACGTTATGTCATAAAGGATGGAAAACTTGAATTAATTGAAACACTAAAAAATGACAACATGGGTAAAGCCGAAGTTCTAAATAGTTTCATTAAATTTTCTCAAAAGAATTTCAAAGGTCTAAATGAGCATTTAGTTTTATGGAGTCACGGGGCAGGTCCAGTATATGGATTCGGAACAGATGAACTTCATGATGGCGATTCACTTACTCTTGAAGAGTTACAACAAGCCTTTAAGGGGACTAAAAAACTTAAGTCTATAGTCTTTGATGCCTGTTTGATGGGAAATGCAGAAACTGCTTTTGCACTTAGTAACTATGCTGATTATATGTTATCCTCAGCAGAACTTGCACCTGGAAGCGGTCTAAACTACAAAGGTTATATTGAGCGAATGGCAAAAGGAGATATCTCAAGTTTAACAACAAGCGATTTAGAGAACTTTACTGCCGGTGAACACGACACACTTACATTAGTCGACTTGAGTAAAGCAAAAAAACTAATGATTGAAGTTGCTAAGATGCTTGACGCTAACAAAGCAGAAGAGATTAGAAACGCTGCAATTAAATCAATCGCTTATGGTGGTGATGATAGTTACTCTGAAGATGATTTTAACTATGATGATTATGAAGATGGGGATTATGATGAGGAAGATGCTGACTATGATGATTATGATGACAGTGAATATGCTGATGAAAACGATCAAGATTATAGTGATGAAGCGTATGAGGATGAAGGTGATTTTTTCTCACAAGCTACAGATTTGTTTGATTTAAATGGTCTTGTTGACAACTTAAAGCAAAGTGATAAAGTAAAACAAGTACTTAAAGAGATGGTGATTGCTAACTATACTAGCGAAAATTTTAGTAAATCAACTGGTTTATCAATATATCTACCAATCAAAGATGGTGAGTTTACAACTGATGATGTTAAACGAAACATGGATGAAATCAATTTGCCAGCTGGTTACTTGAAGAAAATCCTAAGTCTTGCCTCAATGGCAAATAATGAAACAGAGTTAAACTTCCCAACAATGGCAACTGATAGCTGGACTGACGATATGGCTGATGAAGAAGGTCAATATAGTGATGAGGCATCTGAATGGAATGATGATTGGAATCAAGATGAGTATAATGAAGAGTATGAACAAGGTGATGAGACTTCCCTGCTCGAGTCAATCATTAACTTCTTTTTCAAGAAAGATGTTAAACAATAAGAAAATGACCGAATAATCGGTCATTTTTTCTATTACAAACCTTCTACTTAAAGGCTTTTATAAAATCTATTAGGTTGTTTTTACTAAGTGGTTTTGAATAGTAGTATCCCTGCATCAATGTGCAGTTTCTTTCAAGTAAGAAGTCACTTTGCACTTTCTTTTCAACACCTTCAGCAATAATCGTTGAACCAATACTTTCAGCTAAATTGATAATCAAGCTGATGATGTTACCATCAGATTCCTCTGGGTAATCAATAATAAAGGTTCTATCAACTTTAAGTTTGTCAAAATGATACTTATGTAAGTAACCTAATGAAGAATAACCAGTTCCAAAGTCATCAATAGAAATCTTTACACCAAGATCTTGTAGACGTCTTAAAATCCCACTTACAAACACATTTCCTGTGATCAATATGCTTTCAGTTATTTCTAGTTCAAGATACTCTGGTGGATAGTTATACTTCTCTAACAAGCTTGATATGTAGTCAACAAGTGACTCATCACGTAGCTGAAGTACACTTAAATTAATCCCCATCGATATTTTGATATTCTTGTTATGTAGTTCTTTTGCAAACATAATCGCTTGCTCTAATGCCCAGTTACCAAACTGATCAATCAAGTTATATTCTTCAGCCAACGGAATAAACTTTTCAGGTGGAATCATTTCACCATTTAAGTTCCATCTCATTAAGGCTTCCACACCAATGATTTTATTATTAGCAACATCAATTTGTGGTTGATAAACAAGTGATAACTCGTTTCTTACCAAAGCATATCTTAGATTTTTCAACAAAGAGTATTGCTCTTCAGTCGTTTTACCAATAGAAGAAGAATAAAATTGATACATTGTTAAAGCATTGTTTTTTGACACTGACAAGGCATTCTTAGATAGCTGAAGTAAACCTTGTAACTTATTAGAATCAGATGGATATTCACTAATTCCCATTCCTATCCTGATATCTACTGTTTCTTCATTAATCAAGTAGGTATCCATTAGTCCTTTAAATGTCGTGTCAATCCATTCCTTAGCCTGCTCATTTTGGCGCTTAAATATTGCAAACTCATCACCATCAACACGACCAATTATGGCATCTTCACCACTTAAGCGAGTAAGTCTCGCAGCAAAGTTCTTAAGTAGTTCATCACTTAACTCTACCCCAAGTACTCCATTTAACATTCTAAACTTATCAATATTACATAATATTAAATAGTATTTTTCTTTTGGATATAATCTCAACTCTTCTAATATTAATTCAGAGAAGTAATTAAAGTTAGGAACATTCGTCATTTGGTCATAATTTTGCAACTCAAACAAGTTTCGTTTATCTTCTTTAACTTTAGTCATGTCTCTCACAATACCAAAATATAGGATTCTTTCATCACTAATTCTGTTTATTACTATATTGGCCGGATAACGTTTTCCGTCTTTTGTAACTTGGTTAAGTTCACCTGTCCAATATCCTGCATCATCTAACTTATCAACAACTATCTGATCAATCACTATACCCGATTCAGATACGTTTTGATTTAAAGTATCTGCGTATCCTGTTATTTTAATGTACGCCTTATTTGTAAACAAGACTTCATAGTTTTCATCAAGTATAAAAACCCCTTCAGAGGACTGTGATAGTATCTTTAAGAACATATCAGAGCGGTTTTCAGCTGATTCTCTCTTATTAATCTCTTCATTCAAGACATCATTTTTTCTTTGAAGTTTCTCAACATCATTTTCAATACGCTTTGACATCTTTGAAAGCGTTTTGGATAACAACCCTATTTCGTCATCTCTTAGTAACAACTCACTTGAGAGATTGATGGTAAATCCTTTACTTGACATTACGCCATCAACTATCTCTAATATTGGCCTTGAGATTAATCGTGCAATTCTTAACGACACAAACAAAGATATAATCAAAACGATGACCATAAAGATAATCATGATATAGGTATACTCATAAAGTACTGTTGTGATTTCACTCTTAACTAAATCAATCCCAAAAAACCAACCATTCTCTAACTCCCCAATAAAGGCGATACTGTCTTCATTGTTATCATTGACATATTCAATTGTAAAGATTGAGTCATTTAAAAACTCCTTGTTATCGAAAGAGCCAATAAACCCAGTGTAATTCTTCTCACTATAAATAATCGGTTCTAACTCATGATTAAGTAAAAATGCAAATCCACTCTCATAGATTTCAAACTCTTCAATTGTTCTTTTTATCGTATCAAAACGCATGTCAGTTCCGACAATTGCAAGTAACTTTCCATCAACATAAACAGGTTTAGTGTACGAAATAAACAATACATCTTCACCTGAATCAACTTCCCACATGTATGGTTCAGACCAAAAACTGTTTCCTGTTGTTACTGGACCAAAGTACCATGACTTAGAATCCTCTTGAGTTGGGCCTTCTAAGTAATACTCTATTGGTATTGGTTGCTGTCTATCAACAAGTCCATCACCATCCATATCAACATAGTACACATCAAACACCTGATTCACTAAGAATGGATTGATGTAAACATAAGCTGTTTGTGATTGCATAGAATTTTGGGCCATCGTATGAGTTACTTCTGCAAGTGACTCAACAAACTCACTCATATATTGAGGGTTATACATCTTGTCTTCCTCAATGTTATTTAACACTTCATGATACAAGACAGTTACTGTCTTACGAACCTCTACAACATTGTTTTCAAACTCATTCAAAAACGATTCAGTCATAAACATTAATTTCTCAGTGTTCTCTTCATCAAGTTTACCAGACCCAAACAAAAGACCAAAAGTTCCCACTATTAAAATGTTCGCAATAACCACGAACACGATTAAGCTTATAATTTTAGTCGTCACACTTGTCCTATTTTTCGGCATAAAATCTTCCTCTCACTATGTATATTTATTATACATCATACTTCTATATATCTTCTACTTATTCAACTCAAACTAAGTTTTTTCCATTTTGACCGCGTATAGTTTACTTTAGTTTACACATGATGTCAAAAAAAAAGTCGCCAAAAGGCAACTTTTCTTAAATAATCTTCGTAAATTTTGTAATACTCTCATTTTCCCCGATAATAATAAGTGTATCACCTTTTTCAATTTTTGAGTCAGCACGAGGTATAATGATTGATTCACCACGTTTAATCGCTGAAACAATAACTTGATGTTTGTTAATTAAGTCCAGTTCAATTAACTCCTGGTTACAAATTTTATCATCCTCAACAACTACTTGAGCCATCGAATGACTTTCGTTAAGACCTAAGAAATCAACTAGTCCATCATTCATGATTCGTCTTGCAAGTCTAAACCCAGTATCGCGATCTGGGAAAATGATTTGATCAGAACCAATCTTTCTAATAATTTTTGCGTGATTTTCATCACTAACCTTAACGGTAATATTTTCAACGCCTAAATCCTTCAAAACTAATGTTGTTAAAATCGAAGCGTGGACATCTTGTCCAATTGCAACAATAACTTGATCAAAATTAGTAATCCCTAACTGTTTTAAAGCATCCTCATTAGTTGAATCTGCTACTACAGCATGTGAAGCGATTTGAGCAATTTTATTTACTATCTCTTTGTTTTTATCAATAACTAGAACATCGCATCCATCAGCAATAAGTGTTCTTAGAACAACTTCACCAAATGAACCTAGTCCAATTATAGCTACTTCTTTTTTTGACATACTTTGGCCTCCCAATCTCTAAACAATATTATATTATCACAAATCAAATATAAGGACAACTTAAGATAGTTTCTTAGGCCTTAATGTATTATAATATTAATGAGGAAAGGAAGTGTGTAAATGAAAAAAATCGGACAAAATATCATCTTTTTTATTTTCGCATTCATCCTGTTATTTTTGGGTATTGGAAGACTTAATTCTACAAAACTTAAGGTTGAGGAGTCAAGAATTTATGTTGGAAGTATTCCTAACTCTTTTGTTGGTACTAAGCTTGTTCATATTTCTGATTTTCATATCGAATGCGATGATAAATTATCAAAACTAAAAAAGGTAGTCAGTGAAGTAGCTGACATTGAGCCCGATATCTTAATTATAAATGGAGATTTTGTGATGGGAAACTGTGGAATTGACTTTGATAATGATGTGGCAAAAGAGCTCAAACCTCTTGATGAAATTGTATGGAAGTTTTATACAATAGGTGATGAAGATAAACAATCTACTAAAACAATATTGAATGGTGCAGAATTCACTTTACTAAACAATAAACTTTTCACTTTATATAATAAGGAGGGAGATGCTCTTGATATTGTAGGAGTCTACCCATCTAGTCATAACATTGAACTAAAGAATTCAGCGACGACTTTATTGTTTTCGCATCAACCAGATCATTTATCTAATGTTGATTTAAGTCAAGTTGATATTGCCTTCACAGCACATACGCATGTTGGTAAAATTTATGTCCCTTTTTACAAAGGGATAATCTCAACAGAAGGTGCATCAAGTATTGGTTATCAACCATTTGAAAAAGTTGGTGGTCTTGAAATATACACGTCGCGTGGCGTTGCGACTTCAGGATTTCAAATTAGATACTTTAATGATCCAACTATTCATTTTTACCGCCTAGATAATAAATAAGAGCCGATCTTAACGATCAGCTCTTTTTGTTATGTATTTAATAAGATACTCAATAATACTGACAATTAAAATTAAAATTAAAGTCCAGGCAAATAAAGTATCTATGTTTAAATTAAGTCTTTCCAAGTATAAGATGTATCCAATACTATTTTTGGTTTGACTTAACATCTCAGCCATTACTAGCACTTTTATTCCTAACCCTAAAGACTGAATCAAAGAGGTAAGTAAAAATGGTGAGATTAATGGCAAATAAACCATCGGGATCAAGCGGATATCAAATCCATAAAATACCGCCATGACATCTTTGTAATCATTGTCGATACTATTTAACCCATTAACAACACTTTCATAAATGACTGGAAGTATCACCAACAACGTGATAACATATGGCGCTTTTTGATAACCAAACCATATCAATAACACAATGATTATTGACGCAACTGGCAAGGTTCTAACAGCAGTTATGATTGGTCTTATAAGGAAGTCGAAACTTTGACTCAATCCTCCTAGAAGTCCCAAAACAACCCCTAGAACAAACGCTATTGTCAATGAGACAAACAATCTGTACAATGTCGTCAAAATAATCCTTAAACTGTCATAATCACTTATCAAGGTGATAAGTTCACTTAATACATCAAATGGATTAGGTAAAATAATGGCATTATCAACAATCATACTAAAAAGAAGCCATAGTATGAAAATTGCAACAACACTAATAAGTGTATACTTACTCTTCTTCATAAAGACTCCCTTCAATTTGTTATTTTAAGTAAAAATCAGCGTCTGGTAACGTTTCCCCAATTAACTTGGGATTAAGATTCATAATCTCATTAAAGTATACCTCAAGTTGCTCTTGAGAGTCAATTGCACTTACATACTTTAAGTTAGAACCCATAACTGCTTTTTTAACAACCATACCCGGTAACCCAAACTCAATAGCATCAGCATACTCTGCTAACATATCACCATCAGTGTTTGCAAACTCAATAGAAGTTTTAACAGCATCAAGATAATTCATTACAAACTCTTTGTTTTTTTCAACCAACTCTTTTGAAACAAAGATTCCAGCTTGAGGAATTACTTCTTCACCACTGATTTTTGACCACTCTTTTTGTAAATCAATAGTCGTGATTTCTTTTTTAGTTTTTGCAACTGTTAAGATTGGCTCAGCCAATAATCCAATTGTTGCTTTACCTGTTAGAAGTTCAACCTGAACATCACTTACACTGTTTACATAACGAATTGTTACGTCATCATAAACACCCGCAGCTTTTAACACTGATGTTAGCACAACATCTGGTGTTGCATTTTTACCAAAGGCAACAATTTCTTTTCCTTTTAACTCGTCAATTGTAACAACACCTTCTGTACTAGCAAGGTAGTTTGCACCCCATGCAACAACTGCAGCCAACTGATAGTTTCCACTAGCGTTATACATCTTAGCACCTAAGTTTGTTGGTGCTACAATAATGTCATGTGACTTGGATGTGAACGCAGCAACTAATGGATCTGCTCCAATAACTACTTCAATCTCATATTCAGAGCCATCTAATAACACAGGCTTTTCCTTAATCACTTCGATATGAGTCATCGCTGGTCCACCAAATGGAACGATAACCTTTGCATTTACTGGTTCACTCTTAGGTGAACAAGCAACTAATAACATAATTGATAAAACGGTTAATACTGATATAATTTTTCTCATAATAAAAACTCCCTTCACCGATATTATAACGTACTTAATTGCATACAATTGTAACAATTGTTACGTTTTGTTTGCTTTTGTACTTTTTTTCACATATAATCTAATTGGTGATAAATATGGTAAAAAGAATTAAAAATGTACAATTATTTAAAGGCGTTACAGAAGATATGATAGCTTATTACATTGATAACAATGAGATTACATTTAAAGAATACGCCCAAGGTGATACCATTGCGTTTGAAGGGGATGAATGTACCAGTCTTGGCTTGTTGCTTGATGGAAGATTAATTGTTGAAAACATTTATTTTGATGGGTCCACACATTTAATCAGAGTAATCAATAAGAATGAGATTTTTGGTGATGCTTTATTTCTTAACGAAATCAATAACTCGTACCCTGCAACTATTGTTGCTGAAACTGATGTCCTAGTAGGAAGTATTGACTTTGTTGACTTCAAGGCCATGCTATTCACCAATCAAAAACTTCAGGAAAACTTCTTTACTCAAATATCGAACCGTGTCATTAACTTGTATACTCGAATTAAGTTTGTTAGTCAAAACACTACAACTAAAAAACTTATCTATTTTTTACTAGATGAGAGTAATTCAAGAAACCAGTTTTCAATTTCCTTATCACAAACCAAATTAGCAAATTACTTATGTACTTCTAGAATGAGTTTACATCGTTCGTTAAAAGAGTTAGAGGACAAAAAGATTCTTACTTTTAAGAAAAAAACGTTTACGATACTAAATCGTGAGGCGATGATTGAAATATTAAATAACTAAAAAAAGCACTTTGTGCTTTTTTATTTTCTATTTGATTTCCTCAACAAGCCTATCATACTTAACAAGATGATAATGATTCCTGAAAAATTAAAGACTGTTAGTATTTTTTTCACGTTTTTTTCCTCTAAAAAATTTTGCAATTGAAAAGAGTGGATCAATAGTACTTCTGAATCCATAAAACAAAAAACCAAAAACAAGTGGGTAAGTAAGAAATTGCATCAATAATGCCTTTGCACCAGAAAACGTAACACCACCAATTCCAACATTGGGAACGACACCAAACACAAAATTCACTGCAGTAAAAAACCAAATAATAAAGCCAGTAATGGCACCATTCTTAAATGTTTTTGCTATATCAAAATCCATATTTCTCCCCCAATTCTTCTTTATTAATCATCAAGTTTAGAACATTATACTCTTTCCTCCCTAGCCAGAATACTCTCTCCCCTTTTCCAGCTCTGAAATAATAAGATAGTGACTTCCATTTAGGTAAAATTGAAAGGTTGTATTTATCAAGTCTACAAAATGAGAAGTAAATAGTATCATCCGACTCTATAATTTCATTACGTAAGTAGATGTGATCTAGATATAGAAAGAGCATGACTAGGACGGTCATAACACCTTGATATGAAAATCCAGCCATATAAAAATACCTAACATCGATAACTATCAAAAAAATGAAACCACCATACTTCAACAGACTACTCCTTACTTTGATAATTTGAACATCTTTTCTCTTTTTCAATTGAACTCGGTCAACAATAGATATCGCAACCAAAAATGCAATCAATGGTGAGCCGATAAAAAAAGCCATGTAATCAATTAATTTTGACTCACCAAATAGTATTGTTCCAAAAACGACGGTTATCATCATAAGGAAAATAACAACTCGAATCTTATAATAATCCTGTTTCATTATACCCCTCCAATAAAACAAAAAACTCAAAGATATTTCTTTGAGGGTACACCAACACTCTGAATCATCCCCCAATGAAATTATTACTACTTTATTGTACTACCTCAAATACAAAATTACTAGACTACTTAGACACTTTCATCACTTTTGATTAACTTCAACAAGGCCTTATATTCACTTTTCCTCAAGTGAAAAATCTGACTTTGATTACTTGTTTTGATATGATAAGCGTCTGCCTTTTTACTTTCTGTTATACTTAAATACTGTTTCGTCATTTTAAATCTATGTAAGACTATACTTTAGCGATTAAACAAAATGGTCCTATGCTTTAGATAGCTGTTGTATAGCTGAAAAATATACATATTGACTAAAATCGCTGCAAAACCAGGATCATTATAATTCCAAATTGCAAAAAAGACTGCACCAAAAATGAAAGAATAGAAAGTTAGATCTTTGATGTTTACTTTTATCATTTGGTACTGCCCTTCTTTTTCAACCTTTTTTAAATACAACTCTTGGTTGAGGATATTGACTCCATTTATAACTGAAAGTAAAAATATTGAAACCCAGTAAAATTCTCTCATATAAAAAAGAACAATTGATATAACAACAAGGTTAATCCATATACTAATTCTCGGTTCAATAAATCCATTTCTTAATTTTTCCATTAAGTCCCCCACTTCCTTCACTTTTCATTTTACGCTTCTAAAAGAAAAAATGCTAGATAAAATCTAGCATTTTTTTATACAAACATCATCAATGTAATTAGTGTTAATCCTAGCACAAATACTCCGATGTGATAATAATATGAAATTTTCTTATCAACATTTGTGCCTAGGTAGTCATTAGTTTTTACTAACATAATAGCCCCTCCTTCAAATGTTATCAATTGTTACAAGAACATCATAATCAAAATTAAGATAAATCCTAAAACAAATACACCACTATAGTAACCCCATAAAACTTCACCTTCAAAAGCGAGCTCATGTAACTTGTTACCATCTTCAACTTCTTTTGTGTCGGTTACTGTATGACAGTTTGTACAAACAACAACTGACTTTTTCTCATTAATGAACAGTGGCATCATAAATGAATGTGTATATCTTACACTTGGTGTCACAATTTGCTCAGTACATTCGCACTCGACACATTTACTAATATCAACATTTTTGCTTTTTAATACCTTTTCTCTAGTTCCAAATAACATAATACAGCCCTCCTTAAAAAGTAAATTATATATATAGCATACAATAAACAGTTAAGCCGGGTCAAATCTCAGACTTTATAAAATTGCGCAAAATCAACTTGTGCATCAAAAAAAGAGATGCTGTCGCATCTCTTAAAATGATTAGTCTTCGTGATAGAATTCTTTTTTAGCGTATGTTGTATGTAAGTGTTTGTGAGCAGAATGTGATCCTGGTTCACCAAATAAATCAGCATAAATTGCTTTAATAGCAGGAGATTCATGTGATTTTCTTAATGGTAATGCAGCATCTTCAGCATACAATACTTTTGCTCTTTCAGCACGTACATCAATTTTTTCATAAATGTTAGCAGGCATGATTGGTTGTCCACCACCATTTACACATCCACCAGTACATCCCATGAACTCAACAAAGTGATATTGTTTATCAGTTGTTCTAAGGATTTCCATGAATTCAATAATCGCAGCTCCACCATGTACAACAGCAATATTAATTTCTTGACCAGCGATTGTTAAAGTAGCTTCTTTAATATCTTTGATACCACGAACTACTTCAAAATCTAATCTTTCTAAATCTTTACCTTCTAGAATTTCAGTTACTGTACGTAATGCTGCTTCCATTACCCCACCAGTAGCACCGAAGATATTACCAGCACCTGTAAATTGTGCTAATAGTCCTTTAGGTTCAAATCTTTCTAATTTTTCAAAGTCGATACGCTTACGCTTGATTAAACGTGCAAACTCACGAGTTGTGATAACGATATCAACGTCTCTGATTCCATCAACTTCCATTTGTGGGCGGTTCGCTTCATTTTTCTTAGCGATACAAGGCATGATAGAAACAACTTTGATTTTCTTAGGATCAATGTTATGTTTTTGTGCCCAGTATGACTTGATTGATGCACCAGCCATTTGTTGAGGAGACTTACAAGTTGATAAGTGTTCTAAGTATTCAGGAGCGTATTGCTCGATGTAACGAATCCATCCTGGTGAACAAGAAGTAAACATTGGTAACTTCCCACCATTTTGAATTCTGTTTAATAACTCAGTACCTTCTTCCATGATTGTTAAGTCAGCACCAAAGTTAACGTCAGCGATATCATCAAATCCTAATGCTTTAAATGCACCATACATTTTTCCTTCAACATTAGTTCCGATAGGCATACCGAACTCTTCACCTAAAGCAGTTCTGATTGAAGGTGCAGCCATTACAACTGTTAATACATCTTCATCATCTAAAGCTTCTAAAGTTGCTTCAATTCCATCTGCTTCTTTAATCGCTGCAACTGGACAAGCTTGGATACATTTACCACAGTAGATACATCCACTATCTTCCATAGAGTGCATGTTAGCAGGCCCTACGATAGTTTCAGCACCACGATTGTTGAATGCTAAGATGTCTAATCCAGCTTGTTTAGAACAAGCAGAGATACATCTACCACATAATGTACATTTACCACTATCTAAAACGATAGTATCAGAATCAGTTGTTACGATTCTTTCATTTTTTTCATAATTGTTATCTTCTCCGATTGAGTTATCTACATCGAAGTATCTTAATAAATCTAAGAACTCACAGTTATGTTCACGAGTACATTTCCAGCACTCAAATATATGATTAGCAGCCGTTAATTCTAAGTTTTGTTTTACAGCAGTTTTAACACGTTTTGTGTTTGTTTTAACAACCATTCCATCGTGGATTGGCATTTTACAAGAGTTCTTTAACGTTCTTTGTCCTTCAATTTCTACAGCACATACACGGCAGTTTGAATCTTCATGAAGACCTTCCATGAAACATAATCTTGGAATATAAATTCCATTCTCTTCTGCAGCTTTTAAGACTGTATAATTACTAGGTACTTCTAACTCTTGACCATTTATAGTAATTTTCACTTTTTCCATCTCTACACTCCTTATCTTACTTCGATCGCATCTACTGGACATGCTTTTACGCAAGCCCCACATTTAATACACGCAGCTTGGTTGATTGTATGCATTTCTTTAACTTTACCATCAATACAGTTAACTGGACAGTTTCTAGCACATTTAGTACATCCAATACAGTTATCTAAAATATAGTAACTTGTTAATTCTGTACACACACCAGCAGGACATTTTTGTTCTGTAACGTGAGCTTCATATTCAGCTCTAAAGTGTTCAATTGTTGATAACACTGGGTTTGGAGCAGTTTGTCCTAAACCACATAGAGATGAATCTTTAATCATATGAGCTAACTCTTCTAATTTGTCGATATCTTTAAGTGTACCTTTACCTTCAGTAATGCGCACTAAGATTTCGTGCATGCGTTTTGTTCCTTCACGACAAGGTGTACATTTACCACATGACTCTTCAACAGTAAAGTCTAAGAAGAAACGAGCAACGTCGACCATACAGTTATCTTCATCCATTACGATCATCCCACCTGATCCCATCATTGAACCTAACTCAACTAAGTTATCAAAGTCAATCGGAGTATCTAAGAATTCTTCTGTTAAGCATCCACCAGATGGTCCACCAGTTTGAACTGCTTTAAATTTACGCCCATTAGGAATTCCTCCACCTACTTCGAAGATTACTTCGCGTAAAGTTGTTCCCATAGGCACTTCTACTAAACCAGTGTTTACAATTTTTCCACCTAATGCGAATACTTTTGTTCCACTACTTCTTTCAGTACCAATATTTTTGAACCAGTCAGCACCACGTAAGAATACTACTGGAATATTTGCTAATGTTTCAACATTGTTAATGATTGTTGGTGCATCCCATAAACCTTTATTCGCTGGGAATGGTGGTTTATTTCTAGGCATACCACGTTCACCTTCGATTGATGCGATTAATGCAGTTTCTTCACCACATACGAATGCACCAGCTCCAAGACGTACTTCAAGTTCGAAGTCAAATCCTGTACCGAAAATGTCTTTTCCTAATAATCCTAACTCACGAGCTTGTTCAATAGCGATTTCTAAACGTTCAACTGCAATTGGGTACTCAGCACGAACATAGAAATAACCTTGATTAGCTCCGATAGCGTAACCACAAAGTGCCATTGCTTCAATAACAGAATGTGGGTCACCTTCTAAAATTGCACGGTCCATGAATGCTCCTGGGTCTCCCTCATCAGCATTACATAAAACGAATTTTTGATCTGTTTCATTATTTGCAGCAAACTGCCATTTTAAACCAGTAGGGAATCCTCCACCACCGCGTCCACGTAAACCAGACTCTTTAACAGCATCGATCACTTCTTGAGGTGTTTTTTCAGTTAAACACTCACCTAAAGCTTGGTAACCATCACGAGCAATATACTCATGAATATCAAATGGGTTAATTACACCACAGTTACGTAATGCAATACGTCTTTGTTTAGCGTAGAATTTAATATCATTAAATCCTTTTACTGTACCAGCATCAATTGTTTCTTCAAATACTAAATCTTTAACGATTCTTCCTTTGTATAAATGCTCTTCACAGATTTTTGATACATCGTCTAATTTTACTTTAGCGTAGAAAGTTTCATCTGGATAAACGATAACGATTGGACCTTTTTCACATAATCCAAAACAACCAGTTAAAACTACACCTACCTCATCTTGTATACCTAAAGCAGTTAATTGTTTTTCAAATTCAACTTTTAAGTTTTGTGAACCGCTTGATAAACAACCAGTACCACCACAGATAAGCACTTGAGCTCTTTCTAACATATTAATCCTCCATCAATTTAACTAAATTATTTTTTCATTAATTCTTCAACAATCTCACCGTTCATTAAGTGTTTTTCTACGATTGTGATAACGTCTTCTTCTTTTAAGTTAATGTAAGTAGTTTTCTTACCTTCAACATCAATAACATCTAACATTGGTTCCATATCACATTGACCAACACAACCAACTTGTGTTACAACAACGTCATCTAAACCTTTTTCACCAACAAGTTCAACGAACTTATTTAACACTGGTCTTGCTCCTGCAGCAATTCCGCACGTAGCCATACCAACAGCAACACGGTAACCATCTTTAGTTTGGCGCATGTTCACTTTTTTGTTTGCTTCTTCTTTTAATTTTTTTAAATCAGCTAACGACTTCATATTAATTCTCCTATTCCTTAATATTTTCTAATCCCTCATCAATATAACCCTTAATCCACATCATTACGTCGTACTCTGTTAAAGGCACACCTTCAAGGGCTTCGTTTATCTCTCGTGTATCAACTTTAAACTCGTTACCATTATAAGTATGTTGATACAAAATATCACATTTCTCATCATTGATCATGATTAAGTAAATTGTATCTCGCATATTCCCAAGCGGTGCTCTATCAATATGTGAGTGTTTAAATTTTGCTGTTACCTTTGTCCCTACATTAACTTGTGATTCTAGGTTAAAACTCCCATGAGCTAGGTTACATGCTAATTCAAGAAGTGATAACCCTAGCCCTACTTTTCTAGTAGTTCTTGATGTATAGAAAGGATTCCTTACTTTAAGTACTGTTTTTTCATCCATTCCATAACCATTGTCCTCAATTGTTATTGTAAGTTCATCTTTAATGGTATCTTCATCAATCAAAATCTTGATTAAGGTTGATTCAACCTTGAGAGAGTTTTGAACAATATCTAATATGTGTAATGACAGTTCATTCATATTATTTACCAAAGAACTTAAAGAATCCATCGATTGATTTCTCTTCTAATTCCATAAAGTTCACTCTTTCATTAAGATCAATTATTGAATGACAATCAGAGTTTTTAAAAACTCTTTTGTCTTTGATGATTGAATACTCTTGCTTAAAGACTTCAACATCAGTATTTTTCGTGATTTCAATCGCATCAAACAGCTCTAAGTTGCCTTCATTTACCATCTTAATCGCTGAAGAACCTAATCGGTCAACATGGGCTAAGATAATTATGCAATCTAGAGAGTTTGCATAGTTGAGAAAACCATCAAATGTAATCTCTAAATCGGCTAAAAGTAAATAACTTAAGCAACATGTTGCTTCATCATAGATGTTAGTAATTACTTCTTCACGCCATTTTGTCGCGTCAAAATCTTTTTTTATTAAATTGTTTTCGATATACTGATCAAACTTATACGCTTCTTCTAAGCTTCTAAAGTAACACAGTATATGGGCTCCTTCAACTTGAACCTCCATCCCAGGTATTAAGATAAAATCGTAACTTTCTGCGATTTCGACAAGTGCTTCATACTGTTTAACAGAGTTATGGTCAGTAACACTAATTAAATCTAAGCTGTTAAGCATTGCCATATTCAAGATATTATTAGGAGTCATTAGTTCATCAGCACAAGGACTTAAAACACTATGGATATGTAAATCGTATGCTAGTTTCACCTAAGACCCATTTCTGCAAGTGTCAATATAATATCGACTGCATTAAGTTTTGTTAGTAAAACTGCTACTTCTTCACTATCCGCCCTCTTGATAAACTCTTCATTTACTCTCAGATCATCTGGTATAATCACACATCCTAAATCTAATAACGATGCAACAGCCAAGGTATTTAGATTATTATGAACTGTGATAAACACATTGTCTTCTTTTGCTTTAGCCATTGCATGACTTAGCAAATCACATGTATACATTCCTTTAAGGTTTCTGTCAGTACCTACATTATTTGCTAATGTGAACTTCTCGCTTACTAAGATATCTTTTACTTGCATAAATTAAATCCTATTTTTAAGATTGTTCCTTCAGGTGATGATTGAATATCAAAATCATCTGCACTCGCTTTAATGTTTGGTAATCCCATTCCAGCCCCAAATCCATTTTCTCTTGCATATTGACTTGCAGTTGAGAATCCATGAGTTAAGGCATCTTTAATACTTGGAATACCAGGCCCCTCATCTTTAAATGTAATTTCTAAATAATCGTTGTCTAATACTACAGTAGCACTTCCACCATGTGAATGGATTACAACGTTAATTTCTGATTCATATGCAGCAATAGCTACACGTCTTACGATTGATCTATCTACACCACGACTCTTTAATTCTTTTTTGATCGTACTTGAAACGATACCTGCTTCTGTTAAACTATCGCATGATATTGCAAACTCCATCAGCAGTACACTCCTCGATCCCTTTCAGTCCTGCAGTAAATAGTTTACCACTAGACGAATACATTCCTAAGTTAGAACCTAGTAAAAGAATATCTGAATCTGTTGCTAAATCAATCATTGCTTGTGTTGGTTGTTTTCCTCTTACTAACACTACAATATCAATATCGAGCATTTCTGCTGTTCTTACTGATTGGTTTGTAGCTAACCCTGTTATTAAAAGTCCCATCTCTCCAGCTTCATCAACAGCACGGCGAACCAACATTAAGGCATCACTCATTAAATCTGCACAAAATGCATATTGAATGTTTTTGCCTTGTTTACATACCTCAGGATTAAAAACTTCACAATTTAGAATTTCCTTTAGTTGATCTAATTGCATATTATAAGTACTTTTGTACAGCTTTCTTTGTTTCTGGAATATCTACGTTACCAAATACTTCTTCGTTAACTGTAAATACTGGTGCTAAACCACATGCCCCAATACATCTTGTTGCTTCTAGTGTGAATTTGTAATCCTCTGAAGTCTTACCTACTTTTAGTCCTAAATCATTACTAATCGTATTTAAAATGTCTTGCGATCCACGTACATAACAAGCAGTTCCCATACATACCGAAATAACATGGTCACCTTTTGGAGTAAGTGAAAATTGTGAATAGAATGTAACAACACCGTTAATTCGGCTTACTGAAACACCTAATTCTTTTGAAATAATTTTTTGAATCTTTAATGGTACACAATCAAAGATTTTTTGTGCATCATGTAAAGTTGGCATTAACGGACCTGGTTGTGCTTTATGTTTAGCAATTGTCTCCATTAATGCATCCATATTTTCTTGAGTGAAAATATCTTTAGCCATAATTATCCTCCTTATTGTGAAAAATCTCACTATAATCTACAAAAAAATATATAAATATATTTGTACTCTCATATTATAACTTATATGGGGTATTTTGCAATGTTTTGCAAGACATTTGCACAGTAATCGCGTTCTTTTTTTTATATCTTTATAAATAAAATATATTTTAATCTAATATTCATAAAACCCCTATATAATAAGGGGTATTTAGGGGTTGTACACCTCCAGAAGTTAGTCCCAACTAACAAAAAAGTTACCCAAAAATTGAATTGAGTCACACTTAATTGCACTGCTATACAATTGAGTTGTCCCCATAAAAAAACTAGCAATAAATTGCTAGTTCTTTACTTAGTATTTATCAAAATCTAAATCGTTTAACGAAATGTGTAAACTTTCATCTTCTGATTCACTTTTTAACTCATCAACACTCGATATTGCCTTCATAACATTAGCGTTAAGTTGATGAGATGAATTTGGTTGCCCTTTTAGTTTGAAAGTTGCCACTTGAGCTTTGAGCATAGATGCTTGTCCACTTAACTCTTCACTTGCTGCTGCAGTTTCTTCGGCTGTTGCACTCGTTGTTTGAACAACATCAGATATTTGATTAATACCACTATTGATTTGTTCAACTCCCATTGCTTGTTCTTGTGAAGCCGTTGCAATTTCAGCGACAAGAGTAGAAGCTTGTGCTACCCCATCTACAATTTGATTCAAGGCCACAGCTGTTTCATTGGCAATTGTCGTTCCATCTTCAACTTTCTTCATTGACCCTTCAATCATATCGGTTGTTTCTTTAGCCGCATTCGCGCTTCTTGCAGCAAGGTTTCTAACCTCTTCTGCAACAACTGCAAACCCTTTACCATGTTGACCTGCACGCGCTGCTTCTACAGCTGCATTTAAAGCAAGAATATTTGTTTGGAAAGCAATGTCGTCAATTACTTTTATTATCTTATTGATGTTTACAGATGATTCATTTATTCCCTCCATTGCTTTTAACATTTCTTTCATGCGATCATTACCTCGTACAGCAAACTTCTGTGCTGTACTCGTTATATCTTCTGCTTTTTCAGCATTTGCAGCATTTTGACGTGTTTGTGCCGCAATTTGTTGAATAGATGCTGTTAACTGTTCTACAGAACTTGCTTGCTCTGTAGCACCTTGGCTTAAACTCATACTTGAGTCACTCACTTGAGTTGAGCCCGATGCCACTTGATCAGAGGCATTGTTAATATTTGTCATCACTTCATTCATGTTATAAGCCATTGCCTTAAATGAGTTGGCTAAGTCACCTATCTCATCTTTTGAATTAATTTCAATTTGAACATCTAAGTTACCATCTTTGATTTCGCCAGCAACTTTCATTAGCTTACTGATAGGATTTTTAATAATACGACTGATAAATAAACCTAACCCTACGGCAAGTGCTACACCAATAACAGAGAAAATGATAATCATCGACTTTGCAGCCGTTACACCATTGCTAGCATTCACTGTAATTTCAGTCGTTAGCACATCCAAATCTGCCTTAGCATCATCCAGGTCAGCTGTAATGACATTTAGAGAATGCTCAGTCATCTCATTAAATGCATCATCTGCTTGTTTTGCTAAGTTGTCCATCTCCACTAAAGTTGCAAGTACAACTTCCATATTAACTAATGTAATATTGTCATATATACTCATCGCATTACTAACACCACGACCTGATAGAATCGAGTTGTTGATACTGATTGCACTTTCATGAACATTATGATGAACTTCATGAATTGATTCAATCAAACCACGCATTTCAGAACTTCTAGGGTTGTAGTTTTCTAACCATGTTCCCAAACCACATTGCGTGGAGTCAAGTTGTCCTGTAAAAGAGCGTTGTTTAACAATGTCTTGTAATAAAGTCCCAATCCATGCATGATGGTCTCTTTGTTTTAAACCTATCTCATACCTAACATTTGCTGGATCATCAATACCAATTTCATCCATTGCCTTAGACATAGTAATAAAGGTTTGATGAGCAATTAACCACTCTTGTAAAGAGGCTTCTGCTAATACTAACATTTCGTCTTCTTTATTACTTAAATTTATCTTTTGTAATTCCTCAACACTTTCTTGTAAATGGTGTTCAAGTTCGGTAATTTCACTATATACTGTTAAACGATCTTCATAAGCTAATTTTGGTGATAACAATAAATTATCACGCTCTGAAATCGCAGTAACTCCTTCTTCTATTTCAAGTAAATACCTCACACTTGGTAAATCTTCTCCTCCAATTGAATCTGTATATCTATACCCTACTAAACCTATTATCCCCGCAATTAAAGCAACTATTACGAAAGAGACAATTAGCTTAGTAGCAATCCCCATATTGTTAATTGCTTTCACTAATCTTTCCTCCTATTATTCGCTTTCCATTTTGATATCATTTAATTCATTTTGACTGAGTAACTCATCACAATCAAGTATTAGTGTGACTACATCATCACTTTTTCCAACACTCTTGATAAAACTTTTTCCATTAGTTGTCATTGCTGGTGGTGCTACTATGTTGTCTTCTGCAATGCTCAACACTTCAGAAACCTCATCAACAATTATTCCAATTGAAACATTGTGTATGTCAATAACGATTATACAAGTTCTATCATTGTATGGAATCGGTTCTTTCTTGAACTTAAGTCTGGCATCCATCACCGGAATTATCTTCCCCCTTAAATTCATGATCCCTTTTATAAAATCAGGCAGCTCAGGAACTACTGTAACAGGTTGTATTCCTACAATCTCTGTTACATACAATATCTCAATTCCATAATGCTCTTCTCCTAATAAAAAGGTTAAGAACTTTCCTTTTTGTGTGTCTTCTAACTCGATGTTACTTATTCTATCTTCACTCATATAATCACCCCTCTTATCAATCAATTCGAAGTCTATTTGAACTACTTTTAGACTTCTCTATTTAAATTGTATCGTTTTTTCTTTATTGCTGCCACTTTTTTAAACAATTATGTTTCTTCATTAAAAATTAAAACACTTACTTTACACAATAATAGATAAAAAATCTATATCAATTTTATCCAATCAAAAAAACTGGCAATTATGCCAGCTTTTTATTCTAATACTTGTCAAAATCATTATCACTTAATGATATGCTTAATTGCTCATTATTATTTAATTCACTTTCCGGTTTAATCTCTTTTAAAGCGGTTAAGACATCATGCCCAACTTGACCAAATGAACTTGCTCTCCCTTTTAACTTAAAGGTAGCAACTTGTGATTTAAGCATTGCTGCTTGTCCACTTAACTCTTCACTAGCTGCTGCTGTTTCTTCTGCTGTTGCACTTGTTGTTTGGACAACATCTGAAATTTGTGTGATTCCGTCTTTTATTTGCTCTACACCCATCGCTTGTTCTTGAGATGCAATCGAAATTTTTGCAACAAGATCTGACGCCTCACTAACTCCTTCAACGATTTGATTTAGTGCCTCGGCAGTTTCATTAGCAATTCTTGTTCCACCTTCCACTTTTTGAATTGACCCTTCAATCATATCTGTTGTTTCTTTTGCTGCATTGGCACTTCTTGCTGCAAGATTTCTAACTTCTTCAGCTACAACTGCGAACCCTTTACCATGTTGACCTGCACGTGCTGCTTCAACAGCAGCATTTAATGCTAAGATATTTGTTTGGAATGCTATATCATCAATCACTTTAATAATCTTACTAATGTTAGCTGATGATTCATTAATATCAGCCATCGCCTCTAACATATCTTTCATTTGCGCATTACCTTTTTCAGCAGAGGATTGTGCTACTCTTGCTTTTTCAACAGCTAGTTCCGCATTATCAGCATTTTGAGTTGTCTGTGATGCAATCTGCTCAATCGATGCTGTTAACTCTTCAATTGAACTTGCTTGTTGAGTTGCACCCTGACTTAAACTCATACTTGAGTCACTTACCTGACTTGATCCCGCTGATACTTGTTCTGAGGCTGAGTTAATACTTGTTAAGACTGTATTAATATTATTTGTCATCTCTCTAAACGAATCAGCTAATTGACCTATCTCATCTTTTGAGTCATAATCAACTGTTGCCGTCATGTCCCCTTTAGCAATTTCTTTAGAGGCCGCATTAATTTTGATGATAGGTTTCGCTAATGTACGTCCAATATAAAGAGCAATCAATAACGAAACAATAGCAGCAAACAATGATGTTACAACAATCATTTGACCCAATGTGTTTTGTGCTGCATACATTTCACTTAAAACTGGTGCTGCAACTAGAGTCCAACCATTTCCGAGTTTGTAGAATGCTCCAGCTTTCTTCTCACCGTCAAACTCATATTCGTCAAACCCTTGTTGTTGTGTTTGATCCAAGAATGTCTCGCCAATAAACTCATATTTACCATCTTCATCTGTATATATATTTCTTATTTCATCATCAGGATGGTAAACAATCGCACCATTTGGAGTCACCAAGAATACATATCCATTGTCATAAATTTTTACATCTTTCAATAGATTTTGGAACCCACCCAAACTGTAATCAATCGCAGTAATTCCAACAATCTCATCTTGATACTTCAATGATGTCCCATAAGAAACAACTAATTGTTCTCCCTTACCATCTTCATAATCCCAATAATAAGGTGTACTCCAGTAATCTACGTCATTTGCGTAGGAAATATAAAACCAATCTCCATTATCTTCGGAGTATCCTGTTGTATCTAGACCAAAACGCACCTTGTTAAACTGCGCAGTACCAGTCCTACGATTTGAGTAGGCATTTTCTGGAATAAACGTTGATGAAAAGGCCGTATACTCTGATATCAATGACTCGATATCTGCATTTTTAATTGCGAAGTTTAATCCAACATCTCCAAATCCTGCTTGTGCTTCAAAATTATTGGCATAGTCTTCATATTGATTCATATAATCAGCATAAATATTTGACTTTATTGCTGTAACGATTTCAATTTCCTTTAAATCCTTATCTAATTGCTCACCATAATAAGCCACTAAATTAACTAAGTAGTCTTGAGTTACTTTTTTCATTTCATTTCTACTCATTGTGTATGAGATTGCACCGATCAGACCAGAGGCAACCATCACACAAGCCGCAATGGCTAACATTATTTTTTGTGATATTCTCTTCATTCTAAGTCCTCCTATACTTTTTCTTCAGTTTTGATTTGTTTTAACTCACTATCGTTTAGTAACATATCACAATCTAAGATCAGTGTGACGTGCTCTTCACTTTTTCCGATGTTTTTAATAAACCCATTCCCTGTAGAGGCCATATTAGGTGGATCTACAATATCATCATCATTAATGATAAGAACTTCTGAAACTTCATCAACGATGACACCTATAGAAGAATCTTTAACATTAATCACGATAATACAGGTTCTTTCATTGTATTCTTTCGGTTCTTTCTTAAATCTTAGTCTAGCATCCATAACTGGGATTATCTTTCCACGTAAGTTGATAATTCCTTTTATGAAGTCAGGTAATTCTGGAACAACCGTTATCGGTTGCAATCCTACTATCTCTGTAACATACAATATCTCGATACCATAAAATTCCTCACCAATCATAAAGGTTAAGAATTTTCCTTTTTGGGTATCTTCTAACTCGTTAACACTTACATTTAATCCTTCAGTCATGTAACCACTCCTTCTTAAATTAAGTCTATATAAAAAAGCAAACTGGGGCTATGCCCCCAGTTTGTCTATTTATTAGTATTTATCAAAATCTGTGTCACTTAATGTTATTTTTAATGACTCATTTTGCTTTTCTTGTGAAGTATCAATACTTCTTATTGCATTCATTACATCACTTCCGATATGTCCTAATGAAGTTCCATTACCACGTATTTTAAATGTTGCAACTTGCGATTTAAGCATTGCAGCTTGTCCGCTTAATTCTTCACTGGCTGCTGCTGTTTCTTCTGCTGTTGCACTTGTTGTTTGAACAACATCTGAAATTTGTGTGATACCATCTTTAATTTGATCAACACCCATTGCTTGTTCTTGAGATGCGATTGAAATCTGAGCCACCAACTCTGAAGCCTCACTTACACCTTCAACAATTTGATTAAGTGCTTCTGCAGTTTCGTTGGCAATTTTTGTCCCACCTTCAACTTTTTGAATTGATCCTTCAATCATGTCAGTTGTCTCTTTAGCAGCATTCGCACTTCTTGCAGCAAGATTTCTTACTTCTTCTGCTACAACTGCAAACCCTTTACCGTGTTGACCCGCACGAGCAGCCTCAACAGCTGCATTTAAAGCAAGGATATTTGTTTGGAACGCAATATCATCAATGACTTTAATGATTTTACTGATGTTAGCCGATGATTCATTGATATCAGACATCGCAACTAACATATCTTTCATTTGTGAGTTTCCTTGTTCAGCAGATACTTGAGCCACTTTAGCTTTTTCTACTGCTAGTTCTGCATTATCTGCATTTTGTGCAGTTTGATTTGCAATTTGCTCAATTGATGCAGTTAACTGCTCAATTGAACTTGCTTGTTCTGTTGCACCTTGGCTAAGGCTCATACTTGAATCACTAACTTGACTTGAACCAGCTGATACTTGTTCAGATGCAGAATTAATACTTGTAAGTACTGTATTAATGTTATGTGTCATTTCTCTAAACGATTCTGCCAACTGACCAATTTCATCTTTAGAACGATAATCAACTGTCGCCGTTAAATCACCCTTGGCAATCTCTTTTGCAGCTTCATTAATCTTGATAACTGGTCTAGCTAAAGTTCGACCAATATAAAGTGCAACAAATAATGAAACAACAGCTGCAATTAATGATGTTAACACAATTATTTGACCTAAAGCGTCTTGAGCAGCATACATTTCTTTTACAACTGGTGCAGCTACTAAAGTCCACCCATTACTTAATTTGTAATATGCTCCAACTTTTTGATCACCATCGTGTTTATATTCTTCAAAACCAGATTTATCTTTTGCTTCAACAAACTTTTCTCCGATGAAATCGTACTTTCCATCTTCATCAGTATAAACATTTCGCATTTCTGGATTTGGATGGTAGATTAATGACCCATCATTACTTAAAAGGTAAACATATCCGTTATCATAAATCTTTACGTCTGCTAGAACAGATTTAAATCCCTCTAAACTGAAATCTAATCCAGTTATACCTTCAATTTTGCCTTTATATCTTGCTGGGACAGTATAAGAAACGATTAGTTGCTCCCCTTTTCCATCTCCATAATCCCAATAGTAAGGTGTCGTCCAATTGTTAAGTCCTTGAGCATAAGACGCAACGAACCATTCAGCATTAGCCATAGTATATGTTTCAGTTGCATAACTCAAACGATTTGACTCAAATTCCTTACCTGAAAGTCGTTGGTTACTCCAACCATTAAACTCACCTAAAAAGTCTTTTGTATAAATTGAATACTCAGCAATTAACAATTGATCTTTTGCATTGTCTTTTGCATAACTTAATGAAAACTGAGCAAACTCTGACTGAGCTTCAACATTTGTTCCAAAGTCATCATAGTCATTCATAAACTCTTCATAAACATTTGATTTAATATATGAGTTTAGTTCTATTTCTGTAAGTGCTTCTTGTAAAGATGCACCATGATATGACACTAAGTTAACAAGATAATCTTGTGTAACTTTTTTCATTTCTCGTCGACTCATTGTGTATGTAATCGTCCCGATCAAAGCTGATGCTAAGAAAACACAGGCAGCAATGGCCAACATAATTTTTTGTGATATTCTTTTCATTGTATTTCCTCCTATTGTTCTTCTTCTGAAGTCATTTGTTTTAATTCACTATCGTTAAGTAACATGTCACAATCAAGAATTAGTGTCACATGTTCTTCGCTCTTACCGATACTCTTGATAAAACTATTTCCTGAAGAAGTCATCTCAGGAGGTGCGACGATATCTTCGTCTTTAATTTGAAGTACTTCTGAAACCTCATCTACTATAATTCCAATCGAAACATTCTTTACATCGATTACAATAATACAAGTTCTTTCATTGTACTCTTTTGGTTCTTTTCTAAATTTTAATCTTGCATCCATTACTGGGATTATTTTTCCACGTAGATTGATAATACCTTTGATAAAAACTGGTAACTCTGGCACAACAGTAATCGGTTGTAATCCAACAATCTCTGTTACATACAAAATTTCAATACCGTAGTATTCCTCACCAATTGTAAATGTTAAAAATTTCCCTTTTTGAGTATCTTCTAACTCATCAACTACTAAATTTACACTATCACTCATGTTAATCACTCCTTCTTTAGTTAAAGTCCCCAAAAACGTAAACATTAAAGTAAAAGGAAAATACTACAGTTACTCTTACTTAAAGTTTATAAGAATAAGATATTGTTTTCCAATATTTTAAACTATTTTCTTAAAAATACACCCTTATTTAAAATCAAGGCTGTTTAATCAGTCAAACAGCCTCTATTTCTTGGTTATTAGTATTTATCAAAATCATTGTCGCTTAGTGATATCTTAAATGATTCCTCTTCTTTTGATTTCTCAGTATCAATACTGTTTATCGCCTTCATGACATCATTGCTTATCATTGTATTAGTAGAGCTATGCTTTAACTTGAATGTTGCAACTTGTGACTTAAGCATTGCTGCTTGTCCACTTAATTCCTCACTCGCTGCAGCAGTTTCTTCTGCTGTTGCACTCGTTGTTTGAACAACATCCGAAATCTGATTGATTCCATCCTTAATTTGCTCTACACCAATTGCTTGTTCATGTGAAGCATTTGAGATTTCAGCAACTAATTCTGATGCTTCAAATACACCTTCAACGATTTGATTTAAAGCTTCAGCAGTTTGATTGGCAATTTTAGTACCGCCTTCAACTTTTTGAATTGATCCTTCGATCATATCTGTCGTTTCTTGAGCAGCATTTGCACTTCTTGCGGCAAGGTTTCTAACTTCCTCCGCAACTACAGCAAATCCTTTACCATGTTGACCAGCACGTGCCGCTTCTACAGCTGCATTTAATGCTAAAATGTTCGTTTGGAATGCAATATCATCAATGACTTTAATGATTTTACTAATGTTATTAGATGATTCATTAATATCTGCCATAGCATTTAACATATCTTGCATCTGTGCATTACCTTCCTCAGCTGAAGTTTGAGCACTTTTAGCTTTTGTTACGGCGAGTTCTGCATTGTCGGCATTTCTGGATGTTTGCTCTGCTATTTGCTCAATTGAAGCTGTTAATTGCTCAATAGAACTTGCTTGCTCAGTTGCCCCTTGGCTTAAACTCATACTTGAGTCACTAACTTGATGTGATCCTGCAGAAACTTGGTCAGACGCAGAGTTAATGTTTGTCATAACATCATTCATGTTTTTTGTCATTACTCTGAATGAATCAGCTAACTCACCTATTTCATCTTTAGAAGTATAATCAATGTTAACTCCTAAATTACCTTTAGCAATTTCTTTTGAAGCTGCTGTGATATCAATTACAGGTTTAGCTAATTTATATCCGATATAGAATGCAATAATTAGTGATACAATAACGGCAGCAATCGAAGTAAAGACAATAATTCTAGCTAATGAATTTTGTGCAGCATACATTTCACTAATCACTGGCGCAGCCACTAAAGTCCATCCATTATTTAGTTTCGCGTAAGCACCAACTTTGTTTTGACCACCATAAGTATACTCTTCAAACCCGCTGTCATCTTTTGCTTCAACAAATAGTTCTCCTAAAAATGCTAAATCGCCATTCTTATCTGTATAAACATTTGTAAATGTTTCGTCTGGATGATAAATAACCGCTCCATCACCAGTTAGTAAATAAACATAACCATTCTCATAAATTTTGACATCTGCAAGTAATGATCTGAATTCTTCTAAACTAAAGTCAATACCAGTAATCCCTACAGTCGTTCCTTTATATTTTAACGGCGTTGTAAATGACACAACTAATAACTCACCATTACCATTGTTATAATCCCACAAGTATGGTTCACACCAGAAATCTACAGAATGTTTCCAAGATGTATAAAACCATGCTCCCCCATTGTTATCATTGTAACTTGTCGTATCTTGAGCGTAGTGATCTTGATAGTAATCACCATTCGAACTACGTCTATTTGAGAAATTATTCAACGCTAAATATCCTGTTGGGAAAGTTGTAAAATCAGCTGTATAAAGTGGATTCATTGTGTTTTTTTCAGAAAAGTTCATCGTATACCTTCCTAGTGCCAACTGTGCTTCCTCATTTTCTCTAAAATCATCATATTGATTGATGAAGTCTGAGAATAGGTTTGACTTAATACTTACAATTGTTTCTATCTCCTCTAAATCCTGATTCAATCTTTCACTATATGAAGTTACTAAGTTCACTAAGTAGTCTTCTGATAGCTGTTTCACTTCTTTTTTACTCATTGTATACGCTATTGTTCCAATTAAGACTGAAACAATAATGACACAAACACTTATTGCAAACATAATTTTGGTTGATATTTTCTTCATATTTATTCTCCTCTTCCTTACTTCACATCTGATTTGATTTGTATTAAATCGTTCTCAGTAACTAGTTGATGACAATCTAAAATTAGTGTCACATGATCTTCACTCTTACCTATATTCTTGATATAACTAGCGCTTGATGTTGTTAAGGCAGGTGGATCGATGATGTTATCATCGCTAATACTTAAGACCTCTGATACCTCGTCGACAATCATTCCGATTGAGGTATTATGTACATCAATTACAATAATGCAAGTTCTGTCATTGTAATCCTTTGGTTCCTTCTTAAATTTTAATCTTGCGTCCAATACAGGAATAATCTTTCCTCTAAGATTAATAATTCCTTTCACAAAGAGTGGTAGTTCAGGAACAACCGTGATTGGTTGCAAACCTACAATCTCTGTAACATATTGAATTTCAATTCCATAGTACTCCTCCCCAATTGTGAATGTGAGGAATTTTCCTTTTTGTGTGTCCTCAAAGTCATTTAAGACGATACTACTATCACTCATTTGATTCACCCCTTACCTATAAGTGATTCTTAGAAATGTAAACTTCTCATTGTTTACTATATAAGTAAATTGTACCTAATCACAGGTTAAGTTACCACTATGAAACACTCGAGACGTTAAGTGAATGTACACAAATAAACACAATTATAAATAAATATCACGAATCCTAGTAAAAAGCCTTTAAAATAAGGGCTAAGTAGGGTTTCGATTAGCCTCTCTCGTTATGAAATAAAACAAAAAAGACAGATAAACTGTCTTTTAAACAACATTGATCAAGGTGTTTAACAGTGGTTTTATTCCACTGTGATCATCATTTACACTGACACTTTCTATTGATTCGACATATTTCTTCATCAACTTGGCATCATTTCGTTGAAATTTCTCAAGAACCTGACTTACTTGTTCTTCATCAGTTTCTGGAAGTAATATCATATAATGTCCTTTATCAATTGCTGAGAATGAATCAAGAACACGAGTATTTCTCTCGATGTATTTTTCAACCAACTTTGATGTTGATTCCTTATAGTCTCCTGCAACTAAAAGTGAGACAACACTAAACTTTCTACCGTACCTTTCATGTCTCAAGTACTCATATTCAAGGTTTTGCATGAAAGCATCAATTGACAAACGCTTAGTGTGATACCTCTCATCTAGTGACTTACTTGTAAACCGTATCAACTCTTTATTCTTAGACGTAGTCTTCACAATCTTTTTATACTTCAAGATAGTGTTTTTGACATTCACTTTTGGTAGATTGATGCACCATCTACCCTCTTGATAGATAAGTTCTCTATTAAAATAGTCCTCTTCAATTCGATTCAAAAGTAAATTTAACTCAATCACTTTCACTTTAAACACAACTGAAGTGTAATTACTTTGCACAAATTTTTCTATCATTTGTTTTTCACTAAAGGTATCAATACTGACATCATACTTAAGTAAATCATGTACCTGACTAATCAATTTTTGCCATGTCACAAAATCTCTTAAAAAGATTCTAGATTTATTCTTTTTACTTAATAACTCATAGGCTTTCTCATACTCTTCATTCATAATGTAAGTCATATACCGATTGACTACTTCTCTTACTGGATTAAAGGCCAGATCATAATCACTAACCCTTACACAATTATCAAACTCTTTATTATAGATAAGATGTTCTGACTTCCATTCGACAAGATATTTAAAACGCCTTTTTCGATCTATCAAGGTATGATAGGCTTCTTGTACTTCTTTAAAAATTTCCGGATCACCTTTTTTATCAGGATGGTGTTTCGAAGCCAAACGTCTATATGCTGCTTTGATTGCTTCATCACTCGCTAAAGTATGAACCTCAAGAATATGAAAATAATCCTTAAACTCTTTCTTCAAAAACTCACCCTCTTTATTACATTAAAGTATCATATCTCTACTTCTTATATTGATGTTTCCATCATTCACATCAACACTAACAGTTCTACTGATGTTACCACCAACATCAACTTTAACTGGTTTTAGTCTAAACCTAGCTAGTATTTCATTAATTTTCTCGACGTTTCTTGCACCAACTCTAAAGACATCATTCTCATTTCTAGAGTTTGACCCTCCTACTAAAGAAATCTTTAAGTTATGTGGTAAACTTCGATTTTCTTTTAAGTAAAACTCAAGTAATCTTGGAACAAAGATATTCGCACAATAAGCTGGCTTTTTATCTCCAAGATCCCTTTCTACAGTACGCCTTGACTCAGGTAATACTATATGGGCAAGAGAAGTGACTTTTGTTTTTTCACAATGTACTATGAATGCTACACAAGAACCCAGTGCGTGCGTTATTATCGCTTCATCAGGATTTTTTGTAATAGCATATTCTCCAATTCCTACAATTATCATATAAAGTATTTTCTTTATGTAAAGAAAATAGCCTCCTTCCCCTTAAACCACCTTGCTGTATGAACAAAGCTGGATACGTGTAACCACATATCCAGGTTTAATTACTTCAAAAATTTCATTAAATAATGTCCCATTAAATCAAGAGAACACTGTTTTGTTACTCCACCCATTTCATAGGCTTCTTTGGGCATTCCATAAACAACAGATGATTTTTCATCTTGTCCTAAAGTGGCTGCTCCAACTCTTCTCATATTCGTAAGACCTTTCGCTCCATCAGAGCCCATTCCTGTCAAAATAACACCGATTGCCTTACCTTTTGCGTAATGTGCAACTGAATCAAACAACACGTCAGCTGACGGGCGATGCCCAGACACTTTAGCTCCGCGGCTTATATTTATTGCGTACTTTCCATCCATTTTAACAACTGCCATATGTCTATCCCCTGGAGCAATATAAACATGGTTATTCTTTAAAATATCTCCACCTGAAGCTTCTTTGACAGTAAAGTGTGTTTGTGTGTTCAAGCGTTCCGCAAACATTGTAGAAAATGTAGGAGGAATGTGTTGAACAATTACAATTGGTGGAATGTTTTGTGGCAACTGGAGTAAAAAGTCAGTTATTGCTTTTGTTCCTCCAGTCGATGCACCTACAGCAATTAACTCGTGGTCATACTTGTGTGATGCACTCGCTGTAGCTTTCTTAACTCTTTTTGATTTTATATCAATTGTGGCTTGGGAAGCCATTTTTGTTTTTTGAATAAGTAATAAAATAAACTCTTGAACGCTTTCTGGTGAGGAAACGTTTGGCTTTGGCACAAAATCAACTGCACCAGAATTCATTGCATCAAAAACACGGTGGTCAGCACTACTTACAACCACCACCGGAACTGGGTATTGTGGCAGTAATCGCTTTACAAACTCAATCCCATCCATTTTCGGCATTTCAATATCACATATTACAACATCAGGTTTATGCTTTTCAATTTTTTCAACCGCATCAAAAGGATCTGTTGCACTCGCAACAACATCTAATTGAGCATCTACATTTAAACCTTTCTCTAAAATCTTTCTAAACAGTAAACTATCATCTACGATTAAGACCTTAATACTCATCATCTCACCTCTTACATTTTGCGGTAAACTGCAGGTTTTACATACTTAAACCTTGATGTTTCGCGATTTATATATTCTGAATGACCGATGAATAAATATCCACCTGGTTCTAAGCAATCATATAACTTCTTAACTAATTTATCTTTAGTTGGCGCGTCAAAATAGATCATAACATTTCGACAGAAAATTACATGAAACTTTTTCTTAAATGGGAAGACTGGTTCCAATAAATTAAATCTACGAAACGCAACTTCATTCTTAAGTTGAGGAGTTGCTTGATAACTGTCAGCACTCAATTTAGTAAAATATCTATTTTTCCATTCAAGTGGCAGATCACTCACTCGTTTAGCTGTATAGATTCCCTTATTAGCATCTTCTAAAATCTGAATTGAAATATCAGTTGCTAGTAAACGTTTATCCCATTTATGTTCATCATTTTTGAAAAACTCTTCCATAATCATTGCTAATGTGTATGGCTCTTCTCCAGATGATGAAGCGGCACACCATACTCTTAGGTCGCGGTTTTTCACATTTGCTTTTAAATAAGGTAACACTGAGTCTCTAAAGAAGAAGAAATGTTCTGGTTCTCGCATAAAGTAGGTATGATTAGTAGTCACTTTATCAAGTAATGTACTAAGTTTTTCACCAGTTTCATCTTGCCTTAAATACTTGTAGTAATCCATGAAGTTTGTCAGTCCTAACGACATAATCAAACTATTTAATCTACCCTCAAGCAATGTTTTCTTTGAGTCTTTTAAATTAATCCCACTTTGGGCCTTGATGTAGCCTGCTAATAACTCAAACTCCTTATCTGTTAGTTTAATCATCTAATCACCTTCCTAATATTTTCATCAATATTCTAAAGTTGAATTGGCTTGTTCTAATTTGGCAACATCTAATATTAAACTGATACTTCCATCACCTAATAGTGTACATCCACCAAGTCCTCTAATGCTTTTAAACTTCTTAACAAATTCTGGTAATGATTTAATAACAACTTGTTGTTGATTGATTAACTCATCAACAAAGATACAACATCTTTTGTCGTTATCTTCAACCATTATTAAAATTCCATCACTCATATCTGTTGTATCTGGTTCAACCCCATAAAAATCATGTAACCTGATAATAGGGTAGCTTTGATTTCTAACAATAATCATCTCGCGTCCTTCAGGGTCACGAATAATGTCTTTTTCCTTTGGTCTGAATGATTCTCGAACTGACGCTATTGGAATCGTAAATCTAGATTGACCTACACGTGTATTCATACCATCAATAATCGCTAAAGTTAAAGGAATTTTAAGAATAATCGTTGTTCCTAAATTAACTTCACTTTCAATATCTAGTGAACCACCGATGCTTTCGATATTTTTAGCTACAACATCCATTCCAACACCACGCCCAGAAAACTCTGTGACTTTTTGTTTAGTTGAAAGTCCAGGATGTAAAATTAACTTTAATATATCTTTTGGATTCATTTCCTCGTAATCTTTTGTTACAAGCCCGTTCTTTTTGGCCTTTTCGTATAAAGGTACTCTATCAATTCCTTTACCATCATCACGAATAATGATTAATACATCACTACCTGAATTTTTGGCTTCTAATGTAATTGTTCCAATTGGGTTCTTTCCTTTTTTAACACGATCGTCTTCTGATTCAATCCCATGGTCTATTGCATTTCTAATTAAATGCATCAGAGGATCAGCAATCATATCAATTACATTTTTATCTACCTCTGTCTCTTCACCTACTACTTCTAAAGTGACATCCTTATTCAATTTTTTCTTCATATCTCTAATGATACGATGCATTTTAATAAAGGTAGTAGACAATGGTACCATTCGGATAGACATCACCATATCTTGTAAATCTCTAGTAATCTTATGTAACTGCCTAGAAGCTTTATAAAATGATTCGATCTCTAGTCTTGTAACTTCTGGATTTTGAGTAACCATAGCCTCAGAGATTACCAACTCACCCACCATATCCATTAACATGTCCAATTTATCAACATTTACACTAATCATCGTACTCTTAGTATCCGATTTTGGTGTATCTTTTCTAACCGGTTGCTTGGTCACTTTCTTTGGCATCGGTTTTACTACTTTCTTTTCTTCCACTTTATCTTCAACAACTTCTAATTTGGGCTCATCAACTAATTCTTTAGTAAAATCAAGTTTTAATTCTGTTTGCTCTTCTTTTGCCTGATCTGACTCTGAAACTTCACCCATACTTGAAAGCACTTCAAAGTCCTCCTTTGTAATCTCTGCAAAGTCCAAGTTATCTAACATATCAACAGTTTCTAAACTCTTCTTAATTTCTGAAAGATCACTAGTTGTAGATGCTGTTACAAAGAAACCATTGTTCCTAATTAATTTTGTTGTTGCTCTTACTCCATTTAATTCTTCTGGAGTGTGTTTATACTCATGAAGTTGTTCTTTTACATCATTGAAAACGGTTAAAGATCTAACCCCTTCCATTTTGGCATTACTTTTAAACCATAATGTAAACTTAAAGTACACTAAATCTAAAGAACCTGCTTCTTCTGATTTTTGTGTATGTTTGATTTCTTTGTTTTCTGTTGCTGTCTTCTCTAAAAACACCTTAACACTATCAATCAATTCCTGATTGTCTCCATCTGGATCTTCACTTGCTCTAATTTTATCAAGTTCTATTTTATAGTAATCAATACTCTCCAAAATCAACTCAACAAGATTAAAGAAATCAAATGTGTAACTTTCATCTTCTCGAATTGCATAAAAAATATCCTCAATTTTATGTGCTAAAACACTCATTGAGTTAAAATTCATCATTGCTGATGATCCTTTTATTGTATGCATTGCTCTAAAGATTTGATCGATTGAGTCCTTAGTAAAAGACCCACTCATTTCACACTCAATCATTAACTGCTCTAATTCATCTATTAACTGGGTTGTTTCAAATACATAAACTTCAATCAAGCTATCATCATTATACATGCTCATTTTGTCACCCCTAATCTAGTTTTTCACTTCACAAGTTATTTATTTAAATTATAGCACAGCGATAATAATATAAAAAATTTGAATACACTTTTTTCGTCAATATACTGTTAAGCGAGGTCCTCAATTATAAAGATAAAGCAAAAATGAGCCATAAACAAAAAAAAGACAACCAATGTTTTGGTTGTCTTAAGCATTATTTTTAGTATTCTAACGCTTCTAAACGTTTGTAGTAGTTGTAACGACGTTTAGCTTCTTCTAAGTTTCCAGCTAACAATGCATCAATCTTAGTAGGATTTACAATGTTTAATGCAGAGTAACGTTTTTCACTTAATAAGAATTCACGGTATAAATCCCAGTTTGGCTCTTTAGAGTCAACTACTAATGGGTTTTTACCTTCTTCAACTAATAATGGGTTGAATCTGAAGTTCATCCAGTAACCTGATTGAACAGCAAATTTTTCTTGAGCAGAGGCATTAACCATACCACCTTTGATACCATGTGCAATACATGGAGCATAAGCGATAACGATTGATGGTCCGTTATAAGCTTCAGCTTCTCTTAATGCTTTTAAGAATTGAGCTTGGCTTGCACCCATAGATACTTGAGCAACATATACATGACCATAAGTCATAGCGATTGCTGCTAAGTCTTTCTTCTTACCATCTTTACCAGCTGCCGTAAACTTAGCAATTGAACCAGTTTGAGATGCTTTAGAAGATTGTCCACCTGTATTTGAGTAAACCTCAGTGTCAACAACTAGGATGTTGATATCCATGCTGTTAGCCATAACGTGGTCTAATCCACCGTAACCGATGTCATAAGCCCATCCGTCTCCACCGAATGCCCATACAGATTTTTTAACGAATTGATCTTTATATTTTAATAACTCAGTAGCTACTTCTAAGTCACTTGCTTCAAGCATTGGTAATAACTCAGCTTTAACTTCTTTCGTTACATCACCAGATCCACGGTTTTCGATCCACTTAGTGAATAATGCAGCCATTTCAGCTGGAACATTTTCTAAGCTTTCTTCCATTAATCTGTGAATTCTTGTTCTGATTGTTTCAGAAGCAATTGCCATACCGAATCCAAACTCAGCGTTGTCTTCGAATAATGAGTTTGCCCATCCTGGTCCATTTCCTTCAGCATTAGTAGTATATGGACTTACTGGAGCAGAACCACCATAAATTGAAGAACATCCAGTCGCATTAGCAACTAACATTCTATCACCGTATAATTGAGTGATTAACTTGATATATGGTGTTTCACCACAACCAGCACAAGCTCCAGAGAACTCGAATAATGGTTGAGCGAACTGACTACCTTTAACCGTTCCTAAACCGAATACATCAGTTTTAGCAGTAACATCGTTAAATGTATAATCAGCATTTACTTGTTCTTTAGCATCTAATTCTTGGTGTAAAGGAACCATTTCTAATGCTTTGTTTCCTTTTTTACCTGGACATACGTTAGCACATACTCCACAACCAGTACAATCTAATGGTGAAATAGAGATGTTGTATTGTAATCCATCAGTACCTTTACCAATTGGTTTTAATGTACGTAATGTTTCAGGTGCGTTTTTCATTTCTTCTTCATCTAATAAGAATGGACGAATAACAGCATGTGGACATACGTAAGCACATTGGTTACATTGGATACAGTTTTCATCTACCCAATGAGGAACAAAGTCAGCTACACCACGTTTTTCGTAAGCAGTAGTTCCTGCTTCGAATGATCCGTCTTCGTATCCGACGAACGCACTAACTGGTAAGTCATAACCTTTGATATTGTTAACTGGGTCAACAATGTTTTGAACGAATGCAGGACGACCTTCAGAAGAAACTTGTAAGTTACCTTCAATATCAGCCCACTCAGGTTTTACATCAATTTCAATTAAACCAGCAGCACCAACTTCGATTGCTTTGTAGTTTAAGTCAACGATTTCTTGACCTTTACGTCCGTATAATTTATTTGCATAGTCTTTCATTAATTGAACAGCTTTATCATAACCCATGATTTGCTCATTTAATTTAAAGAATGCAGATTGCATAATTGTATTTGTTCTGTTTCCTAATCCGATTTCACGAGCTAAAGAAACAGCGTCAATAATGTAGAACTTAGCTTTTTTCTCAGCTAAAGCACGTTTAACATGATTTGGTAATAATGCTTCGATTTCCTCTTTTGGAGTGATAGTACTTAATAAGAATGTACCACCTTCACGCATTCCACCGATCATATCATATTTTTCTAAGTAAGCATCTCTTGAACAAGATACAAAGTGAGGATTGTTTACTAAGTATGTAGAACGGATTGGATCTTTTCCAAAACGTAAGTGCATACGTGTAACCCCACCAGATTTTTTAGAGTCATAGCTTGAGTAAACTTGACCATATAAATCAGTGTTTTCACCGATAATTTTTGCAGAGTTTTTAGTCGCTCCTACAGTACCATCAGATCCTAAACCAAAGAATAAACATTCTGTAACACCTTCGTTATCCAATGTGAATTCTGGAACATCTAATGATAAGTGAGTTACATCATCAATGATCCCTACTGTAAATCCATTTTTAGGATCTTCTGCTTTTAAGTTATTGAATACTGCAACAACTTGAGCAGGAGTAGCATCTTTTGAACTTAATCCGTAACGTCCACCGATTACTAATGGAGAACGTTCTTTATTATTAAACATTGCAGCAACGTCTAAGTATAAAGGTTCACCAACAGCACCTGGTTCTTTAGTTCTGTCTAAAACAGCGATTCTTTCAACTGATTCTGGTAATGCATCGAAGAAATATTTTTCACTGAATGGGCGATATAAATGAACTTGTAATAAACCTACTTTAGCACCTTGAGCTGCTAAGAAGTCTACAGTTTCTTTAATTGCTTCAGTAAATGATCCCATACATACGATGATATCAGTTGCATCTTCAGCACCATAGTACATAAACGGAGCGTAGTCACGTCCTGTAACTTTAGTGATTTCTTTCATGTAGTTGTTTACGATATCAGGAATTGCATCGTAGAACTTGTTTGATACCTCACGTGTTTGGAAGTAGATATCATCATTTTGAGCAGTACCACGTAAAACTGGGTGCTCAGGATTTAAAGAGTTATCTCTAAATCTTTGAACTGCTTCGTAATCAACTAAATCATCGAATACTTTGTAGTCCATAACTTCAACTTTTTGAATTTCATGAGAAGTTCTAAATCCGTCGAAGAAGTGTAAGAATGGAACACGACCTTTGATCGCTGATAAGTGAGCTACCCCACCTAAGTCCATAACTTGTTGTACAGATCCACTGGCAATCATAGCGAAACCAGTTGTACGAGCATTATAGATATCTTGGTGATCTCCAAAGATTGATAATGCTTGAGCAGCGATTGAACGCGCTGATACATGAATAACACCCGGTAATAACTCACCAGCAATTTTATACATGTTAGGTACTTTTAATAAAAGACCTTGAGAAGCAGTAAATGTAGTTGTTAAAGCACCAGCTTGTAAAGAACCATGAACAGTTCCTGCCGCACCAGCTTCTGATTGCATTTCAACAACCTTAACTGTGTCTCCAAATAAGTTTTTCTTTCCTTGACTCGACCATAAGTCAACTTTTTCCGCCATATCACTTGATGGCGTGATTGGGTAAATACCCGCTACTTCAGTAAATGCATAAGCAGTATGTGCTGCTGCCGTATTACCGTCCATAGCTTCAAACTTTTTCACGTAATTTGACATATTATCCTCCTTGCAAAGTACAAAAATTTTATAAAATAAACTTTTTTGTTTTACGATAAAATTATACATTACTTACCCTTATTAAACAAGAATAGAAACGATAATTCTTGAACAAAACTTCACAAATATAACTAGATTTTTTCAAATAATTACGACCCGCTTTTTTTTGTTGTTTTTTCATATTCTATACGAACCTCATGCTCGATATACGGACGTTGAGTGGTTGGAACAGTTAATTTTGCACAAGATAGTTGCTTAACTTTTTAAGGGTGAATGGTTGTAAAAGAACGCCCTTAAGAAAATACTTCAAGTTTATATAATAGAGTTTGATTTAAAGAAATACTACAAATCACTAATCAATTTATACAGTGGTTTACACTTACTATATACTCCAACTTATAAACTTTTTAGTTTGTTTGGTGTCTTGATAGCTTGATTGTTATGATGAAGATGTGCATTAGTATATATTTATTGCAATTATGGGAGGTAAAAATGAAAAAAATATTTAGTTTAAATACAATTTCAAAGAAAATATTGATTCCGGTGGCAGTTATTTTAACAACTGCTCTAATTTTATCAACTTCTTACCTAGTAATGAAAACATCAGAGACAATGTTTGATGTAGGTGAAGGTGTAATGGACTCAAAACTAGATTCGGAAATTAGGTATTTCTTTAATGTATTAGAAAATGATGGCTACGACTTAAGAAATTTTAGAGTGGATAGTGAAGGAAAAATCATGGATGAGTTTGGTGAATATGGTTTACCATCAGACATGATCATAGATCGTTTCTCAAAGGAAACAGAAAGTGTATCTGCAATTTTCTCTTTAGTAAATGGTGAGTGGACTAGAATGCGTACGTCGGTTGTCGTTGATGGTAAGAAACCAGTAGGTACTAAGCTTGATAAAGAGAATCCTGCCTATGACCTTTTAACTAAGGGTGAAACTTATCGTGGTCCAGCAACTGTTTTAGGAACAGAGTACAGAACAATCTATATACCGTTAAAAGATAATGATGGGAAGTATTCATTAGCAGTATCATTAGGAATTCCTACTGAAGTCATAGAAGAAGTTGCTGCAATCGCAAGACAAGAAATCTTGATTCAAAATATTACTGTCTTACTCATTACGATAACGCTTATCGTCGTTGGTGTTTATTTCATCATTCGTCCTATTTCTCAAAACGCTAAAAAACTAGCAGATTATTCGTGGAAAATGGCCGATGGTGATCTAACAATAAGTATTGATGTCAAGAGTAACGATGAGGTTGGTATCATAGCTGATGCCCAGAGAGAAGTGTTGGATAGTATCATTAGAACCTTCCAAGATATAAATGGGAAGTCAACCGATATCAAAGAAATGGTGATGTTACTTCATGAAGGAACAGAGCAAGTAGTGAATGAATCTACAGCTTCTACTAAGCAATTAAGTGATGTTATAAATGAAGTTAGCGATGTACGAGTGGCTATAGATGATAATGCAAAGGCTTACTCTGAAAACTCTAATGACATCAATGTCATGGCAAGTACAGTTGAAGAGATTTCAGCGACAATGATTGAGGTAGCGTCAACTACTGAGTTAGTAAACAGTAATACCAATGCCCTAAGTCAAGGGACTAACCAAATGGCCAAGGACTTTGATGTGATAGCAGAAGGTAATCTTGAAGTTCAAAGAACGGTTCAATCAATCGACCTAGAAATTGACCGATTCCAAGAAGCACTTGAAGAAGTCAATGACAGTTGTCAATCCTCTATTCAAATCGCAAGAGAAGCAGAAATTAAATCAAAAACAACTATGACTGCGATCGAGAAAACAAATAAAGCAGTTGAAGCAGTATCAAAAGTTATTGATATTATTAACAATATTGCTGAACAAACGAACCTACTCGCATTAAATGCAACGATTGAAGCTGCTAGTGCTGGTGAGGCCGGTAAAGGATTTGCAATTGTTGCCAGTGAAGTAAAATCGCTTGCTAATCAAACAAGAAAAGCAACTGAGGAAATTGAGAGTCAAATCGAAAGCATGCAAGAGCAAATGTCAGACTCAGTTGATTCATTTAAAGAAATCTCAAAAACGATTAATACTTTAGCTGAATCAAACATTCATATAGCAGAAAGTGTTAATGAGCAAACAAAATCAATTGATGTGATCAACAATAATGTTCGTGATGTATCAGCAAGCATATCTGATAGTACAGCTAAAATTAACAATGGTGTGAAATCAATTCATACTGCCAATGATCAGTTAACAGAGATTGCTTCAAGCGTCACTCAAATCATGCAATCATCTAATCAGATCACTGATGCAACCAATTCATCTGCAAGAAACATCACGCAATTTGCAGCAACTTTAGAACAAGTCTCTGCGATTGCTAATGAAATGAGTACCTCTGTTGCTGTTGTAACTGAAAAAGTGGATCAAGTTGGAGTTAGTATGAAAAATTCTACAAAGTCACTTGACGAGAAGGTCTTTACTTCAATTCAGGAGGTTGAAAAAGCAACTAAGGATTTAGATGATTTAGTAAGTCGAGTAAAACTACCATAAACAATAACTCCCTTTATTAAAGGGAGTTTTTATTTGCAATAAACTAATTATTCACACAGACAATTTAACTTGTGTAAAGTCTTTACAACTAGATTAGAATAAATTTATTATGAAAGTTGTTCCCTTGTATTATATAAGGGTGCTTGTTACGATAAAGATATATGGGGGCAAAGAAATTGTCTAGGAGAGATCATTATGAAAAAAATCAATTTGAAAACTATTCAGCTTAAAATCTTATTACCAGTGGCAGCACTGATACTGATTATTATGACAGTATCGACCGGGTTTAATATTTCATCAAACTCAAATGCTATGCGTGATGTAGGAGTAGATTTATCAAAGTCAAGAATAGAAGTCCAGTATAACTATGTAAGAGAAATGATTCAAAATTATGGGTATGATTTTGATAACTTTACAACAAGCAATGGACAAATCTTAAAAACGAATGGAAAGTTTGATGTACCAGCAGATATCATTGTTGATAACTTCTTAAAAAATACTGGAGATTATATGACAGTATTTGTTAAGAAAGATGATGAATATTTAAGAGTATCAACAAACATAAAACTTGAGGATGGAAGCCGCGCGGTTGGTACTACCTTAAGTCACGACTCACCTGCTTATGAAGCAGTCGTAAAAAATGAAGCTTATGTTGGTGAAGTAACATTGTTTGGAAAAGAATACCAATCAATATATGCACCAATTGAGGATAACTTTGGAGATGTAACAGTTGTTTTATTTGTTGCCTCACCAATGGATGCATTAAACGAAATTACTGCAGACGCTCGCGCTGCGATGGCGATTCAAAACTTTTTAACAGTAGTAGTAGCAATTGCCTTATTAATTGCATTAGTATTAATTATCTTAAGACCTATTGTTAAAGATATTAAGAAACTTCAAAACTTCTCTAACATTATTTCTACAGGGGACTTAACACCAGAGTTAGATGTTAAAAGAAATGATGAAATCGGAGATCTTGCTGAGTCACTAAAAGCCATATCTTCTGGAGTAACAACAGTAGTTAAGGGAATTACAAACCAAACCGATGAGATTTCAAGAATGGTTGAGTTATTAAATGATGGTGCTGAAAGCGTTGTCAAACAAACACACACTTCAAGTCAAGATTTAAAAGATGTTATCAGTGAAGTTGCTGACGTAAGTGTCGCAATTGAAGATAATGCGAAAGCCTATTCTGAAAACTCAAATGACATTAACATTATGGCAAGTACAATCGAAGAGATTTCTGCAACACTATTTGAAATGGTGGGAACGACTGAGACAGTTAATACAAATGCTGAAACAGTTAGTGGAGTCACATCAAAACTTGCAACGGAGTTTGATCAAATTAAAGAAGACAACAACGTTGTTAAAACAACAATTCAATCTATTGACTTAGCGCTTGATGATTTCCAAGAAGCATTAGAGAATGTTAATGATCGTTGTCAATCATCTATTGAAGTTGCAAAAGATGCTGAGGTGAAATCTAAAACAGCGATGTCAGCTATCGATAAAACTGCTAAAGCAGTTGAAGCTGTATCCAAAGTAATTGACATAATTAATAGTATTGCTGAGCAAACAAACTTGCTTGCCTTAAATGCAACAATTGAAGCTGCTAGTGCAGGAGAAGCCGGTAAAGGATTTGCAATTGTTGCCAGTGAGGTTAAATCTCTTGCGAATCAAACAAGAAAAGCAACTGAGCAAATTGAAGATCAAATTCAAGATATGCAAGATCAGATGGAAGAATCAGTGTCATCATTTAAAGATATCACAAAAACTATTGATGTGTTAAGTGAGTCTAATCTTGAAATAGCGGATAGTGTAAGTAAACAAACAGTAACAATCGATACGATTAATGGTCAAGCTGGTCATGTAAATAAATTAGTTACAGCTAGTACCGAAAAGATCATGAGTGGTGTTGCAGAATTGCACCAAACAAATGATCAATTGGCTGAGATTGCTTCAAATGTCGCACAGATTTCAACAAGTTCTAACCAAATTACTGAAGCGACTAACTCATCAGCAAGAAACATTACGCAGTTTGCTGCAACATTAGAAGAAGTATCTGCCATTGCGAGAGAAATGAGTGCTTCAGTAAGTGTTGTAACAGAAAAAGTAAACTCTGTAGGAGACAATATGGACAGTTCAGTTGATGCGCTAAATGATAAAGTCCATGCATCGATTATTGAAGTAGATCATGCTGCAAAAGAATTAAACCAATTAGTAAAACAATTCAAAATCAAGTAAACACAGGAGATGATTATGTTAGTGATCCTGAAGGCAACTTAATTGAAAATGTTTCTTCAAATGAAGACTAAAAAAAAGACCCTTTCAAATGAAAGGGTTTTTGTTTACTCTTCTGTTGCTTCTTCAAGTTGTATGAATACTTCTCTTGGTTTTGAACCATTACTTGGTCCAATTACACCATTTGACTCTAGTGAGTCGATCAATCTAGCAGCACGGTTATACCCTACTCTAAATCGACGTTGTAATAATGAAGCACTGGCCTTTTTAGATTCAACAACAAACTTTACAACTTCATCGTATAAGTCATCAACATGATCTTCATATAAGTTTTCTGGCTTATTCTCATCTTCTAAAGTCGTTAAACTTAAGTCATAGTTAGCTACTTGTTGTTTAACACAGTAATTAACAACTCGTAATAACTCCTCATCGCTAATATAGGTACCTTGGATTCTAACAGGTGCACTTTCACCCATTCCTAAGAATAACATATCCCCTTTACCTATCAATTTTTCAGCTCCTGTTGCATCTAAAATAACTCTTGAATCAATACTCCTAGAAACACCAAAGGCAATTCTAGACGGAATATTAGCCTTAATAAGACCAGTAATAACATCAGTAGATGGACGTTGTGTCGCAATGATTAAATGAATCCCGGCTGCACGAGCTAATTGAGTAATTCTAATGATTGATTCTTCCACGTCATTTTTGGCAACCATCATTAAGTCAGCCAGTTCATCAACCACGGCTACAATGAATGGTAACTTCTTATCCTCTTCTGCATTAAGTTCGAGGTATTTATTATAACCGGCAATATTTCGTGTTCCGGCTTCACTAAATAGTTCATAGCGTCGATCCATTTCTGTAACCACCTTTTTCAAAGCAATACTTGCTTTTTTAGGATCTGTCACAACTGGTGTCATTAAATGTGGTACTCCATTATAGGCATTTAATTCAACCTTTTTAGGATCTATCAAAATCAGTTTTACTTCACTCGGTTTAGCTTGCATTAAGATTGAAGTAATAATCGAGTTGATGCATACTGATTTACCACTTCCTGTTGCTCCTGCAACAAGTAAATGTGGCATCGCATTAATATCAACAAAAACAGGCTTACCTTGTATATCACGACCGAGACCAACACTTAATGGATTGTTTTTCTTCTTGTCTCTTCTTGCAATGATCTCTTTCAAACTGACAACACTCTGTTTCTCGTTAGGAATTTCAACCCCTATCGTACTCTTTCTTGGGATTGGTGCTTGTATTCTAACATCTGATGCTGCTAGAGCAAGTGCAATTTCTTTTGAAAGGCCTACTATACGGCTTACTTTTGTTCCTTTTTTTATCTCTAATTCATATTGCGTTACCGTTGGTCCAATATTAATTGCAACAACATTTGCAGTTACACTAAACTCTTGTAATGTTTCTTCTAACAACTTTGCGTTCTGTTCGATAAACAAATTAGATTTTGCAGATTTTTGCGTATCGCTTACACCATCTAGTAATGTTAATGGTGGTAACTTATAGAAACTATAGTCGTTTGGATTAGTTGGTTTCTTAACAGTTGCGTCTGTTGAATCCTTAACCATCTCTCTTAGCTGAGACGCTTGATCAATTACTGGCTCTTTTGGTTTTGATTTAACTTCTTCCTTTTCGACTGCTACTTCAACTTGAGGTTCAGGTTGTTTTAAGTCCTTCAACTCATCAAAATTTGAAATAATAATCTTCTTATCTTCAAATGCGTTGTCGGCTTCTTCTACTGCCTCTATCAATTTTTGCTTTTTAGGCTTTGGTTGCCTGACACGTTTTGGTGTTTGAATCTTTTTAGCACGCTGTTTGTTAAGTAACATCAATACTGATTTAATCACTTCAAAGATGTTCGTTTCAAACATATAACAAATCCCAATGATAATGAAAAAGACACTAAAAATCTTTAATCCTAAGTCCCCAATAGAAACAAGGAACAAGTAACAGATAAGCGCTCCAAAGACCCCACCACCAGCATTAGTGATTCCCTCTTTAAAGATTTCTGTTAACTCATTAACTGTAGAACTAATAATTTCATTACCCGTATATTGATTAACTCTAACAAACTCACCATGAGTAAGTAACATCAGACCCAACACCAACATATAGAATCCTATGTAACGTTTTGTCAGTAAATTTGGATAACTTCCTTTGTAAACCATGTAACATCCCATAAAGAATAAAAAGATGTAAAACACAGATCCATATATTCCAAACAACCAAGTTCCAATGTTCGTTAAAAAAGCACCTACTACCCCAAGACTTGGAACTGCGATGATTGCTATAATAATATAAAGTAACCCCATTCCTTCTGTTGTTAGGTTTAAGCTTCTTTGTTTAGCTTTTGCTTTAGATGTTTTCTTAGAGTTAGTACTCTTTTTTGACTTTGTTGTTGTCTTGCGTTTTGCTGTTGTCTTTTTCGCCGGCATATTCTCACTCCTAAGTAAATTCTCTCTAAAAGTATATCATATTTATATACATAAAAAAACAAATCCAAGGATTTGTTCTTTTGCTTAAACCGTTTGAATCATCGTAATAACAATTGGACGACGCTTGGTTTTCTTATATAAACTTTGAGTTAACTCTTCACGAATTTCAGTCTTAATTGCGTTAAAGTCAATTCGATTTCCGACAATGTTCTTTTTGATTATCCTAGTTGATAGTTCTTTGATCCCCTCAATTAGTTCCTTAGATTCTTTAACATAAACAAATCCTCTAGTGACCACTTCTGGACCAGCTAAAATTAATTTAGAGCGACGATCAAGGGTACAGTTAACAACTACAATCCCATCTTTTTTAAGTAACTCACGATCTTTTAACACCGCATTACCTAAATCACCAACATTTAGTCCATCAATCAAAATATCTCCGGTTTTCACCTTTTCTCTTGTTGCTTGTAACTTCCCATCAACAAACTGTAGGACTTCACCATTATCAATGAGTAAGATCTTGTCTTCATCAAACCCAGATTTCTTTATAACATTTGCATTTGCAACTTGGTGACGGTATTCTCCTTTTACAGGAATATAATACTTTGGCTCCATCAACGAGTTAAGCATTAATAAATCCTCTTGAGCCGCATGTAATGATTGGTACTCACGACGTTTGATAATCGTAACATCTTGTGCACCTGATTTATGAATCAAGTCATTAATCTTTGCCGAAATCTTTTCTGTACCATTGATTGCAGGTGATGCAATAACAATTGTATCGGTATGACGTACTTTTAAGAACTTATCATGTCCTCTTAATACTTTATAAATACCACTAAATGGGCGGTCTCTTTGACCAGAAACTAAGATTACACAGTCATCATCATTTTTTCCAATATCATGGAATGAACCGACCATATCTTCAGGGAACTTTAAGTAACCTAATTCGACAGCTTTATTAAAGATAATTTCTAGTTTCTTTCCAAATGGGATTACTCTTCTGTTGTTTAAAATCGCTTCATCTAAAATCTCTTGAATTCTGTAGAAATTTGTTGAGAATGTTGTAATAATGATTCGATTCTCACTTCTATCAAAAATCTCACCAATTAAATCTGTAATTCGATGTGTTGGTGATGTATGACCAATTCGAGTCGCACCAATTGATTCAGTTAATAAAGCTAAAACGCCTTGCTTTCCAATATAAGCTAACTTTCCAATGTCAGTTTTGTAAAAATCTTTAGACGTGTGATCAAAGATATAATCACCCGAATAGAAGATTGCACCATCTGGTGTATTAACAGTAAATGCCAATGCATCCGGTATTGAGTGAGTCATTTGCACAGGAAAAATGCTGATCCCTTCATCAAACTTTATAACCTTATGAGCCACTATTTCATTTAACTGACACTTTGAAGTGTCGTAATTTTTCAGATTTTCTCTTAAAATCTCAATCGTTAATTTTGCTGCATATATTTTTACAGTTGGTATTTTAGTGATAATCTCAGGTATAGCACCTAAGTTATCTAAATGACCATGGGTAAGGAATATTCCCCTTAATCTCTCTTGATTTGCTTCCAAGTACTCAAAATTAGGAATGATTCTGTCAATCCCTAGAAGTTCTTCATATGGATACTTCAGACCTGCATCAAAAACAAAGATGTTATCATCAACTTCAACACAGTACATGTTCTTTCCATTTTCTCCTACTCCACCAAGAGCGAATATTTTTACATTTGCCATTTTATACCTCCTTTCTATAATCTTCTTTATTATACACTATAATGGCTTTATTATAAAATATATAGTACAATTAATACTAGTATTTCTTTTTAGATGGTTTAATTGACAAAACCAATGTATAATTAATACAAGAGATAAAGTAAGGGTGATATTATGTTAGATATAAAGAAAAATGAAACAGCGGTATTTGCATTAGGAGGACTTGATGAAGTCGGAAAAAACACATACTGTTTAGAACACAATGGAGAGTTAATAGTCATCGATGCAGGAATCAAGTTCCCAAGTGATGACTTATTAGGTGTTGATTACGTGATTCCTGATTATCGTTATTTAAGGGATAACGCTGACAGAATTAGATGTTTAATCATTACCCACGGTCATGAAGACCATATTGGTGGATTACCTTTCATGTTGAGACAGTTCAACATAAAAGAAATATATGCACCTAAGTTAGCAAAAAGTTTAATTGAATATAAGTTTGAAGATCGAAAGATTAATTACGAAGGTAAATTAATCGAATACAATGAGAACACAGGTATCAAAACTGAGTTCTTTGATATTTCATTCTTTAGAACAAACCATTCAATTCCTGACACTTTCGGAGTTGCTTTAAAGACATCAAATGGTATAATCGTCCATACTGGTGACTTTAAGTTTGACTTTACTCCTGTTGGAGAACCGGCCAGTATTGGGAAAATGGCAGTACTAGGTGAACGTGGTGTACTATGTATGCTTAGTGATTCAACAAATGCTGAACGAAAAGGATTTACTAAGAGTGAAAAGGTCGTGGATAATGCATTAGCCAAAATCTTTAAAAAGACTGATGGGCGTATTATCATAGCAACGTTTGCTTCAAACGTTCATCGTTTAAAACATATTGTAGACACTGCAATAAGACATGGAAGAAAAATAGCAGTTGCCGGGCGCTCGATGGAAAATGCGATGGCTATTGCGATTAGAGAAGGTTATGTCAATGTTAAGGATGATTCAATCATTGATATTAAAAACATTAAAGAGTACCCGTTAGATAAAATAACATTATTATGTACAGGATCACAAGGTGAGCCATTAGCAGCACTTTCGCGTATTGCAAATGGTACCCACAGGCAAATCAAATTGATTCCTGGGGATTCTGTCATCTTTTCATCATCACCAATTCCTGGTAATGATTATAAAGTTGGAAACACAATCAACTTATTATATCGAAGTGGTGCTAAAGTTTATACTTCTGCCATCTCGAATACCCATACATCAGGACATGGTGCTCAAGATGAACTAAAACTCATGTTAACATTAATTAAACCAAAGTACTTCATTCCAATTCATGGTGAATATAGAATGCAAAAGATTCATGGTGAGCTAGGTGTTAGCACTGGTGTACCAAAGCGAAATGTGTTCATTCTAGAAAATGGTGAAGTTGTTGCCTTTAACAAACGCGGAGCAAGAATGGCGGGACGCGTTACTGCAGATGATATTTACATAGATGGTAAAGGAATCGGTGATGTCGGTTCTGTCGTTATCAAAGACCGTCGAATCCTGTCAAACGAAGGAATCATAATCGTGAGTGCCAATGTTAACTTAAAAGCTAAAAAGATTTTAGTAAATCCATTGATTCAATCACGTGGATTCATAATGGTTAACCAAAATGAGGAATTAGTTCACTCGATGGTTCAAGCTGCAAAACATGCAATTGAAAAAGTGATGACTAAACCAAAATGTAGTCCACAAGATATTAAAAACAAAGTTTCAGAAGCGATTAGTGAAATTGCTTACCGTGAAACAAATCGACGTCCGATTGTCATGACAGTCGTAATGAATATTGATAAATAAACTAAAAGATAAGCAAACGCTTATCTTTTTTTTAATCAAAATACTTTTTATAGCCTTGTACTGGGTAATCTTTATAACCATGTTTCTCGTAAAACTTATGGGCGTTGATTCTTGATTGCGATGAAACAAACTGTAATGATCTTCCATTATTTTCCCTGACAAACAGCTCACAAAATTCTAAAAGTAACTGCCCATAGCCTTGTCCTTGATACTCATTATCAACAACAAAGTTTTCCATATGAAAATAGTGATTCCCGTTTCCTGTAAAATCGATGCACTTAGTTAACGATACAGTAGCAATCAAACCCGTATTAAGAAAGTAACCAAAAATATAGTGAGATTTGCTCTTGTAAGCTTCTCTAAGTAAATCCTCAACAACACCTATTGAACTATTTGTTTCTGTCAATTGTCTTGATAAACTTAATAACATCATAGCATCTTGTTCAACTAATTCCCTAATCATAAAACCACCCCTTTACACTTCTATTATACGCATAAACAAATAAAAAAATAAAGCATGAGCTTTATTTTAGAGCAGCAGAGTCCAGTAGATCAACTTTTCTTTCAAAGTCTTCTAATAACTTGCTGTAAGGAGTATCATTTTTAAGATACATTATTAAATGATTAATCATGATTACGAGTAAGATATCAATGTAATCATCAAATTCGCCATCATTTAACTTATACCTAGATCTATCTATTGAACGATAAAAACGTTCTTTTCTTTCTTCACCAATTGTGGCTGCGATCGAGTGATCTTTGCATAGAAATGATTTTAAATCAATATTTAAAAATAAATTCCTTGCTAATGAATTCTCTCCATTGTCGACAATATTGACCAAATCCCCCATATGTTTTTTGAATGCTAATCCAATATTTCCATATGATTCATGAACTCTATCAATGAGTTCATTAAAATACTTAGTTTGAGTTTCTTTTAACACATAATCATATAAATCATCTAAATCAGTAAAGTAGTTATAAAACGACCCTCTACTTATACCGATACGTGTTATGATTCTATTGATTGAAGCGTCTTCTAATAGATACTCTGAAAATTCTTTTGTAGCACCATCTAATACATTTTGGATCTTTGCCGGTTTCAAATTATAAAAATAATCCTTAGGCATCTTTCCATCTTCCTTTCCATAACACATTATAATATATAAGGGTACCTACATCAATACAATTTATACTGTATCTGTCATTTTATAAAAAAATGATAGAATTATCTTCTATCATTTAGAAATAGTTCATACTCAAACTCTAATTTTCGGTGATAATCTAGTTCAATTAAATCAGTTGGTCTCACTGAACTTGACTTTTTATCAAAATATTCTAGCCCAACATCTTTTAGCATAACATAGACAAACTGTGAACAAAGTAGCATATTTGGTTTCTTAGTATCAATTCCAATTACACCAATCATGTTATACGCACTACCCTCTTGGTTAATTTGCTCAACCTTTTTTATCATTGCTTGTTTTTGCTCTATAGAGGCTTTAAGTTTATACACAATGATTGAAGAATCTTCCTTCTGATTAAAGAAGTCTAACGCTTCATGATTTAGCCCTGGAGGATTAATTCTCTCTCCCCCATTAAAACTAATAATCGTCTTTAAATCTCTATCAAAAGATAGAGAACTATGTGCATAGTTTCTTTTAGTAAAAGCACTAATTAATTCACTTGCTCCACTACCTGTATTTGATAAAACAATATATACATAAGGATCTTCCAATGTTGAATAAGCTTCTTCAAAATAATCAGGTGTTAAGGTTCCATTATTAACATAACTTAAGTAACCCTGTCTCGGTAAGTCTGTAATAACATCTTTTAAATTTTTAGCAGTTATACCTTTTTTCATATCTTTAACTTGAGTCAATCTTTCCATTAACTCCTCACGATTATCCTTAAAAAACTCATAACTAAAGGTTGTCACTTTACTTCTGTTTGGAAAATACATTCTAGAAAAATCATCGTTTAAAAACAAGTTCTCAAATGAAAATGGTGTTAAGAAAAAGATAATACCCAAAAGTCTTGCAAACAGCATTCTAGATGCTGAAGCAGGAACAAAGATTACAGATACAAATCCCAGTTGAAATAATAAGAAAAGTGTATAAAGAGTCAATAACTGAAACTTGATGGTTTTTCTTGTTGGTAAGTACATTGCTCTTAGAACAAATAGTAATGCAGTTAGAAAGTATGTTAATGCATAAAACTGACTATTTCCATAAACGAGTAATGCTAAACATGCCGAAATAACCAAGATCTTACTCATATTTTGAAAAAACCTTACTTGATTCATAAAATCACTCCTTGTGTCTTATCTTATAATATAAAAAAAGAAGAAAAAAGTCCACTTTTTTTTATGGGGTTATTTGTCTTCTCGTATTACTTCAAAAAGTCTTTACAAAAAGTTATACTTGAAATGTATGTTGCAAATGCAACAAGGAGGTCATGATAATGAAAATGTTAAAATCAAAAATATTTGAAGGAATATCTGAACTACAATACAAAACCCTGAATCACTGTTTGGAAATCCATGAAAGAGAGTTCAAAAAAGGAGAAATAATCTTTCATCAAGGAACAGAAATTCAATACTTTGGCTTACTGATCGAAGGTGCAGTTCAGGTTGAGAATACAGATTACTTCGGTAATAGGACAATTATTGCCAAAATCAAAGAGCTTGATACTTTTGCAGAATCGTTTCTATTTTCAGACTCACGCGTCATACCATTTGATGTGACTGCTGTGAAAGACTCAAAAATTTGCTTGATTTCAATTTCTTCCTTAAACAGGTGTGGTAAGAACTGTGGTTTTCATAACACGCTTATTGCCAACATTTTGAAAGTTGCAAGCAGAAAAAATATCTATCTAAATCAAAGAATTCAATGCTTAACTAAAAAAACTACTAGAGAGAAGCTGTTATATTTGATACTATCTAATTGTACGAAGAATTCTTGTAACAGTATTGAGTTACCTTTTAACCGTGAAATGTTGGCTGATTACCTTGCAGTAAACCGCAGTGCATTATCACGTGAAATTGCAAAATTGATGGAAGAGGGAATCATTTCTGTTAACAAGAATCGTTTTACTATCTTAGATAGTAAGAAGCTTGAAAACATTTTTTAGAGGAGGATTTATGAAAAGAAATGATGTTTTAAAACTTGTAGCGATGATTACAATGGTTATTGACCACATCGGTTACATGTTTGGGGAGGAGTTAAGACAACCACTTTATTTTATGTCTTACTCATTATTTGGAAGAACTGATGTTATTACTCCTGATTTGTTTAGAATTATTGGTCGCATTGCGTTCCCAATATTCGCTTATATGGTTGCAATGGGGTGGAAACATACAAGATCAAGAAAGAAATACTTCCAAAGGTTATGTTTATTTGGTCTAGTGTCACAACTACCTTATATGTTCTTCAATCCAGGTATGGAAATGCACTTCATGCGCTTAAATGTAATTATTCTATTCGCATTTAGTTTAGGTGCTTTATACTTACTTGATTTGCTCATTGATTCTAGGAGTTGGGTTGTTGGGTTTATGTTGCTTTGTTATATCGCACTTCCAATGGTCTATGAGCAAAGTCTTAATGGGGCAATGTTCTCTTATTCAACATATGGAGTGTTAATGATTATGTTATTCTATAAAATTGAGAAACCAATACCTGTCGTCTTGGCTTATTTTGGTCTTACTGCCTTATACAATATGGCCTTATTACCAATCTCATATGCTCATTGGTATGGTTTTGATTATGTTAGAGAGAATTACAGACCAATCATTGAACACATCTTTACTAACTCAACTCAACAAATGAGTGTCTTAGCATTACCATTCATAGTACTATTGCCAAAGTTTAACTTTAAATTCACTTTAAACAAGTTTGTCGGGTACTGGTTCTATCCTGGACACATGGCAATCATTATGTTAATAAGAATAGTATTCTACTAAAAAAAAAAACCAGTGAAAACTGGTTTTTTTAAATGTGTTGATCAATTAAAATAACATTTCCATCAGGGTCAGTTAGAGTGATACTTCCTGGTCCAGCTGTTTCTTTATCTACAAATGATGTTAACTCAACCTTACCTTGAAGTAATGACTCTTGAATAACTCTAACATCATCAAACTCATCAACTTCTTTAGCGTTTTCATCCCATCCTGGGTTAAAGGTTAATATATTACCTTCAAACATCCCTTGGAACAATCCAATCAAACTGTTACCATTTTTCATAATTAAGTACATATGTTCCATATTTCCACCAAATTCTTCAAATCCTAGTTTCTCGTAGAACTCTTTTGAGGCCTTTAAATCCTTAACACTTAAGCTAACTGAAAATGCTCCTAATTTCATATAAATTCCTCCTCATCTATTTTGATAATATCATTTTAGTCATTATGAATAAACCAATGCACTTCATTTAACAGTTCATCAGTCGAATTTACAACTTTTTGATGATTCCATACAGTTCTTACTAAAGGCAAGTATTTGTAGTTTGTGAACCGTTCATCTATCAAGATTACATTACCACGGTCTGTTTCACTTCTTATTAAGCGACCAACTGCTTGAATCACTTTATTGAACCCCTTAAAGGTATAAGCATAATCGTATCCATTATTATACTTATGTTGGTAATAGTCTTTAAGTAGGTTATTATACTTATTGAACATTGGTAATCCCACCCCAACAACGATTACGCCACTTAACATATCTCCTATTAAATCGATTCCTTCGCTGAAAACTCCACCAAGAACAAAGAATCCTACTTGACTCACTTCTTTTATTGTTGAAAACCTACTAATGATCTCTTCTTTTTCCAAATCATTTAATTTGGGCTTTTGAGTGATGATTTCATACTCACGATCTAACTTTTCTAAAACCATATTCATATATTTGTATGAAGGAAAAAAGACGATATAATTCCCTACCTTTGAATCAACTAAACATTCAATCGACTCAATAATCGATTCAATTGAATTCTCGCGGTCACGATACTTTGTTGAAATGTTTGTTTGCATAATTAAATTTAAGTTTTCTTGTGGAAAAGGTGATGGTATCTTAATGACCTTTCCTTCACTCATTGTAATCAAACTTTTGAAATAATCTATGGGTTCAAACGATGCACTAAAAAATGAGGCGGATTTACATTTCTCATAAATTGTATCTAATATGAACTGGCTAGCATCTAAGCAATTAAGCGTTATCGTCACATCTTTTCCAAATGTTTTGACTAGTGTGATGTATGAATCATTATAAAACTCAAATATCATATGAAAATCATTGATTGCAAAAAATCCATCAACAACTTGATCTCGAGTAGGAAACTGAGGATTTTTCATTAATAACTCTTTTAAGCGTCGATGTAGATTTAAAATCAAACTCATAAACTCTTTATCTTTTTCCTTAAAGTAATAAAACTCATCCTCTACTTTATCTCGGTACTTCTCAAAGGTCTCGATTATTTCCTTTACTACTTTTACAGGCTTTCCTTTGACATCCTTAATGGCCTTCTTTATCTCCTTTATCTTTGATAGAGATAACTCTGATGAAAACATTTTAACGCTTCTATCGACCATATTATGGGCTTCATCTACTAAAAGAATTGGTTTGTAGAAACCATCATCGAAGAAACGCTTGAGATGTATTTTAGGATCAAACGCATAGTTGTAGTCTCCTGTTATCACATCACTAAAATAACCCATGTATAACGAATACTCAAACGGACATACTGTATGTTTCTGAGCATAATCACTTACAACGGTGCTAGTTAACACATCCTCATTAATAAAAAGATCCTTAGCTGCATCTTTCAACCTATCAAAGAAACCCCTAGCATACTCACAGTATTCTGGATCACATTTAACTCCTTCCTTAAAACAAACCTTTTCCTTAGCGGTTAGTTCGAGACATTTTGCCTTTAACCCTGACTCACTTAATATCTTAAAAGACTTTTTGGCAACCGTTTTTCCTGAGTTCTTTGCTGTTAGATAAAACAGGATCTGATTGTCTTTATCTATTGCTTTGAGACCTGAATATAAAAACGCCATAGTCTTCCCAACTCCTGTTGGAGCAATCGCATAACAGATTTCATCTGCCTTAATTGTTAAATAATTCGCACGCATTAAATCACGTTGACCACTTCGGTAATCCCCAAATGGAAACTCTAATTCCTTGATAGAGGCTCTAAATTCCTTTTTGTGTAAATCGACCATCTCTTTAAAAGCATGGTACTCTTTTATAGCATCTTCAAAAAACTCTTTTAATTCTTTTAAAGTTTTATCGAAGTAAAAATACTTTGTTTTGTAGTCAGCAATACTGACATAATTTAATCTCAATTTTATTTTTGATAAATCATGATTTAGACAGTACATGTATCCATACAACATCACTTGTGCAAAGTGTTGTTTACGGTAGTTAAAATCATCAGCAAAAATATTTTCGCGAGTTGACTTTATTTCGTCAATAACAAGCTCATCAGTTTGTAATACTCCATCCATTCTACCTGAAAGTAACATCTTAAAATCACTAAAAGAGTGTTCAATGAACACTTCTTTTTCATCATCTTCTTCATACTTTGCCTGAACATGCTGATGAGCCATAATTCCCTCTAGGGCATCAGCATTTTGGAAATATTCACTCGTTAATGAGCCACTCATAAAAATGTGTTGTACTAATTCAGATACGGATATTTTATTCATAACATTACCTCAATACCATTATACATTATCAGTGCTTCAATTAAATCTTAAAATAAAAAAAGGATGAAAAACATCCCTCTTTATGAAGCAAGAGCGTGTAACTCATCAAAATGTGATGTAATCACCTCGTATACATCTTGACTAAGTCGACCCATGGCTTCTTTTTCTAACTCTACTAACATCTCTTCACGGTTCAAACATCGCCTGTAAGGGCGATTCTCAGTTAAGGCTACAAAGATATCAGAGTAGGCAATAATATCCATCTCAATTGAAAACATTGTACTATTTATGTGAAGTGGGTAACCGGAGTTGTCTCTTCTTTCATGATGTGAACTTGCCCATCTTGCAATGTCACCTAGACATTCAATCTGCGATAATATAATTGATGAGTACATCGCATGTGAGCGCATAACAACTTTTTCAAGTGCTGTTAATGGTTCCTTTTTCTCGAGAATTTCTGTTGGAACAGCGATCTTACCGATATCATGCAAATAGCCAGCAATCCTTAGTTTCTCTACATTCTCCTCACTAAGATGCATCAACTCTGCAATCTTTCCTGCTGTTAAACTTACGTGTAAGGAATGTTTTGAAGTCCACGTACTTTTATAATCAACAATTCTAGAAAAGACTTCTGCTAGGTCAAACACGTCATCACAACTTATCTCATATTCCGTATAATATAGTGATTCCAAAACTAAGCCGTGTAACAGGGTGTTGTCAAGATTATCCCAGAAAGATTCTCTGAATACAAGATCGTTAAAAATAGGCTTGAAAGTTGGATGAAATACACTATTAAACTTCTTATTGATCTTTTCAATTATCAATTCTCTTTTATTTATAGTCTCTGGCATTGTTGTAGCTAAAACATCAATTCTGTCTGCAAGATGTAAGACAAAACACTCAAATGGAACTTCATCATCAATATCTCCATACAAAAAGTCATCATATCTGATATGGTGATGATTAATAATATCTCTAATATTGTTAAACGGTTTAAATCCCTCTACCATTTGAGCGCCTACTAATTCATGTTTCCTAGGATTTAGAACATCCTCTTCTAATAACTGGTCTCTTTCTGTTATGTGTAGGGCTCCTATATCATGTATTGAAGCTGCAAGTACAAGTCTTGACAGACTATGTTTATCGAGGCCATAATTAACTCCCAGTTGATAGGCGATAATTGCCGTTCTACGGTGGTGGTCTCTTAGTAAATAATTATACATGTCGATAGAGTCGATTAGTGATGTTATCAGATTTTTTATCTTTAACTTCTCTTTCATCAAATCCCTCCCATAATTCGAGTTTACTCTTTCTTGACAAAAGTGTCAAATTTATCCAAAAAATTATAAAATAAAAAATAGCACAAACTGCACTATTTTAAGTATCTTTGATATTTACTTGAGATATACTCGCCATTCTTCTTGAAAATTCTTGGAACACGATCTGAAATTGAACAAACGATCTCATAATTAATTGTGTTTAGATCAGCTGCTGCACGATCGACCGTCATAATGTCACCAAGCAGAGTCACTTTATCTCCTGCCTTGATTGAAGCATTAACTTTGATCATACATTGGTCCATACATACACGCCCTACTATTGGGTAAAGTCCGCCATCAATTTCTACCATACGATCTTGGTGATACCTTAGCCAACCATCCGCATATCCAATTGGAATTGTTGCAATATACTCATCTTCTGTTGCCATATAAGTTGCACCATATCCTACTTTTTGTCCAGCCTTTACAAGCTTTACCTGGGTAATAATACTGTGTAGACTAAAAGCTTGTTTTAAATTAACTGGTAGAAGTAAGTCATCACTTGGCTTCAATCCATACATTGCAATACCAAGTCTTACTCCTTTGTTATGTTTATACTCACCTTTGTGATGCAAAGTAGTTGCTGAATTCGCTACATGAATAATCTTAATATCATCAAGGTTGATTCCTTTCAACATGTCATCTAAGCGATCTTGTTGATATAAAAAATGGCTATAATCATTACTATCTGCAGTAGAGATATGAGTAAATAAACCTTCTAACTCAAGGTATGGTGTAGCATTTATTAAGCTTATTGCCTCAATAAGTTCTTGATTAGATAACAATCCAACACGGTTCATACCAGTATCAAGTTTTAGATGTACTTTTAAAGGTTTTCCATTATATGTTGATACTGCTTTCTTTACATGTTCTAAGTCATGAAGTGTAACTGTGATATCATACTCAGCTAAATCAGAAAATGATTCAATATTCACAGGTCCCAAAACAAATAAGGGAAAATCCGGAATATCATCTCTTAAGTGAATTGCTTCATCACTAAAAGCAACTGCAAGGTATGTTGCACCCGCCTCAATCGCCACTTTTCCAACTTCCACTGCATCATGGCCATATCCATTTGCTTTTACAACACAGAAATAGTGTTTAGGATTAGCGTATTGCTTAATTGCAGTAATATTATGTTTAATTCGGTCTAAGTCAATCTCAGCCCAAGTTTTACGATATAATCTCATACTGTCACCTATCTTTTACGACGTTTTCTTTCCTTTTTCTTTTCGGCACGTCGTTGTGCTCTATTTACACCTGGCATTCCACCACGTGATGGCATTCCGCCCATTCCTGGCATTCCTGGCATTCCACCCATACCTGGCATTCCACCACCATTACCAAACATTTTCATCATTTGCTTCATTTGTTCAAACTGAGTTAACAAACGATTAACCTCTTGAACAGTACGACCAGAACCTTTTGCAATTCGTTGTTTTCTTGAAGATTTGATAATTTTTGGATTTTGTCTCTCTTCTGGTGTCATTGATAAAATTAAAGCTTCTAAATGCGCCATTTGTTTAGGATCGATATTAACATCACCTAATCCACTCGCTCCTGGTAACATCTTTAAAATCCCACTTAGAGGACCCATCTTCTTAAGTTGTTTCATTTGCTTTAAGAAATCTTCTAAATCAAAATTTCCTTTTTGCATTTTTTTCATCGTTGCTTCCGCTTCTTCTTGATCAATAACCGCTTCAGCTTTCTCAATAAGTGATAAAACATCACCCATTCCTAAAATACGTTGACTCATTCTATCTGGATAGAACTCTTCAATATCATTTAATGTTTCTCCAACCCCAATGAATTTAATTGGAACTTGAGTGATTTGTCTAATTGATAAGGCAGCACCACCACGGGCATCACCATCTAATTTTGTCAAGATTGCACCGGTTACATTTAAAGTCTCATTAAATGTTTGCGCAACATTAACTGCATCCTGACCAGTCATTGAATCGACAACTAATAAGATTTCATTAGGATTTGCAACTGATTTTACTTTAACTAGCTCATCCATTAGTTCTTCATCAATATGCAAACGACCAGCGGTATCAATAAAAACAACGTCATGGTCATTAGCCTTAGCTAAGGCTAAACCTTCACTTACAATGTGATCAACTGCAACATTCGTTCCCTTTTCAAATACAGGAATGTTTAATTGGTCACCTAACACTTTTAACTGTTCAATTGCTGCTGGACGGTAAATATCGCCGGCGATAAATAAAGGTTTCTTTGCTTTCTTCTCTGCTAACATTTTACCTAATTTACCTATTGCAGTCGTTTTACCTGCCCCTTGTAAACCAACCATCATAATCACTGTAGGTTTACTTTCTAAGTTTAATTCAACTTTTTCACTACCAAGAATTTTAGTTAACTCTTGATCAACAATTTTTACTACCATTTCACTTGGATTTAATGAACCAATAACATCTTCTCCTAGTGCCTGTTCTTTCACCGCATTAACAAACTCTCTTACAACTTTAAAGTTAACGTCGGCTTCTAAAAGTGCCAATCTAATCTCACGAAGCATTTCATTCATATTTGCTTCAGTTAATTTTGAATTACCACTTACTTTTTTCATTACGTCTTGAAGACGATTACTCAGATTATCAAACATAAAATTCACCTACAATATTTCATCTAATTTTGCCATTAAATCTTGGCGTTTTATTTTTTCTAATTCTTCATACACATCATATAACACTTGACTTTTTTTGTGTAATTTTAATTTTAACTCATATTCTTCTAATAATTTTTCAACATTTTTTAACTGACGATGAACAGCATTCCTACTTACACCCTTATCTTCTGCAATTTCTTGTAACGATAAATTTTCTTGATAATATAGTTCAAAATACTCACGTTGTTTATCGGTTAAGAGATTCTCATAAAAGTCATAAAGTTCATTTAAATGTAATGCTTTCTCTATCATATTATCACCCTAGTTAAATAAGTCTTTAAATAATCCGTAAATATATTTTTCGATATCAAACTCTTGTAAATCATCGACAGTTTCACCTAGTCCTACAAACTTTACTGGGATATTGACCTTTTCTCTAATCGCAAGGACAATTCCACCTTTTGCAGTACCATCTAGTTTCGTTAAGACTATCCCACTAACCTTTGTTGCTTCAGTAAAGTTAGTTGCTTGACTGATTCCGTTTTGACCAGTTGTTGCATCGATTACCAGTAACGTTTCATGCGGAGCACCATCAACTTCGCGTTCAATAACACGATTGATTTTTTCTAATTCTTTCATTAAGTTAACTTTGTTTTGTAAGCGTCCTGCTGTGTCACAAATTAAGACATCAGCTTGATCTTCTTTCGCTTGTTGTATCGCATCAAACATTACACTTGATGGATCACGATTTTCAACACCACGTACACATTTAACACCTACTCGTTTAGCCCAAGTGTCTAGTTGATCAACTGCACCAGCTCTAAAAGTATCTCCAGCAGCTACAATCACTTTTTTACCTTCAGCTTTCATTTTTGTTGCTAACTTAGCAATCGTCGTTGTCTTCCCTGCACCATTAACACCAACCATTAAGATTACTGTTAATCCATCTTTGTTGTAGTTTATCTTTGTTGAGACAATTGTATCCTGAACATAGATCAGGAATAATTCATCAACAATGATTTCATTCAACTCATCAGGTGAAGTAAATCCTTCACTTGCTGCTCTTTCGCGAAGTTTATCTACAAACTCCATAACGGTATTAACACCAACATCAGCCATAATTAAGATTTCTTCTAGTTCCATGAAGTAATCTTCATCTAACGATTGATAATTTAATGCTAAACTTTTTAATCTTGATGAGAATGTTTGGCTCGATTTACGAAGTCCATCCTCATATTTTTTCAAGTCCTTGTTTCCTTCACCTGTTACCAGGCTTTTAAGGCGATCAAATAAACCCATTATGCTTCACCCATTTCTTCCATTTCCTGAGCATATTTTTCAATATCCCCAAATCTTACTGATACTAACTTTGTAACTCCACTCTCTTGCATCGTAACCCCATACAGTGATTGAGTATGTTCCATTGTTGTTTTACGGTGTGTAATCACAATGAACTGTACAGATTTAGAAAACTCATTTAAGAAGCCACTAAATCTAACTAAGTTCGCTTCATCTAGTGCTGCTTCAGCCTCATCTAGAATAACGAATGGTACTGGTCTAACACGCAAGATCGCGAATAGTAAAGCCAGTGTTGCTAGAGATTTTTCTCCACCACTTAATAGTGATAAGTGTGATAACTTTTTACCTGGTGGTTCTGCAATAATTTCAATCCCTGTCTCTAACAAATCATCTTTGTTCGTTAAGATAAGATCGGCAGATCCTCCTGCAAACAATTTCTTGAAGTTCTTAGAGTATTCAAGGCGAATGGCCTCAAAGGTTTCTGCAAACTTTGAAACCATTACATCATCCATCTCGGTAATTGTACCTAAAAGGTTTTCTTTTGACCTTGTTAAGTCATCACGCTGGTTGACTAAGAAATCAAATCGTTCCTTTTTCTCAAGATATTCTTCTCGTGCATCTAAGTTAACTGCACCAATACGTCTAATCTCAGATTTAAGACGTTTAACTTTTGCTCTTGCTTCAACAATATCAATCGTTAACTCATAGTTCTCATAAGCATGTTCATATGTCATTTCATACTCTTCATTTAACGAATTAAGTAATGTTTCTAACAACGCATCTGCTCTAGAAAACTTGTTTTCCTCAACACCAACTTGACGCAAAGCAGCATTCATGTTTTGAGTTACACCTCGTAACTCACTTTCATACTCATCACGTTCCATTGTTAAATCAAGGCGTTCAGAGCGAAGTTTCTTTTGCAATGTAATTAACTCATCACGCTTTGCTTGTGCTTCGTATAACTCATTAATCACTTGTGCATCTTCACTGCTCTCAACTTTATCATTTAAAATTCCATCAATACTTTCCAAGTTATCGTGTAGATCTTTTAAAACTTGTGTTTTTTCTGTTAAGTCAATTGTAATTTGATTATTAGCATCCTCAAGTTTATAACGACGAAGTCTTAACTCGCTCAACTCATGATTAATTGCATCAATTGAGTTTCTTGCTTCACTTTGTTCATTATTAACTCTTTCTAACTCTTTATTAATTAACTCTGCACGGTTCTTACTTTCTTCAATATCAAACTTTGATGTTATTAAACCGTAGCGCTTTTGTTTTGATTGTCCACCGGTGATTGAACCACCCGGATGAATTACTTCTCCAGCTAATGTTACAACTTTAAATCGTTGTTTAATCACATCTGCAAGCTCTGAAGCACTTTTTAAATCTCTGGCAATGATTACATTACCAAGTTGATTATCTATTACAGGTTGATAAACTTTCTTAAACTTAACTAAATCATTAGCAATCCCAACATAACCTGGGTTAACTCGTAACTTTTCGCGAATGTCTTCATTAATATGTTTCTTGGTTACTTTATCAAGTGGTAAGAATGTTGCTCGTCCAATACGATTCTTTTTCAAGAAATCTACAGCAGCGCGTGCAGACTGAGCAGTCTCACAAACTAAAAACTGATCACTATTACCTAATGTTGTTTCTATAGCTTTTGAATACTCTTTATCAACTTTAATCAATGAGGCAAACACATCAATAATCCCATCCAAAAACTTGTTTTCAAGTACAGCACGTACACTACGTAACAAGTTAGAACGATTAACACTAGCCGACTCATATACGTTAATTTTAGCTAAATTTTCTTCACGTTCTCCATGTAATGATTTGATTAGTTCTTGTGTTGATTTCACAAATTCTGCTTTTTCTTCAAGAGTCTTTTCATATCCATTTATTTTCGAAATAATACTCTTTAAAGAGTGTTTATTGTTATTTAAGTCCCCATTTAAGTTACTTACTACATTTTGTATTTTTAACAAATCTTCTTTCAATGTGATTTGTTCATTGTAAAAGGCATCTTTATTATCCGAGTACTTTCTTCGCTCTTCTAATACTGTCTTTTTAATCGTTACACTTTCAACTAATTTATTTGCTCCATCTAGCTCATTTGAGATATTAGTCACTCTTTCATCTATACCAGATATTGCATTCTTAACGATCAAAATCTTATTCTCAAAATCCGTCACTTGAACTTGAGCACTAGCTGCTTCATCATTTAATTTTGAAATGGCTTCTTTTGATTCTTTATATACTTTATTATTTTCATAGATATCATGGGCAAGTAAGGCAATATCAACATCTTCTAGTTGCGCCTTTGCAGCAAGGTACTTCTCTGCTTTTTCACTTTGAATTCTCAAGGGTTCAATTTGACCCTCAATTTCACTTACTATGTCATTAACACGATCAAGATTATCATCAGTACGATTAAGTTTCCTAATGGCACTTTCCTTACGTTTTCTATACTTTAATACTCCTGCAGCTTCTTCAAAGATATTTCTTCTTTCAACAGCTTTTGCAGCAATAACTTCTTGTACACGACCCTGACTGATAATATTAAAAGCTTCTTTACCTAAACCTGAATCCATTATCAACTCAGTAATATCTTTTAATCGACATTTTTCACCATTTAGTAAATACTCACTTTCACCACTTCTAAATACGCGTCGTGTAATTGAGACTTCACTAAAATCAGTAGGTAAGTAATCGTCTTCATTATCAAGAACTAACGTAACAGCAGCATGATTTAATGCTTTCCTTGAACTTGAACCACTAAAGATGACATCGGTCATTGTATCAGCACCACGAAGCGACTTAACTGACTGCTCACCAAGCACCCAACGAATAGCATCAACAATGTTTGATTTACCACTACCATTTGGTCCTACAATCCCAGTAATCCCTTCTTCAAATGTAATATTCATCTTTTCAGCAAAGGACTTAAATCCTACTGTTTCTATTCTCTTTAAATACATATTACTACCCCATTTCTCTAACCTATTAATTATACAATAAATAGAGGTTCAACTCAATTATTCAAAGTGATTTAAAACCCATATTTAAAAAGAAAAACCGATATCATCGGCTTTCTTTAAGTTATCAGACATTTCCTTTTAAAATATAACAAAAATACATAGAAATAGACTGGAATTATCGCAATCATCACGTAAATAATAAGGATTTCATTAAAGCGATAGTTTAATGTAATAGTTGAAAAAACTACGTTACCAGAAAGAATGTTGGAAGGAAATTCCATCACTCTTTGAGTAGTTAAAGACATGGAGTAATTTTAAAAGCACCAGCTGATAAATTACTGACTGAAAGTCTTCAATAGGATGAAGCCATCCCCATACCTAACTATCTAGTAAAACCTATACACTCTTTTTGTTCGCAATAAAAGTAAGTAACGCCTCAACGTCACCAATCACTTCGACAGGAATAACAAACGCCTGCATTTGATTTAGGTAAAAGTACACATATAAACCGACATGTTCAACTTTCACTATTTGTTCCCAGCTATAAACATCATGTTCATTTCCAGAGTTACCACGCACTCCTTTTTCATCAATTGTTATATGCTTTGGCAAAAACAAGTCAGAATCCTTTCTTTGATCTAACACTTTTGAAAGTTTTTTGTTGATGTTTCTAGTCATGTACTTTGGAAAAAGTACTAACCATGAGAACGCTGCGATTGCAAAAATAACAATATAGGCTGTGTTCACACTATACCCTAAAAGGTAGGGGAAAAACATCAATAAAATCGGCACTGAGTATTTTAACAACTCAAAACTAATTCTAAAGGACTTTGACCCTTTTAAAAGTTGCGCATTAATATTCATGTAATCATCTTTTTGTAACTGGTATTTGTAATCAAACATAAAAGTCCTCCTATTGTTTTGAATAAAACTTATTTAAGCTAACTAACTTTGTCAGTTCCTTAAGGGTCACTTGAAGATAGTTACTTTTTAATCCTTCAATGATCTCTTGTTGTAAGAACTGGTACTTGAATCTAATATCTTCCACTAAAAACAACCATTGGCTTTCAGTAATCAAATCTGCTAGGCGTGTTTGCATTGTAAATGAATGGTTAACACTATACTTTGATGTCAACATTTCAGAGATATAGGCATATATCTCTAACTCACTTTTATCAAGAGTAGTATTATCATAAGATTGGGTTTGGTATGCTTCTCTCCCATAACGTTTTCTTGAGTTAGATCTTAATAAACTAATGATAACAGCAATGATAATAATTGGAATGGCAATTCTAAACGCAAAGATTACAATCCAACCGATGGCCATTGACCAAATCATACAACCCATGATTAAAATACGATAAAGGGATCAGTATCAATTTGAGTTTTGATAACTTTTACCTTTAACCCTTCAAGTTGATTGTAAACATCATCAATGAATACTTTTTCGATTGAATGAGGTACTTCGATAACACTTAAATTGTTTTCTTTAGCAAATAATCCCCTTGTGTATCTGAAGTCTCCAGAAATATAAACATCTGCCTCTTCTTTCATTGCTTCAATTTGAACTGCAAAATCGGCACCATTTCCCGCCATTAATGCAACTTTTTTAACTGGTTTGTTATGTCCGATGACACGTACGTAACGATAACCAAATGTTTTTTTGATTTCTGCTGCTAACTGATATAGTGTTGTCTCAGTTTCACCATGTCTAAAGAACATATGATCTGTGTTCTTTTTCTTAGATGTTCTAATCTTTGTTAAGTTCAGTTTTTCGATCAAAATGTCATTCATCCCTGGGTATCCGACATCATAATTAGTATGCATCACATAAACTCCAAGATTGTTTTCTTTACAGATTGCTATCTTTTTCTCATTGAAAGCTTTTACTTCCTCTTCTTCACCAAGATAAGTAAAAGGATGATGAGTTATGACTAAACCTACTCCATGATCTAAGGCTTCATTAATCACATCAATCGTTAAGTCGAGTGTGATTAAGACCTTTTCAACTTCTGCATTATCTTCAATGAAATGCAATCCAACAGGATCTCCTGGATAGGCTAGCTTCTTGTTATACTTTTTCTCTAATAGTTTTGTTATTTTTTTTACTTTCATAGTCCCTCCAAAAAAATGGCCTATTTCGCCATCTTTTCCAACGCCGCTTTAGCAGCATTTTGCTCTGATTCTTTTTTAGAATTACCAGAACCCTCACCTAAAACAATATCATCCATCTTAACAATAGATGTAAACACTCTCTTATGAGCAGGTCCTGTTGATGAAATAATTTCATATTCAATACTTCGTTTATCTGATTGTACTAGTTCTTGAAGAGATGACTTGTAATCTGAACTTGTTTCAAATTGGTCACTTTCAATTCTAGGTACAATATTGTTAATAATAAAATCTTTAGCAAGTCGATAACCTAAATCGATATACAAAGCTCCAATAAAGGCTTCAAAACAATCTGAAAGAATTGCTGGTTTCTCATTACCACCATTATTTCTTTCTCCTTGTCCTAAACGTATATACTCATTAAAACGTAGGTAAAGTGCAAAACTTGATAATGCAGGTTCACACACATATAATGCACGTAGTTTTGTCATTTTTCCTTCGTTCATCTTTTTGTTTTTATCGAACAAATACTCAGCAATAACTAAATCAAGTACTGAATCACCCAAAAACTCCAAACGCTGATTATCCTCAACCCTAGTTTTTTTATGTTCATTGGCATAACTTGGATGAGTAAATGCTGTCTGATAAATCGATATATCATGATATTTAATTTTCATTGCTTCAAGTAAATGTTTTACACTTTTCATTTAGATCACCTATAATTTAGATTCAATTGTTGCCACAAGACCTTCTTCAACTGTTTTAGCTGCTAGCAAAATTGCGTTCTTTAATGATTTTTCACTACTAGAACCGTGGGCCTTAATTACTGGCTTTTTAAGTCCAACTAAAATTGCACCACCTGTTTCTTCGTAGTCATAAACTTTTTTAACTTTATCGAAGGCTCCTTTTGATAAAAGAGCTCCTACTTTTGATATAAATGTAGACATTAACTTTTCCTTGATCACAGATAGAACTGTTTTTAAAGTCCCTTCCATCACTTTTAAAGCAATATTACCTGTCCACCCATCACATACTACAGCATCTGCTTCAGAACTTGTAATATCTCTTGCTTCAACATTACCAATGAAGTTAAACTCAGATGCTTCTAGACGTTTGTAAGTTTCTTGATAAATTTCAGTCCCTTTTTTAGCTTCAGCACCTATGTTTAATAATCCAATCTTTGGATTTTTAACACCGCGCACTCTCGCTAAAGCATTGGCCATTATCGCATTTTGATAGATAAACTCTACTTTTGCATCTGGTGTCGCACCAGCGTCACATAACACTACTCCTCTTCCATCTTTTGTTGGTATAACTGGAGCCAATGCTGGACGTTTAATTCCTTTAATTCTGCCTACTAAAAGCTGTCCTCCTGCGACAATTGCCCCTGTTGAACCTGCACTAACAAAAGCACTATCAGCTGTTTGCTTAGTAAGTCCAAATCCTTTCGCCATACTTGAATCACGTTTTGTACGCAACTCCATCACAGGCTCTTTATTAATATCAACAACTTCTGTTGCATCGACTATTTCAATATTTGTACTATCTGTTAAGACTGTCTCAATTTTTTCCTTATTACCTACTAAAGTCACACGTAAGTTTTTATTTTCTTTAACTGCGGCCATAGCCCCTTTTACTTCTGGTAATGGACATGCGTCACTACCCATTGCATCAACAATAACTCTTACATTTTCCATTTTGTTCACCTCATTATTTTATCTCTTCTAATATAGCATAATTTCGCTAAAATTTCACTCAACTATCGTGACAAAACAATTTAGTCATTATATTTTAGATAATATGTACTTAACCAAAGATTAATAGAGATATTAAGCTGTCTATTATTGATAATCGTTTGAAAATATCACACTTATATATTAAAATTAAGAAGTGATTAAGGAGTGAATAAAATGAAACATATTATTATTTGGTTAATTCGACAATACCAAAAGTTTCTTTCACCTTTACTTGGACAAAATTGCCGTCATCATCCGACATGTTCACATTATGGAATCGAAGCATTTCAAAAGCATGGCGTGATTAAGGGCGGGTACTTAACTATAATAAGAGTATTAAAGTGTAACCCTTGGGGTACAATGGGCTTTGACCCTGTACCAGAAGAGTTCACATTTTTTAAGAGGGTGAATAAATGAAAAGTTTTACAAGACAGATTTTTAATATATTTGCTTTTATCTTTGTCTTTTTCTTAATAACATATATTGATTTTGATTACAGACCGAGTCAGGTTATTAATATTTATACAACAAACTATCCATTGAAGTATATGGTTGAGACCTTAGGTGGAGATAGTGTAAGTGTTAAATCATTATATGAACATTTTGAACCAAAGAACGAAACAATTGTAGATGAATCTACAGCAGAAGAAAGTAATGACAGTACAGAAGATAGTGGCCTTGAAACAGTCGTTACAAAGTATACTTATATTCCAACAAAGGCAGTAAACTTTGTATTAGACGGTGCTACCGCTGATTTGATTGCTCAAAGTGACTTGTATTTATATAGTGGTTACAGTTTAGAAAAGAAACATATTGCAACCTTGCTTGCAGCAGATGGTGTTGACTACTTAGACATCCGAGATGCGACTCATAGTTTACAAAAGATTGACTATAACAAAACAGAACCTATAGAGATCCAATCAACATCTTATGAAGGTGAAGTCCCAATCAGTTATACAATCAATGTTAATGACTACTTATATAAGGACATGTTAACAAATCCTAATGTGTGGGCAGATCCAATCAATATGTTGCAAATGGCTGCAACAACAAAAGACATCTTAAAGTCTAAATTGCCAACAAAGACAGAAATCATTAACGAGAACTTTGATAAGTTTAAAGGAAACATCTTAAGGTATGATTCAAAGTTGCAACAAACGATTGATAACGGTAGAAATAACATCGTTATTGTCGACAGACCATTTTTGGCCCATTTACAAAGATATGGTTTAGAGCAAATCAATTTTGCCAACATGTTTAGCTACAATATTATTGACGAAAGTGATTTTGAAGATATCTATAATATCATGCAACATTATGAAATTACAAAAGTTCTAACAGATGATCCAGAGGATATGACAACAATGTTCAAACTGTTCATTGAAAAGTATGATCTTGAGTTAGTATCAATTCATGCCCTAGATATATTACCTGTTGATGATTACGAGAATGGTGAGGATTTCTTTACCATTGTAAATACTGAAGTTAGTAAGTTAGAAGAATTATTGAGATAATAAAAAACCTTGTCATAGACGACAAGGTTTTATTTTTAAATGGTGTCCTGTATAGGATTCGAACCTATGACCCTCTGATTAAAAGTCAGATGCTCTACCGACTGAGCTAACAGGACGTGCTAGACTATAATAACAAAGACCAGGTAATAAATCAATAGCAAAATGAATAATTTTTATTTTTTTTTACAGTTTTTTTTCATCATATTTGACTACTTGCACCACTACCAACATATGTTATAATATTAAAGGATTTATTCAAATGACAGGAGGAGATATAATGGGAAATTATGGATTAGCTTTTATAGCGGTATTCATTCTCACTCTTATATTAATATACGGATTAATGAACTACTTACCGAAAGATAAAGGTAAAGAGTTCGCAGTTAATGGTGACAAATCGAAAGGTAAGCCACGTGGTGCTGGAATAATTTTTATTTCTTCATTCGCACTGTTTAGTGCTATAGTAACAGATTTTGATATGATCACCATATTATACATTGCATTTGCCTTACTATCGATGTTGACAGGATATCTTGATGATATCTCAAAGATGGATTGGGGACGACTCAAAAAGGGACTTTTAGACTTAGTCATTTCCTTAGGGCTTGCTTACACACTTGTTTACCTCGATGATGTTGAAACTAACTTCTATCTCATCAACATAAGTGTTGAAATCCCTCAATTAATGTTATTCATTTTATCAGCATGTCTTGTCTGGTTGAGTATCAATGTGACAAACTGTTCAGATGGAGTTGATGGTTTAAGTGGCTCATTGAGTATTATCACTTTACTAAGTGTCTTATTATTTCAAGATCATGCAAACAGCGTTTATCTGTTAGTGGTTCTTGTAGCGAGTATACTAGCATACCTTGTCTTTAATACATCACCCTCTACCCTAATGATGGGGGACGCAGGATCAAGGCCAATTGGCGTCTTAATTGCCTTATTCTTTATCAAAGCAGGCATTATCTATCTATATCCATTATTAGCCTTTGTATTACTGTTAAATGGTGGATTAGGACTTGCTAAGATCTCAATCATCAAACTGTTCAAAAGAAACTTATTAAGTTTTGTTAGAACGCCTTTACATGATCATGCAAGGAAAAAATATATGTGGTCTGATAGTCAGGTTGTCTTTAGATTTTCAGTTATTCAAATTATTATCAACGTCTTAATCATTTCATTATTAATTAACTAAAGGAGCTATTAGCTCCTTTTTAATAAAAAAAAACAACCATTGGTTGTTTGATTTTTATATGGTGACCCGTACGGGGTTCGAACCCGTGAATGCCTGCGTGAAAGGCAGGTGTGTTAACCGTTTCACCAACGGGCCAAAAAAATGGTGGGCCTAAGAGGACTTGAACCTCCGACCTCACGCTTATCAGGCGTGCGCTCTAACCAGCTGAGCTATAGGCCCATTTCTTTAATGCCTAATCATTATAACAACCAATTATCGAATAGTCAATAAAAAAAATGCATTTTTTTAGACTTTTTTATATAAAAAGATAGGAACTACATTCCTATCTTTTTGATGCTAATTTTATAACAAAATATATTAATCAAACTTCTTAATTCTTTGTTTATTGGCAACAACTGAACCTACAATAATACCACTATCTGTAAAAGCAATATCGTGATAAACTCCTGTCAAAAAGGCTTTTGATTTCTCAAGTTTCCCATCTTGATCAAAGATTAAGTAACTAACATCCTCATTTGTATTATAGTCATACGTTGCTCCAGCTACAACAAGTTTATCTTGAACTAAATCAATTGTATCAAACAGTGTTAGACCCCATTCTTCAAAGTTATTACTCCACACCTTTTTACCCATTGAATCGATTTTAAGCATAAATCCTTTGTTGTTAACAGTAATATAACCAGATGAAGAAGTTGCCTTGCCATGGTCACCAACAAAGTAGATATCACCATTCTCACTATCAACAGTAATGTCTTTAAAACTAGTGTGCAACTCATCTTCAATATGGTATGACCAAATTATTTTACCATTCGAATCTACCCTTAGAATGATAACATACTTATCTATGTCGCTTGTATATACATTAAGGACTACAAGGTAATCCTCATCGATATATTCAAATACTCTATTTTGACCAAAACGTGCACCGTTGACATCATTACTTGTTAAAAGTAATTGGTCTTGTGTCACACTATAACTTGAATTCATACTCAAAAAATGGAGTTCAAGTTCTGTGTTTCGAGTGAACACAAAGTCATTTCCTGCTTGAACTAAATAAGAATGACCGTCATCTAAACTCTTAGGAAAATTTGTCCATTGATCACTTGTAACATGCTCTAATAAAACACCATCTTTTGAGTAAAGAGTCACCCCTTGTTTATAAGCTTCACTATAACAATTAAATGAGACTAAGATGTTACCGTTTTCTAATTCGATAACATTAACAAGTTGTGCATATTTCTCCGTAATAGTATTCGACCAAATTTCTTGCCCTGAATCATCGTATTTTTTCAAGACAACCTCTTGATCAAACTGTGACTGAACAGAAGAGGCATATAAGAAACCTCCTTCTTTTAAGGACGTTAACTGCATCGGTGCATAATTTTCATTCTCAACTGGTGCAAACGAAAACTGCTCTTTAAAATCAGGTGTAACCTTAATCTTTTTTGAATAACTATGTTCACCACTATAAAATTTATGATTATAGACTAGATTTACTTCAACAATATATGCATTACCAAATTGTAATGTATCAAAATCAAATATACCAGCATCTGTAATGACTTTTTCTTCTGCAACCACTTCATCACTTAACATCAAACGTACATATGATTTGTCATAATCAATCTGTGCGTCATGAGGTACCGTTGAGAAATCAATTCTAACACTGTCATGGTTAGATGTTGCTTTCATTGTTACTTCTGGTCCAACAAGTGTTGTTTCAACATAGAAATAACCTGTTACTACTGCTGCAAATAATACTAAAATGCTAATGATTAATAAGATTTTCTTTTTCATTTTCTACCCCTCTTAATAAAAAAACTCACATAAGTGAGGCGAATTTGCTCCCCCACAAATATAAGGATAGCATGTGAGTTTGTTAATATCAATTTAAAGCAACAAAAAAGGTCGCCAGATGGCAACCTTGACAAAATAAATATTAACGTTTTGAGAATTGTGGTGCACGACGTGCTTTTTTAAGACCGTATTTTTTACGTTCTTTGATTTTTGCGTCACGAGTTAACATTCCGTTTGCTTTTAATACAGCTCTAAAGTCAGGATCGACTTTTAATAAAGCTCTAGCAATACCTAAACGGATTGCACCAGTTTGTCCAGTAAAACCTCCACCGTTTGTTGAAACTTTAACGTCGAATTTTTCAACAGTTTCAGTCATTTCTAATGGTTGTTTAACATCCATAACAAGTGTAGCAAATGGTAAATAATCATTGATATCTTTACCGTTTACAGTAATAGTACCTTTTCCGCTTGTTAAAGTTACTCTCGCAACTGATCTTTTTCTACGACCTGTAGCATAAAACTTTTCCATCTAAGATACCCTCCTTATACTTCGATAAGCTCTGGTTGTTGAGCTTGATGTGGATGTTCTGATCCAGCATAAACGAATAATTTTTTGTTCATAGCGCGACCTAAAGGACCTTTTGGTAACATACCTTTAACCGCGAATTCGATGATTCTTTCTGGGTAAGTAGCTTGCATTTCACGAGCTGTAGTAGTAGTTAAACCACCAGCATACCCACTGTGACGATAATATTTCTTCTTGTCTAATTTGTCTTTTGTAAATACTGCTTTTTCAGCATTGATGACAATTACATAATCTCCGCAATCAACATGTGGAGTGAAAGTTGGTTTGTTTTTACCATTCAAAATCATAGCGATTTGAGTAGACATACGACCTACAGTCATTCCTGCAGCATCAATAACATACCATTTTCTAGTAATGTCCTCTTTCCTTTGCATATACGTTTTCATTGTATTTCCTCCTGTTTTAAAAACGAACGGTTTCCGGGGCATTCGTAGTATTCAAATTGGGGAATCAATTTGTTCGCAAGGAATATTTTACTATTAATTACATTAAAAGTCAATCTAATTTTAGACTTACGTGCAATGTTTATAAAACATTTTGTATTCCCTGCCCTACTTTGCCATTTCAATAAAAAAGCAACAATAGTTGTTGCTTTAACATATATCTTTTTTACTAAATCTTTCATCTCTAATTTCGTTTGATTCTCTTAATGAATAAGTGACAAGTAAAGGACCAAAGAACTCAAAGATTACAATTGACGCTAGGATGATTGCTTGAATACTATCTCCCATCTCTCCTGGGAAAAATGATGAAGCAGCAATCGCTAAACCAATTGATACTCCTGCCTGAGGTAGTAACGCAAATCCTAAATACTTTTTAACATTTTCGTTAGCATGACACATGCAAGCTCCTGTATAAGAACCTAACAGTTTTCCTGCAACTCTTGCTAACACATATATACCAATTCCTAGTAACATTTTTGTATCTAGAAATACCCCTAAGTCAAGCTCGATTCCTGCAATAGTAAAGAATGCAATCATTAAAGGTGGTGTAAAGGAATGAATAACTCTTTCCTCTGTTCTAAAACGTTGTTTATCAACCATATTAGTAAAAACAAATCCTGCGATCATTGGTACTAAAATTGGCGATACATGTAAATCTAATTGATTAGATAATACTCTTGCTAAAGCTACTGCTAAGATAACACCGATAACTGTAACATCTAAGAACTTTTGCTCTTTTTCAGAGTTTTCATCTACTGTTCTGATGGCAACACCAATAATTAAGCCCAAAATCGCTCCTACAAAGCAAGAAAGTAAAATTTCAAACAAAGGTATGGCAATTCCATTAAGAGCGTTTAAAGTCCCACCAAATGCGATAGGTTCAGCGATGGCAACTGCTAAACCAAAGATGAAGATCCCAAGGGCATCATCAATCCCAACAACAGGTAACAATGTATCCGTTAAAGGACCTTTACACTTAAACTTCTTAGTTAAAACCATGATTGGTGCTGGTGCTGTCGCTGTTGCAATTGCTCCTAATACCAATGCAACTGGTAAATCTAAAACTAATGACAATAAACCAGATACGATTCCAAAAGTTAAAATAGCTTGAACAACAGTGATGATCACAACACTCTTCCCACATTTTTTCAACTTACCAAGCCATAGTTCAGTACCAATCTCGAAGGCAATAAACCCTAAGGCTACACTACTGATTACTTCTAGATTATCAACATGGCTAATAATTCCAAAAATAGGTCCAAGAAGTAAACCGGCAAACAAGTACCCTGTTACATCTGGTATTTTCAAATATTCAAAGATTCGACCGATGATTAGACCGATAACTATGATTAGACCTAACTCAAACAAAACAACATATGTTATGTCGTTCCCTTGAGCGGCAAGCATGATTGGATTCATAATAACTCTCCTCAATTACACTACTGGTAGAATACTTCCTTTAAGTAAAGTCCACATCCAGGTGCAGTTCTCCCAGCTTCATTTCTATCAAGTGCTTCTAAAATCTCAATTACTTTTTCCGGTTTATATTTTTCTTCACCAATTTCAATAAGTGTTCCCACAATGATACGTACCATGTAACGTAAGAATGAGCCTCCTGAGAAGTAAAACGTTACTACTCCATCGTTGTTCTCGATCTTTGCATCAAAGATCTCACGTTCCATATTTTTCTCATCTGGATTATTTGCACAAAATGATTGAAAGTTGTGCTTCCCGATAAAGAACTTAATAGCAGTCTGCATTGCATGAACATTAAGTTTGCGGTTGTATTGGTAAACATAGTCCCGATAAAAAGGATTATACTCCTTTATATTCAGTTTGTAAATGTAGTCTTTTCTAACGGCTGAATAGCGCGAATGAAACTCATCATGAACAAACTCACAATCGTTAATATAGATATCTTCAGGTAAATTTGTATTAAGAGCTTTTCTCATAGAGTCTTCTTCTAAACCAAGATCACTCTTAAAATTAGCTACCTGACCATAAGCATGAACTTTTGAATCGGTTCTACCAGAGGCAGTGATTGTAAAATCTTGCTCTCCCTTATGGATTTTCTTTAGTGCTTTTTCAATCTCTTCTTGCACAGTACGTTGATTAATTTGTCTTTGAAATCCACAAAAATCTGTACCGTCATAATTAAATGTAATTTTATAATTTTTCATTGTTACCACCTATAAACTATAATAAACACTAAAACTAAATGTGCTACTAAGAATAGTGTTTCATTAAGCCCCCATTTTAATTCTCTAAATTTAGTTCTACCTTCGCCTCCGCGGTATCCCCTTGCTTCCATTGCATTAGCAAGCTCATCAGCACGTTTAAAGGCTGAAACAAACAATGGGATCAGTAAACTTACAATCGCCAATACTTTGTCTTTAAGCTTCCCTTCATTGAACTCAACTCCTCTTGAGGTTTGAGCCTTCATGATTTTATCAGTTTCTTCTATTAATGTTGGAATGAACCTTAGGGCGATCGAGATCATCATAGCGATCTCATGAGCAGGCACTTTAATCACTTCTAAAGGTTTTAAAAGTGATTCTATTCCATCTGTTAACTCCATCGGTGTTGTTGTCAGGGTAAGTAGTGATGAGTAAAGAATTAACATCATTAATCTTAATACTAAAAATATGGTGTGGAATAATGCATCTTTATAAATTGTAATAAAACTAAAGCTAACTAAAACATCCCCAGTCTTGATTACAAAGATATTAATCACCATCATGAAGATTAGTAAGTACTTAATTGCATTTAAACCATTAAGCATCACTTTAAACTTTATCTTAGTTAAGATGATTAACATGATTAAGAAAAGTACTGCTGGTACAAACCACACAAGATCTGTAATCATAAAGATAGCAACGATATAAATCATTGTTGATATAATTTTGACGCGACTATCTAATTTATGAATAATTGAGTTTGTTGGAATATATCGCCCAATGTTAATGTTCTTAAGCATGATATAACCTCCCAATCTGTTCAACTAAGTCATCCAAGCTAGCACAGTAATCAATATCTAGATCTAGCTTTTCATTTAACTCGGTTACAACTTGCTGAACAAATGAATTTGATAACCCAATCTCATTTAAGGCTTTGTTATCACTAAATATAGTTTTAACGTCGCCTTTATTAAATAGTTTTTGATTGTTCATCACAACAACTTGATCACAGTAATCATTCACATCATTCATGTCATGTGTGACTAGTATGATTGTTTTATTGTGTTCTGTATTTAACTTCTTAAATAAATCCATCATCTCTTTTTGACCTTGCGGATCTAGTCCTGCTGTCGGTTCATCAAGAATTAATACATCTGGACCTATAGCTAATACACCAGCAATGGCAACACGTCGCATTTGTCCACCTGATAACTCAAATGGTGACTTCTCTGCATAAGATAAATCAAGTCCCACAACATTAAGCATTTCATATGCAATACGCTCTGCTTCTTTTTCATCCACTCCAAAGTTCTTTGGGCCGAACATGATGTCTTTTAAGATTGTTTCTTCAAATAACTGATGTTCAGGAAATTGAAAGACAAAACCAACATTCTTTCTTACTTCCTTTAATTTTTTTGGTTTTTCATCTGCAGTAATTACTTTGTCATTAATAATGACTTTCCCACTTGTTGGTTTTAATAAGACATTAATGTGTTGAATCATCGTTGATTTTCCACTACCTGTATGTCCAATAATCCCATAAAATAATTTATCCTCGAATTCTAAATCAATATCTGATAAGGCTTTAAAAGCCATTGAAGTTCCTTTTTGGTAGATATGTTCTACTTTTTCAAATTTAATTGGCATAAGTTATCAATTAACTCCTCTTTAGTTACTGCAGTATCCATTTTTATCCCTGCAGCATTTAGCTTATTCGATAATTTAACACTTAAAGGTACATCCAATCCCATACTACTCAAATAGTCTTCATTCATCAAAACATCTCGAGGTTGACCTATCATTTCAACTTCACCTTTGTTTAAAACAACAATTCGATCTGAATTAGCTGCTTCTTCAAGGTCGTGGGTAATTGAAATGATTGTTATATCTTTGTTTTGGTATAATTCTTTGATTAAATCAATGATTTCGCGTTTTCCAATTGGATCTAACATTGATGTTGCTTCATCTAATATGATGATCTTAGGGTTCATTGCGAGTACTCCCGCAATGGCAACTCGTTGTTTTTGACCACCACTTAAGTGATGTGGCTCTCTTTTCAAAAAGTCAAACATCCCAACTTTCTTTGAAAATTCATCAACTAGTTCAACCATCCTTTTTCTTTCAATACCAGAATTTTCTAGTCCAAAAGCAATATCATCTTTAACAGTTGTTCCTACAAATTGATTATCGGGATTTTGAAAAACAATTCCGATATTTTGTCTTACATCATAAATCGTCTCATCATTTAGTACAATATCATTAACAGTAATTTCACCGTACTGAATTTCAAGTAAACCAACAATCAATTTTGATAAAGTTGATTTTCCACTTCCATTATGTCCCACTATACTTAACCACTCATTTTGATATACCTCTAAGTTTATCTTATTTAGAGCTCGATGGTCTTGATAGTGATATGTAAGGTCTTTTATTTTTATTATTTTATCCATGTTATCCCTCACTTTTTAATCGCTTAATTATTATATCACTACTAATTATGATAAACAAACAATTTTATCTAGGCAAATAAAAAAGACAATAGTATTGTCTTTTTTATTCATACTTCTTAATCACTGGTAAAAGTACTTGCTAACATTCCTCAGACCCCTACTGTTCTGACATATGTTATGATTCGTTAATCAAAAGATTATTTTAGTTTTTGTGATGATTTATTGGTATTCTTATCCGTCTTAGATTCCTTCTTTTTCGGTGATAAGATAGTTGCGTTCACATCTGATACTAGCATTGACATTACCTCCTTGTAATCTTGTCACTAGTATTATCGGCGGGTTCTTAAAAATAGTTTATACCTAAAATGAAAAAAAACACAAAAATTGTGTTTTATTTCTCAATCTTATTCTTTCCAGTGTTTTTAGCCACATATAGAAGTTCATCCGCTCTATCTATTGCTGTTAAAAGCTGTCCACCTTGGTAAGTTGAAAGTCCACCACTGATAGTGATTTTCATCTCATTTTTAGTAAACAATGTTTTTTCAACACTAATTCTTATTCTTTCTGCTATCTTATAGGCATTTTCGAGCTCAGCCTTATTAAAGATAATCAAAAATTCTTCTCCACCATACCTTAAGATAAAATCACTTTCACGCAACATCGAAGCAATCAAATAACTTAGTTCTTTTAGTACTGTATCACCTGTTGTGTGACCTAATGTATCATTTATATCCTTAAAATTGTCAATATCTATGAGAAGTAATGCAAAATTCTTGTTTCCGTCATTAATCATCATATCGATTAACTTAATTCCATACCTACGGGTATAAACCCCTGTTAGGTAATCATGATTCGCCTCTTGTCTTAGGTTTCTTTCTTCGCGTTGTAACCTCATATTTGATTCTGTCAGTAACTTGATCGTTTCTTTCGTATTTGTAATGTTTTTACCATTACAAACATAACCTTGTACTTTACCTGATGCGTTTCTAATCACAGTGAATGAAGCCAAAATGACCAAACTTGTTTCTTCATCTTTTAGAGTAATCTCAATATCCTCTACTCCCTTTTCTTCACTTAAAAGCCCTATTACATGTAAGCTAACATTAAATAAATCACTAAACTTGGATCCTATAACTTTACTGGCCTCTAAATTGATTAAACTTAATCCCAGGTTATTTACTTGCTTGATTCGGTAACTGGTATCTAAAATGATTACCAGATCACCAACGCTGTCTAAGATTGTTTCAAAATAATCTCTGGACACGATCGTGTTTTTCAGGCTAGAGATTACTTCACTCAAAGTTCTTGATAAAGTACCAATCTCATTTTGACCAACATATGAATCCTCAACATTCATGTTATTGATATCTAGACTATCCACTTTCTTAGAAAGATTTGAAAGTGGCTTTGTGATTAACTTTCTAACAGCCATAAATAATACAAAGACACTTACTAGTGTTCCAAGTAAAAAGACAGTTATCGTTGTGTTAATTAAATTTCTTAATTGTTTATTTAATGAAGAGTTGTCATAAATAATCTCAACTACTTTATTTGCATCTTCAAATGACCCCTCTGTTGAATCGATAAAGATGTATTTTTTTTCGGCAAAACCACGTTCATTAATGACTTCATAATCCGTCTTTGTCTGACCTACAGTTTTAATAATATTGATAAGCGTATCATCTAGTCCGTAAGCGACTTTTGCAAGCGGTTCTCCATAAATATTGTACATGTGTACATGTTTGATTAAATGGTTATTAAGTAAAATTTTAGACTCTAATCCTGAGTAATCAACCTTAATAATATAATCATCTAATACATCTTTTACAACGCTGACTTCTAATATATACTTTTGATCATCAGTTGGTTTATAACCATACTTACTTAACTCGTTAAGATTCATTGAATGACTAATTTTTGAAATCTTAGTATTTTTCCCACTCACAACACTTTCAAGAAATTTCAAAAGCTGAGGTGCTTCTTTAAAGTCTAATCCTAAATCAGTTGCAAAAGTTGTATGTTCAATAACAAACTCACGATTGATGACATAAAACTCAAGTCGATTTTGATACTTGGCTTTTAATTTCTCTAAGTCTATTAAAGAAACATCTCCTGTCATCATATATTCTTTTTCAAACTCATCAAGAGCTTTCCTTATTTCAACATCTAAAAGTTCTGCTGAAAGGTTTTGACTTCTCTCTGTTATATCAATAACTTCTTTGATTCCTAGTTCACTTTGTCTGATGTTGTTATGAAAACTGTCAATGATGATGTTTCGATTGTAATTATAATTAAAGATTGCATAAAAAGTAAAAAGCGGTAATAAAACACATAACAAAACCGCAACTAAAATATACTTAATAGATATATCTCTAATCTTCATAGTTTCACCTTCTCTTTTTCTCTATTCAAATTTATCACTTATTCAGTATGTAGTAAAGAGTTAAATCAAAGAGAATACTGAAATCACATCACATTACTTAACATCATATAGACATAATAAGTAGACTCAATCACCCTCCCACTCCTCTTTCTTCTATTTTCATTAAGACTCGTGTGTCTACCATTCATAAAATATGAGTTTTTAACTTCTGGCAATAATTCTTTTGCCAACAGATAACGGAACTCATCAAGACGATATTGTTCCAAATATTTCACCATACTCAATACCCAAGAAGTAACTTTTATATGATTTAGACGTGATAAAAGTATAACCCTGTGAATTAGTCCATTGATAAAATATGGAGTCGATAGTTTATCATTATATAAGGGCAAATGAAGGCTCCACCCAACCGAGTGAAACTTACCATTTGATTCTCTTACAACACCATAACCATAATCAAGATTTTGATATTGCTCATCAAAGATATAGTTAATGATATCATTAACTTTAGATTTGTATTGTCTATTCAAGTATGAAGAAACAACAACAAAAAGGTTAATGTCATATACTAAAGGTAAGGCTAACTCATTGTTACAGTACAGATTTTGATGTATCAAACGCTTTGATTTGTAATTCCTTGGAAGTTTATAATCTGATACCTCATATATTTGGAAATTGGGAGCTAAATTAACGACAGTATTATGTAATGTGTCAATTCTGCCTTTACATAAATCAATGAGTATTTTTTCATCACAATCTGCTTGTACTAAGTAACTTGCAACAACTTGTTTTGCTAGAGTATCATACATATTCGAAACTTCCCCCTCTTTAATAAAATGTATACAACTATTCTTGAACTCACACGAAAAATCATCGATTGTTAAGCCATATTTTATCAACATACCAACTGAATTCTCAAAGCAAACAAAAAAGACAACATATGTTGTCTTTAATAGTTTATACTAATTCGATAATTGCCATTTCAGCGTTATCACCACGACGTGGACCCATTTTTAAAATTCGAGTGTATCCACCTGGTCTTTCTTGATAACGTGGAGCAACATCTTCAAATAATTTCTTTAAAACCGTTTTACCATCAACTTCTTCGTTTCTTAAGAATGCTGCGGCTCTACGTCTTGAAGCTAAATCACCTTTTTTACCTAAAGTAATCATTTTTTCAACTTGCTTTCTTACTTCTTTAGCTTTTGGTAATGTAGTTTCGATGCGTTCATACATGATTACATCAGTTGCTAAGTCACGTAATAAAGCTTTTCTTTGATCACTTCTACGTCCTAATTTACGGTATGACATACAATGCCCTCCTTATCGTATTATTCTTCGATTCTAAGACCTAATCCTAAATCGTGTAATTTTTCTTTAACATCTTTAAGAGATTTTTTACCTAAGTTACGTACTTTCATCATGTCGTTCTCGCTTCTTTCAGTTAAGTCTTGAACAGTTTGAATACCAGCACGCTTCAAGCAGTTGTATGCTCTAACGCTTAAGTCTAAATCCTCAATTGTTAATTCTAATGCTTTTTCTTTTGGATCCTCTTCCTTTTCAATCATCATGTTTGAAATGTTAGTGATCTCATTTGTATCAGCCAAGATATTGAAGTGTTCAACTAGGATTTTAGAACCCATAGCTAATGCTTCTTCTGGTCTGATAGATCCATTTGTGTATACTTCAAAAATTAGTTTATCGTAATCAGAACTTTGTCCAACACGAGTATTTTCAGTTTCGAATGAAACTCTTTCAATTGGAGTATAAATTGAATCAATTGGAATGATTCCCACAGTTTGAGTCTCTTCCTTATTAAAGTTAGCATTTACATAACCACGTCCTGATTTTACAGTCATTTCCATTGATAAAGTAGCACCTTGTGTTAATGTTGCGATATGTAAATCTGGATTTAAAATCTCAACATCAGCATCTGCTTCAATATCAGCAGCAGTTACTGCTCCAACACGACTTACATTAAGTCTAAGTTTTTTAACTTCATCAGTATGTAGTTTTAATACTAATTTTTTAAGATTTAAAACAATGTATGTAACGTCTTCTACTACCCCTTCGATAGTTTGAAATTCGTGTAAAACACCATCAATTTTAACATCAGTTATAGCAGCCCCCGGTAAACTAGATAAAAGCACTCTTCTTAAAGCTGTACCTAAAGTTGTACCAAAGCCTCTTTCTAATGGTTCTAATTCAAATTTCCCGTAGAATTTGTCTTCAACATATTCTGTAATCTTAAAATTTGGTTTTTCAAATTGAATCATTTAAAGCCCTCCTTACTAGTTTTTATTATCCACGAGGACGCTTAGGTGGACGACATCCATTATGTGGTACAGGTGTTACATCAACGATAGATGTAATCTCAATACCAGATACTTGAAGTTGACGAATTGCTGCTTCACGACCTGGTCCAGGTCCCTTAACAGATACATCAACACTTCTTAGTCCGTGTTCCATAGCAGTTTTAGCAGCTGCTTCTGCGGCAATTTGCGCAGCAAATGGAGTTGACTTACGGCTTCCTTTGAATCCGCATGCCCCTGCAGATGACCAGCTGATAGCGTTACCAGCTTCATCAGTTAATGTAACGATTGTATTATTGAATGTAGAGTGAATATGAGCTTTCCCTACAGGAATATTCTTTTTCACTTTACGTTTACGAGTCGTTTTACGAGCCATTTAATTGACCTCCTTTAAATATAGTGAATATTTAACTATTTTTTCTTGTTAGCTACAGTCTTTTTAGGACCTTTTCTAGTACGAGAGTTGTTCTTAGTATTTTGTCCGCGTACTGGAAGTCCTCTACGGTGGCGTTTACCACGGTAAGAACCAATTTCCATTAAGCGTTTGATATCTAAGCTCACTTCACGACGTAAGTCACCCTCGATTGTATACTTCGCAATTTCATTACGAATTTTATTTAAATCATCTTCTGATAAGTCTTTAACTCTAATTTCTTCATCAATTCCAGCTCCAGCTAAGATCTCTTGAGATCTAGTTTTACCGATACCGAAGATATAAGTTAATGAGATTACTACTCGCTTATCATTAGGTATATCTACACCAGCTATACGTGCCATTTGAGCACCTCCTACAATATAATTCTATCCTTGTCTTTGCTTATGCTTAGGGTTTTCACAAATAATCATTACTCTTCCCTTACGACGGATAACTCTACATTTATCACAAATTGGTTTTACAGACGGTCTTACTTTCATCTTGTTAACCTCCTTTAATAATTACCCAATACGGTATGTAATTCGCCCACGTGTTAAGTCATAAGGCGATAATTCTACTCTTACTTTGTCACCTGGTAAAATGCGAATGTAATTCATGCGGATTTTACCAGAAACGTGAGCAAGGACTTCATGTCCATTTTCAAGTTTAACTTTAAATTTAGTTCCAGGTAGATTTTCTACAACTAGAGCTTCAACTTCTATAACATCGTTTGCCATTATTGCAACTCCTTTTTAGTCAGAATTTCATACCCATCATCTGTTACGACAACGGTATGTTCATAGTGTGCTGAATTTTTGTTATCAGCTGTAACGACAGTCCAGTCGTCTTCTAAGATTACAACATTTTTTGTCCCAGCATTAAGCATAGGTTCAATAGCAATAGTCATTCCTTGTTTTAACTTAGGACCGCGATCTGCTTTCCCGAAGTTAGGAACACTTGGTTGCTCATGTAGGTCTTGTCCGATACCATGGCCTGTAAGTTCTCTTACTACTCCTAAGCCATTTGCCTCAGCGAACTCTTGGATCGCATGGCTAATATCACCTATACGATTTCCGGGTTTAACCTCAGCAAGGCCAATGAATAAAGCTTGTTCAGTTATCTTCATCAGATGCTTGTCTTCATCAGATATATTACCAACTGCATACGTCCAAGCAGAATCACCATGATAGCCTTTGTACTTTGCACCAATATCAATTGATACGACATCGCCATCTTTGATTACTCGTTTTGAAGGTATTCCATGAACAACTTCATCATTTATAGAAACACAGATACTAGCTGGATAGCCATTATAGTGTTTAAACGATGGTGTCGCTCCACGGCTTTTAATATACTTTTCAGCAACTGCATCTAATTCAAGAGTTGTCATTCCAACCTTAATAACTGAAGCTAATAATTCATGACAAGAAGCAACAATCTCACCCGCTACTTTCATTATGTCGATTTCACGTGGTGTCTTTTTAATGATCATTACTTAACTTCCTCAAGAACATCAACGATTTGAATGAATACTTCATCCATTTCGCGAGCTCCATCTATGTTATACAGTTTGTTTTGTTCTTTATAGTAGTCAAACAACGGTTGTGTTTTACTTCTATATTCACTAAGTCTTACTTGAGCACTCTCTTCATTATCATCTTTACGTTGATATAAAGGAGAACCACAAACATCACAAGTTCCTTCTACTTTTGGCTTATTAAATACCATATGGAAACTTGCACCACAATTAGTGCACATTCTTCGACCAGTTAATCGAGCAATTAGAAGTTCTTCTTTAACATCTAAGCTAATAACATAATCGATTTGTGTATCAAGTTCTTCCATAATTTTTTCAAGTGCGACTGCTTGGTCTACTGTACGTGGGAACCCATCTAACAATACGCCATTCTTGCAATCATCTTGAGCCAATCTTTCTTTTACAATTCCATTAGTTACAGAATCTGGAACTAATAGACCATTATCTACATATTTCTTTGCTTCTACACCAAGTGGTGTTTCATTCTTCATTGCTGCCCTGAACATATCTCCCGTTGAGATATGAATAACACCGTATTTTTCAACGATTCTAGTTGCTTGAGTTCCTTTTCCTGCCCCTGGAGGCCCCATGAATATTAAATTCATTATTTAGAAATATATCCTTTATAGTATTTAGAAACTAATTTTCCTTCTACTTGACGGATAGTCTCAATAGCAACACCTACAACGATTAATAATCCCGTACCACCTAGAGTAACTGTTCCAGGTAAGCTTGAGAATGTTGCGAAAATAACAGGTAAACCAGCGATTGCACAGATGAATAAGGCACCAACGAATGTTAAGCGTCCTAAGATTCTTCCAATGTATTTTGCTGTATCTTCACCAGGTTTGATCCCAGGAATATATGCACCTTGTCGTTTTAAATTATCAGCAACGTCTTCAGGTTTAATTTGAATGAATGTATAGAAATATGCAAATGCGAATATTAAAACCATGTATAATACAAAACCATATGGTTGAGTATAGTTTAGGTTATTGTTTATCCATACTGTACCAGCATCCCAGTTAAATAGTGATGTGATAATAGCAGGAGCACCCAAGATAGCACCAGCAAAGATTACTGGAATAACACCTGCTGAGTTAACTTTAATTGGAATAAAGTTTGTTCCAGCTCCACCATAGGCAGATTGTGTTCTATTTGAGTGTTGAATTGGAATTTTACGAGCAGCTTCTTGAATGAAGATAACTCCAACAATAATTGCCACATAAACTAATACGAATAACGCAAAGCTTAATCCACCAATAAATGTTGATTGAGCAGTTGTCGTATCAACCATTGCTTTATAAGCATCAGAGAACATATTTGGTAAACCACTTACGATCCCACTCATGATGATAAGACTTAGTCCATTTCCAATTCCTTTTTGAGTAATTTGATCTCCAAGCCATAATAAGAATGCAGTACCAGCAGTTAATACTAATGCTACAGAAATATAACTAAGTGGAGTCGTACTCTCTAAAATCCCATATTGGCGTTCGAACATTAATGAATATGCAAATCCATTTACGAATGCTAATGCGATACCTGTGTATCTAGTGATTTTATTCATTTTTTGTTGACCTGCTGCTCCTTGTTGCTTTAAATCAGCAAGGTAAGGAATAACATCCATAGCCAACATTTGAATTACAATTGACGCTGTGATGTAAGGCATTACACCTAAAGCGAAAATTGAGAATCTTTTTAAAGCGTTTCCGCTCATTAAGTTTAATAGATCAATTACTGAGTTTGTTTCCCCAATAATTTCTCTAGTACCTGGTACTGAAATTGTAGTACCAATCATTAAGACAGTTAAAGCAAATAGTGTGTATAAAACTCTACTTCTTAAATCTTTGTTCTTAGGGTTAAAGATCTGTCTGATGATTTCAATCATCTTATAAAACCTCTACGCTTCCACCAGCTGCTTCAATAGCCTCAACTGCTGATTTTGAGAATTTATGAGCTTTTACTACTAATTTCTTTTCTAACTTCCCTTGACCAAGAACTTTTATACCACTTAATTGTTGTTTAATAATTTTACGATCTTTTAGGATTGTTGGGCTTACTTCAGCACCGTCTTCAAACATAGTGTTTAAAGTCTCTAAATTAATAATCGCAAATTCTTTTCTGTTCATATTAGTGAATCCACGTTTTGGTAAACGTCTTGTTAATGGGTTTTGTCCACCCTCGAACCCTGGACGAACTCCACCACCACTACGGCTGTTTTGTCCACCATGTCCACGTCCTGCTGTTTTACCATTTCCTGAACCATGACCACGACCTACACGTTTTGAAACTTTGCGTGATCCTTCGTTTGGTTTTAAAGTATGTAATTTCATCAATTACACCTCCTTAACTTGTACAAGGTGACTAACCTTGTTGATCATTCCACGAGTTTGTACATTATCTTCTTTAATAACTGTTGAGTTTAATTTTTTAAGCCCTAAAGCTTCTAAAGTTAATTTTTGATTTGGCTTGTGACCAATTTTAGATCTAACTAATTTAATTTCTAATTTACCCATTATCCTAAAATCTCCTCTGGAGTTTTTCCTCTTAATGCAGCAACAGATTCAACAGTTTTTAATTCTTCTAATGCGTTGATCGTAGCACGTACCATGTTAATTGGCGTGTTAGATCCTTGTGATTTACTTAAGATATCATGTACACCTGCAAGTTCTAGTACGGCACGAACAGGTCCTCCTGCGATTACCCCAGTCCCGGCACTAGCAGGCTTTAAGAATACTTTACCAGCACCATGTGTACCGATAATTTCATGAGGAATTGTACGTCCATCGATGATTGGAACTTTAATTAAGTTCTTTTGTGCATCTTGGACAGCCTTTTTAATAGCTTCTGGTACTTCTTTCGCTTTACCAGTTCCAAATCCTACATAACCATTTCCATCACCAACTACTACTAAAGCGTTGAAACGCATTCTACGTCCACCTTTAACAACCTTAGTGATGCGACCAATTTTAACAACACGTTCTTCTAATTCAAGACCTTTTGCGTCGATTAGGTTTCTCATATGGTTTAAACCTCCTTATTAAAATTTAAGTCCAGCTTCTCTAGCTGCTTCTGCAACTGCTTTAACTCTACCATGGTAGATGTATCCACCGCGGTCAAATTTAACAGTTTCGATGTTTGCTGCTAAGCACTTTTCAGCAATAGCTTTACCTACAATTTTAGCAGCTTCAGTGTTACCACCGTTTGCGATATTTAAATCTTTATCTTGACTTGATGCACTAGCTAATGTTACTCCAGCTACATCGTCAATAACTTGAACAGAGATGTTCTTGTTTGATCTAAAAACATTTAAACGTGGTATTGTATTAGTTCCCGAAATTTTAGCTCTAACACGTCTATGACGAGACTTACGAGCTACATTACGAATTTGTTTTTTAATCATAACTATTTTCTCCTTAATAACTTATTAAGCAGCTTTCTTACCTTCTTTACGACGAATTCTTTCAGTCGCGTAACGAATTCCTTTACCTTTATAAGGCTCTGGTGGTCTTACTGCACGAACGTTAGCTGCAAATTCACCAACTCTTTGTTTATCGATACCAGTAATTACGATGTGAGTATTTTTAGGACACTCAACAGTAATACCTTCTTCGATTTCCATGTCTACTGGATGAGAATAACCCATTGCTAAGTTCAAAGTTTTACCTTGTACATTTGCACGGTACCCAACACCCTCAATTAATAATTCCTTTTTATATCCTTTAGAAACACCTTCAACCATGTTTCCAATTAATGCACGAGTAGTACCGTGTAATTGACGCATTGTCTTTGACTCGTCAGGACGAGTTACACTTAATGTACCATCTTCGATTGCAATAGTTAGTTTTTCGTTGAATGTATAACTTAATTCACCTTTAGTTCCCTTAACAACGACTTCGTTACCAGGGTTTACTGTGATTGTTACACCTTCAGGAATTTGTAATAATTTCTTACCAACTCGGCTCATTACTTTACCTCCTGTAAAATTTTTTACCAAACGTAAGCAATTACTTCTCCACCTGTTTGTTCTTGACGACATTTTCTATCAGTCATTAACCCTTTAGATGTTGAAATGATTGCGATACCTAAACCACTTAATACTTTAGGTACTTCGTTTGTTTTAGCATATACTCTTAACCCAGGCTTAGAGATTCTCTTTAACCCAGTGATTACTCTTTCGTTATTGCGTCCATATTTTAATTCTAATTTAATAGAACCTTGAACACCTTCATCGATTACTTTGAAATCTTTAATAAATCCTTCTTCTTTTAAGATCTTAGCGATTTCAACTTTAATTTTTGATTTTGGCATTGATACTTGCTCGTAACGCATTTGGTTAGCGTTTCTAACACGAGTTAGCATATCCGCGATTGGATCTGTCATTACCATATTAATTGTCCTCCTTCTTTATGAAGTTTACCAGCTTGCTTTCTTAACTCCTGGAATTTGCCCTTTATAAGCAAGTTCACGGAAGCAAACACGGCATAATTTAAATTTACGCATTACTGAATGTGGACGTCCACAACGCTCACATCTTGTGTATTCACGTACTTTGAATTTGTTTGTTCGTTGTTGTTTAACGATCATAGCTTTTCTTGCCATCAATGATTCCTCCTTTTAGGCTATTTCTTGAATGGCATACCAAGTAATGTTAACAATTCTTTAGCTTCCTCATCAGATTTAGCTGTAGTTACAATTACGATATCCATCCCACGTACTTTTACAACTTTGTCATAGTTAATTTCAGGGAAAATTAGTTGTTCTTTAACACCTAATGTATAATTTCCTCTTCCATCGAATGCTTTAGCACTAACTCCACGGAAGTCACGTACACGAGGTAACGCGATTGAAACTAATTTATCTAAAAAGTCATACATTCTTTCACCACGTAAAGTTACTTTACATCCAATTGGCATTCCTTCACGTAATTTATAAGTAGCAATAGATTTCTTTGCTTTTGTAATAATTGGTTTTTGACCAGTGATAATAGTTAAGTCTTCTACAGCTGCATCTAGTAACTTTGTGTTACTAACTGCGTCTCCTACACCCATATTAACAACGATTTTTTCTAACTTAGGTAACTCCATAACAGAAGAATAAGAGAATTTTTCCATCATTTTACCTTTGATTTCGTTAGCATATAGTTCTTGTAAGCGGCTCATACTTAACCTCCTTTCGAATCTATTTATTAGTCTAATTTAGACCCTGTTTTTTTTGTAACACGAACCTTTTTACCATCTTTATCAAGTTCATGACCTACTCTTGAACGACTCTTTGCTTTAGCGTCATAGATCATTACATTTGATACATGGATAGGTGCTTCAGTTGTTTCAATTCCACCATTTGGGTTCGCTTGTGAAGGTTTTAAATGTTTCTTCATCATGTTAACACCTTCAACTACTACTCTTTCTTTTTTAGGTAATGTTTGAAGAACTGTTCCTTCTTTACCTTTGTCTTTTCCTGCGATAATAATTACTTTATCTCCAGTTTTAATTTTCATAAGTGCACCTCCTTAGATTAGGATTATAATACTTCAGGAGCTAATGAAACAATTTTCATGAACTCTTTCCCACGTAACTCACGAGCTACAGGCCCGAAAATACGAGTTCCGCGAGGACTTTTATCTTCCTTAATAATTACACATGCGTTGTCATCAAACTTAATATACGAACCATCCGGACGACGTAAACCTGTTTTTGTTCTTACGATAACAGCTTTAACAATATCACCTTTTTTAACGTTTCCACCAGGTGTAGCTTGTTTAACTGTACAAGTTACGATATCTCCGATATTTGCATATTTACGTTTTGATCCACCTAATACTTTAATTGTTAAGACCTCTCTTGCACCAGAGTTGTCTGCAACTTTCATACGACTTTCTTGTTGGATCATATCGAAACCTCCTTCCAGATTTTCCTTAAATAATTACTGATTCTTTTACCACTTCTACTAAGCGGAATCTTTTTGTAGCTGATAGTGGACGCGTTTCCATAATAGTAACGATGTCCCCTTCTTTAGCAACATTATTTTCATCATGAGCTTTAAACTTCTTAGAGTATTTAACACGTTTTCCATACAATGGGTGTCTTCTCTTAGTTTCAACTAGTACCGTGATTGTTTTGTCCATTTTGTCAGACACAACAGTTCCCGTAAGTTCACGACGAGCATTTCTATTTTCCATATGTATTGCCTCCTTTTAAACTAGTTACTTAAACGTTCGTTCATTACTGTTTTTAAACGAGCGATAGTTTTTCTTGTTTCTCTTAAAGCTGCAGTGTTCTCTAGGTTCCCTGTAGCTTGTTGAAAGCGCAGATTAAATAATTCTTGCTTTAATTCATCGATCTTCTGAGTGATTTCCTCAGGAGTTAAATCTCTAATTTCCTTAGCCTTCATTATTTTTCACCACCATTTTCTCTTTTTACGAACTTGCATCGCACTGGTAATTTGTGAGCAGCAAGTCTTAATGCTTCACGTGCAGTTTCTTCAGGAACACCAGCGATTTCAAACATCACGCGTCCTTCTTTAACTACCGCTACCCATCCGTCTGGAGAACCTTTTCCGGCACCCATTCGAACTTCTAAAGGTTTTGCAGTTTTTACGTTGTGTGGGAAGATGTTAATCCATACTTTTCCACCACGTTTCATATAACGAGTCATCGCAATACGTGCAGCCTCTATTTGACGGTTTGTGATCCAGTTAGAATCTAAACTTACTAATCCGTATTCACCAAAGTTAACTTTAGTTCCACGAGTAGCTTTTCCGTCATACTTAACTTTATGAGGTCTTCTGTATTTTGTTCTTTTAGGTAACAACATACTATTTAGCCTCCTTCTTAAAGTTACGTTTGTGTCTTGGTTTACGATTTCTTTGAGTTTCTTTGTACTCATTACCTTTAGTAGGTAGTACCTCTCCCTTATAAATCCAAACCTTAACTCCGATTTTTCCATAAGTAGTGTCTGCTTCTACTAAAGCGTAGTCGATATCAGCACGAATAGTTTGTAAAGGAACATTTCCTTCTGTATAACCTTCTTTTCTTGCCATATCTACTCCACCTAAACGACCAGAAACTAATGTTTTGATCCCTTTTGCTCCAGCTTTCATTGTTCTTTGGATTGCTCTCTTTTGAACAACACGGAATGAAGCACGGTTTTCAATTTGACGAGCGATGTTTTCTGCTACTAATTTAGCATCTAACTCTGCTCTTTTAATTTCAACTACTGAGATGTTAACTTTCATTCCAGCAATTTTTTCAACTTCTTTTTTAACACGTTCGATATCTTCTCCACCGCGACCGATTACGATACCAGGCTTAGCAGTATGAACGAAGATTTCAATACGGTTCTTTTTACGTTCAATATCAATTTTAGATGTTGAAGCGTTTTTAAGTCTTTTTTCTAAGTAATCACGGATTTTGATATCTGAATGTAATAACGCTGCATAATCTTTTTTGTTTGCGAACCATCTTGATTCCCAATCTTTAATTACACCAACACGTAATCCTACAGGACTTACTTTTTGACCCATTGTGATTCCTCCTTTTCTTATCTTTCTGCTAGTACCACAGTGATGTGACTAGTACGTTTATTAATTTTTGAGGCACGACCTTGTGCTCTTGGTCTGATTCTTTTAAGAGTAGGTCCCTCATTTGCATAAATTTCTTTAACAAATAATTTCTCAACATCCAAGTTGTAGTTATGCTCAGCATTAGCCTCAGCACTTCTAATCAATTTTTGGATTGGTAATGAAGAAGATTTATTTGTGTTGAATAAGATAGCGTAAGCTTCATTGATATTTTTGCCACGTACAAGATCAGCAACTAATCTTACTTTACGAGCAGAAATTCTAATGTTTTTAGCAACTGCTTTAGCTTCCATTTATCTTTTCCTCCTTCCAAGGCTTATTTATTATTTCTTTTTAGTTTTTTTATCCTCACCGTGACCAGTGTAGTTACGAGTTGGAGCAAATTCACCTAATTTGTGCCCAACCATATCTTCTGTTACGTATACTGGAATGTGTTCTTTCCCATTATGAACTGCGAATGTTAGTCCAATAAAGTTTGGGAAGATTGTAGAACGACGAGACCAAGTTTTGATAACTTGTTTTTTACTACTTTCACTTGCTGCAACAACCTTTTTCATTAAATGGTCATCACAGAATGGTCCTTTTTTTAAAGAACGAGCCATAATTGTACCCTCCTTCTATTTTTTACGTCCGCGAACGATTAAGTTTGTAGATTTTTTCTTCTTGTTACGAGTTTTTAAACCTAATGCCGGTTTACCCCAAGGTGTAACTGGTGATTTACGTCCAATTGGTGAACGTCCTTCCCCACCACCATGTGGATGGTCGTTTGGATTCATTACTGAACCACGAACTGTAGGTTTAATACCTTTCCAACGATTACGTCCAGCTTTACCCCAGTTTACTAATTCCCAGTCAGCGTTTCCAACTTCACCAACAGTTGCACGACACTCACTTAAGATGTAACGAGTTTCACCAGATGCTAATCTGATTAATACATATTTGTCTTCACGCCCCATGATTTGTGCTGAAGTTCCTGCAGAACGTACTAACTGAGCACCTTTACCAGGTTTCATTTCAATATTGTGGATTACTGTACCTACTGGGATTTTGCTTAATGGTAAAGCATTACCAGGTTTGATATCAGCAGTTTCACCACTCATGATTGTAGTTCCTACTTCAATTCCTTTTGGAGCGATAATATAACGTTTCTCACCATCTGCATAATTTACTAATGCGATGTTTGCAGAACGGTTTGGATCGTACTCGATAGTTGCGATACGACCAGGGATATTATCCTTGTTACGTTTGAAATCGATAATACGATACAAACGTTTGTGTCCTCCACCAATGTGACGAACAGTGATTTGACCTTTATTATTACGTCCACCAGTTTTTTTGATTGGTCTTGTTAAAGACTTCTCTGGCTTATTAGTAGTAATTTCTTCGTATGTTAATGTCGTCATGTTACGACGTCCATTAGTCATAGCTTTATACTTTTTAATAGGCATATCACTTACCTCCTTCTAAATTTCTTATTAGTAAACTTTAATAGAACCTTCTTTTAAAGTTACAATTGCTTTTCTTACACGGTTTGTTTTCCCAATGTAACGACCAACACGTTTTTTCTTTGGTCTAGAATTAACAACATTTACTTTTTCCACTTTAACGTCAAAGATCTCTTCAATTGCTTGTTTGATCGCTGTTTTGTTAGCAGTGTACTCTACTTCGAAAGTATATTTGTTATCTTCCATTTGAATCGCAGATTTCTCAGTGATGATTGGTTTTTTAATAATTTCATAAGCTTTTTTCATTATTGTAACGCCTCCTCTACTGATCTTGCTGCTTCTTCAGTGATTACTAAAGTATCGTAGTGCATTAAGTCTAATACGCTGATACCTTTGCTATCAATCACGAATGTATTTTGAAGGTTTCTTGCAGCGCGAGCTACAGCTTCAACATTCTCATTTGCAACGATTACTACTTTACCTTCAACTTTTAAGCTGTTTAAGATAGCAACCATCTCTTTTGTTTTCATTTCTTGTAATTCAATTTTGTCTAGAACAACAATGTTGTTTTCAACTACCTTTTGACTGAACGCAGATTTTAAAGCTAAACGACGAACTTTTCTGTTTAATTTAAAACCGTACTTTCTAGGTGTAGGTCCGAATACAGTTCCACCACCAACGTAGTGAGGTGCACGGATAGTACCTTGACGAGCACGACCAGTTCCTTTTTGACGGAATGGTTTAATTCCACCACCACGAACTTCACCGCGGCTCTTCACCTTATGCGTTCCTTGTCTTAAAGATGCACGCTGCATGATTACAGCATCGAATAACACAGCTTCGTTTGGTTCAATACCAAATACGCTATCTGCTAATTCAACTTGTCCTAATTCTTTACCAACTTGGTTGTATAAATTTACTTTAGGCATCTTTAAATCCTCCTTTCAGAACTTTCCTAGTTTTCTTCAGAGTATGTAATTAACTCTAAAGCTTCATTTGTTTTATCTGTTTTTACTGCACTTCTAATCATCACATGTGATTTTTTAGGTCCTGGGATAGAACCTTTAATTAAGATTACGTTTCTACTTAAATCAGTTGCAACAACTTCTAAGTTTTGAATCGTAACTAACTCATGTCCCATGTGCCCTGGTAACTTCTTCCCTGGTAAAACACGCATAGGGCGCATTGTTCCCATTGAACCAGGTCCTCTATGATAATGCGAACCATGTGACATTGGTCCACGTCTTTGGTTATGACGTTTAATAGATCCGGCATACCCTTTACCTTTTGAGATTCCAGATACATCGACAAATTCACCAGCAGTGAAAGTTTCTACAGTCAACTCTTGACCTAATTCATAACCACTAACATCTACACCGCGAATTTCTCTAACGAAGCGCTTAGGTGTAGTGTTTACTTTTTTGAAATGTCCCATTTCAGGCTTGTTAGCTAACTTTTCACGTTTAGTGATTGCAGATAACTGAACAGCTTCATAACCATCATTCTCAACTGATTTAATTTGAGTAACAACGTTAGGTTCAACTTCAACTACTGTTACAGGAACTAATGTACCATCAGTAGCGAATACTTGAGTCATTCCAACTTTTTTACCTAAGATTCCTTTCATGATAACCTCCTAAAAATTTCTTATAACTTAATCTCGATGTCAACACCGCTTGGTAAGTCAATTCTTGTTAATGCATCAATTGCACTTTTGTTTGGATTAACGATGTCAATCAAACGTTTGTGTGTACGCATTTCGAATTGCTCACGGCTTGTCTTGTTAACATGTGGAGAACGTAAGATTGTATAAATTTGTTTTTCTGTTGGTAATGGGATAGGTCCTTTAACCTTTGCTCCACTACGAGTAACAGTTCCTACAATCTTCTTAGCAGCATGATCAATAATTTTATGATCGTATGCTTTTAATCTAATTCTTACAACATTCTTAGCCATTTCTTTTCCTCCTTTCGTCTATTCGTGATAGACTCGCTAGCTACGAAAACCTGAATACTTGGGCGAATGGCAACTCTCCCGGGAGTATCAGCAACCTCGCGCATCATTGCGGTCATGCTTATCTATATTAACACACCCACACTTAATAATGCAAGACTTTTTTAAACAAATTTTAAACACTATTTCACTAATAAATTTACACCTCTTTCATATAACAATGCTGTTATATATACGCGAGGTGAAACATGATGAAACCAGTAAAAATATACCTATATATAATAGGTATTGCATTAATCGTTTTTGTAGTCATAAAAACCGTTATAAGCTTCAACTATCAAATTAAAAGTGAAAACGACATTTTTGAGCTGGAGTATGTTAACTAAACGGAAGTAAATAACATATTCAGTTTCGAAGAGAGGATAAAAACAAATTCCTTAATCATCCGGTTACATATGTACTTGGTTATCTATAACTTTTTTTAACTATTATTATCAAAAGGGATTAGAAGTAGACTTTACTTTTGTGAAAAGGGAACAAAGAAACAGTGGACACACTAATTTTTTAACATACGCTGATGTACCGTTTAAGATTTTGTTAAGCGACTTAGAAATAGATACATCAAGATCCATCCTGATAAAGTTAGTCATTATATCGGTGTTGTTCAAGTCACGGATTTTGACTACTCAAAACTACATCTTGCCTATCTCGCCAAAATAGCATGCAGATGAAAAGAAAGTAAAGTTTCTTGTTCAATACATTAATACCTTGAAGGAATGTTCTAACATCAAAGTAGTTGACCTTGTTAAGCTAAAGCAGTTTATATCTCTTGATAATCTTGAGTCACAAGATATACAAACACTACAAATTGATCACAATAAATCTTCTTTCACCGACTAAAACAAGCACAGATACAAAGTGGTTATTAAAACTAGTAATACAGCAACTGACTTAACCAACCTTTAATACACCAAATTCACCGCTAAGTCAAAGTCATTTCACATCATCAAAGAATACGGTCATAAACCATTTCTAGATTAAGTAAAAGAGTTCCAGACGATAACAACTAAAATACTCAAATAAAAAATCCAGCTTCTGCTGGATTTTAGTATGTATAGATATTTGTTGATTCAATTGTTAAGGCATCTCCCCAGTTCCAGAAATATCTGACAGCACTACCTGTTTCACTTACACTATAAACTAGAATTAGAAATTGTCTTTTGCCATTATAGTTATGAAACATGTATGCAATCGTGTTCGATAAACTGTAAACATCTCCCCACGGATCATTTTCAGGTAACTCAAGATATCCATGATCAATCAAATCACTTACACGATACATTCTATAGGAACCATTATCTGAACTATAAGCTTCACTATCACCCATTTGATAAGCAAATTCAGCCGCCTCAACGATTTGAATGCCAGTTGCAACATACGATTTTCTTTTATTGTCTTCTAACATTTTTCCAATTGATGCAACAGCAATTGATGCGACAATCGCCAACACAATAACTACTGCAACAACTTCAAGTAATGTGAATCCTCTTTGCTTCTTAATACCAATCACCCCTCAAAATGTATACTATCAAATTGAACAGGTGAATGAAAGTGCTATTTTTTTGGCAACCACGGAACAAAGACATTGGTTACTTTTGCATATTCCTGGAATTTTTGATTATCAGCAAACGCTTTTTCAAGCATTGGCACACCAGAAACAAATCTTACTAAAGTAGTAATCACTATCGGACTTAAAATCGTCAAGTACCCATATGGTAGTGATAAAGAGACAATAAAGATTCCCCACCACATTGTGGCTTCACCAAAATAGTTTGGATGTCTAGTATATTTGTATAAACCAGTGGTTAATATCTCACCATTGTTATCTGGGTTAGCTAAGAAGTCTTTAAGTTGTTTATCACCAAGTGATTCAAAGATAAATCCAATAATCCAAATCCCTAGTCCAATATAATCAACTATGGTTAAATCCCCATTCATATTTGTATTAATATAAATAAAGCTCAAAGAAATCAGTAAAGACATAATAAATTGCAACACATAAACATGCAAGAATGCCTTAAGTAAAACAAACTTTGCTCCCCATTTTTTTCTAAAGTTAACATATCTAAAGTCTTCTGGTTTTCCAATGTTTCGCTTTCCAATGTGATAAGTTAAGCGTAATCCCCAAATTAACACTAATAATGTAACGGTTAATTGCCTGATATGAAAATCACTATACATTACAAGTGAAAAAACAGCTGTCACAACAAAACTAAATCCCCAACCAATATCAACAATCGAGTTATCTTTTAAGAGTTGACCTATAATAAATACAATAAAGTAATATGAGAATAACACGGCTATGATTAATAAATACTTATCCATAATTTCACTCCTTACTCACTTTTTGTACTTTCAGAACCAAGCTGATGAAGTTTTTTTCTGAACTCAATGATCGGTAAATCACCTGGAATGAGTTTTTCTTTCATTTTTAGTTCTGAGTACTTTGGTATTTGGGTAATTACTACCCGTCTATCTTGATGTAATACTTTTCTATTAAAAAGATTCCCCATTGAAGTGATTAGTTGACCTAGCACAGGAATGGTTAAAAAGTTTTGATAGAACCTTAAATATATTTTGGTATTTTGATTATCAACAGGAACAAAGGCAGCAAAAATACGGACCTGATCACTGATGATGTTTTGCCAGATGTTTGGAACTTGATATTGAAGACTAAAGTAGTTCTCATAATCAGTAATTTCTTTGGTTTTTTTAGCAATAGTTTTACCATCGTCTTTGATATTATCGACATAAAATGTCATTAAGTTTTCCTCCCACTTAACAACAGGACCGTTTACTATTGTTTTATTTCCTTTACCAATTGTAGATGCATGTACAAAAGGTAAGTGAACGACATCAAGTTGATTTTCAATCGCTCTTGTATAATGAACATTCCAAGTTTCAGAGAAAGTGTCATACAAGTATCCTTCTTTCAACTCTTCAAAGAAGTTGATTTGACTTTCGTCAGCGTCATCATAATCTCCATTCCACAACCAAATGAACCCATAAGCATCGACGACTTTATAGGCATTGACTTTAAAACTGTTTGGAACCTTAGCTGATTTACCATTAGCAGGAATTAGTTTAACTTCACCTTTTTGATCAAATCTAAATCCATGAAATGGGCATTCTATATGATTGTCTACTATTTTTCCTAAAGCTAAGCTAGCGCCTCGGTGACAGCATTTGTCATAAATACAGTTTAGTCCATTATCATCTCTCCATAACACTAACTTCTCATTTAGTCTTAAGACCCCAACTGGCTGTGTTTTTACTTCTTTACTCTCAAGTATTGCGAACCATTGATTCTTAATCATATGAAACCCTCCCACTAATTAGTAATAAATGAAACCGCAACTGCACCACTTCCAGCACCAATTGCAATCACTGATGACGTTTCTGTTATGTATGTTGGAGCGAATCCAAAAATGTCTTCTAACTCTCTCGCTAAATCTATTGCTTCTTGTTCGTTATTAATATGCACTAGGTTGTATTCCTTGATTCCATTTTCCTTATGAACCTTTTTAAGTTGTTTAATCAGTGTATTAGTAGCACCAATATCCGAGAAAGCAACTTTTTCAATAGCACCTTTTCCTTCATGATCTAATGTGATTAATGGTCTTAAGTTGACTAAGTTAGCTACTTTACCTGCTTTAGTGCTTAATCGTCCTGAAGAAATCATGTTTTTAAGGGTTCTTATTTTTACGATAATCTTGCTTTTTTTAATGACCGATAGAATATGATTAACTACATCTTCATGCGATTTACCTAAAGCGATTTCTCTAGCGCATAAATCAACCAGCAACCCTTCAGCACCTGAGTTTTGCTTAGTATCTATAACCGTTACTTTATCATCTAAACCTAAGTCTTGTTTAACCTTGTTAAAAACATTATAGGTACCACTTAACTCTTTTGAAACTGCCATCACAATCACAGAATCATAATAAGTTAATAAATAATCATACAAGTTTTCAATTGTCTTAATATCCGGTTGTGATGTTGTTGGATGTTTTGACACATCGTTCATATACTTATCAACCATTTCATTATTAATTGTTAGTTTATCAAAGTAGTTGGTTTTACCTATTAATATATTGATATTAACAACGTGAATTTGATACTGATCAACTATCGATTGTGGCAAGTCAGCAATCGAATCTGTTACTAGCGCAATCGGATACTTTCTTGCTGCTACCACTTCATTTTGTCTAATCATGTCATCTGCCTTTTGGTAGACTACTTCAGAAAATTCTGCAATTTTGTCAAAGACTAAATCAGGTCGGTCAGTATGAATATGAATGCGACCGGTTCTTTCATTAGCAGCAACAATGAGTGAATCACCAAATGGTGTTAATTCTTCTTTGATCCTTTCTGTATCAAGGTTATTTTCTATGAACATTGCTTCTGTACAATATCTAAACTCAATGTCTTGAATAGCATGACTACTGTTATCAAAGTTTGAATCAAATTCAAAGGTTTGGTCTCTTTCAAACTCTTCTTTAGTTCCTTTTAAAAAGTCAATAAAGCCCTTAATAAAGAACTTAAAGCCTTCAGCTCCAGAATCTACTACTGATTCTTTCTTTAAAACCTTTAGTTGATTCGTAGTCTCTAATACGGCTTTTTCGACTTCCTCATAGGCAAACTCCATTACCTTAATAAAGTCACCGGTTTTATTAGCAGCCTTCTCTAAGGCGTTCACATAGGCTTTCATTGCTGAAATGATTGTTCCTTCTACAGGAACCTGAATAGAACTACAGGCATACTCATATCCAACATTATTGCTCTTGATAAATTGCTCAACACTAAACTCACTTGCAGTGATACCTTTACTCAATCCATTAAAGTATTGAGCAAATATAATCCCCGAGTTTCCACGCGCCCCAATTAGGGCAGCATCTGCAACAGAGTCCATTGAATCTTTTAATGAGTTACGATACTTTGAACTCCTGATAATGTTATTCATTGTTGAAAACAAGTTACTTCCTGTATCTCCATCCGCAACAGGAAAGACATTAATATTATTTAAATATACTCGTTTAGTCATAATTTCATTAGCACCAGCTAAAATGGCATTATAGATTTTTTTGTTTGATATGTTCATTATGTTGTCCTCCATAGTGTTATTTTAGAAATGTTGTTACTAAAAAATATGTGATACCTGATACTGAACCACCTAAAGAGGCTCCCCAAACTAAATCAATAATAGTAATCTTTAATGGCCAATTCTCCAAGGTTGCTAAATTAGTTAAGTCATATGTTGCGTATGTCACAAAACCAAATAGTGCTCCGACCATAATTGTTTTAAGTAATGTCTGACTCTCGATTCCAGGTTGAATAACAAAATATACCAACCCAAATATGAAGATTAAGTAAAAGATTAAGGCAGCCCACCAGTTTGGTGATGAACTCATAATAAATCCAATTTCTGCTCGGTACAAATCTTTTGCAATGACTGCTAACCAAACAATATCAATAGCAAAAAATACGACGATTGCGATTAAATACGTTTTAATAAAATCCATTTTAATACCCCTCTTCTTTCTTAAGTCTATTTATTTCATTTTTTAAAGTCTTAAAATCACTGGCACACCCATCTGCGCCAACTTCGAACCATTTTGTATTTCCGAAAAATGCTTGACCACCAACAATTACTTTCAGGCTACTATCATTTTTCTTTAACTCGTCAATAAACTCTTTAAGACTGTTTAAGTAGCCATCCATTGTAAGTGATATCATGATGAGGTTTACTCTTTCTTCTTTAATTATATCATTAACACTTTCTGTTGGTGTATTGTTTCCCACATAGATTGATTGGATACCTAAGATACTTAAGTACTCTTCAATATACTTTAACCCAATGGTATGTAGTTCATCCTTATAGGTTATTGTGAGTGCCTTATAAGTTTCGTCAATTCTTCTTCGATCTTTCTTTTTTGATATCATCGAAATTAAGTTGGTTAAAATATTTGAGTACTGATGCTCTTTGGCAATCGATATTATTCCCTCATACCACATCACACCAATTTGATATAAGCTTTCTTTAATAGGTTTCTCCAAGATTTCAACCACTTGATCATCACTGTAATGATGTGAATCAAACAACTCATATATAGACGCTTCATCGTTGTTTCGTAACAATTTTAGGATTTGGCTAGCAGTTACTTGACTTTTTTCTTTGGTCAAACTCAAAAATTTATCAACTGACACATTAAAAATCTCACTCATCTTAACAACTTGGTTAAAACTTGGACTCCTAATTCCCTTTTCATAGTTGGCGATAGCAGTTTGACCGATACCTAACTCTCTTGCCAGTTGTTTTTGACTCATCTTGTTTATTTGTCGATACTCTTTAATACATTTTGCGATGTCTTTCACACTACCACCTCCTTGTATCTAAAATATCACGTTTTGTGATAGTAACTGAATGATACGCACTATTTAGTGGTATTTTTATACTTAACACTTATTTTCATTAACAATTATTGTTTTGCCTTTGATAATTAGGTTATACCCCCTATAATAGTAGTATACAGTTTATAATACATGGAGTGATACAATGGATGATTTAAAAGTCTACAGGAGTCCGAAAGAGTTAATCGAAATACTACAAAGAAAAGGACTTACAATTAACAAAAAGAAAAGAGCAGAAAAAATCTTAACAGAGATTAACTACTTTGTTTTGTCTTATTATGCCTACATCATTAAGGAACCTGATAACAAAGACAAGTACCGCCAAGGAGCAACCTTTAATGAGTTGTACCGCTTGTATCAGTTTGATAAAGATATCAAGATGTTATTTCTTAAGTATATTATCGATGTTGAAAATGAGTTTAAAAATGCACTTAATCACCTTATTTCAACAAAATATGGTTATAATGACCGTGACTACTTACGAATTGAAAACTTTGATCAACATAATCGTTTTACTAAGCGTGCACTTGGAAATGTGAAAGAACAACTTCGACAATACGGTCGTCGCAATGATGCAGTGATTCATTATCAAGAGAAGTATGGTTACGTTCCATTTTGGGTCTTATCAAAGGTTATTACAATGGGAGCAATCAGAGGACTATATGAAGTCTTAAAACCGAAAGATCAGATGGCAATAGCAAAACATGTGTATGATCTTGAACTACCAAATGATCCAACATATGCTTTAGAGCAAATGTTAGCTCTACTTGTTGATATCAGAAACATGAGTGCTCACGATGAGTTTGTATTTGACTTTAAACATAAAAGCGCGTGCCTTCCTCGCCTTAAAGAACATGACAAGTTTGCTATTGAAAGTGAAGGGCGAAATGATTTACTTGCGGTGTTAATATCGCTTAAGTACGTCATTGAACCAAGAGACTATCAAGTATTCTTAACTAAGTTTAATGCAAGAATCGATACTCTTGTGGAAAACTGTCCAAGTATTTCAAGGGAGTATTTCTTATCAATACTTGATCTTCCTCACAACTTCATGACTTTATTTAACTAAAACGAACATCACAGATGTTCGTTTCTTTTTTCAAATCTCAACTACACCACTTTTATGTCCAAAATAAAAAAGCAGGTGAATCCTGCTTTAACATTAATTTCTAGCAAATATTCCAGTAAGACCACTTTCATCATAATCATAAAATCTGGTTCTTGCCATAAAGTAAACATACGCGACTGACATCACTAGGACTACTGTTGTGACTGCTGGATTTAGTATAATCATTAGATCTTTAAAAATTATGATTATCGATAGCAAAGCCCCAATATAATGACCATGCTTGAAATGCCTAATTCTAAACGTTACCAACACCCCTACACCACTTGTAAATAATGTTAATGTCGCAAAGATTGTAAAACTATACAACCAATTCTTAATATTGTAGCTCATCTCATTATACTCAACATATAATGATTCGTCGATGACAACATCTTTACCATCACGGTAAAACTTCACAATAGATTCGTAATACTCAGGCGTTCCTGATCTTACTCCTGAAATATATGAAGTTGAGTACTCTTCATTTTGAAATCGTCCATATACCACCTCATCAACATTATGAGTTTTTTTGAACGAATAAATCGACTGGTAAGATGCTACGTTAAGCAGTATAAATCCCACCACCAAGCAAATCCCTAAAACACCTAAAATCTTATAAATTACTAAATCTTTATTAATCATTAAACCCCTCCACTAAATACTATTTTTATACCCTTTTGTATACTGTTTTGATATCTACTAAGTATTGCATTCTCTGATAATCCCTTTTTGAAAATATGGATAAAAGTCTACTTTCAGTATAATCAAAAAATCTCATCTTTTTGTAAAAGTATATCGATGATGCCAATGCAATAATAATAGTTGTAGTGAGAACTGGGTTAAGTATGTACTTTTGGTGCTCAAAAACCACAATTATACTAACTATTATCACAGCAATACATCCGTGCGAGAAATGCCTATAACGCAAAGTGTGTAAAAACACAATAAAAGAGGCAATAAATAGTAGTACTCCCATTCTTGTAAAAGTGTGAGACCATCTTGCTACTTCAATATTTAAGTTATTGTACTCAACATATAATGTGTCCCTAACAATAATATCAACATTTTCTTCATAGAATCTTACTCCGCTCTCTTCATAGAAGATTTCTGTCGTTTCATCTGCAACAAACAAGTATTGCTTTGGATAATCCGAATTGTCATAATAACCAAACTCAACTCGATCAGCACCAAACTCCTTAGCAAAGTTATAGTAAGACACATAAGTTAAGATGTTTATGATGATGAAAAAAACTAATAGGACTATCGATATACCACCAAAAATTCTATAGGCCAAATATCTTTTGTTAAACATGCAACCCCTCCATAACTGTCAAACTACCTACATACCCAAATTAGGTCCCCCCCAATATAAAAATAACATAAAATAATAATGATGTCTACATAAAATAATAGGAAATAATATAATTGTGATAAAAAATGCAGATTTCTCTGCATTCACATTAAGCTAATAGTTCATTATATTTTTTTCTTCTAAGAACTGCGCTAAACAAGTTCTCAGAATAGTCAATAAATCTTGTTCGATAAACTAAAACCACAATAGCTGTTAGTAGTAGTATAAATATTGGTGTGTTAACCGGGTTGATAAAGAACCTTAAATCAAATACGATAAACAATAAGTAGACTGCTATTCCTAAAACAAACCCATGGCTTGTGTGTCTATTAAGAAGAGCACGTATTAAATTAAATGTACAGAAGACAAACATAAGGGCTAACATCAAATAAAATGTCTCAACTATATTTGCTGTACTGCTTGTGAAATCACTAAACTCTTCATATAGCTCATCAGTTAAGACAACATCTTGTCCATCTCTGTAAAACTTAGCGATTGAGACACCATAGGTATAACTTTGAGTAAAACCAAACTCGTTAGTTCGAGCTTTTGTTGGATAATCATGCTGATTAAACACACCGTACTCAATGTGATCAACATGATGTTTTCTAGCAAAGTCTTGAACATCTTTATTTATCCAAAAGTTAAACCCTAAAAATACAAATGCAACAACTATGACGTAATATGCAAGTGAGCGGTACATTTTATCAGGTGATGTCATTACTTCTTTATATACAACTGGTTTTGTCGCCTTATTGATTCTAACATTCTTATCAAATGGACTATTGTTAAAAATACCCAATAAGTAACTTTCATTGTAATCAGCAAATCTAGCTCTAAATGCACATAAAGTCATTAAAGCAAGAATAACCGTATAAACAAGAATACCAGTGATATTAAAGTATAACTTTCCTTCAAATAAAACATGCACATAAAAGGCAACTATCCCCAAAACATAAGCATGAGGAAAATGGTGATACATGCTTGCTCTAAACAATCCTAAAAATGAGAAAAATAACACAACAATCAATCCCATGTGCATTGATTCAACTAAATTAGAGAACTTCATTGTGTATAAACTGAACTCTTTATAGAGTTGATCGGTTACAACAATATCTTCTCCATTACGGTAAAACTTGGCATAAGAAACTGAGTAATCGTAAACATCAACTTGCCCCAAATCCGATTTAAAAGGGACACGTGGATATATGTTATCAAAATATCCAAATTCTATTTCATCCGCTTGGTACGTATCAGCAAATTCTTGAATAATAACATTAAACCTATAGTTACTATACAAAAAGATTAGTAAAGTCGCTAGCATCGAGTATGCTATAATTTTGTAGAAGTTATCTGGCTTCTTTAATGCTTCTACATATGCTTTTCTTCCATCATTCATTAAAACCCCTCCTTTTTAATTAGGTGAAACAAATGCAATTTACTCTCCTTATATGTTCAAGAAACTCCACAATTTCTTGTTTAAGCTGTTATTGTATCTTCCTTTTTCTTGTCAAAAATAGACAAATACCTATTTTCATTAAAATCATAAAATCTTGTGTTTGCATAAAAATATACTGAAGCAATTAAGCAAACCATTACCAAAGTTGTTAAGAATGGATTAAGCACATACTTCATATCTGCAAAAACAAAGACAAACCCAGCAATTAATGTTGCATAGTTTCCATGTGGAAAATGTCTTCTACCAAATGATGTAAACAAACTCACAACCGATGATATGAACAGAATCATCCCAATCATCGTAAAACTTTGAATCCAAGTCGCAATTCTATTGTTCATATCGTTATAAGCAACATGAAGATTCTTTGTAACAACAATGTCTTCATCTCCAACATAAAACTTAGCAATTGATTCCTTGTACTCAAAATTAGTGGTTGAAAATTCTCCATTCAAGTATTTCTTTGACAACTCTTTGTTATCAAAATAACCAAACTCTATTCTTTCAGCGCCATTTTCATCACCAAACTGTTTAAATGTTGAATAAGTCATAACATTTAAACCAATGAATAATACTAAAACAATAATCGAAATAATTCCTAAAACTTTGTAAAACGTGTAATTCTTATTAAGCATATTTTTCCCTCCATGATGTACATTGATTTATTGCCTAAATCAATCTCTTAATATTTAGTATACACACCACCAATTAAAATATATAAAATATATGATTAAAGTTTTATTATAATTTTACTTTATGATTGAAAGTGTACAAAAGAAAAGAGAGCTATATTAGCTCTCTTTTAGTTACTCAACACTTCTTGCATCTAACAATGCTTGAATATCTCTTCTCATTTTTTCGTTTCCTGGTTTACAGTTTGTCAAAGGTACTCCATCATTAATAACAGCTTCAGCCATCCCTTGGCAACCTGGGTTACCACAAGCTCCACAGTTAAACCCTGGTAGCAATTCAACAATTTGAGCAATGATTGGATCTTCTTCAACTTTCAAGAAAATTGAAGCAACTCCAATTGCTACTCCTAAAACTAAACCAATAATCCCAATACTTACTACAGCTTCTAACATTATATCATCCCCACAAATCCTTTAAAGATTAATGACATAATACTTGCCATTATAAGTGCTACCGGAATTCCTTTAAATCCTTCAGGAATTGGAGCACGTTGAATGCTTTCACGAATGTAAGAGAATAAGATAATCACAACCGTATAACCTAGAGAGGTAAAGATACTAAACGTTACCATCTCTGCAAATCCAAAGTTCTTATCAATATTTAAGATTGCAACTCCAAGTACCGTACAGTTTGTTGTAATTAATGGAAGGTATACCCCAAGCGCTTTATAAAGCGGAGGGAAGAACTTCTTAATAAACATTTCAAGTACTTGTACCATTGAGGCAATAACTAAAATAAAGACTATTGTTCTCATAAAAGTAAAGTCTGGATATAATACTCCATAATAAATTCCCCATACTGCCATTGATGAAAAGGTAATTACAAATAGTACAGCCATCCCCATTCCAATTGCACTAGAACGTTTATTCGACACCCCTAGGAATGAACAAATTCCTAAGAACTGCGTTAAAATAATATTTTGAACTAAGAAGGCATTAAATGCTAATACGATTAACTCTTTCACTTAGACCGCCTCCTTCAAAATCTTTGATGCCATTTCTGGCTTTTCTTCTTTCACTTCTTGCTTTGGCTTATCACCTTCAGCTTCAAGTTTTGCTTGTTCAGCTAATTTTTTCTTTTCATCTGCCAAACGTTTTCTTTCAAGAGCAGCTGCAATCTTCGCTTGCTTTTCTGCTTCTTTTTTCTTTTCTTGACTAATAACATACGTCTTAATAATTCCTGCTAACATCCCTAACATCAAGAATGAACCACTAGGATCCTTTAAAACTGCAAACGCAGACTCTTGACTAAATAGTGTTACACCAAAAAGTCCAATTGAACCTGTACCAAGTAACTCTCTAAAGAATGCTAATGTTGATAAACCTAATGTAAATCCAAGTCCCATACCAATCGCGTCATATACTGACTTAATCATCGTATTCTTTGAAGCAAATGCTTCTGCACGACCTAGGATGATACAGTTAACAATGATTAATGGTAAGAAAATACCAAGACTATCATAAACCGGTGTCACATAAGCATGTAAGAATGCTTCAAGAATTGTTACAACTGTTGCAATTACAACGATGTAGACTGGTATTCTTATATCATCAGGGACAATATTACGAATTGATGAAATGATTAAGTTAGTCATAATCAACACAAATAATACACTTAACCCCATACCAAGGGCACTATCTAGTGTTGTGGTTACCCCAAGTGTTGGACACATACCAAGGAACAATACAAAGGTTGGGTTTTCTTTAATAATCCCAGTCATCATAATTGCTCTAGGTGAACCTTTTTTAGCTTTTTTCATCTTAAACATTATTTGCCCACCCCTTCCTTGTTGTAATGATTTTCAACAATATCGAGTGCAAGGTCTACGGCACGACCTGTTGTAGACGCTCCTGCAATCATATCTACACTGGAGTTTGCAATGGGCATTCCAATGAACTGAGCTGCTACATCTTCACGAGTATAAACCTCACCAAGATTTTTAGTTTCAGCATGTTGGTAATAAACCACACGGTCAATCGTTCCATTACTAACTGCAACTAACATCTTGATTACATCGTTTTTACCGGCTACCTCTACATTATAGATATGTGAGTAAACAGCACCTTCACTGTCTAAAACTTCATATATTTCTTTTATTCCATCGTAATCTATTTCTTTATACTTGTTTTTAATTTGTTCAGGATTTCTTTTATAACCTTCTTCAGCGCTATAAATTAATCCGATGTTTTCTTCGATTAACTTAACTTGTTTATCAATGATAACTGGTTGAGTTAAATCATTTACCAAAAACATTAATACTGTTGATAAAATGGCTGTTGCTGCTAAAAATAGAGCGTAATAGAGTGTCTTCTTCATTAAGCAGCACCTACTTTCTTAACTGGTTTTTTCTTTTTATCAAACCAGAAGTTAAACATCGGAGTTAACATGTTAGCAAATAACAAGGCAAAGATAACTCCTTCTGTATACGTACCGGCTTCTCTTATTAATACAGTCATCACCCCAACAATAATAGCAAAAATAATCTTACCTTCAGTCTTTACAGGGGTTGTAATCACATCTGTACCAGCAAAAACAACTACAAATAGAAATGATCCTGTAAACAACTGATACAACGCATACTCAATGCCATTTCCAAGTACTAAGTACATCACGAATAGCGACACAATTGATAAGACTGGAACAAGATAGTTAACTGCTTTCTTGTAAATTAAGTAACCAAGTCCAATCAAAACAAAGATACCAGGAACACTAATACCAGGTGCACCACCAAAGATTGTTCTAACTAAACTGTATGTTTCAAACCCATTTACAGCTAATACACTATCCGCATTAAACAAGTTCATACCCGCGAACTTAAGACCTTCATTGAAGAGTGGATTATCTAACAATAACTTAAACAAAAAGTTTGTTAATGATGCTCCGAACTCATAGTTAGATGCTAACACGCTATAACCAAAGGTAATGTATAATACACCAATTAGTGATGGGTTAAACACACTATGTGTAAAACCACCTATGATAAGCTTTCCTAGGAATGTTGCGATCACTGCACCAAAAGCTACAATCCACAACGGTGTTCCAACTGGAATTAACAAAGCGTAGATAAGAGCAAGCAGAACCGGGTATGACCCTTTAATTAATTCTTTTGCATCTTCACGCTTCAACTCTTTGTTGTGTGAATAAAACAAAATTTCAAACTCTTTTACTGCAACAATTGAAACAGCCACAATTGCAGCAAACTTAATCATATGCATAAATGAGTATAGGTAATAATTCATAAACAACATCACAACACATAAAGCATATAAGACTTTTTCTATTTCTTTAAGTTTTTCCTTTTTAACTAGTTTAAACTTTTTAGAAGGAACTAACATCGCTTTTTTCATTTACGCTTCCTCCTCGTCATTATATTTTATTTTTCCACCAAACTTAATATATTTCCATGTTTGGTAACCAAGCACAACTGGTCCAAGTATTAACGTTGCAACGAACATAATAAACAATGTTTTTTGACTTGCCATTGCCATGGAGATAGAGATTGAATAATCATGATTAATAGTTGACGCTAAAACATATGGGAATGCTCCTGCAAACAATGTTGCAATATAAGCGACTAACACTAACATCCCAAAGATGAAAGCATTTTTTCTTTTATCCTTGTAAACAGAATATACTGCACCTAAACCAAAGATAATTGTTAAGGCTGGTAAAATAAAGAACAAGTTGTTTTCAACATATAATCCATTTCCAAACATTGAAGTATCTTTATGATTAGCTCCAAAGAATACAACAAATGGTAACAGAACAGTTAAAACATATAAACCGTATTTTCTTAAGAAGTTAAAGGCTTTTTCTCCTAAATCTCCTTCTGTTGTTAACTCAAGGAATCCAGCTCCATTAACAAGTGAAATAACAACAAGCAGTAATCCTCCAGCTAAACCTGGTAAACTAAAGATTTTTAGGAACGTCCCTTCCATCCCATTGGCACCAATCGGTAATCCTAGAGTAATCGTTACAATGTATACTCCAATAATTAATGGTAATAAAAGTGATGAGACAAGCCAAGCAATGATCATATTTTTTTGCCATCTTGGACTGTTATTCTTATAAATCATTTCAATAGAAATTCCACGTGTTATAAATGAATATAACAACAAGAATACTGGTATATATAAGATTTCAAAAGTTGTTGCGAATGCTTGTGGAAAAGCAGCAAATGTTCCTAATACAGCGAATAAGAACCACACCTCAACACCATCTCGGTGCAAGGCCGTTGTAACTTGAATTTGCTTTCTTTTACCTTCATCACTTCCAGCAATGAAGTTCAGCATCGAAGCGCCAACAATGAACGTTTCTTGTAATAAATAGATGACCCAAGCAAAAGTAATTAAGATGAACCAAATATTCGCTAATAATTCTCTACTCATGATCTTCACCACTTTCTATAAAGCCTTTTTTAATTCGATCAATCGTTAACTTGTAATCCATTAGATATAAAATTACATAGAACAAGAAAATAGAGATCAAACTAAACCATACTTGTTCAACTGCAACATTACTAATCGCATCTTTAGTTAACATGATATTATAAATAACCCATGGTTGACGACCTACTTCTGTTACGATCCAACCAGCAGTTATTGCTATATAAGGTAGTGGAACTAAATACATGTAAATATTTTGCAACGTTTCACTTTCAGTATACTTCTTAAAGTAAATTAATGTGTATAACCCTAAAGCAACAAAGATTGTACCTAAACTGACCATTGTTAAGAATGAGAAATTAACAAGTGGTGCCAACTTAGCAGTACTTACACCTGTAATCATTTCAATCTTTGCAGGTTGTACTGTTGTTACAAAGTTCATATAGAAGTTACCTGTAATTGGAATTAAAATACCCACAATTACAATCGTTATCGCTGCAGTTTTTGCGGCAATTTTAAATTCTTCTTGATACTTTGTTTTATGTTTTAAGTGGTAAGATGCAATGGCTAACATTACAAAGGCAGCTAAGATAATAGCACTTAAATGATTATGAATTAGCATATACCAAGCATATGGATTAAAGACTATTTCTGCAAAATTCTCTAGAACCATTTTAGTTCCGTCCCAACTCGCTCCAACTGGATTATGCATAAATCCATTTGCTGTGATAATCCAAATTGCTGACAAAGATGTACCTAATGCAATCATTGATAGTGTAATCAATCTTAGTTTTTTACTGATTCGATTTCTTCTAAAAATCCAAATCCCCGTAAATGTTGCCTCTAAGAAAAAGGCCACAAGTGCTTCTAGTGCTAATGGTGAAGCAATAATATCTCCCATAGCGACTGAATAGTTAGACCAGTTCGTACCAAATTGAACGGTCATTGCAAATCCGGTTACGATACCAAATGCATAATTGATTAAGAAAATATCACTAAAATACTCCGATAACCTCTTATACCTTTGATCGTCTTTTCTGTAGTACTTAAACTCAAAGATTAAGATTAAAATGATTAATCCAATCGTGAGTGGTACGAACAGAAAGTGAAATGCTGCCGTAAAGGCAAATTGAATTCTACTTAATACTTCTACCATTTAACTCTCCCTCTTCTTTCTAAAAATAAAATAAATAAAAGCTCCGACTGATAGAACAGTTGCGATGACTCCACCAATCATATGCGAATTATAAACAGATGTTACTTCAAAGACCCTCAACCCCATACTGATAATCGCATAAGAAGCAATAAAAATAATTAGTGAATAAATACTTTTCTCTAAAAAACTCACTGTCTCAACTCCTTAATTAGTTTGTTGTTAATATAAAGTGCAAGTAAGACACTATAGGTGATTTTGTTGATCCAATCCCCCATTATAATGATATGAATAAAGAATGCCAAGTAAGCAAGATAAGCCAACTTATGTAACATTTTCCAATCTTTAGCCTTCATTTCTTTTCTTATAACAATAAAACTTGTTATAAATAAAGGAATCATTATAACCATCGCACTTATTCCAAAGATACCTACTTGTTGCTCAACAAATAAGTTAATAAATCCATGCGGTACAATTAACAGAAAACCGAGTATTGATACCATCTTTCGATTTCTTCTGAGTAGCCTCGTTATTTCTAGTTTATCTGGGAATACTCCTGCAAATAAAACGACAAGCAAACAAGCTAGGCCAAGTGATCCTGTATCAATTAAATACAAGAATCGATTCTCGTAAAAAAAGACTGAAAGAATAGCATAAACTAAAGTGAATAAATATAAGTAAACTTCATTCTTTCTTAAAAACTTATCATACTTATATAATACCATAACTAATGCCAGTGCAAGCATTAAAGTATCCATTGATTTAGGTAAAAAATCAATAAGTACCATCCCTATTATTATAATTAATGATCCGACCATAAACATCCCTCACCTTCTCTATAAATATACCATAAATTTCAATTTTGCAAAATTGATTTACTAATATATTTATTGTCCCTATAAATGAAAAAAGTTGATATTATTTGTGTCGATTAACTCATAGTAACACAGCTTACTTTACTTAAGATAATATGCAATAAGGTATTAAAAAAACCAATCATAGATTGGTTCTCTTATATCAAACTAAACACTACTGATGCTATTACCAGATCAACAAAGAGTATTGTAATAGTGATAAAGTATAATTTATAGTTTCCTTCATAAGATACGTTTCTTAATCTAATAAAAGCGCTGAATAAAAATAACATTACTCCTAACTGCAATAACTCTAATAGAGCGGTAAACTCAAGCATAGTCATCAGTACTCTAAAGATAGTTATAAACCCAACACTAGCTAAGAAGCCTTGTCCCATCGTTAATGCCATCTTAGAAGCAGAGATATTCATCTCAGAAGGATCAATTCCAGATGCTTTGATCCATGCATCACCAAAAAGTAGTTTTGAGTATGCAAGTGAACCCCAAACAAACATCAACACTGATGCAATTAAAACAGCCCATACATGACTCATATTACTTCTCCATTTCCTTTGCTAGTTGTTCAATTTTTGCTAAGTGATCAATTAACACCTTGTTCCCTCCAGGCATGATAAACATCATCAATTTAGCAAAGAACTTGAGTGGATTATTAGTTGTTTTATAGTAAACTTCAGTCTCTTGCTCACTTATTTTCTTCAGTTTGTAATAAACTCCAACTTCAAACATATTAGCAATTGTAAAAGCTATGGCAAACATTTTCTCATCATCAGTCTCAAAATAGTCTGTAACAACAACTTCATATGTTTCTTCTCGCTTCCCTTCACGATAGGTTTGAAGGTATTTTGAACCAATTCTCTCTTCTGTTTCAAGTATTGTATCTTGATTAACAATTTTTGGATCTAGTTTCTTTAGATTTTCTTCACTTCCATCGATTACTTTCCAAATGGTTTCAATTGGTGCTTCAATCACTTTAGTCAATTCCCAAACTTTCATAATGCCACCTTCTTTCAATTTAAGCCTACCACTTATATCAACATCATACAATTAAATTACATTCTTACATAAACAACTTCATTACTAACTAAAAAAGTCCGCTTTTAAAGCGGGCTTTTTAAGTAATCAAAAGTTCCATCACTACATAAATTTTGTCATTTTTGTCAAAGGTTTCTACAGTTTCTTCTAGCCCAAATCGACTGTAAAAATCAGTTTTTTCAACTCGAGCATTACAAAAGACTTTCTTTATTCCGTTGTTCCTACAATAATCTAGGGTGTAGCTTAAGAGTTTACTACCAATCCCTTTTCCTTGATACTCAATGAGAGTAGCAAACTTTCTAAATTGTGCTGTCTCACCTTTTATGAACAGCGATATAACTGACACTAATACTCCAGCTTCAAAATATCCAAAATGTGTACCATTAACATCCTCATCTAGTTTAACATAATCTATCTCTTCTTGAGGCCACATAACAACATGTCTGATTGCCCAAGTGTCTTGAAAGTCTATTTTTTTAATGTTCATAACTTTACCTCATCATTTTCTTTAAGTCGTAAGAACTTATACTCCAAGTATAGCTAATCTTTTGAAGATATCAAGGGGGATAACATATTATGATTTTTCACTTTAATATGTTCACCATATCATGATATTTATCCAGTTATCTTACTAAATGCCTCTATTTTTAAAAGCGTAATGGTTTTAACATTTAACGATAATGTAGTTTCTTTCTCTTATAAAATAACAAAGACCGCATAAAGCGGTCTTAAACTATTTCTTTTCTACTAACTTTTGAACAGCGAAAGCTGCAACGTCTTCAGCAAATTTCTTTTGACCAAAACCTGCATCATAACCTAACTCTTTTGCTAACTCGTTTGTAATACGTGCTCCACCTGCAATCAAAACAAATCTCTCACGTAATCCTTCAGCATCTAATAACTCAATTAAATTCGTTAAGTTATCAATGTGAACATCTTTTTGAGTAACCGTTTGACTTACTAATAACACGTCAGCATTAATTTCTAACGCTTTTTTGATAAACTCCTCATTTGGAACCTGGCTACCTAAGTTGATTGCTTCAATCCCTTTGTAACGTTCAAGTCCATAATGACCAGCAAATCCTTTCATGTTCATGATTGCATCAATACCTACAGTATGTGCATCACTACCTGTTGATGCTCCTAAAAACACAACATCACGATCAAAGTTCTCAGCAATAAATGCTTCGATTTGGTACTTATCCATTGCATCAGTATCAACCGTATCAACAACAATTGATGTGTAATCAACTGTATGAGTTGCTGCTCCGTATACTACAAAGAATGTAAACTCTTTATCAAGGGCTTCTGAATGCGCTACCATAGGATTATTTAATCCCATTTTTTTAGCTAACTGAATAGCAGCCTCATCACCTTTTTCATCATTTGGAATTGGTAATGTAAAACTTAACTGCATCTTTCCATCATTCATTGTGTCCCCGTAAGGCTTAAGCTTAGTAAGATCAAGAGTTTTGTCAAAAGTTGTATCGTCCATTGAATATCCCATCTCTTAGTCCTCCTTCAGCTCTTCTATCATACGATCCATAACTGGATTGAAATATTCACTGTCTTTTTCGAATACTCCATTTAAACCTTTACCACCTGTAAATGAACGCTTAACGCCAGCAAACACACCTTGTTCGATTGTCTTAAACATTCCAAGTGATTCAATTTCAGTTAATAAATCTAGTGATTTAGTTAATACTTCATTAGCACGATTTTGAATAATTCCACCATCTTTAAACTCAATCTCATCGCTAATATCAGCCATTGTATTAAAGATATAGTTTGCATTATCAATTGATAGTGCTCTATCTTGCATATATGGCGTGTGAATCGCTTCTGTTAACATTCCAAGCAAGTGAATCTTTTGATTAGTTAAAATCGTTGTAATGTTAAATAACGCATTTTGAACATGACCTTTAAAGATATCTCCAGTCATATACTTTGTAGGTGGCATATACTTAAGTGGTGCTTTAGGGAAGATTTCTCTTGCCATTTGTGCTTGAGCCACTTCGTATAAGAATCCATTTTTAAAGCTTGGGTCAATCTCAAAGGCATGACCTAATCCTTGTAGTTCTTCTGGTAAGTGTGCAAGTAATGCAAACTGCTCATTAATTAATTGAGACGCAAGCACAGTATGTGCTTCACTTACTGCATCAGCTGTTGTTAAATAGTTATCTTCACCAGTGTTAATAATAATTCCTGCATATGAATCTATAACACGACTGAAGTATTGATCTACAAATGTTCTTTGTGGATTGATATCTCTAAATAAGATTCCATACAACGAGTCATTTAACATGACATCAAGACGCTCAAGCGCTCCCATTGCTGCAATCTCAGGCATACATAAACCAGATGCATAGTTAACTAGTTTGATATATTTACCTAACTCTTCTCCACTTTCATCTAAAGCTTTACGCATGATTTTGAAGTTTTCTTGTGTCGCGTAAGTTCCACCGAATCCTTCTGTTGTTGCTCCGTATGGTACGAAGTCAAGTAATGATTGACCCGTTGTACGAATAACCGCTACGATATCAGCACCTTGTTTAGCTGCTGCTTTCGCTTGAATAACATCTTCATAGATATTACCCGTTGCAACGATTACATATAGTTCAGGTCCATCTTTTTTACCGTACATCTCGTAATACTTATCACGTTGATTACGGTGTGCTTTTATTTTTTCAAGCCTTTCACTAACAATTGGTGTTAGTGCTGCTCTAATTTCAAAACTATCGTTAATATTTAATGTTGCCAAGTTTAATTCTTCTTGTGCGACTTGTTCAGCAATTTCTTGAATGGTTAAACCTGTTTCAATAATGGCATTTCCCAGGTAATATGAAACCCCTTTTGCCAAGTTACCATGCTCTTTAATATGATCAACAACAACGTTTGGTAAAGGTACTCCATTTTCATCAGTATCATCAACACCTAAAATACGACAAACTGCACGTTCTACGGTAGTAGTTGTGTGAATATCAATAAAGTTTTGCGTATCAAGTGCTATACGTTTTGCTGTTTGGCGAGCTTGACTGACAACATCAAAGTTTAAATTTAGCTTACTCATTTACTTCCTCCTTATAAAGTGAGATTAAATCTCTTTCAAAGTCCGTATCCAAATCTAGAAGACGGGCGATATTTAATGCGTCTTTAGGAACGACCTTCGAATAATCTACTTCGATAAGTGAATAATCCATATATTTACTTATTTGTTTCCTAAAATCATTTTTATCAAATTTTTGATCGGTTCCGATAAATCCTTTCACCTGATAATGTGTCATTCCTTTTTCAGGGACATCATCAAAATGAGTAGTTAAGACTGTAAACGAATCGTACTTGTTGGCAAATCTAGCAAGCGTTTTAACAAACTTCATTCCTTCATTAGGGTTTGTACTTCTTGCAAACTCATCAACAATGATTAAATGCACTTCATCATTTTTTAAGCGTTCGATTGTTTGGTTCAGTTTAATTACTTCAACTCCAAAAGTTGATAAACCATGTAATGAATTGTCTTCATCGCTCTGGATTAAATGCACTGCATCACAAACACTAATTGTTGCTTGATCACAAAACACATAAAATCCTAAATGAGCCATTAAAACATTTAACAACAAAGTTCTCACACTTGAAGACTTCCCACCCATATTGGCCCCTGTAATGATTGTTGAACCCTTTGTAAGGTTTATTGAAATCGGCTGATAATCCTCATCTAAGGCTTCAAGGGTCTTCATTAAGTATGGGCTTCTTGCATTCTTTAAGTGAATACAATCACCCAGCAGTGGTCTGACTGAGTTTGTTTTCATTGCAAAGTGAGCTTTTGCAAACAAAACATCAATTTCGGCTATATTGATAATATTTGCTTTAACAGCATGTAAGTATTCTTTAATCCTTTTCGTCAGATTCTTTCTTACTTCATACTCCTCATTTGCTTCTTCTAAGACAACATCTGCTCTTTCATCACGAATTCTTTGCTTCTTTTCAGGATTAGTTTCTTTAAAATACGCAGCTTCCAAAGAACTCTTTCGGCTTCTGATTGCAGATAGATGTTTACTATAAAAGTTGTAAACATGAAAATCTTCGGTGATTCTCTCTTCTGGGTTTAAAACTTTAAACAGATCAAACAAGTTTACTAGTCTTAACTCCATTGGTAAAAATTCATTTAATAATGAACCGATCTTATTAAATTGTATTATTTGAATTTTCAATTCATACAAGGCAACAGTATCAAGGACTTGACCATCCTCAATTGCTTTAATATGCATCGAAATATCTTTGATATTATCAAAGAGTGGTGATAATAAATGAAGTTCTACTTCATCTGAGATTTTAATAAAATGCTCGATGTTATCATAAGTCTTTGTTAGTGACTGTTCATCTTGATTAAAAGATTTAATCGTCACATTCATATTGTCCTTTAATAATTGTTTTCCATAATAAGAACGTATCTTAATTGAGTCAACAATATACTTAAGACCAATCTTTTCAATTGCTTTAGCATCTAACATAATTAACCTCCTATCACATTGATAATATCTTTATTAATTACTTTCCTTAATTCATTTGTTAGCTCACTAGCATCAAAATGGTATCCATAAGCAGAAACAGGATTACATGAAACGAAAAGCAATGTTGATTTTTCAACAGTTGTGAGTTTCATTTTTGTATCTCTAAACTTTTGAATAACTTTTGGACTAGCAATAACATTAACTGGATTTTTAACAACAATTTCAATCCCTTTAATCTTTTTTAGGTTAGAAATAAACTTTGATAATGTTGTATCGGTTAAGGCCCCACCTATTACGATGTGACTGACATCATCATCTAGTTCAGTTAGTATGGTCTCGATGCTCTCAAAACCTAGAGATACATCAAACAGACGATATGAACTATCTTTGTATATAAATCCCAGTTTTGATTCTGACAATACCTCTTTTGCTATATCAATTCCTGAACTATAAGGAATATCAAGCACTTCTGCTTGAATTCTTGTGTCATCGACTACTTTATCTAAGTTGGCATTATAAGATGCCCCTGTTGCTAAAATCAAGGCGTCACACACACTTGTTTTTCCGAGTTGCTTACGACTCGCTGCCCCGTCAACAATGATTTTTTGGGCTTGATACTTTTTAAACTCTGAGACAATCACTTCTAATTGTGAGTTATAAGAAGGTCCAGCAATCTTTACAAACCCATCACTTAAGGCTTCTACCAAAACAATTTTACCTAAAGGTGTTGTGAAGTCAAAGACTTTCAACACCTTATAAGTAATATCACATTCTTCTAATGTCGATTTTGCTGTGGCTACAAGTGTACCTTTCGGAACATAAATCTCTGGTTTATGAGTATCAGTGACCAAGTCAACAGTCTCACCATCGATACCAATTGAGGTGATTGCTAACTTGTATGTTCCAAACAGTGACTCAATCACTTTGTTGACTACAGTTGTTTTCCCTGCATTTTTACACATTCCAACAACACTTAAGACATCAAATTGATCGATATATTTTTGAAGCATTACTTCTCTGAGCGTTGATGTCTTTTTAATGCACTAGGCTCAAGCGATAAACGCTGCTTAGCGATTAATGAGTATACACCAATCTCTTCTTTTTTGTTGTCACCTTTACAAGTTTCACAATGGCAATCATCATGATACTCTTCTGGTTCGTAATAAGTAGTAATAACTCCTTCGTAGTTTCTTAAAATTGATTTATGAGTTCCTTGTGAAATTAAGTAGTTAGGCATTACTGGAATTTTACCTCCACCACCTGGTGCATCTACAACGAATGTAGGGACAGCATAACCAGAAGTGTGTCCACGTAAACCTTCAATAATTTCAATCCCTTTTGATACTGGCGTACGGAAATGCTCAATACCTAAAGATAAGTCACATTGGTAAATGTAGTATGGTCTAACACGCATGTAAACTAAGTCATGTACTAATCTTCTCATGATATGTACACAGTCGTTTACTCCACGAAGTAATACTGATTGATTTCCTAAAGGAATCCCAGCATTAGCCATTAAGTCGACACCATTTTTTGCTTCAACTGTAATCTCTTTAGAGTGGTTGAAGTGAGTATTTAACCAGATTGGGTGATATTTCTTAAGCATATCAACCAATGCAGGTGTAATTCTTTGTGGTAATACAACTGGTGTTCTTGAACCAATTCTAATGATTTCAACATGGTCAATTTCACGTAACTTAGAAATGATGTATTCTAATTTTTCATCACTTACTAATAATGCATCTCCACCACTTAATAATACATCACGTACTTCCGGTGTATTTCTGATGTACTCGATAGCTTTATCGATGTTATCCATACCAACCTCAGCATCATTTTGACCAGCAAAACGACGACGTGTACAGTGACGACAATACATCGCACACATATCTGTGATTAAAAGTAATACACGGTCAGGATAACGGTGAGTTAATCCTGGTACTGGTGAATCATGATCTTCATGAAGTGGATCATCAAAATCATTCACTCCTACATGTACTTCACTTTCAATTGGAATTGCTTGTTTTCTAATTGGACAATTCTCATCTTCAGGATCCATTAATGTTAAGTAGTAAGGTGTAATACTCATTCTTAACTTCCCTAACACTTTTGAGATTCCTTCGATTTCTTTTTCTGTTAACTTAATATATTTTTGTAAGTCTTCAATAGTCGTAATTCTATTTCTTACTTGCCAATGCCAATCTCCCCATTGTGCTTCTGTAACATTTGGGAAATAAGCTTTTTTTCTATCTAAATATTCGTTATTTAATTTCATATGAACCTCCTTAAGCGTACTTACTTTCGAATAACTCGCGAATTTTGTCCGCTTCATTGACTAAGTCTAATGTTAATTTTGCATGACCTCTTGTATAACCGTTTCCAATTAACATTGTAACATCACTACCAACACCTTCAGCACCTAATGCTGCTTTTGTAAATGACGTTGCCATACTAAAGAAGTATACAACACCTGTTTCTTTTGTTGATAAGATACAAGACATTTCTGTATTTTCAACATTAACCACGTTAAATGTAACATCTACTTGGTTACCGTTATTAGCAGCTAATACTTTGTTGTAAACATCTAATGCATCCGTTGCATCTGCGATGACAACTTCATGACATAATTCTAACTCTTCTAATGCTTTTTTATCTTCTTCACGGTGAACAACACCTATAACGCGTCCATTAGGACCACAGTTTTTCATAGCTTGGTAAGCACATAATACTCCTGATTTACCTGCAGCACCAACGATACATACTTCATTTCCTTCTTTGACAAGTTTGTCAACTTGTGCAGGAGCTCCAGCAACATCAAGTGCAGCTAATACTAATTTTTCTGGCATTCCTTCAGGAACTACAGAATAGATTCCACTTTCAAATAAGATGGCTTGTGCAACAACATCTACTTGATCGTTATCTAATTTAATATCTTTAATCTCTTTAATTTTTAATGGTGTTAATGAAAGTGATACTAAAGTAGCGATTTTATCTCCTACTTTAATGTCTTCTTTAACATCAGCACCAACCTCTGCGATTGTACCGATTAACATTCCACCAGATCCTGTTACAGGATTTTGCATTTTTCCTCTTTCAGCAACGATACCTAAAATCATTTCTTCCATTTTAGTTTTATCACCATCACATGCTTTTTTAATTTGAGTAAATGATGCTGAATCAATATTTAAAGTTTGAACGTCAATTAAAATCTCGTTTGATTTAATTTCCATTGTGTTATCAATTTTTTTAGCCGCTTGTGGTAAAGTTCCAACTGGCTCGATTACTCTGTGTGTTCCAAATTTACAACCTTTGTTCATAATTATCTCCTATTTAACTCCAAGTATTTCTCTAGCTTCTTCAGGAGTAGCGATTTCTCTTCCTAACTCCTTAGCTATTCTTACAATTTTTTCTACTAACTCACCATTTGATTTTGCCATAACTCCCTTAGATAAGAAGATATTATCTTCAAAACCAACACGAACATGTCCACCTTCTAAGATTGCTGCAGTAGCAAGTGGAAATTCATAACGACCGATTCCTGCAACACTATATGTTGCACCTTGAGGTAATGAATCTTTTAAGAATAAGAAATCTCTCATCTCTCCACTCATTCCTCCATTAACACCTAGTACAAAACTAAAGTGCATTGGCTCTTTGATGAATCCTTTTTTATGTAATCTTTTAACCATATCAATGTGTCCTTTTTCAAAACACTCTAATTCAGGTAAAATATTTCTTGAATATATTTTTTCAGCAAAGTATTTAATATCATTTTCAGTATTAACAAAAATTTCGTCTCCACCGAAGTTTAACGTTCCACAATCAAGGGTACACATCTCTGGGCTTAACAGTGTTGGTTGTAGTCTTTCGTCTACATCCATTCCAACTGCACCACCAGTAGAAGGTTGAATAATTGCTTTAGGACACGCTTCTTGAATTGCGTTAATTGCAGCTTCAAAACGGTCTTTGCTTTGTGTTGGTGTTCCATCATCTTCACGTACATGTAAGTGAATGATTGCAGCACCAGCATCATAAGCACTCTTTGCTTCTCTAACTAACTCTTCAATTGTATATGGAATTGCAGGATTATGTTCTTTTGTCACTTCTGCTCCACAAATTGCTGCGGTAATAACTAATTTTTCCATATTACTTTCTTTGGCACTCTTTTGGCGTAATACAAGTTCCACTTGCACGACATACAACGATTGGTTCTTCTAATACATCACATGCACTTGGACTGATATCCGGTCTAGCTACAATTACTTTTCTTGCTTCAAAAGTCATTGTTCTAGAAGAGTTTCCTTTCTTAGTAATTTCACCAACAACTTCAATATAGTCTCCAGCATAAACAGGAGCTAAAAAGTCAACTTGGTCATACGCTCTAAATAATCCTTCGTCACCATCTGTACGAATTAATAGTTCTGTAGCAACATCTCCAAACAATGCTAACATTCTAGCACCATCTACTAAGTTCCCACCATAGTGAGCATCATGCATGCTCATACGCATTCTTAACATTACTTTTTCCATTTTACACCTCTAAAAAGTCATTTCTTTTAAGTTTTCTGAGATGATTAAGTCAGCATTTGTTGCCGCTTTAACATCTTCAACGCTATATTCTGGATTGATTTCTTTAAGTACTAACCCAGCTTCTGTAACATCTATAACACCCATTTCTGTGACGATCATATTCACTTGACCAGCAGCAGTTAAAGGTAATGTACACTCTTTTAAGATTTTGTGATTTCCACGTGACGTGTGTGTCATTGCAACAATTACACGTTTCGCTCCACTCACAAGGTCCATTGCTCCACCCATTCCAGGAACCATTTTTCCAGGAATAATCCAGTTAGCAATATTACCTTTTTCGTCCACTTGAAGTGAACCTAAGATCGTCACATCGACATGTCCACCACGAATGATTGAAAATGACATCGTACTATCAAAGTAAGCGCCACCTGTTACGATTGTTACCGGTTGACCACCAGCATTTGTTAAATCGTAATCCTCTTCCCCTTCATTAGGAACTGGACCTAACCCAATCATTCCATTTTCACTTTGGAAGTGAACGTCTAAGTCTTCTGACACGTAGTTTGCAACTAATGTAGGAAGACCAATTCCTAAGTTTACTACATCTCCATCACTTAACTCTTGTGAGACTCTTGAGGCAATAATTTCTTTAATATTCATTATTTTTCCTCCTTTACAATGTAGTCAACAAAGATATGTGGTGTATTGATCACATCTGGATCAATCTCACCTAATTTTACTAAATTCTCAGCTCCAACAACAACTGTTTCACACGCTGTTGCCATTACCGGATTAAAGTTTGTCGCTGTTTTGTTATACACAATATTTCCCCACTCATCAACAGTGTGACCGTTAATGATAGCAAGGTCAGCTTTAATTGGTTCTTCTAGCAAATAGTCAACACCTTGAACTGTGATGATCTCTTTACCCTGTGCAACAATTGTATTTAAACCTGTCTTTGTTAAGACACCACCAAGACCAGCTCCACCAGCGCGAATTTGCTCTGCTAAAGTTCCTTGCGGCACTAAAACACATTCCATACTACCTTCGCTCATTTTACGTCCTGCTTCAGGATTTAATCCGATATGAGAGGCAATTAACTTTTTAACTTGATTGTTTTTAATTAATTTCCCAACACCTTTAGTTTCAAAACCAGCATCATTACAAATGATTGTTAATCCTTGAACGTTTGATTCAACGATTGCATCAATTAACATTTCATTTGTACCAACAGCCATAAATCCACCAACCATGATACTCATATCATCTTTAAGTATATTTTTGAATTCTTCTAATGTTTTTACTTTTTTCATGTAACTTCCTTCCCTCAATGGTCAAAGACCAAATGATACTTTAGTTCAAAAGACAACCCTACATTAACACATTGTGTATAATTTCACAATGTTATTAATGTAATTATTTATGATTTTATTGACCCCAAATTCTTCAATCATTGGCTTTGATAAAACGTTGTAATTAAATACCCCATTAACAAAGGCACAAATCTCTATTACTGTAAGTCTAAGATTATGTTTTTCGTTTAATTCTGGATAAGTTTTTGCCATAAACTCACAAGCAATATCCTTATAAGCAATTGAATTAGTAAACTTAGTTGTTCCATCTTCTGCTTGCTTTAACTGAATCTTATAAATACCTTCATTGTTCTCTAAAAACTTAAGATATAAATCAGCAACCAACTTAATGTCTGTTTCAAAATCACCAACTAAACCTTCTTGTAATTTTCTCTCAATGTCATGGTTATAGGTATAGACTTTTATTGCAGTCTGAAACAGATTATGTTTCGTTTCAAAGTGTCTAAACAGGGTTAATTCATTAACCCCGGCTAGATCTGCTATTTGTCTTGTTGTTGTTTTTTCAAATCCAATCGTTGAGAATAATTCAAATGCAACTTTTAAAATATTGGATCTTGTTTGTTCTTTCCGCGTCATAATTATCCCTTCTTAGGAGGCATTAGAGTTGCTTTACCAATAATTACTGTTTCACCTTTTTGGTTAGTGGCAACACACTCAAATACAACACGATTCTTTTCTTCTATTTTTTCAGCAGCTGTAACAGTTGCTGTAATTGTATCATTAAAATATACTGGCTTTGTAAACTTAAGCTCTTGTCCTAAGTAAATTGCACCAGGTCCTGGAAGATACATTCCAAAACAAGTTGAGAATAAACTTGAAACTAACATTCCATGGGCAATTCTTTCTTTAAAGAATGTTCCCTTAGCGTACTCAGCATTAAAGTGAGCTGGATTTAAGTCCCCAGTTACTCCACCGAAGTTGTATACATCTGTTTCTGTAATTGTTTTTGTAAACGATGCATGATCTCCAATTTGAATTTCATTTATACTTTTTCCTAACATTCTTACACCCTACTTTCTTTTTAAGATTACGGCTGTTCCCATTCCTCCACCAATACATAATGATGCTAAACCTAATTTTGAATCACGTTTAATCATTTCATGTACTAATGTTGTCATAATTCTATTTCCACTTGCTCCAACTGGATGTCCAAGTCCGATAGCTCCACCGTTTACATTTGTTCTTTCTACGATTTCTTCAAATGTTTGATTATGTGCTTCACTTAATTCTTTAACTACTCCAATACTTTGAGCTGCAAAGGCTTCATTTAACTCTAGTAATTCAATATCAGCTAATGTTAACTCTGCTTGTTTTAATGCATTAGCGATAGCAGGAACTGGTCCTAGACCCATTACACTAGGATCCACTCCACCTTGACCGACAGCAATTACTTCAGCAATTGGTTCTAAGTTATGTTCATTAACATACGCTTCACTTGCTAGTAACATCATTGATGCACCATCATTGATTCCACTTGCGTTACCTGCTGTAACACTTCCGTCACGCTTGAAAGCAGCACGAAGTGATCCTAATTTTTCTAATGTTGAACGACGATTTGGATGTTCATCTTTATCAAATACAATCGTTTCTTTTCTTAATTTTACTTCAACTGGAACAATCTCATCTGCAAAACGACCTGTATCAACACTATGAATACTTCTTTCAATTGATGTCATTGCAAATGTATCTTGCTCTTCACGTGTAATTGAATGTTTCTCAACAATGTTTTCTGCAGTAATACCCATATGGTATCCTTCATAAGCATCAGTTAATGCATCAAAAATCATATGGTCTTTGGCTTTAATATCACCCATTTTATACCCAGTACGTACAGCACTTGGAAGTAAATGAGGCGCTTGGCTCATTGATTCAGTTCCACCAGCGATGACTAAGTTGTGTAATCCTGATTTGATATTAGCGTAAGCACTCATCACAGCTTTCATTCCTGAACCACATACCATGTTAACAGCGTAACCAGGTACAGTTACAGGAATTCCTGCTTTAATTCCAACTTGACGTCCAATCCCTTGACCTTGACCAGCTGGTAAAATGTTACCAATGATTAACTCATCTAAATCTGCAGGATTAATCTTGTTTGTTTCAATAATATTTTTAACAACAACTGCACCAAAGTCTGCAGGATGCACTGTTGAAAGTGATCCTAAGAAAGCACCAATTGCCGTTCTTTTTGCATCTATAACATATACTTTACTCATATAAACCTCCTATAATCTCATTCCACCGTTCACACTTAAAGTGTGTCCAGTAACATAACTTGACTCATCACTTGCTAAGAACAATGCAGCATTAGCGATTTCTTCTGGTTGACCTAATCTACCTAACATTGTCATTTTAGCAAATTTATCTAATAAATCTTGTGGTACTGTTTTTAAGATGTCTGTCATCACGTAACCAGGAGCAATAGCATTTACTCTTACGTTAGCACCTTTTCTAGCATATTCTTTTGCCCAAGTTTTAGTTAATCCTAGTACCCCAGCTTTAGTTGCAGCATAGTTTGCTTGACCAATATTACCAAACTCACCAACAACACTTGAAATGTTAACAATTGAACCATAACCATTCATCATCATGTCATGTCCAAATACCTTTGTCATGTTAAATACACCTTTTAAGTTAACATCAATAACAAGGTCCCACATTTCATCCGTAATTTTATGTGTTAATGCATCTCTAGTGATCCCAGCATTATTTACTAAGATATCCACTTTTCCGTATTTTTCTGTTGTATATTCTTTTAAAGCGGCGATACTTTCTACATCTGTAACGTTTAACTTGTAACCCTCAACATTTTCATGCGAGAACTCTAACTCGTTCATATCACATGCGATTACTTTTGCTCCTTCATTAGCAAATCTTAACGCAATCTCCATACCAATACCTTTTGCACCACCTGTAACGATAGCTACTTTGTTTTCTAATCTCATTTAATTCTTCCTCCTTTAAAAGATCACTTACAAATGTAAGTGCTTACATTCATTATATCAAAGGCATTAACAACTGACAATCATCTTAAGAAAACTATATAATAATTCTAAAATGATATATAAAAGAAAAGAAAACCAGACGATTGTCTGGTTTAGCGTTTAAAATTAACCTTTTTGTTACTGTATTCCTTGATATAATCTGTGTCTATGGCATCATCTTCTAATATTGATAGGAATGTATCTACAAGTCGAGGATTAAGTGCTTTTCCTTTTTCTTGAATCAATAAACTCACAGCCTCTTCATGACTTAATTCATTACGATAGGCACGACCCGAAGTTAGAGCATCATACATATCGGCAACTGAAATGATTTGAGCGATTAACGGAATATCTTCACCTTTAAGTCCATATGGGTAACCGTGTCCATCATACATCTCATGATGATACAGCACCCCAACTCTAGCTTCTTTAAAGACACTCACTTTATTTAAGAGGTCAAACCCATTTTTAGGATGAGTCTTGATTACATCAAACTCTTCTCTCGTGAGTGAACCTGGTTTATTAAGTATTGATAGCGGAATCGATATTTTACCGACGTCATGCAGTTTTGATGCTAACTCAAGCGATTCTAAGTCTTTATAGCCAACTGCTTCTCCTAATAAACGTGCATATTTTGATACTGCGAAACTATGATGGTAAGTGTAACTATCATTCATTTCGACAACATCAACAATGAGGTTGACCATTTCAGCGTATTGATTATCAATCACTTCTGCATGCAGAGTCACTTGATTAATATGCGACCCAATGTCACCAGCCATTTTTGTAATTGATTTTTCCAGTGTTTCTATTTCTTCGAATTTATCACTAATTGAATGACTAATTTCAATCGAATAATCACCTTCACTGATTTTTGCAATATCATCGATTAGAACGACGATTGTATTTGAAAGTCTTTTTGCAAGTCTTGAAACAAATATAACAGCGATCGTTGCAACAACTGCTAAAATAAAGAAAATCGCGAAAAAACCTACCTCATAAAGGGTCACATAATTTGATATATCAAAAATCGCATTAAATGATACATCTGATGTATTATCAATTTTATAACCTAAATTGACATAGTTTTTGACGTTGTCAACCTTTGCTTCATACTCATATCCAAAGCTAATATTCTTAACGTTAGTCTTTCCAAGTATTTTGGTTAATGCAAATATTTCATCGTCTCCAACTAATCTTGCAATAACAAAGGCACCTTGTGGGTTTTCTTCATCGTTGTTATAAGTTGGGGTTCCATAAATAAAATAAGTATCCTCATTCTCAATAATCAGAGCTTTAATTCTCACATTGTTTTTGATCACTGACGATAACAACGTAATGTAGTCCTCATTTCGATCAAAATCAACACCGTAGTCACTTACTTTGACAAAATCTTCAGAGAATAAACTAACATGGTCAGTATTATAAAGTCCATCATCAATAAGATAGCCGGTAGAATTCAAATATAGCCATTCAGCATTACTTTCCTCTAAAGCCTTTTGTGTGTCTGTCCAAACGGCATTTGAAAGTGCTAAACTTGACAAGTTACTTAAGTTTGACTCAATAAAGTAATCTACTTGCTCACGTTTAACTGATACAAAGCCTTCCGTAAACTTATCAAGAACGATTAGCTCAATCGTGTATACAAGCATAATAACAAGTAAGAGAGAAATAATAGTTGTAGCTATAAGAAACTGTTTCATCTTTTTATACATATAATTCCTCCTCACTAAGATTAGTAAATTTTATCATATCACATATGTTATAACAATTTTTATTATAAATACGGCTCATTTTTCCAAACAAGGTGTTAGGACTTTACAAAACACTGTAGTACATAGTACTTGCTAGTAGTTTCTTATATGTCATATTTTTCTTCTCATTATCTAACTTCGTTGATATACTAAGAATAGTAATACTTAGGAGGAAACATCATGAAAGCACTACTTAGTATCATGTCAGCTTTAACCAATATATTTCATACTTTAATCGCAAAGATTATTCATCTCTTTATACCAGATGCTAACGATAAAATGTTACACTTTATCACCATAGGAGTGATCAGTTTAATCCTTTTTATCTTTGTGAATTTAGTATTTAAGAAACTTGCAGAATACTCAATCGAGTTAATCTCATTCATTTTCACTTTTACAGTGATTGTCGTTTTATCATTTGCCATTGAAATTCAGCAATACGTAACAGGTAGTGGTAACATGGAGTTTGATGATATTGCTTATGGGTTGTTTGGGTGTATACTCGCTATTCTTTTTTGGATGATCTTTTTATATGTTGTGAAGTACTTTAAAAGAAATAAATAGCATATCGTTTTTAAATTCTATATATAAGTATCAAAAAACATAAGGTTAAGTACCTTATGTTTTTTTTTGGGAATATACTTTTCTATCTAGCTCATTTTACGTATATGAATGTTTTTTATAAGTTGCAACTATCTTTGTTACTTGATCAACAAAGATCAAATGTTGAATCCATCTAAAAAATAGAGATTGAACTGTCTTCAAATCGAAAATGATAACCCGCGCTATACTTAGAACACATACCCTTGCTAGAGTTATGTAGATTCATGTTAGAAAAATCTTTTTGCTTATCCCAACAACTCATAACAATTCCATCATCTACATTCTTTCTCAAATAGTCTTCAACCATACCGACCATATAACATTCATATCATCAATTCATCATCATTGCTGATACATTGCAAACGTGGTTGTTATATTAATAAAGGATGCAATCAATAAAACACTATTTGCTACTATCGAACTAGTGTTCTTTAATATTAAATCATCATCTTTTGTTGGATACTCAATGCTCTTTTACACTTATCCTTTTAGTACTCCATTTAATTAGGTACTATAGATTCTGCCAGTGTCATTAATATTGAATCTCATCGCCACATTAGCTCATCATTCAAAAAATCAAAGACTAAGCAAATTCGCTTAGTCTTCTTAAAATCTATTCTTCTTCCCAAATTGCACAGGCACCCATGGGTCCCATTATAGATGTCGTTAGTGACATTTTCTCACCTTCTAAAGAACACTGTCCGGTGTACCAACCTAGGAACTTGTATCCATCTCGTGTGGGAACAGGAATCGTAAAAGTTTCTCCAGGAGCAACTGTGATATTTTCTACATGTGTTCCCCCTTTTGAATCAAGATATAGTGTCACTTCTGTAACATCCAAATCATATGTTGGCTTAAGAATAGTATCTCCTGTTACTTTGAATGGCATTGTGACTGTGTTTGGCATTACTGATGTTGAACGGTTATACCAAGTCGAAAGTCGATATCCTTCTACATGTGGTGCGGTAATATTAGCAAACTCACCAGCTTCCACTCGAACAGTAGAATCCACTTCTTCACTAAAAGGTTTTAAAACGGTAACAGTGTAATAAGTAATTTCTTCCCATCTCGCTTCAACTGTAATGTTTTCTGGACCATTTGGTCTGTATACTTCAAAGCCAATGTTTTCTTCACCGATAAACCATCCAACAAATCTTAAGTCTGTTTTAGTTGGTGTTCCTAAACTAAGGCGTTGATCATGCTTGATTTCTTTATCGTCATGAGGTGTACCCCCATTCATGTTAAAGGTTACTTTTATTAATGGTTCCCAAGTAGCAACTAGTGTTACATCACTTGATGCAAGGTAGTTTGAACTTGATACGTCACTTCCCGATAACTGCCATCCTTCAAATGAATGACCTGCCTTACTTGAGTCAGGTAAGTTTGAAATTGTAGTTCCTTTTTCAACTCTAATTGTTTCTGGAGTTGAACCACCTGTTGAATCAAAGTTAATCACTACATACTCAATTTCTTCCCATTTGGCAGTTAATGTTGTATTACTACTAAATGACATACTTGAACCAACTTTTGTACCAGCTAAGACCCATCCTAAAAAGCGATGATCTGTTTTCTCTGGTGTAGGTAAAGAGATAGATGTGTTAATGTCAATGACTTGATTATCATAACTCGTTCCACCTTCTGAGTTAAATGCTACCGTCACCTGTTCTACCCAAAAGGCAACAACCGTCTTATCCTCATCTAGTTTAACACTCGTTACAAATGAACCTTCACCATTTACTTTCCATCCAAGGAAGCGATAATTATCTCTTGACAATTCACTTAAATTAATGACCGTGTTTTGTTCTTCTTTTTTAACTTTAGTACCAGTCCCACTATCGAGGGTTAAATTCTTGTAGATGATTTTTTCCCATTTCGCTCTAAAGGTTAGAGAACCGTCAATCTCTTGATAGGTATCAACTTCTGAATCACCATTGAACCAACCTTTAAAGCGGTATCCGTCAATCTTTGGTACAGGTAAATTGATAAACTCTTTATCTTTAACTTCAATTACTCGAGACGCCTCATCGGCATTCTCATTAACTAACGTCACATTGTGATAGATGATTTTCTTCCAACGTCCATCTAATCCCATTTGTTCAGTGACAACGACACTACTTCCTAATTTTGTTGAAGCGTTATACCACCCTTCAAAGATATAACCTTCTCGCGCTGGTGGATTAGGAAGATTATAAGTTTCTCCTTTTTCTACCTTAACTTCTTTATAGACATTATACTTATCTGTATCATTATCATATATTGATAACACAACAGAATACATTTCTTTCTCATACCAATCAGCTGTTAATTCAGTATCTTCAGAGAAAACTGTCGAACTAGAATATCTTTCTGACGTATGAATATTATACCAACCTCTAAACTCCTTATTAGGTTCAGTGTGTGTTGGCATTTCATAAGTTGAGCCTTTTTCAATTTCGACTTCATACCACATTTCACCGTTGTTTGGATTAAAACGTAGAGTAATCATTTCAACATTACTTTCTTCAACCCACTTAGCGTGCAAAGTCTGACTTGATGAAATTGAGAAACCTGGTTCAACTTTTTTTCCGTCTAAGTACCAACCCTCAAACTCATAACCAAACTTAACAGGATCTTTATCCAAATAGATTGGATAACCTACTGCTACTTCATAACTATCAATCTTAGTTCCACCATTGCTATCAAAGCTTAAAGTTGCAAACTCAATAACCTTGGCATGAAACTCATAGTTTCTATATATTTTATGGTTAAACTCAAATGGATACTCACTACCAAGTTCATACCATCCTTGGAATTTCAATGTATCACTAGAATCATAGTTAAGCCCAGAAACAACTTCACCAGATTCAACTTCAACTGCTTTGATTAAGTTACCATCAGGATCGATAAACTTAACTTCATATGTAACCGCTTTGTCACCCCATTTGGCAACTAGAGTCATATCCTTCAACACCTTATTTGATAGGTCATACCCTTTTCCTTCATAGGTCCAACCAAGGAAAACATATCCTTTTCGTACCGGGGTAGCGATATCTGTTAATGATTTACCTTCTAAAATCTTAACCGCATCTATATTGTCTCCACCATTAGTATCAAATGAGATCGTATAGGTCGGTAAATTAGCTTCTACAACCTCTTCTTCGAAAGTTGCGACCAATATAACGTTTTGACCAAATAACGCTTCAGTGAACTCCTGATTATCATAAGTCCATCCAATAAACTTAAATCCTTCTTTTTCTACACGCGGAAAACTAATGTCTTCAAAACTTGAAACGACTTGCTCACTGATTAGTTCTTCATCAACATACATTGACACAACAACAGATTCTTGTTCAATGTTATTGACGCGAACTTTTGTGTTTTCTTCTTGACCAACATCCTCTGTTGTAAACAACTCTGTCATCGTCATCGCTTCAAATTCTTCAACTTTAATACTTTTTAAAATCACCGTAGTGATTTCTTCTTCACCTTCAACAACAAGGTGTTTTACAGCAGATGTTTCATCAGCTGTTTCTAAAACTGTCTTATGAACAATCTTAGCATCATTAATGAAAGATGAGTTCCTCAAAAGAATACGAACACCTAAGTTATCTTTACGATCTGATAAGAGGGTCCCAACTTTTGTGTTGTCTACTTCAACTGAATTTAGACCTCCACCATTTACAATTAAGGTATTTACTTCAGAGTTTCTGATGTAAACCTCACCATCACCAACAGTGTCAGCAACAACGAGTGTATCAATTTTAACACCTTCTAAAATTACTCCTGCTTCATTAATTGTCATTTTATCCTCTTCAATTGTAACGCCAGCAATTTCTTTTTCTCTTGTAAACATAAACAATAAAAAAAAGAAAACAACGACAATCAAAGAAATGATTAGTTTTTTCTTACTCATAATTCCCCTCCAACTATATTTTCTATACCATTATATCTTAACGAAGAATGTTGGGCAATAAAAAAACCAAGTCAAAAACTTGGTTTTGTCTTATTTATCTTTAACAGACCATTCTTTCCATACATTACCGACAAGTTCAGGTCCTGGATTAAGAACTTTCTTACCAGGTTGCCATCCTGAAGGTGTTGCCTTAGTTCCTTGAGACTCTCTAACTAACTGGAATGCTTTAATCTGTCTTAGTGTCTCACTGACATTTCTACCTACAGGTGGAGTTAAGACTTCAAATCCTTGAACATTACCATCAGGATCAATTATGAAACGACCTCTGTTCTCTACTCCTGCTTCTTCATCATAGACCCCATATAATGACCCAACATGTCCACCACTATCGCTTAACATTGGATAAGGAATACCACCGTCTACCATCTTAGATAGCTCATGATCATTCCACATCTTATGAACAAAAATACTATCAACACTAACACTCATTACTTCTACACCTAAATCAACAAACTCCTGATAACTATCTGCAACTGCAGATACTTCTGTCGCTCAGACGAATGTAAAATCTCCTGGATAGAAACAAAGCACTACCCACTTCCCCAAAAATTCATCCAATGTGAATGTTTTAAACTCACCCTTATGATAAGCTGCAAGTTCAAAATTAGGGGCTTTCTTACCTAACTGAATCATAGTCTTCACTTCCTTTTCTGTTTTAACTTCAACTTCAATCTCTTTTGTTTCTTTTAAAACTTTTGGTTTTGGTCTTTGACAACCTGCTTTAAATGATTCTGGCATAAAACCACCTCCTAATATAACTCTATCACATAAAAACACCACAATTATAAGTATAAGTTATTTGAATCATACTATTTGCTTATGTTATATAAGCAATACTGATGTACATAAGTTACAAAGTTAAATACAATCGCGATTACTTGATTTTCATTTGACTTTCAAGCCTAAAAACTGTATATTTAAATGTTCGGAGGGGATAATATGAGAGAAATTACAATCGAAAAAAATGATAACTATGTAACGTTTAGAACAGATAATCGCATCATTAGAATAAACAACTCAGAGATTCTATATATAAACAATCATGATGGTTATACTGAACTAATTACAGAAAACAAAAACTTCAAGCTAGGAAACATCCCATTCTTGAAGTTCATTGATAGTTTAGACAAACATAATGTTACTTATCAGTTAGCATACTAACTTACGAATGAAAAAAGAAAACCTTGAAACCAAGGTTTTTTTAGTTTTCTTTCCAGACATTTTGTTTTACATAATCAGTGTACGATAATATAATCCTCAAAACCTTGTCTGAAACATTCGGCATAGAATAATCGTAAACTCTTCTTAAAGTTTTCTCCTCTTGAATTTCAAGAACTTCAAGAGCTTGTAAGATTCTTTCTTCAGATAGCCCCACCATCATTACTGCAGCTTCCTCCATTGCCTCTGGTCTTTCGTGAGCTTCTCTTATGTTTAAAGCCTTAAATCCTAAAATAGAAGCTTCTTCACTAATTGTACCACTGTCGCTTAAAACTACCTTTGAATCTCTCTGTAGTTTAACATAGTCATTGAACCCCATTGGTTTCAACGTTTGAACCAAAGGATTAAAAGTAATATTCTTTTCTTCAATCATTTTTTTAGTTCGAGGATGAGTACTCATAATAATTGGTAATTGATACTTATCTGCAATTGAGTTGAGAGAATCCACTAAATTATAGAAGTTTCTTTCGGAACTAATATTTTCCTCCCTGTGCGCAGACACAACAAAATACTTATGTTCAACTAAATTGAGTTTTTCAAGGATATTCGACGATTCAATATCACTTAGTCTAGAACTTATAACCTCATACATCGGACTTCCTGTTTTTATAATTCTATCTGATGGTAATCCTTCTCTAAGTAAATATTCTCTAGCAATATCACTATAAGTTAGGTTTATATCAGCAGTATGATCTACAATTTTTCTATTTGTTTCCTCTGGTACACGCTGATCGAAGCATCTATTTCCCGCTTCCATATGAAAGATTGGAATATGCTTTCTTTTTGCAACAATGGCAGATAAGCAACTGTTTGTATCTCCTAATACTAGAAGAGCATCTGGTTTCACCTCATCTAAAATTGGATCTATACTGATAAAAATATTACCAATTGTTTGCATTGCGTTACCAACAGCAGAGTTTAAAAAGTAATCAGGTTTTCTTAAGTTAAAGTCTGCAAAAAAAACTTCATTCAACTCATAATCATAATTTTGACCAGTGTGTACAAGTGTATGCTCTATTGCTTCCGATCTATTTAACTTACCTATTACTGATGAAAGTCGAATAATCTCTGGTCTTGTACCAACAACTGTCATTACCTTTAATTTTTTCATTTTATACCTCCAAGAAGAATGTATCGGGTTTCTTTGGATCAAACATTTCATTTGCCCACATCACTGTTACCATATCTTCATCACCAAGATTCTCAATATTATGCGTAAAACCTGTTGGAATATCGACTACTTCCAATTTATCCCCACTGACAAAATACTCAATTACTTCATCAGAAAAAATGTTTCTGATTCTTATTATCCCTTTTCCTGATACAACCAGGAATTTTTCATTTTTTGTGTTATGCCAATGATTCCCTTTAACTATGCCAGGCTTTGATATATTGATTGACACTTGACCTCGATCTGGTGTCTTAACAAACTCAGTAAATGAACCACGATTATCTACATTCATTTCAAGATTATAGCTCATATCTTTTGGCGGGATATAGCTTAAATACGTACTATACAATTTTTTTTGAAAATCATCATCTAGTTTAGGTAAAAATCTAGTTTCTCTTGTTTCCCTAAAATACTGGATTGAATCCGCGATTAATCCTAAAGTTACATGATTAATCGGTTCCACTTCACAGAAATTACCAACTTTATTCTCGCTACCCTTCAAAGCATTTATAAACTCTGCCACTACATCGTCTATATAAACTAGATTCATAGAGTAATTCCTATTGTTTATTGTAATTGGCAAATTATTAGCAATATTATGACAAAAAGTCGCCACTACACTGTTGTAATTAGGTCTACACCACTTCCCAAACAAATTTGGTAGTCTATATATTAATGCTTTTGCACCACTTTGCTCTGCATACGACATTAGCAAATTTTCACCTGCTTTTTTACTTATACCATATGAATTATCTTGTACAGCTTGTGTTGAAGAAGTAATCAACACAGGACAACAATTATTATACTCCTTAAGTAAATTTAAAAGTCTAGAAGTGAAGCCAAAATTGCCCTCCATAAACTCACTTTCTTCCTTTGGTCTATTAACACCCGCTAGATGATAAACAAAATCAGCATTCTTGCAATAATCAAAAAGTTCTTCCTCATTTGAATCAATATCATATATGAAAATCTCTAGTTGATCAATTTCTCCAAATGACTTATCCTTACCATCCCTAATATTTTCGAGCGTGCTTACTAAGTTTCTACCTACAAATCCTTTTGCACCAGTAACAAGTACTTTCATTATTGTTTCCAACTTTCTAACTCTGAACGAACATAATCTAGTTCTAGTAGTTTTTCTTTTATCTCCTCGATAGATAATCTTCTAGTGTTATCAGAGTTATACTCTTCTTGAGTTGTTAACTCTTCGCTACCTTCAACAAAATATTTAGAGTAATTTAAGTCCCTTGTATCTGCAGGAACTCTAAAGAAACCGTCCATATCTTCTGCAACAATATACTCTTCTTTAGTCAACAATGTCTCGTATTTCTTTTCCCCATGGCGTGTTCCAATAATCTTTATTTCATTGTCTACATCGAAGAGTTGTTTTAATGCTTCTGCTAAATCACCTATAGTCGATGCAGGCGATTTTTGAACTAAAATATCTCCGGCATTTCCGTTTTGAAATGCAAAAACTACTAATTCTACTGCTTGATCTAAACTCATCAAAAACCTAGTCATACTTGGGTCAGTAATTGTCAATGGCTTTCCAGCTTTTATTTGCTCTATGAACAGAGGAACAACTGACCCTCTCGAAGCAAGAACATTCCCATATCTAGTTCCACAAATTAATGTGTCTTCAGATTCAACTGTTCTTGATTTAGCCACAAACACTTTTTCCATCATTGCTTTTGAGATTCCCATCGCATTGATAGGATATGCTGCTTTATCAGTAGATAAGCAAATAACCTTTTTTACTCCTGCCTGTATAGCAGCAGTTAAAACATTATCAGTTCCTGTTACATTTGTCTTAACAGCTTCCATCGGAAAAAATTCACATGATGGTACTTGCTTAAGTGCAGCTGCATGAAAAATGTAATCTACTCCTCGGACAGCATCACGGATACTATCTAAGTTTCTTACGTTTCCAATGTAGAACTTAATCTTAGGATTATTATATTTTTTTCTCATATCGTGTTGCTTCTTTTCATCTCGAGAAAAAATACGAATTTCTTTAATATCTGTCTCTAAAAATCTATCTAAGGCAGCATTCCCAAATGAACCTGTACCACCAGTAATTAACAAAACCTTATCTTTAAACATAACTCTCTCCCTTTATCTTACTAAATGAACTCTTTTCAAATACTTATTCACTATTTTTCGTTCATCATCTTTCATATAAATTGCATACATAGCAACAAAGTAAACTGCAGTAATAATTGCACACACGATTATAAATGTTAACCAATTTCCTGAGTATATCAAAGTTTTAAACAATACTCCTGAGCTTACTGTTACAAGTATCGGAATAGTAATCTTACCTAATAATATCTTATAAAATATCGACATATCGATCCCTACATACTTATAATAGTAATATGATGAATAGAAAACATAACCTACAACAAACGCAAAACATGTTCCCACTGCAGCGCCTATAATCCCCATTTTGTCTACTAAAAAGATAGTTAAAACCAAATTAGTAAACGATATTAAAAACATGGGTATTGACCTTTTCTTGTGCAAGCCTTTTGCCCACATAACATTTGCAGCATATGATTGCGAAAATGTAATAATTTGGGGAATCATTACAAACAATGCGACGTAATACGCGATCAAATAATCCTTCCCTAACCATAATGTGACAAACTCTCGACCCATTACAGTAAAAACTACAACAACAACAGTTATAGGAATTAATATTAAGCGTCCAATTCTTCCACACTCAAAACCTAGTTCTTGTTTTGTTGGGTCAGTACTTATTAGTTTGACGGCTGATGGCATAAGAAACTCAGTGAAAATATTCGAAAATGCCATAAAATATGAATTAATCATCGTACCTTGAGTATAAATTGCCACATTAACACTATTCGTTAGCACTCCGATTACAATATTATCGGTAGACCAAAACATTTGTACAGCTAGCATGTTTACAAAAACGAAAAGTGAGTAACTGAAAATATCTTTAATATCATCAAATCTAACAGAACTTAAAGTTGGAGATAACCCAATTTTAAGTTTAACATAAAACATAAATAATATGCCCAAAGTAAGATTTACAAAAACATCCAATATGACTATGTCTGATATCGACCCATCACTCTTTATTATAATGTATGCAACTACACCTCTAAAAACACTTGAAAAGAGTTGAATACCTTTAAACAAGACAAACTTTTCATATGCTTTTATTACACCTTTATACATATTGAAAAACATTTTTATCATCTGAATCAATGTTAGCCAAATGAATAAACTCTTTAGAAGCTCTATCTCAGAAAAAGTTAATGATGAATTGAACAAAATATCTAGACTACTATAAACAAAAAAACCAAATACAAGAATAGCAAGATTCATTAATGAATAAAAAGCTAATGAAATCCCCATATATTTTCTTTCTTCATTACGGTTACTTGAAGCCTTACTCCTTGCAATGTATCGTGAAATCACATTGTGCATCCCTAAATCAAGCATAGAGAAGTAAGCTGTTAAAGGTAACACAATATTGTAGACCCCCATATCCTCTTTCCCAAAATATACTAGCATGAGTGGGGTTAAGTAAAATGATAAAAAACTAGTTAATGCTGTTTTTATTATTCCTATAATCGAAGCTCTTTTCTTACTGCTATTTTTCACAACTCTTACCCCACACTCTTGAGATTTCTTAATCTTCTCAATAATGATTTCTTTGCTCTGGTTAACAATGATTTACCATTATACTTTTTGTCCAAGGTTACTACATCAAGCGTAGAGAGATCCTTAAAAAAATCATCTCTCTTTTTTGGTCTTTTAGTCGGTCGAACAAAACAAGAGTTTCCTTTTGAAAACCTATCAATATTCTGTTCAAAGTAGTTCAATTCTGAACTCAAATATCTAGAAAAAATCTTTTCTGCCTTTACGTTATTTAGTGATATCATAGATAGACCCAGTACTCTTTGATCCTTAAGTGCAATCTCATTTCGAAGTGTAAAATCATCTCCGATGGTAATATCAGAGATTCTCGGTACTGACGCATATCTACACTTGTAGCAAGATTCTCTATACGAGTATTGACCTGTGTAAGTACGAAGGAAAAAATCAGTGTTTAACAATGAATACTTACGACTTCCATCTTCAAAAATCAATTCTGATGTTATATTGTCCCACCCATTTTTTTTACTGCGTGGCAAGTAACTGAATACTTTCTTTTGGTTTTCTTCTTCAGTAAATTGGATAAACTTCTCAAAGTACTTACTCGATGAAACTCCATGACAAATCAAATCAACAGTTAGTAAGCTATCTGTGTCAATTCTTTCAAGTTCAAGAAATGATATAAGACCAGATACTTGACAAGGACATCCTACAAAAGTTGCAAAACGTCCTTTTTCCAAATCTTGTTTAATTCTCCTAAAAATATACTTAACATCACTTTGAACATATCTCGATCCTCTAAACAATGACAAAAGGCCCTCATGGTCAAGGCAGTCAAAGTATGGTTCCAAATTATCACTTCCTCTTGTCGCATACACAACACCTCCAATAGAGAAAGTAAAATTTACAATAGAAGTAAACATGCCACCTGATGTACTATCTTTCAAAATCTTTTCATTATTGATCCAAGTAGTATAAAGTTTTGGTTCCACATGATTTTTTAAATGCAAATCTTTCTTTAACTCAGGACAAACCAACTCACATTTATGACACTTAATACATTTCTCCTCCGAAATAATTGGAGCTAGAAACCCCTCATTATCCAAGGAAATATTTATTGCATCTACTGGACATATATTGCTGCATGCACTGCATCCGGTACAAGTATCTCCTTCAACTAAGGTTATATCAAACATGTTTCTTCAGTTCCTTTACATCATTAAAATATTTTGCATTATCTTTGATCCATGCAATATCTTTTTCCCACCACTTTAGTTCTAATAAATATTTGATATCTTCTTCTGAAAATCGATATTTAATGATTTTTGCTGGCACCCCACCTACAATTGCAAATGGAGGTACATCTTTTACTACAACAGCTCCTGCACCAATAATAGCTCCATCTCCAACTTTTATTCCATTCATAATTTTAACATCAGAACCAATCCATACGTCGTGACCAATAACAAGGAGACGATCTTCAAATCCATCAACATATTTAAACTTCTTATAATCATAATCAACATTATAATTTAGACCTGTAAAATCCTCTTTACCATAAAATACAGGATGTGTTGACACGTGTGTATGTCTTGGGTGATTTCCTAGTACCAGTTGTAGGTTTGTTGAAATCGAGCAGTATCGACCAATTCTTGTTTTAAGTAATGGTGGACCAGCTAATCTATAAGTTCCAAATCCAATTTCACAATCATTAAGTATAGTTGTGTAAATCCTATTATGCCCCTCAAGTTTAGTTAACTTGTCAACTACTAGACTTAAACTATTCTCAGAATTTGTCTGTTTGTTTAGCTTATGATTTTTGATTCTCAACTTTATCTTATTAATAATTCTCATATTGCAACTCCTTACTTATCACTTATTGCTTCCTTTAAGTAATCCTTAGTTTTAACTATCTCTGCTTCAAGTTTCTTAGAAGCAAAACTAAAATCTAAGCTCAATATATCCTCTTGAGGAAACTCTGTTTCAGGTAATATTAGTCTATTCTCGAGTTTTAACATTTTAGTTATACTATAGAATCTAGAATTCATATTATTTATATCATCGTTTCTTTGTCGCAAAAGTGTATAAAATGGTTTCTTGAAGTTAATTGCAAAAGCTGTTGCATGAAATGAATCCGCAATAACAAGTGATGCATTTCTAATCAAGTTCACAAACTCGAGTGGACCTGCGTCAATAACCAGTTCAATATCTGGATTATTATACTCACGATCATTATAAGGCATTGCAACAATTCTTAATCCAGTTTTTTCTTTGATATGTTTAATGAAAGAATCAATATAATCTAGGTCACCAAACAAGTACGTAAAAATGTAAGGTTCATCATACAACGGCTTTCCAATTATTTGATCCCAGTCATAACTTGATAAAAGGAAAGTAGGATCCAATGTGTGGTGAACTTCTTTCTCTGGTACTAATCTTTTAACTGTATCTACATTAATATCTTCCCTTACTGCTAATGAGTCGAACTTACTTAACATTCTCTTATACTCACTTTTATACTCTTCATGTAAATCCTGTCTCGCAATACTTGGTGAAAATGCTACTCTTTTTTGACTAGGGTGAGCAAAATCTAATAAATAGACCTTATTAGCTCCATGATGTGAAGTGTTCCAAAGCTGATCAGAACCAGTTGTATAAACATCATGATCAAGTTTGGCCTTAGCAATCTCCTCACTTGATGTGTAAACTTCTTTTGTTATAGTCAAGTATTTATCAATAAATTCATTGAATCTTTGTGCTCTTCTTTGCTTCTCTGATGAGTAAAGAATACTATTCTTCTTGGAGTTCAGATACTTTATTGGATTCAATAAACTTTTAAATCTTCTTTTCCATAATCTACCTTCTCTATTATCCCTAGGTAAATAATTTATTATTTCTACTGAACTTGATAACTCCTCACAAGTCTTTTGAACAGCATATGCTTGTAAGCATGCACCGTAGTTTTGACCAAAGTATGTAATAATTCCTATTTTTTTCATCTTACTCTCCCTTATTTTTCTTTACTATAAAACTCTTTTTCGAACCATTCTTGCAATTCTTGTTCCATCCTTGCAATTAACTCTTGTTTCTCATTAAAGGTGTCATTTAAATCTAAATTGATAATAGATTCCGCTACCTTTAAAGCATCAAACTCTTTAAATGTTGTCCAATACTTACTGAACCTACACATCTCAAAAGCGACTGAGTGTTCAGAAACAACATCTAATCCATGGGAGATGTAGGTAACTACTTTCGAAGGGAACGAGTGGGCAGAAAAATCCTTGTCTGCTGCATTTGGGCTTAAACCGATTTTACAGCTTAAGAAGATATCTGATAACTCATCTCCTGTCTTAAAACCATGATAATGAATTTTCTCATAACCAAACTTTTCGTTTATCTTCCTAACTTTCTCTAATAAGTCCTCAACGTCATTAGGTTTTCCAAAACCCAGGAGGTGGAGTCTATATTTATCAGGTAGATACTCAAATGAATCAACTGCAAAAAATGCACCTTTCTTACTTGGATCGATTGTTCCTGCATAAACGACATTTATCAAGTTATCATCAAACAATGGAGCAAAGCTTTCAGGTTTTTCATATGTATTGTTTACCCCATAAGAAACAATGAACCTCTCTGCCTCTATACCCATCTCGTATGGAATAAAGTCATTTACGAACAAAAACATATCGAAAAGTTCAATCATATTTTGCTCTTTCTCAAGAGTTTTCCTAACACCTAATGGACTATACGAATATACTTCTTCAACTTCCAAGATATATTTTACATGAGGTTTAATAAACTTCATAACTTTGATCATCTTCGTAATCAATGGTGTATGATATAAAAACAAAACATCCTTGTAGCCAACTCGAAACAAGAAATAAATAAAGAACTTGAATTGTCTAAGTATATTATTGATGTGTTTATAATATTTATTCTTTTCAGCAAAAAGTCTCATGTACATAAGTTGATAAGATTCATTAACACAAATGTTTTTTATTTTTTGCTTGCTAGTTTTTCTTGCTGAAAGTGATAAAACGTTTATGTCAATATTACTTTTTTCTAACACTCTAAGTATATATCTCATTTTGAGAATTGCAGGAACACTGCCAATGAAAACGTCATTGTTTTTCTCATCAGAAAAATATCCAATATAATGATTCTTATTCACTAAACATTCACCTCTTATCGATATAAATCGTTTTGTATAAAGTATCGAGATCTTCAACAATTCTGTTCTTGTCAAACTTAAACTTGATTTTCTTCTTAGAATTTTCTCCTAATTTTTGCCTCAACTCTTCTGAATTCACTAAGTTTTGAAGTGCAATCACGAATTCGTCTGGATTCTCGTAATCACATAAAAATCCTTCTACTCCATTTTCAATAATCTCTGGAATCCCCCCAACATTACTTGCAACACAAGGTAATCCCATTTGAGAAGCTTCTAAGATGGAAATACTTAACGTTTCATGACGAGTACATAAAATAAAAATATCACTTAAGTCGAGAATCTCCTTAACATCAGATCTATAACCTGTAAAGAGTACTCTTCCAGCCATACATGAGTCCAATGTCCTCTTCATTTCCTCACAATAGTTCCCATCTCCAACGATAAGAAATTTTACATTATCATCCCATGTTCCTTTAAGAATAACATCAGCAAGTGTATCATAACCCTTATCTTTTATTATTCTTCCCGTTGACACAATGATTAAGTCGTCCTCTTTGAATCCAAAGTCAGTTTTTGACAAAACTTTTTGTTCTTTTGAATCATGATCAAACTCAGGAATATTATAAATAGTGCCATAATATTTTTTTGAATACTTCTTAACGATATCAAGATTACCAACATAATCACTTACTCCAAATGAATAATCAGTATTCTTCAGAGTCCATCCTTCTAACAACTTGTAGTAAACTCTTCTTAACAATGGTAAATCTTTTATTTCTAAGGAACTTCCATGAACTGCTAAAACACTTCTAAACCCTGCTAATTTGCACAACAGGGCTAAAACAAATCCTTCCAGCTGTAAACCTGTTATATGAACTATAGAAGGATTGATTTCTTTTAGTTTCTTTACATTTTCATACATTTTCATTGGATTTAACATATCTCTAATTCTATCATAATAGAAAGGTACAAACTCGTAACTTTCCTTTAATGAGCTACTCATTATCCTCTTATGGCTAATATAAGGACCCCCATTAGCACCATTCCTTCTAAATGTAATTACAACTTTAGTCATCTGAGTATAATCCTCTTAACCCCATTATCTCTTTATGTTCAGCTAACTTATTAGCAGAAAATCTTTGCAAGTGGTTTTTCTTTATCTCATTTCTATAAATCGTAAACTCTGGAATATTCTTTGTTACAATAGATCCTGCTGCAATAACTGAACCTCTGCCTATTTCTACTCCTTTGAGTATAATTACTCCTGCACCAATCCAACAATCATTTCCAATCCTCACAATACCATCAGATTCAAAAGATTTATCTCCCATTTCATTCATCAACTTACCAATGGTATCAACTACGTGATTTCCACCGTGAATCTGTACATAAGGGCCAAACATGACATTATCCTCTATTACAATCTCACCATGGACAGAACTAAAATGTGCATTTGGACCGATATATACATTTGATCCTATTGAAATAGTACTTTCTGTGAAATGACTTCCTTTTCCAATATACACACCTTCACCTAAGCTTTTGAAGAGAGTCATTTTATACTGTTTCTTCATGTAATTGACAACTTTTCCAACATAAATGATGATTTTACCTAACAACACATATGATTTTCTTCTAAGATCGAAACTAGAATGCCCAAAATAAAGTGAATCCAAGTATGTGGGAAATGCAAAGAATGCAATAAATCCAAGTGATAACGTAAAATTGTTGAGCAAAGAAAGAACTATCAAAAAGACAAAAAATAGAACTTCGTTAGTTTTCTTAGCTTTGTTTTTCTTCTTCGTAAATACAATGCTCAGTAATATAAAGAGTAAGATTAGTAATGTAATTCCACCAAATAAAGCACCGGTATCTAAAAGAAGTGAATGTTGACCAAAACTACTAAATATATTAGTATCTAACGCTGGAATGGTTCCAGAAATTGGATAACTGATTAATGTTTTCAAACTTAAGGCATATGTTGCTAAACGTGCTTCACCTAGTTCATACAGTTTCGCTAAGAAATCTCCATTCTTAAGTGCATTAGATAGGATTGTGAATCTATATTCTAGCATGCCTCCAGGGTTTACAATACGGAAAATGACTGATGCCATAATTATGATATATTTATGTAAAACAATTGAAACACCAACAACAAGGATCGATGCTATTTTGATAATTCTACTTCTACTATTGATTATCAGTGATACAACAGTAGCTAATAATGCAATCGCAAGTGCAGTAACATAGTTCGAAAGCAATATCGCAAAAAAGATTAATCCAATAATTGAACGAATGATTTTTTGGTTATTAACTTTTTTCTTCAAAATTGGATAGCTAAGAATCATTGCTATATATAGAAAAAGTAACATATATATAAACTCGTAACCCCCAATTCCTTTTAAACGCAAAGTATTAGTTAATGTACCACTATTCATAATTGCTCTACAAATTTTGGAATCAAGAAGTAAGTTAAACAATGTTATAAAGAAAGTGGTAACCAAAAATGGAGTTATGATTTTCACTATATACTCATTTATATTAGTTTCAAAAGTCTCTTTATTATAACTATACATTACCAAAAATATAATGAAGATATTTATCTCCATATACCTATTTCCTATCGTGGAATGTCCAAAGAAGTAAGGAAAAACTATTGTTATTATCAAATATAAAGTAATTAAAAGTCTAAGAAATGAAAACCTTAGATAAAAAGATTTGTTTCTTTTGTAGGACAATAATAACCATAGAATCGTCGAAGCTAAAACAAGTAATCTATAGATGTTCTTTACATACAATATAGGTAAAAAAGAACATAGACATATGATCAAACAAAGAACAATTAGTGCCATATCAACTTGACTTTGATTCGATAAAAATTCCTTTATTTTTCTCATTCTTTACACCCCCACCTTTTCTAAGAAATCACCCATTTTATCAATGTATTTCCTATAATCAAACTCGTCACAATTCACATAGAAGTCACTTTTTTCAATATTAATCAGAAAATCTTTCAACTCAGTAAGTTCCTTTTCATTATTCAGTAGAAAACCGTTTGTATTTTTACTCAAGTACCTTTTAACATTACTATTATCATTAGTAATTACAGGAACCCCAAGCGAGATACTTTCAACAAATTTTGTTGGAAATCCAGCGGTTGTTACTCTATTAATAGGTCTCAATAGTATCGAAAAATGAGATAATTTTATTAAATCAAGGCATTCTAAATGTGAAACTCTTCCGTGAAAGGTTACAAAATCCGGTATAGAGCATTTAAAATCATATAGTTCCTTAAATTGCTCAATTGTGATTCCAACAATGTTTAAATCTACATTTTGCAAACCTGATGCTGCAAAAGTTTCTATAATTGCTGTTAGATTTTCTTTCTCAGAGGAAGGACTCCCAGCGTATATAAAACGATATCTTGATTTATCATCATCGCTATGCCCCCTCAACCATTTTGAGGAAGATTTATCAACAAGAGGAGGAATATTAACTGTTATATTATTAGAATAGTATTCCTCTACGAAATCACTTATTGCAATAATTCCACTCATTTGTTTGTGAATAATTCTCATTCTAATGAATGTGTCTACCTCCTTAACCAAAGACATAGGAAACTTCAAATGAGTTGAACCATACCATTCAGTAACATCAGCAATACATTTTGCCCCAATTTTATTACAGTACATTTTCAGTTTTAGTAGTGGAACAGAAGAAAAATTATATGCTATTACACATTCAACATCGTCGTAACTCGAAATAACATCCGTTATATAAGAAGCTGAAAGAAGTTTTCTGATTTTATTGCTTGGTGATAGCTCCAATGATATACCACAATGATCAAATCCCTCAATAGTAGCCTCATTGTAGACAAATCCTTTTTTTGCATAATTAACTGAAACAAATGTTACCTCATAGCCAATATCACGCATAATTTTGGCATTGTTTATAACTCTATGTGCAGCAGCATTTTTGTCAGGAAACACAAATGATCCTACATAAACTATTCTAGCCATCAAATTACCCCTTTACATTATATAGTTTCTTCAGCGCTTTTTCTTTTTTTATTGCACTTAAATCACCTAATCCAAGCGAATCACGCTGAAGAATAGAAAGATAATCACTTGTATCTTTTATTTTTTTTGCTGGTACACCCGCCCAAACTTCATTAGATGGAATATCCTTTGTAATGATTGACCCCGCCCCAATTACAACGTTATCCCCAATTGTCACACCGGGCATTATGATTGATTTTATCCCTATGTATACATTATTTCCTATTACTATAGGTTTTGTTATTTCTAAGTCTGGATAGTCTTTTCTAAAGATTAAAGTTCCTCCATCATGCGTGATGAATTCAACATCTTTTGTTATATGAACATTATCACCAATGGATATTAACCATGGTTCTGTATTTAATCTAGGCACTCCATAAAACTTAACTGTTCCATTGATTTTGACACCTCTGCTCCTTGCATAACCTGTCGGATTAATTCTTGCATAAACATATCTTGGTAAAAGTAAAAATCCGTTTCTTATTCTTTTTAAGTTGAACATATAAATCTCCCCTAATATTATTTTTAAAATAAAAGCAACTATCTCACACTAAACAACAGAAGGGTCTAGAAATAGTTGCAATATACTACTAAAAAAATACCCCCTATTATTTCTTACTTTAATCAATTATATATAATACTTTTTCCCAATGCAATCTGATAAGTAATTTCCTCTTAACAACAGCAAAAAACAATTTCCATTTCGTCACTTTATTAGACTAAAAAGTTTTCTTTGACAAATAATCAAATCAATAAGATAACATTTGTCTAATTGTAGATATACTTTTCTCCGATGGGACATAGTAATATAACTCACGTTTAAATCCATTGTGGTAGATGTAATCTGACTCCCCTTCTAAGGCTATCTCTGTGAAAGGAATCTCTGTCACATTACCCTTTAACACTTCATCTAATACGACATTGTAAAGTTCTATCACTTCGTCGTTACTAAGATTTGTAACAACGTTCTCATTTGCAATACTTAACAACTCACCCACCTCTTGTAGTATAGCAGGTGACATCGCTTGCTTGACAAGTGATTCTATAAAGAACATATGGTTTGAACTTCTTTCGATAGCTCCGCCTTCTAACGTTTTTCGATGTCTTAAAAAGGCAAGTGATTGCTCACCATTTAAAGTCTGAAGACCTTCTTCAATTACAATAAGATTATCAAAGTTGCGATTATGGTCTTGCTCTACAATACGATAAGGAACATCAATTTCAACACCATTGAAAGCATCTACAAGATCAATCAAACCATTAAAATCTACTACAATATATCTGCTAACCGGAACCTCAAGCATTTCTGTCATTGAATCCATCAAACACTCTGCACCATACCATCCAGAATGATTAATTTTATCCTTTGTTCCCATGCATGTAACATTAGTGTAAGTGTCTCTAGGAATACTCAATATCTTGGTTTCAAATGTTTCCTTATTAATTGATAATAGAACAATTACATCATAATTCTGACCAGAAGTCTTGTTGTTATAAATGGGGTTATCAACACCTACTAAAACTAAATTTAGAATTTGACTTTCAACATCTTCACGTTCAACTTCAACACTCTTAACACTTGTATCAATGACTAGAAGTGCATCAACAAGATGGGTAAACTCTTCCATTGATGAGAATGTGTCTTTGTAGTTTGAAGGTAGAGCGATTGCATCAAGTTCTCCATCATTAACCATGTTGATTAAAGTTAAGTAGGAACGTTCTTGAATTAAAGTATAATCAACCTTCATTTCATCTAATTTTTCTTTAGGTAGAACATATCCTTCTATTGAGGTTTCATCTGATAGTAATCCAACTTTTTTTCCACTAAGATCTGACAAAGAAGTTATAGATTCATCTGTAACTACAAAAACAGATGAGAACTCTACCTTGTCAGTTGTAATTCCATTTAATGATCCTTCTATTACCTTACTACCTATGAATCCTGCAAAGGATCCGACAAGTAAAACAATTGAAAGCACTAAAGAAACCACCTGTGGTTTTCTCATCTTTGATATTTTTTTAATTATAAATGTTACCAGCAACAAAAGCAGTAAAACTATTGAAGCATATGCTTTTATTCTAAGATTAAAAAATCGGTTAAAAACTAGAAGTAGCATCGAAATAATAGTTACTAATAGTTGTAATTTAAAGAAATTCATTTTTTTCATTTTTCCCCATCCCCTTTAGGTGGTTTTCACCACACTTGTATAAAATACAGTTTTTGTGTGGTTTTGTCAATATTAATTTATTTGTTGTGATTAAAACGCACTTTTTAGCACGCTTATTGGAATTTTTATGAGATCTTTTACATTCACCTTACATAACTTAAAAGCCTTTGTGGACCATTTCCATAAGTTGTAGACAGAGTGTATGATAATCGAATTGATCAATACTTCTCTGATACCAAAACCAAGCCATAATAATGTAATATTAACTATAGCTATACTGACGCTACTGATTATAAGAGATTTAACATACTGTTGATTATTACTTAATGAGATTAAAGTAGTGGACTTTTGGACAACCTGCAAAATGAACACATATATAATGACTAGAGCAAACTCCGATAATGGTAAAATTTCTGTATTAGATCCAATCATTCTTAAAAGATCATCACCAATAATTAGTAGAACAGACGTTCCACCTAAGAACATAAATAAGAAAATTGATACAGTTAAGGCAAATGTACTCTTAAGTTTATCCTCCATATTCGATACCATATAATTTCCCATTCGCATCGTATAAGATGCAAATGCAACACTTGACAATGATGCAACAACGCTAACAAGTTGCCATGAAAGATTATATCTTCCCATTATATCAAGTGAAATAAATATAGGGGCTACTATGGTAAACAGTTGATTTTGAATAAAATTGCTGATCAATACTCCACCAATACCCTTACTTTTTTTACGAATTATATTGAACGAATTACTAAACTCATCCTTGAATGATTGTTTGCATTCATTATATAACTCTCTATTCTTCCTAATAAATGAGTTAGTTACTTTTTTGTATTGAAATGCTAGCAAGATAGCTACTGCAAAGAATGACAATGATAGACCGATAAGACCAAAACCAAGTTCTAAGGTAACAATTCTAATCAGTGTATTGAAAATACTGTTGATTAATGTTATCTTTTGCAATTTTCCAACCATACCTAATCCTTTTAAAACAGTTGCATCTGATAACACATACATATTTATGACGACACTTACAGAATAGATAATCCATGAAGTCAAAACTGTTGCAGTCTCACCATCCAATCTTGTAATAAAAAGAATATAGGGTGTAAGTAAAAATAATACTACAACACTTATTAAACTGATTACACCGTAGATTTTCTTCCCTGCGATGATAATGTGATAAAAAAGACGATAATTAGGTTCCAAACCGTCGATAAGTTCTGGAACTTTATCGTAGTTAATCTCTTTCGCGCCACTGTACGCATACATTATGTATCTTTGAATGACAACACCGTAACCCATGTCAAAAAGAATAACGAATGTATTTATTGCTAAAAAGATACTCCAAATCGCATACTCTGATGTTTGTAGATTTCTAACTATGAAAGGAAGAACTAATAGACCACTAGCATATTTAAAAAAATATGCAACATATCCCAACATGACATCTCTCTTTTTTATTTCAAACATTTACATCACCTCAAAATCTACCTTATAAACTGTTTGCCTCCATAATTTGTCCAATCGACACTATGGTAAAATTTATTCTTTGAATACAATTCTTCAAACCTATCTTTATTTCTATACTTTAATATTCGTGCTGGATTACCTGCGACTATGGCGTAATCAGGAACATCCTTAGTTACAACACTACCTGTACCAACGATTGCACCACGGCCTATTGTGACACCTGATAAAATAATAACTGAGTCAGCTAACCATGCTCCTTCCCCAATAACAATATCTTTAACAATATTTCTATTATCAAAAGGAACTGACAACAATGTTTCATTATCATAATTATGATTAGAAGTGATTAATTTACACCTGGGTGCAACAATAGCCCCCTTTTTTAGGATTATTGATGAGTTAGGAGTTGCATACATTATGACATCTCGTCCAACTGAAGAATAGTCATCCATATGGATGTTTTTAGGTACAGTTATGTTTCTTGAGTTTGTGTTCATGACGCACTTTATCCCAATACTCCCTAACTCTCTTCTAGTAGCTAAATAGTCTCTTTTTTCCAAAAAACTTATTATTTTCCTAAATAGTTTCATATAGTCCTCCTACATTGAATCATAGATGTCTTGAAGACGTTTCATTTCGTCTTTTATGGACAACTTATGCTCATGGATAAACTCAAAAGCATATGACCTGTCGGTCTTATTTTGCTTCATGTTATATATTTTATTTGCCCATACAGATGGATTTTCTTCAATAGTTAAAGTACTACAACGCTCTGTTAGCATGACTTCTTGTGTTATTATATCTGAAATCAAACATTTCAAACCAGATGTTTGAGCCTCCAAGATAACATTTGGAAACCCTTCAAATCTAGAGGGAAAAACTAAGTAATCCATTGCTGAGTATAACTTGTCAACATCATTTCTAAGACCTACAATCAATACTCTATCCGATAATCCAAGATCATTTATTTGCTTGGTTATATCACTTTTAAGGTTTCCATCACCAATGAGTAACAATTTTGCATTTGCATCGTACTTACAGTAAGCCTGGAATATTTCAATCAAGTACTCGTGGTTCTTTGCATAATTCATTGCCCCAACATGACCAATAACAAACTCATCACTCAGACCTAACTCCGTTCTCTTTTCATGCCTGATACTAGGATTGAATCTGTATCTGTTGACGTCTAAACCGTTATTCAGTACTTGAAACTTTGATTTTTCTCCAAATAGCCACTTTCCAGCTTTCTCTGATACTGCTACTGCTTTTACTTTTCTCTTTAGAAAAAGTGAAAAGTAAATTGAGTTAAATCGGTGAAATAAGTTGGTCATTTTTGAGTTTGATGCCCCAGCATTTCTACTATGAACGACCACTTTACATCCATATTTTAAAGCATACTTTATCGGCAGAATGTAACTTAATGTATTTAAATGACAATGAAAAACATCGTACTTACCCTCTTTAAACAACGACTTAAGCTCTCTTCTATTTTGTTTGATTGATTTTGCCCTTGGAGTGATTTTGATTAAATTACATCCTTGTTCAATGAGTTCGTCATGAAAACAAGCTTTACCTATATTAGTATCAATAAAATCAAAATGAAATTTGCTCTTGTCGATATTGGAAGTGATCTTATATAAGTAGGTTTCAATCCCACCTCTGTTTTCACTTAGACCAAAATGTAAAACTCTTTTCATAACGTTCGCTCCTAATCTAGCATATCTAATAATTCTTTACGGTATAACTCAAACATGATGCTCCATTCATACTTTGTCGTCGCTTCATGGTAAGCCATCTGACCAATCTTTTCACGTAATACTTCATCATCTATAAGTTGTAATATTGCCTCTTTTAACTTGCTTTCATTGGTTGAGTTTATCACTATTCCATTAACTTTATCTTTTATTACCCCGGTAATAGCTCCTACATCTGTTGAGATGATTGGTAAACCAATCGCCATCGCTTCAAAAATTGTTCTAGGCATACCTTCACTAATTGAGGGTTGAATATATATATCTGCTTTATTTAACATTGTAACAAACTCTTCTTGAGGCATTTTATCATATAATACGACCGACTTGTTATCACCGATAAGTTGCTCGTAAGAGGCCTTTAATGGGCCTCCCCCTATCAATCTTAACTTAATGTCTGTTGATTCACTTAAGCTCTTTACAGCCTTGATAGCTACCTCATAATTTTTTTCCCAAACAAATCGTCCAACACTTATAATCTCTATTGGTTTTGATAACTTATAATCTGCTTTAGGTAAGTTAAAAATTTCTGTATTTACTCGGTTATTGATTTCTACAATGTTTTTAGTAATACTTCTTTCGTGTAATAACTCAGTCATTTTTGAGTTTAATGATCTTATCTTCGTCGCATTGTTAAAACTATATCTCATAAGTTTTGTCAAACACTTATTAACAAGACTTTTACTATCTAACATTCTGAAATACTCCATTCCATGGATTTCTACCATCAATGGAATATCTTTTCTTTTGGATATGAATGTAGCTAATGAACCACCAAAAATTGGACATTGTGATAACATCACATCAATCTTAAACTTCTTTACAATCTTGAACATATATAAACTCGATACTATAAATGATCTTGCTCTACCCCATTTTGGAACTAAATGAAGGTGCATATCTCCTTTTTGATAAGTATGAAACTTATTATCTTCTGAGCGTGCAAGGATATGGTATTCATCAAATCCTTTAGCTAACTCATCCCAAATTTTCATCGTTGTATGTTTTTGTTCTAATGAAGGATATACATTTGAACTAATATGTAATAAATTAGCCATCTTTAAAGATTCCTTCGATATACATTTTACTAACTTCTTCTGTCGAGAATCTTTTAACTCTCATTAAATTCTCTTCACTTAGAGAAGAAAGTAATGTTTCATCACTTAAAAGTTCCTTAATTGCGTTTCTAAATGAGGGAACGTCTCTTTTATCAACAACATATTGTTTTTGCCTTTCAGAAAAAATATCAACAGTTCCTCCTGCATTTGTTGCTACTACAGGTAAACCACACGCCATTGCTTCAATTACAACTCTTGGAAATCCCTCTGTGAATGAAGGATTAATAAACAAGTCAGCAATTGCATAATACTTCTCGATCATGCTATTAGGAACTGATCCGACAAAATCAACAAAGTCATTAAGTTTATACTCATCTAATTTTTTCTCTAAGACTATTTTTTCTGGACCATCTCCAACAATAATCAATTTGATATCATTCTCTTTAAAAAAGTCATCATTTATGATTTCTGGGATGTATTTATCTGTCATTCTAACCGGTGATAGCCTATGCACCATTAAGATTATTTTTTGGTTCTCCGTATATCCTAGTTCTTCTCTAACTGTAACTTTTTGAATTGTGTTAGGTTGAACAAATCTACTTACATCTATATCATTATATAATAGTAACATTCGTTTTCTTGGCACCCTCAAAGTCGTAACATAGTAATCAACCATTGACTCTGGTCCTGTTACAAATCTATGAATGAATGTCTTGATGAACAGCATTTTTGATCTTGACTTGAGCATCCAAATTATACGTTGAATAAATGGTTTATTTTTGTCAACATCATAAGTTGTTCCAGATTGCCAATAGAAAGTCTTAGAGTGTCCAAATAGACTTGCCACTATAGATATAATTGCAGAGTTAACACTCACTCTAACAAAAGTTGAAGTATATCCCTCTTTTATTAACCTTCTCAATATCATAAACAGTTCCATTGTTCTCATTACTGCCGAAACGTTTCTCTGAGGAACAACTTTAATATTTACATGACTTATCGAAGGTATATCTTCACATTTCTCGATAACAAGAGCAATTTCTACTCCTTGATCAGCAATTTTTTCTAGTAAGTTCATAACATGATAAAAGTGTTGTACTGAGTCGTGCGAGTAGTGATTAAGAATATATATCATTTTCTTTTTCATTTACTCACCCTTTTCTTTCAAGATTTCATTATAGAATTTGATGATCTTATTAGCAGTATCTATTGCATCATACCCTTTACTACGAACAACTTCTGATAGGTCTTTTCGATTATTTTTTTGGATTTCTTCTACAATTGCATCTGCCCATGTTTTTGAAGATGAATCTATAGATAAAAATTGAACATTATTCGTTATATCAACATCACGAGTTATACTATCGGACAAAACACATGGTAATCCACTAGTTTGAGCCTCAACCATAGTTACCGGTAATCCTTCATATAGAGAAGGTAAAACGAAAATATCCATTGCCTGAAATAATGTATTGACATCTTTCCTAACACCCGTAAAGATAACTTTTGAAGCTAATCCTAAATGATTTACTTTTTCCCTAATTTTATACTCGAGTCCCCCACTACCTATTAGTAATAGAACACAATCATTATCTATTTTTGATACTTCATTGAAGATATCAATAAGGAAACTGTGATTTTTCACTTTCTCAAATCTTCCAACATGCCCTATTATCTTCTTGTTTTCTAGTCCCAACTCTACTTTTACTTTATCTCTAATCTTCATGTTATATTTAAACTTATTAATATCTATCGAGTTATTTATCTGTGTATACTTAGGTCCATTAACTATATTGCTTCCGAAAAGCCAAATACCTGCTTCCTTTGTGCACGCTAGAAAATGATCCGCAAAATATCTAATCGTAAACTGATACAGATATTTTACATAACCTAAAAGATTCTTTGATGTTGCAGTACTGTGACTGTGAGCAATTGCATTCATACCAATCTTTTTAGCTAATCTCAAATAGATTACAGCAGTGCTTCTTACATGACCATGAATAATCTTATGTGAACTACATGTTTCCAAAATTTCTTTCCATGCTTCCTTATATTGGAAGTGATTATAGCCTTTGTATTTGGGAACACGAAAAATTCTACCACCCATTGATAGAATTTCTTCGTCGTAATCACCCACATCATTTGAGTGGACTACAAAATCAAACTGTATCTTAGTTCTATCAATATGTCGATAGATATTCATAATCATGGTTTCTGCTCCTGCTCTATCCATCACAGAAAAAACATGAAGAACCCTAATCGGAGAATCCATCTACAGATTCTCCTTATACCATTCGATTGCTTCTTTTATACCTTCTGAAAAACTCCATTTTGGAGAGTATCCAAGCATTGATTTTGCTTTTGCTATATCAGCGTTGCTATGCTTTATGTCACCAGGTCTATCAGGTCCAAAATTTGGCTCAATTTGAACACTTAAAGAATCACATAAAGAGTTATAAACATCTATAAGGTACTCTCTACCTCCAAAAGCAATATTAAATGCTTCCCCCGCAAAATCTGAACTGGCTTTACAAGCTTTTAAGTTAGCCTCAATGACATTCTCTATATATGTAAAATCTCTACTCTGCCTACCATCGCCATTAATTATTGGTGTTTCTCCATTAATAAGTTGTTTTAGGAATTTTGGAATAACTGCTGCATATGCTCCATCTGGATTTTGTCTTCGCCCGAAAACATTAAAGTATCTTAAACCATATGTATCAAGTCCATACAACTCACTATACAACCTCCCATACTCTTCATCAACTTTTTTAGTCAATGCATACGGTGATAGAACTTTTCCTTCTTTTCCTTCTTGCTTCGGTAAAACAGGATTATCACCAAAGACTGATGAACTAGAAGCATAAACAAACTTCTTTACATTATTTTGTCTTGCTGCTTCCATCATATTAATAGTTCCCTTTATGTTAATATCCTCATAAAGAAGTGGATATTTTATACTTCTAGGTACACTACCCCAAGCTGCTTGGTGAAGTACATAATCCACACCTTCACATGCTTTCATGCAAGTTTCAAGGTCTCTAATGTCACCTTTTAAAAACTTATAACTTGAATACTCAGAAAACATGTCGATATTTTCTTGTTTACCTGTTGATAAATCATCTAGTACAACTACTTTATGACCTAGTTTAAGAATAGCTTCACACAGATTAGAGCCTATAAATCCTGCTCCACCTGTAACAAGAAAAATACTATTCTCATTAAATTTTAAATCCATATAACCCATAATTACACTCTTTTCCTATAGTCTCCAGTAATTATAACCAAGAGACTCGTATTTTTTTCTATCTAGTACTCCCTTTATATCTAATAAAACTCTATCACTTGCATGATTGCTTCTGTATAACTGATTGAACTCATCGACACCAAAATTCAAGTATTCATCGTGTCCAACAGCCATTACTATTGCATCCAAATTTTTAATGTCACTCATATCATCTAACTCTAAATTATACTCTATCTTAGTTTCCTCTGAATCAGCAATTGGATCACATATATATGGAGTAATACCGTACTCTTTTAACTCTTCAACAATATCAATAACTCTAGTATTTCTTGTATCTGGACAGTTCTCTTTAAATGTAAAACCAAAAATCGCAACTTTAGCTTCTTTAATTCTCACTCCTGCACTGATCAGTTTCTTTATTAAATTTTCAACAACATATTTTCCCATATCATCATTGATTCTTCGACCTGATAGAATGATTTGTGAGTGATACCCCAATTGCTCTGCCTTGTACGTTAAGTAATATGGATCTACACCAATACAATGACCTCCAACAAGACCTGGAGTAAACTTAAGAAAGTTCCACTTTGTTCCAGCAGCCTCTAAGACAGCCTTTGTATCAATACCCATTTTGTTAAAAATAATTGACAGTTCATTCATGAATGCTATATTAATATCTCTTTGTGAATTTTCAATGACTTTTGCTGCTTCCGCTACTTTAATAGATTCTGCTCTATGTACACCAGCATCAACAACCAATTCATAGACTTTCGCAATAACATCGAGCGATTCTTCATCCATCCCAGAGACCACCTTAACGATTGTTTCTAGTCTATGAACTTTATCTCCTGGATTAATTCTCTCAGGTGAGTATCCAACTTTAAAATCCACTCCACATTTTAACCCAGACTCTTTTTCAAGAATAGGTATGCAAATATCTTCAGTAACTCCTGGAAATACAGTTGACTCAAAAACTACTATGGAATCTTTTGTTAAGTTTCTACCTACAGTTCTGCTAGCACTCTCCACTGGAAACAAGTCAGGAGTATGATCCGCATTCACGGGTGTCGGTACAGCAACAATGTGAAATTTAGCTTCTCTAATTCTGCTTTCATCTGCTGTAAATTCAACAGTTGTCTGTTTAATTGCCTCATTACCAACTTCTTTTGTTGGATCGATTCCTTTCTTATATAGTTCAATCTTTTCCTCACTAATGTCGAAACCTATTACATTTGCCTTTTCGGCAAATGCTACTGCTATAGGCATTCCAACATACCCTAATCCTATTAATGATATTTTTTCTTCTTTATTCTTAATTTTTGTGTATAAACTCATTTATCTCTTCCCCTTTATTTTAATCCCATATATTTAATAAGCTCTCCATTTACGAGATTAACATCATATTTTTTCTTTGCAATCTCTACATTGAGATTAGCCATTTTATTTAGTAATGACTTATCACTTACAAGTGAAACCATTTTCTTTGAAAGATTATCAACATCCTGAACTTGCACCAAATAACCGTTATAACCATCAGTAACTGTCTCGCGGCACCCAGGTGCATCTGTTGTGATAATTGCTCTTCCCATCGCCATCGATTCTAACACAGTCTTCGGTGTACCTTCATGATATGATGGTAAAACAAATACTGAAGCTTTTCTTATATATGGACGTACATCTGATTGCTCGCCATGATAGTTAATTATACCTTCTTTAATATACACATCCAAATCACTTCTTGATATCGATGATGGATTGCTATCAAATGGTCCAACTAGATGACATTCAATTTCTGGCATTTCGTTTTTTACTATTCTGCATGCATCAAGATACTCAATAATACCTTTATCCCTTAACAATCTTCCGATGAATAAGAAGGATGGACTCTCTGGTAAAGGCTCTTGTTTGAATTTATTCAAATTTACTCCTGATCCATTGATGATCGTAGTTTTACTTGCATCAACTATCTTATTCTTAATAAATACTCCTCTGTCATCATTGTTCTGGAAAAATACTACTTTAGCCACTTTGCATGCCGCTCTATACTCGAGTTTCAGTATTGTCCTAATAAGTCTATTTTTAAGACCAACACCTCTAAAAATCGAACCTAATCCGGCTACCAATGTATATACATCATCTATTCCATTAAATTTCGCAGCCAAATTACCGTAGATGATTGGCTTGGCCTGATAAGTAAAAACTTTATCAGGATTTATGTTTTTAAGTAGCTTTTTCAGCGATAAAAATGTTTTAAAATCATTTAAAGGATTCATTCCCGTTCTTTCTATATAGTATTGCTTATACTCAATTCCATTCTCTAAAAATTTGTCTGCCCACTCTAGAGAACTATCAGGACCAAGTGCAATAACTTGATGACCATCGGATACCATTTTTCTCATAAAGTCCATTCTAAACCAAAATAATGATGAAGTATGTCCAGATATTACTGTAATTTTCATACTATACTCTTTTCCCCCCTTGATGTCTTGACTTAGATGTTCCCTCGACTATTCCTTCCTTCGTGAATACACTTTTGATAGTTTTTATGAAGCAAAATACATCTAGCTTCATACTAATGTTTTTTGCATAATCACCATCAATGCGAGCTTTTACTTCCAACTCTAGTTCATCACGACCTGAAACTTGTGCTAAACCGGTTAGACCTACTGGAACAGAATTCGCGTTGTATTTATCTCTTAACTCAATCAAATCATGTTGATTCCATAAAGCAGGACGTGGTCCTACAATGCTCATCTCACCTTTTATAATGTTAATAAGTTGTGGCAATTCATCTAAACTAGTTTTCCTCATAAACTTACCAACACTAGTGATCCAGTGATCAGGATTTTCTAATAGGTGTGTTGGGCAGTCTTTGGGAGTGTCTATTCTCATTGTTCTAAACTTATAGATATAGAAGTACTTCTTATTAATCCCAAACCTTTTTTGCTTAAACAGGATAGGTCCTCTTGAAGTAAACTTTATAATAATTGAAAGCATGAGAATCAAAGGTAGTAGTACTAAAAAACCTACTAAAGAAAGTATAAGGTCTATGAATCTCTTAATCTTTAAATACATTGTTATCCCCTCCATCATAGTTTACTTATGATCAAATGTTGGAACATATTCAACCAACATCTTATGAGTCTTATCAAATGATTTTAAATCACTAAAATCCTTAAGTTTGAACTTCTTGAAATCATCAACAGAATTTTCTATGAATATCTTTTCATTATCTGTCTTATGTGTATTCTCTGTATCGAGCAATAACTCCTCATACATTTTTTCACCAGGTCTTAGACCGGTATAAGTAATTGGTATATCAACATTAGGTTCAAATCCAGCCAACTTGATCAGTTGGTGCGCAAGATCGACTATCTTAATAGGTTCTCCCATATCAAGGATGAAGATTTTACCCTCTCCTGCATAGTATCCTGCTTGTAGAACTAACATTGCTGCTTCTGGGATTGTCATAAAATACCTAGTTATCTCTGGGTGGGTTACTGTAACAGGTCCCCCTTCAGAGATTTGCTTCTTAAAAATCGGAATCACTGATCCATTTGATCCCAGAACATTACCAAATCTTACTGCCGAAAAACGAGTATTGCTATCTTTCCCAAATGTTTGAATCACAATTTCGGCAACCCTTTTTGTTGCTCCCATTACATTTGTTGGGTTAACAGCTTTGTCAGTTGAGATAAGAATAAATCTTTTTGCTCCAAAACTATCTGCTGCTTTTGCAACATTATACGTACCCAAAACATTATTTTTAATTGCCTCCAGTGGTGATTTTTCCATTAGAGGAACATGTTTATGGGCTGCAGCGTGAAATATTATCTCTGGTCTATACTCATCAAATATCTGCTCGATTCTCTTACTCTCACGTATGTTTGCAATCAAAACTTCTAATTTTGTATTAGTGTTAGGATACCTTCTTTGCAACTCCAACTGTAACTCATATGCATTGTTTTCATAGTTATCTAGTATTATAAGTTGCTTAGGCTGATATTTCATGATTTGTCTACATAGCTCTGATCCTATTGATCCACCACCACCAGTGACCATTACTATTTCATTTGATAAATACTCAGATATTTCAGTAGTATTCAACTCAACTTCTTCTCTCCCAAGAAGATCAGTAATACGAACGCTATGTAACTTACTTAGTGACACTACATCATTTGACATCTCAGATATCGATGGCAAAATCTTGATCTCCAGTTTGAACTCTGAAACCTCACTAACAACTTCTTTGACTTTTTTGCTAGAAGCACTCGGAATAGCAAAGATAATCATCTCAATATTTTGTGTTTTAACAACTTCCTTAATTTTATCGGTTGTTCCCAAAATCGATACTCTATGTAGGTCCTTACCAACCTTATTAACATCATCATCTAATATGCCAATAACATTCATAGTTGAATTTGGATTTCTTGCTATATCCTTTACAATCATCGCACCAGCTTCTCCTGCACCAATGATTAACACTCTTTGCCCTTTATTTTTGGTCCTACTAAAATCATAGAAAGCTGCAACTCTATACACTCTATAGCTTGCTCTTACTGCTATGAATAAAATCATGACAAGCATTTGAGATATAATGATTTCTGTTTGATTAAACGATATCAGTTTTGTAAGGAAGTTAAACAAGTATAGTACAACAGTGGCCACAAGAACTGACAGACCAATCCTTACCACCTCGATAATTGAAGTATACTTCCATAAACTCCTATAAACATTCACCATTACTGATATTGATAACTGAACAGTTATCACAATCAAAAATGATACTGCCAAATCTAAAGAACTTATACCAATACTAAATCTTCTCAAAATAAAAGCAACTATATAGTAACTAGAAGCAATCAATCCTGCATCTAGTAATAGTTGTAAAACATCTCTTTTTTTCACCATATTAATACCCCTCTTTTTATACATATATAAATTATAACTTCAATCAATACACAACTCAATGTTTTGTAGCAAAAATACACTTAAAATCCCTTAACATCTAATCAAATATTGGTTTAATCAAAAACTAAAATTTGACACAATAGGAACAGAGTTCATAATTATAAATACAGCAATAATTACTACAATAAAAACAGCATTATTAAAGTATTTACTCGTTTTGTCAAACCAATGGTACACCATAAAATAAATTGCTGGAATTATCATATCAATCCCAATCACAAATCTTGTAGAAAACACTCTTCCCTGTGACACAATAGCACCAAGTATTAAATGTGAAAGAATAAGCTTGATGTAAAACTCTTGATTTTTCTCCCTATATGGAATAAAACTAAAAAATAGTAGTTGGGCTCCATAGAAGTAAAAAAGTAAGAAATATGAAATCAAATTTGTTCTTAAAGAATAGGAATTGTATAAATTACTAATAGAGTTAGGTACAACTCCCATAAGATAATCAAACAAAGAAGAATTGCTAAAGACTACCATTAAAAGCATTACCAACACATATACCTTCACCTTTATGGGTTTAAAGAAAGCAAAAAAGTATACTATAGTGAACACTGGGATCGAGTAGTGAAAAAAATTACCTAAGAAAACTGGTAGCATATATATTCCCTTTTTCCTACTTTGCAAACCTACAATACCCACAAGAAGTAAAGCTTGTCCTACTCCTTGCCTTACAACATTTATGTTAAACAAAATCGTAAAAGGCATTAACATCCAAACTACAAAAGCAATATTTTGATATTTGTAATTTTTACCAAAAATCAAAATAATCACTATGGCGAGAGATGCGTTTATCAACAACGAAAACACTGACAAGACGAATTGTGGCTTATTTAATCCAAAGCCTTTGAAAACGTTCAACACGACATTAAATAGAAACTCTCTTTCAAATGATCCAGTAATAATATGTTTGAAGTATGATGCTGTATCTGAACCTACTGTATCTGGTCTCATTCCAAAGTATAATGAAAAAACTATTACTTGAAGTACTAAAACAAGATTCTTTATTTTGGAATCCTTCTTTAGTATCAAATAGCTTAATAGTATGTTTATTATATACAATGAAATAACTGTGAACTGTGAGTACATAAATTCTCCTTATCTACTTCAAAATCTCTTGTTGCAACTCTTGAGCTGACTCTACAGCTAAAAGATTTGTATTCTTGAGCCCAAAACCATAAGTAACACCGATAAATTCAACTTTCGATTTAACGGCACCATTATAATCACCCATGCTGTCACCAATCATCACTGTTGATTCTGATGTAACATTACATTTTTTGATACACATATCAATCATATTTGATTTTGACAGGGTATCCGCTGAATCCATACCACAGATATATTCGAACAAATCACTATGTCCTAATGATTCAATCATTTCTACTGCAAAATCCTCTAGTTTTAAGGTTGCAATACATACTTTAATATCATTCTCTTTAAGTGATTTAATACAATCAAAAATATAATCATATGCAGTGAACTCTTTCTTTCCTTGAGTTGCATAATACGTTCTGTATTCACCGATCACTTCTAATGCTTTATCATCTGTTAGTGAAAAAGTATTTTTAATGTTATTGTATAAATCTCCTCCAATCAGATCTTTTAAGAACTGATCAGACTTTTTCTCAAAATCATACTTGTTAATGATGTGCTTGTATGAATTTACTATCCCGTCAGAAGTATCCAAAACTGTTCCATCTAAATCAAATATTGCTAATTTATATTTACTCATATTAACCTCTAAAACTCATAATTTGTCTTTGTAATAAAGTTGAGTTTAAATTCTTTCTTAAAATCTTTTAAATATTTTGATATATTTTCATTTAACTTCTCATAATGATTACTATCAAGATGCGTTTCCATCGACTCTCTTCGGTAGTTTTCAGCATCTTTATCAATCACATATCCATCAAACCCAGCCAAGGAAACAGATTTATAACCCGCTGATTTCAAAATATCCAACATCATCAATGTAGCATTATCAGAAACTAGGTTAAAATTATTCGTGTAAGATGCATAGTTAAAGACTAGATTTGAATCAACATCTCTAATATTTGAGGTAAGGATTAGTTTCTCTTTCTTTTGCTTCGAATCATTATGTAATCTTCTTGAGTTACTGAAGAAATTATAAGTTGTATTAAACTTTTCTGGAATAAAGTTAATACTAATCACGATAGGATTATTACTTTTAATATATTCTCTTATATAGAGACTATTTTCAACCACTGATTTTCCTGGTGCTATCAACAGGATTTCTTTATCTCCAATTGTTTTAGTTAACTCTTTTAGATCGTTACTATCATCTACAATATTATCTTGATATGAATAGTAAATAGATTTTATCAGCTTGTGATCATACATTCCTCTATCTGCATCTGGAATCAGATCCAATAACGTTGAAATGATTTTCACATCCAAGTTTTTCTTACTCATCAAGTACGATGAGTAATTTGGATGACAATTGTGTGATGCCGCTAAAAAGTAAGGGATTGAGTAACCCCATTCATATTTTTCTTTTGCAAATGAAAAATATGAATCAATCACATGTAACAATTGGGAAATATGATACCTTTTCCCGTCAACAGTATTGATGTACTGAGCAATTAGTTCAGTATGTAAGTTTCCTGCACCTCTACCCATTCCATGAATTGTTGAATCAATGACAATTTCTCTCTCAATATCCATATCAAGAATTTCTTGACTGTTTGAAAAAGACAACTGTAAATTATTATGTGAATGGAATCCTAAGGAAATATCTTGATCCAAACGTTTGTCAATTAATTGAATTGTTCTTCTAATATCATATCTTGTCATAACACCTAATGTATCAACAATAGAAAATGCAAATGGTTTTAACTCGTTTATCTTTCCGATCAAATAAATCAATTGCTCATCTGTATAGGTCGTTGTTCCCACAGGCTGTGAGAATACTTTATAACCTTTATCTTGAATCTTCTGGCAATACTCCATTGCCTCTTCAATCTCACCAATATGAAACGTAACGCGAATAGCATCAACAGTGTTTTCCACAAACTCAGGTAGTCGATCGAGGTTCAAATGATTTAATCTTGTCATGACTACATATTTTGAATCAGCAGTATAATCAAGATTCAAATCAACTATTTGCTCTATTGAAGAAAACATTGTTTTGTCGATGTGATATTCACAATCTTCTAAAAAACCAAGTTCAATGTATTCAATACCAGCATTAGTTAACGATTGAATGATGCGATCAATATTACTTTTTCCAAAGTCAAAATCGTTTACATATCCACCGTCTCTTAATGAACAGTCTAATAGTTTTACATTACTCATCTAATCACGCTCCAATGTCTGGAAAATTGCATTTGCTATAATAAAATCATCTTTATCATTAATATCAGTAGCTTCTATCTTTGATAGTTCAACAAAGTAAGGATTGTCACCAACTCTTCTTTTTTGCTCTTTAATCAAGTGTTTCTCATAGATATATAATCCACAAGTTTCTGCATATATTTTTGGTAAGTCTTGTGTTCTAGGAATGTTTTTTAAATCATAATTAAGTGGGCTTCCATCTCTCCATAAAAACTCTTGTACGAGATGTACACCTACAGCTGAATCATACTCGCCGTTCACAACACTTTTTATCCCCTCATCGATACTTTCAGTTTTGATGAAGGGTGCCGTTGCATGAGTTAGCACATATACATCAGCATCGACATCGTCAGCAAACGAAGTTAACACATCATTGAAACTTACTTCACTTGTATCTAATCTAACATCTCTTGTTAAGTATTTAACACCTTCTGGTAAAAAGTCTTTAATTGATTCGTTTGAACAATACACGTAGATTTCATCAACAGACTCAACTTTTTTTAATGATTCGAGGATATAGTGAATCAAAGGTTGACCACCGTCAAACGGCATTGTGTTTTTATTAGCTAATCTTTCATTATTCATTTTGATTGGTACAAAAGCTACAGTCTTCATAAACTTCCTCCTAAGATTCTTTTCCTAACAACCATGGCATTTTATATACTCTTGAAGAGATAATCCAAGCCACGAAGAACTTAAATATGAATGTAATAGTTGTTGCCATTGCAGCCCCTATTCCACCATACTGTGGAATCATATATAAGTTTAAAACTATATTCAAAGCAGCTACCATAAACGTAATCACTGATAGGTAACCGGTTTTTCTACTAAAATAAATCAAGTTTGCAAAAATTAAATACATTCCTTCAAATGAGAATCCTAAAGCAATCCAAAAGACGTACTCTCTTGCCCCAATGTATGCTTCAGGAACTAAGAAAAACAAAGCATACTCGGCAACAAAAGTAAATCCTAAAGCAATAACAATCAAAGCAATAAAGTATAAGTATGATAACTTAACAATTTTGAGTTTTGATTGATGAGAGCCTTCTTCTAAAGTCTTGTATAGAAAAGGTTGTACCGCAGTGTTAAGTGATAACACAAACATTCTAATCACCGTTGAAATCTGATACGCTGCCGAATAAACACCAGTTACTGCTATACTCACCATATTTGTGATAAATACTTGATCAATAAGACCCACAGCAATACCACTTAATGAGTGCGGTATTAATGGAACACCAAAGGTTAAAGCCTTTTTGACATAAGTATTATTGTACTTTAATTCAACATATTTTCCTTTGGCAAAAACCCATATAGCCACTATAGCTAGAACCATGAAGGCAATCAGCTGCCCAACTATTCTACCAAGATAACCATACTTCATTCCTACTACTAAGACAACTGATATTGAAGCATTTAGAAAGGATCTAACTATGATAATGGCACCATATAATTTAGCTTTCTTCTCAAATTGGAATGTAACCAACAGGTAGTCTGTTAGTATCTTACTAAAACTATATGCAATCACTAGCCACAAATAATCTTTTGGATATTGTGAGAATGATTCTATTTGATTTCCAAAAACTAACGACACAACAATTGGTAATATCAATGCAGCAGTGATTATCATCAAACAATTACCCAGGTACTGCTTGGTATTTACTTCATCATTAATGTATTCCCTTGCATATGACTCTTTCATGTTTAGGCCAATCATTGTAATGGCAACAGCTGCAAGAAAACGATACATCGAAATTAGCCCATACTCTTCAGTTGTTAGATAGCGAGTCATCAAAGGGAATAGCAAGAACGGGATAGCTGAACCAATCATGTTTGAAATTAAATATATTGATGAGTTCTTTATAATCTGCTTTCTTCCCACAATAACACCCTCTATTTCTTTAAAATATATTCTTTTAAAAACTTAATGACTTGCATCGCATTTGTTTCATGCTCGTGACCTTTATAAATCACATAATCATCTTTAAATTGTCGATAAGTTTTCTTATCAACACTAACTTCAAAATCTTCTATATTCTCTAAATCGACTAATGGAGCATTAAGAAGTTTTGAGAACTCTACTCCACCAATAGCAGTGTGTTTAGGTTTAGTTACAAACATCTCTTTGTAATGAACAAAGACAAGAGGTTTATCATCTAAAACAGCATTGATCACAGATGTAGAATAATGACTTATAATAAACTCTGCACCCCTAATTAGTTGAGGTGTTTTATACTTCACTTGCTCTCTTCCTTCAAAATCACTTTCACTATACTCCGCCTTTGGGTGTAAGGAGATTATCACCTTACAATTATACTCTTCTTCAAGCTGAGTAAAAAAACGATTGAGTAATCTTAAATATTTTTTTTCATCCATCTGCTTTCTTTTGGATCTCATATACATTGGATGATTGTACACAGCAGAATCTAAGAATAGAATATATCGATCATTTGTATATCTGCTTTGGACTGCATTAACATAGTCATCATATTTAACATGGTGCATTTTAATGAAATGATTGGTGTATTCAGGATAAGTGTTATCTGCTGAAAACAAATAATCAAACTTTGCACCTTTACTTATCTTCTTATGATACATTCCTCTTAAGAAAAAACTTCTAACAACAATTGTTCTTAAGATATCTAACAAGCCATTTCGTGGCATTAAACTTAAGTTTGATCGTTCATGTAAAATTGAGCAAAAACTCTCGCGAGTTATAGCAGCAATCTCAAGATTATGTCGTTTAATCACTGCATATATTTTTTCTAGGTTCTTAAACATAATGTTTGTAATAAAAATTGCATTCCCTTCAAGAGCCTGACATCTTTTTTCAAACTCATCTATTGATGAAACAATTATGGCTTTATCAATCGTTTTTTCTTCATTTTCAAATCGACCATAAACTTTACTCAAATCCCATAATTCAACTGAAAAAACCCTTTCAATATCATCTATAAAAAGGTCATTACAATGTTGCTTATTAAATTGAATATTAGTTAAAAAAATGACTTTCATTGAACTCTCCCCATAAAACAAACATTCTCTTCTTGCTATTAATGTATCACTATAAATTATACCTCATTTATAACTAAATCACAAACCTCAATGACTTTATTATCAATGCACAAAGCATTGTTTATAATTGATTATTAAGGTATACTTTTTTTATGGAAAGAAGGTAGAAAAATGAGAATAGGATATATATTTATGCAATTCCCAAAAAAGTCAGAAGCATTTGCTGCTACAGACATAAAAGAAGTGATCAAAAGAGGAAATGAAGTCTATACTTATTCCTTTCTAAAGAAGGATAAAGCACATGATAAACTGATCACTGACCGTGAACTTAATGACGTGAAAATAGCAAATACAGGTCTATTGAAATACCTTGGTGCTATATTTAAAACACTCATGAATCCTGTTAAAACATTCGCCCTTCTTCATTTCATTATCAAGAATAAGGACAAAAGAATAAAACAAAACTTGATATCACTCGCACTAGTTCCCATTGCAATTGATATCTATAAGAGATCTTTAAAAGACAACCTTGATGTCTTACATCTTTTTTGGGGACATTATTCAATCTTAGTAGCTTTCCTTGTTAAGAAATACAACCCTAAGATTACAGTAACATCATTCTTAGGTGCCTATGATCTTGAGTTACAATATCAACCCGCAGTACACTACACTAAATATCTTGACGCAGTATTCACACATTCAGACTCAAACATAAAAATGTTAAGTGAAGTATACAAGATTGATAGCAAAGACATCACTGTTTCTTACAGAGGAATCGATACAAGTAAGTTCAACTTAAATGCTAACAGAACAAAGAACTCATTTTTGTATGCAGGAAGATTAATAAGATCAAAAGGAACACAAGAACTTCTAGTTACATTTAAAGATATTCTTGCTAAGTTTCCAAATGCAACCCTTACCATTTGTGGTGATGGTGAAGAACTAACAAACATGAAGAACTATTGTAAAGAGAACAATATGAAAGACAATGTTATCTTTAAAGGGCACATTAGTCAACACGAACTATTTCAATTATACTTTGAGAATGAGTACTTTCTGTTTCTTTCTACAAAGTCATCAGAGCGATTACCAAATGTCATAAAAGAAGCAATGTACTCGGGCATGATTTGCATATCAAAGTATACTCAGGGAATGGAAGAACTTATACATAATCATGAAAATGGCTACATAATTGAAAAAGAAATTGAGATTACACCAATTATTACACATTTAAACAATACGACTACTGAAGTGAAAATATTAAGAAACAATGGAAAAAAGCATATATCAAACTCATTTTCTGTTGATAGAAGTATTGATAGGTACATTAATGGTTGGAAAAAGAAAACACGAGTTTAGCTCGTGTTGTTTTTTTTACCAATTGAAATTTGTAATAATTGGAGGAAGATTGAAAACAATTATGACAAGTACAAAATAGCCCAAGTTTTCAGTATATTTGAGCCATTTGATTTCAAGAGTATCAAGATTAGCTAGCAAGAAACAGTAAGCTGCAGGTATTATCAAGTCAATTCCTATCAAGAATCTAGTACCAAACAACTGAACATCCATAAAGAAACCACCAACAATCAACATAACACCAACTGCCGCAATAAGTTTTCTCAAAATATAATCTCTACTTTTTATGTATGATAGCATCAGTATCGAAAAGTGTATCATGTAATATGAGAACAATGGTAAAAATCCAATAAGTCCATTTCTTTCTTTATAAGATAAAAACTTCACTTGTAGACTTTCTGATGTATAACCAATCAGCATGTCATCTACTCCCAGATTTGACATTAGCAGTGCCAATGCTATTGCAACAAGAATAAATCTATGGTCCACATTAAGTAAAAGCACAAAAAACACCAATGGTGATACTCCAATCATAGAGCTATGAAAAAAAACTGAAATAGTAAAAGGGACAACTGAAAAAACTTTATGATTCTTAACCCATAACGCTACTCCTAAAAGGATGAATGAGAGACCTAATCCTTGCCTAATAACATTTATGTTAAACAATATCATAAATGGCATCGTGCATAACAACACATATATAATATTTAGTCTTTTTTGATTCTTCATTAAGATTAGATAAGATATACCAAGGTTAACATTGATTACAAAACTTACAATCAGCATGACTGATCTAAAGTCACCGAAATATGTTCTTGCGGTTGCCATTATATAATTATATCCCCCATCCCTAGTGAGTGCCCCCCGAAGAAATATATCCAGATAATTATCTGTATCTGTACCAATAACAAAATCCCTGCATCCAAAGAAAAAAATAAAAGAGATTACTTGAGTAAAGAACAAAATATATCTAAACTTTTTGCTTTTGTTTTGCACTAGTAGTGACATTGTTATATGAATGAAGTAAAAAATTATTACAAAGGTTTGAGAATAACTCATGTAATTCCTCCTAGTCTAATAATCTTGATATTTTGTGTACTAAATTCGACCTATAAAACCATGTGTACATCCGTATAAAATACTTACTTAAATATACTGATTTCATACTCTGAACCAAAAATATAAATCTATAAACAAGCGATTTCTTGTATATCCTATTTGATATTAAATTATTTGTAGTAATATAGTTCATAAAATCATTATAAACACTCAATCTATCAGATGATTCATTTAATAGAGGAACCTTCGTGATATGAAAAATCATATGAGTCAATACAATATAATCAAATGCAATTATATCATCATTTTCAGATGATTGCTTGCTAAGTTTTTGCCTAAGTTGGTCAAAAACTATAATGACATCTACTATACTAAGTTTATACGTTCTTGATATTGAGTTATCAAGTATTGCATAGTTATAAACAGAGTGATTAATGTAAGTCACTGATGGTTTAAAGAAAAGTGCTTGATATGTGAAACCAGAATCTTGAGCAATAGAACTGTCTATAAACTTTATATCGTTGTTCTTAATGAAACTAGTTCTGAATAGTTTATTCCATAAAGCGGGTTTTAGTGTTACTAAATCTTTAAATGTTGTATAGTTTATGTCCTCGTCAAGTTTGAATGAAGCAGGATTGCTATTATGTCTTATCGTTCTTCCATTTTCATCAACTTCTTTGTAGTTTCCTACAACGATATCTGAGTTATGTTGTTTTGCCGATTCAAGTAGTTTTTTAATTGCGTCAACATCTACTTCATCATCAGAATCAGGAAAATAAAGATACTCACCTTTGGCAATATCTAATCCTTCTTGTCTTGCTAGAGCCCCTCCTTGGTTAGGAGTGTCTATAACAATGATTCTTTCATCCTGTTTTGCAAACTCATTTAAGATCTCAAGACTATTGTCTTTAGACCCGTCGTTAACACAAATGATTTCCAATGAGTTATAAGATTGATTAATAAGAGAGTTTATCGCTAGATGTAATCTTTTGGAAGCATTATAAACTGGTACAATAACTGATACTAATGTATTATCCTTCAATTAAATCAATCCAATCTTTAGTTATTTTATTGATACTGTAATTTTTTATGACATGTTGCTTTGCATTTGCTGCAACGTTAAGAGAATTGTCATAGTTTTCTAGTGCTTTATTTATTTCAACTTCAAGTGCATCGATATTGTTAGGGTAACACAATGTTGCAAACTCACCTTTATTAGTAAGTAAGGCAACTCCTCCACCTAAACTATCTGTTGCAACTGATGGAACTCCAATTGCCATCGATTCCATCAAGGCATTAGGCATTCCTTCGTATGAAGAGGATAATACAAATAGTTTTGCATTTCTTATCTGATTAAGTGCATCTGATTGAAATCCTCTAAATGATACCATCCCTTCAGAGACCAACTTATGATACTTCTGCAATAGCTCATCTCGTAATGGGCCATCACCATATATTTCAAGCTTTAACCCTTTATGTTTGGCATTAACCTTCTTAAATGCATCAATCAAAACATCAATATTCTTTTGCTTTGAAAGTCGTGAGATAGTAACAATTTTATCGTCAACGCCATCCCTTGTAGGCAAGTTCTCTGATAAGGGATTGGAAATGACTTTAAAATCATTATTGATTTCATCCATAAATACTGTTGCTATTTCATTTGTTTGAAATGATAGACAGCTTGCTTTTGGATAAAGGTATTTTTTAAGAAGTCCAATCTTTGACGTATAATTACGCTCACAGGCAACTGTTCTAACTTTTAAACCTAAACATGCAAACAAAGTCAGAACGTTAACATAACCTAAGAAGGATATGACAGTTTTAAAATCCTGACTTTTAATAAACTTTCTTATACTCATTACTTTCTTGAAAAACTTAACAAGTGTGAATCTTGATTGTGTTTTCTGTGAAATATCAATCACCGATACATCTGATGAAATATCATAATCGATTTGTGCCTCACTAATTGTTAAGACTGTGACATCATATTTTTTGGTAAGTTCATTAGATAAAACGGAAATGACTCTTTCAGCTCCTCCGGTTGTTAACTTACCTGTCACAAAAAGAATCTTACTCTTTTTCATCTTGCTCTTTCATATACAAAGCTAGTCGTTGAGCTAGTTCTTCATTTTGTTGTTGTAAACTTGATACTCTTATTGTTAACAAGAATAACATAATGTAAAACAATCCAATAAAAGATAAGAAGATAAAATTTGATGGAGAAATGAATCCCAGCAAGTTACTGATGTAAATTGGGATTTTTGGGAATAGTCCTAACAAAATGATCATTAAGCTTCCTAAAATCCAAATAATCATATCTTCTACTTTTGCATTAGAGTTACGAATCTTTCTAATAATGAACCAGTAAGTGATGACACCTAGTATGATCAATAATATTTGTATATCAAAACTCATAAGTCCACCTACTTTCTAAATCTCTGAACAAAGACAATACTAACAATCATCCTTGTCATATATTTAATACTGTTCGTTATATTCAAATAGCTTGTTCCAGCTTCTCGTTCAGCCATTTCTACTTGTACTTCACTAATCTTTGCACCTTTTTTTAATTGATAAGCAATTGTGTCTGGTTCTGGTGGATAGTTCATATCCATGGCGAACTCCTTGATTAACTTTTTGTCAATTGCTCTCATACCACTGGTTGGGTCCTTAACCACTTTCCCTGTTGTTAAAAAGATTAAAGTAGTTAGAAGTCTTGAACCAATCATCCTTGGGTTAAATGGTTTCTTTTTAGTGACATATCGAGAACCTATGACTATATCAGCACCATTCTTTATCTCATTAATCAACTGATGGATATATTCAGGCAAATGTTGACCGTCACCATCATATTGAATAGCAACATCATAAGCTTGCTCGTAAGCATATTTATAACCCGCTTTAACAGCTCCTGCTAACCCCAGATTTATTGGAAGATTTAAGTGATCAAAATTGTTTTCTCTTAAAATCTTTAATGAATCATCTGTTGAGCCATCATTAACGATTAAATAATCATATTCTGGAAAATTAGTTTCTAAATTATTGATTACTTTTTCAATATTCTCTTCCTCATTATATGCAGGAATAATTAATAAAACTTTCATCTGGTCACCTCATCTTTAATCTAAAACTATTATAGCAAAAGTTTTGCTATTGTGACATAGTGTATTTACCTTGATAAACATCATTAAAGTATAAACTTACCTTTTTTTTGTCATCTAACTTATTGGTGTTTAAATTCAAATAGATAACTTGGTCATCAAACAAATACATTTCATAACCCCCAATTACTTTCTTAATCTTTATCTCGAGTGATTCATCATTGATAAGTAAATCAACTTTTCTCTTTTTTGATTCATCTTTAAGCAACTCTTTTAAGTCATTAGGTGAAAGTTTGAGATAGTATGATTCTTGATTATAAACATTATAATCAAGATTATCATCAATTATCTCACCTAATAAAAATGAAAGGAGTATGATTAATACTCCTAACGTAAATCCTAATAAAGAGATTGCTTTTAATCTATCCAATGATTTCACCCTTAGATGACATGATGCTAATGTAATCTAACTCTGTATTAGCTTTTAACTCTTTTGTTATATCTCCCAATGACTGGTTGGTTTTAATCTCATAAACAACTTCAGACATTCCATCCCTTATCTCAAAAGTTTTAATGTCAAATTTCACTTTTAGGTTCTTCATTTGCTTTTCGAAGTCTTTGTCATTAAAGTTTCTTGAATTCAAGACGAGCAAGTAGGAGTTTGTTTTATCATCTGCTAAGGAAAGAATAACAAGAACAACTGTTAAAATAATTGAACCAACAATGGCAATCATATGTGACCCTGTTCCTGATGATAATCCTGCTGTCACTGCCCAAAATATAAAAGCAACATCTTTTGGATCTTTAATCGCTGTTCTAAAACGAATTATAGACAGTGCACCGACCATTCCTAAAGAAAGTGCTAAGTTGGATTGAATACTCATCATTATCATTGCAGTAATGATTGTAATCATCACCAATGTAATATTAAAATTTAAAGAGTAAACAACATTATTATATGTTTTTTTGTACACTACAAATATGTAAAACGCGATAATTACAGTGATTCCCAAGTTGTATAAAATCACCAATAATCCTAAATCTCTTAATATAACATCATTAAAATTCATTATCTTTCCACTCCTAAACAGTATTTACTAATTGATGAGTTCATTACGCCAACTCTTGGCAAGATGCTTTGAATGTAGCTTGGCAATGACTCATTGTATTTCACTTCAAGTACAGGTACATCCTGATACATCACACTTGTACCTGTAACATTTTCAAAAAATTTACTTGTATCTTTAATCACCCTGATATCGTTATCAAAGGTTACTCTAATTTGATTTACAGGTCCTTTGAAAGCACTTCTATGATAATCGATGATACAATTTGGTTTGTAATTGTCTCTTTTGAAGAGGTAATAAACTTTATTACACACTTCATTATCATATTTCAATAAGGATTCATAGTTCCCTTTCATCAAGTCAAGCGCACATTCTTTTGAAACAGTTGTTGTTTCTTTAAGCATATGTTTACCAAACTTGTTTTTGATTTCTAACTTTACATGCTTTGTGTTTGGATCATATATTCGTAGTCTTACTTTTTTTCTTGTTTCTTCACCTATAATTTTTGAATGGTAATCACAATTATTATTAGTATCAAAATATAGGCTTCTTACGAAGTATGAGTTATTTATAGCATGTTCATCACTTTTCAAGACAGCTCGTACTTTTCGTAAGAGAACTTCTTTTTCAATTTTCGAAAGGTAATACTTATGTTCAAAACGGTATACCTTAATCGTCTCCATAATAATCCCCCATATCCCGATACTCAACCTCTTCACCTAAGAAGTATGCTTTCAAGTACTGTACACGATTATAATACCAATCCTTTAGGTAAGTTAACTCTTCATCGTATGTTGTGTCATATCTAAACAGCTCATCATCTATAGAAATCAGTCTAAAATTTCTATCTAGAGCAGGTTCAATCCTAATATGATTACTTTCTACCATACCTTCAAACACTTCTGGTGTTAAATGTGTATTCAAGACTTCATCTAAGCGTTCAAGAAATAATTGATAGTAGTTCTCGTCACTCATAAATCGTTTGACATCTGCTCTTGTCTGCTTTAACTCTCCATCATAAGGTAATCTCTTCTGATTCCACTTAATACCCAAAGTTGCATCTTTGTCCCAAGGGACAAAGTGGATTTTTGAGTCTTTTGACTTAGAATAAAAATAGGTGTTTTTTGTTGTAGCATCAGCATCATAAAGAATATACATCATGATAATGTGATCGACAAATGACTCTATATCAACTTTATTTTGAAATTCCTCATAAAAGTCATCTGAATGAACAAGATCTACGTAATCATCTATCATCTTACTCACCGTTACTTTGTTACCTTCTTTTAAAGCAAATCCACCTTCATCAGTGAAGTAGTCACTTTTTTCACTAAAATTGCCATTCCAGTTTTCTATTCTTGCTATAAATCCTGATGTTTCAATATCTAAGAAATCATCATCAACATGTTCATGCAACAAGTAAACTCCTTTATACTCTCCATTAAGGATAAGTTCAACATATCTTGATTCAACTGCCAGTTTCTTAGATTCTCTTTCATCACTTAATACTCTGTACATATCAAATGAAAGTTTAGGACGCATTAAGGTTTTGTCGATAAAGGCACTTTCTAAAACCCAATCCTTTGATCTCGACATCCCCATTAGATTAAATTGATTTTCTAGTTTAAAACCCAACTTAAACTTAGGACTTACGATTCTTCCTCTAGTCTCTACCTTTATTGGTAGTATTTGATTTGTATATATTTGATCTGAACTTGAATATAACACCATATTTGCATTAATCTTTGGCTCTGATGGTATTTCTTGAACGTTTCTATAAATATCTTTCGTGTCTATTTGAATCATATCTAAATCACTATTAGATATGATTAATGTGTAATCATCGACTATTTCATCTTTTGCTATTCTAAATGTTCCCTGATAGAAACTACTCTTAAAATCATAATCAAGATTTGTTGTAACTTCTGTAAATGCCCAGTAATCGTCAGTTTCGTTACCATATCTTGTATCATCTATGTAATACTTTGCGTCTTTATAGTTTGTCTTGAAATCTAATCGATGAATAAACTCATCTTCATCCATTTTGACATAGATGACTTTATGTTCTTGATCTATAAATGCCTTGTTACTACCTAATGAAAAACTACTAATGCCATCTATTCTTGTTTCACCTATTAATGAATCCAAGTCTTTCTCAAACCACTTGTCATTTGTGTATGAGTTATTTACATTCTGATATTTGCTTTGATTAAAAACTGAGTCAGTCGAGTCAAGATGGACTGGTATATGGTTATTCTCAAATGTGTTATTCGTCGAGTTTACGACAGCTCCACTGTAAATTTCTAATGCATGAAAGTTGTTTGATAAGTGGGAATCTCTTAAATCCAAGCTAGAACCATCACCAACATTGATATTTCTGCTGTTTTCTTTAAAGATTGTTTTTGATATCTCAAGTTCAGTATTAAGGACAACTAATGAGTTATCACAATTCTCAAAACTCAGTTCATTCAGTTCTCCACTACTATTACTGATTTGCAACTCACTCTCTAAGTATTGTGATCCTGTGATACTTATATCACTTCCATATAACTCAATGTCAGAGTTGTTAACCACATTGTCTAGCCCAATCACTTTTGAGTCTCTAATAATAACAGATGTGTTATTAATGGTTGAGTTTTCCACTGTTATCATTGAATCTTTTCCCATTGTTTTTAAATCAAGAATGTTTTCAATGTGGATATCTTTAATCGTAATACTTCCGTTTGTTGATAACTTCAACTCATTTGTAAGATTTCCCTTTTCTAATACAATATTTGTAAAATCATAAAAATCGTATGAACTTTTCATTGTTGAAAAGTCACTTATTGTTATCGTATTAGTATTGTGATCATATTTAGCTTTTGGGTTTTCATTGAGGAAAACCGTTAATGTTTGATAGCCATCACCTGTTTTTGAGATATACTCGTGGATAACCTCATTAAGTATATCTTCAAATCCACAATCATTAATAGTTTTTTTGGCAACATGCATTCTTAAATCATCAATCACTGGAGTAATCGTTTGCGTTTCATTGTTGAAAACATATGATGCTTCTTTCTCAAACAAAAAACCGTTTTCAAGCTTTAACTTTTTCTTCAAATCGATTAGTCTCGAAAAGGCATTTAAATCAAAGTACTTCCATATGTACTCTTTCGTATCTTGCTTGCTAGACATAAGCTCACAACTTAAATTCATTTCCTGATAATCATAAATACCATTCTTACGATAGTAATCATCATTAAGTGCTGCTACCAACAATACATTATCTTGTTTTACATCGTTAACGTACATTGTTCTTCTTTCGGGTTTATTCACTAGAAGTGAATCTGAAAGTTCTTTTATCTCATCTAACTCCTTAGAAAAGGCTTCACCTTGAAAAATAATGAATTCACTATTAAAGTTATTTTTCTCACTGTCTTTAGAAACGACTCTAAATGACTTCTTACGGTAACGATCATCATCAACCATTATCAGTTGAACTTGTGACTTAACAGTTTCATCTAACACAGCATTAATCTTTTCTACATTTTCATTTCCAAACCTGATTGAATTAATCTCTTCGTATGACTTTTCATCTACATAAAAAAGTAAAGCGTTGTTGTTTTTTGGCCACAAAAAAAAGCCACCTAAAAACAACATCGCAAAAACTAGATATCCTAGGTACTTCATAATAATCCCCCCATTACATATTTCTTCCTAAGTATACAATAAATACCCCAATAAAAAAACCCAAAAAATTGGGTTTAATCACGCATGAATAAATCGCGAGTATATGTTTTATGTTTTACATCTGCTAGTTCATCACTATAACGATTCAGTATAATCACATCACACTCTTCTTTAAACTTTTCTAAATCTTTATAGACTACTGAGTTAAAGAAATTATCTTCTTTTAGATTTGGTTCGTATACAACTACTTCGATCCCTTTAGCTTTAATTCTCTTCATGATACCTTGAATCGATGATGCTCTAAAGTTATCCGAATCCATTTTCATTGTTAGACGATACACTCCAACTTTTTTAGGGCTTCTAGAAATAATCATATCAGAAATATGATCTTTTCTTGTGCGGTTAGCGTCAACAATTGCTGTAATGATATTGTTTGGTACATTATCATAATTAGCACGTAATTGTTTAGTATCTTTTGGCAGGCAGTATCCACCATAACCAAATGACGGGTTATTATAATGATCCCCAATACGTGGATCTAGTCCAACACCTTCGATAATTTGTTTCGTATTTAATCCCCTTACTTCAGCGTAAGTATCTAACTCATTAAAATAAGCAACACGTAAAGCTAGGTAAGTATTTGAGAATAACTTAACAGCTTCAGCTTCAGTTGATTCTGTAAATAGAGTTGCAATATCTTCTTTTACAGCACCTTCTACTAATAACTTTGCGAATACACGCGCTCTTTCACTATCTTCACCTAAAATAATTCTTGAAGGGTATAAGTTGTCATATAGGGCTTTACCTTCTCTTAAGAACTCAGGTGAGAAAATAATGTTTTCGATTCCCTTACTTTTTCTAATCTCTTCAGTATAACCTACTGGAACTGTTGATTTAATAATCATCACTGTATCTGGACAGTGCTTCATTACATCATCAATGACTGCTTCAACACTTGATGTATCAAAGTAGTTTCTAACTGGGTCATAATTAGTTGGTGTAGCAATCACCACATAATCAGGGTTTTGGTAAGCCACTTCTTTATCAAGAGTAGCTAATAAATCTAGTTCTTTAGTTTCGAGGTAATCTGTTATTTCTGTATCTACAATAGGTGATACCTTATTATTAAGCATATCAACCTTCTCTTTTATAATATCTAATGCAATTACTTTATTATGTTGAGCTAAAAGTACAGCATTGGCAATTCCAACATATCCTGTTCCAACAACGGTAATATTCATAGTTAATTCTCCTTTTTTCTTTATCAAACTTATAATAACATCATCTAGACAGATAGACAAAGTTTTTAATAGATTACTTCAAACATAATATAGGTTTCATTTCGGTATAGTTCATTACAAAACTCCGAAACAGAATGATGCAAAGGAATCCAATCTCCTAGTGAGTTTTGATAAGCCAAATCAAGTTGTAAGATAATGTACTTGATATTGGCTGCTTTGATAAGTTCTTCAGCATTATCATAATCAGTACCAGAGTTAATGTAAGGATCCCCTGGAAATCTTGGGAACTTATACATTTTATGCAGCTCATTTGAGTACTCTTTCCCTCTTAATGCGAGTGAACGGTCTATATAGGTTCCATACATGATAAAGGCATTCGGAACATAGGAATTTGTCGCATATGATTGTGATAAAACTTTCGGGTTCTTATCATCGTTTTCAGCAATAAAGTGTTTTAAGTTTAATAAAACTTCTACTTCATCACTTGTTGTGCGGTATAGTATATTTGTGTTTTCAAGATTTGCTTTTAATTGATCATAGTTATAGAAGTTATTCACTTCATAAACACCCATCAATAAAATGATAACAGCAACAATAAGTGATGGCTTAACCGCTTTTCTGATTCTATTCATAAAGACAGTTAGTCCTAATGCAATAAAATAAAGGTTAAAGACAACGAAAAAGTTGCGGTAAAAAACATATCTCGTAAAGAATTTTTCAACAAATGGTACTGTGAAAGGACTTAAGAAAGTCAACATAACCACTACCATAAAAATACGATACTTTTTGTTAGAAATTAAGATTAAGAACGATATCCAATAAACAATAATTGATAAAGTTTGGACAATACTTTCAAGAAAATCATCTCCAATGAATCTAAAATAATCAGGTACCATATCATAATGAGAGTGACTTGCAAAGTAAGAACCTATCGATGATATGTATTCTCCAATATTGAACTTTACGACAACTAAACTTCCTAACATAAATATCACTGGAAGTGACATAACCAGGATTTTGAACACTTGATTGTACTCGATGACAAGGTCATGTTTTTCTTCGAACTTTCTAACTGCAATCGATAAAGGAACCAAAACAAGTGCAGCAATAACCATTATAGTAATCTCTTGGTTTAAGCCACCATACAGTGCAATCGGTACAAGCATCATCATTGATTCACTGATAACATGAGTTCTTTTCTCAAATACTCTTTGAGCGATGATCCCCATTGCAATGGCGATACTCATAAATAATCCCGAGCTAGACGTTGAGTAAAGCCCAAATATCATTAAGGTAATGAGTTTCATTATATTAGCGCGGTCTTTATTCTCAAAATAAGTGAGCAATATAACCGCTAGTATCAAGTTCCTAAAGGTGTTTCCATAAAATGCAAAGGCAATATTCCAATATAAATTCCCCATATACAAGATGCAGAAAATGAAAGCAACCAGTTTTGCTAATCTTATTTTTGCATATCTAGTAATGACAAAATCAACTAACGAGTATGAGAGGAACGTATAAAGAAAAGTTGAGCCATAAGTATAAATTGGAATAAAATGACTAACCTCTGAACCGATTATTCTATTACCTACTAAAATTAACTTAGCTACAAGTGAATGCATTAAAAAGAATGATTGGTATATATATCCCCTAATCATTAATATCTCATCCAGAACATATCCATTCCCAGGGTTAATAGAGTGTAATATTTCATTACTTAGGTTCCCACCAACCATATTCATATAAAATGATGTGTCACTGTATAAGAATGATAACGTGTAGCGACTTGATAATAAACAAAAGACTAAACTTAAAATGACACCTAGGACAAATGACTTAGGTTCTTTATGAATAGTTATATGTCTAAATGAAAGGACCAATAACACTAGAATCGTGACAAGAAAGAACATTGTCGCAAGACTACTTGAGGTTTTGATAACTGTAAAGATTATATTAACTAAAAAGAAAATCGAACTAAAAAACACGAATCCTAAAAATTCCGGTCTTTTTGTTGATTTCAGATCAAACTTATTTATTACATAATTCCCTAACCCATTCAAGAAAACTAACATGAGTAAGAAGAAAATAAATGTTAATATCATGGTTTCACTTCCCTTGCTAAAATAATTATACATTATTTATAAAACAAAAAGAACAAATAAAATGTTCTTTTGCGCTTTAATTAATATGTAAAATCAACATGATAAACGTTTTCTAAGTTTGGATAGACTTTTTTGAGTTCGGACTCAAAATAGTTTTCAGCTTCTTTTGAAAGTTCTGAATTTCTTAAGTATATTTCTACCCAGAATGCCGGATCGATTTGAATACGTTCTACAAGGTCGTAGTGTCTTGCTACAACTTCAACACTTGTTACCCCTTCATCGATCAATCTCATAACATGTTGATTCTCTTCACCCATGTTATAAACATTTGGAATGACAACAACAACATACTCGATTTTGTGGAAATCATTAGGAAAACCATCGCGTTTATCAACAACAGAAATATATTCCATTAGTGGAACAGAGTTAAAGACTTCTGGTAAGTTAGCATTTCTTACCATATCAGAGTTAATTACTGCATTACTGGCATTCAAGTAAACATAACTTCCATCGCGAGTAAGTTCATTTAATGTTGTCGCCAGGTGTTTGATTGGCCAGACATTATTCACTCTTGGTGGGTGGTAATAACTACTGAATAAGATTCCTCTATTAAGTTCTCCTTTGTCTTCTCTTGGAACAAAAGAAACTAAAATTCCTGCCGATAAAACAAGTGCACACACAACTCTAAACCACCTTTTATCCACTCTCATATATAAAGATTGTAATCCAATCACAACAAAGTACATTACTGAAAAGATGAGTAAATACATGTGATGGGTATCAAAACTTTGAATTTGAACAAACATCACAAAAGTTGATAGGACAATCATAAAATGATAAGCGCTTTCACGGTGATACTCTTTCTCTTTATACAAGACATAGAACGCATACACAAATAATCCTGTTACTAAGCCACCAAATCGAGTAATAAGTAACATAATGTCATCGAATGTCGTTGGTAGTTTGTAAGCTGAATACTCAACACTGAAGTTATTGGTTAATACTCTCACTACATAGGGATTAAAGAAAACAACTACAATGATTAGTGACGTTAGGCCAGTAATCAAAATATGTTTAAACTTCATAATATTAAATTTCTTGTCCCTGATCATATCAATGACAATCATAAATCCCCAAGATAGGAAGAACGCCACAATAAAGAACAAATACCATCTTCTTGTAAACGCTAGAGCAATCACAACTAAGACAAGGATTAAGCTATCGATAACATCTATTTTTTCATAATCATATAAAATACACGCCGTTACAGCAATAAAGACTAATCCAGCTGAACCGACATATCCTACAATCATTGGAATATACACAGAGACACACAATAATAGTGGAATGAAAGCAAGTTTTGAGAATTTTGCATTTACCTTCTTTAAAATGGTTGATAGGTAAACAATTGAGAAAAACATTGAAGGAAGGATAAAGAAATTAAATATACTCATGACATACCCTTTAAATGTTAGTCCAAATATCTTTGATGGTAAAACCAAGAACAATGCAGGTAGTTTACCATAATCACTCAAAGTTGAGGTGTAATATGATTCAACTAATAAATACTTCGGATTCTCAAAAACAAAATTTGAAAAGTCGATATAGTTTTTCCAGTATGCAGCGAAATCAAAGTAATAAATTTGTTGATCAAAACTGTAAAAAATTGTTAATAATAGATTTCCAACTATCATAAATGAAACCAGAATCAAAAGGATTGCCTTCCATTCTGTATGTAAAGTCTTTTTAAACCATTCTTTTCTTAAATATAAGTAGGCAAATGCTCCTATGATAAATCCCGGGTATAGAAACAGTGCAACAAGTGACATTATAATTTTCATAATTCTCTCCTAGTGTATTACGTAGTTTTCATATGCTTCATCATAAAAGTAATTCTCAATTGTGTACATGAACAATACTTTATCAATTTCATACTCTTCTATAAATTCACGATAATTTAAGTGTTTTCCATTTTCATGCCAGTAATAAACTGGGTGAACAAAGAAAACATTCTTAAAATGATGAGCAAGTAAATCTGTAATCGTATTTGCATAACTATCTCGTATCACTAATAGATTACCTTCTTTGCCTTCATTATATTGACTTATCACACCATGATGTTGTGCAAAGGCAATATCATAGTAATTTAAGTTGTTGTTCTTATAATCTTTATCTTGAAACGCCTTAGTGTCTTTTCTTGAACCTCGCCACTGATCAGAGTATAAAAACTCATTGTCTGGTAAGTCATAGTCATAGATACAAAAGTCCTCACCTTCAATTACACGACCAACTCGGTAAGTAAAAGTACCATACATTTTATCATAGATACAATACTGTCCAGTTGGTAAATAAGGCTTTTCATTTGGTGATAACATTTCCAAGATTTCTTCGTATCCGATTTGTGAACCATATTGATTCCAATGATGATCAGTTAAATAAAACGACTTTTGATAGTCTGTGAAATCATCTAGTTTAAAACTCTTGTATTCTGCTTTTAATAACGTTTTAAAAAGCTCATCAAATCTTGGTCCAAGTGAACTGATACCATTATCTTGATCAAAGAACGAGGTTTCTTGTATTTGTGTTGGTTTATAAACATAAAAACTGATTTCGGGATACTCATCAACAAGTGAGTTAATCTCTTCAATCCTAGTCGTGACTTTCTCTATTCTTCCCTCTACATCTAATATCGGTCCATTAAAGGCTCTATTAGGTTCCGAAGAGAGATAATAAACACCGGTATCACTGAAAGAATGAAGTGTAAAGTCAGTTGGAGTAACATATGTTTTTTTATCAGCTTCAACCAAATAATCAAAGCTTTCTTCTTCTGGTTCAGGGTCAACTGGTTCTGGTTCGACTGTTGGTTCTGTGTTGTGAGCAAAAACCATTCCAAACTCCAATTCTAATCGTTTGATATAGTCTTGAATGCTTGCTCTAAATAAAAATTGATCACTTAAACCATTCTCTAAAGTATCTTGTAATTTTTTATCAAAAAAACTCTCTATATCATACTCATCAATTGATGTTGGGAGCTGAACCAACTCACGATTCTCTGAATATGAAAACTCCTGATTACCACTTAAGAAGATAATAAGGGGAGTATTAATTATTATGACTAAAAAAATAATAATAAAGATTGTGTTTCTTTTATCCATATAATCACCATTTCAATTATACATTATCTTGATATCAATGAGAATAAAAAAGTATAGCATTTCGCTATACTTTATAACAATTCATGATTTGAAGCCTTACTTTTTATACTTGTCCTTAACAAAGTAATGGGGTCTTCTTTTTGCCTCCATATAAGTTTTTGAAAGGTACTCACCAATAATTCCTAGAACAGAAAGTTGAATTCCACCCAGGAACAAAATCACAACCATTGTTGATGGGTAACCTGTAACTGGATCTCCATACAAGGCCGCTTTAACAAAGACATAAATCATATAACAAAATGACAAGAATGAGACAAAAATACCTGTATACATCGAGATTCTAAGAGGTGCTGTAGTAAAACCAACAATACCTTCGATCGCATAAGATAATAATCCAAAGAATGACCAGCTTGTCTCACCTGCACTTCTTTCAACATTTTCGAACTCTAAGTATTTTGTTTCATAACCAACCCATTCAAAAATACCCTTTGTAAACCTATGGTACTCTTTCAACTCCAAAATTGAATCAACCATTTTTCTTCTCATCAAACGATAGTCACGTGCTCCATCAACAATTGATACTTCACTGTAACGATTAATGATTTTATAAAACATTCGGGCAAAGAATGAGCGGATAGGTGGTTCACCTTTTCTGCTTACTCTTCTAGTAGCAACACTGTCATAACCCTCTTCAGTGATGAGTCTTAACATCTCTGGTAATAAATGAGGCGGATCTTGTAAGTCGACATCCATGATGACTATGTAGTCACCTGTTGCATGCTCCATCCCTGCAAGCATTCCTGCTTCCTTTCCAAAATTTCTTGAAAAGTTCAGAATTACAACATTATCGTCAGATTGATAAATTTTGTTAAGTTCAGCCAATGTCTGATCTTTTGATCCATCATTAACATATATAATTTCACTTTCCACATCCATTGTATTTAGTACTTTTGTTATTTCTTCTTGAAATATATGTACAGTTTCTTGTTCATTATAACAAGGAACGATAACTGATATTTTTTCCATAATGATGTCCTCCATCTAGAACCTAAAGTAGATAAACGGATTATGTGTTGATGTAATCAAGTACATAACCGATAAGATAAATATAACAAATATAATAATATCATAAATAACCCCTGAAAGGAATTTTCTATTCATAACTGTGAACAAGTTTTTTAACAAAGGAAAACATAAAATGATTCCTGCTATAAAGTAAGGCCACAAATATCTAATATTTAATGTAATCATAAACTTTAAATCTCCAATGTTTGATAAATCAAACATTGCTTTTAAGTAAATTGTCATGTAATCAAGGGATGGCGATCTAAAGATAACCCAACCAACTAATAACAAGGCAATCGTTACAATGTGATTTAGTCCTGGCACTTTCATTAAAGTATTTAAAAGGAAAGCTTTTTCAAAAACTAATAAAACTCCGAAATACACTCCCCATAAGATAAAGTTCCATTCAGCACCATGCCAGAAACCAGTTATAATCCAAACTATAGAGACATTTACTAACCATCTCAGTAATCCTTTTTGATTTCCTCCAAGGGGGATATAGACATAATCTCTAAACCATGAACCTAGTGACATATGCCATCTTCTCCAAAACTCAGTGATACTTTTTGATAGATAAGGATAGTTAAAGTTTTCAAGGAAGGTAAATCCAAACACCTTACCAAGTCCAATTGCCATATCAGAGTAACCACTAAAGTCAAAAAAGATTTGTAAAGCGTATGCAAATGACCCAAACCAAGCCATGATCATTGTGATATCATCAGCTGATTGAGAAAAGATAGCATCAGCTGCTAAAGCAATCTGATTTGCGATTAAAACTTTCTTTCCTAGCCCCAAAATAAAGCGCCTAAGACCATCTGCAACTTTCGTTGTATCTTCTTGCCTAAACGTCAAATCCTTCTCTACAGTCGAGTATCTAACGATAGGACCAGCAATTAACTGAGGGAATAACGCCACATATGTTGCTAATGTTAATATATTTTTTTGCACTTTGACATTTCCCAGGAAAACATCAATTGTATAACTCATCGTCTGGAAAGTATAAAAACTAATTCCAATCGGTAATAATACTTCTTTTATTTCAATACCACTTTCAAAGAAAAAGTTGATGTTATCAATAAAGAAGTTAAAATACTTAAAGTAAAACAATAAACCTAAATTGACAAATAATGAACTGACTAAAAATAGTTTCGATTTCCAGTCCCCTCGAAACTTGTCAATCAAAATCGCATGGGTGTAATCATTAACTATTGATATCAACATAATCAATACAAAGATTGGTTCACCCCATGAGTAGAAAAATATCGATGTTACAAATAATACAAAGTTTCGATAACCTCTATTTGGAAATAGAAAGTATAAAACAAGCACCATTGGTAGAAATATAAATAAAAATGTCAATGAACTAAAAACCATATTAACCTAAATACTCCCTAATAATTTCTACAATATTACCTGAAAGATTCCATCTTGAAAACTCAGTACTTACTGCTCTTTTATATACTTCTACTAAATCGTCATTCTCATAACACACTTCTATGAAGTTCAGTTCCTTGAACTTAGAACACAGTTCAAGTTGATGATCATTAAAATGTTCTCCATACTTTGCAAGTCTTGGAAATGCAATAATTTTTTTGCTTTTTTTAATTCCATCAATCAAACTCCCTGCTCCCGCATGAGTTAATATTACATCTGCTCGATCATAGAGTTGTTGTAACTCTTCTTTTGGTACAAAATCAAAAGAATTAATTTTATCTGAGACATAAGTATTATGACCTTTTTGAATCACAATTTCTTTGTCAAACGCAAGTAGTTTTTCAACTTGATCTAACATTCTAGAAAAAGAATGAGGTTGAGTTCCACATAGTACTAAGATCATTTAAAAATACTCCCTCCTACAATAGCATTTGGGTAAAACTCCAATAGTTCTTCCCACTGTACAATAAATAAATCAACAAACTTATAAACTAATCGCCCAGTCATCGTTGGTGTTGTAACATTAGCAATCGTTTCGATATATATTGTTTTACATCTAAAAATCTTACCTAATAGCAATAAAGGAATTGTAGAATGCACTCCTGTTGTAATAATAACTTTAGGTCTAAAAGATACAAAATATATGAATGATAAAAAGGCATTAAAAAGGTATTTTGATATATAGACTAACTTGTTTTCAAACTTAGTCGAATGCAAAAGATACTTCACACCCTCTTTATTAACACTTGATTTTACTCTTTCAGTAATAATCAATGTTTCAAAATCTTTCATTAGATCCTCTAACTGGTTTAACTCAGCATAGTGACCTCCACAACTAGAAGTAAAGATCGCTTTCATTTTTTTTGACATAAAAAAATCTCCTTAACGGTATTATAATCATTATAACAAAAGTAGTTTGCTAAATCTATGATATCTAAAGTGATTAATCTAATATCATTCCATTAGCTATTATGCTATGATATAGTCAGTCTAAAGCTGTAAAGGAGGCCATATAAATGCCGAAAGTTAGTATTATTGTGCCAGTATATAATGTTGAAAAATACTTAAGAAAATGTCTTGATTCTTTAGTCAATCAAACACTAAAAGATATTGAGATTATTATCATAAATGATTCTTCTCCTGATAACTCAGATTTAATTATAAAAGAGTACGAAGAGAAGTATCCAGATATCATAAAGAGTTACCTAAAACCAAATGGTGGTATAGCTAATACTAGAAACTTTGGGCTTTCAAAGGTGACAGGAGAATACTTTGGATTCTTAGATAGTGATGACTATGCAAAACTAGATATGTTTGAAAAGTTATACCAATCAGCCAAAGAAAATGATTCAGATATGGTCGTATCAAACTTTATATGGAAGTACGATGATAAAGAAGTTAATCATCAAGAAGGACCTTATAAAGCAGGTAAGGATGTATTCGAACATATTTTTACAGCGTTATGGAATAAAATTTATAGAACCGAAACTATTCGACAATCACAGGTCTTGTTTCCAGATGGCTTAAGGTATGAAGATACTTCATTCTTATACCGTATTATTCCATCTATTAAAACAGTATCCTTTGTAGATGAGTACTTTGTATACTATGTTCAAAGACAAGGGTCGATTACTCACACACACAATTCAAGAGTAAAAGATATGATTGAAGTCTTTGAGGGTATTATTCATTTTTATAAAGAGAATAACTTATATGATGAGTACCGTAACCAATTAGAATATATCTTTTTAAAGTTCTTTTTGGGTAACTCATACTTAAGAGCGTGCCAAATTAACGACAAAGAAGATAGAAAATATACGTTAAGTCAAAGCTGGGACCTTCTTCATAAACACTTCCCAGGATGGAAGAAAAACCCAATCTTAAGATCAAAACAAGATAACAAACATCGTTTCTTTAGGTTAATCAACAAATTCAGTTATTATGCCTTTGCAGAAGTATTAAAATATAAGAAAAACTAGTTAAGTAAATTAACTAGTTTTTTTGACGTTATGAATAACAATTCCAAGTAACCATGCCAGTAAGAATGACGTTGCGTACTGATCCATAACATGACCAGACATATAAGCAGCCATCAACCCACCAAATATTGCGATAGCAAAGGCCATTAGTTCAAGGTTGAAGTTACGTTTAAAATCAGCAAAGAATCTAAACACGATAAATAGGATTGCAATTAGCCAAGGTACAAAGAATAGGAACATTCCAATTGGACCAAATGTGAAATAATGCATCGTGAAGTCTTTCTCTAAAACAATAGACCCCATCATAAATCTTGTGTAACCAAAACCGAATAGTTTTTGATAACTTGTTAGATTAGCATGTTTGACATTAAAGAATATTCTTTGGAACTGACGTCCACTAACTCTTTCTTCTAAATCGTAATCGAAGATTACATCAACCCAGAATTTTGGATCTAGACGATAATCATAATACTTCATGTAATAAGGCTTCGGAATACTTGAGATTAAGAACGCATACTCTTCAAACATGTAAGTATAGAAGTCTAAGTACTCTTGTGAGAAAGGATCCATATCTGGAATATCTCCAAGCCCTTCACGACCTCTTTCCAATAAATAATCATCTTCTTTAACAAAACCATCATTCATCGCATCAACTTGCATATTGACATAAGCAGGTGAGAATGGAAAGATTAATGCAAAAGCAATTAATAATCCAGCCATTGAACCAACAAACAATTTATCAAACTTAATTTTCTTTAATAAAACAAAGAAAATGTAACCTGCAAGCATTGCAATGATAACTAGTAAAACCCCGTACGTTGCAACTCGTGTTGCCAAAACAAACATCGCTAAACAATGTGTAAAAATTAATGGAATAATCTTTTTATTTCGTGTTCTCTGAAACACTAAAATTAATAATGGTAAAACCATGAACATCACAATTCCTGTTGTGTTACCTTCTTTGAAGAAGAATTGTGTCGCTAAGAATCTTGGGTGATACACAGTATCAAAGTTCATATTGATTCCAAATAATGTACGATCATAATGTTCATAAATCCCAAAGAACCAACTAAACATATTCGCTACTGTATTTCCTTGATAAGTAGATGGCCCAAATGTAAATAGGTTGGCTACAACAAGAGGAATTGACGTAATCGCTGATAAAATCACAATTCCTTTTTCAACGAGTTTAGCTTCAAACTCTAGTTTAAAGGTTGTATATAACAATGCAATTGGTAACATTAAACGGTAAATGTAGAGTGCTTCTGTTACTACCGAATAACTAAAGTTCTGTGGTAATCTCAATACTTGGAATAACTCCACTGTCACATTGTGATGTAATAAGAAGTAAACTCCTAGTAAGATTCCATACGGAACAACAATCAGTAGTACGGTCTTTTTCTTTTCTTCTAAGATGATGAATGTCAGAAAAATTAATAACGGTACTAAAAGCAAGTTAATGATTGTTGATGGTAATGGAATTGGTGTACTTGCAAGTAGTGGATAAAGTAAGTAATCCATATCAATAATATTTTGGAAGATTACAACAACAAATAGAGCAATTGTTAAGTGTGTTTTTGTAATCATTGTTTTAAGTTTATCTATTAGTTTCATATATCCTCCTAATACTCATCCTTGAAGAAGAATGTAACATTCAAATCTTCAGGTAAGTTATAGTATTTTTTAAAGACTTCAAAGTGATAATCATCGCCTTCTTCTATGTCTGCACCATGTACAGTAAAGATTGGCATTCTTGGAATCCAAGCGTCTTGATCATCTAAGTTCGTTCGGTAATAATCATAGATTTCTAATCGTTCTGCCTGGACCTTACCGACAAGGTTGTACTTATACACATAAGTTCTTGTTTTTGCTAAAACAAGTGCCAAGAAGATAATCGATACCATTATATAGATGTACTTGTGTACTTTAATTTCTGAGTAGATAATTGCTGCATAAATAATCATAAAGTAAACAGAATAAACTGCTGAACGAGCACCGAAGATTGGTGATGCCAACATAACTCCGTTACTAAGTCCTGCTAACAAAATAAGTAAAACCATTTTATTTCTTTTTAATCCATCAAAGTGAAGCCATGTAAAGATAATAATCGTTGCCATGTAAACAATCCAGAATATGTAGTTAAACAATGAACTCGGATCTAACATAAAATCAAAATTAATAAATGATAGTCTTGATGATAACGTTAAGGCCATCGATGAAATAATACTTACTCCAAAGACTAAGGCAAAAGCTAAGTCAGTTAACTTAATCTTTCTAGATTGGTAAATCTTAATGAGTATTAATGCAAGCACTCCTAAACCAATTGTAAAGATAATAAATTTGTTTTCAATAAAAGTATATTTGATGAACAGAGGAAAGTTAATCTCCATTTTCTCAAAGATTGATAGCTCTGCCCACGCTGCATTATCTCTTAGTAACCTAAAGTTTGCTCCTGGTGATAATCTAAGTAACGCAAAGGCAATAGAACTTGTTATTGCATTAATGATAAAGTACTTTTTATCTTTCTTAGCAAAGAAAATCAATAGTACAGACAAGAAGACTAAAGCTGCTGAAATATTTTCCATCATTAACCCTGCAACAAAAAGCAGGATGGCAATATAGTATTCTTTATTAGATGATAATCCATCTTTAAAAATCTTTTCTGTTCTTGATAAGTAAAACAAAGTAATTGCTAATGGAATCACATAGGTTGTTCCCATAATCCATGAGTAAGTTTCCATTCTTAAGTGTTCATTAACACTTAGCATCAAAAAGATGATGACAACAATTCTTAACCATTTGTTTGTCTTAGCACTTAACTGAAATGACAGATAAAAGATTGAAGCAAATAACAATGGATTTAAGATATTCCATGCCCATTTATTAGAAGCAAAGATAAACCCATATAACTCACTAAAAAATCGTCCTGACCAGTTCATATAAAAATCAAATGCTGTCTTAAAAACATTTCCGCTTTGTCCGTTTAAGGCATAACCCCAATCATCACCAGCTAGTGGTGTTTTTAAAGACATGAAGGCAAATAAGGCAAAAACGAACAATGCCCCTATTAGACCTATTTTATTTTTCATCTTCATCCCCCTCAAAATAAGAAATCATTTTGTTGATTATCTTGTCATTATAATACTGATAATCTTTAAGTTGTTCTTTATATTTAAGATATGTTTGACTATTTATTACGTCTAACAAGGTATTGGTAAACGCTTCATCAGTGTTTTCACATATCCATCCATAATGTTCTTTAACAAGTTGCTCATCAACACCGGCTACTTTTGTTGTTAGTACAGGAGTTGAGCAAATAAGCGATTCAAGGACTATAGTTGGGAATCCTTCATACATTGAAGAAAGTAGGTATAAATCAGCTTTTTTCATGTATTTATATGGATTACTTTTATATCCTAAAAACGATATTTCTTGTTCTAGACCTAATACTTGAACTTGCTCTCTTAATTCACTCTCAAGTTCTCCACCGCCAATGATGTATAAGTGGAAGTCTATATACTCTTCTTTAAGCGTCTTACAAGCATTAATCATCCTATGTAAGGCTTTTTGAGGATGGAATCTTGCAACAGTGATCAAGTTAAGTTGATCCTTAAAGGTTACATCATCAATAGGTTGATCAACTATTGAATAAATTCTTTCAGTATTCATTAAATTATGAAGCGTGACAACATTGTCCACTTCAAAAACTTCACTATAGGATTGGTTCGCAACATTTGAACAGGCGATATTAACATCAATATCTTTTAAGATATCTTTCATTAGTCCCATATGATTTTTTGAAAAGTTTTGAACTTTATAATCTGTTTGAATCCAGTTCAACTTACGTTTAGAATCACCAACCGCTGTAAAGACAGAACAAAAACCTTCTTTTGCTGAAAACTCAATATCATATTGTTTTTCTAAAATCTTTTGGCGTTCTTTTTTAATTTTACTCTTGATTAATCCTGTTTTCATATAAAAAATCAGCATCATTTTTTTGAGTTTCAATCTAAAGTCTTTAATCTCTGAGATGTGCAAATCAACAACATCAAAGAAAGGTGAAGAGTCAATGATATTAACATACTCCGGTACTTCTTTAAGTAAATCACCATGTTTATGTAGAACAAGTAAATCAACTTCATAACCTTTTCCTTCTAATTGTTTGAGCAGTGTATTTAATATTCTAGCAACACCACCAACAACCATTTCATCGTTAACAAATAACACTTTTTTCATTTTAAGCCCCTCCCCTAAAAATCAAACTTTTTCCTCTAGATACGATATCTCTAAATGACTTATATGAGATAAAGTAAATGATAAAGAGCGTAATTGCTGTAAATCCACCAACAATAACAGCAGTGATTAAAAAGTTTATAACAGAGACAGTATAAAATGGCTCAAAGTAGTTAAACAAATGAGACGAGATAAATGCTAGTCCACATGCAAGTGCTAAAGCTTGAAGTGATTTTGCATAAAACTTTAATACGTTTGACTTAAAAACTTCTTTAAAGACTAAGCGTGGTGTGTAACTGTAATCAACAACCCAATTAGAAAATAGCGTCGCAAACAATATTCCTGCCACTCCATAGTTAGTTACTAACAAGACAGATAGAAGAATTTTAACTATCGCCATGATATAGGCTAAATTTCTCGATTCTTTAAATAAACCATTAGTGTCTCTTGATATAACAAGAGGTTCTCTTTGTGTTAAGTAAAAGACATTAAGAGCCAGGAAGGCTGCTACTGATTGTGATAAAATATAATCTTCTTTTCCAATCCAAATCAGTACAAAATGATTTACAAAGACATAGATACAAACTGATATTACCGAAGCAATATAAGTTGCAAAACTATAAAACTCATTAAAGATTAGTAATGGGTTTCTCTCTTTATCATTAAATAGGTTTCCAAAACTATTAATCGGTGCTGTAATAACAGAGTTTATGATTCTGATAATCGCATCAATTAAATAGTTATATACTCCAAATATACTAACTGATCTAAGTCCTAAGAAAGCATTAATAATAATATTATCACTATTGTTGATTGCAATGTAGGCAAGACGGTGTGCTACGGTATATTTAGCGTTCTTAGCAAAAGAGTGATCCATTTCTTCACTTTTTTCTTTTAACCAAGGGTAGTTCTTAAGTGCCACAATCCTTGCGATTAAATTGGCAACAAACACTTGTAAACCTTCAATTAAGAAAATATAAACAAATGGTAATTTTAATAAGATCACGACAATCATTAAAATCATTCGCATGATTGAAATCGATTGAATCCAAATACCGATTTTGTATTCTTTTTGATCGGCAATAATAACAAAGTTTGGTCCCATCAAAAAGTATGACAATGCAAATGGTAATGCAAGAATAACAAATAAAATCGATACAAAGAAGTTTGGGAGATTCACAACCGTAAACTCTGGAACAAAGAACGAAACAATCGGAATTAAGATTAGTAACACCATCCCAGTTCCTCTGAAGATTTTAATTGAACCATTGTAGATTGCTTTAACTTTTTCTTTATCATCATTTGCAAGTGGTTTATATAGTAATTGCCTAAAGGCAATTGAATAGGCCAACTCAAACATATTCATATACATAATAATTTGCATAAACACGAGTTGTAATCCATTTATTTGTGACCCATATAAGTCAACAAATAACCTTACTTTAACAAATCCAAGTATGGGAATAATTGTACTTGAAATCGTATTAACTAGTATATTATAAAACGAATGTCTTGTTCTCATACAATTCTCCTAACTCATTAATTTGATTATTAATTTAAACATTTTGAATTTTAATAAAGTAAAGAAAATATTTTTTTTCATTCCATACTTTAATTTATAAGCATTTTTTAACCATGCCCTTGATTCTTTATCTAACAATGCGACATGTCTTGTTAAGAATGCGACTGGGTCTTTTGAATTTAAACAACGTAAACTCGTCATATCTACACAGTGCATAACATATAACTTATCTAACTGTTCTTGCAACTTTTCTTTGTATATTACATCATCTACTGTTGAAATACGTGACTTCACTTCATTTAATGCTGTATATATATCAAAGACTCTTTCATCAACAGAATGCATAATTGAACCTTCACGCTGACGATACTGATAGAATGGTTTTGATACTTTTGCAATTTGAACTGCATCAAAGTATAGAGCAGGTATTGTTGCTAAATCTTCATACCAAAGTCCTTTTGGAAACCGCTTCATTTCAAAAAGACTTTTGTGATATAGTTTGTTACAAGCACTATTATTTATTGCAAGTAACTCTGGTTGTTCTTTTAAACTAGTACAATCAAAGTCCCCGCCTGACACGTACTCAACGCGGGTTGGGTATACAAACTCAAAATCACAAACAACAATTTTAGCCTGATGGGTCATTGCCTTTTGATACATTTCTTTTAACATATTTGGAAGCAACCAATCATCACCATCTATGAACAATAAATAGTCACCAATTGCATGATTTAATCCAAAGTTTCTTGCATCACTAAGTCCTCCATTTTCCTTTTTAAAGACCTTTACAATCTCTGGATAATTCAGTTGATACTGCTTGATAACATTGAATGAGTTATCCTTAGATCCATCATCAACGCAAAGAATCTCAAAATCAGAAAAATCTTGAGATAAAATTGAATCTAAACATTCAGCAATGTAATTTTCGATGTTATAAACCGGGACGATAATACTTATTTTCATAACTCTACTTCCTAAACAATAATATTTTTAAGCATCGTTGCATGTACTTATTGTACAATAAGATGCGCACTTTTTGCTTTACTGACAATGCCTTATAAAACACATTCTTTTTCCACTTTGGAAATTTATCTTTAAGTAGTCTGTTTGCAGCCTTCTCTAAGTTTTTATAATCTTTTGAACCTAAAAATCGATTTGGTCCATATAGTCTAAGGTGTTCAATAAACAAATACTCTAATTCATCATAATAATCAGCTAATAAATCATTTTTAAGATAAAACTGATAAACATCTTCCATAATTTCAAAGATATGATACATTCTTTTATCGGTCTTAGTGCTCATAATAGACTGTTCACGTTGAATATAATGATAATAGACGTCACTAAGGTAACTTACTTTTGCTTGAGGTAACAATCTTAATGTTACCGGAATGTCTTCATGCCACATTCCTTTAGGAAATCTTACATCATTAAACAAATGACGTTTAAAGACTTTATTACAAACTGATAGATGACCTAACATTGCCTGGGAAATAGTAGACTTTCCATTTGGATTTAACCCTTCTACTACGAACGGCTCACGGCTAGCATCTTCCCATATGTACTTGATATCACAAATAGCAATATCCGATTGATTGGTTTCAAGTGTTTCAATTAATCGTTCAAAGAAATCAGAATCTAAATAATCGTCACTATCGACAAATGCGAGGTAGTCTCCCTTAGCATGTTCAATACCATAATTTCTTGCATCACCTAAACCACCATTTTCTTTTAGCAAAGGCACAATCAGATTAGGATACTTCTCGTGGTACTCATCAATAATTTTTTGAGAGTTATCTGGACTTCCATCATTTACAACCAATATTTCCATATCTGAACAGGTCTGATTAATGAGTGATTCCAAGCATTTTTTTATGTATTGTTCAACATTATATACCGGTACAATTACACTTAACTTTGGCATTTAATCACTCCCATTAATAATTTTTGAGATATCCATTCTCACGATCTTTCTTTCTCCACTATATACTGTGTCAAAAGTAATATAGTTGTTGTCGTCATCAAATCTCGGATGATGATCACAACGGTTTACATTCTTATATTTTTTAGGGGAGAAAAACTCTCCTAAAGTATGTAGTTTATCTAACTTTGTATCATACAGTAGTACTTTCTGTCGACATGTATGGTCAGGGTAAGTATCTGTTAAGATGAATCTTCTGTCACTTGAATATGAAGGATGACCATCTTCACTTAAAGTTCCTTTTAAGATCTCAGTGAAGTTACCATCCTTTATCAGGTAGTAAGCATCTTTACCACTAGGACCTCTTAAGAATCCAATAATTGTTTCATGATCATAAAAATTACAATGACTGACCATATCGTAATCAGCTAATAATTCTAACTTTTGATCACTAAAATAATAGCGGAACAATCTTGAGTATTTTTTGTTTAATTTATCATACCAACGATGCAAGAAGATAACGCTTTTACCATCCGGTGCATACATTGGATGATTAACCTTATGAAAAGCCTCGTCCATTGAATCTCTCGGTTCAAAGTTTGATAGTTCCACAAGTGAGATTAACAACGACGTTTTGTTTTTATTTAGATCAACTAGAAACAATCCATCCTCATCACTCTTTTTACTTAAGTTTTTATAGTCAACATTAAAGTAACCATAGTCTGGTCTTAGCAGCGCTAATCTCCTAAAATCAACAGTAACTGAATAATTTGAACAAGGTGAAATAGTGTAAATAGGAGTATCAACAACTTTAAACTCTTTTGTTTCAATGTTTACAAGCTTAGCTTTATAACCGTCATCAAAATAATTATGAATAACTGTATTCTCATCAAGCCACGATAACATTGACCCTTGCTGCCAGTTCCAAGCGTTTGTACTCGACACCTTAGTTTCATTCACAAAAATGTCTACATCTCTTTTTAAACTTAAACCTGAATCAACACCATGATAAATGGTCTTAGATTGTTTAGTCGCACTTCTATCATAATAACCAAAGAATGTTTGATTACTGCTACCGAGCACTTCAATCTTCACCTGTGGGTGAAGGATGATTTTAGGATTTTTACGATTGTAAAAATACTTTGCCTGTTCATGATAAACATGATAGATTTCACTAAACAGCTTGTTTTGTTCTAAAAATACACGGACCTTGTTTTTAATACTCATTTTATCACCTATTCTAGAATTTTGCTTCTACTCTTTTTGTTACCCACTTATCAAACATCTTCTTAGATGCTTGTGGTGTTAATAACTTTAAATCTTTATATTTCTCAATAATTCTTGTTTGAGCATTTTTTTTGTAAAGTGGTTTAATCACTTTATTATGTTTTAGTAGTCTTTCAAGTACTTGATAGACACTTCTTAGTTTTTCTTCATAAACAACTTGATCAGTATTTATCTCATCGACTTTGTAAAAAATACCTTTGAATGTTTCAAACATTCTATAGTAAAACATGTCTGGCACATTATTTACTTGCTCAGATTGCTCAATAATCGTTGTAAATACTTTTACAAAGGCATCGATCACACCTGGTCTTAAGTCTGTTCTTGTATTCCCTACACGGTCGATTAAGTAATAAGCTAATGGTTCACTTAAGTATGTGACTTGTTTTGCCTGAATCAGAGACATAAAGTATAGTAAGTTGTCTGTGTACCCTACTTTATGTGGAAACTTAATCGCTTTTGCTAACTTTGTTTTATACAGTTTAGAATGTGGACTTGGTTCTACAAAGAAAAACTGATCAAACTCGCTTGTCCCATTTTTAAACGTTTGCATATTTTCTAAATTAGCAAAGTCTGCATTAAATGTTTTATCATACTTAATCTCATCATTATCAGAAAACACTAAGTTCTTTGCTCCAATCACGATATCTGAGTTAGTTTCTTCAATCGTTGAAACTAGCTTTTCAATTGCATCTTGTTCTAACCAGTCATCTGGGTCACAAATTAAGAAGTACTCACTCTCCATTTTTGCAATGGCAAGTTCTAATACACTTCCGTAGCCACCATTCTCTTTAATAATTGGAGTAATCACGTCATACTTTGAAGCATATTCATCAATGATTGGTTGCTCATTAGCTGGTGAACCATCGTTAACAACATAAACTTCATAATCATCATATGTTTGACTTACAAGTGAATCTAAACATTTTGCAATGTATGCCTCTACATTATATGTAGGAACTATAACTGTTACTTTAGCCATTTTGATTTACCTCTCTATACCATGAAATAAATTTATTGATTCCGTCTTTAAAGCTTGTTTTCGGATCATATCCTAATAGTTCTTTTGCTTTAGAAATATCTGCATAAGTTCTATTTACATCACCAGGTTGCATCGGCATTCTGTTAATATTAGCCTTCACACCTAGTCCTTCTTCAATTGTTGAAACCATCTCATTTAATGTAACTGGTTCTGACTCACCTAAATTAACAATTTCATAAACATCTTCATGATCTTCAACATATCTAAGTGATTTTACAACACCATCTATGATATCGTCTACAAACGTGTAGTCTCTACTTGTCGATCCATCTCCATAAAATGGAATTTCTGTACCGTTTGAGATCAATTTTGTAAACTTATGAATAGCTAAATCAGGACGTTGTCTTGGACCATACACTGTAAAGAAACGTAACAGAATGACATTAAACTCTTCTAATTTGTGATAGACATGACACATGATTTCATTTGATTTTTTTGTTGCTGCATAAGGACTTATCGCACGATCAACATTATGTGTTTCGCTAAATGGAACAACATCATTGTTTCCATAAACACTAGAACTAGATGCAAACACGATATTTTTAACGCCGTGATTCTTCATTGCTTCTAAAAGTACTTGTGATCCTTTAACATTAACATCTTGATACAACATTGGATTTTCAATTGAAGGTCTTACACCCGCCATAGCAGCTAAATGCATAATATTATCAATTTCATTCTCATCAAACACCTTGTTTACTAATACTTCATCACGAATATCACCACGATATAAAGTGAAGTTATCGTTATCTAAATGTGCTTTGATGTTTCTTTCTTTTATACTAGGATCGTAATAATCATTAAAGTTATCGATTACAACGACTTTATTATCTTGAATTAAATAGTCCACTAGGTTAGAACCAATAAAACCAGCCCCACCAGTAATTAAATATGTTTTCATTTTCTAAACCTCATTTTCATTAAATTATAGGTAATATAAGCTTTAAGCTTAAATTTATTAAAATAGATATGATCTACTTTTTCAGCAATTGGATTATACTTATGATTTTTGATATCAAAATGTTTACTTAAGACATCAAAGGCATCATCAATGAATTTAAAAATAAATTGTTTATCAGTATAAAATCTTAACTTCTTCAAAGAGTGAATAACATTGATAGAAGCAAGATATTTTAACTCATCTTGATACTCATCAAAGAGATCATTTTCTTTATAGAATGTTACAACATGCTCAACCATGTCAATAATGTGATAAATCTTTTTATCGTATGTTGTTGTTAAGTTATTCGTGCGGTCAGCCAAATAATTGTATAGTGGTTTATCGATAAACACCACTGACTTTGCATAATGAAGTAGTATTGGAGTCGTTCCTAAGTCCTGATGACGGTATCCAAAAGGGTACTCAACTTGGTGATCAGTGAACAAACTCACTTTATACATTTTATTCCATGCTGCGTTATTACAATAAGCTAACATATCTTTATTCTCTTTTAGCTGATACTTAACACCTTCTTGAAAGGGTAACTTAGTCGTCGTATAAGTATCTGTTTCTTGAAAGTAGTTATTAACGTTGAATACACACATATCAGCGTCGTTTTGCTTCATGTGTTTTAAACACAACTCGACCATGTCCAACTCACAAAAGTCATCACTATCGATGAACATAACATAATCAGATTTTACAAGTTTTAATCCATAGTTTCTGGCATCACTCAAGCCACCATTTTCTTTTGTAAAGCCTTTAACTCTTGAATCAAGTGCTTCAAATTTCTTGATGACTTCTAAAGAGTTATCTGTTGAACCATCATTTATACACAGTATTTCAATCTCTTGTTCAGATTGATTAACAAGTGAAGTCAAACATTTATCAAGGTAATCTTCAACATTATAAATCGGGACAATAATACTTGCTTTCATTCAATTACCTCCTTAATACTTTCTGAATAATCTTAAAGTGGAACTCCTCTTTCATTAATGTAATCATTGAAAGATAGATTGTCGCTCCGATTGCTGCTTGGGCTATATTTGAGATAGCATTATCTCCTAATGTATCACCGATATATCTTACGGCAAATAACATCACAACACCACTAAAGAAAAACTTAAACAAACTTGCAAAGTTTATATTCAGTTTTATTTTACTTCTAATGTAATAGTACTGAACCAATGTCACCATTAACTCGGCACCTAGTGATCCAATTGCAGCTCCAAAGGCTCCAAAGAACGGTATTAGTATTGTATTCAATATTAAGTTTGTAACAGCTCCAATAATCACTGACCTTGAATACTCTTTACTCATTCCTGTTGGAACCATGTACTGTATACCAAAGACATTACTTATCGAAATGAATAACATGATCGGTGCTGTAATCATTATTAATGGTCCAACAACACTAAACTCTGGTGCTAAGAACCAATTAACAAAATAAGGACCAACAGCCATCATTCCAAACATCATCGGAATTGATAAGTACAACGCTAACTTCATCGTTGTTGAAATGTATTTATTTACTTGCTCTACATCACCCTTATGGAATGTATTGGCTATTCGAGGTAGCATTACCGCTCCAATCGATGTGACAAAGACTAAGAACATTTTTACAATACGTTGTGAGTTCTGATAGAACGCTACATCTGCATCAGTCGATAAGAACCCAATCATTGTGATATCTAGTACAACATAAACACTGATCGCTACTTGAGGAATAAACAAATCAATATTTGGTTTGAAATGTTTATACGCTCCTTTTAAACTCACTTTAGTGAAATTAATATATTGCCTTAATTGTACCCACATAATCACTTGTCCCAAAATTGCAGTTAAAGTGTTAATTAGGATAAAGGTAATAAAATCATCGTGACCTTTTACTAAAATAAAGATTAACGAAACTCCTAATACTTTAATAACCATGTTTCTAATTGAAGCCTTCTTAAAATCCTCAACCCCATAAAAGAACCAGGTAATATCAAACATAACTGATATTAACGTTATTCCTTGAATTAGCAAGATATTGTTAAAACTAAAATCTGTTACCCATACAAATAAAAGGAATATAACACCCACAATAATCAAGTTAATAAATTGCATTAAGTAAATTTCAAAGAATGTTTTACTAAGCTCATTCTTATCATCTCTTACCCGTGCAATCTCTCGATTACCATACATGTTAATTCCCATAATTCCAAAAATTACAAACCATTGTGCGATACTTGCGGTATGCGCGTTAGTACCTAATAAATCAGCACCTAAAACACGTGTTGTGTAAGGAACTGTTATCAAAGGCATTATCACTAACAATAGTTGATACAATATATTAAAAAAATAATTACTAAATAGTTTTCTGTCCATTTAAATCACCTATACAATTATATCATAAAAAGGCATAGAAAATATGCCTTTTATTGATTTATCATTTATATCCTAAATAGGAAATAATTTATTCTATTTTTCTTCTAATGACTTAAACTTTTGAAGCGCTGCCCCAACCATTGCATCCATGTTATAGTACACATATTCAGCAAGTCTTCCTAAAGGAATAAAGTTTGAAACTTGAGCTAATTCATCACTATATTTTTTGTATGCACCTTCGTTTTCCTCTGTAAAAATAGGATAATAAGGAACATTACCTTTATCACTTAATCTTGAGTAAGGATACGGGAATTCCGTTACAATTGTTGTATGTTTTTGGCTCTTATCTTCAAGCGTCATATGCTTAAACTCTGTAATTCTTGTAAAGGCATGTTCTTCTTTAGGTGTTGGATAGTTAACAGTTCCTGTTGGTTGATAAAAATCAACTTCTTTTGACTCAAGGTCAAACTCCAAAGAACGATAGTTTAACTCGCCGTACTTATAATCTAGAACTTCATCTAAGATACCAGTATAGATGACCTTCCCTTCAAACTTCTCACCATCAAATGTAATCTTGTTATTTTCAACATCCACTTTTAAATGGTCAAGGGCATTGACATTTAATCGCACTTCGATATTGTCATGAGCTAACATTTTTTCAAACAACTTTGTATACCCTGCTGCTGGCATCACTTGATACTCATCTTGGAAGTATCTATCGTCACGACTTACAAATACAGGAACTCGTTTGGTTACATTAGGATCAATTTGCTCTGGTGTTAAGTCCCATTGTTTCATAGTGTAATGTTTGAATACTTTCTCATAAATGAAATCAGCTAACTCTTTCACTTTTTCGTTATCACTTTGTTTAAGTTCAAGAATTGGCACTTTCTTTTCCATTCCATACTCATTTATGAGGGCGTTCTTTAATTCCTCTGCTAACTCTTCTTCAAAACATTTTTCAATTGAAGTTAAGTTAAACGGAATTGGTACTAAGGCACCATCAACATAACCTAAAACACGGTGTTGATACTCAAACCATTCTGTAAAATTAGTTAAGTAGTCAATCACTTCTTTGTTATTGGTGTGAAGTAAATGTGGTCCATACTCATGTACCATCACGCCATTACCATCTATATAATCATACATATTTCCTGCTATATGATTTCTTTTTTCTAAAATCAATACTTTTTTCCCGGCAACATTTGCATATCTTTCTGCCATTACAGCACCAGCAAATCCAGCACCGACAATAATTACATCATATTTCATTACTTGTCTCCTTTTAAAACTTCTTCAACCCATTCTTGATTGTCTTTCATCCAGTTGATCGTTTCTAATAATGCTTCATCAAAACGATATCTTGGTTCCCAACCTAACTCATCTCTCATTTTACTTGAATCAATCGCATATCGACGGTCATGTCCTTTTCGATCTTCGACATAAGTAATTAGACTTTCTGGTTTATCAAGAACTTTTAAAATAGTCTTAACTACATCAATATTAGCAGCCTCATTATTTCCACCAACATTATAAACTTCTCCAAGTTTACCTTTTTCTAAAATCACATCAATGGCTTCACAATGATCTGTCACATATAACCAATCTCTAACATTTAACCCATCTCCATAAACTGGTAAAGGAATGTCATTAACTGCATTTTTAACCATTAATGGAATTAATTTTTCTGGATAATGATATGGTCCATAGTTATTTGAACATCTACTGATTGTTAACGGCAACTTAAATGTGCGGTGATAAGCTAATGCCAGTAAGTCCGCAGATGCTTTAGACGCACTATAAGGACTTGATGTGTGAATTGGCGTTTCTTCTGTAAATAACAAATCAGGACGATCTAATGGTAAATCCCCATACACTTCATCAGTTGATACTTGATGATATCTTTTAACACTATATTTTAATGAAGCATCCATTAATACTTGTGTTCCGATAATATTAGTTTTTAAGAATACACCTGGATCTTCTATTGAACGATCGACATGGCTTTCTGCAGCAAAGTTAATCACAGCATCAAACTTTTCATTTGCAAACAACTCAAATACAAAGTCTCTATCGGCAATATCTCCTTCAATAAACTTAAAATTATTTAAATCCATTAAGTCTTTTATTGTTATAAGATTCCCTGCATAAGTTAGGGCATCTAAACAAACGTATTGATTATTTGGGTGCTTTTTAGTTACATAGTGTAAAAAATTTCCACCAATGAATCCTGCACCACCAGTTACAAGAACTTTCATTATTTTTCCTCATAAAATGCTTTTAAGCTTTGAGTTACTTTTAAAACATCTTCTTTCTTCATGTTGTAGTAAAGTGGTAATCTAAGTAAACGCTCACTTTCAATTGTCGTATTAACATCTTCACCATGCATTCTTCCATACTTTTGTCCACCAATTGATGAATGTAATGGAACATAGTGAAAGACAACACTCACACCATTCTCACGCATGTGACTAATGATTTTTGATCTTTCTTCTTTATCTTTAACTTTGATAAAGTACATATGAGCAGCATGTTCACACTCATTTGGAACATCCATTACTTCTACTTGATCAAAACCTCTTAATGCTTCATCATACATCTTCCATGTCGTCATTCTGTCATTTAAGATAAGGGTCGGATCTTCTATTTGCGCATATAAGTAAGCAGCGTTTAAGTCACTACCTAAATATGAACCACCTAAATCATACCAAGAATACTTATCAACTATTCCTTGTACAAATTGTGTTCTATTCGTTCCCTTTTCACGCAAGATGTGGGCTCTATCAATAAAATTTTTATCATTGATTAATAATAAGCCACCTTCACCTGCAGAGTAGTTTTTCGTTTCATGAAAACTAAACACACCCATGTGACCGATTGTTCCAAGCGGACGACCTTTATACGTACACATTACACCTTGTGCAGCATCTTCAATAACATAGATGTTATGACGATTAGCAATCTCCATAATCGTATCCATCTCACAAGCTACACCTGCTATATGAACTGGAATAATTGCTTTTGTCTTTTCAGTAATTGCAGCTTCAATCTTTGTTTCATCAATATTCATAGTATCTTTACGACAATCTACAAACACAATGGTTGCGCCACGCATCGCATAAACTAATGCACTTGAAACAAATGTATATGAAGGAACAATCACTTCATCACCTGGTTTTAAGTCAATTAATAAAGCACTCATTTCCATCGCTGTTGTACAACTTGTTGTAAACAAGGCTTGCTCACATTTAGTTTGCTCTTCGAACCAAGCATGAACTTTTTTAGTAAATGGACCATCACCACAGATTTTTCCATTGCTAATTGCTTCTTGCATATATTTTACTTCGTTCCCAACAACTGGGATTTCATTAAACTTAATCATATTTGTTCTCCTTACTTTGAAGTTGAATACAGATCATTATTTAATACTGTATACAAATGTTTACCATAATCAGTTTTAGCCAAACGTTTTGCCAACTCACGTAACTTGTCATCTGAAATCCAACCATTATGATAAGCAATTTCTTCAGGTACAGAAATCTTAACACCAGAAATTTTGTCGATTGTTCTAATAAAGTTTGTAGCTTCAGTTAATGATTCGATTGTTCCTGTATCTAACCATGAGAATCCTCGACCGAACAACTGGCAATCAAGTTCTCCATTTTCTAGATATACTTTATTTAAATCAGTAATCTCAAGTTCCCCACGTTTCGAAGGTTTTAAGTTTTTCGCAAAGTTTACAACACGATTATCATAGAAGTATAATCCTACCGCTGCATAATTTGATTTTGGATTTGAAGGTTTCTCTTCTAAAGATAGAACACGACCTTCTTCGTTAAACTCTACAACACCAAATCGTTCTGGGTCTTGAACATACTGACCAAAAATAGTTGCTCTGTTTTTATTTTCTCTTGCTTCTTTAAGCATTTCAATGAATCCATTACCGTAAAAGATATTGTCACCTAAAACTAAGCAAACGTCTTCATCTCCAATAAACTCTTCTCCAATAATAAATGCTTCTGCAAGTCCGTTTGGTGCTTCTTGAACTTTATAACTTAAGTTAATACCAAACTGAGAACCGTCACCCATCAATCGTTCAAACTTTGGTAAATCTTCTTTTGTACTAATAATGAGTATATCTCTAATACCCGCCATCATTAAGGTTGATAATGGATAGTAAATCATTGGTTTATCATACACTGGAAGTAATTGCTTTGATGTCACTAAAGTTAATGGATATAACCTTGTTCCAGAACCACCAGCTAATATTATACCTTTCATACTTTTCCTCCTTTGTCACTTATAGAATTGTATCAAATATAGTATAACAATTATAAAGGCAAGATAAAATAGAAATATTATTAGAATTAACAAAATATTTCATAATAATACTATCTTTGATATAATATTTCTTGAGGTGAAATGATGAAAAAATTACTTACAGTTTTATTATGTTCAATTGTGTTAGTTGCATGTCAAAAACCTGAGGTTGTTGAACCTGTTGAACCAGAAGAGGAAATCAACTATTTATATACTCAAGATATCTACATTGTAACTCATATTGATTCTGGCATTAACTCTTTAGAAGATTTAAAAGATAAAAAGATTGCCGTCCAAATTCTTTACGATAATGAAAATTCAACATATGTTAAGGACACACTTATCGAAGAGAATGGTTTAACTAGTGATAACTTTGTTGAGAGTAGCTTTTATACTCAAGCAGGATTTGGATTATGGAGCAAAGGGTATGATAATGTCACTATTGCTGATGCCTTACCAGTTGATGCAATGATTATCAGTAAAGATGTCCATAATGTGATGGGACAATATATCCCGTTATACTCTGAGGGGGATCATGTAAAGATCGTTGGAACGTTTAACCGTCCATACCTTGAAGAAAAGGATGATATTGTTGACTACGAAATTCTTCAAAAACCATTTGCAGTTAATATTATCGGAATTGATGAGCGTGTTGCACCAAACGAATATGCTCACAACGATGTTAACATGGTAATGGTTGTTAATCCAAAAACAAAACATATGACTTTAATTGGATACCCAAGAGATGCTTATATGACCAACACATGTACAGATGCCAAAGACAAATTAACTCACTTTGGCGGGGGAACAAATCGAAAGTGTGTAACAAATTCTTTAGCTAAGAACTTAGATATCGATATTGACTACTACGCTCAAGTTAGTTTCTCATCATTTGTAGACTTGATTGATACTGTCGGTGGATTAACAGTTGATGTACCATTAAAAATGTGTTTAGACCAAAATAGTTACCGTGATGTAAGCCAACCTGTATGTCTCGAAAAAGGAGAGCAAAAACTCTGGGGTGAAGGGGTTTTAGCACTTGCCAGAAACAGAAAGAATGGTGTTTATGGTGGTGACTTCGGTCGTATTAGAAATCAGCAATTAATTATTAACTCCATTGTTAAGAAATTTAGTACTGACCCTGTTGTTATCAACTTATCAAACTTACTTGAGATTCATCAAAACTTTGTTCATCATAACTTTGAGTACGATGATATCCGCGGTTTATTCCAATTAGTACGCAGCTTAGGTGATGACTACACAATTGATAACTATTTCGTTGAAACAAGTCATGGTCGCGATAGCAATAACCTTTATATTGGGGTAATTAACGATACATCACTTGCTATTGCTCAACTCAAAGCACAAATGACATTAGGTGAAGAAATTAGTCCTGATCACTATTTATTTGATGAAGTCATGACAGGTTATTTATCTAAAGGATCCGGTTCATATGCCGATGAATACTTAGGTGAAGAGTACACAATCGAACAAGAATAAAATAAAGATTTTATAAACACTGAAATTTTTCAGTGTTTTTTCTTTTCCAACAATGCATTTCACCCTAAAAACCTTTATAAATTTAGTCAAATATAATATAATTATCAAGATAACGTATTTGGAGGGGTATAATGACAAGTAGCGGAAATATTAAAGAGAAACCAGCACAAACAAAGGTTTCTAAAAAGAAGGTTAAAGAAATGACAGAGATTAAAAAGAATGAAACAAACTCAACTGAAAAGAAAGTTGAGCCAAAGAAAAAAGCTGCTGCTAGTAAAACTACTAAGAAGACTACAAACAAAAGTAATACTACAGCTAAAAAGACTACCAAAAAACCTGCATCTAAAACAGCAGATAAAAAAGTAGCGAAAACAACAGCAAAGAAAGATCCAAAGAAAGCTGCAACACCTAAAAACAAAAAGACAAGAACTAAAAAGAAAGTCAACATCTTCGAGAACTTTAAGAAAAACATCAAAAAGATGCAAGAAAAAAGAACAGAAGATAAAAAGAAAAAGGCTGAGTTAAAAAAGATTGAAGATGCTAAGAAGGCTACTCAACCAAAAACTGACAAACCAGCTAAAAAGAAACGACCAAAACAAACAAGATTCCACCACATTGTAAATGTTATTGTGACATTGCCAATTCTATCAGTAATCTTTTTCTACTATAGAATCTTAGCAATCCCAGGAATCAATAAGATTGTTCGTTCATCAATCTCAGTTGATATCAATGTTGTGTTGATCGGTCTATTAATATTCTGGGCGATCATTATGGGTGTTACTTATGTTTCAAAAATGAAACATAAACTAATCCCTATAATTGGTAGTGGTTTATCGATTATATTTACAATTGTAATGATTATTGGAACGTTCTACTTATTCCAAGTTAGTTCAGTTATAAACAACATTAAAGATGAGAACTTGTTCAGACTTGATTTTGCAGTTCTAGAGACACGATATAATTCAATTACCGACTTAGAGAACAAAAGTATTGGTGTCATTTCTTCATCAATCGTAAAAGAAGTGAATGAAGAAGCAAGAGCACAGATAAAAAATAATGAAGTTAGTGCAGTGTTTATTGAGTATGTTGATTATAAAGAGATGCTTGAAGCATTAGAAGCCGGTGATATCACTGCTGTTGCAATTCCAAGTGATTATTACAACTTGTTTAGCAATGAGGAATCTTTACAGGAAGTTGTGAAAAAACTTCGTTCCATTCACCAGTTTGAATTTAAGGTGGCAATTGAGCAACCAGATGATTCAAAGGATCTAACTAAAACACCAATTTCAATTCTATTAATGGGTGTTGACTCTGGGATAGAAGGATTTGATTCATTCTCAAGAAGTGATGTATTGATTTTAACAACGTTTAACCCAAATACACTAAAGGTTACAATGACATCAATCCCTCGTGATAGTTATGTTGAGATTGCTTGCCGTGAAGCAGGATTTAGAGATAAGATCACTCATACAGCAACTTATAGCAACCAATGTACACTTGATACGGTTCAAAACCTTTTTGATATTGAGTTAGATTACTATATAAAAGTTAACTTTAAAGGAATTGTCGACATCGTTGATGCTCTAGATGGGGTGTTCTTAACATCACCTGCTGAGATTACAGCACAAAATTCTGATGATCAACGTGGTACTTTTAATGTATATATTCCTGAAGGTGACTTTAATGCAACAGGGGAACAAGCGCTTGCCTTTGCACGTGAACGTAAACAATTCCCAGATGGTGATATTGGACGAGGGAAAAGACAACAACAAGTTATTATGGCGATTTTAGATAAAGCGTCAAGAGAAATGGATTTAGCTATAATCCAAAAGCTACTTGGAGCTGCAGGAGATAACATCGCAACTAACTTATCAACAGAGCAAATTACAACACTAGGATCTTTCTTATTAGAAAGAGTAAATACTCTTGCATATCCAAATCCTACAGATATGTTTGATATTCAGCAAACACATGTAACTGGATATGATAACATGCACTATGATTACGAAATGGAAAGAATCTTATACTATTATATTCCGTACAAGGAAAACGTTGAAGACCTAAGAAAAATGGTTAAGAATGAACTTGAAATCGAAAATATTATGAGAGAAGATTCAACAATGTATTATTCGATACACCAAATGTATTTTCCTTCATCTTTAAATGATAAGGAATACAACGAAGAAAAAGAAACATTTACTTTACCAGACATTGTGCCATATTTCTCTAGTGGAAAATATGATTACAAAGACGTAAAAGTATGGGCTGCCGAGCGTGGACTTGCCTTAACGTTTACAGAAATCCGAGAAGGTAATCCAAGTTATAATGCGGATTTAGAACATAATACAATCGTTGATCAAAGTGTCAGATACCAAAAATTAGTGAGCAGATTAGATTCAATTAATATATCATTAATTAAACACAATCTTGATTGTAAGATTGCTGATAATAGAAAATACGAAGAATGTGATTCAATCATCTTAGACTTCTATAAAGCTGAAGTTGATGAAGTAAAAGATTGGAATAAAGATTATGGTTTAAAACTTAAGTTTGAGTATATTCCATTTGATTCAACAAAGCATAACAAAAAAGATGTTGGTAAAATTATGAGTCAATCTGTTAAAGCGTGGTCAACATTTGCTGAAAACATTGATGAAATTACTTTTGGAATCTTAGAAACACCTAGAGTGTTAATTCCAGACTTTACAAATTATGTTTATAATGAGAAAAAATCAGACACACTTGATTTAGATAAGTGGATTGAAGACAATGCTTTAACTAAAGTTGAAATTCACAGTAAGTACAATGACACTATCCCTTATAATCATTTTGTATCATTAAATTATAATGCGGGACAAAATATTAAGATTAACCAAGAATTTGAGTTCTATATTTCTAAAGGACCGACTCGTCTGAAACTTGTTAAGAGTCAAGTAACGATTAACAAAGATAAGGGTGAGACGTACACAATAGCCGCTGCAAATGCCGTTGCTAAAGACCTTGATGGAACAGTCGTTGCTGCTCAATCAGCTGATATGGGCAAAGTATTTGGAGATGACGAGCAAAAAGGAACTTATGAAGTTGTTTATTACACAGTTGATTCTAATGGTGAACGTTATGAGTTAACACAAACAATCGTTGTTAACATCTCTAACCCTACATTAACAATTACTGGTGGTAACGCTGCTAGTGGTCAAGTTGGAACAGGATTTGTTGTTCCTACTGCCGATGCAAAATTAGAAACTACAGCATTAACTTATACAATTACATCTGGTGGAAACACATACAATCCTGGAGATACTTTCAATCCAACAGAAGCTGGTACAATTGAGTTTGTATATACTTCAGCTCAAGATGCAAATGGTAACACAGCAACACAAACACTTACATTAACAGTAGCACCTGCTGCTGAAGAAGCCTCTGAATAGAGGCTTCTTTTTTTGATAATAAAAAAAGCAATCAGACAAACTGATTACTTTTATATCATTATTAATCTCTTAAAAAATAAGCGACGCGGTATTTGTTGTCATCATCCATCACAACAGTAATGTGTGTTTTAGTTTGAAACTTTGAGTTATCGAACACTTCATTTTGTGTATATGTCCATGAGATTTTCATTTTGTAAGCTTCACGGTAGTTCGTACCATCTGGTTTCTGAAACTCTGTTTTTTCAATAGACGTTACTTCGATTGTATCAACTTCTAACAAATTGATTTTTCCATACTCATCAACATAGTCATTCATGTTGTAATAGAATGAGTTAACTGCTGCTAAACGGAAGTTAGCACCGAATCCTAAGGCAATGTACTCAACACCACCAACATCGTATCTTCCCTCTTTGTTCGTCCATGTAAAAAAGTCGATTACAAACAATTTACCAATTGATTTTGCATATTCTTCCTCACTTGGTGTCTCACTTGAAAAGTTAGCAACTAAGTTATCAAACTCAGCTAATTCTGATTTTACAATGTTAGAGGGTAATTCATACCCATGTTCTTCTAATACTTTTTTTCTGTTTTGCTCTTCTTTGCTGTCCCCTGTTGTTAATGTAATAATTAACACTATTCCAAGCAATGTTGCTGCAATAGCAATCAACGAATACAAGACAACCTTATTATTCTTAATTTTCATTCTTTTCCCCCGATTCTTTACTACTATCATTTATTTTTTTATTTTTCTTTGAAAACATTTTTTTTCTCTCTTTTGGTTTTTTGGGTTCTTTTTGCTTCTTCACTTTTTTCTCTTTGATACGTTTTGGTTTCTTTTCCTTCTTAGGACGATTCTTTCTAGTCTTAAAATATCCTAAAACTGATGTGATTGGTTTAAAATCTTCTGAAAGAACAGATGTTACTTCGACAAAGATTAAAACTAATAAAGATAAGACACTAAACAAAATTATTCCTAATTGTTGGTCGTACAGTGTAAAGATTAATGCAGCTGAACTAAACAAAGCTGTAATAAAATATATTAACAACACCGTCTTACGATGACCAAAGTCACGATCATATAGCTGATGGTGAATATGTTGTCTGTCGGCAGTTGAGAAACTATCTCCACGAATTGCACGGCGCACGATCGCAAAGAATACATCAAGTACTGGTACAGCTAGAATAGTTAATGGAATAACTAGTACGATGAAGGTTGCACCCTTAAATCCTAGTAAAGGAAGGACAGCAACAATCAACCCCAAGAACAATGAACCTGTATCTCCTAAGAAAATCTTAGCAGGATGGAAGTTATGGATTAAGAATCCTAGAGTTCCACCAAGCATAATGACAGATAAGAATGCCGTAAAGGCATCATGAAGTGGCCTGAAATCGGAAATAACCGGATCATAGAACGAACCATAAATGGCGATGATAGCAATTGTCAAAAAGTAAATTGACGAAATACCAGAAGCTAAACCATCTAATCCATCAATTAAGTTGATTGAGTTCATAATCCCAATAATCCAGAAGATTGATAAAAACGCACTTAAAATACTTAAGTCAATCGTGAGACCAAAAATCGTAATTGGCTCTAACACAATTCCACCGTATAAAACAATAACTAACGCAGCAACAATTTGACCACCTAGTTTGAATCTCGCATTTATCTCACTGATGTCATCAATTAACCCAACAAATATTATAATGAGTGATGCAATAATAATCGCTGTCAACTTTCTTGATGATACAAACATATGAGCGTAATTTGAGAACGTAACTTCAGATAAACCATAATCAGCAAAGCCTATGATTTTATCATGGAAAATCATAACACCTACAATGAATGCAATAAATATAGCAAGTCCACCCAATCTTGGCATTAAGTTACTATGTACCTTTCTTTCGTTCGGTTTATCAACCGCACCAATCATTACTGCAATTCCTTTTACTAAAGGAACGATAACAGCTGATGATATGAAAGGTATTATAAAAGCAAGAATAATTTCTTGAAATTTCATTTTATCACCTCTACAAAAACTACAACAATTATATCATAGTTACTAACTATTAAAAATAGTTATATTACCTATTATAGAAAAAGGTTATATAGTTTAATGAGGTTTGTCAAAATGAGTAAAGAAATAAAAAAGGAGATCAAATGATCTCCTTTAAATACTACTTAATTGGTTTTAAACTTGCAGTAAAGTGTCTTAATACTGGCGGTTCAAAATCAAACTCCAATCCAACTAATGATTCGCGTTCTTTGTAAACTTGAATCACAGCATCACACACAACATCAAGATGAGCATAAGTATATGTTCTTCTTGGAATTGTAAGGCGCATTAATTCCATTGGACTTTCTAAGTTTTCACCTGTATCAGGATCACGCCCTAATAAGAACGATCCTATCTCAACTGGTCTAACTCCTGATTCAATATAAACAGCATTACATACTGATTGAGCAGGGAACTGATCAAACGGAATATGTTCAGCAATTTTTTTACAGTCAACAAACACAGCATGTCCACCAACTGGGTATTGAATTGGAACACCAGCATCACGTAATCGATCTCCTACATAACGGATTTGATCAATACGATGTTGCAAGTAATCAAATTCTAATGCCTCTTGTAAACCTACTGCAAGCGCTTCTAAGTCACGTCCTGCTAGTCCCCCATATGTTGGGAACCCTTCCATAGGAATGATGTAAGAACGGCATTTAACGTATAATTCATGATCTTCTTTGATAGCAATTAAACCACCAATGTTTACAAGACCATCTTTCTTAGAACTCATTAAAAAGATATCTGCTAAGTCAAATTGTTCACGTGCAATTTCCTTGATTGATTTATCTGCATAACCTTCTTCACGTTCTTTGATAAAGAAAGCATTTTCTGCATAACGAGCTCCATCGATTAATACTGTAATTCCGTATTTATCTGCAACTGCTCTTGTTTGTCTCATATTTTCTAAACTTACAGGTTGTCCACCTGCAGAGTTGTTTGTAATTGTCATGATGATTCCAGCGATTTGTTCTGGCCCTTTGTCTTTGATAATCTCTTCGAGTTTATCGATGTCAAAATTTCCTTTGAAAGGATGGAAGTTTTCTGTGTCGAAACACTCTTCAATAACGCAGTCAATTGCTCTTGCTCCTGCAAGTTCTACATGCGCTCTTGTTGTGTCGAAATGGAAATTTGAGATAAAGTTCATTCCTTCTCTACCATCAACTAATTGAGGTAATGCAACTTGTTCTGCCCCTCTACCTTGATGAGATGGAATAACATACTCATATCCTGTGATGTCTTTTACAACACGCTCTAAGTTATAATATGACTTAGACCCTGCATATGACTCATCACCTGTCATTAATGCTCCCCATTGATAATGACTCATGGCACCTGTTCCTGAGTCAGTTAATAAATCAATGAATACATCTTCACTTCTAAGCTGGAATGGATTATAACCGGCATTTTTTAATGCTTCGATCCTCTCCGCTTTGCTTATTTGCCGTATTGGTTCAACCATTTTGATCCTATACGGAGGTGCTACATACTTTCTTTCCATAAAAATCCTCCTAAAATTTTAAACTTATATCTAAAGACGTGTAAGAGTGAGTCAAATCGCCGACGCTGATGTAATCAACACCAGTCTTTGCTACTTCTACTAACTCACTTGCACTCTTTGAGCCCATGTTTCCGCTTGCTTCAAGCAAACATTTATGACCTTTTGCCATCACGACAGCTTTCGCCATATCTTCTATACTCATATTATCTAACATAATCACATCAACATCTAGTGTTAATGCCTCTTTTACCATTTCTAAATCTTCTGCTTCTACTTCAACTTTGATTTTTGGATCCACTGAGGCTTTGATTGTGTTAACAGCATTAGTCATCGTACCCGCTGCCTTAATATGATTATCTTTTATCATCACCATATCAGAAAGTGAATAACGGTGATTTGTTCCACCAGCAATTCTTACTGCCATCTTTTCAAGATAACGAATTCCTGGTGTTGTTTTTCTTGTATCATAAACACTCGTTTTATAATCACTTAAAATGTCTGCAAAACGTTTAGTTGTTGTTGCAACCCCACTCATACGTTGTAAGATATTTAATGCAACACGTTCTGATTTTAAAATCGTTTTTGTGTTTCCTTTGATATTTGCTAGTAAATCTCCTGGTTTTACAAGGTCTCCATCACTAAAATGCCACTCGATTTCAACACTACCTTCAACATGATCAAATACTCTTGAGAATACTTCAATTCCTGCAAGACAACCATCTGCTTTAGCAATTAAACGACATTCACTATAACTATCATCACTAATTAAGTTGTCTGTTGTAACATCCCCTTCAGGCATGTCTTCTATTAATGCATTTATTATAATTCTATCAACCTCAAAATTCATGATTTTCACCTCTAATTAATTCTGTAATGGCAACCAATTGACTCTTTTCTTTCTAAGGCACCCTCAATAATTAACAGTGCACAGGTTACCATATTTAAAGTTTCGTAGTAATACTTAGATGTTACTTTTATTTTCTTTAAGTTGTCGTAGTGATTTCCGATAACACGTTTACACATTAATAAATCAGCTTCATTTCTCACAATACCAACAAACTGTTGTAACATTTGTCTTACTTCTTGACGAACATTACCAAAATTATATTTTTTATCACTTAGTTGTTCTACTTTAGTTGTAAAAACAACTTTTTCTTCACTTTTATCAATAACATGAGCGACACGTTCACCGAATACTACACACTCAAGTAATGAGTTTGAAGCTAAACGATTTGCACCATGCACTCCAGTACTTGAACATTCACCTACTGCAAACAAATGCTGACACGATGTTCTACCATCAACATCAGTGACAATTCCACCGATTGAATAATGTTCACAAGGACTCACCTTAATCATATCTTTTTCCATATAGATTCCTCTTTTAGCAAGATGTCCATATATAGTTGGGAAACGATTCTCTAAATAGTCTTTAGTACGGTGAGTGATATCTAAATAAACAAAGTCACTCCATGTATCATACATTTCACGGTGAATACTTTGACTTACAATATCACGTGGTGCTAGTTCCAAACGTTCATCGTACTTGACCATAAAACGTTCTTTTTCAATGTTAAATAATTTAGCTCCTTCACCTCTAACCGCTTCACTAACTAAAAAGCGTTGTCCTTCTTCTTCAGTAAAGAATGATGTCGGATGAAATTGTACAAACTCCATATTAGCAATATTAATTCCAGCACGGTGTGCCATCGCAACACCATCACCTGTTGCAATAGAAGGATTTGTTGTGTACTTGTAAATAGCACCCAATCCACCTGTTGCAATCACAGTGTCACCTGCATAAATTGAATAAAACTCATCATCGTTTATTGCAAATGCTCCAACACAATGATCACCTTGAATGATTAAATCTATGGCCATCGTATTTTCAAAGAAAACAATGTTTTCTCTCTTTTGAGCAACCCTTATTAAAGCTTGCATCATTTCCTTACCAGTAGCATCACCACCAGCATGCAAGATTCTTCTAGAGCTGTGTCCACCTTCCATCGTCAGGTTAAACTTACCATCTTCTGTTTTATCAAACTCAACCCCTAGGTTGACTAAATCATCAATCACTTCATTAGATTCACCAACTAAGGCTTTTAAGGCTTCACGGTCATTGTAATAGGCTCCTGCATTCAAAGTATCTTCAATATGAGAGATTAACTCTGTTTCATCTTCAGATAAGGTCGCAGCAATACCACCTTGGGCAAGTTCAGTGCTTCCTTTCATTAACTCTCCTTTTGAAAGGATGCAAATCTTTTTCTCTGGAGATATCTTAAGTGCAGTATATAAGCCACTAAGACCAGAACCTATGATTAAGACATCATATTTATTCATTAGCTTAACTCCAACATTCTCGTTAGAGCTTGATTTGCTTTTTTAGCAATATCAGCTTCTACTTCTATCTCAAATTTTTCATCACGGATAGACTCATACACTTTCTCCAAAGTAATCATTTTCATCGTTCTACATCTTAAGTCTTCTGTTAAAATATAGAAGTTCTTTTCTGGAGAGCGTTTTTGCATCTCGTGTAAAATTCCTTTTTCAGTTCCTACAATAAACTCTGTCGCATCACTCTCAACTGTATAGTTAAGTAATTGCTGTGTACTTCCAACAAAGTCACCCATTGCAACCACTTCTTCATTGGCTTCAGGATGAACAACAAATTTTGCGTTAGGATACTTTTCTTTTAACGCAATAACATCACCTGGGAATAAATCATTATGGATACAGCAATGTCCTGGCCATAAATCCATATTTAACCCTGGCAATTGTTTATTTAAGTAGTTACCTAAATTGTAATCAGGCACATATAATAATTTTTCACCTACTAAAGAAGAAGCAATCTTCTTAGCATTAGTACTTGTCACACAAATATGACTTAATGATTTAACCGCTGCAGTAGAGTTAACATAACACACAACTTTAGTATCAGGATTTTTATCTTTATATTGTTTTAAAGCTTCAAATGTTACACAATCAGCCATTGGGCACCCTGCGTTTAAATCTGGTAATAACACTTTTTTATCAGGGCTTAAGATTTTTGCTGTTTCTGCCATAAAGTGTACACCACAGAATAAAATAATATCCGCTTCAGTTTCAGCAGCTTTTCTTGATAACAATAAGCTATCACCTACAAAATCTGCAATATCTTGCACCTCTGGATATTGATAATAATGCGCTAAGATCACAACATTTTTTTCTTTTTTTAATCTTTTTATTTCATCTATCATAAATTGTTTGTCCATGATATTCCTCCAAATGTAAAGAATTTTCCACTATCATTTTAACACAAAACTGATAAAAAGATAACAATATGGCCATTAAAAAACAAAGCTTATCTCGCTTTGTCATTCTTTAAAATAATTGAACTGATTAAATATGAGAATGGAATCATAACAACTGTTGCAACGAGTGAAATAAAATTCTCTGGAATAATCTTTAACATATCTAATATCACAACTCCAGCTGATGATCCAATCAACGTTGGAAGGTAAGTTAAAGGGAACAAAATAGCTTTTTTCATTGTAGGTTTTGTTTTATATGTAAAATAACAATTCATATAAAACGAACCAATCATACTAATCACCATTCCAAGAAAATGAGCTATACCTAGATAGATGAAAGGTTTCAATACAAAATAAATGATTTGGTGATTAACTGTATTAATCACTCCAATGATTCCAAACTTTATAAACTCTATATTAAAAAACTTCTCTACTAACTTTTCAAAAATCTTTTTCATTAAACTCTCTCCACTCTAAAGATTAATAGTGTGCTCAAATTACATATTACAACAAAAAGGACTTAAATGCTATGGTTTATAACATTTAAGCCGACTTCTATTCTTTTACTTTAAAATAATCTTGATAAAGAATGGCTTGACCATACTCATGAATTTTTTTTACACGTTCATTATTTTCAGCAATATCGATTATACCATCATCGAATGCAAAATACTTCATTTTAGGTGCACAGTAAAACCCTTCATTCGTTAACCATTCATTGTCATAAAATGGAATAAATCTCTCGTTTTCACTAAAGATATCTGTTCCAACATAATTATTGATATCTACCTCTAAGTTAAACATATTAGCAAGTGTTGGAAATACATCAAAGCTTGATGCCAATGTATTCACTTCTTCTGCGTCCATGTCATTAGACCAAATTAAGAATGGTCCTTTATATGAAAGATGGGGTGCCCCTTCAACAAACTTATGTCTATCATTCCCAGCGCTTTTTGCCATGTGATCACTTACAACCACGATAACTGTATCATCTAACTTATTCGTTTCTTCCAGTTTTTCAACCAGTAAGCCGATCGCATCATCTGAATGTCTAATCGATCCCAAGTAATGTGCATAAACATCATCATATCCTTGACCTTCTAGAGCTTTAGCATATTCATCCGCATACTCTTTTGTTGATGGTCGTTCATACTTTTGATGTCCAGATACTGTTGTATAGTATGTAATAAATGGTTCTTCAAAATCATACATTTCAAATGAGGCATTAATCATATCAACATCTTTTGGCATTTCCATCATACCTTGTTCAACATCTATATTCATTTCCTCAACAAATGATATATTGTCATACCCAAGTCCACCAATTGCATCTTTACGATGATAGAATGACCCAAAATAGTCATGGAAGTAATAACTGTGATATCCTTTGTTCTCAAAACTATTCACCATCGATACTGAGTATGTGTTCTCTGCATACACACGGTAAGTAACTCCATTTCTTAATAATGGAATTTGTGATGTATTATAAATAAACTCACTATCTGCTGTGATCGCTTGATACCTAGGAATATAGTAATTGCTAAAATACATTCCTTCAGACTTCATTTTAGCTAAATGCGGTAAATGATCATCAATAATGTGATCTTCAAGACTTTCAACCATGACGAAGACGATGTTCTTACCCTCAAAAACACCACTGTACTGATTATCAGATTCTAAGTAGTTTCTTGAACTGATATATGATTTGATATCACTTCTTGTTACTTCTTCAACTGAATCATCTAATATACTAGAGATATCAAATGCCATATAAGTGTGAATTCCATAGTTATTTAAAATTGGCAATCTAAAATCTGTTAACAAAACACTATAGTTGGCAGTCAATAATATAGCAGTTGCCACAATCAATGGAAAGATATAACGTTTACCAATATTACGAACTGGCACTTCAACTTTTCTATAAAAGATGGTGAAGGCAATAAATATCACCACGTAAAGTAACGTGTCTCCATTAATATATTCTGGAATAATTGATACTATTCCAGTTAAATCGTCTGCACGGCCAATATTCCCAAACGAAAATACGGTGTGAAAAGCCGTAAAATAAGATGATAAGAAAGCAGAATAGATGATTGAGAATGTCACAATCCCATATATTACACCTTTCTTAATTCCAGGCTTTATTATTAATAACTCTACAATTCCAATAATAAGTACACTTGTCGCCGCACTGAAAAGCCAATGCATATCAAAATCATGATAGATTTTTACAATCATATCATTTGTAATCAATACAAGTATTGGTACTATTAGATATAGATATTTTTTAAAGTTCATAAACATACCTCCTAAATCAATAGCAATTGTATCACAGCAACTAGTACACTTCCACCTTTATTGGTAAATTACATCTTAAAGACATTGTTATTTAATTTGATAATAGTTGTATTTAAGAATTGCTTGGCCAACTTCTTGAACTTCTATTAGTTTTTCACTATAGTTTTTAATGTTTTCAGATTTGCCTGCAAACGAGATATAGTTTTGTCTCGGTGCGTCATAATAACCATTATCTGTCATCCATTGCTTATCGTAAAAGGGTATAAACCTTTCTCCTTGATTAAATATATCTTTCCCAACATAGTTATTAGGGTCATAGTTGAGTGAAAACATGTTTGCAAGCGTTGGCAACACGTCAAAACTTGACGATATTGTGTTAACAGTCTTTCGATCCAATCCTGGAGTCCAGATAATCAATGGGCCTTTAAACGAAAGGTGCGGGGATTCTTCACTCTTCTGTACGATATCATTTCCAGTTTTTTTAGCTGAATGATCACTCGTGATTACGATGACTGTCTCATCGATTAATTGCTGTTTCTCTAATTGTAGAAGCATTTCATCTATTGCGTCATCACTCAATCTAATAGCGGCTAAGTAGTAAGGAAAAATATCATCATGTTTACTCTCTACTACACTCTTATAATAGTCTGCATACTCCTTGGTTGTTGGACGTTCATATTTTTGATGTCCTGAAATTGTAGTATAAAAGCAGTAGAAAGGATGCTCTGGGTCAATTTTTGTTAAGGAAGACTTTATCATGTCAATATCTTTTGGCATTTCAATCATCCCTTTATCAACCTCGATTCCTAAATCTTCTGCAAAAAAGATCTGATCAAACCCTAGACCTTGAATGGCATTTTCACGGTTATAAAAACTACCATAATAATCATGAAAGTAATAGGTCTTATACCCTTTATCAGTAAACAAGCTTGCCAGTGAGATGTTATAACTATTATTTTGATACTTCGTAAAGGTTGTACCATTCTTAAGAACTGGAATCAACGATGTATTGTATATAAACTCACTATCAGCAGTAACAGCTTGATATCTAGGTACATAATACTGATCAAAATAAATTCCCGTTTCCTTTAAAGCTGACAGGGTCGGAAGGTACTCATCAATCACATGGTCATCAAGACTTTCAACCATAACAACAATGAGATTCTTGCCTTCAAACACACCACTCATGGCATTATTGATGATTGTTTCTTCTTTAGCACCTATAATTTTTTTGAGTTCTTCTTTACTAATCATTACTTCATCTTTCAAATGTATAACATCATAAGAGATGTAAAATAATATGCCGTACCTCTCAAAAATCGGTTGTTTGACTTTAGTTGCTAGCACTTCATAATTAAATCCCAACACTATAACAAAGGATACAACTAAGATTATAACTTTTCGTTTTAGCACTTTACTTTGAATTATGACTCTTCTCATTAAGATAAAGTAAGATACTAAAAGTGTTATAAACAGTATGGTATCGATGTTGATATACTCAGGAATAATGACTAAGATACCACTAAAATCACCCGCTTTTCCCAAATGACCAAAGGTTACAATCGTGTCAAAAGCACTGTAGTAAGATGAGACAAAACCACCTCCGACGATGGTGAGGAAGACAACAATGTGTATAAGTGTTTTTTTAAATGTTTTGTTGTGGAAAACAACATCAATGAGTAACAAAACACTTGTTGAAAAGAAAAATGCGAAAAAGTATTGCTGTGTAAAACCGTGAAAAACCCTTACGACTAACTCACTCAAGATGATCGTTACTATTGGTATTACAAGGTATAGATTCTTCTTCATAACACTCCCTCCTCACAAATAATTTTAACACATCCTTCATAAAATAAAAAAAAGCCGAATAAATTCGACTTTTTAATTATAATTACTCAATGATTTCAGCAACTACACCTGAACCTACAGTACGTCCACCTTCACGGATAGAGAATTTAGTTCCTTTTTCTACAGCGATAGGAGCAATTAATTCTACTAACATTTCAGTGTTGTCTCCAGGCATTACCATTTCAGTACCTTCTTGTAACTGAACTACACCAGTTACGTCAGTTGTACGGAAATAGAATTGTGGTCTATAGTTAGTGAAGAAAGGAGTATGACGTCCACCCTCTTCTTTACTTAATACATAAACCTCAGCCTTGAATTTAGTATGTGGGTTTACAGAACCTGGTTTAGCTAATACTTGACCACGTTGGATATCTTCACGGCTTACACCACGTAATAATGCTCCAATGTTGTCTCCAGCTTCAGCGTAATCTAATAATTTACGGAACATCTCGATACCTGTACAAACAGTTTCTTGAGTTTCCTTGATACCGATGATAGCAACTTTATCATTTAAGTTGATTGTACCACGGTCAACACGTCCAGTAGCAACAGTACCACGACCAGTGATTGTGAATACGTCCTCTACAGGCATCATGAATGGTTTTTCAGTATCTTTTTCTGGAGTTGGGATATACTCATCAACAGTGTTCATTAATTCAACTACTTTTTCTTCCCACTCAGCTTCACCTTCTAAAGCTTTTAAAGCAGAACCGTAGATGAATGGAATTTCATCACCATCGAAATCGTATTCGCTTAATAATTCACGAACTTCCATTTCAACTAATTCTAATAATTCTTCGTCATCTACCATATCACATTTGTTTAAGAACACTACTAAGTGTTTTAAACCAACTTGGCGTGATAATAAGATGTGCTCACGAGTTTGTGCCATAGGTCCATCTGTAGCAGCGATTACTAAGATAGCTCCATCCATTTGAGCTGCACCTGTGATCATGTTTTTAACGTAGTCAGCATGTCCTGGGCAGTCAACGTGCGCGTAGTGGCGAGCGTCTGTTTCATATTCGATATGCGCAGTATTAATTGTAATTCCGCGTTCTCTTTCTTCTGGTGCTTTATCAATGTTAGCAAAATCTACAGCTTCCCCACCTTGTTTTCTAGCTAATACAGCAGAAATTGCAGCAGTTAAAGTAGTTTTACCATGGTCAACGTGTCCGATTGTACCAATGTTTACATGGGTTTTCGAACGGTCAAATTTTTCTTTAGCCATTATAAAAATCCTCCTAAAATTTTATCATTATTTCATTTCTAATTTTATATTACACTTGAATGTTTTTCAAGTATATTTTAATATGTCTATTCTTTTATTTCGCGTTTTTCTTTGCGATTTCTTCAGAGATAGATTTTGGTACTTCTGCATAGTGGTCAAAAGTCATCGTAGAAGTAGCACGACCTTGAGTGTTTGAACGTAACGCTGTAGCGTATCCGAACATTTCACTTAATGGTACCATTGCTTTTAATGCTAATGCATTTCCGCGACTTTCTTGTCCTTCAGGACGTCCACGTCTTGAAGTGATATCACCCATTACAGCACCTAAGTACTCATCTGGAGTAACAACTTCAACAGCCATGATTGGCTCTAAGATAACTGGTTTACATTTTGTTTTAGCATCTCTTAATGCATATGAAGCAGCAACCTCGAATGCAACTTGACTTGAATCCACATCATGGTAAGAACCATAGTATAATGTAGCTTTAACGTCAATTGCTGGGTAACCAGCTAATAATCCACCTTTTAATGCTTCTTCTAAACCTTTATCAACAGATGGAATGTATTCACGAGGAATAACCCCACCAACGATTTTGTTTTCAAACTCGTAACCTTTACCTGGGTTTGGAGCGAACTTAATTTGAACATGTCCATATTGTCCACGACCACCAGACTGACGTACGAATTTCCCTTCACACTCAGCTTCCATAGTGATAGTTTCACGGTAAGCAACTTGAGGCGCACCGATGTTTGCTTCAACTTTAAACTCACGTTTCATTCTATCTACGATGATATCTAAGTGTAACTCACCCATACCAGAAATGATTGTTTGACCAGTCTCTTCATCAGTACGAGCATGGAAAGTTGGATCCTCTTCACTTAATTTTTGTAAAGCGATACCCATCTTATCTTGGTCACCTTTTGATTTTGGTTCAACAGCAACACTGATTACTGGATCAGGGAATACCATTGATTCTAAGATAACCTTGTTATTTGGATCACATAAAGTGTCTCCAGTTGTAGTATCTTTTAATCCAACAGCAGCAGCGATATCTCCAGCGTATACTTCAGAGATTTCTTTACGGTCATTGGCATGCATTTGTAAGATACGTCCAACACGTTCTTTTTTGTCTTTAGACGAGTTGTTTACGTATGATCCTGATTGTAATACACCAGAATATACACGGAAGAATGTAAGACGACCTACATATGGATCAGTCGCTACTTTAAATGCTAACGCACTAAATGGTGCATCATCACTTGATTCACGAACTACTTCTTCTCCATCTAAATCAGTACCTGTAATTGCTTCAACGTCAGTTGGAGCAGGTAAGTAATCAATAACAGTATCAAGCATTAACTTAACACCTTTGTTTTTGAATGCTGTACCACAAATTACTGGGAAGAACTCAACTGATAATGTAGCAGTTCTTAAAGTTTCTTTGATCATTTCAACAGGAATGTCTTCACCTTCTAAGAACATCATCATCATATCTTCATTAAACTCAGCTAATGCCTCGATTAATGCTTCTCTTCTTAACTCAGCAATATCTGCTAAGTCAGCAGGAATTTCAATTTCCTCAGGCATTTCGTCAGCTCCACCATCATATTGGTAAGCTTTCATTTCTACTAAATCAATGATTCCTGTAAACTGATCTTCAGCTCCAATAGGCCATTGAATAGCATGAGCGTTAGCACCTAAACGCTTTGAAATTGAATCAACACTGAACTCAAAGTCAGCACCGATTTTATCCATTTTATTAACGAAAACTACTCTTGGTACTTTGTATTCTGTAGCTTGACGCCAAACAGTTTCTGTTTGAGGCTCTACACCGGCTTGAGCATCTAATACTGCAACAGCACCGTCTAATACACGAAGAGATCTTGAAACCTCAACAGTAAAGTCTACGTGCCCTGGAGTATCAATGATGTTAATTCTATGATCGTTCCAGTGTGCTGTAGTAGCTGCAGACGTGATAGTAATACCACGTTCTTTTTCTTGATCCATCCAGTCCATTTGAGAACCACCATCGTGAGTTTCTCCAATTTTATGGATTTTACCAGTATGGTACAAAATACGCTCAGTCGTTGTTGTTTTACCAGCATCGATATGAGCCATAATCCCAAGATTACGTGTTTTCTCTAAAGATATTTCTCTAGCCATAATAGTATTTTTTCTCCTTGTTTTTAATTATTACCAACGGTAATGTGCAAATGCTCTATTTGCTTCTGCCATTCTATGAATGTCTTCACGCTTCTTAACTGAAGCACCAACACCATTAGCAGCATCCATGATTTCGTTAGCAAGCTTATCTTCCATAGTTCTTCCGTTACGTAAACGTGAATAGTTTACTAACCAACGAAGTCCTAAAGTTTGACGACGAGCTCCACTTACTTCAACAGGTACTTGGTAGTTTTGTCCACCGATACGGCGAGACTTAACTTCAAGTACAGGCATAATATTTTCTAAAGCTTGATCAAATACTTCTAATGCAGGGCGACCAGTTTTAGTTTCAATTTGACCGAATGCACCATATAAGATTTTCTCAGCTGTTCCTCTTTTACCATCTAACATGATTGAGTTGATCAATTTAGCAACTACTTTTGAGTTGTAAATTGGATCTGGTAATACATCTCTTTTCGCGATGTGTCCTTTACGTGGCATATAGATCCTCCTTCCACAGGTTTATATTAATTTCTTTTAATGTCTTATTTTGGACGTTTAGTTCCGTATTTAGAACGTGATTGACGACGGTTGTTAACACCAGCAGTATCTAAAGTACCACGTACAATGTGATAACGTACCCCGATTAAGTCTTTTACACGACCACCACGGATTAATACAACACTATGTTCTTGTAAGTTGTGTCCAATCCCTGGAATATATGCAGAAACTTCCATACCATTTGATAAACGTACACGAGCATACTTACGTAAAGCCGAGTTAGGTTTTTTAGGTGTTAAAGTTCCAACACGAGTACAAACACCACGTTTTTGAGGTGAATTTTGTTTAGTTGGTCTTTTCTTTAAACTGTTGAATCCAATACCTAATACTGGTGATTTAGATTTCTTGATCTTATCAGTACGAGGGTTTCTTACTAATTGATTAATAGTAGGCATATTTGGGTTCTCCTTTCATCCAATATTCCTGATGTGTTAACCCACACATCCAGGTGTTTCATTTTTCTATAAAATAAGAGCCTTTACAGGCGCTCATATATAATATCAAACTATATCCTTTTATTCAAGCATTTTTTTGCTTTTTTATGAATAAATTAATATTCTTTTAAGGACATCCCTATTATACCCAAGTAATGTCTTTCAATCATTAAAGCTCTATTAAATAACGCTTCCTTTTTTCATCTTGGATAGTATAATCAAAATAGGAGGGGTAAAATGAAACTAAAGAATATATTTTATACAGTCGTTATTTTTGGATTATTCTATGTTGTATTAACGGGATTCAAAGACCGTGCAGTATGGGAATCACTTTTTATGATCAGTTTACCGATTGCTATGTTTGTTGACATCGTCAGAAGAGATATACAACTTAATAAAGCTAAAGATGCAAACAAACACATTTCCTAAGAAATGTGTTTGTAGTTTTTTTACTGTTTGTAGCCGTTTGGATTATTTGATTGCCAGTTCCACGAATCTTTAACCATTGCACTTAAATCTTTTTCTGCTTTCCAATTGAGTTCCGTTAACGCTTTTTCTGCTTTAGCAAAACTAGTCGCAATGTCGCCAGCGCGTCTTGGTGATAATTGATAAGGAATCTCAACACCATTCTCTTTTATAAATGCATTGACCATATCTAGCACACTAACACCATTACCTGTACCCAAGTTATAAATATGTGTGTTATTATCAGACATGATCTTTTCAATAGCTCTTAAATGACCAATTGCAAGATCGACAACATGGATATAATCACGAACTCCCGTTCCGTCATGAGTATCATAATCAGAACCAAAGACACTTAATTGATCGCGCTTACCAACAGCAACTTGTGTTAGGTAAGGCATTAAGTTATTTGGAATTCCCGTTGGATCTTCACCGATAAGCCCACTTTCATGAGCACCGATTGGATTGAAGTAGCGCAACAATGCAACACTCCATTCAGGATCTGACTTTTGTAAGTCTGTTAAGATGTGCTCAATCATCAATTTTGACTCTCCATATGGGTTCGTAGTTGAAGTCGGCATTTCCTCTGTAAATGGTGCTTCATTATGCATTCCATAGACTGTAGCACTTGAACTAAAGACCATTTTCTTAACATTAAACTCAGCCATCACTTCACATAATACAACTGTCCCACTCACATTATTATGATAATACATTAGTGGTTTCTCAACTGATTCACCAACTGCTTTTAGTCCAGCAAAGTGAACAACAGCTTCAATATCATTTTCTGCAAATACTTTTCTTAACCCTTCACTGTCTAAGATATCCACTTCATAAAAAGTAGGTGTCTTTCCAGTTATTCTTTTAATTCGATTTAATACTTCTGGATCTGAATTATAGTAATTATCGACAATAATTACTTCATGTCCCGCTTCTAAGATTTCTACGACAGTATGACTACCGATGTAACCTGTTCCACCTGTAACTAATATTTTCATTACTTTACCTCTTTCTTTTTCAGTATAAACAATCCACTTTTATTGGTGATTTTTATATCAACATCTTCTTCAATGATCTTATCAAGATGTTTTTCTAATCTTTTTTTCTCATTCATCGATAATTTCTTTAGACTTGCATCTCCACAACTCACAACATAGTTAACCAAGAAAGCTGAATCATCAACTTCTAGATATTCTTTTCTTTCAATCAATTCTTCAACATCAAGATACTTCTCAATTGTAGATTTTGCATTTTCCGAACTTAATCTAAAGATTTTTTCTCGACCACCCATTTTATATTTTTTGTAGTCAAAGATAAGATTTTCTAACTCGCTAAAATGCTCTTTACTAATCAATGTAACGTAAGCTTTTCCATTTGGTTTTAGTACTCTAGAAATTTCTGCCAACCCTTTTTCTATATCAGGTAACAAATAGATAGTATGTTCACAAATGATCGTATCAAAACTATTGTCCGGATAAGGTATTTCTTCAATATTGATTGCTTCATACTTTATGTTATCAATACCACTCAAATTAGACTTAGCTGTTGTAAGCATCTCCGGTGAAAAGTCAGATAAAGTGATATCTAAGTCCGTAGGAATCGTATCAAAGTTTTTACTCCACAATTCTCCATTACCACAACCGAGTTCCAGTACTCTTGATTGTGGCACAAAGTCAATTTTTGAGAACAACCATTCTTTCCATTTATTGCCACTTGGACTGAACTTCTCGTAAATGCTCATACGATGTTTTAAATTTACCAAATTTTGTGCCTCATATATCCAATCTCTTTCTTGATTAATCATCTTAATAACATTAGACTCTTGTTCCCAGTCAACACTATCGCCACTTTTAAGGTTGTCAACAATGTCAGAAATAGACTCAATGATTGCTTCAAGGTTACGTTTTTTAGACTCTAACTTTGTTTTTTGATAAACAAGCGAATCATGAATTTCTTCATTCGTATCGAGCATCTTGTCAATTTCTTCAAGACTAAACCCAATATACTTTAAAGTTGCAATCTTTTGAAACTTACTAATATCACCATCAGTATAGATTCTATGATTTTTCTCACTTATTTTTGAAGGAGAAAATAATCCAATTTGATCATAATGATGAAGTGTACGTTTTGTTATTCCTAATAACTTCGCAAACTCACCTGCACTATATTCCATTTCTATCACCCAAACATAGTTTAACATATAACCTAACGTTATAGGCAAGAAAAAAGATGCAAAAAATTGCATCTTTTACAGACTATAAAATTTTCTTTCTTGTAACTCACGTTTTCTTTCAGATTTATAACTGTCCTGCTTTACTAAATAACCGACAATTTTTATTCCTTTACTAACTGTCTGTCCACCACAAATTGGACATTGTTCTGTTAAATAACTATGTTCATCAGCACAAATGTTAATAAGGGATATATAACTAAAATACCTTACACCACTAGTAGCTAACCCTTTTGTAAACTCGTATGCATCTTCAAAAGAGTTAAAGTTTTCACCTAAGTTGATGTGAAGAATTGCTCCTCCACCACACTTATTATCTAGCTTAGCTGCCTCAATTCGGTTAAATACTGTTGCTGATTCTTTTAATGGAATCCATTGGTTTCCATAAATATCACAGTTTTCACCCAATAATCTATCAATCATCACATTACCAAAGATAATACGATCTTTTTTATTTAACTTAACTGCCGCACTTTCTGCAGGCACTTGTTCAACATTCGACATATAACCATATCGATCATACGTTTCGTCATTTAGCTCATTGATTAGTTCAAACATTCTATTAGCAATATCAAACCCAGTGTCATTATAGTGAACACCACTCTCATCTGAATCTATACCGCCTAACAAACTCATCGCTTCAAAAACACCATTGATCCCAATTGTTGCAAATTGATCTTCCAAATCCATTAACTTATGTGAATATAATGGTAACAATCCCTTGGCAATAAGTTTTTTCAAACAATTTCGTTGTGCATAATGATACTTATGAATCAATCTCACTTGCTTTTCAATATCTGCTAGGAACTCTTCTACGTTGTTTGCATTAAGAGCATAACGTACTAAGTTAATTGTCACAACTTTTGTTGATCCTACATTTAACTCTGATCCTCCAATACTGTTAAAAACTTTATGTTTTTTTAACTCAACCTTATTACTAACAAGTCGACAACATGAAGCGAGAGAAGTTACTTCATCAACATTCATGATATTAATATCGTTAAATCCAAACTCATAATTATGTTTGACAACAGCTTTGGCCATATCCTCATCAATATAACCACCATCCTTAAAGATTAGAGAGGCACTTACTACAGGAAATGTATAGAAATTTACTTTGCGTTGGTTACCTAAGAACTCCATGAAGTCTTTTTGGAACTGCATGTTTTCTTCGACGAAGTCTGTTATTAACTCACCGTTTGGATATTTTTTATTTGCAAAGAACTTGTAGAAGTGCTCTCTATCTAAAATAGATACATTTGTGTAAGCTGATTGAATCCCACCACGTAAGTATGGCTGATTCAGATTATATATAAACTCTTGGAACTTCTGATGCTGGAATCTTTTCTTCTCATCAGAGTTCATTGAATGTCCGTCTTTCATAAAGTAGTAACAAGCATAAACCAAGTAATCCGGAATACCGACTGCTCCTGCTTGTTGGTTTGAAGCATATGAGATGAATTCTAAAACATGATGATTAAATGTATCCCAATGTTTTGCTGGACCAGCTTTCATATCATGAATAAAGAATAATCCTTTATTAACAATCGCATCTAACGAGTAAGCAAAACAATATGGCATGTATGATGATAAATGAGAATCATGTTCATACAACTCACCATTAACAACTGACTCTAAGAATTGATCAGCTACTTCTTTACTAAAAGCATCCTTCATTTCGATATAAATCTTATTTCTACTTAAAAGCTTTGTAAAAGGTTTATTCGCCTCATGTAGCATGGTTGTAATTGATTTAGAACTAACATTCGCATTATCATCAATACTCGCATCCGCTACTGTATTTCTAGCAATGAAGTTTTTGAAGAAGTTACAAGTATCAAGTTGCTTTGGACTCATCCCTTCGATTTCCATCATTTTTGAACCATATTTGTCACGTAAACTTTCAAGTTGATTTTTAAACTGACGATCTAGCGTCATTGGAAAATTATATTGCATGTTTTTTCTCCTCCCCAATGTAAATTGGACTCATCTCAATATTTTTTTTAAAGTTATAAATAATTTGATTTTTTGATCCCGGTAGGTAATTTGGATTTAACTCCTCAAATTCAAAGGGCCCTAGTACTCCATAATCGAAGTTGTCTTTCACCTCACTAGTCAACATCTCTAAATCATGATAAGTATATAAAACTGTCTCACAACTCGGAAACTCCTCTTTTACCCAGGTGGCTATTTTCACTGTGTAATCTTTGTTATAAGAAGCAAGAGGTTCACCACCTAAGATCGCAAGACATGTTGTTTTGTGAAATGAACTAAATGCCCTTAGTTGTTTTGTAAGTTGTTTTTTAAGCAAGTTTAAGTCTATTTCAATATTTGTGTTTTGTTGCAACTCCCAGTTATGACATCCCTTGCACTTGATTGGTTTATCGCATCCCGATAAAAACAACGAAACAGCAGGATTACCTAATCCATTCTTAGTTGAATAATCAATTGCGTATCTCATAATATTCTCCTAAATAAAAAATCGCCTACACAGGTAGCCGAAAGAACACAAAAAATAGTGTTGTCTCATCTCCATCCTCGTGGGTCAAAATAAATCTTCTAATAAGCAGGTATCTGACTTGATTTTCATCTCACAGTGGCGGGACCGTTTCAGAGTTTAACTGAATTCCCTTTTAAGCAAAAGCACTCATTAGCATTTAATTTTCTATATATCAAGTATACCTCACACCGCCTTTATTTCAACCCAATCCAATTAATATGTGGAAAACTTTTTCGCCACATCTGTTGTTTTTTTGCTTTACATTGTGGAAAACCCCTTCTATATAGTAAAGAAGTAACTTATCTAAGGTTGCTCATGTCTTCTTATAGTAAAAAAGTACTGCATTGCAGCACTTCATTACATTTACTTATTACTCATCATCGTCAGATTCATCTTCATCATCAGTTTCATCTTCATCATCAGATTCGTCTTCATCATCAGATTCATCTTCGTCATCGCCAGACTCACCTTCATCAGAATCCTTTTTTCTGCTTGAGTTTCCCTGACTTTTCTTTTCTGAATCTTCATCCCCTTCATCAGAATCATCATCTTTTTCCTTATTCGAGTTAGAGTTCTCATGTCCCTTATCCTCAGTATTATTACTGTTACCTTTGTTCTCATCAGATTCATCATCGTCTTCTTCGGAATCATCATACTCATCATCTTCTTCTGAATCATCGTACTCATCATCGTCTTCTTCTGAATCATCATACTCGTCATCGTCTTCTTCTGAATCATCGTACTCATCATCGTCTTCTTCTGAATCATCGTACTCGTCATCGTCTTCTTCTGAATCATCGTACTCGTCATCGTCTTCTTCTGAATCATCGTACTCGTCATCGTCTTCTTCTGAATCATCGTACTCGTCATCGTCTTCTTCTGAATCATCATACTCATCATCTGATCCTTGCTTAGCTTCATCTTTACGTTTTTTTATCTCTTGTTTATATGCAAGAGCTTCTTCTCTACGTTCTTTAGCTTGCTCAACAATTTCTTTTACTTCTTCACTAAACTTATATTCTTTTTCTTCTCTATCATCTTCATCAGAATCATCGTCACCATCATCAGAGTCATCCTCATCAGAGTCATCCTCATCAGAGTCATCCTCATCAGAGTCATCGTCATCGTATTCATCAGAGTCATTTTCGTTTATTTCCATTAATAAATCTTTTATATCTTCAATTTGGTCTTTATAAGATTCCATCAGTTCTTTATGATAGTCAGCTTCTTCAAGAGCAATTTCTGCTAACTTGATTGCTTCTTCATCTCCGGTTTGCAATGCTTCCTTATAAGCTTCTAGGGCTAGCTTAAATGTTTCTTTCGCACCAAAGAATTCGTCTTTAGAAATATTAAATGCTTCTGTGAGTGTCGCTTTAACTTCTTCTTTTAGCTCAAGACCTTCTATTTCACTTTGTAGTTTTTCAAATTGATATTGATAACTGTTTTCAATTACAACACCGTTCTCTTCAAACTCTGCTACATTTTCAGCATCGTCGAAGTAGTCTTGCACCGTTGTTTCTTCTTGGTTCACTAGAGCAGCTGGTACTTCTTGCTCCTCAGCTTTTTCTAATACTTCAACTGTCACTTCTGTAACGGCAACATTTACTTTAAGTAACACATCACTTTGACTTGAAAGGTCAACAATGTCTTGTTTAACTGTGGCAGCTGTAACATCATCTTCGCTGTCTACATCAACTGTAGTGACTAACACGTAATCTTCGACTAAGTCAGTTGTGTCAATAAATCCACCTTCTTCTGCTGCTGCAACAATAACTACTACGGCTTCAGAAGCACTCAGTCCAACAATATCGATAGATAATGATTTAGCATCATCATTTAGAAACTCAACTTCCGCTACTTGACCATTATCATTCAACAGTAATTTAAAACTTGGATTGATATCCACAGTCACGACTGTTGCTATTTTTTGAGGGACTACAGTCTCACCTACACTTGTAAGATTAACAAACAACGCTAGTAAGATTGCAAAACTAACAACTGGTATCCAAACATTCTTTGGTTTTATCATTAAGCCTCTTATTACTCTTCCATTTGTGTAGATATCGCTTTTTCTAAACAATATCTTCTGTCCAAGAAGCATCTCCTTAGAATTATTCACTCTTATATATTCCTTCTCATTAGTTAAAATAACTGCATACTTATCAGTTATTTCTACCACTATTCCATTTTTCATATCTTCCACCTCTTTACACACAATACACTTCAAGTTATCATTTTTGGTACCTTTTATGAAATAAAGTTAATTATCTTTTCTAACTCCTCCTTGAAAAGAATAATAACTGATATAACAAATTTCTTATGAGTTTTCACGACTTTTCTTGACTCATTTAATTTTGTAGAAACAAGCGTTATAGGTAGTCTGAGAGATTGGTACAGTTTTCCAACAATCTCATTATCCTCTGAAGCCTTCTTCCCAATTAAAATTGCCTTTTCCTTTGTCTTTTTATGTTTAGGCGTAGCATCTACTAAATCATCAAAACCTATTGAGAAATTCTTCAACTTTTCTTCAAAGACCATTATCTCAATCTTGATATCTTGGTCAATATTTAACTTAGCATAGTCAAGATGATCATTGATATCCAAATGATGCTTTGAATACTCTTTTTTCCAGTAATTCTTAACACGGCTTTCAATCACTAATCTAGCAAATGACAAAAAACTTCCCTTTTCAAGTTGGTACTTCTCAATCGCCTCATTAAAGGCAATCAATCCTTCTGAAAACTCGTCATTACTACCATCTACATAAGTCCCTTTTAACTCTGATATTACTTTTAAAATAAAAGGTTGATAGTCTGCAATAAACTGGTTTTTTTCTTCTTTACTTAGAGAAAGTATAATATTATCATCGAACTTCGCCATCAAATCACCTCTTCATACTATACAAGTATTATAACTTTTTTAGGGCCCAAAAAGAAAAAAGATGACAATTTATCATCTTTTTTGCCTTAATTATCAAATACACCAACACTAAACACTTACAGATTCGTAAAATCTAGCTCGTTGTCAACAACTAACTTAACTATCTCAGGATCAAACTGAATGCCGGCGTAATGTATTAGTTCCTCAAAAGCTCTTTGGCTTGAATAAGGGTCTCTATATAACCTATCTCCCGTCATTGCCTCATAAGCATCTGCCACTGCAATGATTCTAGAAGATAAAGGAATTTCTTTTCCTTCAAGTCCTCTAGGGTAACCTGAGCCATCCCAGTTTTCATGATGAGCAAAAATTATATTTGCGATATTTCTCATGTCTTGGGTTGTACTCAATATTCTAAAACCAATCTCAGGATGTTTATTAATTTCTCTGCGTTCAAGTTCAATCAACTTTCCTTCTTTGTTTAAAATCTCAATTGGTGTCATAATTTTTCCGATATCATGAAGTAATGCTGCAGTTCTAATCTCACTGATCTCATGTGTTTTACAACCATATTCAGTGGCAATCATTTCACTAATTGCCGCAACTCTTCTTGAATGAAGCTCAGATCTTGGATCTTTTTCATGTAATGTACTCAATATTGCATTTATTGCATTACTTCGTGTTGACGGATTAGCATTAAGTTTTTCTCGATACATTAATTCCTCTGCCTTCATACATACTTTATGGATATCAGTTTCACCATCTGTTTTGGTAGAGACTCCAAAAGATATAGATAATCTTATGGAATCAAAATCTATCTTGCTTAAATCTTGATTTATCATTTCAACAATGTTTACAGCTTCCTCAAATGAAGTGTTTGGCATTACAATTGAAAACTCATCACCACCGACTCTTGATGGAATGTGGTTACTTGCGATGTTATCACAAATCAATTTTGAAGTTATTTTGATATACTCATCACCTTTTTCATGACCGAAAGCATCATTTATAAGTTTCAAACCATTTATATCAGCAAGAACAATTGAAATAGGGAAATACTCCTCGGAATCATAAGTATTTAGCGATTCTTCATAGTATCTTCTATTGTAGACATTTGTTAAAAAGTCATGGTCATTTATATACATTATTTCATCAACTCTTTGTTTTTCCTTTGTAATATCAACGAAACTTGCTACAACTTCTTCCACTTCATTATCATCATTATAATGAATGGTTCCATTACATTTGATCCACTTTACAGACTCTTTTGTTCTTAAACCCACAACATAATCTTTTAGCATTTCACCTGAATCAATTATGATTTGAAAAGGATTCAGATTGCAAGGCAGTGTTTTCCCATTAGAATCTACGAAGTCAAGCAAAGTTAGTGACACTTCTTTTCCTACAACATCGGGCGTTAAACCAAACATATCGCACGCTCTTTGATTAATTGATAAAACAATATGCTCTAAAGACTGCGTCATGACACCACTATCAAGACTTTCAATCAATTTCTTGTATCTAGACTCACTGTTCATAAGTTCTTTGTTGACCCTTTTTATATCACTTATGTCGACAGAAAACACAGAAGCACCTATAATTTCATCTTGCTCATCATAGATTGGGCTAAACGTTATCTCATAATGTTTACCGTTCCCATAACTATGGATGGCAGAATGAGCATGACCAGAAAGTGCCAAATCATGATTAGCCTTTGATCTAACCATCATCTCTGGTACAGTAATAGCCTCTAATAGATTATCACCAAGACCTACTTCTGTCCCATAAATTTCTTTCATTGCATTCTTATGTGCAGAATTCATATAAATATAATTGTAATCCCTGTCTACTGCTGCGATTATCGTTTTCTTAGTACTTTCAAGACTCGCTTTAAATAAAGTCTGGTTTCGCTCCATTAATAATTCAGTATTTATTTCTTCAACAATCATCGTCGTAATAGATTTCAAATACTTAACTAAGCGTTCAATTTCACCAATCGAAAGAATCCTGATGTTTTTGATCGCCTCCATATACTCCTTTTTATCTAGATGGTGCAAGTCAGCTTGTTTCTCAAAATAAGTCACATCAAGTTTATTTAGTATTACCTGACCAGTTGTAATGCTTGCAATATGTTTACCATTTAAGACAATTGGAAAAGAAACAGCAACTAGACCATTTTTACACTCATACAACTTATATTCCTCATCTTTTTTAACAGTTGCAAGAACCCTAAAGCTATGTTTGCACTCCATAGCCATAACAGAGTTACCAAAATGAAAATCTTCACATATACTCGTAATATTAGACTCAAAAAGAACATTTCCATCCAAATCAATAATTGTCGAAACTAATCCTGAATATTGACTGAACTGTTTCAGCACATTACCAACTCTTTTTAGTATTGTATCAAAAAATACCATTCCCATCATTATAATCACCCCGTTGTAAATACTTGTCAATGTATGTTGAAAAGGAGTAAACAAAAAGGGAGATAAACTCCCTCAATCTAAAAACTAAGGAGAATATTCCTTGCTAGATACAACTCTTCATCTCAATACTATCATATGCACTGTTTCGATGCAATTTATGGGGTTAGTCGGCTACTACGTTTTTTACTTCAATGGATTGTAATTTTCCCAGAAGTATCGACTATTAAATCAGAAACTACCATGATAAATAAAAAAGGATGACAAATTGTCATCCTTTTAAGTTATTTTAAATGTGCGAACACATCCTCAATTAATTCATCATCGATTTCGATATCGAAGTCATCTTCTGTATCAAGTACCTCAATTTCTGCTTGTTGGTATAACTTAGTACCAGTACCAGCAGGGATTAATTTACCAATGATTACATTCTCTTTTAATCCTTCTAAGTAGTCAATCTTACCTTTGATTGCAGCATCCGTAAGAACTCTTGTAGTTTCTTGGAATGATGCAGCTGACAAGAATGAATCTGTCTCAAGAGAAGCTTTCGTAATACCAAGTAATATAGGTTGTGCAATTGCAGGAACCCCACCACGTAGTAATACTTCTTTATTCTTAGCAGTAAACTTACCTAAATCGATTAAAGTTCCTGGTAAGAAATCAGTATTTCCTTCTTCAACAATTCGAACTCTACTTGTCATACGACGAGCCATAACCTCGATATGTTTATCGTTGATTTCGATACCCTGAGCACGGTATACTTTTTGGATCTCTTTTACAATGTAATTTTGAACAGTCTTAACATCAGTTACGCGTAGTAACTCTTTAGGATCAATATTTCCGACAGTTAACTTTTGACCATAAGTTACTTGGTCACCAACATCAACACGTCTTCTTGCTCCATAAGCAGTTAAGTATGATTTTTCTTCTAACTCGTTCTTAACGATAATTTCGTAACGACCTTCAAGATCGTTAATTTCACTTACAACACCTTCGATTTCAGAGATTACAGCACGACCTTTTGGGTTACGTCCTTCAAATAACTCCTGTACACGAGGAAGACCTTGAGTGATATCGACACTTGATGCTACCCCACCCGAGTGGAAGTTACGCATCGTTAACTGTGTACCAGGCTCACCGATTGATTGGGCAGCCATAACACCAACTGCTTCACCAAACTCAGTTAACTCACCTGTTGCAAGGTTTCGTCCGTAACACTTACGACAGATACCTCTTTTAGCTTCACATGTTAACACAGAGCGAATCTCAAATTCTGTGATTCCAGAATCAACAAGTTCACGAGAAATAACTTCATCAATTAAAGTTCCTTTTTCGATTAATAACTCACCTGTTTCTGGATGGTTATAAGTTTTATTAATATAACGTCCAACTAAACGTTCATATAATGGTTCGATAATTTTACCATCTTTTGTATCGATGATATCTGAAACGATTACGCCATTATCAGTTCCACAATCTTCTTCATTAACAATAACATCTTGTGCTACGTCAACTAAACGACGTGTTAAGTAACCTGAATCGGCAGTTTTTAAGGCCGTATCCGCTAAACCTTTACGGGCACCATGTGACGAAATAAAGAACTCAGACACTGATAACCCTTCCATAAATGATGATTTGATTGGGATCTCGATTGGCTCACCAGTTGGTTTTGCCATCAATCCACGCATCCCAGCTAACTGACCAAAGTTACCAATGTTACCACGGGCACCAGAGTCCATCATCATAAAGATAGAATTGTGTTTATGATCTCTATCAAGAATAGTACTTAATTGGTCAAAGATAACCTCTTTTGTATCATTCCAAATACCGATTACTTTTTTATAACGCTCTTCATCAGTAATTAAACCACGGTTGTACTGACGAGTAACTAATTGAACTTTTTCATCACTTTCAGAGATGATCTCATCTTTACCTTGAAGTTGAACAACGTCACTAGCAGAAACTGTCATACCAGCAATTGTAGAATACTTAAATCCTAAGTCTTTAAGCTCATCCAACATTCTAGATGTCTCTGTTGTTCTAAATCTAGCAAACACCTCAGAAATAATTAACTCTAAAGTCTTTTTCTTGAACGGTAAGTTCACTTCTTTAGCCTTAATCACTTCACGGATATTAGAACCCATAGGCGCAAAGTTGTAATCAGCAGTTCTGATTTGGATATTTTCTTTTGTTGGTTCATTTACATATGGGAACTCATCACTTAAGATACCATTGAAAATTAACTTCCCAACTGTTGTTAACAAGTATGAATTGTTTTGCTCCTCTGTAAACGTTTTATTCTTTAAAACTCTTGCAGGTACAGCAATTCTTGTATGTAAGTGAATCAACTTATTTTGCATTGCTAAGATAGCATCATCAACATTAGCATAAACACTACCTTCATTTTCTAATCCTTCACGTTCCATTGTTAAGTAGTAGTTACCAAGTACCATATCCTGAGAAGGTGTAACGATAGGTTTACCATCTTTAGGATTTAAGATATTGTTAGCAGCTAACATTAACACTCTTGCTTCAGCTTGCGCTTCTAAACTTAATGGTACATGGACAGCCATTTGGTCCCCATCAAAGTCGGCATTGAAGGCAGGTGTTACAAGTGGGTGAAGTCTAATTGCACGTCCGTCAATTAACTTAGGCTCAAATGCTTGAATCCCAAGTCTATGAAGCGTAGGTGCACGGTTAAGTAATACTGGGTGTTCAACGATTACATCTTCAACAATGTCCCAAACACGGTCATCTTGCATATCGATTAAACGTTTTGCACTCTTAATGTTATGTGTAATCTCACGATTAACTAACTCTTTTATTACTTTTGGTTTGAATAGCTCTAAAGCCATTTCTTTTGGTAAACCACATTGGTACATTTTTAATTCAGGTCCTACAACGATTACTGAACGTCCAGAGTAGTCAACACGCTTACCAAGTAAGTTTTGACGGAAACGACCTTGTTTACCTTTTAGCATGTGAGCTAAAGATTTTAAAGGACGGCTTCCTGCACCTGTTACAGGACGTCCACGACGACCATTATCAATTAAAGCATCAACTGCTTCTTGAAGCATACGCTTTTCGTTTTGAACGATAATTGATGGTGCATGTAAATCTAATAATTTTTTAAGACGGTTATTACGGTTAATAACACGACGGTATAAATCATTTAAGTCACTTGTTGCAAAACGACCACCATCTAACTGAATCATTGGACGTAACTCAGGTGGGATGATTGGTAATACATCAAGTACCATCCATTCTGGTTTGTTTCCAGACTTAACGAATGCGTCAATTACTTCTAAACGTTTTAATAAACGAGAACGTTTTTGACCATGACTTGATTTAATTGCAACTTCAATATCAGATTTTTCTTGTGGTAAGTCAATTGCAGCTAACAATGTTTTAATTGCTTCAGCACCTTGACTCACTTTGAACATACCAGGATACTTTTGGTAGTAAGCACGGTATTCTCTATCTGATAATAATTGTTTTTTCTCTAAAGGAGTTTTTCCTGGATCAGTTACAACATAACTTACGAAGTAAATGATTTCTTCAAGATGACGTGGACTCATATCAAGTACAAGACCCATTCTTGAAGGAATTCCTTTAAAGTACCAAATGTGTGTTACAGGAGCAGCTAGTTCAATATGCCCCATTCTTTCACGACGTACTTTAGCACGTGTTACTTCAACCCCACATTTGTCACATACGATACCTTTGTAACGTACTCTTTTATATTTACCACACTGACATTCCCAGTCTTTTGAAGGACCAAAGATTCTTTCACAGAATAGTCCCTCTTTTTCTGGTTTAAGTGTACGGTAGTTAATAGTTTCTGGCTTTTTTACTTCACCATATGACCAAGAACGAATTTTTTCAGGGCTCGCTAAACCGACTCTCATCGCTTCAAATCTGTTTACATCAAACATTATGCGTTCACCTCTTCAGTCATTTCTTCTTCAAAGTCAGCATCATCAACGTTGTCAAGGTCGTTATCAATTTCTTCTTCCTCTTCAACTTCTTTTGCTACTTCTTCTTCAGGTTCTTCAACTACTTCATCAATAGAAAGTTTAGTATCTTTACTCTCTTCTTGTTCTTCTACCATTTTTAAGTCGATTTCTTCGTTTTCCTTATCAAGCATTGTTACATCAATACCTAGTGATTGTAACTCTTTTACAAGTACTCTGAATGACTCAGGAATACCTGCAGCAGGTACACTTTCACCTTTTACTAATGATTCGTATACTTTAACACGACCAACGATATCATCTGACTTAACTGTTAAGATTTCTTGTAAAATATGAGCTGCACCATATGCTTCAAGTGCCCATACCTCCATCTCACCAAAACGCTGCCCACCAAACTGAGCTTTACCACCAAGTGGTTGTTGTGTTACAAGTGAGTATGGACCAGTTGAACGTGCATGTAACTTGTCATCAACCATGTGTGCAAGTTTAATCATGTGCATTACACCAACTGCTACTTTGTTATCAAATTTTTCACCAGTACGACCATCGTATAAAACAGTCTTACCATCAGCGTCCATTCCTGCATGTTCCATCAATTTGAAGATTTCTTCTTTAGTAGCTCCATCAAATACAGGTGTTGCTACTTTGATTCCTAACTTCTTAGCAGCCATACCTAAATGAATCTCTAGGATCTGACCGATGTTCATACGAGAAGGTACCCCAAGTGGATTTAACATGATATCAACTGGTGTTCCATCTGGTAAGTATGGCATATCTTCTTTTGGTAACACACGTGAAATTACACCTTTATTACCATGGCGACCTGCCATCTTATCTCCAACAGAAATCTTACGTTTCTGAACAATGTAAACTCTGATTACTTCATTTACACCTGGACTTAATTCATCTTTATTCTTACGGCTGAATACTTTAACGTCATGAACAATTCCGCCACCACCATGTGGTACACGTAAACTTGTGTCACGAACCTCTCTCGTTTTCTCACCGAAGATTGCATGTAATAATCTTTCTTCACTACTTAACTCTGTCATACCTTTTGGTGTTACTTTACCAACTAAGATATCACCTTCTTTAACTTCTGTACCGACCATTACGATACCACGTGAATCAAGATACTTTCTTGCTTCTTCTCTAACATTAGGAATGTCACGAGTAATTTCTTCTGGACCTAGCTTAGTATCACGGCTCTCAAGCTCGTAATCCTCGATATGAACTGAAGTATACACATCATCCATAACAAGTCTCTCAGAGATAATAATCGCATCCTCGTAGTTATATCCGTTCCATGTCATGAAAGCAACAACTACATTTTGACCTAATGCTAATTCTCCGTTCTCACAACTTGGTCCATCCGCTAAGATTTCACCCTTTTTAACTGTATCTCCCATTTGCACAATCGGAACTTGGTTATAAGATGTCCCTTGGTTAGAACGACCAAATTTAACTAAACGGTATCTTTCTGTTGAACCATCAGCACTCTTAACGATTACTTTAGATGAATCAACATATGTAACTTCTCCATCTTTTTGACAGATAACACACACACCACTGTCTTTAACAGTAACATGTTCCATACCTGTACCTACTAAAGGTGAAGTTGGGCTTAATAATGGTAATGCTTGACGCTGCATGTTGGCACCCATCAGTGCACGGTTGGCATCATCGTGTTCCAAGAATGGAATACAAGATGTTGCAACAGATACGATCTGTTTAGGGTTTACATCGACATAATGTACTTTTTCACGACGAGTTAAAATGTTTTCACCACGATAACGAGAGACTACATTTTCACGAACCATCATGTTGTTTTCATCTAATTCAACGTTTGCCTGAGCAACGATAAACTCACTCTCTTGATCGGCCGTTAAGTAGTCAATTGTATCTGTTACGATATTATTTTCTACACGACGGTAAGGAGTTTGAATAAATCCATATTCATTAATTCTTGCATAAGTTGCAAGTTTGTTAATTAACCCGATATTGGGTCCCTCAGGAGTCTCAATCGGACACATTCTTCCATAGTGTGAGTAATGCACGTCACGTACTTCGAATCCAGCACGCTCACGTGTTAAACCACCAGGTCCTAAAGCTGATAATACACGTTTATGTGTAATCTCTGCTAATGGGTTTGTTTGGTCCATGAACTGACTTAACTGTGAAGAACCAAAGAATTCTTTTACAGCCGCCGTTACAGGACGAATATTAATTAACGCTTTTGGAGTGATTGTCTCAATCTCAAGTGTCGACATTCTCTCTTTAATTACACGTTCCATACGTGTAAGACCAATACGGAATTGGTTTTGTAACAATTCTCCAACCGAACGAATACGGCGGTTTCCTAAATGGTCGATCTCATCAGTATGTCCAATACCTTCTAAAAGGTTAATGTAGTAACTGAAAGCTGCAACGATATCAGAAATTGTCACATGTTTTGTTTCTAATGTTTGATCGTTACCAATTACATTTACAACGCGATCTGGATTACGTGGAGAAAACACTTTAATTACTTGGATAGTATTATGATTATCTAAGTCTTCATTAATGTTAATCTCTTTTGTTCCATAACCTTCGTTTAAATGTGGCATTAACTCTTCTAATACTTCTTTAGTTACAACATCTCCACGAGCCGCGATAACGTGGTCTCCTAGTTTAATGTCTTCAGCTAAAGTTTGATTGAAGATACGATCAGAAACATCTAATTTTTTGTTAAACTTATAACGACCTACACTACTTAAGTCATAACGTCTCTCATCAAAGAAACGAGTGATCATTAAGTTAGTTGATGAATCAGGCGTTGCTGGTTCACCAGGACGTAATTTTTCATAAATTTCGATTAATGCTTCATCTTTGTTTGTTGTATCGTCTTTGTCAAAAGTAAGTTTTAAGTTTTCACTCTCACCAAATAAATCCAACATTTGTTCATTAGTCTCTAGTCCTAATGCACGCAATAAAACAGTAATTGGCATTTTTCTTGTTCTATCGATACGAACGTTTAAAACGTCTTTCGCATCCATTTCGAACTCTAGCCAAGTACCCCTATTTGGAATAATATTTGACGTGAATACCTTACGTCCATTTTTGTCAATGTCTTGACCAAAATAAACAGAAGGACTTCTTACAAGTTGACTTACAATTACACGTTCAGTTCCATTTATAATAAATGTCCCTGTTGGTGTCATTAATGGTACGTCTCCCAAAAATACTTTTTGTTCCTTAACTTCTACTAATTCACCAGATGAAGGATCCTTAATATGTAATCTTACAAGTACACGTAAAGGTGCTTGATAAGTTACATCGCGCTCCTTACATTCAAATGGAGTGTAATTTACCTCTCCAACTTCAAAATCAACGAACTCTAAAGATAATTTACCAGCGAAGTCATCTACAGGACTTACATCAGTTAAAATATCCTTAATTCCTTTCGTGATAAACCATTCAAAAGACTCAGTTTGAATCTCGATTAGATTAGGAAGTTCTAATGTACTTCCAATCTTAGAGTAATTAAGTCGCTCCGACTTACTACCGAACTTTTCTAGTTTTAATTCCACACAGTTCACCCCTTACAAGTTATCACAATCTATAATATTGCCTATTAGAAAGGCATATATATGCAATTTACTATTCTACTATAACAGTGTCAAATAGTCAACGCTTTGATAGTAATTAGTATATTATTTTTCACATTTGATAATAAAGTAACCTTTTTCCTTATTTAAGACGATTACTTCTCTATATTTCATTTCTAAAGCCTTAATAGCTGATTTTGCTCCATGTTGTTTCTTAATAACTAAATATAAGCAGCCACCATCATTTAAATAATCATATCCACCCAAGATAATTTCGTGGACAACTTGCTTCCCAGCTCTAATTGGCGGGTTCGTAATTATTGTTTGATATTTTTGATTAACATTGTCGTATACATTACTCTCAAATACCTCAATGTTATCTATTTTATTTAATTTTGCGTTTTCTAAGCATAAATCTAACGCCCTTTTATTGACATCAACCATTGTTACTTTAAAAGGTGTTTGACTAGCAATTACTAAACCAAGTCCACCATAACCACAACCAACATCAAGGATGTCTCCTGTTAAGTTTTGTTCAGCAGCAATAGCATCAATTAACAACTTTGTTCCAAAATCAAGATAGTCTTTACTAAAAACTCCATTATCTGTAACAAACTTAAATACTGTCTTTAACACCTTTACAGTAATTGTTTGTTTTTCTGACTCAAGGTTACTATCATTGGTAAAATAATGACTCATTTCAAACACCTCCTAAAAGTATAAAAAAGCCTATTTAAGCAAATAGGCTTTTTAGTATGAATTATTTTAATTCAACAGAAGCTCCAAGTTCTTCTAATTGAGCTTTTAATTCTTCAGCTTCAGCTGCAGGAATTCCTTCTTTAACAGCTCCACCGTTGTCTACTAATGCTTTAGCATCTTTTAATCCTAATCCAGTAATATCTTTTACTAATTTGATTACTTTAATTTTTGCAGCTCCACCACTAGTGATTACTACATCTTTATTTGGGTTTTCTTCTTCAACAGCTCCACCCGCTCCTGGTGCAGCTACTGCTACAGCACTTGGATCGATACCGAACTCGTCTTTCATAGCGTCTACTAATTCTTTAACTTCTAAAATAGTCATTTCTTTTAAAGCAGCGATAAAATCTTCTCTATTTAATTTAGCCATTCTAAATTATCCTCCTAAAATTAATTTCAATTATTCTGCAGCTTCTTCTGCAGCTTCTTCTTTTACTTCTTCTGTAGCTTCTTCAACTACTTCTTCTGTCGCAACTTCATCAGTTGCATCAGCAGGTTTTACGTCACCTTCTAAGTCAGCAAACATGTTTAAACCAATTGCAACTTCTTTTAATGGTTGTAACATAGCACCAGCTAACATAGTAAGTAAACCTTCCATGTTTGGAATTTCCGCTAGTTCTTTGATAGTGTCAAAGTCAGCGTATTTCCCTTCAATGTATCCACCCTTGATTTCTAAAGCATTATGTTCTTTACCGAACTCATATAATACTTTAGCTGGAGCGATTACATCTTCAGAGAAAGCAATTGCACTAGGACCTGTAAAATGATCTCCTAAGCAATCGATATCAACACTTTCAGCCGCACGTTTCATGATGTTGTTTTTGTAAACTTTGTACTCAACACCTGCTTCACGTAACTTAGTACGTAACTCAGTTACTTCAGAAACACTTAATCCACGGTAGTTAACTACAACTGTAGAGTTAGATCCAGAAAATTTCTCTGCTACTTCACTTACTAGTGTTTGTTTTTGTTCAATAATTGCTTTACTTGCCATCAGCATACCTCCTTATAGTTTTAATAATACCGACTCAAGTATAAATAAAAACCCTTGATGAGACACCAAGGGTTGAAAATTACACACAAAAATTCATTGCGAATCATCCTCGGTTGGGTTATCTTTTAAGCCAATATGGCCCCTACTGTCTACGGTATTAAATTTTATAACTAACTAATTATACTAAAAGTATTCTTAGTTGTCAAACGAGTTGTCGTCAACTTTGATTCCAATACCCATAGTTGAACTAATAGCTAAGTTTTTCATGTAAGTACCTTTAGCACTTGCAGGTCTAGCTTTTTCAATTACATCAAAAATAGCTTGGAAGTTTTCACGTAATGTTGCATCTTCAAATGAAGCTTTACCAATAATTACATGTACATTTCCTTCTTTATCAACACGGTATTCAATTTTACCAGCTTTGATATCGTTTACAGCTTTTTCAACATCATTTGTTACAGTTCCAGTTTTAGGGTTAGGCATTAATCCTTTAGGACCTAAGATACGTCCTAAACGTCCTAATAATCCCATCATGTTTGGAGTTGCAACGATTACGTCGAATCCGAACCAGTTTTCTTTTTGGATCTTTTCGATCATATCTTCAGCACCAACGAAGTCAGCTCCAGCAGCTTCCGCAGCTTTAGCAGCATCGTCTTTAGCGATTACTAATACAGTTTGAGTTTTACCAGTACCATGAGGTAATACCATAGCACCACGAATTTGTTGGTCAGCGTGTTTTGGGTTAACACCTAAGTTGAATGATACTTCGATTGATTCATCGAATTTAGCAGTAGCAGTTTGTTTAACTAAAGCGATTGCTTCGTTAACGTCATAACGACGAGACTTGTCGATTAATTTTAAAGCTTCTTGTCTTCTTTTACTCATAATAAACCTCCATAGAACCCCGACTAGCGAGCTTCTTTTGCCTCTTTAGCTGCTTCATTAGCTTCTGCACGTGCTGCTTCTTCTGCTTCACGAGCTGCTTGAGCATCATCTAATTTCTTTTGTTCTTTTGCTGCTGCTTTTGCTGCTGCTTTATCTGCCTCTAAAGCTTCAGCTTTTCTAGCTGCTAATTCTTCCGCATTGTACCCATCAATTGCGATTCCCATGTTTCTTGCTGTACCAGCGATAATTGACATTGCAGCGTCAATATCGTACGCATTTAAATCTTGTAATTTGATTTCTGCGATTTCTTTTAATTGTTCAGCACTGATTGTAGCAACAGTTTCTTTTGCTCCTACACTTGAAGCTGATTTGATTCCAGCAACTTTCTTTAATAAGAATGCTGCAGGTGGAGTTTTTACGTTAAATGTAAAACTTCTATCATCGTAGATGAAGATTTCTACAGTAACTTTATCTCCCATTTGTTCACGAGTTCTGTCATTAAATTCTGTACAGAACTGTTGCATATTAACACCAGTTGGACCTAAAACAGTACCTACAGGTGGCGCTGGGTTTGCTTTACCAGCAACGATTTGTAACTTTACAGTTCTTTTTACTTCTTTTTTAGCCACGGCTAATTCCTCCTATATAATAAATTACCGTGATGTGGTTTAGCGACTAACGTCTCCCACTCACATCTGCACAGTCGTGCTATGATATTGTAACAAAAAAGATTGCAACAAGCAACCCTTTTTTACATGAATATAAAATATAAAGCAATAAAGAAGATTATCCAGAAAACGATCTCTTTATTTTTTTTCTTAGAACGCATTGCTTTTTCTTTTCTATACACAACCAATTCTTTGAATGGAACGTTCGCCACTTGAAAGCGTTCGATCTTATTTAAGAAACCTTTATCAAATGATCCCAGGTCCTCTTTTAACGCCTTAGAGTTTTCTATATCCCCTGCCTCTTCCACAGCAATGATAGCTAACTCATAATAAAGTTGTTGATGGAAAATATCCAAGTTAACTACTCGCCCGATATTTGCCCTAACAATCTCTCTGATGTAAGCTAAGTCTCCATTAAGGTAACGTGAAATCATCACGATATAATCTTTAAAGTCATCTGATTCCAAATGCTTTACTGCAAAGTTTTCAAGTGCGTGTTTATCACTGATTTCATCATAGTTGTTAATAAAGAACTCACTTAAAATTTCTACAGAAACTTGATTGTTTATTTCAGCATAACCATGCAATACACTTAAAAACTCCTCAATCATATTCAAACTTGCATAAATACTTAAAGCCACTTCATAATAGTACTCTTTGTCTGTGGCTACTATTTGATTAAAGTCTACTTCTTTAAATACCTCAAGCGCCAAGTCATATTCTCTTGTATACACCATCTCAGCACATACTTCCAACTTTTTTAATTCATCAAAATAGATTAATGTTGAATCATTTAGCATTTCTTTAACTTGCGACTTTTTTGTAATCTTTTTTGGTCTTTTAGTAAAATAAATCATATAAGACTCCTTTCTAAAGAAAAAACCATAAATAAATATGGTCTAAGCTCTTTTTAAATCTTCAAATCCTATTTCTACTGGAGTAGCTTGTCCAAATAAGTCAACTAAAACAACAACTTCGTTGTTATCTGAATCTACTTCATCAACAGTACCGTTCATTCCTTGGAATGCACCAGCAGTAAGAATAACTTTGTCACCTTTTTTGTAATCAACATCTAGTTCAACACGATTAATACCCATTTTACCCAACACGTTATCTACTTCATCTGGTAATAATGGAATTGGTTTTGCACCACCACCACTTGAACCGATAAATCCTGTTACACCTGGAGTATTACGAACAATATACCATGCTTCATCTGACATACGCATTTCAATCAAAATATAACCAGGGAACATTTTTCTCATCTTTTCAGATTTTTGTCCTTCTTTATACTCTACTTCAATTTGTTCAGGAACTACTACACGATAAATGAAGTCTTCCATTCCCATTGTTTCAATACGCATTTCTAAATTTGTTTTAACTTTATTTTCGTGACCAGAATATGTATTAACTACGTACCATTCTTTTTCTTCCATATTAACCTCCAATTACAACTTTAAGTTGTAACATTAAAACAACAATTAAATAGAAGAATAAAGCATTGAACGTCATGAACGAAAGTGTCGCAACACTTAAGTTAAATAAATCTTTTCCTTTTGGCCATTGAACTCTTCTTGTTTCTACTACTACACCAGCAAAAAATCTAGCAATTTTTTTCATCTCGCATCCTCCGTTTTATCTTGTCTCTTTATGCAATGTATGCTTATTACATCGCTTACAATACTTCTTTAATTCAATTCTTTCAGTTTGTGTAGCTTTATTTTTGAACGTTTGATAGTTTCTACTTAAACATTCGCTACATACTAATATTACCTTTGTTTTCATGAGATCACCCCATTACATATTCGCTGTATAATTTTACTATAATAAATGCTTAAAGTCAAATCTACATATAAATACTAAGCTTTTTCTTTATTCTTTGTAAAGCATTATCAACACTTTTTGCAGATCTAGATAATTTAGTTGCAATCTCAATGTAGTCAAACCCTTTCAACTTTAGCAAACACACCTCTAATTCAAGTGGTGTTAGATTGGCATTTATCACTTCTAAGTCGAGCTTGTTTTGCTCGCTGTTTATAATAACTTCTTCTGGTGTCAATGATTTTGAAGAAACATAATTGATTAGCGATGTATCATCAAACACTTCTTTATCCAATGAGACCGATTCATTTAACATGGAATGTTTTTTCCTGTTTCCACTCGTTATTGCTGTTTGCATCTCTCTTTCGATACAAAGATGAGCAAATGTGATAAACTTAACATTTTTAGTTTGTTGAAAGTCTCTAATTGCTTGGCTTAGTCCAATGTAACCTTCTTGAACTAAATCACTGTGATCTAATCCAATCTTAGAACCTTGATAAGCATACTTACTTGATAAATACTCAATTGTAGGTAAGTATTTGTCATATAGAATTTGTTCGGCATTTTCATCTCGTTCGTGAACAAAACTTACTAACACTTCATCATTGTAACCTTTCGTTTCCAAAAAATCGCCCCCATTATTTATTTCGTTGTCTAACTACCTCATAACAAACAACACCACAAGCAACACTGGCATTCAAACTATTGACTTCACCAAACATCGGAATTTTAACTAAGAAATCGCAACTTTTTCTTACTTGCTTTCTTAATCCAAAACCTTCTGATCCAATAACTAATGCGATCGGAATATCTAAGTCTGCCTTTGTGAATTCAGTTTCTGTATCTAAATCTGTACCAACTATCCACAACCCTTTATCCTTTAACTCAGAAATGGTTTGGTTAATATTTGTTACCATTGCTACCTTAACATGTTCTGCTGCACCAGCACTTGTTTTAAACACAGTTGAATTTACTTTTGCACTTCTGTTTTTAGCTATGATGACCCCATCAACACCACAACAGTCACAAACTCTTAAAATCGCTCCTAAGTTGTGAGGATCCTCTATTCCATCCAATATAACAACAAACGGTTTAGACGATGTTAATAGTTCTTCTACCTCTGAATATTCAAAGTCATCAATTTCACATACATACCCTTGGTGTGCAGCACCAGTTAGTTTATCTAGGTATGTTTTTTCTTTAAATTCTACTCGTATTCCTTTTTCTCTAGCTAAATTTATAATCTTTTTATCTTTAATGTCTCTTTGAACAAGTATCTTGTGTACTTGTTTATGAGCACGCAACGCTTCAAAAATTGGATTTTTTCCATATATATATCCCATAATTACTCCTCATATAGCAAGACGATTTGCTCAAAAATCTCACTAAGTCTTTCTTCATTTTCTAAATAACAATGATACCCAAATAGACTTTCTAGCCCTGTTGCATATCGGTATGTCGCGACATCGACATTTTTAGGTGGTCGACTTTTAGCATTTCGACCTCTTAAAATGACATCTACTTCTTCTTCAGTAAAGAAACTTTTTTCGTTTAAGGCATGAACAAAACCTGCTTGTGCATTTGCACTAACAAACTTAATTGCTTCTCGCTGCAATTGTTTAGGTTTTAGAATGTTTTTTGAGATTAAGTACCGTCTAACTCTTAACTCGTAATTGGCATCCCCCAAATACGCAAGTGCTAGCGAACTAATTTGACGAACATCCATTAGATTAAACCTCTTTCATCTAAAGTTTTTCTTAACGAATCAGCCAAGTCAAATTCCTTCGCTTTTCTAGCTTCAATCCACTCTTTGTATACCAAACGGTCTTCATCAGTAAACTTAATCACTGGTAATTCAAGTCCTAAAACTTGTGCCATCGCTTCAACAGAAGCAATCCCATCACGAATAAGTGCATCTTCTTTTTGTCTGAGTACCTGGTTAAGCACTTTCACTTTATCTAATAAACTTGTAATGGCATTTGCTGTATTAAAATCATTTGCCATCGCTTCATCAAACGCCTGTACATCTACTTGCCCTTTACCAAGTTGATTAACCTCTGAGTAAACTAAGGCACCTTTGTAGGCATTAACAATTTTATCGTTAACCTTAATGCAATCTTTAATCAAATCGTCACTAAAGTTTATCGGTTGACGGTAATGGGTACTGATTATTGAAAGGCGTAAAACATTAGCACTGTAGGCTTCAATCAAATCTTTCACCCATTTCACTTCTCCTTCAGATTTACTCATCTTTTGATTATTGATGTTTATAAATCCAACATGCATCCAATAGTTCGCAATATTATGATCATGCATCGCTTTAGACTGAGCAATTTCATTTTCGTGATGTGGGAACTTAAGACCACTTCCACCGGCATGAATATCAATTTTACCGCCAGTTAAAGCGTCTATCATCACAACACACTCCGTATGCCATCCAGGTCTTCCTTCACTCCATTTTGTTGGGTAATTAACCCCAACTTCAGTTGCTTTCCATAAAGTAAAGTCTAATGGATTTTCCTTCTTAGAGTTTTCCTCAATTCTTGCTCCAACCTCTAAATCTGAAATAGATTGATTAGATAGTTTACCATACTCCTCTATTTTAGACACTCTAAAGTAAACGTCACCTTCTACTTCATAAGCAAACCCTTTGTCAATCAACCCTTCAATAAATGTTGCCATTTCATTAATATAATCAGTTGCTTTTGGGTAATGAGAAGCACGTTTAACATTTAATTTGTCTCCTGCTTCAATAAAAGCAGCCGTGTATTTCTCAGATATATCCTTTTCACTTACTTCTTCTTCAATTGCACGATTAATGATTTTATCATCCACATCAGTTAAGTTGGAAATCAAGTTAACTTGATAACCTTTAAACTCAAGGTACCTTCTTACTACATCAAAAAATACAACTGGTCTTGCATTGCCAATGTGAATGTAGTTATAAACTGTAGGTCCACATACATATAGGGTTACCTCATTTTCTTTTATTGGTTTAAATTCTCTAAGTTTTGATAAATAGTTATCGAATATTTTCATCTTCTACACCTCTTAATTTCATTTTAAAATCATCTATATTAATGTTGTTACTTTCTGAATCAGTATGAGGTTGATACAAAACACTACATAGTGTTGTATTCAGTTCTAAAAACGATGTTGAAACAATCGTTTTCACACTCTCAATATACCCTGGCCAATCTGAACCAGCCGTTGCAATTAAGAATCCTCTTTTTTTCTTTAAGGGAATCGGCTGTTTATGTTTGAATTTACAGCCAAAGTATATTTGAAATCGACTCATGATTGCCAATAGTGGAGCCGTTACACTCGCGACGTGAACTGGTGTTGCGATAATAATGTTATCAGCATCTACAAGTTCTTCATAAACCATTGTCATCTCATCTTTTATTTTACATTTACAAAGGACTTGATCGCAATACTTACAATCAGTACAAGCAGTAACATTTAACTCGTATGCATCGTAAGTGACAACCTCACCCTCCAAATCAGCTAACACTTTGTTTAAAAGTTGATTTGTATATCCGTTTTTGTTAGGTGATCCTTTAAATACTATTGTTTTCATTACCTAACCTCTTTTCATACCTATAATCACTATGATACTTCCCATTATAAAAGGTAAATCCTTTTATCTCTGCTATTCGTTTATAGCCAATATTCTCATAAAATTTAATCGCTTTTTTATTGAATGCAAATACCCCTAACTCAATTCGGTTAAAGCCCTTGCTTTTGACATGTTCTTCTATAAAGGCCATCACTTGTCTGCCCACACCTTTTCCCCTGGCCTGTTCATCGCCAATTGTAATACCAATCCATGCAGACGGTTCTTTACTATACAGCATTTTGAACTGATAATCAATCTGAAAATCACCAACAATTTCATCACCCATATAAATCATGAAATTATATAAACTATCCCGTTCATCAAAATACTCCATCAACTCTTTTAGAGTAGGAACCTCAATTTTAGTCGGTACAAACTGTGGAGTAAATAAATAGTTGATCTCTTCATCACTCAACCATTTGTGTTTTGCCCGATAATGAGCAACATTATTCTTTTCTAACCTCACAAAATCTATCTTCATAATTACCTCCAAATAAACAAAAAAAGACGCCTCATACAGAGACGCCTTTAGCGCGGTTCCACTCTGTTTGCACAAATTGTGCCAACTCGATTCCTTAACGCGGAAAACGTTTCTTTCTAAGAAAACTCATGAGTGCACTTAAAATTCTTAACTTGTAGCTTTTCACCAACCAACTACTCTCTTAAAAGTCTTAAATCAAAGCTCTCAATCTTTGTTATTCATTATATAAATCTGGTAAGTCATTCTCTATTAAAATGTAACAGTTGTCTTTTCTTACTTTTGAAGCTAAAGCAAATGCTGCATTAATGTTTTTAACAACATGATAGTTATTATACCCTTTTGAACTTAAACCATCCTGAATAGGCTTCGTTTGTGTTTTACCTACTAAGATAACTTCATCACAAACCGCAGCAATATGTTGACCAAATTCCATATTAAGTCGATACTGCTCACTTCCAAGTTCAATCATTCCCGGGGTAATAATAATTTTTTGACCAACCATATCACTCAAGATATCTAACGCTGTTTTGGATCCAACTGGATTTGAGTTAAATGAATCATCAATTAAAGTATAACTTCCCATGTCTTTTATTTCAAGTCGATGTTTAATTGGTTTCAACTTTCTAATTGATCTTTTTAGACTGTTAAAATCAATCCCTAAACTATAGGCGATACCCAAAGAACTCACTATATTATAAATGTTATGAAGTCCAAGAAGTTTAGTTTCAAACTCAAACACCTGATTTGTTTGTGTCACTTTCACCTTAAAGGTTGTCCCTTGTTTAGTTGATATAACGTCGAAAAGGTATAAATCAACATCTTCTGTTGTAGTTGCATAAGTGACAACTTGGCAATCATTTTTAAGTTGGTACTCTCTGATGAACTTATTGTCGTAATTTAAAACTCCACATCCATCACTTGGTAGTGATTCGATTAACTCAAATTTTCCTTTTTGAATGTTTTCCATCGAACCAAAACTCTCAAGATGAGCAGGACCAATCCATGTTAGGATTCCATATTTCGGTTTAACCAAATTTGCTAACTCTTTAATCTCTCCACGCTTATAAGCACCCATCTCTGCAATAAACATTTGATGCAATGGTTTTAAATACTGTCTAATTGTAATCGTTAATCCCATAGGTGTATTAAAACTCTTAGGTGACGCTAGAATGTAATAGTGATTTGACAATACTTCTTTTAAAACATTCTTAGAAGAAGTTTTACCAAAACTTCCGGTAATTCCTACCTTAACTAAACGTGTATGTCTTTTTAACTTCCACTTTGCTAACGATAAATATCTAAAGTTATTAGATAGTTCGAATGGCAAATTAATAACATGAACAATCAAGATATATGAAGAACTAAACACAGCAAACAATGTTAGCTTTGAGTAAACATTAGTTGGACTGAACTTCAAGAATACATCTTGGTCGGTATAAACAATCAAATATGCTGTTCCTAAGATTATAAGTGCTAGTGTAAAAAATTGCCTTTTCACTCTTGCCGTTATTCTTAATTTCTTTTTGCTTGGCTTAAGTCTTAACCCTAACAACTGTTTTAATACTAGGGTCGCAAACAATCCAGCGAAGTAATAATCTAATTCTTGATAACTAAAGACATTGTAAAATGCAAATACATTAAATACTCCCATCAACACAATATCAATAAATGGAAAACACTTTCTTATATTTCTCCTAAACCACAAAAAATATCTCTTCGTTAGATATTGGTTTTGTTGAAACATATGAACATATTTTATCATCACAACAAACATGTATAAGATGTAAGGAATCAAGTATATGTAATTAAATTCATAAGTCATATTATTTTTCCTCACCTAGTAAGAAGTGTCCTACTACTTTCAAAAAATAGTTCATATTGTTATAGTAACCAAAATGACCATATCCCGGCATGATAACTAATCCTGCGTCGGGAATTAACTGTTCCATCTTTTTTCCATCTTTTAATGGTGTTGCATCATCAAGTTCTCCCCACATTAACAGTGTCGGAGCTTCAATCAACTTTAATAATGTTGATAAATCTTCATTCACAACATTAACTAAAGTTCCTCTCATCACTTGTGTTGCATCGTTATAATCTGTTGATCCAAATAGTTTTCTTACATCTTCTTTATAATCGTCTAACAACGGTAGCTTTGTTAGTAACTTTAATGTCTTATACGTATAAAGTTTGATATAGTACCACAAAGAGCGTGATGGTTTGATTCCTGCAGCCCCAGTATAAACAAGCTTTTCGACTGGTTGCTTAGCTGCATAAATTGTTGCAATTCTACATCCAAATGAATGGGCAATAATGATTGGGTTACTAATATTTAAGTTATCAAAAAAGGTTTGTAACATATCCTCGTACTGATAAACTGTCCAAGCTTCATTCGGTTCATCACTCTCACCAAATCCTGGAAAGTCAATGATTGTCACACGAAAATCTTTCACAAATGCGTCACCGATCGGTTTCATCATTGAGATGTTTTGTCCCCAACCATGTAGCAACACCAAGTCTTTTCCTTGTCCCTCTTGATAATAATTTATTTCTAAAGAATCAATTTCCATTACTTTATACATTTATTTCACCTCATCAACGATATTATACTACAAGCACTCTAAGAATTAAATACAAAAGACGTTATCGCCCAATGCAATCAATGTTTAGACTTTACTTTTGATGAGAGAAAAATTAGCTACATTTAAACAAACGAAAAGGAGCCGCTTTTCTCAACTCCTTAACCCCCAAAAATTCTATTGAACTTTAAATTTATTTTCAAACTGTGATTTCTTTAAATCTTCTTTTAGTCGTATGTTCTTCTCATGAGTGTTTATTTCAGAAATTACATTTTTCAACTTTTGTAGAGTTTGCCAGTAGTCTTCTGGATAGATTCTTTTTAACTCTTTTTTCTCAGCTACTACATTCACTCTCCACATAAAAACACCCCTCACGAATATAGTATACATCCTTAAGATGCAAATACATATATTCATAAAGGGTGATATTTAGGGTGATATTAGTTTTCTACTCAAAAAGTTCTCTTAGTTCATCTTTGCTTGATACATTGAGTTTTTTATAGATATGCTTCACATGTGTCTTAACTGTGTTGTTACTGATGAATAACTTCTCAGCGACATCTGAAGTTGAACCTTCCAAATACATCATAACAATTTCTTTCTCACGTTTCGTTAAAACATTCAAAAAGTTATCTTCATCTCTACTAGGTATATTGTTTGAATATACTGTAGGATGCGAAAAAATAATCAGACTGATGACTATAGGGATAAAAGTAAAGGGAGCAAAAAAAACAACTGGAACACCTGCATCCTCAAGCGTCAACGAGATGATACTTCCAATGAATACCCCAACCAATATAAAGACTAGCCCATTTCCAAAAGCCTGTGGATAATCACTCTTTTTGGCTAATGTCCATGAATATGCAAATCCAAAGACATTGACAAAGCCCCATCCAATTTGCAAACAAGTTTGAGTAATAAAATAATTAAATATCGTGTGATCAAATAAAAATGACACAAAAGCTAGGCACAGTGACAAAACCCCAAAATACAGGTTATATATATTTCCGTGCTTTTTACCAACATAGGCAGCAATAGGCATCGTTATTATGAACGGCAAAACATTATAAAAACGATCCACATAACTAAAGGCCTCAAAGTGTGGGTATATACCTGCGTAAGTTATCCCACCACCAATGTATATCAGAAGTAAAGCAACATTTGATATTTTGGTGCTTCCCTTCTTTGTTTCCATTGTTGTCATATCAAGAAAATCTTGGTAACTTAAAACTAGTGTCAACACAGAAACCAGAAGAAGCAACACCACCTTAGATGCAATTACTGATAAATCTGGAACTGTGACGTTTAAAAAATATAAAATCATAAACGCAATAAAGAAAGCTTTTGACATTTCAACTTCCGCCTCGCCTAGATGAAACACATGTAAAGTAAAATACCTACACACTGCTGCAATACTAAACGCAAATATCATCGTGGAAAAGTATGGATACAAACCAAACATAATCATTATCATTGAGGAAAACAGACTCGTTACCAAAATGCTTTTAGATAACTTGTGGAAAACAGGTGTCGCAAAAACAAAAATGAATGCTAACAAAGAAATGATTGAGTGAATAAAACTCAAATCACCATAGATGACTTGTTGAATTGGTCCAAATAAACTAAAACTTATGACAATAGAATATCCCAGACCAAACATTAGAATCCTTTTATCTAAATGCATAACAATCTCCTCCATAAAAAAATAGTATCACACCAAAAGTTTTGAATAAACCACTATGCCTCAATATAATAAAAAACACCCTCATTTTGTTAAGGGTGTTCAAATATTTACTCTACAGTTACACTTTTTGCTAAGTTTCTAGGTTTATCAATATCTAAGTCACGGTGAAGTGCTGCATAGTATGATAAAAATTGTGTTGGTATTGTAGCAACAATAGGCATCAGATAAGGATTAACATCATCAAAGACAATATGATCATTCTCATTTGAGAAATCAGACGCAACGATCGATAGAACTTTCGCTCCACGCGCCTCTACTTCTTTAATATTACCTCTTGTATTTAAATTCGTGTTATCTTGAGAAATTATTGCAATAACAGGTGTTCCACCTTCAATCAAAGCGATAGTTCCATGTTTAAGTTCCCCAGCTGCAAATCCTTCAGTGTGAATATATGAAATTTCTTTAAGCTTCAATGCAGCCTCTAATCCCACATATGCATCCACACCTCTACCAATATAGAAAGCGTGTTGTTTGTCAGTAAAAAACTCTCTTGCAAGGTCTTCATATAACGATTTTCGATCACACATCATCTCAACCGCATTAGCTGCCATACTTAACTCATATTGAATATCTATATTACAATTATCAGCAGCTAGGCAAGCGATGATAGCGAAGACAGTTAGTTGTGCTGTAAACGCCTTTGTTGAAGCTACAGCTATTTCAGCACCAGCGTGAAGTAATAACGTATAATCAGCCTCTCTGCTTAATGTAGAGGCTGGTACATTTGTAATTGTTAAGGTTCTATGACCAAACTTCTTCAACTTAACTAAGCACGCTCTTAAATCTGCTGTTTCCCCTGATTGTGATACAAAGATAAACAATGGGTTTCCTTTAATTAATGGCATATTATAGGCAAACTCACTTGCGACGTGTACCTCAACAGGAATTTCTGCTAGTTCTTCAATCATTTGTTTTGATACCAATCCAGAATGATAAGACGTTCCTGCAGCGATTATATGTAAACGATCAGATGACTTGATTGCCGCTAGTACATCAGCATCAATTGCTAATTTACCATCATCTTGATACTTGTTTATAACCCTTCTAATAACAGAAGGTTGTTCTTCAATCTCTTTAATCATGTAATGCGGATACGGACCTTTTTCAATGTCACTTAAATCAATTTCAGCTTTATAGCTTTCTCTTGAAATAACTTGTCCACTAATTTTCTTAATAACTACTTCATCGCGACTTATAACAACGAACTCCTCATCATGAATCTCAATGAACTCGCTCGTTTCTTTAATCATCGCCATAGCGTCTGATCCCACCATATTAAACCCGTCACCAACTCCAATTAGCAATGGTGACTTATTTTTGGCGCAATACACTTTATCAGTATTTTTTGAGTCTATAATTGCTAATGCATATGAACCTTCAAGTAAGTCCATCACGACTCTAATTGCATTACCAACTGTTGGTAATTCTTTAGCAAACAGCTCAATTAATCCAACAATTATTTCAGTATCTGTTTCACTTAGCAAGTCTACATCCTTTAAATACTTTTCTTTTAACTCAACATAGTTTTCTATAACACCGTTATGAACAATTGTAAAACGTTGTCCACTACTTTGATGAGGATGAGAGTTAACACGGTTTGGTACACCGTGAGTTGCCCATCTTGTATGACCTACACCTTGTGTCGAAACACTTTCATCAACTAAATCACGCAAGTTTTGGATTCTACCCGCATCTTTAAATACTTTTAAGTCTCCTTCGCTCATGATTGCTAAACCTGCGCTATCATAGCCACGATACTCTAATTTTTCTAATCCATGCAAAATAATTTCTTTTGCATCTTTGTTACCTATATACCCGACGATACCACACATAAATTTCCCTCCTAATATCGTTTAATGTTAATCGTACTCTTGTATTCTAACATATAACGTAGCGGTATATACAAGAGGAAATAAAAAAAAAGTGCAAATGCACTTTATTTTCCATATCCACATTCTTTGATGACATCAATAATTGAATCAACATATTTTTCACATAGGTCTTCAGTTTTTGCCTCTACCATTACCCTTACTAAAGGTTCTGTTCCACTAGGCCTAACCAAAACGCGTCCATTTCCATCTAAAATATTTGTGATTCTCTTAACCTCTGCTTGAATCAAAGGATGACTCATTACTTGTTCCTTACTTGATACCGTTACATTTTTTAGTAATTGCGGGTATTTTTCCAAGTTATATATTGCATCATCAAATAACTCTTTGTTTTCAGCCATTACATTAAGTAAAAATGCTGCAGTTAAAATTCCATCACCAGTTGAGTTATAATCAAGCAAAATAATATGTCCAGATTGTTCTCCACCTAAGTTATAACCATTGTTAAGCATTTCTTCTAATACGTAACGATCTCCAACTTTTGCCGCAACAGTACTTAACTCAGAATACTCACAAGCTTTATTAAAACCAAAGTTGCTCATAATTGTTGAGACAACAGTATTTTTCTTTAATAGATCTTTTTCGCGTAAATAACGAGCAAGAATATACATAATGTAATCTCCATCTATGATACTTCCGTTACCATTCACACAAATGATTCGGTCTCCATCTCCATCAAAACTAATTCCAAAGTCAGCAGAATGTTCTTTAACTTTTTCTTGTAAGAAGTTTGGATAAGTTGACCCTACACCACTATTGATATTAGTTCCATCATAATCCCACGCTTCAACCATCACTTCAAATGGAGTACCTTTGAATACATCTTCGATCACACTTGCTGTTGCACCGTATGCACAATCTACTACAATCTTGTAGTTCTTTGATTCCTCAACAAAGATTCCACGCAAGAACTCAATATACATCTCACGCCCCTCTTGATATGATTTTACAGAACCGATGTTTGCACCCGTAGGTCTAACCACATAGTCTTCACTATCAATGAAATCTTCGATTAATTCTTGTTCTGAGTCTAATAACTTAAACCCATCTTCTTTAAAAATCTTAATTCCATTATCACTAACCGGATTATGTGATGCAGTAATCATGATTCCATTATCACAATCTGTGTGTTTTACAACATATGATACTGCAGGAGTAGGAATAACTCCTAACAAGTAAACATCTGAACCTGCACTTGTAATCCCTGCTACTAATGCAGCCTCAAGCATATCCGAAGAAATTCTTGAATCTTTTCCAATAATAATTTTTTTGCGTCCATCTTTAGAATCACCAAGGATTCTTCCTATTTTAAAGGCTAATTCTGGTGTGATAAAGGAGTTAGCAACTCCTCTTACACCATCTGTACCGAAATATTTTCCCATATTTATTACTCTTCCTTCTCAAGAACCAACGTTACCTTTTCTTTTTGCAACTCATAAGTAACTCTTGAATCTTTAACTTTAATTGTTAACTCAACTTGATGTTCTCCTGCTTCAAGATCTGTAAGGTCAACTTCAACCTCAATATCATCTTTAGTTAGGTCATTTAGAATTGTTGATGAACCACTTACCTTAACATCAACCGAAACATCTTCAGGTGTTTTACCGCTTACTTTTAATCCATCTGGAACGTTAACACCACTAATTGTTACACTTTCTATAATGACTTCTGTCTCACTAGAGAAACTTGTAGTCACACTAATGATTTCTTCAAGTACTTGATTAACATCTGCTGGTTTTTCAACAGTAAACTGTTTCACAACATCTTTCAAATCATTATCAACTTCAAATTCACTTAAATCAACTAATACATCATACGTAACTAATGAATCTAAAATATCTTGAGGTGCATAAACTGTTACAAACTCAGGATTTGGTTTAAAGTCCTCAACAGCAAACCCACTAGGAAGTTCACCAGTTGTAACAACATTAACTTTTAATTGTTTTGAAGGAGCAGTAACCTCAACAGTAGCACTCACTGTTTTTGGATAAATCTCAACTTCTACAGGCATCCCCTTAGCGTCATAGGCAATAATTTGGTTATCTTCAAGCACAACTTCACCTGTATTTTTGATTTGTGATGCATCAATTAATGCTTTAATCCCAACAATCTTTTCAACTTGATAATCAGCACCTCGTACGGTTACTTCACTCGTGTCAAGTTTGATATTATTAAGAACTAGTTTAGGATCTTTTTTATCCAGATTAATCGGATCTGTTGTTAAAGTTAATGAATCTGTTACTTTCTTGAAAATCTGCAAAGTCACTTTTGCAGGAGTCAAAGTAACATTAATATCTTTAACAATGTTTGAATAACCTAACTCAACCTCATGTGTACCAGGACCAAGACCATCTAAATCAATATAAACACGATAATCTTTAAGGTTTACTGCACGTAATAAGTCGGCTTGGGTTCCAACAAGTAACATATCTGCAGAATCAGGAAGACCCTCAACCACATGTAACTCATCTGGATTACTAATTTCAACTGGTATATCACGAATTAACTCAGGATTACCAGTGATTTTTCTCTCTTCAGGAACTTCCACTACAAAAATGTATAAAAGAACCGCTAAAGCCAACGCAATCACTTTTAAAGCACTTTTTGAGTTAATACTTTTATCAATGATCAATCCAAAGACACTAAAGATTCGCTTGATGAAAGCATCTAAACGTTTGAATTGCTTTTCAATCGCATCAAAGAAATCTTTGATCACAGACTTAAACTCTTTACGATTACGTCTTTTAATTTCTTTTCTTCTTTTAGCCATACTTCTTCTGACAGCGCGGTCTGTTTGTTTCTTACTTACCTTTTTCTTTTCAGCTTTCTTCGCAGGCTTTTTACTAGGGGATTTTGAGTCCGACTTTTTTGAAGGTGTTTTACTCTTCTTATCTTCTTTCTCTTTTTTATCCTCTTTTACATCTTCTTTATCTTTTGTCACTTCTTTACTGTCATCAGTCTTCACTTCATCTTTATCAGTTTCAACTTTGACAACATTGTTTGATTCTACTTCATCTTTATTTATTTCAGAAAAAGCTTTTACTACTTTTTCATCTACTTCGTTTTTTGGTTGAGAAGAATTATTTTTATCCATTATTTACCCTCCTCTATCAATGCTTCTTGGAAAGACATTTTTACGACTAACTCAATTTCAGAAATTGGAACATCATACTTTAAAACACCTTTATAACAAATTGAGATATTTCCTGTTTCTTCCGAAACAATAATTGTAATACTATCACTAATTTCACTTATTCCCATCGCTGCACGGTGTCGTGTTCCTAAGTTATGTTTAGCATATGTTTTATCCAGCAATCCAACAGGGTAATAGGCACTCGCACAAACAATCTTTTTACCTTGAATGATTACAGCACCATCATGTAAGGCAGTCGATGGTGTAAAAATCGTTGTTAATAAATCTGAACTTAATTCAGAGTTAATTAATTTTGCTCTTGTAATAAAACTTGCCAATGAAACGTTTCGTTCAATGGTAATCAATGCTCCTACTCGGCGTGAACTCATTTCACGACAAGCCATCGTAATTTCATTAACAATCATATCTAACTCATTCACTGTTAACTTTATATTAGACTTGAAGAAAAACTGATTCTTACCAATTTGCTCAAGGGCACTTCTTATTTCAGGATGGAATATAACGATTAACGCAAATACCCCGTATGTGACTACACTATCAATTAAGTATCCTGTTGTACTTAATATAAAAACTTCGCTCACAAACTTAACAAAAATGATGATTAAAATACCTTTAATTATTAAAACCATTCTAGCATTATCTCTTGCCAGTTTTAGAAGAAAGTAAATAAACACCCAAACAATAGAAACATCTGCAACCATTCTGATGAATTGGTAGATAGAATCTAATGTTATCGTTAATTCTCCAAACATACTATTCCTCCTCTAAATCTTCTAAATCAAAAATTGTTAACAAATCTTTTGTGTCATAATCTAGATGCGCTTTATTTTCATTAACAATTTGCGCTACACGAATCGATGCTGCAGCAGCAATCGCTCCCACAATATCATCCATAAAAGTATGGCAGATTCCTTCTTGTTTCCCTAAAGTATTTAACTCATCAACAATACCTGGCTTGTTAACATCAATATCCCCAAAGTTAGTTTGTCCAATCGCACCATAAATACTCGATAAATTGATACCAAACACTTCGTCGACACCAAAAACACCAAGATCTTCCATCAAGATATCTTGGATTGGTCCTTCAAACATTTCCGCTTCACAAAGACGGTCAATTTCTGCTCCTAATTGAACCATGTGGAACGTATCTCTTAAAGAAAGCACTTTATAGACACTTTCTAAACAGTCAGACATTTTAATTGTATCTAGCCATCTAGATTGTTGCTTATAGGCAATCTCAGCAATAGACTCTACTGAAATCCCTCTTTCTTTTAGTTTACTAACATTCAGCTTCGTCATTTCTTTTCTTGAAAACAAGGTTCTACTCATATTAATCACTCCTACTTGTTCTTGATAGCTGCTTTTACAAACCCTTTAAAAATTGGACTAGGCTTCCCTGGTCTAGTTTTGAATTCTGGGTGGAACTGCCCTGCAATAAAGAACTTATGATTTGGAAGTTCAATTATTTCAGCTAATCCACTTTGTGGATTTGTCCCACTAAATACTAGTCCTGCATCTTCAAGTATTTGTTTGTATTTATTATTAAACTCATAACGATGACGATGACGCTCGCTAATTAAGTCTTCTTGATATAATTCTTTGGCCAACGACCCTTCAGTTAAAGCACAATCAAATGCTCCTAATCGCATTGTACCACCAAAATCAATTCCTAAGTATTGATCAGGTAAATAATCTATAATTGCATTCTTAGTTGTATCATCCATCTCTGATGAATGTGCGTCTTTTATTCCCGCAACATTTCTTGCATACTCAACAGTTGCAAGTTGCATTCCTAAACATATTCCAAGGAATGGTACATTTTGTGTTCTTGCATACTCGATTGCCTTTAGTTTCCCTTCTACGGCACGCGTCCCAAAACCACCAGGAACTAAAATTCCGTCACAATCGCTTAATTCTGATTCTAAATTATCATCACATAAACGTTCAGCATCAATCCACTTAATTCTTGCCTTAGTTCCTAAATCAACACCGGCATGCAGTAGTGACTCAGAAACTGATAAATAAGCATCTTCTAAAGATACATACTTCCCTACAAGACCGATTTTAACTTCATCTTGAACATTATCTAGTTTATCAACAAATGTTTCCCATTCGGTCATGTCACTTTTTCGTACATCTAACCCAAATCTTTTTAGTACTAACTCATCCATGCTTTGCTCTTGCAAGGCATGAGGTACATGATAAATTGTTTTTGCATCTAATATCTCGATTACATTTTCTTTTTTAATGTTACAGAACAATGCTAGCTTTTCCTTAGCACCTTCACTTAACTCAACTTCACTACGAACTCCAATAAAATCCGGACTAATCCCTTGTGCATTTAATGTTTTAACACTATGTTGAGTTGGTTTCGTTTTAATCTCGCCTGCAGCTTTTAAGTAAGGAACTAATGTACAGTGAACATAAATCGTATTCTCAATTCCAACTTGTCTTCTAACTTGCCTAATTGCCTCTATAAATGGAATAGATTCAATATCACCTACTGTTCCACCTACTTCTGTGATGACGATATCTGCGTTAGATTCTTTCCCTGCATCATATACTTTCTGAATGATTTCATTAGTAACGTGCGGAATAACTTGAACAGTACTTCCTAAGTACTCACCTTTTCTCTCTTTTGTTAGAACTGATGAGTATATTCTTCCCGTAGTAATATTTGAAGACTTTAAAAGATTAACATCTGTAAACCTTTCGTAGTGTCCTAAGTCTAAGTCTGTCTCTGCCCCATCTTCAGTCACGAAAACCTCTCCATGTTGATATGGACTCATCGTTCCTGGATCAATATTAATATACGGATCAAATTTTTGCATGAAAACATTATATCCTCTTGCTTTTAGTAGCCTTCCCAGACTTGCAGCTGTAATTCCCTTACCTAAGCTTGAAACTACACCTCCTGTTACAAATATGTACTTCGTCATCATTTATCTCCTTCTTATATACAAAATAAAGGCTTCCCCTAAGGAAAGCCCTGAATCTTTTTAGTGCTCTATATTATTATATATAATTATACCTAATAATATCAAGATGTAACCACTAATTAACACCTTAAAATTACATAAAACCGTTTACATTTGATGTATACAATTTATAGTATTCACCTTTAGCTTCCATAAGTTGATTGTGATTACCATTTTCAATGATTCCTTCATCACCTAAAACAATGATATTATCACAATTTTGTATCGTTGTTAACCTATGAGCAACAATTAAACTTGTTCTTCCCTTACTAAGATTTTCAATTGATTTTTGAATTAACATCTCCGTTTTATTATCCAGAGCGCTAGTCGCTTCATCTAAAACTAAGATTGGGGCATTCTTCAAGAAGATACGCGCAAGCGATATTCTTTGTTTTTGTCCACCACTTAATTTAATTCCTCTTTCACCAACTTCAGTATCGTAATTATTTTCAAGTGTCATGATAAAGTCATGAATTTCTGCATTTTTAGCAGCGTCAATCACTTCTTCTCTACTAGCACCAGGACGACCATACATTATATTTTCGAGAATAGTTCCAAAGAAAATATGAGCATCTTGTTGGATATAAGCAATATTTTTCCTTAAATCTTTTTTCCTTAAATCTCTAATATTAACATCATCAAGCAATACACTACCTTCATTAACATCATAAAAACGCGGCAATAGCTTTGCTAATGTTGATTTTCCTACACCAGTCTTTCCAACCAATGCTACACTTTGCCCGGCTTTAATCTCTAAGTTAAAATCAGTAAGTACTTTTTCATTACTGTCACCATAACTAAAACTAATGTCTTTAAACTCTATTTTCCCTATAGCATCTTTAATTGCTGTTGAACCGTCCTCTAAATCATTAGATGTATTCATCATGTTAAAGAAACGTTCAAAGCCACTATAACCTCGTTGAAACTGATCAAAGAAACCGATTAATCTTCTCACAGGTTGCATAAAGACATTTGTTAACATGATAAAGGCAACTAGCTCACCCATTGTAAAATTATCTTGAGCGACCATAATACCACCCAAGATCATAACAGTTAGCGTTAGCAACTTCATCATCAGTTGCATCATTGAGTGAAAAACACCCATTTCGTAATATGCTTCATGCCAACTTTCCTGATAGTCAGCATTTGACCTAGCAAACTTATCCATTTCATAACCTTCGTTAGTAAACGCTTTAGTCAATCTGATTCCTGATAGCGAATTTTCAATTGAACCATTTAATTCTGCATGAAATGAACGCGTTTTTCTGAATGCATTTCGCATCCTCTTCCTTCTAAACAACGTAAAAATTATCATTACTACAACAATTAAGAAGATAACTAACGTTAACTCAACAGATCTTTGAATCATCAAAATTAACGATCCAAACAGCATTAAAAATGAGATGAACAAATCCTCCGGACCATGATGAGCAAACTCTGCAATGTCTCTTAAATCTCCCACAAGGCGACTCATCAAGTATCCCACTTTAGTATTTGAGTAAAACTCTGGGCTCATTTTTTGAAAATGCTCAAATAAATCATTTCTCATATCATGTTCAACACGAGTTCCCATCACATGACCCCAATAACTCATCACAAATGTCGCAGCAATTCTCACCAGATAGATTCCTAAAAATACCCCACCCATGATCAGAATCATTCTGATATTTCCATTAGGTATAAAGTCATCAATAATGCGTTGACTATATGTTGGTAAAATTAGATCTAATATAGCAACAAGAGTTGCAGCAAGTAAATCCACAATGAATAAAAACATATGATTCTTGTAATACGATATAAACTTTTTAACCATAACATAACCTCCATGAATGTTATTATATCTTTTTTCAAATAAAAAAACTACTTTTCAGCAGTTAATTTAAGTTCTTTCCGGTAACATCGTAGTCATCATAACCGGTAGCAAAAATCCCATAAAGACATTTAATGCAATAGCCGACCCAACACTGAAGACTATCGCAAACAAACGAGGTCCTTTATCAAAGTTTTTGGCTACATTATATGCTACAAATAACGCGTACAGTCCCCCCAAACTTCTCAGGGTATAATTTATGATCATTGCGAGTTGTTGGTCAGTTAAATCACCCGCTATCATAGGTAAGATATAGTTCAAAACTAATAAGAATGCCATTGAGACTATAAAGAACACAATACAATGGGCAAAAAACAAAATGACTGCCCCTAGGCTATTTCTTCTGCTATTAAAATCAAAGATACTTCTCATATTATTTCCTCTTCACTTTCTTTCCACTAATGTGATCAATTTCTATCTTGACTACTTCTGTCACTTTAAAACTACCTGCTAACTCTTTTGCAAAGTTTGCAATAAACTTTCCAACATAACGTTTTGATAAGTTGTACAAAACTTCTTTTCTTAATTGATCATCTTCAACAATAGAAGCACGACCATAGACAATAACACTTTTGTAATCAGTTGCATATTTGCTTTGAAGAATCTCAATATCAGATGTACAAATAAATGATACTTTGTTATTTGCTTTTAAGTTATCTAGTTTATGTCCTTTTTTTGCACAATGAAAGTAGAGGGCTTCCCCATCATAATAATGATTTACACACACTGGGTGTGGGTACCCATTGTCTATACTGATTGTCGATAAGATCCCTTCATCACAACGCTCCAAAAGTTCTTTCGCCTCAGCTAAGTCCATCTCTCGATCTTTTCTACGCATTTCTCTAAACATTAGTTTCACCTCTTTATATATAATAACAACTGTCATTCTCCCATTCAATCTTTAATCTACTTTTTCCCTGATTTGATATGTTGTGTATAAACACCTATAATAAAAGAGACCACATAAAGGAGGAATGAGATGGATTATCGTCAAGATTCTTTAAAAAGGGCTGCAGAACTCAAACAATCTGTACAAGAATATTTGAACGAGAAAGAAATATTAAAAAGCGGAATTATTAATCAGGAAAAAATTAAGGTGCAAAAGAAAAAGATTTTAAATTTACTCAATGCTAGTGAAACCGATTGGGAAGACTACCACTGGCAAATAAGGTCTAGAGTTAGTCAAATTGATATTTTGAAACAAGTCATTAATCTTACTCAGAAGGAGATCGATGACATAATAGAAGTTGAAAAGAGATTTAGATGGGCAATCTCACCTTACTATTTAAGTTTGATTGATCCAGAAGAAAAGTTTGATCCAATAAAAATGTTAGCTGTACCAACAGGAGCAGAGAACATCCTAGAGGGTAAAAGTGATCCCATGAATGAAAAAGGGACAAACCCTGCCGGATCAATAACCAGGAGATATCCTGATCGATTGATCATAAATGTTACGAATATGTGTGCTATGTATTGCAGACATTGCCAGAGAAGAAGAAATATTGGAGAAACTGATAGAATGCAAGATGATAAACTCATAGCTGAGTCTATCGAATATATTAGAAATAATCCTGAAATTAGGGATGTGTTGTTAACAGGAGGAGATCCGTTATTACTCAGTGATCAACAACTTGAAAAAATCATCAAAGAGTTGCGAGAAATTAATCATGTAGAGATTATCCGTATTGGATCACGAACTCCAGTTACAATGCCACAAAGAATTACTTCTGACTTAACAGATATGTTAAAAAAATATCATCCTATATATTTGAATACCCATTTTAATCACCCTCAAGAAATAACACTTGAGGCCAAAGAAGCGTGTGAGCGTCTCAGCAATGTTGGGATAATCCTCGGAAATCAAGCAGTACTGCTTAATGGAATAAATAACGACAAACATGTTATGAAGTTTATGAATCAGGAACTACTTAAAATTAGGGTAAGACCGTATTATATTTTCCAAGCAAAACACGTTAAGGGGACAGAACATTTTGTCACATCTATTGATGATGGATTGGAAATCATGGAATATCTTCGCGGATATACATCTGGCTTAGCAATTCCAAACTATATTGTAAATGCACCTGGTGGAAATGGTAAAACTCCACTGCTACCGCAATATTTGATTTCTAGAGGAAAGAACACAATCAAAATTCGAACATGGGAAGGAAAGATTTTTGATATCGAAAATCGACCAACACCAAAATTATTTGATTAAAAGAAAAACCAGCTAATAATAAGCTGGTTTTTGACTTTTATTAATCACTTAATTTATGAACAAATAGCCCACTTCTTAATTTTGGTTCAAACCAAGTTGATTTAGCAGGCATGATTTCACCAGCATCAGCAACATTCATAATGTCTGACATTCTTACTGGATGTAATGCGATAGCTAACTCAAAATCACCATTATCTACAACTCTTTCTAACTCTTCTAATCCACGGATACCTCCAACGAAATGAATACGTTTAGATTTTCTAGGATCTTCAATTCCAAGTAACGGTTGTAAAATATTGTTTTGGCAGATTGCAGCATCTAAAGAGTTTACAGGATGCATAGCGTCAAACGACCCTTCTTTAGCTGTTAATTTATACCATTGTTTATCTAAATATAAACCGAAGTTATGTTTAGCTTCTGGATGATACTTAGCATCTACAGTTTCTAAGTCAAAACTTTCTTTAATTTCAGCTAAGAACTCATCTTTAGTTCTTCCATTTAAGTCTCTGATTACACGATTATAATCCATGATGTATAAATGACTTTCAGGGAAGATAACACTCATGAAGAAGTTGAACTCTTCATTTCCTGTAAAGTTTGGATTTTCCTCACGACGTTTTAAACCTACTTTTACACTTGATGCACTTCTGTGGTGTCCATCAGCAATATATAGGTAATCGATTGAAGCAAACGTTTCTTGGATCACTTTATTAACTTCCATATCAGTCACAACCCATACGATATGTGAAATTCCATCTTCACTAACAAAATCATATACTGGGTCAGCTTGTGTTTGCTCTTCTAAGATTTTTGCTAACACATCATTGTCTCGATAAGTCAAGAAAATCGGAGCAGTATTTGCATCACAATTATCAAAGTTATTGATGCGATCTTGCTCTTTAGCAGGTAACGTAAATTCGTGTTTTTTGATGATATCATTCATGTAATCATCAATTGATGTACAACCTACAAAACCAGTTTGAGGTCTTCCATCCATGATTTGACGATAGATATAATACATTGGTACCTCATCTTGAGCCATGTATCCTTCTTGTTCAAATTTTTCTAAGTTCTCACGTGCTTTTGCATATACTGATGCGTCATATTGACTCACTTCAGCGTCAACATCCATTTCAGAACGGACGATGTGTAAGAAACTTAAATCGTTTCCTTTCGCCATCTCTTTTGCTTCTTCACGGTTCATTACATCATACGGTAAACTTGCAACTTTATCAGCTACATCTTTATTAGGTCTTAATGCCTTAAATGGTCTTACAATTGCCATACTTTCCTCCTATATACACTCTTCGATAACCGAAATAGTTTCTAAACCAATACGGTCTTGAGCTTCGTTTGTACTACCACCAATATGTGGAGTTAATGAAATTTTATCATGCGTATAAATACGTGCATTTTTTGTTGGTTCTTCTTCAAACACATCTAATGCAGCTCCGGCTACTTTACCAGAATCTAATGCGTTTAATAATGCCGATTCACTAACCACACCACCACGAGCAGTATGAATTAAGTAAACACCATCTTTCATTTTTGCAAACGCCGCTTCATCAATCACAGCACCTACTTGCTTGTTAAATGGAATGTGTAAACTGATGTAATCAGCACTTGCTAACAACTCATCAAATTCAAGATAATTACATTCAGGCATTAAATCACTTGCTCCTGCCATATCGTAATAATTAACACTCATTCCTAATGCTAAAGCACGCTTAGCAACTTCTCTTGAAATACGTCCAAAACCGATTAATCCTAACGTTTTACCGTTGATTTCAGTTCCTTTGTATTGTTTTTTGTTCCATTCGCCATTTCTCATAGTTACATTTGCAATATGAATGTGACGAGCTAATGTAAACATAGAACCAATTGCTAATTCTGCAACTGATGCACTACTTGAGTTAGGTGTATTTCTTACGATAAATCCTTTGCTTTCAGCATACATCACATCAATGTTATCAACACCAACACCCGCACGAATAATCAATTTTAATTTTGAATCAACTACTTTGTCGATTAATGTTTCTCTAATTTTAGTAGCAGAACGTACAACGATACAATCTACTTCACGTAAACGATTTACTAGTTCATCACCTTCGTAATGATGAGTGTCTACTTCGTAACCTTTTTCTTCTAAGATCGCTTTTGCACTTGCTGCAATTCCGTCATTAGCTAAAATAATTTTTGCCATATTAAAGTCCCCAAATCTCTTCGATTTCTTTTAATAATGCCAATAAGTCTTCTGTTTTACGATCAGCCATATGAGCGATACGGAATGCTTTTTCTTTTAAGTCTCCGTAACCATTACTGATTGTATAACCACGTGTAGCTAACTCTTTGTTTAAATCTGCAACTGAGTTACCTAAAGTGTTTTTAATACAAGTTACTGTATTTGATGCATAAGCTTCATCAGCATATAATTCAAAGTGCTTCTTAGCCCATTCTCTAACGATATTAGCTTGTTCTGTGTGTTTGTTGAAACGGTTATCTAGACCTTCCTCATTTAAAATCTTATCTAATTGGTAAGATAATGCCCACATATGTGGTGTAGAAGGTGTAGACGGATATTGATCAGCTTTAACAGCTTTATCATAAACACCAACTAAATCAAAATACCAACCTCTAAACTCTACAGTTTTTGCTTTATTATAAGCTCTTTCACTTACACTAGCTAAAGCTAAACCTGGTGGTAATCCTAAACATTTTTGTGTTGAAGAAACACAGAAATCAATATTGCATTTATCAATTTCAATTTTAGCTCCACCTAAACTTGATACTGTATCTACTAAGAATAAAACATCTGGATATTTAGCCACAACTTGACCAATCTCATAAACTGGGTTCATGATTCCTGATGATGTTTCATTGTGAGTAACTGTCACAACATCATATTTACCTGTTGCTAGTGCTTCCTCTACCATTTCTGGTGTTGTTGGATGTCCAGCTTCACTCTTAAAATGATCAGCAGCAATGTTGTTCGCAACTGCCATTTTATACCATCTATCACCAAAAGCACCTACACTAAATACTGCAGCACGCTTTTTAGTTAATGAGCGAATCCCCATCTCCATAAGTCCACTTCCTGATGAAGTAGATAAGATAACAACGTTATCTGTATACATTAACTTTTTTAATCCATCTGTACAAGATTTTTGTACTTCACTAGCTGTTTTTGAACGGTGTCCAATTTGCGTAGTTGCTAATTTGTCTAATACATCCTGGCTCACATCAACTGGTCCAGGAATGAATAATTTTGGATACATTTTAATTCCTCCTATTTTTTTGTAATAAAGTTTATTTCTTCACGTGTATTATATCAAAGTTGTATTTAGAAATACACCTTTTTGGGGTATATTAAGATACTTTTAATCTTTTAACATTTGCTTTATAATAAGATATAATTAACAAATAAATTCTTTATGGATTATAAGAAAAATTAATGAAAAGGGCTGATAATCATGAAAAAATTTCTAATGTATTTGACAATTATTTTCATTATCATATTTGCATATAGTCTTGCCGATGTCGATGATATCATTTATCCTCCAACAGTTGAGGTTGATACCTTCAATTATCCCAAGACAGTCAATACTTTAGTTATTCTAATGGAGTTTAGTGATGTTTCATTACAAACTGAACCAAATGATTGGTATGATACTTTCTTTGGTGACAAAGAGAGCCTCAAACATTATTACCTTGAAAATAGTAATCACTTACTTAAAGTCGAACCAGCTTTTGATGGGGTTTACAAAATGAAAATCAATAAGAAACACCCCAAGTTTTCGTCTTCTAGCAACTTAGAAAACTTACAAGAATATTATCAGTTTGCACTCACTCAACTAGATCATGAAATAGACTATGCATCTTTTGATCAAAACGAGGATGGGTTCACAACTTCTGATGAGCTTGCTATCATTATTGTTATGGCCGGATATGAAGATTTCGAAGAAGATGAGAAGTATGTCACGTCTGGTGCATTTAGTGAAAATGAGTTTATAACATTGGATGAAACTGAACTCAGTAATGTCATGATTGTTGGCGAGATAACTAAGGAATACGATGAAAAGATACAAACTACAATAGGTGTGTTTTGTCATGAGTTCGGTCACGCCTTAGGCTTACCTGACTTGTATGATACGGATTACTCCAGTCAAGGGTTAGGCATTCACTCATTGATGGCTGCAGGAACCGATAATAGAGGATATGGGCAATACTTTGGTCAATCGCCAGCACCTCTCTCAGCATGGAGTAAGGAGTACTTAGGGATAGTACAGCCTAGAGTCATTGAAAAACCAGGGACTTATACGATTGCAAGCCGCATCAATGATGCTGAGGCTGTATATAAAATTGATAATGGTGATAGCTATTACCTACTTGAATATGCTACTTTCAAAGGCTACGGAAAAGGACTAGATGAACTTTTATTAAATGAGGGATTAGTTATTCTTGAAATAGATCCTAATTCACTCTCAAGTGAAAAAATGTATTACAATGAGGTTAACCTCGACGAAAGAAACTATGGAGTCAGGTTAGTTGAAGCTGAAGGTGAAGATTCACTACTCCAGCATGACTTTGATTATCTTCGCGAGGATTATGATCATTACTTCAGCAAAGAAGGAATTAATGAGGTTATACTAGAAAACGGCTTCAAAATAACCGTTACAGAGCAAAGCAGAAATAACATTGTCATCCAAGTCTCAAACTAAAAAGAAGCTATTAATTAGCTTCTTTTGTTCTGACAAAAACATAGATTGAAACAACCATTAAACAAATCCCAGCACCGATAAACAGCACAATAGGATTAAATCCATAAACGTATCCTAAAAATAGTGGTCCAATAAAATTACCTGCAAACTCAAAAGATTTTCTCAAACCGAGAATCGTTCCCTGGTTACCTTCAAACTTTTTCGAAATGATCGATTGATGAATCGGTTCAAAGAAGGCCTTTGAGAAAATAAACAGTAAATAAAAGCTATAGAGTGCAAACATCAAATCATCTTGTATAAACGTAATGACAACAAAAAACCCACTAAAGAAAGTTGCAAAGAGCAATAGTGTTCGGTCTTTAAACAATTTCGTTACCAATGGAAGAACAACGACAGTTGTAAAAATGGTAACTAACCCAGTAACACCAATAAATGACCCCAACTCCGTTGTTGAGTATCCATTGTCACTGATATATACATCTAAAAATTTCGTTACCCCAACGAAACTAATCGTTGTAAAGATTAATGAGAATAACAAAGTTCTTAACTCAACATTCTTGATAATTTCTGTTACACTTACTCCAATTTTATTTTTAGACCTGCTCGTTTGTCCCTTTGGTAACACCAAATAGATGACAGCAGCGAAAACAACTGACAAGAGCGCCTGTAGTTTAAAGGTATCTATCACCCCTAGTCTAAAGGGTTCGCCTACAAAACCACTAACGTAATAACCAATCGATGATCCTAGCATGATTAATCCACTATATATACTTAAACCCTTTGTTCTTTCCTCTACCGTTGTATAATCTGTAACAAGTGCAACTGATGCTACAATAACTCCATTGCTAAAGAGTCCTGCCAATAATCTGGCAATTAAAAGTGTTTGTCCACTCGAAAATGTCACAAACAAGAACTGAGCAACACCGTACCCTAAAAAACCAATTGAATAGACCATTCGTCTTGATTTATTATCTGATACCCTTCCCCAAATTGGTCCCATGATAAAGTGACCTAAACTCATAGCAGAAAAGAAGTAACCAAACCAAAACTTTTCAACTCCTAATATTTCAATATACTTGGGGGTTACTGCATGACCCAAGTTTAAAATGATCCCATTTATAAAAGTTAGCAAATAAACAAGATATATCGTTTTATTTTTCATAATTCACCTCTAAAGGGATTATACACTAATCTTGTTCAAAATAAAAAGATGTAGCAATAAATACTACATCTTAAAGTTTATTTACTCGGTTTACCTAATAAGGCAAACATGTTTTTCTTGTAATCTTCAACCCCTGGTTGATTGAATGGATTCACCTCTAACAACACTGAACTCATTGCACATGATTTCATGAAGAAGTAAACCATATATCCAAACATTGTCGCATCAACATCTGGCATATTTAAGATAATGTTTGGAACTCCACCATCGACGTGAGCTTGTAATGTTCCAAGGAAAGCCTTTTCATTTACTTCCGACACAGTCTTACCTACCAAATAGTTCAACCCATCTAAGTTTCTTTCATCAGCTTTAACGTCAATATCTTCAACAACAGATGTTAAATTGAATACTGTCTCAATCATATGACGTGGTCCATCTTGAATATATTGACCTAATGAATGTAAATCAGTTGAGAAATTACATGAAGCGATAAACAAACCTTGTCCATCTTTCCCTTCACTCTCCATATAAAGTTGTTTTTGCCACTCAAAGAACATTCTTAGCTTAGGTTCATAACCAGCTACTACCTCAATACTTTTCTCATTATTATAGAATATATCTCTAATTACAGCATACTCATAAGCTGTATTCTCACTTAACTCTTTTGAAGTATCTACATAGGCTTGTTTTGCTCCATCGATTACTTTTCTAATATCAATTCCTGCAACAGCCATAGGTACTAACCCAACTGGAGTTAATACTGAATAGCGTCCACCAACATTTTTTGGGATTTCATAAGTTTCGTATCCCATGATGTCACTTAATCCTCTTAATGCACCATCTTTAGGGTCTGTTGTTGCAACTATTCTTTCTGAAGCTGCTTCACCATATTTCTCTTCAAGCATTTCTTTAAAGATTCTAAATGCCAAAGCTGGCTCTAAAGTAGTACCAGACTTTGAAATAACATTGATGCTAAAGTCTTTGTCAGCTAAGTAACGCTTCAACTCTGCAATATATTGACTTGAGATATTTTGCCCTGCAAAGATTACTTTAGTATCTTGTTCTTTAAAGTATCCATTTAACATTTCGATTGCAGCAGCTGCCCCAAGATAAGACCCACCAATACCAATAACTAATAGTACATCTGAATTCTCTCTAACTCTTTTTGCTGTTGCTTCAACTTTAGTTAAAAACTCTTCTGTTACTTCATTTGGAAGATTTAACCATCCTGTCCAATCTCCATGTAACTCTTTTGCATGTAACTTTGCATTAATCTCATTTACTTTACTGTCGTAGCTAGATACTTGACTAGTAAACTTACTATCTACATTGTTCAAATCAATTTTAATCATATTTTTTCTACCCTTTCTAATACATCCTTTTTAACTTGCTCTAATAATTCTAATCCGTTTTCTTTTGAATTTCCCTTTACTTCAAAATAAACTTTTAACTTTGGCTCAGTACCACTTGGCCTTAACACAAACCAACTTCCATCTTCCAAAGTGAATTTTAATACGTTAGATTTTGGTAAAGTTAATGCTTTTACTTCACCATTTTTCTCAATTATTGAGTTTAAATAATCTTCTTTTATCGATACATTTAAACCATTAACACTATCGATTTTTTCTTCTCTAAATGTTGAAAGAATTCGTTTAATTCTTTCTTCACCAGCTTTACCTTCTAACTTAATGTTAACCGTTTCACTTGTATAGTAACCATAAGTCGCATAAATTTCTTCTAACTTATCTAGCAAACTTATTCCTTGATTAAAGTAATAAGCCGCAGCTTCACTAGCTAAGATAATCGCTTGCAAAGAATCTTTATCACGAACAAAATCTTTGATTACATACCCATATGACTCTTCATACCCAAACACAAATTCCTTTTCAGTGTCCTCAATTAAGTAGGCTTGTTCTCCAATAAACTTGAAACCTGTTAATGTTTGAACATTTTCCATACCAAAATTGAATCCGATACTTCTTCCTAATGAACTCGTTACAATTGTATCATAGATTACACCATGCTTAGGCAGTGTAGAGAACTCCTGTCTTGTTGTTAAGATATAATTAATTAAAAGTGCTCCTGTCTCATTACCTGTTAATAAAACGTAATCATCACCATTTTTTACTGCAATACCTAATCGATCTGCGTCAGGGTCTGTGGCAATTATTAAATCTCCACCATTTTCATTTGCAAACTCGATAGCGACTTTAAATGCTTCTTTGTCTTCTGGATTAGGACTGTTTACTGTTGTAAAATCAGGATCTGGAACCATCTGTGATGCTACACACTGATAATTATAACCAAACTCGTTTAAGACACGTTCTCCAAGTACAGCACTCGTTCCATGTAGTGGTGTGAATACAATCTTCATTTTCGATGCATCAACATCTTTGCGCAGTCTAATTTCTTTTAACTTTTCCATATAAGCATTGTCAATTTCTTCACCAATATAAGTAATTAGTGAGTCACAGTCTTGACCTAACTCAAATGTAAAAACATCATCTACTTCTGATACATAATTAATCACTATTTCTCCCATTGCCGGAACGTACTGGCAACCGCGAGAATCATATATTTTATACCCATTGTATTCACTAGGGTTATGTGATGCTGTAATCACAATACCACCAGCAGCATCTAAATGTCGAACTGCAAATGATAGTTCTGGTGTTGGTTTTAATGTATCAAATAGATAAGTTTTAATTCCTTTTGTTGCTAGTACACAAGCACTGTGATAAGCAAACTCCTTTGACATATGGCGATTATCGTGAGCAATCACAACACCTTTACTTTTAGCATCTTCTTCATGTGTTAATAAATACTTAGCAAATCCTAAATTCGCTTTCGTAACAGTGTATTGGTTCATACGGTTAATTCCAGGTCCAACAACACCTCGCATTCCAGCAGTTCCAAACTGAATCTCTTTGTAGAATGCATCTTCCTTTTCATCTTCACTCATTTGTTTTAACTGAACCTTTAATGATTCTTCAAGTCCCTCAAATTGAAGCCATTTTTGATATTCGTTTAAATAAGACATGATTTCCTCCTTACAATTATACGTTTTTCTAATACATCTCTTGCAAATTCACATTATGTGAATCTATCCCCCTAATTATCGTTGTGTATATCTTGTTGTTTTTATAATAAATAATCATACCTATTATACCTTAAAGTAGGTCAAAAAAAAAGGATAGGTCAAGTAAAACAACCTACCTAAACATCGTATAGATGAACCTGAAACTAATGATGCATAAAACAACATTAATTAATGAAAACATAATGCCACCTCCTTGTAAATTATTATTAACTTACCTGAGGTTAAATCCTTTTAAAAATAAAAAAAAGCCATACGACTTTATTTAAATGGTGGACCCTGCAGGACTCGAACCTGCGACTGCCCGGTTATGAGCCGGGAGCTCTAACCAGCTGAGCTAAGGGTCCAACTGATTGCTTATTAATAATAGCAAATTTACACAAATCTTGCAACACTAAATAAAAAAAAATCAAACCTTCCGGTCTGACTTCTTATTGAATAATGTAATCAGTGTGATAACACTTAGTAAAGTTTATATTTTCTGGTGCAGAAAGGCGTTCATAAGTTGCCCTTTTTGCCTTCGTTTCATCTGTATCTTTACCAATAAGAGCTCCAATACCTGATCTAACTCCATACTCTTTACCTGTAGGAGCAACTGATGCAAATTCAGCATTTACATATTCTAAGATAGAATCACATAAATCAATCGGTGCATCTGGATCAATTAACTCTCTTCTTGTTTTTTCACGTACTGCCGTAATTGTAGCTGCTTTAATCAAATGTTCATAAGATGATACATATGTTGTTTTAGCTGCAAACTCTTCTGCCTTTGTTTCTTCATTTACTTCAAAAATTAATGAGTATTGGAATCTAACATATACATCTTCGTACTCACTAATATTCGTTGTTAATCCAGTTCCGCTATAAACAACTTCAATCGGTACATAGTCAGGTGCACTAGCTGGCATCAAAACCATCACATAAAATGCTCCAAATCCTAAACCACCTAATACAACTAAAATAGCAACGATCATAATTACAAGTTTCATTGGACTTCCGCCACTTTTACCATTGTTTGAGCCTGAATTTGGCCCCTCATCTAATATTTCATCTATACCTATATTATCTTGTACCATATTAGAATCCTCCTATGCGATATTTAATCAAAACACTAACGCGTCTATTTAATCTCATGTTTTCTTCTGTATCATTTGGGGCTATTGGTTCATTGGCTCCTAGCGCCTTAATTGAAATCAACCCTTCTTCAACACCATTATCCATCATAAATAAGGCCACCGAAAGTGATCTTGCAGATGCTAAGTGGAAATAGGTTGGATACTCATCAATCAAAAAACTCCTAGCAGTATGCCCCTCAATCACAACATCTCTATCAAGTGTTACAAGTACCTCAGCAATTCGCTCTAACACACCTTTGAAATCATCTTTTAAGACGTCAGAATTTCCTGCAAACAAAGTCGTTGTGTTAATATCAACACGAACACTTAATCCATCTGTAGTAATCGTTACTTCATCATCTAAACCAAACTCTTCTTTTATTTTTTCGAATTCTTCCGTTATTTTATACTTCTCTTTATCTCTTTTTTCTATAACAGTAGTTAATGGAAACTCTACAACTGAGTTTGCAGCACCATCAACGTTTTCAACAACACCATTTGTTCCTGAACCATTTAAAGCTGAACTAAGAGATAATGCTATCTTTCTAAATGTTTCTTCATTCACACTAGAGAACGCATATAATAATACGAAGAAGGCAAACAGTAATGTTACAAGGTCAGCATATGTTGTAATCCAACCTCCACCTTCACCAGAAGATTCTTTTTTCTTCTTAGCCATTACTTACTATTCTCCTCTTTGAATTTTTCAATTTGACTCGGAGAAAGATAGCCTAATAATTTATCTTCGATGTTACGTGGGTTTTCACCAGATTGTATCAATAAGATACCCTTAATTATAAACTCACGGTACATTATTTCTTCATTGCTCATTGCTGATACTTTTTTACCAATTGGATCAGTTACCCCATTTGCAAACAACGATCCATAAAATGTTGTAATCAATGCTGCAGCCATCCCTGAACCTAATGCAGCAGAGTCACTAAGATCTGATAACATGATGATTAACCCAATTAAAGTCCCAATCATACCAAACGCTGGTAAGTATGCAGTATACAAGTTAAATGTATCTGCCACACCACTATGTCTTTCAGCCATCATCTCTATTTTTAACTCAAGTGATTGAACAATTGCTTCACTTTCTTCACCATCGGTTAACATTTGTAATCCTCCTGCTAAGAAAGGATCTTCAATATTTTCAATTTCTTCTTCCAAAATCAAGAATCCCGATTTCCTTACTAGACCACCTAATCTAACAAATTCTGAAATCATGTTTGAGTAATTGATGTCGTTTTTCTTTAGGGCTGTTGCAAACCCTGTTTTAATGTTCGTTATTGCAGCACCAGATTGTGCAGCAACTAAACTTGTCAGACCACCACCAACTACAATTACCAATGACGGTATATTTATGAACTGTCCAAAAGATCCTCCTGAACCCAAAATCCCATAGACTACCATCCCAAAAACTGCTAGTAGTCCAATAAGACTCATCGTATCGCTAGGCTTCTTCATCTGTTATCACCTCTGTTAAAATTTTCATAATTTCTTGTCGATACTTCAAGATTTTTTGGCATACTTCATCAGCTGTTTCTCTAACAACAATATTTTTATTAGTCGTCATTACTAAAACAGTATTTGGCCTTTGAGTTATTTTCTCAATTAAATCTGGATTAATATATATAATCTCTGAATTAAGTGTTGTAACCTTTATCATAACCATACCCCATTTCAATCACTATGTATCTATCCCTTTAATTATAATATAATTATTTCTTCTATTCCATCAAATTAAGTAATTATAACTTCATAATTACTCTTGATTGCTAATAATCTCATCTAATATTTCCATGTATTTTGCTTTTGTTCCAAAATACGATACTAACTTATCATTTTCAAGATATGTTGTATAGTTTTCTCTTAGAACTTCAACATCATCAACAAAGCTACTTTGATATAATTCCGACATATACTTATACTCATAACGTGTATAGGCAATATAGTTCGTATTAACATTTACGATGACATTTGGTGCATTAACTAAAACCATATCAACATCACCACATCCAAGAACTCGACTTTCAGAATCGAGGTAAACATTATCCATCGATGTTTGACATGCAAGATTAATAAACAAATCATCTGCTACTCCTTTGTTATCAAGGTGTAACGCTTTAATTCTTGAGCCATCGCCAACTAAACTTAACTTTATATTGGATGTTACGTTAATTTCACTAAAAATTCCTTCAAATTTGTAATAGGGTTGCTTATCTGAACTCAAATTAACCTCACTTACAAATGAGTGATACGTTGAATTGTCAGTAACAAACAAACCACCTTCAAGTGAGTTCAGCGTCTTCACTTTAGTCTCACCTTCTGCTATCAAATGTAAATCATAAATTAACTCTTCAACAATCACTGTTTCAATTTTACTATTTACAAGCACCACTTCTGATGGCCTTACATTTTGAATACACACGTTTTTACTTGTTGATAAGTCATTTATTACAAGCCTATCATTTGATGAAGCAACAATAATGACATCTACGTCTAGGGATTGATCAAATGTTGTTGATTCATCAACTTTTAGTGAGTTATTTATATCACATACAGATTGATCAACTTGGACACCACCTATATAAGTTTGATAATACCCAAATGCTACTAGTTCAAAAAGAGTTATGAATATAACGATTATTGCTACTTTAACCACCTTACGCTCTCTGGCAAGTTCGCTCACAATCTTTTTCGCTTTATATCTTCTAATCTTCTTCAATTGCTCCTCGGGTTTTATCCCATTATCAAAAAACAAAGGATCTGATAATTGTGTACGTCCACCTTTACCCTTTTCCTCTGATTTTATTTTTACTTCTTCACTTTTTACATCATTCAAAGCTCTTTCTTTTGACATAAAAATCCTTTCAACTCTTACTAATTCTTTCTTTTAAAAGAACTGAAAAATCCTTTTTTCTCAACAGGTTTTTCAATTTTTTTCTTCGGTACAACATCTGTTTTAACTTTATAAAATTCTTGTTTCGTTTTATCTTCGATAAACTCTTTTCGATACAATGATTGTGTCTCTGTTTTTATATCACTTGTATCATCGTTTTTCTTAGATGAACTCTCCTTCGACTTTTTTGTCTTATCTCTTTCAACTACATTTGTACTGTCATTTGTATGCTTTGTCGACTTGATAACACGTAACTTTGGAGAATAGACTTCAACATTTGATTCCTCATTTTTCAGTTTGTTTTCAATTTCTTCGATTACTTTTTCATCATGTTTTGTTTTACTTTTCTTTGGTTTTCTAATGTTAATTGAAGTTAAATTCGACATAATGACCTCCTATAGTATTGTTAATTTTTATTATATCACAGTGATAATTACAAATTAAAACAAATAGCTACTAATCACGATTTTCTACACTAACTCTGTAAAGAATGTGTGAAAACTTTGATTCGAGGTGGTTAAAATGTTTTTGATCATACTCAACTAGTACACATGTTGATGGACCCGAACTTTTATAGATATCTAAATCACACGTCATAGCTCCGTCAAACGAGTTTTCAAACTCCCACTTAATCCCTTTTGATCCAACTGGCACCACGCGACTAATGTATGGTAGCGTTAATAGTTCTTCTACATCACTTAAAGAAACAATATAGTCACTTTCTTTTGTCACTTCATTTCCAACAAGTGGTTTTCCAATTACACAATAGGAATCATAACGTCGATTACTTGAAACATTCCTTCTTGCGATCACTTGAGTCGTGATAGCGGATTGTACTAAATCAAAATTAGACTCAGTACTTCCATTAATTTCAATCGGATACGATAACTCTGAGACTGCTTTATTTAGTCCTTCAATCAACTTGGGTAAAGCACTCTCTCCACAAAAGTTTGACAAGGTAATGATGATCGGTATTGCATCGCCACACATCGCCTCCATCAAAACAGTTCTTGCACCGTAATAACTCACAACATCATATGGAGCCTTAACAAAATCAGCCGGCTTTTCACCAACGCCTCCAATATTATCTATTGCCATCACTAACTCAATACCTTCAATCGTTATACTAGAATAGTCTTTTTTCATCATACACCTCTACAAAAATAGGATAGAAGCCAATAAAAGCACTTCCGTCAACTCAAGGAAGGCTCCGATAATATCACCGGTAATCCCTCTAAACTGCTTGATGGCAAAATGACGATACCAGATCATCATAACAAAGCCAACACTTCCTAATATAAGCAAATTAACCCCGATAAAATGTCCTATCAACACGGTTATGGCCATATATAACGCAAAAATCACCAAATCATACTGTTTAATTACCCCTTTATATAAGGATGCAATACCTTCTTCAAGTGCATAAGGGCATATATAAAGCATAACTGCTTGATACACTCTAGAGATTATTGGTACAAAAATGATGTAGTACTTAAAATCTGCAATACCAACTAAGTCGTAGACAACAGAAATCTTGAACATCATTAAAACAAAGAAACCTACAACCGCAAAGGCACCCACTCTTGAATCCTTCATTATCTCATGTTTACGATCTATATCTCGTCTTGAAAAATGAGCGTCACAGGTATCCATTAACGCATCAAGATGTAACCCTCCTGTAATCAAAATGAAGTATAAACAAACAACAACTGATTTTAAGAAATTTGAGACTTCCAACATACCTAATAATTCAACTACTAAATAACTCCCTAATCCAATGACCACACCTACAAAAGGTAAAATAAAAGGAACATAGCGAAAATACTTCTGTTCCCAATTAATGAAAGGCATTGGAATAGTTGAAAAGAAACTAAACGTCACAACTATCGACTTTAAAAAAGTCATAAAATCACCCCTTCAATACTATAAGTTAATTGATTTTTTGATTGGCTCAATGATAATGAATCCTAACACAACATTGATGATGGCTCCAACAATCAATCCTGGTAAAATGGCAACAACAATACTTGTACCAATAAAATAAGCTACAAATGGCAGTGACAAACATACATTAGTTAAAATACCAATTAAGACTGCAATCACATATTGCCCTTTCTTGTAAAACGCACCAAATGAATAAGCAGAAATAAACATACTCACTGCAATCACCAAGTGTAAAATGATTCCTAAGCCAAATCCAGAGTTTGCTGCTGTTGCGAGATGGCCAAACAACCCAACCACTCCTCCAGCTACTGGACCTAAAATACCAGCTAATGCAAATGCAGGTAATGCGTCTAATGCCACACTTCCTGTTGGTGATGGAATTTTGACATAAGATAAAATTACCGATAAGGCAATCATTAATGCGATTAAAACTAATTCTTTTGTTTTCATAATTTCCTCCGTATTATAATGGATAAACTTCCATTGTCTTCACATTAATTACATAACCAAGTCCATTTTCAACCTGATGGGGGAACTCTTTACTATTATCAAAAAAGTGATGTAAAACTGCCTTAATAACACCACTGTGACAGATAACTGCTACTTTTCCATACGCGTTAGCCGCACATACTTCTAAAACAACATTGACTCCCTTAGACACTCTTTGTCGAAATGTATCAACACTGTCTCCTCCAGGAATTTCAAACTCCTTAAAGTTGTTAATCCACTGCTGATAGATGTCATCACCATCAAGCTCAAGATGAGTCTTACCTTCAAAGATTCCAAAATTAAACTCTTTAAGCTCCTCAACTTCAACAAACTCTGTATGAGATGGGTAGATTATGCTTAATGTGTCCTTACATCTAGTTAGAGGAGAAGTAAAATATTGTTCAACATCAGGATATCTTTTCTCTTCTCTTAATCCATGAAGTTGCTCCTTACCTAACTCTGTAAGCATTGTATCTGTGAAACCACTGTATTCTTTGTTAATATTTCCATAAGTTTGTCCGTGTCTTATTAACACAATTTCCATGATTGCCCTCCAATAAAAAACTCATGCACAAAACATGAGAATTTAATCACAAACGTGTATTTCTCACACCCAGAAGATAACAAGAATTAATGATAGTTTTCCGACTTTACGGTTGCTGGGACAGCTTGCTTTGCAATTACCTATCATTTTTGTTTTTTTCACAAAACTAGAATACTATATTGAAGACCATATAGCAACATTACTTGCTACAAATATAAAAGAATCGCTGCCATTTAATAATCGACAGCGATTCTTGATTTAGTAACTTCTTTTATGAATGGTACGATCTTTTGGTGTTCAGGATGGATAGCATACTCTTTATATGCATTTTTATTCTCAAAAACTGAAACTAATACAACATCATATGATTGCTCAGTTTGTAGTATATCAATCCCTACTTCAATTGTATTCACACCTTCACATATATCTGTTAGGGCTTCTAATGAGTCCTTGATTATTTTAGCATTCTTTAACTTATCATTACCTAGTGCTTCTTCTTTTAACTTCCACATTACGATATGTTTAATCATTGTTTCCACCTCACTTATGTTAAGTCGTTAATTTGCTCAATCAGAATCGTCACAACGTGACTTATAAACTCCAAGTATCTTGTCTGATCAAAAAATAGTCCATTACTGCCGCTCACTTTCTCTTCACACGTCATGACAGGTATTTTTCTATTAACGGCATCTTCTTTAAAGCCAGCTATTGGAATCACGTAATGATTTACTTCCAATAACCTATTCCATGTAGGACGATAAGTAACATCATTATTTTCAAACACTTCAAGATTTTCAAATATAGTTTGCTTTGAATAAATTGCTTTTAGTGTGTCAAAATCTTCAGGCAAGTTTGCAAATTGCTCTGATAAGCCTTCCTTATGTAAACGCTTATAGATATTCGCTACTCGCTTGGGTTCTCTTATATATTTTTGAAACTCCATATCAGTTATTAAATGAGCCAGATATCCCAAATAAAAATCTCTATTACTGACCAATTCACTATGCAAATACTTTTTAATGAACCCTTTGGCATCTACTGTTAGTTTACTATCTCCTAACATATAATGCGTTTCTCTTCTCGGAGGAACAAATGAAGTGAAATCCTCATTCTCTAAGTTACAATCAGGTGCTATATTACCAACAATAAAGTCTATAGTGTCTAGTTCTGGTAATGCATTAATCAACTCATGGGTTATTTTAATATGCGTTTTCCATGATGCCATTTTATCCCCCTATCTAAAGACATTGAAAATGATATCTTTTAACAATGCCACATTCTCCCTATACATTTTAGGAATCAGCTTTGAAATAGGTGTTTTTGCTGTAACAACAGAGGCCTCTAATCCAAGATCTTTCGCTATCATTTTAGATCTAAATCCATGATAATCACTTGTTGCTATTACAATGTTTTTACAATCACCTATTAGTTCTTTTGAATGCTTAAAATTTGAATAGGTAGAGTGAGATTGATTCTCTAAAACCACTACTCCTTCAAATCCTTTTGACACAAGATAATCTTGCATGGCTTTAGCTTCACTCACAACCTCATCATTTCCCTGTCCACCACTAACTACGATGGGTAAGTTTCTTTCATTTGCAATGTAATAGGCTTGATCCAGCCTTTCAGCTAAAGAAGAAGTGACTTTGTTTTCTTTAAGTCCAGAACCCAAAGCAATTACAAAACAAGGGTCATTACTTACTGTTTCACTTTTTAGACCGCTAACAATCATTGATGTTAGTAGACTAGCTGTTATTAAAGCTAATACAAAAAACAAGTTCACTAATCGTCGGTACTTCTCAATTAGTGGTGAAGGGTTTTTGATATGATTTAACACAATAAAGACTATTGCGAATAATATAATCAAATATGATAAATATATCATCTTAACCTGCTATTGTACCATTTGGTACAGGCTTTTCAGGGTTTGCAAGCACTGGTATGATACCACTAGCATAACCAATATCAAATAGCATTCCTTCACTTAACTCCCCCGCCATTTCTTTTGGTTCTAGATTTACAACAAACAAAGCCTGTTGTCCAATAACCTCATCTACATCTTCGCGCTCGCCTTTCATTGCTGATAATATTTGACGTTTAAAATCACCAAAATCAACAGTTAACTTTAGTAATTTTCTTGACTTTTCCACTTCTTGTACATCAACGATTTCGCCAACACGAATATCAATTTTATCTAAATCTTCGAAACTAATATTTGGTTTTATCTCAATCATCCTTATTCTCCTTATCAACTTTATACTTCTTATTAAATTCTTCTCTTGCTTTATTAGTGTGTATGCTTATAAAGTCACCTTTTGCATTGGTATAATGGTCTCGATGGTGTTTATATTCAGTTGCCAATTTTGCCTTAAGTTGCCCATATTCTCGAGATACATCCTCATACTTTAATAAGTAGTCTCTAAAATAGAGTTCACTCCAATCACTTGGATAGCGAAGGTGTAGATGAAATACACGATCTTCATAACCATACTTTGAATAACCTTTATTAAAGACATATCGATAAAATGGTTCTTGTTGCTTCGAAGAAAGAATATATTCAACACTCGCGAGTTTTTGTGTGACATCTTCAAAACTTACCCCTTCATAAACTTCACATAATATATCGACTGTTGGTTTTGCTATCAGATTTGGAATTGCCGTAGAACCTATGTGGTTAATCCTAAATATCTTATTGCCTAACAGTTTTCTTAATCTTTTACTTTCATCTTCATACCAAGAAGTGTATTCAGGGTTATGTTGTTCAACTTTGATTGGAAAAATCTCCCATAACTCCTCTAGAGACAATTCTGGCAATTCTTTCACACCATTTTCTTTATTATATTTATCCATAATTTCATCACAAAATGACATAACTAATTGATGTGTTTTGGTCGGATACTTATAACCTAACTTATTTCCCAACTTTATTGCAATAGACTCAAATAGTTTAAGCAACGAATCTGCGCTTTTTAAAATACTCGAAAATGTTAACGAAGAGTATGTGTCAAGATACCAGTTATACTCATCAATGTTCAAATACTTTTGGTAATCTAATCCAAATCGTTGCACCTCGACATTAAACCCTTGTTTAGAAGCTAGATAGTAATCCAAAAGAACATGTAAGTACTCGTTACGAATAACTGTATCAATCATATACTTAGAGAATCCTAAGTTTTCACGGTATAAGTACTTGTACACATAATACAAGTCCCAAAAAAATTCTCTCGTTAAGCTCAAATAATCGCTTTCACTCGGCTTTTTAAGAGCATACTGCTTGTAGGTAACTTGATCTAGCTGACCGAATATACCATCCTTGTCAACGAGAACCTTGTAACCATTCAGATACGATTTTTTTACCGGAATGCCACTAGATATCTGAAAATCGATTCGCACTTTGTTTTCAAACAAAACAAGCCTCGTAATCCATTTATCATTTGTTTTTGCTAGATCAGGCCACTTTGCCATCGGAACACCAAAATAACTCATCCAATCATCTGATAGAAAAGGTGATAAGTCTTGAACAAAAACCTCAATATCATAATCTGACAAAAAGTCGATCTCTGAGTTTGGGTTAACACGTGAACTCGTTAAAACGATCCCGACAATGTTTTTGTCTCGTTTACCAAAATCGATAATCTTATCTAATACATTATCCATAAACATTCCTCCATTACCTCTATTTTACCATCTTAAAAATTGTTGTAAATAAAAAAAAGCAACGGAGTCTATCCGTTGCAAATACTTTACTATTTTTCTAAGAAGTCTTCTCCTGGATTCCATCCACAAGGTACTAATTTACCTTCAACTTCATTTTTGAATACTTCTAAAGTTCTTAAGATTTCGTCTACGTTACGTCCACCTTCACCATGGTTAACATGAGCTGCTTTTAAGATTCCTGATGGACTAATGATGAATGTTCCGCGCCATGCGATTCCTTTTTCTTCATCTAATACTCCGTAAGCTGCTGATACTTCATGGTTAGTATCTGCTGCATGTGGATGATCTAATTTACCTAAGTCAGCACGATTTTGCCAAGCTAAGTGACTAAATACAGAGTCAGTAGAAACTGCTACTAATTCAGCACCTAGTTCTTTGAATTTTGGATATAACTCATTAAATCTTTTGATTTCTGTTGGACATACAAACGTAAAATCTAATGGATAGAAGTAAAGAACTGTCCATTTCCCAGCTTCTTTAATTTCATTTAATGAAATTGATCCAAAACGATCTAATCCATTTCCTTCTCCCATAACTGCTTGTAATTCAAATTCTGGTGCAGGTTTCCCTACTTTTGCTTCTGAGTAATATAAAACTTCATTGTACATATCTATTTTCCTCCATGTTTTTATTTCTAATTTGAGACATATTTATCGTCAAATATAGATTATCATAATGAAAAATCCCCTTCAAATTATATGCACTTTAATTTTACACAATTAATAATTTTTATGATTTCTTGAATAGATTTGTGAAATTAAAGGCATAGGCAAACACAAATACAAGTAAGTACTCAATAATTGGAATCCAAGTTATCTGGAAAATTTCAGTAAAATCTTTGATTCCAAATATATTATTATAAACAGTTAGTGCTAAGATTATGTAGCTTGTTAAAACGGCAGCATATGTTCTTTTTCTAATTTTGAAAGAATGGATTTGAGTCACAACAAATATGAAGGCAAATCCAAAGAAGAACATTGGCCACATTCCATTTTGCTGATAAATTGCAACTGTTGTCCCATGGAACAAAACTGCCACTTCTAAAATAACTCCCCATAATTTATTCATATGAACTCTTGTCTGAGATAATGCCATTTGTAACATCAATAAGAACATATAGAAGAAACCGAATAGATGACCCGGTGTTGAGACAGTTGGATGATACCAGAAGGTATACACTATTGCCCAGGTAATAATAATACCATGGTACTTCATAACATTCTTTTGACCTGCCTTAGGTAGGTTGACTTTTTTACCAAAGAACAAACCTCTTCTCTTGTTTCCCATAATTAAAATTAACACTAACATGACAATCACACTTCCTTGGCTTGAGAAAACACTTACATCCTGTGCTAACCCATCATAGAACAAATAAGTTTGAGCCATTCTTAGTAAAATGAAGACTAGTGTAATGATCAGCAATTGCCAATTGTACTTAGATAATTTATCTGATACTTTTTGCTTCGAAATCTTAAAAACTAAGTAAAAGGCCGTTATCTGATGCGCAAGGTATAATCCCCAACTACTCAATCTTGAGTATAACGTCACATCCTCTGGTCTTAATTTCCAGAAATAGTGACTATAACCTGTATCAGGTGCTAAGCTAACATCTGGAACAAATCCCATCACGTCATCAAAGAAAAATATCAAAAAAGTTAAAAAAAGTGAGACTCCAATACTGATATATAAGACTTTCTGATCTTGTTTCATATTATCCCTCCATACTAAAAGTTTAGCACAATTTTATTGTCCAAACAAAAAAAGAGACCTTAGTCTCTTTATCTACCAAACATTTCCTCACGATATTTAGAAGGAAGTATATCAAACATTTTCTTAAATGTTCTCGTAAAGTGGGTCTTATCCTTAAAACCTACACGGTAAGATAACTCTGAAATTGGTAACAATGTTTCACGAAGCATCATCGCTGCTACATCCATTCTAGTCTTCGTAATATACTTGTTAATCGTATATCCCGTTTCATCTTGAAAGCGTTTTGATAATGTTGTTCTATTTGTTCCATGTTCACTTGCTAAATCTGCGATAGTTAACTTCTCGTCATAGTTAGTATGAATATATAAAATGATATTATTAACATCATCACTTAAGCCTACAACTGGGTTTAATCCTGAAGTATCTTCTGTTGTCATCAAATTTTGTGCGTAAAATAGCACCTCTAAAACTAATGCTCTAGTTCTACAACGCCAATAAGCCTTTAACTCTTTTAGCGATGTGACAATATCTGACTCAAGCTCAAAAACGCGGATAGATGACTTTGGCGTTAGGGTGTAGTATCCGTGATATCTTTCATTTCTGATGATAAATGGATTCAACAAAAACATATCAAAGACATTTTCCTTTTTTAAATCATCATAACCTTTTTCAATTCTTTCCAAACTAAATTCTCGATTAATTGTTTCAGGTGCAAAGCTAATAACCTCTGCCTCTAGACCAACTTCTTTTACTATTTCAATCTTATCTTTATTGTTCAAGAAGAAAATACTTGGACTTGAAAAGATGACAGTGTTATCGTTCACCTTTACAATTCCGCTTCCTGCTTTAACAAAAACCAACTTAAACATTGGAGTTTCGTCATCTTCAAAGCCGTATTCTTCACAAAAAACAATTGGTAATTGTAGATTGGTTTTTTCATCATAAGTATACTTGTACATTAAAAATCACCTCATATCCACACCATTATACCAAAAAAAAGAAATGGGTGCTAACCCATTTCTCCCTAGTTGTAGTTTGCCAAGAAATCCTCAAGAGAAGCCCAATACTTTTCAAAACCTTTTGTCGAAGGCCATAAACAGATTGAACCATGTTTCCCAACTACCTCTTCATCTTCAAAGAAAACTTTTTTATCTCCCTCAATGTCTGTATAAACATCGTAAGAAACAATTTTTTCACCTTTAGATCCTGTAATATATATCGGAATATCTAAATCTTTTAAATAGTAATCTAGATTTTCTCCTTCATATTTAAAGTATCCACCTGGTGAATAAGTAATAATACCTTTTACTTGTTCAGGATTTTCTATTGCTGTAGTAACTGCAAGTACTGTTGAGTATGAACTACCCCAAGTTAGAACCTCGTCATAGCCCATTTCGTTAATAACATAATCGACTGCGGCTTTTGCGTCAGGAATTGCATCAGCAAATTCTGTACCTAACCCTTGTTCTATTGCAAGCTTTGCTGTGTTGTTTTTAACGCCACCGATCTCAGAACCACTTCTTTGATCAACAGCCAGAACATTAAAACCTAAATCATTAAGTCTAGGGGCAGTATAACGGTATTCACCTCTTGACCAGTTCGCACGGTGAAACATCACGATAATAGGTGCTGTTTCATCAACAATATATGCATCTGCTGTTATCTCTAAACCATCTGTTGAAGAGAATGTAATTGTCTCGAAGTTTAAGTTTTCCTCTTCTCCAGTATTATCACCAACATTCGCTGGTTCTTCCTCTTTCTTACTTTCTTGGCAACCAACTAGTGTTAAACCTAAGATTAAAACTAAGAAAATATTTAAAACTTTTTTCATGACTCCTACTCCTTTTTCGTATTTGAACACATTTTAGCAAGAATCAATCCAATTAGTGAGAGCATATTAACAGTAAAAAAAGGCTTTTTGACAATTAAAAAGGAAGCATCGCTTCCTATAAGTAACTGATTACCTTTGTTACTTCTTGTCTTGATTTTGGCCAATCTAAGTCTTTAACCCTATATCCAAAGGCCACCATAACACTTACTCCAAACTCGGAAGAATCGAAAGCGCTATGCTTCACTAATACTTCCTCAACTTTGCTTTTATCAAATCCTTCAATAGGGCATGAATCAATTCCAATCATCGCTGCACTACTCATCATATTTCCTAGTGCAATATAAGTTTGCTTAGAAGTCCAATCAAATATTTTTCGATCATCTGTTAGATCAAAATCCTCTTTTTGAAACTTGTCAAAAACTTCATATCGCATGTTTTCTACTTCTTCTGGTAAGTTATACACTTCTTTTGACATATATTTGAAATATTCTGAACCCACAACCATCTCTTTAGGTTTTCTTGCAAGTACCACAACAAAATGACTTGCAGTCGGTAATGAGTTTTGTGCTCCCCACGTAACCTCTTTTAACTCTTCACGAATTTTAGGATCTTGAACTACTAAGAAATGCCATGGTTCCCAACCAAATGAACTCGGAGATAATCTCCCTGTTTCTAAAATGAAATTAAAATCTTCTTTTGAAATCTTTTCATCCTTAAACTCTTTTATCGCTTGTCTAAAATTATATGCTTTTAAAATATCTTGCTTATTCATTCTACTAATCTCCTTCAATCACATTAAATTCTTTCACACTAATCTTGATATACTCTTTGTTTGTCAACTCATGAAACTCACTCATGTGTGCGCTTGAGGAATGTTTTTCCCACTTTTGCTTTGTTTCCCAAACCTCATAAATTTCCAATCTATTGTCTTCCTCGTTGCTTGCTAACAAATCAAAATATACTGAACCATCTTCTACAACAATACTTTCTTTAAGCCATAGCAATTTATTGACAACATAATCATACTCTTTTAACACTTCCATCTTAACTATTAGTACGTATTTCATCATTACCTCCATTTATAATTAAATTATAACAACACCGAAAAATGAAACAAGTACTGACATTTTTGTCAGTACCTAAACTTTTACTAGCATATCGTTTGAACAATGAAATCAAAAATTGTAAAGTATTGAGCCAAGGAGGCGTTAGTATGAAATTTAATAGTATTTATGAATTAGTTGGTCAAACACCAATCGTTAAACTAAACCGTGTCATTTCTGATGAGATGGCTACTGTATATATAAAGCTAGAGTCATTTAATCCGGGGGGATCAGTTAAAGACAGAATAGCTTTACAAATGATTGAAGATGCAGAACAAGAAGGATTAATCAAACCCGGTGATACCCTAGTAGAATCTACTAGTGGAAACACAGGAATTGGTATTGCTATGATTGGGGCAGCAAAAGGATATAAGGTCATCTTAACCATGCCTGAATCTATGAGTATTGAAAGAAGAAAAATACTGAAAATGTATGGTGCTGAACTCGTTTTAACTGAAGCAGCAAAGGGAATGACAGGTGCCAATAACAAAGCAGCAGAGTTTGCTAAGGAAGAGGGTTTCTTTCAATTAAAACAGTTTGAGAATAGCAGCAACCCCAAAGCACATAGACTTTACACGTCAAAGGAGATTATCAGTGAATTCGACTCACTTGATGCTTTTGTATCCGGTGTTGGGACTGGAGGAACTTTGACTGGAAACGGCCAAGTATTAAAAGAACATTACCAAAACATAGAAATTGTTGCTGTTGAACCAAAAGATAGCAATGTCTTGTCAGAAGGTAAACCAGGTCCGCATAAAATTCAAGGAATTGGAGCTGGATTTATACCTACAGTATTAGATCAAAAACTAATCGATTCTATTGAGCAAGTTGAAAATGACGAGGCAATCGACATGATGAAAAACCTTGCTTTAAAAGAAGGATTGTTAGTAGGAATTTCAACAGGAGCAGCAGTGAGTGCGGCACTTAAGGTTGCATCACGACTAGGCAAGGGGAAAGTTGTATTAGCCGTTGCACCAGATACTGGTGAAAGGTATTTATCAACAGAAGCATTTAACTAAAAAAATCTCCATTTGGAGATTTTTATTTTCTAAAGATAATTTTTATTACCAAGTTGTTTCCATCGGTACTTGTTGCAGAGATGGTTCCCTTATGTTCTTCAATAACTGATTTAGCAATTGCCAAGCCAATACCAAATCCACCATTTGAACTATTTCTAGATTTATCACCTCTATAAAATCTTTCAAAGTACTCATCATGTGTACCTTCTTCAATCGGTTCACAAGAGTTCACGCATTTAAAAACAATCCCCTTACTCTTACGATATAACTCAATTTTGACCTCAGAATGATCAATACTGTATTTCAAGGCATTACTCACTATAACTGATATTGTTTGCTCGATTGCATCATAATCACCATTAAGAACTATGTCATCATCAACACTCATTTTTAATGATACATTTTTGGCATTTAATGCAGGTTCAAATCCTACTGCAATATCACTCACTAATTCTGACAGTTTGATCATTTTCATGTTCTCTTTTAAGTCAGTCTCTTCCATTCGTGACAACACTACCAAGTCATCACTCAACGATTTCAATCTTTCTACTTGATTACTCACACTCGCTGTCCACTGGCTCTCTCCAACTTCTTGCTCAATCAGTTGTATATCAGTAGAAATAATTGTCAAAGGGGTTTTGAGTTCATGAGAAGCATTTGTTATAAACTCTCTTTGCTTTTGATAAGCAACCCTTAAAGGTTTTAAAAGCGGATTTATGATAATATTAACAGCGACAGTTGTCAAAACAATGGCAGAAAGATACACAATCAAGCTGATGATCATAAAATTTTTCTCTGATTCCTTTTCAAAGGAGTAATCAAGATAAATGACTCTGATATCATCACCGTTGTCTATCTTTAGGAACCTAAACTCATTTGCAAACCCCTTATCACTTTCACTATCAAAAGCAATCTTTGCAAGATCCTCACTTGATCCAATGGCCATAAAATCATTCTTAAAAATAGTTGTTTTAATTATAGTTCCATTCTTACTCAAAAAGATATCAAAAGCACGTCCGAGATTTTTATTATCTTTTCTAGGTGTTTCCTTGTTTGGATCAAGTGGTAATGAGTCATTTACATTATTTATCAATACCATCCTTTGAAGGGCATTATCTGCATTAGCAACATTTTGATTAATTGTTAAAAGATTGATAGTCAAGAGAATCACTAAAAGCACTATACTTACAGCCAAGATGGTAGCAAGTGTAAAACTTTTTTTCATTTTCTTAATCATCTTTTCCCTCCAATCGATATCCGATATTTCGTTTGGCCTTTATCTCAACATCAGAGTTGAGTTTTCTTACCTTTTTTCTAAGTGAAGAAATATTGACCCATACAACACTCATATCAGCATCATTATCATATCCCCATATCTTTTCAAAGAATCTCTCAGCAGATAGATACTGGTTTTGATTAACAATTAACATTTCGAACATTTGAAACTCTTTATTACCTAAAAACATTTTTCCATGAGTAGTGATTAACTCACTGTTTAACGTATCTAACTTTAAATCTTTATAAACCAAAAGATTTTCTGTTCTTCCTTGTGACTTTCTTCTTGTCATTGTTCTCACTCTTGCTAGCAACTCTGGAACTGCAAATGGTTTGGTCAAATAGTCATCTGCACCAAGATCTAGTCCTTCAACACGGTCTTTGATTTCTGATTTTGCAGTAAGCATAAGAATAGGTAAGTCAATTTGATTACTTCTCACCTCTGCTAGAACAGTGAATCCATCTTTTCCTGGCATCATAACATCTAAAATGGCACCATCATACTCGTTCAGCTTTAGATACTCAACGGCGTCAATACCATTGTATACAACATCAACGGAGAAGTTGTTCTTTTCTAATACCGATTTTAACGCATTTGATAATTCAATTTCATCCTCAGCTAATAATAGTCTCATTTCTTACACCTTCCTTTTTTTTATTATACACTATAACTCATTACTCGATGCTGATATTTGTGAGCAACTCACTTCTAGATTGCCGTTTCTTAGTCTAATTTGGTCGATCAATTCTTTTTCTTCAAACCCATTATTTAGCTTTACATGATAGGTTAACTTAAACATACTACCTAGGTTAGTTGTTCTTGCCTTAACAAGCTGATGTGAACTTGTAAAGTCCTTGAATACATCCTCAAAAATATCAGTGTAATCGAGATCTTCAGGAATCGTTATTCTTAGAACCTTGATATTTCTTGAATTACCCAACTCACCAAAACTACTATTTTCGAGAACTAATAAAACTACGATGATTGTAAGGGTGAAAGTTGAAGCATACAACACATTTCCCATCCCACACGCTAATCCTATCGCCATTGCAATAAAGACCGCTACAATCTCCCTAGCACTCCCTGGAATCGAACGAAACCTTACAAGTGAGAAGGTTCCAGCGACTGCAATCCCTGTTCCAATTGAACCGTTAACCATCATAATCACGACACTGACCACAGCCGGTAAAAGCGTAATCGTCACTGCGAATGATTTTGAAGTGAAACTTTTGTATTGAATAGCAAGTGATAACAATAACCCTAAAAATAATGATGCAACTAAGCTCACTTCAAACATTCCCAGTGAAATGATTTCAGTTGTTGATGTCTGTGTGAATAAATCTGTTAAGTTTAACATACTATACCTCCATGTTGATATCATTTTCCAAACGATATGCTTGTCCATACTTTGAAAACGATTGTTTATATATTTTACATTCTGATAACGCCTTAACTAACCATATCGGCATTGAATTTGTCGCCTTTATTTCAAGCAAAACCCAATCTTGATCAAGAATACTCTTGCCAACTGAGTCACAAGTTAAATCCAGCCTAGTTGTCCTATATGTAATGTTCTCATCAAAAGTTATTCTTAATGATGAGTCTTCTTTCCCTTGAAAAGCAACACGGTCATAAGCTATAAAGAACTTTGATTCGATATTTTTATAATAATTCAAGAAGTAATCAATCTCATTTGAAATCTGCTCTGTACGATTAGCTTCACCCTTTACATAGGCAATTGCTTCATCATACCTCATTTTAACTCGACGTTTATACACAATACCATTCAGTTTCTTTTTGAGTTCCAAGTATATTTTGTCATCAGAACCTATTACACCATAACTTCTGAGTCTTATTTTTTCTTTATACATTGGTTTATCGATACTATTTCTTATCAAGCGATGATTATGTGTATCTAGATATAAGTTACATATATGATACCTTGCGTGTTGATCGTCTACAATATTCTTACTTATACACCCAAGTAATTTGTCCCTTTGATCTGTTGTTATTTTGTACTTTACTTCTTTTCTTTGAAAAGTTGACATTTTTTCACCACCTAATGTTTTTTAGAACCACCTTGATGTTGAGTTGTAATCTCAGTAATTTCTTCTCCATTAACTAATACGTAACCATCGATTAGCTCTGCAGTCCCATCAGCATCAAAGGATGAACCGCACTTTAACGTGATGTTACCACCATAGACATACAAATCACCGTTTGAATCTATAGCGTCAGTATCACCTTCTGCCATCTCAATGTAAATATCTCCATCATATATTTCTACCAAAACATCAAGACCAACTTTACTCGTTGCATTTATTCCATCATCACTTGAGACAATGTTAAGGCTCCCATCATAAATGTAAATTTGATTTGCTTCTAATCCTTCACTTGATTTTGAAACTCCAATCTCTCCACCATGTATTTCTATAATCGATGAAGCCATAATTCCATCATCTTCGGCTGCAATCTCAAGAAGACCACCTGTTATATAAATGTACCCTTTATCTTGCGAATCGTTTTCTGTATGCAATCCATCCTTTAAGGAATTCACTCTAATCGATCCATCATAAATCCTAATTGAATCATTGGCTTCTATAGCATCAAGAGATGACGAAACATAAAGACTACTTCCAGTGATTTTTAAATCATCTTTAGATGTAATACCATTCCCATAATCACTAATAATAGTTAGTGAACCCCTTCCATTGAATACGAGGTCATCATTTGAAAATATCACAGAATCTTTATCTGATTCTTCAAAATTGTTTATCACTTTTAGTTCAGACACACTTTTTGTTGTTGTAATAAAAACTTTGTCTGCATCAACAACTTCTATAACAGGTTTATCTGTATTCTCAATCATTAGCCCCTCCAAAACGAGTTGCACTTTCTCATCGGCTGCATTGACAACAATAGATACATTTTGTCCATTACCCGTAAGAACATATACGCCCACTTCTTCTATTTCGTAGGTCTGCTCATCAGCAATCTCAATGATTGTTGCCTCACTGACATCTACTTCTTGTGTCAAATCTCGACTTGTAAACATTTCAATTGACGTTTCTGTTGTTTCTACATCTTCTATCAAGACTGGCTCATTTACTTCGTTTTCTTGATCTTGTGAACAGCCAACTAGCATTGTTATGGCTAACACCATACTAATTATCACTTTTTTCATTTTTTGTACCTCCAATTCTTTTCTTAAACATATAATAAGGAATGAACCTTAAGTGAACTTAAAACCAAACAAAAACTCACTAGTTAAGTACTAGCGAGTTTTTAAGTGCTTTATTATTTAATTTTTCTTTTGTTCTCTTCATTTTTTTACAATCAACTTCTTTTGTAACCATCGAACCTGCTTTAACCCTTGCCCCTTTACAAATCGTTATATTACCAAGCACAGTTGCATTACATCCTAACACAACATCATCTTCTATAGTTGGATGACGTTTTGCTTCAGAAGATTGATTCCTTGCACCTAAAGTCACACCATGGTAAATGACTACATTATTACCAATAATTGTCTGTTCACCGATGACTACTCCAGTCGCATGATCAATAAACACTGGTGATCCTATTGTTGCACCAGGGTGAATATCGACTCCTGTTAAAATTCTCGACAGACTGTTAATTACTCTAGCAAACACAAACAATTTCATTCCATATAGCCCATGAGCTATTCTATGCCATACAATCGCCCATACTCCAGGCATAAACAAGAGTTCAAATGAAGAATGAACACTACGATCATTCTCTTTAACAAACTCAATGAAACCCCTCATTTTCTTCATATTATCACATCCTCTACCGTAGAATAACAAGTATCCTGTCGATTGACAAACAATATACTCAGTCGTTTGCATCATTGCTTTACACTTGTTTTGCAAGGTTTAATGGAAAATACTTATTAATAGTGTCAATAGACTTATATAATCAGATTGATACTGTATAATATTTATAGGAGGAGTTACTATGAAAAGAGAAAACAACACAAGACTTATACTTGAGACATTATTAATTCTGATAATGCTTCTATTAATCCAATACATTGTTTCAGAATATTTTGAGACATTTAGGAACCATATCATTACTGTTATTGCCATTGTTTTAACAGTTATTTTTCATCAAACTAGGAGTCGTTATTATTTGCTTCTCGAGGAAAACGAATGTAATATTCAAGATTCTATTAGAGACAAATTAACAGGCTTATATAACCGAAATTACTTAGATGAGTTCATCAAAACAGAGTTTGGTCTATCTGATCGTCAAGGGTCTAGCTTATCCATCATATATTTTGATATTGATAAGTTTAAACACATAAATGACACATACGGACATGAAATTGGAGATGTTATTTTAAAGAAAGTATCTGATATTGTTGTAGAAAATACTAGAGTTAGCGACATGGCATGTCGTTGGGGTGGAGATGAATATATTTTAATTCTACCTAATACCGATGAACCAGAAGCAGTATTTGTTGCAGAAAAGATCAGAGTCAGTATCGAAGATTATACTTTCTCAAATGATATAAATATTACTGTAAGCCTTGGAATTGCTGAACGTGTAGAGGGTGAGTACTACTCTTCTTTATTCAGACGTGTTGATAAAGCTCTTTACTATTCTAAAGAAAACGGTAGAAACCGTGTAAGTACTTATAAGTATAATGAAGATGAAGTAGATATTAAATTTAGCTGGTTAGAGTCATGGAATTTTGGTAATCAAGTGATTGATAGCCAGCATCGTCGTTTAGTAGAACTCACTAACCAGTTGTCAGAAACATTTAGTGTTGAAAATGGTGTAACTGATGAAATAATCGAGATCAGCAATAATCTGGTTGAAGATGTAAGAAGTCATTTTAGATCAGAGATAATCGAGTTGCAAAATGCTAACTACCCATTCTGGGAGGGCCATGAGAAAGTTCATGATGAGTTATTAGCGACAATCGAAAATAAAAAGCAATTATTCTTAAGAGGTGAACTACCAATAAGGAATTACTTAACTTTTATGTTTAATGAATTAGTAATCAATCACTTAATCCATGAAGATTCAAAATACAAAGACTATATTTAAAAAGTGCATTAGCACTTTTTTCTTTTTCAGATTCCACCAAATCATCATAATTATTTTGGAGCAAGATATAGATTGCTTATATTGAACAACTTAAAGAAAAAATGGATTATTTTTGTTATAATGTAACTAATTGATCAAAAACTTCAGTGGGGTGATTAAATGAAAAGTAATAAGACTAAGAACATGTACTACGGTATCATTTCAGGATTTATTGTGGTTATCCTATTATCCTTTTTGGTATTAAATCAGTTATCATTCTTAAGACGAAATGAAGAAATTGAGATAAAGAACGATTATCTTGTGTTTAAAAATAGTCTTGATGAGTTCTTTTTATCAACAAGCAATTTACACCAGAATATCAATAGTTATGTCGAGTTTAGCGATGAATTCAATGATAAACTTAGGGACATGTACCTGCAAAGCATTTACGTCAACAAACATGAGCTGATTGCCGGATTTGCAATTATTATGGATGAGAATGTTGAAGTCGTGTATCCTGAGACTCTACACTATGTATCTGTAGGTGAAGATGTCACGATGAGTTCTAGAGGCAAGGAAGTGAGTGATTACCTAAAGTCTAACTCTCAACCCTTAATCGATCGCTTTAACTCCTTTAGTGATGAGGACTATCTAGTTATACATTTGCCCCTTATCACTAATCAAGAATATTATGGGATGCTTAACGTCTATATTGAACCACTTGTTGAAGGATATGTGAAATCGATATTTAATTCTGATACTAGAATATTTATCAGCATCAGTAACGACAAGGACATAATTAACTTTGGTAATGAGGAAGCTATTGAGATGAATCCATTAAACTTCTTATATGAAAATAATCTAGGTGAGTGGAACATCAGTGCTGTTCCAGAAAATGGGTGGAACAATTACATTGTTCCGACATCAATTACAACTGTGTTAATTTTATTGATTTCTATATTGTTTGGGATGCAAACCAGAAACCTATTATCTAGATATGATGAGAGTAAAGAGGAAAATAAAAAACTAATGGCGACCTCAATCCGAGACAGTTTAACAGGACTATATAACAGATTGTATTTCGAACAGGTGGCGCATTCTAGATTCAGTTCAAGATCATCAGTCGATAACCGAATTGCTTTAATATATTTGGATATCGATTATTTCAAGCACATCAATGATACTTATGGGCACTCAATTGGAGATAATATCCTTAAGGGGTTTGCAAAGAAAGTACAGGCAAACCTAAGAGACTCTGATATTTTTGCAAGATGGGGTGGAGATGAATATATTATCATGCTAACGGATACGACTATGGAAGAAGCAAAAATTGTAGCAAATAAAATTTTATGGGAAATCAGAGATGGTCATTATGGTATAAATGACAAAATCACTACCAGTATTGGGGTAGTATACCGTGCTAAAAACGAATATTATACTTCACTCTTTAGACGAGTTGATGAGGCTTTATACACTGCAAAGGAAAAAGGTAGAAACAGAGTAGAAGTTGCTAAATATGACGCAAACAAAGTCGACGTAAAAATTCCTTGGCTATCCGAATGGGAATCTGGTCACAGAATAATCGATGAACAACATAAACTCTTAACTATACATGCTAATCGACTTGTTGAATTATATTCAGAGACTAACGAATTAACAGAAGATGTTAGAAAGCTAAGTGATGAACTACTTAAGTCAGTCAAAGATCATTTCCGTTATGAAGTAATGGAGTTAAAGAGACTTGACTATGAAGACTATAAAGAACATGAACAAATTCACAAAGAACTAATCATAAAGATTGAAGAAATATTGGAGGAGTTTTATAGAAGCCAGATTGATATAAGATCTTATTATAACTTCTTACTTAATGAAGTCGTAATTAAACATCTTTTAGAAGAGGATGTAAAGTTTTTTTCAATAGTAAACCAAAATCAAACATAAGAGTTATCTTATGTTTTCTTATGGTTTGAACTATGTTATCAACCTGTGTTACTATTTTGATATATGTGAAAAAAGTGAGGTAAATATGAAAAGAAGACTAATTAAACTCTCTACTTATTTGTTAGTACTTTCACTATTCTTATCTGGTTGTAACCAATCAGAGAATGAAGTGACAACAGTAGATAATAGTATAGAGATAATAGAGTATGAAGAAGCATTATCGATTCTAAAAGAAAGTGTTGAAGCTGAAATTTTAGATATTGAAACAGGCATCACTTACATCGTCAGAAGAGTTACAGGAGGCTTTAATACAATTGCAGATATAGAGACTGTTTCATTAGAAGATACAGAAAAATTATTAGAGTCAGTAGGAGGCAGATGGAACATAAAAAGGCGAGCGGTTATCGTGACAGTTGGAGAGTTTAAGATTGCTGCGTCGATAGCACCTTTCGAACACTCTGGTGATGAGTCAAAACCATTTGGTGAGATTATAGATAATAGAAGTGGCTCAACAGGAACAGGAGTCAATCTTGATAGCATTAGAGAAAATGGAATGATTGGAGTTGTTGATTTATACTTTTACAACAGTTTAACTCCTGGAGTAAACAGAGTTGATGAAAGACATCAGGAAATGGTGATGAAAGCCTATGAATATCAAAAGTAAGTTTCTTGTTGTTTTGTTCGCTTTTCTAACACCCTTGATTATATTTGCAGACTCCTCAAATATTAAAGAAGAATTTCAGGTAGACCTTTCAAAAGCGAAGGTCTTAGAGATTGTTGAAGTTATCCAAGTTAACACATCAAGCACTCAAGTACTTAAAATTGAACTTTTATCTGGCGACTTCCAAGGAAGTGTAGCTTTAATAAGAAATTCAATATCTGGCAGTGAAAATCAAATAGAACTAAAAGTTGGCAGCAAAATATCAGTTTATACTGAAGTAGTTGAAGGAAAACCTTCATTTTATTTTCACAGCCTCGATAAGACTAATAGTTTACTGATTTTAGTTTCCCTTTTTATACTGGCTATGATTGCTTTTGGAGGAATGAAAGGAATCAAGGCTTTATTATCCTTGTCACTTACAATAGCGCTTATATTGTTTGGATTAGTCCCTTTGTTATTAGAGGGTTACAATCCGATTATTCTTTCTGTACTGACATGTATCATAGCAGCGGTTCTTACGTTTGTTATAACTAACGGGTTAACTAAAAAAGCGTTGGTTGCAATCATTGGAGTTTCAGGTGGTTTAGTAATTGGTGGGCTAATTGCATACGTTTTTGGACATATCACTCATGTTTCGGGAATATCTACCGAGAATGCTCAGATGTTACAATACCTCCCTCAGGAGATATCATTAGATTACAAGGGGTTGTTGTTTGCAGGAATCATTATAGGAGCGCTAGGAGCTTGTATGGATGTTGCAATTGAACTAACATCATCATTAATTGAAATCAAAAGACACCAACCAAATATCTCAGAAAAGGAACTTATCAAGTCAGGATATACCATTGGTAAAGATATAATGGGGACGATGGTCAATACATTAATTCTTGCCTATACAGGAGGATCATTAGCAACAATTCTAATTTTTACAGGTTTCGAAAAAAGTTTTTCTGAAATCATTAATTTGGACTCAATAACTACTGAAATAATTAGAGCTATTTCTGGAAGTATGGGATTACTTTTTGCAATCCCCTTTACCATTTTAACTTTTATTATTGTTTATAGAGCAGGAGAAGATAAAGATGAAAAAATTAATTAAAGTATCGATCATAATATTTGTTGCATTTTTCTCTTATCAGGTTATGGCTTGCCCCCATGTAGATAAGTATGGTCGTTCTCATTTCCAGTTTTATAATGACGATTACACGATAATGACAATGATGTATCCAAGAGAAAGTCATGTTTACTCAAAGGATGTCGAACTTGATGGTAGTGGTGTTATAAAAGACGATGATCAAGATCATGTCTTGAATGAAAAAATATCATTTCCTATTATTCAAAACATTAATGATTACAAACAAACGTACTACTTTATAGATGAAAGATTACAAGCAGAAGACTGGTACGACAAACAAATAAAAACAAACATCGAAGGAATCGAAAATCTCGAGGTGGTCGGTGAAACCTTTACAATTAAAGCCGGATTAAGTAATAGTTACTTTGACGGGATCACCTATGATGGTGAAGATGTTACACAAGTAAATTATAACATTCTAGTCGATATATTAAATGAGGATGAGAGCATAACAACCTATAATGAGTTGATAAAAAAAACAGAACTAGAACTTGCCTTACCAAACATCATTAGTATTGATGCAAATTATGAAATAACAGAAAATACTCAATTTGGTCCAAAAACTACAGCAGTTAATCTTAATCAATTCAAAGATCCAACAGAGTTTTACTTGAATAGTAGTGAACAATTTGAAAATGAGGTTGTACTTATAAAGCTAGATGAGTTATCAGAAGATACTCAAAAAGTAGGATATCAAAACAGTGCCTACCATTTTTCACTAAAGAAACCAGGAGTCTATGCAGTTGTTTATAAAGCCTCAGTTAAAGCTAATATTGCCAACTTTTCAGACACAGGTGCTGATAGAGATTTCTTTTCCAACAACCTAATACTTATATTTACCTCAATTGCTGCCTTATTCATAATTGGCTTAGGAATGATTTTCAAAATAAAAAAGAATGATTAAACATCATTCTTTTTTTTATTGGCGCTTTCCCTTAATATACATTAATTTATCAACGACACGATTAGAAGTATCTAAACTCTTATTATACGATTCAAAATAGTCTCCAGGACCACCTTCACAACTTCCAATAATAATCACATCTTTAGAAGTGAAAGGTTTTGTTTCAAGGTATGCTCTCATGTATTGACTTACTCTACCTGCCCAAACTGGCGATATCAAAATGATCTTTTCATACTTTGAAAAATCCACTTGCTCTACTTCAAATTTTACTGGTCGATTAAAAACAGTCTTATATCCGTATATAAACATCTGCATAGCTCGTGATGTTACCGGTCTTCCTGTAGGTCTAATCTCAAACTTATCTCCTTCAAAACTATCTGCAATTTCTTTCGATCGCTTTAAATCACTCATTGAAAAATAAATTATGGCATTCATACTTACACACCCTTTCTAGTTTTAGTCTAACATAAGGGTAGAGTTTTAAGTAGCAAAAAGAATGTGAAAAACGTATTAAAATTGAATTTTTCTTCAAAGAGGTTATAATTAAGATATAACAAACTTAGGAGGGACTTTTATGCATAAGGATATTGAAAGAGTTGTAAAGAGATTAGGTCTTCACGCAGATGACTACGCATGGGACAAAAAGGAAAGAACATTTAGCTTCTGTTCTGAGTTCTGTAATATGGAATTCATGCAAGCAGGATGTCAATGGTATTTAAGTCGAGTTGTATTATTAAATGAAGCACAAGTGATTAAATCGTTAGAAGTATTACATATTTTAAATGAGGAATGTGTCATTACAAAAGATTAGGAATAATAAAAGGAAGTAGAGACTACTTCCTTTTAAAATGTCACAATAAAGCTAATTATTGAATCTTTTAACTCTGCTTTTATTTTGGCGTTATGTTTCTTGCATGTCTCACTTGCTATTGCAAGACCAAGTCCATAACTCTTTTTACCTGTATTATTTACTCTTGATACTTCTTTACGGTAAAATCGATCAAACAAATTATTTAAATCCTGTACATCTAAATCTTCAGTCTTATTAGAAACAGATAACACTGTTTTTTTACTTTCTGTATTTAGTTTAACCTTAATCACTTTATCACTACTATATTTCATCGCATTAACCAAAAGGATATTGATCAACTGCAACAAACTTTTTTTATTACCATACACTTCTAAATCTTCCTCTATATCTGTTTCAACACTAACTCCCTGCTCAAACATCGAAGCTTCAAAAGTTAAAAGTCTCGCCTTAAGTAAGTTGGAAAGATTCAAGTTTTCTTTCTCTAGTGCTGCATTTGAAGAAAGTTGCAACAACTCACTCGTTAAATCTGACATTGCATTTACTTCCTCTTTTATATATCTAAGCCATTTAGCATTCTCTGAGTCACTGATAGAGGTATCACTTAGTAACACATCTGCATTTGTGTTAATGATTGTTAACGGTGTGCGTAGTTCATGAGCCGCATCTGAAACAAAGTTTTCTTGCTTCTTATAAGTTTCCTCAATTGGTTTAATCGCTTCTGAAGCAAAGTATCGGCTTATCAGTGTCATTACTGCTAAGACAAATAACCCTACTACAATTAAGGTTCTACCTAGAGAAGTTACAATATTAACTTGCCTTGTAACATTTAAGAGTATTGTTGAATGAACGTACTTCCCATAAACATCACGTATCAACCAATAACTATCATCAATCATGACAATCTTGTCATTTTTAAACTCTCCATCCTCTAAAAACTCTTCAATCACTTCTGAATCCACCACAACATTTGTCATGGTTTCTCTGTCTCCATCACTTTCATTTACAATGTAATACAAATCACGTTTAATACTTCCAAGAGCGACGTTGTCAATCTTATTACTAAGGAGTTGTGTTTCGATTCTATCGAGTTCTTTCCTCGTTGATGAGGTACTCTCATAACTTATGACAGCATACACAATTGATAATGAAATGAACAAAACGATTGAAATCGTGATTACTTGAATAATTGTAAACTTATTTCTAAGATTATTAAACATCTAACCCCTCCAAGACATATCCTACTCCTCTAACTGTTTTTATGTTTGATGTAGATTCTACTGCTCTAAATTTTTTTCTAAGAAAAGAGATGTATACCTCAACATTATTATCAAGGGCCTCACTATCATAACCCCATACTTTTTCAAGGATCTGCATCTTTGGAGTAATCATTTGTTTTCTAGTAATTAACAGTTCAAGGATTTCTTTTTCCTTCAAACTTAACTCTATTTCTTTATCATTACAAATTAACTTTAATTTCGCTGGATCTAGAGTTATATCGTTGTATGTGAATAAGTCGTTATCGATGGTATGAACCCTACGTCTCCCTAATGCACTCACTCTCGCTAGTAGCTCAGCTGTTTCAAAAGGCTTGACTAAATAATCATCTGCCCCCGTATTTAACCCTAGGAGTTTATCGGAAAGCTCACCTTTAGCTGTTAACATTATAATTGCCGATTGGATATTAAACTCTCTTGCTTCTTCTAATATTTCGATACCACTCATTTTAGGTAGCATGTAATCTAAGATGATAATGTCATAAACACCACTTAACGTTTTATCTAACCCTTCTTCTCCATCAAGCGCAATATCGACTTGATGATGTTCTTTTTCCATAATAAATTGCAAGCTTGTAGCTAGCCTCACTTCATCTTCAACAATTAATACTCGCATCTTATCACCTCTCGAATAAATTATAGCATCATTTATTGACTTTTTTATATATTTAAGGTTCTTTTAAGGTTAATTCATTACAATCTATTCTATAAAGTACGATAATGTTTTCAAAGGAGGATATCAGATGGATATAATAATCATTTTATTAACATTTATACTAACTATCATAAGTTCAAAAATCATCAGAAAGCATTTTGCCATTCTATTATTATTTTCGTCTGTCTTTACAATATACTCATATTTATTCTTACCTGTGAGTTCTTCTGTAAATGAGGGATATATTGGTCTAGGTTTAATCCTAACAGTCATGTTTACTACTGCATTCAGAAAAGGTGGGTTCTTATTCAAAAGAACAATGTCCATTAGAAAAGAGTTATCAATATTGGGATTCATATTGTTATTACCACATTTCTTAATCTTTTTGATTGGAGATTATCAATACTTGGAGTGGGTAGGGATAATCAGTGCAGTCATCATGGTGCCTTTATTTATAACTAGTTTTACTTACATACGAAAAATGTTTAGTTATCAAGATTGGATGGACATTCAATACTTTGCTTATCACGCCTATGCCTTGATGTTCCTACATTTATTCATTGTAGCTGAGAATAGTCATCGAGTAGTTTATGGAATAATTCTTCTATGGTATATGGTGTTAAAGCTCATCAATGAGCCTTTTAAGAGAATAAATAGTCCTTCCAAATTGGTGTTTTTACTGGCGACAATTGCAACCTCAGTATCTTTAACAGCGTATAACAATACTGATTTATCTGTGAAAAAGACTGAACCTGAGATTCTAGTTTATGAGGAGGTCACACCTCCTAGTGAAGACAGTTCAAATGAGGTCAACAATGAAGTCGTTTCAGCTCAAGATGACAATCAAAAAAGTGAAAGTACTACAAAATCTGAAGCAAACGAAGATACTAAAACGACCACTACAAGTGGTGTTTACGAAGGAAGTGCGGTTGGATTTAAAAGTAGAAATGTAGATGTAGTAGTCTCGATTGAAGATGATATCATTAAAAGTATTGATATCGTTAACTGTGGCTGTACTGCACCTCACAAGATTGATTATGAGGTTGCAGTAAAGAGCGTAGCTACTGACATAATCAAAAACAACTCTACTGAAGTTGATTTAGTGTCAGGAGCAACCTATTCAACTCGTGGTCTTGTAAATGCCGTCAATGATGCAATCAGTAAATCAAAATAAAAAAGTTGGAAATCTGAAATGATAGGATGTTAGTGGACACATACAAAATTGTGTTTACTAACATTTTTTCTTATACTCAAAAAAAGGAATGATGAATATGGGTAGACCAAAAGGTGGAAAAAATAGGTTTTGGAGTAAAGAGGAGAAACTAAGAATTGTGGAAGAACATACTAAGAATCTAAGATCACAAAAAAGTATCGCGAAAGAAGAAGGCATTTCTAGTGGGATGTTAAACACTTGGGTTAAGAAGTATTATGAGCAAGGAGCAGCAGGTTTAGAAAACAAAAAGAAACCCGGGAACCCATTCGCGGGGTTCCAAAACAAGAAAGGGTTAACAGAACTAGAAAAATTACAGCATGAGAACATGAAACTAAAGATGGAGAATGCTTTATTAAAAAAGGGATTGATTCTAGAAGAGGTGGTGAGAAAACCAAGAAAATAATAAGATGTTTATATTCAGTAATTGAGGAGTTTTCTAACGAGTTTAACATCAAGTCGTTATGTAACTTTTTTGAAGTTTCAAAAAGTGGTTATTACAAGTGGAAGAAAAGAAAAGGTAAGTTGAACAGGTATGAGATAAACCGAAGAGATTTGAAAGATTTAATTAACGACATTCACTTACTCGATCCAACAATGGGATATAGAGCTATAAACAGCGAGATATTTGACCTTACTGGGTGGAAGGTGTCAGATTGGCTGGTGCATAAATGCTGCAAATCATTCGGAATCGTTTCTAAAGCTAGAAAATCTTGGAAAAAACCAAAAAATGAAAATGTTAAATTTCCTAATGTAATCTGGAATGAATAGTCAACAGAACGACCTTTTGAGAAGCTAGTCTCTGACACTACATTAGTATATAACAAGAAAAATAAGAAGAGTTATGAAATTACATTTTACCTCGATGTTTTTAATAACGAAATTGTCGGATACGACATGGATGATAGTAAACATGGCTCAAATGTAAAATGCCATATGAGGGCTCTAAACTCAATGCTTGAAACCAAAATAAAAAGAGGATATAAAGACCTTGTAACGTTTTTGCACATCGACCAAGGAACAGTATATACCTCAAGAGCATTCGAAGAAGCTCATAAAGATTTTACCATAGAAAGATCAATGTCACGAGCAGGAACTCCAACAGATAATCCAATAATTGAATCTTTTAATAGTTGGTTTAAGCCTTTGTTGTACAAAACTTTTAAGTTTCATAGCACGAAAAACCCATATGATTGCCTGGATAGATGTGTTAAATATTTCAATAATCGTAGAAAAACTTATAAATTAAACTATAAAAACCCAGTTCAGTATCGAACTGAACTAGGTTTCCAATAAATATTTTTTATGTGTCCACTAACTCTTTACAAATGCAAAATCCCAACTTTTTTAAATGCTAGAAACAAACATTTCTAACTTTCCTTCTTCCACAATATCTGTCTCATGAGTTGTTAAAATGAAGTGTTCCCCTTTTGTTACATCCTCACCATTTGAGGCAGATACAAGAGCACTTACTGTCCCTTCTCCACCATCACCAATTGGTAACTTCTTGATTCGATGACTTTCATTAACTTCCAAAAAGCCTTTTCTATTTGACTAGCAACTTCATTTGATGTCAGACTTTCTTTGAACGAATCGCATGCTATTAAGATATTCATAAATCCACTTCCCTTGTTAATAATTAAAAGGGGTGGGAAGTACCCACTCTTAAGTTTTTATTCAGCGTCTGCTTCTTCAACAGGCTTTCTAAACATTCTTTTACCAAACACTAACATTGTTGTAGTAATAGCAACTCCAATAGCGAAGTATAATAACCATAACATTGGGTTTGAAGTAATGAATGAAGTTAATACTGATGTTCCAGCTGATGTATTGATATAAATCTTAGATTGAGCAATTAAACCTGAAGCAATAGCCTCACCAACTACTGTTGAAGGAATTACAACTAGAGGGTCTCTTAATGCATAAGGAATTGCTGGCTCATTGATTCCACCGATACCACTTAAGATTGCTGCTGGAATTCCTCCTGCTCTTTCTTCTAAAGTCAAATACTTTGGAGTAATATATGTAGCTAACATGATTGCCATACCTAGTACTGTTTTACCTGCTGCAAATGCTACAACGAAATGTGATAATTGGTTAAACCCATCTGCAGTTAGCGCCATACCTTCACCTGTAGTGAAAAGTCCAACTGCTGTTGCGAATGCCGTTTTATTGAATGGTCCACCGTAGTCAAATGCTGCTAATCCACCAAAGATTAAATCTGCTAGGAATAAGTTTGATTTTGACATTCCTGTTAACCAGTTAGTCATTGCATCATTTACCATACCGAAGAATGGACCGAATACGAATAACATTGATAATCCCACTACAACTGATGATACTAAAGGTACGATAAATAGTACTTTTAACGAATCATAAGTTCTTGAGAACTTGATGTTATCCATTAACCATCTAACAACAAAACCTGCTACTACACCGGTGATTACTGCACCGAAGAATCCTGAGTATGGGAATGGATCAAGTTTAGAACCGATAGTTCCACCTTTTAATACCATACCACCCATTAAACCTGGAACAAGTGCTGGTTTTCCAGCGATACCATATGCAATATAACCTGCTAATATAGGTAACATATACCCCATTAAATTTGCACCCATATAGTAATATCTATATAATGCATAGTTGTCAGGGTTATGTGTTGCTGCGTATGAGAAAATTAAATTTAATAACCTAAAGTCATCCCTGCAATAATTACTACAGGAATCATGTGTGAAATACCGCTCATAATACCTTTATAAGCGTCTTTCCAAATACTTGGCTTGCTTACTTTACGTTCAATTTTAGCCATTTTTGTTTCCCTCTCCTTCTAATATTATAGTGCTTCCTCTAATTCCTTGATGATTTTCTTAGCCTTTTTGAGTGCTTCTTTTGTAGAGCATTCAATTACTGCTAAGTCATCGAAACGTTCTGCTTCAATTACACCAACATCTACAGCCCAAATACCTGCAATTGCTTCACTGATATCTTGTGCTGTTAGTTTATTCTCGATTCCCGCTCCCCCTTGAGTTTCTACTTTTATTTCGTAACCCACATCCTTTGCGGCAATCGTTAAAGCCTCTGCTGACATATATGTATGCGCTGCTCCCGTAGTACATGCACATACTGCTACTAATTTCTTCATATTCATATCCTCCAAATTAATTTATTGCACCATTTAGTGCATCAATAACTTCTTAAATTGTTTTTGACTCATTTAACGCTTGTTTAAATTCATCTTTCATTAAACTTCTTGCGATACTTGAAAGAACTTTTAAATGGTTACTATTTCCATCTTCTGGTATAGCTAAACCGATTGCTACATTAGTTGGTTTACCATCCATAGAGTCCCTATCAATACCATTCTTGAATCTTACAAAGATCACGGTAGCCTCCTTAACTGTTGAACTTTTTCCATGTGGAATTGCAATTCCATCGCTAAATCCTGTACTTGATTGAAACTCTCTCTATTTCAATGCCTCAAAGTACTCATTAGCATTTTTAACAACTCCTTCATTAAAAGCGAAACTTGCAAACATTTTTAACGCTTCTTCTTTAGTAGATGCTTCAACATCTAAAAACACTAGATTTTCACTCACTGTGTTCATAACTATTTCTCTTTTCTCTCAAGACTTATTTGTTAACCTAAGTATAAAGATTTACTTTTACATTTAATATATTATGAAAAACAAAAAAAGATGGGAACTTCTCCCATCTTTTTGTTATCTATAACATTTTTTACTTATTTCTCTAATCTATCTAGTAAATGTAAGGCTAAATAGAGGTTAAACCCCGCTTCTAAGTCTCTTGGATTGTAACCAGTTTTCTCAAAAATTCTATTTAATCGATATTGTAGAGTGTTTTTATGAATGTACAACTCCTGAGCTGTAAGTGCAATTGAACCATTATTCTTATAATATGCTCTTATTGTTGACTTTGCCTGCTCTAAGTCTTTTTGAGAAAGGGTCCCAATAACTCTCTGAACGTATTCTTCCGCTGCTTTCCTAGACAAATCTTGAACAAGTATTTCAAGATCCATCTCTTCATAAACCCCAATTTTTAAATCTTTAGATTGCATGACTATATTTAATGATTGCATTGATTGTTGATATGACATTCTTAATCGTTTAAAAGAAGATACTTTCTTTCCTACACCAATACATAGCCTGTCATCCCCAACATCTTCATACACTTTCTTTAGTATACGCTTTAACGAGTCAGGACTTACTTCATTAACCATACATACAAAATAATCATCTATTAGTGATGTTTCTACTCGACAGTATGATTTAAATGAAAATTTAAATGCTCGATATAATCCCTCCAAAACACCTTGATTCTCAAACATCTCAGAGACTCCTAAACCTTTTACTCGTCCAATAATCACTTGATCAAGTGATTCAATATCTAAATCTACTACTTTTCCTTTTCCGACAATCGTGTTTAAATCTGTATCTGGGTACATTAGTAACTGCTTAAAGACTTGCTGTTTAAGCTGTGACTTCATACGATTTTGAGTTTTTAAGAATGACTGGTAAACAAGTGATTCAGTCATTGTACGTATAATTTCATCAAACTTACTTAACTCATTATAGTTTCCCGTAATCCCAATCGCACCAATAATATCTCCTTCAAAGTATACCGGCATGTTAACACCTGGCAAAGAACCTTCAAATTCCTCATTATCTCTAACTATTATTTTCTTACCCTTTTTAAAGACTTTAGTTGAAGTTGCATGAAAGGTACCAATTCTACTCTTATCAGCAGATGCAATAATGATTCCATTACGATCGATGAAGTTAATATTGTAATTAATTACTTCTTGTAAACTATCAATAATTCTCTGTGCTATCATTTTATCCAAGTTCATTTTATCACCCTCACTCTATTTGATTATAACAAATGAACTTAAAATTACAAATTACTATATTGATGTTTACTTTCTATCAGTTGAAAAGCTTTCTTCAATGTACTTAACAAGTGGTGCTACTTGAACAAGTTCTGGCGCACCCTTCATCCAAACTTGTTGTTTTATAACTTCAAATAACTCTTCCTTGGTTGCCCCATTATCAATTGCCTTTCTAATTTCAAGTTTTGCTCTTTTCTCATTTCTATCAAATATTGCTGTTCCAAGTGCAATGAAGTATCGGTATTTAATAGGAATCACTCCCTCTCCCCATACCTCGTGATGATATGAAGCGATTATTTCTTGTAAATTTCCACCTAACGATTTGGACACCATAACTCCTGGTGGAATAAATCCAATCTCCTCTTTCAATTGTTTTATTGATTTGCCATTACTCATGATAAGACCTCCTTTATATTAAGCATAGCACTTTGAAGGTCATAAGTATCTTGATATACAATTTATCTAACTGCACAAAAAAACTGGACTAAACATCTAGTCCAGAAAGAATTATATTGAAAACTCAGTTTAAACATAACTTACTTTCATAGAGCATTTGAACCAAAGTTGGTGCCCCTTTTATCCAAACTATGTGTCGAGACTTGGGATTTTTTTCTTTTGCTCTACTAAAACTCATATTACCTCTGAATTTCTAAAAATACTGATTTGCTTTATACAATTTGTATCTATATCAATGGCATTACACCTTCACCCCATGTTTATGGTGATTGTATCGGTAACTTAAGTTCTTTCACCCAGTGACTTTAATACAACATTTCCAGGAGGAATAAATCTGAGTCTATCAATTAACTCTTTTTTGTGGTTCTTGCTCTCCACTAAATCACCCTTCCTTTGGTACACCTTTATCTTAGCACAGATAGTTTGTTGATGTAAAACTACAAGCACTAAAAAAACATATATTATAATTACCCAAAAATTCACAATTGACTTAGTTGTGTGCAAGTGATATAGTTGTTATAGATTTAATGGAAGGAGGAATTGAAAATGATGACAAAAATGATTAAAAACTCGGGCTTACAATACTCTCTTTCATATATACTACTGACAAATGAGGTAGGACACATTTAGGTTGTAGTTTAATACAACTAAGATTATATATGGATAGTTTTGTAAGCATAGAGAAAATTCTATGCTTTTTTTAATGAGAAAAGGGGTGGTATAAAATGGAAATCGTTAAATATAACGACCATTATGCTAAGGAAGTAGCAAAGATGTGGAACTTGAGTCAGGATGCTTGGGGAGGCGGAGAGACTCTTAAAACAGAAGAATCTGTTATAAAGGAAGAAGCTGCAAATGGATACCTTAACTTGTATCTTGCAATTGATAACAATGAGGTAGTAGGTTATTGTAGTTTCTCAATCTATCAAGGTGATGATGATACATCATATTTACCTTTATTAAATGTAAGACCAGATTACCACGGAAAGAAAGTGGGTAAGTTACTGGTTCTAAAAGTTTTAGAAGATGCCATAGCATCTAAGTATAATCGTTTTGACCTTTATACATGGTCAGGTAACGTTAAGGCAATGCCCTTGTACAAAAAGTGCGGTTTCATGTGGGAGAAAAAAGCAGAATCTGTCCACTTAATGAACTGGTTACCTTATATGCTAAAGACTGAGGCCTTAAAGGATTATTTCGAAGTTATTGATTGGTATCATGATAACAAAAGAGTTATTGATAGCAACTACGATGGCGTAGTCACAAATGAGCAAACAGTCTTTACTTATCACTTTGAAAACGATAAGGAGATGCTTAAAGTTGATTTTGAACGAGCAAGCCGTGGTATCAAGAGAATAGAGACAAGTGATTACATCATTTCTATGAATACCCCAGGTCATAAACTAATATATGGGCAAGAGTATGAGACAACTTATTCTGTTGTTAATAAGACAGGTAAACCTTTAGAGGTTGAATTTGAGGGGGTAAATGATGAGTTTGTTAAACATTCTTTTAGTACTCATGTCAGCGTTTCAGACCAAAAATCATGCGTTTCAACATTTAAGTTAGATAAACCAAAGTTAAAGTTCAGCGATGGTACTACAGCGCCTTCTGTAATCACAAAATTAAGAATCAATGGCAAGGAAGCGGTATTTAAAATTGGAGTAAACGCAGTTGCACCTATTGAGTTTAAATTAAACATTGTGGAAAACGTTCATTATGTAAAAAATGATTACTTTGCTTATCTTGATTTAGAGAGTAACTTAAATGAAGATCAAGACCTAACAATCAGTTTTCCAAAGAGCAATATTGCGATTGAAGATGCTTCAGTATTCTTAAAGGCAAAAGGAAAAGCATCAGTAAAGCTAAAATACCAGGTATTTGATTGTGGCGTTTATGATGAAATCATCATCTATGAGGTAGGTCAAACAGCTTATGAATATCGCCTTCAAAATATTATTTCTGGTTCTAATGGGGCTTTCTTTGAAGAAATTGAGGGATCATATTATTTAGTTAACAATGAACATATTGTAACATTTGACAAATTATATCGTGAGGTCTTTTTAAGAAGTGCCGGCCAAGATATCGGAACAGGGATTCTAACACCAAAGCTTGGTGAGCCTTACTCAAAGGAGTTTGGGAACATCGCTCCTGTTGATCATGTGTTTAGAATGGAGGGTCTGATTGCATGTCTTGATTTAGTATTTGAATCAAAAGATTTTCAAGGTGTAAAACTAGTCTCAAAAATAAGACTTCATCCTAAAGGGATAATGGAACATAGTTATCTTGTGGAAAACGTAGATTATTCAGAGGAAAAAATAAGTCTTGCTACGGGATATTGGTCAAATAGTCAAAATGCTTTTTTCCCATATGATGGAAAAATACTAAGTTCTGGTCGAGAAGGAGTCTTCGGAATGGGCTCACTTGACGGAAGTAAACTTGATGAAAACTGGGTCTTTTTCAAGAATAAGAACTGTAACTCAGGAATATGCTTTGACTTTGATATGCCAGCCATTACTGACTGGTACATCGGTGGAAAGTTTAAAATTGAGAACTTCACTAAGGGGAGTAAACACGAACTTTCAAAAACGTATACGACAATTGTAAATGATGGTTTGGAGAAGTTTAGAAAATTTGCCCTAAACAACCAAGACTTAAAAATGAAAAGTTATATCAACCAATTCGAAATCTTGGTAAATAATGGAAACCCAATCATTTTTGACAGTACAGAAGTCGAAATCAAAAACAATGTTAAGACTGAAGATGGTGGAACATTAACTATTGATGGTCATGATTATGAAGTAGAATCAATAAATGAATTTAAGACAAATATAAGTAATTACATCAGAAATGGAGTTAATCATTTCACTTTTAAATCAGATAAGATGTGTAAAACCTCGTCGCAGGTACTACTCAAATCTGAAGGAGAAATCACTATCAGAGATATTATTGACTCAGATTTACACGCTAAATCTATTTGCAATGGACCAATAGAGATTAAAGCCAGCAAGGAATATTATGATTCAGTTTATTCACTTAAGTGGAATGAAGTTGAATTACTAGAGTCAACATTTCCTACAGTTGGACCTAAATCTTGGTGGGACTTTTGGCCAGGTGGTATCTTAGTAGAACATCACCCGATAAGAAGTAGCATTAAGTCTAAAGAGCGAAAAGAAATAGACGTTGTTACAATCAAAGATAACTTCAATGACGATTGGACTGGATTTAAACTATCAACTATTATCGAAAATGAGGAAAAATTTAAAGATGTAGTCCTATCGTTATACGTGCTAATTAGACCAGGGACAGATGTTGTTGCAACTTTTGCCACTCAATACAACGGACATGGGAAGTTCTTCAAAAATCATAACAATGCTCTATTTGTTGAATTATGTCGCGACTACGAAATGAAACTACATCTAAACGAAACCGATTATTTAGATCTAAAGAACAGCTGTTCATCCCTTGAGGATCAAAGTGTATTAACGTATCAACTCGGAGATCAGTATGTTCACTTTGTTAACGAAGATGAACGCCTGTCTAACTTTGATGAAGTGAGTATTGCAGGTATTGTAAATGGAACTAACATGACGCTACCTGACAATACACTAAAAAAGGCTAAACCAACGTTTATGATTATGTCTAAAGAACGTTACACCAATCAACAATTAAGCCAGTTTAAAAACATTAAATTTGAGGTGGAATAATGAAAATAATCGATGCACATATTCATTTTTCAATCATAGAATCATTTCAATTAGCTGCAGTAAAATCAAATGTTGATTATAGTAAGTTGGGTTTACAAAACTTTGAAGATATTTGTATCGAATCATTCATTGGTATGGGAGTTACTGAAAGTGCTCCCGGATCGTTTCCCGACTCATTAGCTCAATCACCAATGTTACTGGATTTGGAGGAAAATCCAAACAACTTATACACAGTCATTGGTATCAACCCAAACACACTTAGTGAAAACCTAGATAAAATAGAACAATGCTTACAGGAAAATGCAATCGGTCTTAAAATATATGCAGGTTATTATCACTACCACGTTTGGGATAAAATTTATCATCCGGTTTACAAACTGGCACAAAAATACAATGTGCCAGTTGTAATCCATTCTGGGGATACTTACTCTGATCGAGGATTGCTAAAGTATTCAATGCCTATTGAAGTGGATGAACTGGCATTAATGTTTAGAGAGGTCAACTTTGTAATTGCACACTTTGGTGATCCATGGATTATGGAGACCGCTGAAATTATCAGTAAAAACCCAAATGTTTACGCTGATTTAAGTGGACTAATTGTCGGAGGACGTGATGATGTTGAGAGATTTATGTTTGAACCATTGTTTCTAAACCATATCAAAAGAGGTCTTGTTTATGCTGACAACTATAAGAAAGTAATATTCGGTTCAGATTGGCCATTAGTTGACATCGAAGCTTATGTTGACTTTGTAAAGGCTTTGGTGCCTGAAAAACACTGGGATGATGTGTTTTACAACAATGCAAAACATTTATTTAAAATATAAAAAGTGACCCTAGTCACTTTTTTTATTTGAAGATACCTGATGATATAAGATCATTCTTTAATTTAACATTGTCAAAACCTGCTTCAACTTCAGATACTAGATTAATAAAATCATCCGCAAACTGAATATCCTTTACACAAGTAAGTAAGTCTAGTGTTATATTATCACCATCTATTCCGACAGAATTTAATATCCTTGTCACATCATCAGCTTTACATATCAAATTAATAATACTTTTGCTCATCATTATCCCTCCAATTCAACTAAATCTTATCATAAACAGAACCCCCATAGAATTGAAATGCATTTATATAAAACTGTCAATTTCTGAGGTTTTTTACTTTATTAAATTGCATGCAAGGAGTATATTAAAGATAGATAAGGAGTGATTTTTATGGAATTCAAACTTGAACAAGTAACTGTGGATAATCAATTTGTTATCTGGGACGACGAAAAAAAGGCAGGATACTTAAATTATGAGATCGAAGATACTGTTATTAAGTTGACATACATCTTTGTAAATCCTAAGTATCGAGGACAGGGTTTAGTAACAAAACTGATGGATTATGCTATTCCTATTATTAGAGAACAAAAACTTAAAGCTATTCCAATTTGTCCTGTAGTTGGTAAAGTTATCCAGAAACCACAATATAACGATGTACTATAAAAAAAAGCCTATAAAAATAGGCTTTTTATTTATTCATTCTCGCACGCTCTTGATTTCTTTTCTCTTCGATTAACAATCTTTGATTTTTTCTTCTTTTCATTGAATCTTTTACAATTGAAAAGATAATTATTGCTAAGAACCCAATCAAGAAAGGTAAAACGATAAAAGGCATTGTGCTGACAATATTACTAGTAGTTAATGTTACAAAGTTCATAACGGTCCCCTTTTCTATTTTTTTTGACTAAGTTTATACTATCACGAATGCAAACTCTAATCAATAAAAGATTTTTCATACAAGTTGATCAGATTTGGGTATTTTTATTGTAACCTTCGTACCTTTATTAAACTCTGAATCAATTCGCAGTAAATCCTCATGATCATAGAATAGTTTTAGTCGCTTGGCAACATTAGTTATTCCAATACCACTCCCATCACTTTCAATGTACGACAACGTTCCATATTTCAATTTCTCATTTATCTCTATCAACTTATCTGCTGTTATTCCTCTACCATTATCAGAAATCTCAATCAAAATAAACTTATCCTTGTTGAAAACTTCTATTTTGACCGTTCCAAGATCTGTTTGTTCCTTTATCCCATAGTAAATAGCGTTTTCAACAATCGGTTGTAAAATAATTTTTGGAACTTGGTAGTTATTAACTTCTTCATTAACGTTGATTACATAATCTAACTTATCACTATATCGTTGTTTTTGAATGCTTAAATACTCTTTCACATGATTTAACTCATCTTTAAGTCTCACCACATCTCTTCCCTTAGATAAAGATAATCTAAAGAAACTTGCTAGTGACTTTGTGATTTCGATTACTGAATCTGTTTCCTCAAATTCTGCCATCCAAATAATTGTATCTAAAGTATTATATAAGAAATGAGGATTAATTTGAGAATGCAGTGCTTTTATTTCATAAGTTCTAAGGTACTTTTGGTTTTTTTCAATCTCATCCATTAATGACAAAACACGTTTTACCATCTGGTTGTAGTGTTGAGCTAGTGACTTAATCTCAACCATTTTTACATCAACATTTACAAACTTTGGTGACTTTTGATCAAACTCTGCCATTGCACCTTCCAACTCTTTGATTGGCTTAGTGATTACAATTCCGAAATAAGCACCACTTGCTACAATTACAATGATCATCAAAATAAATGTAAAGAGTAGAGTGTCAAGTAGTTGATTTCTAAACAAGTTCAGTTCATCTAATGAAACAACTCCTATCAACTTCCAGTCTGAACCTTTTATTGAAACTTGATGTGATGACTTATTCATCTCTTTATGGTAACCCTCATTCATAAGGGTCATCTCTATAACTTCATTTGCTTTTTCTTGTTCTGTGTAAAAAGCGCTATCAGGATGGTAAACAATTTGGTTCTTACTATTTATAATGAATGTATAACCTTCACTACCAAGTGAGATTTGATTCAATAAATCTTCAATTCCTTGATAACTAAAATCAATGATAACCACGCCTAGGTGATTTCCAAAACCATCTATTACTTGAGTTGCAGAAGAAATAACCCAGTTACTCTTATCCATTGAGAAGGCTGTCATTTTTGCACCAGTAAGGCTTATTGAATCACTGCTCATTGCTTCAACATACCAATGTTCATTCATCATATCATCCGATACTGTCATATTGATCGCTTTTTCATTTGAAAGCACCCTACCATCTTTTGATACAACAATAACTGTGGTGATGTATTCATCTGCAGCCAATACATTAGTAATCAATTGTTCAGTTTGCTTTTCTTCTAAGTTGTATTCTAAATAGTTACGAGTATTTGAGTTAGTTGCTATAAGTTTTGAATAGGATGCCAATCTATCAACGTACAACTCCAAGTACTTGCCACCAGTATTAATTGTTTGCTCACTTGTAACCAGCGATTGATTAAGGAAGATACTCTCGACACTAAAGTATACAACCAGACCAAAAACACTTAGTACTACTAAGCTAATTAAAAGATATAATAGGGCTATTTGGACTCGAATATACTTCAAATACTTCATATTATTCCTTCACTTTCTCTTTATACTTTGATGGGGAAACTCCTGTCTCTTTCTTAAATCTTAATGAAAAGTAATTTGGATCACTAAATCCAATCTCTTCAGCAATCTCATAGTTTCTTAAATCCGTTGTCAACAAAAGCCTTTTGGCTTTGTCTATTCTACGTTTAAGCAAATAGTCTTGAAAAGGTTCTGAAAACTGCTCTTTGAAGACTCCACTCAAATAACCACTACTCAACCCCATCTGCTCAGCTAATCGCTTAAGTGTAAAATCCTCATTCGTAAAGTTTTCTTCAAAAATATCTAGTATTTCCTTTTTGTAGCCAAAATCATTTACTTGATCAACTTCGATTTCATGTGCTACTTTCTCATTCTCAATTGATTCCACGATTTTTTTTACTAATGCTATCACGTCAGATTTAGAAAATGGTTTAAGCAAGTAATCATCAGCACCTACTTTTATAGCTTGGAGTGCATAGTCAAAGTAGTCATAACCTGTAATAAATGCGATTTTAACACTTTTCTTATGCTCTTTTGCTAATCTAGCAAATTCCAACCCATCCATTCTTGGCATATTGATATCTAACAAGCAAATATCTATATCGTTTTCTCTAAATATATCTAAGGCATCTAAACCATTATTTGCCTCAAAAACTTCTGATATTTTCAAATCATTAAAAGGGACCGTTTTACAGATCCCTTTTCTTACTATAGGTTCATCATCTACGATTAATATTTTATACATCAAATCATCCTTACTGATTAATAGTTTCTACAAGATAATCATAACCTTCTGCAGCCATATTTTCAACTGCTACAAATCTTATTGAGGCACTATTGATACAATATCTTAATCCACCTTTATCTTGAGGTCCATCTTCAAAAACATGACCTAAATGACTATCTCCAACTCTACTCCTAACTTCTGTTCTGACTAAGTTAAGTTTATTGTCGTCATGATAAGTCACAACATCTCTAGCAATTGGACGGGTAAAGCTTGGCCATCCACACCATGATGCATACTTGTCATTTGAAGAGAATAATGGTTCCCCAGTTACAATATCGACATATATTCCTGGTTCAAAGAAGTCCCAGTATTCATTCGTTCCAGATTGTTCAGTTGCATTTTCTTGGGTAACTGCGTACTGAATGTCAGTCAATCTTTCTCTTAGTTCTTTGTCAGAAGGCACTGAGTATAAACTTGGATCAACATAAACATCCTCTAAAGCAGCTCCAACATCTATATGGCAATAACCATTTGGGTGCTTATCCAAGTAATCTTGATGATACTCTTCTGCTACTCCAAAGTTTTCTAACATTTTCACTTCAATTTTATTTTTACCTTTATACATTTTATCAACTTCTTCCATTTTTTTCTCAATAACAGCTAAGTCCTTCTCATCTGTGTAATATATACCAGTTCTGTACATTGTTCCTTCATCGTTTCCTTGTTTGTTTAACGATGTAGGGTCAATCACTTTGATAAAATTGCTCAATAAGTTATCAAGGGAAATAACCTTCTTGTCATATAAGACATGTACTGTCTCTGCATGACCTGTACCATTTCGAATAACATCTTCGTAACTTGGATTTATAGTATCCCCATTAGCATACCCACTTACAACATCATAAACTCCATAAAGTCTCGAAATGTAAGCTTCAACCCCCCAGAAACACCCTCCTGCTAAGTAGATTTCACTTAAATCTTCAACAATGAAATCAAGCTCAGAATTCGGATTATCTGGAATTGAAGAAGATCTTCTACCTCTAGCAAAGTGATTTTGCTGTTCTTCTATGAGTCTTCTAGTTAAATCAGATAAGTTCTCAAGGTTATCTTTTTGTTGGACATTATTGAATGCGAATAAACTTGTTCCTATCAAGACTAATGCCACTACTGCGGCAATTAGAACTTTTTTCATTAGTATACTGAACTCATACTTTCAATAACTTTATCATTCGATTTATGTCCAACTTGTACACTAACTAATACACCATCGCTACCAACATAAACGCTTGTTGGGAACCCGATAACACCAAACTCTTTAGAATACTCTCCATCTTCATCTAATAAGACAATCATATTATCATAGTCTAAACTGTTAAACCATGTTGAAAAGTCTTCTGATGACTGTTCACCTTTATAACCTGGTGTAACAATTGTTAAAACCACAAAGTCTTCATTTTCAGAGAGCTTGTCAATCTCACCCAATCCAGATGTGCAGATTGAACACCATGATGCCCAGTACTTAATGTATACTTTTTTTCCATTAAAATCAGTTAAACTAACTTCATTTCCATTAACATCATTTAATACTAACATTGGGGCAGCCTCTCCTTCATTTTTCATTTCGTTACTCATGTCATCTTTACTTTCATCTGTCATATCATCTTTGCTGTCATCCATCATTTCTTCATCTTTTGTCATATCTTCTTTCTTATCCATAGAGTCCTTTGGACTACATGCTGCAAGTGCTAACGTTAATGTTAGAGATAGCACTAATAATGTAAATAATTTTTTCATATAAATCTTCCTCTCTTACTTTAATTTAATAATCCTTCTATAAATGCTGTCAAAGATCCGAATGAGTTAGTCATTAATAACAGACCCATCAAGATAATTAAAATCCCACCAATCATTTTGATTTTTGGTAAATGTTGATGTAGTGATCTCACTTTGGACAATAACACGTCCGTAAAAATTGCCATAATCAAGAATGGAATTGCTAAACCGATAGAGTAAACTAACATAAGTAAAACCGCATATAATACCCTACCTCCACCTGCACTAACACCAAGTACTGTTGCCAGAACTGGTCCTACACAAGGCGTCCATCCAAAACTAAAAGTAAATCCTAGTAGATAAGTTCCAAATAAATCTCCACGTTCACTACGTTTTAAGTTTAATCTTTTCTCTTTAGATAGTTTTGAAATCTTAATAAGACCTGTCTGATGTATTCCGAGAATTACAACAACTAGACCAATTACTACCATAAACCAATCTTTAAAAATAATATTACCTAGTAGCCCTGCTCCAAACCCCATAATTACAAATGAAGTTGCTAGACCTAGTACAAATAGTAATGTTCTAAAAATTCGTTTAAAGTTTATATTTATACCACCGATTTTAGTTGTATATTTTTCACTTTGTTCACCAGCCATTATTCCCATATAAATAGGTAGTAATGGAATAATACATGGTGCAAAGAATGAAATTAATCCTGCAATAAATACTGCACTAATATAAATTGGTTCGTTCATAAGTACCCCTTCTTTCTATACCTCTATTCTATATTAATTGTATCCAATTGAGAATTGATTTACATCATCTAAATCTTTATTTTAATCATATCTTTATATGCAAAAGAAAAAACACTCCTAGGGAGTGTTTTCCTTATACGAATAAATCCATCATTGATTCCAACTCATTCTTTGTTAAGTTACTTTTCAATTGATTCTTAAGAAAATCATTAATCAATGCACGCTTTTGGTCTTTGGGGGGTATATTAAGATTGTCATCCGAAATATTCTTCTCACAACCTTGAGCACCAATTACACTGTTTTCTAAAATGCAATTTTTATCTGTTGAGTTTTCTTCAATCAAGTTAACAAACTTTTCACTGGAGAAAGATGCATATGTTTCAAGTCTTTTTATTTTAATTTGGTCATTATTTTTATCTAGGGTCGGACCTATATGAGGAGTTCTTATAGGCGCAAATGGTTTTTTTGTGGCATTCTCTGCACACATTTCTTTTCTATTCACATGAAGTGAAGTGGATAAATTCGTAATCAAACTACTATTTAATTCAACTTGCATCATTTTCTCCCTTCTCTTAATTGTATTATATAGAGGGGGTTATCTAATACACTTGTATAGTATCAATGTAACCTTAAATGAACCTTAAAAAAGACATTTCTTTCGAAATGTCTTAAAAATTATAGAATAATGTTGTTTATGATATCTTTTGGTATATTCATCTCGTATTCAAAGTTCTCATGAATGGAATCCTTTATCTCTAAGAAATTGAACAATTGTTTATGCTCCAATAAAATACAATACTCTCCACCTTTTTTTGCAAAATACATTCTTCCATATTTGGTTATAGAACCAAAGAAAGCTTCTAAGAATTGCACGTTAATGAATCGTTCTTCATACTCCTTACTTGAAGAGGATACCTTAAAATGTTTATAAAAATATTTACTACTTCCATCATATGAATATTTTTTTTTCTTTTTCTTTGGACTGATGACAATAAATTCATCACTCTCTTCCTGTACGGAAGCGATAACTGCGATTCCAGCAAAGATCTTTTTCGTCTCGGTACGACTTCCTGATGATTCATCTCCACGAATGTACTTTGTAGAACTCATATCCAAATCGTGGAATTTAAATCCTACGTCACGATAATTACCTTGAACAATATGTGAAGCAATAATTGAATCTCCATATAACGGAATTCCAAACTTTCTATAATCATCATCCAATTGATAACCAAGTTGAGTAAACTTTCCACCAAACAACTCTTTGGCTTGTTCTGAAATAAACTGCTCTTTCATCTCATATTTAATTCTTTTAATTTCAGACTTCCCACCTACGAATAACCAAATCCCTACAAAGAACAAAACAATTCCTACAACTATCCAATATGTTCCTTGTAAAAATATAAACAATAATAGACCCACCACAGTTACTGCGTAACCAGGATATATCAACTGCTTTCGATACTCGTTCATTTCTTTATGATTTTTCTCCATAATAGTCTCCTTATATAAGTCTTACTCCCTATACATTTATTTTAATACAAAACTGATCATTATGTAAGAAAAACAAATATCGCAGCTTAGAAAAATAAAAAACCCATTACGGGTTTTTAGTCTGTAGCTTTTAACGATGCATATTCTTCATTATAATCTTCGTACTGTGACTCATTTTCAGTCATCAACTCCCACGCCATCATAATGATGATAATCGCTAGTACGACTCCTAACCAAGGAAATCCGTATTTAGCAAATGGCAAATATGATAATGCACTCGCAACAGATGGAACATAATCTCCTAACAATCCAAGTCCGCCCATTAACACCGAAATGATAAATGGTACAATAATTGTTCGACGTCTTCTAACCTTTCTATTCACATATCCTAAAAAGGCAATACACATTGCTGGTGGAACGAGTAACATTAGAATCGGTCCGATAAAAGTCGTAAGACTATCAAGTTTCATTAGTGATACTATAAAAGAGAAAACTGTAAATGCGATAATATAAGCTTTTTGGCTAATCTTTGTATTTGAAGCAAAGAAACTAGTTGTATTAGCCATAATACCAATTGACGTTGTTAAACATGCTAGGGCAACAGCTAAACCAAAAATCACAGTACCGATGTGTCCAAAGGTCTTTGTTATTGTTGTTGTAATAATAACAATACCACTTGGATTTTCACTTGCAGCATATCCGCTTGTCGCTCCCATATAACCCAAACCTAAATAAACAAGGGCAATCAAGAATAAAGCAATCAACACACTGTTCATCAATACTTTTGTTTTATCCGCATGTGGCATAGTTTTTTCTGTTAGAATTGCTCTAATACTTATCGTAGCAATAATCACATATCCAAGACCATCAACTGTTAGGTATCCAATCTCTGATCCTCTGACTATAGCCTCATTAACGCTAACACCTGTATCAACAACTGGATTTCCATACAAAGCCGATCCACCAATTAGGACAACTAATAGAACGAGCAACACTGGTGTAAGGTATTTACCTATAATATCAACAATATTTGTTTCACTTAACAACACATAAGCTGTTATTCCAAAGAAGATTAGTGAACTGATTGCAAAGATAATCGGGTTAGATGATTGAAAGAGCTCCGCAACGAACAACTCGTTTGTAATAATTGCAGTACGAGGACCTGCAAACAATGGTCCAATGATGATGACTACAGCGGTTAACAAATACAAGTGAGCCTTAGGATGAATCTTTCTCGTGATATCCAAAAAGTTATTTTTTTGCAAGGCCATAGAAATAACACCAATTGATGCGAACCCTGCACTTGTAAAAATGAAGGCTAAAATTGCATAAGAATAGTTTGTTCCTGCAAAGAAACCAACAGCTGGTGGTAGAATAATATTTCCTGCACCAAACATTACTGCAAATATAGTTAATGCTAAAGTTATTGTGTATTTTTTATGTTTCATATTATCCTCCGAAACTAGATTTTATTTACGAGGAAAGTTTAACAAATACAACGCTAATAAGCAATAGATTAGATAATTATAATTTGATGAGAAAAGACCTCTTATAGGTCTTCGTTTACGTACTTATATCTTTTTTCATAACTTAAATAGTTTTTTATTAAGTTGGTAGTGCCAACCTGTAATGTTTCAAAATTTCTTTCTACATTTACAATCATATCTTGATGATTAAGACCTTTTGTAATAAAGTATCCTACTCTGGCTTTTGCATTCTCTAAGGGAGGTATTATATCTCCGATTTGAAAATTTAATCCAAAAGCCAAAACATTTCCATTACTAGAGATCACTGTTTCACCACTAATACTGTCTATATACCCTTCTTCACCAAAAAACAATTGAGTTGATAGGTGTTTGTCGGTTTCGAAATAGTTATTTTGATCAACTTCTATGTTGGTGTTTCCTGGGAAATCTAGAACTGCACCCAATATATCAAATTCCGTTAAATATGGAATTGTGATACCTTCATAGGCACCTCCAACTCGACAAGCAATTTCATTTACTAACAGCCCGCTCTCTCCAATTAAATACTGAAAGTAAATTGGACCATTATCAATGTCGAATGCATTAACTATCTTTTGGGTAGTTTCTTCAATCTCATCTTTGTAATTGTTTAGATGGAGTGAGGGATGATTGTGTGCAAGACAAATACCAATATGTTTTTTGTCATTAATGGTAACTCGATCAACTACACTCAGTATCGTTAACTCTCCATTACTAACCCATCCGTTCACTGTAATTTCATCATTGTCATAATATTCTTCAACTAGTGCAAACGCTTCTCTAGAGAATGATAGTGTTTCATTGATGTTTTCCTTGATTTCAGAATGGCTGTTTACTAAAAATATACCACGCTGCCCTTGAGTGTCAACCGGCTTCATCACAAGTGGAAAACAAAGCCCCTTCAACTCTCTGTCGCAAAAATCTGGTGTAATAAAACAATGATTGGTAGCTTTTATATGATGGGCTTTAAATGTTTCTTTCATATACTTTTTGTTCGTCACATTTAAAGCTGTTTGCTCCGATAAGTAAAATGGTTGTTTACAAAATTTCGAAGCAACTGCTGCTGTATAAACTGGTTGATCAGTTCCCGCAGTTACAACAGAATCAATACGGTACTCTTTACATGCATTGACAACCGATTCAATATCAAAAGTTGATATCTTCAAATGTACATCAGCATATAACTTGCCTGGACAATCATCCAAGTAATCAACTAATACAATGTAGTCTCCTCGATCACGTGATTTTTTAATCAGCTCTAGCTGGTTACTCCCACCACCTAATATCATTCTTCGCATAGCTTCTCACCTACCATTTCGTACTGGGTCTTTTCATGTTCTTTGTTGTAAAATCTTGATAACCAAGTATAGTTTATGATAATCATGACATATAGTCTAATTAAACTCGAAACAGAATAGTTACTATCGATATTACTGTTATACTTTACTTTAATATTCCCAATATTTGATGTTCGCTTTAATATTTCCATTGAGATATAGATTAACTTTACCTTACTCTTAATTATTTCTTCATTTAATTCTTTAGTAAGAATTCTGAAGCTACAAACTTTTATGTTTTTTGGTATCGATGTTAACATTCTGAAAATCATATCTCTTAACTTAGACCCTAGTGTTCTAAGATTACTTTTGGAGCAATTGCTTTTATTGATAGCATAGACAACTTCATAACCTTTTTCAATCTCTTCTATCAACAGAGGTATATCTTCAGGATTATTTTCTAAGTCATCATCTATGAGTACAATATAATCACCTGTTGCATGAGTCATACCAATAAACGTTGCTCGTTGTTGCCCTTGATTTTGCTTTAAATTAACTCCATAAATACACTTATTAGCTTCTATCATTGTTTCGATTAGTTGCAAGCTTGAATCTAGAGAATGATCATTAACTAATATGATTTCATAAATGTATTGTTCTTCAATAACACTTACCACTCTTGCTATTAACTCTTTTAATGTTTTTTCTGCATTATAAACTGGAACAATAACTGATATCTTCTTACTCATATTCTTTCCTCACGACGCGGTAAATCGTTACTCTCCAATCTTTCGTTTCAGCAAGTTTCACAATTCTCATTGAATAAAAACTGTCAAAGGATTTCACAACTACACATTCTTCCAAAAATAATTTCATTTCCTCATAATATGGGAACAGATTACCATACAAGAAGTTCCATGTCGGTCGATTCTCATAAATATAGTCCATCTCTTCTGAATAAATAATATACTCAATCTCATTGTAATTTATGTAATCTTCAAAGCTTCCCTCATTAAATCCTAAGTTTCTATAGTCAAAAAACTTCTTATAAGTCATTACATACTCTGTGTTGAGATTCCCCAAGACAATTGCATCATCATCGATAACATCGTCTATCTTAGACAAATATTCGTCATATTGATTACTTGCAACACGTGAGACTTCTTGAACTGAAAGCCCAGTAGTTATTAATAATACAGTCATGATGATTATGAGCTTAAACTTATCAATAGAATGAATCAATAGAAGATAAAATATCGGAAAGATGATGACAATTCCGGGTTGCGAGAATCTTCCAATCAAAACTAATCCAACATTATAAGCAACAATCATTGCAATAAAAATTCCGTTTTCATTTTTTCTTATAACCTTTAGTGCACCAAAAACTAAAACAATCCCAAACAAGATAAACTGAAGTTTAATGGGTGGCATATAATACGTCACACTATCTTGATTAAATAGTTGAAGATAAAAATCATTGAAGTAAAAAACTTTCTCTAATCCTCTTTTTGTCACACCCATTGTATCTCCATAGGACAGATAATGATTGATGAAGTCATGATCTAACAAGAAACTAATTCCAACAAAAAGAACCGCAAAACCACTGACTGTTAAAACGAGTCTAAGCAAGTTCAATACCGATACCCTTTTTATGATTATCAAGTACAAATATACCGAACCTATCATCAGTGCAATTATAAAACTGTTAGGATGTATTCCAATTGATAAACCTATAATAACTCCAAGTAAATAATCAACTTTATTGCTCCATTCCCTAATGTTCCTTAATACAAAGTATAGACACAATAGAGTTATAAACAGAATTATGATTTCTTGACGAGCGAAGTGTGAGGCATAAAGGAACTGTATATCAACACCTAAAAGGAGTGACGCAAGCAAGCTAACATTAATTCTATCTGTAAGCAGTAAAACAATCTTATAAAAAGCAGATAAACTAGCTGTAGCAAATACCAACGAAATAAGTCGAACACTGAATAAAGAATAGCCAAACATATTGATAAATCCAATCTGGATAGTATGAAACAAAATCTTAATTGCATGCGGAAACCTCGGATAAAGGTCAAAGAAATACTCAGTAGAGGAGTAACCTGATTTCATAATTGAAACAGATAACCCTGATAACCAACTTTCATCCGAATGCATATACGGGTAATTGTTTAAGTATAAAAGAGAAATGATAAAGTAGAGCAAAAGTAAAAAGTATATTGTATTTTTATTGATTAGTTTTTCTTTCATGTTATCACCCCTTTTTTATATTTTAACAAAATAAAACTCCTAGTAACACTAGGAGTTTATAATTAATTATTCAGTAACAACTGGCATTTCAGCTGCATTCCAAGCATTCATACCTGACTTAAGTGATACAGCATCGTATCCTAACTGACGCATAATTGCAACAGTTTGTCCTGCAGTTTGACCAGAATAACAAGCAATCACCAATTTACCTTCTGGTAAATCTGCATATCCTTCTTGCATATTTGCTCCATATGGTAAGTTTACTGCTCCTTCAATATGTCCAGCAGCAAAATCATCTGCTTTTCTAATATCGATTACTGTTACTTCTTCAGCTTTTACAGCTTCTAGTACTGCATCTCCAGCCATAATGTTTGATCCACCTTCTGGAATTGCATTAAAGTATGCTTTTACTGAAGACATAACGAATGGATCAAAGCTAGCTTTTGCATCCATTAAATCAACCTTTTCAGTTGAAATATAGTCAGCATTAGCTTCATCTGCGATAAATCCTGAAGCACTAATACCAGACTTGATTGAATAAGCTTCAATTCCCAATGTACGCATTAATGCAATTGTTTGCCCTGCAGTTTGACCAGAATAACAGTACACATATACTGGTTGATCTGTTGGTAATTTAGAAATATTTGCTGCAAGATCAGCTCCCCAAGGGATATTTACAGCACCTACAAAATGACCTTGATCATAATCTGTTGCTTGACGAATACTTAAGATATAAGGTGTTTCACCTGCGTCTACTTTTTCAGTAATTGCATCCCAAGTCACGATATTGCTTCCAGAAAAATCCGCAAAATAACTAGTTGTCGCATTTTTAACCATTGTTGGAGCATATCCTAAGCTCATTCCTGATTTTAATGACACAGCATCATAACCAAGAGCTCTTAAAACCGCTGTCGTTTGTCCAGCTGTTTGACCAGAATAACAAGCAACGATTAACTTTGTATTAGCCGGTAAGTTTGAGAACTCGTTATGCATATTTTTACCGAAAGGAATATTTATAGCTCCTTCAATATGCCCTGCAGCATAATCATCTGCTTTTCTGATATCTACTACAACAGCATCTCCGCTGTCTAATAACGTTTGAACACTTTCACTTGCAACGATATTGTTTTTGTTATCTGCAACTGTTTTAAAGTATTCTGTGACATAAGTTAACACTTCTTCATTGAACTTAGCCTTAGAATCTGTTAACTCGCTAGCAGTTGTCGTTACATAATTCTCGTAACCTGCAACTGTCATCGCTCCTTTATTGAATCCTGATTTAATTGATACTGCATCAATTCCCATCATGTTCATTAATGCAACAGCTTGTCCAGCTGTTTGTCCTGAGTAACAATATACATAGACTTTTTGGTCAGTAGGTAACATTGCAACTTTCTCTGCTAAATCTGAGCCCCAAGCAGCATTCATAGCACCTTCAATGTGCCCTTTTTCGTAGTCTGCAGCTTGACGAATACTTAAGATGAATGGTTCATCCCCCGCATCAATTTTAGAAAATACATCTTCCCAAGTAACAATTCTACTACCTGGATAGCTAGCAAAATAATCATTAGCACTATCTTCTAGACCCATACTATCATCTGTAGTACAAGCAACTAGTGATAACGACATTACTAATACTAAAAATAAACTCAATAATTTTTTCATCGTTTTCTCCTTAATTTTTATGATCCATTTGATGGCGCAGGGGTAACATTCTCAACTGGTTTTTGAGGCCCGTTAACTGCTTCGTACTCTAACCAAGCACCATCATAAATTCTTACATCTTGGTAACCTGCATTCTTTAAAGCCGTGTATGTTTGAGCTGCACGCACAGAACTTTTACAGAATAAAATAATCTTATCTTCTGGCATAATTCCTTTATCTAAATATGTTAATCGAATGTCACGAGCCGTTTTATACTCACCATTCGCATAATTATTCCACACATACTCAATGTGAATAGACCCAGGAATTGTTCCTGCATAAAACTCCTTGTTGCTTCTTGTATCAATGATATAAGTATCTTCTTCTGGATTATCAATAATCGATTGTAAATATTCAATACTAACTAACAATCTTTTTTGTACTTCACCAGTTCTATAAGAAGATTGTGTTAAATTTGTTGAACTTGTAGTTAATTCTAGACCTGCTTTCTCTAAGCTTTTTAGCCCTCCACTAACTACATAAACGTTAAAGTTACCGTAATAGTTTAAAGACCACTGAACTCTAGCAGCTTTCATGTTTGCGTTGTCATCATAAATTAACAACGTATCACTTTCTGAGATACCAGCTTTCGATAAACACTCTTCAACTGCTTCTGCACCAACTAGTAAACCAGGTACATCATCTCTAGTGGTAACTAGTGAACTCATTGGAATGTTAATAGCACCAGCAATGTGATTTGCACCATACTCATCTGCATTTCTTGCATCAACTAATATTGCACCATCCGCGATCATGTCCTCGACAGCCTTTACTTCAATGATATATTGATCATTTTCAGCAAAATCATAGTTTGCACAGGCTACTAAGGTAGAAACAGATATTACTGCTACTAATAACAAAGATATCAATCTTTTCACTTGCTCACTTCCTTTCTAAATATTTAGTTAAGACTAACTAACAATTACATTCTTCAAGTCTAGATTCGATTTTTCCAGCCCCACAACACTCATCAACGATTTCAATCACTTCTCCATTTTGAATGATTGCAGCAGCAGGACAGGATTTTACACCTAATCTATGCATTAATCCTTGAGATTTAAAAGTATCCACTTTGTGATATTTATAATCTGGATAACGACTTTCAATATCTTCGAATTTTGCTAAGAAATCGCGTTGTAGTTCATTTGTTACATCGTAACAATAGACTATACCATTACCATTCATAATTTGCTCTTCAAATATTTCACCCTCAGCAATGTACTTTTCAGCCATAACACCAGCCATCGCTGCATCACCAACTGCAGTTGCAACCTGACGTAACATTGTTTCACGAACGTCACCAGCAGCAAAAACACCTGGAATGTTTGTTTCCATATTCTGATTAGTTAACACATAGCCACGATCTGTCATATTTACAACACCTTCGTAAATCTCAGTACGTGGAATGTAACCAATGAATAAGAAACATGAGTCAATATCCATTGGAATTTCTTCATCTGTTTTTGTATTTTTTAGTACAACTTTTTCTAACTCATCTGACCCTTCAAAACGTTCTACCATTGTATTGTGGATGAACTCCATTTTTGGATTTGCTAAGGCAGCATTTTTCGCCACTTCATTACAATCCATAATTCCTTCATCATGAATAATAGATACGTATACTTTTGAGGCAAATTTAGTTAAGAACATTCCTTCTTCAATTGCTGCATCACCTGAACCGACAACTAATACTTCTTTTCCGGTATTTGCTGCAGCATCACATGTTGCACAGAATGTAATTCCTTTACCAATAAAGTCATTTTCGTTTGCTGCACCAGTTAAGCGCGGTTTTGAACCATTAGCAATAATCACTGCTTTTGCTTCATAACGCGTTCTAAATGTTTCAATAACTTTCACTTCACCAGTTAGATCTACTGACTTGGCATTCGTCAGTTTAAAATCAACACCAAATTTTTTGGCTTGTTTATAAAATAAGTCCGCTAAATCATGACCCGAAATCCCTTCAGGGAAACCAGGATAATTTTCAATGTCAGCCGTGTTTGTTACTAAACCACCTACAAGTGATTGCTCTAACACTAAAGTTTTTAATCTAGCACGACCTGCGTAAATACCTGCAGTAAGACCAGCAGGTCCTCCACCGACAATTACAACATCATACTTTTCTACCTTTTTTTCTCTAGCCATATTATTTCTCCTGTTTACATAAAGTACTTAACAAGTAGTTTAGATCCAACAACAGCTCCTAAGAACATAAAGAATCCAAACACCCAACCTGACAATGATAATGAAGCGATACCACTAAACAATGCTCCAATATTACAACCAGCTGCAATTCTTGCACCATATCCCATCATTAATCCTCCAAGGATTGCTGCAACAACTTGCTTCCAACTTTTAATTTTCTTAATCTTGAAACCTGATGCCATCAATGTTGCAAACAACGCACCAAAAATGATACCGATATTTCTCCATGAACCAGCATGGTTTAAAAGTCCTGCATCTAATGTTGATTGGGCACCAGGTGAACTAAAATAGAACCATCTATCTACAGAACCACCAACTGCTTCAAACAACCAAGCTCCCCAATTTGCAAACACCCCAGATACTCCCCAAGGATTACCTGTTGTAGCAAATGTAACGATTTGGAATACTGATAATAGGACAGCACCTGTTACGTACGGTAATGCATCTTTAAACCACATTTTGTAAAACTCATTCTTTTTTACTTTATTAAAGAATTCTTTCAAGCATTACACCTCCTAATAATCTAAGAAATCACTATTTCTTTTCAATAAAGATTTCCCATTCTCCATCATCTACTTCTTCAATCTCAACATTGTGACCTTCTTTTCTAGCCCACTCTGGAACATTTTTCATAGCACAACTATGATCTACTTGAACGATTAATAAGTCTCCTGACGCTAACTCTTCTAATTTTTTCTCCGCTTTTACTAAAGGTACTGGACACGCTTCTCCTAAACAATCTAATTCTACTTCTCTTGGCATAATTATTTTCTCCTCTTTATATTAATTTTCTTGTTTTCTATTTGCGTACTTATGTGCAATGACATACAGTACACCGATGATTAATAGGTTGCATAATAACCCACCAAACCATCCTAAATAATCCGGTAAAAAGACTCTTTTTCCAGAAATGATGAATTTTTCCATCCACCATCCATAATCATGAGCTCCCCATAATGAACCAACTACGAAGAACACTAATGATAATACTTGCATCCAGAATCCTTCACCAACACGCATTAAAGTTCCTGAAGCACATCCACCGGCAATAACCATACCGATACCAAAAATGAATGCACCCACTGCTGTCGCTACACTAATTGGCGCAACATAACTTTGACCCGGAATAGGTAATCCATTGATATGAGCCCCATACTTGATAGCTGTAAACGCAATACTTGTAATTGCAAATGCAATTAACACTGCTCTTGTAACTGTTGTACTACCCGTAAGATATGGATCCCTCATTGATGCTGTAAAGCAAAATCTTGCTCTTTGCAAAATAAATCCAAAAGCGATACCTGTCATCCAGAACAAGACTAAGTTAGCACTTTTTGTTCCTAACCAGATTCCAATAGCTACCATTACTGCTCCTAGAATCAATCCAAATGGGATTTGATTAGGCTTTTTCTTACGTGTTCTACTTCTTGATCGACCCGATCTAGAAGATAGACTCGTAGTATTTTCTTTTACTTCTGCCACTTTTTCACTCCTTCCTGATAATGTACTACTATTGTGAAAGTTTTAACATAGTATACTAATATTTTAACACAGTCTTAAGCGTTTCTTATATTACCGTTACTTATGTAACATTAGATTATGCAATAGCACAATATATATGTTAAAATTAACGTAATATTGTGGTGTTTGGAGGAAAATAAAATGAACATAAACCAGATGAGATATTTCATTAAAATTGCACAGTCAGGAAACATTAGCTCAGTAGCTAGAGATGAGTATATTTCTCAATCTGCTTTAAGCCAGCAAATTAGTAATCTTGAGGCAGATATCGGACATTCTTTAATGATACGAAGTAACAAGGGAGCTCAGTTAACTCCAATAGGAGAAATTGTCTATAAACACTTTGATTCTATCCTTAAGAATCACAACAATATGCTTAAAGATATTGATGACTTTGTAAACGACAACAAAATCTTAAAAGTTAGTGCTTGTCCATCAATGGCGGATTATGCAGTTCCATGTACATTAATGACTGCTAACAACAAGTTCCCCAATCACAAGTATGAGTTATCGACTGCTTCATCAGCTGAGTTATATACGGGGATAGAAAACAGAATCTTTGATATTGCTTTTGCATATTATGATGAAAAACTGGCAAGTAAGTTTGATGATTTAACTTATGTCGGATGTGGAAAGAGCGAAATCGTCCTCCTCGCAAAAAATGATGATAGTATACCTGATACGTTAACTATTCAGGAACTACTAGATACGTGCCTTATTACTCTAAATCAAGACAGTCATATCACAAAGGCGATAATGGATGCCTTGACAACATCGGGGTATGAAAAAACTCAATTAAATTGTAGCTTTGAGGTGCAATCCATAGAAAGTGCCAAAAAGATTATATCGAAAGAGTTCGGTATGGCCTTTTTACCATACATTTCTGTTAAAGAGGAACTTTACAAAAAGAAGTTTAAACGCATTAGCGTTGAAGGTTTTAATATAGAACTTGATATTGCAATGATATCAAAAAAAGATCATACACCATTTGTTGATGAATTCATTGAATGGTTTAGTGAAACTGGGTCAAGCAGTTTCTGTTAAAAAAACATGTGAGTATTCACATGTTTTTTACTTCTTTATAAATTCTATCTCCCAAACACCACTCATAACTTCTTCAATGATAATTTCATCTTTTAAGCTATTGAACTGATCTTTTATAGATTCAACAACACAACTATGATCAGTTACTAACAAAAAACTTTCACCACTATTCATTGTTTTTAGCTTCTCTTTAGCTTTTAATAATGGCAATGGGCAAATGTCACCAAAACAGTCTAACGTTTCAATATCCATACTATCACTCCTTACATAGATGTTAAGTCAAGTTAATTATAACAAAAAGTACTGCAGTTGCAACAAACATAAATGAAGCAGTTTTGTGTTGCGCACAATTTAAATGTGGTATTCTTATGTTGTAAAGAGGTGATTGTATGGATAACAAATTTGTAAAGCAAGTAAAAAGAATGTTAAATCCAATTGATGTAGGTGCAATGCACTTGATTCAGAAGTTAAATGGAAGTTTACCAGTTAAAATTCAAAAAAAATTGATCAAAGGCACTGCTGACAAGTTTCCAAATATGGCTTTTGTGGTAGAACCATATAGTTACTTTCTATGCTATGAATTGACTAATCTTGAGAAAGCGAAAGACTACCTACCTGATGGTTTTAAGCTAGCTAAATCAAAAATATTTGAGAATGACGAGGAAAAATACTACGGAATATTCGGAGTATTTAACGCTAACACAAGTGGTTTCTTTGGGTTAAGGGTTGAGTTTTACATTATAGCAGAAAACCAACATACAGGCTTACTCTCTTGGATTATAGTTGATTATGACACCAATACCATTAGTTATGACCCAAAATTTGGCTTAAGATCAGCCAATGCTAGTGACTCACTATTTACAATTGATTATGATGGTATAATTCACGCCGATGTAAACAATAACAACCATATAAGAAAACTTATATTCAATAGTAACATTAAGGGTGGTCAATTAAAAAAACTGTCTCAACGCTTATGGATTGAGGGAAATCTTTCGATCGCATATTCAAAACTTTTGTCAGACTCTGTTGAGAACATGTCATTAAAGTTTAATCCAGACGAGTTCAGACAAGCCTTAGATATCCCTCTTAGTGACTTAGAAGTAATTTCTAACAATTGGTTCAAGGACATAATAAATGACAAGGTTGATGCTGCTTTGTGTTTTCCATATGCACAACACTTCTTGTCTGATAGCCCTCTTGCATTTTCAGATATAAGAACAGAAGAAGAGATGGAAAATGCCATAAAAACAATTGACTTAGATAATCTTAAATCTTTCTCTTCAAAACCAATTGTGAAGATGATGAAAATTGGATTTATCATTTCAATGATAACCACCTTGATATTATTACACTTTGCTATAACTTAAAAAGCAGATCATTCGATCTGCTTTTGTTTTTATAGAATTGAATTAACAGGTTTGTTTCTGTATCTCATAACATAAATAATATTAATCACCATGATAATACCTAGTGAAATGAACAACCCAGTATCAAGTCGACTATTAGCCATATGAGTTAGAGACTGATTATACCCAAAAAGATCGGAAACAACATAAGTGTTTAAGCATACTGCCAGCCCAAAACCTAGTAATGCTAACAAAATATTATTAAATGCCAAAATTACCATAATATAGAAGCTGTTGTAACCTAAACTCCTATATAAAGCAATATCATGTTTATAGTGGCTAAAAGTATAAATCATTAATGTTATAAAACCAACAATGAAAATAACTAACGACAATATTGCCAAAACATAATTAAAATCAACCATTGTCCTTACATTCATATATGATGATTCTATATTTTTAACTCTTTCTCGATCAAGTCTAAACTCATCCTCAACTAAGTCTACTACTAAGTCATGTGTTTGTTCACTTGCATCTGCTTTGTAAATAATCGCATCCCCTTGGGTATAGTAGTAAGCCACTCCATTAGAATACCAACGATCTTTTTGAAGATTAGCAGCGTTAGCCTCTGTGACAAAATCATCTAACAACTTAAATGTATCAGAAGTGACATATATTCCTGATATATCATTGCTTAGATTTTTTGAATCTATAAAGCCGACAATTTTAAGTTTTAAAGCATTTACAAACTGTTCAGTTATTCCGTTCTCCTCATTGTACTTATATGGACTGACATAGTAATAATGAAAGTACTTATTATTCATCAGTCTTTCTAACTCTGAAGTTTTCAGATTACCATTTATGTATTCAGAATAAGTCAAATCAAAATCACTGAGAAGTTTGATAAGTGAGGATACATCTATAATCACTTCGTATTCGTTCTCTGGTAATCTCCCAACTAGTATCTCACTATGGGGAAATGTCTTAGGATCAAAAGTAGTCACTGTTATCGAATCATGTATAGCCTTAACAAATTTACCACTATCTAACCCTCCTGGAATTACTCTTGTTGTAACCTCATTATTTGTAGTTTCTATTAATTTTAGTGCTGATATCTCAGTACTTGAATTTAGTCGATATTCCTTATTAAATAGTTTTATAGCTCCGTAGAACTCATAGTGATTACCAACAAAGGCGATTAGCTCATCATTAAATGAATTCTCATAAAATCCATCTTTACTTGCATAACCAGTTAACTCATACATTGGATTGTTCTTGGCTTCATGTTTTAGCACCAAGTCTTCATATTTACCCCCTGCTAAAACTGCTGCATTTGCATAAGCAATCATAAACAGAGACATAAAAAGAATCAATGCAACGTTAAACCCTTTTAACATTAATAACCTTTTTAAGGAATGAACCATTGTTCCTAACTTTGAGATAGTAATAAACTCAACTTTTCTCTTTACTACGGGGCTTTGATTCCTATTGTCTTTAACTAACTCAAATGATGACTTATCTTTGCTAAACTCATACACTTTATTAAAGTATTCGTTAGAAACACTCTTTTTATGTGTCACCATAATGACAACTTTATCAATACATAAGTCCCTTATTAGCTCCAAAATAATCTTTGAATTGGTGTCATCTAAATTCCCAGTTGGTTCATCACATATTAAAATATCGAAGTCCTTAGCAACCGCTCTCAAAAGTGCAATTCGTTGCTTTTGGCCTCCACTCAAATTTTTCACTTTCTTGTGTTTGTACTCAAGCATTCCAACTTTAGACAATAGCCCGTCGATCTGCTTTGATTTATTAACACTTAAGTTGAACGAAAGTTTTAAGTTCTCATATATTGACAGTTCTTCAATCAAATTGAAACTCTGGAACAAGAAAGCGATTCTTTTATTTCTTATGAAATTCACTTCTTTGCTCGAGCAATCCTTTTGCTCTATATCACAAATCTTGTTTGACCCCACATCATATGACTCATACCCACTTATAATATTTAAGAGAGTTGATTTACCACAACCAGTTCTCCCTGTTATTCCAATGAAATCTCCAGGCCTAGCATTTATAGATACATCACTAAAAATAAGTTGATCTTCAAATTTTTTTCCAACATTCTTTAACTTTATCATCACTACACCCCCTATTTAACTAACTTTCTTTTGTGTACTTTGTAGCTTAAAACAAACGGGACTACTAACAGTAGTAGTACTAAGATTGAAATAGGATCGAATGTATAAGACAGAATGTAATCTCTTGATTTATAAATCAACGTTCCAACAGTTCTTTCAATGATATCTGTCAGAAAAACAGAGAAACCAGCAAAAAATAACCCGATTAATACAGCAAAGTTAACAATAGTTAAGAATAGCTCAAACATAAAAACACTGAACTTTTCTTTTTCTTCCATCCCTAGAAGTTCGTACATCTGATACTCTTTATTTCTTTTTATATTGAACCTGATATAGCCGATAAAAGCAGTTAAAAATCCTATCACCAAGATATAGATTGAATATTGAACAATGTATTTATTTACGTTCTCTTGATTACTTTTGTCTTCAGATATATCAAAGTAAAACTCATGAAATTTGATTTCATCAATCTTTTTATCCTCTGACATCTTACTGATTTTTTCCAAGTATTGATTACTATCTACTTCTTCATCATAAACCATGATCATCTTAAAAATTTCTTTGTCATAAAAATCAATATCCTCTGCTAAAACTTCCTCTGGAGTAAGTGTTTTAACATAAGGATCATTGTTCCAATAGCTTCTTGATAAATCGTCAAAGTTTCTTGTCATCAACTGAAACTGCTTAAACATGTTCCCTGTTGATAAATACATGTTGTAATTATCTTTTCTGAAGTTTCTTACATCTTCTACTTCCAAATTAAGAGGGTAATTATCAAAACGAAAATCTTGATCATCAATTACTCCCACAACCTTATATTTATATCCTATAACAGCTTCTTTTGTATAAAGTTCTTCATATATTCTGTTCTCAAGTCCAATTGAAATATCATTAGAGTCCAAAAACTTTACTACCTCTTCAGTACTCATTTCACTCAGGTTAAGAGCTACAAAATCCTCATTTTGATCAGCCATTTTGCTGTTGTGCTCATCAATAATAAGCTCTAATGCCTCAGTATTGATTAGATTTTCATCCTCAGTTTGAGGAAGGCGTCCATGTACTAAATACTGTCCTAAAAAGTCAAAGTCGTTAACTAAAAAAGCATAGGCATGTCCAGTGAACTCAAAGCCATTTTTATTTTCTGTAAACTCGTTTGCATAGTTTCTAAATTGATAACCAGGATTATATGAAACTACATGCCTTCCCATACCCTTTGATAGTCCTGATGGGTAACTGTTATTGTACATAAGGCTAACAAAGTAATTATCATAACCAAACTTCTCAATAAACTCGTCAAACTCTCTTATAGAAGAATAACCCCACACATCAACTACAAATGATTTTCGGCTATCGTACTCTTGGTACTTCTCCGTTAAGGAATTGTCAAAACTTCCCTTAGAAAAATTCAACACTAAGAATATGGATGCAAACAGTGCAAAAGCTACAAATATAAGATTTAGCTTTATCGCATTTGCTATGTAATTCTTAACACCCATTTTTATTATTTCCTTGAAGTGAAGTTTTCCATATTTGTTTGATCCAATGATCAATTTTGAACAAGGTATTCTTTTAACTTCCAGAAGGTTTTTATCCTCAACCTTGTACACTCGATCAGCATAACGATCAATCAACATCATTGAATGTGATGCTACAATAACCAGTTTATCTTGGCTTATTCCTTTTAGAATATCAAATATTTCTAAACTGGTTTCTTCATCTAAATTACCTGTCGGTTCATCACACAATAGGATTGATGGTTTTGTTACTAATGCTCTAACAATTGCCAATCGTTGTTTTTCGCCACCAGATAAGACACCTGCAACCTTATGTTTGTTGCGCAACATATCTACGTTATTTAACAACTCATCTACATACGTATCATTAATAGGTATATCCTTTATTTTTAAATGTAGTTCGATGTTTTCAATCACTGTTAAATCATCTTTAATCTTAAAATCTTGAAAAATGTATGCCATGTGGTTGCGTCTAAACTTAGTTATCTCCTCTGGAATAATATACTCTCCATCAAAGTCTTTTATTCCATACAATATGTTCAAAAGTGTTGATTTACCTGTACCAGAATCACCTTTAATGAAGGTCATACCTGTTTCATCAAAAGTGAAATTTAATTTCTCATAAATAAGTTCATTTTTATACGATGAACTAACATTTTTTAACTCCATACTACCCACCCATTCTCTAAAATTGTTTTCCTGAATCCATTATACTATATTAATCTATACAATTCTGTATCCCAAAAAACTCTGCTAAAGCAGAGTTTAAGGCTATAGAATTGAGTTGATTGATTTTTTGCGATACTTCATTACATAGGCAATGTTTACTGATAAAATCAAAGCTACTGAAATCAATAAACCAATTACTATTTGATTGTTTGAATAATGTAATAGGTCACTATCATAGCTGAGTAAACTGCCTACAAAACGATTGTTGATAAACAGTGCGAAGACATAACTCATCGCAGTTAAGACTATATTATTCAATGATAATAATACAATAACATAGATATTGCTATACCCAAGACTTCTATATAGAGCAATATCATGTTTGTAGTGAGAGAATGTATATACAAGAAGTGTTACAAATCCCACTAAGAAAATAAGCAATGATAACAATGCTAAGAAATAGTTAAACCCTACCATAGTCTTCACATTAATGTATGACCCATCGATATTATCTATACGCTCGCGATCAAGAGTAAATGTATCTTTTATCTCTTCCATTACTTTGTCATGAGTTTCCTCACTTGGATCTGCCTTATAAATAATAACATCTCCAATTTCCGGTTTATAAAACAGTTCTGATATGATGTTCAAAGTGTTTTCAGAGGCGTAAATTCCAGCAATTTCACCACTTAAATGTTTAGAATCTAAAAATCCAACAATCTTTAATTTAACAGACGTAACGATTTGTTCCGCCATTCTTGTCTTTTTATTAACTGTATAATCTTCAACATGATAAAACTGTAGGTGTTTGTTATCCATAATGAACTTAATTTTTTCAATTGAATCATTACCGTTCATATACTCTGAATACTTAAAACCAAATTCTTCAATGAGCTTTATCAATGTCACCACATCAATAATTACTTCATAGTCATTTTCTGGCATTCTTCCCACCAAGATGTCCTTATGAGGGAATGTTTCAACATCTAATGTTGTTAAAGTGATTTGATCCACTACAGGAACTACAAATTTTCCACCTGATAAATCACCATTAATAACTCTTTCTCTAACTTCGCCATTATCAATAGTAATCAAATTTGTGGCATTTATTAACGGTGTCTTTCGGTATTTATAACTAGCTTCAAATAGTTTTATTGGACCAACAAACTCATGATTTGCGGCAATAAAATCAATGTTCTCACTCTCTTCTAACTTGTCAAAATCTGCTTCAAACTCAGAATAACCCTTCAGCTCTCTAAGTGGATTAAACTCCATCTCATGGCCGAGAATCAATTCCTCATATTTACTGCCTGATAAAACAATTGAGTTTGCAAAAGAGAGCATAAAAAACCCGATAAAGAGTACAAGTGCAATATTATACATTTTAAGCATCAATAATCTCTTTAATGAATGAACAATTGTTCCTATTGTTGAAACTCTCACTCGTATTGCCTCTTTGATTTGAGACTCATGATTATTTCTATTATCTTTCTTTAACTCAAAAGTTGATTGGTCGTAGTTATACTCATATATTTTGTTAAAATAACGATTTGCAACACTCCTTTTGTGAGTAACCATGATCACTACTTTATCTTTGCACAACTCTTTTATCAAATCTAGAATTAATTCTGAGTTCTCATCATCTAAATTTCCCGTTGGCTCATCACAAATTAATACATCAAAATCTTTTATTATCGCTCTTAGCAAAGCGATTCTTTGCTTTTGCCCACCACTTAAATTTTTTATTTTTTTATGTTTATACTCTAACATCCCAACCTTATCCAAGTACTCGTCAATCAACTTTGATTTTGAAACACTTAAATTAAGAGACAGTTTTAAGTTCTCATAAATAGATAGTTCATTAATTAAGTTGAAATTTTGAAAAAGGAAGGCAACTCTTTTGTTGCGGAGATAGTTTACTTCACTCCCGGTATAATCCCTAAGTTCTTTTCCATTCACCATATTTGAACCGATATCATATGGTTCATAACCACTGATAATATTTAGAAGTGTAGACTTCCCACAACCTGTTTTTCCTATAATACCTACAAAATCACCTGGGTTAGCTTCTAAGCTTACATTCTTGAAAATCAATTGATCTCCATATTTTTTCCCAACATTTTCTAATTTAATCATCTCATATCCCCCTTATTTAACTAGTCTTCTCTTATAGATTTGATAACAAACTATAAAAGGTATCAACAATGCTACTAAAATAAGTACTGGGATTGGACTGAATGTATAGGCAACTGTAAAATCTCTAGTCTTGTAAATCAGCCCTGTAATGGTCGTTTCAATTATATCAGCCATAAACACTGTGAAAATAAAATAGAAAACAGTAACAAGTAATGCAAAATCTGCTACAAACAATCCTAATTCACAAATAAACAATTTACGCTTTTCTTTTTCTTCCATTCCAAGTAACTCGTAGATTAAATACTCATCTCTTCTTTTAATGCAAAAGCGAACGAATGCAACAAACGCTGTTAGAAAACCAATTGCCAATATGTAGATTGAGTAATTGGTAATATATCTATTGATATTTTCTTGATTATTGTAATCTTCTGAAATCTCATAATAAAACTCTGGAAACTTTATTTCATCTGCCATTTTTTGATCTGACAAGTTATGTATTTTATCTAGATACATAGTGGTATCTACATCTTCTTCATAAACTAATATTGTCTTAAACATCTCACGATCATAAACATCAAACTCCCACTCTAATAGTTTAGAAGGGTCAACGATGTAATCGTTAGGCTCAAGGTAATAGTGTTTAAAATATCCTGAGTACATATAGTTGTTCGTTACTAACTGAAGTTGTCTCATTAGTAAGTCAATTGTGATATAGATATTTCTATTATGACGTCTAAATGCAAAGCTATACTTTTGATCTTGATTATATGGAAAGTTATCAAATCTAAAATCACTATCATCTATAACACCTACAACTCTAAAGTTATATCTAAGAAGTGATACACGATCATAGTATTGTGTGCTTTTGTTTTCATCATACCCGACTCCAACTTTGTTTGAATTAATAAATGCCATGTATTCGTCGCTTGACATCTCATCAAAAACAAGTGGTATGAAGTTTGTATCTTTCGCAATCATCAAAACATTGTAATCTTCTACTAACGAACGTAATGATGTTTCATTAATCAGTATCTCATCATTGTTCTTTGGCATTCTACCATGTTTTAAATACTTTGTTAAAAACTCATAGTCATTCACGGCAAACCATTCAGCAAAGTTAGTTTCAACATAAGGTAGAACTAATTCCTCCTCAGTATAATTTTCCAGATAATAACTTTCAAATCCACGAACTGAATCTTCAACAATCTGCTCACCAGTTATTAGTTCATCATTATAAAGTCTAAAATACTTGTGGCCATAATAACCATTACTTGAACTTCCCAACCCCTTATTTAATCCAGTAAGATACCTAGGATTGTAGATTCCGTCAATCATATACTCATCATAATGATAATCGCTAATAAATTTGTCTAATTCCTCAAGTGAACTGTATCCAAAAACATCGACAACAAAACCATTTTTACCTTCAAAAGTTTCATACTTATCATTTAAGGAATCGTCAAAGCTATTTTTCGAAAAGTTCAAGACTAAAAACAGTGCTGCAAAAACTGAAAAAACTGCAAAAATGGTATTGATTCTCAAAAAGTTAATCTTAAAATTCTCCCAGGCTAATCGATTCAATTTATTTTTCTTTATAATTCCAAAATGCTTGTAATCGTACTCCATCTTTTCTTTTGGAACTTTTCTAATTTCTTTCAAATTCTTATTTTCAACTTGATAAATTCTATCAGCATACTTTTCAATCAGAATGACTGAATGTGATGCTACGATCACTAATCTAGTTTCACTAATGCTTTTCAATATATCAAAAATCTCAAAACTAGTATCCTCATCAAGATTCCCAGTAGGTTCATCACACAGTAAAACAGATGGATTAGATACCAGTGCCCTAACAATAGCAAGACGTTGTTTCTCTCCTCCTGATAAAAACTTTGCTTTCTTGTACTTGTTGTGTTTCATATAACAAGTATCTAGAAGTTCATCTATATACTTATAATCAGGTTTTATATCCTTTATATTTAAGTGTAACTCGATGTTTTCTAAAACTGTCAACTCCGGTTGTATTTTGTAATCTTGGAAAATATATGACATATTGTTACGCCTAAACTTCGTAATGTCTTCTGGTATATCATATTCTCCCTCAAATGCTTTAATCCCATATAAAATATTTAAGAGTGTTGATTTTCCTGTACCTGAATTACCTTTAACAAAAGTCATCCCCACCTCATCAAATTTCATATTAAGATTCTGATATATCTTCTCGTTTTTATAAGAAGAGTATACATTTCTTAACTCCATAAAATTTCTCCTTTATTTCTCAAAAAAGTTTTCCTGCATCTTCAATTCTATCATATGAAAGTGGTGGTTGTGTAGGTTTTATCTAATAAGAATTCTAAATAAAAAGGCAGACATGCTAAGTCTACCTGATATCTATTAAAATAAACGCAATATGTCCATATTCGGCACTAACTTCTCCATCATTTTTTTCAAAACTAATTCTATCAAATATTACCTTAACAGATAACGAACTATTCTCTAGAGAATATGTTAATACGTCAAAGTTTACTTTCGCTTCACCTGTGTAATTTTTCTCCAGCTCGGATTTAAACTCTTTATAGTCATTTATAACCAAAATCTCATCTTGAAACGTGATTTTTACGCGAGGAAATGATTGTTCATTATGCTCAATCTGTACTTTAACTTGATTGTTCCCATCTTCTATTTCTTTATCAACATAAATCTGATTTCCGATCAAAATGTAATCATATCCTGAAATATCTATAAGTTTGTTATTGAGTGCTACTGTGAAGTAATCAATGTCAATATTTTTATGGTGATGAGTTGTAAATCCAAAAGTCACTTTAAACACTTCATCCTTTGCCATTTCTTTATCTAGATAGGAAGGTAAGCTATACTCCTGTTGCCTAATCAAAAAGTTTACTGCTTTATAAATATACTCCTGATCACTTATACTCACCTCGTCTTTAGATAGAATCAAAGTATCACCATTTAACATCCCATTTTCTTCAAGTGTTTGCCTTAACTTAATGTCTTGATAGATAGGTGGCAATGTTTGATAACCTAAATAGGGCGAAACAGAAATCAAAGCTATAATACACCAAGAAATGACAGTAGGTTTATAATCATTATGTTTTCTAATAAGAGAAGTAAAAGAGGTTATAGCAACAACCCACAACAATATAAAATAGTACTCAGTAATCATGATTCCTAGATTACTGACTTGTCTTAAAATTTCTAACAACTGAACGAGTAAAACAAAAATGGACATATAACAAATTATATAACTATACCTATTAATAAACCTATGACTATAATTTCCTAAAATTATGTATAGCCACAAACTACAACATATAAAGACTGTTGTAATACTCGTTTGTTCTATGAAAGAAGGCCAAACCCCTGTTAACATTATCCTAATAATCCACAATACTAGTACCAGTGAGTATGCAACATGAATAGGTACCAAAACCTTAACAATGAGGATTTTTGAACCTCTTGAGTGGCTTGAACTATAATAAGAGATACTGTTATTAAATACAACTTTATAGCTATTTAGGAACATTAAGAAAGAGATAAATACTGAAGTTGAGATTAAGTACATGTAAACCTTTTCGCTTAGATTATTAAACACCAAGGCTTCAAGTGCTGCTGCAACTGCAGTCGTACCTAGTGCAATAACAATAAAATAGAAAAAAGATATCAAAACTGTTCTATTAAAGAAGTAAAATGACTCTGAGAAACCTTTAGTAAAAGGTTTTTCACGATTCAAGTAAATGAACAAAAGTACTGACACAATTAAAATAACACTTACTCTTGCCATCGTCAAATCGGATATAACATCCTCACTACCACCTTTGTAGATCCCGTAGTTACTAATAAATAGGGTAAGCATTATCGTGACAATAAATGATATGACAATAGTGTATTTTTTACTTAGAGTTTGGATTCTTTTACTTAACGGTAAACTAACAGAGAGTACTATGAATAAAGATAGTTGAACAGTGCTTAAAAATATATCATACTCAAAACTGCCTCCCCATGATAACTCAATTCTAGTCCAAACGGTGACTAGTAGGAGACTAGAATAAAGAACAGAAACAGGATAATGATTGATTGTTGAAAACATACTACTTACAATTTTCTTAACGTCTACTTTACTTTTCATTTTAATCACCTCTATCTTTATTATACAATACACAAAAACATCTATCGTATACAAAGTATTAAACAGAATCAAACTGTATGAGAAAGTGAGTAATTATTGTCTAATTTTATCGAGTACTAGTTTATTTTAATTTCTGAAAAGGAAAATGACTTAAGTTGAATAATACCTATATAGGTGATAAATATGTACGAAAGTATTCTAAGAAAAAAACTTAACACTATTATGCAGAGGGGAGTGATTAAATGCAATTATAGGCATTCCTCAAAAGTAGGATACACAATAGAGGACTTATTAGGCTTAGAAAGAAACAACTACCAAAAGCCTGACTTTTTTGGTATTGAGATTAAAACAAGAGCGACACATTCAAAGCCTTATATTACTCTTTTTAACTTAACACCCGACAGTAGAGAGAATGTGATTAGCTATATTAAAAATAGATATGGATATCCATCACGGAAAAACAAAAATCATAAAAACTTCAATGTTTCTATCTTCGGAAATGGATTCAACAAAACTGTTTGGAATCAATTCAAATTGATTCCACTTGATAACAAGTTACTTTTGAAAGTGTTGAGCAAAAACGGTAAAACAATTGATGAGACAATTTCATGGTCAAAGTCTAGGCTGGATGAGATTATTAAGAAAAAGATAACAAAGCTATGCATAATAAAGACAATAAATCACAAGATTAATGATGAGTATTTCTTCAAAATTGAGTCATTTAGAATCTACAATTTAAAATCAATTGAAAGCTTTTATGAGATGATAAAGGTAGGGAAAATAAGAGTGACTTTTAAGATAGGGAACTTTATGAAAGGTGAAAGAATCGGTGAAACACATGATAGGGGAACCGGATTTGATATCAACACATTTTATCTTAATGAGTTGTTTGAGGAAGTGTAAGAATGTATTATAAAGCTAGAGACAGGGCAAACATTACGGTTGTTAAACTAGTGTAATTTCATTTTAGTGGACATATCTTGAACAAAAAACCAAAGAGATTAACACGTGTTAATCTCTTTTCAAACATAACTATAAATTTTTCAATCCTTCATACAATTCATCAAAAGATTTGCTATTTTCGCATCTCCCAAATGACAACTCTTTGTCTTGACCAAACTCAAGTAAGAAACATTTAGTCAACTCTTCAACAGTTTGCTCCAACGACGTAAAAAACTGAATATATGCAAAAGAATAAGCAGGAGTACCTTCCTTAAAATTTGAAACAATCAGGGATTCGGTTACCTGATCTAATGGATACAGCTTTAAATGAAAAAGTTCATGAACAATAACTTCCTCAAGGTTTTCTTGCTTAGGATTTAACTCATTTATCAAAAGAACTGCTTTCATATCATCACAGTCTACATTAAAATCTCCTGTTTTTGTCCAATTCATGTCGTTGACAAACTTTAACTTAACGTCCCAATTTCCCAATCTTAATTTATTGCACCAAAACTCAAATCTTTCGATTACTTTTTCTTTGTCAGTACTCATTTACAGACCCTCCCACAGTATATCTTCTATCATTGTACACTCGATTCTGTGTACTGTCTATGTATTAGTAGTAGATAAGCTTGGTATGCACAAGGGGCAAGGGGTCGCCAAGGGAATAAAAAAAAAGAACTATCTCTAGTTCTTAGTTCTCTCGAATGGTCGGGAAGACAGGATTCGAACCTGCGACCCCTTGGTCCCAAACCAAGTGCACTACCAAGCTGTGCTACTTCCCGTTATGGCGCGCCCGATAGGAGTCGAACCCATAACCTCTTGATCCGTAGTCAAACGCTCTATCCAATTGAGCTACGGGCGCTTTATATAAAAATGGTGCCTAGGGCCGGAATCGAACCGGCACGGGATTAACTCCCGCAGGATTTTAAGTCCTGTGCGTCTACCAGTTCCGCCACCCAGGCAATTCATATATTAAGATGGTGGAGAGGGGCGGATTCGAACCGCCGAACCCTAAGGAACTGAGTTACAGTCAGTCGCGTTTAGCCACTTCGCTACCTCTCCAAATGGTGTCCTGTATAGGATTCGAACCTATGACCCTCTGATTAAAAGTCAGATGCTCTACCGACTGAGCTAACAGGACGTGGTAATGGTTGCCCAGATAGGATTCGAACCTATGCGTGACGGAGTCAAAGTCCGCTGCCTTACCGCTTGGCTACTGGGCAATACTAATATTAAATTTAAATGGTGCCGGCTGCAGGAGTCGAACCCGCGACCTACTGATTACAAGTCAGTTGCTCTACCAGCTGAGCTAAGCCGGCACTAAATGGTGGACGATGACGGGCTCGAACCGCCGACCCTCTGCTTGTAAGGCAGATGCTCTCCCAACTGAGCTAATCGTCCATTTTCTTCGCATTTCTTTAGCGCTTTTATATTATATTTCATTCTATCCAAAGTGTCAACACTTTTTCAAAAGAAAAACGATATATTTTTATCGCTTTCTTTCTATCCAAATTGGCAACTGCTCTCTCAGTGCATTAAACGCATTTGGTGTCTCAGGAATCTTTGGATTATCTATTCTGTTTTTGTACTTTTTAACTCGGTATTTTAAATTCTTAATACTCAAATTTAGTCTACCATCTTTACTAATACCAACTACGCGTACCAAAATAACATCTCCGACCTTTGCATATTTGGAAGTATCACTAACATACTTGTTAGAAATCTCGGAAATATGAATCAGACCACTATGCTCATCTTCAATATTAACAAAAATACCGTATGGTTTTATACCTGTGACAACACCTGCTAAAATCGCACCTTCCTCGATTTTAAACAATTTGTCCACCTCATCTCATAAAAATTATAACATAATATTAACTATTAATAAATGAAATCTATGATATAATATTTTTGAGGTGGTTTAATGATTTTACCAATAGAATTAGTATGTAGCTTAACTGCTATGTTCTTAGCACAATTTTTGAAAATTCCCATCCTTTTTTTAATGACAAAAAAGTGGGATCCTAGAGTGTTTTTCTCAACTGGGGGCATGCCAAGTTCACATGCTGCAATGGTTTGGGGTTTAACAACTGCCGTAGCATTCACTCAAGGTATGGACTCAACGATTTTTGCTGTCTCTTGTGTTTTTTCAACAATCATTAGCTACGATGCTATGGGTGTAAGAAGACAAGCGGGATTTCATGCAGAAGCAATCAACAAAATTATTGAGGACTTTAAGTACGTGTTTACCGATAAAGAGGCTGAATATAACAAAAGATTTAAAGTATTACTCGGACACAAACCCCAAGAAGTTTTTATGGGTACATTGCTTGGAATTGCTACATCACTTGTGGTATTCTTATATGTGTTAAATTAAACTATAATTATTAAGGTGATGTTTATGGAAGAAAAAAGTACATACGAGCAAGTTGCTCATATAATAGACCTACTAAGACCATATTTACAAGGTGATGGTGGGGATGTTGAATTGGTAGATGTAGTAGACGGTATTGTTCAAGTTAGATTATTAGGTGCTTGTGTTGGATGTTCAAGTGCTGATGCAACAATTAGAGGAATTATTGAAATGTCTCTAGTTGAAGAAGTGCCAGGTGTAATTGGAGTAGAACAGGTATTTTAAGACAATTTGTATGAATTGTCTTTTTTTTATGTATATTTTGATTTGTATGATATTATATTAATATACTTAAAGGAGTGAACATTATGAAATATGATTACAGAAAAGAAGCAATTGATGCATTAGAAGCAAGAGGAGTTAATTTAGATCAGATTGCTGAACTAGTATATTTTCTTCAAGAGAAGTATCACAAAGATTTAAAAATGGATATTTGCCAAGAAATGGTTAGTAAAGTTTTAGGTAAAAGAGAGGTACAATTCACAATACTTACAGGTATTGAGTTAGATAGAATGGCTGAACAAGGAAAATTAAGTCCAGTTGTTGCAGACTTAATGATGCGTGATTTTGGTTTATATGGTGTTGATGAAGTATTAGCATTATCAATATGTAATGTATACGGTTCCATTGGTTTCACAAATTTTGGATATATTGACAAGTTAAAACCTGGAATCATTAAGGAAATTGATGAACATGGTGATGAGCCAGAGCGTTGCAACACATTCTTAGATGATATTGTTGGGGCAATTGCTGCCGCTGCTGCTGCAAGATTAGCTCATCGTTGTATTGATGGTTGTTAATTAAATAATTACTAAACCCTTTTCATAGAAAACATGAATAGGGTTTTTTTCTTTTGAATTATTCTTCAAGTGTGATTCAAATGCACAACCGAGACAAACACCTATTATTAAAAGACCTAGAATAAATTTTGCTATTCTCATAAAATACACCCCTTTATACCTGAATTCTATCAAACTTAAGCATAAATTATAACGTCACTTAACCTCCTAGTTTCAACACGAAAAGGGACACTCACTGTACAAAAAAAACCTAGATTCCTAGATTTTCTTGAAATTTAATTTAGTTTCACTTATTAAAATGGCAAAAATAGTCAAGAAGCCTCCAATTGCCATTCTAAGAGTGAAATGTTCACCAAGTATAATAACGGAAGCTAGAGCTCCAAAAAAGGCCTCTGTCGAAACTATAACACTCGTCCTTGTAGGTGAAAGATATTTTATTGCAATTGTTTGTACTGTAAATCCTAGTGCAGTATTAAAAACCCCTAAAAAAATCGGTGCCCATAAAGTTACAAAAGATAACTCTACATAGTTTGGGTTTAGAAATGACATTACTAAGGACAAAAGTGCACATACAATCATTTGTACAAAGGTGAACATAACTGGGTCTAACTCATGTTTTGTAATAAAGTAACTCGTTAGTACAACATGAAACCCAATACTAATTGCGCATCCGAAGGTCATTATATCACCAAGGTTAATCCCACTTAACCCATTTCCATCTAAAGTTAAAACACTCATTCCTACAAAGGCGATAAATGCTGCGATATAAGAATACTTATCAACATTTCGCCTAAAAATCAACCAGTATACAAAAGGAGTTATAATAACAGCCATCTGTGTAATAAACGCATTTTTACTTGACGTTGTTATAGATAGTCCCATCGTTTGAAGAAAGAAACCCAAAAACAAAATTAAACCAACTATTAAAGCACCTTTAAGTAGCTCCTTGTTGATATATTTAAGTCTCTTGTAAAAAAAGATCGGTAACAACAACGTGGCAATTCCAAATCTGAACGCTAATATCTGATAGGTATTAAATCCTTGATTGAATGCAATTTTTGCAATTGGAAAGCCAAGCCCCCATATAATTGTGACTACAATCATCGATATTTCAGCATAATATATTTTTCTCTTATCCATATTTTCCTCTTAAAAAAGGAGATGCATTGCATCCCCTAAAGTTTTTCTTCAAATAATTCTTCTTCGTATATTTCTAACACTTTAACAAGTACTTCCTCTATACGATTTTTATCCATTTTTGATACTGACACATTTAATCGATACCTTTGACCTTCAAAATCAAAAGACTCACCAATTTCTGGTATTTTTTCGAACAACTCATAGACCCATCCACCAACTGTTGAATACTCCGAATCTGGTAGTGGCTCATCTTCAAAATGATCTTCAAAGAAATCATCTAAATCTAAGTCACAATTTACTCTTAATGTACCATCTTCTTCAGTAGAAATAAGTACTTCCATCTCATCGTTTTCATCATAGATTTCACCAACGAGCTCTTCCATTATATCTTCCATTGTAACTAACCCAAACGTACCACCATATTCTCCTGCTACTATAGCCATTTGAATTTGCTGACGTTGTAATTCATCTAAAAGCTTGTTGATTTTCATAGTCTTTGAGACAAAATAAACTTCTTTTAAGAATGGTCTGATATCAGTAATTTTTTCACCGTGAACTAACGCAGTTAAAAAATCTCTTTCTGATAATATCCCAATTATATTGTCAATAGTATCTTCATAAACTGGAACTCTTGAAAACTTCTCTTTTAATAGTACCTCTTTGATTTCTTCAAAAGAATCTTCGATATCAATTGCAATAACATCAATTCTTGGAGTTAGAATATCCTCAACAGTTTTCTCATCGAACTCAAGAGCAGATTTAATCAAATCAGATTCGCCTTCTTCGATTACCCCCTCTTCTTCTGCTGAATCAATCAATTTCATTAATTCATCTTCTGTTACAGTAACACTTTCATCTGGATCACTATAAACACGCTGAGCCATCCCGTTCAACCACACAAGTGGAGTTGATCCAACTTTTAAGAGTTTGATCATCACAAACATTGGCAATGAAATTGACATTGCAAAACGTTCTGGACTTCTTTTGGCATAATTCTTAGGTAAAACCTCACCAAAAACAAGTACTACTAATGTTGAAAGTACAGTTGAAATAATAGCTCCATAATCTCCAAAATGATATATACAAATCATTGTTGCGATAGAAGCCATTGCGATATTAACTATGTTGTTACCAAGTAAAATTGTCGAAATTGTGATTTCATAGTTCTTTGCAATTAATAATGCGCGTTCTGCACCCTTCATTTTTTGTTCAACATATGTTTCCATACGGTGCATGCTTAATGAAGAGAAAGCAGTCTCAGCACTTGAGAAAAACGCTGATAATACTAATAAGATTCCTAGTGCTATATACAAGTACAAACTAACGGAGTCCAATTTTTAAGTCACCTCTTTTTAATATTTTGAGTTAATTATACAATATTACCCAAATAAACTCAATAGTACACCAGCGGCAACGGCAGAACCGATTACACCAGCAACATTAGGACCCATTGCATGCATTAACAAGTAGTTGTTTGGATCGTTGTCACGTCCAACTTTTTGTACTACTCTTGCAGCCATTGGTACAGCTGATACTCCAGCAGCTCCAATTAATGGGTTGATTGTTTTTCCAGATAACTTATACATTATTTTACCGAATAAAACACCCGTTGCAGTTCCTACACCAAATGCAGTAACTCCAAGTAAGATGATTTTAATAGTATTGAAATTTAAGAATGCTTCAGCAGATGTTGTTCCTCCAACGATTAGTCCCAGGAATATAACAACTATATTCATTAATGGGCCTGATGCTGCTTCTGCTAAACTAGCCGTTCTTCCACTTTCACGTAGAAGATTTCCAAACATCAACAACCCAACTAAAGTTGCTGCATCTGGTAAGATTAATGAAACGATAATTGTAACTGCGATAGGAAAAATAATTTTTTCCCTTTGTGAAACAGGTCTTAGCTGCTCCATTTTTACAGTTCTTTCTTCCTTAGAAGTTAGCAAATTCATGATTGGTGGTTGAATGATTGGTACTAATGCCATATATGAATATGCAGCTACTGCAATCGGCCCTAGTAGATGAGGTGCTAACTGTGATGTTAAGAAAATCGCAGTTGGTCCATCAGCTCCACCAATAATCCCAATTGAAGATGCTTCAAGTACATCAAACCCAAGTAGAATAGCTCCAATAAACGTAAAGAAAATTCCGAACTGTGCAGCCGCTCCCAATAACAATGTTTTTGGGTTAGCGATAAGTGGTCCGAAGTCGGTTAATGCTCCAACACCCATAAATATAAGTGGTGGTAATAACTTAAACACATTTTTGTACATGTATCCAAGTAACCCTTCGTACTCCATAATTCCAGTCCCCGGTAAGTTAACAAGTATCATACCGAATGCAATTGGTACTAATAAAAGTGGTTCGAATCCTTTATTGATCGCAAGATATAATAGGAAACATGCTACAAGAATCATGGCTACTTGACCAAAACTGGTAAAGTTCATGAACCCCGTTGAGTTAATAAATTCAGTCATTATTCAACTACCACTAAAGCTTGTCCTGTTTGAACAGCGCTTCCTTTATTGATTTCAATTGACTTAACTACACCACTTTTTGTTGCTGCAATTTCATTTTCCATTTTCATTGCTTCTAAAATCAATAGTGTATCACCAGCATTTACACTGTCTCCTACACTAACTTTAATATCTAAAACAGTACCTGGCATCGGCGCACTTACTGCATCTGCACTTGATACAGATGGAGTCGGTGCTGCGGCAACTGGTGTTGCAGGTGTTGGAGTTGGTGCTGCTTGTCTTACTGGAGCTTGAGTAACAACTCCGCTTCCAATTTCTTCTACACCGACTTCAAATACTTTTCCATTTATTTCGATCTTATATTTTTTCATGTTAATACCCCTATTTAATTTGTTCTAATTTTGCAGCACTACGCCATGATGGCTTGATTTCTCTAATACTGCTTATTATAATATTTTTCTTATTAGTGTGAGCAATTATTGCAGCAGTTACTGCGGCAACTTCCTCTTCTGTAATAAATTCATCTATAACAGGTGCTGCCTTTTGCACCGGCTTAGACACTACTTCAGCTTGAGCTGGTTTAAAAATAAACTCCATAGATTTAATGATAAACAACAATAAAATTAATACAATAAACGTGATTGATACACCTAATAATGTGACTACAAGCGCACCTTGTAGCTTATCTACCAAAGGTAGAGTTTCGTTAGTAGCTAATTCTTGTATAATATTCATTATAGTGGAATATTCCCATGTTTCTTAGCTGGTAAAGTTTCACGTTTTGTACTTAACATATTAAATCCATCAATAATTCTTTGTCTTGTTGTTGCAGGCTCTATAATTGCATCAACATATCCTCGCTCAGCAGCGATATATGGTGTTGCAAATTCTCTTGAATACTCATCAATTTTTTCTTGACGAACTTCAGCTTTTTTGTCGTCATCTGCATTTGCAATATCTTTTCTAAAGATAATACTAGCAGCTCCTTGTGGTCCAGTAACTGCAATTTCAGCAGTTGGCCAAGCCATAACTAAGTCTGCACCTAATTGCTTTGCACCCATTGCTAATTCTGATCCACCATACGCTTTTCTTAAGATTACAGTAACTAAAGGTACTGTTGCCTCAGAATATGCATATAACATTTTTGCACCATGGCGAATAATTCCACCATATTCTTGGCTTACACCTGGTAAGAATCCCGGAACATCTACTAAAGTTAAAATAGGAATATTAAACGCATCACATGTTCTAATAAATCTTGAAGATTTATCACTAGCGTTAATATCTAAACATCCAGCAAGGTGATTAGGTTGATTTGCTACAACACCAACACTTTGCCCATTTAATCTCATGAACCCACATACCATATTTTTAGCAAACATTGGTTGGTATTCCATAAAATCATTATTATCACTTAATGCATAAATTACATCCAAAATGTTATAAGCTGCATTACTTGAATCTGGAATAATTGAATTTAATTCATAAATCATTCTATTTACATCATCTTGTACCTCAACTGCAGGTACTTCATCTAAGTTGTTAGATGGTAAGAAAGATAATAATCTTTTAATTTGATCAATACATTCTTGGTCATTTGCTGTATAGAATTGAGCACACCCACTTGTTGAGTTATGAACTACTGCTCCACCTAAAGCCTCTTTTGTTACTTCTTCACCTGTAACACTTTTAATAACTGAAGGTCCAGTTAAGAACATTTGTGAAGTCGTATCAACCATGAAGTTAAAATCCGTTAAAGCTGGAGAATATACTGCTCCTCCTGCACAAGGTCCCATAATCGCAGAGATTTGTGGAATTACACCTGAAGCAATCGTATTTCTATAGAAGATTTCACCGTATCCACTTAATGCATCAACACCTTCTTGAATTCTAGCTCCAGCACTATCGTTAAGTCCAACCATAGGTGCACCAACTTTTAATGCATTATCCATAGCTTTGCAAACTTTTTTAGCATTCATCTCACCTACAGAACCACCAATAATAGTGAAATCCTGACTAAATGCGTAAACTAATCTTCCATTTACATTACCATATCCTGTAATAACTCCATCTGAGATGATTTCTTTTTTCTCCATTCCAAAGTTGTTACAACGATGCTTTACAAATGCATCTAACTCAATAAAAGTACCTTCGTCGAATAAATACTCAAGTCTTTCACGAGCTGTCATTTTACCTTGAGCGTGTTGCTTCTCGTTACGAGCAGCTCCTCCACCCTCTTTAATTTTTTCGTATAATTTATTTGCTTGTTCAATCTTTTTAATTGTACTCATAACTTACCTCTCAGATAATTCAACTAAAACACCGTTAGTTGATTTTGGATGCATGAAAGCAATTTTTGCTCCTCCAGCTCCATATCTTGGTTCCTTATCAATCATGCGGTAACCTTTTTCTTCCATATGTTTGATAGCTTCAACAATGTTGTCCACTCTGAATGCCATATGTTGGATTCCCTCGCCTCTTTTTTCGATATGACGAGCGATTGGTCCATCTTCTGTTGTTGACTCTAAAAGTTCTACTTCTGAATCACCTACAGGTAAGAAGCATACTTTAACACTTTGTTCTTCAACAATTTCGATTCCTTCAGGAACTAGTCCTAAGTCTTGGTATACTTTAACAGCTTCTTCAATGTTCTTAACTGCAATACCAATGTGGTCTAACTTTAATGTTTTCATCCTATTCTCCTTCTCTAAAAGATTTCAAAAGTTGCTCAGATGCTGTATAAACATCCAGGTCCTTTTGTGCTATTTTTGTAACTACGTCACTTAGGTTATCATAGTTATTTTTATTTACAATTGATTTAACGAAATTCTCACGTAATAAATCAATTAATTCTATCTGTTGATTATTTTCTCGTCTTGTTTCAAAACGATTTTCTAAAGCCATATATGTTTTATGCTCATTAATAGCATCAAACAACTCATCTACACCTTCACCTTTAGTACTGATTACTTTCACTACAGGTGGGTAAAAATCTAGTTCACCTTTTAAGTCAAGCATTCCCTTTACTTGCCTTACAACATTGTCCGCTCCATCATTATCTGCTTTGTTAACAATGAATACATCACCGATTTCCATGATCCCAGCTTTTATCGCTTGAATATCATCACCAGCTCCTGGAACTAATACTAGACAAGTTGTATCACACGTTCTTGCAATGTCAACTTCTGATTGTCCAACACCTACAGTTTCGACAATAATGTAATCGAAGCCAAAGATATCAAATATCTTAATTGCCCCGCGTACGCTCGTTGAAAGGCCACCAAGAGAACCTCTTGTACCCATGCTTCTAATAAAAGTATTTGCGTTTGTATAATGATCAGTCATACGAATTCTATCCCCAAGTATCGCTCCTCCAGAGAACGGACTAGAAGGATCTACAGCAATTATTGCCACTTTAACATTGTCCTTTAAAAGACGAGTAGTCAACACGTTTGTAAGTGTTGACTTCCCAGCACCTGGTTGCCCTGTAATTCCAATTACATAGGCTGATCCAGTTTTATCATTATGTTTTTTAATGAACTCGTATGCCATGCTATCTTCTCTCTCGATAGCAGATAGCATTTTTGAAAGGGCTCTTGTGTCCCCTTCAAAAAACTTCTGTTCTATATTAAGCATTTAAAAAGTCTTTCATCCATTTGATTTGATCTTCAATTGATGAACCAGGTGTAAATACTTTAACAATTCCTTTTTCGTTCAAGAAAGGGATGTCGCTATCTGGAATTACTCCTCCAGCAAATACCGGAATATCTGATGCACCTTTCTCTGCTAATAACTCTACTACTTTTGGTAATAGTGTATTGTGAGCCCCTGAAAGAATCGATAATCCAACAATATCCACATCTTCTTGGATAGCAGCTGTAACGATTTGCTCAGGAGTTCTTCTTAAACCTGTATAAATAACTTCCATACCAGCATCACGAAGTGCACGGGCAACTACTTTAGCTCCACGGTCATGTCCGTCTAATCCTGGTTTACCTAATAATACTCTAATTGGTTTACTCATAATTGTCCTCCTTATAGATTACTTGATGGTTGATACTCACCAAATATTTCTCTCATTACGCCACAAATCTCACCTAATGTTGCATATGTTCTAACAGCTTCTAAAATATATGGCATTAAGTTTTCTTCAGTTGAACAAGCGACCTTTAAAGCGGCTAACTTTTCTTCAACATCTTCATTATTACGTTTAGCACGTAAATCTTCTAACTTTTTGGCTTGGTTTTCACCAACACTTAAGTCTACTTTTAATAACCCTTCTGGTGCAGGTTCTTCAATTTGGAACTTATTAACTCCAATTACAACTTCTTCAGCAGTCTCAACACGACGTTGGTATGAGTATGCTGCATCTAAAATTTCGCGTTGAATGTAACCATTATCAACAGCTTTAGGTGCTCCACCCATTTCATCAATCTTGTTGATATATTCCATAGCTTTTTGTTCAATTTCAGCAGTTTTTGCTTCAATATAGTATGAACCAGCTAATGGATCTACTGTGTTTGCAACTCCGCTTTCATAAGCAACAATTTGTTGAGTACGAAGTGCAGTACGTACACTTTCCTCTGTTGGTAAAGCTAAAGCCTCATCTTTAGAGTTTGTATGTAATGATTGTGTTCCACCTAATACAGCAGCAAGCGTTTGAATTGCAACACGTACAATGTTGTTTTCAGTTTGCTGTGCAGTAAGTGTTGAACCACCTGTTTGTGTATGGAACTTCAATGCCATTGACTTAGGATTTTTAGCTCCAAAACGGTTTTTCATAATATTTGCCCACAATCTTCTTGCAGCACGGTACTTAGAAACTTCTTCTAACAAATCATTATGAGCGTTAAAGAAGAATGATAAACGTGGTGCAAAGGCATCGATGTCTAATCCAGCATCTAAAGCTGCTTCTACATACGCAATACCATCTGCAATTGTGAATCCAACTTCTTGAGCTGCAGTTGAACCTGCTTCACGAATGTGGTACCCAGAAATTGAAATTGTATTCCATAATGGAACTTCCTTTGAACAGTATTCAAAGATATTTGTGATTAAGCGCATTGATGGCTCTGTTGGGAAAATATATGTTCCACGAGCGATATACTCTTTTAATATATCATTTTGAATTGTTCCACGTAATTTATCTGAACTAACACCTTGCTTTTCAGCTACTGCAATATACATTGCTAATAATACTGAAGCAGGTGCATTAATAGTCATTGATGTTGAAACTTGATCTAATGGAATTCCATCAAATAAAATTTCCATGTCTGCAAGACTGTCGATAGCAACCCCAACTTTACCAACTTCACCATAGCTTAACTCATGATCAGAGTCATAACCAATTTGAGTAGGTAGGTCAAAGGCTACTGATAAACCTTTTGATCCTTGTTCAAGTAAATATTTATAACGTTGATTAGATTCTTCAGCTGTTGCAAATCCAGCATACATTCTCATTGTCCAATGACGTCCACGGTACATTGTTGGTTGAACACCACGTGTGTAAGGGAACTGTCCTGGAACACCAATATCGTTAACGTAATCTACGTTTTCAACATCTAATGGCGTGTATAATCTGTTAATTGGATCATGACTTCCAGTATGAAACTCTTCTTTTAATTCAGGACGTTTCTCAACTGCAGCCTTAGTTTTAGTTTCAAAATTCTCAACTAATTCTTTTATTTTATCCATTATAATCTCCTATAATAATTCTTGACCAATTTCCAATGCTTTGAAGTTGATTGGTAAGTGTTTTTCTTGGAAAGTGTCTTCGATTGATTTTTTAATTGCTTCAATATCTAAGACTTCATCTACCTTTGTAATTGCTCCAAGCATTACAATATTTGCAACGAATGGTCTTAAATCTTTTTCGGCAATGCTTGTCGCATTGACTCTATATACATTTTTGTACTGTTTCAATGTTTCTTCTTTAACATATGTAGTATCTGCAAAGATTACTGTATCTTCTGTTAAAGAATCTTGATATTTGTGGAAAGCAGCTTCATTGAATACAATAAAGATGTCTGGTTTAGTAACTTTCATGAAGTCAATCTCTTCATCAGAGAATACAACACCTGCTTTACAAGCTCCACCACGTGCTTCTGGTCCATATGATTGAGTTTGAGCAACTTCAAATCCTGAGAATAATCCAAAAGCTTTTGCTAAGATAACTGATGTAGAGATGACACCTTGACCACCACTACCTGCGATTAGTATTTCTTTTCTCATTACTTGTTTACCCCTCTTTCAACAGTGATACAAGTATCAGGACACATCTTTTCACATAACATACATCCAATACAATCGTCTACACGTAAGACTTGAGGTACTAAACTTCCAGATTCCGAACGAATATCAGAAGTTCCAATTACATTTTTAGGGCAAGCACTAATACAAATTAAGCACCCTTTACAAAATTTATTTTCAATTGTTACATTATTTTTTGCCATTATAATTTCTCCTTCATACTTTCTAGAGCAGTTGAATAATCAACTCTGTCTGTATTGTGGTAGAAATCTCCATAAGGAATTTTACCAGTAGAATAATCAAATCCTTCTAATGTTTTAACAACTGTACCTTGGTTTTTGTACATTTGCATCATATTCCATGGGTTTGAATCACCTAAGATATTACGACCAGCTTGTACTGGACATTGGCTATATACTTCGATGAAACTAAATCCTTTATGATTAATTCCTGCTTCGATTGCTTTTTCTAATTGATTAGGTTGAGCAACTGTCCAGCGAGAAACTTTTGTTCCTCCTGCAGCGATAATTAAGTTCGCAACATCAAATGTTGGCTCAATATTTCCATGAGGAGTTGTTTTTGTACTAGATCCTACAGGAGTTGTTGGAGCAGCTTGTCCACCAGTCATCCCGTAAATATTATTGTTAAGCATGATTACTGTAATATCCATGTTTCTTCTAGCAGCATGGATAAGGTGGTTACCACCAATAGCAGTACAGTCTCCATCTCCAGTAAACACGACTACTTTTTTATCTGGTCTTGCCAGTTTCAAACCTGTTGCAACGCTGATTGCACGTCCATGGATAGAGTGAATTGCGTCATAGTTTGAATAAACTGGAATATAAGATGAACATCCGATTCCACTTACTAAACCGATATCTTCTTTAATCCCCATTTTTTCAATTGTTCTTGAGAATGCTTGTTGAACAATCCCGTGTCCACAACCTGGACAGAAGATGTATTTATCTGCATACGGTCTAACATATTTTTCTCTAATTGGATTAGTCATATTACATTACCTCCTTAACTTTAGCTAAAATCATATCAGGAGTATGTAATTCTCCACCAACTAATGGTAATGAATGAGCAGTAGCGTCTTCAAAAACTCTATCTAACTCATGCACATAACGTCCAACGTTCATTTCAGGAACAATGATGTTTTTAGCGTTAGGGAACATTTCTAATAATTGTTTTGTTGGCATTGGCCATGGTGTATTGACTTTGCAATATCCCACATTTAATCCTTCTTCGTTCGCAAGTTTCATTGCTTTTAAAGTAGGTCTAGCCACACTACCGATTCCGACAACGATTGTTTCAGCATCTGTATTTTCACCTTTGATGTCAACAATGTCATCCGCATTATGTAAAACCTTATTGATTAAGTTATAAATTAATTCTGCACTTTGAACTGGATCCGTTGAAATTCTAACCCCATACTTATTATGAAGTTGTCCTTCTACTAAGATGTTGTGTCCTTGATAGAAGTCTACCGGTTGAGGTGTTAAATCCTCATTACGAGAGTATAATCCATCAATCTCTTTAGGTGATTCTGGAACATAGATTTCCACTTCCTCAGGAATCACGATTTTTTCTCTCATGTGTCCGATTACCTCATCAGTTAACATTACAACTGGTATACGGTACTTTTCACTTAAATTAAATGCTTTAATTGTGAAGTCATACATTTCTTGTACACTTGATGGCATTAAGACAATCATCTCATAATCTCCATGAGAACCCCATTTAGATTGCATGATTTCTTGTTGTGCACTCATTGTTGGTTGACCTGTTGAAGGTCCACCACGCATTACATTAACAATAACCATTGGAGTTTCTGTTGTATAGGCAAATCCAAGTCCTTCTTGCATTAAAGAAAATCCTGGACCAGATGTTGAAGTCATTGATTTTGCTCCACCCCATCTTGCTCCTGCTAATGATGTTATTGATGCAATTTCGTCTTCCATTTGAATAAATGTACCACCATACTTTGGTAGTTCTTCAGCCATTATTTCAGCTACTTCTGTCGCAGGTGTAATTGGGTATCCTCCGAAGAATTGACAACCAGCATGAATTGCTGCTATTGCACAAGCTTCGTTACCCTGCATGAATTTTACACCATGATCGCTCACTTTTTTCTTTTGAATCATAATTGATCTCCTTTTAACTTTTAAAGTTTTGCTTATAAGAAATTATACCCCTATAAGATTTCACTTTCATCAACTATAAAATAAATTTATTTTTCGCTATGGATAATATATATTTTATATCATATCGATATAGTAAATATATTATGCCTTTTGACTATCTGATAAAACTTTCAAGTATGTAATCATAGATGAAATGATTGACATATCACGTTTTTTCTTGTTCACAATCACTAAGATTGAGTCTGTGACCTTGTCAATTTTTTCAACGATAACTAGTTTACCTTCAGCAACATCGCGCTCTACAGCATAAGACGGTAAAATTGCATATCCTTGTCCCTCTTTTACTACTTCACAAAGCAAATTTAAACTTCCATCAACAATCGCTTTATTAGTGAATTTACGATCGTATTTTTGTTCTAAATACTGCGTTGCTTTATCTGATTTTGGTCTCTCACGACGATAAAACAACTTCTCTGAAAAGATGTCATTTATCGAATTAGGCATCTTAGCAGCCACTAACACATGTGGACGTTCCCCGATGTTAATAACATCATATCTAGAATCGTGAAAATCCGTTTCATCAATGACAATGTAATCATGAATTCCTTCTCTTAACTGACTGATGCAATCTTGATGTTTACTCGATACAATATCAATCGCAACATCCTTATACTTCTTAATCATCTTTGGACTGACATTCGCTAAGAAACTAGCACCGATAATCGGAGACGCACCAATAGAAACATAGTTTTGATTTCTATTTACTACATCTAATATTTCAGTTTCAATTGTTGCAATTTTCTCAAACAATACTTTAGTAAGTTCAAAAACTTCTTGACCTTGCTTCGTTAGCTTTAGTTTCTTAAAATCCCTATCGATTAACGTAGTGCCTAAACTAATTTCTAACTTCTTAATTTGAATCGATAATGCAGACTGACTTATTTCCAACTTCTCTGCGGCATTAGAAAACCCATCGTGTTGTACAACACTGTTAAAGTATCCTAAATGTTTTAAATTGATCATTTTAAAAGACTCCTTATATATAAAATTTCCATAATAATTATATATTATATATATCATTAAAAGAAGATACTTAATGTTATTTTCATATAAAAAACTAAAAAATGACACTATTCTAATAAATATTTAATTTTTGTATGATATTATACGCTCTAACTTAAAAAGTTAACTAAAAAGGAGAGAAAGTTAGATTTTAATCTTATATTAATTTAATTGATTTGATATAATATCCAAGAGGTGAGTTTTTTTATGGAAATAAATTATGATTTTAATGAAATTAAAGTCGGGCAAAAAGTTTTAGGGACGGTAGTATATGTTGATTCAAACCAACTTGTACTTGATTTTGGAGCTCATTTAGAAGGAACTATTTATGCCAATCAATATACGCTTGAGCCAGTTACTGACTTAACTACGTTGGTAGCAGTAGGTGACGAAGTTGAAGCTTATGTTAAAAAGTTTGATGATAACCATGGTACGGTTTTATTAAGTCGTATTCAAATTGAAAAAGAAGAAAAAATGGAAGTTATCAAAGAATTACAGCGTAACAAAGAAAAATTCGAAGTGAAAATTGCTAAGAAGGTAAACAAAGGATTTATTGCAAAGCATTTAGGGTTCGAAATTTTCATCCCGGAAAGCCAAGTGGGTCTTGATCTTGAATTAAAAGAGCAAGATATTATTGAAATCGTAATTACAGAATACGATTTTAGAAAGAATCGTATTATTGGTTCTCGTAGATTTTGGCTTACAAAAGAAATTGCTAAAGCTAGAAGCGAAGAATTATCACAACTTGAAGTTGGTCAAGTTCTTGAAGGAAGAATCTCACGTATTGAAAAATACGGTGCATTTATTACTTTCAACCATGTAACAGCATTAGTAATGATTAAAGAGTTAAGTCACTATTTCATTCAAAATATTAGTGATGAGTTCAACATAGGTGACACATTGGAAGTGAAAATCACAAAAATTGACGGTAATAAAATTAATGCCAGCAGAAAAGTGTTACTTAAAACTCCTTTTGATACATTTGTTGAAAAAGTTGATAAGTCACAGGCAATTGAAGGTAAAGTCGTTAAACACATTCCAAATGGTATGCTTGTTGAAGTGGCACCTAGAGTTGTTGGTTTATTAAGATATCGTGATTATGCTTGGGATCTTGATGACAAGTCTTATGAAGCATTAAAACCTGGTTCGAAGGTTGATGTTTTAGCTAAAGAGATTAACACATCAAAGCGTGAAATCTTATTATCAAGAAAAGATTTAGAAGAGAATCCTTGGTTAGAAGTTAAAGTAAGCTTTAGAGATGAAATTGAAGTAGAAATTACTGAGATTGTTGCAGGAAGCCATGCTGTCTTTGCATTCGATAAAATCGAAGGTCAGATTCCGATGCAAGAAATTGCGTTAGATAAAAAGAATGTTAACATTGACGACTATTTAACAGTTGGTCAAAAAGTAACAGTTAGAGTAAAAGATTTCCACAAGTACTACCGCAAATTTGTAGCGAGCATCAAAGATATTGAGTATGATGCAAGAAAAGAAGAAGTTGATCAATATATGAGTTCTAACACTTCTGCTCCCGTTACATTAGGTGAGGAACTTGGAATTGATTTAGAAGAGCTTTATAAAAAGTTAGAAGACTAAAAAAAACTGCTTAGGCAGTTTTTTCTTTGTTTACTCTTAGTTTTCTAAGAATAAAGTATACAGCGACTGTTAGAATCAAAGAAACTGATAATACTACAGTCGGTAATTTTAAAGTCATTGAGTATCCTAATCCTACTGCATTTACAATAAATGCAAGTTGCTCAATCTTAAACCCGTCTTTTCGTGAAAATGCTGCTAACAAATTATACACAAGCACAACACCAGTTAGTATCAAGATAAGTTTATTTTCTTGTTTTGCTTCATAAACAATCCAGTATTTATCAAAGTGATCTGATACAATGCTAAATCCCTCATAGGTCACATCTTCCAATTGCTCAACGTGACGTTCAAAATAAATGTCTCCATCTACAAACTCTCCCGAATAATACTCGTTGTAAAATCCAGTATCAGTGAAAATAGTATGAATAAAATAACGTTTTTCTTCTCCCATCAAGTTTTGGTCTAATTTTGTGACCATAAAACTATTGAAGAGAACAAGTAATACAATAAAAATTGAAACTAAAAAAGTTGATTGATCTGTTTTTTTCATTAAAACACTCCCTAAAAAGATATAATACTATTTTACCAACTGGGACATAAAGAAACAACCAAAAAATGGTTGTTAGTTCAATTCTCTAATTGCTTTTATTCGATCTTCTATTAATGGATGAGTTGACATAAAGGCTGACCTTTTTCTTTTTCCATCCTTATTCAATTTTTTTACTGGCTCGCTGAAGTACATGTGTGATGTCGATTTGTTTGCCGCTTCTAAGATATCATCATCACCACTTATCTTGGCCAATGCACTAACCAATGAATCTGGTTTTCTCGTGATCTCGATTGCACTTGCATCAGCTAAGTACTCTCTTTTTCGAGACATAAACAACTGCATCAGCTTCATGGAGATTGGACTCAAGATAATGAAGACCAGTGAGACAATCATTATAATTCCTTCTGCTCCACCATTGTTATTGTTATTTGAACGACGCCTTCTATAAAACAACGACCGAGTTAACATGTCAGCTATCACCACCACAAAACCAACCATGACTGCAACAACTGTACTAAGTAATATATCATAATTTTTTATATGACTTAACTCATGAGCCAATACCGCTTCTAACTCATACTTGTCCAGTTTTGACATCAAACCTTTTGTGACACAAATGACAGCATTCTCTGGATTCCTACCCGTTGCAAAAGCATTCATGCTCATATCATCTATAACATACAACTTTGGTTTTGGTAAACCAGTAGCGATTACAATACCTTCTAACAAGTTGGTTAACTCAAGGTCCTCTTGTCTAGTTGCTGGTCTAGCCCCATTAAGCTTTAATACAATTTTGTCTGAATTATAATACGTAATGATCGAAGTAATCATTGAAAATCCCATTGCTATTGGAACAATAGCGTATGAGCCTTCTCCGAAATAAACAGTTAATGCTGTAACGAAAGCCGCTAAGAACAATCCGAATCCTATTAGTACCAAATAGGAAAAAAGCTTATGCTTTCTTATGTCAGAATACATTAGAATTCAACCTTGACGTTTTGTTTTTCAACTTCTGCAACTTCAAAGAATGGCTTTTTAGAGAATCCAAACATTGAAGCGATAATACTTGAAGGGAAAATCAACACTTTTTTGTTATATGTTCCAACCGATGTATTATAGTATTGACGAGCGTAACTGATCTTATCTTCAGTTCCAACTAGTTCTACTTGTAACTTTTCAAAACTCGTATTAGCTTTTAACTCAGGATAAGCTTCTGCAATCGCCAACAATCTACCAAGAAAAGCACTAGTTTCTTGTGTTGCTTGCATTTTTTCATCCATATTGTTACTAATTAATCCTGCACGTGCCTGACTGATTCCTTCTAATAATTCTTTTTCGTGCTTAGCATACCCTTTAACTGTATTAACTAAGTTAGGAATCAAATCATATCGACGCTTTAATTGATTATCAATTGACGCCATTCCCTCTTCAATATTAATTGAAAGACGTACAAATGTATTTCTTACTCCAATAATCCAAACTGCGATTACTACTACTAAACCTAAAATGATCCATAAAAATTCCATTTAATTCACTCTCCTTTATTACTTTAATATTACTACATAAACAAGTTCTTTCAAAACGTTTTTTCTTTATTTTTTTATTTCGTACATTCGATTTCCTTATCGGTAATTCAAAACGGTATACTAATGTATTACGAATGAAAAACAACCCAATAGAATTGGGTTGTTACTTTTTACTTTGTACCGAATAAACGATCTCCACAGTCACCTAAACCAGGAATAATATATCCGACTTCATTTAATTTTTCATCTAATGCAGCCAAGTAAATATCAACATCTGGATGTTCATCTTGTAATCTCTCAACACCTTCAGGCGCTCCTACTAAACCTACAAATGAGATGTTTTTAGCTCCACGTTTTTTAACAGCTTCAACTGCCATACAAGCACTACCACCTGTTGCTAACATTGGGTCAACAACTAAGACAACAGCTTCTGCAATGTTTGGTGGAAACTTAGCGTAATACTCTTTAGGTTCTAATGTTTCTTCATCACGGTACATTCCTACATGGCCAATTTTTGCTTGAGGAATGATTTTGTGAATTCCATCTACCATACCTAATCCCGCACGTAAGATTGGCACGATTATAATGTCACGATCTAAAACACGACATTTAGTTTTTTGAATAGGAGTTTCAATTTCAACTTCTTTAGTAGGAAAATGCTCACTAATCAAGAATGTCATTAATCCTCCAACTTCATTTACTGCTTCTCTAAAATCTTTAGTATTTGTATCTTTGTCACGAATAAATGTTAATTTATGATTTATCAGTGCATGATTCATTACATGTAATTTACTCATTTTATGCCTCCACTATTCTTTGATTTTCAATTACTATTTTACCATTTTTATAAACGTTTTTCACATGGTTTATACCAAAATGATACATAATATATGAAAGATTTGGTGCATCAAATAATACAAAGTCAGCTTTCTTACCTTTTTCAATACTTCCTACTTCATGATCTCTATTAATTGCTCTGGCAGCATTAATCGTTACACTAGAAATAATCTCATCAGGAGTCATTCTTAGTTTTGTTGAACCTAGCGTCATAATAAACTGTAGGTTTTCTGTTGGACAACTACCAGGGTTGTAATCACTTGATAAAGCAACAATACATCCTTCTTCAATCATCTTTCTAGCATTTGCATAATCTTTATTTAGGTTAAAAGTCGTTGCTGGTAAAATGTTGGCAACTACTTTTGATTTGGCCAAATCCTTTATACCTTGGTCACTTGCAGCCATTAAATGATCTGCACTAACACACTTAATATCTGCTGCTAATTCTGCTCCACCCAGAGAAACAATTTCATCCGCATGGATTTTAACACCAAACCCAAGTGATTGTGCCCTTTCTAGAATTGTACGAGACTGCTCTACATTAAATACAGCATCTTCACAGAAGATATCAACAAATTCACTTAACTCTTTGACTCTAGCATCTTCCATCATTTGAAACACTAGGTTAACATACTCTTGAGGTGTTTCTTTATATTCCATAGGTATAGCGTGAGCCCCCATGAAAGTTGATACTAGATCAACCGCATGTTTATCATTTAGTGCTTTTACTACTTCTAGTTGTTTAATCTCTGTCTCTAAATCAAGACCGTATCCACTTTTAGACTCAACTGTCGTTACACCTAAACTTAACATGATGTCTAGAGATTTTTTTGCCTTGTTATACAATTCCTCTTTCGTTGCTTTTCTTGTTGAACGAACAGTCGATAAAATCCCACCACCTGCTTTTAAAATATCAAGGTATGGAACTCCTTCTAACTTTTGTTTCAACTCATTTTCACGACTACCACCATGTACAAGATGCGTATGTGCATCCACTAAACCTGGTGTTACCACACAACCTTTAGCATCAATTAACTCAGTTTGATCTGAAACAAGCTGCTTCGGATAATCCCCTTGACCTGTTTCAATAAACAATCCATCTTTCACACACAGATATCCATTTTCAATGGACTTGGCATCTTTCATTTCTGCTCCGGCGCGTACACCACCTTCTAATGTTACAAGTTGACCAATGTTATATACGATCAAGTCTACAAACATTATAAGTTAGCCTCTAAGATTTTTTCAGCACTAAAGTCTTCAAATCCCATATATTTAATTGCTTCTTGAGCTACTTCTTCAAAACTTAACTCTTCAATTGCAACATCTCTGTTGTCTCTAGCAAAGTAATATTTTAATGAATCTGTTACAGCTTTTAATGGGAAAGATCCAATTACTTCTGAACCAATAACATCAACACCAAATCTTAATGCTTCCATTCTTACTGTCTCTAAAATACGATAGATACTGTTCTTATTAAAATCTAGAATGTTCATAGAAACTTGAACAATGTTTCTCTCCGTTAACTCCATTGGTCCAGCTTGAACAAATCTAAATCCACCGCTTGAGAAACGAATTGCACGGCTGATTTTAGAAGCTATATCCATATCTGCCGATTCTAAATTAATGTTATAAGCCAACAATGGAATTCTCGCACCACATGCAGTCGCTCCTGCTGTTGGATGAATTTCTGCTTGTCCAAAATCAGGTGCCCAGTTTTCTTCTTGAATTTTTTCTTTCATTCCTTCAAACTGACCTTTTCTGATTGTTGGAAGTTTTTTACGATCTTTCTTACGTGCAGATTCTGCATATAAGAAGATTGGTACATTTAATTGCTCATTTAATAACTGTGCCATTCTTTCAGAGTACTCAACACATTCTTTAATATCACAGTCTCTAATTGGAATAAAAGGAATAACATCCGTTGCTCCCATTCTTGGATGCTCTCCTACATGTTTATTTAAATCAATTAATTCTGTCGTCATTTTTACCATCTCAAGAACAGCAGGGATAATTGCTTCAGGATCTCCTAGTAAGTTTACTACTGTACGGTTATGATCACCATCAGGCTCATAACTTAACAATTTAAACCCTTCTTTATCTTTTAATGGTGCTACAATTTTTTCAATTTTATCTAAATCGCGTCCCTCACTAAAGTTAGGAACACATTGAATTACTTTACTCATTTTATTTTCCACCTTTTTGATATTCTTTATCTACTAAGTTACTTATAAATTCTTCATCAGTAATATACGGTAACGTGATATGTGAATTATGTTCGTCTAAACCATTAAACTCAGCACTTGTTGAAATTGCATTTTCATTACGTGCCCATGCACGACGAGAAACACCACCCATAACATCCCAAGGGATACTCATTTTAAGGATTTCATCAACTCGTTCACTTCCATCTAATACCATACCGAATCCACCATTTACACTCTTGCTAACTCCTACACCACCACCGTTGTGTAGAGCGATTAAACTCATACCACGTGCTGCATTTCCTGCAAAAATATGTGTAGCCATATCAGCCATAACATTTGAACCATCTTTAATATTAGAGGTTTCTCTAAATGGAGAATCTGTACCACCCGTATCATGGTGATCGCGCCCTAACATAATTGGTCCTACTTCACCGCTTCTAACCATCTCGTTAAACTTAAGTGCTATTTTAAGTCTACCTAATGCATCTTGGTATAGAATTCTTGCTTTTGTTCCAACTACAAGTTTGTTCTTCTTTGCATCGCGGATCCAAATATAGTTATCTCTATCTTGGAATCTTCTGTCTGGATCAATACAATCCATTGCCGCTTTATCAGTTGCATCTAAGTCAACATCTTTCCCACTTAAACACACCCATCTAAATGGACCATATCCATAATCAAATAAAACTGGTCCCATAATATCTTCAACATATGAAGGCCAAATAAATCCGTCAAGATCATTTACCCCATTCTTACAAATCTCATCAACACCAGCATCATAAATTGATTTCATAAAGCTGTTTCCATAATCAAAGAAGTAAGTACCTTTGGCAGTTAATGCCTTTATCGCATGGTAATGTGCATGTAATGTTTGGTCAATCAATTGTTTGAATTTTTCTTTATCATTCTTTAGAAGTTCAGTTCTTTCTTCAAAAGAAATTCCTTGTGGACAGTATCCACCTTCATATACATTGTGACAACTTGTTTGGTCAGAAAGCAATGGAATGTGAATATCATATTCAACTGCATACTCCAACAAATCAACAATGTTACCATGATATGCAATAGATAATGCCTCTTTATTATCGATAGCATTTTGCGCTAACTTAAATGCATCTTCAGCATCTTTTGCAACAACACTTACCCATCCTTGCGAATGTCTTGTTTCTATTCTTGAGTAGTCTACTTCAGCACAAATTCCAACTCCACCCGCAATCTCGATTGCTTTTGGTTGAGCCCCACTCATACCACCTAAACCACTCGTAACAAACAACACCCCTTTAAGGTCTCCATCTTTTGCAACACCTAATTCTTTTCTCGCTGCATTCAATAATGTAGAGTATGTCCCATGAACAATTCCTTGTGGTCCAATATACATCCAACCACCAGCTGTCATTTGTCCATAATTTGCAACACCTAAAGCAGCTGCCCTATTCCAGTTCTCTAAGTCATCATACATCCCAATCATTAATCCATTGGTAACAATTGCTCTTGGTGCTCCTTTATGTGACTTAAACACTCCAAGTGGATGACCAGAATGTAACACTAACGTTTGCTCATCGTTCATCTCTTGCAAATATTTTTTCACTAAATGATATTGCATCCAGTTTTGAAGAACTCGTCCTGTTTCACCATATGTAACTAGTTCGTAAGGATACAAGGCAATATCAAAACATAAATTGTTATCAATCATAACTTGCATCGCTTTACCTTCAAGTGTCTTCCCAGGATACTCTTCAACACTCATAGCATTCAGTTCTCCATGTGGACGGAATCTATAACCATAAATACGTCCTGTTGTTAATAACTCTTCTAAAAACTCTGGTGCTAACTCATCATGCCATTTTCTCGGAATATAACGTAATGCGTTTTTAAGAGCTAACTTTGTTTCTTCTTTTGTTAAAGTAAACTCTCTTTTCGGAGCACGTCTAATACCTGCTTCAAACTCAGGATATTTTGGTAACTCATCAAAGATTGCATCAAGCTTAAATTTCATTCCATTCTCAATAAATTTATTATCTAACATAAATACCTCCATAAGAATATTTCATCACTAAATATTATATCTTTTATCGTAGTTTCAAACAATGATTATATCGAAAAATTATATTAAAATTAAAGACTATTAATTTAGAAAAATCCCTATATTTGACAGTGTATGTGTCAAATTTCAATGAGAATTAAATGAAAATGATTATATTAACTTTAAATTCGTTATAAATCAATAGATTGATGTTACTATAAATATTACGAGGAGACTTTTATGGGTAATTCAAACAACTTTATTTCACGTTTAAGTGACTATATTATCAGAAGAAAACGAACATCAATTGTCTTAATCGGAGCTTCCACTCTGGTGTTTTTCTTTGCCTTTGTTTTCACAGTTACCTTATCGTACAAGACACAAAACATAACCAAAGTTTATCAATTAAGTCAATCAAGCTTGAACTTACATGAGGATTTAAGTATTTATGCCAATGAGTTAGTTGATGCCAAGAACCAAGATAATCCTGATTTAAGTATAAACTTATATAAAGATCGAATTGAGGTTCTTGTAGATAAGTTAAGTGATTATGTCGTGATCATTTCTGACAATGAGGGTTACTTAAAATATTCAACCAAAAGTAAACAAGTACTTGATAATACTTATAATAATACTTTCGATTTTTATAGTGAACTAATAGATGAGACAAATGAGTTAATTAAAAGACCTACCAATTCCTATGCGAGAAGATTTATAGAAGATTATCTTGAAGAAAGAAAAGTAACATTTCATGTTGTGAATAGACAATTTTTGTTAACAAACAAGTATTTAAGCAATGAATTAAGTAGGCTTAATCGTTTACAAGATATTAGCAACTTTTTTATCATCTTTGTACTCTTGATTACCACTTCATTGATAATAATGCTGTTCATTTCCCTAACGAGAAGAAATGATCAAACCGCTAGAAAGTTAAACTTCCAAGCTCGAAAGACTTCTATTGTTACTAGGGAGTCACAGATGTCTGTTGCAAAGTTCTTTATTGCCAATGATGGAAGAGAATATTTTGAGGTTGACAGTGTAGCAACAAATATTCTTGGAATCGAAAGAGATGACTTAAAGTACATTAATAACTCTGTTGCCTTGAGTTGTTACTTATTCATAAAAAAATATGCAAATAGTGATTCGGATATCTTTAAAAACATTAGTAAACAAATTGATGACAATGAGATTATCCGAATTCATGTTCCACTTACAAAGAAATATGGTAACAAACTAGTTGAGTTTTCATTCTTTAAACAAGACCATGAAGATGAAACGTTATATGCCTTGATAAAAGGACAATCGACAAAGAATACCTCAACGATCAATTTTGATTTTGATAATGTTGATTTACCAAGATATGGGTATTGGAAAGTAGATTTATTTAAAGAAAAGAGACTTTGTTATATGGACTTGCAAGTAGCAAGGATGAATGGAGTTTCAATAAATGACTCTTCACTATATAGCTTAGAAGAAAGACGTGAGTCTATCCTAAAGGCAAATGGTGAAATGAGATACAATGAAATCTTCGATAATTACTTAAAACTAGAATTTAATGAGATCGATAAATTAGATCACGAATATCGATTGATTGATTATCAAGGAAATCCGATATTCATTAAAGAACACGTTAAGATTATTAGAAATGATGACAATCAACCTATCTATATGGTGGGGTTAATGAGCGATATAACAGAACAAAAGGAGTTTCTACAAGAAATCAATTACCTTGCCTACTACGATGAAGTAACAGGTTATAGAAATAGGTTCGCCTTGAATAAAGACTATCCAGAGAAGTTAAAAGATGGTTATGGAATATTACTAAAACTAGATAACTATACGGATGTCATAAAATTCTGTGGTTATGAAAACGCTGACGAGTTTACAAGAATGATGATGGCTCAAAGTTTCATGGGTAGTTCTAAAGTTGTGAGTAAGTATGTTTTAACTTATAACACATTTTTCTACTATACCAACTTGCCACTAGATGATGTTGAACAAACAGTTCGCAGCATGCTTAAAAAGATTAATAAACAACATTCAATCGGCAATAAGATGATTGACTTAAGATTTAAAGCGGTTATACTTGAGGATCAACACGACAGTTTGGATCAACTGCTTAAAGAGATTGAATACACATATAATGTTTGTCATGAACTCGATCGTAACTTAGTAATATCAGATGAAAATATCCTAATCGAATACCGAGCACAAAAACATTTTGAGGAGCTCATAAGAAAAGCTATAACAAATAAGGAGTTCTTCCCTCACTTTCAACCAAAGGCTAACATTAGCACCAACAAGTTGATTGGTGCTGAAGCGTTAGCAAGATGGGAACTTGATAGTGAGATAGTACTGCCTCATGAGTTCATTCCATATCTTGAGCACTCTGGTTTAATTTCTGCTTTAGACCTGATGATTATGCGTAAAGCCTTAGTACAAACTAAGGAATGGATTGATACAGGAATTGTCGATGAGAATTTCAGAATCTCATTTAATCTAAGTATAACCACAGTTGAAAACAATGATTTAACAACTATCATTAAAAAAGTGGTTGATGAAATTGGAATCAGGTATCAAAACATAGAAATTGAAGTAACTGAAACAATGGTTGTGACTGACTCAAAGAAAGTTCTTGGCGAATTGATTGCCTTAAAAGAGTTGGGAGCAACAATCTCAATAGATGATTTTAGTGCGGGTAACTCATCCCTTGTATCGATATGTAAGTTCCCTTGCGACATCATCAAGATTGATTCAAAACTATTGTGGAGTATCGAAGCAAGTCCTATCAACAAAGAAGTAATCTCATTGGTATCAGCACTAGGTAAACGAATCGAAAAGCGTATTATTTGTGAAGGTGTTGAAACAATAGCACAACGTGATGTACTTGAGCGTGAAGGTGTCGAGTTTGCACAAGGTTATTATTTTGCAAAGCCCTTATCCGTTAAAGACTTCGAAATTTTTTCAAAAAAATAGACCAGTTTTCTGGTCTTTTAATTTGGCAACAACTCAAATGTTTTCTTTGCAACCATTCCCACCAACACCCCAGTCATTATTCCCGCGACTGACAGAAATGGCAAATAACTGAAAATCAATGATGACTTCATAAATATGGAAGCAACAAAAAGTTGTCCTAGATTATGAAACAACCCTCCTGCAATACTAACTCCAATTAACGTTACATATTTATCTTTAAAGGTAATAAGAATTGACATCACAAGAAAGCTCAATAAACCACCACTCATGCTGTAGAGCATTGAATATAATCCACCACCTAAAAGTGAAGTGAGGATTACTCTTATTATGAGCATCGCTAAAGCATCTTTTCTTGAATACTTTAACATCGCTACAATCGTTATTGAGTTAGCAAGACCTAGTTTAGCTCCTGGGAAAAAACTTACTGCTGGTAAGTATCTTTCAAAGAGTGACACCACAATTGCAACTGCGACAAGTAAAGATTTTAATACCAAATCCTTCGTTCTATCTTGAGACGCCATCTACTTCACTCGCTTTCTCTGATGTAATTTCAATGATAAAGTTATGGGGAAGGCACACAATAGTTGAACCATCACGATCTTTATAACCCATATCTACACAGATTTGATTTTTATTATTATGTGATTCAATTACAGCAATTTGACCATCCAATACTTTGACAACGTTATATCCATATGGATTATCTAACATGTACTCCTGATCGATACTAAGATCAATTTTTTTTACAACAACTCCGTCCTGAATTACATTTGCATACCCTGCTTTCTCAAGACCGAACTGAGGGTATAAAAAGAACAAATAAATTGTAAGGAGTATCGAAAACGCGATAATTACATAATCACCAATTAACAATTTTATTTTCATCTCATCATCCCTTTCTTACGTTATCTATAATGAATCATAACTTATTCGATCTCATCATTCAAGATTTCTTGTAAAGCTTTTACGACAAAGGCGTTTGCGTCTTTTGATACTTCTGCTTTTGGAGCAGCTCTTTCGAAACCATGGTAACAACCTTTAAATACTCTTAATTTTGACTTAACACCCGCTTTATCCAACTGTTCAAAATAAGTTTTTGTTTCGTCAAGGAATGGATCCAAATCCCCAATAAATGAGTACGTTGGAGGTAAGTTTTCAAACTCACGTGTTCTTGCCGGTGCTGCTAATTCAGTTATTTCTTTCACTTCTCTAAGGTACAACTCCCATGCAATCTTGCTGGATAATGTATTCCAAACGGGTGCGTCATTGTCTATCGCAGAGTCTGTTGACATCGTATCATCAATCATCGGGTATAAAGGAAGTTGCCCAAGTAACATAATATCATTTTTATTTGCAAGTAGTGAAAGGGCGCAAGTTAGTCCGCCACCAGCACTATCTCCAGCAACAATTATTTTTGTTGAATCTATACCAAAATTCTTCGCCTCGTTCATTAGCCACTTCAAAGAGTCAAAACAGTCGTTCAATCCAGCTGGAAAAGGGTGTTCAAGTGACAAACGGTAGTCAGGGGCGACTACACAAACATTCAACTTTGTAATCAACTCATAATACAATTCTTCTGCCATTTCCGGATATCCCATTGCATACCCTCCACCGTGTAAATATAGAAGTACTGCAGGATTGTCTCTTGATTCTAAACTCTGATATAGACAAACCCTTGTTTTTGACACATTGTCTAAGTAGACTTCCTTATACTTCAATTTGACCTTGCATTTTCCTTTTACCATCTTTTGAACATAGTTCACCTTCTTGAAAGTTGACTCTTTCCAATAGGGAATGATTTTTTTAAACATTAATGCCGGGGTCTTAATCTCCTCTAATATATCATCGTAATTTATCTTCAAAGGTATCACTTCTTTCTAAAACTAGTTTAACACTAAAAAATCAAAAAAACACACAAACCCTTACGAGTTTATGTGTTAAGTATTAGTTGGCTTTTGCTTTGTTTAAGATTTCTTCTAATTTTTCATCATGGTCTTTACCAATATATTTATACGCTTGACCTTTAAACTCTGGATTCGAAAAATCAGGACGGTATCCATTATTAGCAACAATAAGATCATAATACTCATCAGCTTCAATTTCAGCAAATACCTCATCGATTACAGGGGCATAACCTACGTAGCCTGCATTCTCTAACGAGTTTTCAGCATCTACCATGTAATTAATAAATGTATGAGCTAATTCAGTATTTTCACTTGTTGTAGGTATTACTAAACCATCAACCCAAACATTCGTTCCAAGTGGAGCAAAGTAACCATACTCAAAATCAAGTTCCTCATCAATTGCTACATATAACTCATCAAAATAATCCCCTGAGTATACTAATGCCACGTCTAAGTTTCCTTCGATAACAGCGATTTTTAAGTTGTCTTCACCCCATAAAGTATATTCAAACTCTTCAAGCATTTTTTGTACATCTGCTAATTCATCAGCTTTAAATGAGTTAACATCATATCCTTTATAGATCAAAGCAGCTCCGACACTATCTCGTGCAGAATCATACATTCCAACCTTAAAATCTTCAGGAACTAAACTTGAATCAAAAATCACTCCATAGCCGTGTTCTTCAACTAGTGCTTTATGTTCATTATTATACATAAGTCCAACAGTTCCCCAAAAGTAAGGTACAGCATAATCACTATCTTCTCCTAACATTCTAAGAACATCTGTATTCATTGTTACATCTTGTAAATTAGGTAAAAGTGAGTCATCAATCTTAACTAACAAACTCTCTTGTTTTAACTTTGAAATCATGTAATCACTCGGTACTGCAATATCGTACTTTGTGTTCCCACTTTTAATTTTCTCATACATCGCTTCGTTTGAACCAACTTCCTCATAAACCACATCTACACTAAACTCTTCTTCAAACTGATCTACAAGATCTTCATTGATATACTCTCCCCAGTTTAAAATATACAGTTTTTGTCTTTCTTGACCACTTGAGCAAGCAGTTAATGACACGACTAAAGTAACAATAACTACTAATAAACTAATTTTCTTCATTTCTTAATCCTCTTTTGTTTAATATTTTATTATAGATAAATAACACCGCAACCGTTAAAACAACAACCAATGTATTATAGGCATAAGCCGCAGGTGAAAATGATTTTCTTCCTAATCTTGCATATATCCAGATTGAGAAGTTTGAAAATCCATTCCCTGTTGTGAAATAGCTGATGACAAAATCATCGATACTCATCGTAAACGATATAAGTGCACCTGTAATTATTCCAGTTCTAATTGCTGGGATTATTACTTTATAAACTGCTTGAAACTTTGTACAACCCAAGTCCAGCGCAGCATCATATAAATTCTTATCAATCTCACTAAGTCTTGGTAATACACTTAAGACTACGAATGGAATTGAGAAGAAGATATGACTAATCAACATCGTTTGGATTCCGAACTGGAATCTAAACCATGAAAATATAATCATCAAGGTTAATCCTGTTACAATATCAGGATTCATGATTGGGATGTTGTTCATAAACAACATGATTCTTTTATGTCTTTTTCTTAACACAGATATCCCAATCGCTATAAGTGTTCCTAAGATTGTAGCTATGATTGTAGATATAATCGCCACAGTAAATGTATTAATGATTGCTCTAAAGAGTGATTCATTCTCGAATATTTCAACATACCATTTTAGCGAGAATCCTGTAAATTTGTAGGTTCTACTTGACTCATTCACTGACAAAAAGGCAATGACAAATATCGGCAAGTACAAGAACAGAAATACTAATCCAACAAACATTCTTTTCAGTATCTTCATTACAACACCCCCGCATCATTATCTGTTCTAAACATAAAGAACAACATCAGCACGATGAGAATCAAACTCAGTAAACTACCAAAGTTGTAGTTATATACTTTTTTAAACATATTCTCAATAATGTTACCAATTAACATTATTTTCCCGGCACCTAATCTTTGAGGTAATGCAAATGATGTAGCAGATGGTAAATACACCATAAGAACCCCACTCATCACTCCACTCAAACTTAATGGCCAAGTAACTTTTAAAAATGTTTTTACCTTACTCGCTCCAAGGTCTCTTGAAGCATCAATTAGTGATTCATCTAACTTCTCAAGTACAGAAAAAATTGGAAAAATCATAAATGGCAAGTACATCGCTACCATACCAATGACAATAGCGTACGGTGTACCGATAAGATCAAGACTTATTCCAAACATGTTTAAGATGCTTTTTGGGTAAAATAATTTTTCCCACGCAATAATTCTTAGCAACATATTCGACCACATTGGTAAGATCATTAAAATAAGTATCAGTTTTTTATTTTTCAATTGTGAATTAGCTAAAATATATGCAATAGGATAACCAATTAACAAACAAATAACTGTTGCTACAGTAGATAATAACAATGAGTTAACAAACGCTTGTATATATATTGTATCCGATAACTTTTGAAAATTTTCCAGCGTGAAGTTAAATCCTTCTAAATCTACACCATTTGTTGAAGTGAAGGCTAAAAATATCATCAAGAATAATGGGAGAACGATTAAGATAATCATCCAAATGAAGTATGGTATTGCTAGCTTTCTAAGTGACTTCATCTGTAACCTTCATTAAATGAATCTCATGAGGATCAACACTTAAGTAAATTTCTGTCCCGATCTCACGGTTTTCAAGTGTGTGAACAATATACTCAACACCATCAACTTGGATACACAACTCATAATGTACCCCTTTAAAAACTGAATCATCTACAATACCCTTTATCTTCCCATTCTTCTCATCCACTACATCAAAGTCTTCTGGACGAATGACAACATCGACACTCTCACCTTTTACAAAATCAGTGTCAACACAATCAAAGTCTTTGCCTAAAAAGTTCACTACTTTATCACTAACATAATGCCCCCTGATAATGTTAGACTCACCAATAAAATTAGCCACAAATCGATTTTTAGGTTCATTATATATATCTTCCGGACTACCTATTTGCTGTATATAACCATTATTCAACACAACAACTGTATCACTCATTGTTAGTGCCTCCTCTTGGTCATGAGTGACAAATATAAAGGTAATTCCGAGTTTTTTTTGCATATCTTTTAACTCATACTGCATATCTTGACGAAGCTTTAAATCTAGTGCACCTAATGGTTCATCTAATAGTAACACTTTAGGTTTATTAACAATTGCTCTTGCAATAGCAATTCTTTGCTGTTGTCCACCTGATAAAAGATCGACTTTTCTTTTCTCAAATCCTTTGAGTTTTACCATTCTTAATGCTTCGCTAACTAATTCTTTAATTTCAGACTCTGGAACTTTTTTATTTCTAGGTCCAAAAGCGATGTTATCATATACATTTAAATGTGGAAACAAAGCATACTTTTGAAATACTGTATTGATTTGTCTCTCATTACTTTTCACATCACTAATATTTTTTCCATCAAAAATGATTTCTCCGGCATCTGCTTCGATAAACCCTCCGATAATCCTTAACATGGTGGTTTTTCCACACCCCGAAGGACCCAACAAAGTCAAAAATTCATTTTCTCTAATAAATAGGTTCAAATCATCTAACACTAACTCACCATCAAATGATTTTGATATTTTCTTAAGTTCAACAATTTTTTTCATAACAATCCTCCTAAAAAATCGGTGGTGTTGACACCCAAATGAATGTCGCTTCACCTTTAGAATTATTCTTAATATAATGTTTATTTAAAGGATCTTCAATATAAAAACTATCTCCTTCTTGACAAACATATTCACTTTTTCCAACAACTACTGTTATCTCACCTGCAAGAACATATCCATACATATCACTTTCATGAGCTGGGTACTCAAATGTCTTTGCATCCGGTTCTAACTTAATCCTAACGGGTTCCATTACTTTGTTTTGAGCATCACTAATTAGCCAAGTAATCTCTTGACCATCTTCTTCCTTCACAAAATAATCTCCAGCTTTATGAACATCTACCTTTTCTACTTTTGATTCCTTAAAAAAGTCCGCTAAACTAGTTCCTAAAACCTCTAATATATCAGTTAATGTAACCAGCGAAGGAGACGTCAAATCGTTCTCTAGTTGCGAAATAAAGCCTTTACTTAACTCACACCTAATGGCTAACTCTTCTTGGGTTAAACCATATTGTGTTCTTAAATTTCTAATCTTAGATCCAATGTTCATTTAATCACCTCGGTTTAGTATTGATAAACTCTAGTCTTTATGACAGTAAGAATATTATATTTCACAGAACTTGTTTTTGCAACTGAAAAATCAAAAAAAAAGATGAATTTTCATCTTTTTTTAGTCTTCTAAATAGCCTAACTTAAATGGCTCTTTTACAAGCAACTCATTATAGTTTTGTTGTCTTAAAGCTTCATAAATCATAATTGCAGCACAGTTACTCAAGTTTAATGATCGAATCTTATCATTCATCGGTAATCTAAAGCATGTATCTTTATAATCCATAAGAATCTCTTTCGGAATTCCACTTGATTCGCTCCCGAAAATAATGTAGATATTTTCTTTAGAATCACTAAAATCAAACTCTGTTGGAACATGTGTTCCATATCGAGTAGAGATATAATATGATCCATCATTCTTCTCGCGAAAATCTTCAAAATTCTCATAGATGCTGAAATCAGTATGTTCTACATAGTTAGCCCCGCTTCTTCTTACTGCTTTTTCATCTAATGAGAAACCTAACGGTTTAATTAAGTGCAACTTTACATTTGTACCAGCACAAGTCCTCATGATATTTCCTGTATTTTGAGGAATCTCTGGTTGAAATAATACAATATTTATTGGCATTCTTCTCTCTCCTTCTTTGAGTACTTACACCCACAATAATCTTGTCTATATAAATCGAACTCACGGCTCATCTCGATTGTCTTTTGATATCCGTTATTCTTCTTAAAATCTGATATTAAAAACTTTATCCCCGTTTTGCTTTCTAATTCTTTTCCTGCCCTCATGACATATTCTACGTTCTTGTGTTTACTAACACTGATTGTTGTACAAACATATTCTGCTTGTATCTCACTCGCTTTCTCAAATGACTTTTCAATTCTAAAGCGATAACAATTATAACATCTTTCACTTTTTTCAGGAAACTCTTCGTATCCTTTTATCGCATCGTCATACTCTTTATTATCATAATACTCTTCAATAAATTCAATTGACTCATCAAACGCAGTGATAAAGTCCTTTTGAACTTTTGCTCTCAAATCATATTCCCTTTCTGGGAATATGTTAGGATTGTAAAAATATACGATAACTTCAAAATACTGACTTAATAAATCAATAACATAAGTCGAACATGGTCCGCAACATGAATGTAGTAATAATTTTGGTTTGTAATCTAAAGATTCAACCTCTGCAATCATTTGTTTATGATAATTCAAAATAACACATCCTTTATTTTAACTCGACATTATCATCGAATGCAATATTAACCGCAACACCCAAAACAAAGATGTAGGCTAGGTTGAAGAACCAGAAAAATAATACCACTATGTTTGCAAAGTTTCCATAAATAGAGAAATCAGCTATACTTGCAAAGTAAAAGTCAAAAAAGATTGAGGCAATTGTCCAACCAAGGGTCGTAACTAATGAACCAACAACAAGTTTTTTAGCAGATACCTTAAACTCTAAAGTTGCATAATAAATTGATAAAACACCAGTATAAATTACAATCAACGATAGTGGCCATCTAATCCAAACAACCATTTTAAGGAAAATATCATCCAAACTTAACAGATGGAAAACAAATGTCATAATTCTTGCACCGAATGTAGGAATAAAAATAAGAAAGACCAATAAGAAAATAAAGGCAATCATTAATAGACACGCATACAATCTCTTAAAAAGAGGATTCCTTGCTTCATGTCCATACATTACCTCAGTGACATTGATCAATGTATTAAAACTTTTAGAACCTAAAAATATAGGGATAATGATAACTAGAAAATTGAAATTTTCTACATAGTTATCTTGAAAGTAAGGGAGAAGTACATCATTTAATGATCCAATAGACTGACTCTCAAGGAAAAATATTATTTGCTCATTCGCAAAATTGAAAAATCCCGTTACAACACTGACTGTGATTACGAGTGGAATCAAACTCCACAAAAAGTAAAAGGCAATTTGAGCGGGTAAACCAGCTACTGCCGGTCTACTCATTGCCTTTACGATTCTTGAAAATATTTTTTTCCCATCTTCAAATATCTTAGAAAGATTTACCGTTTTCATAGTAATCTCCTGGATCTAAATTGTTAAAATAAACGGTTACATACTCATAATGATATGGTTTAAACAACTCGTTGATGATATCAACTACTTCTTGTTTATGTTCATCACGTTTGAACCACAACACTTCAATAAATGGATACTTATTTCCTTCTTCTAATCCGTCAAAAACAAATAGTGAATCAATGTATTCTACTGTAAAATCATCTTTAGGGCAACCTAGCACCTTAGAAAGTTTAGAAATTAAACGACGGTTCATTTCAATAACCTCTGTTTGGTTGCACCCTCTAAATCTTAGATGTGGCATACTATCCCTCCATAACTATCTAAATTCTAACATATTTTATCACAAAAATCATTATTGTAAAGATTAACAACTACTCACATTTATGTTAATATTAAAATGAAATACAAACAAAGGAGATCTTTTATGAAAAAAGCAATTGCAACAGAAAAAGCACCGGGTGCTATCGGACCTTATTCACAAGCACAAATGTTTGGGAATATCATTCACACGTCAGGACAATTACCTATCAATCCTGAAACTAAAGAAATGCCTGAAACAATTGAAGAACAAACAAAGCAAGCATTAAACAACGCTAAAGCCATCCTTGAGAGCGAAGGGTATTCGATGAGTGACGTTGTTAAGACATTAGTACTTTTAGACGATATTGAGGAGTTTTCAAGAATGAATGAAGTCTATGCAACATTCTTTGAAGCACCATTCCCAGGACGTTCTGCATTTGAAGTAGCTAAACTGCCTTTAGGAGCTAAAGTAGAGATTGAAGTCATTGCTTATAAAGAATAGAACTCCTAGAGTTCTTTTTTTTTACGTTTTATTTACTTATTTAACAACTATGAAATGGAAAAAGAGTTGATATCAGTTCATTATTCTAATCATATGTTAAAATTAAAGTAGATAAGTGGGTGTTAAGATGAAAAGACAAAATGGATTTGCATTGGCATTAGTAATATTAGTTTTATTACTAGTTACAACAATTTCAATACCTTTAATACTTTCGTCAACTTCAACTAATAATCAAGTTAATAAGGTTGAAGAGGTAAATGAAAACAAGGATGAGTCAAATATTATCCTTGATTTAATTGTGTCTAAGTATAAACAAATTGTAGAGGATGAAAACACATTAGGGTCTATTAACTGGACTAACTTTCAGATCACACTTGATTCTAGAATGAGTTCTTATATAAGCAATGACTTAAATTATGACAGTACTAATACCACTATTGATATTCAAAATATAAACTACTCTGGTAATACAGAATTGATTTCACGAGAAGTAACTATCAACTCAAATGGTCAGACTGTGAGCCAAAAAGTTAACTTTAACTTTGCAAGTACAGGGTCAGGATCGTTAACACTTCCTGGAATCTCAGCAGGAAATGATATACAAACCGACGGATACCTTGATTTGGGATTAGAGGTATCAGCTAATAACATTTTAGAACTCCATAACTTTAGTAACTTAAATTTAAACAATGGTGTTAAGCTTGAAAACTATTCCAATAAAACTCAATTTTTATTTACAAATGGTTCAACTGCATTTTATGATGATCTGAGTAGTTCCAACCAAGCGTATGTGCGAACTAAAATAAATTTCAATCCTTTCTCCTATCCAGGAGATGTTGATATGGAGCAAGCAATCTTTAAAAACATACTAGAGGACTACGGGAGAAACTACGAAACCATTTCAAGTCAAAATTTGAGTTATGATCAGATATTTGACACTTATCTTGACTACAATGCTGCGGGGTGGCAGACATATAGTCGAAATACAAGGATACGAATCTGGCAACTAGATCTTTATGATAAAGTGTTTGTAAATGGGGATTTAGAAATCAGTTTGCATCGATTCGGTAGTTCCTATGATATTGGTGATAAAACAATCATTGCTACTGGTGACATAACGTTTACTAGACATAGAAGAGGTTCTACTTATGTAAGAACAATCAGTGGCTCATCTAAATTCATAGCTGGTGATAACATTTTATTAGACGGTGCAGAGAATGGCGGTAACAATTTTAACGCTTTACTACTTGCAGGAAATAATGTGAGCATCAACAACGAATCAACATCATCTTATAGCGATTTTGTCTTTCAGGGTGTTATCCATGCAAATAACAATGCAATAATCAAGAATGAGGAGTATACTTCAAATGAGATGTACTACTCATATGATAGTAATGTCTTAAACGGGTTAACGGGTGGAACAGGAACTCAAACGATATCATTTACAGTCAATCCAAAACAGTAAAAGGACCTTTTAAAAGGTCCCTTTTTTTATTTCATTATTTTACAGATATTGTTTGAGAACTCAACCGGATCATTGACATTTAATCCTTCAATAAGTAATGCTTGACTGTATAAAAGTTCAGTATATAGTGTAAATTTCTCTTTGTCGCTCGCAAATGCATTTTGCAATGCTTTAAAGACCTCATGGTCTGGATTAATCTCTAATACTTTTGATGCTTTCATATCCATTCCGTTTGGCATTTGTGATAAGATTTTTTCCATTTCAACACTTAACTCTCCATCATTTGTGATACATACAGGATGGCTCTTAAGTTTCGATGAAATCTTAACTTCAGCTACACGTTCAGTTAGTACTTCAGTCATCTCTTCTAACATCGTTTTGTTTTGTTCAATTGCTTCTGTATCCTCTTCGAATCCTAAATCACTACTCGATACAGACTTAAACTCTTTTCCCTCAAAGTTTGCCAATACCTTGATAGCAAACTCATCTACTTGATCTGTCAAATATAAAATTTCAAACTCTTTATCTTTTAGCATTTCAGTTTGTGGCATTTTATCAATTTTTTCTAATGATTCGCCAGTAGCATAGTAAATATACTCTTGATCTTGCCCCATTCTTGCGACATACTCCTCAAGTGTTGTTAGTTTTAACTCATTACTTGAGGCAAACATTAATAAGTCAACTAAGAACTCTTTATCTTGGCCATAATTATCATAAGCCCCATATTTTATTTGTGTCCCAAACACTTTAAAGAACTCTTCATATTTCTCGCGGTCATCTTTAAGTAACGACTGAAGTTCTTTCTTTATCTTACTCTTTAAGTTCTTAGCAATAACTTTTAACTGTCGGTCATGTTGCAACAACTCACGACTGATATTCAAACTTAAATCTTCCGAGTCTACCATTCCTTTTACAAAACTGAAGTAATCTGGTAGTAAGTCCGCACATTTATTCATGATTAAGACTCCATTGGCATACAATTCTAATCCCTTCTCGTATTCTTTAGAATAATAATCGAATGGCATACTTTCAGGAATAAACATTATAGAGTTGTATCTAACTAGTCCATCTACTTTTACATGAACATGCATCATTGGATTATCAAATCCATAACGTTTTTCCTGATAGAAATTCTTGTAATCTTCGTCAGTTAACTCCGATTTTCTTTTCTTCCAAATAGGCACCATATTATTTAAGGTAATCTCTTCTACGTGAGTTTCATACTCATCTTCACTACCTTCTTTTAGAACTGATTTTTCAACTTCCATCTTTATCGGGTATTTAATAAAGTCAGAGTATTTTTTGACTATTTCTTTGATCCCATAATCTGTTAAATAAACTTCATAGCTATCATCTTCTGTATTTTCTTTTATTGTTAGTGTAATAGTTGTACCTGCATCTTTACGGTCGCACTCTTCAATCGTATAACCATCTGCTCCTGAACTTTCCCACACATATGCAGCACTTGCACCGAATGCTTTAGATTCCACCTTCACATTATCACTGACCATAAAAGCAGAGTAAAATCCAACTCCAAACTGTCCAATGACGTTATGGTCTTCATCCAACTCGTTGTCTTTCTTAAATTGCAATGTCCCGCTCTTCGCAATTGTTCCTAAGTTGTTCTCAAGTTCATCTTTTGTCATTCCAATTCCGTTGTCAGAAATGATTAATGAACGATTGCTTTTATCAATCTCTATTGTAATTCCATACTTGTCTTTATCAAATACTAAACTCTCATCGACAAGTTCTTTATAATACATCTTATCAATTGCATCACTCGAATTAGAGATTAACTCTCTTAAAAAAATGTCCTTGTGAGTATAAATTGAATTAATCATCATATCTAGTAATCTTTTTGATTCCGCTTTAAATTCTTTTTGTACCATTGTAAAATCCCCTTTTTCACTGTTGTTAGCACTCAATCATACAGAGTGCTATTTATGTTATAACATATCGAATAATTTGTTGTCAACACAAAAAGACAACGTTTAGTTGTCTTGATACCACTTTGGATATAAACGTTCAAAGTTATCGTATTGCTCTAGTAGATACCTAGCATTTTCATACGATGTATTTAACTCGTTCTGACCAAACCTAACCGTCCAGACAAAAGTTGAGATCATGTTGGTAGCTAAATAGAGCTTCATCAACTTAAAAAACTTTTCTTTGTCAGGGTGTTGATAACCTTGTAACTGGCCATTAGCAAAAGCGGGTGAAAATTTTGAAGTGAAGTAAAATCGATTATACTCCTCTACACTACACCCGTAATCACAGCGATCTAAATCAATAACAAACAACTCATCTTCTTTTACAATCATGTTTCCCATGTGGAAATCTCCATGTTGAAGATTGTTTTTTATCCCATTCAGTAGGTAACGATTATTTTCTATGTAGTCGATTAACAAAGAGTCTCCGTTAAAATGATGTTTTCCCTGTTGATAACTCAAAATAACCCGATCAATTTTTTCATTGTATCTCTTAGACCACTCAATTGTATCACCTGGAGCACTTTCTTTGTGGATATCTCTTAAAATCTTTCCTGCCTGTTGCCCTAGAGCGAATTGTTTCTCCTCATTGATTCCATCAATCACCTCAAGGATACTTTGCCCCTCCAACCACTCAAAGATGAGCACTTGATGTTCATCAATATAACTAGCATCAATCAACTTTGGAAGTCGGTCTGATAAAGAAGAAAACTTTTTAAGTATTGAAACTTTATAATTAAAAAGATCTAACGATGTTTCTCTAACTCTTACTAGGTACTTTTCACCTGATTGCTCATATATAAACTTTTTGTCATCGCTCCAACCTTCGTTGACTTCATTAAGAAATATAGCACCATCTAGAAAACTCACTTGCTCTATTACTGATTTCATTTTTTCACATCCCATACCCATTATATCGAAATTAAGTTATAATATAAAGAGAGGTGAATGAGATGTACTTAAAGACCAAAAGATTATATTTAAAAGAATTTGAGGAAAACCAAGGATACTTGTTTGAGGAGTTAGACTCTAATGACAACGTCGTTAAATTTACAGGAAAAACAAAGATGACAACTGCACAAGGAAATCAATTTATTAGTAAACTAAAAGCCGAAATGTATCAAGAAGGATTAGGCTTTTATGCATGTTACCAAGTAAGTGATGATGCTTTTATAGGTTGGTTTCATTTAAGAAAAGAAATGGGTCTCGATACTGATGTTTTAGAAATCGGTTACCGATTAAAAGAAGAATATTGGAGCTTAGGTTATGCTACAGAAATGAGCAATGCGCTTTTGGATTATGGGTTCGATATAGCTGATATTATATCTGCCATTACCTTAAACGAAAACATTGCCTCTCAAAATGTGATGCTAAAGTTAAATATGACTTATGATAAAAACTTAGACTATCATGGATTCGATGTCATGAGATTCACAGTCAATCGCGGTGATCATTTATACAAAAAAATGAAGGTCACAGACGACGCTCTAAATTATTGCAAACAAATTGAACCAAACTTTGAAAATCTAACAACAAATCAAATCGCAAAGAAGTATTTGGAGAATCCATTAATCGCGCTGATTGAATCTATCATAATGCAGCAGGTCTCAATAAAGTCCGGTCAGACTGTATGGAGAAAATTCTGCAAGACTGTTTGGCCCATCACTGCACACAATATTTTAGAGATTAGTGATGAAAAAATTCAAAGATGTGGTTTGAGTTTTCGAAAAGTCACTTATATCAAAAATGTTGCGACTTATTATAAAGAGAACACTACAACCTTTAACAAGATAGATGAACTAAGTGATGAACAGATTGTAAAGTTCTTAACTGCAATCAAGGGGATAGGTCCTTGGACTGCCAACATCTTTTTAATGTTCACTTTAAGAAGAGAAAACCATTCAACTTACCTTGATTTGATTTTAAGGAGAATGGCATCATTAAACTTAGGTTTAGATGATATTTCAGAAAGTGAGTATGATACATATCTTCAAAAGTTTTCACCTAATAAAACAACAGCCTCTCTTTGTTTATGGGCTCAATCAAAAACGAACTAATCTAGTTCGTTTTTATAATCTCATAATTTATTACGATTTCATTTTCTACTTCAACTTTACAAATAAACGGGAACTCCACCTTGATACTTTGAAACTCTTGGTATCCAAAATCTTTAAAATAATAATTTAAGATTGAACTTAGAGCTGTACCATGTGTACCAATTACAATTGTCTCCCATTTTTGTGTCAACACACCATTGAGTGCTTTTACATTTCTTTTTTGAGTATCGTTTAATGACTCGCCATTTTTGAGTTTATAGTTAAAATCCTGCCATTGCTTCATTGCAAAAGTCTTAAAATCATCAATCCACCCATCTGACACTTTACGTTCACGGAAATCATCAACAGTTACAATCTCAAGTTCCTTAGACTTCGCTATTGGCTTCACAGTATCAATACACCTTTTATATGGACTCGAAAACACATTATCGATTTTAATCTTCTCAAAATAACTCACTACGTTCTTTAGCCTGTGATGCCCCTCAATAGTTAATGGTCTTGTCAGATCATCAATAACATTCAAATCAGGCTCTGAATGTCTTACAAAATAAATCGTTCTTTTCATTCTACTCACCAATTCTTTCCCCTTAAATTTAGAACAATTCTAACATATCTATAAAGGATATTCAATTTCATTTTTTCATATGTTATGATAGTGACAGCAGGATGAATTAGATAGGAGATGAATTATGAAATATGCATTAGGTATTGATATTGGCGGGACAAATTCTAGGGTATCACTTTTTGATCAGAACTATGAATTAATCTCAAAAAAGACAATCTCTAGCGATCCAAACAACTATACAAAAACGCTTGGTGAACTATGTGATTTTATCAATGAAATTAAGGAAAACTATAATATTGTTGGAATTGGAGTATGTGCTCCGGGTCCGTTAGATCTAATTAATGGAACAATTCTTGAGACACCAAACTTACCTGGTTGGGCAGGATGTGAAGTATCTAAGATAATTGAAAAATCAACAGGTATAAGAACAAAACTTGAAAATGATGCTAACTTAGCTGGTTTAGCAGAAGCAGTAGTAGGTTTAGGTAAAGGGCATGATATAGTTCAATACTTAACGATAAGTACTGGGGTTGGTTCAGCGTGTGTTGTGAACGGAAAAATATTTATTGGTTCTCACGGCTTTGCTCATGAAATTGCAAATGTCATTGTTAACCCATCTGGAAACCAAAAAGGTAGTTTACAAAAAGGTAGTGTAGAATCTATAGCGAGTGGAACTGCTATAACTGAAATTGCCAAAGTTCGTGGCTTGGATGTTAATCATGCTGGAGAAGTAAATGATTTAGCAACAAAGGGTAATGAAGTAGCTAAACAAGTAATGGATGAAGCTTACGATGCACTATCTAGTTGTATTGCAGCAATTGTCGCTTTTATTGATCCAAGCATTATTATTCTTGGGGGAAGTGTTGCTTTAAAAATCGAAGGGTTCACTCAAAAAGTAGAAGAAATGGTTATAGCCAAAGTCTTTGACGCTGTTAAGCCACATGTAAAGATTGTTAACTCAAACTTAGATGGAGATAGCGGAATTCTTGGTGGTGCCATTTTAGGGTTTGATTTAGAGAAATAAGTTCAAATCTACAGTTGTATTCAACTGTGGATTTTTATTTGTTCATTTTTAATGATTATTTAGGTAAAACAAGTTATTATATGAGTAGAAATAGTATTTGAAGTGGACAGGAGAAAATTATGAGTTTGAAGCAAAGAGTAATCGAAGTTGGAAAAAGACCAATGCTTTACATAAACGACACACTACCGACAATAAAATTCAACAATGAGGATGATATAAATGACATCATTTGTTTGCTGATGACGACTGTCTACAATAATATGCCAGACGTTTTCTTAAAACTTGTCGACATGGTTGAAGTATATCCTCAACTGCTCACAAATAATGAATACGCCTATTACTACCACTTATCATTAGCCTCATTTTTTAAACACCATGGGGAGTATGATAAATCGATTGAAAAGTGTCTTCTATCTAATGATATAGCCTATAAACTAGGTGATCATTGTGGAATTGCTCAAACAGATCGCTTTTTAAGTACGATATACTTTATGATGGATGATTTTGAGAATGCTTCATACTACTGCAAAGAGGCAATAAAGGAAGTCAGCCACTGTGATGATATTTCATTAATGTCCAATATCTATAATCTTTACGGGGCTATCTTACTTAATCAAAAAGATTATAATAAGGCAATTGTTGCCTACGAGAATGCTTTAAAGGTCCTAAAACAGACAAATGATTACAAAACAAACAAACAATACTTCATCATCCTTCTAAATATTGGAGAAGCATATATCGAAAAAGATGATTTTGAAAGTGCGAAATCTTTTTATGACGATGCAATCAATCTAGCCTCATTGAACAACTATGACTATACGTTTGGTGATGTTCTTGAGCAGTTTGTCGATTTTTTCAAAAGAAATGATGACTACAAATCTGCGTGTCTTTATTATGACAAGATCCTTGATCGAGACAAAAAAATGCAAAAATCAAATATAGAGTCTATAAGAAAAAGTGATGATTCTCAAATCAAAGAAGAATTATCTCAGATGAAGAGTTTGAGAGAGTCAAACAATGAACTAACAAAAGTGTTAGATAGACTAAAAGACATGACAAGCCAAAGCGACATTCAATCTTTCATCAACTTACAAGAGCGACTTTCTAATGCCCTTGATGATGATGAAATAGTTACATTCTATCAAAGCAGATACTCACTAAGACAGCAAAAAAGCATAGGATGCGAAGCCTTAATTAGACTAAAAGATGGGAGTAGCTTTATCTCTCCAACAGACTTTATCCATCTAATTGAGGATGCACCTATCATTATCCCATTATCGGAAAGAGTAATCGCTCAGAGCATTTCTTTTTGTAAAGATGTAGTGGATAAGTATGATCCCAACTTCGTTGTCAGCATTAATATTGCACCGTATCAATTAGAAAATCAAGAACTTGCTAAATACATTCAGGGGCAACTAGTACTGCATCACCTTGATGCTAGACATATTGAAATTGAAATAACCGAAAGAAATTTCATCAATCAATCCAATAAGAGTTATGAGCAGTTACTAGCTTTAAAAGATTTGGGTGTGAGAATTTCACTTGATGATTTTGGAACAGGTTATTCGTCATTAGCTTATATAAATAATTTTGACTTTGATAATGTTAAGGTGGATAGACAATTACTCCAAAATTTAAATGAACCTAAAGCATTGGAGTTACTTACAGGAATAATTGCTCTTTTCAAGACTTTAAACATAGATGTTACCATTGAAGGAGTAGAAACAGGGCAGATTGAGGAAATCCTATTGTTAAACGATTGTGACTGCGTTCAGGGATTTTACTACGATAACCCGCGACCTGCTGATGATTTCATAAGATCAACATACATAAATAACAAAACAGCGACGCATTAGCCGCTGTTTTTGTATTCTAATTATTTCTTCTTTCCAAAAAGTTTTCCTTTTTGTTTCTTTGATATCACTTGATAAGCTTTCTCTATTTCTTCGGTCGCCCCGATTAAGAATACTTGATTTCCCGCATCAACTACTGTATTTCCTTTAGGAATGATTAACTCATCCGTTTCCAAATTAAACACCCCGGCGATAATAACTGCCGGTGGAAACTTATCAGGTGAAGCAAACTCTCTAATCTTCTGACCGCAAATTGCATATCCTTCTTCAATTGTAATCAACGAAACATCCGCTTTTCCGTTACGCAATGAAACAATACGTCTGATATCTGGATTTTTGATATCGAACACAAACTTATCAGCCATCATTTGAACTGAGTGACCAATGTTTGTTGCTCCCGCTATCTCATATGCTTCACGATACTCCGGATCGCGCATTCTTACAAAGATGTTTTTAACTCCGAAGTTTTTACTTAATAAACTAAACAGTAAGTTAGACGCATCATCATCCATTACACCTAATGCGTAATCACACTTTTCAATTCCTGCTTCTTTCAATATATTCATGTTAGTTGCATCACCCATTATAGCTACTGCACCATATAGTGATGATATCTTCTCACAATTTTCTTCATTTTGGTCAATAACAACAACATCATGTTGTTTGGCTAACTCTTTTGTAATACTTAACCCAACGATTCCTCCACCTGCTATAACTATATACATATTAATCCCTCCAAGACTTTAAAGTTAAAAGAATATAAATTGGTAGTAATTCTAATCTACCTGCTAACATCCCCACGATGTATGTAATCTTAATAATTGGACTTAAGCTAATCATCTTAGAAACTGAAAAGTAAAATGGTCCAATGTTTCCTACTGCACTTGCCATTCCCGAAAATGATTGAAATGCATCTAGGTCTGAGAAAAGTGCAGTAATACCTGCCCCAATCGCTATCAGAATAATCCAACCAAAGATTAATCCCGATACTCGCATTAATTCTTCTTGCCCAATAATGTTTTTATTTACAGTAACTGGTAAGACTGATTTTTGCGGAAGTCTTATTTTTGTCACTTCTCTCTTGATAAGTTTATTCAAGATAACAACGCGCATTAGCTTGATTCCCCCTGATGTTGAACCAACACAACCACCGGTAATCATCAGAACAATGAATATCTGTTTCGTTATAGTTGGAAAGAATGTACTTCCAATATCTTCTGTTCCAAATCCGGTTGTCGTAATGACTGAAACGATCTGAAATATTGTCTTCCTAAATGTTTCCTCTAGATTGATGTTAATTGTTTGATTTGCTAACATCACACCTACAATGGTTATCAGTGTAAATGATAAAATGACTTTGAAGTAAGTTTTTGTCTCAATGTCCTTCCACCAATACAATCTATCTTCTTTGATCCACTTATAATGAACAAAAAAGTTGATACCGCCCATAAGCATGAATAAGGTTATAACATATTCAATCGCTTTATAGTTGGCATAACCTGCTTGTTGATAATAAGCAATCGATGCATCGTGGTTAGAAAATCCACCTGTTGAAAGCGTTGTTAATGAATGAGTGAATGCTTCAAAAAAATTCAAACCTAACATCCAGAGAATCAGTGTTTCTAAGAGAGTAAACCCCGCATAAATTGCCCAGAACACTTTTATTGTATTGTAAACATTTGGAAATGGTCTGCTCGAATTTATTTTGTGTCCTTCAGCTCCAAACAGCTGCCACAAATTCCCTTCGGAACTGGTGGTGATGAACAGGAAGAATGTTAAAATTCCAAGTCCCCCTAACCATTGAATCATTGAGCGCCAAAAGATAATTGATGCCGGATATGTATCTAGACCTTGAAAGACTGTAATACCTGTTGTTGTAAAGCCTGATACTGACTCAAATAACGCATCAATAAAACCTTTATCTAATCCAAACATAAATGGTAATGCCCCAAACACCGATAGCAATAACCAAGAAACTGATGTCAACAACATTGCTGTTGGTAAATCCATTTTGCTAAGATGATTCTTTGTTAGAAAGCGAATCAAGTATGCGAACGCAAAAGTGATTAGTGCAGAATAAACAAAAATCATTTTAGCCTCTAGTGATTCTTTTGCAAATGTCGCTACGTATATAGGTAACAAAAGCAAGAACCCTTCAACAATCAATAAGGAACTTGTTATTTTTAAAACTGATTTTAGCTTATTGATAAAACCACCTCCATAGAAACTTGTCTAACTTAAATATAGCAAACTTATTATTTAGTAATCAAATTGTCAAAGCTATATCACATTCAATAATAAATAAGAGTCAAATATAAACAATTACTTTACACAAAAAAAGCCCGAAGGCTTTTATTTTACAATTTGGATGTGTGGATAAGGAATTGAAATATTATTTTTATCAAAAGCTTCTTTAATTTCTTCCAGTAAGTCAAAGTATACCGGCCAGTAATTTTCCTTTTTTGTCCATACTCTCACTGTATATACTAATGCACTATCACCATGTGAACTTAATCTCACAAAAGGTTCAGGATGATTAATGATTAAATCATGTTCTGAAATGACATTTGTAATTGTCTCTACAACCAGTCTATGATTACTTTCATAGCCAACACCAAAATCAAGATCAACACGGCGGTTTAACATTGATGAGTAATTTACAATACTATGATTAGAAAGTGCACCATTTGGAATCATAATGCGTTTGTTATCCACCGTTAGTAAGTAAGTATAAAAAATTGTGATTTGTTCAACTGTTCCTGAATGTGAGTCACCCTCGATGTAGTCACCTACCTTAAAAGGTCTTAACAAGATGATTAGTACACCACCAGCAAAATTTGCAAATGAACCCTGCAATGCTAAACCAATAGCGAACGATACAGAAGCCAAAATGGCAGCAAGACTCGCCGCTTCAACAAATCCAATTTTAACAAGTACTTGAATAATCAACAATCCATACAATCCGTACTTAACAATTGATAGTGTGAACCCTACTATTCCACGGTCCACATTCTTTGTTGCTAAGAACTTCTCTAACTTATGCATTACAACTCTAATGATTCTTAATCCTACAAACAGTAGAATTAAAAATACTACTTTATCCATAAAGAATTGCCATATTAATAAAGCATTCTCATTAATTAATTCTCCCCAATCTATGTTTGACATAAAAAACCTCCTCTTATTCTTCTTCGATTATAATCGTTTTTTAAAGGTGATTTCAAGACAAACAATATAATATATTCATCTTTTTTATCTTAAAATTTATAAATGTTATTGTGAAAAAATACCCATCTATAATAATGATGAAAATGACTAAAATAACTATACATTAATTGTGCACAAGTTATAATAAAGTTGTAGTAAAATAAATTAAGGAGAGCAATAAAATGGCTACAAAACAACAATTTGCATTAACAGAAATAAGAAAAGAAAATCCGAGTTTTAGTAAGTTTAGAACATTAATTGAATCCGCGTTTTATCAAAATAACGTTGAGAAAAAATCGAACTTACAAGAAATGTATGACTTAGCAAAGGTAGCAAAGGGTGTTACAGTAACAGATATGGGGATATTTAATGCAGAACTACTGGGGTTGGAAAAGGATAGCAAGGTTCTTTTATATAACTCAGGAAGTATTGTTGGAAGAAGCGCAGAAGCAAGAAGAATCATAGGAACTTACGGTGTTGATGAATTTCATTACTCAAACATCTTAAGTGAGGCAATTTATGAGGGCTCTGATAAAACTTTTTATCATGGGGAGTGTTGTATAGGATCAAGTGCAGATTTTATGGCTAAGGCCCATTTAATGATTCCTGAGACCTATGCTCATCAATTTTATAGCTGGCATTTAAATTTTAGGCACTTTTCAGAAGAAGTGACTAAAGAGTACTACAACTCAACGCCGATTGACAATGAGGCAGACATCTATATTTATGTCGATCCAGATTGGAAACATGATGACTTTCCATATGGGGCAGCAATCATTGATCCCGAACACAACTGTGCAGCAATTTTAGGAATGAAGTATTTTGGAGAACTTAAAAAAGGAACCTTAACACTTTATTGGGCAATGGCTACAAGACATGATTTTGTCGCCTGTCATGGGGGACAAAAGCGATTCTTACTCGAAGATGACTCAGTTTATACTTTGAGTGTATTTGGACTTAGTGGTAGTGGTAAATCAACTATCACACATTATAACCACAACAACGAATTTAAAGATATCACAGTATTACATGATGATTCTTTTATCATTAACTTAGTTGACGGTTCCTCATTGGCAATCGAAAAAACTTATTTTGATAAGACACAAGACTATCCCACAGACAGTGAGGATAACAAGTATTTACTAATGGCTATAAATAATGGTGTTACTTTAGATGAAAATGGAAAAAAAGTCATTGTTACTGAAGATATTCGAAACGGTAATGGAAGAGCCATAAAATCAGAATTTTGGTCACCGAACACGATATCAAAGATTGAAGAACCAGTCAATGCAGTTGTTTGGTTAATGAAAGATCCTGTTTTGCCACCTGTAGTAAAAGTAACAAAACCAGATCTTGCAAGTTTATTTGGTGCAACTCTTGCTACAAAAAGGACTACGGCAGAAAATCTAAGAAAAAATTCTGATTTACAAGAAATTGTCATTGAACCATATGCCAACCCATTCAGGACTTATCCACTGGTTAAGGATTACAAGGGATTCAAAAGATTATTCGAAGAACATGATGTTGAATGCTATGTGATCAATACGGGTCACTTTTTACACAAAAAGATTCCACCTAAGGTAACATTAGAAATCATCAGAAAAATTGTTAATAAGGAATGTTGCTTTGAAAAGTGGGGTAACTTTAGTCAGTTAGAGATTATGGAAGTTGAAGGGTTCATTCCTGATATGGAAGATAAGGACTATCTAAGACGATTAAGAGATTCTATCTCCTCAAGAGTAGATTATATAGAAAATGCTAATGCTGCTAGAGGTAGATTAAACAGATTACCTCTAGAAACAATCATTTCGTTAGAAAACGTACTGGAAAAAATATAAAGAAAAGACATAACGAGGAACTAATCCTTCCTCATTATGTCTTTTTGTTTTCTCTGTTTATCTTGATACATTCTTTCATCAGCAAGACGCATTAAATCTGAAACTTCTATTGCATCTTGATTACTAATCGAGATTCCATAACTTGATTGAACATGATAATCTTCGCCAGCCAAGTCAATATTGAAGATCAACTTGTTTGTAAGTTCATACTCCACTTGTCTAATTCCACTAGTTTCCAAATCAAGATTTACAGCCAACAAGAACTCATCTCCACCAAGTCGATAAGCTAAACTTTCCACAAGATCCAAGTTATCAAGTCTCTTGGCAAACTCTACTAAAACTTTGTCACCATTTTCGTGACCATAAGTATCGTTGATATCTTTAAAATTATCCACATCAATAATAACTACTGCAACTGACTCACTTTCAAAACCAAAGTCGTAATACTTCAAAGTATTACTTTTTAGCGATAACCTGTTTTTAAGCGATGTTAATGTATCAACATAGGCTAATTCTTTCATTTTACTCTTACTCTCTAGTGTGATCAACAATAGTAATGATACAGCAAATGAAAAAACAACTGATAAAACAGACATGATGTAGATGCTAAAATTAGTTTTTGACCAATCATTTATTGGCTCTGCAACAAACTGGTAATCATCATCTAAAAACTTCACTAAAATCGACACAGATTTTTCAAGTGAAATATCGTCGCTAACAAATAAGGTTTCGCCATCACTTATGCGATCAATTCTAGCTTTGATTTCATGAGAAGTAGCTAACTCATCAACTTCAGCAAAGAACTGGTCTGCATCGAGAACTATTGAGATTTGCCCCCAATAACTATTTTCTCTAATGATCGGTATGCGAACAATTATTCCTCTACCACCTTGGACTAAATCAACAGGACCTAACATTACTTGCTGTAAGGTTAGTTTAACCTTTATTGTATCATTCCTTTGACTTTCTATTGATAACAAGTCTACACCTATTGCATCTTGATTGCCCTTTTTGGGATAATTCCAAACGATTGTAGTATCTTCGATAATACCTACATTCCTAATCAAAGTCTTTTCTTCTTTAATAAGATTTGCTAAATAAGTCTCAGCTTTTTCATCATCAAAAACTTCAACAGTTTCAAGGTAAGCTCTAAATCCCTTTAGAAGATTAATATTATTTACAAGTGTTTCTTCAACTCCAGCATTAAAAAATGAAACTTTTTCAACAATTTCTATACGTTCCATATCCTTTACGTTTCGATTGTAAAAATAGATACTTGTTTGGAACAAGGCACCTAGGAAAGCAAATGTTAACAGACTTAATATAATTGCTCTTAGTTTTTCTCTTTGTTTACTCATTACTATCACCTAAATTAAGTTTAGCACAACCGAAAGCAAGAGTGGTACTATCTTGATAAAAAAATGAGTTGACTATAAATAGCCAACTCATTTTATTAACCGATGTATCCAGCTTCTTGTAAAATCTTAGTAGATGCTTCAACGCGTTGTTCATTAATCATTACGATTGGTCCTGTACAACCCATTCCACTTTCTGCATAGATTCCATTCTGCTTTAATGTTGATACAGCATCTTCAAGATCAAGAATATCAATTCCTGAAATTTCACTTGTTACGATCTCTTTTGCGACTTCAACTTCTTTTACTGGTGCTGCTTTTGTTTTGTTGAACCCTTCAATGATTTTGTCGTATCCTGCTTTTTTTGCTGCTTTATAATCTTTTGCAATCACTTCTTGTAAGTTTCCTTTTGCAAGTTGTGCTGCATATCTGATTGCATTTGCAATAACTGGTGCTCCTGATGCACGTGAAATGATTAAGATATTTTTATCAAAATCAAATCCGATTCCAGGTCCATATCCGAATCCTGTTGCTTCATAGCTTCCACCTGTTGCTCCACTTGAGAACATTTTCATTAAGATATTTCCTGTTAATGAGTCTGTAACCATTACGTCTACTGCTCCCATTAATAAGTCATTCCCTCTCATGATATGTCCACCATCTGCACGCTTTGACTCTCCTAATGTTAAGTCATATCCGTTAGCGTTTAACTCTTTTAATGCTCTTTCAACTCCACGAGCATTATCTACGTTTAAGATTCCTACTGTTGGATTCTTAATTCCTAATGCTTTTGCTGTTGAAATTCCATATAGTGCATTTTTGAACATTGCTTCTGTTCTTTGTGTTGCACTTGTTCCTGTTGTTGTTGCAATTAACATCTCACGACCTGTTGCTGGTGTTACTACTCGTCCTACTGTACTAACTCCAATTGGGAATGAATAATGAAGCGTTACACATCCTTGGATATAATCTTTTTCTAATAAGTCTTCCATGATTTCGTGCATTGTATTTTCGCATTCTGTTTCAAATGTCTCTAACGTTGTCTCTAATTTTGGTCCAATTACTACCACATCAAAGTTTCCGTCTTGGCTTGCCATTTCCGCTGCTCTTAATAATTCTTCGCTTCCATGCTCGCTTCCTAACAATGTTAATCCAATTCTGACTTTATTCTTAAATTCTCCTGTTTCAAGTGCAGTTGCTACATCTAAAAATGCCTCTGCTACTCTCTTATTTAAACTCATAATTATTCCTCACTTGCTAACAATGATTGTGCAAAGTTTTTCATTGCTCCTGCGATTAATTTATTAATCTCTTCTTTCGAAGCTCCTGTTGTCTCTTCTACTTCTCCGTTATTTCTTTCGATGATTACACTTACTCCATCAAATAAGTTTGTCATTCTTCCTAAGAATAAACTTCCTTTTCCGACGATCATTGCTCTGTTGTATTCACCTGTTGTTAAATCATCAATACAGAATCCTAAGTATGGTACTCCTGAAGGAATATGCCCTTGTGTTGGTGCCCATGCTTTCATTCCGTGTCGGTTAATGAATTCTACGATATCTTTTCTTTCAATCTCTTTTCTCATTGTTGCTAATGCACCAATCATTTTGTAGTTTGCTTCCGCTACATCCCCTGCTCCTGCTGGTTTTGTTACATCTGGATTTTGCATCTCTACTGAGTATTTATCGATATCTGTTAATTTTAATCCTGCTTTATCTACTGGATTACAGATTAATGCTGTCATTACTGCTTGTGGACTTGATCCTGTTCCTACATTATGTTTTCCAACATAGTCGTTTCTAATGATTGGACTAATTCCATCATTTTTACTTACTAAGAACGCAAATGTTCCTAATGTATCTTCTAAGATTGGTAATTCTTTCTTAACATGATCTTTACCATTCATTCCTAATTTCGCTGTTGCTCCACCTGCTACTACGACAACATTGTCATATGTTCCACTTGCTACTAATGATGCTGCTGAAATTAAGGCATGTGTTGGTGCCGCACAGAATCCACGTAAGTCTGAACCTGTTGCATTTACTGCTCCTACTGCTTCTGCGATTGCTTTTGCGAAGTTTCCTCCTCCACGTTGGTTCATATCCCCACACGCTTCTTCTGAACATTCGATTACATAATCTACTTCTTCTGCTGTGATTTCATTATTTTTTAATAAGTATTTAAATGCATGTACTCCACTTGCTTTTACTACTAAGTTTTCAAACATGATATGTGCATTTAAGTTTGGATCAATTTCGTGTGCTGTTTTTACACATCCCACTAATTTTTGATCATGATATAATCCTTCTGCATGGTGGTTTTGTACTAAGTCTTCAATTACACTTAACTCTACACCTGCTCCGAAGGTTGCGATTTCTTCTTCTGTTGATACACTATTACTTGCGTATGTCTCTTTTGCTAATTCATTAAAACTTGTCTCTAGTTGCACTAAGTCAAATACGTCTGCGATTTTTAACATTGCTAAGAATTCTACTTGTGGTAAAATCTCTCCGAATCGTCCTTCTCTATTTGCTTTCGCTACATCTTTCCCTACCCATGGGAATCCTAATTCTTCTAATTCTTTATAGTCAATATTCCCAATGTATGTTTGATTTGGCGCATAATTAACTACTTCTTCATAACTTCTAATACTTTTGTGTAAATCCTTTAAATAGTCACTTCCTGGGTTTACAATCTTTTCTGTTGTTTGTGTTGTCCCATTGTGTTCAATCATGTCTGGCGTATGAATTAAAGAATACGCAGCGCTTTTGATTACAGCTTTACTCATTATCTATTTTTCCTCCGAAATTTCATTCTTTTAATATATAAGGAAGAGTATACACTCTTCCTTATTTGTCTTAATTATTTTCTTCTCTTCTTTAAGATGCAACCTGCATCTTGTTAGCTTTGTCTTGGATTTAGATTTTTTTTATTTCTTAGTTTCTTTAAATATTTACTTGCTGATTATAAATATTTGCATCCGTCTTCACGGATTTCGCTCATCTCAGAGATGATGTCATCGATATCTAATACCATTTCCATCATTCCGATTTGCTCGTCATATGCTGCAGCGTCTACTGCACCTTTGAATTCTGGTTCTACTGCATGGAATACTGTTAATCCTAACTCTACTCCTGCTAATGGACCCGCAAATGTTGGGTCTCCTAATGTTACTGTTTCTGCAGCTAATCCTGCTGCTTCTCCTTCAGCTGCTCCTAGTAATACTACTACGTTTTCAGCTCCGTATTGCTCAGCAAATTCTTTTACTCTTTTTTGGTTCTCTAAATCCATTGCTCCTGCTGCCGTTCAGACAAAACACTCTGTAGAAGAGAAAACAACTTCAGTTCCTGCGATTGTTTCCACACACGTCTTAATTGCGTCTCCTGGAATCCCATCGCGGTCACCTATGATTACAACTTTTTTACCATCGAATGTCATTGGTTATTTCCTCCTATTTTTTTATTTAAAAGTATTACACATACTTTTGAATCATTGCTTCGATATTCTCTTTTGTACAGTCGTCTTTTACTAACTCCTCTACTTTTTCTCCATCTTTGTAGATTGCAATTACTGGTAATCCCATGATTTTTTGTTTGATTGCTAATCTTCTTGCTTTTCCAGTATCTAATTTATAGAATGGCATTGCTTCATATTTTCCTTCTAATTCTTCTACTACTGGCATTAATGCTTGACATGGCTCACATGTTTCTCCGAAGTAATCTACTAAACAGATTCCTTCTCCTTCTAATACTGTCTCAGTGAAATTTGTTTTATCTAATAATTTCATTTTACTTTCTCCTTTTATCCGTGGAATTTATCTTCGATATATTTTTCAGCCATTGTTGCAGCGATTGCTCCATCACTGTTTGCTGTTACTACCTGTCTTAATAACTTTGGTCTTATATCTCCTGCTGCGTATACACCTTCTACATTTGTACGCATTTCTGCATCTGTTTTGATGTATCCCCAGTCGTCTAATTCTACTTTTCCTTTGAAGATTTCTGTATCTGGTTGGAATCCGATGAACGGGAATACTCCGAATGTTCCGATTTCTTCATCTGCAAACACTTCGTATTCTTCTCCTGTTGCACGGTCTCTTAAGATCGCACTCTCTACTAATCCGTCACCTTTGATTTCTAACATTTCAGTATTGTATTTTACTGTTATTTTTTCATTTGAGTTTACTTTATCCACTACACTTGGTGCACATGTGAATTTGTCATCTCTTACTAAGATTGTTACTGTTTCAGCGAACTTCGTTAAGAACATTCCTTCTTCTGCTGCTGAGTATCCTCCACCGATTACATATACATCTAAATCTGTAAAGAATGCTCCATCGCATGTTGCACAATAACTTACACCTTTTCCTGTTAACTTTTTCTCTCCAGGAATTCCTAATTTTCTTGGGTACGCTCCTGCTGCAATGATTACAACTTTTGCTTTATACTCTCCGTTTTTACCTTTTAATACTTTGATATCAGAACTGAAATCTACATCTATGATTTCATCCATTACTCGCTCTGTTCCAAATTCTTCTGCTTGCGCTACCATTCTTGCGATTAATTTTGGTCCTGTTGTTTCTGTACTTCCTTCATTAAATAAGCTTCCTGGTACGTTTGCAACTTCTTGAGTTGTTACGATTTGTCCACCCATTTTTTCCTTTTCGAAGATTACTGTATCTAATTTCGCACGTCCTGCATATAATGCCGCACTTAGACCCGCAGGTCCTCCTCCGATTATTGCTACATCAATTACTCTTTCCATTTATTCCACCTCGATTAAAGAAGGCAATAAACTAAATTATTGCCTTACAGTATTTAAACGTTTTCTGATCTTAATGCTTTTAATATTGATACCATTGCACCCACCATAACAAATGCGAATGGGAATGCTGCAACAATTGATACTGTTTGTAGCATTGCTAGTCCACCTGCAAGCATTAACGTTAATGCTAATAATGATTGAATAACACCCCATACTAACTTTCTAGTTGTTGTTGGGTTTAAATCACCATCTGAACTCATCATTCCAAGTACGAATGTTGCTGAGTCAGCTGAAGTAACAAAGAATGTACATAATAGTAAAACTGCTACAAAGGATATAACTGATCCAAGAGGATAATTTTGCATTACTACAAATAAAGCAGTTTCAGTTTGTTGTACAGCTTCAGCTGCAACATCAGCACCGGCATTAATACCTAAAGTTCCAAAAGTAGCAAACCATAATAATGAAGCCAATGTAGGTGCGGCTAGTACACCAAAAATGAACTCCTTAATTGTTCTACCTTTAGAAATACGTGCGATAAATGTTCCTACGAATGGTGCCCAAGCAATCCACCATGCCCAGTAAAATACAGTCCACCAACCATACCATTCACCTTTTCCGAATGGGTTAGCGTCCATAATAATATCTTGTGCATATAATACGATTCCTTGACCTAAGTTCATAAAGATTAAAGCTGTAGGTCCAATAATGATTGCTAGTATTAATAACACACCAGCGATTGATACATTTAAGTTCGATAAGAACTTGATTCCTTTATCTAAACCTGTTACTGCACTTAACATAAATAAGAATGTTACGACAACAACAATAATAATTTGAACTAATGCGTTTTCAGGTACTCCAAATAAGAAGTTTAACCCAGCATTGATTTGTAATGTTCCTAAACCTAATGATGTTGCAACACCAGCCACTGTAGCAAAGATTGCTAAGATGTCGATAAATTTACCGATTGGTCCTTTTGCTGCCTTTTCACCAATTAAAGGAATAAACACTGAACTAATTAATCCCGGCTTACCTTTTCTAAACTGCATGTAAGCTAATGCTAATGAAAGCACTGCATAATTTGCCCATGGGTGAAGACCCCAGTGCATAAATGATTTCATCATTGCAAAGTTTTTAGCGGCATCAGTTGCCCCTTCAATTGCATCAGGTGCTAAATAATGATTTAAAGGCTCTGCTACACCCCAAAATACTAAACCAATACCCATACCTGCTGAGAATAACATTGAAAACCATGAAATGAAACTATACTCAGGTTTTGAGTCATCCGCACCTAAGCGAATTTTCCCATACTTTGAAAACCCGATCCAAATAGCAAAGATAACAAAGAATGACATTGTTCCTAAATAGAACCAGTCAAAATTCTTAGTTAAAAATGCGAATGAATTGTTACCGAAAGCCTCAAAACTACTTGGAGAGATTAACCCCCAACCAACTATAAGGAATACTACTATTAGTGATATTGAAAATACTTGATTGACGTTCTTCATAATTCCTCCTTAAATTTCTACTTTATATACTTTTGTTTCTTCTATCTTATCAGTTAATGCATCTAATGCAACACCCACACGGTGATGTCTTAATGCATATTGCTCCTCTTTAGTATCTGCTGGATTCCCTAATGGATAAGGAATACTGATTGTTGGAACAATTTTATTTGCTCCAGCTGTTAATGCTACTGGTACCAAGTTTGCCATTTGCACAACTGGCATACCAGTTCTTTCAATCTCTTTAACGATCGTTGCACCGCAACGAGTACAAGTCCCTCAGGTAGAAACCATGATAACACCGTCGACTCCAGCTTCCATTAGCTCAGCAACGATTTCTTGTCCCATTCTTGCAGCTTCGGCTTGAGTTGTACCAGTTCCTACAGTTGTGTAGAAATAGTTAAATAACTCTCCGAACTTATTTTCTTTCTCATATTGACGTAGTACATCAATCGGTACGATTACGTTAGGGTCTGCATCTGCAGCAGCAGGGTCAAATCCAGCATGGATTGTTTTAAACACTCCACCTTCTAATCTTTCCATTCCATTCACATCATATTTACCCCAACGAGTAGCTGATGCTGATTGGATTCTATCAGGGTTGTCGATTGGTACAATACCACCAGTATTTAAAACTGCGATTTTAGCTGTTGCTAAGTTTGCAATTGGAGTTGCTACTGGTACTTTATCAGTTTTAGGGATTGGTAACTCTGTAGTATACTCTTCTCCATTTAACTTTTTAAGTAACATATCGATAACACGCTCAGTTGCAGGTACTTTGTCTTCGCGCCATACTTGTTTTCTAACACCACGTGGGAAGTAACCTTCTGCTTCTGCTCCATTTACTTCTTCTCCAGCGATGATTTTATTTACATATTTTGTCATTGTTTTGATATCTTTTCTCATCTTACCAGCATTGTTTGCTCCATCAAAGATGATCATATCTCTTTTAAACATTTCAACACCTGGGTTCTCAATATGCATTGATGAATATACATCAACTCCATATTTTTCTTTAACTGCTTTTGCAATTACACCACATGCGTTTCCATAACGTCCAGCTTGGAATGCAGGACCTGCTAAGAAAATGTCAAATTCAACATCTTCAAGAAAACCTAAAATCATTTTTACTGCTTCTTCTTCATTAGACCCCATAAAGTTATCACCACAGATAATTGTATGAGTAACTTCAGCACCTTTTAATTGCTTGTTATACTCGTTTGCTGCTCCAATCAAATCTGCATGAATAGTAGGGCTATAGTCAGCTTTATCTTCTCCACCAATTTGTCCAAAGAATTGGTTTAAATAAACTACAACTTTCTTCATAGTATCCTCCTAAAATTCTTTCATTGTCTTTGTAGACCAACCAACTACTTGGTCTCCACAGAACATTGCATTGTTTTCCATAATGATAGATCCATCTTCTTTTACTGATGATCCTAAAATCTCGTCATCAGCCCATCCACCACTTAATCCATCACGTGCTAAAGCTTCTAACTCACCTAAAACAACTTCAGCTGGTCCTAACTTGATTAAGTCAGATACATTACCACATGAAACAATGGCATCTGATTTTTCGTTCATAGATACTAATGATTGAGATGCACCATCACGACCTGTACATTCATTAGTTAATCCGATTGTTTTAACACCAGCATCTTCAAGAGCAACTAATACCGCTGTGAAGTCAGTATCTGGGTTTCCGTATCCTTCTTCTGCTACAACACATGCATCAATACCTAAACTCTTAGCCATTTGTGCAACAAATTGAGCTGAACGCTCTTTTTGTTCTAATGCTACGTTTAAGTTTGACATAATTACACCAACGAAGTTGATTGTCTTTCCATGTTCCGCATATAATCTTTTGATCATTGGGAAATTTTGGAAATCATAAGTTGACCATTTTGATGAACAAGGCATGAAACTACCTGAAATCATCGCACCATCTAAAATTTCATTAGGATTCATGAATGTTGGAACAATTCTATTACAATCCCAACCATATAATAAATCGTTATAACCTAATTCTTCCATTTGTGACTGTGGTTGTAACACGATACCTACAGTAGGTAAATCTTTTAAGTCACGTTTTGTAAGAGGTTCTAACTCGTAAGTTTCTGTCTCTTCCGGTTTTAACTCTTTAACAGCATTACCGATGTATTCAGCTAAACGCATACCAGCCCATCTTAATGCTTTGTTTTTCTTTTGTTGCTCATAACGTTCAAATTCTTCATCTGTATCCGCTACTAAAACAATATTCTTTAATTGTGAGTAGTAAGTGTACTTAGCACCCTCACCAAACATGTCAATTAATCCATCTTGGAATCCACCCCAGTGAGCTCCAACAACTAATACACTACAATCTTTTAAAGCATGAGTAACACCATCTCCTGCTTGACATAATTCACCAGTAACTCCAGGGAACAATGGTTTACCATCTAGTTTTACGCGTGGTTCAATTGCCTCTTTAACTGGTACTAACCTAACATTATCGCCAGGTTTTACAATATGAAGGTCTGCTTCCGTAATGTGTTTATCTTCCTTAACTAACGAAAGAGCTTCTTCTTTGTTTACTGTTAAAACACCATTTTCAAACTTAGTCTCAGTTCCAAAAACAATATCTTTAACATAAAAGTTTCCAATTTCTAGTTTCAAAATACTTTCTCCTCTCATATACTACCCATAAGAAATCCTTAAATACCTCAAATGAATATAATACTTTGTTATCGTGATTGTAGCATAATCGCGATTATAAATAAAGTATGATTGTGAAAAAATACTCATTTATTGTAAAAATTATAAAAATGTAGTACATTTAAGGGGGTGATAAAATGATTAAAACAAAACAAAAACAGCGAAATATGCGTCTATTTATCGATGCAACAATTGAATTAATACTAGAAGAAGGTTATGACAATGTTTCTATAAGAAAAATTGGTGATAAAGCCTTATTTAATAGTGCGACAATATATAACTATTTTAAGAACATTGACCACTTAAAAAGCATAGCGGCAGTTGGGTTGATTGAAAACTATATATTAGAGTTAGAACCAATTGTAGATGAATCAAAAAGTTCATTGGATTTACTTAGAAATGTCTGGAGAGTATTTTTATCGAATGTGTATAAGGATCCAAAAACATTTCAAATCTTATTTGCACGTAAGAAAGGTAAATATACTAATTCAAACATGAATGAGTATTACGAGCTATATCCAGAAAAGTTAGATATCATGCCAGAAGTTTTAAATGGAATGTTACTCGCTTCAGATTTAAAATCTAGAAGTATGTATTTACTATCACCTTGTGCAAAGGACAAGTTTTTCAAAGAAGTTGATCTTATTGACATCGATAACCAATTACAGTACGTTTTTTACGGCTTGTTAAATGATTTGATGATCGAAAAAGAACTTTCTTATGACGAGTATATGCGACGAGCGGATTCATATACTGAGAACATAATAAACTCGTATTTACTAAGATAGACATTATTGTCTATCTTTTTTTATTACCTAAAAACAACCACTTACTTTTACCAAACAACCACTTACTTGTTTTGACTTTTCTTTTATCGATGATTTGAATAAACTATAGGTGAGACAGAAAGAGAGGGTTCTTATGAAAGTTATAAACGTAAAAAATCTATCGAAACAATATAAAAAATTTGAAGCAGTTAAGAATGTGTCATTTGAAGTTGAAGAGGGAACGATCTTTGGATTACTTGGTCCAAACGGTGCTGGAAAGACGACGACAGTTGAATGTATGGCGGGAGTCAAAAGACCTACTAGTGGAACTGTCCATTTACTAGATATGAATGTTCATCAAGTAGGTAAAGCTTTGTATGACCATATCGGAATCCAATTGCAAGAAACGTCTTATCAAGATAAGGTGAAAGTCATTGAGTTAGTTAGAACTTTCGCTGCGATGTATGATGATCCTATAGATTACTTATCTTTGTTAAAACGATTCGGGCTCGAACAAAAACATAACAACTATGTTAATGATCTATCTGGTGGACAAAGGCAAAAAGTCGCGATTACTCTTGCACTAATTGGTAATCCAAAAGTAGTATTTCTCGATGAGTTAACTACAGGGCTTGATCCAAAATCCAGACGAGAGATGTGGGAGTTAGTTCTAGACTTAAAAAAACAAGGAATTACTGTCTTTATGACAACACACTATATGGAAGAAGCATCTTATCTATGTGATCAAATCGCCATCATTGATGAAGGAAAAATAATGGTTATTGACGATGTGGAGGGAGTTATCAAAAGTGCTAAGTTAAGGAATGAGGTATCTTTTTCTACAAATCAATCTATTCAGTCATTCTCATCAGACTTAAAAAACATCAGTGATCTGACAATAGATGTTAATGGGGATGTAGTCAAAGTGAGTTCAAGTATTGATTCACTCATCACAAAAGTAATTCTTTCTTTAGAAGCAAATACCATCAAGTACAACAATGTAAAACTTAAAAACCCAACTTTGGAGGACGCTTACCTTAAGTTAACTGGGAAGAAATGGAGTGAACAGTAATGAAAGCAATCATGAATATAATCTCAATCGAATGGAAAGTAAACATTAGAAATTTCCTGAATGTATTTTTCTCATTAATGTTCCCTATTATGATGTTATTACTATTTGGAAGTATGTATGGTAATGAACCAACACCATTTTACGGTGGACATGGATCAGTGGATGTATCGACAGCAGGTTACTTATGTATGATTATCGCCGTTTCCGGTCTAATGACTTTACCTATCACATTATCACAGTACCGCGAAAGGAAAATTTTAAAGCGTTTTATGGCAACCCCCACAAGACCTTTAGATATTCTAATGTCGCAACTAATAGTAAATGCCATTCAAACTACAATAAGTTCAATCTTACTTATTTTGATAGGTATTATCGTTTTTGATTTAAAATTTTATGGAAATGTATTCTTAGTAGCATTCTCATTACTGCTTGTTATATTAAGCATATTCTCTATTGGTTTATTTATTGCTGGTGTTACAAAAAATGCAAAAACTTCACTTGCAATTTCATATGTGGTTTACTTTCCAATGTTGTTTTTATCAGGTGCAACGTTACCACTTCAATTTATGCCGAAGTTTGTACAAGATATCTCGAAGTTCTTACCATTGACTTACGGAATCGAACTTGTAAGAGGTCTATGGTTTGGGGAACAATTAAGTAACTTCATCATTCAGATTGTTGTCTTAATCTCAATCTTTGTTATCTTCCTTGCATTATCACTTATCACATTTAGGTGGGAATGATATAATTAATATACAATGATTTTAACTAGGGAGTGATGTTATGAAGTTTAATATAGATGTGAATCCAAAGTACAAAGAACTTAACATCGAAATCAAGACAGACAAAATAGATGATAGACTTGCTGCTATCTTGAAAATGTTTGAACAACAAAACAAAGAGGTAACAATTACCGGGAAACATAAAGATAAAATATACGTTCTCGAGCCTTCTGAAATCTATTTGTTTTACAGTCAAAGTGGTAAAGTGTATGCTAATTCAAAAAAGCAAACGATTGAAATCAAAAAAACACTATACTCACTCGAAGAGGAGTTGGATCAATCAACCTTTATCAGAATATCAAAGTCAGCAATCGTCAATATCAAACATATTTCAACTATTGAAGTCTCCTTTAATGGGAGTTTAATGGTGAAGTTTGATAATGGGGTACAAGAGATCATATCAAGAAGATATGTCAGTAAAGTAAAAGAGTTTATTGGACTAGGAGGAAATCAATGATGATGTACTTAAAGAAAGGAATCACTAGAGGCTTAAAAGGATTGCCTATCGGTTTAGCTATTGGTTATAGTTTTCTAGTTTTAATGAGTGCAACTAATCAAGAAATTATACTAGATTTTCAAATAACTTTAGCAAACTATGCAATGGCTGCTTTTGTCGGATTCTATTTATCAGCTGTTACAGTTGTTTACGACATTGAGGAATGGAGCATCTTAAAGCAAAGCGTTACACATTCAATTCTATCTTTACCCTATATACCACTTGCCATAGAAATTGGTTGGGCTCCAGAGGATTTAGTTGGACAAATTTTATTCATTATTGTCTACATCATAATATTCATTGTCATATGGCTTACTTTTAGAACTTATTGGAAAAAACAAGCAGAGCAATTAAAAGAAGCTATCCAAGTAATTAAAGGTAAATAAAAGAGCGAAAGCTCTTTTTCTTTCGCTCTAATTATTAAATGTCCAACTCTTCTATTACTCGACTTTCATTGAACAACTCTTTTTTCAACCTTAACCCTGTAGGTGTTATCGCTACTCCACCTTCACTTGTTTCACGCAAGCTCGCTGGCAAACTACGTCCAACTTTATCCATAGCCCACACAACTTCATCAAAAGGAATAACACTTGCAACACCAGCTAAAACCATATCAGCTGCAATCAATGAGTTGGCTGTACCCATTGCATTACGTTTTGCACATGGAACCTCTACAAGCCCAGCAACTGGATCACAAACTAACCCCATAACATTTTTTATTGTGATTGCTGCAGCGTCCAAAGCTTGCTTAGGAGTCCCACCACTCATTTCAACAATTGCAGCAGCGGCCATTGCTGAAGCAGAACCAATTTCCGCCTGACATCCCCCTTCTGCACCGGATAAAGAGGCGTTCTTACCAATAATCGATCCAACAATACCTGCTGTTAGCAATCCCTTAACAACAACGTCATCACTAAAATTTCTTGTTTCTTTAGCACTCATCAACACAGCTGGCAAAACACCACAAGAACCAGCTGTTGGAGCAGCAACAATACGTCCCATTGAACAGTTCACTTCCATCACACTCAGAGCATAAGCTATCGCTTTTGACATAATAGAACCACTTAAAGTTTGATTTTGCTCACGATACTCAAGTATTTTTTTAGCATCATCATCGAACATTTTTGGTTTCAAACTTAAGTCATTCACTCCTTGTTCGATGGACTCAGACATACGCTTCCAAGCAATACTCATCTTATCGATTATTTGCTCTCTGCTCAAATCTCCCTTGATTCCTTCTACTAAAATCGCCACTTCCGATATTGGTAAATCTTTTTCATAACAAATTTTTAAGATATCTTCTCCACTATTTACTCTCATATCTATTACCTATAGTTTTAGTGATTCAATAAACTTCACTTCAACTATTCCTTCTAAGTTCTTTATTTCATCAATAATTTTTGAGCTAACTATATCATCAGTTTGAATTAACAGTCTCGCCTTTTCACCTTTAATATGTCTAAAAACTTTCATAAAGGCTATATTTACTTTGTACTGTGATAGAACAGAGGTCACTTTTGAAATCATTCCTGCCTTATCAAAATGCTTTGTTACAATCGTTGGATACTCACCATCTATTTCAACATCGAATGTGTTGATTCTCGTCACTAATATTTTCCCTCCACCGATACTTGAACCGGTTACTTCTACCTTGTCATCACGGTGGGTTACGTCTGTTTTATTATATAATACTATCTTTACTGTATTTGGATGAACTTCACCTAGGTCAATTTCTACAAACTCAAAATCCAACCCGTTTTTATTGGCGATATCAAATGCAAACTTAATGTCTTTATCATCAGGTTTCATACCCATTACACCTGCGAGTAAAGCTTTATCTGTACCATGTCCTTGATAGGTCTTTGCAAAAGAACCATGCAAATAAAAAACCACTTTGACAATCTCTTTATTAAATATCTGATTTGCCATATTACCAAGTTTTACTGCACCAGCAGTATGTGAACTACTTGGACCAATCATAATAGGCCCTATAACATCAAACAATCCATATTCTTTCATCTATGTCACTTCTTTCTTTTCGCTTACTCGAGATAACAAGCTTATGATTAATGATAAAATACCGATAAATACAAACAAGTACGAAATCGAGTATGATTCTGCAATAACACCAAATATCGGTGCTAATATAATCACAGTAATACTCCTTAACTGACTTTCTATAGAAAGTACAGTGACTCTGCTTTTCTTTGTCATATTATCTGCACAAACATCCACAAAAACAGGACGCCTTGAATCTAACAAAAGATAAACCATAAAATACAACATTACAACTAGCAATACTACTTTTTGCTCAATAGCAAAAGCCATAACAAAGAATATAACCGATACCAAGTAATACATTCTGTTAAAGAGAGGTAAAGCACCTACTCTTTTTACTAATCGATATATGTTTTTAGATGCAATAGAGCTAAAAATGTAAAATACACCATATATCAAACCTAAGTAAACCTTAATGCTTTCATCAGTAGTCATTGAAAATAGCTGAACTGTACCAATAGTAATCAAAAAGCTACTTAGCAACGGTTGAATGTAATCCTTTATTGATTTCAAAATTGCATTAAACGTTGATGAACTCACTACAATTCTCTGTAACTGTCGGTTTGTGTAGATATGTTTTAGTTCTCTTTTTGTCGTATCTATGAACGGCTTTAGTGATAATTTTTCGCCTTCATGTTCGTCAAGATAACTTGGATAGCTTGATACAAGAGCAAAATCGACAAGATATGGAATTGTACTTATCATGAATATCCAGTTTAATGAGGGAAGCTTAAACACCAATAAAATAGCTATAAACGATGAAATACTTGACCCCAATAACGAATAGGATCTGGTTCTACCATAAACAAATGCTTTGTGTTCATACCATCCCTTATGCTCTAAATAGGTTAGAATCATCGCCTTATGGGTACCCGATCTGAAGGCTTCACCTAGACCAAAGAGGACCATACCGAAGATGAGAAGCCAAATATTTGCCCCCCAAAACAACATCACAAAAGAAGAAATATAAAAAATGAAACTCAACAACAATTCCTTTTTTTTTCCAATATAGTCAGCTATCATCCCAGAAGGAATCTCAAAAATGAACTTCACTACTTCTCTTACCGAGATTAATAATCCAATTTCTACTAGGTTATAACCAATGCTGATCAAGTACAAAATAAGGTATGGTTCAAAAAACTTCAAGTTCTTAAAAAAACCATAAAAGCAAAATTTGTAGATTTGCTTATCTTTTTTAATTTCATTGATCATATTTTATCTATTTCAGACTTAGTGTAGTCGCGGTCTCCTTTATCTTTAATAAAATCTAGTCCCTTATAAGCCTTTTCTTTGAACTCTTTTACTTTTTTCATATCACCTAATGCTTTATATGCATTTGCTATTGCTTCATATGCAAAACATATATCAAAATCAGCAATATCATTTTCAAGACAAACCTTCAAACAAATCAGTGCATGTTCAAGAGCTAACTCACCATACCCTTCGAGTGCGTATACTTTTGAGATTAACCAATCTCCTCGTTCAAACTCTAAAGGACTTCCCACTACACCCCAGTGATGTCTTGAAGTTTGAGCAAGTCGAATCATCTCTAATCGCTCTTCCTTAGTTTTATCTTTTTTATCTATCAAATCCCATGTTGCATTAAAACATTTCTTTGCTTCTGTTAAATGAAAATCTTTATTTTCCATAAAATCACCTCACTCATATTATACTAAACTATTACACAAGGTTAAACAAAAAAACCTGTGAAACAGGTTTGCTTAAATCGTTTGTGCTGATCATCTTTTTTGGTTTCTTTCCTTACTCTTGATAAGTCTATCAATTCTGACATGATTGTATAACTGCGATAATGCAAACGGAAAGTGAAACGCCCACCAAACTAAAGTATTAAAGACGATTGCTTCGAGAGGCTTATCACTAACAACTAATATAATCATCAACGCGAAAGGAGGAAAGATATGTGCAAAAATTCCTTTCTCTAAAGCATCTCGATAATCCAACAAATCCTCATAATTGTAACTAATTTTACTTTTATCATGAACACTCTTATCAATATGTGATAACTGAGGAAGATTATGTTTCCATTTCTTCACCCTGAAATATTTGTCATAAATTTTGGGTTGAAAGTTAAATTGAAGTAAAAATTTCAACCATCCAAGCGCATACTTTTGTGGTAGTTTTCTATTAATGAAGACTGTTATTGCAGTCGACAAAACATAATAAAAAAGATACTCAAGAATTAAAATCATTTAATCACCTTCACCATAAATTCGTCTTACTCATTAAGTATAACCCTTAAAATATTGCTTTTCAACAAACTTACTGTATCACTGTCAATTTAACTGGTTGACTATAGAGAAATTATTTTTCTGACTTTTCAGACTTCGTTTTTCTTAACACCCAAGGGGTGAAAACTGTAGAGACAAGAACAAGTAAAATGACTCCTGCGAAAATATCTTCACCTATGAAACCAAGTTTTAAAGCCAAATTACTTATGATTAAAGTAACCTCTGCTCTTGGAGCCATGCTAATCCCCACCCTAAACGACTGTCTATTGTCAAATCCAGAAACCCTTGCTCCAATATATGACCCTATCAACTTTGAGGTAATACCTGTAAAAGCTACTAATAAAGTAATACCGAAGTATTTACTGATAACATCAACATCTAACATCAATCCAATATTGACAAAAAATACTGGAATGAACAGCGCTACTCCGAATTGATCAACTTGGTTGATAACTTTTTCTTTTAAAGTTGTTGTTGAGATTATTGTTCCTATTGAGTAAGCCCCGATGATGGCAGCCATTCCGAAATCACTTGCAAAGACTGAAAACATAAACACTGTAATCAAAGAAACGGAGAGTATGTGTTTTGGTTTTACTTTTTCAAAGAACTTTCTATTCTTAAGAATGGTTGCGGAAATTAGTTTTCCAATGACAATAATTGAGACTAGAAATAATAGGATTTGTAAAATCAATGTCTCTACACTAGTAGTTGCCTGTCCAAAACTACCGAGTGCAATTGCCAAAATGATAACACCAACAATATCATCAATCACAGCCGCACCTAATATACTCATTCCAAACTCACTTTTAAGTTCCTTTAAATCCTTAAGAGTTGAAACAGTAATCCCCATACTTGTAGCTGTCATTATAACTCCCAAAAAGATTGCTTCTCTGATATCGAGAGCTGTTCTCAAAACATATATTAATCCAAATCCCATAATAAATGGGATGACAATACCTCCAATGGCAATCAATGAGGACTTCTTTGCTGACTTCTTCAGTTCTTCTAAATCGGTCTCTAATCCTGCCAAAAACATAATAAGTATAACACCAATTTCTGCTAAATTACTTATAAACTCTGTTTGTGAAACTAAACCTAATACTGATGAACCAATGATTATCCCACCGATAATTTCCCCTAAAAGTCTTGGAAATCCTAATCTTTTTGAAACAAAACCTAGTGATTTTGCGGTAACCATAACAATAACTAATTCGATTATAAAATGTGTATTTGAATGCATATGAGTCTCCTTTATACTATAATTAATACGAGCTGTAGTATAAAGTGAATATAAATAGGTGTCAATACATTGCAATGAAGATACACATAATGAGAGGTTTTGGGTACTTATGTTTAGAAAAGAAAGACGATCAAAAGCACAATCAAAGAAAATGTTGGCGGTTGCCCTCGTAACATTATTGGAAAAAAAAGAGTTAAATGAAATTAAGATTACTGAACTAACTAAGAAGGCAGATTTATCTAGAAAAACATTTTACAAAAACTTCGATGTAAAGGAAGATGTTTTAGAATATTTCGAAAAGATGATCTACACTGAAATGTTTACAATAATTAATCAAAGTAACGTCAATACAATCTACGATGTCGGCATTATCGTTTTTAGTCATGTACTAGATTATAAACAAGAGTTCAAAATACTGTATGATAAAAACTTATTGTACTCAAGTACAGTCATTGATAAGTTAGCAAAAGATCAACCAGAGCTGTTTTTAAGGTTTGATCATATCATAAAACCTGGTAAGAATGATTTTGAGGATGCCTTTATTTTTGGAGGGTTTATCTTTATATTGGTTGAATGGATCAAAAACGACTTCAAACAAACTACTACATTTCTTGCGAAGTTGTTAGAAGATAAACTTACATAAAAAAATCTGCTTATGCAGATTTTCTTAATATACATATTGTTTCAACATGATGAGTATTTGGAAACAGGTCCACAGGTACTACTTCATCTGTGTTGTAGCCATACTCTTTTAGGTACTTAACATCTCTTGCTTGTGTTGCGACATCACAAGAGATATAAACGATTTTAGAAACTTCCATTTCTTTTGCGATTACATCAAGAAACTCGGTACTACAGCCTTTTCTTGGAGGATCAACCACAACAACATCAAAGTTCATATTCATTTCATTAATAACATCTTTAACATCGCCTGCAAAAAACTCACAATTATTTATATGATTTAGTTTAGCATTTTCTTTAGCATCAACAATAGCTTGCTCAACTACTTCTATTCCAACCACCTTACTAACACTTTTAGCCAAGTTGAGACCAATAGATCCAATCCCACAATAGGCATCTAAAACAACTTCATCACCTTGAAAATTTGCAAGTTCGATCGCTTTATTATATAAAACTTCAGTTTGCTTTTGATTAATTTGGTAAAATGAGTTTGCTGAAATCTTGAACTTGATATCATTAATGTAATCGTAAATATAGCCTGGTCCATATAACACTTTCATTTCACGACCCAAGATCACACTTGTCTTATCACGATTATATGAAATAACTAAAGAATCAATTTGTGTTTCTTCTACAAATTCTTTAATGAAGTTTCCTTCATTGCTTAAAACTTCATTCACCACAAGACACACCATTATTTCCCCGGTAATAAACCCTTCTCTAATGATGATATGGCGTACTTGACCTTTAAGCGACTTTTCGTCATAAGCACTGATGTTAAACTTCTTAAACAACGCTAAAGCCTTCTTAATAATCATGTTTGAATGTTTCGTTTGGACTAAACAATCACTGAACTCAATCAAGTCATGTGATCTGGGCTTATAAAATCCTGCTTTTAAAATGCCTCCAATCTCTTTCACTGGAACAGCAACTTTGTTTCTATAGCGATAAGGCTTTTCCATCACAAGACACTCATGAACATTAATCTCTTGATTGGCAATCTTCTTGTAAGCATTTTTCACTTTATCCGTCTTAAAATATTTTTGCTCATCTTGGTTAAGATGCCCTATATGGCATCCACCACATTGACTGTATACATCGCATTCATATTGTTGTGTTTTATCTCCAACACTTACAATCTCACTAATCATTCCAAAAGCGAGATTTTTCTTTGATTTGGTAACTTTGACCTTTAGAGTCTGCCCCCTTACCGCTCCCTTCACAAACAAAGGAAATCCTTGATAACGACAAATCCCTAATCCATCATGAGTATAACCATCACATTTTGCCTCAACTACTTGATTTTTTTTCACCATATTATCACCTACTAAAAACCACCCATAGGGTGGTAATTTATTCTTCTGTATCTGTATTGTCTTCTGAGTTTTCTTCTTCCTCTTCAGCATCAGGATCATTCCATTGCCAAGCATGTTTTGCTTGCCATTTCACTAAATCTCCTTCTTTATTATGATAGAAGGCTATTGGAAAATACTTCTTTCCATCTTCATCCTCAACTTCAGTTGGATTAATAAAGGTTGCGTTTATATCATAAGATTGCAACAATTTTAGATTGATTTCTGTATCTGCAAACTTGATTGGATAGGCTTGTTTTAACGTATCCAAATCAACATCTTTGACTTCAGCCATTATATAAACAACCGCACCTCTTACATCAACAGTTACTTTATCTACAAACTCTGGAGTACTAATAAAACTCTTTAACTTTGTTAAATCAATTTCTTGAATCTCATATAAATTCTCTACTCGCCTACCATAAAGATCTTCTTGAGTATAACTAGGGAATACAAATCTATAAACAACAACTCCTAAGACAAGCATTAAAATAATTATTACTATAAAGAAATAATGTGTTAACCTAAATCCACCTTTTTTCTTCTGCTTTTTAGAATTTGATGTCTTCTTTACTACTTTTGTTTTTGCTACTTTCGTTTTCATTTCTTTTGTTTCTGTCATATTTTCACCACCACAATCAATAGTTTAACAACTTTTAATATAAATGTAAATATTATTCATAAGTTGTAACTACAAAATCACTACCACTTTCTCTTACAATTGTTGCCTCCACTTTATCATAAGAACTGATAACAACCTCTACATCATACCCATCATCAAAACGGTTTAATATTTCATTATAGACTGTTTGTGTCAGACTTAATAAAAATGTTTTTTTATTATTACTCGATTTAATAGTGATTGATAATTTTTTAACTCTGGAATCATTATAATGCATTCTTCCAATAATACCAACATTATGTTGATATTGTGACTTTGTTGAATCGACAAACTCAATAAACTTTTGATTAAAATCCTCATCAAATTTTGCAGCCTTCGCTGATGGCAACAATGCTTGATAAGCAACATAGTTACTAAGAGCTGCAATTCGATTCGAATTTGAAGCCACATATCCATACTGTGAATATGATCCTGGAACCAACGAGTTTGCTGAATCAATGATGTAAAAACCTACGACAATTTCTACTTCACTAAACTCTGGAACAGATCTTAAACTCTCTATAATAGTCGGTATTCTCATCTTCATACTATTAATTAACTCAGTTTCATCGATTGTTGTTCTAATCGTTCTATTACTAGAATTTGTGTAGACTTGATTTTTATTTAGGACTAAACCAACAGCAATCCCTTTTAAGTCTTCACCATTTGGTTGCATCGTGTAGTTTTGAACCTGAACTCCAATCAAGTACTCTGGAATGATATTGTAATTGTTAACTCTTTCTTCAACTTTAGGATTTACTACATCAATTAAGTTCTTCTGGCTTTCAACACTAAAGTACTGATCTTCCATAAAGTAGTACTCTTTTGTATCAAAATACTCTTTACTAATTTCCATCAACGATAAATTAATGTTATCAATTTCATACTTATCTAATCTTGGACTAATTGAGTAATATGTATACGACTTCTGCTTTTTATATGGTGTAACAAACTCATATTGTTCTGATAAACTTACAATTTCATTATCGACAACCACTTGTTCTTCTACAGGGGAACAAGAAGTCAAAAACATAATCAGTAGCACTATAACTAAAATTATTTTTTTCATTTTATTCACCCAACATTTCTATAAACTCATCTTCTGTTAGTACGTTAACACCTAAGTCTAGTGCTTTAGTTAGTTTTGAGCCAGCACTTTCACCAGCAACGACAAAATCAGTCTTTTTAGATACTGATGAAGATACCTTGGCACCTTTTTCTTCCAACAGTTTTTTTGCATCATTTCTTTTCATCTTTGTCAGTGTCCCAGTTAGTACACATATCTTATCAAAGAAAGGGTTGTTATCATCAATATCAGTTTTTGAAACACCCAAGTACTTAAAGTTAACATCATTTGCTTTTAAGTTGGCAATCAACATGATATTGCTTTCTTTCTTAAAATAGTCTGCAACACTAGAGGCAATAATTCCACCAATCTCGTCGATTGCTACTAGTTCTTCATAACTAGCTGCCATCAAAGTCTCTATACCACCAAAATGACTAGATAAAACCTTTGCAGTCTTTTCACCCACATGTCTTATCCCTAATCCAAATAGAATTTTCTCCATCGAGTTAGATTTCACTTTTTCAATCGAGTTAAGTAACTTATTAACTTTCTTCTCGCGGTATCCCTCTAACTCAATCAACTGGTCATAATGATTTTTCAATAAGAAGATGTCATTTTCATCTTGAATAAAATTTAACGAGTATAATTCTCTGACAATTTTATCTCCAAGACCCTCAATATTCATTGCTTTTCTTGAGGCAAAGTGAATCAAACTTTCCACTTTTATTGCTGGACATTCAGGATTTACGCAGTAATGATCAACATCATCTCCACGATGAATTTTCGCACCACATTCAGGGCATACTTCTATCATCTTAATTTCTTTTTCGCTACCATCTCTTACTTCAATGATTGGTCTAACTACCTCAGGAATAATATCCCCGGCTTTCTTGATAACTACCGTGTCGCCAACCTTTATCTTTTTCTCTTCAATGTAATCTATGTTGTGCAGGGTTGCTCTTGAAACAGTAGAACCAGCAACAACAACAGGCTCAAAGTTCGCTACAGGTGTTACCTGACCTGTTCTACCGATCTGAAAATCTACACTTTTTAGTGTTGTAGTTACTTCTTCAGCTGGAAATTTGTAGGCGATCGCCCATTTTGGACTTTTTTGTGTATAACCAATTTCAGAGTAACTCTCTAACTCGTTTACTTTAATTACAATCCCATCGATATCATAACCCAACAGTTCTCTTTTGCCTGTATACTCTTCTATATAAGCGATTACTTCATCAATGTTTCCACATATACGCATTTCTTTATTAACTTTAAATCCCAAATCACTAGCAAAATGAAGAGATTCGATATGTTTTTCTATGTTGTGAGTTTCTGGATTAACAATACTATAAAGAAAAGCGTCTAAATTCCTTTTTGCCGCAACTGAAGAATCTAGTTGTCTTAATGACCCTGCTGCAGCATTTCTTGGGTTAGCAAACAATGCCTCTCCATTCTTTTGTCTTTCCTTGTTAGCTTTTTCAAAAGAGGCATCAGACATAAAAACTTCTCCTCTAATGATAAACTCATCCTTATTGTCTATTGATAAAGGAATTGAATTTATTGTACGAATATTAGAGGTAACATTTTCGCCTATTGATCCATTCCCTCTTGTCGCAGCAGTTTGTAACTGCCCATCGATATAAGTTAGCGAGATCGCCAACCCATCAATTTTTAACTCACAAACATATTGGTAACTTGAAATCACCTTGTTAACTCTTTTATCAAAATCCCTTAAATCTTTTTCATCAAACGCATTGCTTAAACTTAACATAGGTACTTGATGCGTAAATTTTTCAAAGGAATCTAAAACCACTCCCCCCACTCTTTTAGTAGGAGAATTTGGACTGTCAAATTCAGGGTGTTTTTCTTCGAGTTCCTTTAACTCTTTGATCATACTATCATACTCAGCATCACTCACTAAAGGATTATCTAAAACATAATAAGCATGTGCCCATTTATTTAACAACTTACGAAGTTGTTGTATTTTTTGCTCCATAATATCCTCCTATAACTTTGATAGTGATGAATATAAGCTCGAGATTTTTTTCACCCCATGCGGACTTGCAAAAGCAATATCTAAAAGGTCTCCCTTAACACTTACAACCATACCCTCACCATATCGTGTATGTTTTACTTTATCACCAACCAAGTACTTACCAGATGGTTTATCTTTTAGTACTGGTTTTTCTCTTTTGACTTCTTTAATCACTGATGTATTGCGGCGATTGATTTCGCTTTTCTCAGTGAGGATTGCTTTAATGAATCTAGATTCTAGATTCACTTGTCGCTGTCCTTGGAATAGACGCATTTGAGCATTAGAAATGTATAACTTCTCTTCGGCACGTGTAACAGCAACGTAGCATAATCGTCGTTCTTCTTCCATTTCCATTTCATCGTAGATACTTCTTGAATGTGGAAATAACCTCTCCTCCATTCCAACTAAATATACATATGGGAACTCAAGTCCCTTAGCACTATGAATTGTCATTAACATCACATAATCATCGTTTTCTTCTTGATGATGACTCATATCAGCTACTAAACTGGTTTCAACAAGAAAATCTTCTAATGTGATTTCTGGATTCATTTCTTCAAAACTTTGAGCAATGTTTAAAAACTCATCAATATTTTCTAACCTTGATGCTGCTTTAATTGAACCATCATTATAAAATTCCTTTAATCTCGTTCTACTAATTACAATATCAACAAGCTCTGTTAATGTTAACTTATCTTTTACTTCCAATAAGCCATCTATCAACCCTTTAAACTTAAGAAGGGTATTTGACTTAGATGAACTAAACTCCGAACTACCTAGTTCATTATATAAAGAGGTATCATTAACATTTGCAACATCTGCAAGTTTTGCTACTGTCGTTAGCCCAATACTACGTTTGGGAACGTTTATTACACGACGTATACTTAAATCATCATTCTTATTAATGAGTAGCCTCAAGTATGACAACAGATCCTTAATCTCCTTGCGATCATAGAAGTATAAAGATCCAACAATTTTATACTGAATACCATTTCTCAACAATACTTCCTCAAAAATACGTGATTGTGCATTGGTACGATAAAGAATTGTATTATCAAGATAAGGAATACCTTTCTGTTTATTTTTGATGATTTCATCAACAACGTACTCCGCTTCATCTTTTTCATCCATAGCACGGTAGTAAACAATACTTTCTCCACCATCTTTTTCTGTCCATAAATTTTTATCTTTACGGTATTTATTGACTTTAATCACACGATTTGCAGCATCTAATATTTTCTTAGTTGAACGGTAATTCTGCTCTAACATTATCACCTTTGCATCAGGATAATCCTTCTCAAAGTTAAGAATATTTTCAATGTTTGCTCCACGCCAAGAATAGATTGATTGATCTGAATCACCTACAACACATAAGTTTTTATGTTTGTTGGCTAACAGATTTACAATAGAGTATTGAACGTAGTTAGTATCTTGATACTCATCAACTAAAACGTATTTATATCGATTTTGATAATAATCCAGTATTTTAGGAAACTCTCTAAACATCTTCAACGGCAGACATATCAAGTCGTCAAAATCAACACTATTATTTTTTTGTAATCTTTTTTCATACTCAAGATAAACTTTTGAGTTTACGTCTTGGTATGGATTATTATTAAACTTTTGATAGGCTGTTGCATCAATTAGCTCACTTTTCGCACCCGAAATAGCTTCGCGAATAGCGTTAACACTAAACTTCTTACTATCAATGTTCTTATCTTTCATAATTTGCTTAATAAGTGTTTTTTGATCGTTACTATCTATGATTACAAAGTTCTTATCATAGCCCAGTTTATCAATATCTTTTCTTAACACTCTAACACCAAAAGCATGGAAAGTAGAAATCTGACATGAGTTTGCATCAGCGCCTATCTCATCTGTTATCCTCTTTTTCATTTCTTTTGCTGCTTTATTTGTGAAGGTAATAGCAAGTATACTCCACGGCGAAACAAGCTTCTCACTTATTAAGTAAGAAACTCGTTTAGTTAACACTTTTGTCTTACCACTTCCTGCACCAGCTAGAACTAACAACGGTCCTTTTGTATGCAAAACAGCTTCTTTTTGTCTTTCATTTAATCCTTCTAAAAATCCCATCTAATCACCCATTAACATTATACATTATTATCGTTACACAAAAAAGAAGTCAACCTAGATTGACTCCTATTTTCTTAACTTTTGTCTTACAACTAATCGTTCTTGATATTTTTTTTCTTCTAAAAACTTTTTCAGTTGGTCAGACTCTAATTGCTCTGAAATATATTTACCCATCACATAATCAATATCAAACTGATTAACCTTTGCAAAATCGACACGATCATCAACACCAGTGACAAGTAGCAAGGCTCCATTTGCTTTTAGGTCATTAATCTTATCAGTCATTGCATTATACAATAAATACTGTTCGCTTGACTCAATCAATACACTTTTATCGACAATCAAGAATAAATTACTTACATTCTCCATCAACTCAGAAATATCTTCTCTTACGTTTAAATCCTCTAAGTCAATCATAACGCCACGTTTACTAAACTCTTGAAGTAATGCTGAACTTACTTTAGATAGTCTTGAATCATTCTCCACTCTAATCAATAACTGATTGGCAAAGAATAAGTCAATTGCCTTATTTTCACCAATAACATGCTTAACAGTTCTTTCAAATGTTGATTCGGTCATCGAGACAGTAAAGGTCTGGTCATCATAACACTCTTCATGTAATAATTGGTTATACGCTCCAATAAGGCGATTCAAATTAATGATATCAAGTTGTTCTATCAAACCAATTTGTTTGATGAAATCTATTCTCTTTTCAATATGTTCTAAAGTTCCACCATTGTCCCAGTACTGGTCTACCATGAAGGTTTCTACTGCTTTTGTTTTTACATTTACGACCGGATTAAACATTATTTTAATATTTTGTTTATCAAATGCGTCGGTAATTCTTGTAATCACTTTTCTTTCGGCATCAATCTCTGTGATAAAATCATCATTCACATCAACTAAAACACCATCCTCGGACTTAGATCGATACATCGCATAATCGACATATTCTAGCGCTCTATCAACTTGCATCGGTTTATCAAGGTACATATGACCTAATGAAGCTGTAACCTTAAAAATAATATCGGTATCAGGGCTTAAGACAGCGACTTCTCCAAAATCATCAACTAACTCTTGAACTGATAAGTTACTCTTCTTAAGATTGGTAACAACAACAAACTCATCCCCACCCATTCTATACATTTCCAAGTGATCATATTTCTTTGATTTATTTGCAAATGCCGTCAGAACTAAATCTCCTGCAGAATGACCATAAGTGTCATTAATCAACTTAAACTTGTTTAAGTCAACATAAAGTAATGTTAGTCCTTGGGGGATAACCTTACGAAATGCACTTGTAAAGGCTGTTCTGTTTTTTACCTTTGTTAGCCCATCATAACGAGATGTTGTAAAGAATACAACTGCAATTGAGGCAACCAAAGCTACCATAATCATGAACAACGTATTAATAACGAACTCTCTTTGTCTAAAGTACTTCACAGGACTTGTATCCATATTTATATGTTCTATCTGTTTATTGATATGCTCCTCATCACTCCAGAAAGAAAACGCATCTCTTATTAGTTGTCCCTCTTCACTATTGTTAAAGGCTACAACAACGCTAACACCACCAAAAGTCCCCAGTGTGTTATCCACTATAATTGAATACTCTTTTGTTTCACTTACATATTGCTCATAATACTTTCGTGTACAGATCACATAGTTGATTTCTTTACTCATCAATGCATTAAATAAGTCATAGTATGAGTCATATACTTTAAACTCTTTACCGGACATCAGTGTTCTTGGAAGTTCATAATCAACACCTGTGTTAAAAATACCAATCTTTTCATTATACATTTCAGCATAATCGTAGTATTCCTCCGTATAAGTATCTCGTTTAATCGCCACCAAATCCACGTAGTATTCTGTATCAGAGAAGAGAACTTTTTCTTTTCGGTTTTCAACCACACCTAATGGAGCAATCACATCGATTTCATCATAGTACAGTTTTGATAAATATTCCCCTTCCGGTAGTTCTTTATTCAAGTTTAGCACTTGATAGTCAAGATTCATATCTTTATAGAAGTTTAAAACAGCATCCACATATGCTCCCTTCCAACTTCCATCTTGATGATAAGCAAATGGGTATAAATCATTAAAGAACACTTTGTATGTCTTATTATCATCAAAATTATATTCTTTCTTTAAGTAAACAATTTTCGCATCATTTTTTGCAACATTTAAACGTTGGGATAAATTGCGATAAAATGTTTTTGATGTGTAAATTTTTTGAAGAACATTTAAATACTTCTCATTACCATTCTTACTCGCTACGAAATGCAAGGGGAGGTAATCAATTGTTTTATCTAGGTGCTGTGTTGCCATACCACGTTCTAGCATTTTTGGTGCAACAACATTATAGTCATAGTAAAAACTATTATCTACTGTTCCTAAGTGTTCAATTACTACACTAATATCACTTTCGATAACCATATCTTTGTAAGCAATACCGAATGCCTTAAACACTTCACACATTTCCTCATTGCGACAGTAGATGACCTTATCTAATGATTCCATATTTGATAATTCACCATCAAAATACAAAGTGTTTGAGTTTGTAATATACGAGTTAGAAAATTCCAAATCATAGTCATCTGTATCATTTAACTTAAACGAAATATCAAAAGCAAAATCAATTTCATCACTCTTAAGTGCTTGATAGATTTTCTCATAGTCATCAAACTGCTTCACTTTGAAGTTAAAACCATATACTGAGTTAAGTTCCTCGGTTAATTGTTGTGTATAACCTGAGCTGTATTGGTCTGCAATAACAAATTCTTTCTGTGTTAACTCTTCGATTAGAATCTGTTCATTGCTTGTAAACGAAAGAGTAGCCACGTTATCGTCACTAGAAACAAATACATTGTAATAACTAAAAGTAGAAATCATTAAAAATGCAACTATTATTAATACAATTTTTCTCACAGCAACCCCTCCTTCATTAACTCAATACTATCATAATTGCCAGTACTTTAATAAAAAAACAACTAGCTATGTAAATAAATAAAAAGACTACTGTAAAACAGTAGTCAAATAATTAAATACTTTCTAAAATAGAGTCAATATTTGCATATACTTTCTCTTGTCCTAATAATTCGATTGTTGCAACTAAATCTGCACCATGCATCACTTTTGAAGCAGCAATTCTTAATGGCATAAACAACATTTTTCCACTAACTTCTGCTTTCTCCTTAGTGTTATCCATAGCGGATTTAATACCTGCTTCATCAAAACTAACTGCTGCTAACTCTTGCTTGAAAATTTCGATAGTATTTTTGACACCCTCTTGTTTCACAAATTCAAGTGTCTCATCATCAAGTGATGTTTCAGTAAAGAATAAATTCACCTCTTCAACTATACCCATTACATTGTTTAGTCTTGATTGATAAATCTTAACTAATTTTCTTAGGTTTTCATCAGAAAATGTGCTTAAGTCATACGCTTCTTGTAAGAATGGTAAAGCAATATCGAAGATACGATTCGCATCTGCTTTCTTTATATACGCATTATTAATCCAATCTAACTTCTTAATATCAAACGCACTAGGTGAACTTGAGATTCTTCTAATATCAAAGATTTGCTCTAATTTCTTTAAATCAAAGATTTCTTTTTTACCTTCTGGACTCCATCCTAACAATGCTAAGTGATTGATTATTGCTTCTGGAAGGTATCCTTTTGCAGTAAAATCACCATAATAGGCATCTCCGTCACGTTTACTTAATTTTTTACCATTTTCTTTAACCACTTGTGGTAAGTGAACATAAGTTGGTTCATCCCATCCAAACGCATTATAAAGCAATGTATACTTTGGAGTTGATGTTAAATATTCATTTCCACGAACAACGTGCGTGATATTCATTAAATGATCATCTACAACATTTGCAAAGTTATAAGTAGGATATGCATCAGATTTCAATAATACTTGATCTTCTATCAACTCATTTTGAATTGAAATCTCTCCATAAACTTCACACTTAAATGTTGTTTCCCCTTCATCTGGTGTTTTTTGTCTAATGACAAATTCTTCTGTTTCCATACGTCTTTTTGCTTCTTCTTTATCAATTCCGTAACAATGACGGTCATAGAAAAATGTTTCTTTTTTATCATTCGCCTCTTGTCGAAGGTTCGCAATTCTTTCCTCTGAACAGAAACATGGATATGCTTCGTCTTTTTCCACTAACTCCAAAGCATAATCTTTGTAGTTTGCTACACGTTCCGATTGAATGTATGGTCCAAAATCTCCACCTTTATCCGGTCCTTCATCCCAATTTAAACCACAATCATTTAACGTGCTATAGATAGCATCAATAGCGCCTTCAACAAATCTTTTTTGATCTGTATCCTCAATTCTTAAGATGAAGTCTCCACCTTTAGATTTGGCAATTAAGTATGTATATAATGCACTTCTTAAGTTCCCTAAGTGAATGAATCCTGTAGGGCTTGGTGCAAATCTTGTTCTAATTTTTCCCATAATAATCTCCTATTTCTTAAATGATGATTTTAATGGAACAATCTCATTAAACACCAAATCATTATCAGTTGAATCCTTATCATTTACAAAGAAACCGTTTCTTATGAATTGGTAACGATCAAACTCGTTAGAATCTTTTAGATATGATTCCACGTATCCATTAAATACAACCATGCTATTTGGATTTAAATTGTCCATAAAGTTTTCTTTGTTTCCACCTTCAACTAACAGGTGGTTAATCTCTCTAAACTTTGCCGGAATATTGTTAGTAGCGCTAACCCAATGTATTGTTCCATTTGGTTTACGATCAGTAAATCCACTACCTGATTTTGTTTCCTTATCATATGTCGCATAAAGGCAAACAATTTCCCCGTTTTCGTCATACTCAACGTCATTACATTTGACAAAGTACCCGTGACGAAGTCTAACTTCAATATCTTTTGCCCAACGTTTCCATTTTTTATTAGGTTTTTCTAACACAAAGTCACCACGTTCAATATACAGTTCTTTTGTGAAAGCAACTTCACGACTACCAAAGTTTTCGTCTTTTGGATGATTATGAGCTTCTAAATACTCAAGATGATCATCATCTAAATTAGTAATCACTACCTTTAATGGATCTTTTACTGCCATTACTGCAGCTACCGATGTTTGTAAATCATTTCTTACAAAACTATATAAGAAATCAATATCCATCGTAGAGTTTAGTTTTGATAAACCTGTACTTAAGATAAAATCCTTGATTGCTTGCGGTCTAAAACCACGACGTCGTAATCCAGATAATGTATGTAATCTTGGATCATCCCAACTATCAACAATTCCCTCTTCCACAAGTTTAATTATGTTTCTTTTTGATAATACTGTTCCTTCAATGTTTAATTTACCAAATTCGATTTGGCGTGGAACTTTTGGCATTTCTGTATGTTCAACATACCAATCATAAATTGGCCTATGATCAACAAACTCATTTGAGCAAAGTGAATGAGTAATCCCCTCAATTGCATCTTCAAGTGGATGAGCATAATCATACATTGGGTAGATACACCACGCATCTTTTGTATTGTAATGGTCATGGTGGATGATGCGATAGATAATAGGATCACGCATGTTCATATTATTTGAAGCCATATCAATTTTTGCGCGTAAAACCATGCTTCCATCTTCATGTTTACCTGCACGCATCTCTTCAAACATTTTTAGATTTTCTTCAATACTGCGATCACGGTACGGACTGTTTTTACCTGGAGTTGTTACTGTACCACGATATTCTCTACTTTCTTCTACACTTAACTCACATACATAGGCAAGTCCTTTTTTGATTAAGATAAGAGCACGCTCATACATTTCATCAAAGTAATCGCTTCCGTATAAGACATCAAAGTCATATCCTAACCATTTTATATCTTCGATAATTTTGTCAATAAACTTAACATCCTCTTTCAACGGATTTGTATCATCAAATCGAAGATTTGTCTTTCCACCAAATTCTCGCGCTAACTCAAAGTTAGTTACAATAGCTCTTGCATGACCAATATGCAAAAAACCATTAGGTTCTGGTGGGAATCTTGTAATAATTTCTTTATGTTTTCCTGATTCTAAATCATTTTTAATGATTGTTTTAATAAAATTTGAATTGTTATCCATAAAATCAACTCCCTTATATTTATCACTATATATAATACCATTTTTTAAGTCATAATTTAAGTTTAATTACTGAATTATAATGGCTAGTTGCCGTCTTCCTCACTCGGAAATCGAGCAATAATCGTCCTTAAAATAATTATAAACAGTAAAATCGTATCAAACATATAAGCTAAAACCATAAAATAATTTACATTACTCACAAAAATTAGCAATAAATGAATGATATATGTTACAACGATTGCTAAAGTAAAACGAACACTAAAGTCCTTTTTAACAAATGCATATATCTCTAATGCATACAGTGTAATCAATAAAATGTAGGCTGATATTGTTCCCACTTAAATCACTCCTCTAGCAGTAAAATGTTTAGTTTTTGACTTTCTTCGACATTGGCATCAATAAATATTTTATTCCCTTTACGGTAATGTCCATACTTTCCAACACGATGTAAGAAGTCCATTTCAGATGTTCGATAATGACCACAAACAATTGTTTTATCAATATGTGAGGTATCAAAATCATCTAAGTGAAATTTTTTTGTCCATGTAAACTCACGTACTGTTGATTGTCTCCAATCCTCGATATCAGTATTAAATCCTGCGTGGACAAAGATGTAGTTTTCTAACTCGAAGTATAAAGGTAAATTTTGCAGCCATCCAAGTAATTCTGGATAATCTCTTAAAACTTCTTCCTTATACTCCTTAATCTGGCCAACAGTGAAATCGTATTTTGCACTTCTTGAAAAAGCCTTAATTGTTTCATCAAGTCCGTTTCTTTCACAGTTAAACTCTACTCTTTCTTGTGCAGTTAAAAAATCAATCATAAAGTTGTCATGATTTCCAAGTACTACCACAGCTTTTTCTTTCTCAGTTAATCGTTTTAAGTATTCATAAACTTCAAGAGATTCTTTACCACGATCAAACATATCCCCACATAAAATCAATTTGTGTTCAGGATTGTTCTCATCAAAAGAGTTAGCCATTAACACATCCTTCATTATTGAATAATGACCATGAAGATCACTCATCACAAAATACTTCATATGTTGCCCTCATTTTCCTAAAATATTATATATAATAACACGAAAGCCCCCCAATTGATAGTGGGCCAAGAAAAAACTTCTCGAATAGAGAAGTTTATCAATTTTTATCTAGTTAAACTCTTATTATTGGCAAAGTATATTGCGATAAATATCATCAATACTCCAAATCCTGTTAGCACACCTAAACTACCCATGAAACTTTGATGGCTTTGTGCATTTTGAATCGCAACGAGCGCCCATCTTTGTGGTGTTAGATAACCAAGTTTGATTAAGAAATCAGGCATAAATGTTACTGGCCAGAAACAACCAGCAATCATAGATGTTGGTGTTAATACCAAGGCATTGATTGACCCAAAATTTCTTGCGTTTTTAGCCACTTGTACAAACATCATTCCCATTGAAACTGTTGCAAAACCATAAACAAAGATAATGATAAATAGATTTAACAATGATGTATGAAAATCAATATTGACAATAAATTTACTTGCTCCTAATACTAAGAAGATTTGTAAAATCAATATAACAAAACTAGTAATTACATTCGCATAAACATATGCACTTCTACAATCAGGTGCGATACTGATTCGACTTAAAGTTCCTAATGATCTTTCTCTAAAGATTAATCCTGCAGTTCCGAAAGATGATAACATTATGAGCATTAAAAACATTCCAATTGCTTGCTGTGATGCTTCTCTTTCAATTGACTCATCTTCTAATTCTTTCGTTAAAAATGAATAACCACTCTCACTTGCCTGTTTTAAAAGGTTGTAGTAAACCTCTTTATTACCACTAACACTTTTTGATAAATCGATCATGTTTTTGACTTGAAAGTCACTTGTTACCTTGACCCAAGCAGCTCCCTCGCTTTCCGCTAAAGAAATAATGAAGATACTTGGTTTGTTACCAGCTAAGATATCTTTCTCAAAATCATCACTGATTACTAAACCAAAACTATAATGTGACTTAGAAATCGCTTGTTTAATCTCTTCTTCACTTTTTTCAACAATATTGTACTTTCCGATTTTTTCTATTTCTGCAATCAATTGGTTAGATGAAGCTGAGTTTGAGCGGTCATCTAATGCAAATGTAACAGTTCCTCCACTTGATGAAGTATAAAGTGTTAACAAAAATGTTGATGTAATAACAGGGAGAATCAAGAATAGAAACATATTTGATTTTTTCTTAAACATTCTTTTTAAGATCAACTTAATGATTAACAAAATTTTAGCGATCAAATTTCTTCTCTCCCTTCTGAATAGAATAAATTCCTACTACACTTAATACTACCGTGACAACGGCACACATGATTAAGCCTTGAAACAGGATTGTGTTATCGTTTGAAAATATTGATGTCATTAATCCTTTATTTGCCCACCAATTGATCGAAACATATTTACCTAGGTCCTTAATCACTGGAATATTATCAATTTGGATGTATGACCCACCCATAAAAGCACTGAAAACAATAAAAATATTTATAATTGAGTTAGCTGATGACACTTCCTTAATTGAATACCCAACTGCGATACCTACAGCTGTTAAAGTAGTTAAGAAGGCTAATATATACAACATTGGGAGTATTGGATTTATTCCCCAATAAATATCTGTTAACATTGTAGCGATAATGACAACGGCGTAAACTCTAATGGCCGAAACTAGAGTATAACCAATCATTTTAGACATCAATACCGTCAATGGTCTTACATTTGCAACTTCCATTCGGTTTAACAAACCAGTTTCACGGTCACTTAAAATCTCGTAGACCGGTGTCATCACTCCATACATAACAAATAAAATAATCATCGATACACCATAATAATCTTTTGCAGTCAGTGTAATCGTTCTGTCTAAGCCAATACGTTCAGTAATATCATTATCTGAGTGATCTATATTTGACAAATACTCAGGATTTACCATCGCAATTGTGTAGATTGTATTTGTTCTATTGGTAAATGTTCTAACCACTCCCTCAATCATTGAAGCATCAAAGTTGATGAGTTGGTTCTTGTAAATTGTAACCTGTTGATTACGATCGTCTATCTCAATAAAGCATGTAATTTGATTGTTTTCAAGTAATGGCTTGCTGTTTTCATATGTTGAATAAACAATCTTACTTTCTTCTGTTAATGTTTCCTTTAATACATTCTCTAACCCTATAACAAAGTCAGAGTCTTGATTCCCTGAAAGATGAACAGTCATATCAGATAAATCAAAGCCTTGACTACTTTGAGAAGAAAAAGTTGTTCCTAAAATGAAGATTAGAGCTAAAGGCATAGCGATTAAAATTATATTTGTACTAAAGTCTCTGAAACTCCTCAACACTGTAACTCTAATCATGTGAATTAATTTTGTCATTAGTCTCTCAAACTCCTTCCCGTGAGTGATAGGAATATTGTTTCTAAGCTTACACTCGACATTCCGATTTCTCTAATTGGGACATCATGTTTTGATAAATACTTTGTAATTTGATGTAAATTGTCACTTTCCTTTAATGATTCGATGGAAATTCTGTTTTCAACATAGGTAGCATTCAACACCCCTTTGATTCCATTCAATTCTTCTAGGTCTAGTTCCGTTCCCAAGTCCGTAACAACTTCAACCGTTTTTCGATCTGAGATTAAATTTTGCAACTCTGTAATTGAACCTTGTGCAATCAGTTGCCCGTGGTCAATAATTCCTACTTTTGTGGCAATCGCTTCAACTTCTTCCATATAGTGAGTAGTATAAATAATTGTTGACCCTAACTCATTCAACTTCTTAACTGAATCTAAAATATGATTTCTTGATTGTGGATCAATTCCAACTGTCGGCTCATCCATGATAATTAACTTGGGATGATGAGCAATTGCACATGCGATGTTTAATCGACGCTTCATACCTCCTGAAAACTTTGAAGGAAAGTCGTCTTTTCTGTCCGTCAATCCAACAAACTCTAATGCTTCAAGCGCTCTCTCATTTAATAACTTGCCTTTAATCCCATATAGTGAGGCAAAAAATTTGATATTCTCGATAGCGGTTAAATCAGGATAAATTGCGATCTCTTGTGGTACAACTCCAATATTTGATTTAATATACTCATGATCTTTATCAATTGATTTTTCAAACAATTTTACTTGACCTTTATCTTTTTTAAGTAATCCACAGACAATATTGATTGTCGTTGATTTACCAGCCCCATTTGGACCTAATAATCCATATATTTCTCCTTCTTTGACATCAAATGAGATTCCATCAATTGCTTTAATGTCTCCAAATGTTTTCTCTAATTTCTTAATTTCTAATACGTTCATCTAATCACCCTTTCTACACTCTTAGTATATAAAAAAGAAAAAACCTCTTGTAGTGAGATTTTTCCATAACTATCGTGACTTTAGTCACTATTTTTATTCACTTAAGTAATATATTGCAATTTGGGTACGATGCTTTAAGCCAAGCTTTGATAAAACAGAAGTAATATTGTTTTTTACTGTTCCTTCAGATATAAACAATTCTTCTGATATTTCCCTATTGGTTAATCCTTCTGATATCTTTACAACAATTTCCTTTTCCCTCTTTGACAAAGGTTTTAACTTTTCATCTCTATTATGGCTTTTGGTCGACATACGTTGCATAACTTTATCTTCAACTACAATATTTCCTCCACTAACATTCACCACAGCATTCATAATCATTTCTGGAGGGTTATTCTTTAAAAGGTACCCCTTCGCTCCATTCTCGAAACATTGTTCAATGTAATTATCTTCATCAAATGTTGTAAGAATTAACACTTTTGTCTGTGAGTGAGCAACGACTTGCCTTGTCACCTCAACACCTGTTATTCCTGGCATTCTTATATCTTGGAGCAAGACATCAACAGTGTTTTTAAGACAGAAGTCAATTGCTTGTTGTCCTTCATTAAAAACATTAAGTACATCAAACCTCGGATCTAAATCAAAGATAAACTTCAAACTATCTGTTATAAGTCTATCGTCATCACATATTACCACCTTAATTGCCATCTGTACTCTCCTTTTCTACCCTAAATATCATTACAAGATTAAACCCATTTCGACCATCCAGAATTAACTGGCCATCTAATTCAATCATTCTTTGCTGCATTCCTGTAATTCCAATCCCTGGTTTTATATTTGAACAACCTATCCCATCATCTACGATTGTGACCTTATATAGGGTGTTCATTCTCTCAAAAGTAATCTTGCAGTTTTTTGCCTCTGAATACTTCAACATGTTTGTAACTGCTTCTTTTATATTAGTATTAATCACTTTCCACATCGGGATAGTAATCAGACTAATATCTGAACTGTAATCAAGATGAAAATCTATATCCTTGATTTCAGATAACATTGATTTAATGCCGCTAATGTTAAGTGATGATTTTTCTGGCTTTATGTTTTTAAGAATTGATCGAATAGCATCCATTCCCGTTCTTAAGTTATCAATAACTTCCTCAAGAAGCTCTTTGGATTTACTTTGCTCAAGAGACAGTTTTATTGCCTCAAGTCGCATGATGTTTCCAGCTAAAGTATGACCTAACTCATCATGAAGTTGTTGAGCAAGATGATTTCTTTCTTCTAATTGAGATTGGTAAACAAGGTTATCATTCATTATTTTTGACGCTTCCTCCTCAATTAGTTTCGAATTGTACTTATCTTTGTACTTTTCAAGATTATCTTTGAGTTTAGTATTAACACGACTGTTTGTATAATCCTGATAAACCACGATCATTGCCAGCAGTGTATATATAATATAGTCATCTTGCAACTGTAAATCGATGTGAAAGTAATAATAAACGATTGCAAGCAAGAAGGGTCCGACTCTCTTATTTATCGAATAATGATGTAACAAATTAAACGGTAAGAATACGATAAGCTTCACTTCATAAACTGCGGTTATAACTAAGAACACATTGATTAGAACTAATAAGTAACTCTTAAGTTTACGTTCTTCAAGGACATGTAATAGTAATTTTAGTGCAAAATATACTGTTAACAAAATCAATGGTAGTGGCTCGTTAATACGACTAAGCACAAACAAGTCTCGAATAAATAACAAAGTTAACACTAAGTCTGTTAATAATAAAGCATTCATCTAACCACCTCCATTTTCATTATAACTAGTGCTCAAACAAAAATCTATAATAGTTTGTAAACAAAAACCCTGATTACTCAGGATTAAAGTGTTATCTTAAATGTTGTTCCTTGACCTAGAGAACTCGTAACAGCTATTTTTGCTTCAAGAACATCAAGGTTACGTTTAGTAATAAATAACCCTAAACCATCTCCAGCAATTTTCTCACTTGGATGTGATCTAAAGTACGGATCAAAGATGTTTCCTATATGTTCGTGGCTAATTCCAATTCCCGTATCAGTAATCGTAATCACTATTGGATTCGTTGAAACCTTTATTTTCACACTACCTTCTTGTGTGAACTTAAGAGCATTCACTAATAAGTTGTACAAGCAAACAGATAATAAGTTCTTATCTGAGTTGATCATTAACTTAGAGGGTGAATCAATGACTAACTCTATACCTTTGCTTTGAAACTGAAGCTGAAGCCCTGACTGAATCATCCTTAATTCTGCAATTAAATCAAAATCAATGTGATTTACAACAATGGATTCATCCTTCGTCTCAAAAATTTGAGACATGTCTCGAGTTAAATGTTGAAGTTTATTTACAGCCTCAAGGCTACTACGCATTCGCCTTTCATCCATTTCTAATATCCCGTCTAAACTACCTTCTAACTGGCTTTTCAAAATTGTTATTGGTGTTTTTACTTCATGAGAAATATAGTCCACACGACCTTTTCTTATCCTATTTTGAACTTTTAACTTTCGCGATAGGTTTTCTAGTTGCATTTGAATACTCTTTATTTCTTTCGTTTTAGACACACTACTTAAATGTTCCTCTTTTGTATCAATACTGTTTGCATAGTCGGCAGTATCTTTAAGATCGGAAGTTAAACTTTTACTTAACACCCTTGAAAGCAGAAGCGATAAAACCAAAGCAACCATCGCTGCAAACCCAACACCCCTAAACAAAGCAAAGTTAAAAAGCCACACAGTTTCGGAGTTTTGAATTTCTGCAAACCGTTCAACCTCAACTCGTCCTATCAGTTCGCCATCCTCTTTGACTTCAAAGACATCAACATCACCTTTAAAGAAGTTTTTTCGATTATTATGATTACCAGGCATAAATTCATTTTCACCATAGTATACTTCGTCACCATTTAGATTGGTTACTCTGACACTCACTATTGGTTCCACAAGATAACTTCTAAGATGTTTTCCACTAGAACCCTCAAGAATTATTTCTTCTGCATAATCAGAGATGATTTCTATAGTGTTTTCATAGTCATCACTCAAGAACCCCTTAAAGTAACTATTAATAAAGATTGATGAGATTGTACTTGTAATAAATATTGAGACTATGATAATGGTTGAAACAATAAGGGTTAACTTTTTTCTAATTGTCATTCTTATTACCTCCAAATACATATCCAGCTCCATACTTAGTTTTTAAATATTCTGGTTTTTTACTATCCACTTCTATTTTATGTCGTATCTTTTTTATTAAAGCATCGATATTCCTTGAATATCCTTCATAGTCATAGCCAAAAACCTTCTCAATCAAGGCTTCTCTTGAAAATAACTGGTCTTTGTTAAACATAAAAATTGTCATTATCTCAAACTCTTTTGTTGTTAATTCAATTTCATTGCCTTCCTTAAAGAATTGCATTTTTTCAGTATCGATTGTAAAGGGTCCAACCTTTAACAACTCATCCTCATCTCCATATATACGCTTCAGCCAAACTTTCACTCTTAGAACAAGTTCTTTTGGACTAAAGGGTTTTGTCATATAATCATCAACACCCGTTTCAAATCCTTTTAACTTATCAACTTCTTCTGATTTTGCTGTTAGCATAATTACAGGTATATTTGAAATCATTCGTATGTTCTTTAAGACTTCAATTCCATCTATACCAGGCATCATCACATCTGATACAACTAAATCAAAATCTATACTATTAAAAAGCGAAAGCGCTTTCATTCCATCTTCCGCTTGATAGACTTTGTATCCAGCATTCTCTAAATACTTTGATACAACTTCTCTAATATCAAACTCATCTTCAATCACTAAAATTTTATAACTCATAATATCGCCTCAAAATAATTATAACAAAATATACAGAAAAAGGGTCTAACAACCCTTATTTTGACTTATGACCTTTTTTTGATGCATCATTAAATCCTTTTTTCATACCTTTTTTTAACTCTTCCATATCAATTGTTCCTTCATCAACTAACTCTTCAATCAATGATTTTAACTCGTTCATATCGATTTCACCAGTTTCATTATATTCATCCAAAAGTACTTTCACTTCAGGAATTGACAAGATCTCTTCATTCATAAATCGACCCATTGACATTTCGTACTCGTATGATTCTAAAAAGTCATCTTCCATTACTCTTTCAATAATATCTTCTCTAAACATCCTCCCTGGTCTATAAGTGTTGTAGGCTGCAACTTGAGCAGCACCCAGACTTATTGTACCAATGATAAAGATTAATATAAGTTGCTTAATGCTTAGCTTTTTCATCTTGATACTCCTTACTTAAAAAGTTAACCTTTGATTGGTACTCCTCTTCATCAATTTCTCCATTAACAAATCTCATTTTAAGTGAGTACAGCGCTGGATCATGTTTGATTCGATTCTTTCTGAAAATCCTCACTAAAATATAAACAAATAGCATAAATAATAATACTCTACCTACACCAATTAACATAAATGCTGCTAAACCAAATCCACTTAAACCATGTATCATAATTTTTTCCTCCAAAATTTATTTATTTTCTATTAAAACTAATTTCATTTTTTGATATGTTGCTTCATCAATATCACCATTAATATATCTTTCTTTAAGAACGTATAATGGCGCATCGTTTAGATATCTCCTAAATGATATTCTCTTCATTATCATTAACATAACAATGATTGTTAATATCCAACCTAACATACATCTCACATCCTTTCTTGACTTGGTTACATTATATTGAATAAATGTGATCTAATTATGACCAAATAAAAAAAACGAGAATTTCTCGTTTTTTACTTATTGTCAGTATAGGCTTCAAACTCCTGGTTAAGTAGTTTAAATCTTTCTTTTGAAATTTTGTGTTTTTTTCGTGATTTAGTGTCTTGACTAAACTTCCCTTTTTGATTCTTGCGGTATACTGAGAATGTTGCTTCTGCATCTGAACAATCAGGACAGTGATCAAACTCAACTTCTACATATGCATTCATTAAGGCTTCATTTGATAAATCATACTTGTTAAAGAACTCCCTAGCATCACCATTTATTCCATTTGTAATTTGATCTAGCAAATGATTTGCTCCTTCTTCAAAATTATCAACAACCTTAAACATCTTCTTCGTACTCATATACTTCTGACATTCTTCACAGAAACTTGTTTCTTTGACCCCAATATAACCAGCAAAGAATCCTATCAAGAAACCTAGAGCATCAATTCCAAAGAATAAGTAGTTTACAAAGTGATTACCAGAAATTGATAACACTGGCTTTACAACCCGTCTTGTAAATGAAATAGTTGTCGATTCAATCTTGAACTGCATAAAATTGAAGAATGTTAATGGCTCATTAAACCCCTTAAGTGTAAATTCACTGATATGGCTTCCACTAAACTGATAGTTGAATGTCATATCGGATGAAACGTAGGTCATCTTATAATACATGTAATGTAATAATGCGAATGAACCAACTGCTAACAATAATACAAAATACCTATCAAACTTAGTTAGTTGTCTGTTATACCCTTTTACTGCTAACGGATACCCCCAGCCAGCAAGTGCACCTGTAATGATTGCTCCCACTGGAATGATAAAGAATAAACTAAAAGATGTTCCTTCAAAACCAATATACTTAAGTCCAAAAGCAATACCAAAGGCTATCACAAGTGACAAAAGCGTGTTAAAAATGTACTTCATAAAACCCTCCCTAGAAATTTAATTGTCCTTTCAATCCTATCATGCAAGTTAATTGGTTGCAATGTAGTTTTTTGCACAAAAAAAAGTAGTTCTTTCGAACTACTTCATAACTTAGTAAACTTGTGCTTCTTCTTCGTTATTTAAAACGCGTAAAGCTCCCTCAACTAAAGCTTCTAACTCATCTTCTCCACCATAAACTTTTACAGGTGCAATGAATGAAACTCGTTCTTCAATCCAAGATGTGAATAACTTGTTGTATGCAATTCCTCCTGTTAAAAGGATTGCATCAACCTTACCATTTGGAATTGTTGCTAAACCACCAATTTCTTTTGACACTTGGTATGCAAATGCTTCAAAGATAAACTCAGCCTTTTCGTCACCTGCATCAATCATTTTTTGAACTTCAAGTCCATTATTAGTTCCAAGGTGAGCAACCAAACCACCTTGACCATAGTTTTTCTTTTTAACTTCGTCAAGAGTCCACTTACCAGCAAAGATATCTTTATATAATTTACCTAAAGGAACTGTCCCACTACGCTCTGGACTCATAGGTCCATCACCATCTAACGCGTTATTTACATCAACAACTTTACCTTGTTCATGCATTCCGACAGATACACCTCCACCTAAGTGAGCAACAATAAGATTTAACTTATCATAAGGTACCCCAACTTCTTTAGCATATCGTTTTGCAACTGCTTTTTGATTTAGTGCATGGAACAATGAATCTCTTGGATAGTCAGGCATTCCTGTAATTTTTGCAATGTCTGCCATTTCATCAACAGCAACTGGGTCAACAATAAATGATGGAATGTTTAATGGATCTGCAATTGATTTTGCGATTACACACCCTAAATTTGATGCATGTTCACCACGTGGTGCTCTTTTTACCCAATCAATCATATTATCGTTAACAGAGTAAGTTCCACCTGGAATAGGTTTGAACATTCCTCCACGTCCTACAACAGCACTTAACTCACTTAACTCAATTCCTGATTCTTTGAATGCTTCCATGATTACATTATAGCGGAACTCATATTGATCAAAAATTGTTTCAAATTGATTAATCTCTTCTGTAGAATGTCTTAACGTTTTCTCATAAATACAATTTGTATCATCAAATACTGCGATTTTAGTCGAAGTAGATCCTGGATTTAATGCAAATACTTTTTTACCCATAAAAGCCTCCTAGTTTTTATGCTCAGCAATCATTGTTGCTAAAGCGATTGAATTTAATTTCGCAACATCACTATCTGCACGTGATGTTAATACGATTGGAGCAGCAGCTCCACAAATAATACCAGCTGATTGTGTAGAACCCATAAATACTAATGATTTATAGAATACATTACCAACTTCAATAAACGGAACAATAAATACATCAGCGTTTCCTGCTACTGGGTGATCAATTCCCTTATGTGCAGCAGCTTCTGCGCTAACAGCATTATCTAGTGCAAATGGCCCACCAATAGTACATCCAGTGATTTCACCACGTTTATTCATTTCTTCTAACTCGTGAGCATCTACTGTTGCAGGCATTTTAGGATTAACTTTTTCAACAGCTGCTAAAACAGCAACTTTTGGATCTTCATTACCTAGAGCATGACATACTTCTACAGTATTTTCTAAGATTTCTTTCTTTTGTGCTAAGTTAGGTGTTAAGTTCATAGCACCATCACTTAAATACATTAAACGGTCAAAACCAGGAACTTCCATTACCATAGTATGACTTAATACTTTACCAGTTCTTAATCCAATCTCTTTATCAAGAACAGCTTTAAGGATAATTGATGTATCAACTAAACCTTTCATTAAAACATCTGCTTCTTGACTAGAAACCATTCTTACAGCTTCACGACAAGCTTCAACCTTGTCATCAATATCAACGATTGTGTAGTTAGATAAGTCTTGTTTTTCTTCAACTAATAAAGCTTCAATTTCTTTTCCATTACCGATTAAGATAGGATCAACAATTCCTTCTTTTACAGCATTAGAAACTGCTAAGATTACTTCATGGTCAGCAGCACAAGCTACAGCCAATTTCTTAGTGTTTAATTTTTTAGCTTCATCCATTAATTGACTAAGATTTCTAATATTCATTTCTTTCTCCTTTAGATTTGATTTTTATAGATTAAAACTGTCGCTTGGGCAACAATTCCTTCTTCCGCACCAATAAAACCAAGTTTCTCTCCACGCGTTGCTTTTACGTTCACTTGATTTTTACTAATTTGCAAAATGTTTGCTATGTTTTCTTTCATTTGCTCTTTATGTGGAGCCAGCTTTGGCTTTTCACACAGAACTAACGAATCAATATTTGATATCGTGTAGTCATTCTTAACAAGAAGTGCTCCCACCTTTGAAAGAATAACTTTTGAATCAATTCCTTTTAAATCAGGGTCAGTATCTGGAAAATGCATTCCTAAGTCCCCCAGTCCCATTGCTCCTATTAACGCTTCACTAACAGCATGTAATAAACAGTCTGCATCTGAATGACCAACTAGCCCTTTTGTGTGTTCAATCTTTACACCACCTAAGTAAAGGTCTAACCCTTCTTCTAGTCTGTGAATATCGATTGATGAACCAATTCTCATGTTCAAAAGAATACCTCCTTTTAATTGTATAAATAATGAAATTCATTATCAACATTAATTGATTTCTTCTATATTATATTGCGATTTAAGATATTTTATATATACAAAGTCATTATAACAAATCTATGATAAAAAGATAACCGTTTCAGTTATCTTAATCTGTTCTCTTTTTGATTAATGCAATGATAAATCTATGTTCTTGATTTGTGTCATCAAACATTAAGTACTGTTCTGAAAACATGAACTCTTGACCTTTGATAATACGCGTTGCCTTAAATACATCACCTTCATGCTCTAGTGCGATAAAGTCTTTGTTTACTCGATTGGGATTTACTTCTTTTACGGATGAACATTCAACCATCTTAAGAAAGCAATCATTCGCATTCAAAATTGACCCGAACTCATCAACATGAAGAACTCCTTGAAGAGATTTATTACCGAACTCAAAATACTTTGCAATAACTCCATCATTACTCATTAAAGAAATCGATGAGTTACTCAACTTAATCTCTTCATATGATGCTACAGTAGACTTTCCATGACTCTTCGAATAATACAAGGCTTCATCTGCTTGATATTTCACCCTATCAACCTCGTCTCCCTCATGGAATATTGCAAAACCAATTGAAACATTCGTAGGATAGCTTGGATCAGTTCTAAGGGTAGTCATCACCACCATAACGGCAAACTGAAAAGTATCACTTTCAAAGGTTTTAAGAGTATTCGAAAGATTCTTAATATACTCATCACCTATTATACATTCTTTCAATTATTGTGGTTGTATGATAAGTACTCCATATACAAAGCGTTAGGATAAAGTAAACTAGGATAAAATATGAAAATGAGTTGCTACTCATTGGTTTGAAAAAAACTCAACTATAATCAAGGCAAAACCAAATGCAACGGAGTACTTTAGTGCCAGGCTTGTCCTAAAAAGATAAAAAAACAGAATTACTAACAGAAAAGTGCGCTATTGTAGTGGTGTTTGTGCTGTATACTGATAAAATGAAAAAAGTGTTACAACTGTAAAAAACACCGTTACAACAAACACAATTACACTAATCTTTTTGGTATATCTGGCATACAAGAAACCAAGTAGCAATATCGTTAAAAAATTAGATTCATAAACATTTGATTAAATGATTTGTTCAAGAAAAAGTTTATTGCCGATACGAACAAACTAAATGAACCTATCGACAATCCAAACAAACAAAAAAGCGCCCTCTTAACTGATAGCGTATCATCATGACTTATGTTAATCCAAGTATTTGAGCAACAAAGTTCATATGTTAGCCCCCTTTCATACTATTATACCAACTCCAATTCTGTATAACTAAGATTCAACAATTTTTCTCGAGATTATATGCTAAATGTCCAAACAATGTAAAAAGACCTATAATAGGTCCTCTTTGGTTGTTACTTTTATGTTTGCGTAATCACCTTCGACAATCCTCACCTCTACGTTGTATCGCTCCGCTACAGAGGCATCGTCGGTAAACATCTCATTTGAAGTAATTGCCTTTGTATAACACTCTTTGATGATATCTGTTTTAAAAGCTTGTGGAGTTTGTGCAAGGTACATCGTTTCTCTTTTAGGAGTTTCAATAACAACACCATCACGAACCACTTTGATTGTATCTTTAGCTTTGACTGCCAACAAACAAGCTTCATGCTTTTCTAAAACTGTTAAAAGATCACACAGTGACTCTTCCGACAAAAATGGTCTTGCACCATCATGAATTAACACAAACTCACTTTCAACAACATTTAAGCCGTTGCTAACTGAGTTCAATCTTTCTTTACCACCCTCAATTAGCTCTACAGTAGCTTTAAATGAATACTTGCTCAATAAATCCTGTAACATTTGTTTATCGCTAGGTTGATAAACTACAATAATTTTTTCACAATTTGTTTTATCAAAAATACTCATTGTCTTAATAATCATTGGCAGCCCATCAACATCAGCAAACACTTTATTAAATCCTAGACCCATTCTCTTCCCACTACCCGCAGCAGGAATAATAACGCTATACTTCATAAGCCACCTCTTTCCTATTTCTAAAATATCACAATATAATACCAAGTGAAACAAAAAATGTCCATAGTTTTCCACAACAAAAATAAATACATCTTGATTATAAAAGGTTTTCCACAGAATGGGAATATTTGTGATAAAAATCACTAAAAAAGTTTTCCACAAGATTGAAAAAAGTGGATGATTTTAATGTATCTCCCCTAAAAGTTTGATACTATTATATCAATCGAGAATATTAAATAGGGGGTATACTATGTATACGGAAGATTATATTAATAAGCTGAATTTGGATATCAAAGAACATTTCCCACTAATCTTTAAAATGACAGATGACATGAAAATTACCCATAGTGGTGTTTCTAGACTAGTTATGTTAGATAGATATTCACAAAAGGATTACAATTTAGTAAGCCTAAGTGTGAATGACTTAGTTATTACTGTTGTAAAAGAAGATCCTAACTTTCCAACAAGGGGAATTGGGATTGTAAAAGATATCAATCATGACACAAATGAAGTTGTTATTGAACTTGAAGAGGAATTTCGTGGTGTTTTGACTGACGAGAAAGAATTCCAGTCTGGTTTGGTAAAACGTTCATTCAATGCAATCGAAAAGCCATTGGAGTTATTCTATGAGCAAATTTCCAAACGTGTGGCATTTGCATTAAGTCGTAGTGAAAAGTCAGAAAGTCTTAGATCAAAGTGGTTCCAAGAGTTTTCCGATGCATTAAGCGACTTAAGTGTTGTTCCTGCCGGTCGTGTTCTTTACGGAGCTGGTTCTGGAACAGAAGTAACATACTTTAACTGTTTTGTACTTCCTTTCATAAGAGATTCACGTGGTGGAATTAGTGATCACCGTAAAGAAGTAATGGAAATTATGAGTCGTGGTGGTGGTGTTGGTACAAATGGATCAACATTAAGACCTAAGAATGCTCGCGCTAAAAGTGTTGGTGGAAAGTCAAGTGGTGCTGTAAGTTGGTTAAATGATTTATCTAAATTAACACATTTAGTTGAACAAGGTGGATCTAGGCGTGGTGCTCAAATGATCATGATGAGTGATTGGCATCCAGACATCATTGAGTTTATTATCTCAAAAATGCAAAAACCAGAGATTTTAAGATACTTAATTGAAAACTCTAAAAATGAAACGATTGTAAATACCGCAAAATCTAAGTTAAAATTTAACCCTTTAACTGATATCGAGCGTCAATTATATGAGAGTGTTGTCGAAATTGGAAACAAAGATCGTTTATCTTTAAACCAAGCTGTTCTTGATGATGCACAAAAGAAATTAAATGATGGTGGAACATACTCTGTTCATAAACCAGATTTCTTAACAGGAGCAAACATTAGTGTAAACATTACTTCTGAATTTATGGCTGCCGTTAAGAGCAAAGGTGAATATACATTAAGATTCCCTGACTTAGATGCTTTAACTGATGAAGAAAAAGTTTTCTATGATGATAAATGGCACGAAATCGGTGATGTAAGAGAATGGCGTAAATTAGGTTACCCAGTAAAAGAGTATGAAACAATTAATGCTACAGATCTATGGGATTTAATCAACTTATGTGCAACGTACTCTGCAGAGCCAGGAATTTTCTTTATTGATAATGCTAATGATATGACTAATGCAAAAGCCTATGGTCAGCAAGTTGTTGCTACAAACCCTTGTGGTGAACAACCTTTAGCACCTTATTCTGTATGTAACTTAGCTGCAATCAACTTAAGTAACTTTATCAACAAAGATAGTGGTACTGTTGATTTTGCTAGATTAAAAACAATTGTAAACGTTGCCGTAAGAATGCAAGATAATGTTATTGATTCTACTCCATACTTCTTAGAAGAAAACAGAGTTCAAGCAACAAACGAACGACGTATCGGACTTGGAATCATGGGATTACACGACCTCCTCATCTGGTGTAAAACTAGATACGGTTCAAAAGAAGGTAACCGCCTTGTTGATAGAGTGATGGAAACAATGGCAATCAGTGCCTACGAAGCATCAATTGAACTATCAAAAGAAAAAGGATCATTCCCATTCTTAACTGATCGTGATGCCTTCACTGAAACTGGGTACATGAGAAAGATGCCACAACATATTCGTGATGATGTTAAAAAGTATGGAATTAGAAACTCACACTTATTAACAATCGCACCGACTGGTTCAACAGGAACAATGGTAGGTGTATCAACTGGTCTTGAGCCTTACTTCTCGTTCAAGTATTACCGAAGTGGTCGTCTTGGTAAGTTTATTGAAGTAAATGCTGATATCGTGGAAGAATGGTTAAAATATAATCCAGACTTCTCATCAGATAATTTACCAGAATACTTCGTAAGTGCAATGGAATTGAAACCAGAAGAACATGTGGACGTACAATGTATTATCCAAAGATGGGTTGATTCATCAATTTCTAAAACAGTTAACGCGCCTAAAGGATACAGCGTTAAACAAGTTGAGAAAATTTATGAACGCCTTTATGATGGTGGAGCTAAAGGTGGAACTGTTTATGTTGACGGTTCTAGAGATAGCCAAGTTCTAAGCTTAACAAATGATGAATTAAAAGATGAAAGAGTTGAACAATTAGATTTAGGAATCCAAGTAAAAGAAGTATCGAAAGAGGAAAAAGATATTAATCCTCCTAGAACTAAACACGGTAAGAACATTGGTACTGATGTTGGTGACATTTGCCCAATCTGTAACGAAGGTAAAGTAATCGACAGTGGTGGTTGCCATACCTGCTCAAACTGTGGTGCACAATTACTTTGTGGATTATAACAAAAACAAAAGACTGCAATTTGCAGTCTTTTTTATTCGTTTCCCTCAATATATTGATTAAATGCCTCTTCACCTTTTTTATTCCACCATTCCTCGTATTTGGCATCAAAGTCATCTTTTTCATTTGGGAATGATTCATCTTTAACATGAATCGTTTTATTGTTGTTAGAGTTGTTAGAAGTCACAACCCCTTTAAAGATACTAATTAACACAATAAGACCAATTGCCTGTAGCTGCGTTATCGCTGGTAAGCTAAAGATTTCTGGCATTAACCAATTCCACAAACTCATTGTTATCCAACTAAGTAAGTATAATGCACCTGAAACAATTAATGCAAATCCCACAATTCCAAATACTATTTTCACAAATAAATTTTGTTCTTTAATCCAGTTCCAAATATTTCTCATCATCTTTCCTCCACATATTCCATTAAGTATTCTCTAAGTTTTTTCATTGCTCTTGATTTTCTTGATAAAAGACTTCCAATTTTTTCACCTGTTTCGTGCGATAACTGATTAAATGATTTCTCATAAATCTCAGTTGCTATAAAGACGTATTTTGATTTCGGATCTAAGCTATCGATGGCCTTCTTCAACATCACTTTTAATTCTTCATTTAACATTTGCTTTTCTGGGGTATTAAAATCAAGTTCCATATATTCTTGATGTTCAACCGTATCTCTACGTCCCTTGATATGGTCAAGAGCCCCATTCTTCAATGATGAATATAAGTATGAATTAACATTTTCTATTCCATAACTCGATCCTGTTGAAAGGAGTTTTATAAACGTTTTAGATATAATATCTTCAACATCGTAACTATTTAGCGAGTTAAATCTCCCATGGAGATATTTCTTGAAGTTGTCATAGTCATCAGCAAATATTCTTTCTATAATATCTTTCATTTTTTCCCTCCTACACATATAAGACGATTCAATTCCCATTTTATTGCAATAAAACCTAAAAAAAATTAAAATAATTTAAAAAACTAGAGAATATCTCTAGTTTATAAAGCGATATGAAGCTTTTCTAAACTCTACAAGTTCATCTGCATACTTCGGCTTAGAAAAGTAAAAACCTTGAACCTCATCACAACCAATTTCCTTCAAGAACTCAAACTGTACGCCATCCTCAACACCCTCAGCCACAATTTTATATCCATGTTCTTTTCCAATCATCACTAGAGATTGAGTAATGATTTGACTTACTTTGCTGTGTCCAAGATCACTAATGATCTTTCGTTGAATCTTAATCGTATCGATTGGAAATAATGTTAAGTTTTCTATAGATGAAAATGCAAAACCATCAACATCAAGGACAATACTAAATCCTTTTTCTTTAAACTGGTTTAAAATCCCAAGCGTCAGGTACTCATCTTCAGAAATGACTTTCTCATTCACTTCCAGACTAAACATGTTCGGTGCTAAGTTGTACTTTCCTATAATCTCTAAATATCTCTCAACTATACCTGGGTCATTCAACTCCGTTGATGACATGTTAACAGATATCCTTGAATCCATTTCATCTTTTTTATTCCAAGACAAAACCTCTTGACAAGCAAGTTCAAGCACCCACTCATCAATTTGAGACATCATCTTGATATCTTCAGCAATGTGTATAAACTCATCCGGATACATTATTCTTCCGCCTTTTCTAATTCTAACAAGTGCTTCAAAATATGATATTTCACCAGTATGACAACTCACTCGTGGTTGAAATTGAACGAAAAAGTTCTCATTAGTAAATGAACTTACAATAGTGTCCTTAACTTCTTCAACTGAGTTTTCTTCTATACTCATATACGGATCATAAAAAGCAAACTGATTCAATCCATATTTTTTAGCAAGACTTAGTGCAACGTCCGCAGCATGCAATAATTTAGTAGCATTATCACCATCATCAGGATATACAGAAATTCCAATATTCAAATCTAAAGAAATAGATTTTTCTTCCACTGTAATATCGGAATGAATCTTAGAAATTAGCTCCTTAGCAAAACTCATCACTTCCTTGTTACTCTTAAAACTTGGCAACACAATCATAAATTCATCACCATTAAGACGGTAAACGTCCTCAATCTTATCCATCGATTTTAACATCACATCGGCAACTTGCTTTAATATTTCATCACCTTTTGCATGCCCGACTGCTTCATTTATTTTTTTAAACTTTTCGATATTAATATACATCAAGGCTGTATTCTTAGTTTTAGACTCAATAAGCTCATTTAGTCTTCTGTTAAAGTACATCCTATTAGACAATTTCGTTAACGGGTCAACTAATTGGGCTCTTTTAACAACCGTCTCAGAATAAACCAAGTTCCCAAACAACGACTGCAAAACCCCATAATACTTCAGACAGTTTACTTTTAAACTAATTGTCATATAACCGAGGTTGTCGTTACCATAGTACAACGGGGCGATAATCAAAGAGTATGCTCCTTCAATAGTTTCAAAGTTTGGTGTTAAATAACGATATTGATACTTCCACCTTCTATGTTTAGTTCCGCGCGAGTTAATAATTGATAACATATTTCTCGCTTCACCTGTATTAGATGAGTAAACATTTAAGAACATATCCGTTAATCCAAACTCATTACACAAGTAATACGAGTAATCAATGATTGACATATCACTGATATTAGCGATTAACTCTGAATACTTTGGGTTCACGGCTGGATAGTTTCCCTCAACTTCTATCTGACACTCTAAACTATACTTGAGAGCGAACTCATCTATTAGTTGCAATGGGTAAACTGGTGTTATTTCATCAGGTATCTGTTCAACAACACGATGTTTCATTTTGGAGTAAACAAATGACTTAAATTCTCCACCATTTAGGTTGTTTGCCGACTTTGACAAAATTGCCAAATCAAACAATCCAAAGTCAAAAAACTCATTGTAGTCTGTTACCCCATCTAACATTTCTATATCATAAAAAATAAAATTGACATCATACGACTTAGTTCTTTCTATTAAATCTTTAACGAATTCTGCTTCATTCTCCAAAAAAGAGTGTCTCGCAAAAAGCACTACAGTCTTTTTTCCATTCTTTAAAGAAGATCTTCCTTTACCTTTCATATGTACCTCCAAAAAGATAATTTTATAAGTTAATTATAACATAAAACAGACTTCAAAATTGAGTTTCTACACTTGATAAAGGTTTGCAATTTCATATAGTTTCTCATATTTCTTTAATAGTTGTTGCCTGCTTAATAATTTATCATCCCACAAATAAGCGTCTTCTGACAAAAAAAACTCATGGTCAGTTCTAATCAGTTCAATCACTTTTTTGATTTTTAATAGTGTTTTTGGTGTACAACTTTTTCCTGAAACATCATCATGAATATCAAGAACATACGATCTAATCGATTCAACTCGGTATAGTTTTTTTAACTCTTCTAAGTTGGTTAAGCCTTGTCTCCATTTCCTCAATTGTTCTTTAGCAGTCTCAATTAAGTCTTCTGATGCCTCATTCTTTATGAGCCAGTTGAGTTTTTCCTCATAGATTCTGATTGCTTCCTCCTTTTCAACTCTGTATATTGAGAGAATTTCTCCCTCATTTTTTTCGAGTAAGTATGGCATAAATGATCGCGTTTCAAATCGTTCCACACTATTAAAAAGGGGGAGTTTGTTACCTTCGGAATTATATTCTGTAAGGGGATCATAGGTGTAAGCATACCCAAAATCAAACAGTTTTACCTGTTTATTACTCAATAAGATATTACTTGAGCACAAATCCCATTCCATAACGCCACTTTTCTCAAAGTACCAAGTTAGTGTAAAAAGAGATCTAAATATATCACGTGTATATTCTTTTATTTCTTCCCCCTTTATCCACTCCGAAAGTATGATTCCTTCACGATAATTTGCATAAAGAGTTTTTACAACACCCTTATCAATAACTAAGTTTCCTTTTCTAAGCTCTTCAAAGTCTTTTCTTCTTTGAACTTCATTCAAAAATGATGTTTCACCATCTATGTTCTTAACTAAAGATGGTACTCTTTTAACTTTTAAATTGTAACACTTCCCTTTATATAATACTTGATACACTTTTGCAGTCAATCCATTCTCAAAAGATGCTAAAACCTTAACGTCTTCGTTTTCATAACCAACGACTATTTTTTCTTTTACAAGACTAATGATTGGATCAAAATCCCCAATGTTTCCTAAAATAATATTTGTACCACTTTCTTCAAAAACCTTTTGCTTTTTTTGTCTCTCATTCATTTTAAGCCTCCTCGCATTCTGATTATATCAAAAGAAATAACCTGAAATGGTTATTTCTTATGTTTATCATATAAGTTAATTGCATCTTCTCCTGGTAATGGTTTACTAAACCAGAACCCTTGTATAATCTGATTTTCACAGTCTCTGAGGTAATCCACTTGAGTTTGCTCTTCAACACCTTCCGCAATAACCCTGAGCCCTAGCTCATGAGCAATTCCAACAATTGATTTAGAGAAGAAGTGATTATCACCCTCATCAATTATCCCATCGATAAAGTGTTTATCAATCTTAAGCGTTGAAATAGGTAACTTTTTCAAATAAGTCAACGATGAATATCCAGTACCAAAATCATCTAATGAAATTGTCATTCCTAATTCTCTCAACTGTAACAATCTAGCATTTATAAGCTCAAATGATTCAATCAGCACAGATTCTGTTATTTCAATCTCGATCATTTCTGCTGATACCTTATACTCTTTTAGTATGTTCGTGATATTCTCAATAAAATCTTGCCTAAGAAGTTGTAATACACTGATATTGATAGACAGTCTAAACTCATAATCAAAAACATTCTCGTTTTGCTTAACAAAGCCACAAGCCTCTCTAAATACAAAGTCTCCAATTTCAACAATTTCACCCATCTCTTCAGCAAGAGGAATGAAGACATCTGGTCTTATATCACCATTGGTTTCACTGTTCCACCTAACCAAAGCCTCAAACCCAATTACTTCACCACTAAAGATATTGAATTGTGGCTGATACACTAAGAACATTTCTTCGTTTCGTAATGCTGCCTTCAAAGCTTTTGCAAGTGTTTTCCGATTAACAAAATCGTTATTCATTGACGAATCAAAACGACTTGTCATATCTTTCCCAGAACGCTTCATCATAGTCTTAGCAATATCAGTTCTTGCCATCAACTCATCAAACTCTTCACCGTCATCGGGATAAATTGTGTATCCTATTGATTTCGTTATATGTATTTGTTTTTCGTCTATAGTGATTAAATTCTCAAAAATGGCATCGATTCTTTCAATTACCTTACAATCATTAACCTCATCATTTAGCCTCTTAATGACTAAGAACTCATCACCTGAAATTCGACCAACATAATAGCCTTCAACAAATAAGTCACTCATTCTTGCTGATAAATACTTTAAAAGCTCATCAGCAAACGCGTGGCCATAGGCCGTATTAATATAACTAAAGTTATCAATATCTACAATCATCAATAGGGTTTGACTTTCATCACCCTCACCGATAATCTTCTTCAGTTCATCTTCAACCGCATATCTATTCGGTAACTTTGTCATTTTATCATAATATGCTAAAAACTTTATTTCCTCCTGTTGCAACATCAGTTTCTCATTTTGCACTTTTAACTCATTTTCAGAATAAGCTAGAATTTCATATGTATCTTGTAACTCTCGATGTTTATTTTGAAGCTTTTCTTGTGCTTTAATTCGATTTCTAATGTTAAACACCAAAATAAATGTAAAAATACTTAAAATAGCAATGACGAACAACGAGATAAAAAGTACAGTCATATATTGTTCCATTGTTTTCATTGGTTGATTAATCATCTCATAGTCGAAGGCAAGTTTTTTGTAAGGCAGATTAAATTTTTCTACAAAACGATAATCCAACCCATAATACGCAGTATCAACAGCTTTAACCTCTATTGCCGATGTAGTTTCTCCACCTATAATTTTCATTGCTATTTTTGCCCCTGCTTCACCTTGCAACGAACCAGATAAAAGTAGCCCTCCTGCAATCCCATTTCCATAGTTGAACTCATACGGAGAAAACATCGGTATTGTTAAGAATGACGATAAATCTTCTGTGAATAGTTCATTGGGTACAGCAGTTCCATCACTATCTACACTAAAACTACCAATAATGACAACACTATCTTCTATTGGAGAATGTAATATTTCCTTGATTTGCTCATAAGTTTTATCGTTGAGAAGATCATAAGTGTAACCTTTTTCTTGCTGGTAAAACTCAACACCCTTTAAAATAGATGCCTCAACATCCTTACCACTCTCAGTACAGTCATTTATGATGTAGAGATGTTTAGTATTAGGAACAAGGTTAAGGACTAACTCAATATTTCCATAGGTATCAATCGATTCAACAACTCCAGTAATGTTATCAACACCTGTCATTCTTAACAGAGCAGATTCTTGATAGACTCCTGTAAAGACTATCGGAACATCTTTCGCAATTTGGTCACGATAGTCGATTGCAAACTGCATCCCAACATCGTCTGTTGTCAAGATTAAATCGATATCAATATCTTTATACTTCTCGATAATCACCGAAGCCATTAACTCTATATGGTTTGATTCCGGGTGTCTTTTCCAATCTAAGTATTCAACGTAGTAAACTGGATTTTCTGGATGATGATTAAAATAATCTGTAATTGATTGCATCTGTTTATCAGTCCAACCATAACCTTGATGATAAGAATTTATAATCAATATTTGTGGTTGCTTCACTTCTTCAGTGTAACCATTTATTGTCGTTTGAGGAATAGTTGATAAAGATGCAAACAAAAAGATAGATATATATAGTGTTACTTTCTTAATCAGACTTTTCATTAAACCACCCCTTGCTTTTATTTCAAACCCTTGATTATATTATAGCATCTCACATGAAATACGACTAACCTTAAGTATTGAACGTCTTTTTTCTTTATAAAAAAACCTCAATAAAATTGAGGTTATTTCTTTATTTTCATATGTGGGAATAAAATGACTTCCCTTATTGTGTGTGAATTAGTAAGTAACATTACAAATCTATCAATACCAATTCCCATCCCACCAGCTGGTGGCATACCATACTCTAATGCTTCAACATAGTCAATATCCATTTCATTTGCTTCATCATTTCCAAGTTTTGCTTCACGCAACTGTGCTTCAAATCTTTCTTTTTGATCGATTGGATCATTTAACTCAGTAAAGGCATTACCGTACTCCGCACCATCAATGAAGATCTCGAAACGTTGTGTAAAACGTGGATCATTAGGATCTTTCTTAGCTAAAGGACTAATTTCAACAGGATGTCCATAAACAAATGTTGGTTGAACAATAGTATCTTCAACAAATGTTTCAAAGAACTCATTTATAACGTGTCCAACACCATAATAATGATCTTTTAACTCTACATTATGCTTTTTAGCTAAAGCTTTTGCTTGCTCAAAAGTCATTTCTTCGTAAAAATCAACACCCGTAACTTCTTTAATGGCATCAACCATATGTACACGTTTCCATCCTGGACTTAAGTCAATTGTATTTTCTTTCCATGGAATTTGATAACTACCATTTACATCAAAGCAAACCTTACTCATCATTCCTTCAGCAATATCCATCATTGTAGTTAAATCAGCATATGCTTCATACAACTCGATCGTTGTAAATTCAGGGTTATGTGTAGCATCCATTCCTTCATTACGGAATAAACGTCCAATTTCATAAACCTTTTCCATACCACCAACAATTAATCTCTTTAATGGTAACTCTGTAGCAATTCTTAAGTAGAATGGCATATCTAATGTGTTATGATGTGTGACAAATGGACGTGCAGCTGCACCTCCTAAAATTGGTTGTAACACTGGAGTTTCAACTTCACAATAACCTAAATTATCAAGATAATTTTGAATCCCGCGAATAATCTTTGGTCTTGCAAACGCTACTTTTCTCGCTTTCTCATTCATAATTAAATCTACATAACGACGACGGAATCTTTCTTCAACATCCGTTAAGCCATGGAATTTTTCAGGTAAGGGTCTAATTGCTTTAGATAAGTGAGTATACTCTGTAACTCTTACTGACAACTCACCAACCTTTGTTTTCATAGGAGTTCCTTTAATCCCAACAATATCACCCAAATCCGCTTTAGAGAAAATCTCATAAGCCTCGTCACCTAAAATATCCTTCCTTACATAGATTTGCATTTGTCCTTCACGGTCTTGAATATGAGCAAAACCAGCTTTACCCTTACCGCGTTTAGTCATAATTCTACCTGCAAATACTACTTCATTATCTGTTAAGTCAGTCAATTCTTCTTTTGTATATTTATCGTATTTTTCTTTGATAGTAGCCGTTGAATCCGTTCTATCAAATCTTTGCCCAAACGGGTCAATACCTTGTGCTTCTAATTGTTTTAGTTTCTCAATTCTTACTTGTCTTTGATCAGAAACATTAACATTATTTTCCATAAAATCACTCTCCTATATATAAAAACAATTATACTTAATTTTCATTATAAATCAACAAGTATAATCGTTTTTAGAGTTAATATTTAATTAATAGGTAATCTAATACTCACACTAGCCCCATTGCTTTTATTACCTACTGATACTGAGCCTTGATGAACTTTGATAATCTTCTTGACAATCTGTAGTCCAATTCCGTTTCCAAGAGTATTTCCTTTAGTAATCTCTTGTTCAAAATTATTTAGTGCGTCTTGCGAAAACCCCATTCCGTTATCAGAGATTTCAATGACTAAATCAGTATCTTTTTGAACTATCACATCAATGTGATCGTGTGTGTATTTAAGTGCATTACTCAACACATTTATAATTGCTCTTAACATTTTTTCTTCATCATAATCTATAATCACAGCATCTGGTTTATAGTCGATCGTTATATCTTTAAGAATTGCGACACCTTCAAGTTTCTCAATCGCTAAGATAATTGTTTCACTGATATCTTTTTTCTTAAATTCAAACCTTTCCACTTTACTATCCAACTTATTGATTAATATGATGTCTTCTAACAATTCTTTGATTCGTAGCGACTCTTCCATGATGATTTTTGAAGGTTTTTGATTGTCTTTAAAGATATCTTGGTTAATTCCTTCTGCATAACCATAAATTGATGTCAGTGGCGTTTTGATTTCATGACTTAAATCACGGTAGAACTTGTTTTGAGACTCTTGGTAGTTAATCAAACTGGTTGCCATTTCATTCATCGAGTTTGCTAACACACCTATCTCATCTTGAGTAGATACTTCAATTCTCTCATCAAAGTTACGATTTGAGTATTGTTTTGAAATCTTTGTTAGTTTGATGATCGGTTTTGTTAATCTTTTACCAAAGACTATTGAAACAAGAACCGCAACTAGTGACAAAACCAACATCGTACTGGCAAGGATTAAGGTATTTGAGGTGTTAAAGAAACTAATATTGCTATTTGAAATAATCGATACAACGATTACGTCAACTTCAACTCCTCGATCTTTATTAAATACATAGGATTCTTTTGAGTAAGTAAAGTAATACCTAACCTCTTCTATCTCAAACTGATTTACCACTCCTTCTTCGAATGTGGTTATCTCTTCTATATTTTGGGTCGAGATATTTAGATCTTGTCCTCCCCTGTTCATTAACTGATATCCATTTCTAGTTTTTCTGTAAATTAGAGTTGAACTATCATTTAAGATCTTGAAAGGCACAAGAGATATTTGATTTTCAACTGTGTTTATCGTCCTCAGAACAATTGCATTTTCTTTAATTAATTGTTCCTTTAAATTATTCACATAATATCTGTTAAAGTTTATTGTTACTAAAGCAAAAAACGCTAACAAAGTGGTAATAACAATCAGAACATTAGTGATAATTAGTCGATTCTCTATTTTTTTCATTTACTCACCTGCTTTGTATCCATAACCCCATATGGTCTGTATTCGAAACTCTGCATTTTCTACCAAGAGTTTCTTTCTTAAGCGCTTGATCATGTTATCAACTTGCCTTGAATCACCCATGTAATCATATCCCCATATTGATTGTATTATCTGTTCTCTTGAGAATGCTTGATTTTTATTACTTACAAACAATGTTAGTAATTCAAACTCTTTTGTCGTGAAATCTACAACAACATCCTTAATCTTTACTTCACGTTTATCAATGTCTATATGCAAATCAAGACACTCTATCACATTTTCCCCTTTGCTTTGATATCTATCCAACCTTGCAAAGGTGTTTCGTATCTTTATGAGGAGTTCTCTAAAGCTAATTGGCTTTGAGATGTAATCATCACTACCCAGTTCGAGACCGAGCACACGGTCTATTTCTTCATTATTGGCACTCACCATAAAAATCGGAATCATCGATTCTTTTCTAATCTCACGGCACAACTCATAACCATCCATAATTGGCATCATAATATCTGTAATAATAAGATCACACTTGACTTTCAAATACTCTTCTAACAATTCAGAGCCATTTGCAAAAGTTTTTACACTATAACCAGCATTCTCTAAGTGCGACTTAATTAGAAATGTAATATTATGATCATCATCTGCTACATAAACTTTTTTCATTTTCATCACCTATATTCAATATATCAAATTAGCAAAAAACAAGGAAGATAAACTTCCTCATTTTTAATAGTTTGATCTTAATATGTTCAATAACTCAGCGTATTTCTCATCAACGACTAAGTGCTCACCAGTTAAATCAGTAATAGCGTTTAGTAACTCTGCTATTCTTATTTCATCAACTTCGCCACTTTCTTTCATAGCTTTAATTTCAACACCAATTGTTTGTCTTTCTTCTCTAACAGTTGTTAACTCTTCTTTCTTTGAATCTCTTAAAGCAGATGCCTCATCACGGTATGTACTCATGCTATTTTTCAACTCTTCTTTTGATGCATCAAATGCTTCTTGAGTAATTTCTCCATTATCCAATTTTACTTTTAACTCATCAAAACTTGCCTTGATACTTGCACGCCAAGCTTCTGTATTTGCTTTTTGACTTTCATGAAAACTTTCATGTTCATCTGTGATTGCATTAAATGATCCAAGCCCTTCTGGATTATAATCATTAAATAATTTAGTCACTTCCTCTTGTCTTTGTTGATACTTTGCTTCTCTCTCGGCTTGTTTTTGTGCACGTTCTTCCATTTTTGCCTGTCTATCTTCTTTTGAAGATTGACCCTCCGGTGCTAAAGCACTCACTGAACTACCTGCTACTAATAATCCTAATACTAATACTGCTGAAAATAATTTTCTCATCACTATTTCTCCTTTCATTTTGTAACTACAGTATACCGAACAACTTTGTCATAAAAATATTCTAAATGTATCAGATTTGTATCAAAAAACCTTAAACATACCGTTTAAGGTTTAATCTTATATTTCGTCAAATGAATCTAAGTACTCAATCAATTGTTCCCCCGACAGTGGTTCAGAGAATAAGAAACCTTGTGCCAGCTCAATATCATTTTCCTTCACGATCTCAAGTTGTTCTGTTGTTTCTACACCTTCAATGCAAATTGATTTCCCTAACCTATGAAACATTGATACAAAACTCTCTAAAATCAAATTCTTTTTAACATCGCTTTTATCTTTTGGCAATACACTCATATCCAACTTCACAAAGTCAATGATTGGATCAGCCAGACTTGATATATTTGATTCTCCCGAACCATAATCATCTACTGCAACAAATAAATTGTTTTCATTCATCCAATCGATAGATTCTTTTATTTCATCATCTATTTTAATTTCCTCAGTAAGCTCAAGGATTAACTTTTCCTTTGGGATGTTACTATTAGAAATGAGCTTTTCCCACTCGTCTTTACGTTCTCCAAACTTCGTAAGTGATAGCTTAGAGGCATTAAAAGTGAAGGTTAACTTTTTATTTCGTTCATTGTGTTGTATTAAACGGTCATAAAAGTCATGTGCTTTTTCTAACATTTGCATATCTAGTAAATCAACCACTTTCAATCGATTGATGATATCAATAAACTTAAATGCAGAAATCACTTCTCCTTCATTGCTCCAACGAGCTAAAATTTCAACTGCATAAACTTTTCCCGTTCTTATATCATGTATTGGTTGATAATATGGAAACAGGTCTTTATCTTTCACAGCATTTACTAAACGATAATTGATTAATAAATCACTTGTTATACTATTCATAAAGTCATCCGAAACAAAGATAGTTTCCTTGAGATTTTCTCTTGCTTTCTCGATCGCTTTTTCGCTATAAACAGAAGTTTCAGACGACGAGAGATTGTTTATGTTCTCAAAACAAGCAAATGTGATATCTAAATTGAAGAATATTCCAATATCTTCATTGTAAATACCATCTCTTAAATCTTTTTGTAACACTTTAAACTCCTCATATGTTACCTCTTTAATTGCAACTAGCGTAAAGTCATCAGCACCAATTCTATAAACTACAAATCGGCCATCAAAAGCTAATCTATGCGCTGTTTCCTTTAAATACCAATCACCAATTTCATGTCCATAAAAATCATTAACATGTTGGAACCTATTAATGTTCCCATACACAACAAAGCGATCATTTAAGTGTCCATGCTCTAAATCTCCTATGTACTTGTTTCTATTGTATCCTTTTGTTACAACATCTATAATTGACTGCTCATAAACTTTGCGCTCACTTTCAATCAATTTAGTTACATCTACTAAGACCCCTGGAATAAATATAACTTCATTATTGGCATTGCTTTGGATATTTGAAACAATAGCTCTAATGTAACGTTGCTCTCCATTTACAAGTCGACCAAAGGTGAACTCAGTAGAGTCAATTTCTTTGTTAATCATCTTATAGTATTCATCTTTTAAACTGATTCCATCCAGTTCTGAAATTGAATCACTATCAAACCACTTTGGTAAATCATATGTTTTATTATCATTTAACTGGACTCCAATAAGGTTTGCTGAGATGTCATCTGCAAAGACCTCATTTGGATTTTTGTCCAAGTCGATATAAAAGGACCCAATGTTTGCAGACTCAACTGTGTAATCAAACATCTTTTTAACTCTTTTTAACTCAACCTCTTTAGAATGAGACTCTGTTATGTCTGATAAAACCATCATAACATTGCCATCTGGTTGCAATGAGCAAGCTAAACGATAGTAATACAATTTATCAAATCCTGAACCTCTATAGATAAAATCATCAAAATACTCAAAGTTATCTTCTTTCCCTTCAATCAGTCCATTTATTTTGGATCTAATCAACTCTAACTTGTTCTCTGAAATCTTAACGTATTTTTGGACACATTTATTCCAATCTATTTCATAAGTATCTTCATCATGCTTCACATAATCTTCTGGTTGCACTTTAAACTTCTCAATAAAGTTCTTACTTTGAATAGATACTAATGGGCGATTCTTTAAAAATACTGCCACTTGTGACTTAGTTAGTTTAAATGCACTCTCCAACTGATGATTTTTAACCTTCAAAGATTCCTTAAGGTTTTGCATATCAGTTACTTCTACAATGGAAACCATCATTGAAATGTTTCCTGCTATTCTAGCTACTGTTATCACATTAAACTGGAACCACTTCTTTTGGTCGTCTTGCACCCATAGCAACTGGTCAGCAAAATGTTCGATATCTCCATTTAATAGAGAATCTAGTTTATCTGTTACTGTCTTTGCATATACTTCATCGCGTTCTTTAGTTTTCTTGATTAGGTAGTTAATTGGGTTCTTTACCTTTTTATTTATTGATAACATTCGATATAAAATGTCATTTGCATAATCATTATATTTATTATTGTTTGTATCATAGTTAATTCTTAAAACACAAACGCCTAGTTTCTCTATCGAATCATTTAAGACAAACTTGTTAGTGTTCAGTCTTGATACATCCGTAATATAAGTAATCCACACTTTTTCATTTTCGTTATTTAGGATCATAAATGCATCAAAGTAATACCCTTTTAGTTCTGAATCTTTATATATATTAAAATAGAGACTTGATTATTCTGTTTTACCCTTAACTAAGTCTTTGATTGACTTTTTATACTCAATTCTTTCACCGTCATTTACAATCTCATTTAAAACAACATTATCAAAATAAGAAGTCTCTCTTGACTCCAACTCATCTTTTGAATGGCCCAAAATTTTCATACATGATTGATGGAACTTTCGTTTAATATCACCATTCGAATCTAATTTAGTAATAAAGAATGTTCGTGCCATACCAGTAAAATCATGACTAGCAAGGCTACCCATGAGCATGTTCTCAGCATTTGTATCGCTTTGATCCGTAAATAGTTGGTTTATCTTAGTTATGTCGTTTATCTTCATATGTACCTCCACTAAACTACATCACAATTTTACCACCTATATAGGTAATAACCTAATTTCTATATAAATAAAATACCTATTTGACTATGTGTTGACAGAGCAAAATAAAAAGAGCTGATATCTCAGCTCTTGGTTGTAAATTATGCGTTTTTACCCTTGAATAAAAGGACAAATCCTACCATCAAAATCACTAATGACACTAATGGTACTATCATTGATCCTGTTAAACCATAGATTAAATAAGCGATAAATGTAAACCCACCACAAATAAGTGCATATGGAATTTGGGATGAGAAGTGATCAACATGGTTACATTGTGCACCAGTTGATGACATTATTGTCGTATCTGAAATTGGTGAACAGTGATCACCAAAGATAGATCCACTTAATGTCGCAGCCATCAAAACTAAGATTACATCTGGATCAACAGCTAATGCAACTGTTGCACTAATAGGTAATAAGATACCAAATGTACCCCAAGATGTTCCTGTACTAAATGCCATAAATGCAGCGATTAAGAAAACAATCGCCGGTAATAGCATTGCTGGAATATTCGCACTGTTAATTGCAGTCGCAAGGAAATCACCCGTACCCAATTGACCAATCATATCTCCGATAGCCCATGCAGAGATTAAAATTGCATTTGCAGGTAACATCGATTTGATACCAGCAACTAATGCTTTACCAACATGTTCTAACTTAAATGCACCTTTATTTAAGTTGAATAGCACTTGAAGGAATGAAACACCCACTGCAGCTAAACCACCATAGAATAATGATGCTGTAACATCAGTATTTTCAAGCACTTCTTGAAGACTACCTACATCTCCTGCGGTAATTTTCATACCCCATAATGTTACACCAACTAAAGTAATTATTGGTAATAATAAGTCCCACATTGAACCATTATTTTTAGTTTCAATACCTAGTTCTTTTGTTAAATCAACAGCAGTTGGACTTAATGATAAGTCATGACCTTCATCAGCCGAATCTTCGAACTTCTTCATATCTCCGACATTAATCTTGAAAATAATCATGACAGCCACCATCACAACTGATGTAAGTGCGTAATATTGATATGGAATAAATCCTACGAATGCTTGTAAACCAGTATATGTAGTAAATCCCTTTTCAGCAAAGATACCACCAAGTGTCGTAATAATATAAGCTCCCCAACTTGAAATAGGTGCCAAAATTACAACTGGCGCACTTGTTGAATCGATAATATACGCTAATTTTGCGCGACTGACTGAATAACGATCCGTCAATGGCTTAGTTAATTCACCAATTACTAGGGCATTAAAGTAATCATCAAAGAATATGATAATTCCTAAAATCCATGTTAGTAACTGAGCTGACTTTTCCGTTTTTACACGTTTAATCATAACCTCAACAAAGGCTCTAGCTCCACCATTAAGTGAAATAAAAGCATTTGTGATACCAATTAAGAATAAGAAATAAAGTATGTATCGATACCAAGTATCCCCTAATGTACCTGCAATCGATGTTGCGATAATACCTTCTGCATCAAATGGTTGGAAATTAGCTAGCATTAACGCCCCTAGAATAATTCCAGTCCAAAGTGACAAGATAACTTTCTTAGTTCTTATTACCAAAATAATCATAACGACTGCCGGTAATAGTGACCAAATTGTTTCTGTAAAAGTAAATTCCATTTTGTTCCCTCCGTATATAGTTTTTGATAAAAATAATAAATGATTATCAAATAATCATTCATTATAGTTATGATATCACAAGAGAGTTAACTGCACAAGATTTTGCCAATGCACATTTTCTCAAAAAAAAGAACAGCTAAGCTGTTCTTAAATTACTACTTTGTAAAGCATTTCTCCATACCTTGCTTAACTGCTTCCATGTTTAATGGAATAAATTTAGCTTTTCCACCAGTAAATTTATAGTTGAATGTTGCTTCAACTTGATCAACTGTGAAGTTTGGTCTTGCTTTTAAGTAAGTCCCTAACATAACCATGTTTTGAACCATTGGATTTCCAATTGAACTTGCGATATCAGTAGCGTCAATGCAAATAACTTCTACATCTTCACGTTCGATATCTTTTGTAACAACTGAACTATTCACTAACACCAATCCACCCGGAACCACTTTATCGATAAATTTATCGATTGAAGGTTGGTTCATAGCGATTAACGTCGTAATATTGCTCTTAATGATTGGAGATCCTACTTTGTTATCTGAATAGATTACTTGTACGTTTGCTGTTCCACCACGCATCTCTGCACCATATGCAGGAATCCATGTTGTGTTTTTATCAGCATTCATAGCAGTTAACGAGATGATTTGTCCTAAAGATAAAACACCTTGACCACCGAATCCACTTAAAATAATTCTTTCGTTAATCATCTTATTTATCCCCCTCATCATCGCGTAATACACCTAATGGGTAGTATGGTAACATTTGATCACGTAACCAATCCATTGATTCTACTGGAGTCATACCCCAGTTTACATTACATGTACTTAATAACTCAACCATAGCAAATCCGTGACCAGCAACTTGGTACTCGAATGCTTTCTTGATTGCTTTTTTTGCTTTTCTGATGTTAGCTGGTGTATCAGTAGATACACGAGCAACATATTTAGCACCAGGGATCTGAGCGATCATTTCTGATACTTTTAATGGCATACCTTGTTGTTCTGGATCACGACCATAAGGCGAAGTTGTTGTAACTTGACCTGGCATAGTCGTAGGAGCCATTTGCCCACCAGTCATACCATAAATTGCATTGTTAACAAAGATAACTGTAATATTTTCACTTCTTTGTGCAGCCGAAACAATTTCAGCAGCCCCAATTGAAGCTAAATCTCCATCACCTTGGTAAGTGAAGACAATTTTCTCTTTACCAACAACACGTTTGATTCCTGTACCAACTGCTGGAGCACGTCCATGTGATGCTTGGAATCCATCACAGTTGAAGAAATCATTTGCAAATACTGAACAACCTACAGGTGAAATGTTGATTGTTTTATCTAAAATATCTAATTCTACTAAAACTTCTGCTACAAGTCTATGAATAACACCATGAGGACAACCTGGACAATAAGTAAACTCTTTATCTGTTAAACCTTTAGTTTTCTCGAATACAACTTTTGACATATCCTATAACTCCTTTAACATTTCTCTTACTTTATTTTCGATTTCATCAGTAGCGAATACGTTACCACCACTACGTCCATAGAAATCAACTTCCCAGCGTCCTTTAGCTGCGATCTTAACATCATCAATCATTTGTCCTTGACTTAATTCAGCAGATAATAATACTTTAGCATTTGGAATTTCATCAAATGCTTTATGAGGGAATGGCCATAAAGTAATTGGTCTAATTAAACCTACTTTTATTCCTTCTTCTCTTAAGTTCTCAATTGCATTACGTACAACACGCGCAGCAGAACCATAAGAAACAATTACAATTTCAGCATCTTCAGTTAAGTAGTTTTCATACATAACTTCTTCTTTTTCGATTGTATTGTATTTTTGTTTATTTTTAACATTATACTCTTCTAATACATCAGCACTTAAGTGAACAGATGTTACGATATGTGGTTCACGTCCAGCTTTCTCACCGTTAGCTGCCCATCCTGAATGATCAATTTCAGGGAACTCTAAATCCTTAATTTCAACCGGTTCCATCATTTGTGCTAACATACCATCAGCTAATAACATAACTGGATTACGGTACTTATCAGCAATATAAAATGCTTTTTGCATTAAATCTGACATTTCTTGTAAATCACTTGGTGCGTATACAGGAACACGGTAATCTCCGTTTCCTCCACCACGAGTAGCTTGGAAATAATCAGCTTGTGATGGTAAAATTCCACCTAAACCTGGTCCCGATCTAGAAATAGACGTAATAACACATGGTAACTCTGCACCTGCAAGGTATGTGATTCCTTCTTGCTTTAATGCAATCCCAGGACTTGAAGATGAAGTGAATACACGGTTACCAGTACCAGCAGCACCATACACCATGTTGATAGCAGCTACTTCTGATTCAGCTTGAACAAAAGCACCACCAATTTTTGGTAATTCCCTACTCATATATTCAGGAACTTCGTTTTGCGGAGTTATTGGGTAACCAAAGAAATTTCTACAACCTGCTTTAATAGCAGAAGCACCGATTACCTCAGCACCTTTCATTAATTGTTTTGCCATAATTATCCCTCTCTCTCCACTGTAATAATTACATCAGGACAAATCATTGCGCAGTTCGCACAAGCAATACATTTATCCATGTCAATAACCGTTGCAGGATGATATCCTTTTTTGTTAACATACGTTTTATCCATTGTTAAAATATTAACAGGACAAACCGATGCACAAAGTTCGCAACCTTTACAACGATCAACTTCGAAACTTAACTTTCCTTTTGCCATAAAAGTCCTCCTTTTTATTGCCAATTCTCTCTTAGCAATAGTTCTTCAATTTCAATAATTTCTCCACTTACTTCGTCTTTCACTTCTTCGATTAAATTTGTTGGTACCATTACGTACTTGATAGGTATGTTCATTTTTTGTGATACCTCATTTAAAATTTCATTACCTCTTAAAATGTCTTCTTTCTCTGTGTGTCTAATCAGATTTGTATTGTTAATAAAGCCTGATATCTGAAACTTTGAATAGTTATTTACAAATTCAACAAATTCAATAATTTGATTTGCCTCCATCGTCTCAGATCGATTACAATTAATCACACAAAAAAAGTCATATTCATCATCTTCAATCTTGTTTTTAAACATTGATGGTAAAATTCTTAATCCTTGATCTGATCCAGCTAAATCCATAATATAATGGCATTCCTTATCAGCGGTCCCCTTATAAACATTCGCACTTAAATGTGGAGCCTCAGTAAGAGCCTTCTCTCCAAAGATATTTCCTAATACCTCAATATTGTATTCTTCTTTTAATAACTTGCTTCTTTCTCGTGAACGGAAATAAACATTAACAATGTCAAGATCAGCCAAATAAATCGTTCTATCTGTCTGTCCGGCTAGTTTTGTAGCATATTGTAATGAGAACTCCGACTTACCACTTCCAAAGTAACCAGTTATAATTCTAACTCGCTTGTCGTCAATAAACATGATTTCCACTCCAAAAAGTATTTTTTACCCTTGTATTATAACATAAATACCCCTATTTTTATACCTAAAATACTACAAAAGCCGAACACCACAACCGAATAACGAACATAATATAGTATTTTAATCGTTTTGGGGATTACGATATAGTTTTTATATATAAAGTGTATTTAAATTAAAAAGATTTTGATTTTTTTTGTTACCAGTAACATGCTTTAACCAAAATTTAATATAGAAAAACACACATTTATTGTGTGTTTTGACTATTTTTTAACATTTCTTAAACTCAAAGTTTTTAATAACTTATCATTCGTCTCTGTATTTTTAACTAAATCAACAAATTGCTCAATATGATTATGAGTTGTAATGGTCTTTCTCAAATCGTACATGATGTCTAATTCTGCACTTGTAAGTAGTAATTCTTCTTTCCTAGTTCCACTCTTAATGACATCGATGGCAGGGTAAACACGACGATTAGCTAAACGTCTATCTAAATGTAACTCCATGTTTCCAGTTCCTTTAAACTCCTCATATATAACATCATCCATTTTAGAGCCTGTTTCAATTAGAGCTGTCGCAATAATTGTTAGTGATCCACCTTCTTCAATGTTTCTTGCAGATCCAAAAAATCGTTTTGGTTTATATAGTGATTTTGGATCTAGTCCACCACTCAAAACTTTTCCACTTGATGGAATTGTTAGGTTATAGGCGCGACTCAATCTCGTAATACTATCCATTAATATAACGACATCTTTTTTATGTTCTGCCAGTCTTCTTGCACGCTCTAAAACCAACTCTGCGACCTTGATGTGATTAGATGGAAGTTGGTCAAAAGTAGAAGAAACCACATCGGCATCAACACTTCTTTCGATATCAGTTACTTCTTCTGGGCGTTCATCTATCAATAAGATGATTAACTCAACATCTTTGTGATTGGATTTAATATTATTTGCAATCTCTTTTAGCAACGTTGTTTTACCGGCTTTTGGTTGCGAAACGATTAATCCACGCTGACCAAAACCAATCGGTGCAACGAGGTCAACAATACGGCTTGAAACCGATTCTTTTCCATTCTCAAGGACAATTCTTTCATTTGGGTAAATTGGTGTCAACGCAGGGAAAAAGACCCTTTGCTTAGCTGTTTCAGGATCAACACCATTTACAGCCTCAACTCGCATTAACCCATAAAACTTTTCATTCTGTTTAGGAGGTCTAACACGACCTGTTACTTTATCACCGTTTCGTAAATCGAAACGTCTGATTTGTGAATGTGATACGTAAATATCTTCTGTTGAACTTGAATAGTTTATTGGTCTTAAAAAACCAAACTCACCATTATCATTCTTTACGATATCTAATACACCCTCCATCAAAAACTGATTATCTTTTTCAGCATTTGACTTTAAGATTGCAAAGATAAGTTCCTTTTTATTCATTCCTGAATAATTTGAAACACCCAACTCTTTCGCCATCTTATATAACTCATTTAAATCTTGTTTAGCTAAATCAACAAATGAACTCACTAAAAAACCACCTTTATATTATATTTCGTATATAACTCAAAAATTGAAATGTTTATGGAATGAATATTTCAGAGGAAATTGTGTTGGATATACGATGATTGAATCTATTCATATCATATCATAATCAAGGGTAAATAAAAAGCATGCAACCGCATGCTAATTACTTACTAACTTCTTAGAATGTAACCTTAAATCAAACCCTTCACCCAATACTTCATAAACAAATGTAACACTGATGAATGCGTCAGGATCGATCTTTGATATCTGGTGTCTTAAATCTATATATTCTTTTCTTGAAATAACTACATTTAAAATGTTTTTATCACTCTTAGAATACCCTCCGATACCACGGTAATAAGTGGTCCCCCTTTTTAAGGTTTCATGAATATAGTCTTCTATTTCAATTGCTTTTTCAGAAACTATGTTTGCTGATATTTTTGACTCAAAACCAGCAATGACTTTATCAATCACAAGTCCATTCACTAAGATACCTAACATGGCATACAACCCAAGTTCTGGTCCAAATGCAAGACCTGCTAACAAAGTTATCAATGCATCAGCCAGAAAGAGTGATTTTCCTATATCAATCCCGAAGAACTTGTTAAGGATTTTCGCAATTATATCAGTACCGCCTGTTGAGGCATTCTCGTAAAATATAATTGCCATCCCAATTCCTTGAATGATAATTCCAAAGGTAAGATTTAAGAACACATCATCAACGATACCTGTAAAACTTGGCATCAATGCTTCGAAACCACCTATAACAAAGGACAAAAAGAAACTACAATAGATCGTGTATCCTCCAAACTCATTCCCTATTACTATAAAGGCTAACACTAACAAGATAGCATTAAAAACTAACATCATGACTCCTAGATTAACCGCTGGAAAGTAATTTTGAATAACCATTGCCAACCCAGTTACTCCCCCAACAGCAAGATTTGCAGGAACAAGGAATAAAAACAATCCTGACCCCATGATAAAGACTCCTAAGTTAATCATTAAAAATCGTTTTACAAACTTTTTCATTTATACTCCCAATAGTGGCACAATATCATTTAGTGTTTGTGCTACTTTCACTCCATTTTGTTCTAGTGTTAATACTTTTGATTCAGCATCACCACTTGAACCGGACACGATCGCTCCTGCATGGCCCATTCTTTTACCTTTCGGTGCTGTTTTACCAGCAATAAACGCAACAACTGGTTTCGTCATATTCTCTTTTATCCAAACAGCTGCTTGTTCTTCTGCATCACCACCAATTTCACCGATCATGACAACATGTGTTGTCTCTATATCAGCTTCAAATGCTTTCAGGCAGTCGATAAAACTTGTCCCATTTATTGGGTCTCCACCAATACCAATCGCACTGGATTGACCCAACCCTGCCTTTGTAATAACATCTACTGCTTCATAAGTTAAGGTTCCTGATCTTGAGACAATACCAATCTGACCTGCTTGATGAATATGACCTGGCATTATTCCAATTTTACATTGATTTGGTGTGATGATTCCCGGACAGTTCGGACCGATTAATCGTGTCGATTTCCCTTTCATAAATTCATTCACCAAAATCATATCGTGGACTGGAATGTGTTCTGTGATACACACAACTAAATCTAAACCAGCATCTACGGCTTCAATGATTGCATCAGCAGCATATGGTGCTGGTACATATATGACGGAAGCGTTTGCGTTCGTCGCCGTTACTGCTTCTTTAACTGTCTCGTATACGTTTACACCTTCTACAACTTCCCCACCACGTCCTGGTGTAACTCCTGCTACGATGTTTGTTCCATACTCTATCATCTTTGCTGTATGAAATCGTGCAGCCTTACCCGATATTCCTTGGACAATCAGCTTTGTTTCATTATTTACCCAAACACTCATTAGTTTTGCCCTCCAATCAACTTTACAATTTTGTTAGCACCATCACTCATATCGCGTGCAAACGATACATTCAAATTCGAGTTGTTGAGTAAATCCATTCCCTTCTCAACATTACTTCCCTCTAGCCTAACCACAACTGGAAAATCACTCTCCATCACTTCTAATCCTTTTATTATTCCTTTTGCTACAGTATCGCACTGCATAATTCCCCCAAATATATTCACAAACAACCCTTTTACATTTGGATCTGAAAGGGTGATTTTGCATGCTTCATATACCTGTTCTACCGAAGCTGAACCTCCTACATCAAGAAAGTTTGCTGGTGTCCCTCCTGCCAATTGAATCGCATCCATTGTCGCCATTGCAAGACCAGCACCATTAACCAAACACCCTATTTCTCCATCTAAGGCAATGTAAGAAAGCCCTTTTTCATTAGCTTCTAACTCTTTTTCTGATTCTTCACTTCTATCCTGAAGTTCGCTAATCTCTGGATGCCTGAAGAGTGAGTTTCCAGTAAAGGCTACTTTTGCATCTAAAGCAACGAGATTACACCCCCCATCTAAGATCAATGGATTTATTTCAACCATCTCACACTCTTTACACAAAAACATCTCATACATGCCATGCAATAATTTTTTTAGTTCTCCGAACATATCATTATCCAAAGCCAAACTTTGCTGTACTTCCTTTATTTGATAATCTCTTATTCCAACAAGTGGATTGATTGAAGTGGTTTTTACAGCATCTGAATCTTTTTCAGCTGTTTCTTCTATATCCATACCACCATATCTAGAGGAGACAATTGCGATTCTACCACTACTTCGATCAATAACAAAACTTAAATACATCTCCTTAATAATCGTTGAAGCTTCTTCCAGGTAAACACGATTGACTACTTTACCTTTCGGACCTGTTTGATGTGTCACCAATGTCATCCCCAGCATCCTTGTCCCTTCATCAATCAAGTCGGTTAAGCTGTCAACCAACTTAACTCCACCTGCTTTTCCACGACCACCAGCATGTATTTGTGCTTTAACTACTGCTTTATCCGTCTCAATTCTATTACCGAATTTCTCAAAGTCATCAGAATTGAAAACGATATACCCATTGGGTACTTTAATGCCATATTCCTTTAGTAATGCTTTTGCTTGATATTCATGTATATTCATCATATCCTCCTAAAAAAGTAAATTTGCAAATATAATCATTCCTAACAATGCAATTGGATAGGTCGCACCATATCCCGCCACCACTCTATCATCCTCAAAGGCCTTTGTCGCTGCAGCTAACCCAGGAGTAGAAGTCATTCCTCCACAAATTCCACCCACAAGAATCACGTGTTCGATTCTCAATAGATATTTTCCTACAAGGTATCCACTACTTATTGAAAGTACTGCAGTAGTTAATCCAATAATCAGTAGTTGTAATCCTGATTCCTGAATTGCATTGACCGCTTGAAAGCCATACTTTAAGCCAACAATGGCTAAGAAGGAAGATAATGAGATATCTCTAATTGGACTTAAACTTGCTTCTGAAAAAGTGAATTTTTCTGACATCGCTCCCATAACGAGTGCAGACAATAACACTCCACCTGTCATCCCTAATGATAAAGCAGTCCCCAACTTAATTGATCCAATAGCAATACCCACAACAATAACAATCAAGAAACGAACAACATCAAAAGGTTGATTTGCCTGTGGATTGCTTGCTTCATTAGTTGTTTCACCAACTGCTTTATTACGTGCAGAGATTTGCGAAAACAAAATGACTAACACAACACCTGGAATGTAAGCAATCGCGTAACCTAGACCGATAAATGAGCCAGCCTCTAAAGGCGCTGCTTCTAAGGCAGTAGCTAATCCCGGTGAAGAAGTCAATGAACCAATATAGGTTCCAATAATCTCAAGCTTCAGTTCCGGAAGTACCTTCAAGAATGCAAAACTAGAAAGTGCACCTGTCATTGTGATCACTAACGCAAGGATGATGAATTTTAACCCATACGTGCTGATAACCTCAACAATGTTTTTGGACGCTTTTAACCCTACAGTGACGATAAATCCAATAAGACTAGCAAAAAAAAGTTCCTTAGGAATAATATATCCATACTCCATACTTCCTAAAATATAGCTTAGAAAGAGTCCGACAAACAACACACCCGAGTTCCCTAACTTAAAGTATCTTACTCCTATTTTTCCAAACATCTGTCCAAACACTATTGTGATGGCCACTAAAAACAGTGGATTACAAATCAATTTTTCCATATTTCCTCCTACAAAAAAGAATGGCGCTCAAAGCACCATTCCATAGATAAATAAAACCCTTTTCAAACAAAAAAGGGCATGTAAATAATCATTATTTATCACACCTGTTTATCCTCGTAAACATCCATAGCGCTTTGAAAACTGGCAGGTATCCTGACTCAGGCCTAACATACTTTCTCCCTTCCCATTTTCACAGTGGTTAAGAAGTACTATCCTTTACAGTGGCGGGACCGTGTTGGATTTTCACCAAACTTCCCTTTTAAGTTCATCCGCAGATAAACACCAATTCCATTATTAAATTGTTAATTCACAGTGAGTATAACAACAGCACTTGAAATAGTCAACACCCTTTTGATTGATTACTTCTTTTTCGTTATCTATGATATATTGCCTTAATTTAGATTGATTCTATATATATTATTTCAATAATAAAGAAGATGTGCAAGCACATCTTCCATAATATTAGTATTGTTTTAAGTAACGTTTGATTTCCCAATCATGTACTGCCAAACGGTAATCATCGTACTCTTTTTTCTTCGCTTCGATAAACTTATTAAAGGCATGTTCTCCTAAAGACTCACGCATAAACTCTGAACGCCTTAACTCTTTAATTGCATCCTTTAAGTTACCAGGTAAATTTAAAATCCCCATTGATTCACGTTCATCACGTGTCATTTTATATAAGTTCAAGTATACTGGCTCAATAAATGGTAGCTTGTTTACAACTCCATCTAAACCAGCACTTAAGATAACACTTAATGCTAAGTATGGATTAGCAGCAGGGTCTACAGAACGAATCTCTGTTCTTGTCCCCATTCCTCTAGAAGCAGGAATTCTAATCATCGCTGAGCGGTTAGCATCAGACCATGACACATAACATGGTGCTTCATATCCTGGAATCAAACGTTTAAATGAGTTAACACTTGGGTTAGTAATGGCAGTGTAAGCACGGGCATGTTTCATTAGTCCAGCGATCCAATGACGGGCAGTGTCACTTAACTCTAACTCTCCTTTAGGATCATAAAATACATTGTTACCTTCTTTGTCAAACAAAGAGCAGTTTGTATGCATACCTGAACCATTTATCTCTGCAATTGGTTTCGGCATAAACGTTGCATGTAACCCGTGACGTTTCGCAATTGTTTTAACAATCAACTTAAATGTTTGTAATTTATCACATAATTCCAATGCATTTGCATACTTGAAGTTAATCTCATGTTGTCCTTGAGCCACTTCATGATGAGAAGCTTCTACTTCGTATCCTACTTTCTCCAACTCTAACACAATGTCACGTCGACAATCTTCTGCTCCATCAATTGGTGCTAAATCAAAATAACCACCTAAATCGTTAAATTCAAGTGTAGGCTCTCCTTTTTCATCTAATTTAAATAAGAAAAACTCTGGTTCTACACCAACGTTGAAACTTGAAAAATCTAAGTCTCCCATTTTCTCTAAATTACGTCTTAAAATTGTTCTAGGATCTCCATCAAACGGTGTCCCATCTGTTTTATAAACATCACAGATTAATCGTGCTACTTTTCCATAAGTGGTTTTTTCCCAACTTAGAATTAGCCATGAATCTAAGTCTGGTTTTAAAAACATATCAGCTTCTTGAATACGAACAAACCCTTCAATTGATGAACCATCAAACATGATATCACCATCTAAAGCTGTTTCTAATTGTGAAACAGGTACTTCCACATTCTTAATAGTTCCCATTAAATCTGTGAACATTAAACGAATATACTTAACATTTTCTTCCTTGCAATTCTCGATGATAAACGCTCTTTTTTCCGCAAAACTCATATAAATCCTCCCTTAAAATAAAAAATAAGACGCCAAAAACACTAATGGTTTCTGACGTCTTCGTCTCAAAATATGTATATACGACACCTTTGTCTATTTCATTATAATTAAAGAATGTAATTATGTAAAGCACTTTTTTTAAATGTAATATATAACGTCGACGTTACTTTATAAATAAAAAATTCTCTACCAGGGTTGTGGTAGAGATTTGCATTATGTAGTATAAGATTAGTGGTTAATGCAAAACTTTAGTTGAACAAAGTGTTTTTTACCCCCCACATCAAAAATAATGTTACAATATAACAACAATAATTAGTAGCCCCTTTTAGGGGGCTAGAGGTGATAACATGATAAAATCCAACAACCTTAAAGATTTTGGAGATGCTGCAAAAGAACTACGAGAATCATTAGGTTTCTCAAGATACTTCGTTAATGAGAAAACAGGTATCAAACGCGACACATTGGCAAAAATCGAAAATGGAGAATCAATACCAAGATATGATACACTTGATAACTTATCAATTCTTTATAAAGTTAATATGCATTTATTGTTTGAATCTAAACGTGATATCAATGATATCAGCGAATTTTACCGTTATGCTGATAATTTAATCACTAATTTTGATACCGATAGTATCTCAAGATTAAATGATTTATATGTTGATTTTGAGAAAAAAAACAAACTTTCAAAGCAAGTTTTCAGTGATGAGGATTTAAGTCGTTTCAAACAAATCATCAATTTAATTACCATCTTTTACAGTGTAAAAAAAGATGATTACATCCATGAGATAAAGCAAACATTAATTATGCTAGGAAGTGAGGGGGCTCATTTAGATGATGTCTTGAAGAGGAAACACTTTGATCCTATAGAGTATCGTTTGGTTATTCTATTATCATCCTTTTATAAGCAAAACAAACAGGTCGATTTGGCAATTGAAACGCTTGAAGTCATTACCGAAAGACTCAACGATGTTTACTTTTATGATGAAACTATCTTACACATGCATATCAAAGCGATGTTTAACTTATCTTACTTGTATTACTTAAAGGGACGTCATCAAGACACATTGTTGATGGCGAACAAGGGAATCAATTTATTGTCAAGAAAACACTCGAACTACTTATTGGCACAATTTAGAGCTCGTAGATGTGTGGCTTACATTAAGATGGATTATCCTACAAAGACAATCAACAGCGAGTATCTTCACACGTTGTTTGCATTGAGTTTAGAAGGAAATACTCAACTTTTAGAAACGTACATCAAAATCTTTAATGAACGTTATAATTTAGAGGTTGATTCTAACATAAAAAAAGCATTACTAAAAAAATAACCAAAATCCGGTTATTTTATTTTTTATCCAATATTTTTTTTGCGATAGTTGCCTTCGTTTGACGATGTTTCATTGATAAAGTATTAATCAACTTATGGGCTTCCATTTCAGACAATCCCTTAGTTTCAACCAAGAAAAACTTAGCTTGATTAACCAGCATCATCGTTTTATTTTTTTCTTCTAGTTTCACAACTTGTTGATTTAGTTTTCCCATCTCTTTTGATGACTTAATCAACATCTCAAGAACAATATTTAACGATGAGTCATAACTAACATCTTCTATGAATTGAAACATCGAACGTCCCAAAAAATTATAGTAGTTTGCTTTTTGAATTTCTGAATCAACAACAATAACAGGGCAGTTATTAAACTCAATGATCGTGTCGATAAAATTAACACTGTTGTCGATTTTACCAACTATTACCACCGCGTCAGGATCATTGACTTTAACAAAGTTCTGTAGTTCAAAAGATGAAGTTGCACGAGCAAAAACACTGTAATCACTTTTGCTAATAGCATTACAAACATTCACGTATTCAGCATTACTTTTGCATGCAACGATAATTCTACTCATAAAATCACCCTACTTCAAAAATTTAATAACATCCTTTTTTATAGCATCTAGCGTTTGATCAAAGTCCTCTAAGTTTACATCATACCAATTAACTGTCATTTGATTATTAAACCACGTGAACTGTTTTTTGGCATAATTTCTCGATAATTGTTTAATTCGATCTAAACAATCTTCAAGTTCCATATTTCCCTCAAAATATGGGTATAACTCCTTATAACCAATCCCTTGCATTGATTGTAGGTCCTTAGAGTATCCTTTATCATAAAATGATTTAACTTCTTCAACTAAACCATTCTCAACCATTATATCAACTCTTTTGTTAATTCTATCATATAACATTTCTCTATCTAGGTTCAAACCAATAATATAAGCATCATAGATCATTTCATGTTCTTGTTTATCTACTTCGTCACTCATTGGTTTATTGTGGGTTTCATAATACTCAAGAGCACGCTGTACTCTCCTTCTATTATTAGGATGATTCTTTTCAGCACTTTTTGGATCAACAGCTTTCAAGAGATCATGTAAATCATCATTTGATAAATGTTGATATTTCTTAATGAACTCACTTCTTGCACTCTCGTTTGTTTCTTCATTATCAAAAACATAATCAAACAATGTCGCCTTAATGTAAAAGCCCGTTCCTCCGCAAATAACAGGAATTTTTTCCTCGTTATTTATTTCAGAAATCAATTTTCTCGTATTTTGTTGAAACTCATAGACAGAGTATGACTCATCAACATCAAGAATATCAATTTGATGATGAATTATTCCATCCGCTTCTTCATTTGTAACTTTCGCAGTACCGATATCCATACCACGATAGATTTGCATACTATCTCCACTGATCACTTCTGTTTCTAACATTTTAGCTAACTCAATACTTGTTCTCGTCTTTCCAACACCTGTTGGACCGATTATGCAAATCACCTTTTCCATCTAGATCACCTTCTTAATTGGTTCTGATAGTTTGTTCAAGAAATATTGAACAAAAATCCCTACTGTTAAAGCTTGGAATACAGTTCCAATTCCAATAACAGATAATGCCTCTTTATTAAAAGGCACAACAATAAGTGCTAGCAACACATGTAATGAATCAATTGGAATTTTAACTTTTGCTAATGGTACGCCTATTTCTTCGGCAATAATCTTTTGCATTCCTTCAAGTGGTGGATAAAAGACTTCTGCCAAAATAATCAACGTAACACCTAGTGCGATTAAAATAACACTTACTAAAGAGTAAATAATAACCATCATCAAGTTTACTGGAAGTAACTGCATTGATGGTGTAACAAAATCGATAAAACCACCTAAAATAACCCCAAAGAATAACTGTAAAAATTGAAAACGCTTAAATCTTGTTCTCAGAATAACTAACTGAATAAATACATAAACAAAGTTCATGATGATAATAAAATTTCCCGGCCCTATATTAACTAAATAGTTGAATGCATAAGCTGGTGCACTCGGCGGAGCAATCCCCAACCCTGCAACAGATGAAAACACAACACCTACAGCTAATAAAAATATACCAAAGACAAATAACGATAACTTAATAACATACTTCATAATACACCTCTACATAACACGTTTGAACATCTTTTCTAACTCATATGTGCTTACATGAACAATAACTGGTCGCCCATGTGGACAAGTATTAGGATTATCACATAGTAATAAATCCTCAATCAAACGCTCTATTTCTAATTTTGATAATGAATGATTCGCTTTTAATGAAAGCTTACAACTCATTTGAATAATTGCACCTTCTCGAAGGCGGCTTAAATCGACATTACGATTATTTAAAACCTGGTTAAAGATTTTCGAGATATCTTCAGATTCTTCTCCCTCTTTGAACCAAATAGGGTGAGACCTTACTCTAAACGTCTTCTCACCAAATTTTTCAACCTCTAAGTTAAAACTCTTAAGTAACTCAATATTGTTTTCAATGATTAAAGCATCGCTTAAACTAAAATCAAAAACCAATGGTACAATCAATTCCTTGACTTGATTATTAGTCAGAGCCGCTTTCTTGTAACGCTCATATCTTACACGCTCAGCTGCTGCATGTTGATCAATAAGATACATCCCCTCTTCATTTTGAGCTACGATATATGTTCCTAGAACTTGACCAATTGGATACATTTTTAACGTTTCTTTTTGAATAGGTTGCTCTTTAGATATTACAACATCATCAATCATTTCGATTTCTTGAGTAGTTTGAATTTCAGCATCAACTTCTACTTCTTGTGTCACTTCAGTTTCAGTAACTTGGCTCTCGCTTATAACTGTAGCAACCTGTTCTTCTTGATAAGTTGATTCTTGATTTAATCTTAAATCGAGCTGAGGTTGAATCACTTCAACTGGTTTTGCTTCAGATAGTAGCGGCTTAGGAATAAATAATTCCTTACCCAGCACCTTTTGAACAGCTTGTTTGATCATCAAAAATAATTCATCTTCTTTTGAGAACTTAATCTCTAACTTGTTAGGATGTACATTGACATCAATCAAGGTAGGATCTACTTCAATATTTAGAACTGTAATAGGATACTTACCGTGTGGAATATAAGTATAGTAACCTTCTAATATTGCCTTTACTATTTTTGACGATTTTACAATACGATGATTTACAACCAGCGTAATGTAGTTTCTTGAACTTCTTTGCATGATTGGTTTTGTAGTAAAACCACTCACTCGATAGTCAGAATTACTGTTGCTTAAACTAAGCATCTCTTTAGCAACATCAATAGAGTATACATTACTTATCGTTTTAAGTAAATTATTTTGACCATCGGTTCTAAGTAAGACCTTTGCGTTATTCACTAAAGTGAACTTAACATCGGGTCTACTCAAGGCAATTTTTTGAACATAATCAGAGATATTTGCCAACTCTGTATAAACATTCTTTAAATGTTTTAATCTTGCAGGTGTATTAAAGAAAAGGTTTTTAACACTAATCTTAGTTCCTTTCTTTAAATCACTATGTTCATGAGTAATCAATTTTGATCCCTTAACACGAACAAAAGCGCCTTCGACTCCGTTACTTGTTTTTAACTCAACATCACTAACTGATGCAATAGAAGGAAGTGCCTCACCTCTAAACCCCAAAGTCAAAATTTTCAGCAAATCATACTCATTACTGATTTTTGAAGTGGCGTGTCTAGTAAAAGCTTTAAGTGAATCTTCAAAATCCATTCCATCACCATTATCTTGAATAACAATCTCAAGCATTCCTGATTCAACCAGTTCAATTTTGATTTCTGTAGCATTAGCATCTAGTGAGTTCTCAAGTAATTCCTTCACTACAGACGCAGGTCTTTCAACTACCTCTCCTGCTGCTATTTTATTTGCTAACTCATCACTCATTACTTTTATTTTAGACATAATATCACCTATTTTAACTTTTGTTTTATTTCGTACAACTTTGACAATGCTTCAACAGGATTCAAAGTCATCACATCAATTTCTTTCAATAACTCAATTACTTCTGTATTATTCTCAACTTCTACTTTCACTTCTTTATAGACAACGCCACGGTTTTCATAGCCATGTAGTAAGTTATCTGCTCTTTTGATTACATCTTGTGGTAAATGTGCTAGTTTGGCAACATGAATTCCATAACTTCGATCAGTTGGTCCCGTTTTTATTTTATGTAAAAAGACAACATCTCCATCTTTCTCATCTGCACTCGCATGTACATTCTTCAGTCCATTTAAATCTTCTTCTAAAGCCGTTAGTTCATGGTAATGTGTCGAAAATAGCGTTTTACACTTTTTATGATCATGTACATATTCAATGATAGAATGTGCTAAGCTCATCCCATCAAATGTTGCCGTCCCTCTACCTAACTCATCAAACAAAATCAATGAATTCTCTGTAGCATATTGAATTGCATAATTCGCTTCAATCATCTCTACCATAAATGTTGATTGCCCTTGAGTTAGATCATCTGTTGCTCCAATTCTAGTAAAGATTTGATCAAAGACTGGCAATACTGCTTTTTTTGCAGGAACAAAACTACCGACCTGAGCAAGAATGACCGTAATTGCCAATTGACGCATATAGGTTGATTTCCCGGCCATATTAGGACCAGTGATCAACAATACGCTCTCATCTTTATCCATGATAATATCATTTTCAACATAGTCAATATCCATTATCTTCTCAACGACGGGATGACGTCCTTCGATGATTTCTAACACTTTGTCCTCATTTAACATTGGGCGTACAAAGTTGTTTTCCTCAGCGATATAGCTAAATGCTTGCATTACATCTAGTTTTGCAACTTCTTTAGCAGTGATTTGAATCTTTGATATAGATTTTTTAATCTCTTCTCTTAGCGCAGTAAACAACTCATACTCAATTGCAACTATTTTTTCATCAGCACCTAATATAAGGGCTTCTTTCTCTTTTAACTCTGGTGTAATATATCTTTCAGCATTCGTCAAAGTTTGCTTTCTATCAAACCCATACTCATCTTTAACAAGATGTAACTGCCCTTTAGTTATCTCGATATAGTAACCAAAAACTTTATTGTAACCAATCTTTAAATTTTTGATCCCTGTTCTTTCTCTTTCTGTTGTTTCTAAGTTGGCAATCCAGTTTTTACCATCAGTACTTGCTGACTTAATTTCATCAAGTTGACTATTATAACCAGACTTAATTAATCCCCCACTCTTTACAGAGATAGGTGGTTCGTCAACGATTGCATGTTCTATTAAATCGTGCAACTCACTGAAATCGGCAATTTCCACTTCAAAAGACAATGCCTCTGCCATTTTCTTGATCTCAGGTAAGATAGCAAAAGACTTTCTTAACCACATTAAATCACGTGCATTTGCACTACCAAATGCAATCCTAGTTGCAAGTCTTTCAAGATCATAAACATCATCTAAGAACTTCTTCAACTCATCTCTAACAAAAAATTCAATCTGCAATTTTTCAATTAAATCATAACGGTTTTCTAATTCACCCTTATCTACAATAGGTTTTTCAATCCAAGACTTTAACATTCTTGCACCCATCGCTGTTTTAGTTTTGTCTAAAAACCATAATAAACTTCCATAACGATCATTTGTTCTAATCGTTTCCGTTAGCTCAAGATTGCGCTTCGATTGATTATCAAATCTTAAGTGTTTTTTTACATTAACGATTCTTACTTGTTGTAAGTGGTCTAAGTTTCGCTTTTGCGTTTCTTCAAGATACTTATAAACTAAAGTAATCGCCTGGTGATACCTAATATCTTCAATATGTCTGTAAACAAAGTGATAAGCTTCTAGATTACTCAAATCTGTGTATGAAACTAGAAAGTCGTTATTTAACACAAATTTCTCTTTAAAATCCTGTTTGGCACGCAAATCAAGGACTACTTCTTTGATATCAAGTTTTAACAACTCTTGGTATAAAACACCAATGTTATCATCAATTAACATCGCATACATTTCTCCTGTTGATAAATCGGTGTAGCACACTGAATAGCTATCACTTATTTTTGCAACAGCTGCTATAAAGTTATTTGATGTTGCATCAAGAGAAGCCTCATCAACTACGGTTCCTTTTGTCACAACTCGAATGACTCCACGTTTTACAACACCCTTTGTTGCTTTAGCATCCTCAAGTTGTTCACAAATTGCGACTTTATAGCCTTTTTCAATTAAACGATCAATATATACAGTGGCACTATGGTGAGGTACTCCACACATTGGAGCGCGTTCACTTAGTCCACAACTTTTTCCAGTAAGTGCTAGTTCTAATTCTCGACTAGCTGTCAATCCGTCTTCAAAAAACATTTCATAGAAATCACCCAATCTAAAAAAGACTATTGCGTCCTCATAGTTGTCTTTAATTTCCATATATTGTTTCATCATTGGGGATAGTTTATTTCTATCTACTTCATTTCTTTTCATAATCCACCTCTATCATCAAAATTATATCATAAACCCCTCATTAAAGACATAAAAAGCCCCATATTATATAGGGCTTTGCGTTAAAATATTGTTGTTAAGATTACTACGATTAATACTGTAAATATCCCACTTAAACCTAAGGCCAGAGAACTACTCGCTCCGCATTCTTTTGAAGTTTCTAACGCTTTTGAGGTACCAATAGCGTGTGAAGCTGCACCTAAGGCTATTCCCTTAGCTAAATCTGTCTTTAAACCGAACAACTTTACTACTACTTCAAAAATTAAAGTCCCTGTAATTCCAGTTACAATGACGGCTAATACAGTGATTGAAGGAATTCCTTCGAGTGCTGTTGAAGCTTCAATTGCGAGTGGTGTTGTAATTGACTTAGGGAGCAACGTAACAATTAAAACCTGATTTAACCCAAGCACTAAAGATAAAACATAGACACTTGCAAAGGCGATGATAATTGAAACGATAATTCCGCTCAAAATCGGTACCAGATTCTCAACTAACATTTTTCTCTTTTTATACAACGGAACCGCTAACAACACAATCAACGGATTTAGAAATCTTGTGATGATTGTGGCACTTTCTTTGTATGAATCAATCTCGACACCAACAAGCTGCAACGTAACAAATATTAGCACAGCTGAAATTACTACAACATTAACAATAGGATGTTTGATTTGATTCTTTAACTTTAAACTAAGATAGTAGGCTATTATTGTGATCGCTAGAGCAAATAAGTAATTCATTACTCAACCTCCTTTTCGAGCTTTTGAACAACAAGTCCAGTAAAGCCCATCACCAAAAAGGTTGATACTATAATGACGGTCATCACTTCAACAATTACATCACTAATGTAATGTAAGTCTAGGGTCAAAGTTACAGCTAGAGGAACAAAGAAAAAGGCCAAGTGTTTTAATATAAAGTCAACATATTTCTCAATTTCTTCAATTTTCACCAACCTAAGATTAATAGCCAAAAACAAAATTAACATACCAATCAAACCACTAGGAATAGGAATAATACTTGATAGTAAAACTGAAATATAATAGATTATCACGATTTTTGCAGCTTCAATAATTCCTCTCATTATACAAATAATCTAACTAACATCACAATCCCCATAATTGGAATCGCAAGGTTAACTACTTTCTTAAACGTCACTTCGCTGACTTTGGTTGAAACAAAGACACCAAGTGATGCTCCAAAGATTACAAAAGGAACCAGGGTTAAAATCATTTGAAATAAATCAGATGTGTAATGCCCTCTAAAGATATAGAGTGAAATTGCTACAACGTTTAAAGTAAAAAAGTAACTAGAAAGGGTTGCCTTAAATTCATTTTTGCTTAAATCAATGTTTGATAAAAACAATAACACTGGCGGACCACTAACACCACTTATTCCATTTAAAGTACCCGATAACATCCCCACGGGTATAAACAATTTCTCAGGTTTCTTCATCTTGAACTTTAATCCAAAGTTGTTTACAACACCTACAACGATGAGTAAAATACTAATGATTAACTTCAAAGTGAAATCATCGACTGTACTCAAAAATCTTTCACCTACAAAAGTGAAGAGAATAGCTGTTACTAACAACGGTAATATCTTGTTTAATCTTGCATGTTTGTAATATTTTCTTATCACAATTGAGTTGATAACAAATGAGTATGACATCGTCATAATTACAATAGTCTTAGCATCAAGAAACATTGCAAGCAACGGAATCGACACCAAACTAAAGCCAAAACTTGTAAATCCTTGTACAAAGGTAGCAACTAATAGTATTAGTGCAATCATAAAGTATTCCATAATTTTCTCCTATTCCAAAAACTATGATAATTATACATTAATTGTCAATTAGATGAAAGAAATACCCTTTTATTTCAACTCATCATTATAAAGAGAATTAATCACTTCATATAGAAAATATATTGAAAAAATATTAATTAAAAAAAGATAGAACTTTAGGTATTTAAGTGTTAGAATAACGGTGTAATATATCTTTTAGGAGGACAATAATGAAATTATCAAACAGAATTACTGGAATGCAAGAATCACCAGTAAGAAAACTAGTTCCTATTGCAACTAGAATTAAAAAAGAAGGTAAAAAAGTTTATCACTTAAACATCGGTCAACCTGATATTGAAACACCAAAAGTATTTATGGATGCAATCCATAATATGGATACAAAAGTAATCGCTTACTCATTTAGTCAAGGTGAGCCAAGTTTATTAAATGCAATCAGCAATTACTATAAACGTTCAGACATCAATATCGAACCTAGTGATGTATTAATTACAAATGGTGGGTCAGAAGCACTTATCAATACATGTATCGCTATTTGTGATGAAGGTGACGACGTATTAGTACCTGAGCCATTTTATACAAACTACAACGGATTTACAAAAGGTGTTAATGTAAATGTTGTTCCTATTACAACAAGAGCAGAAGATGGATTCCACTTACCAAGTAAGGAAGAAATCGTGAAAGCTATCACACCTAAAACAAAGGCAATCTTGTTCAGTAATCCAGGGAATCCAACTGGATGTATCTACAGAAAAGATGAACTTGAAATGTTAGCAGAGATTGCAAAAGAGCATGATTTATGGATCGTTTCTGATGAGGTATATCGTGGATTTGCTTACGATGGGTTAGAAGCTATTTCATTTGGAAACATTGAAGGAGTAGAAGATCGTGTCATCTTAGTTGATTCTGTGTCTAAACGTTACTCAGCTTGTGGAGCAAGAATTGGTTGTGTTGCTTCTAAAAACAAAGACTTCATCGCTCAATACGTTAAGCTTTGTCAATCAAGATTATGTGTTCCAACTTTAGAACAAATTGGAGCTGCTGCTTTATATGAATTACCAGATTCATATGTAGAAGAAATGCGTCAAGTTTATGAAAACAGAAGAGACATCGTATTCAATACATTAAGTAACATGGAAGGTGTTGTATGTAAGAAGCCTACAGGTGCATTTTATGTTATCGCAAAACTTCCTGTTGAGAATGCAGAAGACTTTGTTATTTGGATGTTAGAAGAATTTGATGTTGATGGTGAAACAGCAATGCTTGCACCTGCTGAAGGATTCTATGCAACAGACGGTCTTGGAAAAGACGAAGTGAGAATTGCTTACATCTTAAATGAAACAGATCTTGCAAAAGCAATGAACATTCTTGATTTAGGTTTAAAAGCTTATAAAAATAGATAAAACATAAACCTCCACTATCGTGGAGGTTTTTTTATTAAAACAAAAACTAGCCTTCGCTAGTTCTTAATTACTTTATTTCACATACTTCAACAGCTTCAACCATTTCCCTTATAAAGCATACCGAGTGATTTGATTGTGGTATTAATAAATCAACAGGTAAACTATTTCTTAAATAATTATCCTGTGCACTATGCCTTCCAACTACTACTTTAAACTCATAACCTTTACCATCCATCTCATAACCTATCGCATAATTAGCAAGATTTGATGATGAATAACGACTGAGGATTTCTCCTCGTACTAACGCCATTTTTTCATTGGCATAAATAGATGCTTTCTTTATTCTTTTTCGTCCTAATATTTGAAAGACGATACCAATTACAATTAGTCCAACCGATATTTCATAGACAAACAAAGTTTCTGATTCGATGATTATCATTAACCCAGGGAAGAATACACCTAAAACAATCGTCATTATTCCCAAACTCATAAGAGATGTATGATTAAAAAATTGCTTCTGAACGCTCTTTAACTCATAATTTTTCCATTCCATATTCTAACACCCCACTTTTAAATAAAAAGATTATCTCTAGTTATATTGTACCACATCAAAATATTAAAAACCTGTAATTGGTTAATAATTGTGCTTTTTGTTTAGAATTCTAATTAAAAATATACGATTAAAAAGGGACTTACTGTCCCGACTTAATTTCTTCTACATCTACATACCCTTCCAAAAAACAGATATTTTGATCATGGATGGGTACAAACACAATTACATTCTTGAGCTGATGCAACACTTTTGATAGTTTGTTGTATTTATAAACTGATAGAATGCAAGAATTTAAGTGTCCATCAATTTCGTACTTCACCTGGATTTGTCGAGAACTTCTACTTGTCTTATATCCGATAACCGTTGCTTTAACTTTGTACATTTCTCCTGTAGAAAATTCTTTTAACTTACTTCTAAACTTAAATGAGAAGTAAAAACTTAAGACTCCTATAAAAACAAAGAATAAGCCAATATATATTGACCAATCAATCTCTGTATCTCCTCTACTTCCAAAAGCAAAGATAAGTCCAATGATTACCAATAATGGACCACCAATCAACCCTTGATTCTCAGCATGAAAAAACTTACTGTAATTTGTTATTCGATATTGTCTACTCTTCATAAAATCCTCCACTTAACTAGCCATATATTTAAGTATATCAAAGCTGATTAGTATAACCAATACTTTTTATATCAGTTAATAGCCGTTAATATGAGGTCAATTGAGCTTCTTACAGTTGACTTTAAGTTACACTCTTTTGGCATCATCGACTTATCAGCACCTTCAAGTTTATGAATCACTGCCAATGAAGCAAAGTAAAAGGCAAAACTTCTATTTAATCCTTTTCGATATAAACTCCAACCTTTTTTAGTCATATATGGATCTAAAATATTCTTATCAAGAAAGACTTTTAGACATGTTGCTAAAATGATAATAAGTAAATCCAGTCCTAAAAACCTTGCTTCCAACCTTTCAACAACAGATGTTACTCCAAGAATCAAAAACACTGTTGCCATAAAATCGACAGCTCTATAAAGTAAGAATAATCTTCTAAATCGCTTTGACGTTTTATTAATCTCAGAAATAATGTGTGAGTTCATTTTTTTATCAAGAGCACATATTTCATTTTCAGGGTCAATATATGAAAGCGAATTGAGCTTGAACTCCATTTGTTTGTGTAAAACTTTTACTTTCTTAGCTGCACTTTTAAATGCATAATCCAGTTCATACTTTTCTCTTGAATAGTGGTACTTACTCAAGTTATAAAAGGTATCTAAGCCGATCAAAAACTCTTCTTCCTTTTCATCTGTACTTACAAAGTCCCCTAATTCTCTGTAAGAATTTTTTTGAATCATTGACATTAACTTAATAAATTCTGTTTTATTTACCATTATTTCTCCTTGCTTTAACAAATAAAAAAGAGCGTTTAACTCTTTTTATTAATACTCGTTTCTATTGAAACTGAAATTCTTTCAATCACTATTTCTAACTCCTCTTTTAACTCTGTATATGTAACATAGAGAGGAATTTGCTCTAGTGATTGGTGTAATGAATCTATTTCAAAGTTTAACTTAGATACAAACTCTTCTTTTTCAAGAAAGTTTGCATTTACTCTTTGTTTTTGTAAGTGTTTAATTTGTTTGATGGTTTCTGGTATTTCGTGATGCTGTTCTACCTTTTTAGCAGCATCAACGAATTCTAAGTATAAATCAGAGGTTTTAAGTTCTTCAATCAACTGATCCATCTTGTTATATATCGCTTCTATTTTAATAGTTCTCCGTTCAATGACCAAGAACGTGTTTCAACAATCTTAACTTCTACAATTTCCCCAATCAACTCTTTTGAACCTGGGAAGTTAACTAATTTGTTTTCTTCGCTATAACCACTTAACACTTGGTCGTTTTTCTTTGAAACACCATCAACTAATACTTTCAACACTTTTCCTTGATACTTCTCCATTGATTCTGAAGCGTATTTGGTTACCATCTCATTCAATCTAAACAAACGATTTTTTTTGACTTCTAACTCAACATTATCTTCCATTTTCGCAGCCGGAGTTCCCTCTCTTGGAGAGTATACAAAGGTAAAGGCTCCATCATACTTACACTCGTCAACGATGCTCAATGTATCTTGGAATTGTTCTTCTGTCTCATTTGGGAACCCTACAATGATATCAGTCGTAAAGGTTGCACCCTTTACGCGATCCTTAATCTTATGGAATAACTCTAAGTATTCCTCTCTGGTGTATCGACGCCCCATTGTCTTCAAGACTTCAGTATTTCCTGACTGTACTGGTAAATGTATATACGGCATAACATTATCATTCGTTGCGATAACATCAATCATTTCATCTGTGAAAAACCATGGATTCGATGTTGTAAATCTAATCCTAGGAATATCAATCATTGCCAAATCCCTTAATAAATCATGCATTCGGTAACTTTGATCTTCAAAATCAAGACCATATGAGTTAACATTTTGTCCAAGTAATGTTACTTCTTTGTATCCTTGTCTTCTTAAATCTCTTACTTCTGCAATAATATCTTCTGGTCTTCTTGAACGTTCTTTTCCTCTTGTATATGGCACAATACAGTATGTACAGAAGTTGTCGCATCCATACATTATCGTCACCCATGCTTTATGTTTTTCTTTTCTTGTAATCGGTAGGTTCTCAACTACTTGTGCTTTTTTGCTCCATACTTCTACTACCATTTCCTTACTCATCACTGCTTCAAAAAGTAATTCAGGTATGCGGTGCAAGTTATGTGTACCAAATACTAAATCCACTTGAGGATACTTTTCTAGTACCATATTAACAACTTTTTCCTCTTGAGGCATGCAACCACATATTCCGATGATAAAATCAGGGTCTTCTATTTTTCGTTGCTTATAAGATCCTACTAAACCAAAAACTTTATTCTCAGCATTCTCTCTAACCGCACACGTATTAAGTAGCACAAAATCTGCTTCTGCATCTGATTGTGCTTGAGTGTATCCCATCTCTTCAATGATAGCAGCAATTTTTTCAGAATCATTTTCATTCATCTGACAACCATAGGTCTTAATAAAGTATTTCTTACCTTCTCCTATATCTTTATATTCATCTTTTAATGAAAAACCAGATTCTAACAGTTCAATTTTTGTCTTAGCGCGATTTCTCGCATCTAACAAACTTGGTTTTTCAAAGTATTTACTTACATCAATCTTTCTTTTTTTCATAACAATCCTCCAAAGTGCATTACAATTATATATCTTTTTAATGTTAAAAACAACTTTAATGACTATATGTAAACAATTAAAAAGCCCCAATTCTAAAAGAAAAAAGGTTGCTTTTACAACCTTCTTGATTTAGTGTCTAAACATCTTAATTATATTGTGATCTGGATCAAGAACATCGATAAAAGTAGTCCCATCATTTCCAGTATGAATCATATTTTCGCTTAAGTGTCCACTAGCTAACAGTTGCTTGGATAACACTTCAAACTTGCTTTCATCCAACATTAAGTGAAAATCAGTTGACCCTCCAAGTTGTTTTTCTCCACCGCCAAGTCCAGGAACATATAATGCAAAATCGATATCTCCCGATTTAAGTTGTGCCCACCCATACTCTTCAGCGACAAACACAAGCTCAAAACCAAGTGCTTCTTGATAAAACTGAACAGATTGATTTAAGTTTGAAACAGCTACTTTTAACATTGCAAGTTTATACATAATCTCATCTCCACTCATTTATTCAATTAATTTTTGATACCACGCTTCTGGTGAGTAGTAGTACTCATCACTATATTTCTTAATTGAGTCAATATTATTAATCTCATTTGCGTCATATAAGGCTACTACATGATAGCCACTATCACGACAAGCCATGATCGGATGAAGTGCATCCTCAACAACAGTAACATCTTTTCTATCAAGATTCATTTTCTCGGTTGCCAAGTCAAATATATCAATTGTCATCTTAGTAGTGTGCGTTTCTGAACAAGTTAAGATAAACTCAAAATAGTCTTCTAACTGATTCGATTCTAAGAAAGCTTCAATATGCATTCTCTCATTTGCAGTAGCAATACACATCCTTATGCCCTGTTCTTTAAACAAACTCAAAACATTTAAAAAGTATGGTCTTAACTCCAACTCTCTAAATCGTTTTCTCAAAATACTATTTATTTCATGTTTAACTTGTTCTGAAGTTTTATCTAGATTGTACTCTTCTATTAAATAGACAGTACTTTCTTCTAAAGTTAATCTAGAAAGCCGATCTCTTAAGTCTTTTTTAGGTACTACACCTAAAGATTTCAGATATATTTTCCCTAATCCACGCCAGATTGACATCGAATCAACTAATGTCCCATCAAAATCCATTATAATCGCTTTCATCAAACCCCTCCTTAGTTACTTGTTAAATACAGACAGTATTTTTGCTCTAAGCTTTCCAACATTGCAAAACTCATAGGCACACAAGAAGACAAAATGCATTGCGATTCCCATGAAAAATATCGGTAAGAACTCTAACAATAAATCGGTAATGATTAAAACTACTACAAGTACAAATAGTAGAAAAAAGATTAGTTTTTTCATTAGAACCTCCACTACATAAAAGAAATATCTTACCTTATTATAACATCATTCAAAGCTCAAAAAAAACCAATATGAGACATTATTCACGTGAGCAGAACATTTGTACACATTATATTTCAAAAGTCTTTAAACTTAGTTAAATTTTAATACGAAAAAACTATTATTTATCTTTATTCTTCTGTGATATAATCAAATTACTATGGTTTAGGAGGAAAAAATTGTGCTAGAAAAGAAATTATTAGAAGAAATTTTAGTAAAAGCTTGTGCAACTGGTGCTGATTTTGCTGAGGTATTTGTGGAAGATAAATACGCAAACAATTATAGTTTAGATACTGGTAAAATCAACTCTGCTAACTCTTCAAATGAGAAGGGTGCAGGAATCCGTGTTGCATTAAACAATCAAAGTGTATACGGTTACACTAATGATTTAAGTGAAGAAAGTCTTATAAGCTTAGCTTTTGAATTATCTCAATCGTTTGATGAGACGGTTAAAGTAAGTGAAGTGGCTTTGGAAGAACTGGAGTATGAGAGTATTAACAAGTATGAGAAAGTACCTACTGACGTTTCAGTAGATGAGAAAGTTAAGATCATGAAGACTGCTGCGACAGCTGCAAGTGAATATGATGAAGTGATCAGTCAAGTTTATTGTCGACTATTGGATGAAACGCAAACAGTTTGGATTGCAAATAGTGATAATTTATATGTTTCTGATCAACGTGTTCGCGTACGTATTGCCGTAAGTGCAATTGCAACACAAGGTGAAGATATGCAATCTGGTTCTGAAAGTCCAGGAGCTGGTGAAGGGTATGAGTTCTTTGACAAGATTGATCTTGTTGAAGTAGGACGCGAAGCCGCAAGAATTGCTAAAACAATGATTGAAGCTGATGAATGTCCTAGTGGAGAAATTCCAGTAATCATTGATAACAAGTTTGGTGGAGTAATCTTCCATGAAGCTTGTGGGCATCCATTAGAAGCAACTTCTGTTGCTAAAGGATTAAGTGTCTTCAGTGGAAGAATGGGTGAAAAAATCGCTCATGAATGTGTGACAGCTATCGACGATGGAACTATTCCAAACGCTTGGGGTTCAGGAAATGTTGATGATGAAGGTAACAAAACTGAAAGAACAGTCTTAATCGAGAATGGAATCTTAAAAAATTATTTAGTAGATAAGTTAAATGCAAGAAGAATGCCTGAGTCACGTGCAAACGGTGCATCTAGACGTCAATCTTATAAATTCCAACCAACATCAAGAATGAGTAATACATTCATTGATAATGGTCAAAATACAGTTGAAGAATTAATCGAAGCAACTGAATTTGGATTATTTGCTAAAAAGATGGGTGGAGGTAGTGTAAACCCTGCAACTGGTGATTTTAACTTCAGTGTTATGGAAGGTTACATTATTGAAAATGGTAAATTAACAAAAGCTGTAAAAGGAGCTACATTAGTAGGAAATGGTGCCGATATCTTAACAAAAATCGATATGGTAGCAAACAACTTAGATCGTGCTCAAGGTATGTGTGGTTCATCAAGTGGTTCATTAGCAGCAGATGTAGGACAACCTACATTAAGAGTATCATCAATGACTGTTGGTGGTAGAGGAGGTGCTTTATAATGAATTACGATTTATTATTTAAAAAAGCGAAAGAACAAGGTATTGAAGCCATTGAGATTTATGAGCAATCAAACAAAAAGACTTCAATCGCCTTATTTAAATTAGAAGTAGATAAGTTCCAAATTGCTTCAACACAAGTGTTAGCAGTTCGAGGAATCTACAATGGTAAAATGGGTGCAACGTATACAGAAAACTTAAGTGATGATAACATTGATAAAGTGTTAAAAGATATCATTAGTAATGCGAGTGCCATTGAGAATGAAGATGTACAAGAAATTTATCCAGGTGATGAAAGCTATACTGAATTCTCAAACTTCAATGATTCTGTCTTGAGTGTTAGTGTTGCAAATAAAATTGCTAAGCTAAAAGAAATTGAAGAAAAGGCAATGGCTGCTTCTGACCAATTTGACAATGTAAGTTGTTCATATACAGAAGCATATGATAAAGTCATTATCAAAAATAGTGAAGGAATAGACTTAGAGAAAGAAGATGTATACTTCTATTTCTACATTTCTGCTTTAGCAAAAGTTGAAGAAGACAGAGCAAGTGGTTATGTTATTGAAGTAAGTCGTGACTTTGATGAAAAATCAGCTGATGACATCGTTAAAGAATTGGTTGAAGAAACATTACCTAAGTTAGGTGCTTCACCTATTCCATCTGATAAGTATGAAACAATCTTACATCGTGATGCTGCTACAAGTTTACTTGGTGTTTTAATTGGATCATTTAGTGCAGATACTGTACAAAAAGGTTCTTCAAAACTAGCTGGTAAATTAGGTGAAAAAGTATTTGGTGATAACATAACAATAACTGATGATCCGTTCCGTAAAGATGGATGGGGTTCAGGAAGTTTTGATGATGAAGGTGTAGCAACTAAAGTAAAAGATATTGTTAAAGATGGTGTTCTTGAAACATTCTTACATAACTTAAAAACCGCTAAGAAAGATGGTGTTAAATCAACAGGTAACGGATTTAAACCAGGAATCAAAGCAGGTGTTAGCATTACACCTACTAACTTATTCATCCAACCAGGTGAAAGAAGTTATGATCAACTTCTAGAAGGATTCAATGGTGTAGTCATTAAAGAACTAGCGGGTACACATGCAGGAACAAACCCAATCAGTGGAGACTTTAGTTTACAAGCTAGTGGTTTCTTATATGAGAACGGTACGATTGTTCAACCAGTTAATTTAGTAACAATTTCTGGTAACATCTTTGATATGTTAAATAGTGTTGATGAAATTGCAAGTGACTTAAAATTTGTAGGATCAAGCTCAGCTTCTCCTTCATTAAATGTTGGGAAAATGCAAATTTCAGGTAAATAAAACCAAAACAGCTCGTAAGAGCTGTTTTTAGTTTGCATTTTTATAAGCAAGTAAGGCCTCAACCATTTCTTCTTTACTGTTTGTTTGATTTATCTTATTTTTAACACTTGCACTTCCACGCAATCCCTTTAGATACCATGACGCATGTGCACGCATTTCTTTGATTGCGATTTTTTCACCTTTTAAACTTACTAAGCGTTCAAGATGAGTAAGGCATGTTTCGATTTTTTCTTCTTTTGTTGGCTTTGCTAATAGTTCGCCCGTTTCTAAGTAATGAGATACTTCTTTAAAAATCCAAGGATTTCCCATTGCTGCACGACCAATCATAACTGCATCTACACCAGTATACTCTAACATTTCTTTTGCTTTTAAAGCACTATCAACATCACCATTACCAATTACTGGAATGTCAAGTGCTGCTTTTACTTCTCTGATAATATCCCAATCGGCAACACCTTCATACATTTGTGAACGAGTACGACCATGAATAGCAAGTAAACTCGCACCAGCCTTCTCAGCCATTTTAGCAATTTCAATGGCATTAATACTCTTTTTGTCCCAACCACTTCTAATTTTCACAGTCACTGGTTTATCAATTGCTTCCACAACTGCTTTTACAATCTCATAAACTTTAGCTGGGTCTTTTAATAATGCAGCTCCAGCTTGGGCTCTTTGGGCTACTTTTGGAACAGGGCAACCCATATTGATATCAATAAAGTCACAATTTGTATTCTCTGCAATAAACTTAGCAGCTGTGACAAAACTCTCTTTATCAGATCCAAACACTTGAATACCTAATGGGCGTTCATCATCTGTCATATACAACATATCAATTGTTTTTTTATTATTATAAACAATCGCTTTATCACTTACCATTTCTGTATAAATTAAACCTGCACCAAACTCTTTACAAATGGTTCTAAATGAGTTGTCACAAACTCCTGCCATAGGAGCTAGAACAACTCTATTATATATTTTAATATCACTTATTTTAAAAGCTTCTGTTATTGTCTTCATGAGCTACCTTATCGATAACAATTGCCATTGCTAATATGATGTCTCGAGTACTTTCATCAAGCACTTCAATTTTATATGTGTCTCTAAACTTTAGTAGTTCCTTTGAGATATTGGCAATAATTATTCCTTCCTTAAATATTGAGAAATTATAATCAAAGATGTTTCCATCGACGTAATAACTCCCTAGTGGTGATTGTATATCAAATCTCTTTTTTAGTAATGTAAAACGCTTTTGAATAGTTGCGTAGTGGTCTTGACCAATGCTAATTTGATACCTTGCAGGGATAACTAAAAAGTCCTGTTTTGCATTCATCACTAGATTTCCTATATTATCATAAAAATCGAGATTTCCCACCATTTTCATCATTTTTTGTTTCACTTCATAAATAAGATTTTCATTTTGATCTGTAATTGTGTAACAATCTGTCATTGATAAGATTTTTGCTTTACAATATAAATCATATTATCACCTTTTTTATCTTTAATCTTTTATCTTAACATCATTAATATTATAATATATACAATGATAAAAATCTAATTTGAGGAGAAGGTTATGTATAATAAAGAAAGACTTCTAAATGAATTTTTAGAGTATGTACAAATTGATAGTGAAACAAAAAATGAGTATAACTTCATGATGCACATCAAAGCTAAACTTGAAGAGATTGGTCTTAAAGTAGTCCTAGGTGATGAGGGAAGTAAATGTGGATCTAACGGAAACAACATCTATGCTTATCTTGAAGGAGATAGCTCAAAAGAGCCGGTAATGTTAAGTTCACACTTAGATACAGTTCAACCAGGAAACGGGATTAAACCTAGTGTAGACGGAGATTATGTTGTTACAGATGGTACAACAATCTTAGGTGGAGATGATAAAGCAGGAATTGCCGTAATTGTTGAGGCAGTAAGAAGCATTGTGGAGAACAACTTAACTTCACGGCCTATTGAGCTACTACTACCTATATATGAGGAAGGTGGACTCAATGGGTCTAAGTATGCTGACTATTCTAAAGTATCCGCTAAAGAATGTATTGTATTTGATTCAGGAGGTGTGACAGGAGAAATCATACGTCAAGCACCTGCTCAAAACAGTATTGTTGCTAAAATAACAGGAAAACCTGCTCATGCCGGGGTTGCTCCTGAAGAAGGAGTCAGTGCTCTAAGTATTGCTGCTGATGCTATCAACAATATGAACTTATATCGTATTGATGAGGAAACAACTGCAAACTTTGGTGTTGTGCTTGGTGGTTTAGCATCGAACATTGTAATGCCTGAAATGAAGTTAGTCGGTGAAGCAAGAAGTTTGAAAAATGATAAGTTGGAAGCACAAACAAAACATATGGTTGAGACACTTGAAGCGTCTGCAAAGAAATTTGGTGGAGAAGTTGATGTAACTGTAAAGCCAATGTATTCTGCTTTCTTTGTTGAGGATAATGACCCATTCTTACAAGATGTTTCTAATACGTTAGAAAGTTTAGGTCATGACGTTAAATACCTATCAACTGGTGGTGGTAGTGATGCCAATAATTACTTCCAAAATGGAATCAAATGTGTAAATATGCCATGTGGTATGGAAAAAGTTCATACTTTAGAAGAACGCTTGAACATCCAAGGAATGAATGAAGCCTGTGAATTCCTAGTTAAACATTTAACAAAATAACAAAGAAACCTTCAAGTTTAAACTTGAAGGTTTTATTTATGCATTTAAAGCAGACTTGTAGTCATTGCTTTTCTTCATTTTTTTAACATTTGTAAAGAACCAACTCCCGATATAACCGGCGATGGTACCTCCAATTACGGCAAGCGTAATTGCCAAGACCACATTGTATGATTCATTAAATGCAAAGGGTGCAATCAACCCCGGAATCGGACTTGCTGTTCCAGGAGCATTATTTACAATGTTAAACATTGCTGCAGCTACTCCACTCAGTGCTCCACCAAGAAAGTTTGAACTGTAAATAGGTAAGGCATTCTTCGTCACAATATCAGCTTGGGTTAAGGGTTCAAGCATCACTGCAATTACCTTTGAGTCATCTCCAAGCTTCAACTTCTTAAAGATGATTCCATTTGTAAAGGCTCCTCCAACACAGGCTATAGAAGCAATACCCATCGCTAAGCCATTTAGTCCAAGCATCGCTGTCAAAGCCATCGATGACAACGGCGATGTACAAATCACCTTAATAATACCCCCAAGTAAGAATCCCATGATCAATGGTGACTTAGTAGCAGCTACCGATATTGTTTCCCCAATACTATTTAGTAGTAATGAGACCACAGGATCTGAAACAACAGCAATTAGTCTTGCTAGAGAGGCAATGACGATTGCTCCTACAATAACATCTAATCCTGCCGGTAATTTTTTCTCCAAGTAAGAACCAATAAAATAAATAAAGTACCCACTTATAAATCCAGGGATAATCCCTAACCCTAGTGTAGCAACTCCACTCACTACTGCATACACTGGATTTAATCCCATTGATAATGTCACTAGGATGACGGCTGCAACAGCTCCCATACTACCTGATGCGACACCAACCTCTTTCAAAAACTCAAGTCCAACCATATCTCCTGCAATGTAACGCAAAATCGCTTCAACTAAAAATGTTGCAACCGCTGCATTTGCAAGACCTGTCATAGCTTTATCCCCTTTAGGGGCTTTGAAACTAAACCATGAAAATAATGATATTACAATCAATAACATAAAAATACCTTTTACCATAACGCTCCTCCTTAAACAATCAAAAAAGAACAGGGCAAGCACACAAAAAATGTCTGCTTGCCCTGTCCTTTATATCTGAAAGTTTCCTTTTTTCAAAGTTTCTTCTTCGATGTTCAATTTAATGAATCTCTCCAGGGATGTGTCATAGTATTGTACTCTTACCTGAAAGTTTCGATCTAGGTTGCGAACCCTAGTTCTTGCTCCGACGGTTATGAATATCATATCTCCAATACTAATCAGCCACTGCTATTCTGTTCACCTAAAAAATAACATTATTGTTATCATGTTGCAACCTTTTTTGACTTACTATAATAAAGTTCAATACTTGATTAAGTCTAATAAAAAAAGTAAATGAAATATCATTTACTTTTCTTCTACATTTACTAAAACAGATTTTACAATCAAGCGATTATCTGGATTGGGTGTATTCGCAGGATGACAAGTTATCAATGTAAGTTCATGATCTTTTGTTGCTTTCAAGGACTCAAAGTCTCTTTTATATATAATCAACTTTTCTGTCACTTCATAAGTATACTTAAACTCTTCATCATAAACGACTAATATATCTCCAAACACTAACTCATCCAGTCTGTTAAAATGTAGGCCGTATGTTCTTGAACGATGACCTGCTACTTGATAGTTCCCTTTCTTCCAAGGTTTCGCACCATTATCTAAACTTGATAATGATAACTCAAGATTTTTATCAGTTGCACCAGTTAAGACCGGTTGAATTAAATCTATTGATTCGACATGTAAAATTGTTTCATACTCTAAATCAGGAAAAACTGATGATAACTCTACATCACGTAGCAGAGTGGAATCATCAACTTCTAAGTCCTCCTCTACAATTTCATTATCTGCTGACAACGAAATTGAATCGAGACTGTCCATCATACTATTCAATACTTTTTCTTCTTTTATTTGATCTATTCTCGAGAGCACTCCAGGTGTTAAGAAGAGTGCTATCGAAATTAGAATTAAAACGATTCGTTTCATTATGCTTTTTTTCCTTTAAATGGATATGCCATTCCTGTTAACAAGAATAATGCTGCTAACAAGTAGAAGATTGAGTAGTCAAATGCTCCTGTATTTGGTAATGATCTTGGTTCAGGAACTTTGATTGCTACCATACTTGTTAATGGATCAACATTTGTATCACTGTGTATCTCATCTGACCAGACATAAACAGTATTATCTAATGTCGTTCCATCTTCATCTAAGAAATGAAGTTTGTAAGTTCCTTGAACATAAATTACTTCACCAGGATCAATATAATCAATCGTTAACTCAGGGTATGCACCAGAGTTACTCACTGCAACAATACGTGATGATGAGTTCACATCTTCCATATTGTCTTCTGATGTACCAATTCTTGTGAAGTTAAATCCATCTTGCTCACGATCTAAAATATCTTGAACACGAACATTATTTAGGGCAACCGTACCTGTATTTTCTAACTTAACTTCATAAACAACAGTTTGATTAACATAAACATATTCTGTCATAGGATCTTTTGAACTATCTACAACACTCTTCGCACTTTTTTCAATTACTAAACCAACTTCACCCGCTTCTTTTGGTGTAACCCCTAAGTCAACACCCTCGCGTTTAAACGGGAATGATGTTGCTTCACGGTAGCTAAGTCCGAATGGTTCAGTTCTTAAAACAATTCCATCATAACCAGCATTTGAATCGGTATTATCTTCTGATGTACTCGTAGTTGCTTCTAAGTTAGGATCAGAAATGGTCACATCATAAGTTAAAGGTAATACATACTCAACGTAATAACTTCCTTGCGGTAAATTGTCAAACAAGTAATACCCTGGTGTTCCTGTTACAGGGTTATCTCTTGAAACTTGACTATCGTAAAGCACATATCCATCAACATCAGAAGGGTCAATAATATCAGATGTTGAAACAAAGAATCTATTAAATCTAGAGGCACTTACATCGCCTTTGATGTACAGTTTAACCACAACACCATTGATTCCTGCATGACTTTCTTGATGTCCGTCATCTTGAATACCGTTGTTGTTTGAATCAAACCAGATAAAGTCCCCAACTTGACCGGAGTTAAACTTTTCAAGTTCTATTTTACTTCCTGGTCCTACCTCATCATCAAGATCTCCTATTTCAATCTTAACCTTATTAACAAGTTCTCTGTTATAAAGTTGTTTAAAGTCTTCTAATGTTAATGTGTAATTAACAAACTCTTCGTGCACAGCACCTTGTGTCAGTGTGGCAATTGTATAATCATAAATTTCTGTGAAGGCATTTCCTTCTTCACGGTTGTATAGTAAGTCTTTAACATTGATTCCAGTTAAATCCTTTGAACTTCTATTTGCTACTGAAATCTTGAATGTTAATACATCATCTATTGCATACGGTGCAGCTTTTACTGTTACATTTTCTTTAACTACATCGACAGCAATCACATCGACACTCGCTGTATCTGTTTCACCATTTCTTACCTGTGGATGTGAAATAGTTGCTGTGTTAACTACTTTAGCATCATAATCTGCTTCTGAAGTAACATATGATGCAGTTACATCAATAAAGGCACCTACTGCAAGTGAAGTAATCTTAACTTTATCATTCTCCAACACTAAGTTAACGCCATCAAGATTTGTGAATGATGTTACTGTATCATCAGTAAGAATAATATCTGTTAATGTAACGCTACTTGTATTAGTTACTCTAATATTATAATGAATTACATTCTCAGTACTTGAGTTCGGATAGACTTCTGTCTCAGTTGCCGTCTTTTCAATAGTGAATCCACTTACTTCAACATCAGCACCATCGCTATATGGATCCATACCATCTGAATGTGTTTCATTACTCCACACATTAATTGTATTTTCAACAGCTGTTTGATCGTAATCATCAGCTGTGATTTGATATCTTCCTTTAACATACAGTGTTTGACCTGTTGCTAAAGATGTATAAGTCAATTCAGGTGTACTACCTGTGTTTGTAAGGTTTAAAACATTTGGACTTGTGTTTACATCAATCAACGCATTTAAATCTGTTCCAATCTCTGTAAACATAAAACCATTTTGATTTCTATCCATAACATCTTGAAGTTTTATATCAGTTAAGTCAATTGTTCCTATGTTTTCAATCGTAATTAAATACTCAGCAGTTTCACCTAAATTAAGTGGATCAGTAACTGGATTTAATGTGTTATCTTCAACAACTGCAACAACTTGTTTGTTTACAGTAAAGTTGGCTGAACCCGAAGCGATTCTTAGCCCTAAATCAACACCGTGTCGTGTATATGGGAAAGGATAATCAGGATCGGTTTCTCTTAGTTCAAAGGCTTCTGTACAGACTACCTTGTGCCCCGCAACACTGTCTGAACTACATCTTGCACCATTAAGTGCACCATTTGAATCTGTTAAATTCTCTACTCCATTAACTCCCTCTAACGCTTCAGTTGAAGCGGTAATGGTAAAGTTTTCAGGAATAATAAACTTGATGTAGTAATAATCTTTTCTAAATAAATTTTTAGATGTTCCGGCTAACTCATTAAATGAGTAGAAACCAGGATTACCAGATGGATCATCTGCTGTTGTTGTTGAACCAACAAGTGAGTATAAACCGTCAATATCATCAGTTGAATGATACAATTCTACAGTGATACCATTAATACCTGCTTCTGTTCCACTATGTCCATCATCTTGAGTACCATTTCCATTTGAGTCAAACCAAACGAGGTCTCCTACATACCCGTAATTATACTCTCGAAGACCTAGGTTAACATCCGTACCCATTTCTTCATCTATTTCACCATAAGTTAGTTTAACTTTATTTTTTAATACTTTATGAGGTAACTCTTCAAAGTCATCTGCTGTTAAAGTGTAAGTAATCGTATTCGCATCACTACCATCCTTAGCTAAGTTGGCAATGATATAACTATCAATGTTTGTGAAGTTAGCTCCATCCGCTTTGTTATAAAGTAAATCAGCAACATTAACATTTGTTAATGCTTTTGAACTACGGTTTGTCACAACGATTTGATACGTTAAGACATCACCAATTGCATATGGTTCAACTTTTACAGTTTCATTCGTTTTAACCACTTCAAGTGCGACAACATCAACAGAAACACTATCAGAGACATCATCACGAACATCAGGATGTGTAATCGTTGCTGTGTTGTTTATCTTGTTATCATAATTTACTGACGTTGACTCATACTCTGCAGTAATATCAATAGAAGCACCAGGTGCTAAACTCGCGATGGTTACCGTATTCCCGCTTAAACTCAACGTCACATTATCAATGTTTGTAAATGATGTTACATCATTATCAGTTAACTCAATGTTCGTTAAGGTAACACTACTAGTGTTCGTTACTGTCATATTGTAATGAACTGTTTTGTGATCATTTAAATCAGGATAAACTTCTGTCTCAGTTGCAACCTTACTTAATGTGAATCCACTCACATCAACAAGTGCATCATCCGTATATGGATCAGTAGTATCATCAGCATGAGTCTCATTACTCCATGCTCTAATTGTATTTACAACGGCAGTTTGATCATAATCATCACTAGTAATTTGATATATTCCTTTTACATAAAGAACTTCTCCTACAGCCAACGATGTATATCTAAATTCTGGTGTTGTCCCACTATTTGTAATGCTCTCCACTTTTGGGTGAGCATTCAAACTCACCATATTCCCTTGATCTACACCAATTGTTGTAAAAGTAAACCCTGACTGGTTTCGATCAAGTACATCTTCAATCTTTAAATCATTTAATGGAACTGATCCAGTGTTTGTAATCGTCACTAAATATTCAACAGTGTCCCCTACAGTTAACTTGTCTGTCGTAGGATCAAGACTATTGTCTTCTAAAACAGCGGTAGGTGTTTTAGTAATTGTAAAATCAGCAACACCTGCTGCATGTGTTAATCCTAAGTCAACACCATGACGTCTATATGGGAAGGGATAATCTGCAGGCGTTTCTTGTAACTCAAATGCCTCTGTACAAATGACTTTGTAACCAGGAATCGAGTCAGTAGCACATCTCGCACCATTTAATGCTCCATTCGAATCTAATAAATTTTCACTACCATTAACTGCTTCTAACGTTTCAGTTGATGACGTGATGTCATAAATCTCTGGGATAATATATTTCACATAATAAAAATCTCTTCGTGATAAGTCACTTGGGCTCCCTGGTAAGTTCGGGAATAAATAAGTCCCTGGATTTCCATTATGGTCATCAGCAGTCTTAGTTGAGTCCACTTTTGTATAAGTACCATCAATTGAACTTGCATGATATAGTTCTACAGAAATACCGTTAATTCCGGCATTTGTACCACTGTGTCCATCATCTTGAACTCCATTCTTATTTGAATCAAACCAGATAAAATCACCTACTTGACCGCGGTGATCATCTGTCACTCTAAACCCTACCTTTAAAGGTTCACTTGGTGATAGAGTCGAGTTGTTTGTGTTCATTTGTGAGGCAATAGAGTTCCACGCCACATAATCAGAAGGTGTTAATAACGGTGCACGCATTTTCCAACTTAGCTCAATTGACTCTCCTGGTTCTAAACCTGCGTTTGCTCCTTCAAAGTTATTAATGATAAAATATAATGATTGGATACTTGTAATATCATAATTAGCAGGAACAGAATCCATCCAGTTCACACTATCATTAACAATATCGTGATCAAAACTTACCACATTGCGATCTGATGATTCTGAGTAAAAAATTTCTACATCAGCAGAAATTGTACTTTCTGCACCTAACTCATCAAAGTATGTTAACGCAATACCATCACCCTCTGTCAATGCTTCTAATAGGTTAGGTCGCCACTCCGAGTTTCTATTTTGATCAGATACAACACCTGTATCACCGATAAATGGTAAGATATCTAATAACCTAATTTGCTCTAACTTGGTATTTCCTTCATTCTTGATAACTACTTTATAATCTGCTGTACCACCCGAGACAGTTAAACCAGCATTATCATATGGTTCACTATTATCGTAACGTTTAAATACAGTATCTAGTTCTCCTTTTGTCCATAACTCAATTGCTGCATGGTCGTAGTTAATCACTGTTACGCTAACATCATCTCTTAAAAGGACTGTGTCATTATAATCAACTATACCGTTAAAAATTTCAGCAACAGTTGAGCTATTTAAAAACCTTTTATCAGTTTGAGATGTAGTCCACACCTCGTTTTCAAAGTTAGTCGCTGAATTTGTATATTGTCTAATTGTTGCATCATAAGTGATTGTGAATGCTTCATTAATATCTAAATAAGTTTGAACTGCATCTGCCCTTAAGGCAAACTTGATTGCCGTACGATCATTTGACTCTAAATCTGTTGTGAAACTAATATCAAAATCATCTTTGTCCATTCCTGCAGGACCTGAAATTGATACACTACTCAAGTCAAAATCAAAGCGTCTTGGTAGGTAATCATAAACAACAGGTCGATCAAAAATACCTGTCGCTCCATTTTGGTTTCTAACAGTAATGGTATAGCTTACCGTATTTTCTGGAACAAAGGGACCAGAACTAGCGCTTTTATTCAAGCTGATTAAAGCCGTTTGAGGTTTTACTTGGAATGTATCTGTCTTGGTTGTAGTAAATGTTGTTCCATCTCCATCGTATGAAAAAGAAGCTGTGTTTGATACTGTAAACCCTACATCATTTGGATTAAGTACAATCGCTGAACCATCAGAAGTATGATTTCTAACTGTACCACCTAATGTCACATCATCATTACTATAACCTAGAGGTAACTCTGGGATTGTAATTCGAATTGCTATTAAGTACGCTCCTGTATGTACATCATTATTGTTAACAGCCGTTAAGCTTGTGACATTAAAACTATTCCCTGAAAGGTAGCCACTTATGTCTTCCGTTCTCCATGCATCTGCAGCATCTCCATTAACACGATATTCAAACGTGTATGGAATACTATCTGTAATTGCTTGTTGGAAAAATGCACTAGTGATTGTCGTGTATTCAACTGCATAGGGCAATTCATCTGAAATAATGAAATTCTGAATTGGTACATTTGTAGATGATCCATCATTTCTAATTCCACGCAATCGATATTGAATATATTGTCCTGGATGTCGATAATTAAAAGTAGCATACTTACTAAAACTATTTCTCATATCACTAACAACAGGACCTGTATACGTTACAGATGCACTATCTGATAATGGACCTACATTCGTACTAGTAACATTCACGTTGTTAATAATATTATCTCCCTCACTAAATGACGCATCTGGGTACTTTAGTGAAATATTAAATGTTTGTGTACTATAAAAAGTACCTGACAATGTCCAAGTAATTGTTCTCAACCCAGCATCTACTACACCGCCATCAGCATCAACAACTACTGCATTCTCTGGATATGTATCAACAATTATTGGATCGACAATCCCAATTCTCCCTGGTTGGTTACTTGAAGACTCTCTAAGTCTAACTCTGTAATTAACTTGTAAACCATCGACTAATAATTCACTTGACGATACTGATTTATCAGTTATCCAGTAACTTGTCGAACCAGTAGAGGTAACAGTTACATCATTTCCTGGTGTCGTTGATGGTGTTCCTGACTCCGAAATTGCATCTATTTCTGATTGAATTACAAAATCAGTTCCATCACTGATCGAACCATCATTATCAAGCTTAAACTCAATCTCAAGTTTCCCTGTACTACCTGCGTTAATCACATTATTAGCATCTGAATTCCCTATCTGGAACTCATATTGATTAGCAGAAACTTGTCTATGAGATCTAATCATAGGATTAGGTGAATATCCCACATAATTTACTCCATCTGGAAAAGTTACTCTGATGTAAGCATTCTCGTAATTGTTTGTAATATCCACAACTGCATATGACAATCCAACAATAAAATTTTTCCCTGTTTGGATACTTAGATTAGTGCTTGCACTATCTGAACTCTCATATATTGTTGTGTTTAATGTTAATGTGTCACTAGCCGCATTAACAAATGTTACATTTGATGTAATCAATAAAAAAAAGACTAACATCATCCTCATAATTTTTTTCATTATACTATCCCCTTTTGTAATTTTTATTCGCTTTTTCATTATATAAAATTAGTGACTAATATGAAACATAAATGCGATATTTTTAAACTAAAAAAAAAGCCAATCGCGATGGATTGGCCAGTTTGCTAATTTTGCTTAATTTAATTGAACGAACCCTCTTTACGTACAAGAACTTTTCTTATCACTTCAAGTTCTTCAACATCAAAAATGTATTCTTGATTACAGAAGTTACAATTTGTATGAACTTCCTTTCCTTCTTCAATCATTGATGTTATTTCATCTTCACCTAATGCAGCAATTGCACGAGATAATTTATATCTTGAACAGTCACATTTGAATTCTAATCCTAGTTTCTCAACAATCTCGTGACTACCTTCAGTAATCGTTTCAATAATCTCTTCTGGTGTCATTCCCTTTAAAATCATTGATGAGATCGCTTCAAGTTCACCTAATTTATTTTCTAGGAACGAGATTGTTTCCTCACTCGCATTGGGTAACATTTGAATGATGAACCCACCACTTGCTAAGATTGTATCATCTTCAGTATTCGTTAACACCCCAACATTCACAGCCGATGGTGTTTGCTCACTAACTGCAAAATAATAAGTAAAGTCTTCACCAATCTCACCTGACACAATTGGCGCTTGACCTGTAAATAAATCTTTTAATCCTAAATCTTTTGTTACAAGTAAGTTTCCATCAGTTCCTACTGCACCTTTAACATTTAGTTTTCCTTTTTCATTTAATGGTAAATGTACCTGAGGATTCTCAATGTATCCTGCTACTTCACCATGTGAATTTGCATTAACAATAATTTTACCAACAGGTCCATTACCATTAATGGCTACACTTAATCTTTCTTCCCCCTTAAGCATTGCTCCCATCATCGCTGTCGCTGTCATTGTACGCCCTAAAGCTGCTGACGCAGTACGAAGTGTTTGATGTCTTTTTCGTGCCTCTTCAACCATTAGAGTTGTTTTTGCAGCATAGATACGACACTCATTGTTAAAAGCTAACGCTTTAATTAAATAATCACCCATAATAATTCCTCACTTAGAAAAGAAGCAGATTATGCTTCTTCCGCTTCTTCAAATTCTTTAATTACTTCTTCAACTAAGTCTTCAGTACTTAGTTCAGCTGTTTCTTTTACTAATACATTACCATTTTCTGGTAAATCACCATGTTCTTCGATATAAAGAATTTGCTCTTTGTTCAAAGTATCAAATTTCTTTAAATTCTCAGCAATTGATTTTAGCAATTCAATGTTTTCGTTGATCACATGTTTAGCATTCTCATAACATGAATCAATTATTTTTTTGATTTCTTTATCAATAGCATGAGCTACATCATCTGAATATGATTTATTTTTAGAGTAATCCCTTCCTAAGAACACATTACCTGATTGTTTTTCTAACTGAATTGGACCCAAGTCACTCATTCCGTACTCACATACCATTGCTCTTGCTATTGAAGTTGATACTTCAATATCATTATGAGCCCCTGTTGTGATCTCACCAAACATGATTTCCTCAGCAACACGTCCACCTAAGTAACCAGTAATTCTTTCGATTAACTCTGTTTTAGTAACTGTATACTTCTCATCTTGTGGTAACATTAAGGCGTATCCTCCTGCTCTACCACGAGGGATAATTGTAACTTTGTGTACCTCAGACGCATTATCTAGTTTTAACCCTAACACAACATGTCCCGCTTCATGATGAGCAACCATATTACGTTCTGAATCCGTATATTTTTTTGTTACTTTTGCTGGTCCCATTCTCACGCGGTCAGATGCTTCATCAATTAAGGCCATTGTGATTTCTTTTTTATCACCACGAACAGCAAGTAAAGCCGACTCATTTAGTAAGTTTTCAAGATCAGCACCACTAAATCCTGGTGTTCTTTGAGCAACTAAGTCAAAGTCTACCTCATTAGCAAACTTCTTGTTTTTAGCATGTACTTTTAAGATTTCTACACGAGATTTTTTATCTGGTGTATCTACTTGTACCTGACGGTCAAAACGCCCTGGTCTAAGCAAAGCAGGATCTAATACATCTGGGCGGTTTGTCGCAGCAATTAAAATGATTCCTGCATTTTCATCAAATCCATCCATTTCTACTAATAGTTGGTTTAATGTTTGCTCACGCTCATCATTTCCACCACCAAGTCCAGCACCACGCTGACGACCTACTGCATCAATTTCATCGATAAATAATAAACAAGGCGCGCTTTGTTTTGCTTTTTTGAACATATCACGAACACGTCCTGCACCAACACCAACAAACATTTCAACAAAGTCAGAACCACTAATTGTAAAGAACGGTACTCCCGCTTCACCAGCTACTGCTTTTGCAAGTAATGTTTTACCTGTTCCAGGAGGCCCTACCAATAATAATCCTTTAGGGATTCTAGCACCCATTTTTTGGAACTTCTTAGGAGTTTTCAAGAAATCTACAATTTCTTTTAACTCTTCTTTTTCTTCTTCTAAACCTGCTACATCTGAATACGTTATCTTTTTATCATTTGTATACAGTTTAGCTCTACTCTTTCCAAATTCCATTGCTTTACCAGCTGAACCTGACTGCCTAGAAAGGAAAAAGAATAACACACCAACCATCAATAAGATTGGTAAAAAATTAATTAAAATTTGTCCTAATGTAATTCCACTAGGAGCAGTAAAGTCTACATCAGCTCCATTTGCTACAGCTAACTCAATGACTTCATTAACACCTCTTGTTGCAGGAACCGTTACATAGAAACTACCGTTTTCGTCTTGTGAACGTAAACGTCCTGTAATCTCATATGTTAATCCCGTGTTTGACATCGATCCTTTTAGTTCGGCAACATTGTCGTTTTGTACCTCTTCAAAAAATGTATCAAAGGTAAGTTTTTTATTATCAAAACTTCCTTGATTTAAGAAACTATATACACTAGCGAAAATAACAATTACCACTAGCCATACTAGCATATTTCTGAAGGGGTTGATCTTCATGTTTTTCATGTCTACCTCCAATAATTATGAATATACTTCTTCTTTTAATACTCCGATAAATGGTAAATTACGATATAGCTCATTAAAGTCTAAACCATATCCTACAACGAACTCCTTAGGGATTGTAAATCCAATATAGTCACCCTCAAGTTCAACTTTACGTCCTTCCGGTTTATCTAATAATGAAACTACCTTAACACTAGTCGCCCCTCTTTGTCTTAGCATTTCCATTACTGTTTGTAGTGTTCTACCTGTATCAATAATATCTTCTACAATCAATACATCTCTACCTTTTACTGATGAATCTAAGTCTTTAAGAATTCTAATGTCTCCTGTAGACTCCATTCCTTCGTAACTTGAAACGTCCATAAAATCTGTTTCAACATGCATTTTTACTTGCATCATTAATTCCGCCATAAACGGAACAGAACCACGTAATAATCCAACTAACATTAATGTACCTTCGCGGTCTTTATAATCTGCAGTAATTTCTGCACCTAACTCTTTACATTTTTCCACGATTTGTTCGTGAGTATATAACACTTTTTTAATATCGTTTTCCATAAAAATACCATTCCTTATTATTTAAAATCAATTCTTTTATATTTTATCACAATAAAATGATTTTCTCTTATACTTTTGCAATATTTACTCATTTTTATTTTTGGTATCCATAGTATTTTATCGTTATTATCAACAACGATTGGATATGTTGAGCGTTCATGCCTTGAAATATGCGCTTCAATAAAGATTGAACCTAACTTCTTATGACCTGTCATCCCTTTTGGAATCATTCTGTCGCCAGCTTTTCTCGTTCTAATACTAAGTGGTAGACTCACTTCATTTGGGTCAATCACAATATAGTCTGACTCTGCATCATCGACAATCATAAAATGATGTTTATTATCTGCAATAACCTCACCTTCAAGTTCGAAACAGTACGCTTTTTCCTCTCGCTTCTTAGCAAAGGTAATTGAGTTCAAGAACTTGTGCATAATGATTTCATTTGGAAGATTGTAAATATACTCTTTTTTATCACTAGATAGCACTCTTACTAAATCTTCAATATGAGTATTATTGATCAAATTTATATCAGACTTATATAAATCTTTTAACGCTCTTCTCAATATCTCTTTTTGCATGAAAGGATGCAATTCTCCAAAGTAATCCCAATTGATTTTGACTTCGCATTTTTTGAAATAATACTCAAGTGCAAACTCATCGATAAAGTTACTGACTTCCTCAATATTAGCACTAAGATTTTGAAACTTTGTGTGGGTATTGCCAAACTCTTTATTTATGACTGGAATCACTTCGTTACGGATGTAATTCCTTGTATAGTCAGACTTCAAGTTCGAACTATCAATACGGTACTCAACTTGATTTTTATCTAAATATTCAAGAATTTCTTGTTTAGAACATCCGAGCAGTGGTCTAATGACACGCATTGAGTTGAACACCGTATCATCTTTAATTCCTATTAAGCCCTTAAGAGATGTCCCTCTAAGAATTCTCATTAAAATCGTTTCAGTTTGATCATCACCATGATGCCCAGTTAAAAGTGCTTTAGCATGATATTTTAAGTACAACATGCGATAAAACTCATATCTAAATTCTCTTGCAGCATGCTGAAAATTACCTTCCAACTCTTCTGTTAAAGAGGTCCCCTCAAAGATGATGTTATGGTTATAACAATAAACTTCCAAAAAGCGATATTCTTCCTCTGATGCTTCTCTTTTCTTATGGTTAATATGGGCCACTACAATTTTGAGTGGCAGTTGTTGTAATAGATGTAGCAAGGCCATTGAATCAGGACCAGAAGAAACACCTACAATGACAAAAGCGTTGTTTTCTATCGTCGCTAATAATTCGTTATTAATATTCATAATATCCTCCTTTTAATAAAAAACCTTCTCAAATGAGAGGGTTATTCAGAAGCTTTATTAGGTATCCTAAACTTCACTGTTCCCTCTTCAGTGAACATGTGATTCTTTTTAGCATATATCAGGATATACTCTGGATCTTCAAACTTAACAAGTTCTTCTTCAAGATACTCCTGTTCTTTTTGTAAATCAAGCATTGCGGCTTGAAGTTGATCTCTTTCTTCTTTGCTGCTTACAACCTCTTGATAAGATGACATCAATGAATTAGCATTTATTGCTATCACAATCGTTCCAACAACCAAGTATACAAACAATCTATTTCTAACGGCTTTACTCATAACATCACCTCCAGTTTTATTATATCACTTACAGTATAATTTAGACAATTTCTTTAACAAACTCATTATACATTTAGGCACTTTTTTCCAAAAGAAAAAAACTCCTAGAACTTCTAGGAGCTTTTGATTACCACAACGGTTCTTTTTCAATCTTTTCTTCTTTTAAGATCTGATACATTTCTTGAGTCTCACTCTTTTTTGTAGAGTTAACTATTTTAAGTATTTTTGCTTCGACTATTCGATTTCCATACTTAATTTCAATAATATCCCCAAGTTTCACTTGATGACCTGGCTTTACAACCTTACCATTTACAGTAACGCGCTTCTTTTCTAAAATTTCTTTAGCAAGAGGCCTTCTTTTGATTAAACGACTTACTTTTAAATATTTATCAATTCTCATTTTAATTACTAACGGTAACTACATCCCACTCTAATCCAAACTTATCTTCTACTCCACCAACAACTGTATTGCCAATTCCTATTTCACGAAGCGGTGTATGTTTATGACCACCTTCACCAAGTTTCTCATAAAGTTCTTCGGCCTCTTCCATCGTTGGTACTTCAACAACTACCGAAAATCCTTTTCTAACATACTCTTTGAATGAGTCATTAAAGTAAAGATTTAACTGATCATTAATGCGTAACTCAGCGTGCAGTACTTTACCGATTTTCTCCTTATCCTCTGTCATTTCAGATGTGTATTCAACTTTGTAAATCACTTTTGCATCGAAGATGCTTTGATAAAAATCCAATGCTTCATTGGTATTATCCTTATAATTTAAATATATTGCAAAATTCATAAAGCCACCTCCTTTATTTCATTATAAAAGATATAGAAGGCAGTTTCAAATTATTCAGATTTAATCTCAAAGATGATGTCGCGAAGTTCCATTGCTTTTTCGAAGTCTAAGTCTTTTGCTGCTGCTTTCATTTGTCGCTCAAGATCTTCAAGCATTTGCTGCTTAGCTTTCTTACTCATCTTCGCTGGCTTTTTACCTTTCTTCGTTTCTTCATCTTCACTATAAATAGTAATTTCTTCACTTAATTCTTTAATTATCGTTTTAGGGACGATGTTATGAACTCGGTTATACTCTTCTTGAATCTCACGTCTTCTTGCAGTTTCTTCCATTGCCGTTCTCATTGAGTCTGTCACTTTATCTGCATATAACACTACTCGACCATTTTCATTTCGAGCTGCACGACCAATTGTCTGAATCAAACTACGTTTATTACGTAAGAATCCTTCCTTATCAGCATCTAAGATGCAAATAAGACTAACTTCTGGTATATCAAGACCTTCTCTTAACAAATTGATTCCGACCACAACATCATAATCTCCTCGTCTTAATTTCCTGATAATATTAATACGTTCAAGCGATTTGATCTCTGAATGCAAGTAAGCTACTTTTATTCCGATATCTTTAAAATACTTTGTTAACTCTTCACTCATTCTAATCGTTAATGTTGTAACTAAAGTACGTTCTCCACGTTCTATGTTTTCATTAATTCTACTGATAATATCATCAATTTGCCCCTCTGTTTGACGAACTTCAACAATTGGATCTAGTAACCCCGTAGGACGAATAACTTGTTCTACGACCTTTTGATTGACGCGCTCAAGCTCATAATCACCAGGAGTCGCACTAACATAAATGATATCATCCGTTTTTTCACGAAACTCATCAAAATTTAATGGACGATTATCCAACGCACTTGGTAGTCTAAACCCATGATCGACCAAAGACTGTTTTCTAGCACGGTCACCTTTATACATTCCTCGAACTTGTGGCAAAGTAATATGTGACTCATCAATTACTAATAAGTAGTCCTTTTTATAGAAGTCCATCAAAGTATCGGGTGTTTTTCCTGCCACTCCTAAAGCCAAATGTCTAGAGTAGTTTTCAACCCCACTACAAAAACCTGTTTCACGCAACATCTCAATATCGTATTTTGTTCTTTGTTCAATACGTTGCGCTTCTAAAAGCTGATTGTTTTCTTTAAACTCAGCGATTCTATCTTCAAGTTCTTGTTCTATGTTTTCAATTGCTTTTTCAAGTTTTTCTTCATCATTAACAAAGTGTGATGCCGGAAAAATTGTTGTTACATCTAGATTTCTAATCACCTCTCCTGTCACAACATCAATCTCACGAATCCTCTCAATTTCATCTCCAAATATCTCAAAGCGATAACTATTTTGTTTTTGATTTGGTGGGATGACTTCAACTGAATCACCACGTACTCTAAACGTCCCACGTTTGAAGTCATAGTCATTTCGATCATATTGAATAGCAATCAGTTTCCTTAGTAAATCATCTCGATCAATAATATCACCAACACGAATGGTTATCGTCTTTTTACCATACTCTTCTGCTGAACCAATATTATAAATACATGACACACTCGATACTACAATTGTATTCTTACCTTCCATTAATGATGCTGTTGCCGAATGCCTCATTTGGTCAATTTCATCATTAATTTTTGCATCTTTTTCAATGTATAAATCGCGTGATGCAACATATGCTTCTGGTTGATAATAATCGTAATAGGAGATAAAAAACTCTACCCTATCTTCTGGGAAGAATGACTTAAACTCGCTATATAATTGACCTGCTAATGTTTTGTTGTGCGCAAGCACCAACACAGGTTTATTTACATCTTTTATTACCTGGGAAATAGTATAGGTCTTACCAGTACCTGTTGCTCCTAGTAAAACTTGCTCTTTATCACCAGTATTTACACCTTCAACTAAACTTTTGATTGCCTTTGGCTGATCTCCAGCTGGTTGAAACTTACTCACTAATTTATACATCAAATCACCTCTTCTTGATTATACACGCAAACATATGTTCTTTTCAACTAATAAAAAAAGCGATTATAAAATCGCTTATTTATTTAACAAATGGATATTATCTAACATGATTCCACAACCCTTAGCAACAGCGTCTAATGGTTCGTCAGCTAAAAATACAGGTACTTTTAACTCTTCAGTTAATAACATGTCTAATCCGTGAAGTAGTGCTCCACCACCAGTGATGATAACACCGCGGTCAATAATATCAGACGCCAACTCAGGTGGAGTTTGCTCTAATACATTTTTTGCAGCACTTACAATAACATATACACTTTCTCTTAAAGCTTCTTCCATCTCAGAAGATTTAACTTCAATAGAATGTGGTAATCCCGTTACTAAGTCACGACCTTTTACTTCAACTACTTCTTTTTTGGCACCAGGGAAAACCGTTACGATTTCTTTTTTGATCATCTCAGCTGTTCTTTCACCGATTAATAATTTATACTTATCTTTCATATACTTGATAATATCATTATCAAAACGGTTACCTGCTACTTTAATTGACACACTTGTTACGATATCTCCCATAGAAAGAACCGCAATATCACTAGTTCCCCCTCCGATATCAATAATCATATTACCTTGAGGTTTAGAAATATCCATCCCCGAACCAACAGCAGCAACTTTAGGTTCTTCTTCAATATAAACCTTTCTTGCTCCCGTTCTTTGAGCTGCCTCAGTAATGGCATTTTTCTCAACTTGAGTAATATTTGAAGGGCAACAAATTAAGCATCTGTGCTTAGTTAAGATCCCTTTAGCTTTAACTTTTTTAATAAAGTAATTTAACATGATTTCTGTTACTTCAAAATCAGCAATAACACCATCTTTAAGTGGTCTGATTGCTCTAACTTTACCTGGCGTTCTTCCAAGCATATTTCTAGCCTCTTCACCAATTGCTAGAGGTTTTCTAGTTTCTACATCTATAGCAACAACACTAGGTTCGTTCAATACAATTCCTTCACCTTTAACGTAAATCAGCACGTTTGCAGTCCCTAAATCAATTCCAATATCTTTTGCAAACATAAGTTTCCTCCATTTTATAAATAATCTCGATACTATTTCATTTTAACACACTTTTTGAAAATATGTACACAAATTTTACATCAAAAAAAAAGCGACAATACAATCGCTTATTTTATCTTAAAATTCCCGTCATTTCAAAGAAATTAATCACAAATGATGCCAGTAGTTCTGTCACTACTAACGCAATAACAATGTAAAATAATCTTGCTTGAAATGGCTTTGACGTCTTGAGTATTTTATTAAAATCAACGCTTTCAAGACTTAAAAAGGCAAAGACAGCACTCATTAAGTACGTTGTAATATAAAACATTTGATACATAAAATCACCTCTACCTATAGATTATCATTATCTATCTAAAAGTAAAAGTTATTCTTTAGGTCCAGGAGCCTTAATTGCAAAAAACTCTAGTGGTGAATCTGCTCCATTTCTAACTTTCATTAAAGTGCCTTTATCAAGCGTTAGAATATCACCTTTTTCATACCGTTTGACAACAAGATTCTCAAACTCAAACTCTAAAACTCCTCGAATTATTGTGATCACAACATCAGCATCCGAGCGGTGTTCATTCAATGACTCAAATGCAGGTAAGACGCAATGACTATAATGTAATGCATCACTCACAATAATACGTTCGACAATCTTTTCATCTGTTATGGTATACTTTAAATCATTTTCATTCATATTAGGTCTCCTCTTTAATCGCGTTTACTGGGCACAGCTTGATCGCTTCACTCAAACTGGCTGCTTGATAATCCGCTATCACTTTTAGTTGATTATGTTCTACACTAAAATGATTTGGGGCCTTTTTGACACATTGCCCACAAACGATACATCTTCCCCTGTCCAGTTTTACCGATAATTGTTTCGTTTCATTTACTATTATATCTTCTTTTTCTATAAGAGTGTTAATGATAACACTCATGATATAAATAGCAATGACAGTTAGAAACCATCTAGTCATCATAAATTGTGTGCCGAGAAACTTCGCTTCATTGGCCAACATAGGAACTTTTATTACAGCCCATGAACTAATGATAATCACAACATTTTTTATACTTGCACCTTTCTTAAACAACATCAAAGTAATGGGAAAGGCAGCGTAAATTGGTCCTGCTGATACACTACCAAACAAGAATGAGAGCAACGACCCTTTTAAACCCGAAGTATCACCAAGACTTTTTGTGATTGTTTCTCTAGGAATCCAAACATCAATAACAACAGTTAATACAAAAATAACTGGCATTACTTGGACCATTTCAATTAAAAAATAGCTAGTATTTTCTACCGCACTTCCAAACAAGTTACGATCCATAAGCAAAGTTAGAATATACACAGCCACTACCAAAAAGATAACTTTATTCTTTCTCATAACAACACCCCCATAGCGAAGGCAATCACAATTGCAAAGATAAAGCTTACTCCATTTCTTAACACAGCGAATTTTAATCCAAACTCCTGCTTTTCAATTGGAAATGTCGCCACACCCACCATTGTAAGTGTAGTCAAAAAGGACACACCGACAACAACACTAGCACCATTGTCAATCAATGAGCCAACTAGTGGAAATGCAACAAAAGCTGGAATAATTGTTATTGCCCCAACAATAGCTGAAAGCACTGTTGAGATGATGATATTTTCTCCTAACATCTTTTTAATGACCTCTTGTGGTAACAATGCCATAATATAACCAATGATTAACAGAATCAGAATAATCTGAGGCATCATATTCTGCATCATTTGTTTTGCCTTCTTAAAACTCTTAAAGGTTCTCTCTCTTCTCTTTACTAACGAGATAACTAACATTACAACAGAGACAACCCACATTGCTAAAATTAATGGATCCATAAAAATCCTCCTCACTTGATTTATCGTCATTATAGCGATATAGTATTTATAATACCGTTACCATGGTAACACTGGAGGAAAATGATGATTAAATCTATTGCAGACAACCCCCTACTTCATTCTTTTTCTGAAGAGGAAATCGAACAGTTTATTCAATCAGGGATAATGAGAGTCAAGGACTACAAAAGTAGTCAAATAGTCCATTTTGAAAATGAGAAGTGTAATAATTTGGAAATTGTCCTTGATGGCAAGGTTCGGATAGAAAGATTAACAGAGGATGGTCATGCTTTTACTATTTTTGATTTTGAAGAAGGAGATGTTATCGGTGGTAATATCGTCTTCTCTAGCAAACCTCATTATTTAATGACCGTTAAAAGTCTAACTGATTGTAAACTAATTGAGATAAATCGTGATGCGTTGTTTGATCTATTAAAAAACAATAGTGAGTTTTTAACTATCTTTTTAGAATACATTTCAGATACCACCTTTATAATCGGAAACAAGTTAAAATATCACACAAGTATTCCTTTAAGAGAACGAATCAAAACTTTTTTGTTGGCGATACATCAAGACACCAGAACCAATCCTATCTTTTTAACTACAAGTAAAAAAGAAATTGCTCAAGCACTTGGTTGCCAACGCACCAGTTTATCTAGAGAACTGAGTAAAATGGAAAAAGATGGCTTGATTGAAGTGAACAAAGACTCAATCTTACTTAAAACTATTTTATAACAAACAAAAACCCACAATGTGGGTTTTATTAGTTACCGCTAATGTTAATGCGGTTAATTGCTTTACGTAATGAGATTTGTGCTCTTTTCATATTAACTGAGCTCTCTTTATCCTTAAGACGCTTTTCAGCTCTATCTAGTGCGCGCTTAGCACGAGTAACATCAATTTCATCAGCCCATTCACAAGCTTCTGCAACAATTGTTGTTCCTTCTTTTTCCACATAGATATATCCACCGGCTAAAGAGAAGATTCGTTCAGAGTCACCATCAATTACTTTTGAAGGTGCAATTTGTAAGTTAGTTAAGAATGGTGTGTGTCCTGCCATGATAGCAAGATCACCTTCTGTACCACGTACAATTACACTATCTACTTCACCATCAAAGAAAACTTTATTAGGAGTTACAATTCTTAATTGATATTTCATGACTTTACCTACTATAATGATTCAGCTTTTTTAACAGCGTCATCAATTGTACCTACATATAAGAAGGCTTGTTCTGGTAAGTCATCATGTTTTCCTGATAAAATTTCAGAGAATCCACGAATCGTTTCATTTAATGGAACATAAACTCCTGGGTTTCCTGTGAAGACTTCAGCAACATGGAATGATTGTGTTAAGAAGTTACGAATTTTACGTGCACGAGCAACGATTAATTTGTCTTCCTCACTTAACTCATCCATACCAAGGATTGCGATAATATCTTGTAATTCTTTAAATCTTTGTAAAATTTCTTGTACACGTGACGCAACACGGTAATGTTCATCACCAATTACTTGTGGATCAAGCAATCTAGAAGATGAATCTAATGGATCTACCGCTGGGTATAAACCAAGTGACGCAATGTCACGGCTTAATACTGTTTTTGCATCTAAGTGTGTAAAGGTATTAGCTGGAGCCGGGTCAGTTAAGTCATCGGCAGGTACATATACTGCTTGTACAGAAGTAATTGAACCTTTCTTCGTTGACGTGATACGCTCTTGAAGCGCCCCCATCTCTGTTGCTAATGTTGGTTGGTACCCTACAGCTGAAGGCATACGCCCTAGTAATGCTGATACCTCTGAACCTGCTTGCGTAAAACGGAAGATGTTATCGATAAATAATAATACATCTTGACCTTCTTCATCACGGAAGTGTTCAGCCATTGTAAGACCTGTTAATCCTACACGCATACGTGCACCAGGTGGTTCATTCATTTGCCCGAATACTAATGCTGTTTTATCTAGAACACCACTTTCTTCCATTTCGTAATATAAATCGTTCCCTTCACGAGTACGCTCTCCTACACCGGCAAATACACTTAGTCCACCATGCTCTTTAGCGATATTATTGATTAACTCAGTGATTTGTACTGTTTTACCTACACCTGCACCACCAAACAAACCGATTTTACCACCTTTTGCATAAGGACAAATTAAGTCTACTACTTTAATACCTGTTTCTAAAACTTCTGCACTAGTTGATTGCTCTTCATATGTAGGTGCAGCTCTATGAATTGGCGCTTTCCCTGCTGTTGTAGGTTCAGGCTTCTCATCAATTGGGTCACCTAATACGTTGAACATACGCCCTAATGTTTCTCTACCTACTGGTACTGAGATCGGAGCCCCAGTATTTGTAGCTTCAGTTCCTCTAACTAAACCGTCAGTTGACCCCATCGCAATTGCTCTTACTACATCGTCACCAATGTGTTGAGCAACTTCAGCAACAAGTTTTTTACCATCTAATACAACTTCAATTGCATTATATAACTCTGGTAATTCACCTGCTTGAAAGCGAATGTCTAAAACTGGTCCAACTACTTGAATAACTTTACCATTCTGTTTTGACACTATATTTCCTCCTAACTAAAGTGCATCAGCACCAGCAACAATTTCTGAAATCTCTTGAGTAATAGCTGCTTGTCTTGCACGGTTAAATTCTACTGTTAACTTATCGATCAACTCTTCAGCATTATCAGTTGCATTCTCCATCGCCATACGACGAGAAGCTTGTTCACTTGCTGATGATTCAATCATTCCCCCATAAATAAGTGACTCAACATATTTTGGAATTAATATCTCAAGTACTGCTTCTGGAGATGGTTCATATTCAACTAATGAAGTTGATTGTTTATCTTCTTCATGAGTGATTGGTAATAATTGTAATAATGTTGGCTCAAATGTTACTGAGTTTACAAACTTAGTGTACACCAACACAATTTTATCAATTTCACCCTCAGTGTATTGTCTTAAAGCAAAATCAGCTATGTCTTTACTATCGCTAAATTTTGGCAATGTCGTAACCCCTGGTTTATCCAAGACAACATTTGCATCACGGTAACGATAATATGACGATGCTTTATTTCCACAAACAACGTAGTTTGCTTCTTTGGCACCCGCTTCTCTGATTGCTTTATATACATTTTGATTATATCCACCACAAAGTCCTAAATCAGAACTTATTACTATGTATAGGACATGTTCTCCCTCTGGAGTATCCACATACTTATGCTTAACTGATGTCGAAGCAAGTAAATCATGTACATTCTTATTAATGATTCTGAAGTACTCATCACTTTCTTCAAATCGAGTTCTTGCTTTTTTTAGTTTTGCAGTCGATACAAGTTCCATTGCTTTAGTAATCTTCTTAGTTGATTCAACTGAATTAATCCTACGCTTAGTATCTTGTAATCCTGCCATCTAGATCACCTCTTAAAGGGCTTTCTTAAAGTCAGCAATAAATGAATCAATATGCTTTCTTAATTCAGCATCGATTTCTTCATCAATTGCTTTTTTCTCAACAATAAGATCTAAAACATGTTTTGCAGAAGTTTGGAAGTATTCAACTAATCCACGTTCACAAGAAATCACTTTATCAACATCAATTGTTTTAAAGAATCCTTCTTTAACTGCGAATAAACTAACTACTTGCTCTTCTACTTTATACGGTGAGTATTGTGCTTGTTTTAAAACTTCCATTACTCTTGCACCATGATCAAGTACTGCTTTTGTAGCTGGATCTAAGTCAGAACCAAACTGAGCAAATGCTTGTAACTCACGATATTGAGCTAAGTCTAGTTTTAAAGAACCACTAACTTGTTTCATTGCCTTTATTTGAGCTGCACCACCAACACGGCTTACACTTAATCCCGCATCAACTGCCGGTCTTTGACCAGAGTTAAATAACTGTTCCATTAAGAAGATTTGCCCATCAGTGATTGAAATAACGTTCGTAGGAATATATGCTGAGATATCTCCTGCTTGCGTTTCGATGATTGGAAGAGCAGTAATTGATCCTCCACCATAGTTTTCATTTAATCTTGCAGCACGCTCTAATAAGCGACTATGTAAATAGAATACATCACCTGGATATGCTTCACGTCCTGGTGGTCTTCTAAGTAGTAAACTCATTGTACGGTATGCAACTGCATGTTTACTTAAATCATCATAAATGATTAATACATCTTTTCCATGATCCATCCATTCCTCACCAATCGTAACACCTGTATATGGTGCAAGATATTGAAGTGGACTCAACTCAGATGCAGTCGCACTTACAACTGTTGTATACTCCATCGCTCCATGCTCACGTAACTTTTCAACGATTTGAGCTACTGTTGAATTCTTTTGTCCAATCGCAACATAGATACATAATACATCTTGACCTTTTTGGTTTAAGATTGTATCAAGTGCTACAGCAGTTTTCCCTGTTTGACGGTCTCCGATGATTAACTCACGTTGTCCGCGTCCAATAGGAATCATAGAGTCAATCGCTTTGATACCCGTTTGAAGTGGTACACTTACTGATTTACGACTCATAACACCATGAGCAATTCTTTCAACCGGACGGTGTGCCGAATACTCAATTGGTCCTTTTCCATCAATTGGTTGACCTAAGGCATTAACAACACGTCCTACCATTGCGTCACCTACACCAACCTCGATGATACGACCAGTTCTTTTAACTGTATCGCCTTCTTTAATATGTTTATCGTTCCCCATTAATACCGCACCAATGTGCTCTTCTTCTAAGTTAAGAGCTAGTCCGAATACTCCTCCAGGGAATTCTAGTAACTCAGATGCCATAGCATTTTCAAGTCCGTTGATTAAAGCGATCCCATCACCAACTTGAATTACAACACCAGTTTCACTCATTTCTAGTTTTTCACCATAGTTCTTAATCTGTTCTTTGATTATAGAACTAATTTCATCTGGTCTTAAACTCAATTAATTCACCTCATTTAGCTTATATATTTACTTTAAGTAAGATATCTCTCATATTAGATAACTTTGTAAAAATTGAGTTATCAATAACTTGATTGTTCGCTTCTACTCTAATCCCACTGATTAAAGAATTATCAATTTTATTGGTAATTTCAACTTCTGATTTAAATTTCTTTGATAAAGTTTCTGTTAGTTGTTTAACTTGTGCATCACTTAAACTCTTAGCAGAGTAGACAACAGCTTTAACAACTTTATTAAATTCGTTATATAATTTTTCAAATTCATCATCAATAGCTTTCAAATATCCTACTCTGTTTTTATCAACTAAGATATTTATGAAGTTAAAAACTTCTTTATTGACTCTACCTTCAAATACATTCTTAATCATATCGTGTTTATCACCTTTAGTTATTTGTGGTAATCTTAATATTTTTAAGAACTCTGGTTCATCATAAATAGCGTTTTTAACATCCGCTAATGATTGTCTGATTTCTTCTAGCTTGTTTTCTTCAACTGCTAAACTGTACAAGGCACTCGCATATCTGTTTGCAACAATTGCCTCCATACTAGTTCACCTCACTAATAAAATCAGAAACTAATTTATCATGATCGCCATCGTTAATTTCTTTTTCAACAACTTTACTTGCTAAGTCAAATGCAACATTAACAATTTCTTTTTTGATTTCTTCTCTTGCTTCAGCTCTATCTTGTGCAATGTCAAGATCTGCTTGAGCTTTTAAACGATCCGCTTCTGTTCTTGCTTCTTCAATAATTTCTACTTTGACTTTTTCAGCATTACGTTTTGCTTGTTCTATATATTCACGCGCTTCTGATTTAGCTTCTCCTAAATCTGCTTCCGCTTGTTCTTTAAAGAAACTTGCTTGTTCGTTTGCTTTTTTAGCATCATCAAGTTCAGATGTGATAATCTGTTTTCTTGATTCCACTAAGTCTGTAATTGGTCCCCAAAGGTATTTTTTTACACCTAGGAATAAGACTAAAGTTACAAATAATTGAAGGCCTAAGTTAACCGGTTCTGGAAACAAGTTAATAATGATATTGTCCATACTAACCTCCTAAAGTTATTGTCTCTTAGAATAATCCTACGAATGGGTTTAAGAATAATAATACTAATGCGATAAATAATCCGTAAATACCAGTTGTCTCTGCTACTGCAGCCCCTAGTAACATTGTTGATTGGATATCACCTTTTGCTTCTGGTTGACGTCCTACTGCTGCAGCTGCTTGACCTGCTGCGTAACCTTGCCCGATACCTGCTCCGATACCTGCGATTAATGCTAAACCTGCTCCGATTGCGCTGCAACCTGCTACAAATGCTTTTGGATCTACTGTCATATTAATTTTTCCTCCTGTTTTTTAACTATAGATTTAAAAGTTTTTATTTATTTTTAAGTTCTTCTTCTGGGATACTACCCGAGATAAATATTGCTGATAACATCAAGAAAATGTACGTTTGAATTAATCCAGCAAAGATATCAAAGTACCCGTGTAAAATGGCTAATACTGGTGATGCAATAATAGCAATCCATCCTAACATGTAGTAAACAACACCCATGATAAGTGAACCACTTAAGATATTACCAAACAAACGTAGTGATAATGAAATTGGTGTTACAACAACATCAATAATGTTTAAAGGTAACATTACTGCAAGTGGTTGGAACCACTCTTTGAAATAACCAACAAATCCATTGTGTTTGAATGATAAGAAGTTGATGAAAAATGCCGTTATTAGAGCTAAAGCCAATGTAACATTATAGTTACTTGTCGGTGGTTTCATTCCGATTAACCCAACAAGGTTAGCCACCGCAAGGAATAGAACTAATGTACCAAAATATGGGGCAAATTTCTTAGCGTAGTTTTTACCTACTGTCCCAATACTAAAGTTATTCATTGATGTAACAAATATTTCAGCAAGTAAGACGATTCCTTTAGGCTCGTCTTCAGGGCTAGTGGCTTTAATCTTACTCGACGCGTACATCATAACACCAAGTAAAGCAAACATAATCACAATTGAATTGACTACTTCTTCTTGAATGTTAATGCCGTTGATTATTATTCCACGTAATTCTTCCATTCTAGACCTCCTTCTTATAATATGTGATAAACCAATTAATAACTGAATCAGATTGAATTATTAATCTTACTCCCAATAACCCAATGGCTGTTGCGAATGGATCAAGAAATTCAACCTTTATAGAAACCACTAGAACAATCATATACATTAAATTACGAATCATTTGATCACGTCTGTGAATCAATGCCGCTTTTGTTTCGTTCATTTCTAAACTCTTCTTTAATGATAGATTGATTAAGTGAAATCCTAACAAACTAATAAAAATTCCTAATGATGCTCCTAAGATGTATTTAAGAGAAGTCTCTCCTAGAATCAAATACAACACAGCATCAACGAGTACAATAAGTAACAGGGTTCTTATTGTAACTTCTCTAAGTGGATTTTGCTGTAACTTAGTCATCTGTTGCTCCTTTTACAGTTCTAATCATCATTCTAAAGCCAGCAATGATACCCAATAACATTAAAATGATTGTTAGAAAATTTCCAGTATTAAACCAATCATTTAGTTTGATACCGATAAACATCATGACCACTGGATATAAAATCATATTGATTCCAACAGTTGTCAAAATTGCTAATGGTTTTAAGCTTTTAATACTATTGTTTTTCTTCATACTCTTTGATTAGATTGATGCGATTCAAATGACGACCGCCCTCAAATTCCGTTTCTAACCAAACCTTTAAGATTTCTTTCGCTAAGTCTTCTTTAACTACTCTTCCACCTAAAGCAAGTACGTTCGAATTGTTGTGTGCTCTTGTTGCTTCTGCACTAAATAAGTCGTGAGTTAAGGCACATCTAATTCCCTTTACTTTATTAGCAGCAATACTAGCACCTATACCAGTACCACATACCACAACACCGCGGTCATACTCATTTTTTGCTACCGCTTCTGCAACAGGAATTGCAAAAACTGGGTAGTCTACTGACTCTTCAACATGAGTTCCAAAATCAGTAATTGTGTGACCCATTTCTTCGGCATATTTTTTCAAAATTTCTTTTAATTCAAATCCACCATGATCTGAACCGAATGCTATCTTCATAAGTCATCCTCCCATCTTGAATATTATAACACTTTTAATATTCAAGATAAATGATACTTATAAGAAAATAATTGATTTAGCCCCATTTTTTATAAAAATAATTGTGATTACTTTGTGAAGAAAAAAACACATGATATTTTATAAATGATAGATAACCCTTTTATTATATGGAGTATATAGTAGGTAAAACTAAATAAAATTTGACATCTTTTTCACAAATAAAAAAGCGATACATATCATATCGCTTTTCGACATAAAAACTAGACATTTAGTTAACAGGAACAACCGCACCTTCATACTTATTTTTAATAAAATCTGAAATCTCTTTTCCTGTTAAAACATCAACTACTTTTTGGATTGACTCTTCATTTTTTCGCTCATTTAGAACTGCCAAAACATTTACATAAAGTGATTTTTCACCCTCAATCAAAATCGCGTCTTCAAGTGGATTCAACCCTGCTTGAAGCGCATAATTTGTGTTGATAATCACTAAATCACCTTCATTATTTTCTAATACTTTAGGTAACAAACTTGCTTCAATGTCGTATACAAACTCTAAGTTTAGTGGGTTGGTTGCAATATCAGTCACTCCTGCACTTTGCTTGTTTACACCCTCTTTTAGAGTGATTAATCCCTCAACTTCAAGCAAAGACAAGATACGTCCATGATCCGCGACACTTGAAGAAAAAATTACTTTTGATCCCTCTTTGATTTCAGAAGCGTTATTATAGACATTTGAATACACACCAATTGGTTCAATATGTACTCTTGCTGCAATATCAAAATCGTAATTAAACTCTATCTTTTGAGCATCTAAATATGGAATATGCTGGAAGTAATTTAAGTCAACATCACCACTATCCAAAAACTGATTTGGTGTGACATAATCTTGAACAACTACAATCTCTAAGTTAATCCCCTCTTGTTGAAGAAGTACTTTTGCTTCTTCTAAAATCTCTGCATGCGGAACACTTGTTGCCGCCACTTTAATCGTCTCTTTATTTGAACATCCCACTAACAAAATTGCCAATAGTAACAATACACTAAATTTTCTTAATTTTTTCATCTTTTTTTCTCCTATTTTCTATGATCTATTTTTTTCACTATCACATTACTGATAGTCTGAATTATTAATACAATAACTAATATACAAACGGTACTTGAAACAACAACTAATTGATTGTTTCTTTGAAAACCATAAAGGTAAGCATAATTACCTAATCCACCTGCCCCAATGATTCCTGCCATAGCAGAATAACTTACGATAGAAATTGAAGTAAGTGATAGACCCGAGATTATTGCAGGCAACGATTCAGGAATCAACACTTTTGTAATGATTTGAATGGCATTTGCACCAAAACATTTCGCAGCTTCAATTGTTCCTTTATCAATTTCTCGCAATGCCGATTCAACAACACGAGCGTAAAATGGTGTTCCTCCAATGATTAATGGTGGTAATGCAGCATTAACTCCAAGCATTGTTCCCATAACGAACTTCGTGAATGGAATCAGTAGAATTAGCAAAATAACAAAGGGGATTGATCTTAACAAATCGACAATTGTACTCAAGAATGAATACACCTTCTTATTTTCTAGTAAGTTTCCAACAAAGGTTACATACAAGGCAATCCCTAAAGTTAAACCTAAGCCAAAGATAAAACTTGTCGCAATAACAGACATGTATAATGTTTCATATATCGAACTAAATAATTGCTCTACTCTCATCCAATCACCTCTATTCCCACTGAATTCTTCTCTAAATACTCACTCACTTGCCCTAGCTCAAAATCGTTACTCACTTTAACAACTAGGTATCCAATTTCTCTACCATTTACTTTTTTAATGTTGGCCTCTATAATGTTTGGTACCATCCCAAATTCTGTAATCAGAACATGTAATGTATTTTTCGAAATACTATCATCCTCAAATGTTAGAGCGATGATTTTTTCATTTTCAGACGATTGATACTCCTTGTTAGACGTTGTTGCAATCAACTTATTTAACGACTTAAAGGCTTCGACAGTTTTTCCTAAGAAATCAATTTTTCCATCTTTCATAATCATAGTATGGTCACAAATTTCTTTCACAACATCCATTTCATGAGTAATCAAAACAACTGTAATTCCAAGTTCATCATTAATCTTTTTGAGTAAACTTAAGATTTTGACTGTTGTCTCAGGATCTAGGGCACTTGTTGCTTCATCACATAAGATAATCTTAGGATTCATCACTAATGCCCTAGCAATCCCAACACGTTGTTTTTGTCCTCCACTCAACTTTGAAGGATACTCTAACACTTTATCTTCAAGTCCTACAAGCTTTAAAATCTCTTTGACTTTTTTATCGTCACCTTCTTTTTTCCCTCTTATTTCAAGGGGTAACATCACATTATCAAACACTGTTCTTGACCAAAGTAAGTTAAAATGCTGGAAAACCATTGGGCACTGCATTCGAAAATACCTCAGTTCTTCTTTACTCAAGTTCTTAACATCTTTTCCTTCAACTAGGATTTGACCTTCATCTTGAACTTCAAGTTGATTTATCATTCTAAGCACAGTTGATTTACCCGCCCCACTTTGACCGATGATACCAAAAACTGAACCTTCTGGCACTTCAAACGAGACACGATCAACCGCTCTTAATATACTTTCTTTGATTTTAAATTCCTTTAAAACATTTATAAATTTAATCATAATGACCTCCACAAATAACAAAAAACTTGCCCAAAAGACAAGTTTTCATAGTTAGGTTTATGATCTCATCTCTTTGGAATTAGCACCTTCTTTCAACTGAAAGGGTTGCTGCAGTGTCAACGGGCCAATCCCTCGACTGCTCTTCATGAGTTATTTAATTAGTTGCAATCTTATCATCTAGATTTAAAACTGTCAACTATTTATTACTTTTTAATACTTTTTCAATTTCTTCTTTAGAAATAGGACCTTCTCTTAAGACTTTAACTCCCCCATCAATTGCAACAACAGTTGAAGGAATTGATATCTTAACTTCGCCTTCTAAAATCATTATGTGCGGGAACTTTTGCTCCAATCCTTCAACATCATTGATTGGTTCTTCACCACTTATATTGGCACTAGTAACCGCCAAAGGACCGACCTCTTCAAGGATTTTTAAAGTGGTTTCATCATCTGGAATTCTCACTCCAACCGATGGATATCCTTGTGTCAAAATGTCCGATAACCCTTGTTTTTTAGGCATTATCATCGTTAATGCTCCTGGCAAAAATGCCTCCGCAAGTTTTAAAGCATCATCACTCACAGCACTTGCGACTTGATGAAACTGTTCAACATTAGCTGCTAAAACAGCGATTGGCTTTTGCTCTCTTTGCTTTAATTCAAACAATTTTTGAACCGCTTCATCTTCAATGATTGAAGCCACCCCATACACAGTATCAGTAGGAATCGCACAAACGTTTCCAGCTCGTAGTTCATTTATAATTTCTTCAATGTTCTCTCGTTTTATAATCATCAAATCACCTCTATCTTTATATGTATTAAAACACATTGTTTATGTTTTATCCATAAAATTGTATACTACTTTTTATATTTGTGTTACTATAGGGTTGCGAATTGTGATACCCAAGGGGTTCAAAAAGGGGGGATTTAACATATGAACATTGAAAATTATGTGATGTTTTTTACTAAGGTTGGCGGTCCTACATGGTTAATTATCTTGTTGTTACAAGGGCTATTCTACTGTGGATTACGTTTTAAGAAGTACACAAAATACGCTTTTAGCCTAATAATTATCATCTGTATTGCCTACTTTGGATTTTATTTCGAGGCAGATGAAAGTAGTGTATTCAAGAAACATGAACTTGTTATAGCGACTTACTCTAAGCATTTACCTGAAAAGGAGTTTACCTCTATCGGTAATATTTACAAGTACTCCAACACCATTGTAAAGAAAGAAACTATGTTTGACCTTGATGAGTGTTATGTTTCAGAGATTTCATATAACAAAGAACTAACCATTTACTCTAATGGTAATAGTGGGAATGGTATTGGGATAATATTTACATGCAAAAATCCAGTCAATAATGACATGTACGAGGATAAGGAAGTAGAAAAGATGTTTTTTTACTTGAACTACCTCATCTTAGATAATGAGTTTGAAATCTTTATGATTGATGATAGGATGTCACCACATCTAACAGGTTATAGTTCTTATAAAGGGGCAGACTTATTTCCTTTGCTAGGAGATAGCAAGGCTTTAAATGATAAATTCTTTGAGATGACATTCGATCAAGTAACTTTTAAAAGAAGTATAAACTATGACTTTTCTGAAGCTGGTTATAACAACTCAGAATCAATCATCCTAGATACAAGCGTCATCAGTAATGCAGTACTGATTGGTCGTCTCGAATACAATACTCTTGATATTATCGGATATCCAGATAAAAGAGAATTTGAATACATATACTATATTGAAGAGGAGGAAAAATAATGAACAAAGTACTCAAGATGCAACACCATTTGCACACACAAACACCACTTCTAATTCTAAACAGCATTGAATTTGGTTGTGCACTGTATTTTATAATAAACTTATTTTCAAACTTTATGAGTAACTTCTATCTTGATATAATATTTGTGTTTGCAACATCGCAAACAGTTAGTTTAGCATTGCAAAGTGAGCATTTTCAATTTCTAAGGATAACAGTCAGAGTTGATCTCAGCCATATGATTTTATTTACTTTCACGAAGTTTGTTATATATTTACTCGTCTTAATAATAATGATACTCGAATTTCACTATCACCTGTTTGAGGATCCGATTATTTTATCTCTTCTTGTTTTGTGGCCCTTCTCACTATACTTTGTTTCTCAACACATAATGTTATGGGTTCCACAAAACGTAACGAATGATATAAAACTGGCCAGACAAATTGCAAAAGTGAGATATAAAGATATGTTTGACATATACACTTATATATACATTGTATTGGCTGTGATTTACATTTCATCAGGATATCTGCCATACTTATTTAGCTCGGCTGGATTCTTCATCCCTTTAATTGTTGGATTAACTTGCACTTTTCTTTATACAACTATGAAACTACTTAAATACCGTCATAAACTGGAGTTGGTATAATGATTAAACTAAGAAAAGACCAAGTGGCTTACATTCAAATAGGGAAACATATCTTAAAAAGAATAGCCTTTGGTGAGTTAAGTGAAGGAAACAAAATAGGTACCATCAGAAGTTTGGCTACTGATTATAAAGTTACAACAAAAACGATTCAAAAGGCAGTTGGATATCTGGAGGAGCGCGAGATTATTTCACGTGTTCAATCATCAGGGTTGTATATCCAAATTAATAATGAAATGGCAACAAAAAAGTTATATGCTGATGCAGTTGAACTAACTGAAAAATACATTGATGATTTAAGAGATATTAATAATATCGATAATATCGAATCACTTATACAAGGGGGACTTAAAGATGATAAAAATAACTAATGGAAGTAAAACTATAGCGGATAAAAAATTACTGAATGATATATCATTTAAGCTTGAAAAAGGACAAATTGTTGGTTTATTAGGGCCAAATGGGTGCGGAAAAACAAGTTTGATTAGAACCATCGTAGGTGACTACAGTTTAAATGAAGGTGAAATTGAAGTTGAAAATTTCCCCACAAGACAATCACGAATTGAGGGAATTGCCTACATGCCAAGTGAATCGCTATTCACTAACACATTCTTGCTAAAACTAATTGATGTCTTTGAAGCAACAAATGATGATTTTTCTAAGGATCGTATGATGGAGTTAATGAAGAAGTTTTCATTACCGCACTTCTCAAAATTTAGTAAGTTATCAAAAGGGCAAAAGAAAGCCTTTCACTTATCTTTAGTATTATCTAGAGACTGTGAGTATTATGTTCTTGATGAGCCACTTAATGGAATTGATCCGAGTTACCGTAAGATGATAATTGATGAAATTCTAGAATCAATCAATACTGAGGAAAAGTTAATTATTATCTCTAGTCATCAACTTAATGAAATCGATGAAATTCTAGATACCTTATTACTTATGGAAGAAGGAAGTTTAGAAGGGATATATGACATCGATGAAATAAGAGTTGAAAACAACTTATACGACTGGTATATTGAGAAATATAGACATTAATTTTTGGGAGGGAAATATTATGCATTATATTTATAAGGGTATTGAGCTTTTTAAGGCTAATAGAAAACAGGCTTATCTGATTACCCTAATGTATTTACTAATTACTACTGGTATCACTTTTGTTATGGAGCAGCTACGAATCAACAACGGACTTTTACAAATCGGTGTAAATATTGCGCTAATACCATTAAGTTATGGATTAGTTAAGTACTTCTTAAGCACAACGAGAGGGCAGTTCTCAGACAGCGATACTTTGTTTTCTGTTTACAATGATCAAGCCTCACAATCCATATTCACCAATATTTGTTATAGTATCGTTTACTTTGCACCAACGTTTGTATTTTTGCTAATATCATCATCTATTATTATAAACAACATTGAGATGTTATCAGAAATCGGAACTTCTATTGATGCTTTTAGAGATCAATCAATGATTGAGTTTTTTCAAGCAACAATTGTAGTCTTACTTGAAATCGTAAAGTTGTTGGCAATTCCAATTGCATTACTGATTCCTATTATGGTTTATCTTGGGATTAAGTTCACCTTTGTCATCCATGTTGTTGTTGATGAAGAAAAGAACAAGTATTACTTTGCAGCATTGGGTGAATCTTGGGATTTAACAAAAAAGAACTTCTGGAAAGTCTTCGCTATAAAGTTTATCTATGGATTGATCGGTCTAGTTATTGGTTTATTAATCATGGCCAGCTCTGCCTATCTTGATCAGGGATTTGTAGGTAGATTGATTAATATGATTGTCTCTGCAGTTGTGATAGCATACTTTACTAGCATGGAGAGCTTCTCGACTACTGCACTATATGTAGATATCACTAAAGGGAACACGCCAAAGAAAGACGAAAACTAAATATAATGAAAAAGGACTAGGATTTCTCCTAGTCTTCTTTTTCGTTAAAATATGTAGATATAAACTCTTCAATAACGTCCTCATGCATAATTGTATAATTATCATTGAATAGCTTTTTTAACCACTTTTCATCATACAAGTAGTCAACCATCTCACCATTTTTAGTAATGAAAACGGCTGGCACTCCTTTGAATCCAAAGCGGTCTGATAATGATAGATAAACAGGTTTTTCTTCTTCCGTGTTTAAATAATGAACAGTAATGTTCATCTCTGAAGCAATTCTATTTAAAGGCTTAACTAGCCTTGGGCAACCTGGTCATGTGGGTCTCCCCATGTACATTAAATTGTACTTATCCTCTGCAACTTTTACCAAGTAATTAACACCATCATAACTCTTTAGTGTGTTCTCTCTTGGTAAACCGTAACCATATCCTACCATTAAACTTCCTCCCTAATAGATTATGTTCGTTTTTCTCTTCTCATTCTTTGAATAGTCTTGAATACATACAGTACAATAATTGCTTGCAATCCTACAACTAATCCAAGTTCGATCTGACCGACCCCGATAATTAATCCGATCATTCCACAAACCCAGATAGAAGCAGCTGTTGTTAACCCAGATATATGATTAGATGTCTTTAAGATTGTTCCTGCACCTAAGAAACCTATACCTGTAACAACTTGAGCAATTAGTCTTTGATTTTCAAAGTTTGGACTGACAACACCATTATCAGCAGCATAAGCTAATGCTTCATGAAGCTGTATTTGTTGTAATAGCGCAATTCCACATGCACCAATCGCAACAAGAACATGAGTTGAAAATCCAGCAGCTTTGTGTTTGTACTCTCTTTCAAAACCAATAATTCCTGTAATTACAATTACAATTAAAAGTCTTATGAAATAGTCCAAAATTGTTGGCATAACTCCACCTCCTAGATTTTGGGGGTAATTCATATTATAGTTCAAAACTTGCTATTTGGCAAATATTTGTTTTTATACAATTAAATTGTTTGTATTTCCAACAACCCACACAACGTGTAGATAAAAGAAAAAGACTAACTAAATAGTCTCTTTCCTGCTCCCCTAAGCTTCTCTAAAAACAACATTTCCTGAGTTGTTGTTTCTAACCTTACTTCTTCCATAAGGACAGATTTTATATATTACAAATGCAGTGATCGCTGTTGAGAACTCCGCAAATGTTAGAGCCAACCAAATCCCATCACTACCAAAGAAGGTAGGAAGGGTAAATAACCAAATTAACAAGAACACTATCGCCCTTAAAATACTGATTACACCTGATAAAATTGGTGAATCTACACTTGTGTAATAAGTAGAAATGACAACATTTGCTCCTATCACAATGAATGAGAAACTTGTAAAATAAAGTATTCTCGACGCCAGAGTGATTGTATTTTCATCGGTTATAAGAAGCGAGGCGAATTGTCTTGAAAACAACATACTAAGCATCATTAATATGACTCCGAATAGTACATTGATTTTAAGCCCTTTTAACAGTAGGCTTTTAACACGATTATACTTAACAGCTCCGTAATTTAAACTAACTGCTGCTTGGATTGCATCACTTACACCAAATCCAAAGGATACAACCAATCCCATTAGCTGCATTGCAATTGAATAAGCAGCAACCCCACTTATACCAACGGACTCTTGTATAATTCGATTAATAATGACACCTGCAAACGCGACACTTGAAATACTGATTAACTCACTAGATCCGTTGAAGAAGATTTGACCAACATCTCTTAGTTTGATTTGAGGTAAACTAAACTTCCATGAAGACTTTCTTGCTGTAATAACAATAAAGATTACAGTCGGTATCACTTGAGAAATACCTGATGCCAATGCTGCACCCATGATACCCATCTGATAAACGACGATAAACAAATAATTTAAACTCGTATTAATAATTGTTGTTAGACTATTAATGATGACTACAGTGACTGGTTTTTCATCAAGATTCAAAAATAAAGTAAGGGCTAGGTTCATCATATGAAAGATGAAGAATAACGACATCAAAAGTCCATATGATTTTATATACTCAAGTGTTGTTCCTTCCACGTTAAAGAAAACATTAAAGTATCTAGAACTTAAGTAAAAGATTACAGTGGCAGCAATTGCTACTATTACTGTTAAAAGCATCGTTAAATTGAAGTAGTTATTCGCTTTTTGCTTTTCTTCTCTCCCTCGACATATTCCAGCGTAGGTTACACCACCTATAGCAATCATCACAGAGACACCGTTTAATATCATCATCAAAGGTGATAACAAGGTGATTGCCGCTAGTGCTTCACCACCAATAAATCTTCCAACGAATGCTGAATCAATAAAGCTTGCTGTGGTTGCAAATATCATCGAAAATATTGACGGGATGACATATGTATAAAATATTTTGTTTGTGCTTGTTTTTCCTAAATCTAATTGTTTCATTTTACTTCTCCTATTGCATAATTTATCTCTCTTCAATATAATAAACCTTATACTAAGTGTAAGGTCAAGGAGGTTTTATGAGAAAATTAATGACAATCGGAGAATTAGCTAAGCTATTCGAAATTAATACCACCAAAATACGTTTTTATGAAAGAAAAGGACTACTTAAAGCTTCTCAGATTGATGAGAATGGGTATCGCCTATATTCATTTAAAGATATGGAAAGGCTAGAGCATTTGTTACTGCTTCGAGATCTTGATGTGCCTATAGAACGAATTAAAGAACTAATGTCAGGCTATATGGCCAGCGATTATGAAGAGTTGTTAATAGAGTTATTGGATGAAACAGAAAAACATCTCAATTTTCTTAAACGACGCAAAGCCGTTATCACTGAGCGTTTAAACCACTTCAAGGATTATACTAATGAGCGATATAGAGTTGTCTCTTTACCAAAGAAAGACTATTACCTCATCGAAGAAGACTTAGATCTTATTACTTCTGAGAAAATGTTTTATGATATTTATGAGAAGTATGATTTACCTTTATCTGATTACTCTATGCAATATATCTTTGAAATAACACAAGATGCAAAAGTAAGTAAAGGGATTGTTTCAAAAGATAAACGATTCACGTCGCTTGAAAAACGCACGATGAAAAAAGGTGATTACCTGGAGTTAAGAATTGATTTTGAGCACCCAATTAATGATCAAGTGGTACTTAGAAAGGCTAAAGAACTAGTTGAAGAAAGCGGCCTAAAGGTAAGTGGTCCCTTATACGGATTTGAGGACTATAGGTTGTTTTTGTTTTCAAATGTAATGGGTTACTTAAAACTCTACATAAAAATAGAAAGTTAATTTCTGTTGCATATATCACATACTTTTAAAATTCATTTACGTATAATCTATTTTGAAAAGGAATGGTGAAGAATATGAAAGCAATTTTTATGCCGGGATGCGGTGTCAAAAGAGAATATCAAGACGAATTAAAACAAACAATGGAATACTTAAAAAAATATTTTGACGATATAGAATTATATGAGACGTGTTGTAAACACCCTGATGAAAAACCAACTGTGGATGTATTCATCTACTCTTGTTTTGGATGTTTACCTAGAATGCAAGCTGCTAACGTCGCGACAGAATACTATTCAATCTATGAAATATTCGAGAAATACGGAATGCCAGTAGAAGCAAAAGAAGAGAACAAAAACATCACACTTGGTGTTCATGAATGTTCAAAATTAAAAGAGGATAGTTACAATAAAACCCTACTTAGAAAGATGTTAACAAACCTTGGATATCAAATTGAAGAAGAGCAAATCATTTCAGATGATTACGATAAATGTGCAAAGGTATTAGTTCTTGATGATCCTGAAAATGGTGTTGAAGTGTTAGAACACTCCTTAAGAAATTACAAGTCTGATATTATCGTGACACAATGTAAAGGTTGTGTTGCCAACATCAACAAAACAAATAGAAACGCTGAACATCTGTTTAGTCGTATATTCAAATAAAAAGCCAGTCGCAAATGCGACTGGTCTTTTATTAACCGATGTATCCAGCTTCTTGTAAAATCTTAGTAGATGCTTCAACGCGTTGTTCATTAATCATTACGATTGGTCCTGTACAACCCATTCCACTTTCTGCATAGATTCCATTCTGCTTTAATGTTGATACAGCATCTTCAAGATCAAGAATATCAATTCCTGAAATTTCACTTGTTACGATCTCTTTTGCGACTTCAACTTCTTTTACTGGTGCTGCTTTTGTTTTGTTGAACCCTTCAATGATTTTGTCGTATCCTGCTTTTTTTGCTGCTTTATAATCTTTTGCAATCACTTCTTGTAAGTTTCCTTTTGCAAGTTGTGCTGCATATCTGATTGCATTTGCAATAACTGGTGCTCCTGATGCACGTGAAATGATTAAGATATTTTTATCAAAATCAAATCCGATTCCAGGTCCATATCCGAATCCTGTTGCTTCATAGCTTCCACCTGTTGCTCCACTTGAGAACATTTTCATTAAGATATTTCCTGTTAATGAGTCTGTAACCATTACGTCTACTGCTCCCATTAATAAGTCATTCCCTCTCATGATATGTCCACCATCTGCACGCTTTGACTCTCCTAATGTTAAGTCATATCCGTTAGCGTTTAACTCTTTTAATGCTCTTTCAACTCCACGAGCATTATCTACGTTTAAGATTCCTACTGTTGGATTCTTAATTCCTAATGCTTTTGCTGTTGAAATTCCATATAGTGCATTTTTGAACATTGCTTCTGTTCTTTGTGTTGCACTTGTTCCTGTTGTTGTTGCAATTAACATCTCACGACCTGTTGCTGGTGTTACTACTCGTCCTACTGTACTAACTCCAATTGGGAATGAATAATGAAGCGTTACACATCCTTGGATATAATCTTTTTCTAATAAGTCTTCCATGATTTCGTGCATTGTATTTTCGCATTCTGTTTCAAATGTCTCTAACGTTGTCTCTAATTTTGGTCCAATTACTACCACATCAAAGTTTCCGTCTTGGCTTGCCATTTCCGCTGCTCTTAATAATTCTTCGCTTCCATGCTCGCTTCCTAACAATGTTAATCCAATTCTGACTTTATTCTTAAATTCTCCTGTTTCAAGTGCAGTTGCTACATCTAAAAATGCCTCTGCTACTCTCTTATTTAAACTCATAATTATTCCTCACTTGCTAACAATGATTGTGCAAAGTTTTTCATTGCTCCTGCGATTAATTTATTAATCTCTTCTTTCGAAGCTCCTGTTGTCTCTTCTACTTCTCCGTTATTTCTTTCGATGATTACACTTACTCCATCAAATAAGTTTGTCATTCTTCCTAAGAATAAACTTCCTTTTCCGACGATCATTGCTCTGTTGTATTCACCTGTTGTTAAATCATCAATACAGAATCCTAAGTATGGTACTCCTGAAGGAATATGCCCTTGTGTTGGTGCCCATGCTTTCATTCCGTGTCGGTTAATGAATTCTACGATATCTTTTCTTTCAATCTCTTTTCTCATTGTTGCTAATGCACCAATCATTTTGTAGTTTGCTTCCGCTACATCCCCTGCTCCTGCTGGTTTTGTTACATCTGGATTTTGCATCTCTACTGAGTATTTATCGATATCTGTTAATTTTAATCCTGCTTTATCTACTGGATTACAGATTAATGCTGTCATTACTGCTTGTGGACTTGATCCTGTTCCTACATTATGTTTTCCAACATAGTCGTTTCTAATGATTGGACTAATTCCATCATTTTTACTTACTAAGAACGCAAATGTTCCTAATGTATCTTCTAAGATTGGTAATTCTTTCTTAACATGATCTTTACCATTCATTCCTAATTTCGCTGTTGCTCCACCTGCTACTACGACAACATTGTCATATGTTCCACTTGCTACTAATGATGCTGCTGAAATTAAGGCATGTGTTGGTGCCGCACAGAATCCACGTAAGTCTGAACCTGTTGCATTTACTGCTCCTACTGCTTCTGCGATTGCTTTTGCGAAGTTTCCTCCTCCACGTTGGTTCATATCCCCACACGCTTCTTCTGAACATTCGATTACATAATCTACTTCTTCTGCTGTGATTTCATTATTTTTTAATAAGTATTTAAATGCATGTACTCCACTTGCTTTTACTACTAAGTTTTCAAACATGATATGTGCATTTAAGTTTGGATCAATTTCGTGTGCTGTTTTTACACATCCCACTAATTTTTGATCATGATATAATCCTTCTGCATGGTGGTTTTGTACTAAGTCTTCAATTACACTTAACTCTACACCTGCTCCGAAGGTTGCGATTTCTTCTTCTGTTGATACACTATTACTTGCGTATGTCTCTTTTGCTAATTCATTAAAACTTGTCTCTAGTTGCACTAAGTCAAATACGTCTGCGATTTTTAACATTGCTAAGAATTCTACTTGTGGTAAAATCTCTCCGAATCGTCCTTCTCTATTTGCTTTCGCTACATCTTTCCCTACCCATGGGAATCCTAATTCTTCTAATTCTTTATAGTCAATATTCCCAATGTATGTTTGATTTGGCGCATAATTAACTACTTCTTCATAACTTCTAATACTTTTGTGTAAATCCTTTAAATAGTCACTTCCTGGGTTTACAATCTTTTCTGTTGTTTGTGTTGTCCCATTGTGTTCAATCATGTCTGGCGTATGAATTAAAGAATACGCAGCGCTTTTGATTACAGCTTTACTCATTATCTATTTTTCCTCCGAAATTTCATTCTTTTAATATATAAGGAAGAGTATACACTCTTCCTTATTTGTCTTAATTATTTTCTTCTCTTCTTTAAGATGCAACCTGCATCTTGTTAGCTTTGTCTTGGATTTAGATTTTTTTTATTTCTTAGTTTCTTTAAATATTTACTTGCTGATTATAAATATTTGCATCCGTCTTCACGGATTTCGCTCATCTCAGAGATGATGTCATCGATATCTAATACCATTTCCATCATTCCGATTTGCTCGTCATATGCTGCAGCGTCTACTGCACCTTTGAATTCTGGTTCTACTGCATGGAATACTGTTAATCCTAACTCTACTCCTGCTAATGGACCCGCAAATGTTGGGTCTCCTAATGTTACTGTTTCTGCAGCTAATCCTGCTGCTTCTCCTTCAGCTGCTCCTAGTAATACTACTACGTTTTCAGCTCCGTATTGCTCAGCAAATTCTTTTACTCTTTTTTGGTTCTCTAAATCCATTGCTCCTGCTGCCGTTCAGACAAAACACTCTGTAGAAGAGAAAACAACTTCAGTTCCTGCGATTGTTTCCACACACGTCTTAATTGCGTCTCCTGGAATCCCATCGCGGTCACCTATGATTACAACTTTTTTACCATCGAATGTCATTGGTTATTTCCTCCTATTTTTTTATTTAAAAGTATTACACATACTTTTGAATCATTGCTTCGATATTCTCTTTTGTACAGTCGTCTTTTACTAACTCCTCTACTTTTTCTCCATCTTTGTAGATTGCAATTACTGGTAATCCCATGATTTTTTGTTTGATTGCTAATCTTCTTGCTTTTCCAGTATCTAATTTATAGAATGGCATTGCTTCATATTTTCCTTCTAATTCTTCTACTACTGGCATTAATGCTTGACATGGCTCACATGTTTCTCCGAAGTAATCTACTAAACAGATTCCTTCTCCTTCTAATACTGTCTCAGTGAAATTTGTTTTATCTAATAATTTCATTTTACTTTCTCCTTTTATCCGTGGAATTTATCTTCGATATATTTTTCAGCCATTGTTGCAGCGATTGCTCCATCACTGTTTGCTGTTACTACCTGTCTTAATAACTTTGGTCTTATATCTCCTGCTGCGTATACACCTTCTACATTTGTACGCATTTCTGCATCTGTTTTGATGTATCCCCAGTCGTCTAATTCTACTTTTCCTTTGAAGATTTCTGTATCTGGTTGGAATCCGATGAACGGGAATACTCCGAATGTTCCGATTTCTTCATCTGCAAACACTTCGTATTCTTCTCCTGTTGCACGGTCTCTTAAGATCGCACTCTCTACTAATCCGTCACCTTTGATTTCTAACATTTCAGTATTGTATTTTACTGTTATTTTTTCATTTGAGTTTACTTTATCCACTACACTTGGTGCACATGTGAATTTGTCATCTCTTACTAAGATTGTTACTGTTTCAGCGAACTTCGTTAAGAACATTCCTTCTTCTGCTGCTGAGTATCCTCCACCGATTACATATACATCTAAATCTGTAAAGAATGCTCCATCGCATGTTGCACAATAACTTACACCTTTTCCTGTTAACTTTTTCTCTCCAGGAATTCCTAATTTTCTTGGGTACGCTCCTGCTGCAATGATTACAACTTTTGCTTTATACTCTCCGTTTTTACCTTTTAATACTTTGATATCAGAACTGAAATCTACATCTATGATTTCATCCATTACTCGCTCTGTTCCAAATTCTTCTGCTTGCGCTACCATTCTTGCGATTAATTTTGGTCCTGTTGTTTCTGTACTTCCTTCATTAAATAAGCTTCCTGGTACGTTTGCAACTTCTTGAGTTGTTACGATTTGTCCACCCATTTTTTCCTTTTCGAAGATTACTGTATCTAATTTCGCACGTCCTGCATATAATGCCGCACTTAGACCCGCAGGTCCTCCTCCGATTATTGCTACATCAATTACTCTTTCCATGATAGTTCTCCTTTACCAAAATAATAAAAGACAATAACCAATTATGATTATTGTCTCTGTCTACTCATTCAGAGTGTCGTCCCTCTACCGTTCTTTTGCCTGAGATTTTCACTTCTGTTTGACCCTTCGGCGTCCAAATTAATGGCTCTCTCTGATAGAATTCATACGACCTATTTTTTGTTAAGTACATTGTATTCTAAAAATTTCACAATTTCAACCATAAAGGACCAAATTCTTCATTTTTTATTTATATTCAAAATAGTTTTATAAATAATATTAGATATTGTTATAATAAGATGTCAATGTTTATTAAAATCAGTTATATTAGTATTAGAATTTGCAATCGGAGGATATAAAATAAATGTTTACAAATGGAGAATTTATTGCGTTACTCGTTGCTTTTTGCTGGACTTTTACAGTGATGAGTTTCGAAACTGCTGGTAAAGAAGTGGGATCTTTGTCAGTGAATATTATTAGGTTAGTTATTGGGTTTATCTTTATTAGTGTGTATAGTCTTATTGCTAGAGGCATGGTTTTACCTTTTGATGCAAGTACAGACACTTGGGGTTGGTTATTACTAAGTGGTGTTGTTGGACTCGCAATCGGGGATTTATTTTTGTTCCAAGCTTTTGTTGATGTTGGATCTCGGTTATCAATGTTAATTATGACATTAAGCCCTTCCCTAACATTGATACTGGATTACTTTGTTTTTGGCGAAAGCATTTCACCAATCAAGTTTTTAGGGATGTTTATGGTTATTGTGTCAATACTACTCGTTATATCCTTTAGAAATAGTGAGGAATCATTTTCAGAACATAAGGTAAGAGGATTGATATTTGCCTTTCTAGGCGCTCTAGGACAATCTGTAGGTTTAATCTTATCTAAGCAAGGAATGCAAAGCTATGATGCCTTTGCTTCGACACAAATTAGAATCATTGCTGCTTTAGTCACTTTTGCCTTGATCATCACTTATCGCAAAAAGTGGTCAAATGTTTTTGGAGCACTGTATAAAAAGAGAGCAATGGGTTTTATAACTATTGGTTCATTCTTTGGGCCTTTTTTAGGAGTGAGCTTATCACTACTTGCAATGCAATATACAAGTGCTGCAGTCGCACAAACTATCAGTCAAACCAATGTAATTTTGCTAATACCTTTTACAGCGTTCTTCTTTAAAGAAAAGATAAAAACACCCGAAGTTATCCTTAGTATTTTAGCTTTTGCAGGTGTTGCCATAATGTTTATGTAAAGTCTTTGTCACAAAGACTTTTTTAATTATAACTTTTTGATATTTAACCTTAGTATTATATAATGAATGTAACGAAGAAAACGGAGTGATAATGATGGAAAATGTGAAAGTTAAATTAGTTGGCGAAATTGAAAAAATCTTACAATCTCAAAGTTACCGACCAACTACACAAGAAAAAGAAGACTTACAAAAATTAATTGGAACTAACCGCTATACGATTGAAGAAATCATCAATGTATTGATGAATTTTTGTCGTCGATTAACTGATTTGGAAAATGCACGTGAGGTGCTGATATTATGTCATGATTTTTCATTATCATTATCTTTCAAACACACGACTGATAGAGTCTTTAGCCCAAGTGAAAAACGACTTGTTAAGACTATCTCTAAAATTTTATCAAGAATCAATAAGTACGAATATCAAAATAATATTCACAACTTAACTGGAAAGAACAAGTTGGACATTCGCGATAATTTTGAAGAACCAGAGTATTTAAAGTTTAAAAGAACATTCAAAGAAAAGTTAATATTCACAATGATTCAGTTTAATCGCGAGATCACTGGATACAACACAATAGATCATATTACAGGTGTTCATACTTTAGCAATGCATATTGCGAAGCAACTACACCAAAAAGAGCAACCCGTTGAACTAGGAAAAGTATCAGGAGCTGCACTAGGTCATGATATTGGAAAATATGCCTGTACTGGTCCAGATGCAAAGCGCGTCCCATATGTACATTATTATTACTCTGATTTATGGTTCAAGGAAAATGGTTTACCCTTAATGGGACATATTGCCGCCAACCACTCTACATGGGATTTGGAGATTGAGAATTTATCAATGGAGTCATTGATTTTGATTTACTGTGACTTTAGGGTCAAAAATGTAAAGGTTGATGGTCAGCATGAAATGACAATCATGGATTTAAGCGAATCATTCCAAACAATTCTAAATATGCTAGATAATGTTGATGACGTTAAGGAAAAAAGATACCGTAAGGTTTACGAAAAACTTTTAGACTTTGAGAAATTTATGATAAGTATTGGTGTTAATCCTCAATTAGGAAAAAAATCATTTGATCCTGATGAGAAATACTTTACATTAATGCATGGACAAGAAATTGTCGATAATATCAAACATTTGGCCATTTCACACAATACTGAGTTAATGTATCAACTACGAAGCGCTGATTCGTTAAGTGCTCTTTTAAGTACCGTTAAAAATGAAACACCTGAGAATATTAGAACTTATCTAGACATTCTAGAAGAGTACTGTACTTATTTCTCTAAGACTCAAAAAGAGTTAACATTGGATTTCTGTTTTGAGTTCTTAACTCACACAGAAGTTGATATTAGAAACCAGTCTGCAATCATTATGTCAAAACTGATTGCTTATTATGACGAAGAGTACCGTAAGGAAACACCACACAATGTCGTCAGAGACATAAGTGATAAAAGTAAAGATTTGCTCGATTTTTACATCAATAAAATACTGTACCCTGACTTAAACCTGCTTGAAATTCATAAAGAGTACTTAAGTTATGGACTAAAAATATTAATCGAAAACCTATTCACACATCCACACATTCAAGGAAATAATTTATTAAATTACGACACGATACTACTTAAACATTTTGTTAATATTGAGGAGTTCGATTTTGCCACCCAATTTAACTTAATACTAACAGCTAAGTATGTGAAATCAATCGACCTTGAATCAAGTGCATTCAAGGCAATGTTTAATTTCCTTGAAAAGATGATTAATCATGAGGATTACGAAGTACGTGTTGCAACACTAGAGCGTATTCGTTTCTTATTGCCTAAATTACAAGAAGGAACAGACTTCACTCTCAGTATCATTGAGTACATAGAAAAAATGGTAATTAGTGACGGTGTTGCTGAAAACTTCTTAAAGTACCAAATTGCGAAAATCTTAAGATTAGATGAACAATTAATTACTACATACCACAAGGCGATTATAAGGGATTCTGAAGATATATCAGATATCTTCTTAAACAACTTAAAAAGTGCAACAGCATGGGTTGTAAAGAAGGTTAATATAGAAGTCTTAGTATCAGAGACAAGCAATGATCCAACACGATCGTTACATACAGCTTTGCATTTATGTAATCTTTTAAAAGTGTCTGCCAATGAGAATGTTAGAAATTTAGCGGGTAGTTCGCTGCTAAAGATTATTCCAAACTTAAAATACGATGCTAGAAACGATGTTGCAGTAGAATTGATCAGAGCTTTAGAGTTACAGAACTTTAATGTAACAAAATATATTCCTAAGTATTTAGGACAAGTAATGCTTTACTTAAGACCTCAAGAGTTAGATGAGTTAATTGATGATTTTATCATCAATATCAAAACTGCAAATACTCAATTGGGGATATTGATACTAGACACAGCATCAATTGCTTTGCAACACTACCACATTTATATGAAGTTGTTTAAAGAAAGTGATGAAGAATTCAATAAGAGAAAAGAGCAAATTGCTAAAATCTTATTAATCGGAACAAGAAGTGATGATATTAAAATCAAACAGGCTGCATTCGTAGACATTGGTGATCACATATTTGATTCTAAAATAGACTTGAACGAAAAGTGTATTATTTTTACAATGATTGCCAAAAAACTTTTGGTTGCCTTCAATGAGCAAAATATTGACCCTTTATTATTCTTGAGTAAAACATCAGGATTAATCAATATCTATCGCTTCATTAGTGATTACACTTTTATCTATGGGCAAATAAAAATGAAGGAATACAACAAAATCGCCTTCTTCCCAGGTTCTTTTGATCCATTCACATTAGGGCATAAGAAAATTGTTAGACAAATACGCGATATGGGTTATGAAGTTTATCTTGCAATAGATGAGTTCTCATGGTCAAAAAACACTTTACCTCATGAGATCAGAAGAACGATTGCGAAACTTTCTACTGCTTGTGAACTTGATGTATTGCTCTTTCCAAGTGGCGTTCAGATAAACATTAGTAACAATGATGATATTAGGCAACTAAAGAAGGCATTTGATGGTGCTGAAGTGTATCTTGTTGTTGGAAGTGATGTAGTAATCAATGCATCTTCTTATAACGATCAGAGAAACGAAGTATTTAATATTAATCACATCATTCTTGAACGAAACAAAAAAACAAGAGATCAAAGCAAGACCGATAACCTTAACTCAAAAATTAAGTTATTTAAGTCAGATGTTATTGAACTTGAGTTACCAAAAAAATATGTTGAAGTTAGTTCTACAAAGATTCGCCAATCTATTGATGAGGATAAAGACTTTTCCGATTTAATCGATTCATCCGCACAAAAATATATTTATAGAAATAACCTTTACCGCAAGGAAAGTGTTCTTAAAAAATTAATTACGACCAAAGATATATCAGTTGAAGTTCAAAATATGGATAAACCTTTACTTCAACGGTTAATTGAAGAGTTTCCAGAAGTGAACTTTAAGCGCATATCAAGATTAAAGCCGGAGCAAAATCCACGTATCTTGTATCTTGAAGATGCGAAAACAAGTAAGATTATTGGTTTTGCAGTTTTCCACTGGATTAGACAAAATGCTTTATATACTATGTTTAAAGACGAAAACATAACCGAATACATAAGAAGCAAGGCAACAGGACGTATCTCAGCCATTGACATGATTTATGCCAAAAAACAAGAAAGCGAAATTGATTTAGAGCAAGTACTGTTAACACAGACACTTTCATTTGCCATATCTAGAGACTACAACTACAGTATTTATCGTCCTATTGATGAGAAGATGCATTCAACTTCGATAGAAGATAACTTGATTCGTCAAGGATATGAGCGTGCTTTTGATAAAAACATCTTTACTGTTTCCTTAAATCAACCGATTGCCCTATTCTTTGACTTACTAAAAAATATCAAAGAACCATTTATTTCTAATCCTGAGGTTCTAAAATCAATTAAGGATAATCGTAAACGATTACAAATTGCATTAACAAAGTTGTATCCTGGAGACTTGGTACTACCTTTTGATAGTGCGATGATACATCATTCGTTGATCAAGAAAATATGTGATGCAAATGGTGTTTCAACTGAGCCTGCCACTCCACGTGTACTAGGTGACTTAATGTGTGTACCTTTTGGTTCTATACTTGAAAGTGAAATGATTCCTAACACTGTAACTAAATCTATTCATACTGATAAAACATTCCTGAATGATGGAAAAGAGTACTTTGTTGGACCATTCCCTAATTATATGAGTTTAGATAATCAGGTCAACATGATTAAATCTTTTAATCGTGAAGTTATCTTGGTTGATGACTTACTAAACAAAGGATATCGAATCAAATCATTAGATCCATTGATTAAAAAACATGACGTGAAGGTCGAACGTATATTGGTTGGTCTGTTATCAGGCCGTGGAATGGAGTTAATGAACAGACAAGGTCGTAAAGTTGATTACATTCACTTTTTACCTAATATGAAGTTGTGGTTCAATGAAAGTGATTTATATCCATTCATTGGTGGACACACAGTTCACCGCGACGTTTCAACAGATATCAACATCTTAAAATCAACAAACTTTGTTTTACCTTATAACTATCCAAAGTTTATAAAGGAAACTAGCCATACTGTGATTGCAGATTTATCAAAAACGGCAATCAATAACGCCCTAGATATTATGTTAACTTTAGAAAGGGCTTATCAAAATAGCTACAACAAAGCATTATGTGTCTCTTTATTACGTGATGTTTTTAAGAGTCCAAGAATTCCAGACCGTGGGGATAATATTGATTACAATATGAGTAGAAAACCTTCTTTCTATTTAAAAAATGACTTAATTCAATTAGACAAAATATCAAGGGAAGTGAAATAATGAACTACTATAAATCAAATGGATTGTATTTTATTACGAACGAGGATTATGATTTAGATAGCATTCCAAAAGATGACTTAAAATATGCTGATAAGTTTTATTTTCTAAAGTCACTCGGAAATAAAGCACGTTTTATGTTTGATACAACTATTTCAAGTTTAAAAAATTATCAAGAAACTGTTGATATCTTCTTTATTAATAAAGAGAAAAAAGTAACGGTTATTAATACAAGTTATCCAAACTGGTTGTTGCATCTAGATAGAGTATTAGAGAGAAAGTGGCGTGTGAATATTATTGCCCTAGGTGATGTTGGGTCTACTTTATTGGGTGGACTAAAGCTAAAAGGTGGAGAAGTCATTGATGAAATTGGAATCTTTGACCTAAATAAAGATCAACTTCTCAGACTCGAAATGGAGTACAATCAAGTTCTTGATCCGTTCAGTGAAGAAGTTTTTCCGACTGTAAAAATCATTGAAGAAGAGCAACTGCTTGATTGCGACATGCTTATCTTTTGTGCTTCAAAAGCAATCCCAGAAGTTGGTTCAGGAGTAAGTGATGTACGTATGGCCCAGTTCGAGGCCAACAAAGGGATCGTTAAACATTATGCAAAACTAGCTAGAGAAAAGTACTTTAAAGGAGTCTTTGCTGTTGTAAGTGACCCTGTTGATTTACTAAGTCGCGCTGTTTTTGAAGAGTCAAATAAAAATGAAAACGAGGAATTTGACTACCTTGGACTAAAACCTGAGCAAGTGATTGGTTATGGTTTAGGTGTTATGAATGCTAGAGCTAATTACTATGCCAAACTAAAAGAGTTGGATTACTTTTCTACTAAAGGAAGAGCATTCGGTCCCCATGGTAAAGACTTAGTTATTATAGATAATGTCGAAGATTATGATCACACAATAAGTACCGAGCTAACTTCTTTGGCCGTTACTGCAAACAAAAAAGTTCGAGCTGTTGGGTTTAAGCCTTACATTGCTCCAGCTTTATCGAGTGCAGCCTTATCAATCATTAATACAATTAAGGGAAATTACAACTACAGCTCTGTTTTTGTCGGAGGAGTATACTACGGTTGTAAGAATCGGTTAGTAGGAAGAAAAATAGAAATTGATACACTCGATTTTAATGCTGATATCAAGCGACAAATAGAGAACAGTTACGAGAAAGTTGACAAGTTATATGAGTAATTACATTTACAAACCTGATAACCCCTCTAAACACCTAGAAACAATGTTAGAGGTCTTTAGTGATTTAGATAGCTATAAAGATATACTTGAAGCAAAGTCACTCAAAAACTCAAAGATGATTTTTGCTATTGACGTCGATAACATTGGCGTTGACTTAAAATTGTTAGCCTTTATAAAGGAACTTAAAGCACAATCACTATCAGGAAGCGATGCCATCTTGCTAGTTGCAAGTCAAAGCGAAATATACTCAAAGTCATTTGCTCAACAAGTGATACTTTTACTTAACAATCTTGGCTGCCAATTTGTAGGAAGACCGATGGTTGAGGCAATTTGCGACTTAAAAAACATGATTACACCAGCGAAGGTTGGAGCCTGTTCGCGAGAGGAAGCATTAGTTAAAAAGTGTAGAGCTCTAAAAAAACGATTTATTGAGTTTGACTACAAAGCAATTGAGAAACCCAAATTACTCGTTGTTCACACCTCAAATAAAGCCACATCAAATACATTAAAATTGTGGAGTTTAGTCGAAGAGCACCTTGATTATGAGATATCTGAAATCCATATTGAAAACAATGAGATAAAAGATTGTAATGGTTGTTCTTATGACGTTTGTTCATACTTCGGACAAACGAATAGTTGTATTTACAAGGGGAAAATTATTGAAGAAGTCTTTCCTAAGCTGCTCGCTGCGGATGCTTTAGTTTTATTAAGTCCAAATTACAACGATAGCATAAGCGCTCAATTGATGGCCTTTATCAACAGATTAACTTCTCTTTTTACTAAATATGATTTTTATGATAAAACCCTTTACGCACTCATTGTATCTGGATTTTCTGGAAGTGATTGCATTGCCAAGCAGTTGATCAGTGCGATTGCAATCAATAAACAATTTAGACTTCCACCGCATTTTGCACTAACACAAATCGCGAATGAAAAAGATAGTCTGGTACAAATAGAGGATATTGAAACAATCGCTCTAAACTATGCAAATCACATAAAAAATACGATTTAACAGTGCTGTTGCACTGTTTTTTATTATTCAATAGTTAAATTTTTAAATTCGCTTTACATTGAATTCAAACTAAAATATACTTAGATTAAGTTAATATTTTCGGTGCGAGTGTGGAGTAGAATATCTTTTTTTGCTGCATGCTTTTTATTTTAGGATAAGGGAGTTTATTAAATGAAAAAGTATATTATTGCCTTAGATCAAGGAACTACAAGTTGTCGTGCAATCATCTTTGATCAACAAGGACAGATTGTTAAGATTGCACAGCAAGAGTTTCAGCAAATATATCCAAAACCTGGATGGGTTGAACATGACCCTATGGAGATCTGGGGTGTTCAATCAGGTGTCGTAAGAAGTGCTATTGCCTCTTCGGGTATTGAACTGAATGACGTTGCTGCTATCGGGATAACGAATCAACGTGAGACAACAGTTGTGTGGGAAAAAAACACTGGTAAACCAGTTTATAACGCAATTGTATGGCAGTCTCGCCAAAGCGATTATGTATGTGATGAACTAAGAGAAAAAGGAATGGCCGATTACATCAGAAAAACGACAGGCTTAGTGATCGATGCTTATTTCTCCGGGACTAAAATCAAATGGATTTTAGATAATGTAGAAGGTGCACGCGAAAAAGCAGAAGCAGGAGAATTACTGTTTGGTACGATCGATACATGGCTAACTTGGAAACTAACTAAAGGGGATGCTCATGTAACTGATTTCACCAATGCAGCACGAACAATGCTATTTGACATCAACAATAAGTGTTGGGACGATAAAATCTTAAAAGAACTTGGAATTCCAAAATCAATGTTACCCGAAGTGAAGAACTCAAGTGAGATTGTAGGTCGCACCAGAAACTCAACAATTGGTGCACATATTCCGATTGCAAGTCTAATCGGAGATCAACATGCCTCAATGTTTGCTCAAAACTGTTTTGAGCAAGGTTCTATTAAAAACACATATGGAACGGGTTGCTTTGTCATGATGAATACTGGTGATAAGCCAATTCATAATGAGAATGGTATATTAGCGACAGTGGCATGGAGTATTGACAATAAAGTTACTTACGCCTTAGAAGGAAGCGTTTTTATCGCGGGAGCTGGTATTCAATGGCTTCGAGATGAAATGCATCTAATTCATGATGCTAAAGATAGCGAGTACTTTGCCTCAAAAGTAGAAGATACAGGTGGAGTTTACATTGTACCTGCCTTTGTGGGAATGGGGGCACCTTATTGGAACTCTGACGCAAGAGGTGCAATATTTGGAATGACGCGCGGAACTAATCGTTCGCACATTATTCGTGCAACACTTGAAAGTATTGCCTACCAATCAAATGACTTAATCAATGCGATGAAGAATGCTTCAAACATTGATGTTACAAAGATGAATGTAGATGGAGGAGCTTCAAAGAATAATTTCTTAATGCAATTCCAAGCTGATGTTAGTGATATTCCTGTTACACGAAACATCATGACCGAAGCCACAGCTTTTGGAACAGCAGCTCTTGCTGGATTAGCTGTAGGATTTTTCAACAACATCGAAGAGATTCAACAACTAACTGAAGTTGAAACAGTGTTTAAACCAGAAATGAATCCAGATAAAAGAAAAGAATGTTTAAAAGGTTGGTCAAAAGCCGTCAATCGATCTCTTGACTGGAATGAATAAAATAAAAGCACATCAAAGTGAATTGATGTGCTTTTTATTAATTATTTAATAGATATTCTACAATTCTTCTTGAAGCATTTCCATCACCATATGGATTAACAGCTTGACTCATTTCATCATATGCTGATTGATTTGTTAACAAACGGTTCATATTTCTGATGATTTCATCATATTCAACACCAATAACTTTTACTGTTCCTGCCTCAACGGCTTCTGGTCTTTCAGTTTCTGTTCTCAAAACTAATACTGGTTTTGCTAGTGCAGGAGCTTCTTCTTGAATTCCTCCCGAATCTGTCATCACAAGATAACTACGACTGATTAAGTTGGCAAACGGTTTATAATCAAGTGGTTCGATAAGTAAGATGCGTTCTTTATCTGCAAACTTTTTATTTGCTAATTGCCTAATTTTCGGATTTAAGTGTACAGGGTAGATTACTTGGACATCATCATTATTATCAACAACATAATTGATAGCATCAAAGATATCTTCCATTGGTTTCCCCCAGTTTTCTCTGCGGTGACACGTCAGTAGAATCACTTTCTTATCAAAATCAATTTCGTTGATTCGCTGATCTTCGAATTGATAGTTATTCTCAATAACCAAGTTCAAAGCGTCAATAACTGTATTCCCTGTTATAATGATGTGTTCTTCTTTACCTTCTGAGCGTAAATTAGACGCATTTCCTTTAGTTGGAGCAAAATGATAGGTTGCTATCGTTCCAATTAGTTTTCTATTCATCTCTTCTGGGAAAGGTGAATATATATTAAAACTACGCAATCCCGCCTCAACATGCCCTACTGGTATCTGATGTAAGAAAGCAACATTAGCTGCAGCACTTGAAGTTGACGTGTCTCCATGCACCAAAACAACATCAGGATTCTCCTTAGCTAATACCTCATCTAATCCCTTCATTGACTTTGTTATAATATCAACTACAGTTTGACCATGAGCCATAATATCTAAATCATAATCTGGAATAATCTCAAACAGATTCAGTACTTGATCTAACATTTCACGGTGCTGTCCTGTAACACATACAATTGACTCTATTCCCGGGGTTTTTTTAAGTTCTAATACTAATGGTGCCATTTTGATTGCTTCAGGTCTCGTTCCAAAAACTGATATAACTTTTTTCATTTCTCCACCTACTCCATAAAGAATTTTCTAATGATTGAAAACGGATCAATCTTTTCTTTTTCTTTCTCATATTTCTCAATCTGATGCTCACAAGCTAGAATAACCCAGGCAACTTCGGCATTGTACATAGGGTATGTATGATTGGTAGCATAGTTTGTTTGGTAATCGTTTAGATACTCTTTTAACTGGTTTTCTTTATCCATTTTTGAATAAAACAGTGCTTGAATCATCCAATAGAAAGAAGTATCTCCATTTTCTCTTGCTGATTCCATATTTAGATTATAAAACTCTTGATGTTTGTTGTAAGTAATGACTGCCTCCAAACTTTCAGGATCGATAATATCAAATATAACTGGGAAAAACTGTGCGGTCATATCAGGATAGAAATTCCCATACTCCTTAAATTTCAACTTATTTCCCTCTTTATCATAACCAATATCAAACACCTCATTATCAAAATCATATAACTCATAATGTATCTGATACTTTGCTGACTTGATAATAGCTTTTAAGTTTTCACTTCTCGCACTATAGTCAAATGATCCTTCTTTAACTAACAAATCAGTTACTAATTCTTGATACTTTTCAAGAGCATAGACGACCTCACAATTATCCATTAGATATTTCACCGAACGATTAAATGACGTGATAAACAAATTATTATCCTCCATACTCATTAATGCTCGATAAACCAATTCTAACTCATTTTCAATACTCAAAATGAAGTCTTTATCTTGTGTGTTTTGATAATATTCAGAAACGACCATAATGAACGTTGCAGCATATGAGTCTACACTGTCGTATGTATACTTATTTTCATACGCCATCCCTTCTTCATAAATTGTATAATCGAAGATTGTACCTGCTATTTGATAGGGATCCTCATTCTCATTATTTAACTTGGAAATATACCATTTGATATATTGTTTAATCTCATAATCAGTATTTTTTGATTTGGCCATTGCATAGGCTGCTAGATTCGAAAAATAAGGCACTATACGAGCCTTACCATTTTCAAACTCATTCATCATAATAGCTCCATCACTTAATTGCAATGACTTAAGATAACGCACTTCTTGATCAACCAGGTCTTGATAGAAACTCATATCTCGATTTATATCAATCAACTTATCTTTCGTAAAACTTATATGATTGGTTACAGTGATATAACCAAGATAGAGAATAACAATTACTAAAATCAGTTTTTTCATATTACCTCCATTGATCATAAAAATCCTGGATATGTTCATCCATAAACTTTAACCTCTTAATTATATTTTTTCTTAATTGCTCAACTGACTCATCAAAATTATCAGGTGAGTCTATATGTTTCTTAGCTACCAGCGATTCTCTAAATACATAATCGTAAATATCAAAATTACGTTCAGCCGCATCTTTAATCAACTCATAGTTTGCATCAATCAAGTCCAGTATATGTTGATTAGAAAGCGTTGATTGACGCAACTCATCATATCTTAGAATCATGATCTTAACAAATGTTTCATCTTTTAAAAACTGCTGATACCAGTTGTTTCCGGCTACAGCCCACTCGGTGAACTCTACATCTGAATAGATGTAATGATCAAAGGCATTATTAAAATCCCATACTGTCGTCGTTAGTTTACCACCAAAATCCTTATACATAAACATTGATTGATAACCCGCATCTTTTATCATCGCCAACTCATTAATAATGAAGTAGTCAACAAAACTCATTAAGTCAATGTCGTGATGATAAGAATTAGGTGCATCAAATTCTTCAGAATATAACTTCTCTTCAAAAGACGATATATCTTCGCCAATGTATTCATACTGTTTTTTTGTTACACTTCTTGTATTGGGATATTTCAAGATAATTGGATATGATGTTAAGCCTTTCACCTCTCCAAAAGTGGGTACCCTTAAATCTCCAAACCCAATTTGGTTTCGTTGAACTAAATATGGGCTTTCACCATTTAATAAGGCAAAACTTGAAAGATTTAGTCGAGTTTCATCACCACTAGGGTATTCTACAGCAAGATATAATCCTTGATACTCATTATTAATATAAAGTTCAAAATATCTAGAATCGGGTGACCAAGGGAACATTTCTTTCGCAAGTGAATACATCAATTTGTTATGCATCATAGATGTATCAATAAACGGTCCATTAAAGACCCAATCATCATTTTTGTCCATCCCTAACAATGAGCGGTTCACTCTGTTACTTGAAGTATAATCTTCTCTAAACTCAATCTTATACTGTCTTTTATCGAACAATGAATAAGAAGAATCGCCACGATACTTCACTGCAATACTTTCTATACTAGAATCAAATTGGTAAGGGTAACTATTGTTATTTTCAGGGTTATACTGGATAAATTCACCCATTACATAAACTTCTTTATCTAAATTATTGCTCTCTAAAGAAATATTGATTACCGGCACCTTTCCACAAACAAGGCTGACATCATCAATACACTTTAGTTCATTACCAAACAAACTATCTGTTGCGATATGTTTGGCTTTATATATTTCATATTGAGAGTACGCAACAACAACAAAGGAAATTAAAATGAAAGCAATAAAGCTAAAGATACGTCTGTACTTATAACGATGCATCTACATCTTTACCTACCTGATTGACATCAAGTACCCCTTCAATATCAAGTAAAGAAGCTGCTAAATCAAACTTTTTACGTTTCTCAATTTGAAGTAATTGTTCGTACTTAACTTCATAAATCATTTCACATAACTCTTTGTTGACGTTCTTCATTTTTAGTTTTGCATTATCACCTAATGCACTATCAATAAAGTGCATTGATGGTTCAATAGCCTTACGATCTGTTTTTACAATCAATAAGATAATACTACTTGTATTAAACCCTTGAGATAAGATTAGGAATAATAAAATGACTACTGAACTAATAAGAGCATAAATATACTCACTTACCCCACATGTTAAACCAAGTGCAACAGCCCAGAAAATGAAGGTTGCATCTTTAATGTTTTTAACTGCACTACGGAAACGAATAACCGATAACGCTCCTACTAGCCCTAATGATAAGGCTACATTCGAGCTAATAACACTCATAATCAACGCTGTTATAATAACAATCATTCCAAGCGATATACCAAAATCACTACTTGGTGCAGCACCTTTATATGTAAGTCGGTATGAAATTGTTAAAAAAGCTCCCATAAAAAATGCAACAAATACGTTAAGTATTAAACTTTGTAAATCAAACGAAATGTTAGTTAAATTATCAATAAGTATGTCAAACATAATCTATTCTCCTTAATATTCTGTCATTCTTGCTAGTGTGTACTTACTATTTGCAACAGCGTTCTTTGCAATCCTAGAAACAACTTCTTGCAAAGGTCCTATTACTCGGTCATTATATTTCACTTCTAAAACACCTAACTGATACTCTAAAATTGGTGTTAAACTATAAATCTCAGGATCAAAGAAAGCGGAAACTATCTTTGTTGCCTTTATGTTATAGTCGTAAGTAATTCTGGTATTATCAGCTGTAAAGACATACGGATCTCGATCATAAACAACAATCGATCGTGGTCGATATACTTCTGATGTCATCTTATAATACAATCTAAAGCCTGCATCTCCTTTGGCTTTTAGACATTTATAATTTGCAGAAACGATTTCTTTAGCTTCTTCCTTAGTCAGTGAAAACTGATCTTTATATCCATTTTCACCAATTTTATGTTTTACCTCAAGTACAAATTTATCTGTACCTTCATAATGCCTTAACCTAATCTTTTTCTTAATCTCATTTCCAATTAAGTTGTCATTTAAATCATCACTGTCAATATTATCATAATACAATGTTCTGATAGTATAACTACCATTTTCGGCATTTTGATCAGAACTAATATATGCTTCAATAAAAGGACGCAACAACATAAAATCTACATTAGAAATGATATACTTTATCTCTTTTCTAAGCTTTTTGCTCATCTTGACCCCTCTTATTTCTTTCTAAGAACATCTCCCACTCATACTCAATTCGTTTGATTCCGATTCCGACTTGGATAAGGAATCCAAAAAACATTAAGATTATGTACGGGTAAATTGAATCAATGTCTAATAATCTCGCAAAGTGAAGACTTGCAATGATTGACCCATATGTTACCGAAACCAAGATGATAACTGCTGAGGGGATAGCGCGGTAGGCAACTGCAACAAGTAATGCTGCGATGATCACCAATATCCAATGATCAATTCCAAGATACCGCATCAACGAGTAAACCAAGAACACCACATATACAAAGTATCCACCGAAATCACTACTATGAACAGCGAAGGCTGCAAGTAGTCCAAGAATTGAAAAGCTTGTTACGATATAACCGATATTCTCAATATCTCTCATAATATATGAAATAAACAGCGCCACAAGCGAGAAACTGATCAAAAGACCTAACTTACGATATGCCCTTACTCCAAGGAACAACGCAATTGCTCCAAATATAACCAACAAGTTGAAGAAGTCTAGATAGACATTTTCAAACTCTATTAGCTTGTTGATGTAAATTGATATATTCTCAAAAACTTCCAAAAATACTGTCTTAGTCATCTCTACTTCCTCCTTACTTAAATCTAGTTGGTTTAATTTTTTCTAAGTCGTGTACCGATTGTAATATCAATACATCTTTAATATTATACTCTTCAACATACGCTACCATATCACTCATGAACCCTTCAAAGTAGATAGGATTGATATAAATGATATTCTCATAATGGGTAGTTAAGAATGGTGTCAACGCATAGCCAGTACTTGTCGAGATAACAAGCAATGATTTGTTGTTAATCGCATCCCCTTTTACAATGGAGTGTGATATTCTTGAACCCATAAATGTCGAATACCCTCCCCTTGACGTCGACACTAGTGGTGAACGGTCGTAATCAAGACGATTCGTTTTTGAAACTTTGGTTACAATCTGAGAATTGTGTTGTCCATTAATTGTATATGACTCAACAACATCTTCAGAATTCTTATAATCCAAGACTGAGCCAGTAGCCGTATGAAGATCACCTACAAAGGTTGTAGTTGCTCTTTTATTATAGGCCTCAAGTGACCTTACACTGAAACCTTTAGCATCTGAAAACGCTTTATACCCAATGTATGCACCTCTGGAAGTCCATGTGTTATTCGTTCTGTAAAAATAGTAATCATTGGTGTCTACGAGTTTGTCGTAAACATTTATTGGTGTAACATTCGGTGGTAAGTTAGTATAAATATCACGTATTAACTTCTCGGTTCTATCATTTACAACTCTACTCACTTCTTTGTCGGCAGAAATACTTCCAGGTACCAACATATAATACACATCGCCATCTAATGGGAGATAAGCTCTTAATATATCGACACCTTCTACCTCTCTATCAATTTTCCCTTTCGTATAGTTGAATATTTTCAAAATACGATCTTCAAAAATATAATACTCATCATTGGCTTCGATAAGCGAATTTGATTTTACAGTAAAGTCAATCTGAGGATCTTCTGGTTCATCAAATAAAATATCAACTACAAAGGAGATCGCCTCCTCCGGAAGGATCTTACCTAATGTTGCATTAAATAAAGGTTCAATATTCAATACAACTAGCAATATAACAAATCCCATAACAAAGTATACATATAGCGGTGTCTCTTTATAAGCAAAAATACGATTTTCATTTTTGATACGACGTTTTTCTTCCGCCCCTAAGTAATACTCAAATCTTGCATCCTCTTCTTCTTCACCATAAACCATTGGTAAAGCTGCTTCAGAGAACATCGAAATATCACCGAAGTAACTAACTTCACTATCAGCACTACTAAGTGATGCTTCAGTAAAGATAAGTTCCGTATCAATGCTTTCAAGTTTATCTGCAAAGCTGCGATCCAATTGATCACATGCAGAAAAGGCATAATTACCAACATGAATCAATTTGTTATCATTTGGTATTACAACTTCCTTTAAGTTTAAACATCCAATAAAGGCTGCCTCACCGATGTATTCAACTGATGAAGGGAGAGTGACTTTCTCCAAACTTTGACATTTTCTAAAGACTGAATCTCCGATATACTTTAATCTTTCACATTGGCTTAAATTGATATGTTTTAATCCCTTTAATTCAGCAAAAGCAAAATCTTCAATTGTTTCAATTCCTTTTGGAAGAACAACTTCCTCAATATTTTCGCTTCCAAATAAAATAGACTTATCAACTACTTTATCTTCTAGATTAAAAACAACTCGTTTCAAGTTTTCATTCTTTCTCAAGGCAAACTTATCAAATGTATCATAGTTTACAATATTAAAATCATATTCTTCATCTATAACTAATGATGGAGCAGGGAAATACTTCTTAGAATAGCGAACATCAGCATATTGTTTATCAGCAATTCCACCTCGTTCTGCATTAATGAAACCATAAACAACATTACGCTTACCTAATTCTACTTCTCCTCTTGATAATATAGAAACTGTATTTAGTGTAGAACCTACAATAACATCATCTGAAAAGATAATATCTTGTTGTGCAAACAAGTTCCCAAGTACTCTTGCACCCTTTCTTAAGTAAATGTTTCCTTCAGCAAAGATAGAACCATATACAATGGCATCTTCCATAATGACAACATCTTTATTAGATGAAATATCTCCATCAACAACGATATCATTTAATACATTTAATGTGTGCTTTGTAACGACTGAGAATGAATACTTTCCATCCTCTAAATCATTCTTATTAATCTCTTTTTTATTATGTTCAATCTCTCGCTCTCTTTGAGGATCATATAAATAGTTTTCATCAAAATAATCCTCAACTAACTCACCAGGATATACTCCCGCTTGAATCATCGGCGAGTAAAGGCGCTTAAATCTAACATTGCGTCCTAATGTTATACGATTTGCACTTGTTGCACTAACACCTAGATCAACATTATCATACACTGTCATAGTTCCTTCGGAATCAATCCAACGTCCTATATCGACATTATCACATACTACAACTTGTTTCTTTGCACATACTGCACGTAGTTCAACACCTTCTCTAACTGCAACATTATGTCTTGCATATATCTCTTTATGAAAGACTGTATCTTTAGCGATAAACATATCATGATCAAGAGCAATAACTAATTTATCATACTCTGATTCTGTAGTTTCTTTTGTATCTAAGATCGTTACTCGCTCTTCTTTTGATAACATAAGTTTATCATCTGAATCACGTTTTCTTAATGCGTGTTCAATCATTGTCGTAAAGGCATTAGAGAAGTATCTTATATCACGTTTTCTTTCAAGGTCAATATATAGAGCTTTACTCTCTTCACGCAATAGCTCAATATATCCTAACAACAATGGTGCAATCAGCATTAGAGTAAACACCAACAGACATATGTAGAAAAATATCATAAGAACACCTCCTAATCTCTTTTAATAAATCGAACAGTTTTATTCCATACCACACTACGACCCGTTACAAGATCTCCTAATGCGTCAATAAAGCCCATTGTGATCGCATACATATAGAAGTAAAAGTTAAATGATAATAGTGGTAGTAAGAAGACATCTTTGGTTGTCCCATCCATCATTGCTGCAGTAGCAATTTCATAAAATGGTGCAAAATTACCAAATGAGTTATATATTCCAATAAATAATATTGTCCATGTACTCACAAATATGTTCATTTCTCCATAGAAGAACAATGCTATACAAACTAATTGAGCCAACAATAGAATAAATGGCATAGCGTAAACCAATAACAACATAAGTCCATCGATCTTTTCCTTAAAACTTAATTTAGATGACAGAAGCACTTTATGAGTATATCTAAACATCACGGTATTATGACCACGGGCCCATCTTCTAATTTGCGTTGAACGCACTTTCCAAGTTTCTGGTACCTCTTCATAACACTCTGCCATGTTCGCATAAGCAACTTTATAACCTTTTGTGTATAAGCGCATCGTTAATTCGGTATCTTCCGCTAAAATCTTAACGTTAAATCCACCTGTTTCACGAATCAATTCGCGTCGGAATGCTCCAGTTGTTCCTCCGTATTGAGGAATCAACCCCATGTTATATCTTGCTTGTTGATCAGCTTGATAACCTCCCGTACGCTCCATATTTAGAAGTCTTGTTAACATATTTGTATTGGTATTATAAGGAACAACACGCCCCATAACAGCACCAATCTTTGGATCAACAAAGGCAGCTGCCAATACTTTTAATAAATTAACACCCGGTCTATAGTCAGCATCAAAAATGATGGCAATTTCATTTTTTGCAATCGCCATGGCATCATTTAGTCCAGCCGGCTTACCCCTGACTCCACCTTGTCGATGTAGTGGTTTAATAATAGGATATCTTGAAGCATACTCATCTAACATTTCTTTCGTTCTATCTGATGAGTTATCATTGATTGGTATTATTTCAATTTTATCACTATCGTAGTCACACTTAAGTAGTGAATCAAGCACAAAGTGTAATACCTTCTCTTCATTGTGCATCGGAATAAGTACTGATATTGATGGCATATAGGTCGCTTCAATATCGTTATAATACATTTTTTGATCTCCATATGTTCTATTCATCGTGAAGATGACATGTCTAATTGAATAAAGGAGAACCAAAATGACACTAAAGATAAAATACGCTTTAAGAATTGCTATAACCACGCCCATTTGTCCAACTCCTTCACATTAGAAAGTTTTCTCATCGATACATATATGTAAAGAACATATATACCAACAAGATATAAGAAATCAAACAGTGGTCCTAAAGTAAAGAACATCACTGCCATATAAATAACACTTAGTTTTGATAATAAAACTAAGAATACAAAGTATCTAATTATACCAAAAATGAGTGAATAAACAATTGTGATTAAGAAAAAGACAAGTTTATCAATAAATCTAGTAGAACCTGTGAAGGTATAAATAAATCCTCCAAATGCTACAATTGTTATCCAGATAGATATTTGTTGTTTCATGTATAAATCTGAAAATGTAAATATTGTATATGGGAAGAACTCTGATGCAAGCCAAAAGTACATACTCGAAACAAAATGCACTACAGCCATCATCATAAAGTAAAAGGCCATAACACTATTTTTTCTGATTGCTCTTACAACAATGACCATCAATATCAACGTGACAATCAAATTTGCAAATGAAAATCCAACAGTAGGAAGATTATTAGAGAGATGTACAACATGCACTCCAGCAAAGTCCCCTAAAAATTCACTTTGAAGAACCGTGACACTTTCTTGACCCAATATTGGTCTAATCCAAGAGGCAACTAACTCTGCTACAAACTGACTTAACTCAGTGTGATAAAAAATAATTAACAACAACACTGGTTGAACAATTAATAACAAAAATATTGCCCATAACAGCCAACTAGCATTTAAATGTCTTTGTGAACGGTTATACCTAATAACTTCTTTTCTAGCCATATCTTTTCTCCTCCCTAGTCTTTCCAAAACTCATAGTTTGAGGTTGTAACTGCTTCCATTCCTGCTTCAATACACTCTGAAATCATTTTCTTGGAAGTAATCATTCCACCACCAATAATTGGTACATCTATATGTTCTTGAATGGTATCAAGCAACTGATAACTTATAGCAGGCAGTAACTCTACCATATCAGGATTACAATCTTCAAATGATGAGATTCCTCTCTTAAATGAAGTGCTATCAATCAAGAACATTCTAAAAACTGAAATCACATTATTTTTCTTTGCTACTTGAATGACACTAGGTTTTGTAGAAATAATCCCCTCAACTTTTAATGATTGAATTAAATACTCCGCTGCTGCATTATCTGAGCTTAACCCTTTAATCATTCCAGAATGAACAATACATTTTTTTCCTGACTGATGTAATTGCTCAACCACCATTTTCAAGTGATTAATGTGGAAATTTAGAAGAACACAATAGGTCATATCAGTTCTAAGAAATTTCTCCAGCATCTTAAATGATGAGATTGCCGGTATTATGTTTTGCTGTAACATCAAATCACCCCTTTTTATAATTATACAATAATAAGAAATTACTATAAACTAAATCGCGGTTATAGATTGACTAAATTAAAACGGATACACTTAATTGACACAAAAAAATAGACTTTCGTCTATTTTTTTCTATTTATCATAAAATGTTATATTATTTCCCCCACGATCTTTACCATCACACATCGCAGTCGTTGCAGCATGGAACAAATGCCCTGCCCCTCGTCCATAAATGTTTTTGGCAATTCCAATCGTTGCTGTCGTTGTTAAACCATCTACATACAACTTATAATCAATTTCTCTTATACGTTGTGATATTTTTGAGGCAAGTTCACTAGTCGTCTCTAAATCACCTTTAACTAAAATCCTAAACTCATCTCCACCGTGTCTTTCGACAACAAACTCACAACCCAAATCCGATGGCACCCCAGTAATTGCGTTTTGGATTTCTGTTAGGACAACATCTCCTATAGCTCGACCAAATATGTCATTTATTTTCTTAAAACTATCAATATCAATAACCAACCCAAACATATCCTCTTCATTTATCCCGGCTTGATACGTCATTTCATTTGCCATCTCAAAAAACGATTTTTGATACTCATTTAACCCTTTGTCTAGTAAATCCATCTTTAATACCTCCAATAAATCATCTTCAGATTCTTGGTAGTTTTCGATGATTCCAATAATGAGATTCAACCTGTAACGGGCTTCATTCAACTCTGAAACCGCTCTTGTTTTCCTCATTATGAGTTGTTCTAACAAATAGATATGATCAGCACTATTGACTAAAATATCCTGTATATCTCTTATTGAGAAACCAACCTCTTTTAGTATCACAATCACTTTCGCATCGTCTACTTGTGACTCATTATAGTAACGATACCCAGTGTTTACATCAACTTTAGTAGGTTCTAAAATATTTTTTTCTTCATAATACCTTAATGCCCTAATTGTCAATTTTGTCTCTTTCGAAAAATCACCTATTGATAACATAACTACCTCCATATAACGTATTGGCCAACTTGTTTACAACCTTATTTTAAACTATAACCTAAGGTACGAGTCAAGAAGTATTCAAAAATACTTTTTTTATCTTTCAAAGCAACGTATACTTAATTTTGTAAATCTATCATTTAGTAGAAATGAAGACTTGACCTTCCGCTAAGGGGAAGGTGTATCTTAGGGTGGGAGATGATGAAATGAAAATTAAAGAAGTTGTAGAACTCACAAAGATATCAGCAAAAGCGATACGTTTATATGAGGATAAGGGTTTGATTAACCCTGAACGAAATAATAACAATTACCGTTGTTATACAACGAGTGATATCGAAACCTTAAGAACGATTAAAATTTTAAGAAACCTCGATACCTCAATTGATGATATAAAACTCTACTTTAATGCTGATTTAGGCATAAAAAAGATCATCGAAACACACTTAGAGAAGGTAAAATCCAATAAAGAGCGATCTGAAAATCGCCTGTTGGTTTTAGAGGTTTTGTCGGCTGACATAAATAAGAATGAAAATTTTAATCTTAATGATTACTATGATGACATCGAGTTTATTAGTTGTAATGAGTACGATGAGTATGTACAAGACCTTAAAAGTTCGTTCAACTCGAGTTTGTTTACTGTCATTATTCAAACTTTTGCATTATCAGGCCCATTGCTTTGGTATCCAATAAACTTAAGTAACGAACAATACGACCTGCTAGGTTGGAATGTTTTGGCCATTGTTGTATGTACAGTATTAACTACTTTGATCTGGCGTAGTTACCTATCTCAAGAAGATAAAGAAGTGAAAGGAACCATTGCGGCAATGTTTGCGATTATCGTTGCACTTTTTGTTACATTGGTTTTGTTTGTTGGTATTTCTTCATTACAACAAACACTGTTTGTTCCTAGTGATTACTTGATGTTTGATATGAAGACTCCATACTCTTATTTGCTTTTTGTCTTAGAAGTTGAATTACTTTTTATCCTTTATTATCTAGTTTACAAAAAGAATTCAAGATCAAAGTATGATTACATTAGAAAGATAATGTCTTTTATCAAAGAGCATCTCAAAGTATTTATTGCAACAAATCTCTTTATTCTTTATGTAATCATTACCAGCGTTTGGGTGATTACTCCAACCTCAATACATAGTTACAGTTATTACAATCCAACAGGTAAAAGTTATAGGTATAATGACATTACGATGATTAAAACTGGCTTTGAGTTAAAGGGAAAAAATAAAGGTGAGTTCTATTATAAGATAACATTGGATAGCAAAGAACTTGATATTGTTTCTTCGCAAGAAATCTACGATGACACTTATCTAGCATTAGAAGAGTTTGATAACCTCATTGCTGGAACTGGGGTACCTAAACTAGGGTCTTCACAGGGATATGAGCATTGCGATCTCGCAAATAAATATTGTGAACGATTCAAAAGAATAACTGAAAAATAAAAGACTTGGCATCGCCAAGTCTTTGTTTTATTTTACTTTATGTAACGTTTTTGATGATAGTATATTTACTCCTGTCCCTAAAACGTTTTCAATCACTATATCATTAATTTTAACCGGTGCACTCATTCTTACTTTATTTATTTCTTCCATCACTTCAAACATCATGCCTTTAGGTATTCCTCCATCGGTATAGACCGGAAGTCTTCTATCGATGGCATTCTCAATAACAACAGTAGAAGTAATGATCCTAGTAGGATTTGTAAGTTCCGTTTTCACATAATCTGGACCTTTTGAACAAGCATTACCTTTAAACGTCCACTCACCATCTTGATGGTTCGCTTTAACATGACAACCCTTAGGACAAACGATACAGATCACTTCTTTACCTTTAAAATTTTCCATTACTCTACCACCTTTACAGTTATTTCTTTACAGTCTTTGGGTATCTTTACTCCTGCAATAATGATTGATTCCATTTCTGCTGGCAATAAATGATCTCGTTTTACACGCCTGATTTCCACACCATCTGCATAAACAACAATATCTGCATCTGAATAGACTTTTCTAACACGCATCAGCAGTTCAACAGTTTTATCAATACTATTTAAGTCGATCATTTGAGGAACAACATAACCAATTCCCTCTTCCGCTTTTGTGTTAACAATATGTCCTCTTTCCACTTTATCTCGCAAGTACTTAACAGCACCTTTCGCTGCTTTCTCACTCTCTTTTGAAACAAAGTCAACAAGATCATGAACATGCAAAACATTACCACAAGCAAAGACTCCTTCTATTTCTGTTTCCATTGAATCAAAAACGATTGGACCTTTGGTTGTTTGATGAAGTTTGACTCCTGCATCTTCACTTAATTCATTATCAGGAACTAATCCAACTGAAAGTAACAGTGTATCTACTTCAAACTCTTTTTCACTTCCTGGTATCGCATTGAAGTTTTCATCCACTTTGCTGACTATGATTTTCTCTAATCGGTCTTTACCAATAATATTGGTCACTGTGTGACTTAAGTAAAGAGGAATATCAAAATCATTTAAACATTGTACAATATTACGAGTTAATCCATTGGAATATGGCATCAATTCAGCTACTCCCAATACTTTCGCTCCTTCTAAAGTCATACGTCTTGCCATAATCAAACCAATATCCCCACTTCCTAGAATGAATACTTTCTTTCCTACTAAGTATCCGTCCATATTGAGGTATTTTTGTGCTGATCCTGCTGTAATTACACCAGTTGGTCTTGATCCTGGAATACTGATAGCACCTCTCGTTCGTTCACGACATCCTAGAGCAAGAATTATTGACTTTGCATTCACTTTAACATAGCCATCTTCTGATATATAATGAACTTCTTTATCTTTCGTAATCTCAACAACTGTTGCATTTAGTTTATATTCAATTCCAACTTCTTCAACTTTGTCGATATATCTCTGTGCATAAGCAGGTCCTGTTAACTCTTCTTTAAAGATATGTAGTCCAAATCCATTATGAATACACTGTTGTAAAATACCACCTAACTGATGATCTTTTTCAAGAATTAAAATGTTCGTTACACCCTGCTCATAAGCCTCAACAGCTGCAGCTAAACCAGCAGGTCCTCCACCAACAATTACAATATCATATGTCATTATTTTGCACCTACCTTTGTTTCTTCTACTAGAATATTTGATTTAGGTGAGTCTAGAGGCACTTCTAGTGGACTTATTCCTAACTCACGCGCTAATATTTTAACGACTTCCGGTTCACAGAAACCACCTTGACATAATCCCATCCCTGGACGGCAACGTTTTTTTACGCCTTTAACACTTTGCGCTCCAACATTCCCTTTTATTGCAGCTACAATTTCACCTTCTGTGATAACCTCACAGCGACAAATTACTTTAGTGTATGATTTATCTTCATCCATTCTTTTAATCAAGTCTTCTCGACTTAAGTTAGCTATTAGTGTAGTGGGTTTATACTTTATAAATTCTTCATTTTCCTTTGGGTTCAAAATCTCTTTAACTATATCAACGACAAGTTCTGCAATTGCCGGAGCACTTGCAAGACCTGGTGATTCAATCCCTGCTACATCAACAAATCCTTTTACTTTTTCATCTTCTTCAATGATGAAATCATGTAAATCACTTGCTGCACGCAACCCAGAGAAGGATCTTATTACACGATTTAATGGGACGTTCTTAACAATGTTCCCAGCATTTTGACGAACATAGTCCATACCTTCTTGACTCGTCATAGTATCACTCCTGTCATCAACAAAGACACTATCTGGTCCCACTAAGATATTGTCGTGAGTTGTTGGCACTACCAATACTCCTTTACCCTTATCTGTTGGTAATGGGAATATTACAGACTTAACCAATCCCTTTTCAGATTTATCTAAGACAAAGTATTGCCCTCTTCTTGGGTTGATCTTGTACTTAGGCTCACATACCATGTTTCTTATCACATCCGCATAAACACCTGAAGCATTAATAACAGTTTTAGTTTGATACTCACTTTTATTTGTTGTAACAGTAAAGACTTTATCTTTCTTAATTGCTGTTACCTCTTCGTTAAGAGCTAGTTCTACTCCATTTGTCATTGCATTGTCCATTAAAGCTAATGCCAGTTCCCAAGGATAGATAATTCCTGCACTTGGAGCAAAAAGACCAGCTAAAACATGTTCACTGATATTAGGTTCATGAGCTCTAACCTCTTCTTGATTCCACCAAATCACTTCGACACCATTCTTTTCGGCATTTTCTTGTAAAGCCTTAAGTTTAGTTAATTCTTCCTCGGTTGTTGCGACATTAATTGAACCTGCATTGTTAAACTCTACATTTAGTTCCTCACAAATTGCAGGGTACATCTTATTACCTTTTACATTTAGCTTAGCTTTCAACGACCCTGGGATTGGATCTAATCCCGAATGAATGATTGCACTATTTGCCATCGTTGTTTCATTTGCAATATCGTTATGTTTATCAATAACTAAGATATCTAAATTGTATTTTGATAATTCACGGGCGACAAAAGTTCCACTGATTCCAGCACCGATAATAATTACATCTTTCATAATTTCACACCTTTTCCATAAAATAAAAACATGACTAAAAATAGAGATATTTCTAGTCATGCTCTTTCCACATAAATATTAACTTAAGTAAAGTTTATCACTTAACATAATATATGTAAATGTCATTTGTGAACTTCTGTTCTTTTTTTATTAGATTTTTATTTTAGCGACTATAAACATGGAAGTGCATGTCAAAATTGTTCGCAAACTCTTCTAATTCTTCCTCACATGAAATAACTAATCCGCTAATTTCTTCATGTGATGTTGAATAAAAGTAGATTTTTCCATCTCGATAGAAAAATAGATCTTCCGGTAAGTCAGGATTTCTCCAAGAATAAATACTATTTACCGTGTTTAACACTTCACGAGACTCTTCATTTGTCTTGAAAAAATATACTTCGTGTTTTTCACCAAATGTAATCGTCCCTGCCCATTCATGACTCATTTTTTTTGCCGTAATTAATTCTTTGTTCTTTTTCAAAAAATCTCTTACACTTTTATTTTGATCCATATCTGTTCTTACAACTAATCCAAAGATATCACTGCGTTCATAGATATAATTAATAAATTTTTGGTAATCCTCTCCACTAATGTTGCTCATAAACTCTACGTTGTATTTCATTTTGCTTCCTCCTAGTAAACTTGATAGATTGTATAAAACTTAATTTTATTTTAGCAATATTCAATATAACTGTCTTGTGTTTTGCATTACTTTATAAATAAATTATTTAATGAACCATCCATTCTCATCTTTATCAATTAATCTTTCTTTATAAAGGTTTGAAATGGCATTTTTGAAAGCACCTTTACTCATATCAAAAATTTCTTTGATGATACGCGCATCAGTCTTATTATTAAAGTTCATTCTTCCACCATTATCTTGCATGTATTCAAAGACAATCTTTCCATCTTCTTTTATAGAAGCAAGTTTATCTATAATCATTGTAGCATTGTACTCATCGCGACTCTTAACATGAGTTACGTTTACACTTACAGCTTGACCTAAGTGGAATTCTCCTCTTGTGTTTGATGAATGTACAAAGATTGAATGACCTTCTGTTGAGGCAATATTTAGCCCTGATTGGCCAATAAAGATTACATAACCATCTACATCATCTTTAATTTCTAAACTTCTAGATGGCTGCATATGCTGTGCTACATTATTATAATGTACTGGTTTTGCAACTAAGTTAGTGTACGTCGCTTCCAATCGAACCAACATCTTAGATCCAACCTTAGGCCAGTGTTTAGTATGTTTTGGTAAATCATTTTTTGATAATAAAATATCTTTTACAATTCCGTTATCTAAAAATACACCTAAATTCTTTGAAATATCTTTTACTTCTAAAAAGGCCACCTCTCCTAAAGAGATGATTGGTGTTTCTGCAGTTGCAGCGATCCTTTTAGATTTATCAGTGTAGATAAAAACATCTATTTGATCATCAACTTTATATACTCCTGGTGCTTGATTATCATGTAAGAATAACTCTTCTCCTTCATAATCAAGTCTATATCCCAAATCTGTTATTGCAGCCACTGTTGCTACTATGCTTTTACCTAATAAATTATCCATATTATCACTACTACTTTCTATATATATTTGTTAGTGTTCTTAATTACTACTAACGCTTCAAACTCACTCATTATAACCTTTTGACTACCCTTATCAAAACAGCTCTTAGGTAATACAAACGAATCTTCTTCGCTCCTAAAAATAATGGCATCCCTAGTCACTCTTACCTCAATCAACTCGCAAATGTTTATCTTTTTTGATTTATTGATATAATCTACTTCGACATTACCATCGGTTATTCTAAACTCTTTAGTGAGGTACCCAAGTCCAAAAATTAAATGGTATATCGGGAATGCTATTACAGCCAATAAAGCGGCTTGTGCATGAGGAGTATACCCTAAATAAGCTCCTAATTCAATAAAAATGATGATAACAGTAATACCAATCCAGTTTTTATTGGTTGCTTTTATAATCAACTTATATCACCCTCTCATAATCGATTGCTGCTTTCTTTGCTTGTTTAGAAAGTTCTTTTGTGGATAATGTGTAACTTTTACCATCCTTAATGAAGTGCGTACTGCATTGTCTAAACTGAAAACCAACATTTTTCTTGACACACTGCTCTCTAATATCAAGAACCCATTGATAATCTAAAGGTCGTCCATTGTAATCTGATTCTCCTCCAACAATGACTAACTCCACTCCTTCAAGGTATCCCTCTAAGTTGATTGGTCCAATCATTGGTTGACAAATAATGTTCTTGTGTTTGATGTTAAGTTCGTTAAATATACTTAGACGATAATCGGCAGTTTCTTGATTTTCTACAGTGCATCCAACCGTCACGTTATCATAGCCCCCTCCCCAATCGGAAGGTATAATATCATTAAATCGATCGATTCGTTTAGTTAAGAAAACAAAGTTTAAATCTGATCTAGTCTTAATAATTCTCCACACTTCACTTCGCCATAGGTCTGCTTCTTCTATTAAGAAATCCGATGAAAAACATAGATACACTGTTGAACCAGATTTCCATTTAAACTGATCATTTACTTTTAAGAGCGGTGCATTCAAACTCGAAGATTTTCTAATATTGTTTGTATTTAAACCTCGCTTGGCATCACCTTTATGAATATAGCAAAAGCGACAACCTTCACTATATTTTCGACAACCAAACCATGGATTCCACATTGGCATAGAATCACCTCTACTTTTTTGAGTTAATCAGTTCATACAATACTTTATCATTATCGGTGATGATATTGTCTACACCTAGCGATAACATTTCTTCCATATCTTCTACACTATTAATCGTCCATACATGAACTTCTCTGTTTAATGAGTGAGCGTTTCTTATAAACTTATCCGTTACATTTGTTGCTTCAACACTGTAAAAATCAATATTCAAATCCTTTAATTGACCAATTGCCACAAACATAATATACCCTGTCTTAATTTTTGAATTGATTACTTCTATTCTCTCTAAATCGTCATAATTCAACGAGGTGACGACACACTGATCAATTATATTGTGTTGTTCAATTGATCTCGCAACTTCATCAACAACATTAGGACTGTAATTACTTCCTTTGATTTCGATGTTTAAAATAATCTTATCTCTAGTATACTCTATTATCTCGCTTAATGTCGGAATTCTTTCAGAAGCGTACTTTTCATCAAACCAACTTCCGGAATCAAGAGTTTGAACTTGTTTTAATGTTAATTGATCTGCTCTTTTATCAACACCAGTAGTTCGTAAAAAAGTCTTATCATGTAGCAATATAAGATGCCCATCCTTAGTTAACTGTACATCAATTTCCACATGAGTCGCTCCGTTCTTCATCGCTATATCAATAGCGGATAAAGTGTTTTCTGGTGCTTCAAAAGAACTACCACGGTGTGCAGTGATACCTACTGTATACTTAGCTGAGACAAATGATGAGTCAATGAAAAAACCATATAAAAATCCAACAGCAACCACAACTGTGGACACCACAACAACAATAAACTTGTTAGTAAGAACCTTGTTAAACAAAGTTCGTTTATTATAGTACTTAATTGGAAGTTCATTGACTTGACCACTCAACAAATGATATAGCTTTGTCATTTGAATTGATACAAGTGGACCACTAATCACCGATAGCAAAAATGTGATGATCAGAGTTATACTAAATACAATCTGAATCACAACTTCTTCAGAAATATTTGGAACAAGTGACACTATCACTGTTAGTAAAAGGGTAGTAACTATAGCTCCAAAAATCACCATGATCCCTAACAATAGCTCAGAAACAAAAAACTTAAAGACTTTTTTCATTTGCCCTTTCTTCACCTCTTTACTTCTCTTTAGAAACTTCTTTGAACTATCGACATCCAAAATTAGTGCCTGTAAGGCAAACATCCATCTAAATGATAAGTACAGTATAATGGAAGCCAGCATTACCAACATGAAGTAATACAAGTTATTTGCCTCTATTGATTGCATGATAAAGCCAGGAATCTTTAACTCTTCAAATATTGTTGTTTTAACATTCAATCCAAGTAAAGGTGCAAGTAAAACGAAATAAAAGGTAATCATTAATCCATCAACACCTAACATATACTTTAAGCGTGACAGTGTATACTTAACTACCGACACAAAACGAATCTCTTTATTTCCAACCTCTAGTTGATGTGCCAAAACAATTTGACCACCTAACTGAATCAAAACCACAAAAATTCCCATAATCAGGGATATAACAATCATTAAAAAGCCTTGAGGACTCAGCAAAAATTTCTGAACTAATCCATTTGTGATATAGGTGAACCCTCTTGCCTTCATCAAGAAATTCCACAACATCTTAAATCCGGGTATTAAGAGGATAAACAATATCGAACTGGTTATCAGCTGATAACCTATAAACTTGTGAAGGTTGCCTTTAAGCAACCTCACACTATCAAGATGAAGTTTTAAGTAATCCTTCATTTTAGTAAACACCTACTTTAGACAAATCAGAATGTTCCTTTTTTAACTGAATAACTAAGTAAACAATGGCTACAGCAAAGACAATTGATGAAATGATGCTTCCCTCAACACCAAAACCACCACCGGAAATTAACTCATTACCTACTCCTTGTAACTTAATCAATGATCCACCTGGAACACTTGAACCACTTACCTCTATACCTAATAAGTTACCTTGCATCCAGTTCCATGATACATGGAAACCACATATGCCCCAGATATTTTTTGCCTTTGCAGCATACAAGGCTGCAAATACTGCAAACAATGTTAAGTTTAGGACTGGCATAATACTGATACCGTTATTTCCTAAATGAAATGCCATAAAGAAAACTGAAGTAACAATAACACCAACATAAAAATTATAGCGCTCACTTAGTTGTGGCAACATCCACCCTCTCGTCAAAATCTCTTCTGTACTTCCTTGAATAGTCCACCCAATTAAAGTAAACAATACTGAAGGAATCATAGCTAAGCCAACATTTGTAGCTGTAAGCTCCAACTTCATTCCACCTAGTAAGTAAATTACAAACGTTGCAATCCCCATCATCACCATTCCGACGATAAAGCCTTTTAAGTAATCCTTAAAGGCATTTTTCTTAGTCAAACCAATATCGGCTAATGATCGTTTTTCACGGAACTTTACAATAGAAAAGACCAACAAACTGATTCCTGCAAAACCAAGAGCCAAATCTACAAATACAAACTTTGACACTGCTGATAGATTCAAACTATCTGAACTAATGTCTACAATACCGGCTGGAATTGATCCTGCAAGCAAAACAATATAAGCTAAAATTGGAAACCAAACAAAATTTCTTAATACTTTTTTCTTCATAATATACCTCCATAAACCGTGAGTTAAACTCACTTTGACTACACCCATTATACGAGGTGATTACTTACTCATTATTAATTATATCTTACAATTTCTTAAGAAAGTTTTAGGAAATTAAAAAAAGAGCCAAAAGGCTCTTTAAATTTCATTTGGCGGAAGTATGTGGGAATCGAACCCACCCACGACAATCTAATGCCGCAACACGGTGTTGAAGACCGGTAGGCACACCAGTTACCTCTCTACTTCCATAATGCCCACCTAGGTGGGCAAATAGATTATTTATCGAATACTGTTTGTTCAGTTACTTCAGTTTGTAAAGCTTCTAAAGATTTTTCGATAATTCCTCTTCTTAATTTTTTCTCTTCTGCTGCATCTAACTTAGGATTTCCTAATGGGAATGGAATTGCAATAGCAGGTACAATTCTGTTTGCTCCTACAGTTAATGAGATAGGTACTACAGTACAGATATGAACAACTGGTAAACCAGTTCTTTCAATCGCTTTAACCATCGTTGCACCGCAACGAGTACAAGTACCTCAGGTAGAAGTTAAGATAACTGCATCAACACCAGCAGCTAATAACTTTTGACCAATTTCTGTACCGAATGCATCTGAATTCTTAACAGACGTACCGTTACCAGTCGTTGTATAGTAGAACTCATGTAATCCTCCGATTAAACCTTCTTGAACCATATCTTGTAATACATCGATTGCAATTACACGGTCAGGACGATCATTTGCGTATACTGGATCGTATCCACCATGTGCAGTTTCACCACGATCTTCAATTGAATATTCACCATACTTAGAAGCTGATGAAGACTCAATACGATCTGGATTTCCTGAAGGTACAATACCACCAGAAGTTACTACAGCAACTTTTGCTTTAGTCATATCAACAATTGCTTTACCTGGCTCAACATTATCAAATGTTGGCATTGGGTACTCAGTAGTATACTCTAATCCTTGTAATTTTGCAACTAACATATCTACCGCACGTTCTCCACCGATTTTATCAGTAAAGTAGTTAACACGTGCTCCACGTTCAAAGTATCCATCTTCAGCTGGGCTTAAGATTTCTTCTCCCTTAGCTAATTTTAAAGCAAATTTAGCTAATGGCTTAACAGCTTTACGCATACCTGCTGCAGAGTTTGCAGTTGGTAAAATGTAGATATCTTTACGATACATATCAACACCTGGGTTTTCTTCATACATAGCAGAAACCACAGGAATATTTAATTCATCTTGAACCATTTTTGCTACAGTACCACAAGCAGTTCCGTAACGACCAGCATTAAATGCAGGACCAGCGATTAATACATCTGGATTTTGTGATTTAATCATTTCTAAAACTTCAGCTTTAGCTTGTTCTAAGTTTTCGTTGAAGTAAGAGTCACCACAGATAACTGTTGCAACGATCTCAGCTTCATCACCAAACTCTTTATTTAATGCCATCCCTGGTCCAACATGTCCTTGTCTTAACTCAGCAGGATGGTCAGCTTTTTCTTCTCCACCGATACCAGCGAAGAATTGATTAATATAATGTACAACTTTAATAGCCATTAATTTATCCTCCTTCTTAGTAAGTCTTTGCAGACATTTTGTTGAATCCTAGTTCGTTAGTAGCACCAGTAATTACTTGAATTTCAGCTTCAATTGAACCATCTTCACGTAATGAACCAGCGAACCCACCAGCAATTTTATCAACAAACTCTAAAGTTCCAATTACTTTATCCATTGGTGGTAAAACGATAACTTGGTTAGCATTTCCACCAGTAACTACAGCATCAGCAGCTTTATCAGCATCAGCTAATGACTGAGAAGTTCCTTCACGTCCAGCGTACTCATCTGTAACGATTACAGTTTTTACACCTTCAGCTTCGATTTTTTTACAGTTCATAATTAAGTCTGTATCTGGATTACCGAATCCCTCTTGAGAGATGATAACTCCGTCAAGACCTAAGTATCTACTTAATTTAGCACTCATGTTAGAAGAACGCTCTTTGTCAGCTAAGTAAACATTTTCATTTGTAATGATTACACCAACAAAGTTGATTGTTTTTCCATGTTGAGCATATAAGTTTTTAATGATTGGGTTATTTTGGTGGTGGTATGTTGTGTTTTTATCACAAGCAGATACACAGTTACCACTTAAGATAGCACCGTCCATAACTTCTGTTGGATATAAAATTGTAGGAATGATTTGCTTAGCATCCACTCCATAAACATATGTATCATGTAATAAACCTTGTGTTTGTAACATGTAAACGTATCCAACTTTTGGTAATTCTGGATATTCGTTTGCTTGCTCTAATAATGGTTTAGTTTCATATGTTTCAATAGTATCAGGAGTAACATCTTTTGCTAATTTCCCAATAAATTCTGCAATTTTTAATCCTGCAATACGACATGCAGCTTCATGACCATATTGGTCAATTCCATCAGTTGGTTCCATTACCACTACTAAGTTGTTTAACTTAGAGAATGGCGTATATTCAGCTCCAACTCCAGTCATATCTACGATTCCCTCTTGGAATCCTACGATAGAACCACAAGTCATAACTGCCATACCTTCTAATACGTTTGTGCGTCCGTTACCTACAGTATCAACTTTCGCCATAACACCTGGGAAGATTCCACCCTTACCTTCAACTTTTACGCGAGGTTGGATAACATCTTTTACTGGTGTAATGCGAACACTTTGTCCAGGTAGAGCGATGTCTAACTCAACACTAGCTAATCTTTCGTCTTCTTTAGCTAAAGCGATGATCTCATCTTTGTTGATGTATAGTACTCCACCTTCAATTTTTGAAGTAGAATCGAATTGAATATCATTAATCTTAATATTTCCAATTTCAAGCTTCAAAATAAACACCTCCTATTATTTTTTAAATTAATTAAAAATAAAATAGAGACTATCTAAAAAAGATAGTCTCTGTCTGTTACATTCAGAGTGCTGTCTACTTATAATCCTTTTGCCTGAGATTTTCACAATCGCTTGACCCTTCGGCTCCTAATTTAATAGGTATCTCCTATAAGCTTCATTCAGCATATTTTATGTATCTACATTATAGAGTAAGAACTTTTCAATGGCAATATTTAAATCCAATCTTTTGTTAGTTTTTTCACATTTTTTAATTAAGACGGCTTTTTGATAACAAACACTTATAAGTAATTAAATGTTTGTTATCAAAAAGATAGGTTTTCCCTATCTTTTGAATGCATGATGTGATTGTAGTCCACTTTTGATCAATCCATAATCAATTTCTGAAAAGTCATCAATCAATTTATCTGTGTATTCTTTTACTTTAGATTCTCTCATCATGACCTCCGCTTTCTCAATTGCATTGGCAATGATCGTAATCGAATCAAAATCTGTTGTATGATATTTTTCTATCATAACAGATTTAAATGGTGTTTCATCAGGTTTGATTGAACCACTTAATGGATGTGTTAATAATCGATATCCATTTTGAACGTAATCTCTGACCTTGATTAAAATTTCTACAAAGCTTAAATCTTCATAGTATTCAATTTCTGCTTGATCTGCAAGACGTTCATTTACTTTAAAGTTGTTTGTTATTATTTTCATTTTATTACCTCTTTTTTATAAAACTAAGTTTTGTTTCCGTTATTATAATAGCACTAAATAGGATTATTGCACCTATAACGATTCTAATTGTTAATATATCATTCACTAGAATGATTGAAAATACTGTTCCCCATAATGATTCTGTCGACAAAATAATGGCAGTTTTCGTACTGTCAACTCTTTCTTGTGCATAAGTCTGCAAAAAGAAGCAAAGTAGTGTTGATAATAACCCAAGATAGGCGACGGCCATTATACCCGAAGTAGATGGCATCGCGGTAATAGGTGTTGTAAACAATACTGATATACCACTTAAAATCATTGCGATAAATAATTGTAAAAATACTAAGGTTACCAAGTTAGTTTCCTTTTTCGAGGCAAACACTCCATTTGCGACGATGTGACAAGCAAAGAAAAAGGCACAAATTATCGTTAGTAAATCTCCTCTTCCAATGGCTAGACTTCCATTGATAGTTAAAAAGGCAATCCCAACAAGCGCCATAAACGCACCTACCACTGTATACTTATCAACTCGTTGCTTAGTAACAATCCAAAATAGGAAAGGAGCAATGATAACATTTAGTGCTGTTAAGAAAGCATTTATTGAAGGTGTTGTATATTCAAGTCCTGTCGTTTGAAACAAAAATCCTAAGAACAAGAACAGTCCAACAATCACTCCACCTTTAAAATTTGATTTAAAGTGTTTAATTACTGTTTTATAACTAATCAAAAACATTGCAACTGTTGCGATTGTAAAACGATAAAAGACAACATGATATGGGCTCCCTATTTTATCAAGAGCAATATCAGTTACTGGAAAACCAGATCCCCAGATGACTGCAACAAAAAGCAAAACCATGACATTAAAATACTCTTTATTTCTCATAAGTTACCTCCGTATAGAGTCATCTTACACAACAGTATTAGGTTTGGCAATTGTTTCCTTTAAAAAAGTATGTTAAATTTGTACTAGTTATAAAAGATAAGTCGAAGGGAGATGATAGTATGAAAAAACAAATGAAGGTGACTTTAATCTAATATCTCTAGGAGGACTTAATGAAAGAAGAAACAAATCGTACTGAATATATTACCGCTAAGGTAATAAAAGTTGACAAAGATTCATATACATTGGTTTATGATGGAGAAACATTCGAAGCTAATGTGAGCGGGAGATTTAAGTACATCGCCGACTTTAAATCTGATTTCCCTTGTGTTGGCGACAATGTAATCATTACTAAAGAACTTGATCGCTATATCATACATCGTGTATGTCCAAGAAAAACCGAACTTGCGCGAGTTGGAGCTGGTTCAACACACGATAAACAGTTGTTTTGTTCAAACATCGATGTTGTATTTATATGCATGTCGATGAATTATGATTTTAACTTAAAAAAACTATCGCAATTTATTTCGCTAGGGTACTCGTCCAATGCTAAGACCGCAGTACTCTTAACTAAGAGTGATGTCACTACAGATAAGCAATACTATCTTGATGAAGTACATTCGTTAAACACAGGAGTTGCAGTATTTGCTATTTCTGCATTTGAAGAGGATGACTTGAGTGTTGTTAAGTTTTTAATTGGAAATCAAACCGCTGTATTTATCGGGGCAAGTGGAGTGGGAAAATCGACATTAATCAATTCACTCACAGGACTTGATATTGAAACAAGCGAAGTAAGAGAATCAGATGCACAAGGAAGACATACAACTACAAGTAGGCAAATGTATTATTTAGAGGACTTAAATGCCTACATCATTGACACCCCTGGTATAAGAACAATATCTACATACCAAATAGATGATTTAGAGTATCATTTCAGTGATGTCTTTGAGTTAGCAGAGAACTGTAAATACCGCGACTGCGCTCACACGCATGAACCAGGTTGTAAAGTACTTGAAGCGATCGAAGAAGGAGTATTGCATATCGAGCGATACAATGAATACCTAAAAGCTCTCAAAATTGATGCTTATTACAAAAGAAAAGAGCGATCACGATTAAGAAAACGATAATTTAAGACAGCAATTGCTGTCTTTTTCTATATACAAAAAAGAGAATGATTACTCATTCCCTTTAAAAATTCTAGTATATATTTCTTTAGTTGGTCCTTTAAACTGTGCCTTCTTTTTCTTCTTAGATGTCGAAATCGCATTGACTGGACAAAAATTCATACACCTTAAACAAGCAAGGCAGTCTTCTCTATTGGTAAAGAAGATTCCTTCATCAGTTAAATCAATCGCCTTTGACGGACACATCCTAACACACGCTCCGCATTGCCTACAAACTGTATTATCTGCATATAATTTTTTTTGATATGACTTGATTGCTATGTTATAAAACGGTCTTTGAGTTTGCGCTAACACCAAATCGATAAATCGATTATCTTGCAGGTTCGTCACTCTTTGATAGACCAACTCAGCAAGTTCTTTCATTTCTCGATCAATCTTGGCTAGAATCTCATCATTGTTATCATAACCTACTGGTGGTTTAAGTCCAAACAATCCAATATTGGTGAAAGCATTAACTTGCTTAGACCATGTATGAGAATACCCTTTTTGTTCTAACGTCTTATGTGCCACATAGGCACCGTCACCACTAAATATTGCTTGTGTACAAATTGTCCCAATCGATTTATTTTGATCAGGCAAATCGTTGATGAATTGTTTCATATTCAAAGGCATATCAGACATATAAATTGGATAGGCCAGAAAAATAATATCAGCGTCATAAAACTCGTTACTTTCGATATGCTCTTCGATAGAAAATAACTTTGTTGAAAAGTTAGCACTCAAAAAGTCGGCAAACTTCTCCACTGTGTATAATGTATTTCCAGTCCCACTAAAATAAAATATAGATACTTTCATAATTTCTACCTACAGTTTCATATCATCAACTGAATCTAAGTAGTTCTTGATAGGTTTAATAATTTTACCAACAACACCGTCATCAAATGGTACACGAAGATTGGCTGAGTGTACTAAATCAACGAACGATTTAGATCCACCTAATTTACATAAGTCGATGTATTCTGCTAACGCTTGAGCATGATTATCCTGAGCTTTAATCCAGTATTGGAATGCTACCACTTGCGCTAGTGTGTAATCGATGTAATAAAATGGCACTCCAAAGATGTGTCCTTGTCTAAACCAGAATGATCCTCTTTCTAAGAATGCATCGTCGTCATAATCTTTATAAGGTAAGTATTTTTTCTCAACCTTACGCCATGTTTGCTTTCTTTGTTCAGGTGTCATTTCAGGTTTTGCGTACACTTCGTGTTGGAACTCATCTACCGCAACACCATACGGCAAGAATGAAATACTTCCAGCAAGATGACTAAATTTATATTTATCTGTGTCTTCAACAAAGAACTTATCAATCCAAGGCCATGCTAAGAACTCCATACTCATTGAAGCAATTTCTGCCGCTTCTAGAGTTGGCCAACGGTAACTAGGAATTTGCTCTCTAGATAGATAAACTTGGAATGCATGTCCTGCTTCATGCGTTAATACATCAACATCATGGCTAGTTCCATTAAAGTTTGCAAAGATAAATGGTGAGTCATAATCAGGGAAGAACGTACAATATCCTCCACCTTGTTTACCTGGTTTAGTCTCAAGATCTAATAACTCTTTTTCAGTCATCATTTCGATAAACGCTTTTGTTTGCTCACTCATCTCTGAATACATATCTTTAGCATGATTTAACTGCCATACACTATCACCTTTAGGTGTAGGATTACCCGTTAAGAATGATAACGCTAAGTCGTAAGATTTCATATCTTCAATTTGAATACGTTTTCCTTTTCTTTCAGTTAATTCTGCCGCTAAAGGAACAACAGAGTCATAAATCTGATCACGATACCTTTTAACATCATCAGCATTATAATCACTTCTACCTAAACGATCATAACCTAATTGAGTAAAATTCTCATATCCAAGTTTTATAGCGATTTGGTGACGAATCTTAACTAAACCATCATATAACTCATCAATTTTCGCTTCATTTTTCTCGAACCAGTTTGACACCGCAAGTTGTGCTTTATGACGCGTCTCACGATTCTTATCAGTCGTAAATTTACCCATTCCACTCAAGTTATAAGTTTCACCTTCAAACTCGATTTCAGCACTTGCTGTTAATACTGAGTATTCACTAGATAATTTATTTTCTTGTTGTAAATCCTCAATAATTTCAGGCTTAAACGTTTTAAGTTGTAATTCAACTTGCTTAAATAACAATTCTCCAAATTCATTGATTAATCCATCACGATTTTTAGAGTTATAAATCTTCATTAAAAAGGCTTGGCTTTGCTCCTGGAATAATGGTCCATTTTCATCAGCAAAATCTTTTTCAGCATTATAAAACTCATCTTTTGTATCTATTGTATGTCTAACACTTGCAATACCTAACATTGTATCTAATGTGTCTTCAATAGCAAAAGAAGTTCTAATTGCCTTAATCTCATCTTCTAGAGTAGAGTCATCAGTAAATACAGCGATTAATTCTGTCATTTTCTTCTTGTATTCATCTAAACTAGGTCGTTCATATTTAAATTCACTAAATTTCATCTGTCTTCCTCCTGTAATCTGTCTATTCCCATTATATACGATATCTACCTCATATCAAAGCAGCAGTTTATAAGTTGCCCGTATCGATTGTTGTTTTGTTTTGTATTACATTTTATTATGTTATAATACCTATTGATAATAGATAAAAGGAGCAATGCTTATGAACGAGAAAAATTATACATTCAAATGTGCCAACGGTGGTTGACAATCCAAAATTGGACCGGGGGTCCTATCAAAGATTTTGGATAATTTAGAAGTCGTTTCAGATGATAATTTGTTAGTTGATTTTTCAAGTAGCGATGACGCTAGTGTTTATAAAATAAATGAAGACACTGCTCTAGTACAAACTCTTGATTTTTTCACACCTCACGTTGAAGACCCATACTTGTTTGGGCAGATTGTTGCAGCAAACTCATTAAGTGATGTTTATGCAATGGGGGCTAAGCCTTTGACTGCACAAAACATATTGTGTTTTACTGAAGATGGTGATGAAGATACCCTCAAAAAAATGTTAAAAGGATGCCAAGAAAAAATGATGGAAGCTGGCTGCTTATTAACAGGTGGACACTCAATATATGATGAGACTGTCAAACTAGGTTTAAGTGTATTAGGTCAAACACATCCGGATAGGATTTGGAGAAACAACACACCCAAACTAGGTGACAAAATCATCTTGACTAAAAAACTGGGTACATCAATCATTACGATTGCAACTAACGTTTACGATGTTAAACAAGAAACATTAGATGAAATGTATAAACAAATGACTCAACTTAATAAATATGCTTATCAAGTTGGTCTTAACTATGACATTAGTGCTTGCACAGATATCACAGGGTTTGGTTTAGCTGGTCATTTATACGAAATGATTAAGTCCTCAGGCTATAGTGCTACGATAGAAACCAACAAACTCAACTACATTGATGATGCTTTCTACTATGCAAATAATTATGTTTACACATCATCAGGACAAATTAATAGAAACTACTTAAGTCAATTTATCAGTAGTGAAGGAATTGAGAATGCCTATTTAGAACTAATATATAATGCCCAAACTTCTGGTGGGTTATTATTCAGCATTAACAAGGGTGATGCAGACAACATGCTTAAAGAACTTGTATCTCAAGGAATTGATGCTAGTATTATTGGCGAAATTACAGAGAAGAAAGATAAAAATATAATAGTTAGGTGATTAAATGAATAAAGAAAATCTAAAAAAACTACCAAAGGTAAATACCTTACTAGAGGATAGTCGAATAACAAAATTTGCAAAAAAAATGCCGTATGCGAAGTATATTCAAACGATCCGTACAACCATTGATACTTACAGAAATCTGATCGTAAAGGACTTAATCAATGAGTTTGAAGTGGAAGATGTTATTACTTCGTGTATTGAAAACTTAAAAGATCAGCCACAGTATAATTTACGAAAAGTGGTTAATGCATCTGGAACAGTGATTCATACCAACTTAGGGCGCTCATTATTGAGCAAAGACGCAATGGAACATGTTGTAAATGTTGGTTTACATTACAACAACCTGGAATATAACCTTGAAAAAGAAGGTCGAGGATCAAGGTACGATCATGTCGAAGAACTAGTTTGTCAGTTAACTGGAGCAGAAGCATGTGTAGTTGTTAATAATAATGCATCAGCTGTGTTATTAACATTAATTTCTACTGTGACAAATGGAGAAGTAATTATATCACGTGGTGAATTGATTGAAATTGGCGGTTCCTTTAGGGTTCCTGAAATCATGAATTATGCAAACACTAAATTAGTGGAAGTTGGAACAACAAATAGAACCCACTTAAAAGACTATCGTGAAGCGATTACAGAAAATACAAAAGCTCTTATTAAGGTGCATACTTCGAATTATAAAATCGTCGGATTCACAAAAGAAGTTGAACTACAAGAAATGGTAGACTTAGCAAAGGAACACAACATCCTTTCAATTGAAGATGCTGGTAGTGGGAACTTACTCAAATTACAAAAATATACTAAACTTAATGAACCTACCGTTCAAGATTCTGTTAAAACAGGTGTTGATTTAGTAACCTTTAGTGGTGACAAACTGTTAGGTGGAGCTCAAGCAGGAATCATTATTGGTAAAAAGCAATACATTGATATGATTAAGGCCAACAATTTATTAAGGTCTCTTAGAGTATCTAAGTTAACTCTTGCAGCCTTAGAAGTCACATTAAATCATTACTTGGAAGAGAGCGAAGTGATTGAAAAGATTCCTTCAATGCGAATGATTTGTGAAAAACCTGAGTTGGTTAAAAAACGTGCTAGAACATTAAAAACAAAACTAAATAAATTAGAGAAGACAAAATTCAATTTGATTGAGACTCGTGCAACTATAGGTGGTGGTGCCATGCCAACTGAGACGATTGAAAGTTATGGTCTTGAGGTCATTTCAAACTTAAAAACAACTAAACTTAAGACATTAATGCACCAACATAAAACACCAATTATACCTATAACAACGAATGATAAAATTGTTATTGATTTAAAAACAATCACAAAAGAAGAGTTTGCGATTATTGTTGAATTTTTTGAGGGGCTAGAATGAGAAATATAATTGTTGGAACTTCTGGTCATATTGATCATGGTAAAACAAGCATCCTAAAAGAGTTAACTGGTATTGATGCCGATAGATTACAAGAAGAAAAAGAACGTGGGATATCAATCGATATTGGATTCTCATTTGTTGATTTTAATAATCAACGTATTGGAATCATAGATATGCCTGGTCATGAAAAATTCATCAAGAATATGCTAGCTGGAGCACATGGAATCGATATTGCCCTACTAGTGATTGCAGCTGATGATGGAATCATGCCACAAACTAAGGAACATTTTGATATCTTAAGTTTACTTAACATAAAACAAGGAATCATTTGTTTGAACAAGACAGACCTTGTTACTGATGAAATGATTACAAAGCGCGAAAATGAAATTAGAAAGTTTTTCAAGAATTCATTCCTTGAACAAGCACCGATTGTTAAAACATCAATTAAAGATAAAGAGTCAATCAATGAATTGGGTCATGTCTTACAAGAGACAATTAACAAGTTGGATTTAAATGATGAGGCAAAGCCTATCTTTAGAATGGCGATTGACCGATCGTTCTCATTAAAGGGAATTGGAACAGTTATCACAGGAACGACACAAGGTAAAGATGTGTTTTTAGGTGATGAACTTGAAATATATCCTTTAAATGAAACTGTATCAATAAAGAATATCCAAAACCACAACACCAATGTCGACCAACTTTCACCTGGTAATCGATGTGCATTGAACATCTCCAAACTAGGTAAAGATGATATCAAGCGTGGTTATGTTATTGGAACGAAAAACTCGCTAACTTCAAGTGATATGATTGATGTTAAGATATCGGTCTTAGCGAACCAAAAGAAGTCAATCAAGAACAATCAACGTTTGAGAGTCTATCATCAGACCAAAGAAGTAATGGCAAGAGTTCGTGTATTAGAGGGAAATGAAATAAAATCTGGTGAAACTAAATATGCACAACTTATTCTCGAGAATCCGCTCATCTCTTTAAACGGAGATCGCGGGATTATTAGACAATACTCACCGTTGGTTACAATTGCCGGATTCGAAGTTGTCAACACTCAAGCAACCAACCCTGGAAAAGATAAAGAAGTATACTTAGGGAAACTTACTCAGGCAACAAGTGATAATTGTTCTGTCATCGCTGAAATTGTTAAGAATAATCCTTTTCTAGCAATTGATGAAATTAAGAAACTAGCTTCAATCAATTCCGACATTAGCAATGATGTAAAATCTCTTGTTGAGTCTAATGATATCAAGATGTTTGAAAAAGGTAAAAAACTAGTTTATCTTCACCAAGACTACTTAAATGAAAAAGAGGAACTCGTTTATAATTATTTGGTGACATATCATGATGAAAACCCATTAAAGGTAGGATGTATCACTAACGAGATTAATAAGACTTTCTTTGCCGATGTTAAATCAAAATTGTTCCTTGATATTGTTAAATCATTTAAACGTGTCGGAACAAGAAAGCAGTTTATATTTAATTTAGATTTCATAATTAAACTTAGTGCTGAGCAGGGAAAAATTAAAAACATTATTATTTCAAACTACAAAAACAATGGTTATAAACCAGAAAATGTTGATGATATAAAACAAAAGATCATGAATAAAAAAGATTTTGACCTAGTATTTGAAATGTTGGTTAATCAAGGAGTTCTAATTCATATAGATGGAAAAATATTCTTACTAGATAGTTTATATGAAAGTTTACTAGACTTCACATATAACCACTTTGATCAAACTGGAAAAATTACACTTCATGATGTTAAAGGGTTTACAGAAGCATCTAGAAAATTTGTTGTCGGGTATTTAGAATATTTTGACAAAAAGAATATTACTAAACGCGTAGATGATTACCGTGTGATTTTAAGGAGAGCAAAATAATGAAAATATTAGATTTAAAGGGAAAAGCATGTCCAATCCCTGTAATAGAAACTAAGAAGACATTAGAAGCTTGTGATGAAAATGAAACAGTTTTAACAATTGTAGATAATGAGATTGCTATGCAAAATGTTTCTAAATTGGCTAAGGAGTTGGGATACAATTTCCAATCAAAAACCGTAGATAAAAAGCACTATGAAGTGATTACCATTAAAGGTGAAGGAAATACTAATGCACCACGTCAGTTAACAGATTTAGTCATCACTGTTGACCGTTTAGAAATGGGGCACGGAAGTGATGAACTTGGATTAAGTCTTCGTAAAGCAATGATGCATACGATTCAGGACTTAGACATCTTACCTTCTCACATCTTGTTTTACAACTCAGGAGTTAAAACAATTGAGGATGAAGGAATTGTAAATGATCTTAAGGCATTAGAAGACTTAGGTGTTACTTTATTATTCTGTGGTGCTTGCTTGCAATATTACAAGTTAGAAAATAGTTTAACTGTTGGTAGCGCTACTAACATGTATGAGATTTTATCTGTTCAGACAAAGGCAAATAAAGTCTTAGCTATATAGAAAAAAGGTGGATAACCACCTTTTTTTGTTTGCACTATATTATACAAGTATTAATTACGAAGTTTATTTACTTGTTTAAAGGGTTGTTAACTAAATTTATCTATATTACTACTAACAATCCAGACCATCACGTGAATAACTAGAATTATAAACGCATACGCAATCACTCTTTGAGTTAACTTTGCTATGAATGAATGGTTCCTTTTATATAAGTAACTCCTTGATGATGTAAGTTTTGACATTTGTTTCCTTCTAAGATTGTCATGTTGATAGGTGCCACTCATTTTTCTTCCCCCTTTGATGTTTGAGAAAACGAATAGCCCGGCATTTGACTACTCTACCCCAAAAATGTAATGATACCTAGTAAAACTAGAATTATTATTAAGTAAATTAGAAACTGTAATGCAAACTCTCCAAGTCTTGTTGGGGCACCTTTGACTAAGCCCTCTGTTTGTAAATCTATTTCTTCTCTAATCAACTTACTTTCTGATACATACTGTTGATTTGTGTTTTTATTGTGATACATAGTATCCCCCCCTTAATTACATTATACTTTATTGATATTAACTCTAGAAGGGCACTAAATGCCTTAAAAAAGTAAAAAAAAAGAGGTCAATTGACCTCTATTTGAATTGATTATATCTTTTTTCAACTACTGCCCAGTCTATAAGATTCCAGAATGCACCTACATAATCAGGTCTTCTATTCTGATATTTTAAGTAATAAGCGTGCTCCCAGACATCAAGAGCCAATAGAATTTCATACCCTTCACTTAATGGCGAATCTTGATTAGCAGTTGATACAACTTCTAGTTCTCCATTTTTAATCACTAGCCATGCCCAACCAGAACCAAATCTTGTTTTAGCTGCTGTGTTAAATTTTTCTTGGAATTTCTCAAAACTTTCAAATGTTGATTCAATATTTTCTAATAATTCACCCGCTGGTTTCAATGTGCTTTCTGGTGTTAAGTTTTCCCAGAATAGTTTATGGTTGTAATATCCACCACCATTGTTTCTTACTGCTGTTTGAATTTCTGTCGGTAATGTATTTAGGTTCTTTAATATCTCTTCTATTGTAGAAGGAACTTCTTTTCCTTCGATTGCTGCATTAAGATTATTTGTATATCCTTGATGATGTTTTGAATGGTGAATTTCCATTGTCATTGCATCAAAGTGTGGTTCTAAAGCATCATATTTATATTGTAATTTAGGTAACTCATATTTCATAAGGTTACTCCTCCTTTTTATTTTTTCTACATTTACATAGTATCATCAATAAAAAAGAGGGTCTAATAAGATGCATCTATTTTTCAAAATTGAATGGAGTGCAACCAATTATTTTTGTTGTTCGAAGTAATCATCACAAAAATCATGCCATTTTAACTTGTAATTTACATCCGATAAGACTACCAAGTCTTTTGCAGAGAATACTTCACGGTTAGCTGCCTCAGCTACAAATCCTTCAATGTAATCTCCTGCTTCAGTTAAAAATCCTAAAACTTGCTTAATTCCTTTCTGGTGCGCAATATACAATCGTGTATGACCATCCAAAGAAATATATTGGCCATCAATCTTAGTAAGTGGAATAACTACATCTTCTGTTGTTTTAACAAACTTTTCTAGGGCTTCTATTTTAGTTTGATTCACATAGAATTGTGAGGGTTGTATGTCCGAAATATTAACGGTAAATATCTCCACCTTCTCAAACTCCCTAATTGATATTCCTTCTTCATTTATGTAAGTTGTAATGTTTTCTGAATAGAATCTAAATTCTTCGATCGCTACATCAATATCCGATTCACGATCACAGTTAATTTTAGCTGTTGTTTTATTTATCACCTTGAACTGACAACGATACTTACCATCAATCAAGAATGCACCATGCTGATTAAGTACTTCTTGTTCAAATCTATTATCATTATAGCTGTTTACTCTTCTAATTGTTTTTTCCATGCTATTCTCCTAAGTACTTAACTACATCTTCAAATTTCATTACAGTTGCAAACCGACCATCAAATATCTCATAATTGTGATTCTTGTACAATGTTTTTGCGTCAACGTATTTTGAGTCAAAAGTTGTGTTCGAATTCTCTGGGATAATAACTTCATATCCCAAATCGAATGCAACTCTAATCGCTGTATCGACACATTTCTCTGTTTGCATCCCCGTGATAATCAAACTACTTATTCCTCTATCCTTTAGATACTGATGTAGTCCTGTATTCTTAAATGACGAACTATAGGCCTTCTTGAAAACTTTATCACCTTGTAGTGGTTTTAACTCAGAAGTGATATGCCAATTATGACTACCGTCCAAAAACAATTCACTTTCTGTTGTATGAGATACATAGATTACTTCAACTTCCTCATCTCTCGCTTTTTCTATTAATCCCTTAATGTTTATAATCACTTTGCCAATATTCCATGGACTTAGTTCAACTAAACCATTTTGCATATCAATTACTAGTAGTGCTTTCATTTAATCACTCCTTTATTTCATTATATACTTGATTATCTTAGTTTTAAACAAAAGAAAAACTACTTAAAGTAGTTAATCATTTTTTTTACTCACTATGAAGTTTACGAAATCATATTCTTCAACCTTAAAGGTTGTAGAAATTACGACTTTCTTTTTCCCATTATCTTCAATAATGCTCTCGTGTGGTAATGATCTAGCATATACAAAGACTATTGCCACCACAATCACCAATGGCAATGATGTTAATGCTGAAATCACCATATTGTAATCATTTTGCCCTTTCTGTTGGACTCTCATATTCACAAATACATACAAGGCAATCAAAGAAATGATCATCAATGCGCAAATTGATAAAGAAAACCACACTCTGTAAACATATCCGATGTTGTATAATGCGAGTTTGAGCACCAATAAAAATGCTACTGTTGTAACCCCGATTAGTGAAAAGTACTTGGAGAATTTTTCTACTCTACCTTTCATAATTGACCCCCTTACAAAATAAAAAACAATGACGAAAAAGTCATTGCTAAAAGTACAATATCTTCATTCCTAACACTTAAGTAAAGTTATTATAGTAGAATGCTACTATGGTTTTTGGAGGAAATGTGAAAATACTTTCGCAACCCTTATTCATCAAAAACTTTACTTTATTATTGTGTTGCCCCCAAAACGTTCTTAAGTGAATTATAGCATAGGTGCAAATAAAAACAACCAAATTACCATTTTCTATAATTTGGTCGTTACATAATAGTATTTATCTTCATTTATCCATTACAAATGACATTGTTACAACAATTGCTCATTTTATATGTGAACTATGCCTCTTTATTAAGAAAACCTAAAAAGAGCGTCTATCCTTATAACCGCTCTATTATTTTGCTACATACTAACTATTTTTTTATAAACCATGTTTACATCTCTTATCTCAAATCCTAAGTCTAACGATGCCTTTAGTTCCTGGTTGTTCGATTCATTAATAAAGTAAACAAACAAAGAGGCCTTACTAATTTCGTCTTTTAAATCGTATATCATATGCAATAGAAGCTCTTGATACACTTCATAACTATTATCAGTTGCATAACACCCAAAAATCTCAAGGATATCATCATAGGTTGTAAAAAGACTACCCACAATCTTACCTTCTCTATAAAGAGCATACAACCTAAAACGCTCTAATCTTTCAAGCAGTTGATCACTCTTATAGAAGACATCTGTTCCATCAGTAAAAACATCATGGGCACTACGATACTCCTCAAAGTTAGCTTGTGTTATTCTAACAATCCTACTTGATTGCTTTGGTTCCACATTTTCATATGACGTAAAATGCGTCACAATTTCTGGTTCTAATAGTGAAAAGTTAAAAGACTTAAGTGATTCCCCTAACTTTACATTGGATGCAGGCAAAGGAATTAAGAACTCATACCCCTCATAACCCTCTTGAATATATTCAATAAGCTCATTTACAACAGTTTGATAATCTTCTTTTACTGCGAACTGAATCGTTTGTAAATACCTATCTTTAACTTCATAAAAATAGATTACAACCCCTTTAAGTTTACCTGCTTGATAACAAGCAATTACCTTTTCTTCTTTATGACGGATAGCCCTTTCTAGCTTACTAATTAATTCTTCCTTTGTTTTCACTTTGTGATAACTTGAATAGTTATCATCCTGACTTAGTCGCCATGTAAAATCAATTATTTCCTTATAATCTGTTATCTCTTTTATCATGTCTGTTTGTTCTCCATTTTGTAAATATTATGATAGTTAACAAATCCACATTTCTTTAATGTTTTGATTGATCCTTGATTTGAAGTAGTTGTTGATGCAATTACATCAAGTCCTTTTTCAATGTTTAACTCGACCAATTGATTGACTATTTTGGTTGCATATCCTTTTCTACGATGCTTTAACGAAACACTCATTCCGATGTTCACAGCACCTTTATAAACTCTTACTTCACCTAATCCAATTACTTCTCCATCATCATAAAATCTCAAAAGACCATTTTGCAAAATCAGTTTAGCAAAGTACGCTTTTAACCATTCACCTTCATCTTTCAATTCTGTTTTAGAGTACTCCAATACAGAAGGCAGTTCATCAATCGTTACGTAATCAAATCTCAATTGATTTGTTAGTTTCATTCTATGTTGATGTTTGAACAACAACGTATCTAAGGTTTTATTTTTGAAGAATTGCAATGACAAGTCGTAAAACTGCTTATGGTATGATGGAACAATGGCTGTGTCAACACCGAGTTCATTAACTAGATGCACAAAGATATCATATTGACCTTCTTCATGATAGTAATCGACTACTGTTTGATGGTCAACAGCTATATACCCTTTATCACCTATCTTATAGAATGTAGATGAAGGAATAATGCTTCCATGCCACATATCATCTGGTTCAGCACTATATTGGGAATATGACTTTTCAATCAAATTTGATACCTTCTCATATTTTACTTTTTTATACATTTTTACACCTACTTACATTATCTATAATCCAGGATGGTTTCTTATTTTTAACTTCATCAAACATCTTGTCCATATCTGAAAACATACCTAACTCATAAATCCCAATTGAGTTTGCATCGATTAATGAAATAGCAACGCCTCTAGTCGATAGATCAAGAATCTTTGCTATGTCCTCTTTACTCAGTATAGACTCAGTTCCATATAAATGCTTAACTTTATTTTGAGTAACACACTTCAAAATCGAGTGAAATTCTTTGATGTCATTGTAGTATGTCCAATTCACCCAACCATCATCGTGAGCATTATAAAAGAAACGGTTATTCAACTTCTTAAAGAAACTGTCACTAAGTGGAGTCCATTTGTTTGCAAAAAAGTACAGTTCTGCAATTTCTTGGTTCGACAAACGTTTAAGTGTTTCAATATCCTCAAAATCAATCCAAGAGAAGTCACCATATGAGTAAACATCTTCAGTTACAAACTCATCAAAGTCGTCCTTTGTGCAATACTCCCTGTTTACATTGAAATCGAAGTGCGTTCCATAATGACCTTTTAAGATTAAGATGTTATTTGGTAGTTCGTCTAAAGCTGCCATAAACTCATTGAATTCAATACCGTAACTGACAACTTTATTCCCATCTATATACACATATATTAAGTCTCTTACATCAGATTTCATTGACTTGTTTTACCATTCTGATAACTTCTATTTCAGAATTACCTATTTTATACTTTGTTTCTTTGCCATCTGGATTCAATCCCATTCTTTTATACGCTGTAATGGCATTCTCATTAGCTTTTGATACCCATAGACTAAGTAAGTCATAATGCATATTGAGTTGTAAACAAAGGTTTATCAATCTTTTTCCAACCCCTTTATTTTTATGCTCTTTTAAGACATAAATTGCTGATACTTCTATTGCTTGCACTAAATCATCATCCCGAGACGGGTTAAAACTTGCAAAAGCGACCACTTTGCCTTCATGTTCACATACTACACACTTATCGACGTATAAATGTACTTTATTGATTCGTGATTCAAGTGTCAGGTTATCAAGATAATCGTCGTCAATAATCTGACGATATGTTTCCAACCAAGACTTATAATGAACATAGCCCACTCGGTAAGTATCATCTTGTGTTGCTTTTCTAATTATGTATTCCATTTCACTTTTCCCCCTATATTCTTCTTGCGCTTCCACCAACAAGTATTGATGTTATTTGATTATTCTTATTTTTTGAATGCACTTTGATCAAAGAAGGTTCATTCATAATATGACCTTGCTCAATAATAAGCTCATTACGATATCTATTGTTACAATGTTTAAACAAGTATCCAACCATTGCTCCATTAGATGTACCTGTAGCTGATTCTTCATCTATGCCATAAAGTGGTGCGAAGTTTCTAGCATGCACTTGATGGCCACTAATTGTTTCAAAGCAAAAGGCGTGAATCCCTGTCACTTCATACTTTTCACTTAGTTTAACAATTTCATTTAAGTTTGGCTTTAACTGATGTAAAATCTCTAAGTTGGTAACTGGTAACATAATATCTTTCAAACCAGTAGAGACAACTTGGGCAGGTAGTTCTGTTATAAAGTTCCCATCACTTTCAAAACATGCCTTTATTTCTTGATTACTAATCTCCTCATAATAGGTTGGCACATTTTGCTCCATCATAACAGAATCAGTACTCACAAATAATTTCAAAACACCCGCTTTAGTTTCTTGGGTGTATTGACCTGGAGCAATAAGTTTTAAGTCTCTCATCAAGTTAAATGTAGCGATTGTTGCATGCCCACATAAATCCACTTCATCAACTGGAGTAAAGAAGCGAACCTTAAAGTCTGCCACAGATGATTCCATGACAAATGCTGTCTCTGAAAATCCTACATTTGCTGCAATTTTTAACATCTCGTTGCTGCTCAACTCGTCAGCATTAAGCATAACACCTGCTTTGTTTCCTCCGCTAGATCCTTCGGAGAACGCAGACACCTTATAAACTCTTTCCATCATTTACTCCTATCTGATTTCAAAATCGAAAACCATTCCAAGTCTCTATATTTACCATTCCACATCATGCTTTCACGATGTATACCTTCTGATTTATAACCACATTTCTCCAACACTTTACCAGATGCATCATTTTCAGTCATTACCCATGCTTCAATCCTATTCAAATCGAAACTAAACCCAAACTCCGTGACTGCTTGAAGAGCTTCTGTCATATAACCTTTATTCCAATATTGCGGTACAAGATCATAAGATATCTCACTTTTTTTACTTCTTGAATCCCAGTACTTAAAACCAATGGTTCCTATAAGGCGGTCAGTATTTCTTAGACAAATCGCGAACCTTATACCTTGTTTGGGAAACAACTTAACCATTCTGTTTAATCGACCCAGTAATTCCGAGGGTTCTTTTTTGGGTTTCAATCCATAATACCTTAACACGCGTTCATCACTAAATAGTTGATGATAACTCAGTAAATCATCTTCATGTAACTCCCTCAGTACTAATCGCTTTGTCTCTATATGAGGAAACTCCTTTAAGTTCTTCATTATGTATCTACCCTCTTTACTTATTAGTTATCTCTAAAAATGTTGCGTGTTCTAGAACAAAATCACGTTTCATATTTTTCTCAAATTTCTTGAGATATGCCGTTGCAAACTCGTCAGGTGTAACCTTAAACCTTAATAGAGTATCAGTAAAATACATCATAACATCTGTAAGTTCCTCAACCATGTGACTTCTAACATGAGGGTCAGTCATAATCTCATCAATTGACTTTTTCTTTATGATAGCTATCACTTCACCAATTTCTTCAATCATATACAATACTGAGTCACGTGCATGTTCTGGTTCTAGCGGTTCCCACTTGCCTTGATACTTTTTATGTAGTTCAGTTTGTTTATTCATTAATTCTTTAATTGAAATATTTTCCATAATTATCGTGCCCCTATTCTAGATTGATTAATCTAATTCGTACTCCAACTGAATATCGTATGGTTCCTCTTTAATTGCTTTTTCATTAAACCAACTTGCGTTCATACACCCTAACTTTTCGTATGCTTTTTGTGTTTCTATTGATGAATGTGCTGATATATATAGCTTTCTAGCTCCGAACTGTTTCGCCTTAGCACAGGCATCAAAAAATAGCGCCTTACCAAAACCTTTCCCTCTATACTCAAGTGAAACTTGTAAATGTTTTAATTCAATATAATCTTCATTATCAGTTAAAAGGTTAACACCAATCACATAAAAAGCAATAATTTTCTCACCTTCATATACTGCTGCCGAATAATAGTCTTTATTGTTGAAAAAGTTTTTCACAATATCATAGCGATCTTCTTTCGACCAATCATCAACAAACGATATATCGCGAATTTCTTTTTCACCTTTATTGATAAAATAATGTTGTGTCACCACTTGCCTTCTATTGTAAGAATTCAAGCAGTCATTATCCTCATTTATGATTTCATTGATATTATACTTCATTTGATTCAGCCCCTAACTGGATGATAAAAATTCTCACCTTTATTTAATATCACTATCTTAATTATATACAATTAAAAAGGATTTGCATTATTGATTTGCAAATCCTTAACAATTAACGTGTTACCTTATAGACATTCATCGACTTATTATTGCTGTATTCATCTTCGAAAGTCTTCACATACTCAAACTCCATCTTCTTTAATAGCGCATTTGAAGGGGGATTATCAACACTTGTGTATGCCTCTACAGTTTCTAACTTTAAGATGTTAAAACTATAACCAATAACTAAGTTGAGCGCCTCAAGCATGTACCCAGATTGCCTGAACTGAGGAAAAATACCATAACCTAGTTCAGCTTGTGTTTTTTCTTCGTTAAAATTCCATAGCGAAATAGTTCCAATAATTTCATTTGATTCTTGTAAACAAATTGCCCAAATGATCCATTTGTCTTGTTCAACACCTGCATTCATCTTCTTTACATATTGAGATGTTTCATCAAGATTTTGTTGAACATTCATTTCAACGAACTCAAAATTTTCCTTACTTGAAAAATAGTTATGTAATGCCTCAATGTGATCATCACAAAGTTTCCTCAATATTAATCTAGAACTCGCTATTTCGGGAAAGGGATTAAACTTCATTATCTTGCCCTCCTTCGTTATTTCTTTTATTTTGTTTGTGAACATACATACTCTTATCAGCTTCACCAATAAGATCTTCTAAGCTTTTATGGGTGTCATAACTTGATAAACCATAGCTAAATGACATAAAACCATCTCTATCTTTATTTAGAGTTTCCAAGTACACTTGGATACGTTTCATTATTTTCTCAACATTTTTCTCTGTTGAGTTAATGAATAACACAATAAACTCATCTCCTCCGTACCTGAAGAAGACATCTCCGTCTCTAATATGCATTTTGATTGAGTTCACACATGATTTTATCAAATAGTCGCCCTCATCATGACCAAACTTATCATTAACTTTCTTTAAGTTATCCATATCTATAAAACATAATGTTATTGGTTGATTAGCTTCTTTAACTAATGCATCGTTACTTAGTTTTGTTCCTTTTCTTCTAGTGTAAACACCAGTTAAATCATCAATTGCTGCAATCTTTTCAATTTCATCAGCTTTTGATTGAGTCTCAATCACTTTTTGACGTGAATCAAGGACCATATAAGCTGTAAACGATACTAATGCCAACACTAGGATAACTGGCCAAAAGAATCTTTCGAGTATGGATTTATCCACATTGACCAGAACAGCATCCTTCGGCATAAATGTCCGTTGTAAGTTATATCTTTTTAAGACACTGTGGTCTAAAATGTATTGATTTGGACTTTTAGTGTTTATTGGGATCATTGCAGGAACTTCTCCGTCCAAAATATCCACTGCCATTTTTGCTGCCGTTTCCCCTTGGTTGAAGCCACTCGTTAACTTACCACCAACTACACCTGTTCCAATGTAAAAGTCCCAGACAACATAGACTGGACGTGCTGAAGCCTCGGCTATCATCGAACCAGAATCTTCATATGAAAAAATAGCATTTGATTTATCTCTTGTATAACTTAATAAAACAACGATTGAATCCTTTTCAATTTGCTCTATGTACTCTAACAAGTTAGACATGTTATAGTCTCTCAAGTAATGAAATTCTTGGTTCTCAAACTCTCCTTCTACTCGCTTAACAACATTTTGATTTGCTTCACCTGTTGGAGTATGATCGTTTATAACATAAATCGTTTTTGTGTTTGTATTTTGTCTTAATGCTAACTCAATTGTTCCTTTAACATCTATCTCTTCGACTACACCTGTCGTATTTTCTGTAATTGATCCACTATATTGGTCGATATTATTGACACCACAAAAGACTACTGGAATATCTCCAAAAATTCTCTTACCAAACTTCAGAATAAAGTTAAATGCAGTATTATCACTAACTAACACCAGGTCATACATCTCATCTGAGTGTTTAACAATCATTTGATCATATACTTGTTTTATATAGGAAGGATCTGCCACTCTCTTTGTATCCATGTAGTCGTAATACAAGTCATAGTTCGAACTTCCAAGTTGAGTTTCAATTCCTTCTTCAATTCCTTGAACCCATTTCATTTGACTGTGATACGAATGAAGTACTAACACTCTATCCTTGTCACTATATCGTCGATTAATTATGTTTGAACTGCTTGGCAACTCATCTAGTGCAATCTTGTATTTCATTAAATAATGATAATCAAACTTGTAACTATTTTTAACATTATGGTTTATTGGAATATTTTCAGCTGCTTCACCTTTTAATATTCTAATCGCATACTCACCGGCCGTTTCACCCTGGAAAAATCCTGAGGCTAAACTTCCTCCAGTTAAACCTGATCCTAAAGCAAACTCCCACAACCCATAGATCGGCACAGCACTTACTTCAGCTAACTCCTTCAATGTTTCAGTATGATCAATTGAGTTTCCTTCACTATCAATAAAATAGGCTCCAAAAACAACTGCACTATCGTCACCTAATGAAGATATGATCTCTTTTTGCTCTTCTTTGGATTTATCGCTCAAGTCATAAAAATCATACTTGTACTGAAATCTGTTGATTGTAGCATCAATATTTTTTTGAACAGCTTCTCCTGTTGTTGATTGGTCATTAAACACATATATGTTTTTAAGCGCTGGATTGACTGATGAGGCAACAGATAATGTATTATCAAGGCTATACGTTTCAACCACCCCAGTAAAATTATTTTGGGTGATATTTTTATCAAGATAATTAACGCCGCAAAAAACGTATGGAACGCCCGGAAATACTTTTTCTCCATATTCTTGCATAAATGTGAAGGCGCTGTCATCAGAGCTGATAACAACATCAAACTCTTTACCGCTATATTTCTTAACCAAAAAATCATATACCATTTCTCGATAATCTTCATCATAGTTTACTCTAGTATCTAAATACTCAATCGTTATTGAAGTGTCAAATAGTTCTTTGGCGAACTGAATCTTGATTCCTTCTAAAATATCGTCAGACCATCTATATCCTTCATGATATGAATTAAGAACCAGAACTTTGTATTCTGTCTCATAGTTTTCACTTTCAGCCGCAACAAAAAGAGGTGAGTAAACTAAAAAGAGCACAATCAATATCTGGGTTAACTTCTTCATCTAATCACCTCATGTTAAAAAGTATAATAGTTCACTATAATCATAGCTTTGATACTCAAAAAAGTAAAACCATTGACCATCTATTCTTAGTTTTTCTTAATAGTAGACACTTGCTTGTCCAAAAATGTGAATCTTGTTTAAAAATACTTTCAACTGATATACTTGAGTCTAAAAAGACACCAAAAGTTTTTTGGTGTCTTTTTTATGTTTATTGAACGATTCTACCCTCTTTAAAGATTCTATACTGTCCATAAAAAGTTATCTCATTTTCTATTAAAACAAATGAATCATCAAACAAGCCATAAATTGCTCCTTGATAACTTGCTTCTTTTATGTCTTCTTGATGAGTCAAATCACTTAAATTTAAATGCGGTTCAATGTTAAGCGAGGTCAAGCCTAGCCCTTTATATTTAGAAAGTGTTAAAACACTATCGTTTACATCCCTAGCCAATACAATATCATCCGCCATATTGATTGCTCCAGCACTCATTCCAATCACTATGTTGGGATTGAGGTGTAAGCATGTTCTTAACTCATAATCGTTTAGATACTTCATCTGTAATAGGGTATTCCCTCCAGCAAGCCAAACAATTGCGGCATTCTTAATCGCAGCGTGTGATTCTTCTTTTGATAATCTTGAATCTACCACAATCTCATCTTCAAAATCAATTCCAATCGTTTGAAACATCTCAACGAACACCTTCAAATACTCATCCGTTTTATGATGCCCTTCAAAGTCAGAGGCAACAAACACAAGACATCCTTTCTTATACCTTTTTAGCAGTTCATCAGTAAACTCTTTTGTGAATCCGTTATCAAAGGCACTTGTTAAGAAATAGGTTGCCATAAACTACTACCGCGTAATAAGTATAGCGTTTCAGTTGCAGACTCAAAACCAGTCTTGATTAAGTCATCAGCAAATCCTTCGAATTCTTCTAGCAACGTTTGATGAAACTCTAAATCTTCAACTCTATCAATCCCTTTTCTCATTGATGAAACTATGTTTTTAACTACACTTTCCTCATCCTCAATAGGATAAATTTCATGCATTAAATACTCTGTTTTAGCGAATGGGAGTAACTCAAGCTCTTCATATAAGTTATCGAGCTGTGTTCTAGTAAAGGTTTCTTCATGATGTCTTCCAAAAAAACGATCAATCTTTGCACTGAAGTGATGTAATGTAACATGAGTCATCTGCTTTTCAGTTTGATTGTCACAAATCATCTCCTGAATCAATATATAACCATCAGGCTTTACAACTCTTTTCATTTCACTTATAACATCTTCTCTATTGCTTAAATGATGAAGTGTATTCGACAAGCATACTAAGTCAAAACTATTGTCTTCAAAACTCATATCTGAAGCATCCATCTTTAACACCTTTACTGGTTCATCCTTGAAGTTTTCATTGGCTGCATCCACTGCAGCATCAATAAGTTCAATTCCAATGTACTCTTTATCTCTTCCACAAGAATCAAGCAACATTGCTGTAAACTCTCCTCTCCCAAAACCAACATCAAGCACTTTAGACATTTTACTTAGCTGAACATTGCTCTCCAAAAACTCTTTAATCACCTTCATTAGTCTTCTCGCTTAGGTCTGTAAGCTACAATTTTTACAGTACCCTTTCCAGAGAATTTAGTTAACTCAAAAACATCTGATAACTTTCTTATCAATTCTGGTAACTTTGTCACTTTATATGTTCTCACATCAAAATCACTTTTAAGACGCTTAATGTAAACACCTGCAGATGATACATTACACCAACCGTCTTCATCTTCATACTTTTCATGAGCTCTCATTAAGAAATGAATGACCTCATCATACTCACCTTTACCATATGACTTAATATTGTTTGTTCTTGTTTTTCTAACTTTAGTTTCTTCAATTGTTTTTTCCGCTTCAATATTCTCAGTTAAGATAAAGTCATCACACGCATTTCTAAATGATGAGGGTGTTTTCTCTTCCCCTACACCAAATACAAAGATTTCTGATTCCTTTAATCTTACCGCTAATCGTGTAAAGTCACTGTCGCTTGATACTAAAGCAAAGGCATCATACTTACTAGTATACAACAAGTCCATCGCATCAATAATCATTGCAGAATCGGAAGCGTTTTTACCCTTAGTATAAGCAAATTGTTGTACAGGGCTAATAGCTAAATCATTCATCGGTTTTGACCAATTCTTTAATTTAGGATGTGCCCAATCTCCATATGCTCTCTTAGTTAATATATGTCCATGAGATGAAATCTCATCCAATATTAGTTTCAACTTGCTCATTTGTGCGTTTTCAGCATCAATCAATACTGCTATCTTTTTTAAATTATCTATATCTCTCATTATGTTCTCCTATTTTTTTGTTTATTTACTTCAGTTTTTATGAACTCTGGAAGATAATTAGGTGTACACTTTTTCGGAACTTTTTCTTCTTTATATAATCCGACTTTTTCACCTATTTTTGAAATCTTACTACGGAAAGTTTGATCATGAATAGCAATCCATGCAGCGCAAAAATTCATTGCCCATTGAACATTCTCTTTTTCAGTTGCCAATCTTTGCTCGATAAGCGCCACTAACTCTTCTGTATTATCAAAGTCAGTTTTACCTGTCCATCTTAACCTTGCTTGATAATACCAAAATAATCTTCTCTTGAAATCTGATTCATTATCTTGCCACTTGCTCATCATTAGAATAGATTGTTTGCTCTTGGTTAATTGATTTGCCAATAACCAATCACTTACATAGTTTTGCTCATCATATGCTAAATGATCTATTTTAGTTGAAAGTTCTGTTACATACTTCTCATTTATCAAACTTTTATCAGCTACAAGAACGGCTAGTAAGGCAGAATTATAATCTTTCTCATCTAGTAACATCATAGATAACTGATGATTCTTTTTTATCTCTTTAGCTAGTTTTTTTATTTCGCCCTTAGCTGATACTTCACTTAATTTCCTCTTGATTTCCGGATAGTTCATAATAACCTCCTATTTTAGTTGTACTTTTTGATTGTTCTCTTTAATCGTTTACTTGCACTAGCAGATAATCTTGGTTCGCGCAAAAGTAACAACTCAATAAAATCATCCCTATCTTTTTCTTCAATTACCTCAATGATAGATTCAGCACGCTTTGCAAAATCTACGTCGCGACACTCATTTTGAAGAGAAAACAAAATTGATTTTAGTTGAGTGTAATATCCATTTTTGGCGATGTTGATTAATGTATAGACACCCCAAACGTTTGTTATCACTGTACCTGTTTCGATTTTATCCAAAATCAAATCTATGAACTCATAAACCTCACCTGGTTTAACTTTTGCTATACCCGATAATCCTATCATTGCACCCCAAACCATTCTGTTGTTTTTTGAGTTTAGAAATGCTATAAATTGGTCTTTATAGTCTACAATAAGTTCAGGTGCAATATAGCCAATCTCATATAACACTTTCAAACAATCACTTGCTTCAGACTTATTTTTAGAACTTAAATAACTTCCAATTTCTTTGATTCCTTCTAAATTTCTTGTTGTTGCTAACTCTTTAGCCAACTCCTGGTTAGGTACTTCATCTCTTCTACCGAGATGATAAGCTATCTTTTCGATATACATCTGATACCTCCTTTCCTTATTATAGCACTATTTCATTACATTCTATCTTCTTCTGCCCTTTAGATCCACATAACATTAATTTAGTACGATGATGGTATTAAACTCTTAGTTAATAACTAACTCTAAATCAATTTCTTCATCTGCTTCTATTACAACAAAGCCATTATTGATAAATAGCTTTAGAGCATTATCATTTCCTTTTAAAACTGTTGTCGTAATTCTCTCATATTTATTCTCTTCAGATAGCTTACATATAAATTGCTCCAACGCTTTGCTTCCAATCCCCAATTTTTGATATCTATGATCTATCATTAATGACCACACAAAGTAGCACGAAAATGCTTTATTTTCCGTATACATGATTAGTCCTACGGTTTCTCCTGCATAATCTATTGCAACCAGTTTTGCCCCACTTTCTTTTCCTTTCAACATTGATTTCATTGGTGGCATCACAAAAGAGGATTGATTATGCCCCAATTTAAGTCGCAGCAATGACTCTTCATCACCCGATGATAATCTTAACTCAACTTTCTTGTTGACCATACTTTTACTAAATAGATTGTATGCTTCACAAGGTGATGGCAATCCATTTTTGCCTATATAGTGGTGATCGACTTCTTTCGTCTTGATTAAAGTGTCAAATCCCCATTTTTGATACATTGCACTTAAACGCTCATAATCATCATTATCTACACCTATCGTGACTTCCTTAATACCTTTTTCTAATAATCTATCAAAAACTCTATTCATGAGCAATGAACCATACCCGAGACCTTGAAATTCTTGACTCACTCTAAACGCACACAAGTAAGCGCGATCTTCTCCATTAGCTTCCTCTTGATCGGGTGAGTTCCAAAAGATATAAAGTTCTCCGATGATTTTACCTTTTGTCTCTAAAGCCCAGAACTCGATGTTATCATTTTCTATACCTTCAACGAAGTAATGATAGGTATTACTTTGACTATAATTCCATAAGGCTTTTAGTTCTTCTGCTGTCGCTATCTTACATATTACCTCATTCATTATTTTGACACCTGCTTCATTAATATTAATTCCATACTTTCTCCAGGTAAAACAAATCCTCCAATATCCTGATAGGAAAGTTTTCTGTAAAAATGTTGTGACGTCTCATCAGAGAGTGTACTTGTTAACAAAATAGTGTGAGAGTCTTCAAACTCTTTTTCCCAATATTTTACCAGAGCAGTTGCAATCCCTTCTTGGCGGAATTTCTCTAAAACAAATAACATATTCATAAAAGGGATTTCATCCCAAAAAAATCCGAATCGAAGAAATCCTGCAAACTCATTATTAATGTAGGCTACAATAACTTGTTTATTCTCAACTTTAGTAACAAGCATTTTCTTTGAAACATGACCGTCATAATCCGTTAAATAATCAATGTCTTTTTCTGTTGCAAACCTTATTTTCACTGTATTCCTCCTATAGATTCAAACGGTATATACTCTGATTTTCAGAGAATCGAACCACTTCTTTTTCTAGTACCATTCCTAATTTAAGTAATAAACTTATCGATTTCTCGTTCGCACTTTGTGTCTCGGCAATCACCGAATGAACACAGTACTCATCTTTGATTAACTTAAGTATTGCTTGAATTGATTCTAATGCGTATCCTTTTCCCCAAAATCTAGGAATAAACTGATATGAAAGTTCTGAACTCTTATCATCAACGTGTTTACCAATAGTAATAATCCCGATGACCTCACTGTTTTTGGTAACTACGAAATAGTTTGAGGTCGTGTCACAAAGCATTTTTGCAAACTTTGTTTTAACTTTTTCTTCATTCACTACACCACCGAGATATTTTCTTGCTTGTTCATCTGTTTGAACCTCAAGAAAACTACTGTAGTCCCTTTCCTCAAGTGATCTTATTACAAGTCTATTTGTTAGAATCATTAGATATTCTCCTTGATTTTCTGTATGAGATAGTCATAAAATTCTTGATAATCTTTTTCCTTGTTGAATGCCTGATAGGGAATAACAATTGCCATTATGGGACTTTTAAATAAAAAGATGTGTTCATCTGTTTTCTCAACTTTAATAAAAGTAGACCAGTTCATCGTTTGGGTCTCAAACGTGTTACTCAGAACTGCACCAATTTCAAGTAGTTCTAATGTTTGTTCAGCTAAAAAGGATTTATTATCTCCTTCTGCTAACATCTTTTTTACTGATATACCCACTTCTTTTTCTACTCGTGCTGGATACCAATAATACCAAAACACACTCATCACCATCATTACCATCATAAAGATTGAATCAAAACCTAGTATGAGAGCATGCAACAATACTGCACAACTAAATAAAACCGGTCCAATCCATCTCACTATAAGCAGTTTTTGTTTACCTACTTTTGAATGGTTTAAATGATATTTATTAAATGCTATATAATCCTCTTCACTCAATTGATATTTTACTTTCATTTACTTCTCCTTCAATCTTTACATTACTTAATTCAGTGCAAAACAAATCAACAACCATTTGACCAATCTGCACGTCATATTTTTGTCATTATATACTCGTCTGATGATACTCATTGTACTCGTCTTTTTCATCAATGACACGTCCACATACTGAACAGTGATTTCTCTTTCTAATGTTGTGTCTTGGGTCAAACACATTTCCACACTTAGAACATCTTACTCCCCAAAAGAAATATAAACTAATCAGAATTAAAACAATGAGTAAAACGATTCCTAAAACTCCCTCAATTGCGACAAATAGTATCATTCCTATTATTAGATTAACTATGGCAATCGACTTGTAAAGTATATACTCTTCCATTTCACTTTTCGGTTTTGAAAACATAATAATCCCCCTCTAAACTTTATTCCAGGCATAATAAAGCGGGTTAGATACCTTAACCCCTTTTTTTAATGCCTCATACTCCTTCAAACATGTTTTTACTGCAATTTGAAGATACTCATCTGCCATTTTCTCAGTGAAGTAACTTGTTGTACCTTTCACTTTTAAGTCAAAATCTCCATTCACTTCACCAATAAATGCCTCGATGTTAAATGGATGCAAATCATTAATATCTTTTGCAATTTGATCATTAGAATATACTGAGACTTTTTGAAGATCATACTTATTCACTAAATAACCATTCATAATCTGATAATCCTTATATAAGGCCATTCTAAATGTTTCACCATAAAATTTGTTGAAATCATAATCGATGTAAAGAAACTTACGATATATTGCATCTTGAACTAAATGAAAAAAGTAACCTAGTTTCAAATCATCATTCAAGATTGACTCTGCAAACTGATCCCTGAATGCATAGTAATTCATCAGTTTTTTTGTGTCATTCATAGCGTTCTCTTTATAATGTGAAATAGCATGTGACGCACTATCATATGCTATTGCATCAGGGACTAAATGTCCAATTTGAAAAGCCAACTCATCTTTTAACATCAGTTGATCGCTAAGAATCTTTGCTATTGTTAAATGTAACACACGTGCCGCCATAATAACCCCCTTCAAAAAAAACCACATTTTTATGTGGTCAAAAAGAATCCGTTTCTAAACCTACCCTATGTTTAGTATATAACTAATAAACAAGAAAATCTAGGCAATCATTAATTGATTTATTGGATTTAAAGAACTCATTAATCTATAATATCCATAAAATTCTAATGCTGGATCAGCCCTAAACTATTCAACTAAATCAGGTGAGTTGATATAAGCTTTAACATGCTTGTTTGTCATTAACACAATTACAACAACGTATACGATAGCAAAAAGAACAAATACTAGAGCTAACTGTGTCAGCGGAATTAGTAACATTGTAGCCGTTACTGATGCAAATACCCCCAGCACTGCAAAAACGATTATCGCTATTCTTGCCCAGTTTTTCTTGTTGTATAGAGCATACGACACAAAGAACGTTAACCCTAACCTTATAATGTCTGATACTTCTATTGGGCTTGACATCCATATATTTAAAACAATTCCAACGACTTCTACTAAGATGTAATACGCAATTACTCCAATTATCATTTTTCTACCTTTACTGTAACTCTCCATTACTATCCTCCTTTTCTAGGTTAATTAAAACCACATAAAAATGTGGTTTAAAAAGAACCCACCCCTAATTATATTCTAATATTATTATATAATTGTTTCGGTTAAAAATCTAGTTTACTTATGAATTCCATATTTGCTCACTTCTTGTATATTACAAATACTAAATCTATCTTTATACAATGGGCTTTACACTAAAGGCATCAGTAGTTCATCAATTCTTTCTGTCATCATGCGGTCTGACACTTGGTTAACTTGTGATTTTGGGTGTAAAAAAAAAGCGACTAAGTCGCTTTAATTTATTATGCTTTATTTGTAGAACCGAATAAGTCCATTTTAACTTTTACGATATCAACAACTGCTTGAGTTCCAGGTGCTAATAATTTACGTGGATCGAATCCTTTTCCTTCTAAATCTTTACCTGCTTCAACATATTTTCTAGTTGCTTCAGCGAATACTAATTGACATTCAGTGTTAACATTAATTTTAGAAACACCTAAGCTAATTGCTTCTTTAATCATGTTTTCAGGAATTCCTGTACCACCATGTAATACTAAAGGCATACCTTCTGTAGCATCTTGAATTTTTCCTAAAGCTTCAAAATTTAATCCTGTCCAGTTTTCTGGATATTTACCATGAATGTTACCAATTCCAGCAGCTAATGTATCGATTCCTAATCCAGCAATCATTTTACATTCAGCAGGATCAGCAACTTCACCTGTACCAACAACACCATCTTCTTCTCCACCAATTGAACCAACTTCTGCTTCAACAGAGATATCTTTTGCTTTTGCAAATTCAACGATTTCAGTTGTTTTTTGTTTGTTTTCTTCAATTTCATAGTGAGAACCATCAAACATTACTGAAGAGAATCCTGCATCAATAGCGTTTTTAGCTCCATCAAATGAACCGTGGTCTAAGTGTAATGCAACTGGTACATTTACTTCTAAGTACTCTAACAATCCTTCAACCATACCAACGATAGTTTTGAAACCACCCATGTATTTTGCAGCACCTTCACTAACACCTAAAATAACTGGTGAGTTAGATTCTTTTGCAGCAGTTAACACAGCTTTTGTCCATTCTAAGTTATTGATGTTGAATTGACCAACAGCATAACCTTCTTGTCTTGCTTTGTTTAACATTTCTTTCATATTTACTAATTTCATAGATTTTTCCCCTTTTCCTTATTGTAAGTCGTCTTCACTTATTACTACTAAATTCTTGATATCCTCTTTATCATCATATGCATCATCATCGTCATTTTTAATGATTGTTGGGTCGATAGAATCATATTCCTCTTCCTCTTCATTATCAATGATTAGATTTTCATCATATAAGTCCAAATCTAACTCGAAAGTATTTGAATCTAATTTTAATACATCATGGGTATGGCGTTCTCTTAAATCCCATTTCCCATCATTTAAAATAACGAATCTTCCATCAATTGTTAACTGCGTATAGAAACTTGCAATTTTGTCATATGCTTTATCTTTGTCATAATCTAATTTTTCAATAATCTCATCTGTAATCTCAACTAGAGATTGTGGACTTGTTTTTTCTTGTAAAATTAGAAGAGCAATATCAACAAATGAAAACTCCCTTAAATCTTCCTTAGTGTAATCATGAATACTCATATTCTTGCCTCCAATATTTATCTTACTTTTTTAGTATATCAAATTGATATTTCTTATTCAAAATTAATTTCTAACTCAAAACACCCTTGGTTTTCCATATTTAGGTCGAGATAGTATTTAACGTAAATCTGACCCCCACCGAAGTTCACGCGTAGTTCTTCGGTCATTGTACTCAATGGAATATTAAAATCTAGATCCTTATAATAGTACTCTGATGCATATTCTGCATCTTCCTTAAAGGTTAAACTCATCTTAATTTCCTTATTTTCTCTTTCCATAATAAGACAATCGTCTTTTATGTAGAAATGATGAGCAGTGTTTGCTTCTTCACCTAACTCTGTAAAAGTAAGACCATGGTTTCTGTCGAACTTACCGTCTGCAGTGTAACTTGTTCTTTCTTCAACAAGTCCCAGATTCTTAATTACGACATCAACTTTAACATCACGCATTTAAACACCTCATTTCCACAATGAATTATATCACAATATATCTTGATTATATAATAAAATGTGCATTTTTACTAAGAAATTTGCATTCATTTCTAATATTAAAAAAACCCTTTGTTTTAAAGGGTTTTTGTTACTAAGTAATGAGGTTTTGTCTTATTAAATCCCATCTCTTCATTAATTGATAGCATCGCATAATTTTTAACATTATTGGCAGTATGGATAACTTCTGCCTTTGGATTCTTATCAAGTACATACAATAAGAGTGCAGCTTTAAGTTGTTTCCCAACACCTTGACCTCGATAATTTGGTAAAACTCCTGTTAATCCTTGGTCAACTTGTTTAAAGTACCCTTCACCGTAATCTAGTTCCGTCATCCCACTTAATGTACCATCTTCTTCTACGCTGATGGCACTAAATAGTATGATGCCTTTTTCCATAAACTCTTGTTCTCGCATTCTTAATCCATGCGGAGTTAGCTGCTCTGTTGCTGTGAAGTCACCTTCATAATCTGGTGCCATCAAACCGCATGCTGTATAGAGTTTACAGTATTCTGTGACGATATCTTCTGGAATAGTCTGATATATTTCTATTTTTTTTGGTCCACTGGCCCATTGCTTCATCTTGCTAATGTCGATATCTTCTACCTTAAGTTCTGATAAAAATCTTTCAGAAGCAATCTTAAAGTTAAACTTTTCCATAAACGCTTTTGCTGCATCTGTTGAGAAACTTGATTGTAATTTATCTTTATTAATCGATTGAGCAAACGCTAAAAGTTCACGCATTACCAAAGAACCTAGTCCCTTTTGTCGATGATCAGGAAGTACATCTAAGAACATGTCTGCTTCTAATGCAAAGTTTTCATACATATCCGAAGTTTTCTTAAAATACCAGATAAAGCTTCTTGCAACAATCTTTCCGCTAGAATCAAGCAACAAAAATCTATTTTGCTCATAGTCACTTACCTTATCTGTTAACATCTGAATGTATATTTCTCTTGTTGTATCATTTTCCTTTTGATTAGCGTCTAAGTACATTTTTCTCTCATAATCAATATACTCATCCCACTCTATATCATTAAAGTTGTTTCTACAAATCTTGACATAATGATACAGAGAGTTATTATGTGTCAGTTCTTTTACTGTTAGAACCGATTTACTTGTTGATTTCATTTTAACCCTCCAAATGACTTTACTTATATGTTAAAAACCACTAAAGATTTGCTCTGTTTGAAGTGGTAAGTCATCTAAACTTTCTCTCATAAATTCCGGATACAATTCTAGGTTCTTTATTTTTGCAATGTCAAACCATTTAAAAGTCAGAGTTGTGCCATCAATTTCTTTCACTTCCCAAGCCTCTTCGTTTTGGTAGATAGGTGCTTGTTCTTCAAAATCAACGAGATAGTATAAACACAACTCATGATAATCACGACCATCATGATCAAACCTACTCTCACAAATCCATAATAATCGATCGACTGTGATGGTTTCACCAAGTTCTTCTTTCATCTCTCTGATAATGGTTTGCTCTGAATGTTCATTCATTTCTGCTCGACCTCCAGGTAGAGCCCAAAAGGCAAATCCTTCATATTGATGAAGTAATACCTTGTTATCATTTATTGCAACTGCTGCAACACGAAAGTTAAAACGCGTTCCCTCTTTATCAAATGTAATCATAAATCCTCCATTTAGTAATTTTTCCTGATTAATTCATGAATCATTTTTTGTTCTCTTTCGTCCAATGTTTGTAATAATTCTTTTGAATAAAATAGATAAGTAGATTCTTCTTTAATGTTGGCAAAATTAGCTACTAATTTTGACGCTTTAGTTAGTTCAACGATACGATCTCTATTTTGCACATAAATGAGTTGCTCAGTACTCACCCTTAACTTTGCATACCCTGTCTTTTTGGCCTTATCTACTTCAACATAGTACTCATAATTTGGAGTTACCTTTTTAAAGGCTTCTTTAAGTTTCAGTTCTAACTTCGCTGAGTGAGAAGAATGTTTAAAGAGTCTCCTATTAATTAAGCGATTGGCGAACTCTTCTAATAGTTCATCCGCTTCTGTTGTGAACAACTTGGCGTAATGTAGAACTGTCGTTTCATCTATCGAAAGGTATTCATCAATGGTGATGTTATTTTCTAACAGAGGCATAATAAAGTCATAACGATGCTTAAAGGTAAATCCTTTTGATACAAGTTCTTTAAATCGCCCAAGCATGTTCGTCAGTATAATTTCAAAACTTCTTGTTGTTGGATGAAAATAAACTTGATGGTACATATGATATCTTGAAATAATGTAATTCTCTATTTCGCGAAGTCCACTCTTTTTAACAACAACTTTGTCTTCAACAACTCTCATCACTCTAAACAAACGTTGTAAATCAGTTTTTCCATAGTGAACACCCGTATTGACGCTATCTCTCATTAAGTAATCGAGACGATCTGCATCAAATTGGCTTGAAATAATTTGTATTACTATTTTATTGGGATATTTTTTATCTATAATTGAGGCGATCTTATCTGGAAAAGTCGGATCATAATCAGACAACAACTGATTAACCTCAGTATTCTCTAGAATAATCCTCTTTGTATAGTCTTCATGATTAAAATGAAAAACCCCTTCAAACGCATGTGAGAATGGTCCGTGGCCTAAATCGTGGAGCAAAGCAGCACATAATGTGAGCAATCTCTCTTCCTCACTAAAACTTATCCCCTCTATTTCATTGATCATTCTTCTTGCAATCTCATATACACCCAAGCTGTGAGCAAATCTCGAATGCTCAGCTGTATGGAATGTTACATACATTCCACCTAATTGATGAATTCTTCTTAATCTTTGAAACTCTTTTGATTGAATCAAATTCCAAATCAATTCATCCTTTACTTGAATATATCCAAGAACATTATCTTTAAAGAACTTTTCTTCTCTTAACATTTTTACACCTCTTTACGTTTAACATCACTATTTTAACACAAAATGTGATTAATTAAAAAAAGCTGCAACTCAAGTGGTTCAGCTATCCCAAGTTCTTGAAAAACTTCTTTTGTCGATTGGTAGTTTAAACAAAATAAAAAGGGTAGTTTCCTACCCTAAATAAGTCTCTTTATTTTTTCAATAACTTCGTCTTCAGTTTCAGCAAAAACAGTTCTTTCATTTACAATTACAAAGGGTTTCATTGAACCTGGTCCGCAAAATGAATGACATTTAATATCGATTTCTGCATTTGGATCAAGTGCTGTTAACTTTGGAACTAATGTTTTAATATTTGTACCAGCACATTTATCACATATCTTAAAGATGTTCATTACTTTGTTTGCATCGCTGTAATGATTGACAGTTTGTAAATGTCATCAACACTACATCCACGACTTAAATCATTAATCGGTGCATTAAGCCCTTGTAATATTGGTCCAACCGCATCAAATCCTGCTAGACGTTGTACTAATTTATATCCAATGTTTGCTGCTTCTAAACTTGGGAATACAAATGTGTTGGCATTACCTGCAACTTCTGAATTTGGAGCTTTCTTTTCTCCTACACTTGGTACAAATGCTGCATCAAATTGTAATTCACCATCATAAGCAAAATCAGTTTCAATTCCATCTAAAATTGTTTTTGCATTCGCTACTTTCTCTGATTGTGGACTTTTACCTGAACCCATTGTTGAGAATGAAAGTAATGCCACACGAGGGTCAATTCCAAACACTCTTGCAGTTTTAGCACATTCAACAGCCATTTCAGCTAAGTCTTCACTTGTCGGTGCAATATTGATTGCACAATCACCATAAATGTATTTTTCATCTCCACGAACCATTACCATTGCTGAACTCACTTTAGAAATTCCCGGTTTTGTTTTGACAATTTGAAGAGACGGGCGTACTGTGTCACCAGTAGAATATGTTGCTCCACCTACTAAACCATCAGCAAGACCAGCTTTAACCATCATTGTACCTAAATAGTTCCCTTTTTCTAACCATTGTGATAACTCTTCTTCTGTATTTTTACCATTTCTAATCGCAACTAATTGTTCTAACAACATTGCTTTCTTATCATAAGCTGCTGGATTAACTATCTCAATTCCATCAATACTTACGTTTAATTTTTTTGCTAGTGCATTAACTTCTTCTGGATTTCCAATGATGATAGGTTCTACTAAATCCTCTTCTTTTAACTTAGCACACGCTTCAACAATTCTTTCATCCATTCCTTCTGGATAAACAATCTTAATTTTTTCACCTTTTATTTGACTGATCACTTGTTCAAACATATTATTCTCCCTTAATTAACTTTCTTATGTTCTTTTGCTAACTCAACATATGTTTCTGAGTTAAAGATATTTGCTTTTACTGCATCCTCGTTTAATTCTTTTTTTATAACCATTGGGTTACCCAATGCCAAGTGTCTTGCTGGAACTGTTTTCCCTGGTGGAACAACACATCCTGCCGCCACTAATGCTCCTTCTTCAATTACAGCACCATCTAAAATGATAGCACCCATACCGATTAGGGCATTATCCTTTACTGTACATCCATGTAAGATTGCATTGTGTCCTACCGTCACATAATCTCCTACATACGTTGGCTGATTCGTGTGTGTATGCACAACAGTACCATCTTGGATATTAGAGTTCTCTCCAATTCTGATTTCTGCCATGTCTCCACGCAATACTGCATTATACCAAACGCTAGATCCCGCTTTAATTACTACATCACCAATTACATCTGCACTCTCACAAATTAAGGCAGATTCGTCAATAACTGGCATAATTCCTTTATAAGATTTCATATTATCACTCCAATCAAAGATAGTATAACAAAGTGGAATTTATTATACTATCTTTTTTATATAATATAAGATTAAAATTTAATAACAATTGACTATTTAAAAAGATGAATCATTTTTCTTGACTTATACCTTGTCTAGTATTATATTATGTATAGTACTAGTTAATGTCGAGGAGGTGGACTATGAGTGCACAATTAAAGAAAGGTGTGTTGGAACTATGTGTTCTAACAATTCTTAAAAACCGTGACAGTTACGGTTATGATATTTACAATGAAATAAATAACAAACTTGAAATAAGTGAAAGTACTATATACCCAATATTAAGAAAACTAGTAAAAGAGAATCTATGTACAACTTACTTAAAAGAAAGTAATGAAGGACCCCCTAGAAAGTATTTTAAATTATCTACACTAGGTGAAGACAAACTAAAGTCCTTACGAGATAACTGGATTGAGTTTCAAAACACAGTAAATAATATGATTGGAGTTGAGGAAAATGAAAACTAAAAATGAATTTATTAGAGCTCTAAACTATGAGCTAAGATTATTAAATCAAAGTGAGAGAGATGAGTTAATCTCATTTTATGAAGATCGTTTTGCAAACGCGCATTACGAGGGTAAAAGTGAAGTAGATGTAATTCAAGAACTGGAAGCACCAGCACAAATTGCAAAGAATATTTATGATGAGTATGGAATTGACCCATCTAACCTGGCGAAACCTAGACAAAATACATCGTTGTTTGGCTCTGTTGTACTGGTAATCCTTATTGACTTGTTTGTCGCAACATGGGCAACACCAACACTATTTGGATTAACATTTGGATTAGGAGGATCACTGTTTACTTTTCCACTAATCTTTACTGGAATGAGCGAGTATGGAATTTTTGCAAACTTGCTTAATATAGCTTTTGGTGTCGCAGGATATTTCTTATTATTCTTATTCGTAGTATTCTTAGCAGATCTGTCTATTCGATTTACAGCATGGCTTGTTTCTTTACACATCAAGCTGTTTGATTTTGAATTAAGTGAAAAAGTAAGAAGATTCCCAAATGAGTTTAGTGTTAAGAAATTTCTTAAACTTAAGAACTGGAACTTAAAACTACTAGTACCTTTATGTATTATTGCTTTAATTTTCAGTCCGATTGCCCATCTATCCGGTGGATTTAAAGATATTAATTTTGCAAAGCGTACAAATATCAGCGATGAGTTGATTGAAGAAACGCACACCTTTACATATAGTAAAGGTACAGAATTATATTTCGATATAGTCAGTGCAAACATCACATATAAAGTCGGAGACGTTAATAAAATAAAAGTGGATTTGGCTTATTATGAGAAGGATCAGTTTATAATTAAACAAGATGGAAACACAGTGAAACTGACTAGAAGAAATGACCATTTTAATATCAGTGTCTTTAACTTATTCTCTTTTGATAAAGTTTTACATAATAGCGAAGTTGTTGTTACTATTCCAAGAGAAGGCATTTTAGGAGATGTAACATTTGATACTGTAAGTGGTAACATTTATATGGACGACTTTATCGGACTTGATCTTGATCTTGATACTGTTAGTGGTAACATTGTATTAACTAACATTCAAGCAGATGAAATCGACACAAACACAGTTAGCGGTAGAGTTACGGCGACTGAAGTTGACACTAACAATCTTAAAGTTGAAACTGTGTCGGGTGATATCTATCTAGACAGTTTAGGTAAGGTACCTGAAGGAATCGATATTGATTCAGTAAGTGGAGATTCTATCATAAAGAATGTCTTAGATACAAATATTGAGATTGATACTGTTAGTGGTGATGCAACGTATCATACTGCAAATGAAACTACGAGAAGTCATGTCGATTTTGACTCAGTATCTGGTGATTTTAACCTTAAATAAAAAAGAGCGCTAAGCGCTCTTTTACCATTTTATATCCTCTTTTTCATTCCTTTTGAGAAAGTCATTAGCTTTCTTAAAGTGTCTACATCCATTAAATCCTCTGTATGCTCCTAATGGTGAAGGATGGCTTGTTGTTAAAATGAGGTGATCTCCATCAATAAGCTTTTGTTTTGATTTTGCATGATTTCCCCACAACATGAACACCACATGATCACAATGTTTTGATATATATTTTATGACATTATCAGTAAAGGCTTGCCATCCAAAATCTTTATGTGAGTTTGGCTTTCCTTCTTCTACAGTTAAAGTTGTATTAAGTAAAAAGACTCCTTCTTTCGCCCATCTTGTTAAATCTCCATGAGTATACTCACAGTCATAATCCTTATTAATTTCTTTAAAAATATTGACGAGCGATGGGGGTATTTTTTCTGTTTTTGGAACTGAAAAAGAAAGTCCCATTGCTTGATTCTTACCATGGTAAGGATCTTGACCTATAATGACTACCTTTATCTTATGAACCGGTGTTAACTCAAATGCTTTATACAAATCTTCTTTAGCGGGATAAATGGTTTTGCTTTGGTAACTGTTTTCAACACGTGCTTGTAATACTTGGTAGTATTCTTTTGATTCTTCCTCTATAAAAAAGGTGTCCCAATTCATTAGAAAAAAGAGAAGACTAGTCTTCTCTTGCTACAACTTCCATTTCGAATGATTTGAAAACATCACCTAAGCTCTCGTTGTAAACAACCGCTTTGATTCCTTTACCAAATAAATCCGCACTTGATAATACCGTTAACTTATCAAACATTCTATCCTCTGCTGTATGGATTGTATCCATAATAACTACTTCTTTGATTAAAGAGTTCTCAAATCTTTCCCTAGCAGGAGGACTTAAAATCCCATGTGAACAAGCAGCATAAACTTCTAATGCTCCTTTTTCAATTAAAGCATGCGCTGCATTTACAATTGATCCACCTGTATCAATCATATCATCAATAAGCACACATGTACGACCTGCAACATCCCCAATGATTCCTGTTACTTCACTTACATTTGGACGTGGTCTTCTTTTATCAACGATAGCTGTAGGCACTCCTAAAAGGTCTGCCATCTTTTTAGCTCTTTTCGCTCCACCATGGTCAGGCGATACTATCGTCAAATTCTGTAAATTCTTATCTTTAAAATATTTAGCAATGACAGGTAATGCTTGATATTCATCTAATTGAATATCAAAGAACCCTTGGATTTGTGGTGCATGTAAATCCATTGTCATTACTCTCGTTGCTCCAGCAGCCATTAATAACTTAGCTACTAATTTAGCAGTGATTGGTTGATGTGGTTTAGCTTTTCTATCTTGTCTTGCGTATCCAAAATACGGAATAACTGCTGTGATGTACTTCGCATCTGCACGCTTAAGTGCATCAATCATAATTAATAATTCCATTAAGTTTGTATTTACATCTGGCGTACACGTTGATTGAACAACAAATGTTGATGTTCCACGAACACCTTTTTCAAACTCACAAATAATCTCCCCATCGGCAAATCTTGTTACTGTGTTTTTACCCAGTTCAATACCTGCACTCTTTGCAATTTGCTCTGCTAAATCTTGACTAGCAGATAATGCGTAGATTTGAAACTTCTTGTCTTTCGAACTACCCATTATTCTTCCTCCTATTTTTTATAACCATTTTTTACTGTTTGACGATTTCTAGCAATTGCAAGCGCATTTGCTGGAACGTCATCATGAATAGTTGAGCCTGCAGCAAGTAAAGCGTTTTCACCGACCTGAATAGGTGCGATTAAATTTACATTACTTCCTATAAACGCGTTATCATGAATGATTGTTTTATGTTTATTAACACCGTCATAATTAACAGTGACAACACCACATCCAAAGTTAACATCTTTACCGACTTCAGCATCTCCAATATAAGTTAAATGCGCTGACTTAACACCAGTATCAAGTGTTGACTTTTTAATCTCAACAAAGTTACCAATTCTGCTGTTATCTCCAACGACAGCTTGGTTTCTTAAATGAGCAAATGGTCCAATAGTGACATTATTTCCTACTTTTGAGTCGATAATGTACGAAGATTTGATCTCTGACTCCATTCCTATTTCACTTTTTCCAAAAATGACTGATCCAGGATAAATGATTGTATCGGCTCCGATGATAACATCCTCGCCAATATAAGTACTCTCTGGATCAACAATTGTTACTCCATTCAACATATGTTTTTCGTTAACATATTGTTTTTTTATCTTATTCACTTCAGCAAGTACAACCTTATCATTAACTCCGATTGCCTCATTATTATCATCAATTGCAATCCCACCAACTTTGTATCCTTGTTGATTAAAGATTGTTAACATATCTGTTAAATAGTACTCACCTTGTTTATTTTTTGTATCTACTGTATCAATGAAGTTAAATAGTTTTTCATTATCAAATAACATGACTGAAATATTTACTTCTTGTACTCTTAATTCTTCAACTGTAGCATCTTTTTGTTCTACAATCCTTAAAATCTGATCTCCATCTCTAATGATACGACCATATCCATATGGATTTTCTAACTTTGCAGTCATCAATGTCATATCGTTTTTGTTTTCAATATGGAAATCCAAAAGTTTTTGCACTGATTCTGGTGTGATTAGTGGCTGATCTCCAGCAATCACAAAGGTTAAACCTTCTTTTCCTTTTAATAAATCACTTGCTTGCATTACAGCATGCCCTGTACCTAATTGTTGTTCTTGAACTCGGTACTCAACACCTTTTGGTAATACGTTTAACACTTCGTCTGCACCGTATCCTACAATTGGAATTATGTTATCAAAACTTAACTTTCCCAAACTATCATACACGCAACGAATCATTGGTTTATCTAAAACTGGTTGGCATACTTTAGGGTACTTACTTTTCATTCTTGTCCCTTTTCCTGCTGCCAATATAACTGCACTTTTCATCATCTTTATCACCCGTATTATATTTTAGCACAAAGTGTTAAAAAAATATTTAATTATCTAAAATTTAATTAAAATTTCATCAAGATAATAAAAAAGACCAAAAAATCGGTCTATTCTTATATACTCATTTCTAAGTCATTCTCTTCGTAACTAATCCAGTCGCTGACACTTCCAATGTATACCTTTGCTTCTATATTTAGGTCGGAAAGAACCGCAAAACTTAATGCTGCATTAACTCCAGAGCCACAATAAAGAATCAGTTCATCTTTATCTCTTAAAAAATCAAGTTTACTATTAATCTCATACTTATCTAACAATTTACCATTTTCATCTAGGACTTTTTTGCTATGGCAGTTGATGGAGTTTGGAATATGCCCCTTTTTATCATACAATGGCTCATAATCACCACTAAATCGTTCGTAAGCACGGGCATCAATCTTTGTCACTTTACCATCAAAAAGGTGCTTTCTAATATAGTCTATATCACAATAAATATCATCATTTACTGAAATCTTATAGTGTCCTTTTGTCTTGGCGACAGTTGGTTCTTGTGCTAGAACGAATTCTTCTTTAATCCAATTGCTAATTCCACCATTCAAAATAAACACTTTTTCATGACCAATATACTTGAACATCCAAAATGCTCTCCCTGATGAAAAAGTCATCTCATCATAAACAACAATGGTGGTATCATTGCTAATACCTATTACCTCAATATCTTGTTTAAACTTGTTTAAATCTGGTAATGGTCTAGAGCCACCATGCTTTTGCTTAGGACCAGAAAACACTGTATTAATATCTAAAAAGAATGCTCCCGGAATATGCCCTTCGTTATAATCATTTAATCCCTTTTCGCGATCGTGTAAATCTAATCGACAATCGATAACAACAAAGTTATCACTACCTAAATTTTCATGCAACCACTTTGAACTTACAAAACTTTTCATTTGATCACCTTTCAATAAAAGAATTTAGGGAATTCCCCCTATGATTTTATTTTAACATCGAATAGTTAAAGATAACATCTAGATGCAAAATTTTCTTAAAAAGAAAAAAATACCAAACCGGTATTCTTTTACTGAACTTCTAATTCTTTGTTATACTCGTCAAAGATTGCTCTTTCGAACAAATCTCTTGTTTCTTGGTTAATCGGGTGGCATATGTCTTTATATTCGCCGTTTGAGTTTTTAACAGATGGCATAGCAATAAATAATCCTTTTTCACCTTCAATTACTCTAATACCCCTGATGGCAAAACAATCATCTAAAATTACTGTTGCTATCGCTTTTACTTTACTATCTTCTCTGTTCAAAATGTGTATATTCACTGAAGTAATATTCATTTACTCCCACCTCCTAAATTTAGTATAACACAATTTAAATATCGATATCAAAAATCCAATCTATAAGATTCTTGACTTAAATACCTTCTTATACTTCTTAGAAAATGCTTGAGCGGCAAGATCTAACCTTTTAGGATCTTTTGTTAAAGCGAATACTGCTGATCCGCTCCCACTCATCAGGACTGCATCAAATCCAAACTTCATCAGTTCATTCTTTAGCATATGAACCTCAGGATAAATTGTCATTGTTGTTCGTTCAAGATGGTTATTAACATTCTTACAGACACGTCTATAATCTTCTGCAATAAGTGCATCTCTCATTTTCTTATGTGTCGACAAACTACAATTGTATAGATTTAATCCCTTATATATCTTCTTCGTTGAAACGTGAACTTCGGGTACCACAACGAGTACCAAAGATTGAAACTTAGCATTCATTGGCTTAATAATCTCACCAATTCCATCAACCTGTGAAAGCTTAGGATTTAAGAAGAAAGGCACGTCAGCACCAATTTCAAGTGCCATCTTATTAAGCCTCTCTTGAGAAATCTTAATTTTCCAGTGATTGATTAATACCCTTAAAACAATCCCAGCGTTAGAAGAACCGCCACCAAGTCCTGCACCATGTGGTATACGTTTCTTAATGTCAATTCTAACTCCCTTATAAATGCGGAACTGGTGTTTCAACATCAGTGCAGCCTTATACACTGTGTTGTCTTTATCCACCGGTATACTAGGATCATCACAAGTGATCATAATTTTGTTTCCAGGTAAATCGAATACCTCGATAATGTCAAATAAATCAATTGGAGCCATGAATGACTTAATAGTATGATAACCATCTGATCTTTGGTTAAGAACCTCTAATAATAAATTAATTTTTGCATACGATTTATATCTCATTTTTTGCCTCCATGATTGAATTAGGACTCTAAATATTCTATTGAGATATTCTCAAGTAAAATATCTGTATAGTTGTAAGAGATTCTTGAAACCCCATCACAATCTTGTCCGAACTCAACTATAAATATTGATCTATAGACCTCTTTTAAAACACCATTAAATATCTTTACTCGATTTCTTGGAGCAACAGCCGTAATTTTTATGTTATCTCCGATATGTGTTTCTAGGTCATTACGGATGTCTATAAGCGTTGGCCTCATATTTTCACATCCTTTCATCAATTATACCACATTTTACCCCTTATTTTAAGGGGCAATTAGGGTGGGTGCTAGTGAAGAAAAATAATGGTTTTTGATGGTTTTTTGGTTAAATGAATTGTTAAAGAATAGTATATATAGTAGTATTATAGTGGGGAGTTAATTAATGAAGGATTGATGTTATGGGAAATATTGTTTGGTATATATTTGTATTCGGAATACTAATGATGATTGGTCTAGTAGTAACAGAGATTTGGCCATTTGTTATTGGTTCAATGCTTTTTGTTTTGGCATATCTTTTCTTTCAAAGTTATTCGGATAAGAAAGGTCAATCGTTAAGCGAAAAGCGCCAAGAAGAAGAAAAAATTAAACAAGAAGAAACCGCTAATAGAAGAAGACTCAATCACGAAAAGAGTCGCATTAGTGTGATGATTAGTGATTTCTTTAGAATAAAATCAATACAAGTAAGAGGACAAAATTACCCAACTTTCTCTGCTTATCTTGAAACAGTTGATCCTGAACTTAGAGAGTTTGCAAAGGATTTACGCAAACAAAAGATTGGTAATCAGATTAAAGACACACTAATTGGTCTTAAACATAATGGTAAGTTGGTATTAGAGGATTTAGAATTTTTTCATGCCATAGCCGAAAATGACCTTGGCTGGAATGAAACTTTCTACCCAAATGCCAAAAAGATTATTGCCGATATGAACTCGATCGGATTTAGATTGTTTAATCCCGCAAGAGATGCATTCAAAACAATTGAACAGATTATTGAAAATGCAGCTCCTAGCGAATTAACATATGATGAGGCAAAGGCAAGGCAACATCAAGTTAAAGTCGATTTTCTGGGCGAGGGAACGATTTTAAATGTTGACATACACGAAGTTTACTCTTTAATATTATTCTTCTTAAATCAAGATTTAACGGGGAATAAGGAAGCAAAGGAACTAATAAGAATTTACAAGTTCTTCTCTAAAAAGAATAAAGATATCTTTCTAATTGATTTATTGTTGGCATCAAATTCACCCCAAGGTACAGATCAAGTTAGTATACTTTGTAGTGAGTTTAACCTATTCAGAACAAGCAATGTTCACTACTTAAATATATATGCAGCTTGGTTCAAAAAGCTAGGCTTAACAAACTTTGAAATGCGTGCTCTAAAACTCTACATGCATCACTTTAAAAATCATGAAGCTGACATATCTGAACGATATGAACGTCTACAAAGTGGAGCAATTGATAAATATCAAAGTTACTCAAAACTACCAGATTTTACTTGTATGCAAATAGACCGCTCAAAAGCAAATTGGGACGCTCAAGAGTACCAAGCAATGTTACAGGTCTTTGAAAGTGAAAACTTGCAACTAGAAACACCTGTAGTGGTTTTCGAAGAAATTGTCAGCACTGGTGATAATTTCAGTTTACCTCGTTTATCAGAATTCTTAATTGATTTTCATAGATATGGTTCTGTTGTTCACCCAACAATTGAGTTAACTGAAGTTGTTGACGTCAATGAAGAAGGGGCACAACCATACTCAGCAGTAGTAGTTACCTTTGATGAATCACATGGTAAATTAAGTAATGTCGGAATGATTATTACAACCGATACATCAGATTTAACATTGAACCGTATTACAATTGGGCAATTTGTTAAGAATGACAATATCAGTAGTACTGAGATGAACGATTTATTAATCAAGTTTGCTGGGAAGAAAAATGCAGCTATTAGAAATGCATTAGATGAACTTTACAATTCAATAATTGAATTTGGATAAAAAAAGATTGATCAAGTAGATCAATCTTTATTTTTTTACTTATCTTTAATCGCATCAATTGGCTTCATAATGGTAACACCTTTAACCGGTAAGAATGAGGCTAGGGTCACAACAATATAGGCCAGCCCAAACAACTCTAATACTATAAACAGTGATGGATTAAATATTGTTAAAGGAATACCGAGTTGAGTTGATAAGTTTAAATTGATATTTGTTGATATAATAATTAGCACTAAGTTTGCTACAAGACATGTTATCGTTGCAATAATTAGTGCTTCCGTTACAAAGATGAAAGCTACATCTTTACCTCTTGCTCCAAGTGCACGTAGTGTACCAATTTCTTTCTTAGCAGCAAGAACTGATTGACTAATGTTAGTGAACATCAATAACACAGAAAAGCCTGCTAAACCTAATGATACATATCTAAAGATTATCGCTAAGGTATCTACAAAATCATTAAAAACACCAAGAACAGCACCGCTCAACGTATTATGTCGATATCCCGCATCTTTTAGTTCATCAAATAGTAACCTATTTTCTTCTAGATTTATCGGTAAGTATAATACAGCGCTGTTTGCTTTATTAACTGAGTATGGATTGAGTGTTGCATAGTTGTTCTCATTAAACACTAAAGCTGACCACATGTTCGTATACAATGACACTTTTGTAATGTCATGATTTATTGCTAAATTTGTGATATAAGCATAGTAGTCTCCACCATTATTTGTCTCCCAATATCGTTGTTCTGAGATAACATCCACATTCAACTCTTTTAATTTTAAGTACATGTATTTTGTAGTGACTGAGTAATTATAATGTCCTATGTTGGATTCAAACATTTCAAGTTCATGTCTTTCAAACTCAAACCCCCTAGATTTGATATAATCATGCATGATTTCAGTTTCCAAGTACTGACGATACATATCAAAGTTAAACACACCGACAATTTTATAATCTTTTTTCCCTAGTCGCACCCAATCCTCATTTGATACCGTACTAACCTCGTACACTTTATCAGTAATAAGGCCTTCTGCAATCAATTTATCATATACATTTGAACTTTCAGGATTAATCATTGCATATAAATCGTCATGATCCAAACCATTTAACTGTGCAATGGTATTGATACCGACTAGTATCTCATGATCTTTTAGTCCTGTAAAACCGTTTTCGACAAATAAGAACTTGTCACGCATAGGGTGATTGATGATATCGCTTGAAAACTTAAATACAGCATCACCTAACCATTCTGTATCCCAAACATTCTCTGCATCTTCTTTAGGAACTTGAAAACTGTATATCTGAGAGAATCCATCATGTCCATCAACGTATTTTGAGTAAAACTCATTATTAACTATAACTCGTGAGTAAACAGAATCATTTTGATTTGAGAAAATACCTATTTCTGATGTATAATCTTTTAACTGTGATGCAGATACATCGTTTAAAAAAGTGAACTTTTCGTAGTCTGTATCTACAATACCTGTGACAATGTATTGTTCGTTTCCAATCAGTAGCTTATAGCCAATAAACTCCTCATAATTATCAATCAGAACATCTTCTTCAATTATGTAGTCTACTACAAAGTCAGTTAGCATTACTGATTTTACATCTTCGGGATAAGTTCCAGTTATTAACGTTAAATCAAAATCACTTAGAGCATCTACTTCAAAGAAACCTAACAATTGTTTTGGAGAGACAAAATCATTACTTGTCCCAATAACAGGTGCTTTCTCTTTAAAGTTGTAAAGATACCCAACATTGATTGATCCATACTTGCTGATAATTTTAGCAAGATCTTCCTTCTCAACTTGAACTTTCGTTTTTTCTGTCCTCTCCCACCCAAGTACTTCTTCTCTTTTTGAAAGTGAAACCGTTTGTATATTTCCTAGCTCGTATGAATTAGCAACTGCTGCACTAAAGTCAAAACGTGTTACTGTTTCACTAAAACCAAATAATGTAAGCGACGCTAAAAACAAAATGGCAGAGAAAAAGATTTTAACTTTTTTCCTCCAAATGGCAGATAAGGCCATTTTGATACTATTCTTTATCGGTAGTCGGGACTTAATTAACTTAAACGTATCAACAAACTTACCAAGTGATAACTTAGCAGGATTATCTCTTCCTGAATATTTTTGATTATTCGTCCCTTGAATATCATCGATTGTTTTTGCAATCGGTAGGTAGATATCTTCAGCACCTGTTAATTGATTGATGATTTTTAAGTCGCGTTCCGTTAGTTTTCTCCCTTTACTAATTGGAATATAAACAATTGAATCCTCTTTTACAATGTTATTGATGTGTTCTAAGTTCTCACTAGTTACTTCTTTGTGACCGGGGATTCTTACAACATTAGTGATTTCACCATTAGTACGGTAGTAATCAACATCATCACTAATATACTTTAATCCCCCTTCGTTGAACTCATCACTAACAATCGACCCATCACTCATCATAATAATACGATCAGCGTATTTATAGGCTGATTCTTTATCATGCGATACCATGATGACTAGTTTAGTTTCGGCTAATCGCCTCAAGATATTAAGTATTTGCTCACCAGTGTCTTGATCAAGATTTCCAGTTGGCTCATCCGCTAATATAATTTCCGGATTCTTAACTAAAGCTCTAGCTATGGCAACACGTTGCTTTTGACCACCTGATAACTCATTGGGCTTTCTTTTTCCCAACGCCTCTAAATCAACATCTGATAATATTTCAGCTACTCGTTGATGAATCTTCTTTTTCGGATAACCCTGAAACTCAAGAGCTAAACCTATGTTTTTAGCAACAGAATAGTTTTCAATGATGTTGTAGTCTTGAAAAACAAACCCTAAATATGTATTACGATAACTATCCCAATCCTTTGCCCTAAACTTCTTTGATGATTTATTCTTAATTATGATATCTCCACTATCAAAATTATCTAAACCACCCACTACATTTAGTAATGTAGATTTACCACTACCACTTTTACCCAAAATAAATACAAAACCTTTATCCCCAAATTCAATGTTCAGATCCTTTAATGCATGATGACTTGCCTTACTCTTGGCTTGATAAGTCTTATTTAAATTACTTACTACTAACATGCGGTCACCTCTCTCGTATTTACTTGTTACTAAAATTGTATGATGAATGGCAAAGATAGTCAAAAAGAAAACAGACTGTTAACAGTCTGTTTCTAATTAGTATATTTATGATAACCATTGAATAGATTAGCAAAATCATTCAATGTTAATGATTCTGCACGTCTTGTTAATGACAAATCATTCTCTTCAAAGACTTTCTCAAAGACTTTTAAATCATACCCTTTGAGATTATTCTTAATTGTTTTTCTTCTCATTCTAAAACAGTCTCTCACAAACTTAAAGAACATTGTTTCGTCTTCAACCGCCACTCGAGGTTGATCAAGTCTTGTCAGCTTAATCACTGCACTATCAACGTTCGGTTTTGGTATGAATACGTTCTTACTAACATTTAAAATGATATTTGCTTCTGTATGATATTGGATGAAAACACTAAGCGAGTTAAAGTCTTTTGTGTTGTTTGCTGCCGATAGACGTTGAGCTACTTCTTTTTGCATCATCATCACCATACTATTGAACTTAATATTACTCTCAATAATTCGTTCTATGATCGGTGTTGTGATGTAATACGGTAAGTTTGCAACAACATATATTTCACTATACTCTTCATTTGCTATTACAGATTCAAAATCGGCCTTCAAAAAGTCCTCAAAAATAACATCAATATTATCAAAATCCTTTAGTGTTTCATTTAAGATTGGTTCCAATGTACGATCAATCTCAAAGGCAATTACTTTACTAGAAGCTTCCGCTAAGTACTGAGTCAAAGCACCAATACCTGGTCCTATCTCAATAACCAAAGTATCTTTGCTAATCCCACTTAACGACACAATGCTACTTAATGTATTGTGATCAACCAAGAAGTTTTGACCAAACTTTTTCTTAAAGTTAAAGTCAAACTTCTTAATCGTTTGAAGTGTTCTATTTATATTGGCAATCTTTTCCATTATTTAATCGACTTATTATCAAAGATTGAGATAATGAATTTATCATGAGAGAATTTAACTGTATCACCTACCGCTGTTAATGCTAACTCATTACTAACATCAGCATTCACTTGGTAAATTTCTCCATTCTCTAACAAGATATAATAAATTGTCGTACCATCAACAACAGAGCTACCCATTCTCGCAACAATACCCTCTACTTCAATCATGTCTTCAACATCGATTGGTAAATCATGGGTAATATTTAAGGCTTTCAAATACTCCGTTCTTGCTTTGGAGATTGTTTCACCATTTCCAACAATACTAAAGTCATTAATATTAACAAATGCATATTGCTTAATCAATCCTTTGTTATCTTTCAACGTAATAAAGAACGTTGGTTCTGATTGAATATTCATTGGAATTGGGAATGTTGCATTATAACGTAAGTTCTGAACTTTACCTTCAGCACTACTCATTGCAGCTTGCTCTGTTGCACCTGAAATTTGGTAGTAAGTTGCTGCTTTCGTTCTTGTTGAAGTAAAGATGAATCCTACTGTTGATTGATCTGCACCGATACTTGTTAAACCTGTATAGTGATACAATCCGTTATTATAAACACGACGAGAACCTGCTGTTGTTGAAATAACATCTTTTTCTCCGAAAACAGAGTTCAAGAACCCATTTACATACAGACCCCAGTTATTGATTTGTTGTAAGACAATCTCTTTTGGATAAATATTATCAATCCATGCTGGTGCCTTATCAGGTGTATATTCATTCACTTCACCTGTTTGAGCATTAACAGTTACAACTGACTTGATATCTAATCCACCACTAATTGATACTCTTAATGTTGTCTTAGGAATAACCCAATAGGGGTTACCTTGATCATCAATTTCAAAATAGTAGTTATATAGTTGATTATCCATATTACCATTTAAATAAGCTTGACGATGTAAGTCTTGGCCAAAGTAAGCGCTTGGCATATATTTTAGTCCCAATGGCTTACCATCTACTTCTCTAACTAACTGAGCTTCACCTGTTACTTTATTTACTTTAATGTATCCAGGAATACCTTCTTTACTGTTACCTATCCATTTAAAGAAACCACGATATTCAAGGGGAGCAACCAAGTAAAGTTGTCCATCTACAGTGATGTCTGTATAATTCCCAACATAAAACTCACTACCTAATCCACGTTCCTCACCTAGTTTTTTATCACCAAGTAATTCTCCATAACCATGGTCAACAATCGGTAATTGATTAACTGATATTGCAGAGAAGTTTTCAGTGAACTCTTCTGTTTTCACTTCACCAAGTAACTCTTGATAACTTTTAGCAAAGAAAATTGGTGTCGCTGAATTAAAGTGAACAAACACTAATACAAAAGCAACCACTAGCAAACCTGAAACTCCTTTATCAAATTCCACAGTATTTACGTAAGTATTTGTTACTTGATTAAACTTAGGAACTGTTTTAACAAAGTTTTTACTAAATAATAGTACTAATCCTACAAAGATAATGACATAAACTAAGAATGTCCCTTTGTATCTTGGATTTAATGGTAATAAAATGAAGTAGTTTGCAACCACAAGTCCAATTACTACCGCGATAACTGTTAAGATTTTATTTCTCATATTATCCTCCTTAGAGAGTTCCTTTAATCACTCTCGGTTTATTTTTAACATCGTGACAATGACGACATCTTGGTTCATACGCTTCTACTGCACCAACTAAAATAATTGGATCTTCAAAATCAGCAGCTTCTCCGTTGATCAAACGTTGTGTTCTAGTTGCAGGTGATCCACATACAGCACAAATAGCTGTTAGTTTTTGAACAAATTCCGCTTTCGTAATCAGTTGTGGCATGATCCCAAAAGGTTCACCACGGAAATCACGATCTAATCCTGCACAAATAACACGAACACCACGGTCCGCTAAATCATCTGCAATTGCAACAAAATCCTCACCTAAAAATTGCACCTCATCTACACAAACTGCTTGTGTATGATAGTCAATGTGATCTAGAATTTCCATTGCATTATTAATGATATGTGATACATATTTTTGTCCTGAATGACTAGCAACTTCTGTTTCAGAATAACGATTATCAATCGCTGGCCTAAATACTTCAAAGTTTGTTTTCGCGTATTCTAATCTTTTAATACGTCGAATTAACTCTTCACTCTTCCCCGCATACATACTCCCCGTTATAACTTCAATCCAACCATCTTTACTTAATACATACATTAACATAACCCCTTTAAACTTAAAATATATATTTTCTACTCAAATTTTACCATACCGCTTACCCTTTATGTAGGTATTCACCTGATATAATTCATCTATTTTATGACACTTATTGTTTCTTTCTTGCAACTACATACACAGAATCATTTTCATCCGCTTCTGTATAGTAATCAATTGTTAAAACATCAAATTGTTCACAGAAAAGTTTTGTTAAATTTTCTTTATTATAATAATTAAAGACCAAACCATCAAACTCTTCAACTTTATCACCATACCAAAAGGAATGAACTAAAATCCCTTCATCTTTTAGGTGTTTATGCTGAGATAACAATGATGATCGAATCGCCTCTTTGTCAAAGTGAATCATCACTTTGTTTGAAATGATTACATCAAATTTTTGTTCAATCTCAAAAGATGTAGCATCTAGAATAAGGAACTCATTATGACCACTTATCTGTTCATACAAACTCTTGAATGCTTCAGAATTATCAGAACCAATGATATTATAGTGTTTAGATAAGATATCTAAATCAGCACCTGTTCCACTACCTAATTCTAATATAGTCGATCCTTCATCAATATACATTCTTAAAATGTTGATATAGACAGAGTTATCAAATTCTTTCAACATCTCATAATACGATTTTACATTTAATGAATTTTGATAATAGTTCATGAAATCACCTCTTAATACAATGATAGCACAAAATAAAAACCAAGTGCGAGCACTTGGTTCTTATAATTATTAGATTCCGTATTTTTTATTAAATTTATCAACACGTCCAGCTGCCGCAGCAGATTTTTGTTTACCTGTGTAGAATGGATGACATTTGTTGCAGCTCTCTACAAATAATGTTTCCTTGTTTGAAGCAATTTCAAACTCATTCCCACATGAACAAGTAACTTTTGTTCTCTTATAATCTGGATGAATTCCTGGTTTCATAAATATCTTTCTCCTTCCGCCATGGTATAGGTTACCATAGTAAGTTTCGCTATAAAAGTATATCAAATAATTAAAACCATGTAAATGTTTTTTTAATATAAATTATCTTTCTCTTTTAAAAGCATCGATATCTAACTCGTAGTGGACACTACTTCGTTTATTTCCAAGCTGATCAGTCCATGAATCTATATCAGTACCTGTTTCAACAAATCCTAACTTCTCATACACCTTTCTAGCTCGAATGTTTTCTGGTGTCGTACTTAACACGACACGTCTTGCTTGTAAATCATTGATTAAGAACGTTAAAAGCAAGTTAGTTGCTTGTGTTCCAATCCCTCTATTCTGATACTCTTTGTTACAAAGTTTTATTCCAAAATCATAAACACGACGTCCGATTAAACGGTAATGTGTTTCTCCAATCAGCTTCCCATCGTATTCAATCATTAAGCGTAAGGTCTCTATACCTGATGCATTATTGATAACATACTTTGCAGCTAGTTCTTCTTGGTCGATTTTTAGTCCATTTGGAAAACCTGCGTGTTCCATGACTTCGCCATCAGCCCACCAACATGCCAATAATTCTATATCAGAAACTTTAGCGTTTCTTAACAGAAGTGTATCATCAACAAGCGTTAATACTTCTTTTTCCTCATAACTTCTAAATTCTTCAACTAGGCGCTGTAAATCTTCTTTTACTTGACCACTCATTAATGCATCATAACTACTTTGAGCTGTTTCTGGAAACTCCAAGAAATGGAAACCAGAGATTAATGAGTAGATCACTGCGTAGACTTTATCAATATACGCATCAAGAGGATTAACATCCAGATACCTTTCTAGAATCGTGACATGCTTAGAGTCAAACTCTTTATTTGAAATGATGTTTTGATGATCAAAGTATGACAACCCCCATCCAAGATGCGAAAAATCAATCATATAGGCTTCTTCTAGATCTTTTGATACCACCAAGTTTTTATAAGTAAACTCATTATAATTAAAGGTACGATTTTGCTTAACATAATCTTTAACCAATGGTAATACATCAATTAATTGTTGCCAAAAATCAGAATCCTCATATCCTGTTTTCACTTTTAAATCTTTTATTTCATCTAGGGTCATTTCACTAACACCTGAGTAAAAATCAATATCGTTGTTAATGAAGTACTCATACCCCTTAACATGAATATTTTGATACCATCTTGCTAAGGCTTCAATCACTTTTTCATTTTTTAAATCTTCTTCAGTAGCTAATCGGTAATATTCATTTTCTTTAATGTCTTCTAACAAGATTGAATTTTCTTTAAACTCAATAACGCGTGCAGTTTTAATACCAAGACGATTAAACAAACGATAAACATCGATCTCACGAGAATAAGATGAAAAGAACATTTTCAATACATATCCTAAGTCAGTTAATCTAACTACTAATATTCCATTTTTGTTTGATAAGATTTCAAACTTGCTAGCTTCAATCTTATATCGTAATAGTTCTTTCTTTACTACCTGTAGTATGTTCATATATCCACCTTCATTTCGTAAAAGTCCTATTTTTATTTTATCAAGTAATGTGTGACATATCAATCAAATACCACATAGTAGTACTAGATGTTATTTATTTATGTTCATTTTCTCGGCTGCCGCTTTAAATGCTTCCATATCTTTAGTTGTTTGGGTAGTAAAGGCCTTCTTCATTAAGTTTAAGAAGAATAACTTTAATGAGAACTTAAACTGATGGGTTGCTATCCAGGTTGTTGAATCTCCTTGATCAATAAATTGATTATACGCGTAATTTGTTACACCATCTGCTTCATACAAAAAATCAAATGTATTTGGTAATTGTTTGTTGATAATTGTTTCTTTGATGACTGATGGTTTACCATTTTCTTTGTAATGCAAATAACTTACAGCACCATTTTCTCCTTTTTCACCTTCAAAATGCTCTAGTTTTTCAAGAGCTGGCTGCCACTGCTTCATAAATTCTAATGACTCAAATAGTTCTAAAAATCTGTCTCTACTCACGTTTACAGTTACTTTAATCGTATACTTCATATCATCACCCCTTTACTTAAGGATACTCTCGATAATTACAATTGTTAAGTAAAAAGAAACAAAAAAAGCACCGAAGTGCTTTTAAACATTAAATCTAAATAGACAGATGTCCCCATCTTTCATAATATATTCTTTTCCTTCAAGACGGTATTTACCTGCTTCTTTGGCTTTTGTTTCACTACCATACTCTACCAAGTCCTCGTAGCTTACCACTTCAGCTTTAATAAATCCTTTTTCAAAGTCAGTATGAATAACTCCAGCACATTGAGGTGCTTTCATTCCATCTTTGTAAGTCCATGCACGAACTTCTTTTTCACCAGCAGTGAAGAATGTTTTTAATCCAAGTAAGTTATAAGCTTTTTTGATTAATTGATCAATTCCACTTTCTTCAACTCCAAGGTCTTCCATAAACATTTCTTTGTCTTCATCATCAAGTTCTGATAGTTCTGCTTCAATCTTTGCTGAAACAACTACGACTTCACTACCTTCATTTTGTGCATACTCAGTGACTTGTTTCACATACTCATTATCTGAGTAATCTACAATTTCATCTTCACTTACATTACAAACGTATAAGATTGGTTTCATTGTTAAGAAGTTAAAGTTTTTAATAAACTCTTTGTCTTCAACCGTTAACTCTGCCATTCTTGCTGGTTGGTCATTCATTAAAACTTCTCTAATTTTAACTAAGATTTCATATTCTCTAACAAAATCCTTATCCAGCTTTAATTGTGCTTTTTTCTCGATTTTTGGAATACGTTTATCAACGATATCTAAATCTGCAAAAGCTAACTCTAAGTTGATTGTTTCAATATCTCTAATAGGATCTACTGCCCCATCAACATGAGTCACGTCTTCATCATCAAAACATCTTACCACTTGGCAAATTGCATCCGTTTCACGGATGTGACTTAAGAATTGGTTTCCTAACCCCTCACCTTTTGATGCTCCTTTTACTAAGCCTGCGATATCTGTAAACTCAAATGAAGTCTTAATTGTCTTTTGTGGAGTTACAATCTCCGTTAATTTATCTAATCTAGTATCAGGAACTTGAACAACCCCAACGTTTGGATCGATCGTTGCAAACGGATAGTTTGCTGCTAATGCACCTGCTTTTGTAATTGCGTTAAATAATGTCGACTTTCCAACATTTGGAAGTCCAACAATACCTGCTGTTAATGCCATCTAATCACCCTTTCACCATAAGTATCATACTATAAAACCAAGTAAATGCAAGTTTTATTTATAAGAATACATTTACTTCACCTAATGGTAGGATAAATGTCATCCACATTGCTAATAAAACAAACAATACAAACATCATAATAATTGCAAATGGTAGTGTTAAGCTTAACGCTGTACCAAATCCAACTTTTTGATTTGTTTTTGCACCATATACTCTAAACAAACTATATGCAAACAAAGTATACGGCATGAATGGCGTTAAAATGTTTGCTGAAGTGTCACCGATAATATAGGCGAGTTGTCCAAAACTTGCCGTAAAACTAAAGTCCATCACTGTAGGAATGACAACGGGAGCCATAATAGCCCACTTATCAATTGAGGATGGCATTACAAAGTTCACTACAAACGTTAAGGTCACTATTGCATAAATAAGTGTCGCCCCTTCAAAGTTTGCAGTTTTTAAGTAGTTCACACCGACAACAACAACATACTCAGCGATATTCGTGTATGCGAGTAAAGCTGTGACTTGACTAAACATAAAGATAACCAAGAAGTATTCAGCATATTCACCAATACTACTTACAATAAATTTAATTACATCATTTGCACTTTTAATTCGTTTTGCAGCTAGTCCAAATGTGACACCTAAAATGGTTAAAACAAGTGATATATGAACAGCTAAAGAATAGACAAATGGACTTCTAATAAACTGAGTCATGTAATTTATCTTAGTTGGGTCATACTCTCCAAGTAAAATTCCTGCACCTGGAACTAAATGTGACGGAATCAACATAAAGATATAAATTGCGATAATCATCAAGAATACAAAGATCGTAACAATCAATCCACTTCTTTCAAGTGAGGTGATGTTTGTATCAGTATATGAATGATTTTTTGACGATTTGCAAAATGGTACGATTAACGATTCTGAAATCCATACGATAACTAAAATCGTTGCTATTGTAGCAACCAACATAAAGATGTCGGCAGCATAATAAGGGATTTCATAGTCAAATATAAATAATGTTGCAGCTTTTTCAGAAATTTCTGTTAGGCTGATATAAACATTATCATAAAACATATTTAACTGATATCCCGCAAAAACGGCTGCAAAGGCAGTCGCAATACCTGCTAATGGATTTCGATCTTTCCCCATATAAATGAAGGCAGATAATGGTAACAATACAATGTAACCCGCATTTAAGATATTGGGACTTAATAAGTTCGATAATACCCCAAAGATTACAATTAAATAAGTAAATGTTTTTTTAGGAACACGTTTCGCTAATTTCTTGAAAACGGTATATAACATACCACTTTTCTCAGCAACAGAGAAACCAATCAAGGTCACCAGTATCAACGGGTAAATCGGATAATTAGTAAAATTCTCAACTGCTTTTAGAAAAACTTGGAAATACGCATCTGTTGAAAAAGCACTTGTTACTTGTGTCGTTTTTTCAACAACTTCCAATGTGTTTGGATTAATGTATGTGTACACTAGTGGATCTCTTGTAGCTAAGAAGGCACTCAGAGCAACCATAAATATTGCACCATATAATATTAAATAGACTGGATGCGGTAACTTGTTGTAATCCTTCTCAAAATTAGAAAGGAACTTTAATACTGCTTTTTTCATAGCTTCACCTTACTTCTCTACTAGTATTTTTTTAAGTTTTTTCTTAAACTCTATTCTAGGCATCATAATCACGCGACTACAATTAACGCATTTGATTTTAACATCGACACCCACTCTAACAATTTCCCACTCGTTCGTTTGACAGGCATGTGGTTTCTTCATCTCAACGATATCACCAAGTTTAAATTCCTTAGTTGTCATTGTGAATCACCACCTGTGGATAAGGAATACTGTAGTTGTTTTGATCACAGAAATCCTTAACATATTGTCTCAAATATCGCTCGACTCCAAAATGTTCTTGTGGAGCAGTTTCACATATAATTCTCAAATCTATACCTGAATCATTCAGTTTTTGAACACCGATTAACTGAGGTGTTGATTTTAGAGGGTTATCTTCTTGAGAAATAGTTGATAACGATTGAGTTAACTTTTTATTAAATTCTTCCAAATTTGTTTCATAAGCAACACTGAAGTCACAAATGGCAATAGAATTATTTAATGAATAATTTATCACGTTATTTATTGAACCATTAGAAATGATTTTCACTTCTCCAGTCCATGATTTAATATGAGTTGTTTTTAATCCTAGTGATGTTACCGTTCCTTTAAAACCATCAATCATGATGATATCTCCAACATTAAACTGTTGTTCAAAGATAATAAAGAACCCGCTAATAAAATCTTTGACTAAGTCTTGAGCACCAAAACCGATTGCTAATCCAAGAACCCCTGCACTTGTAATTAATCCTGTTGTATCTACGCCATAAATGTTTAAAACAGCAACAATCATGATAAACCAAATAACGTAACGACCAACACTTGAAATAAGTCTTACGATCGTTACCATTTTTTTATCTTTAGCAACGTCTCTAATCAAGGCATTTTCAATGACCTTTGTTAATAATTTTGATAAGATAATCGCTCCTACTATATATAAGATCGTTTCTAATCCATTCGCTACAAACTTAAACCTAAGAATGTACTGAATAAATTCTGTAATACTACTCATCTTCAATCACTCCCATAAGTTCTAACAGACGGTTTAAGTCTTCAACACTTGAATAGTTTATTGAAATCTTTTTATCATCGATTTTCACTTTTGTTCCATACTTATCTCTAAGTTTTGATGAGAAATAATCATACTGATAATCATTTTCTGTTTTCACTTTTACTTTTTTCTCTTTTGGAGAGTTCATTGCTTCAAGTTGTCTAACCGTTAGACCTTCTTTGACAACACGATTGGCTAAAGTAATCATTTGATTATAATTACCTAACTTAGACAACACTCTGGCATGACCCATCGATAAATCTTTATTGATGACCATGTTTTGTACCATCTCTGGTAATTTTAATAATCCAATCAAGTTTGTAATATGACTTCTTGATTTACCAACACGTTTACTTAGTTCTTCATGTGTCAAATCAAGTTTATCTAAAATGGCAATATAAGCATTTGCTTCTTCGATTGCACTTAAGTCTTCACGTTGTAAGTTTTCTAGTAGCGCAATCTCCATCATTTGTTGATCGCTTAATTCACGAATAACAGCAGGTATTTTATCTAATCCCGCCATTTGTGAGGCACGGTAACGTCTTTCCCCAGCAATAATCTCATAACCTTTTACACTAGGTTTAACGATAATTGGTTGGAAAACACCATGTTCTTTTATTGATAAACTTAACTCAGTTAACGCTTCTTCATCAAAATGTTTTCTTGGTTGAAATGGATTAGGACGAAGTTCACTTAACTCAACTTCAATAATCTCTTCATTATTAATTTCTTGTTCAACTTTTTTCAGAGTATTAACATCAATTCCCTCTTGAGCAAATAATGCATCTAACCCTTTTCCTAATGCTTTACTTTTTTTCATTATTGTCAATAATCTCCTTAGTTAAATTTAAATAGGCTTTATTCCCTTTAGACGATGGATCATACTTAATGATTGGCATTCCATAAGCAGGAGCCTCACTAAGTTTTACCATTCTTGGAATAATTGTATTGTAAACTTTATCTTTGAAGTACTTTCTAACTTCTTCAATTACTTCAATCCCTAAGTTTGTTCTTCTATCTAACATCGTTAAGATAACACCTTCGATGACTAGATTTTGATTCATATTTTTTTGAACTCTTAAAATAGTACTTAATAACTGTGTTAACCCTTCTAATGCATAATATTCACATTGAACAGGTACAATAACACTATCACATGCGTTTAGTGCATTCAGTGTTAACAATCCCAGTGACGGTGGACAGTCAATCAAAATGTAATCATAATTATCTCTTACTTTATTTAAGCCATTTAGTAACCTTTTTTCACGATAAGAAACACGTGCTAACTCAACATCAGCACTCGCTAAATCAATCTTTGACGGTAACACATCTAAGTTTGGAATAAGCGTTTTGACAATCGCTTGATTAACATCTGCTTCTTCAACCAAAACGTCGTAGATACTTAAACTAATATCACTTTTTTCCACTCCGATTCCTGTTGTTGAATTACCCTGAGGATCATTATCAACAAGTAATACTCGCTTTCCATAGTGTGCCATCGATGCTGCAATATTAATTGTAGTTGTTGTTTTACCAACACCACCCTTTTGATTTACTAATGAAATAATTTTACCCATGTCAAACCCTACCCTTCTGTATTTGAAACATTATAATTTCGTGCACCAAAGATACTTGAGCCGATTCTTACCATATTAGCTCCTTCTTCTAAAGCTATTTGGTAGTCATTACTCATTCCCATCGATAGGTACTTTAAGTTGTACTCTTCTTGATACTGATCATAAATCTCTTTCATCGCTTTAAAGACATATCTAACTTCCTCTGCATCATCTACAAAAGGAGCCATCGTCATTAAACCAACAACGTTTATATTTTCATAAGATTTCACTGCTTGTAAAATCTCTTCTAACTCTTCTTTATTAAATCCCGTTTTTGAATCTTCCAAGCTGATGTTCAGTTGTACTAATACTTCTTGTACTTTACCTAGTTTAGTTGCTTCATCATTAATGGCTTTCGCTAACTTCAACCGATCCACTGAATGAATCAATTGAGCTGCTTTCACAACATATTTCACTTTATTCGTTTGTAGCCGACCAATAAAATGCCATTCGATATCTGCTGGTAACACTAGCGCCTTGTCTCTTAGCTCTAAAGCTTTGTTCTCTCCAAAAATTCTTTGTCCACTTTGATAAGCCTCTTCTATTAATGCATTAGGTTTAGTCTTTGATACTGCCACTAATGTTGAGTCTGCTCTCAAAGTATTTTTCACTTGTTCTAAGTTTTCTTTAATCACCGTGACACCTACTTCTTTATCTTGACTACATATGTGTAGAATTCTTCAGTTTCAGTTTGTTCAATGTCTAATGCAACTCCAACACGATCAATCATATCAAATGCTTGATTTAGAGTGTTTTTAGCAAGTAAAATATTTTTATTAACTGCAACCTTCTTTTGCTTCTTCTTTTTAGGACGATGATTGATCTTTTTATTAACTAAATCTTCTGTCTTAGCTACATTGAGTTGTTTTTCTTTAATTGTTGTTAACACTTGAACGCGATCTTCATCTGAGTTTAAGCGTAGTAATGACCGACCATGTCTTTCACTAATATCTTTCGTTAAGATAGCATCTTTCACTTCTTCAGGAAGAGCTAATAGTCTAATCTTATTGGCAATTGACGATTGGCTTTTACCTAGACGAGCTGCTAAATCACTTTGATTAACATTAAAAATATCCATCAGCTGTTTATAGGCAATTGCTTCCTCAATCGATGTTAAGTCTTCACGTTGAATATTTTCAATGATTGCAAGTTCAGCACTGACTTTATCATCATAGTCCTTAACGATTACTGGGACTTTTTCTAGTCCTGCTGCTTGCGATGCAATAAAACGACGCTCACCTGCTATAATCTCGTAATTTTTATCAACCTTTCTAACAACGATAGGTTGTAAGACTCCATGATTTTTAATTGATTCACTTAATTCATTAATTGCCTCATCATCAAAAGTTAAACGTGGCTGATAAGGACTTCTTACTATTTGATTTACACTTACTTCTTCAATATACTCTTTTGTCTTTAAAAAATTCATACACAATTTTCCTTTACAACGGTTTTTTCTTAATACGTCCAAAGTTTCGTGGATACTTATTCGGTGTCTCTTTTACTTTTTTCACATCAACAATTGTTCTTTTACTTTCTTCGATTGGTAACAAGAACTCATCAACACCATTAATTTTCCCACCAAGAATTTGAATTCCCTTTTTAGCCTCATTGACTTCTTCTGCTCCAGATGCAGCTTTTAAAGAGATAAAATGACCACCTTTTTTAGTTAGGGGTAAACATAACTCACTTAATATATTTAATCTTGCAACGGCTCGAGCTGTGACGATATCAAAGAAGTTTCTTTTATTCTTTGCGTATTCTTCTGCTCTAGCATGAGTTGCCTTAAATCCATCTAGATTTAATTCACTAGCAACTTCGTTTAAAAACTTGATTCTTTTATCTAGCGAATCAACAACCTCGACATTAATATCAGGACAAACGATTTTGATAGGGACTGATGGAAATCCTGCACCTCCACCAACATCACATAATCGTTTAACTTTTTTTCCTTTTAGGTAAGGCACTAACGTCAAGCTATCATAAAAGTGTTTCAAGTAAACATCTTCACGCTCAGTAATACCCGTTAAGTTCATTACTTTATTTTTTTCAACTAGGATCTGATAAAATCCTTCAAACTGCTCTAATTGTTTTTCTGTTAGCTCGATTCCCAATTCCAGGCAGTATTCGATAAACTGTTCTAAATTCATTATTTCTTCAAATAGACCATTAAGATTGCAATATCAGCAGGGTTAACACCACTAATTCGACTTGCTTGCCCGATCGACAAAGGTCTAACTTTCTCTAGTTTTTCTCTCGCTTCTAAAGCCAGATTATGAATCTTGTTATAATTGATTGAATCTGGAATTAGTGTGTTTTCAATTGCTAACATCTTTTGAACTTCACGTTCCGTTTTTTCAATATAACCTTTATACTTAATTTCGATCTCTACTTGATCAAAAATGAAACTTTCTTCTTCAATCCCTGTTAACGCTTTTATGTGACGAATGTCTACATCTGGTCGTTTTAGCAAGTCATGAGCTGAGATACCATCTTTTAAAATCGAGATTCCTTCTTGACTCAAATAAGCATTAACGTCTGCTTTAGGTGTTAATCTCACCTCAAGCAATTTCTCCTTTAAGTTCCTAATTCTTGAAATCTTCTCTTGGAACTGATCATATTTTTTTTGGTCAATCAGACCAAACTGATACCCATACTCACGTAAGCGTAGATCTGCATTATCATTTCTAAGTAATAATCGATACTCACTTCTAGATGTTAATAAACGGTAGGGTTCTTTTGTTCCTTTAGTAACTAAATCATCAATTAGTACCCCAATGTAAGCTTCATTACGTTTTAAAATAAATGGCAGTTGGTCATCTAGTTTTAACACTGCATTAATTCCCGCCATTAACCCTTGGCAAGCAGCTTCTTCATAACCTGATGTTCCATTAATTTGTCCTGCAAAATATAAACCACTAACTTCTTTGAACTCCAAAGTTGGAAGAAGTTGAGTTGGTACCACAGCATCATACTCGATGGCATAGGCATACTTGTTAATCTTGGCATTTTCTAATCCGATAATAGATGCAACCATTTTTTCTTGAACCTCGTGAGGCATACTCGATGAGAAACCTTGTACATAAATATCATCGTAATGAATGCTTTCTGGTTCTAAGAAGATTTGATGACGCTCTTTATCAGAGAATCTAACGACTTTATCTTCAATTGAAGGACAATATCTCGGTCCTTTACTATCTAAATCTTTTATTGCACCATACATACTTGATTTCTCAAGATTTCCATTAATCACATCTAATGTTTCTGGTGATGTATACGTTAGGTGACACGGTATTTGATCAGCTGGATCATATTCTTCATTATCATCAAATGAAAAATACCTACACACATCATCTCCAGGTTGAAGTTGTGTTAAAGAAAAATCGATAGACGATTTCTCTATACGTGGTGGCGTTCCCGTTTTTAATCTGAAGGTTTTAACACCGTTTTCATGCAAACTTAAAGATAGGTTATTAATTGAACGTTGCCCATCAGGACCTTCACGTCTTCTTTGTTCACCTATCAAAATGTCAGAACTCATATAAGTACCTGTTGTTAAAATAATAGAACGTGAGTAAATCTTTGTTCCATCTTCTAAAATAACACCTTTGTACTCTTTGTCCTCAACTATTAGTGAAGAGACTAAAGACTCAAGAAGGTCTAAGTTATCTTGAGTTTCTAAAATTCCACGCATAGCTTTGGGATATTCAATTCTATCAACTTGAGCACGAAGTGCTCTAACTGCTGGACCTTTTTTAAGGTTCAACATTTTCATTTGGATCTGAGTCTTATCTGCTACTTTACCCATTTGACCACCTAATGCATCAATTTCACGAACTACAATTCCTTTTGCAGGTCCTCCAATTGATGGATTACATGGCATATGTGCGATAAAGTTAAAGTCACCAGTAATACCTAAGGTTTTTTTACCTAAACGACTTGTTGATAATGCTGCTTCGCAACCAGCATGACCTAATCCTACTACAATTACATCATATTTATCCATTTCATTCACTTTCCTTAATCACAATCTATTTTCATTATATATTATTTCCCAGGAAATAAGTACCATATTACCCAAATTTTTACAATAAATTTGCATCTTTAATCGGCTATTAATCTTTTAATCCATGTTTCCCACTCATTATTAGATCGAATGGATTTTTTGCGTGATAAAAGAAGGATTTTTCTCCATAATTCGCCCTACTTCATTTTTAGCTATTGATGTGATACAATTTAGAAGTATCTAAAAATATCTAAGGGGGTTTCACATGAATTACATTAAGTATACGATTCAAAACTTTTTTAACTTTGAGGGCCGTTCAAGTCGTTCAGAGTACTGGATTTGGTGGCTAGCTACAGCAGTTGTTTCTGGGCTTATTAGTCGCATTACTCCTGGGTTAAGTGGATTATTTTCATTAATCATCTTTATTCCGGGTTTATCTGTACTTGTAAGACGTCTTCATGACACAAGTAGGTCAGCATGGAGTTTATTATGGCTTTTACTTCCAATCATCGGGCATATTTATTTCTTTGTATTACTTGTAACACCAAGTGTTCAAGGTGCAAATAATTATGGATACACTCCTGATTATGATGCTGTAGAGGCAAGTTATACTGAAAAATAGTTAACAATAAAAAGATGTTAGACACAATGTGTGCCTAACATTTTTTTGTTGTCTCATATATCGAAAGATCAAACGCAATAGTTACCTCTAACTCGTTAAGTTCATCAAACACTTTCTGAATTCTCTCTTTACTCGTTTTCCAGTAATAAGGTGTCATTTTTAATAAACTTTGGATTTCCTCATTACTCTTTAAATGCAAGCTATACCTCACTTCTTCACTAGTTAAAAGTGTAAAATGTTGATGTTGATGCTTTAACTTGTTTTGGTACGGTTCTGCGTATAACTCTTCTTTAAGTTCATATAAATGCATCGGTCCTGGGGAAGCAACAATCAGTTTACCACCAGGTTTAATCACACGATGAAACTCCTCGTGTGCAATTGGAGAGAAAACACTAATAATAAAATCAAAACTATCATTTTGAAGTGGTAATGAAAATGAACTAGCCACAAAGTAGTTAATATCCTTATTTCTTTTGGCAGCTAATCTTATCGCTTCTTTTGCAACGTCAAAAGCATAGACTTGTACGTCACGAGATATGTTAATTTGCTTCTCGATATTATCAATATAATATCCTTCACCACACCCAGCATCTAAAATATCAAAGGTTTGTATGCTTTCACTAACATGTTGGTCTATAGATTCAATTATTTTAACACACAAATTGTGGTAATGATCTTTATCTAAAAACTCTCTTCTTGCATCTATCATTTCTTTTGAGTCACCAGGGACCTTACTTTTCTTTTTGTTTGAAGGCATCAAATTAACATAACCTTCTTTAGCAAGATCAAAACTGTGATGGTTCAAACAGCAATACTGTCGATTTTCTTTCCTTAATTCACTCTCACAAATTGGACAAACAAACTTACTCATTTGTACACCTCTAATCTATCTCATATACATTATTTCTTGATAATTTTTGTAGTTCCATTTTATTAGTAATGGTAACATACTTTTTGTCTTTATCAATAATTTTTCTTGCAATCAAATCACTTAGACATCGATTAATATGTCGATAACTTGTTCCTAAGTATGCACTTAGTTCCTCTTGATTAACAAGTTTAGCTTTGTTATTTTTTTCTACCGATAATAAGTAACTCGCTAATTTTGTTTTTACATCATAAATTACATTGAGAGCATTCTTTGATGAAGAAACAAGAAGTTTCTCACTTGTATACCTTAGTAAGTTCTGGTTAAAAATGAGATTATCTTTGTAATGAGAATCCAACTCTTCAAAACTTATTTTCGCAAATAAACATCTCGATGTTGCGATGACTGTACAACTGGCCTCTTTCTTTGCACAGATGTATTCTACATCACCTAACAAGTTAATTGGTTTTAAAAACTGAATCAACAACTGCTTACCGTTTTCGTAGTTTTGAATCACTTTGGCTTTTCCCTCAATCATAATTAACAGTTCATTTATTTCACTACCTTCATAAATGATGACTTCTCCGCTTTCAAAAACAACAGGATCACGCTTTGTATTGACCAGTTCTTTAAAGTACTCTCTAGACATATTACTCACCTCTTCTTTATTATACCTTTCTTCATTAAGTAAAAAAGGACATATGTCCAAAAAAGATTAGCATCTCTGCTAATCTAAGTTTATATCTCTATTGAAGAAAAATCCAAATCTACATACGGAATATCCTCAATAATACGCGGTCTAAACATCTTTATATATTTTTGAACCCATTCAGGACGTTTATCTTTATCAAAACTTCTATTTAAAACCACATAAATAATGATTGTTCTTAGTTGTAAAAACAATAAGATATTGTCAATTGAACTCTTTGGCAAAATGTTTACTTCATTATAGCCTTTCATGACATTCTTAAATGTAAAGGCCATTCCTTCTTTGTGGTCTGGAACTAAGTAAAAGGCATAAAACAAAACGATTGCAATATCTGAAATAAAATGTTTATAACAGCTGTCATCAAAATCAAAGATGGTAAACTGATTGTTTTCATCAACGAAGAAATTCCCAGCATGGACATCTGTATGAATCAACCCATAGTTATCTTGATTCTTTTCAAGTAAGTTGATTTGGCTTAAGACTTGATCGAGTTTTTCTTTGATGATGTAATCTTCAGTTGGCAAAAATTCTTGAGCTCTAGTTACAAATTCTTCATCTTCAAACAAATGACGTTTAAATTCTGGTTTAAAATCCTTTGCTAATTTGTGCATTAAGGCGATGTTTTTACCGTATTCTTGCAAAAATTCAGGACTCATAAAATGTTCACGCTTTGCCCTCTCACCTTTGGCAAACTTAAAAGCTGTTGCGATAAAACATGGTTCTTTGTCAGCTAACAATTCCACTAGATTACCTGACTGTGACTGAATTGGTACTGCGACCGGAGCATCGTTTTTTGCTAAGTAATCAATAAACTCTAGCTCTGCTTTGATATTATCAAAACTATTATGAAGCGAATGGGCTATACGTAAAACATACTTTTCACCATTTTTTTCAAATGAATATACCATGTTCTCAAAGCCACCAATCAGTTCACTCTCTTCAAGTGTTACTCCGAACTTCTTTAATCCCTCAATTAATACTTCCTCATTAAACTGTTCTCTAATTGCTTTTTCCATTTTATCCTACTTTCCTAGACAGAACTGACTGAATAGTTGGTCTAATAAATCTTCCTTAACATCCTCACCTATAATTTCACCTAAATTAGCCCAAGCGAGTTTGATGTCTATTTCAATTAAATCAAGCGGCATTGATGAGTCGATTCCCATTAATGCATCTTCAATGTTGACTGTAACTTTATTGAGTAAATCAATATGTCGAATGTTAGAAACATAAGTCATATCCTTGTTATTTAACTCTCCTAGAGCAAACATTTTGATAATCGCCTGTTCTAAATCTTCAAGTCCATGATCATTAACAATTGATGTTTCAACTATCATGAATTCTTTCATTGATGTTCTATCTAATTTTTGACTTAAATCTACTTTATTGATAATGATGATACTACTTAATGGATCAAGGTTTGATAAGATTTCAATTTCATCTTCGTTTAGGTCATTGTTATTGTTGACTACAAATAAAGTTAATTCTGCTTCATTTAGAAGTTTTTTTGACTTTTCTACCCCGATTCCTTCAACAAGATCATCTGTTTTTCTGATACCTGCTGTATCAATTAAGTTTAAGGAAACTCCTCTAACATTAATATTCCCTTCAATGACATCACGTGTTGTTCCAGCAATTTCTGTGACAATCGCTTTATCCTCTTGCATTAAAGCATTCAACAAACTACTTTTTCCTACATTTGGACTTCCAACAATAACAGTCTTTATTCCTTCTCTAATGATGCGACCATTACGACTTCGATCCAAAATTTCAGCTACTTCGTTTTGAACTTCTTCAAGGCGCGGTTTTAAAATGTCGTGTGATATCTCTTCAACATCATCATATTCTGGATAATCAATATTTACTTCAATTGTTGCGATTGTGTTCAAGATTTTTTGCCTTAAACCTTTCACAAGTGAAGAGACTCTTCCATCAAGATTGTTAACTGCCAAATTTAAGGCATTGTCATTTTTAGCTTTAATAATGTCCATTGTTGCTTCTGCTTGAACAAGGTCTATACGCCCATTCAAGAAGGCACGTTTTGTAAACTCACCTGGTTCACTGATTCTCGCCCCATTCTTTAAAAGGGTTTCAAGAATTTTATTGGTTGCGCTAAATCCACCATGACAGTTTATTTCAACAATATCTTCTCTCGTAAACGTTCTAGGTGCTCTCATAACAGAGACCATAACCTCATCGATAATCTTACCGTCTTCTACGATGTGGCCATAATTAATTGTGTGGGATTTAACTTTTGATAAATCCTTTTCTTTATATAGTTTATTGGCTATTGCGATTGCATCTTCACCTGATAAACGTACAATTGAAATTGCACCTTCACCGGTAGCAGTTGAGATTGCTGCAATTGTATCTTTATACATAACAAAACCTTCTTTCATATATTCACGGTTATTATACCATAGATCAACGATACTTCTACCCATACAAATAAAGAAGAGTACAAACTCTGTTTATACTCTTTTAAGGTACACTAATCACTTCACCTTCTTGATTGGTATCCAAACTTCTTGTTCGTATAAGTCACCACCACGATGGTAGGTCATTTCAAACTCTGGACCTTCTGCCACTTCATAATCTGAGTTAGAAAACCACTCTCCGAGTCTTCTCCAAATGCTCTGAATATCGCCTTGCCCATCTTGATAGACACCTGTAGTAAAAATCACCCATGTGTGCGCACCAACAGATAACTTATCATAATATGACGGTACTTCACCTGTAAGAAAGTAACAAATCATATATGAGAACTGTTCACCTGCTCTGTTATATAAAGCACTATGTACTTGGGTATGTTGATCAATCTTTGCGTCTTGTCTAAGTTTTGCGATAGAACCATCGCTCACACACTTCGCCCAATACTTAGGGATTTCAATGTAAGGGGTTTCGCCATTGGCATTGATTATTGTTGATATGCCAAAGACTTCAAATTCGTCTTTTGATTCGATTCTATAATTCATCTCAACATCTCCTTTAATCGTTAAATGAAAAGATATTGGTGGATATGATTTGATATTAGTTTCTGGTTTTCTTGCCTCCGTAGGACTGACACCATGCATTAATTTAAAAGCACGACTAAATGCCTCAGGAGAGTCATACCCATACTTGAAGGCAAGATCAATGACCTTGATGTTATCATTTTTAAGTTCAAAAGCCGCTTTCGTCATCTTACGACGTCTAATGTATTCTGATAATGTTGTATTGGTCATAAAAGTAAACGTTCTTTGAAAATGATACGGTGAACAACAAGCTGTTTTTGCAATTTGCTCATAATCAGTTTTCCCTGTTAAGTTTTCTTCAATATACACTATGGCATTGTTCATGTGTTCTAACCATTCCATCTTATATCTCCTCTCAGTTAAATTGTAAAGTTTTATTGAGTTCAATTCCTTGCAGTTTATGCAAAAAAATATCAGTACCCCTATCATAACAAAATTAGAAACAAAAAAGCATAGACAATCGTCTATACTTTATCTTCATATACTATTTTTCCGTTCACAATCGTTTTAATAACTTCAAAATTGTTATCAAGGATAACCAAATCTGCAAGGTAGTTTTCTTTAATGTCACCTTGATTCTTCAAGTTAAGCAATTTGGCCTGGTTATATGAAGAAACATAAACTAAATCAGTTAACTCACAAGAAGTAAACTCGTAGAAATTTTTAACACCATGATTAAAGTTTAGAATTGAACCAGCTAACGATCCATCCTTAAGTCTTGCTGAACTACTATCTTTAACAACATCAAGTCCACCTAGATCATAGTTTCCATTTTTCATGTTGGCTGCTTTCATCGAATCAGAAATTAATGTAATTTCATTTCTTCCTTTTATCTTAAATACCGTTTTAACCACATCGCGATCTAAATGTAGACCGTCACAAATAATTTCTGCGTTTAAATCAAAGTAAAATCCTGCGGTAACAACACCTGGTTTTCTATGGTGATGACCAGATTGAGCATTGTGATAATGCGTCAAAGACTTTAGTCCATACTCGTAATGTTTTTCAATTTCTTTAAAGGTTGCATTTGAATGTGCTACTGATGTGATTATATGCTGATTACTACAATACTCAGTAAAGGCTGTTGTAGTTCTTTCTGGTGCATAGCTAACCAGTTTAATAAATCCATTTGCAGCATCGTTTAATTCTTTAAAACCTTCAATTGTTGCCCCTTTAATAAAGTCGGGGTTTTGTGCCCCTTTATATGTCTTGTTAATGAAGGGTCCTTCAAGGTGAACACCTACTATCTTAGCTCCTTCTACCATACCGTGAGTTTCAGATAAACTTCTTAATTTTGATTTGAGTGTATCAGTTCCTAACGTTAAGGTCGTTGGTAGAAATGTTGTGACCCCATGCATTGCTTGACCAATACTCACTTGATTTAATGCATCCTGCCCTTCTAGAACATCAAATCCTCTTGTTCCGTGAATATGGATATCAATAAATCCTGGCATTATAGTTAAACCACTTAAATCAATTCCTTCTTTAAGTGGCTCGTGGTGTATTTCTTTTATTAAATTGTCTTCAATCACTATCGATCCTTGTTCAATAACTTCTTTTGTCGTTATAATTCTTACATTTGATAAAATCATATTATCACTCTTTTCTTATAACTTAGCAATTCCCGTTTCTTTTAGTGTAGTCAGTAATTGTTTGGTTGTTTCTTTCTCATCTTCACCTTCAACAAATATTTCTACTTCTGCTTCACCTGGAACAGCTAAACTTAATATACTCATTATTGACTTCAAATTGACTTTTTTGTCCTGATACTTGATTTCAACATTTGATAATGAGTTGCTAATCGATGTCACTAAAACCGTTGCTGGTCTTGCATGTAGTCCAACAGCATCTGCGACAACAAATTTTATTGTTTTCATTTTATCCTCCGTGGTTATAACACTTTGATTATTTTTTGTTCTGAACTTAATCGATTTAACTCACTGATTAGTTCTTTATTATTTGTACCTAGTAGTTTTAACTTAAACTTTTCATCTTTCTTAATCCCTAACTTTATAATATTCATAAAGTCTTTGGCATTTAACTCTTGGTGATTAAAAACGATTTTGATTTCCCCATCATACTCGCTAAAAACGCTCGCTAATTGTGATGCTGGCAAACTATGTAAGCCTACTTCACTTGTAACCAAACAGTTTAATTGTGTCTCAATGACATTGGTCTGGTCCAAAATTTTCTCAGATGTTATACCGCTAGCTGCAGCAACATCTAATAAGATTGTAACATCTGGATGTAAGTGTAAAATTGATGCTTGTAAATCTGGAGAGATTTCTTCATTTAATAGTCTATTAACTGCCTCTTTTTTACCTTCACCTAGTGCCACTAGTAATATTTTACGCGCACTAAAAATAGTTTTTATTCCCATCGTAACGGCTTGTTTTGGCACATCATCAATAGAATCAAAAAACCTCTTATTTGCTTCAATTGTTTTGTCATTTAAGTTAATTACATGCGTATGTAATTTAAAGTTTGATCCTGGTTCATTAAACCCAATATGTCCATTATGACCTATACCTAATAATTGAATATCAACACCACCGAATGACGCGATTTTTCGTTCATACTCCATCGCTTCGGCTTCAAAATCTTCACTTAACCCACTTGGAATATTAATGTTATAGTCACTAATGTTAACATGGTTAAATAGGTGATGCTTCATAAATGAGATATAGCTGTTCTCATTTTTCGGATCCAACCCTACATACTCATCAAGATTAAAGGTGATGACATTACGAAAATCCACTTTTTCTTCCTGATAGTACCTGACTAAGTTCTCATAAATTCCGATTGGTGTTGAACCGGTTGCCAAACCCAATACAGAATTTGATTTATTATTTACTTGGTTCCTAATAATTCTTGCGGCTTTTTTGCTTACTGCTTCTTTGTCCTTAAGAATAATTACTTCCATATAAACTCCTATCTACTAACGACTTGTTGTACCTTGTACATGTCTGCACGGTAATAGTTTCTTGAGTACTCAAACAATGTTTCACCGACATAGGTTTTGGCTTTGATAAGTAGTAATGGAACATTTTTACCAATTCCAAGTAACTCTGATGTTCGGTCATTTGATAACACTGCTTCAATTGTTTGCTCAGAATGAGTGATTTCAAAACCATCATTCTCTAACTTTGAAAACATTGAACCACTTAAATCATCTAAGGAAAGATCTGGGCTAAACTTGACTGGACGGTAGACTATTTCATACGACATAGCTTCATCGTTTGCCAATCGGACCCTTTCAATTCTAAAGACTTGCTCAAACGTATCGATCGCTAAGCGAGTTGCTATAATTTCTGATGGATACATCTTATCAAATGAAACAACTTTACTCGAAGGAACTAACCCTTTACTTTCCATATCTTCAGTAAAACTCGTTAGTTTGTTTTGTTCTTTTTCAATTTTCTTTTCTGCAATAAATGTTCCACTACCCTTTATTGAATATAAATAACCATCTAATGCTAACTTATTTATAGCTTGACGAATGGTCATTCTACTCACCTCATAAGTAGAACATAATTTTCTTTCAGAAGGAATTCTTTCTCCTGGCGAGTAAACCCCGTTTATAATTTGTGTCTTAATATCATCTGCAATAGCTAAATAAACTGGTACTGCCATAATAATCCCTCCTATTTATTAAAGATGTATCGATACCCTCCATAAGCATTTTGATAACGATCTTCGATAATTTCAACGACACCATTTTCAAATAAATGGCTAACGTAGTAATTCTTAAAGTCTTGGTTTGAAAAAACTGAACCTGATACACTTACTTTTTTACAATCTTGATTAATTGCTCTTAGTGTAACATTAGCTAGTTTTAAGGCTTCCATTTCAATACACTCATCAATTGCTGAATCTTTGATTGCAGCAAACTCTTTTGCTAAAGATGCAAACTCTGTTCTTGATAGTGTATATACATTTGACAGCAGTTCATTTCTATTGTCTGAATGTGTCACTTTAAACACTGTCTCTGTTAAATCACTTGTTACTCCAGCTTCAAGTTGTCTTAAAGCTTCTTGAATAATTGTTCTAACAATTGAGTAAGCTGAACCTTCATCTCCTAGCAAGTAACCCCATCCACCATGTAGATGAAATCCATTACTATCCTTTGAAAATGCAACACTACCTGTACCTGCAACAACCGCCACTCCAAAAGAGTGTCCAAAGTTTGCATAATAACTTAGTTCAATATCATCAAATAATGTAATGATATCTCCGTATTTACCAATTAGAATTGATTTAAATTGGTCTGCCTTTTTACAAGGAAACGCTCCACTCATCCCGATAACAATTTGATCAAATTCATCAAATCCATCAATACAACTCGTGATATTTTCTAATGCCTGTGAAAAGTCTACTTGTAACGCCGCTGGTCCCTTGATAACCTCTTGTAAAACTTCCCCTTTTTCGTTATATAAGATACCGTGTGAACTTGTCCCACCTGCATCTATTGAAATAATTTTCATAAAGTCCTCCTTGCTACTAAGAAGACTGAATCAGTGACTCTAAACCACTAAACAAATGCTCTATCTTCTTGTTAATCTTTCGTTTATATATAAATCCCATTACGATTTGGTTGATATTTCTAAGTGTTTTAGTACTCATGTACTTTTCTTCGTATCTTAAAGTTACTTCGTCTTCACCGACCAACTCATACGTTATAGTATATTGATCAAACGGTGTTTGGGTTAAAATAACTAATTTTTCATCTTCAACAATCTCTTCTATTGTTTGCGTAACAACTTGCTTCTTTCCTAAAGCATTTGTTAACTCTTTCTCATATTTAAAGCCTATTTTTGCATCACTAAATGATTTTTGATATTGTTTCATTGTCTCTGTCACAATGATATCAAATAAAACCTTGCTCGAACAGTTAAACTTATGTTCTTTTACCATTCTAAACGTCCTCCTTAATGATACCAAATTTACGCCATGGTTCAATATAATCTAAAAGGAATAATTCACTTTCTTTTATTGTACCAACAACATTTTTGCTTCCTTCGTTTTTCATATCTTTTAAACAAATATGTAGTTCTCCTTTGTAACGCCCATAGTTATCATTTAACACGACAACATCTCCGCGTTTTAAGTCTCTTGTGTTACCTTCTTTGATACTGGCCTCTTTATAATCAATTCTTGGAAATGTTGATCTGGCCATGTACTCACTCATATCTCCTCGGACATAATGATCGTACTCATAGATAATTTCTTTTTCTACTTCACTGACATGTTGTTCCAAATTGATACCAAATTCTAGTTTATCAAAACTTAAGCGATTAATTGCCTTAAACTCTTCTTCAGTTGGATAACAGTTTGAAATGATAACATCATCAATTTGGTTGGTAGCAAATAAATGCCTAACCTGTAAATCAATTGGTAAAAAACGATGCATTTCTAGAGTTGGTAATCCTTCTTTTACATCCCAAGGACCAAAACTTTCTGGTGAATTTGAAGAAACAAAGGCCGCTATCTTTAAGTTTTTTGCTTTGATATTTGTATTTAGTTCGTTAAATAAGTCTAAACCAAGTCCACTATATTTCTGTGGATAAAAATTGTGACACATAATCAATTTACCCATAGCTGGTTGATATCCCATAATCAAATCTAGATAATTACCAGGTAATGAGGCATTCAACTCTACTTTTAATCCAAATGGATTATAAGTCATACTAGCTTCTTTTTGTCCATCAAACCCTTCATCAAGCCTAAAGCCTGTAGCACCAATTTCTTTGAAGAAACTTAAATCGTTATATGAAATCCTAAAATCCTTAAATACACTAGGAGCAACATCTACAATGACTTCCATCCCTTTGTCTGCACAATACTTGAATACTTTCTTGTAACTTTCGATTGTTTCACTATCTTTCGGCGCACTAAGCAAACATGAAAATACTCTTTTCACGTTGTATTTGTGGGCTAAATCGATATAATTGATTAACTCATCGGTATTACTTTTTTCGGGATAAATACTTATTCCTAATCTTTTCATCATGTTCTCCTTTGAAATATGGAGAGCAGCAAAAGCTGCTCACCTTATATTTTTTCGTATAACTCAATAAACTCTCTGCAAAGATCTTTCATCAAAAGTGATGTCATAAGGTGATCTTGAGCATGAACCATTAATAAGTTCAACTCTTGTTTTTCACCTCTTGCTTCTGCTTGGATAAGGTTGGTTTGAATCTGATGAGCTTCTGTAATTTCTTTTTCACACTCATCAAACAACGCTTTTGCCTTATCAAAATTCCCACTTTTTGCTTCTGCAATTGCTTCGAAGGCAAAACTTCTAGCACTTCCAGAATGGACGATTAACATCATTGCTTGTTCAGTCATTTATTTTTCCTCTACTTCTTTATTACTTAATAATACAAATGGGTAGTAAATTACACATGCAATTACTAAGTTTAATAGTGCAACAAAGGCACTTCCGATGTGACCACCTGTTGATAAGAATGCTCCAAGTACTGGTGGTGTTACCCAAGGAATTGCCACATATGTTCTTCCTGCGATTCCAATTAATGTAAATAACCACGCATTAAATGTTAAGATCATTGGAATAATCATAAATGGAATTAATAAGATTGGGTTTAATACTACTGGTAAACCATACATTACTGGTTCATTAATTTGGAATAGTGAACCACTGAATGCGATTTTTGAAACAGCTTTATAATCTTCACGTTTACTTACTAAGAAAATAACGAGTAACAATGCAAGTGATGCACCTGCTCCACCTAAGTGAACATATGAATCAAAGAACGTTGTTGTGAAGATATGTGGTAATTCTTGACCAGCTTCAGCTGCTAATTGGTTAGCTCCAAGTGGATCTAAGTATAATGCATTTGTTACTGCACCCATCATGTTTCCACCATGTAAACCGAAGAACCAGAATAAACTAATAAAGAATACATAAATCATTGCCGCAAAAACATTTTGCCCAAGTGCTTTTAACGGTTCTGTTACTAATGCGATTAATTCAAAGACATTTTTTTCTACTCCGAATCCACCTAGAATTACTGGTACTGCTGCTGCCACAGTAATTGCTACTAAACCTGGAATAATTGCTGCAAATGCTTTCCCTACAGCTGGTGGTACATTATCTGGTAACTTAATTGTAATATTTTTTCTCATTAATGTAACGAAAATTTGTGAAATTATTAATGATAATAACACTGCCGCTAGTAATGCCCCAAAGTTTGTATATGCCCATGAGATATTTCCCCACGTCCCTGGTGCACCTTGTGGTTGAATAGCGATATAACCTGCGATTGATACAACACCTGTTGAAAGTGGTGATACATCATAAGATTTACCTAATGAGTAACCGATTGTAAATGACAAGAACAACGCTAACATTGCAAATGTTCCCCACCAAATATTTCCCATTACAGGAATAAGATACTCAGCAAAGAATCCCCAAAGCGCATTTGTCGAAGCATCAATTTCTAACCATGTAGCAATTAATCCTCCACCATTCACATCTCTAAATAGTACAGCATTAAGTAATACTGCCATTGAACCTGCAATGACTAAAGGCATCAAAGCGATAAATCCATCTCTTACCGCTACAAGGTGTTTTTGTGACCCGACCTTCTGAGCTACAGGAACAAACTTTTCTTCTAAAAAGTTAATTAATCCGTTCATATTTTTCTCCCTCTATTTTTTTGATTTATATACTAATAATAAAGACTATTATTTTAGTATCTCGTTCACTGAATCTAAAATCGATTTTGCATCTAATAATCCATAATGTCTCATTTCAATAACTGAAACCGGGATATCTCCGACACGTTCTATAAGCTTATTCTTTAAGAACCTGACTTGTGGTGCTAATAAAATGATGTCGACTCCTGAATACTTGTCAAACATCTCTGCTTCTGGACATGCAAAAATCTCTGTTTCTAAGTTTTGACTTACTGCCTCTTCTTCCATTTTCTTAACTAACAAAGATGTTGACATACCTGCTGCGCAAACTAACATTATTTTCATTATTTCTCTCCTCTCTGCAACATTGGTATATACCAATAACTAAAATATAGATGAAAAACCACAAAAAAACAAGTAAAAAGTACTGTTTTCACTTGTTTTTGCTTATATTGGTCTATATAACTTTGCTTATTTAGAAAATTGGTATATAAATGGTCTAGTTTAGAACAAAAAAAAAGCCAGATCATCATCTGGCTAGTTGTTTTATATAATTTCTAATTCTTTACCAACACGTTCAAAGATTTCAACGGCTTGATCTAAATGTGCTTTTTCATGCATTGCACTGATCATACAACGTAATCTTCCTGTTCCTTTTGGTACAGTAGGGAAGACAATTCCTGAAACGAATACTCCAGCATCAAGTAATGCTTTAGAGAATTCCATCGTTTTTGCTTCATCTCCAACCATAACTGGTGTAATAGGTGTTTCACTTTCACCTGTATCAAAACCTAATTTAGAAAGTTTTTCTTTAAAATATTTTGCATTATCCCATAATCTATCAGTGTACTCTTCCGTTTCACTTAAGATTGTCACATTCTCAATAATTGCTGCTACACTTGCAGGTGGTAATGCAGTTGAGAATAAGATAGGGCGTCCTCTATGACTTAACCAATCATACATTGTTTTGTTACCAGCAACGTAACCACCAACAACTCCGATTGCTTTTGATAAGGTACCAATGATGAAGTCAACACGTCCGTGTAAACCGAAATGATCTACTGTTCCACGTCCTGATTGTCCTAATACTCCAGATCCATGTGCATCATCTACATATGTCATACAGTTGTATCTTTCTGCTAACTCAACAATCTTTGGTAACTTAGCGATGTCACCATCCATACTAAATACACCATCTGTAATAATTAACACATTTTCATAGTTATCACGCATTTCTTTAAGTAATTCTTCAAGATGATCCATATCAGAGTGACGGAAAACCTTTTTATCTGCTTTACTTAATTTTATACCATCAATAATTGAAGCATGGTTTAGTGCGTCTGATAAAATTAAATCTCCTTTATCAACAACAGCTTGAATTGTTCCCATGTTACAGTTTAATCCTGATTGGAATACCATAACGGCTTCTTCACGTTTGAACTCTGCTAAAACACGCTCTAATTCTTCGTGTAAATCAGTATTCCCAACGATAGTACGTACAGCACCAGCTCCAACACCATATTTTTCAATCGCTGCGATCGCTGCTTTTTTTGTACGTGGGTGATTAGCTAAACCAAGGTAGTTGTTTGAAGATAAGTTAATTACTTCTTTACCATTAAATTCAACAGTTGCACCACATTCTTTTGTATTTACGGGTAACTTACGGTAAACACCGTCAGTTTTTAATTGTTCTACTTTAACTTTTAAGTTAGGTAATTCATGAATATTTGACATAATAATTCTCCTATTACTCGTGATTTGGAATTAATACGACTTTACCGCATTTTCCACTCTTCATTAAATCGATTCCTTTTTGGAAATCTTCTAATGGGAAAGTATTTGTAACGATTTTCTCAAAATTAACTTTACCAGTTTTTACAATTTCTGCTGCTTTGTCCCAAGTTTCATACATTTTACGACCTACAACACCGTAAATTGTAACTCCTTTAAAGACAATATCATTAGCAAAATCAATAGTTAAATCTCTTCTTGGAATTCCAAGAATTGAAATTTTTCCGTTTAATCCAACATATTTAAACATTGTTTCCATTGCTCCAGCATTTCCACTGAACTCACAGATTACGTCAATTCCTTTTTGATCTGACTCTTCCATCATACGGGCAACAACATCTTCTTTTATTGGGTTAACACAAACATCTGCTCCTAAATCTTTGGCCATGTTAATACGGTATTCATCAATTTCAACGGCAATTACTTTTTTAGCGCCTAAAACTTTTGCTAAATTAACTGCCATTAAACCGATTGGTCCACATCCTACAACAGCAACAATCTTATCTTCAACATCAAATTGAGTAACAGTATGAACTGCATTCCCAAATGGTTCTAAAACAGATAAGTATTTTGGCTCGATGTCTTTAGGTTGAGGACGGCAGTTTGATTCTGGCATACAAATATACTCAGCAAACGCTCCATCAACATGAACTCCGATAATTTCAGTATTTTTACATACATGGGCATTACCCGTTAAACATAAATCACATGTTTCACATACGATATGTGTTTCGCAAGCAACAATGTCACCAACTTTTAAGTTTTTAACTTTTGAACCAACTTCAATAATTTCACCAGCTAACTCATGTCCTACTGTCGTTCCTGGTTTAACGCGTTGTTGACTCCATTCATCCCACTCATCAATATGCATATCAGTACCACATACTGATGCAGCTAGAATCTTTATTTTTACCCAATCATCTTTTTCTAATACTGGTACTGGTTTTTCACTAAGAGTTAAACCTGGTCCAGCTGTTTCTTTAATAATAACTTTCATCGTTTCCATAATTATTCCTCGATTTTGTAAACCCATCCTTCTGGACCTTCAATATCACCGAATTGAATTCCAGTTAATGTGTCATATAATTTTTGTGTTACTTCTCCAACTTCACTTCCAGTTGAGAATTCATGACGCCAATCTTTATGTGAAATTGATCTGATCGGAGTAATAACTGCAGCAGTACCACAAGCACCAGCTTCAGCAAACTCATCTAAGTTATCAATTAAACAATCTCTTTCAGCAACTTCTAAGTTTAAGTAGTTCTTAGCAAGATACATTAAAGAGTATTTTGTAATACTTGGTAAGATTGATGGTGAGTTTGGTGTAATAAACTCATTGTTTTTTGTAATTCCAAAGAAGTTAGCAGCTCCAACTTCCTCAATTTTTGTATGTGTTGATGGATCTAAGTAAATACAATCTTTAAATCCATTCTTAACAGCAACTTCATGAGGTAATAAACTCGCTGCGTAGTTTCCACCAACTTTATCTTTACCTGTTCCATTCGGAGCAGCACGGTCAAACTCTGTTGTACAGAAGTCAACTGGACTAATTCCATCTGAGAAGTAAGATCCTACTGGTAAACCAAATACTACAAAAAGATATTCTTTAGCAGGTTTTACTCCGATATTTTCTCCAACTCCAATAACGAAAGGACGTAAGTAAAAAGATTCACCTTGCCCATGTGGAGGTACTAAATCAATATTTGCTTTTACCACTTGTTCACATGCATTTAAGAATTTATCTAATGGAACACTTGGCATCATTAATCGTGCGCAACTTCTGTTTAAACGTTCAGAATTTTGATCTGGTCTAAACATTTGTAGTTCACCTTTAGCAGTTCTATATGCTTTTAATCCTTCAAAACATTGTTGTCCATAATGTAATGCTGGCGATGATTCATTGATATGCAATACTGCATCTTCGCTTAAAACTCCTTCATCCCAAGCACCATCTTTCCATCTAGAAATATACCTAAATGGCGTTTTTTGATATACAAAACCTTTGTTTGCCATAAACATTCTCCTTTATTTTCTATTTATTAGATATTAATCTCACCAATTAATTGCTCAACATGTTTTACAATTTCATTCGAGATTATTAAGTTTTCTGATTTATTAATTTCATGATACATTACAACATCTTCATCTATCGTTGCACTAGCTTCTCTTAATAAGTCATAAGTAACTTTTGTCGCTTGTGCTAAGTTAGCTTGATTTTTAGCAAGATCGATTCCTTGACAAGCTGCAAGTAATTCCATTGATAATACTTTTCTCGTGTTGTCTAAAATATCACGTGCTTTTCTTGCTCCGATTGTACCCATTGATACATGATCTTCTTGGTTTGCAGAAGAAGGAATAGAGTCAACACTTGATGGATGTGCCAATACTTTATTTTCACTTACAAGTGCTGCAGCCGAATATTGAACAATCATAAATCCTGAATGAAGACCACCTTTTGGAGTTAAGAATGCAGGTAAATCATTTAAAGCAGGATTTACAAGTCTTTCTAATCTTCTTTCACTGATGTTAGCGATTTCTGCAATAGCAATTCCTAAAAAGTCAAAGGCTAATGCCATTACTTGACCATGGAAGTTACCACTTGAAATTGCTTCAATTGTATCAGGAAAAATCAACGGGTTATCCGTTGCTGAATTCATTTCAATTTCTACTTTTTCAATAACATATCTTAAAGCATCTTTACTTGCACCATGTACTTGTGGTGTACAACGAAGAGTGTAAGCATCTTGAACTCTTAACTCACCTTGAGTTGTTGTTCTTTTACTTCCTTCAAGTATCTTTAAAATATTTTTAGCACTATTAATTTGTCCTTGATGTGGACGCGCTGTCATTACGCGGTTATCTAAAGCAGTTGTAATTCCATTTAATGCTTCAAATGTCATACCTGCAACGATATCAGCAGTTTTTAATAAATTGATTGCATCATAAACAGTGATTGCTCCAACAGCAGTCATACATTGTGTTCCATTTATTAATGCTAATCCTTCTTTACTTGTTAAATTGATTGGTGTTACACCTGCTTTATTCATTGCTTCTTCTCCAGTCATGCGCTGACCTTCATAGAATGCTTCACCTAAACCAAGCATTGGTAATACCATATGTGATAATGGTGCAAGATCTCCACTTGCTCCTAACGAACCTTTTTCAAAAATTACTGGGTGAACATTTTTGTTGATCATCTCAACTAATGTTTCAACTGTACTTAATCGAATTCCTGAGAAACCTTTACATAATGCGTTTACACGCAAAAGCATCATCGCTCTAACAATTTCGATGTCTAAAGGATTCCCAACACCGCAGGCATGAGAAATAATTAAGTTTTTCTGCAGTAATTCTGACTCCTCCTTGTTGATCACTACATCACTGAATTTTCCAAATCCTGTAGTAATTCCATAAACAACCTTTTCTTGGTCAACAAAATCATCAACTATTTGACGAGATTGTACGATTTTATCCTTAGCATCTTTACTTAATTCAACCTTGGCATTATACCTTGAAACTTGAATTAATTCCTCCAATGATAAATCAAATCCATTGATAACAATATTAGTCATATTACCTCCGTATTTTAAAAGAATTTTTCCAATTCCAATTATAACGTAGTTACCTTGTTTTATCCACTTTTTAATCGTACATTAATCAACAATTCACAAGATTTTCAATCCTGTGGAAACTGTGGAAAACAGAAACATTTCCCTATTTATAAGGCTCTTAGCGCCAAAAGGGGTGTTGAAAAGTGTGTATAAGAGTATTTTTTTCACTAGTATCATACTCTTTTCAACAGGAAAACCCTATATAAAATTTGTGATTTTTGTGGAAAACTAAGGTAAAAGCGGGTTTTTAACACTTATTTCTGTGGAAAACACTGTATAAATCTATGTTTTACACGTTGAAAAAATATTTTCGGTTTAAGTTTTCAACATTTTGGGTTAATATATGTTTATAACTCTTGTTAGAAACCGCAACGATGCTTTTCATGTTATGTAAGAAATTTTGGTCATTTACATACTGTAAACATTCTCAAAACAAGAGCTATTTTAACGATATACTTTATAATGGGGATGAGTTTAATGGACACAAGGTTAATATGGGTCAAAATACTAAAATACATAGAAGCACAAATTAAACCTTTTATGTACGAAACATGGTTTGAGGATGCAGAACTTTATTCTTTAACGGAAAAAGAAGCGATCATCAAGGTTATCCATAGTTCGGTTAAAAAACAATTAGATGAAAATTATCGTGAGATCATTGAGGATGCCTTTAATATGGTAACGTCAACGAACTTTAACATAAAGATTATGACTTCTGAAGACATTGAGCAATACGAAAATGATCGTACAGCTGAGATAGTTAATGATGGGGTACCTTATCAATCAAGTCATGAGGCAAATTTAAATAAAAACTATACATTTGAAAACTATGTGGTAGGTGAATCAAATCGTATTGCATACAAATGTGCTGTCGCTGTAGCTGAAAACCCTGGAAACATGTACAATCCTTTCTTTGTATATGGTAATTCAGGACTAGGTAAAACCCACTTGATTCAAGCAATTGGAAATTACGCGATTAATAGTAAAAGAAAACGTGTCTTATATGTTTCAAGTCAGCAGTTCTTAGAGGAATTTATTGAAGCACTAAGAAAGGATCGTTCTGAATCGGCCATTGATAACTTTAAAAACAAGTATAGAGATGTTGATGTTTTAATTGTAGATGATATTCAGTTCTTACAAAGTGCTGATAAAACGCAAGAAGAGTTCTTCCATACGTTTAATGTATTATATGATGCTGATAAGCAAATCATTATTTCTGCTGATAAAAGTCCAAAAGAACTTAATAAATTAGAGGATCGTTTAATTACAAGGTTTAGCTGGGGTATTCCTGTAAATATTACACCACCAGAAGAAGACTTAAGAATTAAGATTCTAAAGAAAAAGATTCTAAGTGAGAATGTTGATATTTTTATACCGGATGAAACCATTGCCTTTATAGCTCAACAGTTTAAATCAGATGTACGTGAACTTGAAGGAGCATTAAGATTATTACTTGCAAATGCTGCTATCATGGGTGGACAAAAAGAAATAGATTTAGAATTTGCAATCCATGCATTAAAAACACAAATTACAGATAATAAATCTGGTATGGATATGATTAATCGTATTATTAATGAAGTTGCAGGTTACTATAACATTACAAGTTTAGATATTAAAGGTAAATCTAGAAAATACACTATTCAATTACCTCGTCAGATTGCAATGCATTTATCAAGACATATTACAGATGAAAGTTTTGAATCTATAGGTAGTGCCTTTGGTGGTCGACATCACTCTACGGTAATGAACTCTTGTACTAATATAGAAAAGCAATTAAAAAATGATGTTGCTTTAATCAAAACCATAGAAGATTTAAAACTAAGATTTAAGTAAATTTCACAAAGGCATTCTATTTAAAGGAATGCTTTTTAAATGCTATAATAAGTTATGAAAAGTTAAAAATGTGGATAACTTTTATTTTTCAAGATTGTTATTAACAAATAATATAATATGTATTATAATGTATTTAATGGGTTTATTAGTGTTTTCCACAGTTTCAACACCACTAATAATAAAAATAACACTCTAAATAAAAGAAATAGGGGAGAAATAATATGAAATTTAAAATAAACACGAGAGTTCTTTCACAAAATTTAAATCACGTTTCACGTGCAGTTTCACTTAAAAGTCCTATTCCAGTATTATCAGGAATTTTGTTTGACGTTAAAAATGATGGTTTAACAATTATTGGATCTGATAATGAATTATCAATCAAAATTGAAATTCCTGTTAGTGAAGACTACTTATTAGAAATTGAAAGAGAAGGTGCTATAGTTTTAAATTCTAAGTACATTCTGGATATTGTTAAAAAAATTGATGAGGATGTTGTTACATTCGAAATATTAGATGGAGAATTTATAAAAATTTCTACTAATCGTTCTGTCTTTAATTTAAATGGAGTTGCTGCTACAGAATATCCAAAAATTGACATGAGCACAACAAATACTCCTATCAAGTTTGAACAAGATGTTTTTAAGACAATTATTGATCAAACTGTGTTTGCTGTTTCTTTAAATGAGAACAGACCAATTCTTACAGGAATCAACTTCAACATTAATGGAGATTTACTTTTAGTTAACTCAACAGATAGTTATCGTTTAAGTCACAAACGTTTAACTTTAGATGAGGCTATTGATATTGCCGTTAATATTGTTATTCCAGGAAAAAGTTTAAATGAGCTTTCAAAAATGATTTCTGGTAATGATGTGATTGAAATGCATATTTACACTAATAAAGTATTGTTTACTTTTGGAAATATCATTTTCCAATCAAGATTACTTGAAGGAACTTATCCTGATACTTCTAAATTAATTCCATTAAGTTTTGAGTTTAATGTAATAGCAAAATCTTATGACTTAATTGCTTCAATTGATCGTGCATCATTGATTGCAAGAGACCGTAGCAAAAATGTTGTAAAGTTCTCAACGGAAACAAGAACAGATGCAAAAATTACATCAAACTCTCCAGAAATTGGTAAAGTTGTTGAAGATGTAATTATTGATAAGGATATTGATAATGATTTTACAATTTCATTCAGTGCTAAGTATATGATTGAAGCTATTAAATCATTAAAATGTGAAGAAGTAAGAGTATCATTTAATGGAGATATGAAACCATTTATCATTAAAAATATTGATGATGATAGTGTTATCCAATTAGTGTTACCTGTTAGAACATATTAGTAACTTATAAGGCCAAGTTTTGGCCTTTTTTTATTGAGTGATAATCAATTATCAATAATATGAGAAATAGTTAATATATTATAATAAGGCATTTTTTTCTTTTTTTAGAGACTTTTTATCAAAAAGGGTCTTTTTTTACTTTTTTTATTATTCTCTTTAAAACTTCAAATTTCGCCTATTTTATGCTATAATTGAAGTTGGATGATTGGGTGGTGAAATAAATGATCGAAGTATGTATAAATACTGAATTTATTACAGTAGCACAGTTTTTAAAACACATAAATATGGTTAGTTCTGGTGGAGAAGTGAAGTATTTTTTAAGTGAATACTATTTTTACATCAATGATAATGAAACTAGCTCAAGAAAAACTAAAATTTTCCCTGATGATGTTGTCAATGTGATGGGTAAAATTTTTAAGGTCGTATATTGTGAAGATTAATAAACTTCATTTATATGATTTTAGAAACCATTCCAATCTGCTACTAGAATTTAAAAGTAACTATAATATTTTTTATGGTCGTAATGCTGAGGGTAAAACAAACATTGTAGAAGCTATTTATGCCCTAAATTTTTCTAAGTCACATCGAACAAATAAAGATAGTGATTTAATAAAGATGGGTTCTGATTTTGCAAGAATAGGTGCCATCGTAGAAAATGGTGAACGTAAGAAAAAATTACAATTAATGTTTTCAAATAAAGGTAAAAAAGCCTTTATCAATAATAAAAACTTAGATAAGTTAACAGATTTTATCAATAATTTAAATATAGTCTTTTTTGCTCCTGAACATTTACAAATTATTAAAGGTTCACCGAGTACAAGAAGAAAGTATTTAGATATGTTTATTGCACAACTTTCAAATTCTTATTTGTCGCTGCTAAGTGATTACAATGTTGTGTTAAAACAAAGAAATGAATATCTTAAAATGATGATGATCAATGGTTACTCTGATAAAACGTATTTTGATATATTAACTGAAAAATTAGTAGATTTAGCTTTAAAAATATATAAAGTTAGACTAAATTATGTTGAGATGTTATCTAATAGTACTTCACATTATTTTAAAACTATTTTTGAGAGTAAGAATCTAACATTTAAGTATGATTTTTCATTTGAAATCATTAATAATGATATAAAAAGTTCTTTAGAAAAAGTTTATCGTGATAATTTCCGTAGGGAAATGCAACAAGGTTCTACTAAGTATGGACCACATCGTGATGATTTTTCATTCTTTATTGATAGTAAGAATGCGAAAGACTTTGGTTCACAAGGTCAACAGCGTTTAATTATATTAAATTTAAAATTAGCTGAAATTGATTTGTTTAAGAAAGAAAAAGGATATTATCCAATTTTAGTTTTAGATGATGTTTTAAGTGAGATAGATAAGGAAAACCAAATTAAGTTCTTAAAAAGTATAAATAGAAGTATCCAAACATTTATTACAACAACTGATAAGCAATTTTTGAGCAATCCTTTCTTTGAGGGTGCTGATTGTTTCTTAGTTAAAGATAGTATTGTTAAATTGATAACAAGAGGTGAAGATAGTGTCGACTAAAGTTACAGAAACTTATGATGAATCGAGTATTCAGGTCCTTGAAGGATTAGAAGCTGTAAGAAAAAGACCAGGAATGTATATAGGTTCAACTTCAAAGAGAGGATTACACCATCTAGTATGGGAAATTGTAGATAATGCAATTGACGAAGCCCTAGCGGGACGTTGTGACACAATTGAAGTTATAATAACTGAAAAAAATGAAATTATTGTTACTGATAATGGTAATGGTATTCCAACTGGTATTCATCCAAAGACAAAAAAATCGACAGTTGAAACAATATTTACAGTTCTTCATGCCGGAGGTAAGTTCGGTGGAGGATCGTATAAAGTTTCAGGTGGTTTACATGGTGTAGGGGCGTCTGTTGTAAATGCCTTGTCATCATACTTAGAAGTAGAAGTATATCAAAATGGAAATACGTATGTACAACGTTTTGAAGATGGTGGAAAATCAACTGGTGACTTAACGATTGTTGGTCCAGCTGATAAAACTGGTACAAAAATCACATTTTTACCAGATCCTACAATCTTTAAAGAAACTCAAGAATATGATTATGATGTTTTAAGATCAAGAATTAGAGAGTTAGCCTTTTTAAACAAGGGTATTACTATTATTATTAGTGATCAACGAACAAGTAAGTCAGAAACATTCTACTATGAAGGTGGAATTAAAGAGTATGTTGCGTTGTTAAATGAAAATAAAGATGTTGTACATGAAGAAATAGTTTATGTTCAAGATGGTGACGAAGGTATTGAGATTGAAATCGCAATGCAATATTCATCAAGTTTTCAAACGAGTATTTATTCATTTGCAAATAATATTCATACTCATGAAGGAGGAACTCATGAGGATGGATTTAAACAAGCGTTAACAAGATGTATCAATAATTATGCTAAGAAAAATAATTTACTTAAAGATAATGATGATAGTTTTAGTGGTGATGATGTAAGAGAAGGATTAACCGTAATTATTTCTGCTTACCACCCTGATCCTCAGTTTGAGGGACAAACAAAAACGAAGTTAGGAAGTAGTGAAGTTAAAAAAATTGCTTCACAAATCTTCTCTGATGGATTTACGCGTTTCTTGTTAGAAAACCCTGAAGCAGCAAAACAAATCGTTGAAAAAGGAAAAACAGCACAAAGAGCACGTGTTGCAGCAAAGAAAGCACGTGAGTTAATCAGAAGAAAAGGGGCTTTGGAAGTTTCAAGTCTTCCTGGTAAACTTGCTGACTGCTCAAGTAAAGACGCTTCAATGTCTGAAATATATATAGTCGAGGGTGATTCTGCCGGTGGATCGGCAAAATTAGGCCGAGATCGTGAGTTCCAGGCAATTTTGCCTTTAAGAGGTAAGGTTATCAATGTCGAGAAGGCACGTGTAGATAAAATATTTGCCAATAATGAGATTAGATCAATGATTACGGCATTTGGTACAGGAATTGGTGAAGAGTTTGATATTAGTAAATTACGTTATCATAAAATTATGATCATGACCGATGCGGATGTCGATGGAGCACACATCAGAACACTTATTTTGACGTTCTTCTATCGATATTTAAAACCTATCATTGAACATGGTCACTTATATATTGCTCAGCCACCTTTATATAAAGTTCAACAAGGTAAAAAGATTCATTATGTGTACTCTGATGAAGAATTAAATGAGTTACTTGCTGAATTACCAGAAACACCAAAACCACAGTTACAACGTTATAAAGGTCTTGGGGAAATGAATCCTGATCAGTTATGGGAAACTACAATGGATCCTGAAGTGAGAACTTTAGTTCAAGTAGCAATTGAAGATGCAATTGATGCTGATAATGTATTTGATTTATTAATGGGTGAGGATGTAGCTCCACGCCGTAAATTTATAGAAGAAAACGCTAAGTACGTACAGAACTTAGACTTTTAGGAGGATTGACGTATGGGTGTATTAAAACAAATTAATGTATCTAGAGAAATGAAGTCATCATTCCTAGATTATGCAATGAGTGTAATTGTTGCACGTGCCTTACCAGATGTACGTGATGGATTAAAACCGGTACATCGCCGTATTGTTTATTCGATGAATGAACTCGGGATGTATTCTGATAAACCATATAAGAAATCGGCACGTATTGTCGGTGAAGTTATGGGTAAGTATCACCCTCATGGTGATGCTGCAATTTATAATACAATGGTAAGAATGGCACAAGACTTTTCATATCGTTATATGCTAACAGACGGTCATGGTAACTTTGGTTCAATCGATGGGGATCCTGCTGCAGCAATGCGTTATACGGAAGCAAGAATGTCTAAAATTTCAATGGAACTCGTTCGTGATATCAAGAAAAACACGATTGATTTTCAAGATAACTATGATGGTAGCGAACAAGAACCAGTTGTTTTACCTTCAAGATTTCCTAACTTGTTAGTGAATGGTGCAACAGGTATCGCAGTTGGGATGGCAACTAATATTCCTCCTCATAACTTAACTGAAGTGATTGATGGAATTTTGGCGTTTATCGATAACAATGACATTACAATTACAGAGTTAATGGAATATATTAAGGGACCAGATTTTCCAACAGGTGCCCTAATTTTGGGACGATCAGGTGTTAAACAAGCATATGAAACAGGACGTGGATCTGTTGTAATGCGTGGTAAGTGCGAAATTATTGATTTAGGTCGAAGTGGGAAACAAGCCATTATTGTACAAGAAATTCCGTATCAAGTTAACAAGGCTAAATTAGTAGAAAAAATAGCAGATTTAGTTCGTGACAAAAAGATTGATGGAATCACAGATTTACGTGATGAATCATCTATGAAGGGAATTAGAATTGTAATTGAGTTAAGAAGAGATGCAAATGCAAATGTCATTTTAAATAACTTATATAAGCAAACTGCTCTTCAATCTACATTTGGTGTAAACAATCTAAGTTTAGTAAATGGAGAACCAAAAGTACTTAATTTAAAGCAAACTATTTCGTATTATGTTCATCATCAAAAGAATATTATTAAACGAAGAACACAATATGATTTAGATAAAGCACAAGCACGTGAACATATTTTAGAAGGATTAGCAAAAGCGTTAGACATTATCGATGAAATTATCCATTTAATACGTACTACTACCGATGGTAGTGAGAAACAACGTTTAATGGAAAAGTTTGAATTTAGTGATGAACAAGCTCAAGCTATTTTGGACATGCGCCTAAAAAGATTGTCAGGATTAGAAAGAGAAAAGTTAGATGCAGAGTTAAATGAGTTGAAAAATCTTATTTCTGAACTACTATCAATTTTAAATGATCCGCAATTGGTTATGAATATTATTAAAGAAGAGTTAACTGAAATCAGAGATCGATTTGGTGATGAGAGAAGAAGTGTTATAGATGATACTGCTATTGACTTTATCGATGATGAATCATTAATTCCTCAAGAGGATATTGTTATTACCTTAACAAAAGAAGGATATATTAAATCTTTACCAATTGATACTTACAAAACGCAGAATCGTGGAGGAAGAGGTATCACAGGTATGAAAACTAATGAAGAGGATTATGTTGACTATTTGTTAACAGCAACAACTCACTCTTATATTATGTTCTTCTCAAATATGGGTAAAGTATATCGATCTAAGGGTTATAACATCCCTAAGTATGCAAGAACAGCAAAAGGTTTACCAATAGTTAACTTATTACCTTTAGAAAAGGATGAGATTATCACATCAATCATCAAGTTAGAAGATTTTGAGTCTGATAATTACCTAGTTTTTGCTACAAAATCAGGTCAGATCAAACGTACGCATGTATCTGAGTTTGCGAGTATTCGTCAAACAGGTAAAATATGTATAACGTTACGTGATGGTGATGAGTTGATTGCAATTAGAATGACAAATGGTGACGATGAGATTATTATTGGAGCTTCTAATGGTAAGTTAATCAGATTCCATGAAAATGATGTTAGACCAATGGGACGTACTGCTTCGGGTGTTAGAGGGCTATTAATCTCTGACAAAGATGCTGTTGTTGGGATGGCCATTGTAGAAGAAGATGATCAAGTACTAGTCGTAAGTGAAAAAGGATATGGTAAACGTACTAATATCGGTGAGTATCGCTTGCAACAACGTGGAGGTAAAGGTGTTAAGACAATTTCTATTACGGAAAAGAATGGAAACTTAGTTTCTGTTCGTGCTGTAAAAGGAGATGAGGACTTAATGATCATTACCAATCAAGGTATCATTATTCGTATGCCAGTAGAGCAAATTTCTGTTATTGGACGTGCAACGCAAGGTGTCAGACTTATTAAACTAGGAACTGACCAATATGTTGCTACAGTAGCTAAAATATTTACTAGCGATGATGAAGAAGGCGAAGAGGATGAATAATCCTCTTTTTTTATTGCAATAGCCTATTAAAAGGTGTATATTATAAAAAAATAAATAAAACAAAGAGAAGGACCAGTAAAATGTGATTCTATGATAGAGACCTAGTGGTTGGTGAAAACTAGGATAGATAGTGTTTGAATCTACCTTTGAGTTAGCAAGTAAAACTTGCTCGGGAAACCGTTATCTTATTGAGAGACAAAAATTATTTTGTAACTAGGGTGGCAACGCGATTAATTCGTCCCTAGACAGGATGATTTTTTTTATTTTAAGGAGGAAAATATAATGTTAGATATTAAAATGATTAGAAATAACAAAGATCAAGTTATTGAATTATTAAATCGCAGAAATAATGATTTTACTGCTGATATTAATAAAGTAGTAGAGTTTGATGTAAAAAGACGTGATTTATTAGTTCAAGTTGAGGAATTAAAGGCTAAACGTAATGAAACATCAAAAATGATCGGTCAATATAAAAGAGAAGGTAAGGATGTATCTGAGATTCTTGCTCAAACTAACAAGTATGGTGAAGATATCAAAGCATTTGATGTTCAAGTCGCTGAAATTGATGTCGAAATCAGAAACATCTTGTTAAACACTCCTAATGTTCCACGTGAAACATTACCACAAGGTTTAGACGATTCAGAAAATGTCGAAATCAGAAAAGTAGGGGAAGTGCCAACATTCGACTTTGATATTAAACCTCACTGGGATATTGTTGAACCATTAGATATCATTGACTTTGAAAGAGCTGCCAAAATTTCAGGTAGTCGCTTTGTTGTATATAAAGGACTAGGAGCTAGACTTGAAAGAGCATTATTGGCATTTATGATGGACGTTCAGTCTATGGAACATGGATATACTGAAATAATGGCACCGTATATTGTAAAACGCGAGTCTATGGAAGGAACAGGTCAATTACCCAAGTTTGAAGATGATGCTTATAAGTTGGTTGATACTGATCAGTTTTTGATACCGACATCTGAAGTAAGTACAATCAACTTACATAGGGGAGAAATGTTAAATTCTAATGAATTACCTATAAAGTATTGCTCACTAAGTCCTTGCTTTAGAAAAGAAGCTGGTTCAGCAGGTAGAGATACTAGAGGAATTATACGTCAACATCAATTTCATAAAGTTGAACTAATTCAATTCGTTGAACAGGAAAAATCAGAAGAAGTATTAGTTGAAATGGTTAGTCACGCAGAAAAAATCTTACAATTGTTGGAAATTCCATACCGAGTAGTGGAATTATGTACAGGAGATCTTGGATTTGGCATGCAACACACTTATGACTTAGAAGTATGGTTACCTTCACAAAATGAATATAAAGAAGTAGCTAGTGGATCGAATGCTGGGGATTACCAGGCGAGAAGAGCTAATATTAGTTACAAGGTAGATGGTAAGGGGAAAGCAAAATTTGTTCATACACTAAACTGTAGTGGAGTAGCAACCCCTAGACTTTACGCTGCAATCATTGAAAACAATCAACAAGAAGATGGTACTGTAAAGATTCCTAAGATATTACAACCATATATGGGGAATATAGAATATATCAAATAAAAAAGAAGGGGGAAACCCTTCTTTTCTTATGTTTCACGTGAAACATTACTTTACTTCAAATCCACAATCAGTAATACTTGAGTAAATATAGTTAGCATGTGAAAGTTCACGATCATCGTATGAGATTGATAATAGATTTACTTTCTGATTAAAATCATATTTTTTGATTGCATCGATTCTATCTATACAAGCATGAAGTCTATTTAAGTCAGCTTCTGAATCAACGCCACCAATATTGATAATTAAGTTTTTTAACATCGAATCACCTCATCAATATATTACCATATAAATAACTTAATTTGTTAGTTGATTTTTTAGAGAACACGATATATAATAATAATGCGTAACAAGTACGTTTGAACCAGGTCAGGACCGGAAGGTAGCAGCCTTAAGATCCTCTTCTTGTGTACGCATTTTTTTTTACGAGAAAATAGGTGGTGTTACCGTGAATGAGAAATATATGTATATGGCATTAGAGAATGCGAAGCAAGCTGCATTAGAAGGAGAAGTACCTGTAGGATGTATTATTGTTTGCAATGATGAAGTGATTGCTAGTACATACAACAAAAAACATCAGTCACAACGCGCTACTGCTCATGCTGAGATTGAAGCAATCGATATTGCTGCAGAAAAACTGGGAACATGGATACTAGATGAATGTACGATGTATGTGACATTGGAACCATGTCCAATGTGTTCAGGAGCAATTGTTCAATCAAGAATGAGTAAACTCGTTTTTGGGGCATTGGAGCCAAAGAGTGGGTATGTCACAAGCTTACACAATACATTAAGTGATCCAAAACTAAATCATCAAGTTGAAGTTATTGAAAGAGTACTCGAAGAAGAATGTGCTACACTGTTAAAGCAATTCTTTAAGGAGTTAAGAAGTAAAAGGAAGAGATAAGCAAGTTATCTCTTTTAAAATGCTCATTTTTTGATTTTGGTTGGACACAATCAAAATCATGTGCTAAATCAACCTTATTATGCGAGATATGAGTTTTTTTTACGATAGAGTTCAAAAGCCCAATAAATAAGGGAAATAAAATAGAATTGTGATGGTAAATTAACTAAAAGTCATTGCCTTATAAAACAATGCTATGATATAATACCAAAGCAAGTATCCTTGCCACATTAGTGGCCAGAGACCATAAGGAGGAAGAAAAAGATGAATAAATACGAAATTATGTTCATTGTTCGCCCAAATATCGATGAAGAAGCAACGACTAAAGTTGTTAAGTACTTCGAAGAAGTGTTAACAAACAACGGTGCTAAAATCGAAGAAACTGTTGATTATGGGAAACGTGAATTAGCTTACGAAATCGAAGATTTCACTCAAGGACACTATTTCTACTTTGTAGCTGAGTCTACAAATGAAGCAAATGATGAGTTTACTCGTTTAGCTGGAATTAGTGAAGATGTAATTCGTTTCATGATTATTAAACTATAATTTAAACAAAAGGGATGAATAAATATGAACAGAGTAGTATTAGTTGGAAGATTAACTAAAGATCCGGAATTAAGATATACGCAATCAAATAAAGCAGTTGCTACATTCACTATTGCTGTAAATCGTCAATTTACAAACGTTAATGGTGAAAGAGAAGCTGATTTTATTAACTGTGTTGTGTGGGGTAAACCTGCAGAGAATGTTAGTAGATATATGAAAAAGGGTGGCCAAGTTGGTGTTGATGGTCGTGTTCAAACACGTAACTACCAAGCTAACGATGGTACAAGACGTTACGTTACTGAAGTTGTTGCTGAATCAGTGCAATTCTTAGAATCAAGAAGTGCTCGTGAAAATAACAATAACTACGGTCAACAAAATAGTTACAACCAGGGAAATAGCTACCAACAACAAAATAACAATCAAAGACAACAAACTCCTGTTCAAAATAATAACTACGGAAGTCAACCAGCATCAAATTCTGCAAACTTATCAAATGATGACTTTGCAAACTTTGGAGCAAACATCGATATCTCCGATGATGACTTACCATTCTAATAGGAGGAAAAAACAATGGCTTTTAAAAGAAGAAGACGTAAAAAAGTATGTCAAATGTGTGCTCAAAAAACGGAACATGTAGATTATAAAAATACAGAATTTCTTAAAAGATACATCACTGAAAGAGGTAAAATTTTACCTAGACGTGTAACTGGTGCATGTGCTAAACACCAAAGAGTTGTGTCTCAAGGTGTTAAAAGAGCTCGTATCGCAGCTTTATTACCATTCGTAAACTAATTATTATCTAAGCAGGTTCGCCTGCTTTTTTTATTAAATCGTAAGGAGGATTGTATGAAGAGAATTCTTAAAGTAACAGCAACATTCTTAAAAATACTAGCAATAATATTTATTATCGATGTGTCAATTTACAAGTTTGACGGTAAACTGATCAGTGTTGTCTACGGCCACGTTGAGGAATTTGTTTTTCATACAAAACTTTTGACGGTTGACGAAGTCTTAGATTCTTTAGACATCAAACTAGAGAAACTAGATGTTGTTAACTATGAGTTAACTGATTTAACGATTGATGAAATGAATATCAATATAGATATCATTCGTAAAGCACAAGAAGTTCTTTATGATGAAGTAAAGTATACCTCATCAAAAGAAATTAGCTATGATGTCCCATTATGGCGTGAACAAGTGGTTGTAGAGGGAAAAAATAAAGTAACTGAAAATACTTTCGAATCGGTGTTTAAAAATGGAGAAGCCATCAGTAGAAAACTTGTTTCTAGTATCGTTACACAAGAACGTATCGATGAGATTATTGGTATCGGACGAGGTAATGCCATTGATTTTTGGGGAACACTCACAGGTTATTCAGTTCAATGTCCAGGATGTACTGGAGCACTTTATCACCCTTCTTACCAAAGTGGGAGAAAAAAGTGGTTGTCAGTAGATACAGAAAATATTTACTTTAACTACCGTACTAATACGACAGAGTCATATTTGTGTGATACATGTTATTACATTATGGCTGCTGACAAAAAAATCCCAGGTGGTACAATCATAGATTTAACATTACCGAATAATTCGAGAATATCAGAAAACAATATTAGAGCAATTGTGTTAGATGTTGGTAGTGCAATTCAAGGGAAAACAGGAGATTTACTATTTAAACTAGATAATTTAACCTTCCAAGAAGGTCGATTATATAATGTACACTTTACTATCTATCGATGGGGCTGGTGGGGAAAATATGCGAATTAATGAAGTAGTCGTTGTTGAAGGAAAACATGATGTTGATAAATTGAAAGAAGTAGTTCAAGCAGATTTTATCATCACCAATGGTTCTGAGATATCACAGGAAACTTTGAATATGATCAAAGAGATATCAAAACGTCGTGAAATACTTATTTTTACAGATCCTGACTTTCAAGGAGAAAGAATCAGAAAAATAGTATCAGAAATAGTTCCAGAAGCAAAACATGCCTTCATTGAAAAAAGCAAAGCTCAAGGAAAGAGAAATCTTGGTGTTGAAAATGCATCAGTTGAAGATTTAAGAGAGGCGCTTAAAAATGTAAAACAAGGTATTACAACAGAAAGTATTACTTGGAATGAGTTCTTAAAGTTAGAACTTACAACACATAAGAATGCAAAATTAATAAGAAATGAACTATCTAAAAAGTTAAATTTAGGGATAGTTAATAATAAACAACTCTTTAAAAGATTAAACATGTTTGGATATCAAAAAGTAGATGTCGAAGCAGCTATTAAAGAGATAAAAAGTGATTTCAACTTATAAAAAATATAGTATAATTGATGAGAAGGAGTCTGATAATATGAACAGTATGATAGATCGTTTAGATGCGATTGAAAATCGTTATAAAGAATTAAATGACTTGTTAATTGATCCAGAAGTAACAAGTGATGTTAAAAAAATAATGCAATTCTCAAAAGAATTATCAGGTATCAAAGAAACAGTAGAAGTATACCGCCAGTACAAAGAAGTACTTGAGGGAATTGAAGAAGCAAAAATGATGTTAGATGACCCAGAAATGGGTGAACTTGCAGAAGAAGAGTTAAAAGATTTACAACCACAAGTACCGGAAATAGAAGGAAAATTAGAAATCTTACTGATTCCTAAAGACCCAAATGATGAGAAAAATGTTATCGTTGAAATTCGTGGAGCAGCTGGTGGAGCAGAAGCAAACATCTTTGCTGGAGACTTATATAGAATGTATTCAAGATATGCAGAAACGATGGATTGGAAAATTTCTGTAATAAATGCTACTGAAGCAGATTCTGGTGGTTACTCACAAATCGAATTTATGGTAAGTGGTGAGAAAGTTTACTCACACTTAAAATATGAATCTGGAGCACACCGTGTTCAACGTGTACCACAAACAGAATCACAAGGACGTATTCACACATCAACTGCAACAGTTTTAGTAATGCCTGAAGCTGAAGAGGTCGATGTTGAGTTAAATATGAATGATGTAAGAATAGATGCATACCGAAGTAGTGGTGCTGGTGGACAATCAGTAAATACAACTGATTCTGCTGCACGTGTAACACATATTCCAACTGGCTTAGTTGCGACTTGCCAGGACGGAAAAAGTTTACATGCGAATAAGGATAAAGCGTTACAAATCTTACGTGCTCGTTTATATGACTTAAAGTTACGTGAACAAGAAGAAAAATTAGGGTCAGAGCGTCGATCTAAAATTGGTACTGGGGATCGTTCAGAAAAAATCAGAACATATAACTACCCACAAAACCGTGTGACTGATCATCAAATTAGTTTTACATTACAGCAACTTGACCGTGTAATGGAAGGTAAATTAGGAACAATCATTGATGCATTGATTAATGAAGATCAAAGACGTAAGTTAGCTGGAGAATAAAATGAATTTAAATGAACTAGTTCGTGACAGTGAAAAACTGTTAGAAGAAAAACAAAAAGATGTAAATGCTGCGAAAATAATTGCAATGCATTTGTTAAAAGCAGATTCATATAACTTCATGTATGATGAAGTCGTAATTGATGATAGTCAAGTGCAAGAATTTAATGAAATGATCAACGATGTAATATCTGGACGACCAGTTCAGTATGTAATCGGTGAAGAAGATTTTTATGGTTACTCATTTATCGTAAATGAAGACGTACTAATCCCTCGATTTGAAACAGAAGAATTAGTAGGAAATATTTTAAGTCGAATCGATGAATCTTTTGCTGACTATAAGGATATTGATCTAGTTGATATAGGTACTGGTTCAGGGGCGATTGCCTTAACATTAAAAAAAGAAGAAGCTAGATTAAATGTCATAGCAACTGACATAAGCCAAGAAGCGGTTGAAGTTGCGAAGGCAAACGCTAATAAATTAGGAGTTGAAGTTGAGTTTAGAGTTGGGGATATGCATAAGCCAGTTCTTGATAGAAAGTTCGATATTCTAGTTAGTAATCCGCCTTATATCCCGTTAGACGATGATGTTCAAGATGTAGTAAAAGACAATGAACCACATGTTGCCTTGTTTGGAGGAAACGATGGTCTTGACTATTATGATATAATATTAAAGAACTGTCATTTAATCACGAAAGAAGAAGCCTTAATTGCTTTCGAGATTGGGTGGAATCAGGCTGAAAAAATCAAAGATTTAGCTAATCAATATATAGATAATCCTTATATAGAAGTAGTACAAGATATTTACGGCAAAGACAGAATGATGTTTATCTATAAAACTAGCAATAAGGAGTAATTATGCAAGTAATAAAAGTAAAAGGTGGAAATCATCTTGAAGGTAATGTAAAAATTGGTGGAGCAAAAAACAGTGCTGTTGCTTTAATTCCGGCTGCTATTTTAGGAAACGGAAAAGTGACGATAGATGGGATTCCACAAATTTCAGATATTCAATCACTTAAAGTAATCTTGGAAGAAATTGGTTGTGGTGTAGAGTTTAAAGAAGACTCAATTATTGTTGATTCAACAACGTTAGAGCCAATTCCATTAGTAAGTGATAATGTGAAAAAATTAAGAGCATCTTATTATTTTATGGGTGCTATGTTAGCAAAATATAAGAAGGTTACAATGGGATTCCCTGGTGGGTGTTACCTAGGACCTAGACCTATTGATTTACATATCAAAGGGTTTGAAGCATTAGGAGCGAAAGTTAACGTAGAAAATGGAGTTTATGAGATTTCAGCAGATGAATTAGTCGGGACAGAAATTTTCTTGGATTTTGCAAGTGTAGGTGCAACAATTAATATTATGTTAGCAGCAGCTACAGCAAAAGGAAAAACATTAATTGAGAATGCAGCTAAGGAACCAGAAATCATTGATGTTGCAACTTTGTTAAACAACATGGGTGCAAAAATTCGTGGAGCAGGAACTTCAGTAATTAGAATTGAAGGTGTAGAAGAGTTAAACGAATGTTATCACCAAGTAATTCCTGATCGTATTGAAGCAGGAACATATATTATTGCAGCTGCATTAGCTGGAAAAAAAGTAACAGTTAATAATGTTATCCCACATCACTTAGAGGCATTAATCTCTAAACTAAAGGATGCGGGAGTGGTACTAGATGTTTTAGACGACAGTGTTATAGTCTATGGTGGAAACAAGTTAAAAGCAATTGATATTAAAACTCAAGTATTCCCTGGTTTCCCTACAGATTTACAACAACCAATTACATCACTTTTGACTCAAGCAGAAGGAACAAGTGTTGTCGAGGAAAGCATTTATTCTGATCGATTACGTCATTGTAAACATATTGCGAATATGGGTGCCGATATTAGAACGTTTGATAATACATCAATTATCACAGGTCCTAAGCCATTAAATGGTCAAATTGTTGAAGCAACTGATTTACGAAGTGGTGCATCATTAATCTTATCTGGGTTAATCGCATCTGGTGTAACAGAAGTAAGAAACATTGGACACGTATTACGTGGTTATGAAAAGGTTATTAATAAATTTACTGATTTAGGTGCAGAAATTTGGATAGAAGAAACAGAGTAGCGATAGCTGCTCTTTTTTTTTTGGTGTAAGTTACCAAGATATGTAATACTTCGTATATTCATACTGATATACTCTAAAGTGGAAATAAGAAAATGGAGGAATTAATATGGATTTTTTAACAAGAGCATTTAAGAATGTGTATCGAAAAAAATCAAAAAGTGTTTTACTTTTTATTACATTCTTTATCATTGCCAATATAGTATTCTGTGGGTTTGCTGTTTTAGCTGCGTCAGATAATATTGCCACTGAAATCAGAAGAAAATTAGGAACGGAAGTATTTTATCAAGTCGATTATGATAAATACTACGAGTATCGTAACAAGTTATGTGAAGAGCAAGATGATTGTGAGTATAAACAACCTCCTGCTTTAGATATAAACGTTGCCATGCAATTAGCAGAACATGAGAATGTGTCATTCTTTGATATAAAAATGTCATCATACTTCTCATATGCTAATAGTGAACACAAAATCTATTATACAGAGCAAGACAAAATAGACTTTCCATGGTGGTTTGATGATGAAAGAGAAAAATCTTATCACACAAACTCAAAAGGTGGAGCCGGTCGTGGTATCGAGGATTTTGAAAAAGGTATCGTAAAATTGAGCCAAGGTAGACTTTATAGCGAAGAAGATGCCAAAAATAAAAACGCCGTGATTGTCATTAGTGAAGAAGTAGCTTTAATGAATGGGTATCAATTAGGTGATTTGATTGAGATTGGTTCAGCAATTGGAAACTATGACGATGAGTGGAATCTCATTAACTATACTTACGTGACTGAACAGTTTGAGATCATTGGTCTATTTGAAGTTGTAAACCAAGAAGATCAAATCTGGGAACCAACCCAACGTCTTGAGAATGTAAGTTACATGCCTTACTCTATGGTGAATCAAATTCGCGAAGAAGCATTCTATACAGAGCGAAAAAATTGGGGAGATAACAACAGTGAGTATGTATATACTCCTAGCTTTACTGTTGTTTATAACATCGATGACCCTTTAAATATTGATAAGTTTCGTGAAGAAAGTCAAAAAGTTTTGACAAGTGATTTTCATATGCTATATGCAAATGATCATCAGTTTAAAACATTAACAGAACCAATCAATTCAATAAAAACATTAGCAAGAATCGCAACATATGCGATGGTAATTAATGGTGCTGTTATAGTGAGTTTGATTACTGCACTAACATTAAGAGAACGAAACTATGAGATTGGTGTCTTTTTATCAATTGGTGTTTCAAAATTAAAAATCATCTCTCAATTCTTTGTAGAGTTACTAGCTGTTGCAGCTATTGCCTTTACTTTATCACTCGGTTCTGGTCATTTACTAACTCAGCAAGTCAGTGAAACATTAATTTCATCAGGAGTCATAGGTGAACCAGATGATGGAGGTGGTGGCGTTATCATGTACGAAAGTACTATTTCCTCTTCGAGAAAAGGTATCTTACCTAACCCGGAAGAAGAAGTTGATTTTAACAATATTTTAGAAAATACGACATTTGGATTAACGTTAGATGTTGTGGTCAATGTGTTCTTATCAGGATTGTTTATCATTTTGATATCAACATTAATCCCATCTTTACTAATTATGAGATTCAATCCAAAGAAAATTTTAGCAGATAAATAGGAGGTCATTATGAGTATATTAGAAATAAAAGGTTTAAACTACGGATATAATGACGGAGAAAGAAAAAGAGTCATTCTAAATGATTTAAGTTATCAGTTCGAGCGCGGAAAAATGTATACCATTTTAGGGCCTAGTGGTTCGGGTAAAACAACATTTTTATCAATCGCTTCAGCTTTAGATAAACCACAACAGGGACAAGTCCTGTATGAGGGAAAAGATATCAAGGAAATTGGTTATCATAAATTTAGGAGAAACAATATGAGTATTGTCTTCCAATCATATAACTTAGTTAATTACTTAACAGCTGTTGAGAATGTGATGGTTGCAATGGACAACACTGATAATGATATTCCAAGTAATAAAAAAGAAGTCGCGTATAACTTATTGGATTACTTAGGAATAGTAAAAACAAAAGCGAATCGTCTTGTTGATAAGCTTTCAGGTGGGGAACAACAACGTGTTGCAATTGCTCGAGCACTTTCAACGAATGTTGATGTTATTTTTGCCGATGAGCCAACAGGAAACTTAGATAATAAAACTGAAAATGAAATTATCTCAATATTTAAGAACTTAACGAATGAGTATAATAAGTGTGTTATTATTGTGACCCATTCATTAGAGGTAGCCAAAAAGTCAGATGTAATCTTGCAACTTGGTAATGGTATCTTAAACGAAGTAGCGATAGAAGATATCGTAGGTGGTGAAGAGTAATGGGCGATTTCTTAACAAATTTCGAGAACAAGCCTGATCCAGGTAAAACACCAGAAAAAAAGAAACCAATCTCAAATGAAGATGCCTTTAGTAAAGAAGAATTTGTTTATGATAACGACTATGCAAGAAATAAACTTGTCAAAAAAATTATCACTATCGTAATAGCCATTTTACTTTTTGCAGGATCATTTACAATATATACAGCTGCTTCAACGACAAAAATGAAAAACTTTGTTGGAGTTGAATACAAGAACATGGCGAGTTTTGTCTCTCAAAATAATCTTTCTATCGTTAAAAATGAGGAGTATTCAGAGACCATTACAAAAAACATCATCATCAGTCAAGATGTAGCTGAAAATGAAACAATTAAAAAGGGTTCAACAATAATAGTGACGGTTTCAGCAGGGCCAGACCCAGAGAAAGTGATTGAAGTTCCGGATTTTAAGGCAATGACTCACAGTATGATAATGGCTTGGAAAGATGAAAATAAGTTAAGTAATGTGACGATTAGAACTCAGTATGATGCTAAAGTCGAAGAGGGTGGGTTCTTGAATGCAACGTTTGTTGAAGGAAGTCAAGAGCACTTCAAAAGAAAGAACCGATTAACAATTTATACATCAAAAGGTCCTGAACCAGTGCCAACGGATGTAGCTCTAATCGATTTTACTAATCAAGCAAAAACTCAAATTATTGAGTGGGGTAAGAAGAATGAAGTAACTTTTGAGTTTAAGTACTATTTCTCTGATACAGTAGAAAAAGATAATGCTATTCGTCAGAGCATTGCCTCAGGAAAGCGCGTGGAAAAAGGATCTAGTATCACAATTGATTTATCAAGTGGTCCTAGTGTTACAATCCCAGATTTTTCTAAGATGGATGTGGAACAAGCAAGAGCATGGGCAACTGATAAGGGATTTAACTTAATCCTAAATGAAGTATATTTATATCCTCATGGTAAAGGTAAGTTTATTTCTCAATCTCTAACAACAGGGAAAGTTGTGTCAAAGTCTTCTTCTATAGAAGTAAAATATGCTTTAGGTAAACCTTATATTAAAAGTTTTATTGGAGGTTCTATCTATGACTATCATGAGTATGCAGATTCTTTAAACAAGAAAGGGACATCTTTAGTTACAACAGTTGAGTATGAGTACTCATCATCTGTAGCAAAGCATTCTATCGTTTATCAATCAAAACTTAATGAGATTGTGGAGTGGTACACTGAAATCACTGTCGTTGTATCTAAAGGTGAAAGGTATGTTGTAGAGAGTGTTGTTGGTCAAACAGAAAATGATGCTAGAGAATCAAACTTATGTAAAAAAATGACTTGTCTATTTGAATACGAGTCAAATGCTGATGGTGTTTCATCAGGAGATGTAATCAGTCAATCATTTACAGCAGGTGACATTGTTGGATTGCCTGAAATGATAACTATAAAAGTGAAGAAGTAATAATTATTACTTCTTTTTTATTGAACTGCACTTATTCTCATAATATAATTAAGATGTTGTAGGGGGGAAGCAACTGGTATAATTCTATAGCAGTTTTTTATTTGCACATATTTTAGGAGGGTAAAGATGAAAAAAGGATTAAGTATTGTTTTGATTGCAGTAGTCTTGTTAATGGCTGGTTGCTCGAAAGAAGGAGTAACAATAACAAATAATGTTGACTATACGTCTGAGGAGGAGTTTAGTATAAACATTTCATCACTAAAAGAGTACCAAGTACTTAGTGATGTAAAGGAGATGAAAATGTCACTTGTTTACAAGATGAATTTTAAGAGCCATGTCGAAGATGTAGAAAATTGTGAGCTAACAATGACCTATGATGGTGAAACATTCCAAGGTGAGGCAATTAATGAGTTAATAAAAAAACTATCTGTAACAGAGGATCAACTAAATAAGTATAAGTTATTCAATCCACTATTTGAGTATGAACAAGCTTATTACAATGACAGTGCTAAAACAATTAATGGTGATTTGATTATCAATGACACATCGTTATTGTCTAAATTAGTTGTGAACGTCGAATCAAAGAAGGTTAGCCTTACGGCAAATATAGATGATGAAGTCACTGAAAAAATAAGAGTTAAAAGTTTAGCAATAGATAATAAACTTCCAGCAAATGTGATGGATAGTTTCTTAATGACAGTAACTGATTTTGAAGTTTTAAGCGATGTCACTTTTGTTTCTGCTACTGGTGTTGAATTTAAAAATAATTTTTCAAAGAATGCTTTGGTAATTTACGTTGATGTTACACCAATAGGTGATCGCTTAGTATTACCTCAAATGACAGTACACGCGGACCTAGGGAATCAATTCTGGCCAAGTGCTTGGACTCATTTACCAGTAAGAGCAAAAATAAAAGGTTATGAAGATGGTCTAACTGGAAAAGATATTGAAGAAAGAACACAAGGATACATTGTCTTGTATGGTCTTGAACAGTTTCCATCATCTTTAGATGTTATTGATTATTTCAGTTTACAAAGTGACGATGACTTAAATGAAGATGGATCTCACAAGTACTACTTTGAATACGGACAAGAGAATTATTAGTTAAAAGACATCTTGAGATGTCTTTTTTGATATAATAAGACAAAAGTAAGCAAGAAATGACGAGAATGAATAGTACTCATTTAGTAAGATTAAATCAGGAGGTATGATAATGGATTTAGTTCAAACAGTTCGACAGGCAATTAGTTATATTGAAGATAATTTGTGTAATGATTTGAAACAAGAGGATGTCGCCAAACATGTCCATGTTTCAATGTTTCACTTTCATCGTATGTTTAAAGCCTTAACAGATATAACACCAAACGAATACATTAAGAAAAGAAAGTTATCAAAGGCCGCTGAAGATTTATCAACTAGTAATACGACAGTTCTTGAGATAGCCTTGAGATATGGCTATGAAAGTCAGAGTGGCTTTGAAAAAGCGTTTTATCGTTTTCATCAAGTGACCCCTGGAAAGGTAAAAAAGAATAATGTAGAACTAAAGGCGTATCATCCTTTAAAAATTAGTCTTAATATTGAAGGAGGAAAAACTATGGATTATAAGATTATTAACTTAGAAGGATTTAAGATGGCAGCAATTACGAGAGAGTTTAATATGGATGAAACCTCTAAAGATGATAACAGAGACATTCCAAACTTTTGGACAGAACTGTCAAAGAATGGTGGCTTTGAAGCGTTAATGAGTGTTGCATCTGAAAGAGCATTATTTGGGTTGTGTGCAGAAGCAGATCAAAACACTAGTAACTTTATATATGGAGTTGGTGTTAAATCAAATGATACAAAAGAGTTAACTGAAATCGAAATTGCTTCAGGAACATACGCCGTGTTTAAAGTAGATAAATTAGAAGATTTTGGTTTAGTGTGGGAGAGTATCAATAAAGAATTTTTGGTCAACTCAAAATATGATCGAGTGATGACACCAGATTTAGAGTATTACCCGGAAAATAAAAACCACTTCGCTGAGATTTGGTTACCAGTAAAAGAAAAGTAAGCTGATTAGCTTACTTTTTTTAGTATCTCAGAAATATAGTTTGTTGCAGCAATTTCATGTTCTTTCGCCTTTTTAACTAATAGGGCAGTCTTACGACGAACTTCACTATCCATAAACTTATTAAGGGTCTCTTCGCTTTGTAAGAAACCACCACGAAGTTCATTCATTTTTAATGCTGCATCACTTGAACTCCTAAACTCATCAGCAGCTTTTAGCGCTAACTCACTCACAGCGGGATATTCTTTTGCAATTCTTTTCATGAAGACAGCTGCGTAGTAACGACCTTCACCAACCATGGCTTGAGCATCACCTTGACACATCAACTTTTCAATTTTTAATGGTGTAATTAATTCATGTCCAAATTGGCTATCATCAGTGATTGCTTCTTCCCATGCATCATAAGCCTTGACTCCACCGTGAAAATGATCACGTATTTTTCCAGTTTCTGTTGCAACATCAATATCTGTTGTTGTAAGAATCTCATAACCATTTTTAAGAATTTCTAAGTTTGACGTCTTGTCATTCTTATTTTTCCCGATTGTTATAATCGCAAAGGTAGAAGGATTGTCCCACCATGTTTTAGTCGTGTAGTAACCATTGTCATGTAAAACAACTTCACCAACCATATCTTTTTGCTCCTGGAAAACATTCCATCCAAGTAACGTTTCACCATCATCTTGATAACCACAAATTACTCCTGCCTCAGGTGGGCCGATGATTCCCAAGGCAATGACAGGTTTACCCTGATTAATTTCAGACTTGATAATATCTTTAAATTGATCTTTGGAACTAGAATACCGATAGAATATGTTGTAGTCGTAACCCGCTGAAGCAAATGATTTGTTCACTACTTCGTATTGGCTTGAATATATATTAAGAACATCAATATTACCGCCATCCCAGTAATCTTTGTTCCATCTTAATCTAAAGGCTGCTCCCATCGCAGATAAGATGTTAGTATAATCTATTTCTTCACCTAAATAGTTAAGTGCTGATTTAATACTCATTGCTAGTGGAGTGCTTTCTTCAAAACTATATGCAACTTTAGTCACTCCATATAAGATACAGCTATCTTTTTCTTTTGAAACTCGTTTATTCATGTCATAATCCTCCAGTATTGATGGGTGAGTATAGGTAGAATCAGTTTCTATGAAAACTTCTGGTCCATAAAAGCCCATTAAGATTCGACGATGGCCAACTTTATATTTTCCCTCTTTAAATGCTTTAGGAGACATCTCAGTTACTCGTTTAAATGCCCTAGCAAAACTATCATAACTATTGAAGTTATACTCAAACGCAATATCTGTTATTTGTTTGTTAGAGTGAACCATCTCATATGCTGCATGCGAGATTTTTCGATTCAAGATGTATTTTGATAAACTTAACCCTGTATTCTCTTTAATGATTGTTCTAATGTGTCGATATGAAAATCCTGTAATCTTTTCAAGATGTTCACTTGTAATATCATCTTTAATATTGGCCTCTATGTAAGAAGCAATCGACCAAACTGATAAACTATAATCCATTGTTTCACCTCATTTTTTTTCTTCCGGAAGTAACCCTAGTATATTACATATTAAGTTTTAATACTCTACATTTTTGACCAAAAAAACTAGCATTAGCTAGTCTTAGTTGTTTTGTTTTCATACATTCTTTTATCAGCTAGATCAACAATACTTTGATTCTCATTTGTTGCTTCTGAGTAATCGGCAACACCTGTACTAAAAGAAACGTTATAATCAGAATAGTTTTTTAAAAGATCTTTACTTTCATTATAAATTCTTGAAATCACTTCTCTAGCTTCAATTGCACTACATCTCGGAAACAAAATGATAAATTCATCTCCACCATAGCGTGCTAGAAAATCTTCACCACGTATGTATTTACGAACATGACCAACAAATGCTTTTAAGAATTGATCTCCCTCTCGATGACCTTTACTGTCGTTAATCAATTTGAAGTTATCGATATCAATCATGGCAACTGCAAAGTTATCGTGGTGACGTTCAAATATTTTAATGTTTTGTTCTAATTCTCTCTCAAAACTCGCATAGTTAAAGACCCCAGTCATCTTATCAATTAAAGAGTTTTTATAGTTCTCATCACTCAAGTAAATGATAGTATCCTTAAACACCCAAACGGTCATACCTGCTAAGATGAATGCAATGATTAAAGAAATATAACGGTTTAATGCAGAACTAAATCCGTAAAGTTGCGTCACAACTGTTATGTCTTTTATAGAAATCGCTACACATATTAGTAGATACAACATCATAACTCGAGTCCTTGTTCTTCCTTCTAGAAACAAGATAATCAGTATTGCTGAGTATAGACTCATTAAAACTGGAAATACGTGTAAAGAACCTAAAGAGATATTGAGTATTGGAAAAAGAAATACTGAATAAAACAAAGAGACAACTATCGCAGCTCTATTAGGTGCTTTGTCTTTTGCAATCAGGTTTCTTGCCCATAACATCGTTAGAACAGTCATCACTTGTCCGATGATGGCGTTTATTTGAAATCGCAATATTATGAAGTAAGCGAGTAAAAGCAAACTGAAAACCGATTGTATAATAATGTGGATTCTAATAACATCCAATTTTGTTTTTGTTAAATAGTCTTTTGATTCATAATCAATGCTTTCGTTTGAAAGATTTATGGCGTCAAACATATTCAGCCTCCTTAAAAATCACATAGTAAAAGCATACCATATGGTTACCACATTTTCATTAAAACATTAAAATTAAATGAGTAGAAATTTATTCTTTTTAAAGAATAAATGTGTAACGTAAAAGGAGTACATTAAGTACCCCTTTCGTGTTACAATCACTTATTTTCTTTGTCGTATTCACGTGTCATTAAGAAGATTAATGGGCTGAGTGAGAGAAGCGCAATTAAATTAGGAATTGCCATTAAACCATTAAAGGCATCAGACAAGTTCCAAACTAAATCGATTGATTGAACAGAACCGATAAACACTAATACAATAAAGAAAATTTTATAGAAGTTTACGGCTTTTACGCCCGCAATATATTCTAAACATTTAGACCCATAATAGTACCATCCTAAAATAGTCGAAAATGCAAAGAAGATTAATCCGATTGAAACGATATATTCACCAACACCTGGTAAACCAACACTAAAGGCTGTTGTTGTTAACTCAGCACTTGTTAAGTTATTAGTGATTGTCATTAAACCATCACTACCAATGTTAACTAATCCTGATGTTAAGATAACTAATGCCGTCATTGTACATACAACTAATGTGTCAATGAATGAACCTAATGTTCCAATAATACCCTGTAAAACAGGATCATCGTTTGTTGATGCAGCATGGGCGATAGGAGCTGAACCTAAACCAGCTTCATTACTAAATACTCCACGTGCAACACCATATCTAATAACCGTACCAATTAAACCACCACCAACAGCTTTTGCTGAAAAGGCATGTGTGAAGATCATTTTAAATGCAGCTGGTACAGCACTTACATTACTAAATAAAACAACTAATGCTCCAACAATGTATACAATCGCCATTGCTGGTACAATTTTATCTGTTACGTTACCGATGTTTTTAATACCACCAACGATAACTAACGCTGTAGCGATTGCAATAACAATACCTGTAATCCACATTGGGATTCCCATCGATACGTTTACAGCAGTTGCTACTGAGTTTGCTTGCATCATATTACCGATACCAAATGATGCTAATACTCCAAAGAATGCAAAGGCACAACCTAGCCATTTCCAATTACCACCAAAGCGTTCTTTCATCCCTAGTTCAATGTAATACATTGGACCACCAGATTTTTCACCATTTTCATTTGTGATACGATATTTAATAGCAAGTAAAGCTTCCCCGTACTTACTAGCTCCACCAAATGCAGCAGTTACCCACATCCAGAAGACAGCTCCAGGTCCACCTGTTGCGATAGCAGATGCAACACCAGCAATATTACCAGTACCGATTGTTGCAGCAAGACTTGTCATTAAAGCTTGGAATGGTGTGATGTCACCTTCACCTTTTACGTCCTTAGAAAACATTAATTTAAATGCTAGCCCTAGTTTTCTAAATTGAACGAACTTAGTTCCAATACTTAAGATGATACCCGTCCCACATAAGAAGACAATCATGATTGGCCCCCATGCAAAGTCTGCTAAAATCTTAACATACTCACTTAATCCATTTATGAAATTTTCAAACATTTTACTCCTCCTTAATAATATATCCTTATAAAAGTTTGACTGTAATAAGAGTATAATATCCGCACTTCACAAAGTTTCAAGAAGTAACAAAAAAAGCGATGATTTCTCATCACTTTGTGAATTAAATAACAATGTTTTCTACTTTGTACTTAAAAATACCATCCCATTAATGAATTTCTTAATGTTTATTTTACCTCTAGTCATTCCTTCTTCTCGGATGTAATCCATTTCTTTTCTAACTTGTTCGAAGGTATATAAACTATTTACGTACTCGATAAAGATTTCATTCATGTAATCTTCTATCCCAAGATGGGCGAGGTTAGTGAGTCCGACTAAAGCGGTTCTTCGGATTCTTTGTTCCATCGTCTTTGGTGTCTGACCGAGGACAGTACACAACTCTTTTATTGTCATATGACTTAAGTTAGTGTTGTTTTCAATTAAGTACTTCACAGAGTTAAAGATATCATCACTTCCAACCTCTCCGATGATACCAATCTTTTGCATGACACGTCGGATTCTTTTGTTATGATTGATGTCTGTGTTTACTTCTATATCATCAAGATTTAATAATCCTTTGATTTGCCTTAGTGTTTTGTTGAGTTCAATTTTTTCCCTAACTTTTAGAATCACACTTTCAACCTCTAAAGCATTTACAGGTTTATTGATAAAATATTCAATTCCCGCTTCGAATGCTTTTCCAATTATCATTTTATCAGAGACTTGACTTATCATGACAAATGCAAGGTCAGTGTGGCTTTTTCTTACCTCATTAACAATTTCTAATCCGTTCATTTCTGGGATGAAAAAATCAACTAAAATAATGTCTGGACGTAATGACTCAATCTCATGCAATCCACTTTTACCATCTAGGCTATAACCCACTAATATACCTAACTCTCTTTCAAGGATGATTTTTTGAAGCAATTTAATCACATTCATATCATCTTCTACTATATAGATTCTCATTAAAATGCCTCCAATCTATCTCTTTTTATCGTAACAATAAATATTGTTCCTCGTTCTAACTCAGATTCAATCGTGATGCTACCTTCAAAATAGTTCTCGACTAAATCTTTTACAATACTTAAACCTAAACCACGATTCACACTTCCTGTTTGGTAATCAATCTTCGTTGAATATCCTGCTGAGAAAATAAAATCCAAATCATTCTCTTTAATTCCTGAACCATTATCGCTGACTTTTATAACGTGATTAATTGAATCAGAGTAATGTTCAATTGAAATGAAGCCCTTTTCGTCTATAGCATCAATAGCATTATAAACTAAATTCCTTAATATTGACATCAAGTAGTAATGATTTTGACAGCTGAAGTCATCACGGGTTTTAAAACTAAGTTGAATATTAAGGTCTTGCAGGTGGATATCATTTTTTGTACTCGATTCTAGTATTGTTAAGATTGTAGAGAATTTTAAACCAAGTTCAGAAAACTTAGTTTTAGTTACTTCTTCAACTCCACGGACAACCAAGTTAACTTCCTTTTTAACTTCATGGATATCTTGAGCAATCCCAATTGCAGAATTTGCCCATGACTCTGCTGATTCATTCTTACTGATATTATCATATAAACTATAAGCCTCAGCCATAACCTTTTCAATATTGACCATACTTTTTTCAGCCCAATACATTTCTGATTTTAAGCGTGAAGTTAACCAAAGAAGGTTTTGATATCTTTGTTGATGTTCTTCCTGAACTAAAACATTTTTGTAGTACCTGAAAGTTACTAGAGCAATAAAGACAACAGATGCTCTTACTATTGCGACAAGTAATATAACAAACAAACTTTCAACACGACTTGTGACAAGCTCAAAATTGACACGGATAAACAGTTCAATAAAGTTTGCAATAAAGTCACTGGCTAAAATAATAAGGAAATAGTTTCTAAGCCTGAATGACTCTTTTGAACGCATTAATAGAGTAAAGGATATAGCGTACCCTGTATAAAAGAAAATTTCAGGATAAAATGCAGAATAGGACTCCATTAAATGCCCTGAAACGATTGTAGACACGGCAATACGCAATAGATAAACCAATAATCCTGATAAAAATCCAATGATAACATTGTTTAAGTTTCGATTCAAATAAAAATAGATCCCTAAAAAGATGATTCCCAAAGAGACTTTAAAATCCGAGACAATAATATCTAAATTGATTTGTGCTGTTACGCCAACCACTAAGACTATGAGAATAGATCGTTTTAGTTTATTCATACAACTCCTCCAAAGATAGTTCTTGTTAAGTCATTTTATCAATAAAGTTAGTGTCATGCAAATATAGATAATGTTTGAATAAAAAAACCTAGTTGTTTAAACAACTAGGTAAAGGTCTATTTCTTTTTGTCGTAAGCGATTTGTAACTCACTTATAATAGTTTGATCGTTGACTAGATTGTCAAAGAACTTATAAGATACATGTTTTTTTCCGTTATACAAATATTCAACACCAATTCCTTCTTCCAGATATGAAAGAGCAGAAATATCATTATATAAGTCATAACTCAAGAATCCATACAAATCTGATTCAATTTCAAATGGAAATGAATCGAACACATTTACCAACTCATAGTCACTTTCGTTTAAGTTGAAATTATCATCGTAATCAATCTCTGTTGCGTTAAATGAGTACTTTGAGTTGTGGTAGCCTAGCGTAAATACATTTGTCACAGCAGCACCCTCTTTAACATCAACAATCACATTAGCACCATCATTAGCTAACTCAAAGTAAGGAATTTCTACACCTTCATCATTGTTAGTCAATTTTACCATAGTTACCATTGTAGGAATATTATAGTCCTCACCATTGATTTTTAATTCCACATTTGTAATTTTTCTTGATTGGTCTAAATCAAAGTCAATATTCAAACAATAAATTTTTTCCGTGAATGGTGAGTTTTCAATTTCATAACTTTTTATTGAAATTGATGGATTCTCAAAATAGTCTCCCCTTATCTTTAGTAATTCATAATCTTCAATAATACCATCGAATAAGAAGAATACGTCCAAGTCATGATAATCTTCATTCCTATAAATAAAGAAATTATTGTAATCAATTGAAACAAGTTGCTCTCCAGTATACTCAATTTGAGACACTTTTCTACCACACGAACTTAACAATAATACGCAAACAAAACACAAAAACACTAATCTTTTCATTATTACCCCTCCATTTTTAGATAAACTCTTTAATTTTATTTATGACATAATCAATATCTTCTTTTGTAACGCCATGATGGGTTACAAATCGACCTTGACCATATTCATCACCATTAATTAATACATTAAACTCCTTTAAGTATGATACTAGTTTATCATAGTCAATATTATCATTAACGCTATGGAAAATCAAATTGATATCAGTACCACCATCAACTGTGAATCCGTCTATTTGACTTAATTGTTCTCTAAAGTAAATAGCATTTTGATGATCTACATCTAAACGTTTACTCATTTCTTCTAAGGCGATAATACCAGGTGCTGCGATCACACCTGTTTGGCGCATTCCTCCACCTAACATCTTTCTATTTCTTCTTGCTTTGTTTATAAACTCTTTACTTCCCGCAACAATACTACCAATAGGTGCAGCTAGACCTTTACTTAGGCAAAACTGAACACTATCAACGTATTGACAAATTTGACTTGCATCTACTTTTAAGTAAGCAGCAGCATTAAACAGTCTAGCTCCATCTAAGTGAATTGGAATATCATGAGCCTTTGCAATTTGCTGAACGTCTTCCATATAACTAAGAGGAAGGACATCACCATTTCCATGGGCATTCTCCAAACAAATTAAACTAGTGTCTGGATGGTGGATATCTTCAGTACGAACACCTTTTCGGATGTCATCTAATGGCATCATCGATTGTTCATTTTCTTTTATCGTATGTGCTAATACACCACTAATTAAAGCAATTCCCCCAACTTCATGCCATTTGATATGTGAGTTGGCTCCCAAAATAATTTCTTGTCCTCTTTGAGTATGTGTTAGTACTGCAACCTGGTTACCAAATGTTCCACTTGGGACTAACATTGCATCTTCCATTCCAACCATCTTTGCAGCTAATGCCTCTAATTTATTTGTTGTTTCATCATCTCCGTAAACGTTATCTCCAACTAAAGCATCACGCATTGCAATGCGCATTTTCTCGGTTGGTTTTGTTACAGTGTCACTTCTTAAATCAATTATTTTCATCTTAATCCCTCCTAGATTTATTATATAGCCTTATAAAAGGAAAAACCACCCTAAGGCGGCTTTACATAAGTAGAACTCCCCGGGGGGGATGGGGAGTTCCAACCTAATTGTATCAAACTGTTTACCTAATTCCAATACATTGACTAAAAATCGTGATTGTTTTCGTGGCTTTTGTTATACTAGAAAATGAGGTGAGTAAAATGAATGTCATATCTTATAAAAACAATATTATTTTGAATTACATTTTCACTTTCATATCCAGTTTAAACTTTACTCATGGTTATTGGATGATCTATCTTGCAGCCAATGGATTTAGCTTAGTACAGTTAGGGATTTTTGAAGGGGTGTTCCATGTAACCTCTTTTTTAATGGAAACACCAACCGGTGCGATTGCTGACGTCTTTGGTAGGAAAACATCACGTATCCTAGGAAGACTTATTATATTGGGTTATTATTTGTTAATTATGACAACTAAGAACTTCTGGTTAATCAATTTAGCCTTTGTACTATGTGCGCTAGGGTATAACTTTGAGTCGGGTGCTCGTGAAGCAATCGTTTATGATAGTTTGATTGAAATGGATCAAAAGGATCGATATATGAAAATAGAAGGACGTAACGAAGCCCTTTATCAGTTGGCAATGGCAATGGCTTTATTCTTAGGTGGGTTCTTTGCTTTAATCCATCCAGAGCTACCATTCATTTTAATGATCGCTATTAGTTTAGCTGCGATAGTACCATTGGCCTTAATGAAAGAAACAAGTGTAAATCAAACAGAAGAAAAGAAGACAATGTTGGAAGCGATTAAAGACCAATACATCTATAGTTTTGTTGCATTAAAAAATAATAGGGCTTTGATCAAGTTAATCATCTTATCAAGTCTGTTTGGAGCGTTTGTTACTGTATCATTCTTTTATATGCAAAACCGTTGGATTGAACTTGGATTTGATGAATCACAAGTTGGTATATTTTTGGCAATCAACTGTGCATGTGGTGCCATAGGAGGAATAATGGCTCACAAGGTCGAAGCCAAGATAGGTAGAAGAAAGCTATTAATCTTTATACCGATGATGATCGTAGTTTCAATGTTTGGGCTAATTTTCAAGTTTGCTTCGATTCCAGCAATGGTCGCATTAGGTATTTTAGATAGTATTTTCTATGTCGCTTTATCTGACTATATGAATAGGCTAATTGAATCAAGTAAACGTGCAACTTTAATTTCAATGTCATCGATGATGTTTTCAATTACAATGATTGTGATATTCCCAATCTTTGGATGGGTGGGAGATCACTTTAGTTTACAAACATCATTTACTGTCTTGTTTACAATTGGGTTAATTTGTTACTTGGTTTATATCAGGATCATTTATCGACAAAAAAAGACAACTTAACATGCCTTGGCATGTTTTTTTGTTTTAAAGAGATTGATAGTGTAAAATTAACATGAGGTGATATAAATGAAACATTTAACGAGAGAATGGATTAAAGAAAATGTATTAACAAAATTTGATCAACACTTATTACCAGATTTATATATGTTAGAAGAAATCATTGAGGCAAAAGATAAACAACTAGATATAAAGAAGTTTCTAGATAATTGTCAAAATGATGATGGTGGGTTTAAAGCCTGGTTGGAACCAGATATTCAAAGTGAACAATCAACAATGATTGCGACTTCTGTTGCATTGTCTATTTATCATTATCTTGGCGATATAGATGAAAGAGTGGCTACTAAGGTAGCAGGGTACTTAAACGACAAATTTAATCATGAAGAACAGCGATGGAACATTGTCAGTAGTGATATTACAACTGACCCTCATGCTTTTTGGTGGAATAAAGAGATTGAGCCTACCTTTGGTTATGTGAATCCATCTGCCCAAATCATTGCTTATGCATGCTCACTCAATATAGAGGTTGATGAAAGTATTGTCGAAATGATTAAAACGAACATTTCAAAACTAGAAGTCATGGAGGATATTCATGATTACTCGTGCTTAGTGGACTATTATAAGATTATGGATATTGAAATCCCAGAGTTTGTTTTGGAGGGTGTCAAGAAACTTATGGTGACAGATCCTAAAGAGTGGTGTAATTATGTACCAAGACCTTTAGATGTTATTACAAGTACAACACATCCTCTTTATAGAAGGTATCAAGATCAAGTCAATGATAATCTTGATTATCTGATAGAAGAGTTAGAAGAACATAAAGTATTATCACCAACTTGGAGTTGGGGACAGTTTGAAGATGACTTTGATCAAGCTAAGGCTATGTGGCAACAACGCCTTACATATAAAGCAATCAATAACTTATATAAATTTGGACGTATAAAATAGGAGAATCAATGTGAAATGTAAAAATTGTGGCATGAAAATAGAACCAACTGAAAAAAGGTGCCCTTATTGTGGTGAAAGGGTAACATCTGAACAGGTAGATAAACCAATCAAAGTATCCTCTTTGAGTAAACCAAAAAATAATAGAAAGAAAAGCAAAAACAATACAACCTTGTTTGTCTTATTTTTGATTATAGTGATGGGTATTCTTATATATACTGAACCTGTAGAAGTACGAGAAACTGAAGAGGTAGAAGAAATAAAAGAAGAGAGCTATTTGTTATGTGGTGACCATGGAACGTACCAAGAAGGTGATATAGAAGAGTATATCAAAAGTGAAAACTGCTTGGGATTTGCTTTCATGTTAGATCAAGGGTCATTTGATGATGAGAAAGTGATCGAGTTGTTATCACAAACATCAGATCTTACGTTATTAGATGTAGCATTTGAGTACGGAGTAGACATCAACAGTAACATTATTTTGAGAGTACTGGAAAATGAAAACTATAAATTGGCACAAGAAATTATTGATTATGAAGTCTTCAATGAAGGTGGACACATGAAGTCGTTAAGACAATTTATGTCACTTTATAACAATGAAGAGTGGGGTTGTTCACAGTCCACTTGTGGTACAATCTACGAAGGTGAGATTGAAGAATCTGTTTACTTCTATTATGACGAGTATGCCTTCTTATCAGAAATGAATTATGAGAGTGATGGTTCAGAAGTCTTTCAAGAAGTTTATTACTACGTATATGATAATGAGTATTATTTTTATTGGACAGTCGACGATGAAGTTTATGAGTCAACTTACATAAATGGAGTTAATGATGGAATAGATGAAGAAGTGTTGGCTTCATTCATCGAATACTTTGATTTGTTAACTTCAAACAACAAATAAGGAGAATAATATGGAAATCAACTTACAAAAAACAACACTAGAAGAATTTATTCCATTATTTCAAGAGTTTTACGGAGAGCGTCATGATAGTTCTTATCATCGACCAGCCAATGAGTGGGCAGAAGTAGCCAAGTGGCGAAAAGAAGCATACCTATTTAAACAAGGCGGCCAGGTTGTCGGAGGGGTCTTATTACCAGAAGGGATCGTAACAGGCTTGTTTACAATTCCACCATTTGATGACTATCAAAAACTACTTGATATTATCATCGGACACTTTGATAACAAGGAGTACACGTTTTATGAAATACCAAAAGTACATCAGAAACATTATCAAAACTACGAGTTGATAACGTCAGAAGTGATGATGTATATGAAACCTATAAAACAAGAACTACATTTAGCAGAAGGGTACCATGCATCACCTATCAAAGAAGAGGATGTAGAAGAAATTGGTAAAATGTTATACCGTGCTTTTTCTCAAAGTTCGGTTTATAAAAGATTAGATCCTGAGCAAGAGTTCATTTCATCGGCAAAAGGATATTTTAGTTATGTTAAGAAGGATTCAGTCATATATAATTCAACCCTTAAGGTGACAGATGAAAACAAGATGATAGTCGGGGCATTGCTGAGTATGATTGATACCGGGTTTCCTTTTGCTTATAACTTAGCCGTTGACCCATTGCATCAAGGTAGGGGAATTGGTAAATATTTGTTATCAGCTTTTGTTGATGGAGTTAAAGACGAATACGATAAAGTTAGACTATTTGTTCATACGAATAATCCTGCAAGAATCATGTATGAAAGTGTCGGGTTTAGGTATGGAGAACCTATTCAAAATTATGTGTTTACAAAAAAAGAGGCTGAATAGCCTCTTTTACATTTCTTCAATTTCAATAAATTCAAAATCTTCAAATACAATTTCATCATCTTTTGACGCATAGTTGTTAGCGATATTACAAATATGGTCACCCATTCTTTCAATATTGTCTAACATATCTACATAGATAGTAGATGCTACACCCGCTTTAATCTCTTTTGTTTTAACTCTTTCAAGATGACGGTATTTTGCTTTTTTCTCTAACTTATCTAACATGTCTTCCTTTTCAACGATACGACCAACTACAATTTTATCATCACCATTTAGTAATTCAATTGCAGCATCAATCATTTCAAACGATAACTTAACGATACGTTTATAATCTTTCCATCCTTCTTCTGAGAACGTTTCTTTTTCATCGTGCATTTGCTCGAAGAACTCAATCATGTTTTCACAGTGATCACTGATTCGCTCTAAATCTTTGATTGTTTGGAATAAGAACTTAACATTGTTAGAAGAATCATCATTTAATGCTTCATGAGAGACTAATACTAAGAACTCTCTAATTTGAACTTCAAATGAGTTTACAATATTTTCTAACGAATTATATTGTTCACTTAACTTATGATTACCTGTTTTAGAATATTTATAAGCAATGTGCATGTTTTCTTGAACATACTCAGCCATTCTAATTGTAGCTTGTTTAGCTTGCTCAATAGCTAATGTAGGTGATTGAGAAACTAAAGTAGTATCTAAATTAATTGTATCGTATTCTTTTTCACCATCTTTGGATTTGAATAATTTTTTGATCATATTAACAAACGGATCAACGAATGGTATGAATAACAATGCCATTGAGATATTAAAGATTGCATGTGCATACGCAATTTGCATCTCTGGATTCAAATCAAATATTGGTGTAATTGAGACAATCAAACTAACAAACGGCGTCATAATTATGAAGAAAACAATAGCACCAAAGATATTAAATAAGGTATGAGCAGCACTTGCTCTTCTTGCTGCGATACTTCCACCAATAGCAGCCAATAAAGCAGTGATTGTTGTCCCAATGTTTGCTCCAATTGCTAATGGAATGGCACCATTTAATTCAATAGCACCTTGACCATATAACTCTTGCACGATACCGATTACAGCAGAACTAGATTGTACAATAGCTGTAACAATACCACCAACGATAATTGCTAACCCACTATGCTCAGCTAACGCTGTCATTGAATCAATAAATAAAGGTAGTTCACGCATTGGTTTCATTGCTGCACTCATAAGGCCAAGACCGTAGAATAAAGCACCGAATCCAAATAACGTTTGACCTAAGTATGTATAACGTTTACGGTGACTAAATACATAGAACAAAGCACCCACTGCCATAATAGGTAAAGCATATGTCTTAATCTTTAAACCAATTAAGAAGGCCGTAACAGTTGTTCCAATGTTAGCACCAAGAATAATACCAACAGCTTGTTTAAAGTTCATTAATCCTGCTCTTACAAGACCAATTGTTAAAGCAGTAGTACCACTTGAACTTTGTAATAAACCTGTTGTAAAAATACCAACGAATAATCCACTAACTGGATTTGATGTATATTTTTCAATCATATCTTTTAACTTTGAACCAGCTAAAAGTTTTAAACCATCCCCCATAAATGTGATTCCAAGCATAAAGATACCGAACCCACCAGCTAAACCAAAGATAATTGTTTGCCAGTTAAGCGCATCAGAAGTTGCAGCTAAAATCATAATAATCCTCCGTTATTAATATATTTTTTGTTTTATTAACCTTCATAATTTTAACATAGTTAATCCTTTATTAATCAATGTTAACAATTTCTTAACATTTATAATAAATAGTAGTCTTCACATATTTAAGAAGGTATAATTTAAGTGGATATTAATCTAGAGAAGGAGGGTTAAAATGGAATTAAAAAGAATAAACTTAGAGATGAAACAACAGTACTTTGATTTCTTAGAGGATTGGAAAGGTAATCACGAGGATATAACTCCTTATGCTGCTAGATTATTAGAAAGAACTTTTGAAGAGTTTGTAAAAGATAGCTTAAGTTATGAAACAAATCCCCCCAAAGAGTTTGTAAAAGGAACAACCTTTTACTTAGTGGATGAACATGAAATAGTAGGGGCAATCAATATTCGTCATGAACTTAATGAAAAACTACTTCAATTTGGAGGGCATATTGGATATGGTGTTAAACCATCCCAAAGACAGAAAGGTTATGCAGCAAAAATGTTAGAGCTTACCATTCCCTTCCTAAGAGAGTTAAAACTAGAGAAGGTGTTAATCACTTGTGATAACACTAATATTGGTTCAGCAAAAGTGATCGAGAATGCTGGGGGTATTCTTGAAAATACCGTCAAAGAGAAAGATCTTGAAACAAGAAGATACTGGGTAGAAATCAAATAATAAATATCCATACATCAAAATAAACGGAGAACAACAATGAAAACATTATTTGAACAGTTTGATAATATAGAAACAGAACGATTTTTTATAAGAGCATTAGCTCATCAGGACTATCAAGACTTGTATGAGATTTTTTCTGATTTTGAAGTAGTAAAATATCAACAAATCCCACCGATGGAGTCACTTGAGATTGCCAGGGGAGCAACTGAGAACTTCATTAAAGGATATACTGATAAGTTTAAAATCAGAAGAGCAATCATTTTAGAAGATAAGATGATTGGGATTGTCTCATTACATTCTTTTAATTATGAGACAAAAGAAGTTGAAATTGGCTTTATGGTTAATAGAGAGCACTGGGGTCAGGGAGTAATGACAGAAGCTGCTAGTGCAGTGATTAACTATGTCTTTGCTCATTCAAATGCAAAAGCAGTGATAGCCAAACCACTTCCTGAAAATATTGGTTCAAGAAAAGTTATAAATAAACTTGGTTTTACTAAAATAGACTTTATAGAGAAGGGGATTCTAAACTTTAGAACAAATGAGTATGAAGATCAACTCGTCTATAAACTAGAAAACAACAAGGACCGACATTAGTTGGTCCTTTTCCTTTTAAGAATCATGGCACCACTAGTTTTGTAAAATTATGGTTAGGTATCTTGAAATATTTAAGAAGTATATTATAGTAAGAGTATGAGGTGATTATTGTGTTTAATCTGTATATTGTAATTGGTGTCATCATAATGGCATTCTCAGTATTATTAAGAAATGAAAAATCAGCAAGAATTATGTACGCCAAACATTTTGAATTTTCGCGAAAGGTGTTTGGTATTACAAAACTAGACATTAAGAAAATATCGATGTATCAATCAAAGTGGTTACTTACAACGAGTGTTTTGTTTATCATCATTGGGGTGTTAAGACTATACGATGTATTGCCTGTGAAGTACTTAAAACTCGTAGAGAGTTATATTCCACTAGGGATTGCCTTATCTTACTTATTCTTATACTTTTATACTAATTTTTCATCTAGATTTAGACAAAATAACTAAGAAATGCAAATTTGAAAATTTCTTCAATTTTCTTTAATATTTACTTTACATGACTATGTGGAGATGCTATAATTACTTTGCTAAAGAGGTCCAGTGGTGTAGCGGTTAACATACCTGACTGTCACTCAGGTGATCGCGGGTTCGATCCCCGTCTGGACCGCCATAAATATGCAGGTGTAGTTTAATGGTAGAACCTCAGCCTTCCAAGCTGATTGTGAGGGTTCGATTCCCTTCACCTGCTCCATTTGATATTAAAACCATCACATAGATGGTTTTTTATTTTATATGAAGATAGAGGAAAATTATGAAACTAGATCATCATGTTAAGAATGCCGTTTATGTCTTGTTATATATTGGGTTGTCTCAAATAATGGATCAAACGATTATATCACTCATCGGTATATTGATTTATTGTAAGTTCCTAAAAAACCAAATCGAGACAATAGATTTTAAAAAGGTACTTAAAGCTCTCATTAGTGGTTTTGCTTGTGCGTCTTTGACTCTTGTTCTTACTTATTTATTAAGTGATTATGTAGTATCAGCTAATCAACTACTAATTAATCAACGAATTATTAAGTATCCTGTCTATGCTTTTTTTACGATAGTGATAATCGCACCAGTAGTTGAAGAACTAGTCTTTAGGGGGATAGTTCAAAAATGGGTTCAGATTACTATGAGTAAATTTGCTTCAATACTATTAGTGAGTTTGATTTTTGCTTGGTTACATATTAGAACGACTGATCAAATAGTCTTTCTACCAATATATATGATAACAAGTTTAGTTAGTGGATACATGTACGAGAAACATAATAATATAACGTACAGTATCGTCATTCATTTTGTGGTAAACTTTGTTGGTTTTTGGTTTTACTTTTTCATCCACTAAACCTTATTTTCTTGCTTAAAATATCTTGTGGTAAATAGTTTGATATGTTATTCTAAGCGTACAATAAAATACACAATTATAGTGGTGCACTTTGCATAACAGGGAATTGAGTTATAATCTCAAGCTGTACCAGCGCAACCGTGATACTGACGAACTTTTAAATACCACTGCGAGAGCGGGAAGGTTAAAGTAAGAATGAAGTTAAGCCGGGAGACCTACCATTATAAACAAGTCTTCTCCTGGGCCTTAGGACTTATAATGTTTAGTACTTTTGTTTTACTTTGAACATAATTTTTTTGAGGACTCTTTTAGAGTCCTTTTGTTTTGTTTTTGATGAGGGTTCTTTTTGTAGAGTCCTCTATTTTTGTGAAATGAGAGGTATGAGAGAATGATTAACATGCATATTATGGATGGATTTTTACCAATGGAGTGGTGTATTTTTTGGACGTTAGTGTCAATTCCTTTTTTTGTCGCTTCATTTAAGAGAGTTAGAAAAGTTTCAAAAAATGTTAATGGATTAACATACATTGCATTAACAATTGCTTATTTATTTGTTTTAAGTAGTATTAAGTTCCCTTCTGTTGCAGGGAGTTCCTCACATTTAACTGGTATTGGGATTGGAACATTAATTCTAGGCCCAAGTGTGATGACATTAGCAACTGCAATTACATTACTGTTCCAAGCAACGCTATTAGCTCACGGTGGATTTTCTACACTGACAGCTAATGTCGTATCGATGGGAATTGTCGGACCATTTTCAGTTTATTTGATCTATAGAGCTTTAAAGAATGTAAACAGGGACCTAGCTATCTTTGTCTCTGTTGCAATCGGTAACTTACTTGTCTATGTAATGACAGCAATTCAACTAGGATTGGTTTATGAGGGTTTCTTAGAATTCTTGTATATTTTTGGAGTGATTCAAATCCCATTAGCAATCTTTGAAGGGTTAGTGACGATGGTCTTTATCAAGTATCTTGCTAAAGTAAGAAATTCTTTAGTGTTAGGAGAGGTATAATATGAAAAAGAGAATTGTATATGCTGCTATTATTTTTATTTTAGTATTTGGGTTTCAGTTATTTGTTTCAGCTAATGATTTAACAGGAACTGATGATCAAGGTGCTAGTGCGATTGAAGAGCAGGTCGGAACTGTTGAGCCAATGATTCCTGGACCTTTTGATGAGTATTTGGATGATACTACTGAAACTGTTTTCTTCGCCTTACAAACTTTTATTGGTGTAGTGATTGGAGCTATCGCCATTGAGAAGTTAGTTAAATCAGAAGAGTAACAACTTAAATAAGTGAAACGAAAGTACCAAAGATTATATGACTTTGCCCAGGTCAAAACGATAACTACATTTATGCAGTTTTAAGAATCATCAGATATGATGGTTTTTTTGCTTTATAGTGAAAAAACTTTTCCTCTGACCACTTCAAAAAAGGGTAAAACTGCCTATTTGAAGTATTCACGTTGTGATATATAATCTTGTTGTACAAAATATTTTGGACTTTTATTCAGGTAAAGAAGTAATTACCCTTTATCTACTTACAACATTATGGAGGATTCACAATGAATGAAAGATTCGAACTAAACAAAAATTTAGCACAAATGCTTAAGGGTGGCGTTATCATGGATGTCACAACAGCAGAAGAGGCAAAGATTGCTGAAGAAGCTGGAGCTTGTGCAGTTATGGCGCTTGAAAGAGTACCAGCAGATATTAGAAAAGATGGTGGCGTTGCAAGGGCAAGTGATCCACAAATGATACAAGAAATTCAAAAAGCAGTTTCAATTCCTGTTATGGCAAAAGTAAGAATAGGACACTTTGTTGAGGCACAAATTTTAGAAGCATTAGAAGTTGACTATATTGATGAAAGTGAAGTTTTAAGTCCAGCTGATCCTACTTTGCATATCGATAAAGAGGCATTTAAGATTCCCTTTGTATGTGGAGCAAAGAACTTAGGTGAAGCCTTAAGAAGAATTGCTGAGGGTGCTTCAATGATTAGAACAAAGGGTGAACCAGGTACTGGAGATGTCATTGAGGCAGTTAAACATATGCGTATGATGAACAGTGAGATTAGCCGCATTAAAGGGTTATCAAAAGCAGAACTAGCAAATGCTGCCAAGGACCTACAAGCACCAATTTATCTTGTTAAGTATGTTAATGAACACGGTAAGTTACCTGTTGTTAATTTTGCAGCCGGTGGAGTTGCTACACCAGCAGATGCAGCTATGATGATGCAATTAGGTTGTGATGGTGTCTTTGTTGGGTCAGGTATTTTTAAATCAGGTGACCCAAGAAAAAGAGCAGCAGCGATTGTTAAAGCGGTAACTTTCTATAATGATCCTAAAGTATTAGCAGAAGTTTCGTCTAACTTAGGAGAACCAATGGTGGGTATCAATGTCTATTCAATTAATGAAGAAGACAAGATGGCCAATAGAGGATACTAATGACAATTGGTGTACTGGCCTTACAAGGAGCATTCGTCGAACATATTCATGTTATAAGGTCACTAGGTCATAAGGCAATTGAAGTAAGAACAGAAAAAGAACTGAATCAGATTGATGGATTGATTATTCCTGGTGGAGAATCAACGGCGATGGGAAAGTTATTACAATCAAGCTCATTAAAAGAACAACTTAATATAAAGATTGCAGAAGGATTACCTGTTTGGGGAACCTGTGCAGGTTTAATCCTATTGGCAAATAAGATTGAAGGAACAGATACAGTACATATTGGGGGTATTAATATCACTGCTCACAGAAATGTTTATGGGAGTCAACTCAACAGTTTTGTAGCAGATATTGATATTAAGGGTTTAGAAGATAAATACCCTGCAGTCTTTATAAGAGCACCTTACATCAGCGAGTACTCTTCAGATGTAAAGGTCTTTGCATTGCATGATCAAAAAGTAGTCGCAGCAAGACAGAATAATATATGGGTTACATCGTTTCATCCTGAGTTAACAAGTGATAAAAGACTTCATCAATTGTTTATAGGTACAATTTGTGCAAATCAAAAATAACTAAAGCAGACTTTCAAAGTCTGCTTTTTTGTGCTTTTCAAAAAGTATAGTATACTTGTAATAGAGAAACTGAACTAAAGAAAGTGGGAATATTTATGTTAAGACAAAAAATAGATTACTTGCATTTAAGACTTAGTGAAGTTAATGATAAAAAGAAAAGACATTATATGGACTTATATCATCGTATTTTAACTACTTTACAAGAAAGAGATCTTTTAAGTGGTGACAATACAGAGGAGATTATTGCAAAAATTGATGCAACATTTTATGAACTTAAAAACTATGTAGATTCTAACTACGAAGATAAGAAGCTACGAAAGGTTTATCGTAAACATGTTAATGAGTTAATCTTTTTAATGAAACGTGATTTTGATTTACATCCTAAAGGTAGTCTTCAAAGTAACTATATGGCAATGGGAGTTGCTCTAGGTTCTGGGGTCGGGGCGTCACTGTCTGCAACGATTGGACCAGCCTTTATTTCGATTGGGATTTCAATGGGAATTGCCATTGGTCTAGCGATTGGATCTTCCAAAGAAAAAGAAGCAGAAAAGAATAATAAGCTATATTAAGAAGCCTAATGGTTTCTTTTCTTTTATTAAGAAATCGTAAGGTTGGATTAACTGAATTGTAAGACTATTTCGTTATACTGTAGTAGAATGAAATATTTATGATTGGAAGGAAAAATGATGGACAAAATAAAATTAATATTAACGATTATTGCAGTTGTGGTTGCAATCATTCTTGTAGCAGGATTTTTTATAGTAAAATCACTCTTAGCAAGTTTTGATCAAATCGCAATGCAATATGATAATGAAGTAATAACAGCGTATCAACGAGAACTTGATTACACACCATTTGATCTTGATACATTTGATAAGTATGAAGAGATTGATACTTTAATCACAGTAGCAAGTGCAGAAAAAATTCAAGAGATGATTGTGAGTAATAAATTCACAACGGTTGATTTAGTTAAGTATTACATAACAAGAATTAAGAAGTATGAAGAATACAACACAGTCATTCAGTTAAACCCTAAGGCTTTAGAAGAAGCAAAAGCAATTGATGAGAGTATTGCAAATGGTGAACTAAAAGCATTACATAGCGTTTGTTTCTTAATTAAGGATAATATCTCAGCAGTTAACATGAATAGTGCTGCAGGAGCTTACGCTCTAAGAGATGTAACAACATCAAGAGATGCCTTTATTGTACAAACGATTAAAGAACAAGATGGAATCATTCTAGGAAAAGCTAACTTGAGTGAGTGGTCAAACTTTATGAGTCAACCAAGCAGTAATGGTTATAGTGTACTTGGTGGTCAAACAAAGAATGCTTATGGTAAGTTTGATGTTGGAGGATCTAGTTCAGGTCCATCTGCAGCAGCAGCCCTAAACTTAGCAACAGTTACAATTGGTACAGAAACAGCAGGATCACTCATTTACCCAGCAGGTCAAAACAGTGTGATTACCTTAAAACCAACTATGGGATTATTAAGTAGAGATTTAATTATTCCAATTTCTGAAGCCCAAGATACAGCTGGTGTAATTTCTAGAAGTGTGAGTGATTTAAATCAAATCTTTAATGTCTTAGTTAAAGAGGATTTTAATGATCACGCATCAGTTATTGCTAAAGACTACACTCCTGAAGTTAGTCTAGATAAGAACTACTTAAGTGGTAAACGTGTCGGTGTTGTTGATGCTTCAAGCGAGGAAACACAAAAAGTGATTGAACAATTGAAGCAGATCGGTGCTACAGTTGTTGAAATTTCGTTAGATGAAAAAGTTAATGAAGTCGACATGATGAGCGTTCTTAACTATGGGATGGTTCATGATGTTAATGCTTACTTAAATCACGAGGCAGTTCTTTCAAACTTTAAGTCATTAAAAGCGATTGTAGAGTTCAACAAAAGTAATCCTGATGTGATGCCTTATGAACAAGCATTATTAGAAGGAGCACTTTCAGCAACGTTATCAAAAGAAGAAGTAGATACTATTATTGCTAACAATAAAAAGGTAACATCAGAAGCCTTAGTTAAAGCCTTTGTTGAATACGAGATCGATGTCATCTTATCAATGAGTAATGAATTATCAGGTGTGTATGCAGCATGTGGATATCCTGCTTTAACAGTACCAGCAGGATACCGCGAAAGTGGTGAACCTTATGGTTTAACATTTGTTGGAAAATACCTTGATGATCAAGAACTAATTAAACTTGCTTATTCATATGAGCAACATACACTTGTAAGAAAAGTACCAGCAAATAGCAGTAACCAATAGAAATATAATTAATTGTATGACTTTTGTTAATATTTCGTAAAAAAATCAAAGTCATACAATATATATGTTACCCTTACTTTGTGAGAAAGTAAGGGTGATTTTATTATGAGAATATTAGTTGTAGAAGATGAATTATCAATTCAGAAGATGATAGCCTATGATCTTGAGCAAGTAAACTTTGAAGTTGCTCAAGCAATGGATGGCTTGAGTGGTTACAATTTTGCAAGTTCAGAAAACTTTGATCTTGTCCTTTTAGATGTGATGTTACCAAAAATGAATGGGATCGATATTTGTAAAAGATTAAGAGAAGAAGGTAACGAAGTACCGATTATCTTATTAACTGCACTAGATGATGAGTTTGATAAAATTACTGGACTTAACTCAGGAGCAGATGATTATATTACAAAACCGTTCTCCCCTCGGGAACTAGTCGCTAGAATAAAGGCAGTCCTTAGAAGACAGAGTCATTCTAACATCCCAAAAGCCGAAGTAAACTATATGGGATTAAAACTTTATCCAAGTAAATATAAAGTATATTACAATGAAGAGCTTTTAGATCTAACATTAAAAGAGTTTGAGTTACTCGAATACTTCATCAGAAATAAAGGCATTGGTCTATCAAGAGAACAATTATTATCCAACTTATGGGGATTTAGTTATGATGGTGATTCAAGAATAGTAGATGTTCATGTATTTAAGCTAAGAGAGAAATTATCAAAGACAGATATAACGATCAAAACGATTCGTGGGATTGGGTACTTACTAGAAGAGTAAATAAAAGAGATGAAGTAGCTTTTCTACTTCATCTCTTTTTAGTTAGAATAGTATAAGATGGTAAAGAGAAGTGCATCACCAACACCAATGTTTAAATAAGTGTGATTTAAATCAGCTCTGAACTTTAAAGTGTCTCCTTCATCTAAGATGAACTCCTCGTTATCAATCGTGATTTTTACACGACCATTAACAATCGTTGTGAACTCAATCGTCTTTTCAGGATGAGCTTCAGATAAATGAGATGTCTTATAATCTAAAACCATTTTGTAACTTTCAAAGCCACGTGTAGGGTCATACTTAACAATTGGGTAACTCTTGATGTTTCCATCTTGTCCTTTTAATGGTTTTAAATCGATTCCTCTAATGATTTCAATGTCTTTCTCCTTAACCGTCACTAACTCAGTAAAAGGAATTCGTAGGCCTTCAGCAATCTTCCAAACCGTTGATATAGAAGGATTAGCCGAGCCTTTCTCAATCTGAGATAACATACTTTTACTGATTGATGTTAGTTGACTCAGTTTATCCAAACTTAACTTACGTTCTATTCGCATTCTTTTTAAGTTGGTACCAATGACTTGATTATAGTTTTCCATTTGATTACCTCCATTATATTGAACAATTTGTACACAATAGCAAAAGAATAGTATAGTATACCTTTTGTTCATTATATCATACAAAGTGAAGCGAATGGCGTTGCAGTAATTTTTCCTTGAGTTGATTCTCATTAACCGTGTAATTAAAGAATCACCTAACTTTCGTTGACTACAATATAGGCAGGTGCTAAGATTAGGTTGGTGGGTAAGAATGACGTTAATAGTAAATATAGAATCCAATTGCTCACTATATTTTTAGTGAGTTTTTTTGTTATAGAAAACTGATAAGAATAGGAGACATAAATAATGAATCGTTTAGAAGTTTTAAGAGAGTTTATTAACAAGGATCTTCTCGAAGTTGAGGACCTTGAGACACGACATGTTGCTTATATCCACTTATATGGTGTTTCACAGTTTGCTGCTTTACTTGCAAAAAAGAGAGAGTTAAATGAGGAAATTGCTGCTATGGCTGGAATGCTACATGATATTTATACTTACAAAGAAGGATCATCTCTCAATCATGCTAAGCATGGCTCGGTCCTTTCACGAATTATCTTGAAGAGACTAGAGATAACGACTGAAGAAGAAACTGATCTTATATGTGAGGCAATCTTTAATCATAGTGATAAGCTAAACACTCATGATTCATACTCAGAACTGTTAAAAGATGCTGATGTTTTGCAACATCATTTATACAATCCATCATTTAAGACAGCAAACAAAGAAATCAAAAGATGTGAGCACATCTTAAAAGAACTAGGATTACAATAAAAGAAAACAAGAGGAAAAGAAAATGAATGAAGGTTTAAACCCATTTGATTATAGTGAATGTTATATTGGCGTGTATTTTGAATTAGCAGATAAGGATGTTGCATTACAACTATTTGAAAGCCTTGATTTTGTTAGAGATATAAAAGAGCAGCACTGCGGTTATGTTCTAACGATTTGTTATCAACATATCCCAGAAGTAGTTAAGCAACTGGCGGAACGAAATATCGCACTATATTCAGTTATTCCAAATAAATAAGCAAGAAAAAATAGGAGGATCTTATGAAAGGCAAAATCATTTATGTAATCGTATCACTTATGTTGATATTACAACTTGTTTTAGTTTTACAAGTCCGCTCACTTCAAGAACAGATCAATAATTTAAGTTCAGCAGAAGTTGCGGATAACAGTGATAACAAGAATCAAGAACCTACTGATGATACAGATGATCAGAATGACAGTGATGAGAGTACTTCTTCATCAAGTTCCTCAAAGGAGATAACAATTGTGAATAATTATGAAGAGAAGAGTACAGAAGATTTGTTATCACAGTCATACATTTTAGTTGATGCACAACCGGAAAATGGATTTAATTTCCCATATCTACTTATAAAGCCAACAGGTAACTATAAAAATGATAAAAAGTTCGTAATTGTTGAAGCATACAATACAGGACAAAATAATAATAGTTTAGAGTACCATATAAATGAGGCAATAAACTACGGGACAGGAAGTTGGAGTTTGGAACAGCGTGTATCAAACAGAATGAACACATATAGAATAATGCCAATAATTCCAAGGTTTTCATTTTATGATAATACAAACAATGACAGAAGTCATCCTCATGGATTAAACAGATTAACACTAACTGTTTCCAGCAACATAGGTAATTTGGTATCTAGTAATCAAAACCCACTCTTAGATAGAAAAGACATTCTTATGTTCGATGACTTGGAAAATCAAATTTTAAGAATGGTCTGTGATGGACAAAATTATTTAAGAAGTGCAGGATTAGAAATTGAAGAGAAAGTATTTGTTGCAGGTTTTTCTGCAGCTGGAAGCTTTTCTAGTAGGTTTACTGTATTCCATCCTGAAAAGGTACAAGCAACTTACTTTGGTGGAGAACACATACCGTTTATTCCTGCAGAGCAATATAATGGTGACAATATGATTTATCCACTAGGAAGTTATGATTTCAAAGAGATTACAGGTTATAGTTTCAATAAAGAAGAGTATAATGCTGTACCAAAAATGATGTATTTAGGTGGGCTTGATTCAAATGATCCTGTACCTAATAATGATGTTTTTGGTCAAGCAGAAAAAGCAATTATATTTAAACAATACGGTTATGATTATCTAACTAGGTGGAACAACGTTCAAAGAGCATTCTTTGAGGTTGGTGGCGAAGGAATCTTCTTAACATCTAAGAAACACCAACATGATTATGATGATGAGCTTGTTGATATTGTATATGAGTTTTTTATGAAGAATGTAAACGATAGAGGATATTTGGATAGTTATGGAAGTTTAGTCACCTTTACTGGATCAGAACAGCAATTCACATTGGAGGATAAAAAAGCCGAAGAAAAAGACAAATCAATGGATTTAACGTTGATTGTTGGAGGGAGAGAACCTGTAGAATTTTTTGTAGATAACTTTAGATTATTTACAAATAATCGAGATCTAACTTCAGCAGATGGTGCAGATGAGACTGAAATAGACTATGCACCGTATCAGATTTTTCTTCTAGATGATAATTTTTACGCAAACTCATATATGCTAAAGGTTTATCCTGAAATATCTGATGTTGCCAATGGTAGTTTTGTTAGTTTCACTCGAGATGGAAAGCGAATAGTAGTAGCAAAAGATACTACAACTTCAAAGGTTTTAGAAGTAGTAAAAAAATTTCCTAAGGATATACTCACACAAGATTACTAGTAAATAGATAGTGAAGCAAATCAAATTTGAAAGAAGGGGATATGATGAAACTGATAAAAATATTAGTTATGATTATTCTTTTAGTCCCATTAACGGTCAGTGCTGATGATGGACTAGATGAATTAAAAGAAAATATAGTTGAAGAAATGTATAGAGATGAAGGTTCAAAGACAATTAAAACTTGTTTTTCATCTGAAGGAAATAAAGCAGTCACATTGGACAACGTTTCAGTTGAAGGGTATTATCGCATCCACAAAATGAGAACAATAGGAAAGGGAAGATACTTTAAAGACGTTGTTTACCCGATAAACAAGTGGCTTGTAAACTTCAACTATGATAATCACTCATGCCTTGCTGAGTATTCTCCATCAGAAGGGTTTATCAATATAGTGGGTAGGGATAGTACATTTGAAAGTTCACTAGCTCATTACAACAAGAGGCTGAATGGAAAACCAGGAGTTTTAAGGTTGCAATATAGTATACTGCTGTTCGATGAACATTACAATATGGTTGAAATCTTAACAAAAGAACCACAAGTGCTTGAAAGTGAAAAGTTATTAAAGACATTTAAATCGATTGAAAAAGAGATTAAAGAAAGTAAAGAGTCATTCAATTTTTTAGATGTCAATGTAAAAGTAGAATATAACAAATTAGGCAAAACAAAGTTCAGATTTGATTACTTGTTCTGGGTTATCGTATTTGCATCGATTGTTTTACCACAAGTAAAATCATTATTTAAGAAAAAATAAAAGGAATATCATGGGGGATAACATGAAAACAGATTTTAGTTACATAGATATTAATACCGCCCTGAAGGTATTAGGAAGCATAAATGAAAATGATGTATTAAAACAGGGTGTCAATAGTAGCACTTACTACTATAAAGAGTACGCCATTTTAAAAACAGCAAACATGAATTATAGAAATGTTTCAGTAGAAGACCATGACTTAAAGCATTTTGATGATGTTATAAAACAGTTAATGGAGTTAAAGAAACACGCAATAAATGTAGTTCCGATATTAGGTTATCAATATGATGATGAGTCAGATGAAAAAGAAGGACTCATTATTCAAGAGAAAGCAAAAGGTGATGAGTTATATGATGACTCAATCATTATGGAGTTTTATGTCTTTGCCCAAAACGGCGAATCTGATTTAGAGACTAGAAACCAAGCAAAAGAGTACATCCTAAAAAGAACGAAGTATGTATCAAAAATTAAACAAGAACATTTTGATAAGTTCATTAGTGATTCAATGACAATTTTAAATCATCACTTATTAATAGATTTCTTTGGGAAGAGTAATTTTTACTATGATGAAGAAGTTGGTATTCAGTTTATTGATATTAAATCTCATGATGACTATTACTATGGTTTAACAGAGAATAAAATGGATATTAATCAAATCATTTCTCTGTTTGGATTCATGCCATGTCACTTGGATGAAAGTTCAGGATTTTTAGGACATATGGGTCTATCACATCAAGCATTGAATGAAGTGTTTACTAAAGATGAACTATTAGAGTTAAGTCAGTACAACAATAATATTTTTGAGAAGTGTAGCAAAGCAATGATTTCAGCAGGAATACCTGCCGAAAAAATCAATGAATCGATAAGTAAAATAAAATTGTTCTGATAGGAGATATTTTATGAATTTTCGAAGAAGAGATTATCTTTACTCGTATATTGGTGTTGTAGCATTTCTTTGGATTTTTATGCCAATTTCTCAACTATATGGTTATATTGTTTTAGCTGTTGCTTCGATTTTCTATGCCTTAGTTATCGGGACAATGACCAATATTTTCATTAAAAGAAAGAAGTAGTTGAAAAGATTTAGATTGAATGTGAATAAATCACACGATTATTACCATATCTATCATTATTCTATTGAGTGTTGTGCTTACACACTATACAATAGAAGTGGTGGGTAAAGTATATAAGTTTTGAGAGTAAGTTTAAGGCTCACCTTATTTAGGTGTGCCTTTTTATATACTTAAGGAGTGATAAAAATGAGTAAGCTATTTAAAAGAAAGAAAAGTACTTCTCCATCGATTGATGAAGTGGTCATTGTTAATGAGGATAAAAAAACAGAAGAACTCATAATTAACTTAAATCAAGTGTTAATGGGAAAAGAGAATCATGAAAGTTACGATGAACTTAATACGAAACTGAGTGACCTAAAAGCTTTTCATAAAGGGTATTTAAAACTAAAATACACACTTGAAAAGTCATCGATTCCAATGCAAGTGATTGAAAACTTAGTGATTGAAGCAAATGGTAGAAGAGTTAAGATTGACTTTTTACTCATCACCAACAGTTTTTTGTGTATCCTGGAATCCTTCAAACAAAATAGTAGAATAACACTTAACCTTCAAAAAGGGGTTTTAGACTCACTATTAAGAGAAAATAAAATATTACAAAACATTCCGATTCATACTTATCTTGTCGTGGATGATTCTGAATTATCAATCAATTATGATATTACATCAAAAGCGATTAGAGATATGATTGTAACACTAGATGATATCACTATGGTTTTAGAGGGTAAGCTAAAAGCTGGTAAGTTAGTGCCATTGAGTAAGGGAAGAATGACAGACATTGCAGATAAAATCATGAAACATCATATCGAAGCAGATCATCCTTTGAAAGAAGAAATTGAGAATGCATTTAAAGGTGAAGACATTATCGAAGAGCATGACTACCAGCCAAGCGATGTAACCATCAACAATCAAAAAAAGACAAATGCATTAACAACAGCTAAAGTTGTTAGCGATGTTATGGAGTATGTCAAAGATAAACCAGTGGTAAAAGGTAAAGCTGTTTCGGAAGAGGAAAAGCGCTTGCTGTTAAGACTTTACCGTACAAAATGTGCCAATATGGAGCGTAAACGAACGTACATGATCTTTAATAATGAGACAATGGATGAAATTATTAATAATCAACCAACTTCTCTTTCTGAACTTAAAGAGATAAGAGGAATGGGAGAATCTTCAGTTGAGAAGTACGGAAAAGTAATTCTCGAAATCATCAGTATGTAAAAAGATTAAGTAGTCCCCTGTAAGGGACTACTTGCAAGATAAAATTAGTAGTAAAGTAGAATAATAACTTAAGAATATAATAGTGTATGTTGTGGGGATATAAGTAGGGTAGATGTACTGTTAGTTAAGTATGAGTTTAATCAAACTGTAAGACCATTCAAAGCTATTTTTGAGTGGTCTTTTCTATTGTAAATTCATGCAAAGGAGTGGACGAGGTTGAAGAAAAAAATCAAAAAGGGAATCATATTGTTTCTTGTTATCAATGCCTTGATTTTTGCAATCGATCATATCAGAGTCTTTGAGATGCAGAAACTTCCTTTGTTTACCTGGTATGAGGAGAATGAAACTAATCCATCCTCTTATGATAAAGAAGGCCATTACCATAGCTTATTCTATAAATTTGATATCAGTCTATATGATGAAAAAGACAAAAGAGTCCGAGATGTTGAAGGATATTTACTTGGAGTTGAATATGGAGGATATTTCCAATGAATACGGGTGTTTCTATGGGTAAAAAAGGAGCTATTAAGATTGTCGTACTAATACTACTTTTGACTTACTTATTGTTTTTTTTGGGAGTTGCACCAAAGCAGATAGCAAAATTGGGTGCAAAGCAATATGTGGAACATCACTATCAAGGAAAAAATTTAGAATTTGTGAATGTTGAATGGGTACCACAACTAAACATGTACATGGTCTCGTTTCATGGAGACAATGAACAATATAACTTCATAATGGAAGGGAAAAATATACCTTACAGAGTGTGGTATGATCCATTGTTGCAAAAGAGTTAAAGTTAGTGAATAGAAAGGATGCTATAAATGTTAAATGCATTTGTTGAAGCAGTAGATAAAACTTTCTCATCGAACAGAGAAACAATCTTTTTAAAAGAAGATAATCAAACTGAAGAGATGATAAAAGTTCTGTCAACGTTACTTGTAGAAAATAATAGCAATAGTAAGTATAAGGAGTTAAAGAAACAGCTTAACTATATCAAAGCTGGTTTTAATGGTGAGAAGAATGTTGCTTTTGAGTTAAAAAACTCCTTTATACCAATGTATGTCATCCAAGACTTAAAGATAGAATTTGATGGATTGGCCGCTCAAATAGACTTTTTACTAGTAACAAATAAATACATTTGTATCTTGGAAACAAAAAAGTTAAACGGAAATATTACGATTAACAGTGATGGCGACTTTATAAGACAATTTGTTAGTAAAGAAGGAAAGGTCTACAAAACAGAGGGAATGTATTCACCAATATCACAGAATAATCGTCATAAAAGAATATTGGAAAACCTACTAAAAAGTAAAAAAATATCTGGAAACATGCCAATACACTCTTTAGTTGTTATTGCTAATCCAAAATCGATAATAAAGTATGATTACACACCAAAAGCAATTAGAAATTCTGTCATCAAAATTGATCAGTTAACAAGAGTTCTAAATGATCTCTCTAAATCTGTCAATATATCTACTCAATCAAAGTCTTACATTGATAAAGTGGCAACAAAAATACTGGCATTAAATCTTGAGAAAGAAAGTTCTTTCATTAATCAGTTTAAGACAACACTTGGTGTTAATGATAAACCTTGTACTCCTTCAAAAAAAGTTGAAGAAAAAGCAAATGAAGTTGTTAGAGAAGAGAAGGCTAAAACTAACACTCAAGTAAAAGAAACAAAAAAGACAAATGCCATTCCAGATCAACCAGAGGAATCAACAAAACCTAAAGTAAAAAGAAAAACGAAAGTAGCACCATCCATTGAAAAGATAGTGAACGAAATCAAAGATTATTTTAGGGACAAGGAAGTTGTAAAGGGAAAAGCTGTTACAACAAATGAGAAAAGAATGTTATTAAGGCTTTATAGAACAATCTGTGCTACCGATGAACAGGTAAGGTCATATATGGTGTTTAATAACTTGACGATGGAAGAAATCTTAGAGAAATGCCCAATAAATGAAGAAGAACTGCTTAATATAAGGGGAATGGGTCCTGTGAAGGTAAAAAAATATGGAGAGCAGATTTTAGAGATCACTAACCTTAACTAAAGAAGGAGAAGCTTATGAAAATAAACCTAGATAAGAGAGACAGATATTTGATTAACAGTTTGAGAGTTCTAGCAGTCATAGTTCCATTCATATCATTAACTAGCAAGCTAAGTGCATTAAGTTCAGGATACGTAATAGATCATAATCGCTTGTCAGAAATAGCAATTTCCTTGATAGGAATTAATCTTTTAATCGGATTCGGAATCTATGTATTCTGCTGCTTATATGAGAATATAGCAGAAATAAAAAACACATTAATTAAAACCAATGCAGAGAATAAAAGTGATGAGTAAGAAGAGAGTGTCTATGAGAAAACTTATAACTCTTGTTGCTCTAACAATAATAATTGGACTAATCAGTTGGTATGTAGATATAAGAAGTGCTGAACTTGTAAAGGACTTTCGCTTCGATAGTTTTCATTTAATAGAATTGGTTTCTAGAACATTTATCTTGGAATGCATAGTTTTAACATTGACTTACGTAAGAGTTGATAGTTTTTTGAAGTACATCAAGCAAAATAATAGACAGTTATTCGTTCAAATAATATGTCTTCTGATTGCTGTCATTACATTACAATACTTTTCAGTAACGTTAAACCTTTTTAAACAACTTGGAGTTTTTCTGCTCAGCAATAAAATAGTAACAGACTTTTTGATTATTACCCTTAGTTTCTGGTACTTAACAGTGTTTGAAGGTAATTAAATTTAGAGTCTGTACCTTCAAGTGGATAGCTTGAGGAAATTAAATATTCTTACTCGAGATATTAGAATATAAAGTAAAATAAGGAGAAATAATGAACATAGAAAGTTATTCATTTAAAACAAATAATAAATGCTTTGGTGTTAACTTGGATATTGGGCAAGAGATTGAGCAAAATCTAATAATTAAGTCTGATGGAGAAGTGAGATACATCTCAAAAGCATATGATGGTACTTTATTCGGTAACTACCCTGAGAAGAGTAACATTTCGAAGCGAATAGAAGTAAAAGAAGCAGTTGAACTAATTGAGTTGTTACATAATGCCTTGTACTCAGAGACTTGGGTTATCGAGGACCATTCGGTTATAACATTCATACCAAAGGGGGACGCTGAGTTTAAACTTGGAGAGAGTGATTTCAAAAGAATACGAGGAGTTCGATTTGTGCAAGATACGATAAGTGGATTAAACTTAGATGAGTTAATTAGTACAAAAATTGGAATTGATAATCTCTCTCTATTTGGAACTGGAAATAATAAGAGGTATAAATCTTAAATTGATTAATTTGGACTATTTGAAATAAACAGATTTTTTAGTAGATGAGGTCAAAGAGAAAAAGAAAAAGGTGAATCAAAATGAGTTATCTACTTACGGGATTAATAGCTTATATTTTAGCATATATATCATTGTTCATGCATGAGTTTGCACATGCACTAATGTATGCGATTACATATCAAAAAAATGATTGGTTAATCAGGTTGGGTGAAGGTAAGAAAATCACTACGATTGTAAGAATAGATTTTCATCAGCTACCAACTACAGGCTATTGTAAGTGGGGGAGTTATGATTCAATGTATAAAATCAGAAACTTTATGTGCCTTATTGCTGGCCCATTAATTAGTTTATTACTAGTAATTGTAATCTTCCTAATGAATAAATATGTTCAAAACCAAGCCATTAGTTCAGTTTACCTCAATTTTGAATGGGTACTTGGATTTGGATTCTGGTATAACTTATATTCGTTCGTTTTTACATTATTACCAACAAGATACCAAACTGGCTTTAATAAAGGTAGAGATAGTGATGGTTTACAGATCCTTACCCTTATGAAGTTGAAGAAAAAACATTAAACGCTAGATGATGACAGAAGCTTACATAGACAAAGTAAGATGCTAGAAGAAGCAACTTAGAACGGAGTGATCAAAATGAAAATGATTGATAGATTAAAGAGTGTGGATTTAGAGAACTTAAGTGAGTTTGTTAATTACGAACTCTCAATGGAAGAGTTAAGGCTAATCTCTTTCCATTTAAAAAGCTTTATTGATGGCAATGAACAGTATAGTTCAAAAGCAAAGTTTGAAATGTTAAGTAACATCATTACAATTGATCACTTAGAACATTACAAGATAAAGCCAAAATACATCAATGAGTTAATCAACTTATTGATGAATGAACCATTGAGTCTTGAAGACTGGAAGATTACACGTGTAATAAAAACGATTATTGATTATGATCGAAAGTTATTAACAGATAAATCAATTATGAAGGTTGTTGATACTCAAGAAATGAAAGATCCAGACTTCATTCACTTTATTAAAGTTGATGATCTACTTTTCCAGGGAGACTATCAAAAGGCATTAGATTACCTTGAAAGAGAAGAACATACATTTACTAGTATTTATGAAAAGATAGACTTACTGGAAATCAAAGTGGAACTTCTGTATCACTTTGGTAGAGGGGATGAAGCAAAAACATTAATTGATGAAGTCATCGAACTATCAAAAAAGATAACAGATAAGTCAAAAAGATTAGTGATAGAATATCGTCTTAAAATGACGAGAGTCTACCTAAACTCACACTATAGTAAGTTAGATATTGATTTAGTATTAGAGTTTTTAAGAGATGCTATCTCAAAATGCACTATTACTAGTAATATCACAGAACAAATGTTGTCATACCTAGTGTTCAATTATGAGCATTATAGTGACTTAGAGTCTATTCAACAAATTGTGTCATTATACTTTGAAGAAGTTAAGAATAGTCAAAACTTCTTGTTCTATTCAGAGAAACATCAATTCTCAATGATCCTGTCTTATAGAATAGGTGACTTAAGTGATGTGCCAAAAATCATCTTCTCATTCAAAGGGTTGTTGGATCATTCCAAGTTGGATGAGAACATAAGAAAAGTGCTTTACTTAGGCGATGAAAGTATATTAGAACAACCAGATGGATACATCGATCAAAAATACTACGATGTGTTTGCTAACTCCGTTTCATCTGCACGAATAATTGTTGATGCTTAAATAATCATAATGACTCATTTATAGAGGAGAATAGAATGAACTCAAAACTACAAGATCTACTTAATGAAGTATCAGAGTTTAGTAAAGAATTTGATAGAAAAAGAGCCTATCAAGGATTGAATATAAATCTTTTGGAAACCTTAAATGTTGAATACAATGAGGTGAGGATGTGTCGTGTATTACATGAGTTGCTATCACCATATGGTTCACATCGTCAAGGAACAATTTTCCTAGAAGAGTTTTTAAGAATAATAGATTATGGGAAATTAAATGAAGAGAAGTTCAAATTAAACCATGCGAATGTGTATAGAGAATATTTAATCGAAAATAATAGGAGAATTGATTTATTCATAACTGACGGTATAAGCAACATTCCAATAGAAGTCAAAATTTATGCTGATGATCAGGATAAACAATTATACGATTCTGCAAAGACAACTATGGATGATGTATATTATCTAACATTGAATGGTACTGCTCCAAGTGAATGTAGTACAAAAGGGTTAGATGTTGATAGAGTGAAGCAAATTAGTTTTTCTGATGAAATACTAAGATGGTTAGAGTTGTGTAGTGCTAAAGAAGAAGTGAGAAATATTTACCCTTTGACTGAGTTCTTTAGACAGTTTACAAATAGCATCAGAAAAATTACATGTAAAAGGGAGAATGAGTTCATGATTAATATGAATGAATTATTAAGAAATTCACCTGAAAAGGTGAAGGCAGCGGTAGAAATACAGGCAAATTTAGATGAGATACTTGCTAAGAAAATATACCAACTGTTTGAAGACATTGAAAGTAAAATGAAGGAAAAGAACTATAAAAAAATAGTTAACGTGTACGATTATGATCATGGAGGCAAGGCCCTTAACTATTACGATAAGAAAGGTAGCACGTTTCCAGGGATATCATATGAGTACAGTTTTCCAGAAGATAATGAAAAAGACACAGAGTGCTGGCTAAGAGTTGAAATTGGAGGAAGAAAGATATACTACGGTCTTTGTTTTCCTGAGAATAACAACGTTAAGAAGGTATCTGCTAGAAATATCGAAAGAAGTAGATCTCTAGGTTTTGTATCAAAGGCAAACACATGGTGGGGCTTTTGGGAATACATAGAAATTAGTCCTAATTTTATGAACAAAAAAGAAGTAGCTACGTTGTTTAATGAAAACAATCTGGAAGAACTTGTTAGTGAATGTTGTAAAAGATTGGTGAAAATGTTTGAAACCGAAAAGAGGACTAAGTAATGAAAAACATTAAGATTTTTCTCACAATTCTAATATTAATGGGGTTAGTTGCATCTTATTTATTCTTTGAGACTACTCTGGAAGAACCTAAAATAAAACTCTTTGATATTGGAGTACATCCTAACTCTATAGAGATAAAACTAAGAATAGATGTACCAGAAAATGCAATTGCAAAAGATAATTCATACATTCAGTTATTAGAGAACGATATAGAGATAGAAAGAAAAGAACTCAAAGAAAATAATAGTGAGATTGCCTTCGATAATTTAGAAGTAGGGCAACAGTATCAAGTAAGAATTGTTTATAACTACAATAATCGATTCTATTTGAGAAATCGTACAGTTAAGAAGCAAAAAGAGGTTTCTACTAGATATGCATATCACAAAAGTACCGCGTTTAGTGAAGGAAAAATGTTCTTAGAAGAGATAAATAATTACTTTTTGTTTGTCCAAAGTTACTGGAGAAATAGAAACGAATCAAGTCTATCAATCTTATATGATGAATCACATAACGAAGTATGGCGCAAAACTTTTGATGGTGACTATGTTTCTGGAGTAGTTTTCACATCAGATAACAAAATCGTGTTGGCTTCCCGAAACAGGGATATGAACCAAAGAATAGTAAATAACATAAGGTATCTTAACACTTATGGCCAAAGCGAAAATACTATATCTTTAAATAAAATTTTTAATACAACAGCTTACAACCGCTTCTTTTCAGGAGCAAGAATTGTAGAAGCAGAAGATGGTGGAATAATCAGTTCTGTTGTTTTAGATGGGGATGTTCACATTCTTAAACTAGATAAGGATTTAAACGTGCTTTGGAAGAAGAGGATAGTTGATCAACAACCAATTAACAATGGATTGCATGGAATCAGTAATATACTGCACAAAAATGAGGACTACTATGTTGTAGCATCGCAAGAAGTTATTGATTCTTTTAAGACATACAACCCAAAACTAGTTCTTTTTAACGAATCGGGAAGTATTCTTTGGAGTAAATCATTTGGAGCTGATAGTTGGGACGAGATAACAGATGTTCAAATTCAAGATGAATATATATACGCTGTTGGTAAAACAAGAATTGAATCAACACTGTTTGACTCTTTTATCATTAAGTTGGATCTGGATGGTAACTTGATGTGGAGAAAAGATTTTGATGAAGCACCTTATGAGAATCTTGAAAACATTGAAATTAATAATGATGGAGAGCTGGTAATAGTAGGATTTGAAGGAGATAACACAGTTTTTGAGTATAGAGGGATAATACTTCATATTGATAATGATGGGGAGATAAAGTACAAACAAAACCTCTCTACAGGTTATGGTCACAATATTATGTTTAGAGAAAACGATATAATCATGACGATGACTGAGAAGTATGTTGGTTACCTAAAAGTGTATTAACCAGTTTGTAAAGCGTCTCTCTCTAAGTATAGAGCTTGAGGGCAATGAGGTATATTAAAAAAATCACTTTTGAAAAGGAGAATTGTTATGAGTTTTGAGAGTATTGTAAAAGAAAAAATATTGAATTTGTGTGAAAAAGTATATATTGCACCAGAAATTAATGAAAAGAAATTAAACAATGCAATTAAAAGTATGTGTCCAAATGTCGATCCAGAATATGTGATTGCTATTGCTGATACATCAATTTTTAATAACGCAAAAGATGGATTAGTTTTTACTGGTGAAAGAATGTATATTTATGCAGGTATCGGAAGTAGTAAACTTGAGGTTTCTTTTAAAGAAATAAAAGAAGTTGATTACGAAACAAAGACTGTAATAAATAAAAAAGGAAACTCTGAAACAATTGAGTATTTAAAAGTTTACTATAAGGGTGGATCAATGATCAATCTAAGCAATGAGTTATATGGAATAAATATGTCGAAATTAAACGACTTGTTAAACGAAATAGTAATAATGGGTGATAATAACGTAGAGTTTAAAAACAAATCTCAAACGTCACCATTATCAATGATGGACAGAGAAGTTAAGAAAAATTATGTTAAGTTATTATGTAACTTCGCATTCTCGGATGATCAATTGATCGATGCTAAGGAATATGCGGAAATTATGTCTCTTATAGTTCGAATTGAGCTAGAACCTAAAGATAGGCTTGAGCTTAGAGGTTATATGACAAGTCATGAGTTCGCACAATCTGACAAGGTATTGATAGACGAACTTAGTAGTTTGTTAGAGCAAAATCAAGTTGTTGAGATTCAAAAATCTTTGATAAAAGACATGATCTTTATTTATAGAACAAATGACGATATTAATAAATGGACAAATAGTAAATACATTGTTAATCTAGTTGCCAATTTTGAAGTACCTCATGATCAGGTTGATTTAATCGAAAGTGCTATATTGAATGATGAGGACATTCTAACGAAAAGAAAGAATGACTCGGAAATTAAAAAATCAATGAAAGACATTGCCTCAAAAGCAGCAGCAGTAGGTGTCCCACTTGCTACTATTTACTTATCGGGTTCAGTTGTAGGAGTAAGTGCAGCAGGTATAACTTCTGGTCTAGCTTCACTTGGAATGGGTGGAGTTTTAGGACTATCTAGTATGTTTACAGGAATTGGCGTTGCAGTTCTAATTGGTGTAGGAACATACAAAGGATTGAAGAAAATTACTGGTGTAGGAGATCTCGAAAACAATAAACAAAGGGAACTAATGTTACAGGCAATTATTAGAAATACACAAAAGTCACTAAACTATTTGATTGAAGATGTAAATGAAATCACTAGACGACTTATGATAGAAATCGAAAGTGGGTTACAAACTGAGAAAAAGATACACGAGTTAACGAAAATTCTAGGTATGCTTAGTGAAGGTGCAAAAGTTACAACTGATAGATTAAATTATGCAGAAAGAGAGAGATTAATTACACACTTACCTTTAACTTTAGATTTGAATAGACTAAACTCACTAACTAATACTCCAACTAGAGGAAAATATAGAGATTTTGTCCTAAATTGTTATGAGCAAAAAGAAATACTAGGAGACGATAATACTACTAAGCTCTCTATGGATATTATTGAAAACTTGACAGAAGAACAGCTTACAAATCTTGGGAATATATTTGAGGAAATTGGATATAACAATATTGCTAATGCTTCAACTGCTGCTATAAAAGGATTTGGTAAGAATATATCAGAGAAGGTTCTAGGATAGCATATGAGTAAAAAAGTTTCAAAAAAATTATTGGATGAGGCAGGAAAAGTACTTGTTGTTCAAAATAAACAAGCAGATACTATCACCAATAGTCTAGATAAAATATATAAGGAACAAGATTTCTTGAGTACTTTAAACAAGTCGAATAATACTGAACTGGATGACTTATTGGAAAATGCAAATTCGTTGTTAAAAAATAGCAGTGTGAAAATGAGAGTTGATAAAGACAATATCGATGCTGTGAATGAACTACTTTTGAAAGATAAGAAAATTAATGATACCGAGAGAATATATGATTCTAAATTGTCATCCCCATTAGAAACTATAACAGTCAGTGAAGACTGGGAGGACTATTTGAATAATGTTTTTGCATATGCAGATAAGTATAAAATTGACTTGAGCAAAGATCCTTTTGATGAATTACTTAGCAAAAGTGAAAAAGCAGCACTGAACAAAATGATAAAAGAAGACTATACAATGAAGAAAGCTAATTGTGATAAGTATGATTATATGATTGCATCATTCTGTGGTGTTGTATCAGGATTGATAGATGTATTCTTTGTTGGAATCCCTCATGATAGTAAACTGGGGAAATGGTCAGACAATATGACTGATAACTTTGTAATTAAAGTAGCAAAAAAAACAGGTTATGAACCAAAGGATGGAAAGGGTGGTATTGCAAATGCAATAGCCTTTCTCGAGAAGAAATTTCCTGTGAATTATGACCAGGCGACAAGTGAAAGTGTTGGTAATCTTCTTGGGATGTCCGCGACAAATCATCATATAAAATCTTTAGGACATTCACCAAGTATTATTGGGTTAATATTCTCGATTCTAGATCAGTTTTCAAGTACGTCTCATTTTCTTGATAATGGTCGATTGATAGTTATTGATACCCAAAAGCAAGAGTTGAGAGGAAGTAATTTTATTTCAAGATTGTTTTGTGGTTTTAGTAACTGGCTAGGACATCTTATTTCTGATGTATCAGGATCATCTTCGTCACGAAGAAAAGGGCCCAATAACAGAGGTGCAGGGATACCTATGCCACTATTTGAGTTATTTCAACTTTTTGGTGGAAAAGAACTATATAAGGTTTATGAGAGAAATGACAAGTCAAATAATTTTAACAAGGTTTCATTTGCAGACTTATCAGTAAAAGTATTTGAACAAGGCTACGACGCAAGATTTGCAGTGGCACAAACAATTCCTGTTTTGTTTAATGAGATAAGCATTAGACTCCTGTGGTCAATAAAGTCAAAGTTCTATCATAAAAGGAGTTTTGTTGATTCACTGCCGTTCGGTAGTAAACCTGAGTTGAGAGTGATGTTGCTTACTGGCCATGGTGTTTTATGTTTTGTGGACGGAGCAGATGCACTACTTAGATCCGGAGGACAACCTCTCTTATTCATTTTGAGAATGAATTTTGTTGCATGGAAAAGACTTGCATTCTCTGGGCTGATTGAAGTTAGAGCAAAATATAAAGAGTCGGCAATTGATTTAAATGCTCTAGAAAATGATTTGAAAAAAGAATGGAATACTTTATATAACGACAACATTCAAATTGTTTAACTTGAATCAATACAAATACATATGAAAAGTTTAAATGGATAGCACTAGATAATAACTTGTTTAACTGCTTTTGAATCTAATGGTAATTATGTGGTCTTTAAGTGTAGAACTTGAGGATTTGTAGGAGAAAAATATAAATGAAAAGAGTATTAATTGGTTTTGAGCTTTACTCATCAGAAGAATCATACTTTGGTTCACCAGAAGTTGGTGAAGAAATTTGTCAAATACTTTCTGTAGATTTAGTAGGGACTGTGACTTTAGAGGCATATTGCTCTAATGGTATGTTTAAAGAAAAGTTATTTTCAAGACTAGAAAATAAAAAGTATATGAAAGAAGATTTGATGGTGTTATCGGAAAAACGTTTAAATTTTTACGAATCGAATAGATCAAAGTATGGTTACTGATTGCTCTGTTTATGTAATCGAGTTCATTTTTGAAGATGGAACTTATGAAACGTTTTATGGTGATATGAGTTTTGAGAACACACTTGGAGGCACAAACATAAATAATCTAATTGAAGATATTATTGACTTCCAAAACTTAATGTTGTTTGGTAAAGATATAGAGTATGAGAATTAGTAGAAATATATGATATTTCCTCAATGTGTAGACTTGAGGAACACACTTGAGTTCTGTCACTGGTAACTAATATTATCAGTTCAAAATTTGAGTTTTATTATAAATGTTTGTTAGTATCGCTGCATATGATATTATTGTTATAGGGTGGGAACTATTTTTATGAATTTAAGACTCCCGATGGGAGTTTTTTTGAGGAGTGTATTTATGAGATGTAACAATTGTAATAGAAAAGTAGTTGAAGGTCAGATCTACTGTATGTTCTGTGGCTCAAAATTAGCAACTGATGGCAAAGTTTATGCAAAAAGAAAAATTACTAACATTTTAAAGAGGATGTATTTAATCACATTCTCCATCATAGTCCTGCTGTTTGGTATCATTTCGATAATGAGTAGCTATGAGACTTATTTGGTCAAAAAGACTGAAAGAATGGAAGGTATGAGATTACAGAATGAGGCTGAGATGCTTTGTAGTACTTTCAGTAACAAGGGAGAATATGAACTACGCTCTCTTTTGGAAGCTGTAAAATCAGGAGAGTGCCTAAGTATAGTATATAATCTGCAGCATAGATCATATTCTCAGAACGAGTTAGATGCATATTTGAAACACCTAACCACAGCAAGCTATATTCCAATAATTCAAAATTTTGGTTACAATTTCAGTGAAACATTAGTTTTAGATGTTATAGAAATCGAAAATACAGCGTTATTAAAGAGCTTACATACGAAGAAAACATTCGGAGAGGGATATGCTACAGATAGAATATGGAGATTGCTAGAAATAGGTAGATCTTCTGGATTCATATGTGAAAAATTCAAATGTACTTATATCTCTATTTCAAGTATAGATACCAAGAGTATTCATGTCTACGACTACAAGACAGATACATTCGAGGTATACAAAGAATTTAATGATGATGAAGGAATATATAAGATTGAAAAATGGCAATATCAATTCAAAGATGATTTATATGAGGCATGGTGGGGCCCAGAGGAAAATCCGGAAAAATCGTATCTTAGATATATGAAGGGGAATGTTAGATATGAAAATACTAATACAACATCCTCGAATTATAAAAGAGATATAGAATATGCAAAATCATTCAACTAGCTTGCAGGGAAATTCCAGTAAAGAAAGAAGGAGATTGAGTGAAGAGAATAGAAGTAGTAGCGGCGGTACTTGTTAACGATAATAAGTACTATTGCGCGAGGAGAAAAAACGAAGGACCTTTAGCTAAAAAATGGGAGTTTCCCGGTGGTAAAGTTGAAGATGGGGAAACTCTTAAGGCTGCATTGAGTAGAGAGCTACAAGAAGAGTTAGGTATTTTCGAAAAAGAGTTTACATACTTAACAACTGTTGAGCACCAATACCCAACATTTCATATTAAAATGCATGCGTACCTATGTAATATAAATACAAAGAATATCTTTTCAAATGAACATATAGATCAAAAGTGGTTAGAACTAGCTCAATTACCTGTCTTAGATTGGGCTGAAGCAGACATACCAATAGTTGAGTTGCTCATTAAAAAAAATGGTTTTAGAAAGGACAAAGATAACTGATGGATCGAGGAGTAAAGTATACAGTTGATGAGATAGAAAAATCATTACTTACATGTGATATGGTTCCAGAATTATCACCTCTAAAAAGTAAAATTATCAAATCATATCATAAAGTAAAGAACATGAATTACACTGGAGATTTAGTAGATTACCTTGAGAAGTTCAAAGATGACTCTCACAAAGATAAAGAGCTATTTGATATTTTTAAGAATTATGGGCTATTGACATTTGAAGAACTATATCATGAGATCAAGAGAAACTTCAGCAGTGAGCTGGTAAATAAGTCGAAAATAGAAGATCTTGTTGTTGGAGAATTTTATTCAAATTACGACATCACTAATCATTTTAAATGCTCAGAACAAGGTGGAATGAGAAAATCAAATAAGACAAATACACTTGTTTTAGTTTCGGACCATACAAATCCACTGTACGAAGACAAGTGGGAAAATGATATATTGAATTATACGGGAATGGGAAGAACAGGTGACATGGATATAAATTATATGCAGAACAAAACACTTAATGAATCTAATGAGAATGATGTGGATTTATTCCTGTTTGAGGTATTAAAGATGAAGGCTCTTGAAAAATATCTTTTTAAGGGTGAGGTAACTCTTGTAGATGATCCATTTCAAGAAAACCAACTTGATGCAGATAATAATCTAAGAAGTGTTTGGATGTTTCCTATCAAACCTCTTGAAAAGTCACTCCCACAGAAAGAAGATATTGATGATATAGCAAATAGTAATGAAAGTAAATTAATGAATCTGACTGATGATGAGGTTGAAAAAAGATCTGCCCTATTTAGAGGAAAATCGGCCACTCCAAGCTCAAGAGAAGTTAAGGTAAAAGAGTTCAACCGAAATCCCTTTGTGAAGGAGCTTACATTAAGGCGAGCAAAAGGTGTATGCGAACGTTGTGGTTCAACCGCCCCTTTTATCACAAAAAATGGTAGGCCCTATCTTGAGGTCCATCATAAGAAGATGTTATCTGAAGGTGGAGAAGATACATTAAAAAACACAATTGCATTATGTCCTAACTGCCACAGGGAATTACATTATGGATAGAATATAAATTACTGTGAGATGCTTTTACTCAGAAATTAATCTTCCGGTAGCATGTAATGATTTCCTCAAGTAAGCAACTTAAGGGTAGAGCATACTAGTTAATAGTATGCTTTTTTTATAGTTAGTTGATCATGATTGTTAAATTATAGATGTAAATAATTGAATCCCAGGGACACCAACAACAACCAAATCTTGAAAATTAGTACCCAAAGAAATATACTAACAATGTAGGGCCTTTGGAAATTCTTTCAACTAGCATACTCTCATAAAGGTTAATATAAGAGTCCACAGTTTAAAGAAGGGCACTCAAGTCTTACTTAAGAGAAATTTTTAGTTATAAAAAGAGAAGGATTCTCTCTTTTTATCATATAAGGAGTAAATTATGAAACAAGAAATAGTAAATATTGCATTAGTCGTTGAAGATTACGATAAGGCGATAGAGTTTTACACGAATGTATTAGACTTTGAACTTATTGAAGATACTTATCAACCAAAACAAGATAAGCGATGGGTTGTGGTTGCTCCACCTGGATCAAAGGGGACAGCGATTTTACTTGCAAGAGCTTCTAAACCGGAACAAGCTGAATTTATTGGAAATCAAGTAGGTGGAAGAGTGTTCTTATTCCTTAATACTGATGATTTTTGGAGAGACTATAATAAGATGATTGATCGAGGAGTCGAGTTCGTCAGAGAGCCAATTGAAGCTGATTATGGGACTGTTGCTGTATTTAAGGACTTATATGGAAATCTATGGGATTTACTGCAGTTCCATAAAGATCATCCTATGGTGAAAAGAGGCAGCAAATAGAAAACACTAAGTAGTTTCCAAATACTATGTAGATTTTCCCGATCCATAATGAGACAAGGAGTATTCCTTGATTTGTACAAAAAGGACGTAGCTGAGTCTCTGATGCATGTGGGGATTAAGAATGATAAGAGTACTTAAATGAGTAAAACGTCAAGCATTCAACTTTGGAGATTGAGAGTGATAGTAGAAATATTGTCACTCTTTTTAATACCTAATATAATAAAGATATAAATTTAAGATTGTTATGCCAAATATTGTTGTTTTCCTCCGCATAATGGCATATAATACAATTATATGGAGGGATTAGATATGATTATGACAATGTTAGATATAAATGAAAAATATAAGAACTACTCTGATATATTAGGAAAAGTAAATAGAGAAGTAAAAAAAGGAAATCTGATTGCTGTAGTGAAAGGTTTATATGAGACTGATAAAAACACGCCAGGATATCTTCTTGCATCTTACATTTATGGCCCTTCATATCTATCGTTTGAATATGCATTATCATATCATGGATTGATACCAGAAAAAGTTGTCAATTATACCTGTGCTACCTTTGGTAAGAATAAGTCAAAAACATACTCAAATATGTTTGGGAATTACGCATATCGTGATGTCCCTAAAGCTGCATACCCATACGGAATTGAGGTATATATACAGGAAGGTTACTCCTACTTTGTTGCAACGAAGGAGAAAGCTATTTGCGATATCCTCTACATAAAGAAACCACAAACGAGTATGAAGAGAATAAAAACATTGCTTTTTGACGACCTAAGAATAGATATTGAAGAGTTCTATAAATTAGACAAAGATGAACTACTTTCCCTATGCAGTCTGTATAGAAGTAAGAATATCAGTCTTCTTAAAAAGATAATTGAGAAGGAGTTGAAGTAAATGACGATTATAGATCAGATGTTGCAAAACTATGATTTAGTAACAATTGAGGATAGAAAGAATGCATTAAAAGAAATAATGCAGGAAATTGTTTTAGCAGCATTATCCAAAACAGATTTTTTTCAACACGCTGCATTTTATGGTGGAACTGCTTTAAGAATATTTCATGGTATTGATCGGTTTTCAGAAGATCTTGACTTCACATTGATGACTACCAATGCAGACTTTACTCTTGAGAAATACATCCCATCGATAAATACTACTGTAGAATCAATGGGCTTGCAATTTAGTATTAGAGTCAAAGAAAAATCACATGATTCAAATATTAAATCTGCTTTTATGAAGGGAAATACAAAAGAACAGTTTTTGATATTCTACCCAGACTCAAAACAAAGTGCATTCATTCAAAATAATGAAGTTATACATATAAAATTTGAAATAGATAAAGACCCACCTGAGTTCGCTAAAACAGAAATTGAGTATCGATTGTTACCGTTTCCATATCAAGTAAGAATCTACGACAAACCATCTCTATTTGCAGGTAAGTTACATGCAGTAATTGCCAGAAGTTGGTCAAATAGAGTCAAGGGAAGAGACTTGTACGACTTTATTTACTACCTATCAACGAACACTATGGTTAATTTAAAGCATCTTGAAGCCAGGCTTAAGCAAACTAGAACTATTGATAATTCGCTTGAGCTAACTAAAGAAGGACTCATAGAGCTCTTGAATCAGAGATTTGATAGTATTAGTTTTGATGATGCCAAAAAAGATGTTATGCCTTTTGTTAGAGATGTAGATTCATTAAATATGTGGACTGTTGAATTCTTTAAAGCTATATCCCGAAATATTAATGTTAGATAAGTAAGTAATAACGTGCTCCAAAAAGTAGATTCTTTGGGCACGTTTTCTTAATTTGCTCAAAATGGTATTGAATGAGGAAGATGCTTCGTTACACTTAAATCTGAATAGAGGTAAAGCAATTTGTTTCCACTTAGTTTGAAGTCCATATTATCAGAAAACCGATATAGTAATAAAGTAATATCGAAATTCCATTACTTAATGAATAAACTTTCTTATAGGGTAGTGAAAGAAAGGTTGTCTACCAGCATTATGATATAATTTAATTATTGATGATTTTATCTAAGGAGGCTATTATTATGAAAATGGCATTATTGGTTATTGATGTACAAGAAGCTTTTGTTGGTGACAGAAGAGGAACAAAGAGTTTTGACAAGATTATGAACCATATTAATTATAGTATGGCATTATTCCATGAGGCAAAATTGCCTGTAGTGGTGATTAGAGATATTGAAGATGGTGATGGAGCAGAGATGAAAAACATCGTTGAATTGGATGTTAATACTAATGATATTGAAGTTACAAAGACCTATAGTAATGCTTTTTGGAAAACGAATCTTGAAGATATTTTAAATGATTTAGATGTAGACTTTTTGGTATTGTGTGGTAATGCAGCGGAGTATTGCGTTGGTGCTACATATAATGGTGCCCTAGAAAGAGAGTTTAGAACAACGTTGCTTCAAAATGGGGTTTTCGCAACAAGAGAAGAAAACTTGATGATTCACTTTTACAATAGAGAATTAATCTCATGTACAGCACTTGAAGGTATTGTTGGGTTTGAGCTTTAATGTATTTGGAAGTTACTAGTGTAAACAAACTAGGATTCATGAAAAGAATGAAGAAATTTAATTAATCAAACCAGTGTAAAACACGCTTAGATAGCGTGTTTTTGTTCTGATTAATTCCTTAATAATAACTAACTTCATTCAGACATTCAATGAACTTCTCTGCAGCAGGAGTGAGCTTATGTCGTTTCTTGTAAACTAAATTGATTTCTCTCACTAGATTGATTCCATCTACATCAATCGCCTTTACTAATCCTAGTTCTAGTTCGTATTTTATTGATCGTAATGACATAAATGATACTCCAAGATTTTGAATGATTGCCTCTTTTATTCCTTCCTGATTACTAATTGTAAGGATATCTTTGTCATCAAAAAATGAATCACCAAGCTTAGTTGCTAAGTATTTATGGAGTGAGGAAGTTTTCTTCTTTAAAACAAAAGTTTCAGCAGCAAGTTCCTCGAGACTTATGTGATCACATTGAGCAAGTAGATTACTTGATGAAACAATCAACTTTAATTCATCATTAAAGATTTTTTTCACTTCAAATATATCGTGTGAGACATTTACATAGCCGGATAAAAAACCAAACTCAATTGTGGCTTTATCAAATTCTTTAAGAAGGTTCTTTGAACTATTTATGGTAAAGTTGATATCAATTTTTGAATATTTTTGCTTGAACCTAGCTAAAATCTCAGGAATGAGGTATACACCGATAAAATTCGTAGCACCAAAAAAGACGTTTCCTTCCTCCAAGTTTTCAATTTGCAAGATATGTTCCTTACCTATAGTATAGGTGTTTAGAATTGTTTGAGCATACTGTATAAATGACTTTCCTTGAATAGTTAAGTAATTCTTCTTTCCCACTCTACTAAAAAGTGGTACTCCAAGCTCATCCTCAAGGGATTTTATTTTCTTACTCACTGCAGGCTGAGACATGTATAATTGCTCGGCTGCTTCTGTAAAACTTTGCACTTCTGCCAAAACTAAAAAGGTTTTTAATCGATCTAAGTCCATAAGCATCTCCTTCTATTTTTGATAAAGTATGTGAAATTTGAGTTTAGTTTAGCACATATTTTTTTATATGTATATATTATAGAAGTGACAATACTATAACTTTTGGTTATAATACTTAGAAGAAATAGGAATTGTATCTCACATATGGGTTCACTATTATTGAAGTATAGGTAAACTTATCTATTGATTATTTATTTATACTTAGAGGAGGATTTTTTATGAGTAACACATCTGTAAAGCCCAAAAAGAACGGGCATGGTAAAACAGAGCAATTTATGGAAAAGTATGGAGTTATTATCGCTGCAATTGTTTTTGCCATTTTGTACTTCATGCCACTACCGTTAGGAATGGAACCAGTTGGGCAAAAAAGTTTAGCAATTTTTGTTTCAGCACTTGTTCTATGGGTGACAAAACCTGTTCCTATCTATATCACATCATTATTCGTTATTATTGGATTACCTTTGACAGGTGCAGTAGCTGAAGCTGATGTCGCATTTGAGACATTGGGTTATGAAGTTATTTGGTTAATGGTTGCTGCTTTTGTTCTTACATCTGCAATGAACCATACCAACTTAGGTAAACGATTTGCACTTAATATGGTAACCAAATTTGGTAAAACACCGAAGCGAACGATGGCAGTGTTGATCGTTGTAAACTTTGTACTTGCATTTTTTGTACCTTCAACAACAGCACGTGCATCTTTATTAGTTCCGATTGTTTTAATTCTACTAGAAATATACAAAGCCTTACCTGGGGAAAGCAAGTTTGGTAAACTAGTAATGCTTCAAGGAATTCAAAATAACCATTTTGCCACAAGTATGATTATGACTGCAACATCTTCACAGGTACTTGCAATTGGATTTATTAATGAGTTTACAGGAGCTGACCTAGGATATATGCATTGGTTGATGGGGTCATTACCTCAAGCCATTTTAACAGCAACAGTAATGTTCTTTGTTGGTATTGCTATCTTTAAACCAGAAACTCTAAAAAATGATATTAGTGCTGTTAACGAAGCTATGAAAAAGCAACTAGCAGGTTTAGGAAAAATGACTGTACAGGAAAAGAAAGCAGCATTTTACTTTGGACTTACATTATTCTTATGGGCAACAGGTGATTATCATGAGCACTTCTTAGGGTTTGAATTAGAGACTGCTCAAGTCGCAGTACTTAGTATGGCATTAATTTTAACTCCTAAGATTGGTGTTATCACTTGGAAAGAAGCAGACATCAAGTGGGATTTAATGATTTTCTCGGCTGGGGCTTATGCGGCAGGTAAGGCATTAAATAAATCAGGTGGAGCAACTTGGTTAATTGATAAAATGGTGACTTCAATGGGTATTGAACATCTACCACTAGGTGCAGTTGCAGTTGTTTTAATTGCCATTTCAATCTTCAGTCACATTATATTTACTAGTAAGACTGTAAGAACAACAATCATGATGCCAGCAGCACTAGGTATCGCAATGTCACTAGGGATGGATCCTGTTCGCTTAGGTTTAGCAGTTGCATTCGGTATTGCCTATACAACAACACTACCACCACATTCAAAAGTAAACACTTTGTACTTTAGTTCTGGGTTCTTCTCAGTGTTAGAGCAGTTATTCTTTGGATTGGTTGCAAGTGCTGTTGGAACGGTAATGATATCCCTTGTTTACTTCTTCTGGCTACCAATTATACTTTAATAACAAGTTAAGAAGTTATTTATGGAGGATTATATGAAAAGGAAAGTTTTATTAGCTATTGCCGACGGTGTCGGTGACCTACCAATAAAAGAATTAGATGAGAAAACACCATTGCAATATGCAAGTACACCAACACTAGATTTACTAGCTAAGGAAGGATCATCAGGAATAATGGACCTACTAGATGCAGGTATTCCTGTTGGGACTGATTTAGGCCATATGTTACTATTTGGTTATCCAAATAGTGCATATCCTGGAAGAGGACCAATTGAAGCAGCAGGCATTGGACTTGATATTCAAAGTGGAGATATTGCATTTAGATGTAATTTTGCAACAGTAGATGGAAATGGTGTAGTTCTTGATAGAAGAGCAGGACGAATTAACCAAAAAACTTCAGAACTTGCAAGCGCACTAAATGGAGTTGAGGTAGATGGTATTAAAGTAATTTTTAAAGAGGCAACCGAACACCGTGCAGTTATGATTCTAAGGGGTTTAGATTTAAGCGAAAAAATAACAGATACAGACCCAAAACTACCAGAACCAGGACTCAATTTTTTACTCTCGAAGTCAATAGATGGTTTAAAAGAGAGTGTAAATACGGCAAGGGTGCTCAATGAATTATTAGAGAAGTTTCATCATATTCTAAAAGCTCACCCTGTAAATAAAGAACGTGAAGAAAATGGATTACTTCCTGCTAACTTTATCTTAACCCGTGGTGCAGGGAAGGTACCCAATATTCAAAAAATGACTGAGCAATTTGGATTTAAAGGTGCTTGTGTCGCCTCTGAGAGTACTGTGTTAGGTGCTGCAAAAATTGCAGGATTTAAGTTAATCTGTAAAGAAGGTATGACAGGTAATTTGGATACAGACATTTACCTTAAAGCTCAGCTCGCTCTTGAGGCATTAAAAATGAATGACTTTGTAGTTCTTCACTTCAAGGCCCCAGATTTAATGGGGCACGATAACAACCCTCTCGGCAAGGTTAAGGCAATAGAAAAGTATGATAAGATGTTATCCTATGTTCTTGAGAACAGGCAAGAGAACACGTTAATAGCATTAGCTGCAGATCATTCAACACCTTGCTCTAGAAAAGAACATTCGGGTGATCCAGTTCCAATTGTTCTTAATGGAAAGAACATTAGAGTAGATAATGTAGATAAGTATAACGAGATTGATTGTGCAAATGGGATAATCAATAGAATTAATGCAACAATGTTCTCTAACCTTTTATACGATTATTTACACTTAACAAAAAAACAAGGAAATTAGTATTGTTCAACTATTTTATAGCTCATTCTCGTTTCGAGAGTGAGTTTTATTTGTCATGGTAAGTGAACAAACTGTATAATGAAATTATACTTATAACTATGAACAGGAGATCCGTTATGAAAAAATACAATAAGCTAATTAGAGATAAAATACCTGAAGTGATTGAAGATAGTGGAAAGAGTTATAAAATTAGAAAACTTGATGATCGTGAGTACTTGGAAAAAGTAAAAGAAAAGATTATTGAGGAAACGAATGAATTAGTAGAAAGTAAAAGTAGAGTAGATATCATCAATGAAATCGCAGACGTTTATGAGATTATTGAAGCGTTGATGGATATCAAAAAGATTACCCCTTCTGAAGTATCAAAGGTTAAAGAGAATAAAAAAGTATCTAGAGGAGCTTTTGATAAGAAGTTACTACTTATTGAAGTAGATGATTAGAGTATGAACTGGGGAACCAGTTCTTTTCATTTGGTAACTCATGAAATGATTTTGACTCGATAGATCACCGATGCTATGATTAATGAGGAGAGTTAGTTACTTAAAAAATACAGATATAAGGAGACACATATGTACAATTTCGCTGTAATTTCAGATCCTCAAATAGATACTCAAGATCCAAGGATGAATGAGGATTACTTAATCTTAAATAAATGTTTTAATAATATGGAGGTAGACTCTGTTGTTGTGTGTGGTGATATCACAGAAAACGCTGTTTACCAGGAATGGGATATGTTCTTTAAGTCGTTTAAAGAGCATTGCAAAGATGCTGAGCTACAATATATCCCGGGAAATATGGACTATACCCACACTTTAAAAGGTAGAGAAACACTTAATCAAGCTTTCTCTAAGCACTTTAACTATACTCAAGAGAAACTATATCGTCGGCTTGATACAGACTATTGTGTATTCTTTGGTTTAGCAGTTGAAAAGAATAGTGATGAAGCACCAATGTCTGAAAGACAATTACAAGAGTTAGATAAAGCCTTGGCATATGCAACAGAAAATGGTATCTCAGCTATAGTATATGGACACTACATCTTGAATGATACCATTAAAGTAAATTGGGATTTTGCATATCTCGGAACTCAAAGTCATGCAATCAAGAGAATACTAGAAAAACATGATACAAAGGTATTATTCTTTTCTGGACATACTCATAAAGGGCTAGTGAAAGACTCATATTGTACAGTTGTAGAAAAGAATGGTGTAACCTATATAAGTACACCCTCTATCTGCCAGCCAGATGATGAGCATTATCCAGGTTCAATTACAGACCGAGGAACAGGATTTTTAGTAACAGTAACAAGGGACTCAATAGAGGTACAGGGATATAATTTCTTAGAAAATTTACCATTGCCTGAGTATAAGTGGAATTTCAATAAATAGGAGTTTGAAATGAAGATTAAGCATTTGTTACAAGAGGTGGATTTTGAGAATCTACATCTTTTCATTTTACTTAGCTTCAAGTAGGCTACTTAAGGTTATAAAGAAAACTCCTTTGTAACGGAAATCCGTTAGTTTTCTGCAATAGTAACGGATTTCCGTTACTATTTTTATAGGAGATATTTTTTTTCATAAGCAATTAACGTTTGGAAGGTAGATTGATTAGTTCTTTAAGCTAAAAGCAAGACCTTATAACCTATCAAGAATTGATAACATAGCTCAAATCTTGAATGATAATCATATAGGTGATACCATATTACATGGTGGGGATAATAATGTTTTTTACTCATTTTATAGATGAGTCTTATTTTTATCTCAATTTGAGTATAAGGAGATATTATGAACGAAACAGCGAGAGGATTTGCAAAATTTTTTCAGAATTTGAGTTTATTACTAATCGTGCACACAATATTTAAGATTCTATTTTCTGATTGGTCTAGCTTTGATGTTACATGGTTCTTGACTTGGAGGGTCTTTTGGATAGTTACATTAAACACGATTACGAGTTTTATAATAAACTTTGAAGAACTAAGATTGACAAAACCACACAAGGTAACCTATAGAGAATAAAGATAAAACTCAAAATGGTAAAGGGATAAAAAAGCACTAATAGTGCTTTTTTGCATAATAGGAAATAGATTACCTTTGTAGCTGGTGCTTACTAGTATAAAATAGTTGTAGTTTATACGACTTATTTGTCACTCGAAAACACCAATGATTAGGTGATAAAATATTTGTAGAGACTTCTTTTAGTAGGGGGGTCCTCTAAAGAGGACTACTTTGCCAGTATCATTTGATTTAAAATAGTTTTATGAGTATTAGTAGGTACAGTTTGTGTCTTGTGGGGATTAGTATTTGGACTAGATATTAGATGATTCTTTTCAATAGTAAAGTTAAGATTCACCTTCAAGATAAGCTTGAAGTTTTTTTAGTGTAATGAAATAGAAAACCTCAGGTATGGTACTTGAAAGTATATATTCTTAAGGAGGAGTAATAAAATGAACTTTGATGCAAGCCAAAAGTCGATTCATGATATATTGAATGCAAGGAAAAAATATAATATACCTAGATATCAAAGGGTATACTCGTGGACCGAAAATGATAATAAAAAGTTTTTTAAAGATTTGATTGAATGCATAGTTGTTAATGAAGAAGAAGTTAAGGCAACTCACTATTTCATTGGTTCAATGCTGTTTGTAGGGAGTATAGATAATAATGATGATCCAAATATAGAGGTGGTTGATGGTCAACAAAGATTAACTACAGTAGCTATATTATTGTCAGCGATTATAGAATCTGCATGTGAGGAATTAAAACAACTTGAGGAAAATATAAATGAAAACACAGAAATTGTTTCAATATATAGAACTTTCATTGATGATACAAGATCATATATAGTTGGCCGTAGCGAGTATGGTATTGAATATCCTAAAATTCATTCAATGACTAGTACTCCATTTTTACAGCAGTTACTAGAGTCCAATACATGTGAGGAATTGGAAGTCGATAGCATTGAACCCTCTTCAGATGAGGAGGTAAATGTAGAAAGTGCATACAAGTATTATGTTGGTGTTTTAAAGAAAGATAGTTTAAATAGACTTTTTTTTGAACAACTAGGCGAAGATTCTAATTTAGTTCAAGACTATCTTGCGAGGCTTCGTGTGATTAAGAAGCAATTACTTAAGTTCAGTTCAATTGCTGTTACAACACAATCAAAAACCTATGCAAATGATATTTTTGAAATTTTAAATGCAAAAGGGAAAAAATTAGAGCAAATAGATTTGATAAAGAATAGAATTTTCTCAAAAATTCGTAACGAAGGAACAGTTGATACTTATCTAAATAAGTGGAAAGAAATCCTGGACATTCTATATAATGATAGTGGAAACGTTTCAATAGTGACGTTTTATACGCACTTCTGGGCTTCATATTATCCTCATAAAAAAGAAAATGAGTTGTATGATCAGTTTACAGAGACCTTAAATCACAATGAAGAGGAATATAAGAAATTCATAAATAACATGCAGAAATCAGCGAAGGCATATATAGATATACTTTACCCTCATAATTCGAGTAAATACAACAAACGTAATTATAATTGGTTGGTCAAATCCTTGTATAGGCAAAACAATTTACTAAATGTTGCTCAGTTCCGTGTCGCTATGTTAGCGCTTTTAGATGCAAAAGAGAAGAATAAAATTTCTATGAAATTATTGAAGAAAGCGTGTTTCTTTATTGAGCATTTTCACTTCGTTTTCAATGCAATTTGTTCAAAAAGCGCTAATAGAATTTCTGGAAAGTACACTAACTTAGCAATGAAAGTAAGAGAAGTTTCATCAAGTGGAGAAATGGGAGGAGTGTTAGATGAAAATCTCTTCGCACCATTTAATGAGCTATTACCATCATATACGGATTTTTTCAAGAGATTTGTTTTACTCACATACTCGTCAAAAGGAAATACTGCAAGGGATAGAAAATGTAGATACATAATTCGTAAGTTTTATTCAATTACACAGCAAAAAGCAGATTGGGTTACTCCAGATGATATAAGCGTTGAACATATTATGGACGAGTCAATATCTTCAAGGCACAAGCATATTGGTAACTTAATACCCCTGGAAGTGGAGATCAATAATACAATCCCACCCCATTCCTCATTGGAAGAGAAACTAGAAAAATATAGTAGTTCAGAGTTTAGAGCAGCTCGAAGTATGAGTAACTTTAACTACGACTATGATGAGACCTTCTTCTTTTTTAGAGCCTGTTATATGGCAGAATTGCTCTATTATGAGATTGTAGGTGGTCAAATCGAAGATAATTTTGAGATGTATTTAACATATTATTTAGAGTTAAATCCAGATGCTATAGAGGAAAATATAAGAGATAAAGACTATAGTGAGATAAAGAATCTACTAAGGAGTTAGATTATGGGTATTCAAGATATTAAAATCAGATTTAAGTATTCTTCTTTTAAACAAGACTTTAAAAAGGATTTTTATGAACCTCTTCTGAAAGAGGCAAATGTGTATGATAGATCTGTTGGTTACTTTAGTTCTAAAGTCCTTTCAGAGATTAGTGATGGATTAAAAACCTTTGTAGTAAATGGTGGAAAAATGCGCATTATTTGCTCACCACACCTTTCAAGTGGTGATATCGAAAAAGTTAAGAGAGGATTTTCCTTACAAGAGACTATTGAGGATATAGCTATAAAAGAAGTAGAAGCATCTGAGTATAACCTAAATGACCTAGCCTGGTTGATTAAATATGGCATTTTAGATATGAGGTTTGCCTTGCTGAGAAAAACAAATGGGTTATACCATGAGAAGGTTGGTATTATATCTGATCAAAAAGATACCGTTGCTTTTTGGGGATCTAACAATGAAACGTATAGTGCTATCGAAGAAAACTATGAAATCTTTACAACCGCGAAATCGTGGGAGAGAAGAGATGAAGTCCTGGAGTTTGTTAACGATTTTGAAGAAATATGGTGTGGGCTAAATCAAGATGTAGAAGTATTCGATATTTCAGAAGCCTTAAAAGGAAAAATTTTAAAGGTTTATGATTATAGGGAGTCAAGGTATTTTGAACAGAATGAATCGATAAAATCTGAATCAGGGAAAGAGTTATTCGACTTCCAAGAAGAGGCAATTTATGCTTTTTTTGAAAACGAGAGAAAGTATTTCTATGAGATGGCTACCGGAACAGGAAAGACTTTCACTACTTTAATGACTGTGAGGAAGATGTTTCAAGAGTATGATGAATTGATAGTGATTATAACTGTACCGCAAAGTGATTTGCTATATCAATGGAGTAGAAGTATCAAAGAAGAACTAGGTATCACACCTATTCTAGTAGGTGATGGAAACAAGTATAGGCATAGGCTAGAAGACTTAGATGATGAATTGTTCTTCACAAATAAAAAAGTTCAACAAGTGGTGTTATGCATTAATGATTCGCTTAAAAAAGCTGACGTTCAAGAGTTTGTTCAGTCAATCCCGAACGATAAAGGAATGATTATTGTTGACGAAAGTCACAACCTTACTCCAAACTTACTATATGCTTTACCAAAGTTTGAGAACAGATTAGGATTAAGTGCAACTCCTAATAGAAACAATCCAGATGAGACAAAAAACATTAGGGAGTTCTTTGGTGGTAAAAGTTTTGTTTTCGATATTCAAGATGCAATTAAGAGAAAATTCTTAGCAAATTATGAGTATAACATCATTCCGGTTGTAATTGATGATAAATCATATGATGAATATAAAAGACTAACTATTCAAATGATTGCCATAATGAATGATAAGAATCTCTCTAAAAAAGAAAAGAAGGAGAAATTTGAGGAAAAAGCTAGAAATAGGGCACTAAAAGTCAAGAATACAGAGTCAAAATATGAGAAGTTAGAAGAAATGTTTTTTTATCAAGGTTATGATATTAAAAGATCGGTTGTTTATTGTGGTGCAGGAAAGACAGAAAGTGGTCTGAAACATCGAGATAATACTTCAAGAATATTAGGAAGTAAGTATAAGGTAACTACCTTCACATCTGATGACTCTGGGAATAGACCCAAAATCCTTTCACAATTTCAGAAAGACTATTATGATGCGTTGATAGCAATCAAGTGTTTGGATGAGGGAGTCGATATACCAAGTTTAGAGAAACTATACATACTATCTAGTGATAAGAATTATAGACAGACTGTTCAAAGGAGAGGGCGAGTGCTCAGAAGATTTAGAGATAAAGAAATGGGTTATATCTATGATATGATGGTTCTACCTCCAAGTGGCGATTACAGTAGTATTGCAAAGTCTTTAGTATTAAATGAATTATTAAGGGTAGAAGAATACTCAAGAACTGCTTCTAACAAGGACTATTTGTCCGGACAGATAGACAATTATATGCTGAGTTATGATATTAGTGAAGAGGAGTTTGAGAATGAAAAAGAAAAGTTTAAAGGAAATTATTGATCAAGAGTTAGATGAAAAAGAAGCAGAATTTTTCAGAAAAGTACTAAAAGAAGAAAAAAGACTAATTGATTCTTCAATCGCGTATGAAAATAATGCTCACAAAACTATTCTACGAATATTGGAGGAGTATAAGAAATGTTAATTAGGAGTGTGAAATATAGTAATTATAGGCCTTTTATTGATGAAAAAATATTTTTTAAAGAGTCTGTTGATGGAAAAAACATCATCCTCATTAAAGGTGAAAATGGATGCGGAAAATCTGAAATTCTTCTTTCATTTCTATGGTGTCTATATGGAGAAAGAGATCATATTTTTAAGTTTGATAAAATAGCTGGTAAGCAATCAACACCTTTTAGTCTGAATGATAAATTGCTAGATGAGGTAAGAACTGGGAAGGTGGGTTCTGCTACTGCTAGAGTAACACTTACTGTGGAGTTAGACAATAAAGAGTACGAGATAACTAGAAGCGAAAAATTTGTTTTTCGAAGTGGTGCAAGAGCATTTTCAAGAGAAATGTCACTAAGACTTGAGAGCAAGGATGAAAATAACAAAACTGAAATAGAAGAAAATATGAGTGTAATTGATAGATTTATTGAAAGAATGATACCTATGAAAATTGCAAGAAGTTTATTCTTCGACGGGGAGAGAATGTCAAATCTTGCATCAAATTCAAATAGATCTGATGAAATAGCAAAAATGATAGATGAAGTAACAAATGTAAATTTTTTCACTAGATTAGATGCGCATCTAAATGCTTGTAAACGCGAGTTTTCTAATCAGTCAAGAAAGATTGTAAAAAATACCAATGGTAAAGAGTTGGGAAACCGAATTGTGAGTCTTGAAAAGAAAATTGAATCTTTTGAGTTGGACGTATCAAATGAGAAAGTTCAAATACAGTTACTTGAAAAAGAAAATGAAGAGATGCTTGATAGAGTAAGAACAATTAATAATAAAGAAAAAGAAGTTGCAGATCTAAAAGAGAAAAGAAGACACTTAAACAATTTAAAAAACAACTCTGGTTCAATTAGAGATAGATGGAATAACACGCTATCACAGTTTGGGTACTTATCATTCCTGGACAAATTGTTTGAAGATGTAGACGAAGTAATTGATACTATCGATATACCAACTGATTTAACTACGAAGACTATTGAGTATTTATTATCAGATGAAAACAATGGTGTCTGTATATGTGGAAATCCTATTGGTGAAATAGAACGTGATGAGTTACTGAAGTTGAAGGGTGTTCTTCCTCCTGAGTATAAACCAGGTCTTATCAAGTATAAAATGAGAACATTAGCTCAAAGAAGAGAGTCTGCTTTAGCTGAAATAGATAATCAAAGGACAGAAGAGAGAGAAGTAAATGGTAAAATAAGTAAGCTTGAGGAAAATATTAAATTACTTACTGACCGTGTAATTGATGTAAATAATGATGAAATAGACTTTAAGGCTAAATTTAGATTAAACTCAAAAAATCTACAGCAAAAATTTAGTACTTTAGGGACTGCAGAGAGAGAGTTAAGAAACTCGAGAGCTGATTATGAAAGACTCCTAAAAGAGTTTAATAAGTATAAGAACTCTGAGAAAGATGCAAAACTAATTGATGATAGAATGAAATTGGTAGCCGATTATATAAAACTTGTTAAGAGCCTAATAGCAGAAAGAAGGTCTAAGGCTTTGAATATTCTTAATTTTTATATCAAACGGGAGTTTCAGAAAATATCGGGAGATACAGATAAGGGCGTTTCGCTTGAAATCAAAAATTATAAGTTGTTCAGATACAATGAGGAAAACCCAAATAAGGAGTTACCGTCTTCAACTGGTCAAATGAAGGTTGAGGCATTAAGCTTTATTAGTGCAATATCGAAGCTTGCTAAATCAAACATCTTTGATAATGAATACGGAGTGAAGAAAGAGTATCCTATAATCGTTGACTCTCCATTTGGAGATATATCAGGTGGAAATCTAACAAACTCTGCACAAAGACTGAATGAGTTTTCGCACCAAACAATTCTATTGATTGCTGACAAACAGTATACATCAATTAAGCAACATATAGATGAAAATATAAACCAGGAAATTATGATACTCAGAAATACTGATGAAAGTGTATCCCACATCAGTCAGGAGGAAGAATATGAGCAATAAAATAAGAAATATTAAAAGACCTCCCCAGTTTGAAGAAGATTTTCAAAGATTAGCAGGACAGAGTCTTTCAGTGAGAGATGAGCGAACACCTTTCTCATCATTAAAAGATTTATCCATGCTGTCGCTGTGTATAGGGTATTCGATGAATCTTTACGAGGAGTTTGAAAGTGGGCAACCAATTAGAGCAGAATACTTCAAGGATAATGATATCAGCATTATGCAAATGATTGCTATTGCACACACAAACAGTATAGATGTTTTGAACGACCCTGATAGAATTTCATCAATCTGTGAAGGTTATATAAATGGGGGATTCAGCGAAGTACTTAGAATGTTAGGTACAACTGAGCGTATGTCATATAATTACTATAAGTTAGTCAAGAGTAAAAACCTTGATGATGATTTTATAGATAACCTTTAATCAAAATACTTACCTATTGGTGAGTTTTTTGATGATTTAGATCCGACTTTTTGATAGAATTAGTGATAGAAAGAGGTAATACTATGGGATTGATAGCAAATAGTTTAAATAAAAGCAAGATAGAAGAGGTAAGAGCATTGATTAAGCGTGTATACTTACAAGATTCAACACCTTGGGTTGTTGGCTACAGTGGAGGAAAAGATTCTTCTGTTGTGACACAACTTATTTTTGAGATGTTGGTCAATCTTCCTATCGAGGATAGAAGGAAAAAAGTTTATATCATTTCATCAGACACTTTAGTGGAAACTCCACTAGTGATTGATAGAATAGACTTGTCACTAATGCAGATAGAATCAGCTGCACTTGAGAAAAATCTTCCGATTACAACACATAAAGTGAAACCATTAATATCTAAGTCATTTTGGACAAACATTATTGGTAGGGGGTACCCTTCACCCAATCAAACTTTCAGATGGTGTACGGATCGATTAAAAATAGACCCTGCTAATAGATATATAAAAGAAGTAGTTGATGAGCATGGAGAAGTTATTATGGTTTTAGGTGTTAGAGATGGTGAAAGTGCATCAAGAGATAGAGTCTTAGAATCACACACACTAGAAGGTAGAGACTTGATGATTCACTCAACTCTAAATAATGCATATACTTTTGCCCCAATTAGACCATTTGGTGTCGATGATGTATGGGAATACTTATTAAATAATGAATCACCATGGGGAGGGGATAATAAGGAACTTTATAAGATGTATGCAGATTCAAGCTCTGAAGAATGCCCACTTGTAATCGACGAGAAAACTAAGGAAACTGCTGGATCATGCGGAAATAGTAGATTTGGTTGTTGGAGTTGTACCGTTGTAAAAGAAGATAAAGCTCTGACAGGTTTCATTGAAAGTGGTCAAGAATGGTTAAGACCATTACTACAATTTAGAAACTGGCTGTTTGATATTAGAGATGTTAGACACAAGAGAATGAAGAAACGATCAAACGGGAATGTGTACTTTTCATCAGTTAAGGAAAAGGATGGTAGAATAATTATTCCAGCTAAAGGAGCAAGGGGTAGAATTGAAATTGATATTAATAGCAGTTTAGACCAAGATGGAAATACTTGGGAGATATTTGAAAGCGAAAAAGCTGCAAAAATTTCTATTTCAAGACGTAAAATTGATTTATCAAGTGATTTTGAACCATTTATTATAGCTAAGAATGCAGAGGGTTTTGGCCAATTAGGTTTAGGCCCATATACTTTTGATACAAGAAAAGAAATGTTGAGAAAACTGCTTATTACTCAACGAGACTTAGTAACACCAGAAGGTAAGGAATATAGTTTGATATCATTAGAAGAATTATCTGAAATTAGAAGCTTATGGATCAAGGATGGAGATTGGATTGATAGTGTTCGTAGTATCTATTTTGAAGTATACGGAGAGTATCCTATTTTGGAGGAAAATGATCTTCCACTTTTGACTACAGAGGAGTCTGATGTATTAAAAAACATACTTAGTGAAGATGATATAGATATAGAATTATATAAGAAAATATTACTGTTGCAGCAAAATAATCTAGGGTTAACAGTTAGAAAATCAGTCGATAAGGAAATTGAAAGGTTACTTAGTCAAGATTACTTACATTTATAAGGAGCTATTATGAAACTAAATAAAATAAAATTATATAATATAGGTCCATTCATAAATGATGTTGCAGAAATGGATCTTAGTGTGAGTTCTACAAAAAACATAGTTTTAATTGGTGGTAAAAATGGTGCAGGAAAAACAACACTATTGAACTCTTTTAAAGTATGTTTATTTGGTAGTTATTCATTAGGGTATAAGTCAAATAATGCTACCTATCAGAACTACCTTTCAAAAATTCTTAATTATGAGAAGACTTTGGAGAAAAAATCGAATCATTTTATTGAACTTGATTTCTCAGTGGTAGAGGAATTCAAGAAAGTTGATTATAATTTTTTTAGAGGGTGGGAAACTATAAATGGACGTTTTATAGAAGAACTGATTATTACAAAAAACGGTGTAGTTGTTCATGGAAAAGAGTATGAAGAAATACAAGAACGAATGAGAGTGATAATTCCACCTCAGGTTATTGATTCATTACTTTTTGATGGTGAAGAAGTTGCTAACATAATAAAAAATAAAGAGTTAGACTCATTCTTAAAGGAGTTATGTTATAACCTATTTAACATAACTCAGTACTCAGTTTTAGAGTCTGACTTAAGAAGATACCAAAAACGACAGTCGGAAAAAAAGTTACTTACAGCAGATGAACTAAAGCTACTGTCGTTGCAAGATCAACTAAAGGCACTAAAAAGTTCAAGGGAATCATTCAAGAAACAGTTAATTAAATCTACATCATCGAAAACAAATCTTTTACAAAAAATCGAAGAGAAAACGAGTAAGTTTAAGAACTTAGGTGGATTGTCTAATGATGAAGAAGAAGAGATTAGTGTTCAGTTAAATATTGAAGAAAAATCAAAGAAGGAGTTCTCATCAAAAGTTCGATCTTTTTTGGAAAATGAATATTTATTTGCTGTAAACAAAAACAGTCTATCTAAAGTTGAGGCTCAATTACAACACCAGAAACCACTTGAGTTGCTAAAATATATAGATGAGTTGGAAGACTACTCTAATGAAATTATGTTAAATGATATTAGATGCTTACTTGAAAGTAAGTCAAAATCTAGCTATTTCTTACATGACTCTTCTGTCGAGTTAGAATCTATGATAAGGAAGAAAATGGCACATATTAAAAGCAATCCGATAGAGTCAATTTATCATGAGTATCTTCAAAACAACTCTAGTAAAAATACCCAAAAGAAATTACGTTCTATTTTAAAAGGGAATTCGGAGTCAAAGGAATTGGAGGGTATTTATGATAACATCTTGTCTTTAAGAGATGAGGTAGAAGAGATTAATGTTGAAATTGACAGAGTAGTGACCGCTATTGATACTGAGGAAAATAAGATAGAAATGAAAAAGCTTGAGATTACAACAGCGGAGGAGAAGATTTCTGCTAATGAAAAAGAGGAAAGTTCATTTGAATTATCAATAAAAGTTTTGAAGTCTACGCAAAAATTTAAACAGAAAATCTTGGACAGCAAGCTCAAGCAAGTAGAAGAAGCGGCACTAATGAAGTTCAATCAAATCAGTAGGAAAAAAAATTATGTATCGAGTATTCTTATTGATAGGGATACATTTGATGTTTCAACTCTTGATAATTTGGGTGCATTAAAACCTATAAGCCTACTTTCTGCTGGAGAATCTCAAGTTTTAATGGGAGCAATCATCTGGGCAGTTTATAAAGTTTCTAGAAGAAACTTAATGTTTATCATTGATACTCCTCTAGCAAGGCTTGATTCTGATAATCAGTTAGGCTTTGTTAGATATATGATAAAAGAAATGGGAGAACAGATTCTTATTTTATCAACGGATAAAGAGATAATAGGGAACTTATATGATGAAGTACATCATAATACGTCAAAAGAGTATTTGATCACAAATTTTGAGGATAAAAGAAGATCGATGATTACTGAAGAATATTTCGAGGTGATATAGATGGTTAGTAGAATACATACGACAAAAGAATCTGAATCAAAAATTATTGAATTACAAAACTTATTGCATTTCAGTACTAAAGCTAGTGTAATCAGGTTAGCTCTTTCACTTTCACTCTTGGATGAAAGTGACCCAAGAGAAGAATCTAACAGCAGAAGTAAAGGTGGAGACTATCAGAGATATACCATAACGGGTGAAAATGATGAACTAATCAAAGCAATGATTGTTCAGCATCTAGGAATTAAAATTGAAGATGGAGAGTACTTCCCTGAACTTTTCTCAGCTCATGTTGAACGAGGTATAAGGCTATTGCATTCAGAGTATATGAATGCTGGGAATTATGATAAGTTCGTTAAAAATCTTCTTATCAAAGGGCTATAATATAAGCCCTTTTTTTAGTATAATTGAGGTAGTGAGAAGAGGGTGAGGACATGAATGAAAAATTTCTGTACTTAGATAATGCATCAACAACAAAAATTAGTAATGAAGTGTTTGCTGCAATGCTACCACATTTGAAAGAGGAATATGGTAATGCTTCGAGCAAGTATTACGATCTAGCAATAGTAGCAAAAAATGCAATCAAAAAAGCTAGAACACAAATTTCGGAGTGTTTATTTTGTGAAGATGATGAGATTATTTTCACCTCAGGAGCTACTGAGGCAAATAATCAAATAATAAAAGGTATTGCTTTTAAAGATGGCGAAAAAAGGCATTTCATCACATCTAATGTTGAGCACCCTTCAGTTCTGGAAACCTTTAGATTTATAGAGATGTTTGGACATGAAGTAACATATCTCCCAGCTAACAGTAAGGGGGTTATTGAAACTGAGGATCTTAGAAATTGTATTACTGAAGCCACTAGTCTTGTTTCAATTATGTGGGTAAACAATGAATTAGGATCAATTAATGATATAGAAACCATATCAAGAGTTTGTAAAGATAAAGGTGTTTTATTTCATACAGACGCAACTCAAGCCATAGGAAAAATAAGGATTAATGAAGAAACTCTAGATTGTGTGGAGGCTGTAACAATCTCTGGTCATAAGATAGGTGGACCTAAGGGTATTGGAGCTCTTATTTTCAAACGGGATTCAGATGGTGTAAAGCGTGAATTAATGAATTTGCTTCATGGTGGAGAACAACAAGATTATAGAGCGGGAACACTTCCGACTCCATTGATCGTTGGGCTTGGTGAGGCTGTTGTCCAGTCGTTTAAAAACACTGAACTAAATGTTGAGATGACAAGAAATTTAGACTCATATTTTATTGAGTTACTGGATGAAAAGTTTGGAGAAAGAATAGAAGTTATCAATAGGGACTTTGAAAGAGTTTCTGGAATTGTAAGTATAAGATTTATAGGTATTCTTAATCAATTGTTACTAAAGAAGTTGAAAGATTATGTGGCAGCATCAACAGGCTCTGCTTGTAGTGTTACTAAACCAAGTTATGTTTTGTCAAATATTGGAATGAGCAGTAAAGAGTTAAGCGAAGTAGTTAGGTTTAGTTTCAATTCCTCGATTGAGAAGGATGATTTGAAAAAATTTATTGATTTACTTTGATAAGTAAAGTATTTACGTGAAAAAGGTGATCACAATCGAGGTGAACACCTTTTAGTTTAGTTATATTTGTTTTCAAAAAGCTTAAGACCAATAGTCACTATTGGAACAAGGCTCTTTGTGAACTTAGAAAAACTACTATTACTTTTAAGGTAAGAAGTTGTACTTGTTGTAGCATAATAATAATCGATTCCATCAATGACTTTAAAATCAATCAAATCATACTTTAGTAAATTTTGTATATAGACATTAAACTCGTTATCGGATAACTTATATAGTTTTGCAATAGGTCTTCTTCTCTTAGTTACCGCTCTTAAAATACTAGTGTAAATCGAGTCGGTTTTTTTGGAAGCTCTTGCTTGTGTATATGGTGGCCATGAGTCATCTGGTATCACCCATTCCTTCGCAGATATGTTTCTCGTTGTTCCTGGAATATATCCGTTAGTTATCCAACTTTCAATTGTTTCTTCAGTTTCTTTTAAGTTGTGGAAGTCTTTAAATTCTTTTATGTTCATATTTCTAACCTCAGCATTTAGTGTGTTATATTTATTATATATGAGATACATGAGAAATCCTAATTTTAGAGTTAAAGATTATGAATATGTGAAGAAAATCCTCAAGAGATATATAAAAGGAAATTTAGAAGACTTACGTAAGTGAGTCTTTTTTAGTGAGTCACATTACTTGAGGCGACGTAACAACTATGCTATTCTTAGTTCATTACCAGTGGTAATTACAAATGGTAATGAAAATATGAGGAGGATTTTTTATGAGAAATGTTAAGTTCAATGGAAGACTGGCTGGGATGAGTTATTTGCTTATTATAGTATGTGGGATCTTTAGTCATTTAATAGTTAGAGCGAGTGTTGTTGATTTTGGTGATGCAGTAAAGACGTCACAGAACATTCTAGAAAATTCGAGTATGTTTAGATTAAGTACATTGAGTGATTTCATTATGGTACTAAGTTTCTTAATGGCAGGGATTTTACTGTATAGTCTTTTAAAGAGTACAAATATAGTTGTAGCGAGAATCATGCTTGCTTTAAATATAGTAGGGACATCAATGATGGCCGTAAATATGTTGAACCAGCAAGCTGCAATCATGATTTTAGAGAATAATACATTACTATCTGTTTTTGATGCAAATCAAGTTCAATCATTATCTTTATTCTTCATGAGGTTACACAGTTATGGATACAAGTTTGCTACTATCTCATTCGGTGTGTGGTTACTTCCAATGGGTTACCTTATCGTAAAATCAGGTTTAGTACCAAAAATTATTGGTTACTTATTGATTGTTGGTTCGGTTACCTATATCATTAGTTTTGTAAGTACTATTCTTGGTGTTTCAGTATCTTCTGATATTACAATACCAGCTGACTTGGGTGAGTTCTCATTATGTTTATACTTACTAATAGTGGGTGTAAGTAAGAACTACTCAGGATTAATACAGCAAGAACAATAGGTTATATTAGTCAAGAAAACAAATGTAAAATGGGGTTTTAAAGATGAGGCAGAAAAAACTAGGAAGCAACATGTATAATAATTTTGTAGATGTAATGTTAGAAATGATTTCTGAAAATGGAGGATTAGTTGGAGTCAATCTTAGGATGGTTTCAAGTAGAGTAGGTTGTGCCCATACTAATGCTTATAATTATTTTGATGGTTTTGATGGGTTGATTTTTGCCGCATATGACAAAGCACTTATTTTATATGGAACAGCAGTTACAAAGAATTTAAATGATATTGAAGAAGGAGAAAAGTACTTCTTAACATTCATTAGAAATATCATTGAATTTGCTATCGAAAACCCTGGATTTTATAGATTCATAGGATCAGACACATTTGACATTCACAGATTGAGTATGGGAACAATACAGAAAGCAATCGAACTAAAACAATACTTTTTAGATGTATTTTACTCTGTAACAGCATCAAAACTTAGTAGAGAAGAATCTGATGAGAATGCCAATATTTTAATGTCATACATTGATGGAGAATTATTTAATATCATCAACAAGAGAGCATTCCCAGAAGATGACACTGCCAATCGTATGATTCGCAATACTGTTAAGTTGGTTAAGTTGTTCACCTTTAAAGATGGTGATCATATCGATTTGAATACAAGCTGTAAAAAAAGTTATGAACCAGATTTACCTGGATACTTGATTAATGAGTAATTAGTTAGTATCAATTGGAAGAGATAATAGAAAACATGCAGAGTTCCTGTATGTTTTTTTCGTTATTTGACTGTACACTCAATACGGTGATATTATTGGGTAAGTTAGTTGAATAATAATAATTAGTCAAACGATGAAGTAAGTACTAAAGGGGTGAGACAATGAAATACATAGTAGTAAGAGACTATAATGAAGCACCAGATAAACCAATAAAGTTAGAAGAAAATGAAAAGGTAGAAATAAGAGAGTATTCAGATTTAAATGGAGACTGGCCAAACTGGGTGTATTGTAAGTCAGTTAGTTATGAAGGTTGGGTGCCAAAGCAAATTATTGCAATAAATGGTGATACAGGGTTAATAACAGAAGATTATGACGCAACTGAGTTTAACTTAGAAGTTGGAGAAGTAATCCTAACACAAAAATCAATGAATGGCTGGGTATGGGGAACTAAAGAGTCTAATCTATCCTCTTTTGGATGGGCACCATTGAATCACCTTAAGAAGATTGAAGAGTAGTAAGTAAAGGGAGTGGGTAAAATGTTTAGAGAAATGAACAAGATAATAGCAATAGAAGATTACTATAAAAGGCAATACTGTGAAGTAAACGATAATGAAGATAAAATAGTCTATGTTGATAACAAGATTAAAGATATGTACATGCATAACTTTACCTATATCAAAGGTGTAAGAACTAAAGAAGAAACAATTCAACTTGTTAATGATGAGATAAAAAGAAGAAAGAGTGAAGGTAATACTTTCCTAAGAGTTGAGTTTGATTATTGTTTTGAGAACTATGAAGGGTTGATTCAAAATCCGGAAATTGAAATTTATGACTATATGATTCTTGATTTAAAAGAAGACCCATCATTTAAGTACAATGAGAATGCTGTTGTTAAAGTAGCTGATAACAAAGAAGTGCTTGAAGACGGTATGCACATTGATATTAAAGCAAATGAAAGAAGTATGGGAACAGAGTTTGCAATAAAACGTATCAAAAGAAAAGCAGAAGTCTATTCAAATCAAGATAGTCCTTTAGATTTGTATGTAGTCTATTTAGACGGGGAAGTTGCAGGTAACTGTGAGTTAATCATTAAAGATAACTACATTAAGATTGAGGACTTTGATATCTATGAAAAGTATCAAAGAAAAGGATTAGGTTCAGCGATGATTAATCACTTCATCAAAGTAGCGAAAGAAAATCATTGTGACTATATCTATTTGATTACTGATAAATCAGATACAGCAAAAGAAATGTATCAAAAGTTGGGATTTAAGAAGATTTCAGAGAAGACTGAGTTATTCTTCTCGTTCTAATGTTCTATATAGTAAAAAACCTTGCCGTTGTGGGCAAGGTTTTTGTTTAGTCTTTTATATACCAGTTTCTATCTAGAACTGTTATTATGACCAATCCAACAAGCAAGAATCCAAAGTTCATGAAACGACCTGTTGTTGTTTCAAATGTTGGAAAGATAAATGACGACCAGTTGGCAACTGTATGAAATAGTATTGCCATGATTATGTTTCCATTAGTTCTTAAATAGATATAACTGTAGAAAAAGGCAATCATTGTGTTTTGCAATAAGAACTGCCAGAGTGGTAGATTACTTTGTACAGTTCCATCTATATAAAATAATGGTAGGTGCCAAAGGGACCATAAAATTCCTAGAATAAGAGTACCTTTTAAAACACCATGAGACTTAAATAGTTTTGGTAAAACATACCCTCTCCATCCAAACTCTTCTCCAATCGCTCCACCGATTAACAACATGACAAAGAATGAGATAAAGAAAGTGGGAACATCGATACTTAAATCAATGTTTAAGATAACTGAAGTGAGTAAAGCAGTTAAGGGTAAGAATAGATAAACTGCAATTAAAAGTGGTGTAACTTTGAACTTTGAAAATAATGACTTCAATTGATTTTCTTTCCTTAAAAAGTATAAACCAACGAGTGAAGGCATGAATGAAGCAAACATACTTATAAGTAAGAAGATGTCAGGTAACTCTTTAAACTGACTATTAATGACAGCACCACTCCATAGTAACCAAGAGAGTATAAAAGTGATTAGAAAAAATGTTGACGATTTGTTCATAATGTCATTCCTTTCTTGTGTCCTATCTTTTTTATATCATTCTTTGGTGTGTTGAGCAAATAATAACACTTGTTAAGCCGTCTAGGAGCGATTTAAGTTTTCCTCAAGGATTCTATAATGGGAAACTAAAGACTTACCTGGTGGTAAGTCGTTTAATAACAATGAGACTTGTTTACACACAACGATAGGATTATAATATCAACAGTGAGGTGTCTTATGAAAAATATAAAGGGTCTTATCTTAGTTATTATCTTATCAGTACTTTCAATGGTACTTAATGATTATCTTCCTGCAATTGAAACATTAACAATTGGGATTGTATTAGGAGTAATTGCAGCCAATGTTTTTAACATTCCTGAATCATTTAATCCGGGGATCAATTATGCCTTAAAGAAAATTCTTAAATGGGGGATTGTTTTATTAGGTGTGAAGTTAAACTTCAGTTTAATTTTAGAACTAGGAGTTCCACTATTTATAATGATCATTTTGTTGATGACGATTGCCTTGTTGGTAGCAAACGTCATTGGAAAGAAGTTTGGCTTAAATCGTCATGTTTCTACATTGATTGGTGTCGGTTCATCGATTTGTGGTGCCAGTGCAATTGTTGCGATGTCACCAGTTATTAATGCAGATGAAGAAGATACTGCAATAGCAGTTGCTACAATTTCATTACTAGGTGCTATAGGAGTATTCTTATATAGTTTTATCGCCGGAGTAACAAGTATTGGGGCTCAAGAATTCGGAATCTGGTCTGGTTCAACCTTGCAAGGTGTGTCTCATGCTTTGGCTGCGGCAGGAGCAAAAGGTGATTTGAGTTTAGAAATTGCAACCTTAGTTAAAATGACTAGAGTAGCGTTACTTGCACCAGTGGCCATTGTCATCGGTTCACAGTTTAAGTCAGGAACAACAAAGGTTAAGTTTCCAAAATATGTATTATGGTTTATCGTTGTTGGAATTATCACAACCTTAAATACTGAATGGAACATCGTTCCGACTACTTTCAACTTGTTAAACAATCAAGTTGACGTACTATATGTTTTAAAGAAACTTAGTTCATTCTTTATCTTAATGGCTATGATCTCAATGGGTATCAAAGTGAATTTTAAGAACGTCGATAGAAATCAAATTAAAGTTCTTGCACTAGGAGTTATGGTGTTTGCCATAATTTCCACATTAGGACTCGGATATATCTATTTTGTTCTTTAACTTAAACGAAGATATAGAAATAAAAATGGTTACAATTGTAATCATTTTTTAATAAGTATAGAAAAGAATAAATCAACCAAAAATGGTTTAGTAGAGACTTATCAACCATAAATGATTGATATTGAGCCAACAAACCGTAAACGGTTGATTTTTTGGTTAAACTTGAGTATATTTATGTTATAGACAAACGAGGTGATTAAATGGTAAATGAATTTTACATCGCAATCATTGCTGATGTAGTAAAATCAAAAGAAATAAAGGAAAGAATGAGTTTTCAAGCAAAATTAAACAACGCATTATTTGAAATAAATTCAACGTATAAAGAGGAAATAGCATCGGACTTTACAATAACATTGGGAGATGAGTTTCAAGGTGTTTTGAAGTCAGCTAAGGTATTACTTGATATTATCTATAAAATTGAATCACATATTTACCCAGTTAAATTAAAAGTAGGAGTTGGTATTGGTGAGATTACAACGTTGATAGATAGAACTGCTAGTATTGGTTCAGATGGCCCGGCTTATTGGAGTGCAAGAGATGCTTTGACTATCCTTAAAACCGAGAGAAAACTACGTGATCGTAGTATATATGTGGAGATTTATGAAAATTACTGTGATTCATCAATCAATGCAAACCACATAAATAGTTATATTGCCTTGATGGAGTTAGTGAAAAAAGGTTGGAAATCAAAGCAAAATGACTTGTTTAACTATATCAACCTCAATGATATGTTGACGGTAGATTTTAAGTTATTTACTTTAAGCAACGCTTTAGGTACAAGTGAGCAAAACATCAGTAAGATGTTAACGAGAATGGATTATGCAACCTTAAATGAATCGCGAGTTAGTTTACATCAATACGTAGAGAAAGTGAGAAGAGAATTATGCAAGAAGCAATAATTTTTAGTATGGTGTTTCACCTCATTGGTGACTTTTATCTTCAAAGTGACAAAATATCACGTTTGAAAAAAGAAAACAACAAAATAATGTTACTACATGCCATCATCTATAGTCTTCCATTCATCTTATTATTCTTCTTGACTAAGGTCCCTTATCTAGGAGTTTATAGTTTCATATTTATCTTGTTACATTATGTAATAGATAAGTTTAAAGTTAATATGGAAGCTAAGTTGAAAGAGGGCATCGTCTTCTTGATTGATCAGCTGATACACGTAGTCATTGCAGTACTGTTTATTTACCCACTGGTTTCTTTTTCAATGCTTTATGATATTGATAACTATTTCTTAAGATTCTTCATTGATAACACTAGATTGATTCTCTTGTTATTACTCATATTTAAGCCATGTAATATTATCTTTATGGTCATGTTTGGCAAGTTTCGACCAAATGGTGTGAAAACGGCTGAAGCTAAGATAGATAAAAAAGACAATCTAGAGTATGACTTAAGGGTTTTGCTAGTGAAAGAAGATCAGGATGAAAAAGCTGACACATCATCAATTGCTGGAGCGGGAGCAATTATCGGTAGTTTGGAGCGTGTATTGATAGTAGCATTGATTTTAACAAATAATTTATCCCTAATAGGCTTTGTCCTTGGGATCAAATCTTTTGCTAGATTTGAGATGATTTCAAAAAGTAGATCTTTATCAGAGTATTATATAATTGGTACTCTATATAGTTATGCCTATACCTTTATTCTTTATTATCTCTTAATCGTTGTCTAAGAGAGTTAGAGGGAAATCCAAAGCAGATATGAAAAACATATCTGTTTATTTTGTGCATTGAATTACTTTAGCAAATAATAGATAAATGATACAATACACCTATATGACAAAAGGAGAATTATAATGATAGTAAAAACTGTGGAAAATGTGGATTTAAAGAACTATGCTGGATTTATCATTCCAGTAGTAGAAGAATGTAAGAAAGTGGAGTTTTTAGAACTTCCATTAGAAAATTTAAAAGAGCAAAAAAAGTTTGAAGGTAAAAAAGATTCAACTTACCGTATGACAGTTCAAGTTGAAGGGGAATTTAAAGATGTTGTGTTACTTGGGTTAGGTGACTTATCAAAATTAACATATCGTCAGATGTTAGCAGCTTTCGGTAATGCTTTTAGATTAATTAAAAAGCAAAAAGTAAGCCAAGCTTTAACGTTGTTTAACAATGTTGACTTGAGTGAAGATCTTGTTAAAGCAGCAACAGAGGCAATGTACATGGCTGATTATAAGTTTGATGACTACTTAAAAAGTAAAAAGGTTCAAACAATCGATGTTGATTTTTACTTAGGTACTGATAAAGATTACACAGCAGTGATGGAAGAAGCAAAAATCGTTGCAACTGCTAACTTAATCTCAAGAGATTTAGTTAATCAACCTGCTAATGTGATGCATCCAATTTCACTAGCAGAAAAAGTAATCGAGCTAGGAAAAGAAAAAGGATTTGAAGTAGAAGTATTAGATAAAGCGCAAATTGAAGCATTAGGAATGGAATCATACCTTGCAGTTTCAAGTGGATCTTCAATCGATCCAAGATTTATCATCATGAGATACATTGGAGATAAGTCAAGTGACGACATCTTGGGTTATGTTGGAAAAGGGTTAACATACGACTCAGGAGGTTATTCAATTAAACCTACAACTGGAATGGTTAACATGAAAGATGATATGGGTGGTTCAGCTGCTGTTATTGGTGCCATGTGTGCCATTGCAGAAGCAAAACTAGAGAGAAACGTTGTCGCAGTAGTTGCAGCATGTGAAAACATGATTTCGGGAAGTGCTTATCGTCCAGGAGATATTATCGGTTCAATGGGTGGTAAATCAATCTTTATTGGGAATACAGATGCAGAAGGACGTTTAACATTAATCGATGCGATGCATTATATCGTAACAAAAGAAAATGTTACACAAGTTCTTGATATCGCTACTTTAACGGGAGCAGCAATCCATTGTACAGGGGCTGCAGCATCAGTTGTAATTAGTAACAATGACGAATTCTACTCTAAGTTACAAGAGAGTTATGACTTAAGTGGAGAGCAAATTTGGAGAATGCCAATCTTTGATGAGTATAAAGAGTTGCTTAAACATGGCGAAGCAGACTTAACAAACATTGCTGGAAGTCCAGGAACAATTACAGCAGGATTATTCATTGGAGAGTTTACAAACAACTTACCATGGATTCATATTGATATTGCTGGAACAACACGATCAAAAGCAGAAAAAGGAGTATACTCAAAAGGAGCAACCGGAACTAGTGTTAAACCTTTATACTACTTAGCAAAAAATAAATAGACTTTTTGATAAGGAACTCACGTGATGAGTTCTTTTTCAATGCCTCTGTATGGTAAGATATGAGAGGTAGAGAAGGCAGCTTAAGGGGGAATAAACATGACTTTAAAAGAAGTATTAAGCGTTATCAACTTAAAAGACTTATGCCTAGTTCAAGATAAACATGGGGTCCAAGTTTATAAAGGAAAGCAAGAAGGTAAAAATGTCTATATCAAACATTTTAGACAAGGTGTCAATGTTGGCGAGATCAAATGTTATGAAGTCTTGTCTAATAATGGAATAATAGTAATTCCTTTTAAAAGGTTATCACAAGATACTATACTGTTTAGAGATATGGAAGTACATTCAAAATATCGTCTAGGTGAAGAAGAAGATTTTTTTAACCTAAAAGTGATTACTTCTATTGCTAGATGGTTTAAACACCTCCATACTTTATCCACAAAGAAACAAGATGAGTTCACCTTTCTTGAGAGTGAGAGAGTCCAGTTCTCAACAAAGGAACTTGATTCGTTAATCTTAAAATATAATGATTCTGAGGTTTTACACAGGATAAAAGAAAATATTATTGTTATGAATCATTATCTTTTAAACTGTGAGTTAGTCCTGATTCATGATGATTTTTATTATAAAAACTTCTTTGTAAATGATCTGTCAGAAGTCATGTTGTTTGATTTTAACTATATGAAGTTAGGATTGGCAAGCCAAGAACTAAGTTTAATCAGAAGAAACTTAAGAAGTGCTAGTACTGAAAGTGAAGAGCACTTTGTATCAGAGTATGGAGAATATAATAAGTTAGAGTATCAAGTGTATGAGCTATATCGACATATTAATTGTTTGTATGTTGCTCATTCAATGGACAAGTTTCCAAGTTGGGCTGATGAATCAAAACAATTCCTGCTAAGCGGAAAAATTACAGAACTTACAAAATCCGTCTTAACCGAAATGAATTAAAAAGCCAAGATAAAACCTCAATCCTTATTGGATTGAGGTTCTTTTAGTATTTATTCCTTGATGTCAGTCTTCTGGAACGATATTGAAGTAAACTATATCAAAAGCCTCATCGCCATACTCAGAAACTACTTTTGCACTGTTCTCGCTACAGAGACTCTCTTCACATTTAACAAATGTATAATGTTTGTTTTGATTAATTTCTAAATCACTAATGTTAAAAGTTAAGTTACCTATAACTGCTCCATCCTTGTACGCAGAAAGAATATCTGTAAGATTGGAGTTATTCTCGAGAGAAACGACATCACCAACACTTAAGGAATTATCAAATGTTGTATTAATCGTTGAATTAAGGATAAATTTATTTGCATGGATATAGGTAGTTGTAAGTAGTGAGTTTTTTTCACAATGACTAGTGATTGTGTCAAATGAAGTATCTTCAACTTCCTTCCAAACATATTCCACAAATTTACATTGATATAAATCCAATTTTAATTCTGATGATTCATTAATCTTTTTTAGGCTATCACCAATAAGTTGAGTAGAGCTTGGATCAAATCTGACATTGTAAATATGAGACTCGATACTGATGTTGCCACGAGTTAAGGCAATGCCCCAAAATGCGATGGCTACAATAACAACTGTAATAGTGATTAACCAATTTCTTTTTATGAACTGCATATGTTCACCCCCTAGTAAAATCATACCAAAGTGAGTAATTAAATTAAAGGGGGTTTGTTTCCTCTCATAACTTAAAACACCTCAATCTTATTCAGATTGAGGTGTTTTAAGTTGTTGATCTATTTTGTTATGTGTCTCTTTAGTATATTTGTTACCGAAATAATCTCCAAAGTAAACAACATTGTTTATTCTTATCTGATTGATATTCGTTACTTCTATTGAGGATAACTGATCATTGTAAATGCGTATAGATGACGTTTCGTTTAACTCGAACTCTTTAGTAACTTCACTAGTAATCGTTTCATATCCACGGTGATAGGCAATTTGTTGCAAGGCATCGGTGATATGCTTGTATTCCATACTTCCTTTTTCAAAATAATACTGTTCAACATTCATTGTAGGAACACCATCAATAAAGTCTATAGTTGTTTTATGAATTGTATAAGTTTCTGTATCGAAGAAATTAGCATTTATTCGCATTGGTCGCATAAATAAGATGACGATAATCGTTATGATAATAACTGTTAAATATAATTTTAGTTTGTTGCTTTGTTTCATAATATCCCCCTGATGAGTTGATTTGATTAGTTTATATTTACCTTCCTATTTTATACCTCGAAGTCCAAAACGACAAGATGTTAATTGGAAATATTTTGTGTTATGATGAAGTTAAGGGGTGAAATATATGAAGAAGACTGTGATTGTTTTATTAGTGTTATTACTTGTGGGATGTGTACCAAAAGAAGAGTATGAAGATAACTTGACTTATTATGAGGGTTGGAGAACAAATAATGAAGAACTCTTTTTGTTATCGCTAAGTCAAGATGACCTTTATTTTTTTAGTATTGATCCAGCGTATGAATATCCAGGCGGAAAGTTGATTAAGGAAAATCTTAAGACTGGTGAATTTGAAGTTTTGTCTTCAATGGAGAATGGTATCATATACTCATTAATCAATATCGAGGAAGATACTTATGTTATTGAGAGTTTTGTTAATGATGAAGGGCTAATTGTATGGCATCTAAAGATTCTTGGTGATTCATCTATTATTGATTGGGGAGTAGAAGTAGAGTATAGAACAGTTCCTAAGTTAAACCTTTATAAGGATGGTTTTGTTTATCTCAAAAGAAACTCATTATTAGATACATTTCAAGTATTAATGTATAACCCAAAGAATGAAGAGAATCATACTTACGAAATATTTAGTAAAGAGATTCGAAGTGGAACACTCTACACCAACACTAAGGATCTATATCTCGTGAGTATTGAAAACACACTTGAAAAGGTTAAGTATGTTTATAATGATCAAGGGAAAAGACTAAGTGATGTGGATCATTTAACTCAGTTCGCAGCAATCGAATCGGGTCTTTTGATATCTGAACCTACGAGTGAATTGTATAGATGCCAGAATAAGATACTAGCTGAAGAGCAGACACGATACATAGATGACAACTATTGTATAAGTGGATTAAATACGGTGTTTGGAGATTATGTTCTTTCACTAAGAGAGTATATGGTGTTACAGCAGTATGATGGAGAACAGTTAATCTCAAAAAATGAATCGTTACCGGATGGTATTGAAGATACGAAGGATTACCTTGGAGTATCAGATGGTGAGGTAACGGTTTTGATTGAAAGAAGTAATAAATTAATCTATACATTGCACTAGATTTGACTCATTGAGTAACGCTAATTACAGTGATATACTTAATATGGGTGGGACAGTAATACGATTAGACTCACTAAATATTTAGTGGGTTTTTTATTAAGTGTCAATTAGACTAGGGGTGTAAAGATGAAAAAGATATTAGTTGTTGGTTTGTTAGTTGCTGCATTAATTGCTGGAGTATCCGGTGGTGGATACTACTATTACTTATCTACGCTGGAAAAGGCAGAGATATTATCATTTGAAGCAACAAGCACAAGAAATAGTATTAGTGGTAGTTATGAACTCGATTTAAAAAATGCTATGTTAACAGATAGCTCAGTTATTGTACTAAAACAAGGAGATACTGTTTTAGAGGAAATTAAGGTCCTTGCTTCAATAGGTGAGTTTACTTTTAAAGATTTGGAAGTTGGAAATGAGTATCAAGTAGATATTCTGATTGAGTATGGTTATAAATACACGTCTAGAATTGGTGAGCAACATGCACAAGTAAGGCAGAATTTAACCTATGAGATGCAATTCGAGGCAAAAACGGGTGAAGATAGAGTAGATGGATTGATCGCCTTAAACGATGGTGTTTTAGTCTTTGGTACAGTGTTTACAACGGATACACGAGGTTACTTATCAAAGTATGATCAAAATAAAGAACTGGTTTGGAAGAATGAGTTTAAAGAACATGCAATCGATGCTATTTATGAAGGTGTAGAGGGTCAGATTATATATACAGGAATCGATTACGGTGATCTTAGTGACTACACAAGTAAACGTAAAGCAATGATTGGGATATTAGATCAATATGGTAATACAATACTAACTCAGGACTTTACTCGTTTTGTTGATGGACGAGATGTTGTTATTTATTCGCCAAGCCTTGTGGTAAATGAGGATGGAAGTATTGTCTTTACCTTTAAGTATAACTGTAAGATATATGGTGGTCAGTTAACTAAAGAGTTAGAACTCGATTGGATTAAAGTTGTTCAAAATGGTCAACAACTAGGAGAAGGAACTACTATTTGTCCACAAGGAAAACTTTTTGATACAAAGGGGGACACTCAGGTTTTTACTAATACCTATCGTAAAAGCAAAGTAATTAATGAAGTGATGCTCACGATGATGAGAGATGATGGTGAGATAATGTGGTCAAAACAATATGAGACCGATGGAAATGATAAAGTCGTTGATTTGTTAGTTCATAATGATTTTATCTATGTTATCGGAACGAGTGAGAACAAAACTTACTTATCATCTACCACTTACACAGCGGAAAATGATTCCTTCGTGATGAAGTTGGACCAAGAAGGAAACCAGATCTGGAAACAAGAAATAACAGAGTCTGATTATGATATGTTTAACGATATTGCAGTTGACCAAAATGGTAACCTAGTTATCATCGGAAGTATCGGTACGCACGATTATGTTAATGCAACAGGTATCATCTGGCACATCAATGAAGATGGTGAATTTACCTATAGACAAGAAATTGATCACGGAGGTAATCACTTAATAGAGTACATAAATGATCAAATGATTGTGACTTATGTTAGAGGAGTCAATGGAGTAATTAATTGGTATTAAGAAAGTCAACTTGTAAAGCAAGTTGATTTTTTTCTTTTTGTAAACATACAATGCGTGATATTTTTATACTACTTTCCACTACGGCAAGAACTATCAGTTACTTCCTTAATCAAGCAAAGATAGTCAAGAAACGATTGTTTATATGAACTAAGATAAAGTTACAAAGGAGGAATAGATGATGAATATAAGTAAAATTGGAACAGTAGGTAGAGACGAAAAAGGATATTATGTTATGCTAGAAAAGAGATATATAAAAGCATTAAAAGGGATTGAGGGATTTTCCCATTTACATATACTGTGGTGGGCAGATCAACTCGATCAAGAAGAATACCGTAAAATATTAACCACATCAAAACCATATAAACCAGGCCCAGAAGAGTTAGGGATGTTTGCAACAAGAAGTCCATTAAGACCAAATCTAATCTGTACAACCCTCATTAGTGTGGCAGATCTTGACTTAGAAAAGGGACTAATTAGAACCTATTATATTGATGCTGAAGAGGGTACACCAGTATTAGATATCAAACCATACTTGCCATGTTCAGACCGACCAGAAGTGTATTCTGTCCCTGAATGGAGTGCGATGTTACCAGACTCAATCGAAGCATCTGCAACATATGGTTGGGAGAGTTACTTTAACTTTTAGAAGAAGGTGAAAAGATGAATAATAAAAGTTTAATATACAAATCAGTTAACATGATTGAGAAGAACTTAAGAGAAGACATTACGATTCGAGAAATCGCAAAGGGTATTGGGTTTTCTTATTACTATTACAATCATCTTTTTAAGGCGATAACTGGAGTTAGTCCAAGTACTTACTTAAACCAAAGACGGTTAGCTGACTCTGTAAATCTATTAATGACATCAGATAAAAAGATACTTGATATTGCCCTTGTTTATGGATATTCAAGTTCAGAAGCATACTCTAGAGCTTTTGTGAGAATCTTTAATCAGACGCCATCATCAGTGAGAAAAGAAGGGCTTGTTAATGGTGAGTATATGCTAAAACCATTAGTTGAAGGAGAAGCTTTGACAGAAGGGTATGTTCCATATAGAGAGTCGGAGTTAGTAGAACTAGAAGAAATTCAGTTGGTAGGGTTATCATTTTATTATGACTTTAATAGTAATAAAAATGACTTAACCGACCAGTATAATCATTTAATCAGCGAGATTAAAAAGATCAAAGGGGTTAAATATCCCTGGCAGATGTATCAAATGCAGTACTGGTTTGAACACCAAAAGTCAGATAGTGTTTATATCTACATCGCTGTAGAAGTTGAGTACTATGACACCATTCCATTCTACTTAACACAAAAAAGAATTCCACAAGGACAGTACTTAAAATTCTATCATAAAGGACTTGCCAATCAAGTCAGTAAAACCTATAACTATATTTACAAAGAATGGCTACCAAGAACAGATTATCGTTTACCTTATAATTTTTGTTTTGAACATTATGGAAAAGAATCTTTAGGACCGTATAATCCTAATTCAGTTAGCGAAATATATATTCCTGTTAAGAAAGGAGAGGCTTAATATGGCAAGAGCAACATCAAAACCAGATTTACTAGACGCAGCGCAACAGAACTATGAGAAGCTTCAACTATTGATTGACGGATTGAGTGAAAAAGAGCTAAATACCGAATTTGATTTTAGTGATCAACCTAAGAAAAAAGAAGCACACTGGGGAAGAGATAGAAATCTAAGGGATGTTCTCATTCATTTATATGAATGGCATCAATTACTTCTTAGCTGGGTATCAAACAATCAAAAAGGAAACCCACAAAGCTTCTTACCGGCACTATATAATTGGAGAACATATGGAAAAATGAATGTGGATTTTTTTAATAAACATCAAGAAACTAGTTTAGAAAAAGCGAAGCAATTACTTAGTACGAGTCATTACGAAGTAATTAGTATGATAGAAACATTAAGTAATGAAGCACTATTTAGTAAAAACTATTTTAAGTGGGCATCAGGCTCAACGATTGGAAGTTATTGCGTTAGCGCTACTGCCAGTCATTATGCCTGGGCAATGAAGAAGTTAAAAGCACATAAAAGTAATTTAAAGAAAAAATAAAAAAAAGAGCTTAGCTCTTTTTTTGTGCCGAGATAACTAACGGCAATTTATTAAATGTGTACTCATCTTTGGCAAAAGATGAATAAAAGGTAATCTCTTCAAAACCATTGTGTTTTAATACTTCCTCAAGTTCAAACTTTCCAATCGGATGTAAGTTGATTACATTTTCAATAACTTCATTCGATTCTTTAATTGATAACTTTGTTTTAAACTTCAGCGTGTCCTCAAAAGAGTATGTTCTTTTAAAGGTAATCACATCATTATCTATCAACGGTAATTCAGTGATTTCTTTTTCCACAATGAAATCATAATTAAGAATCTGCAACAATAGTTTTCCACGAGGATTAAGAGAAGCATTCGCCTTCTCAATAAACTTACCGATCTGCTCTTTGTCTAGATGAACAAGAGTATTACCAACACAAACAATCCCATCAAAGCGTTGATTTAAGGAATCCAAATCTAACATATTCATCGCCCTAAACTTGATGTGTGGGTATCTCTGTGATGCTTCCTTGATAAAACTTGATTCTAAATCAATCCCCATGATCTCAAAATCAGATAAAGCATTGGTCAACTTGCCATTAGCACATCCTACCTCAATTAATGTTGCGTTTTCCTCAAAGAAAGATTTTACAAACTCTACTTGCTTAAAGTTAAGTGGGAATATATTATCGTAATACTTATTAATTGATTGATAAAAACTCATCTTATCACACCCTTCTCACCTTCATTATAATCCAACTGAAGACTGAAAAGTAATTTAATGCGAAGCAAGTTAAAAAAGAATTATTGTTTTCCACAAAATGCGAACATACGTTTGTTTTGGCGGTTAATCTATGCTATCCTTGAGTAGACTATATTAATGATAGATGAATTAGGAGTGGGTAAAAATGGATAATTATAACAAAGCAATGGAAATAATGAACGAAAGATTTAACAAAGATAGTTTGATTGCAGTGGCAACAACAGATGGGGAAAGATTGTACAATAGAATGGTCGATGCTTACTTTAAAGATGGATCATTTTATATTACGACATATGCACTTTCAAATAAAATTAAACAAAGTGAAGCTTACCCAGATGTAGCAGTGTGTGCACTTGATTGGTTTACAGGACATGGCACAGCTAAAAACTTAGGTTGGGTCCTTAAAGCAGAAAATGCTAAGATTCGCTTAATGTTACGTGAAGCATTCTCAGAGTGGTATGATTTTGCTAATAATGAAGATGATAAAAACTGCTGTATTTTAGAGATTAAGTTAACAGAAGGTTTATTGATTAAAGATCATAATGCTATTCGTTATCAAATCGACTTTAATAACAAATCTGCATTGGTTAGTGAGAATTTTAGTAAGTTCAAATAGTAAAAGCGACTACAAGTCGCTTTTTTATATTGTGTTTATATCGTAATTGTGATGTTCATTCGGGCGTTCATAGTTATATTTCTTTTCTAGTGTTCCGATATAACAGGAGACAATATTGTTGTTGCTGATTGCAATTGATACTAGCATAATATACTTCTCAAAGAAGAAATTTGCTTGTTCTATATTGCCTTCATTATGATATATTTTCCCCATTAAGTGGTAAAATTTATATAAGTGAGATAGTTCACCAGTCTTTGTTGAAACCTTAATTCCTTTAGCAACATATTTCTTTGCTTTCTTATAATTGCTTTGCAACTCATATAAATATGAGATATTATATAACACTTTGATATATATCGGATTTTCAGAGTTAGTCGTAAACCTCTCTATGTTGGTCTTCAGTTTTTCGAAGTATTGTAGTGCTAGGGTGTATTCTGATTTCATCATATACAAAACAATAACTGAGTTTATCAGTTCCTGTTCCTGGCTTGTAAGAGAATCAGACAAAAGATTATCAATAGATTCATAATCACGTGTCTTAGATAGAGCATCATGATAATAACTTGACGCATTTTCAATATTTTTCATGATTGCAACTTCCACTATACCTTTAAACCAAAGGTATCTTTGAAGATCAAAATTATCTAGTTCATCCAGATATCTTTCATACTTTTTTAGACTCTTCTCAATTTCTACTAGATTAGTTTCTATATATGCACGTTCTATATCATCTTTGATTTTTTTTATCTCCAAAGGATTGTTATATTGAGATAACCTAAACAAATCTACTACATCGATATCTAACTTTCTAGATATCCCCTCAATAACAAACAAAGCAGGGAAACTTATTCCGCGTTCGATGTTATAAATGAACGTAGTTGTACAAATTCCATCAGCTAATTGTGCTTGTGTAATCCCTTTCTTTGTCCTTAATTTTTTGATTAAAGAACCAAAATTATCACCGTACATAACACTTACCCCCTTCGATATCAACCTAACTATTATTATATTGAATCATTTATCTAATTACAAATATAATGTAATTAGGAGGGATATTATGAAAAAATACATTACGATTTTAATGCTATTAGTTTTACTTATGATTCCGGTTTTAACAATTGTTACTACTAACATTTACTTACCACAATCTACTCCACAAAATAATTGTCCATTTCCAGATGATTGTGATCAAGGTCCATGGTGGTAGAAGCAAATCATTATAAAATAAGGAGAAAAAGATGAAGAAATTAATGTTTGTTTTACTAATGGCAGTTATGCTAGTATCGAAACCAGTCAGTGCAGGGGTTGCAAATCCAGGAGATGTTGGTTGGGCTCAACTTTCAGTAGAGAAAAGTGGCTTTTGGGCTTATACTTGCAAGACACAAGTACAATTTACTGATCCAAATATTAGACATGCCATATACGTAGTTTGGAAAGATAACAATACTGGACAACTAGGGTCTAGGAGTACTGGTTACTCATCTTCAGGTCAAAGTGATACTTTCTATGAAAGTTCTAGATACTCATTCGAAAAATGTTATGTGAAATACGCACATAATTAACACAGTAGGAGACACTTCGGTGTCTTTTTTTGATAACCAGATATTGAACAAAAATGCTGATGGTGTTAAAATCAAGTTGGTTGGGGATTTTTTTGCTCACCACAGATGAGTTTTTTTATGGGGGTAATACAATGAAAAAAATAATAACAGCTTTATTGATCATTTTATTGATATATGGGACCTACTCTTTTTATAAGGATCGGGAAACAGAGTACGAAATTGAAACATCACATATAGCTATAGGTGATAAGATTTCTATTCTTTATCCTAAGTTTAGTCATCAAAATGAGGAAAAAGCTGTATCAATAAATGAAATGGTTTTACATGAAGTATCGATGATCGCGGAGAACTATAAGGATTTAGAAATGAAAGACTTAGTTGTTGTTTTTCAGAGTGCAAAGGTTAACAATCGTTACTATAGCATTTTGTTTAAAGGAAACATCCATATTAATGACAACGAGACTAAGCAAGTTTTTCATACACTTAATATTGATTTAGAATCAATGTCAACTTTCACTGTAAATGACTTACTTTTTGGAACTAGTTTTACTGATTGCAAAGGTGATCCACCGGTTCTATCAAAACCTGAAGGTAATACAGTTGCTTTCTTACAAGAAGAGCAAATAACACTGTATGTAATCGATGAAGAAGTAATAGGTGATTATGTCAAGTATGAACTAGATTACAGTATGGTTGAGACAAAGCATAAAACGAGTCATCCATTCTGGGGGACTGAATTTGAGTTAAAAGGTGGTCATCATATGACACGAAATTGTCTTAACAGGAAACCTTATGAGTTCACTGAAGATGATAATAGATTTTTCGAGTTACTAAATGAGTATTATACGATTCTTCATATGAGTGATGAGTACCTTTACAATGGTACTGTTATTGATTTTCAATTTGAGAGTGTAGAGGGTTTATTTTTTGAACAATTTGTTTCTTACTCTTTAAGATATATACCTAGTGAAAAAACACTATTCTTTGATTCAAGTTTAGGTTTAGGTGCATGGAGCCAAAGTATGTATTACCTTCTTGATCAAGAGACTATTGTTAAGATTGAAAGAACGGGTGGAACAAGTGCCGGTGAAGACATCATCTCGGTTAATGGAGAAGTTGTTAGTATTAAAAGTTTTAAAGTAGAACAAATGGGGGATAAATAAAATGAAAAGATTAGTATCAAGAACATTTAATTACGTATTAATAAGTGCGATGGTTTTTGCATTTTTCGCATTATCTTGGGTCAATGTCGAACTGTTCATGTCTATGGGCGATGTAATTCTATGTGGTATACCAGTCTATGTAGTAACAATGATTGTGATGCAAAGAAGGTATTTGAGAAGTGGAGATTACACCCTTGAGAAAACACGACTTGAGACGATCGAACTGATATTATATCCATTAATGTTAGGTTTGATGATCACTCTTTCCTTTATAAACACAAGGATAATTATCATTGCAGGGCTTGCATTTTTAGGGTTCATTTTAGATATGAACGTTAGAAATCGTATTTATTATAATGATGAAGAAATTGTTTTCTATGGAAAAGTTTTTAACCGTAATCAGTGTAAGATAGAAAAGGGTGGTTATGGTATATTTAGCTACCGTGTAAGCACACAAGATGATGACGTAAAGATTCCTCTAGGTGAAGAGGGCTTAAAGATAATGAAGTCACTGTTAAACCAATAGGAAGTATCATTTAATGGAGGGGAAGAGATGAAACGATTTATTGATAAAAGAATTACAGTAGCGATGTATATTGTATTGTTTGGTTTGCTAGTTGCTTCACTCGTTTATAACTTGAACCAATATATAATAATTATAGCAACAGGAGTTTCAATAACTTTAATTGGTCACACAATACTGGTTATCCTTTTACAAAGTAAAACAATCCAAAACGGAATCTTTCAGAATGTTAAAGTGAAGTTGAACAAGTTCAGAGTATCGTTTTGGATATTGGCTCTTATTGTATTTTCAATCAAATTTTTTGATGGTGCAATTAAACTAATCTTAATTTTAGGATTGATAATGCCAGAAGTGTTTGAATCGTTTCATATCAGAGATATTTATTATAATGATGAACAAGTTGTTTTTGGTGGTGCTATCTTAGAAAGACATAAATGTTATGTTAAAGGTTATGAAGATGGTCCACAATTCACAATAACTGATGGTAACAATACGATTAAAAAACATCTAAGTAATGATGGAGTTAGAGTGATAAAAGATCTGTTAGGTGATGGATTAAGAAACAAAATGTAATGAATCAAGTCCTTGGGTTCAAGGACTTTTTTATTATCAATTTATATCAAAAAAACAGGTTACTATTTTTATAACACTGTGATATACTAAAGCCACAAATGAATATAATTATGATGGTGCATTTTGCATAACAGGGAATTGAGTTATAATCTCAAGCTGTACCAGCGCAACCGTGATACTGACGAACTTTTAGATACCACTGCGAAAGCGGGAAGGTTAAAGTGAGGATGAAGTTAAGCCGGGAGACCTACCATTATAAAAAGTCTTTTCCTGGGACCTTAGGACTTATAAACGTAATGCTTTTTTAATGTGCATTTTTTAAGGACTCTTTTTAGAGTCTTTTATTTTTTTTCATATAGCATTGGCGTGTTGTTGTTTTATAGTGTTTTAGGAATAGATATGTGAAAACATATTCTATTCCTTTTTTGTTTAATAAAAAAGAAAGAAGAGAAACTATGGAGTATATTAAAAAACCAGTTCAAATTGAAATGAATAGTATGGAAATTATTGAGAGTGAGTTAACTACTGAAATTAATGATCCAAAAAAACTGGCAGTTGTTAAACGCGTGATTCACACTACAGCAGATTTTGAGTATGCAGACCTATTAGAGTTTAGTGATGATGCAATTGATGTTGCGATTAACGAACTTAAGAACGGTGCTTGGATTTATTCAGACACATCAATGATCATTTCAGGTGTTAACAAAAGGAATTTAAGTTTATTTGGTGGACAAGTGATTAATTTTGTTCATGACCACGATGTTTTTGATGAGGCAGCAATACGTGGAGTAACAAGATCAATGGTCTCAATTGAAAAAGGTGCAAAGGATTCAAGGGTATCTATTTTTGCGATTGGGAATGCACCGACTGCAATCTTTAAATTAAAGGAAATGATTGAAGAAGGAAAGATTGAAAAGCCAAAGTTGATTATTGGTGTTCCAGTTGGTTTTGTTGGGGCAGCTGAATCTAAGGATTTAGTTCCTGATCTTAAAGTGCCTTATATTATTGTGCGTGGACGTAAGGGTGGTTCACCTGTTGCAGCAGCAATTATAAACGCAATTTTATTAATGGCGAAAGAAGACCTCTAATGGAGAAGTACATTGTAAAGGGTGGTAAGAAACTTCGTTATGGATATACAACAGGTTCTTGTGCAACAGCAGCAGCTAAAGCAGCCTGCAAGATGTTGTATACAGGAAAGTACCTAACAGAGGTCTCAATTGATACCCCTAAGGGTTGGAAGCTTAAGCTAAGTGTTGAAGATATAGACATGACTGAAGAGTTTGTTACTTGCGCTATTAAAAAAGATAGCGGGGACGATCCAGATGTTACTAACAGATTATTGATCTATGCACGAGTAGAGAGAAATCCAGGTGCGACTCAAAGAGTTGAGATTACAGGTGGTATTGGTGTCGGGATGGTAACAAAACCAGGTTTATCGATAAAACCAGGTAATCATGCTATTAATCCAACACCATTAGAAATGATTGAAGCGAGCATTTTAGAAGTTCTTCCCGATGGTGAAAGAGTTAAAGTAACAATTTATGTTCCTGAAGGAGAAGAGATTGCAAAAAAAACCTTTAACTCAAAACTGGGAATAATTGGTGGAATCTCCATTATCGGTACATCTGGAATAGTCGAGCCAATGAGTAATGATGCAATGAAAGAATCGATTGCATTAGAACTGTCACTGATGAAAGAGCGTGGTGAAAAGAAAGTAGTTTTCTGCCCGGGTAATCATGGTGAAAATATCGCTCTTGAACAAGGTATTAAACCTGAGCAAATCATTAAGACGAGTAACTACATTGGTTTTATGATTGAAAAAGCGGTTGAGTATGGGTTTGAATCCGTTTTACTTATCGGTCACATTGGTAAGTTAGTAAAAGTAGCAGGAGGAATATTTGATACCCACAGTCGCGTTGCTGACTGTCGGGTTGAGATTTTAGCAGCCAATTGTGCACTGTTAGGAGCAAGTACAAAGTTAACAAAACAAATTATGAGTAGCATTACTACTGATGAAGCAACGAATTACATCTTTGACAATCACTTAGAAGAAGTTTTTCAACTTCTTACTCGAAAGATTAGTTCTAGATGTGAAGACAAGTCAAGAGGAGTATTAAGTTTTGAAACCATCCTCTTCTCGTTTGAACGAGGTATCTTAGCTACTGATATAAAAGAAAATAGATTTGGAGTTGAGATTAATGTATAAGATATATGTTTTAGGGCTTGGTCCGGGGCATCAAGATTACATCTTACCAAAAACGAAAAAAATTATTCAACACTGTTCATTGATTGTTGGTGGAAGCCGACAGTTAGAAAGTGTAGATACAAAGGGTAAGTCGACATTCGTTACCGACCAAAAATTAACTACTCTACCAAAGTTACTAAGTAACGAGGTCTTAAAGCAAGATATTGCTGTCATTGTATCTGGGGATACAGGCTTTTACAGTTTAACAAAATACATATTAAAACACGTTGATAATAATCTTGTTGAAGTTATCCCAGGGATAAGTTCAATGCAATACATGTTTTCAAAAGTGAAACTGAGTTGGGATGACGCCTTTATCTCAAGTCTACATGGAAGAGAAAATGGTTATCTTGCTGAACTTCAACGTTATAAAAAAGTAGGATTGTTGACTGATAAAACAACACATACACCACAAGTTATCGCAAAGCAATTAATTAAGAATGGATATCGTCAGGCAACGATGTATGTGGGTGAGAATTTATCATATGAAAGCGAAAGAATAACGAAAGGAACACCGACTATCATTGCTGAGATGCCAGCTTTTGATCTGAGTGTTGTGGTAATAAAAATTGACTAAACATTATTTAGGGATTCCTGATGAGAAGTTCATACGTGGTAAGGTCCCAATGACAAAAGAAGAAGTTAGGGTTATTACTATTAGTAAATTAAGACTGAATGAAAATGATACTGTTTTAGAAATTGGAACAGGGACTGGATCATTAACAATTGAAATCGCCAATCAAATTCCAAATGGAAAAGTGTTTGGAATCGAGCGAAATACAGAAGGAATTAAGTTGCTCAAACAAAACATGAGTCAGTTTGAGATTACTAACATAGAGTTTTTAGAAGGTAAAGCTCCAGAAGACTTACACCCATTTGAGTCACTAACTTTTGATAAAGCAGTTATCGGTGGTAGCGGAGGAGAAATGACTAGACTCTTTGAATGGATAAACAAACGATTAAATAGTGATGGGATAATTGTTGTGAATACTATTACCATTGAGAATACTTTTAATGCCATTAAGGAGTTTAAAGCATTAGGTTATGAAGTCGAAGTGACATCAGTACAAATTTCAAAAAGTAAAAACATAGCTGATTTAACGATGATGATTGCAAACAATCCTGTTTATGTGATTACTGGAAAGAAGAGGGATAGTTAAATGAATGGGACATTTTATGGAGTTGGTGTAGGACCTGGTGATAGTGAACTGTTGACTGTGAAAGCAGTACGCTTACTAAATGAGGTCGATATCATCATTGCACCAGTAAAGAAGATCGGTAAACAAAGTATTGCTCTTGATATTGCTATGCCACATTTAAGTGATGATGCAAAAATAATGAACTTAGTTTTCCCAATGATTTATAACGCTGATGAACTAACTGAGCAATGGATAAAGAATGCAAGCATTATTGAAAGAGAACTAAAAAAGGGTAAAAACATCGCATTTATTACATTGGGAGATCCGATGTTATACAGCACTTACATGTATGTCATGGAGTTACTCGTTAAGAAAGAAATCAAAGTTGAGACAATTCCTGGAATTAATTCATTTAGTGCAATCGCTAGTATTTGTGGTGTGCCTTTAACAGCAGGAAATGAAACCTTAACAGTGATTCCTCTTAGAAAAGATTGCACAAGAGTTAAAAAAGCACTAGAGGAGTTTGACAACATTATTGTGATGAAACCATCAGGTGCTAGTAAGGAACTAGCTCAGCTCTTGATCGAGCACAAGTTAGAAAATAATTTTGTGATGGTATCTAAAGCTTCTCAAGATAAAGAAGAAATTAGTTATGATATTACAAAACTTCAAGATGGAGATATACCATACTTAACAACCATCTTAATTAAAAAGAATGGTCTAAAATAAGGAGAGTTTATGAATAAAGTATATTTTATTGGAGCTGGTCCTGGTGATCCAGATCTAATCACAGTAAAAGGAAGAAAACTAGTTGAACAGGCAGATATTATTATCTACGCTGGCTCACTAGTTAATAAATCAATTATTGATTGCAGAAGAGCAGATAGTGAACTTTACAATAGTGCTGGAATGAATCTTGATGAGGTGATTAAAGTCACAACTGAAGGAATCAAGGCAGGTAAGATGGTGGCACGTGTCCATACCGGTGACCCTAGTATTTATGGGGCAATTAGGGAACAAATCGATGAACTAGAAAGAAGAGGGATAGATTCGGAAGTTGTTCCAGGTGTTTCTTCATTTGTTGCTAGTGCTTCTGTTCTTAAAAAGGAGTTTACCTTACCAAATGTAAGTCAAACGGTGATTTGTACAAGATTAGAAGGAAGAACCCCAGTACCTGAGTTAGAGAGTCTTGATTTACTTGCATCACATAAAGCCTCAATGGCAATCTTTTTATCGGTGCAAATGATTGAAAAGGTAGTTGATAAACTACTGATACATTATGATTTAGAAACACCTGTTGCAGTCATTCAACGTGCAACTTGGCCTGATCAAAAAATTGTACTAGGCACTCTTTCAAACATTGCAAAGAAAGTTAAGGAAGCAGATATCACAAAGACAGCGCAAATCCTTGTCGGTCACTTCTTAGGTGATGAGTATGAGTTATCAAAGCTTTATGATAAAACATTCACTCACGAGTACCGTGTTGGAATCAACGATGAAAAATAAATGGGTGATTCTCACACTTACTCATAGTGGCGTTAAGAAAGCTCTTGAAGTTAAAGAAGTTCTTGACGAGAGGGCAGAAATTTATACCTTAAGTAAGTACGCAGTTGAAGGAGTAAATTCTTTTGAAGAAGGATTTAAAGCCTTCTTGAATAAACACTTTGATGATTATGATTACTTTTTATTTATCATGGCAACAGGAATAGTTGTTCGTTCTATCACTGGATTATTAAAACATAAATCGATAGACCCAGCGGTGCTGGTAATGGATGAAAAGGGAAACAATGTGATTAGTTTGATTTCTGGTCACCTAGGAGGAGCAAATCAAGCAACCTTATCTCTAGCTAGTAAACTGAATGCTAATCCGGTTATTACAACATCATCGGACGTCAGCCAAAAAATAGCGGTTGATACTTTAGCCATGCAATTGGATTATTACATAAGTGACTTTGAAAGAGCAAAAGACATTACAGCTTTAATTGTCAATGATGAGGATGTTGCAATAGTTACTGATAAAGAACTTGACCTTGTGTTACCAGACAATGTAATTGTTGTAGATTATAACCGTGACTTAACTTTGTTTAAGGGAGTGATAGAGTTGGGAGACAAACTAACAGATGAATCCTTAAATGTCATACATTTAAAACCTAAAGACATCATAATTGGAATTGGTTCAAGAAAGGGTAAACCCCTAAAAGAGATCAAAGCAGCAATTAATGATGCTTGCCTGAAGTTGGGTATTGATCTTAATAGATTATTGAGGTTTGCAACTGTCGATGTAAAACAAGAAGAACAAGGAATCATAGATGCAGCAAATCACTTTAAAGTTGATTTAAGTATTATTAGAAGAAAAGAAATAAAAAAGGTTGAACATCTTTTTAAAGGTTCAGAGTTTGTCAAAAAAACGATTGGTGTTAGTTGTGTCAGTGAACCTTGTGGTTATATAGAATCAAACCAAGGTGAGATGTTACTAGAAAAAAGTGCCTATGATGGCATTACATTATCGATTTGGAAAGTAAGGAGTACATAATGAAAAAAATATATGTTATCGGGATAGGACCAGGAGATTATGAACATACGACTGTTGCTGCACTAAAAGCAATAGAAGAGTCACAAGTTATTGTGGGATATAGAACATACATCAAGTTGGTTGAGGATTTAATAGAAGGTAAAGAAGTGGTTTCTTCTGGGATGATGCAAGAGATTAGAAGATGTGAAGAGACACTAAAAATTGCCGAACAAGGTAAAACCGTCTCATTAATCAGTAGTGGTGATGCAGGTATTTATGGAATGGCAGGAATTATGAGTGAAGTTGTTCTTAATGCAAATAGTGATGTCGAAGTCGAAGTGGTACCAGGAGTAACGGCATCAACAGCTGCAGCATCTACACTTGGTGCACCAATCATGCACGACTACGCGACGATTAGCTTGAGTGATTTGTTAACAGATTGGGAATTGATTCAAAAAAGAATTGATCTTGCAGGGCAAGCTGACTTTGTCATCAACTTGTACAATCCAAGGAGTAAAGGGCGTCGCCATCAAATTGAAGTCGCAAGAGAAATCTTACTTCGCCACAAATCTCCATCAACACCAGTTGGTATAGTGAGAAATGCTAAAAGAACAGGAGAAGAGAAAGTTGTGACAACCTTACAAGACATGTTAGAACATGAGGTTGATATGGTGACAATGGTTATTATTGGGAACTCAAACACTTATGTCAAAGAAGGAAAGATGATTACACCAAGAGGTTATAAACTGTAATGGTACTCGTACTAGCTGGTACAGTTGATGCACGTCATATTATTAGTGAGTTACTAGCTAAAGGGTTTGATGTCATTGCAACAACAACTACAGAGTATGGTGGTGGTCTTATAGAGAAGCACCCTAATTTGGAAGTGTTAAGTGAAGGGCTCACAAAAGAGCAAATAGTTGAGTTGATTCAAAACCGTCATATTGAGGCTCTAATAGATGCGACCCACCCTTATGCAGTAAATGCTACGCTTAACGCAAGAGAAGCAGCCGAGTTGACAGACATTCCCTATTACCGTTACGAGCGATCTAGAACAAGTTATCAAAATGTTGAAGTGGTTTCATCATATGAAGAGGCAGTAAAGGTATTAAATGGCAAAAATCAAAACATCTTACTAACTATCGGAAGCAACTACTCACACTTGTTTGCAAAGTTACGTTTAGAAAATAGAGTGTATACAAGAGTGTTACCAACAGCAAAAGTAATCGAAAAAGTGTCACAGGCAGGGTTTAAACCTAGTGAAATCATTGCCTTACAAGGTCCATTCAGTAAAACTTTTAACAAAGCCATTTATACCGCTTACAACATCGATGTCATTGTGACAAAAGACAGTGGTAGTGCAGGTGGAACTTTAGAAAAAATAGAAGCAGCATTAGAAGAAAACATTAAAGTAATCTTAATTGATCGCCCGACACATGGTAATGATGTGTTTAACAATGATGAGAAAATGATTAATCAAATTCTGGAGGATTTAAAATGAAAAAAGCATTATTAGTAGCAGGACATGGAAGTAGAAGTTTAGAAGCACAACAAATGTTTAATCAAATTGTTGATTATGTAAGAGAAAGAGCTGAAGGATACGAGTTGGTTAAAGGGGCACATATGGAAATATGTGGACCATCAATTCGTGAAGTAGTAACTGAAATTTACAATGATGGTATCAAAGAAATTATCATGGTTCCTCACTTTCTTTACAAAGGAATTCATTTAAAAAAGGATATTCCCAATTTAATTAGTGTGTTAGAACAAGAGTTTGAAGGGTTATCAATTAAATTATGTGAACCTATTGGAGCAGAAGAATCACTCGCAGATATCTTGATTAAAAGAGCGAATGCATAGTCTTTAACAAAGAAAGGAGCATATTATGATACCAATAATATTCTCAACGATTACGGGAAATGGATATAAGTTAGCTCATGCTGTTAAAGAGGCTTTAGCAGATAAAGCTGTGGGACCGTACAATATTAGTTATGTTTATGACTCAAATCAAATCGTTAAGTATAGCGATTTTATCGACCAAAGTGATGTTGTTATTCTGACGTACTGGTGTGATTACGCGAGTTGTGATCAAGCAACAATCAATATCTTAAAACGTTTTAAGAATAAAAAAGTGATCATGCTTGGAACGATGGGAGCACCAGAAAGTGAAACTTACCTATCAAGAGTTAAAGGAAACATTAAAACAATTGTTGAACAACAAAACACTTTAGTAGGTAACTTTTTATGCCGTGGTGCTGTTGACCTAGCTAGATCAAACATCAAAAGACAAATCCCTGAAGGCGAAAGAGGCCATTTAAGTGCGGAAAGATACACGCGTCATCTTGAGTCACAAGAGTATCCAAGACTAATAGATCTTCAACAAGCAGCACAATATGTATTGAAGTGCTTAGAGGAGAATAAATAATGTTACTCAATCGGTTTGGTGGGAACAGTAAATTAGTCTTTACTTTACTTGTAGTAATTGCTATTGTTTCTTTTTTAATCGCAATTAGCTCAGGAACTGTAGATTTTACTATAACAGAAAGTGTCAAAGCTATCTTTGTTAATGATGATTCAATGCAACGCTTGATTGTCTTTGATCTGAGGTTACCTAGAGTGTTAACAGCAGGGCTTGTAGGTATTGGGCTTGCGTTATCTGGAGCAATGTTACAAGGGTTAATGCGAAACAACATGGCGTCACCATCGATTATTGGGGTGACAAGTGGAGCTAGTTTTATAGGATACTTAACACTTGTTGTTTTTCCAAGAAGTTACTATCTATTGACCCCAGCAACAATTATAGGTGCATTTTTAACAACAATGCTGATTTATCGATTAGCCTACCAAAGGGGTGTATCTCCAGTGAAAATGATTCTCTCAGGAATTGCAGTATCAGCTATCTTTGGAGCCTTTAACGATATCATCAAACTTTTCTACAGTGAAGATATTGCTAATGCCACAGGATTCATCATCGGTGGTTTTAACGGCGTTGTTTGGAAACACTTCTTTATATTGTTTCCATTTACCCTAATAGCCTTAATCGCAACAGTCTTTTTACCAACTTATATGAACGTCTTGTTACTAGGGGATGATGTAGCGGGTTCACTTGGATTAAATGTTCAAAGGTTTCGATTATTATTAATTGTCATCTCATCCTTGTTAGCCGGTTCTGCCGTCGCGATATCAGGATTAATTGGCTTTGTTGGTTTAGTGGTACCACATATTACAAGAATGTTACTTGGAAGTGATTATAAACACTTGTTTCCAGGTAGTGTCTTGATTGGATTTAGTTTAATGATTATGTGTGACACGATTGGGAGAATCATTTTACCTGTTGGTGAGATTCCTGTAGGAATAATAATGGCAGCAATCGGAGCACCATTCTTCTTGTACTTGTTAAGAACAAGAGAAACGAGAGGTGTGTAATGTATTTAGGATTTGAGAATATCTCAATTAGTTTTGATAAAAAAGAAATCATAAAAGATTTAACCCTAGAAATACCTAAAGGGAAGATTGTAACAATGATCGGTCGTAATGGATGTGGGAAATCAAGCTTAATCAAGACGATCTTTAAAGTCTTTAAACAAGACAAGGGAGAAGTGATTTTTGATGGTCAACCAATTACAAAGTACAACTCAAAATACTTAGCAAAAATGATTGGTTATTTGCCACAAGTACATAGTTCTCCTCCGGACATCGATGTTTATACTCTAGCGTCCTATGGGCGTTTTCCCTACATGAAATTTGGAAGTAGTTTATCAAAGAAAGATCGCCAAATTATAAATCAAGCATTAAGATTTACAGGGCTAGAAAGCCTAAAACATCAACGAGTTGGTACCCTTTCAGGGGGAGAACTTCAACGCGCATGGCTGTCGATGGTTATTAGTCAAGAACCCTCGATATTAGTTCTTGATGAACCAACAACTTATTTAGACATAAGTCATCAAATTGAAACGTTAGAGCTTGTCAAAAGGCTCAACAATGAATTAGGAATCACAGTTGTGATGGTGCTTCATGATATCAACCTTGCAGTTAGATATAGCGATGAGGTTGTCATTATTGACAAAAAGAATATTTATGATCAAGGTGCTCCAGAAGAGGTTATTACTAAAAAAGTATTTAATGATGTATTTGATTTGAATGTGAGCATTAAGCATGACGAAGATAATGATTGTAAGTATTTTGTACCCATCACAACAAAATAAAATAATAGAAAAGAAGACAGAGGATTAAAAATGAAAAAAGTATTATCTATTTTAATGGTTGCTGTATTAGTATTTGGATTAACAGCATGTAAAGAATCAAAAGAAGTTACAAGAATTAAAGGTGATTTTTTAGCAGAAGCAAACGAAGTAGAGATTACAGAGACATCTGTAACATTTAAAGATGCATCTGAAAGAGATAGCATTACAATTGATAAAAATCCAAAGAAAGTTGCAATTTTATACGCAAGTTATACTAACTTATGGTATGAAACTGGTGGAGTAGCGCAAGGGATTATTGGTGGTAAATCATCCATCACATCATACAAAGCAAACATCGGTAGAGACATCTGTGAAGATGAGGGAGTAACGGTTCTTGCAACAAGTTCAGCAGGTTCTAAATGGAATGTTGAAGAAATCATTGCCTTTCAACCTGACTTAATTGTTGCTTCAACAGCAATGAGTGGTTATGCAACTATCAAAGAGGCTGCACATGTAGCCAGTATTCCAGTTATTGCTGTAGAATACAACAACTTCCAAGATTACTTAAAATGGTTTAAAGTATTTAGTGCTGTTAATGGAAATGAGCAAAACTTTGAAGATGTTGCCTTAAATACTTTAAGTGAAGTATCATCAGTAATTGAAAAAATCGAAGGCTTAGAGCCAGTAAAAGTTGCTCCAATTAAATTTTACTCTTCAAAGACTCAGAAGATTATGTTATCAGGAACATACTTTGGAGCAATGCTGAATGATTTAGGAGCAGTTAATGTTGGGGAATCATGGGATAATCAAGACGATAGTACATCTTTAAAATACAACTTAGAACAAGTTATAGCAGCTAATCCAGATCAAATCATTATTTATGGAACAGCAGCGGATATTCAAGACACTAAAGATGGTGTTGCAGCAACATATGAAGGAAGTATTTGGGAAAAGATTCCGGCCGTAGAAAATGGTAATCTATATTTTGTTGAAAAAGGATTATATCATTATCGTGCCAATAAGGATTATGGAGTAGCATACAAGAAGTTAGCGCAAATCTTATACCCAGATGTAAAGTTTGATGAATAAACTTTACTCTAAACGATTTCGTTCACATCATGATAGTTACAAGGCATTAAAAAATGCCTTTGTACTTGGTGTAGATAAGGAAGAGTATTTAGAGAAATTACTTTCAATCAAGCAAGATAACAATAACAAAGTATTATATATTCACGTTCCTTTCTGTAATAAGATCTGTTCTTTTTGCTCATTTGTAAAAAGGAATCTTCAAGATAGAAGAAATTATCATCATTTGATTATTGATCAAATAAAGGAGTACAGTCACTACCCGTATATGAAATCTCCAATCAATAGTGTCTACTTTGGGGGAGGGACACCGACAGCATTAAAACCACATCAACTCGAGCAGATATTGCAAACGCTTCATCAAGAGTTTAATCTTGTTGAAGGATGTGAGATTTCAGTTGAAACATCCTGTACTGAACTCACAGATGAAATGTTAACAATGCTTGCTCGTAACGGTGTGAATAGATTGTCAATTGGGGTTCAGAGCTTTAATGATGAAATCAGAACATTATTAGGTAGAAGAGGAACGGGAGAATTTGCTTATCAAAAAGTTCTCAATGCTAAGAAGTATATTGATAATGTTGGAATTGATTTGATCTACAACATTCCGGGTGAGACGATTGAAGAATTACAACAGGATTTAGAAAAGATTGTAAAGCTTCAGCTTAGCGGAATCAGCTTTTATGGGTTAAACTTACTTGAAGACACACCAATCTTGAATGATATCACCACAAGGCAACTTCAAGATATGGCAAATCTTGACCTTGAATTTGAACAGTTCTCACTAATAATGGAGACACTAGAAAAACATCAATATAAGTTGTTTGAACTAACGAAGTTAATTCGTGATGACTTAGATCGATATGACTATATCAGAGTAAAACACAAGTTGGGTGAATGTATTCCGATTGGACACTCAAGTGGTGGAAACATCGGAGACTACTATTTGTTTAACACAATTGGTGGAAACAAGATATCTGATGAAATCAAGATCAGTGCCAAAGGCAGAGTGCTTGATTATAAGTATAATATCCTAGATATGTTTATCTTTGATCTTCAACAACTAGAGGTAGACTTACCGAAGTATTCAAAGTTACTTCACTTTGATTTAGAAGATGTTTTAAAAGGTGATTTGGATAAGTTAGGAAATGCTGGGTACATTAGTTATGATAATGGAATAGTGAAGTTGAGTAGAAAAGGAATATTTTTTGGGAACAACATCATTGATGAATTAGTAAGTACAATAGTAAAAACAGTAAAGTAAAAGAGCTCTAATTAAAGAGCTCTTTTTTAGTTTTGATTTGTTGCCTTGTAATAATCTTCATAGACCTCATTGATTTTACTAAAAATGATGTCCTTTGGCTGATTGAGTAGTTTACCTGTTCTAATCTGCTGGTATTGAACTGGCAAGTATTGACTTAATAATGTCAGTTCAATCTCTGTTTGTTCTAAGTTACTAATCAATTTTGAGATCGTATGGTCTACTTTTTCTTCACCAAGATAATAACGCGCTCGATCAAGTAAGCTATACTTACAAAGATGTTTAATATCACCATGATAGTGTTTGGCATAGTTCTTTGGATTGTTTTCCATTTCACTTAGTAAGATATTAACAAAGTTTGATTGGTCTTGAATTTGTGGTGAAGTTTCTTCCTCAATTTTTGCTAAGGCAAATAAGGCCTCGCGTAGAGCAAAAGTTAGTTGAGGACCTACTTTTAAGATCCCAATCCCATCTTCAACCATCTCTTTTAGTTTTTGAGGTGTTTGGTAATCTGTTGAATGTCCTTCAAATACAATTGAAGGGTATTTATCTAAACTTGTTGTTAAAGCCTTTGCATTCTCACGTTGGTACTCATCAATGTGACTTGAACCAAATTCAACACCTGGCTGGACAACAACAGCAATCACATACTTAAATGTTTCTTCAAGGTTGATTACCTTGAGCTCTGCTTTTAAGTGAGTGATAGTCTGATTTAGGTCTTCCGGACTCGTCACTTGAATGTCTTCATGTTCAAGTGCGCCTCCCGGAATAGGAACTTCACTACCCACAACATATACTGGATGAACGGAGTTTGGATTAGTTTGCAGTAGTTCAGTATAACTTTCTTCTGCTACCTTAATGAGTCTAGCGCTACGTTTTGCAATTGTTTGATCGCTTAACTTTTCAGTTAATGAATCTCCACCAAGTCGCATTGAGCAGTCAACATGAATCTTTGTAAATCCCGCTTTAACGTATTGCCTTATCATTTCTTCAGCTTCAACCATTGCTGTTTCACTATCTTTGTCAGCAAAAGGATTTGGTCCTAAATGATCGCCACCTAAAATTAAATGGTCACTGTCAAAACCAACTGTTGATGAAATTGCCTTGACGTATTGATAAAAGTCTAAAGGAAGCATTCCTGTATAACCACCGTACTGATTTACTTGGTTTGAAGTAGATTCAATTAAAACATGGCAGTTTTTTTCTTTTGCAAATCTAAGTGCTGATTCTATTACTAAGCTATTAGAACTACAAACAGAGTAAATTCCAACTGCTTCTTTATTCTTTTGTTTTGATATTAAGTTAGAAAAATAATTCATTCTATCACTCCTTTACGCTATGAATATAACATAGGGTTTTTGAAATGTATATACTTTTCACTGAATTATGACCAAAAGTATAGACAAAGATATAGTCCTATGCTACTATGTAGGTGTAAAGGAGTGATAGGATGCTAGGAAAAAAAGAGGACTATTTTAAGGAAGTTAACTCATTTCATACAGCAAATGAGATAGTCCAACAACCAAAAACATGGCAAAAGACATTAGAATTAATTAAACAACAAAAAGGAAAACTTAAGGAATTTTTGAAATTCTTAGATAAAGATACAGATGTAATTCTTGTTGGGGCGGGTACAAGTGAATTTGTAGGGAATACAATTATTAACTACATAAATGATTTATTAGAGCAATGCGTTAGGAGTGTTGCAACAACAGATATAGTTTCACATCCCGAACACTATTTTAAGAAAGATAAGAAGTTGTTACTTGTTTCATATGGTAGAAGTGGTTCTTCACCTGAATCAGTTGCAACAGTCGATCTTGCAAATCAGATTGTTGATGAGGTTAGACATTTAGTCATTACGTGTAATGAAGAAGGTAGTTTGTCTAAAATGAGTGCAGGTAGTGAAAAGTATCATACGATTCAATTACCTGAAGAAACACATGATGTGAGTTTCGCAATGACAAGTAGTTATACTAATATGATGTTGGCTACAATTCTTGCATTTGATTGTGATAACTTAGAGCTTCACGCTCGTGAGTTAGCAAAAGCATGTGAAATGGCATCGCAGTTATTAGACGAAGATTATAAAGTCTTAAATGAGATTGTAACAGGATTTAACTTTGATCGTATTGTTTATCTTGGAGCGTCTTATTTAAAAGGGACAGCTCAAGAATCGGCGCTTAAAATGTTAGAGTTATCAGGTGGAAAAGTCGCAACGCTATTTGATACACCACTTGGATTTAGACATGGACCTAAATCAATTATTCAAGAAAATGTATTAACTGTCTTATATCATAGTGATAGAGAATATGCTTATCAATATGAGAAGGATTTAGCAAAAGAAATGTTAGCTGAACGTGATGGTAATAAAATCTTAATTGTAAGAAATAACCACACTGAAGAAATGGATGCTGACTATAAGATTGAGTTTAATACACCAAGCTTTGAGAGTGATGTTTACTTAAACTTTGTATACATTATCGTAGGACAAATCATTGCCTTAAAGAAATCGATTAGTTTAGGAATATCTGCAGATAATCCATGTCCATCAGGAGAAGTTAATCGCGTTGTACAAGGAGTACAAATCTATAATTACTAAGAGGTAAATGAAATGAAATTACAAGAAGTATTAGCACATGCTAAAAAAAATAAATATGCAGTACCTGCTTTTAACATTCACAATCTTGAAACGTTAAGAGTAGTAGTTGAAACAGCAGATGAACTCGGTTCACCGGTAATGCTTGCAGCAACACCGGGAACAATAACATTTTCAGGATTAGAGTACTTAATTGCAATTGCAAAAGTCGCTAAGGAAAAACATAATGTACCGATCTTCTTTCATTTAGATCATCATGAAAGTATTGAAGACTTAAAGAAAGCAATCGAACTTGGTGTTGAATCTATTATGATTGACGCTTCTCACAGTGATTATGCTGAAAATATTAGAATTACTAAAGAGATTACAGAGTTTGCACATCAGTATGGTGTTTGTGTAGAAGCAGAACTTGGCCGTCTTGGAGGTATTGAAGATGATCTTGTTGTAGATGAAAAGGATTCAAAATTCACAAATCCAAAACAAGCAAAAGAGTTTGTTGAATCAACAAAAATTGACTCACTAGCAGTTGCAATCGGGACAGCACATGGTTTATATAAAGAAGAACCTAAACTTGACCTAGAGCGTCTAGTAGAAATTGAAGCTGAAGTAGATATTCCTCTTGTTTTACATGGAGCCTCTGGCGTTCCTAGTGAAACAGTTAAGGAGTGTATCAACTTAGGGATTTCAAAAGTAAATATTGCAACAGAGTTAAAGATACCTTTCGCTAAAGGGATTAAAGATACTTTTAAAGCCAAACCAGAAGAATCAGATCCTAGAAAGTATTTGACTGTAGCAAAAGAAGAAATGAAAAAAGTAGTAAAAGAAAAGATCTTAATGTGTCAATCTAACGATCGTTTTTAGAAGGGGTGGTTTCATGAAAGTAGGAACAATTGGAACAAGTGCAATTGCAGAAGAATTTATTCAGGCGTTGTCACTTGTAGAAGAAACATCTTTACATGCAGTCTTTGCTTTAACTGAAGATGAGGCAAAAGCATTTGCTACTAAACATGGAGCCCAAAAATACTACTGTGATTTAGAACGTATGGTAACAGAAAGTGGAGTAGATATCATTTACATTGCGTCACCAAATGTCTTTCACGTTGAGCAGGCACTATTATTTATGAATAAGGGAATACATGCTTTAATAGAAAAGCCTGTCGCACTAACAAGTGCTGACTTTGAAAGATTAAAGAAAGCAGCCAAAGAAAACAACTGTTTCTTTTTAGAGGCAATGAGACCAATGCATCATCCGCATATAACCATAATTGAAGAAGAGTTAAAACAAATGGGAAACATCAAACATGTTTACTTTCATTTTATGAATTACTCTTCAAAATATGACAAGTACAAACAAGGAGAAATAACATCAGCATTTTCTACAGATACTGGTGGAGGTGCTCTATATGACCTAGGAGTATATCCACTAACAGTAGCTTACAGATTATTCGGTAAACCCTCTAGTTATGATATTGATAGCGTTAAGTTAAAAAGTGGTGTTGATGGTATTTCAAATATTATATTAAGATATGATGGCTTTAACTGCATGATCTCAGTATCTAAGATATCAACCTCAACAAACGATAACGAAATTCATACAGATGCTGAGACTATGTTGGTTAATCATATCACTCAGTTAAAAAGAATTGAGATTAAAACTAAGGATGCAAGTAGAATTGTTGTAGATCAACTTTTAACAAATGATATGACCTATGAAATTAAGGATTTCATAGAGATTATAAAAGATAATGACTCCCAGAGATTTAACTATTATACTGACTTCTCTCATAACATCGTTAGAGTAATAGAAGATCTCAAAAGAAAATCAGAGATTTAGCAATACTCTCTCTGTACAGTTGTTATATATCGATTTTCTTTACAAAGAAAAAGGGTAACCTAGTGGTTACTCTTTTTTAGATCATTTTGTTAATCTCACTTGTGATGATGCTTCCTTGATAGCTAGTATTTTCTCTTACTGCAGAGCCAGCATGGAAGTTTGATAGTCCAGTTTGCTCTTTTAATAAATGAATGTTACTTTGGTTAACTCCACCACCGATTAAGATCTCAGTATTTGTGCTTTTTAATGCCTCTGCAAGACCTTTTAATGTTTCTATAGCATCTAATGGGTTTTTCTGTTTCCCGGATGTCAGGATGTAATTGATGCCTAGGCTGGCAATTTCAAGTGCACTCTTCTTTAAATCATTTACTTCTTCAAAAGCACGATGGAAAGTAATCTCGAGAGGCTTTGCTACTTCAACAACTTCTCGCATAAAGTTGAGATCAATTTCTTTCCCAGGTGTTAAAGCACCGATTACAATACCATCTAAACCTGTTAATTTTGCTACCTTTATACTTTCTATCATTTCACGCTTTTCAGCTTTTGTATAAATGAATGATGTATGGTTAGGCCTAATCATAACAAATATCGGTTTTTCCGTTAAATGTCTAGCTTTGTCCATCACTTGTATAGTTGGAGTTAATCCTCCAGTATCGCCATCTCTAATTAATTCGATTCTGGAAGCACCAGATTCGTTAATAGTACTAATATCATTAATATTAACAGCAATTATCTCTAACATATTGTCATCTCCTCGTCACATTGTTAAACTTATTATAGAATACTAAGATTTAAAAGTATATACAATTAGTTGATTTTAACTATAAAATGATAGCATTTGTATAGACATTTGGTGTTATCCTTGTTATTATATATATACAAGAAATTCTTAGTGTCGGAAATTTTATATAAGGAGGAATAGTATGAAGCCAAAATATATGATGATTTACGATACTATTGTGAAGCAACTTGATGAAGGGGTTTACAAAGTCGGAGACGCTTTGCCAACCGAAGTAGAGTTGTGTGAAATATTTGACGCGAGTCGAATGACAGTAAGTAAAGTAATTCTAATGTTAGTTCAAGAGAACAGGCTTAAAAGAATCAGGGGGAAGGGAACGTTTGTAACTAAGAACTTAGTTGACAAAGAGATTGTGAAGTTAACGTCATTCTCTGAAGATATGCGTTCACTTGGAAAAGTGCCTGGTGCCAAGTTACTGGAGTACTCAATGACTTATGATGTTTCGGATAAATTAAAGAACATCCTCGAACTTGAAGAAGATCATTTTGTACATACGATTAAAAGAATTAGAACAGCAGATGGAGAACCAATTGCTTATGACGTGGATAACGTGTCATCAAGAGTTGTTCCAACAATTGATGTGAAAAAAGCAAAGGATTCATTTTATGATTACTTGGAAAAAAACTTAGATTTAACTGTTGCTAGTTCAGATTTGGAAATCAAAGCGATTTTAGCAAATGAAACCATTTCTAAACATTTAGGAATTGAAATAGGTGACCCTGTGATTTTACTTAAACACATTACTTTCACGGAAGAAGGATTACCGTTTGAATACTGTGCAACGTATTATAGAGCAGACAAATATTCATTTAGAGTTAAGTCATTTAGATAGGAGTTTTTATGAAAAAGATATTTGCATTTGATATTGATGGAACACTGTTGAGTGAAAAAGATAAAGTGGTATCATCCTTAGTTTTAAAAGCAATTAAGGTGTTACGACAAAAAGGTCATGTTGTAGGACTTGCTACAGGAAGAAACTTAGAGCAAGTTACTAAAGTCGTAAATACAGAGGATTTTGACTTTACCGTATTAATCAATGGAGGATATGCAAAATATCAAGACATAGAAATAGAAAAAAACCTGTTTACAAAAGAACAAGTAAAGAAATTAAAAGCGTATTGTGACAATCTTGGATGGAGTTATGGCGTGTCGGATTTAAACTACGTTCATGCATTAGAAATTGATCAAAAAATGATCGATATTCATGCTGACTTTGATACTCCGTTACCAAAAATAGTTCAAGATTTTAACGCATTAGATATTTATCAGTTCATGGTTTATGAAAACTTTGAACGCTTAGAAAAAGTAAAGAGTGAGATCCCATACTATGACTTTTACCGCTTTCGTGTTGCAGGCTTTGACATCAGCTTGCCACATGTTGCCAAAAATACTGGAATAGAAGCCGTTGTTAATCATTTAGGAATGAGCCTTAAGGACGTAGTTGCCTTTGGTGACGCTGATAATGATGTAACAATGATGCAATCTGTTGGGTTAGGAATTGCGATGGGAAATGGAACAGAGCAGCTTAAAGCAGAAGCTGACTATGTGACAGATGATGTAGATGAAGAAGGAATTGTTAACGCGTTGATTCACTTTGGATACATCAAAATGGAGGAGTTAAAATGATAATTAAAAATTTATCGATTATCACTGCTGATCAAACAATCAACAATGGATACGTCAAAATAGAAGAGGGAATCATTAAAGAAGTAGGAGCAAATTATCAAGGTGAAGGTCTTGATATGGAAGGTAAATACTTACTTCCAGGGTTTATTGATTTCCATACTCATGGATGTTTCGGAGCAGATACGATGGATGCAACACAAGAAGCCTTAGATATCTTTTCATCAAAAGTCGTTGAAGATGGTATTACATCGATTTTACCAACAACGCTGACGATGGATATTGAAAAAATAAAAGAGGCGTTAAGAAATGTTGCGAGTTATCAAGAAAAGCCTCAACACGCTAGAATAATCGGAGTACACCTTGAAGGACCATTTATTAATGTGAAATATAAGGGTGCTCAAAATGAAAAATATATTATAGAACCTTCAATAAAAATGTTTGAAGATTTGAATGCAGAAGCAAATGACAAGATAAAAATCATCTCTTATGCAGTTGAAAAAGCAGATGTAGAATTTACTACCTATTTAAAGGAAAAAGGTATTGTGAGTTCGGTAGGACATTCAGGAGCAAGTTTTTCTCAAGTAGAAGCACATTACTTGAATGGCCTTAATAGCATCACTCATTACCACAATGGACAAAGTCCACACCATCACCGTACACCCGGTGTTGTTAGTGCGGGGCTGTACTTTGATAACTTAAACACAGAAATCATTGTCGATGGGGTTCACTTGCATAAGGACACTGTTCGTTTAACTTATAAAGTTAAAGGAAGAGATCATGTATTATTAATTACCGACTCAATGAGAGCGAAGTTACTTCCAAATGGGAACTACGACTTAGGAGGACTTGAATGTGTTAAAAATGACACTGAAGTCAGAACATTAAGTGGTTCTTTAGCCGGTAGCATCTTAAAGATGACAGATGCTATCAAAAATATGATAAGTTTTACCGGATGTTCATTAAATGACATCACGGTCATGACTTCACTCAATCAGGCAAAGCTACTAAAACTAGATGACAGATTAGGGAAAATTGAAGAAGGCTATGTTGCTGACTTAGTGGTTCTAGATCAAGACTTAGAAGTAGCCTTAACAGTTTGCAATGGCTTAATAGCATACAAAAATGATTAGGAGAATGTTTTATGAAAATAGTTGTTTTTGATGATTACAGTTCAGTATGCAAGTATGTGTCTGATGAGATTGTAAGTCAGATAATAAAAAAACCAAAATCAGTACTTGGTTTGGCCACAGGGTCTACTCCTTTAGGAGTATACAAAAGTTTAGTGGAAAGGTATCAAGCAAAAGAAATAAGCTTTAAGCAGATAACATCTTATAATTTAGATGAGTATGTGGGGATTAATCCAAGAGATATTAATAGTTACCACTACTTTATGAATGTGAACTTGTTTAAACATATCGATATCCAACCAGAAAACATCAATATACCTGATGGGCAAACACAAAATATAGAAAAGGAATGTATGAACTTTGATAATAAGATTTATTCAAGTGGTGGGATTGATTTACAACTACTCGGACTAGGTGGAAATGGTCACATTGGTTTTAATGAACCAGGTCCAGAGTTTATGACAACAACTCATGTTGTGAACTTAAACAACGATACGATAGTTGCAAACTCACGATTCTTTGAAAGTGTCGAAGAGGTACCAAAACAAGCGATTACAATGGGGATTAAAACCATTTTTGATGCTAAGAAGATCATCTTAGTTGCTTGTGGGCAACAGAAAAAAGACATCGTAAAGAAACTACTACAATCAAAAATTACACCAGAAATTCAAGCATCAATTCTTCATTTGCACCGTGACATTACAGTTGTCTTAGACAGGCAAGCAGCAAGTGAAGTAAATCAGTATTTGTAAGTACGAACTAACGGTTATAAAGTTAATCAATCGATTGATTAAGTTAACTCATATAGCACTATTATTTATTAAGGGAGGTAATGTTTATGTCAGGACCAAATATCATTTTAACACGTATTGATAATAGGTTAATTCATGGGCAAGTAGCGACGCAATGGTCGTCGAGTTTAGGGGTTAATTTGCTACTCGTAGCAAATGACAATGTTGCAGGAGATAAGTTCCGTCAAGGACTTATGGATATGGCTGCACCAAGTTACGCAAAGACTAGGTACTTTACATTACAGAAAACGATTGATGTAATTCATAAGGCTAGTCCTCAGCAATTGATTTTTATCATATGTGAAACACCTCAGGATGTGTTAACACTTGTTAAAGGTGGTGTTCCAATTAAGAAAGTTAATATTGGAAACATGCATATTTCTGAAGGAAAGCGTCAAGTTGCGACATCAGTAGCTGTTGATGACGCAGATGTCAATGCATTCAAAGAATTACAAGACTTAGGGGTAGAACTTGAGATTCGTAAGGTTCCTAGTGAATCTAAAGAATCTGTAGACAAACTCTTTAAATAATTTATTGGAGGAGAACAAATGGATTTAAATTTTATTCAAATTTTATTAGTTTTAATTGTTACGTTCATCGCAGCAATTGATCAATTTTCTTTCCTTGAATCATTATATCAACCAATCGTTATGGGACCTGTTGTAGGGGCAATTTTAGGGGACTTACAAACTGGTTTAATTATTGGTGGATCTTATCAGTTAATGATGATAGGTTCAATGCCTGTAGGTGGGGCTCAACCACCAAATGCGGTTATCGGTGGAATCATGGCAACAGTGTTTGCTATTTCTATGGATATTTCTGATCCTCAAGCAGCATTAGGATTATCTATTCCATTCGCATTATTAGGTCAATATTCAGTTATTCTTGTATTTACAATCACATCACCATTAATGTCTAAAGCAGACCAAATGGCAGCTGATGCAAATACAGCTGGAATTGAAAAACTTAATTACTTTACAATGACGATGTTAGGTTTATTCTTCTCATTCGTAGTATTAATGGGATTATTATTCGGACAAGCAATTGGTGAAACTTTAACTACTGCATTACCTGCATGGGTATGGACTGGTTTAGGTACAGCTGGTGGAATGATGCGTTTCGTTGGTTTCGCGGTATTAATGAAAGTTATGCTTTCAAAAGAATACTGGGGATTCTACTTCGCTGGTTTCGCTTTAGCAAATATCATTGCTCCAACTTTAGGTGGTCAAGCATTAGCTTTAATCGCAATCTTAGGTTTAGCTGTTGCAATTTATGACTTCCAAACTAACATTAAAATGAAAGAATTAACAGAAGGAGGAACAACTGATGGTATCTAATACAACATTAAGTTATAAAAACACAGCTCCTGCTGAACAATTAGATCGTAAGACATTAAACAAAATGGCTTGGAGATCATTATTCTTACAAGGTTCATTTAACTACGAAAGAATGCAAGCTGCAGGTTGGCTTTACGGAATTCTTCCTGGTTTAAAAAAGATTCATACAGATAAAGATGATCTATCTACATCAATGACTCACAACTTAGAATTCTTTAATACACATCCATTCTTAGTAACATTCGTAATGGGTATTATCATGTCATTAGAACAACAAAAAGCTGACGTTAGTACAATTCGTGCCGTACGTGTTGCTGCAATGGGTCCTTTAGGTGGAATCGGAGATGCAATCTTCTGGTTTACTTTAGTACCAATCGCTGCTGGTATTAGTTCTAACATGGCTTTAGATGGAAGCTTGGCTGGTCCAATTGTCTTCTTACTAATGTTCAATATCGTTCAATTTGCAATTCGTTATGGATTAATGTACTGGTCTTATGACTTAGGTACATCTGCTATTGAAGCCTTAACTAGAAATGCAAAAGAATTTACTCGTGCTGCAACTATCCTTGGGGTAACTGTTGTTGGTGCTTTAACTTCATTATATGGTGGAACTACTACAGTACTTCAAGTACCAAATGGTGAAAGCCCAATCATTATCCAAGACGTTCTTGATGGTATTATGCCTAAATTAATTCCATTAAGTATCACATTATTAATCTTCTACTTAATCAAAAAGAAAAACTGGACTCCAGTTATGAGTATTGGATTATTGTTAGTGCTAGGATTATTAGGTGCTGCAGTAGGAGTATTCTAGAATCAAAGATATGAGCAAATAACATGCATTACCTTAAAGGCTCCTTATTTAAGGGGCCTTCCTTATATAATAATAAAAAAACTTTCGGAGGTCATTATGGATTGGATTATCTATTTTGTAATATTTTTAATTATATCAATTGTATTTTATGTGATTTTAACGTTTATAAACATGAAGAAGCGTCAGAAACAGTTTGTGTCATTACAAGAAGAGTTATCAATTAATATGAAAGTAGTAATCTCTGGTGGAATCCACGGAAAAATTATAGGGATGAATCAATCTACTTTAGATGTTGAAATTGCAAGAAACACAATCGTTAAAGTAGAGAGATACGCAGTTATGAAACTAAAATAAAAAACATTCTTATGAATGTTCTTTATTTTGAGATAAATATTTTGATGTTGTTGATTCCATTGACTAGAGCAAAGGCTGCAACACCATAAACAAGTATTATCGTTTGTTCATCTGTTTTAACTGTGAAAGTTGACGCGACTAATAGTAATGCTAGAGCAGTAAAGATAAGTCCGCGCATTAAGTATTGTCGCTTGACGTTTGGTTCGATGCTTGACTTTGGCATAACGTAGTTTTCAATGATTCTAAACTTAGGTAAGAATATGAATCTGAACAAACATTCTAGTATAATTAAAGCAGTAATTGCAACACCAGAAGCCAAGTAAATATTCATGATGCTTAATAGTAAAAAGATAGCATAGGCAGCTAAGTACCTATTGTGATAAAACTCGTAAGTATTAAGACTGTCATTGTCGATAATGTATGCTTTTTTCGTGAATTGATCAAGAAATATAGCACGATTTCTATTATCAAAATGAATATTAATTTTATTAAAATCTTTTGCCATTTTTAAATCACCTCGTTATAGTAATTATATCAAATAAAGCCCGTATTATATAGGGTAAACGGTGATTTGAACAAATAAATATAATGTAATTTAAGGAGAAAAATAATGGTTGGAATTATCATTTCAGGACACGGAAATTTTGCGAGTGGTTTAACATCTTCTGTTGAACTAGTTGTAGGAAAACAAGACAATTTTAAAGCCCTAGATTTTGTTGATGGAGCGACTCAAGAGGATCTTTTTTCAGCGATGAGTAAAGCAGTTGAAGAGATGACAGAATGCGATAAAGTAATCATCTTTACAGACCTTGTAGGTGGTACTCCGTTTAAGATGGCCGCAACACTTCAAAATGCTAATGATAAAGTGATCACGTTATGTGGGACCAATTTAGGGATGGTTATTGAGGGAACAATGGCACGTCAATTTATTGAAGGAGATGCATTAGCAAATTCACTTTTAAACACAGGAAAAACACAAATTATCAGATTCGAAGGAATTAAAGAAGAAGCTGATGATGACATGGAAGATGGGATTTAGTTAGATTTATCACCTTTGAGTTAAAGACTTAGCTCAAAGGTTTTTCTTTACTGATATAAGCTGTGGTATACTTTTAATATAAATTACAATTATAAACAAAAAGTTCACGACATAGGAAGGAGCATTTCATATGAAAAATACTGTATTATCTTTATCAGAAACAATTAACTGGGTTGCCTTAAAACACAAAGGGTATAACCGTAAGGGAACTGATATTCCATACACTTCTCATCCTTTTGGGGTAGCAATGTTACTAATGAGTCATGGTTTTAATAACGAAGAGACATTAAAAGCTGCATTACTGCATGATGTGGTAGAAGATACTAATGCGACTTTAGATGAAATTGAAGATAAGTTTGGAGAAGTGGTTAGAAACTATGTGGCGCTTTTAACAGAAGATAAATCAAAGGCCTGGGATATAAGAAAAATTCAAACGATTAATCGTATTAAGAAAATGCCACGCGATGTTAAGTATATAAAACTTGGTGACATAGTTAACGGGCTTGAAATGATGAATCAAGAAATCAGAGAAGGTGGAGTTAACTGGGGTAAGTTTAACCGAGGTTACATGTATCAAAAATGGGTCTATGCCAGAATGTTACAAGAATTAAACAGAGATCCTAAGGTGATAGAATCCTCTTTATACCAGTATGGTGTTGAGTTGTTTGAACAAGTATTTGAAACAGGTTTAACCGATGGAATTGATATCGTACTAGCTAATGATTCATACCTTGAAGATACGTTCCAAATTGGTGGAGGAATACTTGAAAGTGGTCATATCTACAAGTGTGAGATTTGGCAGTCACGTGATATTAAAATGTGCAGTATTCATTTAGAGATTGATGCGGTTGAAGAAGACCGTGATGTGATTATTGATTTAGTGATTAAGAGTGGCATCTTAGTTCCTGTCAATATGGATGATGAGTATATCGAAGTCCATGTTGATCAGTTTGATCAAAAAGATAGTATCCATGTCAATGTTATCTTAGAGATGGGTGGAAGACTTTACTTTAAAGTAACCCCAATGGTAAGTTCAACGGATGTATCACTCTTAGTTTATTAGAAAAGATTCCCAATTGGGAATCTTTTTTTATGCTTCTTGGTAATGCTTTGCTTGTGCATTCCATAGTTCTGTATATTTACCATTGGCATGAAGCAGTTCATCATGTGAACCAGTTTGAACAAGTTGTCCTTGATCAAAGACTGCTATTTTATCACAGAAGATGCAACTTGATAGTCGGTGAGAAATATAAATAGCTGTTTTATTTCCAACCAAAGTATCAAACTTAGAGTAAATTTCGAACTCTGATATCGGATCAAGTGCAGCAGTCGGTTCATCTAAGATGATGAAGGGTGCATTTTTATATAGCGCTCTTGCTAAGGCGATTTTTTGAGCTTCACCACCACTAACATCGATTCCCTCAGGATCATATCCCTTACTTAAGTGATGATTATTAGACAGTGACTTGCGATCAAATCCAACTTCAGTTAGGCAATTATCAATCTTATCATGGCAGACTGGATTACTAGAAGCAACGTTCTCAGCCAGTGAGAATCCGAATAAGTTAAAGTCCTGAAAAACTACTGAAAAGACACGGTTGTATTCCTCATAATCATACTTTTTGATATCAATGCCATTCAATGTGATATAACCATCAGTTGGATCATAAAGGCGGCATAATAACTTAATCATTGTTGACTTACCACTACCATTCATTCCAACTATTGCTAGTTTTTCTCCAATTGTAAATTTTATGTTTAAGTCTTTTAGTACATATATATCTGTTCGTGGATATTTAAAAGATACATTATGAAACTCAACCTCATACTCAAAGTCATCACGTTTTTCAACAGGTAAAGTTCCCTTATGTAAAATATCTTGTGTATTAGCATACTCAATCGTTGTTATTTGTCGCCTGGCGGCTAAAACTAATGCTGAGTAAGAGATAAAGAAGTTAGATATTGCATTACTGAATAATGTGATTGTCATTGCATACTTAACTGCATCACCTGCACTAATGACACCATTAATTGCTTGAGTTACGACGAAGATATAAGAAATAACTTGAAACACACCCGTTGTGATTCCTTCAACTAAACCATTTAACCCGCGGTTTTTTGGTGCTTCTTTCATTAACAGTCTTCTGCTTAAATCATTTTCAATTTTGGATTGGATTAACGGTTCAATGTTGTATAAACGAATGTCTTTTCCATTTTTATAGTCTTTTGAGTTTTGCACAAAGTAACCATAATATCTAACGTGGTCTTCAACAGTACTTACCAGTTGGTGAAACTTTTCTTGCAAACTATTATAAAAGTAAACTCTTATGACATTAAGAACTAAGATTACAACTAATAATCCCATCAATGGATACCTTGTTTGCTCAATCATAAACATCGGGAAGATGATGGCAAGTGAGGTAATAATTCCGATTGTACTGTTAAAGAACTGTGGGAAAGCCCATAACAAGCTATAAATCCCTGCTCCCCAGTTGTTATCTTTTCGAATTTGATCTTTTAAGTTATTGATGAAGGGACTATCAAGAATCTCATAGTCCATATCAAGTGATCGTTTACTCATCATCATTGAGTATTCCTTACCACAAAGAGAACGGTGAATATCTTCCTTTTTGGCTAAATACTCTCTGATAAAACCAAGAACAAGGGCAACTGAAAGGACAATCAAAGAGACTTGTATCAGGGAGTTCATACTAGCTCCTAAAGCAATATTAGTTATGATGTATCCGAGTAATATAACACCTGCATATTGAACTGCTGACTTAATTGCCGAGATGGCTAAGGTTAACCAAATGACATATTTATCCAGGTTTTGAATGAGTAACAAGGCCTTTTTAAGTATATTGAAGTTCTTCATTTGCTTTTCCTCCTTCTTTGTAATACTTACTTTGGACATCAAACATGTGCTTATAAGCTCCATCTATTTGCATGAGTTCATGATGAGATCCTTCTTCAGTAATATGTTTGTCATCTAAAAATAATATACGGTCACAGAATCTAGTACTTGCCAGACGGTGTGAAATATATAATGTTGTTTTGTTTTTTGAATGTTCATGAAAATCATTATAAGTTTCATTTTCAGCAATTGGATCAAGTGCTGATGTAGGTTCATCAAAAATATAGATTGGAGCATCCTTATACATCGCTCTTGCCATTAACAATTTTTGTTTTTGACCACCTGATAACTTTATACTATCATCAGTAATCTCACCTAAAATAGTATCTTCTTTATAAGGCAGTGTATTAATATGTTCGTACATTCCAACTTTTTGTAATGTTTCTTTTACTTTATCTATATTAGATTTTGATTTCTCAGTCATCGAAATATTTTCAAGGATTGAGAAAGGAGGTGTATAAAGTTCTTGGAATACAGTTGAGAATAATTCATACATGTTCTTGATTGGAATATTCTTTGTATTGATACCATTAATCAAGATGTCTCCCTGTGTTGGCTTGTAGAACCCGCATAGTAGTTTTACGATTGTTGTTTTACCAGCACCATTACGCCCTACCAATGCAATGTTTTCATTATGATTGATCTTAAAAGATAAGTTTTCAAGTTGATATTCATCACTTCCATCATATGAGAAGTATACATTTTTAAACTCAATATCATATTTTGCAAACTCCATATCTATTTCTTCTTCTGGTGCATCGTCAAGTTCAAAATATAACCTTAAATCGTTCATTTGAATGTTGGCACCATTTAGTTCAGTTAAATCTTCAATTATACTTTTTACAAATGATGAGAACTTCATAATTGCTCCAAAGTATAAAACAAATTCTGAAACAGTTACAGTTCCTTGAATTGTTGCATATATTAAGTACGAGTAAGCAAGGGCATCTCTTATGAACTCAGTTACTGTATTAAACCATCTTGCATACAAGTAACGTTGAGACGTTTTGTTCACCAAGCTTAAGTACTCATTGATTACTTCATCACGTTTATTAATAAAGAATTGCTTCATTCCATATAGTCTAATATCTTTGGCAAAACCAACATTTTTAGGGGTTTCTTCAAGGTAGTATGTTTTTCTTTCATTGGTTGCCAACTGATCTTTGTAACTATACTCATATTTTTGTGCGTGCGTCATTAAAAGATAGTTAAGAATTGTAAGAACCATCAAGATAACTATGATCACAATATTTAATCTAGATAAAATTGCCGTGAAGATAAAAAAGGTTACGACGTTTACAAAGATGTCAATCATAGCTACTGTCATTTTTGAAGTTCCTGACCAATCTCCTCTGACTAAGGTTCCAAAACTACGCTCATATAAATTAATTCCTTCAGGACTTTCTAATGTTTGATAATTTACACGTAAAGATTTGTAAAACAAATTTGTTAAGTAATGTGTTCTCATGTCATTATAATACATATATTTAGCATGCTCACTGAAACTTTTTAAGGCAATGGCAATAACGAGTACAATTCCAGTATAAATTAATGAGTTGAGATGGCTCGGTGTACTAATGGCATCAAGGGCCATCTTAGGCAAGTAAACATTCAACACGGGTACAACAATTGACATTGCAGTCTGAATAAAAATAAAGACAACGAGAATCGGATAAACTTTGAACATATCTTTTAACAAGAATGTTATGTTTGAAAGTGTTTTGTATTTTAGTTTCTTCATGTTATTTCTCCTTTACAAGAGGATAGATGACGTTATGATTTAACTGTTGCAATTCATCACAGAACCAATAGCTATGTTCAGCCCCAGCAATACATAAGATTCTAGCATCGGGATTATTCTTGATCGTATTGGTGATGTTTTGCACCATATCCTTGTTTCTTTGTTCCCAATAAACTTGATGAACATCTTCATTAAATAATTTTTGTAGTAGTTGTTTGTTACGAATGAAATCATTAAATCTTAATGAGTTAAATGCAAGCTTTGAGGAATGCCCATAACTTAGATATTCTTCCATTATTTTTTTAAATGACTTTTCGAATGCTGCGATTTCTTCCATTGACTTATTGTCTTCATAAGAAATACCAACAGATTCATCTTCGTAATGATCAATCGGTACAAACATTACGTTACGCTCTTTACAGTAAGGAAGAATTAGCCTTCCGTACTCATTTGGTCCCAAGTAACCATTATATGATTCATCATCTAAATATTTTGTGTAATCACTTAATCTAACTTCACCACAAATGATATCTGGCTTAAAATCATCAATTATTTCCTTCATTCTTTCAAGTGAGTAGTTAAACTCCTCACGCATTTCATCACTATGGATTGCTCCTAATATTCCTATCATCATATACCTCCAGTTGTTTTCTAGTTGCATCATATCAACAAAATGTCTTTTTCATCTAAAAAATGCACGAATGGTTCTCATCCGTGCACGAGTGGTTAAATTGGTAACATTATCTCAGTTACAAAGACACCTTCTTCATCTTGTCTATTAATGTACCCATGGTACTTCTCAACAATTTTATCAATTCTTTTAAGACCAAACCCATGTGAACTCGATGCTTTTGTTGTTAGATACTTTCCTTGAGTCTTTTTGGCTTTTCCAGATACAGAGTTTGAAATAGAGATGTAGAGTTGTCCTTTTAAAAGACCAATGTATATTCTTAAAAATCGATCCTCTGGATGTTCTATCTTTAAACAAGCTTCAACAGCGTTATCAATCAAATTACCAATGATAATACTTAAGTCGATATCTTGAATCTTAACTTCCTCTGGTACTGTTGCTTTAACATTGACTTCAATTCCTTTTGAAGTTGCTAATGAGATCTTACTATTTAAGATGGCATCAACCATCAAGTTATTACTTCTTACAATATAATCAATTGACTCTAAGTCACTGTTTAATTCATTCAAATACTGTACGAGCAGTTCCTTTTTGGATAAGGGATCATCAGTTGTTTCTAAAAGAGCAATAATCATTTGCATGTGATTATGATAATCATGGCGCCACCCTCTTATTTGATCGTATAAGTTGTTAACTTCATCAAAATGTTTTTCAACCAACTCATTTTGATATCTTGCAAGTCGTTTATCAATTGCTTTTGCAAACAAAAAGTCTAACATTTATAATCCCCCTTTATGATACTTGATAAATCTCTGATTAATTTCAGAGTATCTTCTTCTTGAAAGTGGGATTGAGTTCCCATCATCAAAAATAATTTCAGTTTTTGTGATGTGTCTTATGTGTTCTAAGTTAGCAAGGTAAGAGCGATGAACTTTAATAAATCCTTCTCCTAATTGTTCTTCTATATGACTTAAACTTTGTTTAACTCTAACCGATTGTTTGTTACAAAAAAGTTCAACATAATGACCAATACTTTCAACAAATACGATATCGTTATGCTTTATTTTCTTGATTCCATTTTCAGTATTTAAAACCATTGTTGCTTCGACTTGTTCAAGTGAAGAGATTGCCCTATCTAAAACTTCGAATAGTTTTTCTTGTTTAACAGGTTTTAATAAATAGTGTTGGGCCTTAACATCATAACCTTCCGAGATGTAATCACTGACACCAGTAATAAAAATGAGCGGTACATCACTGTCGTATGTACGTATTTTTCTAGCAAGGTCCATCCCGGTGATCCCAGACATTTGGATGTCTAATAATATGATATCTAATTGATCATCTTCAAAAAGAAAGTTTTCTGCACTTTCGTATGTTGTAATAGATACTTTTTGATTGTGTAACAGGCCGTACTCATTCACTAGTTGAGTCAAGTAACTTCTTTCTAATGCCTCATCATCACAGATTCCAATTTTTAACATATTCTCACCCCAATCATCTCTTTAATTATATCAGTAAACGGCTTATTGATAAATAAGATATTGACTTGCATGATTATCAAGTTATGTTATTATATGAATGATTAAGATGCTATAAAAAGGGGAATAATAATGTTATATGAGTTAAGAAGTGAAGATCTGATTGTAAAAGTAAGTACCTTAGGGGCTGAACTTACATCAGTAATCGACGTGAGTAGTGATTTTGAGTACATTTATGATGCAAACCCTAAATTTTGGAAACGACATGCACCTAACTTGTTTCCAATTGTAGGAAGATTAAAAGAGGATACATATTTTTACAAAGGAAAAGAATATCAGATGACGCAACATGGTTTTGCAAGAGATTGTGACTTTGAACTTGTTGAACAAACAAAGTCAAGACTTGTATTTGAGTTGACAGAAAATGAAGAGACACTCAAGAAGTATCCGTTTAAGTTTACTTTTTCAGTGATTTATCTTTTGAATCAAGACGCTTTGACAATTGCCTATGGAGTTAAGAATGAAGCGGATGAAGAGATGTATTTTTCTGTTGGTGCTCATCCTGCGTTTGTATTTGATCAAAATCAAACAATTGACGATTATCTCATCGAGTTTCAGCATAAGATAAGAGATGAAAGACTACTGTTAGAGGGTTCATATATTTCGAAAAAGAAAGTCGGATCTAAACAAGAAATAGAGAAAATCAATTTAAACATGGATACGTTTAAAGATGATGCCTTGGTTTTTGATCAAGCAATTAGTGGTTTAACACTAAAATCAACTGTCTCAAATCATCAAGTTGCTGTTTACATGGAAGAAATGCCCTACTTAGGCATTTGGACAAGTTACCAAGAAGAAAGTAAGACTCCATTTGTTTGCATTGAACCATGGGATGGGTTGGCTGATTATATAGATAGTAGCCAAAAGTTAGAAGAGAAGGTGGGTATCAAAAAGTTAGCTGGACACCAAAGCTATTCAACTCACTTTATTGTGAGATTTAGAAAGTAAAACAAGGATTCCAACTGTATTTTACAAGTGCAAAATGTTATAATATTGCTAATAATAGGGGGAATAATCATGGCAATATTTACTAATATCAATATTAATCTAATAAGGGATGGATTAACTTTTTTGAAACAACTACCTAAGCGAGTTGTCTTTAAAAGTGCCAGCCTTTTTTTAATACTAACTAACTTGAAACAACTAAGGTGTAAAGGAGTGACCATATGATTAATGCATCTGTAATTAAACTAAGTACCTCAAATATAATGTTTATCATCTTGTTGCTAACCTTACTGTATGGTGCAATTAAATCAAAGGAGCATCGATTGCATTTTGTGATTATGATTCTAATTGCTTTAGGAGTCTTTTCATGGGTGAATTTTAAACCCAGTTATGAAATTCCTGAACAGAGAATTTTATTAACCAAGACGATCCATGATATTGAAGCAGAAACGATTAATGATATTTATGAACCAGCGAATACCTATCTTCGTAGTGAAACAGTGTATAACTTAGACCTTTGTTCACTATCAATGTTGCAGACATCAGCATCAGTTAAAGTGACAGCAAATGATGAAAATCTAGCAGGGACTGCAATGAAGTACAAGTGTAATGAAAAGGTTTCAATCTTCATTTACTATTACGATAATTCAACAATAGAAATTGAGATTAACAACTATGGCTCACTCATTTACGGGGTAGATAGCAAGTCAGTCATTAGACTAATCGGTAATAATGAAATATTTGGTCAATATTTACTTAAAAACACACATGATTCTTTTAACACCAAGTTCTTTTTGAGTAATGAAGCACAGTTCAAAAATCTAACAGATACTTCTAAACTGGTTTTTTCAAAGGATATTTTGTCAAAGGGAGTTAGAATTGCAGAACTAGTAAGTACTGACTATAGTGAAGGAAATGCCGAGATTGAAAGCCAAGAAGTAGTGGGTCTATACTACATAGATGAAGAATAATGCATCAAAAATTATAAAAATTACTTCAAATTATTTTTTGTTCATGATATACTGTGGTTAACCGGGGGCAAGAAATAATAAGACAAGATGAGAAGTCACCGGAGATAGGTCACTTTTCATCTTTTTATATACGGGAAGGAGAACATTATGGCAATACTTAAAACCTTTTTGTTTGTATTAGTTAATCCTTTAGCAATGATGTTTATAGTGGGATTGTTACTTGTCATGATTATGACAGGGCGTGGAAATTTTTGGAGAAACGTAGGTAAACAACAACTGCCAGATTATGATTCATTAACTGATACGGAAAAAGAGCATAGAAAACTAGCAGAGACTAACAACGAGAAATTAAAGAAAAGACGTAAGATTTCAGCAATCACTTTAGTCGCTTATATGCTGTTAGTATTCTCATCAAGAACAATCATGCATCAAATAGATAATGTTGAATTGAATCGTAGCGTATACCGTGAATACCGAGCTAAGGATTTTAAGAAACTGTCAGAAGTTTATACGTTTATGAACATTGAGCTTGAAGATGTAAAAGAGGTAGACTTAGAACAATGTGAACTAGCTAACTTTGGGGCTGGAAAACGTTTTGTTGCAGTGCTTAACTGTCCAAACGACAAAGCAGTGAAAATAGAAAGATTAGATGAAACATTCTGGGCGCTAAGTGTCTTTAATGAACATAGAACACCAGCAGAGGAAATGATGACCAAGGAGTTGTTGTTTGAAGTGATTGGAGATAACATTTCAATAAGTAAAAAACTGTTACCTTACCTTGCTGACGAAGTTAGAACAATCAAAATATATAATCTTGATGAAATAAATACTAATGACGTATCTGAACTTAAGCAACGTATTGTAATCGGAGAGACAAAGCCAGAAAACAGTAAAGAAATAATGACTGTAATTGATGGTGGCCCTCTCAAAGTATTTTATAGGCTTGATTGATGCCGTTTATGTGCCTACAGAGGACACTTAATATAAATGGAATCCATAAAATAATTTACTCGGCAAAGCACCATCCCAAGGTGTTTTGCTAAAAGTGAAGGTAATAGGAGGAAGTACATATGAATATGATAGAGAGTATTACATTTTTCTTGTATGACGGAGTTAGGCCCGCGCCATTTATTGTCATCTTCCTAATTATATATCCCAAGTTGTGGGAAAATAGAGCAAAGTTAACACGATCATTTAGTTTTCTTTCATTGTTTGCGCTTTACATGTTATTTGTCATTCCTGGGTGGACTTATTGTCAGCTTCACCAACAAGGATTACTACACAGGTACAGTGAAACTTATAATAACAATCAAGTCTTAGACGAATATCAAATGATGGAGTTAGTTAGAACTGATGTAAATGACTTAAGTTTGTTTGAGTATGATGAGTGTCTTATCAATTATATTAATATTGTTCACACAAAAGATTACATCGAGTATACCTGTCTTGGATTTGATGGAAATAAATATAAGATTGATATCATTCAAGATGTTAAGAAAACAAAGATCAAACTTAAAGTTCGTGTTGTTGGAAAAGAGGGAGGAAAGTACCCAGATTATCCTATGTACGGAATAAAAGTTAAATACTTTGACGATATCTTTGGAGAAGGAACACCTTATTATCAGTTTGTTACAAACCTAGCCAATCGAAAACATAAGTTTTTAGTAGATCGAGATGTTGATTATTACCAAACAGAATCACCGCAATTCATCTATTTAGAGAAACAACTCAAAGAACGTCCATACTTTATTAGGTATGGGAGCACAAATAAGTTATACTATATTTACTTAGAGGAATAACGATATTTACTAAGAATAAGGTAACGAAGAGTTAGGAGAAAACTATGGCATATAATAATATATTGTTCTTTGACCTAGAAACAACAGGATTAGATTATGAAAATGACCGCATTATTGAATTTGGTGCAGTATTAGTAGATGCAAAAACCAACAAAGTATTAAAAACACACAGTGTCTTTGTTAATGCTGGAAAGTTTATTCCACCGGTTGTTGAAAATCTTACGGGTATTTCAAACGATGATATTAAACAAGAAGGAATAACTGAAAGTGCGTTAGTAGAGTTAATCAAACCCTACTTTAATGATGATACATTATTGGTAGCTTATAATATTCACTTTGATATTAACTTTATGTATTACTTGTTAAAACGATTTGATATCAACTTAGAACAACCCAATGTACTTGATATGTTAACAGTTTATCGTGAACGACATAGTTACCCACATAAACTAAGTCATGCAATTGAGCAGTATAATATTGATGTTAAACCAACACACCGTTCACTTGATGACACAGAAGCAATGGTCAAGTTGTATCACTTGATGAAACCAGAGTTTGCTAACATTGATCACTTTATTAATAAAGTGTGTTTTGTCCAAAAGTATGGTCTAAAGGGGAAACAATTTAGCAATATTAGATATGTTCCTTTTAACTTCAAATTAAACACTGTTGCAAATGAGCTAAATACCACAATGTAATAAGGCAAGCCTGAAAAGGCTTGTTTTTTTATTTGCTGAAAAGTTTCATTTTTACAGAGTCTTAACAAAACTTATATAGACAATTAATGTTGCTCTTCTATAATTCATTTGTATTCAAAATTTATGGAGGATTTAATAAGATGAAAAAATTGTTATCAATTATGTTAGTTTTAAGTTTAGTATTATTGTCAGCTTGTAACCAAGAAACAAAGAAAGAGGAACCAACTCCTGAACCAACACCAGCTGCCAGTGAAGATTTAGATATTCAAGTATATACTCGTGACACATCAAGTGGTACACGTGCTGGATTCATGGGACGTATCGATTTTAAAGATGCATCTGGCGATGATTCGTTATTAGCAAAAGGGTTCAAAATTGCTGGTAACTCTGAAATAATCGATGCGGTAAGAAAAGATGAAGCTGCTATCGGATATATTTCATTATCAAGTTTAGTAGATGACGTTAAAGGGTTAAAATACGATGGTGTAGAACCAAATGAAGAAAATGTCATTAACGGTTCATACCAATTATCAAGAAACTTTAACTACATGTTAAGAGATGAGTATGAAGACGCTAATATCCAAGCAATCGCTGAAGCATATGTTGCTTATATCTCAACGCTAGAAGGAAAAACAACGATTGCTTCTAAATCAGGTATCGTTGATTTAACAACAGGTGAGTCTTGGGATGATGTAAAAACTGACCACGCAATCTGTTCACAAGATAATAGCGCATTAACTGTTAAGTTCGGTGGATCTGATTCAGTTGAAAAAGTTGCTAAAGGATTAAGTGCAGACTTCGCTGCTAAATGTGGTAACTTTGTTCCAGAACATAACCATACTGGTTCATCAAACGCATTTAAAGGATTAAACGGAGATAACAAATCTGCTGATGACGCTTTATCAATTCACATCGGATTTGCTTCAAGAGAATTCAAAGATACAGAAGTTGCAAAAGTAAGTGGGAAATTAGCTACAGACGCAATCGTTGCAATCGTTAATACTAAAAACGATTACACTGATACAAGTGCAGCTGACTTAAAATCAATCTACTCAGGTGAAGTTACTACTTGGGGAGCATTAAAATAATTGACTAAATAGAAATATATATACCGAAGTTAATTCGGGGGTCTGAAAGTGCCAAATGATATTGGCACTTTTTACCAGTATAAAGGAGGTTTATAATGTCTATCGTAAAAGCGAATATTACGGATAAAGATATTAAGAGAAAAAACCTGATTGACTCATTTTTTAAGAATCTGTTTCGAATCACTACAGTGATTTCTGCGTCATTCATTATCTTAATAATCTATTTTATTTTAAAGAAAGGAATCAGTCCTTTTGTAGATGCAAGTTACAATCAAGGGACTGTTGATTTCTTCAATTTTGTCTTTGGTATGCAATGGCTTGTTGGACCAGTAGGAGAATCTGCTTTTTATGGAATCGGATTCGCTATTATAAATACAATAATTGTTGCGATCGGGGCAATTATTATTGCTACTCCAGTATCAGTTTTAACAGCTTTATTTATATCCAAAATTGCGAATAAGTATGTAAGTGAATTTTTAAGAACAGTCGTAGGATTACTTGCGGCAATCCCATCGATTATCTATGGGGTATTTGGTTTGGGTGTTATAACTAATGTTGTTGATTCGTTTGCAAAAAGTGTTGGACAGCAAACATCAGCAGGTATTTCATTAGTGTCAACTATTCTTGTTTTAGCACTAATGATCATGCCAACGATTACCGTTGTAAGTGAGAATGCTATCTCAAGTGTGAATAGACATATTGAACAAGGTTCATTAGCTCTAGGGGCAACAAAAATTCAAACGTATTTTAGAGTTGTGATTACATCAGCTAAAAGTGGGATCTTCTCAGGGATTATCTTGGGGATTGGTCGAGCATTAGGTGAAGCAACAGCAGTGAGTATGGTATCAGGAAATAGGTTCTCGGGTATAGCCCTTAACCCATTTGATACTACATCAACACTAACGTCTAGAATGTTACTGGGAATTAAGGAGACAATTGGTCTTGATTATGACATTCGATTCTCAGTTGGGATGATGTTACTTATTGTAATAGTCGTGACAAATTTTATTTTAGGTTATGTACAAAAGAGAGTAGGTAATATCGATGAATAAAAACCGTAAAAAGAGAAAAATAATCGATAATATTTACAGTGCTATAACGTATGCGATTAGCTTTATTGGTGTATTTATGTTCGGTGCAATTATTTATTATGTTGTCACAACAGGAGGAGGACTCATTTCATGGGGATTAATCACTGGTGATAGTGCAGATATTAATACCGATGTATATACAAAAGCAGGTCCTGGAAGTTATCCATTAGAGGTCTTAATTTCTGAAGATATCTATTATTCAGAAGCATGGGGTATTGGTGTGCGAGATAGCAAAAACAAAGAGGGTCATCATATTGTAACGATTGAGTATGTTCATCCTGATTCTCCCTTAACAGATATGATTGACAAAAATAGTTTGAATCCTGAAAATCCAAACCACGTTGTAATGGATATGGGAATTACATTGGAAATACTATTCTATGATGGGGGAATTGTTTTAGGTAAAAATGGTGCTGAACCATTTAAACTTGCCTTTGACAAAGCAACGACGATTAAATCGATGACAATTCAAAAAACAGGTGGAGGAATTAGGGGCTCATTGGTTACAACATTGTATGTTATCTTTATGACATTAGCTCTCGCACTACCATTAGGTGTATTAACAGCGATTTACCTTAATGAGTATGCACCTAAGTCAGCAATAACTAATATTCTAAGGTCTATGATCGATATGTTAACGGGAGTGCCCTCAATTATTTATGGTTTAATGGGAGCAGCAGTATTTATCCCATTAATGAATCGTATATTTAATACAAGCGGAGGTTCCCTTCTAAGTGGATCATTAACAATGGCGGTAATCTTATTGCCAGTTATCATTAAATCAACTGAGGAATCGCTAAAAGTAATTCCAAAAGATTTACGAAGTGCATCACTTGCACTAGGGGCTTCAAAGACACAAACGACATTTAAAGTAGTATTACCAAATGCTGTAACAGGTATCTTAACGGGAGTTCTACTTGGTATAGGTCGCATTATTGGGGAGTCAGCAGCTTTAATCTATGCGATAGGTGCAGCGATTAAAGATCAAGTTGTCATTGGAGAACGTTCAACTACTTTAGCGGTTCACATCTGGACGGTAATGGGTGGAGAAGTTCCAAACTTTGAGTTAGCGAGTGCCATTGCCATTATTATTTTAGTGGTCGTACTCGGTTTAACCTTAATAATTAAATTAATCGGTAAACGATTAAATGCTAGATGGTCATAGGAGGTCCGTTATGAAAAATGTATTTGAAATTAGAGGCCTAGATTTATATTATGGAGATTTTCAAGCTTTAAAAAGTATTAATCTAGATATAGAAGAAAACAAAGTTACAGCATTTATCGGTCCAAGTGGATGTGGTAAATCTACATTCTTACGTTGCCTAAATCGTATGAATGATTTAATTGAGACATGTAAAGTAGAGGGTGATATTACTTTTGAAACCCAAGATGTTTATGACACAAACTACGATGTAATCAACTTGCGTACCAGAGTAGGAATGGTCTTTCAAAAACCCAATCCATTCCCAATGAGTGTATATGACAATATTGCTTATGGGCCAAGATGTCAGGGAATAAAAGATAAAAAGCTATTAGATGGAATTGTTGAATCATCACTTAGGAATGCTGCATTATGGGATGAGGTAAAAGACCGTTTGAACAAAAGTGCAATGGGGTTATCTGGTGGGCAACAACAACGTTTATGTATTGCACGTGCGATTGCGATGGAACCAGATATTATCTTAATGGATGAACCAACGAGTGCCCTAGATCCACTTGCGACTGCAAGAATTGAAGAGTTAATCGAAACACTAAAGAATGAATTTACAATAATTATAGTCACTCACTCAATGCAACAAGCAGCAAGAATTTCGGATAACACAGCCTTCTTTTTGTTAGGAGAAGTGATTGAGTTTGATAAAACAGATAAAATTTTCTCAAATCCAAGTGATGAAAGAACAGAAAATTACATCACTGGTAGATTTGGTTAGGAGGGAACCATGGAAGCATTAAGGACAAAATTTGATGAAGGACTACATGAGTTAGAGGAACTCATTCATGAGATGTATACGTTAACAAAAGAATCTTATGATAATATTTTAATCGCTTTGAAAAATAACGATATTGATCTTGCGATGAGAGTGATTAGAAGAGATGAAGAAATTAACAACTTAGAAGAACAGGTTAATGAAGATGGAATTTTACTGATTGCTAAGCAAGCTCCCGTTGCCCTTGATTTACGTCGTATCATGACTGCGATAAAGATAGCGAGTGATATGGAAAGAATTGCTGATTACAGTGTCAATATTGCAAAATATATTACAAAACAACGCAATAGTAATCCAGAAAACTTTAAACGTGTGGAGCGCATGGTGAAACTACTTAATGTGATGTTAGATGAAATCATTGTTGCTACTGAAAACAGTGACGTGAAGCTAAGTAAAGAAGTCGCTGAAAAAGATAGTGAGCTAGATGCACTCTATAAAATGACGGTTAAAGAACTAATCAAAATCACACGAGATAATGTTGATGAAGCATCTGAAGAAGCGATGAACACCATCTTAATTGTTAAACAACTAGAACGTGCGGGAGATCATATTACAAATATTGCCGAAAATATCATTTATCTTGTTAAGGGTAAACGATACGATTTAAACTAAAAAAAGGTAACTTCATTGAAGTTACCTTTTTGATTATAAACTTTTAGCAAATGCAATGATTGCTTCTTTGTTATCGTCTGGGTCACCATCTACTTTTAAGACAGGAACTGTAATATTAGCTTTCGCTTCTTTTAAACCCGCTTCAATAATATTAGCTGCTTCACAGAATGTATCCTCAAACGATTCACTATCTCCAAGTCCAAAAACTGCAACATCTTTACCACTTAAGAATGCTTCATCAACAAAGACATCATAGAACTCTTGGAAATCATCTTGAAGTTCTCCTGCTCCCCAAGTTGATGAACCAAAGACAACTAAGTCTGCACCGGCAAATAACTCATCAGTGGCAACATCCGCGCTGTATACTGTTGCGTCTCCATTAACATTTTCTGCTATTAAATCAGCAACACTTTCGCTATTTCCTGTGCTACTTCCATAAACAATAATAATATTCTTCATTTTTAAATCCTCCATTATATATAATTTAAGTTGCGTACAACTGAATTTCATAGTTATAATTTAGCACTTTCGAACAATGTTGTCCAAAGATATGCATTTGTTGAGGATTACGTGGTAAGATAAGGATATAGGAGGTGTTGTTATGGTTTACGTTGCAGCAGGATTAGTATATATCGATGGTAAGATCTTAATGTTAGAACTTTCAGAACAAAATCAAAAATCATGGACAGTACCTACGGGAGTAAGACATGAAGATGAATCGGCAATTGATAATTGTATTCGTGTTGTTTATGAACAAACAGGACTACGTGTAAAAGTAGAAAAGAAACTATTTGAGAAACAGGGTGATGACTTATTGATCGAGTACTTTTATTGTACATATGAATCGGGTCAACTCAATTTATTTAATGATAGTGATATCATCACAAACATAGATTGGATCAGTGAAGTGGAGCTATATACATTGAACTTGAAATATCCAGAAGATTTAGAATTGATTAAGGAATACTTGGAACTGTTTTGTTTGAAGTCACGTTTTTATGCGTTAAAAGACGAAGTATCAAGTTGTAACTTATCAACTACAAATGAGATTAAAACTTATTTAGATCATCACTATGAAGCTTATCAGCCGTTGTCTGGTGGTCGCTTAAATAAAGTATATAAAGCTAGAAAAGGTGAGGAAATCGAAGTTGTAAAAACGTGTAAGGGTGCATATCGAACGACTGAGTTACGACGAGAAGCCTTTGCTATGAAGCATGTTAAATCAAATCATATCCCCAAAATATTACAGTATTTCGAAGAGGAGTGTATTCCATTTTTGGTTCAAGAGTACATTGAGGGACATGCCATTAGAGAATTGGAGCCGAACCATTCGACAGAAGAGCTCATGGCATATTGGTATAAAGTGGGAGAAGCACTTAAAGAAATTCATGAAGTCAGAGTGGAGCAAAACTATGATTGGTTAGAGGAAATGTTAGAACTTGCCAAAGTGAATATTGATGCCAATCTACTAGATCCAATTGAGTTTATTGATGACGATTATATTTCGCTATTAGGATGGCTTCAAGACAATCGTCCTGATGAAGATGAAACCACTGTTATTCACGGTGACCTGCGCTCTAAGAATATCTTTGTTGATCAACAAGGTGATATTAAGTTCATAGATTGGGGATTTGTAGATGTAGGGAATCCATATTATGACTTAGCAATTCTTGATTACTATTTTACTAAAAGTGAGTACCGTCAGGCCTTTTATCAAGGTTATCAAATCAGAAGTTATGAAAAGGACTTAATACACTATTTTGAGAAGTTAAGTAAGTTTATTAATGTATAAAGAAAAGAGTTAATGCTAGTCATTAACTCTTCTTTTTAATTTACTTTTAGATCGATAAAGTCGTTTGTCAGCTTCATCCACCTGTTCCCAGGCTCCATCAGCTTTATCAGGTACTTTTGCAACAAGCCCCATACTTGTACTAACTTTAAAGACTTCACCATCTATTTCAAATTGATACTTGTCTAAATGTTCTTTGATATCATCAAAACAATTATAGTCGCAATCCTCAAAGACAAGACAAAATTCATCTCCTCCATATCTAAAGGTCAATCCATTGTTTTGAGTGGTATAGTCTTTAAGGGCTATCGCTACATTTTTAATGTATAAATCTCCTTTTATATGGCCATGTTTGTCGTTGAAGCTCTTAAAATCATTAATATCAGTCATCATGATACAAACCTTCTTTTGCTGTTGATAACAGCGATTCCAGATCTCTACAATCATTTGATCTAAATACTGTCGATTGAACAAACCTGATAAATGATCTGTTATTGAGGCTTGATATAACTCCTCATTAAGTAAGGATAATTCAATATTCTTATGTTGCACTTCTTTTAAAGCTTTATAGCGCTTATACTCTGATTCGTAATGTATCCTTGAGATGACAAAAGCAAACAAGGCAAATATCATGGTGTTGATGATATTATCCATATTCATAAGATCATTAGGTAGATTCAAAAGAAAGTAAGCCTCAGAGATAACTAAGATAAAGAATGAGTTTACGGGTCTGATTGCAATCACTGTTGTAAATAGTAAGATAAAAGCAATAAAGACATTGGCGGAACCACCTAAACTTAGATCTTTGATAGAAATACTCGCACTCCAGAAAATCGCAATCAAGATAAAAAATACACCATAATACTTCACACGCCTATTATTTTTAAACGTACCATTGATAAAAAAGTGACAAGAGAATCCAGCAACAAAAGCAAGACTAGCAAAGAAGATATAATGATACCTATAAAACAATAAATTTTCCCCAAAATTTTCTGGATAAATTAGCGATATTGATATCATGATTGATTCAACAATAATGGAAATGATTGAAATTAGGCGAACTAATTTTAGTCGCTTGATATTTGAAGATAGCTCAAAGGTTACATCATTGTAACTATCATTTAAGAATAATTTTTTTAACATAAATTTCACCCCAGACAAATTATAACACTAGCATAGACAGTTTTGTACAATTTAATTGAATTAGTTCAATTATTCTTCAAGTTCAAACCAATCAACAGAAGTCGTGATGACATTCATTAAGCGGTCAGGAATCTTGATATCTTTATATTTACTTTTTGATACTGTGTGTTTGATTTCTTGGTGGTTCTTTGTCTTTGATACAAATTCTGGATCCGTAATCATTGCTGAACCTACTGCTAGCAAGTCATAACCAATGCTCTCTGCAGCATCGATATTTTCTCTATTTTTTATTCCACCAACCCCAATAAACGGTTTACGTCCACCAATTTTATCTAGAATTAACTTCCCAATAATGTCAGTGTTATCTTTCTCTCTTATTGATGATTGATCAAAACGACCTAATGAGATATGTAGGTAATCTAGTTCAGTATTTGATAATTGATCCACTAGATATAAAGTATCCTCAATAGTGATTCCATTATCTTCAAGTTCTTCTGGACTAAAACGATAACCTATAATGAAGTTAGGTGCTTTTTCTTCTTTCTTTGCTTCAATTGATGCCTTTACAATTGCAAGTGGTAACTTGATTCGCTTTTCTAGTGACCCTCCCCATTCATCGGTACGTAAATTGGTATGGGCAGAGAAGAACTGCTGAATCAAGTAAGTGTTTGCACCATGAATTTCAACGCCATCAAAACCAGCAACAATGGCACGTTTAACCGTTGCTTTGAAGTTATTAATGAATTGATAAACCTCTTCTGTTGTCATTGCTCTAGGCGTCAGTATTTCCCTTTTAGATGACTTGTAAGTCGGTTTAACAGCAGAAGCACTTACTGTTTCCCCATTATTAGCAATTCCTTTTCTTCCAGCATGAAAGACTTGTAAAATCGCCTTTGCACCTTCACTTTTTATCGCCTCAGTGAGACTTTTTAAAGAAGGGATATACTCGTCACTTCCACCAAAGAACTCATGATCAAATCCTTGATAATCTTTATTGACGAAGGTGCATCCTGTAATCATCATTCCCACTTCTTTAGAACGAAGAGCGTAATATTCAAGTTCTTGATCTGATACGGTTAAATCATCGTTTGAAGACCAAGTTGTCATCGGGGCAACAACCAGTCTGTTTCTTAACTCAACCTTATTGTTTAATTGATATGATTTATACATGTTAAAACTCCTTTCAAGTAATTACCTTCATTATACATAGTACTTCTCAATGAACAAAGTAATACACTAATTATCAAGATGTTGAAACTCAAACGCTGTGAAAAACATAAGTGAAGCCGTTATCCAACTTATCTAATCTAGACTAGTCATTCTATGAGTTGATTTTCAGTGTCATTAATATAAATATTTTAGGATAAATGTTATAATAAGCGTGATAGAAGGTGAAAGTATGAAGTTTAAACATTTAAATAATGTAAATAAGACAGTTAATATAAATAATGTCAAGATCGGTGAGGAGTTTGCAATCATTGCCGGTCCTTGTTCTGTTGAATCAAGAGAACAAATGGATACCATTGGTCAGGCCCTAAAAAAACTGGGAATAAAGTTAGTTAGAGGGGGAGCTTTTAAGCCAAGAACGACTCCTGATGCTTTTCAAGGACTAAAAAAAGAAGGAATCGATATATTGGTTGAAACCAAGAACAAGTATGACTTAGCCGTTGTTAGTGAATTAACAAGCGAGCAACATGTTGAGTTATTTGACGATGTTGATGTCATTCAAATAGGAGCACGCAATATGCAAAACTATGAATTACTAAAACGTGTAGGACAACTTGGAAAACCAGTAATCTTAAAAAGAAGTCCATCAGCATCAATAACAGAATGGATCCATGCAGCAGAGTATATTATTTCTGAAGGGAATAACAATGTTATTTTATGTGAAAGAGGAATCAAAAGTTTTGAGTTCTCAACACGTTACACATTAGATTTGAGTAGTATTCCAGTTGTAAAATCACTTGTTGATATTCCAATTATTGTTGATCCAAGCCATGCAGCAGGGAATAAAGATTATGTGATTGCTTTGTCAAAAGCAGCTAAGGCAGTAGGTGCAGATGGCTTACTAGTAGAGGTTCATCCAAATCCAGAAGAAGCCTTAAGTGATGTGAAACAACAAATTACAGTTGAAATGTTAGAACAATTAATGAAGGAGTTAGAGGGGATAAACGTATGAAAACCATCGATATCAATGTAAGTTCAAGTTATCAAATTCATATTGAAACAGGTCTTATAAGCAGTTTAAGTTCGTATTTAGACGACAAAATAGTTTTAGTAACAGATCGAAATGTCTATGATATTTACAAAACATTGATTAAAGAACTAACAGACAATATCATCATTATACCTGCTGGTGAAGACAGCAAAAGTTTGGTGACATTATCTGAAGTTTACCAGCAGTTGATTGAGTTAGGAGTCGATAGACACCATACCTTAGTTGCTTTTGGTGGTGGAGTTGTAGGGGATTTAGCTGGTTTTATAGCGAGTACTTTTAAGCGTGGGATCAAATGGGTTAATGTACCAACAACATTATTAAGTCAAGTTGACAGTGCTATTGGTGGGAAAACAGGAATCAACTTTTCTGGTATCAAAAATGTTATTGGTGCTTTTCATCAACCAGAACGTGTCTTTATTGACCCGGATCTATTGAAGACTTTAAGTCCAAGAGAGTATTCAAATGGGATTGCAGAAATTATTAAAGCTGGATGTATTTATGATAAAACTATCTTAGATGATTTAAGAGATAACATTAGTATTGAGACTTTAATTATTAAAGCGTTGTATGTTAAAAAGTATTTTGTTGAAGCTGATGAACTTGATTTAGGGGAAAGAATGAAACTTAATTTTGGTCACACGATCGGACATGCAATTGAAGCAAGTAGTGACTTTTTACATGGAGAGGCTGTAGCAATTGCGATGAGCCATCTTGTGGGTAGTAAAGAATTCGATAAATTACTTGAAAAATATTATTTACCAACAAGAGAAGTTGAACTGTTTGAAAAATGGAAAGACTTCTTAAGATATGATAAAAAGACTGAAGATCAGGTAATAAATTTTGTAGAGTTAGTTGAACTAGGCCAAGTGAGAATCACTAAAAAAAGTGTATCAGACATTATAAAGGTTGTAGGATAGAATATGAGAAAAGGACTTGAAGCAATAACTGAGTTCATTTTTATGAATGATGAACTAAAGCAAGCAGATGTTATCTTGATACCTGGGAGTGCCCATAAAGAATTAGCAGTAGCTGCAGCCAGTTTGTATCATAGAGGCTACGCAAATAAGATTATACCATCAGGACATTACAACAAAAAACTTATAGGTTACAAGACAGAGTATCACTTCTTAAGAGAAGTTTTGATCAACGAAGGTGTTGATGAAGCCGATATAATAGAAGAATCAAGCGCAAAACATACTTTTGAGAATGCGAGTCTAAGTTTAGAGTTAATGAGTAAGTTTGATAAGAAAGTTAGCAAAGCAATTCTAGTGTGTAAGGGGTATCATTCAAGACGCGCTTACATGACATATAAAACGGTGTTTCCAAATGACATTGAACTAATCGTTCATAGTATTGTAGGTCACTATGATATATCAAAGGACAATTGGTTTAAAGAAGAGTTTAAGATCGATAAAGTAATGGGTGAAGTCAGTAAGATTGGGACCTATTTTAAAGAAGAGATAAAAGGACTAAATGAGAAGTAAGGGTGTGAAGATATGAAGGTGTCAGCAAAGAAGTTAGAAGGAAAAGTAACCCTTCCAAGTTCTAAGAGTTTAAGTCATCGGGCATTAATTTGTGCTGCCCTTGCGAGTGGAGAGTCAAGAATTTCCAACCTCAATTTGTGTGATGATATTTTAAGAACAATTGAAGGATTGAGGGTACTAGGTGCCAAGATTAGATTCGAAGACGAAGTCTGTATCGTTAAAGGGATTACTAAGTTTGACTCAGGTGTAATTGATTGTTATGAGTCAGGATCAACGCTACGATTTTTAACACCACTTTCACTTTTAAGTAATCACGTTACTTTAACGGGAGAACCATCTCTGATGAAACGTCCTATGACAGTTTACTTAGAGTTGTTTGAGAATCTAAAATTTGATGACAGTTATCATGTTCATGGTGGAATTAAATCAGGTCATTATAAAGTGAAGGGAAATATCAGCTCACAATTTATCAGTGGGTTACTCTTTGTTTTACCTTTGCTTGAGGGCGATAGTATCATTGAAATAGAAGATAAGTTTGAATCTAAATCTTATGTTGATTTAACGGTTGAAGTTTTAAGTTTATTTGGAGTTGACATTATATTTGCAAATGACAAATATCTTGTGAAAGGTAACCAACAATATCAAGCTTTTAACTATCAGGTAGAAGTAGATTATTCAGCTTTAGCCTTTTTTGAAGTAGCTAATGCGATTGGTAATGATGTGATTATAACAAATGAGATTAAACCATCTAAACAAGGTGATCAAATCATAATCGATGTTGTTAAAAATAAAGAAACGATCATTGATGTAAGTAATTGCCCGGACTTGGTACCGGCTTTAGCAGTATACGCTTCATTAATGAATAAAAGAACAGAAATCATTAATGCAAAACGATTAAGAATAAAAGAATCAGATCGCTTAAAAGCGATTACAACGTCACTTAACTCAATCGGAGCAAAGATTACCGAAAAGGAAGATGCATTAATTATAGAGCAAGTTAGTGGATTTAAAGGCAACATTGACGTGAGTGCCTTTAATGATCATCGCATTGCAATGGCATTAGCAATTGCAGCCTCTAGGTGTGAAGGCTATATCGAAATTGATGATATAGCGGTAGTGAAAAAATCGTATGAAAAATTCTGGAGGGATTTTCAAATGTTAGGAGGAGAAGTTAATGAGTAGCATTTATGGCAAACTGGTTCAAATGTCTGTTTTTGGTGAATCACATAATGATAAGATAGGCATTACTATTAATGGACTTCCAGCAGGTGTGAGCCTTGATTTAGAATTCATAAAGAGTGAACTTAAAAGAAGAAGACCAAGTAAAAAAGAGAATACTGCTCGAGTTGAGCAAGATCATTTTGAGATTATCAGTGGTTATTTCCTGGGAAAAACAACTGGTTCGCCCCTGACTATTTTGATAGAGAATAACAATGTAAGAAGCAAAGATTATAAAGAGATGCAAACACTAATGCGTCCGGGACATGCTGATTACGCTGCATATGTGAAGTATAAAGGAGCTAATGATTACCGTGGAGGTGGACACTTCTCTGGTCGTTTAACAGCAGTTATCGTTGTCGCAGGTGCAATAGCAAAACAATTGTTACAAAACAAACAGATTAACTTTGAGTCCATTGTCTCAGTAGACCGAGAAAAGTTAGCAAAAGTAATAGTCGAAAATGATTCACTAGGTGGACAAATCCAAACAACCATTTCAAATGTTGAAGCAGGAATAGGTGAACCAATGTTTGAAAGTCTTGAGTCACGATTAAGTGCAGGGATATTCTCAATTCCTGGAGTAAAAGCGTTATCATTTGGAATTGGCGAAGAGTTCAAAAATAAAAGAGGTAGTGAAGTTGTTGATGAGTTAGTGTATAACAACCATCAGGTTCAAACATTACAAAACAACAATGGTGGAATTAATGGTGGGATTACTAATGGAATGGACATCATTATCAACACAACTTTTAAACCAGCAACATCAATTGCACAATCAGTAAAAACAATTGATGTTAGTACTAAACAAAATAGTGAACTAACGGTAAAAGGAAGACATGATAGTTTTTATGTTGACCGTGCTGCTGTTGTAGTAGAGGCAATCGCTGCTTTTACATTATTAGATTTAATTTTTGAGAGTGAGGGAAAATCATGGATAAACTAACAGAAATCAGAACAGAAATTGATAAGGTAGATGACAAAATTACCGCATTACTAAAAGAAAGATTTGAACTTGTAAAAAAAGTAAAAACTGAAAAGGTAAGATCAAACATTGATGTCGAAGACATTAATAGAGAGTTAGATATCTTAGCCCGTTTTAATGAGCAAGACTATCACAAACAATTAGTGAAGGTTTATTCTAAAATCTTTGAAGTTTGCAAGGAAATGCAGGTAGAGAAGTAATGATTGGTTTACTAGGTAAAGGAATCAATTATAGTTATTCTCCAGAAATTCATAATGTTGTCTTATATAAAAATGGTCATCAAGGGGATTACCAACTCTTCAACAAAGAAATGAGTGAAGTCTCTTCATTCTTTGAAGAGTTAAAAAGTAACCAAGGAATGTGTAATGTGACAGTTCCTTATAAACTTGAATGTATGAAACATCTTGATAAAATTATGGGTATTGCCAAGTTGATTGGTGTCAATACTGTTAAATATCAGGATGGGCAGTTACTAGGAATTAACACTGATATTATGGGTTTTCAGGCCATGATAGAGTATCACGGTATAATCTTCAATAAAAAAGAAGTTGTTATTTTAGGTAACGGTGCAACGTCACGCATGATTCAAATAGCGATGACAGGTGTTGCTAAAAAAGTAACGGTTGTTTCTTTAATGCCAAAAGGAAATGAAATCAAGTATGCAGACATCACTGGTGGTGATATCGTAATTAATACAACACCACTGGGTAGTGGTGATTATGTAGGTAAAGCACCTTTAACAGAAAAACAAGTTTCAATGTTTTCCACGTTGATAGATCTTGCCTATAACCCGTTTTACACAGAGCTTCTTAACATGGGAAGACTACAAGGTAAAAAAGTATACAATAGTTTATATATGTTAGTATCTCAAGCATTGCATAGCCAAGAATTTTTCTATGGTGATGTTTACTCAAAGGAGTTAGTTGACAAGATATATAAACGTCTTAAAACAAAACATACCAACTTAGTTTTGATTGGAATGCCTGGTGTTGGGAAAACAACGATTGCAAATCAATTATCAAAACAGCTAGAAGCAAAAGTGATTGATATTGATACTGAGATTATAGAAAGAGAACAAACAACAATTGACAAATTGTTTGAAGTCTCGGAAGAACACTTTAGAACGATTGAAACTGAAATAACTAAGGATGTATCAGCCAATGAAAATGCTATCATTTCTTGTGGGGGAGGAATCGTATTAAACCCTGAGAATATGAAGGCGTTAATGAGTAAAGGGACTGTAGTCTTCTTAGATCGTGATAGTGAGTTAATCAAAAACGATTTATCAATAGAAGGACGTCCATTGCTAGAAAACTTTAACTCATGGTTAACGACATATGAAAAAAGAATTGAGTTATACAAAAAGTATGCAGACTTTGAAGTTAATAATTCAGATATGAAACAAACAATAACAACACTTAAAGAGATTTGGAGTGATTAAATGCGAGTATTAGTGTTAAATGGTCCGAATATAAATCTTCTTGGTAAAAGAGAGCCTGAGATTTATGGAACAATGACCTATCAAGTATTATGTGACAAAATTGCGAGTTATGGTGCAAGTAAGTATGTCAACATTGAGATTAAACAATCAAATCATGAGGGTGTTTTGATTGATCTTATTCAAGAAGCAGATGGTATGTATGATGCCATCGTGATAAACGCAGCAGGTTATACTCATACTTCTGTTGCGATAATGGATGCCATTAAAGCAATCACTATTCCATGTGTGGAAGTCCATTTATCAGATCCAAGCCAAAGAGAAAAGTATCGTCAATACTCATTCTTAAAAGAAGTGTGTGTTAAAACTTTTAAGGGAGAAAAAGAGTTAAGTTACTTAAAAGCAATTGAATACTTAAATAACAATTATGCACCATTTTAATCATGGTGTTTTTTTGTTATGATAAATATAGGTGATGAATATGGAAAGAATATTAATAGTAGAAGATGAAATAGCCATTGTAAAACTTTTAGAGTATGATCTAAAGCAAAATGATTATGAAGTAGAAGTTGCAATGGATGGAAAAACTGGATTAGAACTTGCTATGATTGGAGACTATGACTTGATTCTCTTGGATTTGATGTTGCCAAAAATGAATGGTCAAGACATCTGCAAATCATTAAGAGAAGCTGGAATAGAAACTTATATTATTATGTTAACTGCCTTGAGTGAGTTAGATGATAAAATAGTAGGATTTGATCTTGGCGCTGACGATTATATGACTAAACCATTTTCATCAAGAGAGTTACTCTCTAGGATTAAAGCAGTGTTAAGAAGAAGAGTGAAAAAAGTGAAACAAGAAGACACCATCGATTTTAAGAATATTCATATTAATCTAAATCGTTTTGAAGTGTTTTTAGGTGAAGCTAAACTAGAGTTAACCCTCAAAGAGTTCGAAGTGTTACTATATTTGATTCGCCATGTAGGAAAGGCTGTAAGCCGTGATGACATCTTAACTGATTTATGGGGATTTGAGTACGATGGAGGGACAAGAATTGTTGATGTCCACATTTTTAAGTTACGTGATAAATTAAAGGAAACAGGGAAATTCATTAAATCAATCCGTGGAATCGGGTACATGCTAGAGGAGTAATATATGAGAAATTCAATTTTCAAGATGTTAACCTACTTTATTGTGTTAGGGATAATCATCATTATTTCAGAGTTTCAACTAACAAGAGTTATTGCCTTATTGTTACTTACTATCTTAATCTTTATTGAATTAAATGACATAATGCGTGAGTTTTATAGAGAACGAGATCAAAAGATAAATCGTCATATTGATGAAATTCAAAAAAACCAATCCAAAATAGAACGTGATAAAACACGCTTTTTATCATTGATTGATTCGATGGGGAATGGATTAGTACTAGTTGATATTGATGGGAAAATCAAATACATCAATAAAGATTTTGCGGAATACTTCGGTGACAAAGAATATGAAGGTGAAAGTTTTGAAATTGCAATAGAAGATGAAGGGCTTACTGATTTTATAAAGTCTGCTTATTTAAAAGAGATAAAGATGAAATCACAGATGGAATCAGGTTTTAAATCTTATGAGTTAATTGCAACACCATTGTTTCAGAATGAAGTCTTTATCGGATGTATCATTTTGATTCATGATATTACCTTACTTAAAAATTCCGAGAAGATGCAAAAAGCGTTTATAGCCGATGCGTCACATGAACTAAGAACGCCAATCACCGCGATCAAAGGAATGAGTGAAATTTTATTAAGAGATGATGATATCGACATAAGTACTAAACGTGAGTTTTTAGATATCATTTATAATGAAGGTGGAAGACTAGAACTGATCGTTGAAGACTTAATGCAAATGAGTCGACTTGAAAGAAGTGGAGTTTTACTTAAAACAGAACAAATAAACATTCATGAAGTGTCTAAAGAGGTCGTTAAATCTCTTGAGTTAGAAGCGAAAAAACAAAATTTATCAATTATAAATGATGCTCATGAGCTTTATATAGAAGCAAATAGAAATATGATCTATCGCTTGTTGGCCAACTTGGTCAAAAATGCAATCACCTATTCTGATAAAGGAACCATCACAATATCAACCCATGTGGCAGATAATGAAGTCACGATTTCTGTAAAGGATAATGGAATAGGAATACCAGAAGAAGACTTAAACCATATCTTTGAACGTTTCTATCGAGTTGATAAAGCAAGAGCGCGTGATAGTGGTGGAACGGGTCTTGGATTATCAATTTGTAAGAAGATTGTTGAGATTCATAATGGAGTAATTAATGTTCATTCGAAAGTCGGTGAAGGTACTACCTTTGAGATTGTATTACCAAAACAATAGAAGCAGTTATACTGACTGCTTTTTTTTACTTTTACACTAGAAAAAGGATAAAAATAACACTCTTATGTTGTTTATTTTGAATATATAAAATATACTTACGTTAGATTAATTAGTGAGGTAAAACTATGAAAAACATTCTTTTAGTAGCAACAGGAGGAACAATCGCTTCCGGTAAATCGAGTGAAGGATTAACTCCAAAAATAGATTCAGATCAATTACTTAAATACGTTCCAGAAGTTAAGGAGTTTTGTCACGTTACTGCCTATCAATTATTAAATATTGATAGTTCAAATATTCAACCAGAAGATTGGATTGAAATCTCAAAGTACATTGCAAAGCATTATGAAGAGTATGATGGTTTTGTGATCACCCATGGAACAGATACAATGAGTTATACAGCCGCAATGTTATCGTACTTGATACAGAGAGCGGATAAACCTATTGTAATAACAGGGGCTCAAAAACCAATAGATTTTGACATCAGTGACGGAAGAATGAACCTTAGAGACGCGATTCGTTTTGCGTGCTTTGGTTCGAATGGAATTCATGTCGTCTTTAATGGAAAAGCCATTCTTGGGACAAGAGCAAGAAAAATCAAAACCAAGAGTTATGATGCCTTTGCCTCAATTAACTATCCGTATGCCGCTTATATTGATGGTAATCGTATTACTAAGTATGTAAGTAAGAAAAATGATGAAGGTGATGTGTACTTCTATAATGATTTACATCCCAATGTCTTTTTACTAAAACTAGCACCAGGGATGAAACCAGATGTGATTGATTATATCTCTGATGACTACGACGCTATTGTTATTGAGTCATATGGATCAGGGGGTATTCCGTTTAGTGATAAAAGAAACTTCCTTGAAAAACTTGCCAATGCGTCATCTAAAGGTAAGATTATCGTCATTGCCACTCAAGTAATGGAAGAAGGTAGTGATGCTGGAGTTTATAAAGTTGGAAAGTTAGCTATGAACTACCCTATATTACAAGCTTATGACATGACAATTGAAGCAAGTATTACTAAATTAATGTGGATATTAGCACAAACAAAAGAGTTCGAAGAGGTACGTGAATTATTTTATAAAAATATTCACGAAGATATACTTTATACCCTTGATTAAATAAAATAAAAATGGTATTATAATCAAGCAGATTATAAATGGGCCTATAGCTCAGCTGGTTAGAGCGCACGCCTGATAAGCGTGAGGTCGGAGGTTCAAGTCCTCTTAGGCCCACCATTTTAAAAAGCAACACATATGTTACATATGTGTTTTTTTTTCCAAAAAAAAGGAGGCGGGGTTATGGATGAAAAGTTACTTAAGATTGAAAATGAGTACCTCAATAAGTGTATAAACAACTTAGAAGAACAGCTTGCTGAAATCGATGTAAAAGTTGATATCAAGGAAGATCAAATTCTAAATATGAAACGCTATTTCTGGGAACATATTAACAGTCTAGATAAGTACGAGATCTTAAGGTTAGAAGAAGATATTGCAGTTAGATCTTCACTGGCAATAAACAACTTTAAGAAAGCAAAATCATTTAGGAAGATGTTAGATTCACCTTACTTTGGAAGTTTCACTTTCGATAGCGACACTTTTGAGATTGATGAAAGGATTTATATAGGTATATCCTCATTAATCAATGAGTTCGATATCTATATTTACGATTGGCGTACTCCGATTGGAGGGTTGTTTTATGAGCACCCGGGACGTGTTTCATATAAAGCACCTAAGTCAGTAATTTCAGGAAAAATGGGCGGTAAACGCCAGTACAAAATTGAGAACGGTCAAATCATTTATGCACTAGAGAATGAGTTGAATATCACTGATGATATTTTACAAGAAGTGCTAAGTGGAAACACGACTGACACGATGAAAAACATCGTGAATACGATCCAATCGGATCAAAATGAAATCATTAGAAATGTGAGTAGTGAGGTCTTAGTGATTCAGGGGATTGCTGGTTCAGGAAAAACATCAGTCGCACTGCATCGAATTGCCTACTTACTTTACAAACAAAAAGAGTATTTAACATCAAATAATATTATCATCTTTAGTCCAAATGATGTCTTTACAACCTACATTTCAGATGTATTACCATCACTTGGAGAAGACAATGTTATTCAAACAACATTCTCTGATTATGCTAAAACGTACATTAATGAGTATGACAAAGTTATCTCATACTTTGAATACCTTGAGGATATGTATGAAAACAAAGACGATAAAAAGAACCTAGTATCAAAGTTTAAAATGGGTTCAATCTTCAAAGAAGTTATTGATGCTTACTATGATGAAATCTGCATGAATACTTATTTTACAACTGACTTATTTGTCGATAAGTATCGTAGTGTTGAACGTTCAGAAATCAATAGCATGTTGATAGACCGTTTCAAGAAACAACCATTATTCAATCGTATTGATTTGGTTGCAGAAAAATGTCATGACAAGTACAACTTAAACAACAAGTCAAAAATGCGTCAGTTAAATTCAAGATTAAAAAAATCATTAACGACAAAGAAAGATTACAAGAACTTGTACAAGGAAATGTTCATGAGTGAAAGCTTTAATAACATTTTGAAGAAGTATTACACAGAAGATGAAATCTTCACGATAGCTAATGAGAGTATGAGAAACTTAAAATCAAAAACGATAGGTTACTTAGATTCAGTTGGGTTCCTTTACTTAAAAGGGTTATTGGAAGGTTTTGATTACACACCATTAATTAAACAAGTTGTTATTGACGAAGCACAAGATTACAACATTACACAGTTTGCAATCTTTAAACATTTGTTTAGAACGGCGAAGTTTACGATTTTAGGAGATTTTAACCAGTTACTGAACTATGTTTACACTGAGGATACGCTATCACAAGTTCACAACTTATTTAAAGAAGATAGACGAAGTGATTACATTCAGTTTGATAAAACGTATCGTTCAAGCTTTGAGATTACTGAGTATGTTAATAAGATATTGGGACTTAATAATGTTAATATTGTGCGTGCTGCAACCGGTGATGACGTAACTGAACATCAAGTTAAGTTTGATGAAATGGTCTCATTAGTAGAACGTTATCAAAAAGAGTTCTTAGCAAAAGACTATAATAGTGTTGCCATCATCACCAAGAACCTAGAAGATGCTAAACGTTTACATGCAGAACTTGATTCAAAAATTGATCACTTACATCTTGTTGATAATGTTAATACGCATCACTTAGAAGGGGTATTTATTATTCCATCTTACCTTGCAAAAGGACTAGAGTTTGATAGTGTCATCGTAGCAACTTCAAAAGAAAACAAGTATCAAGATTATGAGAAAAAACTATACTATGTCGTTTGTACTAGAGCACTTCACGATTTAGCCATAATTGATGAAATCTAGTATTGAAATTAAGATTGATTATGTTATAATAATAAAGCAAGTCATAGATTTGCTTTATAAGTAGGGGAGTAGCAAAATGGCTATGCAGCGGTCTCCAACACCGTCTACGCGGGTTCGATTCCTGTCTCCCCTGCCATTTAAAATCTAAGAGCTGAAAAGCTCTTTTTTGTTTATCCAAAGAGATATATGTACTGCTTATTTAGAGAGAGTTTGATGAGCCCTTTTGTTTGTACTATAATTTAAGTAGGAGGTCATTATGAAAAAAATAATTGTGTTGTTAGGCGTATTATTGTTTTTGAGTAGTTGTACTCAGTCGGATTCAGTAGATGAAAAAGCAAGTAATGATGGTGTAAATAATGAGATAGTTGATGATTACACACCAAAATTTGTTGGTAGTGCTAAGTTATCAATTGGAGTAAATGGGGATTATCAGTTAAGTTTTAAAGTAAATAACAAAGGTACAATTTATTATATAGTTCAACCCTATTACGAAGTGACTAATTATGATGTGACAGCATCAGATATTATAAGTGGTAATGGCCAAGAATTTATCATGTTTGATTCAGAAGGAAACAAAGTTGAGAATCCGCAGTATGTATTGTCGATGAACAGTGTTGACGTAACGGATTTTGAGATTGATATTACAGTTTCTGGTTATAAGGGTGACATTAATGGAGAAAGACCTAAAGACTCAGACACTATGTACGGTGCTGTGGTTTGGTACGTGTTTAGAGACATTGATGGGAATTATAGTAATGTGTTGATGATATCAAAACATTAAAATCAAGGCGCTATCTTTGGTAGCGTTCTTTTTTATAGAGCTTGATAAGAAATGTGTATATAGTAGCTCCTTTCATCACTAATTTACTAAGCACAAGAAAAATCTTTACATGTTTGTCTGTTGTTTGTATACTTTATGTATACATACAGTTGGAGGGGTCGGGAAAATGGAGATTTTAGCTTGGTTTATTGGAATTGTGTTAGTACTAGCTTTAATGGCATATTTTGGATTTATCACATACTTTAGTGATGGAAAAATTATCATATGGTATTTTTTGAATCGAAAGAATTTGAAATATAAAGTAGTTAGAAAATATATCAAAGGCAACCAGACAATAATGTTTATTGGTACCGTCCACTGGGGACACATAAAGGGAAAATTTTACGAGTTACGAGAACTACGAAATATCTATTCAAAGGTGAATCCTGAAGTTGTGATGGTCGAATCACGACCTGAGCAAATTGCAAAAGGAAATGTTGCCGATGGACCAATTGAGATGCTATACACTTACTTGCATGCGAAAAATGATGGTTATACTGTTGCAGGAATTGATTATCACACTTTACATGATAAGTCTAATTCTACAACGGTATCACGAGATAATAAAATGTTAGATAATATCGAGCGCGAGATGGCAAATCACCAACTCGGTTTAGTATTTGAAGGAGCTTCTCATATCTTAACTCAGAAAAAGGAAATGAAACGTCGTGGTTATAAAGAAGTCAAGTTATCCAAGAAAGAGACCAAAGATCTGTTTAAGGGCGATTTATACTCCAATGAGTTTCCAAAAGGATCGGTTGATTACTTAAAATATAAGATTGAAGTCATTAACAATTCTGAGGGTAAGGGTTCAACAGAAGAGGAAAGATTAAAGTATAAAAGGGGATTTACTCGTGAGCTTAACGCTTATATTGATTTTATAAGTGGTGTTGATATTTTCACGGAAGAGTATAAGAAGAACAGATCATAACTTATCCTTTTATTGAGAACGATTTAGTTATCAATACGTATGTAAACTAAATGGTTACAGAGCAATGTTAATGCTCTTGATAAAAACTATAGTTGAAAGTATGTTGATGCTAGGAGGGATAAAATGAATACAGAATATATAAGAAGTATTCTAAAGTACTTAAGAGAAAAAGCAAAAATGTCTCAAAATGATCTTGCTGATGCGTTAGGATTATCTCGTCAATCCATTTCAAAATGGGAAAATGGGACATCAATTCCATCTGTTTAGCTGTTTTATGAGATGTCGAATATTTACGGAATAAGTATCAATAATATGATCGAGTTAAAAACTGAAGACCTCATGGTACATACAGCACAAGTAAAGGAATCAACAGAGTACATTCCTTGTCCAAGTTGCTCGAATAGAATGAATGTCGATAAATTTGAACCAGCTTACCCAGATGAGTTTGACTTTATTAGGAAAGATGCAAAAAACAATAAGGCGACTTCTGGTTTCAACATCCAGTTTAAGAAGTTTAAGTTGACATCAGGAAATGCCGTCCAAGGTCAATTATCAAAAATATATTCGTGCGGGTATTGTGGTAATATCTTGTGTACATTTGATACGAAGTTATAAATCAAATTTTAAGAAGCTTATGCTTCTTTTTATATTGTAGGATTCTCTCTTTGTTTGTGGTATATTAATTAGGGAATATTTTTGGGAGGTAATTATGGGATTACATCAAAACAATGAAAACAAACAATCTGATGATATGTTTGTAGAGGGTGACTACTCCTATTTGGTAGTCAACAATGAATGTCGTTTATTGGATGGAAGGCGTACACCGGGATATATCGAGTGTATTGATCTTGACTCAGCAATGTTTACATGGAGAATCACTGATTATGAAGATCAAGGAAACTGTTGGTTTATACCCTTTTCAGAAGTGTTTAGATACCAATTTAAAATAGAATCAGTTACTCTTTCAGATGATGATGCGATGGATTTTGAAAAAGCGGATCAATCTTATGTGGGGCAACTAGAGATTATAGCATCAGAGGAGAATCGTTTGAATTCTGAAATGCAGATAGAAGTACAGAAGAAAGCTGCGTTAGAGTGGTTAAGTTTCAATAAGAACTCAGGTGTATTTGAAGAAGTAAAGTTAGGAGCAAACAGTCATGTTGAAAAGATAGCAGCACTTTTTCAAGAGTATATGAAATCAAATGAATTAGATGAAATGGAAAGATTAACAGCAGAAGATGTTGTGCTAAATCCAAATTCTGGTGAATGGATTAAAGGGATGATCATCACTTTAGCGGAGATGGGATTACTAAACTGTTATGTTCCTAAAATTCGAACTAAAGATATATTTACAGGATTAGGTACAAAAGAAAACCGTCGTAATTACTTATTACATAGATTAGCGTTTGTTAGAGCTATGTTTGAAGAGTTATCAAAAGAGGATGTAATATTATATAGAGGAATGGCCTCTGAAGGAAAATGGATGAATAAAAAGCGTTCCTTACTAAACATGACTTTTTCGAAAGAGGTTGCCGAAGCTTTTGCATCATTTGATTTAGAAATGTATAAGACGTCTTACATAATGAGAACCGAAATAAGTGTTAAAGATTTACTGATGACCTACTTGGAGACTGCACAGATGAATGAAAGATATCAAGAACAAGAAGCAGTTGTACTAGCTAAGAATGAAATGTGGCTGTAAATTAGGTATTTCTTATAAAAAAGAAAAGATTAAATGTCCAATCTAGAAAAGAATGAAATACTTTATAGTGTTTCATTTTTTAGTACAAAAACGTAATTTAAGAGGCGAAATTAGTACCAAAAACAAAGAAAATGCTGTTTGGTTTACATATAATTTGTAAATAGTACCTATAACAAAAAGTTATCATAATTCTCTCATTTTTCTAATAAAACTATAATAAAATTAGTAGTGTAAAACTGTTTACAAAATACTCTTGCGGGTGTACAATACTCTAGGTTTTAAAAATAAAATATATATATGGAAAAATGCGAGGGAAAAAACATGACAGGAAACGATTTATTTCAAGAAGTAATTTACGAAGAGACAAAATTTATTCAAGAAAGCAAGTCAAATATTGACGAGCTAATCACTGTTAAAGAAGACAGATTGAAGAAATAATTAAATATTAGTTGAAGTCACCTTTGTGGCTTCTTTTTTTGCTTTTGAATTCAATTGTGCAAAACCAAAAAAGAGAGCATATTAGATTACAAAACTAAAAGGAAGTAATAGAATATAGTTACAAGATAAATATCTTAAAATTAATATAAGAGAGGTAATTAATATGTTATACGATGATTTAATGAGACAATTAAGTTATGAAGATTCTAAGTTAGCTCAAGGTGTTGAACTAAATGCAGATAAATTGATTCACGTAAAAGATACTCAATACATTGGATAGAATTAATACTTAATAAATAGACTTTAACCACTACATTTGTAGTGGTTTTTTGTATATACTGTTATAAAGGAGTGATAAAGTGAAGATAGGAATAATATCAGATGTACATGAAGACATAACAAGGTTAAATGAGGCACTACATATAATGAGAAGTAGCAATATCGAGGAATATGTTTGTCTTGGTGATATAACAGGGTTTGGAGCACCTTATTACTCTTATATCAAAACAAGAGATGCAAATGCAGTCATCAAAGTGTTAACCAACTTTGATGTGGTTGTAGGTGGAAACCATGATTTATACGATGTGAAAAGGTTGCCAAGTAATCACTGTGAACTAAATATACCTATTAATTACTATGAGATGAACAGACAAACAAGAAAAGCTTTAGTTAATGGGAAGATGTTTGCATATGAAACTGAACTTGATTCATTGTTAACAGAAGAAAGTGAAAAATACTTGCGTAAACTAGATGAGTATAGGATAAAAAAGTACGATGGAACCAACGTATTATATTCTCATTATGCCTGTCCAGATATAACAGGAACTACGACATTCAAGGTGAATAAGTATCGAGATTTAAGAAAGCACTTTGAGTTTATGAATGATCATAATAGCCTGTATAGTTTTAGTGGCCATGAACATGTTGAGGGATTAAAGATTTTTACAAAAGATCAGGTTATTAGAGTACCATTTAACAAAAAATATAAACTAAAAGATAAAATGGCATGGGTTTTAATTCCAGCTCTGGCAAATGGGACAAATGCTAATGGCTTTGTTATTTTTGATACAACAACTAAAGAAATTGAAGCAATACCACTAGAGACAACACCACATCAAAAGTTTGGTGCTTTCAAGTAGTGGTGAACACAAATAAAACGATAAAAAGTTAGGGGAGAGACTATGGATAGTGAAGTAAAAATTATTGCTGCAACTGACAATCATTACAATCAGGTGTTGGAGTTGTTTCATGAGGCATTTGGTTCTAAGTTTGGTTATATTGCAAATGATATTCGATTACGAAAAGAGTTTATTAACGATGTTAAGGTTATCAACTTATCTTTAAAAGATACATACTTTGTTGCAATGGTTAATGGAGAGGTTGCCGGGTTTATGAGTGTATTACACCAACTGCACAAACAAAACAACGCTCACCCTAGTGTAAGTGGCTCAAAACTTGTTAAGAAGTATGGTTGGAAAAGTTTATACCGAGCCATGGTTATGAGTACGCTTTTTAGCTATAAACCAAAACGAGATGAAGTTTACCTAGAAAATATTGCAGTGTCCTCAGACTATCGAGGGCAAGGAGTAGGGAAGCAACTAATTAATTTTTTGGAAGAGTTTACCCTGAAACATCAAAAAGATGTTTTATCGCTACAAGTCATTTTTGAGAATGAAAGAGCTAAAAGTTTGTATGAAAGATTAGGTTTTAAAGTTACAAAAACAACTAAGACACCTCGACTAAAAAGTAGAATGGGTGTTAGTGGTTATTACCATATGGTTAAATCAATGAAGAGCTAAAGCTCTTTTTTGTTGCAATAAATTTTAAAGCATTATAGCCTGTAGTTAGGAGATGATGTTATGTTAAAGTTACCTGAACCTAAAATCGATTTGAACGCGCCTTTAATGAAGGCAATTAAGAATCGTAAATCCACAAGAAGGTTTACTGAGGATGATGTTACAATTGATGAATTATCAAACATTTTATATTGTGCAGCAGGTCAAACCAAGAAAGCAACTAAAAGGGTAAAGAGCAAGCGAGTCATTGCATCGGCTTGTAATGGCCAAAAGGTTCATGTTTTAGTTGCTTGGAGAGGTAGAGTCTATCGTTATGATGAAAGGGATCATGTACTTATTGAAGTAGTAGATAAGTGCATAAATGAGGAAATCGTTAATCAAAAAATGCTAAAAAATAACAAACTAGGCTTAATCTATATAGCGAATCAATGCATGACGTCAGGAGTTTATAGAACTAGTGAAAGTGAGTTTAACTTACTAGTTGGAACAGAAGTAGGAGCGATGAGTCAAAACGTCTCGCTTTACTGCGCTGTCAATCAACTCGGAACTGTTTTAGTCGGATTAATGGATAGAAGTAAGATTGGTAAAATAGTAAACTTATCAGATGAAAAAGTCTTGTATACACAAGTTATTGGACATCTAAAATAGTAGAAAGTATTGCATCGTTTTATGATATACTAAATGGGAATTGAGGGAGGACTTATGGAGACAAAAACATTTTATGCAGAAGTTGGAACAGGAAACAAAGTCATTATTTTTTTAATGGCAGTAGCATCACTAATCGGTGCCGGTTATTTATTTCTAAATGGTGGAACAAGTAATTTAATTTTTTCAATAATCCTAACAGGAATTGCGTTGTTGTTACTTTACTTACTGTTTGTAAATCAAATTAAACAATCAGGATTTGAGTTCAACGACAAAAGAGTATCATTGATTTCTGGAGACAAGAGAACAAGCTACAGCTGGTATCAAGTTGATTCTATTAACTTAAAGCAGGCAAATGGACAATTATTCATTCAGTTTATTACGACCGATGAAACGATAAAGTTACCATTCATCAATCGAGTGAGTTCCTATTTTGGTGGAAACCTAGAGTTAATCTCGATTCTAACAAACAACTTTAAGGGAGTAGATTTTGAAGTTTTATTAGAAGAAATGGCGACTTATATGGAAGCCAATCAAAGAACAACTAGAACCTTTATGGAAGTAAGAGATGAGCAAAACAAACTAATGATCATTGCTAAGATGTTGCTTTACTTTTTAGTCTCAACTTTTATTTATGCCTTAAGTTTGATCTTGTTTAAATCAAATTGGATCGTTATTGCCTTTATTACGAGTTATTTGATTAAATCTGTTTATTATAATGAGTATCAAAACCCACATGTCTTAACGAGGATTATGATCGCTGTGTTATGTGCATCGCAAATTCCACTTGGTTATGTTGGTGGAATATTTATTATTGAAGGAATACAGTTTGATCCTATTCTATATCTAGAAACAAGTCTGTATTACATCCCTTTCTTACTTGAAAGTTTGGTTGAAAACTTATTTGAGATCATCTCGTTGTTGATCTGTTTGAATATTGGGTTCAGTTTAAAAGGTCTAGGTGGCTCAAAAAAACTAACAAGTAAGTAGGTGATTGCATGAATAAATATTTAAAACTAGAGTACTTACATTTAAGTACTGACTATAGAAGCAACAAAGCATTGATGAGTAAACTTCTGAATGATGATTATAAGGAATATGGAAGTGATGGGTCTTTCTTTGATAAAGAGAGTATTTTATCAAGAATACCACTTAAGACAAGTCAAAGATACCACATTGATAACTATGAGTATCAAGTGAGTGAAAATGAGTTGAATGCTAACTATATACTTAAAGCATTTGATGATTATGAGTTGTCATACAAACTTCGATGTAAGTCACACTGGGTTAAGGGTGAGATGTGGCAACTGAAACTGTTTGAGTATGAAATTATTGAAGTGAGAAAAACTCGAGCCTTGTTCATAGATTTACAGGGGACACTTGGTGGTTATGGACTGGGAGATATTAGTGAGTTTGAGTTCTTTGATAAAGCACTCGATGCCTTAAAAAAAGCAGTAAAAAGTGACTACAAAGTTTTTATCACGACCAATCAGTCAGCAATAGAAAAAGGAATCATCACACAACAGCAATATAATGAACATGAACAAAGATTGTTAAGCGAGATGAAAATAGAAGATATAGTACTAGATGGATTTTACTGTTGCCCACATAAGTATACTAAGTGTACATGTAAAAAACCACTAGCAGGACTTGTTGAACTAGCATCTAATGACCATGATTTACTTATTGAAGAGAGTTATGTGATTGGTGATATGGGAGCTTCAGATATGATGTTGGCAAAAAATATTGGAAGCAAAAGTATTTTAGTTCAAACAGGAGTAGGCAAAGGGAGTTTGAACGAGTTTAGAGATACATGGGAAGGTGAACCAACGTTTGTAGCAACAGATATCAACGACGCAATCAATTACGTTTTAGGAGAATACAATGATTAATAAAATAGTACTAATAAATGAAGATGAAATCGAAAGAGTCGAAAAAGGAAATACCGAGCAGTTTCATTATTACCGACGAAAGATAACCAATCGAGGGGACTTTAATCAAGTATATATCGCGATATACGATATCCCACCTTTAAAAGCAGCTTTTCCAATGCACTATCATGAGGCAAATACAGAGGCCTTCTATATAATTAGTGGTCAGGGGATAGTTAAAACCCTGGGAGAGGAATTAGCGATAAAACAAGGTGATACAATTGTTTTTCCACCTGGAAAAGAAGGAACTCACCAGATAATTAATACATCTGAGACAGAGATGCTGACTTACATTGACTTTGACACAACTAACTCACCAGATATTGTTAGATATCCAGATTCAAAGAAAGTGGGTATTATTATTCAAAACACTTCAAGTGAGTTTTTTGTGGAAGATGATACAGTTGATTACTATGAAGGTGAGTAAAAAGCGATTTCAATTTGATTTCGTTTTTTTAATGCTATAATAATTGTATGGAGGTTTTAATTATGAGAAAAGCTGTGTTGTATATCGGAATGAGTCTTGATGGATTTATTGCCGATGAGTATGGAAGTGTTGATTGGATGGAAGGTCATGAAAAAGAAAGTAATGAGTTAGGAACATACATGGAGTTTGAGAAAACTGTCGATACCGTGATACTGGGTTATAACACCTATTCTCAAGTCGTTAATGAACTTGCTGTAAACGATTGGCCATACCAAGATAAAGTATCGTATGTCTTAACGGAAAAAGATATTGATGATACAGAGAACATTCATTTTGGTGAGGCTAATTTGAAAGAGCTAATAGTTGATTTAAAACGTGATCAAGGAAAAGATATCTGGATTTGTGGTGGTGCCAATATCGTAAATCAATGCATCCTTGATGACTTAATTGATGAGTACCGAATTGCTATTTTACCTGTTATTTTAGGTAAGGGAATACGTTTATTTAATGATGATAATCAAAACATTAAGCTGCAACTACATAAGAAGGAAGAATTTAACGGAATGGTCGAGTTAACTTATACAAGGAGGTAATTATGGATAAGTTAGATTTGAAGAAAGAATATCGTCAAATTTATAAGAACAAAAAAATAAAAATTGAAACCTTTCCTGCTCTAAACTATATTGCAATAGATGGAGAAGGTGCTCCATCATCAGAAGTGTTTCAAGAATCTATCGGAGCTCTTTTCGCAATTGCCTATACGATTAGTATGAGCTATAAAGGTGACTTTAAGATTGACGGGTTTCAAAACTTTGTTGTTCCTCCGCTTGAAGGTGTGTGGGATTTAATTGATGTAGGTAAAGGTTTTAATGGAAACAAAGATAACCTCAAATGGAAGATAATGATCTTAATGCCTGACTTTGTTTCAGAAGCAGTAGTAGCAGAAGCAAAAGAAAGAGCATTAGCAAAAAAGAAGATAGATCTGATATCTACTGTTGAGTTGGTAACTTATCCTTCACAGGAATATTGCATCGCCTTGCATGTCGGATCATACGATGACGAACCAGAAACGTTTGAAAGAATGGAAGAGGAAGTTCATAGATTAGGATATAAGAGAACTAAGTATGATCACCGCGAGATATACCTATCTGACTTTAGAAAAGTATCACCAGAAAAGTTAAAAACAGTTTTATGTTTCGAAGTGGAAAAAATGTAAGATACCAACAATCTTTTGTTGGTTTCTTTTTATATGCTAAACTCTCAACGAAGGAGTGATTGAGTGAAACTTATATTAAGAATTATGATTTATAGTTTTATTGTGTTAATGGTTATTGCATTCACATTAATCTATGCTTTTTTTCCAAGAAATCATCAACCTGTAGCAACATCGTTATCACAAGACACAGAAGTATTTAGAGTGATGAGTTATAACATCAAGAATAGTTATCAAGACTATGATGGATGGTTGGAAAGAAGAGAGGAAATCATCAAACTAATTAATGATTACCAACCAGCATTAATAGGAATGCAGGAAGTTGATAATGATTGGTTAGATTATTTAGAGGAGAATTTGGACGATTATGGAAGTTATAGTGTTGGAAGAGACTCAGGAAGTTCCTATGATGAACACAATTCTATATTTTATCTAAAATCCCGTTTTAAACTAATCGAAGGTAAGACTTATTGGTTAAGTGAAACACCTACACAAGAATCAAGAGGATGGGACGGGGCGTGTAATAGAATTGCTTCTGCTGTGACTCTTATCGATAAAGAAACAGGTAAAACAATCAATCATTATAACACTCACTTAGACCATGAAAGTGACATTGCTAGAGAAAAGGGTTACCAATTGATTAAAGAGTTAATAGCTGACTCTAAAGAGAATGCCATACTTACTGGAGATTTTAATGAGATTGATTGGAGTGATTTATACAAACAAGCTGCCACTGATTTTACTGATGTTAAATCTATTGCAACAGAGACAATGGATTTCGGGACAATCAATTACTTTACGAAGTTCAACTTCAAGCATTATCCAGCAATCGATTATATTTTTACAACAAAAGGTGATTTTGAAGTGGAAAGGTATGCAGTTGTCGTAGGTTACAATCATAATGGCTTACCAATTTCTGACCATTTCCCAATTTTTAGTGATCTCAAACTTGTTAATGAATAGTGCTTTTTGATTTCCTTTGTTATAATAAACATAGGGTGATAACGGTGAAAACAGACAAAGTATTTTATTGTAATGTAGATTTATCTATTGATATTATTGGTGGTAAATGGAAACCATTAATAATTCATTACATAGGAAAACACAAAGTGTTAAGGTTTGGACAAATGAAAAAGTTGATTCCTAATGTTAATGAGCGGGTATTATCAAGAATGTTAGGTGAGCTAACTGAAAATCAAATTATTCAGAGAAAAGATTATAATGAGAATCCACCAAGAGTAGAGTATTCACTAACTGATATTGGATGCTCTGTCTTACCAATTATCAATGAGTTAGGTGAATGGGGTAAGCAGTATAATATAAACTTTGATTATGGAAAGATTCAATTTGAGGAATAAGCACTGACAAAAATGTCAGTACTTGTTTCTTTTTTTTATTGACCTATAATGAACTCATCAAAGAAAAAGGAGATATATAATATGAGATATGATGGTGCAACTTACAGACATCCTGTAGAAGCGAATACTTTTTTATTACAAGTAACAGTAGGGTGTTCTCACAATAAATGTAGTTTTTGTACAATGTATCAAAACTCGCCGTTCAAGATTTCTCCAATAGAACATATAAAAGAAGACTTAGAAGAGATTAAGAAATACGGTAGAGAAGTAAAGAGAATTAATTTGTTGAATGCTGACCCGTTTGTTTTATCAGCAAAAAAACTAATTGAAATCGGTGAACTAATTAATGAGGTATTACCAGAAGTTGAAGTAATAACGGGATACTGCTCAGTTATTAATTTAAAAAACAAAAGTTTGGAAGATTTAAAAAGATTAAGAGAACTTAAGTTTAATGAATTGTACATAGGAATAGAGTCAGCGTATGATCCAGCGTTAAAAATGATGAATAAGGGATTTACTTCATCAGAAGCGGATGAAATTATTGGGCGATTAGTCGAAGCTGGTTTTGATTGGGATGCAATTATATTACAAGGAATTGCAGGAAAAGGAAAAGGGGAAATTAGTGCCATTGAAACAGCAAAGTTCTTAAATAAATATCCCCCTTATATGATCTCATTAATGAGTATGGATGTAACCAAAGGAAGTGCTCTTGAACAAATCAAAGACCGTGGTGAGTTTGTTGAAGCGAGTGAACTAGAGATGTTAGAAGAAGAAAAAGAGTTGCTAAAATGGTTAAATTTTGAAGATTGTTTCTTCTTTGGAGGACATAATTACAATCTAGCTCCAATCAATGAAAGACTAGAAAATAAAGATAAAATAATCAAGTACATCGATGAATGTATCTCAAGATATGACAATCAAGTACTAGAAGGTAACGTCAGAAGAATGGCGATGAAAGGGTAGAGGATGAAAACGATATTTATAACAGGTTCCACTGATGGAATTGGATATGCCACAGCAAAAATGTTACTAAGTGATGGACACCGAGTAATTGTTCATGGAATCAATGAAAACAAAGTAACAGAGACACAAGCTAAACTAAAGGATATTTCAGGTAAAGAGATTCCAGGTTATTCAGCTAATCTTACTGACCGTGCACAAATTGATAAAATGATAACAGCCATAAAGACTGATTTTGAGAGCATTGATGTACTTATTAATAATGCAGGTGTATTTGTTGTCAAAGGCGCGTTAACTGCATCTGGATATGACATTCGCTTTGTAGTTAATACCTTTGCACCTTTTTATTTAACTAATGCTCTACAACCGATGATTAATGAAAGAGTTGTCAATCTATCTTCAGCAGCTCAGGCAAGTGTAGACATTGAAGCATTAACTAATGGGGGTGCATTAGAAGCAGGAAGTGCCTATGCCCAATCAAAACTGGCAATTACAATGTGGGGTGCACACCTTGGTGCATTAAATAAAGAAAACAAGGGACCACTCATTATTTCTGTTAACCCAAAATCATTCTTAGGATCACAAATGGTTAAAGATGCCTATGCTGTGCAAGGTCATGACTTAAATATTGGAGCAGATATTTTAACAAGAGCTTCACTATCAAAAGAGTTTGAAGGAAGTTATGGTGCTTACTTTAATAATGATATAGGTCAGTTTGATCAACCACATATCGATGCAAGAGATGCAGCCAAAAACAAGATGATTTATGACTTAGTTTCAAAGTTGAGTGAAAAGTTTTAAGAAGCGAGAAGTTTTCAATTGAAAACTTCTTTTTTAGTACTATAATTAAGTTAATACTAAAAAGGTGAGTGAAATAATGGCAAACATAATTGATTACATAAAATGGCGTGGAGATATTACACTTAAAGAAAGAGACTTTAATGAGGTTGATGGTCTGATTTTTACAAGATTAGCCTACTTTCCTTTTGAAGATTTACTAAGTGGGGACGAAGTCATCACGATTGAAACCTTGAGCCAAAGAGCAATGGCATTTACAGATGATGACTTTTTGATTTTAGGAGATCGAGAATTGTTATCATTGATGGGTGATAGTCCAAGATATAAAGACTTAAAACTGATTAACTTTGTCAGTGAGTTTAGCAAAGAAGTAGAAGTACAGTTTGCAGCTATTACCATTCTGTTACCCAAACGTATCAAGTATGTTTGTTATCGTGGAACTGATAATACATTGATAGGTTGGAAAGAAGATTTTAACATGACCTTTATGGAGCACATTCCTGCGCAAGTTGCAGCTCTGAACTACCTGAATGATACCAAATTAGGTTGGTTCTCAAAAGTGTTGATTGGTGGGCATTCAAAAGGTGGTAATCTTGCCATGTATGCTGGAGTACACACAACAGATAAGATTAAGAAAAAGATCATATCAATCACTAGTATAGATGGACCAGGGTTTTTGAAGAGTACAATTGAAAGTGAGAAGTTCAAAACTATTGATCCAAAGATTAAAGCATATGTGCCACAAACATCAATCATTGGAAGATTCTTAAACAGTGGCGAGAAGTTCTTTACAGTTTCAAGTACCGAAAAGAACTTATTACAACACGATATCTTCTCGTGGGAAGTGTTAAAAGATCAATTTGTTTATTTGGAAAATGTTGATAAAGATAGTGAACAAATGGAAAAGATCATTAAGGACTGGCTTGAGAAACTCAGTTTTGATGATAGACAAAAAATGATTAGTCTAATTTTTGAAATGTTAGATGCAGCCAATGTGAATACGTTCAAGGAGTTCAAACTTGATTGGTATAAATCGATGTCTGCTGTTTATGATCAATATCGTAAGTTGAGTAATGAAGATAAAAAGATGCTTGATGAGATAGCCAATCAGTTTATTAAGTCATATACAGACGAAGTGTTCAAATTCCCAAACCCATGGGAAAAAAATGATTAGAAAGTGAGAGATAAGAATGGTGATTCGAGAAGTAGAAGTAAAAGATGCAAAAGCCTTAATTGCGCATTCAAACTTAGTCGCTCAAGAAACAAACTTTCTTGCTCGAGAGGTTGGAGAATTAGATATAAGTGTTGAGGATGAAGAAAAACTAATCAAAAGATGGAAAGCATCACCAAATACGAACTTTCTAGTTTGTGAGATTGATGATGAAATTGTTGCTTCTTGTATTATTTCAGGAAGGCAAGGAAGGAAAAGATTAGCCCATGTTGTAACACTCGGAATATCTGTTAATAAAGAATATTGGGGTAATGGGATTGCTACAAAGATGATGAAAGCACAGTTTGACTTTTGCCGACACAACAACATAAAAAAGGTAAATTTAGAAGTGATGGTTAATAATGACAAGGCCAAAGCTTTATATGAGAAACTCGGTTTTGAGGTTGAAGGAATTGAACGAATGGCAATATGCATTGATGGCGAATATATAGATAATTATTATATGGGGTTGATACTATGATTAACGAGAAACTGTTTGAACTTGAAGAGATATTTATGTCATTAAATCCCGAGGGATTTGAAAGTGAACAAATGATAAAAGAGTCTAAGAAACATAAATTTCCTCAAACAGTTAAATTTGTACGTGAGGTATTAGCAAAGGATAAGTTTTCCGATATTGATGCGATAACTGAAGATATCATTCGTGTAGTTTCTAAGTCATCGATGGTCTCTTTATTTGAGAAGCCAAAGTTTAGAGATGGTTTGAGAGAAATGGAATATGCCGATCGAGTTGAGTTTATTCAAGGATTAAAAGAGTTGCTTCATGGTGATGAGGAGAAAGGGTTTAATATGATGGTTGAAGTTATGAAAGGGTATAAATTAGCCAAGTGGACTTTGATTTCAGTGTTTAGATGTTATTATTATCCTAGTACTGATTTACTCGTAAAACCGACAACTACTAAAAATATATGTAAGGTCTTTGAGTTGGAAGGGATAAAATACCAGCCAACTCCTACTTATGAGTTTTATAAAAGTTATAGAAAGTATATTCAAGACATGGCAAGTTTAGTTGATCCCAGACTAAGTCCATCGTTGGCAGCATTTACAGGATTTTTGATGTTCACAATGTAAGGAGAAATTATGGATTTTCAGTTTATTAAAGAAAGACCTACGCAGTTTGCGAAGCAAGTATACAGGTATTATGACGAGGATGAGAATATCATCAAGAACTATTTGTGTAAAGAACATTTACTAATTTTATCGACAAAGAAACTATATCTCTTTTACGCAGAGGGATATGTTGATTACACTTACGACTACTTAAAAAATATTGATTTTTGTTTTGATGAAGTATCAAAGATGACGATAAAAGGGAAGAAATTTAGTGTTTCATTTTTATCAAATATTCAATATGAAGAGTTTAAAATGTATGTTGAAAAGTACAATAAAAAGAAGTAACCTAACAGTTACTTCTTTTTGGTATAAAATTTATGTATTGTATCAAAACACTCTCGATAATAAAAGTGCACTCAAATGCACTTTACTTTTTTTTAGCATATAGTTTATTATGTAAATGAAGATATCGAGATACCGTAATAATTTGGGGGCAAATAAACACTGTGCTGTTTACACATGTGGGGGGTATCGATATGAACTAATGTGTTAGTTCAGATATCTTGAGGAGTCATAACTTGTATGGCTCTTTTTTTCGGACATTTGGTAAGGTGTTTTGGTAAAAATAGATCTCTTCTTTTAATTTTTGGGAGAAAATCTAGTTTTTATTACTTAGTGTTGTTAGGCTTTAATGTTCTTTATTTCCTTGTTTATATGAACTGAAATCTACGTCGTCGAGCAATGAACCAAAGTCCAGATTTTTTTAGATTGATACATACTATTGAAGTACCCAATCCAAAATAGGTACTAAAAGATATCTTTTTTGAAAAAGACCAGTCAAATATACTTTTTTATAACATGATACTTAATATAATAAAACTATACTACCATTTTGGGGGCACTTAAATGTATATATGGGGGTTCTCAACAATTGTTGGGATATAAAAAGAAGTATACTAGTTATACTTCTTTTGTAGTTAACAACCACATTCACTGACAATTTCATTTAATAAATGTCTGCTGTTGATGTAGTCGTACATTTCAGGATACTGTTTCTTGAGTGCGTTAACGAGATTAAAAATTACTTCATTATTATCGGTTGAGTATAAGTTGAAAATTGTCATATTCAAATTTTTCTTATATGACTCATCACCTATTCTAAATTTGGCAACGGATAATCGGTAAAGGAAAATGTATAGGTAATTTAATGTGTTACATTTTTTGGAAGCTTCTATACCTTCGTAACATACACGTATTACTTCTTCATAATTACTTATTCTATGGTAGTAAATTGAGTAGCTCGCTAAAAGTAGTATTTTGAGTTCTGCATATACTTCATACGACAAAGTCTCCTCAACAATTTGTTCTGATATTCTATCGAGTATTCTTTTCGTCTCAGTAAATTTATTTAATCTACGCGATGCATCAGCCAGAAGTAAGCCAATTCTAAAATCAGTATAATCATATTGTTCATTACTAAAAAAATCATAGTTGAAATCTGCTAGAGTCTGAACAACCTTCTTGAATAAGATTTCGAATGAACTTGGCCAGTTACCATGGTACATTTGATGTAAGCTTATAAGGAGTATCTCTTTTTCTAGATTGTTCTTTGTCAAAAATTGTGCCTTGCCTCTATCTTCTTCAAGATTTGATATGTAATCGTTTAAAGTATCTATCGTTGGTGTAAAATCTTTGCTATTGATAGTTTTATTTATCTCTTGAGACTTTATTATGAACTCCGATGAACCTGAGAACATGACTCTCTTAAGAAAACTTAATAAATCTGCTCCAAGAACAATAGATAGGATATGTAATGTTTCAAGATTTGGAATTGACTTTCCTTGTTCTATGTTTATTAGTGCCCGTTTACTTATTCCTGATAACTGAGAGACAGTGTCCCGTGTATAGCCACGGTGCTCTCGAATACTTCTGATGTGTTCTCCAAATCTTTTAGTATCATAAAAATTCATGTTTTCCCCCTAACTGTGGTTAGAATCTTCTTGTTTATTTTTTTCTTCCTGAATTATGCGCATAAGGAAATCATTCCTTTCAATAACATTATAAACATCAGGATATTGTTTTTCTAGCGAGGCAACCACTAATAGAAGTAATTTGCCTTGATTGGTAGATGCTAAGAAAGCAACAGTTTTTTCTACTTCTAGCTTATAATCTGAATCTTCCAGCCTATGGAGTGCAATAACCTTTCTGAAAAATAGTATATAAAGAAAAAGAAAATTATTGTGTTTATATGAGTGTTCTATTCCCAAGTTTGCATATCTTAATGCTTCAATGTGATTGGACTTCCTGTGGTGAACATATGAAAATGAGGAGTATAAGAGAAACTTTAGTTCGGTAACTACATTCTCTTGAATGTAGCTTTCGTTAAGTTTTTGCTCAATTTTCTCTAAATAAAGTTCAGCTTTATTTAATTGGCCTGTTCTTCTGAATAGGTCCACTAATAAGAAAGCTAACCTTAAATCAATATAGTCAAAACTATTACTTCCAACAAAATCATACTCGATATCTTCAAGATACTGAAAAATTTCGGATATTGAACGTTCTGGATCTTTATCGTTCATGTGGTCGTACGCAGAATATACCCTAAAGAAAGTTAACTCTCGTTCAACTGACTTTTTAACAAGATGTTGTGCCTTTTCGGTAGAATTTATAAGTTTTTCTGTGTAATCATTTACTCGTTTTGTTAGATTGACAATGTTTTCTTCTATTATGTCTGAGTATGTACTTGTTGAGAACCTGTAAAACTGATTAGATTGATTAAACTTATACTCGTTAAATACTTCAATCAAATCAACTTTCAATGCGATAGATAACAAATGTAAGGTATCAAGTTTTGGTATTGAGATTCCATTCTCAATGTTTGTCAAGGCTCCCTTGCTAATACCGGTTAGCTCTGTAATATGATCCCTGCTATATTTTCTTTTTTTTCTAATTTCCTTGACTTTGATTCCAAAACCTTGCATATCGTAGAAATCCATTCTTACACCTCCGAAAAGCACAGTTAAATGTACTTTATTTTACCTAAGAAAAGTTTATCATATAAGTACAATAGGATAAAGAAGAAAAAAATAGTTAAGGAGAATAATTATGAGAAAGATTGGTTTAATTTTAACGAGTGCAATTTTATGCTTGAGCATAAGTTTTGGAATTAGTAAGCAAGAGACTATTGAATTGAGTAATTTGAGAGAAGATTTTATTGCATATGAAACTAATGCTAGTTCTCTATTTCCATATATAGCTGCAGTAATCACGGGTGGAACAGAAGAAGAAGACATTCCTTTACCAATGTTGGTGAGTGGAGAGGATGATGACTTACCAGCACCATATATAGCTGCAGTAATCACGGGTGGAACAGAAGAAGACATTCCTTTACCAATGTTGGTGAGTGGAGAGGATGATGACTTACCAGCACCATATATAGCTGCAGTAATCACGGGTGGAACAGAAGAAGAAGACATTCCTTTACCAATGTTGGTGAGTAATGAGGATGATGACTTACCAGCACCATATATAGCTGCAGTAATCACGGGTGGAACAGAAGAAGAAGACATTCCTTTACCAATGTTGGTGAGTAATGAGGATGAAGATTTACCAGCACCATATGCTGTTTAAGTAAGCACCAAATAGAAATTGATAATAGAAGTGAGGTGATTTTCCGATGTATATGATTGAAGATTTAAAAAACAGAAATATAGATAAGTTTCATGTAGCAAAAAGAATAATGTTTATTGCAAATGAGTTTGAAGAGAATGGGATAAATGGCAGTGGGTATATTGAGGAACTATCACTATACTATTTCTACTACTATGATGTTTATAGGTTATATGAACGTAGAATTTCCATTATATTAGAATCTGCCAAGGAACCTGTGAGTAAAGATTTTGCAAGCTTTGGACTAATGAGTTTGAGCAAAGAGCAATTGAATCAAGGTCTTTCATCGAAGTTTAATCAACTCAAGCGATTCTTTAACAAGAAGATTGATGAAGATAAGATGTATTATTACAAGGGTGAAGACAAGTTTGATGATGCGTTCTTATTTAAAAGTCTAGTATCGATTACTAAAAATGATTTCTTGATTGTTGTACCTAATAAAAAAATTGCAAGCTCATATTATGAAAGCATTGCTTTGATGTTCGCTAATATTGAGAATGTCGAAATATACAAGAATGAGTGTTCTCATCATGTAGAAGGAGTTAAGAAGGTTTATATTATTACAACAGATAAGTTATTAGATGTGTGTAAGCACACTACAGATGTAAGAATAGATTATGTAATATTTGAGAAAACCCACTTGGAGTGGGACAAGGATGTTACAAGTTTCATTCTAGATATGATTTTAAAAAGAATGAATAGTCACATGCCAAATCTAACTTACATTGTTACTACAAACTTTATTGAAAAGTATCGAGAAGAATCTGATCATAAAGTTGGTGATAAAAACTCGGGTAACTCAATTATGAATTATCCCATAAAAAATCCTGACCGCTTGCGATCAGGAGGACATGTAGAAAGTTATGCATTCTCAATGAATGTTAACAGAAAATATTAACACACAATTTAACGTTTATAACTGACCAATAAACGTTTGACAAGAGACCCAATCAACAGTAGTGATCGATTGTTGGTAATGCTCCATAATTGTAAGGTCTCCCTTAGAAAACCTTCGTATTATTAGCCTTAGGGCAAAGTAAAAGCACAGTTAATATTTACTGTGCTTTTATATTCTTTAGAATAGTAATAAACTTAATGCCATGACTCCCATACCAGCCAATAGGCCAATCAGTGCTAAATGATGTTTACCGTATTTTTCTGCTGCAGGAAGCAATTCATCTAATGAGATGTAAACCATGATACCTGCCACTCCGGCAAATGTAAATCCAAACATTGCATCATTGAAGATAGTTCTTAGTAAGAAGTATCCAACAACTGCTCCTACTGGCTCAGCTAAACCTGATAAGAAAGATAGTCTAAATGCTCTCTTTTTATCACCAGTTGCATGATAGATTGGCATTGATACTGAAATACCTTCAGGAATGTTGTGAATAGCGATAGCAATTGCAATGCTTATCCCAATTGAAGGATCTTGAATAGCACTTGTAAAAGTAGCTAGTCCCTCAGGAAAGTTGTGAATAGCGATAGCTAAAGCTGAGAATAATCCCATGCGAAGTAATTCATTATCCTTTGGTTTATCGTCGTTAATCGATTTAATTTCATGTGGATTTGATGCATCAGGAATTAAGAAATCAATGGCAGCAATTAATGCAATTCCCGCAAAAAATGCTATTGTTGTAATCCAATATCCTGATTGAGCTCCGTAATAAGCTTCAAGTGATTCTCTTGCCTTAGGGAAAATCTCAATAAATGAGACATAAAGCATAACCCCTGCTGAGAATCCTAATGCTACGGATAAAAAGTTTTTACTTGTTCTTTTTGTATAAAAAGCTAATGCACTACCAATACCTGTTGATAAACCCGCAAATAAAGTTAGACCAAAAGCAAATACTAATGTTTCAAATGGTACGTTCATATACGTCCTCCCTCTCGATTTGATACAATTTTATCATATGATAGTTAATAGGACAAAGAAAACGGTTAGAAATGATAAGTCAGCGTAAAGATAGTGTCAGTATTAAGAAAATAACCAGGCAAAATTGCTATATTGCAATCTATTTATATATAATGAAAATGGATATACTTTGGAGGGATTTATATGATTGAGTTCAACAGAGATGAATTGAACAGTTACTTTGAAGAAAAACACAACATTGATGCTAGCGAAATATCTAAGTTCGCTAGTAGGTCATTATTTGGAAACTCTGCTTTTTTTATAAGTCGTTACATAAAAGGTAGTGATCGTGAACAACGTGTCTTTTCTGATAACTGTGAAGAAATTCTTAATTACTCAAAAGAGGAACTTGAGTCAACAAAGGTTTACAATGATATAACGGGTGTTACGTTAATGGATGAAATCATTAACGATTTTAGCTATGATCAATATATTGAGGAACTTAAATCATTTGAAGGAATTGATATTCCGCAGTTCGTTAAGGTAGATGATTTGTATGATCGTGGTGAATTTTATAAGGCAATTGTAAATATAGCCCCGGTCTATCAAGATGAGAACGTTACGTTCTGGATTACCTATATATCCGATGTAAGAAACCTAAACTTTGACAACTCAGAGTTAAATAGAACGTTAACAAATGTTGGTGTTGTTCTTGTAAAGACAGTTATTAAGAATGGACGTTTGACATCAGTTGATGATCATTGTATATCTGAGTTTTTTAACCTTGATGAAAAAATAGATGACCCACTGTCATTTATAGAATCTCATTTAACGGATCCCAACTCTCAAAACTACCAAAAGGATTACAACTCTATCATTGAAAGTGCGACAAGTGGAAATGATAATTTTGAGAGTAAGTTTGAATGGATCATCAAAGGAGAAAGGCAATACTTCAGTATTCTAAGTGTTGTGACAGCAAGACTAAAACAAGAAATATCAGTTGTTAGTGTTATTAATAACGAAACAGATATTTTTAAACTAAAAGAAAAACTAAGACAAAAAAATGATGAGTTAGAGTTCGCTCTTGATCTTACTAAATCAAATATCTTGTCAATTAAGAAAGAAGAACCAGAATACTTCTTTGTTGATATATCTGTAATACAACAGTTTGGAATTATTGAAGAAGATTATGATTATTTAGGTAAAGGAACTTACCGTATTAATTGGCACCAGAAGATGAGAGATTATTTTAACATATCCTTTTCTGATTTATTTGATATACGAAAAAATATGAAAAAACTAATAGAAGGTAAGATTGAAGATTTTGATATTATCTTGAGAAAAGATGATGACTATGAAGGAGTTTTTACTTCGAGTTACTTTTTACTAGTGTTCTCAAAACTAAAAGAAAATACCTATATAGGTGTAATTACAGATATTACTGATCGACATGAAAATGAGATCCAACTATACAAGACTCAAAAGATGTTTGAGGCGGCCTCATCTGCTGGAAGTATCGGAGTTTGGTATATTGATTTGAATGAAGATCCTGAACATATATTTTGCACAGATACATTAGCAAACATGTATGACTTTGAATTGTCTGCAAATAGAAAGTATCGTAGGGAAGATTGGTATGCTAAAGTTAAAGCGTACTGTCCTGAGGATATTTATATAGATATGAATGACAAAGCACAAAAAGCACTAAAAGGAATTACTAATTCATATGATGTGATTTATCCTTTTAGAAAACAAGATGGATCAATAAGATGGTACCAAGAGAAATCATCTAATATAGAACGAGATGAGTTTGGCAATGCCATCGTGCTACCTGGAGTGACTCTTGATGTTACTGATTCTGTAATGAGAGAGGAAGCTGCGAAGCTTGAAGGGATTACATGTTCTCTGACTGGTCTTAAAAATCGTATCGCGTTTGAACGAGGGTATGAGCAAAATCACTATGAAAACAAAATCATCTATTTTATGGACCTTGACGATTTTGGTAATGTAAATACAAACTTTTCTCATCAATATGGGGATCAATTCCTTCGTGAGACAGGAAGAAAACTATCAGAGTTAGAAGATGACATTGATGTTTATCGCATCGGTGGTGACGAGTTTATGATCATAATCGATAAGTATGATTCTCACTTTGTAGAAAAAGTATTTAATGCTGTTAAACAAACAGTTTATATCGATGATATTGGTTTAGCGGTAACCTCATCAATCGGTGTTATCGACTTAAAGAAACATCAAGCCGATAGCTTTGATGACTTATTATCACTTTTAAGTATGACAATGACCGAAGCCAAAAAGCTTGGAAAAAATTACTACGTGGAAGTTGCTGAACGTCACTTAACACAATTTGCAAGAAATAAAGTACTTTATTCAGAGTTCTCAAAAGGATTAAAAGAAGAGACAGTAGTTCCCTTCTTCCAACCTTATGTTGATGCTCGTGCAGATAGGGTAATAGGTTTCGAAGCACTGGCAAGAATTGTAATCGATGGAGTCATGTATTATCCCAATGAGTTTATTCCAATGTTAGAGATCGGAGACAATATTGCAAAACTAGATATAATGATGTTTGAACATTGTTGTCGATTGGCTGAGAAACTTGAAAACATGCACGTGATAGAAGGACAACCGATTTACTCATCGAATCTTTCAACAAGATCGATTAGGTACTTGCGACCGGATGATTTTATTGCTGTTTCAAATAAATATCAGGTTAAAAGAGATCGATTAGAGATTGAAGTAACTGAGCAAGTTCTTATCAATGAGACTGGATACTCAATGATCGACGACTTAAGTGGGCTAGGTTATAAGATTGCTGTTGATGATTTTAGTGCCGGTTACGCATCACTTAAATATGTATCGCAAATGACAGCGGACACACTAAAAATTGATCGCGCTTTATTAAACGACCTTGAGTTAAAAGAAGGTAGTCGAAATGTGATTTATAAAGCAGTTATAGATCTTGCAAAAGAGTTGAACCTAAATATTGTAAGTGAAGGTATTGAAAGTGAAGCACAAGCAAAAGTTGTGAAACGTTTAGAAGGTGAAATCTATCAAGGGTTTTATTGTTCAAAACCAATACCGACACATGAGTTTATTAATTATATAAAAGAATATAATGATATAAAGGAATAGTTTGACTGTTCCTTTAAATTGTCAAATATAGTTGATTAAAGAGTGGGGTCTAGTTATAATAAACTTATACTTTTTTGAGAGGAGGGATTATGTGCTTGCAACAACTGATTTAGCGTTTATGGAAACGCATGCAATAAAGCAACATAAAAGTTCTTTAAATCCAGACTTTGTGGAATTAGTGAATTGGATTTCATCTGTTTACAATGTTGAAGTACTGAATGTTCATTACGACTTTATTAATCCTTCTGGTGAACAAGTCCCAAGATTAGATATAATCCTTGAGTCTGAACAAGATCTTGAGAAGTTTAGGGATGGAGAAGATCGCTTTGTAACAGAAATTTCAGATTTAGTTAGCAATAAGTTTTCTTCAATTGTATTTGATAAACAATTAGAGTATCAGACAGAAAACCTAATGGTCATCTTTTCATCATTTGTTCCAATTGCTAAAAGTTATGTGAATACACAGATGGTTAAGTTGGAGTTAGATCGATTAATCAATGAGGTTGAGTTACCGGTCGTATGGAAAATTCAAAACTACTTTGGTAAAGTTACAATCTTTTTGTTTACAGATGAGCAAGTAGAAAAACATGCTCAATCAAGTTGGATAAAGGATTTAAAATTAAGATATTTTGAGGTTTTGAAAGTTTATGATACCTTTGGATATTTTGATACGAGTCAAACAGTTATTAGTATAGATAGTAAAGAAAACTTTGATAATAACTACAACTCTAGTTGGTTTTTATATTATAGTTAATGGGGATGATATTATGAAATTTATCAGAAATATGCTGATTGTTCTATTTTTCATATTCACCCTTTTTTTAGTTGTAATTTGGGGCTTTTATGGTGGATTTGGAACAAAAAGTAATAACATAAAAGATTATATGGAAATCAATGAATACCGTGGTGAGCACTCCTTTGTTATTTTTCCAGAAGTATTACCTGATAGTGCCAAGGAAATTGATTACTATCATCATTTTAGAGATGGAATTGGTGGTGTAAATGCTCAAGTTTTTTTGAGTATCTCCTTAAGTGAACTAGATTTTAAATTAGAGTTGATTCGTTTAAAAGAAGTCTCAAATAAGTTTGACTACCTTAGCTTTGAGTATCCTGCTTATGTTTACCAAAATGATGATGGTGTACTACAATACAGTTTGTATGATGAGGAAAATTACACTATCTATTATATTTTTTTAGAGGAAATCGCAAAAAGGAATGTGTATTTTGATGAGGGGTTATTACCTATCAACTACAGCGAGGGGTTGTATGCAAGATGATTTCTTACATTATTATATGCTATGTAATGATTGTAGGATTTAACTACCTCAAGATTTATAAGTTTAATGGCTTTGATTATCAGAGTGGTAAATGGAAATGGCGGTTAAATCTTCCTAATGTTAATCTCAATCAAGATGAAATAGTGGATGCCAAAAGATATAAGAATCACTTATTTAGAGTGATTTTTGGTGTGATTAGTTTTTACGCGATATTACTGGTCGTAATAGAATTGTTGTGGAAGATAAATCTATTTTCGTTTTGTGTTGTCGTTTGTTGTATTATAATAGATCTCATTTATTTTTTGCATTTCAGATCGAAAAAACAGTTTATAGTAAAAAAAGATATTCTTTAAAAAAGAATATCTTTTAATATGTACTTGATTGCTCCATACGCTTCATAACCTGCAGCAATTCCACCTACCGCTAACGCGCCGACACTTATTCCACCGACTGCAAGCACACCTAACGTAATTCCTCCTAAGGAAAGAATTCCTGCGCTGATACCTCCAAAAGATAGAATACCAACACTAACGCCTCCAAAACTAATGACTCCGGTCGCGTAATTACCGATTGCAATGATTCCTTCTGCTCGTCTATACCCAGGTCCGATATTAATATGAACTAATGGAATGTCACCTACATAAGCATTTGACTTATAGTTAATATTTAAACTTTTGATTTGAAAGTTGTTGCTGATAGTGTCTTGTCCTGTAATCAATTGATCGGTACTCACCTTGAACAAGTTGGATAAGGCAACAACTTTATCAAGTTCAGGAGTAGTTGAACCTAACTCCCACTTTGATATTGTTTGCCTAGTAACGTTAATCTTATGTCCTAACTCCTCTTGGCTTAAGCCAGCTTTCTTTCTCAAAGATGTTAAGTTTTTACTAAAATCCATCCAATCACTCCTTTTCTAAGTCTTGTAACTTCTTGTATTGTCTCATAAACTCATGAGCTAGTAAGTATGCAATATCTTCAGTAAATCCATTGTTAATGTATAAACTTACTTGATCATATAATGTTGGTAGATAATCGACACGTATTCTATAACATGCACAAGCACCATCTATGACCATTTTAACTAAATCAATGAAAGGGATCACATTCACATTGTCATGAAAGTTGACATGGTGTCTGCAGTTTTCGTTGTGAATTTTGGTCCACTCTTTAAAGCTGGTTTCACCATTCAAGGCATTTTTTAGAATATCAAGATTGTCAGGAGATAACTTATCTTGGTCATGGTTATCTACTTGCGATAGTAACTCATCTGCAAATATCTCACTAAGTGATCTTACATCCTCGATGTGTTTGATTGTATCTTGTCTCAATTGTTCTGTCGTAATTTTTTTTCTCATACTTACCTCCATCAATTGACTTTAGTATAACAATTAGGGATAAAGCTATCTACCATTATTCGCTTGAAAACTGTCACTCAAAGTTAACATCATAAAAAAAACGCTAGAAATCAATCTAGCGTTTAAAGGAATTAGTAATTACCTTGAGCGATCATAGCCTCAGCTACTTTTACGAAACCAGCGATATTAGCACCAGCAACTAAGTCGTAACCTAATCCGAACTCTTCAGCAGTTTTTACAGAAGTGTTATAGATGTTAACCATGATGTCTTTTAATTTAGCGTCAACTTCTTCAGAAGTCCAAGACATTCTCATTGAGTTTTGGCTCATTTCTAAAGCAGATGTTGCAACACCACCAGCATTTGCAGCTTTACCAGGAGCAACAGCAGCTTTACCGTGTAACATTTCTAATGCTTCATTATTAACAGGCATGTTAGATGCTTCAACAACGTATTTAACTCCGTTATCGATAATCATTTGTGCATGTTCTGCTAAGATTTCATTTTGAGTAGCACATGGAATGATAACGTCTACTTTTCTTTCCCATGGACGTTTTCCTTCGATGAACTCTACACCGAATTTTTCAGCGTAATCTTTGATTGAACCAGTTGGGTTAGCTCTCATTTCTAATAAGAAATCGATTTTCTCTTGAGTAACAACACCTTCTGGATCGTAGATGTAACCTTCAGGTCCAGATAAAGTAACAACTTTACCACCTAAGTCACGTACTTTAGTACAAACACCCCAAGCAACATTTCCGTAACCTGAACAAGCAACAGTTTTGTTTTTGAAATCTGTGTTATCGTGTAATAACATTTGCTCAGCATAGTAAGTTGCTCCGAAACCTGTAGCTTCAGGTCTAATTAATGAACCACCGTATTGTCTACCTTTACCAGTTAATACACCATTTTCGAATGCACCACGGATTCTTCTATATTGTCCGTACATGTATCCAATTTCACGTCCACCAACACCGATGTCTCCAGCTGGAACATCTACATCAGGTCCGATGTGACGGTATAATTCAGTCATGAATGATTGACAGAAACGCATTACTTCTGCATCAGATTTTCCTCTAGGGTCGAAATCAGATCCACCTTTACCACCACCGATTGGTAAACCAGTTAATGAGTTTTTGAAGATTTGCTCGAAACCTAAGAATTTAATGATACCTAAGTAAACAGATGGGTGGAAACGTAATCCCCCTTTGTATGGCCCGATAGCTCCATTGAACTGTACGCGCATACCACGGTTTACTTGTAATTGACCTTTGTCATCAACCCAAGGAACACGGAATACGATAGCTCTTTCTGGTTCTACGATTCTTTCTAAAATGTTTGCTTCTACGAATTCAGGTCTAGCTTCTAATACTGGACCTAATGAATGAAATACTTCTTCAACAGCTTGGATGAACTCTACTTGATGTCCATCTCTTTGTTTTACTTTAGCTAATACGTCTTCGATATAGCTTTGCACATTTGCCATTAATGTTTCCTCCTAAATTTTATTAAAGATATTGGATTACAAATTCTAATCCATTTGGCGAACTCATTATACATCAAACGACATACCATATCAACATTTATGAGGAAATTATAATCTTTATTGTGAAGTATTACTCAACACCTTATTTAAATTGTGGAATAATCGATATTATTACCGCTTTTTTTTATATTATGTTAAAATAAAGTGAGAGAAATAGGAGGTACATCATGAATAAAACAATAAAATTAAAAACGGTTTTGATCGCGCTATTAGTGTTGGTTGTTGTCGGTGCAGGAATCTTAACACCAATCATATCTAACTATCAAAATCAAATAACTGAGTTAAAAGAAAGTTTAGATGATAAAGGGGTTGCGACTGACTTTGAAAAACCAAATACATCAACAGATGCTGAGTTTAAGAAGTTCTATGAAGTTTATGACCTTTTAATTAATAAACATCGACAAAAAATTGTAACACAGGAATTGGTTGATGGAGCGATTGAAGGAATGATAGCAGCATTGGATGATCCATATACTACGTATATGAATGCTGAAGAGGCCAAACAGTTTGCTGAGCAAATGGAAGGTGAGTATCAAGGAATTGGTGCTGGCCTATATGAAGAAAACGGCAAAGTGATTATCGAATATACGTTTAAAGATTCACCAGCTGAAAGAGCAGGAGTCTTATCTGGAGATGTAATCGTTGAAGTAGATGGTGAAGATGTAACAGAGTTTAGTACAGCCGAAATCATTGGTGTTGTACGCGGAGATAAAGGAACTGAAGTAACAATTGGATTTGCAAGACCAGGTGTTGCAGAAACGGTTTATATTGTAATTGTTAGAGATACAATCCCTCTATTAACTGTGGAGCATCGTATCCTTGATGTTGAAGATCAAAGAATGGGATATCTTGAGATAAGCCGTGTTGGTGAAAAGACCTTTAGTGAAGTGGCAGCAGCCTTAACAGATATGGGTGAGTTGGATTCACTTGTCATTGATGTTCGAGGAAACCCAGGTGGTTACTTGCATATTATTCAACAAATCACTAACTTGTTTGTAGGTAACTCATTACCATACATTCAAATTGAAGACCGCAACGGAAATGTTGAAAAATACTTTGTTCAACATACAAAATTAGATTACCCAATTGCAGTGTTGATTGATGGAAATTCTGCAAGTGCAGCAGAAATATTTGCAGCAGCGGTAAATCAGATCGAAGACATTCCATTAGTTGGTAAAAAGACATTTGGTAAAGGAACGGTACAAACACAAAATCTGTTTAGTGACGGGTCAAGTATTAAATATACTATCCAAAAGTTCTTGAGTCCAAATGGTGAATGGTTCCATGGTATTGGGGTAAGCCCAACTCATGAAGTTGATCAACCAGAGTTCTATGGGTTCTACAAAGTTTCGATTATTGAAGACGTTACAGAAAACATTTACAATCAACAAATATTAAATGCAGAAAAAATCTTAGATGTATTAGGATATGATATCGTTGTTGATGGTTTCTTAGATGACGACACAATGACTGAAATTGGTAAGTTCCAAAAGGATAATGATTTAAAAGTAACGAACACATTAACACAAGAAGTAGCGTCACAATTAAATACATTGATTAAAGCAATGATTGAAGATGATGCTAATGATGCACAACTTCAAAAAGCAATTGAATTATTAAGTGAATAATCATGATGAAGATGTCTTGAAATAAGACATCTTTTGTTTATATTATGGTATTATGATAAGGATAGAAAGTTGGGAGGGATAATGATGTATGATGAACTAAATGAACGATTAAATAGCGCAAGGAAACAATTCCTCTACCCAGGAATGTTTTTGGTTATAACTGGTTTTGTTGGAACGTTTTTGTTTATGGATTCAGTAGGACCGTCACTCATATTTGTTGTAATCTTGGGTTTTATTTTATTGATTGTGTACTCGTCTAAATCGAGTGCAGTTTCAAAAGAGTTTAAACAAAAATTTGTAGCAGCTTTGATTGATTCAGAATTTGATAATGTAAGTTACTTCATTGAAGGAAGATTAAGCAAAGAGGCATTTTATAAGTATGATTTTGGTTTGAGTGGTAACATCTATAAAAGCAATGACCATATTGAAGCAACCTATAAGGGTGTTAGATTTAGTTTATGTGATGTGTTGTTACAGCAAAGAACTAGGAGTGGGAAAACGACTCATACTGTAACGAAGTTCCAAGGTCCAGTATTAAGAATAAAGTTAAGTAAGTCTCAGCCAGGAAGATTACAAGTGTTGGAGTCTTCTCGTCTAACTTGGTTTGATCATTACGACAAAGTGGAAATGGAAAGTATAACATTTAATAATACATTTAATGTTTATACGACAAATGAATTGTTAGCATTTTATATATTAACACCACACTTTATGGAGAAATTGATGAAGGTTGAAAGGGAAAACCCAGGTAAACTTTACTTCACTTTTATTGATGGTTACCTAAATATTGGCTTGTATAATAGAAAAGATAATTTTGAGGTTGCGGGGAAAACAATCAGTGACGATACCTTGTTATTATTTAAGTCTCAAATTCACAAAATTAAAGAAATAATCGAGGAAGTCGTTAAAATTGAGGAGGCTAACTAATGGATACAATAATTATGTTTGGTGTTGGAATTATTTTTTTTGGACTGTTTTATTGGATTATAACTTTTAACAGTATTGTCAAAACTGATGTTAAAGTCAACGAAGCTGAGTCGGGAATAGATGTTGCTTTATCAAAAAGGTATTCAACCCTAACCAATTTATATAAGGTTGTTGGTAAATATATGGATCACGAGAAAGAAATCTTTCTCAAAGTAGCAGAATTAAGGCGCGAATTAACTGTATCAAGTTCAATAAGTCAAAAAGCTCAACTTGATGAGCGGTTAAATGAGTTACACTCAAAAATGAGCATCATTGTTGAAGCTTATCCTGAACTAAAGGCAGATTCAGTTGTAAGGGAGTTACAAGAGGCAATAATCGATGCAGAAGATCATTTACAAGCTGCAAGAAGAGCATATAATGCAAATGTTAGCATATTAAATCAAAAACTGTTGATGTTTCCTTCTTCATTAGTAGCAAATGCAATGAATAAGAAACAAAGAAAGTTTTATGAAGCCAATGAGTTAGAAAAGGAAAATGTCATTTATGAGTAGATTTCAAGTAACACCAGCAGTTTTCTTAATGTTGTTCAAAGAAAATAAAGTTCTGTTACTTTTAAGAGAAGGAACAGGTTATATGGATGGCTATTACAGTTTGGTTGCAGGACATATGGATGGAGATGAAACTGTTAAATCAGCAATGATAAGAGAAGCTAAAGAAGAGGCCAATATTACATTGAACGAAAGTGAAATAGATGTCGCATTAACGATGCATCGTTTCTCAAGTGATGAGAGAATAGATTTTTTTGTCACTGCCAGAGAGTTTGAGGGAGAAGTTAAGAATATGGAACCATCAAAATGTAAAGAACTTAAATGGTTTGTAATTGATGAACTGCCAGAAAATATGGTTCCAAATGTAAGATATGCCATAAATGCAGTAAGAGACGGTCAAACATTTGCACAGTTTGATGATCGAAAACTCATTCTATAAATAATCACAGTCCTTGTTAAAGGTAACTGCCTTTAATTTAAAAAAGAACTGTATTTTTATGACGAATTGTTTATAATAGATAAGTTGAGATAGTCCTTTAAATTTAATGGTTATTTCTATATAATTAAGTATGTATGGAGGGTTATATGAAGAGAGGAATTTTTATAACATTTGAGGGTGGCGAAGGTTCAGGGAAGACAACTGTGATTGAACATGTTAAAGCCGCTTTGGAAAATGATGGATATAAAGTTATTACAACTCGCGAACCAGGTGGAGTTCAAATAGCAGAACAGATAAGAAATGTGATTTTAGATAAATCAAATGTAAAGATGGATGCTAGATGTGAAGCATTGCTTTTTGCTGCTGCAAGAAGACAACATTTGGTAGAAAAAGTTATACCTGCTATCGAGGAAGGGACGATTGTGTTATGTGATCGTTTTGTTGATAGTAGTTTGGTATATCAAGGATTAGGTCGTTCAATAGGTGTAGATGAAGTCTATCAGTTAAATATGTTTGCTATTGAGGATTACTTACCAGAGTTAACATTGTTTTTTGATATAAAACCAGAGCTAGGGTTAGCTAGAATCGAAAAAGATTCAAATCGTGAAGTAAACCGTCTTGATTTAGAAAATCAAAAGTTTCATCAAGATGTTTATGATGGGTACAAATCAATTATTAGTAAGTATCCAAATAGAATCAAAACTGTTGATGCAACAGGTTGTGTCGAAACAGTTTGTAATGATGCATTAGCATTAATTAAAGATATATTGTAGAAGAAGGTATAAAATGAAATTTCTAGAGTCGCAACCAAAGGTGATAAGACAATTAGAGAAGTTAGTCATTAAGGAACGAGTGTCACATGCGTTCTTATTTGATGGTGTTAAACAAGCCAATAAGTTAGATATTGCTTATTACTTTGCCAAGATGTTGTTATGTAGAAATACTGATCAAGGTGTACCGTGTCTTGAGTGTGATGACTGCAAGAGAGTAGATAGTCAAAATCATCCGAATGTAACCTATATAGAACCAGAAGGGTTAAAAATCAAGATTGATCAAATTAAAGATTTACAACAAGCATTCAAAGTGACTGGACTAGAAGATAATCAGCGAATCTACATCATTAATAATATAGAGCATATTAGTCCTCAAGCTGCCAATAGTTTGTTAAAGTTCTTAGAAGAACCAGCTGAAGATGTTCATGCCATTTTATTAACAGATAATATGCACAAAGTGATCAATACAATTGTTTCACGTTGTCAAATCATTAACTTCGTAAAGCCAGATTACAAGACATTTATTTCAAGTTATCTTGAGGATGGATATAATGCTGAGGATGTAACACTTGCTTCATTAGTATCTGGTCCAGGTGAAGAATTGGAAGATTTAATCGATAATGAAGAATTTATGTTATTATTAAGTAGTGTAAAAAGTATGATGAAAGAGTTTATTAGAAGTAAAAAGAATGTACTATGTGAATTACCAGAATTATGGCACAAAAACATCCAAGGAAGAAAAGAATGCATTAAAGCTGTAGAAACAATGCTTTACTTCTACCGAGATGTTCTAAATCATAAATTAGGCAATGAGTTAGAGTATTTTCACTCATCTAAGAGTTTGTTAAGTGATGTAAGTGGAAGAACAGAAATAAAAGAGATATTAGAAAACATTGATTTGATCTTTGATGCAAAGAAAAAATTAGAGTCAAATGTGAATCAAAGATTGGTATTGGATCAATTGTTTATGAAACTGAAAGGTTGTTAAAAATGGAAAGAAAAGTAATAGGAGTTAAATTCAAAAAATCAGGTAAACTGTACTATTTTGCCTGTGAAGAGTTTGACGTTAAAAGTGATACCCCGGTTATTGTTGAAACAAGACGAGGGCTAGAGTATGGAATGACGGTAACTGATGTTGTTAGTCAGGATGAAAAGAACTTATTTTTACCTTTAAAGAAAGTAATAAAAGTTGCTACAGATAGAGACCGTGAGAAGTATCAAAAAAATATTCAGGATGCAAAGGATGCATTATTAACTGCTGAAAAACTTGTACAGGAATTTCAGTTAAAAATGCAAATGTTTGATTGTGAATATACTTTTGATAGAAAGCAGTTAATTTTTTACTTCGTAGCAGAAGACCGAGTAGACTTTAGAGAACTTGTTAGAAAGATTGCTTCAATTTTTAAAACAAGAATTGAGTTAAGACAAGTTGGAGTGCGTGATGAAGCTAAAATTGTTGGTGGTATCGGAACGTGCGGTCGCGTTTTATGTTGTAATAGTTTCTTAGATGATTTTGCTAGTGTTTCAATTAACATGGCAAAAAATCAAAATCTAAGTTTAAATCCTTCAAAGATTTCAGGGTCTTGTGGACGTTTACTGTGTTGTCTTGTTTATGAAGATGAGGAGTATAAGAAATTAAGAAAAGGTTTACCAGATTATGGTAAAAAGTATAAAACTGAGTTTGGAGTAGGTAAAGTAATCTTTATCGACTTATTAAAGCGAATTATAAAAGTAGACGTTCCAAAGCATGGAATCGTTGAGTTATATATTGAGGAAGTTAGTAAGTAAAAAGGTGGGTATTCCACTTTTTTAGTAGGTGAAGATATGGAAGTTATAAATGATTTATTGAACTATAAAGATATGAAAATAATACAAAGGAAAGATGGATTCAACTTTTCGCTTGATTCTGTACTTTTAGCGAACTTTGTATCCTTAAACAAAAATACCAGTAAAGTTGTTGATTTAGGAACAGGTAATGCACCGATTCCATTAATTATGTCAACAAGAACAGCAGCAGATATAATAGGAGTAGAGATTCAAGATGTATCTTTTGATCTTGCAAAAAGAAGTGTTGCAATGAACCAGTTAGAAAATAGAATCAACATCATGCAAGGTGACTTAAAAACCATATCAGATGAAATAGGTTTTGAGCGATATGATGTTGTGACATGTAACCCACCCTTCTTTAAAGTGAAACATGATTCACATCTTAATGAGAGTGACTATAAAACCATTGCGAGACACGAAGTTTTAGCAACATTAGATGATGTGGTAAACACAGCAAAACTACTGCTTAGAAATGGTGGTTATTTTGCAATGGTTCATCGTCCAGAACGTCTTGCAGATATCATAACAGCCTTTAAACAACATAATATCGAACCAAAACGCATTCAGTTCATTCATCCAAAACCTGGTAAAGAAGCAAACATTTTGTTAATAGAGGGTAAAAAGGATGGAAATGCTGGTCTTAAAGTGTTAACCCCAGAATATTCACATAATGGTGATGGAAGTTATACTGACTTTATAACAAGTCAGTTTAGTGAAAGGAATGATTAGATGAAACAACGAAGTTATGATGGAAGTGCAACCTTGTATATTGTGCCAACACCAATAGGAAATTTAAGTGATATGACTTACCGTGCAGTTGAAGTATTAAAAAGTGTTTCCCGTATTGGCTGTGAGGATACAAGAACATCAGGAGTGTTGTTAAGACATTATGAGATTTCAACACCAACATTCCCTTGTCATGATCACAATCAAAAAACAGTAAAATTTAAAGTTGAAGAGTACTTATCTCTTGGTGAGGATATTGCATTAATTAGTGATGCGGGTATGCCTGGAATTAGTGATCCTGCTTATGAAGTCATTATTCATTGTTTATCAAAAGGGTATAATGTTGTGACCTTACCTGGAGCAAACGCTGCAATTACGGCATTGGTGTCATCAGGTTTAGTGGTCCAACCATTTACTTTTTACGGGTTTTTAAGTTCGAAGGAGCAAAAGCGATTAAAAGAGCTGGAAACATTAAAAGAAAAAACAGAGACAACTATCTTTTATGAGAGCCCACATCGTATTGAGGCAACTGCAAAGGCAATGAAAGAAGTGCTTGGTAATCGTAAAATTACGTTAGCACGAGAGATTACAAAGAAGTTTGAAGAATATATTAGAACGGATTTAGATCACTTAGAAGACGAAATAGCTCATGTTAAAGGAGAGATTGTCTTAATTGTAGAAGGGTATCAAAAAGAAGAAGTATCAATAGAAGAAGTGAATGTTAAAGAAGAAGTTGAAAAACTAATCGCAGATGGTATGTCAACTAAGGATGCCATCAAAGAATTAAGTGTTCGCCTAAATCTAAAGAAGCGAGAAGTTTATAACCAATACCATAGTTAGGAGAATATAATGGACTATATATCTATTGCTTTAATTATCTTTATCGTGTTAGAACTATCAAATGTAATGGTGATGTATTTCTTTAATGAAACCACAATTGCAAATGGAGTTGGTGTTTTTAAAAATTATACAGAACAATCAGATCCTGGGACCAAAGATCTAATTAGATACCTCATCTATTGGGTTGCAGGAACCAAGTTGATTTTTATTGCGTTATTAGTTGTCATCATCATTTGGGGTGATTTACTTTTAAAGCAGATCGCTGTTGTAGTTATGGTGATATCTGTGAGTATTTTTTACTGGAAGATGTTTCCTTTGGTTAAAAAGATTGAGAAAAATGACGGAATCAAAACGAAAAATTACTCAAGAAACCTAGCTTTAATAATTGGTGGTTTCATTTTGATGTTTATTGCAGCTTTACTTATGACAATAATGTAGAAAACAAGTAAAAAGGTTTGCAAGATTTTACAAACTTTGTTACTATGTGTTTAATATATGCAATGAAAAAGAGAGTAAACTAATGAGTCGTTTTAAAGAGAGCCCGGTTGCTGTGAAAGGGTAGATTAAAGTTAGTTGAAGATGGCTTTGGAGTAAACTTGTCGATATGTAGGCAGGTTCGTTGCCGGCGTTAACGGATTGAGTGCATAGAGAAATCTATGAACTAAGGTGGTACCGCGTTTTAACGTCCTTAGATTTAGGACGTTTTTTTTATTATAAGGAGGAGATTTAGATGAGCAAACCATATTATATTTCAACTGCAATATTTTATGCTTCAGGAATTCCACATATCGGAAATGTATATGAAGGGATTTTATCTGATGCAATTGCACGATTCAAAAAATTAGAGGGTCATGATGTTTACTTCCAAACAGGAACAGATGAACATGGTCAAAAAATTCAATTAAAGGCAGAGGATGCTGGTATTAGTCCACAAGAGTATGTGGATAATGTTGCCGGTCAAATCGCTGATATTTTTAAGAGTATTAATGTTGATTATTCAAGGTTTATGAAAACAACTGATTCTTATCATAAAGAACAAGTTCAAAAAATTTATCAAAGACTGTTTGATCAAGGTGATATTTACAAAGGTCATTATGAAGGACATTATTGTATTGCTTGCGAATCATTCTTTACAGATAGTCAACTAGTAGATGGTAAATGTCCAGACTGTGGAAAAGAAGTTGTCTACCAAAAAGAAGAGGCGTATTTCTTAAAGTTGTCTAAATATCAAGAACGTTTAGTAGATCACATCAAAAACAATCCTGATTTTATTCAACCTGAAAGTCGTAAAAATGAAATGTTAAATAATTTCTTAACTAATGAAATTCCTGATTTATGTGTCAGTCGTTCTTCGTTTGATTGGGGAGTAGAACTTCCATTTGACAAAAACCATGTATCGTATGTGTGGATTGATGCATTAAGTAATTACATCACGGGTATCGGATATGACTTAGATGGTAATCATGATGAGAAGTTTAATAAATACTGGCCAGCAGATGTTCACATGATCGGTAAAGATATCTTAAGATTCCATACGATTTATTGGCCTATTATGTTAATGGCACTTGATATTGAATTACCAAAGCAAATTTTTGGTCATCCATGGATTTTGACTGGTTCAGAAAAAATGAGTAAATCGACAGGAAACTTAATTTATACAGAAGATTTAATTAAATACTTTGGTGTGGACGCAACGCGTTACTATGTGTTACATGAAATCCCATATGCACAAGATGGGACTTTAACTTATGAGTTGTTCATTGAAAGATTTAATTCTGATCTTGCAAATACGTTAGGAAACTTAGTTAACCGTACAATCTCGATGATTAATAAATACTTTGGTGGAGAAGTGCGCAAACCAAATGAACAAACAGAACTAGATTTAGACTTGATTAAACATGCAGAAGCAATATTGCCAAAAGTAAAAGAATACATGGAAGTGTTAAAGGTTGGAGATGCAATTGAAGAAGTAATCAAACTTCTAAGAAGAGCGAACAAGTATATTGATGAGACTCAACCATGGGTTTTAGGTAAAGATGAAGAACAATTTGATCGTCTGGCAACTGTCTTATATAACTTGATTGAGACGATTCGCGTAAGTGCAGTTATCTTCCAAGCATATATTCCTGAGACAGCTGAAGAAATCTTTAAACAAATCAATTCTGATGAAAGAACATTTGATTCAATTGAATCATTTGGTGGGTATAAAGCGGGAGTAACTCTTGAGAAACCAACACCATTATTTAATAGAATGAAAGCCAGCGAAAAGTTAGAAGAGATTAAAAATGACATTTAATATTTACAAAGAATCAAAGTATCTTGTAATCTTTATAATCTCGTTTATAATATACATGTATTTATATACTCTTGTTGATTTTTTAGGGGATAAGAGTTATGATAACTTGAGTACTTTATTAATGAGTGTGCATATTCTTTTGAACATATTTATGAGCATTATCGCAGCACATTCAACCTCATTAGTTTACTATCAATATAAGATAACAAAAAAGGAAAGTAATGCATCATTTTTTGCACCAATTTCCTTAATTGTTGGAATGCTTACTTATGGATGTAGCGGATGCACAATTGCTTTACTTTCATCAATTGGAATCAGTTACACAGTAAGAAGTTTACCTTTTGCTGACTTACCTTATAAAATACTAGCGTTAGCTATTGTCACAATCGGGTACTTGATAGTAAGAAAAAACTATATAAAAGGATGCAAAATCAAATTATAGGAGAATTTTTATGGCTGTAAAAATAACAGAAACTGCCCTTAGAGATGGGCATCAATCACTGATTGCAACACGATTAACAACAGAAGAAATCTTAGGAATTGTTGAAAAAATGGATCAAGCTGGTTACCATGCAATGGAAGTGTGGGGAGGAGCAACGTTTGATTCTTGTTTAAGATTTTTAAATGAAGATCCATGGGAAAGACTACGTCAAATTCGTGCGCGTGCAAAAAACACTAAGTTACAAATGTTACTTCGTGGACAAAATATTTTAGGATATAAACATTATGCAGATGATGTTGTTGAAAAATTTATTGAGTTAGCAATTAAGAATGGTATTGATATTGTTAGAATATTTGATGCTTTAAATGATGTTAGAAATTTAGAGACTGCTGTAAAAGCAACGAAAAAATTCGGAGCACATTGCCAAGTTGCAATGAGTTATACAACAAGTGAAGTTCACACTGTTGATTATTATGTTGAGTTAGCTAAAGAGGTAGAAGCATTAGGTGCAGATTCTATTTGTATTAAAGATATGAGTGGAATCATGTTACCACAAACTGCTTATGAGTTAGTATCAAAATTAAAGAAAACAGTAAATGTTGAAATTGAGTTACATACTCATGCAACGAGTGGTACTGCTGAAATGATGTACTTAAAGGCAATTGAAGCTGGAGTAGACATCATTGATACTGCAGTAAGTCCTTTCTCAGGTGGAACAAGTCAACCTGCAACAGAAAGTATGTATTATGCATTAGAAGGAACTGAGTATCAACCAAATCTTGATATTAAAATGATCAATGAAGTGAGTGAGTACTTAATTCCTGTTAGAAATAAATATCTTGAAAATGGACTGTTAAATCCAATGGCTTTAACAACGAATCCAAATATTTTAAAATATCAAGTTCCAGGTGGAATGTTATCAAATTTGATGAATCAAATGAAAGAACAAGGTGCTCTAGATAAGTATGAAGAAGTACTAAAAGAAGTACCAAAAGTTCGTGCGGATCTTGGTTATCCACCACTTGTAACACCATTAAGTCAAATGGTTGGAACACAAGCTGTTATGAATGTGATGACAGGTGAAAGATATAAGATGATTCCATCGGAAATCAAAGATTACGTGAAGGGATTATATGGTAAGTCACCGGCTCCAATCTCTAAAGAAATCCAAGAGATGATTATTGGAGATGCAACAGTGATTACATATCGTCCTGCAGATGATATTGAACCAATGTTAGAAGGGTTTAAAGCTGAGATTGGTGACCTTGCAAAAAGTGAAGAAGATGTGTTGAGTTATGCATCATTTCCACAAACTGCTCGTCCTTTCTTTGAAAGAAGAGAATCAGGTGAAGCCTTTGTTGTGAATACACCTAAGAAAGCTGTAAAAGAAGTTCCTAAACAATTAGATGATGCTAAGTTATTTAACATCAGCGTTAATGGAAACATCTTTGAAGTAGGAATTCAAGAAGTAGATGAAGGAAGTATTCCGGTTGTAAAATCTTCGCAAGGGACACAAGCACCGGTTGCTGTCCAAACAACGCAAGTTGCACAAGCACCAGTTACTGCTGGTTCTGCAACAGTAACAGCTCCAATGCCTGGTACTGTTTTAGATGTAAAAGTGAGTGTTGGTGATACTGTTTCAGCGGGTCAAACGTTACTTATTTTAGAAGCAATGAAGATGGAAAACGAGATCGCAGCTACTGCTGATGGTGTTGTTAAAGAAATTGTTGCCAAGAAAGGTTCATCTGTTGCAACAGGTGAAACGTTGATTGTTTTAGGTTAAGTTTATTAAAAGCCCTTTTGGGCTTTTTTAATACCACAAATTAGGTATAATGAAAAAGGAGGTGGAGAAATGAACTTATATTTAATTAACTACAAAGAAATATATGAACAACTATATAGGTTGGAAATGCGTCATCTACTTGGTTTTGAACCTAAGGATAAGTACTTTATAACAACTAAAGACATTGACGTTAATGCTTCTACCTTTTTTAAAGGTGTACTCTCACTAGAGTTTAGTGCATCATCTCTTGAAGAACTGACTGAACAGGTGAAATCAGCCAGCATTAGTTATGAGTCCTATAAGATTGAGTTTATTAAACTGGATCAGGATGTGAACTATGAGACCAGGTTAAAGGCAATGCATGATATTGGGTATGCCATTGATGGAGAGTTTTTAAAGAGTGGTGCTAAAACAACACTACGTGTCACAAAACTAGATGGTGTTTGGTACTTCGGAATGTATCAAAGAAACAGTGCTGAGTGGCAAAACAGAATATCAAAACCACACCATTATTCAATAGCACTTGAGACTAGGTTAGCTAGAACATTGGTTTCTATTGCATCTACATATGGCTCACGTTTAGTGGATCCGTGTTGTGGAATAGGAACGGTTGTTATAGAAGCCAAACAAATGGGCTATAACATAGAGGGTTATGACATCAATAGAAAAGTAGTGTGGTACTCAAGACAGAATTTAGAGCATTACAAACTTAAGGCAGACACACAAGTGAGTGATATTGCGAATATAAATCAAGTTTACGATGTGGCCATAGTTGATTTGCCATATGGGAAATTTGTAAAACAAGATAAAGAAATGCAATCAACAATATTTGAGCATGCTAAAAAAGTAGCATCCGTAGTCATTTTTGTTGCGATGGAAGATAAACAAAATGAGTTTAACCATTTCGGTTATCAAGTTCTTGATTATTGTGTGGTTCCAAAAGTGAATCAATTTAAACGATATATTTATGTCACGAGGGGTGTTTAGATGATAAAAGTAAATCACCTTAACAAAGAGTTTGTTAAGTATGAAAAAGAACAAGGTGTTATTGGAATGCTAAAAGGTTTCTTTAATGCTAAAAAAATAATAAAACATGCTGTAAAGGATGTTAGTTTTGAAATTAAAAAGGGTGAGATTGTTGGGTATATCGGAGCAAATGGGGCTGGTAAATCAACAACAATAAAAATGTTAACGGGTATTTTAACACCAACAAGTGGTGAAGTCATCGTTAATGGACTAATCCCATACAAAAACAGAAAAGAAAACGGTAAAAATATTGGTGTTGTGTTTGGACAAAGAACGCAACTGTGGTGGGACTTACCACTAATAGAATCATTCAATATCCTGAAAGAAATCTATCAGGTAAGTGATGAGTCTTATCAGGAAAGAATGGCTTTCTTTAATAATGTTTTAGACTTAGAAGACTTCATCAAGTCACCTGTTAGAACATTATCACTAGGACAAAGAATGCGTGCAGATATTGCAGCTAGTTTATTACATTCGCCACAAGTGTTGTATTTAGATGAACCAACAATCGGTTTGGACATTAATGCAAAACTTAAGATGCGAGAGGCAATCAAACAAATGAATGCTGAGTTAGATACAACCATTATTTTAACAACACACGATCTTGAAGATATCGAAGAGTTATGCCAAAGAATCATAATACTTGATGAAGGTTCTATAATTTATGATGGTGATTTAAATGATATCAAAAAAAGATATGGTTATATTTCCACATTGATTCTTCAAGTAAATGAGTTTAAAGAGATCAGTTTCCACAAAACTTTTAATTTGAACGAAGAAGATTTAGATATCCACAATGAAAACCAAACAATGACGATTAAATATGACTCAAGGAAGGTTACTGCTTCAAAGTTGATTCCTTTTGCACTGCAAAACCTGGAAGTAAATGATATTAAGATTGTTGATACTAAAATTGATGATATTATAGCTAACATTTATCAAGAAGGTAGTGATTACCTTGTCTAAGTTAAAACGATATACACCCTTTATGTGGGGTAAGTTCCAAACAGAGTTTTTACAGTACCGGGTAGGTAACTTAATGTGGTTTGGGGTAAATATATTAGATCTCGCTGCTAAAATATTTTTATGGACAGCCATTTTTAATAATGCTAAAAGTGATGTATTAAATGGCTTTACCTTGGAGTTGATGATTGTTTATTTAATTGCAAATCAAATTGTTTTTCATTTAACTTTTTTGAATCCTCAGTTTGATATGGCAGAAGATATCAGGATGGGAACAATAGCAGTAAAGTTCATTAAGCCAATTAGTTATCGCTTGCAAATCTTTTTTGGTTCATTGGGTCATTTGTTAGGTGAGTTGTGTTTTGGAATTTTACCAACATCAATTATTTTTGCTTTTTACTTATCATTAACAGATATAAAGATTGGTCTTTTATCGTTATTACTATTTATTTTAAGTATTATTGTAAGTTTTATCTTAAACTTCTTGATTGCCTTTTGTTTTGGAATGATTGTGTTTTATACAAAAAATGGATTTGGAATCATGCAGTTAAAAGATGTTGTTTTTATGTTGTTATCGGGGTCGTTGATACCGATTGATTTTTACCCTGAATTTGCAAAAAGAATCGTTGATTTGTTACCATTCAAACAGGTTGTATATATTCCCATCTCAATCCTTATCGGAAAATTACAAGGTTTTGAAGCGATTAAGGCGATTTCAATTCAAGCGCTATGGATTGTAGTGTTATTTATCCTATTTGATTTAGTATGGAAAAGAACAGTAAAAAGGGTGGTGGTTCAAGGTGGGTAATATCACGAGATACTTTAAGATCCACTTAGTATTCATCAGGCAGTATTTTAAGATTTTGTTAGAGTACCGTGCGGATTTTATTGTTGGATTTTTATCATTCTTTTTGATTCAGTTTAGTGGATTGTTTTTCTTATATCTTATCTTTAACCAGATACCAATCCTAGATGGTTGGAGTTTAAATGAGTTAATCTTAATGTATGGGATATTTCAGTTACCAAGAGCGATTGATCATACCTTTACTGATTACATCTGGTGGATGCCAGGATATGTTAGACGCGGAGAGTTTGATCGTTTCTTAGTCAGGCCGATAAATCCCTTCTTTCAGTTGATTGCTCAAAAGCTTGATTATAATGCACTCGGGGAATTAGCAATTGGGATTGGGGCCATTAGTTACGCTATGACACGACTTGGTGTGGTTATAACACCGATTACTGCATTGGTGATGCTTACGTATATATTGTTTGGTGCTTTGATTTATACTGCCGTAAAGCTCCTTTTTGGAACCGTATCTTTTTATACCATGGTGGCATTTCCAATCATGAGTGCATCTTACTCAATGTCAAATTATGCTCAGTACCCATTAACAATATATCCAGGTTGGTTAAAGAAGGTATTGCATTACTTTTTACCTTTTGCCTTTACCGCCTATTATCCAACGCTATACTTGTTGGGTGAAAATTCTAGTCTATGGCCACTTGTTGGTTGTATTGTAGTTGCGATAGTATCGTTTACAATTGCCTATGGTTTCTTTAGATATTCATTATCTAAATATCAAAGTGCAGGAAGTTAGGTGTAAGTATGTATAATGATTCAATCCTATTTTTAGGGACAAAAGATTTGGAGAAAAGTACTAAGCTGTGTATAGACATCTTAGGACTAACCCTATATAAAGATCAAACCAAGTGTAAAATTTTTAGAATTAATGAAGGAAGTGCGATTGGCTTTTGTGAACATATTGATGTTGTTCATGGAAATAAAAGTCCAATCATCACTTTGGTTGTTGATGACGTTGACTTTGTTTATAATAGGCTTACAGCCTTTGATGTAGAGGCAAGTAAACCCAGTTTAAACGAGTATTTCAAGATTTATCATTTCTTCTTTAAAGACGATAATGGATACACATTTGAAATACAAAAATTCATAGATTGAGAGGTCGCCTATGTTAATAGATACCCACGCTCATTTACAGAGCCCAAAATATAATGATGAAGATATTGCTAAAATTATTGAAGATGCTAGACAAGAAGGTATTAAGTATATTATTGTTAATGGTTATGATGTGGATTCGTCACAAAAAGCAATAGAGCTAGCAGAACAATATCCAGAAATATACGCAGCAGTAGGAATTCATCCAAGTGATTCTAAAGAGGTTGATGAAGCAGATTTAAATCAAGTTGAAGCGATGCTTAGCCATGAAAAAGTGGTTGCCCTAGGTGAAATAGGTTTAGATTATTACTGGGATACATCATTCAAAGAGAAGATGCAACATATCTTTAGAGCACAAATAAGATTGGCCAAAAAACATCACATGCCGATTACAATTCATAATCGTGATGCAACAAACGATTGTTATAAGATTTTGAAAGAGGAAGATATATCAAGTATTGGTGGAGTAATGCATTGTTACAGTGCCAGTTACGAGATGGCAGAGCGCTTTATTGCCCTTAACATGCACGTTTCTTTAGCTGGACCTGTTACCTTCAAAAATGCTAAAACACCAAAGGAAGTTGCCAAAAACATTGATTTAGATCGTCTGTTGATTGAAACAGATTGCCCATACCTAACACCACATCCTTACCGGGGCAAAACTAACTATCCTAAGTACGTTAAGTTGGTCTGTGAAGAGATCGCAAATCAAAAAGGAATTAGTTTTGAGGAAGTAGCTAATAAAACAACACGTAATGCTTTAAGTTTGTTTCCAAAGATATCAGAGTAGACTCTGATATTTTTTTTGAAGTAAGATACAGACTAGTGTATAATATTAAATTGAGAAAGTATCTCAAAAAGCAGAGAAGGAGAACGTTTATGAAAGAAAATAGATTGTTATTTACTTCGATAATTGTTACGACAATTGCTCTAACACTAGGGCTAATATATATATTTCAAAATCAGATCAGTTATGCACTGATTATTAGTGTACCATTGATGTTGTTAATCATCTTAACAGTTATGTTTCTTAGAAAGCAAAGGAAGCGTTACACAGAGCGAATCAACAGCTTAACGTATACGATAAATGAGGTAGGTAGTGATATTTTTGATAACTTACCTGTTGGAATAATGACCTACAATAAGTCGGAGTTAGTTGTTTGGGCTAATGATTACTTAAAAGATGTTATTGGTGAAAATGTTGAAGGAAGTAATATTGATGAGTTCTTCCCAGGCCTTACAAATGCGATTCAGTCCAAAGAGGATTTTCATTTAGTTCTAAACGAAAGAAACTTTAACTTCTTAATCAATGAACAAAGTTCAATTGTTTATCTGTTTGATAACACAGCTTATTGGGCGCTTGAACAAGATTTTGAAGATCAAACATCATGTTTGGGTATTTTGACTATTGATAACTACGAAGAGTCTGTTTCTAATTTAGATGCACAGTCAAGAAGTGATGTAGAATACTCAATTAGCCAGTATGTCTCGAATTGGTGTGTAAATAACAGAATTTATGTAAGGCGTTATTCATCAAGTAAATATATTTTATTTTTTAACTCAAGAACATTAGATATCTTAAAAAATACTAATTTCATCTTGATTGATAAAGTGCGTGAGATAGGTGAAGAGAAAAAAATTAATGTAACTGTAAGTTTAGGTATTGCAACCAATGAAACGGACTACGTTAGGTTAGGTGAAAAAGCAGTAGAGGCAATTGACCTTGCCCAAGTACGTGGTGGTGACCAAGTAGTTGTTAAATCAAAAGATGAAGATACTAAGTTTTATGGTGGGAAGACAGATGCTGTTGAGAAAGCAACCAGAGTGAAGGCAAGAATGATTGCCCAATCAATTGAAAAATTGATTGATAACAGTGGAAATATTATTGTCATGGGTCATGCAATGCCAGATCATGATTCATTTGCTTCTTGTATCGCCGTTGCTAGAATGGCAAAGGATTTAGGTAAGGAAGTTTATGTACACTTAGATAAAGATGATTTATCGCTGAGCATGAAAAAGGCTTACGAGTTCTTTAAAGGAAATGAGTTAGCAAGTATTATTAAATCAGAAGATTTTATATTAGAACAGATTACTGAAAAAACGATTTTATTCAGTGTTGATAATCATAAACCGCGATTAGTGAGCTCAAAAGCAATTCTTGAAAAGTGTAAGAATGCTATAGTTATTGATCACCACAGACGAGGTGAAGAATTTATTAGTAATCCAATTCTTACTTATGTTGAACCTTATGCATCATCAACATCAGAGTTAATTACAGAGTTAATTACTTATCAACGTCATATGATGGATATGACACCAGACGAAGCAACCTTATTACTTTTGGGTATTATAGTAGATACAAAACACTTTACTTATCGTACCGGTGGTAGAACCTTTGATGCAGCATCGTGGTTAAAAACGATGGGTGCGGACACAATTCTTGCCAAAGAGTTATTAAAAATTGATTCTGAGTCATATTTTAGAAGAAACAAAATTGTTAAGAATGCTAAAGTAGTAGAAGACGGTATTGTCATTGCTTATGCTGATCATGAAGATACTGTTTCAAACGTAATGTTAGCTAGAGTAGCAGATGAGCTATTAGAAGTAGATGGTTTTGAAGTAACCTTTGTAATTGGTCGCTTAAAGGACGGTCGCATTGGTGTAAGTGCGCGTTCATTAGGGAATTATAACGTTATGACAATTATGGAGCAAATGGAGGGTGGAGGACACTTAACAAATGCTGCAACCCAAATAGAAGACACAACAATTGAAGAAGTATACAATCGAATACTAGTATTATTGAAACAAAGACTTGAGGAGAGTGAACAAAATGAAAGTAATTCTAACTAAAGATGTAAAAAAACAAGGTAAAAAAGGTGAGGTAATCGAAGTAAGTGACGGTTACGCAAGAAACTTTTTAATTAAACAAGGTTTAGCTGTTGAAGCAAATAAAAACAACATGAAGAATCTTGAAAAAGAAAATGAAAAAACAAGACAAGTTGAAGAAGCAAAGAAAGAAGTAGCGGTTAGTCAAAAGGATGATTTGGAGAAAGTAGTATTAACTTTTCCAGTTTCAACTGGAGCAGGAGATAGAGTTTTTGGATCTATTTCATCTAAGCAAATCTATAAACAATTAACAGATAAAGGATTTAAAGTAGATAAGAAAAAAATTAGATTAGATCACCCAATTACAACATTAGGTTACAGTGATGTTGAAATTGAGTTATACAAGGATGTAGTAGCAAAAATTAGAGTTAACACAATTAAGAAGTAGGTGTAAAAATGAGTGAACAACGTCAATTACCAGCAAATATTGAAGCAGAACAATCAGTACTAGGTGCGATGTTTCTATCAAAACGAGCGATAGATATCGCCAAAGATAGATTAAGTGCTGAAGATTTTTACCTAGAAAAACATGGTAAAATCTTTCAGGTGATTATTGACTTAAATGATTATTCTGTACCAATTGATAATACAACTGTTAAAGCAGAGTTAGAAAATAGAAATCTATTTGTAGAAATTGGTGGGATTGACTATATGGCCATTCTTACAAATGTTGTACCTACTGCTGCAAACATAGAACACTATTTGGATATAGTTGAAGAAAAATCGAACTTAAGAAGATTAATTGAAACAGCAACAGACATTGTGAGAATGTCATATACAGAAGCTGATTCAAAAGAAACCATCGACAAAGCTGAGAAGATGATTCTTGATGTAAGTAGAAGAAGAAAAGCAGGAGACATTCGAAATATTGCTGATGTTATGGATTCAACACTTGAAGATGTTATTATGAATTCTAAAACAACTTCAGCCCTAGCAGGTGTACCAACTGGTTATGATGATCTTGATAACAAACTATCAGGATTGAAGAAAAATGAGTTAATCATTTTAGCAGCTAGGCCAGCCTTAGGTAAAACTGCATTTGCCTTAAATATAGGAATGAATGTTGCTCTAAATACTAATGAAAGTGTTGCTATCTTCAACTTGGAGATGGGTGCTGAGCAACTTGCTATGCGTTTACTAGCAGCTACTGCTAAAATAGACTTAGGTAAAATCATTAATGGATCACTTGATTCAAATGAATGGAATCGTTTAAATGCAGCGATTGCAAAGTTATCTAAAACAAAAATATTTATTGATGACTCAGCTGGAATAACAGTTAATGAGATTCGTGCCAAGTGCCGTCGTTTGAGTAACTCAGCTGAAGGATTAGGCTTAGTTATCATTGACTACTTACAGCTTATTACAGCTTCAGGTAAGAGTGGCGGAAATAGACAGCAAGAAGTATCAGAAATTTCAAGGATGTTAAAAGTAATGTCCAAAGAGTTGGCAATCCCAGTCATTGCCTTAAGTCAGTTATCGCGTGGGGTAGAATCACGTGAAGACAAAAGACCAGTTATGTCAGATTTACGTGAGTCAGGTGCAATAGAGCAGGATGCCGATGTAGTATCTTTCTTGTATCGTGATGACTATTATAATCGACCAGAAGAACAAGAAGAAAGTGCAGCCAGTGTCGTAGAAATCATTATTGGAAAACAACGTTCAGGGCCAACAGGAACAGTAAAAGTTGCCTTTTTAAGAAACTTCCAGTTATTTAGAAATTATGTTGAAAGAGATTAGATATGGAAAAAAGAGAATCATTTGCAAGTAAAAGAAAGAAAAAAAGAAAAGCCAATAAGAAAAGGATTTATCAAGTTCTAAGTATTTTTATGATCTTGTTAGTCGTTTTCCTTTTTGACGTTAACTCACCAAAAGCGAATAACGAAGAAAATTTATCGTATAAAGTTTATTTAAATAGTGAGTATTTGGGAAGAATTTCTAATCCGGAGATTATTTATAGCTACTTAGACGAAACGGCAAAACAATATAGTCAGGATTATGATGTAAAAGAAATATACACTCCTGAGGACTTTCAAATAGTTCCTGAGGTGTTAAAGGATAGTTATCAAGTTGATGATGAGTTGGTCTTAGATCGATTCAAGAAGCGATCTAACTTCGAGGTGGATTCTTTCAAAGTAACCATCGTTAGAAAAGTCCTTGAAAATGTAGAAGATTTAGGAAAGCTTGATGAAGAAACTGAGGAAGGAGATTCAGAACTTGTTTATGAAACGGTTGAAACCTCTTTCACTGTTTTGAGTCGAGATGATTTTGAGAAAGCATTAGAACGATATATCAGATTATTTGTGGATGAAGCAGATTATGAAAGAATCATGAATAATCAACCACTTCCGGAAATTATTGAAGAAGAGTATATGTTGTTCAACTTCTATCTTGATGCGGATATAACGATACAAAGGCATCGAGCAAATATCGATAATTTACTTAAAGATGAAGAGCAAATTGTTAACTACTTACTATTCAGGTCTCCAACGATTGAGTCACAAAAAGAGTACACAGTTAAGCAAGGAGATACTGTAAAGAGCATTGGTTTATCACAGCAAATGACAGTTGATGAGTTAATTCTTTTAAATGATGAAGTTAAGACGAGGGAAACAATTTTAGCTGAGGGACAAGTACTAAATGTCACTCAAACGAATCCCGTTTTGCATGTAATTAATCAATACTACTTAACTACACGTGAAGTTATACCACATCAAACAAAAGTTGAATATGATCCGTCTAGATGGAGTTACAAACAGTCTTGGGTTAAAGAAGAAGGTCAGGATGGTGAACGTAAAGTAAACTATATCTATACGGCGTTAAATGGCGAAATACAACAAGGGGTAGATGTTGAATCGTCAGAAGTAACTGATTTACCTGTTACAAGAGTTGTGGTAAAAGGATCAAAGACAAGTTCTAGAATCGGGACAGGTTACTTTGGTTGGCCAACTATCTCAAGACGTGTTAGTGCATATTATGGTTGGTACCGTCCGTTTGGTAAATTAACATTCCATTACGGTGTTGATATAACGGGGCGTTACAATGACCCGATTTACGCTGCCGACAATGGCGTTGTTTCATACGTTGGATATAATAAGTATGGTGGATACAAAGTAGAAATTAATCATAATAATGGTTTTAAAACAGTATATGCTCATATGAGTGGATGGCCATTAGTTGCTAAAGGTGCTGTTGTAAATAAAGGTGCTCACATCGGAAGAATGGGTAAATCTGGTATGGTTACAGGTACCCACCTCCATATTGAAATATGGAAAAATGGTGTAAGAGTAAACCCATATTCTTATATAATGGGGTGGCGTTAATGAAATTTAAAGTACTAGCGAGCGGTTCTAAAGGGAACACAACGCTATTAAGAGTAAAAGAAAAAGTGTATTTAATTGATGCGGGGATTAGTTATTCCCGCATTAAAAGTTTGATAAGCATGTATCAAGTGGATCAAATAGATGGTATTTTTATTACCCACAGACATGGTGATCACATTCGTGGATTAAATGTGACAGCAAAAAGGACAAAATGTCCTGTTTACTTAAGTGAGGGAACTTATTCTGAGTTACGTGAGAAAGATTTTGATCCAACGTTAGTTGATCCCTATGAGTGTTTTTACCTTGATGACTTAAAGGTAACACCGTTAGCGATAAGTCATGATGTTAAAGATCCAATTGGATTTGTGTTTGAGCATGATGACAAAAAATTAGTTTACGTGACTGATACGGGTTACTTTAATATGCGAAACAAGGCCTTATCTGTTAATGCAGACGCATATATTTTTGAGAGTAATCATAATGTAGAGATGTTAATGAAAAATCCTAAATATCCTTGGATGTTAAGAAAAAGAATTATTTCTGACAATGGCCATTTATCAAATGAACAGGCAGCAGATTATTTAAATGATTTGATAGGAGACAAAACTAAAGTTGTGGTCCTTGCCCATCTAAGTGAAGAAAACAACACGCCAGAAATTGCATTAAGTACGGTATCGAGTGTGATCAATACCGACAATTTAGAGTTGGTTGCAGCTTGTCAAGAAAGGGGAACAAAAGCCTATGAATTATAAGAACATTTATGCATGTAAAGAACACATTGACATGGCATTAGATGATTTTGTTGATGAGTATGAGGTGTTCCCAGTTTTAGAAAAATGTGAACAAAAGAAATGTTCTTACTGCGATCAAGTGGCTGAATATATGGTACATCATGCAGATTAAGGTTGTAAGTGTAGGAAAAATTAAAGAGAAGTATCTTGTGCAAGCTATAAACGAGTACTCAAAGAGATTATCTGCTTACTGTAAGTTGATCTTTGTTGAAGTTAATGATGAAAAAACAAAGGAGAACTCAACTGAAAAAGAAATTAATATTGTTAAAGATAAAGAGGGCGAGAGAATTCTTTCAAAAGTAAAAAGTGATGAGTATGTGATTACTTTGGAAATTGAAGGTAAACAAATAACTAGTGAAGCGTTGGCAAAAGAGTTTGATCATATTACAACATACAAAAGCTCAAAGATTACTTTTATTATTGGTGGGTCACTAGGATTGTGTACTTCTGTTTCAAAACGATCAAATTTTAAGTTATCATTTTCTAAGATGACTTTTCCTCATCAATTGATGAAAGTGATTTTACTTGAGCAAATATACCGTGCCTTTAGAATCAATAATAATGAACCATATCATAAATAGAACTAAACCAATCACTCAATGAGTGATTTTTTATTTGAATTCAAACTAAAACTTGAACAGGATAATAGTTTAACTTATACTTATAAGGTGATTTTTACAAAGGGAGAGAATATTATGCATATGAGTGACGCTTTAATCACACCGGTAGTGGGTGGTGTGATGCATTTAGGGAGTGCTGCAATAACGAAGTACTCGCTAGAAAAGATTAAGATAGATATTCAAGAAAAAATACCAATGATGGCAATGATGGGTGCATTTGTTTTTGCAATGCAAATGATTAATTTTGCAATCCCTGGTACAGGTTCAAGTGGGCATATCGGAGGAGGAATCCTGCTAGCAATAGTTTTGGGACCTCATGCTGCCTTTTTAACGATGGGAGTCATCTTACTGATTCAATCTTTATTTTTTGGAGATGGAGGTCTGCTTGCGTTGGGTTGTAATATTATCAACTTGGGATTTTTTACAAGTTATGTTGCCTATCCATTGGTATATCAACCACTAACAAAAAATAAGAAATTCATTATTATAGCCTCAATTCTAACTGTTGTATTTGGGTTACAGTTAGGGTCGTTTGCTGTTGTAATCGAAACTGTACTTTCAGGTAGAACAGCATTACCATTTAAAGAATTTTTACTCTTTATGCAACCAATTCATTTGGCAATTGGTTTGATTGAAGGAGTAATCACGGCAGTTATTGTGAGATACCTATATCAATCAAAGCCTGACATGATTTTTCATGCAGATAAAAAACCAAACAAAATCTTAGTAACCTTAGCTGTTTTGACCTTATTAGTTGCAGGTGGTTTATCATTACATGCTTCAAGTAGTCCAGATGGTCTAGAATGGGCGATTGAGCAAACAAATGTCATAGTAAAAGATACACCTTCTATTTTTACATGGCTTCAGGAAAAGTTTACATTATTTGCAGATTATGAGTTAGGAGGAAGCACAACAATCCCAGGTATTATTGGTAGTGTGATTACTTTTGGTTTTGTAGTTATTATTGGTTCATTGGTAAGAAAAAAAAGTAGGAAAGAAAGTGAATAAAGCATTCAGGAAAATACTAGACTTGAGAGGACTTGAATCACGTGCTAATGATGATCATTACTTATGTCGAGTTCTGCCTCAGATTAAGATTGCTATTGTTGTAGTGTATGTTGTCATTCAAGCATTTTTAGGAAAGTATGCTTTAGGTCAAGTTATTATGTTAGGGATTATACCTTTGATATTATTGTATTGTACATCTATCAAAATAAAAGACTTTTTGTATAGATTAATAATCCCTGCTCTCTTAGCAACGAGCATGGGAATCTTAAATCCTTTGTTTGATCAAACTGTTGTGTTAACCTATGCTTCAGTAGAAGTAACCGGAGGTTACGTCTCGCTCTTGGTCATCTTTTTAAAGTCAATCTTTAACATTAGTATGGTATTATTGTTGGTCTCAACTACAAAGATAAATGATATATCCAAAGGACTGAGTTTTTTTAAGTTACCTAACGAGTTAATCTTTTTGCTACTTTTAATGTATCGTTATATCACAATTTTATTAAATGAAGTAAGCATTACAATCGATGCATATAGTTTGAGAAGTACAAGTAATGGTATTCATTTTTCCGTATGGGCGACATTAGTTGGGCAAATGATGATGAGAGCCTATAATCGATCAAATGAAGTTTATCAGGCTATGCTATTGAGAGGATTGGATATAAGTGAGTAAGTTAGTAGAGTTTAAAGAGATTAACTTCTCTTATAAGAAAGAGTTAGTATTGGATAATTTAACATTTCACGTTAATAAAAATGAAAAAGTTGCCATCATTGGAGCGAATGGAGCAGGTAAGTCGACTGTGTTGAAACTCCTTAGCGGTTTGTTGATAGCGAATAATGGATCCATCTTATTTAATGGCGATATATTGAACAAGAAACATATTAGCTCTGTTAGAGAACGAATTGGATTTGCATTCCAAGATGCAGATGCCCAGTTGTTTATGCCTTCAGTATATGAAGACATTGTATTTTTTGCAAAGCAAAAAAAAATAAATCCCGAAGAAATAGCAATAATTGCATCAAAAGCTTTGACAAGTGTTGGTATTGGTGATTTAAAAGATAAAGCACCATATAACCTTTCGGGAGGAGAAAAACGACTTGCATCTATTGCCGTTGCAATAGCGAATGAACCACAACTTTTAATACTTGATGAACCTTCAGTGGGACTAGATCCGAAGTCAAGAAGAGAAGTGGCGAATGTATTAAAAGAGCGTAGGGAGTCCCTTTTAATAACGACACATGATATGGATCTTGCCTATGATATATGTGACCGAATAATTGTCTTGCACAAAGGAAAAGTGCTAATTGAGGGAAGTCCTAGTGATGTCTTTGATGAGAACGATATCTTAACAAAAGCAAATCTAGAAAAACCTTTACAGTTGCAATACAAAAGAGAAGATTAAGATTCTTCTCTTTTAATATCTTTATATACAACACAGTTTCTTCCACCTTCTTTGGCTTCATATAGTGCCTTATCTACTTCAATGATGAGATGTGTTAGTTTCTTTAAACTTTGATCAAACTCAACCACACCGATACTAATGGTAGCATTAATCTTCCCAACACGCGTTTCAACTTGTAAGTTTTCGATACTCTTTCGTATCTTTTCAGCAATGAGGATGGCCTTATCAGCATCTGTATTTCGTAATAGTAACGTAAATTCCTCACCACCATACCTAGCAAATAAATCATTCTGCCGTACACTTTTTTTGATGGTTTTAGCAATTCCGATAATGACTTCATCACCAATATCGTGACCATATGTGTCATTAATCTTTTTGAAGAAATCAATATCAAGTAAGAGTAATGAAAAAGTATGATTATATTTTTTAGCCAAGTCAAATTCAGTTTCACTCAATTCGTAAAAGTTTCTTCGGTTAAATATTGAAGTAAGACTATCAGTGTTTGCTAAATACTCAAGTTCACTTCTTTTTTGAGCTAAGAAATAGGCATGTAAGTAAAAGTAAAGTGCTAAAATCCCAATTGTTGATGAAGTTGTCATAAACGATACGATCTTCGTTGCAATAATGCTTGGTTCAAACAGGGCAAAGTTAATCCCTTTGTAACTGGCTAACATAAATAAAATCAAACTGATTATACTCGCTATAAAGGCTAAACTGCGTTCCTTTTTGTTAAGTAAATTGTATATTGAAAATGAACCCATTGGAATCAAAAAGTAAAAAAGTGCATAATTTGTAGATAAAGGAAACCAGAAAAAGGTAGCTAGAAAAAGCTGTATTAGATTGGAGAAGACGATTGTATTTTTGACTAAGAGATAGTCCTCTTCTCGGATAAAATATATAAGTGACAGATTGATGAATAGGTAAACTAGGTGTGCAATTCTAGCCGGCCAAAAAGGAAGCCAGATGAAATAAATCACAGTAAAAACAGTAGTTGTCAAAATGACAATCGATAATAAACTGTAAAGTAATATTAAATCTTGATTTTTATTTTCAAAACTTCCAAACCTTTTCATAGGACCCCTCCTCTATTACTCTATTTCATTATAGCATTGTTAAAATGTGAAATCATTAATGAAACTGTGAATTATTCTTTTCTATGCTTGGCTTCTAATTAATACTACTATGATTACATCAAATTAGAATCGTGTACATCATATATAGTAGTATATTGAACAAATATAAAATGTTGTAATATAATAATGGGAAACGAGGTGAGAATATGAAGATACTAAAAATTTTTATAACGGTGTTGCTTTTAGTTGTACTTACTGCTTGTAACCAAGATAAGGCGGTTGTAAAGATAAACGAAGATGAGCTAACAAAGGAAACATTTATATATAAGGAAGTTGATGGGAATGAGTTAAAACTCGATGTCATTAACTTAGGGAAGAGTAGTGCTCCTAAACCAGTACTAGTTTATATTCATGGTGGTGGTTTTGTGATTGGCTCGCGTTTCGGGGCGTTAAGTTATAACTTTAGGGGAGATGTGAATCGATATTTTTTATTGCAAGGCTACAGTGTAATAAGTATCGACTATACTTTATCAAATGAAGAAGAAGGAACCACGATGGCAGATGCCTTTGCAGACGGAAAGGACGCTATTAGGTGGATAAAAAAGAATGCTGAGATGCTAAAGATTAATCCAGATAATATTGGGTTGTATGGGTTAAGTGCTGGTGGAGGAATAGCTACGATGATTTCTTCCTCACCAGAAGAAGTGTTTAAAGGTAATGAAGAGCTTTCTAGTTATACAACCGAGGTTAGTTTTGTCTTAAATATGTATGGTGGCGATACAAGGTGGATTAAGAAAAGACTAGATGAATCGGTGCAATTAGAGAAATTTCTTGATAACAATCGAAAGTTTATTGAAGATGAGTTTTTCAAGATTGGTTTAAGTGGTGATGAAGATTTTGAGGTGATTAAAGAACAGTTATCCTTGTTAAGTGTTACAACATATCTTGATTATAAGGATTCACCAATTTTCACAATGCATGGTACTGACGATAAAACGGTTAATATTGAAGCTTCTAGATTGCTGCATAGTAGACTTGACATACTGGGGATTAATAATGTCTTTATGGAATTAGATGGTTTTGGCCACAACTTTGACAAGTTGAGTGAAAGCAAGAAGTTAGAATATATAAAAGAGATGTTTGATTTTGCAAGTGAACAGCAAAAGAATAAATAATACACACTTGTATATATTTTAGGCATATAGTATAATACTGACATTGTAAAATCATAAGAATTAGAGGTGTACTAATGTTAAATAATATTCCATTAAATATGAACTCATGGCGCTCGATTGGATTAATCGTTGATGAGATGATTGAGATGTTAAGGGAGTTTGATTACAAAAGTATTACAATAACGAAACTAACAAGACGAGCAGGTCTAGTAAGAAAAACGTTTTATGCTCACTTTGATACCAAAGAGGATGTGCTACTTTATTATGTTTACTCATTATTTAAAGATGAGTTTGAGCAATATAAGGAAGAAGGTACAATAGAAGAGGTTGATTTTATTGCGTCTTACTTTCAAATTTGGAACGAACACAAAGAATTTTTGAGAACGCTTGAACGAAACAACTTGCTATCCCTTTTGGGGAAACTTGATAAAAACTTCAGTTTGTTATGTGATGATTATTTTGTAATAGGCGAATGTGGATTAAGCAAAGAAGCAAGTGAGTATGCTGCTTCAGTCTATATGGACGCTCTTGCAAGTATCTTAAAAAGATGGATTCGATATGGTTTTAAAGAAACACCAGAACAACTCACAAGTATCTTTTACGAGTTAGTGTCAATATAGGGGGCTTAAGATGAATTTAGAAGTTTTAAAGGCATTTAATATCCAAGAAAAAGGTGTCGCGTTAGAAGGCGGACAATCAACGTCGATTAAATATGGTGATTTAGTGATTAAACCTGTTTCGGATGAAGCGTATTATATTCAATGTGCTAAGATCTTTAATCAGGTCAAACCTAAAGGTTACCGTATTTCAAGAGCTGTTAAATCGACAAATGGTAATTATGTTGAACAAGGTTATGGGGCAACTCGGTTTGAACCAGGAACAGATATTGATGAAGCATTAGAAGATAAAGTAGAGGCTGCAAAGCTCTTTTTGAAAGATCTAGAGCAAGTTGATTATTCACAGTTTCAGTTTTCAGAGGATCCATGGAGTAAGGCTAATGACATATTGTGGCGAAATCAGCCACTTGATTATGGGTGGTGCGATGAGATTAAACAGTTTTTTGCAAATCTATTTGAAGAGTTACTTCCCTGTGAGCGCAATTATCAGATCATTCATGGTGATTTGGGTGGAAATATCATGTTGGATGATGATTTAGGGCCACTTATTATTGATTTTTCTCCAACTGTAGCGCCCAAGGAATACGCCATTGCTCTAATTATCACAGATAGTATTGCCTGGGCAAGACTCCCATTATCATCAATAGATGTACTGGATGATTTTGAACATTATGCACCGTATTTGCAGCGAGCAATCTTGTTTAGATTACTGACAATACCATTTTTTGATGGGTGTGGCTATAAAGAGTTAATGAACCAGTGGGTTATCTTTAAAGGAGTTTGGAATGAAGTTGCAACAAGGATAAAGTCTTTGTAAAACTCACCTAATCTAGTTATAAATCTAATCAAAACTCATCAAAAATGCTTTTGGTGAGTTTTTTTATGCTATATTAATTGTAACAACTACAATATTCATATAACAATTGATGGGATTGATTTGATGAAAACCAAGTATTCAAGAATTATTGCAATAATAGTAGCTTTTATTCTGATTTCTTTTTCAGTGTTTATGTTAGAAAATAATGAAAAAGCCGATAAAGCATTTAGTGTTGATGAGTCATTAACTTCAGAAGAGTTAATGCTCTTAGAAACATACCAAAATGTTGAGATTAGAATCGGGTTGGGTGAAGGAAATGACTCAGCCTTGTTTTTGATTGAGAGACTCGCGCAGGTATATGATTTAAAAATAATGCCAGTCATTTATGATGATTTTGGTGAATTATTAAGAGATACCATTAACAGACAAATTGATTATGCGAGTTATGTCTCTTATAGTGTTGCAAGGGATAACTATCTTGATTACTCCGAACCGATTGGAATAGAAGATGTTTATTTATATTCAAAAGAACCAATTTCAATTGAACAATTAGAAAATAAAACAATCTTAGTCTCGAGAGGGAGTATTTTTGAGGACTACTTAATAAGTAACTTTGATCATGTTGATATCAGACATTACTCTGATATTGATTCAGGATTAAAAGCATTAGAGAACGATGAAGTTTTTGCGGTGATGGGTGCCCAAAGAACTTATCAGAAGGCGGTAGGTTTTGGTTATAATAGTTTGAAGATTAACAACTACATTCCGATATCACCTGTTTATCTTGTTAGTCAAGAGGGAACAAATGATGAAATGTTGGCTATTTTTAGCAAGTACACTTCAACTAAAGAGTATGCCAAATTGTTACAAGATTATGAATACAGAAATAAGTATGCTCTTGATCTTGAAGCGTTAAAAAACCAGGTGAAAAATTCTACTCTGGACGATGAGAAAGTGTATGAAGTGATGTTAGAAGTAGATGATCCATATGTTTTTTACAGAGGAGAAGAACTTGTAGGTTATACAGTTGATATTGTTGATGAGGTCTTTAACTTGTTGGGACTTCAATATGAGATAACCAGTAAAAAAGATACTACATGGGATGAAATGTACACCAATCTATTAGATGCAAAAATTGATGTGTTAGGTTCTATTGCAATTACCAATGACCGACTAGACATTATTAATTTTTCTAAACCAGTCTGGATTAGTGAATATTTTATCATCCAAAGAGAAGAAGATGCCAATCCTCGCATTGATACTCTGATAGATTTGCAGAGTTCAACTATTGGGGTAGTCAATAATGATTTCAGGCATGATTATTTGATGCGAGCTTTTCCAAATAAAAAGTTTAGTACCTTTAACGATACAGCAGCTCTAATGAATGCCTTTTTAGAGAGAAGTGTTGATTACATTGTTTTAAGTGATGTACAACATACAAACTTTGTGATTAAAACTAGGCGAACAGATATCGAAATTAATGATAGTATCGGTTCGATTTTTTCACGAGAAGTTGCGATGGGCTTTCCAAGAAATAATGAAGGTGCTGAGTTATCAAAATTATTTTCATCAGCCTATGAGTTGATTGATTTTAATGAACTAAAAGTAACTTATTTTGAGAAAGTGTCAATCAAACGTTATTACCAACAAGAAAGAATGTATATGACTTTGCTCATCCTAGCTATAACCATTGCGTCAGCAGTTATCATTTACATTGGTCGTAGAAAGCTAAGGGTTGATTGGCCGACAGGAACGCTTAACAGGTACGCTTTTAAGAGTGATTTTAGGACAGGGGTTGCCCCTAATAAGTCTTTGATTTTTATCGATTTAAATAAATTAAAGCAATTAAATGATATATATGGTCATTTGTTAGTAGATAAAATTTTATTGGAGTATTGTAAAATTATTTCTAGCTTAAAGTACCGTGTCTATCGAGTCGGTGGAGATGAGTTTGTCATTGTAGATTCATTCAAGCGTGAAAGTGATTTGAGAAATTTTGTTCAGTTTGTTAGTGAGCAGCGAATAATCATTGAAGTAGATAATGTCGATATAATTTTAACTGCATCAGTTGGTGTGATCAAGAAGGTTGGGGATGTTGTTTTAACGGACGATTCCAACTCAAGGTCTTACTTGTTATCACTTGCAGATCACACAATGTATAGAGCTAAAAACGATCCACTTATTTCTGTGAAGTACTGTAGCAAAGAAGATATTGAAAGCCACTTATTGAAAGTGGAAATTGAAAATATTATTGATAAACCGATTGAAGAAGTGGGGATATACCCTGTGTTTCAACCTATTTACAACTTTGCTAACAATGAAATTGTTGGTTTTGAATCTCTGGCTAGGTGGAGAAATGGTAATCATCATTATATGCCGGATCAGTTTATACCAGTGTTTGAAAACCTAAACAAGATTGGAGCTTTAGACATCTTTATGTTTGAAGAAGCAATCAAAATGTTAACAACTAAAAGAGCACAAGGACTGTTGATGAAATGTTTTGTAACTTCGAACTTTTCGGTTAAATCTTTGGGTTACTTAAAACTTAGTGATTTTGAGAGAGTAATGAAGAAGTATGAGATTTCAAAACACGATGTGATTATTGAGATTACTGAATCAACTTTCTTTGATAGCAGTTGTATTAGGTTAATCACTGATTTAAAACAGAATGGTTACACAATTGCAATTGACGATTTCTCAAGTGGTCATTCAACAGTAAACTCAATTGTTTCACTCGAAGTTGATGTCGTTAAAATTGACAAGCATATCGTTGATATGATTAGTGAAAAACTGACACAAGAGCAAGATTACAGTAAAGATTTAATAATCCTTGACGCAATTACAAAACTAATCAAGAGTATTGATTCAAAAGTCATTGTTGAAGGAATAGAAACTGACATTATAAACTCGTTAATCATGAGTTTTGATATCGACTTTGTTCAAGGTAATTATTATTCATTACCTTTAAAAGAGGAGGATATTAAATAGATGCTTTTCAATTTGTGTGAAGCCACTATTGAAGTATAATATCAGCAGGAGGGATAAAATGAAATTTATATCATGGAATGTTAATGGAATTAGAGCATGTGTTAAGAAAGGATTTTTGGACTTTTTTGACGAAGTAGATGCTGATATATTTGCAATACAAGAATCCAAATTGCAAGCTGGTCAAATTGATTTAGTTTTAGAAGGGTATCATCAATATTGGAATTATGCAGAGAAAAAAGGTTACTCTGGGACTGCAGTTTTTACAAAAGTTGAACCTATTTCTGTTGTCAATGGGATTGGTGTTGAACATCATGATCACGAAGGAAGAGTTATTACGTTAGAGTTTGATACATTTTTCTTCGTCACTGTGTATACACCAAACTCAAAAAGAGGTTTAGAGCGTCTTGAAGATCGCCAAGACTTTGAAGATGAGTTTAGAAAGTATTTAAGTCAATTAAATGAAGGCAAACCGGTTGTGTTGTGTGGAGACTTAAACGTTGCTCATAAAGCAATTGATTTGAAGAATCCAAAAACCAATACTAAAAATGCAGGCTTTACTATAGAAGAGCGAACAAAGTTTCAAGCGCTTTTAGACGCAGGGTTTGTTGATAGCTTTAGACATCTCTATCCTGATCTTGAAGGGGCTTACTCGTGGTGGAGTTATATGGCGAAAGCTCGAGAAAGAAATGTTGGGTGGAGAATTGATTACTTTGTCACAAGTGCTGCTGTACAAAAAAATGTTTTAGAGGCAAAAATATATCCTGAAGTAATGGGATCAGATCATTGTCCAGTTGGATTAGAAATAAACATTTAAAAAACACCTTTTATTGTACTTACACCACTTTTCCGGACTAGATAACTAGTTTAGGAAAGGTGGTGTTTTATTATGCCAAAGTATGATGTAAAATACAAGAAAAAAGTTGTTAGATATTTTAATAAAAATGGTATGGCTGCCACAGTAAGAAAGTTTGGTCATAATCATAGTGTAATCTATAGATGGCAACGGAAAAGCGAGACAGTTGGGTTTATGAGAAAAAAATGGAAACATACTCTAACAATGAAAAATTGGATATATTAAATTTCTATTGGAAGAATGGAATCACAGAAACTGAGAGAGAATACAATATAAATTGCGGAGTAGTCCATAAATGGGAACGTTCGTTTAGAGAATATGGAGTTGATGGATTAAGTTATGATAGTCGAGGTAGAAAACCAAATCCATTAGTTGCTAGTAAAAAGAATCTAAATAAAGATCCAGATTTATTAGCAGAAAATCAAAGATTGAGAATGGAACTAGAATATTTAAAAAAGTTGGACGCCTTGGTTCAAGAACGGGAAGAGCGAGAACGGAAGAAAAAGTGAGAATTATCCTTGAGTTAAGGCAAAATAATAAGTTCCCTTTGAAAGATCTATTAAGAATAGCAAAGATAGCAAAATCAACCTATCATGATACAGTAAAACGATTATCTTCACCTGATAGGGACGAATGGCTAGAAAGTAAAATCCAAGCTATATATGATGATCATAAAGGAAAACTAGGATATCCTCGTATAACAATCGAACTAAATAAAGATTTAGAAATCCAAGATAAGTATGGGAAGGTTAATCACAAGAGGATTTATAGAATAATGAAAAAGATGGGATTGAAATCCATCCAAAGAGTAAAAAAATATAATATGCATAAAGGAACTGTAGGAAAAATAGCAAACAATGAACTGAATCGTGATTTTAGTACCACTAGATCATTAGAAAAAGTGGTTACAGATGTAACTGAATTCAAAATATGCGGTAAGAGGATTTATCTATCACCATTGTTGGATTTACATACTAAAGAAGTGCTAAGTTATTCCATTAGTCAAACACCTACAGTAGAGTTTGTAATGGAAATGATGAGAAATGGTCTGAAAGAAGAAAACTATAAGAGTTTGACTATTCATACTGATCAGGGATTCCAGTGCCAAAATGCTAGATTTAGATCTTTTCTAGATGAAAAAGAAATTACACAAAGTATGTCACGTAAGGGAAATTGTTATGATAATGCTTGTGCAGAAAACTTTTTTTCAATATTAAAAGCAGAATTTTTTCACATCAAGAATTTTAAAAGCATTGACTTATTTATAGAGGAACTTAAAGAATATTTAAATTACTATAACAGCAAAAGAATTGTTACAAAACTAAAAATGACCCCAAATGAATATCGGGATCATTGTTTAGCATAAATTAATCAATATACCTAAGTCCGGTTTATTGGGTTAAGTACATTATGGTGTTTTTTTGCTTCTATTGCTTTTTTTGGAATACAAATCAAGATCCGCTTCAATGATGAACTCATCCATTTGACCAATATCAGTAGGCTTCCCGGAATAATATCCAGTGCTTATCGTTACATATTTGCTTGTTACTGATTTTTTATGTGGAATCTCAAGTACTGTTACATTATTAACAAGTTGTTTAAGTAGTGATGTGTTCTTTTGGTCATTTTTATCAAAAAATACAATGATAAACTCGTCACCACCGTAGCGACCATAAACGATGCCTTCATCTTTAAAGACATCTTTCATAACGTAACTAATATCAGTAATGACTTTATCTCCATTGACATGACCGTAGTGATCATTAAACTGTTTGAAAAAATCAATATCGAATATCGAAATAGAGATTGTTTTATCCATTTTTATCGCTTGTTCAAACAATGTTTGATACTCTGATTCAAATTTCCTTCTATTGTAAATCTTAGATAGTGGATCATAGAAAGATAAAAATTGTAATTCTTCATTTAACTTCATTAGCTCACATTGATAAATGAAATTCTTGCGTGTAAGTTGATCGATGATGTAACGAATGATGGATGAAAATAAGATAAACTGAGAGGTTGCAATTATTGTCTGTCGAACATTTGATGCAGGATTTAATTGACTACTCACGGACCATAATGCAAGACAAAACAGTACAAAGTTTATTAATAACGAGAACGCAAATTCTGTAGCACTAACATCGATGAAGATGGCTAAAATAAACATACTTAAGAAATATACAACAATTTCCTCGCCTTGGAATAAATCGGCAATTGCAACTCCCATTGCCCATTGATTTAGTAGTACGACTTGAATGGCTAATGTCATTGATAACAATATCGTATGTTTACTTTTCAGTTTTTTGATTACTAACAACAATGCAATAAGTGTTACGTTAATGCAAATATAAGTTAGATAAAAAGAGTTATAAATGTTAATGATGGTCATCTCATTCGTGAACGGATCGTTTAAGCTTATGGCGAATACACCAAGTTGAACAATCAAAATCGAAATACTAATGATTAAAACGACTAAATAATTATTCGTTATTCGCTTGGAGTTAAATTTATCACGGTATTCGGTTGGAATGATTGTTGATAGAGTGCTAAGTAGTTTTATATAACCACCTTCTTTTATGGATTTAGTATACCACATAATTGCTAACAATTAGATTGATATGGTTAGACTAAGAGTAATCTCTTTGATACAATTATAAAGAGGTGATGAAGATGAATATAGGTTTTATTGGGGCTGGGAATATGGCCCAAGCGATATTGTCAGGATTAGTAAAAAATGAACGCCATCAGTTAATGGCTTTTGATATTGATGAAAGTAAACGAAAGATCATTCAAGAGTTGGGGGTCTCATTTTTGAGTTTGGATGAGTTACTGGAATATTCAGAGGTAGTTGTGTTAGCAATTAAGCCATATCAGTACAAAACGTTTATGACTGAACAGCAAGAAAAGTTGAGTTCTAAGTTAGTTGTGAGCATTGCTGCCGGTATAACAGATCATTTTATGAAGACTTTACTAAAACACAACAGATTTGTAAGGGTTATGCCTAACACGCCAGCCCTAGTTAATAGTGGTATTACAGGAATTTGTGAGAACGAAACATTAATTCCAACTGATAAAATGATTATAGAAGAAATTTTTGAGTCAGTAGGTAGTGTTAACTATGTTTCAAATGAGTCATTTGATGCTATCATTCCTGTAACGGGTTCGTCACCAGCGTATTCATTTATGTTTATTAATGAGTTGATTCAAATTGGTGTCCGTGAAGGAATTGAGTATCAAACAGCAAAGGAACTAGCATGTGAAGCAGTGATTGGTGCAGCAAAGCTGTTTATGACTCAAGATGAAGAAGCGGATGTATTGGTTGACCGTGTTTGCTCTAAAGGTGGAACAACAATTGAAGGGGTTAGATCGCTAAAAGAAGATGATTTTTCTGCCATCTTAGCAAAAGCTTTAGATAAATGTTTAAAACGAGCAAAAGAAATGAGTATCGAAAATGATAATACCTTATAAGGAATTGTTATTTTCAAGAGAAACCCTTAAGGAAATTCCTAAACAACCTGGCATTTATCAGATGATTGATGCAGAAGGAATCATCATGTATATTGGAAAATCTAAGTCTTTAAACTCTAGAGTAAGGAGTTATTTTAACAAAGAACATGAGACAGAGAAGTTAAATAGAATGGTGATGTTTGTTGATAAGATTAAAGTTTTTATGACTGAGACACATCTGGATGCGATGTTGCTAGAAGTTGAACTGATTAAAGAGAATCGCCCACTATATAACTCGCAGTTCAAAAAGAGTGATCAGTACAATTATCTTGATTTTAGTGGAAATCAAGTATTTGCTATTTCTAATAATAAGCCTGTTTCAAGATCACTTGGACCTTTTAGAAATAGTGAGTACTTAAATCATTTTAAGTCATTAGTTTTAAAACTTGCACCGATTACTAAAGAAATATGTTATCATGTGATACCAAAAAGAATCAGTAGCCAGGAGATGAAGGGTACTCGAGAGTATATCTTTCAAGCCTTGACTAATCAAGAGAAATATAGCGAGTTTAAAAGTGAGTTGGAACGCTTGATGGTAAAGTACTCGAGTAATCTTGAGTTTGAAACAGCTGCATTCATGAAGTTTAGTCTAACTGTGTTAGAGTATTTGTCTCGAACAACACTATCACAAGTTGATTGTATATATTACGATAATATGGATGAAGGAGTTAAAGCTTATAAAATAAGCGATTACACAGTGGTGGGTTATAATTACTTTAATAGTGCGGATGATATTACTGACCATTTTTATGATGTTAGCAATCAAGTGTCAGAAAAAGATATTCTTGATCACCAGTTGGTTGTTTACCATGAATTAAAAAAGAATCCAAATCATATCAAAAAATAGACCCAAGGGCCTATTTTTTATTTCAAGATATAAGCATCAACAATCTCGCCATAAAACATATAATGATAATTATCATGATCAGATTGACCTTCCGGATAAAAACGGTCTTTGAATCTATCTTCGATTTGTGTCTTATCTTGGAATTGTTTATAAACGACCTTACACTCTAAGGTTAATGGTAATTCTCTGAAGGCAGTACCCTCAATTTTTCTTGCGTTGACTGTTTCAAGATTTAAATGCTCAGCTTTATTGTAGTCACGTCCTGATTGTGTTCCACAAAACTTTATGATGTCTCGTCCTTCATCTCCTAAAGGAATATTGACTGTGAAGTTTTGACATTGATCTAACATATCATAAGTATGTCTAGAACCTCGTACATATGTGATAAAAGATAAAGTATTCCATTCGATTCCGATATGTCCCCATGCTATTGTCATTGGATTAACTTTTCCCTCAACAGTTGGTGTGATTGTAATCCCCCGTTTTAACTGTTTTAATATCAGGTTCATATAATCATATACATCAATTTCTTCGTACATAAAAATCTCCTTTCAGTTGATTTTATTTTTATTTTCCACATATTTATTGTAACATATACATATAAGATTAAGGAGAGATAACATGAAGACAATTATTACATCTTTTTTGACTAGTATTTTAACTATATTGTTAGTTATGTTTTTGTATAATATTGCCGAACAGCCAGCTGTTAATCAGATCGTTGTAGAAGGCAGTCAGGAAATGACGGATGCAATCGATGCTGTTTATGATGCAACAGTTTTTATAGAAGTGGAATCAAGAACGGGTGGATCAACTGGATCTGGTTTTGTTTATGAGATTGAAGGTAACGACGCTCATATTATTACGAATCATCACGTTATTGACGACTCAACAAAAATAACGGTTGTATTTTCGGATAAAACAAGTGTTGAAGCAACTTTAGTAGCATCAGATGCTATTGTTGATATTGCAGTTATAAGTGTTCCTAAGAAATCAATTCTTAAAGTTGCGTTGTTAGGGGATAGTGATCAAGTTAAGTTAGGTAACAAAGTTGTAGCGATCGGTTCACCATTAGGCTATGACTTTATGAACTCAGTTACACAAGGATATGTTTCAGGACTTGATCGAACAATTGATGTTGATGTTAATGGTGATAAAGTACCAGATTCAAAAATTGATTTAATTCAAATTGATGCAGCGATTAATCCAGGAAACAGTGGTGGTCCACTTGTGAGTAGTCAAGGGCAAATCATCGGGGTAAATACTATTAAAAACTTTGCGACGGGAATTGAATCTATGGGATTTAGTATTCCGATTAACCAGGCAAAAGAGTATGCGGATGAATTAGTGGAGTTTAAAAAAGTGATTCGTCCTACATTTGGAATTGGTTATGTTGATGTTGCAGCAATGCCACCAGGGATGATTAAGGATTTAAAAGTTGATCATGGAATTCATATCAATCAAATATTAAAAGATCGTCCAGCAGATAAAGCGGGATTAGAACCGGGAGATGTGATTATAAGTGTTAATGGTGTTGAGATTTACAATGCGATTGAATTTACTTATCAATTATTTAAGTATAATCCAGGTAACGAAATAGTGGTTGAGTATTACCGCGAAGGTGAAAAAGAAGAAATAACAGTAATGCTAGATGATTCTGGCTTAAATTAAAAAAGGAGAATAGACAATGAATAATCTAGAGAAATATGCAAATCTATTTTTGAGAAAAGGAGTAAATCTACAAGAAGGTCAAGACTTAATGTTGAATGCATCGATTGATGCCAAAGAATTGGTTGAAGCGGTTGTGACAGTTGCTTATCGTGACTTAAAGAGTGGTCCAGTTCACATTAACTGGAGTCATGGTAAAGTTAGACGTTTAGCATTTGAACATGCTAGTGAAGAAGTATTGTTAGATTTCCCGGAATATCAACTTGCAAAAATGAAAGAGTTAGCACAAAAAGGAGCTGCTCTATGTTCAATTGCGGCACCAGATCCAAAACTTTTAGCTGGTATTGACCCACAATTGATTGCCAAAGTAAGTAAGGAAGCTTCAATTAAGACTAAGTTCTTTTCTGAAAAAGTAATGAGTGGAGACTTACGTTGGAATGTTGTTGCAATGCCTTCAAAAGAATGGGCAACAATGGTTTTTCCTGAATTAGGTGAAGACGAAGCAATGGAAAAGTTATGGGAGTATGTTTTTAAGTGTACAAGAGTAGACCAAGAAGACCCAATAGCTGCTTGGGATGAACATATTGAAGTGTTAGAATCTAAGAAAAAATTCTTAAATGACAGCCAATTCGTTAAGTTTATCTACAAAGCGCCTGGAACAGATTTAGAAGTAGAAATGCCAGAAGGACATATTTGGGTAGCGGGTCCTAAAAAGGCAAATGATGGAATTGATTTTATTCCAAATATGCCTACTGAAGAAGTGTTTACTATGCCAAAGTTTGACGGAGTAAACGGAACACTACGTTCTACAATGCCTTTAAACTTAAGAGGAACATTGATTGAAGACTTTAGCTTTACATTTAAAGATGGTAAAGTTGTTGAATATGATGCGGCTAAAGGAAAAGAAGTTCTTAAGAGTTTGATTGAAACTGATGAGGGTGCACCATATTTAGGTGAGATTGCATTAGTACCATTTGATTCTCCGATTTCAAACTTAGATACAATCTTTTACAATACATTGTTTGATGAAAATGCTTCTTGTCACTTTGCTTTAGGTAAAGCTTATCCATACACATTAGAAGGTGGAACAGTGATGAGTGAAGATGAGTTAAAGGCAGCAGGAGCAAATGTTAGTTTGATTCATGTTGACTTCATGGTAGGGTCAAAGGAATTAGATATTGATGCTGTTGATAAGGATGGAAACAAAGTTGCTATCTTTAGAAATGGTGATTGGGCATTTTAATTTTAAAGAGCAGAAATGCTCTTTTTTTGTGATATACTTTTGATGAGGTGATTTAAATGAGCATTATTTATAAAGAAGGTCATTGTATTGATATGAAACAACTAGAGAATTTATACCTTAAAAATGAATGGTTTTTATATACCAAAGATATAGATAAGCTAAATCGTTCTATTCAGGGCTCTTTGTATGTAAAGACCGCCTGGGACAACAATCAGTTAGTCGGCTTAATCAGAGTTGTTGGGGATGGGGAGTCAATTGTTTATATTCAAGATATCCTTGTTAGACCAGAGTATCAACGTCAGGGAATCGGAACTGTGTTGATGAATGATGTGTTAGAAAGATTTAAAGAATGTAGACAAAAGACATTATTAACAGGACAAAGTGACAAACAAGATCGGTTTTATCGTTCGTTAGGATTTAAAACGCCAGAAGAAATCGACTGTGTTGCTTTTGTGAGGCATGATATATAGAGCAAAAATGCTCTTTTTGTTTAGTTAAGTAAAGCGACTCAACTTTTAGTTGCTTGAGAGTTTCTTGGTATTATTGTAAATTTAAGTTGGGAGGAGGATTAGATGATAGATATAATCAAAGTTGGCAAGAAAATTGAGACGTTGAGAAGTACGGCCAATTTAACTCAAAGTGAATTAGCAAACAAGTTGTATGTCAGTCACCAGGCTGTCTCTAAATGGGAACGAGGCCTCAATCTTCCATCAATAGAAACAATGGTGATGATTACAGACTTATTCAAAGTTTCAATCGATGACTTAATATATGATATTGAGGTTACAGATGATAACTTTGAAGCATTGATGAAGAATCACTCCCGTGACTATATCATCAAAGAAACGGTTCTAAAAAGTGACATCGATTTATCAGACATAATCTTCTTACTTACAAAAGAGGAAAGAATGCAAGTATTATTCTATTTAGAAGAAGGACCAGAATTTAAAGTGCTAGATTTGTGGCCCTACTTAAGCAAGCATGAAAGAAGTTATGTAATGAAATCATTTAGTTTGGAAATAGCAAAAAGTCAAAACCTTAATAAAACTCCAGCAGAATATCAAATTTTGAAAAGGAGAAAAGAAAATGAGAGCGAACAATAAAAGAATAGATACTGATTATTTAGGTGAGAATTTTATTACACAATTCCCATACCTATCTACAATCGAAAAAACAAGTACAAATAAAGCTTCAAAACCGTCTTATTTAAGATAAGCAAACAATTGGAAGGAGAATTACAATGGATAGATTTAAGTTTAATTTAGGGAAATTTGAGAAAGAGTTTGAAAAAAAATTCGAGAAACAATTTGCAAAAAAAATTGCAAAGTTAACAGATAAGTTGGAAAGATTAGAAGGTATTGATTTAGAAGATAAAATGGAACTCCAAAAAAGAGTTGATGATAAATTAAAAGAAGTGTACACACAAATGGGTCGTGTTAAACATTATGAGGATTTAGAAGATTATCGTGATGCAATTGAAGAATTTGAGGATGAACTTGAAGAGGTTGAAGATGAGATAGTTGATATCGAAGAAGAAATTGCAGAGCAAGCTGCTGAGCTTCGTGAGGAGTTAGAAGTCGAGTTTGAAGAGTTAAGGGATGAATTAGAAGATTTGATAGATGTTGATATTGAGTTAGAACATTTAGATGAAATTGATGATATTATGGTAAAATACCATATGAGAAAAAAAGATAAAACTGGATTTAACTATGGGGTATTACCATTCTTGAGTGATGAAGACTTAAATAAAACAGTCGAATTGATTGTTAATGGGGAGTTGAAGAATGTGAGAATTGCACCGTTTGCACCATTTATTAGTTCAGACGCACTAGATCAAATTGTTGATGCTTACCTTGCAGGAACTATCGAAGAAAAATTGGATTTAGTTTCATTACTACCATTCATGAAAAGCGAAACACTTTACAAAGTGTCATCTGAAATAGCGAAAGGTGATGTTGAAGGAATTGATATTAATGCCGTAATGCCATTCCTTAAAAAAGAAGATTTATCTAAAATCTATGCAAATTACTTAGAGAAATTTAAAAATAGTCAGGAATAATATATAATGAAAGAGCCTTATATGGTTCTTTCTATTTTTTTGAAACAAATAGCGAACAAACGTTTGCTTTATTAAAATTGATTGTGTAGAATAGATATTGAGTAAAGAGGGATTAATATGGAAAAAATTGAACTGTTAGAGAACAAAAGATATAAAGAGTTAATTGAGTATATGGAAGAAAACAAAGACTTCTACATCGGAGATGATACAATAATTACTTATGGGGTGAAAAACCTGAGTAATGATGAAGTGCGTTTGATGTTAGAGGCAGGTGTTTATATAAATCACTGTGACAAACAGTACCAAAGTGCCATTATGTATGCAGCTATTGCAGATGATTTGGAGATGCTTGAGCTGTTAGTGGAGTTTAAAGGGCTAACACGACTCAAAAATACTGAAAATCAAACAGCATTAGATCTTGCGATTATAGGTAACTCCTTCAAAGTATCTAGATATTTGCTTGCATTATATGATGAGTTCACTGCTGATGAGAGTAAAGCGTTAGAGATTTTAAGTCAGAAAGGAAATCAGTTTAAGAATGCAATGCATTTAATTAAAACGTCAAGCTATGAATGGGTGAAGGTTTATAAGGGGAATGTCATCATTAAGCTAGAAGAGTATTTCTTTTTATACTGGGATGAGACCATTCCTTTTGATGACCTTTACCAAGCGATTGGTGAAGAGGCTAAAACCTTCTTTATCTGTGATCGAAATATTTATGATGCCTTTGGTGCAAGATCCGAGTTTGTGTGGACAGCTGAGTGCGATCATTACCATCTAGATAATATAAGTAAGTTAAGCGAAGTTGAGTATGACATCGATTCATTGACAGTTGAGGATGTTGATTACATTTATAATAACTTTGATGAGATATATGACTACGATAGAGAATATGTTAAAATTCAAGTTCAAGTGAGCCCTACATCAGCTGTTAGACAAGATGGAAAATTGGTTGCATGGGCATTTTGCCATGATGACGGATCGCTTGGTGGGCTGTATGTTATTGAAAGTCTTAGAAAACATGGTCTTGCAAAGCAAATAAGTTCCTCTATCATTAAGCGTGTTTTTGATAAATTACAAGGTGTATATGTCGATATCAAAAAAGATAATGTTGCTTCACAAAACTTATCAAAAGGGATGGGATTTGAAGTGGTGAGGGAAAATTTCTGGTTTGAGGTGAAATAATGTTAGAAAATTATTCAAGATTAGCAAAAGAATATGCCGATAGTGTTAACACTAAAAGTTATAATGCTTATTATGAACGTCCGATCATGTTGGATTTAGTTGGTGAAGTGGCAGGATTAAATGTTTTAGAATTGGGGTGCAGTACAGGATGGTACTCAAACAAGTTTTATCAAGCCAAGGCTAAGGTTGTGGCGATTGATGGTAATGCTGAAATGATTAAGTATGCAAAAACTCTTTACCCAGATATATCATTTATTTGTCATGATCTGAATAATGAGATTAAGACAGAGAAAAAGTTTGATGTGATATTTGCCTCATTGGTTGTTCACTACATCACAGATTTGTATCGACTATATGAGAACTTATATCGTTTACTAAATGAAGGTGGTCGTTTGATAATATCAACACACAACCCTGTTGTTGAATACCAAAGGTTAACAGATGATTATATTGAAATAAAAAAAGTGACAGATGAGTGGAATTTTAGTGGTAAGCTTTATCCTGTCAGTTACTATACAAGATCGATTCAAGAGAATTTAATGCCGTTGATTAAAGCGGGGTTTATCATTGAGAAAGTTCTAGAACCGAAACCTCCGAAAGTGTTAAAAGAGAAAGATTTGAGAACTTATGATAAACTATCAAAGAAAGCAGGCTTCTTATTTCTAGAAGCGAGAAAGTAGGTTAGTTATGAAATTAATAGTTGGGCTCGGAAACCCTGGAAAGGAATACCAAAAAACAAGACACAATATCGGTTTTATGGTTGTTGATGAAATTGCGAAGTCTTTAGGGGTTTTGTCATATCAAGAAAAATTCCAAGGATTACTTGCTAAAACAAACTATAAAGGTGAAACAGTATTATTGTTAAAGCCGCAAACGTATATGAATTTAAGTGGTGACTCACTAAGAAAAGTGGTTGAGTTTTATAAGCTAGATTTAGATGACATCTTAGTTATCTTCGATGATTTAGATTTACCGGTAGCGAAGTTACGACTGCGAGAAAAAGGAAGTAGTGGAGGACACAACGGGCTTAAGTCAATTGAGCAAAACTTAAAAACGAATGAATACAAACGTATAAAGTTTGGGATTGATAAGTCAAAAGTGATACCAACGAAAGATTATGTACTTGGAAAGTTCCAAAAAGAAAACCATGAATTGATTGGTAACCAGATGTTAGTTGCAAGAGATGCAGCTCTAGAATTTGTTACAAATGATAGTTTTAAGGACGTTATGACAAAGTACAACAAAAGGTGATAAGATGAAATATTTTAATACTATCTTCAATACCATAGCCCCCCACCAAATTAAAATTGGTGTATTTGGTCTTGTTGACGAACTAAAATCAATATATATAGCAAGTCAAAGTCAGGAGAGAACTCAGTTTGTTGTCACAACAAACATGTTTCATGCAAATAGAGTTTTTCAGTCTTTATCAGCGAATAATGACAATGTGTTACTTTATCCAATGGATGAGTTTGTAACCAGCGAAGCGGTCGCTATTAGTCCTGAGTTTAAAAATGAAAGAATCGACACTTTACATGCACTTGCAACTTCAAACGAGAGCAAAATCGTGGTCATGCCATTGATGGGGTTCTTGCGTTTTAATGTAAGTAAGGAGCAATATTTAAATGCCTTGATTAATATTAAAGTTGGTGATGAGACTGCAATTGATGAGTTGTCAATGAAACTAGTAGCTCTAGGTTACTCAAGGAATGCTCAAGTAAGTAGAACTGGGGAGTTTGCCTTAAGGGGGCATGTGCTAGATGTGTACCCAATCGGTGCTTCTCATCCTGTACGCTTTGAGTTTTGGGGAGATGAAGTTGAGAGTATTCGTTCTTTTGATTTGGGTTCTCAGTTAACTGTAAAAACCATAGATCAAGCAGAGATAACACCATACACAGAGTTGATAGTTAATGAAGATGACTTGCAAACAGGTGTGACAAAGCTACAATCATTTAATTATTCGCTGATGGGTGAAGAAGTAGAAAATATTTTGATTAGAAACAATTTGGGTAAGTATCACAAGTATTTACCATTCTTTACAAAAGCTAGCCCAATAACTGACTATTGTGAGGATTATTCTGTTGTATTGTATAACTATAGTGATATTGATGCACAAGTTTTAAATCTTGCAGGTGAGGTCCTAGATTATCACCAAGCATTAGTTGAAGCAGGTAGAAGTTTTGTTGGCTTAAACTACATGTTTGACTTTAATGAAATAAACAAACCAAGCGAGATATTGATTAGTGATTTTAAGGTTGCCAATGATCGTACATTTGATCAGTTGATTGAATTTAAAACAAGTGATGTTGATCAATTTTATGGTGATTATGAAGAGTTAAATAAAATGATTAAGAGGAAGGTTGATCAAGGTACTACAATCTTGATGTCGCTTTCAAACACTAAACAGTTAAATCAGATGGCTGATATTTTAAATGTCTCATATAAAATCATTAGAGACACAAAGGAGGCTTCCTCAGGCTGCGTAAATGCCTTTGTTGGCGAGTTTAGTGAAGGGTTTGAGTTCTATGACCAAAAACTCCTTTTGATCACTCCGAAAGAAATTTTAGGAACAAAACGAACAAAGAAAACGTATAAGAATAAATTTAAGTTTACTGAAAAGATAACTAATGTTAACCAGTTACATCCGGGTGATTATGTCGTTCATGTTCACCATGGAATAGGGATGTATGTGGGATTAAAAACTTTAGAAACGAAAAAAGAGCGTCAGATGATTAAAAAGGACGTTTTACATATCGAGTATAAAGGTAAGGATAATTTATACTTACCAATGGACCAAATTAAGTTGATTCAAAAGTACTCTTCCTATACGACTGCAAAACCGAAGTTACACAAGTTAGGTGGCAGTGAATGGGAGACAACTAAACGAAGAATTAAGGCGAAAGTGAACGACTTAGCTGATTGGTTACTTGACTTACAAGCAAGACGTGAATCGACACCTGGGTTTAGATTTGATCAAGATAATGAAGAACAGTTGTTATTTGAAAATGATTTTCCATACACAGAGACTGCCGATCAAATTCGTGTTGTTGATGAAATAAAAATGGACATGGAAAAAAGTTTTCCAATGGACCGTTTGGTGTGTGGAGATGTTGGGTTTGGAAAGACTGAAGTTGCCTTAAGAGCGGCGTTTAAAGCCATTCAAAGTGATAAACAAGTGGCTTATTTATGTCCGACCACCGTTTTAAGTTCACAGCATTATGAGACAACGATAAAGCGCTTTGAGAATTATCCTATTAATGTTGCTTTATTAAACCGTTTTACAACACCAAAAGAAGTCAAACGCATTATCGAAAAAATAAAAATGGGTGGCATAGATATGCTGATTGGTACCCACCGATTATTAAGTAAGGATGTTGTGTTTAAAGATCTTGGGTTGTTAATCGTTGATGAAGAACAACGCTTTGGTGTTGAACATAAAGAAAAGTTGAAACATATGAAAGCTAACATTGACGTTTTAACACTTTCTGCAACACCGATTCCGAGAACATTACAAATGTCGATGATTGGAATAAGATCATTATCATTACTTGAAACACCTCCTCAAAATCGTTATCCGATTCAAACTTATGTGATAGAAGAACATGAGCAAGTAATCAAAGAGGCGATTGAGAGAGAAGTGGCAAGAGGGGGACAAGTGTTTATCCTTCATAACCGAGTAAGTGATATTGTTACAAAGACAAACAAAATTAGAAAATTAGTTAAAGGTGTATCTGTAGAGTTTGCCCATGGACAAATGTCGAAGACAGAACTCACCGATAAAATGCAAGCCTTTATTGGTGGAGAGTTTGATGTATTAGTTTCGACAACAATAATTGAAACAGGTATTGATATACCGAATGCAAACACCCTAATCATTTTGGATGCTGACAAGTTTGGATTATCTCAGCTTTACCAGTTAAGGGGGCGTGTAGGCCGTTCTAATAAGGTGGCCTATGCATACTTAATGTTCCAACAAAAGAAGGTGCTATCGACGATTGCTCAAAAACGATTAAGAGTCATAAAAGATTTTACTGAGCTAGGAAGTGGATTCAAAATTGCCATGCGCGATCTTAGTATCCGTGGTGCGGGTGACATCTTAGGAGGAGAGCAAGCAGGATTCATCGAAACGGTTGGGATTGAGTTATACACGAAGATGTTAGAGGACACAATCAAAGTGAAAAAGGGGCTTAAGAGTGAGTCAGAAGTTGATTCCTCACTTAAGTCAATGGCTAATGTCTCAACACATATTCCGACAACTTATATCTTGGATGATGAAATTAGGATTCAAGTGCATAAAGAGATAAGAAATATTAAGTCTGTTGAGGATTTGGAGAAATTGAAAACAGACCTTACAGATAAGTATGGTAAGATTCCAAAAGAAGTTTCGGAATATATTGAGAAAAACTTATTTGACTATTATGCAAGTAAGATTGGTATTAAGAAAGTAGTCGAGAAAAGAAATTATACTACATTAGAACTTGATCGAGATGCCTCTAAAAATATAGATGGTGTGAAGTTTATGCAGTGTGCGACAGAAACAAGTCGATTTATTAGATTTATTAAGCAAAAAGAAGAAACACATATAGTAATAGATACAGTTAGAGATGGTAATTTTATAGAAGTGTCAAATCGCTTCTTAACGAAGTACTTTAATTAGGGAGATATGTATGAGAAAAAATGTTATTAGTGTTCGAGGGGCGAGGGAGAACAACTTAAAGAATTTAGATATTGATATTCCAAAAGATCAGTTTGTTGTTATTACTGGTCTTAGTGGGAGTGGTAAGTCTTCATTGGCATTCGATACCATTTATGCCGAAGGGCAACGAAAGTATGTAGAAAGTTTAAGTGCTTATGCAAGACAATTTTTAGGTGGTACTGAAAAGCCTGATGTAGATGGGATTGAAGGGTTAAGTCCCTCGATTAGTATTGACCAAAAAACAACTTCAAGAAATCCACGTTCGACCGTAGGGACTATCACAGAGATATATGACTACCTTCGTTTGTTGTATGCAAGAGTTGGAGTGCCTTACTGTCCTGTTCACAAAGAACCTATTACGTCACAATCATTAGAAGAAATGTTGGAAAAAGTATTAACATTACCTGATCGAACAAAAATTCAAGTGATGGCGCCTGTTGTCAGTGGGCAAAAGGGAACACACAAAAAAGAAATAGAGAGCTTTAAGAAGCAAGGGTTTACTAAACTGCGTGTAAATGGTGAGATTTTTGATATAGATGCAGAAATTGTGTTGGAAAAAAACAAAAAGCACACTATCGAAGTAGTGATAGATCGCCTTGTCATTAAAGAAGGGATAAGGTCACGTTTAGCTGATTCGATGGAAACATCGATTAATTTAGCAGATGGTAAAGTATTGATTGATGTTATTGATGGAGAAGAAATGCTGTTCAGTGAAAAATTTGCATGTAAGTATTGTGACTACTCTTTACCAGAACTAGAACCGCGTATGTTCTCATTTAATTCGCCGTTTGGGGCATGTCCTGATTGTAAAGGCTTAGGAACTAAACTAGAAATTGATGAAGATTTAGTTGTACCAGATAAGACATTGAGTATAGATGATGGTGCAATTAAACCGATTGGTGGAAAGCAACAAAGAATTGGATATATTCAAATGAAGCAGTTTTGCGATCATCATGGGATTGATACTTCTAAACCATTTAGTGAATTAACTAAAAAAGAAGTAAAACTTGTTTTTTATGGTTCGAAAGATATGATTACATTCAATATAAAATCACAATCGGGAATGGAGCATGTCCAAAGAAAACCTTATGAAGGTGTGGTTAATGCTTTAACGCGTCGCTATGAGACGACAACTAGTTCTTGGAGTAGAGAATATTACCAATCTTATATGAACGAACACATTTGTTCGACATGTAATGGAACAAGATTAAGAGAGTCGATCTTAAATATTTTTGTTGGTGGAATCAACATTTTTCAAGTAACGGAGTTATCAATCAAAAAAGCAAAAGCATTTTTTGATGAACTTGAACTAAGTGAGCGCAAGGCACAAATCGCGCACCTTATCTTAAAAGAAATTGATGCTAGACTTTCATTTTTGATTAATGTAGGTTTAGATTATTTAAATTTAAGTCGTATGGCAGGATCTTTAAGTGGTGGTGAAGCGCAGCGTATTCGCCTTGCCACACAAATTGGTTCTAGGTTAACGGGTGTATTATATGTCCTTGATGAACCCTCGATAGGGTTGCACCAAAGAGATAATCATAAGTTAATAGAGACGTTAAAAGGAATGAGGGACATTGGAAACACTTTGCTCGTAGTTGAACACGATGAAGAAACAATGCTTGAATGTGACTATCTGATTGATATCGGACCTGGAGCAGGGATTCACGGTGGAGAAGTTGTTTCGATGGGATCTCCAGAAGAAGTGATGAAAGATGAGAAGAGTATAACAGGTCAATACTTGAGTGGTAAGAAAAGTATATCGATTCCTACTAAAAGACGAAAAGGAAATGGGTTGTTTATAGAGGTTAAAGGTGCAAAAGAAAACAACTTAAAAGGGATCAACGTTAAGTTTCCTTTAAATAAATTTGTTTGTGTTACAGGTGTTAGTGGTTCAGGAAAGTCAAGTTTAGTGAACCAAATACTGTATAAGGGTCTTGCACAAAGTATTAACCGTGCGAAAGACAAACCAGGTGAACACAAAGAAATTATAGGGCTTGAACATGTTGATAAGATTGTTAACATTAGTCAATCTCCAATTGGTAGAACACCACGTTCTAACCCAGCGACTTATACTGGAGTGTTTGATCCTATTCGAGATTTGTTTACGACACTACCAGAATCAAAGATTCGTGGATATAAAAAAGGACGATTCTCATTCAATGTAAAAGGTGGAAGATGTGAAGCCTGTAATGGTGATGGAGTGACAAAAATTGAAATGCACTTCTTGCCAGATGTCTATGTTCCTTGTGAAGTGTGTAAAGGGAAGCGATATAATTCTGAAACGTTAGAAATTCGATTTAAAGGTAAAAACATATATGAAGTACTAGAGATGACTGTTGAAGATGCACTAACATTTTTTGAAAACCATCCTAGAATAAAGCGAACTGTTCAAACTTTGTTTGACGTTGGTTTGGGCTACATAAAGTTAGGTCAAGCTGCTACGACTTTGAGTGGTGGGGAGGCGCAACGTGTCAAATTGGCTAAAGAGTTACAAAAGCGCGCAACAGGAAAAACAGTCTTTATTTTAGATGAACCAACAACAGGACTACACGTTGATGATGTCAGTCGATTAATCAAGGTGTTAAATAGAATTGTGGACAATGGAGATACAGTTGTTGTAATCGAGCACAATCTTGATATAATAAAGGTGGCTGACCACATCATTGACTTAGGACCGGAAGGTGGAGAAATGGGTGGAAAAATCGTAACCCAAGGGACTCCTGAAAAAGTTGCTAAGGCAAAAGGGTCATACACGGGATATTATTTAGGAAAAGTGCTTGAAAAAGGAGTGAAGTAAAATGTACAAAGTAGTATACGAAACAAGAGATAGAAGAATGAATAAAAATCAAGGATTTGTTGATTTCTTCATGAGTTTAATCGCATCAACATTGGTTTTAGTTACAGTATCGGAAATTTTTGGTAATTTTTATATTGCTGATATTAAAACAGCAATTATTGCGGCATTCATAATCGCAGTATTAAACAAAACATTAAAACCGATATTGTTTATCTTAACTTTACCGGTAACTTTAGTGACATTAGGATTGTTCTATCCATTGTTAAATGGTTTAATCTTAAATATAGTTGATGGTTTATTAGGTGCTAGTTTCGTTATTAGTGGATTCTGGACAGTGTTTTTTGCAGCAGTTTTGATTTCAATTTTAAATATGTTAGTATCAAGTTTAATTTTAGATAGAATGAGAACAAGAGGTTAATTATATGAATCCAGTAGCTTTTGAAATAGGACCATTTGATATAAGATGGTATGCAGTCTTTATTTTGACTGGAATTGCATTGGCAATTTCAATGTCTTTAGTACTTGCGAAAAAATATAATATTAACAAAGATGATTTGCTTGATGGAATTACATACGGTATCCCTCTGGGGATAATTGGGGCAAGAGTCTATTATGTTATCTTTGAATGGGAACGTTATGCAAACAACCCAATTGATGCCTTGAAGATGTGGGAAGGTGGAGGAGCTATTCACGGAGCTATCATTGCTGCATTAATTTGGGCGGTATGGTATTCGCGAAAGAAAAAAATGCCAGTACTTCGTGTTGCAGATACTGTAGCAGTTGGTTTCTTTATTGCTCAAATCTTAGGTAGATGGGGTAACTTTGTAAATCAAGAAGCCCATGGACCTGCAACAACATTAGAGTTTTTACAGAATTTACATTTACCCAACTTTATTGTTGAAGGGATGAATATCGGTGGTGTTTATTATCACCCGACATTCTTATATGAATCGGTTTGGAACATTATAGGGTTAGCATTAATTTTGGTGTTTATTTATAAGATGAATGCTAAACCGGGTTCACCAACATTATTTTATTTAATCTGGTACTCGATTGGAAGATTTATGATCGAATCACTAAGAACAGATAGTTTAATGATGTTTGGTTTGAAGACTGCTCAAATGATCTCAATTGTATTAATTGTAGGTTCATTAGTTGCTTGGTATTTAAAAGATAAATATTTATTGAAAGATATTACAGAGGAAGAGTAACTATACTCTTCTTTTTGATTATTTGAGAAAAAAAGCTTAATATGATAAAGTTATTATGAAATAGAATGAAGGTGAAAGTATGATAGTAGCAACTACAATATACAAAAAAGGTAATCAAATTTTACTAATTAAGAAAAGAGAGTATCAACGATACACAATGCCTGGTGGTAAAGCTGAGGAAAATGAAATTCCGATAAAAGCTGCAGCGAGGGAGTTTTTTGAAGAAACTGGACTTACTCCAAACAACTTAGGATTGAGAGTTATCTCAAAAGTTGTGATGGGAAGTAAAGAATTTGATATGTATACCTATATAACTGAGGATTGCTCTGGCGAAATCGAATTCGATAATCGTGAGGGTGATTTGGAGTGGATAAATATTGAGGATATTCATGACATCAAAATGTATGAAGGTGATCGTTATATTATCAAACATCTACTGAGTAGTGATGAGTTACAAAGAATGCATTTCCTTTATGATAAAGTAAGAAATTTTGTTTCGTACAGTGAGGATAGTGAATAAATGAATAATATGAAAAATGTTGTTGTCGTTGGTGGTGGGACTGGTCTTTCTGTGTTGTTAAATGGACTGAAAGTTTTTCCGATCAATATTACAGCCGTAGTTGCTGTTACAGACGATGGGGGATCAACAGGAAAATTAAGGGAAATATATGATATTCCGGCAATGGGAGACATTCGACGTGTGTTATCAAGTTTGAGTGATTCACAAAGAGCATTCGAATCGATGATGGAATATAGTTTGAAAAAGATAGATGGCCATAAAATTGGAAATCTTATCTTAACAGCTTTATATGAAGAAACAGGTTCTCTAACTGAAGCTACCAGAATGTTGAGCGATGTATTAAAGATAAATGGTCGTGTGCTTCCTGCTTTAGAAGAAAGTACTACATTAGAGGGTGTAACAATTTCGGGTGAAGTTGTCCGTGGAGAAACTAGTATTGATAAGTGCCCTGAAGAAATTGATTACGTACAATATCATGGTAGTCCTGAAGTTTCTGACGAAGTAGTTGAAGCATACTTGAATGCTGATTTGATTGTGTTAAGTATGGGGAGTTTGTTTACGTCAACGATTCCACCAATTATTGCTGATAAGGCAAAAGAAGCGATTAGTAAATCAAAAGCTAAGAAAATATACGTTTGTAATGCGATGTCATCTAGTGAAGTGCTAAACTACAATGTAAGTGATTTTGTCAGTAAAATAAATCAACATATGGGTGTGGAGTTTTTAGATGCAGTTGTTTGCAATAGAACAAGTATCCCAAAAGATATTCAAGAATTGTATAAAGAAGAACAAGCTCATCCAGTATTATATGATGAGGAGAATTTAGAAAATATTGAGGTAATACTTTCAGATATGGTGCAAATTGATGAAAACATGGTTAGGCATAAATCATTTAAAGTTGCATCAACAGTCTTTACGTATCTACTTAACCAAGAGGAATTATAATATGGCATCATTTTCACATTTAGTAAAAGATGAATTAGCAAGATTGGAATCGAATGAAGTAGAACTAATAGCGGAGTTAGCTGCTTTGATTAGAATGAATGGAACATTACATTTATCATCAAAAGGTTACACGCTTGATGTCAAAACTGAAAACGCTGCTGTAGCCAGGAGGATTTATAAGCTCATTAAGGCAAAGTTTGATGCTGAAAGCGACATCATTGTTCGAAGAAAGATGAAGTTAAACAAAAATAATGTTTACATCATTAAGTTTAATACAAAGGTAGATGAAATATTAGAAGCCTTAACAATTATGACAGAAGAAGGATTAACAAATCATCCTAAGGAGTATATCATTAGCGATGATGAAACAAAACGTGCCTATTTGCGAGGACTTTTTCTTGCAAAAGGAAGTGTTAATAATCCTAAAACTGCCAAGTACCATTTGGAAATTAAGGTGCTAGATGAAAAACATGGTGAGTTTGTTATTGATATATTAAATCAGTACAATCTAAATGCAAAACTTTTATCTAGAAAGAAAAACTATATTGTGTATGTTAAAGAAGCGGAAAAGATTTCAGACTTCTTAAGATATTGCGGTGCAAGTAGTGCGGTGTTATTTTATGAAGATATTCGTATTCTTAGAGATTATAGAAATATGACTAATCGTATGAATAATTGTGAACAGGCAAATGAAAACAGAATACATGCTACTGCTAGTAAACAAATTGGCTATATTGATGTCATAAAAGAACACATGGGTGAGGATTTAGTTGATGACAAAATTAAAGAAGTGATGGAGTTTCGAGTGAAATATCCAGAATCTTCTTTATCTGAGTTAGCTGAAATTATGACTCATGAGCTTGGAAACTCAATTTCTAAGTCTGGTTTGAACCACAGATTCAGAAAGATTAAGCAATTAGCTACAAGAATTTTAGAAACGCAAGAAAAATAACCACATTGTGGTTGTTTTTAGTTTGTAATTATAAAAGACTTAAGTTATAATTTATCCATACGTGAAAAAAGTCACGTAGAGATTTTAAACAAATTATATTTGAAGGAGTGTTTAGAATGCCAGTAAAGGTTGCTATTAATGGATTTGGACGTATAGGGAGATTAGCGTTCAGATTAATGTTTGATGATCCAGAATTTGATATCGTTGCGTTAAATGATTTAACAGACTCAGATACTTTAGCTTATTTGTTAAAGTATGATTCTGCTCAAGGTGGATTCAAGCAAGATTCTATCAAAGCTTTAGACGGAGCTATCGAAGTTGATGGAAAAGAGATTAAGATTTATGCTGAGAAAAATCCAGCAGATTTACCATGGGGAGATTTAGATGTTGATGTAGTTATCGAATGTACAGGATTCTTCTGTTCAAAAGATGCTTCACAAGCTCACATTGATGCAGGTGCTAAGAAAGTTATTATTTCTGCTCCAGCTAAAGGTGATTTAGAAACTATCGTTTATAATGTAAACCATGATCAGTTAGACGGAAGTGAGCAAATCATTTCAGGTGCTTCATGTACTACTAACTGTTTAGCTCCAGTAGCTAAAGTATTAGATGATGAGTTCGGATTAGTAAAAGGATTCATGACTACTATCCATGCTTATACAAATGACCAAGCAGTATTAGATAGACCACATGCAAAAGGAATTTATTCTCGCCGTGGACGTGCTGCTGCTCAAAACATGATTCCAACTTCTACAGGAGCTGCTGTTGCAGTAGGTAAAGTATTACCTAAATTAGCAGGTAAGTTAGATGGTGGAGCTGTACGTGTACCTACAGTAACAGGTTCATGTGTAGATATCGTGGTTGAATTAGGAAGAAACACAACAGTTGAAGAAATTAATGCTGCTATGAAAGCTGCTTCGAACGAAACTTTAGGATACACTGAAGACCCAATCGTATCTTCAGACGTAATCGGAAGCCACTTCGGTTCTTTATTCGATGCTAATTCTACAAAAATCATCGATGTAGATGGAAAACAAATGGTTAAATTATTAACTTGGTACGATAACGAAATGAGTTATACTGCTCAATTAGTTAGAACTGCAAGATTCTTAATGAAGTAATTTAATTTTAGGAGCGACTATTCGCTCCTTTTTTTATTTCTATAATTCAATATGGACTTACTTGACTAGTAATGTATAATGAAATAGACAAAAGATATCTAGAAAGAAGTGTAAACTATGGAAAAATTATGTGTTGGAGATAATGCAGTCATTCACTCGTACAAACATGATGGCTCTATTCACAGAGCGTGGCAAAATGCGACAGTTCTAAAATCGACAGATGAAGTATTAATTCTTGCTAATAGAAGAACAGAAGTATTTGAGTCTGATGGAAGAACGTGGTATACGAGAGAACCGGCTATCATATATTTCTTTAAAGAGAAGTGGTTTAATGTGATTGGTATGTTCAAAGAAGATGGAATTTTCTATTATTGTAATATGAGTAGTCCTTATGTCGTTGATGATGGCGTTATAAAATACATTGATTACGATTTGGATTTGAAAGTTTTTCCCGATATGTCTTATAAGATATTAGATAGGGAAGAATTTATTTATCACAAACAGATTATGAAATATCCAAAAGAAGTGGAAGAGATTGTCGAAAGGGAATTAGAGCAACTTATCTCAATGGTGGAGCGTGAAGAAGAACCTTTCAATTATGACGAGATCAATGTTTGGAGAAACCAGTTTATTAAGCAACGAGAGGCAATGAAATAAGAGTAAAAAAACAGCGACGAAAATAAGTTGCTGTTTTTTTACTTTTTTTAGAGATAGTAGTTGACTCTAGGAAGTGTAGATGGTATATTATGTGAGCGCCAAAAAAGAGCGCAAACAAAACCGAATGAAAGT